>JAESFX010000004.1_pt1 | contig 1945317 bp, 1924 predicted proteins | sample 9269501 | NCBI WGS metagenome assembly JAESFX01 (sample SAMN14515570, study PRJNA621655) | algae metagenome | isolation source: Desmonostoc geniculatum HA4340-LM1 and co-occurring heterotrophs from cave... | place: USA: Maniniholo cave, Kauai, Hawaii | collected 2009-07-28
AAAGGGATTGTTCAAGCATGTCCTCACCGAAAAGGGCATCGAAGGCTTCCTCGCCGACTGGGCCAAGACAGGGCAGGCCATAGGGTAAATTTTTTTCGCCATCAACGCCCCGGAAATCGGGAGAATTACGCTGCTGGGAGGGCAAATGGAGACAACAGTACCGGCGGATACCACAAATCGAAACTGGCTCGTCATCTACATGAACGGTCCGGATATCGAGAGTGCCGAAGTGTCACCCAGCGCCCCGGACCGGCTGGTCAATGTCCGCAAATACCGGTCGGCCGACTTTCCGACCGCAACAGACTGCCTGCGCACGATAGCCGAGAATACGTCGCTCCGTTCGTTGCACGGCGTGAGAACGGCAATCGCGGTCGGCGCAGCGATTACGGGCGATACGGTGCGTATCTCCCGCGGCGGCTGGATCATCTCCTTGAGCGGCTTGCGCCACCTGTTCGGGGTTCAGCCACTTGTTGCAAATGACAGCGTTGCCTTGGGATGGGCGGGCGCCGAGATTTCGGCGCAAAGCCATAAGGCAATCGGCCAGCAAATTGACGCAGTGAGGGAAAGGGAAGGGCGGGTATCTGTCATTAACTGGGGGCTGGGCCTCGGGAGCTCGGTCATCCAGGCGGCGCAGGACGGTGAGCGAAGCGCGATCCCCTGTGAAATGGGGCATACGGGATTTTCGCCCGAAACGGCTCGCGAACTGGCGCTGCATAAGTTGCTTGGCAGGGAGCGCGATCCTGTCAGTTGGGAGCAAGTCCTATGTCTTGCTGGAACCAGCGACGTCTGGAGACACCCGTCTTTGGCCATGACCCATGATGAAATCGAGCTGATGCAGGCCGAACTTGCGGGTGCTTTTGCAAGCAACGTCGCCCTCAGCACTACGTCATGGGAAGGCGTGGTTTTCACTGGTCCAAAATCGGCAATTCTGGCGAAGGCCCGATGTGCCGAATTGTTCAACCGGCGATTTGAAAACAAACTTGCCTATCGCGCCAAGATGAAAACCGTACCGCGCTGGTTGTTCGATCATCCGTCGGCTGCGCTGAACGGATGTGCCCGCATGCTGGCAGACCAGCTGCTCAGGGAAAAGCTGGCCAATGGCCGCGCTGCGGCGGACGCTTGATGGGATTGTTCGAAGGAGATGGCATGGGTAACAATGCACTAAAGGCCGCAGTCGCGGCAACCGCGCTTATATTGTCGGTTTCCGCGCTCGGGCAAAGCCAGCAGGCGCCGGTGCCGGGTTCCAATCCGCTGATACGCGACAAGTTCACTGCCGATCCCGCGCCTTTGGTAGTCGGCGACCGACTCTATCTCTATGTCGGCCATGACGAGGCGAAGCGCGATGAAATGTTCAACATGCGCGAGTGGCTCGTCTATTCCACTACCGATATGCGGCACTGGACCGATCATGGCTCCATCATGCGCGTCGCGGACTTTAAATGGGCGAAGCAGGACGCTTGGGCTTCGCAGGCGGTCCAGAAGAACGGTAAATTCTGGTTCTACGCTGCGGTCGAACATGACGACACCCACCCGGGCAAAGCCATTGCAGTCGCGGTTTCGGACAGCCCGACCGGCCCGTTTGTCGATGCCAAGGGCTCTGCGCTCATTACTAACCAAATGACGCCGAAAGGCACGCATAGCTGGGAGGATATCGATCCTACCGTGTTTATCGACGACGATGGCACGGCGTGGATCGCATGGGGCAACCGCCAAGCCTATATCGCAAAGCTCAAGCCCAACATGGTCGAGATCGACGGCGAGATTACCGAAATCACGCCGCCGCATTTCGAGGAAGGGCCCTGGCTTCACAAGCGCGGCAATCTCTATTATCTCACATATGCTTCGCTCGACCGTGCGACCCACACCGACGAGCGGGTATCCTATTCGACCGCGCCCTCGATAAACGGTCCATGGACATATCGCGGCGAGCTGACAGGGTCGGGCAAATATAGTTTCACCATCCATCCTGGCATCGTCCAGTTTCGCGGCAACTGGTACATTTTCCTGCACAATGCCGCGCTCGCCATCGGCGACCAGAACGGCGCGATCGGCCGCCGCGCCGTTACCGCCGAGCATCTCACTTATGACGCTAACGGGCTGATGCGGCCCGTCGTCCAGACCGAGGCCGGCGTTACCGCGCCCCGACCGGATCCAGCCGGAGACAAGCCATGACCTTATTGTTTCGCACATTCCAAGCCGCAACGGCTGCTTTGGTGCTCACGTTGTCGAGCGCTGTAGCCACTCCGGCCCAAGCCCAGAACGACCGGATGACGCCAATCGAAACGCCTTCCCAGCCGACTGCCATCATCCTTGGCACTGGCCCGTTGCCCGACGCGAAGGCTCCCGAAGCTTGGCACAGCCAATATGGCAGCGTCTTCGCGCGCAATGTGACCATTGCCACACTGACCCCGGTACTACCCGATCCGGCAAAGGCCAACGGTACAGCAGTGATCGTTGCGCCGGGCGGCGGCTTTCGAACCCTGTCGATGGAAAATGAAGGCTGGGCGGTGGCGCGCGCCTTGGCGGAGCGTGGGGTCGCGGCGTTCGTGCTCAAATACCGGTTGAACCAGACGCCAGCCGACATGCCGGCGTTCGAGGCTTCCATGCGCCAGATGTTTGCAGGCGCGGCGCGTCCGCGTCCCTCACCCGCCGAGCAAATCGCGGGAATTGCGCCGCAAATCGCTGACGCCCGCGCTGCCTTCGCGCTCGTCCGGTCGCGCGCGGCGGAATGGCGCGTCGATCCGGACCGGATCGGCATGGTCGGATTTTCGGCCGGCGCGATGCTGACCATGGCAACGACGGTTGCGGGGGTCGATGCAAAACCCGCATTTATCGGCAATATCTATGGTCCGTTAGGCGCGATGGAAGTGCCAGCCAACGCTCCGCCGATGTTCGTCGCCTTGGCCGCAGACGACCCGCTGTTCGGCAATAGCGGTTTCGGATTGATCGAGAGCTGGCGCACCGCAAAACGACCGGTCGAGTTCCACCTTTACGAACAGGGCGGCCACGGATTTGGCATGTACCAGAAGGAAACCACCAGCACCGGCTGGTTCGAAGCGTTTGTGCAGTGGATCGGAATGCACGGCTTTCTCGAAAGAAAATGATCCGTAGGATACGCGTCTTTGGTTCGTTTGCCGGTAGCCGCGGCCGTGACTTCCTCCCCACTGTTGCTATGCGGATTGACCGATAATCAGCTTGGAATGATATTCAGGTCCAGCCGGTCTGTGTCGAAGCCGTTGGCTCCCGGTGCCATCGAAATGGTACGCTCCTGAATTCTGGGTCCGGCTTCGCGGCTTAATGTCGCGCGACCCGATCCATCGAGCACGATTTCATTGCCGCCAGCGTAAATGCGGGCACCGCGAAGCGATCCGGGCGCATAATTGACAACAAGTTCATAGCCTTGCGGCGCATTGCAATATTCGCGGAAAGTGCCGAGCGACATGGCATCGCCATTTTGTGCGCCATAGCCGGTACCCTGATGCTGCACGGTGCAATGCACCGCAACCGTCAGCCGCAGATTATAGCTCATCGATGCCGCAAAAGCTGCCATTGGCGTCATGGCCAGCGCGACGGTCGCTATGCCGAGTGAGAATTTGCCGATCATTCGCTACCCTTTCTGCCGCAAGGCCGAGGTTTGCGATGATAGTTAAGCAGGCAAATCTAAGATTTGGTTAAAGGCAGCTTACGAAGCTATGGAGGGCGGCGTTAGCGGGCCGTCACCGAAATCGACACGACGTCGCTATATTTCCCGGCCCGCCGGTCGGACACATCGCCGATAACGAACTGGATTGGCAGTGAATCCCGGCGGGCGCCGGTATTGGCCGGTCCGGTAACAGTTCGCGGACCGCTCAAATTGACCGCATTGCCGCCAATCGCCATCGAATAGGGTATGACCCACTGGCTTGCCCCCAGCCGCAGGCGGCCCGAGTTGGCGGAACTCACGGTTATATCATATTCGCCGGTGCTGCTGACCTTCAACTGCAAGGGAACGGGCGCAATGCCGCCGCGCAGTTCGCCCAGATCGACCACGGCCTGCCCATCGTTCATCGTATAGGCACCGGCAAGGCCGATGCGCGCAGACGGCAACACCGTCATACCGACCACAAGCGAAGTACCGCCCAAAGAGCGGAAGCTCTTATCCTGGGCTTCGAGCGTCAGGTCTTGCGTGAAGGTGCCCGCATTACGCACCGCTTCCGGATTGGCTACCAGCTTGTAGAGCAGCGAACGCGATTCATTGGGCTTCAATATCATCTCGCGACCCGGGGCCAGCCGGTTCGTCCTCCCGGCGCGCGGTGTCACGTCCTGCGTGTCCGTCAGGTTCAGCAGTGCATAGTCGATGCGGTGCCCGTTATTGCTGCCGTTGGACAGGCCGAATGGCGGCTGCTGCAATTCGAAAACGGGCGTAAACCTGCATTCGGCCCCACCTTCGTTGACGATCGTGACGCCAAACGTGCCTTCGGGACTCGACCCGCCGAAAGGATCGTAGCCCTGGATGATCCAACTCGAGGGCGCCGCCTGCACGCGGACCACACAGTCTGCGGTCGGCACTGTCGGCACTTGCGCAAGCAATGGTGCGGCCAATGTAGTCGCGGCGAGAATGACAAATGAGCGCAGCATGGCGGTCTCCTATTTCTTCATGCCCGGCGTAACGACGCCGAGATTCATAAGGCCATCGGTGTCGGCCGGAACGGTAAATTCAAAGCTCCGGTCGATAGTGCCGTTGGGGCCGTAGGTTTCGACGACATAACGGCGTCCGGGCAGCAGGTTTGCGATGGCAAACCGGCCGATGGAGTTGGTGAAGAACGGTATCGGCGGCGGGTTTTCGCCTTCCTTCACATCCTGCAAGGTCACCCGCCCGCCGATGAGCGATACCGGCTTGTCGGGCGCAAGGACCAGCGTGCCCATTGCGCTGGCAAAGGCGTCGGTGCCAATCCGCGCGGCATAGCCGCTCTTGTACGCCGGACGAACGCGGAAGACGCCGGGGCCGATATCGTAGCCGGTGGGCGGGTCTTCGACGTCGTACTGTACCGACTGGGTGGCATAGGAGCCGAGGAAATTATTGACCGCTGCACCCAGCGGGCCGCTCTTGGCGATATAGTCGTTTTCGGCGAGCGATTGCCCGGCGACAACGCTGCGGTTGCCGAGATTCTTGTGCGGTTTCAGCAGCATGAAGCTGTCGTTGATCCGACGCCCGATGCCGAACATGCCATCGGCATAAGCGAGCGTGGTGCCGACACGCAACGTGGTCGCATTGACATCGGCGAAGTCGGAAATCGACGGGCCGAAGGTCGCATGGCTGATGGCGGCATCGAACCGGTTCGCGGAATAGGACGCATAGCCCAGTGCCCGGGCATTGCCGTCCTGCCTTGCTAGCAGGCCGCCGAAACCGACGCTGTTGAGCTGGTTGAGGCCGCTCTGGTTGTATGAAATTTCCTGCAAATCGTCGCGGCTTTCATAACGTGCTTCGGCGCGTCGGCGGTAGTCGGGCTGGAATGTTATGCCGACGCTTACGCTGAAGCCGCTGCCCCTTGCGCTGTTCGTCGCGAACTTGGCGTAATCGACGCCTGCCCTGAAAGTCCACTTTCGGTCGAGCCGGTAAAAGCCAGTCGTGCCGATGCGATAGCTGTCGCCAAGGCCGTTTCGGCCTTTAATATAGGAAGCGGTCGTCGTCGCCAGGAAGCGCAGGTCGAACTGCCGCGTATACTGCCCCGACAGCGTCATCGACGTCGTATTGATACCTTCGAGATTGCCCAATGTGGCAAAGCGCGGCGATACATAATCGGCGCGTAGCGTGAAGCTGTCCGAAAGGCCGCGGCGGTCGATGAAATGTTCGTAGGATACACCGCCTGCAAAGCCCTCTCCGGCGATCTTCGCATGGCTTGCGCCAGCGTCGAACAACAACCGGCCGCCATTGCCGAGCACGAACTGCGTCTGGCCGGTCAGCGTCTGCACATCCTTGCTGGCCTGGAAACCGAAGCCGATGGCAGGCTTGTTGAAAAAGGCCTTGCGCCAAAAGCCGCTGAAGGCGACCGGCCCTTTATAATCGGGCGCGCGCCCGAACTGGCGGCTCGTCGGGCCGATATAGGCGCCATATTCATAGTCGCCCGGTTCGAGATCGATCGGGTCGAGATATTGTTGGTAGGACAAGTTCTGGACCGCGCCGCTATTGTCGATGACCTGGACGTCGATATCGTTGCTGCCCGCGATCAGCGGCAGCGAGCTGAAATCATAGCGGCCGGGCTGAAGCCTCAATTCGCGGTAGAGCGCGCCGTTGCGCAGAAAGCGGACAGTCGAGTCGCGCTGCAATATGAGTTGCCGGTTATTTTGCAGGATAGCCGAGCGGAACGCGTTGAAACGTCGCTGCTGGCGCAATACGCCGATGCCGCCCATCGATACGAACGATTGCTGGCCGCGCACTTCGGGGTCGAGATCGCCGAGGAAAAAGCGGCGATATTGTTCGGGCTGATCGTACACCAGCCGCGCATAGTTGCGACTGAATTTATACTCGTCGTCGGTAAGGCCGAACTGCTGCCCGAACTGGACATCGCCTTCGAAAACCACCGGCCCTACACGGACCGCGCCATCGATGTTGATCGTCGGCGGGTCGACCTGCTTGGTTTCCCAGACATAGGTTTCGATGGCGTTGATGTTGATATAGGTCGAGAATTCAGCGAGTTGCAACGAGATGTCGTTGATGTCATCGCGCGGCGGCGCGAACAGATCCTGCGTAGCGCGTTGCTCGGGCGAAACCTCGACCACTACCACAGCCAGCGTGGTCGGATCATAATTGAGCTCGACACCGGTTTCCTTCAGGTCATCGGGCCCGAATTGCGGCAAGGGCTGCAACCTGCCGGTCAAACCGATATGCGCCTCGTCGTTCAACACCGGTTTCATAAGCCGAAGGAAGGCCTCCGATACCAGCGTGAAGCGATCGTCGGCGGTCAGCAGCAGCGGAATGTCCCCCAGATTGCGGTTCTGGAAGGTCAGCGGCACCGTCATTTCGATGTCGCGTTCGTAAGGGTTGATATCGGGACGCCCGTGGCGACCGATCGGCACTTGCGGCTCTATCGGGATGGGGGTCGGTGCAGGGCCGGGAAGCGGGATTGTCGCGGGCGGCGAACTGCCCGGAGGGGGTGGTGTTGGGGTTTGTGGCAGCGGAATCGATACCTGCGCCAGAGCCGCGCCCGGACAGAGCGCGATTAACGCGACAGAACAGAGGCCGAAACCGCGCTTCACTGTTTGAACGACAGCTTTATCGGTCCCTGGCCGAATCCGGGAACGGGAAGACGGAAAGTGCGCTGGCCCTGTGCAGGGACATAGCCTGTTCCGACCGCGCGGTTCAATTCCTCGGGTGAGACATCGACGCGCAGCCATTTACCCTGTGCATCGGTGCCTTCGAGCTGCCAGCCGAAATTGGCCATCATCGCATGGCGGCGGCCATCGTTGCGCAGTACGATTTCGACGCCATCGACCATCGGCGGTACTTCGGCAGAGCCGCCGGGCAGGGCAGGCGGCTGGTAGCTGAGCTGCTTTACGCTGGCGGCTTTGACCTCTGGTTTCGCGCCCGGCGGCGCTACGACAACCAAAGCCCGCATATTGTAAAGAATTTGCACTTGGGCGCTCGGCCCGTCGGGGCTGCCTGGTTCGAAGGCAACGGGTAGCTGCTCGACCGAAACATAATAAGCCTGCGATGTCGCAAGTTCGGGGTTGCCGACCCACTGCAGGCGAACAACCTGTCGGCCGCCTGCGGACAGCGCCCCTTGTGGCGGGAAGATAAGGAATTCCTCATCGGCCGGGGTTTCGGTCATCTTGCCGGTTTCGTCGATTTCCATACGGAAAACGCGCGTCTGGAACGCAAGTTTGCCGGTGTTGATATTCTGGACCTCTATGCGGGCGACTGCGTCCGCGCCGCGCGATTCCATTTCGACCACCATAGGCGAAACGCGCATGGCAATCGCAGGGGTCATGAAAAGCGCAACCGCGCCAAGCATCGCCAGCAACGTGCGAACATTGCGCCGGAACATCGCCAAGATTGTCATGAATTTCCCCCTGTCCGATAATAGGACATATTTAGGTAAAAAAGAAAGGAGAAAGATTGCTCTTTCTCCTTTCCCATTTCTTAATACCAGACTTAGAGCGCGCGGAGCGTCAGGGTCGTGGTGCCGGTGTAAGTGCCTGCAACAAGGCCCTTGTTGGTGATCGCAGGTGCGTCGAAATCGATCGACATGTTCGAACGCCATGCGCCCTGCTGCTTCACACCCGACAGAACGTTGGTGGCAACGTTCAGCGACTGCGGCGAGCCGGTGGTGACGGCGTTGAGAGCAACACCGGTCCACGAAGCGTTCACGCTGTAAGGAATGTTCGCCTGGAACTGGTTGGTGTCGTAGCCACCAGCAGCCGAGTTCACCATGCCGTTGACGTTGTTCTTGACGATTTCGACTTCGTTGTTGAAGTTGCAACCGGCAGTCAGCGTGTCGACATCGGCTTCGGCAGCGCCGACCATTTCGAATGCGTCGTTGACGTTTTCGTTGTTGCCGGTGCGCACACCGATAACGCCGAAGTTGATGCTGCGGGCACCGGCGTCGTTACCCGAATAGAACGAGCAGTCCTTGTTCACCGAACCGGTGAGTGTGAACACGACGTTGACGGTCGGGGTCGCGGTTGCGCTGTCCGACGGTGCGTCTGCAGTTGCGGTGTAGCGTGTGCCGACTTCAGCTGCGACGCCAGCTTCACCGGCCAGTGCGCCCAGGAAGTTCGGGTTGGTGATCGTGTAAGGGATCGGGCCCGGGCTTGCATAATGACGCTGGTTGGTCTGCGCGGCGGCAGGCGAAGCAACAGCGACAAGCGCGGCTGCGGCGGCGGTGCCTAAAAGGATCTTCTTCATTAGCTTTCTTCCTTCTTTTGTAACCGTCCCCCTGTTTGGGCCGGCGTTGGTATCCGCATCGATTGGGGTATTATCCTTTGGGGCACCGATGCCTGCCCCTCCGGCACATTCCCGTCTGCCTGTTGCCAGGCAGACGAAGATTAAATTGGAGACACCGTGATCGTGATTGTCTCCGAATATTCGCCTGCAAGCAGCCCCGCTTCACCCGAAGGATCGCCGAGCCGCACCGCCAGATGCATGCCGTCGGTAGCGATGCCGCCATTGCTGGAAATTACGCCGCCCGCGACAAGTTGGCGGCTTTTGAATGTTTGATCGATGATCTGCTGTGCCGGGTGCCGGACCGGCATCTTCACCGCCAGCGAGTAATTGACCTGGCCGCCGAACGGACCCTGGCCATTCGGCATCGTGGTGTGTGTCAACGCACCCTTTGCGCCCTTGATCGTCATCGTGAACGGCATATTGCAGTCGAAGGCAACCTGCGCGTCGAGCCCGAGCCCGCGCCGTTCGAGATTGCCGAAATCCATGTCCTGGATGTTGCCCAGTGCGCAATGCTGCCGGATCGAACCGCTGACCGCAATGTCGAGCGATCGGACGTTCTCGATATCGCCTGCAACAGCAGGCGCGGCGACACAAGTCGCGGCAAGCGCCAATAGGAATCCTCGCATGACCACCCCTTAAACATCCAATGTGCCGAGGTTTTAATGCCCTTAAAAACCTCAGGCGTGTGGGCGGTCGCTTTTCGACTCACCCCCCGTTTGTTAATGAAGTGTTAATCAATTACGCTGCGGATTGCCAGTTCAAAATCTTTACAGTTTGAAACAGCTGCAAACGGTTACGAAGTGTAACATTCTGTAAAGCAATGGTTTTATCCGAGAAATATAGTTAATTTTGCAACCAGATGGTTGAATCGAAATGTCGTTTCGTGCTGATTCGATACAATGTCGGACCGAAAGCTGAATCGTTTTGTTAACCTTTGTCGGCCGTTTTTTCGGTTTCGGTTAGACCGGAACGGCAATCCGCTTGCCGCCGAACACCGACTGCCAGCTTTCGATTTCTGACACGACGATCTCGTCGATATCATGCGCGAGGTCGGCCACTTGCGTGTAGCGCAAACGGCCCTTTTGTATCGACCGAGGCGAGGACAGATAGGCAACGTTCAGCGAACCGACCATCGAGGCTGCGGTCGGACGTTGCTGTCGCGCGGGTGGCGACGACGGAACAACATAAGCGATAGTTGCAATAAGATGGCGCTTGCCGCAGGGACAGCTCAACCTTGAGTCGGAGAGCGAAGATGCGGCAGATCGATCATTTTATTTCAGGCGGAAGCGGCGCGGCACCATCGCGCTTTAGCGATGTGATGGACCCCAATGCTGGCGGCGTGCAGGCGCGCGTTCCGCTGGGCGATGCGGCGGTGCTGCAACGCGCGGTCGATGCCGCGCTGGCGGCGCAACCGGCATGGGCTGCGACCAACCCGCAAAGACGGGCTCGGGTGATGTTCGAGTTCAAGCGTCTGGTCGAGGCCAATATGGACGCGCTGGCGCATATGCTGTCGAGCGAGCATGGCAAGGTGATTGCGGATAGCAAGGGCGATATCCAGCGCGGGCTCGAGGTCATAGAATTCTGCTGCGGCATTCCGCATGTGTTGAAGGGTGAATATACCCAGGGCGCTGGCCCCGGTATCGACGTCTATTCGATGCGCCAGCCCATCGGCATCGGTGCGGGCATCACACCGTTCAACTTTCCGGCAATGATCCCCTTGTGGATGTCGGGCGTTGCGATTGCGACGGGTAATGCCTTCATCATCAAACCGAGCGAGCGCGATCCGTCGGTTCCGGTACGGTTGGCCGAACTGTTCATCGAAGCGGGCTTGCCCGAGGGCATCTGTCAGGTCGTGCATGGTGACAAGGAAATGGTCGATGCCATCCTCGATCACCCCGCCATCGGCGCAGTGAGTTTCGTCGGTTCGTCCGACATCGCGCATTATGTCTACAATCGCGGCGTCGCCAACGGCAAGCGCGTGCAGGCTATGGGCGGGGCTAAGAACCACGGCATCGTCATGCCCGACGCCGATCTCGACCAGGTCGTGAACGATCTGGCGGGCGCGGCCTTCGGGTCGGCTGGCGAGCGTTGCATGGCGCTGCCAGTCGTGGTGCCGGTAGGTGACGATACCGCAGAAAAACTCAAGGCCAAGCTGATCCCTGCCATCGAGGCACTGCGCCTCGGCGTCTCGACCGACGCCGAGGCGCACTACGGGCCGGTGGTAACCGCACAGCACAAGGCAAAGGTTGAAGGCTGGATCCGGACCTGTGTAGATGAAGGTGCCGAGTTGGTGGTCGACGGGCGCGGCTTTACGCTGCAGGGGCATGAAGAAGGCTTCTTCATCGGCCCGACTTTGTTCGACCATGTCACCACCGACATGGAAAGCTACAAGGAAGAGATTTTCGGCCCCGTGCTGCAAATGGTGCGTGCGCCCGATTTCGAAACCGCGCTCAGCCTTCCGTCGAAACACCAATATGGCAATGGCGTCGCCATCTTCACCCGCAACGGCCATGCGGCGCGCGAATTCGCGGCGCGGGTCAATGTCGGCATGGTGGGTATCAACGTACCGATCCCGGTGCCTGTGGCCTATCACAGCTTCGGCGGCTGGAAGCGCTCGGCCTTCGGCGATACCAACCAGCACGGCATGGAAGGCGTCAAATTCTGGACCAAGGTCAAGACCATCACCGCGCGCTGGCCCGACGGTTCGCCCGATGGCGGCAATGCCTTTGTCATTCCGACGATGGGATAGGCCCATGAAAATCGCATTTATCGGCCTCGGCAATATGGGTGGCGGAATGGCGGCCAATCTGGTCAAGGCAGGGCATGACGTGAATGCCTTCGATCTGGCCGAGGCGGCGCTTGCACAGGCGAAGGGCAATGGTTGCGCGGTCTATTCGAGTGTGCGCGAGGCGGTGGCGGACGTCGAGGCGGTGGTGTCGATGCTGCCCAATGGCAAGATTGTGGAGACTGTGTTCGAAGAGGATGTGATCGGTCATGCGCCGACCAACGCGATCCTCATCGACTGTTCGACCATCGATGTCGATACAGCGCGGGCGGTCTCCCTGTTCGCTGGCAATCAGGGCTATGCGATGGTCGATGCGCCGGTGTCGGGCGGCATTGCGGCGGCCAATGGTGGCACGTTGACCTTCATGGTCGGCGGCGCGCATGACGAGTTCGAACGTGCCGAGCCGATCCTTTCTGCGATGGGCAAGGCGTTGATCCATGCCGGGACTTCGGGCGCGGGGCAGGCGGCGAAGATCTGCAACAATATGTTGCTGGGCGCGTCGATGATTGCGACATGCGAGACCTTTGCGATGGCGGAGAAGCTCGGCCTCGACCTGCAGACTTTTTACGACATTTCGTCAAAGGCTTCGGGACAGAACTGGTCGATGACGAGCTATTGCCCGGTCCCAGGGGTCGGCCCGCAGTCGCCCGCCGACAATGACTATCAGGGCGGATTTGCCACGGCTTTGATGCTCAAGGATCTGAAACTGGCGATGGAAGCGGCGGAAAGCGTCGGCGCCGAAACACCGATGGGCAGCCGCGCAGCGGAGCTCTACCAGGCCTTTGCCGATAGAGGCGCTGGCGGGCTGGATTTTTCGGCGATAATCCGTCAGCTCAAAGGTTGAAGCTGAGCCACTGCTCCAGTTCGTCCACTGTAAGCAAGCGGTGGAATTCGACGCCGATCATGTCGCCCGCGCGCCATTTGACCGTGCCACCGACAGGGCGCTGGCCTTCGGCGCGAAGCAGCAAGTTACTGTGCACCCGTAACCGGGCGCGGCATTTCAGCTTCGCACCACGTTGCGAAATATCGTGCAGCACGGCATCGGTCGACGTCGTATCGAGTTTGAGCTCGACTTCCTTTTGCACCGCAAAGCGTGGATGACGTACACGCTTGCCGTCAGGTTTAACCGAAGGCTTGGCCAATATTTCATCGACCGGAATTTCCTCGACAAACTGGATGCCGAGCATGTTGCCGTCTTTCCACGCCACCGTCCCGGTCAGTTCCTGATCGTCGAGCAAGGCAACCGACACTGTCTGGCCGATGTCGAGATCGAAATTGGCGTCGATCATCATCCCGCCGGGCGATACATCGCGCACCATGCCGAACCCTTCGGTATCGAGCGCGGCCAGCCGGGCAACGCGCATGACGCGCATACTGCGCGCATGCCGCCGCCGCTCGGCAAGCTCCTCGGCACTCAGGGCCACCTCGGTATCTTCTTCGAAGACAGGATCGGAACGCAGACTCATATTGGCATCGATCATAGAAAAACCCTAATTTTCACGGCGGCGAATCTGGTTAACGGCCCAAAGGACGCATTGTTAAGTGCAGGAAAAAGCGATTAGGAGTTACAAACAGTTTGTAACGCCCAGCGGGAGATGCCGAATATGCCGTCCGTAACAATGGAAGCCCATGACGATGTGTCCGTCATTCTGGTCGACAATCCGCCTGTTAATGCACTGTCGTGGCATGTGCGCGAAGGCCTGAGCGACAGCTTTACGGCGGCGCTTGCTGATGATGCGGTGAAGGCCATCGTGCTGCGTTGCGCTGGTGCAACCTTTATCGCAGGTGCCGATATCACCGAATTTGGAAAGCCGCCGCAAGGCCCCGACTTTAACGACGTGCTGAACATGATCGAGGCGGCAGGCAAGCCCGTGGTTGCGGCGATTCACGGCACAGCATTGGGTGGCGGGCTGGAGACTGCGCTTGTGTGCCATTACCGCATTGCCGTCCCGTCGGCGAAGCTGGGCGTGCCCGAGGTGAAGCTTGGGCTGCTCCCCGGCGCAGGCGGGACGCAGCGGCTGCCTCGTGTGGTCGGCGTTGCGGCTGCGGCGACTATGTGTTCGCTAGGCGAGCCGGTGGCTGCTGCCAAGGCGCACGAAATGGGGTTAGTGGACCGTCTCGCAGGCGAAAGCAGCCTTGCGGAAGATGCAATTGCTTATGCCCGCGAACTGATCGCGATCGGGCCAAGGCCGACGCGGCAGCGGCCGGTAACCGGAGATGCAGCAGTCATCGAGCAGTTGAAGGGCGCCAATGCCCGCAAATGGAAAGGCTTCGATGCGCCTTATGCCAATCTCGCCTGTGTCGAAGCGGCGACGCGTTTGTCCTTCGATGAGGGCATGCAGTTCGAGCGCAGCGAGTTTGTCAAGCTGATGCGCGGTTCGCAATCGGCGGCACAGCGGCATCTGTTCTTTGCCGAACGACAGGCGGCGAAAATCGAGGGGCTGGCGAAGGATTTGCCTTTGCGCGACGTTAAAAAGGTAGGCGTCATTGGCGCGGGCACAATGGGCGGGGGGATTTCGATGAACTTCCTAGCCAAGGGCATGCCCGTGACCATCGTCGAGATGGTGCAGGACAATCTCGACCGCGGTGTCGGCGTCATTCGCAAAAATTACGAGGCGAGCGCCGCCAAGGGGCGGTTTACCGGCGAGCAGGTGGAGGGGATGATGGGGTTACTCACGCCGAGCCTCAGCCTCGACGATCTCGCCGATTGCGACCTTATCATCGAGGCGGTCTATGAAAGCATGGACGTCAAGAAAGAGGTGTTCGGCCAGCTTGATAGCATCGCCAAGCCCGGAGCAATCCTCGCTTCGAATACGTCGTATCTCGACATCGATGAAATTGCGGCCGCGACCTCGCGCCCGCAGGACGTGCTGGGCATGCATTTCTTTTCGCCCGCCAATGTGATGAAATTGCTCGAAGTCGTGCGCGGTGAAAAGACCGCCGACGACGTGCTAGCCACTGCGATGGCGCTGGGCAAGAAAATCGGCAAGGTCGCGGTGGTCGCGGGCGTCTGCCACGGCTTCATCGGCAACCGTATGTTGGCGACGCGGCAAGCTCCCGCCATGCAATTGCTATTGGAAGGCGCGACCCCTGCCCAAATCGATAAGGTCCATACCGATTTCGGGATGCCGATGGGGCCGTTCCAGATGAGCGACCTCGCCGGCCTCGACATCGGCTGGCACCGCGATCCTGCACGGATCGAGACGATCCGCGATGCCTTATGCGCGGCAGGCCGCTTCGGGCAGAAGAACCGCAAGGGCTTTTACGATTATGACGAAAAGCGCGTCGGCACGCCGAGCGAGGAAGCGCTTGCCATCATCGAAGAGTTTCGCGCCACTTCGAACCTGCCCAAGCGCGACATATCCGACCAGGAAATCGTGGAACGCACGCTCTACCCGATGGTCAACGAGGGCTATAAAATCCTCGAAGAAGGCAAGGCGCAGCGCGCGTCTGATATCGATGTCGTCTGGATCTACGGCTATGGCTGGCCGCTCTATCGCGGCGGCCCGATGTTCTGGGGGGACCTGGAAGGCGCGGGCAAGATTGTCGAGGCGCTCGGACGGCATGGCGTGAAGGTTGCGGAAAGTCTGAAGGCCAAAGCCTGAACTGTCTGGTGCGGCCAAGAAGACTCGAACTTCCACGGGCTTTCGCCCACAACGACCTCAACGTTGCGCGTCTACCAATTCCGCCATGGCCGCACGCGCCTAGACAGGTAGGAGCGGGCCACTAGCAAAGCGATGCGGGAGGCGCAACAGGCATATTCGGTCGATAACCGCCTCCGCGCCTGTAGCATATCGGCACAGAGTTAAAGCCGCGCGGTTCCAAGCCGTATTATTATGGAGATGGCGGCCCGTTATCCCCGATTCTGTCTTGCAGCTTGTGGTAAATAGCGCGTTAACCTTTACAAATGATCGCGCTTTTGCCTCTTCTGCTTGGCGCTACCCCGGTTTCAGGCGGGGATGGCAAGGTTGCTTCTAGCCGCGTTGCTAGGGTGGCAACCGCAACCGTCACGATCATTCAGGCCGAACGCATAACGCCATCGGTTGTCGAAACTAACGTAAAGCCTGACCGGCAAATCCGCCGGCGCGAGCAAAAGCCGCTGGTCGAATTCTTTTAGGCGGCAATACGCGCGACCTTATATTTTCGCATTTTCTCGATGAGCGTCGTGCGTTTAAGCGTGAGCATTCTTGCCGCTTCCGAAATCACCCCCTCGGAATATTCGAGCGCCATCTGGATACGCTCCAGTTCCATCCGCTCGACCTGTGCCTTGAGGTCGATAGGCGTGTCGAGCGATGAACGCACAATCTGCAACGGCTTGGCCGCGGTATGTCCGAGCAAGTAATCGACAGTTGAGGCATTGATGGTCTCGCCCACAAACAGCACGCTAGCCCGCTCGACAACGTTACGCAGCTCGCGGACATTGCCCGGCCACCCATGCGCCATCAGTCGCTGCATTGCCGAACGGTCGAATTGAGCGACAGCTTTTTTGCCTTTCTGGAAATGCGCGATGAGTTGAGGAATGTCTTGAACGCGCGAAGCTAGATCGGGAACATGCAACAGCACGACACCGAGCCGGAAGAACAGATCCTCGCGGAACCGGCCTTCGCTTATCGCTCGATCGATATCCTGATGCGTTGCGCAGATGATGCGGACATCGACAGTAAGGCCGCTGCTACCACCAACGCGCGACACCAGCCCGTCCTCGAGCACACGCAGCAGCTTCACTTGCATGTCGAACCGCATATCGCCGATTTCGTCGAGAAACAGCGTGCCTTTGTCGGCATTTTCGAAATGCCCAGCGCGACGACTTTGTGCGCCGGTAAATGCGCCTTTCTCATGACCGAAAAGCTCGGACTCGATCAGTTCGGCGGGTATCGCCCCGCAGTTGAGCGCAACATAAGGCTCAGCTTTACGCTGGCCGGTGGAATGGATGGCGCGCGCCACGACTTCCTTGCCCGAGCCCGATGCGCCGCAGATCATCACTGAGGCATTGGAGCGCGCAACACGCCGAACCATGTCGCGTAATGCGAGCATCGGGGCGCTGTCGCCAATCAGCATATCTTCGATCCGGTCCATCCGAAATTCCCGTCAGGAGATGTCGTCGGGCAAGATTTGGTGAATTTGGTAAACGAAAACCTAACAGATCGTGCGCCAAGCGCGGACTGGTCCTTTATGGTTCGAACAGACGTGAAACGGGCCGGATTTGCGCCGACTATCTCCGTTTCGGATATCGAAAAGCCTTAAGTTTTCATTTCTTCAGCAAGAACACCGCGTGTTCGGCGAGCAGGTTCGCCCAGCCTTCCTTGCGCGGTTTGCCGCCCGACAGGAACCATTGCCCCTCGATCTGCAGCTTGCGATCCTTGAGATAGGTGCGGAAATCGTCGACCGTCACATGATGGATATTGGGCGTGTCGTACCAGCGATAGGGCAATTGCTCGGTCACCGGCATCCGCCCGCCGAACATATGCGCAAAGCGTATGCGCCATTGCGCGAAATTGGGGAAGGAGACAAACGCCCGCTCGCCGATACGCAAGAGGTGGTCGAGGACGAGGTCGGGCCGGTGGGTGGTCTGCAGCGTCTGGCTCAATATCGCGTAGTCGAAGCTTTTGTCCGGATAGTCGGCCAGGTCGGTATCGGCATCGCCCTGCACCACCGACAAGCCGCGCGCAACCGCTGTCGCCACATCGCGTGCATCGAGCTCCAGCCCGCGCGCATCGACCTGTTTGTGATCGCGTAGCGCAGCCATCAACTGCCCGTCGCCGCAGCCGACATCAAGGATGCGCGATCCGGCGCGGACATGACGGGCGATGATGGCGAGATCGGGGCGAAGCTGGGTCACCGGCTCTCTCCTGCGCGCAGGAAGCCATCGACAATGCGGTTCATGTCGGGTGCGTCGAGCAGGAAGGCGTCGTGGCCGAACGGGCTCGACAGCTCGACAAAGCTCGCCGCGGCACCCGCAGCATTGAGCGCATGGACGATACGCCGCGATTCCGCTGTCGGATAAAGCCAGTCGCTATCGAAGCTGACTAGGCAGAAACGTGCCCTCGTTCCGGCGAAGGCCTTCGCCAGCACACCGTCATGCGGTTCGGCGAGGTCGAAATAGTCCATTGCTCGGGTGATGTAGAGATAGCTGTTGGCGTCGAAGCGGTCGACGAAGCTAAGGCCCTGATAGCGCAAATAGCTTTCGACCTGGAAATCGGCGTCGAAGCCGAAGCTTTTGGCGTTCCTGTCCTGCAACCGCCGTCCGAATTTTTCGGTAAGACCAGCCTCGGACAGATAGGTGATATGTGCCGCCATCCGCGCGACTGCCAAGCCCGAGGACGGCACTTCACGTCCGTAATAGGATCCGTTGTTCCAGCGCGGATCGGCCATGATCGCCTGCCGCCCTACCTCGTGAAAGGCGATATTCTGCGCGGAATGGCGCGCGGTCGAGGCAATGACGATCGCAGAGCGGACGCGGTCGGGAAACAGGGTTGCCCAATTGAGCGCCTGCATTCCGCCCATCGAGCCGCCGACCACGGCGGCAAGCGTCTCGATGCCCAGATGATCGAGCAATATCGCCTGAGCGCGCACCATGTCAGCGATGGTGATTACGGGAAACTCCATGCCATAGGCCGAACCCGTCGCAGGGTTGGGGCTGGCCGGCCCCGACGAGCCCATGCAGCTGCCCATGACGTTGATGCTGATGATGCAATGCCGCGCAGGATCGATAGGCTTGCCCGGCCCGACCATCCGCGTCCACCAGCCTTCCTTGCCGGTCACCGGATGCGTCGAGGCGACATATTGGTCTCCCGTCAGCGCGTGGCAGATCAGCACCGCGTTCGACTTGTCCGCGTTGAGTTCGCCATATGTCTCGTAAGCAAAATCGACCGGCGCGAATTCGGCCCCGCTGTCGAGCTTTACCGGCCCCAGCAAGCGTATCTTTCTGTCCAGCCCGAACCGCGTGTCGTCTCCCATAGGCCACGCCATATCAGGCGAAGCACCTGAAACAATAGCTTACTTGGATTCGCAGGCATCCCCCGCTATGGCCCCCGCCATGAACGCACCTGTCGCCAAACCCTGGATCAACGCCATCAACGCCTACACCCCCGGCAAAGCCAAGTCGGACGATGGGCGGGTGCTGATAAAAATGTCCGCCAATGAAAATGCCTTGGGGTGCAGCCCGGATGCGACGGCGGCCTTGGTTGCAGCGCAATCGACACTGGCGCGCTACCCCGACCCTGCGAGCAATGCGTTGCGCGAGGCTTTGGGGGCGCATTTCCAGTTGGAGAGCGACCAGATCGTCTGCGGCACCGGCTCGGACGAACTGCTGAACCTGATCGCGCTTGGTTATGGCGGCCCCGGCGACGACATCATCTATGTCCGCTACGGCTTTTCGGTCTACGACATCGCCGCACGCAAATGCGCCGCAAACGTCGTGATCGCCCCCGACAGCGATTATGGCACCGATGTCGATGCGCTGCTGGCGCTGGTGAACGAGCGGACGCGCGTAGTGTTTATCGCCGATCCCAACAACCCGACCGGGACATATTTGGGTAATGCTGAAATGGTGCGGCTCCATGCAGGGCTGCCATCCGATTGTGTGCTTGTGCTCGATCAGGCCTATGGCGAATATCTCGAAGACGATGGCCCCGCCGCGTTCGACCTGGCGCGCAAGCATGACAATGTCCTGATCACCCGCACCTTCTCAAAGATTTACGGGCTCGCCGCCGAACGCATCGGCTGGGCTTATGGCCAACCCGAGCTGATCGCGACTTTGAACCGCATCCGTGCGCCTTTCAATGTGACGAGCGCAGGGCAGGCTGCGGCGATTGCAGCGCTCGCAGACACCGACTTTGTCACGAAAAGCCGAGCGCATAACTTGCAATGGCGCGACTGGATGACGAAAGAAATCGCCGCCTTGTCGAACCACGGCCTGCGCGCGGTGCCGTCATGGGCGAATTTCCTGATGGTGATGTTCTCAGGCACTTGCAGCGCCGAGACCGCCTATCGCGCGCTCATGGACGAAGGCTATATCGTCCGATGGCTGCCGGGGCAGGGGCTTGCCGACGGCTTGCGCATGACCATCGGCACCGAGGAGGAAAATCGCGGGCTGATGACAGCGCTACGCAAGATATTGGAACAGCATAGCTGATGCTGCCCTTCGCGCGCGTCACGATCATCGGCTTGGGACTTATCGGCTCGTCGGTGGCGCGCGCGGTCAAGGTGCGGATGCCCGGCGCCCGGATCACCGGCCATGACGCCGATGCAGGCGTGCGCATCCGCGCCGTCGAGCTTGGCCTGTGCGACGACGTCACCGATACTGTCGGCGCATCGGTCATGGACGCCGATCTGGTGATGCTGTGCGTCCCCGTCGGCGCGATGGGCGCGGTTGCCGCCGAGTTTGCCGCAGACCTGCCCGCCGATACCGTCGTCAGCGATGTCGGATCGTGCAAGCAAAGCGTCGCCGAGGCGCTGGGGGCAGCGCTGCCCGGCGCGACCATCATCCCCGCGCATCCCGTGGCAGGCACCGAAAAGAGCGGCCCCGACGCGGGTTTTGCGACCTTGTTCGAGGGCCGCTGGTGCATCCTCACCCCGCCTGAGGGTGCGCCCGAACTTGCGGTCGAACGGCTACGGATATTCTGGCAGCATCTGGGTGCCGACGTCGAAATCATGGATGCGCGCCATCACGACATGGTGCTCGCGGTCACCAGCCATTTGCCGCACCTTATTGCTTACACCATCGTCGGCACCGCCGACGATCTCGAAGGCGTGACGCAAAGCGAGGTCATCAAATATTCGGCCGGCGGCTTCCGCGACTTCACCCGCATCGCTGCTTCCGACCCGGTCATGTGGCGCGACGTGTTCCTTTCGAACAAGGATGCGGTGCTCGAAATGCTCCAGCGCTTCTCTGAAGACCTGACCGCACTGCAACGCGCCATCCGCTACGGCAAGGGCGACGAACTGGAAGCGCTGTTCACCCGCACCCGCGACATCCGCCGCTCGATTGTCGAGCAGGGTCAGGATGATGATGTGCCCGATTTTGGGAGGAAGCATTAAGCGTTCAGAGCGTTCATCGCCTCATGCACGCGAGCCTCTACTTCGGCTCTTGGTAGTCCTGCCGGAATTTCCTCACCAACCTTGTAGGTAATTACGCCCGGCTTGCGCAGCCAGTGGTTGCGCGGCATCAGTTTGCCGCTGTCCACCGCCACCGGCACAACCGGTACACCCAGCATCTTGTAGAGTCCTGCAAAGCCCGATTGCAGCGGTGGCGCCTCGCCGTGGACGACCCTTGTGCCTTCGGGGAAAATGATGATGGGGCGGCCATCGGCCAGCAACGCGCGCGAACGGGTCAGCATATCGCGCAGCGCCGATGCCCCGCCTTCACGGTCTACCGGGATCATGCCGTAGGCCAAAGCCGCTTTGCCCCAGAAGGGAATGTCGAACAGCTGCTTCTTGGCGACCACCGAAGGTAGGCGGAAAACCCGGGGCATGTCGATGGTCTCGTACATGCTTTCATGCTTGATCGCGTAAAGCACCGGCCGATCGGGCATTTCGCCCTCGATCCGCACGTCGATGCCGAGTAGCCACTTGGCGCAAAAATGCTGGTAACGAGACCAACCGCGTACGGCCCAGCGCATGAGCGCAGGCGAGGTCAGGCTGCCGATGAAAGCGGTGACCGCGTGGAACAGCGAGCCGCCGAAAAAAATGACGGTGAACAATACCGTTCTGATGGCTGCGATCACTTTATATCCCCACCAGCGATGCCACGGCGCGCAGCCAGTATTTGTTGTATTCCTTGAACAAGGCGGTCAGCGACGGCTGCGTCGAAACTGCATCGTTGGTTACTTTGATGTTCGAAGGCAGCGCCCGGTCGAGTTCGAAGCGCGCTCGGCGCATGTGCCAGTCGTGCGTGACAAGCGTTAGCGTCTTGACCTTGTTGCGCGCGGCCCAGCGTGCCGTTTCCAAGGCGTTCGACCGTGTATCGACCGAAGCAAAGCCGAGGTCGATGCAGCAGTCGAAATATTTGGCAGACCCATTATACTGTGCGGCCAGCTCGCGCGGTCGGACATCGCGGTCGACGCCGGAAATGAGCATCTTCCTGGACTTGCCCGCTTCCAGTATCTCCAGCCCGCGATCGATGCGGTTCGCACCTCCGGTCAGCACCACGACGGCATCGGTTTTGGCAATCTCGGCGGGTTGCGGCAATAACAGTGCAAACCAGGCAAAGCCCAGCGCCCATGCAAGCAATATGAAGGACAAAATCCGTCTGGTCATAACATCTTCTTGAGCGCCGCCACCACTGTCAGCCGCGCCATAAGCATGGCAAGCCCAGTGACCGCAAGCGGAATGAGCGCGAGCAGCGCCCAGCCATACCAGGGGAAAGTCGCTCCCGCGAGCAGCCCCGGTTCGACCGCCGCAAACCGTCCGCCAAGCGCAAGGATGACTGCTGCCGCCGCGCCGAACCCGACCACGCCCCCAAGCAAGGCATCGAGCGCCACGCGCCGCTGGAAGAGCCGTGCCGCCTGCAAATCGGTGCCGCCCATCATGTGCATGATCTCGATTGTCCCGCGATGGGTGTTGAGCGTGCTGCGCACCGCAAGGACAACTACCGCCGAAGTGGCGACGAGCAGCAGCAGCCAGATGCCGAGCGCTAGCCATAGCAAAGTGGTCATCAGTTCGAAAAAGGGCGCCATCCAACTCGAATGCGAATCCAGCCGGATGTTGGGCGCGGCCCCGTTCAGTTGCCTTTCTAGCGTCCTTAATGCTGCACTATCGGGGACGTTCGAAAGGCGGATATCGATCAGAGCTGGGACGGGGATATCGGCATCGATGACGCCGCTGCCGAGCCAAGGTTCGAGCAGATTTCGCACCTCGCCATCGGCCACGGGCTCGACGTCGACAACGCCGGGCGTACCGCGCAGCACACGCGCAGCTTCCGCTTTTTGCGCCGCCCGCGCCACAGGATCGGGCTCGATGATCTGCACCGTCACGCGCGCCGCAAGATCGTCCCCGCCTTTTCGCGCCGCATCGGCCAGCGTCACGCCTGCCGCCGCGACCAACAAGGTCAGAAACAGCATGATCGCAATCACCCAAGGCATCTGCCCAGATAGCCGGCCTTCGGGGATCAGCTTGCGGTCATGCGCTGGCAGGGCGAAGTCGAGCAGCATCAGTTTTTCAGGACCAGCGGCTTGGGCGGATGGCGGAGCAATCCGGTCGGGTCGGACAGCCGCCCCTTGTCGAGCCGCATCATCTGCGCGCCTTCGATTTCCTGCAGCAAATGGATATCGTGCGTCGCCACCACCACGGTCGTGCCCAGCCGGTTCAATGCTGCGAACAGTTGCAGCAGCCGGCGGGCCATGTCGGGGTCGACATTGCCTGTCGGCTCGTCCGCCACCAGCATCTCGGGCCGACCGATAACGGCGCGGGCGATGGCCACGCGCTGCTGCTCGCCGCCCGACAGCGTCGCGGGCCGCGCATCGGCGCGTTCGGTGAGGCCTATCCATGCCAGCATTTCGGTGACGGGGCCTTTCAGGTCTTTCTCCTGAATCCCCGCAATACGCAGCGGGAGGGCGATATTGTCGAAGGTCGACAGATGTTGCACCAAGCGGAAATCCTGGAACACCACCCCGATGCGGCGACGAAAACCCGGCAACCGGTCGCGCGGCAATGTGATGGCATCATGTCCAAACATGCGGATTGCCCCACGACTGGGCCGGTGCGCGAGGTAGAGCAGCTTCAAAAGCGAGGTCTTGCCCGCGCCTGAAGCGCCGGTGAGGAAATAGAAACTGCCGGGATAAAGCGTGAAACTAAGGTCGGTCAGCGTCTCCGCACCCGTCCCGTATCGCAGCCCCACATTGTCGAATTCCACCACGCTCTGCATCGGCGCATCAGATGGCACAAAGCCGCGATGCGAGCAAAGCCAATTAAGCATGAGGGAGACGCGCTCGGCCTGCCGTCCACAGCCTTTTGTGACGAGACACTTGCAAGTCATACCATGCTGATGTTTATGATTAGCGATGCTGCTCGTTTGCCCCTCCTGCCGCACCCGATATGTCGTTCCGGATAGTGCCATCGGTATGGATGGCCGTCAGGTGCGCTGCGCCAATTGCAAGCATAGCTGGTTTCAGGGCGGCGCTATTCCGCCCGTCGCGCCCGCGCCGCCGGTTGCAGCTCCGGCTTCGGTCGAGCCGGTGGTTGAGCAGGCAGCTCCGCCCGTTGCCTCACCACCGCCACCTCCTCCCGTAACGGAGCCAATAGAGGAACCAGCACAACCCAGCTTCGCGCGGTTCGAAGAAAGCGTATCGGCGCCCCAGCCGGAACCAGCGGTTTTTGTCGAACCATCGGTGGCGCGTGCGAGCTATTTCGAAGAGCCACCGCAAAGCCATTTCGCCCATGAACCGCCCTTCAAGCCGCGCCGCAACCCTGCCAAGATGTGGACAATGGCGGCTGTGGCCTTTGCGGTCGCAATTGGGGGCGTTGGCGGGGCGGTCTGGTATTATGGTGTGCCGGACATGGGCATGGGTATGGCGGGTGCCGAACCCGACCTCAAAATCGTGCTCAACCAGAATCTAGAACTCAACGAACGCCCCGATGGCACGCCTTATTTCATAGCCAGTGGCAGCATCGTCAACCCGACCAGCATCACGCAGAATGTGCCGGAAATGCTGGTGACTCTAAAGGATTCGGGCGGCAGGCCGGTCTACAGCTGGAAGATGAAAGCCAAAGTCGCCTCGCTGGCACCCGGGGCAAAGGTCGATTTCAGCGAGGCGCGGCTGGACGTGCCGCAGGCTGCGGCGCAGATCAGCGTCGGCTGGGTGCTCGGGGACGGCTAGGCAAGCCCGGACAAAGCAAGGCTTGAAACGGCAGGCGCACATAGCTATGCGCGCCGGACGGTCAGAGGCCGGAAAGCCGCTTTAGCTCAGTTGGTAGAGCATCGCATTCGTAATGCGGGGGTCACGTGTTCGAGTCACGTAAGCGGCACCATATAATTCAATGACATGTTAGACCGATTTTGCCCTTTGGGAATTTCCAACGAATTGGGCAAGCACAGGGCTTGCAGCGCTTTTGGCGCGGTCGGTGCGTTGTTGTAGGCTGCACGCGGACCCCGGTCATAATGCTTGTCGAGGGCGGGTCGGCGGCGAAGCGATGGCTTACATTCCGCCGCTGTTCCAGCGGTCAAAATTTCAAAAAACGCGTTACAATGATTGCAATCGTTTGCACATGACTGGTGGAATTTGTGTCACATTTAAGACATTTAGCCTAAGCCTGTGTCGAAAATGGACAATCGTCCTCAACCGTTTTGCGGATGCTTGCGCAGGGTTAACAAATTGCTAACAACGTGTAACCGGGACGAATCGGGCGTCAGCTCGACTTCCCGGTGTGGGGCACAAAAAAACAGGTCGCAGGCTCCTCTTTCTGTAACATTGTATCGCTCAAGAGGAATTTTCTTTATGAAAAAGTTTTTGGTTGTCGCAGCTGCGGCTTCGGCTGCTTTTGTATCGCCCGCCATGGCACAAAGCATTGGTCCGGCAAATTCGATTGAAATTCCGCTCTCCGGGACATTGGCCAAAAAGTGCAATGTATCCGCATTTCTCGATGGTCCGTTCAATGCGCTCAATCTTGAAACCACTGCCGAGCAGGGCGCGGAATCGGTTTCCGTAAACTGCAATTACGGCGGTTCTGCTTCGGTAACATTTACCTCGGCAAACACCGGATCGCTGAAAAGCGGTGCCGACTTGGTTCCCTACAAGCTGATCGTCAGCGGCTCCGGTTCGCCATTTTCAACCGGTGTTTCGCTTGCAACGCCGCAAACATGGAATGGCTGGCCTGCCACGACAAACTCGAACCAGACCCGTTCGCTGCGGGTGAAGCTCGATACGATCGCAACAGTGGCCGGCACCTACACCGACACTGTAACGGTAGCGGTCGCGCCGAACTGATTGGATTGAATAGACCCGGCGCACGTTCTTGCCGCCGGGTCTATTATTAGGAGGGGGTTATGCCATGCGGCGCGCTGGAATGATTTTATCGCTGTTGGTTGGAATTGGTTTTGCGGTGCCGACTGCCGCCATTGACGTGCAGCCCGTCGTCAACGTTATCGATTTGCCGCAAGAGGCACGCGGGATCAGTTTTGCAATCAGTAATCCGCGCAATGTCGATCTGCCAGTGACATTCGATATTGTGGAGCGCGACGTAGCGCCCGACGGTTCAGAGCAGCAAAATGCGGCGGACGACAATTTTGTCATTTTCCCGCTTCAGGCAACTTTGAAGCCCGGTCAGACGCAATCGATCAGGGTTCAATATGTCGGACCGCAGCCCACCACTTCGCGATCCTTCACACTGTTTGCGACCGAAGTTCCCGTTGCTACCGATAATGTCGGTTCGTCAGGCGTTCAACGCATCTTGCGGATTGGCGCGACCGTTCATGTAGCGCCCGCTGGAACAACTCCACGCCCGGTCCTGGTTAGCGCCTCGCCCGAGGGCACGGGGACGCGGGTTTCGATCCGCAATGACGGCACGCGCTTCCTTTATGTGGATAATATTGCGCTTCAGTTCGCAAGCAAGACGGTCGAGGGCGAACAACTTGCCAACATCGCCGGCCGGACATTGATACCGCCAGGCAAGGTCCGCACTTTCGTTGTTCCGGAAACGTCGGGCACACCAACCTTGAAGCTCATCACGCCTTATCTTTAGACCGGCGCATTGCCATCGGCTGGGCGGGGAAAATGGCAGTGCACCTTAAAGACGCCCTGATTGCTTTGTTCGCCATGGGCTATGCCACCAGTGCACAGGCCCAGCATATCTCTCCGCTCATATACGAGTTGTCGCCTTCAGGTGAAGAGACACGGCAGGAAGTGGTAATCGGAAATAGCGGTAACAGCCCTGCCGCTTTCGAGATTGTGGTCGCACGTCGAAGCTACACCGAAAATGGCGAACCGGTCGATGTACCTGAAACGCAAGCCTTGGCGGTCGACCCCGATGCAATCTGGGTCGAGCCGGGGTCGAGCCGGAAAGTGACAGTGCGCTATGCTGGCACCGCGGAGCTCGTACAGTCGGAAATGTATATGGTTACGTTTCGCCAGGTGCCGGTCCGGTTGGCCGAAGGCGCAGGCCAGGATGGCATCAGGCTGCAATATGAATTTGCTACAATCGCCCATGTCGTCCCGCCGAATGTCCAGCCGGAAATTATAGTCGAATCCCTCGAAGTGAGCGGTCAGAAGTCAAATATCGTTATTCGTAACCGCGGGCGTCGCTATGGGCGGATCGACTCGGGTTCGTTGGAATTGCGTGGACAGGCATTATGTCTGGCCATGTCTGGCGAATTGCTGGCCGACCGGTTCCCCTCAAGCTGGATATTGCCCGGCGAAAAAAGAACGCTTGAAGTCGAGCTGCCCTTGGCATGTCCTTCGACCGGTCTGGTTGCCAACTGGGTGCCCGCGGACGGTAGGGCAGGCAAATGACCCGGTCGGTCATCAAGGCCCTAGGCTATATTTCGGGCATGGCTGCTGGCGGCGCCGCACCGGGGGCCGGAGCGCATGCTGCAGAGCCGCCTCCCAGAAAACAGAACGCTGAAACGACGATGTCGGTAAATTTGCCGTTGCTGGTGTCGGACAGGTTCGTTGGCGATCTGACGGTGGAAATCGACATCGAGACGAACCGGATCCAGGTCAAGCGCGACGATGCCGAGCGCCTGCTTGGCGAGCGGCTCGATGAAAATATTCGGCTCCAACTGTTCGGACAGAACAGCCACAAGGAGTTTTTGTCCCAATCCGACTTTGCAGCCGCAAGCCTCCACATCGTCTATGACCCAACCACACTCGAAATCAGGGTCAGCTTTCCAACCTCGGCGGCATCGGCCCGATCCATCAGCCTTTTCGGCGGCACGAAGACCGTTTCTGCGGAAAACAGTCTACGCGCACCGAACTTGTCGGGCTCCATCATCTTCAATATCGATCAATCCCTCGATTACCGCCGTTCGGGCAGCACTTTCGAACCGCTCAACGCATCGGCCGAAATCAGCCTGGCGATCGGGGGCGAAAAGGGAATATTCGCTTTTTCCGACCTGACATATGACGGCAGGAGCGGCAGCCGCTTTCGTCGCGGAAAGACCTGGCTGATCCATGACGATCAACCCAACGCCATCCGCTATTCTTTCGGCGACATTGTTCCCCAGACCGACGGGTTTCAATCTGCGCCCTCGATGGGCGGCTTCGGGGTCGAGCGCAGCTATCAGAGCTTGCAGCCAAACCGGAACATACGTCCCGCCGGCCTCTTCCGCTTTGCCGTAGAAGAACCTTCGCTGGTCGATATCGTGGTCAACGGATCGCCGGTGCGCACGCTGCGATTGGAGCGCGGACAATATGACATCCGCGATTTTAACTTTGTCACTGGCCTCAATGCGGTGGAAATTTTTGCGCGTGACGAGTTCGGGCGACGTTCGATTGCCCGGTTCGACCAGTTTTTCGATTTCGGACTGCTGGCCCAAGGCATCAACGAGTTCGGATTTTACCTGGGAGCACAACAACGGCTGAATGCCGATGGTCACATAGCCTACCAAACCGACGATCCCATCGCGACCGGATATTTCCGGGCAGGCGTCACCTCTGCCATAACCGCCGGAATTAACGCACAAAGCCAGAAAGGCCGTTTCATGTTCGGCGGCTCATTCGTCGCGGCAACGCCCGTTGGCAGCGTTGCGCTTGTCGGTGCGCTGTCCCGCGACCGGAATATGGGAGCCGGCAGCCGCTTTCTGGTCAGCTACCAACATTCATCCGAGAAACTGTCATTTATCAGCAACGCGAACTGGAATCTCGAGGCAGGCTATACGTCGGCATCGTTCAACCCCGTCGGTAATCTGGGGCTAAGAAACGACATCAAATTCGACCTTCGTGCTCGCGCTAATGGATTGATAGGCCCGAATCTGAGCGTGGGTGTTTCGGCATCCTATGCCACAAGACGAGGCGGACTTCGCGACACGTTTCTGCTTAACATGAGTGCATCGCGCCGTATCGGCCCAATCAATTTCGGGCTTACTGCGGAGCATGTAAGATCGACCAACGGGCGAAGCGACAGCCGCTTCCTCGTCAGTCTGGGGATGCAGCTTGGCCAGCGCGGCACGGCACGGGCAAGTTTCGACACTAGAGGCAATATCGCGCAACTGGACGCGAGCAGATTCAAAAGCGATGTGCTAGGCGATTGGGGTGGCCGTGCGACAGTTACGCGAGATATGCAGAGTTCCAGCGCGGTCGCCGAAGCCAGCTATAACCAGAACCGGGCGCTGTTTACGCTGAGGCATGCTGCGACGGGTGGCCAGCGCTTCGATGACCTGAGGCATCGCACCAGTTTCAACATTGCTACTCAGTTGAGCTTCACCGGCGACCGGATAGGCTTTGGCCGGCCCGTGGGGCATAATTTTGTGCTGGCATACCCCCATGAGAGCCTGCCTTCCAGGGTGGAACTTGCACAAGGCGTGGAGATCGAGAGAATACAGGCGCGGTCCGGAGCGCTGGGACCGGCACTTGGTTCGGCGGGAACGGCGTATACCGAGCGGAGATTGACCCTAAGGGCGCCAGACGCACCTCCGGGATATGATATCGGACCCGGCTATTATACGGTCATGCCACTTCCGGCTGGCGGATATGCGGTTCAGTTAGGCAGTGACGCTTTCTATTCCGTCAGTGGCACGTTGGTCGATGACAGCGGTCAGCCGGTGCAACTGCTAGCGGGCACAATGCGCTCGCTGGACAGGCCGGAAGCCAAAAGTGTATCCTTCTTTACGAATCGTGCCGGTCGGTTTGTGGCCGTCGGCTTAGTGCCAGGAAGGCATCGCATCGAAATGGGACAGGGTATATTCACTGCCGAGATCGATGTGGCGGTGAATAAAGACGGTAGTATAGATTTAGGCATAGTTCGGGCAAAGGGGGCCGTCGGCTCATGACAAGACTGATGGCTTTACTGGTGTCGTTGTTCCTGGCCATGCCAGCGCTGGCGATGGCCGACAGGGGCAAGCCGGACACCGGTTGCAGCGCGTCGATCGAACCTTCCACGCGCCTCGTCCGGCTGATTTACGATCCATTCGAAACCGACCTCAGCCCGTACTCACTGGAATTGGTCGTGCGAAAGCAGGGCGGAGAACGGTGTCAGTTCGCGATTACCGTGGAGGGCGATGGCGACCGATGGCAGCGCTTCCTCTCGAACGGTGGCGTGCGGCTCGGCTATGAACTGTCGCGAGCCGGCAGGGTTTTGGAAAACCAGTTCGACACGCCGCGTGCCGCCGAGCCGTTACAGGCAGGCAAGGATGGCGAGGGTCGGTTCGAGCTTCGCTTCCGCATCCGTGACGGTGAGTTTGTGCCATCGGGAGAATATACGGACCAGCTCAAAGTCCGGCTGTTCCGGCTTGGCGATGGAGCACCCCGGCAGGTCGGCACCGAAACAGTGATCATGGTCAGCGCCCTTGTTCCGGCTCGGGCACAGTTGAATGTTGCAGGTGCAGACACGCAGGTCTTCGGTGCCAACCCCGCAGGTGCAATCGACTTTGGTGACCTGATAACGGGCGCCAGTCGGCAAGTATTCGTGCAGGTCCGTGCTACTTCGCCAGTATTGCTTCGACTGTCTTCGGCAGAACGCGGCCAGCTCCGCCATTCTACTTTTGGAAACAAGGTGCGCGGCGTGCCTTATAGCGCAACGCTGTCGGGCGCAGAACTCGCGTTGCAAAGCGGGCCGGTCGGCCTTGCGCGCAGTCCATCCGCCGGGGCAGTTGAGAATTATCCGCTTCGGTTCTCCATAACGGATGCCGAAGGCCGCACCGGGGGTATTTACCAGGACGTTGTCACAATTTCGGTAGAGCCGCGATGAGACGGGCAGCTGTTTCCATCCTGCTGTTTGCGCTTGCCTTTTCCGCAGGCAAACCAAGCCACGCGCAGAACAGCATTTCCATTCCCATGCAGGGGACGTTGCCCGTCCGCTGTTCGGCGCAGGCGACGCAAATCGAAGTCGACGCCTCGGGTCAGACGCCCTTTGTCAGGATAACGGTCGCGCATGCATGCAACGCGCGCAATAATCTGGTCGTCAGTCTGCCGAACGCCGCGCCACAAAACTATGTCGTTATGGCGACCTATGGCGGACAGGCACCGTCCGCTGCGTCAGCTGAACAAATCACTTTTGTGATGCCAGGACCGATTGCCGGGACACGCCAGCTTATACTAAATTTATCGGGCGGTTCGGAAGAGGATGCGCAGCAGTTAGCCAGTGGCTTGCAGATATCGGTCGTAGCGTCCTGACGATTATGCCGTAAGCTGTTCGAGGCACGTAAGCGGTACCAACACATCCTTCATTAGAGTAAATCCGGCAAACTCCAGTCGATGGGCGCAAGGCCTTTGCTTTCAAGAAACGCATTGCATTGCGAAAATTGCTTGCAGCCGAAAAAGCCATTATGCGCCGATAGCGGCGAGGGATGTGCAGCCTTAAGCACCAGATGGCGGGAAACATCGACGAATGCAGCCTTCTTCTGCGCGTAGCTGCCCCAGAGCATGAAAACGACCGGGTCGGACTTGGCGTTGACCAGCCGGACGACAGCATCGGTAAAGCGCTCCCAGCCTTTCTGACTGTGCGACGCGGCTTTGGCCATTTCTACCGTCAACACGCTGTTGAGCAGGAACACACCCTGCTTCGCCCAATGTTCGAGGAAGCCGTGGCTCGGACGTGGGATGCCGAGGTCGGTTTCGAGCTCCTTGTAAATGTTAAGCAGGCTCGGCGGCGGGCGGACGCCGGGCTTGACGCTGAAACACAGGCCGTGCGCCTGACCCGGGCCGTGATAGGGGTCCTGCCCGAGGATCACCACGCGCACCTTTTCGAGCGGGGTCAGGTCGAGGGCGCGAAACCATTCGCCGCCTTTGGGATAGATGGTCTTACCCGCCGCCTTCTCCGCCACGAGGAATGATTTGAGCGCAGCCATATAGTCCGAATTGAATTCGGGCAGCAGCGGCTCTTTCCAGCTTTCGTGGAGCTGGACGTCGCTCATTCGACCTTGGGCGGGGCGGTCAGCAGATCGCCCCATGCTTTGGCTTCTTTGGAAGTCGCAGGCCCCAGCAATTCCATTGCATGGCGGAGGCGTTCGCGGATGATGTCGCGGCCCAGATGGGTTATGGCATCGAAGAGCGGGACCCCTTGGGGTTGGCCGGTGATGGCGATATACATCGGACGGATGACGTCTTTCAGCTTGGCATCGAGCACTTCGGCAGTGCGGCGCAACGTGGCTTCGACGCCTTCCTTGTTCCATTCGATGAGGCCGTCGAACTGCTGTAACGCCAGCGTGTAGGCGGCACGTTGCTGGTCTTGGTCGAGTTTCACACCTTCGCGCAGCGCTTCGGCCGTAAGGCTTTCGATGCGGTTCATGAAGAACATTGCGGTGAGGCCGCCCAAATCGGAGAGTTTGGTGATCCGGCTCTGCGCCATTTCAGCGATGGGGGTCAGATATTGATCGTTCAGCGCCCATGCCTTCACCGCGTCGAGGAACTGCTTTGTGTCGAGCTCCTCGCGCAGATAACGGCCATTGAGCCAGTCAAGCTTCGAAGTGTCGAACACCGGCCCGCCCAGAGAGATATTGTGCACATCGAACCCGTCGATCAGCTCCTGAAGCGAGGTTTTCTCATCTTCTTCGCTGGCCGATTTTATGAACAATCCGAGGAAATTCTGCATCGCCTGCGGCAGGTAACCCGCGCGTTGGTAGAACAGTATCGAGGTCGGGTTCTTGCGCTTCGACAACTTCGACTTGTCGGCGTTGCGCAAGAGCGGCAAATGCGTGAGCACCGGCGGTTCCCAGCCGAAATATTGGTAGAGCAGCAAATGCTTGGGTGCCGATGAAATCCACTCTTCGCCGCGCATCACATGGGTGATACCCATCAGATGGTCGTCGACGACATTGGCTAAGTGGTAGGTCGGCAGGCCGTCGGACTTCATCAGCACCTGCATGTCGACCACGGCATATTCGAACTCGATTTCGCCACGTAGCGTGTCGTGGACGATACACTTGCCCTCAGTAGGGATTTTCATCCTGACGACATGGGGCACGCCCTCGGCATCGAGCTTGGCGCGGTCGGCCTCGGTTAGCGCCAGGCAAGTGCCGTCATATTTGGGCGGTTGTTTGGCCGCCATTTGAGCAGCACGGCTGGCGGCTAGCTTTTCGGGCGTGCAATAGCATTTGAAGGCGTGACCATCGGCGAGCAACCGGTTGCAATGCTCGGTATAGATCGCGCTACGCTCGGATTGGCGATAGGGGCCGTGAGGGCCGCCGACATCGGGGCCTTCGTCCCAGCTCAGCCCCAGCCACTTAAGCGATTCAAGGATCATCCGTTCCGACTGCGGCGTCGAGCGTGCCTGGTCGGTATCCTCGATACGCAGCAGGAATTCTCCGCCGTGCTTTTTGGCAAAGCAGTAATTGATTAACGCAATATAGGCGGTGCCGACATGAGGATCGCCGGTGGGCGAAGGGGCGACACGGGTACGGACAGTCATGCGAGAAAAAGCCTTTGTCTTGGGTTTGGCTGGCCTCTATCAAGCCGCGACTGCATTGTCATCTTTGCGGTGCAGTTGTCCCCGACGGATTTCACGGAGTCGATCATGCAAATTTCTCGCCGCCAGTTCGGTTTTGGCCTTGGCAGTATCGCCTTTGCCGGACTTGCGGCGCGGAGCATCGCGCACGCACCCGTTGCAGGCATGAACGAGGTGCGCGGCTATGGCGCGCTGCTGCGCGATCCGAACAATCTGATCGATCTGCCCAAGGGCTTTACCTATCGCGTAATTTCCCGCCTGGGCAATGTCATGGATGACGGTCATGTTGTGCCCAATGCCGCCGATGGCATGGGCGCATTCGCGATAGGCAAAGGCAAGATTGCCTTGGTGCGCAATCACGAATTGTCCCAGCGCGACAGCCGTTTCGGGCCGTTCACTGGCGATGTGCCGAAAGACTTCCTGACCTACGACCGCATCGCCGATAAGAACGCAATGCCGATCCCCGGTGGCACGACCACGCTGATCTACGACATGAAAAGCGGCCAGCGTGAGGCGGAGTGGCTCAGCCTGTCAGGCACCACACGCAACTGTTCGGGGGGCATCACGCCTTGGGGCAGCTGGCTGACCTGTGAAGAGAGCGTGACCAAGGCGGGTGACGGTGTCGGCAAGGATCATGGTTATATTTTCGAAGTTCCGGCAACGCACCGCGGCCTCGTCGACCCGGCTCCGCTGAAAGCGATGGGCCGTTTCAACCACGAAGCCGCTTGCGTCGACCCGCGTACTGGCATCGCCTATCTCACCGAGGACCGCGACGATGGTTTGCTTTATCGCTTCGTCCCCAATGCCAGGGGCGAGTTCGCCAAGGGCGGACGATTGGAAGCGCTAGCCTTCGCCGAAGCCCCCGGCGTCGATCCGCGCAACTGGTTGGGTGTGCAGGTGGCGAAAGGACAGGACTATCGCGTCAAGTGGGTGCCGCTCTCCGACCCCGAAAGTCCGAAAGACGATTTGCGCAAGCAGGGCGCGGCAAAGGGCGCCGCCTTGTTCGCGCGCGGCGAAGGCATTTTCTGGGGACAGGGAGAGCTCTACTTTGCCTGTACCAGTGGCGGGGCCGCCAAATATGGCCAGATTTTTCGCTACAAGCCCGCAGTCAACGAAGGCTTTTCGGGCGAAAGCGATGCGCCGGGGATGATCGACCTGTTTCTCGAATCGACCAATGCAGCCTTTTACAATTATGGCGACAATATCTGCGTCATGCCGACGGGGCATCTGCTGGTCTGCGAGGACCAGTATACCGACATCGCGGACAACCATCTGCGCGGCATCAACGGTGCCGGGCAGACATACATGATTGCCAAAAGCCGCGTGCAGTCCGAATTTGCCGGAGCCTGTTTTTCTCCTGATGGATCGACGCTGTTCGTAAATGTCTACGCGCCGACAATGACGTTGGCGATCAAGGGACCATGGGGCAAAGTGCGGAGTAGTTAATCCGCTCATTATATTCTGGCATCGAAACAAAAAAATGGTATAACATCACATGAGTCTGCAGGAGAGAGCTCATGGGAAAAGTCGTCTATTTGCATCAACATGGTGTTCGGCGAAATAACGAAGCGCCGATTTCAGCGTTGAACATCACCCCATTGATTGATGTCATGCTCGTTTTGCTGGTAATGCTGATTATAGCGCTGCCCGCAGCAATGCACGAAGTGAAGGTCGATTTGCCTGCCGGAGTGGGTCAGGGTGATCCTATTGTCGAAAAACTCGTGCTGCGTAATGACGGCCGGACATTCTGGAATGGTGAGGCAATGGCCGATGCGGATCTGGCTGCCAAACTGACCGCCACCGCCAAGGCCGGGAACGAGCTTCAGTTTCAAACTGGCGCCAATGCCCGCTACGAGCGATTCAATCACCTCATCGCACTCGTCAAGCGTTCGGGAGTCGAAAAGGTCGGGTTTGTCGGGAATAGTCAGTTCGCCAAATGGGACCGACCGGACATAGCCGAATTCTGACAGTCGAATAGGGCTGGCGAATAACGCTAGCGAAGGGGCGGACGGGCGCGTAACGAAGCGCGTTCATGTCGCGCCTTCTCTCCCTCGCCACCGCCGTGCCGCCGCATTGCATCAAGCAAGTTCAGGTGCTGGACATATTGGCACAAGCCAAGGGCAAGACCCTGCCGCCGCGTATGGCCGGGATATTGGGCAATACCGGCATCGAGCAACGTCACATCGCGATGCCGCCCGAATATTATTTCGGGGCTCGTTCATGGGCGGACCGGGCGCGGGTCTATGCGGAAACGGCGGAAGCGCTGTTTCGCGAAGCAGCTGGCAAGGCGATCGAGCGCGCCGGGTTGGCGCCCGCCGACGTCGGCCAGATCGTATTCGTCTCGACCACTGGCACGATGACGCCGAGCCTCCCCAGCAGGATGATCGCCGAAATGGGCTTCGGTCGCGATACACGCTGCGTGCCGCTGTTCGGCTATGGCTGCGCGGGCGGGGTGATTGGGCTTGGCATTGCCGCCGACCTTTATCGTGCCGCGCCCGACAAACCCGTGCTTCTTGTCAGCTTGGAACTGTGCAGCATCGCTTACGACCATGCGCGGTTCGAGAAAAAGGACATGGTGGCGCTGGCACTGTTCGCCGATGGTTGCGCGGCGGCGGTGATCGGCGCTGGAAAGGGCCCGAGACTTGGCGCGTTTGCTAGTCATGTCTGGCCGGGCACCATCGAAATGATGGGTTGGGACATTGGTGATACCGGCTTCGACCTCGTTCTGGCGCGCGACATTCCAGCTTTTGTAGCGAGCGATTTCGCGCCGGTATGTGACGCCTTTTTAGAAAGCCAGGCTTTGGCAAAAGCCGATCTGGCCGAACCCGCCTGCCACCCCGGGGGTGGTCGGGTGGTCGACGCGCTGGCGGGCTATTTCGGAAGCGACCTGCTTGCAACGCGCAAGGTCCTGCGCAAGAACGGTAATATGAGTTCGCCGACGGTTTTGTTCGTGCTGGAGGAATTGCTGACGAATGTGCGGCCGTCGAGGCCTATTATCACCACTGCACTCGGCCCCGGATTCGTCGGCGCGATGGGGATATTGCTGCCATGACGATATTCGAATGGCCGCTCTGGGCGCAAATCTTGTTTGCCTATGTCGTCATTCAACGGCTGGCCGAGCTGGCTTATGCCAACGCCAATACCCGCCGCCTGCTGGCCGAGGGCGGACGCGAATATGGGGCGGAGCATTATCCGCTGTTCATCGTACTGCACACCGGTTGGCTGATGGCGATTGCGTTATTCGGCGACCCCACGGAACGGCCCGACATGCTGCTGCTCAACATCTTCGTCGCCAGCCAGACCTTCCGATTCTGGACGCTAGCCAGCATCGGCCGCTGGTGGACCACCCGCATCATCAGTGCCCCGCATTTCTCCAGGGTGAAGCGTGGGCCGTACCGCTTCATCAAGCATCCGAACTACGCGCTGGTCGTGATAGAAATAGCGCTTCTCCCCCTCATCCTGGGCGCGCCCGCAATGGCGCTAACCTTTTCGATATTGAATGCCGCTTTGCTCTGGTGGCGGATCAGGGTCGAGAATATCGTGCTGGCGGAGCGCGATCGCACCCCTTGACCCAACGTCCATCCGGCGCTAATGGCGCGCCTTCCCGCGAATGGAGTCCGATTCTCCTGCAACGGTGAAAAACTCAATATAGCTAGCACATTATGTGACAGGTCGGGTGGGCAAAAGGCTGCGCCTCCACCGCAACAAACGCCTTGGCACGTAAAGTAACCGCTTGATAAAGGTGAAGATATGCCAACGATTAACCAGCTGGTCCGCAAGGGCCGGACCCCGCAGAAGACCAAGTCTAAGGTCCCTGCAATGGAGCAGAACCCGCAAAAGCGCGGCGTCTGCACCCGTGTTTATACGACGACCCCGAAAAAGCCGAACTCGGCTCTGCGCAAGGTGGCCAAGATCCGTCTGACCAACCAGCGTGAGGTCATTTCCTACATTCCCGGCGAAGGCCACAACCTGCAGGAGCACAGCGTCGTGCTGATCCGCGGTGGCCGTGTGCGCGATCTTCCCGGCGTTCGTTACCATGTCCTTCGCGGCGTGCTCGATACGCAGGGCGTCAAGGACCGCAAGCAGAGCCGTTCCAAATATGGTGCGAAGCGTCCGAAGTAATTCGGCCCTCGATTGGCTGGCCGTTCGGCGCGAAATCGCTGCCATCGGCCTCAAGAGATAAAGGAAATACAATATGTCACGTCGTCGTCGTCCCGAAAAGCGCGTCATCCTTCCCGATCCCAAATTCGGTGATATCGTGCTGTCGAAATTCATGAACAATCTGATGCTGGACGGAAAGAAGTCCGCAGCAGAACGGATCGTTTATGGCGCCCTCGAAACCGTCGAGCAACGCGCGAAGAAAGATCCGGTGCAGACCTTCCATGAAGCACTCGATAACGTAAAGCCCGGCATCGAAGTGCGCAGCCGCCGCGTTGGTGGTGCGACCTATCAGGTTCCGGTCGAAGTCCGTCCTGAGCGTGCGCAGGCTCTTGCCATTCGCTGGCTGATCTCGGCGGCGCGCAACCGCAGCGAAACGACGATGGCCGCACGGCTTTCGGGCGAGCTGATGGATGCTGCATCGAACCGCGGCAATGCTGTCAAAAAACGTGAAGATACGCATCGTATGGCCGAAGCCAACCGCGCGTTCGCTCATTATCGCTGGTAATCCCCTCGGGCCACTTCTGTAGCCCACACTTCGGAGTAAAGAATATGGCACGCAGCCATCCACTCAATATGTATCGCAACATCGGGATCATGGCGCATATCGACGCCGGCAAGACCACGACCACCGAACGCATCCTGTTTTACACCGGCAAGTCGTACAAGATCGGTGAAGTCCATGATGGCGCGGCTACGATGGACTGGATGGAGCAGGAGCAGGAGCGCGGGATCACGATCACGTCGGCTGCGACAACCTGTTTCTGGAACGATCACCGGATCAACATCATCGACACCCCCGGCCACGTCGACTTCACCATCGAAGTCGAACGTTCGCTGCGCGTGCTCGACGGTGCCGTGGCTTGCTTCGACGGCGTTGCCGGCGTTGAGCCTCAGTCGGAAACGGTGTGGCGTCAGGCCGACAAATATGGCGTGCCGCGGATGTGCTTCATCAACAAGCTCGACCGTACCGGCGCGAACTTCAAATATTGCGTGCAGTCGATCATCGACCGTCTGGGTGCTAAGCCAGCGGTGCTTTACATTCCGATCGGTCTCGAAGCCGATCTGAAGGGCCTTGTCGATCTCGTCGAAAACCGCGCAATCATCTGGAAGGATGAAAGCCTGGGCGCCGAATTCTTCTACGAAGACATCCCCGCCGACCTTGCTGACGAAGCCGCGAAATATCGCAACGAGCTTATCGAGCTTGCCGTGGAGCAGGACGATGACGCGATGGAAGCCTATCTGGAAGGCAACGAGCCAGACGTCGCAACGCTGAAGAAGCTGATCCGCAAGGGTACGCTGAATCAGTCGTTCGTACCTGTTTGCTGCGGCTCGGCGTTCAAGAACAAGGGCGTCCAGCCGTTGCTCGACGCCGTAGTCGACTATCTGCCTTCGCCGCTCGACATCGAAGACGTGCAGGGCGTGAAGATGGACAGCCTTGAGCCCGACAGTCGTCCACCTGCGGATGACGCTCCGTTCAGCGCGCTTGCGTTCAAGGTCATGAACGACCCGTTTGTGGGCTCGCTGACCTTCATCCGCATCTATTCGGGTACCCTTGTCAAGGGCACTTACCTGAACTCGGTGAAGGACAAGAAGGAAAAGGTCGGGCGCATGCTCGAAATGCATGCGAACGAGCGCAAGGACGTCGACGAGGCATTTGCCGGCGACATCATCGCGCTTGCGGGCATGAAGGAAACGACAACTGGCGACACATTGTGCGCCGAGCGTTTCCCGATCATCCTCGAACGCATGGAATTTCCTGATCCGGTTATCGAACTGTCGGTGGAACCCAAGACCAAGGCGGACCAGGAAAAGATGGGTATCGCGCTCAATCGTCTTTCGGCTGAAGATCCCTCGTTCCGCGTTTCGACCGACCATGAATCGGGCCAGACGATCATCAAGGGGATGGGCGAGCTTCACCTCGATATCATCGTCGATCGTATGCGCCGCGAATTCAAGGTCGAGGCCAATGTCGGTGCGCCACAGGTTGCTTACCGCGAATATCTCGCGCGCGAAGTCGATGTCGATTACACCCACAAGAAACAGTCGGGTGGTTCGGGCCAGTTCGGCCGTATCAAGTTCACCGTGAAACCGGGCGAACGTGGGTCGGGCATCACCTTCAAGGACGAAGTCAAGGGCGGCAATATTCCCAAGGAATATATTCCGTCGGTTGAAAAGGGCATGCGCGAAACTGCCGAATCGGGTTCGCTTATCGGCTTCCCGATCATCGACTTCGAGATCACGCTTTACGACGGCGCCTATCATGACGTCGACTCGTCGGCGCTGGCATTCGAAATTGCCGGTCGTGCCGGGATGCGTGAAGCCGCGCAGAAAGCAGGCATCAAGCTGCTCGAACCGATCATGAAGGTTGAAGTCGTCTCTCCGGAAGAATATCTGGGTGACGTTATCGGCGACATGAACTCGCGTCGTGGCCAGATCCAGGGCACCGATAGCCGCGGTAATGCGCAGGTTGTCGAGGCGATGGTGCCGCTTGCCAACATGTTCGGCTATGTGAACCAGCTCCGCTCGTTCACGCAAGGCCGGGCCAATTATTCGATGTTCTTCAACCATTATGATGAAGTCCCGTCGAACGTTGCGGCGGAAATCAAGGAGAAGCTTGCCTGATTGGCAAGAAGCGATTAAGGGCGGCGCTCGATTCAGCAGGCGTCGTCCCAACTGATCAAAAATTACCTAATCGAAAGAAGGTTTGTTAAAATGGCAAAGGCTAAATTTGAGCGGACGAAACCGCACTGCAACATCGGCACCATCGGTCACGTCGACCATGGCAAGACCACGCTGACTGCAGCAATCACCAAGATCATGGCAGACACGTTCGGCGGTACCGCCGTCGACTTCGCCAACATCGACAAGGCACCCGAAGAGCGCGAGCGCGGCATCACCATTTCGACTGCGCACGTCGAATATGAAACTGCCAACCGCCACTATGCGCACGTCGATTGCCCTGGCCACGCTGACTATGTGAAGAACATGATCACCGGTGCTGCCCAGATGGACGGCGCGATCCTGGTTGTGAACGCTGCTGACGGCCCCATGCCGCAGACCCGCGAGCACATCCTTCTTGCACGTCAGGTCGGCGTTCCTGCGCTGGTCGTGTACATGAACAAGGTTGACCAGGTCGACGACGAAGAAATTCTCGAACTCGTTGAAATGGAAATCCGCGAGCTGCTTTCGAAGTACGACTTCCCGGGCGACGACATTCCGATCGTTCGCGGTTCGGCGCTTGCCGCCCTCGAAGGTCGTGACGACAACATCGGCAAGGAATCGGTCCTTGCGCTGATGGCCGCCGTTGACGAAGCCATTCCGCAGCCTGATCGTCCGATCGACAAGCCCTTCCTGATGCCTGTCGAAGACGTGTTCTCGATTTCGGGTCGTGGTACGGTTGTTACCGGCCGCGTCGAAACCGGAATCGTCAAGGTTGGTGAAGAAGTCGAAATCGTCGGCATCAAGGACACCAAGAAGACGACCGTTACCGGCGTGGAAATGTTCCGCAAGCTGCTCGACGAAGGTCGTGCAGGCGATAATATCGGTGCGCTTGTTCGCGGCGTTGGCCGTGAAGAAGTCGAGCGTGGCCAGGTTCTCTGCAAGCCCGGTTCGGTTACGCCGCATACCGAGTTTTCGGCAGAAATCTACGTGTTGTCGAAAGATGAAGGCGGCCGCCACACGCCGTTCTTTGCGAACTATCGTCCGCAATTCTACTTCCGCACCACCGACGTGACCGGTGAAGTTGTCCTTCCCGAAGGCACCGAAATGGTCATGCCGGGCGATAACGTAACCATTCAGGTCAAGTTGATCGCACCGATCGCAATGGACCCGGGTCTCCGCTTCGCAATCCGCGAAGGTGGCCGCACCGTCGGTTCGGGGGTTGTCAGCACGATCTCCAAGTAATATAGGCCGCGCATCCCGCCCGACCCCCTGATTCGTTTTGGGGTCAGGCGGGGCGGTTTTATAAAATTCAAAACAACTGCTCCGGCTTCGAAAGCGCAAGCCGGATCGGTTGTTTTTCGGCTCTTTGATATTGATAGAAATAGGAATTGGTTTCACCCATGGAAACGCAGAATATCCGCATTCGCCTGAAAGCTTTCGACCATCGCGTCCTCGATCAGGCAACCGGCGATATCGCTGACACCGCTCGCCGCACCGGCGCGCTCATCCGTGGCCCAATTCCTCTTCCTACCCGTATCGAAAAGTTCACCGTGAACCGCGGTCCGCACGTCGACAAAAAGTCGCGCGAGCAGTTCGAGGTCCGGACCTACAAAAGGCTGCTCGACATTGTGCAGCCCACGCCGCAAACCGTAGACGCGCTGATGAAGCTCGATCTTGCTGCCGGTGTGAATGTCGAAATCAAGTTGGCGTAAGCCATATCCTCGCTTCGGCGAGGTGAGACATAGGAATACCGCCGACTTTACTCGGGCAGCGTTCCCCGTCTTACCGGATTGCTCATTAAGGTGAGCAACTGGTGCCTAGCCCGGACGGGGCATGCTTCAAAATTCAGGGCTGGATTTAGGCGTCACGCCCTCCTGGCAATAATGCCAGCCGGGCCTCTGACATAGTTGGAGTATGGATCATGCGCACTGGCGTGATCGCGAAAAAGATGGGTATGATGCGCCTCTTCCAGGAAGATGGCCGCCATGTACCCGTGACCGTATTGGCGCTGGAAGGTTGCCAGGTGGTCGGTGCCCGCAGCGAAGAAAAGGATGGCTATTTCGCCGTTCGTCTCGGTGCAGGTGCCCGTAAAGCGAAAAATGTAAACAAACCGCAGCGTGGTGAATTTGCCAAGGCCGAAGTCGAGCCGAAGGCACGCGTTGCAGAATTCCGCGTCGATAGCGAAGATGCGTTGCTGCCGATTGGCGCAAACCTGACCGCCGACCACTTCATTGCAGGCCAGATGGTCGATGTGACCGGTCACACGCAGGGTAAGGGCTTTGCCGGCGCCATGAAGCGTTGGGGCTTCGGCGGTATGCGTGCGTCGCACGGTGTCTCGATCACCCACCGTGCGCATGGTTCGACCGGCCAGCGTCAGGACCCGGGCAAGGTTTTCAAGAACAAGAAGATGGCCGGCCACATGGGCGACCGTCAGCGCACCCAGCAGAATTTGCTGGTCGTGCGCACCGATGCAGGCCGTGGCCTCATCTTTGTCCGTGGTTCGGTCCCCGGCGCGAAGAATGGCTGGCTGTTGATCCGCGACGCAGTGAAGCTTCCGGTTCCGGAAGGTGCGCCGTTCCCCGGTGCCCTTCGTCGCAACGCCGATGAGTTTGCAACCGAAGACGCGCCTGCGGGCATGGTCGAGGAAGCCGCCGTCGTCGAAATCGACACCGGCCCGACCGCTGAGGAAGAAGCCGCGATGCTGGCCGAAGCCGACGCGAAGATCGCCGAGCAGGAAGCTGAAATGGCTGCTGCGGCCGCTGCCGAAGAAGCTGGTGCCGATGAGGCTCCTGCTGCTGACGCTGGCGACGACGAAAAGAAAGAGGGCTAAGCCATGAAACTCAAGCTTCAAACCCTCGACGCCAAAGGCAAAGGCGACATCGACCTGAATGACGACGTGTTCGGCCTCGAGCCGCGCGCCGACATCCTGCACCGCGTTGTCACTTGGCAACGCGAAAAGGCACGCGGCACGGCTCGTCCGACCCGCGAGCGTTCGGATGTTGCCCGCACCGGCAAGAAGTTCGGCAACCAGAAGGGTGGCGGTACTGCCCGTCATGGCGACCGCGCTGCACCGATCTTCATCGGTGGTGGTAAGGCCCATGGCGCCCGCCTGCGTGACTTTAACCCGTCGCTGAACAAGAAAATCCGGGCATTGGGCCTGAAAATGGCGCTTTCGAGCAAAGCCAAGGCCGGCACGTTGATCGTGTTCGAAGATCTGAACCTGAAGGATGCCAAGACCAAGGCGCTTCAGGGTCAGCTCGGCAAGCTTGGCTTCGGCAAGACCACGCTGGTTATCGATGGCGACACCGTCAACGACAATTTCCGCATGGCTTCGGCCAACCTCATCGGCATCAACGTGATGCCTGCGGTTGGCGCGAATGTTTATGACATTCTGAAGCACGACACGCTGGTCCTCACCCGCGCTGCGGTCGAAAAACTGGAGGCCCGTTTCAATGGCTAAGGCAAAAGAAGCAATCGAAGTGCGTCATTACGACGTGATCGTTGCGCCGCACATCACCGAAAAGGCAACGCTGCTTTCCGAGAACAACGCCGTTGTTTTCAAGGTAGCCGGCAGCTCGACCAAGCCGCAAATCAAGGCGGCTGTCGAGGCACTGTTCGACGTCAAGGTATTGAACGTCAACACGCTGGTGCAAAAGGGCAAGACCAAGCGCTGGAAGGGCAAGCCCTACACGCGTTCGGACGTCAAGAAAGCGATCGTCACTTTGGCCGAAGGCCAGAGCATCGACGTGACCACCGGAATTTAAGGGCAGGACCATGGCACTCAAAAGCTACAAACCGACCAGCCCCGCCCGTCGCGGCCTCGTGCTCGTCGACCGTTCAAGCCTGCACAAGGGCGGCCCGATTAAGGCGCTGACCGAAGGCAAGAAGAAAACCGGCGGCCGCAATAACAAGGGCCATGTCACCTCGCGTGGCATCGGCGGCGGTCACAAGCAGAAATATCGCATAGTCGACTTCAAGCGTCGCAAATGGGATATGTCCGCAACGGTCGAGCGTCTGGAATATGACCCCAACCGTTCGGCGTTCATCGCGCTCGTCAAATATGAAGACGGTGAACTGGCATACATCCTCGCGCCGCAGCGCCTCGCCGTTGGCGACAGCGTTGTTGCAGGCGAAAAGACCGACGTGAAGCCCGGCAACGCGATGTTGCTGAGCCAGATGCCGGTCGGCACGATCTGCCACAATATCGAAATGAAGCCCGGCAAGGGCGGCCAGATCGCCCGTTCGGCAGGCACTTATGTACAGCTTGTCGGTCGTGACGGCGGCCGCGTTATCGTCCGTTTGAACTCGGGCGAGCAGCGCTACATTCTCGGCACCTGCATGGGTACGGTTGGCGCGGTTTCGAACCCCGACAATTCGAATACCACGCTTGCCAAGGCCGGTCGCAATCGCTGGCGCGGCATTCGCCCACTGACCCGCGGTGTCGCCAAGAACCCGGTCGATCACCCGCATGGTGGTGGTGAAGGCCGTACCTCGGGCGGACGCCATCCGGTGACCCCATGGGGCAAGCCCACAAAGGGTGCGCGCACCCGTTCGAACAAGTCGACCGACCGGATGATTATCCGTTCGCGGCACGCCAAGAAGAAGAGGTAAGCAATGTCTCGTTCCGTCTGGAAAGGTCCGTTTGTTGACCTCTATCTGCTGAAAAAAGCAGAAACCGCACAGGATGCGTCGAAGACCGCGCCGATCAAGACCTGGTCGCGCCGTTCGACAATCCTGCCGCAATTCGTCGGCCTGACGTTCAGCGTCTATAATGGCCACAAGTTCATTCCCGTTTCGGTGAATGAGGACATGGTCGGCCACAAGCTGGGTGAGTTCGCTCCTACGCGGACTTATCATGGCCATGGCGCAGACAAGAAGGGCAAACGCTAATGGGCAAGGCATCCGCACCCCGTCGCGTCGCCGACAATGAAGCCTTGGCAGTGGGCACGACCATCCGTGGTTCGGCTCAGAAGCTGGGCCTTGTTGCCGCGCTGATCCGTGGCAAGAAAGCCGAAGACGCGCTCAACATCCTGAAATTCTCGACCAAGGGAATGGCGGACGATGTTCGCAAGGTTCTGGCTTCGGCCATCGCCAACGCCGAAAACAACCACAATCTCGACGTCGATGCTTTGTTCGTTGCCGAGGCGAGCGTTGGCAAGGCGTTGACCATGAAGCGTTTCATGGCGCGTGGCCGAGGCAAATCGAGCCGCATCGTAAAACCGTTCAGCCGTCTGCGCATCGTTGTGCGCGAACGCGAAGAAGAGGCATAAGTCATGGGTCAGAAATCAAATCCCGTAGGTCTGCGTCTTCAGATCAACCGCACCTGGGACAGCCGCTGGTACGCCGAAGGCGCGGACTATGGCCGTATGCTTCTGGAAGACATCAAGATTCGCAAGTTCATCTTCGAAACCCTGCCGCAGGCAGCGATTTCCAAGGTTGTTATCGAGCGTCCGGCGAAGAATTGCCGCGTGTCGATCTACGCTGCGCGTCCCGGTGTCATCATCGGCAAAAAGGGTGCTGACATCGAGAAGCTGAAAAAGCAGATCAACCAGTTCACCAGCGCCGAAGTTTCGCTTAACATTGTCGAAATCCGCAAGCCCGAAGTCGATGCCAAGCTTGTCGCGCAAGGCATTGCCGACCAGCTGATCCGCCGTATCGCTTTCCGCCGTGCCATGAAGCGCGCGATGCAGTCGGCAATGCGTCTGGGTGCAGAAGGCATCAAGATCACCTGCGGCGGCCGTCTGGGCGGCGCTGAAATCGCCCGTGTCGAGTCGTACCGCGAAGGCCGCGTGCCTGCGCATACGCTGCGTGCGAACATCGACTATGCCGAAGCCGAAGCGCTCACCGCTTATGGCATCATCGGCATCAAGTGCTGGATCTTCAAAGGCGAAATCCTGGGTCACGATCCGATGGCAACCGACCGGCTGATGATGGAAGCGCAAACTTCCGGCGTCCGTCCGCAGTCCGACCGTCGCTGATAGGAACGAGCAATGCTGCAACCGAAAAAACACAAGTTCCGCAAGCAATTCAAGGGACGCATCAAGGGCGACGCCAAGGGCGGTTCGGACCTGAACTTCGGCTCCTACGGGCTGAAGGCGCTTGAACCCGAGCGTATCACCGCGCGTCAGATCGAAGCGGCCCGCCGTGCGATTACGCGCCACATCAAGCGTCAGGGACGTTTGTGGATTCGTATCTTCCCGGACGTTCCGGTAACGAAGAAGCCAGCCGAAGTCCGTCAGGGTAAGGGCAAGGGTTCGGTCGAATATTGGGCTGCCAAGGTGAAGCCGGGCCGCATCATGTTCGAACTGGATGGCGTTCCGGGCCCGATCGCAGCAGTCGCTTTCCAGCGCGCCGCGATGAAACTGCCAATTAAGACCAAGGTCGTGGCGCGTCTCGGCGACACGTCGCATCTGGGAGCATCATAAGATGAGCAAGACCGAAGATCTGCGCGTCAAGACCGACGATCAGCTGTCCGTGCAATTGGGCGAGCTGAAGCGCGAAGCGTTCAACCTGCGTTTCCAGTCGGCCACTGGCCAGCTTGAAAAGCCGGCCCGCGTCCGCGAAGTGCGCCGCGATATCGCGCGTATAAAAACCCTGCAGGGCGAACGCGCCACTGCGGCGAAGACGGCATAAGGAGTCAGCCATGCCCAAACGTATCCTTACTGGCACGGTGGTCTCCGACAAGAATGACAAGACCGTTGTCGTCCTGGTCGAGCGCAAGGTGAAGCATCCGCTTTACGGCAAGATCATCCGTCGCTCGAAAAAGTATCACGCCCATGACGAAGCAAATGCCGTCAAGGAAGGCGATGTCGTGCGTATCGAAGAGTGCGCGCCGATTTCGAAGAACAAGACCTGGCGTGTAGTGGCCGATGCGGTTGCAGCGGCTGAAACACCCAAAAAGGGCAAGGCGAAAGCCGAACCCGTAGCGGCGGAGGGTTGATCACATGATTCAAATGCAATCCAACCTCGACGTCGCGGACAATAGCGGTGCAAAGCGCGTCCAGTGCATCAAGGTGCTCGGCGGATCGAAGCGTCGTACCGCTGGCGTTGGCGACATCATCGTGGTGTCGATCAAGGAAGCTGCTCCGCGCGGTAAGGTGAAGAAGGGCGACGTGCACAAGGCCGTCATCGTTCGCACCCGTAAGGACATCCGTCGCGCCGATGGTTCGGTTATCCGTTTCGACAGCAACGCTGCTGTCCTGATCGGTAACAACAAGGAGCCGATCGGCACGCGTATTTTTGGACCGGTCGTTCGCGAACTGCGCGCCAAAAATCACATGAAAATCATCAGTCTGGCACCGGAGGTGCTATAAAAATGGCTATGGCAAAAATCAAAAAGGGTGACACGGTCGTCGTGCTCGCTGGCAAGGACAAGGGCAAGTCGGGCGAAGTGACCGCCGTGATGCCCAAGGATAGCAAGGTCGTCGTTTCGGGCGTGAATGTTGCCGTGCGTCACCGCAAGCCCAACCAGGCAAACCCGCAGGGTGGTCTCGACCGGTTCGAAGCGCCGTTGCACATCTCGAATGTCGCGTTGGCCGATCCGAAATCGGGCAAGCCGACGCGCGTTCGCATCGAAACCGCGAAAGACGGCAAGAAGACTCGCGTCGCCGTCAAGTCCGGGGAGAAGATCAGTGGCTGATAAAAAATACACCCCACGCATGAAGCAGCGCTATGACGATGTCATCGTCAAGGCACTGACCGAAAAGTTCGGTTACACGAACCGCTTCGCCGTGCCGAAGATCGAAAAGATCACGCTCAACATGGGCGTGGGCGAAGGATCGCAGGACAAGAAGAAGGTCACGACCGCGCTCGCCGAGATGGAACTGATTGCAGGCCAGAAGCCCGTCATCACCAAGGCGAAGAAGTCGATCGCAGGCTTCAAGCTGCGCGAAGGCATGCCGATCGGTGTTAAGGTGACGCTGCGCGGTGCCCAAATGTACGAATTCCTCGACCGTCTGGTGACCATCGCCATGCCCCGCATCCGCGACTTCCGTGGCCTCAACCCGAAGAGCTTCGACGGCCGTGGCAACTTTGCGATGGGTCTGAAGGAACAGATCATCTTCCCTGAAATCAGCTATGACGCCATCGACGTGGTGCGCGGCATGGACGTGATTGTAACCACTTCGGCAAACACGGACGACGAAGCGCGCGAATTGCTCAAGCAGTTCGGCTTCCCCTTCCCTGCAGAAGAAGCTGAAGAAAAGGCGGCTGCGTAATGGCTAAACTGAGCTCTGTGAACAAGAACGAGCGTCGCAAGAAGCTGGCAAAGAAATATGCCGGTCGTTATGCGAAGCTGAAGGCGATGGCGAAAGATACGTCGCTCGACGAAGGCGAGCGACTGATCGCGCGCCTGAAAATGGCGGAAATTCCACGCAACGGTAATCCGCATCGCGTGCGCAACCGCTGCGAAACCACCGGGCGCCCGCGCGCTTATTACCGCAAATTCCGGCTGTGCCGTATCGAACTGCGCGATCTTGCCAATAAGGGCATGATCCCGGGCGTTACGAAGTCGAGCTGGTAAGGGACTGACAAGATGGCAATGACCGATCCTTTGGGTGATATGCTCACCCGCATCCGCAACGGCCAACGGGCGAAGAAAGACTCTGTCGTTTCGCCCATGTCCAAATTGCGTGCCCGCGTGCTCGACGTGCTGCAGCGCGAAGGCTATATCCGTGGTTACAGCGAAGAAGCCGTTGGCGACCATAAGGGCCTGCGCATCGAGCTGAAATATTTCGAGGGCTCGCCTGCTATCCAGCATGTCGCCCGCGTTTCGAAGCCCGGCCGCCGCGTTTACTCCGGTTCGCAAGAACTGCCGGTAATCCGCAACGGCCTTGGCATCACCATCGTTTCGACGCCGAAGGGCGTTCTGTCCGACGCTGAAGCGCGCGCACAGAATGTCGGCGGCGAAATCCTGGCGGAGATTTTCTGATGAGCCGCATTGGTAAGAAACCCGTTGCCATGCCAGCAGGCGTTACCGCCAGCATGGCCGATGGCACGCTTTCGGTCAAAGGGCCGAAGGGCGAACTGAAAATGCCGATGAGCGACCTCATTTCCTATGAAGTGAAGGAAGAAGGCGTATCGGTTCAGCCTGCAAACAACAGCAAGGCAGCTCGTGCTTTCTGGGGCATGCAGCGTACTTTGGTGCAGAACCTCGTCACCGGTGTGACCGAAGGCTTCACGAAGGTATTGGAAATTACCGGCGTCGGCTACCGTGCGAATGTTCAGGGTAAGAACCTGAAGTTGCAGCTCGGTTATAGCCATGACGTGGATTTCGCGATCCCCGAAGGCATCGACATCAAGACGCCTGATAACACCACCGTGGAAATCAGCGGCATCGACAAGCAGAAGGTTGGTCAGGTTGCTGCCGAAATCCGCCGCTGGCGCAAGCCCGAGCCTTACAAGGGCAAGGGTATCAAATATCGCGGCGAGTATATCTTCCGCAAAGAAGGAAAGAAGAAGTAAGCCATGGCGAAACTGTCTCTTTTTGCAAAGCGCCGCCAGCGCGTCCGTTCCAAGCTGCGTTCGCAGGTTGCAGGTCGTCCGCGTCTTTCGGTGCATCGCACTGGCCGTCATATCTACGCCCAGATCATCGACGATTCGAAGGGCGCGACCATCGCGTCCGCTTCGACTCTCGACAAGGACGTGAAGGCGAAGAACGGCTCGACCGCCGATGCCGCTGCCGATGTCGGCAAGCGCGTTGCGGCTGCCGCCAAGAAAGCTGGCGTATCCAGCGTGGTTTTTGATCGTGGCGGTTTCCTGTTCCACGGTCGCGTCAAGGCGCTGGCGGAAGCCGCGCGCGAAGGCGGATTGGAGTTCTGATGATGGCTGACGAAAACACCCAAGCAGCAGACGCACCCGTCACCGACGGCGGCGCACCGGAAGTTGCAGCCGAAGGCCAGCGTCGCGGACGTGGCGGACGCGGCGGCGGCGACAATCGCGGCGGTGGCCGTGGCCGTCGTGACGATCGTCGTCCGGCGCAGGAAGAAGATGATGGCACGATCGAAAAGCTCGTCCACATCAACCGCGTTTCGAAGACCGTAAAGGGCGGTAAGCGTTTTGGTTTTGCGGCATTGGTTGTGGTCGGCGACGGTCAGGGCCGTGTCGGCTTCGGTCATGGCAAGGCGCGCGAAGTGCCGGAAGCCATCAACAAGGCAACCGCTGCTGCGAAAAAGTCGATGATTCGCGTACCGTTGAAAGACGGCCGCACGCTGCACCATGATGGCCGTGGCCATTTCGGTGCCGGTAACGTCACCGTTCGCTCGGCGCCTGCCGGTACCGGCATCATCGCCGGTGGCCCGATGCGCGCTGTGTTCGAAAGCCTTGGCGTTGCGGACGTTGTGACCAAGTCGGTCGGCACGTCGAACCCCTATAACATGGTGCGCGCAACCTTTGCGGCGCTGGCCGAACAGACCAGCCCGAAATCGGTTGCGCAGCGTCGCGGCAAGAAAATCGCCGACCTTCTGGGTCGCGGTGGCAGCAAGACTGCCGATGCCGACGCCGAAGCAATCGCGGAGTAAGATAGATGGCGAAAATCAAACTGAAGCAGACCGGTTCGCCGATCCGCCGTCCCGCCTCGCAGCGCGCGACCTTGAAAGGCCTTGGCCTCGACAAGATGAACCGCGTTGTCGAAATCGAAGACACCCCCGAAGTGCGCGGCATGATCCGCACGGTTCGGCACATGGTCCAGATCCAGGACTAATTCCATCAGCGCGACTAAAAGCGAAAGCGAGTGCAAGACATGAAACTGAACGACATTAAAGACAATGAAGGCGCACGCCATCGCCGTATGCGCGTTGGCCGCGGCATCGGTTCGGGCAAGGGCAAGACCTCGGGTCGTGGCCAGAAGGGTCAGACCAGCCGCTCGGGCGTTAGCATCAACGGCTTCGAAGGCGGCCAGATGCCGCTTCACATGCGGATTCCAAAGCGTGGCTTCAACAATATCTTTGCGAAAGACCATGCCGAAGTGAATCTGGGCATGATCCAGAAGTTCATCGATGCGAAGAAGATCGACATCAAGAACACCGTCGACCACGCTGCCCTGAAGGCCGCTGGCCTGGCACGCGGTGGCAAGGACGGCGTTCGCCTGCTTGCCAAAGGCGAGCTGACTGCCAAGATCAATCTCGTCATTGCCGGTGCTTCCAAGGCTGCGGTTGCTGCGGTTGAAAAGGCTGGTGGCAAGGTCGAGATACTGACCAAGACCTCGGCGTCGGAAAAGGCAGCTGCGAAAAAGTCGTCGGCGAAGAACGCGCCCAAGGAAGCAAAGGCAGAGCCTAAAAAGGCCGCGCCCAAGAAGGCAGCCAAGAAAGAGGATTAAGCGAACGCTCGGCTCTTGTCATACCGGCCCCGCTTCCCGATATGGGCTGGCGGGGCTTGGCATTTCTGGGGTGACCTTCGACTTAGTCAGGTGAATGTATCTGGGCGAAACATGTTTTCGCCTGAGGCAAGGAAAGAATAAAATGGCATCTCGTGCCGACCAGCTGGCGTCGAACCTGAACCTGTCCAAATTCGGACAGGCGACCGAACTCAAGAACCGTATCTGGTTCACGATCGGCGCGCTCATCATTTTTCGCCTGCTGAGCTTCGTGCCGCTGCCCGGTGTCGATCCGGTGGCGCAGGCCGCGCTTTATGCCAACAATGCTGCCGGCGGCGTGCTCGATATTTTCAACACCTTCTCGGGCGGTAGCCTTGAGCGCATGAGCCTCATCGCGCTTGGCGTCATGCCCTATATTACCGCTTCCATCGTGGTCCAGCTCGCGGCCTCGCTGTCGCCAACGCTCGCCGCGATCAAGAAAGAGGGCGAAAGCGGGCGCAAGAAGCTCAACCAATATACCCGCTACGGCACGGTCTTCCTGACCGCGTTGCAGGGCTATTTCCTCGCGGCGGGCCTCGAAAGCCTGGCGGCTGCCAACGGCATTGGCGCGGTGGTCGAGCCGGGCCTGATGTTCCGCATCGTCGCGACAATCAGCCTTATCGGCGGCACGATGTTCCTGATGTGGCTGGGCGAACAGATCACCTCGCGCGGTATCGGTAACGGCATTTCGCTCATCATCATGGCGGGTATCGTCGCGCAATTGCCGCGGCTTGTCGCCAATCTGCTCGAAGGCGGACGCACCGGTTCGATCAGCGGTCTGGTCATCATCGGCTTCATCTTCATGTTCGTCGCCTTGACCCTGCTCATCTGCTTCATGGAACGCGGCCAGCGCCGTGTGCTGATCCAGTATCCCAAGCGCGCCACGCAGCGCGGTATGATGCAGGCCGACCGCAGCCATTTGCCGCTCAAGATCAACACCGCAGGCGTCATCCCGCCGATCTTCGCCTCGTCGCTGCTGCTGCTGCCGATCACGATCACACAGCTTGGCGGTAACCAGGTCGCGGGCGAAAGCGCGATGGGCGATTTCGTCATCACGCTGAACCAGTATCTCGCGCACGGCCAGCCGGTCTATCTGCTGCTCTACGGCCTTGGCATCATCTTCTTCTGCTTCTTCTACACTGCGGTTGTCTTCAACCCCGAAGAAACCTCGGAGAATCTGAAAAAGGCAGGCGGGTTCATTCCGGGCATTCGTCCTGGCAAGAACACCGAGACCTATCTCGATTATGTGCTGACACGCATCACGGTGCTCGGCGCCGCCTATCTGACGTTGGTCTGCCTGTTGCCTGATTATGTCATGGCGCAGACAGGCCAGCAGCAATTCTTCGCTATCGGCGGCACCAGCCTGCTCATTCTGGTCAACGTCACCATCGACACGATCTCGCAGATCCAGAGCCATTTGTTGGCGCATCAATATGGCGATCTGCTTAAAAAGGCGAAGCTGAAGGGTGGACGTGCCCGTTAAAGGGTGCGCCATTGAAACGAACTAGGGGAAGCGTTTCCATGAATATCATCCTTTTGGGGCCTCCGGGCGCGGGCAAGGGCACGCAGGCGGCCTTCCTCGTCGAGAAATACGGCATGGTGCAACTTTCCACCGGCGACATCTTGCGCGCTGCGGTGAAGGCGGGAACTGAGGTCGGTAAGATGGCTGACGACATCATGAAGGCGGGAAAGCTTTTTCCCGACGAATTGATGGCCGAAATCCTTGGCGAACATATGGACGCAATCCCTGCCGAAAAAGGCCTGATCTTTGACGGCTATCCGCGCACTGCGCCGCAGGTCGGCTTGCTTGACGGTCTGCTTTCATCGCGCGGCCGCACGCTCGACCATGTCATCGAGCTGGTGGTCGACGAAGACGCGCTCGTCGAGCGCATCGTGGGCCGCTATACCTGCGCCAATTGCGGCGATGGCTATCACGACAAGTTCAAGCAGCCGAAGGTCGAAGCCACCTGCGACAAATGCGGCTATCATGAATTCAAGCGCCGTCCCGACGACAACGAAGAAACCGTCCGCACCCGCATGGCCGAATATCGCGCCAAGACCGAGCCGATCCTGCCTTTATACGATGCACGCGGGTTGGTCAGCCGGGTCGACGGCATGGAAGCCATTGATGAGGTGACCGAGGCTATCGAGGCGATCATCGCCTAACCCCGTCATCCTGAATTTGTTTCAGGATCCATCGTGCAACCGAGATTGGGGCTCGAGAGGCGAAATAGACCCTGAAACAAGTTCAGGGTGACGAGGATGGAATGGGTTGTTAGAAACTCAATCCATGAAAAAGCTCATCCTTGCAGCCGCATCGATTGCGGCCACTGCCTCGCCCGCCCAAGCCGAGGTCAAGACCACCACCGACACCGGCTTCAATGTCGTTCATATCGCCGAGGTTGCGGCGGCGCCCGACGTGGTTTGGAAGCGGCTGCTGGCGCCCAAGGACTGGTGGAATAAGGCGCATAGCTGGTCGGGGTCGAGCGCGGGCTTCTATATCGATGCGCAGGCCAATGGCTGTTTCTGCGAGCTGTTTCAGGAAAAGGGCGCCGATGGCAAGCTGAAGACCACAGGCAGCGTAGAGCACATGCGCGTCATCTTCGCGCAACCGGGCAAGGTGCTGCGGATGCAAGGCGCCCTTGGGCCGCTCCAGTCCGAGGCGGTGATCGGCACGCTGACCGTGGCGATGGAGCCGACCAAGGAAGGGCAGGGCACCAAGCTGAGCTTCTCCTACGTGGTCGGCGGCTATATGCGGTACAAGGTCGCCGAGATTGCGCCTGCGGTCGACAAGGTGCTGGGCGAGCAGTTTAAGAATCTGGTTTCGCCGTTTGCTCCGACCGCCAGCGGCGAAGCGAAGGTCGATGGCTTCTCGCTCGACGTCGACAAGATTGAAGAGCCGAAAGCCGATGACGCAGAGGCAAAGGCTTCGGAACCGGACCCGAGCTAATTGGCTTCGCGGGGGGAAGCGAGGCGCAAACCGGCGCGGACCAAGGCCAAGATCGAGATTGGCTGGTGCGAAATGGTCGATATCCCCAGCCTCGGCCTTACCCAGGTGCACGCCAAGATGGACACAGGTGCTGCGACCTCCTCGATCCACGCCAGCCGCGTGAAGCCGATAATGAAGGACGGCAAGCCTTGGGTCGAATTCTGGTTCCGCCTCAACGCGGGCGAAAAGCCCAAACGATACGAAGCCCCGGTAATCGACCGACGCGCCGTGCGCAGTTCGAACGGAGAAAAGCAGGACCGCTATGTCATCGCCGCGCAATTTTGTTTCGGTAAGCTGTGCTGGAACGGGCAGCTTACCTTGGCGAACCGGCGGTCGATGGCCTTTCCCTTGCTAATCGGGCGGCGGGCGTTAAGGCGCGGCTTTCTCGTCAATAGCGGGCGACGCTGGGTTCTCGGGAAGCCAGCGAGTTAAGGAACAAAAACACAATGAAAATCGCGATGTTGGCGCGCAACGCCAGCCTTTATTCGCACCAGCGTCTGGTCGAAGCGGCGCAGGCGCGCGGGCACGAGATCGACGTGCTGAACACGCTGCGGGTGACGATGAACATCACCTCGCACCGGCCCGAAGCCTATTATCAGGGCGAGAAGCTGGGCAAATATGACGCGGTCATCCCGCGTATCGGCGCATCGGTCACCTTCTATGGCCTGGCCGTGCTGCGCCAGTTTGAGATGATGAATGTTTGGCCGCTCAATGAGAGCGTCGCTATCGGTCGCTCGCGCGACAAGCTGCGCAGTTTGCAGATATTGGCGAAGAAGGGCCTCGGCCTGCCGGTTACCGCATTCGCCCATGACCCGCGCCAGACTGACGAGGTCATCAAAATGGTCGGCGGCGCGCCGGTGGTCATCAAGCTTTTGGAGGGCACGCAGGGCATTGGGGTCGTCCTGGGCGAAACCGAGAAATCGGCACGCTCGGTGATTGAGGCATTTCGCGGCGCGAATGTGAATATCCTGGTGCAGGAATTCATCAAGGAAGCGGAAGGCACGGACATTCGCTCCTTTGTTGTCGGCAACAAGGTGGTAGCCGCGATGCAGCGTAAGGGTGCTGAAGGCGATTTCCGCTCCAACCTCCACCGTGGCGGATCGGCCGAACCGATAAAGATCACGCCTGAAGAACGCTCGACCGCCGTCCGCGCGGCGCGTGCGATGGGGCTGAATGTCGCGGGTGTCGACATGCTGCGATCGAACCACGGGCCGGTGATCATGGAGGTGAACAGCTCACCCGGCCTCGAAGGCATCGAAAAGGCCAGCGGCAAGGACATCGCAGGCAAGATTATAGAGTTTATCGAAGAAAATGCCGTCAGTGGAAAAACCAAGACGAAAGGCAAGGGATAGGCGGTTGCCGCGCTTGACAGAGCGCGCGACTCACCCTAAAGCGCCTCTATTCCGAACATCTGGTGCAGCCAGCAGCGCTTTAACGCGTCCGCTGGTTTTGTGCGTTTCGGAACATCATCAGCGTCGAGATAGGCTGCCTTCCGGGGCACCTGTGGAGCAGGAGTAGATAAATTGGCACGTATTGCCGGGGTTAACATTCCAACCAACAAGCGCGTGATCATTGCGCTTACCTACATTCACGGTATCGGCCGCACCAAGGCAGTCGAAATCGCGGACAAGCTGGGAATTGATCATAGCCGCCGTGTGCAGGACCTTTCGGACGCCGAAGTCCTGCAAATCCGCGAAACCATCGATGCCGACCATACGGTCGAAGGCGATCTTCGCCGTAACACATCGATGAACATCAAGCGTCTGATGGACCTTGCCTGCTACCGTGGCCTTCGCCACCGTAAAGGCCTTCCGGTTCGTGGCCAGCGCACGCACACCAATGCGCGCACCCGCAAGGGCAAGGCCAAGGCGATTGCTGGTAAAAAGAAATAAGAACTAGGCTTCGGCCTCATTTCTTTTTTGCAGATTTCAGACAGGATTTTTCATTATGGCACGCGAACCACAGCGCATCAAAAGGCGGGAACGCAAAAATATTTCGGCAGGTGTTGCCCATGTCAACGCTAGCTTCAACAACACGATGATCACAATCACCGATGCTCAGGGCAACGCAATCAGCTGGTCGTCGGCAGGCACGATGGGCTTTAAGGGTAGCCGCAAGTCGACGCCTTACGCCGCGCAGGTCGCAGCGGAAGACGCCGGCAAGAAGGCCGCAGAACATGGCGTCCGCACGCTGGAAGTCGAAGTCAAGGGCCCCGGCTCGGGTCGTGAAAGCGCACTTCGGGCATTGCAGGCGGTGGGTTTCACCATCACCTCGATCCGCGACGTGACCTCGATCCCGCATAACGGCGTTCGTCCTTCGAAACGCCGCCGCGTTTAATTATTTCGTTTCAGGGGCGACTGGCCGGTCGTTCCTTCTTTTACCCGCGGTCCGGCACGGTGCACCAAATGCCCGGAACCGCCAATAGCTAGGGGAAATCCATGTCCGTTAATATCAAGAACTGGCAGGAACTGAAAAAGCCCAACGCGCTCGAACTCAAGAGCAGCAGCGATGCCAAGCGCAAGGCGACCTTCGTTGCTGAACCATTGGAGCGCGGTTTCGGCCTGACGCTCGGTAACGCTTTGCGCCGCGTATTGCTTTCGTCGCTGCAGGGCGCAGCGATTACCTCGATCAAGATCGAGAATGTGTTGCACGAATTCTCGTCGCTTGCCGGCGTGCGCGAAGATGTCACCGACATCGTGCTGAACATCAAGCAGGTTGCATTGAAGATGGAAGGCGAAGGCCCCAAAAGGCTCCAGCTTTCTGCTACCGGCCCCGGCGAAGTCAAGGCAGGCGACATCGCGGTTTCGGGCGACATCCAGGTGATGAACCCCGAGTTGGTCATCTGCCACCTCGATGACGGCGCGAGCCTCAACATGGAAATCACTGCCGACACCGGCAAGGGCTATGTCCCCGCCGTCGCCAACCGTCCCGCCGACGCGCCGATTGGCTTGATCCCTGTCGACAGCCTGTTCTCGCCGGTTCGCCAGGTCGCCTACAAGATCGACAATGCGCGTATCGGGCAGGAACTCGACTACGACAAACTCAACCTGACTGTCGAAACCGACGGAACCGTGACCCCCGAAGACGCCGTGGCCTATGCCGCGCGCATCCTTCAGGACCAGTTGCAGGTGTTCGTCCACTTCGAAGATTCAATGGCTGCAAGCTCGCCGATGATCGGCATGGCTGCACCTTCGGCTGCGTCGGAAGAATCGGATGCGAACCAGCTCAACCGTTACCTTCTCAAAAAGGTCGACGAACTGGAATTGTCGGTGCGCAGCGCGAACTGCCTGAAGAACGACAATATCATCTACATCGGCGACCTTGTGCAAAAGAGCGAAGCCGAAATGCTGCGCACCCCGAATTTCGGCCGCAAGTCCTTGAACGAAATCAAGGAAGTGCTGTCGTCGATGGGCCTGCGCCTCGGCATGGACATCCCCGGCTGGCCACCCGAGAATATCGAGGAAATGGCCAAGAAGCTCGAACAAGAGCTGTTGGGCTAAAAAATCTGGGCCAAAGTTCTACTTTGGCCCATTTCCAAAGGGCAAAGGGCCACCCTCAATCGGCCTGGATCGGGTTACCTTGTACGGACCCCCTACGAACGAAGGAACTGAATATGCGCCATAAAGTTGGCCACCGTAAGCTGCAACGCCCCACCGCGCATCGCAATGCGATGCTGCGCAACATGGCGGCGTCGCTCATCAAGCATGAGCAGATCAAGACCACGCTTCCCAAGGCGCGCGAGCTGCGTCCCTATGTCGAAAAGCTGATCACGCTGGCGAAAAAGGGTGGCCTGTCCAACCGTCGTCTCGCGATGAGCCGCCTGATGGACGACACGCAGCTGGTGAAATTGTTCGACGTTCTTGCCGAGCGTTATGCAGGCCGTGACGGCGGTTACACCCGCGTAATCAAGGCCGGTTTCCGCGGCTCCGACGCGGCGCCGATGGGTGTCATCGAACTGGTCGACCGCGATGTCGACGCCAAGGGCCAGGATTCGGGCCCGGTCGAAGTCGAGGATCTCGACGAAGCGGCCTGATTGAGCGTTACGCGTTGAAGAATTGAAAGGGCGGTATCGGGAAGGTGCCGCCCTTTTACTTTGTCTGGTCGGCCTTCGGTTTCGCCTTGCCGGTATGATAGCCGCCGCAAATCCGCGACAGGCCGAACAGGTCGCTTCCGGTGCCAAAGCGCGCCGGACTATAGACGGCGGCGCGCACCGGTGCGGTTGTCTTGGGCGCATTGGCCGCGAGTATCGCGCGGACATTGGCAAGATCGCCTTCGCCAATCGGCGCAAGGCGGGGTGCGGCGATATTGTCAAAGAAATGTTCGACGCCCTTGGTCGAGGTCCTGCCCGTCAGTACCGCTGTAAGTTGAAGATCGCGGGCATGCGCTACGGCATCGAACGCACCCAAATAAACCACTTCGCCCGCCTTGACATCGAATTGCCAGCTCGCGTCCTGAAAGCACAATGACCAGAAATCCTGTTGCGAGAAATCCTGATAGACCCAGGTTCCCGGTTTGACGGTGAGCATCAAATAGCCTTCGACGAACTTCTTCGGCTGCGCCTGAAAGGTCGCCTTGCCGCCCCAGGGACCGCCTTTCATCGCCTGATTTTCCGGATCATAGACCGATAGCCCCAGACGATAGGCGGTCTTGTAGGTGGGCGCGGGCGGCAGCGACGGCGTTTTGATGACGATCAAGGCGTCTTTCGACGTGGCGGTGACGGCAATCTTCGCCGCGTCATTTGCAATCGCAGGCATCGCCGCAACCAGCATTGCTCCGGCCACGGCAGCCCCCAAAACCCCATATACGCGCATATTGCCCCCTCCAGTGACTGCCGAACTATCGCATCGGATCAGCTTGCTGCAACGCTTTTGTTGGCGACCGAGAGCAGTCCGCCCGAGATGATCCAGAAGCTTGAGAGGATGATGGTGAATATCCCGCCGTGCATGTCGGTGCCAAGGATGCCCGCGAAGAGGCCGATGGCGGCTTGAGTCGTGCCCGCGGCAAACATGGAGGTAGCCATGACCCGCTTATGAAAGCGCGAGAGGACGGCCCCCGAAACCGCAATGAGCAGCACCGCGCCGAACCACAAATTGGTTGGATTGTCTTCATTGCCAATCATGCCCACCGCGAGGTTCGACCAGACGACCATGAAGCCCGCCAGCACTGCGAAGATTGCGCCGAAGCGGAAATACCAGTTGGAGGATAGCCGCACGGCAAGTTCAATTAGTCCGCCAACGACTCCGAAGATGACCGCGGCAAAGATGAAGTCGGTTTCGTCCCAGTTGACTTCGTTGGTAAACTGCATGGCGACCAATGGCGTCAGGACTAGCGCCACCGCCCCGGCCCAACCGATGATCCGCCAGATATGTTTGCGTTCTCTCGGTCTCTGCTTGATGTTTGTCGTCATATCATTGCCCTCGTTTGTGAATGGAGGCACATAGCTGTCATGATTTGCGGTGAGCGGCATGAGGGGCGCGTGAGCAATTGGTGAAAAGTGAATAGCTCCGGCATTGCCTTCGGCGACTTTGTGCTCGACGCGCCGAACCGGCTGCTGTTGCGCGAAGGCGCGCCGGTGGAGATTAGCGGTCGCTATTTCGACGCGCTGGCGCTTCTGGTGAACGAGGCGGGCGGGCTGGTGACCAAGGACCGCTTCATGGACGAGGTCTGGCGCGGGGTGCCGGTGACCGACGAGGCGCTGACGCAATGCATCAAGACGCTGCGGCGGGCGTTGGGCGATGATGCGGGCAGACCGCGCTTTATCGAGACGGTGCCCAAGCATGGCTATCGCTTTGTCGCGGCGGTCGAGAGCGCTGACGAGGCTATCTCATCACCGACCGTCCGCACCCCAACCACTCCAATAAAGAGGACGGGCTATTGGTTGCTCACCGGCGCGGGCATAGTCGGCGGCGGGCTTGGCGGGCTTGTCGGGGGGATTTTTTACGGTTTTGCCGGAGCAGGTCAGCCGGGCGCTGGAGCGGCGTCGATGGTACTGGTGCTGACCGCGTTGTGTGTGCTCGTGGCGCTGGTCGGCGCGGCGGGGGTTAGCTTGGGTATAGCTGCTGCGCTGGTGCGCGGTAGCGGCTGGCAATGGCATGTCGGTGGCGGCGCGCTTGGCGGGCTGCTAGTGGGCGGTATTGCCAAGCTGCTTGGGCTCGATGCTTTCGACCTGCTGCTCGGGGCGTCGCCGGGTAACATTACCGGGGCGCTTGAAGGGGCGGTGCTTGGCGGCGCGGTCGGGCTGGGTGTTTGGCTAGGGCGCAACGGCCAATATCTGGTGCGCAGCACCTTGCCAGCTGCGCTTGTTGGCGGGGTTGCAGGAATCGTCATCACCGCGCTCGGCGGGCGAATGATGGCGGGGAGCCTCGACCTGCTCGCGCAAATCCTGCCCCAGTCAAGGTTGCGCCTCGACCGCATCGGCGCGCTGTTGGGGGAGGAGGGTTTCGGTCCCGTGTCGCAGATCGTCACCGGCGGGCTTGAAGGTGCTCTCTTTGCGGGATTTGTTGCAGGTGCGCTGCTGCTGGCGAGGCGGCAAATGGCCGCCGCAGCTTGATTCGACGAAGGTGCGACATTTTCTTGCGGGCGTCGGTCCGAATCTGTTGGCGACGGGCGCAAGAGCGCTTACCTTTGCCACAATGAAAATCGAGAGCTGGGGATTATGACATGCGAAGTGTGTTTGTGTTGGGAGTTGCGGCTGTGGCGATGACATTGCCGTCGGTAACGGTCGCCAACGATGCGGGAACAGCGGAAGTTGCAGCGGGGCTGGATTATCCGAAAACGAAGACGGTCGATGTCGTCGAGGAACAGTTCGGCGTGAAAGTCGCCGACCCCTATCGCTGGCTCGAAGACGATGTCCGCGTCAACCCGGAGGTTGCGAAATGGGTCGAGGCGCAGAATGCGGTTTCGGGTGCCTATCTCGATACGCTGCCCGGCAAGAATGTACTCGCGGCGCGGATGAACAAGCTTTACGATTACGAACGGTTCGGCCTGCCCGAAAAAGCGGGCGGCACTTATTTCTTCACCAAGAATGACGGGTTGCAGAACCAGTCTGTGCTCTATGCGCGCAGCGGCCTGACCGGCAAAGACCGGATGCTGATCGATCCCAACAAATGGGCGAAGGACGGGGCGACTGCGCTTGACAGTTGGGTGCCGTCGAAGAACGGCAAGCTGCTCGCATATTCAATCCAGGACGGCGGCACCGACTGGCGGGTCATTCGAGTACTCGATGTTGCGACCGGCAAGCCGCTCGATGACGAGATTAGGTGGGCGAAGTTCACCAACATTGCCTGGGTCGGCAACGAAGGCTTCCTCTATTCGCGCTTCGCCGAGCCAGCGCCGGGGGCGACGTTTCAGCAACTTAACTACAATCAGACGGTCTACTATCACAAGATAGGGACGCCACAGAGCGCCGATCAAGTGGTCTATGCCACCCCCGACCGCAAGGAGCTCGGCCATTCGGCGGAGGTTACGCATGACGGCAAATGGGTGCTGATTACCTCGTCGGCGGGGACCGATGAGAAATATGAGCTGCATGTGATGCCGCTCGACAAGGGCAGGGCTGGCGAGTGGAAGGCGCAACCGCTGGTCAAGGGGCTGGAGCATGAATGGAACCTCGTGGAAGGTTTGGGTAACCGGCTCTGGTTCGTTACTAATAAGGGCGCGCCAAAGCTGAAGGTCGTAACCGTCGATCTGTCGAAGCCTGTTCAGGACCGCGTGCCTTGCACTGGCGAACTGGAACAGGCGGCAGCCTGTCATTTACCGGCCTACACATTTACCGACGTCATCCCCGAACGCGCCGAAACGTTGTCGCGCGCGCAGATTGTCGGCGACCGGCTAATCCTGTCCTATATGAAGGACGCAGCGTCGATGGCGCTGATGACCGACTTGTCTGGCAAGCCCGTGCAGCAGATCAAACTGAACGCCATCGGTACCGCTTCCGGCTTCACCGGGAATCCGGGTGACAGCGAGACTTTCTTCGGTTTTTCGAGTTTCAACCAGCCCGGCGCGATCTATCGTTTCGATAGCAAGACCGGCAAGGCGACGCCCTTCGCCCAACCCAAGTTGAGCTTCGATCCGTCGGATTTCACCATCGAGCAGGTCTTCTATCCGTCGGAGGATGGCACCAAGATCCCGATGTTCATCGTTCACAAAAAGGGTCTGGACCTGAAAGCGGGAGGCGCGCCGACGTTGCTTTACGGCTATGGCGGGTTCAACATTTCTTCGACACCAAGCTATTCGCCGACGCGGATGGCGTGGTTGCAATCGGGCGGTGTCTTCGCGCTCGCGAACCTGCGCGGCGGGGGCGAATATGGCAAGCCTTGGCATGACGCGGGGCGCCTTCAGAACAAGCAGAATGTGTTCGACGATTTCATCGCGGCGGGCGAGTATCTGATTGCCAATGGCTATAGCGCCAAGGGCAAGCTTGCCGTCGAAGGCCGCTCGAACGGCGGGTTGCTCGTGGGCGCGGTGGTCAACCAGCGGCCCGATCTGTTCGCGGCGGGCCATGCTGCGGTCGGCGTGATGGACATGCTCCGCTTCGACCGTTTCACTGCGGGACGTTACTGGGTCGACGATTATGGCTATCCGAACAAGGAAGCGGATTTCAAAACGCAGCTTTCCTATTCGCCCTATCATAACATCAGATCGGGCGTGTCCTATCCGGCGGTGATCGTTTCGACCGCCGACACCGACGACCGCGTGGTGCCGGGGCATTCGTTCAAATATACCGCCGCCTTGCAGGCAGCCGAAACGGGCGACAAGCCCAAGATCATCCGCATCGAAACCCGCGCAGGCCACGGCTCAGGCAAGCCGACCGACAAGGTCATCGACGAATATAGCGACATCTATGCCTTTCTGGCGAAATGGACAGGGCTAGAGTTGAAAGGCGAATAAGCAACGCTGTTGCGATTGACGGGTGACCTAGTGCGCATCCATGCTAAGCGAGTGACATGAACCCGTTGATGCATCGATTGACCCTCGTCGCTCCTTTTGCGGGGTGGCTCGTGCTGCTGCTTGGCGGCTTTGGGATCGAGAGTGTTGCGTTGACTGCGGCCATCCTGGTCGCGGTGGTTCTCGCCGCCGTTCACCATGCCGAGGTTGTCGCGCATCGCGTTGGCGAGCCTTATGGCACGCTGATCCTTGCCATTGCCGTGACTGTAATCGAGGTTGGGCTGATCGTTTCGCTGATGCTCGCCAACCGCGAGGCCGCGGCAACGCTTGCGCGTGATACGGTGTTTGCAGCTGGGATGATCATCATGAACCTGTTGCTTGGGCTGTGCCTGCTGGCAGGGGCACGGCATCAGAAGGAAGCGCGCTTTACGCGGACTGGTGCCACGGCGGCGTTGAGTACGCTGGCGACGCTGATGGTGTTGACGCTGGTTTTGCCCAATTTCACCACGAGCGTCGCCGGACCCGTTTACAGCGATACCCAGCTTGCCTTTGTCGCTTTCTTTTCGCTGGCGCTCTATCTGATCTTCGTCTTCGTGCAGACCGTACAGAACCGCGATTATTTCCTGCCGCGCGGCGATCTGCAGGCGCAGCCCGACGCGCATGCCGCGCCACCTTCGAACCGAGAGGCTTGGGTTTCGTTCGGCGCGCTTATCGTCTGTCTCGGTGCCGTCGTCCTGATGGCGAAATCCCTTTCGGACCCGCTCGATCAGTTAGTGGCTGCGGCGAATGCTCCGCGTGCCTTGGTCGGGATCGCAATCGCGGCCATCGTACTCTTGCCCGAAAGCGTTGCCGCCGTGCGCGCGGCAAATGCCAACCGGTTGCAGACCAGCCTCAACCTGGCGCTCGGCTCGGCGCTTGCGACTATCGGCCTGACTATCCCTGCCGTGACGGTGACCTCGCTCGTAATGGGCCTGCCGCTTTCGCTGGGCTTGGACGGAAAAGGCACGATTATGTTGTCGCTGACGCTCTTTGTTGCCGCGCTGTCGCTGGCAAGGGGGAGGACCACAGTGCTGCACGGTGCGGTGCATCTGGTCATTTTTGCCGCTTATCTGCTGGTCACGATTATTCCCTGAGCGTTATTTCGTTCATAAAACAGCTTCTTTTTATGAACGACACCTGACAACCCAATTCAGCATCCGCTCAAACAGGTCCGGTTAAAAACTCCTCATGGCGCAGGGACTGTCCCAATGCCGAAAAGGAGAATGATCATGAAGTTTGTGACCAAAAGCTTGCTTGGCGCCGGGGCTGCTGCTGCAGCTTTGGTGACCGTCGCTGCCCCTGCACAGGCGCAGCGTTACGACCGCTACGACCGCGACCGCGATGGTATCAGCGCAGGCGAAGTGATTGCAGGAGCCGTCGTGCTCGGCGGTCTCGCCGCTGTCATCGCTTCGGCGAATAACGACCGCTATGACCGCGACGGTTATGACAACCGTTATTACAACAACCGCAATGGCGGCAGCCGCAACGCGATTAACCGCTGCGTCAATCAGGTCGAAAACTGGGCGGGTCGTTACAGCCGCTCGAACGTGACGCAAATCCGCGACATCGACCGCACGCGTAACGGCTATCGCGTGCAGGGCAATCTGGTGGTGCAGGACGGTTGGCGTGGCCGCGGCAACGACCGGTACGACCGCGATAATCGCTATGGCTATAATCGCGGTTACGACCGTGGCCGCTTCATCTGCTATGTCGAACGCGGACGTGTGGTCGACATAAACTATAGTGGCCTTGACCAATGGCGCTAAGCGTTAGCCGCTAGCACAAAAAGGGTTCAGCCTGGCGACAGGCTGAACCCTTTATTCATGTGGATAGGGCGCAATGCGCCCTGCAACGGGAGGTAAAAATGGCGACATTTCGGAAATTTGCGCTGGCCTTCGGCACTTCGGCGATAATGGCGACTTCGGCGATGCCCGCAATGGCGGCGGTGTCGATCGAACGCGGCAAATCGGCTGTGAAGGCATCGGGTGAATATGACGGCTGGCGGCGGGGCAATCGTCATCGCCACCGCGACCGTGTTGATGGTGGCGATATTCTGGCCGGTATTGCAATCCTCGCAGGCATTGCCATCGTCGCGGATGCGGCAAGCAAAAGCAGCAAAAGCGGGCGCGAGGCGGATCGCTATCCGACCGATAGCTATCCCGAAAATGAGCCTAGCGGTTCGCTGCAAGGATATCGGGGCGACCGGAGTAATGATATCGGCAGCGCAGTAGAGGCTTGCTCACTTGCGGCCGAACGCAATGGCGCACGGGTTGACGAAATCCGTTCGGTCAGCCGCGATGGTGAAGGCTGGCGGGTCGAAGGCAGCTTGTCGGGCGGCGATGACGAAAGTTTTACGTGCGGCGCAACCGACGGTGAAGTCGACTTCGTCCAATATGGCGAGCGCGAGATCTGATCAGGCTTGGGCGGCCTTTCGGGCCGTCCATTCCGCCCTGCTCTGGCCCCAGGCATTGACCGGGATATGCTCGAACGGGTCGGGCAATCGGGTTGGTCCCTGGTCGTAAGATCCCAGTCGCTCGGCGAGCGCTATCGATGCGCTGTTGGCGGGGTCGATGGTGTGGATGACCTTATCCCAGCCCAGCACATCGAAAGCATAATCGATGCTCGCTGTTGCCGCTTCGAGCGCAAAGCCCTTGCCCGCATATTCGCGCGCCACGCCCCAGCCGACTTCGGTCCCCGGCCAGCCTTCGGGCATCCACGGGCCGGTACGCCCTATCCACTGGCCGGTATCGCGCAATATCATCGAAAACATGGCATAGCCGCGCACCTGCCATGCTCCGACCATCGTGCATAAAGTCCGCCACGCCTGGCCGCGCCCGATCACGCCGCCCAGATGCTGCATGGTTTCCGGGTCGGCGCAGAATGCGGCCCAGCCTTCGAAATCCTCGACCGATGGAGGGCGCAGAATGAGCCTTTCGGTCAAAAGGAACGGTCCGCTGCTCATACTATGCCTCCTGTCAGGAGCGCGGTTTATGCAGCGCGAGCATGCACCGCACAAGAAAAAGCGGCACCGCCATTTCTGGCGATGCCGCTAGCTTCTGAACCGGGCAAGAGGGGAGGGGGGAATCCCGGTTCAATCTCTTATGGGGTTATTTGCAGCGACGTGGGCCCTTGTCGATTTCGCGTCCGAGCAATGCGCCACCTGCTGCACCGACAATCGTGCCGACCGCCCGGTCGCCTTGCGTGTCGACTGCACGACCCGCCAGCGCGCCTACTACGCCACCAATGACCAAACCGGTCGTGCCATCCTTGCGGCGGCAATATTGGCGACCATCCTTACCGCGCCAGCTGCGGAAATTGTCGCGGTTGCGGCGATTCTGAAACGATACGTCAGACTTGTAACCGGCGGTCGCGGTTGTCACCGAAAATTGATCCGATGCTATCACGGCGCCACCGGGGATAACCAAAGCCGAAGCTGCCATTGCGATCATTATGTTTTTCACGGAATTTCTCCTTGTTTGAACCTTGTGGTTTGAACCTTTCGGACATTGGAACCCGCAAGCTGAACTTTCGTTGCATAGCTCGTTCAGATAAGGACGAGTTGTTGCTGGCTGGCGATGGATTGAGATAATTTGGCGCTTGCATCCAGTGAGCGCGGGTCGTTACAGACGGTGTATGGCCAATATCATCGCGTTCTTACTCGGACTCATTGCCCTTATCCTTGCCATTCCGGCGTTCATCCCGCTGCTCGGCTGGCTCAACTGGCTGATCTTGGTGATCGCAGGCACAGGTATCGCTTTCGGCGCTGCTTCGGCGAAGAATTCGGGCCGCAATTTCTGTATCGTGGTCGCAATAATCTGTGCGGTCCGGCTGTGGCTCGGCGGCGGATTGATCTGAACCAACACGAGCCTTCGAAAGACCCTAATCCGCCCCTAGACCGAACAGGACTGCTGGCGGCGCTCGGTGCCTATACCGCATGGGGATTCATGCCGGTATTCTTCAAGCAGATGTCGGCGGTTCCCGCGTTGGAGATTATCGCGCACCGCATCGTCTGGGCGGTGCCTTTGCTGATCGCTATCATGGCAATGCGAAAGCAGCTTGGCGAATATTTGGGCGTGCTGGCAAGCTGGGCGTTGCTGCGTTGGATGCTGGCAAGCGGCGCGCTGATCTCAGTCAATTGGCTGGTCTATGTTTGGGCTGTCAACAACGGACATATATTGGCTGCGAGTTTCGGATATTATCTGAACCCTTTGCTCAACATTCTGATGGGCACCCTTTTTTTGGGCGAACGGCTGAACCGAACGCAGCTTGTAGCGGTAGCGGTGGCCGTGGGGGGCGTGGCCGTGATGGGCAGCGGCGCGCTCGATACATTGTGGATCAGTCTAAGCCTCGCGATCAGCTTCTGTGCTTATGGCCTTGTGCGAAAAATGGCGCCGGTTGGCGCGGTGCCAGGGCTGGCGATCGAAACGACCTTGCTGTTGCCTCTGGCGATGGCGGGGGCTTTTTGGTTCGCTTGGGGTAGCCCACATCCCGGCTGGGGCAGCGATGCAAATACGACGTGGCTTCTAGTGGCAGGCGGCGCAGTTACGGCTATCCCGTTGTTGCTGTTCGCAGTCGCCGCTCGCCGGATGAGTTATAGCGTTCTGGGCTTCATTCAGTATATCGGGCCAACCTTGCAGTTCCTGTGCGGAGCGTTGATTTACAACGAACCGCTCACCACCCCGCGCGTTGTCAGTTTTGCGCTGATCTGGCTGGCGCTGGCGATATTCAGTTGGGACGCGCTAAGGCGGATGCGGACAGCCTAGCCGATAAATTTCCAGCCGATTTCCTCGCTTGCGTGGAATGGAACGATCACTGTTCCGCCAGCATCCACGGTTTCGGGAACGTTTAAAGTCGTCTGCTCCAAGGTGACGCGGCTTTCATTCAGCGGCAGACCGTAAAAGCGCGGGCCGTTTTCAGATGCGAAGGCTTCGAACCTGTCGAGTGCGCCTTCTTCGTCGAACACCGTTACATAGCTTTCCAGCGCATAAGGGGCGTTGAAAATGCCTGCACAGCCGCAAGCCGACTCCTTGGCCGCGACCGAGTGCGGCGCGCTGTCGGTGCCGAGGAAATATTTCGGATTGCCCGACGTCGCGGCCTTGCGGAGCGCCAGACGGTGGATCTCGCGCTTGGCGACAGGCAGGCAATAGGCATGGGGACGAATGCCGCCTGCGAACATCGCATTGCGGTTGATGTGAAGGTGCTGCGGAGTGATTGTCGCCGCGACATTGGGTCCGCTGGCATCGACAAACGCAACGGCATCGGCCGTGGTAATATGTTCGAAAACGATCTTTAGCTCCGGCAGGCTGCGGACGAGCCCCGCTAGCGTGCGTTCGATAAACACTGCTTCACGGTCGAAAATATCGACGTGCGTGTCGGTGACTTCGCCGTGGATAAGCAGCGGCATCCCGATGTCGGCCATGCGTTCGAGCGCGGGCATGATGTTTGAGATATCGGTCACGCCATGCGCGCTGCCGGTGGTAGCGTGCGCCGGGTAGAGCTTGGCGGCGGTAAACACGCCTTCGGCAAAACCGCGCGCCAGTTCCTCACCGTCGCTTGAGTCGGTCAGGTAGGCGGTCATCAGCGGCGTGAATTCGATGCCTTCGGGAACTGCTGCCAATATGCGGTCGCGATAAGCAGCCGCTGCCTCAACGCCCGTTACCGGCGGCGACAGGTTGGGCATGACAATCGCGCGTGCAAACTGCCGTGCGGTGTAGGGCACCACGCCGCGCATGACATCGCCATCGCGCAGGTGAACATGCCAGTCGTCAGGGCGGCGAATAGTAATGCTGTCGGTCATGGGCTTCCCTTTAAGCGAAGCGAACCCTATCTGTCACCTATGCCAAATCCACGCCTGTTCGACCGTGCCGTCATCCGTCTTTCACCGACCGAAGGCGGCGAGGATGTCCGAGAATTTTTGCAAGGTCTGGTCACGCAGGATACCCGCGCGGCAATGCCGCTTTGGGCCGGATTGCTGACGCCGCAGGGCAAGGCTCTGTTCGATTTTTTCCTTTGGGACGAGGGCGACGATATCCTGATTGATTGCGAGGCGGATCAGGCGGAGGCTTTATTGCGGCGGCTGTCGATATATCGGCTTCGGCGCAAGATTGCCTTCGTGATCGATGCAGATTTCGGCGTGTTCTGGTCGAAGGACGGCACTGGCGACCCCCGCCATGCCGGTCTCGGCAAACGCTGGCTCGGCCCGATCACCGCGGATGACACCGACGCCAGTTCGGCCTTCCGCGCCCATCGCCTCTCGCTCGGCATCACCGAAGGCGTCGCCGAATTGGGCAGCGACCAGACGTTATGGCTGGAGGCCAACGCCGCCGAACTCAACGGCGCTTCCTTCTCCAAGGGCTGCTATGTCGGTCAGGAAAATACCGCGCGGATGAATTGGCGGCAGAAGGTCAACCGGCGGCTGGTGGTTGTGCCTATAGCCGACGCGGACCCGAAGCGGCAACGCATCGCCTATCCGGAGCTTGGCCTTTCGGTCGAGCGCCGACGCATTGAGGATATGGCGGCACTCGACTTGCCCGAATGGCAGCGCGCTGCGACCGTCTAGTCGAGCAATTCCAGCCGGACTCGCGCGGTGCCGGTGCGATGCATACCGATTTCCTTTGCGGCGGCATGGCTGATATCGATAATCCGACCTCTGCCCCATGGTCCCCGGTCGTTGATGCGAACGACCACTTCCCTGCCGTTGGAAAGATTTGTGACAGCCACGCGGCTGTGGAACGCCAATGTGCGGTGCGCAGCGGTCATGCCGCCAGGGTCGAAGCGTTCGCCATTGGCCGTGCGGCTGCCGGCGAACTCGGCGCCATAATAGCTCGCCATGCCCTCGCCGATATGACTGCGGCTATCGCCTGCTTGTGCAAACACAGGCAGCGCCAAGGCGGATAGCGCAAGTGAGCGCCCGATTTTGAACATGGATTCCCTCCCACGCCCCACGATGCTAATATGTGAAGGTAAAGCGGCAATCGTTTGTAGATATGGCGCTCAGATAATGAGCCGAGGTGAGATGTCAGACATCCAGATTCGCCACGTTCAGCGCATTCTCCACGATGAAATCGCGCCTTGGCTCGACCACTTCGCCCATCAACTTGGTGAAGATATCGTCGGCCAGATCGGCCTGATCAATCTCCACTTTCAATAGCGACCGGTTTTCCGGATCGAGCGTCGTTTCCCACAATTGCTCGGCATTCATTTCGCCAAGACCTTTATAGCGCGAAATCGACAGGCCCTTGCGGCCTGCGGCTAACACCGCATCGAGCAATTCGGAAGGCCGTGTAATCGCACCTTTGTTGCCAATGCCTGCCGATGTCACCGCGCGCTTGGCCTGGTCGCCAACTGCTTCCGCTTCGTCGCCTTCTATCTCGGGTTCGGCCTCGACCGGAGCGGCGGCGGATTTAACCAGCCGCGCGGGGGTTGCGTAACTCGCGGTCTCCTCGCTCGCCAGCTTGTGCAGCTTGCGTGCTTCGGCGGACATCAGGAAGGCGGCATCTATAATGTGATGGTCGGTGACGCCGCGCCATAGCCGTTCGAAATGATAGCCGCCATCTTCGGCGACGCGGCCGGTCCATTTGCCCTCAACATCCTGCGCGTCCATCCATGCTGCGGCCTTGGCAACTGCATCGCTGCGGTCCTTGGCGTCTGGGTCGAGCGCGCCGGTGAGCGCCATCGCCTCGACAATCGTCGGGTCGTAGCGGCGCGGCACGAACGCCATCAGGCTATGCATCCGGCGGGCATGGTCGACGAGCGCAGCAAGATCGTTGCCGCTGCGTTGGCCCTCTGCGCCTTCCAGCACCACGCCGCCAAGGCCAACACCGACCAGATGGTCGTTGAGTGCCTTGTCGTCCTTCAGGTAAATCTCGCTGCGGCCTTTTGCGACCTTGTAAAGCGGCGGTTGGGCGATGAAGAGGTGGCCGTTTTCGATAATCTCGGGCATCTGCCGGTAGAAGAAGGTGAGCAAGAGCGTGCGGATGTGGCTGCCGTCCACGTCTGCGTCGGTCATGATCACGATTTTGTGGTAGCGCAGCTTCTCGATGCTGAAATCCTCGCGGCCGATGCCGGTGCCCATCGCCTGGATGAGCGTGCCGACTTCCTTCGACGACAGCATCCGGTCGAAACGCGCGCGCTCGACGTTGAGGATCTTGCCCTTCAGCGGCAATATCGCCTGATAATGGCGGTCACGACCCTGCTTGGCCGAACCGCCTGCGGAATCGCCTTCGACCAGGAACAGTTCGGATTTGGCCGGGTCTTTTTCCTGGCAATCGGCAAGCTTGCCGGGCAGCGAGGCGATGCCCATCACCGATTTGCGGCTGGCCTCGCGGGCCTTGCGTGCAGCTTCGCGCGCGGCGGCGGCGTCGATGACTTTCTGGATGATGGTGCGCGCATGGCCCGGATTTTCCTCAAGCCAGTCATTCATCCGGTCGGCCATCAGGCTTTCGAGCGGCTGGCGGACTTCGGACGATACCAACTTGTCCTTGGTCTGCGACGAGAATTTGGGATCGGGGAGTTTGACCGAAACGATTGCGGTCAGCCCCTCGCGCATATCGTCGCCGGTAAGCTGCACCTTTTCCTTTTTGAGAATGCCCGATTTCTCCGCATAACTGTTGAGCGTGCGCGTCAGCGCAGACCGGAAAGCCGCCAAATGCGTGCCGCCGTCACGCTGCGGAATGTTGTTGGTGAAGCACAGGACATTTTCATAGTAGCTGTCGTTCCACTCGAGTGCGACATCTATACCGATGCCGTCGCGTTGTGACGAAATGGCAATTGGCTCGGCCAACAAGGCTGTCTTGTTGCGGTCGAGATATTTGACGAAGGCCGCAATGCCGCCTTCGTAGAACAGGTCATGTTCCTTGACTTCCGAATGGCGCTTGTCGCGCAAGAGAATGCGCACGCCCGAGTTCAGGAACGCGAGTTCGCGATAACGATGCTCCAGCTTGTCGAAATCGAACTCGAGTACATTCTTGAACGTCTCGGTCGAGGCCATGAAGGTAACGCGCGTACCCTTTTTGCCATCAGGGGCGTCACCGACCACCTTGAGTGGCGCGACCGCATCGCCACTTTCGAAGCGCATCCAGTGCTCTTTGCCCTCGCGCCAAATGGTGAGTTCAAGATATTCAGAAAGCGCATTCACTACCGATACGCCGACGCCGTGCAGTCCGCCCGAAACCTTGTATGCATTGTCGTCCGAGGTATTCTCGAACTTCCCGCCGGCGTGGAGTTGGGTCATGATGACCTCGGCGGCGGAAACGCCTTCTTCGCTGTGCATTCCGGTCGGAATCCCGCGGCCGTTATCCTCGACCGACACCGATCCATCGGGGTTGAGTTCGATCAAAACCAGATCGCAATGCCCGGCCAGCGCCTCGTCGATCGCATTGTCCGAAACCTCGAAAACCATATGGTGCAGGCCCGACCCGTCATCGGTATCGCCGATATACATTCCGGGCCGTTTCCGGACAGCATCGAGGCCCTTCAGCACCTTGATGCTATCGGCGCCATATTCGTTCTGGTTGGGGGTCGCGGCGCTGTCGCCGGTGCGTTCTTCGTTGGTATCAGTCATCCACAGTATATAGGGGACGGGGGAGCAAAACCCAAGGAAAAGCCGCTGATTCCGCTTATTTTTCCACAGTCTTTTCAGGTCCGTAGCGCTAACGATTTGTTTGACATTTCTTCGGCGAAATAGAGGATGCAGAAATGACCTTCGACCCGCACGCCGAACTTGAAAAGCCTTTTGGTTCCTATCCCGATCTGATTGCCTTTTGGGGCAACGACCGGCCCGACCGTGTCGCGCTCGACGACGGCAGCGAAAGCCTCACATGGGGAGAGGTTTCGACCTTGATCGAGCGGATGGCGGCTCAGTTCCAGCGTGACGGGCTGCAAAAGGGACAGGCAGTTGCGATCCTTGGGACGACGTCGGTTCATTATGCGCTTGCCTATCTGGCTGCGGTGCGGGCGGGTGGGTGCGCCGCGCCGCTGACGACCTCAGCCGCCCCCGGCCAGCTCAATGCGATGATCCGCGATTCGGGAGCGATGCACCTGTTTATCGATGCGGCGAAGCTCGCCGATCTGGCGGATGAAGATTTGCCGCCACTCAAGCATGTCATGCTCGATGCGCCGGCGGGGGACGCGCCCGATGTCTCCGGCTGGATGGCTGAGGAAGGGTCGGTTGCGGAAGACCGGAGCTGCACCGCTGCCGATCCGTTCAACATCATCTATTCGAGCGGTACCACCGGGACGCCCAAGGGCATCGTCCATTCGCGCGGAATGAGGTGGCGGCATGCGGCGGTCGGCCCTAACGCGGGCTATGGCGAGCTGGGGCAGAAAACGCTGGTCGCAACGCCGCTTTATTCGAACACGACGCTGGCGCTGGTGATGCCGACTTTGGCTTATGGCGGCACGCTGCACATGATGCCCAAATTCGATGTGGGCCGCTATCTTGAGATAGCAGCGCGCGAAGGCATTACGCACACGATGCTGGTGCCGGTCCAATATAAGCGGCTGATGGAATATGAGCAGTTTGACGATTTTGACCTGTCTGCCTTCCAGATCAAATATTGCACCAGCGCACCCTTTTCTGCCGAACTGAAAGCCGAGGTCGTTCGCCGCTGGCCCGGCGCGCTGATCGAAATTTACTCAATGACCGAAGGCGGCGTTGTCTGCTTGCTCCACGCGCATAAATATCCCGATAAGCTCCACACTGTCGGCCAGCCCGCGCCGGGCAGCGAGGTGTTCACCATTGACGAGGAAGGCAAGCGCCTGCCGTCGGGCAGTATCGGCGAACTGGTCGGTCGTTCGCCGACAATGATGTCCGGCTACCAGAACCAGCCCGAAAAAACCGCTGAAGCAAGCTGGTACGACGATGAGGGCGGACGCTGGCAGCGGATGGGCGATATCGGCCGCGTCGATGAAGACGGTTTTGTCGAACTCGTAGGGCGTGCCAAGGACATGATCATTTCGGGCGGGTTTAATATCTATCCGGTCGACCTGGAGGCAGTGCTGATGCAGCATCCGGCGGTCGATGAAGCGGCGGTGATTGGGATGCCAAGCGAACGGTGGGGAGAAACCCCGGTCGGCTTTGTGACCGCCAAAGATGCCATCGATACGGATGCGATACTTGCCGAAACCAACGCCAAATTGGGCAAAACGCAGCGACTGTCAGCGCTTTATGCCATAGACGAGATGCCGCGCAGCCATATCGGCAAATTATTGAAGACCGAATTGCGCGATATCGCGGCGGAGAAACAGCATGGACCCTAAATTCGGCCCCGAGCTGAGCGTTGTCATTTCGGTTTTGCAGACGGCGCTTACGCCTGCATTTCTGCTCGTAGCGGTCGGCAGCTTGCTCAACGTCCTGACCGGTCGCCTGTCGCGTATCGTCGATCGCTCGCGCGACCTGCAGCGGCAGCATGCCGAAACCGAAGGTAACGCGCATGAGCGGGTCGTGGACGAATTGCGTATCATCGAACGGCGGATGCGCGTTGTTGGCTCTTCGATCCTGCTGGCTGTGTTGTCGGCTATCACCGTATGCATCATGATCGGACTGCTGTTCTTCATGGGGCTGAGCAATTTTTCCGGCGCGGGTGCCGTTGTTGCGGTATTCATGCTCGCATTGGCCCTTCTGGCAGCATCGCTGCTCCAGTTTGTGCGCGAAATCAGGCTGGCGACTTACGCCATTTATGTGCCTGAAGAGTATCTCGAATTGCCGCCGAAACCTGTCCGCAAGCGCCGCAGACCGGTTTAGCGGATGGGCACGGTCTTCCTGATCGTCGCAATCGTATCGGCAGCACTGCTGGCCGGGGCGTTCTGGGGCGTTTACGGCAGGCTGTCGGACCGGACCGAGGGTTTTATCGTCGCGATGGCGGGCGGGGCGCTGATCATGTCGGTCATCGGCGAACTGGTCGAGCATTCTGCAAAAGAGAGCAGCTTGTGGGTTGTGATTGCAGGCTTGGCCACAGGGGCGGTGCTGTTTTCCGTCGCCGATTACTGGATCGACGAGAAGCTCCAATCGGAAGAAGGTGTTGGGCTGCTTGCTGCCATTACCTTCGACGGCGTGCCTGAAAATCTTGCGCTCGGCGTGGCTCTGATTGCCGCAACACCGGCTGAAGTCGCTGCTCTGGCGGGTTCGATCCTGCTTTCGAACCTGCCCGAGGCTGCGGGTGGGGCGCGGGGGATGAAAGCGGGCGGCATGAAGCCGCGCACGATATTCGCCTTATGGGGCGGCGCGACGATATTGCTGGCGGCGGCGGCGCTCATCGGAAATATCGTGCTTGCCGGAGCGAATGTCCACGTGTTGGCCGCTATCCGCTGCGTTGCCGCAGGTGCTGTGGTTGCGTCGCTGGCGACAGAGGTTTTTCCGAAGGCGTTCAAGGAAGATCGCCATCTTGCAGGCGTTGCTACCGCACTCGGGTTGATAATCGCGATATTGCTCGAAAGCTTGGCGGGCTAGCCGCCTTTGCGCCCTTGCTTTTCGACGCGAGCCGTGACCTCATCGCGAATGGCGGGCGTTACAAATTTGCCGATCTCGCCGCCATAAAGCGCGATTTCTTTTACCAGACGGCTGGCAATCGGCTGCAACGACACGTCGGCCATCAGGAATACGGTTTCTACGCGGTTGTTGAGTTGGCGGTTCATACCCGTCAGTTGATACTCATATTCGAAATCGGTCACTCCGCGGATGCCGCGAATGACGGTGGTCGCGCCCAGCGAGTCGGCAAAGTCCATCAGCAGCGAGTCGAAGCCGACCACGCGGATATTGTCATTGCCGATGGCGGCAACCTCGCGTTCGACCATCGCGATTCGCTCGTCATCGGAAAACATCGGCGATTTGGCGGCGTTGGTGGTGACGCCGATGACGAGTTCGTCGACCAGCTTCGCGCCACGCCGTATAATGTCCATATGGCCGAGGGTTATCGGGTCGAAGGTTCCGGGGTAAACGCCAATACGATGTGTCATTGCCACTCCCTGATCCAGAGAACACGGTCATCCGATTTGAAATCGAACATAACCGTCGGGTTTGATGTACCCGGCGCCCAATATCCGTCTTTCAGATACCATTCATTCCGTGAACGATCCCGCTCATAGCCTCTTTTTGTCAGTGACATACGAATGCTGTCAATACAGGCTGGCTCCCCTTTTACTTCAAGAATGTATGGCCCACTTTCCCAATTGGACGGAGGCTTGGTAACCGACAACTGGGCTGTATCACATTTGATTTCCGGGTATGCCGCTATTAGCTCGGCTTTCTGATTTCGTGGTATGCTCCATTCGTCGTAACTGCATTTGGCAGCAATAGCCAAGAATGCCACCATCACGGTGACTGAGCATCCGCGCAGCACTCTTACCGGTCCCTCTCCGTGATGTAATTGGCGATGGCGCGCAGCAAATCGGCTTCGCTGCCGTAGTTGTTCAGATGATCTTTCGCCTGTGCCACCAACATCGCGGCCTGTTGCTTGGCGCGATCGAGGCCCATCAGTGAAACGAACGTGCCCTTGCCCGCCGCTTCGTCTTTTTGCAGGGCCTTGCCTGCCAGTTCGGGGTCGCCCTCTACATCCAATATGTCGTCGGCAATCTGGAAGGCGAGGCCGATGTCGCGGGCATAGCCTTTCAGATGCGCGCGACCTTCGGGGGGAATGTGGCCGAGGATCGCGCCCATTTCGACGCTGGCGGCAATCAGTGCGCCGGTCTTCAGAGCCTGCAGCCTGGTAACGGTAGGCAAGTCGAAAGTGGTCTTTTCCGCCTCAAGGTCCATCATCTGCCCGCCGGCCATACCGTCGGGCCCGCTGGCGAGCGCCAGCGTGGCAATCAACTCACTCCGCACGAACGGGTCTGCATGCGTGCCGGGATTGGCCAATATCTCGAACGCCAGCGCGTGGAGCGAATCCCCTGCCAGAACTGCTGCTGCTTCGCCGAACGCGCGATGCACCGTCGGCTTGCCGTGGCGCAGATCGTCATCGTCCATGCAAGGCAAATCATCGTGGATAAGCGAATAGACATGGATCGCTTCGACCGCTGTGCCGACGCGGAGCGCGACATCGCGATCGACGTGGAACAATGCTGCCGTCGCGGTTACAAGCAATGGCCGCAGCCTTTTGCCACCACCAATCGCTGCGTGGCGCATGGCGGTGTAGAGTGGATCGCGCGCATCGCCGGGCAATGCCAGCAGCCGGTCGAACTCTCCGTCTATGTCCTTTGCAATCCTTGCAAGCGCCCCGTGCAGGAGCATCGACGACGGTTGTTCGCCCACGCCCCGGTCAGCCCGCGTCGAACGGCGTGGTGCCGGAAGGTGTGCCATCGGCACCCAAGGTAATCGCTTCGATCCGCGCTTTGGCCGCGTCGAGACGCTGCTGGCACAAGGTCCGCAACTGGTTGCCGCGTTCATAGAGAGCGATGGATTCATCGAGCGGCGCTTCGCCGCTTTCGAGCTTGTGGACGATTTCTTCGAGCGCGTGCAGCGCCTGTTCGAAATTGAGTTCGGATGCTTCTGGCGACATGGAAATTGCAATGACGGTAGCTTTTGTTCGGGTCAAGCCTTTCAGGCTATCGGCAGAATCGCGCGCAACATGTGTGATTTTACTTTCAAACTCTGCTGCACTGCGGCAGACAGGCGGTCTATGAAAAACTCTCTCCTCATCCTCGCCCCGTTGTCCATGCTGGCGCTAGCGGCATGCAACAAGACCGAAACCCCCGCCGAAGGTGAAGCCGGTACCGAAACCGCTGCAGCGCCCGTCGCCGCTCCGGTCGAAATGCCGCCCGCGATTACCGCGACCGGTACCTATCGCTGCGCTGACAACACGATTCTCTATGTCGATTTCCTGGGCAAGAACGAAGCCGCCGATATCCGCGTCGGCGACAAGTCGGCGACGCCTGTGCGAGTGACAGCACCAAAGGCCGAGGCTCCTGCAACCGACGCAACCGCGCCGGCGGCCGAAGAAGCACCCACTGGACCGCTGAAGTCCGCTGACGGTGAAAATTCGCTGTCGGGTGAAGGCAAGCAGATTAATGTGAAGCTTGCTGGAAAAGGCGCGCAAACCTGCAAAAGCAGCTAAGCACTCGCATTTCGGAAATTTAGCGAAGGGGTCGGATTTTCCGGCCCCTTTTTGTTTCAGACCTTCGACTTCAACAGCCAGTCATGGAAAATCTTCACTGCCCGCTGGCGAAGCGCGCGCGGGCGGCAGACGAACCAGTAGCTATAAGGGCTTTCAACTTCCATTTCGAAGAGCCGCGTCAGTCGCGGGTCGCGCGCGTCGGACAAATGGCTGCCGTGCATGATCGCAACGCCCAGGCCGTTGGCGGCGGCTTCGAGCATGAGCGGCCCGCTGTCGATATGGTCGATGGCGGCGGGTTTCAGCCGTGGCAGATTGGTGGCATCGCGCCACGCGTCCCAGATCAGTGGCATGTCGCTATGCACCATAACCGTATGTTTCGACAGGTCTTCCGGGCTTTCGATGTGCTGTTCTTTCGCCCATTCCTCCGAAGCGATGGCATAAACGACGTTACGGTCCAGCCGGACGCTGTAGAGCTTGGGATCGACCTCGGCGGCGATGATGATCGCTGCATCGACGACGTCGCCGAGCAGGTTTTCGGCATGGCCCGAGGTATCGACATCAATATGAAGCTTGGGAAATGCCTTGCGCAGTTCAGGCAGGCGCGGGATCAGCCGCTGCGTGCCGAATAAGGGCAGAACCCCCAGCCGCAAGCGATATTCGCCGCCGCGCCCGGCCAGTTCCTCGACCGCCTCAGCCATAGCATCCATCGCCGGTTCGACCGCCGCAAGCAACGCCTCGCCATCAGCGTTGATGACCATCGCCTGTGCGCGCCGGTCAAACAAAGATTTGCCGATAAAATCCTCTAATGCTTTGATCCGGCGGCTTAGTGCCGGGGGAGACAAGGAAAGCTCGCTCGCCGCTGCTTTCGCCGAGCCCAGTTTTGCAACGCGCAAAAAGGCTTCCAATGAGCGTAAAGGTGGCAATCGGCGCATGGCCATCTCCTGGGGTTATGCCGCGACGCAACATAGCGTAAGGGATTGCACGATTCGTGGAAGACCGCGCATATCCTGTGAATTTATTATTACAGAGTTGCGAATATTGCAACTCCAATTGCATTGTTCGCACTTGCACAAAAACCGGTACCGCCGCATATCAGACAGGCCTTATAGGCATCCTCTCCTAAAGACTTTTCCAGGGTCGGCTTCGGTCGGCCCTTTTTTTGTCCGAAATCGGGGCACCGGATTCGCAATTTGCGCAACACGCCCTATCTTGGCAGCTTCACCATTACGAGGCAGCCAATGTCCCCCAAAGGAAAATCCCAAAAATTGCAGGTCGCAAATGCCAAGCTCGAAGATTCGGGTCGCGGGCTGGCGCGTATATCGCGCGAATTCATGGCGGCAAACGGACTCACGCAAGGCGATGTTGTGGAGATTGTCGGCAAGCGCAATACAGCTGCGCGCGCTGTCGATCCCTATCCCGAGGACGAAGGGCTGGAAGTCGTCCGGCTCGACGGCCTGCAACGCGCCAATGCGGGCGTGGGTGCTGGCGACCATGTCGAGCTACGTAAGGTCGAATCGAAACCCGCAACCAAAGTTGTGTTTGCGCCCGCTCAGCGTGAAATACGGTTGGAAGGCCCAAGCCAGGCATTGAAGCGCAGTTTTCTCGGACGTCCTGTAGTGGCAGGCGACGTTATCGCCACCCACGGGCAGCAGCGGGTGGCGCAGGACGACATGCCGCCGCAATTGCGCCAGATGCTCGCCGCACCCGCATTTGCGCTGGCAGAAATCCGGCTGACTGTTGTGTCGACAGTGCCCAAGGGCATTGTGCATATCGACAACGAAACCGAGGTCGAATTGCGCGCCGAATTTGCGGAGGCCAAGGACGGTCGTCGTGCCGATGTGACCTATGACGATCTGGGCGGGATGGGGAGTACGATCACCCAGCTTCGCGAAATGGTCGAATTGCCGTTGCGTTATCCTGAATTGTTTACGCGGCTCGGCGTCGATCCGCCACGCGGGGTGTTGCTGCATGGGCCGCCCGGTACCGGCAAGACGCGGCTGGCGCGTGCGGTTGCCAATGAAAGCGAGGCCGAGTTTTTCCTGATTAACGGCCCCGAAATAATGGGTTCAGCCTATGGCGAGTCCGAGAAAAAGCTGCGCGAAATTTTCGAAGCGGCGACGAAAGCTGCGCCATCGATATTGTTCATCGATGAAATCGACTCAATCGCCCCCAAACGCGATCAGGTGCATGGCGAGGCCGAAAAGCGTCTGGTTGCGCAACTGCTTACCTTGATGGACGGTTTGGAACCGCGCACCAATCTCGTCGTCATCGCCGCGACCAACCGGCCCGATGCAATCGACGAGGCGTTACGCCGACCGGGCCGCTTTGACCGCGAGATCATCATCGGCGTGCCCGACGAGAATGGACGGCGCGAGATTTTGGCTATTCACACCCGCGGGATGCCGTTGGGACCGCGTGTCGATCTGAAGGAATTGGCGCGCACTACTTACGGTTTTGTAGGCGCCGACCTGTCGTCACTGGCACGCGAAGCAGCGATCGAGGCGGTGCGGCGGATCATGCCACAAATTGACCTCGCCAGCGGGACGATCCCGCCCGAGGTATTGGATAATTTGAAAGTTACCCGCGACGATTTCTTCGAGGCATTGAAGCGCGTCCAGCCTTCGGCAATGCGCGAGGTCATGGTGCAGGCACCCGACGTCCGCTGGGAAGATGTCGGCGGGCTCGACGACGCGCAGATACGGCTGAAGGAAGGCGTCGAATTGCCGCTGCGCAATCCCGATGCGTTCAGGCGCCTCGGCATCCGCCCCGCCAAGGGCTTCCTGCTTTACGGGCCGCCGGGCACTGGCAAAACGCTGCTCGCCAAGGCAGTAGCGCGTGAGGCAGAGGCGAACTTTATCGCAGTCAAGTCCTCCGACCTGCTTTCCAAATGGTATGGCGAGAGCGAGCAGCAGATCGCCCGCCTGTTCGCGCGGGCGCGGCAGGTTGCACCTTGCGTCATCTTCATCGACGAAATCGACAGCCTCGCCCCCGCACGCGGCGGTGGACGTGGCGAGCCGCAGGTGACCGAGCGGGTGGTCAACACCATCCTTGCTGAAATGGACGGGCTTGAGGAGCTGCAATCGGTAGTGGTTATCGGCGCGACTAATCGACCGACTCTGCTCGATCCGGCGCTGCTGCGGCCGGGGCGCTTCGACGAGCTGATTTATGTCACCGTTCCCGACAAAGGGGGACGGCGGCGGATATTGGGTATCCACACTTCGAAAATGCCGCTTGGCAAAGACGTCGACCTCGACGAAGTGGCTGAACGCACCGAGCGCTACACCGGGGCCGACCTCGAAGACCTTGTCCGCCGCGCGGGCCTGTTTGCTTTGCGTGAAAGCGGAAACGAGGTCAGCGAAGTGCATATGGCGCATTTCAGCCAGGCGCTGAATGCCAGCCGAGCGACGGTCACGCCCGAGATGGAAGAGGAATATCGTACTATTGAATCGAAGCTTAAGCAGGCGGCGATGCAGCCGCAGGGCATGGGCTTCATCACGCAAGGCATGGTTAAGCCGGTGCGCGATTCGAAGCATGAGCCTTAAATTGCAGGTGTGATCAGCGCCTTTCTGCCCCAGGCGATCAAGAAAAGGAGCGCACCTCCCATCAGGATGAAGGTCGCTGGCTCCCAAAGGTCGAGTAAAGCGACGCCAACTGCGGGCGCAAAAATATAGGCGGCACCGTTGATCGAGGCGATCTTGCCTGCGACATCGCCCTGTTCATAGCGGCGAACGGCAAGCGATGCGCCTGCGGTGAAGCCCGGGCGGAACAGGCCGAAGCCCAATGAGGCAATTGCGAAACCGGTACTGATGCCGTAAAAATCATGGCTGACCCCCGTCAGCACCACGCCGACCAGTGCAAGCACCGATCCCAGCAGCACCGAACTTCGCGCAGCGAGGTTGAGCATCGGGATCAACCCCCATTGCGCGAGCAAGGTCGCCATCGCGCCTATCAGCATCACTGAGCCGCTGGCCTGGACCGCCTCCCAGGGCCGGTCGTGCAGCCCCAGCCGGTCGCGCACGAGGAAGCCGACCACGCCGAGCAATATCGCCTGCGCATGCCCGCCGATAAGACCAGCAACGAGCCACGCAACCATCCGCTCGTCGCGCCAGCCCAGCCGCACCTCGGCGTCGGGCAGCGCTGCGTCGAGTGCCTGACCTTCAGTCTCTTCAGCCTCCGGCGCGTCCATCGCCGCAGCATTAGGATAGGCCGCTACCGAACCACGCGCCGCAAAGCGCGGGGTGTCGTTGGGAAGCTGCAGGTGAAGGGCCACCAGAACAGCGATGCCGAACAGCGCGAACATGATGAGCGGACCCGCTAACCCAAAGGGGGGGAACAGAAAATAATGCGCGGTCGCGGGGCCAATTACCGTGCCGACGCCGAATGAAGAGGCAAGCATGGACAGCGCCTTGGTGCGTTCTGCGCGTTCCGTTCGGGCGGCAACATAGGCTTGTACGGCAGGCGGTGCGGCGGAACCAAAGCCGCCGTAAAGGCTGCGAAACAGGGCAAACAGGACGAAGGTGATGACGGGTCCGATCAGCCCTTCCAGCCCCATCCACAGCACCAGCCCGCACAACCCCATCGATGCAACGAAGCCGATTACGCCAAGGCTCATCAACTGCTTGCGCCCGCGCCGGTCGGACAGCCGCGCCCATTTCGGCGCGGTGATAACCCACAGCAGCGCCGACCAGCTAAAGGCAAGGGAAACCCAGACATCGGGCATATCGAGCTGGCTGGCGATGGCTGGCAGCGCCGACTGCATCGCGGTGTTGCCTGCGGCGGCGACCAGCATGACCATGAAAAGGATGGCGACACGGCTGCTGGGAATGGCAGGGACGGCGTTCACCGCTTTTGCCAATCAAGGCCAATGTGCTGTGCGATGAAAATCACTACAACGCTGGAATTGGGAAGGGCCGCCATAGGCCGCGCATAAGCCGCTTTGACGTGGGAACGCAACCGGTCGAGGGCGGTTTATGCTTAATCCGGTTGCATAAATGCCCATGATTTGCGAAGTGCAGCCGCTTCGACAGCAACAATTCCCGGACATGTTCATGACCTCTTCATCGCTGGCCAAGACACGATTGATGGACCGTGTCAAAGCGCGAGTCAGTCGGTTTTTCGGGCCTTGGGGCGTGTTTTTCAAAGGTTTTGTCAAACATCCGGTGATGGTCGGCTCGATCATTCCCTCATCCGACCGCACTGTTGCAAAGATGCTCGGGCCCGTCGATTGGGACAATACCAAATTGTTCGTCGAATATGGCCCCGGCATCGGCACATTCTGCCAGCCAGTACTCAACCGGATGCGGCCCGACGCGACCTTGCTAGTCATCGACCTTAACGAGGATTTCATCGATTATTTGCGAAAGACAATCCGCGATAGCCGGTTCATCGCAGTGCACGGCTCGGCAGCTGATGTGAATGAGATTATCGGTCAGTTCGGTTTCAAAAACGCCGATTACATTCTGTCAGGCCTGCCTTTTTCCACGCTGCCTAACAATCTTGGTCCCGTCATTGCCGAAGAAACGGCGAAAGCCATCCGTCCCGGCGGCGCCTTCCTCGTCTACCAGTTCCGCGCTCGCGCCCGTGACTTCATGACGCCGCATTTCCGCAAGATCGATAGCGGGTTCGAGTTCTGGAATATCCTTCCCTGCCATCTTTTCTGGGGCTGGAAGGAATAATCACCGGTCGCGGAGCAGGCCGAACTTGATCCTGCGGCCTACGGTGTAGTCGACAGAATTGACAAGGAAATAGGCAAGGCCCGCCTTCATCCGGCTCCACCAGCTATCGCGCTTCTTGAGCAGCACACGGGTCTGCTCTTCCGATTCTGCCACAAGGCCATCGACAATTTCGCGTACATGGGCAGCGAGAGCAGCGTCGTTGACGCGTAGCATGATTTCCATGTTGATGAACATGCTGCGGATATCGAGATTGGCCGAGCCGATATAGACTACGTCGTCGATGGCCATCAGCTTCATGTGCAACGGTCGCGGCTGGAACTCGTAGATGTGCGCCTTGCGCTTCAACAGATAACGATAAAGCAGCCGCGCGGCGGGAATGGTCGCACCATTATCGGTCTTGCCCGCCAGCAGCAATCTCGACCCCTTGTTGCGCCGGGCCACCCTCGCGATGCGCCGGACAATGCCTTGCGAAGGCGAAAAATAGGCCGATGCAATGTCGAAGCGCTTTCCGCGTTCGAGACTGTGTTTGAAGGCAAGGGCCCACGGCGACAGCCGGTTCGACGGTCCGCCCAGTAGCCACTGCACCTTGCCGATACCCGGTCGCCATTCCCGGATCGCTGCCCTGATGCCACGAAATCGTACGCGCCCGTCCAGCGATGCGACAGCGAGCCGGTCGAAAAATTGCGACAAATGCGCGACTTCCGGCCCGGACAATATGACGCCAAAGTCTTCCCAGCTTTCATCGCCTTTGCGACCGAAATACTGGTCAGTGATGTTGAAGCCGCCGGTCAGCGCATGATCATCGTCGATTATCAGCATCTTCTGGTGGTTGCGGATGAAATAGCCCAGCCCCTTGCGCGTGCTGAAGCAATGATAGCTGCCGCCAGCCGCGACCAGCGGGTCGAAGAAACTGTCGGTAACGCTGCTCGAACCAAAGCTGTCGATGATGAGCTGGACTTTTACGCCGCGCTCCGTCGCTGCGACCAAAGCCGCCAGCACCTCCGCGCCGGTCGCATCGCCTGCATACATGTAGAAGCACATGCGGATCGATGCTTTTGCCGAGCCGATCAGCCCCAATACCGCTGCCAGCCGGTCTTCGGGGGCGTGAATCAGATGCAGATCGTGGGCTGCGACATGAAACTGCTTTCCCGGGAAATCGGCGGCCATGTTCCAGACGTAGGGACATGCGTCAGCCACGGCAAGCGTACCTGCCTTTTCATTGACATTTGGCCATGCAAACCCTAGGTGCGCACGACTTTCCGGAAATTTCGAAGAATCAGGAGCCAGCATGGCACGCGTTACCGTTGAAGATTGCATTGACAAGGTTACTAACCGTTTCGACCTCGTCCTCATCGCCGCCGAACGCGCGCGCGAAATTTCGGGTGGCGCGGAGCTGACGATCGACCGCGATCGCGACAAAAATCCCGTAGTCGCCCTGCGTGAAATCGCCGAGGAAACCGTCCGTCCTGAAGTTTTGCAGGAAGGCATTGTCCAGTCACTGCAGAAGGTTCAGGTCGACGAAGACGAAGAAGCCGATGAAATCGGTTCGATCAGCCTGTCGGCCGAAGCGCTTCGCCTGACCGCGGCAGCCCCGGCACGTGGTGCAGGGATGCAGCGCGATTACGACCGCTAATCTTCGTCTCAATCGCTAAAGAATTAGGCTCGGCTTGTCCGGGCCTTTTCTTTTTGGTCGTCGCTGGATAGACAGGCGGAATGAGCGGGGAACTGGCAGGGGCGGCGGATATCGCGACGGGCGCATTGATCGCCAAGGCAGTCGAACCAGAAACCGGAAAAGACGGGCATTTCAAGGAAAGCGCCTGCCTGAATTGTGGCACGGCGCTGGTCGGCAGCTATTGCCATGTTTGCGGACAGCAGGTTCATTTGCACCGCACGCTGGGCGCTTTCTGGCACGATCTGGCGCATGGCGTGCTGCACCTCGAAGGCAAGGTTTGGAAGACGCTGCCGATGCTGTTCTTCAAGCCGGGCGAACTGACGCGGCGCTATGTCCACGGGCAACGCGCCCGGTTCCTGTCGCCGCTTGCGCTGTTCCTGTTTTCGGTCTTCTTCATGTTCGCCGTTCTTGGGATCATGGGCAACAGCCTTGAGACTCCCGACGCCAACGCTGCTGGCAATACTGAACTAGCAAAGGGTGTCGACCAGTCGAAAGCCGAGTTGCAAAAGGAACTCGACCGGATCGACGCGCGCATCGAACAGGCGCAAACAAAAGGTGAAGACAGTGCCGAACTGAAGCGCGAGCGCGCCAATGTCGCCGGAATGTTGCGAATAGTGGGCGGCGGGCCAACGGTATTGTCGGAAAATAGCGACCGGCTATTGGGCTTCAAAACCGGATGGCCAAGACTCGACAAGGGAATAGAAAAGGCCAACGCCAACCCCAATCTGCTGCTCTACAAGTTGCAGACCAACGCCTACAAATTTTCTTGGATGCTTATCCCGATTTCAGTCCCATTCGTTTGGCTGCTGTTCTTCTGGCGGTTAGATCTAAAGCTATATGATCACGCAATATTCGTGACCTATTCGCTGGCCTTTATGACGCTGTTGGTGACGTTGGGAACGGTTGTTGCGACCCTCGGAAATGCGGGGGCGACGCTGGCTTCATTGCTGTTTTTCGTGCCGCCGGTCCATATCTACAAGCAGCTGAAATATGCCTACGGCCTGTCGCGTTTCGGTGCTTTCGTCCGCATGTTCCTTTTGACGATTTCTGCAACGATTGTGATTGTCCTGTTTGTCCTCTTACTGCTCGGCCTTGGCATCGTCGGCTAACAGTCGGAGATTTATTTTCCCGCTTTCAAGAAATGGCGCAATGATCGCCGCCATTCGGGCCTGCCGTTCTGTCACCAGCGCGCGGTTGAAGAAGCTGTTGGCCATTACATCGGCGATTTGCAGACCGGCGAGGACATGACTGACGGCCAAACTTGCTGTGCCGAGCGGTCCGACCAGCCTGCCTACCGAAGCACGCACAAGCTTTAAGGTTTCGGTGCCATAGCGGCCATCGTCGATGATAACGTCGCTGCAATTAGGGCTAGCCTGGACCATCGAGCCGATGACATTGTCCAATAGCGCCGAATAGATCGCAATATCATGATCGCCGCGATCCTCGCCCGGTTCGGGCTTGAGTGCCGAAATGGCAATACCCACCGTCGCGTGCCAGTCGCCGGGTTGGAGCAATTCGAACAGCAACGCGCGTTCAGCCAAGTCGATGCGGCTGCCCTTGAGTTCGCCTCTGAGTCCGGTCACTTGGCGAAAGCGGGCGAGAACGGAGTCAGCGTCGTCGGCTGAAATCGAAACCGCCGCCAGCGTCATTACGCCGCGACCGATGCCGCCGGATTCGTCACAATAAATTGGCAAGCCGAACCCTCCCTTTGCAGGAGTGTCTAGCAGGGGAATCGGCGAATGACTATTTCGCGCCATGCCTCGCGCACGGTCTGCTTGCGGCGGCGTTCCTGGGGAATACGCCCGAACTCCGCAATAAACTGATCGGCGGTGAGGCGGTATTTCTTGGGAGCGCAATAGAGCGGCGTGCCTGCAGCTTTCGCCTTTTCGTTCTCCGCTTTAACGGAATCGGCGGCGGTCTCGAACAACCGTGCCATAGGCCGCAGGTCCTTGGAGAACATCATCCCCATGCCCTTCTTCTTGAGCGCGACCGCCTTCACATAGAAGGTTTCGGCATCCATCGCCTGCGCAGGAACTGCGCACAGCGACAGCGCGCTGCAAGCCAGCAATATTCTGTAACCCATTATTTTTGCGACCTCAACTCCACCCGCCACTGGCGTTAAACCAGTGAACGCGAGTTGAACAGCCTTGTTCCGGAGTTTAGGCCCCTTGGGGTTTCGCCTCGCCTACATTGCCCGTCCGGTTACGACCAGCCTTGGGAATGGCGGTACCGACTTGCGGAATGCTCGACGGCTTGACGACCTTGCCATCGTCCCGTTCGAACTTGCCGGTTTCGAGCAATTGCTTGATCTCATCGCCCGACAGTGTCTCAAATTCGAGCAGGGCATTGGCCAGCAAGTGCAGCTGGTCGTTATGCTCGTTCAACAGGTCGGTCGCACGCTTGTGACCGCCTTCGACCAGCTTGCGAATCTCGGCGTCGATCTTCTTCGCGGTCTCGTCCGACATCGCCGAGCGCTGCGACATGCCGTAGCCCAGATAGCCGTCATGCTTTTCTTCATATTGCAGCGGACCCATTTCGTCCGACATGCCCCATTGGGTGACCATGTCGCGCGCAAGGCTGGTCGCATATTGAATGTCGCTCGACGCGCCAGAGCTGACTTTGTCGTAACCGAAGATCAGTTCCTCAGCGACACGGCCGCCCATCGACACCGACAGGTTGGCGTGCATCTTGTCACGGTGATAGCTGTAATTATCCCTTTCGGGCAGGCGCATGACCATGCCGAGCGCCCGACCACGCGGGATGATCGTTGCTTTGTGGATCGGGTCCGACGCAGGCTCATGCACCGAAACGATCGCGTGGCCGGCCTCATGATAGGCGGTCATCTTCTTCTCGTCCTCGGTCATCACCATGGACTTGCGCTCGGTGCCCATCATCACCTTGTCCTTGGCGTCCTCGAACTCCTGCATGGCGACAAGGCGCTTGCCACGACGGGCAGCGAGCAATGCGGCTTCGTTGACGAGGTTGGCAAGGTCGGCACCCGAAAAACCGGGCGTCCCGCGCGCAATGACCCGACCGTCCACATCAGGGGCGAGCGGCACCTTCTTCATGTGCACTTCAAGGATTTTGACTCGTCCGTCGATATCTGGACGCGGCACCACGACCTGCCGGTCGAAACGGCCCGGACGGAGCAAAGCAGGGTCGAGCACGTCGGGACGGTTGGTGGCGGCCACGATGATGATGCCTTCATTAGCTTCGAAGCCGTCCATTTCGACCAGTAGCTGGTTCAGCGTCTGTTCGCGCTCGTCATTCTGGTTGCCGAGGCCAGCGCCTCGGCTGCGACCGACGGCATCGATTTCGTCAATAAAGACGATGCATGGCGCGTTCTTCTTCGCCTGCTCGAACATGTCGCGCACGCGGCTGGCGCCAACGCCGACGAACATCTCGACGAAGTCGGAGCCTGAGATCGAAAAGAAGGGAACGCCTGCCTCACCGGCAATGGCGCGGGCCAGCAATGTTTTGCCGGTACCGGGCGAACCAACGAGCAACGCGCCCTTGGGGATCTTGCCGCCCAGCCGTGAAAATTTGTGCGGGTCTTTCAGGAATTCGACGATTTCCTGCAATTCCTCCCGCGCTTCATCAATGCCTGCGACATCTTCGAAGGTCACGCGGCCATGCTTTTCGGTGAGCAGTTTCGCCTTGGATTTGCCGAAGCCCATCGCGCCACCCGCGCCGCCGCCTTTCTGCATCTGGCGCAGCACAAAAAAGGCGATGCCTAGGATCAGCAGGAAGGGGAGCGCCTGGATTAGCAGATATTGCAATATGCTCGGGCTCTCGACCGTCTTGCCCTGAACATCCACACCCTTTTCATCGAGCAACGGATAGAGGCCTGTATCGCCGGGAATCGGCACGGTAGCGAAAGCTTCGTCATTCTGGAGCTTGCCGGTGATCCGCTCGGGCGCAATCGCGACCGATTTGACTTCGCCAGCTTCGACCTTCTCGCGGAAATTCGAATAGCTAATGCCTTTAGCGGCTTCGGTGGTTCCGCTGAACATGGATGCGAGCAGCAGAAGGGCGACAATAATTGCCGACCAGATAGCCATATTGCGCAGTAATGGATTGCCTTTAGGTTCCTGTTCGTCGTTCATTCATCCAGCCTTATCTGCTCCCCGGTGCGAGACGCGACCGGAATTCTCCGTCAATGTAAGCGCGATTTGGTGAATGGCAATATAACGAAGGGCAAAATTCGCTTGATTTCAGCCTGCTGTGCGGCGGGGTGGCGCAGGAGCAAAATTCCAGACATCTCCGCCTTCACAGCGGATATCGCCGATCATTGCCGTGCGGCCAGCAGTTAAGTCAGCGAGCAGTCGCTCGATGGCATCACCGCGCGGCGCGATTTCGGGTTCGATTTGGAGCAGCGTGCGCAAAAGCAGGCGGCGTTGCAATTCTCTCGGTAAGTTCTTGGCATCGAGAGTGGCTTTGCCCTCGCTGCCGCTCATGCGTTCGGTGGCAAGATGTGCTGTCATCCATTCGAGCGCTGCCGTTGCGTCTCCCAAAGCGGCAGCTGTTCGTGTCGCCGCACCGATATCGAAAGGGTGTTGGCTCATCGCCAGCCATTGCCGCATCGCCACCCGGTCGAAATCGGCATTATCATTGCTCGGGTCGCGCACTGGCTCGATTCCTGCAATTGCGCAGATGCCTTCTAGCTCTGCCTTCGAAAACCCCAGCAGCGGCCGGATGACCTGCCCGTGCCGCGCGCGGATGCCAGCCATGCCGCCCACGCCACTTCCACGAACCAGCCGCATCAGCATCGTTTCCAACTGGTCGTCGCCATGATGCGCGGTTGCTATGAACGTGCAGTCATGCGCCTTTGCAGCTCGGCCCAGCAATTCATATCGTGCTGAGCGAGCGGATGATTGAATGTTGCCGCCAATCGGCTGCGATGGAGAGAGCGTCACATGCCGAACGGCCAGACCTTTGCAGATATTGTTGACAAAAACGGCCTCATCCGCCGATTCTGCTCGAAGACCATGGTCGACCGTAACCGCAACGATACGCTCGGATCCCAAGGAGTTGGCTAAAAGCAGCAGTGCAAGGCTGTCAGGACCACCCGAAACTGCCAGCAGGATGGTGTCGTTCCCGCTTACGCCCAAATCGGTAAGGGCATGGGTAAAGCGTTCGAGATACGCAGGCTCGACCGTTACTTGCACTTCGCCCGGGTCTTGCCGCCAGCAAGCCGCTCGGCCAGCCGTCCGCTGGCGTCTGCGGGATAGGCTTTGGCAAGCTCTCCGAACGCCTCGCAAGCCTCTGCAGTCTTGCCGAGGTCGGTCAACGCCGAACCCAAGAAGAAAAGACTGTCCGAAGCACGTTCGCCGCGCGGGTCGTTCTTGTAATTGTCGTAGAAAACCTTGACCGCAGTCGCTGGCTTCTTGTCGTCGAGCCAGGCGCGACCGAGCAGGTTGCGCGCGTAGCTTATGCGCTTGTGCTTGGCATGTTTGGCAACGGTTTCTTCGAGCTGCACCTGCGCCTCAGGGTAGAATTTCGCCTCCCACAAGCGATAGCCATAATTGTAGCTATCCTCGAATGCGTCGCCGGTCGCTGGTTTCTCGATAGCCGCTACCGCAGCGGTACGCGCAGCGGGCGGCCTTGCCGTTGCGGCGGGCGATGTCGGCTTAGGTTTGGCAGTAGCGGGCGTAGGTGCCGATGATGCCGCAGGAAGCGCTGTTCCCGTCGCCGCCGGTTCAGCCTGCGCTTTCTTCAGTTGCGCTTCGACAGCAGTCAGCCTCGTTTCGAGCGAGCGCATGCTGTTGCCTTGCTGCTCGACCTGTCCGGTCAGCGTCGCAAGCTGCGTTTCTAGCGCATCGACCCGCGCCATCAAGTCGGCTGTGGCGGTCGATGACGATGCGGTCGGTTTCGGGGCGTTGGGCGACTGGATGTCGGGTTCGAGAAACTTGCCCGCGCCATTGGGGAAAACCTCACGCTGGACGGCGCGCATTTCCTTTTCGAGCTTGCCGACACGGGTCTCTACGCTCGCATTTTGGGCGATTGCAGGTGCAGACAGCAAGAATGCCGCGCTGCCCAGCAAAGCGAGCCGAACTTTCATCATATTACTCCCCGTTCCCAATCTTGTGGCCATCTTATAGCTTGCCGGACTCGCGCGATAAAGGCCCATCGCGCCGTTTTCGGTGTAAAGTTTCGTTCGACCGGTCAGTTGCCCGTGGCAGGCGTAGCCGCCGGAGCGGCAGGACGCGCCAGCAGCGATGCCGCCGTCAGTTCGACATCGGCAATCGTCTTGTCGGCTCCGCCCAGCGGCGCAACTGCCTTGCCGCCGACCGTTACGTTCAGCGCTTGTGGCCTACCGGTCACGATCATCGGCTTATTGGCATCAGTCGGCACCGCGAAGCTGTCGCCAGCCGCCATCTCCTTTTCGTACAACCGCTTATTCTCGGCATCGTAAACTTTCACCCAGACATTGTCAGTCGCGGTGAGCACAACCGCTCCGCCAACGGGCGCGGCGGTTTGTGCAGCGGGTGCCGCAGCGGTTGATTTTTGCTCCACCGGCGGCGTCACAGCGACTTCAAGCGGCGTGTCCAGTGCCATGCTGCGCCAGACCAGATAGGCGGCAACGACGATGACGCCGAGTGCGGCGGCGGTCCATGCCAGCGTTCGCGAAGGCACACGCGCCGGGTCGGCAGGCTCGTAATTCTGCGTCGGCGCTTGGTAACCTTCATGTCCGCCCTGCGCCAGCTCGCTGCGTAATTCGGTGCTGATTTTGGCGGGGTTCAACCCCACGGCGCTAGCGTAAGAGCGCGCAAAGCCGAGCGTGTAAGTCGTCCCCGGCAACGCACCAAAATCGGATTTTTCGATTGAATCGAGATGCCGCATCGGCACCCGGGTTTTCGCGGCAAGATCGGACAGGCTCATTTCGAGCCGCTCACGCTCTGCCTTTAGCTGTTCGCCAATGGTGTGAAACCGGAATTCTTCTTCGCTCGGGGTATCTTCGCCCACGCCAGTCTCCAGTATTCATGCAACCTCCGCCTCTGCGTGCGGTGGCCCGGACAATGACAGTCTGTAAAACAATGTCAATGGCGGCTAAACCATTTTACACCGCAAAATGAGCCTGTTCAGCCAGTTTCAATGCCCTCCCTTGCAGCCCACGCCGACAGTGCTTCGCGCAGGTTTCCGTTGGGCGAAGTGAGCAGTTCATCCATCTTCGCGGTAACGCCCGCATGTTCGGCAGAGCGGATCATGGCCTTGACCGGCCCCACAGCGGCAGGCGTGATCGAAAGCCGTTTGATGCCGACGCCGATCAATGCCAGCGCCTCCAGGCTGCGCCCGCCCATTTCGCCGCAGACGGCGACGTCGACGTCATGGCCCTCGGTTGCCTTGACCACACGCCGGATGAAGCGGAGGATGGCCGGACTCAGCCAGTCATAGCGCTCGGCAAGCCGCGGGTCGGCGCGGTCGGCTGCGAACAGGAATTGTGTGAGGTCGTTGGTGCCGATGGAGAGGAACTGAATCTTGGGCAGCAATATATCGAGCGTTTCGGCAAGCGCAGGCACTTCGAGCATCGCGCCATAGCGGATCTTGCTCGGCAAAAGTTTCTTCTGCTTGCCGAGAAATGCCATCTGGCTTTCAAAAATATCCTTCGCCGCATCGAACTCCCAAGGCTCCGAAACCATCGGAAACATGACGTTGAGCACACGCCCGCCCGAAGCCTCGATCAAGGCGCGCGCTTGTGCCTTCATCAGCCCTGCATGGTCGAGCGACAGGCGCAATGCGCGCCAGCCCAAGGCGGGGTTTTCTTCCTCGCTGGTTTCGTCCTTGAGATAAGGCAGCGCCTTGTCGCCGCCGATATCGAGCGTCCGGAAAATGACAGGCTTGTCGCCCGCCGCGTCGAGTATGTCGCGATAGAAACGCTGCTGCCGCTCGCGTTGCGGCAAGGTTGCCGAAATCAGGAACTGGAATTCGGTCCGGAACAGCCCCACGCCTTCCGCACCCGTTGTCGCCAGCGCCGACATATCGTCGCGAAGCCCGGCGTTGATCATCAATGTGACAGGCAGGCCGTCCTTGGTGACGGATGGTTCGTCACGAGCGGCCGCATAGCGCGCCTTCTTTTTCTGACGGTCGACAAGGTCGTGCTGGAATGCCTCTTCGGTCCCCGCAGCCGGGCGAACGATGACGCTCTTTTCGTCCGCATTGAGAAGCAGCATATCGCCGTCACGCACCTTATGGCGAATGCCGCGCACCCGGCCCAGCACCGGTATACCCATCGCGCGTGCGACAATGACGACATGTGCGGTGAGCGAGCCTTCCTCGAGGATCACCCCGCGTAACCGGCGCTTGTCATATTCGAGCAACTCGGCGGGACCCAAATTGCGCGCGATGAGGATCGAATCCTTCTTCAGCCCCAATTGCGCCGCCGTGCTCATCTGCCCGGACACGATGCGTAAAAGCCGGTTGGACAGATCTTCCAGGTCGTGCATCCGGTCGGCCAGCAACTGGTCGTCGATCTGCCGCATCCGCATCCGCGTTCGTTGCTGGACGCGTTCGATCGCGGCTTCGGCGGTCAGGCCGCTGTCGATCGCCTCGTTGATCCGGCGGCTCCAGCCTTCGTCATAGGCGAACATCTTATAGGTGGCGATGACCTCTTCATGCTCGCCGCCGGTGCCAAAATCGATCTGGCTTGCCATACGGTCGATCTGGGCGCGCATCTTGTCGAAAGCAGAATAGACGCGCTGCCGCTCGGCCTCGATATCCTCGGCGACGGTGTGCTCGATGCGGATCGTGGGCTGATGGAAAATCGCAACTCCCGCTGCGGCGCCCTTGACCAGCGGGAGGCCCGACAGGCTGATCGTGCCGGTTTCATTGCCTTCGCCAACAGTGGGGTCGTCGATCAGGTCTGCATTGGCAATCAGCTCGGACAACACCATCGCCACAGTCTGCAATGCCTCGATCTCTACTTCTTCATATTTGCGCGGCTCAACATGCTGTACCGCGAGCACACCCACGGCGCGTTCCAGCCGGACGATGGGAACACCGGCAAAGCTATGGAAGCGTTCTTCGCCGGTTTCCGGAACGTATCGAAAATTGGGGTGCGCCGCCGCCTCGTCGAGGTTCAAGGTCTCGACATTTTCGGCAATTGTGCCGACCAAGCCCTCACCCAGCCCGAGCCGGGTGACGTGGACGGCAGCCTGGTTCAGCCCGCGCGTCGCAAACAGTTCGAGCGCACCGTCGCGTAACAAATAGATCGAGCAAACCTCGCTCGTCAGCGCCTCACCGATAATATTGACGACATGGTTTAGTTTTGCCTGCGCATGGTTTTTGGACGCCATGACCTCATGCAGGCCGGTCAATATGTTACGGGCAGATTGGGTCGCGCTTTCCATGGAATCGCACGTAGCACGTGCGATTCCGGCAGGCGATACCCTCTGCCTATAATTTGTCGATTAAGCTGCGTGGAACTCGAATGTCAGAGCATCTTTGATCGTAAGTTTCTTCTTTTTCAGCGTATGGATCAACTGGGTGTCCGGGAGGGGCCGGTTTTCTTCACGCTCCAGTTTCTGTTCGATTTCAGCATGTTTCGTGCGGAGCGCGGAAATGTGATTGTTGTTCACCTTATTCTCCTTGTTGTGAGACTCGACGACCTAACAATGGGAGTAAAACATGAATCGTTCCTGCTGTCTCCTGCCTATTTTTCAGGTCATCCGGACGAGCTAACGGCTCCGCGATGGCGGCACATATTTTGGCGATGACTTGTTAATACCAATGGGGTTAGAGGGCGTTATGAATGACGAAGGTTACCAGCAGCTGCTGGAGCAACTGAAAATAGAACATCGCGATCTCGATGACGCGATCACTGCATTGCGCGGGCAGGCTATGGTCGACCAGCTGCAAATTGCCCGGCTGAAAAAGAAGAAGCTTGTCCTCAAAGACAGGATCATGCGGCTCGAGGATCAGTTATTGCCCGATATCATCGCCTAGTGCGGCTATCGACGCTTTAACCATTTCACATTTTCAGCGTGGGCGTTTCATCGCGGCACAGTCGGCCAAATGGTTGGTTTTCAGGCCGATTTGCGCTAACATCATCAACGCAATTCTGTCATACCTTTCGCCATGACGACCTTTCATCACGAACTGACGCCAAAATTGCTGGACTCGCTCTATACAGAAGCGATGCTCCTTGCCGACGAGGCGCGCTATTATTTCGACCGTGACCAGATGGAGGGCAATTTGTCGCCCGAAATCTCCGTTGCCTTTTCGTGCGAGTCGCTAAAGGTCACGACAAGGTTAATGCACAGCATCGCCTGGTTGCTAAACCAGAAGGCAGTTCGTGCCGGTGAACTGGTGCACAATGAAGGCGATTGCTACGAACTGGGCTATGCACCTGCAAGCGACAGTTTTCAGGTGGCGCGCTTTCCAGACGAGGCGCAATCGCTGATCGCTGCGAGCGAGGATCTTTATTACCGCCTGCACCGTTTCAACGGCAAGATGCACGAAACCGCCGTTGCGACGCCCGAGCCGTTGGCAATGATGGAGCGTATTCGCGCTTCTTTCTAAGCGTCGAACTGGAGGCTGGCAAGGCGGGCATATAGGCCGCCGGCAGCGCTCAACTTTGCATGGTCGCCTTCTTCGACGATTCGCCCCTGATCCATCACGACGATCCGGTCCGCCGCACGCACCGTTGCCAAACGGTGGGCGATGACGATGGTGGTGCGGTCCTGCATCAGATGGTCCAGCGCGTCCTGCACCAGCCTTTCGCTTTCGGCATCGAGCGCGCTGGTCGCCTCGTCGAGCAGCAGGATGGGCGATTGGCGTAGCACCGCGCGCGCGATGGCGATGCGCTGGCGCTGCCCGCCCGAAAGCCTCGCGCCCCCTTCGCCGAGATAAGTGTCGAGGCCCTGCGGCAATTCGCGCAGGAAATTGGCTGCGTTTGCCTGTTCGGCGGCGTGCCAGATGGCATCGTCGTCGGCCAGCCAGTTGCCGTAGCGCAGATTGTCGCGTGCGGACGCTGCGAACAATATCGTTTCCTGCGGCACATAGGCCATGCGCTCTCGGATTTCTGCGGGATCGGCGCTTGTCAAAGTTACGCCATCGACGCGCACCGCGCCGCCTTCGGGATCGTAGAAGCGCTGGGCGAGCTGGAACAGGGTTGATTTGCCTGCGCCCGACGGCCCTACCACGGCAACGGTTTCGCCGGGATTGACCTTCAGGCTGAAATTTTCGAGCGCCGCGACCTCGGGCCTTGTCGGATAGCGAAACGACACATTCTGGAATTCAAGCTGTCCGCGCGGCGGTACCGGAAGCGCAACAGGCTTGGCGGGCGGGGCTATATCGGGTGTGACCGCCAGCAACTCGGCGAGCCTCCCGGATGCGCCGGCACCGCGTACAAGGTCCCCATAAACTTCGGTCAGCGCCCCAAATGCGCCTGCCACAAGCCCTCCTGTGAGGACGAACGCCGCTATCGTGCCCCCGGTTAGGCGGCCTTCGATCACGTCGATAGCGCCCTTCCACATCAGCATCGTAATCGCGCCGAAAATAAGCGCCATGACAATGGCCGTCATGAACGCGCGCAGGCGGATACGCTTTTTCGCTGTCGTGAACGTTGCTTCGACGCTTCCGCTGAAACGCTCACCCTCGCGACTTTCCTGCCCGAACGCCTGAACGATGCGCATTGCGCCGAGCGTTTCCGATACCATCGCGCCGACATCGGCAATCCGGTCCTGACTTGCCCGCGAGGCCGATTGGAGTTTGCGACCGATCAGCACGATCGGGATGACGATGACCGGAATGGCAATCAGAAGTCCGATGGCAAGTTGCGGTGCCAGCGTGAACAGGTAAATTACGCCGCCTACGCCCATGACGATGTTACGCAGCGCGACCGAAACGGTGGTGCCGACAACCTGTTCGATCACTGCGGTATCGCTGGTCATACGGCTGGCAATTTCGGCGGGGCGGTTATGCTCGAAAAAGGCGGGACTTTGGCGCAACAGATTGCGATTCACCGCCAGTCGGATGTCGGCGACTGTCCGTTCGCCGAGCCAGGACACGAAGTAAAAGCGGAACGCGGTCGCCACTGCCATCACGGCAACAATCATCAGCAGATATTCGAACCAGCGCGCTATGCTGGCGGGATCGCCGCCCGCCGCGAACCCGCGGTCGATGACCAGCCGGAAACCTGCGGGGATCGCCAATGTAGCCAGCGCCGCGACAGTCAAAGCCAGCAGCGCGAACATAATCTGCTTCGGATAGGCAGCAGCGTGCCGCCAGACCATGCCCAGATTGGAAAGCTTTTTCGAACCCGCCGGAAGCGCTTCTGCTGCTTTCACATTTGTCGGATTTGCGTTTTCGATTGCAACTGCTTCGGCCATGTCGCCCGCCTAGCAGGGAGCCGCAGGCCTCACAATGCGGGAAACCGCCTCGCCGTTTATCGAAGTGCTTTTTCTATGGTGCATTGCACAATAGGTGCTTATGTTCGTGTTTAACAATGTCCGGTATCGTCCGGATCGACATAATCAGGGGCATATATGCTTTATACCGGTTACGATATCCAGCGCAGTTGGCTGGCAGGCGTTGGCAAAATGGCTCAGGCACAGGCCGACTGGCTCAATACCTTTAGCGGCCCTTTCAACATGGGCGGCATGGCACCCATCGTGGCGTCCGCGCTCGATGTCTTTGCGCATTCGGTCGAACCGCGCGGCAAGCCAGCCTTCGGCCTCGGCATGGTCGATGTCGGCGGCAAGCATCTGCTGGTCGAAGAAATCAACGAAGCGCGCAAGCCCTTCGGCCAGCTTAAGCATTTTGTCTATGAAGGCAGCCTCGACAAGCCCAAGCTGCTGATCTGCGCACCTATGTCGGGGCATTTCGCCACCCTGCTGCGCGGCACGGTCGAGCGGATGATGCCTACGCACGACGTTTACATTACCGACTGGAAAGACGCACGCGACGTGCCGCTGACCGGCGGCGGTTTCGACCTTGAAACCTATATCGATTATCTCATCGAATGGCTCGAATTTATAGGGCCGGATGCAGGCGGACGCGGCGCGCACATGCTCGCGGTCTGCCAGCCCTCGGTCCCGGCCTATGCCGCCGCCGCCGCGATGAGCGCAAGGCAACACCCGCTTCGTCCGCGCACGCTGACGATGATGGGCGGGCCGATCGACACGCGCGAAGCGCCGACCGCAGTCAACGATCATGCTACCAATCGCCCGCATGACTGGTTCGTGCAGAATGTGATCGCGACCGTGCCACCTTATTACAAAGGCTCGGGCCGCCGCGTTTATCCTGGATTTCTGCAACTGTCCGGGTTCATGTCGATGAACCTCGGCAACCATATGATCAGCCACTGGTCGATGTTCTCCGACCTTGTCGAAGGCGATGGCGAGGGGGCCGACCGGCACAAGGAATTTTACGACGAATATCGCGCAGTGTGCGATATGACTGCCGAATTCTACCTGCAAACGGTCGATGTGGTGTTCCAGCGGCATTTGCTTCCGAAGGGCGAATTCAACTATCGCGGCAAGCTCGTCGATCCAGGCGCTATCACCGATATTGCAATACTGGCGATCGAGGGCGAGCGCGACGATATCAGCGGGCTTGGCCAGACCAAGGCGGCGCTGAAGATTTCGACGGGTCTACCCGACAAAATGAAGAAATATCATATGGCCCCCGAAGTCGGCCATTACGGCATCTTCAACGGCAGCAAATGGCGCGAGCGGATTGCGCCGGTCGTCGAGGACTGGATCGCCACGCATGACAAGTAAGGCGGCTTGCCTTTAAGGATTACCGCGACCGTTGAACGCTGGCCTGTCACGGGCCAGTTTATCATTGCGCGCGGTGCCAAGACCCATGTCGATGTGCTGGTGGTCGCGGTGAGCGACGGCACGCACATCGGTTACGGCGAAGGCACTGCGATCTACTATCATGGCGAGACAGCGGAGAGCTGCCTTGCGCAGGTCGTGAGCGTTATCGATGAGATCGAAACGCTCGGGGCCGATGCGGCACGCAATCTGGCACAGCATCTGCTTGGGCCGGGAGCGGCGCGCAATGCGCTCGATTGCGCCTTGTGGGACTTGGCGGCGAAGGCGGCGGGTGTGCCTTTGTGGCAATATGCCGGCCTATCGCAAGAGCCGCAACCAATGCAAACCGCCTTCACCATTTCGCTTGGCGAAGCTGCGGAAATGGAGGCCGATGCCGAAAAGGCTGCAGCGAAGGGCTATAACCTGCTCAAACTGAAACTGACCGGCGAGGGCGATCGCACTCGAGTCGCCGCCGTTCGTGCTGGCGCTCCCGAGGCGCGTCTGATCGTTGATGCGAACGAAAGCTGGAATGGGCTGAATGTGGCCGCCGAGGCAGCTGCCTTGGCCGAGCTAGGCGTCGAAATGATCGAGCAACCCTTCGCCGCCGGATTGGATGCTATGCTGGCAGGAGTACGCTCGCCTTTGCCATTGCTCGCCGATGAGAGCTGCCACAGCGCCGCCGATGTGGTGCGGCTTGGGCCTTACTACGACGGCGTCAACATCAAGCTCGACAAGGCAGGGGGGCTGACCGAAGCCCTGAAACTAGCTGATGCCGCGGAAAAAGCCGGGCTGAAAATCATGGTCGGCTGCATGCTATCAACCAGCCTCGGTATTGCCCCGGCATTCCTTGTGGCACAGCGGGCGCATTGGGTCGACCTCGATGGTCCGGCGTTGCTCGCGGAGGACCGCGATGACGGCTTCCGGTTTGCGGGCGGGAAAATTTCCCCGCCCGCATAACCCGCCTTAAAGCGAAACTTCTGCGACCTTGTCCTTGTAATCTTCCTTCGGGTCCATCCCGAGCAGCATCTTGATGCCTGCGACGATGCTCGACGCATCGATCCAGATTTCGGCGCTTTCGGGATCGAGCCGGATCAGCGCGATCTTGGGGTCGTCCTTGCCCTCGTACCAAGCTGCGACAAAGCGGTTCCACAACCGGTCGATGGTCGCGCGATCCTGCGATGTGCTCAGCGAGCCGTGCACCGTCGCCCACACGTCGTGGCCCTTCGAGGTGAAGTGCGCCATCGCCCGCGCGTTGCCCGAAATCTTCTGATACAGGCCATTGTCGGCAGAGGTGAAAAACCAGATCGGGCCGTCATATTCATTGCCATGCAGATGCGCGTCATCGAGTTGCGCTGTCATCGGCCGCGCATGCCCGTCCTCGCCCTCGGCCAGCCCGAGGAACATGGTCATGTCGGACTTCAGCGCCTTCCAGAATTTTTCCTTGATTTCGGTTTCATCGGTCATTGCTCGTCTCCTTTGGGATATCAGGAGAACGAGAAGGCGTTGGCGAAGTTCCCGCTTATTCCAGATCGACCTGCAATACCTTTGCGGGCAGTTTTCCACCCTCGGCGAACTTGCCTGTCGTCAGCACCAGCACAGAACGTCTCGGCTTTTTGCCGATAATCGCCACGCTGGTGCAGCCGTCGCAGCCTTCTTTGAGAAGCGCTGTCTGGCTGCCATCGGGCAAAATTCTAAGCAGGCTGTCGCCGTGCGTCGATGCGTAAATCGAACCGTCGGCATCGATTGCAAAATCGTCAACCGGACCGGACTTTATCAGCAATTCGGGTTTTCCGGCTGCATTGCCTTTAGCGTCGAGCTGCACGCGGTACATGGTGCCCCGTGAAGAGTTCGACACATAGAGAGCGTTTTTGTAGATTTTTAGACCGTTGGCAGCTGGCCGGAAAGGCTGAATTGTCGGATCGAGTGTAAGCTGTTCGTCCGCCAGCCAGGTCGTGAGCGCGCCGGTCGAAGGATCGAAGGCCCAAATCATACCCTTGACCGAGTCAGCCATTAGGATCCGCTTGGGCGAAAGCGCCACCAGCCCGTTCAGGAACTGCGCCTCGGGGACATCGACAACCTGCTTGACCGTCCCGCTTTTCGACAACAACATCACCTTGTTGGTGCTTAGGAAGGCAGGCGCATCGGTGAAGGCTTTGCCGTGCGCCGTCATTACAAATCCGTCAGCAACGCCAATTATGCCAACAGGATGGACGTCGAGCAGTGCAAAGGGCGCCTGCAGCTCCCCGTCTTTCAAACGCAGTAGCGACTTCCCGAAATAGCTGGTGAAGATGACCGAGCCGTCGGCCGCGACCGTCAGGTTTTCCAGAAAAGTGCCGTTAGGAAAACTCGCGAGGGTTTTTGGGCTGGTGCCGCCTGTCCGGTCCGACGCAGGAGCCGCCAACGTTGGTGCGACGGCCAGCAGCCCTGCCAACAGAAGGCGGTTCATTGCGCCACTTTCATGACGGGCCTACCAAGCGAAGCGGCACCAGCCTTCTTCGGATCGACTATACGCATTGCCATTCTCCCACAACCGGCATGGTGCAGGGCTTTCACGTCACTGTGACAGCTTCATGACTCTTGGAGACGACGCGTAAAGGACATTCGTCAAAATATCTCGAACAGTCCCGCCGCGCCCATGCCGCCGCCGACGCACATCGTCACGACGGCATATTTCGCACCGCGTCGTTTGCCTTCGATCAGCGCGTGGCCGGTGCAGCGCGCGCCGGTCATGCCGTAAGGGTGGCCGATCGAGATCGAGCCGCCGTTGACGTTGAGCAGGTCGTTAGGAATTCCGAGCTTGTCGCGGCAATAGATGACCTGCACTGCGAAGGCTTCGTTGAGTTCCCACAGGCCGATATCGTCGACCTTGAGGCCAAAGCGCTGGAGCAATTTGGGAATGGCGAAAACCGGGCCGATGCCCATCTCGTCGGGCTCGGTGCCCGCGACCGCCATGCCGACATAGCGGCCCAGCGGGTTGAGGCCTTTCTGTTCGGCAACCTTCGCTTCCATCAGGATGCTTGCGGAAGAGCCGTCAGAAAGCTGGCTGGCATTGCCTGCGGTAATCGTCATGTCCGGCCCGAGCACCGGCTGGAGCGATTTCAGGCCTTCGAGTGTCGTGTCAGCGCGGTTGCCTTCATCCTTGGCCACGGTCACTTCCTTTTGCGTGACTTCGCCGGTTTCTTTGTTGGTTACGTTCATCATCGTAACAACTGGGATGATTTCATCGTCAAACTTGCCCGCTGCCTGCGCGGCGGCGGTGCGTTGCTGCGACTGGAGCGAATATTCGTCCATCGCGTCGCGCCCGATATTGTAACGCTTGGCGACAACCTCGGCGGTCTGCAGCATCGGCATGTAGATATTGTTGTGCATCGCGATCAGTTCGCGGTCGGGCGCAACGCGCATTTCCTTGGTCTGGACCAGCGAAATCGATTCCTGACCTCCGGCCGCCATAACATCGACATTGTCGACGATGATATGCTTGGCGGCGGTGGCGATCGACATAAGCCCCGACGAGCATTGGCGGTCGATGGTCATACCCGAAACGCTGATGGGAAGGCCCGCGCGCAAAGCAACCTGCCGCGCAAGGTTGCCCGCCTGCGTGCCCTGCTGCAATGCCGAGCCCCACAGGACGTCATCGACCTCGCCGCCTTCGATGCCGGCACGCTCGACCGCAGCCTTGAGCGAATAGCTTCCCAAAGTCGGGCCCGATGTAGCGTTGAACCCGCCGCGATAGGCTTTGCCGATGGCGGTGCGGGCGGTGGAAACGATGACTGCGTCACGCATGGGAGTGGTTCCTTGAAGTAGTGATTAAACGAAAAACTGGCTGATCCATTCGGCCTGCAAGGCTGGCTTGTCCTCGCCTTCGATCTCAACGGTGAATTCGAGCGTTTGCTGCCATTGGCCGGGGCGTTTTTCGGCGAGTTCGAGCAGCTTGAAATGGCCGCGCACGCGCTTGCCCGAGCGGACCGGCGCGAGAAACCGGGTTTTGTTGCCGCCATAATTGACACCCATTTTGACGCCCTCGACGCGCGGGGTGTCGGACTTGGCCGACATGACCGGGAAGAGCGACAGGGTGAGGAAGCCATGTGCAATCGTCCCGCCGAAGGGTGTCATCTTCGCCATTTCCTCGTTCACATGGATGAACTGGTGGTCGCCGGTGGCATCGGCGAATTTGTTGATCATGTCCTGATCGACCAAAATCCATTCCGAGGTGCCGATTTTTTCGCCGACTTTGGTTGCAAGTTCGGCTGGCGTGATGGTGGCGGCTGTTGTGGCCATTGGGGCAATCCTCCTGCGGTCTGTTTTGCCGCACCGTGGCCCGATTTCCGGCGCAATACAACCCCTGTGCCTTTGCCGTTACGGCATGCTTGGCTGCGAAAATCGCAGTAAAGGCGAATCAGGCCTTGGCGCGTGATTTCGGCGACGAAGGAGGCGGCGCGTATGGCATTACCAGCGTGCCATCGGGTGACGCCGTGTAGGTGGTTTGCGTAGGATAGGCGAATTCGATTTCTTCGCGCTCGAACCGTTCGACGATGGCGATTCCGACGGCATGCCGCGCCTTGAACATCTCTTCCACATCGTCGTTGTTGACGTCGAATACGAGTTGGAAATCGAGTGAGCTCGAGCCAAAAGTGGTAAAGCCTGCGCGGATGAATTCGCATCCGTTGGCCTCGACAATTTCCTTCAATATGTCGGGCACCTTGGCGGCTGTCGCGGGCGGGGTGTGGTAGACCAAGGCGAGGGGAAAATTGACGCGGCGGTACACCGTCAGCGTGTTGTTGGTGATTTCCTTTTCCAGCAACTTGCTGTTCGAGATGATCTTTTCTTCGCCGGTCAGCGCCCGAAGCCTTGTGCTCTTCATTCCTATCTTCTCGACCCGGGCGGTGGTGGTGTCATAGGTGACCGTGTCGCCGCGCCGGAAAGGCTTGTCGAAGATGATCGAAATCGCCGCAAACAGATCGGAGAATATGCCCTGCGCGGCAAGGCCGATGGCGATGCCGCCGACGCCAAGGCCGGCGATCAGGCCCGTGACGTTGACGCCCAGATTGTCGAGGATGACGATGGCTGCAATGGCGAAAACCGCAAAGCTGACCAGCAAGCGGATAAGGACCATCGCGCTTGCCAGCGTGTCGCGTTCATGCTGGCCGTTGCTGGCACGCCTTTCGATGAAGCCGAGGATGATTTCGCGCAGCCAGATCGCGACCTGGATGACGACCGATATGGTGAAAAGCACATCGATGGTGCGGGCCAGCGTTTCGGGGGCATTTGCGTAGCGGTTGACCAGCTCGACCGCGACCATGATGCGGAAGAATTTGCTGGTGCGGGCAAGCGTCCGGGCGATGATCGATTTCAGTTCGGCGCGCTGTTCGCTTTCGCGGGCGATTTTTGCTGCAATTCTTTTGAGCCAACTTAGTAGCACAAAGACGATGACCGCAGCCGCCACCGCAATTCCAAGCTCGACTGCGTTACCCTCGACCCATGCGACCGTGGTATCCCAATAGTCCAGCAAGCGTGGGCCTATGGAGTCGGGTTCGAAGCGGGCAATCTGGGGAGCGGCTTTTGCGGTCATGCAGGGTCATTAAAGGCGATATGCGGCTTGCACAACCTTGCGGGCCGACAACGGTTCCCTGTCCCGGAACGATAAATCAGGCAGAGAGTTCGGCCTGCCGCACCCGATTGTTCTTGATCGGCTTCCACGCTGCTTCCTTTCGACGGCGCGCGAGATAGGTGTCGAGGCCGATTTGCAGTGCGACCAGCATATAGAAAAAAGCCTGAAAGGCGATGCCGACAAAAAGCGATCCGACAAGATAAATGATTTGGCTGTTCTGCAAGGCAGTAGCGAGCGGTGCCACCCACGCCTCGTCAGGCCGGTCGCGTTTGCGGTACATTCGCGTGATAACCTCCATCCGCCACACGCCGCCGACATGGATGATCAGCCAGATGATCAGGCCCGGAAAGCCCTGCTCACCGAGCATTTCAAAATAGCTCGAATGGAAGGCGCGGCCTTCGTCTACGATTTCCTTGACCGGCGGGGCGTCAATCGGCTGGGGCTCGGCGGGATTGTCTTTTTGCGCCATGTCATAGCGGATACGGTTCTGACGATAGACGTCGAAGCCCCCGCCCATAGGATTTTCCTTCACATATTCCCACGTCCAAGCCCATACGGCGAGCCGGGTCGAGGCGGATTCATCCTGCTTGTAATTTTTGATGGTGTCGGCGCGCTCGGTAAAGCTCGAGGGCAGGAAAGGAATTGCGGCAAGACCGACTAGCGCGACCGCGCCCAGATAAAGCATTCGGTAGCGGGCGTAGCGCAAGAGCAATATCCCTAGCACGGCGATGCATACAATACCGGTGCGTGCCTGTGTGCCGACGGGAATGAGGAGGCAGGCGAAGATTAGCGCGGCGGCGTACACATTGACCTTCCAGTCGGGCTTGAAAATCGTGCCATGCTTGGTGAGCCACAGGATCAACGGGATGATGGTGATTGCGACGCAGGAGATGATACTTCCTTCGAACAGCCCGCTATTGTCATCGATCAGGATGACGAGCGACCCATAGCCGCCGCCGCCTGTCGCTGTCTTGATGCCGCCGGTGACGATCAACGCCGAGGCACAAAGCACCATTGTGAGGATGAGTCCCTCGATACGCAATTTGGTCCGCAACGTGAGCGGCAGGAATGCCGCAAAAACCAGCGCCTTCCAAACCCAGTTCCATTTTTCGAGCGCCGCGACTGGTTCTGCGGCAACGGTCGTGGTGTAGCCGCAATAGCCGAGCAGCAGGATGAGCAGGAACCAGCGCGGGGCCACGCGCACATCTTTTTTGTCGTCGCCAAGCGCGAAGCCCAAAAAGGCCAAGACGAATAATATGAGCGAAAGCGGGATCGAATTAAGCAAGAAATAGCTCAGCCGCTGTGGCTGGCAAATGTCAACATAGGCGTAGATGAGCGTGAACAGAAACGGCCGCTTGAACGCCATCAGCATGATGAGCGCGATGTAGCCGACGAAGATCAGATCACGCATCGGGCGGCACCCGCTTTTTGCGGTTGGCAGAGGGACGCTTTAGCCCGAAGCCTTCAGGCTCGGCGTCGGGCACCGGCGGGTCTTCCATGTCGAGGTCGGGCCGGTTCATCAAATGCCACAACGCGAAGGCGAGCAGGGCATGGCTCAATAATATCGAGAAATTGTCGATCATCTGGCTAGCCCGAAACCCCGTGTATTGCGACCGTATAGGAGGCGCGGGTTGACGTCACGTTAAACAATTTCTGCCACAGATTTGGCCGATGCCGCGCATATTACACGTCCTCGACCACAGTCTGCCATTGCACAGCGGCTATACCTTCCGCACGCGCGCGATATTGAAGGCGCAAGCGGCGGCGGGATGGGATGTGGCGGGAATCACCGGAGTTCGCCAATATCAACATGGCGAAGTTCCGGGCATCCCCAGCCAGAACGTCGAAGGCCTAACCTTTCACCGCACCTTGGCTGAGGCCAGTGGCCCCAGTCCTTTGCGCGAATGGCGCGAGGTTTCGTTGCTTACCGACGCCATCATCGCACTTCATGCCAAATGGCCATTCGATATCCTCCACGCCCATTCGCCCGCGCTTAATGGTTTGGCGGCCCTGCGCGCATCGCAACGCCTGGGGGTGCCGCTCGTCTATGAAATCCGGGCCTTTTGGGAAGATGCGGCAGTCGGTAACGGCACCGGAACCGAAGGCTCCACAAAATATCGCCTGACACGCGCGCTTGAAAACTATGTCGTGCGCCACGCTGATCATGTTGCCGTGATTTGCGAAGGGCTGAAGGGTGACCTCATCGCGCGCGCCGTTTCGGCGAACAAGATCGTCGTATCGCCCAATGGTGTCGATCTCGAACTGTTCGGCTCGTCGCCGCCGCCGGATGCGCAACTTTCGGAACAGCTTGGCCTGACCGGCAAGGACGTCATCGGCTATATCGGCAGCTTTTACGATTATGAGGGCCTCGACGACCTGATTGCAGCAATGCCGTTGATGAAGACCGACGCGCATCTGCTCATGGTGGGCGGCGGCCCGATGGAGGCGGCGTTGCGGGCCCAATCCGAAGCTTCGCCCACCGCCAACCGCATCCATTTCGTAGGTCGCGTCCCACATGAAGAGGTCGAGCGTTATTACAGTCTGGTCGACATTCTCGCTTATCCGCGCAAGCGGATGCGGCTGACCGATCTGGTCACTCCGTTAAAGCCGCTCGAGGCAATGGCGCAAGGGCGACTGGTCGCTGCCTCGGATGTGGGCGGGCACAAGGAGCTGATCCGCGACGGCGACACTGGCACCTTGTTCGCGGCGGACGACCCTATCGACATTGCAAAGGTGCTCGATAGCCTTCTCGCGCAGCGCAATGGCTGGGATGCCATGCGCATCCGCGCGCGCGGCTTTGTCGAGGCGGAGCGCAACTGGCAAACCAACATACATCGTTACGAACCTGTTTACCATTTGCTGTTAGGCCGGAAGAGTATTGCCAGAGCCGCCTGATCGCGGTCGGCACATGTGCAGGAAGTGAGAATGCAAAACAGCCAGATACGGGCCATGGCGATGGCTTTTGCCGGTTCGGTAGTCGCTGCCGTCGCGGCGATGTTTATCCCTGTCGGCATATTGGAGAGCATCACCGGCGCGACCGGACTGTCCGAGCTGGTGCCCGCCGCGCGCGCTCCTCTCGGCGACACCGCCCGTGCGCTGATTGCATTTGGCACAGGTGCTATTACCCTTGCGGTTCTTGCCTTTATATTGCTGCGCCAGAACGATCCGGCCTTCAAGCGCGCCGCTCCTGCCGCGCCCGATTGGACTGAAGATGACGCGCCTTCCTTCGGCGATCGTCTGAGCCGAATCAAATTGCCTGCAATGGCATTGCCGAAAATGCCGTGGCAGAAAGGCGAAGACGACATCACCGATCTTGCCGATCTCCCCAAGTTGCGAAACGGTGACAGCCACCCGGACGCCCCGCCGCGTCGACCGCTTTCGGCAGAGCAGGATTTGCCGGTACTCGATGTTGGGAAAGTTCGCGATCCCGAAGTCGAGGAGCGGGTTGCTGAACCTGAATTGAAGCAGGTCGAGCCAATTGTTGTCGAGCCTGTAGAAGTTGCATCGCCGTCACCTGTCGCTGCCGCGATGCACTGGGCGGTGGAAGACGTGCAGCCGACACTTGCGGAAATGGTTGCCCAGCTTGAGGCGGCAGTTGCGGAACGGCAGAAACAATTGGCCGAGCTCGAATCTGTTGCAGCACAATTAGGTGCAGAATCGGTAGAACGAAGCAATTCGGCAGAAGCCGCCGGAACCGCTGAACTTTTACGCGCCGAACGGCCGCCGCTCGAAGCAGTTCCGGCAAGCGCCAAAGACGACGATATGGACTCCGCACTTGCCGCAGCGCTCGCCACGCTTCACCGGATGAACGGCACCGACCGCTAATCGTCCAGCAGCAATGCGTGGATTGTCAAGTGCGTGACATTATCTTCCTCGTATTTCTCAGTTACGGCAATATCCGCAACCAGCCCATCGGGCAGGTCGAAATTCCGCTCGCTCAGTTCTCTCGTGAATTTGTCGGCATTGATGGACCGACCGGGGCCAGACAGCGCTAATCGGATCGAAAATTGCATGCCCGAAAAGGTCAGGCTGTGCCACGGTCGGCTGGATATCAGATCGGTGTCTGCGTTAGGAAGCATTGCTGAAAGCGCGCGAAGCAAATGGTCGCTCACGCCGCGCTCTTTTGGCTTGGGGTGTCTGCCGATTGATAGTGCGCCATAAATTTGCGCAGTGTCTGCTCCATTTCCGAACCCAGCTCGCGGCCCGAGCGAATATCGAACACAAGCCGGGGATCGCGAGCGGCCAGTCGGCCAAAGCGGGTCGGCGATAAATCATGTTGGCGAAGGAAGCGTTCGACCAGAAGATTGATGTGCATGACTTTTCCTCCGCTATGGATTGTTTGGGTTGCGAATCAGATGGAACAAATATAGAACATCTGTGATAGGAGATATCCTATTTGTCTAGGATGAATCCGACCGGTCCGGAGCAATTTGATGGTTAACGATGATCCCAGAGCGTCGCTGGAAAGGCTGATCACTGAAAATGGCGCCGATTATGCCGGCCTGTCGAAGCTGATCGGACGTAACGCCGCCTATATTCAGCAGTTCATCAAGCGCGGCAGCCCGAAGCGTTTGCCCGAAAAGGAACGCGGTATTTTGGCGCGCTATTTCGGTGTCGACGAACGAATTCTGGGCGGGCTGGCATCGTCTGCGGGCAAGGCTGGTCTTCGGTTAATCCCGAAACTGGCAGTCGGCGCTTCGGCAGGCCCGGGTGCGATGAACGATGCAGAAGCGCTGGCAGGCAAAATCGGCTTCGACGAAAAATGGCTGCGCAAGCTGGCGACCGATCCGGCGCAATTGTCCCTGATCCGTGTCGAAGGCGACTCGATGGCACCGACGCTCAACGACGGCGACGATATCATGGTCGACAGGAGTGCCGCGGCGGGCGCTTTGCGCGACGGTATCCATGTTATCCGCATGGACGATGTGCTGATGGTCAAGCGGCTGGCGAAGGGTCCTGGGGGGCGGCTGTCGGTGCTGTCGGACAATTCCGCTTATCCGGTCTGGCCCGATGTCGATGGCGAAGCAGTGACTGTTATCGGACGGGTTGTCTGGGCGGGTCGGCGGCTTTAGGATCGCACCATGCGCGCCTTGATGATATTGTTTATATGTTTGGTGGCGGGTTTCGCGCAGCCAGCAACCGCGCAGTCGCCGCTCGATCATCTCACCGGTCTTAAAGGCGATTATTTCCCTCATGAATCGAAAGCGGTGGGGCGACCGCTTCACATCTATGTGCGGTTGCCAATGGAGTATGCTGGCAATCCGTCCAAGAAATATCCGGTGGTCTATCTGCTCGACGGCGATACGCTGTTTCCGATCCTCGCCGCCAACCACCTTTTCCTGCATTTCGACGATAACCTGCCAGAAGCAATTGTCGTGGGCATTGCTTATGGCTCGTTCGATCCGTCGATCAATCGGCGGGATTATGATTTTTCCGCTCCTGCCGCCGATGCTAAAGCGAATGAAGGTGGCGCGCCTGCTTTTCACGCGTTTCTGAAGACCGAGCTGCTGCCCGCAATTGATGCGAAATATCGCACCGACCCTGCCAAACGCATTTTGTTCGGCAATTCACGCGCCGGTTACTTTGTCCTTTGGTCGGCCTTTACCGACCCCGATCTTTTCTGGGGACGGATCGTGAGCAATCCCTCGCTGAGACCGGGCCGAGAGCTTTTTTTCTCGCAACCAACAAAGGGCACCCGAAACGATCTGGGTCTGGTCGTGTCCACAGGCACAAGGGACCGTCAACCAAGCCGGGACAATTCGCTTGCCCTTTTCAAGGCGTGGGAAGGCAAGCAGGATTTGCCGTGGCGGCTGAACCTGCAGACCATCGACGGCGGAACCCATGCGGCCGATGCGACCAACGTCTATCGCAAGGCGATGCTCTGGCTGTTTGCGCCGCGCTGACTTGCAATCGCTGGCCGGTCGGGCCATTTGCAGCGCATGTCCAACGTCACTTCAAGTCTCAACAAACAGCCCCCGCTAAAGGCCGCGATCATCCCGGTGACGCCCCTCCAACAGAATTGCACGCTGTTCTGGTGCACCGAAACCAACAAAGGCGCGCTGGTGGATCCTGGGGGCGATCTCGACAAGTTGAAGGCGGCGGTGGCGCAGACCGGGGTGGAGCTAGAAAAGCTGCTCGTCACTCACGGCCATCTCGATCATTGCGGGCAAGCAGGAATGCTGGCCAAAGAGCTCGGCTTGACAATCGAGGGTCCGCATGAAGAGGACCGCTTCTGGATAGCGCAGCTGGATGACGATGGCCCGCGCTGGGGGATGCATGCCGAAACCTTCGAGCCCGACCGCTGGCTAGAAGATGGCGACACCGTCACGGTCGGCCATCTGACGCTCGATGTCATCCATTGCCCCGGCCACACGCCGGGCCATGTCATCTTCCACCATGCACCTTCGAAACTGGCTATCGTCGGCGACGTGTTGTTTCAGGGCAGCATCGGTCGCACCGATTTCCCGCGCGGCAATCATGCCGACCTGATAAATGCGATTACGCAGAAATTATGGCCATTGGGCGACGATGTAACCTTCATCCCAGGCCACGGCCCGACCAGTAATTTCGGCTATGAGCGGCGGACTAATGCTTTCGTCGCGGATGATGTGCTCGCTTCGAGATAAAGACGCTCTGGCATTTATTTGGATGGTGTCGGCAACGGCGTATCGAGATGGCCAGCCTCGACGACAATTTGATCGATCGTTTCGTCCCATGATGCGGTAAGTTTTAACGCTGAATCCATCCGGCCCTCCTGCCTTGCCAATGCGTTGATAAAATCCGCGTCGCTTTTTGACGGCTGCCCATCCATTTCTGCGAGCCCGCCGAGAAGTTGAACGATATAGACGGCATGCCAAGGTCCGGTGCGCATCTGGATACGCGTTGTTGGCGGCAGTCCGGCCGTATTAGCGGCTTTGTCCAGGCGGGCTTCGATGCCTCGAACCGTTGCGGCTGTGTCAGGTTTGAAGCGGATATATTGGATCAGCACTGCGCCTGCGCTTTGTCTCGGCGCAGGCACCATCTCGCGTGCCGCTACTTCGCCGACGACGAAGACCTGCACCGCGAGAAAAAACGCACAGATAATGGGCCGCATCGCATGTCTCCTTCGATACACCGTCAATCAAAGCATGCCCGCATAAACCTTCCACAAAGCCCAACCTGCGAGGCCCACCAGCGTCACGAAGGTGATTAGCGTCCCGACCATGCGACCCTTGCCGAGCGCGCCGCCGTCCATGCCAAGGCCATGCGCCAGACGGCCCACGATGTAGAGTATGCCCAAACCCCAGAGCCAGTTGTTGGTGCCGCCGGTTGCCTCCAGCGCGGCAATCAGGATCAGCACGAATGGAGCGCTTTCGACGAAATTAGCGTGCGCGCGCATACGGCGGATAACAAATTCATTGCCGCCATCGCCAACAGATACGCTTTCCTTGGTGCGGGCCTGACCGCAGCGGATCATCAGCCAAATGTTCACAAGCGCAGCGCCTGCGGCGATGGTAAGGGTTACGGGTAAACTCAGCATATTCTTCTCCCTGTTGTCGCAGCCCATCTAACCGCTATATCCAAGGTTGCAAAGCGCGGAAAAAGCGGTATAGCGCGCCGCTCACACGGACATCTGCGGTTTACGGGCCCGATTCTGGCGATTGCTTGCCATGACCAACCTGTTCGCCTAAGTTGGCCTAGAACTTATTGATTTTGAAATGGAACAGGTGCCGAGATGGCTGTCCCCAAGAGAAAAACCACCCCTTCGAAGCGCGGCATGCGTCGCAGCCATGATTCGCTGAAAGTTGCGGCCTATCAGGAATGCGCAAATTGTGGCGAACTGAAGCGCCCGCACCATCTGTGCGACGCTTGTGGCCATTATAACGGCCGCGAAGTGGTCGCGGTCGCCTAAATCCTTTTCTTAGGAGAATAGCTGGTGTCGATGAAACCGCGTATCGCGATTGATGCGATGGGCGGGGATGAAGGCGTGCCTGTGATGATCGCAGGCGCGGCGCTGGCGCGACACCGGCATGAAAGTTTCAAATTCCTGCTGGTAGGCGACGAGGTGCGGATCAAGGCCGCGCTTGAGAACCATCCCAATCTGCGCGCCGCTTCGGAAATTCTCCACAGCGACGAAGTCGTCACCGGCGACGACAAGGTGAGCGCCGCGCTGCGCAAATCCAAGACAAGTTCGATGGGAATGGCGATTAACGCGGTGAAGGCAGGCGAGGCCAGTGCTGCGGTCAGTGCGGGCAATACCGGCGCGTTGATGGCAACCGCGAAGCTGGCGCTCCGCACCATGCCGGGAATCGACCGCCCTGCATTGGCCGCCCTCCTTCCAACGCTCGAAGATAGTGACGTCGTCGTTCTTGACCTTGGTGCCAATACAGAATGCGATGCGAGAAACCTTGCGCAATTTGCGGTCATGGGCGCCGCATATTCGCGGATCATCTTCGGTTTTGAAAAGCCGAGGGTCCGCCTCCTCAACATCGGCACCGAAGAGATGAAGGGAACCGACGAATTGCGCGACGCGGCGCAGTATCTGCGCGATGCCACCGGCCTTCACATGGATTTCCAGGGCTTTATCGAGGCCGACAAGATCAACCGTGGCGAGTGCGATGTTGTGGTGTGCGATGGCTTTACCGGCAATATCGCGCTGAAGTCGATTGAGGGTACCGCGCGCTTCGTGACCGATCTTCTCCGTCGCGCCTTTACCAGCTCGATCCGCTCCAAATTCGGTTTCCTCGTGTCGCGTCCGGCAACCGAATTGCTCCGCCATCATCTCGACCCCAACAACCATAATGGCGCGGTGTTCATGGGGCTGAACGGTGTGGTCGTCAAAAGCCACGGCAGCGCGAATATCAAGGGTGTTGCCAATGCTGTGGAGGTCGCGGCGCGGCTGGTCGAGGACGACATCACTGCGCGCATCACACAGGATCTCGCGCGGGTAAGCGCATGAGCGAAAGCGCGCTTCGTGCTGTTATCAAGGGAACGGGTTCTGCCCTTCCCAAAAACAGAGTGTCCAACGCAGAACTTGCGGCCAAAGTCGACACCTCGGACGAATGGATTACTGAGCGTACCGGTATCAAATTCCGCCATATCGCCGGACCCGACGAAACCACTGCGACGCTGGCTACAGAAGCCTCGCGCCGTGCGCTTCAAGCAGCGGGCATGACACCCGACGACATCGACCTCATCATTGTCGCTACCGCAACCCCCGACCAGACCTTCCCTGCGAGCGCCACCGTCGTACAGCACAATCTGGGCTGCAATGGGGGCGTCGCCTTCGATGTTGCGGCGGTATGTTCGGGCTTTCTTTACGCTTTCTCGGTCGCTGAAAGCATGATCCGCGCAGGCTCGGCCAAAAACGCGCTGGTGATCGGGTCGGAAACATTCAGCCGCATACTGGATTGGGAGGATCGCGCGACTTGCGTGCTGTTCGGCGATGGCGCTGGCGCAGTAGTGCTGTGCGGCGAGGTCGGAACGCGCGGCGCGCTCGCCACGCGGCTCCATGCTGACGGCAAGCACAACGAGCTGCTTTATGTCGATGGCGGGCCGTCGACCACCGGCACGGTCGGCAAGCTGCGCATGAAGGGTCGCGAAGTTTTCCGCCATGCGGTGACCAACCTTGCCAATGTGATGACCGAAACGCTCGAAGCTGCCGAATTGCAGGCCGACGATGTCGATTGGGTCGTGCCGCATCAGGCAAACGCGCGGATTATCGATGCAACCGCAAAGAAGCTCGGCCTCGATTCATCCAAGGTTGTGTTGACCGTAGACCAGCACGCTAACACCTCCGCCGCTTCCGTTCCGCTGGCGCTCGACGTTGCGGTCCGTGACGGACGCATCAAGCAAGGCGATATCGTTGTGCTTGAGGCAATGGGCGGCGGCTTTACCTGGGGTGCTTCGGTCGTCCGGATGTAGGACGAATTTCCCTACTTCGGCGTTTTACATCACAGGATTTTTGTTATATAACCGTTGCTTCTCAATAGGCGGGTCGCATCGTCGGGAGACGGATATATGGCAGATGCAGGTACCTTGACGCGCGCCGATCTGGCGGAAACGCTCAATCGCCAAGTGGGGCTGTCGCGCGCCGATGCCGCCGCGATGATAGAATCCATCCTCGACCATATGACCAAAGCGCTGCTCGACGGCGAGAATGTCAAAATTTCAGGCTTCGGAACGTTCGTTTTACGCGACAAGGGCCAGCGGATCGGGCGTAACCCCAAGACAGGCATCGAAGTACCGATCACCCCGCGCCGCGTCCTCACCTTCCGCGCCAGCCAGGGCATGCGGCAGAAGGTAAAATGACCGAAAAATCCGCCGATGCCTTTCGCACCATCGGCGAAATGGCCGAAGCCTTAGGCGTCCGCACGCACATATTGCGTTATTGGGAAGAACAGTTCCCGATGCTCAAGCCGCTAACCCGCGCCGGCGGGCGGCGACTGTACCGGCCCGAGGATGTTGCGTTGCTCCACACGATAAACCGGCTGCTGTATAGCGAAGGCTATACGATCAAGGGCGCGCGCAAGTTTCTCGAAAGCGGTGGGGCGTCTGCCGCGCCTGTGGCGGCAGCTCCCGTTGCATCCGCTCCGGCGTCCGCGCCATCGGTCGATCTGTCCGCCCTGCGCGGTGTCCGCGACCGGCTGGCTTCCGCGCTCGCCGCTGCTTAAGCAATCATCTCGCGCGCATACACCATGTCGCGAAACGCGACATCGCCAACCATGAATTTCGTTTCGCCAATATAGGCGAATCCCGCACGTTCATAAAAAGCGACGGCGCGTGCGTTGCTTTCATACACCGCCAGCAAGATGCGTTTTGCCCGTCGTTCTTGCGCGACCTCGAACGCCTGCTCTAGCAATGCCCGCCCGTTGCCGCTGCCTTGCCACGGTTGAAGCAGATAAATGCGTTTTAGTTCGATATCGCCCTCCTGCTGCAATTCGGGATGCTCGGGCGGGACCATCATCAGATAACCGACCGGCGCGCCTAAAGGTGTTTCGCCCAGCACGATTTGAACATCCGGCTTTGCCAGCTTGTCGGCATAATAGGCGGCGCTATGCTCGGTGTTGAGGTGCGCTATCAAAGGTTTGCCAGGATGGTCGAAGGCGAAAGTCGACAAAAAAGTCGCGGCGCCCAAATGCGCGAGCGCCTCGGCATCGTCCGGCACCGCCCTGCGCCACTCAATAGGCGTCATTCTTCTTCTGGGCCCAATTCAGGATCGAGGTCGCGCGGGCGGATGAAGTGGGTGATCTTGCCGCATTTGCGGTCGATGCTCGCCCAGCTGTCGATGGCCAATTCCATACGCGCAATCGCGGCGGTGGGATATTTTTCCCAGACTACATCACGCAATGGCGAGCTGCCGTCGTCTGGCACCAGATCGAAAACGAGGTCTTCCATCCCCGGATTATGTCCGACCATCATAATGCTCTTATACTCGTCCGCCTGGTCGCGCAGCACGTCCATCAGCGTCGCGGAAGAGGCGAGATAGATACGCCGGTCCCAGGTCGGGTCGATGCGTTCACCGGTGCCCTTAACGAACTGGTCGATAGTATCGATAACGCGCACCGCGGGGCTGGCGACGACATGGTCGAAGTTTAGGCCGTTTTCCTTCACCCATTTGCCCATCAGTACCGCCGCTTTCTCACCGCGCTTGTTGAGCGGCCGGTCAAAATCGCGTGGGACCATGTCGTCCCAGCTCGATTTGGCGTGGCGGAACAGGGTAAGCGTGCGCGTCAAATCGGGTTACCTTCTTGCAGGGCGTTTGCATCGTCCTGCCGGATATTTGTGACGGGGGAAAGACCCGATTTTATCGACCGTACGGCCTCTTCGAGCGTCACCCGCCGCACTGGAGTTCCGGGCGGAAAGGCGGTGAGCAAGCGGCTGGGAACGGCGGAGGAAAGAAGCACGAAATGTCCCTCGTCGCTTGCGCCCCTGATCAGCCGACCGAATGCCTGCGCCATCCGTGCGCGAATGATGCGGTCGTCATAATCCGCGCCCCCATAAGCCAGCCGCCGCGCGCGGTGGAGGATATCGGGGCGCGGCCAGGGCACCTGCTCCATGATGACGAGCCGCAGCGAATGGCCGGGCACATCGACGCCGTCGCGCAAGGCGTCGGTGCCGAGCAGGCTGGCGTGTGGATCATCGCGGAAAATGTCGACCAACGTTCCGGTATCGATCGGGTCCACATGCTGCGCATATAAGGGAAGCCCGTCGCGTGCCAGACGGTCGGCGATGCGCGCATAGGTCGAGCGCAGCCGCCTTATCGCGGTAAACAGCCCAAGCGCACCACCTCCCGATGCGCCGATCAAGGCCGCATAGGCTCCGGCGAGCGCGGGCGGGTCGCCGCGTTTCACATCGGTCACGATCAGCACTTCGGATTGCGCGGCATAATCGAACGGGCTGGGGGCCGAAAAATGTTCGGCGGCATTATCGAGATGGACGGCACCCGTTCGCGCTTCGGCGTTCGACCAGTCGCCGCCGCTGCGCAAGGTCGCTGACGTTGCCAGCACGCCGTGGCTTGGCTTGAGCACGATATCTGCCACCGGCTTCATCGGGTCGAGCCAATGCCGGTGCATTCCCACATCCATATCGCGGCCTTCGAACCGGTCGATGCCGAGCCAGTCGACAAAGTCGGGATCGACCGGGCCGACTGCACGCGCGAGCATCGAAATCCACGCGCGCAACGTATCGATGCGCCAGCCGAGGCTTGCCATTGCTCCCTCGACCCTCGCCCGCGCCGCACCGTCGAGCCAGTCGGGCGGGTCGGCGATCATTGCTTCCAGCCGCTGGCCCAGCAGGGTCAGCGGGCGCGCCAGCGCCTCAAGTGCCACCTGCGCATCGGCAACCGCATCGACCACCGCCGCATCGGGATCGGCAAGCTCGGTTTGGAGGCCATAGCCCGCCTCCGCCGCATTGCTCTCGTCACGCGCGAAGACCATCGCGCGGATCGCCGACAGCAAGCGCTCAATCGGCCCCGACGGCATCCCATCGGCGACACGACCCAGCCAGCCATCTCCGGGCAGCGCCTCGGCCGCCATCCGCGCGAGTTCGATGGCAAGCCCCCCTTCCTCGTCATAAGAGGCGACATCGGCAAGTCGCGCCGCCAGCCCGCGCCGCCGCCCCCGCGCCTTGCCTTCGGGTCCTATCACCCAGCGGCGCAGCTCGACCGTTTCCTGACCCGTAAGCGCGGCGGCAAACATCGAATCCGCCGCATCGAACAGATGATGGCCTTCGTCGAAGACGATGCGTGTCGGCCTGCTTACCTCGTCGCGGCCCCGCGCGGCGTTGACCATCATCAGCGCATGGTTGGCGATGACGATGTCGGCTTGGGCGCTCGAGCGCGTCGCGCGTTCGATGAAGCATTTCTTGTAATGCGGGCAGCCCGCATAAATGCACTCGCCACGCCGGTCGGTGAGCGCGGTGGAGCCGTTGCGGCGGAACAAGGCAGGCAGCCATGCGGGCAAATCGCCGCCGATCATGTCGCCGTCCTTGGTGTAGCCTGCCCAGCGCGCAACCAGATGCGCGAGGGTTGCTGCGCGTCCGGCAAAGCCGCCTTGCAAAGCGTCTTCGAGGTTCAACAGGCAAAGATAGTTTTCGCGCCCTTTACGCACCACGACCTTCGATTTGAAGGCTTCAGGGTCAGGATAAATCCGTCGCGCCTCACGCACCAATTGTCGTTGCAGCGCCTTGGTAAAGGTCGAGATCCAGACTGCGCCGTCGGCGGTGCTTGCCCACAGGCTGGCGGGCGCAAGATAGCCCAATGTCTTGCCGATGCCCGTACCCGCCTCAGCGAGCAACATGTTTGGCTCGCCCTTGCGCGCACGCGGGCGGAAGATGTGCGCGGCGGCCTGTGCAAAATCGCGCTGTCCCTGCCGCGTTTCGGCATCGCCGCCGACCAGCGAGGCGAGTTGTGCCTGCACCTCGTTGGGGCTGAGCGTGACCACGCGCGGCGGCGTGCGCGGCTGCGCTTCCTCCCATTCGGGCAGCCGGGCGAACAGCCAGCGCTCGGGCTTTTCCGGTTTCTGCAGGTGGCGCAGCACCAGATTGGCCCAAGGCCAGCGCACCCGCATCAACGCCTGCGCACTATCCCACGCGCCCTCGCGTTCGGGCCATGTCTGGTCGGTGAGGGTGGCGACCAGCTTACGGGCTGCCGTTATCAGAAGTTGTGGCACTTCTTCGTCATTGGCCGCCAGCGGCAAGTCCAGCGCTCCGGCCAACCCCTTGGGCGTCGGCACCATGAACCGCGCCGGATGCACGAACGCGAACAGCTCGAGCACATCTAGGCCCGATAATTCCGCATAGCCGAGCCGCTGCGCCACCAAAGGCGCGTTTAGCATCACCAACGGCGTTTCCGCTGCACGGCCAACGGCTTCGCCCTTACCAACCGTCCGCACCTGCCCGTCGGGTACAGCCAGCCAGATACCGGCATGGCTTGCATGGAGCGCAGGAAAGGTTAGGGGAGTTTCCACCGCGCCAGCGTGGCGCAAACGGAACGAAAGAGCAACACGTGACTGACCTTGCCGCGACCGCAATGGCTTCGAAAGCCTGGCCTTATGAAGAGGCGCGGCGGTTGCTGAAACGCTATCCGAACGGCAAGCCTGGCGGCGCTCCGATTGTTTTCGAGACCGGTTACGGCCCCTCGGGCTTGCCGCATATCGGTACTTTCAACGAAGTGTTGCGCACGACGATGGTGCGCCGCGCCTTCGAGGAAATGAGCGATGCGCCGACCAAGCTCATCGCCTTTTCGGACGATATGGACGGCCTGCGCAAGGTGCCCGACAATCTACCAAACCAGGCGATGCTGTCCGAATATCTGGGCAAGCCGCTAACGCGCATTCCCGATCCATTCGGCACACATGAGAGCTTCGCCCATCACAATAATGCGATGCTGCGTGAATTTCTCGACCGTTTCGGCTTCGATTACGAATTCCTTTCCTCGACCGTCGAATATGCCAGCGGCCGGTTCGACGAGACTCTGAAGAAAGTGCTTCGCCATTTTCAAGACATCATGGACATCATGTTACCGACGCTGGGTAAGGAGCGGCAGGCAACCTATTCGCCGGTGCTGCCGGTCAGTCCGAAGTCGGGCATCGTTCTGCAGGTGCCGGTGACGGTGGTCGATGCCGATGCCGGGCTAGTGTCGTTCGAGGATGAGGGCGAACACGTCACCCAATCTATTTTCGGCGGGCAGGCAAAGCTGCAATGGAAGGTCGACTGGGCAATGCGCTGGGTCGCGTTGGGCGTCGATTACGAAATGTCGGGCAAGGACTTGATCGACAGCGTCACCCAAAGCTCGAAGATTACCCGCGCCTTGGGTGCTCGCCCGCCCGAGGGCTTCAATTATGAAATGTTTCTCGACGAAAAGGGTGAGAAGATTTCGAAGTCGAAGGGCAACGGCCTCAGCCTCGAACAATGGCTGACCTATGGCACCGATGAGAGCCTTGCCTTCTACATCTACCGCGAGCCGAAAAAGGCGAAGGCGTTGCACATGGGTGTCATCCCGCGTGCGGTGGATGAGTATTTCCAGTTTCGTGGCAATTATGCGGGGCAGGAGCTCGACAAGCAGCTGGGCAATCCGGTGCATCATATCCACCGTGCCAAGCCCGAACCGGTGCCCGAAGGCACGCCGCCGGTAACCTTTGGACTTTTGCTCAATCTGGTCGGGGTAATGGGCGCGGATGCGACCGACGAACAGGTCTGGAGCTATCTCGGCAATTATGTCGAGGATGCACGTCCGGAGGCGCAGCCCGACCTTGCGCGACTGGTGCCGCTCGCGCTCGCCTATAATCGCGATTTCATCGCGCCGACACTGAAGCGGCGCAAGCCTGAAGGCGCGGAGGTTGCTGCGCTGGAACGGCTGGACAGCGAACTGGCTGGACTGGCCCCCGATGCAACCGCTGAGGATATCCAGAATATTGTCTACGCCATTGGTAACGAAGGTGGCTTCGAAAATCTGCGCGACTGGTTCAGGGCTTTGTACGAGACGTTGCTGGGAAGCAGCGCGGGCCCGCGCATGGGCAGCTTCATCGCGCTTTACGGCATCGACAACTCGCGCAAACTGATTGCGGAGGCACTGGCATGAGCGGTTACCATATCGCGCAAATCAACATTGCGCGCTTCGTGTTGCCCAAGGACCATCCCGATAATGCTGGCTTCATGGACGCGCTCGACGGCGTGAACGCGCTAGCCGATGCGTCACCCGGCTTTGTCTGGCGGCTGGTGGGCGAGGGCAATGATGCAATCGACGTCGAGGCAGTCCCCGACGATCCTCGGCTTGCGGTCAACATGTCGGTGTGGACCGATGTCGAGGCTTTGGGCGCATTCGTCTACCGCAACCCCGAACATTTCGCGATCATGCGCAGGCGGCGCGAATGGCTCGAACAGATGGCTGTCTATCAGGCGCTGTGGTGGGTACCGGCGGGGCATGTTCCGTCGGTGGCCGAGGGTTTGGCCAAGGTCGCACTACTGGCGCAGCACGGGCCGACAGCAGAGGCCTTTACGTTCAAACACACCTTCCCGGCCCCTGACGGCACTCCTGCCTCGCTCATATTGGACGAATGTGCATGAACGGGCGGAGTGCGGACGATCTTGCGATCGACCTGATCGGGCGCAAACTCTCCAACCTGTCGTCGCTCGAACGCGATGTCATCGAGCGCATTGCCACGCGCAAGGTCACGTCCCGTCACCACGATAACGACCAGAATATGGGCTTCGGCGCGCGGCTGGCAGATCGCGTCGCGGCTGTTGGCGGGTCGTGGGGCTTTATCATCTCGTTCGGGTTGGTGCTATTTTTCTGGATGGCGATTAATTCGCCGGCGCTCAAAAGCTTTGGCATCCAGTTCGATCCTTATCCCTTCATTTTCCTCAACCTGATGCTGTCGATGCTCGCGGCTATCCAAGCGCCGATCATCATGATGAGCCAGAACCGGCAGGGCGAGAAAGACCGGATCGATGCGAAGCATGATTATCAGGTCAACCTGCGTGCTGAGCTGGAAATCATTTTGTTGCACGAAAAGCTCGAACATATGATGCGCGAACTCGACGAGATCAAAGGTATGAAAAAACCGTGAGCACCATCGCCGCCAAACTTTACCATGACGGCAAGGTCGCCGAACAAATCGACGTCACCAAAGCCATCCCCCATGTCGACAAGTCCGATTTCATCTGGATCGGCCTCCATGAACCCGATGAGGGCATGCTCAAGAAAATACAGGACCATTTCTGCCTGCACCCGCTGGCGGTGGAAGATTCGCTCGACCCGCGGCATTTGCCCAAGGTCGAGGCCTATGGCGATCACCTGTTCCTCGTCGTCCGCACACCGCGGCTCGAAGGGGACAAGATCATCTACGGCAACACCGCGATTTTTATGGGGCGGTCGTTCATCATTACCGTGCGTTTGGGGTCCGACCGCTCGCACAGCCCGGTGCGCGCGCAACTTGAGGCGACGCCCTGGCTGCTCAAGCAGGGAACCGATTATGTCCTGCACGCAATCCTCGATTATATCGTCGATGGCTATAGCGACCTTGTCGATGCGATGGAGGAAAAGGTTTTGGCGATGGAGGACCGCGCCATCGGCAACTTCCTCGGCCGCGCCGAAACCGCGCGCATCTTTATGCTGCGCCGCGAACTGTTCCGGTTGCAGCGGATATTGGGCCCGACCGAGGATTTGATCAGCCGGTTTATCAACCTCGAAATGCCGCAAATCGATACCAACATCTATCCCTATATGCGCGACCTGCTCGACCATATCCGCAGGCTTGTTTACCGCGTCGAGGGGCTACGCGACACGCTGACGAGCGTCATCGAAACCAGCGGGCTTCTGGAACAGCAACGGCAGGGCGCGATTACGCGGCAATTGGCCGCCTGGGCGGCGATCCTTGCGGTGCCTACCGCGATTGCGGGGATTTACGGAATGAACTTCGACATCATGCCCGAATTGCGCTGGGAATATGGCTATTACGCCATCGTCGGCACCATGGCGCTGATCTGCCTGACGCTCTACATCCGTTTCAAACGGGCTGGCTGGCTGTAGGCACCATTGGAACCGAAGGCGCTACATGGCGTTCAAATGGGATACTCCCCAAGAAAGGACGTCCCACATGCCTCTCCCCGATTTAACCGGATGTAATATCGCCATTCTTGCCACCGACGGCTTCGAACAGTCCGAGCTTATGGACCCGATGCAGCAACTGTCCTCGGCGGGTGCCGAAGTCACGATTATTTCGCCCGATCAGGGCGAGATAAAGGGCTGGAAAGAAAAGGATTGGGGCGAGTCGGTGCGGGTCGATCTTGGGCTTGGAGACGCAAATATTGATGATTTTGACGCGCTCATCCTTCCAGGCGGCCAGATAAACCCCGACATGTTGCGCGCCAATCCCGACGCGGTCGCCTTCATTCGCGATTTTGCCAAAACCGGCAAACCGGTGGCCGCGATTTGCCATGCCCCTTGGTTGATCATCGAGGCAGGTCTCGCCGATGGCCGCACAATGACAAGCTATGGGTCGATCCGTACCGATCTGGAAAATGCCGGAGCAAATGTCGTTGACAAGGAAGTCGCGATAGATGGCAATATCATCACCAGTCGCAGCCCCGAAGATCTCCCGGCTTTTAACGAAGCCATCGCCAATGCTCTGGCGCAGGTACAGCAGGGTGAGCCAGCGGCTGCTTGATCAGGACGGCGCTGGCGTTGCGATAACGCGCCGGATGACCTTGGCATATCCCGGTTCGATGGTCATCCGCTGGTGATAATTGCCCTTGCCCAGCAACGCGTGGGCACGCGGTAGATGATAGCAGGGAACACCCATGAAAAGATGATGTTCGCTGTGGAAGTTCACCCAATAAGGCGCGACCGTCGCGCGCTCCAGCCAATTGGCATAGGTGGTTCGTGCATGCGTGAATGGATCATCGCTGCCGGTCGTGGTGCAGGCATGTTCGGCGATATTGCGGATGCGCAGGAAAAGCTGGAAGGTTGTGGCAAGCGCGACGATCCAGAGCAGAAATGGTGTCCAGCCCCAGAATAGCAAAGAGATTGCCAGCAAGATTAATTGCACCGTCAGGAACCGACCGACCGTGCGCGCAGTGGTCCTGGCGCCATCGACATTGGAGACCGGCGCGTCGATGCCGCTTCGGCTTTGCAGGTTGAGCGGGCGGCCGGCACTGGTGTCGCGGCTTCCGTCGCCATGCTCGCATCGCAACATCACCTCAAACCCGCGCCAGGCCGTCGCGAACTGCGACTTGCGCTGCTTGAAAAAAGTCTGCCCGGTTAAATCGCGGATCGCTTTCCGCCGAAGGCTTGCACCGCTGGTGGGGAAGGGCGCAGACAGCGAAAGATCCGGGTCTTCGGGTTGTTGTGTGAATTTATGGTGGGTGAGGTGATAGGCACGATAGGCGTGGAGGTCGCTGCCGGTTGCAGCTCCGCTCGGCCATTGCCCGAGGAAATTGTTGAGCTTGCGATTTGGGTGAAGCAGCCCATGCGCGGCGTCATGCATCAGGATGGCCAGGCCCAACTGCCGTCCGCCGATGACGACCAGCGCAACCGGGGTCGCCGCAAGCCCCAAAAACCAGTTTTCGTTCCACGCCCATGCCGCCCCGAACGCGGCAAGCGCCACAACCATCCATGCATGCACGATCAGCCAGATACCGCGCCATTGCGATATCGCGGTAATCGCTTTCCAGTCTTCAACGCCGAAAATCTGGCGAGGGTTAGCGGCTTTCACGGCTGGCATGGCGGCAATATACGCGTTCGCCAAGCTATCGCCAAATCCGCTACGTCGCGCTAGCCACCCAGCGCACCTCCGGCGCGTCCATATCGACCGCCTCGCCAAGTTCGTAGACGTTGCGATAGCCATAGCCGTAAAGGTTGATGAAAGTCTGGATATTGAGCGCCAACTGAATGCTCTTGGTCACCACCGGGCGGCGGTTGTTCGTAAAGTTGTTGTTGCAATAAATGAGGATTTCGCGGCCCGGATTGTTGCCGATAATCTCCGCTAGCGCCTCAGCGGTAAAGTCGGGCAGCGGCAGATTTACTGCGCCCTCGATATGCCCCTCGGCGAAGGCCTGCGCCGAACGTGCATCCAAAACCAACACATCGCGCTTCAACGCACGCGTGTTGAAATCTGCCAGCGAGATGAGCCGCGCGCGTCGGACCGGCGCGACTTCGGCGGTCAGCGCGGTGTAGCCGTCAAAGTCGATCAGGGGGCTGCCAACGGTGGTTTGCGCGGAAGCTGGCGGAACCACCAAAGCCACGACCGCCAGTATAACAAAACGCATGGTGCATCTCCCTCAGGCGGACAGATGCACCATGCAAATTTAACTGCCGCTGAATATTACTTCGATGCGGCAATCCAGTCGTCGATTTTCTTTTCGAGCACGGTCAACGGCAAAGCGCCGGTGTTGAGCACCTGGTTGTGGAATTCGCGTGCGTCGAATTTCTTGCCCAGCGCCTTTTGCGACTTTGCTTTCAACCGCTGGATGGTGAGCGCGCCAATCTTGTAGGCCAAAGCCTGCGACGGGATGGCGATATAGCGTTCGACCTCGGCGGTGGCATCGGTCTTGCCCATATCGCTATTGGCGAGCATGTAATCGATCGCCTGTTCGCGGGTCCAGCCCTTCGAATGCAGCCCGGTATCGACCACCAGCCGCATCGCGCGCAGCATCTCATCTGACAGCGTGCCGAAGCGCTGATAGGGGTCATTATACAGCTTCATGTCGAACCCAAGCGTCTCGGCGTAAAGCGCCCAGCCCTCGACATAAGCGGTATTGCCGCCGAAGCGCATGAAGGCGGGGAGCGCTTCATTCTCTTGCGCCAGCATGATCTGGAAATGATGCCCAGGCGCGCCTTCGTGGAGGTAGAGCGTGGTGATGCCCGGTGTGGTGCGGCTGGGCAGGTCATAAGCGTTGAAATAGAAGGTGCCGGGGCGTTTGCCGTCGGGGGTGCCGTTCTGGTAGCTGCCGCCAGCCTCATATTTCTCGCGAAATTCTTCATAGGGTTTGATTTTGAGCGGGGCCTTGGGGATAACCTTGAACTGCTGCCCGATCACTGCATCGACCTTTTTGCCGATATCGTAATAGCGTTGAGTCAGCGCCTCCCGGCTGGTTTCCTTGAACTTGGGGTCGGTGCGCAGATGCTCGAAAAATTCGGCCAACGTTCCCTTGAAGCCGACCTCTTTCTTGATTGCCTCCATCCCGCTTTTGATTCGCGCGACTTCGGAAAGGCCCAGATCGTGGATTTCTGCAGCGGTCAAAGGCAGCGTTGTCGTCTGCTCGATCATATATTGATAAAGACCTTCGCCCCCCTTCATCGCCGACAGACCGACTTGCTCGCGCGCCAACGGCAAATAGCTGTCGCGCAGGAAATCGCGCAGCCGGGCATTGACGGGATAAAGTCCCTGTTCGATCACTTGCTTATACTCGGCGGTCAGGCGGGTCTTGTCGGCCTCGCTGAAGCTTTCCGGGAATTTCTTGACCGGGCCGTAATAAGGAGAGTCTTCGGTTTTCTGCGCGAGCTGAGTATTCAACTGATCGACGACGTTGGTGATCGTCAGCTTGGTTTCGAAAACGCCCGACGCCATCCCTTGGCGGAACCGGTCGATCGAACGGTCGGTCAGGACGATATAATCCTTGTGCCGTTTCAGGTTGTTTTCATAATCCTCGATGGTCTTGAAGGGCGCCGCGCCCTGCCCACTGGCGAAAGTTGGATAGAATGTGTGAAAGCCGAAGAAATGGTTGACCGGACGGACCACGGTCAGGTCCATGATTTCTTTGGACAGTCCCTTCAGCGCGTCATTCTGGTTCTGTTTGAACACGTCATAGGCAATCTTGTCGGTCTCGTTCAGTTTTTCACGATCGACGGTACCGAGCGCCGCGAGATTGTCTTCGGCGGCCTTCCGCTCGTTGGCGAAATATTCGTCGCTGATAAAGTCCCCCAGCCGGTCGGCATAGCGCATGTCGCCGCGAAAGATCGCGCCCAACGGATTGCGCTTGAGCTGCGCTTCGTCGTCAGCCGCAAAGATTGCCTTCAGCTTTTGGCCCTCGTTGGCCGTTGCATCGGCAGCAGGTGCCTGCTGCGCCATGACCGAAGTGACCGGCGAGAGTAAGGCAACGGTAGCGAGTAAGAAGACTTTGGGGGATTTCATGAGGCTGTTCTCCAAATGGCAAAAACGCCGCGAAACAGCAGCGCACTCTGCCGACGGTCTGTTATGTCGATGGACCAAGCACAACGATATTTCGACAGACAGCAACATTTGCTTGGCGGGTGGCGTTTGACAATTTATGCATCGAACATATTCCGTGTTCGTTCCGCATGTTAGCGAACATGCAAACGATATAATCATATACAGGGAGCGTATATGCAGGACGGACTGGCCGCGTCAGGTGGCCTCAGGATATTGCTGGTCGACGATGAGGCGCTTGTTCGTGCAGGCACTGCGATGATGCTGGACGAATTGGGGCATGCCGTGCTCGAAGCCGGATCGGGCAAGCAGGGGTTGGAACTGCTTGCCGAAGACGGCGCGATCGATTTGCTGATGACCGATTTCAACATGCCCGACATGGACGGCATGGAAATGATCGACCTTGCACGGCAGGCCAAACCCGACCTCGCTGTGGTGCTCATCACCGGTTATGATGCCGACGACCCGCGATTTGCCGAGCTACATGCAGTAAATCTTGGTAAGCCCTTCGGACTCGACGAATTGGAAGTCGCCATCCACACGGCCGTCGCTGTCGGCTAAATCAATTTCCGGCTTTTATGCTCGACCGCTTTATGCAAAACGGCCTGTCCAGCATGCCCGACATGCGTAAAGCCGGAGGATGAATGAGAGAGGCAATTCTCGGCTTCGAAAAGCGGTGGTCGTTCGCCAGTCTTAACTGGCGCGCCGTGGTGGCTGGGTTGTTTCTGATAGCCGCCGGTCTCACCGTCGCCTTTTCGGTCGCTTACAGCCGCCAGCAACGCGACGCTGCGGCGGGGATGGAAAAGCACAGTTTCGAGGTATTGCTTCAATCGCAGAAACTGTCGGCTGCGCTCGACAAGGCGGAAATTGGAAGCCGGGGTTACATCCTTACCAACGACTTGAATTTCCTCACGATATTCAACGATGGCGCGAACGGTGCACCGGTCGAGCTGGCGCGCCTCAAAAAGCTGACCGAAGACAATGAGGCGCAGCAACAGAATATCGACGAGCTTTCCGAAATTCTGACGCAGCGGTTATCCCGGCTTCGTCAAGCCATTGAGCTGTTTGTTGCGGGTAACGAAGTCAACGCCGTCGATATTGTCAGGCCCGGCGAGGGCTTTTCTTCGATGGCAAATGCCCAATCGACGCTGGCCAGCATTAACACAATTGAAAATGGGTTGCTTGAGCAGCGAAGCGCGCAGGAAAAGGTAGCCCGGCAGAAGTCAGACTGGCTCGTCGCAGCGTTGCTACTGCTGATGGTGGCGATGATTGTTTACGGAATTCAAACGCTGATTTCTGCAACACGATCGCAGATGCGAAATGCCGCGCTGGAGGCGGAGAAGGAACTGACCCGCCAATTGCTTGAGACCGATGCGGCAGCGGTTCGGGCTGCAGCAATCGTCACGGCCGTTGGGGCGGCCACGCCCGACCTTATTTATGCCAAGGACCGCGAAGGCCGGATTACCTACGCCAACCCCAGCACGCTTTCCGTGATCGGGATGGCGGAAGACGAACTGCTCGGGAAGCGTACTGTCGACTACAATAGCGTAAGCGAAGAAGCGGAGTTGATTGATGCCAATGATGCGCGGATCATGGCTGGCGGAGTTACCGAGATATTGGAAGAGGTCTTCACCGCACCTACCGGTGAAACACATCTTTTCCGTTCAACCAAAACTCCGCTGCGAGATGCCGAAGGGCAGATTATCGGCCTTGCAGGCGTGTCCATCGATGTAACCGCCGACCGTGCGGCAATGGCGGCGCTCAAGGCGAGCGAGGAACGGTTCCGGACACTCAGCGAAACAGCGCCTGCGTTTATTTTCATAACCGATGAAAAGGGTGAGATAACCTACACCAATACGGCATTTCAGGAATATACCGGCAAAACCAACGAAGACCTGCTTGGCATGGGCTGGGCGCGCACTGTGCATCGGGACGACCGGCACATTCCGCAAGATACCTGGAACCAGGCGGTCGCGACGGGCAATCCCTATGCCGCCGAATATCGTTTTCGCAACCGCGATGGCGAGTTTCGTTGGTTCATGTGCCGGGCGACCCCGTTGCGCGACGGGAACGGCGAGATCCAGCAATGGATCGGCACATGCAGCGACATCCAGAGTGCAATCGATGCACGCGAGGCGCTGAAAGCCTTGAACGAAGGTCTGGAAGCCAAGGTCGCCGAACGGACCGCCGAATTGCAGGCTGCAATCGACACGCTCCATCAGGAAGTATTGGACCGCGAACAGGCCGAAGCGCAATTGCGCCAGCTGCAGAAAATCGAGTCCATCGGCCAGTTGACCGGCGGTATCGCGCATGACTTTAACAATATGCTGGCGGTGGTGCTCGGCTCGTTAGATATCGCCAAACGCAGGCTGAAGACAGATGCCGATAAAGCGCTGGTAGGAATCGAAAATGCCGAGGAGGGTGCAAAGCGCGCCGCGCAGCTGACTGCTCGGCTGCTCGCATTTTCACGGCAACAGCCGCTCGCGCCCGAACCCGTCAACGCAAATCGCATGGTCAGCGGCATGTCCGAACTGCTGCGGCAGACCATCGGCGAGCAGATCGAGGTCGAAACAGTATTGGCGGGGGGACTGTGGCGCACGCACATCGACGCGCCGCAGCTTGAAAATGCGATCCTCAACCTGTGTGTAAACGCGCGCGACGCGATGCAAGCCGATGAAATGGGCGGCGGTGGCAAGCTGACCATCGAAACGCATAACTGCCACCTCGATGACGCTTACTCGGCGGCGAATGCCGAGGTAGCCGAAGGACAATATGTGCTGGTTAGCGTCACCGATACCGGCACCGGGATGCCCCCCGAGGTCATAGAGCGCGCCTTCGATCCCTTCTACACAACCAAGGAAGTCGGCAAGGGTACGGGACTTGGGCTCAGTCAGGTATTCGGCTTCGTCAAACAGTGTGGCGGGCATATCAAAATCTATTCGGAGCTGGGCGAAGGCACCACCGTCAAGCTCTATCTGCCCCGCTATTTCGGTAAGGACGAAGAAGCCGAAATATCGAAGGCGAGCCCGAGCGAATGGCCGACAGCAAAACCTGGCGAAACTGTTCTGGTCGTCGAGGATGACGCGCAGGTGCGGCAGGTGTCAGTGCAACTGGTGCGCGATCTGGGCTACGAAGTCATCGAAGCGGTCAGCGGCGCACAGGCGCTGGAGCGACTTGCCGAGGTCGAGCGCGTCGATCTTATCTTCACCGACATTGTCATGCCAGGAATGACCGGCCGCGCGATGGCCGACGAAGCAGCAAAGCTGCGCGAAGGCGTGAAGATACTCTACACCACCGGTTATACGCGCAACGCGGTCGTGCATAATGGCGTGCTCGACCCCGGCACCGAGTTTCTTGCCAAGCCCTATACGGCATCGGCGCTAGCCACGAAGTTGCGGACAGTGCTCGATAAGGACTGACCCCAAAATCAGGTTTTGGCGGTATTAAGCTCGAGCCAGTTATTCTGCCGGTACCATTTCGTGATTATATGTTTGACGCCCTTGATGACCGGTGTCCCCGTGTGCAGCGTCTTGTAATTCAGGGTACCGTCGGGTTTGACGTTATTCCACATCAGCATCATCCCTGCATTAGGCCGGATGCCGAGGCCGAGATGTGGAAATTCGGTTGCGCCGCCTTCTTCGGGCTCGTTGAGGAAGATCATCGCGGTCCAGCTGCGTTGCCCGCCTGACGGTCCTTCCTGCTCCCAATAGCTTTGGCTTGGATGGAAGAAATCATGGTGCGACTTGAATTCCTGGCCGACCTGGTACCGCTGACCCTGCATCGTTTCGGCATGGTTGTTGTCGATGCCAAGCACATCGCTCATCCGCGCCTCGACCTTGGCAATGAAGGCATCCCAACGGTTGAGGTGGCAGCTGTAGCTGGTGCGAAACCCTTCCTGCTCCGTGCCCTTATAAAGCGTTGACGGCACAGCATCGGCGTCGATTTTGGCGATCAGCGTCTTGCAGTCGGCGACGCTCAGAAAACCCTGATAGAGATAAAGCTGCGCATCGGCATGTTCGACCTGCTGCACCAACGCGTTGGCATTCAGCCTTTTGGTTACATGTGCGCCGATCCGCGCCAGTTTGGCCGGGTCGTTATTGGGGTCGAAGGTCTTTTCGCTGTTCTGTGCGAGCATCGAAGGTTTTTCCGAATCAGTCGATCTTGCGTCCTCTTACCATGACCCATTCGACTTTTTCGAGAGTGCGTACGTCATCGAGCGGGTTGGCCGCGACTGCAATCAGGTCAGCCGAATAGCCAGGCGCGATCCTGCCGAGTTCGTTTTCCATTCCGAGCGTCTTGGCGGCAACGGTGGTGGCGCTTGCCAGCGCTTCCGCGGGTGTCATGCCGGCCTTTACCATTAGCGCGAATTCGCCTGCATTGTTGCCATGTTCGAAAACGCCCGCGTCGGTTCCAAAGGCAACGGTTACCCCCAATTGTTTGGCGCGCGTAACCTGACGTCCGGCTGCCTCGATCGCCTGCCGGGCCTTGACCTCGACCGTAGGCGTGTAAATGCCCTTGCCGAGCCGTGCGCGCACGCCTTCCAGCGCCATCAGCGTCGGCACCAGCACGGTGCCCTTGGCCTTCATCACCTTGAGCGCCCGCTCGTCGGCGAAGGTGCCATGATCAATGGTATCGATCCCTGCCGCTGAAGCCGCCTCGATCCCGCGCGCCCCATGCGCATGGGCCATGACCTTGAGGCCCAAGGAATGGGCGGTGTCGGCAATCGACTTCATCTCGGCATCGGTGAAATGAGCCTCAAGCCCCCGACCCTGCTGTGACAGAACGCCTCCGGTTGCGGTAATCTTGATAACGTCCGCGCCGAGCCGTGATGCCCTGCGTACCTTTTCGGCGCATTCCAATGGTCCGGTGCAGGTATAGCCGCCGTCGAGCGCGGCCAACACATCCTTGCGGAAACCGGTGACGTCGCCATGCCCACCGACGATGGAGAGCGCTGGCCCTGCCGCAACGATGCGCGGGCCGATAATTTTGCCCTCAGCGGTGCCGCGGCGAAGAACGAAGGCGGTGTTCTGCGCCGAGCCTGCTTCACGGACCGTTGTGAACCCGGCACGCACGGTAAGCGCGGCGTTCTTGACGCCCATGACGACACCCCATTCGTCGGGATCGACCGCCTCGTCGCGGAAATCACCGCCGGGGTCACCCGTCAGGTGGACATGGAGGTCGATAAGGCCGGGAATAACGGTCTTAGTGGAAAGGTCGATAATCTCGGCACCTGCGGGGGCGTTCGCTGACGCAGTGCCGCGCTCGACCGACACGATGCGGCCATCGGTAACGGTGATAACAGACGGCCCTTCCAGCCCCTTGGCCGGATCGGTGATGACATTGCCTGCAAGGATGACTTGCGTGGCTGCTGCTGCCGGGGTGGCAATGGCTAGGCCGATGGATGCCAGCAAGGCCGGACGGATCATGTTTCTCTCCCTTATCGAAGGGAAAAGACTGGTCGGCTTGACCTTGAGTTACAAGCAAAAAATGACCCGGGCGGTTGGACGCCCGGGTCTGTTCGTATTTAGTTTTACCAGAAGAAGTCGTAGATTACATCGACCACCCGTCCGGTGCGCAGGTCAACGAGCAGAACGTCGTCATAATAGCGGACCCAGCGGTAAGAGCCATAATGGCTGGGCAAGCGGTACGACCACGGATCGTTGATCCAATAACGCGAGCCATAATAGCCGGAACCGAGCGAGAAGCCGATGCTTATCCGGCTATAGCTTCGTCCGCGATAGGGCGAATAATAGCGGCCCGGGCTGTAATAGCTTCGGTTGCTGTTGCGATAGCCGCGCCAGTCGTAACGGCGGTCGTTGCGCCAGTTGTTGCTCCACTGTCCGCCACGATACGCCCGGTCGACACGGTTATCGTTGTTACGGTCGTAGCGACGATCGATCTGGCCGTTGCGGTTGCGGTCGTAACGACGGTCGATGCGCTCGTCGTCGTTGCGGTCGAGGCGACGATCAAGCCGACCGTCGCGATTGCGATCCCAGTTACGGTCCAGATTGCCATCGCGGTTCCGGTCCCAGCGGCGGTCGAGATTGCCGTCACGGTTGCGGTCGTAATAGCGGCCCTGCTGGCTGGCTTCACGGCGCTCGGTGCGAACTAGCTGGCGCTGGCCATCGCCGCGATTGCGCTCTTGCGACCAGTTACGCTGGCGGTTTTCGTTCCGTTGTGCTTGCTGTTGCGGAGCCTGTTGCTGAGGCGCCTGCGCCCTTTGGCCGCGACCCTCGCCACCACGACGGCCTTCGCCGCCACCGCGCCTGCCTTCACCGCCTCGGCCTTCGCCCCGTCGGTTTTCGCCACGCTGGAACGATGCATCATTGCCGTTCAGTATCGATGTGTTTGCGCTTTGCGGCGCCATAGTTGCGGCCTGCGACGCGACCGGCGTGAGCACGGTGGCAGCGACCAAGCCGACCAAGATAATCTTGTTCATGATCATTTCCTCGGAGCAGGCGCAACATGCCCCCGCATTGCCTTGGTTAATGCGCGAGTCGTCCTGAAGCGTCGCTGAACTGGTCATACATATTCATGAAAGGAAGTGTTTCGATGAACGAAATCAGTCGACCTTTTTCGCCAGCCATTCTTCGAGCCACTTGATCGTATAGCTGCCATTCTGGAAATCCGGGTCTTCGAGAAGCTTTTGGTGCAGCGGGATCGTGGTCTTCATCCCGTCGATGACAAATTCGCCGAGCGCGCGTCGCAACCGCATCAGACAGCCTTCGCGGGTCTGGCCGTAGACGATCAGCTTGGCGATCATGCTGTCATAATATGGCGGCACCTTGTAGCCGTGATAGAGGCCACTATCGACGCGGACGTAGAGACCGCCGGGCGGGTGATACCAGCTCACCGTTCCGGGCGAGGGCATGAAGGTTACCGGGTCTTCGGCGTTGATCCGGCATTCGACCGCGTGGCCGGTGAAGGTCACATCGTCCTGCGTGAACGATAAGGGCTTGCCTTCGGCAACGCGGATCTGTTCGCGGACAAGATCGAGGCCGGTGATCATTTCGGTGACCGGATGCTCGACCTGAAGCCGCGTGTTCATTTCGATGAAATAGAACTCGCCGTCTTCCCACAGAAACTCGATCGTGCCCGCACCGCGGTAGCCCATGTCGGCCATCGCTTTTGCGCAAATGCCGCCCATCCGATCGCGCTCTGCGGCGGAGAGGATCGGGGACGGGGCTTCTTCGAGTACCTTTTGGTGCCGGCGCTGGAGCGAACAGTCGCGCTCGCCGAGATGGACCGCCTTGCCGTTGCCATCGCCGAAAATCTGAAACTCGATATGGCGCGGATTGCCGAGATATTTTTCGAGATAGACGGTGGCGTCGCCGAACGCGGCTTTGGCCTCGCTCCCGGCCTGAAGCATTTGGGTCTCAAGCTCTTCTTCGCTGTTTACGACCTTCATGCCGCGCCCGCCGCCGCCTGAGGCTGCCTTGATGATTACCGGATAGCCGATATCGCGTGCTATCGCTTTGGCTTCTCCAACGTCCTCGATAGCGCCGTCGCTGCCCGGAACGAGCGGCAGGCCCAGCGCGCCTGCGGATCTTTTTGCCTCCACCTTGTCGCCCATCGTGCGGATATGTTCGGGCTTGGGGCCGATCCAGGCGATGTCGTGACTTTCGACAATCTCCGCAAATTGCGCATTTTCCGAAAGGAAGCCGTAGCCAGGGTGGATTGCATCGGCATGGCTGATTTCTGCAGCAGAGATGATCGCGGGGATATTGAGGTAGCTGTCGGCGGCCGCAGGTGGCCCGATGCAGATTGCCTCGTCGGCCAGCCGCACATGCATTGCATCGGCATCGGCGGTCGAATGCACTGCAACGGTCTTGATCCCCATTTCATGCGCGGCGCGGTGGATGCGAAGCGCAATTTCTCCGCGGTTGGCAATCAGGATTTTTTCGATGCCCATGGATTATGCGATAACCATGAGAGGCTGGTCGAACTCGACTGGCTGGCCGCTTTCGACCAATATTTCCTTCACCGTGCCCGAGCTTGTCGCGGTGATTGGGTTCATCACTTTCATGGCTTCAATGATCAGCAGGGTTTCACCAGCGCTGACCTGCTGGCCGACGGTGACAAAAGGTGCGGCTTCAGGATCGGGCGTCAGATAGGCTGTACCGACCATCGGCGATTTCAGTGCATTGGCAGGCGGGGCGGATGTGGTGGGTGCATCCGCTAACGGCGCGGGAGCAGAAGGTGTCGGAGCCGCCGACGCTGCAACCGGCGCTACCGCTGCAACTGTAACGGCACGCGACACGCGAATTTTGCGGTTCCCGTCCTCGACTTCGATCTCGCTCAGACCGGTTTCACCAAGCATCGCTGCGAGTTCGCGGACCAGATCGGTATCGACCTGCATTCCGCCAGCTTTGACCGCCATATTTTTACTCCTTGCGACTTGTTTTGCGCCTCATGTCAAAGTTGCAGCGCCGCGTCCAGCGCGAGTTCATATGACTTTGCACCATGCCCCGCAAACACGGCCTTGGCCGCCATGCCGACATAGCTCAGATGCCGGAACTCTTCACGGGTGTAAGGGTCGGACAGATGCACCTCGAACACTGGCACCTTGATCGATTTGATCGCGTCTAAAATCGCGATAGAGGTGTGCGTGTAGCCCGCCGCATTCAGCAGCACCGCCTTCGCGCCCGCCGCCTGCGCTTCGTGCAGCCAGTCGATCAGATGCCCTTCGTGGTTGGACTGACGAAAGTCGATTTCCGCCCCGGCTTCGCGCGCCCTATCGTCAAGCCGCCCGGCAATATCGTCGAGCGTATCTGTGCCGTAAATTTCCGGTTCGCGCGTGCCAAGCAGATTGAGGTTCGGGCCGTTCAATACGAAAATGAGATCGGTCAATTCGGCGCTTTCAGGTCAGAAATCATAGGTCAGGCCGATGCGGGTCACGGTGTCGGTATTTTCCGTGCCGAACAATGGCCGGTCCTGATAGCGCAGATCATAGGATATTTGAGAGGAAATCCGACCGGTAAGCTTTGCCTGCAAACCCGTGATCGTGCGCAGCGAGTTGTTTTCTTGCTGCGCAACGATTTCGACGTTGTGCGACAGCTTGACCTTGTCGTTCACCTGCCAGTGGCTGGTCAGCGCACCTCGCCCTGCAACGCTCGACCCCTCGTCGCCATTGCGAAGCCATTCGTGACGGTAAGCAGGCCCAGCCTCCAGTGCCAATGCCACGCCTTCGTCCTCGATCACGCGCCATCCGAGGCCAAGGCTGGTGGTGGTTCGATGATCGAACCCCGCAAGCACATCGCGCTCATAATCGACGATCCCGAGCGCATATTGGTGCTGCCCGATTTTCCAGTCGCCCTGATAGGCAGCGTTGAAATATTCGCGAGACCTTACTCCGCCCGTTTCCTGATAGTCGCCGCGCAGCCGGACCTGGTGGGTGACGACCGACCCCCTGCGCGCGATAGTCGCGCCTCCGGTGATACCGAAACTGTCGGTATTGCCGCTGGTGTGAAATCCGCCCAGATCGCCGCGACCAGACCATTTAACCGGGGGTTGCGCAGGCGGTGCGACTTGAGGCGGCGGTGGGGCAGGCGGGACAATCGCGACGGGTTCGACCACGCGGTTGGCTTCGCTCAAAGAAAGCAGCAAAGTGTCGATTTCCACGACATCATCTGGATAGGTTTTACGGGCGAATTTCACAACCGTGGCAAGCTCGGTGGCATCGCCTTCGCGCGCCGCATTGGCGATCATCTGCTTTGCTGCCTCGGGTAGCTGGGCATAGACCGGGTGTGCGGCCATTAGCGCCACAACAATCAAAGCCGAGGAAAAAATGCGACGCGGAGCCATTATCTTCGCCTTTTGGGGCAAGCCGGGTTGCCATTGCAATTGCGCTCTTCCTATATGCAAGAAATCCGAAAAAGCGAGACGAAATGACCCTTTCCGCCAAATCTGACAGCATTTCCATTAGTCTCAACGGCGAAGCTCGCCGTATTGGTTCGGGCTGGAACGTTGCCGACCTCGTTCGCGATATCGGGCTCGATTCGGCCAAGGTGGCAGTAGAGCGCAACTTGGAAATCGTCCCTCGCTCGACTTTGGCCGACGTGCTGCTCACTGAGGGTGACGTGCTGGAAATAGTGCATTTCGTTGGCGGCGGGCAAGGTGATGGTTGGTCCGTGGCGGGGCGGAACTTTAACTCGCGCCTGATCGTCGGGACCGGCAAATATAAGGATTTCGAACAGAACGCAGCCGCGCTGATGGCGTCGGGTGCAGAGATCATTACGGTCGCGGTAAGGCGGGTCAATGTGTCCGATCCCAAGGCACCGATGCTGACCGATTACATCGACCCCAAAAAATATACCTATCTTCCCAATACCGCAGGCTGCTTCAATGCCGACGAAGCGATCCGTACCCTGCGACTGGCGCGCGAGGCGGGCGGCTGGGATTTGGTGAAGCTGGAAGTGCTGGGCGAGGCGAAGACGCTGTATCCCGACATGCGCGAAACATTGAAGGCAACCGAGGTGCTGGCGAAAGAGGGTTTCCTGCCGATGGTCTATTGCGTCGACGATCCCATCGCCGCGAAGCAGCTGGAAGACGCTGGCGCGGTCGCGGTGATGCCGTTGGGCGCGCCCATCGGGTCCGGACTGGGCATCCAGAACCGCGTAACCATCCGACTGATTGTCGAAGGGGCGAAGGTGCCGGTGCTGGTCGATGCCGGTGTTGGGACGGCGTCCGATGCGGCGGTCGCGATGGAACTGGGCTGCGACGGGGTGTTGATGAACACCGCAATTGCCGAAGCGAAAGACCCGATTGCAATGGCGAGGGCGATGAAGCTCGCGGTCGAATCGGGTCGGATGGCGTACATGGCCGGACGCATGGGTCGCCGGATGTATGCCGATCCATCGAGTCCATTGGCGGGACTAATCTGATTCGTCTGTAATAAAATTGCTATAATTGCCGTTCGTCGAACAACATTGTTCGTTCGCCGCGACGTTCGTCGGCATGTCGACTGTCTTTGCGCTTAATCGAAAGTGTAATGTCCGGGCAACACAGCGGGGGTAGTGGTCTGTCTGCAGGTCGGGCTCGCAGATATGCTCCCCAGCTACAGATGTTGGTCCGACTTGCAACCCTCTCCCATTGGACGACAGCGAAAAGCTGCGGCCATGAAATTAAAAGGATGCTCGAAATGGCGACCCCCAAGCTGTTTTCTCTATCGGTGCTGGCTGCATCGGCACTGGCGATTTCAACCCCGGCAATGGCCGACACCAAAATCAAGCAAGTCCAGTATCAGGATCTCGACCTGTCGTCTGTCAAGGGGCAGGACCGGCTAAAGACCCGTGTCCGTCAGGCGGTCAAGCAGGTTTGCAACAGCCCGCGCGCAATCACGCTGAAAGAACGCCTCGATCAGCAAAATTGCGAAACCAACGCGATGGCTTCGGCAATGCCGGAGGCCGAGCAGCGCATCGCCGCCTATGTCGAAGCCCGCCGCTTCGCTTCGCGTGAGGGCGATGCCATTGTAGGCAATTGAACTTCGGTCAATTTAGAGCAGGGCTTCGGCAGGAAACTGCCGGAGCCTATTTATTTGCCCGCAAGCCGTTTGACATCGGCGAGATATTTTCTGCCGATGCGCATCGACAGGTCTTCACCCAACAGCGCGTGCCAGACACCGCCGCCTTCATGGCGTAAGCCGGTGATGAGATCGCGGCGAACTATATGGCTTCGGTGGATGCGCTGGAACTGCTGTGGGTCCAATCGCTGCTCGAGAGCCGAAATCGTCTGATGCAACAAATAGCTGCGTCCGGCGGTGTATAGCCGCATATAGTCGCGCTCGGCCTCTATACGCTCGATGTCCATCGCCGCAATGCGGATCAGCTCGGCGCGGTGGGATACCCAAAACTCACTGGCGTAATTGCCGTCGGACTGCGGTGCAGGCTGCGCGGCAGCCTCGGTTTGAATATTTTGCGCGCGCGCTACCGCACGGCCAAGCCGCTCGCTCGATACCGGCTTCAGGACATAGTCGACAATGTCGAGGTCGAACGCCTCGACCGCGAAATTATCGTATGCCGTGACGAGCACAATTGCCGGTTTCTTCTCCATCAACCCTAATGCACGCGCAGCATTGATACCGTCCATCTTGGGCATCCCGATATCGAGAAAGATGAGGTCGGGTGTGAGCTGTTGTGCGAGACGCAAAGCCGCGACGCCATCGTTGGCGGTGCCGACAACTTCGATCGCGGGTTGCTCGGCACACAAGATTTCCAGCCGTTCGATGGCGAGTGGTTCGTCATCGACAATCATCGTGCGCAACCGGGTCATGCGTTTATCCTGCGGCTAAGGGGTAAAGTGAGCGTGGCGACATATCCGCCGTCGGACAGCATTTGTGTGTCCAATCGCGCAGCTGATTTGTAACGCGCTTCCAGGCGGTCGCGGACATTGGCAAGGCCGATGCCGCTTCCGCCCTGATGATCGTGGTCCATGGGCTCGCCATCGTCGGTTACGCTCAAAATGATGTCGTCATCGGCGCGCTTTGCCTTGATGGTAATCGTCACTGGCCGCGTCGAACGGGAGACGCCGTATTTTATCGCGTTCTCAACCAGCGGTTGCAGAATCAAAGCGGGCACATATTGGCCCATCAAGTCCGGCGGTATGTCGATTACGGTCCGTAACCGCTTGGGGAAACGCACGGCTTCGATTTCGAGATACAGCCGTTGCAGGTCGACCTCCTCCTCTAGCGTCACATCCTCGAGCGGATCGGACGACAGGCTGGTACGATAGAAGTTCGACAGGCTCTGGATCATCGACTCCGCCTCCTTGGGTTTGCCGGTCATCACCAGGCTCGAAAGCGAATTGAGCGTATTGAACAGGAAATGCGGATTGACCTGATAGCGGAGCGAGCGAAGCTCCGAATCCTGCGCCGCCTGCGCAAACCGCGAAGCCTTTCGCTCCGCCTCGCGGACCTCGCGGGCATAGCCGAGCGCAAGGTAGAGCGACGCCCATGCGATCAGCGAAAAATAGTGAGTGACGGCGAGATCGGCAATTTCCTGCCAGATATCGAAGCCCATCTCTTCCTTGAGCTCGCGAATAGTCTTGCCAAGGTCCTGATCCCTGAACAAAGCAATCGGCTCGTAAAGATTGAACACGTAGAAGTTTGCTGCGGCAATCGCGGCGGCGCAGGGCACAGCTGCCGCAAATGCCAATCCGACGCGAAAGCCCAGCGGTCGCCGGTCGGCCAGCCGCAAAAAGCAATACAGCAGCCAAGTGAGAAACACACCGACGACAGCCACCGTCATGCGCCGCTGGAACAACACTTCCTGCGAAGGAAAGTCGAGAACTGCAGCCCTGATCGAAAGCACCAGCGCGTAGAAAGCCCAGAATCCGACGATGGTGAGCAGCGCCATTTGGTGGCCGATGAGTACCTTGCGAGGCTGGGCGAATTGCATATTTTCCCATAGCGCATTTTTCGAGCCACGCATCATTTCCGCCGTTTCTTGTCGAAGCCGCCGCCGATTTGGTCGAAACTTTTTAGGATTCACACATCGTCAACCATTCGTTAACCATATTGCTGCGAATATGCAGGTCGATGGGAGCAGGGGATTGGGACCATGACGAAGAGCAATAATGACGGGCCCGGTTTGTTGACCCTGGCCGAAATCAAAGAGTTCGCGGGCTTTAGCGCCGCTACTCAGCGCTATATCCGCCGCTCGCTCGATGTTGCATTCGACCGCAAGGATGCCATTGCATTATGGTCGCGCGATGCTGTCGAAGCGGCGACGATCAAGGCGCAGCATGTTTTTTACGATCGCCTGCCCGAAATCAGGGCGCTCATTCCTGACAGCAGCTCGATTGAGGACGCCGAGCCGTTCCTTGCGCAACTGGTAACGGTGTCGGCGTTCGATCTGGGACAAAGCCGGATTGACGGCTTTGCGGCCTATCGTTTTCTTTACGAACGCCTGATCGGGGCCGATGCGCGTCCGTGGTTACCTGCGGCATTTTGCGCAGCCGCCTCGATGCCGCATCTGCAGCCCGAAAAGCGCAAAATCCTGCTGCAGTCGATCAGCGAAGCTGCGGCAACCGCGCCGGGTTGGTCCAAGCGGCAGCCGAGCTTCTATCCGGAATGGGTGGAGAAGGTCGAAGCGGGGAGCCCCGCGCGCTAACCCGTTTTCTTCCGAAATCGAAAATACCACACCTCGTGACCGATACGTCGCGCCTTTGCCTCGTAGCGGGTTTCGGGCCAGCCGCCGGGGCGGGTCTGGAAATCCGAGGCCGTTTTCGCCAGCCATTCGAACTGCTCACGATGCCGCTGCATCACCATCAGCGCATGGCGCAGATAGACGGGATGGTCGGTACCGAAGCGGAACTCGCCGCCGGGGCGAAGCTTTGCCGCGATCAGTTCGACAGGTCCGTCATTCATCATCCGGCGCTTTGCGTGGCGGGCTTTGGGCCAGGGGTCGGGATGGAGCAGATAGACGAAGCCAAGCGATCCGTCGGGAACGCGGCGGAGCACTTCCAGCGCATCGCCCATGTGAAGCCGGACATTGCGCAGGTTGCCGTCACGGATATGCGTCAATGCTTGCGCGACGCCATTGACGAACGGTTCGGCACCGATGAAGCCGTGATCGGGCAGCATGTCGGCGCGATAGGCGAGATGCTCGCCGCCGCCAAACCCGATTTCGAAATGCATTGTCCGTTCGTCGCCGAACAGCGTCCTGCTCGACAGTTCGCCCTCGTCCGGCACGGAAATTTCGGGAAGAAGTTTCTCGACCAGATCGCTCTGCTCTATTCGTAGTTTCTTGCCCTTCGACCGCCCATACAGGCGGTTGAGTGTAGTCGGGTCTCCGGGCTTGTGCGCAGTCATCGCGGCTCGATTAGCCGATGGCCCGGCGAATTCAAGCTGCGATGGCGGCTCGCAATGCTGAATAATCGCCTAAGCCTCTATTAAATTTGTTTTATGCTTTGCAGACTATGGCGGACCATATGGTCGCGAACACAATCTTTTTCTGGTTGCTGCCGCTGATGTATGCGGTGTTCGCATTGGTGTTCATTGCAATCGCACGGTCGGAAAAAGGCCAGGGTTGTGCACGCAAGGGGGCAGCTGCCTTTGGCATCGCGGTGCTTGCGATCATTCTCGATACCCAGCGCAGTTACTTTCCGCCCTGGTTTTTCACGCTCGCGGTGCCGTTGCACTGGCTGGTGCTGATCTACACTGCCGATGCTTTTCTGACGCGGCATGGCGACCGGACACCGCGCAAGCCCGCTGCGATACTGTTTGCCATCGGCCTTGCGATTAACCTGTGGGCGACGTTCGTTGTGGACCGGGTCGATATCCGCGTGCCCAATGCGAGCATCGTCTGTATTGGGCTTCTCACAATCGCGCTGCCGCGCTTCTTCAGGCCCGATATGCGGATACTCGACAAACTGACGGCGGGCGCAATGGCAGCGACCTGGCTTTCCTACGTCGTCCGCTTCGGGATTTACTTCACGCTCGACCAGTCGAAGGAATATGCGGCGGGTAGCCTGTGGTCGCAATATATGATGATGTTCTATTTCACCTCTGCAGTCACTACATTGATGCTCGCGATATTGCTGATCCTCGCGATCACAGCCGATATTGTCGAACGGCATCATGCGGCAACCACTATCGATGCGCTAACCGGCATTTCGAACCGGCGCGGCTATGACCGGATGGTCGAGTTGCAGGGCAATGGCGCGCCTAAGATTGGCGCGGTAATGATGATCGATCTCGACCGGTTCAAGAAGATCAATGATGCCCACGGCCATGCCATTGGCGATGCAGTGCTCGTGGCAACTGCGCTTGCAATTGAAAAAGGCTGTAACGGCTTTGGCCAGGTCGCGCGGCTGGGCGGGGAGGAGTTTGCTGTGCTCGTCCATCAAACGCACCGCGATGCCGCGGAGCATCTGGCGCAATTGCTCAAGTCTGCGATTGCGGCGATGCGGCTCGATGCGCCGCTCGACGGCATCGGCTTTACCGCCAGCATCGGTGTTGCAGCGGTCGGCGAAGGCGAAAGTGTTGGCGACGCCATGCGCCGCGCGGACATCGCGCTCTACAAGGCAAAAAATGACGGGCGCAACCGCGTCGAGCTGGCACAAGAAGTGCCCGACGCGGTTACGGCTCTCGCGGCGGCTTAGGCCAACGCCGCTTTCAAATCCTCTACCAGATCCGTACGTTCCCAAGGGAAGAAATCGCCGTCTGCCTGGCGACCGAAATGACCATAGGCTGCGGTCTTGCGATAGATAGGCTTGTTGAGGCCAAGATGGGTGCGGATGCCGCGCGGGGTGAGATTAACGAGCTTCGGCAATACCGCCTCAATCGCATCGTCTCCGATTGTGCCAGTGCCATGTGTGTCAACATAGAGCGACAGCGGCTTCGACACGCCGATGGCGTAGGCAAGCTGGATCGTGCAGCGCGTGGCGAGGCCAGCGGCAACGATATTCTTGGCGAGATAGCGGGTAATATAGGCGGCTGAGCGGTCGACCTTGGTCGGGTCTTTGCCCGAAAACGCGCCACCGCCATGTGGAGCCGCTCCGCCATAAGTGTCGACGATGATCTTGCGGCCGGTGAGCCCTGCATCGCCATCAGGGCCGCCGATTACGAAGCTGCCGGTGGGGTTGATGTGATATTCGGTTTCGGTGAGCAGATGTGCCGGGAGGAGGTCGGCAACCACGCTTTTCACGTAATTGTGCAGTTCGGCTTCCTTGTCGCCTTCATCATAGCCTTCGGCATGCTGTGTTGAAACGACGATGGCGGTCGCAGCTTCGGGCACGCCTTCGCCATTGTAGCGCAACGTCACCTGGCTCTTGGCGTCGGGTTCGAGGAAGGGGGCGGTGCCGGCGTGGCGGTCTGCGGCCATGCGCTCGAGGATCTTGTGGCTGTAATCGAGCGTCGCGGGCATGAGGTCGGGGGTTTCGGTCGAGGCATAACCGAACATGATGCCCTGGTCGCCTGCACCTTCATCCTTGTTGCCCGAAGCGTCCACACCCTGCGCGATGTGCGCCGATTGCGGGTGGAGGTTGTTTTCGAAACGCAACGTTTCCCAATGGAAGCCGTCCTGTTCGTACCCGATTTCCTTGACGGTGCGGCGCACGGTCGCCTCGACTTCTTCGCGAACGCCAGCGGCCCAGTTGCCTGCCTCGTCCATAATACCCTTGCCACGGATTTCGCCCGCCAGCACGACAAGCTGCGTCGTTGTCAATGTTTCGCAGGCGATGCGCGCTTCGGGATCCTTGGACAGGAACAGGTCGACGATGGCGTCGCTAATCTGGTCGGCGACCTTGTCGGGATGGCCTTCGGAAACGGATTCGGAGGTAAACAGGTAATTGGCGCGCATGGTTTTTCCAGTCGGTTGGCTGTGTCTGCGTATAAAGAATTCTTTATATCGGGGAGCGCCCTTAGCGGGAAGCAAAGCGGCGGGCAAGCGGTAACAGCGCGAATGCGATGAGCAGCAGGGCGAAACCGACGGGCAGGATATTGCCGTGACGCGCGAACAAAGTCGCGGCCTTTGCCACTGGCAGGCGCGCGTCGATGCGGCCCGACGCGCCGAGCGGGAGGCTTTGCACAATACGCCCATCGGCATCGATCACCGCGCTGATCCCGGTCGGCGTCGCGCGCACTACCGGCAGGCCTTCCTCAATCGCCCGCAGCCGGGCCTGCGCCAGATGCTGTGGCGGGCCAATGGTGCCGAACCATGCATCGTTCGAAGGGTTGAAGATGAAAGCTGGGCGGTTTTTGCGGTCCACGACCTGACCCGAAAAGATGATTTCGTAGCAGATCTGAAAGCCGACCTTCACCGGCTTGCCACCGACGCGCACCGTCATCGTCTGCGGCCCCGGTCCCGGCCAGAAATCCAAACTGCCCGGCACCAGCCGCGCAAGGCCGATCGGACGCAGAAGCCACGGCAGCGGCAGATATTCGCCATAAGGAACCAAATGCGCCTTGTTGTAATGGCCGAGCAAACGGGCGTTCGAATCGACCACGCTGATACTGTTGCGCGCAGCGACGAGCTGGCCTTTTTCGATTACCAGCCGGTTCGCGCCCGTGATGAGGACATCGCCGTCACCCAGCAACCGCGCCACCCGCTCCCGCGCGCCCGCTGCGCTTTCGCCGGGCTGGCCCTGATAATAGCGGTAAGGATAACCGTCCTCGAGATAATCGGGCAACGCCGCCTCGGGCCAGAGCAGGAGGCGCGGGCCTCGATCGGGCAATGGGCGGCTGTTCATCGCCAGCTTGGCGAAGTTTATCGCGTCATAGCCAAAGGCATATTTGTCGGCTTGGGAGATGTTGGGTTGGGCGATGGTGATTGGTAGGCCAGCGCCTTCGGAACCACTTGCATTAATGTCCTTCCCGATCAGAAGGCATCCGCCAACCGCAAGTGTCAGCATCATTGCGATCCGCGCATCCTTTTTTGAGTTGTCGCTCGGCGAGGTTATCCAGGCCAATATGCCAGAGATAATGGCAACAATCCCGCCCGCGCCATAAGTTCCGATCTCGCGCGAAACCCACCAGGTATAAGGCACGGCCACACCAAGCGGATTCCACACATAGCCGGTAAATACCCAGCTACGCAGCCATTCGGTGACGATCCAGAAGCCAGCGAAGGCGAGGATGAGGGGCAACGTCGTCCCCGCGGAGGCGGGGACCGCAGTTGGGGCAGCGCCATCGCCGCCTGTGATTCCCGCCTTCGCGGGAATGACGAATTTGCCGAACGACCAAGCCCCCAAGGCAGCCAGCGCGGGATAGACCGCCAGATACAGCGCCAGCGTGACCACCGCGATATAGCCGAGCCAGATCGGCATTGCCGCCTGGAAGGTGAAGGCAACCGCAATCCAGTTGTTGCTGATGGTGAAATGCCCCACGCCGAACAGCCAGCCGATAAAGAATGCGCGTCGTCCGCTTGGCGCTTGCGCGATCAAATGGATGAGCAGCGCAAAGCAGATCAGCGTCAGCGGCCACAGGCCCCAAGGCTCGAAACCGGTCGCCGAAATCGCGCCTCCAATCAGGGCGGTCCAAAGCGGGAATTTTTGGAAGATTTGGGAGATTTTCTGCACGGGCGCTGCTTTGCATGGCAGTTGTGACAAATGCAATCATCGTTGCTTGCGGTTCACATCGCTGATGATAAATCGGCCCTATGCTGATATTTGCCCTGACACTCGGAGCCGCACAGGCGATTGCGCCTGCGCCGCTTACCGAAACCCACCAGCGGGACATTGCGTGCGTGGTGGAGATCGCGATATTGGCCGATGCTCAACAGCGCGGTGTGGGTAGCGGCGCTGATGTTCGGACCAGTGGCAGGCGTTGGGCCGGGATTGTCGGCGACCGGATTACCGCCGAAACCCGTCAACCGCGCGAGATTATAGCGGTCGCCATGACCGAAGCTGCAAAGGCGCGCTCGGTGCGTGCGACCGACGAGGCGGCGGTTGCGGCCTGCGCACGGCAGATGAATAGCGAACTTGCCATTGCCGATGCTGCCGATGCGCCATTGCCCAAACCGGTAAGGGCACAATGACTTTGCGGCCCTTTCACCTTGCTTTTGCGGTTCATGACCTCTCCGAAGCACGCCGCTTTTATGGCGAAGTCATGGGCTGCGCCGAGGGGCGGTCGTCGGAGCATTGGATCGATTTCGATTTTTACGGACACCAGATTGTCGCGCATCTCGATCCGGCGATGCAGCCGCGCCCGATTCATAATGCTGTCGACGGTCATGATGTGCCGGTGCCGCATTTCGGCATCGTATTGACCATGCCGCAATGGCAGGAACTGTCCGCGCGGTTGAAGACTGCTGGCACGCATTTCGGTATCGAACCGCATATCCGCTTCAAGGGCGAAGTCGGCGAGCAGGCAACGATGTTCTTTACCGATCCGAGCGGCAATGCGCTCGAGTTCAAGGCCTTTGCTAACGACGATATGCTGTTTGCAAGCTAAATCCGGTTACTGGTCGACTTGCGCCTCTTCCGCCGGTGGCGGGTTTTGTGGCAGGTAGATCGTCGCACCGCCATTTTCGAGGTTCACGCTGGGTTCGCCCATGACGATCTCCGCATCCTCTTCGACAACCTGTTCCGACGGATTTTCGGGATCGGCTTCGTCATCGGCAGGTACGGCTAGCGGATCTTCCGTTGTTTCGACGGGTAAGGTCTCAGCCTTTGTAGCCTCTTCGGCCACTGCGGGCATCGGTTCTTCCTGCGATTGGGCGTAAAAGCGAGCTGCCATGATGAGCAGCGCGGCGACGGTTATCGTGGCAATGAATTTGACGATGTTGCGCGAGCTATTGTCCATGGCGTCAGTCTAGCATTTTTGTGCTTAACGGAAAACTAAACAGGTTTTGCAAGCTGCTCCATCGATTTCACATTGGAGCATTTGTCACTCTTTTCGGCACCGCCGCCCGCCAGCATGGTGAAGGCGATGAAGCCGCCGACCACCGCGACAAGGAACGCGGCGGTGACCCAAGCCAGATATTTGTCGATGAACGCCTTGATCGGACGACCGAATTTCCAGAACAGAAAGCCGACCAGCATGAACTGGAACGCGCGGGACAGGACACTCGCCCAGATGAAAGTCCACAGGTTCATCTGGATGAACCCTGCGGTCAGCGTCAGCAGCTTGAACGGTATCGGCGTCGCGCCCTTGATAAGGATGATCTCCGCCCCGAACTCGCGCAAATAACAGGCGGCTGCAGGGAAGCTGTCCCACAGGCCGAGCGCCTTCAGCAGCGAAATGCCAACGGTTTCGTAGGCAAAATAGCCGATTGCGTAGCCGAACAGCCCGCCGAGCACCGAGGCGATGGTGCAGGTGAAACCATAGCGCAATGCCTTTTCGGGTCGCGCGAGGCACATCAGGCCCAACAACGGGTGCGGCGGGATCGGGAAAAAGCTGGATTCGATAAAGGAGAAGAGGAATAGCCAGCGTTCGGCATGGGCGTGCCCTGCCTTTTCCATCATCCAGTCATAAAGGCGTTTCAGCATCGGCGCGGAGGTAACCGCGCATTAGCCCTTTGTCCAAAACTTTGTCGGCTCAGCCCGAGGCTTGGCGTGTTGCGGCGACTTTAGTTTCGTCACGGTTCGCCGCAGTTTCCGGCGCGAACATGAAATAGCCCATGACTATCAAAACCAGCATCACCAAAATCTTCGACAGATCGCGGATATCCTGCTCGCGCGCCGGATTTCTTCGGCGTTTGCGAGGTGGCATGGGGTTGCCTGCGATATCGAGAATGACAGCCATGAGTTGCTCCTTGTCGGGCAAACCATCTGGCGTATTTCTTGTTCCTGAAATTGTAAAATTCAGTCAGTCGTTCTGCCCGCAGCCATGACGCGCCCATAGGCCCAGCCGATACCGATCAGCGCGATGCCAAGGCCCAGGAAGGAAAGGATGCGCAACAGGCCGGTGAGCGCGGCGGCATCGACGAGGAATACCTTGAGCGTGACGACGGTTAGCAGGGACAGACCAGCGACGCGCAGCAGCTTGCTGACGCGCATGATGCCCAGGACGAGCCAGAGAATTGCGAGCGCCAGCAGCGCCGCCGAATAGAGATAATTTTCGCCGGTACCGACAAAGCCGCCCGAGACGAGGTTGCCCTGTACCGCCTGGCGGATTGCTGCGAGGACGGTCACGATCATTGTGCCAAGGCTGAGTACGCGGACCGGGAGCGTGAACCGTGCCGACACATTGAGCGCGAGCAGCCAGAGCCACAAAGCGACAAGCGCCAGATGCCCGACCAGCAAATTGGCGACTGGCACTGGTCCCACCATTTGCGGATCGATAACCGGATTGTGAACGAGCAAATCGAACCAGATGACACGAAACAGCGCAATTGCGGACAGTATCCAGCCCGTGGTTCGAAGCGATGGCCAGTTGGGTCGCGCCTTCGCCTGATGGAGCGCCGCCCAACCCAGCAAAAACAATACCTGTGTGAAGACCGCGCGCTCAGCGAAGCCCATGCGGATGAAATCGGATGGCGAGACGATGTCGGCGATTTGCTTGGCGAGCAGCCAGACGAAGGCAGCGACCCCTGCGCCGCCCACGATCAGCGCCAGCGTGCGGCTGCGCCTGCCGGTTGCGAACCAGGGCGTCCAGGCGATAACGCCGATCAGCAGCGCGGGCGCAAGCGTGTTGCGCGTCGCGTCGCTGACAGGCGGCAGGCGGTCCATGATCGCGCCTACGCCCGAAAGCGACGCGCCGATAGCGTCGAAGAATTGCCAGGACATAGCGCTCGCCAGCATCATCGCCGCGCCCAGCGGTATCCAGCTAAGCCGTCGTTCCCACAGGCCGCCCGTTACTTTTGCCCATGCGGCGACAGCGAGCGCAATGGCAGCACTGTAGCTCGCCGAATATTGTTCATCGAGCAGCAGGATTGCGGCCATCCAAAGCATCAGCGCCGCTGCACCGGTGGCCCATGGCTGGACCGAAGAGGCGCGCTGTTTTGCATGCCATTCCCACGCGGTCCAGACGGCGGGTGTCGCCGCGGCGAGCGCGAGCGCGGCCCAGACATGGTCGGCATCGATGCTGTGTGACAGTGAGGCGGTGAACCAGCAGAGCACCGGGGCGGCAAGGCCGATGATTGCCCAATATAGGGCGCTGTCGTCGGATGCCCGCGCGCGGAAATGGCCTGCTGCGCCGAAAAGGGCGGCAATGCCGAGTGTCATTGCGATGTTCGTCTGGCTCGCACCTGTTTCGCTCCAGGCCAAGCCCAGCGGGCCCATCGCCAGCAACAACGCGCCAACAACCAACGGCAGCAGTGCCTTGTCGCGCCATGCAAGCGCAATGGAGAGGCCGGACAGTGCGAAATAGAATATCCAGCCCAGTGCAGAAAATTCCATCTTGGGGAGGAGCAGCGCGAGTTGGACGAGTGCAAGCGCCATCGGCGCATAGCGGGCGAGCTGCGCCCAGATGCCGCCCGCTTGATCGAAGCGTTTCGAAGCGAGGATCGCGCCGCCGCCGGTGACCGCCATAAAGCCGCCGAGCAGGCCGAGGTCGCTGTTCGCGCTGGCGAGCATCGCGAAGCTCCACGCCAGCCCGCCGCCTGAAGCCAGTACCAGCAACCACAGCCAGCGCCGCCAGACCGCAAGGCCGAACAAGGCGGCGATGAACACGGCGAGATAGAGCAGCAAGGTCGGCAGGTTGCTCGCCCCCATGCCCGCGACCCATGGCGCAGCGAACCCGCCGATGAGGCCCATCAATGCCGTCGGCGGGCCGTGGCGCAGCGCTAGTGCGAAGGCGAGGGCAGTGGTGAGGACAACAAGGACGAAAGCGTTGCCGACGCCGACCAGACCGTAAATTTCGGCGGCCATGTAGAGCGTGCCGTAGAGGGTGGCGATTCCTGCGCCGGCGAGGCTCTGGCCCAGGCGCGGGTCGGCAGCGAAAGATTGGCCGACCTTGGGGAGCCTACCGCCGAACTCGCTCATCGCAATCATCGCGAACGCGAAAATGGTTGCGGTTATCGAGCGGGCGCCGGGGCCGAACAGTCCGGCGTCAATCGTGTAGCGCACGAGGAAGAAGCCCGCGAACACCAAGGCGATGCCGCCGACCCAGATGGGGAGCTTGCCGCCGACGAGGGTTTCGAAATTGAGATCGGCCAGCGCGGATTTGCGCGGCTCTTCTGGTTCGGGAGGCGGAGGGGAAGGTACCGGTAGGGGCGGCTTTGCGGTCGCCACGGCCGCTGTCCGCGCTTTGGCCGCTACACGCGGCAGGGGTTCAGGTTCGGGCTTCGGCTGTGACAGCGGCGCAACGCCTGCGCTAAGCCGATCCTCAAGCTCCGCTATCCGTCGATGGAGGAACTTCACGTCCGCGCGCATCAGCCAGAACATGAAGCCGAGGCCGATCAGCGCGAGGAACAGGAGAGTATCGGTCACCGCAGCCGTTTATGACGCCTTCGACTGCAAGAGCAAAGCCGAAATCAGCCGGGCGCTTTGCTCCGCCCCTCAATATCGCGGCGATGTCAGGCAGCGAACGACGGTCGCAGACACAGTTTTTGCGGCGTCTGATGCTGGGGCCGCGACACTCTTATCAGTTGGCGATCTTCTCTGCCGCCTTTTCGACCGCATTGCCCGCTTTCTCGGCGGCTGCGCCGACATTGTCGGCAGCTTCTGCAATGGCGTCGTCCTTGCGAACCTCGCTGTCGCTGTTCGCGAAGAGGAAATATCCGCCTACTGCCACTGCAAAGAGCAAGATGACAGCGATGATCGTGCCCATGCCGCCGCCCGACGACGGCGTGGTGTTCACGGTCACAGCAGCTGGGGCAGATGCCGTTTCACGCTCTATAGTGCGTTCGACAACATTGCCCTGGGCATCAGTCGTCTCGGTGATGCGTTCTTCTATCATGCAAGGTTCCTCCTAATGCGACAGAAAATCGCGACGAACCGATTTTGTTCCTTCAAATGTAACAGCGGCGCGTGAACCGCAGATGACAATGCTGTTCAGCGACCATTTGGCGAAATGCGGATAGTGTCCGGAAATGCGCTGTTCTGCGCAGATGAGGAGAAGCAAGATGCGCAAGTCCATTCCTTTGCTTTCGATCGCTATCGCCGGAGCGGCGCTGCTGATCGCCCCGGCGGCCAGCGCCAGCAGCCAGTCGTCCAACACCAGTTCGAACAGCTCGTCCAACAACGGCGTGGTCCGCGATCGTGTCGTCGACACCTATTGCGAGGACGGTTATTGCCAGCGCAGCGTTTCGCGCCGGACCTATCGCGATGACGCGCGTGGCTATCGCGACGGGAAGCGCGCCCGCAGATATTATCGCGACGATGACAGTCGCCGCTATGAAGACCGGCGCTATCGTGACCGGTATCGCGACGACGATGACGATGATGATGACCGCCGCTGGTCGCGGCGTGATCGCGATGACGACGACGATTGATGTCTTGCGGCCCGGCTGACCGCATCGGGGGAAGCATCGGAAAAAATCAAAACAGTTGCAAAATGCTACTTAAACGGCAATTTCCACTAGCCGCCGAATCCGGCGCGCTACAGGAGAGATTGCCATGAAATTATTCGGTGCCCCCATTTCGCCCTTTGTCCGCAAGGTGCTGGCCTATGCCGCCGAAAAGGGCATTGCGCTCGAATTGATACCGGTGGGCCTCGGCGATCCGGTTCCCGAATTTCTGGAATGCAGCCCGTTCCGCAAGATGCCGGGGTTCAGCGACGGCGACTTCAAGATTTCGGATTCGACCGCGATCATTACCTATCTTGAGGCCAAGTTCCCCGAACCGGCGATGTTGCCCGCCGATCCGGCGGAGCGCGCGCGGACGATCTGGTTCGAGGAATTCGCCGACACGATGATTTCCGCAACAGGAGGCAAGATATTCTTCAACCGCGTGGTCGCGCCCAAATTCATGGGGCGCGAGGGTGACGAGGAGCGGGCGAAGGAAGGCGAGGCCGAGCTGCCGCCGATGTTCGATTATCTCGAAAGCGTGTTGCCCGCATCGGGTTATCTGGTCGGCGACCGGCTGACGCTGGCCGACATAGCCATCGCCAGCGTCTTTGTGAATCTCGATCATGTCGCAATTGCGCCCGACGCAGCGACGCACCCGAAACTGGCGGCTTATATCGCCGCAATGCATGCACGACCCAGCTTTGCAGGCTCGATTCCACGCGAGCGCAAGATACTCGGTCTAACTTAATTCACCTATTTGGTGATTTAATGTTGACAGCGTAACGCCGAAAAGGTACAAATAGGAATAGTCGAAAATTGTGATTCGCAAACAGGCGGTGCTGCCGCTGCGAACAACCACTCGGGGCTGGAGAGAAATCTCCGGCCCTTTTGTTTTGCGCAGAAAGGAACTGGTAATGGCTAAGGCGGTGGACATGGGCAATGGCAAGGAAGTGAGGCGGTCTGCGACCGGAAAACCTATCCTGTCCAGCAACCGGCCCAACAAATTCGGGGCAAAGGTACGCAAGGCGTTTCTGGTGCATTTATCGGGCAGCTGCAACGTGCGCGCTTCGGCGAAAGCAGCGGGATGCAGCGAAGGCGCGGTTCATTACTGGCAAAAAGCGGACGCCGAATTTGCCGAGGCGTGCGATTTTGCGCTTGAGGCGGGATATAAGCAGTTGCAACATGTGTTGCTGGAACGTGCGTTGCGCGGCGATGATTCCAGTAAGCTGTCCGAAGCGGATTATGAGGCGATGCCCGACCCTTCGAAGATCGACACCGAGCTTGCCCTGAGACTTTTGGCGCTACACGAGCGTAGAGTAACGACGGGCGCGCGGCGCGGCGGTGGCGCGAAACGGCGCAAGGCTACGCGCGAAGAAACCGATGCCGCGATCATCAAGCGATTGAAGGTGTTGCGCATCAGGTTTGAGCGTGGCGAAGACTGAACGGATAATACGGGGCAAAAACCCGGTCGATGCGCTGAAGCATCTAAGCGATGACGAGCTTGAACGCGTTATTCCCTTCATCAGCGAATTGCATGCGCGCGAGTTGAAGGAACGGTGGAGCCAGTGGGCGCATGACGGCCAGTTTCCGACTGGCGACGACTGGCGTGTCTGGATGATCCGCGCGGGACGCGGCTTTGGCAAGACCCGCGCCGGTGCGGAGTGGGTCAACCTTCAAGCGCGTGAAAATGGTAATGCGCGGATCGCGCTGGTCGGCGCAACGATAGAAGATGTGCGCAAGGTGATGATCGAAGGCGAAAGCGGGCTGTTGCGGCTGGCGCAAACCGGCGACGAGATCGAATGGCATGTGGGTAAGGGTGAGGTTGCCTTCGGCACCGGGGCAATGGCCTTTGTCTATTCGGCGGAATGCTACGAAAAGCTGCGCGGACCCGAACATAGCCATGCCTGGTGCGACGAACTGGGCAAGTGGAACAACGCCGATGCGTGCTGGGATAATCTCATGCTTGGGCTTCGCCTTGGTGACAAACCGCGCGTCGTGGTGACCACCACTCCGCGCTCGATTGCCCTGTTCCATCGGATCGACAAGGAAGAAGGCGTTGTTTTGCTGCGTGGCAGCACCTCGAAAAACCATAATTTGCCTGCTGAATTTGTGAGGACGGTTAAGGCGTTATACGAAGGCACCCGCTGGGGTCGGCAGGAAATCGAAGGCGAGCTGATCGAGGATGTTGCAGGGGCTTTGTGGACGCGCGATCTGCTGGAGCGGCAGCGCGCAGCGGGCGCGCCCGAATTGAAACGCATCGTCATCGGCGTCGATCCGCCGGTGTCCGATCATGGCGATGCCTGCGGGATTGTGGCGGTCGGGCTGGGGGCGGACAACAAGGCCTATGTGCTCGCCGACCATAGCGTATCGGGCGCATCGCCCGAGCAATGGGCGCGGGCGGTGGCTGGCGCGGTCGAGGCATGGAGTGCTGACCGTGTGGTCGCGGAGGACAATCAGGGCGGCAATATGGTCGAAAGCACTCTGCGCGCGGCCGACTTGGCGATGCCGGTCAAGCGCGTCCATGCGAGCCGGGGGAAATCGGCGAGGGCCGAGCCGGTGGCGGCGCTGTATGAGGCAAAGCGGGCGTTTCATGCAGGATCGTTTCCCGAGCTGGAGGACCAGATGTGCGGGCTGATCGCGGGCGGCGGCTATGAAGGGCCAGGACGCTCGCCCGACCGGGCCGATGCCTTGGTGTGGGCGATGACGGAATTGATGCTGGGCAAGGCAATGCGGACGCCGCGAGTGAGTTTGCTCTGACTTTTCCAAAATAAGGAAAGCCAAATGAACATTTTCGGTTGGAAATCGGCCGGGCGCGGCTTGCTGCGTCCGGCAAAAGCGCGTGTGCAGCAGGACCGGCTGTCGGGTATCCGTTCTTATGATCAGGTGTCGCTCGGGGAATGGCCGCGTAATTATGAGGCGCAGTTGCGCGAGGGCTATCTCCACAACGCGATTGCGCAGCGTGCGGTGCGGCTGGTCGCGGAAGGCTTGGCTTCGGCACCGCTGACGGCGAGCGACCCGCAGGCTTTGGCGTTGGTCAAGGCGACTTCGGGCGGGCAGGCGCTGATCGAGACCGTGACGGCGCATATGCTGCTGCATGGCAATGCCTATGTCGAAATTTTGTCCGGCGTCGATGGCCGTCCGGCGGAACTGTTCGCGCTGCGCCCCGAGCGGGTGAGCGTCGAGGCCGATATGCGCGGGTGGCCGGTGGCTTATCTTTACAAGGCGGGCGAGGTCGCGACGCGGCTGCCCGCAGAAGGCGTCATCCATATCCGATCGATGCATCCGCTCGACGACCATTATGGGCTTGGCTGCCTCGGTGCGGCGTCAGGGGCGGTGGCGATCCATAATGCGGCGACGAAATGGAACAAGGCGCTGCTCGACAATGCGGCGCGGCCTTCAGGCGCGCTGGTGTACGAGGCCGGGGAGAACGGCACGTTATCGGGCGAGCAATATGGGCGGCTCAAGGAAGAACTGGCGGCGAGTTTTCAGGGCGCGGGCAATGCCGGGCGGCCGATGCTGCTCGAGGGCGGGCTGCGCTGGCAGGCGATGGCGCTGACCCCGGCGGAAATGGATTTTGCCGGGCTGAAGGAGGCCGCGGCGCGCGAGATTGCGCTTGCCTTCGGCGTGCCGCCGGTATTGCTCGGGCTGCCGGGTGATGCGACTTATGCCAATTATCGCGAGGCCAACCGGGCTTTGTGGAGCCAGGGGATATTGCCGCTGGCGCGCAAATTGCTGTACGCTTTGGTGGAAGGGCTTCGGCCCTGGTTTACAGGGTTGGAGCTGGGCATCGACCTCGATGCGGTGCCTGCGCTGGCTGAGGATCGTGAGCGGTTGTGGTTGCAGGTCGGCGCGGCCGATTTCCTGACGGTGGAGGAGAAGAGGGCGGCGGTTGGGCTGGATTAGCCCGTATTGCATTTCCAGCGCGAATAATCCCACTGGCCGCCGATATCGTTGCAGGTGCTGATGCCTTCATTTTGCAACAGCCAGTAGCCGCCTGCGATCAGCAGGATGAGGCATAGCGCCATAAAGATCCATCGGCCCATTCGCGCTGCATAGTCCACAATGCTTAAGATTTACAGAGGATTTGACGATGCCTGAACAGAATATACAGGCGCTGCTGGAGCGCGCCTCGGAAACAGGAGCGCGGCGGGCGCTGGCGCGGTTGGGGCTTGATGACCCCAGTGCTGCCAAGGATATGGGCGAGCTGCGCGAACTGCTGTCGGCCTGGCGCGATGCCAAGCGCTCTGCGCGCAAGGCGGCGATCGGCTGGGTCGTGCGGATGGCGCTGGCGTTGCTGCTGATCGGGCTGGCGGTGAAGCTCGGGCTGCCTGGGCTGGTGATCCAATGAGGATGGCCGGCTATGCTGCCATCTTCAATGCGCCGGACCGGGGCGGGGATATCGTGCGCAAGGGCGCCTTTGCCCGCGCGGCGAAGGCCGGGCTGCCACTTCTATGGCAGCATGATGCCAGCAGGCGGATCGGCTTTGTCGAGAGCTTGAGCGAGGACGAGCGCGGGTTGCGCGTAATTGCCAAGCTAGATGGCGAGGAACCGCCAATACATGCGGGAGCAGGATTGTCTTTTGGATACCGAATCCGGCGAATGGATAAAAGAACATATCGTGAACTTATTGACCTCGATCTCGTCGAAGTGAGCGTGGTCGCGCATCCCATGCAGCCGCTTGCGCGGGTGCTGGCCGTAGAAACAACCGAAGGAGAATGACATGGATTATGAAACCAAAGCCGACCCGCTCGAAGCGGTGTTCGAAGGGACTACGGAGGAAACGCCTGTGGTTAGGCCGTATCTGTCGGGTGCGACGATTGCCGATCCGGCGCGGGCTGCGTTTGTGAACGGTTATTTGCGGCGCGGGTCCGAAGTCGAGCTGAAGAGCTTCTCGGGCGCGGTCCCTGCCGATGGCGGATATGCTGTGCCGAAGGAAATCGACGCGGTTATCGACGCGACGCTGAAAACCATTTCGCCTATCCGCGCTATCGCCAATGTGGTTCGTGTGGGGTCTTCGGGTTATCGCAAATTGGTTACACAGAATGGCGTTACGTCGGGCTGGGCAGCCGAGACCGCGATTCGGCCGGAGACTGCGACGCCGACCTTTAACGAAATCGTGCCTAGCTTTGGCGAGCTCTATGCCAACCCGGCGGCGACGCAGGCGATGCTCGACGATGCGGCGTTCGATGTCGAGGCATGGCTGGCGAGCGAGATCGCAACCGAATTTGCCAAGGCCGAGGGTGCAGCCTTCGTCAACGGCAATGGCACCAACAAGCCGCGCGGCTTCTTGCAGGCCCCGACGGCTGTTACAAGCGATGCAACGCGGCCGTTCGGGACTCTGCAATATGTCGCTTCTGGTGCGGCAGGCGCGTTTGTTGCGTCCAATCCGCAGGACAGACTGCTCGATCTGGTCCATGCATTGCGTGCGCCGTACCGCCAGGGTGCGAACTGGGTGATGAATGCATCGACGCTGGCAACGATCCGCAAGTTCAAGACCACCGACGGCGCATTTATCTGGCAACCGGGAATTTCGGCGGGGCAGCCCGATTCGTTGCTCGGCTATCCCGGTGCCAGTTGAGCAGGGCGCAGAAATTGCGCGGCGCGCGCTCGATCTGGTTGGCGTTCGCTTCAGATTGCATGGACGGCATCCGGACGTCGGGCTCGACTGTGTCGGTGTGGTGGCGCGCGCGCTGGCCGGCGAGTCGATTGAGGTTCCTTGCGATTATACGCTGCGAGGTGATTATCTGGGGCGAATTGCTGCCGATATGGATCGTCGTGGTTTCCGCGATGTGAGCGACGCCCCGGTTCGATCCGGCGACATCCTGCTGTGCCTTCCCGCCGAGTGGCAACTGCATTTCGCAATCGCGACGCCTGATGGATTTGTCCACGCGCATGCGGGTTTGCGCCGCGTCGTTCTGACCCCGCCGCCTTTTCCCTGGCCGATAGTCGGCCACTGGCGCCCTACCGGAGATTGAGATGGCTACATTGGTGCTTACCGCTGTCGGCTCTGCAATCGGCGGACCTGTGGGCGGTGCGATCGGGGCGGCTATCGGCCAGCAGATCGACCAGATTATCTTTGCGCCCAAGCCACGCGAAGGCCCGCGGCTCAAGGAGCTGGAGGTTCAGACGTCCAGCTATGGCACCCAGATTCCGGCCATTTTCGGTAACATGCGCGTCGCGGGCACGGTTGTCTGGGCGACCGATCTTGTCGAACGGCGCGCCAGGAGCGGCGGTGGCAAGGGGCGGCCATCGACAATCAATTACAGCTATTCGGTCAGCATGGCGGTGGCGCTATCGAGCAGGCCGATTGCGCGGATCGGACGCATCTGGGCCGATGGCAATTTACTGCGCGGAAGCGCGGGAGACCTGAAGGTCGATGCCCAGCTTCGGCTTTACACCGGCCATGACGACCAGCCGCTCGACCCTTTGATGGCCTCGGCGGAAGCGGCGGGAGAATGTCCCGCGCATCGCGGTCTTGCATATGCAATTTTTGAAGACCTGCAGCTCGCCGATTACGGCAACAGCATCCCGTCGCTCACCTTCGAATTATTCGAGCGCGAGGAGGCGGTGCCCGTCGCTGCCATATTCGATGCGGCTACGGGTGGCGAGGTCGTCGGGACGACCGCGCAAGATGTTCGCGGTTTTGCCCTTTCGGGCCAATCCGCCAAAGAACCGCTTTCGCTTTTGCTCGATATTTTGCCTGTTGAGCTTCGCGTCAGCGAAGCCGGGCTGTTTATCGACGAACCCATTTCGCCGTCGGACAATGCGGCACCGATAAACCCCGTCGTCGCTGAAAATCTTGAACAGTTCGATCCGCCGCTGCAAACACTGGATTCCGTAAGCCAAACCCCGCATTCGCTTGCGCTGCGCTATTTTGACCCAGACCGGGACTTTCAGGCGGGGGTCCAGCGAAGCTAACGAGGCGCTTTTTCGCATAACGCGGTTCAGATTGAGCTTCCCGCCGTGTTGCCGCCCGCACAGGCAAAGCAACTTGTCGACCATCGCCACCTCAAGCTGCTCAGCAAACGGGCGCGTTGGCGCGGCGAGGCGGCTCACAATGCAAGTAGGCTGCGGCCCGGCGATTATTTCGCAGATGCTTTAGGAAGAAAGTGGCAGATCGAGCAGATCGAACATCGGCTCGGTTCGGCGAGCGTTATGGCCGGTTCGGCGACAGGCAATATCGCGCCCGCAGGCACAATTGCCGTTCCCGGCAGAAATGTGCCTGCACCCGATCTGGCGATAGGCGCAACTCGCGTTGCAGTCATAGATCTGCCGATATTCGGGGGCGACGATCCGGCTAAGCCACTTGTTGCGATATTTGCCGCGGGAACGGGCACGGGTTGGCGCAGGGCGGCCTTGTCCCTTCGCACCGGCAACGGACTCGATGATATCGGCACGACTGCAACACCAGCCATCATGGGAACGTCGGTCGATGCGCTTTCGCCTCACAATCCGATCCTCATCGACGAACGCGCGGGGTTCCGGGTGCAATTGCTGAACGAAGCGATGGAGCTTCCGATCCGCACCGGATCGCCGCTGGATTTCGATGCGCCTTATTTTTGGCTGGGCGGCGAATTTATTCGCTATGGTAGTTGTGAAGCGTTGGGCAACGATGTCTATCGACTGTCGCGATTGCAGCGCCATTGCTTCCAGTCCGGTAATCCTCCTTCGCATCATCCTGTCGGCGATCATTTCGTTTTGATCCAAGCAGAAGCGGCCAGATTGATCGACGAAAGAATTTTCGTGCGAGGCGATGTGGTCGAAGTGGAGGCGCTCGGTCTTGGCGACCCCGTTGCCGTATCTGAATCGGTGCTTGTCGATGCACTCGCAATTACGCCTCCGATGCCCGTCCACGGTGCAGCGAAAAGAAATGCCGATGGATCAGTGTCGGTCCAATGGGTGCGTCAGTCGAGAGTTGATCTTGGCTGGCGCGATGGCGTCGATCAAATAATGGCCGAAGGGCAGGAGCAATATGTCGTTGGTCTGACGGCGGATGGCGCATTTGTCGGTGAATGGACGACGGTCGAGCCCCGCCTGTTTTTCGGACCATCCGAATGGGCGGCTCTGGCAATAGCAGGGAATGCTGCGGTCACTTTTGCCGTGCGACAGATAGGCAGACATGCGCAGTCCGAGCCGTTGAATGTCAATCTAGCCTGAGACTGAAATCAACAAATTAAACGAAAAGGTCGAATGTCATGCCAGAAACCGCTCGCCACAAACTGCCGCTTCTGGCCGTCAGCCAAGCGCAGAAAGAAATCACCCATAATGAAGCGCTGATTCGTATCGATGCATTGCTTGATGCTGTCGCACAGGCCGAACTCGCAACCCCACCTGTTCTGACCGATGCGGATATAGGTAAATGCTGGCTGATCGGGGCGTCGCCTAGCGGCGACTGGGCTGGCAAGCACCGCCAACTCGCCGTGTGGATCGGCGGCAGCTGGCGCTTCTGCTCGCCTGCCGAAGGAATGCAGCTGAGATTGCAATCTTCGGGTACCGACCGCGTATATTCGGCGGGCTCTTGGGTAACGGCGCCGACGATTCCAGACCCCTCAAATGGCACTGTCATCGATATAGAAGCACGTCAGGCAATTGCTTCGCTGCTCGCATATTTACGGTCTACAGGCAAAGTTACATCGTGACCTAGATTCCTGTGGTTTTTCTATACCAAAATTCACCGCAATTTCGCAAAATAGCGACATTTCAGCAACAGTTTAGCGACATAGTTGCTTGCATCGATGGAACAGAATCGATAGACCTGCGTTCTCGAATTTCCGTTCCTAAGAAAGAAAAGGGGAAAGTTGATGCGTAAGTTAGCCATAGGTATGGCACTCGCTTCCACTGCTCTGGCATCACCGGCTCTGGCCCGCGACGACCAGTGGTATGTCGGAGTAGATGGCGGTGCCATGATTGTTGAAGACCTGCCTTTGAATATCTCTGGTACCAGCGGTGCAGGGTTGATCGACGCAGACAAGGGTTATGACTTTGGTGGCCTCGTAGGTTACGATTTCGGCGGCTTCCGTTTGGAAGCCGAAGTTTCGTATCGCGAAGCAGATTTGGAATCGACGCAAATTTCAGCGCTCGGTATTCCGCTTACTGCAGGAACCGCTACGACGACGGGCAGTTTCGCTTCAGCAGGTGATGTGAATGCGCTTAGCTTCATGGTCAATGGCTTGCTCGACTTCGGTGATGATGATGGCATTCAAGGTTTTGTGGGCGGTGGCGTGGGCGTTGCTCGCGTTGATGTCCAGAACATTGTGGCCGCGCCGTCGTGGCTGGACGATTCGGATACCGGATTTGCATGGCAGGCTCTTGCTGGCGTTCGCGCCCCAATAAGCGATAGCTGGGATGTGGGTCTTAAGTATCGCTTCTTCAACGCGAAGGACGTCGACCTGGTGGATCGTCTGGGCCGTGACGTAAGCACGCGCTTCCGTTCGCACAGCCTCATGGGTAGCTTGATCTATAACTTCGGTGGTGCACCGGAGCCTGTGGAAGTGGCACCGCCGCCTCCGCCGCCTTATGTGGCACCGCCACCCCCGCCGCCACCCCCGCCGCCTCCGGCTCCGGTGTGCAACACGGGTCCCTACATCGTATTCTTCGATTGGGATAAGTCGAACCTGCGTCCCGACGCAGCTTCGGTTCTGGATAATGCGGTCGCCCAGTACGCCAATTGCGGCAACGCAAAAGTCATGCTGGCAGGTCACGCGGATAAGTCGGGTAGCGCAAGCTACAACGTCGGCCTGTCGCAGCGCCGTAACACCACTGTTCGCGGTTATCTCGAATCCAAGGGCGTTGCAGGCAGTGCGATCACCACCGAAGCATTTGGTGAAACGGCTCCGCTCGTTCAGACCGCCGATGGTGAGCGTGAACCGCAAAACCGTCGCGTGGAAGTTAGCTACGGTCCGGGTTCGGGCATGTAACTCCGAATTCTGGCATTGTCAGAAGATGAGGGGCCGGTCGAAAGACTGGCCCCTTTCTATTTGCGGATGTGAGACTAGAACTAAGCTGTGCTTGCCAATATCTATGCAGCGGCTTTGCTCTTCGACCGGTCTGCTCCGGCTGCGGCTTCAAGCAGCCGTGTCTCGAGCGATTTCAAGCGGCTGCGGTTTTCAATTTTGCCCCCGAAAAGGTCGGTTACATAAAAGGTATCGACCGCGCGTTCGCCATAGGTTGCAATATGCGCGCTGTGCAGCGTGACCTTCGATTCGAACAACGCCTGAGCGAGATTGTTCAATAATGCCGGACGATCCAGCGCGTTGACCTCGATTACGGTGAAGCGGTTCGATGCCTGGTTTTCGATGAGTACGGAAGGCGAGATTTTGAAAGCATCGGCGCGGCGCAGTGCCTTGGGTTTGGCATCGAGCTGCACCATCAGTTTGGCCCGGTTGGTCAAAGCTTCTTTAATGCTGCGTGCGAGCCGCGCAAGCTGACCTTGCTCCCTAAATGGCCGCCCTAAAGGGTCTTGGATCAGGAAATTGTCCACGGCCATTCCATCATTGCTGGTATGAATACGGGCGTCGATAATATTGCCGCCCGCCAAATGAATGGCACCGGCAATGCGATAAAACAGGCCCGGGTGGTCGGCGGCGTAGACCGTAACCAGCGTCGCGCCGCGCTCCGGATAATAGCAGGCATCAATTGCAAGGTCCGTGTCGATATTGGCCAGCAAATGCCGCGCATTGCGCTCGATAATGTCGCTCGGTTCTGCAATCCAATAGGCGTCGGGCAGGCGTTTCGCCAGTTTCGTAAAGTCCGGTGCAGCGAGGCCAAGCGCAGTTTCCAGTTGCGCCTTTTTCGTTGCGATACGCTCTTCACGACCGCGCTGTTTGTGACCCAGACGCAGAACTTCCTCCGTCGCTTCGAAGAGGTCGGACAGCAACTGTCGCTTCCAGCTGTTCCACACCCCGGGCCCCACTGCGCGGATATCGACGACCGTAAGGACGAGCAGCAACCGCAAGCGCTCGGGCGACTGCACGGCCTGGGCGAAATCCAGGATAGTTTTGAAATCGGCAAGGTCGCGTTTGAAGGCCGTTGCAGACATCAGGAGATGATAACGAACCAGCCAAGAAACCGCTTCGGTTTCGGCCGAAGTAAGCCCCAGCCGTGGGCACAGATTTTCGGCTACCTCAGCGCCCAATATACTGTGGTCGCCGCCGCGTCCTTTGGCGATGTCATGCAAAAGCGTCGCAACGAATAGTACCCGCCGACTGACAATCTGACGCATAATGGCTGTCGATAATGGATGGTCGTCCTTCAGATCGCCGCGCTCGATCTCAGCTAGTAAGCCGATGGCGCGGATCGAATGCTCATCGACCGTGTAGTGGTGATACATGTCGAATTGCATTTGCGCCACTACGCGACGGAAATCGGGGACAAAGCGGCCGAATACGGTCGACTCGTTCATCCAGCGCAGCACCGTTTCAGGATCGCGAGGCGATGTCAGCACGTCCATGAAAAGAGCATTAGCCCTTGGGTCGCGCTGCACGGACCGATCAATCAGCCGCGCATCGCGCTGCGCGGCACGCATCGCTAGAGGATGGATTTCAAGCCCGTGCAAATCGGCAAGCTGGAAAACTTCTATCAACCGAACCGGGTCTTCTGCAAAAAAGCCGTCGTGCGGCAAACCCAATCGACCGCGATCGAGTTGGAAGCCGTTCAATTTGCGCGGGTTGCGATTGAAAGTCGGCAGGAAACGCCGCCCTTTTTTCGCCATGCTGTCGTCGAGATGGGCCAGGAACAGCCCGGTCACATCGCCAACAGCTTTTGCGTTCAGAAAATAATATTGCATGAAACGCTCGACCGCCGAGCGTCCGGGGCGGTCAGCGAACTGCATGCGCTCGGCAACTTCGCGCTGCAAGTCGAAGGTCAGCCGGTCTTCGCCGCGACCGGTGATATTGTGCATGTGACAACGCACCGCCCACAGGAAATTTTCTGCTTTGCGGAAGCGCCGATATTCGTCGGCGGTCAGCAGGCCCACGCCGACAAGGTCCGACGCAGACGACACGCGGTGGATATATTTTCCGATCCAGTAGAGCGTGTGCAGATCGCGCAGGCCGCCCTTGCCGTCCTTGACATTGGGTTCCACCACATAGCGGCTGTCGCCCATGCGTTTGTGGCGCTCGTCCCGTTCCGCCATCTTAAGCTTGACGAATTCGGGCGCAGTCTTGCCAACCACTTCGTTCCAGAAACGCACCGAGGCTTCTTCGTAAACCACGCGGTCACCCCACACGAAACGGCTTTCGAGCAAAGCTGTGCGGATTGTCAGATCTTCCTGCGCCATCTTGACGGTCTCGTCGAGCGAACGGCTGGATTGGCCGACTTTCAGGCCTAGGTCCCAGAGCAGATAGAGAATGGCTTCGACCACCTGCTCTGTCCATGAACTGCGCTTATAGGGCGTGACAAAGGCGATATCGACATCGCTATACGGCGCCATTTCGCCCCTGCCATAGCCGCCGACTGCCAGTATCGCGATGCGTTCGGAAGCCGACCGGTTCGCCGCCCGGTAGGCGTGGTTGGTGACATAATCGTAAATCAGCCGGACCAACTGGTCGATCAGAAAGGCCTGTTCTGCCGCTGCGCGATAGCCTTGCGAAGGGTTTTCGCCCAAGCGTCGCTCGATCTCGGCCCGCCCCGCTGCCAGCGCCGCCTGCAATTGCTCCAGCACCTTTGCGCGCTGCGTGAGCGGTTCGCGCGCCGCGACAATGCTGTCGAGAATTTCGGCAAGCGCCTTGCGGTCGATAATCTCACGCTGCCTGATGATATTGTCGGGTGCCGAAGCCATCCGACCTATCTAGGCGCGATTGCGCCGCCTGTCAGCCTCCAGCGGCAACTCTTTCATTATATTCGCGCCGCAGGGTAATACGGTCGATTTTCTGCGTACCCAATCTCGGCAACGGTTCGGGTGCCTGCCAGAAATGCACGGGCATCTTGAACGGCGCCAGGCGAGGCGCGAGGAATGCTTTAAGATCGTCTGCCGAGACCGATGCGCCATCCTTGGGATGATATACGATGCCTGGAACCTCGCCATATTTCTCATCGGCGATGCCAAAGACGGACAGTTCTGCAATTAAGTCATGTTCATAAGCCGCAGCTTCGACTTCGGGGCAGCTGATATTCTCGCCGCCCCTTATGATGATGTCTTTCTTGCGGTCGACGATGAACAGATAGCCGTCTTCGTCGAGATAGCCGATGTCGCCGGTGCGGAAAAACCCGTCGTCGGTGAAGGCATCGCGCGTTGCCTCTTCATTTTCCCAATAGCCGTTGAAATTCGCGATGGTGCGGATGCAGACCTCGCCGCGTTCGCCCTGCGGCATGTGGTTGCCGTCATCGTCGAGCATGGCAACTTCAACAAGGGGCTTGGTCGCAGGGCCGGTGCTGGTCGGCTTGGCAAGATAATTTTCGGTGAAGTTGCCGCAGCCGACGCCGTTGGTTTCGGTGAGGCCATAGCCCAATAGCGGGTAACCCCAGCTCATTTCCTTGCGGATTTTCTTCACATGTTCGACCGGACGCGGTGCGCCGCCCGCCGCAAAGCCTGTGCAACTGGTCAGGTCATATTTATGCCGGTTCGGATGGGTCGCAAGCTCGATGCTCATCAGCGGCACCCCGACAAAATAGCTGATGCGCTCCTTCTCGATGATCCGCATCGCCTCTTCGGCATCCCATTTTGGCATCATCACCAGTTTGCGGCCGATGGCGAAGCTTTGCAGCACCAGCGGCACTGATGCGGTGACGTGGAATAGTGGCACATTTACCAATGCCGAAGGCTGCGCGGGCATCGACTGCCCGGTTGCGCTTAGCAATTCGAAAAACACGAGCGTTTGGCCGACATAGCTCATCGCCCCTTGCACGACAGCACGATGGTCGGAAACCGCACCTTTGGATTGTCCCGTCGAGCCCGAGGTGTAGAGTATCGTCGCATTATCGAGCGGGCCGATTGCCGGAAGCGGCGTCGAGGCATCGCCACCCTGCGAGGTCAGCACCGAGAGCCCATCGATCGGCGAACAATCATGGCTGAAGATCAGCAGCTGGCAGTCGCCGATATCCTCGCCCTCCAGCCGCGCAGCACGCTGCGCATCGGCAAGCACGTAGCGGCAGCCGACCATGCGAATGCCCTCGGCCAGCTCTCCACCCTGCCACCAGCCGTTCAATAGCGTGGCAACGCCGCCCGCCATGATGATTGCCATATAGGCGATGATCCAGTTGGCTGAGTTGCGCGCGGCGATACCAACGCGCTCGCCTTTCTGCAAACCACGCCCCTCGACCAGCCCACCAGCCAGCGCTCGCGCTGCCGCATAGGTTTCGCCAAAAGTATAGCGGCATTCGCCGTCGACCAGAAATTCCTTGTCAGCATGTGTTGCACAAAAAAATGCGAGATAATCGGCGACATTTGCCGGAGCCTTGGCGAGCATCGGCAGTTGCACGCCATATTTCTCGACATAGGTCACGGTAAGTGGACCATCATTTTCCATCAAACGGGTAATGGTTGCGTTGATTGCGAGGTCCAGTTCGGACGGCATGTGATTCTCTCCTAAATTCTTTGTGCACCTTCTATTTCGCTCTATAGGAATGTCAAAATTTCCCGAGGAGCTTTTGTGCCGTTCGAACTCATTGCCGCTACAACCAACTATATCCAGTTCACCGATCTGGGCCTCGGGCCGGTCGCGCTTGACCTAGGATTTTTTCAGATCCGCTGGTATTCGCTTGGTTATCTCGCCGGGATATTGCTCGGTTACTGGTTCCTGCTAAAACTGCTCGCGAAACCGGGCGCACCGATGTCGCGTGTTCATGCCGATGACATGATCCTCTATGCGACGCTTGGCATCATCCTTGGCGGGCGTATCGGCTATATCCTCTTTTACCAGCCGTCGATCCTGCAAAACCCAGTTGATATCTTCAAATTATGGGAAGGCGGTATGTCGCTGCACGGTGGTGCGTTGGGCACGATCTTCGCCATCTGGCTGCTGGCGCGCAAGCACAAGCTCTCCTTCCTGCGAGTGTGCGATTATATTGCGTGCGTCATACCCTTTGGGCTGTTCCTCGTAAGGCTTGCCAATTTCGTCAATGACGAGCTTTGGGGCCGCGTCACCGACGTGCCATGGGCCGTAGTATTTCCCAATGGCGGCGATCTGCCGCGTCATCCGAGCCAGCTTTATGAAGCCGTACTCGAAGGGCTGCTGATGGCCGCGATCCTGTGGCCGCTCTTTTTCAAGACCGATGCGCGCTACAAGCCCGGCTTCCTGTTCGGGATGGCGGCGCTTATATACGGCCTGTCGCGTTTCACCGTTGAGTTTGTGCGCGAGCCCGACCAGCAACTGCAATGGCTGGTCGAGGCAAGCGGCCTCAGCATGGGCCAGTGGCTGACCATCCCGATGATCCTGATCGGCCTGTTCCTCGTGCTTACCGCTGCAGGACGGCGCCAGCGGGTCGAACCGGTAGCCGGGCATAACAGTGTCGCCTGACGCAGGGCAACTTGCACTCAGGCTGGCAAAGCAGATCGAAGGGTCTGGCCCGATCAGCGTCGCCGAATATATGCGCGCCGCCAATGTAGAATATTATGCCAGCGGCGATCCGTTTGGAGTCGATGGCGATTTCATCACCGCACCGGAAATCAGCCAGATGTTCGGCGAACTGGTCGGCATGTGGCTGACCGACATGTGGCTGCGGCAGAATAGCCCTGGCAATTGTCATTATGTCGAGCTTGGCCCGGGCCGAGGGACATTGGCTGCCGATGCGTTGCGCGCGATGGCGCGGTTCGAGTTTGCGCCCGATGTGCATTTTGTCGAAACGAGCGAGGCGTTGCGCGCCAAGCAAGGCGAGCATGTGCCGCAGGCGCAGTTTCACGATGGCATCGACTCGTTGCCGACTGATGGGCCTTTGCTGGTTATCGCCAACGAATTTTTCGACGCACTTCCGGTGCGACAGCTCATATTGACCCATGCCGGCTGGCGCGAGCGCGTAGTGGTCCGCGACCGGGGCACAAGATTTGCCGCCATGCCAGGTGCTTCCGCAATGGATGCAGCCGTTCCCGAAGCTCTCCGCAATGCGCCGGTAGGGAGCATTTTTGAATCCTCGCCCGATTCAACCGGTGTCATGTACGAACTGGCCGCACGGATAGCGGCGCAGGGCGGGGTGATGCTCATCGTCGATTATGGCTACGCGCAGCCGGGGCTCGGGAGCACATTGCAGGCGGTGAAGGCACATCAGCATGTCGATCCATTCACCAACCCCGGCACTTGCGATCTGACCGCGCATGTGAACTTTATCGAGCTGGGAAATATGGCACGGATGCGCGAGCTCACTGTTGCCGGGCCGACCGCGCAAGGGGTGTGGCTATCGGCGTTAGGGATCAATCAACGCTCAGCAATGCTCGCCGAAGCGTCGCCCGAACGCGCGGATGAAATTCACGCTGCGCGTGACCGGCTGACCAAGGCCGACGAAATGGGAACCTTGTTCAAGGTAATGGCAGTGCATTCGGCAGACTGGGCCTCTCCCGAAGGCTTCGGCAACGCGATCGAATAGATTTAGCCGATCCAGTCGCTGACTTGGACCGCCACATCATTGGCTGCTTCGTTGAGCGCAATGCCCGCCGGACCAGCTTCTACAGCGCTCACCGGACGGCGCGCTTCGAACCGTTTCTTGTCGACCGATACACCTCGAACCAACTTGACCGCGTCGTACACAACGACCGCTTCCGAGGTCGAAGCATCCAGGCCAAACGCAATCAAGCCCCCCGACAGATATTGCATCGCCTTGCCGCCTGCGTCGGTTTCGTTGAGCACTAGCCGACCCGTCTTGGCGGCGATGGTTTCCATCAGCAATGATTGCATCAGCCGCGATGGTTTGTCGGCCCAAACCGCATCTTTCAGATAGGCGAGGCTGCTATCGCTGGTCTGCACCGGGACGCGGTTGGTATCCAGCGTACGCGGTGCTTCGGGCAATAGCACGATCAGCGCGTCGCTCGACGCGCCACTTTTCGCGGTTCCGTTGGCCACGGTGTTACTTGCGGTCAGCACCAATAACGACGGCGGTGCCTTTCCGCCAAAGCTTACACAGGCGCCCAGCGCGAAAGCGAGTGTAACTGTCAGAACGGCATTTCGAAGCGTTTTGTTCATGGTCAATTCCGTTTCCTGCCGTCAGGCTTGTAATCGGGCAAGTCAGGCGCGCTGACGACGCCGCCAAGGCCATTCTGGTCCACCCGCTCTGTCACAGATTTCAGCGAAACCGATAGCTCGCGCAAATCGCGGGCCAATTGCGTGACTTCGGGCAATGTTTGCGTGTTCAGAGTTTCGATTGCCGGATTGGCGTTGTTCAATGTCACTTCTAGCGCGGCGAGGCTGCCATTGGCGGATTTAAGAGTCTTTCGAAGCTCGGCCATCATCGGGCGCCCGTCGCTGTCTAGCAGCTGATTTACCGTGCCGCTGAGTGCGCCCAATTGTTCGGCAGCAACGCCGGCCTTTTGCACTGCAACGCGTGCTTCCTGCAGCGTCAGTTTAATTTCCGGCCCCTGATCTGCCAGCGTTCCCGAGATATCCTCAACATTGGCGAGGATACCTTCAATCGACGCTTGGTTCTTGTCGGACAATATGTTGGTCAGCCGCTCGGTCAGAGTCGAAAGCCGTTCAAGCAACAAAGGAGCATTGTTGAGCAGTTCGCCCAATGCACCCGGCTTTGTGGGGATGACCGGCACGCCTGTGGGACAAGCCGATTTCGGATTTTCCGCAGGGCAACGCAGCGGCGGCGCGCCCTTTACCGCACCGTCGAGCTGGATTTCGGAAACGCCGGTAAAGCCGACACCGTTGATTGTCGCCGTCGTACCGAGCAAGATCGGCACTTCATCCTTTATCTTGATCCGCACCCGTACGAAATCGGGATCGGGTTCCCACAGTTCGATCTTGTCGATCTCGCCCACGGGTACACCGGAAAAAGATACGCCCGAACCCTTGGCAAGGCCATTGACCGACTGCTGGAAGAAGATGTCATATTCTTTCCTGTCGCCTTCGCCTGCGCGCGACAGCCAGATGATGAACCCGGCCAGCAGCGCCAGCAAAAGCAGCGTGATCGCGCCGACCATGACATAATTGGACTTTGTTTCCATCGTCTTGCCTTATGCCTTCCCTGCCATTGCATTGTCCACGACCGATTTCTCCGCCTTGGCGTGTCCACGCTGCGCGGCACGCCCCCGCGGGCCAGTGAAATATTCCTTGATCCACGGATGGTCGGTGGCGAGCAAATCCTTGATCGGGCCAACTGCGATGACTTTATGGTCGGCGAGTACCGCGACGCGGTCGCAAATCGCATAAAGCGTATCGAGATCATGCGTAATCAGGAACACGGTCAGACCCAAAGTCTCCTTCAGTTCGCGCGTTAGATTATCGAAATTGGCCGCGCCGATAGGGTCGAGCCCTGCCGTCGGTTCGTCGAGGAACAGAAGTTCGGGGTCCATCGCCAGCGCGCGTGCCAGCCCTGCGCGCTTTTTCATACCGCCCGACAGTTCGGACGGATATTTGTGCGCAGAATCTGCAGGCAGGCCACTCAGGTGGATTTTATATCGAGCGATTTCGTCGAGCATTTTCGGGCTGAAATCGGGATAGAATTCGCGCAGCGGCACCTGTACATTTTCCGCAACCGTCAGCGTCGAAAACAGCGCGCCGCCCTGGAATAGCACACCCCAGCGTCGCCGCACGTCGGTCGCTTCATCCTCTTCCTTGCCGACCATCGCTTCTTCGAACACGCGAATGTCACCCGCTTCGGGTGTCTGAAGACCGATAATCGAACGCATCAGCACGGATTTGCCGGTGCCAGAACCGCCGACCACGCCCAATATCTCGCCGCGACGGACGTCGAGGTCGAGATCCTTGTGGATGATCTGGTCCCCAAAGCTGTTGGTGAGGCCCCGTACCGAAATGATGCTTTGTTCAGCCATCGCTCAATCCCAGCCGATGCTGCTGAAAAAGATCGCGAAAAAGGCGTCCAGAACGATGACGAGAAAGATTGCCTGCACAACGGCAGCGGTGGTGCGTTCGCCGACTTGCTCGCTGTTGCCTTCGACCTGCATCCCTTGAAAACAGCCGGCCATTGCGATGATCGCGCCAAAAACAGGTGCTTTTATCAGACCGACCCAGAGATCCGTCATGGGCGTGACCTCACGCAGGCGTATGATGAAAGTGGCTGGCGGGATCTCCAATATGATCCAGCATAGCAAGCCGCCGCCGATGACCGCCATGACCGACGCATAAATGCCGAGCAGGGGCATCATAACCACCGCGGCAATCACGCGGGGAATTACCAGAGCTTCGGTCGGGACAACGCCGATTGTTCGCATGGCGTCGATTTCCTCAGTGATCTTCATCGTGCCGATCTGCGCAGCGAACGCAGAGCCGGACCGGCCCGCGACCATGATTGCCGTCATCAATATGCCAAGTTCGCGGAATGTCAGTCGACCGACCAGGTTGATGGTGAAAACTTCAGCCCCGAATTGTGCGAGCTGGACCGCACCTTGTTGTGCGATCACGATGCCGATCAGGAAGCTCATCAGCCCGATAATGCCGAGCGCCTTTACCCCGACCGAGTCGAAATGCTGGACAACCGAATTCATGCGAAACCGGCGGGGGTTGGCCATCAGGACGAAAAAGGCCTTCACCACCTGCCCGACAAAGCCGAGGAAATGCAGGAGAGTCGATGCCGCAACGACAACGCCGTTGCCGACTTCGGCAAGGAAGCGGTCTACCGAAGAAAGATGCGGCTTGGCGACTGGCTCGCTATCGTCGACACCGCCAATGGCATCGATCAGGCGTGTCGCATCGCTGTCGGCACCCACGATTTCAGCGTTGTGATCGCGCGCTGTGCGGTAGATCAGCCACGCGCCGACCGTATCGATATGGTCGACCGTGCTCAGGTCGAGTTTCGAAACTGTGCCGGACAGGTTTTGCAAACGCGCATCAAGGTCGCCGATGCAGGTAATCGCCAGGCTGCCGGAAAAACGGATGATGCCGCCACCGCCAGGCAGTTGTTCCTCGGTGAAATCGGCAGCTTTAGCCATGAAGCCCTAACTGGCGCATTATCGGAACTATCACAAGCCTGTAGACTTTTTGTTTTCGATAGTGACAGTTAGACTGCGATGCCGAACCCCGATACCACGTTGATCGCCATTTACGACATGGACAAAACGGTCACGCGCCGCGCGACCTATAATGGCTTCCTTCTGCATATGGCCTTCAACAAGTCGCCGTGGCGATTGTTCCTTTCACCGCTGCTTCCGGTCGGGCTGGCGCTCTATGCGCTCAAGATATGGGATCGCGGGCGGCTCAAGCAATTTTCGCAGATGCTGCTGATTGGACGGCATGTTCCGAAGGAACGCTTTGCCAAATATCTGGAAAGCCATGCCGATTTGGTTGTCGGCAAAAATGTCTATCCACAATTCCGAGAGCGCGTGGCCGAAGAAAAGGCGGCTGGATACCGCCATGTCATGGCGACGGCATCTTACCGGCTCTATGTCGAGGCGATTGCCAAGCGGCTTGGGTTCGACGATGTGATCGCTACCGACCTTGCCACAAATAGCAGCGGCCATGTGCTGGCACGGATTGACGGGCATAATTGCTACGACGCGGCGAAGCTGGAACTGGTCAAAGGCTGGATGGCGGCCAACGGTTTAAAGCGTGAAAGCAGCCATATCCGCGCCTATTCGGACCATGTCTCCGACGCGCCATTACTAGCTTATGCCGACGAAGCTTATGCCACCAACCCGCATGCGCCGCTCGCCGAAATGGCAAGGGCGAATGGCTGGGAAATCATCGACTGGCGTTGAAGGCCAGTCGATAGCCGACCGCCGGTTCGTTAATGATCAATTGTGGTTCGGTTGGGTCACCTTCGAGTTTTTGCCGGAGAGAACGCACGGCGACTCGAAGATAATCGATGTGGCCCTCATGCGCCGGACCCCAAATTGTGCGTAGCAATTGCGCATGGGTCAGAACACGGCCGGTATGCTTTGCGAGCTCGGCGAGCAGCGCATATTCCTTGGGCGTCAGATGCACTTTTTCGCCCGCTTGATGCACCGATCGCCGGTGCAGATCGATCGAGAGCGTGCCGATCATAATCGGTTCTTGTTCGCCGCCGGGGCTCAGGTCTACCAGATTGTCGACATAGCGGTCGAGCTTTGCGGTTTCTGCTGCTGCGCTCGCGAGCAATTTCGGATCGCTTGAACCGGCCCTCTTCAAGGCGCGAACAACAGCGCCGATCGTGTTAAGTCGGGGCTTGATGTCGTCACCGATCGAGGCAAGCAGGGCTGATCGTATGCCATCGCGTTCGCGCATCGAGGCAGCATCTCTCGCCTCTTGGTCCAGTCGCGCCCGTTCGAGAGCAAGCGCGACTTGGTCAAGCAGGTTTGCAAGGAGAAGTTTCTGGCTTTCCGGTAACGCCGGCTGGCCATCTTCACGGGCAAGCCCAACTGCGGCTATCGCTGAGTCGTTTGACGCTATGGGGTGGAATTGCCAGTCCGCCGCATTGCCGCGTCCAACGCCGCGTCCGGAGATCTCGCAGGTTTTCAGTGTCAAAGCAGCGGCTGCAAGGTCATTGGGTGCGAGTATTTCGCCAGCGGGCTCACTCGCTACAATCTCAACATCGTCATGGCTGATTGCAAGGACCGCGTGGCAAGAAAATAATGACGACAATTGGGTAACGGCTACATCCGCAATCGCGTCCCTGCTGTTGCAGGACAGCAGCCGTCTTGCAAAGCCGGCTATCGTCGCGTTGCGCGCCGCATGACGGGCGGCGAGCCGTGCCTGGCGCCGAAGCGAAGACGCGAGGTGACTGGTCACTAGTGCCACAAGAAATAGTACGGCGACGGTAACGATATCGGCTGCGCTATGAATGACAAAGGTTTGATAAGGGGCGGTGAAGTAGAAATTAAATGCCAGTGTCGAAACCGTGGCCGCAGCGATTGCCGCAAAACGCCCACTGAAAATCGCCGAAACCAGAACGGGCGGAAGATAAAGCAGTACAATAGGGGCATTCCCCCAGGCGGGCGGCATCAACAGTCCTGCCATCGTGGCAAATGTAACCATGAGCAATGCTGCAACGAAGCCGGCAGCTCTGGCAGTTGCCGATGGCTCCTGGCCTTCCGGCAAGATCAGATTTCCTATCATGTCTGCAATATGCGCCCTCCTGCGGCCGGCCGTCCAGAGATTCACGTGCCGTCTTATACAAATCCACATGGAAATTTAATGCGCCTAGGGTCCATCTGGAGGGCATGAAAAAACACATCGACGCCGATCAGGTTTCCGCCGAACCCGTGCAGCACCAAGCTGCCGGAGGACATAAAGATAAATTGCCCGTATTGATGCTGGGCGCGATAGGCGTTGTTTACGGCGATATCGGCACCTCACCGTTGTACGCGATGAAGGAAAGCTTCATCGGCCCCCATCCGCTTGCAGTCGACAGCCTGCATGTCTTCGGCGTGCTGAGTCTGGTCTTCTGGTCGCTGATGCTAATCGTCACGGCAAAATATGTATTCGTCGCCATGCGTGCCGATAACAAAGGAGAGGGGGGTTCGTTTGCCCTGCTCGCGCTAATCTCGCGCCATTTGGAAGATGGCCGCAGGAAAATACTGCTCGTGATGCTCGGAATTGCGGCCGCAGCACTTTTCTATGGCGATGCCATGCTGACGCCCGCGATATCCGTGCTGTCGGCAGTTGAGGGACTCACTGTCGTCGAGGAACGACTGCAGCCGCTGGTATTGCCGGTTGCGGTCCTTATCCTGATAGCACTTTTCCTCATCCAGTCGCGTGGAACGGCGCGCGTCGGTGCGCTGTTCGGCCCCATTGTCCTCGTCTATTTCACCGTGCTTGCTGTGCTTGGCATTGTTAATATCGCTGCGCATCCTGAGATCTTGGGGATTGTGAATCCCTATTGGGCTTATCAATTTTTCCTCAACGACCCGAAGCTCGCATTTCTGGCGATGGGTTCGGTATTTCTTGCGGTAACGGGTGCAGAGACGCTTTATGCGGATATGGGCCACTTCGGTCGAAAGGCGATCGGCTATAGCTGGCTGACGCTTGTCTATCCGTGCCTAATGCTGAATTATATGGGGCAGGGCGCATTGCTGCTAACCAACCCCGCTGCCGTCGAAAATCCGTTTTTCTACATGGCACCCGAATGGGCACGCTTGCCGCTTGTGCTGATTTCTACAGCAGCAACAATCATTGCCAGCCAGGCGGTCATTTCCGGGGCGTTCTCGGTCACGCATCAGGCGATCCAGCTCGGCTTTTTGCCACGCCTCAAGACCGCGCATACAAGCGAAAAAGCGGCTGGCCAGATTTACATGCCACTCATCAACTGGGGTCTGCTGGCTATGGTGCTCGTACTCGTGCTGGGCTTCCAGCAATCGACACGCCTCGCGGCAGCTTATGGCATTTCGGTGATCGGAACGATGGTGATCACCACAGCGATGCTGGCGTTTCTAGTGACTAAGGTCTGGCACTGGAACCGCTGGGCAGCCTTTGGCACGATAGGCGTGTTCGCGACTGTCGATCTCCTGTTTTTTACGTCCAACATCACCAAGCTTGCTGACGGTGGTTGGGTGCCGTTGCTGATTGCTGCGGTCATATTCATTGTCCTGACAACATGGACAAAAGGCCGTCGCTTGATGCGACAACGGTTGTCGGACGACGCTGTGGCAATGGAAGTTTTCATCCGCTCTACGGCATCTTCCGTCCACCGGGTCTCCGGAACGGCGGTATTCTTGTCGGCTTCTGCCGATGGCATTCCAGCTGCATTACTGCACAATTTGAAGCACAATCAGGTGCTGCATGAGCATGTCGCGATACTGACCGTCCAGGTGGAAGAGATGCCTTATGTGGACGCGGCAGACCGAATCCAAATGGAGAAGTTGGAAGGCGGATTCTTTCGCATCATGCTGCGATACGGTTTCATGGAAGAAGTCGATATTCCCCACGAACTTGCGCGCATCGAACGCTGCGGTGATGCTTTCGATCCCATGCGGACAAGCTATTTTCTCGGTCGCCAAAAGCTCATCGCGTCCAAGGAAGTTGCAGGCATGGCGTTATGGCGGGAACATATTTTCGCTTGGATGCTCCAGACATCTGAATCGGCAATGGACTTTTTCAAACTGCCGACCAACCGCGTGGTGGAGCTAGGCAGTCAACTGCGGATTTGATACGATCTACACTGCCGCCAACGCCTGATCGAAATCGGCGATCAAATCGTCGGCATCCTCAATCCCTATCGAAATACGCACCAGATTGTCGGTGATACCAAGCGCGTCTTTGCGTTCCTGCGGCACTGACAGATGCGTCATCGCAGCGGGATGGCTGGCGAGCGTTTCGGTGCCGCCAAGGCTGACCGCGAGCTTAGCGATCTTCAGCGCGTCGAGGAAACGAAAGCTTTCCGCCTCGCCGCCCTTGATGAAGACAGAGAAGGTCGAACCCGCGCCAGTGCAATGGCGGTTATAGATATCCTGTTGCCGGGCATCATCGATGTCACCGAGATAGCCGAGCCCCTCGACCTTCGGATGGGCCTTGAGGAAGGCGCAAACCTTCGCCGCGTTCTCGCCCGCGCGCGACATGCGGAGTTCGAGCGTTTCGAGGCTCCTGAGCAGCATCCACGCGGTATTGGGATCGCAGATCGTACCGATGACGTTGCGCATCGGGCGGATGATGTCGATCAGCGACTGGTCGCCGCATACGCCGCCCGCGACTAGGTCGGAATGTCCGCCCGCATATTTTGTCAGGCTGTAGACGACCAGTTCTGCACCCTGCCTGATCGGCTGCTGCCACAGGGGGCCAAGGAAAGTGTTGTCGATGGCGATGGCAGGTTTCGCATCGCCCATGAAGGCAGCATCGCGCGCCGCGCGCACGGCCTCGACATCGACCAAAGCATTGGTCGGGTTGGCAGGACTTTCGAGATAGACAAGCGCCACCTTGCCGTCGGTTTCGGTTGCCTTGGTCTTTGCGCGCTCAAGAACCTCGTCGATTTCCTCGCGCGTTGCGCCTGCCGGAAAGTCGAAATAGTGGACGCCAAAGCGCGATAAAATGCGCGCAATCAACGTCTCGGTCGCGGCATAAAGCGGCCCCGAATGCACGATGACATCATTCTGGCTGACCAGCGCCAGCAGCAGGCTCGCAATCGCCGACATGCCGCTGGAAAACACGAGCGCGTCATCCGCGCCGTCCCAGACCGCCAGCCGATCTTCCAATATCTCCTGATTGGGGCCGTTGAAACGGCCATAGACCAGGCCCTCGGCGGGGCCTTTGCGCTTGCCGGTGATATGTTCGAAAAATGTCTTGCCGGCCTGCGCGCTTTCAAAGGCAAAAGTGGAAGTCAGAAACACGGGCGGCTTCAGCGCGCCTTCCGACAAAACGGGGTCGTAACCATGTCCCATCATCAGCGTCGAAGGTTTTAGCGCGCGTCCGCCGATGGTTTCGACATGCGGTTTGGGCTTGTAGCGAACAGGGGTGGGGGTGTCGGTCACGGGAATCTCCTACGGACCGCAAGCATAACATTATTTGTTGCAATTGAAACTAAATTACGTGTTTTAAATGCGCCCAACTAGCCAGATAATCCCGACAATGAGCGGTATTCCGGCAAGATCGAGCAGGAAACCGGCCTTCACCATCTTTGGCAGAGCAATATGCCCACTTGCCCATGCAATCGCATTCGGTCCTGTGCCAGACGGCATCATGAATCCCCAGCTTGCCGCCATCGATGCCGCCATCGCCATCAGCCACGGATTGGCGCCAGTCGCTGCGACCAGTCCGGCAACCACGGGCATGACGCCGCTCGCGGTGGCGACATTGCTGGCAAATTCGGTGATCAGGATGACCAGCGCTGTCAACGCTATCGCTATTACGAGCGGATGAACCGACGCCAATGGCCGAAGCGCGTCGCCCAACCAGGCCGCCAGCCCGGATTCAGTGATCCCGGCGGCAAGCGCCAACCCCCCGCCGAACATCATGATCACGCCCCAAGGCGCGCGATCCGCCTCCTGCCAGACAAGTAAAGGGCGACCGGTGCCATCCGGAATGAGGAACAGGAGCAACGAGCCCGCGATTGCGATGCTGCCGTCGGTAATGCCGCCTTTGGGCAGAAAGGGTTCGATAAGCGGCTGGCTTACCCATGCGACGATCACCAACAGGACGATAGGCACGAGCCGTTGTTCCGCAACCGACATTGGCTTTGGCGCACCGATTGCTGCGCGCGCGGCATCGACGTCGAAACTGCCAGCCGAAACACGCTGCACGCGCATCAGGATGAAGGCGCAAAGCGGAATGCCGAGGATCACTATGGGCATTCCATATAGCATCCACGTCGCGAAACCGATCTGGATGCCGAGCTGCTTTTCGACAAGTCCCGCAGCAATTGCATTGGTCGGCGATCCGACCAGTGTCCCCAGCCCACCAATGCTCGCTGCAAAGGCGACGCCCATGATCAGCGCGCCGGGCAGGCCATCGGTTTCGCCTTCTTTGGTGCCACCCGCTGCCAGCACCGCGACCGCGATGGGGACCATGATGAGCGCAATCGACGTGTTCGACATGATCATGCTGAGCAAGGCAGTCGACCCCATGAACGCGATCATCAGGCCAGTGACACTGTGTCCGGATCGCCCCAATATCGCCAGTGCCACGCGCCGGTGCATCCCCGTCCGCTCGATAGCCAGCGCCAGAAACGCGCCCCCCAAAATCAGGAACAAAGTCGGCGAATAATATTCCTTCGCCACATTCTGGGCGGTCATGATGTTCATCAAGGGCAGGGCAAGGAATGGCAGGAGAGCCGTAACGGTTAGTGGCAGCGCTTGCGTCATCCACCATGTCGCCATCAATATCGTCAGCGCAGCGACATGCCATGCCGACGTTTCCATTCCCGCCGGCGCGGGCAGCAGCAGCATTGCGACAAAAACCGCCAGACCGCCCCAGAAGCCCACCCTTGCTGCGGTCATGGAGGTAAACCGATCAGCGAAATCTGGCGGCCATAGCCGCGTTCGCCCAAATGGCAGCTCCGGCGATAGCTGAAGAAACGGTCGGGCTGGCTATAGGTGTCTTCGCCCAAGCATTCGACCCTGCCGATCCCCGCCCCCGCCAATCGTGCCGCGACATAGCCTTCGATATCGAACTGGTAATGGTTCGGCTTACCATCGGCGAAAAAGCGCTCGTTAGCAGCGTCCTCGTTGGTAAAGCGCCGGTAAAACCCTTCGTCCACTTCATAGCTTTTTTGGGCGATGCACGGTCCTATGGCGCATGCGATACGGCTGCGGTTTGCGCCGAGCGCCTCCATCACCGCGATGGTGTTGTCGGTGACGCCAGTAATCGCGCCTTTCCACCCCGCATGGGCTGCGCCGATCACGCCAGCCTGCCGGTCGACGAAAAGGACCGGCACACAGTCGGCGGTGACAATGCCTAGCAGGATGTCCGGTCGGTCGGTGACCATCGCGTCACCCTTTGGTGGGTCGTCCTGACTATCGGCACCCGCAACGGTAACCACGTCGGGCGAATGAATTTGGTAGACGCGGGCAAGCTTTGCTCCGGGCAACACTGCTTCAACGGAGCGACGGCGGTTTTCGATAACGGCTTCGCGCTCGTCCTCAGAACCCAGCCCGACATTTAGCCCCGCGTAAATCCCCGTGGAAACGCCCCCCATGCGCCCGAGGAAGCCATGCGGCAGATCGCCCAGCAGCTTTGCCTTGTTGACCTCGATGCTCATTCGCAACGCTTCTCCCGCGCCCTCCATTGCAAGCGCCGCGCTTGACGGCAAGCCATTAGATTGCGAACCAGCCAGCATGTCGGGCCATATGCTGATCTTCGGAATGGGCTACACCGCGTCGCGGCTGGCCGATGCACTGCACAAGCAGGGTTGGCGGGTGACAGGCACAAAGCGAATGAGCGGCGGTGATGCTGTGGCGTTCGATGATCGCCATGCCGTGCTGTCTGCGCTCCATGGTGCGACGCATATCCTGTCGAGCGTGCCGCCGCAGGCCGAAGGCGGCGATCCGGTGCTGGCGGCTTATGGCGATGCAATCAAAGCCAGTGACGCAAAATGGCTAGGCTATCTTTCCTCAACCGGCGTCTATGGCGATACCGGCGGAGCCTGGGTCGATGAAAGCGCGCCCATCGGCGAAGGTCGCCGGACCGCGCGCGCAGATGCTGATCTGGCGTGGCAGGCGCTGCGCGACGACCTGCGTGTTTTTCGCCTTCCCGGTATTTATGGTCCTGACCGCTCGGCGCTCGACCGCGTTCGCGAGGGGAAGGCGCATCGCATCGATTTGCCCGATCAGGTTTTCAGCCGTGTCCATGTCGACGACATCGTTTCGGCGGTCATCGCTTCGTTCGACAGACCTGCGGGTGTATACAACATAGCCGACGACCGGCCAGCCTCGCAAAACGCCGTTATCGAACATGCATGCAGCCTTTTGGGCAGCGAATGGCCGCCTTTGCAGTCCATTGATGAAGCAGGCCTTTCACCCATGGCGCGCGCCTTTTACGCGGAAAACCGACGCATTTCTAATGGCAAAGCCAAGAGGTTACTGGGCTGGCAACCAACTTATTCCGATTACAAACAGGGACTTGCTGCACTTTCCGTAACGGAAAGTGAAAGAAGCGATTGACGGATTCGGAACATCGGGCCTAGCCTTTCCTTTAAATTCGGCATCAGACCGACGATGAAATGTTTTCGGGAGACAGAATTTGGCATCAATCGCCGCTGAGCATGCCGGGCGTCAGGCGCCTTCGATTGCATTATTGCTTACCGAACTGCCACGCGCACTGATGGAAGTAGGGTCGCTGCCATGGGCTGCCCCGTTCCTTTTGCAGGCTCCAAAGGGTGATGGCCATCCGGTAATGCTGCTTCCCGGTTTCATGGCTGGCGAAACGTCGATGAAGCCGCTTTATCGCTATCTCGAAAAGCTCGGTTACGACCCCTACCAATGGGATCTGGGCCGTAATCTCGGCCAACGGGTGGTTGGCCCCGATGGCGAAAAGATGATCGCGCGGCTTGAAGAAATTCACGCCAAAACAGGCAAGAAGGTCAGCCTTGTCGGTTGGTCGCTGGGCGGTGCTTTCGCGCGCATGCTCTCACGGCGCCGTCCCGATCTGGTGCGTCAGGTCATTTCGCTGGGTTCGCCGATCATGGGAAGCCCGAAATCGACAAATGCATGGCGCGCCTATCAATATGTCAACGGGCAGAAAATCGACGATCCCAAGATCGCGGAGCAGATGGCCGAAGGACATAATGTCCCGCCGGTGCCGTCAACCGCGATCTTTTCAAAGAATGACGGTATCGTCGCTTGGAAGAATTCGCGCGAGCCCAAGGCCAAGACCACGGACAATATCGAAGTGCGCGGCAGTCATTGCGGGCTGGGCGCCAACCCTGCGGTGATGTGGGCGATAGCCGACCGGCTGGCGCTACCTGAGGGCGGCTGGAAGCCGTTCGAACGGACGGGTGCACGGACGCTCGTCTACCCCTCATCGGGGCATTGACCTCAGTCTGATTTTTTCGGCTTCGCGGCTTTGGGTTTTGCCTTTTTTGCCGGAGCCGCCTTTGACTTTGGAGCCGCCTTCTTTGGCGCCGCCGCTGGCTTCTTCTCCGCTTTTGCCTTGGTCACCGGCGCGCTCATATCGGCCTTGAGCAACTCCTCGAACGCCTCCTGCAACGCCGCCGCATAAACCGCCGGATCAGGCACCATGTCGCGGTCGGCGGTGAAGGCGATCGCGATATCGGGGCCATAGCTATAGATCGCGTTTATCATCCCCATGCCGTCGAATACCGGCCCGGTGCCCATCATCCGCACCATTTTCGCGCCTGCAAAATAGAGCGGCACCCGCGGACCGGGAACATTGGTTGCAACGACGTTGAATACCGGCGAATGCAGGTTCGAAACCCCCAGCCGCGTATACAGCCGCGCCGCCAGCCCTGCGAGCGCGGCGGGCAGAAACTGGCTGTAATCGGTCAGCGTTCGCGCGCCGACTGCATTGGTCATCGCTTTCGAATTTTTCGTTTCATTATGGACAAAGCGCAGCCGCTCCGCTGCGTCTTCGATATGCGTGCCGAGCGGCACGACCATTGCGGACACGAGATTGCCCAGCGCATCTTTCTCGCCCTCCGCACGCACCGAAATCGGGGCCATTGCCGACAGCGTCTGCTTGGGCAAATCCTTGTGGCCCGCGAGATATTTGCGCAGGCCGCCGCCGATGATGGTCAGGATAACATCATTTACGGTCGCACCATCGAGCCGGTCCTTGATTGCGCGGATGTCAGCTAGCTGGAACACCGCACCGTCCCAGACACGATGCGACGAAACCTTGCCATTCAGCTTGGTTTTGGGGGCCATCTTGGTGTTCTTCAACGATACATCGCCGCCGCCAATTTCCTTGCTCAGCCTCGCCACGCCGGGAATCGTGTTGGCCAGCGTCTGCGCAAAGCGCACCGGCTGTTTCACCGAATTCAGCCATGTACGAAATAGCATCTCGCCCAGCGCCGGATCGTTCTCCGGCTTCCAGTTTGATGCCTTGTTTTCCTCGACTGCCTTGGGTTCGATGTCATGCACTGCCGCACTCAGCTCGACCCCCGACATGCCGTCGATCGCAGCATGGTGGACCTTGGCCATCAGCGCGAAGCTGCCTTTTGGAATTCCGGGAATATTGTCGAGCCCCTCGATGATGTTGAATTCCCATAGCGGCCTGCTGAGATCCATCGGTCGTGCCTGCAACCGCGCGACTTGGATACACAATTGCCGCCAGTCGCCGGGCTTGGGCAGTGCCATGTGGCGGATATGATATTCGATGTCGAAATTCGCATCTTCGACCCAATAAGGATGATCGAGATCGAATGGCACGCGCACCAGTTTCTGGCGAAAGCTGCGCGCCTTGTCCAAGCGGCTTTCGACATGGCGCAGGATGTCCTTGAAACGGACGAAGCCATTAGGGGCGGTAGATGGGTCGTAAATACCGACCGAACCGATATGCATCGGCGTTGTCGGCGTTTCCAAATAGACGAAACTCGCGTCCTGCCCGCTCAGCTGCTCCATGGCTCTCTCCCGTTATTTTGGAGAGAGCCTAACGCGAGTCTGTGGGCTTTGCGAGTCTTAAGCTTTTCTCGCCTGCATGGCGACGATCAGGCCGACAATCGCCGATATCGCGCCCGCAGCCGCCAGAAACGACCATTGATAGCCTTCGAACAAAGTGGACAGCATCATCGCGATCACCGGGATCAGCACGCCTGTATATGCCGCCTTTCCGGGGCCGATCTTGCGGATCAAGTTGAAATAGAGCGGGAAGGTTACAACCGAACCTATGATCCCGAGATAGAGAACGCCGCCGAGATAGGCGGGTCGCGGGTCGATGATCGGCGGTCCCGACATCGCCATAGCAAGGCTTGCGTTGGCGACTGTTCCCCAAAGCATAGACCATGAAAGGATGGTGAGGGTTGGATAGCGCGCAATCTTTGGTGTGACTTGCAGCACGTTAGAAACCGACGCGCTGATAACGCCGCACAGGGTAAGCGACAGGCCGATCAGCACCTCGTTACCCCCGACCGGCGCAACGCGATATTCCTGCACCATCAGCAAGGCGACACCTATGCTGGCAATCGCCGAGCCTGTAACAAAGGCCACGCCGATGCTACGCCCGAGCCAATATTTCGCCAATATCGCATTGGGGACGATCAACAGCGCAAAGACCACCGCGACAAGACCCGAAGTGATGTGATGTTCGGCGGCGTAGACGAAGTTGAAGTTAAGGGAGAATTGCAGGAGCCCGAGCAGCATCGTCCACCGGATCATCGACCGGTCTACCTTGATCGGGTGCCGCATGAATGCGGTGAGCAAAAACATCCCGACCGCAGCGATGGCAAAACGATAGGTGACCGACCAGCCCGCAGGCACTACGCCGAGCTGATCGCGGATTACCAGCCATGTCGACCCCCAGATCAGCGAGACCGTCAGGAACGGCAACAGCACATGCGGCGCGAGCAGCCCCGGTTCGGGGGCATCGGGCGGATCGGCACGGTTCACAAGGCGGTTATCGCGGCGGCGAGCGGGGTAACATCCTTTTCTGTGTGGTGCCAGCTCGTGACAAGGCGGGCAGCCCCTTCGCCCCAGTCGTAAAAGTCAAAGCCTTGTTCGCGCAGGCTAGCTGCCTCATCTGCGGTCAAGCGAATGAATATCTCGTTCGCCTGCACCTTGTGCATCAAACGTTTGGGCGCGGCGTCGGCGATGATCTTTGCCGCTGCATTCGCAGCGCGCGCATTTTCCAGCCACAAGTCGTCATCAAGCATCACCAGCAATTGCGCTGCCAAAAAGCGGCCTTTCGACTGCAAATGCCCCGCGCGTTTGCGGCGGTAGCGCGCGGCCGCGGCTTGTCCGGGGTCGAAATACACCAGCGCCTCCGCGCCCATGCCGCCATTTTTGGCAAAACCGAAACTCAGCACATCGACACCTGCGTGCACGCTCACATCCGCCGGATGACGGCCGAGCGAGGCCACCGCGTTTGCAAAGCGCGCGCCGTCCATGTGGAGGCCGAGCCCTTGCCGTTTGCATAGCGCCGAAAGCGCTGCCACCTCGTGCGGCGTGTAAACCAGCCCATATTCGGTCGCGTTGGTAATCGACAGCGCGGCCGCCTGCACTTGATGTACATCGTCGCGAATATTGCCGAGCAGGTCGCGCACAGTCTCCGGCGCAACCTTGGCGCCTTCGCCATCGACCAGCATCAGCTTCGCGCCGCCGGTGTAAAAACCCGGAGCACCGCATTCATCGACCTCGATATGCGCCTCGCGGTGACAGATGATGCCTTGGTGCGGCTGGCACAGCGACGTCAGGGCCAGGCAATTGGCCGCCGTCCCGGTGGCCACCCATAACACCGCAACATCACACCCAAATAGTTCGCTAAAGCGTGCATCGAGCTGTGCACTCAACCGGTCGCCATCATAGGCGGTATCGACCTGATTGGCATCGGCAATCGCCTGCATGACCTTGGGATGCACCGGGGCGGCATTGTCGGAGAAGAAACGCATAGGCGGCGCATGGGTAAAATCGCATCCTGCGTCAAGCATACATGGTGCATTTTTCTTAGGCTCAATCGCGGCTAGCGGACCACCGGACTTCGGTATAGTTGCAACAAAATTCAATCCATTGCGTTGTGCCGTCCGGGAGGCGAATTTTTTGACTCGATTGACGGTCCTGTTGCTGGGAATTTCGGTTGTCGCCGCTCCCGCTTATGCACAAAGTCAGCCGCCTTCTCCGCCACCGCCGGCGGAGCAGAACAATGTTCTGGTAACTCCCCAAGGCGACCCGCGCGCGCCAATCATCACGGACAAGGAATTTCAGGAGGCAATCCCCAGCCTCGACGGCCCGCCGATGGAAAGCGTCGAGGAATGGCAGAGGGCGCAGGACTCGAAGGCAGACAGCGCCGACGAGCAGGCGGAACAGGACGCTGAAGACCCGCCGATCCGTGCAACGCAGGATGGCGATGCTCTGGAAGTGCTCCCTGACGCGCCGGTGACTGATCCCTTGCTCGACGATCCGCTTCCGCCCATCGACAGCTTCGATGCAGAACCGCCCCCCAACCCGACCGAATCCGCCGAGAACGAGGTGCGGGCGGTGCGCTACGAGTTCCGCATCGACGGGCTCGATCCCGACAAGGCGACCGGCACCGACGCGGACGACGCGAAGGCTAATGCCGACGCATGGCGCGATGTGCGCGGTCGCTTCAGCGACCTGTCAGCACTCGATGACGGCGACGGCCGCGCCGACAACCGTGCAGAAGTGGCGCAGCGCGCGCGCACCGACCGGCAATTGCTGCTCGACATATTGAACGGACAGGGCTTTTTCGATGCCGATGTCCGTGTTTCGGCGGAACCGCCGCCGACGCAAGGCGGACCGATCACCATCGTGCTGACTACCGTCCCCGGAAAGCGCTATTCGCTTGGCGAAATCGCCTTCAAAGCTGCGCCGGTCGAGCCTGCGGACCTCATCACCAAGAATTTCGTCCCCAAAGGCGGTGACCCGATTGTGGCCGACACGATATTGGCGGCGGAGGCGAATATCTCGGTCGTGTTGCCGCAAACGGGCTATCCTTTCGCCAAGGTCGGTCAGCGCGATATCTTGCTCGATAGCGACACGGCGCTCGGCGATTACACGCTGCCCGTCGAAGCCGGTGCGCGCAGCTCTTTCGGGCAGATCAGGAGCGAGGGCAATGGTGCGTTCGGCGCGGAGCATGTCGCAATATTGCGGCGGTTCAAGACCGGCGATCTGTATGATTCGCGTCTCGTTGACGATCTGCGCGCGGCTTTGGTTGCGACCGGTCTGCTTTCCACCGTCTCGGTGGAACCCGTGCCCGGCGAAGGCACCGCGCCCGACGGGACGGCCTATGCCGACCTGCTGGTCCGGCAGGAGGCAGGCCCGCCGCGCACGCTCGCGGCAAGTGCTGGCTATGGCACCGGCCAAGGCTTCCGCCTCGAAGGCAGCTGGACCCATCGCAACCTCTTCCCGCCTGAAGGCTCCTTGGCCCTGGCTGGCATCATCGGCACACAGGAACAACTGGCAAGCGTCACCTTCGCCCGCGCCAATGCAGGGCGGCGCGACCGCAACTTTGAAATGTCGCTTTCGGCACTCCGTCGCGATTTCGATGCTTTCGAGGCCTATACCGGACGGGTAGCCGCAACGATGAGCTATGTTTCAACGCCGATCTGGCAAAAGAAATTTACATGGTCGGTGGGTGCGGAGGTGCTGGCGACATCGGAGGACAGTTTTAATTTTACGCGCGGCCTGCGCGATCGGCGCATTTACTATGTCGCGGCATTGCCGGGACAGGTCGGGTTCGACAGGTCTGACGATTTGCTCAATCCAACCAAAGGCTATCGCCTGACTTTAAGGCTTTCGCCCGAAGCGTCACTCGGCAGCGGCACGCAAATTTATGCCCGCGCGATTCTGGATGGCTCTTATTACTTTCCGGCCACCGACAGCCTCGTCGTTGCTACCCGCGCGCGGGTAGGGTCCATATCGGGTGTTTCGCGCAGCGATATCGCGCCTTCCCGCCGCTTCTACGGCGGTGGTGGCGGGTCGGTGCGCGGCTTCGGTTTCCAGCAACTGGGGCCCAAGGACATCAATAACGACCCAATAGGTGGCCGCAGCACCAACGAAGCTGCCATCGAAGCGCGCTACCGTTTCGGCAATTTCGGCGTTGTCGGCTTTGTCGACGCCGGGCAGGTTTACGAAAGAAGCATTCCCAAATTTGACGACTGGCGTTTCGGCGTCGGCATTGGCGGGCGGTTTTACACCAATTTCGGGCCGGTGCGGCTCGACGTCGCGACACCGATCAACCGGCAGCCGGGCGAGTCCAAAATATCGGTCTATGTTTCCATAGGGCAGGCATTCTGATGTTGTGGCGGCGGGTCACGATCGGGGCAGGTGCGATATTTGCGTTGCTGCTGCTGATATTGGTCGGCGGCTATATCTGGCTCGACACACGCTCGGGCCATGCCTTTGTCCAGCGCCAGCTTGCCGCATTCGTCATGGAGAACGGCCTCAACATTCGCGTCGGTCGGATCGAAGGGTCGATATATGGCGATGCGGTGCTGAAGGACGTGCGCTTTCGCGACCCAAAGGGTGATTTTGCGCGATCGCCCGAAATCCGGCTGGACTGGCATCCATTTTCTTACCTCGGCGGCGCGGTCGATATCGATGCGCTGACCGCGAAGCAGCTCGATGTGCTGCGCCTGCCAGCGTTCAGCCCCGTTCCGGACCGCGGCGAACCATTACTGCCCGACCTCGATATCAGCATCGACCGGCTGAAAATCGACCGGATCGTTGTGGCCGAAGCGATCACGGGCCAGCAACAAATCGCCTCGCTCGACGGCAAGGTAAACATTGCCGACCGGCGCGCGGTGGTGACGGCGACAGGCGGGACTTTCGAGGGCGACCGGCTGGTGCTCAAGCTCGATGCGGTGCCTGACGATAATCGCTTCGATGTCGATCTGAAATTAAATGGTCCTGCGAATGGCTTGGTTGCGGGGCTAGCGGGCAAGGAAGTTCCGGTTGCGGCCTCGTTATCGGGACGCGGTAGCTGGCTAAAATGGGACGGCGCCTTTGCTGTTCGCGCAGGCGACGAAAGCATCGCTGATGTGGCGCTCACTGCGCGCGAAGGCACCTTCACGATAAAGGGTTTTGCCGCCCCGGCTGGGCTCATGGCCGACAGCTTGGTCGTACGTGCGCTTTCGCCCAGCACGCAAATCGACCTGATCGCAACCTTCGCAAACCGAGTTGCCGACATCAAGGGCAGCGTCGCTTCTGCCGCGATGGTGGTGGGCATGAGCGGCGTTGCCGACATGGGCGAGGGGGCGTTTCGCGACCTTGCGCTTGACATCAAACTGTTGCGCCCCGGCATCGTGGCCACGAATATCAGCGGCAACGATGTGGCCGCCAAGATATTGCTCAACGGTGCCTTTGCCGAACCGACCGCCGCTTACACTGTAACTGCAAACCGCATCGCCTTCGACGAAACCACGCTTGAAGGTTTCTCGATGAGCGGCGAGGCGCAGGGCAGCGCCGACCGTTTCCTCATCCCCGTCAATGCCCGCGCACGGCGAGTCAGCGGCATAAACCAGATTGCGGGCGGGCTGCTTAACAATGTCCGGCTGAACGGCGATCTCGCCATCGCCGATGGCCGCATCCTGTCTGACAATATGAAGGTTCGTTCCGACAGGATAAACGCGACCGCTATCGTGATCGGCGATATTGAGAAGGGTTTCTACACCGGCGCGCTCAATGGCAAGGTCGATGGCTTCCGGCTGGAATCGGTGGGCATTTTCAATGTCGATGCCGATGTCGATTTGGAAACCACCGTCGGCAAAGGTTATGCTCTGGTCGGCACGGTCAAGGCGCGTTCGACGCGCTTGTTCAGCCCCGGAGTGCAGAATTTCCTCGGCGGGCAGATGTTTGTGAACGCTGGCATCCGCTATGGCACCGACGGCGTGCTGCGCATCACCCGCGCTAGCGTTGTCGCGCCACAATTCCGGCTGAATAGCGGCAACGGCACTTATGTAACAGATGGCGGGCGCGTCGTGTTCAATGGCAGCGGCTATTCGAACCAATACGGGCCGGTAGGCGTCAATTTTACCGGTACGTTCGACCGTCCGGTCGTGCGCGTGACTGCGGCGCGTCCCGGTTTTGGCGTTGGGCTTTCCGACGTCGTCGGCATCGTGACCCGCAGCAGGCAGGGTTATGCCATCAAGCTGACCGGCGCGACCGATTATGGACCAATCAGTGGCGATATCGATGTGTTGTCGGGTAGGGGGCCGTTGACCATCGATATATTGCGTGGCGACTTTGCGGGTATTGGCTTGGCGGGGCGTATCAGGCAGGCGGCTAGCGGGCCGTTTGCAGGAACGCTGACCGGGGTCGGATCAGGCTTCGACGGCACCATCGCGCTGTCGGCACAGGGCCAGTACCAGCGCGCCGTCGTCGATGCGATTGCCACCAACGCGCAACTTACCGGAGCGCAGAAACTTGCCATTGGGCGCGGCATCATCAACGCCGATATCATCCTTTATGACAGCCCGCAGGTCGCCGCCGATGTGCAAGTCGAAAACGCCTTCTATAACGACATCTCCATCGCCGCCGCCCGTGCAAAGGTCGATTATCGCGGTGGCGCCGGCACCGCGCAGATACTCGCGGAGGGCCGCAGCCAGGTGCCCTTCCGCGTCGCCGCCAATGCCGATCTGAAGCCCGATTTGTGGCGCATTGCCGCGAAAGGCCGTGCCAACAGCATCGATTTCGAAACCGTCGGGCCTTTGCGGATCGTTCCACGCGGCGCTGAATATGAAATCCTGCCTGCAACGATCAAAGTCGCCAATGGCTCGGTGAAACTGGCGGGCAGCTACGGCAACGGCTTCGAACTGCAATCGCGGCTGGAAAATGTGAACCTGTCGGTCATCAACCCTTTCCTGCCCGGACTGAGCGTCAGGGGACGGGCGACGGGCAGCATCGATTGGTCGCAGGCATCCTTTGCCGCATTCCCGCGTGCCGATGCGCGGCTGGAAATTGACAATTTCACACGCACCAATCTGGGTTCTGCATCCCAGCCGGTCGATATCAGCCTGGTCGGACGCCTGTTGCCCGAAGGCGGGAATGCGCGCGCCATTATCCGGCGGCTGGGTGCACCAGTGGGCCGGTTGCAGATCGACCTGACGCCCCTGCCTCCGGGCGGCGCAAGCTGGACCGAACGGCTGCTTGCCGCACCCTTGTCGGGCGGCATCCGCTATAACGGCCCAGCCGATACGCTGTTTTCGCTCGCCGCACTCGCCGACCAGAGCCTCGCCGGAAATATCGGCGTCGCCGCCGATTTTTCGGGCCGCGTTCAGCGCCCGAGCCTTACCGGCGTCGTTCGCGCCAACGATCTGGTCTATGAAAACGACGTCTACGGCACCAAGCTCACCAATCTGCGCGTGCGCGGCGAGTTCACCAACGACCAGTTGAATGTGACCGAGCTAACAGCCAATGCGGGCAACGGCACCGTCAGCGGCAGGGGCTTCGTCAACCTGAGTTCGGACAAGGGCTTTCCGCTCCAGCTCGACCTCGATCTCGACCGTGCTCGCGTCGCGCGGAGCGAGCTGATTTCTACCACCGCAACGGGCAGGATCAGCGTGACGAACACCCCAGGCGGCGATGCGCTGATTTCGGGCACGCTGCAACTGCCGGAAACGCGCTTCAAGATCATCCGCCAGGGCGCCGCCGAAGTTGCAACGCTTACCGGTATCCGTCGCAAGGCCCCTGCGGGGAGGCAGCGTGTATCGGGCAGCGCCGATGCGATCACCAGCCTGCCGAGCAACTGGAAACTCGATATCCGCCTGACCGCGCCTGACGAGCTTTATGTGAGCGGCATGGGGCTTGAATCCGAATGGGGTGCCAACCTGCGCATCACCGGCACGAGCGACGCGCCGCTGATTGCAGGCGATCTGGAGCTGGTGCGCGGCACGTTGGGCTTTGCCGGACGCTCTTTCGAGCTGGAAAGCGGGCGGATATCGTTCAACGGTGGCCCCGCCACCAACCCGTCGATCCGCGTCGCAGCGGCGAGCGAGGTCGATGGAACCACTGTTCGCGTCAATATTCGTGGTACCGGCCAGAATCCCGAAATCACTTTCAGTTCAACTCCGGCTCTGCCGCAGGACGAGATCATGGCACGCATCCTGTTCGGCAACTCGATCGGCGAATTGACCGCGATCCAGGCTGTCCAGCTGGCAGGGTCGCTGAACGCTCTGCGCGGCGGGGCAGGGGGACTCAATCCTCTTGGCGTGCTGCAATCGGCCACCGGTCTCGACCGGCTGCGCATATTGGGTGCCGACGAAAATACCGGTCGCGGCACTGCGGTTGCATTCGGCCAATATATCACCAACGATGTTTATGTGGAGATCGTCACCGACGCCCGCGGCTATACCGCAACCCAGCTGGAAATCAGCCTGGCCCCCGCGCTATCGGTGCTCAGCCAGCTTGGCTCAGGCGGGCAGTCAAACGTCAACGTCCGCTACAAGAAGGACTATTGATGCGCACCGCGCTGCCTTTTCTGCTTTTGCTCGGCGCCTGCCAGCAGAGTTTCGACGACCAATATGCCGAGACCGAGGAAAAGCTGAAAGCAGCAGAGGCGAAGCTGGACGCCGAGATGGCAAAGGAAGCTGCGAAGGAACCCGGCGAAGGGCGCAAACAATAAATAGCACGCCCCTTCCCATCGGCGACATCCGGCCTTAACAGAGCCTCATATGTGGCACCTCCATCAATATCCGCTTTGCCCCTTTTCACGCAAAGTCCGCCTTTTGCTGGGCGAGAAGGGTGTTGCCTATAGCCTGGTGCGCGAAAATCCCTGGGAACAGCGCGACGAATTCCTGCACATGAACCCCGCTGGCCGCACACCGGTGATGCGCGATGCCGAACGCAATATCACGCTGGCGGACTCGGTCGCGATTTCGGAATATATCGACGAGACGGTACCCGCCAATCCGATGATCAGCGGCACCGCACAATATCGAGCCGAGATCCGCCGGCTGGTCGCATGGTTCGACGAACAATTTTACGGCGATGTCACCCAGCCTTTGCTGCACGAACGCATGAAAAAGCGCCTGTTCGACCGGCAACCGCCCGACAGCCGAGTCCTGCGCGAGGCGATGAAACTCGCCAACGGCCATCTCGATTATGTCGATTATCTCATCGACCACCGCGCGTGGATGGCCGGTTCGACAATGAGCATGGCCGACCTCGCCGCCGCCGCACAGATTTCGGTTGCGGACTATTTGGGGGGCATCGACTGGACCGGGCACGAGCAGACCAAGGCGTGGTATGCGATGTTCAAATCGCGCCCAAGTTTCCGGCCTTTGCTGTCCGAGCGGATGGAAGTGATCTCGCCGCCCAAGCATTATGAGCAGGTGGATTTCTAGCGCCTCATCCTCCCCGTCGACTTGCGATGGGGAGGATACGCTAATTATCGCCCTCACGCATCAGTCCCGGTCCGGCGCGCCCAGCGGGAAATAGCCGCGGTATGGTCGGGCATCCTCCACACAACGCATCACCGATGGCCGTGCCAGCAGACGCGCGCGATAAGCTTTCAGCTTTTCATATTCTTCCGGGATCGGCTGCGTCCAATCGGCGTAGAAAAGCGCGGGCGCGCCGGAGCAATCCGCCATGCTGAATTGATCGCCGCACGCCCAGCCATCGTCGGGCAGTTGGCTCTCCAGCCATGGGTAGATCGCCGACAGCGTCGATCTTGCTCTTTCCACGCGTTTGGGGTCGGGGGTGTCGGTGATCCATGGAATATATTCGGAAACCGCCGCCTGAAAGCTGGCCTCCAAATGGCAATCGAACACCCGGTCCATCATGCGCACCTTGAGCGCCGCTTCCCGGCACTGCGGAATCATTTGCGGCGTGTTGGGATAGGCGAGGTCCAGATATTCGATGACGATCGAACTTTCGGCGACACCGCGTCCATTGTCGTCGAGCACAGGCATCTGCCCGCGCGGCCAGAGTGTGCGCAATTGCTCCCAATGTTCGGGATGTTCCTCGTCGAGGATCCGGAATTCGAAATCGATGCCCTTTTCGTAGAGCGGGATCAGTGCCTTCCAGGTGTAGCTGGAGAACGGATGTCCATAAAGAATCATCACCAGCTTCCCTCCTCCATCCGCTGCTGCCGTTCGATCTCGCGTGTGCTGGTCGATTGCGGGCCCGCCCAATCATGGCCGACTTCGCCGCCCGGCTCATAGGTTGCAATGACTGCGCCCGAACTGCTCGTCTTTTGTTCGACGAGCCGCAGCGCTCTAGCCGGTGTGCCTTCGCCAAACAATCGCTTGCCATGCCCCAAAACGACCGGAAATGTCATGACTGTCAGCCGGTCGAGCAGGCCGGCAGCCAGCAATGCGGGGTAGAGGGTGCTGCTGCCCTGGATTACGAGATCGGGGCCGTCGCTTTCCTTGACGCTTCGCAATTCCTCGATGCTGCCGACCTTGAGGCTATTTTCCCAGCCGAGATCGGGATTGCCCCGGGTCAGCACATATTTGCCCGCGCGCGTAAACGCTTCGCCCATGGCGATTGCCTCGGCCTCGCTGTCGTCATGTCCGGCGGCTTCGAAATCCTTGGCCATTTCGGTAGCTTCGCGCCCGACATAGGGCCAGTAGGCGGCGAATATGTCGTAGGTCCGGCGCCCCAGCAACAAATCGTAATCGCGTTCGAACAACGCGCCAATCGCTTCGCCGACTTCGCCATCGAAAAATTGGGGCAGCCAGCCGCCATGCGCGAAACCGCCGGTCGGGTCTTCGCTCGGCCCGCCGGGAGCCTGCATGACGCCGTCGAGCGAAACGAATGCGGCGCCGATAATCTTACGCATCGGCCGTCTCGCCAGCGATAGCCGCCTCGATCTTGGCAACGTCGATCTTGCGCATTGTCATCATTGCCTCGAACGCGCGCTTGTGCGCTTCGCCTCCCTGTGACGCTGCTTCGATCAGAACGCGCGGGGTGATCTGCCAGTTCACGCCCCATTTGTCCTTACACCAGCCGCACATGCTTTCCGCGCCTCCATTGCCGACGATCGCGTTCCAGTAACGGTCGGTTTCTTCCTGGTCCTCGGTCATGATCTGGAACGAGAAGGCTTCGCTCTGCGTGAAAGCAGACCCACCATTCAAGCCATAGCAGGGAATACCGCAAACCGTGAAGTTCACGACCAGCACGTCGCCCTTTTTGCCGCTGGGATAGTCCATCGGCGCCCGCTCGATTGCACCAACTTCGCTGTCTGGAAAGACCGACGCATAGAAATTGGCGGCTTCTTCGGCGTCCTTATCATACCAGACGCAAATGGTATTTTTGGCAGTCATGTCACTCTCCTTGATATGTTTTTCAGGCGAGCCAGCCCTTGGCTTGCCAGGTCCGCGACAAGCCCCACTGGATCAGCGCGATGACGAAAACTGCGATGGGGAGCCCCATCATGGCCATGCCCCCTTTTGCCGCATCTGCCATCACGAATGGATAGCTATACTGGATAGCAATCGCGATCAGGCTGAACGCGAACAAGATGGTCGCCCACCATTTGCGCATGATGATACCAATCGCGCCCAGTGCACCGCCCACGACCGCGATGGCATAAGCCACCCAAGCCCAGCCGGGCATGCTATTCCATAAATCTTGCTGCATTGGCGGCAGCTTGGCGATGTCTTCGGCGGTCATCATCCACTGGCTCGCAAATGCGGCGACGCCGATCAGGTTCCACAATAGCATCACGATGCCGGCCCAAAGCAGCCAACGCGGTGCGGCATTTTCCATTTTCTCTCTCCCTGTATTCGGGTTCGTCACTTCCTCGGCCCGACCAGTCCGAACACGGCGCCCTGCGGGTCCGCCGCGTTCAGGCTGTAATCGCCGCCGGGAATTTCGATCGGGTCTTGGAACACGGTGCCGCCATTGGCCTTGATGGCTTCGGCAGCAACGTCGATGTCGGCTACGCGAAAGTAAAATGTCCATGCCGAAATCGGCATTTCCGGCATTTTCGGGTAAATCGCGCCCAGCATATAGGGCCTCTCGCCCGGCATTTTCAGGAATTCATATTTGCCCATCGGGCCCATATCCATTTCGCCGTCCTTCTCCCAGCCGAACTGCGCGGCGTAGAATGACTTGGCGGCTTCAGGGTCGCTGGTGGCAAGTTCGTTCCACGCGCAATGGCCCAGCTTTGGCTCATATCTGGCGAAGACGTTGCTTTCTCCATCGCTATTGCCGCGCATCAGGTAAAGCGGCGCACCTTGCGGATCGGATATCATCGCCGCACGCCCGGCGCCCGGAATGTCGAACGGCTCCATTTGCAGCTCCGCGCCCGCCGCCACGGCCTGCTTTGCCGCAGCATCGACATCGTCGACCCCGACATATCCAATCCACAACGGGTGTGCGCCGCCTTCCTTCATCTCGTCGGTCAGCGTCAGAACGCCGCCGACAAAGCCATCGCCGGCCCCAATCATCCGATATTCGACATCACCCGCCGGTGCTGCCGCTCCGATGTTCCAGCCTACGACTATGTCGTAGAATGCCTTGGCCGCTTCGGGATCGGGGGTCATCAATTCATACCAGATGAAATCGCCATGTGTGTTGGCCATCTGTCCTCTCCTATTTCGACAGTTCAACGATGGGCGTAAAGCCGCCGAAAATCATCCGCTTGCCGTCAAATGGCATCGGGTTCTTTTCCGGGTCCATGCGCGGGTCGGCTTTCGCTGGATCGTTCATCCACTCGGTCATTGTCGCCATCGCGGCATCGCGCGTTTCCTTATCCGGCCATTCGATCCAGCTGAAAAGGACAGCTTCGCCTGCTTCGGCCTTCACCGCCATGCGAAAGTCTGTTGTCTTCCCGTCGGGAACATCGTCGCCCCAGCATTCCACTATGCGCAGCGCGCCCAGTTCCATGAATACGCTGTCGCCCATATTGGCGTGGTCGATGAATTTCTGCTTGTTCGCCTCGGGACAGGCAATCACAAAACCGTCAATATATGTCATCTTCACTCTCCTTACATTTGCCCCCAAATGAAATCACGCCGCTGCGGGTTCGTTCTCCGCAAATGGCGCAAGCTGCGCTGCCATGGCGCGTTCGAAGGCTGGGCGTGCTACGCCCCGGCCGACATAGGCGGCCAGCGTCGGGCGGCTGGTGATGACTTCGTCCTGTGCGCCCTCGCGCAGCACCGTCACCATCGCGATATCGGCGACGCTGAAGTCGTCCAGCAGCCATTGCCGGTCACCCAGCGCGTCGCTCAGCCGGTCGAGCCGCTGGCCCAGAAATTCGATCAGGCTCGGGCGACGAAGTTCCGCCCATTGTTCGCCTTTTGCAAAAAGGTCGACATTGCCCAGTTCGAAAAACAGCGGTTCGATGCTGTTGAATGCGGCGAACAGCCAGCTGATCGTCGAAGCGCGCGATTGCGGATCGCGGCGCATCAGCCGTTCATCCTTTTCGGCGATGTGCAGCAATATCGCACCGCTTTCGAACATTTCGATGCCGCCGTCATTGATCACAGGAACCTGGCCCCAAGGCTGCTCGCGATAGTAACTGTCGGGCCTTTCCAAGCCGAGCAGCCGCTCGGAATAATCGAGGCCGATTTCCTCGCACGCCCAGCGGGGGCGGAGGTCGCGGACAAAACCTTGCGCGAAATCGGGAACCCATTTGAACGCAGTGATTTCCAGCGTTGCGTTGTCGTTAACGGGCATTTTCTCTCTCCAGAATACGGGGTGCGCCGCGCCTTGGGGGAGGGCTGCGGCCAGGCACGGGAAAAGGGTCAGCCGGCTTCGGCCATTTCGGCGGGCATGGCGGACATATCCATCCACATCACTTCCCAGATATGGCCATCAGGATCTTCGAAGCTGCGACCAAACATGAAGCCGAAATCCTGTGTCGGCGTCGGGTCGGCCTTGCCGCCTGCACCGACTGCGGCATCGACCAGCTCGCTGACACCGTCCTTGCTGTCAGATGACAGGCAGAGCAGCACCTGTGCGGACTTATGCGCATCGGGAATGTCCTTCGACGTGAAAGTCGCCCATTTTTCATGGGTCAGCAGCATCACATGAATCGTGTCCGAAAACACCATGCAGGCGGCGGTATCATCGGTGAATTGTGGATTGTTGGGCGCGCCCACCGCTTCGTAAAAGGCCTTCGACTTTTCAAGGTCGTTCACCGGCAGGTTGATGAAAATCATCTTGCTCATTGTCTCTCTCCTTCTTTACCAAATAGCATAAGCACATAGCGTTTCAGGTGCGCGACGCTGTCGCGGGCGATTTCGGGGCTGCCCTTGGCCTTGGCCATGATAAAGGCGCCCTGCAGCACGGCCTGGATATGATAAGCGAGGCCGAGCGCAGTAAGATCATGGCCGATGCCGTATTTTTCGATGGCTTGCTTGATATCCTCGGCCAGCCGTTTCGCATAAGCGCCGATGCTGGCGTCGCAGGCGGCGCGGATCGGGTCGCTGCTATTATAGGCCTCCTGCACCATCGTGCCGACGAAGCAGGTGAAATCCTCAACTGGGCCATCGAGCATCGCCAAGCGAAATTCGATATGGCCTATCAGCCGGTCGAGCGGGTCGGCGATGCGGACCCAGTCGGGCTGGGTGAAAATCCGTTGTTCTGCGATATCGGTCCACGCGCCGGCCGCAGCGATCGCCAACGCTTCCTTGGAAGCGAAATGGTGGAAGAACGCACCCTTGGTAACACCCGCCGCTGAACAGATTTCATCAACCGACGTCGCCGAAAAGCCCTTGTAGCGCACCGTAGCAATCGCTGCTGCGATCAGCTTTTCGCGCGCGCTGGTCTTTGGGGTGTTGATGTTTCGAATCGCCTTCATGAGCCCAACATACCAACCGGTCGGTATGTGTCAACCGCTTGGTGATTTTTTGTCATCGGATGGTGCGAGCGTTTGTATTGGCGTCGGTCGCGCTTGCCCGAAATATGAGGATCGACTACGGGCTGGGCCGTCAAAAAATCCTGGGAATGCAATAGCTATGACGATCAATATAATTTCTGGCGGGCGCATTTTTGTCGCGTTGATTGCCATGCTATGTGCTTCCGCAACACCGGCGTTCGCACAGGATCGCATATTCGATTCGCACGTCCATCTTTGGGATGGCGAGAAATCGCTTGGCGAATACGAGGCGCAGATAAAGGCTTCCGGACTCGACGCTACCGCCTTTGGCGGGATGTGGTTCGGGGGTCCGAACCAAGCCGCGGAAGGAAAAATCGAAGAAACGCGGGCGGCGAATAATGCGCTGATCGCACTCGCATCGAAATATCCGAAGTTGCTGCCGGTCGGTACCGTGCATCCCTATGACGGCAAAGCAGCCTTGGCGGAAATGGAACGTATATCGCGCCTTGGCGTCAAGGTCATGAAAATACATCCGCATACGCAAGGCTTCGATGCAGCTGACCCGCGGGTGCTTGCGCTGGTCAGGCGTGCGGGCGAGGTGGGAATCATAGTCCTGTTCGACAATGCGAGCATTGTCCCGGACGACAATGAGAAATTGTTCAACCTCGCGCTGCAAAGCCCGAAGACTAGGTTCATTTTCGCGCATATGGGCGGGCTAAGTTTTCGTTTCTGGAATGTGCTGCACCTAATACGCACCGCCGAAAAACTTTATGCGAATAACATCTATTTCGATATTTCTGCCACTGTAACGCTTGCGGCGGATTCGCCGATCGAGGATGAATTCATCTGGACGATCCGGAATGTCGGCACCGAAAATGTGCTGCTCGGCTCTGATTATCCCCAGTTTTCGCTAAAGCAGAATCTCGACGCCCTGGACCGGTTAAATCTCACCAAGAATGAGAAGGACGCCATTCGCTTCGATAACGCACGAAGGCTGTTCGATCTGAAAGGCTACTGAGATTCAATCGAGCGGGATATAGGCCGCGATATCGAGCGACTTTAAATATAGCACCTCGTCATGTGGCACGCTGTTTGTGAGCGCGTAAAAGGCCTTCGCCTTGTCCGCGCTCATCCCCATTTCGCGATAATAATCGACATATTCGCGATTGACCGGATCGGTGTCGGCATAATCGTCGGGTTCCATACCGTCTTCGTCGAGCCAGCTGTGCACGGCAAATTCGGCTTCGGGCGCGGCGCTGCGTTTCGCACCGGCGAGGAACAGTTCGACTCCGCCCGAACGCACCGATCCGCCTGCGGGAACATAGGTCGCAATGCCAGCGCGCCGCACCATGCGGGCAAGCGCCAGATTGGCTTCATCGTCGCCGGTGCCGGGACAATCGACCATGTCGATCTGGCGGATGGCGGGATAAGCGCGGAGCATTGCGCTAAACTGCGCGGGCGTTTCGCTTTCGATGCTGCCGTCCAATATCGCGCGATCAGGTGCGACAACGCGGAACGGTCCGAAGCTGGCGGAGGCTTTGACGGGCGCGATGGTCGCGGTCTGCGCCTCTTCGACCCACTCATAGACTTCGGTCTCGACGCTGACACTAGTAAAAGCATGCCCGCCCACCGGAGCAAGGGTGAGTGCGCCAAGGGCGAGCATGCGTATTGCGACGGACTGCGTCATCCGGGGCAAATGCCACGCTGCGAATTGCGAAGTCGTCACCGCGAAGGGTTAAAGCGATTTTAGCGATATTCAGGCTCGATAATCGATGTGCCAACGGCTCGTATACCAATCGCTGAAGCTTGCTTGGAACGCCCATCAACTGCCAACTCGGACTTGTCGATCACTGGACCGGTCGGCAGGGCCTCCGCCGGATCATAGATCATCCCGGTGCGGCGGGGGCCTATTTTCGTGTTCGGGGGAATCCAACAACATGGTGTCAACGGTATCGACCGTCGCCTATCTCGGGCTGGAGGCGCGCGCGGTCGAAGTGCAGTGCCAGATCGCACCGGGCTATGTCGGATTTACCGTGGTTGGCCTGCCTGACAAGGCGGTCGCCGAAAGCCGCGAGCGCGTGCGCTCGGCGATTTCAGCGCTCGGCCTCTCGCTTCCGCCCAAGCGGATCACGATCAATTTGTCGCCCGCCGACCTGCCCAAGGAAGGCTCGCATTACGACCTGCCGATTGCGCTGGCCCTGCTCGGCGCAATGGGCCTCGTCGACGCCGAAACGCTGTCGCATTTTGTCGTGGTGGGCGAACTCGGACTCGATGGGCGCGTAGCGGCCTCGCCCGGCGTACTGCTTGCCGCACTGCACGCCTCCTCGCGCGACATGGGGCTGATCTGTCCGGCGAAACAGGGACCGGAGGCGGCATGGGCAGGGCAGATCGAAGTCGTCGCCGCACCGGACCTGCTGGCATTGCTCAACCATCTCAAGGGCCAAGCGGTATTGCGGACGCCCGAGCCGGGCTTTGCACACTTACCCATCACCGGTCCCGACCTCAAACAGGTCAAGGGTCAGGAAACCGCCAAACGCGCGCTAGAGATTGCTGCTGCTGGCGGGCATAATCTTTTGATGTCCGGTCCTCCCGGAGCAGGCAAATCTTTGCTTGCTTCGTGCCTGCCGGGCATATTGCCCGAACTGACTCCAGCCGAAGCCCTTGAAGTGTCGATGATCGCTTCGGTCGCGGGAACGCTCGAAGGCGGAAGGCTCATGCGCACACGGCCCTTCCGCGCCCCGCACCACAGCGCTTCGATGCCCGCTCTGGTCGGCGGCGGCCTGCGCGTGCGGCCGGGCGAAGTCAGCCTCGCGCATCTCGGGGTGCTATTTCTGGACGAACTCCCGGAATTCCAGCGCGGTGTCCTCGACAGTCTGCGCCAGCCGCTCGAAACCGGCGAGGTCAGCGTTGCGCGTGCCAACAGCCATGTGACCTTCCCCGCCAATGTCCAGCTCGTCGCCGCAATGAACCCCTGCCGCTGCGGCCATCTGGGCGACGCTGCATTGGCCTGTTCGCGTGCACCGCGTTGCGCCGCCGATTATCAGGCCAAAATCTCCGGGCCATTGCTCGATCGCATCGACCTCCACGTTGAAGTGCAAGCCGTCAGCGCCGCCGACCTCGTCCTGCCGCCGCCTGCAGAAGGTTCCACCGAAGTCGCGGCGCGCGTTTCCGTGGCGCGCAAGCTTCAGCGCAAACGTCTCAATGGCACCAGCCTTCGCACCAACGCCGAACTCGACGGCGATGCCTTGGCAGCGCATGGCACGCCAGACGAACCCGGCCAGAAGCTGCTCGCACAGGCGGCCGAGGCAATGCGGCTGTCGGCGCGCGGTTACACGCGGATACTGCGTGTCTCACGCACGATTGCCGATCTGGCGGGGGCAGAAATCGTCGGGCGCATCCATATTGCGGAGGCATTGAGCTACCGGAGGCAGGCGCCTCGAAACTAGCTGGTGCGGATGGCGGGACTCGAACCCGCACGCCCAAAAGGACAACAGATTTTAAGTCTGTAGCGTCTACCATTCCGCCACATCCGCCTGCCGCGCCGTAAAAGCCGATGCGACAATGGCGGTCAAGCCTTCTTCTCGGACCTGTCATTGCCTGCTACGCAAAGCCATGCCATCGATTCTTGAAATTTCCGGCCTGTCCAAAACCTATGCGGGCGGACACGAAGCACTGGCCGACATTAACCTCACCATCGACAAGGGCGAAATATTCGCTTTGCTCGGCCCCAATGGCGCGGGCAAGACAACGCTGATCAGCACCATTTGCGGTATCGTTACGCCGGGTAAGGGCAGCGTCACCGTCGATGGCAACGATCACGTCCGCAACTTCCGCAAGGTGCGGCAGATGATTGGGCTGGTTCCGCAGGAACTGCATACCGACGCTTTCGAAAAGGTGATCACGACCGTTAGTTTCAGTCGGGGCCTGTTTGGCAAAGCCCCCAACCCAGCCTTTATCGAACAATTGCTGCGCGACCTGTCGCTCTGGGACAAACGCAGTTCGACCATTGCCGAACTGTCGGGGGGGATGAAGCGGCGGGTGATGATTGCCAAGGCGCTCAGCCACGAGCCCGAAATCCTGTTTCTCGACGAGCCGACTGCCGGCGTCGATGTCGAGTTGCGCCGCGATATGTGGAATATGGTGCGCAAGCTTCGCGACCGAGGCGTGACAATCATCCTCACCACGCATTATATCGAAGAGGCCGAGGAAATGGCCGACCGTGTCGGCGTGATCAGCAACGGACGGCTGATTGAGGTCGAGCAGAAGTCCGTGTTGATGAAGAAGCTCGGACGCAAGACATTGACGCTCAATCTGGTCGAGGTGCTGGAGCACATTCCTGAAGGTCTGGGCGAATGGAAGCTCAGCCTCGAAGCCGACGGCCACGAACTGGTCTATGAATTCGACACGCAGGCTGAAGCAACCGGAGTGCCGTCGCTGCTCCGCCGGATGAGCGATCTCGGTATAGCTTTCAAGGATCTCAACACCAAACAAAGCTCGCTCGAGGATATCTTCGTCGGCCTTGTCCACCGCACGGAGGGAGCGCAGCCATGATTCACAACTGGCGCGGCATCTGGTCGCTCTACAAATTCGAAATGGCACGTTTCGGGCGCACCGCCGCGACCAGCCTGATGCTGCCGGTGGTGATGACCTGCCTCTATTTCGTCGTCTTCGGCTCGGCAATCGGCAGCCGAATGACCGAGATTGGCGGCGTGCCTTATGGCGCATTCATCGTGCCTGGCCTCATGATGCTGACGATGTTCACCGAAAGCATCAACAATGCTTCGTTCGGCATCTATTTGCCCAAATGGACCGGCACGATTTACGAAATGCTGTCCGCGCCGATGTCGCCGCTCGAAATGGTGATCGCCTATGTCGGTGCTGCGGCGTCGAAATCGGTCCTGATCGGCTGCATCATCCTCGCCACCGCCAACCTGTTCGTCGACGTCCAGATAGCGCACCCGTTCCTGATGGCATTGTTCATGGTGCTGATCGTCATCACCTTCTGCCTGTTCGGTTTCATCATCGGCATTTGGGCGAAAAATTTCGAACAGTTGCAGGTGATCCCGTTCCTCGTGGTTTACCCGCTGACCTTTCTGGGCGGCGCCTTCTACTCCATCGATATGCTGCCACCGCTCTGGCAGAAACTGACCTTGTTCAATCCGGTGGTCTATCTCATCAGCGGCTTTCGCTGGACCTTCTTCGGTGAAGGGGACGTGTCCATAGAGGTCAGTATCGCCGCAATGGCGCTGTTCCTGACGATCTGCCTTGCGGTAATTTTCTGGATGTTCAGGACCGGCTACCGGCTCAAAAACTAGCGGGCGTTCAGCTTCTCGCGCACTTCCTTGCCTGGCTTGAAATAGGGCACACTTTTCGACGGCACATCGACCGAGGCGCCGGTGCGCGGGTTGCGGCCCTTGCGTGGCGCGCGCTCGCGGGTGGAGAATGCTCCAAAGCCGCGCAATTCGACTCGCCCTCCATCGGCCAGCCGCTGGATAATCTGGTTGAAAAACAGATCGACAATCTTCTCGATCTCTTCGGTCTTCAGCTCGGGATTTTCGGCTTCCAGCTTCTTGATTAACTCGGAGCGGATCATCTGCAACGTCCCTTCGCAACTGCCCGACTGCAACCGGGCGAACCAGGATACCACGCGACCAAACGGACCCAGACCCGAAAATTGACAGAATTTTTGGAAATTTACAATGGCATTGCAAAAGATTGGCTGCTTCTGGCCGAAAAAAACCCGCCCTTCGTCAAAAGGGCGGGTTTTTGTGTCCCGAAATAGAACTTTGGTTAAACCAATGGCTTACTTCTTGGCGCTCTTCAATGCCTCGCCAAGAATGTCGCCGAGCGATGCGCCCGAGTCGGACGAACCATATTGCTCCACCGCCTGCTTTTCTTCGGCCAGCTGCAACGCCTTGATCGAGAAGTTCGGCTTTTTCGAACGATCGAATCCTGCAACCTGAACGTCGAACTTCTGGCCGACCTGGAAACGGTCGGGGCGTTGCTCGTCGCGGTCGCGGCCGAGGTCGGCGCGCTTGATGAAGCCGGTTGCGCCGTCTTCGCCCGCCTGCACTTCGAGGCCGCCATCGCGCACTTCGAGCACGGTGACGGTAACCGTCGCACCCTTCTTCAGGCCGCCGGCCGAAGCAGCGCCGGCTGCCGAAGGGGCACCCTTTTCAAGCTGCTTGATGCCAAGCGAAATGCGCTCTTTCTCGCTGTCGATATCGAGCACGATCGCCTTGACGGTTTCGCCCTTGCGGTGAAGGTGCAATGCTTCCTCGCCGGTAATGCCCCAGGCGATGTCCGACATGTGGACCATGCCGTCGACGTCGCCATCGAGGCCGATGAACAGGCCGAATTCGGTCGCATTCTTGACTTCGCCCTCGACGGTCGAACCGACGGGGAATTTCTCGGCGAACGAAGCCCAGGGATTGTCCTGCGCTTGCTTGAGGCCGAGCGAGATACGGCGCTTTTCCATGTCGATGTCGAGCACGACGACGCCGACTTCTTGGCTGGTCGAAACGATCTTGCCAGGGTGGACATTCTTCTTGGTCCAGGACATTTCCGAAACATGGACTAGGCCTTCGATGCCCGCTTCGAGTTCGATGAACGCGCCATATTCGGTGATGTTGGTGACGGTACCCGTCAGCTTCGTGCCGACCGGATATTTCTTGACCGCAGCATCCCACGGATCGCTTTCGAGCTGCTTCATGCCGAGCGAAATGCGCTGCGTGTCCTTGTTGATGCGGACGATCTGCACCTTGACGGTGTCACCGATGTTGATGACTTCGCTCGGGTGGTTGATGCGCTTGTAGCTGATGTCGGTGACATGCAGCAGGCCGTCGATACCGCCCAGGTCGACGAACGCACCATAATCGGTAATGTTCTTGACGACACCGTCGATGATCTGGCCTTCGGCGAGATTCTGGATGAGGCCGGTGCGCTGTTCGGCGCGGGTTTCTTCGAGGATGGCGCGGCGCGAGACGACGATGTTGCCGCGCTTGCGGTCCATCTTGAGGATGACGAAAGGCTGCGCGATATCCATCAGCGGGCCGACATCGCGCACGGGGCGGACGTCTACCTGCGAACCGGGCAGGAAGGCCACGGCGCCGCCGAGATCGACGGTGAAGCCACCCTTGACGCGGCCGAAGATGACGCCATCGACGCGGTTGCCGGCATCGAATTCGCCTTCGAGCACATCCCATGCGGCTTCGCGGCGGGCGCGGTCGCGGCTCAGCATTGCTTCGCCGTTCATATTTTCTACGCGGTCGACAAAGACTTCGACTTCGTCGCCGACTTTCAGGTCGGCTTTCTGGCCGGGCATCGCGAATTCGCGAAGCGCCACGCGGCCTTCGGATTTCAGGCCGACGTCGATGACGGCGTGGTCGTTGTCGATTGCGGTTACGGTGCCTTTGACGACACGGCCTTCAAAGCCGCCGTCGGCGCCGCCGAGTGATTCGTCGAGAAGAGCCGCGAAATCGTCGCGGGTCGGGTTTGGCGAAGTTGCCATGGATTAAATTCCTTACTTACATTTTGTCCGGCCAATCGGTTGGTTCCGATGGTCTTTGACCAGAATTGCCCCAACGGCCCCATGCCGAAAAGGCGTTCGTTTTAAGAGGGTTGCGACAATCCATCACACCGTCATGCTGAACTCGTTTCAGCATCTTACTTTCACTGATGCGAAGTAAGACCCTGAACCAAGTTCAGGGTGACGGGTGTTTTGCGTCGGAAACACCCCGCCGTTCAGCCCTCGCGGAGTTTAGCCTCCACCAGCGCTATCGCGGCTTGAACGGCGCCGCCTATAGTCAAATCGCCGGTATCAAGCAAGATGGCATCGTCGGCGGGTTTTAACGGCGCCGCAGCCCGCGACGAATCGCGTTCGTCACGCGCGTGGATATCGGCAAGGATCGCCTCGTAACTGACATCGACCCCGCGCGCGCTCATCTCCCCATGCCGCCGCGTGGCGCGCACCGTGGCAGGCGCGGTCACGAACAGCTTTACGTCGGCGTCCGGCGCGATGACGGTGCCGATATCGCGCCCGTCGAGCAATGCGCCGCCGGGTTGATGCGCGAAATCGACCTGCCGCTGGTTCAGCGCCGCGCGCACCTCTGGGTGGACCGAAACCCGGCTGGCCAGCCCGCCAACGGTTTCGCTGCGCAACGCATGGTCGGCAAGCAGGCTGTCGGCAAAATCGCAGCCCTTAAGCGCATCGGAGGGATTGTCCGGATCGCCACCCTGCTGCATCACCTGAAGGCCGACCGCTCGATAAAGCAGTCCGGTGTCGAGGAAAGGCAGGCCGAAATGTTCGGCAAGCGCCTTGGCAATAGTGCCCTTGCCCGACGCCGTCGGTCCATCGACCGCAATAATCATGCCGCCGGTTCGCTCTTCTTCCGCAGCGCGCCTATGATACCGCCGATGGCGATGCCCGCCCACGCTATTTCAAGCAGAAACGCGGCCAGATTGAAATGCACCGACAGCGAAATCAGCAACAGGATCGCACCGCCCAGGTTGGCGATATTGAACCAGAGCTTGTTTAGTTCCTTCGCCACATTGGCATAAGCAAAGGCGGAGATGAACAATATACTGCCGATAATGCCGATGATATCGGCGGCCAGCCCGCTCATGCGCTCAACTCCTGAAGCATCGCCTCGAATGTCGGAAAGCTTGTTGCAATCGGCGACACGTCATCGACGGTCACGCCACGATAGCAATGCTGACCCGCCACAGCGAAGCTCATCGCGATGCGGTGGTCGAGCGCGCTGGCGACGGTGGCGTTGCCTTCGAGCGGTTCGCCGCCGGTACCGGTGATGACGAGGCCATCCTCGCGTTCCTCGACATTCGCAGCGATGGCTTTCAAACCTGTCGCCATCAAAGCCAGCCGGTCGCTTTCCTTCACCCGCAGTTCGTCGAGGCCGCTCGTGATTGTCCTACCCTGCGCAACGCTGGCGGCGACGAAGAACACGGGAAATTCGTCGATCATGCTTGGCGCAACGTCAGGCGGTACTTCGATGCCACGCAAGACCGAATGGCGCGCGGTGATGTCGGCCACCGGCTCGCCACCGACTTCGCATTCGTTGGAGTATGTGAGGTCGGCCCCCATTGCTTCGAGCATTCTGTAAATGCCGATGCGCGTGGGGTTCATGCCGACATGGGTGACGGTGACTTCGCTGCCAGGCGTGATCAGCGCGGCAACAATCGGGAAGGCGGCGGACGAGGGATCACCGGGGACTTCGATGGTCTGCGGATTCAGTTCGGCCTCGCCGGTCAGGCGTATATGGCGGACACCGTCGCCGTCAGTCTCGACTGTCAGTTCCGCGCCAAAGCCGCGCAGCATCCGCTCGCTATGGTCGCGAGTGGGGACGGGTTCGATGACCTCGGTGATGCCCGGCGCATTCAGCCCTGCCAGCAGTACCGCACTCTTCACCTGCGCCGAGGCAACCGGCAACCGATAGTTGATCGGCACTGCGGGCACGAGGCCGCGCACCATCAGCGGCAGCGTGCCGCCGGGGCTGGCATTGAACTCCGCGCCCATCAGGCTAAGCGGATCGATAACCCGATTCATAGGGCGCTTCGACAGCGAGGCATCGCCAATAAAGGTCGCGGTCAGCCGATGGCTTGCGACCAGCCCCATCAGTAACCGTGTCGATGTCCCGCTATTACCCATGTCGAGTGCGGTGTCCGGCTGCATCAGCCCACCCACGCCGACGCCATGGACAGTCCACATACCGTCATCGCTGCGTTCGATGTTCGCCCCCATCGCGCGCATCGCGGTGGCGGTGGCGAGGACATCCTCACCTTCGAGCAATCCCGAAATCCGGCTTTCGCCCACCGCCAGTGCGCTCAGCATAAGCGAGCGATGTGAAATCGACTTGTCGCCCGGCACCCTGACCGTGCCGCGCAAGGGGCCTGAGCTGCGGAATGTGGCGGGGCGAGGGGCTGCGCTATGCATGGACCGCGCTTTGCGGTCGAAGCCTCCAACTGTCAACGCCCGCACTTGTATTTTGACAGCCGCCTTACAATGTGGCAGGGGCCGCAACCGATATAGCCGAGTCACGCTATCGTGACCGAAAATCAAGCCAATTTGTAAAGGATTTGAGCCTGCCATGATCAAGGCTGAATGGGGAACCAAGCGCACCTGCCCGAAATGCGGCACGCGTTTTTACGACCTCGGCAAGGACGAGCCGGTTGAATGCATCGAGTGCGGCAACCAGTGGACGCCAGAGCCGGTGCTTAAATCGAAGCAGCCGTTGCCGTTCGAGGAAGTCGAGAAGAAGAAGGACGATGCCGACCTTGCCGATGACGATCTTGACATCGATGTCGACGCGGTCGATGGCGATGTTTCGCCCGATAACGATGTCGATCTTGGCGGTGACGACGATTTGGGCGTTTCCAGCGACGATGGCGACGAGCCCGAAGACATCTAACTTCACGCTTGATATCTGAAGGAGCGCCCGCTATCGGCGCTCCCTCACCATAGCCGCCTCGATTGCGGCAAGATGGGGCCTTAGCTCAGCTGGTAGAGCGCTACACTGGCAGTGTAGAGGTCAGGGGTTCGACTCCCCTAGGCTCCACCAGCCTTTGCTGGCATATAGAATTCACCCCAGACTGGCAAAAACGGCCATCCTCAACTAAGGCCGCAATATGCATTTTCTCGACCAAGCCAAGATTTTCATTCGCTCCGGAGCGGGCGGGCCGGGGGCGGTCAGTTTCCGGCGCGAGAAATATGTCCAATATGGCGGCCCCGATGGTGGCAATGGCGGCAAGGGCGGGGATATTATCTTCGAGGCGGTGGCGGGGCTCAACACGCTGATAGACTTTCGCTACGCACAGCATTTCAAGGCGATGCGCGGTATCCAGGGCATGGGCCGCGACCGGCATGGCGCCTATGGCGACGATCTAGTCATAAAAGTACCTGTAGGCACGCAAGTGCTTGCCGACGACGAGGAGCGCAGCCTTTTGCTCGACCTGACCGAAGTCGGGCAGCGCGTCGTTTTCCTTCGCGGCGGCGATGGCGGGCGGGGCAATGCGTCCTACAAGACATCCACCAACCGCGCGCCTCGCCAGCATGGTCCGGGCTGGCCGGGCGAGGAAATGTACGTCTGGCTGCGGCTGAAGTTGCTCGCCGACGCGGGGCTGGTGGGCATGCCCAATGCGGGCAAGTCGACCTTCATCAATCAGGTGTCGAACACCAAGGCGAAGGTTGGTGCCTACGCATTTACGACGCTCCGCCCGCAATTGGGTGTGGTCGAACATAAAGGCCGCGAATTCGTGCTGGCTGACATCCCCGGCCTTATCGCGGGTGCAGCCGAAGGCGTCGGCATCGGCGACCGCTTTCTGGGCCATATCGAACGCTGCCGGATTTTGATTCACCTCATCGACGCGACGCAGGACGATCCTGTCGAGGCATGGCACATCGTCTGCAGCGAACTGGCCGAATATGGCGCAGGTCTGGACGAAAAGCCGCAGATCGTCGCGCTTAACAAGGGCGATCTGCTCGATCCCGAATTGATGGCCGACATAGCCGAACAACTGCAGGCTGCAGGGGCGGAGGATGTTATCGCCATCTCCGGCGCGACCGGGCAGGGTGTTGACCGGGTTCTCGACCGCATATTGGAAGCATTGCCCGAAAAGAGCGGCCTTGAGGGGGCAAAGGCCGACGGCTTGAATGAGGCGGGCGAATGGTCGCCAATCTGAACCCCGCCGCCTTTTCGCCTGAGAACTGCCCTTTGCTGGTGGTCAAGGTAGGATCGGCGCTGCTGGTCGAGGGCGATGGTGGGGTAAGGCGCGAATGGCTCGAAACGCTGGTTGCGGACATCAGCGCGCGGCATCAGTCAGGGCAGCGGATAATCGTTGTAACCTCGGGGGCCATCGCGCTGGGTGCGCGCCGGATGGGGTTCGACAAAGGCGGCCGGGCGAGCCTTGCAGACGCACAGGCGGCGGCTTCGGTTGGGCAGATTATATTATCGGGGCTATGGGCGGAGTTGCTGGCCGTGCAAAGCCTCGCGGCAGCGCAGATGCTGGTGACGCTCGACGATCTGGAGGACCGGCGGCGTTACCTCAATATTGCGGCGACGCTCGACAGGCTGCTCGGTGCGGGTGCGGTGCCGGTTATTAACGAAAATGACAGCGTCGCAACCGAGGAAATCCGCTTCGGTGACAATGACCGGCTCGCTGCGCGCGTGGCGCAGGCGGCGGGGGCTTCGGGTGTGGTATTGCTGTCCGATGTTGACGGCCTCTACGACCGCGCACCGCATCTGCCCGGGGCAACGCTGGTGCCGGTGGTCGAACATATCGATGGCCGCATACGCATCATGGTCAGCGAAGGTCAGTCGGCGATGGGTTCGGGCGGGATGGCATCGAAGCTCGACGCCGCCGATATCGCGACGCGCGCCGGCATCGGCCTGACGATCACCTCGGGCCTGCGCGATCATCCGCTGGCTGCGCTCGAAGCCGGCGGACTATCGACCTTTTTCGCCCCGCGCGAGGGCGGATCGGCACGCAAGAGCTGGCTCGGCGGTCGGCTCGTTATCAAGGGCCGAATCCGCGTCGATGATGGAGCAATCCGCGCTCTAAAGGCAGGCAGCAGCCTGCTTCCGGCGGGCGCATTGAGCGTGGAAGGCGAGTTCAAACGCGGCGATGTGATCGACATAAGCGGCGATGACGGCATCGCCATTGCGCGCGGCCTTTCCGAATATGACGCGCTTGATGCGGCGCGCATTTGTGGACATCGTTCGAACGAACTCGAAGCAATCCTCGGCACCGTCCCGCGCTCGGTGCTCGTGCACCGCGACCAGTTGGTGTTGCTTTGAAGACAGTTGCGCTGACCGGTGCCACCGGATTTGTCGGTCGGGTGACGCTCGACCGCTTGCTGGAGGCAGGGTGGCAAGTGCGTGCACTGACGCGGCGCGACCAGCCAAAAAGGGCAGGGGTGACCTGGGTGCACGGCGCGCTCGACCGGCCCGACAGCCTTGCACAACTTTGCGACGGTGCTCAGGCCGTGCTGCATATAGCAGGCGTGGTGAATATGCCCGATGCGGCTGGCTTCGAAGCGGGCAATGTCACCGGTACCGCCAATATGCTGGCTGCAGCAAAGGAGGCGGGCATAAAGCGATTTATCCATGTCTCGTCGCTCGCCGCGAAACATCCCGGATTGTCGATGTATGGCGCAAGCAAGTCGCGGGCCGAAAAACTGGTCGGCACCTCGCTACTCGACTGGACGATTCTCCGCCCCCCTGGTGTTTATGGACCGGGCGATACCGAAATGTTCGACATGTTCCGGCTGGCGCAAAAGGGCTGGGCATTGCTGCCTCCCAAGGGACGCGTATCGCTTATCCACGTCGACGACCTCGCGCGCTTGCTGGTCGCCTTGCTGCCCATGCATGACGATGCCACTGCGCGCATTTTCGAGGCCGACGATGGGGTCGAAGGCGGCTGGAGCCATGAAGGCTTTGCGCGCGCCATCGGCTGGGCGCTGGGGCGGCGGGTGAACATACTCCACGCGCCGTCTTTCCTGCTCAAGCTGGCGGCGCAGGCCGACCGCCTGTTTCGCGGGAAAAAGGCGAAACTGACCCCTGACCGGGCGAGCTATTTGTCGCATCGCGACTGGACCATCGATCGTGCGATCGCCCCGCCGCCTGCGCTCTGGGCGCCACAGATCGCGACACGCCAAGGCCTCAAGGACACCGCGCGCTGGTACAAGGCACAGGGCTGGATGTAGCTGGATTTTGCCACCTTGCCGCCTTATTCGCTTGCCATAGCGCGCCGATACAGAAGGAAAAACTATGACCGACCGCACCGAAATGTTCGACCGCCTGAAGGGCCTGATCGAACCGTTCAACAAAAAGGGCGTGGCTCTTACCGAAGCCACCACTTTCGCGGGCGATCTCGAATGGGATAGCCTGACCGTCATGGATTTCGTCGCCGAGGTCGAGGATGATTTCGACATCGTCATCAGCATGAACTTGCAGGCCGAAATCGAAAATGTTGGTCAGTTGGTAGATGCCGTGAAGAAGCTGACGGACTGAAATGACCGACCTGTTTTCCAAATTCGACCCGCTAATCCAGCAGCGCGAAGGTCTGCTCGCAACCGGTGTCAAAGACCCGTTTTCGCTGGTGATGGAAGAAGTCAAATCGCCTACCGTCGCGGTGTGCAACGGCAAGGAAACGATCCTGCTTGGCACCTATAATTATATGGGCATGACCTTCGACGATGATGTGCTTGCGGCAGGCAAGAAGGCGATGGACGAGTTCGGCGCGGGCACAACCGGCAGCCGCGTCCTGAATGGCACTTTCTTCCACCACCGCGATGTCGAGGAAGCGCTCAAGGAATTTTACGCGATGGACCATGCGATGGTCTTTTCGACGGGTTATCAGGCTAATCTGGGGATCATCAGCACGATCGCGGGCAAGGGCGATTATGTCATCCTCGATATCGACAGCCATGCGTCGATCTATGACGGCTGCGCGATGGGCAACGCCGAAATCGTGGCCTTCCGCCACAATGACGTCGAGGCGCTGGAGAAAAGGTTGAAACGCCTACCCGCCGAAGCGGGCAAGCTGGTGGTGCTCGAAGGCGTCTATTCGATGCTCGGCGACATCGCGCCATTGAAGGAAATGATTCGCGTTTCGAAGCAAGCGGGCGCAATGGTGCTCGTCGACGAAGCGCATTCGATGGGCTTTATCGGCGAAAACGGACGCGGCGTGGCCGAGGAACAGGGCGTTCTCGACGACGTCGATTTCATTATCGGCACCTTCAGCAAGTCGGTCGGCACCGTCGGTGGTTTCTGCGTCTCGAACCACCCAAAGTTCGAAATCCTGCGCCTCGTCTGCCGCCCTTATGTCTTCACCGCCGCGCTACCGCCGAGCGTGATGGCGTCGAGCGCGGCATCGATCCGCAAGCTGATGCACAATGGCAACAAGCGCGCGCATCTATGGGAAAATTCGAAGACGCTGCACAAGGGCCTACGCGATCTCGGTTTCACGCTGGGCACTGAAGAAGCTCAAAGCGCAATCATCGCAGTCATTATGCCTGATTTGGAACGCGGCGCGGCGATGTGGGAAGCGCTGCTTGAAAACGGCCTCTACGTAAACCTCGCCCGCCCGCCTGCGACGCCCGCCGGAATGACGCTGCTGCGCTGCTCTCTCTGTGCCGAACATACAAGCGAGCAGGTGCAGGATATCCTCGCGCGGTTCGAACGCGCGGGCAAGGCTGTGGGAATTATCTGAGGCTCATAGCGCCGCCAGTTTCTTCTCATAGTCTTCAACACCGAACTTCTTTCCGCGTGCCACAATGTTGTGGCCCTCTGCTTCCAGCTTTTGCCGGTGACCGTCATAGCCGGCCGGATAACGCTCGTTAAGCAATCCGCCGCTTTTTAGCGTACGCCACCACGGCGTGATCGATCGTTCGCCCAAAGCGCGCCGTTCCTCGGCAGCCTGCGCCACAATATTGATGAAAATGGCGGTCGAAACGGGGCAAGCAATTGTGGTGCCGTGCCGCTCGGCCAGAGTGTCGCGCAACTCGTCGAGGGTGACGAGCTTGCCCTCAGGCACCGCAGCCATGATAGCATCGACTTCGTGCGGGCTGGAAACGACCATAGAGCCGCCGGGCGGTGCCCAGTTCGCGACCCCTGCGGGCAGCTCGTTCACAATCTTGACCGGTTTGATTTCCGCTACCTTGGCAATCGCATTTTTGTGCATGGCCGACTCCTTTGCGGCCATTTTGCTTCAGTCGATATGCAAAAGGAAATAGGCTATTTTCTTGGCAGAAAAGCGTCGCTTAGCGAACCGCACCTCTCGCCAGAAGCTTCGGCACAAGAATCATCGCGGCGACCAAAGGCCATCTCCGCTGCCACGGCTTGATTTCGATCTGCGTTCCGGCGTGACGATTTATTTTCCATGCGAGATAGTCGATGCCGCCAGCATAGGTGAACGCCGCCTTCGCCAGCCGCGCTACGGTCAACAGCTTGCCGCGCCGTTGCAGACCCGGCCAGCGGTTTCGTTCCTGCATGATCCGGCCTTGTGGGTCGGGGAGGATTTGGACCTTGTCGCCGCGCAGTTCGTTGGCAATCGGCGTGTGCCGTAATGCGGCCTGGCCGAAGCGGAGATAGCGTTCGGGGTCGAATGCGACCACAGATGCTGGGCGGTCCTTGCGCTCGGCGCGCAGTTCGGCGCTGTAGGTCAAGGCAAAACCGGATTGCCACAGGTCGAGCACATCGACCTCGCGCTCGACAAAAGCCAGCGCGCCGTTGAGCAAGGTCGGTGCGGCGCCCGCAATCGCCAGCGCGACCTTGTTTGTCGCCGCTTCGTCCGCCGCCCAGACTAGCCGTGAAGGCTGCGCGAACCGCGCCCATACCGATACTGTGGAAGCACCCTGCCGGTTGAGGTCATGGAAATCCGCCTCGCTCAGTACCGCGACCTTGGCCATCAAACCATCATGCTCGAAAGGGAAGACATTGGGCGGCAGGCGGCGGTTCCACTTCGCCAGCCAGCCCTTGCCATAGGCCGCTTCGTAGTCCGAAACGATCAGGTAGAAATCGAGCATTTGCCCTTCGAGCTGCTCCGAGCGCAGGCACGAACCGTAAAACAGCACAGCCCGCGCCGCGCCCGGATATTGCGCCGCAATATGCGCCGCGAACGCCTGTACTTCGGGCCGCGCAGGCACAGCCAGTTCGTCGACAACCATTTGCTGGAGCGAAAGCATATTCGCGCTTTATCGGCTTTACCGCAAATTGCTAAGCGTGATTGTCAGGCTGCCAATCGCAGGAACGGCACTGGCGGCGTCGAGCGCAGCACGATCGGTCGGTCAGTCTTCGCCTCGAACACCTCGCCGTCTAGAACGACGCTGCTGTGTTCGCTGTCGATGCGGATGCTATCGCCTTGCTGCAGATAAAGCCCGTCGACCTTGTGTCGGCCGATCCTGCCAATGATCGAGGTCAGTACCGCGTGGATCATCGCGCCGGGACGCTGGTCTATAGCCATAAATTTCATGTTGCCGCTGCGAACATCGCCTGCCTTGCTGCCGAGCAGTAGCTTTTCAAGCGTGGTGACGATCAGCACCGAAAAAATGCCTTGCAACTCGCCCTTGCGCACGAAGGAAACGCTCACCGGCTTTGCGCGTTGTGGCAGGAAGTCGGCTTTCAACCCAAATATTGCGGAGAACATGACTGCCACTGCGGCCAGAAAATGGCTTAGGCCATTGGGAAGTCCGAGCGGGTAGATTTTATGGCGGCAGTAAAGGATCGTCTCAGCCAGGCCAGCGCCGCCCAGGAACATGCCCAGAACCGGCCGCGCTCCTTCGCTCCCGTCGGTGAGCGCGATCATCTCACGCGCGACGATATGGTCGGACATATCGCCTTTGGCGACCTCCAATATTCGTTCCAGCGCTTCAAGCGCCGTGCCTTGCGCCCCGAGATCGAGTGCAATCAGGTTCGTCTTGCCATTGGGCAACACCGCGACAGGCGGCGGATCGCCCTCGAAATGACCGCCATGATAGAGCTCGGTCAGCGCCGACTGTACTGTCCCGTCGCCGCCGTTGATGACCAACACTTTGGGCTTGACCCGCGCAATCATCTCCAGTGCCTTGGGTACCTGGCCCATTTCCTCCACTTCATAATGGAAAATGTCGGGATGACGGGCACAATAGCAGCGAACCGCCGGCAATAGCGATCTGTTGCCGGTTGAGTTGGGGTTCGAAAGTAGCGCTACAAGTGCCAATCGCCCTCCGTCACATATATTTCAGGTTGATGGCGATGCGCGTCACGCCGGGTCCGGCCTGAAAGGCAACTTTACTAACCGAGGGCTTGCCCAGGTTCAGGATGTTGATGCTGGGGTTGTTGGAAAACCCGCCGCCATCCTGAGAAATGTCGGTCTTGCCATTGGCATTGCGGTCGTGGCGCACGGCTATGCCATATTTGCCTTCGGCAGGCACGGGCACACAAAAGCTCATATTGCCTGCGTTTGCACGGCTTTCGACGCGGTGCAGCCAGCGGCCCTTGGCCAGCCAGGCGCTGCTTGTGGCCGGATAGGATTGCACGCGGATGCGTCCTGCGGATTCCTTCACGCCGCGCACGCTAACCAGCACTGCTGGGCCGTTGCCCGCAGTGCAGCGCGATAAATCGTTGCTGACTTCCTGACCGGCTGCCGCAGCGCCCGATGCGAACATCATGGCCGTGGCCGCCAGCGCGAAAAACTTACTCATTAGCATACTCCTGGAACATTATGCGTGGACGTACCCTTGTCGGTACGCCATCGATATTGCCCCTGAACCTGATAGCGTCTATCGGATGAGTTTGCGGCCAAATTACGGTGATAGGGCGACTATAAGTTGAAATTTCTGACCGCTACCGACCGCTACATCTTCCGACTGGTGATGGTGCCCTTGCTGGCGACGCTGGCGATCGCCGCGTCGCTGCTGCTGCTCGAAAAGATGCTCACCCTGTTCGACTTTGTTGCGGCGGAAGGTGGCCCGGTCAGCATCGTTTGGCGGATGCTGGCAAATCTGTTGCCCGAGTATCTTTCGCTCGGCATTCCCATCGGGCTGCTGCTCGGCATATTGCTGGCCTTCCGCCGCCTTGCAACCTCCTCTGAACTCGACATTTTTCGTGCCGTGGGGATGAGCTACTTCCGGTTGCTCCGCGTGCCGTTCATGTTTGCGATCACGCTAGCTGCGGTCAATTTCGCCATTGTCGGCTTCCTTCAGCCCACAGCGCGCTATTATTACGAGGAGCTGCGTTTCGAACTGCGCTCTGGCGCTTTCGGCGCAAAGGTTCGCGTCGGCGAATTCAACAACGTAGGCGAAAATTTGACTGTTCGCATCGAGGAAAGCCGCGACAATGGCAACGAGCTATCGGGCATGTTCGTATACGCGCAGAGCAAGAGCGGCCAATCGCTTGCGGTCACGGCGGAGGAAGGGCAGTTCCTGCGCACCGACGACCCTGACACTATCCTGCTTCGTCTTGAAAAGGGCACTTTGGTGCATGATGCGCCGAGTTTCGATACCCCGCGCGTGCTGAGCTTTACAAGCCATGACGTGCCGATACCCTTGCCGCGCATCGAGAATTTCCGCGCTCGCGGCGGCAAGGACCGCGAATATGTCATTACCGAACTGGTAAGCATCGGAAGCAACGACGCAAAACCGGAGGTCGAGCGCAACAAGGCATGGGCCAACTTCCATTTCAGGCTGGTCGAAGTGGCGATGATGTTGCTTTTGCCGCTGCTGGCGGTGGCGCTTGCCGTCCCGCCCAAGCGTTCGACCTCCGCGCTTGGGGTGTTTCTTGCCATCGTAATGGTGGTCACATATCACAAGATAAACGAATATGGCGAAAGCGTGGGCGGTATGGGCGTTGTCGACCCGTTCATAGCTTTGTGGGTGCCCTTTCTGTTCTTTGCAGGTCTGATCCTGTGGATGTATCATACCATTGCGCATGTCCCGGGCGGCCAGCCGATCGGAGCGCTCGAGGTGTTCGCGGCCAAGGTCGCAAAGTCGGTTCGCAAGACTTTCCGTTTCGGTCGCAAATCGCGGCTGGCGACCATCGGTATGCCGCCGGAGCCAGAGGAAGATTAAGGCATGAATTTCTTCCCCTCGCGCGCGATCACGATCTACATGGCGAAGTTGTTCGTCACGCGCAGCCTTGCCGTACTCGCTATGCTGGTGCTGGTGCTGATGACGCTCGACCTGCTGGGCGAAAGTGGCAAGATCCTCTCCGTGCCGGGTAACAACCAGGGCGACGTTTTGAGCTATGTCGGCATGCGTGCCCCGCAGATCGTTGCGCGGTTCCTGCCATTCTCGGTGCTTCTCGGCACGCTCATCACCTTTGTCACGTTGAGCCAGAACAGCGAAGTTGTTGCCATGAAGGCCGCAGGGCTATCGGCGCACCAGATCCTCGCGCCGATGTTCGTAGCCAGCCTTGGGGTGGCCGCATTCATGTTTGTCTTTGCCGAGGCGGTTGTCGCACCCAGCACCGCTAAGCTGAAAGTATGGCAGGCTGTGGATTATGGCACGATCCCGGCCGATACCGGCGTCAAGACCAATGTCTGGGTGCGCGAAGGGCAGGATTTGATTCATGCGCGCACTGTCACTGGTTCGGGTGATGCTACTCGGCTGAGCGGGGTCAGCCTGTATCTGCGTAGAAATGGTGGATTGCGACAAGTGGTAGAAGCCGATGAGGCGCGATACACCGGCGAGGGCTGGCAGCTTAAAAAAGTGAGTTCGTTTGACGTCGCTACAACCGAGCAGCAAAATTTCCAAGGACTCGTAATCGGCAAAGGAATTACGCCTGACCGCTTCAATTATGTGAAGGTCGATGGGGATAGCTTGGGCTTTTTTCAATTGAGCGGGGCAATCGACGATTTGAAAGCGGCAGGCCGACGCACGGATAATCTGGAAGGCATATTGTGGCACAAATTATCGGGGCCGCTGTCGACATTGCTTATGCCGCTGCTGGCGGCGGTGGCAGCCTTCGGGCTGGCGCGTTCGGGCGCTTTGTTCCTGCGCGCGGTCATCGGCATGGCGCTGGGTTTTGCCTATTTCGTCGCCGATAACTTCGCGCTGGCGATGGGAAATTTGGGGGCCTATCCGCCTTGGATCGCCGCCTGGGGACCGTTCTTCCTTTTCCTGCTGATCGGCGAGACGGTGCTGGTACGCAGCGAGGAATGAGCGGACCGATCGAGGACGCGCTGGTTCCGCCGGCGCCTGTGGTCACCAACACCGAAGTGGCGAAAGGCGCGGGACTTGCGGCGCTATCGCGGTTAGGCGCGTTGATCGAAGTTGTCGCACAGCCTGCTTATACATGGATGTTCGGGCTGGCGGGGTATGGCGTCTATGTCGTGCTGTGGGCGGCTATCAACATTTTGGCGCAAATATTGGACTTGGCGATGGGTCAGGCTCTACAGCGGATCGTGCCTGCGGAGGACGCCAGGGAGCGACAGCATGGTGCAGTCAAATTCGCCCTTCTTACTGGAACCGGGCTTGGCATTGCGGCGGCGCTGGTGATAAGCCTTTCGGCGGACTGGCTCGCCGGTTTCGTAGCCGCCGCTCCCGACGAAGCAGCCGGGCTGCCGCAATATATTGCGGTGTTCGCATGGACCCTTCCTTTGTGGATTTTTGTCGAAATTGCGACGGCAGCCGCGCGGGCAAAGCGGGCGTTCGGTCCTGAAATCCGCTTGCGGATTTTCTGGGAGCAGGTGGCTCGGTTGGTCTTTGCGACGGGCTTTTTCGCTATCGGATTTGACCTTTTCGGTTTGTTGCTTGGTCATTTGCTCTCGCTGGCGCTGACCGCTTTGTTATCGGCGCAGTTGCTCGGACGCTATTATGACCCGGCCCTTTTATGGCGCGCGCCGATGCCGAAGCCGCTGCGCCGTTCTGTCCTTGGCAGCGGTGCAGCGATGATGCCCCCGCAGATCGCCCGTCGCGCCTATAATGACCTGCCGCCTATCCTGCTCAACCTGATGGTTCCAGGCGCGGCCGGCGCAACGGCGGCGGGGCTGTACGGAATCGCGCGCAAGATCGCCTCGATCCCGCTGATCGTGCGACAGTCGTTCCTCTATGTACTCTCGCCGCTGGCCTCGGCCCAAGCGGCGGCCGACCGGGCGGCGATGTTGCCGATGTACCGTTTTTCGACGCACATGTCGCTGCTGCTCGCGGTGCCCCTCGCCGGGCTGATGATCCTCACCGCATCGGACATGCTCAGTGCATTTGCACCGGGCGCGGCAGCGGCGCTTCCGGTCCTTGTGGTCCTGCTTGCGGCACGAGCAGGAGAGGCTGTTATCGGACCCGCTACGCCCATCGTCGAGATGGTCGGCCACCGCGCGCTGCCGCTGCTCAACAGCCTCATCGGTCTGGCGCTGTGGTTGCTGCTCGCATTATGGCTGGTGCCTGACTATGGCACGTTGGGCATGGCGATTGCAGTCTCTGTCGCGGTCGTGGCGACGGCGTGGGCGGCGGTGGCCGAATTGCGCATCAGCGATGGCCTGACGCCATTCGGCGTTGGCTTCTGGCGCGCGGTAGTGGCGGGCGCGCTGATAATCGGCGCGTTGTGGCTAACCGGTGAGACGCTTGCCCCATTGGGTGCGCCGGTCCGGGCCACAGGACTGTTCCTGCTGTTTTGGCCGTTGCTCTGGCTCGGGCTTCGCTACGGGCTGGACGCGGCCGACAAGGCGGCACTCGGCAAACTTGGCCGCAGACTGTATTTGTAAATCATTGACAGCGCCGCACAGCCGCAAGAGGAAGCGAGCATGAACGATATCAGCATCCGCCCTGTTATGACAAAGGCTGACAAAAAAGCATTCATCGACCTGCCGTTTCGCCTCTATGCCAGCGATCCGAACTGGGTGCCCCCGCTCAAGGACGAAATAAAGGGCCTAATTACCCCCGGCAAAAATCCGTGGTTTGAACATGGCGAGGCCGAATTTTTCCTGGCCGAACGGTCCGGTCGGGTCGTGGGCCGGATTTCCGCGCATATCGACCATCTCGCGCTGAATCAGCCGCCCGATCAGGGTTTCGGCCCCGGCACAGGTTTCTGGGGCATGTTCGAGGCCGAAGACCCGGATGTAGCCGCCGCCTTGCTGGCAAAGGCCGAAGAAGCGCTTAGGGCCAAGGGCATGACCCGCGCCATCGGACCCGTCAGCCTTGCAATGTGGGACGAGCCGGGCCTGCTGATCGAAGGCCATGGTCAGCAGCCGGTCGTGATGATGGGTTACAACAAAGCCGCCTATCAGGACTGGATCGAAGCGCTGGGTCATATCCAGGTGCAGGATTTGCTGACCTATGATCTTCCCATAAGCGGTAGCCTGCCCGAACTGTCCAACCGCATCGTGGCGATGGGCGAACGATCGGGGAGGATTGTCATTCGTCATGTCGACAAGAGTCGCTTCGACCAGGAAGCGGCGCTGATAATCGGAATCCTGAACGATGCTTGGAGCGACAATTGGGGCTTCGTTCCGTTCACCGATGCCGAAATCGCCTATGCGGGCAAGAAGCTGAAGCCGATCGTCTACGAAGACCTGATCCGCGTCGCCGAGGTCGATGGCGAACCCGTTGCCTTCATGATAACCATCCCCGATCTCAACCTGAAGCTGAAGGATTTCGGGGGCAGCCTGTGGCCGTTCAACTGGGCAAAGCTGCTGTGGTGGCTGCGCAAGCCGCAATCGTTGACGATGCGCGTGCCGTTGATGGGCGTGGTCAAAAAATTGCAGGCGACACGCATGGCGAGCCAGTTGGCGTTGATGCTGGTCGAATATACCCGCCGCGATGCAGTGGCGAAATATGGAGCGGTTCGTGGCGACTTCGGCTGGGTGCTTGCCAGCAACGGGCCAATGCGCTCGGTTGGCGAGGCCGTCGGCGGAACCGTCAACAAAGTCTATCGCATTTACGAAAAGCCGCTCTGACCGCAGCCGGACATGCCTAGCGCCTATCGTCTCGACGCGGCTTCGCCCAATATTGCCGCTGCCTTCGCAGCCCATCAGGGACCAGATCCGTGGGGCGGCGGGGCTTTGGCACCGGGCGAATTCGCGCCCGTCGTCATCCGCTCGCAGAAAAGCGGCCAGCGGGTGATCCGCCCCATGGTCTGGGGCTATCCTGCGCCCGGCCAGGCAAACATGAACGGCGAAGTAAATTGGGTGCCGACAGTTCGAAATCTGGAAAGTCCGTTTTGGATCGGCAATTTGCGGCACAGCGAATTGCGTTGCCTGATACCCGCGACCGCCTTCATGCTGCGCGCCAAGGGCAGGCCGCACTGGTTCGCCAAGGCCGACGCACCGATCTTGGCAATGGCAGGCATCTGGCGCGATTTGACCGATATGCCAGTGTTTGCCATGATCGTTAGCGCAAGCACAGGCGCACCGAGGGATGCAGGCGCATTTACCATGCCCGTGATATTAGAGCCCGAAGAACAGGGGCGCTGGCTGACCGCGGACTGGAAGGATGCGCAGCTCCTGCTAACGCCCTTTGCGGGCGCTTTGACGAAGGTCAGTTAGATGTGTGTCGTCGCGATCGCTTGGCAGGCACATCCGCGCTGGCCGTTACTGGTGGCGGGCAATCGCGACGAATTCCACGCTCGCGCTTCCGCGCCGCTTGCTCGGTGGAACGATGGTTCGGGAATCATTGCGGGGCGTGACCTTGTGTCGGGCGGGACGTGGATGGGCGTGAAAGACGCAGGCCGTTTTGCCGTAGTGACCAACATCCGCAATGCCGACGGGCCGGACCCCGCCAAATTGTCCCGCGGAGCGCTCGTGACCGATTGGCTGGCAGATGCGAGGCTTCCCGATGATCCCGACCGGTTCAATCCGTTCAACCTGATCGCCATCGGTGCCGACGGTGTCACCCATCTCGCCAACCGGCCATCGGCTTCGCGACATCCTCTCGCCGCCGGGGTCCACGGCCTGTCCAACGCTATACCGAACGAACGATGGCCGCGCACAGAGCGGCTGACCGGTGCAATGGCAGCTTGGCTGGAACGCGCTGGGGACGAGCCGGAGCAGCTTCTGGACTTGCTGGGCGACGAAAGCATTGCGGATCGCGATGCGCATCCGCTCTTCATTCGCAGCCCGGTTTACGGCACGCGATGCAGCACCATTGTCTCGGTCGACCGCAAAGGGAGCGGGCAGATTGTCGAACGGCGTTTCGACGCAGATGGCAACACTACCGGTCAAACATCGCTGCATTTTCTCTGGTCGCCGCAGGAAGCGTGACACTTTAGCCACAGACGCTCGTTGTTTTATATTCATGAAACCCCGCGGGGAACCCGCCGTTTCCATTGTGGCCCTGCAAAAAGACCGCAGGGTATTTTTAGCAATATATGGAAACAAAAAATGCATAAGATACTGATTGGTGCAGCACTCCTCTCCACTGCACTCGCCACCCCCGCTTTTGCTCAGGAAGAAGCGCCGTTCACCGGACCGCACATTGAAGGTATCATCGGCTATGACGATGTTAGCGAAGGCGAAGGCGACTTGATGTACGGCATCGCCGGCGGTTATGACTTTCAGCTCGGCGGCGTCATCGCGGGGGTCGAGGGTGAGTTCGCAGATTCCGACGTCAACGGCTCGGCAAATGATGTAATTGCGACTGGCGACAGCTTCCGCCTCAATACCGACCGCGATCTTTATATCGGCGCGCGGCTTGGCGTTGCGGTCACGCCCACTACCATGCTCTACGCAAAGGGTGGCTACACCAACGCCAAGTTTGAAAGCCGCTTCGACGATGGCGCTGGCACGATCTTTAACAACGGCGTCACCGCCGACGGTTACCGCGTGGGTGCAGGCATCGAGCAGAAATTCAAGCTGTTCGGCCCCTCCGGTTTCGTGAAGGCAGAATATCGCTATTCGAACTATAGCAATATCGACATCGGCGAGGATGATTTCGACCTCGACACCGATTTCGACCGTCATCAGGCAGTTGTAGGCGTTGGCGTCCGCTTCTAGGTTTTGAAACGCTAACAAGAGGGCCGCCGGACACGCATCCGGCGGCTTTTTTTGTCGGCTCGGCGCTGCCGGTCGGATGCCGGGAACCCGAAAGCTGCTTTTGCGTTAACCTTTTCCCATCCGCGAAAGAGGACAGCAAGATGGCCAGCAACGACAATCCCCGCCCCATTGGCAATACCCCAGTTGCCGATGCCTCGGCAGCGACTGCGCCTGACCCGACCCAGACCTACGGCAGCAACGCCGACCTGCGGGTCGCAGATGACGAGGATCTGCGCGACGCTGCGATGACCGCGACCGGTGCCGATATCGACAATGACCATGCCGACGAGCGGCCGTATGACCGTTCGGACGATAGCGAAGCTGTTCGCCAGCAGCATCAGGCCGAACATGAATTTCCAGACGACGCGCAGCAAGGCGATTTTGCCCAGCAGGATGACGATAGCCAGCAGGGCGGCGGGCAATATAAGTCTAACGAATAGCCCAATAGTTTCCCCAGGGCATCTTCCTCCCGATGCCCGAAGGAGCGGACGGTCCGTCCCCGTTAATTCGGGGGCGGGCCTTTTTTTGCGCTGGCCTTTGCCTTGTGCGCGGCGATGTCGGCGTCGATCGCGGCGATGCGGAGCCGCTCGGGCGAATCCTTGGGCAGGCCCTTCAGGCGCGCCGTGGCCCACAGGCTGCGGCGTTCGGATTCGAGGGCTTTGAGATAGAGGTCGGCCATGCCCTTTTCCTACGCTACGACGCTCAACGCGTAAACGCCGCTGTGCCGAGGATCGCCGTCATCGGCAGCACCCCGTAGATATGCGGGAAAAGCGCACCGCCGCGTGATACTTCCCATCGCACCATATCGCCCAGCGCCGCCAGATCGACCTCGGCAATCACCAGCCCGTCCTGCCCCGCAAAATGCTTGTCGAGCGTCCCCTGCAACTGGTCGGCGGCGGACAGATGGATGTAACCATCGGCCAGATCGACCGGTGCGCCGCGGAAAACGCCGTTGGCCTGGAACGCGGCCCATTGGTCGGCGGTCAGGACTTTGAAGGCAGTGGCGGGGCGGGCGGCTTCGGTCATGCGGTCGGGCCTAAACGCTGGTGCAAAGCCATTGCAAGCGCTATCGTGCGGCGCATGGAGGGATGTGCGCGATATCGGCTTGGCGCCTTGATCGCCTGCTTGATGCTGGCGTTTGGCGGAGCTGCGGCAACCGCGCAGGACGCTCCGAAGCTTCCCAAGCCCGTCAATGTCCCGCCCGCGCGAATGCCTGCGCTGCCGCCTGCGGTCATCGACGACACGCTCGCCATCGGCGGCGAGAGCATCGATGCGAAAAAGGTGCAGAGCCGGATGACGATTGCAGTCAATGTCAATGGCAAGGGTCCGTACCGCTTCGTCGTCGATAGCGGCGCGGACAGCTCGGTCATCGGCCGGCGGCTGGCCGGGGCGCTGGCGCTGCCGCTCGGCAGAGAGGTGACGGTCAACGGCATGACCGGCAGCAGCATCGTGCCGCGCGTGCTGGTCGACGAACTCGGGCTCGGCCCGGTGCGCGTTCCCGACCTCGAACTGCCGGTGTTGCAGGAGGCCGATCTGGGCGGCGACGGCATGCTCGGCATCGATGCGCTCGCCAACGAACGGCTGATGATGGATTTCGAAAAGCGGGTGATTACCGTGGAGGACGCCAGCAAGCCCCCGCCGCGCCTGGACGGCGAGATTGTCGTCACCGCGCGCCGCCGTCGGGGGCAATTGATCCTGACGCAGGCCAGGGCCAATGGCCTGCAGATCGACGCCGTGGTCGACACCGGCACCGAAATCACCATCGGCAATATGGCGCTACGCGACAAGATCATCCGCAGGCGCGGGCTGAAGACCGAAAATGTACTGGTAACGGGCGTCACCGGTGTGACCGTGGAGCTGGAAATGGCGCGGGTCAGCGAGATCCGGCTGGGCTCGGTCATCCTGCGCGACGTGGCCATCGCCTTTGCCGATGTCCCGCCGTTCGAGGTTTTCGGCCTCAGCAAACAGCCATCGTTGCTGCTCGGCACCGACCTGATGGAAACATTCCGCCGCATCAGCCTGGATTTCAAGGCGCGCAAGGTGCGGTTCCAGCTGCGCAAATGCCAGCAGACCGGCATCAGGCTGCGCACCTCGGCGGGCGGCTCGATGTCGCGGCTGCTGGCTGACAGGGACAATCAGGCCGCCTGCAAATGAAGGCGCGGCGCTGGCTGCGCCCGACCCCGCCGCTCCGCGCGTATCGCGCCGGACCGGACCATCCATCGATTTATATTCGATTGGCCCCGCCGCATCGGCTTCCGCCTGATCGTCTTCAAAAACCGCAGATTCCTCAGAAAGTAGAAGCGCAGCCCTCACCCTTGCCCGCGCCTCGATGTCGCTATGCGGCAGGGCGTCGTCAAAGAACGTGTCCCACAGTTGCTGCGGGTCAAGGCCGGCGTCGACCATGTGCAGGAAATGGTCGAACCGCGTCGCCACCGCCAGCACCTCGGCCAGCGCGGTCGCCGGATTGATTCGTTCGAGCAGTGTCATCGACAGTTTCGTGTTCTGCCGGATGTAGGTGGTGACACCATCCTCGCGCACCCAGCGCGATTCCTCGCCCTTGATGGCCGCCGCCATCAGCCTGTCGGCGACGATGCGCCGCGCAATGATCAGCGCCGCTTCCCAGCCCAGGTTGAAGGCATAGCCGCGCGCCTCGCGCCGCAACGCATAGCCGCCGCTGACATGCTTGCCCACACACCGCGCGGCATCCTCGACGACGCCGTGGTCGGCGAGATGTGCAAGGAACGCCGCCTGCCGCCCCGCGCTCCAGCCGTCAGCACGGCTTTCGTAGCGCAGGAAGGCAGCGGCAGGGAGCCGCGCGTCGGTGTCGTGGTGGAGTGACGAGGGGGGCGATGAGGGTTTGGGGTTTTTATCTTCTTCCATATTTTCATACTCCAAAAATATGGAATATAACCGATATGGTTAGCTGTAGGAAAATGCGAAATTTGGAACGCCCTCAAGGCATTGAGTTAAAGCGCCTAAAGCACTGCAAAGGCGCAGTTTCGGGACCAAAATTGACCGTAGAATTCGGCGCGATTACAGTCACGCCATGACCAAGCACCGCATTTACACAATGAGCGTCGCCAGCGTGTACGTTCATTATGTCGCAAAGGCCGAGCGAAAGGGTCGGAGCAAGGCGGAGGTGGATGAGATCATCTGCTGGCTGACCGGATATTCGCCAAAGGGGCTGGAGGCCGAGCTTGAAGCAAAAACCGACTTCGAAACCTTCTTTGCGCAGGCCCCGGCGATGAACCCGGCGCGTGCATTGATTACAGGCACCGTCTGCGGCGTGCGGGTGGAAAATGTCGAAGAGCCGCTGATGCGCGAAATCCGTTATATGGACAGGCTGATCGACGAACTGGCGAAGGGCAGGAAGATGGACAAGATCCTGCGCGCCTCGGCGGAATAGGCCGACCGACCATGTGCAACCATTATCGCAACATTCCCGGCGCGCAGAAATATCTGCAAAGCTGGCGCGAATATATTTCGTGGAGCATCGATGCGACGGTGCCGCCGCAGGTGGAGGCGCTTGACGAAGACGTCTGGCCCCGGCGCGAGGCGGCGGTGGTGCGGCAGACGGCGGATGCGGGCGGTGCCTTTGTCGACGTGATGACATGGGGCGTGCCGCTGTCGCTGCCCGGAAAGCGGCCCGGAAGCACGGTGACCAAACATGTTACCAATGTGCGCAACCTGGCCAGCCCGTTCTGGCGGTCTATGCTGGCAAAGCCCGAACAACGCTGCCTCGTCCCCTTCACCCGCTTTGCCGAACCGAAGATCGGAGCGGGCAGGGAAGAGCACTGGTTTACGGTAACGAACCGCGAAGTCGCGGCCTTTGCCGGCGTGTGGCGCTGGGCAGAGCTGCCCAAACAACCGGCGCTCGACCTGGGCGGGACCAGCGATGCGCCGAACGCGGCGAAAGTCTTCGCCTTCCTGACCTGCGAGCCCAATCCGCTGGTCGCGCCGCTGCACCCCAAGGCGATGCCGGTGATATTGCACGAGGCGGATTATGCAAAATGGCTGACCGCAGACTGGGACGAAGCGCAAGCGCTAGTGGTGCCGTTTCCGTCACAGTTGATGGGGGTGGGGGAATAGGATTGTATCAGTGAACGCCGTAACTTGTCGGCGGGATACCTTATGTTTCGGCTTTCATGTTAAGTATATAGGTGAAGAGCGAAACGAGAATAATCGTCAAACCAATGCCGATCAATATGCTGTCGCATTTTCCGCCATTCGAGCCCAAAAAGCCGAGCACCGAACCAAGAATTGCAAATCCGGACAATATTGCCCGGGTTCTTCGGGCATTGTCGGTGAATCCTTTCCAACCATCTTTCCGAAACGCATCAATTGGCGGAATAACAAAGGCGACGCCCATGGCGATCCATTTGGACGATTCTTCATTTTCAGCCAAGTATGAGATCAGTGACTCTACAAACCCGCTTTCATTCACTCCGCAGCCTTCAGTGCAGATTCCTGCGGAGAAAAAGCCGATCGATGCGAACACTGCAATCAGGGCAACAAGTTCGGCAATGCCAAATCCGAAATCGACCCAGCGATATTGCTTTTCAGCGCCCAAAAACCGCTCACCATATTGTGTCAGGAAGTAGATTCCCATTCCGGCAAATATTACCCAGTTTACCCAGCCCGCTATATTGGCCGTCAGCAGTCCAAACAGGAAACTGCCCAAAACTGCAGGATAGAACAGCGAAAACATATAGGTGTGAAGCCGCTTATGCTTGCTATTCGTCAATACTTCCTCGCTCACTGACCTCCCCCTTTCGCAATTGTGCATTAGTGTCAGATAATGGCGAGGATGGTCAATCACCTACCGTTTTGGTGGCGGCGTGCTGGTCGATGAAGGTCTGGCGCGCTGGTATGCAGGCGGGCGGCGGGGGTGGTGTTGATTAAATTCGGGGCATACCGCCAGAATTAAGCGGCTTGAATAGGTTCAGCTTGGTTCTGATCCACGAGCTTTGCGTGAGTTGCGCTAAGTTTGATGATGGCATCAAGTGCTTTTGGACTGTAGCGCTTATGCTCCTGTGCGCCCATCTTGTATTCCTTATACATTTCGGGATCAGCTTTGAGGTTGAGATCACGAATCATATTTTGGACATCAGTGCGGTTGATTGGCGCATATTTTGCTCGAACCTTCGCAGCAATATCTTTGAGATATAAGGAATAATAGCTTAGATCATTTACGGTTTTGACACCTACCACGGCGGCGCCAGGTGTACCTACAGGTACAAGAGCGACTGCATCCTCATCGCCAGCTTTTGCTTTCGCAATCTTGAGAACTAACCCCATCTCTGAACCATTCGGATCGATGCGAACTGTATTGATGCCAGGGAAAATCTTTCTCCAGTCCTGGCCCGCGCCTACCTTACCGGCAAATCCCTCAAGCTCCGCGTCGGAATGATGAATTTCACTTCCTGCCAGAGATCGTTCCAACACCGCAAATGCTCTAATTTTTGCTTTCGCGTCAAGTTTCTTTCGAGAGCCGGGGCCAAGCATTGAACGGATTGTAGTAAATTCAAGATCTAACATTGCGGAGAAATTTGCAGGAATCGCTGCTGTCACCAAACTAAGTCTTTCTGGAAACTTTTCACCGAGCGTAATTTCAAATCTTGATTTTAGCAGACCTAAGAATATTGATAAAGCTGATTGCGCGTAAATAAAAAGTTGGCCTTCTGATATGCTCACAATGTAATGCTGAGCAGCATCTCTAAGAAGATTTAAATTCTGAATCGATATCGCCTGCTCCTCTGAAACACACCTCAGCTTTTCATGAGAGACACATTTGCGAAGTGCTTCGCTCGAACCTATTGTTAAACTAGGATCGCGCTTATTTATAATTCTTAATCCTTGTTCTACTATGATTGCTTTCATTAGCAATTCAAATGCACGGTCAAGAAAAATTAAGACTGCTTCGGTTCGGCCACGGTCCCAAAGCCGGTTATAATGATCCACGCCGATCACAGCGGAATCTATCGCTTTTTCAAGTAAATAGCGAGTTTCTCGCTTCAACTTTTAATCCGCAATAACAACATTGCCGTTCCCCGCGGCAGCGAGTCTCCAAAGGTCATTAGTAGAACGTCCGGAAATTCCACGGAACGTCACTTTAGCACCGCTTTGTTGGGATGCTGCTGCTAGCCGCCAAAGTTGATCGGTTGTGTAGCGGCTAGCATCGAAATCCAAGCCGCCTCCCGCCGCAACTATTCTCCAAAGATCACCTATTGGCTTAATTCCTAGCATCTCCTACTCCGCCGCAACCCCTGCCTGTTCGAACATATCCACGCCGTCATTCTCGGCAACGATATCCTCGCCGACGACTTTCTTCTTGCGGCGGTCGAACGAATCCCAGACTTCGCCCCAATTGCCGCGGGTCGCGGCCTTGGCATATTCGGTCGCGCGGGTTTCGAAGAAGTTGGCGTGCTCGACGCCGTTCAGCAATGGCGCGAGCCATGGCAGCGGGTGGTCTTCGACCATGTAGATCTGCGGCAACCCCAACTGCCCCAGCCGCCAGTCGGCGATGTAGCGGATGTAGCGCTTGATTTCCTTTGCGGTCATGCCGGGGACGGGGCCCATTTCAAAGGCGAGATCGATAAAGGCATCTTCCAGTCGAACGACTTTCTGGCAGCAATCGATAATGTCTTCCTTCACCGCCTTGGTCAGGCAGTCGCGTTCGCGGGTGAAGGCGTGGAACAGCTTGGTGATGCCTTCGCAGTGCAGGCTTTCGTCGCGGACCGACCAGCTGACGATCTGCCCCATGCCCTTCATCTTGTTGAAGCGCGGGAAGTTCATCAGCATCGCGAACGACGCGAACAGCTGCACGCCTTCGGTAAAGCCGCCGAACATGGCGAGCGTGCGGGCAATATCCTCGTCATTGTCGACGCCGAACTGGTGGATATAATCGACCTTCGCGGCCATTTCCTCATATTCGAGGAAGGCGCTATATTCGCTTTCGGGCATGCCGATGGTGTCGAGCAGGTGGCTGTAGGCCGCGATGTGGACGGTTTCCATGTTCGAAAACGCGGTCAGCATCATCTTCACTTCGGTCGGCTTGAAGACGCGGCCGTATTTTTCGTGGTAGCAATCCTGCACCTCGATATCGGCCTGTGTGAAGAAGCGGAAGATCTGCGTGAGCAGGTTGCGCTCATGCTCGGACAGCTTCTGCGCCCAGTCGCGGCAATCCTCACCCAGCGGCACCTCTTCGGGCAGCCAGTGGATCTGCTGCTGGCGTTTCCAGAAGTCATAGGCCCAGGGATATTCGAAGGGCTTGTATGAATTGCGGGCTTCTAACAATGGCATCGGCTTATCCTCGGATCTTCATTTCAGTTCGGTCAAAGTGCTCTTTCGACCGATATTATTGGCAGGCCAGACACTCGTCATAGTCCTTCTCGACGACTTCGATCTGGCGCAGCTCGGCGGTGTTGTCCGCCTCGACGCCGCCGGCGAAACCGGCGCGCTGGATGCTCTTCGAGCGCAGGTAATAGAGCGACTTCACGCCCAGCTCCCATGCGCGGAAGTGGAGCATCAGCAGGTCCCATTTCTCGACATCGGCGGGGATGAAGAGGTTCAAGGACGTCGCCTGGTCGATATAGGGCGTGCGGTCGGCGGCGAGTTCGATCAGCCAGCGCTGGTCGATCTCGAAGCTGGTCTTGAACGTGTCCTTTTCCTCCGGCGTGAGGAAATCGAGATGCTGCACGCTGCCGCCCTTTTCGAGGATGCTGTTCCAGACATTGGTCGAATCCTTCGCCTTTTCCTGCAGCAGCTTCTCAAGATAGGGGTTCTTGACGATGAAGCTGCCCGACAGCGTCTTGTGCGTGTAGATGTTCGCCGGGATCGGCTCGATGCAGGCGCTGGTGCCGCCGCAGATGATCGAAATCGACGCGGTCGGCGCGATTGCCATCTTGCAGCTGAAGCGCTCCATCACGCCCATTTCCTCGGCATCGGGGCAGGCGCCGCGTTCGTTGGCGAGCATCATCGATGCCTCGTCCACCTGCGCGCGGATATGCTTGAAGAACTTCATGTTCCACGATTTCGCCAGCGCGCTTTCAAAGCCCACGCCGCGCGATTGCAGGAAGCTGTGATAGCCCATGACGCCCAAACCGACAGAACGTTCGCGCGACGCACTATATTTGGCGCGCGCCATTTCGTCGGGCGCGCGGTCGATGAAGTCCTGCAGCACATTGTCGAGCATGCGCATGACGTCTTCGATGAACGGCTTGTCGACGCTCCACTCATCCCATTTTTCAAGGTTGAGCGAGGAGAGGCAGCACACCGCCGTGCGGTCCCCGCCCAGATGGTCGCGACCGGTGGGCAAAGTGATTTCCGAACAGAGATTCGAGGTCGAAACCTTGAGGCCCAGATCGCGGTGATGCTTGGGCATCGCGTTGTTCACGGTGTCGGAGAAGATGATGTACGGCTCGCCCGTGGCAAGGCGCGTTTCGACGAGCTTCTGGAACAGCGAACGCGCATCGACGGTGCTGCGCACTTCGCCGGTCTTGGGCGAACGCAAGTTGAACTCTTCGCCGTTGCGGACGGCCTCCATAAATTCGTCCGACAGCAGCACGCCGTGATGCAGGTTCAGCGCCTTGCGGTTGAAGTCGCCCGACGGCTTGCGGATTTCGAGGAACTCCTCGATCTCGGGGTGCGAGATGTCAAGATAGCAGGCAGCCGAGCCACGACGCAGCGAGCCCTGGCTGATGGCGAGGGTGAGCGAGTCCATAACGCGGACGAAAGGAATGATGCCGCTGGTCTTGCCGTTGAGGCCGACAGGCTCGCCGATGCCGCGCACGCTGCCCCAATAAGTGCCGATACCGCCGCCGCGGCTCGCCAGCCAGACATTCTCGTTCCAGGTATTGACGATGCCTTCGAGGCTGTCGTCCACCGAGTTCAGGTAGCAGCTGATGGGCAAACCCCGTCCGGTGCCGCCGTTCGAGAGAACGGGGGTGGCGGGCATGAACCAAAGCTTGGAGATGTAATCGTAAAGCCGCTGCGCATGGGGTTCGTCATCGGCATAGGCCGCCGCGACGCGCGCGAACAGGTCCTGATAGCTTTCGCCCGGGAGCAGGTAACGGTCCTGCAACGTGTCCTTGCCGAATTCGGTCAACAACGCATCGCGCGACGAATCGGTAACAACGTTGAAACGCCGCTCGTCGACGCTCTTGCTCGACGCCGCCTTTTTGGGAGCAGCTTTAGGCTTTTCCTGAACTGTAACTTCGGTTTCCACCGTTTCTTTTTCCAGCACGTCAGTCATCCCAGCGTTCATCTCGTCGGCCCCCCGGCCAGTATCCCTAAAATCCATTTGAACTCGGTGCTCCCTTCATTTGACGGCTATGGTCCACCCCATTGGCCAGTAACCGCCCGCTACAGTGCGACAGGACAATGTTCCTGTCTTGTTCGACTCAGGGCGCAAGCGACCCTGTTAGCATTTTTTGCGGGCCAAAGGGGGTTATTTTTCACTTGTCCCCAGCTTATCGACGGGAAAAAATTCCCCGTCGGCAGAATCACCTTCTGCAACTTGAAGCACAATTTGTGGTGCTGCCCCCTATGGCCAACCGCTACCTATAGTGCCTCAATCATTTTCAGACGCAAGAGGGTAAATCGTTAATTAACCCCTCGGTTCGTCGCTATTGTGATTCCATTCACCGCACGCCTTAGCATGTTGCCATGCAGCGACGCGTGGACTTGCTAGACATTTTTTCGGGCGCAAGATGGAAAAGCGCGGGCCGAAAAAATTTTCCAATTTTGTGTTTGCGGATCGAATATGACGCAATATCTTGTGCCACTAACCACGACCGCGCTTGCCAAAATATGGGGTGCGCTTCATGTTCATTCAAGCATGTGACTCGGGCGGGGAGTGGGCAAATGAAGAGGCTGCTGGCAATCGTTCTGACGATGTTCGCGCTGGCTTGGGGCAACAGCGCTTATGCCAGTGCCGATTCGAGCTGCTATCCCGAATGGAAGGTGAAACAGACCGACTATAAGGGGTGCAGCGGCACCGCCTTGCTAAGCCCCGGTAACGATACCCGTATCAACTTGCTGATGCTGCTGCACGACCGCCACGGCACGGTCGGCCCGGCGGGTAGATATTATGCCTATGACAGCATGGTACGGCGCGGCGAGGCGGAGCCGTTCGACTGGGCGACTTTTGCCCATGCACTCGGGCCGTCGCCAAAGGGTGCGGAGGATGACGAGACGGGGAACTTCCCGTTCGGCACGCGCTGCATGAGCAATATGGTCGGCAGCGCCGAATTTGTCGATGCGGTCGCCAAGGCGAAGGGGCTGAGCGCGGAGGAACGCGCGACACTGACGGCGGTGCGCATCGGTTTGAACCCGCAATGTTCGGATGCCAAGGCGCTGGCGGCCACGCGCGACGCGCTGGCTTCGGTCAAATCCAAAACCGGACAATCGTTCGCCAATTATCTGATCGGCGCTGCAGCCTTTTACGATGGTGATTTTGCTGCCGCAACCGCTGCCTTTGATAGTATTGGCAAGACCGAATCGCCTTGGCTGGCCGAGGCCGTTTTATACATGCAAGCGCGCACGTCGCTCAATCATGCAATGGACGACGCTTTCGACGAGTATGGCTATCTAAACGATTCAGAAATGCGTTCGAATGCCGGTTTGATCGCCAACGCTGAAAACGCATTTAATGCTTATCTCAAACGCCATCCGGCAGGCCGGTATGCAGCATCGGCGCGGGGCCTGCTTCGCCGGGTTTACTGGATCGATCTCGATTGGAACAAATTGGCTGCGGAATATGCGGCGCTTATGCGGCAAAACCCAGGACCGAACGGGTCATTCCCCGATCTGGTGCAAGAAATCGACAATAAGTTTTTCAGCGAAATAACAGCATCGGACACTAGCGATCCGCTGCTGCTCGCTACTCTAAACCTGCGCGCAATGCGGCGGCCCGACGACCCCAAAATGGCGGACTATGGCACGCCGCCGATCACGCGCGCCGCGCTCGATGCGCAAAAGTCGAAGTTCGCGGGCAATGAGGCGCTGTTCGGCTATTTGCAGGCGGTCCACGCCTTTTACGTCGCGAACAATCCTGCCGAAGTGCTGAAACTCATTCCGGCCAGCGCTGCTGCCGACAACAGCTATCTCGGTTTCAGCCGCCAGTTGCTCCGCGCGCTGGCGCTGGAATCGAGTGGCAATGCGGCGGCGCGGCCAGCGCTGCTTGCGTTGGTCGCCGCTGCCAAAAAGCCGCACCAGCGTGGCTCCGCCGAACTTGCGCTGGCGATGCACGACGAGCGCAGCAAGGCGGTCGAGAATGTCTTTGCCGCCAATTCGGCGATCCGCGATCCTGACGTACGCGAGATATTGCTGCGCTACCATGCCGGGCCATCGTTGCTTCGGTCGCAGGCGCTCAGCAAGACTGCGCCCGAGCGTGAACAGCGCGTCGCGCTCTATACCTTGCTCTACAAGCAACTGACGCGCGGGGCTTATGCTGATTTTGTGCGCAATGCCGCTATGGTGCCTTCAAGCGCAAAGCCGCTCGGGCCGGACGACTATATGACCCCGCGTTATACCGATGTGGCGCTGTTCAACTGGGCTGGCGCGAAAGAATTTGCCTGTCCGTCGATCCGCTCGGTAGCAACGACGCTGTCGTCCGAGCCGAAAGACGCACGCAGCCTCCTCTGCCTCGGTGAATTCGTCCGCCTGAACGGACTCGATCCCGATTATTATGGCGTGACCCATATGCTCGACGAACTGCCCAAGAAAGACGAACTCGGCGGCACGCCCAGCCTGTTCCCGGGCACGCGCTTTTCACGGCTGAGCGCTTACAAGGCGGTCGCAGCCGATGCAACCGCCGGGCCGGAGAACCGCGCTTATGCGCTTTATCGGGCGGTCAATTGCTATGCGCCTTCTGGCTATAATGGTTGCGATTCGACCGAGGCAACCAAGGCGCAGCGCAAGGGCTGGTTCGACCAGTTGAAGGGGCAATATCCGACTTCGGTCTGGGCAAAGAAGCTGCGTTATTACTGGTAAGGCGTTCATACTGGCGACGCTGGTGCTGCTGGCATCGTGCCAGCGCGAACCGGGCCGGGTAGATGCCGCCGACTATGATGCTTTCTGGCTTTGGGCCGGGGTAAAGCCGCAGCCTGTGCTCGACCGGGCGAAGACAATCTACATATTGGAAGGCGAAATACGCGATGCCGAGCAGCCGAGACTGGTTTCGCTCCGTCCCGGAACGCCGCAGGTGGACCATGCCGAAATCTGGCTGGTCTATCGGGTGGAGACGCTCAAGTGGGGGCCAGCGATCGTGCCACGAATGCTTGCAGACCTGCAACGATGGCGTGCGGCTGGCAATCGCGTTGCCGGAATCCAGCTAGACTTCGATGCGGGAACAAAAGGCCTGTACGGCTATGCGGAATTTCTGAGAGCATTTCGCAAGCAATTACCTGCCGATGCAAAACTGAGCGTGACCGGCTTGCTTGACTGGAGCAGCCAGGGCGACAGCGTCGCATTGAATGCACTGGCAGGCGTGGTCGATGAGGTCGTCCTGCAAAGCTATCAGGGTCGACACACGGTCGAAGGATATGAACCCTATCTGGAGCGGCTGCACCGGCTGAATATGCCCTATAAGATCGGGTTGGTGCAAAATGGGGAATCGAAGGCATCGAGCAAGCTCGAACGCGATCGCGACTTTCGGGGCTATGTTGTATTTCTGCTGAACCCCGAATAGCACCGGGCCCGGACATGATGTCCGGACCCGGGCTCGCTGTTATGGCCATCTGCCATTCAATCTTCGTTGTTTATCCGAGCAGGAAGGTGCTGATTTCGGTCTTGCTTACCTTCTTGTTCTTGTCGGCATCAGCGCTGGCAAAAGCATCCTTGGCCCATTTCGCCTTGGCCTGCTCATCCATGGCGGCAGCCTTGGGGTCGCCCGATGCGCTCTGCAGCGCCAGCACCCACTTGCCAAATTCCGCCTGGCTTAATTCGCCGTTTTTGTCGGCATCATAGGTGGGAAACTCAGCGTCAACCAGTTTGGCTACGGTGGTTTCACGAGTTTCGGCAGCAGGTGCTGCCGGAGCAGCTTCAGCAGCCGGGGCAGGCGCCGCCGGATCTGTTACCGGTGCAGGCGTTGCCGTGTCGGCAGGTGCAATCGCATCGGTCGGTGCAGGCGCTTCGGGGGCCGACGGCTGCGCCATCGGATCGGCCTGCTGGGCGATGGCGGGCACAGCAGCCAGCGCCAAAATGCTCGAAGCAGTCAAAATGCGTAACATGGGTAATCTCCTAGTTGTTTTCGCGATGCGGGTTGTCCCGCAGATATGGTCTTCGACAGAATAGTTTCCGTCGGTCCTGAACCAGTATCATATGGCTCAACATGCTTAATGGTGGCAAAGTTGCATCAGTTGAATGAGAAAATTACGGACAGAAACGGCCCATCGACTGAATTCAATCGGCCTGTCGCGGAGTCGAAATTTATTTCCGATGGGCTGTTTTACTGGATCGGAATCAATCTAAACACAAGATGAACCGAATTTTAATGCCAGATGAACAATATGGCATTCATGGTCATGCTCCAAGCTTGAATCGGCGACGAACGGCGCTATGGGCGATGCTGTTCCAGTCGTCAGGATGATCATGACCGTCACCATCAAAACCGCCGACCTTATCGACAGCGTCGCGGATGCTTTGCAATATATCAGCTATTTCCATCCGATGGATTATATCCATGCATTGGGCGAGGCCTATGAGGCCGAACAATCGCCCGCCGCGAAAGACGCGATCGCGCAGATATTGACCAACAGCCGGATGTGCGCGGAAGGGCATCGGCCGATCTGCCAGGACACGGGTATCGTCAATGTCTTCGTCAAATGGGGCATGGATTGCCGGTTGGATGACACCTCGCGTTCGTTGCAGGACATTGTCGATGAAGGCGTGCGCCGCGCGTATCTGCACCCCGACAACAAGCTCCGCGCCTCGGTTTTGGCGGACCCCGCCTTCACCCGGCGCAATACGAAGGACAATACACCCTGCGTGCTGCATGTCGAAATGGTGCCGGGGGCAAAGGTGTCGGTCGATGTCGCGGCGAAGGGCGGCGGCAGCGAGAACAAGTCGAAGTTCAAGATGATGAACCCGTCGGACAATATCGCCGACTGGGTGGTCGAAATGCTCCCGCTGATGGGCGCTGGCTGGTGTCCGCCGGGGATGCTGGGCATCGGCATCGGTGGGACGGCGGAGCATTGCGTGCTGCTCGCCAAGCAGGCGCTGATGGAGCCGATCGACATGGGGCCGCTGAAGGCCCGCGGGCCGCAGAACGATATCGAGGCGCTACGCATCGAGATTTTCGACCGGGTCAACGCGCTGGGCATTGGGGCGCAGGGGCTGGGTGGATTGTCGACTATATTGGACGTGAAAATCAAGGACGCGCCCTGCCATGCGGCGGGCAAGCCGGTGGCGATGATCCCCAATTGCGCGGCGACGCGTCATGCGCATTTTACGCTCGACGGGTCGGGGCCTGCCTATTTGAAAGCGCCCAAGCTCGACCAATGGCCGAAAGTGGACTGGCAGCCCGATGCCGCTGCAAAGCGCGTCGATCTCGACACGCTGACGCCCGCTGAAGTGCAGGGCTGGAAACAGGGCGACCGCTTATTGCTCAACGGCAAGATGCTCACCGGCCGCGACGCTGCGCACAAGCGTATCGCCGACATGCTGGCGGCGGGCGAGGAACTGCCCGTCAGCTTTGCAGGCCGCATGATCTATTATGTCGGCCCGGTCGATCCGGTCGGCGAGGAAGTCGTCGGCCCCGCCGGTCCCACGACCGCGACCCGCATGGACAAGTTCATGGACATGATGCTCGAACAGGGGCTTTTGGCATGTGTCGGCAAGGCCGAGCGCGGTCCTGCAGCTACCCAAGCCATCGCAAAGCACAAGAGCGCCTATCTGATGGCGGTCGGCGGCGCGGCCTATCTGGTCGCACGCGCAATCAAGGGCAGCAAGGTCGTCGGTTTTGCCGACTTGGGTATGGAAGCAATTTACGAGTTCGAAGTGCAGGATTTCCCGGTCACCGTCGCGGTCGACAGCGAAGGCAACAACGTCCACCAGCTCGCGCCGACCTATTGGCAGAAGCGGATAGCGGACGAAGGGTTGCTGGAAAAAGCGTAGGCCTTACTGGCCCGGCGCTTGTCCTTGCTGCTGTGCCCGCATCTGCGCGTCGATCTGTGCCTGAATCTCGGGGGGTAGGCCTTGGGGCGCTCCACCGGGCTGACCGCCAGCCGCGCCCTGCTGCTGCATCTCCTGCATCTGGCGTTGCATCGCTTCTACTTCGGCGCGCGACTTGAACTCGAGCAAATCGACATCGAAAACGAGTTCGCTGTTGCCCGGAATCGCGACTTCGCCGGTTTGCGGGTTACGCTGGTCCTGCGCGCCATAGCCGAGCTTGGCAGGAATCCAGAGGCGATACTGGCCGCCGCGCTGCATGATCTTCAGGCCTTCCGAAAAGCCCGGGACGACTCCCGCCACGGGAATGCCAGCCTGCGGGTTCTGGTCGAAAATCTTGCCATCCTTCAGGCGACCCACATATTTGACGAGCACGACATCGCTGTCGGTCGGTGATGCGCCTTCGCCGGTCTTCAGCACCTTGTAGCGCAGGCCAGATGCGGTGGTGACGACATCGCCATAATCTTTGCGGACATTGGCCGTGCCCCACCAGGCGAGCCCGGCTCCGGCCGCCAGAACCAGTGCAACGGCGATCCAGTATTTGGTCAGCGAACCTTTTTTGATGGGGGCAATCGGAACGGCGGTGGTGGACATTTGATACTTCCTGATGACTGAGTTGCGCGCTGCCTAGCAGAAAAACCGCTGGTTTCCAGACACAAAAAAAGCGCCGATGAAGGCGCTTTCCTTGTTTGCTACCGAAACGGCAGGCTAGGTCTATGCCTTAGCGCCGTCGCGTTCCTGCTGCTTGCGCTCCATCTTGCGGGCGCGGCGGACAGCGGCGGCCTTTTCACGGGCGCGCTTTTCCGAAGGCTTTTCGAAATGACGACGCAGCTTCATTTCGCGGTACACGCCTTCACGCTGCAGCTTCTTTTTCAGCGCGCGTAGGGCCTGATCAACATTATTGTCGCGAACCATGATCTGCATAAAAAAACTTCACTCCGCATCGAATCGGCAAAATGGCTCAAATCCGCCATTCTGTAAGGCTAAAAACGAAAAGCGCCGCAAGCAAAGCGGCGTGATGGAGCGGCCCTTATAGCGATTTTGTGCAAAGTTCAAGTCGCAATTGCCCAGTTTTCCGCGAATAAGGCCAGTAAGAGGCCGAGGCAGCCATCAACTGCTATCGGCAAGCACGCCTAAAGTATTCCGCAGCGGGTCGAGCCACTGGCTGTAAGGCTTCCAGATATCCACGCCGTCGCGATTGAGCGGCCGACGCACCTGCTCGCTGCTCGGGGTGCGGACGACGCGGTCTGATTTGTGAAAGTCGAGCATCGCGGCGTCCCACGAAAGGTCGAGATAGGCAAGGATCGACTTCAGCTCGTCCTCTGCATCTTCGATCAGGCGGTCATAAGCGACATGGTGCACCATATAGGGTGCGATTTTGTCGAGATGACGCATATATCGAACATAATCGACATAGCAGCGCCCAATGTCCTCCAGCACGAACGAGGATGCGTGCGCCGTGGAAAAGGACTGGGTGAAATTGGAAAAGCAGCAGTCCATCGCCGGACGGCGAATGTCGATGAACTTCGCCTGCGGCAAGATACGACGAATGAAAAGAATGTTGCTCCAATTATGCGGCAATTTATCGACGAAGAATCTTTTGTCCGTTTTGCGGTGCAGCTTTGCCCGGCGCAGATAGTCGGCGCCTAAAGCCTCTGCCTGTCGGTCATCCATATTCGCGATCAGTTGTGGGACGGTGACCTGCCCGCGCCGTGTTGCCAGTTCGATTACCGAACGGAGAATGGCAGGAACATAGGGCAGCTCGCCGACAGGCTCGATTTCGCCGTGGTTCCCAAGCATCTGTTCGAGCAACGTTGAGCCGGAGCGGGGCAGGCTGACAATGAAAACGGGAATATCGTCGCTCGCCGTTGGCTTCTCCAACCTTTTCACAAAGTCGGACGTGACCGATCGTTCTACCTCGCTCACTTCTGCGGTCAGTTCTTCGGCATTATAGCCAATGCTGTCAGCTCGCTGGCGATTTCCAACCGCATAATGCTCAAACGCTTCGGCATATTCCCCGCGATCGTGCAATGCCCGGGCGAGGGCGAAATGGGCGGGCGCGCTGTTGCGGACATCGATGGCCACGGCTATCGCGCGTCGCATTTCTACAATGTCATCGTCTGTAAGGATGCGGCTCTTGATGCTGGCGAGGCCCCACCATGCCTCCCCGCATTCATAATCGGCTTTTGCAGCGGTGCGGTACGCAGAGACCGCTTCATCCACCTTTCCAGCAGCCCGCAAGCTGTGTCCGTAAGCAATCCAGTGGAAGGGGTTTTCGGGCTCGTTCTCGACCAGACGACGGCGCATTTCCATTGCATCACCAGTTCGTCCGAGTTTGTCTAAAATGACGGCCAATATGGATGTCAGCGAGTCGTCGCCATCCGCAATCAGCGCTTCGAACATGGCCCGTGCCTCAGCAAGCCGCTCCTGCTGGTTGAGTATCGACGCCAGATTCCGTTTGACCTCTGGCGCGGACGCGCCGTTTTTCAGGGCAAGACGGAAAAAATGTTCGGCCTGACCCAATGCGCCGAGGCGAATGGCGATGCTGCCAAGTTGGGCCAATCCTCTCGGCTCGTTCGGGTGTTGCCGCAAATGCTGCATCGTAAGTTGTGCAGCCTGATCGAACTTGTCGGCAACCATCAGCGCGCCAGCCTCCGACAATAATGGAAAGCCGGTAATTGCCCGTGTCATATTGTCACTGGCCATTTTACCCTTGTCCTAAAAGTAACCGAGCACAGCGCGAAGGCCGGGCGCATGGTAATCGACCAAGGCGCGGTGGCGAGGGCCGAGCGTGTCTGGAAACTCTACCGAAACACCGGTCAACTTCTCGCGCGCCGTTGCGCTCTGCTCTCTGCTCGAACCAATCTCGACCCGTTCGCGCCAGTCGTTTGGCATATCGATGCCGCAAGCCGATAACAATTCTGCGAAGAACTGCTCGGCCTCGTCAGTTTCGAGGCTCGACAGATTCTGGATGATATCTTCATATCTAACCACATGCACCTTGGTGCCAAGCCACGCCGCGGCATTCAGTTCGTAAATGTCGTTTAGTGACGGCGCTTTTCCAGGCAGGCCAAATATCATCATCGTGAGAAGGTCGTCGATACCCAGCTCGCCCGATTTCAGATGATCGACATTGCCTGAAAACTGTTCAGAGATAAAAAAACGCGCGCGGGCAATGACCCAGTCATAGGGATCGCGGTAGAGCAGAATGCGCCGTGTATTTGCAGTTTCGATTACCGACGCATCGGCCATGAACAAATGACCCCAGCTGAGCTTGGGCGTAGAGGGGGCAAAAGCGGCCCGATGCTGTTGCAGGGTCGGCCACTGGATGAAGTCGGCCTGATATTGCTGTTCTACCGGCACGAACATGCGCAGGATGTTGCGAAGCAGGTGGCTGCCGCTTTTCGGGACGCTGTTCAGGAATACCGGCTGCTGCAACGGCTTTTGCGAAAACTTGCGGTTTTCGTCATCGAGCGTGTCGGCGTGTATCCAGATTTCAGGCATCGCGGAAAGTTTGCTCTCGTATCTTCGGACCAAATGAAACGGGCGGCATGTTGCCATGCCGCCCGTTCAAATCCAACCTTCGTGTTTAGAACTTGGCTGAAACGTTTATGAACGCCCTGCGTCCGACAAAGGGATATTGCGACGCTGCAACCACCGGACCCAGCGTCGTAATCTGCTGTCCGTTCAACACCGACACCCGTGGCGGACGGGTGTCGAAGATGTTGCTGAGGCCGATCGTGATATCGAACCTTTCGCCAATATCCTGGGTCAGAGAGATATTGTGATAGAACGTCGCGGGCGTCGTCACATCGGGGCAATAGGTCCCGTAAACAACGGTGGTAATGCAGGCATTGCCGCCATTGTCGTCCAGAAGATCCTGCAAGTTCGAGGTGCCGCCAATGACGTTGATGCCATAGAAGATCGACGTACCTTCGTCCGGCGACTGCCAGTTCAGACGGAAATCACCGACCCATTTAGGCGAACCCGCTTCCCCATTGGTCGAGGTTGCCGGCGATTCGGGCAGCAGGATCAGACTATCCTTGAACTGCCAGGTCATATCGGCCGTCAGCGAAACCGAACCGAGTGAGCCAAGGTCCTGTCGGATATTGGCCGAAACATCGAGACCGGTGTTTCGCTGGCTGGCGATGTTGACAAATTTGTCTTCAACATTGGCCACGTTAAAAGGAGCCGCTGTCTGGCCACGTGTGAACAGGTCACAGAGCGGTTCATTGGCGAAATCTGCCGAATCATAACAGCCACGCAAGATGTTGCCCGCACCCAGCTGGGTGATTTCATCGCTTACCCTGATGTTGAAATAATCGACTGACAGGTTGATCCGCGTGTCCGGAAGAAAGCTGAAGCGGGGTGTAAAGACAGTCCCAACTACCAATGCTTTCGATGTTTCCGATTCCAGCAGTCCAAGACCGCCAGAAGCGGTAATATTGGCACTGACACCGGCGCCCGAATGTGTTGCCGGAATACCGTCCGCCGCGCAATTGTCGGCTATTCGCTGTGTGATATTGCCAAGCGCCAGATTGGCTGCCCAGCGGATGCAAGGATCGATACGGCCTTGCGGTAACGAACTAGTTTCGTCGGTCAGGAACTGTTCGAACAATGCCGGTGCGCGGAATGAGGTCCCATAGCTCGCACGGAAGCGAACCCAGTCGTTTACCGCCCAGTTTGCGCCGAGCTTGTAAGTGAAGTTGCCATTGTCGCTGTCGGACACACCATCAAGCGCTCGTGTAGCCTTTACGTTTGTTACACGGCCTGCGGCCGACAAGGTCAGCTCCTTGAAAAACGCCGTATCGGCCAGCACGGGAATCCGCAATTCGCCGAAGCCTTCAAGCGTTTCGCCTTTACCCGCCGTGATGCCGGACGTCGAAGTGCCCCAGGCATTACCTGCGCGAGTAATTTCGCCGGGCGTGTCGTTGATTTTATCGCGCCGTGCGGTAACGCCTGCGGCAACCGAAAGCGGACCGGCAGGCAGTTCGAACAGCTTGCCGCTTACGCTCGCTTCACCTGTCAACTGGCTGTAAACGGTCTTGCCTTCTTCCCATTCGAATATGAAATCGATCTGCGGTTGCGTCAGTTCGCCGCGCAGGAAATATGGGTCGTTCCAAGGTATATCGATACATTGTTTGCCCGAGATAGGTGTAACAGTGCCGACGCAGGAAGACGTCTGGAAATAGCCGGTGTCGTAGACATCTTGTAAGATCTGCTGCGTCCGGTACCGCCCGATGCTTTTGCTGTACTGGCCGTAAATTTCCCATTTCCAATCGCCTGCACCACCGAAATCGCCGCGGAAGCCGCCGACGCCGCGATAATAATCGACTTTCTGGCTGCTATCGCTTTGGTTGGTAATGGCAGTGGGGCTCAGCAGGTTTACGCCCTGCCAGCCATCCGCCCACAAGGTCGCGGGTGTTCCGGTGCCATAAAGATCGCCAGTATAGCCGAAATTCCAGAACTGGCGCCAGCCATTCTGGTAAGTCTTGCGCCGATTGAAAAGGAATTCGCCGAATGCCTCGATCGAATCGGTAATCTCATATGCGCCCTGCGCATAAGCGGTGTAGAGATCGGTTTCGGGAATGATCGTCTGCTCTTCGACGAACGGGTGATAGCTATTCTGCACCGCGGTCGAGGCTGCGTTATATCCGGTAGGGAACCAGCCTGCTGGCGTGCCGAAATCGCCCGCATAGGCAGGTGCGCCAAAACCAGGAATGCCAAGTGTTTCGCCGGGATACTGGAACTGCACCAAAACGGTCTGGCCGCCCGGCGATGTATTGGTTCCGGTATTCGGCCCTCCGGGACCGTCAAGCTGCAAATTGTCGATAAGATTGTAGGTCCAGACATGGCCCCAGCGCAAATCTTCGCATTTGGGCTGGCCGGTACGCGGATCGATCAGGTCGGCACGCGAACCGTCCTGGCGGAAGATATAGGCCTCGGGGCAGGCGAGGTAAGACCGGTCGCCACGCCTCAGTTCGTTCGTGTGGCTATAGTCTGCTGCAACCATGAAATGGCCGCGATCGAACTTTTTACCGTAAATGGCGCTCAGGCGGTACTCTTCGCCACCACTATCAAGCGGAGCCGACACATTGCCCGTCAGATACAATCCATCCAGATCGCGCTTCGTCAGAATGTTCACGACGCCCGCGACCGCATCGGAACCGTAAATCGACGATGCGCCTGTTTTCACGATGTCGATCGATTCCGCAATCGACTGCGGCAGGACGTTAAGGTCGAACGACGACACCTGCCCGCGGGTGCCTGCTGGGCCGGCGCGGCGGCCATTAAGCAGCACAAGCGTCCGGTTCGGGCCGAGGCCGCGGAGGTCGACGGTTTGAGCGCCGGGTCCGCCTGCGGTCACGAAGTTCGACGAGATTGCCGATGTTATTTGTGTAGAACCCGAAGCAACGGGCGAACTTTGCAGCGTCGAGGCAAGGTCGAAACGCCCTTCCTTGGCGGCCAATTCAGGATCGATGACGGTGACAGGATCTGGGCTGTTGAAGGCGTCGGTACCCTGGATGCGTGATCCGGTAACGACAATAGCGTCCTGATTTTCGGTTTCTTCGGCAACTTGCGGTGCCTCTGCATCCTGCGCAAACACAGGCGTTGCCGCCATAATTGCCAATGCAGACGCGCCGATCAGACCCAATTTGCCATAGCGCAGCTCAAATGCGGATTTCGATGTCATAAAGCTCCCCAGCCCTTTTTAAGATATCGACGCCCCGGAGAAGACCTGTTTCAGGCACCGATAGACAAGGTGCCCAGCCGGGGGTCGAACGAAGACAGTTTTGTTTCAATATACGCCGCCCTTGTCAACTGCTGGCAATATTTGCGCGCGCTAAACTGGGGTTTCTGCGTGCTGCTGATGCAAAAATGTCGCAACTGAGGCTTTGCAAAGCTTTGTCATGTGTTCCAGTCAGCCGAAGGATATGGAGGCGGCTGGTTGCCAATTGGCTTTGTGCGATGCATGATGGCGGCCAAGGAGAATGATTATGGCAACTCAGCTCAGGGCCAACAGCAAATATAGCGAGGCCGAATGGACCGCGCGGCAGGAACTGGCCGCTTGTTACCGCATCTTCGCGATGCTCGGCTGGGACGAGCTGGTGTTCAACCATATCACGGTGAAAGTGCCCGACGAGGAAGGCGCTTTCCTCATCAATCCCTATGGCATGCATTTCGGCGAAATCACTGCGTCGAGCCTGATCAAGATCGATATCGACGGCAACAAATTGGACGCCGACAATCCATGGCATGTGAACAAAGCCGGGTTCGTCCAGCACAGCCTGTTTCACCGCACTTTGCCGGACGCGCACGCGATCATTCATACGCACACCACTGCGACGGTTGCGGTCTGCTCGCTTGAAGGGGGGCTTCAGCCAGTCAATTTCTACGCCTGCAATTTCATGGGGCAGTTGGCCTATCATGATTTCGAGGGTGTGACGGTGCGCGAGGAAGAAGGCGTCCGGCTCGTCGAAAATCTGGGCGACAAGCGCATCTTGATGCTGAAGAACCACGGCCCCGTGGTGATGGGCAAGACGCTGCCCGACGCGTTTATCAAATATTGGGCGTTGCAGCGTGCATGCGAGCACCAGATGGCGACCTTGCAGATGGGTCAGCCGGTCATGGTCCCGCCCGAAGTCATCGCGGTGCACCAGCGCGACCTTTACATGGCCTCGCCCCCCGGGGGCTCAGGCCGTGTCGAGTTCGATGCGATGGTGCGGAAGGTCGACCAGGTCGATAAAAGCTGGCGGGATTGACAAAAGAAGTCATTCCCGCGCAGGCGGGAATCTCAGGACGGTAAGCGCTCGGCCTACCAAGGCCCCCGCCTTCGCGGGGGCGACGGAGTTTAGATGACCAAATTCACCGTCAACGACCGCCCGGTCCGTTACAAAATGGACCCGCAGACCCCCTTGCTGTGGGCGTTGCGCGATGCGTCGAACCTGACCGGCACCAAATATGGCTGCGGCACCGGCGATTGCGGGGCGTGCATGGTCGATATCGATGGCGAGGCGATCCGTTCGTGTCTTGTCACCATCGCCGAGGCCGAAGGGCGCTTCGTTACTACGATCGAGGGCCTCAGCCGCGACCGGAGCCACCCATTGCAGCAGGCGTTCGTTGCCAGCAACGTGCCGCAATGCGGCTTCTGCATCCCCGGCATCATCATGGCGGCTTCGACACTGCTCAAGAAGAGCAGCAATCCGACCGACGCGGAAATCGATGCCGCGATCACCAACCTCTGCCGCTGCGGCGTCTACCCGCGCCTGCGCGACGCGATCAAGCGCGCAGGCCGCGTGATGCGCGGCGAAGAACGCATCGCCGCCGCCCCGCCGCCGGGGATCACGCCAGAGGATGCCGCGAGGGCTGTGCCGGCGCTGACGGTGACGGAGTAGGCCGGAAAGCCTTTAAGCCTCCAGCTCGATATCCCAATAGAGCCAGTCGTGCCATGTTTCGTGCAGATGGTTCGGCGGGAAGGCGCGGCCCCTGTCCTGCAACTGCCAGCTCGTCGGGCGGATTGCGGCCATATGGAGCTGCATATGCGCCTGCTTGGGCGTGCGGCCGCCCTTTTTCAGGTTGCACGGCAGGCAGGCGGTGGTGACATTTTCCCAGCTCGTCTTGCCGCCCAGGCGGCGCGGAACGATATGGTCGAAGGTCAGATTATCGCCGCTCCCGCAGTACTGGCATTCGAACTTGTCGCGCAGGAACAGGTTGAAACGCGTGAAGGCGGGATATTCCGACGGCTTCACATATTGGCGCAGCGCTATGACCGAGGGGATTTGCATGTCGATGCTGGGGCTGTGCACATGGCGGTCGTAGCTGGAAACGATATCGACCTTGTCGAGGAAAACCGCCTTGATCGCGGTCTGCCATGGCCACAGGCTCAGCGGATAATAGCTCAGCGGGGTATAGTCGGCGTTGAGCACCAGCGCCGGGCAATTTTCAGGATGACGCGCCCTTCCGGCAGCTTCGAAGTTGGCGGTATGCAACATAAAACCGTTCTTCTCCCCCTGTTGTCATAGCCGGTTTAAGCCTATCGGCGTTACAGCATTTTGACAAAATCGCCTTAGCGGCCAACCTATTTGCACATATTGTGACGTCAAGGGGGCAAAGACACTAAATATGGGATATCTTCCCGACGTGGATTTTGCGCAACAGGGCAGGGTGCGCACGCGCTTTGCGCCGAGCCCGAATGGCGCGCTGCATCTGGGTCATGCCTTTTCGGCGCTGTGCGCACACGATTTCGCGCGGGCCTGCGGTGGCGAATATCGGCTTCGGATCGAGGATATCGACGGCACGCGCAGCCGCGTGGAGCATATCGAAGCGATATTGGCGGATATGGCGTGGCTGGGGCTGGCGCACGATGGCGCGGTGCAGTTTCAGTCGGCCAACATCGCGCGTTACGCGGTGGCATTGGAGAAGCTGAAAGCGCTTGGCCTGCTGTACCGCTGTACCTGTACACGCAGCGATATTGCGACCGCTTTGAAATCGATATCGGTGCCGCATGGACCGGATGGACCACATTATCCCGGAACCTGTCGAACCCGCGAAATCGGTAACGAGGTGCCGCATAGCTGGCGGATCGATATGGCAAAGGCCGCTGCGCTGGCGGGTCCGCTCGGCTGGACCGATCTTGCGGCGGGCGGGCAAGTGGCCGACCCAATGCTGTTCGGCGATGTGGTGCTATGGCGCAAGGACGCGCCTGCCTCCTACCATCTTGCCGCGACGGTTGACGATGCCGCCGATGGCATAAGCCATGTCGTGCGGGGCAGGGACCTGTTTGCCTATACCGCCATCCACCGGCTATTGCAGGTGTTGCTGGACTTGCCCGAGCCGGTTTACTGGCATCACCCTTTGCTGCTGGACGAAAGCGGCGAGAAGCTGGCGAAGAGCAAATCGTCGCCTGCGCTCTCCGAGGGGCGGCTGGCGGGGGAGGATGGCAAGGCACTGATCGATAATTTGCGAAATGGCACGCTTCCGCTTGGAATCTCGCTATCCGCTGCCTAGATAGGCATTACTCCCACAAGGACATTTTCCGATGACTATCCTGCTTGTTCTCCTCATCATTGCTTCCGCAGGTGCGGTTGCGTTCGCGCTCATTCGAGGGCTTCATGCTTTTGCCCATATGCGCCCCGAAGAAGTCGATTCCGAAGGCATCCCGAAATCGCTCGCCATGCAGAACAAGATGATGTTCGCCCGCGTAAAGTGGCAGGCGATTACGATATTGCTGCTCGCGGTGTTGCTGGTTGTTGCCGGTTCGCAATAAGCGGCGGCGGCGTGGTCAAGCTCAACAAGATTTACACGCGCACGGGTGACGATGGCACGACCGGGCTGGTCGACGGCTCTCGCGTGTCGAAGACCGATGCGCGGATGCATGCAATCGGCGAGGTAGACGAGGCGAACAGCACGTTGGGTGTCGCGATTCAGGCGTTGGAAGCCGATGAGGGCAATACGCAATTGGTTGCAGGCCTTCGCCGTATCCAGAACGACCTTTTCGATCTTGGTGCTGATATTGCGACTCCGGGCGAGACGTTCGAACCGTCGCCGATGGAATTGAGGATTGTCGCCGCGCAGGTGGACTGGCTCGAAGCCGCCATCGATGCAGCCAATGAGGAGCTTCCGCCGTTGACCAGCTTCATCTTGCCTGGCGGTAGCGCGGCGGCGGCGCACATGCATGTAGCGCGCGCCACATCGCGCCGTGCCGAACGCGCGCTGGTCGCGGCGGCGCAGGCGGTGAGTATCAATCCTGCTGCGCTTAGGTATCTCAACCGGCTTTCGGACTATCTGTTCGTGCTGTGCCGCCTGATCAATAAGAGCCGCGGCGGCGATATATTGTGGGTACCGGGCGGATCGCGGTGATCGGCGACCTGAAGGACCGGTTTTTTGCCACGCGCAAATTGACCGCCGACCTGGCGGCACCATTGTCCGATGCCGATGCAACACTCCAGTCGATGCCCGACGCATCGCCGACCAAATGGCACCTTGCGCACGTAACCTGGTTTCTGGAAAGCTTCGTCTTGCGCGACCATGTTGCCGGTTACCGCGCATTCGACGACAGCTTCGCCTATCTGTTCAACAGTTATTATGAAGCCGAAGGTGCGCGGCATGCGCGTGCATCCCGCGGGTTGCTGTCACGCCCGACATTGAAACAGATTCTCGACTACCGCAGCCATGTAGAGGCGGCGATCGATATTGGCTGGAACAATCTGCCACCCCCGGCTTTGGAATTGATAGAGCTTGGGATCCACCATGAGCAGCAACATCAGGAATTGCTCCTGACCGACATATTGCACTTGTTTGCGCAAAACCCGATCTGTCCTGCCTATTGGCCGGAGCCGGTTGTGCGCGCCGCTGCAAATGGCGAAGTTGCGGCGATAGGGTGGATCGAAGGTCCGAGCGGCATCCAGTCGATTGGCCATCACGGCAATGGCTTCGCCTTCGACTGCGAAGGCCCGCGCCACGATGTGTTGTTGCAACCTTTTGCGCTTGCCGACCGAACGGTGACCAATGGCGAATGGCTGCAATTCATGACCGACGGCGGCTATTGCGAGCCGCGTCACTGGCTTTCGGACGGCTGGGCCTGGGTCCAGGGCGAGGGGATTGCCGCACCCTTATATTGGCAGCAGGACAAGGACGGCCAGTGGCTGTCCTTCGGGCTGGATGGCCTGCGCGCCGTCGATCCGGCGGCGCCCGTGACGCATATCAGCCTCTATGAGGCCGATGCCTATGCGAGCTGGGCAAGCGCGCGGTTGCCGACCGAGGCGGAATGGGAAGTCGTGGCCGCGTCGCGCGATCCGGATGAAGGTAATCAACTCGATGCTCCGGCCGCAGTTAGACCTCAGCCTTCGCAAGCCAGCACCTTGTTCGGAAATGTCTGGCAATGGACCGGCAGCGCCTATCGGCCTTATCCCGGATTCAAGCCCGCCGAGGGCGCGGTCGGCGAATATAATGGCAAGTTCATGAGCGGCCAGTTCGTGCTGCGCGGCGGCAGTTGTGCGACGCCTCGCGGCCATGTGCGTGCGAGCTATCGCAACTTTTTCTATCCGCAGCAGCGCTGGCAATTTACCGGATTGAGGTTGGCCAAAGATGGCTGACGTCGACCTTCATCTGCGCGCCGACCCGCAATTTCGGGCCGATGTGCTGGCAGGCCTTTGTGGACCACGCCGCGCGATACCAGCACGCTGGCTCTATGACGAGCGCGGCTCGGAGCTGTTCGACGAGATCACTCGGCTACCAGAATATTATCCGACACGGACCGAGACGGAATTGCTGGAACAATGCCGCGCTGACATTGCGTCGCGGGTCAGGCCGGGGATGGCAGTGATTGAATTCGGTTCGGGCAGCTCGACAAAGACGCCGTTGCTGCTCGAAGCGATTGCACCTTCGGCTTATATCCCGATCGACATATCAGGCGACTATCTGCGGTCGTCCGCCGATATCCTGCAATCGAGCTTCCCCTCGCTCAATGTCATACCAATTGAAGCAGATTTCACGCAGGATGTCTCGCTACCGGCTGACATCGATGGAGCGGACCGACTGGGTTTCTTCCCTGGTTCGACCGTTGGCAATTTTGTACCACGCAGCAGTGTGAACCTGCTGCGCCACATGCGCGATATATTGGACGAGGGTTCAAAGCTGCTTATCGGTTTCGACCGGATCAAGCCGGTCGAAATTCTCATTCCTGCTTATGACGATGCTTCGGGCGTGACCGCGGCCTTCAACCTCAACCTGCTGCATCGGATAAATCGCGAGCTGGACGGTGATATCCCGGTAGATGCTTTCGCCCACGAAGTTCGCTGGAACGATATGGAAGCGCGGATAGAAATGCATCTGCGCTGCCTTCGCGATGTGCGTTTTTCGGTGTCGGGCGAGCATTTTGCGATGCATGAAGGCGAGAGCATTCACACCGAGAACAGCCATAAATATGATTTGCGCAGCCTGCGGTTGTTGCTTCGCGCGGCCTGCTGGACGCCGCTAGCCGATTATAGCGATGCCGAAAACTGGTTTACGCTGGTGCTGGCTGAAGCCGCTCCGATATACTCCGCGCCCTAACGCTTGCGGCCGCACGGCCCCAGGCTGTCGAGCACGAATTTGTAATCGGCCTGTGCGCGTGCGGCGTTATCGCTTTCCGCCCCCTCGACCCGATCCGACGGCAAATCGCGGGGAAGGTCGCAGGCGAGGCGGTACCAGAGCAGGGTGAATTTGGCAGGCGCGGTTGCCGATTCGTCGATGACTTCTGCCGTCGAAACCGCCCAGCGTTTGTCCTGCCCCGGTCGGCTCAGAATCGACAGCGATAGAGGCTGCTCTTTGGCCGTTCGCAGAAAGACCTGCGTTTCGCCTTCGCCCAGCACGGTGCCAGCGCTATAAAACGCACTGGCGATGCCGGTGATTTTCGGTGGCGCGTCGATTTGCACTGCTTCCTTGGTAATGCCGCGGACCAGCGCGTCATTGGCGGCGCTCCACTGTACCAGCGCGTTGGGGCGCGAGAGGCGGATTTCGCCGGGCTTGCCGCTGACGCTACTGCCCAAAAGGAAAAAGCGCTGTTTTTTGAGCTTGGGTATTTTGCCTTTTGCATCCTTCGGAACATCAAGCAGAAAGCGAACGCGCGGCGTGACTCCGCCCTGACCGCGAATCAGCGCGGTGATATCCGCCTCGACCAGCATTCTCTCGTGCGTGGCAGGCACGCCGACCGCCTGTTCGGGCGCGATCTTTTGCAAATTCCGGATGGTGGCATCGACGATCAATGGCGAAATAGTGACCAGGTCGGCGATGTCGGCATAGGCCGCGCCATCGGCCTGCACCGCGAGCGACGCCGGTACGAGCGGCGCTGTCTGCGCTGACGCCATGCCGCCAAATCCCAGCATTATCGCCGCAAAACCAACACGCAAATAACCGAACTTCATCATGCTTCCTTTCGTCCCGCCTTTGGCAGACGCAATTATGATACTTATTCAATCTGTCCCCTTATGATAAGCTTGTCCATGAATTGCGGATGAATCGCAGAATCCGGATTGCCTGCCTTTGTGCGCTTGGCTAAGGCTGCGTTGAATCGAAGGCAAAACAGAATAATTCGATATCGCTGGGGGTAGTTCGGTCGCACTTGATACCTGTGTCCGTCCTATGCTTTTTTGTTTTGAAGGTAGGAGAGTATTTTCCGCATGGCATATGCTGACCAAGATGGGATGAGCACGAACCGTTTGGTTTCGGTCATCATTGTTATCCTTCTTCATGCTTTCCTCGGTTATGCCCTTGTGACCGGACTTGCCTATGACGCGGTCCAGACGATCAAGGAAAAGATGACCGTCGTCGACGTGAAGGAAGAAGAGCCTCCCGAAGAGGAAGAGCCGCCGCCAGAGCCCGAAAAGCAGATCGAGCCGCCGGTAGTTTCGCCGCCGCCGCTCGTAAAGACAGTAACGCCGCCGCCGACCGTGCGAACGGTCGATACGCCGCCGCCTGCCGCGCCAATCGTTCCGACCGCAGCACCGCCTGCACCGCCACCGCCGCCTGCACCTACGGGGCCGACCGCTGGTGCGCAGCCACGGGGCAATCCGGGTAACTGGGCCAACACCAACGACTATCCGTCACGTGCGCTCCAGCAGGAACGCGAAGGGACGACCGGTTTCCGTGTAACTGTTGGCACCGACGGCCGCGTGATCGATTGTACGATTACCTCGTCGAGTGGCCATCCCGATCTTGACGCCGCCACTTGCACCAACGTCAAGAGAAGGGCGCGTTTCACGCCCGCTACGCAGAACGGCACACCGGTTCAGGGGACCTACTCCAACCGTGTCCGTTGGCAGATTCCGAAATGATTTATCGTCCGGCGAGGGGGAGCCATCCGCGCCGGACTTTTTGCACGCAACCGCATATTTTTGAGAGGTAGTTAAAATGTCGATTTTGTTCCTAGCTGCGGCTCCCGCCGCCAATCCAGACGCCGCTGCGCAGTTCGGCCTTATCCCGGCACTGAACGAAGGTGGTCCCATTTCGTGGTCGATCTTCATCGTCATGGTCATCATGTCGGTTTTCTCTTTCTACATCATGTTCACGAAGCTGTTCGAACAGCAGAAGGTGATGAACCAGTACAAGCAGGTCCGTGCCAATTTCTGGCGTGCGAACACGCTTGAAGAAGGCGCAGCGAAGCTCGACAAGAACAGTGCGTATCGCCAGGTTGTTGACGACGGCATCGAAGCACAGAAGCAGCACGGCCTGCTGACCGATCCGGTCGAAGCACATGACTGGCTGCACGGCGCGATGGCGCGTTCGGAAGAATCGATCAACAACAAGCTTGCGGGCGGCCTGCCGTTCCTCGCGACCGTTGGCGCGACCGCTCCGTTCGTCGGGCTGCTCGGTACGGTTATCGGTATCTACTCGGCGCTGATCAAGATCGGTATCGCCGGTCAGGCCGACATCGGCAAGATCGCCGGTCCGGTCGGTGAAGCACTGATCATGACCGCAATCGGTCTGTTCGTTGCTGTGCCTGCCGTGCTTGCATATAACTGGCTCCAGGCGCGTAACAAGACAATCGCACGTAGCCTTGCCACCTTCTCGAACGATGTGCTCGGCTACATCTCGTCGGGTGGCCGCGTGAAGCCTGCCGTTACCGGCCCTGCACAGGTCGGCAAGCCTGCGCCTGCTGCGGTGAAGAAGTAAATTGGGGAAGGGCTGCGCCACGGCGCGGCCCATTCGCCGGTTTTGGCCGGCTTTCGGTTCCGACCCGATTATTTTAGAGAGGTATAACCAATGGCAATGAGCTCAGGAGGCGGCGGCGAAGACACGCCAATGTCTGACATCAACACGACGCCGCTTGTGGACGTCATGCTGGTGCTCCTCATCGTGTTCCTTATTGCAATTCCCGTTGCCATCCAGACGGTCAAGATGGACATTCCGATTGTGAAGTTCGAGCCGACCAAGGCAAAGCGTGAGAATGTCCTGCTGTCGGTTACTACCACCGACGTCGCTGGGCGCGACCCAGGTGATCCGGCTTATGAGGGTGCGAACCCGAATGGCGAATGTCGCATTTACTGGAATGTGACGCCGGTCGATTCGACCGAACTGGTTGACCGGGCGGCAAAGCATTTGAAGACGGAATTTGAGAAGCTGGGCGGCGAAGCTGCGGCCGCAGCCGGACAGATCGAGCCCGACATGCTGCCCGAAGCGCATATCCGTGGTGACATCAATACGCCATATCGTTGTATCGGTGGTACCATTTATACCATGCAGATGGCCGGTTTTGCGCGTGTTGGCTTCATTTCATCGCCGTTCGAACTCGCGACGGCGCAGTAAGTAATTTAAGGAGCAATCATCATGGCAATGAGTGGCGGTAAAGATGATGGCCAGCCGATGATGGAAATGAACACGACGCCGTTGATCGACGTCATGCTCGTTCTCCTCATCATGCTGATGATCACCATTCCCCCGGTTTCGCACGCCGTAAATATCGACCTGCCGGTAGACAGCGGTGAGCCACCGCCGGACGTTCCAATCGACCCTGTCATCAACAAGATCATCATCTTGCCAGACAGCACGATCCAGTGGAACGGTACGCCGGTGACTATGCAGCAGATGGAGCAGTTTCTGGTCCGCACGACGTCGATGAACCCGGAACCCGAACTCCAATTCCAGCCAGCACCGACCGCGCCTTATGACACGGTCGACAAAGCACTGGTTTCGGTCAAGCGCAGCGGTATCACCAAATTCGGTTTTGTCGGCAACGAACAATATCGCGTGTTCGGCAAGGCTGCCCGCGAAGGACGGTAGGCTTTTCGCTTAAGGTAAATTCGACATTGGAAAGGGCGGTCCGCTTCCGGGCCGCCTTTTTCTTTGGCTAACGATGCAGCAGGTGCGCTATCGCGATCTGCATCTGCCGATCATAACTCGAAGCAATGTCTTCCGCCGTGGGCGATACGGCTATATTTGGGGTTATTCCGGCATCGGGCGGTCGTCCCGCCGGGAAATAGCCGACCAAGGGTACATCGAACTCGATCCCGCTTTCGGGCAGCCGCGCGAAAAAGAACGCACCGCCGTTGATCCCGCGCTGGTTGCCGCCGGTGGTTTCGCCCAGCAGGGTGCCGATACCCGACGCCCTGCACAACGATGCAAACTGGAAAGTTGCCGAACTGTTCTGCGCGCTGGTCAGCACGACCATCGGCACATCGATGCGCGGGCCTTTGGCGGGGAGGACCGGGTCTTCCCATAAGGTCTGCCGGAAATAGCGCCCGTCGAACGGTTCGACATTGTCACCCCAGTCGCGGAAACTGTCGTCCCAAGTATCGAGATAGGCGTTGAGATGCGCTGGCACCTTGCGGTAGCGGACCAGCCGGTTCGCGAGCGGCTTGATGACATCTTTTGCCGCCAGCCGGGCAAGTATGGCGTCGCCGCAATCATTGCCGCCCTCATTTTCGCGAATATCGATGATCAACCCTTTGGCGCCTCTCAGGCTGTCGAGACGGTCGTTCAGCCAACCCTGCCAGTCCCATTTGCTGTTATATAGCGCCCAGCCGTCCATTGTCAGTACGGCGATGCCATCGTCGCGCATCTCCCAGTCCCAGACCGGCGCATCGCCGCGATAGTCGCGCTTGCGGATAAATCCCTGCCGTTGTTCCAACGTCAGTGCGGGAAGGTCGACGATCGTTTCATTTATCGTTCCGGGTTTCCGGATGCGCAGCTTGTGCGAGCCTCCCGCTGCATCGAAGAGGAGGCCGTGAAAGACATCGAAAAATTCGATACTGTCCGCACCGCTCACCGACAGCAATGCACGCCGCTTTGCATCATTATTGCCATCTGCCCGCGCAAATGGAAGCAACTTGGCCAGCATGTCGCCAGCGGGAACATCGTTGATCGCGGCTACGATTGTGCCGCGCGGCAACTGGCCACTCCCGCTCTGGTCGGCAAGCACGACCATTTGCTTGCCGATCCATCTGAAGGTGAAGGGCAGGCGGGTCTGGCCGCTGAATAATTCCCCCGCCACCGCCTTTTTCTGGTTGAAGAAATTAGCATAGCTGTGGCCGCATTTGATCGTTGCCAGAAAGCGCGAGAGATTGAGGTAGCGCGATTGCAGCCCCGGTTCAGTGGTCCACGACCTTTCGAGTTTGCGCAACCCCGCGTCGATCGCTGACGGACTGGCATAGCGATATAGCCCGGGGTGCAATGTTGTCACTATTTCACGCAGCAGCGCGATGTCGCTATCTGCCTTCTGCGGGGATTTTGTCGCGGCGTAGCTGCTGGCGGCAACAGCCGAAAGCGGAATGCTGGTAGCGGCTTTCAGAAAGTGACGACGGTCCATCATGGCTTCATCCGGAAATTTGCAATGCCGGTGCCGTGCCTTTCGATGTCAGCGACGTCGCCTCAAATCCCGAACCATGCATTCATTCATGATTTGCGACCTGCCGCTTTCGCCACGCTGACGGGGTCATGCCGAAACTTGCGGCGAAGGCGCGGTTGAAGCTTGCCTTGGAACTGAACCCCGCTTCGAGCGCCAGATCGAGCAAGTCGTCGTCGCGGCCTTCGGCCAGCATAGCGGCGACCTGCTGCGCGCGGAGATCGTTGATGAAAGTCGAAAAGTTGACACCCCGCCCCTCGTTGATGGCGCGAGACAAATGACCGGTGTTGGTCCCCAATCGGCGGGCCAGCGTCGCCAGCGACAATTCGGGATCGGCTGCCCAGCCCTCGCTTTTGACCTTTTCAGCCCATTGCTCACCCAGCTTCTTCCAGTCGCGTGGTGGCGGCAGCGTGTCGGCGGTTGCGCGCAGGGTGGCAAGCGGCGGAAAGGGCAGGGCCGCGTGCCGCCACGCCTCGATGCCGAGATAGAGCGCAAAGGCACCGATTGCGACGTATAGCCCCATGAGCCCTGTATAACCCAGCGGGAGCAACCAGTCCCAGACGAGGTAGGTCGTCCATATCACCAGCAGGATGCCGAGCGCCGCGATGGCGTGCCCTAGCCAGCGGGCGGTATAACGGTGGCTATCGGACCGCGCGGCAACCAAAGCCGCGCGATATTCGCGCAACAGGCCAAAGCTGGCCCAAGCATAATAGCCAAGTCCGGCGATGATGCCGATGCCGCTGATCCAGCCAATCGCAGGAGAAGCGGTTTTGGCCCATTGCATCTTGATATCGAACGGCAAAAGAAAGCTGACGCTGTAGAAAAGAAGTTGCGCGGCGGCGGGGGCCAAATGCCATTTGCCATTTGCGGGCCAGCCGCCGGTGACCAGCGCATAGGCATAGAGATAAAATAGCGGCGCGACAGCCAGGCTGATTTGCAACGGCGCAAAGGTCAGCCACATCCATTTATCGTAGAAACCCGCAAAGCCTATAATCCACGGCGTGATGATGCCCGCCAGCACGACGAGCAGCGCTGCCATCGTCCGGTTGGCGACGCGGTTCTGGAGGATGCGCAGCAACGCTGTCGCGAGCGCCAGCAACTGGATGAAGATGACGAGAAGTAAGGCCGTGCGCCAGCCGAAGGACAATCCGTCGAGCAGCGCGGTCATGGGATGGCCCTTATTCGGGCTTCTCGCGCGATAGCCGGGTCATCAGGATTGCCGCACGTTTGGCTTGCCGCTTCAGACTGACCAAATCCACATTTTCGCCGACCGCATGGTCGCCCTGTCCGGCAGAGCCGAGGCCGACCAGCCCGTCCACATCCTTGGCGACGAATGCGATATCGCCTGCACCCCGCCGGATCGGATCGAGCGTCGGCATTTGGGGGAGGCCGAGATCGCGGTTCACGATGTTCAATTTGGCGAGCAGCGCCTTATTGCCATCTGTAGGCGCCATTGCCGGATAGCCGTCGGTACCGAACGTTATCTCTGCAGTTGCGCCTGGCGACGGGCGGGCGACGATGGCCTGCATCTTGCCGCGCACACGCGCTTCCTGTTCGGGCGACAAGGTGCGGATATCGCCGCGTGCGATGGCGATTTCCGGAATTATGTTGGTCTTGCCCGATGCCGTGGCAGTGATGCCGCCGGGCCCGAGCGCCGCCTCTACGCCGCCTGCCAGCAAGCCGACGTTGAAAGTGAGATTTGGCTCCGGCAGTTCGGAGCGAAAGGCGGCTATAATCTTCGCCAGTGCATAAATTGCGCCATCGCCCGCACTTTCCGAAAAGATGCCGCTCGAATGTCCGCCCTTGGCCTTGGTGGTTACCGTCCAGCTGCCAGCGCTGCGCCGGGCGATTGAGCCCATGTCCGTGCCGTCAATGACGGCCAGGCTCTCGAAATCGAGTGCGACATCGGCACGTTTGCCTGCCGCAATCAGGTCGGCGCGGGCGATGTCGATGGGATCGCCGGGGTCTTCCTCATCGCCGGTCAGGACAATCTCGATATCGGCCTTGGCCAGCGTTCCCGCTGCCTGCATCGCACGCAGCGCGGCGAGCATGACGACCATCCCGCCCTTATTGTCATTGACTCCGGGTCCGACAGCCCTGTCGCCCTGCCGCGTGAATTTCTGGAAGGGTGAGGCGGGTTCGAAGACGGTATCGAGATGCCCGATAAGGAGCATCTTCTTGCCCTTGCCGTCGCCCTTGCGGGTGGCAATGATATGCCCCGACCGGCTTGCGGCTGCCATCGGCACCCAGCGCACGGCAAAGCCCAGAGCTTCGAGTTCGGCGCGCATCATCTGCCCGACCTTCTCGACGCCTTCGAGGTTCAGAGATCCGCTATTCTGGTTGACGAGCCTTTCGAGCAGGGCAATCGACCGGTCATGTTCGGCATCGACTACCGAGGTCATTTTCGCCTCTGGCGGGGAAAGCCCAGCGGTTGCAGGCGAAGCGAATGCCAACGCAATCAAGCTGGAGGCGAGGGCAAAGGAGCGGATCATTTTGTTACAATCTCCGGGGAACTTCTCCCGGTGATTGCCCTGCTTTTTTGTGCGCCGCAAGTCGCCTCAATCTAGCCCGGTACGATCATGAAGATATCGCCGTCCAGATCGACGATGAACAAATTGCCAGCGCTATCCTCGCCGAACGAGGCAAGGTTGTTGATCGTGCCGACATCGGGGGTGAAATCTTCATTGCGGCGCTCGAAGCGGCTCGAAGCGAGTGTCTGGCCGTCGACCAGGCTGGCGAATGGCACCGTCCAGATGTTGCCGCTGACGAAATCGCCGAACACATAACGGTCGCGCAGCGATGTGACCGGGCCGCGGTAGACATAGCCGCCCGTTACCGAACGTCCCTGGCGTGGGCCCGAACCATGGCCATATTCGGCGACGGGCGCAGTCAGGCCCGAAGGCGCGGTGCCGTTGAAAGGCTGCGTGCCTTCGAGGAAGCGCCAGCCGAAATTGCGTCCGGCCTGGCTGGTCGAAACCATGTCGATTTCCTCGATAGCGCCTTGTCCGACATCGCCGATGATCAGGCGGTCGCCGAAAAACGAGTTGCGGAACGGGTTTCGAAGACCGAGCGCAAAAATATAGGGATCGCCGCCACCCGATATGAACGGGTTTCCTGTCGCCGGTCGGAAAAACACGCCGCCGACGGGATTGGCGATAACCTCCATACGCAATATCTTGCCGAGCCGGACATTGGGATTCTGCGCATTATTGTTGGGATCGCCGCCCCCGCCACCATCCCCGACGCCAGCGTATAGAAAGCCATCCGGCCCGAACGCCATCCAGCCGCCATTGTGGTTGTCGAACGTAGGATGCGGGATCGAGAAGGTTGCCAGCAGGGCGGGCGCAGCACCCCCGGTGCCAAAGCGGTATTGGCGGATCTCGATATCGCCCGCTGTGTTCGTGCAATAGATCATGAAGCGATCCGAATTGGCCGCATTGGGCAAAAGCGCCATTCCCAGCAAGCCGCCCTCGCCACCGGTCGATATGTTGGGGACGGTGAATTGCAACGTCCGCGTGCCCGTTGACGGGTTGAGCCGGTAAACTGCCCCGCCCTTTTCGAGGACATAAACGTCGTTGCTGCCCGGTATCGCCAGCACGAAGAGCGGTTGCGAAAAGCCGGTCGCGACGCGGCGCACACCGATGCCTTCGCGGCTGTTGCTGACGGTGATATTGACGGTTTGGTCGACATTGTTGGTGCCATCGCTGACGCGGATCTGCACGGAATAGATGTTATTCCCGTCGGCGTCGGTCGGCAGGTCGAAATCGGGCGCGGGCGCAAAGTTGAGCGCGCCTGCGGTAGTAATGCTAAATCGCGCGGCATCGGCTCCGCCCGAAATCGAATAGGTCAGCGCATTGCCTTCGGGGTCGGTTGCGGTCGCCTGATAGGCGGCGGTCGCGTTTTCAACGACGGTTGCGGTTTGCAGCGAAGTGAATGTCGGCGGACTACCCGACCCAACGGGCGGCGGTGCAGGGGGGCCGCCACCACCACCTCCCCCGCAGGATGCTAGCAGAAACAGCGATAGCAAGGAGAGCGACCCGCGCATAAGTCGCAACCTATAGGCCGCTCCTTTCCTTGTCGAACGCAAATGTGCTGCTTGGTTAGGGCGATTTAACGTTCGCCATTTCAAAAAAAGGGGCCGCGCAGATTAATACGCAGCCCCCAAGGTGGAGAGCGGGGGATGTTATTCCTGCCCTCGGGTCGCCTCGTGATTCCGGTCAGTTCGTGCTGCGCACCGCCAGCCGGACTTTATCGATACGCTGCTGCGCGGTGGCCCATGCCTTGCTGTGCGCAGCTTCTGCACAAGCGCGGACATGTTTCCGTTGCAGGATGGCCGGTACGCCTGTCTGCGTGCAAACAGACTTCGCGGCGCGGCGGATGCGCTGGTCGAGCACGGCGCGGCCATTCTGGCTGGCGAGGTTCAAATCGCCATGACGCACAATGCGCGTTTGGACCATGTCTTGTGCCGAAGCATGGGCGGGCGCCGCAAAAATTGCAGATACGCTGCCGACAGTCATGCCAGTCATGCAGGCTGCCATTACCAGCATGGTCGCCCGGTCACCGGTCGCGCCCGGCTTTTTGTTTTTGAGGTACAACATGTTCAATATTCCATCGTTTCTCTTCGTTGGGGGATGACGGCGCGGCGCGACCCGATCTGTTATCCCGACCGTGACTTCGTTATCGACGATGCGTTGCGGCAAAGTCCTGTTGCACTTCTGAAAAATTGCTGGTTTCGGCACGGCTGGGCACGATCCGTTCAAACATGGCGCAAAATAGCCATTTTACACCGCTTTGCTTTGGGCTATGCGGACCGCGGAAGGCGGGAAACTTCTGAGAAACTTCTGAGGCGGGGCATTGGACGGGGCGATGGTAAGGCATCGAGCCGAGGGATGCGGGTGGTGTCGGAACGGTTTTTGAACAGCGGTGCGATCCGGCTCGATACGGTCGATGAACGCCTGTGGCTGGCGAACGAGCCGCGTCATGTAAATGGCAAGGCTTTCCTGCTGTTGCGGATGCTGATGCAGCGCCCGCAGATGCTCGTCACCAAGGAAGAAATTTTCGATAACGTCTGGGGCGGGCTGGCCGTATCGGACTCAGTGCTGACCACCGCGATCAAGGAATTGCGCCAGGCGCTCGATGACAATGCGCGCCAGCCCAAACTGATCGAGACCGTTCATCGCCGTGGCTACCGCTTCATGGTTCCCGTGACCGCAAGCGACGAAGTGCCGATTTCTGCACCTCTTGAACCGAAAGGCACGCTTGCCCGAAAGCGATATGGTGTCTGGCTCGGCGGCGGTTTGCTGGCGTTGGTCGTGGCGGCACTGCTTTGGGTTTTTGTGCCATCGTCATCGAGCATTCCGGCGGCAAGCGCCGCCCCCGCTATCCATCCCAAATCGATAGCGGTATTGCCCTTTCGCGATTTGTCTGCGGGGTCCGACCAGAGCTGGTTTGCCGAGGGCCTGACCGAGGAGATCCAGAACCGGCTGATCCAGACCCCCGATTTGCATGTCGTGTCGAAATCGACCGCCGCCGGTTTCCGCGAACAAGAGGGTGGTTTGTCGGCAAAGGCCCGCTCGCTTGGTGTTGCGCATATTCTTGACGGGTCGGTGCGGCGCGTCGACGGGCGGGTGCGGGTGATAGCCAAGCTGGTCCGGACCGAAGATGGCGCGCAGCTTTGGTCGCAAACTTACGACCGTGCTGCGAGCGATGTGATTTCGATCCAAGAGGACATTGCCTTCCGCATTGCGTCTGCACTGAAGACGGTGATGGAGCCAGCCAAGTTGCGCGCCATGGTCGCGGCGGGGACCCGATCGGTCGAGGCCTATGAAGCGTTTCTCCAAGGCGTGGCGGCGGACCAGTTGAGCAATGTCACGGGCGGGCGCGACCTTGTGCTGGCAGCGGCGCAAGCTTACGAACGGGCGCGCACGCTCGACCCCGGTTTCGCTGAGGCGCACTGGCGTTCTGCGCAAAAATGGTTCGGCAAGGACACGCGGATCAATGGTTCGGTAAGCGGTGCCGGCTTCGACGAGCGCGAGCGAATGAAGCAATATATGGATCGCGTCGATCTTGCCATTGCCGGCAGCACCAATGCCACGCAGCAACTGAAATACCGCGCCGCGAAGGCTGTCATGCAAATGCGATTGCGCGAGGCGCATGCACTGATGGCCAGCTATCTCGAAGCGCGACCACGCGACATTGACGCATGGGAGGACATGGCAGAGTTCGCCGCCTATGCGAACGAGCATGAATGGCTGGTGCGGGCTGGGGAACGCATCCACACATTGTCACTGGAAGCGCGCGAGCCGAGGTCGCGGGCGATTACCGTGGCGGTAATGGCCATGCAGCCCGAGGTTGCAGTCGCTCGTGCGCAGCAGCAGATGACGTTGCGGCCCTCGAATGTCATGATGAAATATCAGGGGCATCGCGCGATGATCTGGGCGGGCCGGAATGAGGAGGCGCGCCAATTGCTGGGTGCCATCACTTCATCCGACCTGCCAGCCATGAACAAGATGCTCGCCGAACTCCGGCAGGCGTGCGGCGAGAATGACCTGGCGCAGGCGAGAAGTGTGCAGTCGCGAATGGACGCGGCCCAGCCCGACCTTAACGACCGCTGGCAGATCGACCAGATCATGGGCGAAAATGCGAAAGCGGTCGCAGCCCTCCAGCCGCTCGACCACGAAGGGCGGCTGCAGTCTTTGCTTCAATTCATGATAAACCCGACCTTCGAAAGTTCGGCCTATCCCAATCTCCGCTCTGCAATGGCGCGCGATGGTGTGGTCAGGTGGAAAGTCTGGTCGATGCCGGGGGCGTGTCGGGCCAAAGCATCGGGGAAAACGTAAAAAGGCCCGGCGGTCCCCCAACCGCCGGGCCTTCAGCTATCGATCCGATGCGTAGGATCAGTAGCTGTAATACATGTCGAACTCGACCGGGCTTGGCGTCATTTCCCAGCGGGCGACGTCTTCCATCTTGAGCTCGATATAGGCTTCGATCTGGTCTTTCGAGAACACGTCGCCCTTCAGCAGGTAATCGTGATCGGCGGCCAGAGAATCCAGCGCTTCGCGCAAGGACCCGCACACGGTCGGAACCTCGGCGAGTTCTGCAGGCGGCAGGTCATAGAGATTCTTGTCCATTGCTTCACCAGGATGGATCTTGTTCTGGATGCCGTCGAGGCCCGCCATGAACAATGCCGCGTAAGCCAGATAGGGGTTGGCCATCGCGTCGGGGAAGCGGACCTCCACGCGCTTGGCTTTTGCGCCCGCGCCATAAGGAATGCGGCATGATGCCGAGCGGTTGCGCGCCGAGTAGGCGAGCAGCACGGGCGCTTCATAACCCGGCACCAGGCGCTTGTAACTGTTGGTGGTGGGGTTGGTGAAGGCGTTCACTGACTTTGCATGTTTGATGATGCCGCCGATGAAGAACAGGCACATTTCGGAAAGGCCTGCATAACCGTCGCCCGCGAACAGCGGTTTCTTGCCGTCCCAGATCGAAAGGTGCGTGTGCATGCCCGAGCCATTATCTTCCTTGATCGGCTTGGGCATGAAAGTCGCGGTCTTGCCGTAAGCGTGGGCGACCTGGTGAACGACATATTTGTAGATCTGCATGCGGTCGGCGGTTTGCGTCAGCGTGCCGAAGGTCAGGCCCAATTCGTGCTGTGCGGCGGCAACTTCATGATGGTGCTTGTCGCAGGGCAGGCCCATTTCGAGCATGGTCGAAACCATCTCGCCGCGAATGTCCATGCAGCTATCGACCGGCGCAACGGGGAAGTAACCGCCCTTGGCGCGCGGGCGGTGGCCCATATTGCCGCTGTCATATTTGGTGCCGCTGTTGGTCGGCAGTTCGATATCGTCGATCTTGTAGTAGGACGTGTTGTAGCTGTTTTCGAAACGGACATCGTCGAACATGAAGAATTCGGCCTCGGGACCGACATAGACGGTATCGCCGATGCCCGTGGTCTTGAGGTAAGCTTCGGCGCGTTTCGCGGTGCTGCGCGGGTCGCGGCTGTACAGCTCGCCGGTCGATGGTTCAACGATGTCGCAGAAGACGATCATCATCGGCGTCGCGCTGAAGGGATCGACATAGACGCTGTCGAGATCAGGCTTCAGGATCATGTCGGATTCGTTGATTGCCTTCCAGCCTTCGATCGAAGAACCATCGAACATCAGACCATCCTCGAATTCATCCTCACCCATCACACCCGCGCACATCGACAGATGCTGCCATTTGCCCTTGGGGTCGGTGAAGCGCAGATCGACCCATTCGATCTCTTCGTCCTTGATGCGTTTTACGATGTCCTTGGCGGTCGTGCCCATGTTGCTTTCCTTCTTGGTCTTCGGTTTTTCGGATGATTTGGATTTCTTAGACGGCATCGTTGTCACGTTCGCCGGTGCGGATACGTAAAGCGGTCTCGACGGGTATGACGAAAATCTTGCCGTCACCGATGCGGCCGGTGACTGCGGCGGCGGCGATCGCCTCGACCACGCGGTCGGCGAGGCTGTCTTCCACGACCACTTCGAGCTTCACCTTGGGCAGGAAGTCGACGACATATTCGGCGCCGCGATAGAGTTCGGTATGCCCCTTCTGGCGGCCAAAGCCCTTGGCTTCGGTGACGGTGATGCCGCTGACGCCGACTTCGTGCAGCGCCTCTTTGACTTCGTCCAGTTTGAACGGCTTGATGATCGCTTCGATCTTTTTCATGACTTTCCCCTAGATGGCGCGTGTGCCGAACGCTCCGCGCGCGCGGATTATGCGGATTGCTTGGCAAAAATCGTGCCAGTTCAGACACGCGCATTTGCGCGATTTGCGATTCAAAACAGCAATTTGCGCTGCCTAAAAATTAGGCAGCTGTGCGATTCATGGGCAGGATCATTTGGCGGCGAGTGTTTTGTCGTTCGCCTTGGCATAATGCGCGCGGCTGATGACATAGGCGCGCATCTGCTCTGCTTCTTGCGGAGTCAGGACGCTGGCGAAGCTGACCATGCCATTGCCTTTGAGCACGCCGTCGATGACCACCGACTTCCACGTTGCCGTATCGGCAATCGAGCCTGATTTGCGCAGGTCGGGCAGCACGCCGTTGCCGACCGCGCCGGGGCCGTGGCAAACGAGGCAGTAGCGCTGGAAGTTCGACTGGCCCGCCGCGATGTCAGCGGGGGTGCCGGTCTGAGTGGGCGGTTCCCAGACATAAGGTGGCGTTTCCGGTAGCGCGGGCAATGCGGCCTTGCCGCCAAGCTTGAGCACGATCAACCGCGGGATGTTAGGCACCGCCGCGCTTGTGTTGCCGGCATAGCCCGCGACCAGCGGGAAAGCTCCGCCCTTGCTGGTCAGGAAGGCGACATATTGTTCGCCATCCACGGTGTAGGTGGAGGCGCCCGACAGCACGCCCGACTGGACGTTCAGGCTGTAAAGCTGCTTGCCGCTATCGGCGGCATAGGCGCGGAACTCGCCCATGGCAGTGCCCTGGAATACCAGATTGCCTGCCGTGGTCATCGTCCCGCCGTTCCATGAGGCGGGATGGTCGACGGTCCATTTCGCCTTTCCGGTCTTGGGGTCGAACGCGACCAGCTTGCCGGTGGTGGCCGCCTTGACCATTTTCACGAAATTGGTGTCGTCGGGCAGGTCGGCGGTGGCGAATGCGCCGCCGGTGTTGAAGCCCAATGGTTTGCGCTCCTGCTCGTTAGGCGCGGCAGGGGGCAGGTAAGCGCCGCCGATGTAAAGCGCGGGGATATAGACCAGCCCGGTCGCCGGATTGTAGCTCATAGGGTGCCAGTTATGTGCGCCCAAGGCCGAGGGGTTTGCCATGTAGAGTTTGCCGGTCTTTTCGTAGCGCGCATCGGGCTTTTCGATGGGGCGGCCGGTTTTCATATCGTATCCGCTGGCCCAGGTGATGCCGTCTATGAACGGCTCTGCCGAAAGCATCTTGCCGGTCACGCGGTCGATGGTGAAGAAGAAGCCGTTTTTGGGGGCGTGATAAAGGACTTTGACATGCTTGCCGTCGCGCTTCTCGGTGGCGAGGATGATCGGCTGGGTCGCGGTATAATCCCAGGTTTCGGCGGGCGTTTCCTGATAGTGCCACACATATTCGCCGGTATCGGGTTTGAGCGCGACGATGGAGGAGAGGAACAGGTTGTCGCCTTCGCCGTTCGAGCGGATTTTGTGGTTCCACGGGTTGCCATTGCCGACACCGAGATAAAGCTGGTCGAGTTCGGCATCGTAGACAATCGCGTCCCAGACTGTCCCGCCACCACCGCTTTCGCGCCAGTCGCCTTTTTTCGGCGTGGCGCTCCATGTTGGGGTCGCTGCGGTCTTCAGGATTTTGTCGCTCGCCGCGCCATCGGCTTCGCCCTTGGGATTGGGTGTTGTGTAAAATCGCCATGCCTGCTTGCCGGTCGCAGCATCATAGGCGGTGACATAGCCGCGCGCGCCGAACTCGGCGCCGCCGAAGCCGATGACGACCTTGTCCTTTACGACGCGCGGGACGCCGGTGATGGTGCCATTGCCTTCGATGTCGAGCGTCTGCGCGCTCCACAATTGCTTGCCGGTTGCGGCATCGAGCGCAATCAGGCGCCCGTCGATGGTGCCTACAAAGACACTACCCTTCCAGAAGGCGACGCCGCGGTTGACGACATCGCAGCAGGCTTTGACCCCGCGCGCCTTGTCGACCTTCGGATCGAAGCTCCAAAGCGGCTTTCCGGTCTTGGCATCATAGGCAAAGACTTTCGACCAGGCGGTCGAGATGAACATCTTGCCATCGACCACGACGGGCGTTGCTTCCTGCCCGCGCGCGTCGGGCAGATCGGCGAACCAGGCGATGCCGAGGTCCTGCACATTGCTGTCGTTGATCTGTTTGAGCGGACTGTGGCGTTGCTCGTTATAGTTGAACCCAGCCATCGCCCAATTGGAGCCGTCCCCGCCGGTTTTGAGATAATCGCCATCGATTGCCGCAAAGGCCGGGACGTCGGTCGGGCTATCGACTTTCTTGCAAGAACCGGTCATCAACGCCGCGCCCGCGGCAACCACCAGCCAAAACCTCATCGTCATAACGCTCTCTCCCGCCGCAAAAGCTATGCGGAAGGATGCGCGGCGTCCAGCGCGAATTTAACCGCCGGATTAAACGACCTGCTTGATTGCAGCTTCGAGCTGCGCCGCCGCATTCTCGTAAACGCGCTGCCGCAGGTTGAAGAGGATTTGTTCCGGTGCCTTGTCGGGCGTGCCGCTATCGAAGGGCGGGGCAGGGTCGTATTCGAGCGCGAGTTGAACGGTGCGGGCGACATCCTCGCCCGAAATCATCGCCATCAGTTCGAGCGCGAAATCGATTCCCGATGTCACCCCGCCTGCGGTTACCAGATTCCCGTCGCGCACTACGCGAGCGGCCTCGTGCGTTGCGCCCACCAGTGGCAGCAAATGCGTGTAACCCCAATGGCAGGTCGCGCGCTTGCGTTGAAGCAAGCCCGCCGCGCCGAGGATGAAGGCACCAGTGCAGACGCTCGTTACCCACTGCGCTTGCCTCGCTTGCTCGCGAACGAAATCGACAATGGTGCTATCGGCAAGAGCCTCGCGAACACCATGTCCGCCGGGGACGCAGAGGATATCTGCCTGCGGGCAATCGGCGAAGCGGCTGCCGGGAAGGATCGAAAAGCCGCTATCGGTGGTGACGGCCTTGCCGTCCTTCGAAACGACGAAGATTTTCGCCCCGGGAAGCCGTGAGAGGAACTGTACCGGTCCGGCGAAATCGAGCTGGGTTACATTGTCGAACAGGACGAAAACGATATTCATCGCAACTGACTAACGCGTAGCCTGCCAAATGCAAAGGGCCGCCGGATTGCTCCGACGGCCCAGTTTTACCGGATAACATCCCGGGAGGATGGTCTGTTACCAGTAAAAGCCACGATAGGCTTGGACGACCCGACCGGTGCGGGTGTTGACCAGCAGCACGTCGTTGTAGTGACGCACATAGGTCTGGTAACGACCCGGTGCGGGCAGGCGGTAAGTCGAGTAATTGCTTACCCGGTAGCGCGGCGCGTAATAGCTCGCGCCGATGCTGACGCCGCTGTTGAAGCTGCGATAGCGGAACGGCGCGTTGAAGCGGGTGCCGCGAAACACATTACGGTTCCGCTGCTTGTATTCGCGCCAGTCTTCGCGATATTCCTGACGCGCTTCACGCACGTCACGGCGCTCTTCACGAACATCGCGGCGATCGCCGTAACGCTGTGCATCGCGCAATTCGCGCTGTTCTTCACGTATTTCGCGACGGTCGCGATTCAGTTCGCGGGTTTGGGCCTGCGCCACGACCGGGGAGAGGGTGGCGGCGACAGCTGCTGCGGTTATCAAAAATTTCATTTTCATCGTCTGTCTCCTTGGGTTGAGCAAACGCGAAGCCGCGTTAACTGTTCCCTGTTTAGATGACAGACCTTGAACCAGCGGCGAACAAGCCGTTCAGAAACAAGACATTAGTGTCGCAAAGTGTATCAGACCAGCTCGACCGCCAACGCCGTTGCTTCACCCCCGCCAATGCAAAGAGATGCGACGCCTTTGGTTTTGCCGTGCCGTTTGAGCGCGGCGATGAGCGTGGTGACGATCCGTGCGCCCGACGCGCCGATCGGATGGCCCAAAGCGGTTGCGCCGCCATGGACGTTTATCTTGTCGTGCGGGATGCCGAGGTCGTGCATAGCGAACATGGCAACGCAGGCAAAGGCTTCGTTGACTTCGAACAGGTCGACATCGCCGATGCTCCAGCCTGCCTTGGCCAGCACGCTGTTGATCGCGCCGACCGGAGCGGTGGTGAAGTCTTTGGGCTCCTGCGCATGTGCGGCATGGGCGACGATGCGTGCGACGGGCGTCTGTCCGTTGGCGTCGGCAACCGATTGGCGGGTAAGGACAAGCGCCGCAGCACCGTCCGAAATCGAGCTGCTGGTGGCAGCCGTAATCGTGCCGTCCTTGGCAAAGGCGGGCTTTAGCGACGGGATTTTGTCGGGCATGCCCTTGCCGGGTTGCTCGTCGGTATCGACCACCACATCGCCCTTGCGCGTGGCGACGGTAACCGCGACGATTTCGTCCTTGAACGCGCCATCGGCAATGGCGGCCTGGCTGCGGCGGAGCGATTCGATGGCATAATCGTCCTGTGCGACGCGGGTCAGTTGATATTCGTCAGCCGTGTCCTGCGCGAAGGTGCCCATCGCGCGGCCCGCCTCATAAGCGTCTTCAAGGCCATCGAGGAACATATGGTCATAAGCGGTGTCATGCCCGATACGCGCGCCGCTGCGATGCTTTTTGAGGAGGTAAGGCGCGTTGGTCATGCTTTCCATGCCGCCTGCAATCACATAATCCACCGATCCAGCCGCCAGCGCCTCGCTGCCCATGATGACCGTCTGCATGCCCGATCCGCAGACCTTATTGACCGTGGTCGCCTGCACAGATTTGGGAAGGCCTGCCTTGATAGCCGCCTGACGCGCGGGTGCCTGGCCTAATCCCGCAGGAAGCACGCAGCCCATATAGATGCGTTCGATATCGGCACCGTCTACTCCAGCACGTTCGACCGCCGCTTTGACCGCAGTTGCACCCAGATCAGTCGCGGAAACCTCAGAAAGCGCGCCCTGCATACCGCCCATCGGCGTGCGGGCGTAGGACAGGATGACGACGGGATCGGTGCTGCTCATTTCGGGTTCCTTCAGGCAGGATTGGGAGTTGAGTCGCCCATAATCCGGCAATGTGACAAAGACAAATATGAACTCGTATGCAGCAGCCGCTTGCAACGCGCCATTCGTCGTTTAACTATGCGGTTAAGGAGAGCGTCATGAGCAAAGATATGCAAGCCATACTCGAAAAACAGCGGGCAAGCTTCATCGCCGCCTTGCCCGAACCGATGTCGGTGCGCCGCGACCGGATCGACCGAGCGATTGCTCTGCTGGTCGACCATGCCGAGGATTTCGCCAAGGCCGTCTCCGCCGATTTCGGCCATCGCAGCCGCGAACAGACGCTGATGACCGACATCATGCCTTCGGTCGGCGCTATGAAGCATGCGAAGAAGCATTTCGAAAGCTGGGCAAAAGGCGAGAAGCGCAAGCCGACCTTTCCGCTCGGGTTACTGGGCGCCAAGGCTGAGGTGGTATACCAGCCCAAGGGCGTGGTCGGTGTTGTTGCGCCATGGAACTTCCCGGTCGGCATGGTGATGGTGCCGATGGCGGGCATCCTTGCGGCGGGTAACCGGGCGATGGTCAAACCGTCCGAATTCACCGAGCGCGTCTCGGCGCTGTTTGAGGAAGTCGTTCCCAAATATTTTGCCGAAGAGGAAATGGCGGTTTTCACAGGCGATGCGGAGGTGGGCATGGCTTTCTCGAAGCTCGCCTTCGACCATATGATCTTCACCGGCGCGACTGGCATCGGGCGACATATCATGCGGGCCGCGGCGGACAATCTGGTGCCTGTGACGCTCGAGCTTGGCGGCAAGTCGCCGACGATCATCGGGCGCAGCGCCGACAAGAAAAAGGCTGGCGAACGGATCGCCTTGGGCAAGATGATGAACGCGGGACAGATATGTCTTGCCCCGGATTATCTGCTGGTGCCGTCCGACCAGGAACAGGACATGATCGAGGCGGTCAAGGCAGGGGTGCAGGCGCAATATCCAAAATTGCTGCACAATGACGATTACACTTCGGTGGTGAATGGGCGTAACTACGAGCGGCTTCAAGGCTATCTCGCGGATGCACGCGACAAGGGCGCAGAACTGATCGAGGTCAATCCGGCGGATGAAGATTTCGCCGCCTCGAACGGCAACAAGATGCCGCTGACCATCGTGCGCAACGTCAGCGACGATATGAAGGTCATGCAGGAGGAAATTTTCGGCCCCATATTGCCGGTGATGACCTATTCATCGATGGACGAAGCCATCGACTATGTGAACGCGCACGACCGGCCTTTGGGGCTTTATTATTTCGGGTCGGACAAGGCCGAGGAAGAACGCGTGTTGTCGCGTACCATTTCGGGCGGCGTCACGGTGAACGACGTGATCTTCCACAATGCGATGGAGGATCTGCCCTTTGGCGGCGTGGGGCCTTCGGGAATGGGCAATTATCACGGTGCGGACGGCTTCAAGACCTTTAGTCATGCCCGCGCGGTATATCGTCAAACGGGGATTGATGTTGCCGGGATCGGCGGCTTCAAGGCACCTTATGGCAAGGCGACGGCGAAGACGCTGGCGCGCGAGTTGAAGAAATAACCGCGCTTGCATCAATGGGGCTGCTTCGCTAGTGGCAACCGCCGTGCCCCAGTGGTGGAATTGGTAGACGCGCTGGATTCAAAATCCTGTTCTGAAAGGAGTGCCGGTTCGAGTCCGGCCTGGGGCACCAAATTCCAAAAATCAGAAGTTGATCATGATCCGCCGTGCCAGCGCGGGCGAGATTGAATGGACCGTCTGCAATAATTTGACGATGCCGACATTGGCCTCGGCCTTGTTGCTTTCGATAGCATCGACGATTTGCGCGGCGCATTCGGCTGCTGGCATTTTTTTCGATTCACGCGCGGCGGTCATGGCGGTTTCGACGACCGGCGGTAGCGCCTCGATAACGTGTACGCGGGTGCCGCGCAGATTGTGGCGTAGCGCCTGGGTGAAGCTGCGCAGACCCGCCTTGCTGGCGCAATAGACCGGCCCGCCCGAGCGCGGGGCGATGGCGAGGCCCGAGGTGACGTTGACGATGGCTGCTTCGGGGCGGTCGAGCAATCCGGGCAGCAAATGGCCGATAAGGTGCATCGGCGCATTGAGGTTCAGGAAAATCGCCTGATCGGTGAGCGCAAGGTCGAGCGGATCGCCGGGGCCGAAATTTCCGCTCATTCCTGCATTGTTGACGAGGATGTCGAGCGGGCGGTCGCCCAATGCTTTCAGGAAAGCCGCACAGCCTTCGGCGTTTGAAAGGTCGGCCCTGATCGCTTCCATGCCTTCCGCTCTCGCCGATGCCAGATAGTCTTCGCGCCTTCCGCAGACTATAACACCGGCACCCTTGGTTTGCAGCAATCGTGCAATTTCAAGTCCGATGCCGTCGGTGCCGCCGGTAACCAGCGCGGTTCTGCTATTTACCTGCATCGCCCATCCTCGCCCAAAAATGTTCCCAGCCTTTTAGCGCATGTCACAGTTCGGGACAGTGCCATTTCGGGCGAGCGTTAACCATCTTTGGTCATGGCCATAATCCCTAACAAAAAGTTAACGTCGCATCATGAAAAGAAGACTCGTCTGTCGCAACGAAGCTGCTGGTCATCCCTTTCGCCGGATGCTTCCCCCCCCAACGCTCAGCGCAACGATCGCCTTGCCACGCAAGACGAGCTGGTGGCGCAAGGAAGATACGCATTTGTTTATGCTAAGCTTTTCTGCCTTCTTCGTGGCGATAACGGGCTTTATTGCCTAATCGCAGGCCCTAGTCACAGGCGCGGTGCAGTTGCTGCGCCAGCCAGGCTGAAATCAGACACATCGCCGCGCCGAGCAATAGCTGGTTGACGATGGTCACGCCTGCAGCGCTCAGGCCGAGCGCGATTAGCGAGCCTATGACCATGGCACCCGAATTAACGATATTGTTTGCCGCGACTGTGCGCGCGGTCTGGTCCTTGGGGACCGTCGTTGTGAGAAAAGCGTAGAGTGGCACCACGAACATCCCGCCCGAAACGGCAATGCCCAGCAAAGTCGCGAGCAAGGGAATAGCGTCGGGGTGCCGCACGAACCCGGCAATATCGTAGAGTTCGCCCGCGCCGATGACTTGCCAGTTACGGCAGACGAAGAAGAAGGCGACGACGAAGAGGCCCATGACAATAACACTCGCGGGCGCATAGCGCGCCGACACCTCGCCCTTGAGCAGGCGATTGATCGCGATCGAGCCGATGGCGATACCGATCGAGAAGATGGCAAGGAACAGGCTGGCGACTTCCTTGTCAGCGCCGAGCACATTTTTGGCCAGCGGCGGGAATTGGATGAACAGCACTGCACCGATGGTCCAGAAAAAGCTGATCGAGGCGATGGCGAGATAGAGCTTGCGGATATGGAGCGTGCTTTTGACGAGAGTGATCGACGAGCGGATGATGTGCCAGTCGATGCCGGTTTCTTCATGCTCGGGCGGGGCAGGGGGGACTTGGCGGCCCGACCAATAGCCGACGATCGCGGTCAGAACTACACCGAGCGCAGCCCATTCGACTTCGATCACGCCCGCCAAAATCGTTCCGACCAGAATGGCGATATAGGTGCCGGCCTCGACGAGCCCGGTGCCACCGAGCACCTCGTCAGGCTCCAGATGCTGCGGCAGGATGGCATATTTGATCGGGCCGAAAAATGTCGAGTGGATGCCCATTGCGAACAAGGCCAGCATCATCAGCGGGATGGCAATTAAACTTACCCCGAAACCGAGCCACGCCAGCACCAGTCCCAAGGCACCCACGAGCATGATGAGGATTTCGCAAAATTTGACGATGCGGATGATTTTCGCCTTGTCGCGCGTGTCGGCGAGTTGTCCCGCCAGCGCTGACATGAGGAAAAAGGGAATGATGAATACTGCGGTTGCGACGGCGCTGAACAGAGCCTCGGCCTTTTCGTCATTGTACACGCCGTAAACGACGAACAGCACCATCGCGTTCTTGAACAGATTGTCGTTAAATGCGCCCAATAGCTGGGTAACGAACAGCGGCAGGAAGCGTCGCTTGTTCAGCAACGACAATGATGTCGACATGGTTCGGGACAACCCTCTCTGTTGCGTTGCCGTGCCTTAGCGGTCGCTGTACGCAGGGCAAAGTGCTTTTCTTGTCGCCCGGAAATAGCCGCGTGATTTTGCAGTAATAGGACGCTATCGGGGAGCGATGCTGAGCCTGCCCAATATATTGACGCTTTCCCGCATTTTTGCGGTGCCGATCCTCGTATTTCTGCTCTGGCCGGGAACAAAGGGCATCGGCAACCAGCCGCTTCCGATCGACTATGCGCTGGCCTTCATCCTTTATTGCCTGATGGGGATAACCGATTATTTCGACGGCTATCTTGCGCGCGCGCAGGGGACGGTGTCAAAGCTCGGCGTGTTCCTCGATCCCATCGCCGACAAGATCATGGTCGCGGCAGTCATATTGATGGTTGTCTTTACTCGCGATGTTGATGGATGGCACGTTATTGCCGCGCTCATTATATTGCTGCGCGAGATGATCGTGTCGGGCCTGCGCGAATTTTTGGCCGGTCTTCAGGTTTCGGTGCCGGTATCGAAGCTCGCCAAGTGGAAGACGACAGCGCAGTTGGTTGCGTTGGGTGGCATCATTTTGGCAGGCGCCTTGCCCGACTGGCTGCTGCTCAAACATGCGGCGCTCGCGCTGCTATGGATTGCGGCGGTGCTGACGATGATAACCGGCTGGGATTATCTGCGCGTCGGCATCAAGCATATGGATTAGTGGAGGTGGTGATGCGCAATTATCTCTTGATAATCGGTCTGTTGTGCGGACCGCTGTTCCATCCCAGTGCGTTTGCAGAAAGCAGCACATCGCCAAATGCGAATGCCGCAATGCTATACGCTATCGTCTATGAGGCTGGCCCGACATGGCAGCACGACAAGCCAATGGAGAAACAGAATATCCGCGAACATGCGGTTTATATGAAAAAGCTGTTCGATTCCGGCATAATTCATGTCGCCGGTCCATTCGGTCCGAAAGGCGGGCTTGTCCTGTTTTACGCCGCGAACCAGTCTGAAGCCGATGCGATTATGGCAAACGATCCGGCTGTAAAGACCGGATTGTTTACCGGCGCTGTCAACAGATACCAGCCTCCGTTTCTCAACCCCAGCCCGATTGCAAAAGAAAGGTGAGCGGGATCAAACTCCTATATTTTGCAAGGGTAAGAGAAGCGATTGGATGCGATAGCGAGCATCTTAATCTTCCGGATTCTGTCACGACGATCAATCATTGCATCGACTGGTTGGAATCGCTCGATACCAAATATGCGGCGGCTTTCTCGGACCGGACAAAGCTGCGTTTTGCGCTCGATCAGCAGATGGTTTGGGAAGAGACATTGCTCGAAGGCGCAGCAGAGCTGGCGATATTCCCCCCGGTGACAGGCGGATGAAGATTGTCAGGATCAGCAATGAGCCCATCGACAGCGCATCCGAACTTGCGGCGCTGGGCAAGCTGGGCGGTGGCGCTGTCGCAAGCTTTACCGGCATCGTGCGCGGTGACGGCGGGACGACCGCCATCGAACTCGAACATTATCCCGCAATGACCGAAGCCAGCCTGGTCGCGCTGATGGACGAAGCTGTTTTGCGCTGGTCGCTTTTGGGTGGCGTGCTGGTCCACCGTATCGGTATCATCGCCGTCGGTGAACCTGTTGTGGTCGTCGGTACTGCCGCAAGCCATCGCGCAGAGGCGCTTGAGTCTTGCGCTTTCCTGATCGACCGGTTGAAAACCGAGGCACCGTTCTGGAAGAAAGAGCACCGCGCCGACGGGACGGCAATCTGGGTCGGTGCCAAGCGTAGCGACGAAGATCGTGCCGCGCAGTGGTAGTAAGGAGGATGGGATGAATTTGAAGGCAGCGGTGATCGCGATAGCATTGCTGGTATCGGCTCCCCAAGTTCTTGCCGCGAGCGAACCTGTCGCGCAAAATGCCGGGCAATTCGAACTCGACACTAAGCGGATCGACGCGGCTCTAGCCAAGATGGTCGCCGACGGGCGCGCCGCGGGCACCTCCGCACTGGTCTGGAAAGACGGGCGCGAGGTTTATTTCGGCACCGCCGGTTTTGCCGATCGCGAAGCAAGACGGTCGATGGCGCGCGATACCATCGTGCAGATATTCTCGATGACCAAGCCGGTGACAGGCGTCGCGCTGATGCAATTGTGGGAACAGGGCAAATTCGAGCTGGACGATCCTATTTCGCGCTATCTGCCCGAGTTCGCGGATATGCGGGTCTACACGGGCAAGGATGCCGCCGGCGTTGCCCAATATCGCGCCGCCCGCCGTCCGATCACCGTTCGCGACCTGATGCGGCATACCGCCGGTTTCGCGAGCGAGGGCAAGGAGACACCGGTGCACGAGGAGTTTGCCAAGGCCGACCCTTCGCGGCTGGACCACGACCTCGCTGAGCTGGGCCGGCGACTGGCGAGCGTGCCCTTGCTCTACGACCCGGGCGAGCGCTGGTATTACGGGATTGCAGTCGATGTGCAGGCGTTGCTCGTCGAGAAGATTGCGGGGCAGCCCTATCACGAATATGTGAAGCAGCACATATTCGGGCCGCTGAAAATGACGGAAACAGAGTGGCGGCAGCCGGACAGCCGCTTGCCGCGCTTTGCAGCCGGGTACAATAAGGAAAGCGGGGTGTTGGTCCGTTATCCGGACGAGCAAGCGCAAGCGCTCAATTTCCGCGACAACAAGTTGAAGCCGGGAGCCTACGGACTGGCGTCGACTTTGGACGATTACATGCGTTTTGCGCGGATGCTACTCAATCGCGGCGAACTGGATGGCGTACGCATATTGAAGCCATCCACAATCAAACTGATGACCACTGACCAGCTCGATCCGCGTATCACAGACCGGCAATGGCTGCCGGGCAAGGGTGCCGTCGGTTTCGGCTTCGATTTCGCCGTCCGCCATTCGCAGCCGCAAAATGAAGCCGAAAATCGCGGCTCGGTTGGCGAATTTTTCTGGGACGGCGCGGCCACGACATTATTCTGGGTCGACCCTGCCAACAATATGGCGGCGGTCTATTTCGTGCAGAGCCGCCCGTTCGATGGGACCCTTCACCACGATATCCGCAAAGCTGTATATGGGCCCGGCTATCTTGGGCCGGTCGGCGATTGAGTTTGAAAGTCTAACTTATGCCCACTTTTTACAACGCGCCGAACCCGGCCCCAAATCCGCGCCGGGTGAGAATTTTTCTTGCAGAAAAGGGCATTGAGATTCCGACCAGGGAGCTTTCGATCATCAAAGGTGAGCATAAGGCGTCGGAATTTACCGCGATATATCCGCAAGGGCAGTTACCGGCGCTCGAACTCGATGATGGCAGGGTGATTGGCGAGAGCATCGCCATTTGCCGCTATTTCGAAGTTCTGCATCCCGAGCGGCTATTGTTCGGTACCGACGCGCTATCCATCGCCGAAATCGAGATGTGGGTCCGCCGCGTCGAATTCACGCTGATGAATCCGATCGGTCAGGTCTGGATGCACACCCATCCGTTTACTGCGCGCGTTGTGGTGCCGCAATATACCGAATTTGGCGAAAGAAACCGGCCGAAGGCGCTAGCTGCGATGAAAAGGATCGACGAGGCATTGCAGGGCAGGGAATTTCTGGCCGGGGATATGTATTCAATGGCGGACATCGTGCTGCTGACGACAATCGATTTTGCTGCTTTCATCGGTGTTGCAATGCCCGACGACCTGTTGGCGCTGCGCAAATGGCATGGCCGGGTGTCGGCAAGGCCCAGCGCTTCGGCCTAAGCCACCCGTAACTCCCGCATTGCCGTTGCAAGCAATTCGAATTCCTCGCGGCGCGGGCTGTTGGTGCGCCAGACAAGAGCGATTTCACGGGAAGCATGGTCGGCTTGCAACGGTCGCGCCTGCACATTGGTACCGTTGAGCAGTCCGGCCTCGACGGCCATTTCGGGGATCAGCGTCAGGCCGAGGCCATTATCGACCATCTGTACCAACGTGTGCAGCGAGGTGCCGAGCATCGTTGCCGACGCGCGCAGTTCGGGGCGGTTGCACGCCGCGAGCGCATGGTCCTTGAGGCAATGGCCGTCTACCAGAAGTAATAGCCGACTTTCGTCGATCAGCTCGGGCGCAATCGTGGCGGGCGGATCGCGCGGATCGTCCTTTGGGAAGGCGACGAGCAGGCCGTCGTCGAACAGCTTGGCCTTTTCAACATCGCCTGCAGCAAAGGGCAGCGCCAGCAGCACGCAATCGACCTGTCCATGGTGCAGCGCCTCGATTGCCGCTGCACTGGTTTCCTCGCGCAGATAGAGTTTGAGGTCGGGATATTGCTGGCGCAATGCCGGTAGCAGTTTGGGAAGCAGGAACGGCGCGATCGTGGGGATGACGCTCATCCGCAGATCGTCGGCCAGCGGCTTTCCCGCCGAGCGTGCCATTTCGGCCAGTTCTTCCGCCTCGCGCAAGATGCGGTGCGCCTTGGCGACCATCTTGGTGCCGAGCGGGGTGAAGCGGACGACGCGGCGCGTGCGTTCGACCAGCATCAGGCCTAGTAAGGATTCCAATTCGCGGATGCCCGCCGACAGCGTCGATTGCGTGACGAAACAGGCGTCTGCGGCCTTGCCGAAATGGCCATGCTCTTCGAGCGCGACGAGATATTGCAGCTGCTTCAGCGTCGGCAGATAGGTGCTCATTTATCGAACCTGATAATCATATGCACACAACTAATCGATTTTACCGATTTTAACCAGCTTTTTCTACCGCCTTGGACTGGAAATCGGGAGAAACATGGCTTAGCTTGCACGTGTAACAAACGGGACCGGACGTCCGAACCGAGGGCAGGGACATATGTTCATTTCAAATCTCGTCGAATATCTGGATTCCATAAAGGCACGCGATCCTGCGGCGCGTTCGCGTTGGGAGATATTGCTTTATCCTGGTGTCTGGGCGGTGGCCTATCACCGCATCGCGCACTGGCTGTTCTTGGGGGACATGTTTTTCCTCGCTCGGCTGGTAAACCATTTTGCGCGGTTCGTGACGGGTATCGACATCCATCCCGGCGCGAAAATCGGCGAGAATTTCTTCCTCGATCACGGCTTCAGCGTTATCGGTGAAACTGCCGAAATCGGTGACAATGTTACCATGTACCAGAATGTCACGCTGGGCGGAACCAACCCTGCCAATGGCGTGCCCGGCAAGCGGCACCCGACGATCCTCGACAACGCGATCATCGGATCGGGCGCGCAGATATTGGGACCGATCACAATCGGCGAACGCGCGCGGATCGGCGCTGCGGCGGTGGTGACTGACGATGTCCCTGCAGGCGCGACTATGATCGGGCAGAAGGCGCGTTCAACGCTGGTGAAGGCAGAAACCTATGCCAAGGACTTCATGCCTTATGGCACGCCCTGCCAAGAGATGTTCGACCCTGCGACCCAGAGTCTCGAAATCATGCAATGCGAAATCGAGACGCTGCGCAAAAAGGTTGCCGAATTGCTGGCAGAACGAGACAGCGCGACGGAAGTCCCACCCGCCAAGCGCCGCGCGGCTAAGGGAGCCAAAGTCGTTTGAGCGCTACCATTACGCCATTCCCGCTAGCCCACCGGCTGAACCAGGTCGGTTTCGACCGCATCGAACTTACCCAGATACTGAACCTTTATGGCCGCATGGTTGCGGCCGGAAACTGGCGCGATTATGCCATCGACCTCGGCCGTGACGCTGCTACGTTCAGCGCCTTCCGTAGGGCGGCCGAGCGCCCCGAATACCGCATCGAGAAGCGCCCCGATTTGCGGAACCGCCAGGGTATGTGGGCGCTGGTCGGCGAGGGCGGCGCTGTTCTGAAGCGCGGGCATGAACTCGGGCCGGTGCTGGCGCCGGTTGAACGGAAGCTGATGAAACTGGTCGGGGTATAGAATCCTAGCCTGCGCTGCTGTCGACCGCACATGCGCGGGACGGTGGTAATCCCTTTGCGATAAATTGCCGCATTGCCGCCGTGAAGCATGCAGGAGCGGTGAGCAGCAGGAAATGCGGCCCGCCGGTTACCGTCGTCAAACTGATGCGGCCCGAAGGGCGAAACAATGCGATGTGCGCACTCGCGCCCTCATAAGGCGTTTTCGGATCAAGGTCGCCGTGCAACACCAGCGTTGGCGGCATCCGGTTGGGCAATGCGCCAAAACCTGCATCACGGCTATAAACAGGGATACCGGCCTGAAGCAGCAATCCGGGTAGTGGGCTGGCGAACAGATAGGACTTAGCCTCTTCCGCGACCTGATCAGCGGTCAGCTGAGGCCGGGCATTGTTTTCCGACCGGCTAATGAGGCTGGTCAGGGGTATGGACGGCTGAGCTTGTGGATAGCTGCTCAGCGCAGTCGCGTAAGATGCAAATGACGATTTGCCCTGTCGCAGCGGGGTCATGTCTTGCCGCACCAGACCAGCGATTATCGAAGGAATCTTGGCTCGTGTTGCGGGATCGTCAAGCAGCGAGCCGAACAGATATTTGGGATTTGCGCCCACCAGCGCTGCCGTTTTTGGATCGTTTACAATCTCGTGCATCGCGGCCTCGGTCGATGTCCCGAACGGTGCGCGGCATTCGGCCTTGGCGTCGCATTCGGCAACTATCTTGCGACCGACGCCATCGACCACCGCAGACCGGTGACTAAGGTCCCACATTTTGCTGGTGTCGGGCGGGACAAGCGAGTCCAGAATGATACCCTTCAGGCGCTTCGGCGGGGCAATGGCCAGCACGCGGACAACAAGTTGGGTGCCATAGGAAACACCATAAAGATATGTTCGCCCGCCTTTCGACAGACGGTCCATGAGCATTTTAAGGTCGAAGGCGGCATTGCTGATCGAAAAGGCCTTTGTACGTTCTGCATCGGTGTTGAGTGCGGCAAAACAGGTGCCCCATTCGGCACCCTCTAGGGCCGCACCGCCGTCGCTTGCCACTGCTTCTTCGTCCGGGCACAAACGCGCCGAATAGCCTGTGCCACGGTGGTCGGGTATAATCAGCTCATAGCCCGGGGCAGCGGCACGAAATGTTTCGATCAGCGGATAAAATGAAGCGCCTGACTCGCCGGGGCCGCCGGCAATGAGCCAGATCTGACCTTTGCGGACGCCGGCTGCCGGAAATTTACGCACGAACAAATCGATCGTACCTGCATCGGGGCGGCGGTGTTCGAGCGGAACGGCAACGGTTGCGCAAACCGTTCCCGCCAGCACGGGTGTCAGCGTTGCATCCGGGCAATGTGTGAAGCTTTCGGATGTTCGCGCTTCAGCATTGACCGGATAAAACAGGCACAATGCCATGAGAAACGCAAAAATTCTCGCCAACTTCACCCTACCCAGAAAATAGCCATGTCAGGCAGTGTTCGGTGGCATGTAACCGATGGTTACGTCCGATTTTGTCGTTTCTGAAGGCCGATATTAGCCCAAAGCCTGCAATGCCTTCATAACGGCGACCGACTGCTCGCCGCCCGATTGCGGGACGGTTTCGCCGCTACGGTCGATGATTTGGTCCCAAGCGGCGGCAAAGCCTTCGACTGTGCGCTCGTCCTGGCGCAGTGCGACGCCGGGGGTCATGGTGACATAAGCGGCGTGATATCCGCCGCCACCCGCACCGATGATCATGTTGGTCGGCGCATCCTCGCTGACGAGATAGAGTGCGGCCGGGACGACATTTTCAGGCGTGAACTGAGCGAACAGGCCTTCGGGGAAGATATCCTCGGTCATGCGTGTGCCAGCGACCGGCGCGATCGAGTTGACGCGAACATTATACTTCGCGCCTTCGAGATGGAGCGTCTTGGTGAAACCAGCGAGACCCAGCTTCGCAGCGCCATAATTGGCCTGACCGAAATTGCCGTAAAGCCCGGTCGAGCTGGTGGTCATGAGGATGCGACCATAGGCCTGTTCGCGCATGATGTCCCACACTGCCTTGGTGCAATTGGCGCTGCCCATGACGTGCACCTGGAGCACAAGGTCGAAGTCGGACATCTCCATCTTGGCGAAGCTTTTGTCGCGCAAAATCCCGGCGTTGTTGATAAGGATATGGACGCCGCCCCAGGCTTCCTTGGCCTTGGCGACCATTTCGACCATCTGCTCATATTCGGTGACGCTGCCGCCATTGGCCATCGCTTCGCCGCCTTCGGACTTGATCTGCTCGACGACCTGCGCCGCCGCGTCCGAGGTGCCGGTGCCATCGCGCGCGCCGCCGAGATCGTTCACCACCACCTTCGCACCGCGCCTTGCAAGTTCGAGCGCATAGGCCTTGCCCAGCCCGCCGCCTGCACCGGTCACAATAGCGACTTTGTCCTTAAAGCTGATGGTCATCGACTGTCTCCATAGATAAGCGGCGCTGGCCGCGATTTGCGCCATGCCTTGGCAGGAAGGTTACGTTTACGCAAGCGTAAAGCAAATGCGCGGTGGAATGTCACAAAATAGAAATTTATGAGTCACGCACCCGTCATTAATCTGCTCTCTAGGCGTCACCAGTCGATGATCCTTCAAAGGAAATCCGGATGAAATCCCGTTGTCTCCCGGTTGCAATGGCTGCGATATCGTCGCTGCTTTCGGCCACGCCTGCACAGGCTGTCGAGGCCGGGGAGGACCAGTCGCCGATATCCGGTTCCGTCGCCAGCGATGTCGAGCTGGCCGCGCCGACGAAGGAAGAAAAGAAATCCGAATGGCAGCTGAAACCGCGCTGGCGCGTACAATATGATGCCGCCGAAATCGATGGCCCGACCGGACTTCTCGGCATCGGCGATTTCGAGGATATAAGGCGCGCACGCATCGGCATTGATCTCAAAATGCCAAACGGTTTTGCGGCGCGGGTCGAGGCCGAACTGACGGCTGACCCAATCGAGCTGACCGACGCCTATCTGCAATGGAGCAATAAGCACATCAAAGTGATCGCCGGTCAGCAAAAGGCGCAGCTTCCCCTCGACGAGGAAAACAGCAATCTCAATATCAGTTTTCTCGAACGCGCGGCATTTGTCAGCACATTCGGTTACGGCAGGCGCACCGGAATTTCAGGCCATTATGCAAAAGGCGACTGGTCGATAGCGGGAGGTGTCTACACTGACCCGCTGATTTTGCTCAACGACGTGCGCACCAACAGCAATTCGGTCGATGTTCGCACTTTCTGGTCGCCCAGCTTTGGCAAAACAAAAATACATCTGGCGGCCGCCTATCACTGGCGCGATCTGAACGATATCGGGACGGAACCGACACGATACCGCAGCCGCCCGTCGATCCGGATCACCGACACGCGCTATATCGGAACGCCCGAGCTGGCGGTCGAAAAGGAGCAGCGGTTCGGGTTGGAGGTAGCCGCAGCGCATGGCCGTTTCCACTTTGCCGGCGAAGCACATTGGTTAAAGGCGCAGCGCACTATACTCGATGACCCGACTTTTTTCGGGGCCTATGCCGAAGTCGGTGTTTTTCTTACAAAAGACAGGCGTCCGCTAAACGGTGGGGCATTCGGGGCGATCAAGCCATCTAAACCTGTCGGCGGAGGCGGAATTGGCGCGGTGCAGATCAATGTGCGCTACGATCATCTCGACCTTAACAGTCGCGGCGTTGTCGGCGGAAAGCAGAACGGCCTGTTCGCCTCGCTGATCTGGACCCCCGCGGAAAATTTCCGTGTGATGGGGCAATATTCGAAGCTGCGATATAGCAACGCGGCAATCGCCGTTGCCGGTGACCGGACCTATACTGTCGATGTCATCGGCGTACGCGGGCAGATTTCCTACTAGACCGCATCTTGGTCGAGCGAATAGCCCGCCGAGCGCACGGTGCGGATGATGTCGCTTTCGAAACCTTCGTTCAGTGCCTTGCGCAGGCGCCGGATGTGGACGTCGACGGTGCGGATTTCGATATCGCTGTCATGGCCCCAGACGCTGTCGAGCAAACGCTCGCGCGAGAAGACATGGCCGGGATATTCGAGGAAATGCTTGAGCAGGCGATATTCGGTCGGACCGAGCGGCACCTGTTTGCCTGCGCGCTTCACCTTGTGCGCCACCGTGTCCATTTCGACATCACCGAAACGCAACGCTTCGCCCGCGAGCGCAGGACGCACGCGGCGGAGCACCGCCTTGGCACGCGCTACCAACTCGCGGGGGCTGAATGGCTTGGTGACATAATCGTCGGCGCCGATTTCGAGGCCGCGGATGCGGTCATCCTCTTCGCCGCGCGCGGTTAGCATGATGATGGGGACGTTGGCGGTGGCATCAGCCTTGCGAAGCTGGCGGCACACTTCGATGCCCGACAGATTTTCGAGCATCCAGTCAAGCAGCACCAGATCTGGGGTGCGTTCCTTCGCCATCAACAACGCTTCCTCGCCGTCGCCCGTGTGACGCACGTCGAATTCCTCGCGTTCGAAATGCCAGCGGACCAGTTCCGCCAGCGCGCTGTCGTCTTCGACCAAAAGCAGTTGTGCCTTGGGCATGTGTTTTCCCCTGTCAGGCGTCCGGCAGGTTTTCGCCGGTTTCGGTGAAATAGATCATCTGCGCGACGTTCGTGGTATGGTCGCCGATCCGTTCGAGATTCTTCGCGGTAAACAGCAGGTGCGCGACTTCGGTGGCATTTTTCGGGTTCTTCACCACATAGGCAACGAAGTCGACGAACAGGTCCTTGTTAAGCTGGTCGACATCGTCGTCACGTACCGTGACTGCACGGGCGAGATCGACATCTTTTTTGGCATAGGCATCCATTGCGGTGCGGATCATCTCTACGACGATGTCGCCCATCCGGCCCAATTGCTCGGTCGCTGCTGGCGGGATTTTGCCCTCCATTTGCGGCACGCGCTTGGCGATATTCTTGGCATAATCGCCGATCCGCTCGATAACCGCCGACATTTTGAGTGCGGCGATCAGCTCGCGCAAATCGTCCGCCATCGGTGCCCGCAAGGCAATCGTGCGGACGACGAGTTTTTCGACCTCGCTTTCGAGATTGTCGATAATCTTGTCGTCAGCCCTTATTGATACAGCCAGTTCGGCGTCATGCTCGGCGAGCGCCTTCATCGCTGCGATTACGGCGGTTTCCGCACGTGCGCCCATTTCCGCGATCAGTCCCCGGATCTCGTCCATATCATCGTCGAACGCGGTGACGGTGTGTCTGGTGCCAGTGCTCATATACTCGTCCTTTAACCGTAGCGGCCGGTAATATAATCTTTAGTGCGATCTTCACGCGGATTGGTGAAGATTTCGGATGTTTCGCCAAATTCGATCAGGTGGCCCAGATGGAAAAAGGCGGTGCGTTGCGACACGCGCGCAGCCTGCTGCATATTGTGCGTCACGATGATGATAGCATATTTGCCGCGCAAATCGTGGATTAGTTCCTCGATACGCGCGGTTGCGATGGGGTCGAGCGCCGAGCAGGGCTCGTCCATCAATATAACTTCGGGATCGACGGCAATGGCGCGCGCGATGCACAGCCGCTGCTGTTGTCCGCCTGAGAGCGCCGTGCCGCTGTCGCTAAGCCTATCCTTGACTTCGCCCCATAGCCCTGCACGCGTCAGCGAGCTTTCGACGATCTGGTCGAGTTCGGCCTTGCCGCTGGCGAGGCCGTGGATGCGCGGGCCGTAGGCGACATTGTCGTAAATCGATTTGGGGAACGGATTGGGTTTCTGGAACACCATACCTACCCGGGCACGAAGCTGGACGACGTCCATTGAAGAGGCATAGACATCTTCGCCATCGAGCATGATCTGGCCTTCGACGCGCGCGCCGACGACAGTATCGTTCATCCGGTTGATCGAACGCAAAAAGGTCGATTTGCCACAGCCCGAGGGACCGATAAAAGCAGTCACATTTTCCATGTCGACATCGATCGACACGTCGTTGATCGCCTGCTTCTCGCCATAGAATACATTGACGTTCCGCGTCGAGATTTTCGGCTTTGTCATGGTCTCAGCCACAATGGCGTCCTTTTCTTTGCTTACCAGCGCGTTTCGAAACGGTTGCGAAGGTAGATTGCCAGGGCATTCATGCCCAGCAGGAATATCAGCAGCACGATTATGGCTGCACTTGTTTTCTCGACAAAGCCCTGGTTGACCTCGTCGGACCACAGATAGATCTGGACCGGTAACGCGGTCGCAGCGTCGGTAAAGCCTTGCGGTGCCGAAGGGATAAAGGCGCGCATGCCGATCATCAGCAACGGCGCGGTTTCGCCCAATGCGCGCGCCATGCCGATAATGGTGCCCGTGAGGATGCCGGGGAGCGCTAGTGGCAGGACATGCTGGAACACCACCTGTACCGGCGACGCACCGATGCCCAATGCGGCCTCGCGGATCGAGGGCGGGACCGACTTGACCGCGTTTCGACCGGCGATGACGATAACCGGCATGGTCATCAGTGCGAGCGTCAGGCCACCGACGAGCGCGGAGGAGCGCGGCATCCCGAACAGCGTGAGGAACACGGCGAGCCCGAGCAGGCCGAAGATGATAGAAGGCACCGCTGCCAGATTGTTGATCGAGACCTCTATCATGTCGGTCAGCCGGTTCTTGGGCGCATATTCTTCGAGATAAAGCGCGGCAAAGACGCCGACCGGGAAGGCCAGAAGCAAGGTAATAGCCATCGTCATCAAAGAGCCTTTGAACGCTGCCCAGATACCGACGGCGGACGGATCGGTGGCATCGGCCCCAGTCAGGAACGTCCAGTTGAATCCCGTGCGCAGCGCATCCTTGGCTTCAAGCTCCGCGACGGTCTTTTCCGCTGCTGCTTCGCCACTGCGTTTATAGGCGATATCGATTTTGGATTCGGCGGGTAGCCAAAGGCGCTGTTTCTGCGTGACCAGCGCCGGGTCGCTTTCCAGCATCTGCCGGACATTGGCCGCCGCCGCAGAGGTCAGCAAGCTGCCGCCGTCCGCGCCATATTGCTGGCTGACCGCCAATTCGACGATTCCCGGAACATCCATCGAGTTCAGGCCTGCTTCTGCGTTGGCTCCGCTGATCGAGGCGGCGCTGGTTCCCGAGGTCAGCGCCGGAAAATCGAGGTCGAGCGCGACTTCGGTGCGCTGAAATCCGCGCAAGCCTTGCCCGAGCATGGTGAACAGCAGGAAGGCGAGGAACAGCGTTGACAGCAGCACTGCCGCAAAGCCCATCCATTTGAAACGGCGCTCGGCTGCATAACGGCGGGCGATGCGTTTCTGCATCACTGAGCCGTTCCAGTCGGTCGGGGTCGGATCTACTGTCACGCTATTCATAAGCTTCACGATATCTTTTGACCACGCGGAGAGCGACATAGTTGAGCAGGAATGTGGTGATGAACAGCGCCAGTCCTAGCGCGAAAGCCGCCAGCGTGTGCGGGCTTCCGAAATCCTGGTCGCCGGTCAGCAAGGCGACGATCTGCACCGTCACCGTGGTAATCGTGTCGAACGGATTGGCCGTGAGGTTGGCGGTATAGCCCGCCGCCATCACGACAATCATTGTTTCGCCAATAGCGCGGCTGACCGCAAGCAAAATGCCCCCAACAACACCGGGAAGCGCGGCAGGTAGCAGCACCTGCTTGATCGTTTCGCTTTTCGTCGCGCCCATCGCAAGGCTGCCGTCGCGCATGGCGTTGGGCACCGCTGCGATGCTGTCGTCGGACATCGACGATACCAGGGGAATGATCATGATACCCATCACCAGACCTGCCGCCAGCGCGTTATCCGACGCGGCATTGCTGACGCCGAGCATCACGGCAAAGTCGCGCACGGCTGGCGCAATGGTGAGCGCGGCGAAATAGCCGTAAACCACAGTCGGCACGCCTGCGAGGATTTCGAGGATCGGCTTCATCCATTTTCGCACGTTGGCAGAGGCGTATTGGGTGAGGAAAATCGCGCTCATCAGTCCCAATGGGATAGCGACGATCATCGCGATAATCGCGCCGATGAAGATGGTGCCCCAGAACAAAGGAATCGCACCGTAGCCATTGTCAGCACCCGGTGTGACGACGCTCTTGGGATTCCAATTGGTGCCGAAGAGGAATTCGAACGGCGATACCAACGAGAAAAACTGCCAGGTCTCGAAAATCAGCGAAACGAAAATGCCAAGCGTGGTGATGATGGCGATGAGCGAAGCGGATAAGAGCCCGAACATCACCAGCCGTTCGACCTTGTTGCGCGCGCGAAAATCGGGCTTTAGCCGCGTAAAGGCAAAGGCCCCGCCAGCGAATAGCAGCAGCAACGTGCCCGCCAGCCCGAGCCATTGATAATGTGAAAGCGCATCGCGGTAGAGCGGCACAAATCTTTCACTTAGCGGCTGAAAGGCGCTGTCCTGTACGCCTTGCGCAATCGCCCGTGCTTCGGACAATATCGCGGCGCGGGCAAAACCATCCTGCGGCAGGTCGGACGCTGCAGATGCCGACAACACCATGTCCGTTACCAACGCGGGCGAGATCGACTGCCAGATAAACATGAAGAGTAGCGCAGGCACCACCGCACACACCGCGACGAACCAGCCATGATAGGACGGCAGGCTGTTGACGGCCCCACGCGGGCCGCCCTTGGTCGAGCGCACGAACGCGGCGGCACGCGCGCGACCGAAAATCCAGCCGACAAGGCCAAGGCCAAGGACAAGGAAGAGCAACGCCGTTCCAGTCATATACCTAAACTTGCCCCCTTGATGGCCAATGGCCGGAAATCAAACGAAATAGGCGCTCACATGCAACGGGCATGGAGCGAATGCAGATTCGATCCATGCCCATAGACGCGATGTGTGTTGCAGTTTTATTTCAAATCCGCACCGGTCATCGCTGTCATCCCGCTGGCGCTATCGTTCGCTACCTTCTGGTCGGCATCTGTCGAGGCAATCATGCCCAATTTTGTCAGATAACCGCCAGCGACCCCGCCCTTCAGGAACTCGATAACGAATTCCTTTATGCCGGGGATTTTGTCGACGTGCGCCTTTTTGACGTAGATGAACATTTTGCGCGCGCCGGGGTAGCTGCCGTCGGAAATGGTGGCGATAGTGGGGCTGACGCCGTCCATCTGGATACCGTGCACCTTCGATGCATTTTCTTCCATATAGCTGAAGCCGAAAATGCCGACCATATTCGGGTTGGCGTCCAGCTTCTGGACAATCAGATTGTCATTTTCGCCCTGTTCCTTGAACGCTCCGTCGGTACGGATTTCGGTGCAGATAGCTTTATATTTGTCTTCATCGCTGCTTTTCAGCGCCTTGGTAGCTGCGTCGGTGCTGCAACCTGCCTCCATGATCAGTTCATGGAAAGAATCGCGCGTGCCCGAAGTGGTCGGCGGGCCAAAAACGGAAATTGGCAGCTTGGGCAGCGAAGGGTTGACGTCGGACCACAGCTTTGCCGTTTGCGGCTTGCCGAACGGGTTGGCCGCGAGTGCCTTGTACACATCAGCGGTCGAAAGTACGAACTTCTGACCTTTGTTCGATTGTGCCAACGCCAGCCCGTCGATGCCAATCTGGACTTCGACAATGTCCTTCACGCCATTTTTCTGGCAGTTTTCGAACTCGCTTTTCTTCATGCGGCGCGACGCATTGGCGATGTCGGGCGTTTCCGCGCCGACGCCCTTACAGAATTGTTCGATGCCGCCGCCGGTGCCCGTCGATTCGACGACCGGCGACTTGCGGCTGCTGTCGGCTTTGGCGAAAGCTTCGGCTGCTGCCTTGGCGAACGGGAATACGGTGGACGAGCCAACGATACGGATTTCCTGCCGCGAACCACCTGCAGCGCCGCCTGTGCTGGCCTGGTCATTGCAAGCGGCAAGAGCGAGCGCGCTGACTGCGATAATTGCGATTTTCTTCATCATTTCGGCGTGTCCCCGTTATGGAATCGTCGCAGCCGTTGCTGCGTTGAGCGGGCCATTAGCCGCCCCAGATGGCCGATAAATGACTCTTGTGTGACACTAATGTTACGACGTCGGTTGAGCGACTGGCAGCAGCACTGAAACGCTGGTTCCCTTGCCGACAGTGCTGCGGATTTCGAGATGTCCGCGGTGCCGGTCGACGATATGTTTGACGAGGCTAAGGCCTAATCCGGTGCCACCGATCGAGCGGCTTCGACCTGAATCGACGCGATAAAATCGCTCGGTCAGACGAGGCAGATGTTCGGGCGCGATGCCGTCGCCTTGATCAGCGACACCGAAGGCGAGCATGGCCCCGGAACGTGAACGCGCGAGCGTCACTGACACGGGCGTTCCTGCTTTCCCGTATTTCATCGCATTTGTGATTATGTTGCTGGCAAGCTGCCGTAACTGCCCCGCATCGCCGATGACAGGCGGCATATCGGCGGTGATGTCGAGCGTGATGTCGCTTCCCCGTTCCTGTCCGTCGCGCAACTGTTCGACGGTTTCGGTAACGATTTGCGCGAAATCGACCGGGGTTTGCGGCGGGTCGTACTTCTCCGCTTCGATCCGGCTGAGCGACATCAGGTCGCGGACCAGCGCCTGCATGCGGTCGGTTTCCTTCGCCATGATCCCCAGAAAGCGGCTGCGTGTTTCGGGGTTGCCGCCAGCTTCCGGTTCATCGAGCGTTTCGATAAAGCCTTTCACCGCCGCCAGCGGCGTCAGCAATTCGTGGCTGGCATTGGCGACGAAATCGACGCGCATCTTTTCCGCCGCCTGCGCGCCGCTGCGGTCGGCGAGATGGACCATTTTCTGCGCGGGGCCGATCGACTGGATGCGCATATCCCACATCTGGCTCTGCTGGCCGATGCCGGTAAGGCGTATGGGGTGACCGGTATGCTGGGCGTCGGGGTCCGACAGTCGTTCGATCGCGCCAGCATGGCGGAAGGCCATGCGCACATTCTGGCCGATGATATTGGCGCCAAGCAGTTGCCGCGCAGCCTGATTGGCGGCGGAAACGCGGGCGTTGTCGACGATGAGGATGGCGTCGGTCGATGCATCGATGAAAGCTTGTAGCTGCGGATGCGAGGTGATCGACGCGGGGTCGATGTCTGTAGGAAGCTTTTCCTCCGGTAGCGCGCTTTCGGGATCGTGCGGATCGGCGGCGATGAACAGCGCAACGAGCATCGATATCAGCACGACAATGACGCGCTCGACCTGCCCCGGCATCTGCCCCGCAATAACCGCGCCGATCAGCGCAACCGTCAGCGCGATCAATATCCGTGGAGACAACCAGGAGTTCACTTTTTACACCTGCCCCTTCATGCCCGAAACGCCTTGTTAGCCTTTGTCACCGATATTGTCCCACATATAGACGCCGCACGCAGGCGCAAGCGGAGCGGGTGGAAAAAGGCGCGCAAGTTGCTAGGTAACCCCTATGGATGATGAAAACCGCAAGCCCGATAACAGCCTGACCGGTCCAACCACCCGCCGCCGCGCATTGATGCTGGGCGCGGTGACGGCGTCGGCCATCGTCTCGGTGCGGCCTGCACTGGCGCAATCGGCGGCATCGGTGATGAATTGCGATATTCCGGTTCCGGGGCCGCATGGTTCCGGCATGAATATCGACAGCTATGGCAAGTTGGTCCCGCGCGATACGCCTGGTTCATTCCCGGCGACAGGGCGCAAATTTACCGGCGAGCAGGTCAAGGCCGCGATGCGCGGGCGCACCCTGCCGGGCACCCGCTATGACGAAAGCCAGGCCTATGTGAATTACATCCGCCGACTGCAAAGCGGGCAGAGCGGATTTACGTGCTACGCCAGCTTGCAGATGTCGCGCTAAACTTGAAATTAAGCGTCGCTGCTTTACGCCGTGCGCATGGCGGGGCCGCAATCACTGAAATATAGGGCCGAACCGGCGGACCAGTTGCTGGTCGAGCCGCTCGATGCGATGACACTGATTTACCAGCGGCGGTCAGGGATCACGCATATCGTTGCCGAGCCAGTGCCCGAGATATTGGCTGTGATGGGCGATGATGCGCTCGACGCTGGGGAAGTCGCTACGAGGCTCGCGACGCAATTCGATTTCGATGCCGTCGATGCAGAGGCGATTGTCGCGTCGCGACTGGAGGAACTGGCGGCGCTTGGCTTGGCGGAACGCGCCAGTGCATGAGTTTCGCGTTCAGGTAGGGCCTGCGGCGTTCCGCATCGGATCGGCATGGAAGCGTCCACTTGACCAGCTTGCCGATCTCTATCGCGATTATCCTACCCCAGATATTCCCGATTATTCGGTGCGGCTGGAGCCGGTAAGCGCGATCCGCCGTTTCATCCAGCCATCGGTTGCCATCCACGGTGACTACATGCTCCCCGACGCTGCGCCCTTGCCGCTGGCGCAAGGCTTGCTCGCCGCCGAAATGGCGATGAACTTGCAAATGGCACTCGGCTGGCGGCGGCATTTGCTTCTGCACGCAAGCGCGGTCGAAAAGGACGGCAAAGCGCTCATCATGACGGGCGCTTCGGGGTCGGGAAAATCGACTCTGGCGGCGATGCTAGGGCACATGGGCTGGCGCTTCATGGGCGACGAATTTGTGCTCATCGATCTCGTGACCGGAGCGGCGGTACCTTTCCCGCGCCTCATCAGCCTGAAGAACGAAGCCATCGGCGCGATGCAGGCGACCGCGCTCGACGGCCGTTTTGGGCCGCTGATGACCGAAACGCCCAAGGGCGACATCCGCCACCTTGTCCCGCCCGCAGATGCCATCGCGGCGATGGCGGTGCCCGCCAAACCTGCGCTGCTGCTATTCCCCAGCTTCGGTTATGAATCCGCCGTGCGCGAAATCGGTGCGAGCGAGGTGTTCATGCGGCTCACGCAGGCCTCGACCAATTATGTCGCTCTGGGCGAGGCGGGTTTCACGACGCTCACGCGCTTCATCAGGACCGTACCCGCACGCGCCGTCGATTATCGAGACGGGCAGGAGGCCGAATCGTTGGTCGATCGGCTGTGGAGCGACCTTACATGAAGCGCAACGCGATGCTCCTCGTCGATGCGCTGCGCGATCCTTCGAGCACCGGCAGCCTCGATGCTGACGGCTGGACCGCCTTGCTGGCAATGGCGCGCGCCGAGCAATTGATCGGCACACTCGCGCGACGACTTGCCGGATTGCCAATGCCCGAAGCGGTAGGGCGCATATTGGATGAAGCTCGCGTCAACGCGGAATATCAGCGCTGTTCGGCGTTATGGGAAGCTGACAGCGCCCGTCGAGCCTTGGCGGCCTATCCGGGCAAAATCGCGCTGATGAAAGGCACCGCTTATGCCGCATCCGGACTAAAAGCATCAGAGGGCCGCCATATCGGCGATCTCGACATCATGGTTTCGCTCGATGGCTTGCCGGAGGTCGAAGAGGCGTTGCTTCGTGCAAGATGGGAGTGGGTGAAGGACGACGATTACGACGACGCCTATTACCGCGACCATATGCACGAGCTACCGCCATTGATCCATAAGGAGCGCGACCGGATGATCGACGTCCATCACACCATCCTGCCGCTGACCGCGCGGCCAAGGCCCGATGCGGCGGCGATGCTGGCGGATGCGGTCGCGCTTGAGAACGGGCTGTATGTTTTCAGCCCAACCGACATGGTGATCCATAGCGCCGCGCATTTGTTTGCAGATGGCGAACTGGACGGGGGCTTGCGTAATTTGTGGGACATCCATTGCCTGCTCACCGAATTTGCCGATGAGGCATTTTGGCCAGCGCTCCAATCGCGTGCGGCGCATCATCAGCTTTGGGCGGCCGTTCACCGTGCTGCCAGGTTGGCGCATCGGCTTTACGACACCGAGATCCCGAATGAGTGGAAGGACGGGCGGGACCAGCTTTATATCGAGCGCCTTACCGCACGCGACAATTGGGGCAGGGGAACCCGCAAACTAACCCGCCTGGCCTTTTACATCCGTTCCCACTGGCTCCGCATGCCGCCGCTGATCCTAATGCGGCATTTGTGGGTAAAGTGGCGGAAGGGTTAGGCGATTTGTTGCAATACAGGGAGCAGTTCATCGAAACGGTCGATGATCGCATCCGCTCCTAACTCCTCAACCGGCCCATGCAAAAAGCCGAAGCTGACGGCCACACTCGGCACGCCAGCGTCTTTCGCGGCCATCACGTCGTAGATCGAGTCGCCGACATAGGCCGCGCGTCCGCCTCCGCAGCGTTTGATCATCTCGAATATCGGCGCGCCGGACGGCTTGGCATTTTCCTTGCCCAAAGTGTCCGCGCCGAGGATGCAGCCCATACGGTGCGCGAGGTTCAAGTCGGTCAGGAGTTTGACTGCGAGGCTTTCGAATTTGTTGGTCACCACGGCGTATCGCACGCCCATCGCGTCTAGTTCATCGAGCAAGGTCAGCGCGCCGTCGAACGGACGGCTGTGGACCGACACGTTCGCTTCGTAATAGCTTAGCATCTGCCGGTAGAGCGGCTTGAAATCGTCGTCCGGAATCCCGCCGGTTGCTTCCAGTCCCTGCTGCAGCATCAATTTTGCACCGCCGCCGATATGCTGCTTGACGATGTCTGGCGACACCGGTGGTCTGCCTACGCCTGCCAGTACATGGTTGACCGCCGCGGTCAGGTCGCCGCTGGTGTCGACCAAAGTGCCGTCCAGATCGAAGCCGATGATGTTGAAAGGGAATTTTGTCATATCGCCTGTGCTGTGCCGCGTAGTTCTGGAAACCGCAACAAATTGCTGGCATGGAGCGGCCCATGACACAGATTGCCGCCATCATCCTCGCCGCGGGCAAGGGCACCCGCATGAAATCCGATCTGCACAAGGTGCTTCACCCGATTGCGGGCCGCCCGATGCTGATGCATTTGATGGACGCGGTCGATGCGTTGAAGCCTGCAAAGAAGGTGGTGGTTGTCGGCAGCGGCAAGGAGCAGTTGGAGGCGGCTCTGGCGGGTTCGGCGGAGCTTGCGGTGCAGGAGCCGCAGCATGGCACCGGCCATGCGGTGCAGCAGGCCGAAAAAGCGCTGGCAGGGTTCGAAGGCGATGTGCTGATCCTCTATGGCGACGTGCCGTTCGTGCCGACCGCAACGATGCAGACGATGATCGACCGGCTGCACGAGGATGACGATCCGGCGGTGATCGTTTTGGGCTTCGAACCCGAGGACACGCAAAGCTATGGCCGCATCGTAACGCAGAACGACCGTATCGAGTGGATGGTCGAGCACAAGGACGCAAGCGAAGCGCAGCGCAAGACCAAGCTGTGCAACAGCGGCCTGATGGCGGTCAAATCGCGCGACCTGTTCCCGCTGTTGGCGCGCGTCGCCAACGACAATGCTGCGGGCGAATATTATCTCGTCGATATCGTCAATATCGCGACACAGGACGGTCGGCATTGCTATGTCGTCCGGACCGACCCCTATGACGTGACCGGCATCAACAGTCGCGGCGAGCTGGCAGCAATGGAGGCCGAATGGCAGGCACGGCGGCGGGTGCAGGCAATGGCCGACGGCGCGACCTTGATTGCGCCGGAGACGGTCTGGTTCGCGTGGGACACAAAGCTGGGCCGCGATGTGACGATCGAACCCAATGTCTTTTTCGGCCCTGGAGTGAGTGTAGCGGATAACGTCAAAATCCGTGCGAACAGTCATATCGAGGGCGCGAGCATTGCCAGCGGCTGCGAAGTCGGGCCGTTTGCAAGGCTCCGCCCCGGCACGGTACTGGAAGAAAAGTCCAAGATCGGCAATTTTGTGGAAACCAAGAAAGCGCGCTTCGGCAAAGGCGCCAAGGCCAACCATCTCTCTTATGTCGGCGACGCCGATGTCGGCGCGAAGGCCAATATCGGCGCGGGCACGATCACATGCAACTATGACGGCTATTTCAAATATCAGACGGTGATTGGAGATGGTGCGTTTATCGGCAGCAATTCAGCGCTGATCGCTCCTGTAAAAATCGGCCAGGATGCGATTGTTGCGGCCGGCAGCGCGGTATCGCGCGACGTAGCCGACGGCGAACTCCGCATGGTTCGCGCCGAGCAACTGGTGAAGCCGGGCTGGGCCGACCGCTTCCACGACGCGATGCGGAAGAAGAAAGCGGAGAAGAAGTGAAATCCAGACTTAGGCTGGCGCGCGCCGCATTGGTAATTTCGGTTCTGAGTGCCGCAATCGGCCTTTGGTTCGGCTGGAAATCGAGCGTTGACATGATATCATGATATGATATCAATATATCATGACTAGCATCCTCGCCTACCTGCCCGATGAAGACATCAAATGGCTCGACCAGCTCGCTGCCGAGCAGGGGCGGTCGCGCGCGGCTGTTTTAAGTTTGATCGTCCGCTGGTATCGCCAACATATCGAGGGCAACAAATGAGAATCCTGACCGAAATACCTGATGAAGACGTCAAGGAACTCGACGCGTTGGCGAGCAAGAAAAAAAGCTCGCGCGCTGCGGCAATCCGAGATGCAGTGAAGCTCTATCTGGTCCACAATTCCGACAATCGGGACTGGATCGAGCGTGGCTATGGCTATTGGAAAGGGCGCGTCGATGTAGGCGATCCTGTGGAATATCAGCGCGCGATGCGTGAGGATCGCACACCTTACGAAGACCTTTGATCCTTGTCCGATCCGTTCTTTGATTCCAACATCGTTATCGACTGGCTTAATCGGCAACCCAAGGCCAAAGCTGAGCTGCTGCGCTACAAGCGGCACCGGATAAGCCGGATTGTATGGACTGAAGTTCTTGCGGGCGAAGAGCTAGAAGATCGGGAAGCAGTGCAGCAAGTAATATCGGCATTCGAAGTTGTCGAAATCGATGCCCGGATCGCGCTTGCTGCAGCCGATATTCGCCATCGGACCAAAATGAAACTGATGGACGCTTATATATTGGCAACGGCACAAGTGAACGGCGCAATCCTCATCACCCGAAACATAAAGGATTTCCCGGTCAAGATGCCGGGCATCCGCGTTCCTTACTCTCTTCCCTAGAAAGCAAAATAGATGTGCGGAATTATTGGAATTGTTGGCAAATCGCCGGTCTCGGACCGCCTCGTCGATGGGCTGAAGCGGATGGAATATCGGGGGTATGACTCCGCCGGGGTTTGCACCGTGCATGATGGCCAGCTCGTGCGTCGTCGCGCCGAGGGGAAGCTGGCGAACCTTGTGCAGGTTCTGAAATCCGACGACGCAGCGGGCAATATCGGTATCGCGCATACGCGCTGGGCGACGCATGGCGCGCCCACGACCAGCAACGCCCACCCTCATGCGACTGGCGAAGTGGCATTGGTGCACAATGGCATAATCGAAAATTTCAAACAGCTCCGCGATGAACTGACCGCACGTGGTCGGACATTCGAGAGCGAGACCGACACCGAGGTTGTTGCGCATCTGGTGAGCGAGCAGGTCGAGGCTGGCCAATCGCCCGCCGAGGCGGTGAAGGCTGTTCTCCCGCGCTTGCGGGGTGCGTTTGCGCTCGCGATAGCCTTCCGCGAGTTTCCCGATTTCCTGATCGGTGCGCGCCTCGGTTCGCCCCTGGTGGTCGGCTATGGTGATGGCGAAACCTATCTGGGTTCCGACGCGCTGGCGCTCGCGCCGCTGACGCAGCAGATTGCCTATCTTGAGGAAGGCGACTGGGTCGTCATCGCCCGCGAGGGCGCGCAGATTTTCGATAAGGATAACAATCCCGTCGAACGTGAAATCACTACCTCGGGCGTGTCGGCAGCGTCGATTGAGAAGGGCAATTATCGCCATTACATGCAGAAGGAGATTTTTGAGCAGCCCACCGTGGTCGCGCAGACGCTCTCCAGCTATATCCGCCCGCTCGAACAGACCGTCGCGCTGCCGCAGATGGATTTCGACCTGGCTGGCGTGAAGCGCATCACCATCGTCGCCTGCGGGACCAGCTATTATGCCGGCATGGTTGCCAAATACTGGTTCGAAACCTTTGCGCGGATTCCGGTCGATCTCGATGTGGCGAGCGAGTTCCGCTACCGCGATCCGGTGCTGGAGGATGGCGGCCTTGCGCTGTTCATTTCACAATCGGGCGAAACTGCGGACACGCTGGCAGCACTTCGCCATTGCAAGGAAAACGGCCAGACCATCGCCGTCGTTGTCAATGTGCCGACATCCAGCATGGCGCGAGAGGCGGATCTTCTGCTCCCCACCCATGCCGGGCCGGAAATTGGCGTTGCTTCGACCAAAGCTTTCACTTGCCAGCTGGCAGTGCTGGCTGCGCTAGCCGCACATCTGGCTTTGAAAAAGGGCAAGCTGAGCGCCGACGAGGAACGCGACATCGTTAGCCATCTGATAGAGGCGCCTGCCGCGCTCAACGCCGCGCTTGCGCATGACGAGGACATCGCGGCGATGGCGCACCTGATCGCGCCTGCCCGCGATGTGCTCTATCTCGGGCGCGGCCCCGATTATCCGCTGGCGCTGGAAGGCGCGCTGAAGCTGAAGGAAATCAGCTATATCCACGCGGAAGGCTATGCGTCGGGTGAAATGAAACACGGTCCCATCGCGCTGATCGATGAGGCCGTTCCCGTCATCGTCCTCGCGCCATCGGGCCCGCTGTTCGAAAAGACCGTCAGCAACATGCAGGAAGTCCGCGCCCGCGGCGGCAAGGTCGTGCTGATTTCCGACGCCGAGGGCATCGCCGAAGCCGGCGAAGGTTGTCTGGCCACCATCGAAATGCCGACCGTCCACCCGCTGATCGCGCCTTTGGTCTATGCGGTGCCGGTGCAGTTGCTGGCTTACCATGTCGCAGTGGCGAAGGGCACCGATGTGGACCAGCCGAGGAATTTGGCGAAGTCGGTTACGGTGGAGTAGGACTTTCGGGCTTCCGCCCAAAAACCTTGAAACCACGGGCGCATTCGGCCATCACCAACGTCATCGGAGGCAAGGCCAGTTGGGATTATTCTCTCGCTTCAAAAGGCGCAAGGCGGCCCCGCCACCGCCGCCTGCCCAGCTGAGCGCTTGGCCGCCCGAGCCCGTATCCGTGTTTCCCGGCGATCATCATTTCGACCTGGTCTCCGAACCCGAAGAACCGGCATGGATGAAATATCCCGTCACGCCGCGCAGGGGCCACATCATTGTCTTTGCCAACGAAAAGGGCGGTGTGGGCAAATCGACCTCTGCCTTCCACACCTGCATAGCGTTGTGCAATGCGGGCGAGCGCGTCGCGACGCTCGATGTCGACCTGCGCCAGTTGACGTTGCACCGTGCGCTTTGGGCGCGGATGGAAAGCGCAACCGAATATGGTGTGAATCTGCCCGGACCTGAGCAGATAATGCTGGCCCAGCAAAATGAGAACGAGCTGGAAGAAAAGCTCCGCATGGCGCGGATTCATAACAGCTTTATCGTCATCGACGTCGGCGGTCATGACTCGCCGATTGCGCGACGTGCCATCTTCATGGCGGATACCATCGTTACACCGGTCAACGACTCATTTATCGACCTCGACATGCTCGGCCGGATCGATCCACGTACCGGCGAACTCAAAACGCTGGGTAATTTTGCCCGGCTGGTCGAGCATATGAAAGAGCCCGGAATGGCTTTGCGATCAAAGCCGCTCGACTGGGTGGTAATGCAAAACCGGTCGCGCAGCCTTGCCACCAAAAACGAACGCAAGATTTATGATGCGCTGACGAAGATCGCACCGGTCGCGGGATTTCGCCTCGTTCCCGGCTTGCGCGAGCGAGTTACCTATCGGGAGCTTTTTCCATTGGGCTTAACTCTGTTCGACCTTGATGCCATCCCCGAGCTGGGCCGCGCCCAACCCAATGCGCGAGAGGAAATCTGGGCGATGCTCCGCTCGCTCAACCTGCCGAGCGATGCGCTCAATCGTGCGATTGCGGCACCCGCTGAAACTGACCCCGATAAAGGAGAGACTTCATGAGCACCGCTTTTGTCATTGCCATGTTTGCCGTCGCCATCAGCCTCGGCGTTGTTTTCATGGCGGTGCGTTCCAGCAAAGCAGCATCGCCAAAAAAGCGCGACGCCGCCGACGGTGGAACAACGACTTCGGCGACCGGCAGCAGCAGTTCCGATTGCAGTCCGGGTGACGGCGGCGGTTGTGATGGCGGCGGTGGCGGAGGCGGCGATTGAAAACCGTGGCCATCATCTTGCTGCTCCTGATCGGCTTTCACCTGCTGCTTTACGGTTATCTCAAGCGCCGCATCGCAGCCGCCAAGCGCGAACGGGAATTGTCCGAGTAACTGGCGGCGCGGTGGGTTGATTTGCCATTTTGGCAGGCTTATAGCGGCTCTCTAGAAGCAAGCGGTCCTTTCGGGGCCGCTTTTTGCCTTTACGGGAAGGAAAAAAGTCATGTCCATCACCCCCTTGATGCCAGTCTATCCGCGCTGCGGGTTCCGGCCGGTGCGAGGCGAGGGGGCGTGGCTGATTGGCGAGGATGGTCGCCGAGCGCTGGATTTTGCGGCGGGGATTGCGGTCAATGCGCTGGGCCACGGCCACCCGCATCTGACCAAGGCGATCCAGGAGCAGGCGGCAACGCTGATGCACGTCTCCAACCTGTACGGCAGCCCGCAGGGTGAGGCGCTGGCGCAGCGCATCGTCGATAACAGCTTTGCCGATACGGTGTTCTTCACCAATTCTGGCGTCGAGGCGATCGAGTGTGCGATCAAGACCGCACGCCGCTATCATTTTGCCAATGGCAATCCGCAGCGGCACAAGCTGATCACTTTCAAAAACGCCTTCCATGGCCGCTCGCTGGGCGCGATTTCGGCCACCGACCAGTCGAAGATGCGCGACGGGTTCGAGCCGCTGTTGCCCGGTTTCGAATATGCGAAATTCAACGATCTGGAAGCAGCGCTGGCGCTGATCGACGACGAGACTGCGGGCTTCCTCGTGGAAACGGTGCAGGGCGAAGGCGGCATGACTGCCGGCACGCCGGAGTTCATCCGGGGCCTGCGTAAGGCCTGCGACGAGCATGGCTTGCTGCTCATCCTCGATGAAATCCAGTGCGGCTATGGCCGGACTGGCAATATGTGGGCCTATGAACATTATGGCATCACGCCCGATATATTGACCTCCGCGAAGGGTATCGGCGGCGGTTTTCCGTTCGGCGCGTGCCTCGCCACAGAGGAAGCGGCGAAGGGCATGGTCGTCGGCACACACGGATCGACCTATGGCGGCAACCCGCTGGCAATGGCGGCGGGACAGGCGATCCTCGACGTGATGCTCGAACCGGGTTTCCTCGAGCATGTAACCGCGATGGGCGACCGCCTGCGCGCCGCGTTCGAGCAATTGATTCCTAACCACGACCATCTGTTCGAAGAAATTCGGGGCAAGGGCCTGATGCTCGGCATCAAGATGAAGGAGCCTGCGGTGAGCCGTGACTTCGTGGCGCATTTGCGGGACAATCACGGGTTGTTGACCGTCGCTGCGGGCGAAAATGTTTTCCGCGTGCTGCCGCCGCTGGTCATCGACGAAGGCCATATCGCCGAATGCATCAGCCGCCTTTCGGCGGGCGCAGCCAGTTACCAGATGCCCGAGGCGGCATGACACGCCACTTCCTCAACCTGTCCGACGCAGGGGGGGATGCGATAGCGGCGATGCTCGCCGATGCGATGGATCGCAAGGCGGCACGACAGGGCTGGCCGAAGGGCAGGGCCGATACCGACGCGCCGCTTAGCGGTCATACGCTGGCGATGGTATTCGAGAAAAACTCGACCCGCACGCGCACCTCGTTCGAAATGGCGATGAAGCAGCTAGGCGGCGACAGCATCTTCATGGCATCGGGCCAGATGCAATTGGGACGTGGTGAGAGCATATCCGACACCGCGCGTGTGCTGTCGCGCTATGTCGATGCGATCCTCATCCGCACCGACGATCATGCCAAGGTCGATGAACTGGCCGCGCATGCCAGCGTGCCGGTCATCAACGGCCTCACCGACCTGTCTCATCCTTGCCAGATCGCCGCCGATCTTTTGACCATCGTCGAACAAGGCAAGCCTTTGCCGGGGCTGGAAGTCGCGTGGTTGGGTGACGGCAATAATGTCTTGAACTCGATCGTCGAGGCGGCAGGGATTTTCAAGTTCAATGTCCGCATCGCGGTGCCGCAGGGCTATGACTGCGATGCCGCTTTTGTCGATGCAGCGCGCCATGCTGGCGCTGGCATCACCGTCACCCGCGATGCTGCCGAGGCGGTAGCGGGAGCCGATATTGTGGTGACCGACACATGGGTGTCGATGGGGCAGGAGCATGCGCACAACAAGATCGCGGCGATGATGCCTTATCAGGTCAACGAGCGGCTGATGGCGGCGGCAAAGACCGACGCGAAGTTCCTCCACTGCCTGCCCGCGCATCGCGGCGAGGAAGTGACCGACGCGGTCATCGACGGCGCGCAATCGCTGATCTGGGACGAGGCTGAGAACCGCCTGCACGCGCAAAAGTCGATCCTGCTCTGGTGCTTTGGCCTGCTCTGATGGCGGAGCAATCTGAAACATTTGGCGACCGGCCCCTGCGCTTTTCGCTGCCCCAGTTACATGCGCGCGGTAGGCTCGTCCGGCTCGACGATGTGCTGAACGAGATTTTGGCGGCGCATGCCTATCCGCCACTGGTTGAAAAAACGCTGGCCGAGGCGCTTGTGCTGACCGCGTTGCTCGGCGCATCGCTCAAGCAGGCCGACGGGCAATTGACATTACAGGCGCAAACGAAAGGCGCGATCAGGCTGCTTGTGTGCGATTACAAGGATGGCGCAGTTCGCGGCTATGCGCAGTTCGATGCAGCGTCGGTTGCCGCATTGCCTAGCGATTCGACTTTGTTCGGGCTGTTCGGCCAAGGCTATCTCGCGATCACCTTCGACCGCGCCTTGCCGGTCGGCGAAGGCGGTGGGCGCTATCAGGGGATCGTGCCACTCGAAGGCGCTTCTTTGTCGGATGCGGCCGAACATTATTTCGTGCAGTCCGAACAGATTCCCACAACCATTCGCGTTGGTGTCGGACATAGGGACGGTCGCTGTATCGCCGGAGGCCTGCTCGTTCAGCATTTGCCCGAGGGCGAAGAAGGGCGGGAGCGCCTGCATGTCCGGCTCGACCACCCCGAATGGGAACATGTCTCGGCGCTGGCAGGGACGATGGGCGCGGACGAGCTGTGCGATCCTGCCTTGCCGCTGGAAGAGATCGTTTGGCGGCTGTTTCACGAGGAAGAAGAAGTTCGGATCGAATCCGGCGATCCGCTCGCAAAGGGCTGCCGCTGCGATCCGGCGCATATCCGAGACGTTATCGCCAAATTTCCCGCCGAAGACCGCGCCGAAATGGCCGACGAGGCAGGCGACATTGTCGTCGATTGCGAATTCTGTTCGCGCCGTTTTCCCGTCAGCCTGGCCAGCTTCAATAACTGATTTGCGACGTTTGTCGCAAAATCGTAGTCATTCATCGTTCATATACCACATTCTATCGTGCTTGTTGTAAGATTTGGTGCTATAGCTACGATAACGAACAAGGTCGCTTCGCTGAAACTGGTCAAGGTTACGGTTTAGAAGCTTATGAAAAAGAAACTCTCCCACCTCGCCCTTGCGGCACTGTTTTGCGCGGCTGCAAGTGGCGGCGCGCTGGCGTTTGCGCAGGGTAATGGCTCGTTGCTCGATACGCTCGAGCGCGGAATGTGGCAGTTGCGTGCGGTCGGCGGCGGGGCATCGGGCGCGGCAGTCAACCAGATTTGCCTCGGCGATTCCAACCGCCTCGTGCAAATCCAGCATGGCAACACCCCCTGCACGCAATTTGTCGTGCGCTCGGCCCCAAATTCGGTCACGATCAGCTATAGCTGCAAGGGCGAGGGGCAAGGGCTGACAACGATCCGCAAGGAATCGGGAAAGCTTATCCAGATCCAGTCACAGGGCATCCGCAACAACGCGCCCTTTTCTTTCTCGGTCGAGGGTCGCAAAACCGGCACTTGCTGAGGGTTGCAAACTTTCCAGCTGCAGCGTTAAGCAGATATTTACCATTTTCCGGCTAATACGGTGGCGTGTCTTTTAGGAGATACGCTTTCCTCCCTAGCAGGCTTAAACGCCTTTAACTGGGCCGCCCGTTGCAAGACAGGCGGCCTTCTTTTTTGCTAGAATGCTGCAATGCCGGTAATCGCGCGGCCCAATATCAGCGCATGGACATCGTGCGCGCCTTCGTAAGTGTTTACCGTCTCCAGGTTCACCATGTGGCGCATCACCTGATATTCGTCGCTGATGCCATTGCCGCCGTGCATGTCGCGCGCAGCGCGGGCGATGTCGAGTGCTTTGCCCACATTGTTGCGCTTGACGATCGAGATCATGTCGGGCGCAAATTTACCTTCGTCCATCAGGCGACCGACGCGTAAAGATGCCTGAAGCCCGAGCGAAATATCGGTCATCATGTCGGCGAGTTTCTTCTGATAAAGCTGGTTCGCCGCGAGCGGCTTGCCGAACTGGTGCCGGTCGAGACCATATTGCCGCGCGGCATGCATACAGAATTCAGCCGCACCAAGCGCGCCCCAGCTAATGCCGTAACGCGCACGATTGAGGCAGCCGAACGGGCCTTTGAGGCCCTGCACTTCGGGAAGGAGCGCATCTTCGCCCACCTCGACATTGTCCATGACGATCATGCCCGTGGTCGAGGCGCGTAAGCTGAGCTTACCCTCGATTTTGGGTGCGAACAGGCCCTTCATGCCCATTTCGAGCACAAAGCCCTTAATGCCGCCGCCATGCGCTTCGGACTTTGCCCAGACGACAAAGACATCGGCGAACGGCGCGTTGGATATCCATGTTTTTGTGCCGTTCAGCACATAGCCGCCATCGACCTTCTTGGCGAACGTGCGCATCCCGGCGGGATCGGAGCCCGCGTCAGGCTCGGTCAGCCCGAAACATCCAATCGAGGTGCCAGCAGCCAGACCGGGCAGATATTTGCGACGCTGCTCTTCCGAGCCATAGGCATGAATGGGATACATCACGAGGGACGACTGCACCGACGCCATCGACCGATAGCCCGAATCCACCCGCTCGATCTCGCGCGCGATCAGGCCATAAGCGACATAAGACGCGCCAACGCCACCATATTCTTCGGGTATGGTCGCGCCGAGCAAGCCGGTCTGGCCCATAAGCGGAAACAGTTCGGGCGCGTCCTTTTCCTGACGATAGGCCTCGATAACGCGCGGCTGCAACTCGCCTTGGGCAAAGGCATGCGCCGTATCGCGGATCATCCGTTCGTCATCGGTAAGCTGGTCGTCGAGCCGGAAAGGATCGGACCAATCGAACGTTGCCATTTCGGCCATATACAGTCTCCAAATACTGCGCGCTCGCTAGACTTTTTGTGGGCCACGGGCAAGCTGGCAAAATGTCCTTGATCCGTCTATCCGGCACACAATCAAACAGGAGAAGCATGTGACGCTGGCGGCTGATGTGGAGAAGATTCTGGCACAACTGGGTGCGAAAGTATCCGGTGATATGCCTTCAAACTCGCCCATCGACGGCAGTCAGATTGGTTCCGTTTCGGAAGCAACGCCTTCGGACATTGACCCTGCTTGTGCCAACGCGAACGAGGCGTTTCACAACTGGCGCGCGGTTCCAGCCCCGCGGCGGGGCGAGTTGGTTCGCCGTTTTGGCAATGCATTGCGCGAACACAAGGATGCACTCGCGCGCTTGGTCACCATCGAGTGCGGCAAACCCTTGTCCGAGGGGTTGGGCGAAGTGCAGGAGATGATCGACATTTGCGACTTTGCCGTAGGGCTGTCGCGGCAATTGCATGGGCTTACCATTGCCAGCGAACGCCCCGGTCACCGGATGATGGAGCAATGGCATCCGCTGGGGCCGACTTTGGTGATTTCGGCATTCAATTTTCCGGTGGCGGTGTGGGCGTGGAACGCCGCATTGGCTTTGGTGTGCGGCAATAGCGTGGTTTGGAAACCATCGGAAAAAACGCCGCTGACGGCGGTCGCCGTGCAGGCGATTTTTGAGGCGGCTGTTGCAGAATTCGGCAATGCACCAGCGCATCTGTCGCAGGTCGTCCAAGGTAGGCGAGAGGTTGGCGAGGCGCTTGTTGCGGACGAATTCATCTCGCTTATTTCAGCAACCGGCAGCACTGCGATGGGCCGCAAGGTCGGGCAGGTAGCGGCTTCGCGTTTTGCGCGGACCATCCTCGAACTGGGCGGCAACAATGCCGCGATTATCAGCGACAAGGCCGATGTCGCGCTTGCCTTGCGCGGTGTGCTGTTCTCCGCGTTCGGCACCAGCGGACAGCGCTGCACCAGCCTGCGACGGCTGTTTGTCCACGAGGCAATTTACGATGGCTTCGTCGCGTCGCTCAAATCTGCTGCTGCCTCGATGGCAATTGGCGATCCGCTGGAAAGCAAAAATCTGGCAGGGCCTTTGATAGACGAGCAAGCCTTCGATGCCATGCAGGCTGCACTTGCCGAGGCGAAGGGCCTCAATGCCGATATCCAAGGCGGCGACCGTATCGAGCGCGCGGGCGTCTATGTCCGCCCGGCGTTGGTTGAAATGGCCGAACATAAAGGACCGGTCTTGCGCGAAACATTTGCACCGATCCTCTACATCTTTCGCTATTCCGATCTGGATGAGGCGATCGCCCTTCAAAACAGCGTCGGCGCTGGCCTGTCCTCGTCCATCTTCTCGACCGACATGCGTGAATGCGAGCGCTTCCTTTCGGCGGCGGGTAGCGATTGCGGCATTGCCAATGTCAACATCGGCACGTCAGGCGCGGAAATCGGCGGGGCGTTTGGCGGGGAGAAGGAAACCGGTGGCGGGCGCGAGTCGGGCTCCGACGCATGGAAGGCTTATATGCGGCGCGCGACCAACACGATCAACTATTCGAACGAACTGCCGCTTGCGCAAGGGGTGACTTTCGACCTAGGCTAGCCTTGAGGAGAGCATCATGCTGGTCGAAAAACTCCCGCCGGTGAAGGCGACGTTGCAACCGAGCAACCACCCTTATTTGAACGGTGCGTGGACGCCGCAGCATGAGGAGGTGAATGCGTTCGATCTCGAGGTTATCGAGGGTGAAATCCCGACCGACATGGACGGCATTTACCTGCGCAACACCGAAAACCAGTTGCACCAGCCGCTGGGCCGTTATCACCCCTTCGATGGCGACGGGATGATCCATCAGATCGATTTTTCGGGCGGCAAGGCGAGTTATCGCAACCGCTGGGTGCGCACCCGCTGCTTTCAGGCCGAGCAGGATGCTGGCGGCTCGCTCTGGGGCGGGTTGATGGACCGGACCGGCACGTCGCTGCGCCCCGGCTTCGGCGCGCATGGCGGGCTCAAGGATTCGTCGAGCACCGACATCATCGTCCATGCTGGCAAGGCGGTCTCGACCTTCTACCAATGCGGCGAGGGCTATGTCCTCGACCCTGAAACGCTGGAGCAGGAAGGGGTGGCATCGTGGGTTCCACTGGATGGCATTTCCGCGCATCCCAAGGTCGATGAGCGTACAGGTGAGTTGCTGTTTTTCAACTACTCGAAACATGCACCTTACATGCATTATGGCGTGGTCGGACCCGACGGCAAGCTGGCGCATTATGTGCCGGTACCGCTCCCTGGCCCGCGGTTGCCGCACGACATGATGTTCACGCCGAACTGGTCGATCCTGTGCGATTTTCCGCTGTTCTGGGACGAAGAACTGTTGAAGCGCGATGTGCATGTGACACGGTTGCACGAAGGAATGCCATCGCGTTTTGCGCTGATCCCGCGTTATGGCCAGCCTGAAGACATTCGCTGGTTCGAAGCCGATCCGACCTTTGTGTTGCACTTCGTCAACGCCTATGAGGAAGGCAATGAAGTCGTCCTCGACGGCTATTTCGAGGAAGACCCCTATCCACAGCCGATCGAAGGCGGCGGCGAATATGCGCATATGATGGCTTATGTAGACGAGCATAGCTTCATGCCGAAGCTCCACCGCTGGCGGTTCAACCTGGCCGATGGGACCACCAAAGAGGAACGCCTCGACGATCGCATCCTCGAATTCGGAATGATGAACCAGCGATATCTGGGGCTGCCTTATCGCTATGCCTATAGCACCACATCAAAACCCGGCTGGTTCCTGTTCAACGGTTTTGTAAAGCACGACCTTCAAAGCGGTACATCGTTGGAATATATGCTCGAAGAAGGCCGCTATGGCAGCGAAGCGCCCTTCGCGCCGCGCGTCGGCGGGACCGAAGAGGACGACGGCTATCTTGTGAGCTTCATCACCGATGAAAATCGCGGCACTTCTGAATGTATATTGCTTGACTGCAAACGCTTCGCCGACGGTCCGGTCTGCCGCATCGCGTTACCGCACAAGATTTCGAGCGGGACCCATGCACATTGGGCCGACCGAAGTTCGCTGCGCGCTCACGCCTGAAACACGACTTTTACGCCCGGTTTCACCATCCCGGCCAGCTTCGCCGCATCCCAATTGGTCAGGCGAACGCAACCGTGACTTTCCGCACGACCGATGGTTGAAGGTTCGCTGGTGCCGTGGATGCCGTAATGCGGTTTTGACAGGTCGATCCACACGACGCCGACCGGGCTGTTGGGGCCGGGTTTCAACAACTGCTTGTTCTCGCTATCGCTGACGTCCCAGAACAGTTTCGGATTGTAATGGAAATCCGGATTTCGCGCGACGCCGTTTACTTTCCAGTTGCCGAGCGGGAGCGGATCGCGCGAGCTGCCGGTAGTCACCGGGAATTGCGCGATTAGCTTCTCGTCCGCGTCATAAGCGCGCAACCAGCCGCCCGATTTATCGACGACGACTTTGTCAACCTCAGGCTGTTCGGGTGCAACGCCCAGTGTCAGCAGTGTCATGCTCCAGCCGCGTTCCGAATCTTCGGCTCGCGGCGGCATGGCCTCGGCGATATTGGGCACGACGATGACCCGTCCGGCACCGATTGCGGTGTCCGCCGAATTGAGCGCAACCAGCGTCTCAGGCGTTGTGTGGAAACGTTCGGCGAGGGCTTCCATCAGGTTGCGATAGCCTAAAGCGGGGAGTTTGGCCTGTTCCGCCGCATCGTCGGGGAACTCTGGGAAGAATTGCTGATTTGCAAAGCCCTTTGGAATGCGCACCAGCCGCGTTGCCGGAACTGGCGGCGACCGCTGAAGAGCAGCCTTGGTTTCAGCATCCAGTTCGCCGCTTTCGTTGAACCTATTCGCTGCCTGGAAGCCGCGAAGCGCAATTTTCAGAGACTCTCCGCTCTTGCCGTCGATCACGCCGGGCGAGAAGCCAAGTCGTTCGAGCGCAATCTGCACCGGCATCGTTTCAAGTTCTGCTGGCAAAGGCGGTAACTCGCCTTCGCCCTCGGCAAAGACAAGACTGCTTTCTTGCTCTGTCGTGGCTTGCTGATTGTCTGCTTTGGGGGCCTCGTCCGCGCCCTGCTGGCACGCAGCCAGCACGCACAAGGCTGGCAATAAAATGGCATATTTCAAGGGAGGAAACTTTCGCTGGATGTACCGGCTAACGCGAGCCGCCAGCGCAAAGTTCCCTAAACCCTTAGAACATTGGACGCCCGCAGTTGAACGCAGGCAAAGCGCCGGTGCCGGACCCGATAAATCCGGAGTAGCGCTCGGCATCCCGCGCCAGATAATTCAGATATTCCTCGATATTGGGATAGCCGTCGCCATCGGCGTCGTTATTTGCATCCCATACATTCGGGTTTGTGTTGGTAAACTGGACTTCCCAATTGTTCGGCATACCGTCATTATCACTGTCCGGTAGCGCCCCGCCTGTCGCGGTAAGTACGGCATAGCCACCAGCCTGCGCCACGGTACCGGGGAAGCCATTATCGAACAGATAGGGCGCGCGGTCGCAGGTGCGAATGTCTTCGATGTACATCTGGTCGACATTGTCCCGGCACATCCCGTCCCGGCACAAGTCGGCCCCGGCAAATGCCAGCGCATCGCGCATCGCCTGCTCCGGCCCTGTAACCTGCCACGGCTCATATTGAACCGAGTTGAGTGTGACGGCCATGGCATAGGAAATGGTCTGAATGACGTTGAAGCCTTTCACCGAACAATCGGCAGCGCCCGCCGCATTTACGCCGCAGGTATTGGTTTCATCAGCCGCAGTCGGGAAGCCGGCTGCCCGGCTTTGCGGATCGGTAACAGTCTGGCCGAATTGTCCGGCTACCCGCGTACGCTGTGTCACATTGTCTTTCATGAAGACATTATAGCCATAGGGATCGACGGTATCGCGGGAGAAGAAGGCCGGAAAATAATTGCTCGTCGGCTTATCGTTCGGGCCGCGGAATGCGACGTTGCCTACATAATTCACATACACGCTGCCGTTCTGGTTCGAAAGCGAGCCGGTTTCGTCGGTGAAGTGATAGACGAGGTTATTCAATATGTCGGCCTGGCCGTAAGTACCTACCACCCTGGGTTTGATACCAAGTCCCAGGTTTATCCCGCGAAACTGCCCATGCTGCGAAATATTATGCGCAACGGTTATGTTGTTTGCGGGGTTGATGAAAAAGGTCTTGCAATGCAGCGACGAGGTATGGCCCGCGCCAACGCACATATTCGGCCCGATGATCGACCACTGGATGGTGCAGTCGCGGCAGTTCGGGTTCAAACTCTCGTCGGTTCCGAACATCGCCGAGACATGGTCGACGATCTGGTTGCTGGTGTCGTTGAGACGGATCGCATCGCCGTTATTCGATGTGCGTGTGGGATGTTCGCCCAACCGTGCGCGGATATAGCGGACGATCATGTCGTCGCCGTTTCCGCGCGTATCGATCAGCGAGTCGACCGGGTTGTAATTGTCGCCGAGCCGGAACTCGATTCCGCCCGGTGATGTCTGGCCGGCAATATAGATTTTGGGAATCGTGATCGCGGCTGACGACTGAAGGACAATCGCGCCTGCGACGTCGAACACGCAATAACGCGGACGTCCCGCAGGGATGGCGTACGGCGTCGTGACCTGGAGCGCCAGCGCGCATTCTCGGTAGGTGATCTTGCCATCGCCGGGGACCGCCGTGTCTTCCAGCGAATTAATCTTGTACACAACGGCATTCATGCTGCGTACGCTGGTGTTTTTCCCGAAACCGATTGCGGTCGGGAAAGCGATCGGATGCTTTGCCCTGTCAGGAATGTTGCCGTTATCCGGATTCGCAAAACCCGCTGCGAAACCCATCGGTGGGGGCGGCGGAGGTGGAGGAGGTGGCGCGGGTGGCGGCGCCGGCGTGGGGGGCGGAGGAGGTGGCGGCGTTACCGGTGGGGGAGGTGGCGTCACGGCCGGCGGCGGAGGCGGCGTCACGACCACGGGCGGTGGTGGCGGTGGCGGGGGCGGCGTAACGACCACAGGAGGAGGGGGCGGCGCAACGACGACTGGCGGGGCGCTGTTCGAACCTGAACCGCCACCGCCGCATGAGGCGAGCAAACCAAAAGCCACCGCTGTCGCGGAGACACGAACCATCATTGTATTGTTTTGGGACACGACCGATCCTGCTGCAAAATTCTGGTGTAGCTATTTCTAAACCATGATAGCTAAGCAATCGTTACCAAACTCTATTGGGCAGATTTTTGACTCTGTTCGTCGATAAGTCGTGGTTATCTCGATCCCGATCACGCGAAAGCGCACCCGCAAAAGCCTGCGATCGGACTTTTTCGACTATTGGTGAGCGCTGGAACAGCGCAAATTGTCAGGTCGGAGACAGTTTTTGCCGGAATCTGGCCAGCAATCTCTTGAAAAATCCTTGGCTGACTTCATCGCCTTCGTTGTAATAGCTTGAATATCTGGAATAATAGTGGACCGAATCACCATAGCCGAATCGCGCATGTTTGGCGTAATTCACTCGGGTAATAATCACACCTATCAGCTCATCGCCCAATAACCGGGTAACAGACCTAACCGTATCCGGGGTGCTCATGCCCCAGCGGGCCGTCATCACCGACGCATCAGAAAATCCTGCCAATATCTTCGCGTCCCGCACCGCCATGATTGGGGGGGTATCGATAACGATGAAGTCGAACTGCGATCGCAATTCTGCAAACAGCGTCTCGAGCTTTTCAAGGTCGAAAAGAGCTGAGGGATCGTCCGGGATCGAGCTGACCGGCATGCTGGCAATTCCGCCACCCTTTTCCGAATAGCTGATCGATTCCTCCAGCGAGGTCTTTCCGGCCAGATAAGTGTCCAGCCCGGCGGTGCTTTCGATAAGTCCGAGCGCCCGGGTCATCCCCCGACGGCGGAAGTCGAAGTCCAGTGTAATCGCGCGCATGCCTTGCGCCATGCCCGACATTGCAGTGCCAAGTGACACTGTTGTCTTACCTTCCCCTGGCAGTGCCGAAGTAATCAGGATCACACGGGAATTCGCGCCGCTTGTGCGGGACATGATCTCCAGAAAGCCGCTTCGGAATGCTTCGGCAAAAATCGACTTGGGCGCATTTTCAGGTGCATCAGGCGATGCGAGCCGATTGGGGACGCTGCCTCGCTGCGGGATCATTGCGAAAGTCGGGAGCGAGGTCAGTCGGCCAATCTGATCGCCGCTGCGCAGACGATTGTCGAACGAATCCGCGATCAGCGCCAGAAAAATGCCCAATATCACGGAACTGATCAACGCCACCGACATGATCTGGAAGGGCTTGGGAAAACTCGGGCTTAGCGGCAAAAGGGCCGCAGATACCGGCAATGCTTCGGGCGTTGGGTTGTCTGCGCGGCTCTGCAAGTCTTTCAGCCGTTCCGCCATCATCAAATACAGGCTTTTCGACGTCTCGACTTCGCGTTCGAGGCTGGTCAGTTCCGGGCTTGCCATATCTTCGCCGCGTGCTTTTGCCCTGAGGCCGCCGAGTTCGGACGCAATCTGTCCCGCGCGCGCACTGGCACCGTCACTGGCCGACTGGACAATTGCGGAGGCTCGGGCCGCCTCAACTGCAATTGCCGACTGAACCTCGCGTAACTCTGCGGACGCGCTCATCACATCGGGATGGCGCGGGCCAAATTGCGTCGAAAGATTTGCTAACCTGCTTTGCAAAACGGATTCTTGGCTACGAAGACCAGTCAGCAAGCCGGATGTGGCTGCGCCTGCCGACCTTTGACGTGCGGCAATGGCGGCTGCTTCGGCACTTGCGCCGCGCGCGGATGCCACTTCGGACGCAGCGCCTGCAATCTGCGCCGCGCCTGCCGCCACGGCAAAACCGGAATCCATACCCGTCCGGCGCTTGAAATCGGCGACCTTATACTCCGCATCCTTAAGGCGCTGGTTTAATTCTACGGTGCGCTTTTCAAGATCGCCAATCAGGCGCTTGTTGTTGACAGTAAGTTCTTCGGTGCGTGTGACGACGTAGCTTTCAACCACCGCATTGGCGATTTTCATTGCCATTTTTGGGTTGGTTGATTCAGCAGTAACCCGGATGAAATCCGAAGTCCCGGCCTGTTCGGCGTTGACCCGTTTATGCAAGGCATCGATGGTGCTTTCTACTACTGCAGGCGGCACTTTGGCTATTGGATCGGGAACAGGTAGGGGGGTGGGGGCAGCAACGATTTTGCTGCCATCGGCCGCGGCTTCCGCCGTTGCCGGGACAGGCGCAGGAGGCACCTGCTTTACAGCCAGCGGCCGATATCCCTTTGGATTGAACTCTGGATTGTCATAAAGCCGCAACTGTTCGACGACCCTGCGCGCCACCGCGTGCGACTTGATCGATTCGATCTGAACGCGGATGGAATAGTCTAGTTGCTGCTCGATCTCGCGAACGGGCGGAGCTCCATCCTGAACTGTTTTTTGCTCCTTGACCGTTACGGTCTCGTCGAGCTGCATCATTGCAGAAGCGCGATATACAGGGGTCGTGGTTGCCAGCCAAGCGGCGGCCGCGCCGACGATAGCGGCGATTGTCAGCAATATAAGGCCGAGCCGCCTGCGTAGAATCCAGAAAAGGCCGCTTGATGAACTTTTCTCGGCATAATCATCTTGCTGTGATACCACCACAGGGAGCGACGACATGTCGGCAGGACCCTTTGTGATAAACTTGCCGCCCATTTTTCCCATCTCTCGATTATCCTTGCTAATCCCAATCATACTGCAAAGTCGCAAGAACAACAGGAGCCTATTTAGCTCACTATTACACCACTTGTGATATCGTTGCGCTGCTCAATGTGCTGTACCTGTTGGATGCATGGTATTACTCACATTTGATTATACGTCATCGGACAAAGTAGCAAAAGCAGTCTGGCCGCCTTTCGCATAGTTTGCAGTCGCTGTTCCAGTGCCGTCGTTTCTGAGACCGCAGGACGAATATGAGTAGGGGTGAATCCAATCTTTCTGTCACGCGCTAAAGGCCTTTTCCGCCGCAACATGAAACTGATAGCCAATGACCAGTTTCTGCCGGGCGTCATAAAAAATGTCGGCCAATTGGTATCGGGCAACGCGGCCGCGTTGGTTCTGGGTGTGCTGACGATGGGAATCATGGCGCGCGCATTGGGCCCAGCCGGCCTTGGCCTCATCGTCCTGGTCGAATCCTATGGCAAGCTTATCAACCAGATCGTGAAGCTGGAAAGCTGGCAATCGTTTATCCGCTATGGGGCGATTGCGTTGGAAACAGACGACCGATCCCGCTTCCTGCGGCTGGTCAAATTCGGAACATTGCTCGATTTTGGCGGGTCGTTTATCGCCGCCATCATATGTATCGCTTTCGCTGAACTGGCAGGTCAGATCTTTGAATGGACGCAAGAGGCGGTCACGATGGCGCGCCTCTATGCTATTGCGCTGATTTTCGGGGTAGGGTCCACACCGCTCGGCATATTACGGATTTTCGGCAAGTTCGGTACAATTGCCTGGCTGGACCCGGTTGCCGCGGTCTTCAGGCTGATTTTTGTGGCGATAGCTGCTGCGATGCAGGCGCCGCTCATGGTCTATCTGCTGATCCTGATCGTGGTCCTGGTCGGGCAGCGGATTGCTCTGACGCTGATTTCCTATCGCGCGCTGCGCGCCAACGGTCACACCGGCTTTATCCGCGAGCCATTAACGGGTGTTGCCGGTGAAAATCCCGGGATGTGGAACATGATATTCTCGTCCAACGCCACGATCCTGCTGCGCAAAAGCACGCAGGAAGTCGATGTGTTGGCTGTCGGCGCATTCCTTGGACCTGCACCCGCCGGTATTTACCAGATTGCGCGAAGGCTGGGATATGCGCTGACCAAGGCGGCTGGCACATTGCAACAAGTGTCATTCCCTCATCTCGCACGGCTGTGGGCTAGGGGGGAGGTCGAGAAGTTCATGAAGCTTGTGAGGCAGATCGAAGTCATGACCTTTGTCGGCGCGCTCGCCTGCTCGCTGTTCCTGGTATTTTTTGCCGAGCCGCTGATCCTGATCATCGCCGGTCGCGACTATCTTGGCGCAACCTGGCCGCTGATCGTCCATTCGATCGCTACCTTGCTGTTATTATGCGGCAGCGCCTTGCGACCGGCGCTCGCCAATATGGGCCTGCAGGCCAGAGTGCTTGGAATCACCGCGGTATCAGCGGTGGCCTTTTATGTCACTCTGGCCTTCATGGTCCCGAATGTCGGAATAGTCGGCGCGAGCATCGCCCATCTTGTCGCGAGCGCTATAACGCTACCGGCAATTGCGGTCTTATATTCGCTTGGGATGCGCGCAGATACTCAAACTCGGACTGCGAAGGCTGACGAGGTTCCCTTTGACCAAGACCTCGGGTGATTGCCCAAATTGCCGCCTGGGTCCGGTTCGATACGCGCATCTTGCGGAGCACCGCCTTTACATGCACCTTGACCGTCGCTTCCGAAATGTCGAGGCGGCGGGCAATGACCTTGTTGCAATCGCCATTGGTCAGGCAGCGCAATATCTCGATTTCACGCACCGAGAGGCTGAAATCGTTGCTGAACTTCCAGTTACTCGCCAACAATTTCCAAACCGATGCGGTCAGCATCGGCGCCATTTGCGACGGGAAGACCTTCTCGCCCAACGCGGTAAGCTGCAACACGCCGACAAGCGACTGGCAGCCGATACCGCTCACGATATAGCCGTCGACGCCCTCCCCAAAGGCGGCTGCTACATTATCCAGGCTGAATTCGTCCACCATCGCCACAATGCGCGCATTGGGCAGCGCGAGGCGCAAATCGCGTGTCGTGGTGATCGCTTCGCTGTCATTTGCGATTAGGCACAGCAAAATGTGGGATGGGTCGTCGTTCCATGACCCGGGTTCGAACGACTCGTCGTTCTCAAATCCCGCCACGCAACTGACATTAACGCCGGCATCGGCAAGTATCCGTTTGAGACCCTCTCGGGCAAGCTCGTTACGGCCAATAATAGAAACTCTGAAGTCTAAACGCATTTTAGGTCGCCCCCAGTAAAGTTCGCAGAACAAATCCGGGAGTTCATTTGAAACGACGAAAATTTCAACTGAACGTAACTGGACCGTTACTGCTTCTGTTTTCTAGTGCGACCATTTATGGTTTAATTATTTGAACCCGAATCTCTCTCCATCAGAGACCGATTGTTCGGGTTATAGACTAACCATTATTTTCCGTGTCTGTAAATCTCTTTTTTGACACATGCTTCCCATTTCGAGACAATCGGGAATATGCCGTAGCGTTCCGCGCCTTTTTTCGCCGCAATTCCAAGGCGATTCCTAAGTTCTTCATTTTTCATAAGTTTGGTTAACGCTTCAGCCAGTTTCTGGATATTCTCGGGCTCGACCAGCAGACCGCTGACGCCGTCATCGATAATCTCTTCGGGACCAAAGTCGCAGCGAAAGGATATCGCCGGAAGCCCGGCGGACATTGCCTCCAAAAGCACGTTGGGAAAGCCTTCATATCGTGAAGAAAGGACGAAAATACTGGCTTTTTCGAGCCAGTCCGCCGGGCTCTGGCTATTACCGGCAAGGGTGATGCGGTCGGCGTGTCCCGATTGATCGACAATCGATTGTAGCTTCGACCGCTCTGCACCCTCACCCCAAATGGTTAATGTCCAATTCGGGTTATCCGGAGCGACTGCAGAGAATGCCTTTATCAGTAGGTCGAAGCCCTTTTGCCATTCCAGGCGCCCGACCGCAGTAAGAGCAAAGCCGTCATGTAGTTCAGAATCTTTTGCGGGCGGAATCACCGGGTTCGGAATGACTACTGCCCGCGACCGGATACTCGCTGGGTAAAGCGCTTTTATGGCATCGGTTTGCAGCACAATCGCCGAAGCGCGCGACGCCGCAATCCTCCATGCATTCGCCCAGAACGGGTGCGCGCGCTGCATTGCAGGATTGTTGCGTTCGGAAATGACAACCGGGATATCTAGGCCTGCGGATGCCGCGACCGAAAGCACGTTGATCTTCGTCAGGAAGGACAACACTGCATCAGGCCGGTGCTGTTTCAGCAGACGGCGCAAGGCTGCAGTCCGGCGATAGCTGGCCTGAAGCCCGCGCAGGACCGATCCGCCGCCTGCGGGAATCGCCAAGCGGACGATCTCGACCTGCGGATGGAACGCATGATAGATAGGATCGTCTGCCGCGTCGAAGCTGACAACGAAAACAGAATATCCGCGCCGGATCATTTCACCCGATATCAGCGCCACCACCCGCTCGGCGCCCCCTGCGCCCAGCCCGGCAAGCACGAACATGATTTTCATCGCATCAGCTTCCTGAGGAACCGCGTCGTTGGATGCCGAGCACATCAGGCAGTTGATCGAAGCTGTCGATGTGCTTTGCCGGGGCATGATCAGCGGTCGGTGGCTGTTGGGTATGCAAACCGCCCGGCCGCGATATCTGAACCGTGGTCCATCCAAGCTGGTTTGGGGCAAGAAAATCCTTGGTTGCATTGTCAGCGATATAAGCGAAGCGACAGGGCCGGTATTGGAAGCATTCGTCAACGTGGAGGAAAGCTCGCTGGTGCGGTTTCCAGTAGTCGCGGCCCCAAATATCGGTCACGATGATCGGAGAAAAGCCGAGATTTGCAAGGCCTAACGCCGCAACCTTGTTTTGCTGCGCTTCGCGAAAGCCATCGGTGATCAAGGCAAGTCCGCCGAGTGCATAGCCGCCAGCGGCGAATCGATGAAAGTCATCCTGCAACTTGATGGTCGGCTGGTGCCCGCGATAGACGGCGACCATCTGCTCGACCAAGCTGCCATCGTCAGCTGCGCCGAATTCCTTAAGCGCCGCGTTGAAAATGCGCTCCCGGTGCCCTGCCTCGAACAACCGCCACGCGACATCACCGAACTTCGGCAACGACAATTGCTTCTCGGCCCATTCGCCAACGGCCCGAAATCCGCTCGCGACATAATCGCGTTCGAGGTAAAGCGTATCGTCGAGGTCACAGACGATTACGAAAGGGCGCGAGCTATCGTCCACGGCCTATGTCTGGTCGAAAACGGCCGCATCATAACGAAGCATACGTACACCATCGCGCCAATCGTCACTCGCCGTTGGATCGAGACCTGCAGACTCTTCCAGCAACCATCGCGCGAAATGCGCACCGGCGGCGTGCGCCAGCGGGTAGCCACCACCGAACCGTGCATTGATCTCGAAGATAAAGGGCCCCTTGTCGGTAACGATCGCCTGAAAGCAGATAACGCCTCGCACACCTTCCAGCGCTTTCGCCATTTGCCAGCCAATGCGGCAAACCGTTTCATGACGCTCGGTCACGCCTTTTTCGACTTCGCCTGCGCGAGTTCGGACGCGCCGGTGCGCTATCACCGTGCTCGCCTCACCGCCCCTGTCGAAGAACATGTTGATCGTATATTCAGGCCCGGACAGCAATTGCTGGAGGATTAGTGGTTCGGGCTCGGTCGCCGGGAGTTCGTCGATCGAATTGACGATGGATATAAGCCGTCCCGCACTGCCGTGGTTCGGTTTCAAAAGCATCGGCCATTGATGGTCGGCTGGATTATCGCGGACGTCTGCCAGCAAAAATGTCGAGGGAGTCGCGATATCGAGTGCGGCAAGTGCATGCGCAGTTGCCATCTTGTCGCGTGCCATCTTTACGAACTCAGGATTGCCAACGCTGATCCAAGTGCCGATATCCTGGAAACGTTGGTGACTTTCGCTGAGCGGCAGCAATTCGGTGTCGATCGTCGGGACCAACAGATCGACGCGTTCGGCGGCGCACAGTGCTAGCAGAGCAGGAATGTAATCCTCGCTATCCGCTCGCGGAACAGCGAAGCATCGGTCGGCGAGCTGGCAGGCCGCGCTCCATTCGGGTTCGAGGTCGCACGCCAATATGCTCAGCGAAATGCCCAGTTCCTCCGCAGATGCGCGAAAGCATTGCAGCAGCTCTCCCCGTCGTCCGGCAGAACTGATCATCATTGTAAGATTTTTGCGGCCCTCGCCGGACATTTCTGCGGTCATCAGCCATCAATCTCCCGAACCAGCACGAATGCCTCGGCAGCCGGAATATGCACAGTTGCACCCCGCAACTCGGCAAGCGCCCGCAGCGCGCGCGACGAGCGTTCGTTGGGAAACTCTTTGACTTGGGACGCTACCTTTTCAAATGCGGCGATCTTTTTTTCCAGATAGCCATCGATCGAGATAAAAATGTTCGGCACAAAGGACGGCGTCAGGAATGGTGCATCCCAATTGGTTTCCGAAACGGTTTCATAAGCAAGTATCCGGCACGGACGAAATCCGCCCGTTGGCCGCGATGCTACCATCGCAGCGGCGAATACCAGCTGATGGTCGACATGGATATCGCCGACAAAAGGCACGAAGATCGTATCCGGCTCCACGTCTAGTATCACCTTGCGCACCGCCGCATTGATTTCAGCACGCGGCACCTGGTCGAGTGCTGCGGCGGGTAAATCGAGGAAGTGCGAATTGCGGACGCCCAACAAGGCATGCGATGCCTTGGCTTCAGCGACGACCTGTTCGACCTGCTCGACCGGATAGGCAGGCTGCATACCCCGCGTGACGATAGCCACGTCGACCGCTTTACCGCTGTCCACAAGGCGCGCGATCACGCCGCCGCAGCCGAGCACCTCATCGTCCGGATGCGGAGCAATGACCAGTGCGGTTCCGATGCGATCGATCATGCTCATGCCGGTCTCCCCAGAACAGAATGCAGGAGCGGCAGGGAGTGATTGCCGGGATATTCGTAATCGTCGATGTCGAGAATCATGCCATCGCCGCACATGACCGAAAAGCTTCCATCCCGACGCTCCACTATCTGGCCCGGCAGCGCATGCAGGGTGGCCCCGTCGCGGATGCTGGATACGTAGATTGTAATCTGTTCATCCTTAAAATGGGTAAATGCGCCTGGATAAGGGCGCCCTACCGCCCGGACCAAACGGTCGATTTCATGAGCTGGGCGATGCCAGTCGATCCTGCCGTCAGCGGGAACACGCTTGGTCGCATAGGTCGCGCAGTCCTCATCCTGCGCGAGCCGTACCTCCTCACCAGCGCCAAGTTCAGGCAGCGCATTCTGAAGAATGGCCTTCAATGCAACCATATGCTTTTGATACAGGCTGGCCGCATTTTCGCTTGGCGCGACATGGAAGAATTTCTGCGCCAATATGTCACCGGTATCGACACCGTCATCGATCCAAAACAAGGTCGATGCGGTAATCTTCTCGTCCAGCAATATGGTCCATGGCTGTGTCGCGCGGCCGCGCAACCGGGGAAGAGCTGCCGGATGATAGCCGATAACCTTGCCCTTGGCCGCCGCGCGGAATTCGGGACCGCAAATCTGGGACCAGCCGATGACGAAGGTATAGTCCGGCGCTAGTTCCTCGACCGCCTTGCACGCTTCTTCGCTGTTGCTGTTCGCGACGTGGATGATCTTCGCATTTGCCTTTTCGGCATCGGCACTTAGATCGACGAAATCGGAATGCCGCCCCGATTTTTCGGGTGGCAACGTCATTACCCCGCACACCGTCCAACCCGGGACGGCGGCGATGGTCCGGACGGCGACCTGCGTACCCTCAACCGCGCCGACGACCAAAGCCCGCATGCGTTCCCCCTGTTTCCAATTCGTCCAACCGGTCATCGCGCACGATAACCGAAAAAGTCCGCATCAGGATGACCATGTCGGTCTTCCAACTGCGGTTCGTAACATACCAGTTATCGAGTGCCAGTTTTTCCTGCTGCCCCAATAATGGCCCGCCGCGTATCTGCGCCCATCCCGTCAGCCCCGGACGGATGGAGCTTCGCGTCAGGCCGTCTATACCGAAATCGCTTATGGTTTGTGGCAACAGCGGGCGGGGACCGAACAGGCTCATTTCGCCACGCAGCACGTTCCATAACTCGGGCAATTCGTCGATGCGAAAGCGGCGCATGAAGTGACCGAATTTGGTGAGGCGCTCGCTGTCCGGCAATAGATTGCCACCGGCGTCGCGAGCGTCGGTCATCGTGCGGAACTTGACCAGCGTGAAAAGTCGTCCGGCGAGGCCTACACGCTGCTGGCGGAAAAGGACGGGTCGGCCCAGAAGTGCCGCCACCGCCAAAGCCATGATCGCGAGCAACGGCCATAGCAAAGCGAGACCGAGCGCCGATACGATTATGTCCGCGACGCGGCGGAGTTCGGAAGGCGGGGTAGTTACACCCGAACTGGCATAGCTCGCCAAAAGCGAGTCATTCCCATTTGCGGCCAGTTTTTCCCGCGCACCCCTATCGAGGCCCATCGTGCCGAGCAGCAGCGCATTGACCTTGTGCACATCGAAACGCTCTTCGGCGATCCGGCGGGACGCATTGCCATAGCGCTCGCGCAGGCTCGCGTCGCCCGCAAGTTTCGCCATAGCGTCGGCCAGTGCTGTGCTGTCGCGGGGCGGCACCAATATGCCGTTTGTATCTTTGGTGACGGTTTCCCGGCATCCGGGGGTTTCGGTGGTGATGATTGCCCGCCCGGTCGCCATCGCTTCCAATATCGTGCGGGGCAGGCCCTCCCGATAAAAGGTCGGCAGGACGAACACAGAGCAGTCGGAGAGGAACGGCTGCACATCCGAAGTCTCGCCCAGATATTCAATCGACCTGTCGGCTTGCCACCGATCCACCTCATCCTTGGAAACGCTGCTGGGATTTGCGTCGAACGGCCCCAGCAACTGGAACCGCGCCTCGGGAAATTTCTTGCGCACGATAGCAGCAGCGGCAGCGAATTCTCCCGGCCCCTTGTCCCGGAGCAATCGTGCAATCATCAGGAATTTGGGCGGCCCGGGCGGCAGCGGCTGATGCACGAACCGCGACAGGTCGATGCCGGAACCGGGAACCTGGACAGCGGTTTCACCGGGCTTCAATATCCCGTTTTGCCGCATCTCGTCATTATCGTCCTGATTAAAGACGAAAACGCCGGCAGCTTTTGCTACGGCGCCGCGATACAGAAGGCTGACAATTTTCTTGAGGACACGAGACCTAAATCCGCCATCGCCGGAAAAGGCGTGCCCGAGGCCGCTGCACATGGCGAAATAGCGGATACCACCCACCAGTCTGGCGGCGATCCCACCGTAGATGATCGGCTTCTGGGTGTAGGCGAGGACCACATCGGGCCGTTCCTTGCGCATCAGCGAAACCATGTCCCAAAGCGTTGCCGCATCGGCAAACGGGTTCATGCCAGCCCGCGCCATGCGCACGGTTCTAAACCCGATACCCTTGCTGGCTAGCCAGTCCTGCACCTTATCATTGTGGTCCGGCGCGCAGGCGACAACATCGTGCCCCGCGTCGACCATTGCGGTCAACAAGGTGCCGCGAAAATTTGTCAGCGAATATGCCAGGCTGGATAGGACAAGAATCTTCATCGGCTATGTGCACCCGCTGTGTCGTCTCGCATCACCGATTTTATGCCGGGGTTGTTCCTTTTACCGACCAAGTCACGATGGAGCTTATCATAGCGCATCGAGATTTCTTTGAGACCGTAATTCGCCTTGGCCCTGTTCCTCCCAGCAAGTCCGAGCGATTTTCGTCCTTTCGGTCCTAAAGCTGCCATTTCTGCCAAGGCATTTGCAAATGCTGCGGCATCGCCCGGTAAAACGACAACACCGCTATCCGCCACGATCGAAGCGCTGTCGCCGACGTCGGTGGCGACAACAGGCACGCCGCACGCCAGCGCCTCGCCGATGACATTCGGAAAGCCCTCTCCCCAGGCGGATGACAAGGCCAGGATATCCAAACCTGGGAGCAGGTCGGCAACGTCCGGCCTCGCCCCGATCAGGGTAAAGCGGTCGGGGGGCAGAAGGCTGGTAATCTGCCGCTGCAGGTCCTCCGGCGGCGTTGCCAGGCCATGGCCGACCATCAACAGGTGCAAATCATGTCCCTGCGTTCGCGCCAGCGCAACGGCCTCTACCAGCATTCCATGGTCCTTCATGGGGTGCAGACGGGCGACCATGCCAACCAGGACCGCACTCGCGCCGATCCCATATTCATTATTGAGCCTCGTTCGCGCATCGCCATCCGGTCGGAACAGGTCGAAATCGAACCCGTTGGGCAGGATCACTTCGTTTTTCGCGGAGTAACCGACGCCGCGATGCTGTGCGGCGGCCACCGCGGAGTTATAAATTATTGCAGAAGGGCGACGCGAAATCGCTGCGCTGAGCTTTAGTAGCACCTGTGTGCGCCAGCTTTCCTTTTTGGGATCGGCAAGCGAATGCCGCACATTCCAGACGAGCGGCGTCTTGGAGGCAGAAGTTGCTCGTGCAAAGCTGGCGGCGAGATTCCCGTGATACATCCAGCCGTGGAGCAGGTCGGGGCGAATGGCTCTGACGAACCGGACAAGACGCAAAACCGCCAAAGGCCCGGGAAGCCAGTTTTTCATGCCGAGCGTGTGGACCGTGATACCAAGCGCTTCGATCTTTGCCGCTTTCGGACCCAGCTTCATAAGCGAAAGCACGATATGCTCGGTGCCATCGGCTTTGCTGTTTTCGAGATATTTGCACAACATGGTCTCGGCACCGCCGAAATTCAGCGCAGTTATGACATGAAGCACAATCATCGTGTCTTGCCCGCCGCACCGATCCGGTCGTAAATTGCCTCGACGGCATGCACATGCACTTCGATGCCGAATTTGGCCAATGCATGACTCTTGGCATTAACACGGATTTCCTGCGCAAGATCGGGATCGCGCAAGACCGACAGCAGCCGATGTCCGAGCGCGTCGGCGTCGTCCGCGGTCGCCAGCAATCCGGTGCGCCCATCGTCGATGGCTTCGATATTTCCACCGGATGCTGCCGCGACTACTGGCGTGCCGACCAGCATCGCTTCGATCAAGGTGCGTCCGAAAGGTTCTTCGACTGCAGATACCAGCAGGGCATCGCAGCCCGCCAGCCAGTTTTCGGCATTTTTGCGAAAACCCATGAGATGAATGCGATCCCGGAGGCCAAGTTGCTTGATTGCTGTTTCCATCTGCCTGAGCAGACCGGGATCATGCTCCTCCCCGAACATCAGGCCGTGGATCGGCATTTCGGGTTCTGCCCGTATTGCCGCTGCAACAGCTTCGATGAATTTCACTGGCCGCTTGCGATCGCTATAATGTCCGAAATAGCCGACAAAGATACTATCGTCGACGAGCGAAAGCTCCTCCACAATCTGCTTCCGTCCGGCGGCCCTGTTCGTATCAGCAATGCCAAGGTCGAACGGGCTATGGATAACCGTGCAGCGCGCCGCTGCGGAATAGGCCGAAGGACGCGGCGCTGCGAAACGCGAAACGGATATCACCTGCTTCGCTGTCAGCGGAGCCAGAAAACGCAATCCCTTGGCGTCAGGGTTGCCGCGATGATGCCACACATGCGCGACGCCTGCGAATTTCGCCGCGATTCCCCAAAGGACATGCATATTGCCTTCATTGGTGTGGACGATGTCGAATTTGCCTGACGAAAGCACACGGACGGCCTCGCGGACGATTCGGATCGAGTCGACGATAGTCGGATTGCCTGTGGCATCGGGCAGGATGCGCTCGGGCGACTGGCCCGCATTTACCGCCAGCCGATCCACGCTTCCCTGTTCGCCGATCAGGACGATTTTGGCGTCGAAACGGCTTCGGTCGAGTCGTTCGATCATTGTCATTGCGGAAATATGGCTGCCCCCGACCGACCTCGCGCGGTCGGCAAATGGAAAACAAATCCGCAAGGGTCGGCTTTCGTCGCGCATAATTTGACTATTCTCTGCTCCATGAAATCCGGATTGAAAACGGTCGAAAACCGTCCGTTTCTCAACCTGGTACCGACGCACCAAACGCAGCGAAATTCCCTTCATGCCGGTCGTTTAGCCGTTGCAGGTAGATCGTAAAATGGAAACAAAGGGTCATCGGCAAACAGGCGACGTCGTCGATGCCATTATCAATATGGCGCCCTAAATATGCCGGACGGATGGCAATACCTCATAGGAGGTATTGAAGCGCCATTTTGAGCAAGAGCGATTCAACCAATCTTAGCATGCCACCAGCACGTTAAAAAAGTGTAAACAATCAACATGTGAACGAGGGAAGACGGACCTTGCGTTAGAGAATTTCGGTTCACTGAAAAACAGTCGGTCGCACGAATGTTTAACAGGGGGCATCATGGACGACGCAACTCGATCTTTGACCTGTCGTGCTCGCAATGGGGTATTGCTAGCTTTCGACGTCATCATCACAACGGTATCGCTTGCTCATAGAGCGGATCATCACGCGGAAGGAACTGTGTGATGGGTCTCATGCTAGCGCCTATGCATCCGCTTATTTCGGATGAAACCTTACTGAAGCCTACCCGGTCGCGGTGGCCCATGTTCGACGCTGACGAAATCGAAGCAGCCACGAATGTGCTGCGGACAGGCAAAGTCAATTCGCTCCATCACGGCGCGCAATGCGCTGCCTTTGAGCGCGCCATGGCTGACCTGTGCGACGTTCCCTATGCAATTGCGGTTGCGAACGGCACGCTTGCCCTCGAACTGGCCTTGCGCGCGCTGAACGTCGGGCCCGGCGACGAAGTCATTGTCCCGGCGCGCAGCTTTATGGCATCAGCCAGCTGTGTTGTCGCTTGCGGCGCCAGCCCAGTATTCGCCGATGTCGACGCTGAAAGCCAGAATATCACGGCCGAAACAATCGAAGCGGTACGGACGAACAAGACCAAGGCCGCCATTGTTGTCCATCTTGCCGGCTGGCCGTGCGAAATGGCCGAGATCATGGACCTTGCCGAACAGCACGGATTTGCCGTCATCGAAGATTGCGCGCAGGCGCATGGCGCGAGCATCGATGGCCGCCCTGTCGGCTCATTCGGGGACGCTGCGGCTTTCTCCTTCTGCACCGACAAGATCATTTCGACCGGCGGCGAAGGCGGCATGACCGTCATGAAAGACCGCGATGTGTGGAAACGCGCATGGGCCTACAAGGATCATGGCAAGGACCCGGACGAATATTCCGCAATCGTACCCGGTCCGGATTTTCTCTGGCTTCATAGCTCGCTGGGCAGCAATTTCCGTATGACGGAATTCCAGGCAGCAATCGGCAATTGCCAGCTGACCAAGCTGAGCGGCTGGCGCAGGCGTCGGCAGATGAATGCCGAGGCATTCGAGGAACAGCTTTCGGACCTCGATGCTGTCAAGATCGCGCAGCCACGGCGCGGCGTTACTCACGCTCGCTACAAAGGCTATATTTCGATACGGCCCGAACGGCTGAAGCAAGGCTGGTCCAAGCGTCGGATCGTCGAGGAAGCTTCCGCCCTCGGGATCGCCTGCACGACTGGCTCCTGCCCCGAAATCTATCTTGAGGAGGCGTTCCGCGATTATGCTTTGCGTCCCGACAAGCGGTTGCCGGTCGCGCGCCACCATGGCGAAACCACGCTGATGGTGCCGGTCGACCACACACTGTCGCCAGCCGACCTCGAAGTTTCCGGTTTGCTTTTGCGAAGAATCATTCAAGAAGCATCGGAATGAACCCAAACTCACGTTCGGGGCTTCCGGACTTTGTGATTATCGGTGCAGCGAAGGCGGCGACGACGTGGATCGCCAACCAGTTGCGTGCGCGCCCGGATGTATTCATTCCCGGGCCCGAACCGCATTATTTCAGCCGCGAATATGACCGTGGCGAAAAATGGTATCGCACCTGGTTTGAGGATAGTCGCGCGGACCAACTCGTGGGCGAGAAATCCGCCGACTATCTGGCCGACCCGCATGTGCCCGGGCGCCTGGCAAAATTGCTCCCCGACGCAAAGATCGTGGTGCAATTGCGCAATCCGGTCGACCGAGCCTATTCGGATTATTGCATGCTGTTCCGACGTGGCACGGTGAATGGCGAGATCCAGAAATTTCTCGGATCGCAGGATAATTCGCAGCCACGCTTCCTCAACGATGGGCTGTACAACCAGCACCTGCGGCGCTTCCTCGAACATTTCCCGGCGGACAAGATTAAAATTATCCTGTATGACGATATCCGCACAGCCCCGGAGGAGGTCGTGACGGAGGTAAACGCTTTTCTAGGATTGCCGGACCTTGGTTCGGGCATACAATTGGTCGAACGGGCTAACGTCAAGGACGCCCCGCTGTTGCCGCTGGCAATGCGACGGACGCTCGCTCCGGCAAAACGCCTCGTTGCGCCTCTGCGTTCCAAACCCTGGTTCAAAGCAGTTCATGGAGCGCTGGCAAAAGAGATGCCATACCCGGCGCTTTCGCCGGATCTGAAACGGTCGATGCGCAATTTTTATGCGCAAGATGTTCAGGGACTGGGAACCTTGCTGAAACGCGACCTTTCGCACTGGCTGAGCGATTGAACGGGCCATGACTTACATGGACACCGCATATGAACAGGCTCAGCCGCGCTCGACATATTTGTCGGTGCCCGAAACGATTATCCGCTACGCCTTGGTCATCGGTGTCATATTGACACCGTTCATGATGTGGCGCTTCCATCCGGCGATACAGTTCACATTCAGCGATGGCTGTTTCCTGATTGCGGCCGTGTTCGCGTTTTCATCAGGGCGCCTCAACCTGCGTCCATTCGGCGATATGACCCCGTGGTGGCTCATGTCGTTCTGCATGATGCTTTTCGCTTTAGGGGCAAGCAGTCTGATAAACGGTGATCCGCTGCGTTTTGCGATCACCGGGTCGCAATATGTCCTGGCGTACATGGCGCTGCCCTATTTCCTCTTCTCGGGTACTGAGGGAATCGAAATTCGTCTGGCCAAATTTTTCGTGGCTGCGATTGTGGCGGTGCAAGCGGTCAGCATAATGCTGTTTTATCTTCATGCAGACCAGCCGGGATCGCTTCAATGGATCAATCATAATTTTGTTACCGGCGGGGGACGGCTGGGATCATTTCTGGCAAGCGCCAACCGCAACGCAGCGCTTATTTCGCTGACGCTGCCTTTCATGTTCTATTTCACCAAAAAGCGGCTTCTGCCATTATGGTTTTGCGTCGTCGGCACCGCAATTCTCGCTTTTGCACTCGTGCTGACGGCATCCGTAACAGGGTTTATTACCAGTATCGCCGCTCTCCTTATTTTTGCGATTGCCAGCTATGGTGTGCGGGCATGGAAGCCGCTGATGGGCGTTGTCGGTGCATTGTTTCTAGCCGTCGCGGCGGGCATGCCCGTTCCCGCCACATTCCAGGAACGCGTCCTCAGTGCTTTCGCAGAAGGGGATATTTCCGAAGCGGGTACCTTCGGTGGACGAATGCAATTAATCGAGGAAGCGGTAACGTTTTCCAGCGATACGCATTTAATCGGCTTGGGGGCAGACCAGTTTCGCGTGCTCAGCGTTCAAGGCGCGCCTGTGCACAATATCCTGTTATTGATTTGGACCGAAGGCGGTATTTTCGCCCTGCTTGGCTGGCTGCTTGCAATGGGGATATTGACGCTTATCGCCTTCCGCACAATCAGGGTCGACAAGACTGCGGCAGCGCTGACTTTGTCCGTTACGCTCGGCTTTTTCATTATCGCTAATGCGTCGACGCATCTTTATGCGCGCTTGTGGGTCGTCCCGGTCTTAATCGCCGTTCGCTTCGCGGTCGTAGCGGCGCAGAGGGCGCAGCAGCAAAATGACGAAACTGGGGAAATGTCTCCTGGTTCAAATCCACGTTATCGCAATGTTAGTCCCTTTCCAATAAGAGGTTAAGACCATGATGTTCAAGTCGATATCCGCGCTATTGCTGTCATTAATGTTGGCCGCCTGTGGCAGTCCGACATCCAGCCTTCAACAACTGCCTGCAAGCCCGTCGGAAGCCGAGGCGGGCTACCAACTCGGCGCAGGGGACAAATTGCGGATGGTGGTAGGAGGGTTCACCAACCTGAGCATCCAGTATCGGGTCAGCGACGTCGGCACGATTTCGCTTCCCTTGCTCGGTTCCATGAACGTGGCCGGCAAGACAACGACGGAAGTCGAGCAACAGGTTGCTGCTGCACTGACGCGCGAAGAGCTGGCAAGAAACCCGTCAGTGAACGTGCAGGTCGAAGAATATCGGCCGTTCTTCATCACCGGCGAAGTAAGGCGACCGGGCTCCTACCCCTATGCGCCGGGTATGACTGTCCTGTCGGCAATCACCGTCGCGGGCGGACATACATTCCGCGCGGACACCAAGGCCTATAGCATTAACCGCACGCAAAACGGAAATGTGGTCAAGGGCAAAGGCACCGACGATACGCGTATCGCTCCGGGCGATACCATTGTGGTCCATGAATCCTGGTTCTGACGAGGGGTTGGAAAATTGACTGATTGGAATTTCTTCGGCGCCAAGCGCGGGTTGTTGCTTACCGTGTCAGCCGCCGCATCGATTGCCAATATCAGCACGCCGGCAACGGCGCAGGATTCGCCTACGTCGCCAGCGAAGCTTCCGCGTCCGGGTTACGAATATGACGGCATCCTGATCGGCGGTCTGCAGGTCAATGCCGACGTAGATGTCAGCATCGACCACAGCAGCAACATATTTCTCACATCGGCAAATGAGCAGGACGATTTCCGGCTGCATATCACTCCATCCTTGAGTGTGATCAAAGAGGTAGGGTCAGGCGCAATTACGGCCGAAGGTCATATGGGTTTGCGGCGGCATTTCAGTTTGTCGCGGGAGAATTCGACGACCTTTGGTGGCTCGGTAAATTATGTGCTGTCGGGAACCAAGGCGCAAAATTTCAGCACAACCATTGGATTCAACCGCAATATTGAGCGGCGCGCCGATCCCGAAACACGTTCGGGGCCAACCGACCGGCCACGAAAAATCAACGCATTTCTTGCCGAAGCGGCCTTTACCAGAGCGAGCGGACGGGTGCGGGTGACCGCAGCTGCCGGAACCGAAAAATACAACCAGCTCGACGCGGCCGAAGATGACCGTGATATGCAAATCTATCGGGGGTCACTGACCGTCGGCTATACCATGGCTTCTTCGCTTGACCTGTTCGGGCAGGTCTATGCAAACCGCCGTGACTTTCGTCTTGCGCAAGATTTCAGCGGCGTGAACCGCGATCAGAATACATACGGAGCGATTTTCGGGGTTCAGCGGGAAATCGGCAACCGTCTTTACGGCAAAATGGGGGTGGGGATATTCAAAACCGATCCTGCGGAAGATACGCTCGTTTCGGCTCATACCGGTTTGCGACTGGACGGCGAGGTAACATGGGCGCCGAGAGATCGGACGGCCCTGAACTTCCGAATTTCCAAGGGCGATGTGGCAACGGTGCGCTCGGGCGCTTCGACTCGCGTCGATACTGTGGCCAGGCTGAAAATCGATCAGGAAATTCGCCATAATCTGCTGGGTCAAGTCTCGGTCTCTTATGTCGACCTCCGATATCTCGGCGAGTCGCGCGGCAGTTTGAAAAATGCCAGCGTCAATGTTCGCCTGGATTATCTGCTCGACCGTCGCACGTCATTCTTTACGGCTGCGGAATATGATCGCCGAAGCGCCAGCGATCCGATCGACAAATATAAGGAAGCGGTCTTTACACTGGGTATTTCCAGGCGATTCTGATGCCCCGGTTTCCGATCTTGATGGCGAATATTGCCGTTGGCGCAGCGGCTATCGGCTGTTCGCCGGTAGGCACCGCGAAAGCCAGTGGTCGTGCTGCATTTATCGATGCCGAAGGCTATGGCAGCAAGGCGGTCGGAGGACTTAAGGGCAAGATCATCAAGGTCACGACGCTGGCCGATAGCGGTCCCGGTTCGCTGCGCGCGTGCATCGATGCCAAGGGCCCCCGCGTATGCGTGTTCACGGTTGCAGGGCTGATCCGTTTCACCACCGAACGCCCCGTCATCCGCAACCCCTACCTCACCATTGCCGGAGAAACTGCTCCGGGTGGCGGTATTACTCTTTCGCATGCGGGCGGCCCGAAAGCGTTCACCCCGCTGACCATCAAGAAGACGCATAATATCATCGTCCGCCATATCCGCGTGCGCACCGATTTGCCGGGCGAGGTACGCGGCGGCAACGACGGCATCAATATCGCGGACAGCAAAAACATAATCATCGACCATGTCAGCGCATCGTGGAGCCTTGACGAAAATATCGGGCTCTTCGGACAAAATGACGCGATAACGATATCGTCGTCCATTTTCGCCGAAGGCACGCCCAAACATGACAAATGTGCACTTCTCGCAAGCGACCCGAAAGGACCGCAGAAAATAAGCTTTGTGCGCAACCTGTGTGCGCACAACGGCGACCGCAATCCTGATGTCAACGTACCACCCGATTCCTGCGTCGATGTTGTCAACAACGTGTTTTACAATGCGCAGTCGCAGTTTACCGAAATCTGGGAAAGCTATGGCGGCTCACCCGTCAATGTCGTCGGAAATGTCTACCGGCGCGGTCCTGATACCAACCTGAGGATGGCGGCTGGTGTCGACCGGTCCGTGAAGGGTTCGCGCGGCCAGGCCAAAATTTATCTTGAAGGCAATCTTGCCCAGGGTGTTCCACCATTGTCGTCAACGGTCGATGCGGCGCTGGTCTATGCGCCCGTCTGCCCGCTGCGAAGCGAGGCGGAGTCGGCAGCCAAGGCATATGAGAGGGCACTTTCGAATGCGGGTGCGTTTCCGCGCGATGCTGTCGATCAGCGCGTAGTTTCTGAAGTGGAAAAATCGGGTGGCAAGATCGGTAGGCCTGCAGGGCCCATTCCCGCGATTGCGCCGGGTCGTGCCTATCGGGACGAGGATGGCGACGGAATGGCCGATAGCTGGGAACGGGCCAACGCCACCGACCCGAAGAAATTCGATAGCTGGGACGACAAGGATGGAGATGGCTGGACGAATTTCGACCATTTCCTAAAATTCGCCCACCAGCAACGTATCGCGGGAATTGCGATTGACTGATCTACCTCGCTCGGCCGAAGCCGGACATATTCGCTCGGTTGCCGGAGCTGCGGAATGACAACCGCGACTGCCCATAGTTCCGAGTTCAACGCCGCGACGCATGGCCTTCGAGGTATCGCCTCGCTGATGGTCTTCTGGGCGCACCTGCTCGGCGGCGCGGCGGAGCATATTTATTCAAACGACGCCAGCTACACAGGTGCCATCAACGGTCCATGGAATGTGGGTATCTGGGGTGTCGAACTGTTTTTCACGATCAGCGGCTTTGTGATCCTGCCCAGCATCATGCGCTATTCGCTGAAGGATTTCGGCGAGCGACGGTTTTTCCGGCTCTATCCGTTGTTTTTCGTGCTGACCGTTGTGTACGTGGTGCTGAACGCCATTCTCGAAATATACCCCAAGTCGAACGATCCGGTCGCGATTATCTCGGGCTTCCTGTTCATCAACCTGCTGACACAGCACGAACAACTGACCCCCAATGCGTGGAGCCTGACTTACGAGGTCATGTTTTACGCGCTCGCGGCATTCGGCTACCAATTCATTTTCCGAAAACGGTCGTACATTGGGGCAGGGATCATCCTGATCCTTTCGGCATTGTTCCTGTACCGATATCCGATAGCATGGTTCTTTGTCGGCGGGATGCTCATTCGAATAGCCTATGACGCGAAAATCAGCCCGCCTGCCTATTTGATCCGAGTCAGCGAAATTCTGCTCGCGGCGACGTGGATTTATCTGGCCGCCAATTACCGCATGCAGTTCGACAGGGAATTTATCACCACGCCCTACGCCTGGGGGCTGCTGGCCAGCACGGTGCTGTTCTTCTACTTCGCGGTGCAAGAGAATAGCGTTTCCACCGCAATTTCGCGCTTTCGCTGGATCGCCTATCTGGGCACGGTGAGCTATTCGCTCTATCTCGTCCACCCATACACCTATCTTGCGATCCGCATGACGTTTGTGAAGCTGGGCCTGTTTACCGATGACTGGGCGACGTCGATGCTGCTCTTCTTCGTGGTGACGACGCCGATCACGTTGTTCGTTACCCATTATGTCCACCGCTATCTCGAAGTCGGCCCCTATCAGTGGTTCTTCAAGGAGCGCATTTATCGTGCGAAAGCGGCGGCCGAGACACCTAGGGCAGATATCCCTGCGGGGCTGGAAGCCAAGGCCGATTAAACGGTGATGCAGGCTATGGCCCATCTAAAGCGCTTCGAGAAACCGGCCATTATCGGGGCGGGCATTTTCCTCGCTCTTGGCCTGTTTGCGCGGATCATGTCTTACCCGCTCCGGCATGACGAGCAGTTCTATTTGCCGGCCGGGCAGTATCTAAACGACTGGTCCTTATATCAGGACATCAACTTTACGCATTTACCCAATCTGCCGTTGCTGCTCAACGCGATCTTCGTACTTCCTGGCAGTGAGCTGTTGAGCGGCAGACTGCTTGTTTTCGGAGTCTGGCTGCTGGCTACATTCGCAATATATGCGACGGCCCGTTTTGCCGGTTGCACAAGGGCGATAGCGGGCTTGTTTGCTGCGATACTGGTTCTCAATCCGGTGTTGCTGGCATCTGCTGGAATGCTGGTAACCAATAACTTCATTCCCGCGCCTTTTGCACTAATCGGGCTTCTGCTGTTTTTCAGAGGTTGCAGTACACCGCAGCCATCGGTGGGGCTGAACTTTCTGTCCGGAATTTTCCTGTCGCTGGCAATCGGTTTCAAGGCCAACTATGTCTTTCTGGTTCCACCAATTGCGATTGCATCATTGTTGGTGCCGCCGAATGTCGGCTTCGCAACCCGGATGATACGCGTGGCATTGCCGCTACTAATCGGAGCTCTTCTGGCCGGTCTGCCGACGCTCTATTTCCTGGCATCGGATCCGGCAGATTTTGTCGCACACGCTTCGTCGTTCCACCAGACCGCGCATGTCGATTATTGGAAAGCGAATAATGAAATCGAAGGGCCAGTGGCGCTGTCGTTCATCGCCAAAATTGTGCTAGCCCAAAGCGTCTGGCTGGCGGGTGGAACGCTGCTGATCTTCCTGCTCGCATTGGCGTTGGGCATTACGGCCTTGATGCAATCGGGCAACGAAAAAGACGAAGGCGATACCATAAGTTGGTGGCCGGTCATTCTGACAAGCGCGCTTGTGCTAAGCGCGGCATTCGTGTCGTTCCTGCCGACACCGGCCTTCCCGCAATATTACGCCCCGCCAATTGCCTTCGCAGTGGTTCTCTGCGCTCTGCTCTACGGTCGCCTGAGCGCCATAGGTAAAAGGCAAGCCGCTCCGGTGATGGCCGCGGTCGCCTTGCTAACCGCTGCAGGCGGGCTGCCCATGCTGCTTCCCGATTTGCCCAATCTTGTGCGTCCATCCAAATGGACGGGAAATAGCGTGGGGAGGGGGGCCGATACCATCGAGCGCCTGATGGCCGAACAACCGGGCAACGGCCCCTTGCTGACGCTCGCACCTATTTATGCCGCTGAAAACCGGTTGCCGGTATACAAGCAATTGACGCTCGGCCCGTTCATCTACCGTGCTGTGGAGTATATCCCACCCGAGGACCGGTCTTATTTCAGCCATGTCGCATCACCACGCACGCTTGAGCGGGTTCTGGCAAAAACACCCCCAAAGGCGGTGCTGGTCGGGCTGGAGGAGCATCTGGACCAGCCTATAGAAGCCTGGGCGATTCAAAACGGCTATCGGCCGGTCAGGGTGCCGCTGGGCGACAAGAGAAAGAAATTCGGGACGCTTTATCTTGCCCCTTCCGAACCCTAGTTTTTGGTTTCGCAATAGGTCCGGTACGCCGACAGCATCAGTTCGGCGTCGTTGCCGACAGGTTCCCAGTCCAGCACCGCTTTCGTGCGAGCTACGTCGAGCACATAATTCTGGTCAGCAATCTCGAACTGTTCGGGAACCAGCGGGCTTAGCGCGACCCGGTCGAGCGTGCGCAACACAGGTTTGATAATAAAGCTTGGCACTGGAACGACCACCGATTTGGAACCGACTGTCCGGATCAGCTTGCGCAGCATGACCTTGCTGATGTCCCCCGGCTTCGACCCCAGGTTGAAAATGCCCCTGGCCGCGTCGGTTTTGATCCCCCGCACAATCGCGTCGGCACAATCGAACACCGAAACCATCTGGTAAATGTTCCGGCCCGACCCGATCATCGGTACCGGCCTGTTGGTCCGGATCGCGTCGAACAATTTTGTCATCAATCCGAACCGGCCCGGCCCGAGGATCAGGCGTGGGCGGAAGATGACCGTCCGGAATGGCAGGTCCGGCGATGACAGCATATCTTCGGCAGCCACTTTCGACGCACCATAAGGACCGAAGGGGTTGCGCGGGTGATCGATGCTTACCGGCGAAGTCTGCGGGCGACCGTAGACCATGTCCGTGCTGACGAACAGGAACGAGGTCGCACCGGATTTCTTCGCCAGTTCGATGACATTGTGCGTGCCCTCTATATTGCCCTCGGCGAAAAAGCTTTTGCGGATCGACCGAGGAACAGTCGTCACATATTGCCGTCCCGCCAGATGCACGAAATCGGCCCCATTCGGTAATGACAGCCGCGAAAGAGCGTTCGCATCGGTCATGTCGACGATGGTCGTTGTCAGCCGCTCGTGCTCGCTTTTGGGCGGAGCAAGGTCGAGATTGTGGACAAAAAAGCCTTCGGCGAGCAGCCGCTCGATAAGCACCGAGCCAAGGAAACCGCTTCCTCCGGTGACAACGACATTCCGGCTCAAAATGTCAGCTCCGGGCAAGAATGACGATGCCTATGGCGATCGTTACAATGCCGAACATTTTTTGCGCCGACAGCGGCTCCGACATGAACAAATAGGAGATGATGGCGACAAATACGAAACCGAGACCCAAAAACGGATAGGCAAGAGATACATCGGTCTTGGACAGCACATACATCCATGACAGTACGCTCAATCCATAAATGAAAAGCGCGAAGATGATCGCAGGATTAAGAGCCAGTGCCAGTGCTGACTTCACCGGCGCGGCGCTATCGATCATCGTCTCGCCCTTGAGTGCATAGCTCAGCGCCAGTTGCGCCACCGCGTTCATCAATACACTTAGTAAAATGACTCCGAGAGTCAGCGGGTTCAAGGCCATATTATTTATTAGCTCACAACAGCGGCGACGAAACCTGCCAGCAGGACCAAGGCAAGCCCGAGGCTGACGGGGTCCTTCAAGGCAAATATCACCGGATCATCGTCTAACTGGCCCCGGTTGCTCAAGAGCCAAATGCGCATGAACCAGAAAAGCAGGACAAGCGGAGTGACGAACAGCGCCTGTGGCGCAGCGTAAACGCCCCGTGCGCTGGCCTCGAGGGTGATGAACAGCAGCATGACCACGATCGACGACATCGCCGTTCCAAGACCCAATGCGAGCGTCAAAGGCGAATCCGATATTCGGTAACCACGACCCGGAATCTGGTCGCCTTTCTTCGGATCTGCCTGCATCAGTTCGGCGTGACGCTTGGCCAGTGCCAGCGACAGGAAGAGCAAGACCGCAAAAGGCGTCAGCCATGGCGAATGCGGCAAGGCAAGCAGGAGCGAACCCGCGACGATCCGGCTGGTGAACAACAGTGCGATGATGCCGACATCGAGAAGCGGAATGGTTTTGAGCTTGAAAGAATAGGACAACGTGACGACCAAATACCAGACCAGCGCCAGCCCGAAACTGAGCGACAGCCACATCGCCCCGCCGACACCTGCTACAATCAACAGGGCGGCGACCGAAAAGGCGGTCGACGTTCCGATTTTGCCGCTGGCGATAGGGCGGTTGCATTTAGTGCGATGCTTCCGGTCGGCCTCGACATCGAAAATGTCGTTGATGATGTAGCTGCCCGAGCCTGCAATGCTCCAGAAGAAAAAGGCCATCAAAGCTGCCGCAACCGCTTCGGACTGGGTATACAATTGACCCAGAAGCAAGGGCACGAGGATTAGGACATTCTTGGCCCATTGATGCAGCCGCAACAGGCGCATCCAGTCCTTCACAGAGCCGCCACTGCCACCGAAAGTATCTATGATCGGCACTCCATGCTGTTTCAGCTTGCCTGCATGGCGCTTCGCCCCGCCCACCAGGATTGCTCCCGAAGACGCCATCCATACAGGAACATCGGCCGCGCTGTCGCCTGCATAAATGAAACCATTGGGAAAGCGTTCTTTCAGATACGACGCCTTTTCCGGCCCCTTCAGATTCCGCGCGCCGTCGCTGCCGGTTACGGTGTCGAACAGGTTCGTAGCCTTGCCCACTGCGTCGGCGTGATACTGGTCCGACGCAGTCACCAGATGCAGCGATTTGCCGGTCTGCTTCATGTTGACGAGGTGACTGACAAGCTCTGCGCGGAGGGGCGAAAGACCGGCATCGCGACCCGCCATAGTCGCGAGGCTGCGTTTCATGGCAGCCTTGTTGCCCGAACCGAAAACCGCGCTTGCTGTCGCCCTTAGCGGGCTCTTGCGGAGACAAACGAAGAAATCCTCATGCAAGGCATCGACATGGGACAGCGTCCCATCCAGATCCACGACAACGTCGTGATGCACTACCTTGGATTCCGACATGGTAAAACCCGAACCGAAGTGGCACCCCCGCGATGCCAGACGAGGCTTCTATCCGATTATCCGGTCTTGGGGGCGAACAATGCGGGCTAGTTTCCTATCCGAAAGGATTACCAAAAAGTAGTTATATTGTCGCCGTCAAACAATTGGCGCGCCCTGCAGGAGTCGAACCTGCGGCCTCAAGATTAGAAGTCTCGCGCTCTATCCAGCTGAGCTAAGGGCGCGCGCCGGGGGCCGCAATAACCGCTTTGCGTGACGCTGCAAAGGCGGTTATGCGTTCGCATATGCACAACGGGCAGATTGTCACCGAAAGCGCCAGCGCCGCCAGCGGGCGGCAGTTTCGCTATTATGATTTCGTAATGGCAGCGTTTGTGGCGATTTTGCTTCTGTCGAACCTGATCGGCGCGGCGAAGCTTGCAGACGTCGGCGGGTTCATATTCGGCGCTGGAATCCTGTTTTTCCCGCTGGGTTATGTCATCGGCGACGTTTTGACCGAAGTTTACGGTTACGCCCGCGCGCGCCGCGTTATCTGGGCGGGTTTTGCAGGCCTTGTGTTCATGGCTTTCATGAGCTGGGTCGTCGTTTCGCTGCCGCCTGCAGCGGGCTGGGAAGGTCAGGCGGCCTATGAAAGCGTGTTTGGGCAGGTGTGGCGCATCGTTATTGCGTCGGTGACCGCATTTTGGGCGGGCGAATTCGTCAACAGCTATGTCATGGCGCGGATGAAAATCTGGACCAAGGGAAAACATCTGTGGTCGCGCACGATCGGTTCAACGGTGGTGGGGCAGGGGGTGGACAGCCTGATTTTCTACCCGCTCGCCTTTTGGGGGGTGTGGAGCAAAGAGCAGGTCATTACCGTTATGATCACCAACTGGCTGCTCAAAGTGGGCTGGGAAGCCGTGCTGACTCCGGTGACATATGCGGTCGTGGGTTGGCTCAAGCGCAAGGAAGGCGTTGAAATCTTCGACGAAGGCACCGACTTTACCCCCTTCAGAACCAGAGTTTAGGATAAATGCAGGAAAATTTGCAGCAACTGGCCGAACTGTGGATCGGCTACAAAATGCGGCTGGTCGACTTTGTCGGTCTTACCAACGACGCGATGCACATTCACGGGTCGATCTTGATCCTGTTTGTCTCGGCTATCGTTTTGCGCCGACGACCGGACAGCATCTGGTGCTGGCTGATTGTGCTATTTGCGGAGCTTTTCAATGAATATGCCGACTTGCATGGAATGGCGCCCGGCGAAGCAACGATCGACGCTGCGATTCATGATCTTTACAATACAATGTTCTGGCCGACGGTAATTTTGGTACTTGGCCGCTTTCTTTTCCCGCCGAGGCCGAAAGAGCCAAAAGCCGACAAATCAGTTTCAGGCGATTTCGCGGATCAGAGCTTCGAACAACCTGCGACCGTCTGAACCGCCATGTACCGCCTCGATCATGCGTTCGGGGTGTGGCATCATGCCCAAGACATTACCCGCATCATTGAGGATGCCTGCGATATTGCGTGCTGATCCGTTAACCTCTTCGGCGTAGCGGAAAGCGACCCGGCCTTCGCCTTCCAGACGGTCTAGCGTCGCATCATCGGCGAAATAATTGCCGTCATGATGGGCGACGGGGATGTGGATTTCTTCGCCCGCTTCGTAACCGCTGGTAAAGAGCGACTGGCTGTTCTCGACTGTGAGCTTTACCGTCCGGCACACGAACCGGATGCCTGCGTTGCGCATTAGCGCGCCGGGAAGCAGCCCCGCTTCGGTCAATATCTGAAAGCCGTTGCATACGCCGAGTAACGGTACCCCGCGCCCTGCGGCTTCCACCACCGCCTGCATCACGGGAGACCGCGCCGCCATTGCGCCCGAGCGGAGATAGTCGCCGTAGGAAAAGCCGCCGGGCACCGCGATCAGGTCTAAACCGGCAGGCAATTCGCTCTCGCGATGCCAGACCATGCTTGTTTCGGCCCCTGTCACCTCACCGATGGCAACCGCCATGTCTCGGTCGCAGTTGGAACCGGGAAACTGGATTACTGCCGCGCGCATCAGGCGGCCTGCTCGATCTCGAAATTCTCGATGACCATGTTGGCGAGCAGCTTGCTGCACATAGCTTCGAGTTCGGCTTTGGACACGCCCGGTTCATGGTCGATCTCGATCAACCGGCCCGCACGCACATCATTGACGCCGGCAAATCCGAGACCTTCGAGCGCATGGTGGATCGCCTTGCCCTGCGGGTCGAGCACACCGTTTTTCAGGGTTACAAAGACGCGGGTTTTCATGGGGTCTCACCTGTGCTGCTGGCCGATGGCTCCCTATAGAATGCGCGTCCACCAAAGCAAGAGGCCACTCAGCGCTAACCGGATTTTAACCCTGTTCCGCAATGCGGCCTTGATACTGATAGGTTTACAACCGTTCACCACATCTGGTTTGTGGTGGCAATTTTGCCATTTGGAGAAGCCTATGGTCGGTCTGGCTACTGCAATGTTCATCGGGCTGTTCGCTTTCGGCCACGAGCTGTTCGGCTGGAGTGGGATACCCAATGACGAGGTCCAGCTAGGGCTGTTCCTCGCCTTTATCCTTGGTATCGTGTGCGGTTATAAGACCAAGGGGTAACTAACGTGCCGCCGGTGCAGCGGCGCTTCCCGATTTTGCAGCAATTACTTCGGCGGGCAAGGCGCGGAAAGTGAATTGCGATGGCTTCGACAGCCAGATTTTCGCCTGCTCCCATACATCCTTGGCCGTAATCGATTTGAACAGATCCTCGCTGCGCCGGAACCGGTCGAGCCGCTCGGGGTTGGTCTGCGCCTCGGATGCCAGCCCGATCCATGTGTCGTTGCGTTTGCGCCAGTCGGTGTACCTTTCGAGCACCGGCTTGCGCGCACGTTCGAACAGGTCGGCATCGGCAGGCGCGGCAACGAGTTCGGCGACAATCCCGTCAACTGCGGCTTCGATAGCTGACAGATCCTTGGGATCGGCGGTGGTCGCAATCGAAAAACTTCCGCGCCCGGGGTAGACACCCGACATGCTGGACGACGCGCCGCCGCCATAGGTTGCGCCGAGTTTCTCGCGTAGTTCGTCGGTCAGTCGCAGCGTGACCATCCGAGCGAGCAAATCCATCGTCTGGGCCTGTTTTTGATTGCTGTCGTCAGTGGTGGGCCACACCCGCCGCCACGATAACTGGTTGGCCTCACCCTGATGCGGGATATCGAAAATGCCACTGGTCGCAGCCCAATCGGTTTGGCGGTCGTAATCATTGCCCGCCATTTTGCGCTCGGGCAGCGCACCGAAAGTGCGGGCAACGGCGCTAATCGCTGCGTCTTCGTCGATATCACCAACAAGCCCGATTTCGAGCCTATTGGTTGCCAATGCCTGGCCGAGCACGCTCTTGAGCATCGTAAAGTCGATGGCCTGCATCGTTTCCAGCGGCGCGAGCGCGAAGCGGGGATCGTTGTCGGTCATGATTTTTACCGAGCCGACACCCAAAGCAGAGCCGGGGGTTGCATCGAGCCGCGAATATAGTTCGGGCAGGGGACGGCGGAACAGGCGAAGTGCATTGTCGCTATAGGCCGGATACCGCGTGTAAGCCGTCATAACCTGCAACTGCCGCTCAAGGTCAGCGGGCGCGACTGCGCCGTACGCACCGAAATAGTCGTCGGCGACCGCGAATGATGCCGATACCGTTGTCCCGGCGAGCAGCGAGCGCAGATCTTCTATATCATGCGCCTCGAGCCCGCCCGACACATAGGCCCCTGCCATTAACCGCGCGAGCGGGGCGTTCGCCTTACCGAAATGCAGCTCGCCGCCGTCGATCCGAAGCGAATAGCGGATGCGGTTATCCTCGAAATCGGTCTTTTTGAGGTTCAGCAACACGCCGTTGGCAAAACGGAGAGTGCGGATACCGAGATCGGCTATCTGCCTGTCCTCCACGACTACTCCGGGTGCGCCGAAGTCGGTATAAGCAAAAGCCTTCTCGTCCCGCGCGGTCGGCGCGGCCACGGCCAATGCGCGGCTGGCACGATATGCTTCGACAATTTTTTTGGTTTCGATGTCGTTAGCCTGTTTGCTCGTCAGGAACATCAGCGGCTCATCGAGCTGTCCGAACCATTTGGCAAATTCGCCATCGATGGCCGCTTTGGTCATGAAGGGACGCAATTGCCGCCACAGGATTTGCCGATAACCTGCCGAGTTCAGCACATCGTCGTTGAGCCCCACCAAATCGTTGGCAATGGCACCGCTGCTTTTTGTCGCCTCGCTCTTTGCGGCATTTTCATAAGCGGAATCGAGCCGCCGCAATTGTTCGGCGATTTCGGTTTCGCTAAAACCATATTCGCTGGCCTGGCGAACAATCTGCTCGGCAAAAGGAAGCACTTCGCGCCAGCTGCCATCCTTGCCCGACGCGCTGAAGCCGATGCGCGCATATTTGTCGCAAAAGCCGATAGCGAAGGTCAGTCCGCCGCCAAGGAACGGCACGTCATTCTCGCGCGAGCGCCTGCTCATCCGCTGCGAGACGATGGCCGAGGCGATCTGCATTTTGAGCTGGAGCATCGCGCGCTCGACCGTATCCGGCCGCGCGCGATCCGGGATAAGTTGTTGCACGGCAATGGCCTCGCCGATTTCGGGATGGGTGAAGCTGCTCGCCTCCGCCTTGCGCCCTGTGTCGATGGTGCATTGGTCGATATCGCCGAGCGGCGGGCCGCCGTTTTGCCAGTCCGAGAATTTCGCCACGATCTGCCGCTCGATGGCCACAGGATCGACCGGACCGACAATGATGATCTGTGTGCGATCCGGGCGGTAAAATTTGCGATAAAGAGCCTTCAGCCTCTCGGTAGGCGCGGTTTCCAGAACCTTTTGCTGGCCGATTGGATAGCGAGTCGAATAGAAGGTGTCGGGGTAAAACAAATTGCTAGCGGTTCGCGCGCTTTGGAAATTGAAATTCTCCCGCTCACGTTTTTCCGCAATGACCACGCCGCGTTCCGCATCGACCGCTTTTGGTTCGAACAGAAGCTCGCTAGCAGTCTCGCGCATCAGGAACAGCGCGCGCTCGATCAGCGCGGGGTCAGCCCTCGGCAGATCGAGTTTATATTGAGTTTGCGTAAAGCCTGTCGAGGCATTGGTATCGGCGCCGAACGATAGCCCAAGCCGTTCGAGCATTTTCACCATCTCGCCTTCGGGCACATTGGTAGTGCCGTTGAAAGCCATATGCTCGATGAAATGGGCAAGGCCCTGCTCGTCCTCAGCCTCTGCGGCCGACCCGAAGTCAATGGCCATGCGGACAATAACCTGGTTTTGCGGTCGCTGGTTCGGCCTTATCGCATAGCGCAGGCCGTTAGGCAGCCTGCCATAGATGATGCTCGCATCGGGTTCGAGGTCCGAAGTCTCGGCATTCCACGGCGCGGTCCGCTCGGCTCCGGATGGCGCGGACGAGGCCGTCGCCATGCCGCCGCCGAGCAGCAATGCGAGCACCGCAATCGCCGTCTTGGCACGCAACGGTATTATTTCCCCTTGCGCAGCCGGTGGCTGACCATGTCGAGTACTGCGCCTTCGGTTTCCTCAGGCATCAGGCCAAGGCGACGCGCGACTTCCTGATAGGCTTCGGCCTCGCCGCCGAGGTCACGGCGGAAACGGTCCTTGTCGAGTTTCTCGCCAGTTTCGATATCCCACAAGCGGCAACCATCGGGGCTGATTTCGTCGGCGAGGATGATCCGCGAAAAATCGCCGTCGAACAGCCGTCCGAATTCCAGCTTGAAGTCTACAAGGCGAATGCCAATCGCCGCAAACATGCCGCACATGAAATCGTTGATGCGGATCGCCATCGACGAAATATCCTGCATCTCTTCCTGGCTCGCCCAGCCGAAGCAGGCAATATGCTCTTCGGCGACCAGCGGGTCGCCAAGGCTGTCGTCCTTGTAGCAATATTCGAGCAACGTGTGCGGCAGCGGCGTGCCTTCCTCGATACCCAGCCGCTTCGACAGCGTGCCAGCGGCGACATTGCGGACGATGACCTCGATCGGCACAATCTCGACCTGCCGGATCAGTTGCTCGCGCATGTTGAGGCGGCGGATGAAGTGAGTCGGGATCCCTATGTGGCTCAACCGCGTGAAAACATGTTCCGAGACTCGGTTGTTGATTACGCCCTTGCCGGAAATCGTGCCCTTTTTCTGCGCGTTGAACGCTGTCGCATCATCCTTGAAATACTGGATCAGCGTGCCGGGTTCGGGGCCTTCATACAGAATCTTGGCCTTGCCTTCGTAGATTTTGCGGCGGCGGGTCATGGGAGGATGCCTTATACTGCGATAAAAAATGAACCCCGGCGGAGCGGAAAGCTGCCGGGGCGGTTTATCGGACTATAGGCCATTGCAACGCTGCGTGCAATTCGAGATAGGTTGCGCCGAATGCCGATAGATCTCGATCTGCTCATGCGCGCTTACGCCAATGGCATTTTCCCGATGTCCGATGCCCGCGACGACCCAGATACCTTCTGGATCGAACCCGAACATAGGGCGATATTACCGCTCCACGGCTTCCGGCTCTCGAAATCGCTTGCTAAGACGATAAGGCAGGATCGCTTCACCGTGACCGCCGACCGCGCCTTCGCCCAAGTCATTGCAACCTGCGCCGAGGCGAAGGGCGAGCGGCGCGATACCTGGATCAACCCCGATATCGAAGCCGCCTTTTGCGACCTCCACCGTCTCGGCCGTGCGCACAGCGTCGAGTGCTGGGCAGGGACCGAACTGGTGGGCGGGCTGTACGGGCTGGCATTGGGCGGTGCGTTTTTCGGCGAGAGCATGTTTAGCCGCGCGACCGACGCCTCAAAGGTTGCGCTGGCGTGGCTGGTCGCTCGGCTGAAAGTCGGCGGCTTCTCGCTCCTCGACTGCCAGTTCATGACGGACCATCTCGCCAGCCTCGGCGCGGTAGAGGTGACGCAGGAGGATTATCTTATCCTGCTCGAAGCCGCCTTGGGCCGAGAATTTCAGGCTTCTGTAATATTCTCGTCTTCACCCTCGTCCTCGGCGGGCGCTGGGGCGGGCGACTGGGGCGCCTTGGACGGTGCCTTGGCGGCGGGCTCGTCTGCATCGTCCTCGACCGGCGCTTCTTCGCCGGGGAAGCTCATCCTGCAGGCCTTGACCCACACGTCATAAACCGGATGTTCGACGACATTGGCTGCCGGATTTTCCTTGAACAGCCAGCCCGAAAACACCTGTCGCCAGCGTTCGGCCTCCGTCGTGCCCGGCGGGCGTTCGTTGACCAGCAACTGCACGAACGCGCCCTGGTCGGGATAGGTTTCCCACGGCGCGGTTTTTTCGCAGGCGCGCAGCCGGACGACGACCTTGCCGAAACGGATCGCCTCGCCGGGCTTCAGCTCGATATCGCGCGTTTGGCCGTTGCGCTTGTTGAGCAGGCCGAGCACGGCGACACGCTCCGCCATCGGTGTGCCCAGCGTTTCACCATCGGCGACGACGATCTTGTCATTGGTAGGTTGCGCCTTGCCCGATTTGATCGGGGCGACAGCTTCGTCTTCGCTGCCGGACCCGAACATATCGCATGCCGCCAGCGACGTCGCCAGCACGGGTAACAGCAGCAGGCCAAGCCTCATGATGCGTCGGGACTCCAAGCCTCGTAATCGCCGGTAGCCCGTGCCCGCCGCCCGCCGCGTTCGATGGCACCTGCCGGTCGATAGGCGCTGGCGGTACCGGTCAGGTTCGGCAGCGCCTCCGCCTCGAATCCGCGCACCGGCGGCAGATAGTCTTCAGGCTTGCCATCATGCGTTCCGTGCAGCCAGCCATGCCAGTCGGGCGACACCCGGCTTGCGTCATTCGCGCCATTGTAGATGACCCAACGACGCTTGCCGTCGGCAGACTCGAAATAGCGGTTGCCCTCGGCATCTTCACCGAAAGCCTTGCCCTTGCGCCAGCTATAGAGTGCAGTGCCAATGGTCGCACCGTCCCACCAGGTGAAGATTTTTCCGAGGATTCCCATGGCGCAGCGATTAGGGCGAACCGTCCCCTCGCGCAATCCCTATTTGCCTTGCCAAGCCACCCTGTCGCCTGCCGATATGCCAAGCTCCGACGACAATCCTCCGCGCAATTCCAGCACCGCGCCGACGGGTTCGCCCGACACCACCGACTCTTCGGAATAAGGGACGGTGTTCTCGGCGATGCTCTCGATCGTCCCGTTAGTGCGGACGAAAATGATGTCGAGCGGGATGACGGTGTTCTTCATCCAGAAGCTCGCGGGCCGGGGCTGCGGAAAGGGGAAGATCATCCCTGTATTGTCTGCCATTTCGGTGCGGAACATCATGCCCTTGGCCTGCTGCGCGGAACTGGCCGCGACCTCGACGGTGAAGGCGTGTGTTTTGGTGCCGCTGGTTATGCAGAGTGTGACCTGCTCCATGCCCGCAGCCGATTGCCCTCGCGATGCGCCCGCAATGCATCCTGCAACTTTGGTGTCGCCATTGGCGGGAATGGTACAGGCGGCCAGCAGTGCAAAGGCCAGCACGCCGGCTATTTTGGAACGGCCCAACGTCATTTCGTTGCTCTTCCCGTGTCTATTTTCGCGCAATTGATCGCGGCACCTCCTGCTTCCTTGATGAAGCAGGTGCCCTTGCCGCCAACAGTGATATTGCCCGAACCGCGATTGTAGATGTCGGTACCTTCCTCGACTGTCGCGGTAGACGTGGCGTTGCCGATATGCTCCAGCCGCAACTTGCGCATCTTGACCTTCGCGCCCTCGAACCCGCCGGCACCGTCGATGGTGACACGACCGTCGCGCACCACGCCGCCGCCGATATCGACCTTGCCGTTGCCGTTGATCGTCGCGGCAAACTGGTCAGCGGTCAGCTTGCCGATAGTCACCGAACCGTTGCCTGCAAGCAGCATCCGCGCCAGATTGGTCTGCCGCACTTCGGATATGGTCAAGGTCGCATTACCACTGACGGTAATATCCCTGATCGCCTGCGTGGTCAGCATCACTTTTACGGGCTCGGTAATCGGCACACCCTTGTTATTGTTGATGATATCCTGCAGGCGGATGCGAAGCGTAGTCCCGACACGCTCCAGCTTCAGCGATTCCAGCACGCGCTTGTCGCCGCTCGCGATGGCCGATGGCGATTTGCCCGTCGTCACGGTGACCCCGATATCGCCGATAACCACGATATTTTCGAAGCTTGCGACAAGCAGCTTGCGCTCGATAGCCTGCACAGGGCCGCCGTTGGCCACAGCCAGCAATATCAGCGCCCAAAACCTGCTATCCATCGCGCCATTCTCCTCAAAATGGGGATATGCCGCGACTTGCCCGCTGGGTCAAACGCTGAGCGTCAGGAACAACTCACCTTGCCCGAGCCCATACTCGACGAGGTGCATTTCGCCCCGCCAGTAACGCTGACATTGCCGCTGCCCGCAATCGAGGCATCGACCTTGCCGCTGGCGTTCAGTTTTACATCGCCAGACCCTGCAATCGAAACATCGGCGTCAGTCGCGATAAGACCGATGGCATCGACATTGCCCGATCCGGCGACTTCAAATTCGGCGCGGTCGACCTTGCCTGCAACGCTAACATTGCCCGAACCGGCAATGTCGCTTTCGAATTTCTTACCGGTAATAGCCGCGACCTTGGCATTGCCCGATCCGGCGAGTTCGACCGAAACTTCGTCGCCGCTCATCTCGTCGGCCGTAAAATCGCCCGATCCGGCGAGCGATGCCTTGGAGAGCGAAGGCGCGGTGACGGTGATGGTCACGCTCTTGCTGTCGTTGCCCCACCATTCGCCTTTCTCGCGGCCGATGATGATCGTGCCATTGTCCATGGCATAGCGCAGCTTGGCGATAGCATCGGCATCGCCCTCCGCCTTGATGGTGAAGGCATCGCCGGTGACAAAGACGACATTATCCGGCCCGACCGCCTCGATCTCGGTAAAGGAACCGGTGGTCGCGGCGGAGGTGGTGATGGGTTTGCCATCGGAAGAGAGCCTTTTGTCCTCGGCATTGACCGAGAAATTGCACCCGACCAGCGCCAGCGCGGCGAGGGGGAGAAGAAGGAAGGGGGATTTTTTCATTGGGGGAGCCTCCTATGTGTATTGTCATAATAATACAGCGAGTGGGGGCGGGGTGCAAGGGGGCAAAAAAAGGGCGCCCCGAAGGACGCCCTTTCAGCTTTCCGGTAAGGAAACTGGTTACTCGGCCTTTTCGTAGTACTGCGGCGCGGCTTCGTTGAGTACGGCGAGGATTTTCTGCAAAGCGGCCTTTTCGTCGGTCTTTTCCATCGCGGCGAGTTCGCGGGCGAGGCGGCTCGACGCGGCTTCGAAAATCTGCCGTTCGGAATAGCTCTGCTCGGGCTGGTCGTCGGGGCGGAACAGGTCGCGCGTCACTTCGGCGATCGACACCAGGTCGCCCGAATTGATTTTCGCTTCATATTCCTGCGCGCGGCGCGACCACATGGTGCGCTTCACGCGCGGCTTGCCGGTCAGCGTGTGCATCGCTTCCTTCAGCGTCTTGTCGCTGGAGAGCTTGCGCATCCCGACGCCTTCGGCCTTGTTGAAAGGCACGCGGAGCGTCATCTTTTCCTTTTCGAAGCGCAGCACGTAAAGCTGCAACTGCATTCCTGCAATTTCGCTGTCCTGCAGTTCGATTACACGGCCAACCCCGTGTTTGGGGTAAACCACATAATCGCCTACATCAAAAATCGCCGCGTTGGACGTCATAATACGACCTTTCTGGTTAATTCGGGTGATTTAGCTGGCGGCAACACTCTGTCGCCCATAGAAAATCGGTTCGTCCCTTGCGTTCAAGACTGGTTTGCTAATGGCGGAATAGCCAGTGCAAACGATGACCGTTTTCGGTCTGCCGACAATCATGTAACAGATTCGCAACAAAATTTCAAGGTTGCTTAATGAGGTGTCAATAGCGCGACTCGCGCCGACCTAAATGGCGCTCAATTTCCTTATGCGGCCATCCGCCTCGCTGTCATCGGCATTAAGCGGCTTGATGTCTGCAGAGTTCATCCAGCACAGGTCCATTGGCCCCAAGACGCGATCGTCGTGGCTGCGGATGGTTACCGGAAGGATCGGCTGATGGTCCTGCTCGTCGACCAGCACAGGATTGGACGGAGTACCCGTTCCCCATTTTTCGCCCCATTGACGAAGCGCGATCATCGATGGCAGGAGGTCGAGGCCCTTTTCGGTCAGGCGATATTCAACCTTGCGCCGGTCGTCTGGGCAAGGGGTGCGTTGCAGGATGCCGCTTTCGGTCAGGCGCGTAAGCCGGTTGGCAAGGATATTGCGCGCAATGCCGATCTCCGACAGGAACTCCTCGAAATGGCGTACGCGGTTGAACGCGGCGCGAAGAATCATGAACGACCATCGTTCGCCCATTGCCTCCAAGGCGGTCGGAAGGCCGCATGCGGCAATATCCTGCAGGGGTTCTCTTAGGCCCATAATATCATCCTCGTTGCGCAGCGTGAGCCGCCCGACAAAAAAATGCAACCGGAAATCAGTTTTAGGTTGCAACTTAAAACCTAATGCAATAGGTAGTGATTCGCAACTGGTTTTCCAGAGGCGCAAAACGAGGGAAAGGGACGGAAAGTTCCAGCCGGCGTTTTGCAAGACAGCAAAGCTGAAAAGGACAAGATTATGACCCTCTCCCATGTTTCCGCCCGCGCCGGTGCGCTGGCAGCCGCCGCCGTCCTCTCGACCTCGCTTCTTTTCGGCGTTGCCGGTCAGGCCCAGGCTGCAACCGCAAAAGGCCCCTATTACCAGGTCGAACTCGCACAGCCCGCCGCGTCGAAGCAGGAATTGCTGCGCAGCGTGTTCGTGAAGTGCGATGGCACCGCCTGCCGCGCGCCGATGGCTTCGACTGCACCTAAGAATATGTGCATCAGCATCGCGCGTGAATTCGGTGCAGTTACGTCCTTCTCGGCTGGAGACCGTGTTTTCACCGCTGATGAAATCGCTGCCTGCAACGGCCAGCAGAAGGAAGTGATCGCGAAGAACTAAGCGTTTCGCACAGAAATTTTTCGGCTCCTCTCTCCTCCTCACCCCCACGCCGCGTTTCTCTCGCGGCATCAGAGAGCCGAAACCCCTCAGCGCCGGATGACCTCGTGTCTTCCGGCGTTTTCTTTTGGTTTGAGCCATTTTCCTGTTGCATCGCAGCGCGAATGAACCAACCTAGCTCCATATGATGCGGCAATATGAACTGGTTGAGCGGGTCCGCGCTTATGACCCGGATGTCGATGAGGATCGGCTGAACCGGGCCTATGTCTACACCGTGAAGATGCATGGCAGCCAGAAGCGCGCCAGCGGCGACCCTTATTTCTCGCATCCGGTCGAAGTTGCGGGCCTGATGACCGACCTCAAAATGGATGAGGACACGATCATAACCGCCTTGCTCCACGATACAGTGGAGGACACGCTGACCTCGATCGAAGATGTCGAGGAGAAATTCGGCGGCGAGGTCGCACGGCTGGTCGACGGGGTTACCAAGCTCAGCAAGATCGAGGCGCAGACCGAGGATGAGCGTGCGGCGGAAAATCTGCGCAAATTCCTCCTCGCGATTTCGGACGATATCCGCGTGCTGCTGGTCAAGCTCGCCGACCGGCTGCACAATATGCGCACGCTGCATTATATCAAAAGCCCCGAAAAACGCCGCCGCATCGCCAAGGAGACGATGGATATCTACGCGCCGCTCGCCGAGCGGATCGGCATGTACGAATATATGCGCGAGATGCAGATGCTCGCCTTCCAGCAGCTTGAGCCCGAGGCCTATGAGACGATTACCGGGCGGCTCAAGCAGATCCGGCAAAAGGCCGATGTCGAGATTGACCAGATCAACCAGACAATAGGCTGGGAAATGGAGCAGGCCGGGCTGAAGGTCAAAGTGTCGGGCCGCGAGAAGCATCCCTATTCGATCTGGAAGAAGATGCAGGAACGCCATGTTGCGTTCGAGCAGCTGACTGATATCAACGCATTCAGAGTGATTACCGAGAACGAGGACGATTGTTACCGCGCTCTGGGCGTTCTCCACCGCCGCTGGCAGATGGTGCCCGGACGGTTCAAGGACTTTATCTCGACCCCCAAACGCAACGGTTACAAATCGATCCACACAACAATCATGTTTGCGAAGAATATGCGCGTCGAGGTGCAGATCCGCAGCCAGGACATGCACCGCTCCTCCGAATATGGTTTTGCCGCGCACTGGGCCTACAAGAGCGCAGAGCAGCCCGACGGGCAGGCGGGGTGGCTGCGCGACCTTATCGAAATTCTCGAAACCAGCCATGACGCCGAGGACATCCTCGAAAACACGCGGATGGCGATGTACCAGGACCGCATCTTTGCGTTCACACCCAAGGGCGCTTTGCACCAGCTGCCCAAGGGGTCGACGGTGGTGGATTTTGCCTATGCAGTGCACACCGATTTGGGTGACAAGACCGTGGGGGCGAAGGTCAACGGGCGGCACGTGCCGCTTCGCACGCAGCTCAACAATGGCGACATGGTCGAGATTTTGAAGTCGAAGGCGCAGGAGCCACAACCGACCTGGCTGAACTTCGTCACCACCGGCAAGGCACGCGCCGCAATCCGGCGGCATGTGCGACACCGCGAGAAGGACGAACTCGTCGCGATCGGGCGCAAGCTTTATGAAGACATCGTGACGCGGATGCCGGGCAAGATTGGCAAGAAGGCGCTCGACGCAGCAGTAACGCGGCTCAAGCTCGAAAGCGAAGAGGAGCTGATGCACCGCATCGGTTCTGGCAAGCTCTCCGACCGCGCGTTGATGGAAGCGCTGGTTCCGGGCTTCGAAGCGGACGGAGAGGGTGCAGACTTCCCCAGCCAGGAACGCGCCATCTCGATCCGCGGCCTGACGCCGGGCGTTGGCTATCATCTCGGCGATTGCTGCCATCCGATTCCCGGCGACCGCATCGTCGGCCTGCGCGCTCCTGGCCAGCCGGTCGAGGTCCATACCATCGAATGCGACCGGCTGGCGAGCGGCGTTGATGCCGACTGGGTGGACTTAAGCTGGGGGCAGGGAAGCGACGGCGCATCGGCGCGTCTGCGCGTCATCATCCACAACCGGCCGGGCACGCTGGGCGAGATTGCAGGCATTTTCGGTTACCATAAAGCGAACATCATCAACCTGCGCATGACCGCGCGAGATGTCGAATTCCACACCTTCGAGGTCGACCTAGAGGTGCATGATTTACAGCATTTGATGAGGATTATTTCGGCATTGAGGGCGTCGGAAGCGGTGGCGACGGCGGACCGGGTTTATGATTGATGCTGGCCTTGGCATCGATAATCCGGGTGTTTAATCACCCACGAACTTCATTCGCCGAATTCGACGGGACTTGATTTTCTCGCCGCCCAGCAAACTTAATTTGCCGCCTTTGCATCCGGCGGTCCCGCGTCCTCGTATCTGAAACCATGCCGGTCGTCAGGGTGGCAGGTTGAGGAGGACATCGATGAAAATTCTTGTGCAGTTGGCGGCAACGCCTTGTCGGGCGTGTATCGCCATGGCCTTGTTTGCAGTAACCGCAACGCAGGCGAATGCCGAAGAAATATCCAATGAAGCGGTCGACGTCGCGGGTACGATGCAGGATGCACCGTCGGGCGAACCTGCCGAGACCGAGACCTCCGGCGCCACCGAAACCGGTCGTTCCTTCCTTTCCGGCGGCGGGCGCTTGTTGCTGACGGGCGGCGTATCGACCATCGAAGGCGCTGGCGGCGGTGGTCTTGTGCCTTGGGCGTTGATCGGCGGCTATGGTACGCGCGACGAATTCGGGCTTTCGGCATTTGCGACGGGAGTCGATACGCGCGACTTCACGCTTGGGGCCTATGGCGGTGCGATCAACGTCAAAAATCGCTTGGAGTTGTCGATAGCGCGGCAGAATTTCAACCTTCGTTCGGTCGGCAACGTGCTGGCGCTGGGCAACCGTTACACGATCAGCCAGACGATTATCGGCGCGAAGGTGCGGGTTGTCGGCGACGCAGTGCTCGAACAGGATAGTTTTCTGCCGCAAATCGCGGTCGGCGCGCAGTACAAAATCAACGACAATGACGCTATTGTCGGTGGCGCACTTGGGCTGAAGCAGAAAGGCGTCGATTTCTATGTCGCCGCCACCAAGGTCATACTGTCGCAAAGCCTGCTGCTTAATGGCACAGTTCGACTGACCAAGGCCAATCAATATGGTATATTGGGCTTCGGCGGGCTTGGCGGGCAACAGCAGGGATACAAGCCGCAGTTCGAAGGCTCGGCGGCGCTGCTGCTCACCCGCAAGCTTGCCATAGGCGGCGAATTCCGGACCAAGTCCAACCGCCTCGAAGGGGCATTGGGCGGCACGTCTTTCCGCGAGGAAAACGCCTATGATGCATTCATCGCCTATGCGCCGGTGCGCAATGTTTCGCTGACGCTGGCTTATGCCCGGCTGGGGCAGATCGCGTTGCGCCGTCAGGATGGCGCTTACGCCTCGCTTCAAATCGGCTTCTGATAGCGCGCAATATTTAGGAGATTTCAGCATGAAGAGCATATTCGCAGCAACATTATTTTTGTCCGCAACTGCAATTACCGGCACGGCAATGGCCGCAGAACCAGCGGTAAGCGATCCGGACATCAAACCATCGGCACCGACTTTGCCGGTGATCACCGATGACACCGCCTTGTTCGAACAATTCGGGGGTCGCGAAGGCCTGAAGAGGATTATGGACGATGTCATGATACGCTGGCTGGCCAACCCGCGCACACGACCCTTTTTCGAGAATTCCGATCAGGCCCGCATCAAGGTGCAATTGGTGGAGCAATTTTGTGTCATCATGAAAGGCCCATGCGAATATTCGGGTCGGACAATGGCAGAAGCGCATCGGGGGATGAACGTCAACGAAGGTTCATTCTATGCACTGGTCGAAGAATTGCAGATTTCGCTGAACAAAATGGACGTGCCATTCCGCGCGCAAAACCGGCTTATCGCTGCGCTTGCCCCGATGCACCGCGATATCATCGACAAATAATCCGGTGAGGGCTGCATTCACCTTTTCGGCTGTTGTAGCAGCGCTGGCTTTTGCCGGCGCTGTTGCGGGCCAGTCTTCGGGCGGCGGCATCACGCAAGCGGCGGCCGGAGCAAAGCTTTATCAGTCGAGATGCGCGACTTGCCATAGTCCGACCGCAAACAAGATCGGCCCTGCGCACAAAGGCGTATTCGGGCGAACAGCGGCCAGTGCCCCGGGTTTCAAATACTCACCCGCGCTGAAAGCTTCGAAAATCACCTGGAATGCCGCGACGTTGGACAAATGGTTGAGCGGACCGCAAAAAATGGTCAAGGGCAGCAAGATGTTTCTCGTCGTTGCAAACGCCGAAGAACGCGCAGCGATTATTGCCTATTTGAAAACGCAGTAAGTCCGGAATTGCGCGTGAGGCGGACAGCCCGCCTCAATCCTCTGTCAAAACTTCCCCCGGTTCCGCATTTACAAAGCGCTTTGCGATCTCGAACCCGTGGCCTGCCCGTAGGAAGCCTTGCAACTGCTTTTGCCGTTTTTCGGGCGCTGCCGCTTCGTTCGCAAATGGCCCGATCCGTTTCCGCCGCGCAAAATTTTCGGCGGCGGTGAATTTGCTTTCCGCCATATGCTCCTTGGCCGGAACCGCGTCGGCCTCGCCGATGCCGCTGGCCCGGAGGTCTTCATTGAGACGGCGTTCGCCATAGCCTCGGCGGACGAAGGCACGGCTCCGAGCTTCGGCGAATACGGCATCGTTGATATAGCCTAGCTCGGCAAATTGCTCGACCAGCGCCGCGACGTCAGTGCGCCGTTCGCCGTCCCAACCGCGTTCGCGGATTTTGCGGGTCAGATAGGCACCGAGCTTGCCCGTCGTCGTCGCATATTTGCCTACATAATGCAGCGCCAATGCACGCAATTTCTCGTCATTCAGCGGCGGCGCCGGTTTTTTGGAGCGTGACCCATATCCCACGCCCTATTCTTGCCACAGTCGGGTCGAATTTTGAACTGGTATCGAGAGGTAAACCCGCCGGATAATAAAAATGTAACATGGGCCGGTCGCACGTATTGGCCCCAATGCTATGGGACCAAAAATGAGCGAACTCGTGAGCACGCCGACGCACGACGATCTGCCGCGCCGCCTTTCCGACTTTGCCACATTGGGTGAAGCGCTCGACTATGCCGCAACCGGCAAGCGCGGCCTCAATTTCCATGACATGCGTGGCAAGCTGGCGCGGCCTTATCCCTATTCGGAGATGCGCAAAGATGCCCTCGACATGGCATATCGGCTTATCAGTCACGGCGTCAAAAAGGACGACCGCATCGCCTTGGTCGCCGAAACCGGGACCGATTTTGCCGCGTTGTTCTTCGGCTGCGTATATGCGGGCGCATGGCCGGTGCCATTGCCGTTGCCCACTTCGTTCGGTGGCAAGGAAAGCTATGTCGACCAGCTTTCTGTCCAGTTGAAAAGTTGTGACCCGAAGATATTGTTTTTCCCTGCCGAACTTGCCGAAATGGCGGGCGAAGCGGCGGCCAATTGCGGTGTCGAGGGCCTTGACTGGGAAAGCTTCGGCGGGCGTATCGCGCTCAAGGCCGAATTGCCCACCGCCACCACCGACGAGATTTGCTACCTGCAATATTCGAGCGGTTCGACCCGTTTCCCACATGGCGTGGCGGTCACGCATCATGCCTTGCTCAACAATCTTTCGGCACATTCTCACGGCATGGAAGTGACGCAGACCGACCGCTGCGTCTCCTGGTTGCCCTGGTATCACGACATGGGTCTTGTCGGCTGTCTCCTCTCGCCAATCGCCAATCAGGTGTCGGCAGATTATATGAAGACCGAGGATTTTGCCCGCCGTCCGCTGGCATGGCTCGATGTCATCAGCGCCGCCGACGGTACGGTTATCAGCTATTCGCCGACCTTCGGCTACGATATCTGCGCGCGCCGGATTTCGAGCCAGAGCCATGTGGGCGACCGTTTCGACCTGTCGAAATGGCGGCTGGCGGGTAATGGCGCGGACATGATCCGGCCCGATGTCATGCAGGCTTTTGTAGACGCCTTTGGCGATGCCGGGTTCAAGGCGTCGTCCTTCCTGCCGAGCTACGGCCTCGCCGAAACCACGCTGGCGGTCTCCATCATGCCACCCGGTGAGGGCATTCAGGTCGAGTTGGTCGAGGAAACCGAACTGACCGGCCATGCCGGAGCCGCCGACCGTCCGACGCGCTATCGCGCCATCGTCAACTGCGGCAAAGCGGTGAAAGACATGACCATCGAGGTCCGCGACGAAAACCGCCGTCCGTTGCCTGACAAGACCATCGGCAAGGTCTGGTGCACCGGGCCGTCGCTGATGAAGGAATATTTCCGCGACAAGGAATCGACCGATGCCTGCCTCGTCGATGGCTGGCTCGATACTGGCGACATGGGCTATTTGTCGAATGGCTATATCTATATCGTCGGCCGCGCCAAGGACATGATCATCATAAATGGTAAGAACCATTGGCCGCAAGACATTGAATGGGCGGTGGAACAATTGCCGGGATTCAAGGCCGGCGACATAGCTGCCTTCGCCATGACCACGCCAGGCGGCGAGGAAACGCCCGCCGTGCTCGTCCAGTGCCGTACCACCGACGAAGCCGAACGCGCCAAGCTGCGCGAACAGATCCGCGACAAGGTGCGCTCTGTCACTGGCATGAACTGCGTTGTCGAACTCGTGCCACCGCGGACATTGCCGCGTACCAGCTCGGGCAAGATGAGCCGTGCCAAGGCACGCAACCTTTATCTCTCAGGCGAGATTCAGCCTTACGCAATTGCCGCCTGATTTTTGCTCCGAATTGGAGTGAAAGTGCAGCTTGTAGTTAATATACGGTAAAGCCTTGCAATCGTTGATATTGCAGGATAATTTTACATCCATCGGGCGTATTTCTCACCCGCTGATTACCTTTGAGTAAGGTGTTGCCCGTAAATATGACGGGTGATCAGAAAAGACGCTTCTTTAGAGCTTCCAACCGACCTGTCGTTCAAGGCATTGTTAGGCCTTGCCGAGCCTGTTGGGCTGGACGGGGACGTCATGCGCGGACTGCAGGCAAAGACGATGCGCAAGCGCACGACTTTGCGCGTCTCCCTGAACCTGCTGTTCGCGATATTTGCAATCTTTCTCTATCAGGGCGTTGCGCCAGTCTGGGCCTTGGCTAGCTGGGCGGCGCTGTTCGGCGGGTTTCATCTCTATTCCTTCCATCAGTTCGGTACGAAATGGGTGTGGGACAGGCCGCAACTCAATCGCGAGGATGTGAAAAAGCTCAACACCCATTCGGCAATTACGGCGATGATGTGGGGCTCCGCCTTCGGATTTCTCGGGTCGAGCGGGACGATCATGGAGCTGCTCGGCCTTTGGTCGATCGTCCTCGGCATGATGGTCTATGCCTCTTTGCTGCTGCCGACGGCGCCAATGGCGGCAACCATTTTCATTGGCGTTACCAGCCTCTGCGCCGCGCTCGGCTTCGTTTATCATGGCGGCTATTATCTCGCCGTTGCCGCAACTGGAATCGGTGCATTGCTGATCATGGCCTGTTTGCGCTCGGCCAGGGCGCAAATCCTCTTCGAGGTAGCGAACACCATCGTCCAGGAAAAATCAGAAACGGTGAGCCTGCTGCTCCGCGAGTTCGAAGACAGCGGTGCCGACTGGTTGTGGCAGACCGACACCTCGCGCTGCGCCACGCATGTTTCGCCGCGCTTTGCCTATGCCTTGGGCGAAGAAGCAAAGGCAATAGAAGGCCAGCCATTGCTAAAACTGATCGCGGGCGATGCATGGGAAAAGGGGCAATATCCCGATGCGCTGCACGATCTGGCGGACCGCCTCAAGCGCCGCGAGTCTTTCAGCAACCTGATCGTCCCGGTCACAATCAAGGGCATAACGCGCTGGTGGGAATTGTCCGCCTCGCCGCGTAATTCCGAAGACGGCGCTTTCCTGGGCTTTCGTGGCGTGGGATCGGACGTGACCGAACAGCGCGAATCCGCCGACAAGATTTCCCACCTGGCCCGGTTCGATACGCTGACCAGCCTGCCGAACCGGCTGCAGCTGACCGAGACATTGGCGGAGGCTTTGACCGATGCCGACAAATGGCGGCGCAAATGCGGGTTCCTGATGATCGACCTCGATCGGTTCAAGGCTGTCAACGATACCCTTGGGCACCCGGTCGGCGACCGTCTGCTGGCACAGGTCGCGCGGCGTTTGCAGCTCATCATGAGCGATAATGAGCTGTGCGGGCGGTTGGGCGGCGATGAGTTTGCCGTGGTCATCAAGGATGCGAGCGACCCCAAATATGTCGCTACGCTCGCACGTCGGCTGATCGACAGCCTGTCGCGGCCTTACGAGGTCGACCAGAATACGCTCTACATCGGTGCCAGCGTAGGCAGCGCTTTGGGGCCGGTCGATGGGCGCACCGTAGAATTGCTGATGCGCAGTGCCGACCTTGCGCTGTACCGGTCGAAAGACCAGGGCGGCAATGCGCATCATAGCTACCAGCACAAGCTGCACGCCAATGCTGAAGAACGGCGGTTGATGGAATTCGAACTGCGGGCGGCACTCGAACGTGAGCAGCTGCATGTCGAATATCAGCCGGTAGTCAATGCCGATGGCGACAACATCCTTGTAGGCTTCGAAGCGCTGCTGCGTTGGAATAACCCCAAATTCGGAAATGTCTCGCCCGCGAAGTTCATTCCCGTTGCCGAGGACGCGAGGCTGATTGTGCCCATTGGCGATTTTGTACTTCGCCGATCATGTAAAGACGCGATGAGCTGGCCGGAATCGACGCGGGTCGCGGTCAATATTTCGGTGGACCAGTTGACTAGCACCAATTTCGTCGAGACGGTGATTTCTGCATTGCACGACAGCGGCCTGCCGGCCTGGCGGCTGGAGCTCGAGGTGACTGAAAGCATTTTCCTGCGCGACGGAACGCTGGCGGTGCAAGTGCTCGACCGCTTGCGCGGGCTGGGTATCAAATTGTCCCTGGACGATTTCGGAACCGGATATTCGTCACTGGGCTATTTGCGAAACGTCCGGTTTGACACGATCAAGATTGATCGCAGCTTTGTGCAGGGCGCGGCGAAGAACAAGGCGGAAAGCCTTGCCATCATTCGCGCCGTCGTTGCGCTGGCGGACAGTCTGAATATCGCGACCACCGCGGAGGGTGTCGAAAACGAGAGCGAGCTGGCGATGATCCAGCAGCTCGGGTGCAAGAAGATCCAGGGCTATTATTTCGGCCGCCCAATGGTCTTTGCCGACAGCCTCGCGCTGTTCAAGGGGCCGCAGCGATACGTCGCCTGACAGTTTAGAGAATTTCCAGAACTTTGTCTTGAGGGCGACAGAGTCGAACGCCCTTGCGCGTTTCGACAAAGGGTCGTTCGACCAATATCGGATGCTCGACCATTGCGTCGAGGATGGCATCGCCAAGTGCCCTGTCAATTAGACCGAGTTCTTCGGCTGGCGAGCCTCGGGTCCGCAGGGCATCGCGCGGTGAGAGGCCAGCATCGCGGAACAGTTGTTCGAGCTTTTCGCGGGTAAAGGGTGTTTTGCGATACTCTATGACTTTGACTTCGACGCCCGCCGTTTCGTTCAATATCGCAAGCGTCTTGCGCGAGGTGCCGCAGTCGGGATTGTGCCAGATGGTCGCTTTCATGTGACGTTTATCCCTTCGTTCGTCTGGCTGTCATTAGCGCGGTAGCGGGGTGAAGGAAAATTCTTTTCGGTTCCCTATTTTTCCAATTGCATTTGATAATCGGTCGCAATAGTGCGGGGCCACTCGCTGCGACTCATTCTCAATTAACAGAAAAGATGTTATCGATGCACCGTCCTGGATATTCCTTCATTGCGCTGGCAATGGCCATCGCCACGCCGTTTCCTGCTTTCGCCGGGGACATGGCGATTGACGACAACGCGAATGAAGACGGCCGCACGATTATCGTCACCGGCGCAAGCGACGGCTACGTCGCCTCCAATTCGGTAACCGCGACGAAGACCGACACGCCGCTGCTCGACACGCCGCAGACGATCAATGTCGTGACGCGCGAACAGCTCGACGATCAGGCGCATCATTCGCTGGGCGATGTGCTGCGCTATGTTCCCGGTACGACGGTGGGGCAGGGCGAGGGCAATCGCGACCAGATTACCTTGCGCGGGCAGAACACCACCGCCGACTTCTTCCTCGACGGTGTGCGCGACGACGTGCAATATTATCGCGGGCTCTACAATATCGAGCGCGTGGAAATCCTCAAAGGCCCGTATGCGCTGATCTTTGGACGCGGTGGCGGTGGCGGGATCATCAACCGCGTGCAGAAATCACCTCAGGCGGGCGGCGTATTTTACGCCGGACAGGCAAGCATCAACAGCTTTGGCGCTTACGACCTTTCTGCCGACCTGAATGCGCCATTGGGCAAAAATGCGGCGGTGCGGCTCAACGCCGTTTACGAGAATTTCGACAATCATCGCGATTTCGTCGGTGGCGAACGTTATGCGTGGAACCCCTATCTGGCCGTGTCGCTCAGCCCCGACTGGAAGCTTGGACTATCCTACGAATATGTGAACGACGACCGCACCACCGACCGCGGTGTGCCGTCGATTGCAACGGCTGCGGGTCAGCCGAACCGTCCGATCACCGGCTATCGCAACCAGTTTTTCGGCATTCCCGGCGTCAATGTCACCGAACTCGAAGCGCATATCGCAAGGTTGCGGCTCGACGGTCAATTGTCGGAAAACCTCTCATTCACCGGCAATGTGCTCTATGGCGATTATGACAAGATTTACGTCAACGTCTTTCCTAACGGCGTAGCTACTGCACAGAACGGAACGGTCGCTTTGTCGTCCTATAGCGACCCGACAACACGCGAAAATTTCATCGCGCAGGGCAATCTGGTGTGGAACGTCAACACGGGATCACTGGCGCACAAGTTCCTGTTCGGCATCGAATATGGTGACCAAAAATCGGCCAATGCACGGTTGAACGGGACGTTGTCCAATTCGACATTCAACCTTATCACCCGCGTTTTTCCGGCGGTCAATTTCAACATCCCGAACCGCGACACCGTGTCCGATGTCGAATTCTTCTCGGCTTATGTGCAGGACCAGATCGAAATCGGCGAGCATCTGGAGCTTGTTGCAGGGCTGCGTTATGACAGTTTCGACATTAGCGGTATCGACCTTTTCCCGGCTATCGACCGACCTTTTGCGCGCAAGGACGACAAGATCAGCCCGCGTGTCGGCCTGATCGTCAAACCGCAGGAAAATATCTCGATCTACGGCAGCTACAGCCAGTCGTTCCTGCCGCGATCGGGCGATCAGTTTCTGACGCTGTCGACCACGCAGCAGAATCTCGCGCCCGAAAAGTTCACCAACTACGAGCTGGGCGCGAAATGGGATATCCGGCCTGACCTGAATGTCACGCTCGCGCTGTTCCAGCTTGAACGTACCAACGCTACGACACCCGACCCCGTAAATCCGCTGGTAACGATCAACGTCGGCAAGACACGGACGAAGGGTGCCGAGCTATCGGTCGCCGGACGCATCACCCCGCAATGGCAGGTTTCGGGCGGGTATAGCTACCAGGATGCAGCACTCGCCGGGAACGACTTCGTCCGTTTGGGGCAGGTGCCCAAGCATCAGGCGAGCCTGTGGAACCGTTACGATTTCACCGACGCATTTGCTGCCGGTATCGGCGTCATCCACCAGTCGAGCCAGTTTGCGGCCATTCGGACCATAGCGACAACCACGCGCCTGCCATCCTTCACCCGTGCCGATGCCGCGCTCTATTACGCTGTCAGCGATGCGGTGCAATTGCAGGTCAACGTCGAAAACTTGTTCGACACCGAATATTTCTCGGACGCGCACAATAATTTCAACATATCGCCGGGTGCGCCAATCAACGGGCGCTTCACGGTTCGCGCGAAATTCTAATCCGGTACTGCCAGCGCCGCCATGTGCGCCCTCGCATTTTCGACATAATGCGCGACGCCGATGCGCATCCCCATGATCGCGGCATCGTCGAGTTCGCGGACGAAGCGGGCGGGCGAGCCTGCCCATAATTGCCGCGCTTCGATGCGTTTGTTCTGGGTCAGCATCGCGCCGGCCGCAAGCATGGCGTCGCCCTCGATCACCGCGCCGTTCATCGCCGTGGCGGATAGACCGACAAAAGCGCGATCGTGCAGGACGCAGCCGTGCAGCATCACATTGTGGCCGACCAGAACATCGTCGCCGATTATGGTCGGATAACCATCGGGCACGCCGGGCATCGGGCCGTCACAATGGACGACGCTGCCGTCCTGGATATTGCTGCGCGCGCCGATGACAATGCGGTTCACTTCCGCGCGGACCACGCAATTATACCAGATGCTCGCCTCCGGGCCGATGGTGACATCGCCGATGATCCGGCAACCCGGCGCGATAAAGGCGCTATCGTCGATGACCGGGGTCTTGCCATGAACGCTTATGATGGAAACGTCGGGGCGGAATATCGTCATAATGTGTTCCAGAACGAAAGATGTGGCAGCACCGAGGCATAATCGTCAGTCCACGCGCGGGTCGTGCCCGGCGGATCGAGCATGATCCATTGCGTCGGATTATAGTAACGGTCCTTCTTCGTATCGACCTTGCCGGTAAGCTGCGCCAGCTTTGCGGCATCGGGGCTAAGCGCGATCCATTGTGAGGCGCGGCTGCCCGCAGCAACCAGCGCGTCAGTCGGGCTGTCATGGCGGAGCGCGGCGTGCCAGCCGTTCGCTTTTGCTTCGGCGGCAATCACAGGGTTCAGATCTATGTAACGGTTCGAGATATGGACCAGCAAAACGCCATCGGGTCCCAAGGCGCGGCGATAGGTGGCGAATGCTTCCTTGGTCATCAGGTGCAACGGGATCGAGTCCGAAGAAAATGCATCGAGCGCCAATATGTCGAATTTGCCCTCGGTCACGTCGGCCAATGTCAGCCTCGCATCGCCCAGCGTGATATCGACGTCGGGCGCGCAGCGGTCGATGAATGAAAAGACTTTCTTCTCGCGTGCGATTTCGATCATCAACGGATCGATTTCGAAAAACTGCCAGTTCTGGCCTGGCCTACGATAGCAGGCGAGTGTGCCGGTACCGAGGCCGACCACGCCGATGCTGGCATCGGGCCCGTAAAGTCGCGGCGCCGCAATCAGGGCGAGGCCCACGCCCGATGTCTCGGGATAGTAGCTGATCGGCCGTTTCGGATCGTCGAGCAACTGCATCCCGTGCATCGTGGTGCCGTGCATCAGCCAGCGGACCCTGCCATCTTCCGAAGAGTCGATCTTGTAAGTGCCGAAATAGCTGCGCATCCGGCCGCCGTCCACGCTCGCCTTTATGTTGTTCCACCCTCCGCTGATGGCGAGCACGCCAGCCATCGCTGCGACAAAGGGCCAGCGGAAACCCGCCACCGCGACGCCCAGTGTTACCACGGTGGCGGCCATAATAATCTTTTTCAAGCTTGCTTCATCGGGTTCGGAAATACCGCCCCATACGCCAATTGCGAGCGCAACAAGGCCGATAACTGCGATAGCCCATTTCAGCTTGGGATCACGATGGTCGAATTCGAAGAGAGATAGTTTCGGCATTAGCAACGCTGCGAGTAAAATCAGGATCGGATGTTCCCATGTCCAGTCGAACAGCAGTGGCGCGACAATGGCGCAGAAAAACCCGCCGATGACTCCGCCGACCGACATCATCAGGTAAAAGCCGGTAAGCTGCGATGCGGCGGGACGGGTGCGATACATTTCATTGTGCAGCGCTACCGCGACGAAGAAGAGCAGGCTGAGTGTGGCAGCTGCGCCGTTGATCGCAGCCTTACCACCGGCGATGAACACAAAGGCGCCTGCGACGACGAGCACAACTGGCGCGAAACGGCTGATCCAGTATGCGGGGCGCTGGTTCTCGGCGAACGCGATGCTGAAGCTGAGCAGATAAATGCCGAGCGGGATGACCCAGAGCAACGGCATCGCCATCAGGTCGGTGGTGAGATGCGAGGTGGTCGAAAGCATCAGGCCCGATGGCACGGCGGCGAGAGCGATCCAATAGAGCCGTCTGCGCCAGCTGATCGGTGGGGTGGATTCCTCTATTTCGGGAACCGATACGGTAGCGCTGTTGCTGCGCCAGACCAGCAGCGCGCAAGCCGCAACCAGCGCCATGAGCAGCAGATAGATACTGCTCCAGATCCATGTCTGGCTGTTGAGCGCGGTGAAGGGTTCGACGATCAGCGGATAGGCAATCAGCCCTGCGAAGCTGCCGATGTTCGACGCGGCATAGAGGGCATAAGGCTCGCCTTCATTGCCAGCAAAACCGTACCAGCGCTGCATCAACGGGGCCTGCGCGGCGACGACGAAGAACAGCGGGCCGATGGAGGCGACCAGAAGCCACGGCACCCAGAAAATGGGTGAGCCATTAGCTGGCATATTGAAGGAAGCTAGGCCGAGGGGGAGCCACAGCAGCGCCACCGCGAACAGGGCAAGATGAATCATCGCCTGTCGCCGGACCGGCTCTCTCGACAGTCGGTGGGCATAGGCATAGCCCGCCAGTAGCAGTGCCTGATAGACCAGCATCGCACTGTTCCATACCGCAGGCGCGCCGCCCAAGCGTGGAAGCGCCATGCGCGCGATCATCGGCTGAACGAGGAAGAGCAGGAAGCTGCCTGTCAATATGGTGAGCAGGAACAGCGTGTGGCTGCCGCCGCGTTTCGTATTTTCCATTTGGTTAGCCTTGAAGGAGGCGCGCGGCGTGGGCCGCATGGTAGGTCAGTACCCCTGAGCAACCGGCGCGTTTGAAGGCAAGCAATGTTTCGAGCACCAGCGCGTCACGTTCGCCTGCGCCCGCTGCGGCAGCGGCCTCAATCATCGCATATTCTCCCGATACCTGATAGGCGAAGACGGGGATGTCGAAGCGTTCTTTCACGCTGCGGACGATGTCGAGATAGGGGAGGCCGGGTTTCACCATCACACTGTCGGCACCCTCTGCAATGTCCATGGCGACTTCGCGTAAAGCTTCGGTCGCATTGGCTGGGTCCATCTGGTAGCCCTTTTTGTCGCCTTTCAGCAGCCCCCGCGAGCCGACGGCGTCGCGGAACGGGCCATAAAAGGCGCTGGCATATTTGGCGGCATAAGACATGATTTGGACGTTAGTATGTCCATTCATTTCGAGCGCCTTGCGGATCGCACCGATGCGGCCGTCCATCATGTCCGAGGGTGCGATGATGTCCGCGCCTGCCTCGGCCTGGTTGACCGCCTGATCGACCAGCACCGCGACGGTTTCGTCGTTGAGGACATAGCCTGTATCGTCGACCAGCCCATCCTGTCCATGTGCTGTGTAGGGGTCCAGCGCGACGTCGGTCAACACACCGATCCTGTCGCCGTGGGCTTCCTTAATGGCGCGGATTGCGCGGCACATCAGGTTATCAGGATTGAGCGCTTCAGCCCCGTCGTCATTGCGGCGGTCGGCTTGAGTATTTGGGAACAGGCCCAGACAGGGGATGCCGAGGTCGATGGCCTCTGCGGCGCGCACGACGATTTGGTCGACCGACCAGCGCGATACGCCAGGAAGCGTACTTATCGGTTCCTCAACGCCTTCGCCCTCGGTAACAAACAATGGCCAGATCAGGTCCGCTGGGGTCAGCGTATTTTCTCGCACGATCGCTCTGGCCCAAGGCGTGGCGCGGCTGCGGCGGAGGCGGGTGTTGGGAAAGCTTGGGGTGTCGCTCATCGGCCCTGCTTAGCGAGGCAGTGCCGCAACCTCAACGGCTTATCCGCGAGGGCTGCGTCCGTCCAAACGTTGCGTCAGCCGATCGATTTCGCGCTTCGGTTCTTCCTTGACGCGGCTCGTTGGTTTGAGCGGCGTCAAAGCCGCGCCCGCGCGAACCGATTTGAGGTTGTTCAATTTGCGTTTGAATTGCGCGAGGTCGTTGCCAGAAAGCTGCGCGCGCTGGGTGAATTTGACTGACATCGGGTTGACCGCACGGCCACCGCGATAGAGTTCATAGTGCAAGTGCGGCCCGGTCGAGAGGCCGGTGGAACCGACATAGCCGATAATCTGCCCGCGACGCACATTTGTGCCTGAGGACACGGCAAAGCGGCTCATATGGCCGTAACCCGAGGCGAGGCCGCCGCCGTGGTTGATCTGGACGAAGTTGCCATAGCCGCCTTTGCGGCCCGCATAAACCACTTTGCCGTCAGTTACCGCGTAGATTGGCGTGCCATGGCCTGCCTTGAAATCGAGACCTGCGTGCATGCGGCTGTAACCAAGGATCGGGTGGCGGCGCATACCGAATCCCGAGGTAATCCCACCATTGACCGGACGGCTGAGCGCACCCTTGGATTCGCCGACGCCCGAGGCTTCGAACCACTGGCTATTGTCGCCCACCGACCATTTCAACATCTGGATCGTCGATTTACCGTCGCGGTCGATGCCCGCGTAGAGCAAATCGCCGACTTTCACTTCGCCGGTTTCGGCACGTTTGTAATCGATGATGATATCGAATTCATCGCTGGCGCGGATCGAGGCGATCGAGGTGCGTCCGGCGATAACCTTCAGATAGGACTGGATAGCATTGGCGGGTGCCCCTGCGGCGCGGGCCGAACGGTAAAGGCTGTCGCCGACTGTGCCGCGGATGCGAAGTGGGGTTTCGTCGACTGAAATCGGCTTGCGGGTCAAGCGTAGCGCGTTGCCAGCGCGGTTTACTTCAAGGTTGAGGTCGAAGCGGGCGCGGAAGGCAACCGACTCTAAAGGCCGTGCCTGGTTTCTGGACGCGCGTTTGCCGAGCACAATCTCGATCGGCGTCCCGGGGTCTATCTCGCTCAACGAGGTCACGTCCGACACCATCGAGGCCACATTCGATGCCTCGCCGCCGCCAACCCCGGCGCGTTGCAAGACGCGGGCAAAGCTGTCGCCTCGGCCCAATGTTGCGGTCAGTTCGATACGCGGCCGTTCGGGGCTGCCCGCGAGCGGAACCACCGCGTCGGTCGCCGCCATGCGTTTGCCGCTGTCGCTGCCATAGGCAATCGGCATGATCATCTGCGCGCGCGCTTCTTCAAATTCGGATTCGGTCGGAATCGGCGGTTGCGCACCGTAAACGGGGCCAAAATCGGGGAGCAGGGCGATCGCCAATACGCTCAACGTCGTCAACGTGCCCAGCCCGCGAAACCAGCGGATCGAACCGATATCTTCACCAAGGTCGGGAACGAGTTCAAGCTCGGCCAAACGGTCGCGCCAGCCGCGCTCGGGCGTCTGGCGCATCGGCGCGATCATCGCATCGGCAAGCGTCACGCTGCCCTGCGAACCGGCCACGGCAAAGCCCATGTCCTTGCCTTCAAACATCCCGATTTAACCCTCGCAACCCCTGTCCCCACATACCCGGACATTCTTATGCCCAATTCCCTGTGAGCGTATATGGTTAAAGTCAATTTAACAGCGGAGGGCATTCCCGTTACATGCGGCCAAATGTGTAAATTCGCCGACCGGCGACTCGTCGCGTTGCCGCGCGAATTTAACCGCTTCATTAAACCGGCCGCGATGCTATGGATTATCGCATAGGAGAGGGTGGAATGGGCGACGAACGCATAGAATTTTTCTACGACCTTTCGAGCCCGTGGACCTACCTCGCCTTCAATAATATGGGCGGCGTTTTGGAACGAACCGGCGCAATAATGCGATTGCGACCGATATTGGTCGGCGGGGTGTTCAATGCGGTAAACCAGTCGGTCTATGCGGCGCGCGAAGCGACTGATAACCGCAAGCTCAAACATTCTTGGCGCGTGTTGAAGGATTGGGCCGCATTGGCGGGCGTAGAACTGAACTTTCCGTCACAATATCACCCGGCAAAGAGTGTAAATGCAATGCGGATGGCTTGTGCATTGGCCGACGACCAAGCTACTTTGCAGGGATTTAGTAAAGCGGCGTTTGAAAGCTATTTCGGGCGACAGGAGAATCTGGACGACCCCGATGTGCTGGTTGCGGTTGCGAACAGCATCGGTCTAGATGGCGACGTTATTCGCAATCGTTCGCAAAATGACGAGGTGAAAGCGCTACTCCGCGCCAACACCGAAGAAGTCATCGAACGCGGCGGCTATGGTTCGCCGACGATCTTTGTCGACCGCACACGCATGTATTTCGGCAACGACCAGTTGCCGCTGGTGGAATTTGCCCTGAAGGAACAAGCAGCATGAACGACCGCGTCAGAATCACTCTCGAAAATCACGTCGCCGATGTGCGGCTGACCCGCGCGGACAAGATGAATGCGCTCGACCCGGCGATGTTCGAAGGGATTATTGCGGCGGGCGAGGAGCTTGCGGGCATGACAGGCGTGCGCGCGGTGGTGCTGTCGGGCGAGGGACGCAGCTTTTGTGCTGGGCTCGACATGGCGAGCATGGCGGGTGGGGGTGCCAGCGCGAGTGCCGGGCTCGGCACACTCACCGACCGGACTCATGGCAATGCAAACACCTTCCAGCAGGTGGCGATGCTCTGGCGCAAATTGCCGATGCCGGTGATCGCGGCGGTGCATGGTGTATGTTTCGGCGGCGGCTTACAGATTGCCAGCGGCGCCGACATCCGCGTGGTCGCGCCCGATGCACGGCTAGCGGTGATGGAAATGAAATGGGGGTTGATCCCCGATATGGGCGGCTATGCGCTTTGGCGCGGGCTGGTGCGCGACGATGTGTTGCGCGAACTGACCTTCACCAACCGCGAATTTTCAGGGGCTGAAGGCTTGGACCTCGGTTTTGCGACCTATGTCGACGAAAACCCGCACGCCCGCGCGATAGCCATCGCGCACGAAATCGCCAACCGCAATCCCGAAGCGATGCGCGAGGCAAAGGCATTGTTCAATGAATTCGCCGATATGGACGAAGATGCGATCCTGATGGCTGAGAGCGTTCGACAAGCAAGGGTTATCCGCACGCCCAACCAGGTCGAAGCAGTTATGGCAGGGATGCAAAAGCGTGCGGCGACGTTCGTCGATTAGCTATTTGTACATGCCCTCGCGCAGGTTGATGCCATGCTCGACCCACATTTTCATCGCGCAGAGCATTTGTGACCAGCCCATGCAATTGCCATAGGACGCCTGCAGTCCGCTCTCGGTTTCGTGCCAGCCTTCCTCGACGATGCGCACCAGCGTTCGGCTATCATTGTCGAGGCTTTTGAAGGTCATTGTGACCATAGTCATGTAGCCAGCGCCCCTGATTTCGCTACCTTCGGCAATCGGATCGCCGTCATTGGCTTCCCATTTGAACACGATCTTTTCGTTGGTAACAACCTCAATAACCTCGACTGGAAAAGCGCCCGGAAAGTCGTGAAAGTCCCATGTGACCGTTTTTCCGGTCTCAAGCCGTCCCTGGGCACCCCCTGTAGTGAAATAGTTGGATAGCTTTGTGGGATCGACCACTGCTTCGAACACTTCGGCCACCGGCTTCGAGATATGGGCGGATACATTGAATTTGAGATCCATCGATTTTCTCCTTGAGTCGCATCTTATTATGTTATAAAAATATAACATGTCAATCGCGGAGAAATATGATCTGGTTTTCAAGGCGCTGGCCGCACCGGTTCGGCGGCAAATACTGGACGATTTGCGCGACCAGCCGCTGACCACCGGCGCGCTGTGTGAGCATTTCGGGGATATCGATCGTTGCACGGTGATGCAGCATCTGAAAGTATTGGAAGCGGCCGATCTTATCATTGTCGAGCGGCGCGGCAGGGAGCGGTGGAATCACCTGAACCCGCTGCCGATCCATGCCATCCACGAACGTTGGATCGGCCCGCATGCGAAGGCAGCGGTGGCTAAGCTGGCGAAGCTGAAAATGGACCTGGAGCGCTAGCTCGTAACACGAAGGCGCTCGAATTCCTGCCGTAGGTCTTCGGGTAATGGCGTCGGGCCATTTTCATCGGTCAGCACGATCGTGGTAATACAGGTCGCCTTGCACTCGCCGCCCTGGAATGCTGCCGAGGCGATGTCCCAGCTGCTGGTGCCGACGCGCAAGATGCCGCTGGCGACATCGACATGCTCGGGAAAATGCGCTTCGGCGATATAGTCGAGATTGACGCTGACGATCAGCCAGCGTTGCCCGGGTGCTCGGCGTTGCACTTCAATGGCGTGGTTGAACATGCCGCGGCCATGCTCGAACAAACCCGCCATCGCCACATTGTTGATATGGCCGAGCAGGTCCATGTCGGCGAACCGCGTTTCGGTTTTGTGGTGGAACGGGTAATTGGCGGGGTCGAGTTGCCAGGGTTGGGGTTTGGGCACTTACAGTCCCCGCCCGATCAGTTCCTTCATGATCTCGTTGGTGCCGCCGAAAATCCGCGTGACGCGTGCGCCGCGCCACATGCGGGCGATGGGATATTCGTTCATATATCCTGCCCCGCCATGCAGTTGCAGGCATTTGTCGACGATTTCCCATTGCAGCTCGGTGTGCCAGAGCTTGGCGGCTGCGCCTTCCTCGGCCGTGAGTTCCTTTTTGTAATGACGGTTGAGAGCCCAATCTAGGTGCGCCCAACCGACCTGGAGCTTGGACTTCAAATCGGCGAGTACGAAGCGGGTGTTCTGGAAATCGAGCAGCGGCTTGCCGAACACCTTGCGGTCGCGCGCGAAGGCGACGGTTTCGTCGAACGCCTTCTGGCTGGAGGCCATTGCGGACACAGCAATCGACAGGCGTTCTTGCGGCAGCTCGCTCATCAGGTAGATGAAGCCTTTGCCTTCTTCGCCCAGGCAGTTGGTCATCGGTACACGGACATCTTCGAAGAACATTTCCGAGGTGTCGGCCTCGTCCATTCCGATCTTGTCGAGATTGCGTCCGCGCTTGAAACCTTCGCGGTCAGCCTCCACCAGCACGATCGACATGCCCTTCCATGCGGGCTGGATTTCGGTGTCGGTCTTGACGCAGACGAGTATCAGATCGGCGTTCTGTCCGTTCGTGATGTAGGTTTTCGAGCCGTTGATGACATAATGATTGCCGTCCTTCTTGGCGGTGGCCTTCATGCCCTGAAGGTCGCTACCGGTGCCGGGTTCGGTCATGGCGATGGCGGTGATCGTCTCGCCGGAGACGAGGCGCGGGAGCCAATGCTTCTTCTGCTCCTCGCTCCCATAAGACATGATGTAATTGCAGACGATGTCCGATTGCAGCGAAAATCCCGTCGCCGCGCCGCCATAATAGGCGCTTTCTTCATCCACGATGGCATTGTAGCCGAAGTCGAGGCCGAGGCCGCCATATTCTTCGGGAACGGTGGGGCAAAGCATCCCGACCGCGCCCGCCTTGGGCCAGATGTCCTTGGGGACGATGCCGTCCTCCTGCCATTGCTTGGCATTGGGCGCGACTTCCTTTTGCAGGAACTGGCGGACCGACTGGCGGAAGGCTTCGTGATCTTCATTATACGCGCTGCGCGGGATGACATCGAGCGACATGGATTCTCTCCTCGGAAAAGCGGCACAATCAATGGCAGTAAGTTGACGCAAGCGTCAAGCTGAATTTAATCGCCTGATTAAACGGTTTCGCCAGCGGCGCGGGCGCGATCGAGGAGCGATGCTTCTGCTGCCGGAACGCTGCGATAGGCGTAGATGAGCAAAGCCATTGCTATCGGCGCAACGGCGATAAGCGACAATAGACCAGTCCGTAAGTCACCAACCATTTTGCCATCTACCATCTGTCCGGTCAGGTCAGAAATTTGCCCGACAACATAAGGCCCGAAACCAAGCCCTATCAGTGTGGTGGCGAGGAAAAACACCGCCGTCGCCGTCCCGCGCATCCGAGGCAGCACGAGGTCCTGCGTCGTTGCCGCTGCGGCGCCGAGCGCCGAGCTTCCCAATATGCCAGCCATGAAATGCATGGCGTAGAACATAACTCCGCTGTCGGTCGTAAAGGCAACCCAGATGGGAATGATCGGCCCCATCACGCCGATCATGATCACCAATATCCGTCCGCCCGGATTCGTCGTGCGCAGATGGTCCGCGAGCCTTCCGCCCATGATGACGCCCAAAAACCCGCTCAGCGCGGCCAAGGCGCCTAGCCAGAAGGCCAGTTCCTGTTTGGGCAGCTTCAACACCAGCTCCGCATAGGGCGCGGTCCAATAAGCAAGTCCGTAGGACGCCAGCGCGACCAGCCCATAACCCAGTGCTGTGCAAAGGAAGGCTGGGGTCTGCCAGATAAGCGCGAAGGTCGCGGGATCTCGGCCGCGCAAATTACTTGCCCAGGAAAATACGGCGTAAAAGCCAACCGCAACCGCCGACCATTGCGGGATGTTGCCCGTCAGGCCGATCATCACATAGGCAAACAGTCCCAGAAGCGCTGCCGCCAGAAGGTTGAGAAACAGCGCCCCGGCGCCCCGTTTTGCAGCGCCGATTAGAGTAAAGGGCGGGACGATGGTCGAAAGGTCGTGCAGAAAATCGCGAAACGGCGTGGGCGACATCGCGACTGGTGTTCCGTCCATCACGCCGCGCGCAGGTTCGCGCAAGGACAGTACCCACAAAGCAACCAGCAGGCCGGGTACGCCGACCGCGAGGAAAGCAGCTTGCCAGCCGACAAGCCCCAATGGCCCGCCTCCCGGATAAGCGAGGTTCCAGTTTTCCTTGATCACTGCGCCGATGAACAGCGACAGTCCGCCGCCAAGATACAGGCCCGATGAGTAAATGGCGAGTGCGGTGGCGCGTTGTCGTTTCGGGAAATAATCGGAAATCAGCGAATAGGCGGACGGGCTGGCAGTTGCTTCGCCGATGCCGACGCCCATGCGCGCCAAGCCCAATTGTGCGCCGTTTTTGGCAAGGCCAGAAACCACGGTCATCGCAGACCATAAGGCAAGCCCGATGCTGAGTAGCTTCGTCCGGTTCCAGTTATCTGCGAGCCGACCGAGGGGAATGCCGAACAGCGCGTAAAAAACGCCGAACGCAGCACCGCCAAGAAAGCCCATTTGCGAATTGGTCAGGCCAAGGTCAGCCTGGATGTCGACGACAAGGATGCTGACGATCTGCCGGTCGATGAAGTTGAGTATATAGACGACAACCAGGACCGAAAGGACGTACCAGCTATAGCCGCTGGCCTCTTTGGCGGGCTCTTCGACCGCAGCGTCTACCTGTTCGCTCACTCCCGACCCCTCCTTGGCTGTTGCCGCCTTGTGCCGCCATCGCTAGCAGATCGAAAGCGGTGTGCAACCTGAATGTCCTTTCAAGTTCGGGGGTTTTCGATGAACGGCAGCAAAGACAAAATGTCGGTTCTTATGGTTTGCCTCGGCAATATCTGCCGGTCGCCTTTAGCCGAAGCTGCCTTGCGCGCGGCGGCGGAGTGGCAAGGTGTCGATATCACGGTCGATTCTGCAGGGACCGGCGACTGGCATATCGGCCATGCGCCCGACCCGCGCGCTCGCAACATAGCCCAGCGATTGGGCGGCATCGATATCGGCAATTTGCGCGCAAGACAGGTCAGCAAGGAAGATTTCGACCGCTTCGATCATATCGTTGCGATGGACGACGCTAACTTGCGGCATTTGTTGGCGATGCAGCCTGCTGACGCGAAGGCGAAGCTGTCTTTGCTCCTCGACTATTTGCCCGGCCATGAAGGAAAATCGGTGGCCGATCCTTATTATGGCGATGACGCCGGATTTGAGACGACTTGGCGGCAGGTCAGTGCGGCGAGCGAGGCATTATTAAAATCGCTGGGCTGAATGTCGTGTTTCGCTTGAAAAGCTTTAACGAAAGCCCGATATTGTGCGCATACGGCTATATTGCCGTTTTTTGAGGAGAATTGAGTCATGGCACAGTGGTCCGATCCAACCGGGACCCGGTCAAGTCTTGAGGGCGTCGGCTTTGGCGCCGGTGCGGTCGCGGTAGACGAAGGTCTGCGCGCGCACATGCTCAAGGTTTACAATTATATGGCGTCGGGCGTTTTGCTGACCGGCATCGTTGCAATGCTGTTCGCAAGCAGCGCGTTCGGCCAGAATGTAATGATTAACGGCGGTGCGCTGCGCTGGGTTATCATCCTTTCGCCGCTTGCGCTGATTTTGGTCATGAACTTCGGTCTGAACAAGCTTTCGACCGGGGCTTTGCAGGCGTGCTTCTGGTCATTCGCTGGTCTGATGGGCCTTTCGATGTCGACGATCTTCCTGGTCTTTACCGGCGAATCGATCGCAACGACCTTCTTTGCGACTGCGGCCGCTTTCGCGGGGCTTAGCCTTGTCGGTTACACGACGAAGAAGGATCTGAGCGGCATGGGCACGTTCCTGATCATGGGCCTTGTCGGCCTGATCGTGGCATCGCTCGCGAACCTCTGGTTCCAGTCGAGCACCTTGAGCTGGGTCGTGAGCGGCGTCGGCGTTCTGATCTTCGCAGGCCTGACCGTTTATGACACGCAGATGATCAAGAACACCTATTTGCAGCTGCGCGGTTCGGATAGCGATTTTATCGGCAAGGCCGCGATCATGGGTGCATTGAGCCTGTATCTGGACTTCATCAACATGTTCCAGTTCCTGCTCAGCTTCATGGGCAGCCGCGAATAATCAGTCACCTTTGGTTCAGCAGAACCGAGACAAAATGGCCCGGTGGGAAACCACTGGGCCATTTTTGCGTTGAGTTGATCGAAGAGGGGCTTTTCTTTTCGGACGCAATCCGGTTGGGTGAGCTTCGTTCAGTGGAGAGAAAATAAGATGCGTCGGGGCGTCAAAAGTTTAAGTGCCATCATATTTGTAAGCGCAGTCGCAGGCTGTGCGCCGACACCGGTCAAGGTTGCGCCGCCTGCGATTCCGCTGCCGCCGCCACCGCCGCCACCGCCCGCGATGCCTTTGCCGCCCGGTGGCGCTGCCCTGTCGATGAAGATTCCGGTCGTCGGTCTCGATGGTGTCCGCGTCACCCCCAATCGCGGGCTGAGCCGCGACGAGCAGATCTGGCATTTTCGTTCTGCGTTGAATGTCGCGGCACTCAACTGTCAGGGTCCCGTGTGGGGAACGATTGCGACCGAGTATAACAAGTTCATTGTTACTCATAAGGTCCAGCTGTCCAAATCGAGCAAGGCCGTCGACCGTGAATATGTGAAGCGTTATCCCGGACAGAACGGGCTGCGTGTACGCGACACCAAACTGACCGACCTTTATAACTATTTCGCGCTGCCGCCGGTACGCACCGAATATTGCGATACCGCTTTGCGTAAAGTGACCGAGGCGAACCTGGTCCCGAAAGAGGCCCTGCCGGAATATGCAATAGGGGGCATTGCCGACATCGACGGCATCTTCATCCGCTTTTACGACGCCTATGTGCAATATGAGCGCGACCTTGCCGACTGGAATATGAAATATGCGCCGCGTGCACCGACTTATGCACCGCCGATCATGCAGCCCGGAACGCAGGCCAATGGCCTAACCCCGACGACCGTGCCGCCATCGACGACAGCGCAGCCGATCACTGCGACGCCGCCAGTTTACGGACCTAATCCCGGCTAGGCAGCGATGCTTTGGGGCCGCATTTCGATAAAGCGGTCGCGTCCGCCGGTCTTGGCTTCGTAAAGCGCCAGGTCTGCGGCACGATAAAGTATTTTCCAGTCATGCTCGGTCGCCACATGGCGTGTGGCAATTCCCATGCTGGCGGTAATGCGATAGCCGTGCGGCAGGTCAATCGTCCTGATGACGGACAGCAATTGGTCGGGGTCGATCAGCAGCTTGTCGCCCAGGTAAGCGACCGCAAATTCCTCGCCTCCAAGTCTCGCGACCAGAGCAGTCCCCGGAGCACTGTCCCTCAGCGCAGAACCGATTTGCACCAGCGCATCGTCGCCGCCGTCATGGCCGAGGCTGTCGTTGACCCTTTTGAAATGGTCGATGTCGAGCAGCACGAGCGTCCAGCTGCTTTGCCGCTCGAGCAAAGAGCGCAGGAAGGCACGGCGGTTGAGCAGGCCGGTCAGCGGGTCGGTGTCGGCCATGTTCATCGCATGGGCCTCGGCAATTTCGGCACGATCGCGTGCCTGCGCGAGCAGGCGCACACGGTAACCGATGGCCAGCGAACTAACCAGGGCCTCGAAGGCGAGCGCGAGCAAAGTGCTGTTTTCGACAACTGCTGTCGGCGGAACCATGTCAAATCCGCGCAGGATGCGCGTGACGACCGACAGGAAGGGCAACGACCAGGCAAGCATAAAATAAGGCAAAAACGGATCTCGGTTTCGCCATGCTACGCCCAGATAACAAAGGAACAGCAGCGGCAGCGGGAGGAAGCTCAGCATGTACAAAGTATCGAAGAATTTGATCTGCAACGGGCCAAACAACGCATAAGACAGGCCCACCAGCGGAAGCCAGCCGATCTGCACGTAAGTGGCGAGCCTGAGCCAGCGCGGCGCTGGGCTCGCCGTGAAGAAGCAGCTTATGAACCACATCCCGGTTGCAGCGGTCAGCGCGAGCAACGGAATGGTGATGCGCAACCGGTCGCCGCCGGTCCAGCCGTCGACAAAATAATGCGGAGCGCCCGAGGTGAAGAAACTATACACCAGCATCGAGCCGACCATGCAGCAATAAGCGAGCAGGAAACGTTCGCGCATCGCCCGCCACAGAGCGGCATTGTAGACAAGCAGTGCCAGGCAGACGCCCGCAAAGGCGGCGTAAAGCGCGGCGAGGGTAAGTTCGTCCTGCAATGAGGAGTAAATTGATGATAGCTGCGGCTGGTGCATGACGCCGCGCACGATCATGCTGTTATCGACGCGGGCGACGATGGTTTGCAGCGCCGGGCCGTGATTGTGGAAACGTGCGACCTGCGTTGCGCCAAGCCGCATCGGGTTGGGCGACGCCATGGGATCGGAACGATATTCACGGGTCGAACCGTCGGCATGGAATGCGGTAAATTCGATGCCGTCATCCCACAGGCTCATCGTTCGGAAGATCAGGTCTTCATTGGCTCCGCTGACCTGCTGCGGCACATCCATACGCACCCAATAGTCGCCAGGGGGAAAATGCGTTTGCGAGGGACCACAGACGAAGCGGCTTTTCTCGGCGAGCACCGATTGCGGAATGTCTCCGGTTTTGACGGCGGCAACACAAGGCACCAGATCGACCGTATCGGCATGGGCAGCGCTGACGAAAAAGAAGGACAGCAATAGTCCCGCAAACATGGCGCATGCCCGGCCCGCATATTTTCTTGTTATCGACACCGGCCAAGATTAGGCCTTGCCTCGTAAAAATGCCGTTAACCCTCACCTTGCTTCGTGTAAAATAAATGACGGAATTTCAATAGCTTTAGCGAGGTCTAGGCCGGTGCCGCCGCTTGCATTTCGGCAATCAATGCTCCGTCGATTGCCTTGGCGGCCTTATAGGCATCGCGCTCCCGCATTCGGCCTGCATAGGCCTCAAATGCAGGTCGGGTCGGAATGGAGCCAAACTGCAGGCCCCAGTCGACTTGAGCGCCGACATAAATGTCAGCAGCAGTAAAGCGGTCGCCGCAAATATAATCGCGGCCAATCAGCGCGCCTTCGAGCGCATCGACGACATGGTCGTAACTGCCATAGCCCGCCATCCGTTGCTGTTCTTCGGTGGGCTCCCATTTCAGGCTGCGGTTGGTGACCGCGGCCTCGACCGGGCCTGCGGCGAAAAACATCCAGCGATAATAATCGGCGCGTTCGTTGGGGGTAGGCTGAAGCCCGGCTTCGGGAAAGGCATCGGCTAAATAAGCGCAAATCGCCGCGCCTTCGGTCACGACATAGCCTTCATGGACAATCGCCGGCACCTTGCCCATGGGGTTGATTGCGAGATATTCGGGCGCCTTCATGGTCGTGCCGTAATCGAGCAGATGCTGCTCATACTCCGCGCCTGCCTCGTGCAGTGCCCAGCGCGCAATCTGGCCGCGCGACATCGGGTTGGTGTAGAAATCTATTTTCGACATGGGAGAACTCCTCGACTCGGCACTAGAACAAAATAGGAACAAATCGGGCGGCTCGCAAGCCTCTTATGCCATGCTGATATAATCACGCATCGCGGCGGCCTCGGCCTCTATCTTCTCGATCCTGTGTTTGACGAGGTCGCCGATGGAGACGAACCCGGTCAAGCGGTTGTTTTCGACCACAGGCAAATGGCGGATGCGGCGCTTGGTCATCATCGACAGTGCTGACAGGATCTGCGTGTCGCCGGTGACGGTGATCGCGGGCGCTGTCATTGTTTCGCCCACGGTCTTGGCGAGGAAAGCCGAGCCATGCTTGGCGACGCCGTAGACAATGTCGCGTTCGGAGAAGATGCCGACCACCGCGCCATCATCGACCACCGGCAGCGCGCCGATGCGATTCTCGGCCAGCCGCGTGACTACTTCTCCAACGCTTTCATGTTTTTGTGCAGTCAGCGTCGTGTGCGTGTGCCCCGCCAATATCGCCGAAATCGTCATAGCGACTCTCCTTCGCTTGCTCTGGCATGAACTTATAGCATAAGGCCCGCCTTTCAACAGCCATGACTCGCCGCTCGCCCCTCGATGACCCCGAATATGCCCGCTTTGCCTGGGCACGATATTGGCGCCTGATGCGCTGGATGTTCGCTGTGACATTGGTAGTTACGGTCGGCGCCTTGACCGCCTTCTGGTGGAACAACGGCTTTGTCTCGATCCATTTCTTCATTGCGACTGCGGGCGCGATTATTGGTGCGATCATGCTGACGGCGGCGTTGATGGGACTTGTCTTCTTGTCGAGCGGCACCGGGCATGACGAAGCGATTGAAGACCCGTTCGAAGAGGAAGCAGACGGGTCGTGAACTCACAGATATCATCGTCGAGGCGTCAAAATGGCGAAGATATCGGAGCAAAATGCCCGCCGCCGATAGTCATTCTACCGGCAAGGGTATTTTGCTCCGAGATCGAAGCCATTTTGACGTCCTTCGGATTTGACCCATTTTGCCCATTGCTTCGTTGGCAAGCTCGGACATAGAACCACTATGCCCAGCGCTTGCCGCCTTGCACTGAGCAAAATGGCCTCAAACCTCGACGATGATATCTGTGAGTTCACGACCCAATGACCGAAGAAATCCGCAACCTCCCGAAACGCAACGATCCGATTTTGCGCGTGGTGCCGGGGCCAGCCGACATCAACGCCAACGGCCATATCTTCGGCGGCTGGGTGCTTGGCGTGATGGACCAGGCGGGCGGCATATTGGCGGGGCGGATCTCGCAGGGTGCGTGCGCGACGGTCGCCATCGAAAAAATGGAATTCATCGCGCCGATCCTGCTGCGCGACATCATCTCGGTTTATGCCTCGCTCGAACGGCGCGGGCGCACCTCGATGGGTATCCGCATCGAAGTCATTGCGACGAGGGCGCGAGGCCAGCAGGAGGTGAAGGTGACCGAGGGACTGTTCACCTTCGTGGCGCTCGATGAAGAGCATAAGCCGAGGGCCTTGCCGGCGGACTAATTGCGCTGCAGCTTTATTTCGTAAAAGAGCGTTGCGTCGCCATTAGCAGGAACAGTTGCCTTCCATGTCGGCACGCCGTCCACCTTGGCGATATTCTTCGGCTTGCCGCGCAGTTCGTAGGGGATTTCGACCTCGACATTGACCGGCGAGTTGCGAGCGTTGGTGATTTCGACTTTCCAGCGTTGCCTGTCACCTTTTTCCGATATCCGCGTTACCCGCATCCGCACATCGGACGATTGCATAACCGACACCTCGACCTCCTCGCCAACGGCACGGTCCTTGAGCGTTGTCTGGCCGGTGAGCAGCGGGCCGTAGTTGCTCTCCTCGAAGATCATCATCTGCCCTTGCGGCATGGGGAGGCCGAGGCCTTTTTCCTTGCTGTTTTCGCCGCGTAGCATGAGCGTCGTCGGCCGGGTCTCGTCATTGTAATCGTCGACATTGGCCGCATAATAATGTTCGAACTGGGCGCCGGGTTTGACCAGCATCGCGACTTGCTTCTGCCCCTTGGCATTGACGCTGACGAGTTCCGGAACGCGGTAGAGTTTGAGGTCGCCCAGATTTTCCTGCTCGGCGACAACGACGGCTACGGGCGACATCGACTTTGCCGCCCCGCGTCGGCTTGCCGTAACGATCAGGTCTTCGCCACCGATTGAGGTAACAGGCGACGCCATTTCATACATGGGTGAAGGTGGAGGCGGTGGCGGCGGGGCGGGGTAAAAGCCCGGGCGGAACGGCACCTGATGTGTCTGCTGCGATGGCCAGCAGGCGAGCTGGAGCGCGCCGCCGGTTGGCCTTGGCTGTGCGCCGCGCCGCACGCGGTTGGGCTCGCCCGCGATGGCCATTGTGTTGGCATTGGCGAAGCTCTGATTGCCGCCATTGGCCAGCGTTAGCCACGCGAACAGGTCGACTTTGCCTTTGCCATCTGCTCCGCGTTGCTGCACTTGCGCGACATAATTCGCCTGCCAGTCGAATCCGGCGGACATATAGGTCAGCGTAAGTTTCGCGGTCGTTGGCCTGTCACTTTGCGTGACGACCGACAAAGTCGGTTTGGCCGAGAGGTTGGCGGGCACCTTGTCGAAACCGATGCGTTCGGGAAGGCCGGTGCAGCGTAGCGCCTCATAGCCGTCGGCGGTCTGCAATATCACGCCGCCATTGGGTCCGGCGGTGATAAACGCCTCCTGAATGCGCACCGCGCCCGTTGCGCGGCTGGTGCGCGTCAGCGTGACCGCGCGTTTGAGATAGGCATCGACCAGCCCCTGCGGGCTCAACAAACGCGCATCGCGGTTCTTTTCCTTCACGCCTTTGGGCAGGCCGGTGACGATGGCGCTTTCGGGGAACATGCCCTCCGCCACGCCTTCGAATCGGATGATGGATTCGCCCGCAGGAATAGTGACCGTGCGCGTTTCGGTGACCAATGCGTAGCCGGTGGGCCAGTTCTTGTCGATCGGCGCATTGCCGTATTTCTGGCCCCTATAGAAAGTGAGCGAGATCGCTTCGGGTTCGCCCGACACGACGATCTGCTGCGCCGCCAGTGGCGACGCGAGCGATAGTGCAATAAGGGCGACCAGCCCGCGCATAACCTCAATACCGGCTGTCGAAGGTCGCGGTCAGCGTCGCCTTGCCGTTGGCGGGCACGGCGATGCTCCATTCCACCCGGTCGGCGGAGACGCGCTTGCCTTCCTGGCTCTGCTCGGTGATGCGGACATCGCCCCACAGGCCGTTCTGGCCGAGATCGATGGTGATCGGGTTGTTGCGCGCGTTGGTCAGCTCGTAGCGCATTCGCGTTTTCCAGCGGTTCGAATTGATCCGCGTGCGCTCCTCGACCACGGTCTTGACCTTGACGTCGAAAGCCTCGCCGGTGCGGATCGACATCGCGCTGCCCATCGGCGTTGCCTCAATCCGGCTTTCGCCGATAAATTGCGGATCGCCGCGCTTGTCGCGCATGTACACGCGCATCGTGCCCGCGGGAAGCTGGTCGCCCAATCCGCCACCGCGCGAGGTCGAAAACTTCAGCACCGACGCCGCGCTTGCCGCCTCATTGGTGGCGAGCCAGCCATTGTTGAACTCATAGGTGCTGCGCGCGGGCGCAGCCTTCACGTCGAGGAAGCTCACCTGCTTTTGCTGCGCGTTCGCTATCGTCGTGCGCTCGGACAATGGGTAGAGATAATAATCGCCGAGGCGTTCGCGGTCGTTGCTCTCGGTCCCTGCTTCGTCAATCGTGCCGGTCGAAGGGTTATACGGCGTCTGATATGTCCGCCGCCCGCCGCCCTGATTGGGGTTGCCCGCCACCAATAGAACGTCGGCATTGGTATAATCGGTGCCGGTATTATTGGTGAGCGTGACCCAGCCCTGCACGTCGATGGTCTGCTTCGCATCATCGAACAGGGTGACATAATCCGATGTCCAACCAAGGCCAGGGGTCAGGTAAGTGAGCGTCGTCGGTGTCATGCCGCCCTGCGATTCAAGCGTTACCGACAGCGTCGGACGGGCGCGCAGGTTCGGGGGCACGCGGTCGAAGATGACCTTCACCGGGAGGCCATCGTCTCGCAGCACCTCGATAGTGTCGCCGATCTGCAGCACCACGCCGCCATTGGCCGCGAGTACCTTGGCGCGTACGCGGGTTTCGACGCCGGTGGCGGGGTTAGTGCGCAGCAGGGTGATCGTTTGCCCCACCGCTTTTTCCATCAGCTTTGCGGGGGTGAGCAGGTCATAATCGAAATTCTGTTCGACAATGCCGATGCCGGGGCCGGTCAGCGTGACGGTTTCGGCGCGGATTTGCGCGGAGACGTCCGGGAATTCCTGTTTGGAGCGACCCGACGGCAGGTTCATCCGCCGCGTGTCCTGCACGAGGCTCTGGCCGTTCTGATAGATGGTGACCGCGATATCGCCCTGCGCGGTGGCTTCGCCGGGAACGGCGACGCTGGTGGGCGCAGGAGTGCGGGCAGGTGTCTGGGCGAGCAGGGGCACCGCCAATGCGCCTCCCAGTCCGATCAGAAGCAGGTGGCGCATGGCATTCTCCCCTTGTAACACTATTACATGGGATGAACTATAATTTCCCGGATGACCAGAGGATTAATGGCGACGGATGGATTACTCCGCCGCAGTTACAACCTCATCGTCATTTGCCGACTTGGGGCGGCGCGCACGCGGCTTGCGCACGGGCTTGGCTTCCTCGGCTTCGAAATCGTCGTTATTGGCGAGCGCAATCGAGGGTGGCAGTACGGCAAGATCGAGGCTGACGGGTTCGTCGTCCTGCTCTTCGCTGTGATGGCGGCGCGGGGCTCGGTTGCCGTCACGCTCACCGCGATTGTTGCGGTCGTTCCGGTCATTGCGGCGTGGACGATCGTCGCGCGATTCGCGACGGGGTTGTTCCTCGCGCTCTTCAGCGATCACTTCGCTATCAGTATCGCGCTCGACCGCTTCGCTGGCGTCCATGTCCTCATAGCCGCTTTCGCTGTTCTGGTCGCGCCAGTCCTCACGCGGGCGGCGTTCGCCCTGCTGGTCCTGACGCGCTTCCTGGCGGCTGCGGAAATCGGCGAGCACGCGGAAATAATGGTCGGCGAACTGCAGGTGATATTCGGCATTCACACGGTCGCCGTTGAATTGTGCATCCTGTGCCAGCTTCTTGTATTTTTCCAGCATCTGCGCCGCGTTGCCGCGCGCACGGTTGTCAATCTGGTTCTGATAATCGAAACCGTTGCGGTTGTTATTCTGCTGCCGGTTATTGTTGTTCCGGCCACGACGGCGGTTGTTGTTCTGCTGCCGGTTGTTGTTGGTGTTCATCAGGCTTTGCCCTGTCCTTAATTTTAGCACAAAAATGTTGCTTGGTGCCCCCTGGGCCCGATCCTGTTCAGGCCCGATCAAGGCCCATCCGACCCTGATATCAATCCACTGCGCTGGGGGGCGGCTTCGCGCGAAAGGGCCTGTGTCGGGCGCTTTTGCTGCGTTGCACTACCTTACCTAGCCGTTCGATCCGTCGATTCCAAGCGAAAAGCGAAGGCAGCGCGGTTTTCCAGCCAGATCGCGGCGCATTTCGGTGGATAACCCCGCGCTACTTGCCAAATCGTGAACGGCACCGGCCTGGCTGTGGCCGATTTCGAATATCGCTGTGCCATTTGGGGAAAGCAGCGAGGGGATTTGGGGGATGAGGATGCGATAATCGTCGAGGCCGTCAGGTCCGGCGAAAAGCGCACTGTGCGGTTCGTGGCCTGCGACCATCGGGTCGAGATCGGCGTTGTCCTCGACATAAGGCGGGTTGCAGAGGATCAGGTCGAAGCGCCCTATAGCGTCGCTCCATCCCGCGTCACGCCAGCTTCGATGCAGCCATTGCGAGCGGTTGCCAAAGCCGAGCCGTTCCGCGTTGCCCTTTGCAACCGCAAGTGCCGCCTCGCTGGCATCCACGCCGATACCGGTCGCATCCGGAAAGACCGAGAGCGCCGCCAGCAATAGCGCGCCCGATCCGGTCCCAAGGTCGAGCACACGCTCCGGTACTGCTCCTTCCAGTGCCATATCGATCAATGTCTCGCTGTCGGCGCGGGGGATGAGGACGTCGGCGGTGACTGCTAGCTCCAGGTCCCAGAATGCCTGATGGCCGGTGATATACGCCACCGGTTCGTGCGACCGTCGCCTTTCGAGCAGCGCGGCAAAGCCCTCTGGCACTGCCAGCTCCGTCTGCCGCAAAAGCATCTCCGACCGCCCTATCCCCAGCGCGTGCGCCATCAGCAATTCGGCGTCGAGGCGCGGCGTTTCGCTGATATCTGCAAGCCGCAGGGCAGCTTCGCGGAGGGCGGTGGCGAGGGGGTTCATCGCATCGCCCATAGCCATTGTCCGCGCCTGTGCAACCTTTTGGCGCCTTGGTGCGTTACTGTCGCCAAAGGGACGATAAATCAGAGGAAATGCACATGAAGAAGATCCACTTTTCGATAATCGCTGCGGCGTCGGCTCTGGCGCTTTCAGCCTGTGCCAGCGAAACCCCTGCTGACACCGAAACCGAAGTTGTCGCAGACGAAGCGATGGGCGCGGACAATATGGTCGCGGCAGAACCGGTCGGCGACAAGAACATCGTCGCGCTCGCGCAGACCAATCCAGAGGCATCGACGCTTGTGACCGCAGTGACCGCGGCGGGCCTTGGCGAAACGCTGTCTGGTCCCGGTCCTTTCACCGTATTTGCGCCAGCCAACGCGGCCTTTGCCAAGGTCGACAAGGCAACGCTCGACGGCCTGATGGAGCCAGCCAACAAGGCGAAGCTTGGCGAAGTGCTGAAATATCACGTCGTGCAGGGCAAGGTCGCCTCGGCAGATCTCGCCAAGATGATCACCGACGGCGGCGGCACCGCAACGGTCAAGACGCTCAACGGCGAATTGAAGGCGATGATGGACGGCGACAAGATCGTGCTGACCGACGCCAAGGGCGGAAAATCGACCGTGACCGCGGCCGACATGATGGCGTCGAACGGCGTCATCCACAGCATCGACACCGTCTTGATGAAATAAGCTTTCGGTTCGGCGGTCGAGGGGTTTTCCCGACACTGCCACCGATCCGTGCCCTGGCCCCCTAGCACTCGGGACTTCAGGGCATAACGAACCCCGTCCGCATCCTCCCGCGGGCGGGGTTTTCCTTTGCCGGTAAAGCGACACAAGCAACGGGCGGCGCGGTTTTCACTGTCTCTTTTGTCGCTTTATGGGCAGGCAACAGGGCGGAAGCGTGCGGAAAAGCTGACCTTCACGGAATAGCGAAAGGTTCGGTACGGCCGGCGGAAGTTCGCGAGGCGCGTGCAAAGGGCAACTTCGCGCCGCAAAGCGGGGCATCGGGATGGTTCGACAGTTTCAAAGAGCGAAACGCGATTCTCTCAAACCAAATCCTACTTTGCAAGCGCAACGTGCCGCGTGGCTATTCCGCAGGCGTTTACTCGGCTGGCGGGGCGATGGTGACGGGGCCGATCTCGCTGATACAGGCCTTGACCTTGTCGAGCGCCTCGGACGGCGTCGGCGGGTTGGCGACGAGATCCTTCACCGATTTTTCGGCCATAACCTTGTCGGTGGCGCAGGTGCAGACGGTGGAGACATCGGCCGAAACGCCCTCGGGAATTTGCCCCTGCGCGGTCGCGGTGCAGCTGGCGACGAGCGACTGGCGCAGCGTGGATTTGAGGTTTTCGTCGACCACAGACCCTTCGCCGCAGGCGGTGAGGGCGAGGGGGAACAGCAGGAGAGTGAGTTTGTGCATAAAGGCAATGTAGTGACGATGCCGGCTATTGCGAGGGCGTAATGCCGGAAAGTTGCATTTAACGGCGCACCCCAATTGCGTGCCGCCGCTATTTCATCGCCTCACTCACCCGCGCAAACAGGCGCCCTTCGACTTAGCTCAGGAGCGGCTTCGAATTCGGGGCGATAGGCGGCCATGGGAAGGTTTTGCGGATTGGGGTAGGTTGGGAAGGGCAAGTTGGTTGCGGCCACGCCGTCCCTGGTCCCTTTTAATCCTTCAGGAACATTGCGAGAACGAGCGATCTATGTTAAGTACATGGTTTGATTTAATGAGTCGAACGTAAACTGGGGGATTTCCGGTGGCATTAGACAACGTATCACTAAACAAATTTTTGAAAATATCTCGAAAAAACCTGCCTCAGCGCATTAGCTTAATAAAAAGAGATGCTCGGGAAGCTCTTCGCAAAGAGAAAAAAGTCGAGGACAAAGATGGCGGTGATTTTTACACCGCATTTTGGGGCGACGCTAAACAGTACGTTTTAGAAGGACTGGACTTAAAGCTTGCCGTAGCGGCACGGGTTTCTGCTCACGCTTCAAAAAAGAAACTCTATCCGATCTTATGCAAGGAATTTTTGCGATGGTTTGGTTCAGAATTTGACGCAAGCGATTACAATTCACGAAATAAGATCGATAAGGTTTTTGGGAAATGTGTCAGCCTATGTGATGATGGTGCCATTCGAGTTCACGGATTGCTTGCTTGGAAAGACCCCTCGGGCAAAGCGTTTATAATCTATCCCTACTTTGATAAAGATATGAAATTAGGATCGAATACAGCTCGTTTGGCAAGGTGGGCAATGTCCAATGCTCTTCCTGATCATCAAATTGAAAATATGATCGTATTGGATGTCATTCGAGGCAACGCTTTTGACAATGATAATGCACCACTAATCGGAGATGAGGAAAATACGCTGTCTGACCAATACACCCGTATGATGCGTGAATGGCAAAATCAGAAGCGACTTCTTCGTTCAATTTGATCGAGACTGATCATTGAGCTATATATGAGGCAGAATGAATCATTGATTCTTGAGTAATATTCAAAAATCAAACGATTTACCAGATTAGTTGTACGAAGAATCTGCAAAATATGTGACTGATCTACATGAGAATTAGAAATAATATGAGTTATTAAACTCGCCTTATTTATACAAACCAATTCTCTTAGATAACCATACAATAAATTTGAAACGCTTTGTTTCGGTAATTTCGCGGTCCTCCGGAATTTCATTATCGTCGTCGTTAGCGGATTGCGCAATCTTGACGGGAGGTGTGATGCGCCCCAACCGAAACATTGCAATACCAACTGATAACAAAAGGAAAAAGGAATAAATTGCTAGAAAACAACCAACTACGTCTCCCAAATAAAAAACCTTTTGATTTATCCAATTCGCCACCACCGTGTCTGTAATAAAATATGAAATAATTTTCCCAATAAGCGTCCCTTTTGACAAAAGAGCGTAAATCAATGCTAGTGCCTGAAAAACAATCACATGAAAGAATGTAGAATTTACAACTCTAATCAAGCTAAGGCCGGTATTAGGATCCTTGGCATTAGTAAGCGCCCTATGCAGCGCGCTTCCCATAAGTGTAAATGTGATTGTATATGCAGCTAAACTAAACCCTAGGACTGTAGGAAGAGAGCCAATGACTATTTCACGCCATTCAACCTCAATATAGCCGAGCCCATATAAAGTTGTTGCACCAAAGCTAAAATGAGTAAACGGCGAACGCAGAAAATCACCTAGACCACCATATTCGGTCCAGTATTGCTTAATTGTACTGAAAAGGCCTTTATACACGTCTACCTTCTAAAAAATCCTGCGAGACGATTAAACACTTGTGAAGGTGCATCATCTGGCTCGTACATTTCCTGTTCCACTTTCGGATATGAATCCGTGGTAATAATCTCATGGCCTTTTGGACCGTATCCTTTTGCAATGGATCGGCCATTGTTCACGCTAGCTCGGATCAAAGCTTCAAGCTCTTTGTCACGCTTAATGCCCTGCCCACGCTCCGATTTGTAAGCTACACGCATTGAGCGGGCATTTTTGTCCTCCAAATGCTCTTCTGCTTGTTCTTCGAAATCCTCGCCCCAAATATCGGCATTTGGCTTCTCAATTAAGATTTCAAGATCAGTAATTCTGGGAATTGTGAAAATCTTTTCCGCACTTCCTTTTGACTGTATGATGCTCACTTTAGCATTTCCGTATTTATTTGTAATTTTACGCCGAGAAGTAAGGTTTTTGAAAAATCGTTCGGCAGAATTATGTGTTAATACATCACCCTCTGAATAATGTTCGAACACAAGTTCATGCCTTTTTAGACTAAACTGAAAACGAAATGCTTTAGAATTAGGACGAAGATTATTTGGAATAATGATAGTTTCTCTTTCATCATCCGAAGCATCTTTCATCGTGTCCGTATTAAACCATCGCCCGTCGTCATCAATCTCGAGAAATGTTGTTAGAGTTCCACTAACTATTTCACTATCATTGTTACGACGATCAATCGAAGTAATTAAACCGTGTCGGTCGCCGTGAACTTTTGCAATGGCCTTAAGGCTGTAAAGATCATATATAAAGTCGCGATAAATATCTACAGAATGGGGATGCAGCCTAATGTTCAATCCCCCAACTTCCATTTTATGACGCCGAGCCATAAAGCCTCCCTGTTCAAATAAAGCAGGGATGTATGCGTTATTCCGTCGCCGATGTCATCACGAATCAATTCTGTTGTCTTAATATAAATAAAAATGGAACAAAGCAAGTACAAATATCTAGTGGTGACAACTCGGCACTGCTCGTCGGAGTACGCTCACTTCGCCTTCGCCAGCATCGGCTTCAAATAATGCCCGGTGTAAGACGCCGCAACTTTGACGATATCCTCCGGCGTCCCCTCCGCCACAATCTCCCCGCCCTTGACGCCACCCTCCGGCCCTAGGTCGATGATCCAGTCCGCGGTCTTGATGACATCCAGATTATGCTCGATCACCACCACGCTGTTGCCCTGTTCGACCAGGCGGTGGAGGACCTCCAATAGTTTGCGGACATCCTCGAAATGCAAGCCGGTGGTGGGCTCGTCCAAGATGTAGAGCGTCTGGCCGGTGCTGCGCCGGCTGAGTTCCTTGGCGAGTTTGACGCGTTGCGCTTCGCCGCCTGACAGCGTCGTTGCCTGCTGCCCGACCTTGACATAGCCCAGGCCGACCTCGGCCAGCATCGCCATTTTCTCGCGGATCGGGGGGACGGCCTTGAAGACTTCCACCGCGTCCTCGACGGTCATGTCGAGCACATCGGCTATGCTCAGGCCCTTCCACTTCACCTCCAGCGTCTCGCGGTTGTAGCGTTTGCCGTGGCATTCCTCGCACGTCACATAGACGTCGGGCAGGAAGTGCATTTCGATCTTGATGAGGCCGTCGCCGCTGCACATTTCGCAGCGGCCGCCCTTGACGTTGAACGAAAAGCGCCCGGGCTTGTAGCCGCGCGCCTCGCTTTCGGGCAGGCCTGCGAACCAGTCGCGGATGTTGGTGAAGGCGCCGGTGTAGGTCGCGGGGTTGCTGCGCGGGGTGCGGCCGATGGGCGACTGGTCGATGTCGATCACCTTATCGCAATGTTCGAGGCCGGTGACCTTGTCATGCGCGCCCGCGATGACGCGCGCGCCGTTCAGCGAACGCGCGGCGGCGGCGTAGAGCGTGTCGATGGTGAAGCTCGACTTGCCCGAACCCGACACGCCGGTGATGCAGCAGAAAGTGCCGAGCGGGATGGACGCGGTGACGTTTTTGAGGTTGTTCGCGCGCGCGCCGTGGACGGTGAGTTTCTTGCCATTGCCCTTGCGGCGTTTCTTCGGGACGGCGATTTCGCGGGTGCCGTTGAGATAATCGGCGGTGAGGCTGCCCTTGGCTTTCAGGATTTGCTTGAGCGTGCCTTCGGCGACCACTTCGCCGCCATGCACGCCCGCGCCGGGGCCGAGGTCGACCACCCAGTCGGCGGTGCGGATCGCGTCTTCGTCATGCTCGACGACAATGACGGTGTTGCCGAGGTCGCGCAGGCGGCGGAGCGTGGCGAGCAGGCGGTCATTGTCCTTTTGGTGCAGGCCGATGCTGGGTTCGTCGAGGACGTAGAGCACGCCGGAAAGGCCCGAGCCGATTTGCGAGGCGAGGCGGATGCGCTGGCTCTCGCCGCCGGACAGGGTGCCGCTGGTGCGATCGAGGTTGAGATAATCGAGCCCGACATTGTTGAGGAAGCCAAGCCGTTCGTTGATTTCCTTGAGGATCGAATGGGCGATCTGCTGCTGCTGCGCGGTGAGTTTGGGTTCGAGCGTGCCGAACCAGGCGAGCGCGTCGGCGACCGACATGCGCGTTGGGGTGGCGATGTCCGATCCGGCGATCTTGACGCTAAGCGCCTCCGGCTTGAGGCGCGCGCCGTGGCAGGTTTCGCAGGGTTGCGCGGTCTGGAATTTGCTGAGCTCCTCGCGCATCCATGCGCTGTCGGTTTGCAGCATGCGGCGGTTGAGATTGCCGATGACGCCCTCAAACGCCTTGCGCACCGTATATTCCTTGCGCCCGTCCTTGAAGGTCAGCTCCACGGGCATGCCGCCGGTGCCGTGGAGGATGATCATCCGCTGGTCGGGGGCGAGTTCGTTCCACGGAGTATCGAGGCTGAAATTATAAGCTTTGGCGAGGCTGGCGAGCACCTGCATATAATAAGGCGAGGGCGGGTTGGATTTCGCCCAGGGCACGACTGCGCCTTTTTTCAAGGACAGCGCTTCGTTGGGGACGACCAGCTGCGGGTCGAATTCGAGCCGTTCGCCGAGGCCGTCGCAATCGGGGCAGGCGCCTTGCGGCGCGTTGAAGGAAAAAAGCCGCGGCGCGATTTCGGCGATGGTGAAGCCGCTAACTGGGCAGGCGAATTTCTCGGAGAAGACGATGCGGTTGGCGGGGAGGCCAGTGCCTTTCATCGCGCCGCCGGTGACGTTCGCGGCGGGGGTCACGTCCTGCGCAGTAAAGGTTGCGCGCGCTTCGGCCACGCCATTGCCGCCAGCGCCCATCGCTTCGGCCACGGTGCCGTCAGCCAGATCGACAAACGCCAGCCCGTCGGCGAGCTTCAGCGCGGCCTCGAAACTTTCCGCCAGCCTTTGCTGGATGCCGTCCTTCACGACGATGCGGTCGACCACGACTTCGATGTCATGCTTGTATTTCTTGTCGAGCGCGGGGGCTTCCTCGATGGGGTAGAATTCGCCGTCGATGCGCACGCGGGTGTAGCCGGAGCGCTGCCATTCGGCGAGTTCCTTGCGATACTCGCCCTTGCGCCCCTGCACCACCGGCGCGAGCAGGAAGGCGCGCGTGCCTTCGGGCAGCGCCATGACGCGGTCGACCATCTGGCTGACGGTCTGCGCGGTGATCGGCAGGCCGGTGGCGGGCGAATAAGGAACGCCGACCCGCGCCCATAACAGGCGCATATAGTCGTAGATTTCTGTCACGGTCGCGACCGTGGAGCGCGGGTTGCGCGACGTGGTTTTCTGCTCGATGGAGATGGCGGGCGAGAGGCCTTCGATATGCTCGACATCGGGCTTCTGCATCATTTCGAGGAATTGCCGCGCATAGGCCGACAGCGATTCGACATAGCGCCGCTGTCCCTCGGCATAGATGGTGTCGAAGGCGAGGCTCGATTTGCCGCTGCCCGACAGTCCGGTAATCACGATCAACTGATCGCGCGGCAGGTCGATATCGACGCCCTTCAAATTATGCTCGCGCGCACCGCGCACCTTGATGTGGGTGAGGGACATGGAGTTGATTGTTCCAGATTTGTTCTAAATGCGCAAGAGGGCGCGTCGGGTGGGAAGGTGGCGCGGTTAGCTGGAGATTTCAAGACGGGTTTTTGCCGGGCGTGATTGAGATCACGGGTGCGCTTCGGCGCATGCGATAGATGTTATCAAACGCGAGGGTTATATGGCAAAAGGAAATTTTTTTCGGACGGCGTTGTCGCTGGTGGCAATAACTCAACTGGCGGCTTGCAATGTCCCGAGCCGACCAAGGGTCATTTCTGCGGCGGGAGTACCCAAAACAGTGACCGATGAGTCGGACAAGTTTCAAAGCAGCCTTTACAGCCGCTTTGTCGACAATGCGACCGCTGCATATCCGAAGGCAGGACAACCTTCGACCGATCCCGCCGTGCAACGTCAGTTTCTATATTCGGGCCTCGCGCTCATCAGGACCAATTGCAACGCCTATATCGAAAGCAAAAGCGATCGGCAGCGCGACATCAATGTCTGGCGCGACGCTTTTGCGCCGATTACCGCCCTCGCTACGGGAATTATCGACCTTGTCGACAAGAACGGGTCGGCCGACAACAAATATTTGCTTGCGATAGGTCTGTGGAGCGGCGCGTCCTCGGCAGGTTTCGACATATATGAACAGCGCTTTCTCTTTGGCGCGAAAAATGTGAACAGTGTGCGGCGCCTGATCGAAGAGGCATTGGTCAAGCACGCCACCGAGGCGTTGAAGACGTCCGACGCGAACATGACCTACGAACAAGCGGTCGTTCACTTGCTGGACAATCAGATGATATGCTCGCCGGCAAACATCCTTGAGCTTGTCGGAAAAGCGATCACCGCCGGAACTGTCGAAGCCGCATCTGTAACAAAAGCCAATGGGACCAAACCAGAAACGACATCTGGGACCGAAACTGAAAGTGAACCGGATAACAAGGGCGTTTCGTCAGCAGAGACGACCGATCCTAAACCCGAAAGCACGAATACGCAGCCGACGTTGGATGTTATTCGGGTAGATGTGGTGTCGCCTAAGGGTTGATCCGTCGGCTTCCCGAATTTGGACATCTCACTTTGTTGCAAGCCTTTACACTTGCCGAATCTTATCAGCCCCGCATAATGGAGCAAAAGGGGAGGTCGCATCGTTAATCATCTGAACGGATGGATGGACGGGGTTTTGACCAGATTATTTGCTTTATCATTATTGCTGACCGTTGCCCCGCCTGCCTTTGCACAGGATGTCGCCGCTCCCGCGACCTCTACGCCCGCCGCGCAACCGGCGGTTGTGTTCCAATCAGGCACTGGTGACGGCACGGCCACGCGGCCGGCCTATGTCAAACCACCGCGCCCCACCATCGATTGCAACACGCTCGCCATTTCGGGCCGCGCAATAAGCTATGGCTATTATGGCGGGCTGGGCGCACCCAAATCGCGGCTCGACGGTAAATTGTTTGCCACCGCGCTCGAAAAATATCGGGGATATTATTGCAGTTACGGGCGCACCTCCGGCCCGGCGCAGATTATCGTCGTGGATTTCGCCAAGCATAGCAGCGAACCGCGGCTCTACCGCGTCGACCTGCGCGACGGGGACGGGCTCGATACGCCCATTGTGGTCGCGCATGGCATCGGCTCGGACCCTGATGATGACGGCTATGCGACGGTTTTCAGCAATGTCTATAACAGCCTGTCGTCCTCATTGGGCGCGGCCATCGGTGCAGAGCGCTATATCGGGCAGAACGGCCTTTCGCTTCGTCTGGACGGGCTGGAGCCATCTAACAACCAGATGCGCATGCGCGATATCGTGGTGCATAGCTATCGGCCCGAACGGCGGCGCTATTTCAATGCCGACCTGATTTCCGCGCGCGGTCGTCCCGGTTCGAGCGAGGGCTGCTTCGTTGTCGAACCCGACAAGCGCGACTGGATATTGGACACGCTCGAAAATGGCGGGTTTATCTATTCGGGATTTAGCGGCGAATTGCCCAAGCCGATTGTTCCGGTGCCGAACGCCAATGTGACCTTTGTGAGCGGGACCGGGTCTACTCCTGCCTTGGTCCAGGCTCCGATACCGGCTTCGGAAGAGTCTTCGCAGGAAATAGGCGCCGGAACGCCCGCCAGCCCGCCCACAGCCCCCATATCGCCAGCGCCAGCAGCACCAATGCAATAACGAGCGCAGCGACGGGGTTGGCAAAGGCCAGCACAAGCAGGCCACCGGTCGCGACATCCTCAACGGTCGAAACCGCGACGTTGCTGAACGGTTCGGGGCTGGTGTTCACCGCCGCCCGCGCGGTCGATTTGGTGGCATGGCTGGCGAGCGCTGCGCCCCCGCCCAGCAGGAAGGCGATGACCTGCCATGCCGGGTCGGAGCTGTCCACCACGGCCAGCGCCAGCAAGGCGCCGCCGACAGGACGGACCAGCGTGTGCAGGCCGTCCCAGATCGAATCGAGCCACGCGACCTTGTCTGCGAAAAACTCGGCAACCGTGCCGACACCGGCAATGCCGATGACCCACGGATTGGCGAGGACATCGAGCATTTTTAGATTTTCCGGCAGCGGCACGATATTGAAATGCATCGCGAGGCCGGTGGCGAAAATCGTCAGGTAGAAACGCCAACCGGAAAGCAGGCTGAGGCTGCCAGCGAGGCCCAGAAGTTCGATGATGCCCATAGTCGTGAAGGCTGCCATTTTATCCGGGATTGCGCAATGGCGGCGCGACAGGCTTTACAAATAGGGTATTGCCGCGCGCCTTGAGTGCGGGGGTGGCGCGCGGCAATCTCGAAAATCAGTTGCGACCGCGACGCGCCTTGCGCGGACGGAAGCTCGGGTCGCGCACAGTGCTTACATCGCGGCGGACCTGGCCGTCTGCCCGGCTAACGCTGGCCTTGCGGTTGTAGACCTGCGCTCCGTCGCGCGTCACATTGCGCTCGCTTTCGTGGCCCGTTTCGGTCTTGCGGCCGTAGGCGTCATATTCGTAGGTGCGGCCCCGGCGGTCGGTGGCCGAACCCGTGGTGGTGAAGCCGTCTTCGGTGCGGGTGCGTTCATATTCGTAGGAACCTGTCCTGCCGCCGAAGCCGGTGGACGAGCCGCTGCCGCTGACGCCATCTTCGGTTTTCGTGCGCTCGCGATGACGCGTTGCGGTCGAGCCGTCGCTATTGCGGGTGGCAGTGGCATCGACGGTCAAATTGCCATTGCCGCGGGTCACCGTCTTGGTGGCGGTGCCTTTGGGCTTTTCGATGGTGGTGGTTCGGCTAGTCTGGGCGTTGGCCGATACTGTGAAAGCGAGCGCCGCCAGGGGCAAAGCCAAGAGATATTTCATGTCCGTTCTCCTTCGGTTGGCAGGGCGAGGGGATTTTCCCTCTCCTGAACCCGAAACGGACGGGGCGGCAAAACCCTTCGAAATTTATTCGGGCGGCGGCTCTGCCAATCGCGCCGCGCGCCGTTCACGCAATGCCTGCCGGAGAGCGGCCCTTTCCTCCGGAGTGGCGTTGCGTAGCGCTTCGCGCCGTTCGAGCCGTTGTTCGCGGCGTTCAGCAGCTTCCTTGCGCCATTCTTCCTTGGTCGCCGGATCGGCATCGCGGACGATTTCGCGCACCGCGGTGCGGACGTCTTCACGGCTGGCCTCGCCCGAACGGACCATTTGGCGGACCTCCCTGCCTGCGACCTTCAGCCGTTCGCGCGGGGGCAGCTTGGCAAATTCCGGGTCTTTCCGCAGTTCGGTGACTTTGTTGACGATCGCGGCGCTGCCGGTCGCCGGTGGTTGCGCTTCGATTACCGGCTGGACGGCCTCTGCGACCACGCGCACCTTGGGTTTGATAGCTGGTTCAGGCGCATCGACGATCTTTGCCTCGACCAGCGCCTCGCTGACGCCGGGGACATAGACGGGATCGCCGAAAATGCCTGCCGCGGCAGCGGTAGCAGTGGCCAGTGAGAAAGTTGCGATAACGCCGACAATCCGGCCTGTGCGCCGCCAAGGGCTGGACCGGCGTGGACGCGGCGTGGGCAGCGGTACGGCAGCGACATCCACGCCAGTATCGCCGCTGGCAATGCGCGCCATCAACCGGTCGGCAAGGCCCGCAGGCATTGGCGGCACGGCGTAAGAGTCGAGCGCCTTTTCGATTTCGGGGGAGAATGCAGGCTCGGCCATCATGCTGCTCCAGCTACACCCTTGCGCTCGACACAGCCCTTCAGGCTGGCGCGCGCGCGGAACAGCAAGGATTCAAAAGCTTTCAATTGCATTTCCAGAGTTTCTGCAGCGCCGAGATTGGGCTGCTCTTCATAATAGGTCAGGATCACCGCCGCGCGCTGGCGGTCGGGCAGCGCCTCGATGCAATCCTTTACAGCCTGCCCGACTTCGGTCGCCTCTATCTGGCGGTCGGCAAGCGGGCTTTCGTCGGCGCGCTCGGGTACTTCTTCGTCGCTGGCAAAGCGCTTGCGGCGAAGGCGGTCGAGGCACTGGTTGACCGTGACCTTTTTCAGCCATGGCGCGATGCCGGGTCCACCAGCTTTCCACCGGTCTGCATGATTCCAGAGCTTTAAGAGTGACTCCTGCGCCACATCCTCGGCCTCGACCGCGTCACCCAGCATCCGGTAAGCGACACGCCACACAAGCTGCGCATGACAGTCGGCGGCAAGGCGCATGGCAGCATGATCGCGCGCGGCGATACGCGCGACAAGCTCGTCGTCATCGACCTCAATCTTGAGCGCCTGCGCTGTCATCCGGCCCTTCCGATATTGCGGCTTCAGCCATAATACGAAGCTCTTTCAAAAACCCTTCGAAAAAAGTGCGCACTGGCCAAGGGCTGTAAAGCGTGCTTTTTAGCGAGCATGAGTAGCGACATCGAAACCCGCCCGATCAGCGGCGAAGAAATGGCACCGGCAACGCCCGCCGCGACGATGGTCATTTTCCGCGAGAACCCCGATGGCGGTGCGCCATCATTGCTGATGGTCGAACGGATCAAGGCGATGGCCTTTGCCGGTGGTGCGGCTGTGTTTCCGGGCGGCAAGGTCGATGCTGCGGATTTCGATTATGCCGAAATGCTGGGAGGGCCGTTGCCTCTCGATGAAGCGGCAGCGCGGCTGGCGGCGATCCGCGAGACGATCGAGGAGGCGGGGCTGGCGCTGGGGCTTTCGGGCGTCGCGGACCCGGCCGATTGCGACGAGGCGCGTTCGGCATTGCATGAGGGCGAGAGCCTGCAGGCGGTGTGCGTCCGGCATGGCTGGTCGCCCGATTTAGAGAAGCTCGTGCCCTGGTCGCGCTGGCGACCGCCTGCGTTCGAGCGCACCAGCCGCGTGTTCGATACGCGCTTCTACCTGGTTGACGCGGGCAACAGCGCGCCTTTGGCGACCGTGGACCAGACCGAGAATCGGGCATTGTTCTGGGCAAGTGCGGCGGAGGCTTTGCAATGTGCCGACGAGGGAAAGATCAAGATCATTTTCCCTACGCGGCGCAATCTCGAACGGCTGGCCTTGTTCGGCAGCTTCGATGCCGCTGCTGCCCATGCCGCCGAGCATCCGGTTTCGACGGTGCTCACCTATGTCGACAGGCGCGAGGACGGCAACTGGCTCTGCATCCCCGACGGGCACGGCTATCCGGTTATCGAGGAGTCTTTTGAAAGCGCGATGCGGGGGTAACCTCAGTCCAACTTACTCGTCATGCCAGCGAAGGCTGGCATCTCGGGCCGTCGTGCACCAACGCCTGAGATCCCTGCTTTTGCAGGGATGACGGTCTTAATTGAGCTTAGTCCTCAGCAGCAATCGTCACGGTCAGGCCGTCGAGCGCATCGCTGACCGGAATCTGGCATGACAGGCGTGAATATTCGTTGCGATGATCGGTGCTGTCGAGCAGGTCGTTTTCGTCCTCGCCCATTTTCGGCAGGAGGTCGGCAAAGGCCGGGTCGATATGGACATGGCAGGTCGCGCATGAACAGCAGCCACCGCACAGCGCCAGCAATTCGTCGAAACCATTGTCGCGGATGACTTCCATCAGGCTCAGGCCATCTTCTGCCTCGACCTCGCGGGCTTCCCCCTCGCGTGAGATAACCGTGACCTTCGCCATGAAGATGCTCCCTTAAACGCCTGTTTGGCCGCCTGATAGGGTGGCGGCGGCGCGATGTGAAGAGTCTAATTTGATGGGGATAAGTCTGCCGCTACCCTTGGCCATCGCGCCGCCGATGCCTATGTCCAGCGCCAATAGAATCAGAAAGCCTAACATGTCCGAAAATCGTCACGCCCCCGTCATCATTATCGGCTCCGGCCCGGCGGGCTATACCGCCGCCGTCTATGCCGCGCGCGCGAACCTGTCGCCGATGATCGTCACCGGGGTGGAAATCGGCGGGCAGCTGATGACCACGACCGAAGTCGATAACTGGCCGGGCGACGATGAAGGCGTTCAAGGCCCTGAGCTGATGGAGCGGATGCGCAAACATGCCGAACGCTTCGGCACGCGGATCGAGAACGACTTTATCGAGAAGGTTGATTTTTCCAAGCGACCCTTCGTGCTGACCGGCGGCGCGGGCGACTATACTGCCGACGCGGTGATCATCGCCACCGGCGCGAGCGCGCAATATCTCGGGCTGCCGAGCGAAACCGCGTTTATGGGCAAGGGCGTTTCGGCCTGCGCCACCTGTGACGGCTTTTTCTATCGCAACAAGCCCGTAGCAGTAATCGGCGGTGGCAACACGGCGGTCGAGGAAGCGCTCTACCTCGCCAATATCGCCAGCCATGTGACCTTGGTGCACCGCCGCGACAAGTTGAAGGCCGAGAAAATCCTGCAGGACCGTCTTTTCGCGCGCGAGAAGGAGGGCAAGATCACGATCCGGTGGAACCACAGGCTCGACGAGGTGCTTGGCGACGCGATGGGTGTCACCGGCATGCGCATTGCCGCAACCGAGGGCAGCAGCACCGAGGATATCGAACTCCACGGCGTTTTCATTGCCATCGGCCACAAGCCAAATACCGGCATTTTCGAAGGCCATCTCGACATGGCAGGCGGCTATATCAAGGTACGCGGTGGGGCCGAGGGGCAGGCGACCGAAACCAGCGTGCCGGGCGTCTTTGCCTGCGGCGACGTGATGGACCATATCTATCGTCAGGCCGTTACCAGCGCAGGCACGGGCTGCATGGCGGCGCTGGATGCAGAGCGGTTTATCGACGCGATAGGCTAAGCGCGCGCAGGCAGGAAATTGCTGTTGCGCAAAAGCGTGGCCGATATGATCGGCATCAAAACTGCGACCGGCGAAATTTCCATCGCGGTCACGGCCCAGCGGCTGAGCTGGTTGGCGTATAATGCCTTGTAACCTTCCATCTGCTCCGAGAGCGCGGCGATCTCGTTCGCCGATTTGCCAGCCTTTTGCGCCTGTTCGAGCGTGATGCGCGCATATTCGTCCATGAAAGTGTAGTCGGTGTAATAGAGATAGAACTCCCACGCGGCGACATAGAGCACCGTTGCAATCGCGGCGATGCCGAAGCCGACCGCCAGTGCCCTGCCGAAGCGGATGACGCCGCCCAGCTCGACATCGCGATAGCGCTTCGTGCCGATGAAGACGAAGGTCAACGCGATAATCATTGACGAAAAGCCCGCGATAACACCGCCGGTTCCGCCCTCGGGGAACAGCATCATTGCGATGCGCATGAGTAATGCGACGGTGACGCCCGCGATGACGCCGTAAACCAAAATGATCCTGCCCATGAACCTTCTCCCTGCTGTGGTGGATTACATGCAGGTTGGCGCGATGCAACGGCTGAAGTCTATCGCCCGGATGGGTGATTTGGCGTGTTTAGCCTGATTTTACGGCAATATGTCGAGTGCGCGTGCCTTGCCGATCGCCTGCGTGCGGCTGGCAACCTCGAGCTTCTCATACAGCCGCGCGACATGCGTCTTCACCGTGTTGGGCGAGATATCGAGACGGCGCGCGATGACCTTGTTGGCATGGCCCGCGGCGAGCATTTCCAGCACCTCGCATTCACGCGCGCTGATCCCGAGCGAGGCAATCGCCGCATCGTTGCGGGCGAAGGGTTGGCGCGGCTTCGCGGTCAGCCGGTTCCCGACCCAGATGCCAAGCGCGACGAAAATGACTGCGATGCAGGCGATATAGAATTCGGTCGTCCATGCATGGATGCTATGCTTGTAATCCAGCCATTCGAGTAAGAACGCGATGGCCGCGAGGGCGACGCCGTAGACGAGTATCAGCCGAAGCATGGCGGCAAATTGCCTTGCCTGTTGCTGCAGCGCAACCCTTAGCTTTGGGCCTTCACCTCAAGCCGGAATTTGTGCAGCAACGGTTCGGTATAACCATTTGGTTGCACCACGCCTTCGAAGATCAGCGCGCGTGCGGCCTTGAAGGCGACGCTGTCTTGGGTGAGTTTGCGATAGAACGGATCGCCCGCATTTTGCGCATCGACCTTTGCCGCCATTTTCGCCAACGCCGCATCAACCTGCGCCTCGGTCGCGATTCCGTGGAGCAGCCAGTTGGCGATATGTTGCGAGGAAATGCGCAAGGTCGCGCGGTCTTCCATCAGGCCGATGTCGTGAATGTCGGGCACCTTGGAACAGCCGACGCCCTGGTCGATCCAGCGGACGACATAGCCGAGAATGCCCTGCGCGTTGTTTTCCAGTTCCTGCGCGACTTCCTCGTCGGACCAATTGTGGCCGACGGGCGCGACGGGGATGGTCAGCAGCGGATCGAGGCCCGGCGTGGGTTCTTTCGCCAGTTCCGCCTGCCGCGCGAACACATCATATTGGTGATAGTGCATCGCATGCAGCGTCGCTGCGGTTGGCGAGGGGACCCATGCCGTGTTCGCGCCTGCCTTGGGGTGGCCGATTTTCTGCGCCATCATGTCGCGCATCATGTCGGGCGCGGCCCACATGCCCTTGCCGATCTGGGCCTTGCCCGACAGGCCGCAGGCGAGGCCGATCTGCACATTGCGGGCCTCGTATGCCTGAATCCACGACGAGGTCTTCATGTCTGCCTTGCTGATCATCGGGCCTGCCCGCATCGCCGTGTGCATTTCGTCGCCGGTGCGGTCGAGGAAGCCGGTGTTGATGAAGACGATGCGGTCCTTCACCGCGTGGATGCAGGCGGCAAGGTTGGCGCTGGTGCGGCGTTCTTCATCCATCACCCCGACCTTGATCGTGTGGCGCGCGAGGCCCAACACATCTTCGACCGCGTCGAACAGGTCGTTGGTGAGGGTGGCTTCTTCGGGGCCGTGCATCTTGGGCTTGACGATGTAGATGCTGCCCGCACGGCTGTTGCGGTGGGTGCCGAGCCCCTTAAGGTCGTGCAGCGCGCAAAGCGAGGTGAACAGCGCATCGAGAATGCCTTCAGGCGCTTCCGAGCCATCGGGCAGCAGCACTGCCGGGTTGGTCATCAGATGCCCGACATTGCGCACGAACATCAGGCTGCGGCCGGGCAGGGTGATAGTGTCATATACGCGGTCTGCTTCGAGCGCGCGTGTTAGCGTCTTGCCGCCCTTGTCGAATGACGCGACCAGGTCGCCGCGCATCAGGCCCAGCCAGTTGGTGTAAGCGGCGACCTTGTCCTCGGCATCAACGGCGGCGACTGAATCCTCAAGGTCGATGATTGTGGTCAGCGCAGCTTCGAGTATGACATCGGAAATGCCCGACGGATCGGTCTTGCCCACTGGATGATCCGGTTCGAACATCACCTCGATATGCAGGCCGTTGTTGCGGAACAGCCGTCCATGTTCGCTCTTGCCGACATATTGTGCCGGATTTTTGATGGCGATTCCGGTCGAGGCATCCCCAAGATCGAGCCATGAACCGCTTTCGAGCGGAACCGCGCTATCGAGGAACTGCTTGGCCGCCATCACGACCGCAGCACCGCGATCTGCATCATACCCGCCGGGTTTGGCAGGCGGGGCGTCGAGGGCATCCGTTCCGTAAAGCGCATCGTAGAGGCTGCCCCAACGGGCATTGGCGGCATTGAGGCCAAAGCGGTCGTTGAGGCTCGGCACGACCAATTGCGGCCCTGCCATGGTGGCGATTTCGGGGTCGACATTTTGTGTGCCGATGCTGAACGGCGCGGGTTCGGGGACGAGATAACCGATATCGGTCAGGAACGCCTGATAGGCAGGCATATCCGTTATCGGGCCGGGATTGGCCTTGTGCCACGTATCCAGCTTTGCCTGAATCTCGTCGCGTTTTGCCAGCAATGCGCGGTTGACCGGTGCAAAGCGGGCGAGGATGTCGGCAAGCCCTTGCCACAGCGCGTCGGCGGCGATGTCCGTTCCGGCCAGCGCTTTGCTTTCAACAAACAGCGCCAGTTCTTCTGCAACTTGCAGACCCGCGCGGGTAAGATATTCGGTCATTTTTTGGCTCCAGTGAAACTTGGCGCCTGGGGAGATGTTTAGTTGTTGGCAACGCCCTAGCGGGACTTTGTGCGGTGCAAAAGCTTAAATTTGCTGATAGGCCCAATGGAATGAAGCTGAACAAACATCTGGTCCAAAAGCCTTGGGGCCGAGCCGATATCCCGGCTGCGTTCGGCGATATGGGCGGCAAGAAGATCGGCGAAATCTGGTACGAGAGCGATGGTTCCGAGCAGCTGCCGATACTGGTAAAATGGCTGTTTACCTCGGAAAAGCTGTCGATTCAGGTTCACCCGAACGATGCGCAGGCGCGCGAACGCAGCATGCCATCGGGCAAGGAAGAATGTTGGTATATCGTCGAGGCCGAACCCGGCGCGGTGTTGGGGATGGGAACCAGGCGCTCGTTGAGTAGCGAAGAGCTGCGCGATGCCTCGCTGTCGGGTGAAATCGAAGACTTGATGGACTGGAAGCCGGTGAAAGCCGGAGATTATTTTTACATTCCGGCAGGCACGGTCCACGCAATCGGCGCGGGGATAACGCTCGTCGAAGTGCAGCAATATGCCGACATCACCTATCGGCTTTATGACTATGGCAGGCCGCGCGAACTGCATCTGGACGATGGTGTCGCAGTGTCGGTGGCGGCACCCTATACGGATGCGCGATCAGGCTATGTTAAGGGCGACATGCAGCTCGTCGGTGGACCGCACTTCGGACTTTGGCATGTCACAACGGCAGGTGAAATCGCCGCACTGCCTGCCGCCGACCGACGCTGGATTGTGCCGTTGTCAGGTCAATTGCGAGTCGATGAGGAAGTCGCCGGCGTTGGCGATTGCCTCGTCGTTGGCGGAAAAGACCGCGTCGAGCTGATAGGCGAAACACGGCTACTCGTTGCGAGCTGACTAGGTTCAAAAAGTGAAATTATAACGCCCGATTTACCGTGAAACATAATTGCAACGTCATTTGGTTGGCCCTATAGGGCCATAACAATTTGTATCTTTTCATAAACAACCGGGGGCACGGGAGTTTGGGGAATAATGGAAAATAGGCTTATCATCGCCTATGCGCTTTGCGCCGTCATGCTATTGATCTTAACTGCAGTTGCAGTGCGTTATGCGAATAATCGCAAGCAGTTCAAGATACGGCAATCGGGTCGCGGCAAGAATTCCGGCCAGAATGTGACCGACGGAGTGCCGGCGGAATAGTCAGACCTTTTTGGCAGCGATAATGGGGCCGGCACCTGCGCGCTGCACTATGATTACCGTTTTTAGCTGGGTCGAGGTTGCGGTCGGCAATTTGAAGCTTGCCGGTGCGCCCCTCCACGTCCCGAGCTTTTGCAGCGATCGCACGATATTTTTGTGCGGCAAGGTGCGGCCGCCATTTTCGCCCGAGCGAATTGCGACATTGTGGGTGCGCGGGTCGTAACGGACCAGCCACACATTGCCTGCGCCCGAACCCTTGCCGATGGTTACATTGCCCCGGTCGAAGCCGATGGACGGACCACCGCTTAGCCGCTGGCTCACATTGACGCTGTTCGCCAGCTCTCCGCGCTTTATGCCGGTGATTACGGTCTTGCCGTTGATAATGACCTGCGGGGTCGCAACATTGGCGTTGCCGAGCGCATGGGCATAATCATATTGTCGTTGGGTATACGATTTGTCGCCGTAAATATCCTTCCATCCCAGGCGGTCCCAATAGGTCACGGCAAAGCTGAGCGCGATGACGCCGGGTTGGTCGGCAATGGCATTCAGGGCGGCGTTGGCAGGCGGGCAGGACGAACAGCCCTGGCTCTGATACAGCTCCACAACCACTGGGTTGGTTTCGGTGGCCGGTTCCGCCTTGGCCTTTGCCTCTGCGACGGCAGTAAACTCCGGCGCTTGCTGACAGCCCAATAGCGCAAGACAAAGCGTTACTGACGCCAAGCTGGAAATCGCTTTCATCGGCAGGACTCCGCAAATGGGGGTGCGAACAGGGAAAGGGAGGATAACCCCGTTCGCAATTTGGTGTTCGTCCGAACCTTCCGGAAAGTTACGCAGCTACTCGGGGTATTTCTGCGCCATCCAGTCAAGTGAAGCGATGCAGAGCTGTTCAAGCACCTCTTCATCGATGTCGCTCAACTTTTTTACATACAGGCAAGACTTGCCGGTCCTGTGTTTGCCTAGCCGGGCCATCAGGTCAGCATATTTGTCGTAGCCGTCCGTGATATAGAGCACCGTGTTGCCCTTGCGCGGCGAAAAGCCGATGCGACACATATCGCCTTCATGCCCGCTGGCATATTTGTAATGATATTGGCCGAAACCGACGATGCTCGGCCCCCACATCTTAGGCTCATGGCCGGTGAGGCGCTGCATCAGCTCGATGATCTTATAGGCGTCGGCACGCTGCCTTTCGTCCTGAACCGCTTCGATAAAAGTGCCGACTTTGGCATCGGTTATTTTCGTTTTCAGTTCATAGCCCGCCATTGCAAACTCCCCATACCGATTGCTACCGCCTTGCCGCCATAGGCCTGGCCTGCTAGCCGCGCCGCAACTTATTAGCATGAAAGTTACTGGCAATGAAGGATTCGGTTAAAAAGGTAGTCCTTGCCTATTCGGGCGGGCTCGACACCAGCGTCATCCTGAAATGGTTGCAGGTTGAATATGGCTGTGAAGTCGTGACCTTTACCGCCGATCTCGGGCAGGGGGAGGAACTTGGGCCGGCGCGCGACAAGGCGGTGCTGATGGGTGTCCCAGATCACCACATCTTCATCGACGATTTGCGCGAGGAGTTCGTCCGCGATTTCGTCTTCCCGATGATGCGCGCCAACGCGCGTTATGAGGGGGATTATCTGCTCGGCACGTCGATAGCACGACCGTTGATATCGAAGCGCCTGATCGAGATTGCTGCGGAAACGGGTGCCGATGCGATTGCGCATGGCGCGACGGGTAAGGGCAACGACCAGGTCCGGTTCGAACTTTCTGCCTATGCGCTTAACCCCGATATCAAGGTCATAGCGCCGTGGCGCGAATGGGATTTGACCAGCCGCACAAGGCTGATCGAATGGGCCGAGCAGCACCAGATTCCGGTGCCCAAGGATAAGCGTGGCGAAAGCCCCTTTTCGACTGACGCAAACCTGCTGCACACGTCGTCCGAGGGCAAGGTGCTGGAAGATCCGTGGGATGAAACTCCCGACTATGTCTATTCGCGCACGGTCAATCCAGAGGATGCGCCGGATACGCCTGAATATATCACCGTGGATTTCGAAAAGGGCGACGGCGTCGCGCTGAACGGCGAGGCGATGTCGCCTGCGACGCTGTTGGCTGCGCTGAACGACCTTGGCCGCAAGCATGGTATCGGTCGCCTCGATCTGGTCGAAAACCGCTTCGTCGGAATGAAGTCGCGCGGCATGTACGAAACACCGGGCGGCGAAATCTACGCTCGGGCGCACAGGGGAATCGAAAGCATCACGCTGGATCGCGGCGCGGCGCATCTGAAGGATGAGCTGATGCCCAAATATGCCGAGCTCATCTATAACGGCTTCTGGTTTTCGCCCGAACGCGAGATGTTGCAGGCGGCTATCGACCACAGCCAGGCGCATGTTTCGGGTACGGTTCGCCTTAAGCTTTACAAAGGCTTGGCAAGCGTTGTTGGACGCAAATCTCCAAACAGCCTATACTCCGAAAAGGTCGTGACCTTCGAGGATGATGCAGGGGCCTATGACCAGAAGGACGCAGCGGGCTTCATCAAGCTCAATGCGTTGCGGTTGCGGCTGCTTGGGCAGCGCAAGCTCTAACGGAGACATCCGCCATGCGTCTTTTCGATTTCTCGTCATGGCAAAGCGTCGGGTTCACCTTGTTGGGGCTTGTACTAGTCACCTTGATCGGCGTGTCGATCCGGCTCGTCATGATGATGACCATTCAGCAGCGCCGAGAGCGGATGAACCGCCAGATCAACGAAAGGCTGAAAACGCTGATCGCCGCTTACAAGACGTTAGGCGGTTCTTTCACGGGCGACCTTGTGGTCGACCCACGCCATTTGCGCGATATCAAGGCGCAATCGGCGGAGGCGCCAGCCGAGCCCGCGCTGGACCTGTCCGATGTCGATAACGCCGATGAGGATAATGGCGGATCGGACCGACCACGGCGCATTCGCGATGCCGTTGAAGCCGCCCTGTCGGACATAATCTTGCTGGGCACCGAAGAGCAGGTGCGCTTCGCCGCGCGTGCAGCGACAGAACTTGCGGAGGGGCGTCCTGTGCACACGCATGAGCTGGTGATTGCCTTGCGCGACTTCATCCGCAAAGCCCTGGACCTCGATCCCGTTCCTGCCGATGTTGCAATCCCGTTGCAGGGCCCGACACGCCCCGCCTCTTCAGGTGGCAGGGGAGGAGGAGGTGGCGGTCGTGGTTCGAGCGGTGGCGGCGGACGCGGTGGCGGCGGTGCAGGTGCGGGCATGGCTGGGGGTATGGGCATGGCTGGCGGGCTTGGATTGGCTCAGGCAAAACCCGCGACGGATGAAACCGGTGATCCCATAGCCCCAAGTGGAACAACGTAGAATGATGTTTGGCCAGCGCAAAAGCTAACGGCTTTCACCCTTTCCTTAACCATTTGCGTCTATTCCGGCAGGCGTGAAGAAGCGCGCCGAAACCGCCGATCCCAGACCTGTCTCCGCCGTCAGCAACGCTGTCGGCCTGTGCGGGCTTGCGGGTCTGGTCGTTGCAGTCATCGTTGCGCGCAACTTCGGCGCAATCATGGACAGCCTCGGCTTCCCCGGCTGGCCCGCCTTGGCGGATGGCGGCTATTCGGCGATGGTCGCGCTCGTTTTTTGCGGGCTGCCGATGGTGCTTTGGTCGCTGCTGTTCGACAAGGTTCATTTGCGGCCCTCGACGGGTATCGACTGGACGCTGAAGCGACCGGTGGCCGATGTGCTCGACACCAGCATCGTCAAGATTGCGGGGTTGTGGGCGACGTGGGCGGTTATCGCCAGCATATATGCTCTGTGCCGTTTTTACTGGGACGGCAACTACCTGTTCTCGATGGAAATGTTCCAGTTCGCGGCAATCCCGCTGGTCATCGCATCGGTGCCCTATGTCGTCTGGCTCGACCGCTATCTTGTCGAGCCGCGCGATGGCGCGTGGCATTTGGGTGCATGGATTGCTGGCCGCGCAGACTGGGACAAGGACGAAATCTTCCACCACCTTCGCGCATGGACGGTGAAGGGCTTTTTCCTCGCCTTTATGATCTCGATCGTGCCGGGCGGCTGGCGCGATATCGTCAACATGGATTTTGCCGAAGTGGCGACCAACCCTGTGTGGCTGGCCAATGCGCTGATTACAGCAATGTTCCTTGTCGACGTGCAGTTCGCCACCGTCGGTTACATGCTGACGATGAAACCATTGGACGCGCATATCCGCACTGCCAACCCCTATCTGGCAGGCTGGGTGGCGGCATTGATGTGCTATCCGCCCTTCATCCTTATGAACAATGGCGGGCCGTTGGATTATCATATCGGCACCAGCGACTGGGCTTACTGGTTCGAGGGGCAGACAGCATTGCTCTGGGTCTGGGGGGCTATATTGGTCGCACTCACTGGCATCTATGCATGGGCGACTGTCGCCTTCGGGCTGCGCTTTTCAAACCTGACGCACCGCGGTATCTTGACGCACGGTCCCTATGGCTGGAGCAAGCATCCCGCCTATCTCAGCAAAAACGCCTATTGGTGGCTTGCGACTTTGCCTTTCCTTGTGACCACGGGCAGCACGACCGACATGATCCGCAACACCGCGATCCTGGCTCTGGTTAGCGGCATTTATTACTGGCGGGCGAAGACCGAGGAAAAACACCTGATGGCTGATCCCGCTTACGCCGAATATGCCGAGTGGATGGACCGCAACGCGATGATCCCCCGTTTCTTCGCAACGCTTCGCGGGCTGGTCGGCAATCGCCTGCGCAAGAGCGGTGACGTGCAACCCGCCGAATAACTTTAACCGCACGATTAAATCTGATACGCTTCTCTCGAGGATAGAGGAGAGTCGTCATGCATGATCTGGTAATTCGCGGCGGAACCGTGGTCGACGGCACTGGTGCACCCGGCTTCGCAGCTGACATTGCGGTCGACGGCGGCGTCATCACTGCGATAGGCAATATCAGCACGCAAGGCCGCGAGGAAATCGACGCCGGCGGCAAGATCGTCACTCCGGGCTTTGTCGATATCCACACCCATTATGACGGGCAGGCGACATGGGATAGCGAGATGGCACCGTCGAGCTGGCATGGCGTGACCACCGTCGTCATGGGCAATTGCGGCGTCGGCTTTGCGCCAGCGCGGCCCGACCGGCATGAATGGCTTATCCGCCTGATGGAAGGCGTCGAGGACATTCCCGGCACAGCACTCGCCGAAGGCATGAAATGGGATTGGGAGACCTTCCCCGAATATATGGATGCCCTCGAACGCACGCCGCGCACCATCGACGTCGCAACGCATGTTCCTCATGGCGCAGTGCGCGCCTATGTGCTTGGCGACCGCGAGCGGCCAGGCGCGGTGCCGACGGCGGATGATATCGCCGAAATGTCGCGGATCGTAGAGGAGGGCGTGCGAGCAGGCGCTCTCGGCTTTTCGACCAGCCGGACGGTCATCCACAAGTCGGTTGACGGCGAAGTCGTACCGGGGACGACCGCGACGGCAGAAGAGCTTGTGGCTATCGGGCGCGCCATGGGGCGCGTCGGTTATGGCGTGTTCGAAATGGCAAGCGACCTCAACCGCGAATGGAACGAGTTCGAGTGGATGGGCGCGCTCAGCCGCGAAACCGGGCTTCCGGTGACCTTTGCCGCGCTCCAATCCATCGCCAAGGAGATGCCGCTCGACGAGCAGATCGCGACTATGCGCGCGGAGAATGACAATGGCGCAAACATCGTCGCGCAGATCGCGTTGCGCGGCAACGGCATCATCATGGCGTGGCGCGGGACAGTTCACCCTTTCCGTTTCCGATCCTCATGGCAGGCTATCATGGACCTTCCCTGGGAAGAGCAGAGAGCCAAGCTGCTCGATCCTGCCTTCAAGGCGCAGCTTTTGTCCGAACCCAATGATTTCAGCGAAGTGCCGACCGATATTGCGGGTCTGGTGATGATCGTCGCCTGTGGCTGGGCGATGCAGTTCGAAATGGACGAGGATTTCGATTACGAACCCGCGCCCGAGGCAAGCATCCAGGCGCGCGCTGTGGCGGCGGGTATCGACCCGCAGGAATATGCCTATGACCTCCTCTGCCGCGAGGAAGGGGCCGGTTTCGCCTATTTGCCGATCCTCAATTATGCCGACGGCAATCTGGATTTCCTCGAAGCCTTGCAGCAGGACGACGATACCGTGAACAGCCTGTCCGATGGCGGCGCACATTGCGGCACGATTTGCGATGCGGCCAGCCCGACCTTCATGCTCCAGCACTGGGTGCGCGACAGGAAGAGGGGTGGGCGTATCGGGCTCGAACATGCAATCAAGCGGCAGTGCCGGGACACCGCCCGGCTATATGGGCTCAACGACCGTGGCGTGCTCAAATCCGGCTATCTCGCCGACATCAACGTCATCGATCTGGACAGCATAAAGCTCGGCAAGCCCTGGCTCGCCTTTGACCTGCCCGCAGGCGGCAAGCGGTTGTTGCAAAAAGCCGACGGCTATGTGGCGACGATAAAGGCGGGCGAGGTCACATTCCGCGATGGCCGGATGACTGGCGCGCTGCCGGGCATAGTTATTCGCGGCCCGCAAAGTGTCGCGATGGCGGAGGCGGCGGAGTAAGCCGGATTATTTGTCGAGTATCTCAGCTGCGGCAGTGAAAGTATCGCCGAAGGTTTTGGCTTCGGCGCTGCATGCCTGCCGCACCGATTCAGTCGAGGCACGGGCGGTTTTGAGCGTTTCGGGCGTCAGCGCGGCTTTCAGATCGAAGGCCGAATTGCGCGAGAAAATTTTCCCGTAAAAATAACCAAGGATCGAGCTGAACCCGATCTTTTGCTCTTCGGTCTGGTTCTGCATGCTGTTGCCGACATCGGCGAACAGGATAAGACAATTAAGGTCGCGACGGGTTTCAGCTGACATTTCGACAGCGAGTGCCGGCGACGAAAACAGCGTTGCAGCGAGCGCGAGCCCAAGAGCGGTCCGACGCATCGCGACTACACCCGCATCGGCATCAGCACATAGAGCGCCGCCGATTTGTCATTCTCGCGGATCAAGGTTGGCGCGCTGGCGTCGGCGAGGTGGAGTTCGACGATGTCGCCTTTGATTTCGCTCAATATATCCATCAAATAGCGCGCGTTGAAGCCGATTTCGAAGCCGTCGCTGCTATATTCGCCGGGGACTTCTTCGGCAGCTGTGCCGTTTTCGGGGCTGGTCACCGACAAGGTAATCTTGTCCTTGTCTAGCGCCATCTTGACCGCGCGGGTCTTTTCGGTGGCGATGGTGGCGACGCGGTCGACGCCTTGCGAAAAGGCTTTGGGGTCGATGCGAAGCAGCTTGTCGTTCGCGGTCGGGATGACGCGGCTGTAATCGGGGAATGTGCCGTCGATCAGCTTGGAGGTCAGGATGACGCTGTCGAAAGTGAAACGGATCTTGCTTGCTGACAAGTCGACCTGGATGACATTGTCGCCGCTCTCGTCAAGCAGCTTGCGGATTTCGCCGACGCATTTACGCGGAACGATGATGTCGGGCATGCCCTCCGCGCCAGCGGGACGCGGCAAAGTAACCCGCGCGAGCCTGTGGCCGTCGGTTGCGGCAGCCTTCAGCACGGGTTCCGCATCCTCGGTAACGTGCAGGAAAATGCCGTTCAGATAATAGCGTGTTTCCTCTGTCGAAATGGCAAAGCGTGTCTTGTCGATAATCTCGATCAGCGATGCCGCCGGAATTTCGAACGAGGTCGGCAATTCGCCCTCGGCAATCATCGGGAAATCGTCGCGCGGTAATGTGGCGAGGCTGAACCGCGCGCGACCGGCATTGACCGCCATGCGCCCGTCGGCGGCGTGGAGCTGCACCTGCGAGCCTTCGGGCAATTTGCGCGCGATTTCGAACAATGTGTGGGCCGACACCGTGGTCGCGCCGGGGGTTTCGACATTCGCGGCGAAGGTTTCGACGACCTGCAGATCGAGGTCGGTGGCAGTAATCTTGATCGCGCCGCCGTCGCTGGCTTCGATCAGCACGTTCGAGAGGATCGGAATGGTGTTGCGCCGTTCGACCACCGACTGGACATGACTCAGGCTTTTCAGCAAGGTCGCGCGTTCGATCGTGGCTCTCATTCAAATTCCCCTAATCGGGCTGCCTGCCCGCAAATCCGCCGAAAATCCCGTTCTCTTTCGGCGAATCTTCCTTAACCGCTTTGTCCACAAGGGCAAGCCGATAGCTTTTGCCATGTGCAATATCCTGTGGAATAAGCGCCGCCATGATTTCTACCGGGAGAAAGCGGGTTTTCATCGCCAGACATGGCGAGACTGTGTTCAACAAGATCGCGCGGATGCAGGGGCAGGCGGAAGTCCACACGCCGCTGACCTGGGAGGGGTGCGTGCAGGCCAAGATGATGGGCCGTTCGCTGGCAAATTATCTCGGGCCTGATGACAGGCCGCAGCTTTGGTCCTCGACTGCCGGGCGCGCGCTACAGACGTTGGCGATTGTCGCCGAAGAGATAGATGCGGACTGGCACCAGACGCGCCGCGACGACCGGCTGTTGGAAATCGATGTCGGCACCTGGTCGAGCCGGACTTACGCCGACATTTCCGCCGAAATCGGGCCGATTGTCGACATGGAACACAAGTTGTTTTCGGTGCGTCCGGATGGTGGCGAATATTATGAAGACGTGGCCGCGCGATTGTCTGACTGGCTGGGCGAGCAGGCGTTCGAGCAGGATATGCTGGTGATCTGCCACGGCATGACCGCGCGCGTGTTGCGTGCGTTGCTTCTGGGTCATGCACCGATGGAACGATATGGCGCACCCATTGCGTCCAGCCTTGCGCAAGGCAGCATGGTGATGATCCGCGATGGCGTCGAGGAACTGGTTATCGACGGCGAAGGGCTGGGGGAACGGGCGTGAGGCTTGCCGCCGCTATTGCCATTGCGCTGTTGGCGGCACCGCTTGCTGCCAAGGACCGGCTGGGCGTCTACCAAGGCTGGGCAGCGTTTCGCGATCCCGAAACACCCCGCTGTTACGCCATTGCCTCGCCCGAAGAGACCGTCGGAACCCCGACGCGCGACGCCTACCTTTCCATCGGCTTCTGGCCGAAACGAAGCGTCACCCACCAAATCTACGTCCGCCTCTCGCGCGAACGCTCGACCAATAGTGGCATCACGCTCAGCGCCGGCGGCCGCCGATTTCGGCTTAAGGTCGACGGCAGCTCGGGCTGGGCAACCGACCGCCGTACCGACCTCGCCATCATCGCCGCGATGCGTAGCGCGGCTTCGCTGAGCGTCGAAAGCATAGGCCGCGACGGGCGGTCTATAGTCGACACCTACTCCTTGCGAGGCGCACCGAGTGCCATCGATGCGGCGGCTTTGGGCTGCATCAAGTCTTGACAACGCATATCGGGTGTGTATCATACACATAGTGAGCAGCGCCGACCTTATTCGTGACTTGAAGAAGGCTGGATGGCAGCTCGACCGAATACGCGGATCGCACCATGTATTTACCCATCCGGACAAGGGCGGCCATGTGACCGTGCCGCATCCAAAAAAGGATTTGGGTAAAGGTCTGGTCGCTGCGATCCGCAAACAGGCAGGATTATAAAATGCGTTATCCGATTGCTATCGAACCCGGAACCGAAACAACAGCATTTGGCGTTGTAGTTCCCGACTTGCCCGGTTGCTTTTCTGCAGGTGACACGCTCGATGAAGCGATGGAGGGCGCGGAAGAAGCGGCGGCGGCATGGATCGATGCCATGATCGACGCGGGTCAGGCCATTCCCGCGCCAAGCAGCCTCGATAGCTTGCGGTCGAACAAGGATTATGCCGGATGGACCTTTGGCGTGATCACGCTGGACCCGGCGTTGCTCGATGACAGTATCGAGCGGGTGAATATCACCTTGCCCAAGCGCGTACTCAAACGCCTTGATGCACTGGCGAAGGCGGCAGGGGCAAGCCGTTCGGGCTTCATTGCACATCTTACACTCGAAGAACCAAAGCGCGCAGCCTAGCTTTTGGGGCGCGCTGCCCCTATATGCGCGCCCATTATGCAAATCCCCGGCCATATCGACCCTGTCGTCACCTCGCGCTCAATTACCCCGCGGGCCGATGGGCGTATCGACCTTGTCGGGCTCAACCATTTGCAAATCCGGCAATTGTTTGAAGAATCGCAGCTCGACGAGAAGGCCGCCAAGCTGCGGTCGAAGCAGGTGTTTCACTGGATTTACCATCGCGGTGTCACCGACTTTGCAGCGATGACTGACATCTCAAAAACGATGCGACCTTGGTTGGCCGACCGCTTTGTCATCGGGCGGCCTGAAGTGCTCGATGCACAGGTTTCGACAGACGGAACGCGCAAATGGCTGCTGCGCGCGGACGACGCGCAGGATTATGAGATGGTATTCATTCCCGATGCGGATCGGGGGACGCTTTGCATTTCATCGCAGGTCGGTTGCACGCTCAATTGCCGTTTCTGCCACACCGGGACGATGCGGCTGGTGCGCAACCTGACGCCCGGCGAAATTGTCGGGCAGGTCATGCTGGCGCGCGATGCGCTTGGGGAATGGCCCAAGGGCAATATGGCCTCGGCCAATGACGATGATGAGGACGATGAGGTCGGTCATTACACTGCCGATGGGCGGATGCTCACTAACATCGTGCTAATGGGGATGGGCGAGCCGCTTTATAATTTCGACAATGTCCGCGATGCGATGAAGATCGTCATGCACGGCGATGGCCTCGGCCTGTCGCGGCGGCGGATTACGCTGTCGACCAGCGGCGTGGTGCCGATGATGGAACGCGCAGGCGAGGAGATCAACGTCAACCTCGCGGTTTCCTTGCACGCGGTGACGAAGGAAATCCGAGACGAAATCGTGCCGATCAACCGCAAATATGGCATCGACGAGCTGCTGCGCGCCTGCGCCGAATATCCCGGCGTCAGCAATGCGCGGCGGATCACCTTCGAATATGTGATGCTAAAGGACAAGAATGACAGCGACGAGGATGCGCGCGAGCTGGTTCGGCTGATCCGGCAATATGGCCTGCCTGCGAAGGTCAACCTGATCCCGTTCAATCCCTGGCCCGGGGCGGTCTACGAATGTTCGGACCCCGAGCGGATAAAGCGTTTCTCGAAGATCATTTTCGAATCCGGGATCAGCGCACCGATCCGTACGCCGCGCGGTCGCGATATCATGGCCGCCTGCGGGCAGCTCAAATCGTCGAGCGAGAAGAAAAGCCGCGCCGAACTCGACCGGATGGCCGAAGAAAAGCTGGAAGCGCTGGGATGAGCTTTACCTGGTGGCGTTACCCGACGCGGCGCTTCTCGGTTGATGGTATCAATTTTGCGGTGGTCAGCCGCGCGCGTAGCGATGGCTTGCATTCAACATTGAGCATGTTGGGCGTCGAACAGGCCAGCGACCACACGCCGATCATGGGCCCGGAATCGGTGCGCAACCACATGTTGCATGCGACGATGCCCGACGGGCGCGTCGTCGAGGTCGAATATGGTTATATGGGCATGTGGACCTCCGGCGCGGTCGCGCGGCTGGACGGGGCGGTTATTTACGAAAGTCACGAGGGCCGCGTGCCTGCTTACCCTGAGAAATATCGCGCGGATGCCATGAAATATAACAGCATGAGCGAGACCATGAAGGCAGCGCGCGGCGATGGCCCTGACCCGTTCAATAGCGGTATCATGGCGCGCGAGAACCGCCTGCCTTTTGCGGTCGATGTCATCACGGGTCTGCTTTTCTTCGCCATTGCCAAGCTAACCGATTTGCAGACCGCCGCTTTGGTGGGCATCGCCGTCGGCTTCGGTTTGGTTGCGTTCCAGTATTTCACCAAGATCGACGTAACGGGCGGCCTTGCGCTGTTCGGTATCGTCATGCTGTGCATTTCCGCCGGGCTGGCGGTCTGGCTTGCCGATGACGAGTGGATAAAGCAGCGAGGCACGATTACCGGCCTGATTGCCGCGGGTTTCTTCCTGCTAGATGGCATTCGCGGCGGTCCCTATATCGGCAAAGGTCTTGCGCGATACATGCCCTATTCGGACATAGATCCGGGGCGTTTTGCGGTGGCGATGGGCTGTGTCGGCCTGTTGATGGCGGCGCTGAACTATGCGGCGGCAAAGCTGCTCAGCACCGATAGCTGGCTGTTCTACACAACCTTCATCGATACTTTCATCATCATCGGGCTGGTGTTTTTCGTCCTGCGTTACGCGCGGGGCAAGCGCGTAATCCCGACCCAAAACTAGACAAAAATCGCCACCGACTGCATTCCGGTCAGCACCGGCTGACCGTCGCTGTTCCACGCGGTCATATACTGGCTGCTCGCGCCGTTGGCGGCGTGGTGGGTTTCGCTTTCCAGATACCACCAGCCGTCTTTCGTAGCAGGCGCATCGGTCAGCATGTTGACCTGCCAGTTCATCGAGCTGACCATGCCCTTTTCGGTCATCAGGCCCATTGCCGATGGCGGCAGCGCGTCGCCTATGCAGAGGAGTTCGGCAATATGGTCGAGGCCGTCATGCTCGGTAAAGCGATGCCAGCTCGCGAGGCGGTTGGTGGCAAGCCCGAGTTCGAGGCGCTTGTCGGGATATTGCATGTGGCCGGTGAAAAATTCGGGCGGGCCGCTGCGGGCTTCTGCCGCGTCGGGCACCGGCGGGAAATCGGGGCGCTGCAGGCCTTCATAGTCGAGATGGCTGTGCCGCCGGTTCATGAATATGAAGGTGCACGACAGGCCGACACCGTCCGCGCCGGAGATTTCGGCTTTGACGAAAGCGGTGTTCTTGCCGCGCCGAAGCACATTGGCGGTCACCGAGACATCGCCCGCCAGCGGGCCTACGAAGGCGATCTGTGCCGATTGCAGCGGAGGCAGGTCGTCGCCAGCGAGTTTTGCGGCCTGATAGGCCAGAACCGAGCTTAAGCCGCCATAGGATGTACGGCCCTGATGCCAGCTTGGCGGAATGGAAATCCGGTGGCTGTTGTTGACTGGGTCGAACTGCGCGAGGATGGAAGCCAAATTCATGATATATGGGCTTAGCGGCCAATTTTGGGCCTCGCAAGCTGTCCAAAATCGCCCTTGCCACGCGGCATCGGCCATGCCCTAAGCTTCCCTTACGGCATAGAGGAGCATCGGCATTTACAGCTGGGTCAACACATTGCTCGACAATGGCAAAGCGATCGCCCCCGATACGATGTCGGCGAGCCTGCTGGTACGAATCGTGCGCACGGCGGTGGCCGAAGGCGGCGACCGCCGGGCGATGCTGGCGGCAGTCGGGATCGACGAGGCGAAACTGCGTAATCCGCTGAGCCGGCTGTCCGCGCATCTGGTGCTGCGCTTCTTCGCAATGCTGGAGCAGCATTTCGGGGACGCGTCGGTGGTGCTGCGGATCGGTGACAGGGCATCGATGCAGAATTTTTCCGATCTGGGCTATGCGACCCGGCTTCAGTCCAATCTGGCTTCGGTGATCGAGGCCAACATCGCGATCCAGTTGCTGCGCCAGAATATGTTTCGGACCAGCTTCGATCCGACTGGCAAACCGCCCTTCCTGTCATGGGAATGCCACCCCGATTATGTCACCGCCTATGCGCCCTTTATCGAATTTTCGGTGGCGACCTACGCGCGGCTGTCACGGCAGATATTGGGCGAGCCGCCCCTTTTGCGGGCCGTGCATTTTCGCCACAAGGCCCGGTTCGCAATTGAAAAATATGAGGAGGCATTTGGCTGCCCCGTCAAATTTTCCATGCCAGAAACGCGGATGGAAATCGCCGCGCGGCAATTGTTCCGGCCATCGCCGCTGGCCAATCCAGAGCTGTTCCGTGCCGCTGCGAACCGGTACCAGCAACCCGCCACCTGGATGGCGGAAGGCAAGCAGCATGTGGCGTACAGCTATTTCTATCTATCGAACGAACTCGACAAATCGCCGCCGACGCTCGACAGGATGGCCGCGTCATTCGGCATGAGCGAGCGGACGTTGCGGCGCAAGCTGGTCGAGGAGAACTACCCGTTCCGCGAACTGCTTGAAAAGGTGCGACAGGACTTGTGCCAGCTGTATTTTCTGGAAGGCACGCGTTCATTAAGCGAAATCGCGCTGCTGCTTGGCTATAGCGACCTGAGTGCTTTCACTCGCGCACACCGCAAGTGGCGCGGCGTTGCGCCGAGCAAGCGACCGACATTTGGGGAAAATGGTGGGCGTAGCAAGGATTGAACTTGCGACCCCTGCGATGTCAACACAGTGCTCTACCACTGAGCTATACGCCCACGCTGCGGGAGCCTCTAGCGGGGCTTCCCTTATCATTCAAGCTTAATTGAGTTCACCGAAACTTTCCTTGGCGAACAGCCGCTCGACCTCGAGCACGAGGTCCTTGAGGTGGAACGGTTTGGACAGGATTTTGGCGGCGGGCATGGCTTCGCCCGCACGCAGCGCCACCGCCGAAAAGCCGGTGATGAACATGACTTCGGTCTGCGGCGACACCTTGCTGCAATGACGTGCAAGCTCGATGCCGTCCATTTCGGGCATGACGATGTCGGTCAGCAGCAGGTCGAAATGTTCGCGCTCCAGCAAAGGCAAGGCTTCGGTGCCGCGATCGACCGAGACGACTTCATAACCCGAACGTTCGAGCGCGCGCGCCAGATATTCGCGCATCGCCTGTTCGTCTTCCGCAAGCAAAATTCGGGTCATCATGGTCCTCTTGGCTTTTGAGCGTATTGTCGTCCGCTCTCTTGTCAGTAACCATAGCCTAAGAGATTTAATTTTTTTGCACCAGATTCCAAAAAAGGTGGCAAATATCGGTCGAAACGAAAGGCTTCCATGGTGAGTCACGACGATCGAGGATTTGCGACATCGGGCACGGAGGCCTTGGCGGTGCCAGTATTGCTGTCGGTTCCGCACGCCGGGCGGGATTATCCCGATTCGGTGTTCAGCGCGCTTAGGTTGCCGCGAACCACGCTGCTGCGGCTTGAGGACCGCTATGCAGACCTTCTGAATCGCAGGGTGGCGGCGCTTGGCTATCCGGTCATCGTCGCGCATCGCGCGCGGGCGTGGATCGACCTCAACCGGGACGAAAGCGATCTCGACGTCGAAATGGTTCGTGGTGCAGACAGTGCACATTATCCAGCGCCGGGGGCAAAGCAGCGTGGTGGGTTGGGGCTTGTTCCGCGCCGCTTGTCGGGCGATGGCGACTTGTGGAAATGGCCCTTCGAGCTAGACGATGTGAACAAGCGCATCGCTGACTTCCATCGACCTTACCATGCCGCTGTTGCAGCGATCCTGGAGCAAATGCGGCGGACTTTCGGCGTGGCGATATTGCTCGACTTGCACAGTATGCCGCCCATCCGGCAATCGAACATCCTGCCCGCGCCGCAATTTGTTGTCGGCGACCGCTTCGGAAAGAGCGCGTCCTCGCAATATGCCGAGTTATTGACGGAGCGGCTGCGCAGTCGCGGTTATGCGGTTGCGCTCAACCATCCCTACTCGGGCGAATATATATTAAGGCGTCATGCCAACCCCCGCGCGAACGTCCATGCACTTCAGTTGGAGGTCGACCGGTCGCTTTATCTCGATTCGGCATTGCGCGAGCCGGGTGCCGGGTTGGCCGCAATCGCGTCGCTAATCCTAGATCTGGTCGAAGGGCTTGCCGATGAAGGCCTGGGCCGAACCACGCTGATCGCCGCAGAATAAGCACGTTTCCTGTGCCCGATAAAAAACCACCCCGGAAAAATTCCGGGGTGGCCAAGGTTCAGGGAGTGGTGCCGCCTGACGGCACCGATAGGACGGAAAAGGGAGGGGAGATTTCCGTCCTTTCACAAGAATGGGATTTCCCTGTTTCAAAATCAAGACTCCAACCAAAAATTTTGCCTCCAACGCGGCGAGTTGGGCTTGGGACGCGGAGAAGCAACGAAAATAATTTGCTATTGAGAACGATTATCAATAATTGAGTCGGCATAGGAGGTTGCCCGATGCTGGTTCACTTATTCGTTCCCCCGCCGTCGAAACTACTCGAAATGCACGTCCGGGATGCCCGCCATATATTGGCAGCGCGCAGCTGGTGCGTGTTGCGCAAGGCGGCGCTCGACCCCTTGCCGCGAATGGAAGGTCACCTTTTGTCGGACCTCGTGGCGATCCGCTTCAGCTTGCTGATGGAGGCGGTCACGCAAATTTGGCCCGAGCCTTTTGCAATCCATCGGCCATGCTGCGGCATGGCTTCGATCGACGAGGCGTTGCTGGCGCAGGCAATCCGCCTTGCTGCGGCCGGACAATGTTCGGCATTCGAAACGTTGCTCAAGGAAATGCTACCCGGTGATGCGCGGGCCTTGCTCTTCTCGCGGGCCCGCGCGCTATACGACTAGGGCCATATTCGCTGGATGAAAGGAAGGCGGTCGGCGAACTGGTGTTTCAGCGCACCGATGACGTGCAGGAAGATCAGGATTACCAGAGGCTTTGTCAAAATCTCATGGCCTTCATGGCCGAAATCCGACAATGCCTTGCTGTCACCACCCGGTATATCGAGCATGAACAGCCCGAAAAAGTCGACGCCCGCGGAACCGGGCCGGGCTGCCGACATCATCCAGCCGGTCAGCGGCACCGCTATAATCAGGAAATAGAACAGCACATGCACGCTGCGCCCGAGCGTCGCCTGCCATCCCGGAATCTTGTCCGGCAAAGGCGGTGGCTTGTGACCGAAGCGCCAGAACAGCCTAAAGAGCGACAGGAACAGGATCGAAATGCCGATGGCCTTGTGCGGGTCCATATAGGCACCCTTGGCCTCGCGCGGCAGGCCTTCGGCCATGTTGACGAGCACGACATTGGCCACCACCAGAATCGCGATGATCCAGTGAAGGGCAATTGCCGTCTTGCTGTACTTGGTCATGCCATCACTCCCCATTGTGACGTGACGGCATGCCCGCGCGGTCAGTTAACTGCAGGTAGTTCCGTCACTTGCGGCACCTTACCTTGGGCAACCTGAAGTGCAAATATTTCGCGCATCAGTTGCAACGAGAACAGGTGTGCGTGGATGAGCGCGAGGATACCATTCTGGTTCAGCTTGCGAACCGTATCACCGCGCAGGTCGCGCAGCTTGGTTTCGTCGATCATCTTGAAGCCGCGATAGATATAAGGCTTTTCCTGGCCTTCCTGCTGGATCGACACTTCGCCGTCCATCAGCAGGTCGAGCTTTTGCAGTTCTTCGATAAAGGCATGGGTCTGTGCGCCGGCATTTTCGAAATCTTCGCAGAATTTGAGAATGGCTTGCGTATTTTCGCTCGGCTTGCCGTCGTCGAAAAGAGGGTTGCCTTCATCATATTCGCCCACGGCCCCAGCAGTAGGGTCGAAACATAGCGACAGTTCGTCGCTATCGGGGCGGAGTTTGGCAAGCATGAACGGATAACGACGGACATAGGCGGGCACATAGACTACGTTAGTGAACTGTCCTTCGTCGTTCATAAACGTGTTTACACCTTCGTTCATGCCCATCAGCACCAAAGGCACGGGATTGTCGGTGGCCGAGAAGATGATCGGATAATGGCGCGATGCGGGGATGAATTCCTCGATGGTCAGCGGGATCGCATGTTGGCCGTCCATAAACTTGGCGTTTTCGAGCATGCGCGTCTTCCACGTCGCATGGTCGTTGCTGTTGAGAGGAACGAGGTCTTTATAAAGCAGCGGCAGATTGGCGGCTTGGGGCGCAGTGGCCATCGGTAACTCCATATTTTAGGGAATGACAGAAAAATCGTTGCGGCGCTTTAGGCAAACGGCGCGGTTCACGCAAGCGGAACAAGCTTGCCCGGGTTCATGATACCGAGCGGGTCGAACGCCTGCTTTATCGCGCGCAATGCGGTGAGGCGCGCGGGTTCCGCCAACCGCGCAAATTCATCGATTTTTGCCATGCCGATGCCATGTTCGGCAGAGAGCGAACCGCCATAATCGCGCACGCGGTCATAGATGTGAGAGGTTATGGTCTTGCCGTCGCCTGCATACCAGTCGGCAACGTCCGCTTCTGGCGGGGCTTTAACGTGGAAATGGATGTTGCCATCGCCCAGATGTCCGAAGGCGACCGTTGCGGTGCCTGGCCAACGCGCCTCGATGACGGGTGATTCCGCTTCGATGAAGCGTGCCATGTCGGCCACCGGCACGCTGATATCATGCTGCAAGGCCGCACCTTCGGCACGCTCCGCTTCGGCAATCGAATCGCGGATTTTCCAGAAGGCTTCCGCCTGTGCTTCGCTGCTGGCGATCGTGGCGTTTTCGAGCAGGTCGTCGCTAATGGCTTCTTCGAGAAGCGCGGTGGCAAGTTCGGCGGGCGCAGACTGTTTGAAGTCATCCTGTACCAGTTCCATCAGCGCGTGCCACCGATGTGTGGTGTCGAGCGGCGGGCGGGTCCCGCTTATGTGTTTCACGACGGCATCGAGAGCGCGCTGCGGCAAAATCTCGAAGCCCTCAAGGCGTTCGCGGCCTTTAGCTTGCATGAAAAGCAGCAGCCGATAGGCCGCCTCGGGGCTGTCCAGACCTACCCAGACGACGCACCGGTCGAGTAGCGCTGGAACGGTGTTCAGTATCGCGCCCGTAACAATTCCGATGGTGCCTTCGCCGCCGATCAGCAGATGTTTGAGGTCGTAACCGCGATTGTCTTTCTTGAGCGGCGTCATGCCGTCGTAGATCGAACCGTCGGGCAGCACTCCCTCCAACCCGGCAACGAGTTGTCGCATGGTGCCGTGGCGCAGCACTTGCGTTCCACCTGCATTGGTCGAAATCAGCCCGCCGACGGTAGCCGATCCCTTGCCGCCGAGCGTCAGCGGGAAGCGGCGACCTTTGGCCGCGACCGCGTCGTGCAGATGTTGCAGGATGACGCCTGCCTCGCAATGGACAAGCCCGCTGTCGGCATCGATCGACCGCACGGCATTCATGCGCCGCAGCGACAGGATGATCTGATCGCCGCTATTGTCCGGCGTCGCCCCCGCCACCATGCCACTGTTGCCGCCCTGTGGGACGATTGCGAGACGATGCTTCGCCGCCAGACCGACAACTGCCGCCACTTCCTGCGTGTTTGCGGGCGAGACCAAAGCTGCAGCTCGCCCTGTATAGCGCCCGCGCCAGTCGGTGAGCCAGGGGGCCATTGCATCGGAATCGTCGCTAAAGCCTTTAGGACCAAGCAACGCACGCATTTCCGTCAGAGAATCCAATTTTGGCACATTTTCTCCGAATGATTGACAGACGATGCCGAATTCATGACAGGTTCAACCCTATCGGGTAAAGCCCGACGAACTTCAACTTGTTACCGGACCGATTCTTGCGCGCATTGTTGGCCATCGTCCTTTTCGCGTTAATTTCGACCGTTGCAGCGCACAGAGCTTGGGGACAAGTCGAGATCATCCGGACCGGGAGCGCCTTTGCGCCGATCGTCCGGTTGAACACCACATTCTACCAGGTTCGCATCGACCAGCGGGTGATTATCCGGCTGCCGAGCCAGGCTGTGGCGCCGGCCAATGCCGCAGCAGGACGGAAACAGGCGGCAGCGATCAGGTACAAGGAAGAGAAGATCGGCAAATGCCTGTGGATCGACAAGCTCGCAGGCTCCCAGCCCGGTCCGAACCGAACGCTCGACATTGCCACGCGCGACGGCGTGTTGATCCGTGCCTATCTGGGCGATGGCTGCCTTGCGCGCGAATTTTATGCCGGGGCCTATTTGGAACGCCCCTATGACGGTAAATTATGCGTGGACCGCGACATGCTCCACGCCCGCACCGGGGCAAAGTGCGAGGTCGATAAATTCCGGCTGCTGGTACCGCGGTGATTCTGGCTCTTGGCCGCCAATTTCCTTGACATTTGGAGACGCGACCGTCAAAGCGCGCGCGATGCTTGGGGTTGAAACCGACCGGCAAGCAGATTTTCCGGAAACAACTTTATGCGTTTTGCCGATATCGGTCTGTCCGATGAATTATTGAAGGCCGTAACCGAGGCGGGTTACGACACGCCTACACCCATTCAGGCCGCCGCCATTCCACAAGTGCAGATGATGCGTGACATCATCGCAATTGCGCAGACGGGGACGGGCAAGACTGCAAGCTTCGTGCTGCCGATGATCGACGTGCTCGCCAACGGACGCGCGCGGGCGCGGATGCCGCGCAGCCTGATTCTTGAACCGACGCGCGAACTCGCGGCGCAGGTGGCGGAGAATTTCGAAAAATACGGGAAATACCACAAGCTTTCGATGGCGTTGCTAATCGGTGGCGTGCAGATGGGCGACCAGGTCAAGGCGCTGGAAAAGGGCGTCGACGTCCTGATCGCGACGCCGGGGCGGTTAATGGACCTGTTCGAGCGCGGCAAGATTTTGCTTACCGGCTGCGAAATGCTGGTTATCGACGAAGCGGACCGGATGCTCGACATGGGCTTCATTCCCGACATCGAAACGATTTGCACCAAGCTGCCGACGAACCGTCAGACCTTGCTGTTTTCGGCAACGATGCCGCCGCCGATCAAGAAGCTGGCCGACAAGTTCCTGTCGAACCCGAAATATATCGAAGTTGCGCGGCCCGCGACGGCGAACATCAATATCGAACAATTCCTCGTCAACGTATCGCCGATGAAGAAGCGCGATGTGCTCCGCGACCTTATCGTCAGCGAAAAGGTCTCCAACGCGATCATCTTTTGCAATCGCAAGACAACGGTGCGCGAGCTCAACCAGAGCCTGCAGCGCCACGGTCTGCGCTCGGGCGAAATTCATGGCGATATCGACCAGGCATCGCGGCAGAAGCAGCTTGAAGCGTTCAAGAAGGGCGACATCGACCTTTTGGTCGCCTCCGATGTCGCCGCGCGCGGGCTCGACATCAAGGGCGTGTCCCACGTTTTCAATTTCGACGCGCCCTGGCACCCCGACGATTATGTCCACCGCATCGGTCGCACCGGGCGGGCAGGGGCTAAGGGGAAAGCCTTCACTTTCGTCACCAAGGCCGATGAGGAATCGATCGAGAATATCGAGAAACTGATCGGCACCAAGATCGAGCGGCTCGGCAAGGTCGAGGCTCCGGCTGCTGCCGACAGGGAAGAGCGGGCGCCTGCCAAACGACGCCGCAAGGCTGATGCACCTATATCCGACAAGCCAAAAACACCTGGTGCGGAAGCTAAACCACCGCGTGAAAAAAACACGCCGAAGCCCAAAGTAAATGATGACGGGCCGGACGACGGCTGGAACGGCCCGATGCCGGGCTTCCTGAGCCAGTCTATCCCGCTAAGCTGAGCGCAAAAAAAAGGGCCCGCAAAACGGGCCCTTTCTCTTTAGTTTGCGAGCCGATTTAGAACTTGCCGCGAACCGTGATGCCATAGGTCCGCGGTTCGGCGAGGAACTGCGAGAAGATCTGGCGACCACCGGGATATTGCGGATCGACGAACGGAGCAGCGGTCGTACCTGCCTGGAATGGCGAGTTGAACGCGACCTGTGCATAATCCTGATTGAAGATATTCTGGCCCCAGAGCTCGATGCCCCATGCCTCGTCCGGACCGCGAAGGCCGATACGGGCATTGAAAATGGCGAAGCTGTCCTGAGCCTTTTGCGGGAACAAATCGGAGCCTGTGTTATAGTCGCTCGTCAGGCGGGTATCGAGGTAAAACAGGCCAGAAAGGCCGCTGCTGCCGATTTCCGGGGTCCAGGTAACGCTGCTCGTCGCAGTGAGTTCAGGCGCGTTCGACAGATTCTGACCAGGCAGGACGCGAAGGGCAGGGCTCAGCGACAAGCCGGTTTTGTTGCCGATAATGTCGTCACGGTATTTGGTGCGGGCATAGGTTAGGCCAGCGGCAACGCGGAAGTTGGGAGCCGGAGAAAGCGACGATTCGAGTTCGAAACCTTGCGTTCTTACGCCGTACGTCACGTCACCAGGCGCGCAGGCACCAGTCGCTGCACTCGTATCGGAGTCGGCACCCGATCCACCGATAAGATTGCTGCAACCGTTCACCGTTGCGACCAGGAAGACGCTGCCATCGAACGTATTGAGCTGGAAGTTAGAGAAGTCCGAACGGAAGGCCGACAGGCTGAGGCTGAAAGGTCCGGTCGAATATTTCGCACCGATTTCGTAGCTGTCCACCAGTTCCGGATCGAATTGCAGGTTACCGACCAGCGACTGCGCGCCGCCTGACAAGGCAAAGGGCACGATAGGCGATTTGAGCGCCGAACGGTCGAGGTTGAAGCCGCCCGCCTTATAACCGCGCGCGAAGCTTCCGTACAAAAGCAGATCGTCGGTCGGCTTCCACGAGAGGATTGCGGTTCCGGTGACTTCGTCTTCGCTGCGACGGTCGTTGATCGAAACGCCATTCAATTCTGCTGTCGAGTTGCCCTGGCAGCCCAAACCGATCAAGGCGCCTGCCAGCGCGCGGGCAGTGGCAGTGGTCAGCGGATTGGTCGCATCGTCGAGAACAAGACCCTGGATGGTCGTGCAGGCGACATTGTCATTGCCGAAGGTCGCGTTGAACTTCTTCTTGTCCTTCGTGTAGCGAAGGCCAAGCGTCAGATCGAGCGTATCGGTGATGTGAACGATATTGTGCGTGAATATCGCCCAGTTGGTACCGTTCTGGAAATAACGGTCATTGGTCGTTCCCAGATTGTTGAGCGTATCGAGGCGCGTGAAAGCGGCAACGATGTCTGCGCCCGAGATCGGACCCGATGCCCCGGCGATAGTCGCAGGGCCGACGCCCGGAACGACGCAAGAAGGGCTGCCCGGTGAGTAAAGTCCAGCCAGACCACCACCCGAAATAATCCGGCAGGTTGCAAAGCGGCCATATTGATTGCCGAAACGCAGATTATCGCGGACTGTCAGCTTCTCGTTGGCGTAAAAGCCGCCGACAAGCCAGTCGAGCGTGCCGCCGAATGCCTCACCCTGCAAACGCAGTTCCTGCGTGAAAGTATGGAACTGGCGATAGGCATCGTCACTCGGCGCGCGATAGAGGATATCGACCTCGCCATAATCGGTGTCCGAAGCCTGACCCGACCGATATTGGCGATAAGCGGTAATCGAGGTTAGCGTCGCGCCGCCGAAATCATAATCGATCTGGCCCGATATACCGTAATCCTTGGTCTCGCCAGTGAACACGCGGTTGGGGCTGATCGATATATTGCGACCAAAGCCCTGGTTGAACGCACCCAGCCCCTGTCCTAGGTCGCGCAGCACGTTGATGATGTTGTTGCCGCTGGTTGATAGTGGCGCGAGTGGTGTCGAAGGGTTGTTCAGGTTGCCGATGAACGGATTGACTGTGCCATCGACGTAAGTCGCGGCGCAGCATTCTTCCTTGCGCGACGTATAATCTGCTATCAGCCGGACTGACAAAGCGTCGGTGGGTTCAAACAGCAATTGTCCACGCAGGAAATAGCGGTCGCGGTTGTTGACGTCGCGTCCGTTCTGGTCGTCGGTGTAAAAACCGTCGCGCTTTACGTAAACGCCGTCCACGCGGAACGCGAGTTGCTCGGTGATCGGGCCGGTAAAGCTCGATGCGGCGCGCATGAAGTCGTAATTGCCGTATGTCAGCTCGCCGCTACCGCCGAACTGGAACTCCGGCTTTTTCGAATAGATGCTGATGAGACCTGCCGATGAATTGCGTCCGCCGAGTGTGCCCTGCGGCCCGCGCTGCACTTCGACACGGTCGATTTCGCCAAGCTCGTTGAGGCCGATACCCGAGCGTGAACGGTAAACGCCGTCAATGAAGACAGGCACAGAGCTTTCAAGGCCGGGGTTGTCGCCCACGGTGCCGATACCGCGAATACGCGCCGAACCGTTTGCTTCCGATCCGGTCGAAGACACAAGCAAGGAGGGTGCGACTTGGTTCAATTGGCGAATATCGTTCGCGCCGCTGTTCTGCAGCGTTTCGGCATTCACCGCCGAGATCGCGACTGGCACATCTGACAGTAGCTGCGTGCGGCCTTGCGCGGTAACGACGATTTCGTCATTCGCGTTTTCTTCTTCAGCCTGCGGTTCTTCCTGCGCATAGGAAAGACTAGGCATCGCCAAGGCGATACACGCTGCTGAAATTTTTAGTGCGTAGGCAAAGCTCTTGTGACGTCCCGACATCATCCAATCTCCTGTTTTGATATTATTTTGTTACAATGTAGCGAAAGCGCATACGAATGTCATCGCTGTAAAGCGCGGATTCCCTTGAATTTTGTGCAGTGATGCTATTGTGCAACAATCTCGTCACAAACGCTACGGAATCGGTAGCTAAATCACGTTTGCTGTCCGGCCCAAACCACTCATCGCTCTATCAATGCGGCAACAAAATGCCGCGCCGACCGGTAGAGGATAAAGACCAGCAAAAGCAGGTAAGGAATAGACGGCACCCAAATCAGCTGCCGGATGTCCCACATACTGGCCGTCGCCAGAGATACGCCGCCCGTCAATATACAGCATATCCAAATCATAGTTGCTTCGCGTACTCTGGGACGCAGTAATTTGCCAACGCGCGGAGCATTGGTCGCGCGAAGTGCGAGGCCGAACAATAGGGCATAAAGTCCACTGAGCAGACAAAAGCCCGTTCCAAAAACGAAATATGCATTGCGAGTTTCGTCCGCGGTGAGCCCCCGTCCCGGCAACCGCCCGTCCGAAAGCCAATGGGTCAACGCCTCGGCAAGAAAACTCAGTGGGAACACGAAGATTAGGATGGTAAACATGATCAGCAGTGAAATCGCGTCGCTGGCCGCATCATAATGCGACACAAGCAAGCCATATTGCCGGTGCGCCCACCAGAAACTGATAATCACGACCAAGCTCAAAGCGAACGCCGGTACATTGGAAAAGCTTGCCAGGAGGTCCGAATAGCTTTGCATCGTCCCGTTTTTCCCGACGACGAGCAATGTCGCCGAAAAAGCAAATGCTGAGTCGATCAGACCATCCAGGCGTTTTCCTCCGGCTGTGCGACGGTCGGCCAAATAAGTTCCTAAATTATGACCATCAAGGTGGGATTATACTTTCGGCTAATCAGTTCGGCATAGTTTTTTGCATTGTTCCTGTGCACGCCCACAGCAATCGTCGGAAAATTGCTCTGGCCCGGAAGCCCCGCCAGACGGCTAGCCAAGGCCCAAGTGCGTGCCATTACCGTGTCTCTCCATCCTTGCGTTGACCCGCAGCAATTGTTGCAGCATTTTTGTAGACTGGCCGCCCGCCGACCCATGTTTCCCTGACAACCGCCTTACGTATTTCGCTTGGGCTTGCAAGCAGCGGATCGACGTCGATCAATATGAAGTCTGCATAATGGCCTGGGGTTAGCGAGCCCACTTTGGTTTCGGCAAAGGCGGCATAGGCCGCGCCGGTGGTGAAGCCCGCCAGCGCCTGTTCGCGCGTAACCCGTTCCTCGGGCCGCCAACCGCCAAACGGCTGTCCGTTGGCATCTTCGCGGGTCATGGCGGTGGCGAGGCCGGCAAAGGGGTCGGCAGATTCGACCGGCACGTCGGAGCCGAATGCCAGCTTGCCCCCCGCCTTGGCAATGGACTGCCATGCATAGGCGCCCTTCAATCGCTCCTGCCCGAGCCTAGCCTCGGCCATCGTCCGGTCGGAGGTTTGGTGCACCGGCTGCATCGAGGAAATGATGCCATGTTGCCCCAGCTTTTGCAGGTCGAGGGGATTGACAATCTGCACATGCTCGATCCGCCAGCGGCGATCGTCCTTATAGGCTTCGGACAGTTCCTCGATCGCGCCGATAACTTCGGCATTGGCGGCGTCGCCGATGGCGTGTATCGCGGTCTGGAACCCGTCCATCGAGGCGCGCACCATCAGGTTGCGGATTTCGGCGCTGGCGAGGAATTGCAGGCCGGTCTGGCCCGGAGCGTCGGTGTAAGGTTTTTTCAGCCAGGCGCCGCGGCTGCCCAACGCACCGTCGAGATAAAGCTTTACGCCCCCGAGACGAAGCTTGTCGTCATAAAGCCACGGCGTCGGGCGTGGTCCTGCGATTGCCACCATCGCATCGATCCCGCCTGCATAGCCGAAAATGCGCATCGACAGCCAGCCGCCGTCGCCCGCGCGGCGATAGCTCTGCCAGTCCTCCATCGACGTGCCCATATCGGCAATCGCGGTGATGCCTTGCGACAGCAATTTCTTCTGAGCTTCACCGAGCGCGACATCGCGTTCGGCGGGTTTGGGTGCAGGCACGAATTTGCCGACCAGTTCGGAGGCGGCATCGACGAAGATTCCGCTTGGTTTGCCGCCCGCCATTTCGATGCGGCCTCCCGGTGGCGATTTGCTGGCGGCGGTCACCCCCGCAATTTCCATCGCGCGGCTGTTCGCCCAATCGGCATGGCCATCGACGCGCTGCAACCAGACCGGACGGTCTGCAACCGCAGCGTCGAGTTCGGCGGCGGTTGGGAAGCGACCAAGCCCCCATTTTTCCTGGTTCCAGCCGGTACCGATTATCCAGCGGCGGTCGGGATATTTGGCGGCATAAGCGCGGATAGCGGCTTGCGCCTCGGCAAGGCTATTGGTTTCGGAAAGATCGAGGGTCAATTGTTTGAAACCCAGCCCCATGACATGGCCGTGCGCGTCGATAAGCCCCGGCAACATCGTCGCGCCGCGTCCGTCATGGCGAAAGTCTGGCCGCTTCGGCGCCTTTTCTTTGCTGGTCAGCAATTCGGTGACCTTACCGTCCTTACCGATGACCACCGCATTGAAACGGATCACCTTGCCATCCTTGTCGAGCGTGATGCCGTTCACATTTTCGACAAGGCCATCGGCGAGCGCGGGCGTTGAAATCGCCAGCAGCGCCAGCGCGAGAACCATCTTCATCCTTTGGGTAACCTTTTCACAATCGCGCTGGTGTCGAGGCGACCACCGCCCATTTGTTGAATGTCTGAATAAAATTGATCGATCAAAGCGGTAATCGGCAAAGTCGCGCCCAGCGCGCGTGCTTCATCGAACGCCAGTCCCAAATCCTTTCGCATCCAGTCCACCGCAAAGCCGAAATCGAACTTGTCTTGCGACATCGTTGCCCAGCGATTGTCCATCTGCCAGCTTTGCGCCGCGCCGCCGGAGATGGCTTCGTAAACTTTTTCGACGTCGAGTTCCGCCGACTGTGCGAAGCGCAATGCTTCGGACAGCGACTGGATTACGCCGGCAAAGGCGATCTGGTTACACATCTTTGTCGTCTGCCCGGTGCCGGGGCCGCCGACATGAACGATGCGTTTCGAATAAGGCTGCATGATCGGGCGTGCGGCCTCCATCGACGCCTCGCTACCGCCGCACATGATCGCCAGCGTGCCGTTCTCCGCGCCGATCTGCCCGCCCGTCAGCGGCGCATCGACGACGAGCAATCCGCGCGATTTGGCTTCGACGCCCAACTGGCGGGCAATGCGCGCGGAGACGGTAGTGTGGTCGATATATAGCGAGCCTTTGGCCATCGCCGCAAACGCCCCATCGCGTCCCAGTGTCACGCCGGCCAGATCGTCATCGGTGCCAACGCAGCTAAGCACAACGTCTGCACCGTCCGCCGCTGCCGCTGGCGATGCAGCGACCGTTCCACCATGTGCGGAAACCCATGTTTCTGCTTTTGCGCGGGAGCGGTTGTAGACAGTCATTTCGTGTCCGGCGGTCGATAAATGTCGCGCGATGGGGCCGCCCATCACACCCAAACCGATAAAAGCTATCCTACTCATAGCCCTGCTCTAATCTGTGTTTGCAGCAAGCGCCAGATAGGATAGGGCCGCGCGCAATATGAGCGACCAACTAACCCTCGAACACGTCCGCGCTGCCCATGCGCGCATCCGCGATGCCATTGTGGCGACGCCCACGCTGCACAGCCAGACACTGTCGAAGCTGACCGGTGCGAATATTTACCTGAAGTTCGAGAATCTCCAGTTCACCGCTGCCTATAAGGAACGTGGCGCGCTCAATGCGTTGCTGCTGCTGTCCGACGAACAACGCGCCAAGGGCGTGATCGCGGCGTCTGCGGGCAACCACGCACAGGGCCTAAGCTATCACGCGACCAGGCTCGGTATTCCCGCGACCATTGTCATGCCAGTGCCAACGCCGACGGTGAAGGTGATGCAGACCGAGAGCGTGGGCGGCAAAGTCGTGCTGCACGGTGAAAGTTTCGACGATGCCTATAAGCACGCGCGACTTTTGGAGGCTGAGCAGGGGCTGACCTTTGTGCATCCTTTCGACGATCCTACCGTTGCGGCGGGGCAGGGGACTGTTGCGCTCGAAATGCTCGAAGACATTCCGTCGCTCGACATGCTGGTCGTGCCCATCGGCGGAGGCGGCTTGCTGTCGGGCATGGGCACGGCGGCACGCGGATTGAAACCCGATATCGGCCTCATTGGTGTGCAGGCGGAACTCTATCCTTCGATGTATGCACTGCTCAAGAACCAGCAATTGCCTTGCGAGGGCGACACGCTGGCCGAGGGTATTGCTGTGAAGGTCCCGGGTAGCTTCACCAGCGAAGTCATCCGCGACCTTGTCGATGACATCGTGCTGGTCAGCGAAGCGCAGCTCGAAAGCGCGGTCAGTCTATTGCTGCAAATTGAAAAGACCGTCGTCGAGGGCGCGGGCGCGGCGGGGCTTGCGGCGGTAATGGCGAACCCCGAATTGTTCGCGGGCAAGAATGTCGGCGTCGTTCTTTGCGGCGGTAATATCGACACGCGCCTGCTTGCCAATGTGCTGCTGCGCGATCTCGCGCGTTCCGGAAGGCTGGCGCGGTTGCGGCTGACCCTGCAGGACCGGCCCGGCGCACTGTACAAGGTAATGCGCCTGTTCAACGAGCATAATGTCAACATCATCGAAATCTATCACCAGCGGATTTTTACGACGCTTCCAGCCAAGGGCCTGATTACCGATATCGAGTGCGAGGCGCGCGATGCGCAGCAACTACAGGGTCTGGTCGCCGGTTTGGACGCGGCGGGATACAAGGTCGAGCAGGTTGAATTAAATAAGTGAATCCCTCACCCCAAATTTCATGGTAAACGCCCTTTTCAGCCGCAGAAATGCGGTGCATAAAAGAGTCAACAAAATCTCTAAAATTTGGCTTTCGGGGACGGATAATCGATGAGCGCACCAGTTCGGTTTCCACGCTTTTTTGTCACCAATCCCGGTCCATGCCCCTATTTGCCTGGAAAGACCGAACGCAAGGTCTTTACAGAACTGAGCGGCGCCCATGCCGACGAACTCAACGAGGCGCTGGGGCGCATCGGTTTCCGTCGCAGCCAGAATGTTGCATATCGTCCAAGTTGCATCGACTGCAAATCCTGTGTCGCTGTTCGTGTGTTGACCAAGGACTTCCAGCCCAACACCACGCAGCGCCGTATCATCCGGCGCAACAGCGACCTCGTCGCCAACGCCTGCCGGCCTTGGTCAACCTCGGAGCAGTACGACCTGCTTCGTCGTTACCTCTCGCAACGCCACCCGAGCGGCGGCATGGCGGGCATGGACGATATGGACTATGCCGACATGGTCGAACAATCGCCGGTGCGTAGCCATGTCATCGAATATCGCACGCCATCGCGTTTCGGGCGGCTGGGCGAACTGGTCGGCGCATGCCTGACCGACCAGCAGGCCGATGGCCTGTCGATGATCTACAGTTTTTACGATGCCGAGGCCGAGGGGCGTCCCGGCCTCGGCAACTATATCATCCTCGACCATATCCTGCGCGCGCGGGCGGCGGGGCTGCCTTATGTCTATCTTGGTTATTGGGTCGAAGGCGCAGCGCGGATGCAATACAAGATCCGTTATCGCCCGATGGAACGGCTGGGGCCGGATGGCTGGGAGCGGTTCGAACCGCCAGCGGAGTAACGGTTGACCCAAACCTATAAAAGGCCCGCCTCTGGCGGGCTTTTTTGTTGCATTAAGGAAATTTCACGGGTGGCGCTGCTCTCGTTTATCTTCGATCGGTAAGTCACGCTGGTATGTGAGTTGCAAATGAAACCAGTCAAATTGCTACTTACACTATCACCTTAACTCCGCTGTGGGCGCCGCAGTGCATCAAAATCGTTTTTGGTTACAGGTTATACAAATATATATTTCTTGATCCGGAAGCGAAGTGCGAGCAATTTTTCTTCGTCATCGATGACGTCATCTTCGTAACAACTTTGAATAGGGGTTTGATTATGAAAGCATTGAAAATGGCGCTTATCGCTGGAAGCATTTTTGTTTCAGCTTCGGCTCAGGCAGCGGTTGTGGGGAATAATGCCGATAGCTCTGCTACTCCTGCATCGACAGGCTATCTCGTTGCTATCATCATAACTGCCGGCGACGTTACTGGTATTTATGAATGTTACGATAATGGTGATGGGACAGCCTAATTTTAGATAACATTGTCCGTGGGTTTGGAAATGTTTTTTTCCGGCGCCCACGGCCATTTTTGTTCTCATCCGGTTTTGAACATGCTCGATGAAGGCATTGTTCGGGAGGCACGATAATGAAAGTTATCAGAATATCGCTGGCCATAGGCGCCGCAAGTTTAATTTTCCCTCTATGGATTAGCACAGCTTCAGTCGCTGCCGTTGCGCCTGCTTCATCAATCGCTGGTTCTTGGTCTGGCCCGATGTTGGGCAAAAATTGGACCTTCGAGTTTTCCCAAAATGGTGAGAATTTGACCGGTCGCTTCAAAATCGACAATGCCAGCAAATGGACCGATGTCCAAAGCATTACCTATGTTGACGGTCTTGTTCAGCTCAGCGTCGAATCTCTACCCCCGTCCAGTTTTCAATTTAAGATCGACTCTGCCGGTAAAGCTATGACAGGTTCAGTCAGGTTCGGCGAACAGGGTCCTTTCCCGCTTACACTTACTCGTAATCCATAACTGCGTCTGATTGCTTTGGTCGCTTTCGAAAAATACGTTTGTGATACTTAGCTTACTCATGGCTTCGGCGGCAGCTGTGGTGGAACCGAACTGCCCTCCTCAATCACGGGATGCCATGGTCGCTAGATCAGCCCCTTTTGGCGGGGTCGTCGCCCTAACACAACGGCAAGGCGCTGAAGCAATTATAGCGGGATCGGTAGCGCAGGAAGGGGCGCGTCGTCATTTGGAGCTCGACCGACCGCCATTCCTGATTGCAAGCCGGGCCAGCGAGGCGTCATCACAACTTGGCGGATGTGCGTTCGTGATAGAATGGCATTTTCCGCAGACGGATGATGGCGCTCCTCGATTGCCCTCCCACGTCCTGCCGCATGAAATTGGCCATGAGATCTTCATTCGCTTTTTGATGCCCCGGACAGGGGCCGACGAGTACGGGGGCGGAGCACCCGACTGGCTGGATGAAATGGCGGCCATTGCGCTTGAAGACGCAAGCGGAGTGCAATTGCGTCGTGAAGAGGCGCGACGTCATGCCCAAAGCGGCGCGCTGATACCTCTCGCAAGGTTGCTGACCATGCCGCATCCAGAATGGCAACCTAAAGGCTCCGCAGCCGATGCGCGCCGTCCCGGTGCAGTGCGTCAACCCGGGTCCCCTGACACCCCAGCCTATTACGCAACGGTGCGCGCCCTGTTCGATTTCTTGATCGATAGAACGGCGGACGAGCGGGTCATTCCGCGCCTGGTCGAACGAATTAAACAGGGCGACAGCGTCGAAAAGTGGTTGCTGGACCATGTCGCCAAAGATTCCGCAACAGCGGGGTTAAGCGCGCTTGATGCCGAAATGGCGTCCTATATCCTTGCCAGCCCGACATATGGTGCACGCAACAACAAGATTGGCTCACGCGATTCAAAGACGTTGAGTGTTGTCAGCGATGCCAATCCTGTCACAGATGAAAAACCGGCAAAGGACGATACACTCCCACGACAGGATGAAGATCCGGTACAGCCGGAAATCACGGGACCGGACGGTGAACCTCTTTCCCCTGAAATCCAGCGTGAATTGCTCGAACTGATCAAAAACGCTCCTCCCGTGACTACCAAAACAACCGCGCCACAACCGAATAGCGACGGCAGCATAACGGTAACGGCCAAAAAGCCTCGCGGTGCTGTTGTTGGCGATATTCCGGCCATAAGGAGCCTCAACCCACTCGACATAAAAGCTTACGGCGCGGATGATGTCGGTGCCCTGATCGAGGCCTTGGGGCCGCAAGTTGGTAGTGCGCAGGGCGGAGACGACGCCAGCCCAGTCGTGCTGTTGAACGGCAAGCGGGTTTCCAGCTTTCTTGAGATTGCCAGCATACCCACCGAAGCGATCGAACGCACCGAGGTCTTCCCCGAGGAACTGGCCCTTAAATACGGGTTTCCCGCCAATCAGAAGGTGGTCAACATCGTCACCTATGAGAATTTCAGTTCCACAATTGGGCAGGCTATTTACACACTGGCCACCGACGGCGGATTTGACAGTGGAGGCGTCGGCGGCAATCTTCTGAAAATTGCGGGCGATAGCCGCTATACACTTGATGTAAACTACAGCCGGGCCGGATCGTTATTGGAAAGCGAGCGCAATCTCGTACAAATTGCCGGGCTGGACGAAATCGGGCTGTTTCGCTCGCTCGTGCCGGACAGCGAACGACTGACAGTCGACGGAGCGATAGGCGGACAATGGGTTAGCGGCGTATCGTTCACTCTCAATGCCCGCTACGACGACAGTGTTCGTACAAGCCTGTTGGGACTGGGTAACGACGGCCCATTGGTGCGCGACATCGACCAGAGCAGTTTTCATGTTGGCGCGGTGTCTGGCGGGCGTATCGGCAAATGGTCATGGACCCTCACCGCGAATTACGACCACACCAGCGTAGATACGCTAACCGACACAATCCTCTCGTCCGACAGGCGCGACGAGGCCAATCTGGTGAACCGGTTTGCAGATATCGACGCTCTATTCACGGGTTCGCTGTTCAGCCTGCCGGCAGGGCCGATAACGTCCAGTATCCGTATCGGCGGCGAAACCCGCGATTTGCGCAGCAGCGCCAGTCTCGCAAGTGTCAACGCGACGACCGATATAGCGCTGGCGCGTGATATCATCGGGGCACAAGTAAATGTAGATTTTCCCATTGCTCGCCGCGGGCGTCCGGTATTGCGCGGACTCGGCGATTTGTCCGTAAATGTGAATTTTGCGACGCGGGAGCTATCCGATTTGGGAGCGCTTTCAACCTTGGGTTATGGAATCAACTGGTCGCCGATCGACCGGGTTAACTTCGTTGCATCTTTCAGCAATGAAGAAGCTGCGCCGAGCGTCGAACAGCTTGGGCTGCCGGTTGTTGTCACGCCGAATGCGCGTATATTCGATTTTATCAGAGGCGAAACGGTCGATATAACGCGGATTTTTGGCGGCAATCCCGGTCTTCGTGCCGAGGATCGCGAAACGGTCAAACTGGCCGTCAATGCCAAGCCATTTGCCAAAACGGATCTTGTAATCAGCGTCGATTATCTCAAGACTCGCATCGAAAACCCAATCGCGGTATTCCCGTTGCTGACACCGGATATCGAACTGGCATTTCCGGACCGGTTTGTGCGCGGCGGAAGCGGACAATTGGTGCAGGTCGACGGGCGACCGATCAACTTTGCCCGATCCGATCAGCAGCAAATCCGCACGGGTGTAAATTTTACGCGGCCGCTCGGCAAAGTGGCTCCTGGGCTGCAAAACAGACCAGCTATATTTGTCAGAAGCGCCGCCGATTTGCAGAGTGCCTTGCCGCCGGGGGCGCGAATAGTAACCGTCGCGCCGGGCAGTGCGTCGGCACGGCAGTTTGAAAACGCTGCAAGCCGATTGACGCTTAGTCTTTACCACACATTCACGCTCGTTGACGAAATTCTGGTTAGCGAAGGGGGACCGACTATGGACCTGCTGGACGGATCAGCCATCGGTTTGCGTGGCGGCACGCCCCGCCATAGGGTGGAGTTTCAGGCAACGGCATTCAAAAAAGGGCTGGGCGCACGGGCAAGCGTCAATTGGCAGAGCGGGACGGGCATAAGGGGCACGGCAGCCGTTGATGGCAGCCCCAGCAATCTGGATTTCGCCAGCCTGGCCACGGTAAATTTGAACTTGTTTGCCAACCTTGGGGATCGGTTCGCGCAAGGGAAAGCTTCAAGCTGGCTAAAGGGCACACGTATAAGTTTGGGCGTCACCAATCTCTTCAACCAGCGCCAAAAAGTTCGCGACCTTCAGCGTCTTACGCCGCTCAATTTTCAGCCCGCGTTTCTTGATCCGCTTGGAAGACTTGTCTCCCTTAGCGTCAGGAAAATCTTCTAAATGGGGGCTTTTTTAGCACCATGAAATTCTTTGTCAGCGGCAGACACAGCGTGGTTTGGGTTTCGGCTTCCATTTGCGGATCGCCTTTTTGCGCGGGTAGGTTTTGACGGTCTCGTAATAGACTTCCTCAGTGACTGTCGTTGTGGTGTGCGACACCCCGGGCGTGACGGTCACCGTCACTTGAGGCGCTTGCGGATAGTAATAATAGCCGCCCTGCCAATATTGATTCCCGTGCTGCGGCACCGTATAATGGCCGCGCGGCCGGTCCACATAGCCGGGGCGATGACGCTTGCAGCTATCCATTGCCTTTTCGACCGCGACACCCGCCAGCCCGCCAAGTCCCGCACCCAGCAAGGTGCCTCCCAGCCGGTCGCCGCGCCCGGCGATGCGGTTGCCCGCAACGCCGCCAAGGATCGCGCCGATCGCTCCGCCGGTGACGCCATTGCTTTTCAGGCAACGCTCATAGCCTTCGTATCCGCGCGGCACATGGTAGCCGCTGTGATGCTGTTCGCGCTCATAGCGTGGTTCGGGATGGGGTGCTGCTTTCGGACGCAGTGGCGGATCGCCGGGGCCGTCGACCCCATCGTGGCGTGTTACAGTGCCGCTCCAGTCACCTTCGAATACCTTGCCCTTGGGGTCGACATATTCGCCGTCCCATTTGCCGTCATAGCTGTAGCTCGACCCATCTGGTGCCGCGAAGACGACATCGTCGTTCCAGTTATAGGCGGTGCCGTCGGGGCGCATGGACGGACCATATTCGGGTTCGCGATAATCGCCCGTACGGTCGGGGCCTTCATGTTCTGGCGCGGCATTGTAATCGCCGTCCCAATCGATGCCGCTGCGATAATCCTGCACATAGCCGCGATTGTCCATCAGCACGGCATCGTCATAATAACGGCTCCACTGATAGCCGCTGGCGGGCGCAGTCAGGCCGTAATTGCGGAAATTATAGAGGTAGAATGTCGGCTGAATCCAGTAGCGCGGTAAGATGAAGCCGCGATGCGGACGGCGGTAAACGTCATATTTCGGAATACCGTAAAAGCCTGGACGCGGGAGGAAACGGACATGCCCGCCCGGTTTGAAGCCGCCGACAGCCTTGCGACCATTGGCGACGAATTGGAGCTTATCGGCTGCACTAGCTTCGCTTCCGAGCCGCGACGAGTCGCTGGCATCGGCCTGCGTCGCCGCGAGCAGCAACCCCGCCGCTGCAACACCTGAAAATAGTACGGTTTTCATGGTCAATCGCTCCCTAAGCATCGCCCGCGCCGGAAAAAGCCGGTGCCGATGGTTAAAGAGCGTTTAACATTTTTTGTTTCGCTCCGCCAACGCGCCACATGTAAATTACATGCGCGAACAAGCGCTTGTTCCAAAATGGCGCACTTTGGTTAGATGCGGTCGGCGAGCAATGCAGCCAACGCCTCAATGCCCTCTGCATCATCCTCGTCGAAGCGCATCAGCGAGGGGCTGTCGAGGTCGATCACTGCTATGACTTGTCCGTCGCGTTTGACCGGAACGACCAATTCCGAAGCGCTGTTGGCATCGCAGGCGATATGGCCCGGAAAGCTATGAACATCGGCAATCAATTGGGTCTCGCCGCTGGCAGCGGCTGCCCCGCACACGCCTTCGCCCAGCGCAATGCGGATGCAGGCTGCCTTGCCCTGGAATGGCCCTAGCACCAGTTCGCCGGCAACCATCCGGTAAAATCCGGTCCAGTTGACATCGGGCAGATATTCCCACAGCAACGCCGCGACATTGGCCATGTTCGCAACGCCATCGGGTTCGCCTGCAGTCAGCGCGTCGGCGGATCGGACCAGTTCGCGGTAAAGTTCGGCCTTGGGCGCTGCGGTGTCGATAGCAAATTCGTACATGATGGCGGCCTTATCAGTCGAAGCTGACCTTGCCACGGTTTTTCTTGACCGCAGCGCGGCCCTTTTTCGTGTCTACCCGCCGCGCCTTTGCGGCTTTGCTGGGCTTGGTCGCAATGCGCCGTGCCTTGCGGATATGCGCGCGGTCGATCAGTTCGATAATGCGCTCGCGCGCTTCCGCCCGATTGGCTTCGCGTGTGCGGTGGTTGCGCGCGGTGACGATCAGTTCGCCCGCCATCGTCATCTTGCTTCCAGCCAATTCCTTCAACTGCCGGAAGGCATAAGGCTGCAGCCCGAGCGCATAGACATCGACGCGGAGCTGGCACGCGGTAGCGACCTTGTTGACATTCTGCCCACCCGGTCCGGTGGAGGCCAGAAAGGTTTCTTCGAGCAGGTCTTCGGGAAGGTCGAATGCCATGGCCGCGCCTTTATCAGACGCGGCCTTCCTGCGCTACTCTCAGGCCGACAGCTTCGCTGTGGTTTCCGCGACCCGCTTTCCAAGATAGCGTGCGCCATCAAGTTCGGTTTCGCTCGGCTGCCGGCTGCCGTCGCCATTGGCGATTGTCGTCGCGCCGTAAGGGGCGCCGCCGGTAACTTCATCATTCCGCATCTGGCCCTGGAATCCGTAGTCGAGGCCGACAATCGTCATGCCGAAGTGGAGCAAGTTGGTGATGATCGAAAACAGTGTCGTTTCCTGCCCGCCATGCTGGGACGCGGTCGAGACAAATGCAGCACCAACCTTGCCATTGAGTTCGCCGCGCATCCAGACGCCGCCGGCCTGATCCCAGAAGCTTGCCATCTGGCTCGACATGCGACCGAAGCGGGTGCCCGTGCCGACGACGATGGCGTCATAGTTTTTGAGTTCTTCGACGGTTGCGATTTCGGCTTTCTGGTCGAGTTTGAAATGCGCGGCTTGCGCGACTTCGAGTGGCGCGGTTTCGGGGACGCGCTTGATGGTGACGTCGGCGCCCGCACCGCGCGCGCCTTCGGCAATCGCTTCTGCCATCGTTTCGATATGGCCGTAGCTGGAATAATAGAGGACAAGGACTTTGGTCATAAGAAATTCCTTTGTGTGACAGGGGGTGCCCCCTTCCATCGAGGGAAGGGGGCTGGGGGAGGGGTTATTCGGAGTCTACGAGGACGATTTCGGCTTCTTCGACCGCGGCAATCGTAATCGGGCCTTCGCCAATGGCGATGCCATCGCGGGCGTTCGCCCTTTCGCCATCGACCTCGATGACGCCGGTTGCAGGCACCATATAGGCATGGCGTCCGGGGCCGACTTCATAGCTCAGACTTTCGCCCGCCTTGATCGTCGCGCCGAGCACGCGGGCGTCGGTGCGGATGGGGAGGGCGTCGCTGTCCTCCGCAAAACCGCTGGCCAGAACCTGCCATGCACCCGAGCGGTCGCCTTTGGGAAAAGGCTTTGCACCCCAGCTTGGCGAACCGCCGGTGCGTTTGGGGATGATCCAGATCTGGAAAAGGGTCGTCGGCTCGTTTTCCAGATTATATTCGGCGTGGCGGATGCCGCTGCCTGCGCTCATTACCTGCACGTCGCCCGCACCGGTCCGGCCTTCGTTGCCCAGGCTGTCCTTGTGCGTAATCGCGCCGGTACGAACATAGGTAATGATTTCCATGTCGGCATGGGGGTGCGGCGGAAAGCCCGATTGCGGGGCGATGACATCGTCGTTCCACACGCGGATTGCGCCCCAGCTCATACGGGCGGGGTCGTGATAATCGGCGAAGGAAAAATGATGGCGCGCATCGAGCCAGCCATGATTGGCTGCGCCAAGAGTGGCGAAGGGCCGGATTTCGAACTTGGTCTTTGTATCGGTCATGTTGGTCACTCCTGCTTGAGGGTGGATTGCATGAAACCTAAATAGGCCGAACAATTAGGATTGAAATAGAAACGTTGGAAACATATTGTTTCCAATTATGACGCTTCCTGACTTCGAAGCCTGGAGCATTTTCGCCTGTGTGGTCGAGCACCGCAGCTTTACCGGCGCCGCTAACGCGCTTGGCCTGTCGAAGCCAACCATCTCCAAGGCGATCACCCGGCTAGAAATGCAAATCGGCGCGCCGCTGTTTCACCGCACGTCGCGGCGGCTGTCGCTCACCGAGAGCGGTGCAAAGCTGGTTGAACATGCGCGCGCTATATTGGCCGAGGGCCAAGCCGCCGAAGAGGCCGCGCGAGACGAGGCATCGGAGCCTGTGGGTCTGGTCCGGCTCGCAGCACCGATGAGCTTCGGGCTCAGCCATGTCGGGCCAGTGGTCGCCGATTTCCTCTGCGAATATCGCGGGATCAGCATCGATATGCATTTGTCTGACGCAAAGGTGGATCTGATCGGCGAAGGCTTCGATATCGGTCTGCGCATTGCAGCGCTGCCAGACAGCTCATTACGCGCGCGCAAGCTACGCGATGTCAAAACGCATATCGTTGCCGCGCCATCCTATCTGGAACGCGCAGGTACTCCGCGTCATCCCGCCGAACTGGGTGAGCACGAATGTCTTCGATATTCGCTGCTCACAACGCCCGAACTATGGCGCTTTACTAACAGCAATGGCGAAGAGGCCGCCGTGCGCCCCAATGGCCGCCTGCGTGCGAACAATGGCGATGTGATGCTGCACAGTCTGCGCTCGGGCCATGGTATCGCAGTGCTGCCCGATTTCATCATCGATGCAGACCTCACCAGCGGGGCGGTGGTGCCGATCTTGAGCGACTGGTCCGTCCTGCCGGCAGCGCTGCACCTGGTTACCCCGCCCGGAACGATCAGGCCGAAACGGGTGACGGTGCTGATCGACTATCTGACGGAGCGCCTGGGGCGCTAGGAAGCCATTGCCCTTGTGGGTCCCTGTTCGAGCAACGGGTAAAGCTTTAGGTTCTCATTCTCTATCCGCATCACCAGCGCGTCCAATATGCCGCGCGTTTCCACGCCGAACAATTCCCAGTTGTCGAGCGCCCGCTGCGTGGGCCAGCTTAACGACCATTGCTTGTAAGCATCGAGCAATCCGCCCATTTCGTGAATAAATGCCTGTGCCATCGTGGCGACATATTGCTGGTCGCTCTTGAGCAGCTCCGGATATAGCCAACTATCCTCGCGGTGCAGGTGTGCCAGGATTGCCCTCGAAAATTTCTGGCGAAATTCCACCAGCTCGATCCGGTCGGCCGCGTCGCGCCGATCCAGCATCTCGTGGAAGCTTTGGACCATCACTTCCAGTTCGGCATGGTCTTCGCGCAATTGTTTCGTAATGCTCACTGAATTCTCCTCTGGAAGAGAAACGGCATTAAGGAATGGATGTTAAATGAAAGGTTGCGCTGTCCTGCAAAACGGGACGAATGGAGCCGTTCGGCAAATTTGGCTGTGGAATGATGCAAAGGTGGTTGCAGACGCAAATTTTTTTCGAATGCATGCCCGTCGCCCAAACCCGCAGAAACGAGTCATTTTTTGCCCGTCGCCACTTTGCGACTCGCCGGAATGCCTGCGTTAAGACGAAATTAACCTTTTCAGTTCATTTCCCTTATGGTTAATAAAGTTCGGGGCAGTTCCAGTCAGGGTTGGACTGCTTCGAGGGTTGCAATTGCAAAGAGGGGTATGCCCATGCGCGTGCTGTTGATTGAAGACGAACCTACTACCGCGAAGGCCATCGAAATGATGCTCGCGACCGAAGGGTTCAATGTCTACACGACCGATCTGGGCGAAGAAGGCCTCGATCTGGGCAAGCTCTATGATTATGACATCATCTTGCTCGACCTTAACCTGCCGGACATGCACGGTTACGATGTGCTGAAGAAACTGCGCGTCGCCAAGGTGCAGACGCCGGTCTTGATCCTGTCGGGCATTTCGGAAATGGATTCGAAGGTGCGCAGCTTCGGCTTCGGCGCCGACGATTATGTCACCAAGCCGTTCCACCGCGAAGAACTGGTCGCCCGCATCCATGCGGTTGTGCGCCGTTCTAAGGGCCACAGCCAGTCGGTCATCCGCACCGGCAAGCTGGCGGTCAATCTCGATGCCAAGACCGTCGAAGTCGATGGCAGCCGCGTCCATTTGACCGGCAAGGAATATGCGATGCTCGAGCTGCTTAGCTTACGCAAGGGCACCACGCTGACCAAGGAAATGTTCCTGAACCACCTGTACGGCGGAATGGACGAACCCGAACTCAAGATCATCGACGTCTTCATCTGCAAGCTGCGCAAGAAACTGGCTTTGGCCTGCGGCGGCGAAAATTATATCGAAACCGTATGGGGCCGCGGCTATGTGCTGCGCGACCTCGACGATATGGAGCAACCAATGGTTGCCTGAAACAGGTTAGAAATTACACCCGAGTATTTTAGGGGCGCAGTCTGAGGAGGCTGCGCCCTTTTTAGTTGCGCGGCGGCAAGCCTCCGAAGGTGATTGTGCTTTCCGCTCCGTCCTTTCCGACTGCGCTGACCCCGACGAAATGGTCGTCGACGATGACTCCTTTGAGCACGGCTTTAGTTTCGCTCGTTTCGGTCGCCAGCGTCCAGTCCTGCGCGTCGGCCCTGCGTGAATAAACTCGATAGCGGGCGGCTTTTGTCACCGGCGTCCAGCTTATGGTCGTGTCCGACGAGACCGCCCCGCCAAGCGTTGCCGATGCCGGAGCCGGCGGCGCGGCGGCCAGCGCGTTTGCTGTTGCGATGTTAAGCGCGGTTACCTTTGCGAGATAGGGGAAATCCATCTTGTCGACCGTGTCGCCATATTCGATGCCGTTTTCGGTGCGCAGATCCTGATGCTGGTGGTGATAATGCTCGACGCCGACAGTGAAGCGGATGGCTGGAAAGCCAAGTTCCAAGGCGGGCAAATGATCTCCGCCTCTTGAGAAGCGGTCGGGGCGGCGGACGCCGAAGACGTCGAGGCCTATGCCCTTGTTTTTATCAGCCACCCCGTCGGCGTAGCGCATAAGCGACCGGCTCGGCCCGTCATCTTCGCCGCCGCTGTTGCGCCGCGCCATCTGGCCGGGCAGGTCTTCGGACGAACGGATGCCCTCGCTGAATACGCGAACGACGTTCTCGACCCTGCGCCCGTCGGTGCCGACCGTGTTGCCGACAATGTCGTTATTGAGCATCGCCGAAACCTTCCAGCCGCGTTCCTTCGCGGTTTCGGCAAGCAGACGGCCGCCCATAAGGCCCTGCTCCTCGCCCGAAAGCAGCGCGAACACGATTGTCGCCTCGCTCTGCAGCTGTTTCGACATTATGCGCGCGGCCTCGATGACCAATGCGCTGCCCGAGCCATCATCGTTTGCACCGGGCGCATCCTTGGTGAAGTCCATCACGTCTGACACGCGGCTGTCGATATGGCCTGCGATAATGATTACATGGTCCCAGCCCATCTTGCCGGGTTTGATCGCGAGGACATCGACGATGTTCACACCCTTCGGCACGCGCGGGCCGGACATGTTGCGTTCGAGATTTTCCGTGGTCAGGCAGCCTTTACAGGCCTTGGAAATCCTTTCGAACTCCGACTTTGCCCAAGCTCGCGCCGCGCCGATGCCGCGTTTGGGGTCAGTGGCGGAAGACAGCGTGTGGCGGGTGCCGAAGCTGACCAGCTTCTCGACGTCTGCCTTAAGGCGTTCGGGACTTGGCGTTTGCTGGGCTGTTGCAGGGGAGGCGAGGAGCAGCGCGACGGCGCTGGCGAACAGGGCAATTTTTCTCATGCCCAATGGCTAACGCATCAGGTTTGCAAATACCAGCGTTCGCCACCTTCCAATGCCAAAGCGGTCAGTTTTCCAGAGGCATAGGCCCCAGTGTCGATGCCGATCCGCGAGCCGCGTTCCTCGATATCGTCGTAAATCGTGTGGCCATAGACGACGACCTTTTCGAGATCGCCGCGCTGTTCGACAAATTCCTCGCGAATCCAGCGCAGGTCGCTCACCGTCTGTGCGGACAGCGGAATGCCGGGGCGGATACCGGCATGGACGAAAGCATAATCGCCGATGACAATCTGGTCCTCGAAGCTTTCAATGAATTCCAGATGTGCCTCCGGCACAAGCGTCGCCAGCCGCTCTGATAATTGCGCCATATCGAGGCCGATATATTCGGCGCGGGTGATGGGGTAAGACAGCACGGTCGCCTCACCACCGATGCGGAGGAAGAAGCGCGTGACTTTCGGGTCCCGCGTGCGGCAGGCGCGGACGAACACTTCCTCGTGATTGCCCATCAAGAAGCGCACCTTGCGGCCGGAATCGCGTAGCGCCATCGCGGTTTCGATCACCCCCGCGCTATCCTCGCCGCGGTCCATCAGGTCGCCGAGGAAGATGACCTGCGTATCAGCGGGGACGCGCTGCGCGTCGTCAGCCTCAATTTTGGCCAACAACGCCTGCAACAGATCGTTGCGACCGTGGATGTCGCCGATGGCGTAAACACGCATGCCATCGGGCACCCGCGCTGTATCGAGCGGGCGCTGGAGGGCGGTTTTCTTGAACAGGCGACCTAACATTGCCGGGGCGATATAGGTATGCGGACCGAAAGATGGAAGGCCTTAGCCTTCAATGGCAAAGGTCAGCCCCGCCTTGGCCTGCAAGCGCTTGACAAGCATTTCACCCAATGCCGCACCCGGCGTGGTCACACCGCCATCACCCTTGCTTTCGCTCAGCGCAATCGCGGTTTCAGCAATCATCTTCGAGGTCGAGCCATATCCCGGATCGCGGTCGCCTTTGACCGATGCGCGCACTTCGCGCCCGTCGGGATATTGGCCGATGAACAATATGTCGTAATGGCCGTTTTCCCGCTCTTCGGGGGTTGGACCCTCGCCGGGTTTCAGCCTTGAATCCCCGAACGGGTTCATCTTGGCGATGCCCTCGGCCATCGTCTTGCCGACATCGCCGATCGTGGTCAGCATCATTTCGTCATAGATGAAATCCTTGCCCCAGGGGTGGCCGAGCAGGAAGTTGGTGCGATGAACATTTTTAGTGTTGATCGGTGCCATCACGAACGGCGCCGCCCATGCGCCCGCGTCGCTGTCATATTCGGGGATCAGGCCCGACGGCTGCGACGGCCCTTCGAAGCCCGGAGTCAGCGCGAAGGATGATTTCAGCAGTCCGATAATGCTAGGGTTCTTTGCCGCCGCCTTCATGGTTTCAGTGAGACTGGCAATCGTGCCGCCCGATGCGCCACCCTGCATTTTACGAACGCGGCCTTTCACGCGAGGCGCGGGTGCACCGTGGCGGCTGATTGCTTCGGCCTGGAGGAACGAGACGCCGAGGTCGAATGGTATGGAGTCGAACCCGCTGGAAAACACGATCCGCGCCCCCGATGCCTTGGCGGATGCATCATGCTGGTCGATTTTCTCGCGCATCCACGCAGGCTCACCGCAAAGGTCGGTATAATCGGTTCCATTGGCAACGCAGGCCGCGACCAACTCATTGCCGTAAAGCTGATACGGCCCGACAGTGGTCAGCACTACCTTGGTCCGTTTGCACATGGCATCGAGCGAAGCCGGGTCTGATGCATCCGCAACCACCAGAGGCGTGTCGGAAGGCGCGCCGATCAGGTCGCGCACTTGCTCCAGCTTGGCAAGGCTTCTCCCCGCCATCGCCCATTTGGGCGCACCGGCATGACCGGTAAGATACTCAGCTACCAGCCGTCCGGTATAGCCGGTTGCCCCATAGACGATGATGTCGAATTCGCGTGCTTCTGTCATAATACCCTCCCTAAAACTGTCGTTTAGCCAGCGCCGACGCCCGGATGCACTACCGGCTCACGCGCGGCTTCGGCGCGGCGGCGGGCGCGGTAGCTATCCAGGCTCCAGGACTTGCCCTCATATGCAAACAGGCAAAGGAAACCGCCCGCAATCGCAATATTTTTGAACGCCATCGCCGCCTGAATCGGGTCAGCAGTTTCGCGGTGGAACAACAAGGCGGTTAATATGCAAAAGGCGGCGAAGGCGAGCGCTGTTAGCCGCGTGAAAATGCCAAGGACGATCATGATGCCCCCAATCAGCTCGAATAGGGCGACGGGCAGGGCAAGATTGGTCGGCAACCCGGCGGTAGCCATGTACGACGCGGTGCCACTTACATCTGTAAGCTTCATAGCGCCGGAAATGATGAAAATCAGCGCCAATAATATGCGGCCGATTACTGCGAACAACCCTGAAAACATCGCTTGTCTCCTCTAACCCTGCAAGCGGAAACCGGTTGAGCATGGCGTGGTTCCATTGTCCACGGCAATAGGCCAGCAATCAAAGCTTCGGCAATGTCACCCCGCGCTGGCCCATATATTTGCCGGCGCGGTCGGCATAGCTGGTTTCGCAGGGCTGCTCGCCCTTCAGGAACAGGAACTGGCACGCGCCTTCATTGGCGTAGATTTTGGCGGGTAGGGGGGTGGTGTTACTGAATTCCAGCGTAACATGGCCTTCCCAGCCCGGCTCCAGCGGGGTTACGTTGACGATGATGCCGCAGCGCGCGTAGGTCGATTTGCCGAGACAGATAACGAGCACATCGCGCGGCACGCGGAAATACTCGACGGTGCGGGCCAACGCGAAGCTGTTGGGCGGGATGATGCAGACGTCGGTCTTGCGGTCGACGAAGCTTTTCGGGTCGAATTCCTTGGGGTCGACGATCGAGCTGTCGACATTGGTGAAGATCTTGAACTCGTCGGACACGCGGGCGTCATAGCCGTAGGAAGAGAGGCCGTAGCTGATGCAGCCGTCGCGACGCTGCGCTTCGACAAACGGTTCGATCATCGCGTTGGTGGTCGCCTGCTCGCGAATCCAGATGTCGGAGAGAATGGACATAAAGGCTTTCTATTTGAGGTTCGCGGGGCCGAAGCCGTGGGGCAACAGGTCCGAAAGCAAATGCGTATCGTATCCATCCGCCTTCGCACAATAGACAGGGATGTCGCGTTCGGTCAGGTCGGCGACTTCCTTGATGATCTGTCGGCAACGGCCGCAGGGGGTTATGGCGTCCTTGCCAGAGCCGACCTTGCCTTCAAGGCCACCGGCGACCGCAATTGCGACAATTTGCGCAAGCTGTCCGTCGCTGTTGGCCTTTGCAATTGCCACAGTCTCGGCGCAAAGCGTCATGCCGTAGCTGGCATTTTCAAAATTGCTGCCGGTGACGATGTCGCCATTGTCCAGCAGCAATGCCGCGCCGACATGGAAGTTCGAATAAGGTGCATAGGCATTTGCAGCCGCTGCAATCGCCGCCTTCACCAGTTCGTCGCTCATTCGCGCACCACCGCCCAGCGGACGGGCCCTTCGACACCATCGACCCGACGCGCAGTATTGGCGGTCCACATCACCCAGGACCGCGCCGAATAATCGGGCAGGAACCAGTTGCCTTCCAGCCAGACGGTGCGGTCGATGGCGCTGCTCACACGATACTCCTTCTCGAACTCGGGGGTGAGTAGCAGGATCGCCGGGCTGCCGCTATGCGCTTCGATGAGGTTGAGGAACGTGGCGAGCTCCGACAGGACAAGCGCGCGGTTCGGGCGGCTTTTGCAGGTCTCGGAGAAATCGAGTTGCACCGCAGGGGGCAGGGCGGATTCGCTGCGCGGCACGGTGGTGATGAAAAGCGTCGCCTGATCAGAGGCAAGGCGGCAAATGTCGAAATGGTGGAGCGCGCCGTAGCGGATACCCGCCTGCTGCGCGCCTTCGAGGTTTGCTTGAAACTCCGCATCGCGCCCGCGCGCGCCTTCGACTGCGGTGATGTAAGCGAAATCGACCCCGGTTGCTCCGAGCCGCGCCCATTCGGGCTTGCCGTTTGCCGCGCTGACAACGAGGCCTTGAACCTTATATTCGTCGCGCGAAGGTGCCCAGCCCACCGCATAATTCCACACGACGAAGACGCCGAGCAGCACCGCGAGCAGTATCGCGCCCCACCGATAATAGCGGCTTTTACCCCCAGCCATGCGACCCCGAATCAGAAATTGCCTCTGCGCTTCTTTACGACTTGATGTGCAGCACGCAAATGAGCGTGAACAGGCGGCGTGCGGTGGGAAAATCGACCTCGATCTTGCCCTCGAGCCGCTCCATCAACAGCTCCGCCGCCTCATTATGCACGCCGCGCCGCGCCATATCGATGGTTTCGATCTCGGCGGCGGTCGCCTTGCGGATGGCTTGATAATAGCTGTCGCAGATGGCGAAATAGTCCTTTATCGGACGACGAAAACGGCCGAGGCCGAGGATCAGCACTTCATATTCTGAGCCATCTTCACGGCGGATGTCGAAGATCAGGCGGCCATCTTCGACGCTGATGTTGAGACGGTAAGGCCCCGCATAGCCATCGCTGAAATCGCGCAGCGGCTTGAAGTAATTTTCCTCGATCAAATCGAAGATCGCGACGCGCCGTTCCTGCTCAATATCGGCGTTGCGGCGCAATATCGTGGCTTCGTCGAGTTCGACCTTTATGATGCGATAGTCGCCCATGATCTTGTGTTAGCTTGCGATAATTGTTTGTCCACAGAGCTGTCACCAAATCTATTTTCGGAGGGCCTTGCGCGGGCGCCTGTGCTAAAGGATAGGAAGCCATGCCCGAGCCTATCCGCCTAGCAGCAGCGAATGAAGCAGAACCCCAGCGCCTGCCGCGCAATATCGAGGCGGAAGCGGCGTTTCTGGGTGCGATTCTCATCGACAACCGTATCATCGAGGATGTCTCGATCAAGCTGACGCCGGAGCATTTTTTCGAGCCGTTGCATGGACGCGTCTATGAGCAGATTTTACGCCTGATCGACCGCAACATGCTGGTCACGCCGGTGACGCTGAAGCCTTTGTTCGAGGCCGACGAGGCGATGAAGGAGCTTGGTGGGCCGGGCTATCTGGTCAAGCTGACCGCCGACGGCGCGGGACTGATCGGCGCGCGCGATTTTGCGCAGCAGATTTACGATCTGGCACTCTTGCGCGAACTGGTGACGGTGGGGCGGACCTTGGTCGACAACGCGCTCGACACAAGCGAAAGTGTGGACCCCAAGGGCCAGATCGAAGCCGCCGAAAGCGCGCTCTACAAGGTCGCGGAGGGCGAGGGCGAAACCGGGTCGATGAAGAGCTTCCTGCAGGCATCGACCGAGGCGATCCGCAATGTCGAAAAGGCGTTGCAGTCGGGCGGGCATCTGTCGGGGGTCACGACGGGGCTCGACAGCATCAATGCCAAATGCGGCGGGCTGCACAATTCCGACCTTGTGATTTTGGCGGGGCGTCCCGGCATGGGCAAGACCTCACTTGCGACCAATATCGCCTTCAACGCCGCGCGCCGATGGGTGCGCGAACGCGAGGACGGCATCGAGGAAGCGAAGGGCGCGGGTGCGAAGGTCGCGTTTTTCAGCCTCGAAATGTCCGCCGACCAGTTGGCAACTCGCATATTGGCCGAGCAATCGGGGATAAGCTCCGAACTGCTACGCATGGGAAAGATTTCCCGCGAGGATTTCCGCGAATTGTCGCGCGCGTCTCGGGAACTGCAGGAATTGCCGCTCTACATAGATGACACGCCCGCGCTTACCATCGCCGCGCTCCGCACCCGCGCACGGCGGTTGCAGCGGCGGCACGGTATCGGCTTGATCGTTGTGGACTATCTTCAGCTTTTGCAGGGATCGTCCCGAGCCAACGACAATCGCGTCAACGAAATTTCCGAAATCAGCCGTGGCCTCAAGACGCTTGCGAAGGAACTTGGCGTGCCCGTCATCGCGCTCTCACAGCTCAGCCGCGCGGTCGAACAGCGCGAGGATAAGCGCCCGATGCTATCCGACCTGCGCGAATCGGGATCTATCGAGCAGGACGCGGACATGGTCTGGTTCGTCTATCGCGAGGATTATTACGAAGCCGCCAAGCAGCCTGATGCTTCCAATGAAGCGGCGCACGAAGCGTGGCGCGAGAAGATGGAGCGGATTTTCGGCATTTCCGAACTGATCGTGGCGAAGCAGCGGCACGGCTCCACGGGCCGCGTTCGGATGAAGTTCGAGGCGAAGATCACGCGGTTCAGCGATCTGGCCGACGATCAATATACCGATGCGGGGTATGACTGACGGTTATTTGAACCGGGCCGACAATATATAATTCAGCGTCATATTCCCGCTCAAATGCAGCCCCTTGAGTGGCGAGAAGAAGATGCCCGTCATCTCGGCAATTTCCAACCCTGCATCGGCCAGCAACGCGGTCAATTCCTCAGGCGTCAAAAACTGGTCCCAGTCATGCGTGCCTCGCGGGACCTGACCTAGCCGCTCCGCCGCCTCGACCAGTAGAAGGCGCGAGGCGGCGGTGCGGTTGGGGGTGGAGAGGATGAGCAGGCCGTCGGGTTTCAAATGTGCGGCAAGCCCTGCGATGAAAGCCGCTGGGTCGGTGACATGCTCAATCACTTCCATCGAACAAACGACGTCGAATTTGCCGAGCCCAAGCTCCGCCAGCTCGCCTGCGCGATAATCGATGGTCAGCCCCGATTGGGCAGCATGTGCCTTCGCCGCCGCGACATTCTCCGGCGCCGCATCGACCCCCGTTACAGCCGCACCCATCCTGGCCAGCGGCTCGCACAACAGCCCTGCGCCGCAGCCGACATCTAACGCAGACTTGCCCGCGAGAGGCCGCCGCGCCGCGCCGTCTCCGCCGGAATGCGTATCGATTGCCGCCCGGATAAAGCCCAACCGCACCGGGTTCAGCTTGTGCAGCATCGCGCTCGATCCGCGCGGGTTCCACCAATCCTCCGCCAACGCGCCGAAATGCGCGGCTTCGGCGTCATTTATTGTCTTTGCGCTGCTTGCCATTGTCATATCCTGTCCCTATCAGGCGCGAAATTTGCAACAAAGCGCACAGGCGCGGGGGTAAAGCCGAATCTCATGGCGCGTATAGTAATGAAATTTGGCGGCACGTCGATGGCCGGAACCGAACGCATCCGCCGCGTCGCGCAAATCGTCAAGCGCCAGGCCGAGCGCGGCGATGAGGTCGCGGTTGTCGTGTCCGCGATGGCGGGCGACACCGACCGCTTGGTCAATTTCTGCCGCGAAGCGAATGCGCTCTATGATCCGGCCGAATATGACGTGGTGGTCGCGGCGGGCGAACAGATTACCTCGGGCCTGCTGGCGATTACCTTGCAGGCGCTGGGCTGCGAGGCGCGGAGCTGGCTCGGCTGGCAAATGCCGATCCATACCGACGATGCGCATGCCAAGGCGCGGATCGGCACTATCGATACAGACGACCTGCTCGCCTCGATGAAGGCAGGCACCATCGCCGTCATCCCCGGTTTCCAGGGCCTGACCGACGATAATCGCATAACTACGCTTGGCCGCGGCGGGTCCGATACCTCGGCGGTGGCCGTCGCTGCTGCGGTGAAGGCCGACCGCTGCGATATCTATACCGACGTCGATGGCGTCTACACCACCGACCCGCGCATCGTCGCGCGTGCACGCAAGCTGAAGGCGGTCACTTACGAGGAAATGCTCGAACTGGCCTCGGTCGGCTCGAAGGTGCTGCAGACCCGCTCGGTCGGCCTAGCGATGAAGGAAGGGGTGCGCGTTCAGGTGCTGTCTTCCTTCACCGACGAAAATGCGCCCGACGCCGATACCATCCCCGGCACGATGATTGTGACTGACGAAGAATTGGAGAATTCAAACGTGGAACGCCAGCTTATCACCGGCATCGCCGCCGACAAGAATGAGGCGAAGATCACGCTGACACGCGTGCCAGATCGCCCCGGCGCGGTGAGCCATATCTTCGCGCCGCTGGCCGATGCCAATATCAACGTCGACATGATCATCCAGAATGTCGGCCGCGATAAGGGGGAGACGGACGTGACCTTCACCTGCCCGCAGGCCGACCTTGTGCGCTGCACCGACATATTGGAAAACCAGCGCGACGCGATCGGCTATAACCGGCTGATTTCGGACACAAAGATCGCGAAAATTTCCGTTGTTGGCGTGGGCATGAAGAGTCACGCGGGCGTGGCATCGACCATGTTCACAGCGCTCGCCGACCGCAAGATCAATATCCAGGCGATCTCGACCAGCGAGATCAAGGTGAGCGTGCTGATCGACGAGGATGAGACCGAGCTTGCCGTGCGGGTGTTGCACACGGCTTATGGCCTGGATGCGGAGTGAAGCGAAAACATCGTTAAACGCCTGACCGCTTTCTGATATGAGGTTCCTCTTGAGCGTTTGGAGAAACGAAAGATGCGCTTGCCGACAATAATTCTCGCCTTTGCTGCGCTATTTTCAATTCAGGGCAATGCCTTTGCACAGCCAACCGGCAACGAGGCGGACGTCGCCGCCATCAAGAATCTGGCTGCTGTTTGGCAGGAAGCCTGGAACAGGCGCGATGCCGCGAAGCTGGCCTCTATCATGGACGAGCGCGTCACTTTTGTGTCGGTGCTGGGACCGGACACGCCGAGCTATGGCCGCGGCAACAAAGCTTCTTTTCAAGCGAGCCACGACCAGCTTTTGAAGACCATGTTCGCGAACAGCGTCTGGAACACGAAGCAGGTCAACATTGTCCGTTTTGTCCGTCCCGACATAGCAATCGCGCAGGTGGTCTGGGAGACGACGGGCGATAAGGTAAGGCATGTAAAACATGATAGTCCGAGGCGAGGCGCGTTTTTATGGGTTCTCGAGAAACAGGCGGATGGCTGGCGAGTGATTGCCTCACAAAATACGGAGGCGATGCCGCCGCTGCCTGGCCAATGAGCAAGTTTGGAATTTGCTTGCCTGTTAAGTGAAGCTCCCGCTACGGCCAAGCCATGTCCAAGCTAGCCCACCTCATGCAACGCGGCACGGATTTCCTCGGCTGCGAGACCGCGATCATGTGCGGGGCTATGTCGTGGGTTTCGGAGCGCAATCTGGTTTCCGCTATTTCCAATGCGGGTGGATTCGGGGTGATTGCTTGCGGGGCGATGACGCCGGAGTTGCTCGATGCAGAGATTGCTGCGACCCGCGCCATGACAAGCCATAATTTTGGCGTGAACCTTATCACCATGCACCCGCAGATCATGGATTTGATCGCGGTTTGCGCGAAACATCACGTCAGCCATGTGGTGCTTGCTGGCGGGTTGCCGCCCAAGGGGAGCATTGAGGCGATCCGCGAATTCGGGGCGAAGGTCATGTGCTTCGCGCCCGCGCTGACGCTCGCCAAGAAATTCGCGCGTTCGGGCGTCGATGCGCTGATTATCGAGGGCAGCGAGGCGGGCGGGCATATCGGGCCGGTGGCGACTTCAGTGCTGGCGCAGGAAATCTTGCCCGAACTTGGCGAGCAACTGCCGATTTTCGTTGCAGGCGGCATCGCGCGGGGCGGGCTGATCGCAAGCTATCTCGAAATGGGTGCGGCGGGGGTGCAGCTCGGCACGCGCTTCGTTTGCGCGCATGAAAGCATCGCGCATCCCAATTTCAAACAGGCGTTCCTGCGCGCCAACGCCCGCGATGCGGTGGCCAGCGTGCAGATCGACCCGCGTCTGCCAGTCATTCCCGTGCGCGCGCTGAAGAACAAGGGCACCGAGGAATTTACGAAAAAGCAGGTCGAGGTTGCCGCCAAGCTCGACGCTGGCGAAATCGACATGGAAGCCGCGCAGCTCGAAATCGAGACCTATTGGGCCGGCGCGCTGCGGCGTGCGGTGATCGACGGCGATGTCGAATATGGATCGGTGATGGCGGGGCAATCCGTGGGCATGGTGCATGTCGAACGGCCCGTGGTCGATATCATAGCCAAGCTGGTGGCCGAAGCGGAAGAAGCTCTGGCGCGATAGCCAATTCCCCTCCCGCTTGCGGAAGGGGAGGGTGAATCCAGCGCAATTCTACAGACCCTCCCCCAGCCCCTCCCGCAAGCGGGAGGGGAGCAAAACCGTCTTGCCAACACAATACACTATGCGCATATCGCTCGCATGACCGAAGAAACCGAGCCAAAGCTTACCCCGCTCAACCCTGCATGGGTGAAAACCACACGGATTGCTTCGGCCATCGGCTTGTTGCCTTTCCTGATCGGTGCGGGCGTTCTCGAGTTCGCGCAATTGCTGCCCACTGGCGGCATTATCGTGCCTGTCCTGCTCCTCTATATTTACATCGCTTTCGTCGTCCCAGCACGCAAATATCGACATTGGGGCTACGAAATGGGCAGCGACCGGTTGCGCATAGTGCGCGGTTACATGTTCTTTCGCGACACCGTGGTGCCGTTCGGCCGCATCCAGCATATCGATGTCGATCAAGGACCTATCGACCGGCGTTACGATCTGGCGACGCTGACGGTGCATACTGCGGGCAATCACAACAGCACCGTGACGCTTCCGGGGCTCCTCCACGCCGACGCGCTGGCGATGCGCGAAGCAATCCGTGCCGCGATACGGCAGGACGTGCTTTGACCGACCTCGCTATCGATGATGCGCCAGCGGCCGACGAGGGACAGCGGCTCAACATCCTCGGCCTGTTCGTCGGATTTATCACCGGCATTCCGCAGCTAATCTTCCCGATTGTCGCCGCAGTCTTTGGCACACGCGGCACCGGCGAGCCTCTGATTTCGGTCATCGCGGTCGTTGCCATTCTCTTCTTCAGCCTCTTCTTCCGCTGGATAGCGTGGCTGCGCTTTCGCTACCATATCGGCGAGCATGACATCCGCATCGAAAGTGGCGTGCTCAGCCGCAATGCGCGCTCGATCCCCTTTGAGCGTATCCAGGATGTCAGCATCGAGCAAAAGCCGCTCGCGCGCATCTTCGGACTGGGCGAGGTCAAGTTCGAAACAGGTGGCGGTGATGGCGACGATGCGAAGCTGAGCTTCGTCAGCGTTGAGGAAGCGAACCGCCTGCGTGAGGTGGTGCGTGCGCAGAAGATCGGAGCTGTGGCCGTTGCGGAAGAACCGGATACCGTTGCAGATACGGTTGTACCTCCGATTTTCGCGATGGACGGCAAACGGGTTTTCGTCTTCGGGCTTTACTCCTTCTCGCTGGTCATTTTCGCCGTTCTGGGCGGTGTGGCACAACAGTTCGATTTCCTGCTGGATTTTGATTTGTGGGACATCGGCGAATGGATCGGTCTTGCCGAAGAGCGCGGCGTGACTGTCGACCGCCTGAACGATATTGACCTTGCCGCGCGCATCATATTCGGACTTGGGGCGCTAGGGTCGCTCATCTTTATCGGCTTATTCACAGGGGTCATCCGCACATTGTTGCGTGAGCACGGCTTCCGCCTCGACCGCACGGCAAAAGGCTTCCGTCGGCGGCGCGGGCTGCTGACGCTCACCGATGCCGTGATGCCTGCACACCGCGTGCAGGCTGCGGTGATTCAGACCGGCCCGATCCGCAAACGGCGCGGCTGGCATAGCCTGAAATTTGTCAGCCTGGCGCAAGATAGCAAGGAGGAAAGCAACTTCGTCGCTGCGCCCTTTGCAACCTTGGGTGAAATCTGGCCGATAGCCCGGGCGGCAGGCGTTACCGCGCCGGACGACACTTTGGCGTTCCGCCGGGGCGAAGGGCGCTGGTGGACGCCCTATCTGTTTTTTGCCGCGCTCATCCTGTGCGGGCCGGTAATCTCGCTTGCCCTGTTTACCGAGGCCACTATCGCGCAGACGGTCAATATCTACTGGCTGCTGGTGCCTTGGGCTTTCCTGCTCTGGTTCGACCGGCGCAACTATCGCGATGCGCTTGACGATGCGCAGATATATGTGCGCGAAGGCTGGTGGCGGCAACGCCTTACTATTGCGCCGCAGGTCAAGGTGCAGACGGTGGAAATCGCCCAAGGCCCGATAGCGCGGCGGCAGGGGCTGGCGTCGGTCAATTTCGGCATATCGGGCGGGACGCTGGAAATGGTGGCATTGCCGCTTGAAACCGCGCGCGTCATTCGCGATGCCGTGATGGAACGGGTCGCAGCGGTGGATTATTCAGCGATCAATCGATCGCATTAGCCACCTGCGTTTCGATCACGCTGCCATCATCCTTGCGCAGCGTCATCGTCACCTTTTTTGCTGCCCAGTCGATGTCGATCTGGCCGAAATTGGGTATACCCCAAAAGCCGCCGGTGCGTTTGGGGTCGGCTTCGCGGTCGCCGCCATCTCCCTTGCCGAAGGCGAAATTCAGCGAGCTTGAGGTAAAGTCCCATAGCGGTTTGGCGACGCCCGGCGCATTGGTCTTGTAAAATCCGCCGGAGTGCCGGTCGCCGGTCAGGAAAATCGCGTTGTTTACGCCTTTTTGCGCGAGCAATGCATAGAGCCGTTCGCGCTCCTTGGGGAAGTTGGTCCAGCCTTCGAAATTATGCGCATCGGTAATCACTTGCGTCGAAGAGATGATGAAACGCAATTCGGCTGGTTTGGACAATTCGCCGGCCAGCCAGTCCCACTGTGCGCCGCCAAGGATCGTGGCCTTAGCGTCGGTGTTAGGAATGTACCAGCCCAATGACGGGCCGGGGTCGCGATAGGTCATGCTGGTGAGGTCCGAGCGGAAGAAGCGCGCATCGAGGATGATGAACTGCACGCGCTTGCCTTCGGGCCCGACGATGCGGCTTTCGTGAACGCCCGGGCGCGACCTAACTTCGTTGGATGATCCCCAGTAATTTTCGTATACGCGCTCGGCATATTCCTTGAACGCGAAAGTCCCGCCTGCGTCGTTCGCGCCGAAATCATGGTCGTCCCACGTCGTCATCATCGGCACGCTGCGGCGGAAGCGGTCATATTCGACGCGGGTATTGAGCTTCTTGTAGGAAGCGGCCAGCGTCGGAATGTCCGCAGCAGACGTCGCGCGAGTATCGCCATAGACATTATCGCCGATCAGCAAAAACGCCTGTGGCTTCTGCGCGGCGATGACGTCCCAGAATTTCATGTCCCGGTTTTCGTTGACGCAAGAACCGAAGGCGAAGCGGGTGATGACGGTGTCCGCGGCCAGAGCGGGGTTGGCCGGGGCCTTGGGTAGCTTCGCCTCTAGTGTAGCGTAATAGGGGCGCAATGCCTCCTGCGCGCTTTGCGGGGCGGCGGCTGGGGTTGCGACTGGTTGGGTGGTCGCGCAACCGGCGAGGAGCAACACGGCGAGGGGGAGGAGATGTTTCATAAACACCCTCTCCCCCGCCGAATGAGTCGCGTCAAGCGGTTGCTGGCAAAGCCTTCTCGCCCGAAAAATGTGCGATGACACCGCGCAGCGCCAGCAGGCCGGTAAACCAGATGGCATCATTCAAGGCGACGCCCGAGATTATTTCCGCCGAGAAATTCTCTGCCCCGCCGCCAACGCTCGCATAGGCGCGCAGCAGGATCTGGAATACCACAAACGCCGACACCAGCGCCGCAACGGCGCGGATGGCGGCCGAACTACTCATTTTCGTCAGCACGGCGCGCGCCACGACGGTCGACGCCAGCACGGCCGCCAATATTGCTATTCCATGCCCAACCGCTTGCGCATCCCAAGGGAATGACATCAGGAAAAACCCCGTTGCCTGATTGAGCGCCCAAGCTGCCGTCACCAGCATGAGACCGCGACGCAGTGTCATCGTCAATGCGGCGAGTGCGGCAAAGCTGGCAAATGGAAACACGCAAGCGAGCAGCAGGCTGCCCAATACGGTGCTTGCCGCCAGCGATGCTGGCCATGCGGCCGATTTTGCTGATGTCATGTTGGTCATCCTTCCTGTCTAACCCTGTTCAAAGCCAAAGGCAATTCGTCAGAACCGCGCCCGCACGCCGACATGCGCATTACGGCCATATGTGTTGTAACCGTTGACGACGGTGTATTCGGTATCGAGGACATTATCGACGCGGCCATAGAGTTCGACCGCGTCGCTGAGCGGGAAAGCTGCGCGGACATTCGCCAGTGCATAGCCATCGAGCCGGAGGGTATTCGCCGCATTGTCGAAACTGTCGCCGTTCAGCAACAAAGTCGTTCCGAGTTTCAGCTTCCACGGCGTCTGCCAGTCGAGCGCGAGGCTGCCCGAATGCTGCGGTCGCAGTTCGAGCCGGTTGCCAAAATTGGTGCCTGCCGATCGGTTGATGGCGTCGACCAGTGTGTAGTTCGCCTGAATGGATAGCGTCTCGGTGGGTTGCAGCGCGAACCCAAGCTCGACCCCTTCGGTTTTTACGCGCCCGATATTCTCCGACTGGAAGGTGTCGAAGGAAAAGGTGATCTGGTTGTTGCTGCGACGGTTGAAATAGGTCGCAAAGACCTGCGCCTTGCCGCCTAGAAACCGATGTTCGACACCCAGGTCGAAATTGCGCGCGGTTTCGGGTTTCAGGTCGGGGTTGCCGAACGGCGGCTGCCCCTCGCTAAGTGTCGGCGCGCGGAAACCCTCGGCATAGGTCGCGCGTAGTACGGTATTCCCGCCATTGGGCGTGTAGGCTGCATTGCCGCCGAAGGTGGTCTGACCGCCATAGTCGGTATAATCGTCGTGCCGAACACCGCCGGTCAGCGTCAGGCCGGTAAAGGGCTGCAAGATAAGCTGACCGAAGCCGCTGGTGACCTTGTTGCGCGCGACATCGGCTGGCGCGCCTTCGAACGAGGTGCTGGCATAGGTCCGCTCATGCTCCGCGCCAAAGACGAGCGTCGCTGCGTCGGCAACATCGAAGGCACCGTGATATTCGAAACGGTCGATGGTTCCTTCGACGTCGAAATTGTTGAAACTGCCAATGACGGGATCGCTGCCGATGCGGCTGATGTCGTTGCGGGCGTAGGCGACACGGTTGCGGAAACGTCCGTCACCAAGGTCGAAATTAGCGCCCGCATAGCCCGTAAATTGACGGTTCTTCGATATCGGCAGCGAGTTTGGACCGCCACCGAAGGCCGCATCATATTCGATCGTGCCGCGGTTGTAATAGCCGCGGAAATCGAGTGCGAAATTTTCAGCCAGATTGACCTTCAACCGCCCGTTCGCGGCGTAATTCTCGTATCCGTCCTTCTCGGTGCCGCCCGCGAGCGCGGATATGCCGTCGGTGCGGTAAATTGCTCCGCCGACGCTGCCTTCGAATATTCCGCTTGTGCCCGACAGATTGGCATTTGCGCGCCAGCTATCGGCATAGCCAAATTCGGCACCGACGCGCACGACCAGCGCTTCGGTCGGCGCTACACTCTGCACGTTGATGACGCCGCCTATCGCCTGGCTTCCCCAGATCACCGAGTTTGGTCCGCGCAGCACCTCGACGCTCCCGATATTACCGGTCAGCAAAGCGCCGAAATCGAAGGCAGCGTTGGGACTAGACGGATCGTTTATCCGCACGCCGTCGATCAGCACCAAAGTTTGCGAACCATTGCCGCCGCGCAGGAACACGCCGGTCTGGCTACCAACTGGGCCGCGCGTGGCGATGGCAATGCCGGGGACGGTTTCGAGCGCATCAGTAATGCTTACCGCCTGCAATTCCGCGAGGCGCTCTTCATCGATGACCGTGATCGCCTGACCCGTTTCGGATCGCGGCTGTTCGAAGCCGCTGGCGGTGACAACGATGTCTTCTTGTGTTTCCTGCGCAAGCGCACAGGCAGGCAGCAGCGCCAATATGGCAGCTGAACTCTTCAATAATGTCATATGCTTATTCCCTTCGCATGACGTCCAAACAAATGTCGTCACGCGAGGGAAAACCCCGATTGCGCCAGTGTCCCGCAAGCACAAAGGACAGACCGCTACCGGGCAGGTCTCCTGGCTCCCGGGTCAAAATTTAGGCCCCGCCTTCCCGATTTCTCAGTGGCATATGGGACCAAACTCGCCGGTTACAGTTGCGGGAACAGCGCCGGATTTCCGCCGGCTTCCCTATTATCCTTGTTTTCACAAAGACCCGTTGCGTGGACGGGCCTTTAGGATGAATAGGGAGGCGATGCAAATGGAGATATGATTGATGTCGCTGACAAACCTGCTCGTCCCGACCTTCACGCAAATGCTGAAAACACTTTCGAACTGGCTTGCCAAGGCGCAGGCGCAGTTGCCCGAAGCGGAGGCCGATGCGCTGCTATCCGCCCGCCTCGCGCCGGACATGTTTCCATTATCGACGCAGGTCCGCTTTGCCTGCGTTCAGGCTTATGAAGCGGTTTACAGGCTCCGTGGCGAGGAATTTCCGGCATCGCTTGCCGGACTGCTCGAAGAGGCACGGAATGCAGGCGAGCAGCCCGGTTCGTTGAAAGATGCAATTGGCCGGATAGAAGAGACCATCGCACTGCTGGAAAGCTTCTCGGCGGATGCCCTTGATGGCGATCCCGCGCGACCCATTGCGCACGCTATCCCCAACGGCATGATCTTCGACCTGACCGCAGAGCAATATGCCCGCGACTGGACGTTGCCTCAATTCTACTTTCACCTGATGACGGCGTACGCGATTCTGCGCAGCGAAGGGGTCGCGCTGGGCAAGGCGGATTATGTGACGCACATGTTCCAATATATCCGGCCGGGAACAATGCCGACTGGTTAGGCCGGTGAAGCCGACTTAATGCCGGGTCTTGCCCGGCCTTTGCATGCCCCAGAATTGCGGTCCTTCGGGGATTTGCCAGCGATGCTTTACCTCGAAGCCGAAGCTTTGGTACAGTCCCAGATTCTTCTCGTCGGCGGTTTCCAGATATGCGGGCAAGCCGTCTTCGTCAGCGCGCTCTAAACCGGCGCGAATGGCTGCGCCGCCGAAGCCTCTGCCCTGGAAGGACGGGTGGCACGCTGCATAATGCAGATACCAGACCGGCTCGGTTGGCAGATGCTTTTCAATGAGGTCGGCAACTTCCAAGCCGCGAACGATGGAGAAACCGAACCGTTGAACGAAAGGCACAATGAGCCGCGCGCGGTCCCACAGGCTATCCCGCGCTTGCCCCGGACCACGCCATAATGTCACGGCCTCGAACTCGGGCGTGCCGAACACTGCGCCCTTCTTGTGATCCTCGCGCAGCAAAAGGTGGAACGCGCCCGGGAGGCGTTTTGCGCGCTGCTTGGCGTCGGGAAGCACATAGCTCCACCCCGTTTCTGTCTGGAAAGCGAGCGCGAGCGTTTCAATGATATCCCGATTGTCCGCCGGGGTCAGCAATCTGGCTTTCGGCAAATCTTACGCCTTTGCCTGAGCCAATATCGGCAGGCTACGTACACGCTTGCCCGTTGCCGCGAACAGCGCATTGGCAAGTGCGGGCGCCGCTGGCGGCACGCCGGGTTCGCCAATGCCGCCCATATAGGCGCCGCTGTTTATGAAATGGATGTCTTGCACCAGCGGTGCGTCGGCCATTTGCAGGATGGGGTAATCGCTGAAGTTCGTTTGTTGCACAGCGCCCTTGTCGAGCGTGATCGCTTCACCAATCGCCGACGATAGCCCCATGATCGTCCCACCCTCGATCTGCGCCTTTGCCGCGTCGGGATTCACGATGGAGCCCGCGTCAACCACCGTCGTTACCTTGTGGACCTTGGGCATGCCGTCTTCCTTGACCGACGCCTCGATGACATGCGCGACGATGGTCTTGAAGCTTTCGACGATGGCAACGCCGCGCCCGACACCCTCAGCAGTGGGTGTGCCCCATCCCGCCAGCCGCGCGCATTCGTCGAGCACGCGCAAATGGCGTGATTCTGCCTTCAGATGGTTGCGGCGAAACTCGACCGGGTCGACGCCTGCCGAATGGGCCAGCTCATCCATGAAGCTCTCATTATAGAAACCTTGCTGGGTCGAATTGACCGAGCGCCACGCGCCAGTGATCTGGTTCGACGGATGCTCGTAATGCCGACGCGCGACGACGGGCAAGTCGTAGATGAAGGTTGTTTCGCTCTCGGCGCTTTCGGTCTGGGCATAGTCGTTCTGATAGGCGGCGATGCGCTTGTTCGCGTTGACGGTGCCTTTGAGCAGCGCCGCGCTTTGCGGACGGTAAGCGCCTTGCGCGATTTCTTCCTCCCGGCTCCAGATCAGTTTGACCGGGTAGGGGAGCTGCATCGCCAGTTTGGTAACCTGCTGGACGATTTCCATATACATGGGCAAACGGCGGCCAAAGCTGCCGCCAATCAGCATGGGGTGGAACGTGACATTGTCAGCGTCCAGCCCCGATACCTCAACCGCCATCATTTTCGACGCCAGCGGGTCCTGCATCCCGCCCCAGATATTGAGCTTGCCGTCCTTGTGATGCGCGGTGAGCGCAAAGGGTTCCATCATCGCATGATGGAGGAACGGCACCTGATATTTCGCCTCGACGGGTTTTGCGCCAAGTGCCGCAGCAACATCACCTTCGCCTGCCTCGCCAGCGGGTTCGCCCTTGGCGATAAGATCGTCATAAGCCTTGAAGATCGACGCGGTCGAAATGCTGCCATTGCCGCCGTCGCTGAACTGCGGCGATAGCGCGCGCAGGCCGGATATGGCGGGCCAGTAGCCGCTGGCAACGACTGCCACGGCGTCGTCGAGCTTGATGACCTTTTCGACGCCCTTGACGGCCATTGCCGGTGCCGTATCGACCGAGGTTAGCTTGCCACCGCGCGCGGGTGCGGCCATGATCGTCGCGACGCGCATATCGGGGACGGTAAAGTCCATGCCATACATGGCCGTGCCATCAACCTTCGCCGGAATGTCGAGGCGCGGCAATGATTGCCGCATCAGGCGATATTGTTTGGGGTCTTTCAATTTCGGCTCATTATCGAGCGACAACGTCGCCGCCTCCGCCGCGAGCTGGCCATAAGGAAGTGACCGGGCAGATGCGGCGTGGACGACATGACTATCCTGCGTCGCGAGTTCGCTCGCCGGAACGCCGAGCCGTTTTGCAGCAACTTCTATCAGTGCGAGCCGCGTCGCCGCGCCGACCTTCTGGAACGTAACCTGTCCGGTGTAGCGCAGCGCCGACGAGCCGCCCGTGATCTGCAAATTCATCTGCCGCGCGATGAACGACAGGAAGGATTGCGGGATGCCGTTGACGATGCCCGGCTGCCCCGTCATTTCGCCCATGAAACCGCGCCCGAGGCCGGTATTAGCGAACGCCTTTTCGGCGGGAGCGGACACCAGCTTCACCTGATCCCACGCTGCATCAAGTTCCTCCGCCAGCATTTGTGCGAGGCCGGTGTTCGACCCTTGCCCGATATCGGTGTGCGGCGAATAGATCGTAATTATGTTGTCTTCGGCGATCTTGAGCCAGGTCGCAAAGCTATGCTCGCCGTCGCCAGCGGTCCATTTCGCCGCGTCTTTAACCGCGTTGCTGTCGGCCAGCGAAATGCCAAACAGGCCCGCGCCGACAACCGCAACGCCGCCAATTAGAAACATGCGCCGCTTGACGCCCTTGCGCTTGACGGGGGCGGGGGTAGCGGGCTCCATTTCGAGCGTGGGATTGTCGGCCATCATGCAGCTCCTTCGAGTGCGGCTTGGCCGGTTGCGGCGATAATCGCCTTGCGGATGCGCGGATAGGTGCCGCAGCGGCAGATATTGGTCATGGCCTCATCGATCTGCTCGTTCGACGGTTTTCCCGTTCTCTGGATGAGCGCAACCGCTGCCATAATCTGCCCCGACTGGCAGTAACCGCATTGTGGCACCTGCGCGGCGATCCATGCCTTTTGCACCGCATGGAGCGTGCCGTCTGCGCCTTTCAGCCCCTCGATCGTGGTGATGTCTTTCCCCGCGACATCACTAATTGGAATGCTGCACGAACGCGCAGGTTCGCCATCCACATGCACAGTACAAGCGCCGCATGCTGCAATACCGCAGCCGAATTTCGTGCCCGTGAGGCCGAGCTCTTCACGGATTGCCCAGAGCAGGGGCGTATCGGGTTCGGCCTCGATGTTTACTGCCTTGCCGTTGACTGTTGCCGCTATCGCCATGCTCATCTCCCGAATATGCGTTTCATATAGCAACCTGTCAGCCGCTTTGCTAGCAGCATCGCCATGCAAAGCGGACTTGCCAGCCACGACCGGATACTCGCTAGCGCACGCGACTGGGCAGGGGGGACGATGGCGCTGGCGACAGTGATCGAGACGTGGCGTTCCGCCCCATGCCCGGTCGGCACGCATATGCTGGTGCACGAGGATGGTCGTTTTGTAGGATCAGTATCAGGCGGTTGTGTCGAGGGCGATGTGCTGCATTGCGCCGAGCAGGTAATCGAGGGCGCACCGGCAATGCTTCGCCGTTATGGCGTGAGCGATGGCGCGGCATGGGAGGTAGGGCTGCCTTGTGGCGGTGACATTCAGGTGCTGGTGCAGCCAGTGTCGGAGGCCGGATTTCCGCCATCGCTGTTTGCCGCCATCGATACGGCGCGGGCGGCAGGCGAAACTTTGCGCATCGGCACCGATCTGGAAAGCGGAACGAGCGAAATCGGGGAAGCGACGCCGTTCGTGAATGTTTACCACCCGCAACGCCGACTGATCTTAGTTGGAGCGGTTGAAATTGCCGCGTCGCTGGCGGCAATTGCAACTTCGATGGGCTTTGCCGTAACGCTGGTCGACCCGCGCGGGCGATTTTTGACCGAAGAGCGGTTTCCGGGCGTCGTGCTGGATGACCGATGGCCGGACGAAGCGCTCGCGGCGCTGTCCCCCGATGCGCAGACAGCTGTGGTGACCCTGAGCCACGATCCCAAGATCGACGACCCGGCGTTGGTCGCTGCGCTATCCACTCCGACGCGTTATATTGCCGCCTTAGGTTCGAAGGCCAGCCATGCGGCTCGACTGGCGCGATTGGCGGCGGCGGATGTTTCCGCCGATAGCCTGGCGCGCATTGAGGGTCCGGCGGGTGTGGCAATCAATGCGATCAGCGCGCCCGAAATCGCGCTGTCGATTGCGGGCGGGATAATTCGGGCGTTTAACGATGGACTGCGCTGATATTGCGGTTGCCGTGCTGGCCGCAGGGCAGGGTAGCCGCTTCGGCTCGGACAAGTTGATGGCCGATCTGGACGGCATCCCGCTCGGTCTGCATATCGCGCGAACGATAAAGTCGATGAATTTTAGCTGGCGATTTGCCGTCTGTGCCGGGGGTGCAGCAATCGCGCTGCATTATGACCGGTTCGATATCATCGAAAATGCTGCACCCGAAAATGGCCAGTCACACTCGCTTCATCTGGCAGTTGGCGCTGCCGACGCGACTGATGCGCAGGCTCTCCTGATATTGCTCGCTGACATGCCGTTCGTTTCGGCCGGGCATATTGCGAAGCTTGTCGGCTGCAATGCGCTTGTTGCTTCGACCGATGGCGATAAGCCGATGCCGCCCGCCTTGTTCCCGCGTGCCTACTGGCCGGAGTTGCTGCGGACCAGGGGCGACAGCGGCGCTCGATCGTTACTCGCAAATGCAGCGCTGATTAGCGCATCGCCCGAGGAACTGCGGGACATTGACGTTGTCGAAGATTTGCATAGACCGCAGCCATGACAACCGACGTCGCGCAACAATCGATTGAGCAGGGCCTGCGCAACCCGCAATTGATGGATGCCGCGCTGGCATTGTCCGAAAACCGGCTTGAGGATGCCGAGCCGTTGCTACGCGCGCATCTCAGGGAAAAGCCGACAGATGTTGCGGCAATCCGCTTGATGGCCGAACTCGCTGCGCGCGTAGGGCGGCTGAAGGACAGCGAAACCCTGCTCCGCCGCGCGCTCGAACTCGCACCTGGCTTCGGTGCCGCCCGCTCCAACCTTGCGACCATATTGTACAAGCAACACCGCTTTGCCGAAGCGGTAACCGAACTTGACGCTGTGCTGGCGTCAGGCGAAGAAAATGCCGCGCAGGAGACGCTGAAGGCAGCGGCTTTGGGCCGCATCGGCGGTTATGACGAAGCGATCGGACTGTATCGTCAACTGACCGCACGCTTCCCCGACCATGCCAAATTGTGGATGAGTTTTGGGCATATGCTCAAGACTGTCGGCGACCAGGAAGCAAGCGTTGCTGCCTACCGCCGCGCGTTGCAGATCGAGCCGTCGTTGGGCGAAGTATATTGGAGCCTCGCCAACCTGAAGACTGTGCGATTCTCGGACGACGACGTTGCGGCGATGGAGGCCGCGCTGGCGATGCCCGATCTCGTGCATGAAGACCGGTTCCATCTGCATTTCGCGCTCGGCAAGGCCTATGAGGAGCGGCAGGCGCATGATATCGTGTTTGGGCATTATGCGCTCGGAAACGCCTTGCGCAGCACCGAACTCAAATACGATCCGGATGCATTCGCTGGCCATATCGACAAAATAATGGCCGGTTTCACGGAGGAACTGGTGGCGGCGCTCGAAGGGCAGGGACATGATGCACCCGACCCTATTTTCGTTTTGGGAATGCCGCGCGCGGGGTCGACGCTGATAGAGCAGATACTCGCCAGCCATTCGATGATCGAAGGAACGATGGAGCTGCCCGACATCCCCGCTATGGCCTTAAGGGAGGGCAGCGATTTTGGCGGGGCTTCCGGATGGATCGGGGCGGTGGCCGAAATGAAATCCGAAAAACGCGGCGATTTGGGCGCTGAGTATATCGAGCGAACGCGAATCCAGCGCAAAACAACAAAGCCATTTTTCATCGACAAGCTGCCCAACAACTGGGTCTATACCGGCTTCATCCACCTGATCCTGCCGAACGCAAAGATCATCGATGCGCGTCGGCATCCGCTCGATTGCTGTTTTTCCAATTTCCGCCAGCATTATGCCAAGGGTCAGGGATTCAGCTACGATCTGGCGCATATGGGGCGCTATTATGCCGATTATGTGCGGATGATGGCCCATATAGACGCGGTGTTGCCAGGCCGTGTCCATCGGGTAATCCACGAAAAACTGCTCGACGATCCGGAAGCTGAAATTGGGGCTTTGCTGGACTATCTTGGCTTGCCGTTCGAAGCAGCCTGTCTTGATTTCCATCAGAACAAGCGCGCCGTGCGCACTGCGTCGAGCGAACAGGTCCGCCGCCCGATCAATCGCGACGGCGTCGATCAATGGAAGCCTTACGAAGGGCATCTTGGCCCGCTGAAAAACGCCTTGGGCGATCTCTGGAAAAGCTATCCGGCCTAATATCGTTGCGCACGGGCCACAGTCGATGTGCAATTCGTATCCCGCAAACGGTGTTTACCGAAAATATATTGCATTGCGGCACGTCATGTGAGTCTATTCACATCAGTGTAACAAAGCCAATGAACCAGGGAGGGTTCGTCACATGCGTCGTTTCAACAATCGGATAATCACGTCTTCGCTCTTCGCGTCGACCGCGCTTGCTATTGCCATGCCGGCAATGGCGCAGGATGCGGCAGCGGGAGAGGATGACGACGTTATTGTCGTTACCGCGCAGAAGCGCGAGCAAAATTTGCAGGATGTGCCAGTCGCAATCACGGCGATCGGTACTGAAAAACTCGACCAGTTGCAGGTCAACGAGCTTCAGGATGTCGTGAAGTTCTTGCCATCGGTGACGATCCAATCGGGCGGACCCGGGTTTGCCCAGGTTTATTTCCGTGGTGTGGCCTCCGGCGAAAATGCCAACCACTCTACCTCGCTGCCCACTGTCGGCACCTATCTAGACGAAATGCCGACCACGACCATTCAGGGTTCGCTCGACATCCACGCCTATGATCTGGCGCGTGTCGAGGCGTTGGCCGGGCCGCAGGGGACACTCTATGGCGCAAGTTCGATGGCAGGGACGATCAAGCTCGTCACCAATGCGCCCGACACCAGCGGAACCTATGGCGAAGTCGGGCTGGAGCTGAACAGCGTGGCGCACGGCGAAATCGGCGGAGTGGCTGAAGGCTTCCTCAACGCGCGACTTGGCGACAATGCAGCGGCGCGTCTCGTTGGCTGGTATCGCAAGGATGGCGGATATATCGACAATATCGCGGGCAGCCGCACCTATGCGACTTCGGGTATAACGCAGAATAACGCGGCCTTGGTCGAAGAAGATTATAACGACGTCGAAACCTATGGCGCGCGTTTGGCGCTTGGTATCGATCTCAACGATAGCTGGACGGTGAAGCCCGTTGTTATGGGACAGATCCAGAAATCGGATGGCAGTTTCTCTCAGGAACGCAGCAGCGCCGTGAACGACAAGTTGCAGGTTGTGCAGTACAACCCGGAACGTGGCGACGATAAGTGGATCTCCGCGGCGTTGACCCTGGAAGGCAAGATCGGGACCTGGGATTTGACGGCGACCGGCGGCCATATGCGTCGCAAGACCGAAACCGAGTCCGACTATTCGGACTATTCCTATTTCTACGATGCAATCTCTGGCTATGGTGCTTATTTTACGGACAATAATGGGAATCCCGTAAACCCGAATCAATATATTCAGGGAGTCGACCGCTATAAGCGGACATTCGGCGAAATCCGTGTGGCGTCACCAGCCGACCAGCCTTTTCGTTTGATTGCAGGGCTGTTCTATCAACGCCAGTCGCACAATATCGAGCAGAATTACATAATCGATAACATTGCCGATTCGATTACAGTCGCAGGGACCGACAGCAATATCTGGCTAACCAAACAGCTTCGAGTTGACCGCGATTATGCTGCATTTGGCGAGGCCAGCTTCGATCTGACAGACAAGCTGACGCTGACCGGCGGCATTCGCGTGTATAAATATGATAACTCGCTTCAGGGCTTCTTCGGATACGCTGCGGGCTTTGGTAACACAGGTGAACGGCAGTGCCTGAACACCGACGGCACGACGCGTGCGCAAAATCCCGCGGGAACACCGGTGCCAGTCATCGTTGCAGGTAGCCCCTGCACCAATGTCGACAAATCGACAAATGACACTGACTTTATCCACAAGCTGAACGCGACGTACAAGTTTAGCGATGACGCTCTGGTCTACGCCACATGGTCGCGCGGTTTCCGACCAGGCGGTATAAACCGGCGCGGTACATTGCCGCCCTATGGCGCGGACGAGCTCGACAATTACGAACTCGGCTGGAAAACCACGTTCGGCGCATTCCGCTGGAACGGCGCCGTATATCAGGAGGACTGGAATAACATCCAGCTGTCCTTCCTGGGCGCAAATGGCCTTAGCGAAGTCAGGAATGCTGGTATCGCCAGAATAAGGGGCGTCGAAATGGATGCCGGTTTCCGCGCCGGCGGGTTCAGCCTGAACGCAGGGTTCAGTTACAATGACGCAAAAATCCGCCGAGATTTTTGCCGGATAGCCAATCCGCAGTTCGATTGTACTCTGCCGGGTCCGCAAGGTCAGGTGAACGCCCTGCTTGCACCGTCAGGGTCGCGCCTACCCACAACAGCCAAGTTCAAAGGCAATGTGGTAGGCCGGTATGAATTCCCGGTCGGAAGCTGGGAAGGGCATTTCCAGGTCGCGGCCAACTATATCGGCAAGCGCAAGAACGACTTGCGTCCAACGACCAATGACATCCTCGGAAATCTTGAAGGATATAAGGTCGCAGATATCAGCGTGGGAATTCACAACGATGTATGGAGCGGAGAGATTTTTGCCACCAACTTGTTCGACAGCAACGGCGTTAACAGCAGCGGCGTGTCTTGCAATGAATCCATTTGTGGCGATGAGTTCGGCGATACCGCAACCGGCGGCGTGTTCTACGACAGTGTTGTCAAGCCGCGCGTCATCGGTGTGAAGGTCAGCCGCAAGTTCTGACAATTATCATCATCGCCGCCAGCGGCCCAGAAAGCGGCTGTCGGCGATGATTTCCTGTGCACAATTATGCCCCGGCGCGCCGGTCACGCCGCCGCCGGGGTGGGTGCCTGCGCCGCACATATAAAGGCCGCTCAATGGCCCGCGATATGCACCGTTGCCGAGCACTGGTCGCGCCGACCAGAGCTGGTCGAGGCTCATATTGCCATGCATGATATCGCCGCCCGCGAGGCCGAACTTGCGTTCGAGGCCGAGTGGAGAGAGTATCTGGCGGCCGAGGATGGACGCACGGAAGCCCGGGGCGTGGGCTTCGACAGTGTCGATGATGGTATCGGCTGCCTTGTCCTCGTCGGCATCCCAATCATGTGCAGGGTCGAACTGCTGGCAGAACAGGCTGGCGACATGTTGTCCGGGCGGCGCTAGGCTGTCGTCAACCGTTGACGGAATGAGCATCTCTACAATCGGCTTCTTCGACCAGCCATAGCGTTTCGCGTCGAGGAACGCCTCGTCCATATAATCGAGCGTCGGGGCGATGATGATGCCTGACTGGTGGTGCTCGCCGGGTTCGGGCAGGCAGGTGAAGCGCGGCAGTTCGGATAGCGCAACATTCATGCGGAACGTTCCGCTGCCTGCCTTGAACGCCTTGATCCGCCGCTTGAACTCGGGTTGAAGGTCGCCATCGTCGAACATCTTTTCGTAGAGAATTTTCGGCCCCACATTTGAGATGACGCTTGCGGCGGCAATTTCCTCGCCACTTTCCAACTGCACTCCGCAGACTTTCCCGTTTTCGCAGCGGACCTTATCAACGGGACTTTCCAGGCTAATCTCGACGCCTAGCTGTTCGCAGACCTTGGCCATCATCTGCGTAATCGCGCCCATGCCGCCGATGCTATGCCCCCACGCGCCCTTCTTGCCGTTGACCTCGCCGAAGACGTGGTGAAGCAAGACATAGGCGCTTCCCGGCGTGTCGGGGCTGGCATAATTTCCGACCACCGCGTCGAAGCCGAATGCTGCCTTCACCGCCTCGCTTTCGAACCAGCTATCGAGGAAGGTGCGAGCCGATTTCGTGAACAGTTCGAGGACATCGCGTTGCTGGCTCAGCGAAAGCTTCATCAGCCCGCGCCCCTGCCTTGCGGCGTCGACAAACGTCTGGAACCCGTCGCCGACATTGGGTGGGGACTTTAGCGCCAAATCGCGAAGTACATCGGCGACGCCTTCGAGCATCTCATAATAGTCCGGCAAGACTCGGGCATCATGTTCGGAGAAGCGGGCAAACTCCTTCTGCGTCCGTTCGAGGCCACCGCCAAGTTTCAGATAGCCGCCATCCTCCTGCGGCAGGAAGTTCGAGATTGGCCGCTCGATGACGCGATAGCCATGATCGGCCAGTTTCATGTCGGCAATGACTTTCGGCTGAAGCAGGCTGACCGTGTAGCTCGCCACCGAGTTGCGAAAGCCGGGATGGAATTCCTCGGTCACTGCCGCGCCGCCGACAATATCGCGGCGCTCGACAACGCGGACCTTTAGGCCCGCGCGGGCAAGGTAGAAGGCGCAGACAAGGCCGTTATGGCCTGCGCCGATGATGACGGCGTCATATTTTTTGGTCATTTGTGGCTCCATCCAGGCGCAGGGCGTTGTTCGTTTCGCGCTTCGGGGATGAGTTGGCGCATCCGGCGGCAAAAGCTTTTCAGGCAGACTTCCTTGTCCGACAGCGGCCCCATAGTGAAACTGCGGCTCGCCATGCCCTGCTGGACGCGGGTAATTAGCATAGTGTCCTCGGCATTGACCTGCCGGTTTATACGCCAGTTGAGATAGCGCGCGGCTTTCATTTCTCGCCTGTCGTCCGGGAGAACATAGCTTATTTCACGGATGACGCAGCTCGTAGGGCCGGTGGGCAGCCATTGCATGAAATCGACCTGGTCGGGGTAGATGTCGAACGCGACCGATGGCCAGAGTTTGAAATAAAGCCAGTGTCGCTGATTTGCTTCGGGCAAATGCGGCACCGCTGGCAGAAGCCGTTGATAGGCACGCTCGGACCAATTGGCCGACGGACGATCAATCAAATCACCCCACATGCGGTCGACATGGGGTTCGGCTTCGATGCCGTAGCTTTTCCCGAATAGTCGCGTCAGGCCGGGGTGCGCGACAGGGATGTGCAGACCGTCCGAATAATTGTCGCCGACATTTTTCCAGTTCACGTCGCGCGGACGAAGCGTGACCCGGCCCAGCGCTTCAAGTTCTTCAAAAAGGTAAGGCGCGATCTGCGTCTCATAAGGCGCCATCATGTCGGCAACCGACGGCCCGCCGCTTTCCAGCCGGACGAAAATGAACCCGCGCCAGATTTCCATTTGGACCGGGACCAGCCCCGCCTTTTCCTTGTCGAGCGTGGGGTAGGATGCGCTGTCGGGAACGCCGGTCAGGCGACCGTCGAGATCGTAGGTCCATGCATGATAGGGGCAGACGAGCTTTTTCGCACAGCCGCTCGCACCGTCGACCAGCCGAGAACCGCGATGGCGGCATACATTGGTGAAGGCGCGCACCTGTTCGTCCTGCCCGCGCACGACAAGGATGCTTTCGCCGACATAGTCCAGGCTGTGCCAGTCGCCGCGATCGGGGATGTCGCTGACATGGCAGACGATCTGCCATGACGGGCGAAAAACATGCTCCACTTCCAGCTTTGCAAATTCGGGATCGTCATAGGTCCATGCAGGCAGGCTCCAGCCTTCCAGCGGATCGTCATTCCCGAATTCCAGAGCGCGAAGCGACATGTTGATTCCTTTGTTATACGAGTGTATAACAATTGCATGAACCGGAGGCAAGCCTTTACCCGCGAAAGTGCGGGCACACGGCGCGATGCGCTGATCGCGGCCTGTGCGCGGGTGCTGGCGGAGCATGGCGCGTCCGGCACGTCGGTACGGACGATCTGCGCCGAGGCGGGGGTTTCGCCAGGGTTGTTGCGGCATTATTTCGAAGGGATCGAAGCGCTGGTCGCCGACACGTATCGCGCGACAGGTGCGCGGGTGGCAGAAGCGTTGCAAGCTGCCGTCGATGCCGAAACCGACCCGCGCGCGCGCCTGCTTGCCTTTGTGACCGCCAGCTTCCGCGCGCCCATCGCCGATCCTGAGCTTCTGGCGACATGGCTTGCCTTCTGGAGCCTGTCGCGCACGAACGCCGCCATCGGCCGGATCCATAACGAAATCTACGCCGATAACCGCCGCGACATGGAAAAGCTGATTGCCGCCTGTCCGGGCGCGCCCGCCGACCCGCGCCTTGCCGCGATTGCGCTGACCGCGTTGGTCGACGGCCTGTGGCTAGAGCTTAGCCTCGGCAATGCGCCTTTCAGTGCAAGCGAGGCGGAAGCTGTAGCGGCCAAATGGCTGGATAGCTGGTTGGCTTAGCTACCGCGCAGATTGGGAAACAATTTGCCGACCTTTTGGCGATATTGTTCGTAATCCTCGCCGAAATAGCCGACCAGGTCGCGCTCCTCATATACAATCGCAATCAAGATATAGATCGTCATGCCTCCCGCGAGCAGTGCATGGCCATACGTCATATGCGGTGTTGCCCAGAAGGCGAGGAGGAAGCCGCTGTATAACGGATGGCGCACGAGCTTGTAGAATAAAGGCGTGCGGAATTTTGGATCTGCTGCGGTCGCCCCCTTAAAGTTATGCCAAACCTGCTGCAGGCCGAACAACTCGAAATGGTTGATGAGATAGGTGCTCACAAGCACGATCACCCAGCCGAGCGCGAACAGCGCCCACATGATGTTCTTGCCGATAGTATTTTCGATCCACCACAAATCGCCCGGAATCGGGTGCCAGAAATGGTAGAGTATCCACAGCACGACACTGGCGAGTAACACATAGACGCTGCGCTCGATCGGTTTGGGTATGATCTTTGTCCAAGCCGCCTTGAACCCCTGCCGCGCCATCACGCTGTGCTGGATGCCGAATAGGGCAATCAGCGCGATGTCCACCGCAACGGCAATGCCAACTGGCGCAACCGGTCCGCCTTCATCGACGGTGCGTGGCACCGGAAAATCGCCAAGAAAGGCGATAAGATAGAGGAATGTCGCGAAGAATATCGCATAGGATATTGCGGCAAAAAGAAGGTAGAAGGTTCGAACCACAGTCGCCTCCTCACAAAAAGGAACGGTTATCTGCTCATGGCAGCATTGCGACCGAGGCAATGATAACAGATTTGCGCGCAACCCACAATCGACCTATCCAGAAGGTATGACCGACGCCCCAATGACCTATGCGCGTTATCTCGCGCTCGACACGCTGCTTTCCGCGCAGCATCCGCAATCGCAACTCGATGACGAGATGCTGTTCATCATCATCCACCAGACCAAGGAATTGTGGCTGAAGCAGATGATCCGCGAGCTGCGGCTGGCGCAGTCGGACATTCGCAACGATGCACTGGTGCCAGCCTATAAGGCGTTAGCAAGAGTTAGCCGGATTCAAGCGGTTATGACTCTGAGTTGGGATGTGCTCTCGACTATGACGCCGTCCGATTACACGCGCTTTCGCCATGTGCTGGGGCCAAGCTCTGGCTTCCAGTCCGACCAGTTCCGCACCGTCGAGTTCATGCTCGGTCTCAAGGATGTGAACCATCTCAAATTCCAGGACGACCGTGCCGAGGCGCGGGCTGCGATGGTAGAGGCGCTGACGTCCCCGAGCATTTGGGACGATACGATAATTGCACTTGCGCGGGCAGGGATCGACGTACCGTTGAGCCAGCTCGAGCGCGACTGGGCCCAGCCGCATGTCTTTTCGCCCGAGGTGGAGGCGGGTTTTCTCCAGGTCTATCGCGATACCGAGCGCTATTGGGAACTGTACCAGCTTGCCGAGAAACTGGTCGATCTCGACGATGCGATGACGACGTGGCGGCACAAGCATGTTCTGACCGTCGAGCGTATCATCGGCGGCAAGCGCGGCACGGGGGGGACGGCGGGGGTGAGCTATCTGGCCAGCACCATAACCAAACGTGCGTTTCCGGAATTATGGTCGCTGCGCACGCAATTGTAATATCGTTGCAACAGCGCGCACCTACCGCATAAGACACGTAGAAAATCAGAGGGAACCGGGATGTCGCTTTTCATTAATCGCCGCCATTTGTTAACCACCGCCGGCTTCGGGATAGGCGGCTTGCTGCTTCCCGGCGGTGCGGCGATGGCGCAGGCCTTGCTCGGGCTGACGGGCTTCACGCACAATGTTGCCAGCGGTGAGCCGGGGCCCGATTCTGTGTTGCTGTGGACGCGCTATGTCGGTCCGACGGGCGGGCCATCGAAGGTACGAGTCGAGATTTCCGAAAGCCAGGATTTCTCCAAGATTGCGGGCGGCGGGCAGATGGTGACGGGACCATGGCGCGACCATACGGTCAAGATCACCGTCGATAATCTTGCGCCCGGCAAATGGCACTGGTTCCGCTTCATCGCACCCGACGGCAGCATCTCGCCCGTGGGTCGCACCAAGACACTTCCCGTTGGCACGACTGCGAAGTTCAACATCGCGATCTTCTCCTGCTCGAACCTCGGTTTCGGCGAATTCAACGCCTATGGCCACGCCGCGGCGCGTGATGATATCGACCTCGTGCTGCACATGGGCGATTACATCTACGAATATGCGCGCGGTGGTTATGATGGCGGCGCGAAGTTTGCAGAACGCATCTTCCCCAACGCCGAAATACTGACGCTCGCCGATTACCGGCTGCGCTACGCGAGCTATCGCGCCGACAAGCAGTTGCAGGCGCTGCACGCCAATTTCCCGATGATCCCCAATACCGACGATCATGAAGGCACCAACGACATGTGGGAGGGCGGGGCGCAGAACCACCAGCCCGACGAGGGCGACTGGACCAACCGCAAAAACGCCGCAATGCAGGTCTGGCGCGAATGGCTGCCGGTGGGCGAAACGCCTTGGAAAGAATATCCGATCGGCGATCTTGGCACTTATTACCGCACCGATACGCGCGCGGTGGCGCGGTCCAAGCCCTATGCGAATGGCGATTTCATGCGCGCGGCCGATCCTGCCAAAGCGATGTCGGATTTTCGCGCCGGGGCTTGGTTAGACCCGGCAATGACGATGCTGGGCACCGAGCAAGAAAGCTGGCTGTTTAAGGCAATCGGTCGCAACAAGGCGACTTGGGCCGTGGTCGGGTCAGGCACAAACATGGGCTGGAATTACACTCCAGAGGAAGCATTGAACTGGTTTCCCAAAGATGCGCCCGAAAGCCGCCGGAACTATGCGCGGCAGGGGATCGCGGCGGCAAAGGCTGGACTGCCCTACAATCTAGACAATTGGGGCGGCTATCCGGCGGCACGTTCGCGGCTTCTGGCGGCGGCGCAGCGCGCGGATGCCAATCTGGTTGTGGTCACTGGCGACAGCCATAATGGCTGGGCGTTCGACCTGCCCGAAGGCGGCAAGCCGGCAGGCGTGGAATTCGGCGGACATAGCGTGTCCTCTCCGGGCTTTGAAAGCGCGACGCAAGGCACCGATCCTTCGGTCATCGCGCGCGGATTGCTTGAAGCAAGCAAGCAGGAATTGCGCTGGGTCGATACATCGAACCGCGGTTATATGCATTTGTCGCTCACCCCGCAGGCCGCGACCAACGAATGGGTTTTCATGCAGACCGTGAAAGACCTTTCGATGGCGACCAAGCCCGGACATCGCATGAAGGTTCGTCCGGGACGCAAGGTTCTGGAGCAGGCCTAATTTAATCGCATAATTAAACCCGCTTGATTTCTTGCATCCTGCCGCGTCATAGGCTTAGCAAAGACGAGACAGGAGAGCGGAATGCAATTTGCGAATTTGGCGTATAGCGAGGAGCAGATCGAGCTGCTCGACGTGGCGACGAGTTTCTGCCGCGACAAATCGCCGATAGATGCGGTGCGCAAATTGATCGACAGCGAACTTGGCTATGACGCTGCTGTCTGGGCCGAAATTGCCGGATTGGGCTGGACTGCAATTGCCATTCCCGAAGCGCATGGCGGGGTCGGGCTGACATTGGCCGAGGTCGTGCCGGTGGTCGAGCAGATGGGGCGTCATTTGATGGCGTCGCCGTTTGTGTCATCGGCGCTGGCGGCGCAGGCGTTGATCGCGGGCGGCACCGAAGGGCAGCAGGCGGAATGGTTGCCGAAGCTCGCTGAGGGCGCGGTCGGCACGCTCGCGCTGTCGGAGGCGCATGGCGATTGGGATCTGACCAACATCACCGCAACGGCCAAGGCCGATGGCAATGATCTGGCGCTGTCGGGTGAGAAATTGTTTGTGCTGTGGGCGGACAGCGCAGACGCGGTGGTCGTTTCGGTGATGCTAGATGGCAAGCCTGCATTGCTGCTGCTGACCGCAGCCGACGTTGCGGGCCGCCTCCGTCGCGAAGCGATTATCGACGAGACGAAACGCAGCTTCGCGCTGTCGCTCGACGGCATTTCGGTGCCCAAATCGGCATTGTTCGATTTCGGCAAAACCGCGCAGACATTGGCGCATATCGATCAAGCAGCCGCGCTCCTCCAAAGCGCAGAAATGTGCGGCGGGTCGCAGAGTGTCATCGACTATACGGTCAGCTACCTCCAAACCCGCAAGCAGTTCGGCAAGGTCATCGGCGAATATCAGGCGCTGAAGCACCCCATTGTCGATGCCTATGTCGATTATGAAAAGGCGCGCTCGCACCTCTACAGCGCGGCGTCGTCTTTCAGCGACCAGGGCCTCGGCGAAGTCGCAGTGCGGATGGCCAAGGCATCAGCGGACGGCGTCTACAGCTTTGCCGCCGACCGCGCGATCCAATTCCATGGCGGCTTCGGCTTTACGCATGATTGCGATGCCGGCCTCCACCGCCGCGCCGCGATCTTCCACGCCTCTCAATATGGCGATGCGGCTTGGCAAAGGGCAAAGCTCGCGCCATTGCTTTTGGGATGAGCGCACAATTTGTTTTGCTGATCACCTGCAGGGACCGCCCCGGCATCGTCGCGGCGGTCGCGCAATGTATCGCGGGGCAGGGCGGCAATATCCTCGAAAGCGCGCAGTATAGCGACGAGGATAGCGGCACATTCTTCATGCGCGTGGCGTTTGTGCTCGGTTCTGGCATCGAAAGTTTTCGCCGGGCCTTTGCAGATGTCGCGGGCAGCATAGGCTGCGACTGGCAATTGCACGATGCCGCGCGCAAGCCGCGTGTGGCGATATTGGTGAGTCAAGGCGGGCACTGCCTTAATGACCTGCTCTACCGGACCGCCACGGGGCGTCTGCCGATGGAGGTGACCAGCGTGATATCGAACCACCGCACTTGGCAAAGACGCGTGGAGCATGAAGGGATCGACTTCCATTATTTGCCGGTGACGGCGGAGACCAAGGCAGCGCAAGAGGCCAAATTGCTTGGATTAATGGAAGCTCAACGGGTCGATCTGGTAATTCTCGCGCGCTACATGCAAGTGCTGTCGGAAGGCTTGTGCCAGAAATACAGCGGGCGGATCATCAACATCCACCATAGTTTCTTGCCCGGCTTCAAGGGCGCCCGTCCTTATCACCGCGCGCACGAGCGCGGGGTCAAGATGGTCGGCGCCACCGCGCATTATGTCACCGCAGACCTCGACGAAGGCCCCATTATCGCGCAGGATGTTTCGGTGGTCGATCATGCCGACAGCGTCGATGATCTGATTGCGCAAGGTCAGGACACTGAAAGCCGCGTTCTTGCCCGCGCGGTGAAGGCACATATCGAGCATCGTGTATTGCTGAACGGGCAACGGACGGTGGTGTTCAAATAGCAGGAGAGGCCGGCTTATCTGCCGCTGCGCCCCTCTCGCAATATTTGAGACAACAGCGAGTCCCATTGCGCGACGATTTTATCGGGAGCGAAGCGTCCGATATCCGTGCGTGCGGTTGCCCCGAGACGCTGGCGCAGGGCTTCATCGCCCATCACGCGGTCCAGCGTAGCGGACAGTGCGCCCACATCTGCAGGCGGTACCAGCAAGCCGGTTCGTTCATGATCGATAATATCCGCCGGACCATAAGGGCAGTCGAACGAGACAACGGCCAGGCCCGCGCCTGCGGCTTCGGCGAGCGCGTTGCCGAAACCCTCGTAGCGCGAGGAGAATACGAAGGCGTTGGCATCTTCGATCCATTCGGCCGGGTTCTTGCTGTTGCCCGGTAGATCGATCCTGTCGGCAAGGCCGCATTTCGCTACCTGCCGCTCCAGTTCCTTGCGCAAACCTCCCTCACCCCAGATCCGCAATGTCCATTCCGGGTGCGACGGCGCTACCGCCGCAAATGCCTCTATCAGAAGGTCGAACCCCTTTTGCTTGGTTAACCTGCCGACCGCGGCCAAAACCGGCGGGCCTTCTTTTTGCGCAGCCTGCGGTGGGACATATACGGGATTACTGATGACCACGGCACGTTCGCGTGCCTTGTCTTCCAGGCATTCCAGACTGGCCCGTGTCTGCATCACAATCGCTGCGGCGCGATATTGAAGGCGAGCGAGCAGCACACCCCAAAAGGCATTCGACGGCTGCATTTTGGGATTATTGCGCTCCGATATTATTACCGGATGCGGCAGATTCAGGCTGGCAAGCAACGTGATGACGTTGATTTTCATAAGGAAGGAAATGACGGCGTCGGGCTTCAATTGCTTTATGGTACGGCGCAGCGCAATTGTCCGTCGAAGCGTCGAAAATATCTGCCGGAGTAAACCCGATCGGGCCGCGGGAATGCCAAGCCGGATCAGCCTTACCGCAGGATCGAACGGGTGAAAAGCAACGTCGGTCGGAGCGTCGAAGGAGATGATCGTTATTTGACGCTCGCGCACCCAGTTGGCAGTGATTAACTGCAAAACACGTTCGGCACCCCCCGCACCAAGTCCTGAAATCGTAAATACTATATGCATTTATGCAATCGGTAGCATCTTTTCTCGTCCGGACATTTATTTTTCGTCCGCTGCGGCGACTTTTTATGGGTATGTGGCCGGTTTACTGTGTCTCGGCCCGTAAAAATTGGCGAAATAAAGGCATTAACTGAGAGAAAATCGATTTCGGGCTATCTTTGTACCGGTGTCAATAGATGGTAACGTGCTTGTTGATTTCGGCACTGCACATGGCAGCATAGACGCTAGTTGGGACTGTAATTTCGCTCTATAGACCTATCGCAAAAGAGTGACTTTTGTATCAGATAGATTTTCTCTCCTAAATGAAATCGGCTAGCGCTCTGCCACGGAACTCGCATGACTGGCAACGCTTTATGTAAGATGACGCGCGTGTTTTCCGCCGTATCGCTGTCCCAGATAGCTGTTCATGCGTCTCATATCCTCAGCGGCAGCGGCGGCGGCCTTGGGACAGCAGGCTAGCGCGTCGTCCGAAGCGTTGGTGGCGCGCAGTTCGACGCGATATTTCAGTTCTTCGATATCAGCGCGGGTCAGGATGTTCTTTTCGCGCAAAAGGCACAGCAGGCTTTGCAGGATGATGATGCTTTCCTCGCCGGGATCGACGTTGGGGTTGTCTCCTAAATCCATTTTCGGTCTCCTACCTCCGTATGGTAGAAATTACGCCGATTGTCGCGGACCGCAAGCCTTTAGTTGAGCCCGCCCCCCAGCGCGCGATAGAGTTCGACTAGATTGCTCGCGCGGGCCAGCCGTGTCGTCACGAGCTGTTGCTGGGCGGCATAAGCGGTGCGTTGTGCATCGAGCGCATTAATGAAGCTGGTCACGCCCACCCTGTATCGCGCATCGGAGAGCCGGGCGGCAACCTGTGCGGATTCGGTGCGCGCCGATTGCGCGGCGATTTGCTCGTCGATCGTGCCGCGTTGCGCCAGCGCGTCGGCGACTTCGCGGAACGCTATCTGTATAGCCTTTTCGTAGGTCGCAATCGCTGCCTGCTGCGTCGCTTCGGCAAGCTGGACATTGGACCGGGCGCGACCACCATCGAAAATCGGCAGGCTGATCGCAGGCGATGCGGTGTAGCTGAAGCTACCGCTTCCAAAGAGCCCGGACAGTGCGGTACTGATCGTGCCGATTGTCGCGGTCAGCGATATGTTGGGAAAAAGCGCTGCGCGCGCTGCGCCGATATTGGCGTTTTCCGCGCGCAGCTCGCGTTCCGCCTGAAGCACGTCGGGGCGACGCAGCAGGACTTGCGACGACAGGCCATTGGGTAAGTCTTGCAACGTCGCCTGGCCATCGCCAAGCGATTGAGGAAGTAATTCGGGTGCGACGGGCGCGCCAACCAGCAATTCGAGCGCGTTGCGGCCCTGTGCAATGCGGGTTTCAAGTACCGCAATGTCGTTGCGCGCCGCCTGATAGTTGGTGTCCGCCTGCCGTGCCTCAAGTTCGGACGCAATGCCTACGCGAAACTGAGCCTGGGTGAGCGTCCGTGTCTGTTCGAATGCGCTGAGCGTTTCGCGCGAAAGCCTGAGCTGGTCTTGGTCCGCAGCAACGGAAAGCCATGCGGTCGCTATCTCCGCGATCAGACTGATCCGCGCTGCGCGCTGTGCTTCTTCGGTCGCGAAATAGCGTTCGAGCGCCGCTGCGCTCAAATTGCGGAAGCGCCCGAACAGGTCAATTTCGAATGCCGAAAACCCAGCGCTGAGCGAATAAATCTCGTAATTATCGGATTGCGTACCAGCGCCTCCCGCAACGCCACCCTGCGTTGTACCCGCCGAATTGGTCGCTGTAGCCGAGCCTGAAATCGATGTCGTGGGGACACGATCCGCGCGCTGGACGCCATAGCGCGCACGCGCCTGAAGGACATTCGCGGCGGCAACACGCAAATCCCGATTATTCTCCAGCCCGCTTGCGATGACCTGCCGCAGCCGGTCATCGGTGAAAAAATCGCGCCAGCCTATTGCAGACACATCGGCTTCATTAGTCGTCGCCGCGGGATAAAGCCCGCCCTGCGGCAACGTCGGAGGCACAGCGCCCTTCGGTTGCACATATTTGGGCGCAAGGTTGCAGCCGCCGAGCGCGGTGGCCGCGAGCATGATGCCGACGATTGCACGGAATTTCATCAAACTACACTCCCTGCGGCGCGGGCCGCGCTTCGGGGTCGTCTTCTATGGCTGGCTGGGCGCGGTCGCCGTGCCCGAAGAAGCGCAGCACGACCACGAAGAACATCGGCACGAAGAAAATAGCCAGCACGGTTGCCGACAGCATCCCACCTACCACCGCCCAGCCGATGGCATTTTGCCCGCCCGCACCGGCACCGGTCGACAGCGCAAGCGGAAGCACACCGAAGATGAAGGCAAAGCTGGTCATCAGGATTGGGCGCAGCCGCAGCTTCGCTGCCTCGACCGCAGCGTCGAAGGCGTTCATCCCGTCGCGCATGCGCTCCTCGGCAAATTCGACGATCAGGATCGCATTTTTTGCCGAGACCCCGATCGTGGTGATCAGCCCGACCTGCAGATAGATATCGTTATTCAGCCCGATAAGTGTCGCCGCCAGCACCGCGCCTAATACTCCCAACGGTACCACCAGCAAAACCGAGAGCGGAACCGACCAGCTTTCGTACAGCGCCGCGAGGCACAGGAATACGAGCAAGATCGACAAAGCGTAAAGCGCAGGAGCCTGTCCACCCGACAGCACTTCTTCAAAGCTCAGCCCCGTCCATTCGAGATTTGTTCCGGGAGGCAGTTTTGCATGGAGTTCCTCCATCGCCGTCAGCGCGCTGCCCGACGAGTAACCGGGAGCTGGAACCCCTTGCAATTGCATTGCAGGCGAGCCGTTATAGCGGGTGATCTGCACCGGGGCATTTTCCCAGCTCAGTGTCGAGAAAGCGGTGAACGGCACCATCTGGCCGGACGCGCCGCGCACAAACAATGTACTCAGGTCTTCAGGCTTCTGCCGGTAAGGTTCGTCGACCTGGACAAACACGCGCTTTACGCGCCCGCGATCTATAAAGTCATTGATATATGCACCGCCCCATGCGGTCGAAATCGTCTGGTTGACCTGCGACAGGTCGAGGCCCAGCGCGCGCGCCTTGTCCTGATCGACCGCGACCTTTAGCTGCGGCGCATCGTCGAGCGAATTGGGGCGCACCTGCGCGACGCGCGGTTCGCTCTGGCTCATCCCCAGAGCCTGGTTACGAATGGCGAGCAGCTGTTGGTAACCAATGCCCGTCTCGTCCACAATCTGCAGGTCGAACCCCGTTGCGTTGCCGAGCTCGGAGACCGCGGGCGGCACGATGGCGAAAATGAACCCGTCGGCATATTTGCTAAACGTGGCCATCGACCGCCCGACAATTGCCGAGACGGAATTGTCGGCGCCACTGCGTTCTTCCCAGTCCTTGAGCAGGACAAAGGCGATGCCGCTATTCTGGCCTTGCCCTGCAAAGCTGAAGCCGTTGATCGTGAAGACCCCCCGAACATTTGCCGATTCCGCACCAAGAAACTGGTCCCTTATCATTTCGAGCCCGCGCTCGGTACGCGATGAGGTGGCTCCTGACGGGCCCTGCACGAGCGCAACGAGATAACCTTGATCCTCATCGGGCAGAAAGCCCGATGGCAATCGATAGAACAAAGTTCCCATGACGAGCGCAATCAGCGCATAGACGCCCAGCGACCGCTTCCAGTTTCGTGCGGTCGAACGGACACCGCGATCATAACGCTGCTGGCCAGCGTCGAATTTGGCGTTGAACCAGCGGAAGAAGCGCGCGAGCAGACCCGTGCCTTCCTGCTTGTTTGGGTCATGCGGTTTGAGGATTGCAGCGCATAATGCCGGGGTCAGGATCACCGCCACCGCGACCGACAGCGCCATTGCCGAAACGATGGTGATGGAAAACTGGCGATAGATGACCCCGGTTGAGCCGCCGAAAAACGCCATCGGCAGGAACACCGCAATCAGCACCACCCCGATGCCGACCAGCGCGCCTGTGATTTCGTCCATCGATTTTCGAGCGGCATCCTTGGGACTGAGCCCTTCGGTAACGATCAGCCGCTCGACATTCTCAACCACGACAATCGCGTCATCGACCAGCAGCCCGATCGCAAGAACCATACCGAACAGGGTCAGCGTGTTGATCGAATAGCCGGCAATGGCCAGAACCGCAAAGGTACCAAGGATGACAACCGGCACCGCGATTGTCGGGATCAACGTCGCGCGCCAGTTCTGCAGGAACAGGAACATCACGAGGAAAACGAGGACGATCGCCTCGATCAGCGTCATTACCACCTGTTCGACCGACAGCCTTACAAAGGGCGCAGTGTCATAAGGATAGACAACCTTGACGTCGGGCGGGAATGTTTTGGTGATTTCACTCACGCGCGCCTTGACCCGGTCAACGGTCGAAAGCGCGTTGGCGCCTGGCGCCAGGTATAGGGCAATCCCGGACCCGGGCTTGCCGTTCCACTTGGATTCGAAGCCGTAATTTTCGGCACCGATTTCCACACGGGCGACATCGCGCAACCGGACGATCGATCCATCAGCAGACGATTTCAGCGCAATCGCCCCAAATTGTTCGGGCGTTTGCAGCCGCGACTGCACAGATACCGTCGCGTTGAGCATCTGTTCAGCGGGAGCGGGTTGGCCGCCAAGTTGTCCAGCCGAGACTTGGGCATTTTGCGCTCGGACCGCCGTCGCAATGTCCGACATGGCCAGCTGGAAGCCATTGAGCTTTACGGGGTCGACCCAGATCCGCATCGCATATTGCGCGCCGAACAACTGGATATTGCCGACGCCCGGTACACGGCTCAACGGGTCCTGCATTCGCGACGCGATATAATCCGCAAGGTCGGTACCGTCATGGCTGCCGTCTTCCGAATAGAGCCCGACGATAACCAGGAAGTTGGCCGATGCCTTCGCTACCTGAATGCCCTGCTGCTGAACTTCTTGTGGTAGCAGGGGAACAGCGGCCTGAAGCTTGTTCTGCACCTGGACCTGCGCGATGTCGGGGTCGGTTCCCTGTTCGAAGGTGACAGTGATGGTCAGCTGCCCCGCCGAGCTCGATGAGGACGAGAAATAGCGAAGATTATCAATGCCCTTTAGCTGCTGCTCGATCACCTGCGTAGTCGTGGTGGCCAGCGTCTGGGCATCGGCACCTGGGTACGTCGCGGTAATCGCAATCGCAGGAGGAGCGATTGCAGGAAATTGCGCTATCGGCAGCGACCGGATCGCCAGCCCGCCCGCGAGCATGAGCATGATCGCCAGGACATAGGCAAAAATCGGCCGGTCGATGAAATAGCGTGCCATGCCCTTTTATTTCGCTGGCGTAGGCTGCGCGGGCGCTGCCTTGGGGGCCTTTGGCGACCATGGCGTGCCTTTGACGGGCATGCCGGGACGGAGCATCATCGCACCCTCAACGATCACCTTGTCTCCCGCGCGTACGCCGCTAGTTACCAGCCATGCGTCACCGATAGTTCGGCTGGTTTCGATAATGCGCGGCTGGGCCTTGTTGTCGCGGCCGATAACGAGCACCATTGCACGCCCGCGTTCGTCACGCGACACCGCGCGTTGTGGCACAAGGATCCCGCGCGTTTGGACGGCTTCGACAAGCGACGCGCGGACATACATGCCCGGCAGAAGCAATCCTGAAGGATTGTCGAAAATCGCGCGGATGGTCTGTGACCCCGTTGCCGGATCGACCGTGACATCGGCAAAGCGCAGCCGACCTTCCTGCGGATAGTCCGAACCCGTTTCAAGCTTCAGCTTTACCCGCGCATCTCCGCCTTCAGACAGATTTCCGGCGAGGATCGCTTCGCGCAATTTCAACAGGTCGGCGCTCGATTGCTGGACATCGACATAGATCGGGTCGAGCCGCTGGATCGTCGCCAGCGGCTCAGCCTGGGCGGCGCTGACTAGCGCGCCAGTTGTAAATGTCGATCGCCCGATCTTGCCCGAAATGGGGGCAGTAATCGTGGTCCGGCCAAGATCGATTTGTGCGGAACGCAACGCTGCCGATTGCGCCGCGACATCGGCCTGCGCCTGCTGCGAAGCGCCGAGTGCGTTTTCATATTCCTGCTTTGAAATCGCATTTATCTTCACCAACTCGCCATAGCGCCGCGCCAGCGCCGCGCTCGAGGCAATGGTCGCTCGTGCCCGCGCAAGTGCAGCGCGTGCGCTTGCGACCTGTGCCTCATAGGGCGCGGGATCGATACGATAAAGCGGCTGGCCGGCGCGGACATAATCGCCCTCAGTAAACAGCCTTTTCCGGATCAGGCCATTTACCTGCGGCCGGACGTCGGAAGTTTCGAATGCCGCGGTGCGGCCCGGTAGTTCATTGATCAGGGCCACCGGCTCTTCACGCATAACCACATAGCCTACAGGCGCAGGCCCTTGCGCGCCGGCCTGTTGCGATTGATCGCCACTTCCGCAAGCAGCAAGCGACAGCGCAAGAGCGCCATAGAGGCACCGCATCCAGTTCATCCTTGCTCCAATGATCGAACTATGTGAATTAAGGGGGAGAGTGAGCACTCACTCACACATATCTTTAGAAGGGTTAGTCAGCGTGCGTCAAGCTGGTTTCGGTTAGGAGGGGAAATGATCGAATCACAAATTTATTGTACACCGCGCGAAAGTCGTGCGGAAGCGCGACGTCGCCAGCTCATCGAGGCAGCGCGCAAACTGTTCATTGCAAACGGATTTCATGCGACCGGTATTGCGCAGATTTCCGAACAATCGGGGATTGCCGTAGGCCAGATTTATCGTGACTTCTCCTGCAAGGAAGAAATTGTAGCTGCAATCGTAACCGATGATTGCGCACAATTTATGGATACGCAGCAGCTCGAGGCCGCTGTTGCCAAACAAGATCGTGCAGCGACTCGGACGTGGATCGAACATTTTCTCGAGCCCGGCGCACCGGTCGAATCAGATCGCCTCTTTTCCGAAATCGTCGCCGAATCTTCGCGTAACCCCCGGATCGCGGCAATATTCCTGCAACTTCAAAGCGAGTTCGAAAACCGGTTGCTGCAAGCGCTGACCCTACTGGTCCCGGATAAGCGTCATGCAGGGCGGCGAAGGGCTCTTGCAGATTCTATCATGACGCTATCGATCGGCCTGCAGCAGCACCGTCTTGTTCGTCCCAAGCTCCATCTGCGTCCGCTGTCGGACATGCTGAAGTCAATGATCGGCCGCGAAATCGATTTGCTTTCTCAGCCGGCATAATGTTGGAACCACTGTACGCAGGAATTTGAATCGCTATTTCCGCGATGGGCGGAAACCCTACTATATGCCTTTGCAGGTGAGCGGCTATCGCTGGTTGAGGCAAGATTATGAGGGCCGAAGGCACCGACTTTGCGGACAAATTTCGCCCAATCTGGCGAAGCTGAAACCCGCCCATTGTTCAGGATTGATATTGCTCACCAGCGGGGAAGCTCTGCCGCGCCAGTCTGGGTCTGACACGCAATTCGCTTTGGGAGCATGTTTCGTCAAATAGCAGCGGCGTTGTCAGTAACTTATGACACTAACTGCGCGAAGTGAATGTGCGGGTAAGGAGCGCGCGCCATTCATGACTGCCATTCAAAGCCCTGAATTCTTGCCCCGATGCTTCCCCGGCAATGATACGCCGTCCCTCGCTTTTACGCCAGTATCGGTGCAACTTGCCGATGATGCGGCACAAGCGCTGGCAATATTGGTGCCGCTTCTAGGCTGTGGCGAGGAAGCAGCGGCGCTTGCGTTCGATGGCTTGGCGCAGACGTCACGCGACGAAATCGAGCATTACGCGTTGCAGGCAATCGCGGCAGAAGAACGCTTGCACGATGTGCTTCTGACACAATTGGCGGCTTCGCTGCCACCTGTAGATTCTGTCGCGATCCGTCGCCGTGCACGGCGGTTTCACATAGCGCTAGGATGCGCCGACCGGACGCATCATCTCGCCAGAATAGCAGCTGTAGATGCTGCAGTTTGCACAGTGCTAAGTCGCTTGCTGCGACCACGCGCACCGTTGTCATATGATCACGGCGTTGTAGCGTTGCTGAGCCGCATTCATCGCGATGAAGCGCGGCATGTGGCGATCAGCCGTCGGTTCGCATCGAGTCCGAAGACGCGGGTCCGCGAGACGGCTGCGGCAGCGCGGATAGCTCTTGCCGATGTGCTGACAATTGGCGAATGCTCTTTCGAACGGCTCGGGGTAGATCCGGGACAATTGATTGCCGATGTTCGCCGGATGCCGGACGGACTGTTTGCGGCGTGACGTGGACGACGACCCGGTCGCTTGCGCTGCTCGGCAGCGGCAGCGCACTACCTGGCCCGCCGATCGCAACCGACGCGCTGATAGCTGCCATGGCCGACCGCTACGGCTTTGTTCGCCGCCGCGAGGCGCGCGTCGTCGCCGACAGGCTCGCCATCGAGACGCGTCACTTGTGCCGTAATTTCGCAGCGTTTGAAGAGGACGCGCGCGGTGGCGACGGAAATGCGGATCTCGCAGCGCGTGCGATCGAAGCAGCGCTCGATGACGCCGGTCTTTTCGTGGGCGACCTTGCCTATCTCATCGGTCACACTGCAACTCCCCAATGCGAGCTACCCGCCAATATCGCGCACGTTGCGGATCGGCTAGGCTATACAGGGCCGCACATCGAGCTCCGTCAGGCCTGCACCGGCTTTGCCAACGCGTTGATGATCGCGCATGGCCTGATCGCAATGGGCAGCGGGCCGGTTGCCATAGTCGGGTCGGAGACAGGGTCGCTGTTCTTCGATCCGCGGGAGCTTGATGAAGCCGGGCAAATCGTCAACATGGTCCAGATGGGCGATGGCGCGGGCGCAGCTATCGTCGGCGCACCGACCAAAAATGGCGCGAGCATTGGTCCAAGCTGGTATGGTGCGATTGGCCTCGATCGTGCGCCGGGTATTGCGCGGGACCAGCGGCGTCACCGCTTTGAACACGATTTCAGCGCGATTCGGGCGTCGGGGCACGAACTTTTTGACGCAGGCGCCGCAGTCGCCCGCACTCTCGGTATCGATATCGCGGATGCTCGGTATGTCATCCCGCATCAGGTCAGCGGACGTATCGGCGCACTTGCGGCGCAGTATTTCGGCCTGAAGGTGGACCGGGTGGTGGTCCAGGCCAACCGCACCGGAAACACCGGCTCGGCTGCGATCTGGATCGCACTTGCCGCACTGAGACCAAGTCTGGCCAATGGTGACAACGTTGTTGTGCTGGGCGCCGAGGCCAGCAAGTTCATGTTCGGCGGTTTCGCTTACCGGCATGGCTGAACCAATCGTCGATGTCGTGGGGATTGCCAAGCATTACCCCGGTGGTGGCGGGGTATCTGGCGTCACTCTCAGGCTTGAGCGCGGGGACCTGATCGGCCTCGTTGGCGCGAATGGCGGGGGCAAGACAACAACGCTTCGGATGCTCGGCGGTTTGCTTACTCCGGATGCGGGGTCGGGTTGCGTGCTTGACCGCGACGTGCGTCACGGTCGGCCCGACCGGCGACGGACAGGCTATATGGGCCAGCGTCTTTCGCTTTATCCCGACCTGACGGCAGCGGAAAATTTGCACTTTCATGCGGCGGCGCATGGGCTGCCGCGAGGCGCCGTCGACGCCGCCATGACGCGCTTCGGCAATCTGTCGGGCGGCTGGGCCCGCCGCGTTCAATTCGCTGCCTCGTTGATCCATGGGCCGCCGCTCATTTTACTGGATGAGCCGACCGCAGGGCTGGACGCCATTACCCGTCGTCAGCTCTGGACATGGTTGGTGGACCTGGCGGGCGAAGGGCATACAATTGTCATCAGCACGCACGATCTTGCCGAGGCAGCGGCACTGCCGGCAATAGCCTTGTTTCATGGCGGGGCCGCCCAGCCGGTCATGTCGCCTGCCGCCGTGCTAATGAAGACAGGCACGACAAGCCTAGAAGAAGCGGTTGTCCGCGTGGCTTCTAAATGAGAATCCGAAGAATATGGGCGCTGGCCAACGTCGAACTCATTCGGTTGCTGCGCACGCGCATCGCCTTGACGCTACTCGTTGCTTTACCGCTTTTGCAAGTCGTGCTCTTCGGTCTGGCTATCCGGCCCGATGCTGAAGTCAGTGTCGCAGTCGCCGCTTCGACGCCCGCCGCCTCCGCCCGTTTGGTCAGGGAAATCGCAGCAGAGCGCAATTTGACGATTGTGGCGCAGGTTGAGCCGGGTAGGGCCGACGCGTCGGTGCGTGAGGGCCGCGCGTCGATCGGGATCGAAATCCCTGACGCTCCATCTACGGCAAATGACATCGTTGCTAGCCAGCCCCTGCGTATCATCATCGATGCAACTAATCCGGCGCTGACCAATGCCGCCGCCGCCCGCGCTGAAACCGCACATTGGCGGACAATTGCCTTGGACCGAGGGTTGGCCGACGGTGGACCCGGGCTGCAGATTGAGCGGCTCTTCAATCCCGAAGGACGCGCCGATTGGCCTTTTTTGTCGGGCCTTGTCGGCGTCACCGTGATGATCGCGATGGTGATGCTGGGTGCGCTCAGTCTGGCGCGCGAACGCGAGGGTGGCACGTGGGAGGCACTGCTCGCGCTGCCTCTGGCTCCATTTGAAATGCTTGTCGGAAAGGCTTTACCCAATGTCGCAGTTGGAACTTTGCAGGGGATAGGCGTGCTTGCCGTCGCCGTCGTCGCTTTCGATGTGCCGGCGCGTGGGAGCATTTTGGCATTCGTCGCGCTGTTGCCCCTATTTTCGACCGTCCATTATTCGCTTGGTTACACCATTGCCGCACGCAGCGGGACGCAACTCGGGGCTTTGCAGGGCGCGGTTGCATTTTACCTGCCTGCTATGCTGCTGTCGGGCTTCCTTTATCCCTTCGCGACGCTTCCCGGGTGGGCGCAGTTAATCGGTACTGTCTTTCCATTAACTCACTTCATTCGCGCTGCGAACGGAGCCCTGCTACGTGGTGACGGCGCAGGTTCAGTCCTGCTACACGCCGTGCCGATGTTCCTTGTACTCGTGATTGTGGTCCTGATCGCACTCGCGCTCCAGGGACGTCGTATAGATCATGTGTAACCAGTGACCGCTTTACTTCGAAACATGGACGCAACCAGAAAAAGGAGCCGACCCCATGTTTCGTTCGATAGTCCTCGCCGCCATAGTGATTGCTACGCCAGCAAATGCCGCTCAGCACCTGCCCTTCGAACGCGCGGCCTTCGAAGCCGCAAAGGCCTCTGGCAAGCCGGTGCTCGTCGATGTTAATGCTTGGTGGTGCCCGATTTGCGCATCGCAGGGCCGAACAATTAAGGCCACCGTCAAGGCGCCCGAATATCGCGACCTGATCATCTTCTCGATCAATTATGACAAACAAAAAGAGGAGTGGAAACGGCTTGGCGCGCAGAAGCAATCCACGTTGATCGGCTATCGTGGTGGCCGCGAGATCGGTCGCGTCGCTTACACCACTGACAAGGCAGCGATCACCGCACTGCTCGCCAAAACAGTCCGATAATCGCGTGACGGGCAGCCTCAATCCGCTTCTCGCTTATGCGGCGGGAATGTTGACGATATTGTCGCCATGCGTGTTGCCGCTGGTTCCGATTGTCCTCGCCAGCGCCGCGCAAGCGCACAGATGGGGTCCGTTTGCGCTCGCGGCGGGGCTTGTCATTTCGTTCACCGGCATCGGCTTCGTGGTCGCCACAGCGGGCGTGTCGTCCGGGATCGACAGCGATGCCTTCAGAATGCTTGGCGCGGTGTTGCTGGTAGCCGCGGGCTTGGTCCTGCTACTCCCTGCCGCACAGGTTTGGTTGACGCGGGTTGCAACGCCACTTGCCGCTTGGGCAAATAGCCGACAGGCGCGGATGGAGCGGTTCGGGTTGGCAGGGCAAGCGGGTATCGGCGTTTTGCTCGGCCTTGTGTGGAGCCCTTGCATCGGCCCGACCCTCGGCGCCGCTACGGTGCTTGCAGCGCAAGGGACCGATCTTGGCGGCGTGGCGCTCGTGATGGCTGCGTTCGGGCTCGGTATTGCAACTGTTCTCGTCGGTCTCGCACTTGCAACACGCGGCTTGCTCGCCCGCTGGCGCGGACGCATGATGAAGGCAGGCGGGCGCGGCAAGGCCGTCCTGGGTGGCGTCCTCATGGTTGTCGGCCTGCTGGTCTTCACCGGAGGTGACAAGCTGATGGAGGGTGCGATAATTGCCGTTTCGCCCGACTGGCTGATCGAAGCGAGCACGACTTTTTAGGAGTTGCTTAGCAGGCACTTGGGACGAAGAAGTTACCAGCGATATCCCAGTTCAACGCCAACGACACGCGGTTGGTTGTATCGATTTATGGTGGGCGCCTGCGCTACGAAGTAAATCTGGTCGAACAGGTTATTGGCAAATGCAGTGATCCGCAGCTTTCCAAATTCGGCTCCGCCCCGTAAGCTAACCAGTTGATAATCATCGAGATCGACCGAAGTCGTCGTCAACTCCTGCTTGCCGCCCCATTGTGCGTTGAACAAGATGTTGCCTGTCAAAGCGATTTCATTGGCGACCGGATAACGGAGATTGAGGTTGGCCGAGGCCAGCCAATCGGGGACCTGGGCCAGATCCAGTCCAGTGAAGCGCCCGGATTTCACATCGCCGCCCTGGCGCGATCCACTGAGCGCCAACCGGGCGGTGCCGGCACCAATGTCGAAGGTCTTACTGAACTCAGCCTCGACGCCCCAGCTTTTGGCATTACCGGCATTTGTAAGATAGCTGACCGCAGCAACCGGACATGTCGCATTGGTGAGGGCACAGCCATCGTCAACCTGCGCAATCAAATCCTGCAGTTCGGTATAATAGCCCGCAACCGCGAAATAGGCGCGGTCGCCCGGAGTGCCTTTCAAGCCCAATTCATAGGTTGTGGAGTTTTCGTCATCAAACAGGACGACAACCGGGCTCGGCGCGCGCGGATCGCTCAGCCGCGTATTGAACCCGCCTGCGCGGTAGCTGCTGCCGACCTTGCCATAGGCGAGGACATAGTTGCCGAATTTGTATGACAGCGTGGCATTATAAGAAAGATTTTCGGAGCTGATCTGGGCATCGATGATGCGCGATGGCCCGCCGCTCGGCAAACCGGTGCCGATATCGAACTGGCGTGAGCTGATGCTGCGTTCGTCACGGGTGAACCGCAACTCGCCCGTCAGGTTCAGCGCATCGGTCAGGTCATAACCGAGCGAACCGTAGGCCGCATAGCTTTCGAATTCGAGTTGCGAGGCCACGATGTTGCCCCGCGACGGGTTGGGAACCGTCGGCGTCCGCGTTGTTGTTACGGAAAAATCGCTGTCGAGCAAAAGCAGGTCGGCGCCGACGAGCCAGGTCAGCCGCCCATCGGCAGCATCTCCGTTCAGATGCAAGTCCTGTGTGAAGCTGGAGGTGCCGTCAACGACGAAAGACGCGGCGCTGGCGTCGAGCGGGGTCGCCGCACCGATCTGGCCAGCTGCGCGGGCGCGCATCAATTCGGCGGGGCTGATCGCGTCATTGTCGAGATCATATTCAGACGCACGTTCACGGTAGAGGGTGGTCGATACCAGCTGCGCACCGCCCAGGTCCAGCTTTGCCGTCGCCTGATAGCCGTTAATGTCTTGCTCCGCACGCGGCGCGGTGTTCCAGGGATAGCTCAATTGATTTTGGGTATAGCCGCCGGGGAAGCCCGGCGTGCCGGCCGGAATGGAAATTTGGTAATGGATCGTCGGTGTTACCAGATCCTGTGTTTCAGCCAGCAGGACAAAATCCAGTGGCCCTGTCCGGACACGCAACTGGCCCCGTAACCCATAGCCTTTCTGCTGGTCGAAATAGACGTCATTGTCGGGATTGTAGAAAAAGCCCTTGTTCTGTTCGATCACGTCACCGCTAAGCCGTATCGCCACGCCCTCGGCCAGCGGCACGTTCAGCGCGCCCTGTAACTGCGTGCCATTATTTTCAAACGTGTAGTGGGCTGTGGCAAAGCCACCCAAGTTGAATTCGGGTTCGGCTGAAATGACGTTTACTGCACCGCCGACAGCGTTGCGACCGTAAAGCGCGCCCTGAGTCCCTCGCAAGACTTCTACGCGGCCGATATCGAGGAAATCGAGCCGGGAGAAGTTGCGTCCGCCAATGCCGCCGCCACCGATGTAGCTGCCGTTACGATACAGACCGATGCTCGGGTCGCCATTCGTCGCCCGCGCCGTCGATGACGCGCGGATCGAGATTTCGGAGGTGATCGACGAATTGAGGTTATTGAAACGGACGCTTGGCTGGTCGGCTAGAAGTTCGCCGCTAGTGGTCGCGCCGCCACGATTGGCGAGCGACTGGGCATCGATGACCGACGCTGCGGTCGGGACTTCGGAAAGCCGTTCTTCGCGTCGGCGTGCAGTTACGATGATTTCACCGCTGTCACTTTCTGCGACGCTGTTGTCGGCATCGCCAGCTGCCGCCGGGTCCGTTTGAGCCCGGGTCGCTGTCGGAGACAGAGCCGCTATTACCGCGCCAGCACATAAAACTGCCAAACCCTTACCCATGCGGCCCTCCTAAATTATCGTTTGTTTTAATTATTATCGATAATTTGCCCGATGAGGATACTAAGTCAAGAGGCTTTTTGGTTTTGGATTGCTGGATGGCAAACAGGCAGATCAGGTGGCAGCGGCCAAAAGGTCGCGGCAGGCCGCTGCCGTTGCCGCTAGTGGAAGCTGGGCAACTGTTGAAAGATTGTCGCCAGCCGCATGATGCAAGCGATGTGCACCGAAAATTCCAGCCAGCCGGGGATAGCTGCCCTTAACAATTTCAGTCAGCTCTCCCGCGGTACCCTGATCGACCGGATAGGCCATTTCCAGCCCCGGCTGACCAACGAATATACGTCTGGCGAGGGGCACGATGTCCGGCGACGTGACCAGAAAGCGGAAGGGATCGGCACTGGGTAACGGTAGCAGCCGGTCGGGAAGTTCATGCCAGTCGCGGGTTGCGACATTTGCCCCGAGATGCAGCCAGAAATCGGTTTGCGCAGGCGGTGGTCCGAAATCGGCAACCAGATGGCTCGCTCCCAGATTCTCATATTCGTGGCCGCTATTGCACACGAACAACAGATTATGGTCCGGTCGATTGACGACGGCCCATTCAGCCAATGCCAGCCAGATGGCGATCCCTGGGCCGCGCTCGCCCACGCAATCGGTCCAGCCCGACCTTGGTGTCGATACCACCAGCCATGGCCGATCGCCTTTTGAGCGGCGCGCGATGAGATTGGATGCGGTCCGCCGCCCGCCAATGCCCTGAACGGTCAGGCGCGCGTTATCGCCGCGTTGTGCCGCCGCAATAACCGGGGCGGCATCGGCAGGTGCCAGTAATGCCACGGTATGATCGAATAAAGGCGCGTCGCCGGGAGCATTGAGGAGCAAGACCTGGCGGCTGGGGCCGGTGGTAACCAAAATCGCCGCCTGCGCGCCACTTTTGAAGGCATCGGACAACGCACCCTGCACGATGCTATCGGTGATTGTCGACCAACGTCGGAAAGGAAGCCGAATTAAGGCAATTGCCGCTGTCAAATCTCCGCCGGTATCGGCAAGGCGCAATCTGGCGAGGACTCCGTTGGTCGGCGTTGGTTTGACAATTGGTTGGGGAATCAGGGCTATAGGTGTGTCGCCTAGCATTAAATCCGCACGGTGCAGGTCGAACCAGGGCACTTCGAAAGACTGTTGTTCTACCGCAAAGCCCAGCGCCGATAGTCGACCGGACAACCACTTGGCCGTTGCCATATCTGCGGTACCGCCGGCTGCCTTGTTACCGGCCGTCGCATAGGTCGCGATGTCCGCCATCAGCCGTTCCGGCGCGAATGCATCGTTGCCCGCTTTTGCTGCATTCGGCGATACACCAGCCCCCAATGATATTCCGGCTCCCGCCGCCAATACGCCACGTCGGCTGATGACCGGGCCAGTCATCCTGGCTTGCCGCTACCGCGCGTAGACTTGGCCTTGGGACGGTTGTGCTTTGCGAGATATTCGTCGAGCGCAGGCGCGAACAGGTCTTGCGAAACGGCAATCAGATCGCGCGCTACACGTTCTGCTTGGTCCGGTTCGCGGGCGACTATATGGCGGCACAATTGCTCGTAAAGCACGGCCGACCGCTTGCCACCATCGGTGTCGTTTGCGGCGATAAACTCTTCAGTAAACACATTATGCTGCCAGCGCGCGAGCAATGCCAGCCGATCGAGTAACTCTAGTGCGAGGGGCCCGTTGCACCGCTTTGCAATGTAGCGCCCGATCCGGTTCGACACTTTCAAATGTTCGAAACTATTGTCGGTGCGCTGGGTTACGTCTTTATATTCGACCAGCCGATGCAACAATTCGCGGCCGTCCCGGTCACTCATTTCCTTGCACGCCAGACGGCAGACCACGCCGAACAATGCTTTCCACAATTCGTAGACTTCGGCTGCCGCATGCTGGTCGATGTCGATGACAAACGCCCCGCGCCACGGCACGACCTTGATTAGCCCGATGCTCGCGACATGGCGGAACGCTTCGCGCACCGGCGCATGACTGACATCGAAACGGGCTGCAATTTCACGTTCACGAATCCATGAACCTGGCGGGATGCGCCATTCGATAATGTCGTTGATCAACAACCGCGCAATAACGCGGTCCTGCGTTGCGCCATCCTCATCCGGACGATCAGCCGATATCATGCGCGGCACCCCCTTTTCGTGATCTCACATGGCCTTCCATGATGCTCTCCCTAAAAGCACTTGCACCGGATGATAAGTCGGCTAATATTATCGATAATAATTGACAAGACAAGTCGGCTTTTTCTGGAGAACTGGATGTGAGAGCGCTGCCGGGTAGCATTTTGCGGGCAGGGTTGGGCGTTGTCTCCCTCTTTGCGGCGCCGGCTTTGGCAGGCGATGCCGCGATCGGCTGCGCCGCAGCGATCGCCTATTCCGATATGCACCGGGGCGAGGCTGTGCTGGTATTGCGTGATGGCGTAGCGGTCTGTCAGTCTGAAGATGTAGCCAGCGCGCATGAATTGTGGTCGGGGACCAAAAGCTTTGTCGGTATCATGGCAGCGGCGGCAGTGCAGGACAGGCTGCTGACGCTTGATGAAGCTGCTGCCGATACGCTGACCGAATGGCAGAACGACCAGGTCAAGAAGACAATCACCGTTCGTCATCTGCTGTCCATGACTAGCGGCCAGCCCAGCACCATCGGGCGACCCGAAGGCTATTGGGAGTCGCTGGCCGTCGCGCTTACCGCCAGGCCCGGAGAACGGTTCCAATATGGGCCGTCTCAATTGCAAATCTTCGGCGAACTGCTGCGGCGCAAACTCAAGGCAGCGGGACGGAACGAAAATCCGCGTGAGTATCTCGAACGGCGGATACTGAAACCTTTGGGTATCCGCGTGGCACAGTGGCGCAACGGGCAAGATGGCCTGCCCTTGATGCCGCAAGGCATATCAATGGCCGCCAGCGAATGGGCAAAGTTCGGCGAGTTTGTCCGAGGCGACGCGAAAATCGACGGTCGCCCAGCGGTCGACGCGAAGGCCTTTGCAGAACTGTTCCGCGGCAGCGCGGCTAACCCTGCCTACGGGCTGACCTGGTGGTTGCCAGCCGCACCCAAGACGCCAGATTTTGTGACCGCATCCACTGACGTAGGACGTAACTCCGGCGAACTGCCAGGTGATTTGGTCTATGCCGCAGGCTTTGGCGACCAGCGGCTGTTTATCATTCCGTCGTTGCGCTTGACCATAGTCAGGCAAGCCAGCCTCGATCTCGCTTCGCTCCGTCCGGGAGCAGGAAGATCGAAACCGGGATGGTCCGATTTCCAGTTCCTAAAATTGCTTCTTTCCAAGGAAAGCGCAAACCGGTGACAATTTGTGTTTCGGGCCCAATCAAGTTGGATTGATTTAGCGGCATGAGGCCATACTCCTTGATTGCAACGAAACTCGCAATCACTTCTGTTGAGATGCGTTTTTGAATAGTTATAGGCGCGAAGGCACATTTATTAGGTAAAACAATTGGCCCTGGACTAGGTGAGCGCAGCGACACTGGCCTTTCCATGGCGATACTGAAATGGATGCAGGCCGCATACCTCAGCCGCAAATGATGAGATTCTATGCAAAATCTGCGAAGGCCTAGATTTAGTGGATTGTGTGGCGCACCCAAGAGGATTCGAACCTCTGACCTCTGCCTTCGGAGGGCAGCGCTCTATCCAGCTGAGCTATGGGTGCCTTGAGCGGCGCGACTAGCAGGGGGAGGGGCTTTTCGCCAAGCGGTTTTTATCAGTCGTGATCTGCTGCATCCGAAAAATGGAACGCATCGCTCGTCCGAACGTTTTGCACGACAGACAGAGAAGGTGACGATGACAGCAAGATTGCTTTGTGTGTGCGCGAGCGTGATGGGGGCGGCGGTTGGCGCTTGCCTTCCTGTAGCATCGAATGAAGAGCAAGCCGAGGCGTCGCCAAGCGCAGTTGTTTCGCCGTCCCCCGCCGCAGATGTGCCGCTCGAAATTGCCATCAGCCAGTTTCCGGGTGGCTATCAGGGGCGTTGGTCAATGACGCAGGCGGGTTGTTCCGACGACCCCGAAAATAGCGAGCAGACGATGTCGCTTCAGGGAAAGCTCGTAAAATTCCACGAATCTATTGGTACGATGACGGCGGGCAAGCGGATGACGTCGCGGACAATGGAGGGCGAGTTCGATTTTGTCGGCGAGGGCGAGAAATGGAGCAAGACCATTGCCTTCGAAATGACCCCCGACCGCAAGCGCATTACGCGCACCGACAAGGACGACGGAGCGTCCTACCAATATGTCCAGTGCCCGAAGCTAATGGCTGGATAAGCGTCTAGCGCGGTGCTAGGGCGCGCCGATGCACAATCAATATGATCTGACCGAGGACCAGCTCGCCATACAGGACATGGCGCGCAAGTTCACCGCCGACGCCATCACGCCCTTTGCGGCCGAGTGGGACGAGAAGGCGCATTATCCCGTAGACGTCTGGAAAGCGGCGGGCGAGCTCGGCTTTGGCGCGATTTACGTGTCCGAGGAATCGGGCGGGACCGGATTGGGAAGGCTCGAAGCGGCGCTGATCATGGAGGCGATGGCCTATGGCTGTCCCGCAACCAGCGCCTATATCTCGATCCATAATATGGCGGCCTGGATGATCGACCATTTCGGCGGCGCGGAGGTGAAAGCGCGTTTCCTGCCCGATCTGATGAGCATGAAGTCGATTGCCTCCTATTGCCTGACCGAGCCGGGTTCGGGTTCCGACGCGGCTGCGCTGACAACGACGGCCCGGCTGGATGGCGATCATTATGTGCTCAACGGGACTAAGCAGTTTATTTCGGGTGCAGGCTATAATGACATCTATGTCTGCATGGTGCGCACTGGCGATGAGAAGTCGAAAGGCATAAGCTGTCTCGTGGTCGAGAAGGGCACACAGGGCCTGAGCTTTGGCGCGCCCGAGAAAAAGCTCGGTTGGAACGCATCGCCCACCGCGCAGGTGATTTTCGAGGACTGCCGCGTGCCGGTCGCCAACCGCGTTGGCGCCGAGGGCGATGGTTTCCGCTTTGCCATGGCGGGGCTGGATGGCGGACGGCTGAACATCGGTGCCTGCTCCTTGGGCGGGGCGCAGCGGTGTTTGGATGAGAGCATCAACTATACAAAGGAACGCCAGCAATTCGGGCAGCCGGTGGCCGATTTCCAGAATACCCAGTTCATGCTCGCCGACATGGCAACCGACCTCGAAGCGGCGCGCGCGCTGCTGTATATCGCGGCGGCAAAGGTCACCGCGAACGCGCCCGACAAATCGCGCTTTTCGGCGATGGCCAAGCGGCTGGCGACCGACAATGGCAGCGAGATCGTCAATAAGGCGCTGCAACTCTTTGGAGGCTATGGCTATTTGCGCGATTATCCCATCGAGCGTTTCTGGCGCGACCTGCGCGTGCATTCGATCCTCGAAGGCACCAATCAGGTGATGCGGATGATCGTTGGCCGGGATTTGCTGCGCCAATGACGAGCGATATTTTAACCCGGGTCGAAGGCCATGCGGGGATTATCAGCCTGAACCGTCCGGCGGCGCTGCACGCGCTGACGCTGGATATGGTGCATGCGATGACTGCGGCGCTGCTGAAATGGCAGTCATCGCGCAAGGTCAAATGCGTCATCATCGATCATGCCGAGGGCCGGGGGTTTTGTGCCGGCGGCGATATCGCTTTCCTGCGCAATTCGGCATTAAACGACGGCGGCGTATCGGGACGGAAATTTTTTCACGACGAATATCAGCTCAACCATTTGTTGTTCACTTACCCCAAGCCCGTGATTGCCTTCATGGACGGCATCACGATGGGCGGCGGTGTGGGCATTTCGCAACCCGCGCGTTTTCGTGTGGCGACCGAAAATACCCGCTTTGCCATGCCCGAGACCGGAATCGGCCTGTTCCCCGATGTCGGCGGCGGCTGGTATCTGTCGCGGCTAGAAGGGCGGGTCGGGCAGTTCCTCGCGCTGACCGGTGCGCGCATTGCGGGCTCAGGCTGCCTGGCGCTCAATCTTGCCACGCATTATCTACCGAGCGAAGCGCTGGCCGAGGCCAAGGCGCGGATTGCGGCTGAAGATGTCGAGCGGATCGATGGTATCTTGGGAACACTCGCGGTGACGCCGCCACCCTCGAAAATTGTGGAGACCTTGTTCCAGATCAATCGTCATTTTGCGTCGGACGAATATGAGGACATACTTGCCAGCCTCGAAGCCGACGACAGCGACTGGGCGATGAAGGAACTCGCCGCATTGCGCAGCAAAAGCCCGCAGACGTGCAAGGTCGCGTTGCGCCAATTGGCAGAAAGCGCCAAGCTCGACGACTTCGCCGACAATATGGCCATGGAATACCGCATCGCCAGCCGCGTCCTTTTGCGCCCTGACTTTGCCGAGGGCGTGCGCGCTGTGATCGTCGACAAGGACAATGAGCCCAAATGGGACCCGGCAACGCCCGAGGGCGTGACCGACGAGTTGCTGGACGCGATCTTCGCGCCGTTGCCCGCTGATGAGGAATGGAAGCCGCTATGAGCTACGAAACGATATTGGTCGAACAACGCGGCGCGGTGACGCTGATTACGCTCAACCGCCCGCAGGCGCTGAACGCGCTGAACAGCCAGGTTCTGGCCGACCTCATCGCCGCCTTCGCCGCCTTCGAAGCCGATGACAGCCAGCGCTGCGCGGTGCTGACGGGCAGCGAAAAGGCCTTTGCCGCGGGCGCGGATATCAAGGAAATGCAGTCGCAGAGCTTCGCCGAAATGTACGGCAGCAACTTTTTCGCAGGCTATGACCGCGTCACCGCCACGCGCAAGCCGTGGATCGCGGCGGTGAATGGCTTTGCGCTGGGCGGCGGGTGCGAGCTTGCGATGATGGCCGATTTCATCATCGCGGGCGACAACGCCAAATTCGGCCAGCCCGAAATCAAACTGGCGGTATCCCCCGGAATGGGCGGATCGCAGCGCCTCACCCGTGCCATCGGCAAGGCAAAGTCGATGGAAATGTGCCTGACCGGCCGGATGATGGACGCCGCCGAGGCAGAGCGTTCGGGGCTGGTTGCCAAAGTCGTTCCGAGTGCGGAACTGGTGGATGAGGCGCTCAAGACTGCCGAGGCTATTGCAGGAATGGCGCCGCTCGCGGCCATCGCCTGCAAGGAAATGGTCAACGCCGCGTTCGAAACCAACTTGCAGCAAGGCGTGGTGTTCGAACGGCGCCTGTTCCACGGGCTGTTCGGTTCGGCGGATCAGAAGGAAGGCATGGCCGCCTTTGTCGAGAAGCGGCCGGGAAACTGGACGGGGAAATAGCGCCTAGTTTGCGCTAATCTTCTCCACCGGCTGGAACTTCCCAAGCCCACAACCGACACCTTCCTGCAGCCGCCCGCCATAATCGTTCAGCACGCGGATAATATCGACGTTGCACAATTGGCCGGTCGAGGTGCGGTAGGAAAAGCGCTCCTCATATGCGAGGCTGGGGCAGCTATAGGGCAACGAATTGCGGTAGGTCTTGCCGCCATTCATCCTGAAATCGATGGTGCTGGCGTCGACCACATTGGTTGAGCGGATGTTGCGCAACGACACGCAATTTACCGGCTCACCGACCGCGCGGACGGGGGCCGGTTCCTTCTTTGCAGAAATACCTGCGGTGGCACCGCCGGTCATGGCAGCGAGGGCGGTTACGATCAAAAGCGATGTGCGCATCGAATTTCTCCCGTGATTAACGACTCGCTATAGCCGATTTAAGCTGAACTGGCGCTGACTTTTGCTTGGGCGCAGCGGTTTTCGGCTTGTAACGGCACAGGTCAGCGACCACACAGCGCCAGCATTCGGGGGTCCGGGCCTTGCAGACATAGCGGCCATGCAGGATCAACCAATGGTGCGCGCCGAGCCGGAAGGGCTGTGGCGTGACCTTGTCGAGTGCCTTTTCAACCGCCAGGACCGTCTTGCCCGGTGCGAGCCCCGTGCGGTTGCCGACGCGGAAAATATGGGTATCGACTGCAAAGGTTTCGGCGCCGAACGCGGTGTTCATAACGACATTGGCAGTCTTGCGCCCGACGCCGGGCAGCGCTTCGAGCGCATCGCGGTCGGCGGGCACCTGACCCTTATAGTCGCGCTCCAATATCGCCGACAAGGCAATGACATTTTTGGCTTTTCCGTTGAATAGCCCGATGGTCTTGATATGCGCCTTCAGGCCATCCTCGCCCAGTTCCAGCATCTGCGCAGGCGTCTCCACCTCCGCAAAAAGTGCCCGCGTCGCCTTGTTCACTCCGACATCGGTGGCCTGCGCCGAAAGCACCACAGCAACCAGCAACTGGTAATCATTGCCATAAGCAAGCTCGGTTTCGGGCGCGGGATTGGCTTCGGCAAGGCGCCGGTAGAATTCGAAGATATCGGCTTTTTTCAAAGCCCGAGAACCTCCTCCATCCGGTAGCGACCTGGCTTTTGCGTCAGCAACCAAGCTGCTGCCTTTACTGCCCCGCTCGCAAAAATTGCCCGGTTTTCAGCACGATGGGTGAGTTCGATACGCTCATTATCTGCCGCCAGAATGACTGTGTGGTCGCCGGCGACGCTGCCGCCCCGCAACGACGCGAAGCCGATGGCTGCGTTGGCCCGCGCGCCGGTAATGCCATCGCGCCCGCGTTCGCTATTGGCTTTGAGGTCTATGCCCCGGCCTTTGGCGGCGGCTTCGCCCAAAAGGAGCGCGGTGCCGGAGGGGGCGTCGACTTTGTGGCGGTGGTGCATTTCCACGATCTCGATATCCCAGTCATCGCCGAGCTGGGAGGCCGCCTGCTTGACCAAAGCGGCGAGCATGGTGACGCCCAGCGAAGTATTGCCCGTTTGCAGAACAGCGATGTCGCGCGCGGCATCGTCGATCAGGAAATGGTGGCGTTCTTCGAGTCCTGTGGTGCCGATGACGATGGGCTTGGCTGCAGCGACGCAGGCGTCGAGTGTGGCTTCCAGTGCGTGGGGCGAGGAAAAATCGACCAGCACGTCGGATGCGGCGACCAACGGTTCGAGGTCGCCGCCTTTGTCGATACCGCCTGCATGGCTATGGCCCGCCGCCTCGATGGCTTCGCGCAGGGCAATTCCCATGCGCCCCGCGCTGCCGATGATGCCGATTGCCGCCATATGCTTGTTACCCTGCGAATTTCCTGCTTCATGGGCGAGATGACCGACATTCGCAATATAGTCATTCTAACCGGCGCTGGCGTGAGCGCGGAGAGCGGGATCGATACCTTTCGCGACGGCGGCGGCTTGTGGGAGCAGCACCGTGTCGAGGATGTAGCGACGCCGGAGGCGTTCGAGCGCGACCCCGATCTTGTGCTGCGCTTTTACGACATGCGGCGCGAGGCGATCCAGACGAAGGAACCGAACGCGGCGCATTTGGCGCTCGGGCGGCTCGATGCGGAATGGGAAGGAGGATTGCTGATCGTTACGCAGAATGTGGACGATCTGCACGAGCGTGGCGGGGCGAAGCGCTTGCTGCACATGCACGGCGAGCATCTGAACGCTTGGTGCCTTGCCTGCGACGAGCGGTCGCGATGGCGCGAAACATTGATCGACCGGCCCGCTTGCCCCGCTTGCGGCGTGGCGGGGCAACTGCGGCCCGATGTCGTATGGTTCGGCGAAATGCCGTACCGGATGCAGGAAATCTACGCCGCGCTCAATCGTGCCGACCTGTTCGTCAGCATCGGCACCTCGGGCGCGGTATATCCCGCCGCCGGGTTCGTGCGAGAGGCGCGGGCGCAGGGGGTTCGCACGCTGGAACTCAATATGGAGCCGAGCCAAGGCAGCCATTTTTTCGACGAATCACGCCTCGGTCCGGCCAGTGAACTGGTTCCGGCGTGGGTAGAGGAGATGCTGGTATGAACCACGAAGGAAGCTGCCATTGCGGGGCGATCCGCATGATGATCACCGACGATCCCGAAGATGCGAGCGAATGCAATTGTTCAATTTGCCGCCGGACGGGCGCGTTGTGGACATATTCCTCGCCGACCCTTATACGGGTGAGCGGCGACGGTGTTGGCTATGTGCAAGGCGATGCGTCCCTTACGCTTTGGCACTGTCCGACATGCGGCGTTACCACGCATTGGACCGCGATGGACCCAGCCTATGACCGAATGGCTGTAAATCTGCGACTGTTCGAACCCGTAATTTGGGAAGCGCTACCCCGCCGCCTGATCGACGGTGCCAGTTGGTGAGCCGCAACTGCCGCAACCGGGGTCCTTGGGCAAGTTGATCGTGCGCATGACAGGTTTCAGGCCGTCGAAAATATGCAGCTTTCCTGCCTGTTCGTCGCCGAAGCCCGTGAGCACGCGAATGGCCTCCATCGCGGCGAAACTGCCCATCAGGCCGCACATCGCGCCCAGCACGCCTTGCGTGGCGCAATCGTCGCAATCGTCGGGGTCGTGCGCGTCGCCGACGAAACAGCGGTAGCAGGGCGCATCGGGCAGCCAGCCGGTGAAGGTGCCGATCTGGCCATGAAACTGGCCGATGGCGGCACTGACCAGCGGGACTTGCGCGGCGAGGCACAGGTCGTTGACGATCAGGCGGGTGGCGAAATTGTCGCTGCCATCGATGACGGCATTGACACCGGTTAGGATTTCCGGCGTGGTTTCTTCCACAATGCGTTGCCGGATTGCGTGAAATTTGACGTCGGGGTTGAACCGCGCGACTGCGTCTTCCGCCGCCTCGACCTTGGGCTTACCGATCTGCGGCTCACCGTAAAGGACTTGCCGCTGCAGGTTCGACAGCGACACGACATCGTCATCGACCACACTGATCTTGCCAACACCCGCCGCCGCCAGATACTGGATCGCCGGGCAACCGATGCCGCCAGCGCCGATCAGCAGCACATGGCTGTCGACCAACTTAGCCTGTCCCGCGCCACCGATGTCGCGCAGCACGATATGGCGGGCGTAGCGGTCGAGTTGCTTGTCGCTGAGGGTCATACCCCCGTCGAACCGAACCCGCCTGTGCCGCGTGCGGTATCGTCGATCTCGTCAACTTCAACCATTGCTGCGTGGGTGACCGGCGAAACGACAAGCTGCGCGATGCGGTCGCCCTTGGTGATCTGGAAATCGTCCTCGCCGAGGTTTGCAAGGATGACCTTCACCTCGCCTCGATAATCACTGTCGATCGTACCCGGTGTGTTGAGGCAGGTGACGCCATGTTTGAGCGCAAGGCCCGAGCGCGGGCGGACCTGCACTTCGAAGCCGTCCGGAATGGCAAACGCGAAACCAGTGGCGACCGCGTGGCGCTTGCCCACGCGCAGGATCAGGCTTTCGGCGGCACAAATATCCATGCCCGCGGCGCCCTTGCTGGCATAATCGGGTAGCGTCAGCCCTGCGCCATTAGGAAGGCGCTTGACGCGGACTTCAACTTTCGCCGATTTCATCAGCCACCTTCTCCATCAATTTGCGCGCGATTACATCCTTGGGGCTGTCGGGCCAGCTTTCGACGCCGTCCTTGGTGACGATATGGAAGGCATTGTTCTCGCCGCCCATCACGTCGCCCGACACGTCGTTAGCGACGATCCAGTCGCAGCCCTTTTTCGCCAGCTTCGCAGCCGCATGTTCGACAATTTTCTCCGTCTCCGCCGCAAAGCCGATCAGCAGCTTCGGGCGTTGCTTATGCTTGGCCAATGTTGCCAAGATGTCGGGATTTTCGGTTAATGCGAGCGGGGCAGGGGCCTTGCCCGCTTTCTTGATTTTCTGCTCCGGCACATCGGCGGCGCGCCAGTCGGCGACGGCTGCGACCATGATCGCGACGTCCGCAGGCAATGCCTTGTCGATCTCGGCCTGCATTTCGAGTGCGGTTTCGATGTCGATACGGATGACGCCCGGCGGTGTTACGAGATGCACAGGACCGGCAATCAGCGTGACTTCAGCGCCCATTTCAGCGGCACCGGCGGCGATCGCGAAGCCCTGCCGCCCCGAAGAGCGGTTGGCGATGTAACGCACGGGGTCGATGGCTTCGTGGGTCGGTCCTGCGGTGACGAGCACGCGCTTGCCGTACAACGGGCGATGGTCGATATCGGCGAAATCGGGCTGCGATGCCAAGGTCTGTGCTGACGCGAAATGCCCGAGCATCGCGATGATGCGTTCTACGATTGCGTGCGGTTCAGGCAAACGGCCCGGGCCATATTCGCCGCACGCCATTTCGCCCTCGTCGGGGTCCATGATCGCCATGCCATCGGCGCGCAGCTGCGCGAGGTTGCGCCGTGTCGCCGCGTGCTGCCACATGCGGACGTTCATCGCAGGCACCGCCAGCACCGGCTTGTCGGTGGCGAGCAGGATGGTGGTGGCAAGGTCGTCGGCAATGCCTGCAGCTGCCTTGGCAAGGATGTTGGCGGTCGCAGGCGCGATAACGATAAGGTCGGCTTGGCGACTGAGCTGGATATGCCCGATCTCGCGCTCTTCCTTGAGATCGAACATGGCGCCGTAGACATGATCCTCGGTAATGACGCCCAACGACAGCGGGGTGACAAACTCGGTGGCACTTTCGGTCATCACTGCACGCACGGCGATACCCTGTTTTTTCAACAACCTTGTCAATTCGAGCGACTTGTAAGCTGCAATGCCACCCGAGACGATGAGAAGGACACGTTTTTCGATCATGGGTCAGATATCGGTGAACAGCACGTCGAGCGCTGCGATAATGTTGTAATGTTCGTTTGCCAGCGAAGTCTGGCGTTTCCCCAGCCGATCGAGGGGAATGGCAAAAATCAGCTGCGTTGACATAACATGTTTTTTGCCATCGATTTCGAAAACGGGATTGAGTCGCGAAGCAATATACAGCCCATCTTCGGGCATCAGCGGGACGACAACGCGCGTTTCGAAATCATCCAAAAAGTCGGACTGGCAATCGAGCAGATATCCCTTGCCGCGCGTCCCCCGATACACATCGAAACGCGCCATCAGAACTGGCGATACTCATCATAAGGCATGCCATTTTCACGAATCCAGCGATTCCAGCCTTCTATGGCTTCTTTGTTTTCCCGCTTCCATTCCTCGCCACGTGCTTTGTGCACTTCCTTGCGCAGACCTTCCTCGCACGATTGCGACAGGTTAATGCCCAATCGTTTTGCATCGTCCACCAAATCGGAAGGCAGGCTGACATTCGTTGGCCGACGGGGGGACGAAAGTTTGACGGGGCGGTTCATGATGCCATCTCCAATGCGCATAAGTTATGCACAAACCGAATGGAGGTCAAGTCGCTGCCCACATTGCTGCGGCGCCAGCGGCTCCTGCAAGCGTGGCAACTGCAAAATAACGCCAGCCGTTGGCGGGTTTGCGGCGCTCCCAGATAAGCGGCACCTCGGGCAAAGGCGGCGCCTCCGGCGCGCCGCCTTTCTTTGGAAGCTGGTCGTCCAGACGGCGGATGATGTCGGGAATCATCTTCAGCGTGTCGGCCTGCTTGCGGATGCCATCGGCGAGCATCGCCTCTGGCCCCAGCTCGCCCCTTATCCATTCGCGCACATAAGGTGCAGCGACGTCCCACATATTGATTGCGGGATTCAGTGAAGTCGCGATGCCCTCGACCATCACCATCGTCTTTTGCAACAGCAGCAGATGCGGCTGCGTTTGCATGTCGAAATCGCGGGTGATCGCGAACAGGCTGTCGAGCATCTGGCCGACGGACAATTCGCTGACCGGCTTGCCGCGTGTCGGCTCGCCCACGGCGCGCAGCGCGGTCGCGAATTCGTCGACATTGTGGTAACTCGGCACATATTGCGCCTCGAAATGGATTTCGGCGACGCGCTTGTAATTGCCCGTTGTCAGTCCGTAGAGAATTTCGGCGAGCCAGAAGCGCGCGCGCCGGTCTATGCGGCCCATGATGCCGAAATCGACCGCGACGATGGTGCCGTCGGCGCGGACGAACAGATTGCCCTGGTGCATGTCGGCGTGGAAATAGCCTTCGGAAATGGCTTGTCGCAGGAAGGTGAGGACCAGTTTCTCGGCAAGTTTATTGAGGTCGTGGCCGGCGGCGCGCAATTCATCGATCTTGGCGATCTTGATGCCATCGACCCATTCGAGTGTCATCACCCGGCCAGATGTCCGGTCCCAGTCGATAGCGGGTATGGTGTAGCCATCGACCGCGACCATCGCTTCCTTGAGTTCGGACGCGCTTGCGGCCTCGCGGCGCAGGTCGAGTTCGCGCAAGGTCCAGCGTTTGAGGTTGGCAATCACAAGTTGGGGCCGAAGTCGTGCTGCTTCGCCGCCCAAAGCTTCGAGATGCGCAGCAGCCCATTCGTAGGTTTCGATATCGCGCGCGAACTGTTCGCGGATGCCGGGGCGCAGCACCTTGACGGCGACGTCGCGCCCGTCGCTCGTGCGGGCGCGGTGGACTTGCGCGATGGAGGCCGACCCCACTGGTTCCCGGTCGATGTGTTCGAAGAGTTCGGCTGCCGGCCGGTTCAGCGACGTGTCGATCTGAGTATAAATTTCATCAAACGGGGCAGGCGGTAGCTGATCCTGAAGCGTAAGCAGATTATGTGCCGCATCCACGCCGATGATGTCGGGCCGCGTCGCCAGCGTCTGGCCAAGCTTGATGGCGGCAGGGCCGATAGCGCGGAAGGCTCCGGCGTAATCGGGCACTTTTGGCTGGATCGTCCCGAACCGCGCGATGCGGCACAGCCGCTTTACCTGGGGCGGCGTATTGCGATCAGCCTCTATGGCGCGGAGCGCGCCGTGGCGCGCTAGGATGCGGCCCCATTTGAGCAAGCGAAAAATATGGGTTGCGGGTCGGGTCATCAGGGAGGGTGTTAAACCTTCCAGCCGCTGTGGATGGCAACCAGCCCGCCCATTATGGGTTCGACCTTGGTCTGCACAAAACCTGCTTCTGCAATCATTGCCCTGAAGGCCTGCATATCGGGAAAGCGGCGGATCGATTCGACGAGGTAGCGATAGCTTTCCTCGTCACCCGCGATCGCCTTGCCGAGTTTGGGGACGAGCTGGTCTGAATAGACGTCATAGGCTTGCGCCAGCCCCGGCCATTCGACGGTCGAAAATTCGAGGCAGAAAAAGCGCCCGCCATAGCGCAGTACGCGGTGTGCTTCGGCCAATGCAGCGGGAATGTCGGTGACGTTGCGGATACCAAAAGCAATGGTGTAGGCATCGAAATGGCGGTCTGGAAAGTTCAGCTTTTCTGCATTTTGTGGCGACCATATCAGGCTGTCGATACCCCGCTCCATCGCGCGTTCCATGCCGACGCCAAGCATGTCCTCGTTGATGTCGGACACGGTCACACGCGCGCCAGATTTTTCCATCCGAAAGGCGATGTCGCCCGTGCCGCCCGCCATGTCGAGAATGTCCTCGCCTTCGCGCGGTTTAACGCAGCGGACGAACTTGTCCTTCCATAGCCGGTGCATGCCTCCCGACATCGCATCGTTCATGATGTCATATTTGCGCGCGACGCTGGAAAAAACGCCGCCGACGCGCGCAGTCTTCTCTTCAGGGCTAACCTGTTCATAGCCAAAGGATACGGTTTCGCTCATCGCAGAGGCTCTAGCCAAGTGAAGCGCGCGTCGCTAGCGGATTCACAATGCCTGAACTCCCCGAAGTCGAAACCACCGTTGCGGGCCTGCGCGCCGTGCTCGATGGCGAGGTCATTGTCCGCGCAGAGCCGCGCCGCGACGATTTGCGCTGGCCCATCCCGCTGGACTTGCGCCAGCGGCTCACGGGAGCGCGGGTTACCGGGCTTTCGCGGCGCGCGAAGTACGGGTTGATCCACACCGACCGTGACGATGTGCTGATCTTCCATCTCGGTATGTCGGGACGATGGCGCGTTGATCCCACGGAAATCGAGAAACACGATCATTTTGTTATTGAAACAGGCGCGGGAAGGGTGATCGCGCTCAACGACCATCGCCGCTTCGGGTCGCTCGACATCGTCGATGCGATCGCGCTCGAAAGTCACCGGCACTTTATCGCTATGGGCCCCGAGCCGCTGTCAGACGCGTTTGAAGCTAAAATGCTTCAGGCCGCGCTCAAGGGACGATCTGCGCCGATCAAAGCGATGCTGCTCAACCAGAATATCGTTGCAGGGCTCGGCAACATCTATGTGTGCGAGGCGCTGCATATGGCGGGAATATTCCCGACAACGCCCGCTTCCAAAATCAGCAGGCCGCGGCTCGAAAGGCTGGTCGTAGCAATCAAGGCGGTTTTGCTTTCGGCTATCGCGGCAGGCGGATCGACTTTGCGCGATTTCGCCGCACCTGACGGCGAGCTTGGCTATTTCGCTAAGGACTGGCGGGTCTATGGCCGCGAGGGACAAGAATGCATCTGCGGCGCGCCGGTCAAGCGGCGAGTCGATTCGGGCCGTTCGACCTTTTACTGCGCGAAATGCCAGCGATAGTGCGCAATTTTGCGGCTTTTGCAGGTTGACGAATCCCAAAGCCACCGCTAAGGGCGGCTGCTTCAACGGGCAGGCATCGCATGATGTGGCTCCGTATCTAACGAAATTCGAGGAATAAAATGGCCAATACGCCGCAAGCTAAAAAGCGTATCCGTCGCAATGCGCGTCGCACCGATGTCAATACCGCGCGAGTCAGCCGCATCCGCACTTTCGTCAAGAAGGTCGAAGCCGCAATCGAAGCGGGCGACAAGGCTGCTGCAACCGCAGCGCTGGTCGCAGCGCAACCCGAACTGGCGCGCGGCGTTTCGAAAGGTGTGCTGCACAAGAACACCGCTTCGCGTAAATATGGCCGCCTGACCAAGGCTGTTGGCAGCCTCGCCTAAGCTAAATTTGCAAGTCGGTTAGTCCGGCTTTGAGACGATCAACCCGCCGCATTGCTGGCGGGTTTTTCTTTTTCAGTTTCGTTACATTCCGATGACAAGGTTTTCCGGCGATTCGGACACACTCGCAATGTCGCTTCGGCGAAAAAATCAGGCAAAACAGCGCGGTATAAATTAATTTACGCATTTGCTTGGCTTTGCCCGAGTCAATGGGATTTATTTCAGTTTTTTTGCGGCGGACCTCTTGCTCGACTCAAAGATTACTGTCTAAGAAACCATTTCCAGCAGCGCGTGACGATAGTCGGGCAATGCCTCACAAAGAGTTTTAAGCACGGATTCGCTCCATTTGTTTTGCAAATGGGCGAGGGGTTTTCGTGTCTCTTTGACGGGCAAATAGCTCACGGTTTTGCGGTTCTGGATGAGGGTGGAAAGAGGGGCTGACAGAAGGTGGATTCACATTTCTCCGTATCGCAAAATAACAAAAATCAATCTGCGAACGGGGCGGAAGCCGCGCGCGCGGTGAGCGCACGGTTCGATGCCGACTGGCAGGCGATTTCGTCGGGCCTGCGCCGCGATCTGGGCGCACAAATCTATGGTCAATGGATTCGCTCGATTGCCTTGGGCGATTTTTGCGACCTGACCGGAACGCTAGAACTGCTGTTGCCTTCGGATTTCTCCGCAAGCTGGGTGTCGGACCATTATGCCGACCGGCTTCGCCTCGCCTGGGCGAGCACCAACCCGCACGTCAAGCAACTCAAGATCCGTACCCGCCCCGGCGCCGCGCGGGTTGAAATGCTCCGGCCTTCAGGCGTAACCGAGCGCCCAGCAGCACTCCATGCGGTCGAGGCGCTACCCGTCCGTTCGGCGCTCGATCCGCGTATGACCTTTGCCAATTTCGTCAAGGGCCAGACCAATGTGTTGGCTCTCAGTGCCGCAGAGCGCGTGGCGGCGAAGGACAAGCCGCTGTTTAACCCGCTCTATCTTCAGGCAGCGACCGGGCAGGGCAAGACCCATTTGATGCACGCAATCGGTCACGCCTACGCAGAGGTCAATCCCGACGCGCAGATCATCTATATGTCGGCCGAAAAGTTCATGATGGAATTTGTGACCGCGATGCGGCGCAAGGAGGTCATGGAATTCAAGGCACGGCTGCGCGCGGTCGACGTGCTGCTGATTGATGATATCCAGTTCATCATCGGCAAGGTGTCGACGCAGGAGGAATTCCTGCACACGATCGATGCAATTATCGGTGCGGGCAAGCGCCTCGTCGTTGCCGCTGACCGCGCCCCGCAGGCGCTGGACGGCGTGGACCAGCGCATCTTATCGCGGCTGTCGATGGGGCTTGTCGCCGACATCCAGCCCGCCGATCTCGAACTGCGCCGCCTGATCTTGCAGCAACGTCTCGCCAACATGCCCGAGGCACAGGTCGGCGAAGATGTCGTCGAATTCCTTGCACGCACGATCAGCCGCAATGTCCGCGAACTCGAAGGCGGCCTCAACAAGCTGCTCGCTTATGCGCAACTCACCGGCAAGCCGGTAACGCGCACGCTCGCCGAAGAGCAGCTCAAGGATATTTTGAGCGCCTGCCGCCGCCGCATCACCATTGACGAAATCCAGCGCGCGGTTTGCGAATATTATCGCATCGACCGCAGCGAAATGTCGTCGAAGCGCCGCGCTCGTGCGGTCGTGCGCCCACGTCAGGTGGCGATGTATCTCGCCAAGGTGATGACGCCGCGCAGCTACCCCGAAATCGGCCGCAAATTCGGCGGGCGTGACCATTCGACGGTGATTCACGCGGTGCGGTTGGTCGAGGATTTGCGCAAGCAGGACAGCGACATGGACAATGATGTCCGGGCTCTACTGCGGCAGTTGGAAGCATAATCTTCCACAGCCTAATCGCTGCTTTCCAACAGGCTCTCCACAGCTTATCCACGGACTTGTAAAGGTTCGGGGAAGCTGATTCATGGTTGATGGCAAACCAAAACAGAATTGGTTGATGATCGGCGGCATCGCTGGCGCGTTGTTAGTCTTCGCCGCGCTCTATTTCTTCCTGTTCATCGCCGACGATATGGCCGGAAGCGATGAAGGCGCAACAAGTGTCGCCGAAACCTCGGATGGCGTCGCCCCTGTCCAGCTTTACACGATTACCGAAGCCAATATCCGCGACAAACCGACCACCACCGGCAGCGAAATCATCGGCAAACTGCCGCGTGGCAGCGCCATTAGTGGCGTGCTGAAGGTCGCCGAAGATGGCAGCGAATGGCTGGAGCTGTCCGAAGGCAACGGATTTGTTGCAAAGGTCAATCTGGTGGAAGCTCAACCGCCCGAACTCGTCGAAACGCTGAACGACCGGGTTTGGGAGGCAGACGACCGGATCGATATTTATGCGGGCGGCACCGAAAGCGAATTGCTTGACAGCGTGACAGCAGGCACCGGGCTGGTTCTCGTAGGGCTGACAGCGGACGACGTGCTCGAGGTCAAGCTGCCCGACGGGCGGCGGGGCTATGTTCCGGGCGGCAAAGAGATATTATCTCGATTGGGCGGCAAGCCTATCAGCATCGCTTTCAACCCGCAGACCTGTAATTTTGGCGGCGAACTGGGCGCCGAATTTGAAAAACTGAGTTCCCGTGCCCGAGCGCAATGGGAGGCAGCCGACGGCAAAGAGTATCCTGACGAGGCCGCCCGCGAAAAGGCGTTGAGCGCACTTGAGGGCAAAAGCAGCTATTCGAAGCTGGCGCGTTCCTTCGATGGTCTTTCGCTTACCGCAATTGGGCTCCATTTCGAATCGCAATCGCTGTATTTCGCCGATCCGCCTGCGAAAGTCATTGAAGCCTTCCGCGCCAAGGGCTTCCGCATCGACGGCAACGGCAATTTTCCGTCTACCGAACTCTACGCAGGTATCAGCGCCACGCGCGGCGAAGGCACGGCTTATGGAAAGTCAGAGCTCGGCTGCGGCGTTTAAGGGTCAGCGCTTCTCTTCGGGCGCAACCGAAATACGCACCGTTTCGCCACTGTTGCCGGGGAAGCCGGTGAACATTGCTTCAACCAGGTTCGGCACCAGATAGGGCAGCTTATTCGAGCGCGATTTGGCCTCGGCCTTGCCTTCGAACAGACGCTTGCCATCGCCGTTTCGGTCGATTTTCAGGTCGAGATTGGCGGTGTAGACCGTGTAGCTGTCGATATCGACGCCGCGGTTGAAACCGCTGTAGAGGAACGGGTCGTAAAATCCGCGCACATAACGCGCGCCGCGCCGGGTGCGGACGACATAGGGGCGGTAATAGCCGCCAAAACCCCAATAGGGATCGTAAAAGGGATCGGAGCGAACAATGGTGCGTTCGCGACCCTGGTCGACGCCATAGTCCAGCGTTACCGTCATATCGCCCCGTCCATTGGCTGCCGGTACATAGCCGATTTCCTGCAATTCGCCCGATACGATCGCGGCATATTGCCCAAATTCGATCCCGCCCTCGTCTGCTGCGTCGGCGGCACGGATGCTAAAGGTCTGGCCCTGCGGCGCGGGCAGCTCCTGAAAGCGGGATACGTCGGCGTTAAAGGGCGTTGCGCAGGCACCCAAGGCCAGCAGCGCAACGGGGGTAAGAAAAGTGACGAGCTTTTTCATTGCAAATCCTCAAGCGACGGCTTGGCGCCGTCATAGCAGTAACGGTTGAAAACTAATATGGTTTCGCTGAACTTCGCTTGAACGATACAAGGATACGTTTCAGCGCAAAAGTCCGAGCGCACTATATGCCGCTTTCAACGTTGGCGTTCCCAATTCGCGGGCCTTTGCCGCGCCTTTCGCAAGCGCGGCATCGATTTGCTCATGGTCGTCCTTGAGCAAGTTGAACCGCTCCGAAATCGGACGGAAATTCTCGACGACCAACTCGGCCAGCGCGGGCTTGAATGCGCCGAAGCCTTGGCCGCCGAAGCGCGCGAGCGTTGCATCGACACTTTCTTCGGCAAAAGCCGCGTAAATGCCAACGAGGTTTTGCGCTTCGGGACGGCCTTCGAGGCCTGCGGCCTCTGAAGGCAGAGGCTCGGGGTCGGTCTTGGCTTTCTTGATCTTCGACAGGATCGTGTCGGCATCGTCGGTCAGGTTGATCCGGCTCATGTCGCTCGGGTCGGACTTCGACATTTTGGCGCTGCCGTCACGTAGCGACATTATCCGGGCAGTTGCCTTGGGAATGATGGGTTCAGGTAGCGTGAAAATATCGGTGCCATTGCCAAAATCATTGTTGAACTTCTGCGCAATGTCGCGGGCGAGTTCGAGATGCTGTTTCTGGTCCTCACCCACGGGCACATGCGTCGCCTGATAGAGCAACACATCGGCGGCCTGCAGCACGGGGTAGGTAAACAGCGCAATGCTTGCGCCTTCGCGGTTCTTGCCCGATTTGTCCTTGAACTGGGTCATCCGGTTCAGCCAGCCCATGCGCGCGGTTCCGGTCAGCAGCCATTGCAGCTCGGCGTGCGCGGGTACCTGCGCCTGGTTGAACAGGATCGACTTGTCGGTATCGAGCCCACAGGCGAGCAAGGCCGCCGCCATTTCGCGGGTGTTCGCGGTCAGTTCCGCAGGATTGTGCGGCATCGACAGCGCGTGCAGGTCGGCGAGGAAATAGAGGCACTCCATCTCGTCCTGCATGCGCACCCAGTTGCGGATCGCGCCCAGATAATTGCCGAGATGGAGATTGCCGGTGGGCTGGATGCCGGAAACGACGCGCATCAGTTGCTCTTTCTTCTGGTAAATTGCGCCTTCAATTCGGCGATGGTGAATGCGCGGGATGCAAGCGCCGCGATCGCATAGACAAGGCAGCCGGTGCCGACCAGCACCGCCATCGTGCTTGCTCGCACCCACCAGCTACCATGTACATAGGGCATGAAGAAATCGAGCAGGAACCACATCGCAGCACCCATCAGCAACGCAGCAATTGCCAGCCGCCAGCTTCGGCGTTTGAGCTGATCGTCAGCGACAAAATGCCCGCGCCTTTGCAGGGTGACATAGAGCAGGGCGACATTGACCGTCGCGGCGACCGCCGTGGCAAGCGGTGGTCCGATATGGCCGATCGTCGGAATGAGCGCGAGGTTGAGCAACAGATTGACGACCATCGATATAAGCGCAAAGCGAACCGGCGTCTTGGTATCGTGCCGCGCGTAAAAACCGGGTGTCAGCACCTTCACCAATATGTAGCTGGGCAGCCCTATTGAGAAAGCGGCAAGAGCCTGTGCTGTGGCGAAAGTGTCGGCTGGTGTATAACGGCCATAACCGAAAAGCGCCGCAGTTATCGGCTCGCCGCAGATGATGAGCGCGACCGTCGCGGGCAGGGAAAGCAGCAGCGCAAGCTCCAGCCCGCGATTTTGCGTAGTCACCGCCGCCTTTTCATCGCCTCCGCCCAATTGGCGCGAGATGGTGGGCAGCAATACTGTACCAAGGCCGATACCGATCAGCCCGAGCGGGAGCTGGTTCAAACGGTCCGCCATGTAGATGTAGGTGACCGACCCCGCCGGAAGCAATGACGCCGCCAACGCGGTCGATACAACGAGGTTGATCTGAACGGCGCCTGCCCCGGCCGCGGCTGGCCAGACCAGCGCTAACAGTTGTTTGATCTCCGGGTTCAGTCTTGGACGCCGGAACTTAAGGCTCACGCCGTGCTGGCGGCAGGCCCAGGCAAGCCATATCAATTGTAACAGCCCGGCGATACTCACGGCCATCGCCTGATATCGTGTGGTTTCCCTGACATCTGCGCTGTTGAACAGCAAAAGCGCCGCTATCAGCGTTACGTTCAGCAAAATCGGCGCAGCGGCGTTGACCCAGAATTTGCCCAGCGAATTCAATATGCCGCCGAAAAGCGATACTAGGCTGATCAGCATCAGATAAGGAATGGTCCAGCGTGCCAGTTCCACCGCATAGGCAAAATCGGCCTCGCCGACGCCGTTGAAGCCGCCCGAAAGGACGAGTGTCACATACCATGCCCCGATTTCCAGGATCAGCGTCATCACCAGCAGCACCGGCAACAAGACTGCAAGCGCCTGCTCGGCAAAGGTAATGCCCGATGCCAGCCCTTCGCCTTCCTTGTCGGCGACTTTCTTGTTGAACATCGGAATGAATGCCGATGCGAACGCGCCTTCGGCAAACAGCGCTCGGAACATGTTGGGCAGCTTGAACGCGATCAGAAAGGCGTCGGAGGCAAAGCTTGCACCGACGAACCGTGCAAACAGATTGTCACGCAAAAGCCCGAGGATACGGCTGACAAGCGTAAGCGCGCCAACCGTCCCCAATGCCTTGGTGAGGTTCACCTAATGTGGCCTATTCAGGCTTCGCCCGCAGGCTGCGTCTCTGCCATCTGCTGCGCCTGCGAAATCTGCTGCACATAGAGCGCGTTGAAATCGATCGGTTCGAGCACCAGCGGCGGATAGCCTGCATCGCGGATGGCATCGGCGACGACGCGGCGGGCAAAGGGGAACATCAGGCGCGGCGCTTCACCGAAGAGGAATGGATGCGCCTGCTCTTCGCTTACATTGCGCATGCCGAACAGGGTCGCATAATCGAGTTCGACCGAGAAATGCACGCCATTGTCGCTTTCAGCCTTTACCGAAAGTTTCAGCGCAACTTCATGCACTTCTTCGTTGATCGCGTTCACCTGGATATTGACCTGCACGTCGATCTGCGGCTGCACATCCCACTGGAAACTATGCGGAGCCTGCGGATTCTCGACCGACAGATCCTTTACATAATGGTTGAGCATACCGACCGCAGGTGCGGTATCTTCGCCATTCGGCACGATATTTTCGGAAACGATATTGCCTGTTTCTTCGGCCATGTGATGTCTTGCTTTCCTGTTGGTTCCGGGTCGCTAACCCCAGCGCCCCTATTGGCCGACGCGCCTAGCAGGGGCACCTGTAAAGGGCAATCAGAAGGTTGCATTGCGGCCAAGCGGAACATTCTTTGGGTAAAGCCCTTTGAAACCATGCCCGATAATGCTTATATAGCCGCTAGGGCGGAGCTGTGCGGATGCGATATTCCGTCTGGCGTTCAGAAATCGTCCATGTTTTTGCGCTAAGGAACCCTCGTGACGTTCACTATCGTTTTGCTTGCCTTGGTAGCAGCTTTTCTGGGCCTTCGGCTCTATTCGGTGCTCGGCAAGCGCACGGGTCACGAGCAGGAGCCTGTTGCACGCCAGCCGCTTGACGCAGCGCAGCCGCCATTGATCCGCCAGCCGCTGACAGGTGGCGAGTCGGCACCGGCTTTGCCGCAGGGCGATTTGTCCAATGTAGATCTCGCGGCGCAAAGCGGCCTTCGCGCCATTGCCAATGCCGACCGGCAGTTCGACCTGCAGCTGTTTATCGAGGGTGCGAAATCGGCCTATGGCCTTGTTCTTGAGGCATATTGGAAGGGCGACAAGGACGCACTTCGTTTCCTCTGCGACGACGATGTCTATGAAAGTTTCGCTGAAGCCATCGATGGTCGCGAAGCGCGCGGCGAGAAACTCGAGAACCGCCTGATCCGTATAGAGGACGCGCGCGTGGTCGATGCGACCTTCGACCATCCGATGGCGCGCATTACGCTGCGGTTCGATGCCGATATCGCGGCGCTCGTGAAGGATGCAGATGGCAACATCATCGGCGGCTCACTGACCGATGGTGTGGAGACGCACGATATCTGGACCTTCATGCGCGATGTGAAATCCGGCGACCGCAACTGGAAGCTTGACGAAACCGACTCGGTCTGATTCACCGGCGCGATGAAAAGCGCGCCCTTTATCGTCACATTGTCAGCCTTGATATTGTCCGCTTGTTCGGGCGGCATCATTCCCAATGGTGGTCCTTCGGCACCGTCGGCATCGACACCCACCGCGCCTGATCGCGCAGCGACGCCTATCCCGTCCACGCCCGAGGCAACCTTGCCTGCTGGCGCCCAAAGCGGCGATGGCACGACTGCGGCCACGCTGGGCGTGGTGCGCGGGCCGGAGATCGGTTCACTCAAGGTCGATCCGCGTCGCGCCGCGCTTGCGATGGCGTCATTCCGCACGAGCTGCCCCGGCCTCGTCCGCCGCAATGACAATAGCGGGCTGACGCAGGTCGCGGACTGGGTGCCTGCCTGTGATGCGGTTAAAACCTGGACCGGCGATGCCATCTCCTTCTTCGCCATGCATATGGATGCAGTGCAGGTGGGCGAGGGCAAGGCACATGCGACCGGCTATTTTGAACCCGAGATTGCCGGATGCCGGACAAGGCAGCCGGGATGCGAAGTGCCGGTATACAAGCGGCCAACCGACTTGGTCGATGTCGATCTGGGCGCATTTTCGGACGATCTCAAGGGTAAAAGCATTCGCGGAAAGGTGAGCGGCACCAAGCTCGTGCAATATGACGACCGTGCCGCAATTGAGGGCGGTTCGCTTGCCGGACGCGGCCTCGAAATTGCCTACACGAACGATGTCATCGAATTTTTCTTTCTGCAAATCCAGGGTTCGGGACGGCTGAAACTGCCCGACGGCGGTGTCATGCGCATCGGTTATGACAGCCAGAACGGACGCGGCTATACTGGCATCGGGCGGCTGATGAAGGATCGCGGGTTGATCACCGACGGTTCGATGCAAGGCATTGTCGCTTACCTGCGCGCCAACCCCGAAGAAGGGCGCAAGATTATGCAGGAGAATAAGAGCTTTATCTTCTTCCGCGAATTGACCGGTGCGGGGCCGCTCGGCGCGATGGGATATCCCGTGGTGGGCGAAGCAAGCGCGGCCGTCGATCCGAAGTTCGTGCCGCTGGGGGCGCCGCTATGGCTATCGATGGATCGCGCCGAACCAAATGGCATCTGGATCGCACAAGACACTGGCGGCGCGATCAAGGGTGCGAACCGCATCGATACCTTCTGGGGCGCGGGCGACCGTGCACGGGCCATCGCCGGGGGCATGTCGGCACGCGGTGCGGCGTTGATATTCCTGCCCAAAGCTGCGGTTGCGCGGCTTATTCCCTAAGCCATGCCGCGCGGCCTCGGTCCCGAGGAAAAGGCACTTTGGGGCAAGGTCATTGCGACGGTGAAGCCGTTGCATGGGGTGACATCGAAGGCAGAGCCTAAGATTCAAACAAAACCCGTCGTCCCCGCGAAGGCGGGGACCTCAGGCAACCTCGCGCAAACGTCCCGAGGGTCCCGCCTTCGGGGGAACGACGAGAAACCGAAAACCACAAGCACGCTTGATTCCCACTGGGACCGGCGCATCAAGCGCAACGGCCTTGTGCCCGACATCAGCATCGACCTCCACGATTCCAGCCTGTCGCACGCCTATGCCCGCCTCGACCGCGCGCTCGAACAAGCGATAGCCCAGAAATTGAAGGTAATCCTGCTGGTCACCGGCAAACCCCGCTCCCACGACCGCGCGAGCGGCGAGGGCAGGGGTGCGATTGCTGCTGTCGTCCGCGATTGGTTGGCGGCTTCGCGTCACGCGCGCCACATCTCCGCGGTCCGCAATGCACATCCACGGCATGGCGGCGAAGGTGCGCTCTATATCATTCTAAAGAGCTAATATCTTGGTCGCAACGCGGCGGTAAATTTCGGCGAGCGCGTCCAGATCAGCAGTTGCCACCGCTTCGTCGAGCTTGTGCATCGTCGCGTTGCACAGGCCGAACTCGACCACCGGACAGATTTTCGTCAGGAAGCGCGCATCCGATGTACCGCCCGTGGTTGACGGCTCGGGCTTGATGCCAGTCACTTCCTCGACCGTGTCCGAAATCGCGGCAGACAATTCGCCCGGCGGGGTCAGGAAAGCCTCGCCCGAGATCATCGCTGTCAGGCTCCCGCCGCCGCGCTCGACCAGTTCGCGGATGCGTGCGACCAGTGACTCTCCGCTTTGCAGATCATTGAAACGGATCGACAGCCGCGCCTCGGCCTTGGCAGGGATGACGTTGGTTGCCTTGTTGCCGACATTGAGGTCGGTTATCTCGATATTGCTTGGCTGGAACCAGTCAGTGCCGTCGTCGAGATGGATTGCCTCGATTTCGGCCAAGATCGCCACCAGCTTCGGTATCGGATTGTCCGCCAAATGCGGGTACGCAACATGGCCCTGCATGCCAGCGACCGAAATCCACATATTGACCGACCCGCGCCGCCCAATCTTCATCATGTCGCCCAACCGGTTGACGCTTGTAGGTTCGCCGACAAGGCAGAAGTCGGGGATAGAACCGCGCTCTTGCATATGGCCGATCAGCGCGCGGGTGCCATAGATGGCGGGGCCTTCTTCGTCGCCGGTAATGATCAGGCTGATTGTGCCAGCATCCGCTGGAATTTGGTGCAAAGCCGCGACAAAGGCGGCGATGCTGCCCTTCATATCAACCGCGCCGCGCCCGTGCAGCATGTCGCCGCGCACTTCCGGTACGAAGGCGTCGCTGCTCCAGCCTTGGCCAGGCGGTACCACATCGACATGCCCCGCAAATGCGAAATGGCGGCCTTCAGCTTTGCGGATGGCGAAGAGATTTTCGACTGGCGCGCCATGCGCTGGGTCGTCGTCGCCTTCGCCCGCAATGAAACGTTCGACGGCAAAACCGAGCGGCAACAGCATCTCCTCAAGCGCATCGAACACCGCACCCGACGCGGGTGTCACGCTCTCGCAGGCGATTAGTTTTTGTGTGTATTCAAGGGCAAGGCTGTCGGTCATCTGACCGACGCACTAGGTCAGACTGCCGTCTTGCGCAACGCCTTCTCGGTCATGGCGGCGTCTGCATCGACCGCGCCAACAATCGCGACATTGCCGTTCGCATCCCGGCGGGCGACGAGCAGGACGAATTCTTCGCCGCTCCCGGCAAATTCGCTGAGGTCGCGGGCGCGGGCGACACGAAGGCGCGGGCGCGGATCGACGGGGACTGCTGCCACATGCTGTCCGGCGGCGACCTTGCGTGCGCGACGTTCTGCGGCGACGATGCCTTTGAGGCCGCCGTCATATTTCGAGAGAATTTCGGCAAAGCCGCCCATCTGAACGGCGTTGCGGTCGGCAAATTGCAGCGCGGTCGCGATTTCCGTGATCCGCGTCTTGTCGTAACCTGCGCCGAAAACGAGCTTCACGATTGGCGTGAACGGAGCGCGTTCCTGCACGGTCAGCCCGGCATCGCTCAATATCTCGGCATAGTCGTCGGCATTTTTCGCAGCGACCAGCGCAAAATCATGGGCGCGGCCGATGGCCTGATAAAGCGCGTCACGGGTGCGCAGGTCGGCCTCGCGGGCATTGTCGGCACTCTGCCGTGCCGCATCGAGCCAGTCGGCGAGCGACGAATTTTCGTCAGCCTGGGCTTCTTCGAAGGTGAAGTCCTCGACTGGCGGTTGAAAGGCCTCGACCGGCAACGCATCGCCTTGCGGCAATGCGACCGTTTCGTTCACCTCTTCAAAAGCAACGTCGTCTATGAGCGCCAAGGCCTCCGTTTCCGTTACTTCCTCATAAGCAAAATTGTCGCCCAGAACCAGCTCGTCGGTTTCAGTCTCAACGTCGGGCATCTCATCGAGATGGCCAGCGGTGGGCCCATCCGCCCACACCGGCACATGCTCCTGACGCGGCGGTGCGGCAGCGAGCGCCTGTTCGACCTCCAGTTGAAGCGGAGCCGCGACGTCCGCGGGCGCGGCTTCTTTCCAGTTGATTACACCATAGATGAAATCGATGGTGTCGTCGTCGGAGGAGTAAGGCAGCAAAATTCCGCGATACATGATGTTGATACCGCGATCGTTGACGAATTCGGCCTCGAACCCGATGGGCGCGCGGTTGGCGATGATCTGAAGATAATGGTCTGTGATGCGCGACAGCAACGAACGGCTCGGAACCTGGTCTAGGTAGGTAACGTCCTCCGCCAGGCCACATTCGACGCGCAGCTTTTCGCCGAGATATTCTATCGACGGATTTTCTATGCCGGAGGTGAAGTCGAGCAGAACGCTATAATCGCGGAAATCCTCGACCGAAGCAGGATCGAGTTCTTCGATTGCGGGGTAGTTCTTGTCGTGAAGTTGTGCGGTCCAGAAATTATAGGCGCGCACCTGCATCCGGCGCTCGTCGGTCGAAATCAGCGCAGGCGCCTCGATTGCGGCATCCTCTTCCTCGTCGAAAGTGGCATAGCTCGGCAGATCTGCGTCATTGTCCGCTCCAAATGGTTCAAATCCGCGCAAATTATCCATCCGATGGTCCTGTCGATGTGCGTCGCGACTATTTTGTCACGGCCACATTGCCCAAGGATGGTTAAGATGGCGTAAACTTATTGCAGCACGCGGGAAAGAGCATCGGCCCAGCCAGATAGCCGTTTTTGGCGCTCTTCGGCGTCGATTTTGGGAGTGAAACGCGCCACACCGCCGCGCATGATGGCCGCATCTTCGAGCGCCCGGTAAAGACCGCAGCCGACTGCGGCCAGCATCGCTGCGCCGAGCGCGGTTGTCTCGACATAATCGGGCCGCTCGACTTCGATGGCGAGCATGTCGGCGAGGTCCTGCGCCATCCAGTCGTTGGCGACCATACCGCCGTCGATCCGCAGTTCCGCCCAGTCCGCCCCGTCGGCAGCGAAGGCGGTTTTCAAATCTTGCGTCTGGTGCGCCATCGCTTCCAGTGCCGCGCGGGCAATGTGTGCCTTGTTGGCCGAGAAACTGAGGCCGCTAATGACGCCGCGTGCGTTGGGCCGCCAATGCGGAGCGCCGAGGCCGGACAGGGCTGGTACGAGATAAACGCCGCCATTGTCCGAGACGCTACGCGCCAGCGGTTCGGTGTCAGACGATTTTTCGATCAACCCGAGATCGTCGCGCAGCCACTGCACGAGGCTGCCCGCGACGAACACCGAGCCTTCGAGTGCATAATGGCGTTCGCCCGCGATCTGGTACAGCACAGTCGAGAGCAGGCGGTTTTTCGACTGGCGTAATGTCGTGCCGGTCTGTGTCAGCACAAAGGCGCCCGTTCCAAAGGTCGCCTTGGTCTGGCCGATGGCGAAGCAGCCCTGGCCGATGGTCGCCGCTTGCTGGTCTCCTGCCATGCCCGATATCGGGATCGCCGCGCCGAACCATTCTGGCAGCGTACTGCCAAGCTCGCCAGCGCAGTCTACAATCTCGGGCAATATCTCGCGCGGCACGCCAAACAGGTCGGTCAGGCCATCGTCCCAGCCGCCGCTACCAATCGCCATCAAGGCGGTACGCGATGCGTTAGTCGCGTCGCTGATATGCAGGCCGCCGGTAAGGCGATAGACGAGATAGCTTTCGACCGTGCCTACCGCGAGATTGTCGCCAGCCGCTTTGAGTTGCGACCAGTTTTCGAGCGCCCAGCCGATTTTCGAGCCGGAAAAATAGGGATCTAGCAATAAGCCGGTCTTGGCCTGCACCACTGGTTCCTCGCCGCGTTCCTTCAGCGCCGCGCACATGTCCGCCGTTCGCCGGTCCTGCCAGACAATCGCTGGCGCAAGCGGCTCGCCCGTGCGCCGGTCCCAGAAGACCACCGTCTCGCGCTGGTTGGTGATGCCGATGCCCGCAATCTTGTCCGCGCCTCCCGCCATCGCCACCATGTCGCGCGCACATTCTAGCGTGAGCTCCCAGATTTCAGCCGCGTCATGCTCGACCAACCCTGGTGCGGGATAATGTTGGGTCAACGGGCGCTGGCAACTGCCCGCCGCCTTGCCGTCGGGCGTGAACAATACCGCACGTGTCGAGGTCGTTCCTTCATCGATGACTAGCAGATATTCGCCCAAGGCTTCCTCCCTTTTATATCTACCTGTCGGCAGGGGTGAGGGGTGTCAAGCCACTGCTCGGGAAGTCTCGATTCTTTCCTTCGCTTGCCGCAAATCCTCCACAAAAGCCGTTCGCTCGCGCTCCGCGAGCTTCGCGTCGGGCAGGCGCAGCAAATAGCTGGGATGGATTGTCACTAGCACCGGCACACCCTCTATGCTTTCGAAAATCTGTCCGCGGTTGGCGGTAATGGGGACACTGCGCCCGATCAGGCTGCGCGCCGCCGTTGCACCGAGCGCGACAATCAATTTGGGCTGCACCAGCTCGATTTCGCGCTTGAGCCACCAGCGGCAATGATTGATCTCGCCGACATTGGGTCTTTCGTGAATGCGGCGCTTGCCAATCGGCTTGAACTTGAAATGCTTTACCGCGTTGGTGACATAGGCCTTGCCGCGATCGACCCCGGCTTCGGCGAGCGCCGCGTTGAACAACTGCCCCGCCGGGCCGACAAAGGGATGCCCCGCCATATCCTCCTGATCGCCGGGCTGTTCGCCGACGAACACCAAAGGTGCGTCGATCGGCCCTTCGCCGAAAACGACCTGCGTCGCCGGACCATAAAGCGGACAGCGGCGGCAGGCTTTGGCTTCTTTGTGCAAGCCTTCGATGGTTGTGGCGGCCGACGATGGCGTGGCTTCGGTTTCGATCATCGCGATTTCTCTGGCCCTTGCGGACTTTATCAATTCGGGAACCAACGCGGTTTCGGGCATATTGTGCCAGTATTTTTTCGGCATCTCCTTCAGCATCGCCTTCACTTTCAACCGGGCGGGATTGAAGATCGAGCCATAATAAGTGCGCCACTGGTCCTCGACCGAATCTTCGGTCGGCGCGTCTTCTTTTCGCGCGGGCGGACCCTCGTGAAGCCGGTCACGGTCCCAATGCATCGAAAGCCGGGGGGTCAGAATCGACCAGCGCATTGAGGCGAAGCGTCGCACGAAAAACGCTGCATTAGTCCGCACGATATAATGCTCGGGCTCGAACCAGGCGATATAATGCTCGCCATCTTCCTGTTCGACGCGGCGGAAGCGTACGAAGGCGCGCATCTTGTGGATGTCACGGCGGACATGCTTCGCCATCTCGTGCAGACGGCGGAGCAGCGGGTCTGCGCTATCCTCCATCCGCCGTCTACCGGCCTTGAGGTCGGCAAGCAGGGCGTAGAGAAGCGAAAAGCGTTGCGGGTCGCTATGGCAGATGACCGAGCGGGCCAGTGTGACAAAGGCCTGCGGTACGCCGATAGTGGTGGCGGCAATGGGGGGTACGGAGCTGCCTGCGAACAGGTCATCCTTGCGTTCGCCAACCTGCCAGACGATATCTTCCGCCCGCGCGCCCATACGCAGCAGCCCACGGCACTGGTCGCGCCAACCGTCGAAATCGTCTTCGGTGGCAATGCGCGCGGTGATCATGCGAACAGCTCAAGCTGCTCGGCGCTGGGCGCGACCAGCGCGTGCAAATTGTCGCGATCGAGCATGCCGCCGGGATGCCAGTCCTCGGCAATCAGGAAAGGCCGCAGCTTGCGGATCGAAACGGTAAGCCGCCCGATATCGTCGAGCCGCAACCGACGCCATTTGCGCGAACGGACAATCGCATCGACCGCCTTCGTCCCCAATCCAGGCACGCGCAGCAGCATGGCCTTGGGCGCGCGATTGACATCTACCGGAAACTGCCCGCGATGTTTGAGCGCCCAGGCGAGCTTCGGATCGATATCGAGCGGCAACATCCCGTTGCTGTCCGCCGCATCGACCACTTCCTGTGCCGCAAAGCCGTAAAAGCGCATCAGCCAGTCGGACTGGTAAAGGCGGTGCTCGCGCATCAGCGGTGGGCGCGACAAGGGCAGTACGGCGCTGGCGTCTGGAATCGGGCTGAATGCCGAATAATAGACGCGGCGAAGCTTGAAGCGGTCGTACAATCCGTTCGCCCGTATCACGATGGCGCTATCGTTCGCGCCATCAGCGCCGACGATCATCTGCGTCGATTGACCGGCTGGTGCGAAGGTCGGCGCGCTTTTGTACCGCTTGCGCGCATCCTTATTGTCGAGGATCGAGGTCTTGAGTCCGCCCATCGCGCCCTCGATCCGCTCCTCCGACTTTTCGGGCGCAAGGCTGTTCAGCCCGTCGCGCGTCGGCAATTCGACATTGATCGACAGCCGGTCGGCATGCCGCCCCGCCGCCTCGAGCAATTCAGCGTCGGCGTCGGGGATGGTCTTGAGATGGATGTATCCGCGAAAATCATGGTCTTCACGTAGGCTCCGCGCGACCTCGACAATCTGCTCCATCGTATAATTCGAGCTCTTGATAATGCCCGACGACAGGAACAGCCCTTCGATATAGTTGCGTTTGTAGAAATTAAGCGTGAGATCGACGACTTCCTTCGCAGTAAAGGCCGCGCGGCGCACGTTTGAGCTTTTTCGATTGATGCAATAATGGCAGTCGAAAATGCAGCTGTTGGTCAGCAAAATTTTGAGCAGCGAGATGCACCGACCGTCAGGCGCATAGGCATGGCAAATGCCCATGCCCTCGGTCGACCCAATCCCGCCTGCCTTGTTGCTGCTCCGCTTTGCCGTCCCCGATGAGGCGCATGACGCATCATATTTGGCAGCATCCGCAAGGATGGCTAGCTTTTCGGTAACTTGCATTTGCGACATATGTTCTATATATGTTCGAATTGCATTATCGTCTATACCGAGCGCATATTTTGGAGGCGCGAAGTACAAACAGCTCTGTTGGACCTTGTTTCGGTCTTTGTGTGAGACAAAAAATGCGCTTCGCGCGAGGCGCGAAACGACTGTGAACTTTCCCGCTTTTCTGCGGTTTACACTACCACAGCCCGTCCCCATATTTCTTACAGAAAAGGAGCAAAACCATCCCACGCACCGCCGCCCACAACTGGATCGAACCACATCCGCAGGGCATTTACGTGAAGCCAGCCGATATGTGGATTGACCCATCGGTGCCGGTAACTCGGGCGCTAGTGACTCATGGCCATGCCGACCATGCGCGCAGCGGGCATGAGGAGGTGTGGGCGACACATGCGACGCTCGACATCATGGCGCTGCGTTACGGCACCAAGCTCGGCAACGGGGTGAATTACGGCGACGGCATCGAGGAAAAGGGCGTCAGAATCAGCTTTCATCCAGCCGGGCATGTGCTGGGTTCGGCGCAGATATTGCTCGAACACGCGGGCGAGCGGGTGGTGGTGACCGGCGATTACAAGCGTCGCCCCGACCCGACCTGCGCCTTGTTCGAACCCGTGCCGTGCGACGTGCTGGTGACCGAAGCGACCTTCGGGCTGCCGGTATTCACGCACCCACCCATCGAGGAGGAAATCGCCAAGCTGTTATCGGCGCGCGAGGCCAATCCCGAAGGATGCGTCGTGGTAGGGGCCTATGCGCTGGGCAAGGCGCAGCGGGTGATCGCCGAACTGCGCCGCGCGGGTTATAATGAACCAATCTACCTGCACGGCGCGATGGTACGAATGTGTGAGCTTTACCAGTCGCACGGGATAGAATTTGGCGAACTCGTCACCGCCACCGGCCTGCCCAAGGGTGCGCTTAAAGGCCAGATCGTTATTTGCCCGCCAAGCGCGCTTAATGACCGCTGGGCGCGACGGCTGCCCGACCCGGTGACCGCGATGGCATCGGGCTGGATGCGAGTCCGGCAACGCGCGCGACAGAAAAATGTCGAACTGCCGCTCATCATTTCGGACCATGCCGACTGGAACGAGCTGACGGGGACGCTCAAGGAACTCCGCCCCGCTGAAACCTGGATAACCCATGGCCGTACCGATGCGCTTAGCCGCTGGTGCGAGCTGCACCAGCTGAAGGCGCGCGCGCTTGACTTGGTGGGGCGCGAAGAGGATGAGGGCGAAGGCTGATGGAAGCATTCGCGGCGCTCGTCGATAACCTTGTCTACACCCGTTCTCGCGACCGCAAGATCGCGCTCATCGCCGACTATCTGCGAACGACGCCCGACCCTGATCGCGGCTGGGCGCTCGCGGCGCTGGCGGGAACGCTCAGCATCGCAACGGTCAAATCCGCCGCGATCCGTGCAATGGCCGAGGAGCGCTTCGACCCCGCCTTGCTGCGGATGAGCCGCGATTATGTCGGCGACACTGCCGAAACGGTGGCGCTGATGTGGCCCGATGGCCCTGCCGACGCCAAGCCCCCGACCGTATCGGCGGTGGTCGATTTACTCAACGACACCAGCCGCGCCCGTGCGCCTTCGGTGGTGGCGGAATTGATGGACCTCCTCGACGCCAATGGCCGCTATGCTTTGCTGAAGCTCGCTACCGGCGGGATGCGCGTAGGCATTTCGGCGCGGCTGGCGAAGACGGCGTTCGCCAAGGCGTTCGAGGTGTCGGTCGACGATGTCGAGGAGGTCTGGCACGCGCTGCGCCCACCTTATCTTGAGCTATTCGCTTGGGGGGAGGGCAAGACCGAACGCCCCGACCCAAGCGAAAGCGCGTTTTTCCGTCCTTTCATGCTCGCACATCCGCTTGATGAAGGCACTGTGGACCTTGCCGATTTCGCCGCCGAATGGAAATGGGACGGCATCCGTATCCAGATCGCATCGACGGGAAGCGAGACGCGCCTGTTCAGCCGTGGCGGCGACGATGTCACCGGCAGCTTTCCGGAAATTGCCGAAGCCTTTTCCGGCATCGGTGTAGTCGATGGCGAATTGCTCGTGCGCGGGGAAGTGCAGGGCGGCGAGGCGGCGAGCTTCAATGCGTTGCAGCAGCGGCTGGGGCGCAAGAATGTGACGGCGGCGATGCAGGCGGAATATCCGGTGTTCGTGCGGCTGTACGACATATTGTTTGAAGGCGCGGAGGATTTGCGCGGATTGCCCTGGACGGCGCGGCGCGACCGGCTGGAGCGGTTTGCGGCAAAGCTCGATCCGATGCGCTTCGACCTGTCTACGATCATCGAAGCGACCGACTTCGAGCATTTGGCCGAAATCCGCGCCGGTTCGCGTGAGGCCGCGATCGAGGGCGTTATGCTCAAGCGAAAAAACTCGCCCTATATTGCCGGACGCCGTGTCGGCCTCTGGTATAAATGGAAACGCGATCCGCTCGTCGCTGACTGCGTGATGATGTATGCGCAGCGCGGCAGCGGCAAGCGTTCGTCTTATTATTCGGATTACACCTTCGGCTGCTGGGCTCCGGACGGTACGCTGCTGCCAGTTGGCAAGGCCTATTCTGGGTTCAGCGACGAGGAACTGAAGTGGCTCGACAGCTTCGTGCGCAACAATACCGTGGCACGTTTCGGCCCGGTGCGCGAAGTGCAAAAGTCGCTGGTGCTGGAAGTGGCGTTCGACGCGGTGCACGAAAGCAAGCGCCACAAATCGGGCATAGCGATGCGCTTTCCCCGCATTTCTCGTTTAAGGCGCGACAAGCCCGCCGAGGAGGCCGACCGGGTAGAGACCTTGAAGGCGATGATCGCCTAGAGAAACGCCTTCACATCGGCCATGAAGCGGTCGAACTGGTCGTGATGGAGCCAGTGTCCGGCATTTTCATATTCGATGACCTTGGCGTTCGGAAAAAGTTTGATGCGGCCGTCCTTTTCGGGATTCGAAGCCCAGCTTTTTTCGCCGTAAAGCAATAACATCGGGCAGCTGATCGCGCCCCACAAAGCCGCCAAATCCTCGCGCGGCATGTCGAACATTGCCCAGATGTTGAGATAATTGTCGAACTTCCAGCTCCACGTCCCGTCCTCGTTGCGGCTGATACCGTGGACGGTCAGGTGCCGTGCCTGCTCGTCGTTCAGATAGGCGTTTTCGGTCTTCATCCGCTCGTAAGCCGCCTCGATATTGGGATAGCGCTTGGGCGTGCGGCCAGCGGCATTGCGCTTGTCCTCGATCCATTGGCGAAAGCGCTTCTGGATGCCAAGTGCGTCGCGTTCGGCCTGCATCTTGGGTGACAGGCCAAGGCCTTCGATATTGACCAGCTTTTTGACATTCTCCGGATACAGGCCCGCGTAGCGCGTCGCGATATTACCGCCCATGGAATGCGCGATGACGCTCACCGGTGCGAGGCCCAACTGGTGGATCAGTTGCGCGAGGTCATAGACATAAGCCGACATCTCGTAATTGCCATCGGGCGACCAGCTGCTGTCGCCATGCCCGCGCAGATCGGGGGCGATGACATGCCAGTCGTGGCGCAATTTCTCCGCCACCCAGTCCCAACTCCGTGCGTGGTCCCGGCCTCCGTGAACGAGCAGCAGCGGCGGTGCGTCCGCATTCCCCCAATCAACATAATTGAGCCGGAGGCGTTGCGAGATGAAGCTGTTGGTAATCGGGCCGGATAGGGTCATTCGGCAGCCAGTAATTCCTCCGCCCCGCCAAGGTCAACCGATACAAGGCGGCTGACGCCCTGTTCGACCATCGTCACGCCAAAAAGACGGTGCATCCGGCTCATGGTCACAGCGTTATGCGTGACGATCAAATAGCGAGTATCGGTTTCGCGGGTCATCGCGTCGAGCAGGTCGCAGAAACGCTCGATATTGGCGTCGTCGAGTGGCGCGTCGACCTCGTCGAGCACGCAAATCGGCGCTGGGTTGGTGAGGAACAAGGCAAAGATCAACGCAACTGCAGTCAGCGCCTGTTCACCCCCCGAGAGCAAGGTGAGCGACTGCAATTTTTTGCCCGGCGGCTGAGCGTAGATTTCGAGGCCTGCTTCCAGCGGATCGTCGCTGTCGATCAGCGCCAGATGCGCCTGGCCACCGTTGAACAGCGTCGTGAACAACCTACGGAAATGCTGGTCTACGGCTTCGAATGCCGACAGTAACCGGGCACGCCCTTCGCGGTTGAGACTGCCGATCGAGCCACGCAGGCGGTTGATGGCTTGGGTCAGTTCCTCGCTTTCGGCAATGCCTGCGGCTTGTTGTTCCTCCAACTCGGCCAGTTCGTCGGCGGCGATCAGGTTGACCGGGCCGATGCGTTCGCGTTCATTTTGCAAACGGTCGAGCCGGCTGGATTCGGTCGCCGCATCGTCGAGCGTGGTTTCGTCGAATTCCAGCTTTTCCGGCAACACCGGCGGCGGACATTCGAAGCGCTCGCCCGAAATGCGGCCCATTTCAACACGGCGCTGGTCCTGGTTCTCAGCGCGGGCATCGGCCCCGGCGCGGGCCTCGCGAGCTGAAGATAGCGCTTCGGCCGCTGCGGCGAGTTCTGCTTCGAGTGCCTTGAGCGCCGCTTCGCTGTTGCTTTCGGCAACCTGCAATTGCGCCAGTTTCTCGCCCAATTGGTCCTTGTCGGATTGCAAGGTCGCAATTTCGCTGGCCAGCACATCGGGCCGACCCGCCATCGCTTCCTGCTCGGCGGCAATTTCGGCGGAGCGCCTGTTCATTTCCGCAATACGCCGTTCGGCCTCTCCGGCACGATCCTGCCAGCCTCGGATTTCCGCCATCGCAACTGCGCGCCGCTCGCGAATTTGCGACAGGCGCTGGTCCAGCGATGACAGGTTGGCCTGATTGCGCACCCGCAACTGCCGGAATGCCTCGCTCTCGGTTGTCAGCTTGCCGACCAATTCTGTATGGTGTGAGCCGTCGGGCAAGGCGTTTTTCGCTGCCTCGGCAGAGTTGAGTTCAGCTTTCGCTGCAGCCAGTTCCTGTTCGCTCGACGCAATACGCTCGGTCAGTGCTGCACGGGCGCTTTGCAGCCGTGCTAGCGCATCTTCGGCCTGATCTGCCGCCCGCAACGCCTGCCGTAACTCGTTCTCGCGGGTCTGTTGAGCAACGGTAGCCGTACGATATTCTTGCTGGGCAACAGCGATCTCAGTTGCGAGTTGTTCGAGTGTTTCGGCATGCGCCGTCAACGAAGCCTCTGCTGGCGGGATGATTTCGGCCAGTTCAGCCATGCGGTTGGCGCGGATCAACTGCTCGGCAGTGGTCGCTCCGTCCCCATCGGCGGCAAAGCCGTCCCAGCGGCGCAGCTTGCCGTCGCGGGTGGCCAGGCGCTCGCCGGGGCCAAGCTTGTCGCCCTCATCGCTGTCGACGACGCGCACCAGTGACAGGCGCGCTCGTAACTCGGCCGGTGCTTCGACATGATCGATCAGCCGTGTGCCGGATATCTGCGGAACATCGACCGCTCCGCCCAACCAACGCCTTCCGCTGTTACCGCCAATGCCGGCATTGGCATCGTCGCCGAGCGCTGCGGCAAGCGCGCGCTCATAGCCCGGTTCGACCTTGATATGATTGATGGCTTGATCGCCGCTCGCCTTTGCCAGCGCACGCTCGAGCGCGCCATGTTCAGATTGCAAGGCAGCCAATTCGGCTTTGGCGCTGGCGAACGACGCCTGCCCCGTCTCGCGCTTTTCTGCAAGTTCGGTGCGCATTGCGTCGAGCGTGTCTATCGAGGCGGCCCCTGTTTCCAACTGCGCCTGCAATTCGGCGACAGTGTCTTGCGCGCCAGACCTTGCCGCCCGAAGCTCGGCTTCGTCGCCGAGCGCCGCTTGTTCCTCCAAGAGCCGCGCAGCATCGCGCTCTGCCCTTGCCGTGCGCGCGTGGGCAGTGGTTAGCGCAGCATCGGCCACGCGTAATTCGGCATCGGCGCGCGCCTGTTCGGCTGCAGCCTTAGCGAGAGCGACTTCGCTTTCACGCACCTGCCGCTCCGCGCTTTCGACTGAGCGCGTCAGGGCAGGGCGTTCTTCCTCTTGGCGTTTGACCTGCTCGGCCAGCGACGCGCTTTCCGCCTGCAACCGTGCCAGCGCATCCGCGGCATCATGCGTAAGCTTGCCTTCGCGCGCGCCATCGTCGGCCATGCGCGCGGCCTGCGCCGACAGGTCGGCCTGACGCTGGATGATGCGGTCGCGTTCTCCGGTCAGTTGCACCAGCCGGTTCGACAGGTCGCTCGCCGCATCGCGCGCCGCCATCGCTACCGAGCGGGCTTCGGCGAGTTCACGAACTGCCGATTGTTGCTTATCGACCAGCTCGCGTTGCGTGGCACCTGCTTTTTCCACTGCCACCGTTGCTGCATTGGCCTCGGCTCGCGCCGCATCTGCCGCAGCCTTCGCTTCCTGCCAGCGCACGAAAATCAGACGCGCCTCGGCCTGCAAGATATCCTTGCTCAGCTTGCGATAGCGCTCCGCCTGTTTCGCTTGCCGCCGCAATTGCCCCGCCCGCGCGTCCATATCGGTAAGGATCGTCGCCAGCCGGTCGAGATTGCTTTCCGCCGCGCGCAATTTCTGTTCGGCATCCTTGCGGCGCACATGGAGCCCGGCAATGCCGGCTGCCTCTTCGAGCATCTGGCGCCGTTCGTGCGGCTTGGCGGAAACAATGGCCCCGATCCGTCCCTGGCTGACCAAAGCAGGTGAATGTGCGCCAGTCGCGGCATCTGCGAAGATCAGCGCCACATCTTTGGCGCGCACATCGCGGCCATTCGAGCGATAGGCCGAACCTGCCCCGCGTTCGATGCGACGGGTGACCTCGATTTCGGCGTCTTCGTCGTTCGCCGCTTCGCCGCTATCCCGTTCGGCTGAGATGGTTACTTCGGCAAAATCGCGAGGCGGGCGCGATGCAGTGCCGGCGAAGATGACATCTTCCATACCCGAACCGCGCATCGATTTTGGACTGCTCTCGCCCATAACCCAGCGGATAGCCTCCAGCAGGTTCGATTTGCCGCAGCCATTGGGGCCGACAATACCGGTCAGCCCGGTTTCGATCCGCAATTCGGCGGGTTCGACAAAGCTTTTGAAGCCGACAAGTTTCAGCTTCCTTATCCGCAAGAGATAGTCCCCTGCGTTAAAGCCCTCCGGTAAAGCCCCCCCCGAGCCATGCTTACCTTGCGCCAGCCTCGACCAGCTTGGTCTTCACCTGGTTCCACGATCCGCCATCGAGCTTTGCGCCGTTGAGCAGAAAGAAAGGCGTGCCGGAAACGCCGTCATCCTTCGTGCCCTTTTCGGAAAGCGCGATCAGACCGTCGATCTGCGCCTTGTCGGTGAGGCAGGCTTTCGCTTGGTCTTCGCTTATTCCGCGTGACTTGACGAATTCGACCAAGCCCATTCGGGTAGCAAGTAATGACGAAATTTCAGGGGGTGCCATTTTCTGCATAGCCTGCTGGTCGGCCTCGGTCACCGTGCTGATCTTGCCGAGCCAGTTTTGCTGGTCGGCGAAAAGCTGGTCGATAAGCGGGAAAAAGGCCTCAGGCCCGCTGCATTGTGCCAGCAGGAAGCCTGGAATGTCCTGAATCCCATGCACGAGGAACGGCCGGAATTCGAACGCCACTACGCCGGTGTTGACGAGTTCTTTCATCTCCTCGGCCGACTGCGCGGCGAACTGCGCGCAGCCGGGACAAGTGATCGCACCATATTCGACAAGCTGTAACTTGGCCTCAGGGTTACCCATCTTGTAGCCGCCTGCCTCAGTCTTGCTGACCACATCGGTCCATGCCTTGCCTGCAGGTGCGGCGACCTTGGCAATCGGTTCGCCTGTCGGTGCGCCGGAAGTTTCGCCGCCGCCGCAGGCTGCGAGTGCAAGAGCCGCACTGGTCGCAATAAGGATGGATTTGATACGCATGATGGTTCCTTTATTTTCGATACTTCGCATCATTTGAGCACCGCCTTCAGTTCGGCAAAATTGTGCATGTGATCCTGAAGTTTTCCGTTGACGAGAAAACTCGGGGTTCCGGTGACGCCCAAGGCGCTGCCCGCATCGGTCATGTCGATCACAGCCTTGAGTGAAGCCGTGTCGGCAAGGCAGGCCTTGGCCTGGACCGGTGTTATACCGCGTTGCTGCATTACCTTATCAAGGCCGATTTCCGTATAAACACCAGTCATGAAGCCCGCATAATCCTCTGACTTAAGTTTGGCCTGTGTCGTGGCGCTGACATTCTTGGCCTTGCCGAGCCACACAGGTTGCGTTGCAAACAAATGTTTCTGGTTGCCGAAAAACCGGCCCTTGCCACCGCACCGCGCGAGCATCGCCGCGGTAAGGTCGATCGGGTTAAGCAGCAAGTTACGGATTTCAAGGCTGGCCTTGCCCGTCGCTACATATTGCGCCTTGAGCTGCGGTGCTTCCTTCGCCTCGAAATCGGCGCAATGGCCACATGTGTAGCTCAGATACTCAACAACCTTGTTTGGCGCGGCCGGGTTGCCGACGACATGCGCGCCCTTGTCCGTGACGGTGAATGTCGTGAGCCAATTTGTTTTGGTAGGCGCGGCAGAAGATGCGGCAGCCAGCGAGGCAGCCCCGACCAGCGCCAGTCCGAGATATTTGGTGAAGTGCGACATTTGACTTTTATTTTCCATCAAAACAGGCTGACGCATCTGGAATCACTCGCCGCCTTTGGCAAGGCTTTTTGCGAGGCTTTCGAGCACTGCGAACAGCTCTGGGTCGCCGATTTCGCGTAAGGATTCGCCAAGCTCCATCGGGATCGGCTTTAGCGATGGCGGGGCAGCGGGTTGCCTCGCCACCGGCTTGATTACGACACCCTGCCGGACTTTGACCCGCGCAACCGCACCATAGCCGAAAAAGCGGTTCACCCGCTCTATGATTTCCGGAAGCACATGCTGGATCATCGTCGCATGCGCGCCTTCGACGGTAAGTTCGAGCGTGCCGTCGGATTTCTTGCCGACGGGGAAGCGGATGGCCTCTGGCGCAGATACGGCGGCGTAGCGTGCGCCGACGATCTCGTCCCAGCGGCTGACCACTGAACTTTGCACAAAGCCGAAGCGGCGGAACGCGGCGCGGCCGATTTCGGGCATTAGCGCGGACACCGCTTTCGCTTCGCCACCGCGCGGACGCTGATAGGGTTTGGGCACGACCTTTTTGGTCACGCTTTTGCCCGAAGCTACCTTGCCTTTGTCCATCGCCCCGTCCATGCCATTTTCAATGAGCGCCGTCCAACATATAGGCCAGAAAACTGGGGATATCGCGCCTTTGCTGTTAGCGTATTATGAACGACACGCTCGTGATTTGCCTTGGCGGAAATTGCCGGGGCACGGCGTACCCGACCCCTATCATGTCTGGCTTTCGGAGATCATGTTACAGCAGACAACCGTCGCAGCGGTCATGCCTTATTTTCGCAAATTCACCGAGCGCTGGCCTGATTTTGTGGCGCTGGCGGCGGCTGACGAGGCCGATGTCATGGCGGCATGGGCGGGGCTCGGTTATTACGCACGAGCGCGCAATCTTATCAAATGCGCAAAGGCGGTGGTCGCCGATCATGGCGGCCGCCTGCCGGAAAGCGAACATGAGCTGCTAAAGCTGCCGGGAATCGGACCATATACAGCAGCAGCCATTGCGGCGATCGCGTTCGGGCAACGCGCGGTCGTGGTCGATGCCAATGTCGAGCGCGTGGTTGCGCGGATGTTCGCGATTTCGACACCGTTGCCCGCCGCCAAACCTCTGATCCGCGAAGCGACCGATGCGATTACGCCAAAGGCGCGTGCGGGCGATTTTGCGCAGGCGATGATGGACCTCGGTGCGGGGCTTTGCTCGGTAAAAAATCCGTCCTGCATGATCTGTCCGCTTGGCGCGATCTGTGCAGCATTCATTGGCGGTAATCCCGAAGCCTATCCGGTGAAGCCAGCCAAAAAGTCAAAACCGCTGCGCACCGGCACGGCTTACTGGATTAGAAAAGACGGTTGTGTCTGGCTCGTTCGCCGTGCGGACAAGGGTATGCTAGCGGGGATGCGCGCTCTACCCGATGACGGCTGGAACGCGCGCTCCAACGGCGATGGCGTTGCCCCTGCACAGGTAGGTTGGAGTGAAATCGACGCACGGGTGAGCCATGTTTTTACGCATTTTTCGCTCGAACTGAAAATTGCCGTTACGGCATGGCCGGATGGTGATGCAGACCCGGGAGAGGGCGAGTGGTGGCCGGTAAATTCGCTCGACAAGGCAGGGCTGCCGACCTTATTCAACAAGGTAGCAAAAGCAGTGATCGTATCTGGAGAGTGACGATGGAGATGCAGGCAATCGGACAGATGGAGGTTGGACGGCGCGGCTTTTTGGGCTGGAGCGGGGCGCTTGTAGCGACCACAGCGCTGGCACCTTCTCAACTCTGGGCCAAGACCGCTGCCGAGAAATATCCGACGATAAAGGCGCAGTTCGACAGCTATGTGAGTTCGGGCAAGCTGCCGGGGCTGCTTGCTACCATAGGCAAGGGCGAAGCGCCCATCGATGTAATCGCCGTCGGCAATATTGCGCAGGGCAGCAAAACCCCGGTCGATGTCGATACGTTGTGGCGCGTCTATTCGATGACCAAGCCAATCACCGGCATGGCGGCGATGATCCTTGTCGGCGAAGGCAAGCTGAAGCTCGATCAGCCGATTGCCGATTTCATTCCCGAATTCGCCAAGATGACGGTGCTGACCGATCCGGACAATAGCCTGGATGCGGTGCCCGCCAAGAACCAGATCACCGTGCGGCATTTGCTGACTCATACGGCTGGTCTGGGTTATGGCATTATTACTAAGGGGCCGCTGCTGAAGCTTTACAACGAGCAGGGTATCAATCCCGCCGTATTCAGCCGCTTCCCGATCCCAGGTCAGCCGGTTCCCGCGCCGACGCCCGATTTGAAAACCTTTGCCGAGCGCGTTGCCAAGTTGCCGCTCATTGCGGAACCGGGTACCAAATGGAGCTACTCGATTTCGCTCGACCTGCTGGGCCGTGTTGTCGAAGTTGCCAGCGGCATGGGTTTTGAGGCGTTCCTCAAAGCCCGTATTTTTGCGCCGCTGAAGATGACCAGCAGCTACTTTCAGGTTCCGGCTTCGGAAACCAAGCGCTTTGTTACCAACTATGCGCCGGTAAACGGCGTGCTTATCCCTGTCGATATGGCGGAAATGAGCATCTATCTCGACAAGCCCGCTTTTGCCTTTGGCGGCGCCGGCCTTGTCTGCTCGGCCAAGGATTATGACCGCTTCCTGCACATGATCCAGAACGGCGGCGAACTCGACGGTGCCCGGATCATGTCGGCGGAAACGGTGGCGCTTGCTACCTCCAACCTGCTTCCTACGGGTGTAAAGACCGAAGGCACTTTCATCGCAGGCGCGGGTAACGGCGCGGGGGGACGGGTGGGCCTCGGCGCGTTTGAAGGTACGTTCGGCTGGGGCGGTGCGGCTGGCACTGTCGGCTTTGTCGATACCAAACGCAAGCTGCGCGCGGTCTGCATGGCGCAATATGTGCCGAGCGACGTCTATCCCTTCCACGGCGAGTTCGCGAAATGGGTGATGAAGGATGTCGGCATTCCGGCCTGACCGATGATTGCCACCGGTTTCACAGGATCGCCGCTCGACCGCGCTGATCGCGTCCGTAATGATCCGGAGGCTTATGGCGCGCTACTCGGTGACTGGCGGGCACGGATATTGGGGCTGGACGGCCTGGATCCGATGCTGGCGTCCGAAGGCGGGCTGGTCTGGCAGTCGATCGCTGAACTCAGTGGCTCGGAAGAATTGATCCTGTTGGGGCTGGCCGAAGGCAAGCCGCATTTCGTACCGCTGGTGGAAGCAGAGGGCGGTATGTTCCGTTCGCCTGCAATGTGGCGCGCGCTGACTTTGCTCCCCGCCGAGGATGCCGCGATTTACGGCACCGCGCGCAGCCTGATAGAATGGCATAATGCACACCGCTTCTGCGGCAAATGCGGGCACGAGACCGCGATGTTTCGCGCAGGCTGGGGCCGCAAATGCGGCAATTGCGGAAAGGAACATTTTCCGCGGACCGATCCCGTCGTGATCATGCTCGCCGAATATGAAGGCAAGGCATTGATCGGTCGGCAATCGCGTTTCCCGCCCGGCAATTATTCGGCGCTGGCCGGCTTTCTCGAACCCGGCGAAAGCATCGAAGAAGCCGTGCGTCGGGAAATCCATGAGGAAGCGGGTGTGAATTGCGGTGCGGTGCGTTATGTCACCAGCCAGCCATGGCCGTTCGGCGGCGCGCAGTTGATGATCGCCTGCATTGCCGATGCCGATGGCGATGAAATCACGCTCGACACCACCGAGCTGGAAGATGCCCGCTGGGTTAGCAAGGATGAAGCCCGCGCGGCGCTCGATAATGCGCCCGACAAGAGCTTCAACGCGCCGCCGCCTTTTGCCATTGCGCATACGTTACTCAGAGCATGGGTGAGCGAATGACCGCGCTTCCGTTGCGCATCGACATCGTCTCCGACGTCGTCTGTCCGTGGTGCATCATCGGCTACAAGCAGGTCGAAACGGCATTGGCGATACTCGAACAACCCGTCGCCGCAGAATTTTGGTGGCATCCGTTCGAGCTCAATCCGAACATGGTGCCCGAAGGCGAGGACATAGCCGAGCATATTGCCCGCAAATATGGCAGCACCCCCGAGCAGAGCCGAGCCAACCGTCAGCGATTGGCAGATATCGGCGAAGGCGTCGGTTTTAGCTTCAATTATGGTGACGGGATGCGCATCTACAACACGTTCAAGGCGCACAAGCTGCTGACGATTTTCGGTAGCGAACGGGGCTGGCAGGCGCAGACCGGGCTAAAGCTGGCGCTGTTCAAGGCCTATTTTCAGGACCGCCGTGACGTCAGCGACGAGGCGGTGTTGATCGAAATCGCCGAAACGCAAGGGATGAACCGCGAGGCGGCGGCGGCGTGGCTGGCCGATGATGCTTTGACCCAGACCGTCCGTTCGGAACAGGCCTATTGGCTAGACCAGAATATCACGGGCGTTCCCGCCGTCATATTCGACCAGAAATTCATGGTGCCCGGCGCGCAGAGCGCCGAAACCTTCGCTGATGTGATCGCCAAGGTGTTGCGCAAACGAGACGCGGCCTAAACCAGCCCCATCTTCATCAACTCGCCGAGCATTTTGGGCGACATTTCGTCACGCCCGTCGGCCTCGCTACTGTCGAGATCCGGCGGGGCATTGGCCTCTTCAAGATAGCGCCAGCCCTGATGCGCGCGTTTGGGGATAGAGCGGACCAGGATGAGGCGTGGTTCGATGCGAATCCAGTGCCGTCCTTCGCCATTTTCCATAAAGCCGATAATCGGGCTTCGGCCGACAAGCGCATGGCCGTGAATCCAGAAGAGCGAGCCGCCGGTCATTTCAGACAACCGTTTGGGCAGATAGCGCGTGGTTAGCCTCGCCTCGCCCGCGTAAGATTCGAGGCGACGCCGCAGGTCGGCAACGCTTTCGGCCCCAAAGGCGATCTTGGTCATGTTGAGCGGCATGACTATGATTTGGGGGCTGCAGGCCTAGCCGGCAAGTCCGCTTGCGACCGCCAGCCCGAGGAAAATCAGGAAGCCCATTGAATCGGTGATCATGGTTACGAAAATCGAGCTGGACACTGCCGGGTCCTGGTCGAGCCTGTCGAGGATGACGGGGATCGCCACACCCGATAGTCCGGCCAGCGTGATATTGCACAGGATTGCAGCTGCAATGACGCCGCCAAGCGTCCAGTTGCCGAACACCAGCCCCGCACCGAGTCCCGCAATTACGGCTATCGTGCCGCCGATAAGCAGCGCCACCCTGATTTCGCGCCAGATCGAGCGCACGGTGTTCGACTGCGTCAACTGGTTGGTCGCCAGCGCGCGCACGGTCACTGCGAGCGTTTGCGTGCCTGCGTTGCCGCCGATGGAGGCGACAATCGGCATCAACACTGCCAGCGCAACCATCGTTTCGATAGCTGCCCCGAACTGGTAAATGATAAAGCTGGCAACCATCGCCGTGCCAAGGTTTGCAATCAGCCAGCGAACGCGCGCCTTGTAGCTGTCGGAAATCGGCTCGTTGATGTCGCCTTCGCCGGCGCCCGACAATTGCAGGAAATCCTCGTCGGCCTCTTCCTGGATGATGTGAACGATATCGTCGGCGGTGATAACGCCCACCAGCCGACCGCTGCCATCGACCACGGCGGCAGAAATCAACGCATATTTCTGGAAGCGCAGTGCGACCTCTTCCTGGTCCATATCGACCGGGATTAGTGTTTGCTCATGCTTCATGATCTCACTGACCGGTACCTTGCGCTGGCTGCGCATGATCCAGCTCAGTTTGCAGGTGCCGACCGGCCTATGTTGCGGATCGACAACAAAAACTTCCCAAAATTCGGTGGTCAGGTCGGGATTGTCGCGCAAATAATCGATGAGCTGGCCGACAGTCATATGCTCGGGCACCGCGACCAGTTCGCGCTGCATGATGCGGCCTGCGGATTCCTCGGGATAGGAAAGCGCGTCCTCTATAACCGCGCGGTCTTCGGGGTCGAGCTCGGCAAGGACTGCCCGCTGGTCGTCCTCCTCCATATCCTCGATGATCGCAACCGCATCGTCGGTATCGAGCTGCCCTGCAAGATCTGCAACCTGCGCGGCGGGCAGGGCGTCGATAATATCCTCGCGGACATAATCGTTGATTTCGGCGAGCACTTCGGCGCTGAGATAGTCTCCCAAGGCAACCGCCAGTGCGCCGCGGTCTTCGGACGGCGTCTGTTCGAGAAGATCGGCAATATCGGCTTCGTGAAGGCGGTCGACCAGCCGCTGGACTTCGGTCGTGTCCCCTTGTTCGACCGCTTCCAATACCCGGTCCACAAAGTCGCGGGTCAGAATATTGTCCTCGTCGAGTGTTTCGACGATTTCCATATCGCTTTCAGCTTGAGGGACGGCATTTTCGCTGATCATGGGCGGCCTCCCCGTTGGCTGATATGGCTGGTTCGCGCCACTCCTAGCCCCCGCACTTCAAAAAGCAATGATTTTGGGTTTGCATATCGTGGCGCTTGACCTAGGGCATCTGCCAATCTTCATATCCACCCAAAGGACTACAGAAAATGGCCGACGAAACCCTCACTCTCAGCCTCGACAGCGGCGATGTTGTCATCAAGCTGCGCCCCGACCTTGCGCCCAATCATGTCGAGCGGATCAAGGAACTGGCGAACGAGGGTTTTTACGACGGCGTCAAGTTTCACCGGGTGATTCCGGGCTTCATGGCGCAAGGTGGTTGCCCCAACGGCACCGGCATGGGTGGATCGTCCAAGCCGAACCTGATCCAAGAATTCAACGCCGAACCGCATGTGCGCGGCGTGTGCTCGATGGCGCGGACCAACGATCCCAACACCGCCAACAGCCAGTTTTTCATCGTGTTCGACGATGCGACTTTCCTCGACAGGCAGTATACCGTCTGGGGACAGGTGATCAGCGGCATGGAACATGTCGACGCTCTGCCCAAGGGCGAGCCGCCAGCAAATCCGGGCGTCATCAAGAAGGCAACTGTGGGCTGACGCAAAGGCAGCTGCCATAAAGCGACAAAAGCTACGGACAACGGGATTCTCACTGTCTCCTTTGTCGCTTTAACGCACGTGCTTCGCCCGTCGGATTTCAGGCAATATCGACAAGTTCAAAGAGCGTCGCAGGCCCAAAGCCAGCAAGCGACGCTCTCAAATCAAATCCTATTTTTCAAGCGATTATTCCGCAGGCTCTTCCGGCTCACCCTGCGGCGGTTCGGGTGGGCGCATAGCGGCCATAGCAGTTTTCAGCTCGTCGGGCGAAATCTTGCCGTCCTTGTCGCCGTCGACATGGTCGAAATGCTGCGCCATCGGGCCCTTGGCTTCGTCCTTGGCGATAAAGCCGTCCTTGTTCGCATCCATGAAAGCGAAAATCTGCTCCGGGCTGGGCATGCCACCGCCACGCGGCATCGGGGGCGGGGTGTCGTCCTGCGCAATGGCGGCGGATGTGAACGTAAGGGCGGCGATAACGGTCAGTAGCTTCGACATGAAAACTCCTCGGATGGATTGTTGGTCGCAAATGCTCAGCCAAGGCTGAACGTGCCCTTTACCGCCGTGAAGCATTTGCCGGATAGCCATGCGCGGTCGCCTTCGAGGCGGCATCCGACATGCCCGCCGCGCATGCTCGCCTGATAGGCAGAGAAGCTGTCGCGGCCCAGGCGTTTTGCCCAATAAGGCGTGAGCACCGCATGGGCGCTACCGGTGACGCTGTCTTCATCCACCCCGCCGCCGGGGACGAAAACGCGGCTGACGACGTCGGCCCCGCTGTGGTGGCCTATCCCGGGTGCAGTGCAGATGAACTGTTCGTTGCCCAGTGCCGCCAGCGCCTTCATATCGGGCTTGAGTGCCAGCACTGCATCGGAATTTTCGAAGAGCAGGACATTGTAGCGTCCGGGGTGGAATTGCCGCTCAACCGGTTCGCCGCCCAGCAGGTCGGTCCAGTCTGCTCGCGTCACCGGTTCGGGCGGATATGCTGGGAGAGCAAGGCGATAGCCATCGCCATCTCGCCAAACCTCAAGCACACCAGCCTTGCGCGTCAGGAACGTCACATGATCGCGCTCTGGCTGCTGGCTCAGGATGACATGCCCGCTGGCAAGTGTTGCGTGGCCGCAAAGAGCTATTTCGACAGTTGGCGTGAACCAGCGCAGCTCATAGTCGGCCTGACCACTCGCGTCCGGCAGATAGAAAGCGGTTTCGGCAAAGTTATTTTCCTCGCCTATGGCTTGCAACACCGCGTCGTCGAGCCACGCATCTAGAGGCATCACTGCGGCCTGATTGCCGGTAAAGGGCCTGTCGGCGAATGCATCGACATGATAATAGGGAAGGGCGGTCATGGTTTTTCGTGCTCGCGATGATGGTCATGCGTATGGTCGTTGGGCTCGGGATGGATCAGCACCTCGACGCCGGGGAACTCGCGGGCCAAGTCGGCTTCGACCTCGTCCATGATGGCGTGAACTTCGCCCAATGTCTTGTTCGGATCGAACCAGACGTGGAACTGGACGAAATCATGCATTCCGCTCGAACGGGTGCGGACGTCGTGAATGGTGTTCATTTCGGGATGGCGATTGGCGACAGCAAGGAAGCGTTCGCGCTTTTCCTCGGGCCACTCGCGGTCGAGCAATTGTGCCAGCGCCAATTTTGCCGATTGCGATGCGCCGAAGAGCAGCCAGAAGGCGATGCCGATGCCGAATATCGGGTCGGCGCCCCGCAATCCGCCGAAGACTTCCAGCGCAATTGCGGTGATGACTGCGATATTGAGCAACAGGTCGCTCTGGTAATGGACATGGTCGGCGTGGATGGCGACCGAGCCGGTCTTTTTCACTACCTGTCGCTGGTATGCGAGCAATGCCAGCGTCGCAACGATGGAAATGAGCGAGACGCCTATGCCATATTCGGGGTGTGCTGTGGTTTCCCCGCTGCCCAGTCGTTCGACGGCGCGCCAGCCAATAAGGCTTGCCGAGACGAATATCAGAATAACCTGCATCAGCGCAGAAAGTGCCTCCGCCTTGCCATGGCCGAAACGGTGGTGATCGTCGGCCGGGCGTGCGGCATATCGGACGCTGAAAAGCGTGAGGAGGGACGCGAGGACGTCGAACGCTGTGTCGGCCAGCGAGCCGAGCAGCGCTACCGAGCCGGTTTCCGCCGCCGCATAGATTTTGAGCGCGAGTAGGAACAGCGCCATGCCGACGCTGGCGATAGCGGCCTTTGCAGTCAGGCTGCCATGTGCCTCATGGTGGTGATTATGGCCTAAGCTCACGGATAGAGCATCCCGCTGGTCCAGCCTTCGCCATCGCGCTCGTAGAGCCAGCGTTCGTGCAGGCGGAATTCGCGGTCTTGCCAGAATTCGATGCGCGCAGGGGTCACCAGCCAGCCCGACCAGTGCGGTGGGCGGGGGACGTCCTGCCCTTCGAACTTCGCTTCCATCTCGGCAAAGCGCGCTTCGAATGTCGCCCGGTCGGCCAGCGGACGCGACTGGTCCGATGCCCATGCCCCCAGCTGTGAATTGCGCGAGCGGGTGGCGAAATAGGCGTCGGCAGTGGCGTCATCGACGGGATTGGCTTCGCCTTCGATACGGATCTGTCGTCGCAGCGATTTCCAGTGGAAGAGCAAGGCGACCAAGGCATTTTCGCTCAATTGGACTGCTTTGTCGCTCTCGTAATTGGTGTAGAAAGTGAAGCCGCCGACGTCGCGGCCATGTCCTTTCAGCAGCACCATCCGCACCGACGGTTGACCGTTGGCACCGGCTGTTGCCAGCGCCATTGCGTTGGGATCATTAGGTTCGCTCGCTTGCGCTTGCGCAAACCACTCGTCGAACAGCTCAAAAGGATCGGGTCTTTCCATCGCGTCGCGATAGGCTAGACTGGCTTTGGAGAAAAGAGGGAAGGGGGCCGATATGCCTTGGGAAGCGATTTTCAACTTTGCGTATCTTTACGCGATGGTCTGCTGGCTGCTGCTCGCATTTGCACCGAAGCGTGAAAATTTCATCACGCCCTTATTCTACGCCGGCGCCGGTCTGCTGGCTGCGGCCTATTCCATTCTGATCGTCGGGCTGGTTGGCGGCATGTTTGACGGGGGGACGGGTGGAGACGGAGCTATGCCCGACCTCACGAAACTTTCAGGCGTGCAGGCGCTGTTCGATTCACAGGGCGGTGCGACCATCGGCTGGATTCACTATCTCGCCTTCGACCTGTTTGTCGGCATTTGGGCAGCGCGCAATGCCGACAAGCGCGGGATTAGCCGGATATTACAAGTGCCTGCGCTGTTCTTCATCCTTATGGCTGGTCCGCTCGGGCTTACTTTCTATTTGATATTGCGTCATTTTGTTGGCCAGACGCCCGAAAATTCGTCAGTGCCGAGTTGACTTGACGGGCGGCAATTCCGATTTAGAGCCTTAACAGAGTAATACAGGGAAAAGAATGGCCGATCCTTATTCCATTTTGGGCGTTTCGAAGGGCGCGGATGCGAAGGCGATCAAGAGCGCCTATCGCAAACTCGCCAAGGAACTGCATCCCGACAAGAACAAGGACAACCCCAAGGCTGCCGAGCGTTTCAGCGATGTGACGCGCGCTTATGACCTGTTGTCTGACGCACAGAAACGCGCGCAATATGACAGAGGAGAAATCGACGAGAACGGCCAGCCACGCTTTGCCGGTGGCAATCCCTTTGGCGGGGGCAGCTACAGCAGCGGCGGGCCTGGTGGCGCAAATTTCGAATTCGGCAGCGGTGGTATCGATCTGGGTGATATTTTCGACGGTCTTTTCGGTGGCGGAGGCGGTGCGCGTCCTGGTGCCGGGCCACGACCGCAGCAAGCGCCTCCACCCAAGGGCGCGAACATCGCTTACGAACATCTGGTGTCGTTCACCGACGCCGCCACGCTTGCTCCACAGCGCATAACCTTGCGCGACGGCAAGACGGTCGAGTTCAAATTGCCCAAGGGTGTGGTCGCGGGTCAGCAGATCCGCATTCCCGGCAAGGGCCAGCCCGGCCCCGGCGGCAATGGCGATGCCATGGTCACACTGAAGATCGGCAAGCACCCGCATTTGGTTCGCGACGGCGACAACATCCGTATCGACCTGCCGATTTCGCTGAAAGAGGCGGTTGCGGGCGGCAAGGTCAAGGTGCCGACGGTTGACGGCCCTGTCATGCTGACTGTGCCGCCCAAGACCAATTCGGGCGCGACGCTGCGCATCAAAGGTCGTGGTTTCCCGGGCAAAAGTGGCGAGCGTGGCGACCAATTGGTGACGTTGATGATCCATCTGCCGATGGACGATGCCCGTCTCGCAGAATTTGTTGCCGGTTTGGACGAGGCGCGAAACCCGCGCGAGGCTTTGAACGTTTAGGCTGGATGACCGACAGCAAAACCGTAACGAAAGACGAGGTTGCAGAAGAAATCCGCCTCGACGTCGAGCATGAGGTCGAGGATCGTTACAAGGCCAAGGGCCAATCACCGCATTCGCCCGAGGCACGCGCCGAAATCGCCGAAAAAACGGTCGAGCGGCAAAAGCGCGAAGGCGTTTTTCGCCGTTCCTACGCGCTGGTCGCGCCCGGCACGCGGTCCTTCGACGTCATCAAGCGGGTTGCAGTGGGCACTTACACCGATGGTTTCATCCATGCGGGCAATCTCGCCTATCTGTCGCTGATTGCGCTCTTTCCATTTTTTATCACCGCCACCGCCATCCTCGGCACGATTGGCGAACCACAAGACCGCGTAAGGGCGATTGCTGCTATCCTGTCGACCATGCCGCCCAATGTCGCCGAAACCTTGCGCGCACCGCTCGGTGAGGTGGTGACTGCCCGGACCGGCTGGTTGCTCTGGCTTGGTGCGGGGGTCGGGCTGTGGACTGTTGGAAGCCTTATCGAGACAATGCGCGACATATTGCGCCGCGCCTATGGAACGACCTTCAGCGCAAGCTTCTGGCAGTACCGGCTCCATTCGATCGGCCTGATCGTCGGCGCGGTGGTAGTGCTGCTCGTGTCGTTCAGCGCGCAGGTGTTACTCACCGGTGCGGAAGAATTTGTAGAGCGTGTGCTGCCCGCCCAGTTCGACGCATTCAGCCAGATCGCCTTCACCCGGGGTCTTTCTGCCGTAGGTTTGTTCGCTGCGCTTTACATGCTTTTCTACACGCTGACGCCGTCCAAATATCGAAAAAATGGTTGTCCCAAATGGCCCGGAGCGCTGTTTGTGACATTGTGGTGGGTGGCAGTGACGCTGGCGCTGCCGCCCTTACTCAGCTCTATGCTCAGCTACGATGCGACCTATGGCAGCCTTGCGGGCGTCATGGTCGCGCTGTTTTTCTTCTACCTGATCGGCCTCGGCGTGGTAGTCGGTGCCGAACTGAATGCGGCTTTGGTCGAGGCGGGGTTGGAAAATGCCGCGCATGACGATATCGGCCAATCCGACGACCGCGCAAGAAAGGAAAATTGATGACGGGATTGATGGCTGGCAAGCGCGGGCTGATTATGGGCCTTGCCAACGACAAGTCGCTTGCCTGGGGTATCGCGCAAAGGCTGAAGTCCGAAGGCGCGGAACTGGCGTTCAGCTATCAGGGCGAAGTAATGGAAAAGCGTGTCCGCCCGCTGGCAGAATCACTCGGTTGCGATTTCCTGATCGATTGCGACGTTGCCGATATGGCCAATCTCGACCGCGCGTTCGAAACATTGGCGGCGAAATGGCCGACGATCGATTTCGTTGTTCACGCAATTGGCTTCACCAACAAGGAAGCGTTGCGCGGCAAATATTTCGACGTGACGCTCGACGATTTTCTGATGACGATGAATATCAGCGTGTACAGCTTCACCGCCGTTGCCAAGCGTGCGGCGTCGATGATGCGTGAAGGCGGTTCGATGCTGACACTCAGTTATTATGGCGCGGAGAAGGTCGTGCCGCATTACAATGTCATGGGCGTGGCAAAGGCAGCGCTGGAAACTTCGGTCAAATATCTCGCCAACGACGTCGGCCCGGACGGTATCCGCGTGAATGCGATCTCGGCCGGTCCGATAAAGACGCTTGCCGCGTCGGGCATCGGCGATTTCCGTTATATCTTGAAATGGAACGAGTATAATTCGCCGCTTCGTCGTAATGTCACCATCGACGATGTCGGCGCATCGGCGCTTTACTTCCTGTCCGACCTGTCGGCGGGAGTTACCGGCGAGACCCACCATGTCGATGCGGGCTATCACACCGTCGGCATGAAGCAGGAGGATGCTCCTGATATTGCGCTGGCGTGATGCTGGAGGGGCATAGCAACGAGCTGGTTCTGCTGCTCGTGGGTTGTGCCTTACTCGTCGGCGTGCACGGCTATTGGCATGCCCGACATTATTGGGAGGGCTTGCCACCGATCCTGGATGCGTTTGTCTCGATGGCTGGCTTCGCAGCGGTAATCGGAGCATTCGTCTGGGCCGGGAGGCTAGGTGGTCAATATGGTCATCCCCATGCTGCGCGCGTATTGGGAGTGGCGGTGACGCTGATCTTGTTCCGGGCTGTCAGGACCTGGATCGGCAAGGAACAGGTCAAATATCGCAAAGTGCAGGTGCGCGAAACGAACGGCGGGGAATGAAATGAGCTTTAACAGTTTCGGCCGTGTTTTTCGCTTTTCGACCTGGGGGGAGAGTCACGGCCCTGCGCTCGGTGCGGTTGTCGATGGCTGTCCTCCCGGCATCGCGCTGAGTGAGGCGGATATCCAGCCGTTCCTCGACCGCCGCCGTCCGGGGACTTCGCGCTTCACCACGCAGCGGCAGGAACCCGATGCGGTGAAGATTCTCTCGGGCGTATTCGAGGGGCGCACCACCGGCACGCCGATTTCGCTGATTATCGAGAATGTCGACCAGCGTTCGAAAGATTATTCGGAGGTCGCGAAGGCCTACCGTCCCGGCCATGCCGATTACAGCTACGACGCCAAATACGGCTTTCGTGACTATCGCGGCGGGGGGCGGTCGAGTGCGCGCGAGACGGCGGCGCGGGTCGCGGCGGGCGCGGTGGCGCGGGCGGTGATTCCGGATGTCGAGATATTGGCTTATGTTGTCGAAATCGGCGGCGATGCCATCGACCGCGATAATTTCGAGGTGGCACAGATCGGGAAAAATCCGTTCTGGTGCCCCGACGAGGCGGCGGCGGGGCGGTGGGAGAAATTGGTCGACGAGGCGAGGCTGGCCGGGTCGTCGCTGGGCGCCGTGATCGAGTGCGTTGCGACCGGCGTGCCGCCCGGCTGGGGCGCGCCGCTTTATGCCAAGCTCGACAGCGAACTCGCCTCGGCGATGATGAGCATCAATGCTGTGAAGGGCGTCGAAATTGGCGCAGGCTTTGCCGCAGCGCGGCTGCGCGGCGAGGAAAATGCCGACCGGATGCGGCCTTCCGCCGAGGGGTCGAATCATCCCGAATTCCTCGCGAACAATTCAGGCGGTGTCGCAGGGGGGATTTCGACCGGGCAGCCAGTGGTGGTCCGTGTTGCCTTCAAGCCGACATCCTCCATCCTGACACCCGTTGAGACGATCACTCGCGATGGCGAGGCGACCGATATCGTAACAAAAGGCCGCCACGACCCTTGCGTCGGCATCAGGGGCACGCCGGTGGTGGAGGCGATGATGGCACTGGTGCTGGCGGATCAGAAGCTGCTGCATCGGGCGCAATGCGGGTAGGAGGTTGCGATGCCCAAAATCGACATCGACGCCATTCCGCAAAGTAATGCCACCGGTTATCCCGCACCATTTGACGACGCTGTTCAAGGCCGCTGGTGGCGCAGGCTTGCGCCAGTCGGCGGCCTCACATTGATGGGTGCAAGCCATGTCATGCTCAAACCCGGCGCTTCGTCATCGCAAAGGCACTGGCATGATGGCGAAGACGAACTTGTGGTCATGCTTGCCGGTGAGGCGGTGCTGATCGAGGACAGCGGCGAAACTATCATGCGTCCGGGCGATGTTGCCGCATGGCCGGCGGGAGTGCAGAACGGCCATCAGCTCGTCAACCGATCGACCGAAGACTGCGTTTTCATCGCGATCAGCGCGGGCGACAGGGACAGCGGTGGCGCTTATTCCGATATCGACATGACGTTCGGGGCCGACGGCTATTTCCACAAGGACGGCACGCCTTATCCAACCGAACGGATCAGGTAACCGGATTGTCGTCTTTGACGATTTCCGCAATGACCTCGGCTAGATCGGCTTGCCGGAACGGCTTGGTCAGACGCGGCAGATAGGCAGGAACGCCGCCCGTTTCGGCATAGCCCGATACCACCAATATAGGAAGCTGCGGCTGGCGGTCGAGAACGGCGTGCGCAAGATCGACGCCGTTCATTCCCGGCATCAGGTAGTCGGTCACGAGCATGTCGAATGGTCGGCCGGCATCGAATATCCGCAGCGCTTCTTCGCCCGTTGCTGCCTCAACAACATCGTAGCCGAGCTCTACAAGCATATCTGCGGTGCTGGCGCGAACGAGCATCTCGTCATCCACCAAAAGGACGGTGCCCGCCCTTGTTTCGATTGGGAATGAATCCGGTCCCGGTGTTTCGGCTTCGATTTCCTCATCGCTAGCGGGCAACCATAGTTCGACGTTGGTGCCGACGCCGACAGCGCTCGATATGGTCAGCATTCCGCCGAGTTGCGAGGCCAACCCATGCGCCATCGACAGTCCGAGCCCGGTGCCCTTGCCGACACCTTTGGTCGAGAAAAACGGCTCGATTGCACGCTGGGCGGTGGCTTCGTCCATACCGCAACCGGTATCGGCAACCGAAATCCGGACATAGCGGCCCGGCGCCAGCCTCGTATTTTCGCCCTTCGCAAGTTTTTCGGATGTCGCAGACAGCGTCAGCCTGCCGCCATCGGGCATAGCGTCGCGCGCGTTGACGCTCAGGTTGAGAATGGCCATTTCGAGCTGGTTCGGGTCGGCGATAGCAGGTGCGACATCGTCATCAACCGCTACCGACACCTTGATTCCGGGCCCGCAAGTGCTGGCAACAAGATCGGCCATGCCGTAGATCAACTGGCGAATATCGACCGCAACCGTTTTCAACGGCTGACGTCGCGCAAAGGCCAGCAATCGCTGCACCAATAGTTTGGCCCGCTCGGCCGATTGCAACGCGCCCTCGATCAGTCGCTGTTCGCGTTCGTCACCGATGCCCCGGCGATGCAGGAGGTCGAGACTGCCCATGATCGGCGTGAGAAGATTGTTGAAATCGTGCGCCACGCCGCCGGTCAATTGCCCCATCGCTTCCAGCTTTTGCGACTGGCGCAAAGCCTCTTGCGCCTGTTCGAGTTCGGCGGTGCGCATTGCGACACGTTCTTCGAGCGTCTCGTTCAACTCGCGCAACGCCTGTTCGGCGGCATTGCGTGCCGTGTCGTCGCGAATGGTCAGCACCGCACCGATGGTCTCGCCGTCCGGACCGTGGACCGGCTGCGCATTGCCGATGGCAACGACCTCGCTGCCATCAGGGCGATGGATCCGCCATCGCGCGTCGCGGATGGTCTCGCGTTGTAAAACGGCGCGTGCCAGCGGAAGCTCTTCCGATGGATAGACCGATCCGTCCTCGCGAAACAGGCGGTAGGTGTCCGAATAATCCGATGGCTCGACATCGAGTTTTGCAACACCGTGTAAATGGGTCGCCGCGTCATTGACAAAGGTTATCCGTCCGTCGGCATCGGTAACAATGACGCCTTCCGCCAATTGCCCCAATATCGCCGCCTGTTGCGCAGCGTCGGTTTCAGCGCGAACACGGGCTGCATCGAGCAATCGCTGATTACGACTCTGTTCGGTGACATCGCGACCGATGGCGTGCAGGCCGGAAGGCTGTCCGTCTGGATCGCGGATAAGGCGGGAATTGATTTCCCATGTCATGCGCTCCCCTTGTCGGTTGAAAACCTCGACCTCATATCGGGTAGCGTCGCCTTTGCCCGCCAGCTTGGCCGCGAGCATCGCTTTATTGTGCTCCCATGTTTCGGGCGGGGTAAAATCGGATATGCGATGGCCGATCAGCTCGTCGGGTGTGCGCTCCAGCGCTCTGGCGACCGCCGGATTGCACGAGATAACACGCATTTCCAGATCGGTGGTGAAGATGAAGTCGTTGGCGTTTTCAAACTGTTCACGGAACCGGTGCTCGCTTTCGCGCAGAATGGCTTCGGTTTCTCTTGCTTCGGTAACATCATGCGCAACGCCGATGAAACCTATATGCGCGCCATCGGGTCCCCATCGCGGTTGCGATTCCGATCGAAGCCATCTCCATACGCCATCGCCGCCCTTGTACCTGGCCTCGAGTACGAATGGTTGGAGAGATGCCTCGCCCGCAATGGATTCAGCGACAATGCGGTCGTGGTCATCTGGATGCAGTATCGACCTCCAGTCGAATTTAAGCGCCGCGTCGTAATCCACCTTGAGGAAATCGAGATAGGCGGCGTTGACGAAACTGCGTGTACGGTCAAGCTGGGTAACCCACATTGGCACAGGTGCGGAGTTGGCGATTTGCTGGAACCGGTTTTCGCTTTCGCTAAGCGCCGCAGTCGTGAGCACGGACTGCGTGGTTTCATGACACAGAACAAGCACCCCGCCGACGCCGTTCGCAGAATTTTTATCGCCAATCGGGCTGTAGCTATATGTCCAGTAAATATCTTCGAACTTGCCGTTGCGCGTGGTGGGGATAAGCTGGTTTTCGTGCCAGGTCGCACCTTTTCCGGCCATGACTTGGTCTATCTGGGGCCCGATGACATCCCAAATCTCTGCCCAGACCTCTCTGCCGGGCTGCCCGAGCGAGCCGGGATGCCGTTCCGAGCCGATAGAGGGTCGGTAGGCGTCATTATACATGCAGATGCTGTGTTCACCCCAGAATATATACATGGGATGATTGGTATTGAGCATGAGCTGGACCGCGGTCCGAAGCGGCACTGGCCAGTTTTGCGGTGGTCCAATCGGCGTGGACGACCAATCATGGTTCCGCATCAACGCGCCCATCTCGCCACCGCCGCCCATGAACGAAATTTCATCGGATGTGTGTAGTGGGATCGTTTCGCCAGATACCATTTCCACTTGCGTCCCCCTCAAGCAACCGGTGCGGCTACTTAGCTCTACGAGCTAAACGCGCAAATGCGTAAAGGGTTCCGTCAAGTCGTGGCTGCGTCCTCGATCCGCTTGATCGTCCAGCTTTCTTCAGCGGCGGCGGCGTACCACGCTTCCATCCACGGATGCGCCATCATCGTTTCGACATAGGACGCTGCAAAGCCGGGCAGGGTGAAGCCGTAGGTCATAAATCGTGTCACTACAGGCGCGAACATGATGTCCGCCGCGCTGAAGGTACCAAACAGATAAGGCCCTTCCTTGCCGAACCGCGAGCGCGCCTCGGCCCAGGTCTGCAATATGCGGACGGCGTCGTCGCGGGTTTCTTCGGACACTTTCACATTGGCGAAAGTCTTGCGGATATTCATCGGGCATTCGCGCCGCAGGGCGATGTAGCTGCAGTGCATTTCCGCCGCCATTGAACGTGCCATGCCGCGCGCGGCTTCGTCCTTGGGCCAGTAACGGTCGCGCCCGACCTTGTCGGACAGATATTCGATGATGGCGAGGCTATCCCACACTACCGCGTCGCCATCCCAAAGGATTGGTACCTTGCCCGACGAGGGTGCAAGATCTTCCTCGCGCTTCCGCTCATCCCAGCCTTCGTCGAACAGCGGCACAGTCATTTCATCGAAAGCTAGGCCCGATTGCTTGGCGGCAAGCCAGCCACGCATCGACCAGCTCGAATAGGCTTTGTTGCCGATGATAAGTTTCATGGTCATGAAGCGACCGCTTCTAGCACTGCGTTGCGCAATTCTTCAATCCCGCCGCGTTTTTCCGCCGATGTCACCGATAAATCCGGATAAGCGGCGACGTGCTTGCGCAGCTTCACAAGCGTATCAGCCTCGACCGCTTCGCGTTCCGTCGCCTTGATCTTGTCAGTCTTGGTCAGCACGATGCGGTAGCTGATCGCAGCGTTGTCGAGCATCTTCATGATGTCGTGATCGACTTCCTTGATGCCGTGGCGGCTGTCGATCAGGACGAATACGCGCTTCAGCACGGCGCGTCCGCGCAGATAGTCGTTGATCAGGTAACGCCATTGCTGGACGGTTTTAAGCGGTGCCTTGGCATAGCCATAGCCCGGCATATCGACGATGCGGAACAGCGCCGGGTCGCCGACATCGAAGAAGTTCAGTTCCTGAGTCCGCCCCGGCGTATTCGACGCGCGCGCCATGTCCTTGCGGTTGACCAGCGCGTTGATCAGGCTCGACTTGCCAACGTTGGAGCGGCCCGCGAACGCAATTTCGGGCACCGTCGGGTCGGGCAGGAATTCAAGCTTGGGCGCGGATTTCAGGAAGGTGACCGGGCCGGAGAAGATTTTGTTATGGTCCACTCCGGTCAGGCCTTGGCGGCCTTCTCCCGCGCTTTTTCCTCGGCTTCCTTCGCCATCTGCTCCTTCAGGATCGGGTGGCGCGAATAGAGCCATTTCTGCTGCAATATCGAGATGATGTTCGACATCACCCAGTAAAGCTGAAGGCCCGCCGCGAACGGTGCCATGATGAACATCAGGAACCACGGCATCACCGCGAATACCTGTTTCTGCACCTCGTCCATCGGCTGCGGATTGAGCTTTTGCATCAGCCACATCGTTACGCCGAGCAGGATCGGCAGCACGCCGATGGCAAGGAATGCGGGCAGGGTAATGCCCGTGCCGAGCAGATCGAACAGAAGTTGCGCCGACGGATCGGGAACTGAAAGGTCCTTGAGCCACAGCACGAATGGTTGGTGCCGCATTTCGACAGTCAACATCAAGATCTTGTAGAGCGCGAAGAAGATCGGAATCTGCAACAGGATCGGCAGGCAGCCCGCGAGCGGGTTGACCTTTTCGTCGTTGTACAGCTTCATCATTTCCTGCTGCATCCGCGGCTTGTCGTCTTTCCACCGCTCCTGCACCGCCTTCATCTTGGGCTGGACCGCGCGCATCTGAGCCATCGAGGCGAACTGCTTCTGGGCGACCGGATACATGAACAGGCGGACGATGATGGTGAGGCCGATAATGGCGACGCCGAAATTGCCGAACACACCGAACAGCCAGAGGAGTATCCATAGGAAGGGTATGGCGATGAACCAGAACCAACCCCAGTCGATCGAATAATCGAGATAGGGAATACCGAGCTTGTCGGTGTAAGCGCGCAACTCCTCGAATTCTTTCGCACCGGCAAACAATCTGGAGGTTTGGGCCGTCGATTGGCCAGCCGCTACGGCCGTCAGTTTCGTATTGCTTATCTGTGCCCAATTATAGTCATCCGCCGATTTGAAGGCGGCATTGACCGGCACTTTCTGGTCCGGAATCAGTGCGGCCAGCCAGTATTTGTCGGTCATGCCGTTCCAGCCGCCAGTGGTAGCGAACGAAACCTTGCCGTCGGTTTCTTCGGCCACCTGGTCATAGCCCCAGTCGTAATTGGGCTCGCCGTCGAACACGCCGATGGGGCCGATGTGAATCTGCGTGAAGATGGAACCGCCGGTCGTATAATCGGCAGGCTTACCCTTGCGGCTGATGATACCGAACGGCGCTACATTGGCTGTCGGCGCGCCCGCCGCGTTGGTGAAGCGCTGATCCGCAGAGATCATATAATGTTCGTCGATCGAAAGCCGGATTTCGAAGTTCTGGCCTTCCGGATTGGTCCAACTCAAGGTGACGGGAGTGGTGGGCGTCAGTTTCTGGCCATCCGCCGTCCATACCGTCTTGTCGGTCGGAAGCGTCGCGCCATTGCCGGTCCAGCCGAAACGCGCGAAATACGCCTTGGACGTGCCTGACGGCGAGAACAGCCGAACAGGCGGCGAGTTTTTCGCCAGTTGCTCGCGGTGCGTCGGCATGACGAGATCGTCGATGCGCGCACCTTCGAGGTTGATCGAGCCTTTCAGCTTTGGCGTATCGACCAGGACCCGAGGATTAGCGCGCAGCGCTTCGCCCAGCGAGACGGTTTTTGCCGTCGGCGTTGCCGCAGTAATATCGGCGCTGTCTGCATTGGCACTTTGGGTCTTGGCCGGTGCGGCTGCTGTGGTCTCGGCAGGTGGCGTGGGGAAGAAAGTGCTCGCGACATAAGGCCAGCCGAACAGGATGAGCCCGGTCAGCAATATCGCAAATATAAGGTTACGCTTGTCGTCCACGTTATACTTTCCCCGTTATTCCGTAATTTGGGCGGTCATGGCACCGGATCATATCCGTGCCCGCCCCAAGGTTGGCAGCGCAATAGCCGTTTGGCAGCCAGCCAGCCACCCTTAATTGCGCCATATTTCGTGAGTGCCGTTATCGCATAGGCCGAGCAGCTAGGGCTATAGCGGCAGGTCGGTGGCAATATGCGCGAAGGGCCCAATTGCCAGCCGCGCGCGACAAGGATGAGGAGCTTGGCGATCATGAGCAGAGTTTGCCCAATGCCTTGGTAAAGTCCGCCCTCAGTTCGCCAAAATCGCGTTCGATACCGCCATCGCGTCCGATCAGTACATGGTCGGAACCAGCCTTGCCTTTGTCAGCCAGCATTTCGCGCGCCAGTTCGCGGAACCGGCGCCGCATCCGGTTGCGCACCACGGCATTGCCGACCTTCTTGGTAATGGTAATGCCGAGCCGTTTGGCCGGATCGTCGTCCTGTCGGTCGCGGACCAGCAAAACAAAACCGGGAGTAGCAAATCGCTTCCCCCGGTTGGCGGCCAGAAAATCCGACCGTTTTGTGATGATGCCGTAACCGCGCATATCGCGGTCCGCCGTCGGGGTGATTAAGCCGACAGCTTCTTGCGGCCACGTGCGCGGCGGGCGTTCAGGATGTTGCGTCCGGCAGCGGTCGACATCCGAAGGCGGAAACCGTGGCGGCGGGCACGCACGAGATTGCTCGGCTGAAAAGTGCGCTTCATGACTGTTATCCTTGGCTTTTATGCGTAATGAAATGAAAAGGGCCGCCGAATCTGTCCAGCGACCGCTTTTGTTGACGAGGCCGATAGGATTGCTGCGGGCAAAAGTCAACACGTCAGGCAAGCGGCCTGTCGATATCGTCGCGGCGGAAAAGATGCATGATGTCGGCCTTTATGTCGGGGAAGGGCGGGCGCTCGATAACCTTGTTCCGCCGCATCGCCCAGTTCGCCCAACTTGCATATTCCGGGTGAAGACGTGCCAGCCGCGCATATCGTTTCTTGGCCCACAGCGAATGTTTCAGCACCACGCCCAGGCCGATCACGAAAAGCGCGATACCTCCGGGCCCGGGAAGCGGGCTAGCGACGGGAGCCGCAACGATCAGCAGCCAGCCCAGCACGACCATCAACCATTTGTAAAAGGGCGTTTCGGTCCATTTCTTCACGTTGGTTTCGGGCATTGGCATGATGTGGGTTCACCACGGAGCTGTTGCAAGTTTGTGTATCGACGGCGAAAGGCTCGGAGAAAAATTTACAACAATGTCAGTAATAGCTGGCATTTATTCACGTTTTCGTCGCAATATGGCTGTAAGCGCAATGAATCAGCCCTATATCGAAAGCATAATGACCTCCGCTCACCCTCATTTTCACCGCATCGGCGTGCTACCTGCTGACATCGACTTCATGGGGCATGTGAACAATGCGCGCTACCTGAACTGGGTGCAGGACGCGGTTCTGGCGCATTGGAACAAGCTTGCGCCGCCCGAAACAGCCGCGAAATATCTGTGGGTCGCGCTGAAGCATGAAATTACCTATCGCAAACCGGCCTTTTTGAACGACGAGGTGATTGCCTCGGTCGTACTTGAAAAAGTACAGGGCGCACGGTCGTTTTACGACACAGTCATCAAGCGTGGCGAAGAAGTGCTTGCCGAGGTCAAGTCGAGCTGGTGCTGCATCGATGCCGAAACATTGCGTCCGGCGCGGATTGCAGCGGATATCCAGGAATATTTTTTCCCGAAAGACTGATTAGAAGATCGGATCGTTCGCACCGCTATCATCGAGCGGTATCACTTCGCCGTGAATCCCGCATTCAACCTTGTCCCAGCCCTTCCAGCGGCCCGAACGCGGATCTTCGCCGGGGGCGACTTTGGTGGTGCAGGGGGAGCAGCCGATCGAGGGATAACCCTGCTCGACCAGCGGATGCGCCGGCAAGCCATGCTCAGCCGCATAGGCATCGAGCCTAGCCTTGTCCCAATCGGCGAGCGGGTTGACCTTTAGCCGTCCGTCCTCGATTTCAAAACGCGGCAGCGCCGAGCGGGTCGATGACTGGAACGCCTTGCGCCCGCTGAATTGCGCATCGAACGGGGCAAGTGCAGCCTTTAGCGGCAGCACCTTGCGGATTTCGCAGCAGCCATCGGGATCGTAGGACCAGCGCAGGCCCGTTCCGTCGCGCTGCGCCAGCAGCGCCACGTCAGGGCGGAGGATGCGCAGGTCGGTCAGGCCGAGTATCTCCCGCAATTCCTCCCGATAGGTAATCGTCTCGGGAAAATGCTTGCCGGTTTCGAGGAACAGCACCGGCACCGTCGGATCTATGCTGGCAATTAAATGGAGCAACACGGCGCTCTCGGCACCGAAACTCGACACCACCGCTACATCGCCCAGCATGTTTTCGTTCAGCAGCGTGGTCAGCATCTCTACGGTATCACGCCCGCGAAACATGTTATTCAGGCGAACGGCATCGGCCTCGGTATAACGGGGAGCAGTGTCGATACGGTCAAGGATGCGGACATGCTTACCCATGCCGCAGCTTCCAAACCGGCACCGCAGCATCGGCAGCCTTCTGGTAGAAGTCACGATAGGTGGAAAGCGCGCGTTCGACCGCTTCGGGGTTGAGCGAACCTTCGGGTGCGAAGCTGTCGAAGCCGCAGCGCTTCATGAAAGCGATCTGGTCGACCAGCACATCGCCCTGCGCGCGCAGTTCGCCGGTATAGCCCGCCTCGCGCAATATCCGCGCTGAGCTGTACCCACGGCCATCGCGGAATTTCGGGAAGGCTATCTCGATTAAAGAGAGCCGGTCGAGGAACGGGATCAGCGCCCGTGCATCGTCGTCTGGCTCCAGCCGCACGGCAGTGGCATTCGATTGGTCGAGAAACGCATCGAGCGTAACCGCAGGTTCTTCGCTGTCGTGACGCTCAACCATAGATCGCCTCCTTGAAGGGATCGAGGCCGACACGTCGGTAGGTATCGAGAAAGCGCTCCTCGCCTTCACGCAATTTCTTGTAGACTTCGGTGGCTTTTTCCACCGCGTCGACAACACCGTCTTCGTCGAAGCCGGGCCCGATGATCTTGCCGATACTGACATCTTCCGCCCCCGAGCCGCCAAAGGTGAGCTGGTAATTTTCTACACCCTTCCGGTCGACGCCCAATATGCCGATATGGCCTGCATGGTGATGCCCGCAGGCGTTGATGCAGCCGGAGATTTTGAGCTTCAGTTCGCCCAGGTCGCGCTGGCGGTCGAGATCGGCAAAGCGAGTGGCGACTTTCTGCGCTATGGGGATGGAGCGGGCGTTAGCGAGGCTGCAATAATCGAGACCCGGGCAGGCAATGATGTCGCTGATGAGGTCGAGATTGGCGTTCGCGAGTTCCGCCGCGTTCAGCGCCTGCCACACCGCATACAGGTCGCGCTTGGCAACATGCGGCAGGACGATATTCTGTGCGTGGGTGACGCGCAGTTCGTCGAAGCTGTAGCGCTCGGCAAGATCCGCCATCACGTCGATTTGGGCCGAGGAAGCGTCGCCCGGAATGCCGCCGATAGGCTTCAGGCTGATATTGACGATGGCATAGCCCGCCTGCTTGTGCGGCTTCACATTCTGGTCGAGCCAGACGGCGAAATCGGGATCGCTGCGGTCGGGTTCGGTATCGGGTGCATCGAACGCAGGCGGGGCGAAGAAGGCCGCGATGCGTTCCAGTTCCGCGACCGGCGGATCGATGCCGAGCGTCTTGACGTGCTTGAATTCTTCCTCGACCTGCCGCGCATATTCCTCCGCGCCGATTTCATGGACGAGGATTTTGATCCGCGCTTTGTAGATATTGTCGCGGCGGCCGTAGCGGTTGTAGACGCGCAGGCAGGCTTCGGAATAGCTCAGGAAATCCTCGATCGGCACATAATCCTTGATCAGTGGCGCGATCATCGGGGTGCGCCCCATGCCGCCGCCGACATAGAAAGCCGCACCGAGTTTGCCGTCGCGCTCGACCAGCTGGATGCCGATATCGTGTAGTCGCATCGCCGCTCGGTCTTCGTCGGCGGCGATCACGGCAATCTTGAACTTGCGGGGCAGATAACTGAATTCGGGATGGAAGGTCGACCATTGGCGGAGGAGTTCCGCCCATGGGCGCGGGTCAGCGACCTCGTCGGCTGCCGCACCTGCATATTGGTCGGAACTGATATTGCGGATGCAGTTGCCGCTGGTCTGGATGGCGTGCATCTCGACGCTGGCCAAATCGGCGAGCAAATCGGGGCATTCCTCAAGCTTGATCCAGTTATACTGGATATTCTGCCGCGTAGTGAAATGGCCGTAATCGCGATCGTATTTGCGCGCGATATGCGCGAGCATACGCATCTGGCGACTGTCGAGCGTGCCATAGGGAATGGCAACGCGCAGCATATAGGCATGGAGTTGCAGATAGAGGCCGTTCATTAGCCGCAACGGCTTGAATTGGTCCTCGGTTATTTCTCCTGCCAGGCGGCGTGCAACCTGATCGCGGAACTCGGCAACGCGGGCATCGACGATGGCTTGGTCGTAATTGTCATATTTATACATGTCAGATCACCCAGTCGCCGGCTTGGGGGTCGGCGGGTTTCAATGTGAGGTCGGGGCGGACGGTCGGGCCGAGAGCTCGGACGCGGTCCTTGATATGCGCGGGGCGTGGGCCTTCTGGCGTGGCAATCGCGTCGATGATGTAAGGCGCGTTGACCCGGCGCGCGCCGTCTTCGCGGGCGAGGATGGCTTCGCCGCCTTCGCCGACATCAACCGCATCCTCGACATGGATAGACCACCAGCTGCCCGCCCACCAGGTGACGGCGCCAGAGGCAAGATCGTTTCCGGTCAGCAGTTTCATGCGATTTTCTCCGCTTGTCTTGCCAAGGTCCGCAACCGGTCCTCGGCATCCGACTTCAACACGACATCGCCGACAACGATAATCGCGGGCGAAGCGACGCTTTCGCGCGCAATCATGTCACCCAGATCGGTCAGGATCGTGCGGAGCGCGCGGGCGTTTTGCAGGCCTACGCGCTCCAGCACGGCGACGGGCGTATCGGGGGAAAGCCCGTCCGCAATCAGTTTCTCGGTGATATCGGCGGCGGTGGCGACGCCCATGTAGATGACAAGCGTGCGACCCTTGCCCGCAAGTCCCGCCCAATTCTGGTCGGTCAAGCCCTTGCACTGGCCTGCAACAAACGTCACTGCGCTGGAGGCATCGCGGTGGGTGAGTGGGAGCAAGGCTTCTGCCGCGCCGCCCATTGCCGCCGAAATGCCGGGGACGACTTCGACGTCGATGCCAGCATCGCGGCAAGCCTCGGCTTCCTCTCCGCCACGTCCGAAGATGAACGGATCGCCGCCTTTCAGGCGCACGACGAAATGCCCTGCCTGTGCTTCGCGGATCAGGATATCGTTGATACCATCCTGCGGCACCGAATGCCGCGACCGCTTTTTCGCTACGGAGATCAGGCGTGCCGATGGGCTAGCCATTTCCAATATGCCGTCGCCGACAAGCCCGTCATGCACAATCACATCGGCTGCCGCAATCAATCGCGCGGCCTTCAGCGTCAGATAGTCGGGATCGCCGGGTCCAGCCCCGACCAGATAGACTTTTGCTTTTTCCATGAACGCAAAATGCGCCTGCGCGGCACATGCTTCAAATCAGGATATATTGCTGTTGGCGTAGCAGAACTTTATTTGTCGGCGCCAACGCTCGCAGCCTCCTCATCTTTCAGGCCGATACCGATCATCGCCTTGGGCACTTCGTTCTCCGACGATACGACCGGATAGGCGCAATAATCTGCCGCATAAAAGGCACTTGGCCTATGATTGCCCGATAGCCCGATACCGCCAAACGGCGCGGAGGACGACGCGCCATTGGTCGGCGCGTTCCAGTTGACGATGCCTGCACGGCTGTTCGCCCAGAATTCGTCATATTGCGCAGAGGTTCCGCCGATTAACGAAGCGGACAGGCCGAAACGGGTGTTATTCGCCTCGTCGATCGCGGCGTTGAAGTCGGGCACGCAGATTACCTGAAGCAGCGGCCCGAACAGTTCGATGTCGGGGCGGTCTATCATGTTGGTAACGTCGATTACGCCGGGAGTGACAAACGGCAGGCCCGGCCTTGGTGTCGTCATATGCTTGATAGGGTGACCGCCCCTGCTCATCAGCGCCAGGAAGCTTTCGATGAGATTGTCGGACACATTGCTGTCTATTACCGGCCCCATAAAGGGGGGTGGGTCGCCATGCGGTTCGGCAATCACCAGCCGGTCGGCGATCTTTTTGACCTCGGTTACCACCGGTTCATAAAGGTCGTCCTTGACGATAAGACGACGCGCGGCGGTGCAGCGTTGCCCTGCGCTCAAAAAAGCCGATTGCACGACCAATACAGCGGCGCTGTGCACGTCGCGCGTGTCCCAGACAATGATGGGGTTGTTCCCGCCCATCTCGAGTGCGAGGATTTTGTCGGGGCGGTGCGCGAACTGCCGGTTGAGCGCGATGCCCGTCTGCGCCGATCCGGTGAACAGAAGGCCGTCGATACCGGGATGTTCCGACAGTGCCTTGCCGGTTTCGGGGCCGCCTTGGGCAATACGCACGACGCCCTCGGGGATGCCCGCCTTGCGATAAAAATCGACCAGCATGGCTCCGGTTGCGGGTGTTTTTTCCGACGGCTTGAAGACGATGGCATTACCCGCAATCAATGCAGGGATTATATGGCCATTGGGCAGGTGCGCGGGGAAATTATACGGTCCCAACACGGCTAGCACGCCATGCGGCTTGTGCCTCAGTGCGGTTCGGGAACCGCCCTTGCCATCCAGCCGCCGCTGCGCTGTGCGCTCGCCATAAGCCCGGATCGAAATATCGACTTTATTGACTACCGACTCAATCTCGGTTCGCGCTTCCCACAAAGGCTTGCCGGTTTCGCGCGCGATCACATCCGCAAATGCCTCTAGGTCGACACGCACGCGATTGGCAAAGCGGCGCAGGCATTCGATGCGGTCGGTCAAGGGCGCGGCTGCCCATTTCGGCCACGCGGCGCGCGCGGCAGCGACTTCGGTATCGACGTCGCTGACCTGCCCGCGCCAGAGTTCGGCGCCGGTTGCGGGTTCGAAGGAAACTAATTCGGACAAAACACGGCTTTCAGCCAAAGGACTGCTGTAAACGATCCATGCGCCCCGGCGCTTTTACACAAGGTAAACTGTGGATGTAAAATCATTAACCAGAGCTATCGGTGTGCGCTTCGCCCATCCTGCGGATAGCGTCGACTTTGAGGCGTAACGGCGTCCATTCGTCGGTTTCCACGATGGCGGACCAGATGCTCTCGACCTCGTCTATCAGCATCGAACAAGGCTGCGCATCCGCCCAATAGCTATGGCTGGAAGCGGCGGGATTTCGATAGTCGGCCAGAATGTCCACAAATGCTCCACGCATTTCTCTGTAGTTGCTTCGGTCGCCAACGCGCCCATCCCGATGGTCATGGAAAAAACGGTCGATGGGGATTTGTTCCTGAACCATCGCGCGTTCGGCTGCTTCAACCAGTTGGCGGTCTTTTTCTTCGCCGTTCGATTGGACGTCGAGCCGCCAGAGGAAGCGGCGGATGATTGCTGCTTGATAGAGTGCTGGAAAGCGTTCGAGCGCTTCAATAAGCGGTGGCGCTTCAGTCATGAGTCGCAGCGAAACCGCAAGCTGTCCCACGTCCCAATGAATAGCCTCTGCCTGCCGTCCAAAGGCGTAAAGACCCGTCTCGTCGAAATAGGCTGCGGTGAAGCGCGGGTCCCAAAATTCGGTAAAGCGCCACGGCCCGTAATCGAAGCTTTCACCAGTGATGTTGATATTGTCGCTGTTGAGCACACCGTGGACAAAGCCCGCGACCATATAGGAGGCCGCGAGATCGGCGATGCGCTCCACGGCGAGATTGAGAAGTTGCGCAGCCGGATCACCCGATGGCGTTTCATTGTATAAAATCGTCAAAACATAATCGACCAGCCGCCCCATCGTTTCCGCATCGCCCTCGGCCGCAAGCCGCTGGAAAGTGCCGATACGGATATGGCTGTGGCTCAGACGGACCAACACCGCCGAGCGCGTTGGCGAAGGCTCGTCGCCGCGCATCAATTGCTCGCCAGTTTCGATAAGCGAGAAGGTTTTTGATGTGTTGACGCCTAACGCTTCCAGCATTTCGGTCGCAAGGATTTCTCGCACGCCGCCCTTTAGCGTCAAGCGGCCATCGCCCTGGCGACTGTAAGGCGTGGTCCCCGATCCCTTGGTGCCGAGGTCGAGCAACCGGTCGAGGCCGTCACGCATCTGCGCGAACAGGAAACCGCGCCCGTCGCCAATCTCGGGGTTGTAAACGCGGAATTGATGGCCGTGATAGCGCAGCGCCAGCGGCTCGGGCATATTGTCGGGGAGCGGATCGAACCGTCCGAAATGCCGAAGCCAATCTTCGTCGCTCAGGCTTTCAAGTCCGACCGTTGTTGCCCAGCGATCGTTTCGAAAGCGCAAAATGGTCTGGGGAAAATCTGCAGCCTTCACTGCATCGCCAATTGTGTCGCTTAGGCTGGCGATTTTTGGATCGGGACGGTAGGGGGACGGCACAATATTGATTTGCATGGCGCCTCGATGGGCTGTGCGCAACCGAAAGGCAAGCATGGCGGCGGTCCGCATCCTTCATTTGCACAGCAGCTTCAACATCGGCGGTCAGGAATCGCGTACCGTGCGGCTGATGAACCATTTCGGCGACCAGGCCGAGCATACGGTGTTGTCGGCCGTTCCCGACGCGTTCGGTGCAGCGGATGCCATCGACAAAAGGATAAAGGTCAGCTTTCCCAAGGAAGCGGCACCTTCGCTGGCGGGTATGCCCGGCATGGGGCGCTACCGGCAACTCGGTTACTACATGAAGAAATTTCATCTGGTGCTCAGCTATAATTGGGGTGCGATGGATGGGGTGATGGCGCGCACGTTGCTGGGTCAGGCAATGGGGCTACCGCCGCTGATCCATCATGAGGACGGCTTCAACCATGACGAGATCGACCGGCTAAAAATGCGGCGTAACTGGTTCCGGACGATTGCCCTGCAAAGGGCGCATACATTGGTGGTGCCATCGAAGACCCTCGAAAAGATAGCACAGACCGCCTGGCACCAGCCGTTCGAAAAGATCAGCCGCTTCCCCAACGGCATCGACATCGCGCATTTCAACCGCAAGGCCCAGCGTGGCGCCTTTCCCGGCTTCGTCAAACGAGACGGCGAGATAGTTGTCGGCACGATTGCCGGATTGCGGACCGTAAAGAACTTGCCCCGTCTGGTCCGCGCGGTGGCGGCGGCCGGACCGAATGTGCGACTGGCAATTGCGGGCGAGGGGCCTGAGCGCGAGGCAATTCTCGCCGAAGCGCATCGCTTGGGGATCGCCGACCGGTTGATGATGCCCGGTTTCCTGCGAGACCCGGCGCGCTATATCGGCTTGTTCGATATTTTCGCACTGAGTTCGGACAGCGAGCAATATCCCATTAGCCTCGTAGAGGCGATGGCGAGCGGCATTCCTGCTGTGTCGACCGATGTCGGCGATGTGCGTAATATCGTCGCCAGGGAAAATCTGCCTTTTGTCGTAGCGCGCGAAGATGAGGCAGGTTTGGCCAATGCGATTGCCACGCTCGCCAAAGACGCAAAGCTGCGCAAACATATCGGAGATGAAAATCGCGACGTCGCGTTTGCAAATTATGACGAGGACACCATGTTCGCACGCTATCGCCAGCTTTACGGCTCTGCGATGAAGCGCGCCGATTTTGCGCGACAAGGCTGAACAATTGGACTAGCGCAAAGTTGAGAGGGGAGCGCGCTTACGAGCGCTTTTTGGCACATATAGGGGTCGAATTTGTGTTCAAGGGTCTGAAACCCATTATCTACGGTGGCCGCGAAGTCTGGCCGCTGGTCGAAGGCGGCAAGGGCGTTGCTGCAACCAATCATGCAAGTTCGGGTGCCTGGGCTGCCGCCGGCGGCATTGGCACGGTGTCGGCTGTCAACGCAGACAGCTACGACGAAAATGGCGACATGATCCCGCAGGTCTTCCACGGCAAGACACGCGCCGAACGGCACGAGGAACTGGTCGAATATGGCATCCGCGGCGGTGTTGCCCAAGTTAGGCTGGCACACGAAATTTCGGGCGGCAAGGGCGCGATCAATATCAACGTATTGTGGGAAATGGGCGGGGCTCAGCGCATCCTGCACGGCGTGCTCGAACAGACCAAGGGTATGATCACCGGCGTTACCTGCGGCGCGGGGATGCCCTATAAGCTGTCCGAAATAGCGGCGCAATATGGCGTTTATTATCTGCCTATCGTCAGTTCGGCGCGCGCCTTCCGCGCGCTGTGGAAGCGCGCCTATCACAAGGTGCCCGAATGGCTTGGCGCGGTGGTCTATGAAGACCCGTGGCTGGCAGGCGGCCATAATGGCCTTTCCAACGCCGAAGATCCACGCAGTCCAGAAGACCCCTATCCGCGTGTAAAGGCGCTGCGCGAAGTGATGCGCGCCGAGGGAATCCCTGACGAACTGCCAATCGTGATGGCGGGTGGTGTCTGGCATTTGCGCGACTGGAACGACTGGATCGACAATCCCGAACTCGGGCAGATCGTTTTCCAGTTCGGCACCCGGCCCTTGCTGACGCAGGAAAGCCCGATACCGCAGGGCTGGAAAGACGCGCTCACCAAGATTCCGGAAGACGGGGTTTTGCTCCATCAATTTTCGCCCACCGGTTTCTATTCGAGCGCGGTCATCAACCCCTTCTTGCTCGAATTGCAAGCCCGGTCCGAACGGCAGATCGCTTATGTGCAAGCCGCCGACCTCGAACACACTGTCCAGCTCGACGTCGGAGTGAAGGGCAAGAATTTCTGGGTGACGCCCACCGACCTGATGAGGGCGCGCGAATATCATGCGCGTGGCTTTACCGTCGCTCTGAAAACGCCCGATAACACGCTGGTGTTTGTGACCCCGCAGTCGGGCGAGGTAATCCGCAAGGATCAGAAGGACTGCATGGGCTGTCTTTCGCATTGCGGCTTTTCGTCGTGGAAGGATCACGACAACAACTCCACCGGTCGCCTCGCCGACCCGCGGAGCTTCTGCATCCAGAAGGCTTTGCAGAATATTGTCCATGGTGCGCCCATCGACGAGAATCTGATGTTCGCCGGACATAGCGCCTACATGTTCGGGAAAGATCCCTTTTATTCGAACAACTTCGTGCCAACGGTGAAGCAGCTGGTGGATCGCATCCTTACTGGCGATTGATTGCCGCGCCGCCTCGTCGAATTTTTTTACAAAAATCGGCAAGCCGTTTACGGATTATTGACCTTGTCTCTTTAACCCTCCGAAGGGCGGGGAGGGGACCAATGGGGTACATGACATCCAAATATCGCAGGGTTGCACCGGCAAAGCTGGAACAACGCGAGGTCGTGCGACACCCGGTCCTACTTCAAAAAGCATCTGTCCGGAAGCAATCGAAGCAGCCGACCGAAGCTTGCCTGGTCGATCTTTCGGTTTATGGCTGTCGTGTGTTGCTTGCCGGCAGCTTCAAGGTCGGGGATCGGCTTTGGGTGCGTCTTGCCGAAAGCAATCCGATCGGTGCCACTGCGGTGTGGCGCGAGGGCGACCGGCTTGGCTGCAAATTCGACGAGATGCTCGACCGTTCGCTCTTTCGGCAGCTAACACTTCACGCAGGTTGACCGTATTGAAACGCTCGTCCATGATTTAATCACATGATTAAATCAGGAGCGAAGCGTTGGATTTTTCCCTCAGCGAAGAACAGCAAGCCTTAAGGGCTACTGCGCGGGCATTCGCGCAAAAGGAACTCGCGCCGCTCGCCGCCCATATTGAGGCAAGCAACCAGCCAATGTCGCACGATATGGTCAAGCGCATGGCCGAAATGGGTTTCCTTGGTATCAACATTCCCGAAGAGCTTGGCGGCCTTGGCCTTTCCAATCTCGACGCGCTCATTGTGCTTGAGGAATTGGCAAAGGTATCGAGCGCCGTCGCTTTTCCAGCCTTCGAAGCCAATGTCGGCCCTGTCCACGCCATCCGCCATTTTGCGCCCGAGGCGCTCAAGCAGCGCATTGTTCCGGCGGTTTGCCGCGGCGAAATGATCGTCGCGGTGTCGATGTCAGAACCCGACGCGGGAACCGCGCTAACCGATCTCACCACGCGAGGGGTCATCGATGGTGACACGGTAACGATCAACGGCAACAAGCGCTGGTGTTCGGGTGGCGGGCATAGCGATGCCTATCTCGTCTACACCCGGCTGTCGGAGGCGCCCGGTGCGAAGGGCATCGGCGCGGTGCTCGTCGAAAAGGGAACGCCCGGTCTCAGCTTCGGCGAGCCGGAGACACTGATGGGCTTTCGCGGCGTGCCATCAGCCGACATTTTCCTGGACAATGTAAAAGCGCCGGTTGGCAATATCGTTGTGCCTGCGGGCGGCTTTGCCAAGCTGATGGAGGCCTTCGATCTGGAACGCTGTGGCAACGCGACGATGGCGCTGGCGCAGGCTTCGGGCGCGCTTGAGGACGTGCTTGCCTATGTGCAGCAGCGCCAGCAATTCAGCAAACCGCTGGCCGATTTTCAGGCGGTACAAATGAAACTCGCCGAAATGCAGATGGAGGTCGAGGCAGCGCGTCTGCTCATCTGGCGCGCAGCAGTCAATGCCGACAAGGGCCTGCCTTCGATCCTGGACAGCAGCACCGCCAAATGCTTCGCCAACCAGATCGCGCGCACCGTCACCGGAAACGCAGTGCAACTAATGGGCGGCTATGGCTACTCGACCGCCTATCCCATGGAGCGCCGTATGCGCGACGCTTGGGGCTGGGGGATTGCGGGCGGGGCGATCGATATTCAGAAGGTCAATATTGCCAGCGCCATGGTCGGTCGGCGTTTCGACCAGCGGCGTTAATCGAGGTCCCAAGCCCGCTCGCCGTGGCTCGAAATATCGAGCCCATCGCGCTCCTGATCCTCGCTGACCCGCATAGGCAGGACCATAGAGACCATATAGCCGATGATGAGCGTCACCACGGCGGAGTAGACCGCAACAATCGCCACGCCCTTTAGCTGCACCCAAAGCTGCGAGGCCATGCCAGCACCTTCGGCATATCCGACGCCGCCAAGGCTTTCGCTGGCGAACACGGCCAGCAACAGCGAACCCATGATGCCGCCGACGCCGTGCACCGCGAAAACGTCGAGCGAGTCGTCGATTTTGAATGTGCCTTTGATAAGGCCAACGAACCAGAAGCACACCAGCCCCGCGAGCGCGCCGATAATCACCGCGCCGCCGGGGCCGACCGTGCCAGCGGCGGGCGTGATCGTCGCCAGCCCTGCGACCGCACCCGTGGCGAACCCGACCGCCGTCGATTTGCCGACCTTGATCCGCTCGATCAGCAACCAAATCAAAGCCGCCATCGAGGCCGCGACATGGGTGTTGATGATAGCGCTCGCCGCCGCGTCGTTTGCGGCCAGCGCCGAGCCGCCGTTGAAGCCGAACCAGCCGACCCAAAGCAGACCTGCACCCGCCACGGTCAGCGCCGGGCTGTGCGGCAGCATCAATGTCTTTGGAAAACCGACACGCCTGCCAAGCATCAGCGCCACGACCAACGCCGAGACGCCTGCTGTCGTGTGCACGACGATACCGCCCGCAAAATCGATGACCCCCTGCTCGGCGAGAAAACCGCCGCCCCAGACCCAGCGCGTCACGGGCACATAGACCAGTAACGACCAGAGTGCGCTGAACGCCACGACCCAGCCGAAACGCGCGCGCTCGACCCATGCGCCGACGATAAGGGCAGGGGTGATTACCGCGAAGGTCATCTGGAACAGGGCAAAGGCAAGCTCGCCGATCGACTGGTCCTCGCGCACCGAATCGAGCAGCCCGCCGAGCATGAAATTGTCGGCCGCCCCAATGTAAGCGCTGCCATTGACCGAAAAGGCAAGGCTGTAGCCCGCAACTATCCAGATGATCGAGCAGATTGCAGCAACAGCGCCGCATTGCACCAGCACCGAAAGGAAATTCTTGGCGCGCACAAGTCCGCCATAGAACAACGCGAGGCCCGGCAAAGTCATCATCAGCACCAGCGCCGATGCGGTCAATATCCAGGCGCTGTCGCCGCTATTCGTTTCCGGTATGATCATCGCGTCCCCACCCCTCTTTATTATTGCGCCTCGTCTAATGCACCGGCCTTCGTTGCTCAATGCGCAATCAAAGTTAACGATGGAAAGCGATTATCCCCAACCCTCGAGCACTTGGTCCGGCGGGCGATGGCCATCCGCCCACATGCGGATGTTGGCAATTACCTTCTCGCCTGATGCTTCGCGGCCCTCGAAGGTGGCGCTGCCCAGATGCGGCAGGAGCACGACGTTGGGGATGGCGAAGAAGCGCGGGTCGACAGCGGGTTCGTGCGTGTAGACATCGAGGCCGGCACCGGCGATGCGTCCGTCTTCGAGCGCGCCGATCAACGCATCCTCATCGATCAATTCGCCGCGTGAACTGTTGATGATGTAGGCATCGCGTTTCATCATCGCGATACGGCCGGCGTTGATAATCCTGTCTGTTTCGGCCGTCAGCGGGCAGTGCAGGGTGATGATATCGGCACGCGCCACCAGCCGGTCGAGATCGGGTTCGAACGTGATGCCCAGTTCGTCCTCGACGCTGGCGGGCAGGCGATCGCGTTTATTGTAGATGATTTTGAGGCCGAAGGCATTGGCACGCTGCGCAACGGCCTCGCCGATACGCCCGAGACCGATGATCCCAAGCGTCTTGCCGCTTATCCGATGCCCAAGCATTCCTGTGGGCCGCCAGCCGTCCCACTCGCCACCGCGCATCATCCTGTGGCCTTCGCCCAAACGGCGCGGGACGTTGAGAATCAGCGCCATCGTCAGGTCGGCCGTATCATCGGTGAACACGCCAGGGGTGTTGGTCACCATGATGCCCTTGGTCTTGGCGGCGGCAAGGTCGATGTGGTTCACGCCTGCGCCATAATTGGCTATCAACTTTAGCCTCGGTGGAGCGGAGGCAATCAGATCGGCATCGATGCTGTCTGTCACCGTGGGCACAAGAACGTCGCAATCCTGCATCGCTGATATAAGTGCGTCGCGTCCCATTGGCGCATCGTCAGCGTTGAAACTTGCGTCGAACAATTCGGCCATCCGCGCTTCTACGGCTGGGAGCAGCTTTCGCGTGACGGCGACGCAAGGGCGCTCGATACGGGCAAGGTCAACCATGCGCCGACTAAGGCCGATTTCGGCACGAGGTCAAGACAGGATGGTTGCACTGTCGGTGTGGCTTACACTATAAGTGACGTCGGTGGGGTAAGATCATGGCAAATCAGGTAAAAATCATTCTGGCTGCGGCAGCGATGCTGGCGGGTGGGCAGGCATTGGCACAGGCGCAGCAAAAGACACCCTATTGGGCCTCGATCGAGGAACCCGAAGCCCGGATGCGTACCGGACCGAGCACCGAATTTCCGGTAAAGTGGGTCTACAAGCGCCAGAACCTGCCTGTGAAGGTCGTTGCCGTCCACAGCGTATGGCGCAAGGTCGAAGACCCCGATGGCGACCAGGGCTGGATGCACGTCCGGCTGCTTAGCCCCAAGCGGACCGCAGTGGTTGTTGGCACCGGCATCGGTTCGCTACGCGAAACGGCAAACGAGGCTGCGCGCATCGCGTGGCGCGTCGAACCCGGCGTGGTCGGCCGCATCGACGAATGCGAAAAGGGTTGGTGCCGCTTTGAGAATGCCGGACGTTCCGGCTATATCAAAACCGACTGGCTGTGGGGCGACGAAGCGCCATAAATCTGGTCCACCGTTCAGGAAATCTTTTCCAAGGTCCGCTATGGTGCGTTGCAATTAAGCGGAGTTTGAAGTGCCTGATATCGCCAGCTTGAAATTACTCGGCCTAGCGGGCGTGGTTTCCTACGCCGCCGCGCGGCTGGCTGCGAAGGCGGGGATGGTTGGCTATAGTCGGCTGATGCTGGTGGCGGTTCCCGTATCGGGAATGCCTGAAATGCCGAAGGGCTTTACAGTCCAATCGATGACCGCCGTTTCGCTGGCCGAACACGTCATCGATATTTCGCCTGAAATCCAATGCCTTCGCTTTGCACAGGGAATGACATGTCTGGGCGCGTTCAACCGCAAGGATGAACTGGTGGGTGTGACCTGGGTAGGAAGCGGCCCGTTCGAGGAAGATGCAATGCCCATCCGCTTCCATGTGCCTCGCGACGCGGGCTGGGACGCAGGCCTCTGGATCAAACCGCAATACAGGCTGGGCAGGGGTTTTGCAGCTTTGTGGGCGGGCACGGCAGATTGGCTCCGCGCCAACGGCAAAAGCCGGTCGATCAGCTGGATTGCCGACTATAACCTTCCCTCGCTCCTTTCGCACCAGCGAATGGGTGCGGTAACGATAGGCCAGGTCATGACGTTCCGCTTTTTTCGCTGGCATTATATGGCCGAGGGCAGACCAAGGCTGGTAAAGACAGACGGTAGGCCTGCTGACCTGCAATTATCCGGCGCAGGTAACATCATATTCGGCGGCTAAAATTTACAGCCGATGCCGTTTTTTCCGTTCCTCACGCTGGCGTGCTCGAAGCCGCACGATTGCTATCGCAATGGCCGAGAAAGTCACAAGCATTATGATTAACGCCAGCAACTGACGCACTTCCGGGTCGTAAAAATTCAAGCGAAATTCCTCAACAGCCTATTGCTGCACTAGCGTAACTGCCCTTTGTGCATTTTGTTGCCGGCTAGCATTCGGACCGGCCTGCCGCTCCGTCCAGTCGTCGTTGGTCAAATTCGCCCAAGACTCATTTGCGCCGCTTTGCTATCCCGCCGCGCATGCCCGATTCAGCGTCCGAACAGAAGCATCTCTACCTCGTCGACGGCTCTGCCTATATATTTCGCGCATATCACCGCTTGCCGCCGCTGACCAATGTGCGCGGCGAGCCTGTTGGTGCTGTTTACGGCTATACGACGATGCTCTGGAAGCTCGCGGACGACCTGCACAAGGCCGATGGGCCGACGCATATGGCGGTCGTGCTAGACAAGTCGAGCCAGTCATTTCGCAACGAAATCTATGACCTCTACAAGGCGAACCGCCCCGAACCACCCGAGGACCTTCGTCCGCAATTTCCGATGATCCGCGACGCAACCCGCGCCTTCTCGCTGCCGATGATCGAGGAGGATAATGTCGAGGCCGACGACATGATCGCAAGCTATGCCAAGGCGGCGTGCGCGGCGGGTTGGCATGTTACCATCGTATCTTCCGACAAAGACCTGATGCAGCTTGTGGAGCCTTGCGTCGACATGTTCGACACGATGAAGAACGAACGCATTCGTGCCGAGGAAGTTATCGAGAAATTCGGTGTCGGACCGGAGAAGGTGGGCGATGTGCTGGCTTTGATGGGCGATAGCGTAGACAATGTCCCCGGCGTTCCCGGCGTCGGGCCGAAGACCGCGACCAAGCTGATTCAGGAATTTGGCGACCTGGAATCCGTGCTGGCCGCAGCGCCCGACATGAAGCCGTCGAAAATGCGCGATAATTTGATCGAACATGCCGACAAGGCGCGACTATCGAAAGTGTTGGTCACGCTGAAGGAAGACTGCCCGCTGCCCATCGCCATCGAGGACATGAAGCTTGGCGAAATTCCGGAAGAGCCGTTGGCGGCGTTCCTGCAGCATCATGGCTTTAACTCGTTGCTGAAACGCATCGGCCATGTCACCGGCGATACCGCGACGGCAAACAAGTCGATTGCGGGCAATCCCAAGATGGTGACCAAGGGCGATGCGATGGCGCCGGTGCCGGGCGCGCGCATCCTCCCATCGCCGATGCCTCCGATTGACACCAAAAGCTACGCTTGCGTCACCGATATTGCAGCGCTCGACCACTGGATTGCGCGCGCGCACGAAACCGGGACGCTGGGCTTTGATACCGAAACCGACAGCCTGCAGGCGGCCAGTGCCAATCTGGTTGGTTTTTCGCTTGCTGTCGCGCCCGGGGAGGCGTGCTATGTGCCGCTGGCGCATGGCGGCACCGATATGTTTGCCGAAAAACCGGTGCAGATCGACACCAAAGCCGCCATCGACAAACTCAAACCGCTGCTTGCCGACCCGTCGGTGCTGAAGATTGGCCAGAACCTCAAATACGATATGGCCGTGCTGGCGCGACATGGCGTTACGATATCGCCCTATGACGACACGATGGTCATGAGCTTCGCGCTCGACGCCGGGCGCCAGGGGCATGGCATGGACGAGCTGGCGAAGCTTCATCTCGGCCATGAATGTATCAGTTACAAGACTGTCACCGGAACCGGCAAAAGCCAGATCGGCTTCGCGGCGGTGCCCTTGGCCGACGCCACTTGCTACGCCGCCGAGGACGCCGATGTGACATTGCGGCTGTGGCATCATCTCAAACTGCGTATGAGCCCCGAAAAGGCAACTCGCGTGTACGAGATGGTAGACCGCCCGCTAGTCCCCGTGCTCGCAAAGATGGAATGCACCGGTATCAAGGTCGACAAGGTCGTGCTCGCACGGCTTTCGACCGAATTCGCGCATCAGATGGAGGCGCTGGAGAAGGAAATTCACGAGCTGGCTGGCCAGCCATTCACCATCGGCAGCCCCGCTCAACTCGGCGAAATCCTGTTCGGCAAAATGGGTTTCAAGGGCGGCAAGAAGGGCAAGTCTGGGCAATATTCGACCGACGTGACCGTGCTGGAAGATCTGGCAGGGCAGGGCGTGGAAATTGCGCGCAAGGTGCTCGACTGGCGGCAATTGTCGAAGCTGAAATCGACCTACACCGACAGCCTGCAACAGCAGATCAATCCAGCCACCGGGCGGGTGCACACCAGTTACTCGTTGGTCGGCGCGCAAACCGGGCGTTTGTCCTCAACCGACCCGAACCTCCAAAATATCCCCATCCGCACCGAAACCGGGCGGCAAATCCGCGATGCTTTCATTGCCGAACCCGGAAATGTCATCCTTGCCGCTGATTACAGCCAGATCGAACTGCGGCTCGCCGCGCATATGGCCGACGTCGGACCCTTGCGCGAAGCATTCGAGCAGGGCGAGGACATCCATGCGCGCACCGCGATGGAATTGTTCGGCGAGGTCAACCGCGACACACGCGGCAAGGCGAAGACGATCAACTTTTCGATCCTTTATGGCATTTCACGCTGGGGGCTGTCGAAGCGGCTGGAGTCCAGCCCCGAAGAAGCACAGGCGATGATCGACACCTATTTCAAACGCTTCCCCGGCATTTCCAATTACATCACCGAAACTCTCGCCGAGGTGAAAGAGCGCGGCCATTCTACAACATTGTTCGGCCGCAAGACCTGGTTCCCGAGGATCAACGCCTCCAACCCCAACGAACGGCAAGGAAGCGAACGCGCCGCGATCAATGCGCCGATCCAGGGCACCAGCGCCGACATCATCAAGCGCGCGATGGTCCGTATGGGGCCTGCGCTAGAGGAAGCGGGCCTAATCAACGTCAAGATGCTGCTGCAGGTCCACGACGAACTGGTGTTCGAACTGCCCGAGGGCGATGTCGAAGCGGCCAGCGAGGTCATCCGCTCGGTTATGGCGGGAGCCGCCGAACCCTTGGTCAAGCTCACCGTCCCGCTCGGCGTCGATATCGGCACCGGCGCAAGCTGGGGCGCGGCGCACTGACGTTACGTCGCGCATCGCTGTAAAAAATCATTCTTAATTGATGAGCCGAACTGTCGCATCAATAGCGCAATAGTGACGCAAGCGCTCCGCATAGGGCCATTTTCCCTCTCGCTGGAGTCCAGTCATGCGTCGTCCCCATATTGCTGCAATCCTTTGTGTCTTGAACGCATCCGTAGCGATGCCCGTTTTCGCGCAAACACCGGAAGCCGAAGACCAGGCGTTCGAAGGCGAAATCATCGTTACCGCCCAAAAGCGGGAGGAACGCCTGGTCGATGTGCCGGTTACGCTGAGCGCGGTTTCTGGCGAGCGCCTCAACGAACTGGGCGTGAGCGATCTCGACGAACTCGCAAACTATATCCCTGGCCTCAACATCCAGGAGCAGAGCGCGAACAACCCCGGTGTTGTTATCCGCGGCATTACGTCGGACTCAGGCTCTGCCCAGCAGGCGGCGCGCGTAACGCTCTACTATAACGGCGTCGATATCTCGCGTTCGCGCGGCTCCTATCAGGACATCTACGATATCGAACGCATCGAGGTCATCAAGGGCCCGCAGGCGACCTTGTTCGGAACCGCCTCGGCCGTCGGCGCTATCAGCATCATTTCGGCGCGGCCCCAAGAGGGCTTCTCGGGAGCGCTTGTCGCGGGCATCGGGAATTATGACCAGCGGTTGCTCAACGGCCACCTCAATTTCGGTTCCGACACCGTCGCCGGTCGCGTGGCCTTCGCCTACAAGAAACGCGACGGCTATGTGAACAACCTCGCGCCCAATCAGGACGATTTGAACGGGCAGGACCAGTTGGGCGTTCGCGGTTCGCTGCGCTTCACCCCCAATGACGAAATCACTGCCGATCTCATCCTCACCTACGACCGTCAGCGCAATCCGGGTACCGCCTTCGTCTCGCGCGCCTTACCGACAGCATCGGGTCCGGGCAATCCTTTCGGCGATGCATTTTTGGGCGGATCGCCGCGTTCCTTGCAGGATCTTTATCAGGAGAAACTGGGCCTGACCCGTGATGTCTACGACGCCAATTACACCATCAACTGGGACTTTGCCGACAATTGGGCGCTCACAATGGTCAACGGCTATCGCAAGTTTGATTCGGTCGAGGTGTTCGACGCCGACGGATCGGCTGCCTGGTATCTCGAATTCACCGAGTTTGCGAAGGGTGACCAGTTCAATCACGAAACCCGTTTTGCCTATACCGACGACAAGTTCCGTGGCTCCTTCGGTTTCAACTTCTTCCATGAAGACAGCATCCAGAATGTGCCCTTCTCTTCGAACGAGCGGGTATTCCTGGTGTGTGCGACAAGCACCCCTGCCACGCGCGCGCAGTGCGTTGCTGCTAACGGAACCGTTCCCGCACAAGCGCTTCCGCCAGTGCCCTACAGCTCGGTTTTCGAAAACCAGGGCCGTAATGATAGCTATTCGATGTTTGCCGATGGCACTTGGATACCGACGCCAAAGCTCGAATTGACGGCCGGCGTGCGTTTTCTCATCGAAAAGCGCCGCTCGGGCTTCTTTGCCCGCGTCCCGCGTTCGGCACTCACCGGCGGTGCGTCGCTCATCCCCGGCCAGATTGACACCGGCGGCCAAACCTTCCGTACCGAAGACAGTTTTGCCGCCGTGCTTCCGCGGTTTAACCTGCTCTATCGCTTCTCGGATGATTTCAATGGCTATGCTACGGTTTCAAAGGGTCGACGCTCGGCGACGGTGCAGTTGGGCGCGCGCAACACGCCCACGGGTCCGGCTTCTGCCTTCACCCCGGTTCTTGCCGAAAATATATGGAACTACGAAGTGGGCGTGAAAGGGGCTGTGGGGATATTCTCGGGCTCTATTGGTGCCTATTATCTGACCTACGACAACTTCCAGGTCAGTATTGTTCAGCCCAACGGAACCACGCTGACCCAGAGCGCCGGGACCGCGACCAACAAGGGCGTGGAGGCCGAACTGACGATCAAGCCGACAAGCTGGCTCAGCATATTCGGCAATGTTGGCTATATTGACGGCGGAATCGACGACAAGCCGAGCATCGCGCCGAACTTCCGCGGTGCAAAATTCCGCTTGCAGCCCGAAGTGCAGGCAGCGGGCGGCTTTACGATAAATGCGCCGCTTGGCGGAGTGACCTTCTTTGCGACGCCGTCGGTTACCTATCGCAGCAAGATCTTCTTCGAAATCCCGAATAGCGAACTTATCAGCCAGGAAGGCGTCACCTTGGTCAACATCAACGCTGGCCTGCGCTTTGGCGACGACCGTTTCGAGATATCGGCCTTTGCGCGCAATCTGTTCAACGAAGATTATCTGCTCGATGCGGGCAATACGGGCGGCGCTTTCGGTATTCCGACCTTCATTCCGGCCGAGCCACGGCTCTATGGAATACGGATCGGCGCAAGGTTCTGACCTTAACCGGATAATCCGGAACTGACTCTAAACTGTAATGCGCGTGACGTGATCGCGTCACGCGCCACAGCTATCCGGCAGTTCCAGTTAAGGCAGAAAACTGGAATGACTGCATGACCGACATTTTGAACAAGCCTGCGCTGGCCGCCGCGTTTCAGCCCAAAGTCCCCGAATGGTTCCATGAAAAGGAACCCAAGAGTTTCAGGCCCAAAACCAAATATCGCACAGTCTGGATTTCGGACATTCACCTCGGCACCGCTGGCTGCAACGCCGAATTGCTGCTCGATTTCCTGCACAGCATCGAATGCGAGACGCTTTATCTGGTCGGCGACATCGTCGACGGCTGGCGCTTGCGCAAGGGGTGGTACTGGCCGACGAGCCACAATGAAGTTCTCCGCCGTATCCTCAAAATGGCCCGCAAGGGGACGCGCGTTGTCTATGTGCCGGGCAATCATGACGAAATGTTCCGCGATTATACCGGCCTCGATTTCGGTGGCGTGGAGCTTGCGCACGAGGCGATTCACGAGACCGCCGACGGACGGCTGTTGCTCGTCACGCATGGCGACATGTTCGACAGCGTCGTGCTCTATGCGCGCTGGTTGGCGTTCCTCGGCGACGCGGCTTACACCTTCCTCCTAAAGGCCAACATCTGGCTCAATGCAGTGCGTCGACGCTTTCACCTGCCTTATTGGTCGCTGTCCTCCTATCTCAAAATCCGCGTCAAGAACGCGGTGCAGTTCATCGGCCAATATGAGGAAGCGGTGGCCCGCGCCGCCATCGAACGCGGTGTCGATGGGGTAGTCTGTGGCCATATCCACCACGCCGAAATCCGCGAATTCGAAGGCGTGACTTATTATAATGACGGCGACTGGGTCGAAAGCTGCACGGCGTTGGTCGAGGACAAGCATGGCGCGATGTCGATTGTCGACTGGGCCGAGCAGAACCGGCAGAAAAAGCAGGCCGCCAAGACTGCCAAGGTCGAAGCATGAGGATCGCCATCGCCACCGACGCCTGGACTCCCCAGGTCAACGGGGTCGTCCGTACGCTCGAAATGACGGTCAAGCTGCTGCGTGATCGGGGCCATGACGTCCATTTGATCACGCCTGACCAGTTCCGGACCCTGCCGTGTCCGGGCTACGGCGAAATCAGGCTAGCCGTGGCTCCGCGTTTTGGCGTGCGCAAGCGGCTTTCGCAAATCAGGCCCGATATCGTGCATATTTCGACCGAAGGCCCGATCGGCTGGAGCACGCGGCGCTGGTGCATGACGAACGATGTGCCGTTCACCACGGCCTTCCACACGCGCTTTCCCGACTATGCCTCGGTGCGTACCGGCCTTTCGCCCGATTTCTTCTGGCCCGTCATGCGCCGTTTCCACGCGCCAGCGCGCGCCGTGCTGGCGGCGACTCCGCGGTTGATGGACGAGCTTGGCAGTCGCGGGATCGTGCATACCCGACCGTGGACCCGCGGGATCGATACAGAGGTTTTCCGGACCGGTCTGGAAGCGCATCCGGCCCTCGCGCATTTGCCCAAACCGATCTTGCTCTCGGTAGGGCGGGTTGCCATCGAAAAAAATCTTGAAGCCTTTCTCGGTGCCGCGGTTGCGGGCACAAAGGTAATAGTCGGCGACGGCCCTGCAATGGCCGAACTGAAAGGCAAATATCCCGGTGCCGTTTTCATTGGGTCGCTTTCCGGCACCGAACTGGCAAGCGCCTACGCGGCAGCAGATATTTTTGTCTTTCCGAGCAAGACCGATACGTTCGGACTGGTCATGATCGAGGCCTTGGCCTGCGGTGTTCCGGTGGCGGGTTATCCGGTACAGGGGCCGCTCGACATTATCGGTGTAAACGGCTGTGGGCCGTTCGAGGAACTTTCCAAACCCGTCGGCGCGCTCGATGCTTCGCTGTCAAAAGCAATCACCCGCGCGCTGGCCTGTGACAGCACAGCGGCGGGCGATTATGGGGCCGACTTTACGTGGGACAATGCCGCCGACCAATTTCTGGACGCACTCTATTTCGCAAAGAGCGAAATACGGCGCGCCGCCTGATTATTGGCTTTCGTCTTCTTCCTGCTGGAAGAAGAGAGCGTTATCGGCATTGGCTGACAGCCTGACGGTGCCGTCTTCTACCGTGGCAACGAGGCCACCGTCGATGAAGTGATGGTGCCCTTCATGGCTGCCTTGGCCTGAATCGGCCTTGGTCAGCTTGATGCGATTGCCTTCGACCTTGTCAACGGTTCCGACATGAACGCCATCTGCGCCGATAACTTCAGCATGTTCCTGGATTTGCGATAGATCTGCCATGATATTTCTCCTTGGGGGTTAGGAGAAAGGCTAACGCGCAAAAACCCGTTCGGGTCCGCAACCGTCAACCGCGTTTGCGCGTCTGGCCGTATGTGCCGAGCAGCCGGACCGAATTGCAGTGGAAGCGCAACTCCTCAAGCGCCCGATCGACTGCTGGATCGCCGGGGGCGCCCTCTATATCCGCAAAGAATTCGGTCGCGGCGAAACTGGCGCCATTCTGGTAGCTTTCCAGCTTGGTCATGTTCACACCGTTGGTCGCAAAGCCGCCCATCGCCTTGTAGAGCGCGGCCGGGATGTTCTTCACCTCGAAGATGAAGGTGGTCATCAATATGCCTTCGACATGCCGGGTGTCAGCCGCATCACGCGACAGGACGACGAAGCGCGTCATGTTGCTCTCGTCATCCTGGATACCGTCGCTGATGATTTCCAGCCCGTAGAGTTCGGCCGAGATCGGCGGCGCTATCGCGGCGGCGCTGTCGTCGTCGCTGCCTGCGACAAAGGCTGCAGCCGCAGCGGTGTCGGCATAAGCGACGGGGATAATGCCATGTTTGCGCAAGTAATGGCGGCACTGGCCAAGCGCCTGCGGGTGGCTCATTGCTGTGGCGAGCTTGGCCGTCGCCGATTTCGCCATGAGCGAGTGACGGATCGGCATGAAATGTTCGGCTACGATTGAAAGCCCCGATTCGGGGAGCAGGAAATGGATGTCCGCCACGCGCCCGTGCAACGAGTTTTCGATGGGGATGATCGCGCGCGCTGCTGCGCCATCCTTTACCGCATCGATGGCGTCTTCGAATGAAAAACAGGGCAGAGGCAGGCAGTCGGCATCGAACTCGAGCGCTGCCAGATGCGAGTTCGCCCCCGGAGCGCCCTGAAAGGCCACAGCGCGCGCCGGTTCGGCGGTTGCGGCGGCGGTCATTTCCTTGACCTTGAGGAGCGCAGGGGCGGGGTAGCTGTCCATGATGGCGCCCCGTTACGGGACCAGAACTTATCGAGCAAGACCGCATTTTCAGCCCTTGCACGGCTTCCCTCGGATCATTAGAGGGGCGGGAGAATCTGGCGGCCTATCTGGCCGTGCCTACGCAAACGCATATCAGGGCAGAGCATCACATGGACGATCGCAGTAATACAATCGCTGGCTGGGTTTTAGCCGCAGGCATCGCCGCGCTGGGTTTCAGTATTGCGGCTGGCATGTTGTATCACGGCGAAACCCCCGAAATGGGCAAGCAGGGTTTTGCGATCCCGGGCGTTGAATCGAGCGACGGTGGCGGAGCAGAAGCTGCCGTTCCACTCGGTAACATGATGGCCACTGCTGAAATGTCCAAAGGTGAAACGATTTTCAAAAAGTGCGTCGCCTGCCATACAATAGCTGCTGGTGGCGCGAACGGCATTGGACCGAATTTGTACGGCACAGTGGGCAAGCCGCTCGCCAGCCATGCCGGTTTTGCCTATTCTGACGCGCTGAAATCGAAAGGCGGAACCTGGACGTTTGAGGCGCTGAACGAATGGCTCGCCAATCCGAAAAAATATGCTCCGGGAAACAAGATGACGTTCGCCGGTCTTGGTAACCCCGAAGAACGCGCGGCGCTCATGCTTTATCTGAACAGTCAGGGATCGAACCTGCCACTGCCGTCTCCAGTCGAAGCGGCGGTTGCCAACGCGGCTGCGGATGCAGCGGCTGCCCCCGCCGATGGCGCGGCTGCTCCAGCGGCTGACGCTGCTGCCGCACCGGCAACAGAAGCTGCTGCGGCACCAGCAAAATAAGTCAGATCTCGTAAAATTCGCAGATCGAGGCCCAGGCCTCATCGGCGGTTTCGACGAACTGGAACAACTCCAAGTCGGGCGGGCTGATCACCCCTTCGAGCATCAGCTCTTCGAAATTCACCACGCGGTGCCAGAATTCCTTGCCGAACAGCAGGATCGGCATTTTCTTGATCTTGCCGGTCTGGACGAGCGTCAATAGCTCGAAAAACTCGTCGAACGTGCCGAAGCCGCCGGGGAACACCGCGACCGCGCGTGCGCGCAGCAGGAAATGCATCTTGCGCAGGGCGAAATAGTGGAACTGGAAACTGAGGCGAGGGGTCACATAAAGGTTCGGTGCCTGTTCGTGCGGCAAGACGATATTCAAGCCCACCGATTCTGCACCGACATCGTGTGCGCCACGGTTTGCGGCCTCCATGATCGATGGACCGCCACCCGAACAGACGACGAAATGGCGACGGCCTTCTTCATCGGTAACCGCCGCCTGGCTGGCGATCTGCGCCAAGGTTCTTGCTTCTTCATAGAAACGCGATTTTTCCTTCATCCGCTCGGCAATGGTCCGGCTGCGGTCGTCGGTCGCAAGTTCGACCAGCGCGTCGGCGGCGTCGGGTTCGGGAATGCGCGCCGAGCCATACATAACCAGCATCGAGCCGATATTGGCCTCTTCGAGAAGCATCTCGGTCTTGAGCAGTTCGAGCTGGAAGCGCACGGGGCGCAAATCTTCCCGCAGCAGGAATTCATTGTCCTGGAAGGCAAGCCGGTAAGACTTGCTTTGTGTCTGCGGGGTGGAAAGCTGCTTTTCGGCAAAGTCCGCTTCCTGCTGTGCCTTGTAGAAGCGGCGGTCGTTTATTTTTGTGTCTGTCATTAGGCTGGCCTTAGCCTTGAGACGTTGGTTTTGCCAGTGCTAACGGCAGTAGGAACCAAAACCCCGCCGTGCCATGTCGAAATGGAAATGGTCGCGATGCGCGGCATTGTAATCGGGGCCAAGGACGGTGGTGAAACGGCGGCACGCGGACTGGTGCAGGCGGCGCAGGAATTCTTGCTCCTTGCCACCCGAATTCCATTCGTTGAGCACCGAGATTTTCCGCCCATTGCTCAGTACGAACCCAGACACGTCGACCGCGTTGCCGAAAGAATGTTCGGACAATCGACCCGACGCGCCGCCGCCGATATTGCGACAACTATAGGTACCGAAAGTCTCGATCCGCACAACGTCGGCGCCCAGATATTGCCGCGCGGCGGGTTGCACCGCATAGCGAGCCCAGGCTGCGAAATTGGCTGCGACCGGGCAGGTCATCGCGCCGAGATTGGTAGTCGGCGTGCCGAATTCCATAAGCTTGATCGTGTTGATCGTGCGACAGCCGCCGCCGAAATCCTTGTCGGGCAGGGCGCTATACTTGACCGATTTGGCGGTCAAATCCGCAAAGCAGGCGTTCGCATCGGTCTCAGTCAACACGCCGCCTGCCGGGGTGCTGCGATCGCGTCGCAACCCGCAGCCCGCTAGCACCAGCGCCATGATGGCGACTAACCAGAATGCATTTTTCTTATAGAACATGGTGACCTTTATCGAACTGCCTTGTGGTCCAATCAAGTGGGAAGGGCACTTGTTCCCCGTTGCGTATTAGCTAACGAGGCCCTATCCGGATGCAGTGTTGCGAATCATTCTTAACAAGAAACTGACGTTTTGGCTGTTGCTCTCCATCCCGGCATTGCTGATGCTGCGCGGCTACTGGTCGGGCGAAGTGATCGCGATGGATATGCTACATCCGACCGGAGAATGGTCGGCGCGGCTGATGATAATCGCGATGATGCTCAGTCCGCTGGTCTCGCTGATTGGCCCCAAGCCGTGGCTGAACTGGCTGGTCCAGCGTCGTCGTGCCTTCGGCGTTGCGTCTTTTGTCTACGCCGTATTGCATCTCATCTTCTATATTATCGACATGGGAAATCTGGACGACATGCTCGCCGAATTCTGGGCGCTAGGCATCTGGACCGGATGGGCGGCGATGCTGCTGTTCGTGCCGCTGGCCATTACTAGCAATGATGCGTCAATGCGGGCGCTTAAGGCCGGGTGGAAAAGCTTGCAGCGGCTGGTTTATCCGGCGGCGATACTCGTCCTCGTCCATTGGATATTCATCCACAACAATCTAGGTCCGGCGCTCGTTCATTTCGTTCCGTTGATGCTGCTTGTCGGCGCTCGATACTTTCTTTTGCGTAAACCCCAACCCCAAGGAGCATGACTATGCGTTTATTTTCTACTCTCGCTTTAGGTGCCGCCGCTGCGGCGGCTTTTGCCGCGATACCTGCATCGGCAACCGGCGTGATTACCTGCAAGGCTGGGCCGCAATCGGGCTGGAAAAGCCAGGAAGTGCTGACCGAAAAACTGGTCAAGGAAGGCTGGACGGTCCGCAAGTCCAAAGTCGATGGCGGCTGCTATGAAGTATATGGCACGACGCCCGAAGGCGACCGGGTCGAAGCCTATTTCCACCCCGTCACGCTAGAAAAGCTCTATGTCGGCCGCCGCGGCCAGGAGCTGTTCCGCAAGGCCGGTTACTAAACGTTGGTTGACAAAACCGGGGCCGCGCTTAAACGCGGCTCCGGGCCACGCGGTCCCAACGCCGCGCGAGCTCTCTGCAAGGAGAAGCTAATATGACTGTAAGTAAACCGCAGGCGAAGCCTGTGCGTCCCTATTTTTCCTCGGGGCCGTGCGCCAAGCCGCCGGGATGGGAAGCCTCCAAACTTCAAACCGAATCGCTGGGCCGTTCGCACCGTGCCAAGATCGGCAAGTCGCGTCTGCAACTGGCAATCGACCTAATGCGCGAGGTGCTCGAATTGCCCGACACGCACCGTATCGGCATCGTTCCCGGATCGGATACGGGCGCATTCGAAATGGCGATGTGGACGATGCTCGGCGCCCGCGGCGTGACCACCTTGGCGTGGGAAAGCTTTGGCGAGGGATGGGTGACCGACGCCGTCAAGCAATTGAAGCTCGAACCCACCATCCACCGTGCCGATTACGGCCAGTTGCCCGATTTGGACAGCGTCGACTGGTCCGACGACGTACTCTTCACATGGAACGGCACTACCAGCGGTGTGCGCGTGCCCGATGGTGAATGGATTCCCGAAACCCGTGAAGGCCTGTCCTTCGCCGATGCGACCAGCGCGGTCTTTGCCTACGACATTCCGTGGCACAAGATCGATGTTGCGACTTTCAGTTGGCAGAAAGTGCTTGGCGGCGAGGGCGGACATGGCGTGCTTATTCTAGGGCCACGTGCCGTTCAGCGGCTGGAGGAATATACTCCAGCATGGCCGCTGCCCAAGGTTTTTCGACTGGTGGCAAAAGGCGCGCTGGCGGAAGGCATTTTCAAGGGTGAGACCATCAATACCCCTTCGATGCTTGCAGTCGAGGATGCGATCTGGGCGCTCGAATGGGCAAAGTCGATTGGAGGCCTGGCCGGCTTGCAAGCGCGCAGCAATGCCAACGCCCATGCGCTCGACAAGATCGTTGCCGGGCGGAGTTGGCTGAGCCACCTTGCTGTAGACAGCGGCATTCGCTCGAAAACCAGCGTGTGCCTTTCGGTCGAAGGTGCCGACGAAGCGATGATCAAGAAAATAGCCTCGCTCCTCGAAGCCGAGGGCGCTGCCTACGACATCGCCGGTTATCGCGACGCCCCGCCGGGGTTGCGAATTTGGTGCGGCGCCACCGTGGACACCGCCGATGTCGAAGCGCTCGGGCCCTGGCTCGATTGGGCTTATCAGGAAGCGAAAGCTTAAATTCCGTCGTGCCCGCGAAGGCGGGGACCTCAGGCAGTATTGCACATTCCAACGGCCCCCGCCTTCGCGGGGACGACGTTTAAGGACAAAATCATGACCAAACCCAAAGTACTCATTTCCGACAAAATGGACCCCAACGCCGCGAAAATCTTCACTGAGCGCGGTTGCGACGTCGATGTGATTACCGACAAAAGCCCCGAAGAACTGGCCGAGATCATCGGCGACTATGACGGGCTGGCGATCCGCAGCTCGACCAAGGTGACCAAGGCAATCCTCGACGCAGCCACCAACCTCAAGGTTATCGGTCGTGCGGGCATCGGTGTCGACAATGTCGATATTCCGGCGGCCTCCGCCAAGGGCGTCGTCGTGATGAACACGCCATTCGGCAATTCGATTACCACCGCCGAACACGCCATCGCCTTGATGTTCGCGCTCGCACGGCAACTTCCCGAGGCCAACGCGCAGACACAGGCGGGCCTTTGGCCGAAAAACGGCTTTATGGGCGTCGAGGTTACCGGCAAGACGCTTGGCCTAATCGGTGCGGGCAATATCGGCAGCATCGTTGCCAGCCGCGCACTCGGTCTCAAGATGAAGGTCGTTGCGTTCGATCCCTTCCTAACCCCCGAACGCGCAATCGAAATGGGCGTCGAAAAGGCCGACCTCGACACGTTGCTCGCCAAGGCCGATTTCATCACGCTGCACACGCCGCTGACCGACCAGACGCGCAACATTCTCTCGAAAGAAAATCTCGCCAAGACCAAGAAAGGCGTTCGCATCATCAACTGCGCGCGCGGCGGTCTGGTGGACGAGGCGGCTTTGAAGGAAGCGCTGGATAGCGGTCATGTCGCGGGCGCGGCGCTCGATGTGTTTGTAACCGAACCCGCGAAGGACTCGCCATTGTTCGGAACGCCCAATTTCATCTGCACCCCGCACCTTGGTGCCTCGACGAACGAGGCGCAGGTCAATGTCGCGTTGCAAGTGGCCGAGCAGATGGCCGATTACCTCGTGAACGGCGGCGTCACCAACGCGCTCAACATGCCGAGCCTTTCGGCGGAGGAAGCGCCTAAGCTGAAGCCCTATATGACACTGGCGACAAAGCTTGGCTCGCTGGTCGGGCAGCTTGCTCAGGACGATCTCGACAACATTGCCGTCGAAGTCGAAGGCGCGGCGGCAGAACTCAATATCAAGCCCATCACGGCAGCGGTGCTTTCGGGCTTTATGAGCCGTTTTTCCGACGCAGTGAACATGGTCAATGCGCCCTATCTGGCCAAGGAACGCGGCCTCGACATTCGCGAGGTCCGGCATGACAAGACAGGCAGTTATAACACGCTGATCCGCGTCACCGTGAATACGTCACAAGGCGCGCGCTCTGTTGCAGGAACCTTGTTTGCCAACGCCGAAGCTCGGCTGGTCGAGATTTTCGGCATCAGCCTGGAAGCGGAACTCGAAGGCGATATGCTCTACATCGTCAACGAAGATGCGCCGGGCTTTATCGGCCGCGTTGGGACGACTTTGGGCGAGGCTGGCCTCAACATCGGTACATTCCATCTCGGCCGCCGCAGCGCGGGCGGCGAGGCGGTGCTGCTGCTGACGATGGACTCTGCAATCGAAGAGCCTGTGCTTTGGCAGGTCTGCAAACTGCCCGGCGTAAAGACGGTGAAAGCGCTCAAGTTCTGACGGGGGCTTCCCCCTCAGGCCTTTTCGCGTAAAGAGCGCGCATGAGCATCCCGCCCGACCTGTTGCCCGAAGGCTTCCGCGACCGCCTGCCGCCGCAGGCGGAGGCAGCGGTGCGGGTATCGCGCGCGATGCTCGATGTACTGGCTTCGAACGGATATGCGCGCGTAGCGCCCGCTATCGCCGAGTTCGAACACAGCCTGTCGGCACGAAGCGGGGGCGCGACGCGGAACAGCCTGTTGCGCTTTACCGATCCGGTATCGGGCCACACTCTGGCGCTGCGCGGGGATATAACAGTGCAGGTGGGGCGGATCGCCACTACAAGAATGGCCGATGCACCTCGACCGTTGCGCCTGTGCTATCACGGGCAGATATTACGCCTGCGCGCGCGACAATTGCGGCCAGAACGGGAGATTACGCAGCTTGGAGCGGAACTGATAGGCAATGACAGCGTCGCGGCAGCTTCCGAGATTGTCGGCGTGGCGCTCGATGCACTTGAAGCGGCCGGGGTGAAGGACATTATCGTCGATTTCACCTTGCCCGATCTGGTCGAGACGCTGGCAGCTGAAGCCATCCCGTTGGCTGCTGATCAGATCGACGCCGTGCGTTCGGAACTCGACATGAAGGATGCGGGTGGGTTGAGTGCACTGGGTGCGGATGCCTATCTGCCACTTCTCGCTGCGACGGGGCCGTTCGCCGAGGCCGTTGAGAAACTGCGCGCCATCGATGCGGGAGGTGCACTGGCATCGCGGATCGAAGGCCTTGTCGCGATCGCCGATTCGGTTGCTGGTCGTGCAACGATTACGCTCGACCCCACTGAACAGCATAGCTTCGAATATCAGAACTGGTTCGGCTTCACACTTTTCGCAAAGGGTTACACGGCGGCGCTGGGTCGCGGCGGCACCTATGCCATTGCGCGGCCCGATGGTGCGCACGAAGCCGCAACCGGTTTCTCACTCTATCCCGATCCACTGGTCGGAGGCGATCCAGCGGCAGAAAATCGGCGCGTGTTTCTGCCACTCGGGACCGATCCGAACAAGGCAGCGCGATTACGCGCCGAGGGCTGGGTAACCGTTGCGGCCTTGTCAGGTGAAGATAGCGCAGCTGCACAGAACTGCTCGCATATTTTGTCCGGGGGACAAGCTGTCCCGATGGATTGATGCCTGCTTGCGTAGCGCCGAAATCTGCGGCAGATACGCTGTCATCCCAAAAAAAGCATTGATGGAGAGAGACGTGGCAAAATTCGGGTTCAAAATTGGTAGCGCTATCATTGTGGCTGCGTTGTCGGCATGTTCCGCAGCAAGCGACGGTGGTGAAACGGCAATCGAGTCGGCGTCGGACAGCAAATATCTATCGCAGCCCCTGGTACGCGAAATTTACACTGCAGACCCATCGGCGCATGTGTGGGCAGACGGCCGGATTTATGTGTATCCATCACACGACATCGACGCCGGTGTGCCCGAAGACGACTTGGGTAGCCATTTCGCGATGCGCGATTACCGTGTGCTGTCGATGGACAATATCGGCGGCAAGGTCACGGTTCACGACGTAGCGCTCGATATCGCCGATGTACCCTGGGCAGGCCGCCAGATGTGGGCACCGGACGCGGCCTACAAGGACGGCACTTATTATCTCTATTTCCCGGTGAAAGACAAAAGCGACATCTTCCGTATGGGTGTTGCCACTTCGAAAAGCCCGACCGGGCCGTTCAAGGCCCAGGCCGAACCGATGAAGGGCAGCTATTCGATCGATCCTAACGTCTTCAAGGATGACGACGGTGCGCATTATATGATTTTTGGCGGTATCTGGGGCGGTCAGCTTCAGAAATGGGTGAGCGGCAGCTATGATCCCAAGGGATCGAATTCCGATCTGGGAAAGCCAGATGAAGCGGCGCTAACGCCAAAAATTGCCAGGCTGTCGGACAATATGCTCGAATTTGCCGAACCGCCGCGCGATGTTGTCATTCTCGATGAAACAGGCGCGCCGCTCAAAGCTGGCGACACCGCACGCCGCTTTTTCGAAGGTGCGTGGGTCTTCAAACGCAACGGCACTTATTATCTGACTTACTCAACAGGCGACACGCATTTTCTCGTCTATGCAACCGCAACGACGCCCTACGGCCCGTTCACCTACAAGGGCAAGATTATGGAGCCAGTGGAGGGCTGGACGACGCATCACTCGATCGTGCCAGTGGGCGGCAAGTGGTACCTGTTTTACCACGACACGCAATTGTCCGGGAAAACCCATTTGCGCAACGTGAAGGTCACCGAAATGAACTTCAACCCGGACGGATCTATCCAGACCATCCAGCCGTTGAAGAAATAGTTCTCAGCTTCCGAATATCCGGCGTAGCCAATCGTCGACAACCGGGGTTGCCGGATAGTCGGGATCACCCAATTTGCGGTTGATTTCCATATGCCCTTTCAGGCCTTTGCCTTCGAAGGCCTGAAGCTCGGCGCGCGTTGCATTTTTGCGCAGCGCATCGGCAAGTGCTGCCGATTGCCGTGCGCCATCGTCGCGGTCGACATGCAGGATCAGAAACGCAGGTGCGTTAGGAGTGGCAGCCTGCAAAGTGGGTGATAACGCCTTTTGCCTTTGCGCTTCTGTTCCGAATGCCTGCTTGTAAGTGTCCTGCATGATACGCGCGCCGTCACTCATCTGGGCAGGGACATCATATGCCGCACCGTCGAGCGGGATCACGCCCGCCAATGCCGACATATCGAGACCGGCGGCGCGCAGATATTGCGGATCGGTGCCGACAAGTGCGGAAAGGTGTGCGCCTGCGCTGTGACCCATCAGGACGATGCGGTCGGGATCGATGCCGAGCGATTGCGCATTCTTGCGAAGATGGGCGATTGAAGCTGCGACATCCGCCGCCTGCTGCTCAACCGTGGCGTCCGGAACCAAGCGGTAATTTATGCTGGCAAAAGCATAGCCTTGTGCCAGATAATGCGGTGCTTTGAACTGGCCCGTGGCATTGCCCTTGTCGCCGCGTTTCCACCCGCCGCCGTGGACGAAAACGACGAGCGGGGCGTTCGCCGTTTCGGCCTTCCAGAAATCAAGTTTTTGCAACCTGTCATTGCCATAAGCCATTTCGGTGGCGCCGACCGCTGAACGCGTCGATTTGGCGTCATCGCCGCGCTGGCGAATCCGTTCGCGCAGTTCGCTGCGGCAATTTTCGGAGAGTTGGGCGTGCTTCGCTGCAAGGCAGGAACGAATTGCCTCGCGATTTATGCCGCACAGTTGCACGATCTCACGGCGACATTCTGCAGGCAGTCTTTGACCACGCTGTGCAACGGCGCATGTCGCAACCAGCGCGACCGCAGCTCCGCCCAAAATCCATTTCCTCATTCCGGCCTCCAAATCCATTGGTGGACATATCATGCCCATCGTCATAACGGGGCGCACGGCGAATCCCTTCGCAGGAAAAAACTTCTGCGCAGAAAAAGGCCCTCGAAATTCTGAGGAACTTATGGCGAATGTAACCGTAATCGGCGCGCAATGGGGCGACGAGGGCAAAGGCAAGATTGTCGACTGGCTGGCCGAACGCGCCGACGCCGTGGTCCGCTTCCAGGGCGGGCACAATGCCGGACACACGCTCGTGGTTGGCGAGAATGTCTACAAATTATCGTTGCTGCCATCGGGCATTGTCACCGGCACCTTGTCGATCATCGGCAATGGTGTGGTGCTCGACCCTTGGGCTTTGAAAGCCGAAATGGAAAAGCTGCGCGGGCAGGGGGTTTCGATCACCACCGATAATTTCGCGCTTGCCGACAATTGCGCGCTGATCCTGCCCATCCACCGCGATCTCGACGGCTTGCGCGAAACCGCCGCAGGCTCGGGCAAGATCGGGACCACCGGTCGCGGCATCGGCCCGGCCTATGAAGACAAGGTCGGAAGGCGGGCAATCCGCGTCTGCGACCTCGCCCATCTCGATGCACTCGATGCCCAGCTCGACCGTGTCTGCGCACACCATGATGCTTTGCGCGCCGGCTTCGGCGAGCCGCCGGTTGATCGCGAACGCCTCATCGCCGACCTCAAGGAAATCGCGCCTTTCGTACTGGAATATGCGCAACCGGTGTGGAAGCGGCTGAACAAAGTGCGCAAGGCAGGCGCGCGAATCTTGTTCGAAGGCGCGCAGGGCGTGCTGCTGGACGTCGACCACGGCACTTATCCGTTCGTCACCAGCTCCAACACTGTTTCGGGTACAGCAGCGGCGGGCAGCGGGCTTGGACCGAATGCACCCGGCTTTGTGCTTGGCATCGTGAAGGCCTACACCACTCGCGTCGGCTCCGGCCCTTTCCCGACCGAACTGGAGGACGAAACCGGCCAGCGTTTGGGCGAGCGCGGGCATGAATTCGGCACCGTCACCGGCCGCAAGCGCCGCTGCGGCTGGTTTGATGCGGTCATTGTGCGCCAAAGCTGCGCAGTATCGGGCGTAACCGGTATCGCACTCACCAAGCTGGACGTGCTGGACGGGTTCGAAACGATCAAAATCTGCACAGGCTACCGTCTGAACGGCAAGGTCTACGATTATCTCCCCGCGCATGCCGCAGACCAGGCTGCGGTCGAACCGATCTACGAGGAAATGCCGGGTTGGCAGGAAACGACCGCAGGCGCGCGAAGCTGGGCCGACCTGCCCGCACAGGCGATAAAATACATCACGCGCGTGCAGGAACTGATCGAAACGCCTGTAGCGTTGGTCAGCACCTCGCCCGAGCGGGAGGACACGATTCTCGTGCGCGATCCCTTTGCGGACTAACCGCTTTTTAGTTCGGCCTTCAATCTGAGGCTAGCACGCCAGAAGAAAAAGGCGGGGATTAGCCCCAGCCATGCCGCGCCGTAGAGAACCCAGCGGACGCTCTCGACCCCTGCGATAGGCTGGAGCGAATCTGACAATATGCCGAACGCGAATGGGCCGAGTCCGAGGCCAATCAAATTCTGCCCAAAGACAACAAGCGAAGCGGCAATGGCGCGCAGTTCGGGGCGCACGAGCCCCTGAACGCATCCATAAGCAGGTCCATAATAAGCGGCATTGAGGATTGTGGGTACGATGAGCAACGCAAGCGCAGCTCGCCAATCCTCCGTCCAGTAGCCCATGAACAAAAACGGCGCGGCGACAGCCATGCCGATCGCCGGCAAGGTTAGCAAATGCCTTTTGTCTCGCTTGCCGTAGACGTCGGCAACTTTGCCGCCGAGCCATGTTCCGATGATGCCGGATACGCCCAAGGCAATGGCCATCGAAAGCCCTGCCTCGGTGGTGGAAAAGCCGTGCGATCGGATGAAGAAGCTGATCGTCCAAAGCCCTTTTCCGTAACTAAGGAAGGCCGTGAACGACGCAGCGATGAAGATGTAAAGATAGGCTTTCGACGCAAAGATTTCGCGCGCGGCTTCCTTGATTGGTACTGCCGCTTTGGCTTGGGCGTCGGTATCTCCATTTGACAAGCCACCTTCGCAACGACGCGGTTCGCGGATGATTTTCGGCAGCGCGAGTGCCAGCAACAGCCCCGGCAGGCCGACCACCATCAGAGCCACGCGCCAGCCATATTGGTCGTTGACGACACCGCCGATTACCAGACCGAGCAAAGCCCCGATAGGAATACCAAGCCCGAAAAACGCAATTGCCGAGGACCGTTCCTCGGGCGGAACGGTGTCGGCAATTAGTGAATGCGCGGCCGGTGTGCACCCTGCCTCGCCGACACCGACGCCGATTCGTGCCAATGCCATTTGCACAAAGTTTTGCGCCAAGCCGCACAAAGCGGTCATTGCCGACCAGACCGCCAGCGATACCGAGATAAGCCAGACGCGGTGGGTGCTGCCTTTGTCGGCGTAGCGCGCAATCGGAATACCCAATATCGCGTAGAATACGGCGAAGGCCGGACCGGCGAGCAGCCCGAGCTGCGTATCGCTAAGACCTAGATCGCGCTTGATCGGCTCGGCAAGGATATTGACGATCTGCCGGTCGAGAAAATTGAGCATATAGACCACAAGCAACGTCCACAGCATCACCCGGCGGCTGGACGCGACAGGATTTGCAGGCGAAACCGCCGTCGTGGTTGTCATATCGCACTCCTTCTCCGCGTGGCAGTTATCCAGCATATTCCAGCAATGTCAAAGCATTGGAACAATCGGGCCGATGCAATGCTTTGTGCGTCAGGGCGCAAAGGGTGCAGAAAATCGGGCAGTCCGATAAATGCTTCATTGACTGTTCACCGCACAGCGTCATTGGAAGGCTTATATGACCACCCGTGACACAACGGCGCTGTTGCCGCTCAACGATATCGACCTCACTTTGTCGTTAGGCGACCGGGCAATGGTCATGGCTTATGGTGCCGTGCAATGGCCATGGCTGCTGCGTAGCCTCCATGGCGGCCACAAGGCAGAGAAAGCGGCCTTGTTGGACCATCTCGACTTGCCATCGGACGCGCTGCCCAATCTGGGAAGCTGGAAGGCTGATACAAATTTTCTCTGGCATATCGTGAACGCAATCGAGGAAATGCGTCCTGCGCAGGTGGTCGAACTGGGCTGTGGCGCTTCGACCTTCGTCATTGCCCGTGCGCTTCAGAAATTCTGCGGCGGCAAGCTGGTCAGCTATGATCAGCATGGTCAGTTCGCTGCCATCACGCAGGAATGGGTGCGAGAGAACGGCATGCCGGTGGACATCCGTCACGCGCCGCTGGGGCCATCACCTGCGGGCTGGCCTGGGCATTGGTATCAATTGAGCGATGTGCCCGCTGAAATCGACTTGCTGGTGGTCGATGGCCCACCTTGGGCGATCCATCCGCATGTGCGCGGAGCCGCGGCAAGCCTGTTTCCAAAGATAAGGCCCGGCGGTCGCGTGCTACTCGACGATGCTGCACGCCCCGGCGAGCGCGTCGTCGCCCGCCGCTGGCGTAAGGAACATTATAATATGCGCTTCCAGCTCGACAGCCGGGGTGCAAAGGGCACGCTGGTCGGACGCAAGCTGGGCGTCTAGCTTTTCCCCGTCCGCTCGTCGGTTACCATATCTTCCGCCAGATCCAGCCCTCGGGCACCGGCATGTACGGTGCGTGCCGGGGCGTGTGGTGGCTCGACAAACTCCGGCTCTTCGACCTCGAGCATGCCTTCCCATTTGGTGATGACCGAAGTCGCAACCGCGTTGCCGACGACATTGGTCGCGGTGCGGCCCATGTCGAGGAACTGGTCGATGGCGAGGATCAGCGCGACGCCCTCGACGGGCAGATCGAACATCGCGAGCGTGCCGGTGATCACAACAAGCGATGCGCGAGGCACTGCTGCCACGCCCTTGGACGAGATCATAAGCGTCAGCAGGATCAATATCTGCGTCGCAATCGACAGTTCGATGCCATATGCCTGCGCGATGAAGATCGTCGCAAAACTCATATACATCATCGAGCCGTCGAGGTTGAAGCTGTAACCCAAAGGCAGCATGAAGCCCGAAATGCGGCGCGGCACACCGAAGCGGTCGAGCTGTTCGAACAGCTTGGGCAATGCGGCTTCGGACGATGCGGTCGAAAAGGCGATCAGCATCGGCTCGCGGATATAGCGGATGAGTGTCCATATCCGCCGTCCGAGGAAGATTGCGCCCATCGACAGCAGCAACGCCCAAAGGATCGTCAGCGACAGGTAAAATTCGATCACCAGTTCCAGATAGGTACCAAGAATCGCCAACCCGCTCTTCGACACCACCGCCGCCAGCGCGCCGAACACGGCGACCGGGGCATAGCGCATTACATAATGTGTGATCTGCAGCATCATTTCGGCCAACGCATCGGCCCCGCGTACCAGAGGCGCACCCTTTTCGCCGAGTGCTGACAAGGCGACACCAGCGAAAAGCGCGAACACGAGTATCTGCAGGATATTGTTGGTGGCCATCGCTTCGATGGCATTTTTCGGGAAGATCGAGAGAATGAACTCCCAGAAATCGAGCTTCTTGACCTCGCCTATAGTAGCAGCTGCGTTCGCCACGCTATCGACCGGTGCGCCGACGCCGGGCTGGAACAGGTTGACCATCAACAGGCCAAGGCCGATCGAGATGAAGCTGGCGATAATGAACCATGTGATTGCTCGAAAACCGATACGTCCGAGCGCCGAGCTGTCCCCCATATGCGCGATACCGACAACGATGGTCGACAATATCAGCGGCGCAACGAGCAGCTTGATGAGATTGAGAAAAATATCCGACAGCAGTTTGAACGTCTTGGTCAGATATTCGAACCAGACATTGTCCTGCGGCACCCCGACATGGACAGCGTAGCCGACGATCACACCGAGAATCATCCCGGCCAAAATCCAATATGTCAGCTTTTTATCCACGCAATCCTCCGAACCCGTTCTCTGTTTGGCGCGACGCTACACAGGCGGCTTTGGCATCGCAACATGTTACCGACCCACCTTGTCTAAGCGCGCGAAGGGCGGCATAAGCGTTGAAATAAAATTACAACAGGCTGCGCTTAAGCGTGGACCGGGATTATCGTGGGTTCAGGAGTATATTCATGGCCGCCGCCAAAGCGTCAAAATCGCCCGTAAAAATCGACAGCAGCCTGATGAAGGCAATGTCCGCCGCCTTCTCCGAAAGCGCGCTGCCCGGCGAAAATGAAGGCTTTGACGCAAAGGCCTGCGACGAGGCTGCGCAATTTACCGTGGAGCTTTCGCATCAGCGCAAGCCTGGCAACGCGGTCGTCGCGCTTGACAGCTTCACCGAGCCGTCCGGTCGCCTCGCGATGCGAATTGCCATGAACAATGACGACATGCCGTTCCTGGTCGATTCGATTTCGGCGACGCTCTCGGCCAAGGGCATCATCATCAAGCGGCTGATCCATCCCGTGCTGTCCACGAAGCGTAGCGACGATGGTGTGCTGCAATCTGTCAGCCGCAAGCGTGAGGGCGGCTTTGCCCGCGAATCCTTCATCTATATCGAAACCGACCGCATCGACGCCAAGGAACGCCGCGCGCTGGAGGAAGAATTGCTGGCCGTGCTGCGCGACGTTCGCGGTGCGGTTTCCGACTGGCGCAAGATGCTCGGCGCGATGTCCGACGATGCCGACAGCATGCCCGATGGCGAAGGCGCGGCGCTGGTGCGCTGGTTCCTCGAAAACAATATGACCGTACTGGGTCACGAGAAAATCACCCGCGACGGCACGCGCTCCGAACGTCTCGGGCTGTCACGGGTGAGCGACTATCTGATGCTGTCGGAGATCAGCGTAGGTCTTGCAATCAAATGGTTCGAAGAAGGCGGGCGCGCGCCTCTGGTGCTTAAGGCCAACCGCATTTCGACAGTACACCGGCGTGTTCAGCTTGATTTGGTCGTTGTCCCGATCCGCGACGGCGCCAACATTACCGGTCTTTCGGTTACCGCCGGCCTGTGGACAAGCGCTGCACTTGCCACATCCCCGGAACGTATTCCTGTTTTGCGCACGCATCTTTCGACGTTGATGGAGCGCTTCGGCTTCGATCCCTCAGGCCATGCCGGCAAGGCGATGACGCACGCGCTGACCTCGCTGCCGCACGATCTGCTGGTGTCGTTAAAGCTGGCCGAACTCGAACGCGTAACATTGACCGCAATGTCGCTGACCGACCGCCCGCGCCCCAAGCTGCTGGCGATCCGTTCGCCACTCGGGCGTCATCTCTATATCTTTGTATGGCTTCCGCGCGACGATGTTTCGACCGGAATGCGCAAGCAGATCGAAACGATGCTGATCGAAGCGACCGGCGGCGCGCTGCTTGGCTGGACGATCAGCATGGAGGATGGCGGCGTCGCGTTGCTGCGCTATACGCTCGACCTGCCCGACCGTGCACAGAAGGTCGATGAGGCCAAGCTGGATGACCGGCTTGAACTCATGGTGCGCGGCTGGGAGCCTGCAGTCGAAGCCGCGCTTGCCCGCCTGACCGACGAAAAGCGCGCAGCGGCGATGCTGGTGCGCTATGGACCGGTCTTCCCGGCGAATTATCGAAGTCATTATCCCACCGAAGAAGCCGCGCGCGACATGATCGGCCTGCTCCAGATGGAACGCGACCACAGCAAGGTTACGCGGCTGTCGGTCGATGGCGAAAAGCTCCGTCTTAAGGTTTATTCGCAGGGCGGCGCTATGCCGCTGAGCAACATCGTTCCCGCGCTCGAAAACTTCGGTTTCGACGTTCTCGAAGAGTCTCCGACTGCGCTCGCGGACGGCAATTACATCCACGATTTCAAGCTCGGCCTGCGCGGCGGAAGCGCGGCGAGCGTCGCGGCGCGTGCATCGGTGATAGAGGCTGCGCTGAGCCAGGTGCTCGACGGGGAGGCCGAGAACGATGTGTTCAACCAGCTTGTGACGATTGCCGGGCTCGACCCGCAATCTGCAATCTGGCTCCGGGCCTGGTATCGATACATAAGGCAGACTGGCGCGAATTATTCGATGGCCAATGTCATTGCAGCCTTGGTCAAGAATGCGGGAATCACTCAGGCCATCGTTTCGTTGTTCGGCGCGCTGCACAATCCAGCTACAGAAGGCGATCGGGAACGGCTTGCTGATAAATATATCAAGGCAATACTCGACGGACTTGGCAATGTTTCTGCTATCGACGAGGACCGCATCCTCCGGCGTTTCATGGGCGTTGTGCGGGCCACGCTGCGCACCAACGCCTTCGCCCCCGCGGCAACCGAAGCGCTGGCGTTCAAGCTGGATAGCGCCAAGGTGCCGGGCCTGCCCGCGCCGCTCCCCTGGCGCGAGGTGTTCGTCTATTCGCCGCGCGTCGAGGGCATCCATTTGCGTGCCGGGCCGGTCGCTCGTGGCGGCCTGCGCTGGTCCGACCGGCGCGACGATTTTCGCACCGAAGTCTTGGGGCTTATGAAGGCGCAGCGCGTCAAGAATGCGGTGATCGTGCCGACGGGGGCGAAGGGCGGCTTCTACCCCAAACGCTTGCCCGATATACGCGTAGACCGCGACGCCTGGTTCGCCGAAGGCACCGAAAGCTACCGCATCTTTATCCGCACCTTGCTGTCGATCACCGACAATATTGTCGACGACAAAGTCATCCACCCGGACGATATCGTTATCCATGACGGCGAAGACCCCTATTTCGTCGTCGCCGCCGACAAGGGCACCGCAACCTTCTCCGACACTGCCAATGCCATCGCGCTCGAACGCAATTTCTGGCTCGGCGATGCGTTCGCCAGCGGCGGCTCGGTCGGTTATGACCATAAGGCGATGGGCATTACTGCGAAGGGCGGCTGGCTTTCTGTACAGCGCCACTTTGCCGAAATGGGCATCGATGTGCAGAAGGAGCCGATAACTGTCGCCGGTGTTGGTGACATGTCGGGCGACGTGTTCGGCAACGGTATGCTGCTGTCGAAAACATTGAAGGTCGTTGCCGCATTCGACCACCGGCATATTTTCTTCGACCCCAGCCCCGATCCCGCAACAAGCTGGAAAGAACGGCAGCGTCTGTTCAACCTGCCGCGTTCGAGTTGGCTCGATTATGACGCCAAGCTGATCTCCAAAGGCGGCGGCGTGTTTGCGCGAAGCGAAAAGGTCGTCAAAACAACCCCTGAAATCAGAGCCTTGCTGGGCATTGATGACAAGGAAATTGAACCCGCCGCATTGATGACTGCTATCCTGAAGGCCCCTGTCCAACTCATGTGGTTCGGTGGCATCGGCACCTACATAAAGGACCGCAGCGAGAGCCATCTCGACGTCGGCGACCCCGGCAATGACGCAATCCGGGTCAATGGCGTGGATATACGCGCACAGGTCATCGGCGAGGGTGCGAACCTTGGTGTGACGCAGGCGGGCCGTATCGGTTTTGCTTTGCGCGGCGGGCGGATCAACACCGACTTTATCGACAATAGCGCGGGCGTCGATTGTTCGGATAATGAGGTCAATATCAAGATTGCGCTTAACGCCGAAATGCGTGCCGGTCGCCTGAAGGAACCAGTGCGCAACGAATTGCTGGCGAGCATGACCGATGCCGTCGCGCATCTTGTGCTCGAGGATAACCGCTTGCAGACGCTCGCACTCTCCATTGCCGAGACAGGCGGCGCGGGCGATTTACCTGCCTACGTGCGCCTGATCGAAACCTTTGAAAGCCAAGGCAGGCTCGACCGCGTGGTCGAGGGGCTTGCGCCCAATGACGAACTGTTCCGACGCGCAAGCGAAGGCAAAGGCCTGACCCGGCCAGAGCTTGCCGTGCTGCTCTCTACCGCAAAACTTGCCGCGCAGGACGGCGTCGAGGAAGCCCCGCTCGCCATCGATCCGTCTATGGACGGCGAATTGCTTGCGGCCTTCCCCAATGCGATGGTTGCCAAGCATAAAGCGGCCATCCTGGCGCATCGACTGCGCAAGGAAATCATCGCCACCAAACTTGCGAACCGGATGATCAACCGGCTCGGCATGCTCCATCCGTTCGAACTAGCCGAAGAGGAAGGGTGCAGCCTCGGCGATGTAGCTGCAGCCTTTGCGATTGCCGAACGCATCTACGACCTGCCTTCGCTTTGGCGCACCATCGATACGGCGGATATGCCTGAATCCACGCGGCTCATGCTATTCAGCCAGGCTGCGGTCGAAACCCGCGCGCAGATGGCCGATATCATCCGCAACGCTTCCGAAGGCCGGGATGTCGGGGCTGCGACTGCCATTTACGCGCCGGTGTTGCAAAAGCTATCGGCAGACCTCGACAATCTGCTGCCCGCCGATATCCGCCAACAGACCGAAGATTTCGGCGCGCGGCTGATCGAAAATGGCGCGCCGCGCAAGATTGCCGACCGGCTGGTGCAGATGGCGCAGCTTGACGGCGCGATCGGCCTCGCCGCGCTTGCTTCGACACAAAAAGGCGACGTCACTGCGCTGACGCAGGCCTTTACCGGCGTCGGCGACACGCTCGGCATCGGCTGGGCACAGGGCACGGCCATGCAGATGGACCCTGAAGATCCGTGGGAACGCTTGCTGGTCGCAGGGCTGGCGCGCGATTTTCAGGCGATGCGGCTCGACTTTCTGCGCCGCCGCGCCGCCAAAAAACCGGTCGAAGATACACGCGAATGGCTTGCCGAAAATGCCGAGCGCGTCCGTGCCTTCCGCAATATGATCGACCGCGCCAAGATGGCGGGAACGCCGACGCCTGCGATGCTAGCGCAGATTGCCGGGCAGGCGAGGGTATTGCTGGGGCGGTAGAGAATGTCGGCCCCGCGCAGGCGGGGACCTCGGGAGGTTTACGTCTTCATCGTTGGACAAACCAACTGCGGTCCCCGCCTGCGCGGGGACGACGCGGTGCTGTTACGCCGCTTCCGCTTCCGCCGCCCGTTTGTAGATGCTGTTCAACGGATATTGGAACAGCTTCATTACCATCGGCTCGAAAAATTCGAGCGGCGCGGTGTCGTAGTTCGGATCGAAGGCCGGGCAGTCATATTTGTCGATGAATTCCTCGGTATCAGCGAACCATTCATGCCCGCGAAACTTCTCGCGCATGTCGCGGTCCAAGCCGAGATGATGGAAGAAATTATGCCCCTGAAAAATGCCGTGATTCTGAACGATCCAGTGCAATTTCTCTGAAACGAAGGGTTTTAGGATTGCTGCGGCAATATCGGGATGGTTCGCCGCGCCCAGCGTGTCACCTATATCGTGAAGCAGCGCCATCACCACATAATCCTCGTCGCGCCCGTCGCGATACGCCCGCGTCGCGGTTTGCAGCGAATGGGTTAGCCTATCGACTGCGAAGCCGCCGAAATCACCGTCGAGCAGCTTCAGATGGTCCAGTATACGCTTCCCGCCATTTTGGGCGAACGGGATATTGTGCCGCATGATGATCTGCCAATCTTCCTGCGTGCTTTCCGACATGTCGTGAAATGTCGCGCGTTCGTCCTGATGATCCATTATCAATTCCTCTCGACGCCAATCTATCATGCCCGCGGCCTGAAACAAGGCTTCGCTTCGCCGCAAAACCTCGCTAGACAGTGCCAATGGCTGTTTTAGAGCTGACCGATAAACCCTTTTTTGCCGACAAGAACCGCGCATTCTGGAACCTCCATTCGGCGGGCTGGGCAGGTGCGGTCATCTTGCGCGCGGCTTCGGGCATCGCGCAGGGGCAGCCGGTCAGCTTTCTCGTCCCAATCCTGATTTCGGCGGTTACCGGTTATTCGATCACCTTGGTGCTGTCGGTGATCTATCGCTATTTGATCGACCAGCGGCCATTCATCACTTGGGTGTTCACGGTGCTGGCGCTGTTCATCGCGACCGTCGGCTATGCCTATATCGACGTCTGGGTCTTGCAAACGATCCGCGAGGGCGCCGACGAAACGCCGTTCGCTCAGCTCTGGCTGGCGGCAATCTATATCAACTCGGTGTTGCTCGCTGCCTGGTCGGCGCTCTATTATGCTATAAACTATTTCGTTCGCGCCGAGGAACAGGCCGACCAGATGCTGCGGCTCGAGGCACAGGCGACCAGCGCGCAGCTTACGATGCTGCGCTACCAGCTCAATCCGCATTTCCTGTTCAATACGCTCAACAGCATTTCGACGCTTGTGCTGCTCAAACAGACCGAACAGGCCAATGCGATGCTATCGCGGCTGTCGTCGTTTTTGCGCTTCACCCTCATCAATGAGGCGGAGGCCAAGGTGCCGTTGACGCAGGAAATCGAAACGTTGAAACTCTATCTCGATATCGAGAAAATGCGTTTTGAGGAACGTTTGCGCACCTATTTTGTCATCGATCCGGCGGTGGAAAAAGCGCTGGTGCCCTCGTTGCTCCTTCAGCCCCTCGTCGAAAACGCGATCAAATATGCGGTCACGCCCAAGGAGGAAGGTGCCGATATTTCGGTGAGTGCTCAACTCGTCGGCCAAAGGGTTCGCATCATCGTGTCCGATACTGGCCCGGGCTTGCAGCCGGGACAGCAAGACCACAGCCTGTCTACAGGGGTCGGCATGGCCAACACACGCGAACGGCTGGTTCAGGCTTATGGCGAGGATCAGCGGTTCGACCATTATGTAAAAGCAGGCGGGGGATTTGAGGTTTTGCTGGAACTACCCTATCAAAGCCGCATTATACCTGTCGAAATCAATCAAGCGGGGGCAATATCACAAGGAATGATAACCGCATGAGCATTCGCACCATATTGGTCGACGACGAAAAACTGGCCATTCAGGGCCTCGAACTCAGATTGCAGGCTTTCGACGATATCGAAATCGTCGCCACCTGCCACAATGGCCGCGAGGCGATCCGCAAGATCAAGACGTTGAAGCCAGATCTGGTATTCCTCGACATCCAGATGCCCGGTTTCGACGGCTTTTCGGTCGTACAGGGGGTGATGGATATCGACCCGCCGCTGTTCGTGTTCGTCACCGCTTATTCGGAACATGCCATCAAGGCGTTCGAGGCGCAGGCTATCGACTATCTGATGAAGCCGGTCGAACCCGACCGGCTGGCCGACACGATGGAGCGCGTGCGTGCGCGTCTAGCTGGCAAGCGCACCTCGGACGAACTGGAACGGCTGCGCAATGTCATAAGCGAGGTTGCGCCTAATGCCGCCGATAATCTCTCTTCGCTCGACGACGATATGGCGTCCTCGACCCGGTTCGAAAAGCTCATCAACGTTAAGGATCGCGGGCAGATTTTCCGAGTGGATGTCGAAAGCATCGAACGCATCGACGCGGCAGGCGACTATATGTGCATCTATACCGCCGACAATTCGCTCATCCTGCGCGAAACGATGAAGGATCTGGAAAAACGCCTCGACCCGCGCACTTTCCAGCGCGTGCATCGCTCGACCATCGTCAATCTCGATCAGGTGCGGCAGGTTAAGCCGCACACCAACGGCGAATGTTTCCTCGTGCTTGAATCGGGCGCGCAGGTAAAGGTCAGCCGCTCGTACCGCGACGTTGTCGCCCGTTTCGTACACTAAAGGAGAGCAGGGATGGCCGAAGCAGACGCCTCACCGCGCATGAAGGCAAGCGACTTCCATCCCTATATCCTCGAAATTTTCGACGGCTATGTCCACGGCAAGCTGACCAAGCGGGAATTTATTGCCGAGGCGGGGAAATATGCGGCTGCTGGCGTCACCGGCCTGATGATCCTGAGCCAACTTGCGCCCGATTACGCGATGGCGCAGCAGGTGAAGCCTGACGATCCCGCAATCGTCACATCGCGCGTAACGGTGCCAAGCCCCGAAGGTCATGGCAGCATCAACGGCTTGCTGGCGAAGCCTGCCAAGGCGAAAGGCAAGCTCCCTGCCGTTCTGGTCGTCCATGAGAATCGTGGGCTAAACCCCTATATCGAGGATGTCGTTCGCAGGCTCGGCAAGGCGGGCTATCTCGCGCTCGGCCCCGACGGGCTATCTTCGGTCGGCGGGTATCCCGGCAATGACGACAAGGGCCGCGAATTGCAGGCCAAGCTTGACCCCACAAAACTGCTCGAGGATTTCTTCGCCAGCTTCGCATGGCTGCGCGATCACAAGGACAGCAGCGGCAAGGTCGGTGCGGTCGGTTTCTGTTTCGGCGGCGGCGTGTGCAATGCGCTGGCCGTTGCGCAACCCGACCTCGCAGCCTCCGTGCCATATTACGGACGCCAGCCCAAAGCGGAGGAAGTCCCCGTGATCAAGGCCCCGCTCCTGATCCATTATGCCGAGGTCGACGAGCGTATCAACGCGGGCGCTTTGCCCTATCAGGCGGCGCTAACCGCAAACCAGAAGCGCTTCGAAACGCATTTCTACCCCGGCACGCAGCATGGCTTCCACAATGACAGCACGCCGAGATACGACAAGGCGGCGGCGGAATTGTCGTGGCAACGCACGCTGGCCTTCTTTAAAGAAAATTTGCGCTAGCGGCGCCCTGCGAAAAACGTCCGGAGCATGTGAGCTGCCTCCTCGGCGGCAATCCCTGCATAAACCTCGGGCTTATGATGCACTGTCGCTTGCTCGAACAAACGCGGCCCGTGCGATACCGCGCCGCCTTTGGGGTCGTCGGCACCATAATAAAGCCGCGCGATCCTCGCATGGGCGATGGCTCCGGCGCACATCGCGCAGGGTTCGAGCGTTACCCAGAGCTCGCAGCCCGTCAGTCGGTCATTGCCCAGAAATGCCGCTGCCTCTCGCATCGCGACGATTTCGGCGTGGGCGCTGGGGTCGTGGCTGGCCACGGGCTTGTTCGCACCTCGCCCGATGATAACGCCGTCCTTCAAGACAATCGCACCCACTGGCACTTCTCCGGCCTCGCCAGCTGCTCGCGCCAGCACAAGTGCTTCTTCCATCGTTTCGCGGGCTTTGGTTAGCGGCATCGCGCTTCGCTAGCCGCTTACAGCGCTTTTGGCTACTCAGCGGGTTGACGTTTTGCCCTTCGAAGGTTAGGGGCAGCGACTTTCGCGGATCAGTGATTCCGCACACACTCATTTTTTACAGGATATATGTCATGGCGCGCATCTGCGAACTCACCGGTAAAGGCCGTCTTGTCGGCAACAATGTGAGCCACGCCAACAACAAGACAAAGCGCACATTCCTGCCGAATCTGCAGAATGTGACCCTGCTGTCGGACGCGCTGGAGCAGGGCTTCAAGTTCCGCGTTTCGACGCATGGCCTGCGCTCGGTCGAACATAATGGTGGTCTCGACAACTGGCTGCTGAAAACCTCGGACGAAAAGCTTTCGACCAACGCCCGCAAGGTGAAGAAAGAAATCGCCAAGAAGCAGAAGGCTGCGGCCTGACCGCCCTTCCGCTTCGGCGGATTGTTTAAAGAGAATCGAAGCCGGGGGCCGCAGCCTCCGGCTTTTTCTTTGGCGTACGCTCCGACAGACGGAATTTCATCAGCAGCGTGCGTTGGAAGATACTGAAATTATTGTCTGAAATCAGCCAGACCAGAGTGTCCTTTCCGTCGCGGGTGACGGCTATCCCTTCCATATTGTCGACCAGCAGGGGCCACGCCAGGGTCGCGATGACCTTGCCTTGCGCAGTCTCGCCTTTTGCAATCATCGCTGGATCGAGCATTGCCAGTTCTGCCGCAAAGCCGTTCGGCAGTCCCACCCGGCGATTTAACACGATCAGCCTGCCATCGGGCAGTTGCACGCAATCGGTCACCCGAAAGTCCGCAGGCGGGCGATAGACGAAGCGGGCGACATCTGTACCTTTCTCGACAGGATCGCTCGAAAACAGCAACGCCCCGTGCCTGCCAGCGTCGTCGAGGCTTTCGGAAATGGCGATGAAGCGACCGTCGGCAAGCCGGACGAGGCATTCGGCGCCCCTATTGTTAGGCCAAGGCTGCATTTCCTGCAAACGCGATATCCCGGTCATGCGCGCCACAGAGCGTGAGAATCGCCTTATCGCATGGTTTTGTTCGTAGCTGATCCAGAACTGGCCGCTTTGAGGGTCATAGGCGATGCCTTCACTGTCACGGTCTTTATAGCTTGCCGCCGGGCCTTGCGAATCGGGCAGCGGTGCAATGAACGGCCGGTCGATGCGATTAATGCTGGTCAAACCGAAACCGATCAGCGTTCCGGCATCGCTGAGGCCGACGAATCGACCATCTTCGAGCGCGGCAAGCGCGGAAATTCCGCCGAAATCTTCGTTGTCGCTGTCCAGCTCCCATGCCGCGATGAAGACTAGCTCGCCAACCCGGCGCGGTCCGGGATGTACCGGATCGAGTTGAAGCGGCTTGAGGGCGATATCCTGACTATCGGCCGGATAGATGGTGCGCGTCCCGCTAATCGCAACAATTGAAAGGCCTGCCAGCAAACCAAGCCGGGCCAATCGCGAAATTTTCGATCTCCCGAAACCGTTCATCTTAGCCGCCCCAAACATGAACGAAAAATAACGACACATTCAGTCTACGCTCAATGAGCGCAGTCCATAACAGCATCGTTGAAAAAACAAACCGTCCGCTTTCCTGCTCCCCGGCAGGAAAGGGCCAGAACCAAGAAGTGGAGTATGAACATGAAGAATTTTAAGACGAGCATTGGTGCCCTGGTCCTCGCCGCAACGGCAGTGACTGGCTTTACCGCAACTCCTGCAATGGCAGGCGGCGGCGATCGCTATGACCGTTACGACCGGTATGATCGGTACGACCGCTATGACCGTCGCGACTACCGCCGTGACCGTAACTATTATCGCGGCAACCAGCGCTGCAGCAACAGCGGCACCGGAGGCACCATCATTGGTGCAGTAGCGGGTGGCTTGCTTGGTAACGAAGTTGCACGTCGCGGCAACAAGACCGAAGGCAGCATCATCGGTGCAGCCGTAGGTGCCTTGGCCGGTCGTGCAATCGACAAGTCGGACAGCAACTGCCGTCGCTATCGTTAATTAGCAAATCGATTTCTGCCCGGCGGCTGTCCCTGAACCTTCTCGCCGCCGGGTAGAACCTCCGTTTCGGGGGCGGGCCAGTATCGGAAACGATGCTGGCCTTTTCGTTGCAGTCGAAACTTGTTCGGTTGCCCAATATCCGGCAAAGCGCCGCGATGACCCAATCGCTCGACTCCGCCCGCGCTGCTGCCCGCCCCTTATATCGTAAAGCAGAACCCGAAATACTCGCGCCGCTGGTTGTCGCGGCACAGGTCGATAGCACCGAGCGAGCGGCGATCGTCGAAAATGCGCGCCATCTTCTCGAAGATTTACGCACCGCACAATCCGATGGCTGGGTGAACCAGTTTCTGCAAGAATATCGGCTCGGAACTGAGGAAGGGACTGCGTTGCTATCGCTGGCCGAGGCTTTCCTGCGCGTGCCCGACCCCGAAACCGCCGATCTCCTCATTGCCGACAAGCTGACCGATGCCGACTGGCGCGGGCATAAGGGGCAATCGTCGAGTATGCTGGTGAACAGCGCGACTTGGGGTCTGGTGCTGGGCAAGGCGATGCTGGGCGATAGTGACAGCAGCCTGAAACGGCTTATCACGCGCGCGGGAGAGCCGTTCGTGCGGCAGGCGGTCGGCGCGGCGATGCGGCTGATGGGGCAGGTCTTTGTGATGGGCCGCACCATCGAAGAAGCGATCAAGCGGATGGAATCGAAGGACAATCGCGGCTTTACCGCAAGCTTCGACATGCTCGGTGAGGCAGCACGGACCAAGGCCGATGCGACACGCTATTTTGAGGCTTATGTCGGCGCGATCGCCTCTGTCGGTAAAAAGGCGGATCGCGGCCATAGCGTGTCGGTGAAGCTTTCGGCGCTGCATCCGCGTTACGAAACCGCGCAGGCTGCAAAATGCGTGCCCGAACTCGCTGAAATGGTCCGCGAACTGGCACGCTCGGCAGCCTCGTTGGGCGTCCAACTTACAGTCGACGCCGAGGAGGCGGCGCGACTAGAAATGAGTTTCGACATTATCGAAGCTGTGGCCCGCGATCAGGCGCTCAAGGGCTGGGACGGGCTGGGGATGGCGGTGCAGGCCTATTCGAAACGCGCGAGGCCGACTATCGGTTGGGCAAATGCAATCGGCGAGGCAACGGGGCGCATCATGCAGGTGCGGCTTGTCAAGGGCGCCTATTGGGATAGCGAGATCAAGCATGCGCAGGAACGCGGGCTTTCCGGTTTTCCTTTGTTCACGCGCAAGGCAGCGACCGACGTGTCGTACCTCGCCTGCGCGAAGGACATGTTTGCAGCGAGAAACATCCGTCCGGCGTTTGCCAGCCACAACGCGCTGACCGTTGCGAACATCCTTGAATGGGCAGGCGACAGCCGCGATTTCGAGTTCCAGCGCCTCCACGGCATGGGTGAGGGGCTGTTCGAGCGGCTTGTGCGCAACGAAGGCTATCAGTGCCGCACCTATGCGCCCGTCGGCGGCCACCGCGACCTGCTGGCGTACCTTGTGCGCCGTCTGCTGGAAAACGGTGCAAACAGCAGTTTTGTGCATCAGCTCGCGGATCAGTCGGTCAGCGAGGAAGACCTGCTTGCCGATCCGGTCGACAAGGTCATGGCGGTGGGTGGCACGGGGCATCCGGCAATTGCCTTGCCCGCCGATCTGTTCCGGCCCGAACGCGCCAACAGTAAAGGCGTGGATCTGGACGATGCAGAGGTTTTGAGCGCAATCGCCACCGAAGTTGCCAAACCTGCCAAGCTCGACGGCAAGGCCAGCAATAATGCAGACAAGGCCGTAACCGCAGCGCTCGGCGCCTATCCCGACTGGTCTGCAACACCGCTCGACGAACGCGCCGACTGTCTCGACCGCCTTGCCGACCTACTTGAGCAACATCGCAATGCGCTCATGGCAATTGCGGTGCAAGAGGCGAAGAAAACCATTCCCGACGCCCTTGCCGAAGTGCGCGAGGCCGTCGATTTCTGCCGCTATTATGCCGCCCGCGCACGCAGCGATTTGCGTCCTGTCGAGCTGCCGGGCCCAACGGGAGAGCGCAACGTACTGCGCCATGAAGGCCGCGGCGTATGGGTCGCGATTGCGCCGTGGAACTTCCCGCTGGCGATTTTCTTGGGACAGGTCGCTGCGGCGCTTGTCGCGGGTAACACTGTGGTGGCGAAGCCCGCGCCGCAAACACCCGCCATCGGCGCTTATGCGGTCGATCTGGCGCACAAGGCAGGCGTTCCGAAGGGCGCGCTGCAACTCGTTGTTGGCGGCGGCGATGTTGGCGCTGCACTGACCGGCGACGTCCGCATCTCCGGCGTGGTTTTCACCGGATCGGTGCCGACCGCAAAGGCAATCGCGCGCAGCCTGCTCGCCGACGATGACCGGCTGTTGGTGCCGCTGATTGCCGAAACCGGTGGCCTCAACGCGATGATCGTCGATTCGACCGCGCTTTCCGAGCAGGTGGTGCGCGATGTCATTGTCTCGGGCTTCCAGTCGGCGGGCCAACGCTGTTCCGCGTTGCGGTTGCTGCTTCTGCAGGAAGATATCGCCGACCCCACGCTGGAAATGCTCGCTGGGGCGATGGACACGCTCAATGTCGGCGACCCGGCCGATCCAGCGACCGATATCGGCCCGGTTATCGACCAGGCATCGTACGGCAAGCTCATGAAATATCGGGCGAGCGTGAAGGACCGTATCGTCCATAGCATCCCCGTCCCGTCAACGGGCCTGTTTGTGCCGCCGACCGTCATCCGGCTCGACGACCTCGACCAACTCAACACCGAATGGTTCGGCCCGCTGGTGCACGTCGCCACATGGAAGGCCGGGACGCTCGAAGACACCGTTGCCCGCGTCAACGCCAAGGGCTTTGGCCTTACCATGGGCCTTCACAGCCGCATCGCGCGTTCGGGCGAAGCTGTCGAGAATCTTGCGCGTGTTGGCAACCTCTACATCAACCGCTCGATGATCGGCGCAGTGGTGGGCAGCCAGCCGTTCGGCGGCGAGGGGCTTTCAGGCACCGGCCCCAAGGCAGGCGGCCCGCATTATCTCTACCGCTTCTGCGCTGAACGCACGACCAGCACCGACACCACCAGCGCGGGCGGAAATGCGTCTTTGCTGTCACTAGAGGATGACGTCTGATTAGTGGATTGTGCCCAGAGTCGTTTCGAGACTCAGCATGATGATCAGCCGCTCGATCTGCCGCCAGCGGCAATAATGCAAATGATTGCCGACATTGCGGCTCGCCTCGGCCCGGTCGGCTGCCTCCAGCCCCGCCGCCGTCCCGAACCGGTCGATCAGCGCTTCTGCTTCGATCACATCTCGCGGTTCGATATAGAGCGGCAAATACATAGGCGGAGACGGCTTTCCTGTTATGTTCGGGTGGCAGACAGACCCGGGTGATATCGGCCTGTCTGCAAGAGCGCGTATAGCGGCGGGGCATGGCTGTTCTGTCAAGGCAATTGGTTAGCAACAATTAAGCACGATGTTCGCGCTTGCTTGGCCGTCGGTGTTGGTGGCAAAGGAATTGTCATGACAGAAAGCGAAAACAGCCGACCCCGCCTTGCCGGGGGTATTTTCATTGCGCTAGGGCTGCTGACAGGTGCCATTGGCGGAATTGCGATGAACCAACCTTCTGCGGGAATGGTTATCGGCATGGGCGTCGGCTCCGTCATCGCCATCATCATATGGTTTCAAGACCGCAAGCAGGCCTGAGAGAGGATCAATTCATGTGGAAGCATATCCGCAATATCGTGCTGATTTTCGTCGTGCTGGGCCTGATCGGCGTCTGGTACATCACCCGTCCTGACGAGGCGCGGCTGACCGATGCGCAGTTGACCGGGCCGAAGCCCGAACTTACCGAACCGCGGCCGCAGCTATTCCCGACTATAAAAATTGCCGAGGTCGATCGCTGGAAAGCAGGCGAGGCGCCGGTCGCGGCGCCTGGACTGGTCGTCGAACGCTTTGCCGAAGGTCTCGATCATCCGCGTAATATCTACGTCTTGCCCAATGGCGATGTCCTGGTTGCCGAAACCAATTCCCCTCCGAAAGAGGGTGGGGGCATCGAAGGGATGATCGCGCGCTGGCTGATGGGCAAGGCAGGCGCTGGAGTGCCTTCTGCGAACCGCATTACCTTGCTCCGCGATGCCGATGGCGACGGCAAGGCAGAGTTGAAAACACCGTTCCTCACTGGCCTAAATTCGCCCTTCGGCATGGTATTGGTCGGCGAGAGGCTGTTTGTCGCCAACACCGACGCGCTCTATTCCTTCCCCTATAAGGAGGGCGACACCAAGATATCGGACAAGGGCAAGATGCTGACCCGCCTTAACGCCAAGGCGCCGAACAACCATTGGACGCGCAATCTTGCCGCATCGCCAGACGGCAAGAAAATCTACATCGCGGTCGGCTCGAACAGCAATATCGCCGAACACGGGATGGAAGTGGAAAATGGCCGCGCAATGGTTTTCGAATATGACATCGCGAGGGATGTGAAAATTCCCTACGCCATCGGCCTACGTAACCCGGTTGGGCTCGACTGGGACAATCAGGGCCGGTTGTGGACGGTGGTCAACGAGCGCGACATGCTCGGCTCCGATCTTGTCCCCGACTATCTGGCGCTGGTCGAATTCGGCGCGGATTATGGCTGGCCGCAGCATTATTGGGGCGGCTTCACCGACGCCCGCGTTTCGCCCCCCAAGCCCGAAAAGCGCGAGTATGAACGGCGCCCTGATTATGCGTTGGGGGCGCATACCGCACCGTTGGGGCTGGTGTTCGGATACAATGCGAAGCTCGGCGCCTCGCTGACCGATGGCGCGTTCATCGCCCGTCACGGCTCGTGGAATCGCAAGCCTGCCTCGGGCTATGACGTGATTTTTGTGCCGTTCGCCAACGGTGAGCCCGCTGGTAAGCCGGTCAATATCCTGACCGGCTTCCTCGACAAGGAAGGCAATGCCCAAGGCCGCCCGACAATGGTCACGGTGGCAAAGGACGGTTCGTTACTGGTCACCGACGATGTCGGCAACATCGTCTGGCGGGTGCGGGCGAAGACCTAAATCTTTCGCCCAGCACGACCGGCAAGTTCGATCGTATAATGCCACGCGACACGGCCCGAACGTCCGCCGCGCCCGTGCGCAAAGGCAAGCGCGTCGGCCTCGTCCCAGTCAAGGTCGAAATGCCCAGCATAGGCCCCGACCATTGCAAGAAAAGCTTCCTGATCAGGATATTGGAAACCTAACTTCAATCCGAATCTGTCGGCAAGCGCCAGACTGTCGTCGATACTGTCACGGGCATTGAGTGGATCGTCCTGCTCGCTCGCGTGTCGGTCTACGATGTTGCGGCGGTTGGAGGTAACATACAGCCTGACATTGTTCGGACGCGCCTCGACGCCGCCTTCGAGCAAGGACCGAAGCAATCGCGCGCCTTCATCGTTCTGCTCGAACGAGATATCGTCAACGAAGAGGATATAGCGACGGCCCGAAGCGCCCAGTTCTTCGAACAGCTTCGGCAGGCTGTTCACATGCCCCGCACCTGCCTCGACAAGTGCGATGAAAAAGCCTTCGTCCTGCAGCGCCCCGACCACCGATTTGACCAGCGCCGATTTGCCCATCCCCCGCGCGCCCCACAGCAGCACGTCATGTGCAGCGGCACCCGAAGCATGGCGGCGGCTGTTTTCGATCAGGTCGCTCTTCTGCCGGTCCACGCCGACGATCAGTTCGGTCGGCAGCGGCCTGAACTCCTGCACAGCGGCAAGCTTCTTGCCGTCCCAATGATAGGCGGGGAATGACGACAGGTCGGTGGGCGGCGAAGGCGGCGGCGAGATACGCTCCAGCGCCTCGGCGATGCGTTTGAGCGTGGCGTCGTTCAAGCGGCCAATCCTTCGGCATCGAGCGCATAAAGCAATTCGGCCCCGGCCATTGCCGTTCCTTTCAGCGACAACGCCTCGGGCACCATGACATCGAGATAATAACGACAGGCCACGATCTTGGCCTTGAGAAATGCATTGCCGCCATCGGATGCCAATTCCGTCTCTGCCGCTCGCAATTGCTTGAACATAAGCCAGCCGCAAGTCGCCACCGCCATCATCGTGGTATAGGCATAGCTTCCGGCCAGCCGGTCATCGATGCTGGCACCCAGCAGATATTCGGTCACCTCGCTGCAAGCGCCGGTCAGTGCGGCAAGCCCAAGCTGGCCGCCTGCGTCGGTAGCAATCGCGTGCAAATGCCGCCTGATGACGTCGCCGCCCTCCATGCCAAGCTTGCGCCCAACCAGATCGGCGGCCTGGATACCGTTGGTACCTTCATAAATCGCGGCAATGCGGATATCGCGATAATATTGCGCCGCGCCGGTTTCTTCGATGAAACCCATGCCGCCATGCACCTGGATGCCGAGCGAGGCGATTTCGCTGCCCATATCTGTGCCATAGGTTTTCGCGAGCGGGGTCAACAGCTCGACCGTTTCGCGCGCGCCGGGCTCACCCAGCGAAGCGCGGTCGACATAGCCCGAGGCGTAATACAGCAGAGCCCGAATCGCCTGCGTCCCCGCTTTCATCCGCAGCAACATCCGCCGGACATCGGGATGCTGGATAATCGCGACCGGATCGCGCGATAGCCCGCCTGCCTTGGCCGACTGCACCCGCTCGCTGGCAAAGGCGATAGCCTTCTGCGTCGCGCCTTCGGCAATCTGCACACCTTCCAGCCCGACGTTAAGCCGCGCATTGTTCATCATCGTGAACATGGCGCGCATTCCGCCGAATTCCGGGCCGATCAGCTCGCCAACGCAATCGCCTTCCTCTCCGAATGCCAGCACGCAGGTTGGCGACGCATTAATACCCATCTTATGTTCGATCGACACGACTTTGATATCATTGGCTTTACCAAGACTACCATCAGCCTCGACCCGATATTTGGGAACGAGGAACAGCGAGATGCCCTTGGTTCCGGCTGGCGCATCGGGCGTACGGGCGAGGACAAGGTGGACGATGTTATCGGCCATGTCATGGTCGCCGAAACTGATGAAAATCTTGGTGCCCTTGATCTGGTACGTCCCGTCACCGCGGGGTGTAGCGGTCGATTTGAGCGCGCCGACATCGGAACCCGCCTGGGGTTCGGTCAGGTTCATGGTGCCGGTCCATTCGCCAGTGGACAATTTGGGGAGGAAGGCCGCTTTTTGCACGTCCGAACCATGATGATTGATCGCTTCAATCGCGCCGACGGATAGAATCGGACAAAGCGCGAACGCCATGTTTGCCGCACCCAGCGAGTCCAGCGCGACTGTCGCCAGCGAAAAAGGCAGGCCCTGTCCGCCAAAATCGGCGGGCGCATTGATCGAACCCCAGCCATTGGCAACATAGGCCTTGTAGGCAGGTACAAAGCCGTCAGGCATTACCACCCTACCGTCAACGAGCCGCGCTCCAACGGTATCACCGACGCGGTTGAGCGGCGCAAATTCTCCAGCGGCAAACTCGCCGATCCCCTCGACAATCGCCTGCACCATATCAGGAGTCGCATCGGCAAAGCGGTTATGCCCTGCCAGTGCGTCGATGCCGGTGATATGCTTCAGAACGAACAATTGCTCGGCGACGGGTGCGGTAAAGGCCATGAGACGCAAAAAATCCTGTGAATCCGATGTCGCGACCGCCTATAGCCACAAGTGATGCTAGTCTCAAATAGCTTGGATTCAGGCTGGATATTGCCCGCCGATGACGCCGCGGTAGCTGCTGCCGCCGACCTGTTGCGCAGTGGGCAGATCGTGGCGATTCCGACCGAGACAGTATACGGGCTTGCTGCCGATGCCAGCAATGCTGACGCGGTTGCGCGGATTTATGCCGCCAAGGGGCGCCCCGATTTCAACCCGCTGATCGTGCATGTGCGGGACAGGGCGGCGGCGGAAAAGCTGGCCGTTTTCGACGATCTGGCAAGGAAACTCGCGACTGCGTTTTGGCCGGGACCGATGACGTTGGTGCTCCCCAAGCGCGAAGATGCGCCCGTGACCAAGGCGGTAACGGCGGGTCTGCCGACCATAGCCATCCGCTGCCCGGCACATCCGGTGATGCGGGCGGTGCTGGCCAAGAGCGAACTGAACCTGGCCGCGCCATCGGCGAACAAGAGCGGCGGCATCAGCCCGACGCGAGCCGAACATGTGCTGGCAAGCCTTGGTAATTCGGTGCCGATGATACTGGATGCAGGACCGTGCGAAGCAGGGCTGGAATCGACCATCGTCGCGGTGCGTGAAAATGGCTGGCAGATATTGCGCCCGGGGCCGGTCACCGCAGAAAAAATTGCCAAGATTGCCGGTTCTCCGCCAATTGTCGTTGGCAATGCGCAGATCGAAGCCCCTGGCCAACTCGCCAGCCACTATGCCCCGGCAAAGCCGCTGCGCTTGAATGCGGATAAGGCCAAAGCGAACGAATGGCTCATCGGCTTCGGCGCGGTTGCAGGCGATGACAATCTATCCGCGACTTCCGACCTGGCTCAAGCTGCCGCACATCTGTTCGACGCCCTCCATCGCGCAGACGCCAGCAACGCGAGCTTCATTGCCGTTGCACCGATACCGCAGGAAGGGATTGGTATCGCCATCAACGACCGCTTGGCGAGGGCAGCCGCGCGGTGAAGTTTTTTGCGTTAGTGCTGCTGTTTCTTCCATGGACGGCGGCTTTCGCCGCACCGTCGGCGGAGCAAATTGCGGCCTATCGTGCGTTAGTGCGACAGGATCTGCGACTTGCGAACGTAAGCTATCGGCTAGCCGCGGCAAACGCGCCATTCTGCAAACGTTTGGAACGCAATCCGGGTTGGGTGCTGCACGATGAACGCCAATATCCCGACCGGGAAACAGCGCGCGCCGCATTCGGCTTTCGCCAGCCCGTTGCGGTGTCCGCGGTTGTCGAAGACGGCGTTGCAAAAAAACTCGGTATCAGTTCAGGTGACGGGTTGGTTGCTTTGAATGGTAAGGAATGGGAGTGGGACGCCAATTCAAAACAAAGTGCAAAGCGGATCGAAAGCGTGCAGAACGAGCTTCGCATGGCGCTAGCCTCCGGACAGCCTGTGCAGGTAACAATCGAAACGTCGAACGGTCCAAAGCTGTTTGACCTCAATGCACCTGCTATTTGCGCATCGCGCTTCTGGGTCGACGCTAGTCCCAAACTCGACGCCGGGGCAGACGGCGACGGCGTGCGTATAACGGAAGGGCTAATGGCGTTCACAGGTAAGGACGATGACGAACTGGCCGCCGCGGTGGCGCACGAGCTTGCACACAATATTCTCGGGCATCGCGAGCGTCTGAAAGCTAATGGCGGCGCGAAGGCTGTGCTTGCGACCGAGATAGAGGCCGACCGACTTTCCGTATGGCTGATGGCCAATGCCGGCCACGACCCCAAAGCTGCACTCCGCTTTGCAGAGCGTTATGGCCGCCGGACGGGGTTGGGGATATTTTCTGAAGGCACACATCTGCGCTGGAAAAACCGGGTGAAGGTGATTCAGGCGGAGATCGACGTCATGGCCGCGACGCCAAAGCAGAATGGCTTGCTGTCTCCACCTTTGCTCATCGGTGGCTAAACCGCAACGCCGTAAAGAAAAATCAGTTGCATATCAGGATGCTGTTCCATCCCGCCCTGCTTTGGCCTATCAAAGCTGCGAGAACGGAGAGGGGAAGTGGATTTGCCACTATCGGACAGAATGTTAGTCGGGTTGCTGCCGCTCGTGTTGCTTGCCGCTTGCGGTGAGGCAAAGGTTGCTAACAAGACCACATTGGACGAAGTGCACCCCGTTCAGGTGGTGACGGTTCAGCAGGAAAATATGCAACGCGTCATCAACGCCGTCGGCACCGTCCGCTATCGCCGCGAAACGCCGTTGGGTTTCACTACGGCAGGCAAGGTTGCAACAGTTCGCTTTGAAGAAGGCGATTTCGTCAAGCGTGGCGCATTGCTGGCGGCGCTTGATACCACGACCGTCGGAGCCGACGTCAGCGTTGCGACCGCCGAACGCAACCGCGCCCGCGCTGAATTCGACCGGATGAAATCGCTCTACGCCGATGGCTGGATCACCAAGGCGCGGTACGAAGCCGCCGAAGCGGCGGTCGCATCTGCCGATGCCCGCGTACGCCAGGCTGGCTTCGCGTCGGGCACGGCGCAGCTTTATGCCCCCTCCAGTGGCGTCGTGCTGGCACGCAATGTGCAGCCGGGGCAGGTCATCGCCGCGGGAACGCCAGCCCTCATATTAGGCGAGGGCGACGATGGCTTTGTGTTCCGCGTTCCGGTTGTCGACCGCGATGCCTCCAAATTGCGGGTCGGCATGGCTGCAGAGATTGCAATTGAATCGCTCGGCGGCGCGCCGATCAGCGCTACGATTTCCGAAATAGACGGGCGCGCGAACGAGGCGACCGGCGCATTTTCGGTGCAATTCCGTTTGGCAAACCGCCCGCAGTTGCGCTCGGGACAGATCGGCACTGCGGCCATCAGACTCCCCGCATCGGAAGGCGTTGGAACCCTACAAATTCCGGCAAGCGCGCTCTTTGGCGTGCGCACGGGTGAGGGGCTGGTTTATGTCGTCGATGCGAAAAATCGTGTCGAAACGCGCAATGTCGCCATCGAACGGGTGACCGATGAATACGTTATCGTCTCGGGCGGCATCAAGATGGGCGACACCATCGTAACGTCGGGGCTGGAAAAACTGCGCACGGGTTCAAAAGTTCGCGCCATCAAGGCACCCGGCTAGGTCATGCACATAGCCGAGGTTGCAATCCGGCGGTGGCAGTTGACACTGGTGCTGTTCGCGTTGCTCGCGGCGCTCGGCTTTTCGGCTTTCCAGCAAGTGCCGCGTGCAGTCGATCCGCATTTTTCGATGCCGGTGGTCTCGATTGTCGCCTCGCAGCCCGGTGCGGACGCCGCCGAGGTCGAACAGACAATTACCAAGCCCATCGAGGAGCTGGTGCAGGGTCTGGAGGATGTCCAGAATGTAGCCTCCACCAGCAGCGACGGCAACGCCGTCATCCGCGCCGAATTCGACTGGTCGGGCGATCCCGACCAGTATTTCAACGACGCCGTGCGCGAAGTCACCGCGATCCGCGGCCAGCTCCCCGCCGACCTCCAACGCCTGACCTTCGAGAAAATCCGCACCACTAACACCTCGATCCTGCAAATTGCGTTGTTGAGTGAAACCGCAAGCTGGTACCGCATGGAGAAATATGCCCGCGATATCAGCGAGGCCCTAGGCCGCTATGGTGACGTCCGGCAATCTGACATTTACGGACTTCCGCAGCCCGAAGTCAGCGTGGCAATTGACGCAGGCAGGCTCGCTGCGCTTCGCGTCCCCGCAAGCTCGGTGGCCGACGCCATTCGCGTTGGCGGGGCGGATGTGCCTGCGGGTGCTGTTACCAGCGGCGCACGGCGCTTCAATGTCGAGGCGGGCGGCGCCTTTCGCGATCTCGACAAAATCCGCAACCTTTCGCTGCGCAGCAGCGACGGGACGCTGCTTCGCGTCGGCGATGTCGCTGAAGTCAAATATGGCGCCGCCGAACAGCGCGTTAAGCTCAGCCATAACGGTCAGCGCGCCATTTGGATCACCGCCAACCAGAAGCTTGGAACCGATGCGACCCGGTTGCGCAACCTGTTGGTGAAAGAGCTTGAGGTGCAACAGAAGATGCTGCCACCCGATATCAAGGCAGTCGTTCAGTTCGATCAGAGCAAGGACATCACCAAGCGTCTGCGTGAACTTGCACGCGATTTCGGCATTGCCCTCTTCCTGGTGCTGTTCACGCTTTTGCCGCTCGGCTGGCGCGCGTCGATCATCGTCATGATTTCCATCCCGCTGTCGATTGCCTCGGGTCTGCTCGCGGTATCGGCGATGGGCTTTAACATGAGCCAGCTCGTCGTAGCCGGTTTCATTCTTTCGCTGGGATTGTTGGTCGACGATTCTATCGTCGTCGTCGAAAATATTGCGCGCCATCTGCGCATGAACAAAAGCCGTGACCAGGCGGCCATCGATGGCACACGGGAAATCACCATGGCGGTCATCGGATCGACCGGAGTGCTGGTTTTCGCATTTTTCCCTATGTTCTTCCTGCCCGAGGGAGCGGGAAAATATACCCAGAGCTTTATCGCCACGATTGTCGCGACCATCACCGCGTCGATGATCGTTTCGCTCACCATCGTTCCGTTTCTCGCCAGCCGAATATTGAGCCGCGACGAGCACGAGGGCGGCAACGCGTTGCTGCGCTGGCTAATGGACAAGATCGACCGTTTCTATCACCCGATGCTCCACTGGGCGCTTGATCGCCCCAAACGCACGGTCTGGAGTGCATTGGCAGTTACCTGCGCTGCATTCGCGTTAATTCCTGTGCTGGGCTTCAGTCTTTTTCCGAATGCCGACACCTCCTATTTCCGCGTGACGGTTGAGGCCGAACAGGGCTCCAGCATCGCCGAAACGGAACGGATTGTCAGGCAGGTTTCGGCGGTCCTGAAAACCGAACCAGCGGTCAAGGTTCGTGCCGAGAACGCCGGTGCCTACAATCCCCCGGTTTTCTACAATGTTTTCCAGCGAGGCGAAAACCCGACGCATGGCGAAGTGCTGGCGATCATGGAAAAATGGGAAGGTGCGGATAGCCGAGCGATGGTCGACCGGCTGCGCAGCAAGCTGGACCAGATACCGGGCGCACGGATCAAGCTGGTGCTTTTCCAGAACGGTGCGCCTATCAATGCGCCCGTTGAATTCCGCGTATACGGTCCGGACCAGAATGAACTGCGCAACCTCGCCGCCAAAATGGAGCAGGCCCTGCGCGATACACCGGGAACGCGCGACGTCAACAATCCCGTGGCATTCGACCGCGTCGATCTCGATGTCCGCGTCGACGATGCCAAGGCCGCGTTGCTCGACGTCCCGGCGGGCGCTCCTCGGCGTGCCATCCGGCTGGCGTTGACTGGAGAGCGGGCGGGAACCTTCCGTGATGCCGAAGGCGACAGCTATCCAGTGGTCGTGCGGCTGCCGCTTGCTGAAACGCAGCCGATTTCGGCACTCGAATCGATCTATGTTTCGAACCGTAGCGGGCAGGCAGTGCAGTTGGCCGAGATTAGCAGTCCGACGCTCGAGTCCACCCCCGCCGCCATTTATCGCTACAATCTCGAACGCAACGTCAGCGTGACTGCCCAGATTTCGGAAGGTGCCGTATCGAAGGTGAATGCTGATGCGCAAGCACGCATGGACAAAATTCCTTTGAAGCCCGGATACTCCATCGAACTTGGCGGCGAGGCCGAAAAAATCAACGACACCTTCGCCGGTTTCGGCCCGATCGTGCTCATAGCGATGTTCAGCATTTTCGCCATTCTCGTCGCAGAGTTCGGGCGATTCAAAGAAGCATTGGTTGTTGCTGGCGTTATCCCGCTCGGCACATTCGGTGGACTGATTGCGCTGTTGGTGACGGGCAATAACCTGTCGTTCCTCGCCGTCATCGGTTTCATTGCGCTTATCGGTATCGAGATCAAAAACTCAATCCTGCTCGTCGACTTTACCAGCCAGCTGCGCGACCGAGGCATGGGATTGCGCGAGGCCATCGAACGCGCGGGCGAAGTTCGGTTTCTGCCTGTGCTATTGACCTCTATCACAGCCATTGGTGGCCTGATGCCGTTGGCGCTATTCGGCGGCAGCCTCTACGGACCGCTCGCGATTGTCCTGATCGGGGGGTTGATTTCGTCGACTTTGCTATCACGTATTGTCACGCCGGCGATGTATCTGCTGGTGGTACGCGGCGACGAGGCGAAAAAGTATGGCTTGCCGCCGAATGAAGAACAAGGACTCTCCCATGCCTGACAGTGAAGCGATTTTTGCAGGTGGCTGCTTCTGGTGCACGGAAGCCGTATTCGGCCAGTTGAATGGCGTCAGCCGCGTCGAAAGCGGCTATATCGGCGGCCATGTGGCCGACCCCGATTACAGGAGCGTGTGCAGCGGTAGCACAGGCCATGCCGAAGCAATCAAAATCGGCTTCGATCCCGATGTCATCGGCTATGCCGACCTGCTCGATATCTTCTTTGCGACGCATGACCCGACGCAATTGAACCGCCAAGGGAACGACATCGGCACACAGTATCGCTCGGCAATTTTTCCGTTGGACGACGAACAGCGCGCCGAAGCGCAAGCGGGAATCGAGCGTGCCGCAGCCGACTGGCCCGCGCCGATTGTCACGACCATAGAAGGGCCGGCGACCTGGTATCCGGCTGAGGATTATCATCAGGAATATTGGGAAGGCGAGGGACAGCGTAATCCTTACTGTCTCGCGGTCATTCCGCCCAAACTTGCCAAGCTAAAAAAAGGATTCGCAGAGCGATTGGCGAACTGAATTGCCCGAAATTACCGGCGTTCACCCATCAGGGTAATCGACAACCGGCCGCCTTTTGCTATGACGCGCGCCATGACCCATAAACCTATCCGTAAAGCAGTATTTCCCGTCGCCGGGCTCGGCACCCGTTTCCTGCCAGCGACCAAGGCTATCCCCAAGGAAATGCTGCCCATCGTTGATCGCCCGCTCATCCAATATGCGGTGGATGAAGCGCGCGAAGCGGGGATTGAGCAGATGATATTCGTCACCGGTCGCGGCAAAAGCGCGATCGAGGACCATTTCGACATTGCCTACGAACTGGAAAAGACGATGTCGGAGCGCGGCAAGGATTTGGCGGTACTTGAACCGACGCGCCTCGGCCCCGGCAATTGCGCCTATGTGCGGCAGCAGGAACCATTGGGCCTCGGCCACGCCATCTGGTGCGCGCGCGATATTGTTGGCGACGAACCCTTCGCGATTCTCCTGCCCGACGAATTCATGCACGGTTCGCCCGGCTGCATGAAGCAGATGGTCGATGCCTATGGCCGTATGGGCGGCAATGTCATCAGCGTGCTCGAAGTGCCGCGCGACAAGGTCTCGAGCTATGGGGTCATCTCTCCGGGCAAGAACGAAGGCGCGGTAACCGAAGTGCTCGGTCTGGTTGAAAAACCCAAGGTCGAAGACGCACCGTCGAACCTTATCATCTCGGGCCGCTATATCCTGCAGCCTGAAGTGATGCGTGTGCTCCAGCGCCAGGAAAAGGGCGCGGGCGGCGAAATCCAGCTGACCGATGCAATGGCGCAGATGATCGGCCAGCAGCCGTTCAACGCAGTGACCTTTGATGGCAAGCGGTACGATTGCGGGTCGAAGGTCGGCTATATCGAGGCCAATCTCGCCGTGGCGCTTGATCGTGCCGACATGGCGGACGAAGTGCGTGCCATCGCTGTCGATCTGCTGAAATAGACTTGCGACCGTTAAGCCAAGACTCATCGGAATTGGCGTAGTTGTGGTTGGAGCCAAGTTCGGGAGTCTATCATGCGTCTATTGTTGTCCGCTGCAGCATTGCTGCTGTTGCAAGGCTGCGTAGCCTCGGTCGTCAAGGATGTCGTAACCGCGCCAGTGAAGATCGTCTCAAAAACCGCCGATGTTCTGACCACCAGCCAGTCCGAATCCGACGAAAAGCGCGGGCGCGAACTGCGCAAGCGCGAAGAAGCGTTAGGCAAGCTCGCCCGTCAACGTGACAAGGCACGCGAAAAATGCGAGGACGGCAGCGAAGAAGCTTGCGCACGGGCGGCCGAATTGTCTGAACAGATAGAGGCCGAACAGGACCGACCGATTTGAGCGAATGGCAGGGCAAACAGCCAACGCCATTCGACAAACGTCTGATTTTCTATCCACTTTGCGCTTTGTCGAACGTCGCGCGCGTTTGTCGAACTTCGATATCGTGTGGGTGTTTACGTTTGTAATCGAGCAACCGTAGCCGGGACGGGAACAGCATCGGCTCGAAATGGGAGGTTCGATGTCTGTTTTGCGTCCGATTGCTGCGCTTATGCTTACCGGGACGGCATGTATTGCTTTTTCCCCTATTGCCGTGGCGCAGGATGCGCTCGCCGCACCCGTTGTTAGCGAAGGCAAGCGGCAATTCCGGATCGATTTTTTCGCCGCTTATGCGCCGGTCACCGCGCTCGATATGGTGCGCCGGATTCCCGGCTTTTCCATAGAACAAGGCGAGGGACTTCGCGGATTCGGTGAAAATGCGGGCAATGTGCTGATTGATGGCGACCGGCCTTCGACCAAGTCTGACGATATTTTCACCATCCTGTCGCGGATTCCAGCAACCGAGGTCGATTATATCGAGCTTACCGAACAGGCTGGCGCAGATGCTGAAACGCAAGGCAAGGGGCAGGTCATAAACGTCGTGCGCAAGCTGTCGAAACGGATCAGCGGTACGTATGAAGGCAGGATCGTCGCGGGTCGCCGTTTCGGCTTTCAGCCATCGGGCAATGCCTCGGCAACGCTGCGACGCGGGCCCACGACCTATGAACTCAATTTTACGTCCTATTCCGAGCGCATTTACGGGTTCGGCCCCGAGGATTTCAAAACCGGCACCGGCGCGCTGGTCGAGCGGCGTTTTTACAATGGCAAAGGCGGGTTCGACCGGGCGCAGATCGGCGGCGCGATCAAGACAGTGGCCGGCGGCGCGAAGGTCAACGTCAACGGCCAGGTCCGCTGGTCCGACGGCTTTGACCGGCGGCTTGGCGAATTTTTCGATGCTGCGGGAACCGATACCGGCGACGAATTGCTTCTGCGTGGCGGCCCGATTGACGATATTTATTATGAGGTCGGCGGCGATGTCGAATTCGGCATGGCGCCCAACCTTAATACCAAGATCATCGGCCTCTACCGCGCCGCGACCGAAAGCAACGATTCGCGCATCGAAGCTGCGCGCTCCGGCCAACCGGTAACGTCATTCGATACGCGCAGCCGCAACAAGCCCGCCGAGGCTGTGGCGCGCGTCCAGAATGACTGGAGCGCCCTTTCGGGTCACGCGATCCAGTTCGGCGGGGAGGTGGCTTATAACCGGCTCGACGCGAAATTCTCCGCGGCGAGCTCAACCGCCGGCGCGGTGACGAACTTTCCGGCGTCGAACGTGCTGGTCGAGGAAGTGCGTGTCGAACCCTTCCTGACCGACGTCTGGACGCTCAGCCCGGCATGGAAAATCGAGGCAGGGGTCATTGCGGAATTTTCCAAACTGACTCTCTCGGGCGACAGCACCGCCTCGCGCACTTTCAAGTTCATCAAGCCGCGCGCGGTAGCAACCTGGACCGTCGATCCGCAGACTACGCTCGAATTCCGTGCCGAGCGGCAGGTCGCACAATTGAACTTCGGCGAATTTGCGACCAATGTGGACCTCGCGCTCGGCGGGCAGGTCGATGCAGGCAATGCTGACCTCGTGCCCGAAAAAGTGACAAACCTCTCTGCGCTCATCCGCCACAAATTCCTGGAACGCGGCAGCCTCCAGTTTCGTGGCTCATACCAATTTGTAAGCGATACGCAGGATTTGGTACCGATCACGGTACTGGACGCAGGCGGGAATGTTACCTCACGTTTTGATGGTGCAGGTAATATCGGAAACAGCAAGCGGTGGGATGGCGAACTTGAAATCACGCTTCCGTTCGACTGGTTGACCAAGCCCGTCGGCTTCACCGGTATCGAGCTCAAATATGTCGGCCATTATCACGGCAGCCGCGTGACCGACCCTGTGACCGGCCTGAGCCGGCGAATGTCCAATCGCCCTGTTTGGCATCAGGAATGGAACCTGCGCTATGATGCGACCGATCTCGGCCTCGTGTACGGCGCGTCCTTCTACACGCAGGAATCGAACAATGCCTTTTTCTTCAACGAATTCAGGCGGCAGAGCGATGGTGTTCGGTCGAGCCTCTTTGTCGAATATAAAAAATTCCCATTAGGAACCCTCAGGCTAGAAGTCATTGACCTGCCAGACTTCCGCCGCGACCGCTTCATTTATGCCGAAACAAGGGCAAACAGTGGACTCAGTCAGATCGTCAACCGCAACCGCTTGCTCGACCCGCTGATCCAGTTCACCCTGTCGGGTAAATTCTGACACGAAAAAGCCCGCCGGAAGCGATTCCGGCGGGCTTTCTTTAGGTTGCAGCGTTACGCTTCGTCGCTTGCATCTTCATTCAGATACTCGCCTGCATCGGCGTCGGTGCCATGGGTCTCCCCTTCGACTGCCGCGAGCGGATCGTCACCGATTGCGGCTTCCGGTCCCTGCGCCAGTTCGGCGGCGTGCTCTTCCTCGGCCGTTTCGGGCGCGATCAGGCTTTCCTGAAGCGCGCGATAGCTGGCACGGAGAGCGGCGTCGCGGCTGCTGGCCGTTACGCGGATGCGGTTCATGGCAGAACCTGTCCCTGCAGGGATGAGGCGTCCGACGATGACGTTTTCCTTCAGACCAGTCAGAACGTCCTTCTTGCCTTCTACTGCCGCCTGCGTGAGCACGCGGGTGGTTTCCTGGAAAGAAGCCGCCGAGATGAACGAACGCGTCTGCAAGCTCGCCTTGGTGATGCCAAGCAGGACAGGCGTGCCCTCTGCCGGAATCTGGCCCTTGGTCAGCTTTGCGTTGATGGCGTCCATTTCCTCGCGGTCGACCTGCTCGCCCGGAAGCAACGTCGTATCGCCACCGACGGTGATCTCGACCTTTTGCAGCATCTGGCGAACGATAGTTTCGATGTGCTTGTCGTTGATCTTCACGCCCTGCAAGCGGTACACTTCCTGGATTTCGGCAACCAGATATTCGGCCAGCGCCTCAATGCCCATGACTTCGAGAATGTCATGCGGGTTCGGCGAACCGGCGATGAGGTTGTCGCCCTTCCGGACGAAATCGCCTTCCTGAACGTCCAGCACCTTGGACTTCTGGATCAGATACTCGATCCGGTCGCCTTCTTCCGGCACAATCGCGATCTTGCGCTTCGCCTTGTAATCGCGGACGAATTCGATCCGTCCCGAAATCTTGGCGATGATTGCGTTGTCCTTCGGAATACGCGCTTCGAACAGTTCGGCAACGCGCGGCAGACCGCCGGTGATGTCGCGGGTCTTGGCCGATTCGCGGGTCACACGGGCGAGCACGTCGCCTGCCTGAACCTCTGCTCCGTCCTCGACCGACAACATCGTGCCAACACCCAGAAGATAGCGTGCCGCTTCGTCGGTTTTCTCGTCGAGAAGCGTCAGGCGCGGGCGCAGGTCTTCCTTCTTGCTGCGGCTGCCCGCACGGTCCTCGGTCACCACGCGTTGAGCAATGCCGGTGGCTTCGTCGGTTTGCTCGGTCAGCGTCTTGCCGTCGATCAGGTCCTGATACTTCACAACGCCCGATTTTTCGGTGATAATAGGCATGGTGAACGGGTCCCATTCGGCCAGGCGATCGCCGACGTTGACTTCGTCGCCATCGGCAAATGACAGGGTCGCACCATAAGGCAGGCGGTGGATTTCCATCTCCCGGCCTTCCTTGTCGACGATAACCAATTCGCCGTTGCGTGCCATCGCGAGGCGCTTTTTGCGCTTGTCGACGATGGTGGGTAGGTCGCGATACATGACCTTACCTGCTGCCGTGGCATCAAGGTTCGACTGCTCGTTGAGCTGCGCCGCACCGCCGATGTGGAAGGTGCGCATCGTTAGCTGGGTACCCGGCTCACCGATCGACTGTGCTGCGATAACGCCGACGGCTTCGCCGATGTTCACCGGCGTACCGCGTGCGAGGTCGCGGCCGTAACAAGTGGCACAAACGCCGACCTTAGATTCGCACACCAAAGGCGAGCGGATCTTCAGGGCCTGAATGCCTGTTTCTTCCATTGCGGCAACCATCGGCTCGTCGAGCAACGTACCCGCGGGGAACATCACCTTGCCATCAAGGCCGAGAATGTCCTCAGCTGTGGTCCGGCCCAGAACGCGCTCGGCGAGCGACGCGATGGTTGAACCACCTTGGACGATCGAGCGCATTTCCAGCGCGCGCTCGGTCCCGCAATCGACTTCCACGATGGTGCAATCCTGCGACACGTCGACCAGACGGCGGGTCAGGTAACCCGAGTTTGCCGTCTTGAGCGCGGTATCGGCAAGACCCTTACGGGCACCGTGGGTCGAGTTGAAATACTCGAGAACGGTCAGGCCTTCCTTGAAGTTCGAGATGATCGGCGTTTCGATGATCTCGCCCGAAGGCTTGGCCATCAGCCCGCGCATACCGGCAAGCTGCTTCATCTGCGCTGGCGAACCACGCGCACCCGAATGCGACATCATGTAGACCGAGTTGACCGGCAATTCGCGGCCGTGCTCGTCGACAGGCGAAGCCTTCAGCTTGTCCATCATGGCATTTGCCACCTTGTCACCGCAGGTCGACCAGGCGTCGATCACCTTATTGTATTTTTCCTGCTGGGTGATCAGGCCGTCCTGATATTGCTGCTCGAAATCGGCCACGATCGCCTTGGTTTCGGCAACCAATGCTTCTTTTTCTTCCGGAATAATCATGTCGTCCTTGCCAAACGAAATGCCGGCCTTGAACGCATATTTGAATCCGAGAGCCATGATTGCGTCAGCGAACAGCACCGTGTCCTTCTGGCCGGTGTGGCGATAGACCTGGTCGATAACGTCCCCGATTTCCTTCTTGGTAAGAAGTCGGTTGACCGTGTCGAATGGCACTTTGTGGCTTTGCGGAAGCGTTTCGCCGAGCAGCATGCGTCCGGGCGTGGTTTCGAAGCGCACCATGCGCTCGACCCCATCTTCGCCGGTTTGGGGCACGCGCGCGGTGATCTTGGAGTGGAGCGTCACTGCGCCCACTTCAAGCGCCTGATGCACTTCGGCCATGTCAGCGAGCAACATGCCTTCGCCGGGCTCGCCCTTGCGGTCCATCGACAGATAATAGAGGCCGAGCACCATGTCCTGCGAGGGAACGATGATCGGCTTGCCGTTGGCTGGCGACAGGATGTTGTTGGTGGACATCATCAAGACGCGCGCTTCCAGCTGCGCCTCAAGGCTCAGCGGAACGTGGACCGCCATCTGGTCACCGTCGAAGTCGGCGTTAAAGGCTGAGCAAACCAGCGGGTGAAGCTGGATTGCCTTGCCTTCGATCAGAACGGGTTCGAACGCCTGGATGCCAAGGCGGTGAAGCGTCGGTGCGCGGTTGAGAAGCACCGGATGCTCGCGGATCACCTCGTCTAGGATGTCCCAGACTTCCTTGCGTTCCTTTTCGACCCATTTCTTCGCCTGCTTCAGGGTCATCGACAGACCCTTGGCGTCGAGGCGCGAATAGATGAAAGGCTTGAACAGTTCGAGCGCCATCTTCTTGGGCAGGCCGCACTGATGCAGCTTGAGTTCGGGACCGGTCACGATGACCGAGCGGCCCGAATAGTCTACGCGCTTGCCGAGCAGGTTCTGGCGGAAACGGCCCTGCTTGCCCTTGAGCATGTCGGACAGCGATTTGAGCGGACGCTTGTTGGCACCGGTAATGGTGCGGCCACGGCGACCGTTGTCGAACAAGGCATCGACGGCTTCCTGCAACATGCGCTTTTCGTTGCGGACGATGATGTCCGGCGCACGCAGTTCAATGAGACGCTTCAGGCGGTTGTTACGGTTGATAACGCGGCGATAGAGATCGTTGAGATCCGAGGTCGCGAAACGGCCACCATCGAGGGGCACCAGCGGGCGCAGTTCGGGCGGGATGACGGGGATGACGTCGAGGATCATCCATTCGGGCTTGTTACCCGAATCGATGAAGGATTCGACGACCTTCAGCCGCTTGATAATCTTCTTGGGCTTCAGTTCCGACTTGGTGGTAGCCAGTTCCTGCAGCAGGTCTTCCTTTTCCTGCACGAGGTCGAGGTCGATCAGCATGGTCTTGACGGCTTCGGCACCGATCGATGCGGTAAAGGCGTCCTCGCCATATTCATCCTGCGCGTCGAGCAGTTCGTCTTCGGACAGCAACTGGAACTTTTCGAGCGCGGTCAGGCCGGGCTCGGTGACGATGTAGTTCTCGAAATACAGCACGCGCTCCAACTGCTTCAACTGCATGTCGAGCAGCAGGCCGATGCGCGAGGGCAACGACTTCAGGAACCAGATATGCGCAACCGGCGCGGCCAGTTCGATATGGCCCATGCGCTCGCGGCGCACTTTGGTGACGGTGACTTCGACGCCGCATTTTTCGCAGACGACGCCCTTATACTTCATGCGCTTATACTTGCCGCACAGACATTCATAATCCTTCACCGGACCGAAGATGCGCGCGCAGAACAGGCCGTCGCGCTCTGGCTTGAAGGTGCGGTAGTTGATGGTTTCAGGCTTCTTGATTTCGCCGAAAGACCATGACCGGATCTTCTCCGGGCTGGCGATGCCGATCTGGATCTGGTCGAAGGTTTCGACCTTGGCGACGGGATTATTGAATTTGCTCAGTTCGTTCATTTTGTTTTCCTCATTGGGCCATTGCCCATGAATATCTCGGGTGGCTGGAGGGGAGGGCGGGAATGACCCCGCCCGAAACCCTTATTCAGCCGCCTCGGCCAGATCGTTGCCATCTTCATCCTGCAGCGCGTCGAGCGCCTTCAGATCGACGTTGAGACCCAGCGAACGCATTTCCTTGACCAGCACGTTGAAGCTTTCAGGGATACCGGCTTCGAAAGTATCGTCGCCCTTGACGATCGCTTCGTAGACCTTGGTACGACCGATCACATCGTCCGACTTGACCGTCAGCATCTCCTGTAACGTGTAGGCGGCACCGTAAGCCTGGAGCGCCCAGACTTCCATTTCGCCGAAGCGCTGGCCGCCGAACTGTGCCTTCCCGCCCAGCGGTTGCTGGGTGACGAGCGAGTAAGGCCCGATCGAACGTGCGTGGATCTTGTCGTCGACCAGATGGTGAAGCTTGAGCATGTAGATGATGCCCACGGTCACCTTGCGGTCGAATTTCTCGCCGGTGCGTCCGTCGTAGAGGTCCGACTGGCCCGAGCCGTCTAGCCCGGCACGTTCCAGCATCCGCGTAACGTCAGCTTCGCGTGCGCCGTCGAACACAGGCGTGCCCATCGGGACGCCGGTGCGGACATTGCCCGCCAGCTCGATGATATCGGCGTCGCTGCGGCCCTTGATCTCGTCGGCGTAATTGTCGCCATATGCATTGACCAGCTTCTCGCGCACCGCTTCCGGAGGCGCTGCCGCCTCTGGGTTCGGGTTGGCATGGCGCCAGTCTTCCAGAGCCTCGGCAACCTGCATGCCAAGGCCGCGAGCGGCCCAGCCAAGGTGGGTTTCGAAGATCTGGCCGACGTTCATACGGGAAGGCACGCCCAGCGGGTTGAGCACGATATCGACCGGAGTCCCGTCGGCGAGGAAGGGCATGTCTTCCTGCGGCAGGATGCGCGAGATGACGCCCTTGTTGCCGTGACGGCCGGCCATCTTGTCGCCCGGCTGCAGCTTACGCTTCACCGCGACGAAGACCTTGACCATCTTGAGTACGCCCGGTGCCATTTCGTCACCGCGTTCCAGCTTTTCGCGTCGATCCTCGAACTTCTCGACGATCAGCTTGACCGCTTCGTCATATTGTACCTTCACCGCTTCGAGGTCGCCCTGGACCTTGTCATCGGTGACCGCGATCTTCCACCAGTCATGGCGTTCGACCTCGGCGAGGTTTTCTTCCGAAATCTTGTCGCCCTTCTTGATGCCTTTCGGTGCCGCTGCTGCAGTCTGGCCGATCAGCATGTCCTTCAGGCGGTTATAGGTCGCACGGTTCAAAATCGAGCGTTCGTCCTCACGGTCTTTTGCAAGGCGTTCGATTTCCTCGCGCTCGATAGCCATCGCACGCTCGTCCTTGTCAATGCCATGGCGGTTGAATACGCGCACTTCGACGACCGTTCCGGCAACGCCCGGCGGCAGCTTGAGCGAGGTGTCGCGCACGTCGCTGGCCTTTTCACCGAAGATGGCACGGAGGAGCTTTTCTTCCGGCGTCATCGGCGATTCACCCTTGGGGGTAATTTTGCCGACGAGGATATCGCCCGGATGCACCTCGGCACCGATGTAAACGATGCCCGCTTCGTCGAGGCTGCGCAGCGCTTCCTCGCCGACGTTTGGAATATCGCGGGTGATGTCTTCGGGCCCGAGCTTCGTGTCGCGCGCCATCACTTCGAATTCTTCGATGTGGATAGAGGTGAACACGTCGTCTTTCACGATGCGTTCGCTGATCAGGATCGAGTCTTCGTAGTTATAGCCATTCCACGGCATGAAGGCGACGAGGCTGTTCTTGCCAAGCGCCAGTTCGCCCAGCTCGGTCGACGGACCGTCGGCGATGATATCGCCTGCCTCGATCACGTCACCAACCTTCACCAGAGGCTTCTGGTTGATGCAGGTATTCTGGTTCGACCGCTGGAATTTCTGCAGCGTGTAGATGTCGACGCCCGACTGGCCGGGTTCGACCTCGCCTGTCACGCGCACGACGATACGCGTCGCGTCGACCTGGTCGACAATGCCGGTGCGGCGTGCGCCAATAGCAGCGCCGGAGTCACGGGCTACCGTTTCTTCCATGCCGGTGCCGACGAACGGCGCTTCCGCACGAAGCAAAGGCACCGCCTGGCGTTGCATGTTCGAACCCATCAGCGCCCGGTTGGCGTCATCGTTTTCCAGAAACGGAATGAGCGAGGCCGCGACCGAAACCAGCTGCTTGGGGGAAACGTCCATCAGCGTGATATTCTCGCGCGGAGCCATGAGGAATTCGCCGGCTTCGCGTGCCGAGATCAATTCCTCTGCAAAGCTGCCGTCCTTGTTAAGCTCTGCGTTCGCTTGCGCGATGGTGTTCTTCTGCTCTTCCATCGCGGAAAGATAGACCACCTCGTCGGTAACCTTGCCGTCGATGACCTTGCGGTATGGCGTTTCGATAAAGCCATATTTGTTGACGCGAGAGAAGGACGCCAGCGAGTTGATCAGGCCGATGTTCGGGCCTTCGGGCGTTTCGATGGGGCAGATGCGGCCGTAATGCGTCGGGTGAACGTCGCGGACTTCGAAGCCTGCTCGTTCGCGGGTAAGACCGCCCGGTCCAAGCGCCGAAACGCGGCGCTTGTGGGTGACTTCCGACAGCGGGTTGGTCTGGTCCATGAACTGCGAAAGCTGTGACGAACCGAAAAATTCGCGCACCGCGGCGACCGCAGGCTTGGCGTTGATGAGGTCGTTCGGCATCACGGTCGAGACATCGACGGACGACATGCGCTCCTTCACCGCGCGCTCCATGCGCAGCAGCCCGACGCGATACTGGTTTTCGAGCAGCTCGCCGACCGAACGCACACGGCGGTTGCCGAGATTGTCGATATCGTCGATTTCGCCCTTGCCGTCCTTCAGGTTCACCAGTTCCTTGACGACCGCGAGGATATCCTCGTTGCGCAAGGTGGTGTAATCGTCGGGAGCATCGAGGCCGAGACGCATGTTGAGCTTCACGCGGCCCACCGCCGACAGGTCGTAGCGGTCGGGGTCGAAGAACAGGCCAGCGAACAAGGCTTCAGCGGTTTCGCGCGTGGGCGGCTCGCCGGGGCGCATCACGCGATAGATCGCGTCGAGGCCCATGTCGCGGTTCTCGGCCTTGTCGGCTTTTAGCGTGTTGCGGATCCAAGCACCGGTGATGACATGGTCGATGTCGAGCAGTTCGATCGCATCGATGCCCGCCTTGTCGAGCGCTTCCAGATTCTCGGCGGTGATTTCATCGCCCGCCTCGACATAGATGCGTCCGGTCTTTTCGTCGATCAGCTCGAATGCCGAATAACGGCCGAAGATTTCCTCGGTCGGGATCAGCAATTCGGTGAGGCCGTCCTTCACCGCCTTGTTGGCGGCGCGCGGGGTGACCTTGGTGCCGGCGGGGAAGATGACTTCGCCCGATTTCGCGTCGACAATGTCGAACATCGGCTTCGACGCGCGCCATTGTTCGGCGTTGAACGGGATGATCCATCCGCCCTTGCCACGCTGGAAAGTCACGCGGTCGTAGAAATGGTTGAGGATTTCCTCGTCATTCATGCCGAGGCCGTAAAGCAGCGTCGTGACCGGCAGCTTGCGCTTGCGGTCGATGCGGACGTTGACGATGTCCTTGGCGTCGAATTCGAAGTCCAGCCAGCTACCACGATACGGAATGACACGCGCGGCAAACAGATATTTGCCCGAGCTGTGCGTCTTGCCGCGGTCATGGTCGAACAGGACGCCCGGCGAACGGTGCATCTGCGAGACGATTACCCGCTCTGTGCCGTTGATGAAGAAGGTGCCGTTGCCCGTCATCAGCGGCATGTCGCCCATATAGACGTCCTGCTCCTTAATATCGAGCACGCTGCGCGCTTCGGTGTCGGGATCGACTTCGAAGACGATGAGGCGCAGCGTTACCTTCATTTGCGCGGCATAGGTTATCCCGCGTTGGCGGCACTCCTCGACGTCATATTTGGGATCTTCGAGTTCGTAGTGAACGAAGTCCAGCTCCGATGTTCCGGCGAAATCCTTGATCGGAAACACGCTGCGCAGCGTCTTTTCGAGGCCCGAGACATAGCCGATCGACGGGTCGGAGCGCAGGAACTGCTCATAGCTTTCGCGCTGGACCTCGATCAGATTGGGCATGTCGATGACTTCGTGGATGTCACCGAAGATTTTGCGGATACGCTTTTGACGCGAAAGGGTCGCAGGAGCGGTACGGGATGCCATAAGGTGCTTGTGCCTTCGTTCAGAATGTCAGGCGCGCATTGGGTGCATCACAGACGGAAAAAGGCCGCATAGCAATAGCCCCGGATTCGGGTCCTGCCGTGCAGCCGTTTCGCGTATGTGAAAATCCAGTCCCGTCAATACGTTGGCCAGGTTGCGCGACGACAAGGCCATTCCCGATGGGTTGGATATTGAGGGTGATATAGAGGGGGAGGGGGTTTGGGTCAAGTGGGTGAGAGTCATGAAGCTCCTACATAGCAAATGTTTTGAGGGGTTGTTCGGGGAGGGGAGGAAGGGCACTTAATCCGCTGGAGCGCTTGTATGAAAAGAGCTAACAGCAATGATGGCTTTGAACGGATATGCATTCATTGGCGGCATCGCGTTGCTCGTTGCGCTTTTCCTGCTGTATCGTCGGTCGCCGAAATTATCAGGCATATTCGCGGCGGTTACGACGATTACGCTGTTACTATGGAATATCGCGGCATGGGTATGGGAAGTATAATAGCGCTTTTTTAGGTGTTTGTATCTTTTACAAACCTACGGGTAACCGTGTAGGTCACTTAGGTTCCTGCGACGCTGGCTTATCCTTGCGCAAATTTGATCCAATAGTTAACCCGGACACGAGAATTATCAGACCAACTGCTATGTTGTAATCTTCACCAAAGAGGCGCGGCCACCATCCCAAACGAACACCGAGTAGATAAACGAGAAAGGATGCACAAAATCCAGTTAACGCTTTAGAAGCGCGGCGCCATTGCTGCTCAGTCATGTTGGCTGCTCCACTGGCTTATGCTTCGCGACCGTCTATAGCTTCACATCCCACCGCTTTTCGTCGGTATCGCAATCCAGATCGTCGGCGGCCTGTTTGAACTTGCCGACTTGGGACTTCACGCAGGTTATACATCTCCATAGCGCTACATTGCCATAAAATCGAACCTCATTGTTTCTGTCCATTTTGGGTGGATTGCGTCTAGCTTTGAGCGAAAATCATCCCAAGTAGTGCTCAGACGCATAATCGTCACTACGCTTGCGATGTGCTCTCGGAGTTTAGGATGTCCCAAATCCGGAGTTAGATGGCGATGCAACTGATACTTGGGACGTCCAGCTTGTGTTTTCGGAACCGTATTTTTCAGTTCCTCCCTAAGCTTGGGTGCAATGCGGTCATAAACAATATCGTTCGTCAGGTGGCCAAAGTAAGCAGGTCGATTCGTGTTTTCGCCAGGGTCAAAGTCACGCAATCGAAACAACTGCTCATAAAATGCATCGGGGAAAGTCTTAACCCACTATTGGATTTCCTTTTCAACATATTGCTTCAGAAGCCGAGACAGCGCGTCATGCGACCGCAAACGCTGATAGCCAGTTGCTTCATCACCTTTTTTGCAAAGCACCCGCCTTGTGCGCGGCCTTGTGCCCCTCGTCGGTCTCGACGATATATTCTGGATTGTCCTTCGACGCCGCGACCTTGTGGCCCATGATTTGCGTGGGGCTGGTCTGTTTCTTTACCACCTTGCCGTGCGCGGTGCCTCCGTGGCTTTTCCAGCTTACCTTGTCGCCCTTCTTCAACCTCTTTTCGGCCATCTTGCGTCTCCTTGTCCAAACAAGGCTAACCCGATTGCCCGCGCGGCGGTTCCCGCCTTCGCCAGGGCTTCGGCGGACAAGTCCCGCTGCTGTGCTTGAAGGCGAGGGGGCTGCCTGCTAGGGGCGCGGCATGACCGACCTCTCGCGTATCCGCAATTTTTCGATTATCGCCCATATCGACCATGGCAAGTCCACGTTGGCCGACCGGTTGATCCAGACCACGGGGGGCCTTTCGGCGCGGGAGATGACGAGCCAAGTCCTTGATAATATGGACATTGAGAAGGAACGCGGGATTACGATCAAGGCGCAGACGGTGCGGCTCGATTATACCGCGAAGGACGGGCTCGCCTATGAGCTCAACCTGATGGACACGCCCGGCCATGTCGACTTCGCCTATGAAGTCTCGCGCAGCCTCGCCGCGTGCGAAGGCGCGCTCCTCGTGGTCGACGCGGCGCAAGGGGTCGAGGCCCAGACCCTCGCCAACGTCTACCAGTCGATCGAGCACGACCATGAAATCGTCCCCGTCATCAACAAGATCGACCTGCCCGCCGCCGAGGTCGACAAGGTCAAGGCCGAGATCGAGGAAATCATCGGCCTGCCCGCAGACAACGCGGTCCTCACCAGCGCCAAGTCAGGCATCGGCATCGACGAGGTGCTGGAGGCCATCGTCACCCGCATCCCCCCGCCAAAGGGCGACCGCGACGCGCCGCTCAAGGCCATGCTCGTCGACAGCTGGTACGACCCCTATCTCGGCGTCGTCATCCTCATCCGCGTCATCGACGGCGCGATCAGGAAAGGCCAGGAAATCCAGTTCATGGCCGCCGGCACAAAGCATCTGGTCGACCGCGTCGGCTGCATGCGGCCGAAGATCGAAATCCTCCCCGAACTCGGCCCCGGCGAGGTCGGCTTCATCACCGCACAGATCAAGGAAGTCGCGCAGACCCGCGTCGGCGACACCATCACCGATGCCAAACGCCCCGCCGCCGAACCGCTCCCCGGCTTCAAGGAAGTGCAGCCGGTGGTGTTCTGCGGCCTGTTCCCCACCGACGCCGCAGACTTCGAAAAACTGCGCGAAAGCATCAGCAAGCTGCGCCTCAACGATGCCAGCTTCAGCTTCGAGACAGAGAGCAGCGCGGCGCTGGGCTTCGGCTTCCGCTGCGGTTTCCTTGGGCTGCTCCACCTCGAAATCATCCAGGAACGGCTGACCCGCGAATTCGACCTCGACCTTATCACCACCGCGCCGTCGGTGGTCTACAAGCTGAAGCTCAGCCGTTCGAAGACCGAGGATGCGCGCGAGATGGAGCTGCACAACCCCGCCGACATGCCCGACGTCAACCGCATCGAGGAAATCCAGGAACCGTGGATCGAGGCGACGATTTACTGCCCCGACGAATATCTGGGGAGCATCCTCAAACTATGCCAGGACCGGCGCGGGGTGCAGAAGCAGCTGACCTATGTGGGCGGCAGGGCGCAGCTGGTGTACGAGCTGCCGCTGAACGAGGTGGTGTTCGACTTTTACGACCGGCTGAAGAGCATTTCACGCGGCTATGCGAGCTTCGACTATCACCAGATCGGCCATCGCGCGGGCGACCTTGTGAAGATGAGCATCCTGGTCAACGGCGACCCGGTCGACGCGCTGAGCATGATCGTCCACCGCGGCACCGCGGAGGCGAGGGGGCGCGGCATGTGCGAGCGGCTGAAAGACCTGATCCCGCGGCATCTGTTCAAAATCCCCATCCAGGCCGCGATCGGCGGCAAGGTGATTGCCCGCGAGACCATCGCCGCGATGCGCAAGGACGTGACCGCGAAATGCTATGGCGGCGACATATCGCGCAAGAAGAAGCTGCTTGAAAAGCAGAAGAAGGGCAAGGCCAGAATGAGGGAATATGGCAACGTGTCGATCCCTCAGGAAGCTTTCATCGCTGCGCTACGGATGGGCGAAGAATAGCAGGCCTGTGCGCCGAAGCCTTGGCGTAGGTGCAAGGCGTTTATTGCGGCGTTGCGGATGGGGGAGGAGTGAGGCTTGTTACCGGGCAATATCTTTGAACAATGTATGGGAAACTTTGTAAGGCAGATGTAGATTTCAGGCGGTTTGAAGCGGAAGCCAAGAATTGCGTAGAAATCTTTTGTGATGGTTCATCACTTGTCCTTGACGACGCATCTTTATCTGAATCCGGCATGTCATGCGGGGCTTCAATAGATGCCCAATTTCCTGTTACGTGCCACATCTCATAATTTAGCAACCATTCGCTTATCCAAGGAATAATGTATTCCGAAACAGGCAACAGCGGGTTCCAATTGCTGTCGCTGGGAAGATAAAGACAAAGTTTTGGCGCGCGCTCTGGTTGTGGTTGCTCATACAAATGCGGAATTTTCTTTTCTGGCTCAGAAACCCGACGAGTTAAGGTAGGATTGGTAACCCACACCTTTACTGAGCCATAAGTAAAATTCAGTGTACCATCATCAAACCCAGGAACGAATGCGACGCGAATATCGTATGTTTGAAAGGCTGGTGTTAGCGACCCTGACCAAACGCACATCCACGGTAATTTTAGGATTTGGTTGAAGGTGTCAAATTGCCTCAGCAACTCGGCGTTGTGCCAACTGATTAACGCTCTAGAATAGCTAGGCGTGTAACCCGACGACCCTGCGGCAAAATGCGGCCTTTCCCACCTTGATAATTCCAAGTTTACCTGCCGTAAAATCTGTGCGGTTTCACTGATATGCCAGAACTGGCGATGGCATTTGACGTGGGAATTGAGATTGCCCCTGAAGATGCAGCAGCAGCTAATATCCCTTCTCTAGATTTCTCGGCGAGGCCTTTCTGCACATCAGCAAAAACGGATTGTGCGGCCCGCTCTCCGAAAAGCCTTTCCAACATCGTTTGCTTTTCAGCCAGTGTTCCTTCCGATACGAGTGTTTGAAGCGCGTTTGACAAACGATCCAAGTCAGCCACTAACTCCAGATGTGCATTTGTATTGGTCGGCCAACGATCCGTGAATACGTCATATGAGCAAACCGGGTTCTCTTCGTAGGGGACGCCCACGTTCAAACGGTCACGCACAAAGCGAGTTGATACAGCCAAATCTCCTAAGAGCCCACCCGTGCTTGAAGCCGGTGCGAGCGCGACTAATTTTGATAGAAGTACTGAAGGGCAGCGATCATAGTTTCTTGAATCACAAGCTATGTCTCGGAACCGTTTGAGCAATTGGAGCGATAACAGGCGCTGGGGTTTTGCCTCTAGCGGCTCTTGGTCTGGCACTGGAAACGTCTTTGCTTGGACTGCAAATTTGCTTCGAGTTTCATAAGGCAAAACTCTCTCGTCAAACCAACGAGCAAAACCTTCTGGGTTAGCTAAGACGTGATTTGGCCGATCTGGATGGGTGTCGAAAATACTGATGAGGCGGAGGTTGTTAGGATCAATCAGTACTCCAGGAGTGATATCGAGATGCATTCCTTGATATTTTAACGATACGCATCGACGCTTTTTCTCCACTCGTTCAAATTGAAGCTTGCCTTTGCCTTGCTCCATTATATTGGCAATGAAATCGATAACTGCTTCTGGATCGTAAGCTCGATCAATCAGTAACTCTAGAATGAGATCGATATCGTAATCCTCGTTACGATAAGATGAAATAGTAGATCGTGTGCGAAATGAACCTTGGGGATATATTACCGGATTTAAGCCAATTATCTCTGCATGTATTCCATTGAGATAGTTAGCTATCCTGTAGTAACGATCAACCGCCTTATCATGATCTGCTTTGTTTAGCTGAATTTTACGGGCTATTCCCTCTAGCAACGCATTTGCCCATTCAAGCTTGTTAATTTGCATGGTCATATGGGCAGCTCCTTATATAACGGTTCAAATGGCAAACACTCGTCTTGAAAAAAAATTCGGTTAATTTGCGGTAAATGGTGGCGCGCTAGCGAATTTGCAACCTGTGCAAGACTTTCTAAAATAGAAGCGTCGTCCAATTTCGCGTATTTCTCATCCAGCTCCGGATTCACGCGGATAATTGCCTCGGGCCTTTCATGAGGAAATTTCAGCATTAATTTTGCTGTTCCATAGCTTGATCGGTCTTGGCCTCGAAACATCAAGTCAACGATCCAGCGACCATATAATGCCCTTAGCCCTCCAACTTTTTGTCTAGGCGGCATAAATTTTTCCGAACATCCTAACGATAACATCCAAGTATTGTTCATGTCCCAATCGAGCACCGATGCAGCTTCCACGGCAGCGAGTCCCATCGGATTATTTGCCCATATACCGCCATCAATAAGACCCGATCCGCCCTCGAAATCGTGTGCCTTGAAATAAGTAGGCGCGGCGGCTGTAGCCAAAGCTACATCCACAGCGAACCTAAGATAATCTGTTTTTAAGCGCTCGTTGTGGGCTGTTTTGAATACGTACGGTCCATGATTAAAGTTGTCATATGCCGGTATGACCAATCGCGTTTTGCTATCGCCAAGCTTTTTCTTTTTCAGAATTAACGCAAGCTCGCTTTTTAATATATTGGAGTCGTGCTTTACCGAGATTGCGTGCTTTGCCGTTCCAAGCGCTCGTTTGAATGCCCTTTTCAATTTACCAACGGACGATGGTCTGTAGAGAACCTCATCACCAAAGATTGCTGGACCTCTATCTATGTAGAAATCGGCAATTTGGCGAGCTGACAGACCTAAACCCAAACCTAATGCTATAATCCCTCCAGTTGATGTGCCAACGATAAGGTCAAAATGATCTACGACGCGCTTCCCAGTCGTTTCTTCAACATTCGCGAGAAATGTTGCGGGCATGATGCCCCGCAATCCACCACCGTCAATCGTCAATATTCTCCGTTTGGTAGGGTCCGCCATAACGCCCATCATAGCAGGGAACATCTAAAGAACAAAACTTTCAGCGCTTGCGCGTGTAGAAAGCTGTGGAATAACGGCGCAAGTGCCTCTTGCGATGATCGAGCGGCAGCGTTCGCTGGTGCAAAATTGTTGCAGGCGACCTGACCTGTCGCCTATCCCCTCAAAGCTTCCGAAATCGTATTGAAGATATTCGCCAAATTCAGCCCCAGCGACGTGAACGCAATGATGCACGCCAGCGCGATCAGGGCGGCTATCAGGCCGTACTCGATGGCGGTGGCGCCTTCTTCGTTTTGGAGCAGTTGCTCGATCGGTTGCATATAGGTCTTCCTCCTGCGCCAAAGCGCTTCCACGTTGACCTTCGGTCCGCTGCGCGTCGCTGAAGCTACGGCGGATGAAGCACCTCGCGTCAGATCATCCCTCGCCGGTGATGATACGGCGGGGCTAAGCATTGCTTAAGCGACGTGATTAAAAGCGCTTTTTCCACCGTCGCCAAGGCTATGGCGGACAAGCCCGCAACCGCTAAAGCTATGGCGGGCCCGCCCGCAACCGCTTCGCCGCCAGCGCCTCGGCCTGTCTTTCCGGCCCGAACGCGCCTTGCTCCATTGCTTCCAGCAATCCCCAATCGGGCGTGTCGACATTCAGCGCTGCCGCCAGCACGATCATGTCCGGGCGGTTGTGGTTGGTGTGGCACTCCGTCGGCAACCCGTCATAATCGGGCGTCGCGTCGCAATCTTCCCAGTCGGTGGGGCCGCACAAAATCTCCCATGCGGCGCGCTTGAGCGGGTCGGCGGCGATCTCTCGCTTGAAGCCCTTGCGGATGGCGTTGACCCGCTTTGTGTAGACCGCCTCGCCCTCGTCGCCGCGCTTCCTTGCCGCGGCGCGTTGTTCTTCGTCCCATTTCTCCCTCAATTGCTTCTCGTTCGCCCCGCCGCCGCGATTGTGCATCAGGCCGCCGGGCACGCCGAACTGGTCGGGCAGATAATGCGCGACGATCCATTGTTGCCCGCGCGTGTTGAACCGGCGGCGTTCGGCGACCAGCTGTCCATTCGCATATAGATATTCGGGCGTGCCGTTGATGGCATTTTCGACCATATTATCGAGGACGCGCCGCGCGCCACGCGCAGTGGCGGCGCTCCATGCGGCGGAAAAGCTTTCCGCGCCTGCGGCGTTGCGCAGCTTGTCGATGGCGAAGCGCGAACAGCCGATGGCCTTCGCCGACAGCGTCACGCTGCCCGTGGCGGCGAGCGTGGCGATGAAGGCGCGCTGCCGCTCCGGCGTGAAGCCGTTGCTGCGCCTGGCGCGGCGGGGAACGGGTTCGAACTGCAGATCGGGCGGCAGGTCGGATTTGAACAGCGCGCGGGCATCGTCCGGGTCGGGCATATCGTGCGGCGCGTGCTGCCACGCGGACGGCGCGGGGAGGGCGGGCTTGTCCGCAGCAGCGCTGGCGGAAATGGGGGGTTCGGGTTCATCTGTCATGCGCGCAAAATAACCGATATGGTTAGTTGTAGGAAAGCGGTTTTGAAAAAGGGGCGGTTGTGCAATGGTCAGGCGCACGTTCTGGAAGGATTTTTGGGTGCGATATGTGGGCCTTTTGCTTTTGCTGTGCGCGGCGTGTGTGCCTGTCGGGGGCGATGTGAACGTGGCGAAAGAGGCAGGGGCGGTGCCGCAAAAACCCATCATGGTGTGGAAAGACCTGCTCTCGCGGCCCAAGCCTGCGCCCGATGCGACGGTGCGCTATGGCGCGGATGCGTTGCAGGTGGTGGATGTGTGGAAGCCCAAGGGTGCTGGTCAGCATCCTGCGGTGGTGATGATCCACGGCGGGTGCTGGCAGACCGCAATTGCCGAGCGGGATATCATGAACTGGATTGCCGATGATTTGCGCTCGCACGGCGTGGGCGTGTGGAACATCGAATATCGCGGGGTCGATCGGGGGGGTGGTTATCCGGGGACTTATCAGGATGTGGCGGCGGCGGCGGATTTGTTTGCGGCTAGCCGAGGGGAGTATGGGTTTCGCACGGATGCGCCGGTGGTGGTTATCGGGCATTCGGCGGGCGGGCACTTGGCTTTGTGGCTCGCGCGGTCGGGCGATTCCCGTTTGAAGGTGGACCTCGCGATATCGCAAGGGGGGCTTCCAGACCTGCGCGCGCAGACGAAGCTGCCCGATCATCCTTGCGGGGCGGAGGCGGCGGAGAAGATGGCGGGAGGGCGGTTCGAACGCACTTCGCCGCCGGAGATGCCCAAGGGCAGCGCGCGCGAGTTGCAGTTCAATAACGACCTCGACCGCATCGCGCCGCCAGCGTTTGGCGCGGCTTATGGCGCGGAGATGGTGACCACAAAGGGCGAGGGGCATGTGGAGCTGATCGCGCCGGACAGCGTGAGCTGGGGCAAGCAGCGCGCGGCGATATTGAAGGCGTTCGGGCTTTGACATTGGAGGACGCGCAAGCACTCGACGCGGCGGACCCGCTGGCGGGATATCGCGAGCGGTTCGCGCTGCCCGAGGGCGTGATCTATCTCGACGGCAATTCGCTGGGGCCATTGCCGCGGGCGACGGTGGCTGCGACTTCGGAGCTGGTGACGCGGGCTTGGGGCGAGCGGTTGATCCGGAGCTGGAACGAAGGCTGGATCGATGCGCCAGAGCGGCTGGGCGCGAAGATTGCGCCGCTGATCGGGGCGGGGACGGACGAGGTGATTGTCGCGGATTCGACTTCGGTCAATCTCTACAAGCTGGTGGTGGCCGCGCTTCGGCTGGACCCCGCGCGGCGGGTGGTGGTGAGCGAGGCCGGGAATTTCCCGACCGACCTTTATGTCGTCGAAGGCGCGGTTGCGGCGGTGCCGGGGGCGGAGTTGCGCGTGGTCGAGCGTGGGGCTTTGGCGGAGGCGCTGGGGGATGACACCGCGCTGCTGCTGCTCACCCATTTGCATTACAAGACGGCGGCGCGTTTCGACATGGCGGCATGGACGAAGCGCGCGCATGATGCAGGTGCGCTGATGTGCTGGGACCTGAGCCATAGTGCGGGCGCGGTGGCGGTGGATTTGCACGCGGCGGGCGCTGATCTCGCGGTCGGCTGCGGGTATAAATATCTCAACGGCGGGCCGGGGGCTCCGGCGTTCCTCTATGTGGCTAAGCGCTGGCAGGAGCGTCTGGCGAACCCGCTATCCGGCTGGATGGGCCATGCCGCGCCGTTCGATTTTGTCGACGATTACCGCCCAGCGGCAGGAATGAAGCGCTGGCTGACGGGGACGCCTTCGGTGCTCGGCCTTGGCGCATTGGAAAGCGGGCTCGATATCTGGGCGGGCGTGGATATGGCGCAAGTCGAGGCGAAGTCGGCTGCGCTTTGGGGCATATTTCATGCGGCGGGGACTTCGGCGGGGCTGGAATGCGTCACTCCAACTGCCTCAGCGGAACGCGGCAGCCATATATCGTTCCGCCATCCCCACGCTTATGAAATCGTCCAGGCGCTGATAGCAAAAGGCGTCATCGGCGACTTCCGTGACCCCGATATCTTGCGCTTCGGCCTGACCCCGCTGACGCTCAGCCATGCCGAAGTTGCCCGAGCGGGCGAGATGCTGCGCGACATCATCGAAAGCGGCGAATGGCAGCGCCCCGAATTTGCCGCGCGTAATGCGGTGACATAGCCCTCCGGCGCTGCTAGGCGCGCGGCCATCATGTTAAACCTGAACGGAATCACCGTGCGTCTTGGCGGACGCACCATCCTCGACCGCGCGACTGCTGCGCTGCCGCCTTATTCGCGCGTGGGGCTGATTGGTCGCAACGGGGCTGGCAAATCGACGTTGATGAAGGTGATGATCGGCGAGCTTGAGGCCGATGACGGTGCTATCGAGATGCCCAAGAATACGCGCATCGGCTATATCGCACAGGAAGCACCATCGGGCACTGCGACGCCGTTCGAAACCGTGCTCGCGGGCGATGTAGAGCGTGCGGCGCTGATGGAAGAGGCCGAGCATTGTGCTGACCCCGACCGGTTGGGCGAACTGCACGAGCGGCTGATTGCAATCGACGCTTACACCGCGCCAGCGCGCGCCGCGCGGATATTGGTGGGGCTCGGGTTCGACGAGGAAATGCAGGGGCGGCCGCTCGACAGCTACTCCGGCGGCTGGAAAATGCGCGTGGCGCTTGCGACATTGCTGTTTTCGGAGCCCGACCTGCTGCTGCTCGATGAGCCTTCGAACCATCTCGATCTCGAAGCGACATTGTGGCTGGAAAATTTCCTCAAATCCTATCCTTCGATGATGGTGGTGATCAGCCACGAGCGCGATTTGTTGAACAATGTGGTCGACAATATCCTCCATCTGGAAGGTGGGCAGACCACGCTCTATTCGGGCGGTTATGACAGTTTCGAACGCCAGCGCGCCGAACGCGCGGCGCAGCTTGGAGCAGCCAAGGCGGCGCAGGATGCGCAGCGGGCGAAACTGCAGGATTATGTCGCGCGCAACTCTGCCCGCGCTTCGACCGCCAAGCAGGCGCAGTCACGCGCCAAGGCGCTGGCGCGGATGCAGCCCATCGCGGCGATGGCCGAAGACCCGACCTTGAGCTTCGACTTCCCCAGCCCCGACGAATTGCGCCCGCCATTGATCACGCTCGATATGGCGGCGGTGGGTTACACCGAGAACAAGCCGATATTGCAGCGGTTGAACCTGCGGCTCGACCCCGATGACCGCATCGCCTTGCTCGGGCGCAACGGCAACGGCAAGACGACGCTGGCGCGCCTGCTGGCGGCGCAACTCGCACCGATGGATGGTGCAATGAATGCCTCGGGCAAGATGCGCGTCGGCTATTTCACGCAATATCAGGTCGAGGAACTCGACGGCAAGGACACGCCGCTGGAGCATATGAGCCGCCTGATGAAAGGCGCGACGCCCGGCGCGGTGCGCGCGCAACTGGGACGGTTCGGCTTTTCAGGCGCAAAGGCGACCACGCTCGTCGGCAAGCTGTCGGGCGGCGAACGCGCGCGGCTCGCGCTGGCATTGATCACCCGCGATGCGCCGCATATGCTGATCCTCGACGAGCCGACAAACCATCTCGACGTCGATGCGCGTGAGGCTTTGGTGCAGGCGCTCAACGATTATGACGGCGCTGTCGTTCTCGTCAGCCACGACCGCCACATGCTCGAACTCACCGCCGACCGGCTGGTGCTGGTCGATAACGGCACCGCGACCGAATATCAGGGCAGCATCGACGACTATACCGACATGATCCTGGGCAAGACGCCCGCCAAGGAGAAGATGTCCAAGGCTGATCGCAAGGAAGACAAGAAAGCGCAAGCTGCCGCGCGGGAAGCGCAGGCAAAGCTGAAACGCGAAGTGAGCGATGCCGAGGCGGACTTGGCCAAGCTGGAAGTGGTCCTTACCGCCATCGAAAAGGCGATGTTTGAGCCCGGCGCGGTCGCCGAATATGCGGGGCTTACGATGGGCGAACTGTCGCAACGGCGCGGGAAGATCGTGGCAGCGCAAGAGGCAGCCGAAGCGCGGTGGATTGCGGCGAGCGAGGCTTTGGAGAAGGTGGGCTAGCGCTTTAGGTGCAGCAGACGTTCGGGTAGGCACTCGATTATTGTTTGCCGCTGCTCGTCACTTATGGTCATCCAACGGGCAATTTCATCCATAGACCGTCCGCAGCCTATACAATACTGGCCGCTACTGTCGACATCGCAGACATCGATACAGGGCGAAATTATGTCGGTGATTTCGGTCATTTGATCGCCCCGAGCGCAGCATCGAAACGCGCCTCGCCTTCACCCTGAACCAGCGCGTAATTTGCCCCTCGATTGTCCAGCTCGGCATTGCACAAGTCGAAAAAGCGCTGCCGTTGTTCGGCACCGGCATAGACCCGCAACCCGTCGTCGATGAAGGGCAGGTCGATATCCAGCAACAGGTAGAGGTCCGCATAACCGGTAAAGGCACCGAACCAGGCATCGCGTTCGCCAAACATCATGTCCGCCCAGACTGCGGTTATCAGCGGGTCGGTGTCGAACAGCACATATTCCACACCCAATTCCGCTGCCCGCGTCGCCGCCGCGCGGTTCATGGCGTCCTGCGTCTGCGCGATATGCACCAGCTCGGCCATGCCGATATCGGTGCCGTGCGCCTCGCAATAGGCGCGGCCATATTCGGGGACGACCTCGCACCCCAGATACGCCGCCAGTCGCGTGCCGAGTGTCGATTTGCCCGTGCTTTCGGGGCCGTGCAGGCAAATGCGTTTGGTCATGTGCTTGCTTTAGGGATTTTTTGTTTCACGCAAAGGCGCAAAGATTTTCAAGAGGGCGGCGCAGCCACTCAATGTTACCAAAGCCAATGCGGAGCGTAATTTGTTTATTTAGGAACCGCCATCTTATAAATCTTTGCGCCTTTGCGTGAAATTTTGTGACGCCGAACGCTCGACCCGTCGCCACTCGACGAGCCCTGCCATCGCCAGCACCAGAAACATGCCGTACAATCCCGCCGTCAGATATAGTTCCTTCGACAGATAAAGCGGGATCGAGATCAGGTTGACGACGATCCACCAGTGCCAGTTTTCGACGAACCGCCGCGTCATCAGGATTTGTCCTGCGACTGAAAGCATGGCGACCGAGGCATCCCAATAGGGATAGCTGGTGTCGGTATGCGTACCCATGAAGCTGCCCCATCCCCAGATCGCGGCGACCGAGCCGATTATCCAAAGCGCATAGCCGAACGCGGGCAGGCGGCGGACGGTAACTTCGCCGACGTCTGCCTTGTTACGGTGCCAGCTCCACCAGCCGTAGAGGTTGACGACGGCGAAAAAGACTTGAAGTCCCGCATCGCTGTAGAGCTTCGCCTCGCGGAATATAACGAAATAGAGCGACACCATCGCAATCGCGACCGGAAAATTCCAGACAGAGCGCCGGATGATCAGCACTATGTTGATAATGCCGAGGATGACGGCAACGATTTCGATGGCACTCATGGGGACGCTGTTGCCACTGCGCCTGTGCAAAATCCAGCGATAGCATTGGACGACCTGTGGCGTAGCCGGGGCTTCCGGACTTGCAACAGCATATCCTTTATATTATAGCCATCATATAAAGGAGTTCGGGCAGTGCGGTATGGCAGCGAACATAAAGCGGAAACGAGAGCGCGTGTCGTAAAGTCGGCGGCGCGTGAAATTCGTATGAAGGGACCGGACAAGGTCGCCGTGGCCGATGTAATGGCCAGCGCAGGGCTTACCCATGGCGGCTTTTATGCCCATTTCGCGTCGAAAGAGGCGCTGGTGGCCGAAGCCATCGACGGCATGTTCGCCGACGGGCTGCGGCGGAACCCTTCGCTGGCAGAAGCTGCGGCAAGCGAGGGTGCTGATTGCCGGTCCGCCTTTCGGGCCTATCTTGCGTCCTATCTTTCCCCTGAACATCGCGACCGGCCCGAACGTGGCTGTCCGCTGCCGTCGCTAGCCGCCGACATGGCGCGCAATTCCGGTGAAGCGCGCAATCGCTTTGCGCTTGGGCTCGGCAGGATGACAACCCGCGTCGAAGCTGCGTTGGCACCAATGGGCGTAGAAGATGCTGCATGCGAGGCGAGGGCAATTGTGGCCCAGATGGTCGGGGCTGTCGGGCTCGCGCGCGCCGTGGGCGAGGGCGAACAGTCCGATGCCATATTGCGCGACACGCTGGCTTCGCTGACGTCGAGGCTGGGCCTTTGAACGCGCCTGTCACCACCGCTGAAGCAGCACCGGACGGTCTCGCCCGGGTCAAGGCATTGCTCGCGGCTGGCGGGCGACCGCCGATAGGGGAAACGCTGGATTTTACGCTTGTCGAAGTGGAGCTTGGTCGCGCCGTGTTCGAAGGTGTTCCAAGCCGCAATGTCTATAACCCCATGGGGTTCGTCCATGGCGGATATGCCGCCACCCTGCTCGATTCCGCCTGCGGTATCGCGACCGCGAGCAAACTGGCTGCGGGCGAAGCCTTCACCACAATCGAGATCAAGGTCGTCTATCACAAGGCGATGAACGAACATACCGGACCGGTCAGGGCGGAGGCCGAAGTGGTAAGCATGGGCAGGCGCATTGCCTATACCGAAGCGAAGCTTGTGGATTCGGACGGAAGGTTGATGGCATCCGCAACATCCACCCTGCTGGTCATGGCGGCGTGAGCGTCACGTCCAGCGCTGTCGCCAACGACAGGTTGGATGCCACTGCATTGGCGTCGGCGGCGCGGGCGACCCTGCTGCGTGAAGGGCCCATATTGTCGACGCTGGTCCGGCTCAGCCTGCCCAACCTGATTGCCTTATGCTCCGCAACAATCGTCTCGATTGCGGAAACGGCCTATGTGGGGTCGCTCGGCGTCGCCTCGCTTGGTGGCATTGCGCTGGTGTTCCCGATCTTCATGCTGATGCAGATGCTTTCGGCGGGCGCTATGGGCGGCACCGTTTCCGGCGCGATCAGCCGCGCGCTCGGTGGCGGGAATATCGAACATGCCCGAGCGCTGGCACTGGCGTCGCTGGCCATCGGGCTCGCATTGGGGCTGCTGCTGACGCTTGCTGTACTGTTCCTTGGTCCGTTTGCCTATGCCCGGCTTGGTGGAACAGGCGATGTGCTGCAGGAAGCGATTATCTATTCCAATGTCGCGGCGCTCGCGATTATTGCGATCTGGGTAACGAACATGCTTGCGTCGGTCGCGCGCGGTTCGGGCAATATGGCGGTTCCGGCATGGACGCAGCTCGCGGCGGGCGTCGTTCAGGTGGTCGTTGGTGGCGGCTTCGGCCTTGGTCTGGGACCATTGCCCCGCTTGGGAATGGCAGGCGTGGCGCTCGGCCAGCTCGTGGCGTTTGCCAGTTCCGCAGCTTTACTGTTTTTGTACCTGCGCTCGTCGCGGGCGCGGCTGCAATTGCGGCTTAGCCCAAAGCTGCTGAGCGTTGCGCATATTGCCGAAATCATGCGGGTCGGCGCGGTTGCAATGCTGTCGCCTTTGCTGTCCGTCACGACGATCCTTGTGCTGACGGCGCTGGTTGCCCGGTTCGGTCCGGAAGCGCTGGCAGGCTATGGCATTGGCGTGCGGCTTGAATTCCTGCTGATACCCATTGCGTTTTCGGTTGGCGTCGCGTGCGTGCCGATGGTTGGCACCGCAATCGGCGCAGGCGATGTGCCGAGGGCACGCCGCGTTGCATGGACCGCAGGCACCCTGGCCGCATCGGCACTCGGCATATTGGGCATGTTGGCGGTGCTGGCACCCGGATTGTGGGTCGATATGTTTACCGACAGTGTCCCCGTCAAAGCTGCGGCGTACAGCTATCTCGGCATTGCCGGCTTCACCTATGCGTTTTTCGGTCTTGGCCTTTGCCTCTATTTCGCATCGCAAGGGGCGGGCCGCGTCGGCGGTGCCATTGCGGCGCAGGCGATACGGCTGGCGGTGGTGCTGCTGGGTGGCTGGTTGCTTCTGGAAATGGCCGCGCCGCTCTGGACGATATTCCTGCTGTCTGCGGTTGCAATGGTTCCGATGGGTTTGGGAACGGCCTTGTTTATCAAGCTGGCGCGCTGGTAGTCGGCGGCCCGCGCCGCCGTTCGCCGCGATTGACGTTGCCTTTCCGCCGTGCAATCTCTTTGCGCAGGGACAGGAGAGGAGCGGCGCATGGCCAAAAAAGAAAAAAGCGAAAAGAAAAAGGGTGCGCCCTTCAGCGGGATGCAAGGCGCATTCGATGCGGCCAATGATGCGACGATGGCGCTCGGGCCGCTGGCGGGGCTGGCGCGGGAGGATTTTGCGGGAGCTATCGGCCTGATGCTGCGCGAAACCGCGACCAATCCGGACAAGGCGTGGAAGGCGACCAGTGCGTTTTCAGAAGATGTGGTGAAGATCATGACCGGGCAGTCGGACCTTGCTCCCGACCCCAAGGACAAGCGTTTCATGGACCCGGCGTGGCGGTTCAATCCGTTTTTCAAGGCGGGCGCGCAATATTATCTCGCCGTCCAGAAGGGCGTCAAAAGCTATATCGAGGATCTGGAGCTGGACGCATTGGAGCGCGACCGGGCGAATTTCGTGTCGCAGATGATCATCGATGCGCTCGCGCCGACCAACAGCCTGATAGGCAACCCGACCGCGCAGAAGCGGCTGGTGGACTCGGGCGGGCTTAGCCTGATTAAGGGCCTCAAAAACGCCTATAACGACATGGTCCACAACGATATGATGGTGAGCCAGGTCGACAAGCGGCCGTTCAAGCTGGGCGAGAATGTTGCGACCTCGAAGGGCGCGGTGGTGTATCGCGACGAGCGCTTCGAACTGATCCAGTACGCACCCACGACCGACAAGGTGTGGAGCATCCCGCAGCTCACCATTCCGCCACAAATCAACAAAATGTATATCAACGACCTGTCGCCGGAAAAGAGCGTGGTCAAATACCAGCTCGATCACGGCATCCAGCCCTTCATGATTTCATGGCGCAACCCAACGGGCGACCAGGGCGACTGGGGGATGGCCGATTATATCGACAGCTGCATCACCGCGCTCGATGTCGTCTGTGAGATTACCGGCAGCGACAAGGTCAATGTCTCGGGCGGCTGTTCGGGCGGGCAGACGATGTCGGTGCTGCTGTCGAAAATGGCGGCGACGGGCGACGACCGGGCCAATGCAATTACGATGATGGTGTGCGTTCTGGAACCGAAACCCGGCGATACCGAGGCGTCAAGCCTTGTTTCGCACAACGGCATCGCGCTGGCGCGGCAGCGCGCGGCGAAGAAGGGCGTGATCGAAGGGTCGAGCCTGGCGCGCGGCTTTGCGTGGCTACGGCCCAATGACCTGATCTGGAATTATGTGATCAACAATTACCTGCTCGGCGACGATCCGCCTGCGTTCGATATTCTCTTCTGGAATGCCGATGCGACCAACCTGTCGTCGGCGCTGATGGGCGATTTCCTCGAACTGTTCGAAGCCAACGCCTATGCCGCGCCGGGGACGTTCGAGGTTGCGGGGCACACGCTTGATCTGACCAAGGTGACGGGCGACATGTTCATCCTGGGCGGCACCACCGACCATATCACGCCGTGGCAGGCCTGTTACCGTTCGACGCAATTGTTCGGGGGGAAGAATATCGAATTCATCCTGTCGCAGGCCGGCCACATGCAAGCCATCCTCAACCCGCCGGGCAACCCCAAGGCGAAATACTGGAGGCATTCAAAGGGGAAGACGCCTGCCGATGTGAAGGAATGGATGAAGGGCACCGAGGAAGTCGCCGGAAGCTGGTGGCCTTACTGGATGGAATGGCTGCAAGCGCGGTCGGGGAAAGAGGTGGCGGCGCCGGACGGGCTGGGGAGCAAGGTGCATCCCGCGATGGAGCCTGCGCCGGGGATGTATGTGATGGAGTGAGGATTGTAACCGTGGGGGGCTGCAATGAGTAACAAAGACAGCGACGACTTTGCGCGCGGCATGTGGACGGTTGGCACGCCGCTCGAAAATCCTTTCCCCAACATGTTCGAACGAAGCGGGCAGGATTTCGCACGAGTAGGCCAAACATCTCATTCAGGGGGAGGCGACGCCAGCGGCTGCATTCTCCTGGTCCTAGCGTTGGTATTTTTAGGCTATGCCATCAGCTTCGTGCCAGTAGCGCTGCCGACTGCGTTAGTCGTCATGGCTGTGTCGCAGTTGATTGGCCCGGCGCCACTTCGTTATGCCAATGCGTTTGTTGCGACACTGCTGGCCACAATGGCCTTTTCACTGGGGATAGCCGCAGTCGTTGGCTTAGCAGCATTTCTGGCACAAGACCTGGCGCAGTCGCCAATCTGGTCGGACATCATGACAGCCGCCAGTTACCTCCTGATAAAGATTAGCTGGATGGCTGACATATTCGCGATCGACGAAATGATAGATGAAGTTCCGCCGCCAGCTTTATCTGTTCTCGCTCCGGCATTCGCGTTGCTATTCGGACCCGCACTTCTGCTTGCAACCTTCGCCACGAAGATTGTGCTCGGGCGGCTGGCTGGATATAGCTGGAGTTGGTCATCCGCCTTTATTTTTGCCGTAACAGTGGTCGTTACCGGAACCCTTGTTGCCGGATTTATCTCCCGTTTTGTGCTGCCCGAGATCGATCCCCGTTCAGTGCTGGCCGAAGCAAATTGGACGGTGTTTTTCATATCGGTCGGCTCGGCTCTGGCTATCGTCTGTATCCCCGCAGCCGCAGTGCTTGCGGCCGTGCTGGCCATTGCCCGGTCGCCTGCCTCCAACGGTCGGCCACGGTTCTGGCACTCGTTCAGGGTATCAACCGCCGCGCTAATTGTTGCTACGGTGGTGACAATGGCGATGTTCCTGTTTTTCCGGCACGGCGACCCGGTGATACTGATGTTGGGTTCATCTCTGTTTGAAGGTGGCTGGTCCGTTGCCGATCCTTATCAACGAAGATTCTCGGGAATTTTTACGCTGCTATTTCCGGGCACAGTCATTGCAGCCTTCATCGTCGCTTTCAATCTGCAAGGTTACGATGGGCTTCTGGGATCGATCAAAGCGATGGCTATCACCGTGCCGTTGAGCGCGATTACAGTTATAGCGGCTGTTGTTGGGGTGATCGCATTAACAAACGGCGGTTACGTCCAAGCATAAGGGGTAATTGCTGTTGTCTTTATCAATTGACGCTTGCGTAAACCTCTTCACCCGCTAGTTTGCTGATGTGCGATAGAAAAGCCAAAATGACACGGGTGAGCAGGGGAATTTTTATGGCGGGAACACGGGCCCCGAACTTCAGCATGGAAACCGTCGATGGCCGCGCTTTGCGTGTCGCGGTTTGGCGTTCCGCGAAATCCACGGACAAGCTTCCCGTCCTGTTCTTTAACGGCATCGGTGCGAATATCGAGGCTATGGCGCCACTGGCGGAGCATCTCGAGGATCGCGACTTTATCACCTTCGACATGCCGGGGGTGGGCGGCTCGCCCGATCCGGTGGTGCCGTATAATCCGATATTGATGGCGCGGATATCGGCGCTGTTGCTCGACCGGTTCGAGATGCCGGTCGTTGACGTCATCGGCATCAGCTGGGGCGGGGGGATGGCGCAGCAATTTGCCATCCAGAACGGCGCGCGGGTAAACAAGCTCATTCTTGTCGCGACCAGTGCGGGCATGTTGATGGTGCCCGGCAATCCTGCGGCGCTCACCAAGATGGCCGACCCGCGCCGTTATATCGACCCCGATTTCATGGCGAAGCATTTCAAGACGCTCTACGGCGGTGCTGTCGGCGGCAAGGAAGGCCATATCGGCCGCATCAAGCCGCCGTCGAAGACCGGCTATTTTTACCAGTTGCTCGCCATGCTCGGCTGGACGAGCGCGCCGTTCCTGCCGTTTGTAAAGACGCCGACGCTTGTGATGATGGGCGGCGACGACCAGATCGTGCCGGTAGCGAATGGGCGGTTTTTGAACTTCCTTATTCCGAACAGCGAATTGCTGGTGATCGAGGATGGCGGGCATCTCTTCCTGCTCAGCCATGTCGAGGAGAGCATCGCCGCGATACGCGGGTTTCTGGATAGGGCGGAGGAAGAGACGCGGAAGGCGGCTTAGGCCGCATCAATCGCGGGCTTGCCCACTTTCCCCAACTCCCCGCTTTCGCGTGCCTTCCGTCCATAGACTGCCTCGAACAGCGGGCTCGCCATCATCGTGGTGACAATCGCCATCAGCACCAGCATCGAAAACAAGGTCGGGCCGATAATACCCTTTTGCAGGCCGATGTTGATGATGATCAGTTCCATCAGCCCGCGCGAGTTCATCAGCGCCCCGATGCCGAGCGCGGTACGGTTGTCCTCGCCCGCGATCCGTGCCGCCACATAGCAGGCGCCGAATTTCGCGGCGATTGAGGCTGCGAGGATTGCCAGCGCAATCAACAGCAGCGGAATGGTGTTCACCATATCCATGCGCGTATTGAGGCCCGAATAGGTGAAGAACATCGGTAGCAGCAGGATGACCGCCAGCGGTTCGACCTTTTTCTTGAGCTGCGACGCAAACAGGCCGCGTGGCATCACTGCGCCCAATATGAACCCGCCAAAAATCGCGTGAATGCCGATGGCGTCCATAAGGAAACAGGACATGCAGAAGAGCGCAATGGTAATGCCAAGCACGGTCATGCTCATCTCGCCCTCGCGCTCGACCATGCGGCCCAATGGCGCGAGCAGGCGGCGTCCGAACAGGATGATGAATGTGGCGTAGATTATCGCGCCGCCGATCGCGAGGACGGCGACGCCCGGGCCACCGCCGAACGTCGCAAGGACCACTGCCAGCACGCACCATGACACCGCATCGTCGAATGCGCCTGCGGTCAGCGACAGGGTACCAAGCGAGCTATTCGCCAATCCGCGTTCATTGATGATGCGCGCCAGCATCGGGAAAGCGGTAAGCGCGATACACGCACCCATGAATAAGGTCGCGTTGAACTGTGAGATACCGGGCGCAAACAGGCCGGGGATGGTCAGCAGCCAGGGCGTGAGCGCTACCGCAATCAGAAAAGGGGTGAGGATTCCCGCCGCAGACACGCTGACCGCGCTTTTTGCTTTCGAACGGAAATGGTCGAGTTGCAGCGTCGTGCCGACAAGGAACATGTAAAGCCCGACGCCAAGTTGCGCGCCGGTGTAGAGGACGTTTTTGGTCTCTTTGGGGAAGACCGTTGCCTGCAAATCGGGAAAGAGAAGGCCGAACAGCGAAGGGCCGAGGATAACCCCGGCGATCATTTCGCCGACGACTTGCGGCTGCGCGAGCAGTTTTTGCCCTAGCCAGCCGACGATACGGCACGTGGCGATGATCAGCGCCAGCTGAAGGAAAAAATGTACGCTGAAATCGGTGGGGGTGAAGCTGCTCGCCGCGGCTTCGACGGCCGGGCCGTTCGCGCTCAATGACTTGGCAGCGGTTTCCCATGCCGCATCGATCAGATTCATGTTACTGCTCCCATTATTCCCGCATTGTTCCTAGACCGATTGTCAGGATGGGGAACCGAATTCTTGCGGCATAGGAATGCATCCAGGCCCCGTTGCAAAGCGTTTCAAAACAAAACCTGTTGCACTCAAGACACACTGGCTTTGGAAAGTCCCGGAAATGCTGAATTTACATGGTGAGATTCGTTAACCTCGGCTAGTTATGGAGGTTCATCGGACGCACGTCCGAAGTCAATCTCCCCCCGGCGGTGACGCGCCAAAAAGTCTTAAGAGGAACATCATGAAATCCATCTCCATGCTGCTGGCCGGCGTTGCCGTGCTTGTCGCCCCCACGACGGCTGCGTTTGCGCAGGACGGCGAAGTCGCCACCGGTTCCGCGCAGGATACCACGGTCACCGAAGATGCGAGCGCGACCGAAGAAGTCTATTCGGACAATGAAATCATCGTCAGCGCCACGCGCCGCGACCAGGCCGCGCAGGACGTGCCGCTGGCGGTCAGCGTTGTCGGCGGCGAGCAGCTTGCCAATGCCGGTGTCGTCGACATTCGCGGCATCCAGCAGCTTGCGCCTTCGTTGAAAACCACCACCGGCCAGTCGTCGGCAACCGGCGCAGTGCTCTCCATTCGCGGTATCGGCACCGCTGGCGACAACCCCGGTTTCGAGCCTGCTGTGGGCGTGTTCATCGATGGCGTGTTCCGTTCGCGCGCGGGTGTGGCGCTTGCCGAACTGCCCCCCATCGAGCGCGTAGAAGTGCTGCGCGGGCCGCAGGGGACTTTGTTCGGGCGTAACACCTCGGCGGGTGCGCTTAACATCACCACGCAGAAGCCCAAGTTCGAACTCGGCGGCTATGTCGAGGGTAGCTATGGCAATCTCGACGAAATCGAAGTCAAGGCAGGTATCACCGGCCCGGTTTCCGAACTGCTCGCGCTGCGTCTTGACGGCGGCTACCACAAGCGTGACGGCTATATCCGCGACGTCAACAGCGGCAACCGTATCAACAATATCGACCGCTATTTTGTCCGCGGCCAGGCGTTGTTCGAGAACGAAGACATCAGCTTCCGTTTCATCGGCGACTATGCGAAGACCGACGAAGTCTGCTGCGGCGCGGTCAACACGCTGAGCGGTCTGCAGATTTTCCCTGGTATCGACACCTCGACCAACTCGGCATTGGCGCTGGTTGCGACCAACATCATCAACGGTTTTGCGGGCGTTCCGGCGCTCGGCGGAACCGCAGGTACGGTGGGCATCCCTGCTTACACCAAGGGCAGCCGTAACATGGCAGTCACTCCGGGCCGTAACCTTGCCGAAGCTGTCGAAGAATGGGGCGTCTCGGGCGAACTCAACTGGGATCTGGGCGGCGCGACGCTGACCTCGATCACGGCCTATCGCGACTGGGACGCGCGGCGTAACCAGGACATCGATTTCTCCGGCCTCGACCGTGCCTATCGCGACAATTACCGCACCGGCATCAAGGACTTTACGCAGGAACTGCGCCTGCAGGGCACAGCGTTCAACGACAGCGTCGACTGGCTGGTCGGTGGTTTCTACCTCAACGAGAAGCTGACGCTGAACGATACCGTTCGCTTCGGTAACCAGGCCGACCAATATGTCGACGGCGTGATCCGCGAACTGACGCGCAGCGCGGCCTTGCCTTCGGGTCTGCAACTGTTCGGTACGCTTGGGCCGGCGACGCCATTGTTCGGTCAGGTGGCGCTCGCGACCAACCCGGCGCTGGCTGCTGCGGCCGCTGGCAATCCGGCATTGCTCGCCCTGTTCACCAGCCCGCTGCCACGCACGCCTAATGGCGCGGGACAGCAGAATGATGCATATCAGGTTGATACCGAAGCTTATGCTTTGTTCACGCACAACATCATCAACTTCACCGACAATCTGTCGCTGACGCTGGGGCTGCGCTACAACCATGAAACCAAGGACATCGACACCGACCTGACCTCGACGGTTCCGGCCTGTGCCTTCTTCCAGAACCCAGCGACGGCGCCGTACCGCGCGGCGCTGACTTCGGCTGGCCTGTTCAATTCGGCATTCCTGCTGACCTGCAACCCGACGGTGAACAGCGAATTCAATGGCGTGCGTTCGGACAGCCGTTCGGAAAGCGAATTCACCGGCACGGCCAAGCTGTCGTTCAAGGTCAACGAAGATGTACTCGTCTATGGTGGGTATGATCGTGGCTATAAATCGGGCGGGTACAATCTCGACCGGGGTAGCTTCGATTCAATCCTGCTCGGCGGCGATGGTGCGCAGTTGACGGACCTCGAATTCGGCAACGAAACGGTCGATGCCTATGAAATCGGTATCAAGACCAACTTCACGCGCCAGTTCCAGTTCAACGCCTCGCTGTTCTATTCGGACTTCAAGGGCTATCAGTCGAACCGCTTCCTCGGAAACAGCTTCGTCGTGCTCAACTATGACAAGCTGGTATCGAAGGGCGTCGAGCTGGAAAGCATCATCCGTCCGCATCCGGACCTGGCGTTCAACCTGGGCTATACCTATGTCGATGCCAAGGTCACCGATCCGCTTGCGGGCGCCGATAATGGCCGTCAGGCGTCGAACCAGCCAAAGCACACGATTACCGGTGCGATGACCTGGACGCCTGAAATCAGCGCCGGGGTGAACGGCCTGTTCCACGCCGACTTCCGCGTGAACAGCGATGCGTTCCCCGTCAATGACCCATTGGCGCGCCGCTTTACTGGCAATGACGGCTTCGGCATTGTCAACCTGCGCGCGGGCGTGAATTTCGGCGATGGCAAATACAGCATCGAAGGCTATGTCGAAAATCTGTTCGACACCTATTACAACATCACTGCGTTCCCGATCCCGGAACAAGGCAACAGCTTTGCGGTTTATCCGTCGCCTCCGCGCTTTTACGGCGTGAAGGTGGGAGCCAAATTCTAAGCACTCAAAGAAGTTGGACAAGGGAGGGTCGGACGCTCAAGCGCTCCGGCCCTTTTCTTTTGTGTAAAGCACGTTAGCCTGACGACTCAGAGGGGACAGGCATGCGGCATATCGCGATCATCGGTTCAGGGCCGGCGGGCTATTACACCGCCGAAGCCGCGCAAAAGAAATTCGGCGACGATGTGCGCATCGATATCATCGACCGGCTGCCCGTGCCCTTCGGCCTGATCCGCTTCGGCGTTGCGCCCGACCACCAGTCGATCAAGGCCGTTTCCGCCCGCTACGAGAAGGTGGCCCTGTCGGACAATGTGCGCTTCGTCGGCAACGTTTCGGTGGGCAAGGATGTCAGCGTCGACGAGTTGCAGGGCCTTTACGATGCGGTGGTACTCGCGACGGGCGCGCCCAACGACCGAAAGCTCGACATTCCAGGCGGCGATTTGCCAGGCGTTTTGGGGAGCGCTGCCTTTGTCGGCTGGTATAACGGCCATCCCGATTTTGCCGACCTGAACCCGCCATTGGACGGCAAGCATGTCGTCGTCATCGGCAATGGCAATGTCGCCTTGGATGTGGCGCGGATACTGTCGAAGACGCGCGCGGAGTTTGCGGGATCGGACATTGTAAGCCACGCGCTCGATGCGTTGGAAGATGCGAAAACCGAAGAAGTGACGATCCTCGGTCGTCGCGGCCCGCACCAGATTGCGATGACGCCCAAGGAACTGGGCGAGCTCGGGCATCTGGAGCGCGCGACGCCGCGCGTCGAAGCGGAAGATTTGCCCGATGTCGGCGACGATGCATTGCTCGAACCGGGAATGCGCAAGTCAGTGACGCATTTGCGCGAATTTGCCGCAATTCCGGAGAGCTTTCGCGCCGACAAGAGCGTCAGCATCCACTTCGACTTCTTTGCCGCACCGGCTTCAATCGAAGGTGAAGGCAAAGTGGAACGCATCACGATCGAGCGCACCGCGCTGGACGAGCAGTTGCGAAGTATCGGCACCGGTGAGACCTACACGCTCGATTGTTCGCTCGTTATCAGTTGCATCGGTTACCAGACCCCGCCTATTGAAGGCGTACCTTACGAACATGGCCGCGGCCGCTTCGCCAATGTCGAGGGGCGGATATTGCCGGGCCTCTATTGCGTCGGCTGGGCACGGCGCGGGCCTTCAGGGACGATCGGCACCAACCGGCCCGACGGCTATGCAGTGGTCGAACTGATCGCCGAGGATGCCGCTGGCGGCACGGGAAAGCAGGGGCGCGCGGGACTTGACGCATTGCTCGATACGCGCGGGGTGCAGGTAGTCAAATACAGCGACTGGAAAAAGATCGAAGAGGCCGAAGTCGCCCGCGCGCGCGATGGCAGCCCCCGCGAAAAATTTGTTAGGATCGAAGATATGATCGCTGCTGGCGGATAACTGTCATCATAATCGCATCAAAGCCGTTTTAGAGCAGTTGTCCAAAATCAAACAGAAGGCGGCCCAACATGTTCGAACGGATTGGCATTATCACCGGCGTCGATGCCGAAGCAGCCGCATTTCTTCCAGGGCAGAGTTCTGACGGCGAACCGCTCCACGGCTTCCTGGTGCGCCAGTTGCGCCATGCGGGCAAGGACATCTCCATAACCTGCAGCGGCATCGGCAAGGTAAATGCGGCGATGGCGGCGATGATGCTGGTCGAACATTATCATGTGCAGTTATTGCTGGTCATCGGCACGGCGGGCAAGCTTTCCGATGTCGACGGCGATTGCTTCCAGATTACCGAAGCAGTGCAGGGCGATTATGGCGCATCGCGGCACGAACGCTTCGCGCATTACAGCGCCGGGGCATGGCCGATCGGTGAAGCCCATGTAGAACCGTTCCGCGCGGGCGCGATGCCCGATATCGGGCTGCCCAAGGTGCGGATCATCAGCGGCGATTGCTTCGTCGAAAATCCCGACCATGGCAGGCGGCTGTATGATGCGCTGGCTGGCGATATCATCGATATGGAGGTAGCGGCTGTTGCCCAAGCGGCGGCGCGGATGGACGTGCCATGGGCAGCAATCAAGGCGACCAGTGACAATGCCGATGGCGAGAGTGCAGGCGATTTCCAGAGCAACCTGAAACGCGCGGCGCGCAAGGCGGCGGAAGCAGCGGAGCGAATGATTGCCGCGCTTTAAGGCTTAAATCAGCAGCCCCACCGCATGTATCACAATTCCCGCCAACCCGCCAACTAGCGTGCCGTTGATGCGGATGAACTGAAGATCGCTGCCCACTGCATTTTCGACGCGGTCGGTGATCGTCGAGGCGTCCCATTTTTCGACGGTGTCAGAAACGAGGCTGACAATCTTGTCGCCGTAATTTTCGGTGGTGCCGACGATGGCGCGGCGGGCGAAGCGGTTGATCTGGTGTTTCAGCCGGGCATCTTCCTGAAGCGTGCCGCCCAATTTGATCAGCGCTTCTCCAAAGCTGCCTGCCATCGCCGCATCGGGGTTGCGTGCGGCCTTTAGCAATCCGTCGCGACCCTGGTCCCACAGGCTGTTGATCCATTTGCTCATCGCCGGATTGTCGAGCAATTGCCCTTTCCAATGCGCGACCTTGGCCTGCAATTCCTTGTCGTGGCGCAAATCGTGGGCAAGGCTGGCGAGGCCTTCCTCCCCCTTTTCACGCAGCGGATGGTCCGGGTCTTCGGCCATGTCATGGAGCAGCTTGTTGAGGCCGTTGACGATGGCGTTGGCGAGCCGGTCATCGAGGCCGGTCCACCGCATGATGGTGTTGGCGCGCTCTTCTACCATGTCCCGGATCAGATGCTCGTTTGCCTCCAGGGTTTTCGACGCCCATTTGATGATGCCGTCGAGCACCGGAATATGCCGCCGCTCCTTGATCATCGCCGTCAGAAGCTGGCCGAGCAACGGTGCGATATCGAGCTTATCGAGTTGCTTGCGGATCGCGCCCTTGGCGACACTGCCAAGCCGCTCGTCATCCAGTGAGGCAATGATGTCGCCCATCAAGCGCGACGCGCCCATCCGCATCCGGCCTTCACCGCCTGCAGGCGCGCTGAGGAATTTGCCCATCGCGCCTGCAACGTCCATATTCTGCACGCGGCGTGCCACGACTTTGGTGGTCAGGAAATTGGAGCGAAGGAAGCTCGCTAGCGTGCGGCCGAGCCGGGCCTTGTTATTGGGGATGATCGCGGTGTGCGGGATCGGGATGCCCAGCGGATGCCGAAACAGCGCAGTAACCGCGAACCAGTCGGCAAGGCCGCCGACCATGCCCGCCTCTGCAAAGGCACGCAGGAAGCCCCAATGGCCTTCATAGCGCGTTTCCATATAATTGCCCGCGACGAACAGCAGAACCATGAACAGCAGGAGGCCAGTGGCAATGATGCGCATCTGCCGCAATTCGGCATCGCGCTGCTCATAGCGTTCGCGTTCGGATTGTCCCAGTTTGTCGACCGACTTCACATCTGTGCCTTAGCGCGACATGCTCGCGCTGCAAAGGGCAGGGTCACTCGGCAGGTTGTAGCCCGCCGAGGTCGTCCTTGCCGGTCTTTTTACCTGGCTTTGCGGGCGTTTCCTTCTCGCCATGCTTGTCGGGATCGTAGGTCAGCAACCGCGTGCGCAGCCACGGTCCAATGCGCTTTTCAAAGCCATCGGCGAGACTGAAGCCTGCAGGCACAATCAGCAGCGTGAGCAATGTCGAGACGATTAGGCCGCCAATCACAACCGTTCCCATCGGCGCACGCCATTGGCCGTCACCACCCAAAGACAATGCGGTCGGGATCATGCCTGCGGTCATTGCCACGGTAGTCATCACGATTGGCTGGGCGCGTTTGTGGCCTGCTTCCATGATCGCCTGGAATTTGGGCACACCGCGCGCCATTTCCTCGATGGCGAAGTCGATCAGCAGGATCGAGTTTTTGGCGACGATGCCGAAGAGCATGAGGACGCCAATGAACACGGGCATCGAAATCGGCTGCTGGACGATTGCGAGCGCCAGCAATCCGCCCAATGGTGCGAGTAGCAGTGAACCCATATTCACCAACGGCGACATGAAGCGGTGATAGAGCAGCACCAGCACCGCGAAGACGAGCAGGCATCCGGAAATGAGCGCCGTCGTAAAGTCGCGCTGCATCTCAGCTTCCCATTCCTGGCTGCCGAAGGGCGCGCGCGATACGCCGGTGGGGAGGTTTTGCATTATGGGAAGCTTGTTGATCGCCGCATCTGCGACGGAGCTGACAACCCCTGGAGCAAAGTCGGCGCCCACGAAGATGCGGAAATTCTGGTTGCGCCGTTGAATCGAGGTCGGTCCAGCGCCAAAGCTGATATCGGCAACGCGCGACAGCGGAACGGAACCGCCGCTTGCGGTCTGCACCGGCAGGTTGCGGATAACATCAAGGCTCTGGCGGCTTTCCTTGGCGAGCATCACGCGGATCGGTATCTGCCTGTCCGAAAGCGAGAATTTGGCGCTGTTCTGGTCAATATCGCCCAATGTCGCGATGCGGATCGTCTGGCTAAGCGCCACGGTTGTCACGCCAAGTTGCGCGGCGAGATCGGTGCGCGGGGTGATGATGAGTTCAGGCCGCTGCAGGTCGGCGGCGATACGCGGCGCACGCACTTCCTTCAGACCCTTCATCTGTTCGACCAATGTCACCGCCGTGCGGTCGAGCGCGGCTGGGTCTGAACCCGACAGCATGACCGAAACATCGCGGCCCGAGCCGCCGCCACCGGGGCCGAAGGCCTGGAACGATACGCGGGCGTCGGCGATACGGCTCAGCGCCGGTGCCAGGGCCTGTTCGAATTCCTGGCTGGTGCGGTCACGGTCCTTTTTCAACGTAATGAAAATGCTGCCGCTACCTTCGCGTACGCTGATCAGCGCGGTGTTAACTTCGGGCTGCCCCTCGACGATTGCTGCGGCTTCCTCCGCAACGGCCCGGGTGCGGTCGAGCGTGGTGCCCGGAACCATTTCGATGCGGACCCGGCTGAAATCCTGGTTGCCCGTCGGGAAGAACTGCTTGGGGATGGCAATCAGCAGGCCGATGGTCGCCAGCAGCGAGAGCAAGCCGATACCCATCATCCACACGCGATGGTCGCGAAAGCGCGCACCGATGCGCCGTTTGAGATGCACAGAGCGGGCAGCAAAATGGCTACGTTCGGCACTGACGATCCGGCTCCAAACCAGCCCGGCCAGCATTTGCAGCAGAATGCCCAGTCCGAACACCAGCGGCCCGACAATCAGCGTCGCTGTTACGACCATGCCGAGTGTTACACCGGCGCTAAAGAGCAGGCCGGCAATGGCTAACAGGGCGAGGAGCGCGGGGAAGATATAATCGCCCGCATTGGCCCTTACATGCTCGATCCGGCCTCGAGCCTCCCGAGCCCAATTCGTGTCGAGTGACCATTTCAGCAGCTTCATATAGCGATCCATCAACGGACCCTCGCCATGTTCGGCTATCCCTGCTGATTTGAGGAAATAGGCCGCGATCATCGGCGTAATCATACGCGCGACGGCTAGGCTCATCAGCACCGACGCGACGACGGTGAGGCCGAAATTCTTGAAAAACTGCCCGGCAACGCCCGGCATCAGGCCGACGGGCAGGAACACCGCGACAATGGAAAATGTGGTGGCGACAACCGCAAGGCCGATTTCGTCTGCGGCGTCGATCGAGGCCTGATAGGCGGATTTGCCCATGCGCATATGGCGCACGATATTCTCGATCTCGACGATGGCATCGTCGACGAGCACACCTGCGACAAGGCCCAAAGCGAGCAGCGACATCGTGTTGAGGGTAAAGCCCAGAAGGTCGAGGAACCAGAAAGTGGGTATCGCAGACAGCGGGATCGCAATTGCCGAAATGACCGTAGCGCGCCAGTCGCGGAGGAACAGGAAGACGACGACGATAGCGAGCAATGCGCCCTCGATCATCGCTGCCATCGAGCTTTTATACTGGCCCTTGGTGTAATCGACACTGTTGAAAAGGGTGGTGAACTTGATGCCCGGATTTTCCTTTTCGATCTCCTGCATCTTGATCGTGGCTTCGTCGAAAACGCTGACGTCGGACGCACCCTTTGCGCGCGACATGCCGAAGGTGACGACCTGCTTGCCGCTTTCAAAGGCCATTGCCTTCTGTTCGCTGAAACCGTCGGTTACCTCGGCAATGTCGGAAAGCTTGATGCTGCGTCCGCCGCCCAGGGCGATTTGCGACTGGCCAAGTTCGAAGGCATTGGCGGCGTTGCCAAGCACGCGGACCGACTGGCGCGAACCGGCGATTTCGGATTGGCCGCCGGCGGCGTTGACATTCTGCTGGCGTAGCACGGCGTTCACCTGTGCTGCGGTAACGCCAAGCGACTGCATTTTTGCCGGGTCGAGCACGACACGGATTTCCCGGTTTACGCCTCCATTACGGCTGACCGAAGCCATGCCTTCTACCGCAAGCAAGCGCCGGGCAACAGTGTCGTCGACGAACCAGCTCAATTGTTCGAGCGTCATGTCGGACGCCTCGACCGCGAAATAGGCAATCGGGTCGCTAGAGGTCGCGACCTTGAAAATCTGCGGCTCCAATATGCCGTCGGGCAAGTCACCGCGGATCTGGTCGACCGCATTCTTCACTTCGCTAACCGCAGCATTGATGTCGTCGCCGATTTCGAACTCGGCGCTGACGGTGGTATTGCCTTCACTCGCGCTGCCGTCGATATTGCGTACGCCCTGCACACTGCGGATTGCGCTTTCGACCTTCTGCGTAATCTGCGTCGTCATTTCCGACGGGGCCGCGCCGGGCTGCGAGATCGAGACGACCACGACCGGGAATTCGATGTCGGGGTCGTTTTGTACTTCCATGCTCATGAACGACATGATGCCAGCGAGCGTTAGCGCCATGAAAAGGACGATAGGAACCACCGGGTTGCGGATCGACCATGCGGAAATATTGCTGAAGTTCATGGATTGCGTCCCGCTCGTGTCGTTCGGTTACTTTTTAAGCAGCTTTGGTTTGATGACTTCGTCCGGATTGAGGAAGCCGCCAGCGTAGAGCACGACGCGTTCGGTACCATCCAGGCCCTCCGCGATGGTCAGGCCGTTGGCAGTCGTCGTGCCGACCTTCACGTTGCGCCGTTTGACCTTGTTGTCGGCGCCGACGATGTAAACGAAGCTGCCTTCGCGGCTAGTTTGCACCGCAGATTCCGGCAATACCGGCGCGGTCATTGCTCCAGCCTTAATCTCGACCGAGGCGAAGCCGCCAGGGCGCAGCGCGCGATCGAAGGGCAACGCAATCCGGGCCGTGCCCTGACGCGAGGTGGCGTTGATAACCGGCGAAACCTGCCAAATCGTGCCGTTGAACTGACGATCGGTGCCGACCGGCGTGACGCTGGCGGGCACGCCTTCGGAGACCAGAGCCAGATCGTCCTCGCTCAAAGCCGCCTGCAATTCCATCTGCCCGTCTTGTGCGAGGCGGAACAATATGCCGCTGCCTGCCGAGACGGTCTGGCCGGGTTCGACATTGCGTTCGAGTACGAAACCGGACACCGGCGCGCGAATGTCGAGCCGGGCATTGCGCGCGCGGGTTTCGGCAAGTTGCGCGGTGGCGACATTCACACGGGCGCGCGCTGCGTCGCGGGTCGCCGTGCGGCGATCGACATCGGCCTTGGAAATGAAACCACGATCGATAAGCTGCAAGGCCCGGTCGAGCTCGCTTTGTGCAAGCTGCGCGTCGGCGCGGGCGACGCCGATCTGCGCTTCGAGCGCCGCGGCCTGTTGCACCTGGACGGAGCGGTCCACGCTGACCAGTACCTGGCCCTGTTTCACCCAGTCGCCTGCATCGACAAAGACGCGGGCAACCGCGCCGCCTTCACCGACGACGCCAACGGGAATTTCGCGCCGCGCCGCCAAAGTGCCGGTGGCGTTGATCGAGCGGACAACGGTGTCGCGGCCCGGTGCAACGACGGTCACCGTCTGCGCCTGTCCTTCTTTGCCATCTGCGCCTGCAGTTGCTGCGCCGTCACCGCCGCCCATGAACCAAGCGACCGCGGCGATGGCAAGAATCGCCACGACGACAGCGATTATGATGTTGCGCCGCTTTTTGCTCTGCCGCTCTTCATCGAAAACACCGCCCTCGAGCGAGCCCACCGTTGTTTCGTAGTTCATAAACGCGTCCAAATTCTTCGATTGCGGGGCGATAACAGAGCCCCTGGGTCACATTCGCGCTGTGTTATCTCAATAAGTCACCTTCTGCAAGATGCAGAATAGGCTTTGGATAATGGCGATTATTCCGTTTACGATAGCGCAATCGATATCTGGCAACAATACAGACCGGCGTCGAATTTCTTCGACGAACGACTTGTCGCACAAAAAAAGCCGCGCAGAATCGCTGCGCGGCTTTCTAAATTTGTGAAAAGATTAGCGGACGCGGCCGCGCTGAACGAGGTTCAAAATGCCGAGCACGATCACCGCGCCGACAAAGGCGACGATTAGGCCGGTAAGCGAGAATTCCTGAACGCTGCCAACGATCCCAAACTGGTTGGCGATCAGGTTGCCGACCACCGAACCGACGCAACCGGCAACAACATTCCAGATGATACCCATCGAAGCATCGCGGCCCATAACCTTGCTGGCCAGCCATCCGGCGATACCGCCGACGATAATTGCAATAATCCAACCCATGTTTGTTCCTCCTATTTTGCCGCCCGATGGACGTGACTGTATTATAGCGACAACACATCAAATGCCAAAGCGGCAATTACGTTCCCCGGTGTAAACTCCTCAAGGCAAAGAAAAACCCCCGCAATTGCTTGCAGGGGGCTTTCTGGCTCGCACATTAAGGCAACTTAGCTAAGCAACTCAGTATTTCTGCTGACGCTCGTACAGGTCGCGATAATGCTGGATACGCGTTACGCGAAGGCCGGGCATTCCCGACCGGTCGACTGCGCGCTGCCATGATGCGAATTCTTCCAGTGTCAGGTCGTAACGCTCGCACGCGTCGTTGATGGACAGCAGTCCACCATTGACCGCAGCCACGACTTCGGCCTTGCGACGCACGACCCAGCGGGTGGTGCCTGCAGGTGGGAGACTCGACAGGGTTAACGGTTCGCCCAAGGGGCCGATAACTTGTGCCGGGCGTATTTTTTGATTCTCGATCATAACTTCCTCGTTGTTCCTTGCCCCGCAAGGTTGAGTTGTTCCCCGGTTGCCGAATGACCTTCTAAATCAAGGTCTTTGAAATAGATTGAACCGGCTTGGTAAACGCCGGATTCAGACTTTGATTTCGCCTCGATATCCCGCCAAAAAGCGCCGCGAACTGCCATTTTCTTGGGCGCATGGCCAGCGAAATAGTGAATGCGATTGTCCCCGTCATCCCTCTGCGCGAGTCCACCCAACTCGGCCCGACGCACAGCGCGCACGGTCCGGCTATTTGCCTGCCGTGCGATGACGGCGGCAAGAATCGCCTTATGGTCTTTCCGGCCTTCGACCGAATCGCGACTCACGGCTTTGTGGGGAAATGTCATTTCCATGACGCCCCTCATAAGCTCACATGTATAACGTCGGGTAAAAGCCGCGTTCAGCCGATGTTAGGCGAGGTTAACGCGCATTATGCTTTTGGCACGCCCGTTTGTTTCGTTTTGAGAATAGCGAACGCAAAACTGGCATTTGTGGGCTTTAACGCCTATGTGCCGCGTCAAATGAGCGACGATATTTTCAAGGCAGATTTTCAACTCGGCCCCGATTTGGCGGGCAAACGGATCGTTGTAGCCATGTCCGGCGGGGTCGATTCGTCGGTCGTGGCCGCCCTCGCAGCGCGTTCGGGCGCGGAAACGATTGGTGTAACGCTCCAGTTGTACGATCATGGCAGTGCGGTGAAGCGGGCAGGCGCCTGCTGCGCCGGACAGGATATCCGCGACGCGCGCGCGGTTGCCGACCGGCTGGGCATCGCGCATTATGTATTCGACCATGAAAGCCGGTTCAGGGAATCGGTGATCGAACATTTCGCCGACGAATATATGGCCGGCCGCACGCCGATCCCGTGCGTGCGTTGCAATATGGGCGTTAAGTTCACCGACCTGTTCAGGCTTGCGAAGGAACTTGGCGCTGATTGCCTCGCCACCGGCCACTATGTTCGCCGTGTCGAAGGACCGCAGGGCGCAGAACTGCACCGCGCCGCAGACCCAGCGCGCGACCAGAGCTATTTCCTCTTTGCTACGACGCAGGACCAGCTCGACTATTTGCGCTTCCCCTTGGGCGGGATGCCGAAGACGCAGGTGCGGGCAATTGCGCAGGAGCTGGGGCTGGTCGTTGCGATGAAGCCCGACAGCCAGGATATCTGCTTCGTCCCCGACGGCGATTATGCCAGCATCGTGCGCAAGGTGCGCCCCGATGCCGACAGCGGCGGCGATATCGTTCATCTCGATGGCCGCGTGTTGGGGCAGCATAAAGGGCTGATCCATTACACTGTCGGCCAGCGCAAGGGGTTGGAAGTCGGCGGACAGGCGGTGCCGCTTTATGTTGTCCGGCTTGATGCGGCAACGCAGCGCGTGATCGTCGGTCCGCGCGAGGCGCTGGCGGTGGATGCCGCGCGTGTGGTCGATGCCAACTGGCTGGGCGAAGTGCAGGGCCGGCCGATCATGGCCAAGGTCCGCTCGATGGCAAAGCCGGTCGCGGCAACGCTCGACGCCGAATGGCTCCGCTTCGACGCATCCGAATATGGCGTCGCGCCCGGGCAGGCGGCGGTATTGTACGATGGCGACCGTGTGCTGGGCGGCGGCTGGATTGAGGAAACGGTTGCAGCGACATTGGAGAAAGCCGCGTGAAGGTCGGATGGTCGGCACTCGCCCCTGCGCTGCTTCTGACCGCGTCTACTTCCATCAACGCCGATACCCCAAATCCGCAGAGCCCCGGTTCCGACCAGCTTGCCGGGCTTTACTCCGATGGCAGATGCAACCTGATCATTACACGTTCGGTCGTGCGTTTGTTTGCGCTCGACGAATGCACGGGCCAGTGGCGGGGATTGGAAAAACAAAGTGAACTCGACTGGACTGCGGGCGCGACCGTTTTGGACCGTCAGGTCCTCGGCAAATACAAGTTCCAATCCGGCCAGTCAGTAACCATAACGCAATCCGCGCAAGCGAGAATTTTCGGCAAGCAGTCAGCTTTCGAAACGCGCGAAGCCCGTTTCGGCACATCGCCGCAGCTAGCCGGAACAATATATCTTCCTGCGAACCGTTCGAAGCCCCGACCTGCTATTGTAATCGCGCATGGCTCGGGCGAGCAGGACCGAAATGGCTACGCCTCTATCATTGCGCTCATGGCGCAGCGCTTCGCACGGTCTGGGATGGTCGTCCTCACTTATGACAAACGGGGCGTCGGGCAGTCGGAGGGCAATTGGGCTTCGGCTGGGTTCGATGAACTTGCAGCGGACGCAAGGGCAGGGCTGGCTTTCGTGCGGACTTTACCTGAAGTCGATCCTGCAAATGCCGGTTTCGGCGGATCGAGCCAGGCGGGCTGGGTGGTGGCCAAGGCAATTGAAAAAGGTGCCGATCCGGCTTTCACTATGCTCGTCGGCGCGGCTGGGTCTGCGCTGACGGTTGAAGAGCAGAATGTTTACAATACCGAGGTTCGGATGCGTTGTGCGGGTATCTCCGGACCAGATGTGAAGCTGGGTATCGACCAGCAGCGCGCGTTTTTCGCGGCGCGGCGCGATCCGGCCAAAGCTGTAGAACTGGTGCGGATAAGCGCGGCTGCCGCCAAGCGTCCCGCGCTAAACGACTGGCTGTTCCCCGCTACTGTTGAAGCCAGCGGCGAACCGCAATGGTATGACATATTATCGTCCGATTTCGATCCGCTGCCGGTATGGCAAAGCTATAAGGGAAGAGCTTATTTCCTGTTCAGCGAGATGGACGATTCAACGCCCAGCCCGCTGGCGGTATCGCGGCTGAAAACGGTCCGCGGCGCGCAAGTCAAAACGCTTGCCGGGGCGCATCATATCGGGCTTGCTGTCAAAGATAAATGCGATGGCGACATCGGGCCGCTCGCAGCATTTCATCCGGAGTTTTTCAGGACGCTGGATGCTTGGGCGACTTCGCTGAACTAAAGCGCGTCGATCTCAGCTTCGTTCAACTGCACACAACCGAAGGCGCCACGTCGTTCGGCGACGGCCTCAGCCAGGAACGGCACCGACGCGGTGACGCGCTTGTTTTCGGGGTCGTCGGAATAGCCGACCAGCGCCATGCCCGCTTCCTTGTCGGTCTCGCAAGACGCCATGTCGCGGCCTTCGACGTAACGGCACGAGCAGGCGATGTGCGCGCCATAGGCCGTGCCGACGCGAGCCTGGCCCTTCAAGCTGCTCCAGTTCCAGGCGAGCAGCAGCGCTATGACCATCATCACACCCAGCGCGATGTTACGCGCGGTGCGCGTCTTGCTCGGCGCGGGTTTCGAAGTTGCGGTTGCCATTGGGGCTCCATCTGGTGCATCGGTGCGCCTTATGCCTAGATATAAAATGCTGCTCGCCGCAACCGCTTTCTCTTTGACGCTGGCCGGATGCGGCGATGAACCCGCAGCACCGAAGGCCGCCGGGCCAATTATGATTGCCGACGACGCAGTGGTCGGCAAGGAACGGTTGGCAGAGGCGATGGCGCCCTTTTTCGAAGACCCTGCGCTTGCCGAAACACGCGCGCTGGTCGTGATGCAGGGCGGGCGGGTGATTGCAGAGCGTTATGCCCCGGGTTACGGCCCCGACACGCGTCTGATTAGCTGGTCGATGGCGAAAAGCGTGACTGCGACGTTGGTCGGCTTAATGGTCGCCGACGGCCGCCTCGCGCTCGACGAGCCTGCGCCAGTACCCGAATGGCAGACTCCCCGGGACGGGCGGGCGGCGATTACATTGCGGCATTTGCTGCATATGTCGTCGGGCCTCGACCATACCGAAATGGCGGAAGGCGATGTTGCCATATATGACGCCGATACGCCACGCATGCTGTTTCTCGACGGTCGTGAAAATGTCGCGCGTTATGCCGAGACACGACCGTTGGAAGCCGATCCCGGCACAAAATTCGAATATAGCAGCGCGACGAGCAATATCCTCGCCGACATCATGACGCGCTCATTGACGCAGAGCAAGGACCCGGTCGAACGCCGCGACGCGATGAACGAATATGCCAAGGGTCGGCTGTTCGAGCCGCTGGGGATGGACGGCGCCTTTATCGAATATGACCGCAGCGGCACTATGCTGGGCGGCAGCATCATCCACGCGACCGCGCGCGACTGGGCGAAGTTCGGCGAGTTCCTGCGCAACAATGGTTCGGTTCGGGCGGCGCAATTGCTACCGACGAGCTGGACGCGCTTCATGAAGACGCCAAGCAAGAATGACAGCAGTTATGGCGGGCATATCTGGCTCAACCGGACGCGCAACGAAGGCCGCGACCAGGTGCTGTTTCCGGGCAAGGCTCCGTCGGACGTATTTGCCGCATTAGGCCATCTGGGGCAGTTCGTGGTGGTTTCGCCGCAGCACCGGCTGACGATCGTGCGGCTGGGGAATACGGCAGATAGCAAACTGGACCCGGTCAACGACCAGTTGGCGAAACTGATCTCGATTTTCCCGAAGGGTTAGGCTTTCGCCACCGGCGCGTCGTCACCCAGATCTTCGAACCATGCCTCGACCGGACCGCTCAGCTTGATCAGTAGCGGCTGGCCCTTGCGGTCGCGGGCCTTGCCGGCCTGCACCTTTATCCAGCCTTCGGAAATGCAATATTCCTCGACCGTGGTGCGCTTTTCGCCCTTGAAGCGGATGCCAACGCCGCGCGACAGCAGGTCGCCGTCGAAATGCGGGCTCAACGGGTTGATCGAAAGATGGTCGGGCGGGGTGTCTTTGCTATCGGTCATGGCCCGCGCCTTTGCCGAAATGGTAGAGGCTTGGCAAGCAGTCTAAAGCGCGTTGGGGTCGAAAAACTCGACGATCAATATGTCGAGGTCGGCGCCTGGCTCGAAATTGCTCTTGCGCATTTCGAACCGCGTCGGGCCGATTTTCTTCACGCCGGACCCGCAAAAGCTTAACAGATTTTCGGGCTTTTCCTTGTCGATGACCAGCCGGAAGTCCTTGATCGGGCCTTTCCAGTTTGCACCCGACTTTAGCACATAGCTAACCCAGTTTTCGGCATAGGGCACACTGCCATAGCCGTCGCCCTTGGCTTTTGCCGCCTGTTGCCTGGCGAGATAGACCCGGTCGAACGCCGCAAGGAAGGCGTTGTCCATGCAGTATCGCTTTGCATATTCGGCAAAGCCTGAATTTTCCGCCTTGCGATATTCGGGAATGAGCGCGCCGCCGACGCTGCCGCCGGTAACCGGCTTGTAGCTATGCTCGACGAAAACTGTCTCGCCCGCCGGGAAGATTTGCTGGCGTGTGATATAGGTGGTGGCCTGCCAGGCCGGTTCGACGGCCTTCGGGTCGTCCTTCGGTTTTCGCAACAGCCCTTCCTTGAGTGCGGCGGCCTTTTGTTTTTCGGGCAGGTTTATCAGCCCTTCCATGAACTCGTAATTATTCCAGTAATCGACCGGCCAGCCGAGTTTCTTTAACCGCGCCGAAACATCCTTGCCAGCCACTTCAACCTTGTCGACGCGCGTCAACTTGGCAGGCTTGCCATTGACCAAGGTCGTAAATTCCAGACTGTTCCAGTTTGGGTAATTCTGGTCGCCCAGATAATCCGAAATGCCATAAGGAATAGAAGGCAGCGGGAAGGAGACCAGCGTCTTTACGTCCTTGGCTGACTTGTTGGTGAAGCGGTATTTCACAGTCACGCGCTCGCGGCTGATGAACAGGTCTTCGCTGTCCATGCTGATCGCGTCATTCTGCTGCAGTTCCAGTCCTCCGACGCCGATGGCGGAGCTGCTGTCATTGGCGGACAGGCCGGGCGCGAGGGTTAGCCAAAGGGCAGCGGCGATAATTTTCTTCATGTCGGGCTTATGCCATGCCAAGGGGCGGTGATGAAGTCAGGAAATTACGACGCGATCATCCTCGGCGCTGGGGGAGCGGGGCTGATGTGCGCGCTCACCGCCGGGCAGCGGGGTCGCCGGCTGCTGGTGGTCGACCATGCCAGCGGGCCGGGGAAGAAAATTCTCATTTCAGGCGGCGGGCGGTGCAACTTCACAAATGTCAACGCGACCAGCGGCCATGCGCAGGAGCGTTACCTGTCGGCCAATCCGCATTTCGCCAAGTCAGCGCTGGGGCGCTATACGCCGCAGGATTTTATCGAGCTGGTGCGCGCGCATGGCATCGCCTTTCACGAAAAGACGCTGGGTCAGTTGTTTTGCGACGGCAGCGCGCGGCAGATTGTCGAAATGCTGATGGCCGAATGCGACCGGTCGGCTGCGTCGGGCGGTCGCGTCGATTTTGCCTTCAATGCGCCGGTCGGCGCGGTGTCGCACGACGGCAGCGAATATGTTGTGAGCTATAATGGCCTGAAAGCCACGGCGCGGTCGTTGGTCATTGCCACTGGCGGGCCGAGCATCCCGAAGATGGGCGCGTCCGGCTTTGCCTATGAGCTGGCGCGGCAGTTCGGCTTGAAAATCGTCGAGCCGCGTCCGGCGCTGGTGCCGCTGACGCTAGGCGGCGAAGATGTGCTGTTCCGCGAATTGTCCGGCGTATCTGCCGATGTCGTCGCGTGTTGTGGCAAGACTGCATTTCGCGAGGCGGCGCTGCTGACACATAAAGGGCTGTCCGGTCCTGCGATATTGCAGATATCCTCTTACTGGCGCCCGGGGCAGGGTATCGGCATCGATTTCCTGCCCGACCGTGAGACCGGATGGTTGCGCCAGATGAAGCGTAGCAAGCCACGAAGCTCGATAAAATCGGTGTTGGCTGGCGAACTATCGGCCCGCCTCGCCGACACGCTCGCCGAACGTATCGGCGATGGCGGCAACCTTGCCGACCTGCCAGACCGCAGGCTTGAAGAAGTCGAACGCCGCCTTGCCGATTGGTCCTTCATGCCCAACGGCAGCGAGGGCTATGCCAAGGCCGAAGTTACGCTGGGCGGCATCGCAACCGAGGGCCTTTCGCAGCAGACGATGGGCGCAAAGAAGGTGCCCGGTCTATATTGCATCGGCGAAGCGGTCGATGTCACCGGCTGGCTCGGTGGCTATAATTTCCAATGGGCCTGGGCGAGCGGGGTGGCTGCGGGGCAGCTGGTCTGAAAAGCCAAATTGTTGCCATTTTGTCGCAGTCTGCAATTTTATTTCGCGATCATGCATCCAAATCTGGCTTTGTGGCGTTACTCATCGGTCAGCCCCCTGACAGAAAGGGAAATATCCATGAAAAACACCGTATCTCTGATGCTTGCAACAGCATCGCTCTCCCTCTTTGCCGCTCCTGCCTTTGCGCAAGAAATCGACGAGGATTGGACCGGCCCCTATATTGGCGGTTCCATCGGCCTCGCCGCGCAAAGCAACGACCGCAACGAAGGCGTCGAATTCGACACCAATCTGGATGGCACCTATGGCGATACTGTTCGCACCAGCCTTGGCGCCGATGCTTTCTCGCCTGGTTTCTGCGGTGGTGCAGCCAATGGCCGTACCCCGATCGAAGGTTGCCGCGGTGACAAGGACGGTCTCGAATATAATGTTCGTGCCGGTTACGACGTCCAGAACGGCAATATCGTATATGGTTTTGTGCTTGAAGGCGGCAAGAACGAAGCGCGCGACAGCGTAACCGCGTTCAGCACCACGCCTGCCAATTATGTGTTCACCCGTGAACTCGATTACTCGCTGCAGGCGCGCGCTCGCGTTGGCTATGCAGCGCGCGGCGCGTTGTTCTACGCAACCGGCGGTGCGGCCTATGGCAAGATCGACAACAGCTTTTCGACCACAAACGGTGCCAACAGCTTTGCGAATAATGGCAGCACCAAGAGCTGGGGCTACTCCTATGGTGGCGGTGCCGAGGTCAAGGTGGCGAGCAATTTGAGCATCGGTCTCGAATATCTCTACACCAATTATGTCGATGACGATTATGTCGTCAACGTCGGTCCGGGCACTGCGCCGATCACCAATCCGTTCCGCATCGTCAATGCCAACGGCACCGACATGCGCCGGTCGGACAGCGATTTCGATATGCACAATATCCGCTTCACGGCGTCTTTGCGCTTTTAGGTCTACGCGGGCCAACAGGGTCGCAAGGGAGGGCGTCGGGCAATCGGCGCCCTCTTTTTTGTGCAAATTGCTCGGATCGGCGGTTGCCAGCGCGATAGGTCGATGCTAGCGGCTAAATGATAATGACTTGCAACATTATTATTGATTGTCGGCGGACATGACACAGGGCGGCATTCGCGGCTGGTATCTGGTCCACAAATGGTCGAGCATCGCCTGCACGGTTTTTTTGCTGATGCTCTGCATTACCGGCCTGCCGCTTATTTTTCACGACGAGATCGATGTATTGCTCGAGGGTGATGCGACAGCCGCGATGCGCGGCACGGCCTCTTCGCAGGGCGGACAGCCGCTCGATGTCATGGTGCAAAAGGCGCTAGCGGCACGACCGGGCGAGGTGCCCTTGTTCATGGCATTCGACAATGCGAGCCCGATCCTGACTGTTACCACCGGCCCATCTCCTGACTCACCCGCCAGCGCGATGACGATCCAGCTTTTCGACCGGAGCAACGGCGAACCGGCAGGCGCGGTTGCCGAAGGCGAGGGCGTGATGGGCTTCATCCTTCAATTGCATACCGACATGTTTCTGGGGCTGGGTGGTATGCTTTTTCTGGGCTTTATGGGCCTGCTGTTCGCGATTGCGCTTGTTTCGGGCACAGTGCTGTACGCACCATTCATGCGCAAGCTGCGCTTCGGGACATTGCGGACGCAACGAAGCAAGCGGCTCAAATGGATCGACTATCACAATCTGCTCGGCATTGTCGCGCTGGGCTGGGCAATGGTCGTTGGGCTTACAGGTGTCATCAACACCCTGGCGGACCCGATTACGCGATATTGGCAGGTCAGCGAACTGGCCGACATGACCAGCGCCTATTCGGGCAAGGCCGCGCTTCCGCCCGAACGCTACGGGTCACTCGACGTTGCGATAGAGCGTGCCCGCGCCGCACGACCCGGTACGAACCCGCAATTTATTGCCTTTCCGGGCGGCGCCTTCAGCAGCAAGCATCATTATGCGGTATTTCTGCAGGGCGATACGCCGCTGACCGAACGACTTTTGACGCCCGCACTCATCGATGCCGAAACGGGCGAACTGACCGATGTTCGGCCAATGCCCTGGTATGCGCAGGCACTATTGTTGTCGCAGCCGCTGCATTTCGGCGACTATGGCGGCCTGCCATTGAAAATCCTTTGGGCGCTCCTCGACCTGTTCACGATTCTGATCCTCGGTTCGGGAATTTATTTGTGGCTCGGCAAGCATCGCAGCCCGCTCGAGCAGCGGGTGAAAGAGGTCGAAACCGGTGGCCTATTGGAACCGGCGCAATGAAGCAGCGATCCTCGAAAACCTTGCGTAACCGAGAGATATTTGCCGTTCCCACAGCCATTTTCGCCGTCAGCATCGTCGGGCTGGTTGCGGCGCTGACCGGCGATGGCTGGCGCGATGCGCTGTCATGGCTCGCGCTGGCGGTGCCGGTGGCGGCGGTTGGCTGGGCAATGGCGGTCCGGCGAAAATGATCAATCCAACAAGGGAAAACACAATGCACTCTCCTAAACTATCGTTGCCTGCCTTGCTGGCGCTTTCAGTATCGACCTGGGCTATGCCCGCATTTGCGCAGGACGCGCATTCCGACCGCGACGACGACATTGTCGTCACCGCCCAACGCGCCAACCAGAGCGAGGTTACCCGCGAAGGCAGCGTCGGCATATTGGGCGACAAGGCGGCCGAAGATGTGCCTTTTTCGATAAGAAGCTACAATGCGGCGCTGATCCTGAACCAACAGCCGCAGACCTTGGGTCAGTTGCTCGAAAACGATCCTTCGGTTCGCACGACTTTCGGTTTCGGTAACGCTGCCGAACAGTTCGTCATTCGCGGCTTTGTGCTTGCGGGCGACGATGTTGGTTATGACGGCCTGTACGGCATTTCCCCGCGCCAGTTGGTCGCGCCAGAGCTCTATGACAGCGTTCAGGTGCTGAATGGCGCGAGCGCATTCCTTAACGGGGCTGCGCCGGGCGGTACCGGCATAGGCGGCAGTGTCAACTTGCTTCCGAAGCGTGCGGCTTTGGTCGATGTGAACCGCGCTACGCTGAACTACACATCGGATGCGCATATCGGCGGCAGTTTCGATGTGTCGCGACGCTTTGCAGACGGCAGTGTAGGTGTGCGCATCAACGGGGCAGGGCGGCGCGGCGATGTGTCGATCGACGACGAGTTCCGCAGCAGCTATGTGCTCGGCGGCGCGTTCGATTATGACGGCGGCAACCTGCGGCTTTCGCTAGACGTGGCCTATCAGAAAGTGCGCGTGGCGGGGCTGCGCCACAAGGTTGTGCTGGGAACGAATACCGTCCCGCGCGTGCCGGAAGCCGATAACAATTTCGCGCAGCCTTGGACGTTCACGGAGCTTCGCGACATTTTCGGCATCGTGAAGGGCGAATATGACATCGCCGACAATGCGATGGTTTACGCCTCGTTCGGCGCGCGCGATGGTTCCGAGTATGGCATTTATGGCGGGCTGACGGTGTTGGATGCGGTCACGGGTGTGGCCAATGGCAACGCTCTGTTCGTGCCGCGCACCGACAATAATGAGGCGGCGCAGGTCGGCCTCCGTGTCAAGCTTGGCGAGGCGATCACACACGAAATCAATTTCGGCGGCAATTATATCCGGCAGGTCAACCGCAACGCCTATGATTTCCTTTACGGGCCGGGCTTTGCAGGTTTCGCCACAAATCTTTACGACACGCCGGTGGTACCCATTCCTTCATCGGCGCTTGTCGGTGGCGATCTCGACAATCCGTTTCCCGTCAGCCGCAGCCGGCTGGGAAGCGTTTTCGTGTCGGATACGATCGGCTTTTGGGACGACCGCATTCTGTTGACCGCCGGACTTCGGCTGCAACGCATCAACGCCAAATCCTACAGCTATTTCGGTGGTGCACTTTCAAGCGAATATAACGAGGATGCCGTCAGCCCCGTCGTCGGGTTGGTAATCAAGCCAGCAGAAGGCATTTCGTTGTTCGCCAACCGGATCGAAGGGCTGACGCAAGGACCGACCGCGCCGATCGATGCGACACTGACGAATTCGGGAGAAGTTTTCCCGCCCGCCAAGTCGAAGCAATATGAGTTCGGCGGCAAAGTGCGTATCGGTGCGTTGAACGCATCGCTGGCGCTTTACCAGACTGACCAGCCCGCGGGCTATGCGCTGCCCGATCCCGACAATCTCGGTTTCCAGCGCTTTGGCCTGTTCGGCCAGCAACGCAATCGGGGTATCGAGCTTGGGCTGGATGGCGAGATTGCCGACGGGCTGCGCCTGATCGCTGGCGCATCGCTCAACGACGCCAAGCTGCAGGACACTGGCACTGCAGCGCTCGACGGCAATGAAGCCCCCGGCGTGCCCGAATATCTGGTCAACGCCAATGTCGAATGGGATTTGCCCTTTGCGCCGCTGACGCTGACTGCGCGCGTCGTTCACACCGGCGAACAATGGGTCGACCGCGCCAACACGCTGGAATTGTCCGATTGGACACGGTTCGACCTGGGCGCGCGCTATGTCGCTGTGCTCGGCGATATGCCGCTAACGCTCCGCTTCAATGTCGATAATGTCGCGAACAAGCGGTACTGGGCATCGGCCTTCGACATTTTCAGCCCGCAGCTGTTGCAGGGCACGCCGCGCACCTTCAAGGCATCGGCCTCGTTCGAATTCTAAAAAATATGGCGGGCCATCTGGCCCGCCTTCGATTTTATGCCGCTTCCTTTTTCCGCGAAGCCTTTTTGCGCTCGTGCGGGTCGAGCAGGGTCTTGCGGATGCGGATATTCTTTGGCGTTACCTCGACCATTTCGTCGTCGTCGATATAGGCAATGGCCTGTTCGAGCGTCATCACTTTGGGCGGGGTGAGGCGGATGGCGTCGTCCTTGCCGGTTGAGCGGAAGTTGGTGAGCTGTTTCGACTTCATCGGGTTGACTTCGAGGTCGTCCGGTTTGGCATTTTCGCCGATGATCATGCCTTCATACAATGCCTCGCCGGGCGAGACGAACAATATGCCGCGCTCTTCCAGTGGGCCGAGAGCATAGGCAACCGCGTCGCCATTGCCGTTCGAGATGAGGACGCCGTTCTTGCGGCCCTCGATAGGCCCGCGATAGGGGCCGTATTTTTCGAACAGGCGGTTCATGATGCCGGTGCCGCGGGTGTCGGACAGGAATTCGCCATGATAGCCGATCAGGCCGCGCGAGGGCGCGCTGAAGGTGATCCGCGTCTTGCCGCCGCCCGAGGGGCGCATGTCGGTCATTTCGCCTTTGCGCAGCGCCATCTTCTCGACGACTGTGCCCGAATGTTCGTCGTCGACGTCGATGACGACGCTTTCATAAGGTTCGGTGCGGTTGCCTGCTTCGTCTTCACGGTAGAGGACGCGTGGGCGCGAAATGCCGAGTTCGAAGCCTTCGCGGCGCATCGTTTCGATGAGCACACCCAGTTGCAGTTCGCCGCGACCCGCGACTTCGAAGCTGTCCTTGTCCGCGGCTTCGGTTACGCGGATGGCGACATTGCTCTCGGCTTCGCGGAACAGGCGGTCGCGGATCATGCGGCTGGTAACCTTGGTACCTTCGCGCCCCGCCATCGGGCTGTCGTTCACGGCAAAGCGCATCGACAGCGTCGGCGGATCGATGGGCTGCGCGTGCAGCGGTTCGGTGACGCTTGGCTCTGCGATGGTGTCGGCGACGGTTGCGGTGGTCAGGCCAGCGATAGAAATGATGTCGCCTGCCTGTGCCTGCTCGACTGGGATGCGTTCGAGGCCGCGGAAGGACATGATCTTCGACGCACGACCGGTTTCGACGATTTTGCCGTCGGGGTTGAGCGCGTGGATTTGCTGGTTCACCTTGACCGTACCCGAGAGCACGAGGCCGGTCAGGATGCGGCCGAGGAAATTGTCGCGGTCGAGCAAAGTGACGAGCATCTTGAACTCGCCATCGACATCGGCCTTGGGTTCGGGGACATGCGAAACGATGGTTTCGAACATCGGGGTGAGCGTGCCTTCGCGCGCATCGGGGTCGGTCGAGGCATAGCCGTTGCGGCCCGATGCGTAGAGCACGGGAAAGTCGAGCTGCTCGTCGGTCGCGTCCAGCGAGACGAACAGGTCGAACACTTCGTCGAGCACTTCCTGGATGCGCTCGTCGGGGCGGTCGACCTTGTTGACGACGACGATGGGGCGCAGGCCCAAAGCGAGCGCCTTGCCGGTAACGAACTTGGTCTGCGGCATTGCGCCTTCGGATGAATCGACCAGCAGGATGACGCCGTCGACCATCGAAAGGATGCGCTCGACCTCGCCACCGAAGTCGGCGTGACCAGGCGTATCGACGATGTTGATCCGCGTGCCTTCCCATTCCACCGACGTACATTTCGCCAGAATCGTGATCCCGCGTTCCTTTTCGAGGTCGTTCGAATCCATCGCGCGTTCTTCGACGCGCTGATTGTCGCGGAAGGTGCCCGACTGGCGGAAAAGCTGGTCGACAAGGGTGGTTTTGCCATGATCGACGTGCGCGATGATGGCGATATTACGCAGGGACATTCGAATTTGCCTTTTGGGAGTGGGGCGAAAAGCGCCCGGTTTGGCCGCGCCCTTAACGGAAATTGTGCTGCGGCGCAACATTCGGATTGTTGCTTCTCACTCCAATGCAAGCCAATGAGCATTATGCACCGCCTGTTCGCCGACCGCTTTGTCCTGTTGCTGCTTGCGACGATTGCGCTTGCAAGTTTCCTGCCGATCAAGGGTGACGCTGCGGAAACCGGGCAGGATGTATCCTCGGCAGCGATTTTCCTGCTTTTCTTCCTCAACGGCGTTCGCCTGCCGCGCGAAGAGGTGTTGCACGGCGTTCGCAACTGGCGACTGCAGGGCGCGATATTTCTGTTTGTGTTTGTTGCGATGCCTTTGGCCGGGCTGGCGTTGTCGCACCTGTTCGATAATTTGTTGCCACCGTTATTAGCGCTGGGCTTGCTTTTTACCGGCATATTGCCCTCAACAGTCCAGTCGGCAACGGCCTATTCGGCGCTTGCGAAGGGGAATGTCGCCGCGTCGGTGGTCGCTGCCGCTTTGGTCAATCTCGCGGGCGTTGTGCTCGCGCCGCTGTTGTTCGCGCTGCTCACGCACAGCGGTGAAGCACAGTTTTCGGCTGCTGCCGTGGCCCGGATCGCGATGATCCTGCTCCTGCCGTTCGCGCTCGGGCAATTGGCGCAAAAATGGCTAAAGCCTCGGGTGGACAGGCACAAATCGCTGGCAACGTGGATGGACAGGATCTCCATTGCCATCGCGGTCTATGTCGCTTTTTCGGGCGCGGTAGAGGCTGGGATCTGGCAGGAAGTGCGTGGCGGGGAATTATTGCTACTTGGCGTTGCGCTGGCGACGATGCTGGCCGTCGGTTTTGGCGGTGCATGGTTGCTCGGCGGGGCGATGCTATTGCCGCGCGCCGACCGCATCACGATGCTGTTTTCCGGCGGGCAGAAAAGCATCGCCATCGGTGCGCCGCTGGCCGCGACGATTTTCCCGCCCGCGGTCGCCGGCATGGTACTGCTGCCGACGCTGGCCTATCATATGGCGCAGCTTATCATTTCAGCACCAATCGCGGCGCACTTGGCTAAAGACTCCTGAGCGCTTCGGACGGGCGCGCGGCCAGTATGGGCAGCGAGCCGACGATGCCGAGGATGAAGGTCAGACTTGCGCCTCCGACCAGTGTCAGCGCCAGTATCATCGGGTCGGGCGCGAATGTGAAATCGAAGATTTGCACCACGACATACCACGCCGCTGCCATGCCCAATGCCAGCGATAGCAGCCCGAGCACCACTGCCAGCAACCCATATTCCATCGCCTGCGCGCCCAATATCTGGCGGCGCGTGCCGCCCAACAGCTTCATGATGACGCTGTCGTAGATGCGCGACTGGCGCGCGGCGGCGATGGCGCCGACCAAAACGGCGATCCCGGCGAAAATGGCAATTGAGGCGGCGGCGGCGATGGCTTGGGCCATTTGGGTGAGGAGTGTGGTGATCTGCGCGGTGACTTCGCCGACTTCGATCAGCGAGGAGGAGGGGAAGGCGGGCGGGATCGATTTGGCGAGGATGCGTTCGGCGTCTTTCGACACGGTTAGCGTTGCAACCATGTTATGCGGCGCGTTGTCGAGGCTGCCGGGGGAGAAGACCATCACATAATTGAGGCCGAAATTCTCCCAGTTGACGGTGCGCAGCGAGGCGATTTTGGCGGGGACTTCGACGCCCAAGAGGCTGACGGTCATGCTGTCGCCGATGCCGACGCCGAGCACTTCGGCGACCTCTGCATCGAGGCTGACCAGTGGCGGGCCCTTATAGTCGGCGGGCCACCATTTGCCCGCGACCAGCTCGCTGCCTTTCGGGATGGTGGGGCTATAGGTCAGCCCACGGTCGCCGTTCAGCACCCAAGCGCCTTCGGGCAGCTCCTCCAATTGGTCGACGCGCTGGCCGCCATATTCGATGATCGTGCCGCGCAGCGCGGGGATGAGGTTGATGGTGCCTTTGGGGTCGGCTTCCTTTGCCATCGCGGTGAATTTGGCGGCGCCATCGCGCGGGATGTCGAGCACGAAAAAGCTCGGTGCGCGTTCGGGGACGCTGTTTTTGATCTCGTTGTTGATGCTTGTCTGGATCGCAGCGAGGGCGACGAACAGGGTGAGGCCAAGGCCGAGGGCGACCACGAGCGCCTGCGTCTGCGCGCCGGGGCGGTGGAGGTTGGCGAGCGCGAGGCGAGGGAGGGGAGCATTCGGGCGGGGCAGGCGGGCGGCCAGCTTGCGCAAGGCCCAGGCGATGCCGGTGAGTAGCAGGAGCAGGCCGAAAGCCGCACCGATGAAGCTCAGCGAAAACCACGGCTCGCGCGCGGTCAGCACGGCTAACGCGACAATCGCGGCGATGGCGGCGACTACCCAGATGGTACTGCGCCTGTCGATGCGGCTATCGCCCTCGACAATCGCGCGGAAGAGGCCTGCGGCAGGCACGGTGCGCGCACGGGCGAGAGGGGGGAGCGCAAATGCGACGGCGATGAGCAGGCCGTAAATCGCACTAACGGCAAGCGGGACGGGGTGCAGGTTGAAACCGGGCGCAACGGGGAGGATATCGCCCGCTGCCCAGCCGATGGCTATCGGCATGACACTGCCGACCGCGAGGCCAACGATGATCGCAGCGGTCGCCACCGCGAGAATTTGCAACATATAGATGCGAAAAATGGTCTGGCTGTCTGCGCCAGTGACTTTCAGCGTCGCAATGCTGGCACGCTTGCTGGCGAGATAGCTGCCGACACCGTTACCTACGCCGATGCCTGCAATCACCAAAGCGGCGAGGCCGACCAGCGTCAGGAACTGCCCCATCCGTTCGATAAAGCGCCGCGTTCCCGGCGCACCGTTCGAGCGGTCGGTGATGTCCCATCCGGCGGAGGGGAACTGATCTTCGAGGCCCTTGGCCACTGCTTCGGCATCCTGACCGGGTGCGAGCTTGATACGATATTTATACTCGAACATGCTTCCCGGCTGGATAAGGCCGGTGTCGGGTATCGATTCCATGCCAATGATCGCGACGGGGCCGAGGGTAAAGCCTTCGCCAAGCCGGTCGGGTTCGTTGGCAATGATACCTGCGACCTTGAACGTAGCTTCGCCGAAACGGACATTGCCGCCGGGTTTGATATCGAGCCGCTCGGATAAAGTCGGGCCGACATAAATTTCGCCTTTAGCGGGTAGTCCAACAGTTCGGCCATCTTGCAGGGTGAGTGCACCATAATGCGGATAGGCGGCATCGATTGCCTTCAATTCGGCAAGTAGGCTGTCCTCGCCAATGGCCATCGCGCGCAAGCGGACGGTTTCGGACACAGAGCCTGCCTTGCGTAGTGCGGCAAGTTCGGCAGGCGTCGCGTCGCGCTGCGAAATGCCGATTTCGACATCGCCGCCAAGGATGGTCTGGCCACGCCGCGACAGTTCGTCAGAGATACCGGCGGTCAGGCTGCCGATGGCGGCCAGCGTCGCCACGCCGAGGAACAGACAGATGGCGAGGAGCCGCAAACCCCTGATCCGCGCCGAAAGGTCGCGGCGGGATATGCGCCAGATAGCTGCGAGCGACAGGCTCAAGCTGCGCTCTCCACCACATGACCGTCCTGCATCGCAATCACGCGGTCGCATTTTTTCGCAAGTTCGGGGTCGTGCGTGATGATAAGCAGGGTGGCACCCAAGGCTTCGCGGCGCGCAAACAGCAGGTCGATGATGGATGCTCCGGTCGAACCGTCAAGATTACCCGTTGGTTCGTCGGCGAAGATGATCTTCGGTGCTGCGGCCATCGCCCGGGCTATGGCCACGCGCTGCTGTTCGCCGCCCGACAGTTGCGAGGGATAATGGGTGAGGCGGTGGCCGAGGCCGACGGCTTCGAGCTCCGCCGCGGCGCGACCGAAGGGATCGTCCAGTCCGGCCAGCTCCATCGGAACAGCGACATTTTCGAGCGCTGTCATGGTGGGCAGCAAATGGAAGGCTTGCAGCACAATGCCGATCCGGCCACGCCGCGCGCGTGCCAGTTCGTCTTCGTCGAGCTTGGTGAAATCGAGGCCGTCGACGAATACGGTGCCACCGCTTGCCTGCTCCAAACCGGCGAGTACCGCCATCAACGAGCTTTTGCCCGATCCCGACGGGCCGAGCAGGGCGACGCTGCTTCCATAAGGCACTTCCAGATCGACACCGCGCAAAATTTCGACGGCGGCGTCGGCGCTGCCCAAGGTGAGGGTGACATTTGCCGCGCGGATGACCATATCCGCTTTTGTAGTGACCGGAGCGTGCAAGGAGAATTCCCGTGAGAAGTGGTTTCTGGCTATATGGGGCGCTTTTGCTGCTTCTCCAAGGGGTTGTTGGCTGCGGGCAGACCCCTGTATCGACGAAAGACGAAGCGGCTTCGGCGAAAAGCAACGAAGCGGCTCCTGCGCAGTACGACAAGCTCGTCGTTGCGTTCGGTGATAGCCTTTATGCAGGATACCGGCTGGCTCCCAATGAAGGGCTCGCGCCGCAGCTTCAGGCGGCGCTGAAAGCGGATGGTATTAACGCCCGCGTGCATAATGCGGGCGTATCCGGCGATACCACTGCGGCGGGCAAGACGCGGCTGGCCTTCGTGCTCGATAATCTTGAACGCAAACCCGATCTGGTCGTGCTCGGCTTGGGCGGTAACGATATGCTGCGCGGGGTGATGCCCGACGAAACACGCGCGAATATGGAAGCGATGCTCGATGAACTGGAGAAGCGCGACATTCCGGTGGTTCTCACGGGAATGCTGGCCGCGCCCAATCTGGGGCAGGATTATGGCAATGCTTTCAACGCTATATTCCCCGCTTTGGCGAAAGAATATGATGCGCCAATCTACCCATTCTTTCTCGACGGTGTCGTTACCGACAAGGCGCTGATGCTGCCCGATGGCATCCATCCCAACGCGAAGGGTGTTGCGCGGGTTGTCGAAGGAATATCGCCGCTGGTCGAAGCCGCTTTGAAGGAACAGGGCGACACTGTATTAGAAAAATAACACAGCTGGGGACGGAAGTGCTTGAATTGGTCGGGCGCTCGTTCCATCTGTAAGCCTGTATTTCAGTGGGAAGAGTGACAATGTCGACCGAAACCGTAACGCAGACCGCGACCGAGCTTAAACTGACCCCGCCCGATCCGGTGCCGACCGTCGCGCCGCAGCAGGCAATGGGGCTGGTGCCGGTAACAGATGAACAGCAGACAAAGCTCGCCGAGCGCGTCGATGCCTATGTCGCCGATCTGGTCGCGCAGGATGTGAACAGCCCTGAATTCGGCAAACGGGTCGACCAGCTGACCAATATGGGCCGCAAGGAAATCATGGAAGCATCGGCACAGTCGAACCGCTTCCTGGACAAGCCAATCCGCCGCATGGACGAAGGTTCGGGCGTAGGCGCCGACCTCGCCGAACTGCGCCGCGTGGTTGAGGATCTGGACCCTTCCAAAAAGGGTAATTTGATGACCAAGCAGAAGCTGTTCGGCATCATCCCCTTCGGCAGCAAATTGCGCAATTATTTCGACAGCTACCAAAGCTCGCAGACGCATATCAGCTCGATCCTCGGCCGCCTCGGCAACGGCAAGGACGAATTGCTGATGGACAATGCCGCGATCGACGTCGAGCGGCAGAATCTGTGGGTTGCCATGGGCAAGCTCGAACAGATGATCGTGATGTCGAAGCAGCTTGATTCGAAGCTGGAAGAAAAAGCCGCCGAACTGGAGCTGTCCGACCCGGCCAAGGCGCGTGCGATCAAGGAAAGCGCGCTCTTCTATGTGCGTCAGCGGACGCAGGACCTGCTCACGCAAATGGCGGTGACGGTGCAGGGCTATCTTGCGCTCGATCTGGTCAAGAAAAACAATGTCGAGCTGGTGAAGGGTGTCGACCGCGCTTCGACCACCACTGTTGGTGCGCTGCGCACTGCGGTTACGGTTGCGCAGGCGATGACCAACCAGAAGCTCGTGCTGGACCAGATCACCGCGCTCAACACTACGACCGCGAACATTATCGATTCGACCGGTCAGTTGTTGAAGGACAATACCGGACGTATCCACGAGCAGGCGGCGGCTTCAACGATCCCGCTGGAAACGCTGAGCCGCGCCTTCCAGAATATATATGACACCATGGACGCGATCGACACCTTCAAGATGAAGGCATTAGACAGCATGAAGCAGACCAGCGAGGCGCTCGAAAAGGAAGTCGAGAAGTCGAAGGGCTATATCGCTCGCGCCGAGGGTCAGGCGCAGGCGGTTAAGGCGACGCAGGACAGCGGCCTGCTGGCGGCGCTGGAGGGGTAAGACTTGAATAGCCCAGCCTCGCAGTCGGACGAAACCCTAAACGCCGCAGCGCGGTCGCTGCATTATATGCGGATGCCGCCTATCGGGACCAAATCGCAGGCGCTGCGCCGTGCGCATTTCTGGGGCAAGGTCAGCAAGGCCGCGCTAGCGGTCGGCGCGGTGCTTATCGGAGCAGGCGTTGTCGGCGCGATCATCGACGGCATCGGTTTCTGGGGCGTGATGATTACCGGTATCGTGGGCGCGGCGGCGGCCTATCTGTTGCTCCGCTATCCAGACATGCCCATGCCTACGACCGAAAGCCTGCGGCAGACCGATCTGGCTACGCTGGCGGGCAAGACCGAAATCTGGCTTGAGGCACAACGCCCCGCTTTGCCCGCCCCTGCGGTGAGCGTCATGCAGGATATTGGCGTCCGCCTGGACCAACTCGCGCCGCAATTGCAGACGCTCGACGACAACGATCCGGCCGCGCGCGAGGTCCGCAAGCTGGTGGGCGAACATCTGCCCGAGCTGGTCAACGGTTATAAGCGCATCCCGGAAAGCCTGAAGCGCAAGGAACATGGCGGTAAGACGCCGGAGCAGCAGCTAGTCGATGGATTGAAGTTAATTGACCGCGAGATAGAGACAATGACCGGGCAGATTTCGCGCGGAGAACTGGATAAGCTGGCAGTACGAGGCCGATATCTGGAACTGCGTTATGACACTTCGGAAAACGATTGAGAGATTTTACAAAACTTGTTGAAGTTGCATAATAACCACAGTTAATCATAGTTTAATTTTGGTTGTTGCGGAGACTCGAAAGCGCATGTTAGCAATCCCCATTAACGTGGGGAGAGGAGCCCCCACCGGATCTGGGGGAATAGTAACATGTCGAATAATCTTTCATTGCGCCTGCGTGGCGCGCTTTTCGCGTCGACGGCTCTGCTTGCGCTGCCGGGGGCTGTTTTTGCCAACCAGGGAACCGCCCGGCCGGCCAATGTCATGGATTCGCCGCACGAGGATGTCGGCCTTACCCACGCACTGAGCAGTGCGGCTGAAGAGGCATATCGCAATGCCGCGGCGCGCGCCCAGATCGTTCCCGTCGAAGAGCCTGAGATCACGATCAATAATAATTTCACGCCAGCACAAGCCTTCGACCCTGTGAACATCAACGGCATCGGCCAGATCGTCGTCGATGCGGGTGGCGGTTCGGTCGGGCTGTGCACCGCCAGCCTGATCAATCCGCGTGTCGTATTGTTTGCAGCGCACTGTGTTAACACACGTGCCGCAACCGCCTATGGGGCCGGTTCAGGTGGTGTCGGTATCGGCATCGGTTTTGAAACCAACACCCGTGCCAATGCGGCCGGCCAGCCGGACGAGTTGGTCAACTGGTTACTGGGTTCGGGCGCTGGACCGGGTCGGTTCCAGTCAAACCGCGCGCAGCAATTCTACAATATCGACCAAGTTTTCTATAATCCGGCATCGCTGGCGACAGCATCTTGCACTGCGCCGACATCTTGCTTCCTCGAAGCCGATATTGCGACCGCTGTGCTCGATGCGCCGACGCGCAACGTGCCGACATGGGCGCTGCTATTCTCGCCGCTCGCAACTCCATCTGCGATCAACCCCGCGACCGGCACAGGCTATCATGTCGCGATTTCGGGCTATGGCCGTAACGGCACTGGTACAACCGGTGCCGTCGGCAACGACTTCCGCCGCCGTGCCGCCGAAAACATGCTGGGCGCGCTGACCTCGATCAACGAACGTAACCTTTTCCTGTTCGGCACGGCTGGAGCGCCGTCGCGTCCGCAGCTTCTCTACTGGCTTGATTTCGACGATCCAGCGCGTGGTACGGCAGCCGCTAACCCACGGGACTTTAACGGTTTCCGTGACAATGCGTTGCCACGCGAAGGTTCGACCGGGCCGGGCGATTCGGGCGGCCCGCTTATCCTTGACCAGGCATTCTCGAAAAGCGTGATCCTTGGCGTGTTGTCCGGCGGTTCGACCTTCTTCACTGGCCAGCCGGGCGGCAGCTATGGCACGCAAAGCTTTTACCAGCCTTTGTTCCTCTATTGGGACTGGATCGTTGCCAACAACCCCTATCGCTATGTGACCGCGAATGCGGGCAACAGGAATTGGGAAGATGCGACCGCATGGGTAACAACGCTCGACCCCGCCTATAACATTATTTCCGGAGGCGCGCTTGTCAACGGCATTCCGACCGAATTGGGCGGCACAATCGTCGCAACCACACCGCAATTCGGTGAGGTCTGCTTCCAGTCGCCACTGAACAGCCCGACGCCGCCAGCGACCAACGAATGCCAGAATTTGGCGACCGGCGCAGCGCGTAACAATGTGCCGAACACACCAAACGGGGTAAGCGACAGTTCGCCATTGCTGACCGATGTGATCGTCGAGGCCGCTACGCCTGACAGCGTGGCATCGGCCGCTACCACCACAACGGCTGGCGGCACCGCCGCTATCATGCGCGACGGGATGACAGCAGTCGAAGAAGCACAGGCTGCGCCCGGCTATCGTGATGGTCCCTTGCCTGCGCCGTCGATCGCCAACGGCTTGCCCGGCGCGACCAATTTTGTGCCGAACAACGTAAACGGCGTGCGCGCCACGGGGGTTGCCGGACGCTATTATGACGTGACCTTGCGCAATGCGGGTATCGTTTCGCTCAACTCGGCAGTCACCATCGACCGCTTCACGATTCTCGGTGCGAGCTCGCAGTTGACCGTAAATGCCGGCGCATCGCTGACCAGCCTGATCGACGTCATGCACACGACCGGTATAGTGCAGAATAACGGCACGATCACCACCGGCGGCGATTATCTGTTCACTTCGGGGCTGCTCAGCGGAACAGGCCGCGTCAATACGCCGTTCCTGACCAGCGTGTTGGGGAATTTCGCGCCCGGCACTCTCGGCACTGTGGGTACGCTGACCATCGGCGGCAATCTGGTGATGGCGTCGGGCAGCACTTTTGCGGTCGATATCGGCGCTACAGGCACGTCGGACTTGCTTGCGGTTGTCGCCAACGGAACCAGCACAGGCAGCGCCAATGTGGGCGGCCGGGTGATTTTTTCGCCGGTAAGTGGAGGCACTGTCCGGGCGAACAATCTCTACACGATATTGACTGCATCGGGCGGCGTGACAGGTACATTTTCGCCATCGTCGATAAGCGCAATTCTGACGGCGCAGTTCATTTACAATGCAAACAGCGTGCAAGCGCGGATTGTCGCGGGCAATTACTTCCCGCTGGCCACCACGCCGGTGCAGCGCGGGTTTGCCGCATTGCTCGACCGTAACCGTGGCGGGACAAGCGTCGCGCCGCTTTACGACTATCTTGATTTCCAGAACCTCGGAACCATCCAAGCAACGCTGGAAAGCTGGGCGCCGCGCGCCGAGACGCTGAAAAGCGCGATCGGCACCACAGCCATCGACAATATGAACCGCTTCTTCCGCGGGCGTCTGGCATCGATGGATATTGCGAATGGCTTTGGCGGAAAGGTGGCGACACTTGGCAATCCTCTGCAGGCAGTGTCGCGCATGTCATCGGGGCAGTTGCAGCCCGGCCAGCCAGTCATGGGCTACGGCCAGGACGCGGTCGAAGAAAGTTCGTCCGCACTTCCCGATACTGTCAGCGTCTTCCTCGCCGGCGGTTATCTCGATGGCCAGAGCAATTCGATGGCAACCGCAGTGCCTTTCGGCGGCGACGACAATTATGACGGCTATTATGTGGCCGCCGGCGTCGAAAGCGAGCTGGGCGACAATGCGGGCATCGGCTTTGCCCTGTCCTATACCGATATCGACGGCACTACCGGCGGCTCGCCGCAGGGTGCATCGGGCAAGCTCTATCAGGGCACGCTCTACGGCAAACTGCAATATGGCAGCGGCATCACGCTCGACACGCAGGTCAGTGCGGCGATGTTCAGTGCAAGAACCGAGCGTACTGCCGTGCTTGGGCCGACGACGTATAATCTGACAAGCCAGGATGACGTGCTGGCGCTATCGGGCGAGGTTGGCCTGAGCAAGATGTTCGAGGTCGGTTCGCTGCAAGTCGGTCCGCGTATAGCGGGACGTGCGAGCCGGATCGAGTTCACGCCAACGACCGAACGCGGCGGACCGCCCGCATTGTCATTCGACCGTGGTCGGTACGATAGTTTGCAGGGCCTTGCAGGGTTGACGCTGTCGGGCGGCACCTTGAAGTTCCGGCCTTATGCTTCGGCTTATTATGTCCATGAGTTCGAAGACAAGCCTGCTTCCTTCGGTGCGAATTTTGTTGGCGGCGTTGGCCTTCCGGCTGCGTTTGCACTCACTGGAACCGATTCGGATTGGTTCGAGGCGAGCGCCGGTATCGCCTTTGGCGGCGAGAATTTCGAAATAGCTGTGGGTGCAGATACCACCATCGGGCGTAGTGATGTGTCGAACCAATCCTATCGCGGAACGGTTACCTTCCGCTTCTGATGGAATAGATTTTAAGAAACGGGCCGTCTTCCGAAAGGAGGGCGGCCTTTTCTATGAGCGAAGGCCGATTTGCGCTATGCATGGCCGATCAATGTCGAGTGCCGAAAATGCTGCGGGCAAACCGCTATGCGAGATCGAGACACAGCTGTCCGACGGTCGTCCCATCTGCCTGCGCACAATCCGGCCCAGCGACGAGGCGCGCATCCGCGAAGGCATCGCCGAAATGTCCGACCGTTCGCGCTATCTGCGTTTCTTCTCAGCCTTCCGCGAACCGCCCGAGAGTATCGTAAAGCACCTGAGTGCTGTCGATGGCCATGATCATATCGGCTGGGGCGCGATCCTGCTCGACGGGGCGGAATATCCCCCGATTGCGGCTGCTCATGCCATCCGCTCCGACGACGATCCCTCGATCGGAGAACTGGCCATTGGCGTGCTCGACGATTATCACGGCCTCGGACTCGCGCGGACGTTGATAGCAGCCGTGCTCGCCGATTGCCTGCAAGAAGATTTGATTTGCCTGGAAATGCAGGTCCTTAGTGAAAATCGCGCGGCGACCGCCCTTGTGACAGCCTTGGGGGCGACCCGTCAGCCGGCGCTCGATACCGTGGCGCATTACAGACTCCATGTGGTCAATACGCTGAAGCTGCTGCGCGATGGGCCACAACCGGTTGGTGTTGCCGATGTTTTTGCCGCGCTCGGCATTCGCGATATGTTGGAAATGGTTCCCCGGTAAGGATTCGAACCTCAATAGACGGAGTCAGAGTCCGTAGTCTTACCGTTAGACGACCGGGGAACAGTGGGCGGGCCTATATGCCGCGACTATTGGCCGGTCAAGCCGCTGAATCGGCGGATTCGTCGGGGCATTGCAAAAATCTTGATATTTTAACCGGTTCAGCGTAGCACTGGCGTCAGGTACCGGCGGAATATCCGTTCCGGATAGAATAAGAAGCGAGTTACGGCCATGAGCGAGAATGTCGCTCCATCGCCGCAAAAGGGACGCCGGCGCAAATCCAAAAAGCCGCCGCGTCGCAAGAATGCGGCACCCAAGGCTGCAAAAGTGCAGCAGGCTCCGGTCGAAGACGCAGTGCGTGCGGAAAGCACGAATGGCAGCGCGCAGGGCAATCCGCATATCGACACGCGCATCGACACCAGCCAGTTCCGGCGCCACTGGTTCGAACGCACCGCTTATGCCGCGCTCGACCTTGGCACCAACAATTGCCGCTTGCTGATCGCCAAGGCGGGCGGCGACGATTTCACCGTGGTCGATGCCTTTTCGCGCGTGGTGCGGCTGGGCGAAGGGCTTAACAGCACCGGCAAGATGAGCGACGAGGCGATGGACCGCGCGGTCGAGGCGCTGTCGGTCTGCGCCGAGAAATTGAAAAAGCGCAACGTCGTGCTGGCGCGCTCCGTCGCTACCGAGGCGTGCAGGCAGGCGCTGAACGGGGTCGAATTCATCGAGCGCGTTAAGCGCGAGACGGGAATCCATCTCGACATCATCAGTCCCAAGGAAGAGGCGCGGCTCGCGGTCATGGGCTGTCATGCACTGTTGCCGGAAGGCGAGGGGCCGGCACTGATTTTCGATATTGGTGGTGGTTCGACCGAGCTGGTGCTGGTTTCGACCGACGGCGTTCTCCCCGAAATTCTCGACTGGGTCAGCGTACCCTGGGGCGTGGTGTCACTTACCGAAAGCGAACGGAACGATGACGATAGCACCGACGCGCTGATCGCGACTTATGATGCGATGCGTAACAAGGTCGCTGACAGCTTCGCCGAATTTGCCGCGCGCTTGCCGATTGGTGGCGATCACCGCTTGCTCGGCACTTCGGGGACGGTCACGACGCTCGCCAGTGTCTATTTGAAACTACAAAGTTACGACCGGCGCGCGGTCGACGGCCTGCATCTGCCTACTGCCGAGATGCGTGCTATCAGTCGGGAGCTGGCGGGCCGTACGATCAAGGGCCGTGCCGAATTCCCGACCATCGGCCATGAACGCGCCGACCTGGTAGTTGCTGGCTGCGCCATCCTCGAAGCCATTTTCGACATCTGGCCGGGCGAACGGTTGGGCGTTGCCGACCGCGGTATCCGCGAGGGTATATTGCGCGCTCTGATGGCGAGCGACCCGAAGCGCCGCAACCGGCGTCATAACTGATGGCGGATAATCTTTTCGGCGGGAAAAATTCAGGCCGCACGCTGGCGGGCAAGCAAAAGGTCAAAACCGCGAAGCGGCGCAGCGCGCAATCGACGCGCTGGCTCGAACGGCAATTGAATGACCCTTATGTCAAGCGCGCGCATGGCGACGGCTATCGCAGCCGCGCCGCGTACAAGCTGGTCGAACTTGACGAGAAATTCCACATATTGCGGGGCAAACGCGCAATTGTCGATCTGGGTGTGGCGCCCGGAGGCTGGGCGCAGGTGGTGCGGCGGCAGGTCCCCAAGGCGGCGATTGTCGGTATCGACCTGCTGCCGGTCGATCCGATCGAGGGCGTAACGCTGCTCGAATTGGATTTCATGCACGACAGCGGGCCCGAGCGGCTTATTGCCGAGCTGGGCGACGCGCCGGATCTTATTCTCTCCGACATGGCGGCGAACACCGTCGGCCATAAACAGACCGACCATTTGCGCACGATGGGCTTGGTCGAGGCGGCGGTCGATTTTGCGGTCGAGGTGTTGAAGCCCGGCGGCGATTTTGTCGCCAAGGTGTTTGCAGGCGGGACCGATCCGGCCCTGCTCACTATACTCAAGAATAACTTCACGACGGTCAAACACGCCAAGCCGCCCGCCAGCCGCAAGGGTTCGGTCGAATGGTATGTGATTGCGCAGGGGAAGAAGGGCTAGGCGGCCTTTCGCGCTTTTGCGACGGCAGCTTGTAGAGCTTCGAACCCTACCGCGCCTTCGAGTATCTGGTCGCCGACAATGAACGTCGGTGTGCCGCCGAAACCAACCTGACGCATCATCGCTATGTTGCTGTCGACTTCCGCGACCGCTTCGCGTGACGTAGAGAAGCGTTCGGCAGCGGCGAGGTCCATGCCTGCCTTTGTCGCAGCGGCACGAATGCTTCGGGCGTCGGGGCGTGCGCCGCTGAACAGTGCGTCGTGGAACGCCTTGTGCTTGCCCTGCTTTGCCGCGGCGAGCGCCCAGAGAGCAGCATCCCGGCTGGTTGCGCTCAGTATAGGTACTTCGCGGATAACCACGCGGACATTGGGGTCGCTGTCGATCAGTTTCTGCACATCGGCGACGCTGGAGCGGCAATAGCCGCAATTATAGTCGGTAAACTCGACCAGCGTGACATCGCCCTTGGGGTTACCGAACTCAGCACCGGGGAAAGGTGCGGTAAGCTTTCCGCCCGCCGCAGTCAGTCGTTGCGTCGCTTCGCGCTGTTGCAGGATATCAATGGCTTCCGAGATGATTTCCGGGTTCTCGAGGATATAGGCACGGACAATGGCTTCGGTTGCCTTGCGGTCGTCCGCATTCATGCCGGCAACGGCTGCTGCCCTAGTCGCAGCGCTCGATGCCGCTTCGGCCGGTCCAGACGTTGCGCGCGAAGCGTCCGAGCGTGAGAACAGATAGGTGCCGATGCCCACCAGCAATATGGTGGCAATCAGCGTCAGCAGGAGCGGCGTGCGGTTGTTGCTACGGTCGGTCATGTCGATGCAATTAGCCGCGCGCTGATGCAGTAGCCAGCCAAATCAGCGCCGCTGCTTCTTCAACTGCGTCAGCTTTGCTTCGGCGACCAGGTTGATGTCCTGCGCGCGAATCCAGTCGGGCGAATATTCGGGCAGGCCCGCCATCGCGGTTTGCGCATTTGGCAATGCAAATTGCGGGGCGCCTTCCATCAGGTAGCGTTCTGCGCTGGCCAAGGCGGCACGGGCCGTATCGCCTTTTTGCTCGTAGACTACCCCCAACTGATACCAGGCAAACGGGTTCTGGTTGTCCTTGGTGACGGCGGCCTTGAGTACGGCAGCGGCTTCGTCGAGATTGGCCTTGTCTTCCGTTGCGACGAGCGCATGACCGAATATCCCGGCGATCAACGGCTGATTTCCGGTCAATTGGACTGCTTTGCGCAATGGCTTCACGGCTTCGACGGGCTGGCCGGATTCGAGCAATATTTGCCCGTGCAATTCCAGAAAATAGGGATCATCAGGCGCTGCGGCGACCAGCGCGGATGATTCTGCCAAAGCCTTTTGGGGATAGGCCGACTTGTGCCAAGCATAGGCGCGGGCGTAGCGGGCCGGGACCGAAACGTCGTTTTCGGGATAATCGCGCATCGTCTCCTTGGGGTCAGCGAGGTAGCCGGTGAGCTTGGCCTTAATTCGCTTGAAATCTGCCTCCCATTTTGGATTGAGTGGCTTTTCCCAAGCGGGATCGGCCGAATAGGTGTCCTGCAACACAGAAATTCGTTCGCCCGAAAGCGGGTGAGTGCGGGCATAGCTATCCTCTTGCGGAATACCCAGGCGGAACTCGAAATTCTGAAGCTTCTTGAAGAAGCTGATCGAGCCCTTGCCGGTAATGCCCGCTGCCGCCAAATACCGCGCGCCCGAGGCGTCGGCTGTGCCTTCTTGCGCGCGGCTGAAGGCGAGAAATTTGCCGAGCGCTGCTTGCTGTCCTGCGGACAATATACCCATACCTGCCTCGCCCGCACCCGCCGCAATAGCCGCAGCAGCCAGAATGAGACTGGCAATGCTGATGCCGGTGGCGGCACTTGCCCCTTCGGCATAGCGAATGACATGGCCGCCTTCGATGTGACCCAGTTCATGGGCGATCACGCCCTGGACTTCGTTCGCCGTGGTCGCGGCCTCGATGAGGCCGCTATGGAGATACACGATTTGCCCGCCCGCAACGAAAGCGTTGATCGACCGGTCATTTATGAGGACAACATCGACATTCGCCGGTTGAAGCCCGGCAGCGCGGATCAGCGGTTCGGAAATCTCGTCGAAAAAGGCCTCGGTTTCGGCGTCGCGCAGGATCGATTGCGCCAAAACCGGCTGGGCGGTAATCGCCGCAGCAATAAGCACGGCAAAAGCCGCGCGGATGCGGCGGAAAGTGAAAATGGCCATTTAAGGTAAATGGGCCGAACCGCCTGAACACGCAATGAAGAATTTGGGCAAAGAAAAACCCCGCCGGTCCGGAGAGCGGCGGGGCTTCTCTATTCTACGGCTTTCGCTTAGCCGAATGTGCGTTGCCACCAACCCGTTCGTGCGGTGCCTTCGCCCTCTTTACCCTCGGCAGGAGCAGCTTCCTTTGCGGACGCTTTCTTACGGGTCGCCTTAGGCTTGGCCGCTGGTTCGGCTTGGGTTTCAGCTTCGACAGCTTCCGCCTTTGCCTTACCGCGTTTCTTAGGCGCAGGCTTTTCCTCAACCGCCGGAGCTTCGGCAACTTCGGTTTCCACTGCGGCTTCGGGTTTGGCCTTTGCGCGGCTGCGGCGTTTGGGCTTTTCTTCGACTGCAGGTTCGGCTTCGGCCGGTGCTTCCGTTTCGACCGCTGTTTCAGCCACTACCGGCTCAGCCGTATCGCGCTTTCCACCTCTGCGCCTGCGCGGCGATTTGGCCTTTTCAGCAGGTGCAGCTTCGGCATCGACGGTCGCATCTTCGGCTGGCGCTTCCACCGTTTCGGCAGAGGTCTCCTCATTGCCTTCACGTTCGCGGCCCCTACCGCCACGACGGCCACGGCGACGCTTGCGGCGTCGGCCTTCGCCAGCTTCGCCTTCCTCACGCGGCCGATCTTCACGCGCGCGACGCGGTTCGCGAGCCTCTTCTTCGTCTTCGACTTCGACGTCGTCGAAATCTTCCTCGATATCGTCATCATCGTCGTCTAGGTCGATAACGGGGGGCAGGGCGATTGGCGCTTCGGGGCGCGGGCCGGAGGACGAGACCGCCAGCTTCGCGCCTTCGGTTTCGCCATTAGGAACGATCAGCACGCGGACATGATAGCGTTCCTCGATGTCAGCCAGCTCGGCGCGCTTGTTGTTGAGGCAGTAGATGGTCGCTTCCTGGCTCGCCTGCAGCACGATCTGGCTGCCATTGCCCTTGGCCGCTTCTTCCTCGATCAGGCGCAACGCCGACAATGCCGCCGACGATGCAGTACGGACAAGGCCGGTGCCTTCGCAATGCGGACATTGGCGGGTGGAGGCTTCGAGCACGCCGGTGCGCAGCCGCTGGCGACTCATTTCCATCAAGCCGAAGCCCGAAATGCGGCCGACCTGGATGCGTGCGCGGTCGTGCTTCAGTGCTTCCTTCATTGCCCGCTCGACCTTGCGGGCGTTCGAATGATGCTCCATGTCTATGAAGTCGATAACGACAAGGCCGGCCATATCGCGGAGGCGGAGCTGGCGGGCAATTTCGCGTGCGGCTTCAAGGTTGGTCGATAGCGCGGTGGCCTCGATACCATGTTCCTTGGTCGAACGGCCCGAGTTGATGTCGATCGACACCAACGCTTCGGTCGGGTTGATAACTATGTAGCCACCCGATTTAAGCTGCACGACCGGCTGGTACATCGCATTTAGCTGGTCTTCGACATGGTAGCGCTGGAAAAGCGGCACCGGGTCGGCATAATGCTGCACGCGCTTGGCGTGGCTCGGCATCAGCAGCTTCATGAACTCCTTGGCGGCGCGATAGCCCTCGTCGCCCTCGACAAAAATCTCGTCGATATCCTTGTTATAGATATCGCGGATCGCACGCTTGATGAGGTCGCTGTCCGAATGGATCAGCATCGGTGCCGAACCTTTTAGCGTATTTTCGCGAATCCCGTCCCACAGCCGCGCGAGATAGTCGAAATCGCGTTTGATCTCGGGCTTGGTGCGCGCGAGGCCAGCGGTGCGGATGATACAGCCCATAGTAGCGGGCAAGGTCAGGTCCGAAATGATTGACTTCAGCCGCTTGCGATCGGCCGCGCTGTGGATTTTCCGGCTGATGCCCCCGCCGTGCGAGGTGTTGGGCATCAGCACGCAGTAACGGCCCGCAAGGCTTAGATAGGTGGTCAGCGCCGCGCCCTTGTTGCCCCGTTCTTCCTTGACCACCTGGACCAGCAGCACCTGACGGCGGTGGATGACGTCCTGGATCTTGTACCGGCGACGCAGGTTCATGCGCTTGGCGCGGACTTCGTCGCTCGCCTTGGGTGCGCGGCTTTCGCCGCCCTGGCGTCCGCCGCGTCCACGCCGGCGGCGATTGTTGCGGTCGTTATTGCCGCGTCCGGTTTCGTCCTCGCCGCTTTCGCCCGATTCCTGGCCGTTTTCGTCGAGCTCGGGCTCTTCGCCTTCGGTAATGTCGATTGTGTCGACGCTGTCATCGCTCTCGACCTCGATTAGGTCGGAGACTTCGTCCTCGCGCTCCTCTGAGCCTTGCATAATGTCGGAAGGCTCGTCGCTTTCCTCTTCTTCCTGCTCGCGCAAAGCGGCTTCTTCCGCCGCAGCCTCGGCTTCTTCGGCAAGCAACCGTTCGCGGTCTTCGCGCGGAATCTGGTAATAATCGGGATGGATTTCGGCAAAGGCAAGGAAGCCGTGGCGGTTGCCGCCATAGTCGATAAATGCCGCCTGAAGCGACGGTTCGACGCGGGTTACTTTTGCCAGATAGATATTGCCCTTGAGCTGCTTGTGCTCGGCAGACTCGAAATCAAACTCCTCGATCCGGTTCCCTGTGACGACCGCGACACGGGTTTCTTCCCGGTGCCGCGCATCGATTAGCATACGCGTTGTCATTGAAATTACTCCAGCGGGCGGACCGCTCGGTTGTCAGCCGAAGGCCGCACGCTCTATTGTTGATGCCATGCCGCATCGGACGCAAAGCATCGGTGTAGGCAGGGCGAGATGGTGGATAAGAAAAAATTGCGTCTGCTGCTTGCGCATGGCGGGCGAATATCGCGCGCGCTTGATTTCCGGCCCATACGCCGGACCCCGAAAGGGCGGCGGTGGTGGAAATATCATGCCTCATGCAGCGTCAACCTGATTGCTGGCCTAAAAAACGGCCTTGGATAAAGGGGAAAAGATGTTTGCCCCCGCGCTGCTTAGCTAGCACTCGTTTTGCCGAACGGCAAGGGCAGCGACGGAAATAGAGTATTAAGAAAATTCTGGACCCGGTTACGAAACGCATAGCATAAGATGGGTGTGCTTTTTGCGACCCTATCTTTGTTGACCTCGGTTATGAGGGCCGATGCTGCGTTAGCAGATAATCGTGCTTTTCGCGCCGAGCCGCCGAAAGGCCGCTATGAAGTCAGCGCGCCGATAAAGCCGGCGGCGGCTAAAGGGTTGCCGAAAATCAGCGGCCCTGCCGACGAAAAGCTACCGCTCGTCGTCATCGATGCAGGTCATGGCGGGCACGACCCCGGCGCGATCAGCCCGCATGGCGGAAAGCGCGAAAAGGATGTGACGCTGGCGGTCGCCAAGGCGGTGCGCACCGAAATGCTGAAAAGTGGACGCGTGCGCGTTGCGCTTACCCGCGATACCGACAAATATCTGGTGCTGGAAGACCGCTACGAAATCGCGCGGCGGATGAATGCCGACCTGTTCATTTCGATCCACGCCGACAGCGCCGAAAACCAGGAAGCGGGCGGCGCGACGGTGTATACGCTGTCCGAGGTAGCCTCGGACCGGCAGGCGCAGCGGCTGGCGGCCCGAGAGAACCGGGCGAACATTATCAACGGCATAAACCTGGGAGAAACCGACACCAGCGTGTCGTCGATCCTGATCGACCTTACACAGCGCGAGACGATGAATGTCTCTGCCGATTTTGCCAAATTACTGCTGCGTGAGGCGAGGCCGAACATGCGCGTACGCTCCAACTCGCACCGTTTTGCCTCGTTCATCGTGCTGAAGGCACCTGACACGCCGTCGGTGCTGTTCGAAACCGGCTATCTCACCAATGCAGACGATGTCGCGTTCCTCTCGACCGCCGAGGGCCAACAACGTGTCGCACGCAGCGTCGCCAGCGCTATCCAGGTGCATTTCGCCCGGCGGCTGGCTTCGCGATAATCGTAAATTTGCGCTGGGCTGCGCACACAATTCTGGACCTCTCCGGCAATTCGGCTAGAGAGGGCGGAATATGGACAATGCTGCCCCGCCCGCCGAAGAACCGACCAGCGTCAGCTACAGGCTGAAGCGCGAAGTCGATGGCTTTACGGGGCGCTGGCAGGGTTGGTGGCAGAAGAAGCGCTTTCGCTGGGCTACCTATGCAGTTGGCGCCTTGCTGTTTCTGCTGCTCCTTTTCTGGGCGATATTCGCGCGCAACCTTCCCGATGCGGAGGCGCTGATCGAGTATGAATCGCCGCTGCCGACGGTGGTACGCGATATCAATGGTGAGCCGTTCCAGAGCTATGCTCGGGAACGTCGCGTACAGCTCGAATATGCCGATTTTCCGCGGCTGCTCGTCCGCGCCTATCTGGCAGCGGAGGACAAGACCTTTTTCAGCCACGGCGGCATCGATTATCCAGGTATCGTCTCTGCCATTTTCGATAACATCACCACCGACGGCCGTTCGCGCGGTGCCTCAACGATCACACAGCAGTTGGCGAAAATCCTGCTGCTCACCAATGAATATAGCTACACGCGCAAGGTGAAAGAAGCGATCCTCGCCAAGCGCATCGAAGGCGCGCTGACCAAACAGCAAATCCTTTCACTCTACCTCAACGAAATTCCACTTGGCCGTCAATCCTTTGGTGTCGAGGCAGCGGCGCAAGCCTATTTTGGCAAGAGCGTCGACCAGCTTGCGCTACATGAGATGGCATTTCTTGCGGTCTTGCCCAAGGCACCCGAACGCTATGGCCGCGCCAAGAACGCCGGTCTTGCGATGGCGCGCCGTAACTGGGTGCTCGGCGAAATGCGCGACAATGGCTGGATCAACGATGCGCAACTGGCCGAGGCGCGGGCGCAGCCGCTGGGGCTGATCGCGCAACGTGGCAGCGGTTACAAGAATATCGGCGGCTATTTCACCGAGGAGGTCCGCCGCCAGCTGATCGAGCGTTTCGGCGAAACCGACAAGGACGGTCCGTATAGCGTCTATGCGGGCGGCCTATGGGTCCGCACTTCGATGCACCCTGAATATCAGGTTTTGGCGACGCAGGCGCTGCGCGACGGCCTGCTGCGCTATAATGCGGGCAAGGCGTGGAAAGCCAATATGGGCACGATCGACGTGTCTGACGACCAATGGGCGTCGCGTTTTGCTGCAAGCAATGTCAGCATCGACTATGCAAACTGGCGTGCAGGCGTTGCGCTGGGCAAGGGGCGGGTCGGATTTGCCGATGGCACCGTCGGCACTTTGAACGGCGGACCTGCGGCGATGAAAGCGGGCGATGTGATCGCCGTCGTGCCCAATGGCGGTAACAGTTTTTCGGTGCGTACGGTGCCTGAAGTCGGCGGCGGCATGGTCGTGCAAAACCCGCTGAACGGTCGCGTGCTGGCGGTGCAGGGTGGTTTCGACAGCCGCATTTCGAGCTTCAATCGCGCCACGCAGGCGCAGCGCCAGCCGGGCTCGACAATCAAGCCTTTCGTCTACGCAACCGCGCTTGACAACGGCATGACACCGACCTCGATCATCGTCGACGGCCCTTATTGCGTCTGGCAGGGCGCATCATTGGGCCAGAAATGCTTTCGCAACTTTGGCGGCGGCGGGGCAGGGCCACAGACGATGCGCTGGGGCCTCGAACAGTCGCGCAACCTGATGACCGTGCGGGCGGCGGCCGATAGCGGCATGGACAACGTCACCGACACGTTCCGCGCGATGGGTATCGGCGATTATCCCGACTATCTCGCCTATGCGCTGGGCGCGGGCGAAACCACTGTGCTGAAAATGACCAACGCCTTTTCGACTTTGGTCAATCAAGGGCGCGAACTGAAACCGACGCTCATCGACTTTGCCCAGAATCGAAAGGGCAAGGTTATCTGGCCCGACAAATGGAAGCCATGCAACGGCTGCCGCGCGAAGGACTGGAACGGCAAGCCGATGCCGCGCTTTGCCGCAGCCGGCAAGCAAGTAATGGACCCTATCACTGCCTATCAGGTGGTGCATATGCTCGAAGGCGTGATCGACCGCGGCACCGCGACGATATTGCGCGATCTCGACCGGCCCTTGTTCGGCAAGACCGGCACCACCACCGGCCCGACCGATGTCTGGTTCATCGGCGGCTCGCCGCATCTCGTGGCCGGTCTCTATCTTGGCTATGACCAGCCCCGCAATATGGGCGGCTATGCGCAGGGCGGCTCGCTCGCCGCGCCGATATTCAAGCAATTTGCTCGTAAGGCGATGGAGGGCATGCCCAAGACGCCATTCGTAGCGCCGCAAGGTACACGCCTAGTCCGCGTCGACCGCAAAAGCGGCAAGCGCGTCTATGGCGCATGGCCGGCCGCCGACCCCAAAAGTGCGGTGATCTGGGAAGCGTTCAAAGCCGAAACCGAACCCAAACGATCGATCCGCCAGTCGGAGCTTGCGGCGCGCGGCGACAAGCCGAAGAAGAAGGATAGGGCGGCTTCGGGCAGCGCGACCAGCGCATCGTCACAAGGGCCGAGCTCGGCAACCAAGCGCGACCAGGAATTTATCCAGCAACAGGGCGGGATTTACTAGAATTTCACCTCTGGCGCGGCGCTGATTGTCGGGCGTTCTTCTGCGCCCAGTTCCCAGAATTTCTCGTCGGCGAAACCCAGTGGGCCTGCAAACAGCACCGCCGGGAAAGCTTGCCTTGCGCCATTATAGTCGGCTGTTGCCGAATTGTACGCACGGCGCGAGGCGGCGAGTTTGTCTTCGACATCGGCGAGTTCATGCTGGAGTGTCTGGAAATTCTGGTTGGCCTTGAGATCGGGGTAATTTTCCGCCAGCGCGAACAGGTTTTTGAGCGCACCCGACAGGCCAGCTTCTGCGGTTGCGGCGGCAGCGGGGCTTGAGGCACCGATCGCCGAGTTGCGCGCGGAAATTACCGCGTCGAGTGTGGATTTCTCATGCGTGGCATAGCCCTGAACCGTACTCACCAGATTGGGGATCAGATCGTGCCGTTGGCGCAACTGCGCATCGATGTCGGCCCAGCCTTGGCGCACATTTTGCCGCAAGCCAACCAGCCGGTTGTAGATGACGATTCCGATCAGGCCGATCACGATGACGGCGATGATAATCCACAGGCCCATTTGCTTTACTCCCCCCAAAAGCGTCGATAGCATTGCGTAACATAGGGGTTGGGGAAATCAAAGATGATAGCATTGCCCGATGTCGATACGCTGATGGCGGGCGGCCTTGCCGAATGGCTGGACGGCAAGGCCGCGGCGCGTGCGGAGGCGAAGAAGAAGATGTACACTGTGATCGCTATCGGCGGCGGTATTTCGGTTCTCGCTTTCTTCATCGGGCTGTGGATGAACCTTGGCGGTGTAGGTTATTTCATTGCGGCCGGTTGCGGGGCGATGACCGCATTCTGGGCCAACAACATTCGCCAGAAAATGGTCAATGAACTGAAGCAGGAAATGAATGGCGCGCTCGCAAAAGCTTTGCAGATCGATTATTCAGTCGCGGCATTTAGCGGGCAGGAGTTCGAACATGCCTGCCAATATGACCTGCTGCCGAGCTATGACGATCGCTATCTGCAGGACCAGTGGCATGGCGAGATCGATGGAACCGATTTTCTGCTTTACGAGGCCAAACTCACCGAAACGCGGGGGTCAGGCAAGAACCGGCGGACGGTGACGGTGTTCGAGGGCGTAGTGCTGCGCTTCCAGTTCGCGCGGGCGTTTCTCGGCACGACCTTGCTGAAACGCGAAGGGTTCAAATTCACCTTCTTCGGCGACAGTAAATCTTATGGCGGGCAGGAGCTGGAGCGGATCAAGATGGTCGATCCGCGCTTCGAAGATGCTTTCGACGTTTACGGCACCGATCAGGTCGAGGGGCGCTATCTCGTACATCCGGCATATTGCGAGCGGCTGTTGGAGCTCGAAAAGGAATTCGACGGCGAAAAGCTGGCGGCGCTGTTCTTCGGCGGCGACCTTATCGTCACGCTGCGAACCGGCAACATCTTTGAAAGCGCAACGCTCGACCCGGAGCAGGACCGCGAATTGCTCGGCCAGACTATCGGCCAGTTCGCATCAATCGTGCGGCTGGTTAAACTGCTTAACGAACGGCCGCGTGGCTAGCTGTCTTTGACTTGGCCTGCTAATCGGCTAAAGGCCGCGCCAACCGATTTTCATTCCCTTGGAGTTTCCCCATGCGCGCCGACGCAGAAGGCTATGTTGCCCGTATCGATGCTGCCCTTGATCTCGTCCGCATGTCGCTCGACTGGGACCGCGCGCTGCGGCGTCTGGACGAACTGAACGCCAAGGTCGAGGACCCGACACTGTGGGACAATCCCAAGGCCGCCGAAGAGGTGATGCGCGAACGCCGCCGTCTGGATGCGGCGATTGCCACCGTGCGCGAGATCGACGCCGACAAGGCGGGCACGGTCGAGTTGATAGAGCTTGCCGAAATGGAAGGCGATACGGCGCTCGGCGATGAAGGCGCGGCGTCGCTGAAAGCGCTTGCCGACCGCGCAGACCGCGACAAGGTCATGGCGCTGCTCTCGGGCGAAGCCGATGGCAATGATACATTCATCGAAATCCACGCGGGTGCGGGCGGTACCGAAAGCCAGGACTGGGCCGAAATGCTGCAGCGCATGTATTATCGCTGGGCCGAACAGCGCGGCTACAAGGTCGAGATGGTCGATTACCAGGCAGGCGACCAGGCAGGAATCAAATCGGCGACGATGCTGGTCAAGGGCGAGAATGCTTATGGCTATGCCAAGACCGAAAGCGGCGTGCACCGGCTGGTGCGCATCTCGCCTTACGACAGCGCTGCCAAGCGGCATACGAGCTTTTCGAGCGTCTGGGTCTATCCGGTAATCGACGACAATATCGAAATCGATATCAACGAAGGGGACCTGAAGATCGACACCTATCGGGCGTCGGGGGCAGGGGGCCAGCACGTCAACACGACCGACTCTGCAGTTCGCATTACGCACAAGCCAAGCGGCATCGTCGTCGCCAGCCAGAACGACCGTTCGCAGCACAAGAACCGCGCGACCGCGATGGGGATGCTGAAGGCGCGTCTATACGAGGCCGAATTGCGCAAGCGCGAGGAAGTAGCCAGCGGGGAATATGCGGCGAAGACCGAAATCGGCTGGGGGCACCAGATCAGGAGCTATGTGCTGCAACCGTACCAGATGGTGAAAGATTTGCGCACCGGTGTTACCTCACCGACGCCGTCGGATGTGCTTGACGGCGATATCGACGACTTTATCGCCGCAGCGCTGGCGCAGCGCGTGACCGGCGAGGCCGTGGCGGTCGAGGATGTGGACTGACGCCCACACCCCCTAACCAGTTAGGTTGTCGGCGTTGCAGCGACCGAGGTATCGGCAGCTGCCGGTGCAACCACTTCAGCGGTAGGCACAGCAACAGCGCCTGCCGGAATGCGGAAATTCAGCGCTTCGGCCGTGCGGGTATTGAGGTGCATGCCCGCAGGCATAATTGCCGACTTGCCTGTAACGAAAGCCCCGAAAACCCCGACCGCAATTGCCGCGCCGACGGCTGCGCCGGTGTTACCCTGGCCCTCTTGCCGGTGCGTTCCAGCAAGCTGCAAGGTCTGGCCGCCAATGTCGAGCGAGCGGAAGGAAATTTCCATCTTCGCCGACTTGCCGAATGCACCCTTGCCCGTGCGCCAGGTGACTTCTGCAGACCCCATCGTGCCCTTAGGGATGACGACATAGCCGTTGCTCATCACGTCGAAAACGGTCTTGATCTGGAACTTGTCGCCTTCGCGCAATTTTTTCGAGTTGGCTTCCTCGACCGGCGTGACTGTGATTTCGGTGTTAGGCGGTAGCACGAGCTGTTGCGCGGCTGGCATCGCCGCCATAGGCGCCGCTGCCGGAACCGCTTCGACTGGTGCTGCAGCCATTTCCGTTTGCGCTAGCGCTCCGGTTGCCAGCATCGCCCCGACGCTGGCCATCATATATTTCAACTTCATAATACCCCTCCTGTTCATGCGGAGGGTGCGACCCCCCGGCGTCAGACAATGATATTTTTCTTCGATTTGTCAATTACCGAAACCAGCTGTTGCGACATTGTAATTATAGGCAAAATGGTGAACAACACCGGCGCCGGTCCAGCGCAATATAGGAGCATCTATGCGTTGGACTTTGACATTATGCCATTTGGTTTGCGCTTGGCAGCCTGATGCTGTGATCGGCCAGACAAGAAAATCGGAAATGCCAGCCGCAAGCGTGCCCGTGTTCGAAGGCGAGGTAGATAGGCGCTATCGCGTTATTGGCGAGATCAGGGACAATTTGCGCAAGCATTTTGCTTTTCAGGCCAATCCAACAAAGGAAAAGATATATGCTGAAATATGGGAGCGGGGTCGGAAAATAGGCGCGGATGCGGTCATCCATGCGCGCTACGGTGCCACTGAGGCGACGCCTTTCAACCATGGGCGGACGCCGATATCCGGCACGGCGATCAAGTATATCGATAATTGAAAACTCAATCCCCCGGCGACGCCGCACTCCCCGCAAGCAGCCCACCGTCGAGATGTACTTCGCTGCCGGTCATATAAGCAGCATCGTCCGACGCCAGCATAAGCGCCACCGCCGCGACTTCCTCTACTGTGCCGAAGCGTTTCATCGGCGTGTCCGCAACCATTGCCGCCATCCGCTCCTCCCGCCCGGGCGCGTCGCCGATCAGGGCTTCCCACATTGGCGTCAGGATGGCCGCAGGGTGGATCGAATTGCAGCGAATGTTGAGGCCTTGCTGCGCGCAATAAAGCGCGACCGATTTTGTGTGGTTGCGGATTGCGGCTTTGGACGAGGCATATGCCGCAGCGCCAGGGATGCCGACAAGTCCAGAGCGCGACGACATATTGATGATGGAACCAGCCCGCTTGGCGCGCATTGCCCCAATGGCGTAGCGGCAGCCTAGAAAACAACCATCGAGATTGACCGCGTGGACGCGGTGCCAGTCGCTAAGTGTTGCATGTTCCGGATCGTGCGGGCCGGGGCCATCCTCGAAGCCTGTTATGCCGGCATTATTGACGACGATGTCGATTGCCGGGTGGGCGAGTGCGAGACGGTCCCAATCGGCTTCGGATGCAACGTCGAGTTCGAAGAATGTTGCGCCCAGCGTTTTGGCCAGAGCCTCGCCTGCCTCGATATCAACGTCGGCGATGATTACAGCGGCACCTTCCGCGACGAACATTTTGGCGATAGCAGCGCCGATTCCGCGCGCGCCACCGGTGACGAGGGCAGATTTATCTTGTAGTTTGGGCATAGGTCGGTGTCTTAGACCCGAAGTTGTGGAGAGGCAAAGAAAGAGCGTATGACCGAACATCAAGACTGGTTCTCTGTTCCCGCCGACGCCGCTGCCAAAACACATTGCAGCGAAGCGGAATATGACCTGCTTTACCAGCAGAGCATATCCAATCCGGACGGTTTCTGGACCGAGCAGGCAAAGCGCATCGACTGGTTCACGCCGCCGGCCAAAATCGCAAACTGGTCCTTCGATCCGGCGTCGATCAAATGGTATGAGGACGGCGTTCTTAACCTCTGTCACAACGCTGTCGACCGTCATGTCGAGGCGGGGCGAGGCGAAGCGATTGCCTTCATTTTCGAACCTGACGATCCCGCCAAAGAGGCGCGACGGGTCAGCTACGCGGAGCTCAAGGCCGACGTTGTCCGCATGGCCAATGCTCTCAAGCAATTGGGCGTTACCAAGGGCGAGCGCGTGACTGTTTATATGCCGATGTGCGTCGAGGGCGCGGTTGCGATGCTTGCCTGTGCGCGGATCGGGGCGGTGCACAGCGTGGTGTTCGGCGGCTTTTCACCCGAGGCAATTGCGGGGCGGATCGAGGATTGCCAAAGCCGTTTCGTGATCTGCGCCGACAGCGCGGTGCGCGGCGGCAAGTCGGTTCCGCTCAAGGCCAATATCGATGCAGCACTGGAAAAGGTGGGCGGGGTCGATGCGGTGCTGGTCGTCCGCCACACCGGCGACCCGGTGGCGATGCAGGCAGGTCGCGATCACTGGTTTCACGAGGTCGAAGTTCCAGGCGATTGCCCGTGCGAGCCGATGAACGCCGAAGACCCGCTATTCATTCTCTATACCTCGGGTAGCACCGGCAAGCCCAAGGGTGTACTGCACACCTCTGGCGGTTATTCGGTGTGGACCGCGACCACCTTCCATTATGTTTTCGACTATCACCCCGGCGAGGTGTTCTTTTGCTCTGCCGACATCGGCTGGGTTACCGGGCATAGTTATGTGGTTTACGGGCCGCTTCAAAATGGCGCGACCAGCGTCATATTTGAAGGTATACCAAGCTATCCCGACAGCGGACGTTTCTGGGACATTATCGACCGGCACAAGGTCAACATCTTCTACACCGCACCGACCGCCTTGCGCGCCCTGATGCGCGATGGCGATGCGCCAGTTGAGGCGCGCAGCCGGCAATCGCTGCGCTTGCTGGGCACGGTGGGTGAACCGATCAATCCCGAGGCGTGGCGCTGGTATCATGCAACCGTCGGCGAGGGGAAATTGCCCATCGTGGATACCTGGTGGCAGACCGAAACCGGCGGGGTAATGATCACCACGCTGCCCGGCGCGCACGGCATGAAGCCCGGCAGCGCGGGGCGGCCCTTTTTCGGTATCCGCCCGCAACTGGTCGATGCCGAAGGCGACGTGATTGCCGAGGAGGGCGATGCGCGAGGCGATGTATCGGGCAATCTCTGCATCACGCATAGCTGGCCGGGGCAGGCGCGCACGGTCTATGGCGACCATGATCGTTTCATCCAGACCTACTTTTCGACCTATAAGGGCAAATACTTCACCGGCGACGGTTGCCGCCGCGATGCCGACGGCTATTGGTGGATCACGGGACGCGTGGACGATGTCATCAACGTGTCGGGCCATCGCATGGGCACCGCCGAAGTAGAGAGCGCGCTGGTGTTGCACGACAAGGTCGCCGAGGCGGCGGTGGTCGGTTTCCCGCATGACATCAAGGGGCAGGGCATTTACTGCTATGTTACGTTGAACGCTGGCGAGGAGCCGTCTGACGCACTGGCGGCAGAGTTGCGCGGGCAGGTGCGCAGCGAGATCGGGCCAATCGCCTCGCCGGACCATATCCATTTCACGCCTGCGCTCCCCAAGACAAGGTCAGGCAAGATCATGCGGCGGATTTTGCGCAAGATTGCCGAGAATGATTTTGCGGCGCTGGGCGACACTTCGACGCTCGCTGATCCAAGCGTGGTCGATGCGTTGATCGAGGGACGACAGAACCGCTAGTTGACGCTTGCGTCAACCTGCATGAGCGACTAGAAGGCGCGCCTTAATCGCGCAGTTAAACTATCGCGCCGCTTTTCCGTAACGGAAGGATGCCATGACCGATTCACATGCCAAGAGCGGCCCTTTGAGCGGCATTTCGGTTGTCGAACTCGCAGGTATCGGCCCCGGTCCCTATGCCGGGCAGTTACTGGCGGACATGGGCGCGGATGTCGTTGTGATTGACCGCCCGGGCGGCGGAATGCCCAAGGCCGTGGATGGTCGGGGCAAACGGTCGATTGTGCTGGACCTGAAGAAGCCCGAAGCGGTTGAGGCCTTGCTCAAGCTGGTCGCCAAGGCCGATGTCCTCATCGAAGGCCTCCGCCCCGGCGTCACTGAACGGATGGGCGTCGGGCCCGAGGCGTGCCATGCAGTTAATCCGGGTCTCATCTACGGACGCATGACGGGTTGGGGGCAGAGCGGGCCGTGGAGCCATATGGCGGGGCATGACATAAATTATATCGGCATGACCGGCGTGCTGAACGCCATCGGCAAGGACGGCCAACCGCCTGCGATACCGCTGAACATGATCGGCGATTTCGGCGGGGGATCGATGTTTCTGGTGACTGGTATCCTCGCCGCGTTGATCGAACGCGGGCGGACGGGGAAGGGTAATGTTGTCGATGCCGCGATTGTCGATGGCACGCACAGCCTGATGAGCTTTGTGCATGGCATGGCAGGGCTTGGGCAATGGCGGACGGCGCGCGAGCGCAATCTGCTTGACGGCGCGGCGCCCTTTTACCGTTGCTATATGACCGCCGATGGCAAGTTCATGGCGGTCGGTTGTATCGAACCGCAGTTTTTTGCCGCGATGATGGCGCGTCTGCCCATCGATGCCGAAGCCTATGGCGGCCAGCATGACCGTGCGGCTTGGGCGAAACAGCACGAGTTGCTTGAAGATGTTTTCGCGTCCAAAACCCGAAACGAATGGGAGGCTATCTTTGCCGGAACCGATGCCTGCGTAACACCAGTGCTCGATTATGTCGAAGCGGCATCGCACCCTGCCAATGCCGAACGGCAGGCGGTGGTGCAGGACGGACGCTGGCTGCACCCGCAGGTCGCGCCACGGCTTGCAACCCAGCCGCTTGCTACCCATTTCGAAATTGCAACAAAGGGCGGCGATTATGCCGCCATATTGGCCGAGGCAGGACTCGGCGATAGCGAAATCTCCCAACTGATCGCGGCGGGTGCCGTGGTCGCCAATTAGGAAAAGACTATGACCGAAGCCTATATTTATGACGCGGTGCGCAGCCCGCGCGGCAAGGGGCGGCCCGACGGCGCGCTCCATGAAATCACGCCGGTGGACTTGGCTGGACAGGTGCTTGCCGCGGTCAAGAACCGCAACGGCCTTTCGGGCGAGGAAATCGAGGACGTAGCCTTCGGCGTCGTTTCGCCGGTTGGCGAACAGGGCGCGGTGATTACGCGCACAGCAGTGCTGCAGGCAGGCTATCCGCACACGACGAGCGGCATTCAGGTCAACCGCTTCTGCGGCTCCGGGCTCGAGGCATCGAATATCGCAGCGGCGAAGGTGAAGGCAGGCGAATGCGACTTGGCCATCGGCGGCGGGGTCGAATCGATGAGCCGCGTACCGATGGGCAGTGACGGTGGTGCTTGGCCGGTCGATCCGCGTTCGGCGATTGCCAATTACTTCATTCCGCAGGGAATTTCGGCCGACCTGATCGCGACAAAATATGGCTACAGCCGCGACGATGTCGACGCCTATGCGGTCGAAAGCCAGAAGCGCGCGGGCAAGGCGTGGGCGGAAAAGCGCTTCGCCAAATCGATCCTGCCGATCCGGGACGTCATCGGCGAAACTTTGCTCGACCATGACGAGCTGATGCGCCCCGAAACCGACATGCAGTCGCTCGGCGCGCTGCAACCAGCGTTCCAGATGATGGGGACGATGATGCCCGGTTTCGACGATATCGCGATCATGCGCTATCCCGAGGTCGAGAAGATCAACCATGTCCACCATGCGGGCAACAGTTCCGGCATTGTCGATGGTGCTGCAGCGGTGCTGATCGGCAATGAGGAAGCCGGTAAGAAGCATGGCCTGAAAGCGCGCGCGCGGATCGTGTCGATGGCATCGATCGGTTCGGAACCTGCAATCATGCTGACCGGCCCGGAATTCGCCGCGCAAAAGGCGCTGGCGCGGGCGGGGATGAGCAAGAGCGATATCGACCTGTGGGAATTGAACGAAGCCTTTGCCTCGGTCGTGCTCCGCTTCATGGATGCGATGAACATCGATCATGGCGATATCAACGTCAACGGCGGCGCGATTGCGATGGGGCATCCCTTGGGCGCGACCGGTGCAATGATATTGGGCACGGTAGTGGACGAGTTGGAACGCTCGAACAAATCGACCGCGCTGATTACGCTGTGCATCGGCGCGGGAATGGGCACCGCGACCATCATCGAGCGCGTGAATTAAGGACTGACACATGACTTACAATACTTTCTCCGTCGATGTGGATGCCGACGGTATCGCACTTGTCACTATCGATTTGCCCGACGCTTCGATGAATGTCTGGAACGGCGCGTTGATCACCGAATTCGGCCAATGGGTCGATGATTTCACGACCAATGATGCCATCAAGGGCGCGGTTATTACGTCGGGCAAAAAGTCCGGCTTTCTGGCCGGTGCCGACCTTACGATGTTGGGCGGGGCGAAGGCGAACAACCCCAAGGAAGCGTTCGACCAAGCCTTTGCGCTGAACGCGCTGCTGCGCAAGATGGAAGCAGGTGGACACAACGCCAAAGACCTCAGCGGCGGCAAGGCTTCGGCCAAGCCGGTCGCCTGCGCGATCAACGGGTTGGCACTGGGCGGCGGTCTCGAACTGACGCTTGCCTGCCATTATCGCGTCGTGGCCGACAACCCGAAAATCCAGCTTGGCATGCCCGAGGTGATGGTCGGGCTGCTCCCCGGTGGCGGCGGCACGCAGCGCACGCCGCGCCTTGTCGGCCTGCAGAATGCGGCGATGATGATCGTGCAGGGCAAGTCGCTCGATCCGACGACCGCCAAATCGCAGGGGCTGGTGCATGACGTGGTGCCCGCTGATGAGCTGATCGCCAATGCCAAGGCATGGGTGAAGGCCAACCCCAAGGTCACTGCGCCGTGGGACAAGAAGGACTTCAAATTCCCCGGCGGCGCAGGGGCGATGGACCCGCGGTCGGTGCAGTTCTTCATCGGCGTCAACGCGATGGCGCACAAGGAAAGCAAAGGCAATTTCGACGCGGTAAAGGCGATATTGTCATGCCTGTACGAAGGTTCGATCTTGCCGTTCGACACGGCACTGCGTGTGGAATCGAAATATTTCACCAAGCTGCTTTCTGGCAGTCAGGCCAAGAACATGATCCGTACCCTGTTCATCAACAAGCAGGCAGCGGAAAAAGGCGCTGGCCGTCCGAAGGATATCCCGCCGGTCGAAATCAAGAAAGTCGGCGTGCTTGGTGGTGGTCTTATGGGCTCGGGTATCACCCATGTCACCGTCAAGGGCGGAATGGATGTGGTCGTACTCGACCGCAGCCTCGAAGACGCCAACAAGGCGGTGGATTACAGCCGCAAGATCATCGACAAGGCCGTCCAGCGCGGCAAGATGTCCAAGGAGGCGGGCGAAGCCTTCATGACGCGGATTACGCCGACCGACAATTATGATGACCTGAAAGATGTCGACCTCATCATCGAAGCGGTGTTCGAGCGGCCCGATGTGAAGGCCGATGTCATCAAGAAGGCAGAGGCGGTAATCCGTCCCGACGTGGTTTTTGCGTCGAACACCTCAACGCTGCCGATCACCGGCCTCGCCAAAAATTCAGTGCGGCCCGACCAGTTTATCGGCCTCCATTTCTTCTCCCCGGTCGAGAAAATGCCTTTGCTCGAAATTATCCCCGGCGAACTGACCGGTGACCGTGCGTTGGCGGCCGCGTTCGATTACAATGCGAAGATCAAGAAGACCCCGATCGTCGTAAAAGACGTCCGCGGCTTCTTCACTAACCGCGTCTTCCCGCCCTATATGGGCGAGGCGATGAAGCTGGTGACCGAGGGCGTGAAACCTGCGCTGATAGAAAATGCCGCGAAGCTGCTTGGCATGCCCATCGGACCGCTGGCTTTGCTTGACGAGACCACATTGCAGCTCGGCTATGACGTGATGCAGTCGACCAAGAAGGAACTCGGCGACGCATACCAGCCAAGCGGCACCGAGGATTTCATGGAGCTGATGGTCGTCAAGCTCGGTCGCAAGGGTCGCCGTTTCGGCTCGGGCTTCTACGATTATGACGAGAAGGGCGAACGGCTTGGGCTATGGCAGGGCATGGCCGAACATTATCCGCTCGCCGAAGAGCAGCCGACGGTGGAGGAGGTGAAACAACGCCTGCTCTACATCCAGCTGATCGCGACGGCGCAATGTTACGAGGAAGAAGTCGTCCGCGATCCGCAAAGCGCGGATCTTGGCGCCATCTTCGGCTGGGGCTTTGCACCCTATACCGGCGGGCCGATGAGCTATATCGATACCGTCGGTTTGGAAAACTTCGTGCGCACTGCGGACAGCCTGGCGCAACGCTTCGGCAATCGCTTCGCCCCGCCCAAAAGCTTCCGCGTTATGGCGGATGAGGGCGCGATGCTTTACAAGGCAGCGGCATAAACAAGAGGGGCGGCTTCCAGCAGAAGCCGCCCCTCTTCAATTCAGGCAATCAGAACTTCGCGCGAACTGTTACGCCATAGGTGCGGGGTTCTTCCAGGAAGCCGATGCGCGAACGCGCACCTGCACCGCCACGCAACGGGGTATTGGCCGTAATGCCACGGGTGATTTCGTCGGATAGGTTCGTACCCCAAAGTTCGAAGGTGAACCGCTCGTCCGGCGTCGTCAGACCGATGCGTGCGTTGATCTTGAAATAATCCTCCTGGATATCGAGCGGCAGAGGCGCAAATGGGGCCGTCGATTCAGTTGGAGTGGTACTCGTGCGACGCTTGCCCGAATAATAGATATTGGCATTGGCAAGCAAACCCCAACCCGACGAATTAAGCGGGCCGTTATAGGTGATACCGGCAACACCGCTAAACTTCGGTGCATTGGTTAGCTGGCTACCGCACAAGGTGCGCACCGTGGCCAGTGCCGCGCCGGTAATCCCATCGTCACAATTATTCGGATAACGCGCATCGGCATAAGTGCCCGAGACGTTGACCGTAATGTTGGGATCGAACCGTCCGAGCAATTCGACTTCGACACCCGTCGATTTCGCGCCAGCAACGTTGAAAGTCTGGAACTGCACGCCTGTGAATTCCAGTACCTGGAAGTCGGACATGTCCATGTGGAACAACGCAACGTTAGCGGTAATTGAGTTGGTGAGATCGGTTTTCAGCCCGACTTCATAGGCATCGACCTTTTCCGAAGCAAAACGAGGATCGGCTCCTCCTGCCGCCGCCGCCGGATCGAGGTTGAACCCTCCCGATTTGAAGCCGTGGCTAAGCCCCGCATAAAGCAGCAAGCCGGCATTGTTATTGTAGGCTAGCTGCGCGGTGTAGGTCAGCTCGTCATCTTTGAAGCGGAGTGCATATTCGCGAGGAATAGGCAGGACCGCAGATGCGGGCAGATTGGCCTGCGTCGCAAACGGGAAGCAAGTCAGGCCAAGTGCACCCCCTGCCAGCGCGTTTGCGGTTGCAACAGGCAGGCCTACAATTGTCGTAAGGTTGGTGACGATATTCGCAAAGCCACCAGCGATCGTCGCACATGCCGGCGAACTGCCGGCAAGCTGGTCGAACGCGCCATCCTTCTTTTCATCGACATAACGCGCGCCAAGCGTAAGGCTGATATTGTCGGTGAAGTTGATGACATTGTGCGTGAATACCGAGAAGCTCTCGGCATCCTGCGTAAAGTTATTGGTCGCAAAACTGCCGTTCGTGTTTACCCCGACGGTTGTCGGCAAGGCAAAGTTTGGCACGGGCCCGACGCCAGGAACGACCGTGACGCCTGTCGCCTGAGCCATGCGGGTCAGCACGAACAGTGGGTTGGGACCGAAAGGAGCAAATCCGTTTCCGAGTGCGGTGAATAGCTGGGTCGACGCATAAGCCTGGTAATTCGGCCCGAGCGTCATGTTCTGGATTTCGTCGATCTTCTCGTCCGAATAATAGGCGCCGACCAGCCAGTCGACCTTGTCGTTGAAAGCCGACCCTTGCAGTCGCAGCTCATGCGTCATCACCTTGTTGGTGCCGCCCGAATAAGGCGCGTTCGGTGCGAAGGGGCTGGGGCCGACATTGTAGACGTCGAGCCCGACGAAATCGTCCTGCGCCGACCGGGCTTTGAAGTTGCGGTAGGATCCGATGTAGGTCAGGTTCGCCCCGCCCAGATCCCATTTCAGTTCGCCGGAAATGCCCCATTGTTTGGTCGTGTTGATATAGCCGTCGTCGCTGGATATCCGGTTGACGATGGCATTGCGTCCGAAATCGGTTACGCCGTCGCTGGGCAGGCCGTAAGCGGCAAATGCGCCTAGCGCGGCCAGTTCAGTTTCACGAACGATGACAGCGGTACAGCAATTTTCATCCGATTCGGCATAGTCACCGATTATGCGGACACTGACGTCAGCGGATGGTTCCCATAGCAATTGGCCGCGTAACAGGAATCTGTCGCGATTACCGCTTTCCCGTCCACTTTCGCTGCTGGTTATATAGCCATCGCGTTTGCGATAGGCGCCCGAAAGGCGGAAGGCGAGGGCATCCTGCACTAACGGCGCGCTGATGCCGCCCTGCACATTGATGAAGTCCATATTGCCATAGCTGGCGTTGGCAAAACCCTCCACCTCGCTCATGTTGGGACGCTTGGTCGAGATGTTGAGCGCGCCGGCCGAAGTGTTCCGCCCGAATAGAGTGCCTTGGGGGCCACGCAGGATTTCGAGCCGTTCGAGATCGAGCAGATCGCCAAGCGCGATGCCGGGACGCGACTGGTATACGCCGTCGATGAACACGCCGACCGAGCTTTCGAGGCCCGTATTGTTGCCCGTCGTACCAACGCCGCGGATACGGATCGAGGTGCCTTGGGTTTCGGTCTGCGACGACTGGATGTTGAAGCTCGGAGAAACCGAGGAAAGCGCCTTGATGTCCTGAATGCCCTGACGCTCGAGCGTTTCGGGAGCAACAGCAGTCACCGCCAGCGGAATGTCCTGCACGTCCATTGCACGCAATGTCGCGGTAACGATGATCGGCTCGTCGCCATCTTCTTCTTCGCTGTTCTGGGCATAGGCTGCGGGCACAAACATGGCACTGCACACGGTGCCGCAAAGGGCAGCCGTGATCACACGGTTCAATCGACGCATTTCTCTCTCCTCCTTATGACCGGCACCCTTCGCGGCATTTCCTGCTCGTCTCGGTGTGTCGGTCAGTCACAAATTCACAGGGTATTCCCCGGGGAATAAGCTCTCTCTCAATTTCGCATCCTATCGACAAATTCAGACAAGTCCAGCGATTTAACCGAGCGATTAACTTTCGCAAAATGCTGTGGCTTTTGCGTTTCATCGCGCTATCAGGCGGCGCATGTTCGACCGTCCGACGATAATCGACGAGGCCTTTGTCCGCCGCGTCGCCGCGCATGATTTTCCTGCCCCGCGCAGCAACGCCGCCACGCTTGCCGTTCCCGCCCACAAGCTCGTCGACCTGTTCGACAGCCAGATTATGAGCCGCCATCTCGACCTTTGGGCGCGGCGGTCAAAGGGTAAAACCTTCTATTCGATTGGCAGTTCGGGCCACGAAGGCACGGTGGCGATGGCAGCGGCCACGCGCACAACCGACATGGCATTCCTGCACTATCGGGACGGGGCATTCCTCATCCAGCGCAAGAAACAGGCGGGCGGGCTTACGCCTTTATATGACATGGCGCTGTCTTTTGCAGCGTCCGCCGACGACCCGATATCTGGGGGACGGCACAAGGTGCTGGGCTGTGCGCAGACCTTTGTGCCACCGCAGACCAGCACGATCGCTTCGCATTTGCCCAAGGCGGTGGGGGCGGCGCACAGTATCGGCAGGGCTCAGCGGTTGAAGCTCGAGGACGCGGTTTTGCCGCACGACGCGATCATTCTCTGTTCGTTTGGCGATGCGTCGGCGAACCATTCGACATCGCAAGGCGCGTTCAATTCGGCCTGCTGGACAGCCTACCAGCATTTGCCGATGCCGATTGTGTTCCTTTGCGAAGACAACGGTATCGGCATTTCGGTGCGCACACCAACGGGGTGGATAGAGGCCAACTTCTCGCACCGTCCGGCGCTGCATTATATCCAGTGCGATGGTGCCGATCTGAACGATGCGCTGCGCGCGTGCGAAGAAGCCGTGGCTTATGCAAGGGCAAGACGCGGGCCGGTGTTCCTGCACATGCGCACCGTGCGGTTGATGGGCCATGCGGGTGCAGATGTCGAAGCAAGCTACTCCTCGCTGGCCAATATCGAGGCAGGCGAGGCGCAGGACCCGTTGCTGCACAGCGCGCGAATATTGCACGAGCAGGCGGGGCTTTCGGGCGATGAGATTGTTGCACGCTATGAAGAAATGCGCGCACGGGTGGACCGCGTGGCGCAGGACGCGCTCGCTAAGCCGCGGCTGGAGACGGTGCCCGACGTAATGGCGTCGATCGATCCGGAGGTTGGCACGAAGCCCTCGCCGCCGCTGCCCGAAAGCAAGGCGCGAGATGCGCTATTCGCCAAGGACTCGCGTAATCTTGCCAAACCGGTGACGCTGGCAAAGAGCATCAATTTCGCGCTCGCCGACCTGATGTTGCAATATTCAGGCATCGCGCTGTTCGGCGAGGACGTTGCCAAAAAGGGCGGCGTTTACGGGGTAACGCAGGGGCTTCAGGATAAGTTCGGCGCGGCGCGGGTGTTCGATACATTGCTGGACGAACAGACCATATTGGGCCTCGCCATCGGCATGGGGCATAATGGTTTTGTGCCGATCCCCGAAATCCAGTTCCTCGCCTATCTGCACAATGCCGAGGACCAGTTGCGCGGCGAGGCGGCGACCTTGTCCTTCTTCTCCAACCGGCAATATCGCAACCCGATGGTAGTGCGGATTGCGGGGCTGCCATACCAGAAGGGCTTTGGCGGGCATTTCCATAACGACAACAGCCTGGCGGTGCTGACCGATATTCCGGGCATCGTCGTTGCCGTGCCGTCGTGCGCCGCCGATGCGTCTGCGATGCTGCGCGAATGCGTACGGCTGGCGCATGAAGATGGGCGGGTTGTGGTCTTTGTCGAACCGATTGCGCTCTATCACACGACGGACCTGTCGGTGGCGGAGGATGGCGGCTGGACCGCACCCTATGTTGCGCCTGACAAGGCCGATCGCATTGCGTTCGGCGAGCTAGGCCAACATGGGAACGGAACTCAGCTTGCGATCATAACTTATGGCAATGGTTATTATCTCTCAAGGCAAGCTGAAGCGGAATTGCATGAAGCAGGAATCGATCTGCGCATCATCGACCTGCGCTGGCTACACCCGCTTAACGACAAGGCAATTGTTGCGGCAGTGTCGAATTGCACCAAGATTTTGGTCGTCGATGAAAGCCGTCGCTCGGGCAGCCTGAGCGAGAAGCTGATGACAATCCTGACCGAGGCCGGCAGGGGAGATGCGGTAAGCCGCATTACTGCCGAGGATTGCTTTATTCCATTGGGACCGGCGGCGGAACTGGTGTTGCCGAGCAAGGCGTCGATCATCGAAGCGGCAAAGGCGGCAGTGGCATGAAGCAGACCGCGCTTGTCATCTGCCCCGGCCGGGGCACTTATAACGCCGCAGAACTCGGCTATCTCAAAGTGCATCATTCGGACAGGGCGGGCATGATCGCAAAGCTCGACGCCTTGCGCCGGGAACAAGGCCATATGCCGGTTTCCGAACTCGACGCTGCCGCGAAATATGCGGCATCTGTGCATATGACCGGCGATAATGCGTCGCTGCTGATCTATGCCTGCGCGCTCGCCGATTTCGCCGCGATCGACCGCGAGAAATATGACGTCGTCGCCGTCACGGGCAATTCGATGGGCTGGTATCTAGCGCTCGCTTGCGCTGGCGTGCTTGATTTTGAGGCGGGCGGACGGCTGGTCAATAATATGGGCGGGATCATGCACCGCGATGGCAAGGGCGGGCAGATCGTCTGGCCGATTGTCGATGCAGACTGGCGGATTGATCCAGATAAATTGAAACTGGCTAATGATTTGCTGGCTGAAGCTGAGCAAATTTCTGACATCACGATCGCTGTTTCTATCCGGCTTGGCGGGATGATCGTCTTTGCCGCCGACGAAGCCGGCCTCAAATGGCTTGGCGAGCGCCTACCCAAAGACGACCGCTTCCCGATGCTGCTGATGCACCATGCGGCATTCCACAGCTCGTTGCTCGGCCATATCGTGCCGATGGCGCGCGCCGCCAATCCGCTGACGGATTTCGGCTCGGGCGACATTGCCGCCATCGACGGTCAGGGCCGGATATGGTCCCCCAAGGCGTTCGATCCCGCCGCTATTTATGATTACACGCTCGGCGCGCAGTTGAACCGCACCTATGACTTCACCCGCGGGGTGCAGGTTGCGGCTGCCGAATTCGCACCAGACACGATTATCGTCCTCGGCCCCGGAACGACGCTGGGTGCACCCACTGCGCAGGCGCTCGTCGCCAGCGGTTGGCGCGGGCTTTCGGGCAAGGCGGATTTCCAGGCGCGACAGGCGAGCGATCCAGTCATCCTCTCGATGGGAATCCCGGAACAGCGGGCGCTTGTCACAGGTTGACGCGGTGCATACGAATGTTCGCTAGACGCCCCGTCTTTGCGCTATAAAGCGGGCGCGATTGTTGGAGACGTAGATGAGCGAGCATAGTTCCACGCTGTTGCTGTTCGGTGCAACGGGCGACCTGTCGCGGCGGATGCTGCTGCCTTCGCTCTATGCGCTGCACTCTGACAATCTTATCGCCAGCGACTTGCGCATTTTCGGCACCGCACGCAGCGCGCTCAGCGACGATGAATTCCGCGAGTTCGCACGCAAGGCGCTATGCGAATTCCTGCCCGATGACCGCAAGGAAGAAGGCCTAATCGATTCCTTTCTGCAAAGACTATATTATCAGGCGCTCGATGCCTCAAAGCCCGAAGGATTCGGCGACCTGGCCGCCAAGATCGGCGATATTTCTGGCGGCCTCGCCATCTTCCTCTCGACCGCGCCCTCGCTGTTCGAGCCGACAATCAAGGGTTTGCACGGGGCCGGCCTAGCGGGCGAAAATGTCCGCATCGGCCTCGAAAAGCCGCTGGGCAGCGATTTGGCCTCCTCGGCGCACATCAACGATGCGGTGAACGCGGTTTTCCCCGAATCCCGCACCTTCCGTATCGACCATTATCTCGGCAAGGAAACCGTCCAGAACCTGATGGCGTTGCGCTTCGGCAACATGCTCTTCGAGCCATTATGGAACGCCAACGCCATCGAGCATGTGCAGATCACGATTAGCGAGACCGTGGGTCTGGAGGGCCGAGCGGGCTTTTACGACGATACCGGCGCGCTGCGTGACATGGTGCAGAACCATATGCTGCAGCTTTTGGCCCTAACAGCGATGGAGCCGCCCGCCAATCTCGACGCGACCGCCATTCGTGACGAGAAGGTAAAGGTCCTGCGCGCGTTACGGCCTGTATCGCCAACAGACGTTGTCACCGGCCAATATGGCGACGGCGCGGTCAAGGGAGAGGCCGTCAAGGGCTATGACGCAGACCTCGGCAAGCCTTCCGAAACCGAGACTTTCGTCGCCATCAAGGCTTTTGTCGATAACTGGCGCTGGCAGGGCGTGCCCTTTTACCTGCGTACCGGCAAGCGGCTCGCCGAACGCCGCAGCGAGATTGTTATCCAGTTCAAGCCGGTGCCGCACAATGTCTTTCGCGACCGCGGCGGGGCATTGCAATCGAATACGCTGATAATCCGCCTGCAGCCCGAGGAATATGTGCGCCTGTTGGTGATGGCCAAGGAGCCGGGCCTTGACCGTGGCGGGGTCACTTTGCGTGAAGTGCCGCTCGACCTGTCGCTGACCACGGCATTTGCCGGAACGCGGCGGCGGATTGCCTATGAACGCTTGCTGCTCGACCTGATCGAAGGCGACCAGACTTTGTTCGTTCGCCGCGACGAGGTGGAGGCGCAGTGGAAATGGATCGATGAGATCCGGGAGATTTGGACGCAGCACGGGCTGAAGCCCAAAAATTACGGATCGGGTAGCTGGGGGCCGAACGCCGCGATTGCGCTTGCCGAACGCGACGGGGTGAGCTGGCATGAGTGAGCTTCACGCCACCATCGCCGCTGTCACCGCGCGCATAATCGAGCGCTCGAAGCCGGGTCGCCAAGCCTATCTCGACTTGATAGCGCAGCAACGCGAAGCAGGCCTGAACCGGACGGCTTTGAGCTGCGGCAATCTCGCGCACGGCTTTGCCGCGAGCGGCGAGGACAAGGCGGCGATTCGCGATGGCAAGGCCATGAACATCGGCATCGTCAGCGCCTATAACGACATGCTTTCGGCGCATCAGCCTTATGGCCGCTATCCTGAACAGATGAAACTGTTTGCGCGCGAGGTCGGCGCGACTGCGCAGGTTGCGGGCGCAACTCCCGCAATGTGCGACGGGGTGACACAGGGGCAAGACTCCATGGAACTCTCGCTGTTCAGCCGCGATGTTATCGCGATGGCGACGGCGGTGGGGCTGAGCCACGGAATGTTCGAGAGCGTCGCGATGCTTGGCATTTGCGACAAGATCGTGCCCGGCCTCCTGATTGGCGCATTGCGTTTCGGGCATCTGCCGACGATCCTGATTCCAGCGGGTCCGATGCCATCGGGTCTCGCCAACAAGGAAAAGCAGCGCGTGCGGCAGTTGTTCGCGGAGGGCAAGGTGGGCCGCGCCGAACTTCTGGAGGCCGAGGCGGCGTCCTATCACGGCGCTGGCACCTGCACCTTTTACGGAACCGCCAATTCGAACCAGATGATGATGGAGGTAATGGGCCTGCACATGCCCGGCGCGGCCTTCGTCAATCCGGGTACGAAATTGCGGACCGAACTGACCCGCGCGGCGGTGCATCGGCTCGCTGCGATCGGTTGGGAGGGCGACGATTACCGGCCCCTAGGCCTGTGCGTCGATGAAAAGGCCGTCGTAAACGCCTGCGTCGGCCTGATGGCGACGGGCGGATCGACCAACCATGCGCTGCATATTCCCGCAATTGCACGCGCGGCGGGTATTATCATCGACTGGGAGGATATGGACCGGCTTTCGTCCGCGGTGCCGCTGATAGCGCGGGTCTATCCGAACGGTTCCGGCGATGTGAACCACTTCCATGCAGCGGGCGGCATGGGTTATGTTATCCGAGAGCTGCTGGATGCAGGGCTGCTGCATCGGGATATCATGACCGTCGCTGCCGACGATCTAGCCGCCTATGCGCAGGAACCGGTGCTCGACGAAGAAAAACTGATCTGGCGCGACGCGCCGGCGGAAACCGGCGACGATACGATGTTACGGCCGCCATCCAATCCTTTCCTCGCCGATGGCGGGATGCGGCTTGTGCAGGGCAATCTCGGGCGCGCGACGTTCAAAACGAGCGCGGTCGATCCGGTGCGCTGGACCATCGAAGCGCCTGTGCGTGTTTTTTCTGACCAGAATGACGCTTTGCGTGCGTTCAAGGCGGGCGAACTCGAACGCGATGTCATCATCGTTGTGCGCTTCCAGGGGCCTGCTGCTAACGGCATGCCCGAACTGCACAAGCTGACCCCGGCAATGGGCGTATTGCAGGACAAGGGTTTCCAAGTTGCCCTGCTAACCGATGGCCGCATGTCGGGTGCATCGGGCAAGGTGCCCGCCGCTATTCACCTCACTCCCGAAGCCGCAAAGGGCGGGCCGATTGCCAAATTGCAGGACGGCGATATCGTCCGGTTGTGCGCAACGCTCGGCAGCATCGAAGTGTTGGTTGACGAAGACGAGTTGGCTGCGCGCGAGCCAGCTCCTGTGCCGCACACGCAACTTGGGACGGGCCGCGAGCTGTTCGCACTGATGCGCGTCCATGCCGATGAAGCGGAAAAAGGCGGCTCGGCCATGCTCGCGATGGCGGGGCTTTGATGCAGATTGTTTCGGTCGATATCGGTGGCACCCACGCGCGCTTTGCCTTGGCTAGGGTCGAAGGTGGACGCGTACTCGAATTAGGCGAGGCGGTAACGCTCAAAACCGCCGAGCATGCCAGTTTCCAGACGGCGTGGGAGGATTTCGGACGGACCATCGGGCAGGTGCTACCCAAGGCCGCCGCCATCGCCATTGCGGGTCCGGTCGATGCCGATGTCATCAAGCTCACCAATAATCCCTGGATTATCCGCCGCTCTTTGGTGTGCGAGAAACTGGGCGTCGACAGCTTCGTAATCGTCAACGATTTCGGCGCGGTCGGCCATGCGGTCGCGCAAGCCGGTCAGGAGCATTTCCTCCCTCTTACCGGTCCTGAGCAGCCGCTGGCGGAAACCGGGACCCTCAGTGTTATTGGACCTGGGACCGGCCTTGGTGTTGCGCATGTCTGGCGCAGTGACGCTACCTACCACGTGCAGGCGACCGAAGGCGGGCATATCGACTTCGCACCGCTCGATTCTATCGAGGACGCGGTGCTTGCGCGCTTGCGCAAGCGCTACCGCCGCGTCTCTGTAGAGCGCGTTGTGTCGGGGCCGGGCCTGATCGAGATTTACGAAGCATTGGCCTCAATCGAGGGTCGCGCGGTGCAGCAACTCGACGACAAGATGCTCTGGCAGCTCGGCATGTCGGGCGAGGACAGCCTCGCCGCCGCTGCGGTGGACCGCTTTTGCCTGTCGCTTGGTAGCGTCGCGGGCGACATTACGCTGGCACAAGGCGGTTTTGGGGGCGTGGTCATCGCGGGTGGGCTGGGGCTTCGCATCAAGGACATATTGGTCCGCTCGGGCTTCGCCGAACGCTTCCGTGCCAAGGGGCGTTTCGAAGGCCTGATGGCGTCAATTCCCGTCAAGCTCATCACCCATCCGCAGCCCGGCCTTTTCGGTGCCGCTGCTGCCTATGCCCAGGAGCACGCGCAATGAAGCCTGTTGAAACCGTCATGCGCACCGCGCCCGTCATTCCCGTACTGGTCATTGAGGACGTGGCGCATGCGCGACCTGTTGCGGAAGCGCTGGTCGCGGGCGGACTGCCGGTGCTGGAAGTCACCTTGCGCACCGCTGCAGCGCTCGACGTCATCGCCGAGATGAAGAAGGTGCCCGGTGCAATTGTCGGGGCAGGGACCGTGGTCGATATTCCAGGCCTGGAAAGCGCAATAGCGGCCGGGTCGGAGTTTATCGTATCGCCCGGCCTGACCGACAATCTGGGCAGGGCGGCGGTCGACAGGGGTATTCCGTTCCTGCCGGGAATTGCCAATGCGGGCGACATCATGCGCGGCCTTGATCTAGGCCTGTCGCACTTCAAATTCTTCCCGGCCGAATCCAATGGCGGGCTTTCGGCGCTCAAATCGCTCATCGGCCCATTCGGTCAGTGCAAATTCTGCCCTACCGGCGGCATCAAACAGGAGACCGCTGCGGACTGGCTGGCGGTGCCTGAAATTTTATGTGTTGGCGGAAGCTGGCTAGTTGGTAAAGGAACCCCCGACGTCGCGGCGATTGAGTCTGCGGCCCGCGCCGCCGCCGCGCTGCGCTAGGTAAGGAGTTCCGGCATGGCCGAAGAAATCGAGTATTGGGAATTCGATTCCGCTGAGGAAATGGTGGACCAAGTCGTTGGCGACATAACATTTATCATTGAAAGCGCGCTCGATTCGCGCGGGCAGGCGCTGGTGGCTTTCCCCGGCGGCTCGACACCCAAACCGATCCTCGAAAAGCTCGCGCAGGCCAATCTCCGGTGGAAGAATGTGACGATCATTCCGACCGACGACCGACTGGTACCCGTGGACAACCCGTTGTCCAATGTCGCGATGATCGCAAAAATATTCATTCCAAAAGGCGCGCGCGTGCTGCCGATTACCAGCGATGCCGCCGATCACAAGCTGGCAGGCAATGCCGCCAACGCTCGGCTTGCCGACCTGCACTGGCCGCCCGATCTGGTCTGGTTGGGTATGGGGGCAGACGGTCACACGGCGTCGATTTTCCCCGGCCCCGATCTTGAAGATGCGCTGAACGCGAAAGATGCGCGCGCCGTCGGTGTCGCACCCGATCCGCTGCCGCCCGAAGCGCCCGTCAATCGCGTCACATTAACCGCGTCTGCCATTGCATCGGCACGGACGACCATGCTCGTTATGTCAGGTGCAAAGAAGCGCGCAGTGCTTGACGCAGCGATAGAGGAAGGCGCTAAATCGGCCTATCCGGTCGGCCGCGTGCTCGACAAGGTTACTGTCCCTGTCGATATCTATTATCTGGAAGATTAAAGCCTGCGAAGCTTGTTCGGCGTCGCCGGGCTGTTGAGCTTTTTGAGATAAGGCGGCAGCTCCAGCTCTGCGGTGCCGACGGGCTTGCGCGCGTCCTTGGGTTCGATCGGATGGTCGAAGGCAATGCCAAGGCGGCCTTCGGTAATCCAGGCGACATGACCGCTGATCCAGCCGATGTTCTTAAGGTGGATTTCGACCGGCTCTCCGCGTGCAACACGCACGGGAACCTCGGCCATTAAGCCGCCTGCCGAAAGATTGCGGATGCGGACTTCGCGCTCGTCTTTCGAGCGCGGGAAGCGCAAGGTCGCGCTCAGCAACAGGCTGTCGCGATTGTTTCCACGCTTCGCCGCTTTCGCGCTGTCGCTCTTTACAGGATCATTCATATCGCTACCGACCGGCTTATATTCTGTTCAGCACATTATTGGCAGCAATTTGTGGCCAAAAGGTTAACGCAGACCTCGTCAAACGCGCCATTCAGCGCCGCCTGTTAACCACATTTGAAAATTATCGGCGACCTCAATCGTCGCGCGAAACGCGCTCCTGACGTTCGTGCCGCTCCTGTGCTTCCAGCGTCATGGTCGCAATCGGGCGGGCACGCAGGCGCGCGAGCGAGATCGGTTCGCCGGTGACCTGGCAATAACCATATTCACCCTCTTTGATGCGGCGCAGCGCAGCCTCGATTTTCGCGATCAGCTTGCGCTGCCGGTCGCGGGTGCGAAGCTCGATGCCCCAGTCTGTTTCGCTCGACGCGCGGTCGTTCAGGTCGGGCTCGCGGATTGGGCCGTCCTGCAGCTGGTTCAGCGTTCCTTGTGCTTCGGCAAGGATGCTGTGCTTCCAGTCGATCAACTGTTTTTCGAAGAATTTCAGCTGCCGCTCGTTCATGAACGGCTCGGCATCGGTTGGAACGTAAGACGGGTCCAAATCAAAATCTATATCACTGATTTCACTGGAATTATCTTGAGGCTTGGCGCTGGCGCCCATAAATTATGCTCCACCTCTTGCGGTGCCCGTAAGTGTCGGGAATCCGCGTAAACTCTGCTCTCGCGCGGCCTATAGACTCGGGCCAATAACCGCACAAGCGACAAATGGCGCGAACGATATTTTGCGACATCAAAAGCTGTGGAAATGACAAAGAGGGTTAAAGGGTCGCTTATCAAACAGTTCCAGTTCGGGACGCTTTGCCTGTCGGTCGCTGAATATCCTCAACTTTTTACGATTGAAGCGCGCAAACAGGGTTAATCTGTTTGAGCTTCATCATGGCTTCTGCGTTTCTTGGGGCATCAGGAAACAGGGAAGCGGACCAGCTTTCCGTTCCAGGGCTGAAGAAGGTCGGGATTATGTCAGTACGCATGGCTTTAGCGAAATTATGTGCCTGCACCTGCGGCGGCGCGCTCATTGGTGGCGGCGCGATGCAGGTTGCGGATGCACCGCCCGCGCATGTCTACAAGGTAGCGAAGAAAAAGGTGAAGGCGCGCAAGATTGCCCGCAAGGCACCTGTTCGCAAGGTAAAGCGCGTGCGCAAAGTCGTGCGGACGGTTACGACCTCGACCTGCACGCCCAGCGTGGTGACCGTGGCCGGCGCCCCGCTGCCACCCATTCCGTTGCCCGCACCCGTTCCCTATGAAGGCGGCGGTGGCGGCGTTCCGGTCGTGATCGGCGGTTCGGGCGGTTTCGGCGGTGGCTTTGGCGGCGGCTTCTTTGGCGGCTTCTCGGGAAGCAGCGGCGGGGGCAGCAGCGGCACCGTGGTGATTTCATCGACATCGACCGGTTCGACCAGCACGTCATCGGGTGGTTCGGGTGGATCGAGCACATCGACCGGCGGCTCCAGCACATCGACCGGCGGTTCGAGCACATCGAGCACCTCGGGCGGCGTTTCGACCTCGACCGGCGGTGTCAGCACCTCGACTTCTACGGGTGGTGTATCGACCTCCACAGGTGGCGTCAGCACTTCGACGGGCGGCGTTTCGACTTCCACGGGCGGTGTCAGCACCTCGACCGGTGGTGTTTCCACTTCGTCGGGCAATGTCAGCACTTCGACCGGTGGCGTGACCAGTTCGTCCTCTTCCTCGTCGTCCAGCTCGTCGTCATCGTCGAGTTCGTCGTCGAGCAGTTCTTCGTCTTCGGGTGGCGGCAGCTCAGGCAAGCCGGGTCATGGCTCGTCCAGCTACGGCGGTTCGGGTGGCAGCAACGGTTCGTCTGGATCGAGCGGCTCTTCGGGGTCCTCAGGTTCGAGCGGATCGTCCGGTAGCTCGGGTTCTAGCGGTTCGTCTTCGTCGTCCAGCTCGTCCTCGTCGAGTTCTTCGTCTTCGGGTTCCTCGTCCAGCTTTGGCGGCAGCGGCGGCAGCACCTCGACCAGCTCCAGCTTCGGCGGCACCTCGTCGGGTTCGAGCAGTTCATCCTCTTCGTCGAGCAGCAGCTCCTCTTCGTCCTCGTCCAGCTCATCTTCGAGCGGTGGATCGGGCGGATCGAGCGGCGGCCATGATGTTCCGGCCCCGCCGATGGTATTGCTCTTCGGCGCAGCAGCAGCAGGCCTCTTCGCCCGCCGCCGCGTCGCCAAAAAGTCAAAGGACAAGATTGCAGCATAAGGGGGCAGCATCTTGTTCACGTAAAGGGCGGTTCGGGGGAGCCGCCCTTTTTCATTGCGCGAGGCAGGCAGCCTCGGCATAGGCAGCGGCCATGCACGACCTCAAATATATCCGCGAAAATCCCGAAGCATTCGACGCTGCGCTGAAGAGGCGCGGGGCGGATGCGGTGTCGGCTTCGATACTGGCGCTCGATGAAAAACGGCGCGCGATGATGACGGAAATCCAGAACGCGCAAGCGCGACGAAACGATGCTTCAAAGGCTATCGGCGCGGCGATGGGCAAGGGCGATGCCGCGACTGCCGAGGCGCTCAAGGCCGAAGTCGCAGCGCTCAAGGAAACGATGCCGCAGATGGAGGAGCAGGAGCGGGCCACTGGCGCAGAACTCGACGCTTTGCTTGCGGGATTGCCCAATCTGCCCGCCGAAGACGCGCCTGTAGGTGCTGACGAAGATGATAATGTCGAAGTGGCGCGCTGGGGTGACCAGCGCAATTTCGATTTCGATCCAAAAGACCATGCCGATCTCGGCCCGCCGCTTGGGCTCGATTTCGAAACCGGTGTCGTGATTTCGGGCGCGCGCTTTACCTTCATGCGCGGGCAAATGGCGCGGCTCAACCGGGCGCTGGGGCAATTCATGCTCGACTACCAGACGGTGCAGCGCGGTTATGCGGAATGCGCGACGCCCTATCTGGTGAAGCAGGAATCGCTGTTCGGTACCGGGCAATTGCCCAAATTTGCCGAGGATAACTTCCAGACGACCGATGGCCGCTGGTTGATCCCGACTGCTGAAGTGTCGCTGACCAACAGCGTGCGCGAGCTGATACTGGACGAAGCCGCGCTGCCCATCCGCATGACCGCGCTGACTCCGTGTTTCCGATCCGAAGCGGGCGCGGCTGGGCGGGACACCAAAGGCCTTATCCGCCAGCATCAGTTCGAGAAAGTCGAACTTGTTTCCATCGTCCGCCCTGAAGACAGCACCGCCGAACATGAGCGTATGGTCGAAAGCGCCGAGGGGATATTGCAGGCGCTTGGGCTGCCCTATCGCAAGATGCTGCTCTGCACCGGCGACATGGGCGCGTCGGCGCGCAAGACCTACGATCTCGAAGTCTGGCTGCCGGGGCAGGGCCTCTATCGCGAGATTTCGAGCTGCTCGAACTGCGGCGACTGGCAGGCGCGGCGGATGAACGCGCGCTACAGGCCCGCCGAGGGCAAGGGGACGGTGTTTGTGCATACGCTCAACGGTTCGGGCCTTGCCGTGGGAAGGACGCTAGTGGCGGTGCTGGAAAATTACCAGCAGGCAGACGGCTGCGTGACCGTGCCCGACGCGTTGCTGCCTTATATGGGCGGCATTACGAAGCTGGAGCCTGCGGCCTGATGCGCATCCTTCTCACCAACGACGATGGCGTTCATGCTCCTGGCCTCAAGGTGCTCGAAACCATTGCGCGGACCATCAGCGACGATATCTGGATCGTCGCACCGGCCGAGGAAAATTCGGGCGCGGGCCATTCGCTGACGCTGACCCGCCCGGTGCGCATCCGCCAGCATGGAGAGAAGCATTATTCGATTGCCGGAACGCCGACCGACTCGGTGATGATGGCGCTGGGCGTCATTATGAAGGATGCCAAGCCCGACCTCATCCTCTCCGGCGTCAATCGCGGCGCGAACCTTGGCGACGACATAACCTATTCAGGCACCGTCTCCGCCGCAATGGAGGGCGCGCTCGCGGGCGTGCGCTCGATTGCGCTGAGTCAGGTTTACAGCAAGGAAGGCATGGCCGACGCGGTGCCCTTCTCCGCCGCCGAAGCATGGGGCGAGCGCGTGCTTCGCCCGTTGCTTGATATGCCGTTTACCCCGCGCACTTTGATCAACATCAACTTCCCGGCGATGCTGCCGCAGGACGTCAGGGGCATCAAGGTCGCGCGGCAGGGCTTTCACGATTACAGCCGCGGCTCGATCGTAAAGGGCACCGACCCGCGCGGCTACGATTATTACTGGTTCGGGCTGCACGGCATGGTCCACACCTCGGGGCACGACACTGACCTCGAAATCATCGACGACGGCTATATCGCGGTGACGCCGCTGCAGCTCGACCTGACCCACAGCGAATCGCTGGCGGCATTGCATCAGGCTTATGGCGGATAAGAAAGAACCCCTGCGTTTCAAGGCGGCACTCCGCCGCGCAAGCAAACTGCCGGTGTGGGCGGATGTGGGGCTCAGGCTATCGCTTGCGTTCTTTCTGATCTTCATTGTCATCATCATCCACTGGATCGACCGCGAAGGCCTCAAGGACAATCACGACGGCGTCATCAGCTTCCTCGATGTCGTCTATTTCACGATGATATCGGTCACTACTACAGGCTTCGGCGATATCGCGCCGATTTCGGACCGCTCTCGTTTCATCGAGGCGGTGATCGTCACCCCGGTGCGCATCCTGGTCCTCTTCATTTTCGTAGGCACGGCCTATAATTTCCTCCTAAAACGCAGCTGGGAAAAATGGCGCATGAAAAAGATCCAGGAAAAACTGACCGGGCATATCGTCGCGCTGGGTTTCGGCACCAGCGGAAGCCAGGCGGTTCATGAACTAATCGAGCGCGGTACGGACCCCGAGAATATCGTCGTCGTCGACCAGAACGCGCAGCGGCTGACGCTTGCCGAGGAGCTTGGCTGCAATGTCCTGCCCGGTGACGCGACCAACGACGACACGCTGGTCGCGGTGCGGATCGAACGAGCATCGTCGGTAATTATTTCGGCCGGTCGCGACGATGCTTCGATCCTGATGGTGCTGACTGTCCGGCATTTGTCGCCCCATGTACCGATCAGCGTCGTCATTCGGGCCGAGGATAACGAATTGCTGGCGCGGCAGGCGGGGGCGACCACGGTTATCAACCCGGTGAGTTTCACCGGGCTGCTATTGGCAAGCTCGTGCCATGGCGAACATATTTCGGAATATCTGTCCGATCTCGCCTCGGTTGGCGGGCAGGTGATTATCAAGGAACGCTCGGTCGCGCCGGATGAAATCGGCACAAGGCTACGCGACCTTCCCGACGGTGTAGGGGTGCGCCTGTATCGCGACGGCAAGAATTATGGCTTCTGGGAGGCCGAGGCGCAGAAGCTTATGGCGGGCGACCTGATCGTGCAGATCATGCCGACGAAAAAAGCCTAGCTTCCGAGCAGCACGAACACCGCGCCCATTGCCGCATAGAATAACAGCCAATAGCCCGCATCGATGGCGAACAGCTTGCCCGATTTGCGTGAGAACAGATAGTTGGTGCCAATGGCGGGGACGATAAACCCGAGCGCCACGCCGACCGATATCATCATCGTCGAGCGCGCGCTCATTGTCCCGAAATGCGCGAGCAAATGGCCGAGGAAAACCGCAGACAGCACCGAAAAGGCGAATGTCAGCCCGTAGATTTTGAGCATATTGGCGTTTTTCAGTTCTTCTTCCGTCATTCCATGTTCGGTCATCCATGCCTTGCCGAAAAGCGGCCCGTACCATATGCCGCCGACCAGAAAGCCAGCCGCTGCGGCCACCAGAATCGCCAGTAAATTCGCGTTTGCCATTGAAATCCTCCCCCAAAATCAGTGGGCCTATCATGCGCTGCATCGCTAACCGTGACAAGTGCGCACAAAGTCGCTATGCGCGCGCCAATCATGGCAACTCAAATTAAAGCAGCGCCCCGCGTGGGCATGGTGTCGCTTGGCTGTCCCAAGGCGCTGGTCGATAGCGAACGCATCCTGACCAAGCTGCGCGCCGACGGCTATGGCCTGTCGCCCGATTATGCCGGCGCGGACGTAGTGCTGGTCAACACTTGCGGCTTTCTCGATTCGGCCAAGGAAGAAAGCCTCGAAGCTATCGGCGAGGCGATTGCCGAAAACGGGCGAGTCATTGTGACCGGTTGCATGGGTAACGAGGCCGAAGTGATCCGTGCGCGCTTCCCGTCGGTGCTGGCGATCACCGGCGCGCACCAATATGAGGATGTGGTCTCGGCCGTCCACGAAGCCGCGCCGCCCGCGCGGGGAGCATTTGTCGATCTGGTGCCTGAAGGCGGTCTCAAACTCACCCCGCGCCATTACAGCTACCTCAAGATTTCGGAAGGCTGCAACCACTCATGCGCTTTCTGCATCATCCCCAGCTTGCGCGGCAAACTCGCCAGCCGCCGCATCGACGCGGTGCTGCGCGAGGCCGAAAAGCTGGTGTCGGCAGGGACGAAGGAACTGCTTGTCATTTCACAGGATACTTCGGCCTATGGCGTCGATATCCGCCACCAGACGCAGAACTGGAAAGGCCGCGAGGTCCGCGCGCACATGACCGACCTTGCCCGCGAACTGAGCGGCCTGCGCACCGCTGAGGGCCACGCTCCGTGGGTGCGCCTGCATTATGTCTACCCCTATCCGCATGTCGATGCGATCATCCCGCTAATGGCCGAAGGGCTGCTCACGTCCTATCTCGACATTCCCTTCCAGCACGCTGCGCCGAATGTGCTCAAGGCCATGAAGCGCCCCGCCAACGAGGCCAAGGTGCTCGAGCGCGTCAAAAGCTGGCGCGCGATTGCGCCCGACATCGCGATCCGCTCTAGCTTCGTCGTCGGTTTCCCCGGCGAGACCGAAGCGGACTTCGAATATCTGCTGGATTGGCTCGAAGAAGCCCAACTCGATCGCGTTGGCGCCTTCCGCTTCGAACCCGTCGAAGGCGCACAGGCCAATGCGCTGCCCAACCCGGTGCCTGAAGAGGTCAAGGAAGAGCGCTACCAGCGTATCATGCAAAAAACCGCCGAGATTAGCGCCGCCAAACTCGCCGCGAAGGTCGGGCGCACGCTGCCCGTCATTATCGATGAAATCGGCGAGGCGGACGAGGATGGCAGTATCGGCGCGACCGGTCGTTCGCAGGCCGATGCACCGGAGATCGACGGCCATGTCTATCTGCGCGATGTCGCCGCGACATTGAAGTCGGGTGATATTGTCGATGTAACCATCGAAGATGCCGACGAGCATGACTTGTTCGGAGTGATTGCGGCTTAAGCCGTTGCCGACAATAATATATTGCGATAGTCCGGGCGAAATCAACCGACCGGAAAGCTCCCAATGTCCGAAGAAAAGCCGCCTCTACCAACCGGTTACCAGCTTTCGGCCTTGGACCCGACCTATCGTGAAACGCCTTGGGTGCCGCTCGACCGGCTGCGTGCCGATGACCCGGTGCATCACGACCAGCAACTGAACCGCTATTTCTTTACGCGCGGGCAGGAGGTCGAGGCGCTCGTCAAGAACCGCGCGCTAGTGGTCGATCCTGCAAAGGCCAATGACGGCACCTTTACCAAGACGCTCTATGGGCAGAACAGCAAGGAGCTGTCGCTGCTGATGCTCGACGATCCAGACCATGCGCGGCAGCGCAATTTGGTGCTGAAGGCGTTCAACAAGCGCAGCGTCGATGCGCTGACGCCGCGCATCGAGCAAATCGCAAAAGAACTGGCTGACGACATCGACGCGCAGACCGGCGAGTTCGATTTCGTGCAGGTGTTCGGTTCACCCTTGCCAACCACGGTGATGGCCGAATTGCTCGGCATTAACGCCGCAGACCGCAAGGATTTCCGCCGCTGGTCGCTGGGCTGCATGCAGGCGCTGAACCCGTTCCGCACACCTGAACAGACCGCGCTCTATGAGGAATCGACCACGACGCTGGCAGACTATCTCGCCGCCGAAGTCGAAAAACGGCGCGGCGGCGATGGCGATGATCTCATCAGCGGCATGGCGCGCGCGGAGGAGGCGGGCGATACGCTTACCACCAAAGACATTGTGCTGCTCATTCGCCTGCTGCTGATCGCGGGCAACAGCACCACGACCGACATGATCGGCAGCGGTGTTGTGCAGCTCCTCAAAAATCCCGATCAATTGGCGAAGTTGAAGGCCGACCCGTCGCTGATCGACAATGCGCTCGACGAAATCCTGCGCGTCGAGCCGCCGGTCGCGCAAGCCTTGCGCACGGCGCCCGAAGATATGCAACTTGCCGACAAGCAGGTGAAGAAGGGCGAGACGATCCATTTGTCGTTGTTCGGCGCGCATTACGACCCGGCGCTCAACCCCGATCCGCGCAAGTTCGATATCGAGCGCAAGGATATCAAGCATTTCGCCTTCGGCGGCGGCGCGCATTTTTGCCTCGGCGCGCAACTGGGCAAGGTGCAGGGGCGGATTGCCTTGCCGATGCTGTTCGGGCGGTTCCCCAACCTAGCCTTCGCGCCCGACCGCGAAGTCAAACACAAGATCGCGCCCGCGTTCAACGGCTACGGCGAGATCTGGTTGGTGAAGTGATCAGGTTTTAGGCGGCAACGGAAAAAAGCCTGACGTCCGACGCACATATTCCGAATATTCGGGCCGCGTTTTCTTCATGCCACGTTCCAACAACGGCTTGCCCGACCAGCGGGTCAGCGTGAAGGTCAGGAAAATCGGTCCGATTACGCTGATCCATCCGGGCAGGCCAGTCTCTGCCGCGATCAGCCAGATGCCCCACCAGGTGCAGGCATCGCCGAAATAATTGGGGTGGCGGGTGTAGCGCCACAGGCCGGTGTCGAGCACCTTGCCCTTGTTGGCCGGATTGGCGCGGAAGGCGTTTAACTGAGCATCGCCGATGGTTTCGAACGCAATGCCGATGAGGGCGATCACCGCGCCAACCGCCGCCAGTGGCCCGAGCACTGTCCGCCCGCCATCGCTCGCCCAGATGCCCAGTTGCGCGGGCAGGCAAGTGATGAACAGCAAGGGCGCCTGCGTCAGAAACACCGACAGCAACGAGGTTTTGGCCCAGCTCCAGCCCTTTTTCTCTATGGTTGCGCCCATGATTTTGGCATACCTCGGGTCTTCGCCATGCGCGCGCCAGCGGCTCCACAAATGCCATGCCAGCCGCAGTCCCCACATTGTCGTTAGTCCGAGTAGCAGATGCGATCGCGCACCCGGCGCGCCCGATTGCGCCCAGCTCGCCCAAGCAAGCAACACCATGCCGAATGCCCAGAAGGCGTCGATGAACGACACGTCCCTGATCCGCACCGAATAGGCCCAGAGCGCTAATATCGCCACCAGTAAGGCGGCGGCGTTCACCATCAGCAGCGTCGTCAATGGTGTCATGTATCTTCCTTTGAAAAAACCGCGGTCATCCCCTTTGCCGGATGCCGTGGCGTTACAGTTGCATATATCTCCGCCACCTTTGCCATGTCGGCCTTGTAGTCTCCGGTCGGCCAGATTGCGGGGCCCAACCCGCCGGTCTTTGTGCTATAATCCATCATGCCTACAACCAGCGGGACGCCAGCCCCCATTGCGATATGGTAGAAACCAGTCTTCCACGCTTTCACCGAACCGCGCGTGCCTTCGGGCGCAATCGTCAGCATGAATTCGGTGCGCCGCTTGAATTCGTCGATCATCTGCTGGACATAATTTTTGTTCGACGACCGGTCCACAGGCACGCCGCCCATATCGAGCATGAAATTGGTGAAGGGCCAGCGAAACAGGGACGTTTTTGCCATGAAATGTGGCTTGATGCCAAGCTCATCGGTCAGGCCAAGGAAATAGACGAAATCCCAGTTGCTGGTATGCGGTGCGGCGATCAGCACGAATTTGCGAGGGGTCGGAACCACGCCATGCGCGCGCCATCCATGACGTTTGTAGATACCCACCAACACGCGCCTGAATAACCCGGAAAGCCAGCTTGGCTGGCGCTCCTCCATCGACATACTGCTCTCCTCCCCTTCGGACCTTAGCCGCCTTGTCTGGCACTGCAAACGCTTGTTTCACAGATACGCAGGCGCTAGGCATCCGGACGCAATCGATAATCACAAACGGGAATAATCATGTCGCAAAGCGGCCAGACTGCAATACCGGTCATATCCTCAACCGGGCTGTTCACTCCTAAGGATAGCATTAGCAACGAGGAACTGGTCGCGAGCTTCAACGCTTATGCCGACCGCTATAATGCAGCGAACCCCGATGCCGAGCCGCTGACGCATAGCTCGGTCGAATTTGTCGAGAAAGCGAGCGGGATCAAGTCGCGTTACGTCATGGACAAGAGAGCGATCCTTGATCCCGAGATTATGGAGCCGCGTTATCCCGAACGGCCCAATGAGCAAATTTCACTGATGGCCGAAATCGGAGTCGCCGCTTGCCGTGATGCGCTTGCGAGAGCTGGACGCGACATCGTCGATGTCGACGCGGTGCTGTGCGCGGCATCGAACATGCAGCGCGGCTATCCTGCGATGGCGGTGGAAATCCAGCACGAACTGGGCATGGAGCGCGGTTTCGGTTTCGACATGAACGTCGCCTGCTCTTCGGCGACTTTCGGTATCCAAACTGCGGCCGATTATATCCGAGCGGGTAACGCTAAATCGGTGCTGGTGGTGAATCCGGAGATAACCTCGGGCCATTTGAACTGGCGCGACCGTGACAGTCATTTCATCTTCGGCGATGTTGCAACGGCGATCCTCGTCGAAGCGAAAGACATGGCACCCGCGCAGCATTGGGAGATATTGGGCACGCGGCTCAAGACCCAGTTTTCCAACAACATCCGCAACAATTTCGGTTTCCTCAACCGCGCGCATGGCGACGGCCCGGTCGACCAGAGCGGGCCACGCACCGACAAATTGTTCGTGCAGGAAGGCCGCAAAGTGTTCAAGGAAGTGGTGCCGATGGTCGGGCAGATGATCCTCGACCATGCCGAAACGCTCGGCCTGTCAGGCAGCGATCTGCGTCGCATGTGGCTGCACCAGGCGAATACCGGCATGAACCGGCTGATCGCGCACCGGGTCTTGGGGCATGAAGCGAGCGAGGACGAAAGCCCGACAGTGCTCGACACTTACGCCAACACATCAAGCGCCGGATCGATCATCGCCTTCCACAAGCACAACGATGATCTGGCGCCGGGCGATATTGGGCTTATCTGCTCCTTTGGCGCGGGTTATTCGGCCGGCACCGTGTTTGTCCGCAAAATAGACTGAGCCGCCCGCCATTCCGACGGTCGGACAAAAGTGCCGGCCCAAATACCGCGTTTGGCTTCGCGCGCCGCATCTTCCTCGTCGCCATAATCGCGAATTTCGTAATGCTCGTTGCTGACCGCCATGCCCTTTGCGACCTGCGCGGCGCCCAAGTCCTTTATACCTGCGCTTGAGCAGGTGACGATCGACCGTCCGTACCGGTCCGATGCTTCCGCGATGCAGGAGACATTCGGCTCACGCAACAACTGTTCGAGCGCAGCACGTGCCGCCTTGCCGCATTCCCAATCCCCGCCCTTGGCGTCCTTGCACGTCTGCCGATATTCCGGGGCATCGATCCCATCGAGCCGAAACTTTTCGGACCCGATGGCAAAGCTGTCGCCATCGGCTACGGTCAGCTTTTGCCCTTTGATCGCAAATGGTTCGAGCGTGTCGGTCAGCTCGAAATAGATCCATAACCCCATTATCGCCAACGCCAGCAGTATCGAAATGATCTTGCGCATCGCGTTATTCAGCAGGCTCGGTGCTTTTGCGCAAGGAGGCGCATTTTGGTCGCCCTGTCACTGAAACGGGGCGTTTGGCGGATCAGCGGTGATACCAATGCTATTTGAACAATTGCGGGAAGCGCCGTGCCAGGTGCGCATGAACCGACGCATGCAACGGTAGGCGGAACGCGCAACCATATGTTTCCCTGTCGTTCCAGGCGACCATGCCCTGCAACGTCTGGAAATCCGGTATTGTGAGGTAGATATGTTTGTCGGCAGGGATGTGGTTCGCCGTTTCGATTCTGAACCCGGTCGCCGACAGGTCGACAACGGTCACCTTGAAACGCGGGCCTTCGGATATTTTCAGTTCGGCGATCAGCTTGACCGGCTCGCGCCGCGCCTGCCGTTTGTTGGATTTTTGATGAACTTCCGCGTCTTCGTTATCCGAAGCCATAAACAACTCGCTGCGACCTTTTCGCTGCTTATGGCCGGTAACTGCGGGGCCGCTATAACCTATGTATAGTTTGCGCTTCTGAGGGGTCCGAAACCACGAGCACCGGATATTTTGCCGCTATATGGGCAAAAATGGAGTCGTGCAGCGGCCGGAGGAACTCGCATCCGTAAAGCTCGCCCGCATTCCAGGCTATTCGCGCCGCAAGCGATTCAAATCCCGGCAGTGTCAGGTATATCCGCTGATTAAGGCACATGTAATCGGCGGTCCTCATTTGGCAGCCCGACGCCGAAAGGTCCTGCAAAGCGACTTTGACGCGCAAATTGTCCGCTGTCTTCAATTCTACCATGACCGAGACGGCGCTTCGTTCCTTGCGCCGGTGGTCGACATACTCCGCCAGCAAGCGACGATTGGGAAAGGGCAACATGTTCATCTGGATACCGCTGGCATGCAGCATCAAACGACCGGCGGCGGGCAATGTTGACGCCAGGTTGCATCCGTTTCGGATTGTTCGGGCGGTTAAAGCTACCGGCCCAGATGCGGGTATTTTTTCACGATGTGATCGTAAATCGCTTCATGCAGGCTTTGTTCGAACTTGCAGCCGTAAACTTCCTGCCTGCGCCAGGCGATGCGGGCCTCTAGCGCTGCGTAGCCCGGCATCGTCAGGAATACGATCTGGTTTTCGGGGATATAAGCGGCGGTCCGCATACGGAAACCGGTGCGCGACAGGTCGACGACTTCGACCTGCTGTCGTCCGCCGCCATGTTCGCGAATCCACGCCGTAATCGACACTTCGTCGCGCTGATATGCGCGATGGTTGAGTGGCGGGCGGCCGAAGTTATTCGCGTCGTCGGTGGCCATGCGGGCCTCTCCTGCAGCTCTGCCGCAGGGCTAGCCCAAATGCATCAGTTAGTCGAGTATCATCGCCAGCAAGATATAGATGAGGATCGGCGAACCGAAGCCGACAAGCGTCGCCACCGCAAAGATCAGGCGGACGATCATCGGGTCCATTCCGGACCAGTTCGCAAGACCGGCGCAGACGCCGAGGATTTTCTTGTTGGCTTTGTCGAGTGCCAGACGTGTCATTTTACTATTCCCTGAATTGGTTGGATTTGGAGTGTCGTCCCGTCTCAAGCAACGAGGCCTGCGACGGGAGCAACGGCGGGGGCTACGCTCATGCCGATGGTGATGAAGGCGCATGCAATAGCGGCAAAGACCGATACGATCTGGTTGCGCGAGGAGAGGTTCATTGTCACTTCCTTGATGGATCGTCGGTCTTAAGCGACGAAGCTTGCAACGGGGGCAACGGCGGGGGCTACGCTCATGCCGACGGTGATGAAGGCGCAGATAACAGCCGCAAAAACCGAAGCGATTTGATTACGCGAAGAGAGGGTCATTTCTATTTCCTTTGTCATTCACCGGACCATTCCGGCTATGCCATAGTTATTGCACGGGGCGTGCCAGTTTTGATAAATACATTAAAAACAAATATTTAAGCTATATCTTGCCATTTCGACAATATTGTAACATTTCATATATTGGGAATTTATCCCAATGTTTGGGAGAGCGAGTTGGCGAAATATGCGATTGACCCAAACGGGCCATGATATAGCAGAAACGCCACATGGCTCTTTCCCGCCTTACCCTGACAGATTTCCGCAATCATGCGGCCTTGGGCTTGCAGCCGCAGGCGCAATTTATTGCGCTGCATGGGGCGAATGGTGCGGGCAAGACTAACATATTGGAAGCCGTCTCGCTGCTGGTGCCGGGACGTGGCCTGCGCCGCGCCGCGCTTTCAGAAATGGTCCGCAGCAATGGAACAGGCGGTTTTGCAGTTGCTGCAGAAATCGACGATGTACAGTTGGGCACGGGTGTCGATGCAGATGCCCCAGAGCGCCGCAAGGTGCGGGTCAATGGCGCCAATGCGACAATCAACAACCTGGCTGAATGGTTGTCGGTAATCTGGCTGACGCCTTCGATGGACCGGTTGTTTGTCGACGGGGCAGGGGCCAGGCGGCGTTTCCTCGACCGGCTAGTGCTCGCGCTTGAACCGGGCCATGCACGGCAGAGCAGCCGTTACGAAAAGGCAGTTCAGCAGCGTAACCGGCTGTTGGCGGGAGCGTCCACGCCCGATCCGCTCTGGCTCGACGCGCTCGAAACGCAAATGGCGGAAAGCGGGGCGGCGATTGTCGGAGCACGAGAACGGATGTTGGAGGCGTTGGTGGCACAATTGGATTTGGCTCCCGCCGGACCGTTCGCGGTGCCTGACGTGAAGCTCGAAATGGCGGGACCGACGATGGCGGAAGAATTGCGCAGCGTCTGGCAAAAATCGCGACGCCGCGATGCTGGAGCAGGGCGCACGCTCGTTGGTCCGCACCGTGCCGATCTAATCGTTCACAACCGCAGCAACAGCCAAGCCGCCGACCGCAGCTCTACTGGCGAGCAGAAAGCCCTGCTACTGTCGCTGATCCTCGCACATGCCGCGTTGGTAACCGCCCAGCGTGGAACGCCGCCGATACTGTTGCTGGATGAAGTGGCTGCCCATCTCGATCCCGCGCGTCGTGCGGCGTTGTTCGCAAGGCTGGCGGATACCGGAGCTCAGGTCTGGATGACCGGAACCGAAGCAAGCCTGTTCGACGGGATTGGACCGACGGCGCAACTTGTGGCCGTCGGCGCCTGACTACTCCGCCTTGCTGGCCTTGCCCTTCGCAGCGGACTTCTTCTTCGGCGGTTTGGGTTTGGTCGCCTTGGGCGGTGCGGGTGTGATTTCGAAGGCGGGTGCACCATCCTTCATATGCACCGCAACCTCACCGCCATGCACCAGCTTGCCGAACAGCAATTCCTCGGCGAGCGGCTGCTTGATCTTTTCCTGGATCAGGCGGCCCATTGGGCGGGCACCGTACAGCTTGTCGTAACCACGCTCGGTGAGCCAGGCACGCGCCTCGTCGTCGAGCTTGATATGCACATTCTGATCGGCGAGCTGCAGTTCGAGTTGCAGGATGAACTTGTCCACCACTCGCGCCACGACTTCGGTCGGCAGGTAGCCGAATGGCACCTGAGCATCGAGGCGGTTGCGGAACTCCGGCGCGAACAGCTTCTTGACCGCTTCGTCGCCTGCATCTTCCTTGCTGATATTGTTACCGAAACCGATGCCTTCCTTGGCCATGTCGCTGGCCCCGGCATTGGTGGTCATGATCAGGATGACATTGCGGAAATCGACGGTCTTGCCGTGATGATCGGTCAGGCGGCCATTGTCCATCACCTGCAACAATATGTTGAACAGGTCGGGATGCGCCTTTTCGATTTCGTCGAGCAACAGCACGCAATGCGGGTTCTGGTCGACTGCGTCGGTCAGCAATCCACCCTGGTCGAACCCAACATAGCCCGGAGGCGCACCGATCAGGCGGCTCACCGAATGGCGTTCCATATATTCCGACATGTCGAAGCGTTTCAGGGGAATGCCCATGATCGAGGCGAGTTGCCGCGCGACTTCGGTCTTGCCGACGCCGGTGGGGCCGCTGAACAGGTAATTGCCAATAGGCTTGTCACCATCGCGCAGGCCAGCGCGGGACAGTTTGATCGCCGATGCCAGCACTTCGATAGCCTTGTCTTGCCCGAAGACGACACGCTTAAGGTCTGCCTCAAGCGTTCCAAGCGCGGTCTTGTCGTCGGTCGAGACATTTTTCGGCGGAATGCGCGCGATGGTGGCGATGACTGCCTCGATTTCACGCGCGGTGATCAGCTTGCGGCGCTTCGATGGCGCGACCAGCATTTGCATGGCTCCGACCTCGTCGATGACGTCGATTGCCTTGTCAGGCAGCTTGCGGTCATTGATGTAACGCGCTGACAGCTCCACAGCGGCCTTCAATGCATCGGGCGTGTATTTGACCTTGTGATGGTCCTCAAACGCACTACGCAGGCCCGCCAATATCTTGATCGTGTCGTCTACGGTCGGCTCGTTGACATCGATTTTCTGGAACCGGCGCAGCAGAGCGCGGTCCTTTTCGAAATGGTTGCGAAATTCCTTGTAAGTGGTCGAACCTATGCAACGGATTGTGCCGCCCGATAAAGCGGGCTTGAGCAGGTTCGACGCATCCATCGCCCCGCCGCTGGTTGCGCCAGCGCCGATAACGGTGTGGATTTCGTCAATGAAGAGAATGGCATCGGGCAGCTTTTCAAGCTCGGTGACAACCGCCTTTAGTCGCTCCTCAAAATCGCCTCGATAGCGCGTGCCTGCCAGCAAAGCGCCCATATCGAGCGAGTAGATGACCGCAGGCAGCAACACTTCAGGTACCTGCTTCTCGACAATTCGCCGCGCCAGACCTTCGGCAATCGCGGTCTTGCCGACTCCGGGTTCGCCCACATAAAGCGGGTTATTCTTTGAGCGGCGGCAGAGGATTTGCACCGTACGATCGACCTCGGCGCTCCGCCCGATCAGCGGATCGATGCGGCCCTGCTTGGCTTTCTCGTTCAAATTGACGGTAAACTGGTCGAGCGCGCCTTCCTTCTTTTCCTTCTTCGACTTGCCGTCCTCGGGCTCCTCGCTTTTCTGCTCGCTGCCGGTCACCTGACGCGGTTCGGCGAGCTTGCCGTCCTTGCCGATGCCGTGGCTGATATAGGACACCGCGTCGAGGCGGCTCATATCCTGCTGCTGCAGGAAATAGACGGCGTAGCTCTCCCGCTCGGAGAAGAGCGCGACCAGCACATTCGCGCCGGTGACAACATCCTTGCCCGAACTTTGCACATGCAGGATTGCGCGTTGTACAACACGTTGGAAACCGCTGGTCGGCGACGGATCGACCTTGCCCTCCACGCGAAGGCTTTCGAGCTCGGTATCGAGATAGGTGATGACGATGTCCGAAAGTTCGCCCAAGTCGACACCGCAAGCCTGCATGACTTTGGCGGCATCGGCGTCGTCGATCAGCGCGAGCAGCAAATGTTCCAGCGTTGCATATTCATGCGCTCGGTCGCCCGCATGCTTGAGCGCATTGTGAAGCGTGGCTTCCAGCGATTCCGCAAATGATGGCATGTTGGTCGTTCCTTAAACTTGGGTCGCTGGTTGGTTCCTATACTATATCGCGCCGTCGTCGCCCGCTTTCAACAGTCTTGCGACAGAAAAAGGATTAAGCGCCGAAGTGGTTAATAAAGGCTTGCGCCAGATCACTTCTTGAACAGCGCATCGGCGGCGCTGCGGTGGCGGGTGGCAAAGGCTATCTTGCCCTCGCAACGGCCGATTTCGGCTTTGAGCGTCGCGATGCGTTCTTCGAGTTCGTCGACTGACAATGGGTCCAGATCCTGCCTGACCAGGTTGGCCAGCGGATCGTCGCGGCGCAGCGGCAAATTTTCGTCGCTATCCATAGCCTATATTTTACCGCAGCGCGCTTGCTGTCAATATCCAAGCTGTTAAAAGCGCGCCGTCCAACAGGGGGACTGCACATGGCCGACGTGCCGCAAATGATGACAGCAATCGAGATTTCGACACCGGGCGGGCCGGAGGTGCTGAAGCCGTGCGAGCGACCGGTACCGACTCCCGCTCCCGGCGAGGTGCTGCTCAAAGTTGCCTATGCAGGCGTAAACCGTCCCGATGTCGTCCAGCGAAAAGGGCTTTATCCACCGCCGCCGGGTGCAAGCGACCTTCCAGGTCTTGAAATTTCAGGCACCGTTGTCGCAGTAGGCGAGGGCGTCGACGCCAGCCAAATTGGCAGCCGTTTATGCGTGCTTACCTCCGGCGGCGGCTATGCCGAATATTGCGCTGCGCCCTTCGACCAATGCCTGCCCGTCCCGGTCGCCTTGAGCATGGCAGAAGCAGCCGCGTTGCCCGAAACGCTATTCACTGTGTGGCACAATGTTTTCGAACGCGCTTATGCCGTGCAAGGCGAAACCATCCTCGTCCACGGCGGCACCAGCGGCATCGGCACGATGGCGATCAAGCTTGGCAAGCTGTTCGGGCTGACCGTCATCGTCACCTGCGGGTCCGACGATAAATGCGATGCGGCAACGGCTTTGGGCGCGGACCATGCGATCAATTACAAGGCGGCCGATTTCGTCGAGGAAGTGAAGACCATCACCGGCGGGCAAGGCGCCCATATCGTCCTCGACATGGTCGCGGGCAGCTATGTGCCCCGCAATCTGCAATGCCTGCGCGAGGATGGCCGCCATGTCACAATCGCGGTGCAGGGCGGGATGGTCGCCGAAATCAACATGGCGCAAGTGATGATGCGCCGCCTCACGCTCACCGGCTCGACGCTCCGCGCGCGGTCGGCGGAGTTCAAGGCGCTGCTGACACAGGAGATTTACGCAAATGTGTGGCCGATGGTCGCGGACGGTCAGCTAAAGCCGGAAATGGATAAACGCTTTCCGCTATCCGAAGCCGCCGCCGCCCATGCGCACATGGAATCGGGCGACCATGTTGGGAAGATCGTTCTCGAGGTTTAAGGCGCGTTGGCCGATGGCAATGCGTCCAGCCAAGCCTTCACGTCCGCCGCGCTTCGCTCCGGAATTTCCTCCATCGGGATGTGCCCGACCTTGGGATACACTACCAGCTTTGCCGCTGGAATTGCGTCAGCAAACCACCGCGCAGAACTGACCGGGATCAGATTGTCTTCCTCGCCCCACATGATCATCACGGGCACATTGATTGCCGCCAGCGCCGCCTTCGTCGTCGACCGCATGCTTCGCGGCGATGAGAAGCGCTTCATCGTCGCCTCCCGGTTGCCCGGGTAGCGGTTGAGTTCCCAGTAACGGTCTATCAGGGCGTCGTCGATTTTCGACTGCACACTCATCGTCGTCTTTATGCTCGATTCGAACATGCTGCGCGGGGCGATGACGCGGGCAAGCTCTTTGACCACCGGCATGGTCATTACCCGAAAGCCGATGGGCGCTTTAGTCGATTTGGCCTGCGGCTGGCCACCGGCGTCTACCAGCAGCAAGGCTTCGGTTTTCGCCGGATGTGCCAGCGCAAACATCCACGACACCCCGCCACCCATCGAATTGCCGCCAATGACGGCTTTGTCGATGCCGAGCCGGGTCAACAGAGCGTCAACCACGCCGACGTAAGAGGCATTGTCATAGACGCCGACAGGATTGACGCCAGTCAGACCGTGACCGGGCAGGTCCAAACTGATGATGCGGTAATCTTTTCCAAGGATTCTTACCCAAGGCTCCCACGTATGCAGCGATGCGTTTGAGCCATGGATGAGCACCAGCACACGCCCGTCGCGTTTCCCCTCATCGCGGTAATGAACGTTTAGGCCGGGCTGAAGCTCGACAAATTGCGAAGCCCCGCCGCCGTATTTGGCTTTCATCGCCGCTGCATCGGTATCGGGCGCATAGCCCCAAATAAAGAGCGCGGCGATTGCCAGCAGTAAGATGACTGCCAGCCATTTGAAAAAACGTTTCATCAACAGCCTCCGTTGCGGCTTGAATTGGATTATGCGGCGGCGTAGCGCAAGCGGCATGACCGAGAAGCTCATTCTCCACGAATATGCGCCAAGCGGCAATTGCTACAAGATCAGGCTGACTGCGGCGTTGCTTGGCATCGATATCGAGCGACGGTCCTATGACATCTTGAACGGTGAAACGCGCACATCCGAATTTCTAGCGGAGGTAAACGCGAATGGCCGCATACCGGTGCTTCAGATAGGCGACCGCTTTCTGCCTGAGAGTAACGCGGCCTGCATCTGGATTGCCGACGGATCGAAGTTGATCCCCAAGGACAGGTTTGATCATGCCGACATGCTGCGCTGGATGTTCTTCGAACAATATAATCACGAGCCGAATGTCGCCACGCTACGCTTCTGGCTGGCCTTTGTAGGCGAGGACAATCTGAACGATATCCAGAAGGCGCAAATCAACGGCAAATGGACCGCTGGTAATGCCGCGCTGAAGTTGATGGACGAACATCTCGAAAAGCATGACTGGTTCGTCGGCAATTGTGTGACGCTCGCCGACATCGCGCTTTATGCCTACACCCATGTTGCCGAAGAAGGCGGCGGTTTCCGGCTCGACGATTATCCTGCGGTGCAACGCTGGCTGGCGCGGGTTTGGGAGTTGCCCGACTATATAGGGATTAGCGACTAGACGTGCGCGGCAACTTCGCCTAAACGGCGGACAACAGTTTCAGGCCGCTCCGAAAGGGGCGGCCCCTTTTATTTGGAGTGAAGAACATGGCCACCCCGTTGATGCCGCATGCGACCGCCGCCTGGCTGGTCGACAATACAGGCCTATCCTTCTCGCAAATTGCAGAATTTTGCGGGATTCACATCCTCGAAGTGCAGGCAATGGCCGACGACATGACCGGTTCGAAATATACCGGACGCGACCCTGTGCACGCAGGCGAACTGTCGCTTGCCGAAATCGAAAAGGGTCAGGCGGACGAGGATTATGTCCTTAAAATGTCGGTCGGCCCCGATCAGGTCCGCCGCACCAAAGGCCCGCGCTATACGCCGGTGTCGAAGCGCCAGGACAAGCCCGATGGCATCGCTTGGCTGCTGCGCAACCACCCCGAAATCTCGGACGGCGCGATCTGCAAACTCATTGGCACCACGCGCAACACGATTACCGCGATCCGTGAGCGTAGCCACTGGAACATCGCCGAAATCCAGCCGAAAGACCCGGTGACCTTGGGCCTGACCTCGCAGCGCGAACTCGACGCCATCGTCAACCGTGCGGCGAAAAAGGCTGGCATCGACAACAGCGCCGCCGACGATGCACGCCTCGGCACCGACCGCGAGGCCTTGATCGAAGAACTCCGCGCCGAACGCACCGAAGCCGCACGCAAGGCGGAAGCTGCGCTGAACGGCGAAGAGGAAGAAGGCGCAAAGCCCGAATTGACGGCGGATACGCTGTTCAAGAAGGCTGGGGAGTAACAACTCGTCGTCCCCGCGCAGGCGGGGAACCCGGTTGGCTTATACCGATGGTGGAGTATAAACCTCTAAAGATCCCTGCCTGTGCGGGGATGACGACCACCCGCCGCCACCTTCCCTAACGTCACCATTGCCTTAATCGCGCGATTAAGGCACGGCCTTGGACATGGCCACCAAAACCCCCGATTATGACGCATCGCTCGCCGATCATGGTTTCGAGGCGAAGGAGCTAAAGGGGCTGACCTACCCCCTCGGCGACCATGCGCCGCAATATGGCGAAATTTATCCGCTGGCGCCCGATATCGGCTGGACGCGGATGCCGGTGCCGGGGAATCTGGCGCATATCAATCTGTGGATATTGGACGATGGGGACGGCTATGCGATTGCCGATACCGGGCTGTTCATGCCGAACACTATCGAGCAATGGAAAGGCATGTTCGCGGGCGTACTGGCCGACCGCGAGCTGAAGCGCATCTTCGTAACCCATTTCCACCCCGACCATGTGGGTTGCGCGGGCTGGCTCGCCAATCGCTTCAAGGTACCGATCTGGATGAACCGCACCGAATGGCTGATGGCGCGGATGCTGACCGGCGACCAGCCTGAGATGGTGCCCGAAGAAGTGCTCAACCGCCGCCGCTTCGCCGGATTCGACGAAGCGCGGATTGAGGCTATGCGCAAAGGCGGCTGGGGCAGTTTTGCCCGCGCGGTATCGCGCCTGCCCACCGGCCATGTGCGGCTCGACGACGGTCAAATGGTGCGTATCGGAGCGCGCGACTGGACAGTGATGACCGGCGGCGGCCATACGCCCGAACATGCCTGTCTTGTCGATTTTGCCAACGGCATGATTATCGCGGGCGACCAGATACTGCCGCGCATCACGTCTAACGTGTCGGTGATGGATAGCGAGCCGGAGGCCGATCCGCTGGGCGAATGGCTTGCCTCGATCGACAAGTTCCGCGCTGCACTGCCTGCCGATATGCTTGTGCTGCCGGCGCATGGCGAGCCGTTTACCGGCGTGCATGTACGGCTCGACAAGCTCGCATCGGGGCATCACGAGCGGCTCGACAAGCTGGAGGCGGCGTTGCGAACGACAGAAATGCGCGCTGTCGATACCTTCGACCTGCTGTTCGACCGCGAGATTGACGATTATGTCTATGGACTCGCGACAGGCGAAGCGCAGGCGCATCTGCGGCACCTGCACCTGACCGGTCGCATCGACCTTGAAATCCGCGATGGCGTTGGCTGGTATCACGCGGCATAAGCGTCTGATGGAATGGAGAGATAACTATTTGCACCCAGGCAACTGGGACCGGCAATTTGAACCTTTGGCACTGCACGAGATGTTTTTTCGATCGGCCGAGCGGATGGGTAAAGCCCCGCTGGCCGACTTCATGGGCCGCAAATATAGCTATGCCGAAATGGCCGATGCCGTGCGCCGCGTGGCGAAGGGCTTGCAGGACAAGGGGATAGGCAAGGGCGACCATGTCGGCCTGTTCCTGCCCAATGTGCCACATTATATCGCGGCTTATTATGGCGCGCTCGCCGCAGGTGCGACTGTGGTCAACTTTTCACCGCTGTATACCGTCGACGAGCTGGCACACCAGGTTGCGGACAGCGGGACGTCTATCCTGTTCACTGTGTCTGCCGCTGCTTTGCTTCCAAACGCCATCAAGGTTCTCGACCAATCGGCGCTAAAGGAATTGATCGTCGGTACGGTCGCCGAAGCGCTACCGACAACGAAAAGCTGGGCCTATAAGCTGTTAAAGCGCAAGGACATAGCCGCGATCCCGACCGACAGCCGCATAACCCGCTACGCCGACTTGATCGCCAACAAGGGCGATTATGCGGCTCAACCTTGCGCTCCCGAAACCGATGTTGCGCAGCTACAATATACCGGCGGCACCACCGGCACACCGAAGGGCGCGATGCTCAGCCACCAGAATATCACCGCCAATGCGCGACAGGTCAATCGGCTCGACCCGCACAGCCATGCAAACGACCCTGTAAGCGCCGCCCCTGACCGCATCCTGGGGGTGCTGCCCTTCTTCCACGTTTTCGCTAACGCGACCGTGCTGAACCGCACGATAAACAATGGCGGCGAGATCGTCATGCTGCCGCGTTTCGAGGCAAAGGCTGCGCTCGCCGCCGTTCACCGAACCAAGGTCACCTCGCTGCCCGGCGTGCCGACCATGTATCAGGCGCTGCTCGATTGCCCCGAAATCGAGGATACCAACTTCTCCTCGCTCCGCGCCTGCATCTCGGGTGGCGCCCCCCTGCCTGCCGAACTCAAGGCGCGCTTCGAAACGCGCAGCGGTGCAGTAGTCATCGAAGGTTACGGTCTCACCGAAAGCTCGGGAGTGGTGTCGTGCAATCCCTATGAAGGACTCAACAAGCTCGGCAGCATCGGTCAACCGATTCCCGGCACACATGTGAAGCTGGTGGACAAGGAAGATCCGACCAAGCCCGCTCCCGACGGCGAACCGGGCGAACTGGTCTTCGCCGGGCCGCAGGTGATGCGCGGATATTGGAACCGGCCCGATGCCGATGCCGAAGTCTTTGTGGACGGATATCTGCGCACGGGCGACGTCGCGACCATCGACGAGGACGGGTTCATCTTCATCGTCGACCGGCTGAAGGACATGATTGCAGTCGGCGGCTTCAAGGTTTTCCCGAGCCAGATCGAGGATGTGCTCTATCGCCACCCGGCGGTGAAGGAGGCGCTGGTTATCGGGGTTCCCGACGCCTATCATGGCGAACTTCCTCGTGCATTTGTGACATTGCAGGAAGGAGCGAAAGCGGACGCTGACGCCATCCTCGCCTGGCTCAACCCCCAACTCGGCAAGCACGAGCGCGTGCAATCGGTGGTGGTCATGGATGTGCTGCCCAAAACCATGATCGGCAAGCTCGACCGCAAGGCTTTACGGGCGGCGGTTGGGGTGTAGGCGGCGAACCGCCGTGTCCAACAGCCCACCCGTCCGCAAAATCATCCATGTCGATATGGATGCCTTCTTCGCGTCGGTTGAACAGCGCGACAATCCTGAATTGCGAGGAAAGCCCGTCGCGGTGGGCGGCTCGTCGAAACGCGGCGTAGTCGCTGCGGCGAGTTATGAGGCGCGGGCGTTCGGGGTGAAGTCGGCAATGCCCTCGGTTACCGCATCGCGGCTTTGCCCCGATCTTATCTTCGTAAAAGCACGCTTCGAGGCGTACAAGGCGGTTTCCCGCCAGATTCGCGAGATTTTTGCGCGGCACACCGACATAATCCAGCCGCTGTCGCTCGACGAAGCCTATCTCGACGTGACGCATGACAAGATGGGGTTGGGGTCTGCGGTGAAGGTCGCCAAGGCGATCCGCGCCGCGATCGCTGCGGAAACCGGCCTAACCGCCAGCGCCGGGGTCAGTTATAACAAGTTCATCGCAAAACTCGCCAGCGACCAGAACAAGCCCGACGGCCTGTGCGTCATCCTGCCCGACAAGGGTGCGGCCTTTGTCGCCACGCTCCCCGTACGCCGCTTCCACGGTGTCGGCCCACGCACCGCCGAGAAGATGGCGAAGTTAGGCGTCCATACCGGCGCTGACCTTGCGGCCAAGGATGAAGCATGGCTTGCGCATCATTTCGGCAGTTGGGGGGAGTATCTGTTCAAGGCAGCGCGCGGCATCGACGACCGCCCGGTAAACGCCAACAGCATCCGCAAATCGCTTGGCGGCGAGACCACTTATTTCGACGACAAGCGTAGCGAGGCAGAGCTGCGCGATGCGCTTGAGGAAATCATCGAACTCGTCTGGGAGCGGATCGAGCGCTATCAGACGCGCGGCAAGACGCTGGTGTTGAAGGCACGTTACAGCGACTTTCGCACCGTCACCCGCTCGCGCACTGTTGGGCATGTTATCGACACACGTGCCGGATTTTCTCAACTGGCTCACGCCCTGCTTGACCAGATATTGCCCGCTGAATTGGGCATTCGCCTGCTCGGACTGACATTGTCAGGGCTGGTAGGCGAAGAGGGCTCGCCGGACATCGAAACTCCGCAGAGAAGTTTTGCATTCGACGGCATTGAAAACTGAAGATATACTTCACATATCACAAAACTGACTTAGGTGCCTAATACAGGGAGCGATATATGGCCCGCCCTCAGACCGATATTGAAGCCACGCGAAGTAGGCTGCTGGAGGTCGTCGACGATCTGGTTCGCGACAGCGGGTCGGGCGATATTTCGATGACCGACTTGGCCAACGCCGCCGGCATGTCGCCGTCCAATCTCTACCGTTTCTTTGAAAACAAAGAAGCGCTGATGGAGGCGGTCGCGGAAAAGTTCTTCGAAAAGAAAATCGCGATCATGGAGGAGGTCACCGCCTCCGACCTGCCCGTTCGCGAAAAAATGTTCGCGTATTTCGCCCGCCGTTTTGCCGTGATGGTCGAACAATATGAAGCCGATCCCGACCTGTTGAAAAGCTATCTCGAAATCGGCAACCAATATTTCGAGGTCGTGCGCGGGTATGTCGATCTGGGGGACCATTATCTGGCGCTGATCGTCGCTGAAGCGATGGAACAAGGCTATTTTCCCGGACTGTCTATCGACGAAGCCGTATCGCTCATCAACCAGATGGTGCAATGCTACACCAATCCTGATGCTGTGATCAGCATCGGGACCGGCAAGCTGAAGGTCGAAAAACTGGCGCGCATTGTCGATGCCATCTTCATTGGCTTGAGCGGCACGGCCGCTGTCGTAACCGACGTGCCGGAACCGCACATCAAAATCGTCTCCTGACGCTTGCCAAGGCGCCAACGCTCTGGCAAAGGCGCGCTCCTGTCCAAAACGGGACGGGCGATTAGCTCAGCGGTAGAGCACACCCTTCACACGGGTGGGGTCACAAGTTCAAACCTTGTATCGCCCACCATTTTCGCCTGCGGCGAAAATGCGTATAGCGCCTTATGGACCCGAACCTTGAAGATTTCCTGAGCGATCCCGCCGCCGACCTGTCGGCGCTCTATGATGTCGCGCGTATCAAGGCCATCCTGGAACAGGCGGCGCGGGAGGGAAGGGCAATCAGCTATTCCGAACTGCTGCTGAACCTCGGCTTCCGTTTTACCCGCCCGAAAATGCGCGCCGTGTGCAAGACCTTGGACGAAGTGGATCGGCAAAGCACAAGCGAAGGCGCGCCCGCGCTTGCCGTCCTTGTGGTGCGCGAAGGCGACGGCTTGCCCGGGCAGGGCTGGTGGACCGGACGTACCGACTATCAAGGAGAGTGGATCGGCCCCGAAGCGCAGGCGTTCGTGCGTGCCTTGCAGGCACAGGTCTTCGCATACTGGCAAAACCGCTAAACCGATCGCGCTTGCGCTGCGACGCCGCTGCGCTATCCAGCTTGCATGGAGGAGTTCGAGGGCAAATTAGCGCAGTTTGTCGGTCGCGTTCTTGGCACCGGCGCGGTTTCCAATCTGCATCGCCTGTCCGGCGGCGCTAATATGGAAAGCTGGTCGTTCGATCATGGCGGCCAAGGCTATGTCCTGCGCCTGTCGCCCAGCGCCGAATTGATGGCGGGCCGGATGTTCGGGCACGATGTCGAGGCAGCACTGGTGCGTTCGGCTTTTGCGGCGGGCGTCAAGGCCCCCGAAGTCATGGGCGAAATTGCAGCCAAAGACGGTCTTGGTACGGGCTACCTCATGCGCCGGGTCGAAGCCGAAGTCCGCCCCGCGAAAATACTGGCCGACCCGCCGCAATCTCTTCTCGACGATTTGGCTCGCGAACTGGCGCTGATCCACGCCATGCCCGTGGAAAGTATCCCGCCATTGCCCGTCACCGATGCTGCGAGCCTGCTCACCGACCTTAAATCGCGATTTCTCGACTTCGGCGGCGACCGCCCTGTGATGGCGCTCGCATTGCGCTGGCTGGAGGACCGCATGCCGCCTCCCTCAGATCCTGTCCTCCTTCATGGCGATTTCCGTTTGGGCAATATCATGGCCGATGCGAACGGGCTGTCGATCGTGCTCGATTGGGAACTCGCGCATATCGGCGACCGGCATCAGGATCTGGCATTCGGTTGCATCAATAGCTGGCGTTTTGGGTATATCGACAAGCCTGCGTTTGGAGTGGGCGCGCTCGAAGACTATTGGATAGCCTATGCTCGCGAGAGCCACGTCGCAGTCGATCCTGTCCGCTTCCGCTGGTGGCTGGTCTATTCGACCCTGTGGTGGGGCGTATGCTGCCTGCAAATGGCGCATATCTGGCGCAGCGGCCTCGATGCGGGGCTGGAGCGCGCGGTGATTGGCAGGCGCGCATCCGAAACCGAAGTCGATTTGCTGCTGTTGCTGGAGGAATATGCCCCGGCCGAAGAACGCGGGCCAATAGCGACGCCGACTGCTGCCGATGTCCGTCGTTTGGGCGAGCCTTCGACCACCGAAATGCTGGAGGCTTTGGCCGGTTGGGTCGAGAACGATGTCAAACCGAACGCCCAAGGCCGCGACCGCTTCATGGCGTCGGTCGCACTCAATGCGCTCGGCATGCTGCAGCGTGATGCGGCATATCCTGCCGACGTACACGACAAGGCGCTTGCCGATGATTTGCTCTCCGGACGTAAATCGCTCGACACAACGGGGCTTCTGGCAAAGCTAAAAGCGCAATCGCTGGCGAAGCTGGCGACGGACCAGCCTAAATATTCAGCGCTAGCCACGGCGCGCGAACGCTGGATTTAACCGCGCGCTTAAATCGAGCTTGATATGTAGGATTTGGCCTGTCAGGTTAGGCAAAATCGAGGGCGATCCTGTAGGGTTTCAGAACCTTGAAACGAGTGTGAACTTGCCGAGATTTCTGCGGGTCTGAAAGAAGAGGGAATCATCAAAATGTTGTTCGAGATTCCACAGGAAATCACCGCCTACCTCGCCGAACTCGACGATTTCATCGAGCGCGAAATCAAGCCCATCGAGCAACGCGACGACAATATCCGTTTCTTCGACCATCGCCGCGAACATGCGCGCACCGATTGGGATAATGACGGCCATCCCCGCGCGGACTGGTGGGCATTGCTGGCCGAGATGCGCAGCGTAGCGGACAAAGCGGGCCATTATCGCTACGCCATTCCGGCGGAGTTCGGCGGCAAGGATGGCTCGAACCTGTCGATGGCGGTCATCCGCCACCATCTGGCGCACAAGGGGTTGGGCCTGCACAACGACTTGCAGAACGAGAGCAGTATAGTGGGCAATCTGGTGCAGGTGCTCATGCTCCGCGACTTTGGCACCGAACAGCAGAAACGCGATTTCATCCCTCCGATGCTCGAAGGCAGGATGGGCTGGAGCTTTGGGCTAACCGAGGAGCATCACGGCAGCGATGCCACACACATGGAAACCCGCGCTGTTCCCGAAGTCCGCGATGGCGTGGTCGGCTATCTTGTCAATGGCAACAAAATGTGGACGACCGGCCTGCCATACACGTCGCACGTTATGACTTTCGCACGAACCAGCGGTGAGGATGGCAAGGCACGGGGTATCACCTGCTTTGTTGTCCCGACGGATGCGCCGGGGTTCGAGATCGGGCAATATATGTGGACCTTCAATATGCCCACTGACCACCCGAAGGTAAAATACACCGACGTCTGGGTGCCGGAGAGCGCAATCCTCGGCGAACTCGACAACGGCCTGGCGGTGGCGCAGCATTTCGTCCACGAAAACCGGATACGTCAGGCCGCGAGTTCGCTCGGTGCGGCGCAATATTGCATTGACGAAGCGGTCAAATATGCGCGGGAAAGAAAGCCCTTCGGCAAACCGCTCGCGGTCAACCAAGGCATCCAGTTTCCTTTGGTCGAACTCCAAACCGACGCCGAAATGCTGCGGCTCCTCATCTACAAGACCGCTGCCGAAATGGATACGATGTCAAAGCCCGAGGTCGCCATTCGGCTCTCCGACAAGGTCAGCATGTGCAATTACAAGGCCAACCGCCTTGTCTGCAACGCCGCCGATTTCGCGATGCAGGTCCACGGCGGCATCGGCTATTCGCGGCATAAGCCGTTCGAACATATCTACCGCCACCACCGCCGCTACCGGATCACCGAGGGTGCGGAGGAGATACAGATGCGCAAGGTCGCAGGACATCTGTTCGGGTTCATGGGCTAATGCAGCAGGCGCAGGATTTCCTTGCCGAGAGCGAAGCTCTGGCCTCGCTCCTCGCGCCGCTGCCCGATGCAGATTATGATACTCCGACACAATTCAAGCAGTGGACGATCAATCAAATCCTGCGCCACCTCAATGTCTGGAATATTGCCGCCGACCTGTCCCTGACCGATGAAACGGCGTTTGCGGATTTCATGGCAAGCATGATGGTGGGTATCCGTGGCGGGAAACTGCCAGATTTCGAAGCGGCGTACCTCGACAATCTGTCCGGGCATAAATTGAGTGAAGCGTGGACAGAAAATTTCCGGAATGTTGCGCAGCATTTCGGCGAGACCGACCCCAAGTTTCGCGTTAAATGGGTAGGACCCGAGATGAGTGCGTTAAGCTCGATCACCGCGCGCCTTATGGAAACATGGGCGCACGGGCAGGCGATTTACGACGTGCTGGGCGTCGAACGCCAGGACACCGACCGTATTGGCAATATCGTCCGCCTCGGTGTCAATACATATGGCTTTACCTGGAAAAATCGCCGGCAGGAGCCACCCGGCCCAATGCCGCGTCTGCATCTCATCGCGCCGTCCGGTGCGATCTGGGAATATGGTGAGGGCGACGACCTCATCACAGGCAGCGCAACCGAATTCTGCCAGGTCGTCACACAATGCCGCAACATCGCCGACACTTCGCTTGAAGTCACCGGCGATGTCGCGCATCAATGGATGGCGGTTGCGCAATGCTTCGCCGGACCGCCACAAGACGCGCCGCCAGCGGGCACAAGGTTTCGCAAGCAGGGGAGTTTGACGACATGAAGAATTGGACGCTGGTTTCGATTGCGGCAGTGGTGGTGGCTTCGCCGCTCACAGCGCAAACGGCAGAACAAGTCACCGTCATCCACGCTGGACAATTGCTCGACAGGCCCGGCCAGGGGCCACGCGGACCGTCCACCATCGTCATCCGCGACGGTAAAATCGCTCAGGTGACGAACGGCCACCAATCTGGCCCCTCTGGTGCAACGCTGATTGATCTCAAGGACAAGTTCGTCCTCCCCGGCCTCATCGACTCCCACGTCCATCTCGATAGCGACGCAGGCGGCAATGCGGCACTGGTCGAGCGGGTGACTGAAAGCCATGCGCAGGCCGCTTTTCGCGCGGCGGGCAATGCAAAGAAGACGCTGATGGCGGGCTTCACCACCGTGCGGAACCTGGGCGACGGAACCGGCGCAACATTGGCGCTGCGCGATGCGATAGCGGCGGGCGATTTGCCGGGGCCACGCATTCTCGACGCCGGTCTCTCAATCTCGACCACCAGCGGACATATGGACGGACATAATGGCATAGCCGAGGACCTGCACGGCAGCATCGGCGAGGAAAATCTGTGCGACGGGGTTGAAAGCTGCCGCCAGGCGGTGCGCAGGCAAATTCGACGCGGCGTCGATGTCATCAAGATCGCCACCACCGGCGGCGTCAACAGCCGCATCGGCGCTGGCCTCGGGCGGCAGATTTTCGACGACGAGGTCAAGGCGCTGGTCGATACCGCGCATCTCTACGGCAAGAAAATGGCGGTCCATGCGCATGGCAATGACGGGGTGAGCGCGGCGCTGGCGGCGGGCGCGGATTCGATCGAACATGGCACGATGCTGGACGATGCCAGCATCAAATTATTCAAATCGTCGGGCGCCTATTACGTGCCGACGCTCTCGACAGTGAACGGTTACATCGAACGCCTCGCCAAGGACCCCAACGCCTATCCACCCGATGTACTGGCAAAGGTTAAATGGCGGATTGACGTCACCGGCAAAAGCCTCGCCAAAGCCTATCCTGCGGGCGTCAAAATCGCGTTCGGCACCGACGCCGGCGTGTCGAAGCACGGCAAGAATGCCGACGAGTTCGAGTTGATGGTCAAACACGGCATGCCCGCGAGCGCGGCGATTCAGGCGGCCACGATGAACGCAGCGGCCTTGCTTGGGGTGGAGAAGGAAGTAGGCTCGCTCGAACCCGGCAAGGCAGCGGATTTGATCGCGGTTGCTGGTGATCCGACAGCGGATGTAACGGTGCTGAAGCAGGTGTCTTTCGTCATGAAGGACGGGCGGGTTTTCAAGACCGAGTAATTTTTTTCCCGCCATTGTCGAAATTGCGTCGGTCCAATTGTCATCCCTGTAGCGAAACAATCTGTTTCGCACTTCGATCAGGAGAATGACGATGAATGCAATTGCGAAAGCACCGCCCGTGCCGATCTCGTTTTGGGCGATTGGCTTGCTTGGGCTCGCCTGGAATATTTTCGGCGTAGTGCAGTTTTCTGCACAGGTCGGCCAGACAGAGGCCGGATTGATGATGTCCGGAATGACGGCGGCGCAGGCTGCTGTCTACACGGCGTTACCGGTCTGGATGGATGTCGTGTTCGGAGTCGGTACCATTGGCGGCACAATAGGTTGCCTGTTGCTGCTGGCGAGAAGTCGTTATGCCGTCCCGGTATTCGCGGCATCGCTTGCGGGCTATATTGCGCTGTTCATCGGAGATATCACCGAAGGCGTGTTTGCCGCATTCGGCCCGAGCCAGATTGCCATTCTCTCGACCGTCGTTGCAATTGCCGCCGGACTTTTATGGTTCGCGCGGAGCTCCCGGCGTCAGGGCAGGATCGTGTGATCTTGCGCTGCCACCGCCAAACTGAAAGGATAAGGTCATGCAATATATGCTGATATTGAACGAAACCGAAGAAGACTTCGCCAGCCGTAACGATCCCGAAAAAGCGGGCGATTACTGGGGAGGATGGAATGCCTATATCGGTGCGATGACGCAGGCAGGCATCATCGTCAACGGCGACGGCCTCGAACCGCCGCACACCGCGACTACCGTTAGGCTGCGCGATGGAAAGCGTACCATCCATGACGGCCCCTTTGCCGACAGCAAGGAGCAGCTGGCGGGCTATTTCATAATCGAGGCAGCCGATCTCGACACCGCACTTGAATGGGCTGCGCGTTCGCCGTCGGCATCGACCGCCTCGGTCGAGGTCCGTCCGGTGATGCCGCCACCTTCGGCAGCCGCTTAAAAAATGGACGCGCGCCGTGTTGCCGAAAATGCGGCGCGCGCTTCCTACGGGCGATTGGTGGCATTGCTTGCGTCCCGGTCGCGCGATCTGGCCGCTGCAGAGGATGCATTATCCGAAGCCTTTGTCGCGGCACTTAAAAGCTGGCCGGAGACCGGCATTCCCCGAAATCCCGACGCCTGGTTGATGACCGCTGCGAGGAACAGGATGAGCAACAGCTATCGCCAAATGCAGGTGCACGACGCCGCCACGCAGGATATCGAGCGCCGATACGCGGCGCTCGCCGAATTGCCGGACGATTTTCCCGACGAGAGGCTGAAACTTCTTTTCGTCTGCGCACACCCCGCCATCGATGCAACGATGCGCACGCCCCTAATGATGCAGACAGTGTTGGGGTTGGATGCGGCGCGCATCGCGAATGCTTTCCTGACATCACCGGCGACGATGAGTCAGCGGCTGGTGCGCGCTAAGGCCAAAATTCGCGATGCAGGTATCCGCTTCGAAGTGCCCGACCCTGAAGATATGCCCGACAGGCTGACCGATGTGCTCGATGCGATTTACGCCGCCTTCGGTCAGGCGTGGGACGCAATTCCGGGTGGCGATGACGGTGCCATCGACCTCACTGCGGAAGCAATTTTCCTCGCGCGCTTGCTGGTGTCGCTCATGCCCGACGATCCTGAAGTCAAGGGATTGCTTGCGCTGATGCTCTATTGCGAGGCCAGGCGCGACGCGAGGCGATCGGCCGATGGCGTTTTCGTGCCGCTCGACGAACAGGACGCCGCCTTGTGGTCGCATGACCTGATTGTCGAAGCAGAGGCGCTGTTGACGGAGGCATCTCAAGCGCAACATTTCGGTCGTTACCAGACCGAAGCGGCGATCCAGTCGGTGCATGTCCAGCGACCCTTTTTCGGCGCGACCAATTATCAGGCACTGCGCCAGCTTTATGCGCTGCTGGTTCGCCAGCACCCGAGCCTAGGCGCGCTGATTGGCTATGCGGGTGTGCTACTGAAGCTGGGCGAAGAGGACGTGGCACGCGGCGTTTTGGACGAACTGCCCGCAGAACGGGTCGGCAATCACCAGCCCTATTGGGCGATGCGCGCGTATGTCATGCTGGCGTTGGGGCGGGCAGTGGAGGCAAGGGCAGCTGCCGACCGCGCCATCGGCCTGACCGAAGATGCGGCAACGCGCGATTATCTGCTGAAAAGCGTTGTCGCAAAACTTCGCGATTAGGGGCGGATGATTATGCCCTTTTGAGGATCGGTCTTGCCCAGTAGCGTTTCGGCAAAGGCATTGGCGGCGGCGTTTAGGCCGTTGCGCTCGTCGATTTCGACCACACCGTCAACGGCACCGAGAAAGCTTTTCCAACTAGCTCCAACCGCTTCGCCGAAACCCTTCGGTCCCAGTTCCTGCACCGTTGCTACGGCATGGTCGGGGGCGAAGAACAGGATTGGCTTGGGCCCCGGCAGGTCACCTCCGCCGCCAAGCCCGCGCGCATCGACGTGCGTCGCGCCGACGAGGCAGCTATATTTGAGATACTCGCCGAGCTCTTCGTGAATACCGCGCAATAGGCCGCTATTGCCCGCAAAATCGACCGATACCGAAGGCTGTTTCGGCAGGCTGTCGAGATCGTCATAGGCCAGCACGCGATCATATAGTCCTGTTGATTGCACGAAATCTATATTGCCCGCCGACGTTAGCCCGATACGCTCGACCGCTGGCGACAAGTCCTTGGCGACGCTCGCAAGGCCCATCGACGTCTTGGACGAGGCGCTGGTCATGATCAGGTTCTGCGCACCAAACCATGCCTCACGACGGAACATGGCTTCGATCAGGAAGCCGGTCTTAAACAACGGCCCGAACAGCATCCGTTCGGCTTCTTTGGCCGAGTCATGCTCCGGGTCGGCGGCAAGGCGGCTATACTGGTTATAAATCGGGCTCATCGGCTGCCGGTGCGCCGCCATGTCAGTGAAGCCGCCGCCGGCGACTTTGCCCGGAAGGACATCGAGATGCGTGCCCATCGGCAGGTAGCCATAAACACGCTCGCCGACCGCGATATCGGGGTGGCGTGATTCCCCGACCGTCGCGTGGCCCCACATCGGCACCACGCCCCATTCGCCCTCGGCCGGAAAGAAGTTCCAATAGCCGAACATGTCGCCGATCACAGCATAGGTGATGTTATTGGCGGTAACCGAAAAGCTCTCGATTTTAAGCCGCACTTCGCCATCGCCGAGAAGCGGCAGCGCTTCTTCGTGGATATCGGTCTCCGTCAATGCAGCTTTCTTAACCCTAACGGTCGATGCCATGTCCTGCTCCTACAGTTCAATGTGATTCTTCTTTGACAATCACATTACAATGTGAAAATGCAGAATCATGAGCACGCAACTTATCACCAAACTCCGTAGCCTCGTCAACGATGGCGGGCTGTCGCGTTCCGGCCTTGCCCGCGCCGCAGGACTCCACGCCAATACGCTCCGCGATCTCGACCAGCCCGACTGGAACCCCACTGCAGAGACGCTTCGAAAACTCGAAACCTATTTGTTCGCTAATGACGACACACCGGCGCTCGTCCCGATAGAGGAGATAATCGAGGAAGCGCGCAACGGGCGGATGTATATCCTTGTCGATGATGAGGACCGTGAGAATGAGGGTGATCTTATCATCCCCGCGCAGATGGCGACCCCGGACGCGATCAACTTCATGGCAACCCACGGGCGCGGGCTCATCTGTCTGGCGATGACCAAGGAGCGTTGCGACCAGCTCGGCCTCGCTCCGATGGCACAGCATAATCGCGAGAGCATGCAGACGGCGTTCACGGTTTCTATCGAGGCGCGCGAAGGCGTGACGACAGGGATAAGCGCCGCGGACCGCGCGCGCACGGTTTCGGTCGCCATCGATGCCAGCAAAGGCCCGCAGGATATCGTTTCCCCCGGGCACGTCTTCCCGCTGACCGCGCGCGATGGCGGCACTTTGGTGCGGGCAGGGCATACCGAGGCGGCTGTCGATATTTCGAGGCTTGCCGGACTCAACCCCTCGGGCGTGATCTGCGAAATCATGAAGGACGATGGCACAATGGCGCGGATGGACGACCTTGTGTCGTTCGCGCGGATGCATAACCTGAAAATGGGCACGATCCGCGACCTCATCGCCTATCGCAGGAAGCATGACCATCTTGTTGAAAAACGTGCAGAAATGAAATTCACCAGCCGCTGGGGTGGCGAATGGACCGCGATGACTTTCTTCAACAAGGCGACGGGTCAGGAAACGATGGCGCTACAAAAAGGGCGCATCAATCCGGACAAACCCACCCTGGTGCGCATGCATACCATGTCGATGTTCGTCGATGTATTCGGTGAGGAGCATGAGCGGTCGGGGCTGCTGTCGAAGTCGATGGAGGCGATCGCGGCAGAAGGTGCAGGCGTTATCGTAGTCATCAACAAGCCGACGCAGGGTATTGTAACGCGCTTCATGCAACTTCGGGCCGAGGGCAAGCAAGCAGGCGCGCCCGAAATCGAGGAATTACGCGACTATGGCGGCGGTGCGCAAATTCTGACCGAAATGGGCGTGCACGACATGATTTTGCTTACCAATACACACCACACGCTCGTCGGGCTTGAAGGCTACGGTCTTTCGATTGTAGGCGAACGGCCGATACCCGGCACCGGAGGCGAATAGGCGGGTGTCGGTTAGTGCTGGCCTTGCGTTGGCAGGGGTGTCCGCCTTTGCCGCTGCGACCTCGCATGCCTTTCTGAAGGCAGGCGAAGACAAGCTGGCGGTGCGGGTATGGTCGGCGCTGCTATGTGCGGGGCTGGCGTTGCCGGTGGCGTTATGGGCCGGGAACTTGCCGCCCGACCTTTGGCTGCTGCTTGCAGGCTTTGCACTGCTGAGTTTCATCAACCAGCTGAGCTTGGTCATCTCCTACCAGCTCAGCGATTTCTCGCACGCTTACCCGGTGGCGCGGGGGGTGGTGCCGCTGGCGATGGCCGTGCTAGGCGTCGTCTATCTCGGCGATACGCTGACCGTCCCTGCTATATTGGGTATCCTCTCGATCACGTTCGGGATTTTGGCGCTGGCGCTGGGTCGGGGCATGAGCCGCAACGGTTGGGGCGCGGCGGCCTTCACCGGGTTGACGACGATCATCTACAATCTCGTGGCCGCTCAGGGGATGCGTGAAGCCGACGACGTCATCGCCTTTCTGGCATGGCTGTTCGTCACCGACGGGATATTGCTGCCTACCTATCTGGCGTTGCGGTTTGGGCGGGCAGCGCTGCCTCGGTTAAAGATGGCGTGGCCCATTGGATGGCAATCAGGGTTGTTGACCTTGGTTTCTTTTGCGACTTGGTCCTATGCCGTGCGGTTGGCACCTGTCGGCATGGTCTCCGCCATTCGTGAATCGAGCGTACTGATCGCACTTGTTTTGGCGGCTCTGATGCTGAAAGAGCGGATGGATCGATGGCGTATCGCCGCCGGATTACTAATCGTGGCCGGAGCCGCCGCGATTATCATGGGAGCAGAATAGAAAATGGCAAAATTCCTGATAGTTGAAGCGCGGTTTTATGACCATCTCAACGATATGTTAGTGGCGGGCGCGAAGGCGGCATTGAAAGCAGCGGGACACGAAGTCGAAATCATCACCGTCCCTGGCGCGCTCGAAATCCCTGGTACCATCGCGATGGCGGCGGAGAGTGAGCAATTTGACGGCTTCGTTGCCATCGGCGTCGTCATCCGCGGTGAAACCTATCATTTCGAGATTGTGGCGGGCGAAAGCGCGCGCGGTATCATGGCGCTGACGATGGACGGTATCGCCATTGGCAACGGCATCCTGACCGTCGAAAACGAAGAGCAGGCCATCGTTCGCGCCGACCCGAAGCAAAAGGACAAGGGCGGGGAAGCGGCGAAGGCGGCAATTGCATTGCTCGAACTGCAAAAGCGTTTCGCGTAATAAAGTTGCGTATTCCCAAGCGCGTGCCGGACGCTATAGTCCGGCCATGAACACAGCCGTTTCCAAACAGCAGCGCGGGTTCCTAGGCGCGGTAGAGCGCATCGGCAACCTTCTCCCCGACCCGATCATGATTTTTGTCTGGCTGATAATGGCACTGATGCTGCTGTCGGCCTTGGGTTCGTGGATCGGTTGGTCCGCGTCGCTGCCCTACACCGGCGAGGAAGCGCCGCAATGGGGGGAGCTTGCCGACGGCACGCTGACCTACCGCGCGACCAGCCTTTTTAATGAAGAGAATATCGGCCGCCTGCTTACCGAGATGCCGCGCACGATGGCGGGCTTTGCGCCGCTCGGGCTGGTGCTGACCATTGTTCTCGGTGCCTCGGTCGCCGAAAAGGCGGGGATGTTTTCGGCCCTGATCCGGGGTTCCTTGCGCAATGCGCCGCGCGTGATCATGACGCCGCTTGTTGCTGTTATCGGCATGGTCTCGCACCATGCGTCTGACGCTGCCTATGTTGTGTTCATCCCGCTTGCTGCAATCCTTTATGCTGCAGTGGGGCGGCATCCCCTGGTGGGTTTGGCTGCAGCTTTTGCGGCAGTTTCAGGCGGCTATGCGGGTAATGTCACGCCGGGCCAGATCGACGTGCTGCTCTTCGGCTTTACCCAAGAAGCTGCGCGGATCGTCGAGCCGGGCTGGACCATGAACCCGGTGGGCAATTGGTGGTTCATCCTGTCGATCGTGGTATTTTTCACGCCCATTATCTGGTTCGTGACCGACCGGATCATCGAACCTCGCCTCGGCACTTGGGGCAAGGAGCCCGACGAGGAACTGAAGGCGGAACTGGCCAAATCCGAACTGACCGAAGGCGAGAGGACCGGGTTGCGGTATGCCGGACTGGCAGCATTGGTGATTGTCGGGCTTTTCCTGATGTTCACGCTCACCCCCGGCTACACGCCGCTGATCGACGAGACAGCGGAGGGAACATCGCAGATGCAGCCATTTTACGGCGCACTCGTTTCAGGCTTTTTCCTGTTGTTCATAAGCAGCGGCATCGCGTTCGGGATCGGCGCGGGCACGGTCAAGGACAGCAACGATGCGCTGCGCATGATGCAAGAGGGCATCCGTTCGATGGCCCCCTATATCGTCTTCATTTTCTTCGCCGCGCATTTCGTGGCGATGTTCAACTGGTCGCGGCTGGGGCCGATCATCGCCATCAACGGCGCAACTGCGCTCAAGGAATTAGGGCTTGCCGCGCCGTTCCTGCTGGTCAGCGTTCTTTTGCTCTCTTCGATACTCGACCTGTTCATCGGCTCCGCCAGCGCCAAATGGAGCGCGCTGGCACCGGTGGTCGTACCGATGTTCATGCTGCTTGGGATTAGCCCCGAAATGACCACTGCAGCCTACCGTATGGGCGACAGCTATACCAATATCATGACGCCGCTGATGAGCTACTTCCCGCTTATCCTCACATTTGCGCGGCGATGGGACAAGGATACCGGCGTCGGCACGCTGCTCGCGCTGATGCTGCCTTATGCTTTGTGCTTCATGGCGGTCGGGATAACCATGGTCGTCTGCTGGGTTACGTTCGACCTGCCGCTCGGGCCGGGAGCGGGGGTATATTATGCGGCGCCGACGGGGACGCTGCCATGAGCGCGCCAGTCCTGACAACATCGATCAATTTCGAAGCCGAAGATACCAAAGCCCGCATCGCGCATAACCGCGCGCTGAAGGACGAGCTTTGGGCGCGGGTGGCCGAGGCCGCGCTGGGCGGGAACGAGAAGTCGCGCGAGCGGCATACATCGCGCGGCAAATTGCTGCCGAGGGAGCGGGTGGAGCGGTTGCTCGATCCGGGCTCGCCGTTCCTCGAAATCGGCCAGCTCGCGGCGTGCGACCTTTATGACGGCGAAGTACCCGGCGCTGGCCTCATCTGCGGCATCGGCCGCGTCTCGGGCCGCCAGTGCATGATCGTCTGCAACGACGCGACGGTAAAGGGCGGCACTTATTATCCGATGACCGTCAAGAAGCATCTCCGGGCGCAGGAGATTGCGCTGGAGAACCGGCTGCCGTGCATCTACCTTGTCGATAGCGGCGGCGCCAACCTGCCGCATCAGGCCGAGGTCTTCCCCGACCGCGACCATTTCGGGCGCATCTTCTTTAACCAGGCGAACATGAGCGCGCGGCAAATCCCGCAAATCGCCTGCGTGATGGGCAGCTGCACCGCGGGCGGCGCCTATGTCCCCGCCATGTCCGACGAAACGGTGATCGTCCGCAACCAGGGCACGATTTTTCTCGCCGGGCCTCCCTTGGTGAAGGCCGCGACGGGCGAGGAGATCAGCGCTGAGGATCTGGGCGGCGGCGACCTGCATGGCCGCAAATCGGGCGTGGTCGATCATGTCGCCGAGAATGACGAACATGCGCTGACCATTGTGCGCGATATCGTCAGCCATCTCGGCCCTGCACACAAAACCGACCTCAACCTGAAAGAACCGCGCCCGCCCAAATATGACGCGGAGGAGCTTTACGGCATCCTCCCCACCGACGTCCGCGCGCCCTATGACGTCCACGAAGTCATCGCCCGCCTCGTCGACGGCAGCGAGTTTCACGAATTCAAGGCGCTCTACGGCAGCACGCTCGTCTGCGGCTTCGCGCATATCTGGGGGATGCCGGTCGCGATCCTCGCCAATAACGGCGTGTTGTTTTCGGAAAGCGCGGTCAAGGGCGCGCATTTCATTGAACTCGCTTGCCAGCGTCGCGTGCCGTTGCTGTTCCTCCAGAACATCTCGGGCTTCATGGTCGGCGGCAAATATGAGGCGGAGGGGATCGCCAAGCATGGCGCGAAACTCGTCACCGCCGTCGCCACTGCACAGGTGCCCAAGATCACCGTGCTGATCGGCGGCAGCTTTGGTGCTGGCAATTATGGCATGTGCGGGCGCGCCTATTCGCCGCGCTTCCTGTTCACCTGGCCCAACGCGCGGATCAGCGTGATGGGCGGCGAACAGGCGGCGTCGGTGCTGGCGACGGTACACCGCGATGCGGAGAAGTGGACGCCAGAGGAGGCGGAGGCCTTCAAGGCCCCGATCCGCCAGAAATACGAGGACGAAGGCAACCCCTACCACGCCACCGCGCGGCTGTGGGACGACGGGATCATCGACCCGGCGCAGACAAGGGATGTGCTGGGGCTGGCGCTGGGGGCAGCTCTAAACGCGCCGGTCGAGGAGGCACCCCGCTTTGGGGTGTTCCGGATGTGAAGACATTGAACAAGCATTTTGGCGCAGACGCGCCAATGTGGCAGATGACACTCGAAGGAGAAGGCTTGGCGTCCGTTGTCGAGCCCACAGAGGATCAAGTCCGAGCGGCTGTTCTCGGGCTAAATAGGCTTGGAACCTCGTTCGTTTCAATCACCGACGAGACCGGCGGTTACGTCCAAGCTGCTGGTAGTCGACCATGGTGTGTTTTGGAACGTCGACGGATTGAGCCATTCCGGCATGACCGCGCTTTTCAAGACACCCCTGTTCCCAAATACAACGACGGTGCAAAAATTAGGACTGGCGCGGGTGAAATTACGCTGAAATCTGATGAGTGGTTTTTGCTGAAGGATGCAGCCGAAGTTTTCGTAGCATTCCTCCATCGAGAAGCCGGGCCACCTGAGGTTCAATGGCGTTCTTTGAATGAGATGTTCGAATCATGATCCAATCCCTCCTCATCGCCAACCGGGGCGAGATCGCCTGCCGGATCATCCGCACAGCGCGGGCGATGGGCATTCGTACCGTCGCGGTATATTCGGATGCCGATGCCAGGGCGCTGCATGTGCGGCAGGCGGATGAGGCGGTGCATATCGGGGCGTCTCCGGCGCGCGAGAGCTATCTGGTCGGCGAGAAGATCATCGCCGCCGCCAAGGCGACCAAAGCGGAGGCGATTCATCCGGGCTATGGCTTCCTTTCCGAAAACGCGGAGTTCGCGCAGGCCGTGATCGACGCGGGTCTGATCTGGGTCGGCCCGCGCCCCGCCAGTATCACCGCAATGGGGCTGAAGGATGCGGCGAAGAAATTGATGGCCGAGGCAGGCGTGCCCGTCACCCCCGGCTATATGGGCGAGAACCAGGACCAGGCGTTCCTGAGCGAGCGCGCCGCCGAAATCGGCTATCCCGTGCTGATCAAGGCAGTCGCGGGCGGCGGCGGCAAGGGGATGCGCAAGGTCGAGGCGGCGGCGGACTTCGCCGACGCGCTCGCCAGCTGCCAGCGCGAGGCCACTGCATCGTTCGGCAACGCGCATGTCTTGATCGAGAAATACATCGAGCGACCGCGCCATATCGAAGTGCAGATATTCGGCGACACCCACGGCAACATCGTCCACCTGTTCGAACGCGACTGCTCGCTCCAGCGCCGCCACCAGAAGGTAATCGAGGAAGCCCCCGCACCGGGCATGGACGAAGCGACCCGCGAACAGCTCTGCGCGGCGGCGGTGAAGGCAGCGAAGGCGGTCGATTATGTCGGCGCAGGCACGATCGAATTCATCGCCGACGCGTCCGAAGGCCTTCGCGCCGACCGCATCTGGTTCATGGAAATGAACACGCGGTTGCAGGTCGAACACCCGGTGACCGAGGAGATTACCGGCGTCGATCTGGTGGAGTGGCAGTTGCGCGTTGCATCGGGCGAACCGCTGCCGTTGCGGCAGGACGAGCTGAGTATCGACGGCTGGGCTATGGAGGCTCGGCTCTATGCTGAAGACCCGGCGAAGGGGTTTTTGCCGAGTGTTGGGAAACTAGTGCGTCTCGAATTTGGGTTTGCACATCGCATAGATACGGGAGTGACGCAGGGAGCCGAGGTTTCGCCGTTCTACGACCCGATGATCGCCAAAGTCATCTCCCACGGTTTCGATCGTGATGAGGCGATCGACAATTTGGTCCAGACGTTCAACGGAATCGAAATATGGCCGATCAAGACGAATGCCTCTTTCCTGCGCCATGCCGCAGATCATCACGAGTTTAGGGAAGCAAGACTCGATACAGGCTTTATCGGAAGATTTGAGGATCAGCTCATTGCTCAAGAAGCGGCGTCGGATGCCGCATGGCGGGCAGCAGCAAGGTTTGCTCTAGCGGATGAACCACACGACGCTGGCTATCTGCCGCGTGGCTTCAGGTTGAACGCAGCTCCAGCTATGCGGGTCGCCTTAGGAAATAGCAGCGAAACCAAGGTGATACATGACGGCGGTAACGCCAACCTCATGACCTCCGACTTCGGCAGCCCGATGGTGCTAGCGGGGCATGGCGACGAAACCGGAACCTACACCGCAATAGTTGATGACGATCATATCGTATTGTTCTCGGGTGGGCGCGCAACCGCATTCGAACGAACGGTTCGTGGCTCAGGTCACGCCCACGCCCATGACGGCGATATCCTCTCGCCCATGCCGGGCCGCATCATCGCGGTCGAGGTCGCGGCGGGCGATGCGGTGACCAAGGGCCAAAAACTCCTCACGCTCGAAGCGATGAAGATGGAGCACACGCTGACCGCGCCGTTCGACGGGGTAGTGGCGGAACTCAACGCGGAAGCTGGCGCGCAGGTGCAAGTTGAGGCGCTGCTGGTGCGAGTGGAGGCAAGCGAATGACCCCCAACCAAACACCTCCCCGGAACGGGGAGGGGGACTGCCGGACGCAGTCCGGTGGTGGAGGGGTACTCTCCGCGAGCACCAACGCCCGAACGGTTGCAAAGCGCGAACGCAGATCTGGCAATTTGCCCGAAGTCCTCATTTGGCGCGAATTGCGCAAACGCCCTGGTGGCTATAAATTCCGCCGCCAGCATCCATTGAGCGAAGTTGTTCTGGATTTTGTTTGCCTCGAACGGCGTGTGGCGATCGAGATTGACGGCGAGGCCCATAATCGTGGGGATAGACCCGAGCGTGATTTGAGGCGTGACGCATATCTGGCCGCGCGGGGTTTTGCGGTTTTGCGGTTGCCCGCGCGATTGGTTCTTGCAAGCGTAAATGATGTTATCGCGACTATTGTTGCAGCGTGCGACGAGCGTTTACCCCTCCACCACTCGGCTGCGCCGAGCGGTCCCCCTCCCCGTGCCGGGGAGGTATTGGTCACCGCGGATACGAGGCAACGATAATGGCAGGCAAATTTTTCAACCAATGGCAAATCGGCGACACCATCGCCCACGAAATCCGCCGCACGGTGACCGAGACTGATAATCTGCTGTTCTCGACAATGACCCACAACCCGCAGCCGCTGCATATCGACGCGGAGGCGGCCAAGGCCAGCGAGTTCGGGCAGATTCTCGTCAACGGCACCTTCACCTTTTCGCTGATGGTCGGGCTGTCGGTGGGCGATACGACGCTAGGCACGCTGGTCGCCAATCTGGGTTATGACAAGCTCGTCATGCCCAAGCCGGTGTTCCTCGGAGATACGCTCCGCGCCGAAACCGAAGTCATCGCGCTCAAGGAAAGCAAATCGCGGCCCGACGCCGGGGTGGTGACCTTCCTCCACCGCTGCCTCAACCAGCGCGACGAGGTGGTGTGCAGCTGCGAACGCGCGGCCTTGCTCAAAAAGGCCTAGATTGCCATCGGCCCGGGCGAAGGCCATAAGGGCGCAATGAAACTCCGCTCCCTCCTTTTCGTCCCCGGCGACCGGCCCGAACGCTTTGCCAAGGCTTCGGCCAGCGGTGCCGATGCCATCATTATTGATTTGGAGGACTCCGTCGCGCTCGACCGCAAGGTCGCGGCGCGCGAGGCGGCGGCGGAGTGGCTGTCGGGCGACCGGCCAGTGCCGGTATTCGTGCGCGTCAACCCGCAGGACAGCCATCTGACGCATGACGACCTCGCCTCGGTGCTACCCTACATACCCGACGGCATCGTGCTGCCCAAGGCGGAAGGCGCACGTTCGGTCAACTGGCTGCGCGCCGAGGCGGCGGCAGTTGCGGACAATCCCGATGGCGATGCACCGGCGATCCTTCCGATTGCGACCGAGACGCCCGGCGCGGTGTTCGACCTCGGCACCTTGCGCGAGGTTGCTCATTATCTCGCTGGCGTGAGTTGGGGCGCGGAGGATTTGCCAGCGTCGGTCGGAGCGGCGACTTCGCGGGAGGCGGATGGTAGCTACACCGCACCCTATGAGATGGTGCGCTCGCTGACCCTGTTCGCGGCGCATGCAGCGGGTGTGGCGGCCATCGATACGGTGTTTCCGGATATCGACAATGAGACGGCTTTGAAGGCTTATGTTGGACGGGCAGCGAGGGACGGATTCACCGGAATGCTGGCGATTCACCCAAAGCAGGTGGACACGATCAACGCCGGATTTACGCCATCGTCGGAACAACTGGCGCACGCTCGCGCAGTGGTTGATGCGTTCGCCAACAATCCCGGCGCAGGCGTCCTCCAACTCGACGGCAAGATGATCGACGCGCCGCATTTGAAGGCGGCGCTGTCGATATTGGCGCGGGTTTAGGCTGCAAGCTTCCTTAGCACATAGTGCAGGATGCCGCCGTTGAGGAAATATTCGAGCTCGTTGGCGGTGTCGATACGGCACAAAGTATCGAAATTGAAGCTGCTGCCGTCAGGCCGCGTGACCTGAACCGTCACCGTCTGGCGCGGCTGGAGTAACGCGACGCTGGTGATGGTGAAGCTGTCGTTGCCGGTCAGACCAAGCGTATCGCGGCTTTCGCCTTCCATGAACTGCAACGGCAAGACGCCCATGCCGACAAGGTTCGAGCGGTGGATGCGTTCGAAGCTCTCGACGATCACCGCGCGCACGCCGAGGAGGTTGGTGCCCTTTGCAGCCCAGTCGCGTGAGGAGCCGGTGCCATATTCCTTGCCTGCGATCACGACGAGCGGCGTGCCGTCGGCCTTGTGTTTCATCGCAGCGTCATAGATGGGCATCACCTCGCCGTTGTAGCTGCTCATTCCGCCTTCGATGCCCGGAACCATTTGATTTTTAATTCTTATATTCGCGAATGTGCCCCTCATCATCACCTCATGATTACCGCGGCGGGCGCCGTAGCTGTTGAAGTCGGCCTTGCTAACCTGATGTTCCATAAGGAATTTTCCGGCTGGCGAGTCCGCCTTGATGCTTCCGGCAGGGGAAATGTGGTCGGTGGTGATGGAATCACCCAATATCGCCAGCGGCTTCGCGCCCACAATGTCGTTCACAGGCGCGGGGGTCATTTCCATGCCTTCGAAATAAGGCGGGTTGGCGATGTAGGTGCTGCCGGCGCGCCATTGGTAGGTGTCGGAGCCCTCGACCTGGATTTTCTGCCAGTGCGCGTCGCCTTCATAGACCTTTGCGTAGCGCGCAGTGAACATCGAGCGGTCGATATTGGCGGTCATGACGTCGTTCACCTCGTCGTTCGACGGCCAGATATCGCGCAGGAACACGTCGGTCCCGTCGGTCGCCTGGCCGATGGGCGTCGTCGTAAAGTCCTCGGTCACTGTGCCCTTGAGCGCATAAGCGACCACCAGAGGCGGCGAGGCCAAGAAGTTAGCGCGCACGTCGGGTGATACGCGGCCTTCGAAGTTGCGGTTGCCCGACAGCACCGAGGCGGCGACAATGTCATTGCCGTTGATCGCCTTGCTAATCGGCTCGGCCAGCGGGCCAGAGTTGCCGATGCAGGTGGTGCAGCCATAGCCGACAAGGTTGAAGCCGACCGCGTCCAGATGCTCCTGAAGGCCAGCCTTGACCAGATAATCGGTCACGACCTGCGATCCGGGCGCGAGCGACGTCTTCACCCACGGCTTGGGCTTCAGGCCGAAGGCATTGGCCTTCTTCGCCACCAAACCGGCGGCAACCAGCACCGAAGGATTGCTCGTATTGGTGCAGGACGTAATCGCCGCAATCACCACGTCGCCGTCGCCGATGTCATGCGCTTCACCCTCGACCGGCGTGCGCTTGAAACCGTCATGCTTGTAGACGCTGGACAATTCGCCGTTGAACACATCGTCGACCTTATCGAGCGCGACCTTGTCCTGCGGCCGCTTCGGCCCGGCCAGCGAAGGCACCACGCTGCCCATGTCGAGCTCGAGCGTGTCGGTGAACACCGGATCGGGCATATCCGCCAGTCTCCAAAGCCCCTGTTCCTTGGCATAAGCCTCGGTCAGCGCGACCGCTTCGTCGCTGCGCCCGGTCAGCCGCATATAATCGAGCGTCTTGTCGTCGATGCCGAAAAAGCCGCAGGTCGCGCCATATTCGGGCGCCATATTGGCGAGCGTCGCACGGTCGGCGAGCGTCAGCGAATCCAGCCCCGGCCCGTAATATTCGACAAAACGGCCCACAACGCCCTTGGCGCGCAGCATCTGCGTCGCGGTGAGCACGAGGTCGGTCGCGGTGATGCCTTCGCGCAACGCCCCGGTCAGCTTGAAACCGACGACTTCGGGTATGAGCATCGACACCGGCTGGCCGAGCATCGCCGCCTCCGCCTCGATCCCGCCGACGCCCCAGCCGAGCACGCCGAGGCCGTTGATCATCGTCGTATGGCTGTCGGTGCCGACGCAGGTATCGGGGTAGGCGATGGTCGTGCCGTCCTCGGCGACGGAGGTCCACACCGCCTGTGCGATATGCTCCAGATTGACCTGGTGGCAGATGCCGGTTCCCGGAGGGACAGCCTTGAAATTGTTCAGCGATTTCGAACCCCATTTGAGGAAGTCGTAGCGTTCGGCATTGCGCTGATATTCGATTTCGACATTCTGCTCGGCGGCCTTGGGGTGGCCGAATTCATCGACCATGACCGAGTGGTCGATGACGAGATGCACAGGCACCAGCGGGTTGATCTTCTCGGGGTTGCCGCCCAGCTTGGTCATCGCGTCGCGCATCGCGGCGAGATCGACGACGCAGGGCACGCCGGTAAAATCCTGCAACAGCACGCGGGCAGGGCGATACTGGATTTCGCGCGTGGACTTTGGGTCCGCTTGCCAGTCGATCAGCGCCTGCACGTCCTGCACGGACACGGTAAAGCCGCCATCCTCGAAGCGCAGCAGGTTTTCGAGCAGCACCTTCATGGAGAAGGGGAGGCGCGAGACATCGCCAAGCTTCTCCGCCACCTTGCGCAGCGAGTAAAAATCGACCGATTGCGCACCGACCTTTAGGGTGGTGCGGGTCTGCAGGCTGTCGAGTCCGATGGCGGTCATTTTTTATCCTCGTCTAAATATCTGAGCGCGAAATGATTGCCGGGGGCAATCATCCGAGCGCGAAGCTTTTTGCCGGTTGGGGGTGACTGCGCGGACGGTGCTTTTATCGGCCCCTGAACGAGCGTCAAACCAGCCTAAAAGCGGGAGAGTCGTTTGGTGGCCGCGCCTTAGCGCGAAGGGGAGCAGGGGGCAAGGGGTGGGAGATAGAATGTCGGGGCGGAAAAAGCTGTGGATATGTGCAGAATGGCTGGACTTTTGTTCACGGTTTGTTAGCATCGTACAATGACCGTTTCTGCTCTTCAATCGAAATTGCCTCTACCCGCTGTTGACGAAGGGGCGGGAACAGAACGTAAGCCGTTTCTCAAATGGGCGGGCAACAAAAACCGTGTAAAGCAGCATATCGTCCCGCGTTTGCCTAAGGGCAAAAGGCTGATTGAGCCTTTTGCCGGTTCCTGCGCGATTTCGCTGGCTACGAATTATGAGCGGTATCTGATTGCAGACGCCAACTCCGATCTGATCGACATGTATCGTTTTATCAAGTCTGACCATGCGGATGTCATTCGGAATGCCGAATTACTATTTCAGCCAATTTATAATGAAGCTGAGGCCTTTTATAATTTGCGGGCGGAGTTCAATCAGGCATGCAAGTCAGTTCGAAAATCAGCAATTTTCATATATTTGAACCGGCACTGTTTTAACGGATTGTGCCGGTATAATGCGTCCGGGGGTTTCAACGTGCCCTTCGGTAAATATAGCGGCCCGACTTGCCCTAGTAATGAAATCAAGCGGTTCGCTGAATTTGCCCAAAGGGCGGAATTTTTGTACCAATCGTTCGAAGATACGTTTGCGCTCGCGGAAGACGGTGACGTTATTTATTGCGATCCGCCCTATATCCCCCTTTCGGCCACTTCAAACTTCACGAGCTACGCCAAGGAAGCTTTTGGACCGGATGAACAACAGGCTTTGGCCGATGCGGCGGCTAAGGCAGCAAGGCGGGGGTGTCCCACATTTGTTTCAAACCACGATATGCCGTTTGCGCGCGATATTTATGCGGGCGCGAGGATTGAGTCATTTGAGGTACAGCGTTTGATTTCCAGCAAAGCATCGACCCGCGGCATGGCACCAGAGTTGCTAGCTATCTATGGTGCTTGAGGCGGAAGCACGTTCGTTCTTCAGCGAAGAGCGGGAAAGCTATCATGCAGGACGTTCCGATGAAGGCTTCATGCTCAAATCCGGATATCGATTGGCTTATCATGATCCTGAAAGAGATGCCTTCCTGTATCATGGTGATTGCTTCGAGGTGATGGCAGCGATTGCAGCCAAGCATCCCGAAGGTTGCTTCGACATGATTTTTGCAGATCCGCCCTACAAGCTGTCAAATGACGGCATGACATGTCATGCGGGCAAAGCGGTATCGGTCAACAAAGGGCAGTGGGATAAGTCCGAAGGCCCCGAGCTCGATTTTGAATACACCAAAAACTGGCTTGCGCTGTGCCAGCAGCTGTTGAGGCCCAACGGTACGATCTGGGTTTCTGGTACGCATCATATCATTCACATCGTCAGCTATGCGATGCAGCTTTTGGGCTATAAAATTCTCAATGAAATCACATGGGAAAAGCCAAACCCACCGCCTAATCTTTCGTGCCGTTATTTTACGCATTCGACCGAGACCATATTGTGGGCGGCGAAGAACAAGAAGAGCAAGCATGTCTTCAACTATGATGAAATGCGTGCCGAAAATGGTGGCAAGCAGATGAAGTCCGTCTGGCAGTTTCTGCCGCCCGGTAAGGATGAGAAGGTGTTTGGAAAGCATCCGACGCAAAAGCCGGTGAAGTTGCTTGACCGCATAATTCGTGCATCGACGAGGCCGGGCGATTTTCTGTTGGATCCTTTTGCTGGTAGCTCGACAACAGGTGTTGGAGCAATTTTGAACGGCCGGAAGTATTGTGGGATTGAGGCTGAAATTGGGTTTGTTGAATTGTCTGCGGCTCGATTGGAAGGATTGAACCTTGGAGCGTTCTGAGGCGTTAGTGCGACTAACGGAAATCGTTGGCGAAAAATTTAACCTGCATGACTTGGCCATGCAATTCGGCATTGTGCCGATTCTGAATGGAAAGCAGAATAAAGGATGGGCTGGTCAGGTTGTGGAACGGCATCTAGGGTTGCCTATAAACTCAGCTCAAAGTCCAAACTTTGGTTCGTGGGAACTGAAAAGTGTACCGATAAAATTCGCGCGAGGAACTCTCGTTTATAAAGAAACGATGGCAGTGACGATGATAGATCCTTGGCAGGTTGAGAGGACGCCGTTCGTCAAAAGCCACCTACTACAAAAGCTCCAAAAATTTGTTTGTGTGCTTCGAATTGTAGGAAAAGACGCTTCGAGCCCTTGTCATATTCATTCCATTCACGAGATCGACTTGGATGATGACACGTACAAAATTGTTGAGGATGATTACGAAACTATTCGAGAACATATCCGAGCAAAAGGGTTCAGTACACTTAGCGGACGCATGGGTCAGTTAATCCAGCCTCGAACGAAAGGGCCGGGGCATGGGAGTATTTCAAGGGCTTTTTACGCAAGAAAAGCGTTCCTTAACAGAGTGATGCCTCTACGGTGAGACCGTAGCGTCAGTCTTCCGTTACCAAAAAGATGTTGTGTCGCGCGTTTATTGATTTCACCCCTCCCGCAAAATCTCCGTCACTTCCTCCAGCGTTCCGCGCACGCGCAAGAGCTGGTCCTTGCCGAAGACGATCAGGCATTCGTCGTGGCTGTTGTCGGCGGCGCGCACGAACTGGACGATCTCCGGATTGACCGAAATTTTCTGGCCCTTTGTGTCGGTCAGGGTGACGAAGGGGATCATGTGGGGGTTCCTTTGGTTGGGCGGTTGGGGTGCAGTGTCATATTTGAGGGTGGGTTGCGAGGTTGGTGCTCTTTTCTCCTCCCCATCGCAAGTCGATGGGGAGATTTGGAGAAAACGCTTTCCTACATCTATCCATATCGGTTAAAAACGATTCGTTACTTAACCAATCAAGGAATTGCCGATGCCCACTCCCAAAATTCCACCGCCGATGTCGCCGCGTCTTGCCGAGATGTATGAATTGCTGATCGGGATTGCCGAGAGCGAGCGGATGACCGCTTTGGTCGATTATCTCGAGGATTTGCGACGCGAATTCGACAACGTCGCCGCTGAGCTGAAACAACTCGGCTTTTGCGCGCCTTGCTACCTGACCGAACTCGATGACGGCGACGATCACGATTGTGTCGAGGAGGATTGACGATGGCACGCAAACGCAAGCCCGCCGACGACCTGGCGGCGGTCGCCAATAATCCTGCGCAGGACATTCCAGCCGGGCCAATCAAGGCTGATTTCGCCACGATGATGCCCGGTTATCCCAAACGCCATGATGGCTGGAACCAGCAACGGTTGCAGCGTTTCCTCGATGTGCTGGCGCACACTGGATGTGTCGAGGACGCGTGCCGGGTTGCAGGGATGTCCGATGTTGCGCCTTATCGAGCGAAGAAGCGGTATCCGCTGTTCGCCGCCGCGTGGGACGATGCGCTGGAACGATCGCGGCAGGGGTTGATCGCGATTGCCTATCAGCGCGCCGTCGAAGGGCGCGAGACCGTTATCATCCGCAAGGGCGAGGAATATGAGCGGCGGATATCGCCGTCCGATGCGATCCTGGGGTTGATGATCAAGCGCGGCGATATGGTGGGTGGCGGGGGGCTGTCTGCGGAGTTCAAGGATCTGGAGGGCCTGTCGCGGGAGGAGATTATCAGTTGGCCCGAATGGCGCGACCGGCGCATCCGCTTTACGCAATCGGGAAAGAAATATGAGGCACCGGACCCGGTGGAGACCGGCCGCCTGCTCGACGAACGGTGCATGAAGCTGCTGGACGGGCTCCGCGAACGGGCGAGGCGCGGGGAGTTATGCCCCTGTTGCGACCAGAAGCTGCCGCCCGAATGGCCGACCCAGTCGTTGATGGCGATGACGTTGCTGGGCCTGGTCGATATCAAGGACCATTTCGAGGGGATTCCACTGGGCGACCGATGACGCCCGGTGCGGCGGGCTAGCTCGGGAAGTCCAGATTGCCCGATGTCGTTGCTGCCACCTGAATGAATGCAGGCGCGCTTTTGGGCGGGTCATTGACCAACGCCGGATAGCTGCCGCGCGGCAGTTTTTCGCTTTGCAGGCCTGCCGCGGCGAGCGCATAGGGGCTGACGCGGTGGCGGGTGCACAGGCCGCCGGCGCCGTCGCTGACCAAGGGCGTTTCGAATTCGACCGCGATCATCGCGTCTTCGACGCGGGTGACCGTACAGACGACGAGCTGGCCGCCGCCAAGGTCGAGTACGAGCCCTTCGCCTTCGGGTACGCCTAACAGGCCGTCGATCAGCGCGCCGGTTTTCGACAGGTTGCGCATCAGCGCGTCGTAGCGATGGTCTTCGTGGACCACGCCGATTTTGCGGAACATTAGGCGGCGTTCGGGGCGGTGGCGTTCCGGCCCGTCGGGCTCGATGCGGAATTCGCCCGTCGCCATGCGTTCGAGCACGACTTCCTGTTCGAGCGCTTTGGAGTAAATCCAGCCCTGGATGAAGCGCGCGCCCTTTTCGCGGACAACGTCGAACTGGTCGAAGGCTTCGACGCCCTCGACCGTGGTTTCCATGCCGAGCGCGTCGGACAGGCCGATAATGGCGGCGATGATCTTGGCGCTGTTATGGTCCTTTTGCGTGCAGTCGTCGACGAAGCTGCGGTCGACCTTGATCTTGTCGAACGGGGCGGAGCGCAGATAGCTCAATGACGAATAGCCGGTGCCGAAATCGTCGAGCGCAAGGCGGACGCCGAGTGCTTTCAATTCGCGGAAAATGTCGTCGATGGTCTCGCCATCGTTCATGAACACGCTTTCGGTGAGTTCGAGTTCGAGGCGGTCGGGCTCGATGCCGGCCTGTTCGAGCGCGTCGGTGACGATGCCGACAAGGTCCGAATGCGCGAACTGCTTGGCCGAGACGTTGACCGCAACGCGGACGGATTTGGGCCATTGCGCAGCATCGGCGCAGGCCTTGCGTAAGGCCCAGGCGCCCATCTGGTTGATGAGGTCGGATTCCTCGGCGATGGGGACGAAGACGTCGGGGCCGATTGCGCCGCGTTCGGGGTGGTCCCAGCGGACGAGGGCTTCGAAGGTCACGACCATATTGTCTTCGGTGCGCACGACGGGCTGGTAGTGGAGTTCGAGCTGGTTGTTCTGCAGCGCGTCGCGCAGGCCCTCTTCGAGCAGGCGGCGTTCTTCGGCTTCGTCCTTCAGATCGTGCGAATAAAAGCGGAACTGGCCGCGCCCGCCATTTTTGGCGGCGTAAAGCGCGAGGTCTGCGTTATCGACGAGTTCGAGCTTTTCGATGCCGTCATAGGGCGCAATCGCGATGCCGACCGAGGTGCCGATCGTGGCGCGCTTGTCGTCTATTTCATAGGGCTGCGATACGATCTGGATGATCTTGCTGGCAAGCTCGCCGAGTTTTCCCCGATCATCGAGGTCGGGCAGAATGATTTGGAATTCGTCGCCGCCGAGGCGGCCGATATCGCCGCGTTTGCCGACGACGCGTTCAAGGCGGCGGGCGACCTGGCGGAGCAGTTCGTCGCCTGCAGGATGGCCCAGCGTGTCGTTGACATGCTTGAAACGGTCGAGGTCGAGCATGACCAGCGAGCAGCTGCGCTTCGACGTTTTGTGCGAGGCGAGCAGGCTTTCGAGGCGCTTGTCCATGCGGTGCCGGTTGGCGAGGCTGGTCAGCGAGTCATACTCAGCCATGCGCGAATCGACGAGCTTGCGTTCATATTCCGTCGTGATGTCTTTGGCGCTGCCGCGATAGCCCTGGAACTGGCCCGATTTGTCGAATTTGGGATGCGCGGAGATCGACCACCAGCTCTGGCGGGTTTCTTCAGCGGGACCGCCCAGCGTGAAGCGGACGGTCTGGTCGATAATCTTGTTGCGCGCGGTCAGCTGGAATCGCAGCGACCGGTCTGACCGCTCGCTGGCGTTTTCGGCGTCGGTTTCGAACATCGTGTCGAACGGCTGTGCGAGCAGTTCCCCGACCGGATGGCCAAGCCGAAGCGCCGCGCCCTCCGAAATATAGATCAAATGTCCCGCGGCATCGGTTGCCCAAAGCCAGCCGATACCTGCCTGCTCGAAATCGTCGAGTATCTCGATCCGGCGTGCCGAATCGGCAGCGGTAATCACAGCCACGCCGCCGCCATCGCCGCCACTGCCCGATAGTCCGGGAAAGCCTTTGAACAGTCGTGTCACAGCCATTTGGTCGCCTGGTAAACGTTTCCATCAACGATATTGCCAAAGCGGCATAAATCGATTTGGTTTACATAACGCTAACCACGGATGTCCTTGACCCGGCCGCGGGGACTTGAGTTCACTTCATTTCGGCGCAGCATTTACGCTGTGTTAACCATCCCCGCGTGATAAAGTCCGCGCGACATTGGATTTGGTGATTTGGAACCGGAATGATGAAAAGCTATTTTTGGGAAACCGCCTGTGCGCTGGCCTTGATTGGCGCGACATTGGCCGCCGTCGGTAATGCGCAGGCGCAAACGCCAGCCACTCCTGCAGCAGCCTCACCGGTTACGCTGAGCAGCGATGTGAAGATAGAGCGCGTAGAGGTCGATGCGGCGGGCAAGGAAAAGGTCACGCTTTATGCTCCCAAGCAGGTCGTGGTCGTGCCCGGTGACAAGGTCCTGTTCACGCTCGAAGTCATCAACACCGGGGCGCAGCCTGCTGCAGGTTTCCGCGCGACTAACCCGATGCCGGGGCCGGTGCAGTTTGTTTCGGTGGCCGAGGACTGGGCGGAGGTCTCGGTCGATGGCGGCACGAGCTGGGGCAAGCTGGCGGCGCTGAAGGTCAAGAAAGCACCTGCAGAAGGCGCAGCGCCCATCGAGCGTGCAGCCGATGTTGCCGATGTGACTCATGTCCGTTGGGTGTTCCCAGATGCAATTGCACCGGGCGGGAAACGTACGATCAGCTATCGCGGTGTTATCAAATAAGTGCTGCCCTGTCCCGCGCTGGCACAAAGGCGAGGTTTTGACAGGGTAAATGCGACTCGGTACCGCGATTAACCACTTTTTGGACTCGCTATCGTGCTCCAGCCGACGCAGCGTAAGGCCATGAAGTTCACCGGAAGCCATCTCACCAGCGTGTTGCCACGCCTTACCGTGCCTCTGTTGCTCGGGCTTGCACTGGCATTGCCGCTGGCTGCGTGCAGTAGCGAAAAATCCAACGATGCGGCGGTGGCGGAGCTCGACAGCAAGCTGGTCGGCAAAGGCACCGATCCCGAGGCGAATGCGGCGCTGAACGACCGTATCCTGGTCGATCCGGACCTGACCGATAATGCCAATGTCAACACGGTAAAGGGTGCCAACCGTCCGCTGTCGGGCGCGATCCCGGCGGACAGCGGCTATGACGGCGATGCCTCGATCGAGGCGCTGGACAGTGCCAAGCTGATGCGGGCGCCAAAGGCGACGGTGGTGGCTGCGGAAAATTGCAATGGCTGCGGCGAACAGCGCGCGGTCACTCTGGGTGCCCTTGCTGCGGATCAGGGGGTGACGCGCGGCAAGGGCACTTGCGATGCAAAACTGCAATATGGTGCGGGCTGGGCACGGCGGATGCCGCCCGAATTCCCTGTCTATCCACGTGGCCGCGTTAAAGAGGCGGCCGGGGTCGATGGCGGCATCTGCGATATCCGCGTTGCGACTTTCACGACATCGGCCAAAATGCAGGATGTCATCGATTATTATTACACCCGCGCCCGCAAATCCGGCTTTTCAGCAGAACATCAATTGCGCGCAGGCGAACATGCGCTGGGCGGCACGCGGGACAATGACGGCGGGGCTTATTTCATCACGTTCAACGCAGCGCCGGGTGGCGGGACGAACGTAGATATTGTGGCCAATAACGGGCGATAAGCGCTCAGCAGAGTTTCAGAGGCGACCGACTGAGGGCGGCCATCGGCCGCCCTTTTTCATTACAGGACGCCTTTTTGCTCAGACTTGTCGATAACGCCCTTGGCCGCCAAAAACGCAACCAATTTGCGCCGCATAGCGGGAAGCGCGATTACCGGGCGGAGCTTGTCCCCGCTATTGCGACTACCGGGCGGGATTGTTTCTGAATATGCTTTCCAGTGGCGTATGGCATCCGCGCGGCGTCCTTGCGCAGCCGCGATCAGCGTTTCGGTCAGATAATAATTGATCCGGTTATAGCGCGAAAGAGGCAGGTCGCTGCTGCCTATTTCGCTTATCCTGTCCGGCCTGTCCTGACTCACGGCCGCAAGCGCAAGCATCAGGCGGCCTTTGGAGAAATTGGGGCTTTGGGTAAGAAACGCCCGGTCGAGCAGCTCTTCTGCGGCAGGGTGGTTACACATTCTGGCAAGTGCAGCGAGCGTTGTCATGTACATGGTGCTATAGGGATTAAGCTCAAGTGTGCGGTCCGTGTAGAAACGGGCGGAAACGCAGTCGTTCCTGAGGTAGGACATCCGCGCCACGGCGAAATTGGCAAAGCCGTCGTTCGGGTCGGCTTCGACGGCAGCACGGGCAAGTACGCTGGCCGCTTTTGTTGCGGCGGCAAAATCGTCATCGGCACTACGCCGTTCGATGGTGAAAAAGGCGCGCGCTGCCAATATCGGCGCCTGCATCCTTTGTTCCGTGACAGGCTTTTCAAAGCAGGCTGCAACCCTTTCCTCGATGGTCTGTTCGCGCGTGCGCACAAACTCGAAATATTTCAAAAGACAGGGGTAACCGCCGCCATTTCGGTTCTTGAGCATCGTGTTGTCATGCGTGGCGATTATACCCATTGGGCCGTTGATTTCCCCCAAAACGGGTATCAGCGCGTTGAAAGTCGCTTCCCCGCCAGCGGGCAACCGAACCTCACGCGACCAGATCGAAGTGTCGGTCTGTGCGTCGTCGAGGGTCAAATATAATGTTATGCCGTTTTCCCGGCTATCTTCCAGCCTTGTGAAAAGCCGGTAGGTATTTTCGGGATAGCTTATCGGGCGCAATGCTTCGACCTCGTCGACAACGCGCGTGCGCGCCAGCTTGAAGCGGGGAAGGTCTGCGGCGAACGTGCTCGAAACCAGCCGAGCCGTTTGCTCCAGTTCGGGCCGATCCCTGCTTTCGATCGGCATCAGTTCGAGGATCGGGCTCAGCGCAGTGTTGCTGGCAGGTCGAAACGCCAACCAGCCGACGAGTGCGACAATTGCGGCAATAACCAGCAACGCAACGACAATATATGGTTTACGGCGATAGACAGGCGGCGATGGCAAGGTAGCCGGAGGAAGGCGATCGTCATTGCCTCTCTCTAACGACACCAGGCCTGTTTCGGAGGGTATGAAATGCTTGGGTGTTTCGACGGTGTCATTCGCAGGATCAGGGGGCAATGCTTCCGAAAGCGGCCGGTACAGCATGGGATAGGCCGTAGGGAGCCGCCCCAGCCTGACAGTGTAAGAACCCGGTTGCAGATACAGGCACAGTTCGTCGACTGGCCCATGCCGCGCGTAATAATTTTCGAGCGTTTTGCGGAGGCGGACCATCTGCACACGTGCGCTGCTATCTGCGGTTGAATCGAAATCTTCGCCGCGCCCGAGCCCGTCCACCGCAACCACGAATGATTTCAACTGGCCGGAGCGACCGGCAACGGTTTCCTCGACAAGGTAACGCAGCAAACGGGAAAGGACTGGCGATCGAACAAACACCGGGTCGGCAAGTAATGCGTCTGCTTCAGTTTTAAGCTTGCTGTTGAAGCCCTGTCGCTGCCCTGTTTCGTGATATGCTATTTCAAATACTCCAGTAGACTGGTTCTATCGAAGGTCGCATCCCGGTGCACGGCCTTTAACGTTACATCGCGAAATGTAACATGGGTTAAAATTTACCCTGGACCGGCTGAGAAACGTTACATCGCACGTATTCGATCCATCCGAAACCGATTTATTTTCATTTTTTTGGTTGTCGAAACGGTTTCAAACTCCGCGCAAGCAAAAAAACAGGCCATTTCAACGGCATGAATTGTCGCCGTCTGGCCGTCACCGTTATTTTCCCCTGTGTACTGGTCCACATCGGGGAAGGAGCATACGCTGCCGATCCCACTTACCGGCAGGCCACGGCGACGGCGACAATTCTACCATCTGCGAAAACAGAGAGATCCGCAGACGGTCGGGTGGACAAATTGGAGAACAGGTCCGGAGGGTCGCAATCCGTGATGCAAAGCTATGTCGACAAAGACGGCTTCATCACGACCGCCGCAAACCCTGTGCGGCGCATAATAATCATAACTGATTTGCCCTGACCGGGCTGACTGAATTTGGGGACATTGAAGATGCAGAGTGCAGTACGCCGTTACGATCCCATATCCGTTCCGCAAACGGGTTGCAGCCTGTTCGACATCTCACAACGGCTGGGCGTTCCCGTGGTGGTGGCAAATCACCTCGATGCCAGTGGCGTCCTGACGCATTCGACATTCGGCCTGGACCTCGATTTCAACTGGGCGGAATTTGCGGGCGCGGTGGATGATCTGTGCTCCACCGGCGCGGTTATCGTGCCCAATATCGAAGACCATGACCGTCTCGGTCATTGGGTTCGGCCTCTCGTAGCCAGAGATATCAGATTTTTCGCCGGACTTCCGCTACGCGATTATCAGTCGCGGCGGGTCGGCAGCATTGCTGTGATGGCCAGCCAGGCCTTTGTCGCACGGCGCGGTATTTCGGTCAGCCGCCTCGGCCAGCTCGGCAAGGAATTTGCGGGCTTTTAGGCAACACCAAGCTGGCAGTTCGATGTTTCGGTCAACAGGTTGTAAATGCGGTTGCTTGCGGCAGCGATAAACTTTCCGGTCACGATATCCGCGTCCAGTCCATCCACCAGTTCCAGTCCCAGGTCTTGCCGCCGTCCTTCGATGCCGACTGGTGCCAGCGACAAGAGTTCGGCGCAATCCGGTCCCACACGCCGCGATATTGCCATTTGACGCCTTCGACCTCTTCATGGGTGATGAAGACGCCTTCATTGTCGATAAATTCGCCCTTTTGCGCGGGGTTGACGACGCCATTGTAAGTGCCGGTCCAGTGGTCGGCCCATTTCTTTTCCTGTGGCAACCAGACGCGCACTCCCATGCCCATGAAGCTGCCATCGGGCTTGCGCAGTTCCTCGATACTGCCCATGCCGTCGAGCACGCGGTGGACTGTGGCGCCGCTGTCGGACTCTTCCCAGACATCGGTCGTGCCATCCTTTAGGCGGCGGTGGTGGATTTTCCATTCGCCGGCGAGAAAGTCGAAATCGCCGATGCCCTTGCCGGTGATCTTGCGCGGTTTTCCAGCGGTGCTGTATGTCGGTTCGCTCATCGCTTTTGCTCCTTTTGCGGTTAAGATCAGTCCGGCGGCGCCTTGCAGTAGAAGGCGGCGGTCTATGTCAGCTATTTGGGTCATTCCTCCTCCTGCTCGCTCACCCGATGCGCTCGAAATCCATTATCCAGTTGGTTTCCCAGCTCGCCCCGCCATCGGGCGAAAATGCCTGCTCCCAACGCGGGTTGTCGGTGTCGGTAAGCGACCAGATGAAACGCACGCGGATAGGGATGTCGCCGAGCATGTCGTCGCACAGGAAGGTGCCGGTGTTGCCTTGGAAATGCCCGCGCATCGGCGGATCGACACCGGCGTGACGCTGGTCGAACCATGTAATCGTCCACTCGCCGCTGACGGGATCGACGCGGCGAAGCGCGGCGGCATGGTAAGCTCCGGCGGGATCGTCGAGGAAATTGTCCTCGATATTGCCGGCGCCGTCCATAATCTCGCGCGCTTCGCAGGTGCCGCCGAAGTCGGCCCAGTCGGTGCAGTCCATGAGCCGTTCGCGCAGCTTGCGGTGCTGCACGCGCCAGGTGCCGGTCTGGAAGCCGAAGCGCCCGTGCTGGTTTTCCATTTTTGTTTCCAATCTCGCGTCGATCATTACGCATCGATAACTGACAAGATATGTCAGTTATTTTCTGCTATGCGAAAAATATGCGTGCCAGCCGCCTGCTTTCGATCCTGATCCTTCTGCAACTGCGCGCGCGGTTGACGGCAGAAGCGCTGGCGGACGAGTTCGAGGTTTCGGTGCGCACCATTTACCGCGACATTGATGCACTGAGCGCGGCAGGGGTGCCGGTCTATGGCGACCGAGGGCCGGGTGGTGGCTTTGCCCTTCTTGATGGCTACCGGACGAGGTTGACGGGATTGGACTCAGCGGAAGCCGAGGCGATGCTGATGATAGGGACGCCGGGGACGGCGGCGGCTCTTGGGCTTGGCGCGGCGGCGGGCAGGGCGAAGGGGAAGTTGCTGGCGGCGCTCACGCCCGAGGGCAGCGCGGTCGCGGACCGGATCGCAGGACGTTTCCATATCGACCCCGCCGACTGGTATCGCGCTGCGGAGCCAGTGACCTGGCTGCCCTCGATAGCGCGCGCGGTGATCGACCAGCAGCGGTTGTCGATAACCTACGAAAGCTGGAAAAATGTGCGCAAGCGCGTCGTCGAGCCGATCGGGTTGGTGCAAAAAGGTGCGATCTGGTATCTGGTCGGGCGCGTCGGGGCAAATTTCCGGACCTATCGTGTAGGAGCGATCCGCGAACTGGCAGTGATGGACGACTGCTTCGAGCGACAGACAGATTTCGATCTTGCATCGCACTGGGCGTCACAGTTGAAGCGCTTCGAGGCGGAATTGCGGCCGCATGTTGCGCACCTGCGGGTTTCAAAAGAGGGGCGGCGGCGGATTGCCGAATTGGGCGAATATGCGGCGAGGGCCGTGGCCGGTTCGCAACCGCCCGGCGCCGATGGCTGGGCAGGGCTCGACCTTCCCTTCGAAAATAACGATCAGGGCGCGCGGCTGATATTGGGCATCGGGCCGGAAGTGGAGCTGTTGGGGCCGCCTGATTTGCGCGAGGCGATGCGCGATATGGCGATAGCTGCACTCGCCAGACTTGGCGGATAAGCACTGCCTTCCCTTAACGGCCATCCGCAGCTAAGGCGGCGCGATGAACTCCCTTATTCTTGTCATGTCGGGCGGCGCGATCGGTGCGGCTTTGCGCTATGGGCTGTGGCGCGCATTGCCTGTGGCCGAGGGCGGCTGGCCGTGGCCGACCTTTGCCGCCAATGTAATCGGCGGGCTGGCGATGGGGGTGCTGGCGGCGTGGGTGCTGCGTGGCGACAATTCGGCGGAGTCGCTTCGGTTGTTTGTTGGTGTTGGCGTGCTCGGCGGCTTTACGACGTTTAGCGCGTTCAGTCTGGAAATGATGCAGATGGTGGAGCGCGGGCAGGTCGGGATGGCGGCAGCTTATGCGCTGGCTTCGGTGTTGCTGGCGCTGGGCGCACTGTTAGTCGGCATGATCGCGGCGAAAGCGGTGTGGGTATGAGCAAGCAGGACGAAAAGGGCATCCGCCAGTTTATCGTCGACGCTGACGATGACGGCATCCGCCTCGACCGCTGGTTCAAGCGGCATTTGCCCGATGCGTCGTTCAACATCGTCTCGCGTTGGGCGCGAACGGGGCAGCTGCGCGTCGATGGCAAGCGGGCGACGCCGGGGGACAGGCTGGCGGCGGGGCAGGCTATCCGTGTGCCGCCTGCCGATCCCGTTGCCGCCAACGCCCGGCCTGCGCGCAGGCGGCGCGAACTGACCGAGGACGAGATCGAGTTTGCCCTTGGCATGGTGATCCACAAGGACGATGCGGCTTTGGTTATCAACAAGCCTGCGGGGCTGGCGACGCAGGGCGGAACGAAGACCGAGAACCATGTCGATGGCTTGCTTGATGCCTTGACCTTCGGGCTTGATAACCGGCCAAAGCTCGTTCACCGGCTCGACAAGGATACTTCCGGCGCGTTGCTGATCGCGCGGACATCGCGGGCGGCGGGGCATTTTGCCAAGGCCTTTTCGTCGCGGACGGCCCGCAAGGTGTATTGGGCGCTCGTGGTCGGCGTGCCCGACATCGCCGACGGCTTTATCGACCTGCCCATCGGCAAGCAGCCGGGAACGGGCGGCGAGAAAATGCATGTCGACGAAAAGGACGGCCAGTCGGCACGGACGCGCTATCGCATCGTCGAACGTGCAGGCAACACATGTGCCTGGGTCGAATTGCAGCCCTATACCGGGCGCACGCATCAGTTGCGCGTTCACATGGCTGCCATCGGCCACCCAATCGTCGGCGACGGCAAATATGGCGGCAAGGATGCTTTCCTGACCGGCACGATCAGCCGCAAGATGCATTTGCACGCGCGGAGGCTGCGCATCGACCATCCCGCCGGGCACCAGATCGACGTCCGCGCAGATTTGCCGCCGCATATGAAGGACAGCTTTGCCGATCTGGGTTTCGAGATCGAACTGGGCGATGCGCTGGTGCTCGACGCGCCGAAATTTTCGGAGACGGCCGAGGGCAAGAAGCGGGTGGCGGCGAACATCGCCAAATCGGCGCGCAAGGAGCGCAAGGGCGAGCGCCGTTCGCGCGGGAGCGACAAGCCCGAAGCCAAAAAGCGGAGCCAGATGGCGACGGGCAAGAAAATTGCCGCGAAAAAGCCGGTCATCAAAAAGGCCGCACCAAAGAAAAAAACCTGATGCACCCACATCCCGCATTTCGCGCCAAAGAACGCGACGGCTTGCGTGCGTTCGCCGCCGATATCGCATTTGGCACGCTGTTCGTGGCGACGCCCGAAGGGCCACGCGTCGCGCATGTGCCGTTTGTGTTTCTGGACGACGAGCGGATCGGATTCCATCTTTCACGGGGCAATGCGATCACAAGGCATCTCGACGGCGCGGAAGCGTTGTTTGTGGTCAACGGACCGGATGGCTATGTCAGCCCCGACTGGTATGGCGTCGATGACCAGGTGGGGACGTGGAATTATGTGGCGCTCGAACTGCAAGGGGCGGTTCGGCAGATGGAAGAGGCAGAACTGGTCGCGCAGATCGACATGCTGTCCGACATTCAGGAATCCCGCCTCCTGCCCAAGCCCATTTGGAAACGCGAAAAGATGGCCGAAGGACAGTTCGAAAAGATGCTGCGCGGTATATTCGGGTTCGAGATGGCTATCAGCGTGTGGCGCAGCACGGTCAAACTGGGCCAGCACAAGGGCGAAGACATGCGCGCGGCGGCGGCGAACGGTGTGGCAGCAGCGGGCAATGCGGCGCTTGCCGAGCTGATGCGAAACCCACCAGCATGATCAAGCTTGCGATCTTCGATTGCGACGGCACTTTGGTCGACAGCCAGGCGAATATCTGCCTTGCGATGGAGCACGCCTTCGACGAGGCAGGCATGGCACCGCCCAGCCGCCATGCCACGCGGCGAATTGTCGGGCTTTCGCTGGTCGAGGCTATGCGGGTGTTGTTGCCCGACGCGGATGGCCAAACGCACAGCGATATGGCCGAGCGGTACAAGGCCTCCTATCTGGTGCTACGCAACAACGGACTGGAGCATGAACCTTTATATGATGGCATCGCCGGGTTGCTTTCGTCGATGGACGAAAATGGCTGGCTGCTCGGCGTGGCGACGGGCAAGTCGGACCGGGGCCTCGAACGCTGTCTCGATCATCATGGCATCAAGGGGTTGTTCGTGACGCTGCAGACCGCCGACCGCCATCCGTCGAAGCCGCATCCTTCGATGGTCTACAAGGCGCTGGCCGATACCGGCGCGGAAGCGGCAAACGCGGTTGTTGTCGGCGATACCGTCTACGATATCCACATGGGCAAGGCGGCGGGCACAAAAACAATTGGGGTCAATTGGGGCTATCATCCGGTGGACGAATTACGGAGGGCGGGCGCGGACGCGATTGCCGAGAGTATGGACGAACTGGAAGCCCTGTTGGGAGCAATGGCATGACACAAGAAGAAGAAACGCGCGCGCAAGTTCGTTTCCTGCTGCTCAACAGCGTCCGCATTACCGGCGCGGTGATGCTGGTGCTCGGCCTTGCCGTGATTGCGCGCGAAGCGTTCGGGCTGCCGCGCGTGGCGGGATATGTCCTGTTTGTGGTCGGAATGGTTGAATTTCTGCTTGTGCCGGTTTTCCTCGCCAAAAGATGGAAGAGTCCGCCATCGCAATGAGACGGTTCTGGAAAGAAGTATCGTTAGAGCCATCTACCTTCGGCCATGCCGTGCGGCTCGACGGGCGGCCCGTGAAAACACCGACGGGCAATGAGCTGGCGCTGCCAACGCGGAAACTCGCCGATGCCGTGGTCGCCGAATGGAACGCAGTCGACAAGACCATCGACCCGGCGCAAATGCCGATGACCAGCTTCGCCAATGCCGCAATCGATCATATCGGTGCCGACCGCGACGGCTTTGTGACGGCAATCGCCGCTTATGGGGAAACGGACCTGTTCTGCTACCGCGCGGCGGCGGGCGAGCCGCTGGCCGAGCGGCAGGCGACGGTGTGGGACCCCTGGCTTGATTGGGCGCGCGGACGGTACGATGTTAGCTTCGTGATTGTCGAGGGCATCATGCACCAGTCGCAGCCCGAGGCGACGTTGGGGACACTGCGAACCGCAGTCGCGGCGCGCGGGACGTTCGAACTGGCGGCGATGGCGAAGTTTACGCATCTGACCGGATCGCTGGTGGCGACATTGGCGCTGGTGGAACGGGCGGGGGAGGCGATCGCGATTTGGGATGCCGCCTGTCTTGAAGAGCTATGGCAGGAGGAACTGTGGGGTGCCGACCATTGGGCGCAGAAAAACCGCAGCGACCGTGAGGCGGAATTTATGGCAGCGGTGCGTTTTCTGGAGCTTTTGCGGACGAACTAGGTCGCCGCCAGATCCCGCACAAACCCGATCAAACCCTTCTGCCGCCGCCTCTTCATGCGTTCGGCGGCAAGGATCTGGCGGACGTCTTCGAAGCAGCCCTGCACATCGTCATTGACCAGCACATAATCATAGCCGTCCCAATGGCCGATTTCGGCCTTTGCGCGGCTCATGCGGTCGGCGATCACTTCGTCGCTGTCCTGCGCGCGCGAATGGAGGCGGCGTTCGAGTTCCTCGATCGAGGGCGGCAGGATGAAGACGCGGACGACATCGGGGCCTGCCTCCTGGTATAATTGCTGCGCGCCCTGCCAGTCGATGTCGAACAAAACGTCGCAGCCGGTCGCGAGCTTTTCCTCGACCGGGGCCTTTGGCGTGCCGTAGCGATGGCCGAAAACATGCGCCCATTCGAGAAATTCGTCGTTCGCCGCCATTTCCTTGAAGGTCGGCACATCGACGAAATGATAATGGACGCCATCGACCTCGCCGGGGCGCGGCGGGCGGGTGGTGTAGGAGACGGAAAGCGCGATCTTGTCGTCCGATTCGAGCAGCATCCGCGACAGCGTCGATTTGCCCGCGCCCGACGGCGACGACAGCACAAACAACAGCCCCCTGCGTTCGAGTTCGTGCGGCTTGTTGCTTTTGACCATAGCCGCTACTGCGCGATGGAGTTGACATCGTCAAGAGGGGTTTGGGGCATGGATTGGCCGTTGCGCGTGAGCAAGTTCAGCGTTGTCATCGCTCTGCTTTTGACCGCGATTTTCATCGCCATATTGTTCGCGATGGACCGCCCGCCGATCTGCGCGTGCGGCGAGGTGAAGCTGCTGCACCTCATCGTGCAATCGTCGGAAAACAGCCAGCATATCGCCGACTGGTATACGCCGAGCCATATCATCCACGGTTTCATCTTCTTCGGGCTGGGGCGGCTGTTTTTGAAACGCTGGCCGCTGGGGCTGGCGCTGTGCGCGGCAATCTTGGTCGAGGGCGCATGGGAAATCCTCGAAAATTCGCCCATCATCATCGACCGCTATCGCGAGGTCACGATTTCGTGGGGCTATGCGGGCGACAGCATTATCAATTCGGTCGCCGACCTTGGCTGGATGATCTTCGGCTTCTTCCTCGCCTCGCGCCTGCCGTGGAAAATAACGCTGGCGCTGGCCTTATTCTTCGAGGCGTTCACCGCATACATGATCCGCGACAACCTGACGCTCAACGTGCTGATGCTGGTCGCGCCGGTCGAAAGCGTGAAAGAGTGGCAGGCGGCGGGGACGGGATATTGGCTGACTGGGAAATAGCGGCTCAGAATTTAATCTTCACGCGGGCCATGATGCTCTTGCTGGTAACGCCGCCGCCGAGTTGATTGCTGTCCACTTCCGCTGCCATGCGGACATTTTCCGATATGCTGAACTCGGCCTTCGATTCGTCTTTTTCGTAAATATCCGCCTTGGCGATGGGGCGGAGGCGCTGGCTTTCATTGTCGAACTTTTCGGCGCAGACTACTATTTCGTCGGCACTTTGTGCTTCGCATTTTTTGGCGGGCTGCTTGACCAATATATCGATTTTGAGCGGGCGAGGCGGTTGCGCTGGCTCGCCGACGACAGGCTCAGCCACCATCAATGTCAGCCAAAACAATCCGATCATCGCACCGCCTTTTGGAAGGACAATGCGGCGATGTTAAATCGTCGGGTCGGAAGGTCCAGCTATTTGTTTGGCTCGTGAGTGCCCGATCCGGCGTTCTTTACGCTTGTCGTACAGCTTCTTTGCCACAAATGCACCACCGACGAGCAACGCACCGGGTATCGAGCGAGTCGCTAACCGCGTTGCCGCGACGCCGATCCCGGCCCCGAGCAGGCCATTGCCGCTGCGCCTGCCGATGGCGTCGCCGACGACCGCGCCAACTATCGTTTTGAGTATTGGCATAATGCCCTCCTAAACCATGTCTTCCGGTCTGACATGGGCATCGAATGTTGCTTCGTCAACCAGACCCGATGCCAACGCCGCTTCGCGCAATGTCGTTCCGTCATTGTGCGCCTGCTTGGCGATTTTGGCGGCATTGTCGTAGCCGATAACTGGGGCGAGCGCGGTGACTAGCATCAGCGAACGGTCAAGCAGTTCGGCGATGCGTGTCCGGTTGGGTTCGAGGCCTGCAACGCAGTTTTTGGCGAAGGTCTCCATGCCGATGCTGAGCAATTCGATCGAACGCAGCACATTCGCGCCAATCAGCGGCTTGAACACATTGAGTTCGAGATGCCCCTGCATCCCGCCTACGGTCACCGCCTGATGATTGCCGATCACCTGCGCCGCGACCATCGTCAGCATCTCGCACTGCGTCGGGTTGACCTTGCCGGGCATGATCGAGCTGCCCGGTTCGTTTTCGGGGAGGAGCAGTTCGCCAAGGCCCGAGCGCGGGCCGGAGCCCAAGAGGCGGATGTCGTTGGCGATTTTGGTGAGGGAGACGGCGAGCGTGTTGAGGGTTCCTGACAAATCGACCAGCGCATCGTTGGTCGCGAGCGCTTCGAATTTATTTGGTGCCGTCCACAGTTCCAGCCCAGTCGCTTTGGCGAGCTCCGCAGCCATCGTTTCGCCAAAGCCGTCTGGGGCATTCAGGCCGGTACCGACAGCGGTTCCGCCTTGCGCGAGTTCATGGATGCTATTCGTTGCGCGGTGAATGCGGGTACCGGCATTTGCGAGTTGCTCGGCATAGCCGGAAAATTCCTGGCCAAGGGTGACCGGCGTTGCATCCTGCAGATGCGTGCGACCGATTTTAACGATATCCGACCAAGCCTCGGATTTTGCCCGGAAATGGTTTTCGAGATTCATTAGTACCGGCTGAAGATTGTCTCTCAGCGCGAGCGCCGTCGCCAAATGAAGCGCGGTCGGAAAGCTGTCGTTGGACGACTGGCCCTTGTTTACATGGTCGTTGGGGTGCACCGGCGACGTGCCGCCGCGTGTGCCGGTCAACATCTCGTTCGCCCGTCCGGCGATCACCTCGTTGACGTTCATGTTCGACTGCGTGCCGCTGCCTGTCTGCCAGATGGTCAGCGGGAACTGGTCGTCATGTTTGCCATCGACCACCTCGACTGCTGCCGCTTCGATCGCGTCCGCCAGCTTGGCGTCCAGACCATGCTTTCGGTTCACTCGCGACGCGGCATGCTTCACCAACGCCAAAGCATGGATTATTCCAAGCGGCATCCGCTCATGCGGTGGGAAGGGGAAATTTTCGATACTCCGCTGCGTCTGCGCGCCCCAATAGGCATGAGCCGGAACTTCGATTGCGCCAAAACTGTCGGATTCGGTGCGGGTTTCGGTTGGCACTTCAATTCCCTTCTTTCGTCATCCCGAACTTGTTTCGGGACAACGCGCCAACGTTCACTTTTTCCGCCCGAAGTCCACACTCACAACGTTGGACCCATCCTCTACCGCCACCGCGTCCCCGTCATTGCCTGCTTCTTCGTGCGGTTCGGGGCCGGTCGAGCCGTCATCGACATGGAATTGCAGCGCGAAGTCTACGGCCGGATCGACGAAAGCGGTGATCGCGGCATAAGGGACGACGAGGTGCGAGGGAATCTGGCTAAACGACAGGCCGACCTCGAAATGGTCCGCCTCGACCTTCAGGTCCCAATATTTGTGCTGGAGCACGATGGTCATTTCGTCGGGGAAGCGTTCGTGCAGGTGCTGCGGGATCGCCACCCCGGGGGCTTGCGTCTTGAAGGTGATGTAGAAATGATGATCGCCGGGAAGCCCGCCTGCCGCGACATCGCCGAGGACGCGGCCGACCACTGCGCGCAGTGCCTCTTGCACCACGTCGTCATAGGGAATCAGGCTGTCGACTTGGCTATCGCTCATCCGCGCTTGGTGGACCGTGGGCGCGGCTAAATCAAGATGGATTCCATTGCCAAACGCGGCAAGTTGCGTATAGCGCACGGCCATGCGCACAGGCACCATCAGCCGCAAGACAAACGAAACGTCGATCGACGTCGAGGTCAATCTCGATGGAACCGGCGTGTATGAGGTTTCGACCGGCATCGGCTTCCTCGACCATATGCTCGAACAATTGTCGCGGCATTCGCTAATCGACCTTAAGGTGAAGGCGATAGGCGACCTCCATATCGACCAGCATCATACCACCGAAGACACCGGCATAGCGGTTGGCGAAGCGGTGTTGCAGGCGCTTGGAGAAAAGCGCGGGATTACGCGCTACGGCAGTGCCTATGCGCCGATGGACGAAACGCTGACCCGCTGCGCGCTCGATATTTCGGGGCGGCCTTATTTCGTGTGGAAAGTCGCGCTTTCGATGCCTCGGCTGGGCGAATGGGACACCGAGCTTATCGAGCACTGGTTCCACAGTTTTGCGACCTCGGCGGGCATCACGCTACATGTCGAAAATCTCTACGGGTCGAACAACCACCATATCGTCGAGAGCTGCTACAAGGCACTGGCGCGCGCATTGCGACAGGCGGTCGAGACCGATCCGCGCAAGGCCGATGCCATCCCATCGACCAAGGGGACGCTCTGAGCCGTGCCGCTCGCGCTGATCGACTATGGCGCGGGGAACCTGCATTCGGTGCATAATGCGCTAAAGGCGGCGGGTGCAGGCGATGTTGTGGTGACTGCCGAGCCGGATCTAGTGGCGAACGCCGACCGAATTGTTTTGCCGGGAGTGGGTGCGTTTGCGCATTGCATGAATGCGCTTTCGGGCATCGGCGGCATGATCGGCGCTATGGAACGGCGCGTTCGCAGCGATGGTGTGCCGTTTCTGGGGATTTGTGTCGGGATGCAGCTTCTGGCTGATGCAGGCGTCGAGCATGGCACGACGCAAGGCCTGGGCTGGATAGGCGGCACCGTGCGCGCCATCGAGCCAGCTGCTGGCCTCAAAATCCCGCACATGGGCTGGAACGATGTCACACCGTCGGGCGCCGGATTGCTCGAACAGGACGAAGCCTATTTCCTGCACGGGTATCATTTCAATGTCGCGGACAAGGCCGATGTGCTGGCTACCACCGATCATGGCGGGCCTTTGGTGGCAGCAGTAGGCCGTGACAACATCATCGGCGTCCAATTCCACCCCGAAAAAAGCCAGGCCTATGGCATCGCCTTCCTGAACCGCTTTCTGGAGTGGAAGCCGTGATCGTTTTTCCCGCAATCGACCTGAAGGGCGGCGAGGTCGTTCGGCTTGCTGAGGGCGATATGGATCGGGCTACGGTCTATGCTGACGATCCGGCTGCGCAGGCATTGCTGTTTGCTTCGCAGGGTGCGGAGTTTTTGCATGTGGTCGATCTGGACGGTGCATTTGCGGGCAAGCCTGAAAATGCCGAGGCGGTGGAGGGGATAGTCGAGAATTTTCCCGGCTATGTGCAATTGGGCGGCGGCATCCGCACTGTCGAGACGGTCGAGCGCTGGTTCGACATGGGCGTGGCGCGGCTGGTGATCGGGACGGCGGCGCTGAAGGACCCGCAGTTCGTCAAGGACATGGCGCGCGAGTTCGCAAACGGCATCGTCGTCGCGGTCGATGCACGCGACGGGTTCGTCGCGACCGAGGGGTGGGCGGAGGTTTCGGACATGCCGGTGGTCGATCTGGCGCGCCGGTTCGAGGATGCGGGGGTTGCCTCGATCCTGTTCACCGATGTCGGGCGCGACGGGATGCTGACGGGGTGCAATATCGAAGCGACGGTCGACTTGGCGCGCGCGGTGCAAATCCCGGTGATTGCGAGCGGTGGCGTGAAGGGGCTGGATGATATCCGATTGCTGGCCTTGCATGCGAATGATGGCATTGAGGGCGTGATCACGGGCCGCGCGATTTATGACGGGCGGCTGGATCTGGCGACGGCGATTGCGATGGCGGAACGGAGCACATAATGGAGATGCTAACCAAGAGGCCTAGCTGGCTGGTTAAGCCAGTTGTCGGATACCTCATCGCGACCGTCCTCTTTTTGTTTTCTTGGATCTACTACGGTCTCATCTCTGCGCTGCTAGGCACGGCGCTTTTTGTCCTTTTGGACTTTTTGGGAAGACGCTTGGGCAGAGGTCGAAACAACGCAAAAATAATATTCTACGGTCGGTTAGCCGCAGTTTTGATCGCGTTAGTTCTGCCCGGACTCGTGAGTTTTGCTTTTGACATAAACGACGCCTTAAATTGCGAAAGCTCGCCAAACTGCACAGTGGTCAAACCAAAATGACCGTCCGCGTCCGCGTCATTCCCTGTCTCGACGTCGCCAACGGCCGTGTGGTCAAGGGCGTCAACTTTGTCGACTTGCGCGATGCGGGCGATCCGGTTGAGCAGGCGCAGGCTTATGACGCGGCGGGGGCGGACGAGCTTTGTTTTCTCGACATCGGCGCCTCGCACGAAGGACGCGGGACGATCATCAACGTCGTGCGACGGACCGCAGAAGTGTGCTTCATGCCGCTGACCGTCGGCGGCGGGGTACGCAGCGCGGAGGATGCGCGGGCGCTGCTGCTGGCAGGCGCGGACAAGGTCGCGGTCAACAGCGCGGCGGTGGCGCGGCCCGAATTGGTGGCGGATATCGCGGAACGCTTCGGCAGCCAGTGCGTGGTCGCTTCGGTCGATGCCAAGCGTGTTGGAAGCCATTGGGAAATCTTCACGCACGGCGGGCGCAATCCGACCGGTATCGACGCGCTCGAACATGCTGTCAGGCTCGCGAAGCTAGGCGCAGGCGAACTGCTCGTCACCAGCATGGACCGCGACGGCACGCGCGACGGCTATGACCTAGACCTTACCCGGACAATTGCCGATGCGGTCGATATTCCTGTGGTCGCGAGCGGCGGCGTCGGCAATTTGCAGCACCTGGTCGAAGGCGTGATCAAGGGCCATGCCAGCGCCGTGCTAGCGGCTTCCATCTTCCATTTCGGTCAACATAGCATCGCTGATGCACATGCAGCTTTGCGCGCGGCAGGGCTGCCCGCCCGGAGCTGATTACCAGCGGATCAGGCGCGGCACCAGGAGCCGACCGGCCACCGCGCACACGCCGACAGCCAATGTGTACCACAGCCCGATATAGACGACGCTGTTGAACGGGCAGTGCAAATTATAGGCAAATGCACCAAGCCCGCCCGACGCAATGCCGACCAGCCAGCCTGCACGGGCAGGCGATGTCGGTGCGCCGCGCCGCAGGTGCAACACCATCGGCACGGCGGTTGCGACCCCGCCAATTGCGCTGAACATCAGGCACTGGCCGACCGAATACATTTCCGCCACAGCGTTGCCGACGTCGCCGGTCATCGCCACAATGAGCGCCGCGATGGGAAACAGGAACGCCGCAGCCAGAGCCATTTGCCAGCTCATCTGGACCTTGCCGACGGCGGGGCTGGCCATGCCAAGCACGGCATGGGCGGTGCCGCCGCCCAGCAGCAGCAAGATGCCCGAGCGGATAAGGAACATCGCATCGGGATGCCCCGCCAATACGTCGGGGCGCACACCTCTTGTCAATGCCACCACCGCCAGCATTACGACAGTAATGGCGGCAGCAATCAGCAGCGGGCGCCGCGGGCTGAGCGCTTTTACCGGCTCCAGATCATCGACCAGATCGGCGATGTTGTAACTGTTATTCATTTCATTCACTCTCGATAAGCGCGGCAAGCTTCTTCAGGCCACGATGTATGTTTACTTTAACCAGCGGTTCGGATTGGCCGCATTTGGCGCAAGCCTCAGCAATGCTGAGGCCCTGTATTTTGACGAGGCGGATAGCGAGCGCCTGACCCTCGGGCAATTGATGTAACAGGCGGTCGATGCTGATCTTCGCGCCTACGACATCCTCGTGACTGTCCTCGCTGTGCTGATCCTGCAATTCGTCGGCGGCATGGCGGTATGTCTGGCGCAGGCGGTCCACCCAGCGATAGCGCGCAATGGCCGCAAGCCAGGGAAGGAACGGCCGTTCCGGATCGTAACTGGCGCGTTTCCGGTGCAGCGTAATCAGCGTGTCCTGCACGAGATCGTCCACGGCATCAGCGGCAATTTTATTGGCAAAGAAACGCGCAAGCCATCGCCCCGTCTGTTCGAGCAGCACGGCATAAGCCTGCTTGTCGCCTTCGAGCGAAAGGCGCATCAGGTCGCGCAGCGTTTCTTCGCGCGCGATCATTTGCGCTTTGTCAGCAATGCGTCGAGCGACAGGCTGCCGCCGCCACGAACGATCAACACCAGCGCCAGCGCGACCCAGATCATGTGCACCGACCACCAGGCTTCGGGATAGACGAAAATCTGGATGACCATTGTCATGCCAAGCAGCGCCAGCGCGGATAGCCGCGTGAACAGGCCGATGACCAGCAGGACAGGGAACAGATGTTCGGCATAGGTCGCCATATAGGCTGCAAATTCGGGCGGCAAGGGGACGCCCTTATATTCTTCTGCAAACAGGAATTTGGCAGTGTCGCTGACCGATAGCCAGCTGCCTTCGTCGACCTTGGTACGGCCCGAGCGCCAGAATATGCCCGCCAGCGAGATGCGCACGAAAAGCAATATGATGGCTTCAACAAACGGCGTCGAGAGCATCGCAACAGCGCGATTATAAGGGGCAGTAATGGCGTTCATAAATCATCCGGCTTTGACCAGCGCACCGGCGCCGATAAGGTGGAGGAGTGGTTCCAGCTGAACCTGTTCACCAGCCTGTTCGATGACAATGGCCAGAAGGTTACCCAGCGTTGTGTTTTCTGCCGATGCTGTTGCAAGCACCGCGCTTTGAACGGCATCGAGCGGAACCAGCCGCACATCCGCATCCGGGCGTGCACACAATATCGCGGCCGGTTGCTCGCCGGCCAATTCTTCGAGGGCCGCCACTATCGGCAATGATATCTTCACTATCCGTGCCGAGGGATGGAGCCTGACGCGCATCGCCAGTAACTCGGTCTCGCTCAATCCGCCGAGATCCGACAGCGTTAAGGCAATTGCTTCAGAGGCATGATAACTTTCCAGCCAAGCCCATTCGATTTCAGCAATTTCGCGGGTGGCGGGATCGTCCAGAAAACCCGGAAACTTAGCGCCTATCCCGCTGGCATCATATGTCCTTGCCACAAAGGTTTCGGCAAAATCCCGGGCGATTGCATTGAATGCCGCTTCACCCAAATGTTGCCGCGTCAGCGGGAATGTCTCTTCGAGTGCGACAATCCGTGCATGAGTGATGGTGTTGGCGTGGGCTTTAAGTCCCAATATGATCCGGTCGGGCGGGCCTGCGAACAACATCGGGTCGAGCCAATCCGGCCCGTCGTTAATCGTGTCGATGAAGTTGATTTGAGCATCAGCGAGCGACAGCATCGAACGCCTCTTCCATAATTGCAGAGGCAATGCCTGCTTCTGCCATTAGCTCGCTGAACGCAGGAACATCGGTGTCCCATTCAATCAATGTCGGCTTGGGGCCTGACCGATGTATGAAGCGCCCGTAAAGATGCCATACCGTGTCCGTGACATGACTGCCGTGATCGTCGATCAGCAGCGGCCCGCTCTCGTGAAGTTCAACGGTATGACCCGCAAGATGGATTTCGCCGACCCAGTCGGGCTCGATCGCATCGACATAGGCTTCTGCAGAAAATCCGAGATTTGACGCCGATACCTCGACATTGTTGATATCGAGCAACAGGCCGCATCCGGTTTTTGCAAGCAATAGCTCGATGAATTCGACCTCGCCCATTTCATCGCTGCGATAGGCAAGATAGCGCGACGGGTTTTCGATGAGGATGTTGCGTTTCAACCGGTCCTGCACCCTGCCGATCTCGCCTGCGAAATGGTCGAGCGATGCTCTTGTATAAGGCACCGGCAAAAGGTCGGCAAAGCGATTATGCGCGTTGCCGGAGAAGCTGAGATGATCGGACACGGAAGCGGGCTGGTACCGGTCGCACAATACGGCGAGGCGGTCGAGGTCATGCTGGTTCAAGCCATCGGCAGACCCGAGCGACAACCCGACCGAATGAAAACTCAAAGGATAAAGTTCGGAGATGGCGGTCAGCCAACGGTGGGGTGGACCGCCATCTCCGAAATAGTTCTGCGGATGAACCTCGACCCAATGGGTGCGACCCGAGGGCATTGTAGGGCAAAGCAGCGCATCATAATGCTGCGGCTTTAAGCCAATCCCTACCAAAGGGGGGAGTATGGTATGGGCAGGCCCGATGTTCATCCGCAAAAGCTATGGGCCTCAGCCCTTTTTCGGAACCGGCTTGGCGTTGCCCTTCTTCTCGGCAAGCGAACCGCCCATTTTTACGCAGCTGCCTTTGTTGACCAATTTCCAGGCGTTACCCTGATAATCGACGGTCGACGTTCCGGCACAGCTCGTGCCCGGACCGGCGGCGCAGTCGTTTTTGCCTTTCAGCGAGACGCCGAAGCATTTTTCCTTTTCGGCAGCATGCACGGGCGCGGTAGCAAGCGTCGCCGCTGCCGAAAGCGCGGCGGCAGCACCGGCCAGTTTCAAGATCATATTGCTCATTTTAAACTCCAGATTTCTTTGGGGCTGTCGCCCCTGGGGAGGCGCGCTAGCATTGCACACCTGACATCCATTCGCGGCCGCATCGTCCGATGTTACACGACACCGAAAATTTGTTGGCGCTGTCCTTGACCCGTCACAAAAAAGCCCTATCTGGGCTGCCGTTAGCACTCTGTTTTATTGAGTGCTAAACAGCAATTCATTGCCGTCACGCGTTGGCGGGATGGCAAAACAACAAAGGAAGGTTCAAAAAATGGGATTTCGTCCGTTGCATGACCGTGTCCTCGTCCGTCGGGTCGAGGCAGAGGCAAAAACCGCTGGCGGGATTATCATCCCCGATACAGCCCAGGAAAAGCCGCAGGAAGGCGAAGTCGTCTCCGTGGGTTCGGGTTCGAAGGCCGAAGATGGCACCGTGACCCCGCTCGACGTAAAGGCCGGCGACAAGATCTTGTTCGGCAAATGGTCGGGCACCGAAGTCAAGATCGACGGTGAAGACCTGCTGATCATGAAGGAATCGGACATCCTCGGGATCGTCTCGTAACTCTTCTCCCCGTTATTTTTGAATAAGGAACAATATCATGGCTGCAAAAGACGTGAAATTTAGCCGCGATGCGCGTGAACGCATCCTGCGCGGCGTAGACATCCTCGCCGACGCGGTGAAGGTGACCCTGGGGCCCAAGGGCCGCAATGTCGTTATCGACAAGAGCTTCGGCGCACCCCGCATCACCAAGGACGGCGTTACCGTTGCCAAGGAAATCGAACTGAAAGACAAGTTCGAAAACATGGGCGCGCAGATGGTTCGCGAAGTCGCTTCGAAGACCAACGACATCGCCGGTGACGGCACCACCACCGCCACCGTCCTCGCTCAAGCCATCGTTCGCGAAGGCATGAAGTCGGTTGCCGCTGGCATGAACCCGATGGACCTGAAGCGCGGCATCGATCAGGCGGTCAACACCGTTGTCGATGACCTTGCCAAGCGTTCGAAGCCGGTTGCCGGTTCGTCGGAAATCGCACAGGTCGGCACGATCTCTGCCAATGGCGAGAAGGAAATCGGTGAAATGATTTCGCAGGCCATGGAAAAGGTCGGCAAGGAAGGCGTGATCACCGTCGAGGAAGCCAAGGGCCGCGAAAGCGAGCTGGACGTTGTCGAAGGCATGCAGTTCGACCGCGGTTACCTGTCGCCTTACTTCATCACCAACACCGAAAAAATGTCGGTCGAGTTGGACAATCCCTACATCCTGATCCACGAAAAGAAGCTCAGCAACCTGCAAGCCATGTTGCCGATCCTCGAAGCCGTGGTGCAGTCGGGTCGTCCGCTCCTCATCATCGCCGAAGACGTCGAAGGCGAGGCTCTTGCTACGCTCGTGGTCAACAAGCTGCGTGGCGGCCTGAAGATTGCGGCGGTCAAGGCGCCCGGATTTGGCGATCGTCGCAAGGCGATGCTCGAAGATATCGCGATCCTCACCAAGGGTGAAATGATCAGCGAAGACCTCGGCATCAAGCTTGAGTCGGTCACCGTTGGCATGCTCGGCCAGGCCAAGCGCGTCACCATCGACAAGGACAACACGATCATCGTCGACGGTGCCGGTGAAGCCGATGCAATCAAGGGCCGCGTCGAAGCGATCCGTTCGCAGATCGAAAACACGACCAGCGATTACGACCGTGAAAAGCTGCAGGAACGTCTGGCAAAGCTTGCCGGCGGTGTTGCCGTGATCAAGGTCGGCGGTTCGACCGAAGTCGAAGTGAAAGAACGCAAGGATCGCGTCGACGACGCGCTGCACGCAACCCGCGCAGCCGTTGAAGAAGGCATCGTCCCCGGCGGCGGTACTGCGCTGCTCTATGCGACAAAGGCACTTGCCAACCTCAAGGGTGCGAATGACGACCAGACTCGCGGCATCGACATCATCCGCAAGGCAATCGAAGCCCCGCTTCGCCAGATTGCCCAGAATGCGGGTGTCGACGGCGCGGTTGTCGCGGGCAACCTGCTTCGCGAAAACGACGAGACACAGGGCTTCAACGCATCGACCGATGTGTATGAAAACCTTGTGACCTCGGGCGTTATCGACCCGACCAAGGTCGTCCGCACGGCGTTGCAGGATGCTGCCTCGGTCGCAGGCCTGCTGATCACCACCGAAGCCGCGATTTCGGATGCGCCCGAAGACAAGGCTGCTGCTGGTGGCATGCCCGGCGGTATGGGCGGCATGGGCGGCATGGGCGGTATGGACTTCTAACTCCTGCGTTCCTGACGTTACAAGAAGGGCCGGTGTGGAAACGCACCGGCCTTTTCTTTTTGTGTTATTGTGTTATATGAGTAATACAGTTCGCGCAGTGGAGACGATGATGATCCGGCATTGGAAGACAATTGCGGGCCTAAGCGCCGCCATGATCGCGGTGCATGTCGTCAATCTGTTCACCGGCGGCGCGCTGTCGAACTACGGCATCGAGCCGCGCGAGATCGGGGGTGCCTATACCATTGCAACCGCGCCGCTGATCCATGCCGATGTCGCGCATCTGGGCAGTAATCTTGCCGCGTTTGTTGTGCTGGGATCGCTCGTCTTGCTCCAGGGCGTGCGCTATTTTGCGAAAGCCAGTCTGCTGATCATCCTGTTGGGCGGCGCTTTGGTCTGGCTGTTCGGCCGCCCCGGCGACCATATCGGGGCGAGCGGCTGGATATTCGGGCTGTGGAGCCTCGTCATCGCACTGGCATGGTTCGACCGCAGCCCACGCAATATCGCCATCGCGTTGGCGGTGGTGTTTTTCTACGGCGGCATGGTGTTTGGCGTGTTGCCGACAGCGGGCTACATCTCTTTTGAATCGCATTTGTTCGGCGCGATTGCCGGGGTCTTTGCCGCGTTCACGCTTTCGAAAAAGCCGTTGGAAATCGTTGCACCGGTCAGGCAGAACGAGTTGAAATTCTGGCCCGAAAAGAATTAGCGCTCCGGCGATGCCCCGCCTGATCCTGTTCAACAAACCCTATGGGGTTCTCCCGCAATTCACCGACAAGGGAACCGAAGGCTCGCCGCGCCCAACCTTATCCGATTATATCGACGTGCCGGACGTCTATCCGGCGGGACGGCTCGATATGGACAGCGAAGGCCTGATGCTGCTGACCGACGACGGTCGCTTGCAGGCGCGGATATCGGACCCGAAGTTCAAGATGCCGAAGACCTATCTGGTGCAGGTCGAGGGTGAGGTAACCCACGAGGCGCTCGCGACTTTGCGCAGGGGCGTGCGCCTGAAAGACGGCGTTACCCTGCCAGCCGAAGCCGAGCGTATCCCCGACCCCGAACTATGGCCCCGCGACCCGCCGGTGCGTTTCCGCAAGACCGTGCCCGATTGCTGGATCAAACTCACGATAAGCGAAGGCCGCAACCGGCAGGTGCGCCGGATGACGGCGGCGGCAGGCTTCCCGACCTTGCGGCTGGTGCGCTGGTCGGTGGGGGAATGGACGGTTGAAGGGTTGGGGCAGGGGGAGTGGCGGGAAGCTAACGCGCAGGCCTGATCACCCGCTTGCCCTTGGTGCGGCTGGTCAGATGGAATTTTTCGCATCGGTCGCAGCGATAGGGTCTTAACGCGAGGTCGACGAGCTGCGCAGCGGATATTGCATCGTTCAGCGACTCATAACGTGTCTTCTTTGCACAAATACTTAGTCGTGTGCGCACATCATTCCGCTTGATCGACCGCCAGAGCGCCCTGATTGAGCAGTCCGGCAATAAGCTCAATTGCTTTGGTGGATTTGGCAAGTTCGGGATTAAGGGTGACGCTGTCTGCCGCGCACAGGCTTTCGGCGAAACTGGCGGTTTCGCCTGCGCATTCGAAACATTCGCCATCGACAAATAGCAACACGCCCTCATCCTGCCGGACAAAGGAAAAGCGGCTGGCGGGATTGCGGATTAGTGTTGCGCTGCTGGCAATCAGGTTGCGCACGTCGTTTTCGCTGGCAGTCTCTTCCGGCGCCCAATCGATCTCGGGATGTTTGGGTGTGCTACTGTAGCCGCCGAACCAGCGGGCAAAGGCGTCACGGTCGGCCAGTTTTTCGGTGATCATCGTGTGGAGCTTCGCCAATGCTTCCGCCGAAATCTCGCCGGGGTTGGCTTGTCTGGCCAATCCGGGGTCGGTGTAGCGGTCATCGTCTTCCATTTCGGACACCAGATCGTCGGCGAAATCGGTGATAAGCTCGCTCCGCGATGGCGCGCGGAAGCCTATCGAATAGGTCATGCAATCGTCGCCGACCGCGACGCCATCATGTGCGATGCGCGGGGGGACGTAGAGGATGTCGCCGGGTTCGAGCAGCCATTCGTCGGTTGCCTCGAATTGGCTGAGCAGGCGCAAGTCTTCGTGCGGGAGCAGCACGCTGTCGGCATCGCAAAGCTGCCCCACGCGCCAGCGGCGTTTGCCGTGGCCCTGGATCAGGAACACGTCATATTGGTCGAAATGCGGGCCGACACCGCCACCGTCGGTGGCGTAGCTGACCATGACATCGTCGATTCGCCAGTTGGGGATGAAACGGAACGGCGCGAGCAGCGCGGCGACTTCGGGCACATGATGGTCGACCGCCTGCACCAGCAAGGTCGACGGTTCCTGCCCCAGCGTGGCAAAGCGTGCCTCCGCCAGCGGGCCAAGCTCGACCGCCCAGCTGCCTTGCGCGCCGATGACGAGGCGCGATTCGACTTGCGCTTCGCAGGCAAGGCCCGCCAGCTCGTCGGGGTCCAGCGGGTTTTGCCATGCCGCCCAAGGGTTGCGGATGAGCAGCGGCTTTTGCTGCCAGTAATCGCGCAGGAAAGTATCTACATCGAAATTGGCGAGGTTCACTTCGCCATCTTCGCCAGCATCTCGCCCATTTTCTGGTGGAGCAGGTTCACCGCCTTGAGCGGACGGACCATGACCTTGAAATGCGTGATGAGGCCGTCATCGTCGCAACTTATCATGTCGATACCGTTGATCGCGATGCCGTCGATGACGGTTTTGAATTCGAGGATTGCGCTTTTCTCGCGGTGCCATTCGCCGACATATTCGAAGTCGCCATTGCCCAGCGTATGTCCAGCGGCGGCGAGATATTTGGCGGTGATGTCCTTGCCGACCTGCGGCGTGTGGACGACGGGACTTTCGAAGACGCAATCGTCGTGGAGGATCGCGGCGATGGTGTCATAATCTTTCGACAGCGCAACTGTGTGCCAGATTTCTGCGGGGTTGTGGGCCATGTTCAATATCCCAGATCGAGGTTGACGAGCGGCGAGAGTGGCTCGCTTTTGCGGTAGCGTTCGAGATTTTCGAAGAAGCGTTCGGCCGAACGGATGAACATCTTGTCCTGCGCGCGGCCTGACAGATGCATGCTGATATGGGCGTTGTCGAGGCTCCAAAGCGGATGGTCGGCGGGCAGCGGCTCGGGCGTAGTAACGTCGAGGAAGGCTGCGGCAATCTGTTTGTCCGTAAGCGCGGTAACGAGCGCGTCCTGATCGATCACTTCGCCGCGCGCGATGTTGATAAGAGTTGCGCTGGCCTTCATTGCTGCGAATTCATCTGCGCCGATCATCGCTTCTGTTTCGGGAGTGGAGGGAACGGCAAGGATGACCCAGTCAAATTCGCCTAGCCTGCCGCGCCATTCATCGGGGCCAAGCGTATTCGGACCGGCGCTGCGGCGGACAATGGTGACATCGACGCCGAAAGCCTGCAGCCGCTCCTCGACCAGCTTGCCGATCGCGCCATAGCCGAGGAGCAGGGCTTTCGAGCCAAACAATTCGACCTTGCCGGGCGAGTCCATCAGCCATTCATGCCGTTCCTGAGCGCGCACGACGTCGCGATAGCCCTTGGCAACGGTCAGCATGGCCATGATGACATATTCGGCAATGGTAATTGCGTTGATACCCGCACCATTGGTCAGCATCGTCCCGCGTTCGCGCAGCACAGCGGTCGGTAGATGGTCTACGCCCGCATAAATGCTGTTCAGCCATTTCATATTGGTCGCGGCGCCGATGACTTCGGCCATGACATCCTTGTCATACATGTCGAACCAGCCGATTTCGGCCAGCGGCGCGAGTTTAAGCGCTTCTTCTTTGGTCATGAACCAGTGCGGTTCGACCCAGTCGGGCAGGCGGGGTTCGATCAGCGGCCGGACAAGGCCAGCCATGACAAGGTTGGTTTTGGTCATATGTCGAGTTTCCAATCCCATCCCAGCGGGTCGCCGTCCATGACTTCGACGCCGATACCAACAAGGAGAGATTTGATGACATCTGCTTCGTTAAACATGCTTACTTTTTTGAACACCTTACGCGCGTTCACCAAGCTATCGACATCATAGTTAGAAAATTGCTGTCCGAGGCTAGCTTTTGGTTTGAGTCGTAAATCCTTTCGTCGGATTTGAAACAAGTTCAAACCCAGAACCTCATTAAAAACAAACGCGATCCTAAGTTTATCGGCAACCGTAATATTTCGCGCTTTCAAGGCATCTTCAAGATAGATAAGCGCTTTAGGAGTGTTCAAATCTTCTGAAATAGCATCATCGAATTGCTTAACTAAAAGCTGCGACCGACCCTTCAGAGTTTTGCGAAATTCCGATGCTACTGACTGTTGACCCCGGAATTCAATGACGCCCAGCAGATTTCGATATATTTGGGAGTTTCGTTTTCTAGCTTGATCCATTTGCAAAACGATTCGTTTCAATCTGGTCGAAGCTGCGATGAGCCCCTCCCACGAAAACTCCAGCTCGCTCCGGTAATGCGCCTGCAGGCACATCAGGCGGTAGGCGAGGGGGTGGAAGCCTTTGTCGATCAGCAGTTGGAGGCGCAAGAATTCGCCCGAGGATTTGCTCATCTTTCCAGACCGTTCGATCAGGAAGTTGTTATGCATCCAGATGTTCGCACCGCTTGTGTCGGTGTGGCCCAAATCTCCACAACCAAGGCGCGCCTGATTTTGCGCGATTTCATTGGGGTGGTGGATTTCGCGATGGTCGATGCCGCCAGTGTGGATGTCGAAGGGCAGGCCGAGCAATGCCTCCGACATGACCGAGCATTCGAGATGCCAACCGGGAGCGCCTTTGCCCCACGGAGAATCCCACTCCATCTGCCGCGTTTCGCCCGGCGGTGTCTTGCGCCAGATGGCGAAGTCGGCGGCGTGGCGTTTGCCGTCCACGGGGTCGATACGGCTTTCGCCGTCATCGGTCGAATGGCGGGCGAGGCGGCCATAATCGGCTACCGTCGAGGTGTCGAAATAGAGGCCGCTATCCAGCTCGTAGCAATGCTCGTCGGCAATCGACTTGCCCCATTCGATCATCTGCTCGACATATTGGGTTGCCTTGGGGTGCGCTGGTTTGCGGACATTTAGCCGGTCGAGGTCGCGCTCGAAATCGGCTTGGTAGTATGCCGCTATGTCCCATGCACTTTTGCCGAGGTTGGTAGCCATTTTTTCCATTTTGTCCTCACCGTCATCGGCGTCGGATGTCAGATGGCCGACGTCGGTGATGTTGACGACATGGGTGAGCTTGTAGCCTTTGTATGACAGCACGCGCCCAAGCGTATCGGCGAAGACGTAGGCACGCATGTTGCCAATATGTTGGTAATTATAGACCGTGGGGCCGCAGGTATAGACGCGCGCCTCGCCTTCATGGACGGGTTTGAAGGTTTCAAGCTGACGGGTCAGGCTGTTGAAGAGTTTGAGTTCGGACATTGATGGGGCGATGGCTTACGCCGGATGTAACGTCAAGAACCTCGTCGTCCCCGCCTTCGCGGGGACGACGGGTTTGCTAGAAACCTTCCCATTTCAACACGTCGTCGAGCGGCGCGCGTGGCAACGGGAAATTATTCACCGCTGCGTCCGGATCGCGATAGCCGATGGCCATGCCGCAGAAGAAGATATGGTCTTCCGGAATATCGACGCACTGCCTGATCTGCTCCTGATAGATCGCCCACGCTTCCTGCCCGCAACTGTCGAGGCCTTCCTCGCGCAACAGCAGCATGATTGTCTGCAGCCACATGCCGATGTCCGACCATTGCGGCGGGCCCATGTAGCGCGGGGTGTGGATGAGCATCAGCACGGGCGCGTCGAAGGCGCGAAAGTTCTTCGCGAACCACATCAGCCGCCCCATCTTGTTGTCGCGCGGGATTTCGAGCGAGGCATAGAGCGCCTCACCGATGCCGAAGCGGCTGTCCTTGTAGCGGCCGTCGAGTTCGGGCGGGTAGATGGGATATTCGGGCTTGTGCGCGGCGGCGCCCTGGGGGAGGACTTCGGCCACGGTGGCGAGCAGTTTGGCGAGCGGCTCGCCGGTCAGCACATGCGCATTCCACGGCTGGGTATTGCCGCCCGAAGGCGCATTCTGCGCGGTTTCCAGCACGCGGCGCAGGACGGTTTGGTCCACCGGCTTGTCGAGAAATTCGCGCACGGAGCGACGGCTGGTAACGGCTTCGGTGACGTTCATGGCAAAGCTCCGCGAAAAATTAATCGTTCGATTAATTCATGCCATGCGAGCAGCGAAAGGCAAGCCTATTCCTCGTCGAACAACCCCGCCAGTTGCTCGATCATCGTCCCGCCCAATTGCTCCGCATCCATGATCGTCACCGCGCGTCGATAATATCGCGTGACATCATGCCCGATACCGATGGCGATCAACTGCACCGGCGAGCGGGTTTCGATCATCTCGATGACCTTGCGCAGATGCTGTTCGAGATAGCCGCCGTGATTGACCGACAGGGTGGAGTCATCGACCGGCGCGCCGTCGGAGATGACCATCAATATGCGGCGGTCTTCGGCGCGGGCGATCAGGCGGTTATGTGCCCAGAGCAACGCCTCGCCGTCGATATTTTCCTTGAGCAGCCCTTCGCGCATCATCAGGCCGAGGTTGCGCTTGGCGTGGCGCCACGGCTCGTCGGCCTTTTTGTAGATGATGTGGCGCAGGTCGTTGAGGCGACCCGGCATCGGCTGGCGTCCGGCGGCGAGCCAGTCTTCGCGCGCCTGTCCGCCCTTCCATGCGCGGGTGGTAAAGCCGAGGATTTCGGTCTTCACGCCGCAGCGCTCCAAAGTGCGCGCCAATATGTCGGCGCTGATGGCCGCAATCGAAATCGGGCGCCCGCGCATCGAACCCGAATTATCGATCAACAATGTCACCACCGTATCGCGGAATTCGGTGTCGCGCTCAACCTTGTAGGAGAGCGAGCTGCCCGGCGACACGACCACGCGCGCCAATCGCGCGGCGTCGAGCATGCCTTCTTCCTGGTCGAAATCCCAGCTTCGGTTTTGCTGCGCCATCAGGCGGCGTTGCAGGCGGTTGGCGAGTTTAGTCACCACCGATTGGAGGTTCGAGAGCTGCTGGTCGAGATAGGCACGGAGGCGGTTCAGCTCGTCTTCGTCGGCAAGCTCGGTCGCGGTGATCGTCTCGTCATATTTGGCTGTCCACACCTTGTAGTCGCTTTGCGGCAGATGGTCCCAGTTGCGGCGCTGCGGGGTGACCGGCTGCATGCCGTCGTCGCCCATTTCGCCATCAGCGCCCTCCTGGTCGTCCATATCCTGCTGGTCGACATCGGCTTCGCTGTCCTCGCCTTCGCCTTCCTGCGGCTCGGCGCGGGCTTCGGACTGGCCTGCTTCGCCTTCGCCATCATCCTCGCTGTCGCCGTCCTGATCCTGCGCGTCCTCCGCATCCTCGCCGCCCTCGTCGGCGTCGGACGGGTCGATATCGCCTTCGGTGAGGTTGAGATGCTCCAGCATCGCCTGCGTCAGCGCGGCAAAGGCGTTCTGGTCGTCAAGCGCGAGACCGAGCGCATCGAGGTCGCTACCCGCCTTCTCCTCGATCCAGCCGCGCAGCATATCGACGCCTTCGAGAGCCGCGTCTGGGACGGCCAATCCGGTAAGGCGTTCGCGCACGATCAGCGACAGCGCAGTAGATATCGGCACCTCATCGGCCGCCTGCGCGCGGGTGATAGGGTCGGTGCGCAGCTTCAGGTCGAGCGCATAGCCCAGATTTGCCGCAACCCCTGCCATATTGCGCGAACCGAGCGCCTCGACACGGGCATTTTCGACCGCGTCAAACGCCGCGCCTGCAACTGCCTCCGAAGGCCGCAACGCGGCATGGCGGGCGGCGTTATGATGTTTCAGCTTGAGGGCAAAGCTGTCGGCAAAGCCCCGCGCTTCGGCGACCTGTTCGGGCGGCAGCAAGCGGCCCGGCATCGGCACCTTGAAATTCTTGCCTGCTTGCGTCGGCGCATCGGCGGTGAAGGCCAGTTCGACCTCGGGCTCGTGCGCCAGCGCGCGCGCAGTGCCGGTCAGCACCGCCTTGAACTGCTCAAGCGGTGATTCGGCCATCAGTCGAGCGGCCTTTTGCAAACTGCAGCAACCTGTTCCTTAGTCACCTTGCCGGCCATCTTGAGTTGGAACACATGCGCATTTTGTGAGGGCAGGCGACCTTCGCCCGTGCGCGTGCCATTTACGACTGCGGCGAAATCCCTGCAGACGGCGATGCTGCGCAAATAGTCGCTATGGCCCGCACCCCCGCCCGAAACATCGGTCGTGTCGACGATCGTGAACCCGGTTTTTGTGGGCTCGGTTTCATATTTCGACTTGGTCGCAAAGCAGCGTTCGGGAAGTCCCTTCGCTTTCAATTCCTTCGCTTCGAACGGATTGAAGCAATAAGGCGAACCAAGTCGCGGATAGCCGTGCAATGCGCGCGATACGGCGAGCGCCTTGTCGTTGAGCGAGGCGTAAACCGTAATCCGCCGGTCGTTATTGACCCGGCGAAGCGCCAGCACCTCTTCGGCAATATCGCGCTCGAAATCTTCACGGTCGATATCAGGTGAGGCCAATATGATATTGGAAATGTTGCTGGAATCTGCGTTGGAGGACGTGCGGTCGACATATTCCACAGCCGGGATAACCAGCCGCGCACCGAGCGAATGCGAGACGATGACGATTTCCTTCACCCACTCGGTCCGCGCCAATTTGGTCAGGAAATTGCGGAAATTGCGCTCGTCCCAATACATGTTGGTTTCATCGACTGCATAGCTCAGCAACTCGCCCTGCGACGGCCAGCTATATTGGATGATCGGCCCGTCGAATTGCGTAAGTGCCGCGATCTGGACGGTGTCCCTGGTCGTTGTCGGAAAGGTTTCGCGGTAGCCGTGGACGTAAAGAAGCACGCGGCCCTTGCGCAGGTTGGCGGCATCGCGCAGCCCGTTCCACCATTCGGCTTCGGGCTGGAAAGCGATGGGCACTACCACCTGTTTGTCGCCCTTGGCGGGCTTGATCGTTTGCGGCGGGGCAAAGCGGCCATAGCGCACGCGGTCGCCGCGCTGATTGGTAAGCCTGACATTTTCGCCGAGGCAATCGGGCAGGCGGCTGGTGACCGCAAAATAGTCCTTGCCCACTATTGCGGCGGCATCGCTCTGTGCCGGATTGCAGCGCGGATTGTCGACGAGCTGGCTGTGCGGTATATCGCCATATTCGACCGCGACGCCGCAGCCGCCCAAGGCAAGCAATGAAAATGCCAGCGCGGCAAGGCGGATCATGTCTTGCCTACGACGCTTTCCGGCAGGTCCTGCCCGAATACCCGCTGATAATATTCCGCCACCAATGCGCGCTCTGCATCGTCGCATTTGTTGAGGAAGGTCAGGCGGAAGGCGAAGCCGGTGTCTTTGAAAATCGCGGTGTTCTGAGCCCAGGTGATGACCGTGCGCGGACTCATCACAGTCGAAATATCGCCGTTGATGAAGCCCTGTCGCGTCAGGTCGGCAACCTTCACCATGTTGGCAACCGCTTCGGGGTCCGAGCCGCCTGCCTTGGCGAGAACAATTTCGCTTTCGACCTGAGCGGGGAGGTAGTTAAGGCCCACGACGATGTTCCAGCGGTCCATCTGCCCCTGGTTGATCGCTTGCGTGCCATGATAAAGCCCGCTGGTATCGCCCAGACCGACGGTGTTGGCAGTAGCAAACAGGCGGAACCAAGGGTTCGGGCGGATGACGCGGTTCTGGTCAAGCAGGGTCAACTTGCCCTCGGTTTCGAGCACGCGCTGGATGACGAACATCACATCGGGGCGGCCTGCGTCATATTCGTCGAAGACTAAAGCGGTCGGGGTCTGCAAAGCCCAAGGAAGCAGGCCTTCACGGAATTCAGTGACCTGCACGCCGTCGCGCAATACGATCGCGTCGCGGCCGATGAGGTCGATCCGGCTGATATGCGCATCGAGGTTGATGCGGATGCATGGCCAGTTGAGGCGGCTTGCGACCTGTTCGATATGCGTCGATTTGCCGGTACCATGATAGCCCTGCACCATGACGCGGCGGTTGTGCGCGAAACCGGCAAGGATGGCGAGCGTGGTATCGGGGTCGAAGACATAGCTGTCGTCACGGTCGGGGACGCGCTCGTCGGCTTCGGAAAAGGCCGGGCATTCCATATCGACATCGATGCCGAACATTTCGCGCACGCTCACCGTGCGGTCGGGCGCGGCAAGCACTGTCGCGTCGCGGCTGTCAGGCTGGATATTGGGAATGTCGGTCATAGTCTCGTCTTCAATGCTTTCGTCACCCCCGCGAAAGCGGGGGTCTCGGGAGGTTTGCGCTGAGGCTGCCTGAGACCCCCGCTTTCGCAGGGGTGACGATTAAGCGAAAGCGCTTTGTTTCTTCAAGTGCGTATAGGCCGCGATAACGTCTTGCAAAGCCTTTTCATACGACCGGTTGCCGCCATTTTTGTCAGGGTGGTAAGTGCGGACCTTGGCCGAATAGGCGCTCCGCAAGGCCCGCCGGTCGGCATCCTCGCCAAGCCCTAGCGTCTTTAGCGCGCGGCGGTCTTCGGGGGACAGGAAATTGCCGTCGGCGCGAGGCTTGGGCATCCGCCCTTCTTTTTCGGCCCGAAATCGCGTCGAGATCGCGTCGAGCGGGTCCTTGAAATCAGCCCATTTAGGCGGCGAATCGACCGAGCCGTTCGCGCGGAAGGCGCGCGTTTCGGATGGCCAGACGTTGAGCGGGCTTTGCGCATCGAGTATCTCTTCCGCCGACATACCATCGAACCAGTTATAGCCCGAATTGAATTCGCGGACATGGTCGAGGCAGAGATAGCGATAGGCACCCGGGCCATCGGGGGTGGCGGGCGGTCCGTCCGGGTCCGGCGCGCGGAATTCGCCGGATTCGGGGCATCCGGGATGCGCACAGCTCCGCCGCGATCCGCTGATGCGGCCATGAAATCGGTCAGTTGGCCGCTTCGAATCCATGATTTTCCTTGGCGAAAAACTGCCAATATGGGAAGAGCAGGGCGATGAATAAAGGCCCTGCCCAGACCGAAATGGAAGAACTGCTGACCGCAGCCTTCGCGCCCACGCACCTCGTCGTCATCAACGACAGCGCTGCGCATCACGGCCATTCGGGCGACGACGGGTCGGGCGAATCGCATTTCACGATAGAGATAGAAAGCGCCGTTTTTGCTGGCGTAAACCGCGTTATGCGGCAGCGGATGGTGAATAAGGCGCTCGGCGATATTCCGGGCGAGCGGGTGCATGCGTTGGCGATCAAGGCCAGGGCCCCGGGGGAATGATGCAGGTCATAACCCCCACCACCCACGACCTCGGCGCATTTGAGGTCAGGCGGACCCTGCCGAGCAAGCCCCGCACGATGGTCGGGCCGTTCATCTTCGTCGACCAGTTCGGTCCGGCGCATTTCGATATTGGCGCTGGGATGGATGTCCGCCCGCATCCACATATCAACCTCGCGACAGTGACATATTTGTTCGAAGGCGCGATCGACCATCGTGACAGTGTCGGCACTTATGCGACGATCCGGCCCGGCGCGCTGAACCTGATGACGGCGGGCAGGGGGATTGTGCATAGCGAGCGCACGCCACAGCCCGAGCGTGCCTCTGGCTCGCCGATTTCAGGGATGCAGACATGGCTGGCGCTGCCCGATGGCAAAGAAGAGATCGATCCGGCGTTCGAGCATGTGGCGAAGGACGACCTGCCGCTGATCGAGAATGACGGCGTTTCGGCGCGCGTCATCATGGGATCGCTGTGGGGCACCACCGCACCGACGACGCAACATGCAGCAACGATTTATGCCGATATATTGATGAATGCGGGGGCGAGCATTCCCATCGATGTCGAGGCCGATGAGCGCGCGGTGCTGGTGGCGCTCGGAGCGGCCAGCCTCGATGGTGAAAGGCTGGAAACGCATAGCCTCTATGTCCTGAAACCCGGGCAGGCGATGACCTTGAAAGCGGAAAACGATTGTCGCGTGATGCTGCTCGGCGGTGAGGCGTTCAAAACTCCGCGTCATGTCTGGTGGAATTTCGTCTCTTCTTCGCGCGACCGGATCAATCAGGCCAAGGCCGATTGGAAACAGGGCAGGTTTGCACTTGTCCCCGGCGATGACGAAGAATTTATTCCCATTCCCGAAGTGCCGCTAACCCGCAGTGCTGATTGAAAATTCTGCCGATTCCCTACAAGCCAACTGCAATCGTTTGTGGTTCAAGTACGCGACCGGTCCAGGCTTTTTCCCTTATGCAAGGCTGATATACGAATGACCGAATTGACGCATCGCCGCCTGACGCTTTCCACCGGCATCGAAATGGATGCCTTCACGGCGGGCAATCCCGAAAATCCGGCAATCATCTTCCTGCACGGCTTTCCGGAATCACACCGTACCTGGCGGCACCAGATCGCGCATTTTTCCGACCGTTTTTACTGCATCGCGCCCGACCAGCGCGGCTATCGCGGAACATCGAAGCCGCAGGAAGTGTCGGCCTACACGCCCGACAAGCTGACGGCCGATATTTTTGCTTTGGCTGATGCGCTGGAGGTGAAGGATTTCGTTATTGCAGGCCATGACTGGGGCGGGGCGATTGCGTGGAGCGTGGCGCTGAACGGTCAGCCGGGCGCACCGAATCCGGCGTGGGCGGGACGGGTGCCTCGCGCCGTTATCGCCAATGCACCGCATCCTGCCATATTTGCGCGTACGCTAGTGACCGACATGGAGCAGCGTGCCGCCAGCCAGTATATTCGCGCCTTTCGCGACCCCGCCAATGACGATTTGATCCGCGAAAAGGGGCTGACCGGGCTGCTGCTGAAGGCAGTGAAGTGGGACCGGCCAAGCAATATGCCGCCCGAGGAACGTGCGGCGCTGCTTAAGGATTGGGAAGATCGCGACGCCTGTTTCGGGATGCTCAACTGGTATCGCGCTTCTACGCTGTATGTGCCGGAAATGGGCGAAGAGGCCGAAATTCCAGCGTTCGCCGGCGATGCCTTTCCCAAGCTGATGATCCCGACATTGCTGATCTGGGCCATGGACGACCTTGCACTGCCGCCGAGCAATATCGAGGGCATTGAAACGTTCGTGCCCGACGTGAATATCGTGCCGGTCGAAGATTGCGGGCATTTCGTTATCTGGGAAGCTCCGGACGCGGTCAACGCGGCTATGAACGGTTTTCTGCGTTAGTCGGGCAGCCACTCGACCCAAGCGCCATGCGCCTGTGCTTCGGCGAGAAGCTGCCAGGGGTCGGGGCCGGGCCAATATTTGATGCTCAGTTCGTGCTTGAAGGTCGCCCGGTTGGTTTCGAGCATCATCCATGCCAGCGGGCGCTCTGGCGTTGCGCGCTCGCCCGCCACTTCCATAGCTTCGCTAATCGCCTGACGCCGCGATTCCGGGATATATTGCCAGACTATCGAATGATTGATGACGCGGGTCACGCCGTCGGCCTGCGGTGCGGATAGTCGCTGCAACACCCAGTCGAGGGCATCGGCTTGTACGACATCCGGGCGTTTTTCCGCGGCGAGGGCAATAGCAGCATCCATCCGTTTCAGCCGTTCGCTGTTTTCGGGCCAGACGTAGCTTTTGACGCGCAATGCGGCAGCGGCGTCGGAAAGGTCGACCGGTTCCTGATCGCATCCGCTGATGCCGACGATTTCGACATCGGCCTGAGGTGGAGGAGCGCCGCGCCAGTCGGGTTTAATCTGCATCGGCGAGTTTGCAGGGCCAGCGGTGACGCCGCCCAGATCGTAATGATAGCGGTCCATCATCGTGTTGATGCCCGCGCTGGCACCCAGTTCATTGAGTTCGAAGCGGCAGGTGACCTTGTCCGCCAGCCATAGCAATCCCGCCATGAAGCTCGCCGAACGACCTGCTTCGTTGGTTTGCGGCGGGCCATCGAGCCAGGGCAGCAGCCGCGCGTCATGATCGGCGGTGACAGCGCAAACTATCATGTCGACCTCGGCCTGATCGGTGATTTCGCTGTGATAGACCGGTATCAGGCGGTCGTCATCACCGGTCAGCAGAAGATGGTGGAAGCCGCCAGCCAGCCGGAGCGGCATTGCGTCCTCGAGCGGAAGGCCGGGCCAATTCGCGATGCGCTGGCCGCAGCGGGTGTTCCCTTCCATCAGCGCCAGTTGTGCCTCGACGATCCGCGCCGTGACCGGCGCGTCATTGCGGCGGCAATGTTCGGCCTGCACCTTGATGCCCTCCGCCACGCGGTTGTCGTCCATTACCCCCAAGCCGAATGTGTCTGTCATGTTGCCCTTTTGCACGCTGGCCCCTAAAGCGCGGCCATTGTGACCGAACGCATCATCTTTGCAATCCCCAAAGGGCGGATTCTCGACGAGGCGCTGCCATTGATGCGCGCGGCGGGAATCGAGCCGGAGGCGGCGTTTTTCGATGAGTCTAGCAGGGCTTTGCTTTTCGGCACTTCGGACCCCTCCTTGAGCATCATTCGCGTGCGTGCTTTTGACGTTGCGACGTTCGTCGCGCATGGCGCTGCGCAGATCGGCATTGTCGGGTCGGACGTGATCGACGAATTCGAATATTCGGAGCTGTATGCGCCGGTAGATCTGGGCATCGGGCGTTGCCGAATATCGGTGGCGATGCCCGGAGGCGCGGATGATACGGCAAATGGCGGACATATCCGCGTCGCGACGAAATATCCGGCGACGACCAGTCGCTTCTATCAGGCGCGCGGCATTCAGGCCGAATGCGTGAAGCTGAATGGCGCGATGGAGCTTGCGCCTTCACTGGGGCTGGCGGGGCGGATTGTCGATCTGGTGTCTTCTGGCCGGACGTTGGCGGAGAATGGCCTTGTCGAAACCGATGTTATTTCCCAGGTTTCGGCGCGGCTCATCGTCAATCGTGCAGCTTACAAGATGATGAGCGGCACCATTCCCGCTATGGTCGGGCGCTTTCGCGAGCTGGTGAAATGAGGCGGATTGATGCTTCCACGCCGGACTTTGCCGAGGCTTTCGATGCGCTGGTCAACGGACGGCGCGAAGCGGGGGCCGATGTGTCGAGCGTTGTCGAACAGACCATCCGTTCGGTGCGTGACCGCGGCGATGTGACGCTTGTTGAAATGACGCAGCGTTTCGACGGGTTCGATCTCAACGCCCAAGGCTGGGAAATTACAGCGGAACAATGCAAGGCGGCCTTTGACAGCCTTGCTTCCGATTTGCGCGACGCGCTCAAACTAGCAGCAACGCGCATTCGGGCCTATCACAAGGCGCAATTGCCGAAGGATCGCGATTACACCGACAAGCAGGGCGTCCGCCTTGGTGCGCGGTGGCGGGCGGTCGATGCGGCGGGTGTCTATGTACCCGGCGGGCGGGCGGCCTATCCTTCCTCGGTGCTGATGAACGCCATTCCCGCCAAGGTGGCGGGCGTCGAGCGACTTGTTATGGTTACGCCAACGCCCGGCGGTGAGGTCAACCAGACGGTCATGGCGGCCGCGCATCTCGCCGGCGTCGATGAAATCTGGCGTGTGGGCGGGGCGCAGGCGATTGCGGCGCTGGCCTATGGCACAGACCGTATCCAGCCGGTCGATGTCATCACCGGCCCCGGCAATGCCTGGGTCGCGGAGGCCAAGCGGCAACTCTATGGCGTGGTCGGCATCGACATGGTCGCTGGCCCATCCGAGATCATCGTGGTCGCCGACGCCAAGAACAAGCCAGAGTGGATCGCCGCCGACCTGCTCAGCCAGGCCGAGCATGACCCAAGCAGCCAGTCGATCTTGTTTACCGACAATGTTGCCTTTGCCGATAAAGTTGCGATTGCAGTTGATGCACAGCTCGCCGGACTGGCGACCGGAGCGGTGGCGGGCCAGAGCTGGGCCGATAATGGCGCGATCATTGTCGTCAAGAGCCTCGAAGATGCGATGCCACTGGTCAACCGGCTGGCGGCGGAGCATCTCGAACTGGCGGTAGATGACGACCGCGCCGAAGCGCTGTTTGCGCTGGTTCGCCACGCTGGGTCGGTCTTTCTCGGGCGTATGACCCCAGAAGCCATTGGCGATTATGTTGCCGGGCCCAACCATGTGCTGCCAACCGGCCGCCGTGCACGCTTTTCGTCGGGACTGTCAGTGCTGGACTATATGAAACGCACCAGCTTCATTGCGCTGGACGAAACTTCCATCAAGGGCATCGGCCCGGCTGCTGCTACGCTTGCCGATGCCGAAGGCTTGCCCGCGCATGCCGCAAGTGTCAGGACAAGATTATGAGTTCGAACAAGGCCAGTGCCAAGTCCAAATCCCGCTCCGCCGCTCGGCTCGCTTCGGTGCAGGCGTTGTACCAGATGGATATGGAAAAAATCGGCATCGCCCGGCTTTTGAACGAGTTTCACAGCCACCGTCTGGGTCAGGAAATCGAAGACGCGCAATATGCCGATGCCGATCCGGATTTCTTCGACGATATCGTCTCGGGTGTGGATGCGCGGCGCGAAGAGATCGACGCGCTGGTCGATGGCAAGCTGGGCGAGCAATGGAAAATGGAGCGGCTCGACAAGACGATGCTGCAGATTTTGCGCTGTGGCACCTACGAACTGATTGCGCGGCCCGATGTACCGATTGCGACGGTAATCGACGAATATCTCGACGTCGCGCACGCCTTTTTCGACCAGAAAGATGCGAAATTTGTCAATGGGTTGCTCGATGCCGTGGCGAAGGATGTGCGGGCCTGACCAACGAGACCACCTTCATCGAACTGATGCGTGCGATGGCAAGCGATCCGGCGGCGCGAGGGTTGCTCGATGATATAGCTGTCATCGATATGGGGAACGAAAGCCTGATCCTCACCCACGATATGATGGCCGAGGGTGTCCATTGGCTGTCCAGCGCCGACCCTGCCGACGTTGCTTGGAAACTGGTTGCCGCCAATCTGTCCGACCTCGCGGCAAAAGGGGCAAGACCGCTCGGCGTGTTACTCGGCTTCATGCTCGGTGACGATGAATGGGACCGGCGCTTTGCTGCGGGATTGCAGGAAGTCATTGCGAAACACAACGTCCCGCTGCTCGGCGGCGATACGGTTTCCAATCGCGGCGACAAGCGTGCGGTCGGAATGACCGCCATCGGTGCCGCGACGCATCGGCCTGTTCCTTCGCGTAGCGGTGCGCAGGCGGGGGACCTCCTTTACGTCACTGGAACGCTCGGCGATGCGTTAGCCGGGTTTGAGCTGGTCGAAGCCGGGTTCGATGAGGCGAACCCGTTGGTCGATGCCTATAACCGGCCAGAACCGCGCCTTGCGGACGGACAGGCGGTTGCGCCTCATGTGAACGCAATGATGGACATATCGGACGGCCTGCTGCTCGATGCCGAGCGCATGGCAGGCGCGAGCAAGGTTGCCATTTCGATCGACCTCGCGCGCATCCCCTTGTCGCCATCATATATGGGCTATCGCGACGACGCGCTCGAGAGCCGGATGCAGGCGGCAAGCTGGGGGGACGATTATGAACTGCTGTTTGCAGCGTCTCCCGACGCCGTCTTGCCCATTGCCGCAACACAGGTAGGCATCGTCTCCGATGGCGCCGGTTTGACACTCACCGATGGCGAAACGGCCATACCGCTCCCACCCTCGCTCGGTTATCAGCATCATTGACCAAAACGGCCCGCAAGGCCGATTTTTATGGGTTGCACTTGCGTGGCTAGCCACCCTATAGGCATCGCGCTTGCACCTGGGATGAGAAGGATTTGGGGGGCGGGTGCCTTTGGGCTTTCACAAGCAAATATAAATTGGGGAAGGGACACTCCATGTCTTTATCGATTATGGCCATTTTGTGCGGTTTGGTTGCCGTACTTTATGGAATTATCACTAGCCGATCGGTGCTCGCCGCGTCGGCAGGCACGCCGCGGATGCAGGAAATTGCTGCCGCAATCCAGGAAGGCGCAGCCGCCTATCTGGCCCGCCAATATCGCACAATCGCCATTGTCGGCGTGGTTGTTGCCGTGCTGGTCGGCTGGTTCCTCGGGCCGCTTTCGGCCGTTGGCTTTGTGCTCGGTGCCGTGCTTTCGGGCGCGACCGGATTTATCGGGATGAACATCTCGGTTCGCGCCAATGTCCGCACTGCGCAAGCCGCTAGCGAATCCCTGCAAAAGGGCCTGACGATGGCATTCAATGCCGGTGCCATCACCGGTATGCTCGTTGCCGGTCTTGCGCTGCTCGCGATTGCAGGATTCTTCTATTACCTGACCGAAGTCGCCGGAAACATGCCGAATAGCCGCGAAGTTATCGACGGCCTTCTGGCTCTTGCCTTCGGCGCTTCGCTGATCTCGATCTTCGCGCGTCTGGGTGGCGGTATCTTTACCAAGGCTGCCGACGTCGGAGCCGACCTTGTCGGCAAGGTCGAGGCGAACATTCCGGAAGACGACCCCCGCAACCCTGCGACCATCGCCGATAACGTAGGCGACAATGTCGGCGATTGCGCCGGCATGGCTGCCGACCTGTTCGAAACCTACGTCGTGACTATCGGCGCGACGATGGTGTTGCTCGCTTTGCTGATGCCGCCAACACTGTTGCCGGCCGAATTGCTGAACCTGATGTCGTTGCCGCTTGTTGTCGGCGGGATCTGCATCCTGACCTCGATCCTCGGTACTTTCTTCGTCCGTCTTGGCGGCGGCAAGAATATCATGGGCGCGATGTATAAGGGTTTCCTTGTTACCGCAGTATCGTCGATCCCGGCGATCTACTATGTCACCACGCAAACGCTTGGCGATATGACAACATTGGTCGGTTCAGATGCGGGCGGCGTTGGCGGCTTCACGGGTTGGTCTTTATTCTATTCGATGATGGTCGGCCTTGCCGTTACCGGACTGCTGGTCTGGATTACCGAATATTACACCGGAACCAACTTCCGCCCGGTGCGTTCGATCGCCAAGGCGTCGGAAACCGGTCATGGCACGAACGTCATCCAGGGCCTGGCAATCAGCCTTGAATCGACCGCGTTGCCGACTTTGGTCATCTGCGTCGGTATCGTTGTATCGTTCCAGCTAGCTGGCCTGATCGGAATAGCCTTTGCCGCGACCTCGATGCTGGCTTTGGCCGGTATGGTCGTAGCGCTCGACGCTTATGGCCCAGTCACCGACAACGCAGGCGGTATCGCCGAAATGTCGGAAATGGATAGCTCGGTGCGTGAAAAGACCGATGCGCTCGACGCCGTGGGTAACACCACCAAGGCGGTGACCAAGGGCTATGCCATCGGTTCTGCGGCTCTGGCAGCGTTGGTGCTGTTCGGTGCTTATACTGCTGACTTGGCGTTTTATGCGGACAAGCTCGGCCTCGCCCAGGGCAGCGTCGATTTCACGCTGATGAACCCGTATGTCATCGTCGGCTTGCTGCTCGGCGCGTTGTTGCCCTATCTCTTCGGAGCAATGGGCATGACCGCGGTCGGCAAGGCAGCAGGGGAAGTGGTGAAGGACGTCCGTGACCAGTTTGCGAAAAACACCGGCATCATGGACGGCACGTCGAAGCCCGATTATGCCCGCACCGTCGATTTGGTGACCAAGGCGGCAATCCGCGAGATGATCATTCCGTCGTTGCTGCCCGTTCTGGCACCGATCGTGGTGTACTTCATCATCAGCTGGGTCGCTGGCCCCGCTCAGGGCTTTGCCGCTCTGGGTGCTCTCCTCTTGGGCGTGATCGTTGGTGGCCTGTTCGTCGCGATCTCGATGACCTCGGGCGGCGGCGCTTGGGACAATGCCAAGAAGTATATCGAAGACGGCAACCACGGCGGCAAGGGCAGCGAAGCCCATAAGGCAGCCGTGACCGGCGATACCGTGGGCGATCCCTACAAGGATACTGCAGGTCCTGCGGTCAACCCGATGATCAAGATCACGAACATCGTGGCCTTGCTCCTGCTCGCCGCGCTGGCGCATGGCGGCATGTAAGCGTCAAGCTTCGTCTAACGAACAAGCCCCGCCGGAAGCAATTCCGGCGGGGCTTTCTTTTTGCGGCGAACGATTTTCATTGAAACCAAGTGCGGCTTTTGGTGAACTATAACTTTATATAGTTGCTGGGGAGCATCAGATGAAAATGTTGAGTGGATCGCTGGCGTTTGCAACCGCGCTTACAGCTTTGTTGGGACTGACTCCTGCGAACGCACAGGATGCGGGGTCAAAGCCAAACGTTGCAGAGCTGTCAAAAACCGGGCGTATCGCCACCGAGGTATTCGGTCGCCGACCCCTCATGCGCTCGCCAAGCCTGTCGCCCGACGGCAACAAAATCGTGTTGATGATGAGTAACCAAGGCATCGACTATCTGGGAGTTATCGACCTTGCCAAGCCGGGCACAGCACCCAAATTCTTCATAAAGGCAGAAGAGTTTCGCGAACTTGGTGACCGAACTGTCGACAGCTGGAGATGGGCCGGCAACAGGACCGTTCTCATTACCCTGTTGTCGCGAGAGAATTTTTTCGGTCAGCGTGTCGATTTGCGCCGCCTCGTTGCTTATGATCTGGAAGCAGGCAAACTTTCTCCGCTCGCATGGGAAGGAACCACTGCCGATGGTGGCGATATCAAGCACATCGACCATAAAAAAGAGACGGTCATTTTGCAACGCGGCTCGTTTCGTAACGATCAGCGTGAGTTCCAACCCGAAGTTATCGAAGTCAATGTGAGGACGGGCAAATTCGAAACGCTAATGCGGCCGAACATCTTGGTTGGAGACTGGATCGTTGACGGCAAGGGCGTGGTCAGGGCCGGCGTTGGCTATAACCGCGATAATGGCAGGCAACGGTTGTTGTACAGGTCGGACGCGAGTGGGGTGATGAAGACAGTTTCCAACGAGGCAGACGCGACCTTCACCGACGCACAGATCGTCCCCAGCATTTTTCTCGACGAACCTGACATGGCTTATGCCACAAGCAACAAGGACAATCTGCGCCGTGTCTACAAAGTTAATTTGAAGACGATGGAAATAGTTGGCAAACCTGTTTTCGAAGCAAAAGGCTATGATGTCGCGGGGATCATTCCGAATGAAGACCGGAATGACATGCTCGGGGTGGCCGTCGTCGAAAAGCGCGATTTGAGATATTGGTTCAATCCCGACTTTAAGGCGCTTCAGGGTTTTCTCGACAAAGACTTTGGAAAAGGCAACGCTCAGATTGTCTCTACCGATGTCGGTGACAATAAATTCCTCATCCAGATCGGCAAACCCAGCCAGCCCGGTAACTACCGTCTGTACGATGTCGCAACCGGCAACCTGCGGATGTTGGGTTATTATCATCCGGTGTTGAAGGACGCAGATCTCAACCCGATGGAATCGGTCCGTTACAAGGCAAGCGACGGACTCGAGATCGAAGCTGTAGTGACTTATCCGCGGCACCGGCCTTCGCGCAAAAACCTGCCGGTGGTTGTCTTGCCGCATGGCGGGCCGTTCGGCGTGCGTCAGCAGGAAGAATTCGGATCTTTCCCTTGGCACCAGGCACTCGCAGAAATGGGCTATCTGGTGGTCGAGCCCAATTATCGTGGCTCGGGGGGTTATGGACGCGACTTTATTGTCGAAGGGCGCAAGCCTAACGGCTTCGGCCAGCGGATGCAGGACGATCTGAATGATGCACTTGCGTCATTTGCGCAAAAAGGGATCGTCGATCCGAAACGCGCCTGCATCATGGGCTGGTCCTATGGCGGCTATGCTGCGGCTCGGGGAGCTCAGCGCGACCCCGATGTGTGGAAATGCGCGATCGCTGGGGCAGGCGTTTACGACCTTCCAATGATGAAAACATTCGACGCAAGCCAGTTCGGTTCTTTCGGTGCGGGTTATCTCGCGACTGCCGACAATCTGGTTTCTAACTCTCCGGCACGGAACACCGACGGCAAATGGTCGCCTATCCTGATTGTGGCGGGCAAACGCGACGCCCGTATTCCGCTGGAACAATCACGCACTCTGGTTTCGAGGCTGAAAGGTTCGGGCAAGACCGAAGGTGCGGACTTTCGCTATATCGAGCAGCCGAAGGGAACCCATAACCTGCCTTATGAGGATGTTCATATCGAGTGGCTGGAAGAGAGCGAAAAGTGGCTTGCGCGATTCAACCCCGCTTATATCGACAGCGATATGGAAAAAGCGCCACCGGTGACGGTAACTTCGAAATAGCGCGACCTATTAGCAATTTATTTGCCGCTTTGCGTTAAACCTTGCGCCGTATTTTCGGCGCAAGGGGCGAAATGGCGACGAGGGCAATCGGTAACGCCAAACCGGTAGGTGCGATCAGCCATCAGCTTTCGAGCTGGCGGGCGATGCTCGACGCTCGTTTTATAGCCGCCTGGGACGATCTTGCCGCGGATAGCTTAGAGCCTAATGCCTTTGCCGAGAGCTGGTTCCTCCGGTCTGCGCTGGAGCAGTTCGATGCGGCTGAGCGTGTGCAGCTATTTTGCCTTTGGGACGATGACCGCCTCTGCGGCTTGATGCCGCTGTCGGTACAACCGCGCTACGGGCGTTGGCCGATGCCGCATGTGCAGAACTGGCTGCATCATAACGCCTTTCTCGGTACGCCGTTGGTGCGAGCTGGTTATGAGGAGGCTTTCTGGCTGACTTTGCTCGCCAGCATCGATGCCGACCCCGGACAGGCGCTATTCCTTCATTTGAATGGTCTGGTCGAGGATGGAGAGTTGGTTGGGGCGCTCAAGAAGCTGTGCCAAGAGCGGCGATGCGCCGTCGTACATAGGACCAAGCGCGCTTTTCTGGAGCGTGGCCTATCGCCCGAAGCCTATCTCGATGCAGCGGTGCGACAGAAGAAACGCAAGGAATTGCGGCGGCAGAAAAACCGGCTTTCGGAAGAAGGCGCGCTGACTTTTGCGCGCGATACAAGCGCCACCGGGCTGGAGAAGTGGACAAAAGAGTTTTTGGCGCTCGAACAGCGAGGCTGGAAGGGGAAGAATGGTTCGGCGCTTGGCTGCGCAGACGCGACAACGGCTTTGTTTGCAGAGGTATTGGCCGGGGCAGCAATGGCCGGAAAGCTGGAAAGGCTCGACCTGCGCCTCGACGGAAAACCGCTGGCCATGCTGGTCAATTTCCGGTGTGCACCGGGCAGCTTTTCGTTCAAGACCGCCTTCGATGAGGATTATGCGCGCTTTTCTCCGGGCGTTCTGCTGCAGATCGAAAATCTTGCATTGCTGGAGCATCCCGACATCGCCTGGTGCGATAGCTGTGCTGTCGAGGGGCATCCGATGATCGACAGCCTGTGGACGGGCAGGCGTTCAGTCGGGCGCTATTCTGTCGCTATCGGCGGTTCGGGGCGCCGGGCGATTTTCGGTGCTCTGTTGAAGGCGGAACTCGCGCGAAATGCACCGCGCGAGTCGCAAACCAAATCAGGAGAGGCCGAATGACCGCGATCTTCGATTCCGCCGCGCGCCAGTTCTTCGCGGCCAACTACCCCGAAACCCCGCACAAACTGGCGCACCATTTGCGCGATCATCCGTTGTTGACGATAGAGGCGCTGGCAAAGTTGGGCGAGGCGCTCCCCGAGGCTTCGGTCGAATACAACAAGGGCGATCTGCCCGTGGGCATCGATCCGGCATTGGTACCTGCCAACGGCCTAAGCATCGGCGACACAATCCGCATGGTCGAAACCAGCGGCAGTTGGGCAGTGCTTAAAAATATCGAGCAGCAACCAGCCTATGAAGGGCTGCTGCTTGGCCTGCTCACCGAGCTAAAGCCGTTTATCGAAGAAAAGACCGGGCGGATGCTCAAGCCACAGGGCTTTATCTTCGTGTCGAGCCCCGATGCGGTAACGCCCTATCATTTCGACCCCGAGCATAACATCTTGCTGCAACTGCACGGGACCAAGGTGATGACGCAGTTTCCGGCGGGGGATGCGCGGTTTGCCCCCGACGAGACGCATGAGGGCTATCACACTGGCGGCCACCGCAACCTTGTCTGGCGCGACGAACTGGCCGAAGGCGGCACCGAATGGCCGCTAAAGCCCGGCGAAGCTTTGTTCGTGCCTGTTATGGCGCCGCACCATGTCAAGAACGGGCCTGCAGTGTCGATCTCGCTGTCGATCACCTGGCGCAGCGACTGGAGCTTCACTGAGGCCGATGCGCGCGCCTTTAACGGTGTTCTCCGCAAGGTCGGTATCCGTCCAACAGCACCCGGCCGCTTCCCCGCCCAGAACAAGGCCAAGGCACTGGCTTGGCGCGCCATTCGCAAACTTTCTAGAAACGCTTCCGGAAGCTGAGTTCGAATACCCGCCCGCGCGGATCGAGGAAGCCAGACTGATAGCTCAAGGGCACCAGGCCGTTCTCGTCCCGTACGTCGATAACGTCGTTCAGCACGTTATCGACACGCAGCGTCAGGCGGCTGCCTTTCAGGAACGGCACTGCCTTGATGAGGCTTTTCTGCTGGTCCAGGTCGACGAAGGCAAAAGCGGTTAATGTCGCGAGATCGCCGAAGCGCAGGTCGCCGCTACCTAATAGCGCGTTGCCCTCGACGCGCGAGCCGGAGCGGTAATTCCCCTGCAGGCGGAAGCCGAGGCCCTTGTGGAATACGCCGCCCGACAGTTCGAGTTCATGTCGCGCCGCGCCGCCGTTGCTGCCCGTGGCAGAGCCGTCGAGCAGATCGAGGACAGGCACGCCGGGTCGGATGAGGATTTCGTCCTGGATCCGGTAAGTATGATAGAGTGCGAGGTTCCAGCGGCTGACCGCACCGCCGCCGCCGGGACCGAAGCCGCCACCGCCAAAGCGCGGGCCGCCACCGCCGCGACCACCACCGCCACCCGCACGCGGGCCGCCCCCGCGACCGCCGCCACCTGCGCCAGGAATGCCGCCCATCGGACCACGCGCTTCTGGCTGCGGACCGATATTGCCCGACACGTTGAAACCCCAACGAATACGCTGCGAATTTTCTTCGGCGAAGTTGACCGGACGCTGGTCGATGCTGACCAACTGCCCGTTTGCATCGCGCACGACGCGGTCCGCGAAAGCTGCCTCGATTTCAGGCGTGAGCAACGGGAAGCTGGCAGTGGTGTTGCTGCTGCGGTTACGGAAATAGCCGAACTGCAGGCTGAAATCCTTGATAAATTCCGGATTCCAGTTTGCATTCAAAATAATGTCCCGCCGCTTTTCAGCTACCAGCGCCGGATTCCCGCCACTGGTAACGTTGACGAACACGCTTTGCCCGGTGGCGAAGTCGAAAACCGACACATTGGGCGTGACAATGATTGGATTGCCGAGCTGCGCGATGCCGGGCGCGTTTTCGTCACCGGTCAAGCTCGCCTGAATCGTCAGGTTGCGCGCGGGTTTCCAGCGAAGGCCGAGGCCATATTCCATCAGGCTGCCGAAATTGGAAAGCTCGCTGAAACCGATATTGCCGTTGATCGCCCACTCGCCGATCGTCTTGCCCAAGCCGAAGTCATCGCCGGTCAGGGGCAGTTCCGCATTGACCGAGTTGGTGATGATATTGCGGCGGAGCGACACGTCGGTGGTTACGCCTGAGCGCCATGTATCGCTGTCGAGCATCTGCCGGGTGAAGCCCGACGCGAACGTAACTTGCGCCTCGCCAGCGGGCAAAGTGAAGGGCGAACCGGCGAGCGTGCTGCGCGTTTCGATGGTTTGCGACAGGCTGGATGCAAGGTCGGGGGCAAGGAACAGCAGATTATTGCCGAAATCCGCTGCGAAGGGATTGGCCGTCCCAGCCAGCACCGCCGCCCTCAGCCCTTCGAAATCGACATTGCGCGTGGTGGTGGTCTCGCTGTCGATCCGCGCATAATTGCCCGTCATTGTCCAGCGCCAGGCGCCAAGCAGATGGTTGATCGTGCCGCCTGTCTGGAACGTGTGTGTCTCATTTTCACGCTCGAGGGGACGAGGGTTTTCGAAAAACCGGCTGATAACGAGGTCTGTGCCAGAAGGCGAAAACGGGCTGGTGCCGGGCAGCGTAAAAGTCGCTCCTGGAAGACCAAGCAGCGACGAACTGCCATTGAGCGCATAATTGGCGTTGATCGACAATGAGCTTTGCGGGCCGATCGAGCGGCTCCAAGTCGAATTGACCTCAAGCCGCTCGGTTTCGGGAAGCAGGCTGCGAAACTGGCCGATGTCGTTGGCTGTCAACGGGCCGCCAGTCGGAATGATGTCGCGCTCGTTTTCGGTCAGGCGGGTGGCGCGCTCGAGTTCGACGTCAACGCTAAGCCGCGTCTTGCTGCCAATGTGCGACAATGTGGCTTCGAATTCGTTGGTCGCGAAACCGCCATCCTCGGGCTGCGCCATCTCTGCCTCGACCACGACGGACGAGAAATTCTCTTTCAGGATGAAGTTGACAACGCGCTGGTCGGGACGGAAGCCGTATTTGAGCGCGAGCTCCTCGGGAAAAATCTGCACCTGCCTGATCGCTTCGGGCGGCAAGTCGCGGATTTCGCGAAAGCCGGAAATACGCTGGCCGTTCAACAGGATGACCGGCTGGCCGCCGCCGCGTCCACGGCCGGAGTTGGTTTGCGGCCCAACGGCTGCGAGCAGGTCGGTCAGCGACCCTGCGCCCACAGCGGCGATATCTGCTTCGTTAAGCTGCTCGACGGGTGGCACATCGGTATCAACCGCACCCCTGATCCGTTCGGCGACGACGACGATGTCGGTTGGCAACTCGTCCGTTACCTCGTCGGCAGGCTCTGGCGCAGCGGTCGTGCCCTGGGTATTCGGCGAGCCTTGGGCAAATACCGGCGTGGCGGTCGAGGCTAGTAGCAGCGCGGTTAGCGGCAATTTCTTCATTGGGAGAGGACTTTATCTGTTGTTTGTTGATTGCGCTTTTAGCCAAACCCAACATTCACGAAAGCTGAACTTTGTCGCATTTTGTCGCAGTGCCTCGATTGCGCGGTCCCTCTTCCCTTTTTGCCGCACAGCCGCTAAGGGCGCTGCAACACAAGCATATCTGCAATTTAAGGGGCCGAATGGCAAAAGAAGAACTTCTGGAAATGCGGGGCATCATTCGCGAATTGCTGCCCAACGCGATGTTCCGCGTCGAATTGGAAAATGGTCACGAAGTGCTCGGCCATACCGCAGGAAAAATGCGCAAAAACCGTATCCGCGTGCTCGTGGGTGACGAGGTGTTGTGCGAGCTCACCCCCTATGATCTGACCAAGGGCCGGATCACCTACCGCTTCAAATAGTGCGGCGCAGACCTTGGGTCTGAACCTGAAATTAGTCTTGGCATCGTCCAGCCCGCGCCGCCGGGATTTGCTGGCGCGCCTGGGTGTCGAGCCGGATCGTGTCGCGTCGCCCGATATTGACGAACGCCCGCGCAAGGGCGAATTGCCGCGCGTCTATGCGTTGCGGATGGCACAGGAAAAGGCGCAGGCTGTCGCGCGGGGCGCGGGCGAGATTGTGCTGGCGGGCGATACCACGGTGGCGGTGGGGCGGCGGATATTGCAGCAGGCCGCCGACGCCGAGATGCAGCGCGGCTTTCTAAAACTGCTCAGCGGGCGGCGGCATCACGTTTTGAGCGCGGTCGCGGTAATCGATACTGACGGGCGGTTGCGCAGCCGGATTTCTGACAGCATTGTCCGTTTCAAACGACTCGGCGAGGGTGAGATCGACGCTTATGTAGCGTCCGGCGAAGGCCTTGGCAAAGCAGGCGGCTATGCCATCCAGGGCAGGGCAGAGGCTTTGATCGACTGGATGGCGGGCAGCCATTCGGGGGTAATCGGCCTGCCACTGTACGAGACCCGCGCATTGCTCCGTGCTTCGGGCTATCCACTTGACTGAATATTGGATCGACGACGCGCCGGGTGAACGCCGCTTAGCGCTCGTCGAAAATGGCAAGATCGCCGAAATCCACCTCAAGCGTTTCGGGCAATTCCTTGTCGGGGAAACGGGTAGCGGTCGGATAGTCAGCAAGACACCGGCAGGATCGTACCTGCAGAGTGAAGACGGTCGCGAGCTTCTGGTGCGCCATCAGCTAGCCGAGGGTGCGCGCGTAGAATTCGAAGTCACGCGCGGCGCGATAACCGAACCCGGCCTTATCAAGCTGGCGGAAGCGAAAATACTGGAGAGCACTCCAGCATCGCGCGTGACCGCCGACTTGCTTTGGATGGCGCGAAGTGTAGACGTGCAATCGAAGCACGATATTTCGGATGCCTTCGATATCGCCATTGCCGGTGTTTCGCATGTGGGCGATGCTACAATCAGTTTCCAGCGGACTAAGGCGGGGCTGGTGTTCGATATTGACGGCACAGGCGACCCGCTGGCCATCAATATTGCCGCAGCTACCGAAATTGCGCGTTTGCTGAGATTGTATCAGGTCGGCGCAATGGCGATGATCGACTTCATCGCCGTCGATTCAAAATCGGCGCGGCAAGCAGTTGCCGAAGCATTCGACGCGGCGGCAGCGCTTGATCCGCGTGCATATGAGCGAACTGCCGTCAACGGCTTCGGCATGATGCAGGTCGTGCGCCCGCGCCCGATGCCATCTGTGCTGGACCAGCTTTTTGGGACGAGCATTGCTTCGCTGTCCGACGAAACACAGGCCCTTTGGCTGTTACGCGAAGCTTCTCGCTCGACCGGTTTTGGCCTACGAACGATTACTGCGGTGCCTGCTGTTGCGGCATTGCTGCAATCTTCGTCATGGCAACCACTGCTCGCCGAATGCGAACGCTTGGCCGGAGCGCTGGTTGCTATCATTGCCGAGCCCCAAGTCGCGGGCTATGGACATGTCCATGTCTCGCAAAGCTGAACTATGCCCGGGTTGCAAAAAGCCCACCGCGGCGCAGTTCGCACCCTTTTGTGGCCAGGGTTGCAAGGACCGCGACCTCATTAAATGGCTGGATGAAGGCTATCGTTTGCCGGGTCCTCAAGCCGATTATGAAGACAGTATCGACCGGGGCGAGAGCGACTGAATTAGCGCTTGCCAAGGGGCGCATGGCGTCTCTATAGGCTGCGCTCCCACGCGGTTTTGCCCGTGTAGCCCGAGTAGCTCAGGGGTAGAGCAGCGGATTGAAAATCCGCGTGTCGGTGGTTCAAATCCGCCCTCGGGCACCATTTTTCGGGCAGAGCGAACATCCGGGGGATGTTCGTCCGAAAAACTCCCAAGCGACAGCGTGGGTAGCATCTCACCACCAAAAACATCATTAGCAGTATAGCTTTCAAAAAGAAAAAGCCGGAGCCGCAATGCAGCCCCGGCCTCTCCCCTCAAGACGAAATTATCAGAATTTGAACTTGGCTGATGCGCCATAGGTGCGTGGCGGCGGCGGGTAACCCGAAATGCTGCCCGATTGCGCAACCGATGGGAACAGAACTGGATTATATTGTGGTTCCGTCAGGTTGCGGCCCCAGACACTGAGCTCCAGGCCGTTGTCGAACGCAAATGCAATCGAAGCGTTGAGCGATTCGATGGCCGCCTTGTTGGGAAGCCCCTGTGCAATCTGGTACGCGCTGTTTAGCTGGTAATCGGCGTGGAGGATCAATGCGTTGCCGCCGCCCACTTCGATATTATACGTCCCGCCGACCGAAATACTGTGCTTCGAAATGCCACTCGGCGTCCGTCCGGTCAGGTTCGTCGGTACAACCGTGTTGGTAGCCGGATTGAACGCCGAACCCCCTGTGAACAGATCATATTTAGGGTCGAGATAAGTATAGGATGCGGTGAAATTCAGGCCCGGTGTCGGCGTGATGGTTGCATCGATTTCAAGGCCCTTTGTCGACTGTTTCTCGGCATTACCAAGAACGAAGCCGGTGCCCTGGAACACGTTGCTCTGGAAGCCTTCCAGTGTCTGCTTGAATATGGCTAGATTGAAACCGAAGCCGTCAAATTTGCCCTTGAGACCGAATTCGTAAACAGTCGCATCTTCCGGACCAGCGAAACGCGAGCCATAGGTCTGGTTCACGCGTGTCAGGCCTGCCGAGGTTAATGCTGCTTGATCGGTAAGCGCCGGTCGACTGTCGCGCGACAGGTTGATCGAGCTGGCCTTGAACCCGGTCGCATAGCTCAAATAAGCGTTGATATTGCTGTTGAACTCATAAGCCAGACGAATCGAGTACGAAAAATCGCCATCGTCCGTCCGTCCGCTTTCCACCGAATTCGGGAAATTCAGGAATGGCGGCAAGAACTGGAGCGGCCGCAGACCGTTCAGAGGGTTCACCGCGGCGTTGTTGGCGTTGGCGGCCGCAAAGGCGGTTACAGCCGTATTGATTGCATTGAATACGGGATTGGTTGCAGGGTTGGCAGCAAAGGCTCCAATCTCCGCCGCTGTCGCAGACCGGCCCAAGCCCAGGGCAGCTCCGACCTGCTGGGCAAGCCCGCCTTGGTATAGAAGCTGCTGGCGGAACGGCGCGTAAGCGGGCGCATTGAAATTTACAGCCGAAAATACATCGGTTGAAACGATATCGCCGCTGAAGCGCTTTTTGTCCTTGGTGTAATTGAAGCCGCCGGTGAGGATAAGTCCGTCGGTAATTTCGAAATCGACCGTGCCGAAAATCGACCATGCGGTATTCTTGAGCGTGAAAATTTCATCAAGCCCTTGTCCGGCGGCACCAAACTGGTTGGTATATCTGGTCGGGGCACCTTCCAATGCGCCGAAAGTTGCTTCGAGGATCGGGAAACTCAAAGCCCCGCCGGTTGCACCTTGAATGAGCGCGTTACCAAAGGCCCGGAATTGCGCACCATATTCGATGTCGTTGGCAATATCGATTTTCTCGTCGAAATAATATCCGCCGAGCAGGAAGTTGATCGGCCCGTCGAAATTGGATGCGAGGCGGAATTCCTGCGTGAAGGTCCTGATTTCGGTATCCGAGCTGTTTTCCCTGAGCAGGTCGGCGCTGGTAAAGTCGGAGTCCTGGTTGGTGAAGGAGTCCACACCGCGATAGGCGGTGATGCTGGTCAGCGACAATGTGTCGCTTAGCTCAAGGTCTGCCTGCCCCGAAAAGCCGTAATTCTTGATCTTGTTTTCCGACGCATAATTTTGGAACACATTGTAGGAGTAAGGCTGGTTGGGTGTCAGATTCCCGCCGATGCCGACAATGATCGCTCCTGTCGGGCCATTGACCACGTTGGCAACGCCGCAGCAATCTTCGTCGATCTTGTCATAATCCGCAATCAGGCGGAATTTGAGCCTGTCGCTCGGTTCGATAAGTACCTGTCCACGAACGCCCCAACGGTTGCGGTTGTTCGAGTCCGTGCCAAGGTTGACGACGTTGATATAGCCGTCGCGTTTGTTGTAATTGCCTTCGATGGCAACCGCGATGTTATCGGAAACCGGTCCGGTCACGTTGCCGCGTACGACAATCGCGTCATAGTTGCCGTATGATACCTCGACACCGCCGCCGAATTCATATTGCGGTGCCTTTGTCACGATGCTGATGATACCTGCCGACGCATTTTTGCCGAACAATGTCGATTGCGGACCACGCAACACTTCGACGCGGCTGATATTGGCAAGGTCGCCAATCTGCGCGGCCGAACGCGAACGATATACGCCGTCGATAAACACGCCGACCGAAGGCTCGATGCCGGCATTATTCGCGCCGTTACCGAAACCGCGGATGATGAAGTTGGTGTTGGCGGAGCTTTGCAGCTGGCCCACTTTAAGTGAGGGGACTAGGGTCTGCAGGTCGATAAGGTCACGTACCTGCGCGCGCTCGATGGTTTCGGCGCTGGTGACCGAGACTGAAATCGGAATTTCCTGAAGCGTCTGTTCGCGCTTGGTTGCGGTAACGATGATGACGCTGTCGTCTTCTTCGGTAACCTCTTCGGCCTGCGGTGCCTCATCCTGCGCATAAGCGACGGTTCCGAAGCCCAATGATGCGATGCTGATTGTGGATAGCATAGCCGTTCGCACGGCGCGATTTGCCAATTTCATGTGTCTCTCTCCTGTTTATCGACTCCGGTTTTTCCGGGTAGTTTTTCTTGGGGATGAATTTTTATGTTGCCCCCGGCATCCCACCGAGCTGCCAAGAGGCATTGACGCTGCAATACTGCACCATTTGTTGCGCAGCAATCAGATAGTTACACAGTTGAAAGTATCGTCAAGAAGGTGGCAAAAATGCAACGTCATTGTGCATTACTAATAGGCTGACGTTCTTAGGTTGCGATGATAGGATGCAGCAGCAATCAAGGAGACAACCCATGCCAGTTAACGTAATTTACAAAACCAGCGCGACAGCAACAGGCGGACGGGACGGGTCCGCGAAGTCGGATGATGGTTCGGTTGACGTGAAGCTGGTGGTTCCAAAGGAAATGGGTGGACCTGGCGGGGTAGGGGCCAATCCGGAAAAGCTGTTTGCTGCGGGCTATTCGGCCTGCTTCCTGGGCGCGATGAAGGCGGTTTCGGGCAAGGAAGGCGTCCGGGTGCCTCAAGATGCGACTGTCACTGCAACCATTGGCTTCGGTCCGCGCAGCGAGGGCGGTTATGGCATTACCGCCGACCTGGAAGTGAGCCTTCCGGGTGTCGACAAGGCTGATGCCGAGCGCCTGGTCGCGTCGGCGCACGAGGTATGTCCGTATTCGAACGCTACTCGCGGGAATATCGACGTGGGGTTGAGCGTAGCTTGAGGCAGCTCTTGGAGGCGAGGTGCTACCCGCGCTTGCGCTTGGGAGATTTTCGGATGACCGTCCCCCGGACGGTCATTTGATCCGAAAAACTGGTGCCGGCTGCAGGGTTCGAACCCGCGACCCCCTGATTACAAATCAGGTGCTCTACCAACTGAGCTAAGCCGGCACGTTGCTTAGGCTCGCGCCCATAGCCTCAAATAACGCCAAAGGTCCAGCCCTCTGTTGAAGCAATTTCCGGCGATAATGCTTGCGGTGTCCAAAAGGCCTGATTTTGGGCGACGCGACGCAGCCATGCCGCAGTAAGTATAGCGTCTGTTGCATGGTCGGTGTAGCGGGCGAGCGGCTGGTGCGGCTGGCTATCAAGGGCAGCAAGCGCCTGATCGAGCGCTGCGCCGTCACGAATCTTGCTGCGGCCTTTGCCGATCCCTGCTGCTCTGGCGGCGATGCTGGTGTAAATTTCCACGACGACGGGGCCGGTCTCCGGTAAATCGTCGAATGGCCAGACAGGCACATGCTTGCCGACCAGATTGAGCAAACGCATTCCGGCAAAGCTCGCCTTTGCTACTTGCGAAGCGCCGATGGCGTCGAAAACGGTCGAAGTCTTCCCGCTGCAGCTTTTCGAGAGCAGTTCACATTGTCGCCAATGCAGAAAGTCCGCCTTCAAGCCGTCGGCCGCGCCGAAATAGAAATGCTGGCGGTGATGCCTTTCGAGAAACGAAGCCCCGCCCAGATCCTCGTCGTCACAGGCAGTTTCGACATAGGCCCAAAATGCCTTTGCGGTCATCGGAAGTGTTTCGCCGGGAAGGTAGCTACCGCGTTCTACGAGCGGTGGAGCGAAGCTGAAATCGAAGCCAATCAGCAGGTCATCCTGCTGCGCCAGTAGCCAATCGGCAATCTCCTGCCGCGACCAATATCGTCCGGGAGGAGGCACGAGTGAAGGCCCGGCCTCGCCCGGCTCGCAAACGGCGAGCGCGATCCCAGGATGGCGACTGCCTTTTGCGCCGGACCAGTCGACGCAGGCAAAGCGGGAGAATGAGCGCATGACCGGGCTATGGAGACGGGGCGAGCAAAAGAAAAGGGCGAGGCCGAAGCCCCGCCCCGTTTCCCCACGAAATGCGATTTATTTGCGCCTTGTCGGTGACTTGCGAACCGAAGGTTTTGCGGTGGCTTTTCTCGCCACAAGATTGGCGGTCATTTGCGCAGGTGCTTTGGCTGGCCTTGGCACAGGTTTGACGCGCAGGTCGGCCAGAACACGCGCCGCCGCATCGCGTCCGCCGAGCCCGAAGGCGAGGGCAAAGGCGACCGCCGCGCCGATGGCCAAAGCGCCAAATGCATAATCGACGATGAGCCCGCCGATCTGCATTTGTTTGAGGCCGATGAATACGAACAGGCCGACCGTGATCCAGTAAGTGACGTTCGACGCAACCCCCGAGGCGGTGGTATCGGCAATCAGGCTCATCAATATTCTCGCAATGATGACGCCGAGTGCGATGAGCACCGCGCCGAACACGACGTTGCCCGCCTGCGCCAACACTGTTTCAAGGATGTCGGTTAACTGCGGGAAACCCAGCATATCGGTTGCCGCTATCGCAAAAAAGATCATCACGGCGATTGTAACTATGGTTGCGATTACGCCTGAAGCGGTGCGGCCTTCTGGTAATATGCCAAGTTCGTTGATCGCGCGGTCGGCGCCTAAGCTCGGCAGCAATTCCTTTATCAGACCCGCAATCCAACGCGAAATCACATAGCCGAGACCGAGCAAGATGCATGCGCCTATGATCGGCAGTATTGCTTGGAACACCGTATTCAGCAGGTTTTGTGCTGGTACCGTGATCGCGGCGATGTCCAGTATATCTAACGCGCCTATGGCAAATGGAATGATCACCAACACATATGCGATTGATCCCAGTGTCCGGCTGATCGTGCTATTGCCGGTTACTGCCTCAACACCTCCTATATTCGCCCATCGGTCGAGATTGATTGCGCCCAGTGTGGTTTCGGTCAATTCGCGAACGATTTTGGCGACAATGGTGCCGACAAAGAAAACGGCGACGGCAAAGACGATATTGTCGAGATAGCCGATGAAATTGCCGAGCAATCCCTCGACCGGCGTCATCACGCTGTTGAAGCCCAATTGCTGAAACACGGCCAGCAGGCCGAACAGCCAGATGAGCAACGAAACGATCTTGCCGAGCGCCATGCCGAGGCTTTCACCGTTTGACGTGCCTCGTTGGAAGAATTTTATCTGGTCGACCATCTTGGCGAAAGCCCATTTGGCGGCTCTCGCCAAAACCCAAGTCGCGGCGACGATCAACAATGCGAAGACTATTTTTTCTACCCAGATCATGAACAGGGTCTGGTCGAATGCGTAACCCGCAATCTGCATGCTTTCCATATCGGTTCCCCCCGAAATCGCGACAGGACAGGTCGCAGAAGCAATTGGAATCTAACATGGAATCGGGAATCTGGCAAATTTTTTGCTGCAGCTGTGCTGCGCAGCAAATTGCCGATTCAATCCAGTGACTTGCGTTCCTCGCGAAGCTTGTCCCAATAGCGCAGCCGCTCGCTAATTTTGCGCTCAAAGCCGCGATCGACGGGTTGGTATAACGCGGCTGGCGCTATTTCGTCCGGCCAGTAATTCGCGCCCGAAAAGCCGTCCTCGGCATCATGGTCGTAAGCATAGCCTTTGCCGTAACCGATATCCTTCATAAGCTTGGTCGGCGCGTTGAGGATATGTGCGGGCGGCATTAGCGATCCGGTATCGCGTGCCATTTTCCACGCGGCTTTTTGCGCGTTGTAGGCAGCGTTCGATTTGGGGGCGGTTGCAAGATACAGACACGCCTGCACGATGGCGAGTTCGCCTTCGGGGCTGCCGAGAAAATCATAAGCATCCTTGGCTGCAAGGCATTGAACCAGCGCCTGCGGGTCGGCGAGGCCGATATCTTCGCTGGCAAAACGGACAAGGCGGCGGAGCACGTAGAGCGGCTCCTCGCCCGCAACAAGCATCCGCGCCATCCAGTAGAGCGCCGCCTGCGGGTCCGATCCGCGCAAGCTTTTGTGCAGCGCCGAGATGAGGTTGTAATGTCCTTCGCGATCCTTGTCGTAGACCGGCATCCGCTTTTGCAGCAATGCCGCCATCGCTTCGGGCTCAAGCGGACTTTCGATGGCGATGGAGAACAAAGTCTCGGCTTGGTTGAGAAGGAAGCGGCCGTCGCCGTCGGCACTGGTGATGAGCGCGGAGCGTGACGCATCTGTTATCGGTAGCTGCCGCTCTTCCAAAGCTTCGGCCCGCTGCAACAAATCGGCCAAGGCCCTTTCATCGAGCCGGTGCAACACCATCACCTGCGTGCGCGAGAGCAATGCAGCATTCAGTTCGAACGAAGGATTCTCGGTCGTCGCCCCGACCAAAGTCACCACACCGCTTTCGACAAAGGGCAAAAAGCCATCCTGTTGCGCGCGGTTGAAACGGTGGATTTCATCCACGAACAGCAAGGTCTGCTTTCCCGTCCGGGCCATCATCTCGGCCTCGGCAAAAGCTTTTTTGAGATCGGCAACGCCCGAGAATACCGCCGAGATTGCTTTATAATGCATTCCTACCGCATCGGCCAGCAAGCGGGCGATACTGGTTTTGCCGGTCCCTGGTGGCCCCCACAAAATCATGGACGAAAGCTTCCCTGCGGCCACCATCCGCCCGATTGCGCCATCGGGACCGGTCAGATGATCCTGACCGACAACCTCCTCAAGACTATGGGGACGCAACCGGTCGGCAAGTGGAGACGAGCGCGATGTCGCGTGCCTGACTGTCTGTGGTGTTTCGCCGAAAAGATCGGTCAATTCATATCACCCGGCAATCGACCGCGCGGCGCGTTGGCGGATGAGGCGGATGTAGGTGTCGGCGACGGTCTGGTTGATTGCGTCCCAGCTATATTCGAGGCTGCGCTTTTCGCCGGCTTCGCCATGATCGCGGCGGAGCGCTTCGTTCGTGCAATAGCTTTGGAGTGCATCGGCAAACTGCGCAATTGCGCCAGGAAGTATAAGCCTGCCTGAAACCTTGTCTTCGACAAGGCTTTGACTACCGGTCGCTTTGGCTGCAACCACGGGCAGGCCGCATGCCATCGCTTCCAAAGTCACATTGCCGAAGGTTTCGGTAACGCTCGGGTTGAACAACAGGTCCATGCCAGCCACGGCCCGTCCGAGGTCGGCTCCGCCCTGAAAGCCGACAAAACGGGCATGGGGCAGGCGGCTTTCGAACCAGCCGCGTGCGGGACCTTCACCGATGACCATGACCTGGTGCGGTACCTGGCGGCGGCGCAGCTGGTCGATGGCGTCGGAGAAAACGTCGAGACCTTTTTCCATGACAAGGCGGCCGAGGAAACCGATGACAGCGGGCTCATCAGTCAGGCTCTGCGAACGCCGCCATTCCATGTCGCGGCGTTGCGGGTTGAAGATTTCACGGTCGACCCCGCGCGACCAGATATCGATATCGTAATTCATCCGTTGTTCGCGAAGCACTTGCGCGAAACTTTCGGACGGCGCCACTAGCGCATCGCATTTCCGGTAAAGCTTTCGAAGCCACGCGACGATTACCGGCTCGATGAAGGCCATGTTGTAATATCGGAAATAGGTTTCGAACCGCGTGTGCACCGAACAGAGCACCGGCAGATTGCGTTGCCGCGCCCATTTTGCTGCCTGCCGAGAAACGCGGTCGGGGCTGGAAATATGGATGATATTAGGGCTGAACGCGTCGAGATCGCGCTTTACCCGCGCCGAAAGTGACAGCGGGATGCGATATTCGGGGCGGTTGGGGATGGCCATCGACGGCACGCTCACAAGATCGCCGGTCGGCGGGAAGGCAGGCTCTGGAACGGTGGGCGAATAAACGCGCACCGACGCCCCTTGTCGCAGCAAATAGCCCACAAGCTGATTGAGTGCCTGATTTGCCCCGTCGCGCACATAGTTATAATTGCCGCTGAAAAGCGCAATGCGAAGATCGTTGGTTTGCATCGCTGGCTTTTATCGGTCGCGGTGTGAAAAGCCAATGGGAATGGGCAGGGCGACCGGCTAGGGCAGGGAAATGATCCTTACGCAGTTGGACATGTTGCTGATCGGTAAGCCCAAGCCGTTTCGCGCCGACGGCATTATGAGCGCGATGGCACGCGAGCCGGTGAACCGGGCCGTGATGCTGCGTAAATTGGGCTTCGAAGGCGATCAGGTTGCCGACCCGACTGTGCATGGCGGGCCAGATAAGGCGGTGCACTTCTATCCGCCTGAGCATTATCCCAAATGGACCGCGCATTTCGCCGCCGAGAGATTTGTTTCCCCGTTGCTGGAACGGGCAGGGGCTTTTGGCGAGAATATCAGCGCATCGGGGCTGACCGAGGAGAAAATCCGCATCGGCGACCGCTTTCGCATCGGCAAGGCGCTCGTCGAAGTGGCGCAGGGCCGGCAGCCGTGCTGGAAAATAGACCATCACTTTGGCGTGCATGGATTATCGGTTGCGGTGATTAAGACCGGCCGGTGCGGCGGCTATTTCCGGGTGGTCGAGGAAGGCGAGGTTTCACCGGGCGATCGCATCGAGCAGGTCGCGCAGGCTAAACACGAGTGGACGGTAGAGCGTGTTTTTCGATTGCTGATCGGCGGCGGAAATAAAAACCCGGATGCGAGGGCTGAGCTTCGCGTTTTGGCGGATTTGGATGTGCTCGCCGAAAGCTGGCGAAGCCGGGCAGCCAAGCTAGCCGGTTAGCCTACTCGCCCTCTTCCTCGGGATCGGGCACCGGCGCGAACAGGCGAATTTTGGATACGCGCTTCTCGTCGGCCTCCAGTATCTCAAGCCGCCAGCCGCTCGCTTCGTGCAGCAGCATCTGACCGACATTGGGAACTTGTCCCGCAATCACAAAGGCCAGCCCGCCGATCGTGTCGACATCTTCTTCGACTTCGGCCAGTTTCGGGTCGATGGCTTCCGCCAGATCGTCGAGTTCCGCCCTTGCATCGGCTTCCCACATATCGGGACTCTTCTGCGTGAATAGTGCTTCGGGTTCCTCGTCATGTTCGTCTTCGATCTCGCCGACGATTTCCTCGACCAGATCCTCGATTGTCACCAACCCTTCGGTCCCGGAATACTCATCGAGCACAATAGCCAGGTGAGTACGCGTGCGGCGCATTTCGTCCAGCAGCTCGAGCACGCCCATATTTTGCGGCACGAATCGCGGCTGACGGATGAAGGCTTCCAGACTTTCCGGGGTTTCCTGACCCTCGGCGAGCACGGCAAAAACATCCTTAATGTGAATGAATCCGGTTATCGCGTCGAGATTGTCGCGATAGACGGGCAGGCGGCTGTGGCCATGCTCGGCGAACGCAGCGATGCAATCGGCAAAGCTCGCGCTTTCGTCGATGGCAATGATTTCGCTGCGCGGAACCATGACATCATCGGCGCGATGATCGGAAAAGTGCAGCAGGTTGCGCAGCATCGTGCGCTCGACGGCGGTCAGATCGCCGTTTTCGTCGGGGGCTTTCTCCCCGTCGCTCTCTTCCTCATGCTCGGCAATGGCTTCTTCGAGTTGTTCGCGCAGCGTCGGCTCGTGATCGCGGCCGAAGAACATCGTCTTCAGCCGCTGCCATATTCGTCCGTCGCTATCGTCTTCGGTTGCGGTCTTGATACCGCTAAAACTGTCACCCTCAGGCATGATGGAAGCGTGGTTGCCCCTTGTTGGTCGATTTAGTCGCCATATGGATTGCCAAGCCCCAGCGATGCAAGCGCTTTTACCTCAAGTGCCTCCATTGCAGCGGCGTCGTCATCATCGACATGGTCGTGACCCAGCAGATGGAGCATTCCGTGAATGACCAGATGTGTTGCGTGATATGCTATGGGGATGCCCTTTTCGGTGGCTTCTGTCTCACAGACGCCAAAGGCCAGGATTATGTCGCCCAGCATGATTTCGGGCGCGTCATATCTGCCTTCAATCAGCGCATCGAGTTCTTCGTCGTCTAGCATCGGGAAGGACAGCACGTTGGTCGGCTTGTCTTTGTCCCTCCATTCGCGGTTAAGTGCATGAACCTCGTCATTATCCGACAGCTTCACGCTAACGCTCACCGGAACCGGCGGATCGGCGAGTTCGGGGATCGCGGCGAATTTTACCGCCGCATCGATTGCCTTTTCAACTTCATTTTGCCCGAAACCACTGCTTGCCCAATCCAACCCGATGTCTAGCTCGACATCAATCATTCCCGCCCTCATAGGCATCGACTATGCGCCCTACGAGCGGGTGGCGGACGACGTCGCTGCTATTGAAGCGGATTGTTTGGATGCCTTCGACGCCCTCAAGCCGCTGCACAGCATCGTTCAGGCCAGACATTCGCTCGCCGCCCGGAATATCGACCTGATGCGGGTCGCCGCAGATAACCATACGGCTGTTCATACCAAAGCGGGTCAGGAACATCTTCATCTGCGCCGCCGTAGTGTTTTGCGCCTCATCAAGGATGATGAAGCTGTCTGCCAATGTCCGTCCACGCATGAAGGCGATGGGCGCGATTTCTATTTCACCTGAGGCAATGCGCCGTTCGACCTGTTCTGCAGGAAGGCAGTCATAAAGCGCATCGTAAATCGGGCGAAGATAAGGATCGACCTTTTCTTTCATGTCACCGGGAAGGAAACCCAGCCGCTCGCCCGCCTCTACAGCCGGGCGCGACAATATGAGCCGCTGTACCGCGCCGGTGATGAGCATCGCTACCGCCTGCGCAACTGCCAGATAGGTCTTGCCAGTGCCCGCTGGCCCCAAGGCGAAGATAATCTCGTCGCGCGCCAGCGCCTCCATATAAGGAATTTGCGTCGCCGACCGGGGCACCAGCGTTTTCTTGCGGGTACGGATCATGATGCCGGGGGCGTCGTCTTTGCGCACGATGCCTTCTAGCGTCGGCTCGGCGACCATCGCGATGATTGCCTGCACCGCTTCGGCATCGATATCCTCGCCGCGTTGCACGCGCGTGGAGATGTCGTTCAAAATGTCTCGTGTACGGGCAATCGCGCCAGCTTCGCCCTCGATCTGTACGCGATTGCCACGCGCCGAGATATAGACGCCAAGCCTATTTTCGATGGTAACGAGGTTCCGGTCGAACTCCCCGAAAACGGCATTGATGAGATGCGGTTTGTCAAAGCTCATTTCGAGCCGCGACATGTCGCCGGCTTGCGCTTGTGCCCTTTTTGCCATTCAGGCGGCTGCTCTCATCTTCGGCTCTCCTTTAAGGCTCAATGGCCCAGAATCGGTGATATCGACGGTCACAACATCGCCGATAGACAGCCCCGGCGCAAGCACATGCACCGATTGCAGCCACGGCGATTTGCCGATTAATTGGCCAGCCAGCTTTCCGGGTCTTTCGAGCAACACTTCGGTGGTCTTGCCAAGCGTATTGCGATTGAACGCAGCCTGATCCGCGACCAGTTGCGCCTGCAAGCGTTGCAGCCGTTCGTCCATGACCTCTACCGGTATCTGGTCGGCCATGTCGGCGGCGGGCGTGCCGGGGCGGGCGCTGTATTTGAACGAATAGGCCTGCGCGTAACCGGTTTCGCGTACAAGACTCATTGTATGCTCGAAATCGGCATCGGTCTCGCCGGGGAAGCCAACGATAAAATCGCCGGAGAATGCGATGTCTGGCCGAACGGCGCGGACGCGGTCAAGGATATGGAGGTAGGAGTCGCGGCTGTGGCTGCGGTTCATTGCTTTCAGGATGCGGTCGGAGCCTGACTGCACAGGCAGATGGAGGAACGGCATCAGCTTTTCCACGTCGCCATGTGCGGCGATCAGACTGTCGGTCATGTCGTTTGGGTGGCTGGTCATGTAGCGGATGCGGTGAAGGCCATCGATTTTGTCGAGCACGCGGATTAGCGATCCCAGATCCTGCTCGCCGTCAGCCCACGCATTCACATTCTGCCCTAGCAGGGTAATTTCCTTAGCGCCTGCATCGACCAGCGCCTTGGCCTCATCGATCAACTCTGCCCAGCCGCGCGAAATTTCCGCGCCGCGCGTGTAAGGCACGACGCAATATGTACAGAATTTGTCGCAACCTTCCTGCACGGTAAGGAAGGCCGTTGCGTTTTGTTTGCGGCGGGCAGGCAACTTGGCGAACTTATCGAGGCCAGGAAGGTCCAGATCGACCACGCGCTCGCCGCGTCCAACCGTTGCGATCATGTCAGGCAGATTATGATATGCCTGCGGGCCAACAACGATATCGACCTCAGGCGCGCGGCGGCTTATTTCTCCACCCTCGGCTTGCGCTACACAGCCTGCGACTGCGACGATCGGCTTGGTACCGTCCTTGCGGCGCAGGCGACCGATTTCCGAATAGACCTTTTCTGCCGCCTTTTCGCGGATGTGGCAGGTGTTGAGCACCACCAGATCGGCGCTGGCCTTATCATCCGCCTCAGCCATGCCCTGCGCGGCAAACATCTCGGCCATGCGCTCGCCGTCATAGACGTTCATCTGGCAGCCGTAGTTTTTGATCGTATAGGTTTTGGGGGAATCCGTGCTCATGGCGCGCGCCTATACATGCCGTGCTGCCAAGCCGCCACCCTCCATCGCCAGACCGATGCGAGCCCGGACTTCGGCGGATATTGCCTTTCGGTCGGGAAATTGAGCGGGATCGAAGGGCTCCAGAAAGTTCAGCGTTGCAGTGATTGGCTTCAGATAGGACACAAGCTGCCAGAAATTATGCGTAACCGGTTCGTCACCTACCCAGGCGACGCGCGGAGTGTGCCGACCATAACTTATATAAACGGGCTGCACGACCATGCCCGGCGGGGGCGGGACCAGTGCGGCGAACAGCGATGGCTTGAACGGCAGCAGGCCAGAACCGTCATGCGTAGTTCCTTCGGGGAATATCGTCACTGGCTGGTCGCCGGTCATGGCCTCGCGCAGTTCGTCAACCTGATTGCCGACGCTGGCGCGGTTTTCGCGGCTTACAAAAATCGTGTTGTTGATCCTGCATAGCCAACCGATCAGCGGCCAGCTTTCGATGCCGTCATTGGCGACAAAGGTGCAGCCGGTGACTCCCGACATGACCGGAATATCGACCCAGCTATGGTGGTTGGCGGCGTAAAAGACGTTGCGGCGGACGCGCTTGCCGGTGGTTTTTGTGGCGATGCCGCTGGTCCAGCTGACCGACAGCAGGAACAGCCGAGGCCAGGGTGATGGTTGGCGGAATAGCCGCCATAAATTATGTAGGATAAGGCCGACGACCAAGCTCGCCGCCATCAGCAGCAGTCTCGACACGAAAAGAAACTGGCCTGCGATAAAGCTCGCAGGATTGCGCCGCTCAATCCTTGCGGTCGATGGCAACGCCATAAAGCTCCATGCGATGGTCGACCAGGCGATAGCCAAGCTTTTCGGCAATAACCTTCTGCAAGGCTTCCAGCTCGGGGTCTACAAATTCGACAACCTTGCCGGTTTCGACATCGATCAGATGGTCGTGATGCGCTTCCGGCGATGCTTCGTAACGCGCGCGGCCATCGCCGAAATCATGACGGTCGAGTATGCCTGCCTCTTCGAACAGGCGGACGGTGCGGTAAACGGTCGCTATCGAAATTTTCGGGTCGATTGCGGAAGACCGGCGATACAATTCCTCGACATCGGGGTGATCGTCCGCATCCGAAATGACCCGGGCGATAACGCGGCGCTGGTCCGTAATGCGCAGGCCGCGTTCATGGCAAAGCGCTTCGATGTCGATTTTCGTTTCCATCGAAACGATATTTAGTCTCGCGCCGCGATTCGTCAAAGAAAAAGGCCGGAAGTCTCCCTCCAGCCTTTTTCAAATCCCTGTTCGCAGGCTTATTTGACTTTCTTTTTGCGTCCCGAACCCGGTGCGCGGCCAAGGCCGATTGCCTTTGCCAGCACGCGGCGCTGTTCGGCATAAGCAGGTGCGACCATCGGATAGTCGGCGGGCAAGCCCCACTTTGCGCGATAGTCATCAGGCGTCATGCCATAATGCGTCATCAGGTGGCGCTTCAGCATTTTCAGTTTCTTGCCGTCTTCGAGGCAAAGAATATAGTCCTTCTTCACCGATCCGCGGATCGGCACCGCCGGTTCGGGGGCAGCAGCAGGAGCCGCGCTTCCCCCCGAAAGGCCGGACAAGGCGCTGTGCACATTGCCGATCAGCACTGGCAAGTCGGACACGGCAACGCTGTTATTGCTGACATGCGCGGCGACGATATCGGCAGTCAAAGTGATCAGCATTTCTGCTGCATCATTATCTTCTTGAGACATTATTGAAACTCCTGGACCCTGTTTTTTGGTTTGCGACCATGACTGGCGTAACGCGAATACAGTATCGCGTCAATTTAGACTATTTAGTTGCGCGAAAATTAAAGGTCGAAAGCCATAGTAATCGCATCAGGGCGAATGCCATCGGGACCCCTATAGTAATGTTTGCGCAGGCCAATTGCGCGGAAACCAAAGCGCGCGTAAAAGTCATGCGCACTATTGCCGTCGCGCACTTCGAGGAAGATCTGGCTGCGCTTTTCTTCGCGCGCCTTTGAAACTATTTCCGATAACAGCAGGCTACCGATATTCTGTCGCTGCGATTGACTGGCAACGCCGATCATCAGCAATTCTTCGCTGTCCAACACCCATCGACTAAGCGCAAAGCCTGCGCTTTCGTCACCGGTTCTTGCCAGCAACAAGCGACAGTCCGGGATAGCCAGCGCCGACAAGCATTGCGCTGCGGTCCAGGCCTCGCCGAAACGTGGATCGAAGGCGTCCTGCATGATAGGGATGATCTTCGCGATATCGGACGCATCGCCTTCGACTATCTCGATCATGCGACTATGCCCTTGGGCGGCTTCGCGTCGGGTGCGCGGCCATAGACGGGGCTCGGTGCCAGCGGCGGCAATGATGAGACCAAAGGCCATCGGTTCGCGTTCGGCAGGATGTCCAGATGGCGTTTACCTTCGGTTGCAGGATCGATATCGCCGGCCACCGTGGCGGCTTGGGAAAGTGTCGCGATTTTGTCCGGCTGTATGGAAACAACGGGTGCAACCGATGCCCCATCGGCACCAAAGGCTTCGAAGAAATACTCGCCATGCCCGCCGGTCATCACAATATCGACTGCAGCGGAGTCGCCAATCTGCTCTCGCGCCATTGCCGCTACGAGGGTCAGGCAAGCATAGCCATGCACGGGTACTTTCCACGCGAGTCCCAACGCCCTTGCCGCAGCGACGCCGACACGAATGCCGGTAAAGCTACCCGGGCCCACATCTACAAAGATGCGATCGGCTTTTCCGCGTTCGGGAAGCGCAGCAATCAACGGCAGCAAACGCTCTGCATGGCCACGACCGATAATCTCGTGCGAGGACGCAATAACATCTTTATCGTCGAATAGAGCGACGGAGCATGCCTTGGTTGCAGTATCGATTACGAGGGTGCGCACTGTTCGCGCGTAGCGGATCAGATGATCTTGTTAAAGCGCTCAAATCCGGGGCGTGGGCTGCGCTCGAAAATCGTCGAGGGGTCGCCATAGCCTAGGGTCGAGATGAAGTTCGATTTGACTTTGGTGCCGGCAAAAAACGCTTCGTCGACTGCAGCATTGTTGAAGCCCGACATCGGCCCTGTATCGAGGCCCAGCGCGCGTGTTGCCATAATGAAGTACGCGCCTTGCAGGCTGCTGTTGCGGAAAGCGGTCTTTTCGATCAACTCGTCATTGCCGACAAACCAGCTTCGTGCATCGGTATGCGGAAACAGTTCAGGCAACTGTTCGTAAAATTCCATGTCCATGCCGATAATGACCGTAACCGGTGCCTTGCGGATCTTGTCGCCATTGGCTGGCATCGACAGCGCAGCAAGCTTATCCTTCGCCTCGTCGCTGGTGCACCAGACCAGCCGTGCAGGCAGGCAGTTGGCGGACGTCGGGCCGAATTTCATCAATTCCCAGATTGCGTCCAGTTGCGCATCGCTGACCGGCTTGTCGAGATAGCCATTGTAAGTACGTGCTTCACGAAAAAGCTGGTCGAGAGCGGCGTCGTTCAATGGCGCACTGGCAAACATGGCAAAACTTTCTAGCGAGGGTTTAAGCGGCTCGGACTTCGGTTACTTCGGGCACATAATGTTTGAGCAATTGCTCGATGCCGTTTTTAAGCGTGGCGGACGACGACGGGCAACCAGAGCACGCTCCTTGCATTTGCAGGAAAACGACGCCTTTCTGGAAGCCGCGATAGACGATATCGCCGCCGTCATTCGCCACGGCAGGCCGAACACGGGTTTCGATCAGTTCTTTGATCTGGTCGACAATGTCCTCATCGGCGGGGTCGTCGAGCGGATATTCGGCGTCGGCGGACGGCACCGAAAAGCCCGCCGAGGGTGCGTGGAACAGCGGCATGTTCGCGCTGAAATGGTCGAGCAATATGCCGAGCACGTCAGGCTTCAGCGTTGCCCATTCGACGCCGGGAGCTGCGGTTACCGAGATGAACGAGTGCCCGAAAAAGACACCAGTGACATCGCCCAGCGCGAACAAGGCTTCAGCTAATGGAGATGCGGCCGCCTCTTCCGGATCGGCAAAATCGCGGGTGCCGCTTGCCATAACGACCTGACCGGGCAGGAATTTGATCGTCGCCGGGTTGGGCGTGAGTTCGGTCTCTATCAGCATGGGTTCCATGTGGTGCGACCTGCGCCAAAGTGCAAGCTAGATTAACTTGACAGCAGCCAAGCAGCGCACGACCAACAGATGAGCAAGAGGAGAAATTTATGGGTGATCAGGCAGGCAAAAGCGCGTGGATTACGGGTGCATCATCGGGCATCGGCGAAGCGCTGGCAAAGGCCTTCGTTGCAGATGGTGGCTCAGCGATTTTGTCGGGACGAAATGTTGCCGAACTGGAGCGTGTCGCTACAGAAAGCGGCGCGCCAGAGCGTTGCCTGATCCTGCCATTTGACACAATGGATTTTGTCTCTTTACCCGCAAAAGTTGAAGCGGCGCTGGCGTTTCGCGGTTCGGTCGATGTGCTGGTCAATAATGCTGGGATTTCGCAACGCTCACTAGCGGTCGATACCGATTTTTCAGTGTACGACCGCATCGTCGGCGTCGACCTGCTCGCACCGATTGCGCTGACGCAGGCCTTATTGCCGCACTTGCTCGAACGTCGTTCGGGGCAACTTGTGATGATTTCCAGCGTTGCGGGCAAGGCGGGCATACCGCTGCGGACCGCTTATTGTGCCGCCAAGCACGGCCTTATCGGCTACAGCGACGCACTTCGCAGCGAAGTTGCGGGGCAGGGCGTCAAGGTGCTGGTGGTCGCGCCGGGGTCAGTACGGACCAACGTTTCGCGTAACGCGCTTAATGCCGATGGCTCGGCGCGCAATGTTAGTGACGCGGCTATCGATAACGGTATCGATCCGGACAGGGTCGCGCAAATAATATGGGATGCAGTCGCCGCCGGAACGCGCGAGATCGTCATTGCCGAGGGCATGGAAGCCAAAATCCCCGTGCTCCGCGCGCAAGACCCCGAGCGCTTGTTCGACATGGTCGAGGCGATGGTCGCCAACGGCTATGCGCAGAAAATGGCCGCCGAATAGGCTATCCACGCCCGGCGCGTAGTGCGGCACCGGCGGCGAACGGCGACAGTGCGGCAATCGCAAGCGACGTTGCGGCAAGCAATTGCATTGCGTTGCCCGGGCTTTCCGACAATGTGCCCGCGCCGAATATCAGCAGTGGGATGGCGATTGGCACAAGCAGCAGTCCGCCGAGCGCGCTCGCACCGCTCAGTCCTGCGGTCAATGCCGCTATGGTTACTGAAAGTCCCGACAGCGCGGGCAAAGCGAGGGCAAGCCCAAGCAACAGGGTAACGAGCTTGGCTTCGGGCAATCCGATCAATGCCGAAGCAATGACGGTGGCGATCAGCAGCGGTACTGCGAAGGCGAAATACTGGCCGACAATTTTGGCTGTAGCGACCAGTTCGTCGGACCAGCCGCGGATCGCCAGCTGGTCGAGCACGCCCGCTTGCCGGTCGGGCAATATTAGCCGCTCGATCGGTAGCAAGGTTGCCAGCAACGCCGCGATCCACAATATCCCGCCGCCGGTGCGTGCCAGCAACGCCTTGTCCGGCCCTGTCACAAACGGAAACAGCGTCGCCACCGCCAGATAGAAGACCACCGGCAACCACATACCGCCACCGGTCCAGGCGAGCCGCACTTCGCGCTCAACGAGTGCCGCGAACGCCCTCATGCGGTCTTTGCCGTGCGGTCGAGCAAGATGCTTTGCGCGACGTTGACCGATGGTGCCTGATGCGCCGCGACCAGCGCCAGTCCCCCTGCCGCGCTGTGCTTGAGCAACGCCGCATCGAGCCTTGCGGCGCTGGCGCTGTCGAGGCCGTTATAGGGTTCGTCGAGCAGCCAGATCGGGGCGGATGAAGCTAGCACACGCGCGAGGCTGGCGCGCTTGCGCTGGCCGGTGGACAGGAAGCGGACCGGAACGTCGGCCAGCGCGATCATATCCATGGCCGTCAGCGCCGCCTCAAGCGTTGCCGATTTGGTACCGTCCATTCCTGCCCAAAAGCGCAGCGCTTTTTCTACGGTCAGATTGGCATCCAGCGCCAAGTTCTCATCAGCCAGCGCCAACCCGCCTTGCATGTCCAAGTCGCCTGAAACCTTGGGTAAAAGCCCGGCAACCAAACGCAACAACGTCGATTTCCCGCTGCCGTTAGCACCGCGTATCCAGACGATGTCGCCTGAACCCGCCTCGAGTGAAAAGCGGTCGAGCACCAACCTGTTACCGCGAATAACCGCGACATTTTCGAGCCTGAGCGAAGGCGCATGTGCTTGACGTGCTGTCATCGCGCGACATAGGCATAAAGCAACCTTTTGCAAAAGCGGGAAAAGACTATGACGGTTTCAAAACTGGACGACGAGGCGAGGGCGGTTGCGTTGAGCAATCTGACGCATTGGGCCTATGATACCGAAGCGCAAGGCATCCGCCGGACGCTGCGCTTCTCTGACTTTGCCGAGGCTTTCGGCTTTATGACGCGGGTGGCGATATTGGCGGAGAAGGCAGACCATCATCCCGAATGGTTCAATGTCTACAACCGTGTCGAAATATTGCTGACCACGCATGACGCGGGCGGGCTTTCGCAGCGCGATATCGATCTGGCCGCGCAGATCGATGTTATTGCGGGCTAGCCTGCACGACGTCGCCCAACCCCTCCATCAGGCCAAGTTGCTTGCGAAGCCGGTTAGGGAACCAGCGCGCGAAAAAGGCGAGTTGCTTTGCCGTCTTGTTGACGGTGGTGTGGACATTATTGCCGTGAATGGCTTCCCATGCAGCAGGGCCGATGATGGAAACCGGACTGACCTCGATTCCGGCAGATAGGAGTTTTTCCTTGCCTGACAGGTTGCTTCCGGCAGGAACGTTGGCAATAATGTTAGTGTCGATAAATCCGGGCATCAGGCTGCGCGACTTGATACCGAGCCCCCGCCATTCGATATCATGGGCCTCGGCCAGCCCGCGCACTGCGAATTTAGTGGCGCTATAAACGCTGAGATTGGCCGAGCCATAAATGCCTGCGGCCGAGCTTGTGTAAAGCACACATGCGCCGGGCGTCGCTTTTAGCAAATCGAAACAGGCGCGGGTGCCGCTGATGACTCCGGTCAGGTTGACCGCGATCATCTTGTCGATGTCTTTGTCGATCATCTCCTGGATGGGCCCGCCCGAGCCGATGCCGGCATTGTTGAACAATACAGTCATTTGCCCGCCCGTATGTTTGGCGAAATCGGCAACGGCTGTTTTCCATTGCCTGCGGTCGGTTACGTCGAGCTTGTGAATCGACGACATCCCCGGCGGAAGCAATTTCGCGGTTTCAGTAAGCCCCGGCTGATCGACATCGGCCAACCCGACAAACCAGCCTACATTGGCAAAATAGCGCGCGACTTCACGGCCAAGACCTGACGCTGCGCCGGTTATGAAAATGCTCTCGCCCACTCCTCGACTCTCCCTATTCACAGGCGTGTCAGCGACAGCAATTTGACGTAAACGTCAACTGATTCTTGCGACTGTCGTAAACGCTGGATACATCGGCCCTGCATAAGGAGTTGGTATGTTTCGCTGTTTCGCGTTTTTTGTCACTGTCCTGTTTAGCGTTTGTTCGACCTCTGCCAGCGCGGAGGTCTTGGCGACGTTCTACAGCCACGACTTCGGCGACCATTTTCCCCACGCATTGGTGAAGTTGAAGGGCACCGTTGATTCTACCGGAGAGGTTGTAGATACCAATTACGGCTTTACCGCGGTCAACGTCTCACCCGCCATCCTCATGGGATCGGTCAAAGGCATGATCGAAACCAAGGGTGCGAAATATATCGCGGACAGCAATCCGCATTTCACGCTTCGGCTGTCTGATGCGGAATACGCCAAGTTTATCGCCTTCGTCGAGGAATGGCGGAATGTGCCGCAAAAAAATTATAATCTGAACAGGCGCAACTGCGTGCATTTTGTCATGGAGGCGGCAGCCTTGCTGGGGTTGAACGTAAACCGGCAAAGCAAGTTTTTTAAAAAGCCGAAGAGCTTCATTCTCGAGACGATGAAACTCAATCCGGAGTTGAAACTCTAAATCGCCTGGAAGCCCTTGGCATAGATATGCCAGGTAAAAATCGCCGCCGCGCCGCGATGCGGGCGCCATTTTTCGGCTATTTCGCGAATGTCCTTTTCCGAAGGGCGCGCTTCCATCTTTAGTAGCCGCCCGACGCCTTCCTGCACCGCAAGGTCGCCCGCAGGCCAGATGTCGGCGCGGCCCTCGGCGAACAGCAGGTAGATTTCGGCAGACCAGCGGCCGATGCCCTTGACCTTGGTGAGGTAAGCTATCGCTTCCTCGTCATCCTCGGGCAACGCATCGAGCGGCAGTTCGCCCGAGATGACCAATTCGGCGAGCGAACGCGCGTATCCCTGTTTCTGCCGCGATAAGCCGCAAGCCCGCAAGGCGTCGAATTCCTGCGCGATCAACTTGTCGGGCGAACAACCTTCGCCCAGCAACGCTTCCAGCTTGTTCCAGACCGATGCCGCCGCAGCGACGCTGACCTGCTGGCCCACGATCGTCCTCAGCAACGTGGTATAGCCCGGCTCGCGGATACGTTCTTCGGGATATCCGGTTGCGGCAATCGCGTCCGCAAAGCGCGGCTCTATGGCGGCAAGGGCATCGAGCGATGCCTGCAATCGGTCGGCAGTTATCCCCATCAGTCCGCCAGTTTCAGCAGCGCCATCGGCGCGCCATAGGACGCAGGACCGATATCCCAGCGCAGGACTTGGGTTGCACCCGATTCTTCCGGCCCTTCCTCGCTGTTATTGGCCAAAATGCGCGCATCGGTGGTGAGCGTGAAGCTGCCTTTGATGGCCAGCGGTGCAGCAGGCATCTTGTCAGAACTGTTGCCCAAAAAGCCGCTTGCCATGCTGCCCATGCCGATCAACGCGCCCAGTGACATTTCGGGGTCGGTCTTGAACGCGGGTGCCTCGACCCGCAACCGGCCATTGTCCCAGCGGGTGATGTGGATCATCGGCTCGCCCAGCGCATAGCGCGGGATCACGGGGAAGGCGTAATCGTCGGCGAGTTTGCCGCTGGTGCTGTAATCGACCATGAAGACGCCATTGCCCAGATGCTCGACCTTGTGCCAGGCGGCGAGGCGCTCGACCTCGCGGGTGAAGCGCTTGATAGTCTCGGGGTTTTCCGGATCGATGCCGCCGAGCATCATTTCCGCAATCTTCTTGCCTTGCTCGTCGCGCTTTTTCTTTTCGGCCTGCGCCTTGTCCCAATCCGCTTTCTGCTGCTTCACCTCATCGGGCGTGCATTCGCGTTCGCCCATGTCCCATGTGCTTGCAGCGGCGGCTGCGGCATCGGCTGCCGCTTGCGCTGCCTCCTCTGCAGCTTTCGCGGCGTCCGCTGCGGCCTCATCACTCTCTTGATAGCTTGCAGGCAGGACGTCGAATCGCTGGTTCGCCGCAACATCGTCGCGCTCGATTTCAATTTTCAAATCGTCATTGTCCGATACCGGTTCGATGGTCTCGCTGTAACAGGTCGCCTTGAACTCGGCCTTGCTGCTCTCGTCCATAAACCCGCTGTTGAGGAGGTTGGCCAGCCCCACGAGCTGGATCTGCCCTTTGTAGGAGAAGCTGAAATCGCCATTTTTGCGCACCGTCATCGCGGAGACGAATTCGCCCGGAAGGATGAGACAACCGCTGAGCGATAATGGTGCAATGACAGCTACCGCGACCGCCGCCCATTTTTTCGACCAGAATGTCATCCCCGTCCTCCCCCAAGAATCTATGCTGCTCAGCCCCTCCGCACCGTCGCCGCGTAGAGCGCTATCGCGGCGGCATTGGACACGTTGAGCGACTCCATCGCCTCGCTGATTGGCAGCTTTGCCAGCTGGTCGCAATGCTCCTCGATATTGCGCCGCATCCCGTCGCCCTCCGCGCCCAGCACCAGCGCGTTGCGCCCAGGCGTCAGTGCCTCGTCGAGCGTCGCCGTCGCATGGCCCGAAAGCCCGATCCGCCAGTAACCGGCCTCGCCAATTTCCTCGAGGGCACGGGCAAGGTTGACAACGCGCACCCAGGGCACAAGCTCAAGCCCGCCCGACGCCGACTTGGCCAACGCGCCCGATTCCGGCGGAGCGTGCCGGTCCTGCGTAACCACTGCGACAGCATCGAACGCCGCAGCAGTGCGGAAAATCGCGCCGACATTATGCGGATCGGTCACCTGGTCGAGAACGAGCAGCGGGCGGTTGTCATCGGCGTCGACGGCCAAAGCATCGGTCAGCCAGACATCTTCTAGCGGCGCGACCTCCAGCACCAGCCCCTGATGCGGTGCATCCTTGGGGACAAAGCGCGCGAGATCCGCTACCTCGGCAAATTGCACCGACAGGCTGTCAGGAATGACAATCTTGCCCAGTTCCTCGCGCGTGCCCCACAGCTTGATCGACCGCCGCTCGGGATTATCGAGCGCGGCATAGACCGCGTGGCGGCCGTAAAATTTCGGATTGCCGCTAATTTGCGCGGCGCCGCGGCGGCGGTGGCTTTTATGGGATGACATGTTTTTTGGTACCTGATCGAGAAAGTTTTGCGATTGGCAGCCCTTTCCCACTTGAAGCATTGACAGGCAAGGGCCGTTTCGCCATTGGGCTGCTTCCCTTGCGGGACCGGCCTTTGAACTTGTGTTCAAAACCCGCAAAGATGTGGACAGGTGGCCGAGTGGTTAAAGGCAGCAGACTGTAAATCTGCCCGGTTTTCCGTACGCTGGTTCGAATCCAGCCCTGTCCACCAATTACGCGCTTCCGCGTTCCAGCAATCTTACCGGCACGGGAGCAATATCAGGCTCTTCGCCGTTCAATATCGCAATCAGCGCATCGACCAGCATGGCGCCTGCGCGCTGGTAATCCTGCTCTATGGTCGTGAGCGGAGGCTGCGAATAGCTGCCGGTGGCGATGCCGTCGAAGCCGATGACCCTTACATCGGTGCCGACACGGATGCCATTTTCGTCGAGCGCGCGCATCGCGCCGAGCGCGATGAAGTCGTTGGCGCAGAATAGCCCGTCGAAGGAAACGCCATCACGAATGAGGCCGCCGACCGCCTCGAAACCTTGTTCTTCGCGCACGGCATTTTCCGGCAGGGGTGGCGACACAGGTGCCATTCCCTTCTCGGCCATGATCGCCCGGTAGCTGTTGATCCGGTCCTGGAATTGTGGCTGGTCGCTCTGGCTGGGGCCGATATAGGCGATTGATTTGCAGCCTTTGGCGAGCAGATGTTCGATAGCCAGCCGCGTTCCTTGCTCATTATCGCTTTTGAGTGAGACCAGATCCTGCTTGCTTGCGCCCCAGCAGATCATCGGCGTGTTGTGCTTGGCAAAGTCGCCGAAAAACTGCCAGCCCTCGACATTTTGGCCGCTGCCGATCACGATCAGGCCATCGGCCTGACGGCTGCCTGTGTAATTGGCGAAGAAGTTGGTAGGCGAATCCTGGAAGGAGATGATGAGATTGTAACCCCGCTCGGATGCAGAAGCGGCGATACAACCCAGAAGCGAGAGATAGAAGGGGTTGATCTTCGCCTTGTTCTCGCCCCTGCGGCACAGGATGACGAGCGCAATCGAAAAGGTCTGTTGCGTCCGCAGCCGCAGCGCATTGTGATCGACCGAATAATTGAGCTCGTTCGCCAGCGCGACGATCTTCGCGCGCGTTTCCTCATTGACCTTGCGATCGCCCCGCAGCGCACGCGACACGGTGGGTTGTGAAACCCCCAACATCGCCGCAATCTGATGCGCAGTTATCCGCCCCTCTTTTCCCATGGGGCGGCACCTAGCAAAGCCGGACCGTCAAGTCACCCTTTGTGCGCTATTGTGCGAGCGCTACTTCGGGTTCGACATATTTTAGTCCCAGGCTCTCTGCGACCGCCTTGCTCGTGACCTTGCCCTTGTGAACATTCAGTCCCGCAAGCAGCCCGCGTCCGATCTCGCTGTGCGCATGCAGTGCACCGATGCCGTGATCGGCGAGTGCCAGCCCGTAAGGCAGCGTCGCGTTGTTGAGCGCCGCCGCACTCGTTTGCGGAACTGCGCCGGGCATATTGGCAACGCAATAATGGATGATGCCGTCCACGACATAAGTCGGATCGGCGTGGGTGGTGGGCTTCGAGGTTTCAAAGCAGCCGCCCTGGTCGATGGCAACATCGACGAGCACAGACCCGGGCTTCATATGCTTGAGCATCTTGCGCGTCACCAGCTTGGGAGCGCTCGCGCCGGGGATCAGCACCGCGCCGATCACCGCGTCGGCAATCGAGATTTCATGGTCGATGGTGTCGAGCGTCGAATAGCGCGTGCGCACGCGGCCTTCGAACAGTTCGTCCAGTTCGCGCAGACGGTGAAGCGAGCGGTCGACCACGGTCACTTCCGCGCCGAGGCCCACGGCCATGCGAGCGGCATGTGTGCCGACCACACCGCCGCCGATAACGCAGACGCGGCCTGCGGGCACTCCGGGGACGCCGCCCAAGAGGATGCCCGCACCGCCCTCGCTGCGGCGCATCGCTTCGCCTGCGGCTTCGATGGCAAGGCGGCCTGCGACTTCGCTCATCGGCGCGAGAAGGGGGAGGGTGCCGCGTGCGTCGGTTACCGTTTCATAGGCGATTGCGGTGCATTTCGATTTGATCAATCCCTTGGCCTGCTTGGGATCTGGCGCAAGATGGAGGTAAGTGAAAAGCAGTTGCCCTTCGCGCAGCTGCACCCATTCGGACGGCTGGGGTTCTTTTACCTTCACGACCATGTCGGCTTTGGCGAAGACTTCCTTTGCGCTCTTCACAATCTTCGCGCCTGCTTTTGTATAGGCTGCATCGGTCGCCATGATGCCAGCGCCAGCGCCCGATTGAACCATGACGGTATGCCCATGCGCTACATATTCGCGCACAGCCGACGGGGTCAGCCCGACCCGATATTCATGGACCTTGATTTCACTGGGGACGCCGACGAGCATTTCTCTTCTCCTGTTTGAATCTCTGTCTGCGCAAATAGCATTGTCGGGATAGTGATAGTCCGCAAAGATTCGACAGAACTCGTCATTTCGTGCACAAATTCCGCGTCAATGGGCAAGTGGATAACGAAAATATGCATATCGACCGAACAGACCGCAAATTATTGCGCGCGCTCGTCGCGAATGGCCGCGCCACGCAGCAGGAGCTTGGCGAAGCAGCCGGGTTGTCGCCCAGTGCGGCGGCGCGCAGGCAGAAAGCGCTGGAAGATGCCGGGCTGGTGCGCGGCTATCGCGCCGATATTAACCTGACGCGCATGGGCCTTGGCGCGACAGTGATGATCACAATCACGCTCGACAGCCAGAGCGAGGAGGCGATGGAGGCTTTCGAGGCGGCGGTTGCCGAAAGCCCGTCCATCGTCCGCTGCCACTTGATGAGCGGCCGCAACGACTATCTCCTCGTTGTCCGGGCCGCTTCGATCGAGGACTACGAAATCATCCACCGTCAGGAAATTGCCAGGCTGCCGAGAGTCGCGCGGATCGAAACCGCGTTCGCTTTGCGCGAAGTTGTCAACCGCACCGTTCCACCACGATTGCTGGGATAAAGCCGGAACTTCGCCCGCACTAGCCCGTTACCTCTTCACAATGATGCAACCGGCCACCAAAAATACTGGCCGAAGAAAGATTGAAGATGTTGATGACTGACATCGCGCAGGACAGCGCGATTACCGAAAAATTTGAAGATTTTGTCCGCGATGCAGGCTTCCCGTGCGTCGGTGCCAAATCGGCGCTAAACAAAGGCCAGATGCATTTCGTGGTGGCTGACGATATCTGTTCGGCATGGGACGATTTGCGCATATTGCCGCAGATCGGTGCGCTCGCTCGTCATTATCGTGAGAACCCGGAATTGTTTCAGACATTGGTGGTAATCTTTCGCCGTCAGGACAAGTTGTCTGAAGCGCGTTTCGAGCGTGCGGTATGGGACCGGCTTCAGTCGTTAAGCGACAAGGACGAATGGCTTGGTGCCCCGGTCGATCCGCGTATCAGCACCGATCCCGACGACCCGCATTTCGCCGTCAGCTTTGCTGGAGAAGCGTTTTTCATCGTCGGGCTACATCCAAATGCCAGCCGTCCTGCCCGTCGCTTCGATCATCCGGTCATGGTGTTTAACCTGCATGACCAGTTCGAACGCTTGCGTGCCGAGGGGCGGTACGATCCGCTGCGCGACACTATCCTGAAGCGCGACGAGAAGCTGGCTGGGTCGATCAACCCGATGCTCGCGATGCATGGCGAAGGGTCGGCTGCGCGGCAATATAGCGGACGGGCCGTTGGCGAAGACTGGGTCTGTCCCTTCCATCGCAAGCAGGAAGCGCTGGATGAAGCCGCTTGAAATCGCGCCACGTTCGGGCGTGGCCTTCACGCTCAATCGCGGCGATGTGCTAACGGTCATTGATCCCGAGGGAGAGCAGGTGGCCGATCTGGTCGCCTATGCGCAGAACGACCATCGCGAGGTCATTTCGTCGGGCCGTACGCTCGATTACGCCTCAAGGCTGTTCCTCACCACAGGCGATCCGCTTTATTCGAACCGCAGTAATGTGATGCTGAAAATTATCGACGACAATGTCGGACGGCACGATTTTCTGCTCACACCCTGTTCGAAAGATACATTCCGCATCATTTATGGCGACGAACATCCCCATCAGGGCTGTTTCGGAAACCTGGCGGAAGCACTGGAGCCGTTCGGCATCGAGCCCGACGATATTCCCATCGCCTTCAATTGCTTCATGCACGTAGCGGTCAACGGGCAGAGCGGTGAAATATCGGTCCAGCCACCGCTGAGCCGCGCAGGTGAAAAGATCGTCTTTCGCGCGGAAATGGACCTCATCATCGGCCTGACGGCCTGCTCGGCGCTGCAATCGAACAATGGCTCGTTCAAGCCGATCGAATATGCCATCCAGTCTTTCGAGAGCTAGGGCAGTTTTTCGAGCAGCTCCCCAATCTTCCCGAACATCTCGTCGATATGCGCTTTCTCTAATATTAGCGGCGGCGACAAGGCGATGATGTCGCCGGTGGCGCGCACCAATAATCCGTTATCGAAACAGGCGTGGAACAGTTCCGTGGCGCGCTTGGTCGGCGTGCCGGGGCGGGGTTCGAGTTCAATGCCGGTGATCAGGCCGATGTTGCGGATGTCGATCACGTGGCGCTTGCCCTTGAGCGAATGCGCGGCATCGGCCCAGTAGGTGCCGAGCTCGTGCGCTTTTTCGAGCAGGCCTTCGTCGCGGTAGAGATCCATCGTTGCCAGCCCGGCGGCGGCGGCGAGGGGGTGGCCTGAGTAAGTGTAGCCGTGGAAAAGTTCGATCCCGTCGTCGGTTGCGTTCACCACGCTGTCGTGAATCTCGCGGCTGACAGCCACTGCGCCCATCGGTACGGCGGCGTTGGTCAGCCCTTTGGCCATTGTGATGATATCTGGCGTAACGCCCCATGTCTGTGAAGCCGTCACGCCGCCGACGCGACCGAACGCGCTAATCACTTCATCGAAGATCAGGATGATGCCGTGCTTGGTGCAGATATCGCGCAGCCTTTGGAGGTAACCGGCGGGCGGGACCAGCACCCCGGTCGAGCCTGCTACTGGTTCGACAATGACGGCAGCGATTGTCTCGGCGCCATGCAATGCTACCAGCCGCTCGAGATCGTCCGCCAGCTCCGCACCATGCTGAGGAAAACCGCGCGAAAACGCATTGCGCGCCAGATCATGCGTGTGTGGCAAATGATCGACGCCGGGCAAACCCTGCCAGACGCGCCGGTTGTTGACGATGCCGCCAACCGAAATGCCGCCAAAGCCGGTGCCATGATAACCGCGCTCGCGCCCGATCAGCCGGGTGCGCGTGCCCTGTCCGCGTGCGCGTTGCGCGGCCAGCGCGATCTTGAGCGCGCTATCGACCGATTCGCTACCCGAATTGGTAAAGAAAATCCGGTCCAGCCCTTTTGGCATCAACGGCGCGAGGCGGCTAGCCAATTCGAAGGCGAGCGGGTGTCCCAACTGGAACGTCGGTCCGAAATCCATCGTTGCGGCGGTCTTTGCAATCGCATCGACAATCGGCTGGCGGCAATGCCCGGCGTTCGAGCACCACAGCCCCGCAGTGCCATCGAGGATGCTGCGTCCGTCTGCGCTCTGATAGTGCATGTCCTTTGCCGAAACGAGCACGCGGGGAGTGGCCTTGAACGCCTTGTTGGCGGTGAACGGCATCCAGAACGCGGCTAAGGGGTCATTTTCAAGCATTTGCCGCTTATGCGCCGAACATCATATCTTGTGCAAGCCTGTGACTATATTGTCACATTATTCAAAAAGGTCATCAACACTGTCACAAAATTGCTTGATTGGAAGCTAGTTTGATGTTTGTGTGCAGTTGCACAATAAATGGGGCGTAAAATTTTGCTCAAAGTGCGTTAAGAGTCTATAAAATAAACGAAATTTTGACTTTTAACGGTGCAGACGAGGGTTTTTGCGGGTAAGAACAGATCAGGCCAGTGCGCGGGTGGCGCATAGTCGGCCAACCCTATTGAACCAAGAAGGACAAAAACATGCGTAAATCGATTTTCAAACTGGCAGCAGTCAGCGTCGCCATGAGCGCCCTGGCCGTTTCAGCGCCGGCTTTCGCGCAGGATGAAGCTGCTGAGGAAGAATCCGGCCCGATCACTATAAGCGGGGGCATCACCGCTGTTTCCGATTACCGTTTTCGCGGCGTGTCGCTCAGCGACAAGGATTTTGCGGTCCAGCCCTACCTAACCGTCAAGCACGAGTCGGGTCTGTACGCAGGGATTTGGGGCTCCAATCTGGCTGAAAATGCAGGCGACGATCTCGAAGTCGATCTCTATGCCGGTTTCTCTGGCGGCGAAGAACTGACGTACGACATCGGCGCAACATATTATCTGTATCCCGGCGTCTCGAGCTTTAACTATGTCGAGTTCACCGGCAAGCTGGGTTCAACCGTGGGACCGGCAACCGTTGGAGTGCAGCTATCTTACGTGCCGAGCCAGGATAACACTGGCAACACCGACAACTGGTATTATGCGTCCAACGCTTCGGTCGCGATTCCTGGGACGCCGCTGAATGTAACAGGCTCGGTCGGTATCGAAGACGGCGCCTTCACTGCCGGTGACGAGAAAGTCGACTGGTCACTCGGCATAAATGCATCGACAAAGGGTTTCACACTAGGCGTTGCCTATGTTGACAGCAACCGTCGCTCGATCTTTGCGCTTAACGATGCCAAGGCGGGCGTTGTATTCTCGCTAGGCTTTGCATTCTGATAATCCACCCATGCCGCGCTTGACCTTTCAGGCGCGGCATGTCCTTATCCGGCGAACAAAGGGCCGGTGAAAAATCATGTCTGTCAATCTGGCGAGCTGGATCGCCGATCATAAAATCGACGAAGTCGAGTGCATCGTCCCCGACATCAACGGTGTGCAGCGCGGCAAGGTGTTGCCTGCCAAGAAATTCCTTTCCTCGGTCCGGGACAAGTCGCTGCGTATCCCGGGCAGCGTTTTTATCTGCACGATCGATGGCCATTATCCCGAGGACATCGAGGATATCTGGGACAAGGACCCCGACAAGATATTGATTGCTGACGCCGATACAATCTGCGTCGCGCCGGGCTTTAAGTCGCCGACCGCTTTCGTGATTGCCGATGCGTTTCATGGCAATGGCACTGAGGTTGAACTTGCCCCGCGTACCATTCTTAAAAAAGTGCTCGGCCTCTACGCCGACAAGGGATGGAAACCAATAATTGCGCCAGAGGTCGAATTTTACCTCGTCAGCCAAAACACCGATCCCGATTTCCCGCTACAGCCGCCGACCGGATCGAGCGGTCGGGCAGAGATTGCCAGTCAGCCTTATGGGCTGGAGGCGATGAACGAATATGAGGATATCATCGATCATATCTATGACGATTGCGAGCTGATGGGGCTCGAGATCGACACGATGATCCACGAAATGGGCGCGGCGCAGCTTGAGGTGAACTTTATTCACGGCGATCCGCTGAAGCTTGCCGACCAGGTTTTCCTGTTCAAGCGAGCGGTGCGTGCTGTGGCCAAGCGGCATGGCGTCTATGCGACCTTCATGGCGAACCCGATGGCGGGCCAGCCGGGCAGCGCGATGCACATCCACCAGTCTGTGGTCGATGCCGAAACGGGCAAGAACCTGTTCTCCAACGCCAATGGCAAAGACAGCGCACTGTTCCGCAGTTACATTGCAGGCCTCGTCAAGTTCATGCCGCAAATCTCGCCGCTCTGGGCGCCGAACGTGAACAGCTTCCGCCGGATGCGCCCTGACAGCGCGGCGCCGATCAATGTGCAATGGGGAGAGGATAACCGGAGCTGCGGTTTCCGCGTGCCGATATCGGACAAGGCCAACCGCCGCGTCGAAAACCGCCTGCCAGGGGCGGACTCCAACCCTTATCTCGCCATCGCCGCGTCGCTGGTTTGTGGCTATATCGGCATGGTCGAACGTATGGTTCCGGCCAAGGCCATCACCGGCAGCGCCTATAACCGCGCGCGCACTTTGCCGCGTACGCTGGAGGCGGCGCTCGACCGGTTCAGCGCCTGTCGCCCAGTGCGCAATCTGCTGGGCGAGGATTTCTTCGAGATATTCTATGCGGTGAAGGATTATGAGCTGTTCAATTACCAGTCGGTGGTGAGTAGTTGGGAGCGTGAGCATTTGCTGCTGCGCGTGTAATGGCGGACCCGCTTAACGACAGCTACTATCTCGCCTCAGCAGGGTCATATGTGCCCAAACCCCCGCTTCAAGGCGACATAACCGCCGATATCTGCATCGTCGGAGGTGGCTTTTCGGGGCTGTCGGCTGCATTGGCTTGTGCCGAGGCGGGTCTCGATGTCGTGCTGCTGGAGGCGGAACAGATCGGCTTCGGAGCCTCGGGGCGCAATGGCGGGCAAATGATCCCCGGCTTCAACATGGCAGGCGATGATCTGGTCAGCCTTGTCGGCGAAGAAGCCGCCCGCAATCTATACCTATTGGCGATGTCAGCGCGAGATCGGGTCCACGCCCGGATTGACCAGCACAGAATCGATTGCGATTTGCGCGCAGGACATATCCATCTTGCTGCCAAGAAACGAGATTATGCCCATCTGGCGGATGAGGCCGCGTTCAGCGAAAAAATGCTGGGTGCTGGAGAGGCGACATTGGTCCCGCCTGCGAGCATCGGCCAATATGTGAATGTCAAAGAGTATCACGGAGGAATTTATGTGCCCAAGGGCGGGCACCTTCATCCGTTGAAATACGCCCGCGGGCTGGCGCGCGCAGCTCAGGCGGCGGGTGCAAGGTTGTTCGAGGGAAGCCGCGCCTCATGTTTAGAGGACGGCCCGAGCGTGACTGTCCGCACGGCCCAAGGCTCTGTCGCCGCATCGCTGGTCTTTCTGGCATGCGATGCGGAGACTAGTGAAATAGCGTCGGCCGCAGGTCGCTACACGATGCCGGTGCTGAATTATATCGTCGCAACAGAACCGCTCGGCACCGAACGTGCGCAAGCGCTTATACCGTCGAATGCAGCGGTTTCGGATAGCAAATTCGTACTCAACTATTTCCGCTTGTCCGCTGATAACAGGCTCCTTTTCGCAGGAGGAGAGAAATACTCACCGAAGCCACCGCCTGACATCGCAGCGTTTGTCCGGCCCCACATGCTTAAACTGTTTCCCGATCTCGCAGATGCGAGCATCGATTACGCCTGGGGCGGTGCGGTCGGGATCACGGTCAACCGGCTGCCGCACATCGGCCGTAACGGCAATGTCCTGTTTGCGCACGGCTATTCGGGGCAAGGGGTGCTCCTGACCACGCTTGTCGGAGAGATGGTCGCGGAACTCGTAAAAGGGGATAGCAGCAACCTGGACCTGTTCGGAAAGATACCGCACCGGGCTTTTCCAGGCGGCAAGCTGCTGCGCACGCCGATCTATGTCGCGGCGATGCTTTATTCGGCGATGATGGACCGGCTGTGATTGAGCGCGCCGTAATCGCAGCGATGCGCGAACGCGAAACCGCGCGCTTTATTGCCGTCAATCCCCAGTCGAAGGCGCAATCCGAACGCTCGGGCGGCTGGTTCCAGGGCGTGCCGTTCCATTGGATGCTCGACTGGTCCAGCCCGTTTCCGATTGGCGCCGTAAGTGCGCAAGACGCGACGCTGACCAGTATCGACGGCCAGACGTTCGACGATTTCTGCTTGGGCGACACCGCTAGCATGTTCGGCCATTCGCCACCTCCATTGGCGTCAGCACTCGGAGAGCAGGCGGGGCAGGGGCTTAGCTATATGCTGCCTACCGCAAAGTCGGCCGAAGTTGCGGATATGCTAGCAGCGATGTTCGGCTTGCCACACTGGCAAGTGACGACCACCGCCAGCGAAGCCAACCGCGCCGTGATCCGTTGGTGCCGCGGCTTAACTGGGCGCAGCAAGATATTGATATTCAACGGCTGCTATCATGGCGCCGTCGATGACGTCTTTATCGATTTGCGCGACGGTGTGCCGGTCAATCGCCCAAGCCTGATAGGGCAGGTACAGGATTTGCTGCCAACGACGGTCGCGATCGAATTCAACGATGTCGAGGCGTTAGATTCCGAATTGCGCACGGGCGAAATCGCTTGCGTGCTTGCCGAACCGGTGATGACCAATGTCGGAATGGTCCGCGATGCACCGGGTTATCTGGATAATCTGCGGCGGCTGTGCCGCGAAACCGGCACTTTGCTGGTGTTCGATGAAACGCACACGATCTCTTCGGGCTATGGCGGCCATAGCAACACGCACGGGCCGATGCCCGACATCGTGGTCATCGGCAAATCCATCGGCGGCGGCGTGCCTTGTGCGGTTTACGGTTTTACCTCCGAAGTCGCGGCGCGGATGGAGGCGCTCAATCGCACCCGCCCGCCGGGCCATAGCGGTATCGGCACGACGCTTTCTGCCAATGCGCTGGCGATAACCGCGATGCACGCGATGCTCGGGCAGGTCATAACGCGCGACGCTTATACACATATGCTGGGGATGGCGGCGCGGCTGGTGGTGGGCCTCAACGCCATCATTTCGGCGAGAAATCTCGATTGGCATGTCACCAATGTCGGCGCGCGCGTCGAATTTGTCTGCTCGGCCAATCCGCCGCGCAACGGCAGCGAGGCGCGCGCTGCAATGGATCATGAGCTTGAAGGCGTTATCCATCTTTACCTCACGAACCGGGGCATATTGCTCGCGCCCTTCCACAATATGATGCTGCTCAGCCCGGCGACACAGGCCCATCAGGTGGATCGGCTCTTGCACGCGCTCGATTCCTGTGTAGGCGAGCTTTTGGAGGCATCGTGACAATCAGACGCGCAAAATCATCGGCGGTAACTGCGCCGCGCAGCGAGGCCGAGGCCTTTTTCGCCGCCAATCCCGATGTCGATTCCATCGAGATGATCTACACCGATATGGGCGGCGTCCCGCGCGGCAAACGCTTGCGGCAGCATGAAGTGCTGTCGGTGTATGAAATCGGCCGCTTCTTCCCGGGATCAATCGCTGTGGTCGACATCACCGGGCAAGACACGGTCGAAACCGGACTTGTGTGGGAAGATGGCGACGCCGACCGTTCGATGAAACCGATTCCCGGCACATTGGCAAAGGCGCCTTGGGCGGGCGAGAATGCTGCGCAATTCCTCGTCGATTTTTACGAGCTTGATGGCGCGCCGCACGATCTCGACCCGCGCCATGTGCTGGGGCTGGTGCTGGACCGTTTCACCGACATGGGCCTGACGCCTGCATTGGCTGTCGAACTGGAATTCTACCTCGTCGACCCGCGCCGCGCGCGTAATGGCGCTATCCGTCCGGCGCGCCCGGAATATAGCGGGTCGGCACCGCAAATGGTCGAGGTTTACGGCCTGCGTGAACTTGACGATTTCCGGCCATTTTTCGACGAGCTTTATGAAGTTTGCGATGCACAAGGTCTGCCGCTCGAATCGGCGATTTCGGAGTTCGCGCCGGGCCAGTGCGAACTGACGTTGCGCTACAAGCCCGACGTCCTGCGCGCCGTCGACGATGCCATCATGTACAAGCGTGTCGTCAAGGCGGTGGCGCAGGCGCATGGGCTGGAAGCAACCTTCATGGCCAAGCCTTTTGCCGATCAGGCAGGTTCAGGCATGCACATCCACGTGTCGATGAATGACGCCGACGGCAAGAACCTGTTCGCCGCTGACGACCCCGAAGGCACGCCTATACTGCGCCACGCCATTGGCGGGATGATCGCGACCGTAGGCGATTGCTTCGCGCTGTTTGCGCCGCACGCCAACAGTTATCGCCGGTTCAAGGCGAACAGCTATGCGCCCGTTGCGCCAACATGGGGTGTGAACAACCGCACAGTATCTTTCCGCATTCCCGCAGGTCCACCCGCAAGCCGCCATGTCGAACATCGCGCTTGCGGGGCCGATGCCAATCCCTATCTGGCGGTGGCTGGAGTATTGGCGGGCATCCATCACGGCATTGTCAACGAAATTGATCCCGGCCCGGCGGTGGTCGGCAACGGCTATGACCGCGACAGTTCGGGCGATGACAAGCCGCCGTCGAACTGGTTCGCAGCAGTGGACCGTTTTCACGGATCGAAATTGATGCGAGACTATCTGGGCGAACGCTTCGTCGACATGTTCACGATCGTCAAACGTGTCGAACAGGACCGCTATTTCGGCCAGGTGCCGACCATCGATTATGACTGGTATCTGCGGAACGCTTAAAGAGCGGTCGGCTACTCTGCCTGAACCGGAAAACGCGCGAGGATATTTTCCATGACTGCAACGTTCAGCAATGTGTCGAACTCGCAGCCGACCATCGTGCCGTCATTCCAAACGATCTTCGCCTGAAGCGCGGCTAAACCGGGCAGCGTCAGCCAGACCCGTGTCCCGTTGCCCATGCCCGTCAACGCTTCACATGCAACGCCCGATAGCGACAGGTCCTTGACGACTACGGCAAAAGCTGGCGAGCCTGAAGGACGCATTTGCGCTGGAATCTTCAGCTTGACGCGCGGCGCACTGCGGTCTTCCTGTGCCGCGTCTTCGTAGCGAAGAAAGCTTTTGCCCATATAATGCGAAATTGTCATCTTCGCGACTCCCACCTGTGTGAGGCCAGCTCTACCGGAACAGGGTAAATCGTGGGTTGGCAATCAGGGTAAAAATATCGTTCACTCTCTTTGCAGCCGCCACTCTTGCATTTCTGCAACAGCGCGGCCATATCGCCCCTGGGAGTCGGATGGACGTGGCACTCGCCAATCTGGTCAGATCCTGACGGAAGCAGCCACAACGAATTCGCTGCGGGTCATCCGGCTCCTATTTTTCCCCAAAGCAGTTGCGAAGCTTTCGACATTTGTCGATGAGCGTCCTAACGTGACGATGATGGATGATTCCAACAGCCCTGAACTCGCCGGACGCGACCCGGATATGCCCGATGACGCATTGGGTCTTGGGCTGGACATGCCTGCACAGCCCAAACCATCCGGTGGCGCAGCCTATCGCGTGCTGGCACGCAAATACCGGCCGCAGACCTTTGCCGAGCTTATCGGGCAGAATGCGATGGTGCAGACGCTGGGTAACGCCATCAAGCGCGACAGGCTGGCGCATGCCTTCCTGATGACCGGGGTGCGCGGCGTGGGCAAGACCTCGACGGCGCGGCTGATCGCCAAGGCGCTCAATTGCATCGGCCCGGACGGGCAGGGCGGGCCGACGATCGCCCCGTGCGGCGTCTGCGAACCATGTATCGCCATCGCCGAAGGCCGCCATATCGACGTCATCGAAATGGACGCGGCGAGTCACACCGGCGTCGACGATGTGCGCGAGATTATCGAGGCGGTGCGCTATGCCGCAGTATCTGCGCGTTACAAGATATACATCATCGACGAAGTCCACATGCTGTCCAAAAACGCCTTCAATGCGTTGCTAAAGACGCTCGAAGAGCCGCCGGGGCATGTCAAATTCCTGTTCGCGACGACCGAGGTCAACAAGGTACCGATTACCGTATTGTCGCGCTGCCAGCGGTTCGATCTGAAGCGTATTCCGACTGAAATGCTTGCAACCCATTTTGCCGACATCGCCTTGAAAGAAGCAGTGGATGCAGAGCCGGAGGCCCTAACTTTAGTGGCACAGGCTGCCGAAGGCTCCGTGCGTGACGGGCTCTCGATCCTGGACCAAGCCATCGCTCATGCCGATATGGAAGGGGACGACAAGGTAACGGCGGCGCAGGTTCGCGACATGCTCGGCCTGTCCGACCGCGGCGCGATCCGCCGCCTGTTTGCGCTGATCCTTGCGGGTGACGCGCAGGCGATGTTGGCGGAGGCGAAGAACCAATATGTTCTAGGCGTCGAGCCGCTGGCTATGTTTGCCGGGCTATTGTCCGAAGTCCACCGGCTCACACTGGCAAAGGTCGGCGCTCCGCGCGACGGCGCGCTCGATGCCGAAGCGGCGGCTCTGGCCGAGGATCAGGCCGACCGGCTGTCCTTCGCGTCGCTGCACCGGCTGTGGCAATTGTTGCTTAAGGGGCAGGAAGAAGTTGCGCGTGCGTCGGTGCCGCTCGATGCGTCCGACATGGCATTGCTGCGGGTTATCCACGCCGCAACATTGCCTGACCCCGGCGAGCTCGCAAAAATGCTAGCCGAGGGCAATTTCGCTACGCCGCCTGCCTCAGCCCCGACCGCGCTCGATATTCCGGCATCGCCGACCGTTCAGACGCTGATCCCTGCCGATTTCGCCAAGTTGATCGCCGAAGTCGGCAAAATCAGCCCGTCGCTCGAAGACGCGATGCACGACACGCTGCGGCTGGTCGAATATGCGCCACCCTTGCTCGCTTACCAGTTGGCAGGCCCGGTCGCGCCCGGTTTTGTGGCTGAATTGCGCGATGTGCTCTTTCAGGTTACCGGCACCCGCTGGGAACTGGACGAGCGCGAAGGCGCTGCGCAGCCAAGCCTGCTGGAAATGGAACGTGCAGCCGCCGAAGCCGACCGGCGCGTGATTATGGAATCCCCATTGGTAAAAGCGGCATTTGATGCATTCCCCGACGCCGAGCTGCTCGACAGTGACGAAGATGAAACACAATGGAGTAAACGTGCATGAAAAGCATGGAAGAGATGATCAAGGCTGCGCAGGAAGCCGCCCAGAACATCCAGAAGCAGATGGAAACCGCGCAGGCGACGCTCGATACGATCGAAGTTGAAGGTGTATCCGGCGGCGGCCTCGTCAAGGTCCGCGCCACCGCAAAAGGCAGGATCATCGGTGTCACGATCGACGGCAGCCTGATCGTGCCTGCGGACAAGACAATGCTCGAAGACCTGATCACCGCCGCCTTCAACGACGCGCGCGAAAAGGCCGATGCTGCCAGCAATGCAGAAATGGGCAAGATGTCGAGCGGATTGCCGTTGCCTGCAGGGTTCAAACTGCCGTTTTGACGGCGCTTTTCCCCAGCTATTCGCAATAGTTCACCGCAAATTCATTGAAAGCAGCGCAATCGGGCACATATGATGCTCGAACAGGGGCGTGGCTGACGGCGCGCTCCGTATTGGAGTGAATATGGAACTGAACCTTCCGCTGTTGCCTTTGCGCGACATTGTTGTTTTCCCTGGCATGATTGTGCCGCTTTTCGTTGGACGTGATAAATCGGTCGTTGCGCTGGAAAAGGCGATGGCTGCGGACAAGGAGATTTTCCTTGTCGCCCAGCTCGACCCGGCCGAGGACGATCCCGGCAAGGACGACCTTTACGACATCGGCGTCACTGCGACGATCATGCAGCTGTTGAAGCTACCCGATGGCACGGTTCGCGTGCTTGTCGAGGGCAAGCAGCGCGCCCAATTGCGCGACTTGGTCGAGCGCGGCAGCGACTATGTCGAGGCTGGTGTTCGCATGATCGAGGAGCAGGTCGCCGAAGGCCCTGAAGCCACGGCTTTGATGCGTTCGGTCAGCGAACAGTTCGAACAATATTCGAAGCTCAACAAGAAGATGCCTGCTGAAACTGCGGTGCAGTTGAATGAAATCGACACGCCGGCAGCGCTGGCCGATGCAGTCGCTGCGAATATCCAGCTCAAGGTTGCGGACAAGCAGGCGCTACTCGTTGAATCAAACCCGCTACGCCGCCTTGAAATGGCCTTTGCCTTCATGGAAGGCGAATTGGGCGTGTTGCAGGTCGAAAAGAAAATCCGCGGTCGCGTAAAGCGGCAGATGGAGAAGACGCAGCGCGAATATTATCTCAATGAGCAGATGAAGGCGATCCAGCGCGAACTCGGCAATGACGAGGGCGAGGGCGGCGACGAAATCCTCGAACTACAAAGCAAGATCGACACCACAAAGCTTTCGAAGGAAGCCAAGGCGAAAGCCAACGCAGAGCTCAAAAAGCTGCGCGGCATGGCACCAATGTCGGCTGAGGCGACGGTGGTGCGCAACTATCTCGATACGTTGCTTGGCATTCCGTGGGGCAAAAAGTCGAAGCTAAAGCGCGATATTGCCAAGGCGCAGGGCGTGCTCGACGCCGATCATTTTGCGCTCGAAAAGGTCAAGGACCGGATTGTCGAATATCTCGCAGTGCAGGCGCGCACCAACAAGCTGAAGGGCCCAATCCTCTGCCTCGTCGGACCTCCCGGCGTTGGCAAGACCTCGCTCGGCAAGTCGATCGCTAAGGCTACGGGTCGAGAGTTCATTCGCCAGTCGCTGGGCGGCGTGCGCGATGAGGCCGAAATTCGCGGGCACAGGCGGACCTATATTGGTTCGATGCCCGGCAAAGTCGCGGCGAACCTCAAAAAGGCGGGGACGATGAACCCGCTGTTCCTGTTGGACGAAATCGACAAATTGGGTCAGGATTTCCGGGGCGATCCGGCGTCGGCCTTGCTCGAGGTGCTCGACCCCGAACAGAATAACAAGTTCAACGACCATTATCTCGAAATCGACCTCGACCTATCGGACATCATGTTCGTGACCACCGCGAACAGCATGGACTTGCCGCAGGCGCTGCTCGACCGCATGGAGATCATCCGGCTCGAAGGCTATACCGAGGACGAAAAGCTCGAAATCGCCAAGCGGCATCTGCTGGACAAGCAGGTCTTGGCGCATGGGTTGAAGGCGGACGAGTTTGTCTTCACCAAAGATGCCCTGCGCGACCTGATCCGCTATTACACGCGCGAAGCGGGCGTTCGCACGCTTGAACGCGAGATTGCCAAAGTGGCACGCAAGGCTCTCCGCCGTATCCTCGAAGGCAAGGCGGAGAAGATCGAGGTCACACCGGAAAATCTCTCCGATTTTTCGGGCGTGCGCAAATATCGCTTTGGTATTGGCGAGGAAGAGAACCAGATTGGGGCCGTCACCGGGCTTGCATGGACCGAAGTCGGTGGCGAGTTGCTGACCATCGAAGCGGTCACCGTTCCCGGCAAGGGACAGATCAAGACGACCGGTAAACTAGGCGAAGTGATGAGCGAGTCGATTCAGGCGGCCTTGTCCTATGTGAAGGCGCGGGCGCCTAGCTATGGCATCAAGCCCAGCCTGTTTGCGCGCAAGGATGTGCACATTCATTTACCCGAAGGCGCGGTGCCGAAAGACGGGCCATCGGCTGGCGTTGGCATGGTGACCACTATCGTCTCGACGCTGACGGGCATTCCTGTTCACCGTGATGTTGCAATGACCGGTGAAGTTACCCTCCGCGGTCGTGTGCTTCCGATCGGCGGGCTCAAGGAAAAGCTGCTCGCAGCATTGCGGGGCGGCATCAAGACCGTTCTGATCCCGCAGGAGAATGAAAAAGACCTTGTCGAGATACCGGCGAACATAAAGGATGGCCTTGAAATCATCCCCGTCAGCCATGTCGACCAGGTTCTCGCACGCGCGTTGATATCGCCTTTGACAGCTGTGGAATGGACCGAAGCAGACGAACTGGCGGCGGCTTTACCGCAAGCCGGAAGTCATGAAAGTGGAGCGTCGGTCACGCATTAAGACAGGCATTTTGCGACGAACTGTGAAAAGCGCGACAAAACGTCGCGTTTTTCACAGAAAATGACGGTTTTGGGCCGATATTTCCTTTGACACGCCACGCATTCTCATCATTATCCCGCCACCGGCCCAAGCCGCGACTCATTTAGTCAAAAATGAGTCTCACAATATTTTCCATGAGAGGGGGGTTCCCATAATGAACAAACAAGATCTCGTTGCAGCCGTCGCCGATGCAAGCGGCCTGAGCAAAGCCGATGCCGCCAAGGCCGTCGAAGCCACTTTCGACGCAATCACCGGCAGCCTGAAGAAGGGCGGCGAAGTCCGTCTCGTAGGCTTCGGGACTTTCGGCGTTGCCAAGCGCAAGGCTTCAACCGGCCGCAACCCGCGTACCGGCGAACCGATGACCATCAAGGCATCGACCCAGCCCAAGTTCAAGGCCGGCAAGGCTCTTAAGGACGCGGTCAACTAAGACACTGTTCATTGATACTGGCATCCCTGGATGCAGGAGAGGGCGGAGAGCGAGAGCTTCCGCCCTTTTCTTTTGCCCATAACAAAAAAGCGCCCGAAGGCGCTTTCCTGCTTGGCTATGTCGAAGTCGCTTAAGCCGCGAGACGATAATCCAGCGCGGTAACGCTCCTGCGAGGAAAGAGAATAACCTCGGCTTCGGCAACGCGCTTGGTCATTTTGAGTTCGCCAAAGACAATCCGTCGCTCGCTTTGCACCGCAGGCGCAAATTCCAATTCGACTACTTCCCGGATGCGCGGCATGGCGTTGCCTATGGTCAGCATGATCACGCCGATAGATGCGGCGAGGGCAATTGCAAAAAGCAGGGAGGCGATGAGGGTCATGGCACTGGTCCTTTCTGTCCCCCAAAATCGGCCATTAGCGGGGGTTTGCTTGCTATTAGATGAACGACTTATCCACAATGTTCACTATATGTTCTGTTCTGTCAAGCGAATTCGTCCGGCGCAAATGCCGTCGAAATGCCTGGGGATTACCTGTGGATAACTATTGAACCTGACAAAGGTTCAATTCGCGTTTCTTTTCCCGCGCCGCTCGGCAAACCATTGCTGCAACATTTTCTGCGTGCAGCCGCCAAAGCCTGCGGTTCCGTTCACCGAGCAGCTATTGGGCCGAAGATCGCGCGCAAACGAATCGAGCGTTTCGACGGCAGACGTCCATGACTGGTCGGTGACAACGCGCTCCTTGGTCCGCAGTGCAAGCGGTATCCGGTAGCGTTGGTTTTCGGGTACGTTTGCGCAGACGACGATTTCGTCACCAACGGCCTCGCGGCATTTTTCGTCGCCGAACGCAACCAGGAAGGATATGCGCTCCGGCATTTCCGAGGATGCGGGTATCTCCTCGTCTTGAGCAACCGATGCCGAACCAGCAGTAAACGCGGCGACGAGAACTAGGGTTTTGAACATCGTCACGGGCGCTTCTCCTGATTGGGATGTCCGAAGTAGCGTGATGCCGTGAACCGGCTATTAATCGACTAGCAGTTCCATGCCGTTTTCCCGCTCCATTTCAGGGCCAATGCATCGAGCGCGTCGAGTGCTTTATCGAGCTCGTGCCCTCTTTCAGTCAGGCTGTAGGTCACCTTTGGCGGGATGGTAGGTTCCTGATGCCGGTCGAGGATGCCGACGCCTTCAAGCATACGCAGCCTTTCAGTCAAAACCTTGGCCGAAATGCCCGGCATCTGCTTTTTGATCTCGCCAAAGCGCATGTCTCCGCGGCTGCGCAGCAGCCACAGTATATAGGTCGTCCACGGCCCGCTTAACATCGTCACCAGCCCGTGCAGCGGGCATTGCATGGGACTCATGCTTTCAAGATCGATTGTTCGTGCCATCGTTACTCCGCCGAAACTAGTTACTTTAAGGTACCTACTTGCCTGAAGTAACTATTGGCATATTTGGACGTTGTGTTCACGCACAAAATGCAATCCCCGAACAGGAGAATGATGATGAAGCTTTATTACAGCCCGGGTTCCTGCGCGATGTCGCCGCATATCGTGCTCGCCGAAACCGGCATCAATTACGAACTCGACCGTGTCGATCTGTCGACAAAAATCACAGAGGGTGGCCAGCCGCTGAAGGATGTAAACGAGCAGGACGCGGTACCGGCGCTATTACTGGACAATGGCGAGGTACTGACCGAAGGTGCTGCTATCGTTCAATATATCGCCGACCAGAAACCCGAAACGGGCCTTTTGCCGCCCGCCGGTACGTTGGAACGCGCGCGCGTGCAGCAATGGCTGAATTATATCGCGACCGAAATGCACAAGGCGCATGTGCCGATGTTCAAGGCGGACTATCCGGCGGAAATGAAGGATATCGCCTTGGCCAACATCAAAAAGGCCTACGACTACGTGTCCGCTAAGCTCGGCGACCGGCCTTATCTGACCGGCGATTCATTTACGGTGGCGGATGCCTATCTGTTCACGATCCTCAACTGGCATAATTTCATCAAGCTCGACCTTACGCCATGGCCGGTGCTGGTGGCATATCAGGCGCGCGTCGCTGCGCGCCCGGCGGTGCAGACCGTGTTGCGCGAAGAAGGCTTGCTTGCGGCTTGAACGATAGGCAAAAACAGCCGGGGCTTGTCACCCCGGCTGCTTTGACGCTTGACGAATCCCCATTCGCCATCTAACGGCGCCGCTCAATCCACATGGGAAACGCACATACCGGTGCGGATCGCCGCCTTTCAGGCATGCGTGACGTTCTAGTTTCCCAGAGGCTCAACCGGAAGGAAAAAGACTATGGCGGCACCTGTCGTTACCATGCAGCAATTGCTCGAGGCCGGAGCGCATTTCGGCCACCAGACCCACCGTTGGAACCCGCGTATGAAGCCGTATATCTTCGGCGCGCGCAACGGCATCCACATTCTCGACCTGTCGCAGTCCGTGCCCTTGTTCGCACGCGCGCTCGATTTCGTATCGCAGACCGTCGCTTCGGGCGGCAAGGTCCTTTTCGTCGGCACCAAGCGCCAGGCGCAGGGGCCGATTGCTGACGCAGCCCGCGCCTCGGGGCAACATTTCGTCAACCACCGCTGGCTGGGCGGCATGCTCACCAACTGGAAGACGATTTCGAACTCGATCCGCAAGCTGAAGACGCTTGAGGAACAGCTTTCGGGCGACACGCACGGTTTCACCAAGAAGGAAATCCTGCAAATGACGCGCGAACGCGACAAGCTTGAGCTATCGCTCGGCGGCATCCGCGACATGGGCGGCATTCCCGACGTGATGTTTGTGATCGACGCCAACAAGGAAGAACTCGCCATTAAGGAAGCCAATGTTTTGGGCATTCCGGTCATCGCGATCCTCGATTCGAACGTATCGCCTGATGGCATTGCATTTCCGGTTCCGGCAAACGACGACGCTGCGCGTGCCATCCGTCTGTATTGTGAAGCGGTCGCCACCTCGGCGAGCAAGGGCAACACGAGCGCAAAGGTCGCCAAGGGCGTCGACCTTGGTGCCGAAGTCGAACCCGATGCAGAGCCCGCATTGACCGAAGCCGCACCGGTTGCCGAAGACGCGCCTGCGACGATGGAAGAAGCGGTTGGCGCGGAAGAATCAGCTCCTGCAGAAGCAGTTGCTGAAGAGGCACCTGCTGCTGAAGCTGCGGCGGAAGAAGCTGCGACCGAAGAAGCTGCTGCTGACGAAACTCCGGCTGAAAAAGCCTAATCCAAACCTTGTCACCCCCGCGCAGGCGGGGGTACATGGCCTGAACTGTCGGTTTAAGCATCGCTTTCGGTCCATGGATTCCCGCCTACGCGGGAATGACAAAATTGGTGGCTAGTTAAGCCACCTCAGTCATTCGAAAGGACAAACCATGTCTGCAATTACCGCATCCGCTGTCAAGGAACTGCGCGAGCTTTCCGGCGCCGGCATGATGGACGCCAAGAAGGCGCTTGAAGAAACCAACGGCGATATCGAAGCCGCGGTCGACCTGTTGCGCGCCAAGGGCCTTGCCACTGCCGCCAAGAAATCGAGCCGCACCGCGGCTGAAGGCCTTGTCGGCGTTGCCGTCGAAGGCACGAAGGGCACGGCTGTCGAAGTCAACAGCCAGACCGACTTCGTTGCCAAGAACGAACAGTTCCAGGATTTTGTGCGCTCGGTTACCGATGTCGCCTTGAGCCTGGGTGCGAATGACGCTGACGCGATCCTTGCGGCTAACTATCCCGGCGGTGGTACCGTTCAGGACAAACTGACCGAAAATATCGCGACTATCGGTGAAAACCAGGTCATCCGCCGCGCCCGTTCGCTCTCGGTAAACAATGGCCGCGTCGTTTCCTATGTCCACAATGCTGCGGCACCGGGCATGGGCGGTATCGGCGTGCTCGTCGCGCTGGAAAGCGAAGCCGACGCGGCAACGCTCGACGGCCTCGGCAAGCAGTTGGCGATGCACATCGCGGCGGCATTCCCGCTGGCGCTCGACGAAAGCGGCCTCGATGCCGACACGCTGGAACGCGAACGCGGTATCGCGCGCGAAAAAGCTTCGGAAAGCGGCAAGCCTGCCGATATCGTCGAAAAGATGGTTGAAGGCGCGGTGAAAAAATTTGCCAAGGAAAATGCGCTGTTGAGCCAGCTCTTCGTCATGGACGGCAAGACCGCCATTGCCGATGTCGTTGCACAGGCCGGCAAGACCGCCGGTTCGGCCATCGTGCTGAAGGACTATGTCCGCTTCCAGCTCGGCGAAGGCATCGAGAAGGAAGTATCCGACTTCGCTGCCGAAGTGGCTGCTGCGGTCGGCGCTTAAAAAATCGGGCCATCCCGCTGCGGCGGGATAAGGCCTTGGCGATATGGCGCTCCGCTCTTATAGCAGGGCGCCATTATCGTATCGGGGATTGAGGATTATATGGGCGCCAACGGCTATCGCCGCATCCTGCTGAAATTGTCGGGCGAAGTGCTGATGGGTGACCAGTCCTTCGGCATCGATCCTGACACCGTCGCCCGCGTTGCCGAAGAGGTAAAGGCAGCCAAGGATACCGGCCTGCAGCTTTGCCTTGTGATCGGCGGTGGCAACATCTTCCGCGGCATGGCAGGCGCGGCCAAGGGCATGGACCGCGCGCAGGCCGATTATATGGGTATGCTGGCGACGGTAATGAACGCGCTGGCGATGCAGAATGCATTGGAACAGCTGGGCGTGCCTACCCGCGTGCAATCGGCTATCGAGATGGATAAGGTCTGCGAACCGGTCATCCGCCGCCGTGCCGAACGTCATCTGGAAAAGGGACGGATAGTTATCTTCGCCGCGGGCGTTGGCGCACCCTTTTTCACAACGGACAGCGGCGCAGCCTTGCGCGCGGCGGAGATGCAATGCGATGCCTTGTTCAAGGGCACTTCGGTCGATGGCGTATATGACGCCGATCCCAAGAAGGTCAAAACTGCAAAGCGTTACGAAACATTGTCTTACGACCGTGTACTGGCAGATAATCTCAAGGTGATGGATGCCAGCGCGGTTTCGCTCTGCCGTGATAACAATATCCCCATTGTGGTATTCTCGATCCGCGAGAGGGGCAATATCCTGAAGGTGCTCGACGGCAGCGGCACCTCTACTGTTGTGACGAGTGAAGGAGTCTGAACATGCCGCAATATGACAAGAGCGACATCGAGCGCCGTATGAAAGGCGCAGTCGAATCGCTAAAGGGCGATCTTTCGGGGCTTCGCACGGGACGCGCCAATGTGACCCTGCTCGATCCGGTAGTGGTCGAGGTTTATGGTTCGAACATGCCGTTGAACCAGGTCGCAACCGTGAGCGCACCCGAACCGCGGATGCTGTCGGTGCAGGTGTGGGACCGTTCGAACGTGACCCCGGTGGAAAAGGCCATCCGCTCGGCGGGATTGGGCCTCAACCCGATCACCGACGGCCAGATGCTGCGCCTGCCGATCCCCGATCTGACCGAAGAGCGCCGCAAGGAACTGGCCAAGCTGGCGGGACAATATGCAGAGAAAGCGAAAATTGCGATCCGCAACGTACGCCGCGACGCCAATGACGGGTTGAAAACCGACGAGAACAAGAAGGAGATCAGCGAGGACGAGCGCAAGCGGCTCGAAACCGAAGTGCAAAAGCTGACCGACGAGATGATCAAGGCCGTCGATGACGCGGCGGCGCACAAGGAAAAGGAAATACTGAGCCAGTGAGCGCGGCTGCGGCCCCTATTGCCGCCAGAGTTGAGGCAGGCACAGGCGCAATGCCGCGCCATGTCGCTATCATCATGGACGGGAACGGACGCTGGGCGAAGAAGCGAATGCTGCCGCGCGCAATGGGGCACAAAAAGGGCGTCGAGACGGTGCGTAACATCGTCCGCGCAGCGGGAGAATTGGGGCTGGAGGCGCTGAGCCTCTATGCCTTTTCCAGCGAAAACTGGAAGCGGCCTGAGGAAGAAATTAGCGACCTGATGAGCCTGATGCGCGCCTTTATCAAATCGGACCTCGATGAATTTGCCGCCAACAATGTTCGGCTCAAGATAATCGGCAATTATAAGGCGCTTGCCCCCGATATTGTGGAAATGCTCGAAGATGCACTCGCACGCACGGCGCACAACAGCCGCACGGTTGCCGTTGCGCTCAATTACGGCTCGCAGGACGAAATGGCCCGTGCAGCGCGGGCTGCGGCGGCTCAGGGGGCAATCACGCCGGAAACCATCGAAGCCAATCTCGACACGGCAGACATGCCGCCGCTCGACCTGCTCATCCGCACGTCGGGCGAGCAGCGGCTATCGAACTTCATGCTGTGGCAGGCCGCCTATGCCGAATTCTGGTTCACCGAAACGCTCTGGCCCGATTTCACCAAGAAAGAACTGGCCCGCGCTCTCGACGCCTTCGCCGGTCGCGAAAGGCGTTTTGGCGGACGATGAGCGAAGCAACCGCGCCGCCGCCCAAGCCGCGTTCCGACCTCGGCATCCGCACGATTTCGGGCGTTCTCATGATGAGCGTCGCCATCGCCGCCATCTGGTATGGTGGCTACGCCTTCATAGCCCTGGTGATACTGGTGGGCTTGGGCATTTATTGGGAATTTTCGAAGCTTGTTATCGGCTTTACCGATAACCCTACAGCAATTGCTTTGTGGCTGCTGGGTGGCCTCATTTATGTTGGGTTCGCCTGCTTCACATTGTTGGTGTTCAGTTCGCCGTTCCTCGGTGCGGCGCCTGCCGTCGTTTTGATAGCCAGCGTCATAGGAACGGACGTCGGCGCGTATTTTGTCGGGCGCACCGTCGGCGGACCAAAGATTGCTCCCAAGATCAGCCCGTCAAAAACATGGTCAGGGCTGGTTGGCGGCATGATTGGGGCCGCAATTGCTGTTGCGCTATTCTTGGTCCCGTCGATTGATGCCAGCGATCCCGATGCTACCATCGGCGGCGAAATAGTGAAATCCATCGCCATCGGCAGCATTATTGCCATTGTGGCGCAAGCCGGAGATTTTTTTGAAAGCTGGATGAAGCGGCGTGCCGGTGTAAAGGACTCGGGTCGGCTTATTCCGGGACATGGCGGCTTGTTCGACCGCACCGATGGCTTGATAGCTGTTGCGTTTGTAGCAGGGCTATATTCGATTTCTGCGCTTGGCATGTTCGGATAGCATGACTGCGCGCACCGTCTCGATCTTCGGCGCAACGGGTTCGGTCGGGCTGTCCACGCTTGACCTCATTCGCCAGCATCGGGACGCCTATTGCGTCGTGTCACTTACCGCAAACGGCCATGCCGCAGAACTCGCCGCGCTGGCACGCGAGTTCGATGCCGAACTGGCGGTGGTTGCCGACGAAGAGGCCTATTCGGCGCTCAAGGAGGCGCTGGCGGGCACGCGGACCGAGGTTGCGGCGGGGGCGGATGCTCTGGTCGAGGCGGCAAAACGCGATGTCGACTGGACGATGGCGGCGATTGTCGGCTGTGCGGGTCTGCCGCCGACGATGGCGGCTATCGAGCAGGGCAGGACCGTCGCACTCGCCAACAAGGAGGCGCTGGTTTCGGCGGGCGATCTGATGATGGCAGCGGTGGATAGGTCGGGCGCGACCTTGCTGCCGGTGGACAGCGAACATAATGCGATTTTCCAGTGCCTGGCGGGTGCGAAGCTTGAGCAGGTGCGCAAGATCACGCTCACCGCCAGCGGTGGGCCGTTCCGCAACCACACGCTCGAGCAGATGCGCGCTGTTACGCCTGCGCAAGCCGTCGCGCACCCGAATTGGGACATGGGCGCGAAGATCAGCGTCGATAGCGCGACGATGATGAATAAGGGCCTCGAACTGATCGAGGCCTATCACCTCTTTCCCGTCGGCCTCGACCGGCTCGATATCCTCGTCCACCCGCAGTCGGTGATCCATTCGATGGTCGAATATCAGGACTGCTCGACGCTTGCCCAATTGGGTTCGCCAGACATGCGCATCCCGATCGCGAGCGCGCTGGCCTGGCCCGAACGCATTGCCACCGGCTGCAAGCCGCTGGACCTAGCCACCATCGGCCAGCTTACTTTCGAGCAGCCCGACCCCGAACGCTTTCCCGCGCTGCGTCTCGCCCGAGACGCGGTGAACGAAGGCGGCGCAAAGCCTGCCATCCTCAATGCCGCGAATGAAGTCGCGGTCGCCGCGTTCCTCGATGGTCGGATCGGCTTTCTCGACATCGCCGCGCTGGTCGAAGATACGCTTTCGGGCTATCTGCCCAATATGCCCGTCAATCTGGACGATTTGTTCAGCATAGATGCAGCCGCCCGCCGCTATGCGCAGGCGCAATACCAAAAGGTCGCATATGCCCGTTGAATCCCCAAATATCGTCGTTACCGTCCTCGCTTTCCTCGCGCTTATCGGCACACTCGTGGTCGTCCACGAATTGGGCCATTATTTCGTCGGGCGCTGGTTCGGGGTGAAGGCGGAGAAATTCTCGATAGGCTTCGGCCCGCAGCTTTTCGGCTGGACCGACAAGCGCGGCACGCTGTGGCGCGTCGGCGCGCTGCCGCTGGGCGGCTATGTGCAGTTTGCGGGCGACATGAACCCGTCGAGCCAGGCTGACGAAAGCTGGAGGGCGCTACCCGAGAAGGAGCGCAACCAGACATTCCAGTCGAAAACCTTATGGCAACGTGCGCTGATCGTTTTCGCCGGCCCGGCGGTAAATTTCATCCTCGCGATCCTGATCGCGATGGGCTTCCTCCTCGCCTTCGGTAAATCGGTCACTCCGCCAGTGGTCGATGTCGTCCAGCCAAGCGGCCCCGCCGCTGTGGCGGGCATCGAGCCCGGCGACCGGATATTGACGCTCAACGGTCGGAAAATCGAAACCTTTGACGAAATGGCCGGCGAGATCGTCATGCATCCGGGCGAGAAAGCGACCATTGAAATCGACCGGGGCGGCACGACGCTGACCAAGGAAGCGACTATCGGGACGGTCGAAGAGGTCGACCGTTTCGGCAATACATATCGCATCGGACGGATCGGCATCGAGGCTTCGAAAGTGGAAATCCGCGAAGTGGGCCTGCTCGAAGCACCTTGGGCCGCAACGGTGCAAACGGGCAATATCTTGCGTCAGCAGATGATCGGCCTCGGCCAGATTATATCGGGCCGTCGCTCGGTCAAGGAACTGGGTGGACCGCTCAAAATTGCCAAGGTTTCGGGTGAGGCGTTCAGCCTCGGCATCCTCACTTTCATCAGCCTGGCCGCGCTGATCTCGATTAACTTGGGGTTCATCAACCTGCTGCCAATTCCGATGCTCGATGGAGGCCATCTCATGCTCTACGCGATCGAAGCCGTGCGGCGACGTCCGGCGACACCGCAGGTGCAGGAATGGGCGTTCCGGGCCGGATTTGCGATGCTGGTGGGTTTCATGATCATGGTTACATTCAACGACCTTGCCTCATTCGGTCTATTTGGCAGGGGATAAGGGCGTATGCGGACTTGATTGCGGGCGCTGCATCGGGCAGGGACGCTCAAACTTTTAACGGGCGATTAGCCAAATCTTCGGTGGGGGCCGAACATCGGATCGGATGACAATGAAATTCAAGACATTTGGCATTTACCTCATGGGTTCCACTGCGCTTGCCGGCGTGTGTGCGGTATCGCCCGCCTTTGCCCAGGTCACGCCGCCGCCTGTTGCACCAACCGTTGCTCCTCCCGCCGCGCAGCCTGACCAAATCCAGTCGATCACGGTGGTCGGCACCCAGCGGCTCGAGCCGGATACAGTTCGCTCCTATATCCGCCTTCGCACAGGCCAGCCTTGGTCGCAGGTCGCCGCCGACCAGGCGCTCAAGGATCTCTACGCCACCGAACTGTTCGCCGACGTGGCGATCCGCAACAATGCAGGCGCGGTGGTTATCGAAGTGCGCGAAAACCCCGTCGTCAACCGCATCATTCTCGAAGGCAACAAGCGGCTCAAGAACGACAAGATCGAGCCTGAAATCAAGCTTGCGCCGCGCCAGATCTATTCGCGCTCGAAAGTCCGCGCCGACGTCGCGCGTATCGTCGAGCTTTACAAGCGCCAGGGCCGCTTTGCCGCGACTATCGAGCCGAAGCTGGTGCAGCTCGACCAGAACCGTGTCGATATCGTCTTCGAAATCACCGAAGGGCCAAAGTCTAAGGTCCAGCAGATCAACATCATCGGCAATGACAAATTTTCCGATGGCCGCCTGCGCGGTGAAATGGTCACCAAGCAATCGCGCTTTTACCGCTTCTTCTCGGGCGGCACGAGCTACGATCCCGACCGCCTCGCATTCGACCAGCAGAAATTGCGGCAATTCTACCTGACGCAAGGTTATGCCGACTTCCGTGTCGTTTCTGCCGTTGCCGAACTTACCCCCGACAAGCAGGACTTCATTATCACCTATGTGGTGGAGGAAGGCGAGCGCTACAAATTCGGCGATGTAAAGGTTGAGAGCCAGATCCGGGATTTTGATTCTGAAAAGCTGACCGCGACGTTGCGGATGAAGAAGGACGACTGGTACGACGCTAAGATGGTCGAAGATACGGTCGAAAGCCTGTCCGAAACCGCTGGCCTGTTCGGTTACGCCTTTGCCGATGTCAGCCCCGATTTCAATCGCGACAAGGATACGCTCACGATGAGCATTACCTTCCAGGTCGCTGAGTCCCCTCGCGTATTTGTCGAGCGTATCGACATCAACGGCAACACGCTGACCCAAGACAAGGTCGTCCGCCGCGAATTCCGCCTGAACGAAGGCGATGCCTTCAACAGCATACAGGTCAAGCGTACCGCAGAGCGTATTAAGTCGCTTGGTTATTTCCAGGAAGAGCTGGAGGTCGAGCAGGCGCAGGGCAGCGCACCAGACCGCATCATCCTGACCACCAATGTCGAAGAAAAGGCGACGGGCGAACTGTCGCTATCGGCTGGTTTCTCCTCGATCGAGAATTTCATCTTCCAAGGTTCGATTAAACAGCGCAACTTCCGCGGGCTAGGCCAGGAATTGCGTACGAATATCTCTTATTCGTCCTATTCCAAGTCGGCAGAAATCGGCTTCACCGAGCCCTATTTGTTCGATCGTTCAATCGCGGTATCGGGTGACATTTTCCGCCGCGACCTCAACAGCTTCAACTTCCTCAACAACCAGCGCAATACGACGTACGAGCAGGCGACGACCGGCTTCCAGTTGCGCACCGGTGTACCGGTCAACGAGTTCATTTATTTCCAGGCGCGCTACGGCCTCAGCCAGGACGATATTTCGCTCGACCAGAACAGCTTTTTCAGTGATCCCGATGGCGCGGGGCCGTTGCCTGCAACATGCGACCCGCTCCTTGCAGGCCGCTTCCTGTGCGATGCCATCGGCGACAGGCTGACTTCGTCGATCGGCTATACATTGCTTTGGGACGACCGTGACAACCGCATCCGTCCTACGCGCGGACAGAGCGCCGGGATCAGTCAGGACTTTGCCGGACTCGGCGGCAGCGTCAAATATATCAAGACACGCATCAACGCCGACAAATATTGGAGACCTTTCGGCAATTTCGTCTTCGGCCTGTCGATTGAGGGCGGCTATATTCATCCGCTCGAAAATCGTGGCTCTGCGGCGCTGGGCATCGACGATGTCCGGCTGACCGACCGGTATTATCTCGGCGAGCCGCAGATACGCGGCTTCGACATTCGCGGCGTTGGCCCGCGCGTTCAACGGCTAACCTTTACGCCCGAACTGGTAAATGGCGTTGTGGTCAATACGCCAAACTTGAACCGGCGTGACATTCAGGACGACGCGATCGGCGGGCGGTTCTACTATCTGGGCCGCGCGGAACTGCAGATACCGCTTGGCAGCGGTGCCAAGGAGCTTGGCCTGAGGCCTTCTGTATTTGTCGATGTCGGGTCGGTTTTCGATGTGACCCAGCCGATATTGCAGACATTGCAGGCCAGAAGTCCGAGCACCGATCCTGTGCCGAATGCGCCGCTTTTCTATACCAATGCTTTTGTAGTGATCCCGCCCGCTACGCCTGGTGGGACACCGACAACTTCTACTACTTTGGAGACCAGTACGGTGGGAGTAAATCCCGACGGTTCGGCCCGGACGCCAGTGCTGACGTTCCAGGAAAGATTTCTTGGCGATACATGGAAGCCGCGCCTTTCGGTCGGTTTTGGCGTTAACTGGAACTCACCTTTCGGTCCGTTCAGGATCGATATAGCCCGCGCTTTGCTAAAAGAGCCGGGTGACGACACCAAATTATTTACATTCAACGTAGGGACTCAATTCTGATGAATATTCGTAACACCGCCGTCATGGCGGCGCTGCTTTCGGCCACTGCAATAGCTGTGCCCGCTTCGGCCCAGGTGGCTGGTATTGCCACCGCAGATACTTCGGTCGCTATTGCGCGTTCGAAAGCGCTCGGAACTGCCTATCAGCAGATCGGTACACAATACGCCTCTGCCGCGCAGCAAATGCAGGCAAAGCGCGCAGAGATCAACAATATCAACGCGCAGCTCGATACCAACAAGGACAAGAACCTGGATCAGGCCGAACTCGATGCGGCGATCAAGGCGAAAAATCCGCTCCTGACGCAAATCGATACCAAGCAGAAGGAAATCAACGCGCTGCAGGACCCGATCATTCGGGCACAGCTTTATTCGGTCGAACAAATCGCATTGAAATATGAAGCCGCGCAACAGGCGGTCATCACAGCGAAGAAGATCAACGTGATCCTGTCCCCGGAAGCTTTCGTCTGGGCACCCGATGCGGTCGATGTGACGGCGGCGATCACAGCCGAACTCGACAAGGCTGTGCCGTCTGTCGGCACCGCGCCGCCCGCAGACTGGCGTCCTTCGCGTCAGGGCGCGGCGTTGTACCAGTCGATCCAGCAGTTGTTCAATGCCGCCGCGCAGCAGCAGGCAGCGCAAGCAGCAGCCGCGCAATCGCCGCAGCCCGGCGCGCCTGCACCTGCTCCCGCGCAGCAGCCTGACAGCCGGTAACTTTTATGTCGGGGGGCGACTTCGCGAATTACGATGTCCGCCGGGTAATGGCGGTGCTCCCGCACCGCTATCCCATGCTTCTCGTTGATCGTGTGGAAGAGCTCATCGTTGACGAGCGGATTCGCGCGGTCAAGGCGGTGACGATGAATGAAGGCTTTTTTCAGGGACATTTCCCCGGAAGGCCTATCATGCCCGGGGTTATGATCGTCGAGGCGCTGGCGCAGGCCGCTGGCGTGCTGGCAATGGAAAGCTTCGGTCTCGTGGGGTCGGGCAAGCTCGTTTACTTCATGAGCATCGACAATGCGAAGTTCCGCGCGCCGGTTGAGCCCGGCTGCCTGCTCCACCTTGAGGTCGAATTCACCCAGAAACGCCCGCGCGTGTGCAAATTCGCAGGCCGCGCGCTGATCGGCGATCAGATTGCGACCGAGGCCGAATTCATGGCGATGATAGCCGACCCGCCTGCCTGATTGCCGCTTGCCTTCGGGCAGCATCATCGCTAAGGGCGGCGCTTCCAAATTCCCAAGGGGCCGGTCGGAAACCGGCGCCGCATCAAGGAACAGAATAAATGAAAGCCGATATTCACCCCGATTATCATATGATCAAGGTGCAGATGACCGACGGCACCGTCTTCGAAACCCGCTCCACCTGGGGTAAGGAAGGCGATACGCTGACGCTTGACATCGACCCCACATCTCACCCGGCATGGACCGGTGGCCGTGGTTCGATGCTCGATACCGGTGGCCGCGTTGCGCAATTCAACAAGCGTTTCGGCGGACTTTCGCTCAAGAAATAAGCGATTCCGTCAGTCCAGCCGGAAATCCGGCTGTAACTGCCGCATCAGCGCAATTTTGGACCGGTAGAGGCGCTGTGCTTCTGCCGGTTCAATGCGTTGGAAACGGAGATGTGCACCCGGGCGTAGCTGCCCGATCAAATGCCGGTCGGCCCGGATGACCTGCGCGATACGCGGATAACCACCGGTGGTCTGCGCGTCCGGGCCTAACAGGAAGGGCACACCCGACGGCGGGCATTGGATTGTGCCGGGGAAAACCGCGCTACTGTCGATTGGCGTGTCGCGCAGCATCTTCAGCGGCGGTCCTTCCAGCTCCAGCCCGATGCGGTCGGCCCGCCGCCCGACCGTCCGACTTTCGCCAAGCAGGCCGTCTAAATCGAGCCATTCGCTTTCGGGCGCAGCGACCATGCGCAAGCGAAAATCCATACTGTAGCGAAGCTGATATTGTGCGGGCAATGTTCGGGTCTCGGCCGCGGAATTGCCTGCTGCCTGCAATAAGGTGCCTGCGGGCACCGTCATTCCGCCGAAACCGCCGAGGCGGGCCGGAAGGTAGGTTGAAGCTGCTTTCAAAGCGCCCTCTTCGGCTATGCCGCCGCATATCGCGATGTAATTGCGACAGCCCCCCTTAGCGGCCGGAATCTCGAGTATATCGTCGGCGTCCAGAAACAATGTCTGGCCTGTTGTCGCAGAGGCGCCGTTAATTTCGACATGCGTCGCCGCGCCTTGCACGCCGACTGAGCAGCGCCGATGCGCCTTGAAGCTCAAGGCAGCATAAGCTGATTCTAAAGCGGCTGCCTCTGCACTATTGCCGGCCAGCCAGTTCGCGAGCGCCATAGCTACCGGATCGGCCGCTCCCGCAAGCGGCATCCCGAGATGGCGTGTGCCGCGATAGGGGGCAGCTTGCACCAAGGTGAGCAATCCCGCCTCTAAAACCTCCAACGTCATACCGGTCGGAAACGCAGTATTTGCCCGGGCTTCAGCAAAAATGGCTGTGGATCGTCGCCCCGGAACAGCGGCTCGCGTACGCGCCCGACAATCGGCCAGCCGCCGGGACCGTCGAGCGCATAAATACAGACACGTCCACCCAGAAAACCGATGCTGCCCGCCGCCACGCGCTGTCTGGGCGTATCGAGCCGCGCCAATGCGGGCAAGTCAGCCACCTCGCTGTCCTCGAGATAGGCGAAACCGGGCTGGAAACCCATCATCGTCACCCGATAGCTGCGCTGTGACAACCATGCCGGAAATTCTTCGACCTTTATACCCAGCCTGTCGGCAACCAGCGCACGATCAGACCCGTCATTTTCTGCAAAGCTTGCGTCGAGGACAAGCAGATCGTCCGACCCTTCGCCAACCGGTAACGCCGCCTCCCAAAGCCGCCTGAAATGAGCGGCTGCTTCTTCGTCTGTCATGCCCAGCGGATCATATTTGACCGTCAGGTCGGTCATGCCTTGCACGACCTCCTCCCACAGACCCGACTGCCGGAAAAATTCCGCCTTGGCCTGAAGCAATTTGCTATTTTCGCATGGCGCAGCGAGAACGTCTTCACCTGCGAACAGCACCAACCCGGTCATCGGCGCGCGGTAACCCTGATGCCCGCTTTGTCGAGCGCGGCGCGGATTTCACGGGCGCTCGCCAGCGCGCTGTCGCTGTCCGAATGCAGGCAGATACTGTCGACATCGGGGTCGATCAGTGCGCCGTCCTTGCTTCGTATCGGTTCGCCGCGTGCGAGATCGAGCGCCTGTTCGATCCGCTCCTTCGCACTTTCCAGAACTGCGCCTGCTTCCTTGCGCGACACAAGCCTTCCGCGTGCGTCATAACGCCGATCGGCGAAGCCCTCTGCGACGAAGGTCAGTCCCGCCGCGCGGGCAGCCGCTGCCATCTGCGAGCCCGCCAGCCCAACATAGGCAGCACCGGGCAGCGTCCGGGCGATGACGCTCGCAATCAGCTCGGCAAGCCGCGGCGCGTCGGCGGCATCATTATATAATTGCCCGTGCGGTTTGACGTGCGTCAGGGCGATGTTACGCGCATCGGCATGACGTTTGAGCGCCAGTATCTGCTCCGATAAAGTTGCCGACAAGGCGTCGTCAGACATCATGACCGATGTCCGTCCGAAATTTGCACGATCGGGATAGGATGGATGCGCCCCCGCTGCGACACCCGCTGCAGCACTGGTTTCCAGCATTTCCACCATTGTCCGGTCGTTGCCGGCATGGCCGCCGCAGGCAATATTGGCGCTGCTGATGTGTGCCATGATCGCGCGATCCCGCGCGAGCGCTTCCGGTTCGTCAAATTCGCCCAAGTCGGCGTTCAGGTCTATGCTGCGGGTCATGGCATGATTCCGGTCGCTTTCAGGATAAGCCGGATACCAAGTCCAAGGCAAATCGCTAATATGGCCCATGCCAGGATGCGATGCAGCCCGCCAATAGCATATTTGCCCATCAACGCCGGGCTTTGCACGACCCAGACTAGGAAAGCGGCAACCAGTGGCAGCAACAGTCCATTGGCCACTTGTGCCAGCAAGATGATTTCAACAGGCTTGATACCCGCAGAGGCAACGAGCGTACCGATGAGCGCGATGGCGACCATCGTCCATCTCTGCCGCCGCGCCGAAGCTGCTTCATCTGCCCCTGGCCAAAGTTCGCGGACAATATAGCCCGTCGCCATCGGTGCGGTCAGTGCCGAGGTGAGGCCCGCACCCAGCAGCCCCAACCCTAATGCTTGCCGAGCCAACTCTCCGTAAAGCGGCTCGATCTGCTTTGCCATGCCGACAGCGTCGGTGATGATGGTGTCACTGCCGAAAAGGGCAGCGGCTGCGGTTGCCAATATGGCGATGGAAACCAGCCCGCCCAACCCTATGGAAATCGCGCTTTCGGTGCTTGCCTCGTCAAGGCCTTCGGGGCCAGTCCAGCGGTTCCTGACCGAGGCGGCGTGCAGAAACAGGTTGTAGGGCACGACCGTGGTGCCGATCAGCGCCATAGCGGTCAGCAGGCTGCCATCGGGAAGCGTCGGCACCAGTCCTGCAAATAGCGCGCCGAAGTCGGGCCGGGTCACGGCAAGCGCGACGAGGAACGACAGGCTCATCACGATGACCAGCGCAATAAGCACTCTTTCGAGCCATTTCGGGTTTCCGGTGGCCAGCAATATCACGCTGAAGATCCCGACCAGCAAGGGCAGGGGCAACCCGTAATCGCCGCCGATTATTGCCTCTACACCGAGCGCAGAACCAGATACGTTCCCGGCCTCGTAGGCCGCGTTGCCCAGCACCAGCGCCGCCGCCAGCAAAGCCGCTGCGCTCCATTTCAGCAAAGGCGAGGGCAGCGCTTCCATAATCGCTTCGCCAAGACCCTGACCGCGAACAAGTGCGACGCGCGCCGAAAGATTCTGCAGGATTACCGTGGCTATGGTCGCAAACCCCAACGCCCAGACCAAAGCATAGCCGAACTCAGCTCCCGCCAATGTGCATGCCGTTACCGTGCCGGGCCCGATAAACGCCGCCGTCACCAGCATCCCGGGCCCTGGTCGGTATCGCAATATCTGTGGCAGCGGCATATCGGAAATCCCTCTCGACCGGGGTCTAGCAGGTCCGCTTCCATATTCCAGCATAAGGCTTGACGCCGCACGCACGGTGCAACTAAAGAGCGCGCCTTGCCATCGATGTGGCAATCTGCGGCGATCGTAGTTCAATTGGTTAGAGCACCGGCTTGTGATGCCGGAAGTTGCGGGTTCAAGTCCCGTCGGTCGCCCCATTTTCTCCGACAAACTAGGTGACAATCGGGTGGCGTAATATTATTACGCGCATCCGTAATTTGATTCCATTGACTTTGGAGGACCGAACATGCCCGCAATATGGGATTTGCCCGATTTCGATTCGCATGAAGCCGTGCACGTGTTCGAGGATTGCGACAGCGGGCTGAAGGCAATTATTGCAGTTCATTCGACGCATCTGGGTCCGGCGGCGGGTGGTACGCGTTTCTGGCATTATGCGGATTCGCAGGCGGCGATAACCGACGCGCTGCGCCTGTCGCGCGGGATGAGCTACAAGAATGCGATGGCGGACTTGCCAGCGGGCGGGGGCAAGGCAGTCATTCTCGCCAACCCGCAGCGCGCCAAGCCGCAGGACATGCTTGATGCCTTTGCCCGTGCGGTCGATTCGCTGGGAGGCAAATATATCACGGCGCAGGATGTCGGCATGTCGGAGGCGGACATGGTGTCGCTGTCGAAGGTCACCGACCACGTAGCTGGCCTGCCGCATCAGGGCGGCGATCCCGGGCCATATACCGCGCGCGGCGTCTATCTCGGCGTTCAGGCAGCAGCGAAACATGCGCTTGGCACCAATGACATGCGCGGCGTGCATGTCGCGATTCAGGGCGTGGGCAGTGTTGGCGGCGGTCTGGCGCGTTATCTGGCCGAGCAGGGCGCGCGCCTGACGCTTGCCGATGTCGATGCGAAGCGGGCGGGCGAACTCGCGGCCGAGCTGGGCGGCGAGGCGGTTGCTGCCGACGCCATCATGGACATCGAAGCCGATATTTTCAGCCCATGCGCGCTGGGTGCGATCCTGACGGAAGCGACCGTTGCCGGGTTGAAGGTCAAAGCAGTCGCAGGCGGTGCGAACAACCAGCTAGCGACCGGACCCGAAGGTAAGATGCTTGCAGATCGGGGCATCCTCTACGCGCCGGACTATGTCATCAACGCAGGTGGCATCATCAATGTGCTGCGCCATATCGACAATGCCAATGACGATGAAATCAACCGCCGCATCGATGCCATCCCCGGTCGTCTCGCTGCGGTCTGGGCCGAAAGCGACGCCAGCGGCGCAACCCCCGCCGAGGTTGCGGATAAAATGGCACAAAAGCTGATCGGACGCTGAGCCGAATCCATTGGCGTAGTGCATCGGCAGTGCTAGAGGCAGGCCGAACATGCATCGCTTCGCCAATCCTGCCCGTTTCTTGCGTATTGCCAAGCCACTGACTCCGGCCCTTTTCTGGCCGGGGCTGTTGCTGGCATTGGGTGCGTGCATCTGGGGTCTGTTTTTCACCCCGACCGAACGGCTGATGGGCGATACCGTCAAGATCATCTTCGTCCATGTTCCCAGCGCATGGCTCGGCATGGGCGGCTGGATGGGGATCGCGATTGCCAGCATCGTGCAGCTCGTCTGGCGGCACCCGCTGGCGGGAATTGCTGCCCGCGCCATAGCGGTACCGGGAGCGACTTTTGCCGCGATTTGCCTGGCCACCGGTTCGATCTGGGGCCGCCCGACTTGGGGCACATGGTGGGTGTGGGACGGGCGACTGACCTCGATGCTGGTGCTGTTTTTCCTTTATCTCGGCTATATCGCGCTCGCCAATGCCAGCAGCGAAAAGGGCGATACCAGCCGCGTCGCCGCCGTCTTCGGCGTGATCGGCGCAGTTAATATCCCGATCATCAACCGCTCGGTGGTCTGGTGGGAAAGCCAGCACCAAAAGGCGAGCATCACGTTGGGCGGCTCAAGCATCGACGATGCCTATCTGGTCCCGCTGTTTGTGGCGGTGGCAGGGTTTAGTCTGCTTTTCGGTGCACTGGTGCTGATGCGAATGCGCGCCGCGCTCGCCGAAATGCGCATCGAGGCGCGGATGCGGCGGATGGCTGAGGATTGATGACGCATTCGACCTTCATCATTGCAGCATTCGCGGTAACTGGCGTCGGTATGGCATGGCTGGTTATCGGCAGCTATCTTGCCATGCGCCGCTCCGAAGCTTTGGCCGACGATTTGAGGCAGCAGCCGTGAAACCCAAGCACCAAAGGCTCATCCTTGCCGTCATCGCCTTTGCTGCATTGATCGGTGCCGGTTTCATCGCCGCCGCAGCGTTGCGCGAAGAGGCGTCCTATTTCTACACGCCAACCACGCTTGCCAAGGCGCAGGTCGAGCCGGGGCAGGCCATACGCCTGGGTGGGATGGTGCAGACCGGCTCGATTGTCCGCGCCGCCGATGGCGTTTCGATCAGCTTCATCGTACAGGACCGCGACGCTATCCAGAAAGTCGCCTATCGTGGCATCACCCCCGACCTCTTCGTCGAAGGCTCGGGCGTCGTCGCCGATGGACGGCTTCGCACTGACGGTGTGTTCGTCGCCGAAAGCCTGCTCGCCAAGCATGACGAAAATTATGTGCCCAAGGAGCTGGCCGATATCGATATGAGCGAGGCGGAGCATACCAAGGACACGCTCATAAAATGATGGCAGAAGCAGGTCTGGCCGCCCTGTGGTTGGCCGCCGCGATGGCGTTGCTGCAATTTGCGGGCGGGCTGACGTTGCTGCGCGGCGGGGCAGGGCAATTGGCCCCGCTCATCAAGCCTGCCGCTATCGTGCAAGGTGCGCTGTGCCTGCTCTCTTTCTCCACTTTGATGTATCTCTTCAGCGTTACCGACCTTTCGGTCCTGCTGGTCGCCAGCAACAGCCATGTCGAAAAGCCGATGATCTTCAAGCTCGCGGGGACGTGGGGCAATCATGAAGGTTCGATGCTGTTATGGGTGTCGGTGCTCTCGCTTTCGGGCGCGGCGATTGCACTTCTGGAAAAGCGCATCGACACAAAGACGCTCAACGTCACGCTGGCGGTACAGGCCTTCATCGCATTGGGCTTTTTCGGCTTCCTGCTGTTCGCTTCGAACCCGTTCGACCGGCTCATACCAGCGCCGATCACCGGCGTCGGCCTCAACCCTCTGCTTCAGGACATCGGCCTCGCTTTCCACCCGCCGACGCTCTATTTCGGCTATGTCGGCCTGTCGGTCGCCTTCTCCTTCGCGGTAGGCGCAATGCTGACCGGTCAGGTCGGCCCGATGTTCGCGCGCGCGATGCGGCCCTGGGTGCTTGGCGCGTGGATTTTCCTCACACTTGGCATCACCGCAGGCAGCTATTGGGCCTATTACGAACTCGGCTGGGGCGGCTGGTGGTTCTGGGACCCTGTTGAAAACGCATCGCTTATGCCTTGGCTCGCGGCCACCGCCTTGCTGCATTCGGTGAGCGTCCTTGCCACCCGCAATGCCTTGCGCGCATGGACAATCATGTTGGCGCTGGTTGCTTTCGCTATGTCGATGGCAGGAACCTTCCTCGTCCGCTCGGGCATCCTCACCAGCGTCCACGCTTTTGCAGTCGATCCCGAGCGTGGAGCCTTCATCCTTGCGCTAATGCTGCTCTACACTGGCCTTGCCTTTGCCATTTTCGCGCTGCGCATCGGAACGGTGAAGCAGGGCGAACCGTTCCAGCTATTTAGCCGCGAGGGCGGAATTGTCGCGAACAATATCTTTCTCAGCGTCATCCTCGCCATCGTCCTTATCGGCACGCTCTATCCGCTTGCAGCCGAAGCGATGGGCGACAAGATTTCGGTCGGCCCGCCTTATTTCAACAAGACCACCGCACCGATTGCGCTGCTGCTGATGCTGGCGTTATTGATTGGCCCCATGCTCCGCTGGCGGCGGGATGATATTGCCCGCAACAAATATTGGCTGGTCGGCTTCATGGCGATCATCCTGTGGACCGCCATTGCATCGTGGCGGCTAGCTCCAGGTGTCGGACTCCTGCCAATCTTTGGACTGGCGCTGTCGCTTGCGCTTGCTGTTGCCGCTTGGGTGCCATTGAAAGGCCGCAAGCTGCTGCGCACGCCTTTGCCGGTGTTCGGCATGGTCATCGCGCATTTCGGTCTGGCGGTCAGCGTCTTCGGCATGGCGTCGGAATCGGGCTTTTCGAAAGAAACGCTCACCGCATTAGCCCCGGGCGAAAGCGCAGAGGTTGCTGGCTGGAAGGTCAAGCTCGACGATGTAAATCCGGTGGTCGGCGACAATTGGGTCGCCATCGAAGGCGAACTCATTGCGCGCAATGGTGGCCAAGGCTTTGTCCTTCGCCCGCAATCACGACAATTTTTCGAACCCGAAATGCAAACCAGCGAGGCCGCCTTGCTGACCCGATGGAACGGCCAGCTTTACGCCGTTATCGCGCAACCCGACAGCGGCGGCGATGGCCGCTGGCAGGTGCGGCTATGGTGGAAGCCGTTCGTGCCGTTCATATGGTGTGGTGGCGCCTTGGTAGCATTCGGCGGTTTGATCGCGCTGCTCGGTCGCATGTTCCGCCGCCCCAAAAAGCCTGCAAAGAATAAGTGGGTTACAGCATGAAACGCCCTTGGTTGCTCTGGATACCGCTCGCGATAGTCGCATTTATCGGCGGCCTCGCGATCTACGGCCTCGTCGTGCCCAAGGACGACCAGATCCATTCCGCGATGGTCGGCAAGAAGCTGCCCGAATTCGCGCTGCCCCCGGCAACCATAGGCGTCGAGGGGCTATCGAGCGCCGACCTCGCTGACGGCAAACCGCGCCTGCTCAACATTTTTGCGAGTTGGTGCATTCCCTGCAAGGCCGAAGCCCCGCATCTCGAAACGCTGAAACTGGCAGGCGCGGAAATCGACGCCATCGCCATCCGCGACAAGCCCGAAGATGTTGCCGCCTTCCTTGCCCAATTCGGCAATCCCTTTCGCCGCATCGGCTCCGACAGCGAATTGAAGGTGCAGTTGCAACTCGGCTCGTCGGGCGTTCCCGAAACATATGTGATCGGCGGCGACGGGACGATATTGTACCAGCATATCGGCGACATCCGCGCCGAACATGTGCCGATGCTGCTTGAGAAGTTACGAGAGGCGACATGAGATACTGGTTCGCCATCTTGCTCGTGATAGCTGCTCCCGTGTTTGCCCAAGGCACCGGCCCAACGCCAGCACTTGCCAACCGTCAACTCGAAGACCCGACGCAGGAAGCTGCTGCCACAAAAGTGATGCACAGCCTACGCTGCATCCAGTGCCAGGGCCAGTCGATTGCCGACAGCGACGCACAGATGGCCCAAACGATGCGCGCTGAGGTTCGTCAGCAGATCGCTGCGGGTGAAAAGCCGGAGGCCATCCGGAAATGGATGACCGACCGTTATGGCGACTGGGTCAGTTTCGAGCCTGAAATGCAAGGCGCGGGCCTGCTCCTCTGGATTGCGCCGCTCCTTCTGTTGCTGGTGGCCTTCTCGCTCGCACGTGGCCTCTTCCGGAGGCGTGTATGAGCGGTTGGATCGCCCTTGCGCTACTGGCAGCAGCAAGTCTTGCCGCGCTTATCTGGTTCGTCCGGCGCAACAAAGGCCTGTGGCAGGTCGCCGCCGCCGCCATCCTGCTGGGCATGACCGGCTATGCGTTGCAGGGGCGTCCGGCAACGCCTTCATCGCCAGCCAAATCACAGGCCGCCAAAGAAGATGCCGCGGTGCAGCTTGTAGAGATGCGCGCCGATATGGATCAGTCTTTCGGCGGGGCCAAACGCTGGCTGGTCACCGCCGACTCTTTTGCCAAACAGGGCGACTACAAGCTTTCGGCCTCCTATATCCAGGCCGGTTTGCAGCAGAACCCGGAAGACCCGGACCTTTGGTCTGCGCTCGGCCTTCAATTGATGCTGGCGAGCGACGGCCAGATGTCGCCGCCCGCGCAACTGGCGTTCGACAAGGCCCGCGCCATCCGGCCCAATTATCCGTCGCCCTATTATTTCGCCGGGCTTTCGCGGCTATTCGACGGCAATATCGACAGCGCGATACTGCTTTGGGAAAAAACGCTTTCGCTGGCCACGCCTAAGGCGAAATGGCGACCGAAGATGGAGGCGCAGCTTGCAGGGGCAAAGGCCCTCAAGACCCAAGCCGACGCTGCTCGTGCCACCCCGCCTCCCACGGGGAAGATGTAAAAAACTTGGCCCGAAAACGCGCCATATTGCTTTATTGTGATGCTGGTTCCACCATGCTATCGCCCGCCGCCCGCTGGCCGAAATGCCATAAGGCAGGGTTGAAACCGGGGTTTTGAATGGCCGCAACGCAAGCCGACGATTTTGGACATAGCGAAGGCCAGTCGCACGGTCACGGCCATGCACCGCAAGGTTCGCTGCTCGCACTGTGCATCGGCACGGTGGGCGTCGTTTTCGGCGATATCGGCACCAGCCCGATTTACGCTTTTCGCGAAACTTTCGCAGGCCACCATCCCATCGAGCCCGACCCGATGCACATAAAGGGCGTGCTCAGCCTCGTCTTCTGGTCGATGATGATTGTGGTGACCTTTAAATATGTGTTCACCATCATGAAGGCCGACAACAAGGGCGAAGGCGGGAGCCTTGCCTTGCTCGCTCTCATCAACCGCCAGACCCAAGGCGCGAAATGGACCGCGCCGATCGTCATGCTCGGCGTATTTGCGACCGCTTTGTTCTACGGCGATTCGATGATTACCCCTGCCATGTCGATATTGTCGGCGGCGGAAGGGCTAAAATATGTGGATCAAGGATTTAGCGACTGGATTGTCCCGATTGCCGTTGTAATTATTGCTGCTCTGTTCGCCTTCCAGTCGCGCGGTACGGCCAAGGTCGGGCAGTGGTTCGGGCCTATCATGCTCATCTATTTTGCCACGCTGGCGGGGCTTGGCATCATGCATCTCACGAAGATGCCGTCGATCATCCTCGACGTTCTCAATCCGCTCAACGCCTTGACCTTCTTCTATGTCGATGGCTTCCGCGCCTTCGTCGCCATGGGCACCGTCGTTCTTGCCGTAACCGGGGCGGAGGCGCTGTATGCCGACATGGGGCATTTCGGCAGACGGCCGATCAAGTTCAGCTGGTTGTTTTTCGTGCTGCCCGCGTTGATGCTCAATTATATGGGGCAGGGGGCGATGATCCTGTCGATGACGCCTGAAGAAGCACTGGCAACGATCCGCGATCCCTTCTTCCTGATGGTGCCGGAACTCATCAGCACGCCGGTCATCATCCTCACTATCCTCGCCGCGATCATCGCCAGCCAGGCGGTGATTTCTGGCGCGTTCAGCCTCACACAGCAGGCAATCCAGCTGGGCTTCATGCCGCGGCTCAGCATCCAGCACACCAGCGAGAAGGCGGCTGGGCAGATTTACATCCCGGCGATCAACTGGGGGCTGGCGATCATGGTATTGCTGCTCGTGTTGTTCTTCCAGTCGTCGTCCAACCTCGCAGCAGCTTACGGAATCGCGGTGACCGGCGCGATGTTCATCGACACCTGCCTGATCGCCGTCGTGCTGGTATCGCTATGGAAATGGCCGAAATGGAAGGCGCTGCCGATACTCGGGCTCTTCTTCATCGTCGATTTCGCCTATTTCGGTGCGAACCTGTTGAAGGTGCCCTCGGGCGGCTGGGTGCCTTTGCTCATCGGCCTCGTCATCTTCACCTTGCTCACCACCTGGGCGCGGGGCAGGGCGTTGATGCGCGAACGCATGGCGGAAAGCGGGATGCCGATGGAAATATTCATCAAATCCGCCGCCAATAGCGCGACCCGCGTCCCCGGCACGGCAATTTTCATGGCTTCGGCGGCAAGCGGCGTGCCGTCCGCGATGCTGCACAATATCAAGCATAATAAGATCCTGCACGAACGTGTCCTCATCCTTACCGTGCAGATCGAGGATGTGCCCTATGTCGACGAGGCCGACCGGATATTCTGCAAGGATCTGGGCCAGGGCTTTTTCCGTATCAAGATGCGGTTCGGCTTCCTTGAGGAAACCGACGTTCCCGCAACGCTCGACACGGTCGATCTGTGCGGACCGAAGTTTGACATGATGCAAACCAGCTTCTTCCTGTCGCGCCAGACGCTGATCGCCTCGAAAGTTCCGGGCATGGCCATCTGGCGCGAGAAGGTGTTCGCCTGGATGCTGCGAAACGCGGCGAACGCGATGGAATTTTTCAAACTGCCGAGCAACCGCGTGGTGGAACTGGGCAGTCAGGTGGAAATCTGATTCAAAACGGATGATTTTGCCTGCGAAGGTGAAAACAGGGTTTGCGGTATACGAAATGCGCCGCTAAGAACAAAAGTAGAACTGAAACGGCTATGAGTATTGCGATGGATTGCAAAACGAGCCTAGCACCTTTGGCATTGCTGTCGGCTAAGGCAGCCGCTGAAACAAGCGCAATGCTTCGGTCATTGCTTGATGACAGCCCTGACTTTGCTCTGTCACACATTGGGGCACCAAACGCATCTTCATTTGAAATTGTCTATCAGGGTGTGACGTTCCGCTTGGCAGTAAACGCACAAGTTGACGACATCATCGGACTGAAAAAAATATTCTGCAACATCGATACGACGACGCTGCGGTCGTGTGTCGAGGTGCATTTGGGCGATCATGTCGCAGGTGGTGAGCGCGTTCCGGCAATTATTCAGGGCCTGTTGGGCGTGGCGCGGAAATTGGGGATGGCACTGGGCGTTAATGCAGCGGTCTGGCGGCCTGCGGATATTGTGTCGGGGTTTGAATATTTCTCCGAAGCGGTGTCGGATTATCTGGATGGCGGACCTTTTCCAGTAATGGCGATGGTGAATTTCAATGCTGCTTTGGGCGGCAATATTGAAAGTCGTGGGCTGGAATTTTTAGCCGGGCAGGAATTGCATGTCGTCTGCAATGATATGGACCAATCCGATCTGATGCGCAGGGTTGTACGAATAGTGCACGATATTGCGATTAACGGGCCGATACAGGACTCGGTCAGGCTGGATGGTATCGAACCCGGCGAAAAAATCGACCTGCGACCGTCTTCCGGGACCGCCGTACTCAATGTGGCAATTTCCATTTCGGATGCGTAACTTAGCGCTCTGCTAGCACGTATCCCTGTCTGTCGCCATCAGGGTGAGGGACATGCGGCCATTCGGATTTTCTGGAAATATGACGGCCGATTTTCAGCGGCACCATCTGATCCCGGTTAATGTCATAAGCCGTCGCTGTTTCGCGCCGTTGTTTTCAGTCATCGGTAGCGTCGGATTCGATCCGAGGAATTTCTTGTCAAACGGCATGCTGCTTCCGGCCACAGAGAAGATGGCCGAACAAACCGGCTTGCCCCTTCATCGAGGACCACATGCGCGCTACGACCAGCTTGTTGCCGAATGCCTGGGTGCCATTACAGATGAAACTGTGCCAAACGCGATTGCCGTCTATCGACGGATATCGGAGCTGCAGGGAATGCTCCGGCGCGCGCTCCAGCAGGATGCCTCGCTGATGCTAAATCGCAACGACCCGCGATGGGTTTCGAATCCGTTGCTCAAACTCGACCGCGATATTTTGCAATTGGGTGTGGCGGCATTGTTGGCATAAAATTGCACGAACAGGGTGGACATGCCCACAAAAATGCCGCTATCGGGGCAAATCATGTCAGGCCAACGCGCCCTTTCGCTTATTCTACGACTTACACGCCCTTAGGCGTGCGATTTCGTTCGGCTCATGCCGGACCACCCGCCTAAGGGAATTCCGACCCGAACCGCAACAGACAGGCCAAGGCCTCTCGCGTCAGAATGAACGAAACATGATGTTATCCGATCCGTCCCGAAAATACCGGCCGTTCCCCCAGGTCGACTTGCCCGACCGCGTCTGGCCGACCCGCACTATACAAAAGGCGCCACGCTGGCTCTCGACCGACCTGCGCGACGGCAACCAGGCGTTGATCGACCCTATGGGCGCGGAGAAGAAGAACCGCTTCTTTGACCTTCTGGTCAGGGTCGGGGTCAAGGAAATCGAGGTCGGCTTCCCCAGCTCGGGCGCGACCGATTTCGATTTCATTCGCTCGCTTGTCGATAGCGGCCGTATTCCTGCTGACGTCATCATTCAGAGCCTCACGCAGTCGCGCCGCGACCTGATCGAGAAGACCTTCGAGAGCATGGCAGGCGCACCCCGCGCCATTGTCCATCTCTACAACGCCGTGTCGCCGGCTTGGCGCGATATCGTGTTCAAGCTCGACAAACCCGGCGTGAAGGCCATCGCGGTCGAAGGCGCAAGCATCCTCGCGGAACAGGCCGCGCGCTTCCCGCAAACCGACTGGCATTTCGAATACAGCCCCGAAACCTTCTCCACCGCCGAACTCGAATTCAGCCTGGAGGTGTGTGAGGCTGTGATGGCGGTGCTCAGGCCCACACCCGAAAAGCCGCTCATCCTTAACCTCCCCGCCACCGTCGAGGCGGCAATGCCCAACATATACGCCGACCAGATTGAGTGGATGTGCCGCCACATATCGGCCCGCGATAGCGTGGTGATATCGCTCCACCCGCACAATGATCGCGGCTCCGGCATCGCCGCGGCGGAACTCGGCCTGCTGGCGGGCGCGGACCGCATTGAGGGCTGCCTGTTCGGCAATGGCGAGCGCACCGGCAATGTCGATCTGGTCACGCTGGCGCTCAACATGTACACGCAAGGGCTGAACCCCGGCCTCGACTTCAGCGATATCGACGAAGTCATTGCGACGGTCGAATATTGCAACCAGCTCCCCGTCCACCCGCGCCACCCTTATGCGGGCGAACTGGTCTTCACCGCCTTTTCAGGGTCGCATCAGGATGCGATCAAGAAAGGCTTTGCCGCGCAGGCAAAGCGCAACGACGAAATCTGGCAAGTGCCATATCTACCCATCGACCCCGCCGACCTCGGCCGCAGCTACGAAGCGGTGATCCGCGTCAACTCGCAGTCGGGCAAGGGCGGCGTCGCCTGGGTGATCGAGCAGGACCACGGCCTTAAGCTACCCAAACGAATGCAGGCCAATTTCTCGACCACAGTGCAGGAACTGTCCGATAGCACCGGCCGCGAACTTACCAGCACCGACATTTGGGAAGCCTTCGAAAAACGCTATCACCTGAAAGGCGAAGGCCGCTTCCGCCTGATCGACTTCCAGGAAAGCCAGAGCCGACAGGCGCAGGACGAGCGCATCTTCTCCGGCAAAATCCGCATCGACGGCGTCGAACAGTCGGTCAGCGGACGCGGCAACGGCCTCATCTCCAGCCTCGCCAATGCGCTCGAACCCGCATTGGGCGGCGCGCTCGACATCATCGACTATTCGGAACACGCCATCGGCCACGGCACCGACGCGAGAGCCGCCGCTTATGTCGAATGCCGGGTGGGCGAGGGGCCGGTGCTTTTCGGCGTCGGCATTAGCCGCGATGTCGCAACCGCGAGCGTCAGGGCGATATTGAGCGCAGCCAATAGTAGCTGAATCCACATTTCGATAATGCTCGAAATGTGACTTGACAAAACCTTCCTGATTTCGATATTTCAAGAATCATCGAAATCAGGAGCAGGTAATGCAATCCGACTCAGTCATCAGGGCGTTGGGAGCATTGGCGCAAGATCACCGGCTCGCCGCTTTCCGCCTCCTCGTTCAGGCCGGAAGCGACGGCATGGCCGCAGGTGCGCTCGCCGACGCCCTCGGCGTCCCCGCATCGTCGATGAGTTTCCATCTTGCCCAACTCACCAACGCCGGGTTGATCGTCCAGACCCGCCAGAGCCGCTCGCTCATTTACACCGCCGATTATGCCGCAATGAACGCGCTGATGTCCTATCTCACCGAAAATTGCTGCGGCGGCGTGCCCTGCGCGACCGATGCCGATTGCAAGCCGACCCATGAAAGGAAAGTCGCATGAAACGTCTCCATGTCCATGTCGGGGTCAGCGACCTCGACCGCTCGATTGCGTTCTATTCGGGCCTGTTCGGTGCGGAGCCGAGCGTGACCAAGGCCGACTACGCCAAATGGATGCTCGACGATCCGCGTGTCAATTTCGCCATCTCGCACAAGGCGGAGGCTAGCAAAGGCGTCGAACATCTCGGCATCCAGGTTGAGGACGCCGCCGAACTGGCCGACGTTTACGGAAAACTGAAAACCGCAGGGGGCCCGGTGCTTGAGGAAGGCGCGACCACTTGCTGCTACGCCAAATCGGAAAAAAACTGGATCGCCGATCCCGACGGCGTTGTCTGGGAAGCGTTCCTGACACACGGGGAAGCGACGGTTTACGGCGACAATCCCGGCCTGGAAGTGCTGGCGTCGGCCAATGCGGGCGAAGCGGCTTGTTGTGTCCCAGAAGTAAAGCCAGCGCCCGCTGCCTGCTGTGGATAGAACCGATGGCCGACCGCCCCTATAACGTCCTCTTCCTCTGCACCGGCAATTCGGCCCGTTCAATCCTTGCCGAGGCGTTACTGAACCATGACGGCGGGGGCCGTTTCAAGGCCTTTAGCGCGGGCAGCTTTCCCAAGGGTGCGGTCCATCCGATGGCCCTCGACGTCCTGCAAGGGCTGGGCTTCCCGCACGAAGGCTTTCGCTCGAAAAGCTGGGACGAGTTCGCCGCGCCGGACGCGCCGCATTTCGATTTTATCTTCACCGTATGCGACAGCGCTGCGGGCGAGACCTGCCCGATCTGGCCCGGTCACCCGATGACCGCGCATTGGGGCATCGAAGATCCGGCGGCCATCGAAGGCGAAGGGCAGCGCGAGGCGTTCATGCAAGCGCTTCGCTATCTGCGCCGACGAATCGAGCTGTTCCTTGCTCTGCCGCTCGCCACCATCGACGACATGGCGCTGAAAGCCAAGCTAAAGGAAATCGGCCGCGGCGAAGGTGCAAGCGGACAGGTGCCTGCTTGAACGGCAAAGCGCGTCGGCAGCTTGCAGCAGAAGCGGTCGGCTCCTTTTTCCTGTTCGCCACGGTCATTGGTTCCGGCATCATGGCCGAGCGGTTAGCGGACGGAAATGTCGCGATCGCGCTGCTCGGCAATACGCTGGCTACCGGCGCCATATTGTTCGTACTGATAACGATGCTCGGCCCGCTTTCGGGTGCGCATTTCAATCCTGCGGTGACGCTGATCATGTGGCTAAGCAAGGGTATCGAAGCGCGGCTGGCGCTGGGTTATGTCCTGGCGCAGTTCTTTGGCGGCATTGCGGGCGTGTGGACGGCGCACATCATGTTCGAAGAGCCGGTATTCCAGCTTTCGACTAAAGACCGAACCGGCTCCGGCCAGTGGGTCGGTGAATTCGTAGCGACTTTCGGCCTCGTTTTTACGATTCTCGGCACGATCCGCATCAGCGCGCGGGCGGTGCCCGCCAGCGTCGCGCTCTACATCACGGCGGCTTACTGGTTCACCTCCTCGACCAGCTTTGCCAACCCCGCTATAACAGTCGCCCGGAGCCTGAGTGACAGTTTTGCGGGTATAATATTCTCGGATGTGCCCTTCTTCATCGTGGCTCAGGTTGCCGGAGCCATAACCGCGTGGCTGGCTGCCGATTTTATCCTATTGCGGGCACATAAATAGCGTAAGCTTGCCTGATTAACAGGAGGAACCCCATGCGCCTATTGCTTGCCGCTCCCCTGCTTTGTACCACATCGCCGCTCGCCGCCCAGATTGCGACGCCTGAGCGACCGGTCACCGATCCCAAAAGCCTGACCTCGCCCGCCAACCCCGAAGCGCGCGTTGTTCCGCTAGAGGATATCGGCAATTCGCGCGGCGTCGGCAGCACGACTTGGAGCGCCGATGGCAAGCATGTTTTCCTGTCCACCAACCTGACCGGACGCTTCAATATCTGGCGGACCGATGCGGATGGCAGCTGGCCGTTGCAGATGACGCAGTCGGATGATGCGCAAGGCGGCCTTGCGGCGTCACGCGACGGCAAATGGCTCTATTTCACGCAGGACAAAGGCGGCGATGAATATAACGACATCTTCCGCGTGCCGACCGGCGGCGGCGCGGTCGAGCGGATTACCGACACTGCTGAATTAAACGAGAGTAACCTCGTCCCCGGCCCAGCCGATGGACGCATGGCGCTTGCCGTGAAGAAGAAGAGCGAGGCGCAAAGCAATGTCGGCGTGATCGATGCCGGTGGCAAAGTCCGTGTACTGACCGCCGAGACCGACCCGCAATATGGCTGGTCGCCGCGTTTGTGGGCCGACGCAGGCAAAACCATTTATGCAAACCGCGAAAAGATCGATTCCACCAGCAACGAAATCTGGCGGATCGACGTGGCGAGCGGAAAAGCGACGTCAGTGCTCGCGAAGAAAGATACGATTTACCGCGTGCTGGACATCAGCCCGGACGGCCAGTGGCTGGCAGTCACCACCGATGTCGATACCGGCCGTCCTCGTGCAGGCCTTTTCAATCTCGCCAGCAAGCAGTGGAAATGGCTTAAGCCTATCGTCTGGGACCAGACCGCAATCCGTTTCACCCGCGATGGCAAGTCGCTGCTGGTCGAAAGCAGCGACGACCTTCGCACCAGCATCGTGCGGTACGATATCGCCAACGGCAGCGAAACGCCGCTCAAAATGCCGCCCGGACTCAATTTCACGACAGGCAATGACACGCGCTCGCCCGACGGCCGCTCGCTGCTCGTTGTCAACATGGCCGCCAATGTGTCGGGCGAGTTGAACCGCTACGACCTGACCGAGGACAGTGTCCATCCGCTTACGCAGCTTGCCGTTGCCAGCCTTCGCCCAGAGGTGCTCGCAAAGTCGGAAATGGTGACGTACAAAAGCTTCGACGGCACGCTGGTCAGCGCGCTCGTCACCATGCCGGCAAATCTGGAACGCGATGGCAGCAACCCTGCTATCGTCCTTCCGCACGGCGGGCCGACGGGCAAGACGGAGGATTATTTCGACGATATCGCCGCCGCGCTCGCCAGCCGAGGCTATATCATCATCGCCCCCAATTTCCGGGGTTCCACCGGCTATGGCAAGGCATTCCAGACGGCCAATTATGACGATCTGGGCGGCGGCGATCTCAAGGACACCGTCGCTGCGAAGACCTTTCTAGTCGACAGCGGCTATGTGGACCCGAAACGGGTGGGTATTTTTGGCGGCTCTTACGGCGGCTTTATGACGCTGATGGCGCTGGGCAAGACTCCGGACGAATTTGCCGCTGGCGTGCAATGGTTCGGTATCATCAACTGGCGGACGATGTACCGCGACATGGACGAAGTGCTGAAGGCCTATCTGCGCAGCCTGATGGGAACGCCGGAGGACAATCCCAAGGGCTATGACCGCGCCTCGCCGCTGACCTATATCGCCCAGGCCAAGGCGCCTTTGCTCACGCTGCAAGGCGAAAACGACATCCGCGTGCCCAAGGGGCAGGCGCAGGAGGTCCACGATATATTGAAAGCGAAGGGCAATATCGTGGAAACCGTCTATTACCCCGCCGAGGGCCATGGTTTTCGCAAGAAAGAAAACCAGCTCGATTCACTGAAGCGGACGGTCGAATGGTTCGACACATATTTGAAGCCGAAACAGTGACGCTACGGCGTGGCTAGTCCGGCGCGGCTTGTTTGACAGCCGCTTCATGCTGTGGCTAATCCCCGTTTAAACGCGCAATTAAGAGAGGGATTCTTTCATGGCTCTTCCGGCAATTTTCGATCGTCTCCGCCTGCCGGTCATCGGCTCGCCCCTGTTCATCGTTTCCGGTCCGGAACTCGTCATCGCCCAGTGCAAGGCAGGCGTTGTCGGTTCGTTCCCTGCGCTCAATGCCCGGCCGCAGGCGCAGCTCGACGAATGGCTGCACCAGATTACCGAAGAGCTCGCCACGCATAACCGTGACAATCCGGATCGTCCGGCAGCACCTTATGCGGTCAACCAGATCGTGCACGGTTCCAACAACCGGCTCGAGCAGGATCTGATGACCTGCGGCAAATGGCAGGTGCCGATTACCATTACTTCGCTCGGCGCGCGCGAGGATTTGAATGCGGCGGTGCACAGTTGGGGCGGCATTGCGCTGCACGATGTCATCAACGATCGCTTCGCACACAAGGCGATCGAGAAGGGTGCCGACGGACTCATTCCGGTTGCGGCAGGCGCGGGCGGACATGCGGGTGTAACTTCTCCCTTCGCTTTGGTTCGTGAAATCCGCGAATGGTTCGACGGGCCGGTGGCCTTGTCGGGATCGATTTCGCACGGCGCGAGCGTTTTGGCGGCGCAGGCCATGGGCGCCGATCTCGCCTATATCGGCAGCGCTTTCATCGCCACCAAGGAGGCGAACGCCGTCGATGGCTACAAAGACAATATCGTCGAGGCGCAGGCTGCCGACATTGTCTATTCCTCCCTATTCACCGGCGTCCATGGCAATTACCTGCGCCAGTCGATAGAGCGGGCAGGGATGGACCCCAACAACCTGCCCGAAGGCGACATCAAGACGATGGACTTCGGCTCGGGCGGGAACACCGACGCCAAGGCGTGGAAGGACATTTGGGGATCGGGCCAGGGCATCGGCGCGATCAAGGCGGTGAAAACCGTCGCCGAATATGTCGATCAGCTGGAAAGCGAATATCGCGCGGCGAAGGCAAGCCTCGACGCGAGATATATTTCCTGACAGCGGAGCGGGTGAAACCTTTTCGCGTTCCGGCGCGAACCAGCGTGTGACGCGGCATTTCCGGCCGCGTCGACACCAGAGGACCCCGGACATGAAAAACGCAAAAACTTTTGCCTCAATGTTAGTTGTCAGCGGCGGCCTTGCCGTTGCCGTTGCTGCCCCGAATGCAGCAATTGCCAGTTGCGGGGGCTATTCGCCGCCCCCACAGTCCTCGACCTCGGGCTATGGTTACCAGAATAACGAAACGCCCGAGCAACGCGAAGCCCGGATAGCCGCGCAGAAAGCAGCGCGTGAGGCACGTAAAGCCGCTCGCCTCGCAAAGAAAGAAGCCAAGGAAGCTGCAGCCGCCGCTGCCGCCTCGGCGAAATCAACTGCGGTTGCCAGCAACTAAACGTTGCTGGCAGGCAAGGGGCGCGGACTCGGTCGCAACGACCGCGCCCTTGCCGAACATGCGATGAAGGATTCGGCGCATGCAACATCCACCGGCGATGCGCTGTGGCAGGCGATGCTGGCAATCCATCGCTCCGGCATCCCGCTCATGTCGCGCATATTGCCGGACGGCCAACAGCCTGAGGCATGGCAGCATTATCCCCGATGCGACGTCGTAAACGGCAAATGGGGCGCGCGCTGGTTTTACCATTGTCACAATCCCGGTGACCGGACCGACAATGAGCATGGGCATTTCCATTTTTTTCTGGGCCGAAAGGCATTTTCCCGAACGGTCCGCCCGCTTGCCCGGCCGCCACAGGGCCGCAGGCCGCGTCCGTCGCTAGTCCATATCGCGGCGCTGTCGATAGATTTTAACGGCCTGCCCACAAGCTGGTTCGTTACCAATCGCTGGGTGACCGACGAATGGCTGTATCCCGCGGAGGCGATAAGCGCAAAACTTGACCGGCTCAGCTTTTCCGGTGCCGATGGCGACCCTATGGTGAACGATTGGCTCGGGGCGATGCTGCAGGCATCGCTGGACAGGATCGCGGCCTTGCTTGCCCAACGCGATGTCATCCTCGCGAAGCGCGATCCGGCGTGTGAGGATCGTGCCATAGAGGTTGTCGCCAAAGCGCCCATCGATCTGGAATCGCTGCTAGGCACCTGATCCCGCATTGAAGGTGTAACCGGTTTGCGCGCGACGGCGAATAACGGGCTGAATCATGTAGGCGCTTAAACCAGCGCGATAGCAAACGGGAGATTCAAAATGACAAGAACCAAACTCCGCCTGGCAGTTGCCGGGCTGGCCGCATCGCTGGCAATGTCGCTGTCGGGCGGAAGCGCGATTGCTGCCCCGGTCTATGTCGGCATCGAAGGCGGCAACATTGCGGTCAGCGGCTATGACCCCGTCAGCTATTTCGCCGGTAACGGTGTGCCGGTGAAGGGCAGTGCTGCCCATGCTGTCAAGCATGACGGCGCCGTCTATCATTTCGCCAGCGCCGATAATGCCAGCCGCTTCGCGGCCGATCCGGCTGCCTTTGCCCCGCAATTCGGCGGCCATTGTGCATGGGCTATGGCGCGCGGATATCTCGCGCCCGGTGACGCTGCGCAATATGCGGTCGTCGATGGCAAGCTCTACCTGAATTTCAACGCCGAAGTTAAGGCGAAGTGGGATGGCGATCGCGCCGGCTTCATTACGAGCGGACACAAGAAGTGGAAAGACGTACCTGCCGACGCAAAGTTTGGCGGCTGACCATCAGCCAAGGGTGCGGGCATCGTTTGCCCCACCCTTGGCAGTCTTCACAGCGTCGGCTGATATAGGTTGGTCAGCCCGCTTTTTCGAACGCGACGCTAATGTCCAATGCGACATCGTCCGACACGGCCGGAATGCCGTATCCGATCCCGAATTCGCTGCGCTTGATCGTTGTGGTTGCATGGAAGCCGACCGTGGCCTTCTTGTTGTAAGGATTGGTGCCCGCGCCCGAAAATTTGGTGTCGAGAACCACTGGCTTGGTTACGCCGTTCAGCGTCAAATTGCCGCGGATCTTGGCCTGCTGCCCGACCGCGGATACTTCGGTCGACACAAACCGGGCGTCGGCAGGCGCGGGTCCGAAAAAGTCGGGCTTGCCGCCATCTTTGCCCGCGCGCAGCAAATGGCCGGTGAGGCCCGCGCTGGCGGTCGTCACCTTGGAAACGGGGATCGTGATGTCGACCTTGGCCGCATTAGGGTTGGCCGGATCGAGCGTCAGCGTCCCGGTCGCGTCGCCAAAAATGCCGAAATAATCGTTGAAGCCAAAATGGCTCACGCGCCAGCCGATAAGCGTGTGGCCGGGGTCGGTGTTGTAGGTTCCGGCGGTAGCGCGGGTGACATCCAGCGTTCCGGGGACTTGCGGAGCGCTTTGGGCGATCAGCGGAACGGCGGCGAAGAGCGGAAGGGCGAGTAAAAGTTTGCGCATTGGGGGATGCTCCAGACAAAGAAAAGGGAAGGCATCAATGTCGATACCTCCCCCCGATTAGTCAAGCTGTGATATTCGCTTAGTTTTTCGCCTGATCGACCAGCTTGTTCTTGGCAATCCACGGCATCATCGCGCGCAGCTTCGCACCCGTTTCCTCGATCGGATGCGCAGCGGCGGCTTTGCGCGCGGCCTTCAGCTCCGGCTGTCCGGCGCGGTTGTCGAGGACGAAATTCTTCACGAACCGTCCCGACTGGATGTCGGCGAGCACGCGCTTCATCTCTGCCTTGGTTTCGTCGGTGATGATGCGTGGCCCGGTGGTAATGTCGCCATATTCGGCGGTGTTCGAAATCGAGTAACGCATATTGGCAATCCCGCCTTCATAGAGCAGATCGACGATTAGCTTCGTTTCGTGCAGGCATTCGAAATAGGCCATTTCGGGTGCGTAACCTGCCTCGGTCAATGTCTCGAACCCGGCCTGGATTAGGTGGGTGATGCCGCCACAGAGCACGGCCTGCTCGCCGAACAGGTCGGTTTCGCATTCCTCACGGAAATTGGTTTCGATGATGCCCGAACGCCCGCCGCCGACGCCGCTGGCATAGGCCAAGGCAATGTCGTGTGCATTGCCGCTAGCATCCTGCGCGATGGCGATAAGGCAAGGGACACCGCCACCTTTCTGATATTCGCTGCGCACTGTGTGGCCGGGGCCCTTAGGCGCAATCATGATTACATCGACATCGGCGCGCGGCTCGATCAGGCCGAAATGGACGTTGAGGCCATGCGCGAAGGCAAGCGCCGCGCCGGGCTTCATGTTGGCGTGCAGGTCTTCGGCATAGATTGCGGCCTGATGCTCATCGGGGGCGAGAATCATGAGGATATCGGCCCAGGCCGCCGCGTCGGCATTTGCCAGCACCTTGAAGCCCGCGCCTTCGGCTTTCTTTGCAGTCGCCGAACCAGCCCGCAACGCAATCGCCACTTCGGCAACACCGCTGTCACGCAAATTCTGGGCATGGGCATGGCCCTGGCTGCCATAGCCGACAATCGCGACCTTCTTGTCCTTGATCAGGCCGAGATCGCAATCGGCGTCGTAATAAACCTTCATGATATTCGCTTTCCTTTTTTAGCTTGCGCCTGAACCGCGCATCAGTCCCACAATTCCTGTCCGCCCGACTTCGACCAAGCCGACTTCACGCATCAGCGTGACGAACGTGTCGATCTTGTCCGGTCCACCGGTAATCTCGAAGATGAAGCTGTTGACCGTCGCGTCGATGACGCGCGCGCGGTAGATGTCTGCAAGCCGCATCGCCTCGACGCGCTGATCGCCTGCGCCGCTGACTTTCACCAGTGCCAGTTCGCGTTCGACATGCGGGCCGGCTTCGGTGAGATCGGTGACCTTGTGCACCGGCACCAGCCGCTCGCATTGCGCGATGATCTGCTCGATAACCGAAGGCGGCCCCTTGGTGACGATGGTGATCCGGCTGGTCGCATGGTCTTCGCTGATATCGGCCACGGTCAGGCTATCGATATTGTAACCGCGCGAGGTGAACATGCCCGCGATCCGCGCCAGCGTCCCCGCCTCGTTATCGACGGTCAGCGTCAGCACATGCCGTTCGGAGATTTCTTCCTTGATATGCATTATACGAGCGCCTTCGCTTCGTCGTCCATCGTGCCCGAAACCTCGTCAGAATGCAGGATCATTTCGGTATGCGCCGCGCCCGAGGGGATCATCGGGAAGCAGTTGGCGGTCTTCGCGACGCGGCAGTCGAACATCACCGGGCCGTCATGGGCCAGCATTTCTACGATCGCGGCATCGAGCTTTGCCGGGTCGTCGCATCTTATGCCTTTCCAGCCATAGGCTTCGGCCAATGCAACGAAATCGGGCAGGCTGTCCGAATAGCTTTCAGAATAGCGGCTTTCGTACGTGAGTTCCTGCCACTGGCGGACCATGCCCATCCATTCATTGTTGAGGATGAAGACCTTAACCGGCAGGCGGTATTGCGTAGCGGTGCCCATTTCCTGGATGTTCATCTGGATCGACGCTTCGCCGGCAATATCGATGACCAGCGCTTGCGGATTGCCCATCTGCGCGCCGATGGCCGCGGGCAAGCCATAGCCCATCGTCCCCAGCCCGCCGCTGGTCAGCCATTTGTTGGGGCCTTCGAAATGGAAATGCTGCGCTGCCCACATCTGGTGCTGGCCGACCTCGGTCGTGATAATGGGCGATTTGTCCTTGGTCGCCGCATACAACCGTTCGATAGCAAATTGCGGCATGATTTCCGCCTTGCTCGCCGGATAGGTGAGGCACTGCTTCGCCCGCCAGCCCTTGATCCTCCCCCACCATTCGTCGAGCGGGTGCGGCTTGACCTTGCGGCCTTTCCAAACCTCGATCATCTGGCGGATGGCAGTGCCGACGTCGGCGACAATGGGAAGGTCGACGCGAACGGTCTTGTTGATCGAACTGCGGTCGATATCGACATGCACCTTGATGCTATCGGGCGAAAAGGCGTCGAGGCGGCCTGTTATACGATCATCGAAACGCGCGCCGAGGCAGAGCATGACATCACACTGGTTCATCGCCATATTGGCTTCATAAGTGCCGTGCATGCCGAGCATACCGAGCCATGCGTCACCCGAAGCTGGGTAGGCACCAAGGCCCATCAGTGTGGATGTAACGGGCGATCCGGTCAGTTCGGCCAGTTCACGAAGGGCTTCGCTGGCATCGGGGCCCGAGTTGATTATACCGCCGCCAGTATAGAGTATCGGCGCTTTGGCCTTGGCGAGCAGTTCGACTGCCTTGTTGATAGCCGCATATTCGGCTTCGCCCGCGGGGTGGAAGCGTTGCGGCGCATTGCTTTTGACGTCGGTCGGCGCGGTTGCCACCTGCACATTTTTAGGGATATCGATGACGACGGGGCCGGGGCGGCCCTTGGTCGCAATGGTAAAGGCCTCACGCACCGTCGCCGCAAGTTCGGCGGGGTCCTTGACCAGATAATTATGCTTCGAACAATGGCGGGTGATGCCGACGGTGTCGGCTTCCTGAAAGGCATCGGTGCCGATCAGCGTCGTCGCGACCTGTCCGGTGATGACGATAAGCGGGATTGAATCGAGGAAGGCATCGGCAATACCAGTCACTGCATTGGTCGCGCCGGGGCCTGAGGTGACGAGGACAACGCCGGGCTTGCCTGTCGAGCGTGCGTAGCCTTCGGCAGCATGCGCTGCGCCTGCTTCGTGGCGGACGAGGACATGTTTGATTTTCTTCTGCCCGAAGAGCGCATCGTAAATCGGCAGCACCGCGCCGCCCGGATAGCCGAAAACGGTGTCGACACCCTGTGCGAGCAGGGCGTCTATCAATATGTCTGCACCGGATTTTTCGGGCACTTCTCGATCCTTAAATATTTGGTCGCGACCCTATGTTGCAGCGCAACAGGCTTCGCAAGAGCGGGCTGGCTAAAGGTTGGAAAATGGCATGTCAACCGCTATTATTGAAATTTAGTTTCAATTTTACTCAAATTTGAGTCATTTATTTCCTCTCTCCACACCGGCCAATGGCTTGGCGATTGATTGCGGAACCAGGTAAACTGCCGTTTCGCATATTGGCGCGTGGCGGTCTTGCCGAGGGTCATGGCTTCTTCGTGGGTGATTTTGCCCGACAACATCGCCGCAATTTCAGGAACCCCGATTGCGCGCATGACGGGGGAATCGCCGGGCAAATTGCGCGCCAGCAACGCCTCGACCTCGGCAACCGCACCGCCTGCGATCATCGCATCGAAGCGCGCGTCGCATCGCGCATAGAGCCAGTCTCGCGGCGGGAGGAGGACGAGCGGATGTAGCGCGACTTCGTGCGCAATCCCGCCGACCTTGTCCCTGCGCCAGTCGGCGATGCTGCGGCCGGTGCTTTCGATCACCTCTAGCGCGCGGGCGATGCGGCTGCTGTCCGTCGGCGCGAGTTTGGCCGCCATCTCGGGGTCTTTGTTTTGCAAGGCGTCATAGGCATCTGCGACGCTCAGCGCGCGGATGGATGCGCGCAAATTTGCGTCAACCTCTGGAATGGGCGCAATTCCTTCCAAGAGCGTGCGCAAATATAGTCCTGTCCCGCCGACAAGCACAGGCAGGTGGCCACTCTGGTGCGCCTCGGCAATTGCCGCTTTCGCATCCGCAGCCCAGCGTGCCGCCGAACATGCCGTCCGTCCGTCGAGATAACCAAACAGCCGATGCGACACGCTTGCCTGCTCATCGGGCGTCGGCTGTGCGCTCAGCACCGGCAGGTCCGAATAAACCTGCGCGCTGTCGGCGTTGATAATGACGGTATCATGCGATTTGGCGAGATGCAGCGCGAGAGCGGTCTTGCCGCTCGCGGTCGGACCCGCAATAAGCGCGAGCCTTGGTTTAGGATTCGAAATGCCCATCGCCACATTGATAGCAGCACAGCAGGCGGAAAGCGGAATGATTTCCGAAGCCTGCGACCGGCTGGCGGCGGCGGGATGCGCGCCTGCGGAGATCGAGTGGATCGAGCCGGGGCATGCGGTCGATATCGGCTTCGATGGCGAAGTTGCCATGGCACGCAAGGCTCTGGCCGAACTGGAAGATCGTTACGACATCGCCGTCCAGCCCGCCGAACACCGCCGCAAGATGCTGCTGGTGTCGGATATGGACAGCACGATGATCACCGTCGAATGCATCGACGAGCTTGCCGACTATGCCGGTATCAAGCCCGAGATCGCCGCCATCACCGAACGTGCAATGGCGGGCGAACTCGATTTCGCGGCAGCGTTGACGGCACGCGTGGCATTGCTCGCTGGGCTGGACGAAAGCGTGATTGCACAATGCCTTGCCGAACGCGTGCGCCCCATGCCCGGCGCCGAATCGCTCGTTCGGACGATGGCAGGCTGGTGCGCGCACAGCGTTCTGGTATCGGGCGGCTTCACCAGCTTTACCGGCCCGGTGGCGGACCTGATCGGGCTGGCCGAGGTGCACGCCAATGTCCTCGAGATTAGCGACGGCAAGCTGACCGGCAAACTGTTGGGCGATATCGTCGATGCACAGACCAAGCGCACGGTGCTGGAAAATGCAATCGCGGCGAGGGGCATCGACATGAGTCAGGCGCTCGCGGTGGGCGACGGCGCCAACGACCTGCCGATGATCGCTGCCGCTGTTGCCGCAGGCGGCCTGGGGACCGGCTTTCATCCGCGCCCGCAACTGGCGACGGCGGCAAATTTCTCGGTTCGCCACAACGACCTCACGGCGCTGCTTTATGCGCAGGGCGTGCCGAAGAGTGAATGGGCAGACTGAAACAAATCGCGATTGCCATCGTTACTGCTATAGCCGCCGCTACGGTTGTGTTTTCAGGGAGAGTTTTCGATGCATAAGTGGTTTCCCATCCTCATCCTTCCGCTCGTCGCGGGCTGCGCCAGCATGCAAACCGCGAAAACGACCGAAGTTTCCGAAGTCATCACCGCCGATCTCGCGCGCGCAGATGGCTCATGGGCAGGCGTCGTGACGATTTCGAAGCGCAGTGACGGCACCTTCCTGAGCCTCGCTGGCGAAGCACCCGCCGCCGGAACCTTCGGCATGCACATTCACGCGGTCGGCAAGTGCGAAGGGCCTGCATTCACCAGCGCCGGAGCGCACTGGAACCCCGCCGACAAGCAGCATGGTTTCGAAAATCCGATGGGATCGCATGGTGGCGATTTGCCCAATGTAGTGGCAGGTGCAGACAGAAAAATCGCGCTCGAATATAAAATGTCCGATTTTACGCTCGAAGGCGCGGACGGCATAATCGATGCCGACGGAGCGGCGTTTGTCATCCATGAAAAGGCCGACGATTACAGAACCGACCCGAGCGGGGACAGCGGCAAGCGCATCATCTGCGGTGTTCTGAAATCGGGCAACCGCGCCCGATAACTACACCTTGTCGGCGTAAAGCAGCGTCCCCGGCGCAACGCGCTGCAATATCTGGCCGATATCGCTGTGCGCAAAGGCAAAGCAGCCCTGGCTGCGGCCGATCTTGCCCTGCGTGGCGATAAGCGACGGGTCCACATACCAGGCTGGATGAATTACGATGGCGCGGTTTTCGGCCTGGTCGTTTTGCGGGTCTAGTCCCACCAGGCGCCGCGATTCGCCGTACTGGCCGAAATAAGTATCACCGACGAGATAGCTGCCCGAAGAGGTCGCCTCCGACCCTTCCACATTCGAAAAGCTCTGCACCCAGCCGCTATGTTCCGGGTCGGAGCCTTTGCCGTGCGCGACGAGGAAACTGGTCGAACGGCCACTTTGAAGATCGACGAGGTAAAAACGCGGGTCGCGCGACGGTTTGGAAAAATCGGCGATTGCCAGCAGGTTGCGATTGCGGATGCGCGATTTGTGCTGGCTGAGCGCGGCTTTTGCCCTGCCCAACAAAAGCGGGGAGGGGGCGGGACCGGACCCGGTGCCGGGCACGAAGATAATTTCGGCACGGCTGGTCGGGGTTGCCAGCATCGCCGCGCCCATCATTGCCGATTTGAAAAACTGCCTGCGCCCCGATTCCATCATGCAGTCAATAATGGAGCAGAGTCATTGCCAAAAGCCTTCATTAGGGCGTTTCGGCGCAAATCACGGACGCTTAGGCGCGAATTTTTTCGACATTTGGTTCATAAAAGCAAAAATCCGGTCGAAACAGCGTTCATCGCTTGTTATATATGCCGCAACAATAGCGGTCGCTGGCAAACAGACACAGGGGCATTTCCATGAAGTATCGCGCGAGTATTCGCATTTTGCAGACAGCAGTCATGGTCGGTCTAACCGCGCCTTTGCTCGCGCAAGTCGCGCCTACCGCAGTTCCGCCACCGACGCAGCAGCCGGTGCTGTCACCCGAGCCATCACTGGCCGACCCTGCCGTCGCCCCGTCCCCCGCTACGCCAGCCGTGACGCCCCCGCCTGCGGTTCCGACCATTACCCCTGCGCCTGCACCCAAAGTCGTCAAGAAAAAAGGTCCGCCGGACTCGCTGAAGCCAGGCCAGTTCGTATGGGAAAAGCGCGACGTCTATGAAGGACCGCTGAAAATCGTCGCGGTGCTCGATGCCCAGCGTATCTATGTGTTCCAGAACGACAAGCTGGTCGGCTTCAGCACGATTTCGGCTGGCAAGAAGGGCAAGGAGACCCCGACCGGCTATTTCAACATTTTGCAAAAGAATATCGACCATAAGTCGAACCTCTACAGCAATGCGCCCATGCCCTATATGCAGCGGCTGACGTGGGACGGAATTGCGCTGCACGGTGGCCATATTCCCGGCTACCCCGCATCGCACGGCTGCATCCGGATGCCGAAAGAATTTGCCAAACAGCTTTATGGCGTCACGCAAATGAACCAGGAAGTCGTGGTGCTGCAGAACACACACACGCCGGTAAAACGGCCCGAGCCGAAACCGGTGCCGGTCATCGATCCACCGATTGCGCCGGTCGATCCGACGGTAACGCCGCCCGCGTCGCCGCCCAAGCCAGTGGTTGCGCAGCCGACCTGAATTTTGTCGGGAGCAGTTCCTAATCAAAATTATTGTCATTCCCGCGAAAGCGGGAATGACAAAAGCTAGGGCGCAGGGGCGGAGGGGTCTTCAACGGCAGAGGCTCCTCCGTCTCGCCCGTGCTGGCGCCCGGTCGATCCACCTCCCCATCGCAAGCCGAGGGGAGGATAAAGACGCGCGCCAAATCCAATTCGCAGTTGACGTTTACGCTAACGTAAACTAATGACGCTAGTGCAACTAGAGGGAAGCTGTCATGGTCAGTCGTGTAAATGCAGGCGGAAGTGCGGGCAAAGGCGCGGACGCAACCATCGATACGCCCGATGCCTATAATCGCGAATCCTTTACCATTTCCGATCTGTCGAACGAGTTCGATGTGACCGCGCGGGCGCTTCGATTCTACGAGGATCAGGGGCTGATTTCGCCGGAGCGCATGGGTTTGGCGCGTATCTATTCCAAACGCGACCGAGCGCGTCTGGCGTGGATTTTGCGCGCCAAGCGCGTCGGGTTCAGCCTTGCCGAAATTCGCGAGATGATCGACCTGTACGACCTCAATGACGGCCGCAACATCCAGCGCCGTGTCACAATCCAGAAATGCCGCGACCGTATCGACCTGATGAAGGCGCAGCGCGACGATATCGACAGCGCGATCAAGGAACTGACCGATTTCGTATCGCTAGTAGAGCGCGTCGAAGCGGACGAAAAATCGGCTGCGGCCTGAAATACAAATCCCAAAGGAAATACCATGCCCAGCTACAAAGCACCGGTTCGCGACACGCAGTTCATCCTCAACGAGGTGCTCGGTATCGAACGCTTCGCCAATCTTCCCGGCTTTGAAAATGCAAGCGCCGATATGGTGGAAGCAATCCTGACCGAGGGCGCGAAGTTCGTCGAGGGTGTACTGTTCCCGATCAACCAGACGGGCGATCTTCAGGGCTGCACGCGGCATGAGGATGGCAGCGTCACGACGCCCGAAGGTTTCAAGGAAGCCTATAAACAATATTGCGAGGCAGGCTGGGGCACTTTGTCCGCACCCGAGGAGTTTGGCGGGCAGGGGATGCCGCATATCCTCTCGATGGCGTTCGAGGAATATATGGCGAGCTCGAACATGGCCTTTGCAATGTATCCCGGCCTCACGCACGGCGCAGTATCGGCGATCCTCGTCAAGGGCAGCGACGAGCAGAAGGCGAAATACGCACCGAACATGATTTCGGGCAAATGGGGCGGGACCATGAACTTAACCGAGCCGCATTGCGGTACCGATCTGGGTCTGATCCGCACCAAGGCCGTGCCCAATGGTGATGGCAGCTATGCCGTGACCGGTATGAAGATTTTCATCTCGTCGGGCGAGCATGACCTGACCGAGAATATCATTCACCTCGTGCTTGCGAAGACGCCCGATGCGCCGGACAGCGTGAAGGGCATTTCGCTGTTCATCGTGCCGAAGTTCCTTGTGAACGACGATGGTTCGCTGGGTGAGCGCAATGCCGTGTCTTGCGGTTCGATCGAGCACAAGATGGGCATTCACGGCAATTCGACCTGCGTCATGAACTATGATGGCGCGACCGGCTATCTGGTTGGGGAAGAGAATAAGGGCCTCGCTGCGATGTTCATCATGATGAACATTGCGCGGCTTGGCGTCGGGCAGCAGGGGCTGGGCATTGCCGAAGTGGCTTACCAGAATGCTGTAACCTATGCGCACGACCGGCGGCAGGGGCGGGCTTTGACCGGGCCGAAGGATCTGGACCAGAAAGCCGACACGCTGTTCGTCCACCCCGATGTGCGCCGGATGCTCATGGATGCCAAGGCATTCACCGAAGGCATGCGGGCGCTGTGTTTGTGGGGGGCGTTGCAGGCCGATTTGATGCACAGCGCGCCGGCCGAGGACGAGCGGCAGATGGCTGACGATCTCCTCTCGCTGCTGACGCCTGTCATCAAGGGCTATGGCACCGACAAGGGCTATGACGTCGCGACCAATGCGCAGCAGGTTTACGGGGGCCACGGCTACATAGGCGAATGGGGCATGGAGCAATATGTGCGCGATGCGCGGATCGCGATGATCTACGAAGGCACGAACGGCGTGCAGGCGATGGACCTTGTCGGGCGAAAACTGGCGCAAAATGGCGGGCGTGCGGTGCAGGCCTTTTTCAAGGTGGTCGACGAGGAATGCGTTTCGGCAAAATCTGGGGCGCTGGCAGATCTTGCCGGGCGGCTCGAAAAGGCCAATGGCGAGCTCAAGGCCGCGACCATGTGGTTCATGCAGAACGGAATGGCAAACCCCGACAATGTGGGGGCCGGCGCGCATCATTATATGCATATCATGGGGATCGTTGCATTGGGCCTGCAATGGCTGCGGATGGCCGAAGCGGCACAGCGGGCAATCGACGCCGGAAGGGGCAATAAGGCGTTCTACGACGCAAAGCTGGTGACCGCGCGTTACTTTGCCGAACGCTTCATGCCCGATGCCGGATCGCTTCGCCGCAAGATCGAGGCGGGGAGCGAGGCGATCATGGCGTTGCCGCCGGAGATGTTTGCCGCGGCGTGATTTTTGCCTCTTTTGAGGCTCCTATCGGCGCAAGTTGCTGGCGGATGCCAAGACGGTGGCAGATAGTCGTTCTTGACAGGGGGTTCGCTTGTTCAGGAGCAACCAATGTCTAAATTGAGCCAACGCGCCGCCATCTTTGCGGTTGCGGCAATATCCACCGGCGGTCTCGCTTACGCGCAGACCGAACCAGCGCCAACCGCAACGGCACCCACTAACGCACAGGCGCCCGAAGGGTCGGTGCCGCCCCCAACGATCGACTCCAACGAGGACGGCAAGGCCGACGCCTGGGACCGCGACGGCAATGGCACACCCGACGCTTGGGATGTCACTGGCGATGGCAAGCCCGACAAGTTCGACGATGACGGCGACGGCGAGCCCGATGACAAGGCCGCAAAGAAAGCCGCTAAGCCCCAATAACGATGCTTTCGGGGGCATGCAGGGTGCCGGGGTCCAATCAGCCCCGGCACTTTTCACTTGCTATTCGACGGGCAGGAATTCCGGCACCGACAAATAGCGCTCGCCGGTGTCGTAATTGAACCCCAAAATACGAGAGCCTGCGGGCAAGTCGGGCAGTTTCTGCGCGATAGCGGTGAGCGTTGCGCCTGAGGAAATGCCAACAAGCATCCCCTCCTCACGCGCTGCACGCCGTGCGGCTTCCTTGGCATTTTCAGGATCAACCTGAATCACACCGTCGAGTAACGCAGTGTGCAGGTTTTCAGGAATGAAGCCCGCACCGATGCCCTGAATGGCATGCGGCCCCGGCTGGCCGCCGCTGATGACGGGTGAGAGCGTGGGTTCTACAGCGTAGACCTTGAGGTTTGGCCACGCCTTTTTCAGCACCTGCGCGCAGCCGGTTATATGGCCGCCGGTGCCGACGCCGGTAATCAGTACGTCGATCGGCGCGTTGGCAAAGTCGGCGAGAATTTCAGGGGCGGTGGTGCGGACATGGACGTCGATATTGGCGCTATTCTCGAACTGTTGCGGCATCCACGAGTTGGGCGTAGCGGCGACCAGTTCGAGCGCGCGTTCGATTGCGCCCTTCATGCCTTTTTCGCGCGGCGTCAGGTCGAAGGTTGCGCCATAGGCAAGCATCAGCCGCCGCCGTTCGAGCGACATCGATTCGGGCATGACCAGCACGAGCTTGTAGCCCTTCACCGCCGCAACCATCGCTAGGCCGACGCCGGTATTGCCCGAAGTCGGCTCGATGATGGTGCCACCGGGTTTCAGGCTGCCTTCTTTTTCCGCCGCCTCGATCATGGCAAGGCCGATACGGTCCTTGATAGAGCCGCCGGGGTTGGCGCGCTCCGACTTTACCCAGACTTCAGCATCGGGGAACATTCGGTTCAGCCTTATGTGCGGGCTGTTGCCAATGGTCTCGAGTATCGATTGGGCTTTCATGCGCGAGCTCCTTGATCAGACAAAATCGCCGACCTGACCACGTGCTGCCCGAAGGGTTTCGATACGCGCAACCAGTGTCGGATTGGCAATCGGATTGCCCTTAAACTGGAGGGTGTCAAGAAGCGATAGGCCATAAGGCCAATCGCCAATATCCGAATCGGCATTGATGTGCCCGAATAGCCCCGCATTGATAAACCGCGCCCGCCAGCGCCGTGCCAGCTTCTGCGCATGCTGGGTGGCGCAATAAGGGTCGTTCTGGCTGCCGACCAGCAACGAAGGGAAGGGCAGGAAGGTGCGCGGGGCTGGGCCGAAATCGGCGAGCTTCGATCCTTTGGCAACGCCATCGACATCGGGCGGCGCGACCAGCAACGCGCCTGTAACCCCAAGCTCCGCAGCCTCGGGTTCCTGCCGCGCCCACCATGCAACGGCATGGCAGCCAAGGCTGTGGGCGACGAGGATCTTGGGGGCGGCAATCTGCCGGATGGCTATGCCCAGATTGGTGATCCACGCGGATTTACGTGGGGATTCCCATCCGCCCAGTTCGACGCGGACGGCGTTGGGCAAGCGCGCTTCCCATTTGGTCTGCCAATGATCGGGGCCGCTATTGTTGAGGCCGGGAATGATGAGGATGGTCGGCTCTTGTTCGGATTTGGGCATCGTCGGATTCCTTCTGCAAATTCGGGGGATAAGTTGCGAAGCCGTTTGCGACGGGTGCGTTTCATTTAATTCAACTGATTTGATTGACAATGCGCTTGCGACAAAACGCGCGCGATAATCGCTACGCTGAGGGCAAGATTTTTTTGTCCGCGGTGGAGCGATATTGTGGTTCGAAGGTCTTGGCATTTTTGAGCTCTGGAAACAGCCATGCCCATAATCCTGTTACCGCGATTGCTCCCGCGCCGCCGAATATGACTGCTCCAACCGGGCCAAGCAACGCGGCGGCAAAACCCGACTGGAGCTCTCCCAGCTCGTTAGAGGCGGAAATGGCAAGGCCCGAGACCGAGCTGACCCTTCCGCGCATCTGATCGGGCGTGTTGAGCTGGACCAGCGAGGAACGGACGTAAACAGACAGCATGTCCGATGCGCCGAGGGTTACGAGCATGACAAGGGCAACGGCCATCGCCGCCTCCATGTCCAGCACGGCGATGCGTCCGTTGCCAAAAACATGCTCTCCGATTTCATGACTCCAGCCGAAGCCTATGGTTGCAAGGCCGAACACCACGACCGCCCAAAGCATCTTCGCGCCGACATTATGCCGGAGCGGACGAAAGGCGAGGAAAAGCGCTACCAGCGAGGCGCCGACAGCGGGCGCCGCCCGTAATTGGCCGAGGCCGTCCGGACCCACATGAAGAATATCGCGGGCGTAGACCGGCAGCAGCGCCGTTGCGCCTGCAAGCAGCACGGCGAAAAGATCGAGCGTGATTGCTCCAAGCAAGAAACGCTCGGAGATGGTGTAACGTACTCCGTCGATCATTTGCCGGACCGGATGCACCTTCTTTTCCATCGGTGGGGGAAACACCGGGCGTATGAAAGACAGCATCAGCGATGCAAGCAGTAACAGGCCAGCTGCCGCCCAATAGGGCGCTTCGGGATTGGCGGCATAGATCAGTCCGCCTGCGGCAGGCCCGATGACCGAACCGATCTGCCAGGCGATCGAGCTAAGGGCGATGGCCTTGGGTAGCGATTCTGGCGGCACAATATTGGGCGCGATGGCGGCCATCGACGGCCCGACGAAAACGCGCGCCACACCATGCAGCGCCGCAAAGGTGAAGAGCACAGGAAGTGTAAGCCAGTCCTGCATCGTGTAGATGCCAAGCGATATCGCGACCAGCATGTCGATGCTATTGGCAAAACGCGCCACCGTGCGCCGTTCCCAGCGGTCGGCCGCCCAACCTGCAACCGGCGTCAGCAGCGCCAACGGGATGAACTGGAACAGCCCCAGCAAACCCAACTGGAACGCCGCCTCGCCCGGCTCCATTCCATAATCGGTGCGGGCGGTGTCGTAGACCTGCCAGCCGATGACCACGACCATCGACATCGTCGCCACCACCGCCATGAACCGCGCCAGCCAGTAACGCCTGAAATCGGGGATTGAGAGGGGGTGCGGTGCGGACATGCGTCGCTGCGCCTATCGGCTTCGATGCTTCCACGCAATCAGCCGATGCTTTTCGGTTCAAAAGTTTCGCTACGCCATTCGTCGAAAAATGGCTGGTATCTCGTCGGTACTGGTGCATCACTGAGCGCATCAAGAGGAACGGGAGCTCCAATATGAAAATCAGGCATTTGTTGATTGCCGCGTCGGGTGCGGCGCTGACACTGACCGCCGGATGCAAGGCGCCGAAGGACGAGGCCAAAGCCGATGCCGCCGCCACGCTTGCAGCCGATACCAGCGCGTGGGGCAAGTACATGGCAGGCTTCCTCGATGGCTATTTTAAGATCGCACCGACCACCGCCGTCTATCAGGGCAAGCACGAGTTCGACGGCCAGTTGCCCGACTGGAGCCCCGAAGGGCTGACCGCGATGATCGACTATCGCAAGAAGGCGATTACCGACGCCAAGGCGATTGCCGATGGCGACCTGACCGATACGCAGAAGTTCGAACGCGATTATCTGGTGCACGTAATGGAGGGCGAATTGTGGGCGCTTGAGGATGCGCAGGGTCAATATAAGAATCCGGCCTTCTATCTCGGCGCGCTCGACCCCAATGTCTACGTGGCGCGTCCCTATGCCGATGCGACGACGCGGATGAAGGCGTTTATCGCTTATGCGAACAACGTCCCGAAAGCCGCCGAGCAGATCAAGGCAAACCTGAAACTGCCAATGCCAGCAACTTACGTCAAGCTGGGGCAGGCGGGTTTCAACGGCTTTGCCGAATATTATGGCGGCGATGCGAAAAAGGCCTTTGCCGAGGTTAAGGACGAGGCGTTGCAGAAGCAGTTCGACGAGGCGGCGGCAAAGGCCGGTGCGGCTATGAAGGATGTCGCCGCCTATATCGGATCGAAGCCTGCCACCGCCGATGGCTATGCGCTGGGTGCCGATCGGTTCGCCAAGATGGTGCTGAAGACCGAGGGCGTGAATGTCTCGCTCGACGAACTTGAGGCGATAGGCCGCAGCGACTTGAAAGCCAACCAAAATGCGCTCAAGACCGCCTGTGCCACCTTTGCCCCGAAAGCGACCATGCAGGACTGCATGAACAAGATGGGGGCGAACAAGGCCGCAGACGGTCCCGTGGCTGAAGCGCGGCGGCAGTTGCCACCATTGAAACAGTTCCTGATCGACAAGGATATCGTCTCGATCCCGGGAACCGAGGAAGCCAAGGTCGAGGAATCGCCGCCCTACAACCGGCAGAATTCGGCTTATATCGACATTCCAGGGCCGTATGAAAAAGGCCTGCCATCGGTCTATTATATCTCGCCGCCCGACCCGACTTGGGACAAGGCGACGCGGGACGGTTTCGTGCCCGGCAAATATGATTTGCTCGGCACCAGCGTGCACGAAGTATGGCCGGGGCATTTCCTCAATTTCCTCCACGCCAACCGGGCGCAGTCGATCTTTGGCAAGCTGTTCGTCGGCTACGCCTTTGCGGAAGGGTGGGCGCATTATACCGAGGAGATGATGATGGACGCGGGTCTTGGTGACACGGTGGGCAAGGATGCCGCCGAGATGAAGGTCGGGCAGCTATCGAACGCTCTGCTACGCAATTGCCGGTATTTGTCGGCGATCGGCCTGCATGCACGCGGGATGACGGTCGCCCAGTCGGAAGAACTTTTCAAAACCGAATGCTATCAGGATGCGGGCAATTCCAAGCAACAGGCGGCGCGTGGCACTTACGATCCGGGCTATCTCAACTACACGATGGGCAAGTTGATGATCCGCAAGCTGCGCGACGACTGGACCAACGGCGACCGGACCAAGTGGAAGGCGTTCCACGACGAATTCCTGTCTTATGGCGGCCCGCCGATACCGATGGTGCGCAAGGCGATGATGAAGGAAGCCGAAGCGAAAGCGGTTTTCTAACCCTTGTCCTCGGGCACACCCTGATAGTCGTTGATCGTTTCGAAAATGGCGGTCAGGGCGGTGCGTTCTTCCACGCTGATTTCGGGCCGCCAGATTTCAAAGAGCAGGACCACGCGCGTGCTGTGGCTCCGGTTCCATGCTTCGTGTTCGAAACTGTCATCGAAGACTAGCGCCTCGCCTTCGCGCCATTCGCGGACCTCGTTGCCGACGCGAAGCGCACAATCGCCCGGGATAATCAGCGGGATGTGGCAAATGAGGCGGGTGTTCAAGAGGCCGTGATGCGGCTGGATATGCGTGCCGGGTTTGAGCAGCGACCATAGGGCGATCGGCGAGCGTTGGTCGATTATCGGCATCGGAGCCAAGGCGAGCGCGGCCATCGTTGCCGGACAGCGGGCGGCGTTTTCTTCGACAATCTTGCCATTACGCCAGAAATAGAACGCGCCCCAGCTCGGGTCGTCAAGCAATGGATTGGCGGCGCGTGGGCGGTCGCTGTTGGCTTCGACATAGGGCGCGAAGTCCTTGCCGTTGGCTAATATGGCCAGCAGTTCTTCGCGCATCGCCGGAACGGCTGCCTCAATGTCGGCCAGCCACTCGAACTCATCGCGCTCGTAAAACTGCCTTTGCGGCAGGCCGGGGAAATAGAAGCTTGAAGGCTCCTGCAGGTAAAGCTGCTTCTTGCCAAGCAGCATGTCGATGGCAGTGCCGACGCGTCCATCGCTGGCAAGACCGCTCTTCCGCAACTGATCGAGTAAGTGGTCTTCGAACCGCTTCTGGGTAGATGCGATGAATTCCTGCGCGCGGGACAGCATGGGGTGCAACGCGGCGGGAACATCGGGCATCGCACCGGCCTGGTTGAGCGCCGCCTGGAAGAAAGAGTTCGCCGCACGGTCGTCGCCGCTTCGTGCTTTTAGTTCGCCGGTCAGGATAAGAGCGGGAAGGTGGCGGGGTTCGGCCGCCAACTGCTTTTGCAGAGCGGCCTCTTCACCCACGGTGTCGCCCGAAAGATTGCAAGCCTGTGCCAATAGCACCCAAGGCGTCTGGTCGCCGGGAAGTTCGTCCAACAATCGCTTGGCGGTGGGGCCATCGCGGCGCTGCAAGGCGGCGCGGGCTTCGGCGATGATTGCGTCTTGGGTCACCGCCGAAGCCTTGCCATTTAATCTATGTCTTGCCTAGTCGTTGGCGGGTTGGTCCGCGAGCGGTGTATTGCGGTTCCACCATTTCCGAAAGCCACTCGCCGCGTTCGAACGGAAGGCCAGGATCATCAGGAAGATCAACAACGCCCAAGGTGCGAGCGCACCTGCGACCATCAGCACGAAGCTGACCATCGTCGCAAAGCTCGTGGCCGAGACATCGAAGGCGTTGGCGAAGGGGTTTTCCTTGCCGAAACCGGGGACACCGCCGTCGCTGGTATAGGTGAACTGCACCGGGGTCATGGCGAGCTTGACTTCGCCCTTGCCGCGACCATCGGCCTCGGTGTCAAGTTCGCGGCGGATTTCCTCGGCGCGGTCCTGCAACGAGGCGCGTTCCTTGGCCGGAAGCTTTGCTTTCAGCCGTAGTTCGAGCCGTTCGAGTTGTGCTTGCAGCAAGGCGCTTCGCCCTTGCGAGTCCTCGATTTCACCGCCGACATTGTTGCCGCTGACATTGCCGTCGGCAAGCAGGCCCTTGGCCTTTTCCACGCTGGCGATCGCATCCCGGCCAAATTTGCGGGCGATGGCCGGGTCCAGCTTGAAAGCGAGCATCGCCTCGACGTCATTCTCGTCCGCTTGGTTGTATTTATAATCGACGATCTGGCAACGCGCCGAGCCGAGTACTTCGCAGGCCTCGGCATGTTCCTCCTGCACCGCGCCAATCTTGGCGTCGGGCAGCTTGAAGGCGTAGCGATATTCAAAGGCGAGGTTGGGTGCGGCACTGGCGGGGATACCAGGTGCCTTCATTGCCGATCCGTCGACAGGTTCTTCGGGTAATTTCATCTGCACGACGTCGCTGGAGGCGGCCTCGGCGGTTGCTTCTTCGTTGACATCTCCGCCACCGCTTGAGCAGGCGGCAACGAAAAGGGTGGGGACTAAGATGAGATACGCGCTATGTCTTTTCATGACATTCTCTCCACAGATGACGACTCGTGTCGCCATGTGACAGCGTATCATAACTAAATTGGTTGACAATAGCTTATCGCACGTCAGGCACGTTTCATCGTTCCTGACGTGGGTATATTTAGAAGGTACCCATTGGGAGCACCGGATCGACGACGTAGTTTTCGGGTTCGGCGGTTTCGATCGGGCGTCCACCGATGAAATCAAGCAAGTCGCTGACCAAGCGATCGCGGGCGGTTTCGGTGAGACCGTGCGGCTCGCCATCATATTCAACGAGTTGGGCGTCGGCGATAAGCTTCGCCGCCATTCGCGCAGTTGGGTCGATGGGAACATTCTTGTCCGAGGTGCCGTGGACGATCAACGTCGGGACATTAAACGCGGCGCAATCCTTGCGGAAATCGGTGCTCGACCAAGATTTGGCAGCAGCAAGCGTCGGCAATAATCCTGCCTGCATCCCCATTGCCCAGCCCGCGTCAAGAACCGCCTGACTGACCGGCTTAGAGATAAAGCCGACTCCGTAAAATTGCTGCAGGAAGCTTCGCAGGAAAGCGGGTCGGTCTTCACGAACGGCCTGCTCGATCTTGTCGAACTCTTCCTGCGGCACACCGTCCGGATTGTCTTCAGTTTGTTTGACGAATGGTACGATAGAAGCAATCAGTGCAGCGCGAACCACACCCTTGCCCTTGTGCAGCGACATGTAACGCGCGACCTCGCCGCCGCCCATCGAGAAGCCGACAAGCGTTACATTCGCAGTCGCGCCGGTCTTGTTCAGGACATCGGCCAGGTCGTCGCTGAGCGCGTTGTAATCATAGCCTTCGGTCGGCTGGTCCGACCGCCCGAAGCCGCGCCGATCGTAGGCGATGACCCGATGCCCGGCCTCGACCAGCGCGTGCGAGACCGGGTCCCAGCTATCGGCCGACAGCGGCCATCCGTGGATAAGGACCACCGGGTCGCCGACACCCCAGTCTTTCACATATAGATTGGCACCGTCACGCGTTCTAACATAGTTCATGGTCTCTGCTCCTTGGGGGTGGAGCAAAGTGAACGGGCAACGCCAATGGTCGTTCCATCATATACTATATTGGCAGCGGTTGCGCAGCCAAGCGCGGCGGTTGCACGGCATTTGGATCGAATGTTCAAGTAGATCGAATGCTCAAGGCCTGAGCTCAGATCAACTCCCCGAACTCCGACACAATCGCCTCATAGAGCCTCTTCTTGAACGGCACGATCAAATGCGGCAGGCGGTCGGGGGCGACCCACTGCCAGCGGGAAAATTCGGGATGCTCGGTTTCGATATTCACGTCAACGTCATCGCCTTTGAAGCGCATCAGGAACCACCACTGCCGCTGGCCGCGATATCTGCCTTTCCAGACCTTGCCTTTCAGCTCGTCAGGCAGATCGTAAAAATGCTCTTTCCGGCTGCGCGCGATAATGTCGACTTTGTCGGCCGTAATTCCGGTTTCTTCGAATAGCTCGCGCAGAGCGGCCGCTTCGGCATCCTCGCCGTCGTCGATCCCACCCTGCGGCATTTGCCAGGCATCGCCCTCGGGTGCCCTGTCAATCCGCTGCCCGACAAAGACATTTCCGTCTTTGTTGGCGAGCATAATACCTGCGCACGGGCGGTATGGAAGCTTGTCGCCGTCGCTCATGCCTCGGCCATGACCTCGGCAAGCATCGACTTGAGCGCGGCGACATAGGTTTCGACGTCCTGTTGGGCTGATGGAATGCCCTTGCGGATATTGATATGGCCGTGAATGGTCCCATCGGCGCTAATGTGCTCGACGCGGACACCAGCGGCTTTCAGTTTCTCGACATAGGCAAGCCCTTGGTCGCGAAGCGGATCGAGGCTGGCGGTGGTCACGAGGCTGGGCGGCATGCCGCTCTGGTCGAACTTCAATGGGTCGGAACGATAGTCCGTGCCTTCGGCTCCATGTCCGGCGAAGAACCAGTCGATAAGATCCGAAGTGAGCAAATGGCCCTCAGCAAAATCGGTCATGCTCTGGCTGTCGCGGTCGAGCGTGACGACCGGATAGATTGGGTGCTGCACAATCACTGGAACGGTGGCAGGCTTGTCGCGCAGCGTCATGCTGGTCGAGATCGTTAGGTTGCCGCCCGCGCTATCGCCCGAGAGAATGAGACCTGTGACCTCAAGGCCGAGCGCATCAGGACTGTCAGCAATCCAGCGAGTGGCCGCTTCGCAATCGTCGAACGCGGCGGGGAAGGGGTGTTCGGGCCCGAGCCGATATTCGATCGAGATGACCGGCAGGTCGAGCAGACGCGCAACTTCGGCACAATAAGGGCCATAGGTGTCGACGCTGCCGATAACGAAGCCGCCGCCGTGATAGTAGACCATTACCGGCCCGGCACCGCGTTCTTCGCGCTTGTCATAGATGCGCGCCGGAACGATGCCAACCGAACTGGGGATTGAAATATCGCGGATAACCGCAAGCTCGCCCACGGCCTCGTCGGCAACTTCGCGCATTGCGACCTGCATCATTCGTGCTTCGGGTGCGCTCAGTTCATGTAGCTTGGGCCCAGGTGCGTTGTTCAAAAATTGCAGGAACATCGCCACATCGGGGCGGACATAAGGCTGGCTGTCGGTCAATTTCACTCTCCCTTTGCGTGCGTGATAATCGCGGTGCGACCCAGCGTCCAGCATATCCACTCATAGATTTTCTATAATTGCAGTGTCGTGCGAATGGGCCTAGGCTTTTCGTCATAAAAACGACATTTCAACACGGGCTGGAATTCATGGCGACGGCATTTAAGGACGAACAGGGGGGCGAATCCGCGCCCGCCCAGAGCGAAGCTGTTGTCATTCGCTTCGCCGGCGACAGCGGCGACGGGATGCAGCTGACCGGCGGGCAGTTTACCCTATCCTCCGCACTAGCGGGTAATGATTTTGCGACTTTTCCCGATTTTCCGGCGGAAATTCGCGCGCCATTGGGTACGCTGTTCGGGGTTTCGGCGTTCCAGATCAATTTCGGATCGGGGTCGATCGATACCGCAGGCGACCAGCCCGACGTGCTCGTCGCGATGAACCCGGCGGCGCTGAAAACCAACGTCGGCAGCCTGCGTCCGGGCGGGCTGGTGATCGCCGACACCGGCGAGTTTTCGCAGCGCAATCTCGACAAGGCCAAATATACCGCCAACCCGCTAGAAGATGGTAGTCTTGCCAAATGGCAGGTGCTGGCGTTCGACATCAGCGCGCTGACGCTGGAATCGGTCAAGCCCTTCGGCCTTGGCAACAAGGAGGCGCTGCGCTGCAAGAATATGTGGACGCTTGGCCTGGCCCTGTGGATGTTCGGACGCAAGCGGCAGCCGATTGTGGATTGGCTCAACGCCAAATTCGCCAAGAACCCTGTGCTGGCCGAGGCCAATATCGCGGCGCTCAACGCAGGCCATGCCTATGGCGAGACGGCGGAACTTTCGGGGCCGCTGAAGCAGTACAATGTCGATGCCGCGCCTGCCGCACCGGGGGTTTATCGGACGGTCACGGGGGCCGAAGGGATTTCCTACGGTCTGGTCGCGGGCGCCCAGCTTGCGGGCCTCAAGATGTTTTTCGGCGGCTATCCTATTACGCCTGCCTCGGCGATCCTGCACCATCTCGCGCGGCTGAAAGAATATGGCATCACCACATTCCAGGCCGAGGACGAAATTGCTGCGATCGCGTCGGCCATCGGCGCGTCCTATGCCGGGCAGTTGGGCGTAACCAGTTCGTCGGGTCCTGGGATTGCCTTGAAGGGTGAGGCGATGGGCCTTGCGATCATGACCGAGCTGCCGCTGGTCATCATCAATTCGCAGCGCGGCGGTCCTTCGACCGGCCTTCCAACCAAGACCGAACAATCCGACCTTTATCAGGCCGTCTATGGCCGCAACGGCGATGCGCCATTGCCGGTCATCGCCGCGCGCAGCCCTGCCGATTGTTTCAACTGCGCTATCGAAGCGGTGCGGATTGCGGTGCGCTATATGACGCCGGTGATGCTGCTGACCGACGGCTACATCGCGAATGCCGCAGAGCCATGGATGGTGCCCGATCTCGATGCCTACAAGCCATTTCCGGTGGAATTCATGGAGCAGCCACCGGAGCGTGGTTTTCTGCCCTATGAGCGGAACGAACAGGGCGGGCGGCCGTGGGTCAAGCCCGGCACACCTGGTCTGATGCACCGCATCGGCGGTATCGAAAAGGCACAGAATAGTGGCCATATCGACTATTCGCCCGCCAATCACGAGATGATGACCAAGCTCAGGAAGATGAAGATCGACGGCATCGCCGACGACATGCCCGAGCAGGATGTGACGCTGGGTGAAGATCATGGCAAGCTCGCCGTCGTAGGCTGGGGTTCGACTTTCGGCCCGATTCATCAGGCGGTGCGCCGCCAGCGCGCCAAGGGGCAGGATGTGAGCCATATCCACGTCCGCAACATCTGGCCGCTGCCGCGCAACCTGGGCGATTTGCTGAGGAGCTATGACAAGATTATCGTCCCTGAAATGAACACCGGCCAGTTCAAGACCGTGCTGCGCGACCAGTTTCTGGTCGACGCGAGGCCGCTGAACAAGGTTTCCGGGCAGCCCTTCACCATTGCCGAAATCGAAGCTGCTATCGAGAAAGCTTTATCATGAACGACATGACCCCCATCGAAAAGACCACGCCGAAGGATTGGGAATCCGACCAGGAGGTCCGCTGGTGCCCCGGTTGCGGTGACTATGCGATACTCAAGGCGGTGCAGCGCACGATGCCCGAACTGGGCGTGCGCCCTGAAAACACTGTGTTCATAAGTGGCATCGGCTGCTCTTCGCGCTTTCCTTATTATATGGAAACATACGGCTTCCACACCATCCACGGCCGCGCGCCCGCGGTGGCGACAGGTGTGAAGCTTGCCAATCCCGACCTCGACGTGTGGATCATCACCGGTGATGGTGATGCCTTGAGCATCGGCGGCAATCACACGATGCACCTGCTCCGCCGCAATCTCGATTGCCAGATCATGCTGTTCAACAACGAGATTTACGGGCTGACCAAAGGGCAATATTCGCCGACGAGCCGCGTCGGCACCAACAGCCCTTCGACCCCTTATGGTTCGGTCGACCGACCCGCAACGCCTTGCGCCTTTGCGCTGGGTTCGGGTGCGCGTTTTGTCGCACGCGGGTTCGATGTATCGAAGAATTTGCCCGAAGTGCTGAAGGCAGCTCATGCGCATCGCGGCGCAGCGTTTATCGAGATTTTCCAGAACTGTATTGTCTATAACAAGGATGTGTTCGAAGATTTTGCCGCGCCCAAGGGGGCTGAAGACCGGCAACTCTGGCTCCAAAATGGCGAGCCGATGCTGTTTGCGAAGAACATGAAGGGCATTGCGCTCGACGCCGAAGCGTTGACGCTGAAGGTGGTCGATGTCGTCGATGGCGACTGGCAGGCGGCGGGCGTTATTGTCCATGACGTCACCAATCGTTCAGTCGCGCATATGCTAGTCGAAATGCCCTTCGGCGAATTCCCGATGGCACTTGGCGTTCTCTACGACGACCCCCGCCCGACGTTCAACGATGCCGTAGTTGCGCAAAACAAGGCGGTTAGTGAAGGCAAGAGTGCCGATTTGAACACGCTGCTGGCCAAGGGGCAAACATGGACCGTGGCGGAAGGTCATCCCGAGAACTAGGCCATTGAACCGTATTGCAATGTGACGGCTGCTTGGCCAGCAAGCAGCAATGGATAATCTAACCCACTCTCTTGTCGGCGCGCTCATCGGGCAGATGGGCTTGAAGCGCAAGACGGGGTTGGCGATGCCGACCCTGATTATTGCGGCAAACATTCCCGATATCGACGCAGTCGCGACCTTCCTCGGCGGACACCAGCATCTGGCGATCCGGCGCGGGATTACGCATGGGCCGATTGCGATGCTGTTGCTGCCGCTGCTGCTGTGGGGCGCGATGCTGTGGTTCGACCGCTGGCGGGCACACCGCGGAACGCGACCGGAGAAAAGGTTGCCAGTCGATGCGAAATGGTTGCTGGCATTGGCCTATATCGGTTGCCTCAGCCATCCGCTTTTCGACTGGTTCAACAGTTATGGCATTCGTTTGCTGGAGCCGTTTTCATCGCAATGGTTCTATGGCGATACAATTTTCATTATCGATATCTGGTTGTGGATCGCGTTGATAGCGGGCGTTTGGGTGTCACTGCGTCGCGAGCGCAACCATATTGAGAGCTGGCGACGACCTGCGTTGGTCGCTTTTACTTTTATGTGCACCTACATTTTGGCCAACGGTGTGGTTACCGGTGTCGCTGAGTCAACGGCACGATATGTAATTCAAGGCGATTACGAATACGAGGACTCCCGTTCAAACAGCGGCGGGAAAAATATCGCTAGGGCTTATTGGTATGAGGAAACAAAAAACCATGATCCAAAACTTTTGGTCGTAGCGAACCCTGTCCCCCTGTTTTTTTGGAGGCGTGAGATATTGTGGAATACGGAACGCTTCAAAGGCGATGGAAGCTTCTCAATTTTTTCCGGTCGCGACCCATTCATCCGAAGTCAGATTTATACGTGTGATGTTCCCCCTTGCCCCCAACAGCCAGAATATGGCGGTCAACCGCGTTATGCATTCGGAGCTTCTAGGGATGTAATTCAAGAAGTCAGAAAGTCCGACCGAGATTTGTCAGCTTTTCTCTTTTGGTCGCGAATGCCTTATACAGAGCGAGAGGGAAGCAGATTCTTCTTGGGTGACCAGCGCTTTTCCAGCCCGTTGGTGTCGGATCGTTTTAAAGTAGAGGTAAAGGCTCGCTGACCAAGTCCGTAATCCTCTGGCTTCGCCGCGACTTGCGGTTGGCCGATCAACCTGCACTGGCTGCAGCGGTCGAAAGCAGTGCGCCCGTTATCCCGGTCTACATCCTCGACGACGAAACGCCGAAACATCGCAAGATGGGCGGGGCTTCGCGATGGTGGTTGCATCATAGTCTGGTTTCGCTCGATGCGGATTTGCGGAAACTGGGGTCGCGGCTTGTTTTGCGGGCTGGGAGGTCGGACGAGGTTTTGGCTGAGCTGGCAGGAGAGACGGGTGCTTCGGCGGTGCATTGCATTCGCCATTACGAGCCTTGGTGGCGCAATGCCGAGAAGGCGGTGGCGAAGGGACTGCCCGAGGGCTGCGAGCTGGTCTGCCATGACGGCAATTATCTGATGCCGCCGGGGAGTGTGAAGACCGGCAGTGGCGGCTTGTTCAAAATCTATACGCCCTTCATGCGCGCGCTTTGGCAGCACATGCCGCCGCATAAGCCGCTGCCCGCTCCGAAGAAAATCGCAGCGCCCGACAAATGGCCGAAGAGCGACGAGCTTGCCGATTGGAAACTTCTGCCGACTAAACCCGATTGGGCTGGCGGGATGGAGGAGATGTGGACACCGGGCGAGGCGGGGGCGCACGCCCGGCTTGAAGATTTTTCCGACAAGGCAAAACTCTACGACGAGAGGCGCAACCTGCCTTCGGTCGATGGCACGTCATTCCTGTCACCACATCTGCATTTCGGCGAGATTTCCCCTGCTACCTGCTGGCACGCGACGATGAAAAAGGGCGGGTCCGTCGATGTATTCCTGAAGGAACTGGTCTGGCGCGACTATGCGCAGAATGTCATTTGCCAGTTTCCCGAATATGGCGGCAGGAATGCGCGCGATGCGTTCGACAAGCTGCCTTGGCGTAGCGGCAAGGAGGCGAAGGCCGACCTTCGCGCGTGGCAGAGGGGGCAGACGGGCTACCCAATCGTCGATGCCGGGATGCGGCAGTTGTGGACGACGGGCTGGATGCACAACCGGGTGCGGATGATCGCGGCTTCGTTCCTGATCAAGCACCTCCTCATCGACTGGCGCGAGGGGGAGCAGTGGTTCTGGGATACGCTGGTCGATGCCGATTACGGGTCGAACAGCGTCAACTGGCAGTGGACAGCAGGGACGGGTGTGGACAGCAATATGTTCGTGCGCATCATGGCACCGCTTTCGCAATCGGAGAAGTTCGATGCGGCGGGCTATATCCGTGAGTGGGTGCCTGAGCTGGCGAAACTGGACAATGTGGCTATCCATGATCCGGATGAGTATGGGGCTAGGCCGAAGGATTACCCTGCGAAGCTCCTCGGGCATCGGGAAGCGCGCGAGCGGGCTTTGAAAGCCCATGAGGCCGTCAAACAGTGAATTTTCGGGTTCAGTTCTCGATAGTCACCCGGTACCCCGTCGCGAATTCCGATTGCAGCAATTCAACAATCGCATCCGCCACAACCGAAGGCTCTTTTACAGTAGCCGGGTCTTCGCCCGGATAAGCGGCGGCGCGCATTTTGGTTCGGGTTTTGCCGGGATTGACTATCGCGACGCGGACCGGGGAAAGGTTTTTGACTTCCTCGCCGTAGCTGGTCACCAGATTTTCCAGCGCGGCTTTCGATGCGCCATAGGCTCCCCAGAAGGCGCGAGGTGCGGCACCGACCGTCGAGGTGAGGGCGACCAGTCGGCCTGCGTCACTCTTGCGGAGCAGCGCGTCGAACGAGGCGATCAAAACCTGTTGCGCGGTGACATTGAGCGTGAACAGCCGCGCGAACTCCGCGCCGTCGATGGCGGGCACGGGTGCCAGTGTGCCGAGCATTGCGGCGTTCAGCACCAAGATGTCGAGTTTTTCCCAACGTTCCGTCACTGCCGCTGCCAGCCGGGCTATGCTGTCGCCATCGGTCAGGTCAAGCGGGGCGATAGTGGCACTGCCGCCCGCTTCGAAAATCGCGTCTTCAACCGCTTCCAAATCTTTCGCGGTCCGCGCGGTGATGATGACATGCGCGCCCTGAGCGGCGAGTGCCTTCGCGGTCGCCGCGCCGATTCCGCGGCTTGCGCCGGTTACCAGCGCTGTTTTGCCTTCGAATAATTTGCTCACGTCAGGCTATTTTCCGTTCGCCGAGCATGATCAAGTCGCCCGCTTCCAGCTCCTCATGGTCGGTCAGGCTGGTCGGGTAATCGCCGGTGAAGCAGGCGTCGCAATATTGTGGCTTGCCTGTGTGACGCGAATCTTCGCCGAGTGCGCGGTAGAGGCCGTCGATCGACAGGAAGGCAAGGCTGTCGGCCTGGATGAAGGCGCGCATTTCCTCGACATCCATGCGGCTGGCGAGAAGCTTCGAGCGCTCGGGCGTATCGACGCCATAGAAGCAGCTGTTCATTGTCGGCGGGCTGGCGATGCGCATATGGACTTCGGCGGCGCCCGCTTCACGCATCATCTGCACGATCTTGAGCGACGTGGTGCCGCGCACAATGGAATCGTCGATCAGTACGATCTTCTTGCCCGCGACGAGGTTGCGGTTGGCGTTATGCTTCAGTTTTACGCCCAGATGGCGGACGCCGTCGCCGGGCTGGATGAAGGTGCGGCCGACATAATGCGAGCGGATGATACCCAGCTCGAACGGAATGCCCGAGGCTTCGGCATAACCGAGGGCTGCGGGCGTGCCGCTGTCGGGGACCGGGATGACATAATCGACATCGACGCCATTCTCGCGCGCGAGTTCCGCACCGATGGCCTTGCGAACCGAATAGACGCTGATGCCTTCGACGATCGAATCGGGGCGCGAGAAATAGACATGCTCGAAGATGCAGGGGCGTCGAGCCACCGGGATGAACGGCTTGTGCGAGGTAATTTCGCCGTGGCGCACCACCACAAGCTCACCGGGTTCGACTGCACGGATGAATTCTGCACCCACAATATCGAGCGCTACGGTCTCGGAAGCGAAAATAATCGATTCGCCAAGCTTACCCATCACTAGTGGACGGATGCCGAGCGGATCGCGACAGGCAATCATGCCTTCGGTGGTAAGGCAAAGGAGCGAATACGCACCCTCGACGCGTTTCAGCGCATCGATCAGTCGGTCTAGAAGCGTCCGGTAACCCGAGGTCGCGACCAGGTGGATGATGACTTCAGTGTCCGACGTCGACTGGAAGATCGACCCGCGCCGCACCAGATCGCGGCGCACGGTCATCGCGTTGGAGATATTGCCGTTATGCGCGACGGCAAAACCGCCGGTGGCTAAGTCTGCGTAGAGCGGCTGGACATTGCGCAGCGACGTCTCGCCGGTTGTCGAATAGCGTACATGGCCGATGGCGCTTCGGCCGACGAGGCCGCCAATGATTTCCTCGCGGTCGAAATTGCCTGCGACATGGCCCATCGCGCGGTGCGTGTGAAAGTCATGATCGTCGTAGCTGGAGATACCGGCGGCTTCCTGCCCGCGATGCTGCAGCGCGTGCAGCCCTAAGGCAACCATCGCCGATGCACCATCGACATCGCATACGCCGAAGATGCCGCATTCTTCGCGTAATTTGTCATCGTCGAATGGGTCGGTGGTCAGCATGTTCGAATCCGGCTGCGCTTCGTTGGCTGGCATATAGGGACGCTTGGCGTGAATGTCTCCCCCGGAGTCGCATGTTTGTCATAAAGAAAATGCTGGCGGCGTTTTTGTGCTTGGCTAAGACGGTGCCCCATGACCGATGAACGCGAAGTAGGCCTGGTGCTCGATCCCAAATTTGGGGCCGACGGATTGATAACGGCGGTGGTGACCGACGTCGCCGACGGAGCGGTCTTGATGGTCGGGCATATGAATGCGGAGGCGCTTGCGAAAAGCCGCGAGTCCGGCACGGCGGTGTTTTTCTCGCGCAGTCGGCAGCGACTTTGGCAGAAGGGCGAAAGCAGCGGCCATTTCCTGAAGACCGTCGAGATGCGCATCGACTGCGATCAGGATGCGGTCTGGATTATCGCCGAGCCGCAAGGGCCGACTTGCCATACCGGTGAACGAAGCTGCTTCTACCGGCGCATTACGCCAGAGGGACTGGAGCGCGTTTGAGGCGGATTGCGTCTTTAGCTTGTCTGATGTTGGCCGCTTGTGGCGAAAACGTGCCGACTGTGGGCGGTAACGATGTCGGATCGGCGCTTGACGAACAAGCCATCGAAGCCGGGATCATGCCCGACCCCGACGAAATCGAGTTCTCAGGCCGCTTCGAAACGCGAAGCGATCTGGGCACCGACAAATTCTGCGCGACTGAGAGCGGGGCCGATTTCGATATCGGCTTCATCTCCAATTCCGGCCCAGATAGCAAATGCGAGGGCAGGGGGACGGCGACAGTCGATGGCGACAAGGTTAAGGTGGTGCTGTCCGGCAAGGGCACCTGTGCGTTTGAAGCGCGTTACGATGGTATAGAACTGCGCTTTCCGGGAGCGCTTGAAGAGGGTTGCGCCTCTTACTGCACCCCGCGCGCGAGCTTTTCAGCGACGCATTATTTCATGATCCAACCCGGGGCGGAAGCGGCTCGCGGCACCCTTGGCCGCGATATAGAGCGGCTTTGTCCCTAGCGCGGAACCGAAAGGCAGGCTTGGCCGCTGGCCTTGACCTTGACGCACATTGTTTCTGCTGCTGTCTTACTGGAGAAAGGCCCAGCCTGGAGGCGCGTTATATTGCCCGACACTTCCAGATAAGACTGAAGCGAACCAAGTTCGGAGATTTTGCCTTCAAGCGAAGTCCACAGCTTCTTCGCATTGGCTTCCTGGCCGAATGCGCCAAGCTGGATGCGCCATGCGCCATCGGCTGTGGCGGCCTTGAAGGGTGCGGGTTTCGGCGTTGCCGCCTTGACCGGAGCGGCTTTGGGTGCGGGGTCACCTGCAACCGGGATGTTAGACGGGAATCCGGGCGCAGACGCCGTTGGAATCTTCGAAGGCGGCACCGCGACCGGCTTGCCCGATTTGGGCGGTGGAGTGGTGTTGATAGGGAAGCCTGCAACCTGCGCTGCGCGGTTCCGGTTGGCACGTTGTTCGAGTTCGCCTGCGAGTACCGATGCGGCCTGGCGCTGTTCGAGCGGGATAAACTGGTCCATCTGCGACAGGCTGCGCGAGGCTGGACCCATTCCAGCCGACGAGGCGCGAGTCATCAACGCATAGGCGCGGACCCAATCCTTCTCGATATGCACGCCATTAAACAACTCGGTCGCCAGCAGGTATTGGGCGCGGGGATCGCCCCGGTCGGACGAGGTTTGAAGATAAGGCAGCGATTCCGGGATTTTGCCCTGATAATGCAGCAAATGGCCATAGCTGTCTGACGCCTGCAAATGCCCTTGCGCGGCGGCCTTCTTGTACCAGTCGAGCGCGACATTGAGGTCGGCCTTGACGCCGCGGCCCATTTTGTAGGCCTGTCCCATGTTGAACTGTGCATCGGCATCGCCCTTGAGCGCAGGATCGCGCCATTGCTTGATCGCTACTTCATATTCACCCCGTCCCCAGGCATCGACGCCCGCCTTGACGTCGGCGACGGCAGGTGCGGTGGCAAAGGATAATGCCAGTGCGGCCAAAGTGATTTTGCGAAATTGCGACCCGGTTGCCATGTCTTCACTCCAATTCAAATCTTTCTGCGCCTTAACGGGCAGAAACTGAAAATTGGTAAATATTCGGGCCTAATAGCTTAACCAGAGGGCGTGCACAAATTCTAAGGAAGAGGCCGCTTCGGCCCTTAAGCTTTGCGGGCCTTCCGGCGCTACCATCACTTTTGAAATAGCCCGCAATGTTAACGGATTTTTAGCTGTGTTCTGTCACATCAGCCGCTGAAACATTTGCAAAGGGGATACATGTGAGGGTTCTCGCATTGGCATCACAAAAGGGCGGATCGGGTAAAACCACGCTATCCGGCCATTTGGCGGTCCAGGCACAGCTAGCTGGCGCCGGGCCTGTCGTTTTAATCGATATCGACCCGCAAGGCTCGCTCGCCGACTGGTGGAACGAGCGTGAAGCGGAACTTCCCGCATTTGCGCAAACTACAGTAGCGCGGCTTGCATCGGACCTCGCGGTGCTTCGCCAGCAGGGCTTCAAGTTGGCTGTCATCGACACGCCGCCTGCAATTACGATGGCGATTCAGAGCGTTATTTCGGTTGCAGAACTGATCGTCGTCCCGACCCGCCCCAGCCCGCACGATCTGCGCGCTGTTGGTGCTACGGTCGATTTGTGCGAACGCGCTGGCAAGCCGCTGATTTTCGTGGTGAACGCCGCGACGCCCAAAGCAAAGATTACCTCGGAGGCCGCTGTCGCGCTGTCGCAGCATGGCACCGTCGCCCCGATAACCCTTCATCACCGCACCGATTTTGCCGCCTCGATGATCGACGGCCGCACGGTGATGGAAATCGACCCCAATGGGCGTTCGAGCCAGGAAGTTATCCAGCTCTGGGCTTATATCTCCGACCGGCTCGAAAAGAATTTCCGCCGCACCGTATTCAGTGCTCCTGCCGCCGCGCACAATCCGCAAGCTACCGTTGCAGCCCGCCCGATGGGTGGTTTCGGTCGCCGGGTTGTCGGTTAAGCGCAGGAGGGGGCTAGTAAAATGAGTGAACCAAAACCAATCGCAATGCTTTCAGGCGTCCTTCTCGCCCGCAAGGGTCTTGCACGTCCGGCGATGCGTCGGCCGGCTGCTGTGCTCGGCACAAATGGCAATACAGCCCTGGCGCAGGACGATCTTGGCTGGAACGATATGGGTTATGATGTCGATCCCGATCCGACCACGCCGATGGATTATGACCATAATTTCATGGGATCGAATCCGCTGGCAGCTGCTGTACCTGACGCGAAGCATCAGCACGACCGTCTTGCCGACGAATTTGAAGCAGGCTTTGACAGTTTCGAAGGCGAGGAACCCTCTGCCGACGCCGGGTTGACCGTCGTTACCATGACGCCGGAACCGACTGTGCGTCCGATAGACCGCAGCCGCAGCACCGATGCGCCGCGTTCGAAAATGCGCGCCAAGCCCGGTATGAAGGACAAAGCGGCGTTTACGCTGCGTCTCGATGGCGAGCGTCACCTGAAACTGCGCCTTGCTTGTGCCATCCGGCACCAGTCGGCGCAGAATTTGGTGACCGATGCGCTCGACGCCTTTCTCGAATCGATGCCCGAAATCGGCCACATGGCCGCAAATGTACCGACCAAAAAACACTGACCGCTTTTGTTGAGGTGAAGCCATGAATAGCAATTTTGTAGTGAAGCTCGCGCTTTCGACCGCGTTCGTCGCGGTACCGGCGATGACCGTATCTGCGGCAGGCATAGGCAGCACCAACAAGGTGTCCGCGAAAAAGGCCGGACCCGAAAAAGCTTATGGCTGGGCGAAAAAGGCGGAAAAGGAATTTGCCAAGGGCAAAACCGAACGCGCGCTGACTTTCGCTGAATCGGCGGTCGAAGCCGATATGCAGAACCGCGATTACCGTGCCTTGCTCGCCCGCATCTATATGTCGCAAGGCCGCTTCGTTGCTGCCGAGCGCACCTTGATGGACGTGATGGAACTGGGCCAGGTCGACCCGCGTACCGTCATCAGCCTGTCACTCGCGCGCATCGCGCAGGGCAACACCGCCGGTGCGATATCGCTCATCGATTCCAACCGCTCGATACTGCCGGTAAGCGACTATGCACTGACGCTGGCTCTCGCCGGGCGATCGGGTGACGCGGTCAGCATCCTGACCGATGCGATCCGCACCGATAACGCCACCGCGCGCACCCGCCAGAATCTCGCATTGTCCTATGCGCTAGACAATCGCTGGCGTGAAGCCCGCGTCATGGCGTCGCAGGACATGACGCAGACGCAGGTCAATGACCGAATCGCCGAATGGGCGCAATATGCACGTCCCGAAGCCTATACGTTGCGCGTTGCAGGCTTGCTGAAGGTTCGTGCCAATCTCGCTGATACCGGCCAGCCAGTTCGTCTGGCGCTGAATTCGGTCGCTCCGGTGCAGTTGGCGCAAGCCGATGTTGCGCCCATCGTCGATGCACAGCTTCCCGCCGCGCCGGTTGCAGAGCTGGCTGCGCTCGGTCCCGCTCCGGTGGCCGAAAGCGCTGGTTTTGCTACTGTCGACACCGATGTTAAGGTTGCTGAAGCCGCGGCTTTTGTGCCTGTGCCGATGCCGGTCGTTGCCGCGTTTGAAGCGCCCCTCATCAAGGCCGCGCCGGAGCCTGCAAAAACCGCAGCGGCTGAACCCGTCAAATTCGCGATGGTCGATGTTCCAGCGTCCAAGCCGGCATCGGGCGGCACGCATGTCGTTCAGCTCGGTGCATTCAACAATGCTGCGGTCGCAAATGATGCCTGGGCAAAGCTTAGCAAGCGCCATGGCATGTTGACAGGCTACGAGCCTGCGAAGACTTCGGTCACCGTCAACGGACGCAAGTTCATTCGCCTGAGCGCCACTGGTTTCGGAAATGCCGGTTCGGCAAACGCCGCCTGCTCGCAGATCAAGGCGCAAGGCGGCGCTTGTTTCGTACGCAACGTTTCTGGCGGCGCACCGGTCAGGATGGCAAGCAAGACTGGTCGCCGGATCGCTTCGCGCTAAACAAGTTCAAACGAGCGCCCGAAGGGCGGTAAGCTAGAGCAGCTTGCCGCCCTTCATCATATGGCGCACGCGGCCCTGGACCGGCAGCTTGTCGAAGGGGGTATTGCCCGCAAAGGCGGTCATCCGGTCGCTGTCGACCTGCCACGGCGCATCGGGATCGATGAGGATGAGGTCGGCCTCGCAGCCTTCCGCGATCTGCCCGGCATTCAGGCCCAAAATCTTGGCCGGATTGGCCGCCAGCAACTCGAACAAACGACCCGTGGAAATCGTCCCGTCGCGCACTAGATTGAGCGCCAGCGCCAGCAGCGTTTCCGCTCCCGCCATGCCCGGTGCAGCTTCCGAAAAGGGCAGGCGCTTGTCCTCTGGCCCGCGCGGGTCGTGGCCCGAGGCGATGACGTCAATAGTGCCGTCGGCGATGGCCGCAATGCAGGCCAAGCGGTCGTCTTCGTGTCGCAATGGCGGAGACAGCCGTGCGAAGGTTCGGAAATCCGACACCGCATTGTCCGACAGAAAAAGATGGCCGGGGGTGATACCGCAACTAATGGTCAGGCCTCTTGCCTTTGCAGCACGGATCAGGTCTAGCCCGCGCGCAGTGGTCACTTGCCGGAAATGCACATGCGCGCTGCTTTCTTCCGCAAGCAAAAGGTCGCGCGAGATGGCCAGTGTTTCGGTCGCGGGCGAAGAGGCGGAAAGACCTAAACGGGTGGCGGTTTCGCCTATGGTCGCGACCGCGTTGCCTGCAAGTCCCCCATCTTCACTGTGCACGACGACAGGCAGATCGAGCGCGGCACAATAGCGCATGATCCGTAGCATGATGCCGCTGTCGGCAATCCACTGCCGCCCTGTGGCGACGCCGACTGCACCAGCCTCTTTCATCAGTGCGATCTCGGCCATTTGTAGTCCCGCCAGATCGCGCGTCGCGGCGGCGAGCGGGTGGACCCAGAAATCGGGTTTGCCTTTGAGTGCGGCGTAGCGGACCGTTGCCGGGTCGTCCTGCACCGGCGACTGGTCAGGCATCAACGCGGCGCGCGTGATGCCGCCGAACCGGAAGGCGGGCTTGTCGGTCTTGAACACGCCGAGGTCGATGATGCCAGGCGCAACGATCAGCCCGCTGGCGTCGATCTGCTCGGCTAGGGGTGCAGCCTTACCGACCGAGGCGATTTTGCCGTCCTCGATATGCAGATGCAGCGGTTCGGCTTTGTCCTGGCCGGGCAGGATGACATGGCCGCCGACGACGTTGATTTCGCTCATGCCCAGCCCTCCACGCCGCGCGCCTTGCGCGTCAATATGTCGAGGCAGGCCATGCGGACGGCGACGCCCATTTCGACCTGCTCGGTAATTGCCGAGCGTTCGACATGATCGGCGATGTTGCTGGCAATTTCGACGCCGCGGTTCATCGGGCCGGGATGCATGACCAAGGCATCGGGCTTGGCGAGCGCCAGCCGCCGTTCGTCTAGGCCGTAAAGGTGAAAATATTCGCGCGGGGAGGGGATGAAATCGCCCTGCATTCGTTCGCTTTGCAGGCGGAGCATCATCACGACGTCGGCCCCATCGAGCGCCGTGTCGAAATTGCTGAAAGGTTTTGCACCGAAGGCGTCGATCCCGCTCGGCATCAGGGCAGGGGGTGCCACGACCCGCACTTCCGCCCCAAGCGACTTCAGGCAAAACAGATTAGAGCGAGCCACACGGCTGTGGAGCACATCGCCGCAAATAACCACCGTTTGCCCTTCGACCTTGCCCCTGCGTCTTAAAATTGTAAGCGCATCGAGCAGCGCCTGTGTCGGATGCTCATGGCTGCCATCGCCCGCGTTGAGCACCGGACAGTCGACCTTGTCCGAAATCAGCTGCACCGCGCCCGAACTCGCATGGCGAATAACAATCGCATCGGCGCGCATCGCGTTCAGCGTCATCGCAGTGTCGATAAGCGTCTCGCCCTTTTTGACGCTCGATTGCGCGGCGTGCATATTAACGACGTCGGCGCCAAGGCGCTTTCCGGCGATCTCGAACGAGAGCAAGGTGCGCGTCGAATTCTCAAAAAAAGCGTTGATGATGGTCAGGCCCGAAAGCCGGTCGTCATGTTTTGCTGCGCCGGAACGGTTGAGCGCAACCCACTGCTCGGCCTCGCGCAAGATGTAGAGAATTTCCCAATTCTGGAGGCCTGCGATGCCAAGCAAATGCCTGTGCGGAAAGGCGCTCGACCCGCTGGGAAAGCGGTCGGCGGGGAAATGTTGTGTCCATGTCATTAAAGCGATGCCCTTAGAGGCGTTACCCGCGATTATCAAGCGGTCAGCGCATCGATGGCGCCTTGCAGGATAAACGCCGCCGCGCCGCTGTCGATTTTCTCCGCGCGTTTGGCGCGGCTCATGTCGGCGGCGATCATGTCGCGCTCCACCGCCTGCGTCGACCAGCGTTCGTCGCGGAGCAATATGGGCAGACCGAGATCGAGGATGTTGCGGGCGAAGGCGCGGCTGGACTGGCTGCGCGGGCTTTCGCTGCCGTCCATGTTGAGCGGTAGGCCGACGACGATGCCCTTGGTCGGGCGTGTGGCGATGGCGGCGGCGAGCGCGGCCTTGTCCTTCGTAAATTTGCTGCGCTTGATAAGGTCGGCGGGCGAGGCAAAGGTCCAGCCTGCGTCGCAAAAGGCGGTGCCGATGGTCTTGCTGCCGATATCGAGGCCGATCAGCACGCCGCCGTCGGGCAGGGCATTACGGAAATCGGAAACCGCCTCGAAGATCATTTTGCCATAAATTTCTGCACCCGCCACAGCGCGTCTGCACGGACATTGGCCCAGAAGAGAGGGTAATCATAGACGTGGTAGTTGTTACCCGGCAGCACATAGGGACCCATGTCCACAGGTTCGCCGATTAGCAGGAATCCCTTTTCGTCGCAGCGCGCCGGGACGGTTTTGGGAATGAGCTCGCCGGTGCTCATGTCGCCTGACGGTTTAAGCGTTCCCAAATTGGCGCTGGCTTCGGCATCGGGTGCGCTGCCGCCGTTGAGCGGATTGGTGCACAAGATCGGCGTATCTTTGCGCGGATTGCCATCGAAACCGGTGGTGGCATTGTAGAGTTCGAGTATCTTGCCGTAACGCGCGGGTTCGGCATAGCTTTCCCAGCCCATGATGCATCCGGTCTGGTCGGGAGAGGTGCAGATGGGAAGGCCCATTGGCGCGATGTCGGTTTCGACCGACACTGGCCAGCCGACGATGTAGGCGGCGACTATGCGCTTGGCGATCGGCTTGCCCGCGATGCGATCCTTGAGCAAATGCGTCAGGTGCAATGCACCCTGGCTGTGACCTGCCAATATGATTGGCCGGTCTTTCTGCACACTTTTGACGAAATGGTCGAAAGCGAGAAGCACATCCAGATAGGCATCGTTGAGCGCCGCCGTGCCTTCGGGCTTGGTGGTAAGGAAAGCCCCAATGCCCGCCTGCCGGTATCGCGGCGCCCATATTTCGCCTGCAGCACGAAATGGCGTTGCCAGCCCGCGCAGGAATAACCGCGCGCGGTCTTGCGATTCTTGGTCGTCCAATGGCGCGTTCCAGTGCGTGCGCGCCATGAAGGAGGTGGGATGAATGAAGAATATCGCGGCCGAACCCGGCACTTCATTCTCGGGCGCACCGACTGGTTGCCACAATGTCGGGTTGTCGTCGCGCTGCCCGCCGCGAGAAAACCACATTTCGGGGTCGTCGTAGACGTTGGTTGCGAGCGCTTCCTGTTTCTGGAACTCAACCGTCGGTTCGAGCTGGCCGATGGCGAAATCGGTCAGTTCGTCCTGATAGATGCTGAACACGAACCCGCCTGCGATGACGAGCACGATCAAACCGGCGACGAAATAGAGAAATTTGCGAGCCACGAGATATCCTTTGCGCGCCTTTAACGCTTTGGGTCGCCAAATGGCACCGCTAAATTGAATGCCGCCTGACAAAGCCGTTGAAGCGGGGCAGGGCCGATGCTAGCGGCAACCACCGGATTGCTTGCAATCCGGACCACAAGGAATGCTATGTCTGTCGATAAAGATACCGTGAACAAGATCGCGCGGCTTTCCCGCATCGCGATCAGCGACGCAGAGGCCGAAAAGATGGTCGGGGAGCTGAATGGCATCCTCGCCTGGGTCGAGCAATTGGGCGAGGTCGATTGTAGCGGCGTCGAGCCGATGACTGCGGTCATTCCCAACAAGCTGCGCCTGCGTGACGATGTCGTCACCGATGGCGACGTGCGTGACAAGGTGCTCGCCAATGCACCTGCGCGCGAAGGCAGCTTCTTTGGCGTGCCGAAGGTGATCGAATAATGAACGACCTGACCAAATTGGGCGTTGCCGCCATCCGTGAAGGGGTCGCCTCTGGCGATTTTTCTGCTGTCGAGGTGGCCGAAGCATTCAACGCCAACATCGCCAAGGCAAAGGCGCTGAACGCCTTCATCGTGGAAACGCCCGAAAAGGCAATCGAAGCCGCCAAGGCCGTCGATGCCGACCGTGCCGCTGGCAAGCCGCTGGGCAAGATGGCGGGCGTGCCGATCGGGATGAAGGACCTGTTCTGCACCGAAGGTGTGCAGACGACCGCGGCCAGCCATATTCTCGAAGGGTTCGTGCCGACTTATGAGTCCACCGTGTCCGCGAACTTGTGGAAGGCCGGGGCTGGGATGCTCGGCAAGCTCAACATGGACCAGTTCGCGATGGGGTCGTCGAACGAGACCAGCTATTTCGGCAATGTGATTTCACCATGGCGCAGGAACGACGGCAGTAATGTCGCGCTGGCTCCGGGCGGTTCTTCGGGTGGCTCTTCCTCGGCAATTGCCGCGCGTTTATGCCCTGCAGCAACGGGCACCGACACCGGCGGCTCAATCCGCCAGCCTGCGGCCTTTGTCGGCATAAGCGGCATCAAGCCAACCTATGGACGCTGCTCGCGTTGGGGCGTTGTCGCTTTTGCAAGCTCGCTCGATCAGGCTGGGCCGATGGCGCGTGATGTGCGCGATTGCGCGATCATGCTGGAGGCGATGGCGGGGTTCGATCCCAAGGATTCGACATCGCTCGACCTGCCCGTGCCCGAATGGGAGGCTGGCCTGAACAGCGACCTTAAGGGCAAACGCATCGGCATTCCCAAGGAATATCGCCTCGACGGCATCGACGAAGACATTGCCAAAATGTGGGACAATGGCATTGCTTGGCTGAAGGATGCAGGCGCGGAAATCGTCGACATCAGCCTGCCGCACACCAAATATGCGCTGCCGGCCTATTATATCATCGCGCCCGCCGAAGCCTCGTCGAACCTCGCGCGCTATGACGGCGTGCGTTACGGCCTGCGCGACCTGCCCGATGGCGCTGGCCTGCAAGACATGTACGCCGCCACCCGCGCCGCCGGTTTCGGCGAGGAAGTCCGCCGCCGCATCATGATTGGCACCTATGTGCTGAGCGCCGGTTTCTACGACGCCTATTACACGCAGGCGCAAAAGGTGAGGGCGCTGATCGCGCGCGATTTCGAGCAGGCATGGGGCCAATGCGACCTCATCCTAGCCCCAACTGCGCCGAGCGCCGCCTTCGGCCTTGGCGAAAAAAGCAGCGATCCGTTGTCGATGTATTTGAACGACGTCTTCGCCGTTCCCGCCTCGTTGGCGGGACTGCCCGCAATGTCGGTGCCGGGTGGGCTCAGCAAGGACGGCCTGCCATTGGGCCTCCAGATCATCGGCAAGGCGCTCCACGAGCAGGGTGTGCTCAATGCAGGCCTCGCCATCGAAGAGCGTTCAGGATTTACGGCGGAAGCCGGAGAGTGGTGGTAACATGAGCGAATACCGCATCCAGGGAAACACCGGTGAATGGGAGGTCGTGATCGGCCTTGAGGTTCATGCGCAGGTGACCTCCAACGCCAAGCTGTTTTCGGGCGCGTCGGCGGCGTATGGCGGGGAGCCGAACAGCCATGTCAGCCTTGTCGATGCCGCCATGCCGGGTATGTTGCCCGTGCCGAACCGTGAATGCCTGCGGCAGGCGGTGCGGACGGGAATGGCGATCAATGCGCAGATCAATCGCTGGTCGCGGTTCGACCGGAAGAATTATTTCTACGCCGATTTGCCGCAGGGCTACCAGATTTCGCAGCTTTACCACCCGATTGTCGGTGAAGGCGAAATCGAGGTGACGCTCAACGAGAAAGACCCCGACAGCGCGGTCAAGACCATCGGCATCGAGCGGATACATGTCGAGCAGGATGCGGGCAAGCTGATGCACGACCAGCATCCGACCATGTCCTTTGTCGACCTCAACCGTTCGGGCGTGGCGCTGATGGAAATCGTCTCGCGGCCCGATATGCGTTCGCCTGCCGAGGCGGGGGCTTACCTAAAGAAATTGCGCTCGATCCTGCGCTATGTCGGTTCTTGCGACGGTAATATGGAGCAGGGCTCGATGCGCGCCGACGTCAATGTATCGGTGCGCAAGCCCGGCGGCGAGCTTGGCACGCGCACCGAAACAAAGAATGTGAACTCGATCCGCTTCATGATGCAGGCCATCGAATATGAGGCGCAGCGTCAGGTTGATATCTTGGAAGCTGGCGGTAAAATCGACCAAGAAACCCGCCTGTTCGATCCCAACAAGGGCGAAACGCGGTCGATGCGCTCGAAGGAAGACGCGCATGATTATCGCTATTTTCCCGACCCCGATCTGCTGCCGGTGGAACTCGATGATGCCTTCCTCGAAGAATGCCGCGCCTCGCTCCCTGAACTCCCTGACGCCAAGCGTGCGCGCTACGAAGCGATGGGCCTCACCGCCTATAATGCCGCCGTTTTGACCGCGGAGGCCGAAACCGCTTTCTGGTTCGAAGATTTGCTGGCCGAAGGGGTGGACGCCAAACAAGGGTCCAACTGGCTGATGTCCGAACTGTTCGGCGCGCTTAACAAGCTAGGCAAGACATTGGACGAAAGCCCGGTCAATCCCAAGCAGGCAGCCGAATTGCTCGGCCTCGTCGCCGATGGCACGATCAGCGGTAGCATCGCCAAGCAAGTCTTCGAAATCATGCTCGAAACCGGGCAGGGCGCCACCGCGATTGTCGAGGAAAAGGGACTGAAGCAAACCAGCGATACCGGTGCTATTGAGGCTGAAATCGCAAAAATCATGGCCGCAAACGAAGACAAGGTAGCCGAATATCGCAGCGGCAAGGACAAGCTGTTCGGCTTCTTCGTCGGCCAGACAATGAAGGCGATGCAGGGCAAGGCCAATCCGCAGGTTATCAACGAGTTGCTCAAAAAGTTACTTGCCTAAATAACAAGGCTTTGCAATTCTCGACGCGGGGATGAAAACCGAGGGGGAATTGATGAAGTTCAGGTTTTTCGGTGCGGCCATGATGGCCGTGCTTTCGCTTACTGGCGCGCCTGCAAGCGCCGCCGATGCCAAGAAGGATGCGGCCGAAAGCAGTGCCGCCGGTGATGAAATTCCCGGCGATCCCGCAAAATTCTTCCTGTTTCACAAGGACGGTGCCGCCCCCGACCAGGCGCGCGGCGATCTCGTCTATTGCATCGGGCAGGCGCGCCCGATTCTGTCGTTGCGTGACCGGATGCCGAGTAGCGGCGGCCTGATCGGTGCCATGATCAATGGCCGCATGGCAGAAATCGACCGCTTCCGGATGCGGAATGCCGCGATGCGCAAATGCATGGGGATGGTCGGATACGATCGTTATCTCGTGCCCGAGGAGCTTTGGAAAGAGGTCGTCGATGAAGGCGATATCGTCCTGAACGATGATGCCCTGGTCGACATCGACGTGGTCGAGCGAATGGTCGCGTTTGCCAGCGGTCCCAAACCAAGCGGAGAGAGGTTGCCGAAATGACTCGCATGTTGAAAATTGCCGCTGCCGTGACATTGGCCGCAACCACGCTCTCGGTGCCGAATGCCCAAGCTGCCCAAAAGCCCGTCAAAATCCAAAAGATAAAGCTCGACACGCTGAAGCCCGGCAAGATCAAACTCGACTCGCGGTTAGGCTATGTGCTGCTCCGGCTCGGCCCCAAGCCCGTGGGTAAAAACCCGTCGGTCAGCGTTGGCTTTTCGCGGATCGATCCGGCGACGAACACCTTTTTCGATTTCAAGACGCCCGACGACGTCCCGCCCGATTTCTGGCGCACCGGCGCGGTCGCGGTGAATGTGGGGCGCAGTTTCGCCGATGTGGACGGAACGGGCGTCTATCTGGTGGGCTTTTACCCGGGTCGGTGGATGATCGGCAATGTCGGCTCTACTTGCCTGTCGCTCGGCAGCTATACTTTCGACGTCAAACAGGGCGAAGTGACGGACATCGGCACATTGCTGGCAGCCCGCGAAAACGGTGAGGCAACCGTTCCCGAATTGAAGGACGCGAAACTGTCGCAGGACCTGGTCGAATTCGGGACGATGATGAACATCGTCATGAGCGAGGCGCTTTACGTAAAGCCGGCAGAAGGATCGCCGGCCTTGCCGAAAGAGCTGGCCGCGATGCCGGTCACCAAGGCGACTCTCACCCCCGACCATCGGTTCGACAATACGTGCATGAACCTGGTCAACCGCGCCGCAAGCCTTCCACCGCTTGAAAATCGCCCGCCGATGACTCGCGAGGAGGCCATCGCGGCGCTTGCCAAGATGAACCCTCCGGAGCGCGTAGAGGCTGCAAGGAAACGGGTGGAAAAGGCAAAAGCCGCTGCTGCGGCAAAAAAATAGCCAAAGCGGGGCAGCAGCCTCCTTGGCGGTAAAATACCGCGCTAGGCCTTAGTTTATTCAGCAAACGGGATAGCGGTGCCAAGCCGCCGCTTCCCCCTTGCCCCGCATCGGCTTTCCCGTTAGAGGCACCCGTCGTTTGTGAAACGGCGGCTTTTCGCAAGCGGGCGTGGCGGAATTGGTAGACGCACCAGATTTAGGTTCTGGCATCGCAAGGTGTGGGGGTTCGAGTCCCTTCGCCCGCACCACGAAATGGGCTATAGTCCCGGCTGCCGTTGAACCCGAAAGCCATTTAACAGTTTAAGGTGAGGCCACCCGGCCCGCCTGCCAGATAGAGAAGATCATATGCAAACCGTCGAAACCCAGAATGAAGGCCTGAAGCGCGCTTACCGCATGACAATTACCGCGAAAGACGTCGAATCGCGGATCGATGCCGAGGTGAAGAAAATCGCCCCGCAGGTGCGCATGCCCGGTTTCCGTCCCGGCAAGGTTCCGGCCAATCTGGTCAAGAAAATGCACAAGGACTCGCTGCTTCAGGATGCGCTGAACAGCTCGATCCACGAAGGCGTGCAGAAGGCGATTTCCGATAACAAGCTGCGCCCTGCGACGCAGCCGCATGTGCATCTGGGCGACGATTATGCGCCGGGCAAGGATGCTGTGGTCGATTTCCATCTCGAAGTGTTGCCCGCGATTGCGGCTCCGTCGATCGATGGTATCAAGCTCGAGCGCCTGACCGTCGAAGTCAGCGATGCTGCAGTCGAAGAGGCGATCCTGAAGCTTGCCGAAGGGCAAAAGAACTTTGAAGCCGCCGACAAGAAATATGCTGCGAAAAAGGGTGACCAGGTCGTCATCGATTTCGAAGGCAAGGTGGACGGTGTGCCTTTCGACGGCGGCAAGGGTGAAGGCATGGCGGTCGAGCTTGGCTCCGGCCAGCTTATCCCTGGTTTCGAGGACCAGATGGTCGGCTTGAAGGCCAATGACGAGAAGGTCATCAATGTGACCTTCCCCGAAGATTACAATGCCGAAAATCTGAAGGGCAAGGCTGCGACGTTCGACATCGTCGTTGCCGAGGTCCGCAAGCCCGTGGAAGCCAAGGCCGACGACAATCTTGCAAAGATGTTCGGCCTTGAAGGCATCGACAAGCTCAAGGAGCTGATGAAGGTCCAGGTCGAGCAGGAGCATAACGGCCTGACCCGCACCTATATGAAGCGGCAATTGCTCGACCAGCTTGCCGCCGATCATGATTTCGACGTGCCGCCGTCGATGGTCGAAGCCGAGTTCGAGCAGATCTGGGCGCAATTGGAGCAGGAAGCCGCGCGCGAGGATGATCCCGAAGCCGCGAAAAAGGAAATGGAAGCCGAGCGCGACGATTATCGCGACATCGCCGTCCGCCGCGTGCGTCTAGGGCTTTTGCTCTCCGAAATCGGGCAGGCCAATGGCGTCGAGGTCAATTCGCAGGAAATGAACATGCTGGTACAGCAAGCCGCCCAGCAATATCGTCCCGAAGACCGGCAGAAGTTCGTGCAATATCTGCAGGAAAATCCGATGGCGGCTGCACAGCTTCGTGCGCCGATGTTCGAGGACAAGGTTGTCGATTTCCTGTTCGAAAAGGCGACCGTGACCGAAAAGACCGTGACCAAGGAAGAGCTGGAAGCAGCAATAGAAGCCGAGCCGGAGGCAAAGCCTGCCGCGAAGAAGAAAGCGCCTGCCAAAAAGGCAGCGGCTAAGGAAGAGGCTCCAGCAAAGGAAGCCAAGCCTGCTGCGAAGAAAGCCGCTCCCAAAAAGGAAGCTGCCGAGCCGAAGGCTGAAAAGGCACCTGCGAAAAAGGCTCCGGCCAAGAAAGCCGCTCCGAAGAAGTAACGTCGCGAACGGCATCGAGAAAATCAGGAAGGGGTCGCATTTTGCGGCCGCTTTCTTTTTGGTCGCCGAAAAGATTGTCTTGCTGGCGTAACCTACCGATGCCACACTCAAGCCTATGATAGATATGCTCTTTACTGCAGCGACCGCTGTCCTTGTGACCACTCCTCCTCCTCCGGTGATCATAACGCCTTCGCCTGTAGCTGCGGTTCGCGAGCAGTCCGTGGCAGTGCTAAGGCCAACGGATGCACGCTGCGACGATGGTCCGCTGGATATCTCCACCGTCAAAAGGCCTGCAGTCCAGCTCCTCTGGTCGCGAAACCAGGTGGCGGAAACGCCGACTGTTCTTAGCTTCCGGATCGACGAAAACGGACGGGTGCTCGGGCTAAAGCGCGAACCGAACGGTTATGGAGTGCTCCCCGACCTTTCGCCGTCACTGGCCGCGAGCAGGTTTCCGTCGGGTAGGGCGCGCAACGGCTGTTCGATAAGCTACAGCAGGGAGCATAGCAGCATCGCCGATGCGCAAACCGACGATCTGATCGCTTATTCGCTGGCGGCAACGCCGCGCCCGCCCAAGGAATTGTTCGACCGTCTTAATCCTGAAGGCTCGGACTGCTATCCGAAGCGACCGGCAGTGCTGCTCCAAGCCTATCCGGAGTTCGACAAGATACCTGCGACGGCAGGGCGGATGGATTGGAGCATGGTCAAGTTCGATATCGACGACAACGGCAAGCCCGTTGCAATCGGCATTCACGCAACGAGCGGCAACATGACGCTGGACAAGGCATCGGTCGATGCGATCGCAAAATCGCGCTATGCCAAAGGCGCGAGAAAAGGATGCCTTTATCCCTATTGGCGTGGCGCCGGGCCGGTTGCTGCGCCTGAAAGTCCGGACTTAGCCGCCTTTCGAGACGGTGAAGGAAATTGTCCCGCCGAAGTCGAATGGAAAACCAAACCTGCGCTCGTTTATCCTGACGCTTTCCGGCGGCGCGGTGTTGAGGGATGGGCAATCGTTGCTTTCGACGTTGCTCCTTGGGGCGCGACCGGGAATGTGAAGCTCGTGGCAGCCGAGCCTGCTGTGGAGTTCGGGGAAGCTGCCCGGAACATCGTGGCGGGCGCCACGGTCGCTAGCCCGGAGCAAGGCTATAGCGATTGCTTCGAAAAGGTGCGCTATGTCATGAATAGCAAGCGTCCGGACGACGACTTCCCGACAACGGCAAATTGAATCAGAAAGGGCCCGGATTGCTCCGGGCCCTTATCACTCGACATTTCGGAGATCAGGCCAGGTCGAACCTGTCGGCGTTCATCACCTTTACCCATGCCTTGACGAAATCGCGCACGAACTTTTCTTCGTGGCCCTTCTCGGCATAGACCTCAGCGGTTGCGCGGAGCTGGCTGTTCGAACCGAAGACGAGGTCGGTGCGGGTTGCACGCCACTTCTCTGTACGGCCGCCGCGGTCATAGCCGATGAACTCTTCGTCGCTTGAACTGTCGACCAGATCCCAGAAGGTGTCGTTATCGAGCAGGTTCACGAAGAAGTCGTTGGTCAGCTGGCCTTTGCGGGCGGTGAACACGCCTTCCGGTATGTCCTTATGGTTGGCGCCCAGCACACGCAAACCACCGACCAGAACCGTCAGCTCCGGCGCCGACAGGCCGAGCAGTGACGCCTTGTCGAGCAGCAACTCCTCGGTCTTCACCGGCTGGCGCGTTTTGAGGTAATTGCGGAAACCATCGGCCTGCGGCTCCATCCAGTGGAAGCTTTCAACATCGGTCCAGTCCTGCGTCGCATCGCCGCGGCCACCGGTGAAGGGTACGCTCACATCGAAGCCCGCATCTTGCGCAGCCTTTTCGACTGCGGCCGAACCTGCCAGCACAATCGCGTCGGCAAGGCTCATCGAACCACGTAGCTCGTTGAGTTTCGCCAGAACCTTCGCCAGTTCCGCCGGTTCGTTGACGTCCCAGTCCTTTTGCGGGGCAAGTGCGATGCGGGCACCATTCGCGCCGCCGCGCTTGTCCGACTTGCGAAAAGTCGAGGCCGAAGCCCATGCCGTCTTCACAAGTTGCGAAACGGTCAGGCCGCTCGCAAGGACTGCGGATTTGAAAGCCGCTACATCAGCATCCGACGGAGCCGTCCCGGCCGGAATCGGGTCCTGCCAGATCAGGTCTTCGACGGGAACTTCCGGCCCGAGATACAGGACTTTCGGTCCCATATCGCGGTGCGTCAGCTTGAACCAGGCGCGCGCGAAGGCATCGTCCAGCGCTGACTGATCGTCGCGGAAGCGTTCCGAAATGGCGCGGAACTCGGGGTCCATCTTCAGCGCCATGTCCGCAGTGGTCATCATTGTCGGCACCTTTTTCGAAGGATCGCGCGCGTCGGGTGCCATGTCCTCCGGATCGGGGTTGACCGGTGTCCACTGCTTCGCACCGGCGGGGCTGGTGGTGAGTTCATAGTCATATTTGAACAGCAGGCGAAAATAGTCGCCGCCCCATTTGGTCGGGTTGTTCGACCATGCACCTTCGATACCCGAAGTCGTGATGTGGCCCTTGCCGATTTCTTCGCTGTCCGTCAGCCAGCCAAGACCCTGCATGTGCATGGCTTCGGCCGCCGGATTCTTGCCGAAGGTTTCAGCGGGCTTCGCGCCATGCGCCTTGCCAAAGGCATGGCCACCGGCGGTGAGTGCGACGGTTTCTTCTGAATTCATCGCCATACGGCTGAACGTTGCACGCATGTCGCGTGCCGACTGCAGCGGATCGGGATTGCCGCCGGGGCCTTCGGGATTGACGTAGATGAGGCCCATCTGGATTGCCGCAAGCGGGCCTTCCAGTTCTTCGGTTTCGCCATCGATCAGGCGCGTCTTCGCACCTTCGTTGACCCAGATTTCCTCTGCGCCCCAGAAAGTGTCGCCTTCGGACTGATAGACGTCCTTACGGCCGCCGCCAAAGCCAAACACCGGTCCGCCCATGCTTTCGATGGCGACATTGCCCGCGAGGATGAACAGGTCGGCCCAGCTGATCGACGCACCATATTTCTGCTTGATCGGCCAGAGCAAGCGGCGCGCCTTGTCGAGGTTGCCGTTGTCGGGCCATGAATTGAGCGGTTCGAACCGCTGCTGCCCCGAATTGGCGCCGCCACGACCATCTGTCACGCGATAGGTGCCTGCCGCATGCCATGCCATGCGAATCATGAAGGGGCCGTAATGACCATAATCGGCTGGCCACCACGGTTTGCTGTCGGTCATCAAAGCGGTCAGGTCAGCCTTCAGCGCATTGTAATCGAGCTTCTTGAAAGCTTCGGCATAATCGAAATCCGGCCCCATCGGGTCCGGCGACACGCCATGCTGGTGCAACATGTCGACTGGCAGTGCGTCGGGCCACCAATCTTTGTTCTGCCGTCCGAGCAAGGAGCGAATCTTCACGTCTCCGCCGTGCACCGGGCACCCTGCCTTTGGATCTGCGTCTGCCATTGTACATTCCTCTTCTGATATGGTTTGAGTCGTAGGGGTGGGATGATGGGTGTTTTACGCTGACGTGCTTTCGCGTCAAATCAATGAATGCGGCCAGACTAATCGAATTTGCCGTATTTCAGGCATGGGCTGAAGGCTGGTTAAGTCGATACACGGATGCTATTCAACTTGCGGCGGGGGCTAGCGAAAGGAAAAATCGTGCTTCACCGAAATCTTCTTTTTCCAGCAATTCTGGCGGTATCGGTTGCCGCCGCTGCGCACCATGGATGGTCGAGCTATGACGCGACCAAGACGCTCAATATCAAGGGCACGCTCACTGAGCTTACATGGGGCAATCCGCACGGCGAGGCCAAGACGCGCTATAAAGGTAAGGTCTGGACGGTAATCCTCGCGCCCGTCAGCCGCATGGAAGCGCGCGGGCTGACAAGGGAAATGATAGCTCCGGGCAAGCGCATAACTCTTGTCGGTTATCCGAAAAGCGACGGATCGCCTGAAATGCGCATCGAGCGTGTTATCGTCGGCGACAAGACGGTCGAGCTGCGCTGATTGAATCGTTCGCTTCGGACGTAGCTGCGTCGGCCTTCGGGCAATTGATGCGTTCTTCGGCATGGGTCTATCCGCTGGCCAATGTCGCGCATCTGTTCGGGCTGGCGTTGCTCTCAGGCGGGATTATGGCTGTCGACTTGCGGATTATGGGCTTCGGGCGAAAGCTACCATTGAAGGCGATGCATGACGCGCTGACGCCGTTCGCAGTTGGGGGCTTGGTCGTTTTTGCACTCAGCGGTGCGGCGCTTTTTGCTGCCGATGCAAGAGAACTGGTGCGGAACCCTGTCTTCCTCGCAAAGATGGTCCTCGTTACGCTGGCAGTCATCAACGCGCTGGTTTTCCGTAAATTTGCGGGCAGGGCGCTGGGGAGTGGAGAGGTGCCATTCAACCTTCGCCTTTCTTCGGCAATCTCGCTTTCGTTGTGGTCCGCTGCAATCATTTGCGGACGGATGATCGCATACTGATTTCTTAACCGTTTTCCTGCTTGAACCTTGGCGCGCGCGAGCCGATATAGGGGCAAAGGCGCTTCCGCCTGTAATAGAGGTATTTATGTACGATCCGTATTTCGATCCCACCACCGCGCTTGTGCCCGTCGTTATCGAGCAGTCGAACCGAGGCGAGCGCAGCTGGGACATTTTCTCGCGGCTGCTGCGCGAGCGGATCATTTTCGTGACTGGCGAAGTCGAGGACGGCATGGCCTCGATCATCACCGCGCAATTGTTGTTTCTCGAATCCGATAATCCCAAAAAGGATATCTGGATGTATATCAACTCGCCTGGCGGCGTGGTGACTGCTGGCATGGCGATTCATGACACGATGCAATATATCCGCCCGCGCGTCGGCACGGTGTGCATCGGGCAGGCGGCATCGATGGGCAGTTTCCTGCTTGCGGCGGGCGAGCCCGGTATGCGCGTCGCGCTGACCAACAGCCGGATTATGGTGCACCAGCCTTCGGGCGGCGCGCGCGGAATGGCCTCGGACATCCAGATCCAGGCGAACGAGATTTTACGTATCCGTAAGCGGATGAACGATCTCTATTCGAAATATACCGGTAAGCCTTTGAAGGAAATTGAAAAGGCGATGGATCGTGACACCTTCCTCGAAGCCGACGAAGCCAAGGCATTCGGCATTGTCGATGAGGTGTTCGACAAGCGCCCGGCAGTCGCTGACGCGGAGGCAAGCGCTTAAACGGCTGTTTACCGTTAGCTATTCATCCACCATATTTGCCAACCCGGCACAGCGCCTTTTGGGCTATTGCCAAAACGTGCCGCATCATTAGGATGACGGTTCGATGACAGACTCCGCCATAAGGCTGGAGTAACAGGACGATATATGACGAAGTTAAGCGGTTCGGACACCAAGAGCACACTTTATTGCTCTTTCTGCGGCAAGTCGCAGCATGAGGTTCGCAAGCTGATTGCCGGACCGACAGTGTTCATCTGCGATGAATGTGTCGAGTTGTGCAACGACATCATCCGCGAGGAAACCAAGGGTTCGCTCACTGGCCGCAAGGAAGGCGAGGTTCCCAGCCCGCAGGAAATCTGCGAGGTGTTGGACGATTATGTCATCGGCCAGCCGCAGGCAAAGAGAGTACTGTCGGTCGCGGTGCATAATCATTACAAGCGGCTTAACCACGGTGCCAAAGGGGCCGAGGTCGAGCTTGCCAAGTCGAACATCCTGCTCGTCGGCCCCACCGGTTGTGGCAAGACCTTGCTCGCGCAAACGCTCGCCAAGACTTTTGACGTGCCCTTTACGATGGCGGACGCGACGACATTGACCGAAGCGGGCTATGTTGGCGAGGATGTCGAGAATATCATCCTCAAACTGCTCCAGGCGTCCGACTATAATGTCGAAAAGGCGCAGCGCGGTATCGTCTATATCGACGAAATCGACAAGATCAGCCGCAAGGCAGAAAATCCCTCGATCACGCGCGACGTGTCGGGCGAAGGCGTGCAGCAGGCGCTGCTCAAGCTGATGGAAGGCACGACGGCAAGCGTTCCGCCGCAGGGCGGGCGCAAGCATCCGCAACAGGAATTCCTGCAGGTCGATACTACCAACATCCTCTTTATTTGTGGTGGTGCCTTTGCAGGCCTCGAAAAAATCATCTCGAACCGCCTTGAAGGCAAGTCGATCGGTTTCGGCGCGCATGTTGCCGATCCCGACGAACGTCGCACCGGCGAAATATTGAAGCAGATCGAGCCCGAAGATTTGCTCAAATATGGGCTTATTCCCGAATTTGTTGGCCGTTTGCCGGTCACCGCGACGCTGGAAGACCTCGATATCTCCGCGCTGGTCAAAATTCTTGCCGAGCCGAAGAACGCGCTGGTCAAGCAATATGGCAAGCTGTTCGAAATGGAAGATGTTGGGCTGAGCTTTACCGACGATGCTCTCGAAGCCGTTGCCAAAAAGGCGATCGAGCGCAAAACCGGCGCGCGCGGGCTTCGCTCCATTCTCGAGGCGATCTTGCTCGACACCATGTTCGACCTGCCGACATTCGATGGCGTCGCCGAAGTCGTCGTCGATAAGGATGTGGTCGAAGGCCGAAAGACGCCGGTGCTGGTTTATGCCAAGACTGCAAAGGCGGAAAAGGAAGACGCGGCCTAAGGCGCTGAAAACGGCCAACGCTGAGTGATTTCTAGGCGTTGTTGCATGTCAGCAACAAAAACCAAAAAAAACTTTGATTCCTCCGTCTTGCACAACTTGTTGCAAGGCGTGGCTTTGCGTTGTGCGCTGCGCGCGCTAAGGGCCGAATCATCATGGCGCGATGTGTCATCTAACTGACATTTTGCGCCGCCAAGGGGAGTCACAACAGCTTTCGTCATCATGATTCGGCCCAAGAGCCGGACATGCGGAGAGGCGGAACGCAGAAAATCAAAGGGGTCTAAACATGCAAATCCGTTACTATCTCGCCGCGAGCGCCGCTGCGTTGTCCGTCGCGTCGGCGATTACGCCAGCTATGGCGCAGCAAATTACGTCGGGCATCGAAGGAACCGTTGTCGACGATAATGGCTCCCCGGTTGTTGGCGCGACAGTTGAGGTGACGGACACACGTACCGGCAACACCCGCACCATCTCGACGGGGCCGACCGGGTCGTTCAATGCGACGGGCCTGACCACCGGTGGACCATATACCGTATCTGTCAACGCTGACGGCTTTGAAGGTCAGTCGATTGAAAATCTCGAGACGAGCCTGCAAGGGAACACCAGTCTGGCGTTCACTCTGACGACGGGTAGCGGCGAGATTGTGGTTACCGGGACGCGCGTTCGTGTTTCGCAATTGGCCGTCGGCCCGGGTCAGAGCTTCACTGCCGAAATTCTTGAAAATGCCCCGACCTTTAACCGCGATGTGCGTGATATCATCCGCATCGATCCGCGCGTCAGTCTTGACCGTGACGATACCGGCTCGGGCCAGGACCGTATATCTTGCCTGGGCGGGAATGACCGTGGGAATGCATTTACTGTTGACGGTATTAGCCAAGGCGACGTCTACGGTTTGAACGACACCGGTTTTTCGTCGCGAAGCTCGACGCCGTTACCATATGACGCAATCCGAGAAACCCAGGTGCAGTTTGCGCCGTTCGATGTCGATTATGGCCAGTTCACCGGATGCGCTATCAACGTCGTCACTAAATCGGGTACCAACGATTACACCTTCGGTGCATTTTACGAATATTCGAACAGCGATCTACGAGCTGACAATGTATTCGACAAATTTTCGGGTCGCAGCCGTAACGTCGCGCCAATTCAACCCGACAAACGCTGGGGCGTTTACCTTGGCGGACCGATTATCAAAGACAAACTCTTCATCTTCGGTGCGTACGAAAATCAGAAGGCAGGCCAAGCACAGGACGATGGTCCCGCAGGTGCTGGTTACCCGAACAGTCTTGCAGGCGTTCCGGTAGCAGAATTCGATCGCATCAGCGAAATCCTGAACAGAGTTTACGGGATCGATACAGGCCCTCTAGTTACCAACCGGCCATTTACCAACAAACGATATTTCGGTCGGGCAGACTGGCAAATCACCGACGATCATCGCTTGGAGGTTACATATCAACGGCTCGAAGAGTCGACTACACGTACGGACGATTTTAGCACCACTGTAACAAACCCCCGTGTCACCGGTTTGAACACTTTCTACCTGAGCGGCACTGAATCGAACTATTATTCCGGACGTCTGTATTCGCAGTGGACCGACACTTTTTCGACTGAATTGCGCTTTTCGCGTTCGGAAGTTCAAGATTTGCAGGACCCAGTAGGCGGCGGCGAAGCGCAGTCGGCCAATCCTATTCCTGCAATTGTAGTAGGCATAACCAACCCTGACGGCACCTTTGGTCGCGTTCAGGCTGGTCCAGGCTTCTCTCGTTCTGCGAACGATTTGCAAACAACGATCGAACAATATAGGGCCGTCGGCAAACTCGATGCAGGCGACCACCAGATCAAATTCGGCGGCGAACTTAACCGGGCAAACCTGTTCAATCTTTTTGTACAGAACGCTACGGGCACACTGTTTTTCCGCAATGCAGCTGATCTGGAAGCCGGGTTGCTTTCAACTGGGACCAATACCAATCCGACGGCGATGCAGCTCGCAACCGGCGCCGCAGTTGGCGCGGCTGGTAACTTCTCGGCAACCGGCGACGTGAATGATGCGGCGGCTCGATTTAATCGCAGCATCTATTCGGTCTTTGCCCAGGACGATTGGCAGATAACGGATCAGCTAAGCATGGTCGCCGGTGTGCGTGCCGAATGGTACGATGGTGGAGCGCCGGAGGCTAACCCGCTTTTCATCAATCGATATGGTTTCAGTAATGGTAATGGTTTTAGCAAGCTTGGCGTAGTGGTCTTGCCACGTGTGGCCTTCACCTATGACGCGAACGACTTTGCCGTATTCTCTCGCCCACAATTTCGTGCGGGTGCGGGCATTTTCTCTGGCGGCGATCCACTGGTATGGTTCGGCAATGCCTTCCAGAACGATGGCAGCACCGTTGGCGAAGGTACGACTCGTTCAACGGGCTGCCCCTTGCCGGTGACGACGCCCGTCGATGTTGTCACTGGTGGCACATTTACCGGCGTTCCAGCTTGTATCCGTACTGCCGGCAGCACCGAAGCGGCACGTGGTTTGGGTGACACTCAGTCTATCGATCCCAATCTCAAGGCACCAACTGTTTTCCGCTTCAATGCTGGATTCTCATCGCAATTGAATTTTGCTGAATCTGGATTCTTTAGCGGTTGGGATCTAACGCTCGACTATATTTATTCGAAATATCGTAACCCTTTCAATGTCGTTGATTTGGCGGCGGTTCCGGCAACCGCAGCCGGCCCAGGCGGTACAGCTATCGGGCTTAACGGCTTTACCATTGACGGTCGGCCAATATATCGTTCGATCGATCCAAGTGCTGCGGGGTGTACTGCGCGGCTGACGAGTGCTTCGCCCGCACCGACCTACACTGGTGTCAACGCGGCGTGCTTTGCCACTTCGCGAGACGACGAGTTGATGTTGACCAACGCAGGCAGTTTCCGGAGCCATACCGCTTCGTTCATTCTGTCGAAGTACTTCGATGGCGGTATCTTCACCCAAGGGGGTTCGACATTTTTTAACGTCGGTTACTCATTCTCGGACAGCCAGGATCGCCGCAACCTGTATAGCTCGACCGCCGGTTCGAACTACGACTTGTCGGCTGCATTCGATCGCCAGAACCCCGCGCCATCCCGCGGTTTTTATAACAGCCGTCACAACTTTACCTTGAACACCAGCTTCAAGGAACAGTTCTTCGGCGATTTCGATACGCAGTTCGGTTTCACCTTTGTTGCTCGATCGGGCCGCCCATATAGCCTGACCTTCAGCGGCGGCAGCGTGTTTGGCGACAGCGTGTCGGGTACGGAAAACGCGCTTGTTTATCTGCCTACCGGGGTAACCGATCCCAATGTTTCACCTTCGTCGAACTTGGCAGCGGTGCAGGGGCTTTCCGATTTCGGCAATTCGCTGAAATGTGCACGTAAATTTCTTGGTCAAACGATTGAGCGCAACACCTGCTCTAACGACTGGTATTATGATCTAGACTTGTCGTTCTCGCAGGAAATTCCGGGGCCAGGACGTTTGTTCGGACGTGAGGATAAGCTGAAACTGTTTGCAAGCTTTGATAACTTCCTGAATTTGCTTGATCCAAGCTGGAATATCCAGCGCCGCCGCGACTTTGCGGGCCGCCAGGATATTGCTTCCATCAGCGGTATCGACGCGCAGGGTCGTTACATTATCACAGGGTTCTCGGCGAATAACCTCAATGCGGAAGGCGTTCGCGATTTCGATGCCGACAACTTCATCAACACCTCGTCGTCGGTATGGCGCATCAAGGTCGGCGTCAGCTACGACTTTTGATTAAGCCGAGACTATCAGGAAAAGGGCGGGGCTTCGGCTCCGCCCTTTTTATTTGTAGATGCAGCTATCCAGCCCATCGCGCTGCACGACGCGGATGCGGGCGGCGATGCTGTTGCCGTAGCGGCGGGTGAAGCCGCCTGCGCCGTTGACTGCGCGCTTCTTTGGGAGCGGCAATATAGCCGCGATACGGGCCGCCTCGTTGCGGGTCAGACTTTTTGCGCTTTTGTCATAATAACGTTTCGCGCCTTCCTCGGCGCCATAGGTGCCGATGCCGGTTTCAGCGACGTTGAGGTAGACCTCCATGATCCGTCGCTTGCCCCAGATATTTTCGATGAGGAAGGTGAACCAGAATTCGGGCACCTTGCGAAGATAGCGCGTCCAGCCGCTGCCCTGCCACAGGAAGACGTTTTTTGCGGTCTGCTGACTAATTGTCGAACCGCCACGCATCCGTCCGCCGCTTTTGTTGCGTTCGATTGCCTTTTCGATGGCTTCGCGGTCAAAGCCATCATGGCTACAGAATTTGCCGTCCTCTGCCGCGATAACCGCGCGGACCAGGTTGGGGGAGATATTCGAAAGACTGGTCCAGTCGCGTCTGGCGCCATTCTGGTCGAACAGCATGGTGAGCGTGGTCGGCACTGGTACTACAGCATAGACTGCGGTCAGCACGATGCTGCCGATGACAAAATAGAACAGCCATTTGAAGGTGAAACGGGTCAGGCGGGCGAGAAACGAACGCTTTTTTTCGGTCATTGCCCGAAACTAGCGCGCGCCCGCCCGCCCGTCATCTGTTTAGTGTGCGAGCAGCAACCGCTTTTCGCCGGCAATCCGCAGCATGGCTTTTTGCAGCTTCTCGAACGCCCGCACCTCGATCTGGCGCACACGTTCACGGCTGACTTTGTAGGTCTGGCTCAGTTCTTCGAGCGTCTTGGGCTCGTCGATCAAGCGTCGCTCGGTCAAAATATGCTTTTCGCGGTCGTTAAGGCTGTCGAGTGCCTCGGACAGCATATTGTGCCGCAAAGTGCCTTCCTGCTCTTCTGCGACAAGCTCGTCCTGCAACGGTTCGTTGTCGACCAGCCAGTCCTGCCACTGGCCATCGCCATCTTCGCGCATCGGCACGTTCAGCGAAGTATCGCCGCCCATCGCCATGCGGCGGTTCATATTGTGAACCTCTTCCTCTGACACACCGAGATCGGTGGCGATCTTGGTCACCGCTTCGTGATTTAAGTCTCCATCTTCAAACGCTTGAAGGTTATTCTTCATACGACGCAGATTGAAGAACAGCTTCTTCTGCGCCGCGGTGGTGCCAATCTTGACGAGGCTCCAGCTGCGCAGGATGAATTCCTGCATCGATGCGCGAATCCACCACATCGCGTAGGTCGCGAGGCGGAAACCGCGGTCGGGATCGAATTTCTTCACGCCCTGCATCAGGCCGATATTGCCTTCGGAAATCAGCTCGGAAACCGGCAGGCCATAGCCGCGGTAACCCATTGCGATTTTCGACACGAGGCGAAGGTGAGACGTCACCAGCTGCTCGGCAGCCTTGGAGTCGCCATATTCCTGATAGCGCTTGGCAAGCATATATTCCTGCTCAGGCTTCAAAACAGGAAATTTGCGTATTTCACTCAGGTAACGATTGAGGCTCGCATCTCCCCCAAGGGCAGGGATAGTGGCCGGTACATTCTTGTCAGACATGTATTCCTCTTTCCAGTTTTGCTCGCCTTCCGGGCCTCTTCAAGCACCCGTTCGACAAGCGGTTCTTGTCAAATCCTATAGCCGAAGCTCACTTAACAGAAGCTGCATATCCTCTGGTAAACGGCTTTCGAACCGCAAGGTTTCGCCAGTAACAGGATGTTTAAACCCCAGCGACGCGGCGTGCAATGCTTGTCTTTCGAATTTGGAGCGATTTGGTCCGATTCTGTAGGGGTTTTGTCGATTAGAATAAACGGAATCGCCAATCAGCGCATGGCCGATATGCGCCATATGCACACGAACCTGGTGTGTGCGGCCGGTTTCGAGCGTGCATTGAACGAGGGCCGTATTGCCGAAACTTTCGATCATATGATAATGTGTGATGGCAATTTTGCCCTTGTTCTCAGGTAGAACGGCCATTTTCTTTCGATTTGTGGTTGAGCGCCCGATTTGCGTGCGGACGGTGCCTGCGGGTGGGGCAGGGGTTCCGCTTACGAGCGCCAGATAACGGCGTTCGATGTTGTGCGTGGCGAAAAGCTTGGCGAGACCCTCGTGCGCCGTATCGCTTTTGGCCACCACCAAAAGACCTGAAGTATCCTTGTCTATGCGATGGACGATTCCAGGGCGTTGGACACCGCCGATTCCGGAGAGTTTGCCATGACAATGGTGCAAAAGCGCGTTGACGAGCGTGCCATCGGCATGGCCTGCTGCCGGGTGGACCACCAAGCCTGCAGGTTTATCGACCACGATCAGATGGTCGTCTTCGAAGACGATATCGAGCGATATGTCCTGCGCCTCCGCTTTGTCGGGACGAGGCTCCGGGACAAATAGTTCGAATTCCTGCCCGGCGAACTTCTTGCTGGAAGCGTCAGTAGCAATTTTGCCGCCGATGCGTAATGCATCGTCCGAAATCAGCGCCTGTATCCGTGCACGCGACAATTGCGGGAGCGCGCTGGCTAGCGCACTATCGAGCCGCCCTTCGCCCAAAACCCCTGAAAATCTGGTATTGCCCCCAACCATCGCCTAAACATGGGCAATGGCTCTCAGATTATCAAGGAAGCAACATGCGCTGCTTTTGGAATGGGCCGAAGCTGCGGGAAAGCATGAATGTTGCGGTTTGCTTATGGGCGATGGTGAATCGGTTTCAGAGCTGGAATTGGCCAACAATGTCGCTGTCGACACAACCCAACATTTTGAGATCGATCCTGCGGCTTTAGTAAGCAGGCACAAGGCCGCACGAAATGGTGGATTGCCGATCTTGGGCTGCTTCCATTCGCATCCGAACGGTTTGACAAGACCATCGGAAACCGATGCCCTGCAGGCAGCGGGCGATGGCCGTTTCTGGTTGATTATCGCGAACGGCGAAATCACCGCTTGGCAGGCGACAAGAAACACCGGTTTCGAACCGGTCGCATTGGTAGTCGAGGGTTGAAACGACGGTGAACAAAGTCCATGAGCGCTGCAACACGCCAAATCACGGAAATAACATTAAATGACCGAGTCCGAAGTCGATCTTGCCAGCCTTCTCTGTTCGCGGCTGTGCCATGACCTTTTGAGCCCGGTCGGCGCAATGAATAACGGCCTGGAACTGCTCGCCGACGAGCACGATCCGGCGATGCGCGAACGCTGCATGGATTTGCTGGCGGAGAGCGCGAAAGCGGCGGCTGACAAGCTCAAATTCTTTCGCCTGGCATTCGGCGCTGCTGGCGGCTTCGGCAATGAGGTCGATCCCAATGAGGCAAAGGCGGTGATCGAGCCGCTGGTGACGTCAAGCGGTCGAACCACCCTTGAATGGGCAGTTCCTGCGGGCTTTATGCCAAAGAGGGCGATCAAAATCCTGCTTAATCTCGTGTTGCTCGCCAACGAAGCGCTGGTGCGGGGCGGAACACTGTTCGTCGGTGCAGAAAGCCGTGAAGGTGAGCATGAGATCGTCATTCGAGCCAACGGACCGAAAATTGTCATGGATGATGCCATCCGCACGACGCTGGCGGGCAATCTGGACGCCTCGATGGTCGATTCCCGTACCGCCGCTGCGTGGATGGCGCGCAATCTGGCAGTACGTGGCGGGGGGTTGGTGCAGCTAGCCGAACCCGATGCCGAACATCTCGTCATCGGCGCACTTATCCGCGGCTAAATCGCGGTTTTAGCTCAACACGTAAACTGCATCTTAACCATATGACGGCAAAGCATCGTGCTCGACTTACGGGGCCCGATTCATGGACGATCTGCTAGACGATTTTATCGCCGAAACACGCGAAACGCTGGAAACGCTGGCCGGACAGCTCGTCCAGTGGGAGCAAAATCCGCAAGACCGCTCACTAATCGACAGTGTTTTCCGCTTTGTCCATACCGTCAAGGGGAGCTGCGGCTTCCTCGATTTGCCGCGCCTATTGCGGCTTAGCCATGCAGCCGAAGATATTTTGAGTGGCGCGCGAGAAGGACAGGTCACCGCGTCTGCCGGGCTCGTGACGGCGGTTCTAGCAGTTGTCGATCGTATCTCGGCGCTGACCGACGCGCTTGAAACGGGGCAGGCGGTTTACGACGATGATGGCGATCTGATCGACGCAATGCTTGCCTATTTGCCGAAAGAGAAGATTGAGTCCGAAGATGCCTTGGCACCAGAACTAGCCGACCTAGATGACGGCTCGGGTCGCGCCAAGTCGCGCACCGTTCGCGTCTCGCTGGCCTTGCTCGACAAGCTGATGAGCGGCGTTTCCGATATGGTTCTCGCCCGCAACGAGGTCTCGCGCCAGCTGCGCAAAGGCCAGAATAACAGCGAACTCGATCATGCTTTCACGCGGCTGTCAGCTTCGGTAGCCGAAATGCGCGATGCGGTTGGCATGATGCGGATGCAGAATATCGACCGGCTGTTCTCGTCGTTGCCGAGACTGCTGCGCGACATAACGATCGAGCTTGGCAAGGAAATCGAGCTGCGGATCGAAGGCAGTGAAGTCGAAGTCGACCGTGAAATGGTCGAAGCCTTGCGCGACCCGCTAACTCATATCCTGCGCAATGCCGCCGATCATGGAATCGAAACCGCCGACGAACGGCGTACGGCGGGCAAGGACCCGGTCGGGCAGATACGCATCGTCGCGCGCCAGTCAGGCAACCAGATTTTGATCGAAATCATCGACGACGGGCGCGGTATCAACGTCGATAAGCTCGGAACACGCGCCATTGCCGCCAAGATCGTCACCGCCGCCGACTGGCAGAAAATGAGCGAGAAAGCTCAGCTCAACACGATCTTCGTTGCCGGACTTTCGACCGCCGATCAGGTCAGTTCGATTTCCGGGCGCGGCGTCGGCATGGATGTCGTCAAAAGCAATTTGCAGGCCATTGGCGGCACTGTCGACCTGGAAAATTACGAAGGTCACGGCCTTAAGATGACCCTGCGCCTACCGCTGACGTTGTCGATTATCGCGGGCCTGTCGATCAAGGCGGGCGACCAGATTTTTGGTATATCGCGCAGTTCGGTGGTCGAGATTATTTCCTCGTCGAACAAGAATGTCGCGATCGAGGAACTTGGCGGCGTGCGCGTGGCACACATTCGCGGTGAGCGTTATCCTTACACCAAGCTCGAAGCCGTTCTGGGCATCGAGGAAGAAGAGCAGGCGGCGCATAATAGCCGGACGCTGATTGTGATCCGTCCGGCAGTCGGCACCGTTTACGTGCTCGATGTAGCCAATGTCATCGATAATGAAGAGCTGGTGGTAAAACCCGGCGCACCGATTATCATGTCCACAGGTCTGTTTGCAGGGACAACATTGCCTGACAATGGTCGCCCGATGCTGTTGCTAGATGCCAGTGGAATTGGCGCGGCAATCGGCCTCAATGAGAATGACGCGCCGACCGTCGCGTCGCATGTGGAAGAAGCAAAGCAGGCCAAGCGGCCGTCGGCGCTGCTGTTCGTGGCGAGCGATGGCGTCAAACGCGCAATCCGCCTCAGTGGCATCGACCGGATGGAAGATGTAGACGCATCACAAATCAAATTTGTCGGCGGCAAGATGCGGGCATCGGTCGGCGACAAGCTGTTCGATATATGCGAACTCGATGAACCCGGCACCGGCCTGGTGAAACTGCTCCGCCTGACCGATGGCGAGAGTGCGAAGTACCTCGCGGTCGACGATGTGCTCGACATCTTCACGATCGACGGCGAAGTAACGCCAAGTGCGCGCCCCGAGCTATACGAAGGCGTCGTCAGCGCTTTTGGCGAAAGCGTTGAGCTGGTCAATATTTTCCAGTATTTCGAGATGGATGGCAATGCCGATATCGCGCGCGAAGCGCGTCCCTTGTGCTTCATCGAATGCGAGGGAGAAGCGGCTTGGGAAGAACGTATCCTTGCGCCGTTGCTGGCCGCATCGGGCTATCGTGTCAGTTTCGAAAGCAGCGACCGCGCTCAGGCCGCAGTCGTCTTGAGCCGTTCTAGCGATCCGCAAGAACAAGCCGATGATCGGGTACTGCGCCTGCGCGACAGCAGCCATTCTACGGCGGACACACGGTCGAGCATCTATCGCTACGACCGCGTCGGGTTGATTTCCGCAATCGAAGCCAAATTGTCGGGAGTAGCGTAACATGGCTGACCTCTACCTCATCGCCAGCATAGATGGCTGTCGTGTTGCTATCCAGAGCGACCGAGTCGAATCAATCGTCAATGTCCCGGACCTCATATCTGTCCCCAAAGCAGATCCTTGCGTGGCAGGCCTTTTTGCGTTGCGCAGTCGCGTGCTGACGCTGATCGACAGCCAATATGTTGTGACCGGCGAGCGCCGTCATATCCAGAAAGGCGCGCTTGCTGTGGTTGCAGAAATCGGCGGGCATTATTTCGGCTTGGTTGTGGATGGTGTCGAGGACGTCGTGTCGATTGCGCCCGAGCAGGTCCAGAACTCACTAAACCCCGCACCGCAGTGGAAGCCCATAATTTCCGAAATCGCGACGGTCGGCGGCGAGCTGGTGATGATCGTCGATCCCGCCAAATTGGTCGCTGGCGAACATGCGCTGGCGGCGTGATGCGCGGTGGCCAAAAAATAATGGCTAAAGATTCAAATTAACGTGTCGATAACAAGAGCGGCGTAAACTTGCGCAAAGGGTCCAAATCGAAGGTGGGTTGCACATGAAATCCTGTTTAATCGTCGACGACAGCAAGGTGATCCGCAAGGTTGCCCGGCATATCCTCGAAACCATGAAGTTCGACGTTGCTGAGGCCGCCGACGGCAAGGAGGCGCTCGACCATTGCAGCACCGCAACGCCGGACGTTATCCTGCTCGACTGGAACATGCCGATCATGAGCGGCATGGATTTCCTCCGCGCCTATCGCACCACCATCGCGTCGCCTTCGGCAAAAGTGATCTTTTGCACCACCGAGAACGGCATCGGCCATATCCAGGCCGCAATCGACGCCGGCGCCGACGAATATGTAATGAAACCCTTTGATCGCGAGACGCTCGAAGCCAAGCTGCAAATCGTCGGCTGCATTTAAGGTTCACTGGGCGTGACGGTCATCCATCCATCGCCTGGCGCAACGCCGGGATTGGGAAAGTCGCCGATACGGGTGATGCTGGTTGACGACAGCCTTGTCGCGCGCTCCATCTTTTCGCGCGTGCTGGGCAAGCACGACCAGATCGAAATTGTCTGTGAGGCCGAAGATAGCGAAGCCGCACTGTCGCATCTCGATACCAAGGATGTCGACATCATCCTGCTCGATATCGAAATGCCGAAACGGTCGGGACTTGAGGCGCTGCCGGATATCCAGGCCAAGGCCAATGGCGCGCGCATATTGATCGTTTCGGCATTTGCCGAGGAAAACGGACCTGCCGCCATTCAGGCGCTTTCGTTGGGGGCCTGCGACACGTTAGCAAAGCCCGGGCGTTCGGGTTTCTCAGGCCGCTTTTCCGAAATGCTGGTCGACAAGGTTGTGCGGCTCGGACAGCCTGCCCGCCGCCGCAACGATGCGGGCTATGCTGCGAAACTGGCGGTCGAGTATCAGCAAATCGTCCGCCCGACCTGCATCGCAATCGGTGCGTCGACAGGCGGTATTCCGCCGATTTACGAAATCGTCCGCAACCTCGATCCCGCGCTGGATTGTCCGGTTTTCATCACCCAACATCTGCCTGAAGCCTTTATGAGCTTTTTCGCGCGGCAGCTCGACGGCATGACGCACCGCACCGCGAAAGTGGCGGAAGCAGGCGAGGCTGTGCAGAATGACCATATCTACATCGCGCCCGGCGATGCGCATCTCGTTTGTGGCCGCGTGGGGAACAATGTGGTGCTAGATCATCTGAAGGATTTTGGCGAAAGCCGTTACTGCCCCTCCGTCGACGCAATGTTCCACTCGCTCGCAAAAGTCTATGGCGCGGGCAGCATGGGTATCGTCCTCAGCGGCATGGGCAATGACGGTGCGAGTGGCGCAAAAAGCATGGTCGACGCCGAAGCTTCGGTGCTGGTGCAGGACGTCGACTCATCCGTGGTTTGGGGTATGCCCGGGGCCGTTGCGCGCGAGGGTCATGCCACTGCAATACTATCTCCGCCTCAAATGACCGAACTTCTCGGCAGGGTGGCGAAGGCATGAGCGCGTCGCAGGGCAAAGCCTATAAGGCATTATCCGCACTGCTCGAACGGCATACCGGCCAGACGCTAATGGCCAACCGGCACTGGCGGATTGACATGGCGCTGAAGCCGCTGATGCGCGAAAATTCAATCCCAGATCTCGACACTTTGGTGTCGCTTATTGAAATCGACGCCGACCCCCGGCTGACAAGTGCTTGCGTGGAGGCAATGGTGAATAACGAAACCTGTTTTTTCCGGGACCAGGCGAACTTCGCGCTTTTGACGGGCCCGGTTTTCGACACGCTGCGCGAATTGCGTATGGCAACAAAGCGGTTGCGCATCTGGTCGGCGGCCTGTTCGACGGGGCAGGAGCCATATTCGATTGCGATGGCAATCAGCGAAAATGCCGAGAAATGGCGCGGTTGGAATATCCAGATTCTCGCGACCGACGTGTCCGGCGCGGCACTCGCGCAGGCGCGCGAAGGGCGCTACTCGCAATTCGAAATCCAGCGCGGGCTGCCGGTGATGCAGATGCTGCGTTATTTCGAGCAAAAGGGCGAAGAGTGGATCGCCAAGGATAATCTGCGCAAGATGGTGACCTTCACCGAACATAATATGCTGAACAGCGGTCGCCACCTTGGCGCGTTCGACGTCATTCTGTGCCGGAACATGCTGATGTATCTGAGCGACGACAAGCGCAGCGAGGTGCTCGACGGCATATCGCCCTTGCTCGCCAATGACGGCATCTTGATGCTGGGCGCCGCCGAAACCGTTATCGGCCAGACGCAGCGGTTCAAGGCCAGCCAGGAATTTCGTGGCTTTTATCAGCCAGCGGCAGGGAAACCGGCAGTTCAGCCGATGGATTACCGCAGAAGCGCCTGATATTGCGCTATTCCGCCGTTACCCTTATGCACGGCGCATGACCATGATCTGGACCCCTTCACCCAATTTCGGCGAGCGCACTTTGCCGATCACTATGCTGGTATTGCATTACACCGGCATGAAGTCGGGGGCGGAGGCAATCGACTGGTTGGCGAACCCGGAATCCAAGGTTTCCGCGCATTATGTTGTCGATGAGGATGGGCAGCTCGTCCATATGGTGCGCGAGGAACAACGCGCGCAGCATGCGGGCCTTTCGCACTGGCGCGGTATCACCGATTGCAACAGCGCGAGTATCGGCATCGAGATCGTCAATCCCGGGCATGAGTTCGGCTATCGGCCGTTTCCCGAAGCGCAGATGGACACGGTCACGCGGCTGGTAGCCGAAATCGTGCGCACCTACAGCATCGAGCCGCGCAATGTCGTCGGCCACAGCGACGTTGCGCCTGCGCGTAAGGAAGATCCGGGCGAGCTGTTCGATTGGGAACGGCTGGCGAAGCTCGGGCTTGCAGTAGCGCGACCGAAAGACATTTCGGTCGATCCGGACTGGTCCGATGCGGCTTTTTTGCTGGCGCTCGAACGCTATGGCTATGGTATTGCCGATGGCCGTGCGGCAGTTGTTGCGTTCCAGCGCCGTTTCCGCCCTGAAAATATCGACGGCGTTATCGACGGTGAATGTCGTGCCATACTTTTCCGCCTGCTCTTGGAAACCGAAGACGGAACTGCTAACTGACACTCGCCAGAGGGTCGGGCGACCGCTGCTTTGCAGTCCACTGCATCGGAGAGGAAAGTCCGGGCTCCAGCGAGGAACGGTGCCGGATAACTTCCGGCTGAGGCAACTCAAGGGAAAGTGCCACAGAAATCATACCTCTGCATTTCGGTGCAGAAAGGTCGAAATGGTGCGGTAAGAGCGCACCGCGCCTCTGGTAACAGCGGCGGCACGGCAAACCCCACCGGGAGCAAAACCGAATAGGGGCGGCACATGGCATCCTCCTGCCAGTCGCCCGGGTTGGTTGCACGAGCAGCGCAGCAATGCGCCGCCTAGATGAATGGTCGCCCATCCGCTTGCGCCTAGGCTTCAGCGGAGGACAGAACCCGGCTTACAGACCCTCTGGCACTTTCGTCCAAGCGCGCTTTACCAATACGTCAACATTTACAAATGGCAGGGATTATGGTGTTTGTGCGGCCAAGGGACAATTTTCAGAGGGGAAGTGCAGTGTCGATTGTCGATCGTGTAAAAGGCATCTTGCTGAAGCCAGTAGATGAATGGAACGTCATCGCTGCTGAACCTGCGACAGTAGGAGGGCTTTTTACTGGATATGCCGCTATTTTGTGCCTGATCCCCGCTGCGGTTGGCGTCTTGGCGGCGCTGGTTTTGGGTGCTGCTCTTTCCCAGTATATGGGCGGAGCTATGGGCGCGTTGACCACTGGCGCTTTGTTGACGCAGGCTGCGATTGGCTATGTATTTGGATTGTTACTCGTGCTGGCAATGAGTTATCTCGTCAGCGCCGTTTCGCCGAGCTTCAATGGCAAGCAGGATTTGGTGCAGGCCACGAAAGTCATGGTTTATTCAGGCACCGCAGCTTGGGTTTCGTCTGTTTTTCTGATCATTCCAGTTCTCGGCGTGCTGGTTTATTTCGGCGGCTTGGCTTATTCTATTTACCTGATCTACCTAAGCCTCAATCCCGTGCTGGGCGTACCAAAAGAGAAAGTCGCAGGAATGACGGTTGTGGTCATTCTGGCCTATCTGGTTGGGGCAATTGTCTTTTACTTAATCCAGCAGTCGCTGACGGGTTTCGGGGCAATGACCGCACCGATGACGGGCGCATAATTTGCGGCTTCTGCCACTAGCATAACTGCCACGCCGCCGTTAAAGGGGCGGCATGGCTCGCGTGACACGCAAAAACGACTGGGGCTTCCCCCGCTGGCGCGGCTATGGCAGCAGCAGCGAAGCGCAGCAGGTGCGGCTGTGCGACCGCTATGGTTGCAACAAGGCAGGTAATTGCCCCGCGCCAAAATCGCCCAACAGCCCCGACCGCTGGATGTTCTGCGAGGAACATGCCGCCGAATATAATCGCGGCTGGGACTATTTCGAAGGGCTGACCAAGGAAGAGGCCGAGCAGCGCGAGGCCAACGAGCGCCGGGACGCTTCGGGCTTCAAGGAAGCCGCGCATTATGGCTGGGCAGGGTCAGGCGACGGCAGCCGTAGCCGTGACGAGATGCATGCACTAGATATCTTAGGTCTCGAAAGCGACTCCACCATCGACGACGCAAAAAAGGCGTGGCGCAAGATCGCCAAGGAAACCCACCCCGACGTGAACCCCGGTAATAAAGATGCCGCCAAGGCGTTTCAGGCCGGGCAGGCTGCTTACGACGTGCTGCGCGTCGCCGAAGAACGGCGGGAGTGGAAGGGCTAGGCCCTTGCGCAGACAAAGGCGCAAGCGCATAGGGCGCGCGTGATTCGAGCGTTTTCTCCGTTCAGGAACATGGCCGCAGCACTTATCGTGCTGGCATTGGCGGTGCGCGTTGTCATCCCGTCCGGCTTTATGCCGTCGAGCGAACGCGGCTTTGCCCTGACCATATGTACCGGGATGGACACCCAGACCGTATGGATGGACAGCAAAGGCAAGCTGCACAAAGAGGACCCTTCAAAGGGTAAATCGGTCGAGCATTCGCCCTGTGCCTTCGCAGGCGCAGCCGTCGCTGACACCGTTCGTACCGCACATTTTGAAAGCGCGCTGTCGCATATCACTTCGGCGGTAACAGTATTTTCTGCATCCGAAGTATCGGTCGGCACCGGCCTTGCGGCTCCGCCGCCACCGGCAACGGGTCCGCCTTCCTACATCTGAACAAGCGGCTGCTTTGCGGCCTGTCTCCCGTTTGGAATTAGGAAAATATCATGAAAATGTGTTCGTTGCTGCGCGCCTCTGCGTGCGCCTTTGTATTCACCCCAAGCACTGTCGCGATGGCCGACGACGGCCCCAAAGAAACGATTATCGTCACTGGGACCAAGTCGGAGTTCGGCGAAAAATCCGGCATTGCGCTCGAAAAACTACCTCAGTCGGTGCAGGTCATCACGTCCGAGGAAATCGTCGAACGCGGTGCGACTAGTGTGGGCGATTTGCTAAGAACCGTTCCTTCCGCGAATGTCGGTAACAGCCGTGTTTCGCGATATCAAAGCTTCAGCCTCAATGTGCGCGGTTTTCTGGTCGACCAGATGCGCAACGGCATCCGTCAGCGTTACTATGAGGATGTCGATGCATCTGCATTGTCCAATGTGGAACGGATCGAGGTGTTGAAAGGGCCTTCGGCTGTTCTGTACGGTCAATCGGCGGTGGGTGGCATAGTCAGCATCATTACCAAAAAGCCGACCGACGTCTTTGCGGCCTCGGGCGCGGTAATGTTCGGTAGCTACAACCAAAAGGTCGCTACACTGGATGTCGGCGGCCCGGTCAGCGATACGCTTGGCATACGTGTGACAGGCGAAATTGAACGATCAGGCACATTTGTCAATTTCCAGGATATCGACCGGGAAAATCTTGCAGTGACGTTCAACTGGCGTCCGTCGGACAGCGTCGCGGCCTATCTGGTGGCGGAATATGTCGAGCGGCGTACGCTGAGCAACCCCGGCCTGCCGGTAATTGGCACCGTCACCAGCAACGGCGTCGCCCGCATTTCGCGTAAGGCGTTTCTGGCCGAGCCTGCGTTTTCCAACCTTAAGGCGGACTCACCCCTGTTGCAGGCTTGGGTCGATATCGATCTTGGCGATGGCTGGACGATCACACCGCGGGCCCAATATTCAGAACTCAACACGCCGTTTACACAAATTCGTGTTCTGGGCGTCGAGCCAGCCGATGCGACCTTAGTGCGGCGTAATGGCCGGGTCGGCTACGAAAACGACAGCTATTCAATAGGGCAGATTGACCTTTCCGGCACTATCAAGACCGGCCCGATTACCCACAAGCTGCTGATCGGTTATGAATATGACCGGCAAAGATCGATATTCATCCAGTCGAATTTTGTCACTGTCCCTTCAATCGATGGCCTTAACCCCACTTATCTCCCCATCGCGCAAAGGCCGCCACTGACCTTTGGCTTTAACTTTGCGGGTAACACTGACGGGCACGCCCTTTATCTTCAGGATCAAGTCGAGATCGGCCAGCGGCTGGGGTTGGTGCTGGGCATCCGGCATAGCTGGATCCGCAATGACGGTTTTTTTAGCACCGACCCGACGACGTTCGGTGTGGCGGATAGGGAAACGCCCGAGCTTACCAGCATACAGGCGGGGGCGACCTATCAGCTCGATGGTGGGTTTAGCATATTTGGTGGTTACAATACAGGCTTCGATACTGAGAACAGCTTTGGTGGCGCGCCGACGGTATCAGGCGACCGTTTGCAACCGGAGACTTCGGAACAGTTCGAAGCGGGTCTGCGCTATTCGTCTGACAGCGCGCAGCTGAACGCTTCGGTATTTCAAATCAAGCGACGCGATGTCGCAGGTGATGATCCCGACAATCCCGGCTTTTCCAAAAATGTCGGATCGTTTCGTGTCCAGGGACTGGAGTTAGGGGGTCGGATAGAACCTACCGAGGGACTGACCCTGACAGCAGGTTACGCCTATCTCGACGGGAAAATTACGGCCAGCGCCGATCCGGCTGAAATCGGTGGCAGGATTTCCGACTTGGCCAAGCATTCGGGTAATTTCCGGATCGCCTATGCGATACCCGGGACGCCCTTCGATGTCCGTGGCGGCGTCGGTTACCAGGGCAAACGGGCGATTGCCAGCGCGAGCCCGATTTTGCTCGATGAGGTAGTTCTGGTGGATTTGGCTGTTGGTGCAAAACTTGGCAAATTCAGGATCGATCTGGTTGCGAATAATTTGCTCGACAAGCTCTATTACACCGTCGCTGGCGCGCATCAGGGGAATCGCAATTCGGTCTATCCGGGCGATCCACGCACGGTGAGCCTGCGTGTCGGTTTCGGATTTTAGGAGGCGATCATGAGACATCTCGCGGTCGAAAAGGAAAATCGGAAATATTCGCCATATAGAGCAGTATGGCGATGGCATTTTTATGCAGGTTTGTTTGTGGCTCCGGTGCTGTTGTTGTTGGCAATTACAGGCAGCCTATATCTGTTCGACCGCGAGTTTGAGGGTTGGTGGGATAGCGATTTTGCCAAAGTCAAAGTCGAAGGACAGCACCAATCGCTCGCAGCTCAGGAATCTGTAGCGCAGGCGGTCGATCCTGCCAGTACCGTCAAGCGGGTAGTGCTGCCTTTCTCCGCGGATGACACGGCTAAATGGCTGTTGCAGGGTGGTGACGGACGCAAGCACGAGGTACATGTAAATCCGTACACGCTTCAGATCACCGGAATTCGCAATCCGGATGATGCGGTTATGGCTTTTATAAGGCGCATTCACGGGACCTTGCTGGGCGGCGAGATCGGCAGCCATATTGTCGAACTCGTCGCTTGCTGGACGTTGGTCATGCTTGTCACCGGATTGTGGATGTGGTGGCCGAAGCATTGGCGTATACAGGGCATTTTCGTTCCACGCATAGGTGTTGGTGGACGAAGGATGTGGCGCGACTTGCACGCTGTGCCTTCGGCGCTGGTTTCGATGTTTGTAATTGCGCTCGTGCTCACGGGGCTGCCGTGGTCGGCGTTTTGGGGCGTGCAACTGGCAAAACTAGGCGACACCGTACCGTTTGTCGCACCAACCCCCAACTTTGCAGCACATGCTCCCGCGCTTCATGCAGAACATAAGTCTCAAATAACGAAGGCCATGCCGCCCGCACATGATCATATGGATCATTCAGAGCATATGATGCCAACAGATGACCCGGAAGCTGCGAAAATACCGTGGGTTATCCAGAATAGTCCGCAACCAAAGGGCGGCGCGCCACTTGTCGGCATCGCCACGGTCGAACCGCATCTCGTCATGCTCGATCGCGCGAAATTTGGTGAAGGTGTGCGTATTTTCTATCCCGACGGACCAGGCGGGACGTTCATGATCAATTACATCCCGGACAAAGCCGAGGGGCAGCGGACCATCCACGTCGATCCGGCTAACGGCCGCGTTCTCGATGACATCGGCTGGGAACAGTATAGCCCGGGCGGGCGGCTAATCGAATGGGGCACAATGCTCCATATGGGGCGGCAATATGGATTGGCGAACCAGTTGGCGAATTTGCTGGTCTGTTTGATGCTGATAGGCGCGGTTATTTCGGCGTTGGTTCACTATTGGAAACGCCGACCAAAAGGCGAAGTCGGGGCGCCCAGCGTTCACGCGGACGCAGGTTTGCCGAATGGTCTTAAAGCAGCGTTGATCGCGATGGCGATTGTCTTTCCGTTGGTCGGAGCATCGATGCTGCCAATTCTGGCGGTTACTTATTTGCGGAGCAGGCGCAAACCTCAGCCTGCGTAACGCGCTGCCGTCTCGCGAATAAGCGCGATCATATTGGGGATGCCCTGCGTCCGGTTCGAACTTAGCTGGTTTTTAAGGTCGAACGGGGCGAGAGCGGCTTCAATATCTGTCTTGAGGATTTGCGTGGCGCTTTTGCCTTCGACAGTTTTCAGCACCAGTGCGATAATGCCCTTGGTAATCGCGGCGTTGCTGTCGGCGAGGAAAGTTAGTTCGCCGTCCTCTACCACCGGATAGACCCATACGCTCGCTGAACAACCGCGCACCAATGTTGCATCGGTTTTCAACGCATCGGGCATTGCAGGAAGTGCTTTGCCTAGATCGATCAGCAACCTGTAACGGTCGTCTGTATCGAGAAAATCATATTCTTCATGGATTTCGGTAAGCGCGGTCATCGCCCCGCGCTTATGGCGGCGGGGTTCAGATATCAATCCCCGCCGCGATGGCCTCGAGCTTTTTCACGCGCTCCTTGAGGTCGGCAACCTCGATCCGCGAGGTTGCCGAAGGCACCGGGGCGTCGGGCGAATGGCGCGCGGCTTCGAGTTCGGCATGCTTCAACGCTATCCAGTCGCGCCAGCCGCGCAGGCTGATAGACGAGACAATGCCGACGCATAGCACCGCAAAGGCACCAGTGATAATGTAGAAATTGGGATCCTCAATCATGGTTCCGTCCTTTCAATCCGCGCTCCCGCTCAGCGGTTGCGCAATTCCTCGATCTGCCGGTTGAGATCGTTCGAGCTGTTATTATCGGTGGCGATGCGTTCGAGCACCTGGATACGGTCCTTGAGGGCACGGATTTCGTCCTGCATGGACTGCGAATCGGCCTTGCCCAGCAAATTCGACTGCTTTTCGCCAGACAGATCGCCCTGCTCCAATATACCGTGTCGCGCTTTGTGCTTGCTCGATATGACTTTGCCGATGGTGATGATCGCAATGATCGCCACAACCATTTCAAACGGACCCATTTGCTTCCTCCTTAAACAAGATCGGGTTTGGGCGTGACCTGCCGGGGCGGCAGGCTGCGCAATTCTTCGATTTCCTTCGCAAGGCTGTAGCCCTGATCAGTGATGATGCGCTCGAGCACGGCGACCCGTTCCTCGAGTATCGCCTGCTTCGACGCATATTGCGCCGCTTTTTCAGCAACATTCTGTGCGTTCAGTTCGAGCTGTCGCTGCTTCAGTTTGAAGAAAGGCAGGACAAACACGCCACCGAAAATTGCTAACAATCCACAAGAAATGCCGAGGATTGGAATGATCATTGGACTGATTTCCATCTATTCGCTCCTCAGTTTGACGGGCCGCGCAGGGCGTCGATTTCGGCGGTCAGGCGATGACTGTCGTCCACCACGATCTTTTCGATATTGGCGAGGCGATCCTTGACCGAACCAAGCTCGGCGCGAAGCTGCGCGTTTTCCTGGCTGAGCAGGCGGACACGTTCGATCGATTCCTGATCGGTTTTGGGGTAAAGTTTCTGGCCCCAAGCGCCGTCGAGCGGATAGCCGTTCTTGATGCGTAGCCAAGTGGTAAACACCCAGCCGGCGGTTCCGACCACGGCGACCAACGTTATCGGCACTGCAAGTTTCAGGAGTCCTTCAACTAAACTCGGGTCCATTTCATTCCTCCAACGCGCCTCAGCGCAGTTTTTCGATTTCTTCGGACAGCCGCCCGGCTTTGTCGGTGACAATGCGTTCGAGCACCGAAATCCGTTCTTCCAGGTGGCCGATTTTGCCGTTCAGTGACTCATTTTCGCTCGACAGCAGCATGATCTTGCGTTCGGCTTCGGGAAAGTCGCCGTCGGTCAGCGCGGTCTTGCCGCCCCATTCGTCCTCGAGCGGATATCCGTGCTTGGCACGTATCCAGTTGTTTACGAGCCAGCCCACGGTGCAGATCGCAATGATGGCAATGACGAAATTCGGTCCACCGAAGCTCATGGCAGTTCCTTCCACGGCAAGCGGCGGGTGACGGGGCGGATATCCTGTTCACGGAAATCCACGCTCCAGCTACGCCGGTCGGCTTCGCGCTTTTTCTTGGCGAGGTGGCTATAGGCAAACCAGGCCGCCAGTCCGAGGATGATCAGGGTAAACATTCTTTATTCCTCCTAAGAGCACACCTTAGCGGAGTCGCTCGAATTCCTGGTTGAGGCTCATGTGATTGTCGGTCGTTATGCGTTCCATCACCGACAGCCGTTCCTCCAGCCGCGACATCTGCCCGCGCATTGCTTCATTCTCGTTGCTCAGCAATTCGTTCTGGCGGGTGGCTGGGATGCTTTCGACACGCATTGCAGCTTTGACCTTGCGGCGTCCGTACCACTGGATGACCAGCGTTGTTGTAATTCCGATAAATCCGCCCAGTAGCAGCATGAACAGAGCTTCGCCCTCGTGCATTTCTATTCTCCCTTTTGCCGCGCCTCAGCGCAGGTTTTCGATTTCGTCGGCCAATTGCTTGTTGTTGCTGACATAATAGGTTTCGATATCCGCTAGCCGGTGGTCGATTTCGCGGAAGCGCGAGCGGATGTCGCGAGTTGTGCGGGCAGGCGACTGCCGCACGCCCTGCCAGAATTTCTGCTCTTCGCGGTCATCGGTGTAGAGATGGATCGGCTTCTTGTCGGCCATCCATGCGGTGATCCAGTAAGCGATCAGCGTCCAGGGAAAGCCGCCCATCAGCGTCAGCATAACCGCGCCCAACCGCACCCAGAGAACATTTACCCCGGTATAATCCGCAATCCCGGCGCAGACGCCCTTCCATTTGCCATTCTGCTTATCGAGATAGAATTTGGTGTGAGTCCCTGACATTTCAGCGGTTCCTTTCCAGCCGGCGGATATTTTCTGGGGTATATTCTTCTGCTTCATGGTCGATCCGGCGTGGGTGCCAGTCGGGGTTGTCCTGGGACACCAGCCGTTCGACGGTGTCGAGCCGGTCTTCGAGACGGCGGGCCAGATCATTCATGTCGCCGAGCATCCGCTCGTCATCATTGGTCAGCGTCGCGGCAGTTTTCCAGCGGGTCACATAGTGCAGGATCAGCCAAGGGAGACCAAGGAACAGGGTCGGGATGACGACCAGTGCGATTGCTGCGTCTTCCATCGGCTCAACCCTCCTTCTTCGCGTCGGCCTTCATGGCCTTCTTCATTTCCTCAAGCTCTGCATCGACCACGTCGAAGCTTTCGAGCGCGGCGATCTCGTCGCCAAGCGTCTTGGGCGCATCGCTGCCGATCTTCAGCGCGTCGGCATAGCCCTGCGCCTCGTCGACGCGGCGTTCGAGGACATCGAAGCGCGAAAATGCTTCGCGGACCTTGTCGCCATTATACATCGTGCGCAGCTTGACCTGGTTTTCCGCGCTTTCGAGGCGCGTCATCAGCGCATTCTGGCGGCTGCGCGCATCGGCGAGCTTCTTCTGCAACTTGTGGATGTCCATTTCCGAAGCTTTCAGCGCATCGTTGAGGACATCGATTTCGGCAGTCAGTTGCTCGCGCATGTCGGTCGCCTTGCGCTTTTCGAGCAGCGCGGCCTTGGCCAGATCCTCGCGGCCTTTCGACAGCGCCAGCTGCGCCTTGTCGGTCCAGTCATTCTCCAGGATATTGAGCTTGTCGATATGGCGGCGCAGTTCCTTTTGGTCGGCAATGGTCCGCGCGGCGCTCGCGCGGACTTCGACGAGCGTTTCCTCCATTTCGAGGATGATCATGCGGATCATCTTTGCCGGGTCCTGCGACTTGTCGAGCAGGTCGGTGACGTTGGCGGCAATGATGTCGCGGGTTCGTGAGAAAATGCCCATAGGGTAACTCCGGTTCTGTAAACTTTGGCGCGCTTGTTCAAATAAGGGGGCGACCGGGGCTTTTGGGGGGGAGCTGGGGCGCCCCGGTCGCGGGCTTACGAAGTCAGGCAAGGTAGCTGACGACGATAGGCCGTTGGGAGTGGGTTGTTGCATTGACTTGGATATCTTCCTGATGGTTGAAAACCGAAATCGCATAGCTGGTGAAGATCATCGCCATCGACAAAGCAATGGCTACTCCAAGGCGGCTTTCGCTTTCCTGTGCTTTGGTTTCGGTGTTCATCTTGGTCTTCCCTTTGTTTGGTGTGCCGTTTTCGGCGGCTTGCAAACCATATTGCAGGGAGCGTGCCAATTTCGCTTTTTGACGGAAATTAGCCAGATATTCACGAATCGACCCGATACGCGCTAGTAATTATTGCTATTTGGTGGTGATTTATGCCAATATTTGAAAATGGATAGGGAAAGCCATCAATTTATTGGGCAATCGTCGGCATTTCTCGACGCGGTTGAACGCGCCAGCCGCGCCGCGCCGCTAAACCGGCCCGTATTGGTAGTCGGGGAACGCGGTACGGGCAAGGAACTGATTGCGGAACGCTTGCATCGCCTCAGTTCGCGGTGGGATGGACCGCTGGTAACCATGAACTGCGCGGCTCTGCCCGAAACATTGATCGAAGCCGAATTGTTTGGCCACGAGGCTGGTGCTTTCACCGGCGCTACAAGGGCGCGGGAAGGGCGATTTGAAGAGGCTGATGGTGGGACGCTTTTTCTCGACGAACTGGGCACGCTCAGCATGGGTGCACAGGAACGGCTGTTGCGCGCGGTCGAATATGGCGAAGTGACCCGTATCGGCTCATCCAGGCCCGTTCGCGTCGACGTGCGCATTGTCGCTGCGACCAACGAGCATTTGCCTAACATGGTCGATGCGGGCCGGTTTCGCGCCGACCTTCTTGATCGGCTGTCCTTCGAAGTGGTCACGCTCCCGCCATTGCGCGTGCGTGAAGGCGATGTCGAAGTGCTATCCGATTATTTCGGTCGGCGCATGGCGGCGGAGCTGGGCTGGGATGGCTGGCCCGGCTTTGGCGAGGTAGCCAGTCGCGCGATGGAAAACCATCTTTGGCCGGGTAATGTCCGCGAACTGCGCAATGTCGTCGAACGTGCGGTTTATCGCTGGGCCGACCCCGAGCAGCCGGTGGATTACATCCAGTTCGACCCGTTTGAAAGTCCGTGGAGAAGCGGAATAGCTGCGTCTGCTCCGACGGTGTCTGCGGACAAGCCCGATACTGCCGAGCGGCTTCATTCGACAGACCTCAGTCAGGTGGTGGAAGTCAGCGATTTCCGTGAGGCGACCGAGAAATATGAAAAAGCAGTGCTGGAACAGGCGCTTGCGAAATGCCGCTATAACCAGCGCCAGACGGCAAAGGCGCTCAATCTCAGCTACGACCAGCTAAGGCATACGCTGAAAAAGCACGACCTGTTGGGATAAGAAAAGGGCGGCCTGAGCCGCCCTTTATCTAACCTTGCTGTCGCCGTTTACCCGCCGTTGGCGCTGACCATGCAATAGAGCATCGGTATCGACAGCAGCGTGTTCAACCGCGACGTCATCATAGCCGTGGTTGCAGCTTTTGCCTTGCTCGCATCGTCGGCCTCGACAATGCCAAGCGCCTTTTTCTGGTTCGGCCAGATGATGAACCACACGTTGAACGCCATGATGAGCGCGAGCCACATGCCGATGCCGATCAGACGAAACGGCTCCTGAAATGTGAACGCCTGATGCGCGTAACCGGCCTGAACCGCGATGATGAGGCCGAACAGTACCGTAGCTGCCGCGCCCCAACGGAAGAAGAAGAGTGCCGACGGCGCGATATGTTTGGAAACGCCGGGCTTCAGCTCTGCGGGGATTTTGGGCATGGTCGGGATTTGCACGAAGTTGAAATAATAGAGCAGGCCGATCCAGACGATGCCGACAAAAGTATGCAGCCAGCGGGTGACCGACTGCCAGGTCAGGGCATCGCCATCGACGCCGAACATCACGGCCAGTGCAAGCAAAAAGCCCGCGACTAGAACATAATGCAGATTCCCAAAAAACTTCGCCATTTTGCTTCCCCTTAATGAACCTTAGCTTGTTGTCAGCCTAGCCAAGCGATTGTGCTGTTACAAGTCGGGCTTGCTCTCTTTGGGCGCATCTTCGCCGAGATTGAGGCCATGCCGCATCAGCATTGGGATGTTTGCGAGCGCAAAGACAAAGGTCAAAGCGGGCAGGGCGAATGCTTTAACCGTGATATAGTCGTCAGCCGACAGCAGCGGGATCATGATTTCATTGAGCGCTGCCAGCGCGAGGAAAAACAAGCCCCAGTTAAGCGACAGCTTGAGCCAGCCGGCTTCGTCAAGGCCGTCATAAGCCTGTTCGAGCAGATATTTCAGCGCTGGCTTGGAGCGGACCCAGCCGATAAGTATGATTGCCGCAAACAGCAAATAAACCGCCGTAGCCTTGTGCTGGATGAAGCCGAAATCGCGGAACCAGAGCGTAAGCGCGCCAAAGCCGATGACGAAGATGGCGGACATTTTCATCATTGGCGATATCTTGCCGAGTTTCAACTTGGCGACGATCATCGCGATGACGATGGCAACCATGAACGCCGCCGTGCCGACAAGCGGGCCTTGCACCGGGTCGGCTTCGGAACTGCCCAAGCGCGATCCTATGAAGAAGATCAGCAGCGGCCCGAAATCGAGAGCAAAGGTCAGCAGGCCGGACGGCTTTTTGTTTTCAGCGGGCGTGTTCACCTGGCACCGCCACTGATCGCACGCGCTAGGTCTTGTGCATTGAAGGGGCGGAGATCGTCAATGGTCTCGCCGACGCCAATGGCATGGATGGGAAGGCCGAATTGCTTGGCAGCGGCGACCAAGATGCCGCCGCGCGCGCTACCGTCCAATTTTGTCATTACCAATCCGGTCACGTCGGCCACTTCCTTGAATATCTCGATTTGCGATAATGCATTCTGGCCGGTCGTGGCATCGAGCACCAGCACGACATCATGCGGTGCTTCAGGATTGAGCCGACCCAGCACCCGCCGGATTTTTGCGAGCTCGTCCATCAACTCGCGCTTGTTCTGCAAGCGGCCTGCGGTATCGACGATCAGCACGTCGATGCCCTCGGCGGTCGCTTTCTTGACCGCATCGAAGACCACACCCGCGGCGTCGCCTCCTTCTGGGCCGGTCACGATAGGAACGCCAATGCGCTCAGCCCAGACTTTCAACTGCCCGATGGCCGCAGCACGGAAAGTGTCGCCCGCCGCCAGCATGACTCCATAATCCTGCTCGAGGAACAGGTGCGCGAGCTTTGCAATGGTGGTGGTCTTTCCCGAACCGTTGACGCCGATGACGAGGATTACCTGCGGGCGCGGGAAGGCGTCGATGTCGAGGGGTTCGGCGACAGGTGCGAGCACCGTGGCAATCTCATCCTCGACAATCTGGCGAATACCTTCGGCATCGATGCCTTTGTCGAAGCGCCCGGCGGCAATCTTCTCGCGGATTTGCGCCGCCATGGCCGGGCCGAGGTCCGACGCGATCAACGCATCCTCGATCTCGTCCAGATCTGCGGCATCCAGTTTCGCTTTGGTGACCAGCCCGGTGATATTCTCGGTCAGCTTGCCCGATGTTTTCTTGAGGCCGCCGAACAGCCGGTCGGTCCAGCCCGCTTTTTCGCTCATGCGATAACCTTGGCGAGCAATGTCCCGTCCTTCACTTCAATCGCCTTTGCTGCAACGATACTGCCCTCGGCCATCGGCCTGTCGAGCTTCACATAAGCGAAATTTTCTGCATGGCCAGAGCAGCCACCTTGCTCGACCGCAATTTTTTGTTTCGAGCCGACCAGCCATTGCAGCCAATTGGCGCGTTCATTGGCAACGGCGTCGCGCAGGGCTTTGGCGCGCCCTTTGACAAGTTGCGGCGCGACCTGCGGCATGCGCGCGGCCGGTGTGCCCTTTTTGGGCGAATAGGGGAAAATGTGCCCGTGAACGATCTGGCATTGGCGGACAAGGTCGAGGCTGTTGGCGAACATGGTATCGGTCTCGGTCGGAAAGCCTGCGATGATGTCCGCACCGATTGCAATCTCGGGCCGACGCGCCTTCATTCGCGCCACCAGTTCGATGGCCAGCTCCCGATTGTGCCGACGCTTCATCCGCTTCAGGATCATATTGTCGCCTGCCTGCAACGACAAATGGATATGCGGCATAATGCGGGACTCGCCGGTGATGATGTCGAACAGGCGCTCGTCGATTTCGACGCCGTCGATAGACGACAGTCGCAGGCGCTCGAGGTCCGGCACCAGCTTCAAAACACGCTCGACCAGTTGCCCGAGGTTACCCTTGCCGGGCAAGTCAGCGCCGTAGCTGGTCACATCAACCCCGGTCAACACTACTTCGCGGAAGCCTTTGTCTACCAGCATCCTGATATGCTCGACCACGCTGCCTGCCGGGACTGAGCGGCTGTTGCCGCGGCCATAGGGTATGATGCAGAAGGTACAGCGATGGTCGCAGCCATTTTGCACCTCGACAAAGGCGCGCGTCTTGCCCGCATAGGCCGTGACCAGATGCGGTGCGGTTTGCTTTAGCGTCATAATGTCAGAGACAATGACGGGCCGATGCGGCGCATCGACAAGACGGCTTAGCAATAAGGCATCCTGCTTTTCGGCATTGCCGAAAATGCCGGACACTTCCGGCATCGCGGCAAAGGTCTCTGGCTCGACTTGCGCCGCGCACCCGGTGACCAATATGCGCGCGTGGGGCCGCCGTTTGTGCGCCTGACGAATGGCCTGCCGCGTCTGGCGAACGGCCTCGTTGGTGACAGCGCAACTGTTGACGACGACAATATCGTCGCGCCCGGTAAGCTGCTCGGCAATGGCGTTGCTTTCGGCAAGGTTCAGGCGGCAGCCCATGCTGATGACTTCAGGCTTGGTCATCCGAATCGGTCCCAGTCCGTCTGGCCGGTGAAGACATGCGTTGCGTTGCCTGACATGATGATGCGGCTTTCCGGCGACCACTCAATCGTGAGGTCGCCGCCATCGAGATGCACTATGACCGGCGAGGTCACCAGATTCTTGCGGATTGCCGCTACCGCAGTGGCGCACGCCCCGGTCCCACATGCGCGGGTAATGCCGACCCCACGCTCCCAAACGCGCAGCCTTATCTCGTTCGGCCCGACAACGGTCGCAACATTCACGTTAATGCGTTCGGGGAACACAGGATCAAGCTCGATCTGCAGACCCAACCGCTCCAGATCGACCTGCTCGGCATCGCGCACAAAAAACACGACATGCGGGTTGCCGACATTGACCGCTGCTGGGTTAGCCAGTTCTTCCCAAGCCAAGGGCAAGGCAGATGTATCCATCGCATAGGCCAGCGGAATGGCATCCCAATCAAACTGCGGCGGTTCGAGTTCGACTGTCGCGCCACCATCATGCGCTTCGCCGAGCAACAAACCGCCAGCGCTTTCTATCTTCATGCTGCCGCCCACGAGCATCGCCACCGCGCGGGTTGCGTTGCCGCAAGCTTCCACTTCGCCGCCGTCGGCGTTGAAAATGCGCATTCTGAAGTCGGCAGTGTCGGAAGGTTCGAGCAATATCAGCTGATCGCAGCCTATTCCCTGTTTGCGGTCGGCAATGGCGCGCGCGCGCGCCTCGGTCATCGCGACCGGCGTGTCGCGCGCGTCGATAACGACAAAGTCGTTGCCCAATCCGTGCATCTTGTGAAATTCGCCAGCCGACATGGCGGGCGATTTAGGGACAGTCGGCTGCCAAGTCCATCATTCTCGCACAGACAGGCAAGGGTGCCGACCGTTCAGGACGCCTTGCGAACCGGCTCGCAGACTTGTTTGGAAGCGGTTCGTTCCACCGGCTTCTTGCGCGACGGCAGCAGGTTCTTCGTGGCCAAAAGGTCTCGCGCCTGGTCGATGTTCAACGGCTGCCCGAAGAACCAGCCCTGGCCCTTGGTGCATCCGAGCGCGCGCAACTTGCCGATAATTGCTTCGTCCTCAATGCCTTCAGCCGTGATAGGAACGTCGAGGCTGGCGCCGAGCCCGGCAATAGCACTGACAATTGCGGCGCTTTCGGCATTTTCGATCATCGATGAGACAAAGCTGCGGTCGATCTTGATCCGGTCGAACGGAAGGGCGCGCAGATGCGCTAGCGAGCTGTAGCCCGTGCCGAAGTCGTCGAGCGCAATCTGGATACCCTGGTTTTTAAGGCTACCGACGATTGACTGGGCAAGGCTGAGATTTTTGAACAGTGAGCTTTCGGTGATTTCGACCTCGAGGCGGCTTGCCGGAAAACCTGTTTCCACGAGCAGCTTCACAATTTTTTGTGCGAGCCACGGGTCTTTCAACTGTACCGGAGAAATATTGACTGAAATCGTCAGCTTCGGGTCCCAATCCTTCGCCTCGATCATTGCCTTGCGGATTATGCTCATCGAAAGGTCACCGATCATGCCGGTTTCCTCTGCGACGGGAATGAAATCGTCGGGCGAAATGAGCCCGCGTACAGGCGACACCCAGCGTGCCAGCATTTCAAAGCCGACAAGTTCGCCCGTAGCGAGATCGATCTGTTGTTCGAAATAGGGAACGAATTCGTCATTAGGGATTGCGGCGCGAATGTCGCCCTCCAGCGAATTGCGCGAACGCAGTTCGACCTCCATACCATTTTCGAACCAGCTATAGCCGTTTCGTCCGTTCTTCTTCGCCGCATAAAGCGCTATGTCTGCACGACGGATCAGCATGTCGATCGAGTCGCAGTCCTGCTCCGGACGTGCAATGCCGACCGAGGCTGTGACCGTCTGGTCGCTTTCCGAAATGGTAATCGGTCGTGCGAGTGCGTCGACCAGGTCTTCGGCGATGCGATCGACGGATTCAGGATATTCGGGTTCGAACACCACACAAATGCCAAACTCGTCCCCGCCAAGCCGCGATATAATACTGCTGGGCGGAACGATATCGCGCATCCTGTCGGCGACTTCGCGCAGCAACAGGTCGCCGTTATCATGTCCGTAAAGGTCGTTGATTTTCTTGAAGCCATCGAGGTCGACCATCATGAAGGCAATGGATTTGCCGCGACGTGATGCGCGCTCGCTCAGTTCCGAAGTTTTTTCCTTGATAGCGCGCCGGTTGAACAAATTGGTTAGCGGGTCAGTCATCGCCAGATGCTGCGCGCGCACCTCGGCTTGGCGATAGACATCGATTTCGTCGCTGAGCGCTGTCGTGCGCCGCCAAATCAGGAGGATCAGTGCGATATTGAGCAGCAAAGCAGTAACCATTGCTTGGTCAGCACCTGCACTGGTGCCGATAAAAGTCCGGACGGTTTGTGCGCCTACCTGGCCGCCAATCGCCACGAACATGGCAATTGCGGCAAACATGATGATGCTGTAAAAAAGGCCGCTTCCGCGTTTGGCCTGAGGCCGACCCGCGTAAATGCCGTTTTCAGTCTCTGTTTGTTGGTTTTCCATGTTGTTCAAGCCGGCCCCATCGCCATGCTGCATGCACTGAAATAGGTCAATTTTTGGTTAAGCTTGACGCTTGCAACCGCGGGTAAAGTAACCCGGCGTCACCAAAGCGCCAAAATACTTGCATTACCGGCAGGCTGCGCCTATTGCGCTCGGCAACGGGCCTCGGTCCATCATTGAACATTGGAAATCACACATTTCCAGGCTGGTCGGCGAAGTCTCGCTCACCGGCTTTTTGTTCGTTTGTAAGGAAGACGCATGTTTGACAAGCTGAGCGACCGGTTAGGAGGGGTGTTCGATCGCCTGCGCGGTCGCGGTGCGTTGAACGAAACCGATGTCCGTGAGGCAATGCGCGAAGTGCGTGTGGCGTTGCTGGAGGCTGACGTCGCGCTGCCGGTCGTTCGCGAATTTGTCGAAAAGGTCACCGAACAGGCCATCGGCGCGCAGGTACTGAAATCGGTCACGCCGGGGCAGCAAGTCGTCAAGATTGTCAACGACGCGCTCGTCGAAATGCTCGGCGCGGAGCAGAGCGACCTCGATCTGGCAGTCGCCCCGCCTGCGATTATCATGATGGTCGGCCTGCAGGGGTCTGGTAAAACCACGACGACTGCCAAGATCGCCAAATTGCTGAAGGCCAAGCAGGGCAAGAAAATCCTGATGGCCTCGCTCGACGTCAACCGTCCGGCGGCGCAAGAGCAGTTGGCGACGCTGGGTACGCAAACCGAAGTTGCGACATTGCCGATCGTGCAAGGACAGCAACCAGTCGATATCGCCAAGCGCGCAATTCAGGCCGCCAAGCTGCAGGGCTTTGACATATTGATGCTCGACACCGCCGGTCGCTTGCATGTCGACCAACAGTTGATGGACGAAATGCAGGCTGTGGCGAAGGTTTCGGCGCCGCAGGAAATCCTGCTGGTGGTGGACTCGCTGACCGGCCAGGACGCGGTCAATGTCGCCAAGAGCTTCGGCGAGCATGTCGACCTGACCGGCATCGTGCTGACCCGTATGGACGGCGATGCGCGCGGCGGTGCGGCTTTGTCGATGCGCGCGATCACCGGCAAGCCAATCAAATTCGCGGGCGTTGGTGAAAAGCTCGACGCTATCGAGGCATTCAATCCAACCCGCGTCGCGGGCCGCATCCTTGGCATGGGCGATGTCGTCGGGCTGGTCGAGCGCGCTGCCGAAATCGTCGACAAGGATGAAGCCGACAAACTCGCCGCGAAAATGGCGAAGGGCCAGTTCGATATGAACGACCTTCGCACTCAGTTCCGCCAGATGAACAAAATGGGCGGGCTTGGCGCTCTGGCCGGCATGATGCCTGGCATGAAGAAAGCACAAGCCGCGATGGCGCAGAGCGGTATGAACGACAAGCTGCTGGTGCATATGGATGCGATCATTGGCTCGATGACGCCAAAAGAGCGCGCGAAGCCGGAACTGCTTAATGCAAAACGGAAAATCCGAATCGCCAAAGGCTCTGGGATGACGGTTCAGGACGTCAACAAGCTGATCAAGATGCACCAGGAAATGGCAACGGCGATGAAGCGCATTCGCAAGATGGGCGGGTTGAAGGGCTTGGCAGCGATGTTCGGTGGTAAAGGCGGAGCCGATCTCGGCGGGGCGATGGAAGGCATGCACGGCCTGCCGCAGGGTTCGATGCCGAATTTGCCCGGTATGGGCGGAGGGGCAGGCGGATTGCCGCCAGACCTCGCAAGACTTCTTAGTAAAAAGAAATAAGTATTACATTTAGTTTGTAAAATATCAGAAAGGTGAGTTAGTTTTATGGCATTATCCATGCGTTTATCGCGGGGCGGTTCGAAAAAGCGTCCTTATTATAAAATCGTCGTTGCCGACGCCCGCGCACCGCGCGACGGCAAGTTCATCGAGCGGATCGGCAGCTACAACCCGCAGCTTCCCAAGGACAGCGCCGAGCGTATGGTCCTCGATGCGGAGCGTGCCAAGCATTGGCTCGACGCTGGAGCGCAGCCTTCGGACCGCGTTGCTCGCTTCCTCGACATCGCCGGCGTCAAGGAACGCAAGGCCAAGAACAACCCGAACAAGGGTGAACCCGGCCAGAAAGCCAAGGATCGCGCAGAAGACAAGGCAACCAAGGCTGCAGAAGCCGAGGAAGCTGCAGCCGCTGCCGCTGCCGCTCCGGCACCTGAGCCAGAAGCCGAAGTCGTTGAAGAAGCGGCGACTGAAGAGACTGCTCCCGCTGAGGCCGCCGCTGAAGAAGCTCCGGTAGCAGAAGAAGCTGCTGCGGAAGAAGCTCCTGCAGCGGAAGAAGTCGCTCCTGCTGAAAAAGCACCCGCCGCTGAAGAAGCTGCAACCGAAGAGCCTGCGGCTGACGCGGCCGCTTCGGAAGATGCGACCGAAGAAAAGGCCGAGGGCTAAGACTTGCCAAAAGACCAGTCGGTCAACACCGTCACGCTTGCCGCCATTTCGGGCGCGCATGGCGTGACGGGCGAAGTCCGTTTGAAGCTGTTTGCGGAAAGCCTCGACAGTCTCAAACGATACAAGAGTTTTAATGATGGCGCGCTGACGGTAAAGTCATTGCGCCCGACCAAAGACGGCGCCATTGCGCGCTTTGCGGAGATAACCGACCGCAATGGAGCTGAAAAGCTGCGGAGCACGGTCCTGACCGTCCCGCGAGAGGCGCTTCCCGATCTCGGCGAGGACGAATATTATTATAGCGACCTTCTCGGCCTTCCTTGCGTCTCGACCGACGGCACCGACCTCGGCAAATGCATCGCAGTCGAAAATTTCGGCGCGAGCGATGTGCTTGAAATTCAAAAGCCTGATGGCAAAAAATTCATGGTGCCGATGACGGTCGACGCCGTACCCGAATGGGGCGAGCGCATTGTCGTTGCCAAGGAATTCGTTGCCGCCGATTGAGACTGATGTTAGCGCCTCGCTATTGGATAGACGGAGGCGTTATGCGGCTAAACTCGGTATTTCTGGTAGGTTTGCTACTGAGCACGGCCACTCCCGCAATGACGGAGGCAAGCGCTGCTCCTACGCAAACGGTCGAGCAGCTGGCTCCCGAAATCGACGCGCTTTTCGCTAAGTTCCAGGCCGATGCGCATGTTCCGGGCATCGTCTACGGCGTCGTCAAGGATGGCAAGCTTGCCTATGTAAAGGCCAATGGCGTTCAGGAACTAACTCAACGGCGTCCGGTCACGCCCGACACGCTGTTCCGTATCGCATCGATGACCAAAGCGTTCACGGCTCTGTCGGTCCTGTCGCTACGCGACCAGGGCAAGCTTTCACTCGATGATCTGGCCGAAAAACATATACCCGAAATGAAGGGCTGGAAATATCCAACTACGGATTCCCCGCGCATGCGCGTGCGTGACTTGCTCCAGCATGTCGGCGGCTTCGTCACCGACGATCCTTGGGGTGACCGGCAACAGGTTCTGCCCGAAGCCGAGTTCACCAAAATGATCAAGGCAGGCGTGCCGTTCAGCCGCACGCCGCAGATGAGCCACGAATACTCCAATTTCGGCTATGCGCTGCTGGGGCGGATTGTGACCAATGCATCGGGCATGCCCTACCGCCGTTACGTCGAAAAGACGCTGCTGAAACCGCTAGGCATGACCTCGAGCGGTTTCGAGGTGGCCGACGCCCCCAAGGACCGCCGCGCCATCGGCTATCGCTGGGAAAACGACGCTTGGGCCGAAGAGCCGACAATGAAGGACGGGGCCTTCAACGCGATGGGCGGGCTTCAGGTTAGCGCCAACGATTATGCCAAATGGGTCGCCTTTCTGCTCTCCGCGTGGCCACCGCGCGACGATGCCGATAACGGTCCGGTCAAACGCGCAACGGTGCGTGAGATGGCGCAAGGGTTGAACTTCGTAACGGTCGCCACCCGCACTGGCTCTAGCGGTGCAACCGCGTGCAAACAGGCCGCTGCCTATGGCATGGGCTGGCGCGTTGCGCAGGATTGCGACCTCGGCCTGACAATGGCGCATGGGGGCGGCTATCCCGGCTATGGCAGCCACATCATGCTGATGCCCGAATATGGCGTCGGTATATTCGCAATGGCCAACCGCACCTATGCCGGGCCGAGCGGGCCCGCATGGGACAGCGCGGTGGCGATGCACAAGGCGGGGTTGCTGGTGCGGCGCGATGTGCCGGTGTCTCCCGCGATTGCTGAAATGTTCGGCAGGGTAAGGCAAGCCTATGCAGCGGGTAATCTCGCTCCGCTGGATGGTAGATTGGCCATAAACTTTCTGATGGACCGAAGTGCTGAGAACAGGGTGAACGAATTGTCCAGGATCAAAACCGAAGTTGGCGAATGCCCAACGGCGGAACCGCTGTTCCCGACCGGCGCAATGTCGGCAGCTTTCCGCCTGAATTGCGAAAAGGGCCAGCTCGACGGTAACATCCTGCTCGCGCCCACCCAGCCGATAACAATACAGGCTTGGCGTATGCGTGTTGTAGCGCCTCCGAAGCCATGAGCACTTTAAAAATAGCCGTCGTCCAGGCGGCTCCCGTTCCGCTCGATTTTGACGGATCGATTGCCAAAGCAACTGCACTTTCCGCGCGCGCGGTCGCCGACGGTGCCAAAGTAATTGCCTTTGGTGAAACCTTTATCGGCGGCTATCCCTTATGGCTCGACGAGGCGCCGGGCGCGGCGCAATGGGAGCATCCCGGCACGCGGTCGCTGCACCGTGTAATGCTCGAACGCGCAATCGTCCCAGGCGATCCCCGACTTGCGCCGTTGCAGGAACTAGCCGACTCTCGCGATGCGATTATCTCCATCGGGGCGCATGAACGTGTACGCAACAGTCTCTACAACAGTCAGCTTACTTTTCGGCCCGGTCAGGCACCGTTGACGCACCGTAAACTGGTGCCGACGCATGGCGAGAGGCTGATCTGGGCCCGCGGCGACGGTTCTACTTTGCAAGTGCATCAGGCGGCGTATGGAAATGTCGGCAACCTCATATGCTGGGAGCACTGGATGCCGCTGGCACGGGCGGCGATGCACAATCAAGGAGAAGTCGTGCACGTTGCAGCCTGGCCAACCGTGCGCGAGATTTATGCAATCGCATCGCGGCATTATGCGTTCGAAGGCCGCTGTTTTGTGCTCGCGGCGGGGCTAGTTCAAAACCGCGATGATTTCGAGCAAGGGCTGCGCGGCATAGGCGATGGCGGTGCTGCGGCAGAACTCATCGCAACTATGCCCAGCGGCCAACTCAACAAGGGCCAAAGCATGATCATAGGCCCAGACGGCGGTGTGATCGCACATGCTGGGGAGGGTGAGGAGACGCTAATTGCAGAGGTCGACCTTGCTGAAATCGGTGCAGCCCTTACGTCGCTCGACGTCGATGGCCATTATAGTCGCCCGGATATTTTCGAGCTTCAGGTGAACACGGCTCAGCAGCCGGGTGTGCGGTGGGCGCGCAACGAAAAATGACTTTTGCGGCCCAGATACTAACACTTTATCCGGAAATGTTTCCGGGTCCGCTTGGCCTATCGCTGGCTGGCCGTGCATTGGAGGATGGGACATGGTCATGCTCCCCGATCCACATCCGTGACTTTGCTATCGACAAGCACCGCACTGTGGATGACACCCCCGCCGGTGGCGGTTCAGGGATGGTGCTGAAGCCGGACATCCTCACCGCCGTCGTCGATCACGCTATCGAACGCCACCCCGACGCGCCCATCCTCGCCATGACCCCGCGCGGGACACCCATCACCCAAGCCCGCATCCGCGCCCTCGCTTCCGGCCCCGGCGTAACCATCATCTGCGGTCGTTTCGAGGGCTTTGACGAGCGCCTTTTCGACGCCCGCCCGCAGATCGAGCAGGTCAGCATGGGCGACATCATCCTGTCCGGCGGGGAAATCGGCGCTTTGATGCTGTTAGACGCTTGCATTCGGCTGCTTCCCGGCGTAATGGGCGCGGCTTCAAGCGGGGATGACGAGTCCTTTGAACAAGGTCTGCTCGAATATCCGCACTACACCCGGCCCAATATTTGGGAAGGGCGTATGATCCCTGAAGTGTTGCGATCGGGGGATCATGCGAAAATCGCCGCCTGGCGGAAACAAAGGGCGGAGGAAGATACCCGGTTACGCAGGCCGGACCTTTGGGAGCGTTACAAGGACGCTCGGGTCCATCCTGCCTCTGACGTGCGACAGAAGAATAAGGATTAAATGGGGCATGAACCTCATCCAGACACTCGAAGCAGAAGCCGTTGCGGCTCTGTCGGAAAACAAGAAAATCCCGGCTTTCCGCGCCGGCGACACCATCAAGGTGGGCGTGAAGGTCATCGAAGGTGAACGCACGCGTATCCAGAATTACGAAGGCGTGTGCATCGCGCGTTCGAACAAGGGAATGGGCTCCAACTTCACCGTTCGCAAAATGTCGTTCGGCGAAGGCGTAGAGCGCGTATTCCCGCTGTACAGCCCGAACATCGACAGCATCGAAGTTGTCCGCAAGGGCGTCGTGCGTCGTGCGAAGCTTTACTATCTCCGCGGCTTGACCGGCAAAAAAGCTCGTATCGCCGAACGTCGCGACCCGCGCACTATTAAGACCACCGAGGCTGCCGAATAAGGCAGGGGCTCCGCTGCGTTCTTAAACCGAACACCAAAGGCCGGGCTCCCAAAAAGAGCCCGGCCTTTTTCTTTGTCCAAAGGGAATATCAAATGGGATATCGTATCGTAGTTGCGGGCGCGACGGGCAATGTCGGGCGCGAGGTCGTCAACATCCTCGCAGAACGCGAGTTTCCCGCCGACGAAGTCGCGGTGCTGGCATCTTCGCGCAGCCAGGGCGTCGAAATCGAATATGGCGATACCGACAAAATGCTGAAGATCCAGAATATCGAACATTTCGACTGGGCAGGCTGGGACATGGCGATCTTCGCCATCGGTTCGGAAGCGACGAAGAAATATGCGCCTATCGCCGCCGCGGCGGGCTGCGTGGTTATCGACAACAGTTCGCTGCACCGGATGGACCCCGATATCCCGCTGATCGTCCCCGAGGTGAACCCCGATGCCATCGACGGCTACAAGGCCAAGAACATCATCGCCAACCCCAATTGCTCGACCGCGCAGCTGGTGGTCGCGCTCAAGCCGCTGCACGATTATGCCAAGATCACGCGCGTCGTTGTATCGACCTATCAGTCGGTATCGGGTGCGGGCAAGGAGGGCATGGACGAGCTATTCGAGCAGAGCCGCAACATATTCGTCGGCGACAGTGCAGAACCCAAGAAGTTCACGAAGCAGATCGCCTTCAACGTCATCCCGCATATCGATAGTTTCCTCGACGACGGTTACACAAAGGAAGAATGGAAGATGATGGTTGAGGTCAAGAAGATCCTCGATCCCAAGATCAAGCTTTCCGCCACCTGCGTGCGCGTACCCGTGTTCGTTGGCCACAGCGAAGCGGTGAACATCGAATATGAGCGCGAGATGTCGGCGGCCAAGGCGAAGACCATATTGCGCGAGGCACCCGGCATCATGCTCGTCGATAAGCGCGAGGATGGCGGTTATACGACGCCCATCGAAGCCGCGGGCGACGACGCGACTTACGTAAGCCGCGTGCGCGAAGACCCCACGGTGGACAACGGCCTTGCTTTCTGGTGCGTGTCCGATAATTTGCGCAAGGGCGCAGCGCTGAACGCGGTGCAGATTGCCGAATTGCTGGGGCGGCGGCATTTGAAGAAGGGATGAAAACATGGGGCTGCAGGCGGACATTTTCTGGTCGTTCCGCAGCCCCTACAGCTACCTCGCCACGCGGCGCTACCGGGCGCTGACCGAAGAATATGATCTGACGCTCAACCTGCGCCCGGTATATCCGCTTGCAATCCGCGATCCCGATTTTTTTGAACGCAGCCATCCGAATTGGTTGCGCTATACCTTCACCGATATTTTCCGGCTGGCGCAGTTTCTCGACATTCCGATGGGCCCGCCGCGTCCCGATCCGATTGTGCAGGATATTGCCACGCGAAAGATCGCGACGGAGCAGCCTTATATCCGCCGTTTGACACGACTGGGGCAGGCGGCGGCGCGGCGGGGGCGGAGCCTCGCCTTTTGCGACGAGGCTTCGCGACTAGTCTGGGGCGGTGCTGAGAATTGGCATGAAGGCGAGCATCTGGCGGGGGCGGCGGAGCGGGCCGGGCTGGATTTGGCTGAACTCGACGCGGAAGCGGCTGACGATGCCGACGCGCTCGATGCCGAAATTACGGCCAACCAGGCTGCACTCGAAGCATCGGGTCATTGGGGCGTTCCCACACTCGTATTCGATGGCGAGCCCTTTTTCGGGCAGGACCGGATCGATCTCGCAGTGTGGCGGATGAAGCAGAAAGGACTGGTTAAGCGCGCATGATTGCTACTCATTATTTCGACGCCAGCGACGGCACTAAAATCGCATGGCGCGAAACCGGTGAGGGCCGTCCTCTGCTCCTCGTCCACGGCTATTTTTCTGATGCTGAAACCAACTGGATAAAGTTCGGGCACGCCGCGTTGCTCGCCAAGGCAGGCTATCGCGTCATTATGCCCGACCTGCGGGCGCACGGCCTCAGCGACAAACCGCATAATCGGGCGCTTTATCAGAAGGACATATTGGCCGATGACCAGTTCGCGCTGATTGCGCATCTGGGCCTCACCGACTTCGACCTTGGCGGCTATTCGCTCGGTGGACGGACCGTGGCGCGGATGCTGGCGCGCGGATGCAGGCCGGGCAGGGCTGTCATTTCCGGCATGGGTTTGCAGGGGTTGACCAGCACCGGAAAGCGCGGCGACCATTTCCGGTATGTGCTTGACAATATCGGCTCCCACGAACGCGACTCGCCCGCTTGGATGGCGGAGGCCTTTTTGAAGACCACCGGCGGCGATCCGGTGGCCTTGCGGCTTATTCTCGATACTTTTGTCGATACGAGCGAGGAACAATTGCGGGGCTTCGATTTACCGGTCGCTGTCATCTGCGGCGAAGAGGATAACGACAATGGCTTTGCGTCGGCGCTGGCCGAACTATTGCCGCGCGGCAAATTGCTCACAGTCCCCGGCAATCACATGAGCGCAGTTATCAAACCCGATCTGGGGCAGGCCATGGTCGAGGCACTTACGGCTGAAGCATGGTGACCGATCCGCCTTTCGATATCCAGCCCGCCCTTGAGGGTGAGAAGGTCATTTTGCGTCCGCTGCGCGGGGAAGATTTCGATGCATTGTTCGCAGTCGCATCGGACCCCGAGATATGGGCACAGCACCCCTATCGCGACCGCTACAAACTGGAAGTGTTTCGAGGCTTTTTCGATCAGGCGATGGCATCGAAGGGTGCGTTCGCGATACTCGATCGCGCAACCAGCCAGATAATCGGCAGCTCCCGCTTTTCCAATTATGATCCCAATTCAAACGAAATCGAAATCGGCTGGACCTTTTATGCGACGTCTTACTGGCGGAATGGTACCAACCGCGAGATAAAGGCGCTTATGCTTCGGCATGTCTTCCCGCACATCGAAGCGGTACTGTTCCAGATCGGCGCTAACAACCATCGCTCTCGCACGGCAGTCGAGCGGCTTGGCGCGAAGCTAGTACGCGAGCATCAGCGCGAACATGGCGGCAAGGTACATGATTATGTTACCTATCGCCTGACAGAGGCAGACGCCGCTCGTGGCGCGCTGGCGCTTCGCGTAGAAAACGTATGATCCAGCCCGAAACTATTCTCGAGCGGCGATTCTGGCGCTTCTGGCTGGGCGGGTTGTCTCTGTTCGCGCTGTTGATCGCGTCGAACGTCTGTCTGATGACCGACGTTGCCCCATCGGGCATTGGCGATCACCAACAGGCAGCGAGCGCGATCCGGGTCGATGCCATCCATGCTTCATGGCAAGCGGCAGGCGTGATGGGGCTGGCTAAGCTGGGCATGGTCGGCGACCTCATCTTCATCGGCGTCTACAGCTTGGGCGCAGCAGCGGGCGGCCTGCTTTTCGTCCGGACGAAACGCACCGCGTTGCGCCGTCTCGGGGCGCTTATCATGGTTGCGGCGGCGGTGTTTTGCCTGACCGATTATGTCGAAACCATCTGCCAGCTTGTGCAGGCCTTGCAAGAACGCGGCAGCGACACGCTGGCGGGCATTGCCGCTATGGTCAGGCCAGCCAAGTCCGTTGCATTCCTTATCACCTTTTTTGGTCTGCTAGCGGCATTGGCGCTTCGACGAACAGCGCGGCGCGCGGCTTGACGGCATCGTAGTAAAGTTTCACCGTCGCGCCATAAAATTTGCTGAGGAGCTGTTTCATGAAGATTCTCGTTTCTGTCGCCGCATTGGCGATTGCAACGCTATCGATACCGTCGATGGCACAGGCGCAGCAGGCTGCTACCGCTACCGCCGCGCCGGCCGTGGCCGACGCCGAAGCCTTTATCGCCGCAGCGGAAAAGGACCTGTTCGACTTTAGTGTGGAGAGCGCTCGTGTTGCTTGGGTCAATGCGACCTACATCACCGATGACACCGACGCGCTTGCCGCGAAATATGGCGAGATCGGCACCGAGAAGGCGGTGAAATATGCACTTGAGGCCGCAAAATATCAGAATGTCGCCGGACTTTCCGCCGAAACCAAGCGCAAGCTCGACATATTGCGCGGAGGCCTTGTTTTGCCTGCCCCCACCACGCCCGGCGCGGCCAAGGAACTTTCCGAAATCGCGACCAAACTCAACTCGGCTTACGGCAAGGGCAAGGGTACGCTCAAGGGTCAGCCCATCAACGGGTCGGATATTGAAGCCGCAATGGGCACCAACCGGAACCCCGAAGAGTTGAAAGAAATGTGGACGAGCTGGCATGACAATGTCGGCGCACCCATGAAGAACGATTATGTCCGACTTGCCGAAATCGGCAACCAAGGCGCGAAGGAACTGGGCTTTGCCGATTTGGGCGCGATGTGGCGCTCGGGCTACGACATGCCTGCCGACGATTTCGCCAAACTGACCGACAAGCTCTGGCTTGAGGTGAAGCCGCTCTATGACGAGCTGCACACCTATGTTCGCACCAACCTGAACAAGAAATACGGCGACGCGGTACAGCCCAAAACCGGTGCGATCCGCGCCGACCTGCTCGGCAATATGTGGGCGCAGGAATGGGGCGATATCTATGACTTGGTCGCGCCTCCGGGGGCTGGCGATATCGGTTACGATATCGGCGAATTGCTGACCGCCAAAAAAGTCGACGAAGTGGGCATGGTGAAAATCGGCGAGGGCTTTTTCTCGTCACTCGGTTTTGCACCGCTGCCCGCTAGCTTTTACGACCGCTCGCAATTCCTGAAACCACGCGATCGTGAAGTCGTATGCCATGCTTCGGCCTGGGACATCGACAATGTCGACGACCTTCGGATTAAGATGTGCATCAAGATCAACACCAACGACTTTGTCACGGTGCACCACGAGCTTGGGCATAATTACTATCAGCGCGCTTACAACAAGCAGAGCTATTTGCATCTTAATGGCGCCAATGATGGCTTCCATGAGGCCATCGGTGACGCAATCGCACTTTCGATTACGCCCGAATATCTGGTCCAGATCGGCTTGCTCGATGCGTCGAAGGTGCCCAGCGCAGACAAGGATACCGGCCTTTTGCTGCGTCAGGCGATGGACAAGGTTGCGTTCCTGCCCTTTGGACTGCTGGTCGATAAATGGCGCTGGGGTGTTTTTGACGGCTCGATCAAGCCTGCCGATTACAACACTGCATGGACAGGTTTGCGCAAACAGTATCAGGGCATAACTCCGCCGGTTGAACGGCCCGCCAACGCCTTTGATCCGGGCGGCAAATATCATGTGCCGGGTAACACGCCATACACTCGCTATTTCCTCGCGCGCATCTTGCAGTTCCAATTCTACAAGGCTGCCTGCGATGCCGCCGGCTGGAAAGGCCCGCTGCACCGTTGCTCCTTCTATGGCAATAAAGAAGTCGGCGCGAAAATGCAGGCTATGCTGGAATTAGGTGCATCGAAGCCGTGGCCCGACGCGCTTCAGGCGTTCACCGGTTCGCGCGAAATGTCGGGCAAGGCTATGATCGAATATTTCGCGCCTCTGATGAAATGGCTGAAGGCCCAAAACAAAAGCGCGAAGAAAGGCTGGTAAAGCCAGAGGTCCGGTCGGCTACCGACCGGACCTTAACGATCACGTAGCGGGCGCGGTTGCTTTTGCCGCAGGTTTCTTGGCTGCAGGCTTGCGCGTTGCGGGCTTTCTTGCAGCCGGTTTTTTAGCTGCAGGTTTAGCCGCAGCAGGTTTCGCTGTAGTTTTCTTCGCTGCTCCATTGGCTTTCGCCGCTACAGGCTTCTTGGCCGCAGGTTTTTTGGTTGCCTTATTTTTGTAGACTTTGGTGCCGGCAACGGCGGCAGCAGTCGCAGCGACGACAGCGCCCGCAACCGCAGCAGTTGCTTTGGGATTATCCTTGATCGCCTTGCTGGCAGTGGCTGCCGCACTGCTTGCTGTGTCGGCTGCGCTTTTGGCAGTTGCCGAAGCAGATTTGGCGGCGGATTTCGCACCGTCCTTTATGGTATCGGCGATGCCGCGCAGCTTTGCCTTGGCTTTATCCAGCGTTCCGGTCGGCTTTTTCGAATTGGGCATATGCATTTCCTCTCCGTTCAAAATCATGCAGGTTAATCACCGAGAAGCCATTTCGTTCCTTTTTAGCGAAATGGTGGTTCGTTGAAAGCACGCAATTTCCGGCTGTGCAAGCTGGTCCCCGCTTCGCGCAAAAGCTCGCATGTCTGGATGCCGATCTGCAAGTGAGCGGCAATCGCCTCCTCGTAAAAGCGGTTGGCCTGTCCGGGCAGCTTGATCTCGCCGTGCAATGGCTTGTCTGAAACGCAGAGCAGCGTGCCGTAAGGCACACGGAAGCGGTAACCTTGGGCCGCGATTGTCGCAGATTCCATGTCGATGGCGATGGCGCGGCTTTGTGAGAAACGGAGCGCCGAGGCCGAATAGCGCAATTCCCAATTGCGATCATCGGTGGTGACGACGGTGCCCGTGCGCATTCTCCGCTTGAGGTCCGCCCCGCTGGTACCCGATACCCGTTCGGATGCCTGCGCAAGTGCCTGCTGCACTTCGGCGATCGGCGGGATGGGAATTTCGGGTGGAAGTACCTCGTCAAGAATATGGTCGTCGCGCAAATAGGCGTGGGCGAGGACATAGTCGCCGATGCGCTGCGTTTCGCGAAGCCCCCCGCAATGACCGATCATCAACCAGGCCTCGGGACGCATCACAGCAAGATGGTCGCAGATCGTCTTGGCGTTGGATGGCCCGACACCGATGTTCACAAGCGTAATGCCGGAGCGGTCGGGTGCGATCAAATGATAAGCGGGCATCTGGTGCCGCCGCCAGGTGCTGTCCGCCACCAGCTGCGCTGCATTGTCCGTAGGCTTGTCGATATACAGTCCGCCTGCACCCGACAGCGCGGTGTAGCGACCGTTGCCTACCTGCGTGCAGGCCCAGCTTACGAACTCATCGACATAGCGATGATAGTTGGTGAACAGGATATAATGCTGCACATGCTCGGGCGGCGCGCCGGTGTAGTGACGGAGGCGTGCGAGCGAGAAATCGGTGCGCAGCGCGTCGAACAATGACAGCGGCGCATGCTCTGCTCCGCGTGTGCGCAACAAGCCGTCGGAAATCTCGTCACCTATGTCGGCCAGCTCGGTGGTGGGAAAGTAACGCGCGAGTTGATTTGGGCTCACCGTGCCGAGTTCCAAATCCGCCGAGCCGTCCAGCACATAGGGGAAGGGAATTTCCTGTAAGCTGCGACCAACGCTAACTTCAATTTCATATTGCTCGAACAACAGGTCGAGCTGCTCGCCGATGTAATCGGCAAACAGGTCGGGTTTTGTCACTGTGGTGCGGTACGTTCCGATTTTTTCGAGCTTGCCGAAAGCGAGATTGGTAACGGCCTGCCGCTCCTTACCCTCGTAGCCGATGGCAATTTCCGGATAGCAGAAATCTCTCCTTCCGCGGTCATCGGCGCTAGGGATGGTTCCGTCTTTGAGATAGGCCGCCAGCGCATTTTGCAGGCGTTTGACCGATGCCTCATATTCGGCGATCAATTGGTCGATTATGTTCTGTGTCTTTTGAGTAGGCATAGCGGCACTTGGTCGAATTTCGCCCGATTGGCAACAAAAAAGGGGAAGCGCTTGCTTCCCCCCTTTCTTATCTGCGCGGCGTTACGGGCCGATGACGGTCAGAGTTGCCCAAGCATATGCTCCGCCGAACTGACCTTGAAATCGCCCGGTGCTTCAACATTGACCTGTTCAACCACGCCGTCATTTACGACGAGCGAGAAGCGCTGTCCGCGTTTGCCCATGCCGAATGCGCTGCCGTCCATTTCGAGGCCGAGCGCGGCGGCAAATTCGCCATTGCCATCGGCGAGCATCGTGATCGCGTCCGAGCCGCCCGACTTGTTCCAAGCGCCAAGGACGAATGCGTCATTGACCGCTGTGCATGCGATGTCGTCGATGCCTTTTGCTTTCAGTTCTTCGGCCTTTTCGACAAAGCCGGGCAAGTGACGCGCCGAACAGGTCGGCGTGAACGCACCAGGTACCGAGAAGAGCGCAACGCGGCGACCGGCGAAATAATCGCTCGACTGGACGGGTTGGGGGCCATCGGCGGTCGCCTTGACAAGTTTGACGTCGGGAATTTTGTCGCCAACAGAAATGCTCATGGGAGATGTCCTTTCGGGGGTTGAGGCACGCCTATTCCGGAACGGCTTCGCCCGAGTCAAGTGGGCTGTTCGAACAGGCCGTCCAACCCCACCAGCCACCGGTCGAATCGTTCCGCACCTACGCAGATATAAGCCGCGCCAAATTCAACCGGATACATGGTTAATTCCCCTTAACCATAGCTGTCAAAACTCCGGTAATCAGGATCGTCAATTCTTCCCTTGTTGAACACGCAAAGGGGTTGGGGAATTGACCAAAATATTAAGGAAAGCTGCGCTTGCCGCAGTGGTAACTGCTATGTCTGTACAATCGGCGCAGGCTTGTTGGAATACAGCCGCGCAGGATGCTGCAAAAATCAAACATTTGAATACGATGCTAATGGTTACAGCGCTTCGATGCCGGAACACCCCAGACAATTTCCTCCCCCAATATAACCGCTTTGTCGTTAAGCATAATGCCCTGATCGGGTCGCAAAACAATATCTTGAAGTCGCATCTTGCGGCAACCTACGGTGCAGGCGGGGCAATGAATGCGCTCGACCGTATGTCCATCGGCTATGCCAACAGCTACGGCATGGGCCATAAGGCGATGAATTGCGCGCAGCTAAAGGCGCTTGCTGCGAAGCTTTCGACCGAGCCGCACGGTGTCGCCACGCTGGCCGCAGCCGCCGACTTTAACGTTACTGGCAATTCATGGTCGGGCGCAACCTGCGCAGCGCGCGTGGCAGGCCGTAAGTAAACATATAAAGCAATCTTTATATTTGCTTTCGTTGAAAGTCACGGCTAAGGGCAGGGCCATTCCAAACCCTCCCGGAGACCAAGCCTGTGGCTTTCAACGATTATGTCATTGCCGATATCAACGAAGCTGATTTCGGCCGTAAAGAAATCAATATCGCCGAAACCGAAATGCCCGGCCTAATGGCGCTGCGCGACGAGTTCGGGGCATCGCAGCCGCTGAAAGGCGCGCGCATCGTAGGATCGTTGCACATGACGATCCAGACCGCCGTACTCATCGAAACGCTTGTCGCATTGGGTGCGCAAGTGCGTTGGGCAACCTGCAACATCTACTCGACCCAAGACCACGCTGCGGCGGCGATTGCGGCGCGCGATATCCCCGTTTTTGCTGTAAAGGGTGAAAGCCTTGCCGATTATTGGGACTATGTCGGCCGCATCTTCGATTGGGGTGACGACATCACCGCGAACATCATTCTCGACGATGGCGGCGACGCGACGATGTTTGCGTTGTGGGGCGCGAAGCTTGAGCGTGGCGAAACCTTCGGTGAACCGGAAAATGACGAAGAAGTCGAATTCCAGCGCGCACTGAAGGAATTTGTCGCGAAGAAGCCCGGCTATCTGACCGAAACCGTAAAGAACCTGAAGGGCGTTTCCGAAGAAACCACCACCGGCGTTCATCGCCTCTACGAAATCGCCAAGAAAGGCGAATTGCCGTTCCCGGCGATCAACGTCAACGACAGCGTGACCAAGTCGAAATTCGACAATTTGTACGGCTGTAAGGAATCGCTTGTCGACGCGATCCGCCGCGCAACCGACGTCATGCTCGCCGGCAAAGTTGCCTGCGTTGCCGGTTTCGGCGATGTCGGCAAAGGTTCGGCACAATCGCTCCGCAACGGTGGCGCGCGCGTCATGGTGACTGAAGTCGATCCCATCTGCGCGCTTCAGGCAGCAATGGAAGGCTTTGAAGTCGTGACGATGGAAGAGGCCGTTACCCGTGCCGATATCTTCTGCACCGCAACAGGCAATGCCGACGTCATCACCGCCGAGCACATGAAAAACATGAAGCCGATGAGCATCGTCTGCAACATCGGTCACTTCGACAGCGAAATCCAGATTGCGGCGCTCAGCAATTATAAATGGACCGAAGTGAAGCCCGGCACCGACCTTGTCGAATTCCCCGACGGCAAGCAGATTATCGTGCTCGCCAAGGGCCGCCTCGTGAACCTGGGTTGCGCCACCGGCCACCCGTCGTTCGTCATGTCGTCGAGCTTTACCAACCAGACGCTCGCGCAAATCGAGCTTTGGACGAAGGGTGAAAATTACAAGAACGAAGTTTATGTGCTGCCCAAGCATCTCGACGAGAAGGTGGCGATGCTTCACCTCGAAAAGCTTGGCGTGAAACTCAGCAAGCTGACCGAGAAGCAGGCAAGCTATATCGGCGTTTCAACCGAAGGCCCGTTCAAGCCCGATCATTATCGCTATTGATTGCCTACTTGGCGGAAATCAGAAAAGCCCGCTGCGCAAGTCGCAGCGGGCTTTTTTCTTGCGCGTTTCCCGCTTTTGCGCATTAGCAGGCGAGTGAGCTTCGGACGGACTTTTTACGCATGACGGGCGAGGGCCTACCGGTCGCGCTGATTGGCGTGCTGATGGCCTTGTGGCTTGTTGGCGCCACCGTTGCCATCTGGATCGGTCTGTCGTTGCGCCGTCAGTCAATCAAAACCCTGCGCCAGACTTCGCGTCTGGCCAGGTTGCTTGAAACCGCGCCAGCTTTCCCGGTGGTTGTAAAAGGCGACGGAAGAATCGAGGCTGCCGACCGTTTTTCGCGACTGATGGGACTGACAAGCCCTGCTGCTTCCCTGACCGATCTGGGCGGGCATGGCAGTGCGGGCTTGGCTGCTGTCGACCTGGCTGCGCTTGAGGAAAAGGTGCGCGAGACGCAGCGCACCGGCAAGGACTTTACCCTGCCGCTCGCGATCGAAGGCTCAGACCGCCGCTTGCTGGTCATCGGCAGCATTGCAGACGCGGTTATTTATCCCAACGGCGCCGCGCTGCTTTGGTTCTTCGACTCTACGGAAAGCCTGCGCGAACTCGAAAAGCGGACCGAAGAATCGGAGGAAGCGCGTGCCGCTTTCGCGGCGTTGGCGGGGCTGATCGAAGCCGCGCCGCTGCCGATGTGGCATCGCAGCCCCGACATGAAATTGAACTTCGTCAACAAGTCTTATGTCGATGCTGTGGGTGCTGCGGACGGGGTCGAGGTTGTAGAAGATAATATCGAATTGCTCGAACCCGAAAGCGGCAGGGATGCGGCGAGCTTTGCTGCCGAGGTGCAAGCCTCGGGCGAAAAAGCGGAACGGGTGGTTTCGGCGACTATCGGCGGAGAGCGCCGCCAGCTGCATGTTTTCGACATTCCGCTGGGGCAGGCAGGTGTGGCGGGTTTAGCCATCGACGTCCAGGATTTGGGCGACGCGCGGAATGAATTCCGCCAGCTTTCCGAAGCGCAGCGTGATTTGCTCAACATGATGTCAGCGGGGGTTGCGCAGTTCGGATCCGATCATGCGCTGACCTTTGCCAATCTACCATTTCAGAGGTTATTCGCCTTTCGCGATCAATGGCTGTCCGAAAAGCCGGAATTCGCACGTGTGCTCGATCGGATGCGCGAAAACGGGAAGTTGCCCGAGGTGCGTGATTTTCCGGCGTGGCGTGGCGAACGCGAAGACTGGTTTCGCAGCACCGAGCCGAGCGAGGAGAACTGGCTGCTGCCCGATGGCACACATCTGCGCGTGCTGGCGCAACCAGTTCCCGACGGCGGCCTGTTGCTGATATTCGAAGACCGCACCGAACAGGCGCAACTCGCCAGCGCGCGCGACATTTTGCTGAGGGTCCGCACGGCAACTTTCGATAATCTGTTCGAGGCGATTGCCGTTTTCGCAGCCGATGGACGGCTCAGCATCTGGAACCGGCTGTTTGCCGAAACCTGGGGGCTGACCGATGATATCTTGATAAAGCATCCGAGGCTCGACGAGCTTTTGCCGCTTTTGGCGAAGCATCTGAAAAAGCCGTCTCAAATCTCGATCCTCGGCGAGCTGGTCCGAATGACGACCGCAAATCGTGAACAACGTCGGAGCCGGGCAAGCTTTGCCGATGGCCGCATGTTCCAGATTGCCACGATCCCGCTGCCCGACGGCAATGCGCTGTTCACGATGCTCGACATGTCGGATAGCATCAGGATGGAACAGGCGCTGCGTGATCGCAACAATGCGCTGGAAGAAGCAGACGGCATCAAGGCGAGGTTCCTTGCCAATATGAGCTATGAATTCCGCACGCCACTGACGTCCATCAGTGGCTTCGCCGATTTGCTGAAAACAGGCGTTGCCGGGGAGCTAAACGATCAGGCGAAGGAATATGTCGAGGCGATACTGACTTCCGCCGAGCGCCTGTCCGAACAGATTAACACGGTGCTCGATTACAGCCAGAGCGAAGCCGGGGCATTGCCCATCGCGGTGGAACCCGTCGATGTTCAGGCGCTGCTCGCCGGAATTGCCGATGCCAAGGCGGCATTCGCCGCCGAACAGGGCGTGTCGATTGATGTGCAAACCGGTGAAGCACAGGGTGTGTTTTCGCTAGATCCCAAAAGGATCGAACAGGCAGCAAGCCATGTGCTCGACAACGCGATCCGTTATCACCGGCAGGGCGGTGAAGTGTTGCTTTTCGCGCGCCGTCACAACGCTGCGCTCGATATCATTGTTGCCGACAACGGGCCGGGCATCGGAGATGATGTGCTTCAGGGCCTCGGCCTTTCACTCGCGAGGCAATTGGTTGAATCGCACGGCGGCAGTCTGACGGTTGAATCGAAGGCGGGTGAAGGCACGACCGTTACGATGACGTTGCCGCAGGCATGATCATTCGGACCGAGGACGATATGCGGGCGTTTGGCGAGCAACTGGCGACGCGGCTTAAGGCCGGAGACTGGGTCGCCATTGATGGGCCTTTGGGTGCCGGCAAGACGGTGCTTTGTGCCGGCATATTGCGGGGGCTCGGCTTTGCCGGAGAAGTCGCGAGCCCATCCTACGCCATTGTCCATCATTATGACCCGCCCGAACTATCGATTGCGGTGGCGCACGCCGATTTGTATCGGTTGAACGATGTTGACGAACTGGACGAGCTGGGCCTGGCCGACGAACGCGACGGCAGGATTACGCTGGTCGAATGGGCAGAGCGAAGCGGCGCTGGTTACACCGCACCAACCTACCGAATTATCATTGAGCCGCTTGCCGATGGCACTCGCTCGCTGAAGGTGAAAACGGACAAAGATGACCCCACCGAATGAAATGTTGCCACCTGCCGGAGCCGACGAGTTTCTGAAGCAAGCTGGGTGGGTCGGAGCAGCCATTTCGCCACTGGCTGGCGATGCTTCTTTCCGCCGCTATTTTCGTATCCGTTCGGGCGATGGTGCGCGGGCGGTGCTGATGGACGCGCCGCCGCCGCATGAAGATCCGCGACCGTTTATTGATGTCGCCGAATATCTTGCCGCAGGAGGTTTTCGCGCGCCCGCGATTTTTGCGAAAGACCTGACGCGCGGCATGGTCTTGCTAGAGGATTTTGGCGACGAGCAAATGCGTGAGCATCTCGACCATTTTCCCGAGAACGAAGCTGTGGTTTACCGTAAGGCTATTGATACGATTATCGACCTCTCGCGCGTCGAATGCGCGGACCTGCCACCTTATGACGCTGCGGCTTACATGCGCGAAGTCCGCTTGCTGAGCGAATGGTATATGCCCGCAATGCAGTTGGCGGTCGATCAAGCGGGTTTCGATGCTATCTGGACAGAAGCTCTAAAGCCGGTCGCCGATTGCCAGAGGGTTACCGTCCTACGCGATTACCATGCTGAAAATATCATGCTGCTCGAAGATGGCGGGCAGGGGCTGATCGACTTCCAAGATGCGCTAATCGGACATCCGGCTTACGACCTCGTGTCGTTGCTGCAGGACGCGCGGCGGCAGGTGTCGCCTGAATTCGAAACCGAAATGCGCGCTTATTATCAGCATGCAGCACAGCCCGACGACGATTTCGACCTGCATTATGCATTACTGGGCGCGCAGCGAAATACCAAGATCATCGGCATATTTACGCGCCTGTGGAAGCGCGATGGAAAGGAGCGTTATCTGAGCTTCCTACCGCGCATGTGGGGTATGCTCGAACGCGATCTCGAGCATCCGGGCCTCATGCCGCTAAAGGCGTGGTTCGACACTAATATCCCGCCCGAAGTAAGAAAAATTTCGCCCGAGAGAGTTTCGGTTTCGTGACCCGCCACGTCGACACCGCCATGATCATGGCGGCAGGCAAGGGTACGCGGATGATGCCGCTCACTGCCGACCGGCCCAAGCCGCTGATCGAGGTGGGTGGCGTTGCGTTGCTAGACCATGTTCTCGACCATCTCCGTAGCGCGGGCGTTAGCAAGCTTGTTATCAACGTGCATTACCGTGCGACGCAGGTCGAGGATCATTTGGCAGCTCATGCAGTGGATTTCGAAGTTGTCATTTCGGACGAGCGCGACCTGTTGCTCGATACAGGCGGCGGGCTGGTGCGAGCCTTGCCGTTGATAGCGGATGACCCGTTTCTTTGCGTCAATGCCGACAATTGGTGGACCGACGAGAGCGAGAATGCATTCATCCGCCTGATGCAAGCATGGGACAATGATGCGATGGACGTGCTCATGCTGGTCGTGCCCTTCGCCAATGCCAACAACACACAGGGCCAAGGTGATTTTGATATCGACAACGCGGGTCGCCTGTCGCGTCGCAAGCCCGGTGAACAAGGAGCCTATGTCTGGACGGGCATCCAGATGCTGTCCAAGCGCCTGATTGTCGATCCGCCTTCGGAGGTATTTTCGACCAATATCTTCTGGGACCGCGCGATTGCCGAAGGACGCTGCTTCGGGCTGGTTCATAAAGGCTTATGGTTCGATGTCGGCTACCCGGCAGCTATCGCGGCAACCGAGCAAAAACTGACGGAATATGCCGGAAACTGAATCCGGCCAGAGCCGGGCGCGCGTCCTGAGTGTGCCTTTCGGTATCGATTTTTGCGATGCCACCGCCAGACATATTTTGAACCAGGCGGGCATCGACCCGCTGGCCATCAGCAACATGGTCGTGCTGCTACCCAATAACCGGGCAATCAAGTCGATGACCGAAGCCTTCGTCCGGCAGGCGTCGCCCGGCCTCTTATTGCCGCGTATGGTGGCAATCGGCGACCTTGCCCTTGATGAGACGCTGGGTCCGTTGCTCGATCCGCTGACAATGGACGAAGCGGTTTGGCCGGCTATCGATTCTGCAAGCCGGACGTTGTTGCTCGCCGAACTGATATTGAAGCACCGACCGGCAGGGCAGTCGGTATCGGCCGCAGAAGCCTTACGCCTGGCCGGAAAGCTCGCAGAAATGATCGACGAGCTGGAAATCGAGCAAGTCGGGTTGGAGCGCCTTGCGGAACTCAACATAGAGGCGGACCTTGCCGAACATTGGCAACGGTCGTTCGGGCAGATACTGACGATCCATCCCGCCTACCGCGCCGAGCTTTCGAAAAGAAAGCTTATGGGGCCGGCGGAACGGAGAAACATCCTTCTCGGCAAGCTCGAGCAGCGGTTGCGCGATGCGCCACCATCCGTACCGATAATTGCCGCTGGCATTACCACCTCGGCCAAAGCTGTAACCCGCCTGCTGCGGCGGATAACGCGGATCGATAACGGCACGGTAATCTTGCCGGGAGTCGATCTGGCGATGCCCGACGAGCAGTGGGAGGTGCTGTTGCCACGACAGGACGACAGCGAACCGACGAAGCCGCTGCACAATGCAGAAACGCATCCGCAATTCCATCTTCGGCTGTTGCTCGACAGGATGGGGATCAACCGACAGGAAGTCGGCATTTTGGCACCAGCTGCTCCTGCTTTTGAAAGTGCCGCGATCTCCGATATTTTTTGCGTGCCGGCGTTGAGTACACAATGGCGCGATTTGCCGGAGGCCCGGAAAAGGCTGCCGAATGTGAAATTGGTTGAGGCAGCGGACAGCCCGCAAGAGGCAAAGATTATTGCCATACGTATTCGAGAGGCGCTGGAGCAACCCGGAAAGCGTATTGCGCTCGTCACGCCTGACCGGGAACTGGCCGTCCGTGTGGCTGCGCAGTTGCGGCGTTGGGATATTGTGGTCGACGACAGCGCCGGTCGGCCTTTGCTTGAGATGCCCGAGGGAACATTGATCCTGGCGCTGGCGGAAGCGATGGCCAATCGTTTCGCGGCGACGAACATTTTCGAGATCGCCAAGCATCCACTCGTCAAAGCGGGTGAAGAACGTCTGGCATGGCTCGATCAGGCGCGCAAACTGGACCTGCTTATGCGAGGGCCTGCGGACGGTATTGGGCTGGACGCGATTTCAGCGCGGTTGGAATCAACGACGAAAGCCGAGCCATCGACATTGGATTGGTGGACCGGGTTCTCGGCGACACTCCAAATGCTCGAAGGCGCAGCGAAAACCAATCTGGCGGACATGCTTGCGGCCATTCAGACGATTGCCGATCAGCTCACCAGCGGGCAAATATGGAAAGGAGCATCGGGTCGGGAGCTCGCCCGTATCTGGGAGGAAGTAACGGCATGCAACCTCTCGGCCCTTCCGACTACCGATGTCGGGGCGACACCTGCGATTCTGACCGAATTATTCTCCCGCGCCGTTGTCCGACGGCCCTATGGCGGCCACCCGCGAGTTGCGATTTATGGTTTGCTGGAAGCACGGATGCAGCATGCTGATATGGTGATTTGCGGTGGATTGAATGAAACAACCTGGCCACAAATCGCACAGCCCGACCCGTGGCTCGCGCCCGCGATCAGGCGGCATCTGGGACTGGCTACTCTCGACCGCAATATCGGACTTTCGGCGCACGATCTGGCAACGGCGTTAGGAGCGAGGGATGTCCTGCTGACCCGTGCACGCCGCGACCGGAGCGGCCCAACTGTGGCGTCGCGCTTTCTTTTGCGGATCAAGGCGTTGCTTGGTGGGCAATTAAAGGTCGATGTAATCACGCCGAAATTTGCAACGCAATTGGATTCTCCATCGATAACACAGGATTTTGCTCCGAGGCCTGAACCCAAGCCATCGCCCAAACAGCGACGTGTGACGCTTTCGATCACCAACTTCGACCAGCTGAAATCGGACCCATACTCCTTCTACGCCAACAAAATACTTGGCCTGAAAATGCTCGACCCCGTCGATGCCGAGCCCAGCCATGCCTGGCGCGGAACGCTGGTGCACAAGATATTGCAGGACTGGTTCGAGCAAGACGATTGCACCCCAGAAAAGTTGCTGGCGCGCGCCGAAGCCTTGCTGACCAACGGCGCGCTCGATCCACTGCTCCGCACATTGTGGCAACCCCGGATCGCGGAAGGTTTGCGCTGGATTGCGCAAGAAACGCAACGAATGCGTGACGAGGAAGGTCGACGGCTGCTGATCGCCGAGAAGAAGGGGGCGATGGAGTTGCTTGGCGTGACCATTACCGGCCGTGCCGATCGGATAGATGCGCTTTCCGACGGCAGCCTTGTGATCATCGATTACAAAACCGGAATGCCAGCAAAGCCAAAACAGGTGAATGCCGGTTTCGCGCTTCAGCTAGGGCTGGTTGGTTTGATGGCAGAGCGTGGCGCTATCGAAGGCGTCAGCGGTGACGCACGTCGCTTCGAATATTGGAGCCTTGCCAAGAATAAGGATCGATCCTTCGGCTTTGTATCGGTGGCGACCAGCACCAAAGCCAACGACAACAAACATGGACCCGATGCCTTTGTCGGCTTTATCAAGACGCAGGCGGAAGAAGCTTTGCAGAAATGGATATTGGGCGCCGAGCCGTTCACTGCAAAGCTTCACCCCGAATATTCGAACTATGCCGATTACGACCAGTTGATGCGCCTGCAAGAATGGAACGGGCGGCAAGCTATCGCTCAAGGCAAAGAAACATGAGCGGTGATGGTACGAGTCATGGGCTGAAGCCTCTCATCGCCGCGCAGCTGGATGCGGTGCGTCCGGGCGACAATATCTGGCTGAGTGCGTCGGCCGGAACCGGAAAGACGCAGGTCCTGACTGCACGTGTCATTCGATTGCTGTTGGAAGAGAATGTCGAGCCTGAAAATTTACTTTGCATCACCTTTACCAAAGCAGGTGCGGCGGAGATGGCTGAACGCATTAACCGGTTGCTGGCGTCGTGGGTGCAGGCAGACGACGAGCTGTTGTTTCATGACCTGGACGCGATAGGCGCGCAAGCCAACAGGGACTCACCGCAGGTCAGGCAACGCGCCAGCCAGTTATTTGCCAAGGTGCTCGATGCTCCGGGTGGTGGATTGCAAATCATGACGATCCACAGCTTCTGCCAGTCGTTGTTGGGAAGTTTCCCCGAGGAAGCCGGTCTCGTTCCCGGTTTCAAGCCAATCGAAGGCCCCGAGCAGCAGGAGTTGTTGCGTCAGGCTTTGTCGTCGATGGTCATGGCTGCCGAAGCTGCTCACGACCAAGAGTTGATCCGCAGTCTGCAAAGCCTGAGCCTGACGATGGGCGAGGACGCAGCTTTGAAATTCCTGCACAAATGTGCCGCTGTGCCCGAAGTCATGGCGGAGATACCCGAGGGGCAGGGCGCGACGGTCTGGGCGCGTCGATTGGCGGAAATAAGCTTCGACAAGCCTGTTGAAACAATGCTTGAAGCGGCATTGGCGGATGAGCAAATCGACCGCGTTGCCATCCGTTCGATTGCCGAGCAGAATCTGGCGTGGGGCAAAAGCAATCCCGACAGTCGGGGCGGGAAGCGCGCTCAGGTCATTTACGACTGGCTGGCGATGGATGCGACGCGGCGCGCGACGCATTTCGCCGCTCTCCATGGCTGCTGGTCCAAAGCCGACGGCGATCCCTTGGTAGCTTCAAAAGGATCCACACCTCTAGACGATGCCTATGCCGCGTTGGCGCTTGAACTGTTCGCTTGGACCAACGGGTTGATGCAGCAGATTGCTCGTGCTGCTTATGCTGACCGGCTGGCTGGGGCATTGCTCGTCGGCAAGCGGTTTGCGCATTTCTATGCGGATGCCAAGCACGAACGAGGCGTCATCGACTTCGACGACATGATCCGCAAGACGGCCGACTTGCTCGGGAAGAGCAACATGGCCGAATGGGTGCGTTACAAGCTCGACCGGCAAATCGACCATATATTGGTCGATGAGGCGCAGGACACGAACAAGGCACAATGGGATATCATCGACGCGCTAAGTGACGATTTCTACAGCGGGCTAGGTCGAAAGCCGGAGCTTGTGCGTACGATATTTTCAGTCGGCGATTTCAAGCAGGCAATTTACGGATTTCAGGGGACGGCGCCTGAGCATTATCGCAATGCAGGCGATATGTTCGAGGCCAAGATCGAGGCCGCAGGTCAGACGCTCGAACGTCTGGCCTTGTCACAAAGTTTTCGGTCGACCGCGCCGGTCCTGGAGTTTGTCAATGCGGTGGTCGAGACAATTGGCGCTGAAAACTTCGGTATCAGCGACGAGATCGAAGAACATTACAGCCAAAAAACTGCCGTCGGTTTGGTCGAACTTCTGCAGCCGGTTGCCGCAGGCGCTAATGACGAGGGCGCCGCCAACGACAATGGCGACGACGAAGAAAGCTGGATCACCGACGAAAAGCGCCGATTGGCAGAAAAGCTGGCGGATCAAGCGAAGGCGCTTATCGACGAACGGCCCTGGCTTGCGTCGCAAGACCGTTATCTAGAACCGGGGGACATCATGTTCCTGCTAAGGAGCCGGGGGGAACTGGCGTCGTTGCTGGTGGCACAGTTGCACGAGCGCAATGTGCCGGTTGCGGGGATCGACCGGCTCCGGCTGGCGCAGCCGTTGGTAGTGCAAGACCTGCTGGCCGTGATCCGTTTCGTGCTGCAACCTGAGGACGATCTCAGCCTTGCCTGCATCCTCATGTCGCCGATCATTGGATGGACACAGGACGACTTGCTGAAATTTGGCTACCGCGGGTCGCGCAAAATCGGCCTGTGGCAGCATTTGCGAGAGCAACCCGATATCGCCGATGACATCGCGTTGTTGCGCAATGTGCTGGACGCTGCGGACTATGTCACCGTCTATGATTTTCTCGAGGACATATTGTCGGGTCCCATAAGCGCGCGGCGCAAGTTCGTTGCCCGGCTAGGGTCCGAGGCGCTGGTCCCCATCGAGGAAATGTTAAACACCGCCCTGCAGTTCCAGCAGCAGCAAGGCGGCGGCTTGCAGAGCTTTCTGGGCTGGTTCGACCGGGGCGATATTGAGATCAAGCGGGAAGGAGTGGGAGGCGCCAAAGAGGTTCGCGTCATGACGGTGCACGGAGCGAAGGGCTTGCAGGCACCGGTCGTGATTTTGGCAGATACGACCTCAGATCCCGGCGCAAAGCCCGACCGGTCGTCGGAACTTCTGGTCGATGACGGAAAGCGGGTGCCGCTGCTGCCGATCAGGAGCAGTGAACAATCCGGCCATCTGCTCGAAGTCGTGGAAAAGCAGAAGCAGCGTGAGTTGCAGGAACACAGGCGATTGCTGTATGTCGCCATGACCCGCGCCGAAGAACGGTTGATCATGGGTGGTTCGCTTGGGCCGCGCCGAAGAGGAGCGGCTCCTTCCGACAGTTGGTACACCGCGCTGGAAAGCGGCATGCAGGCCCTGGGGTGCAATTGGGAAAGCGACGCGCGCTGGGGGCAGGTTATTCGGCATGTCGGTGCAGAGGGCGCGACAGGTAGGCCTGAGGCCGATGTTAAAGCAATCGTCGAGAGCATTGGGACTGCCATAGAGCCGCCGGCATGGCTGTTCGCTCCCGCGCCGCAGGAATCGCGTCCGCCGAGGCCGCTAGCGCCGTCGCGACTGGACGATGATGATTATGGCGACGCGCCTGCATCGCTCGTTTTGCGTGCTGCTGCCGAACGCGGCAAACTGCTGCATGGGTTGTTCGAGCGGGTGACCGATGCGGGTTCGCTTGAAGCTGCGGGTCGATGGTTGGAAAGCACTGTGCGCGATCCCGCGATCAATACCCAGAAATTGCTTGATGCCGCTAGAGCTGTGATCGCCAATCCCGAATGGACAGCTTTCTTCAGCCCTGCAGCGCGCGCCGAGGTGCCACTAGCTGCGGTTGTCGGCGACACGGTGATTACCGGCCGGGTCGACAGGCTTGTTATCGAGCCCGGGCTTGTCCGCCTTGTCGATTTCAAGACCGGACGTTCTGTGCCCGCTGACGAGAATGGGGTGAATGTTCCGTTTCTGCGCCAGATGGCGCATTACGTGGCGGCGCTAGAAACGATCTTCCCGGGTTCGAAAGTGGAGGCGTCGCTTCTCTTTACTCATGCGCCAAAACTGATCACATTGTCCGACGCCGTTCTCGCGCCGTACAAACCGGCGTCGCTGCCATAAAAGCAAAACTATCGCCGCGCTGCCTTGCCACTGCATGGGACACCGCTTACATTCAAGGTCAACAAAAGGAGTTCAAAATGGCAACCAAATCTGTAGGCGACAGCGATTTCGACAGCGCGGTCCTTCAATCCGGCAAACCTGTTCTCGTCGATTTCTGGGCTGAATGGTGCGGCCCGTGCAAGATGATCGGCCCGAGCCTAGAGGAAATAAGCGACGAGCTCGGCGAGCAGGTAGAAATCGTCAAGCTAAACATTGATGATCATCCCGACACACCCGCCAAATATGGTGTTCGGGGTATCCCAACAATGATCCTGTTCAAGGACGGCGAGATTGCCGATACGAAAGTTGGCGCAGCGCCGAAGGCGCAGTTGAAAAGCTGGCTCGAAGCCGCGCTTTAACTGCGATAGTCTGCGTTGATGCTAATGTAGCCGTGGGTGAGGTCGCAGGTCCAAACGGTGGCGCGGCCCTCACCCAGGCCCAGATCGACGCCGATGGCGATTTGCTGCCCCTTTAAATGCGCTGCTACCGGTGTTTCGTCATATCCATCGACCGGCAAGCCATTGCGAGCTACCTGCGTAGCGCCGAAGTTGATCGACAGCCGGTCGCGGTCAGCGGGTTCGCCTGCCTTGCCGACGGCCATGACGACGCGCCCCCAATTGGCGTCCTCTCCTGCAATCGCCGTTTTTACCAAAGGCGAATTGGCAATCGCCAAACCGACGCGCCTCGCGCTTTCGTCGCTCACTCCCCCGGTAACTGCGATCTCGATAAATTTCTGCGCCCCTTCGCCATCGCGCACGACCAGATGCGCGAGCTGGCGGCAGACATCGTGTAGCGCAGCGGCGAACGCGTCGGCGCCTGCGTCATCGAACGAACGCAGCGGCGCATTGCGTGACTTGCCAGTGGCAAAGGCCAATACCGTGTCGCTGGTGGAGGTGTCGCTATCGACGGTGATGCAGCTAAAAGACCTCTGATTGGCTGCTGACAGAAGTTCCTGCAAAAACGCCGCATCGACCGCGGCGTCGGTAAAAATATAGCCGAGCATCGTTGCCATGTCGGGTGCGATCATGCCCGAACCCTTGATGATCCCGGCTAGATGCACTGTCTTACCATCTACAACTGCGCTGGCGACTGCACCTTTGGCGAAGGTGTCCGTAGTGCCGATGGTTTCTGCGGCTTCTTTCCAGCTGCAGGGGGCGGCATCGAATACCGCCGCCAGCCCCGCTTCCGCCTTGTCCTTCGGTAATGGCACACCGATTACACCGGTCGAGGAGACAAACACCTCATTTGGTGGGCAGCCCAAATGCCCTGCCACCGTGGCGACAATAGCATCCACCGCCTCGCGTCCTCGGTGTCCGGTAAAGGCATTGCTGTTGCCGGCATTGACGATGAGTGCTCGTGCCTTGCCGTTTTTCAAATTATCCCGGCACAGCTCGACCTCCGATGAACAACAGACATTGCGCGTGGTCACGCCGGCCACAGTTGTTCCTTCTGAGAGCTCGACAAAGGTCAGATCGCAACGGCCCCAATCCTTGTAACCTGCACGCGCCACACGTGGAACTGCGCCGACGATATCGGGCATTTCGGGGAAGGGTAGGGCAAGCGGGGAGATAGCTGACACGGACTTGGCTTTCAGGTCTTTTGGAACCGCCGCCTCTAGGTTATATTCGGAGATAGGACAATGCGGGTGTCCGTTCTGCATTCAGGATGGACGAACGGCCTTGCCATCCCTATATGGCCCACAGCAAGTAACAGGGCCGCACATGCGTTTACTGATCTACCTTTTGGCAATGCTTACCGGATTTTCCGCTGCGGAAGCGGCGCGTCCTGTTTCGGCTGCGCCTGCTTCGGTGGATGCAGCGGTCGGCCAGGCTTATGCTTCGGCTGCTGTCAACGTTGTGCAAAAGAGCCAGGTTTTGCAATTGTCGAGCGCTACGGTTTCGGCTGCGCCATCGGTTGAACTATCTGTCATCGATGTTTTTTCGGCTGTGGCACCAAAAACTCCCGTGCTGCTCCACGACGTCATTCTGGGCTGAGCAACGCTGCGTCATTTTGTGACGCCCCAATGCTTGCCAGCCCGCGCGACTTTCATCGCGCGCATTATTCAATAAATTCAAAGGATTTTCCCATGCTCGGCTCTGTTGCCAAAGCTATTTTCGGGTCGTCGAACGACCGCTACGTCAAATCGATCATGAAGATCGTCGCTCAGATTAATGCGCTTGAAGACGAAATAGCGGCGATGGACGACGAGCGTCTGAAACAGCAGACGCAACTGTTCCGCGACCGCCTGCAAGCAGGCGAAACGCTTGACGACATCCTGCCTGAGGCCTTCGCCACCGTGCGAGAGGCATCGAAACGCGTCATGGGGATGCGGCATTTCGACGTCCAGATGGTAGGCGGTATTGTCCTCCATCGCGGCGAAATTGCCGAAATGCGCACGGGTGAGGGCAAGACGCTCACTGAAACGCTCGCCTGTTACCTCAACGCGCTCGAGGGCAAGGGCGTGCATGTCGTTACCGTCAACGACTATCTTGCTCGCCGCGATGCCGAATGGATGGGGCGGATATACGGTTTTCTAGGTCTGACCACCGGCGTGGTCGTGCCGAATGTCACCGAGCATGAGCGCCGAGCGGCGTATAATAGCGACATCACCTATGCGACGAACAACGAGCTCGGCTTCGATTATCTGCGCGACAATATGAAATATGAACGCGCTCAAATGGTGCAGCGACCGTTTAACTTTGCGATTGTCGATGAGGTGGACTCAATCCTGATTGATGAGGCGCGGACGCCGCTGATCATTTCGGGGCCGACCGATGATAAGTCCGAAATGTATATGCAGGTTCATGCCGTCGTGCTGCAACTTGATGACGGCGATTACGAGAAAGACGAAAAGAGCCGCAATGTGGTGCTGACCGAAGACGGCACCGAAAAGGCTGAGCGGTTGCTTGAGGCTGCGGGCTTGCTGACCGGAAGCAATCTCTACGATTACGAGAATACGTTGGTGGTCCACCATCTCGACCAGGCGCTCAAGGCTAATGTAATGTTCAAGCGCGATACCGATTACATCGTGAAGGACGGCAAGGTCATCATCATCGACGAGTTCACCGGCCGCATGATGGATGGCAGGCGCTGGTCGAACGGCCTGCATCAGGCGGTTGAGGCGAAGGAAGGCGTTGAGATAGAGCCGGAAAACCAGACGCTGGCGACGATCACCTTCCAGAATTATTTCCGCATGTATCCCAAACTTTCGGGGATGACCGGTACGGCCGCTACTGAAGCGGGGGAATTCCACGAAATCTACAAGCTGAACGTCGTCGAAATCCCGACAAACGTGCCGGTGATGCGGATCGACGAGGACGACCAGTTCTACAAAAACACGCAGGACAAATTCGGCGCCATTGCCAAAACGATCAAGGAAGCCAACGACCGCGGCCAGCCGGTGCTGGTCGGTACGGTTTCGATCGAAAAGTCGGAATTATTATCTGAATTCCTCGAAAAGGAAGGCGTGAAGCATAGCGTTCTGAACGCGCGTTTCCATGAAAGCGAAGCGCATATTGTGGCACAGGCCGGACGGCTTGGCAGCGTTACGATTGCTACCAATATGGCCGGTCGCGGAACCGATATCCAGTTGGGCGGTAATTTCGAATTCCGGCTTGAGGACGAATTGGGCGATGTGCCCGAAGGACCTGACCGTGAGGCAGCAATCGATTTGCTCAAGGCGGAAATCGCCGCTGAGAAAGCCAAAGTAATAGAAGCAGGTGGCTTGTTCGTACTCGCCACCGAGCGCCACGAGAGTCGCCGTATCGACAACCAGCTACGCGGTCGCTCGGGGCGTCAGGGCGACCCTGGTCTGTCGCGTTTCTATCTGTCGCTCGACGACGATCTTTTGCGCATCTTCGGCTCGGAAACCCTGTTTTCGAAGATGATGAACTCGTCGCTTGAGGATGGCGAAGCGATTGGCGGGAAATGGCTGTCGAAGGCCATCGAAACCGCGCAAAAGAAGGTTGAGGCACGCAACTACGATATCCGCAAACAGCTCGTTGAATACGACAACGTGATGAACGACCAGCGCAAGGTCATTTACGAGCAACGCAGCGACATCATGGATGCGGAAGCCGTGGACGATGTCGTCGATGATATGCGCAACGACACCGTCAACATGTTGGTCGGCGAATATTGCCCGGTCGGCACCTATCCCGAACAATGGGATGTCGAGGGCCTGAAAAAGAAATGCGCCGATGTGCTGGGCCTTGCGCCCGACATCGACAATTGGTTGCAGGAAGAGGCAATCGAGCCGGAAATCATCGAAACGCGCATCGCCGAAATGACCGAAAAGAAATTCGCAGCGAAGGGCGCCGACCTCGACCAGACCGTCTGGCGGCAGGTAGAAAAGAGCATCTTGCTGCAAACGCTCGATCATCACTGGAAAGAGCATCTCTCGACTCTCGATGCCTTGCGGCAGGTGATTTACCTCCGCGCCTACGCACAAAAGAACCCGATCAACGAATATAAGCAGGAAGCGTTTGGGCTGTTCGAGCGTATGTTGACGGCAATTCGTGAAGGCGTGACCAAGACCATCGCCACTAACGAGTTCCGCGCCGAAGACGAGATTGTAGCACCGGACCTTCCCGAGTTACCCGATTTCCTGACCACACATATCGATCCATTCACTGGGGAGGATGACAGCGACGATGTCGATGGTGCTTCGCTCGGTATGGTAACGACAATGGCCCCGCGCCAGACACCCGCGCCGCAGGGCGAAGATCCGTTCGCTGGCAATCCCGATATTCGCCGCAACGACCCGTGCCCGTGCGGGTCGGGGCAAAAATACAAGCATTGTCACGGCGCTTACTGATAGTGTGACCAGAGGAGGGCGAACATGATCTGGCTAACCGGTCTATTCGCCCTCGTCGCTCTGGTTTATGCTTCCGTCGGCTTTGGCGGCGGATCGACTTACACCGCGTTGCTCGGGCTATGGGGTGTCGATTACAAGCTAATCCCCGTCATCTCATTGCTGTGCAATATTATCGTGGTGACCGGCGGCTCGATCCGTTTTGTGCGCGCGGGCCTCGTCAATTGGCCGCAGGTCGTGCCATTGCTGATGGTATCGGCGCCGTTGGCGTTCATTGGCGGGCTGGTGCCGCTCAAACAATGGCTGTTCCTGGTGATATTGGGCGGTGCATTATTGCTGTCGGCGATTGCGCTGATCGCGCAACCTGACAAAATGGCTCCGCGCAAGCTGTCCAAACCGGTATTGCTCTCGATATCGGGCGCGGTTGGACTATTGGCGGGGCTGTCTGGTATCGGCGGCGGTATATTCATGGCGCCAGTGCTCCATCTTGTCCGCTGGGCCGATGCACGGCGCATCGCTGCATTCGCGTCACTTTACATATTGATCAATTCGATCACCGGCCTGACCGGACAGATCATCAAATCCGGGCCGCAGTCGCTGGCTGGGCCTGCATCTGAATACTGGCCGCTGTTGATTGCCGTTTTCGTAGGGGGGCAACTCGGCAGCATGATCGGAATGAAGTTCCTCACTCCGCGCTTGCTGCGCACGCTGACTGCATTGCTAGTCGGCTACGCTGCTATCCGCCTGCTGTGGCAGGGCTGGGGCCTGATGTAGGAAATATCGAGCCAGAAAAGTGGCTCCCCGGGAGGGATTCGAACCCCCGACCAATTGATTAACAGTCAACTGCTCTACCACTGAGCTACCAGGGAACAGCCCGATTGCCCGGGCAGAGGCGCGCCTATAGCAGCGGGTTTTTGCCTTTGGCAAGCACCCTTTGCGGCTTCAGGTAATAAATTGCTCCATCGCGATCCGGTCGTCGAGCGCATGTTCCGGGTCGAACAGTAACGTCAAGGCACGGTTGCGGTCGAGCGCCACTTCGACATGCGAAATGTCACGGATTTCCCGCTGGTCTGCAACCGCGCTGACCGGGCGTTTGCTGCCTTCAAGGATGGTAAGCTTAATTATATAGCGGTCGGGCAGGATAGCGCCTTTCCAGCGACGCGGGCGGAACGGGCTGATTGGCGTTAGCGCCAGCAGCGAGGAATCGAGCGGCAGGATCGGCCCGTTTGCGGAAAGGTTGTAAGCGGTCGAACCGGCGGGCGTGGATACCAGTATCCCGTCACAAACCAGCTCGGGAATGACCGCGCGGCCATTCACCGAAATCTCGATCTTCGCCGCTTGCCGCGTTTCGCGCAGCAAGGAGACTTCGTTGATGGCGGGAAGGGTAAAGCTTTGCCCCCCAACCGTCGTAATTGTCGCCGTTAGAGGACGAACCGAAAAGGATTTGGCACGCTCGACGCGATTTAACAGATCTGCCGAATGCCATCCGTTCATCAGGAAGCCGACGGTGCCGCGGTTCATGCCGTAGGCCGGGATATCGCGGCGATCTTCGAGCAACTGGTGCAAGACCTGCAACATATGCCCGTCGCCGCCGAGGACGATCACCGCATCGGCGCTGTCGAGCGGCACGAATTCATGCTGCTCGCGCAACAAAGCCTCTGCCTCCCGCGCTTGCGGCGTCGCCGACGACAAAAGGGCGAGGCGTCTATCCACCCGTGGCGTTCATATGGCGATGCAGGCGTAAGTCGGGTTGTGCCATCTGTCGTTCGAAATCGTGGCGTTCCGGTTTCAGGCGAAGGGCCTTTTGCAGCAAGCGGTCGACTGCCTCCAAACCTTCCTCACGGATGGCCTGACGGAAATCGACATGCATTTCGGAACCGAGGCACATGTAGATTTTGCCATCGGTCGTAAGGCGCAGGCGGTTGCAGTCGTCACAGAAATTATGGCTCATCGGGGTGATGAGGCCCAGGCGCAGCCCGAGCGGTTCGACCTGCCAATAGCGCGCCGGTCCCGATGTGCGATGATTTGAAGGATTGACGTCAAAAGCATCGCGTAAAGGCGCGATGAAGTCGTCGAGCGCTATAAAGCGATCCTGCCTGCCCGAAACGCCGTCGCCCAATGGCATGGTTTCGATAATAGACAGGTCGAAGCCATTTGCCGCGCAATATTCGGCCATCGGTAGCAGATCAGCCTCATTCTGCTCTTTCAACGCCACCATATTGATTTTTATAGCGATACCATTGGCTTTCGCCATTGCGACACCGTCCAGAACCTGCGCCAAATCGCCCCCACGGGTAATTTCGCGAAATATGTCGCTATTGAGGCTGTCCATGCTGACATTGATGCGCTTTACGCCCGCTTCGGCCAGTATCGGCGCAAATTGGGTAAGACGGCTGCCATTGGTGGTCAGCGTTAGTTCGTCGAGCCTTCCGGCCTGCACATGAGCGCCCAATTCATGAAGCAAGACCTCGATTTCGCGCCGGACCAGCGGTTCGCCGCCGGTAAGGCGGATTCTGCGAATGCCGTGGACGATGAAGCGGTTCGCAAGCAAAGCTATTTCGGTGTAATCGAGCAGATCTTTATGAGGCAGGAAGGTTTGCGTTTCGGGCATGCAATAATGGCAACGGAAATTGCACCGGTCGGTGACCGATATCCGCAAATAATCGATTTTCCGCCCAAATCCATCAATCATAAGCGTCATGTAAGCGGAAATTGCCAACAGACAAAGCCGAAATACGATAGGCTAAGGCTTGCTAAACATATCGGTGCTAATGCTATGCGATGCGCGATATGAAGCCAGCATCCAACGATATCGAGCAGCGGCAGTTGCTAAAAATGCGCCGCGCACGCGATGTGCGCGAATGGCTAGCCGAATCATCGGACGATCCGGTTACTTTGTTGCTGCTCGGGATCAAAGACCTGAAGCAGATCAACGACCGGTTGGGAAGAGTTACGGGCGATGCGGTCATTCGCCGCGTGGGCCAGCAAATCCGTGCCTTTGCCGAACAGCAACTATCGCCAATCCGCCTGATGGCGCGGATGCCCGGGCGCGAATATCTGTTGGCGGTCGATGGTAATTCGGGTGGTAGACAGCTTGATCTCGCCGCGCAGAAATTGCTTGAAATGGTGTCGGTTGACTTGAGCGATGGGGACGAGCCGCTGCACATCAATCCGCGCATTGGCATCGCTTTATCGTTGCCGGGTGAAAATAGGCAGGAACTGGCTGCAAGGGCAGCTAGCGCACTGGCAAAAGCGTATAACCGGAAGGGCAAGCGGTTTGCCGTTGCGGATTCTGGTAGCCAGCAGCAGCCGAAGCGAACCGAGTTGTTCGATGCTGCTATCCGGGCTGCGCTGGCGGATGGTGAAATCTCAATCATGCTGCAACCGCAGTTCGAAGTTTCTACAGGACGCCTTGTGGGTGCCGAAGCGCTGGCACGTCTCCAGCATGCTGAGCTTGGCGAAATCAGCGCGAGCAACCTGTTCGCAGCCGCCGACCGTTGCGATGTGCGCGAGGAGATGTCGCACCTAATCCAGCAGGAAGCCATCGGACTAGCAGCCAAATGGCCAGCCGCGCTCAATGATTTACGATTGTCGGTCAATCTGGGCGCAGAGGAACTGACCGAGAATTACACCGCCAATCTGTTCGATTTGCTTAAACAAACTGGCTTTCAGCCTAACCGCCTTACGCTGGAGCTGACCGAGGAAAGCCTGGTCCGCGATCTCGATCTTGCCGGAGGACAGTTAGAGCTCTTACGCGTTAGTGGTGTGTGCATAGCCGTCGATGATTTTGGTACCGGCTATTCAAGCCTTGCCTATTTGAAATCGTTGCCGCTCGATTATCTCAAGATCGACAAGAGCATGACGCCCGATATCGTTGGCACAGGTAAAGACCGCGTCATTCTGCGTGCGGTCATCGCGATGGCCAAAGCGCTGGGGCTGGCTATCATCGCGGAAGGCGTTGAAAAAGAAGAAGAGCTGGAATTGCTAAGGGCCGAGGGGTGCGACTATTTCCAGGGTTTTCTGCGCGCACCGCCGCTTGCTCCTGCAGAGTTCGAGCAATTTGCTTTGAGGAGCAACTAGGTAGCTTTGCGCGCCAAACTGGCTAGTCCCTTCGACAATTGCAGACATCCGTTCAGCCGCGACGCGGGGTCGCTCCAGACGCGGTTGATGACAAGCTTGCTGTCTGGTCGCAATTTCGCCGTTTCACCAAGTTTCTCGACATAGGCAAGCAGCCCCGACACGTTTGGCGGGGCGTCCTGATGGAAGCTGACCAGCGTGCCGCGCGCGCCGACTTCCATTTTTGAAACCTGAGCGATCAGCGCATTCTGCTTGATCTGGATCAGCTTGAGCAGGTTCTGCGTGGGTTCGGGAATCGGCCCGAAACGGTCGGTCATTTCGGCGGCGAAGCCCTCGACATCCTGGCCTTGTTCCAACTCGTTCAGGCGGCGGTAGAGCGCCATACGCACCGACAGGTCGGGCACATAATCGTCGGGGATGAGGATCGGCGCGTCGATGGTGATCTGGGGCGAGAAACTGCCGCGTGGCTTGCCGAGGCCGTCAGCGTCGGCACGAGCCTCCAATATCGCTTCCTCGAGCATCGACTGGTAGAGTTCGAAGCCTACCTCCTTGATATGCCCCGATTGCTCGTCACCGACAAGGTTGCCTGCGCCGCGAATATCGAGATCGTGGCTGGCAAGCTGGAAGCCCGCACCCAGCGTGTCGAGATCGCCCAAAACCTTTAGCCGCTTTTCAGCGGTTTCGGTAAGCGCACGGTTCTCCTCGTGCGTCAGGTAGGCATAGGCACGGGTTTTCGAGCGTCCGACGCGACCGCGGAGCTGGTAAAGCTGGGCCAGCCCGAATCGGTCGGCGCGGTGGATGATGAGCGTGTTGGCGCTCGGAATATCGAGACCGCTTTCGACGATGGTGGTGGAGAGCAGCACATCGTAGCGCTTCTCATAAAAGGCGCTCATCCGGTCCTCAACCTGGCTCGCCGACATCTGGCCGTGCGCGGTCACATATTTGACCTCGGGTATTTCGGTGCGCAGATATTCCTCAATTTCAGTCAGGTCGGCGATGCGCGGAACAACAAAGAAGCTCTGTCCGCCGCGATAATGTTCGCGCAGCAACGCCTCGCGCAGCACAACGGGATCCCATGGCATGACATAAGTGCGCACCGCGAGCCGGTCGACCGGCGGCGTCTGGATAACCGACAGATCGCGCAGGCCCGACATCGCCATTTGCAGCGTGCGCGGGATCGGGGTGGCGGTGAGCGTCAGCATGTGAACGTCGGTCTTTAGTGCCTTCAGTTGCTCTTTGTGCGTGACGCCGAAACGCTGTTCTTCATCCACCACGACCAGGCCGAGCCTTTTGAACTTAAGCGACTTTGCCAGCACGGCGTGGGTGCCGATAACGATATCGATGGTGCCATCGGCAAGCCCATCGCGCGTGGCGCTCGCTTCCGCTGCCGGAACCAGCCGCGACAGGCGGCCAAGTTTCAACGGCAGGTCGCGGAAACGGTCGGCGAAGTTCGAATAATGCTGCCGTGCGAGCAACGTGGTCGGAGCAATGATAGCGACCTGATGCCCCGCCATGGCTGCGGCAAAAGCAGCGCGCATCGCAACCTCGGTCTTGCCGAAACCTACATCGCCGCACACCAGCCGGTCCATCGGTTTGCCAGCCGAAAGGTCTTCCAGGACCTCTTCGATAACGCGCAACTGGTCGTCGGTTTCTTCGTAGGGAAAACGATCGACGAAGCTTGCATAGGCCTGGTCGTCCACGTCAATGACTGCACCCGGTCGCAAAGCGCGTTCGGCGGCGGTCTTAAGCAGTTCGTGCGCGATGGCGCGGATACGTTCTTTCAGCTTCGACTTGCGCCGCTGCCAGGCCTCTCCACCCAATTTGTCGAGACTGACATTCTCGCTGTCCGAGCCATAACGGGACAGCACGTCGAAATTCTCGACCGGAACGTAGAGCTTGTCGCCTCCCGCATAACTCAGCGAAACGCAATCGTGCGGGCTATTGCCGACGGGTATCGAAATGAGCCCATCGTAACGACCGATGCCATGATCCTGATGCACCACCAGATCGCCCGGTGTAAGCGCGGCAAGCTCGGCGAGAAAGGCATCGGCGGACTTGCGCCTTTTTTGCCGCCGCACCAGCCGGTCGCCGAGCATGTCCTGCTCGCTGAGCAGCGCGACATCGCGTGTGGTGAAACCATGCTCGATGGGCAGCACGACCATTGCTGCCTTGCCCTTTGCGGTGCCTAGAGCCTGCTGCCAGCTATCGGCCTCGGCCAGCGGCGGTGCGCCATGATCGGATAGAAGACCCTTCAGCCTTTCGCGCGCGCCATTAGAGTAGCTGGCGACGATGGCCTTGCTGCCTGATTTCAGCAGCGCCTTCAGATGGTCTGCAACCGCTTCATAGACATTCGCTTTCTGCGTGCGTTCGGGCGCGAAGTCGCGTGCGGCGGAAATGCCGAAGTCGATGATATTGGCCGAATCGGGTTGTGCGAACGGCGTGAGCATGTGCGCGGCTTGTTCTGTAAATATCCGTTCGAGCTCGTCGCCTGACAGATACAGCATCTCCGGCGGCAATGGCCGGTAGCTGCCCGGCTCGGCGACCTGCGCCTTCACGCGGTTGTCGTAATAATCGGCGATAGCGTCGAGCCGCGATTGTCCTGCCGAAACCGATCCTGCGTCGCGAACAACCAGCGTATCATCGCCGACATGGTCGAAAATCGTCGCCATCCGTTCTTCGAACAAAGGCAGCCAATGGTCCATGCCCGATAGGCGGCGGCCTTCGGAAACGGCCTGATAGAGCGGATCGCCGGTCGCGGTGACGCCGAAGCGCTCGCGATAGCCGATACGGAAGCGCTTGATCGCCTCTTCGTCCATCAATGCCTCGACGGCAGGCAGGATGTCGAAATGTTCGACTCGGTCGATACTGCGCTGGTCGGCGGGGTCGAAGCGGCGGATGCTTTCGATTTCGTCTCCGAAGAAGTCGAGGCGCAAGCCATATTCGCTGCCAGCCGGAAACAGGTCGACAATACTACCGCGGATGGCGAACTCGCCCGCTTCGGCCACAGTGTCAACGCGGAAATAGCCGTTCGATTGCAGTAATGACGCGAGCCGCTCGCGGCTGATTTCGCGGCCAGCCGTCAGCCGCTCGCCGGTCTGGCGGATACGGAAGGGCGTTACATATTTCTGGATCACCGCGCCGATGGTGGTCAGTACGAGTTGCTTTTTCTTAGAGGGCTGCTGGAGCGCTTGCAGGGTAGACATGCGCTGCGATGTCACGGCGACCGAAGGCGAGGCGCGGTCGTAAGGCAAGCAGTCCCACGCGGGTATCTGCAATATCTCCAGCTCGGGCGCAAAAAAAGGCACCGCATCGGCAACCGCGCGCATCGCTGAATCGTCGGGCGCAATGAATAGCGTCCGCCCTTTCGCCGCCCGCGTCAGGTCGGCAAGCAACAACGGCGCGAAACCCGAAGGCACCGACGCTAGCGTCAGCCCGTGCTGCGCTTTGACGATACGCTGCAAATCGGTCATGCGCGGTCCGTATTCAGCCCGTCTGGCATCGAGACAAAATCGAGACGCTTCAGATCGTCCATCATTGGTCCTTCGAAAGCAGGATCGGGCTCGGCAGTTCCTAGTGCCCAGTCGATGATGTCCACATCCTGCTCCTCGAGCAGCCGTTCGAACCAGGCAAACCCTGCTTTGTCCCACTCGCTCGCATAGCGATCGAAAAATCCGCCGACCAACGCATCGGCCTCGCGCGTACCGCGATGGTGCGCGCGGAAGTGAAGCTTTCGAATATAAGGGTCGGCGTCCATCGCGCGCGTCCTTTTGGCTATGGTGTGGTCGGGTGAGGGGATATAGGCTGCGTTAGAGATGCGCCCCAATATACTCAATCCGTTATTTGCAGAAGTCCGCGACATGAAGGGCGTGGGGCCGGGGCTGGCTAAGCCGCTCGACCGCCTCGGTCTGGATCGGGTGAAGGACCTGCTTTACCATTTCCCAGCCAACTGGATTTACCGTAAAGCGGTATCGCGGCTCGATGTTGCCGATGTCGGCAGCAATATCATCGTACAGGTAACGGTCATGGAGCATCGGAGCAGCGGCAGTGCGCGCGCGCCGCTCAGGATTTACACTGCCGATGCAGAGGGAAATTATATCACGCTGACCTTTTTCGGACGCAACGGCGGGTGGGCGAAAAAGCAGCTTCCGACAGGCGAGGCCCGGATCATCTCGGGCAAGCTCGATCGTTATGGTGACGAATTGCAGATGGTGCATCCGGATCATATCGCGGAGGTTGGCGGAGCGAGCGCGCCCGGGCTGGCGGAGCCGGTCTACCCACTGTCCGAAGGGCTCACCAATGGACGTCTGGGACCGCTGGTTACCACGGCATTGGCGCAAATACCCGTGCTATCCGAATGGATAGAACCATCGTTACTGACGACACGCAAATGGCAGTCGTGGGATGCGGCCTTGCAAACCGTCCATCGAAAGGACGACCAACGTGCACGCGACCGGCTCGCTTATGACGAACTCTTTTCCAACCAGCTGGCAATGCGTTTGGTGCGCTCGGCGATGGACAAACGCAAGGCGGTGCCGGTTGTTGGTACGGGCGTTTTGGTTGATACATTGCAGTTGCCCTTTGCGCTAACTGGCGCCCAGCAACGGGTGATTGCAGAAATCGAGGGCGACCTCGCGCAATCGCGACCGATGTTGCGTTTGCTGCAGGGCGATGTTGGTTCGGGCAAGACAATGGTGGCGCTGCGCGCTTTGTTGCGCGCTGTCGAAGCAGGGATGCAGGGCGCGTTGCTGGCCCCGACAGAGATATTGGCAAGGCAGCATTTTGCCGGATTGCAAAAGTTGTTGGCTGGCCTTCCAGTCAACGTCGCAATCCTGACCGGACGCGAGAAAGGCAAGCTGCGCGAGGCGACCTTGATGGGGTTGGCCGACGGGAGCATCCACATCCTTATAGGCACGCACGCGATTTTTCAGGAAGCGGTAAGTTATCGGGCGCTGGCGGTTGCGGTGATCGATGAGCAGCATCGTTTCGGTGTCTCACAGCGTTTGATGCTGTCGAAAAAGGGCAGGGGCGTACCGCATTTGCTAGTGATGACAGCAACGCCCATCCCGCGCAGCCTGGCACTGGCTGCATATGGCGAAATGGACAGCTCGCAAATCGACGAACTGCCGCCTGGACGGACGCCTGTGGAAACAAGGGTCATATCGCAGGAGCGGCTGCCCGAGATTATCGATGGTGTGGCGCGGCATCTGGCGACGGGAAGGCAGGCATTTTGGGTATGTCCTTTGGTCGAGGAAAGCGAGAACAGCGATCTGGCGGCTGCCGAGCAACGCGCCGAGCAGCTAAGGCTTCGTTTCGGCGAGCAAGTTGCCGTCGTGCATGGCCGGATGCGTGGGCCGGAAAAAGATGCCGTTATGGAGCGATTTGTCGCTGGAGAGACAAAATTGTTGGTTGCAACGACCGTTATCGAGGTTGGCGTGGATGTTCCCAATGCGAGCCTGATGATCGTCGAGGCAGCCGACCGTTTTGGTTTGGCTCAACTCCACCAGTTGCGTGGGCGCGTCGGGCGCGGAGCCGAGAAATCGGTGTGCCTGCTCATCCGCTCGCCACAGATCGGCGAAACTGCGCGGGCAAGGCTGGCGCTGATGCGCGAAACGAATGACGGCTTTCGTATCGCCGAAGAGGATCTGAAACTGCGTGGGGCTGGCGAATTGCTTGGAACGCGGCAATCGGGTGAAAGCCCGTTCCGCGTCGCTACGCCGGAGCAGGTGCGCGAATTGATTAGCGTTGCTGCCGATGATGCACGGTTATTACTCGATCGCGACGGAGGACTGGATGGCCCGCGTGGTGATGCAGCAAGACTGGCGCTATACCTTTTCGAGCGCGACGCAGGTATCGCGACGCTCAGGGGTGGTTAGCGCAGTTTAGGGCTTACATGTTCAAGTAGCGAAAGGAAATCCGGCAGACGCACTACGCGTTCAAACTGGAAACCGGCGCGGTTTTCGACCGTCCAGATGCACAGCGCCTCGATCCGACCAATCACCGGCAAGCGTAATTCCACCCGCTCGCCGCGTTCGAACCGCGGATTATTGTCGATCATAAAGCCATGTGCGGAGACATTGACGATGTGAATCGTCTGGTCGCCATGAACCTTGCTTTCGGCAATGACCTTATGGTCAGCGCGGTGACGCGCCGCGCGGCGTAAATCCATGTCATTATTTGGAGCGGCTTGCGCCATAGATGCGACCCCGTGCGCTTGTTGCTTGAAGCACCGTTATGCACGCAAGTTACAAATAATTGGTAAAGCCCGGTGCTGGAGATCTTTACCTGAATTTACTTAGCTAAAGGTCAGCAATCCGTGCTTTTTCTTGCCCGCCGAGATTTTTACCGGCCCGGCTTGAGAATGAATCAGCATATTTTCGTCGGAAATCGAAGCGCCATCGACCCGCGCGCCGCCGCCTTGGATCATCCGCCGAGCTTCCTTTTTGGATGCGACAAAATTCAGCATGACCAATGCGTCCACGAGCGAAATTTCGCCTGATACCTGCGCGGTCGGCAGATCGCCACCGGCATCGCCTTCTTCGAAAGTCCTGCGCGCAGTTTCCGCCGCGTCTGCTGCCGCGTCTGCTCCACGGCACATTTCGGTTGCGGCGTTGGCGAGTGCAACTTTTGCAGCATTGATATCGGAACCTTCGAGCGCTTCGAGCCTTGCGATTTCATCGAGGGGCAAGTCGGTGAACAGCCGGAGGAACCTGCCCACATCGCGGTCGTCGGTATTGCGCCAGAACTGCCAGTAATCATATGCAGGCAGCTGGTCTTCGTGGAGCCAGACCGCGCCCGACACCGTCTTGCCCATCTTGCCACCATCGGCGGTAGTAATCAGCGGAGTGGTGACGCCGAACACTTCGGTACCATCCATCCGCCGCGCAAGCTCGATACCATTGACAATATTGCCCCATTGATCAGAGCCGCCCATCTGCAACCTGCACCCGGCGCGGCGTGACAGTTCCATGAAGTCGTAGGCCTGCAAAATCATATAGTTGAATTCGAGAAATGAGAGCGATTGTTCGCGGTCGAGCCGCAGCTTGACCGAATCGAAGCTCAGCATCCGGTTGATCGAGAAATGCTGCCCGACCTCGCGCAAGAACGGGATATATTCGAGCGCATCGAGCCATTCGCTATTGTCGAGCATTACAGCGTCGGTCGGTCCGTCGCCAAATGTCAGAAACCGCTCGAAAATGCGCTTTATCGACGTGATATTGTCGCCGATGACGTCACCGGTCAGCAATTTGCGCGCTTCATCCTTGAAACTCGGGTCGCCGATCTTGCTGGTCCCGCCGCCCATAAGCACTATCGGCTTGTGCCTGCTCTGCTGCAAACGGCGTAGCAGCATGATCTGCACGAGGCTTCCGACATGAAGAGATGGCGCTGTGGCGTCAAATCCGATATAACCGGGAACGATTTGCTTTGACGCCAATTTATCCAGCGCTGCCGCGTCGGTTGCCTGATGGATATAGCCACGCTCGTCAAGCAGGCGTAAAAGGTCGGAGTTATAAGCAGTCATAGCGCGGCTGCGCGTAGCATGGAGTTTGACATTGGCCAACATTCCGATGAGCGAAATCCACCTGAAATGCCATCCGGCAACGCCGCCGCTGATGACGGACCATGTCGATGTCGAGGTAAGAACGGCGGGCAAGGGGCGTTTGTTCGCTCGCTATGTGATCGAGTGCGACACCAGCATGTTGATGCTGCCAGAACCGGATCAGCCGTCACGCGCCGACCGCTTATGGGAAACAACATGTTTCGAACTGTTCATCCGCCGTCCCGATGACGAACGCTATTTCGAGTATAATTTTTCTCCCTCGACACAATGGGCGCTCTATCGCTTTTCCGGCCATCGCAAGGGCATGGCCGAAGAAATGGTTCGTCGGCCCAGAATAACGTGCGATTATTCGGAAAGCCATTTTGCGCTCAACGCGGAATTCGACCTTCCCGAAGGCTGGCGAGAGGGGCCCTTGATGCTCGGGATATCGGCTGTGGTCGAGGAAAGCGACGGGACTATATCCTATTGGGCGCTCGCCCATCCGCCGGGCAAGCCCGATTTTCATCATAAGGATTGCTTTGCGCTGCAACTGGCTGCACCACCCGTCGCATGAAATTCGGTATCGATCGCCTCCTTTCGGAGCAGGAACTGCGTGCCCCGTTGGTGGGGAAGCGTGTCGCCTTGCTTGCCCACCCTGCATCGGTAACGGTCGACCTTACCCATTCGTTGGATGCGCTCGCGGCGCTAGATGACATCAACGTCACCGCCGCCTTCGGCCCGCAGCATGGGCTGCGGGGTGACAAGCAGGACAATATGATGGAGAGCCCGGACTTCACTGATCCGGTGCATGGCATTCCCGTGTTCAGCCTCTATGGCGAAGTCCGCCGTCCGACCGGACAGTCGATGGGGACATTTGACGTCATCCTCATCGACATGCAGGATCTGGGTTGCAGGATATACACCTTCATCACGACCCTGCTCTACATGCTCGAGGCGGCGGCGGAGCATGGAAATTCGGTCTGGGTTCTCGACCGCCCAAATCCTGCGGGTAGGCCGGTGGAAGGGCTGACGCTGCTGCCGGGATGGGAAAGCTTTGTCGGTGCAGGCCCGATTCCTATGCGTCATGGACTGACACTGGGCGAACTAGGCCAGTGGTTTGTCGATCATTACAAGATCGATGTCGATTATCGCGTGGTAGCGATGGAGGGCTATCAGCCGGATGCCGCACCGGGTTTTGGCTGGCCCGAAGACCGGCTCTGGATAAACCCAAGCCCCAATGCGCCGAACATCAATATGGCACGCGCTTATGCCGGGACGGTTATGCTGGAGGGCACGACCTTGTCCGAGGGCAGGGGAACCACCCGCCCGCTGGAGATTTTCGGAGCGCCCGACATCGACGCACGCGCGGTCATCGCCGAAATGCGAAGCTTTGCGCCGCAATGGCTGGAGGGCTGTATTTTGCGCGAGATCTGGTTCGAGCCGACTTTCCACAAACATGTCCATGAGCTTTGTCATGGCTTCCATATCCACGCCGAGGGTGCAAACTATAACCATGAGGCATTTAGGCCGTGGCGGGTGCAGGCGCTGGCGTTCAAGGCAATCCGGCGGCTTTATCCGGATTATGATTTGTGGCGCGATTTTGCCTATGAATATGAATTTGGTAAGCTGGCCATCGACGTCATAAACGGTGGGCCGGGATTGCGCGAATGGGTCGATGCAACGGATAGCGTTGCTGCCGACCTTGACGCTGTGACGTCACCCGACGAACTGGCATGGACCGAAGAACGGCGGAAGTACCTGCTTTATTAGTGGCCGTGCTTGCGGCTCAACTCGCGCATAGCATCGTCTAGGCCTTCCAGCGTCAGCGGGTACATGCGGTCGTTCATCAATTCCTTGATGATCTTGGTCGACTGCGAATAGCCCCATTGTTTTTCAGGTACGGGGTTCAGCCACACAGAGGCTGGATAAGTATTTGTGATGCGGTGCATCCAGACCGCGCCGGCCTCTTCGTTGAAATGTTCGACCGAGCCGCCGGGGTGGGTAATCTCATAGGGGCTCATTGAGGCATCGCCGACCATCACGACCTTATAGTCATGCGGGAATTTGTGGAGCATTTCCCAAGTCGGGGTGCGTTCCGAAAAGCGGCGGCGGTTATCCTTCCAGACGCCTTCATAAGGACAGTTGTGGAAATAGAAAAATTCGAGGTTTTTGAACTCGCTGGTCGCCGCACTGAATAATTCTTCGCAAAGCTTGATGAACGGGTCCATCGACCCGCCAACATCGAGCAGCAACAGCAGTTTGATCGCATTGCGCCGTTCGGGCCGCATCTGGATATCGAGCCAGCCCTTTCGCGCGGTGCCATCGATTGTGCCGTCGATATCGAGCTCTTCTGCCGCGCCGGTGCGGGCAAAACGGCGCAGGCGGCGCATCGCTATCTTGATGTTGCGTGTGCCCAGTTCGCGCGTGTGGTCAAGATTCTGGAATTCGCGCTTGTCCCAGACCTTCACGGCACGCTTGTGCTTCGATTCGCCGCCGATCCTGACACCTTCGGGGTTGAAGCCGCCATTGCCATAAGGCGACGTGCCGCCGGTGCCGATCCATTTGTTGCCGCCTTCGTGGCGCTTTTCCTGCTCTTCAAGACGCTTGTTCAGCGTCTCCATCAACTCGTCCCAGCTTCCCATCTTTTCGATGGCGGCCATTTCCTCAGGACTCAGGTATTTTTCGGCAATCGCTTTCAGCCAGTCGGCAGGAACGTCGATTTCATTCTGCCCATATTCGGTGAAGATGCCCTTGAAGACCTTACCGAAAACCTGGTCGAACCGGTCGAGCAGTGCTTCGTCCTTCACCAGCGTGGTGCGGGCCAGATAATAGAATTCCTCGGGGCTCTGCTGGATGACATCGGCGTCGAGCGCCTCGAGCAGCGCCAGATGTTCCTTTAGCGACGCTGAAATCCCAGCGGTGCGCAATTCATCCATGAATGAGAAAAACACGCGCGACGCTCCTCGACTGCTGCGGTTTATGCTTTGCCGCTCAGCGCAGTGCGCGTCAACCGCCCCATGGTTAACTTCATCCTAACCTGTTTGGGCGTAACCCGCTGCCAACAAAACATTTAGGGTCGCCTCGCCATGAAAATGGAAAAAATCGAAGTTCAGGAAAACCAGTGGATTCGAGAAACCGCGCGCATCTGCGGCGATGTTACCGTTGGTTGTTCTGAAACGGCAGGATTGCTTGAAAAAGGGCTCGAATCGGCCGATTGGCTGAAGGCCAAACATGGCGAGCTTAACGAACTCACATTACGGCTCGATTCGGACATTGCCGAGGTCACGCTTGCAACATCGGAAGCGCGACAATTGTCGGAAGCCGCTGTCGCCAAGCTTGCGACTGGTAATGAAACCATCACCCTGTCTATTGCGCAATTTTCTCAAGTTATCGGCCTGGTTGAAAGCCTCGGCACGCATATTACCGGATTTGCCTCCGCGATGGAGCAGGTGAAGCGCGTGTCGCAGTCGATCGACACGATCGCGCGAACAACGAACATGCTCGCGCTCAACGCCGCAATCGAGGCGGAAAAAGCAGGGGCTGCGGGACAGACATTCGCTGTGGTCGCCGCCGAGGTCAAGAAACTGGCGCTCGACACACGCACCGCTGCGGTCGAGATCACCGGCACGGTCAATTCTTTGTCCAACGAAGCGTCGAAATTTGTCGAGCAGATCGAGGACGGCATATCGAGCAGTGGGGCAGCACAGCAACATTTTGCCAGCCTGCAAAACCTGATTGCGGGTGTGAGCGATATCGTCGGTCAGGTCGGCGAACATAATCGCGAAATTGCCGACAGCACATCGGCCATCCACCAAGGCCTGGTTGATTCGCAGAAACTGCGTGACGATGTTGCAACCGCCAACAATGAAATGTTCGACTCGGTCGCGCGTGCGCACACGCAGATATCCGATCTCGAAATGCAGGCGAACCGGATGTTCGACCATATCGTGCATAGCGGCCTGTCGAGCGAGGATCTGGAGTTTGTAGAACTGGCCAAGGAAGAGGCACGGGCGATAACCGAGGTTACCGAAGCGGCGATTGCCAATGGTACGCTGTCGATGGAAGCTGTGTTCGACACTGACTACCAACCGGTCGAAGGCAGCAACCCGCCGCGCTTCACCACCGCGCTCACCCGCTGGGCCGAGCAGCATTGGCAGCCGATCATCGAAGCGATGAAGGCGCAGCGCCCCGACGCCATCCTTTCCTGCGTGCCGACCAGTCGCGAAGGCTTTCTGCCCATCCACCTCAAGGAATTTTCGCGTCGACCGACCGGCGACCTCGCCCACGACACCAAGCATTGCCGCAACGGACGTATCCTTTTGGGCGGAATCGATGATATCGCCAAGGCGAGCGACCAAGATTACATGATGGCGGTTTATCGCCACGAAGGCGACGGCAAGACCTATACCACTGTGCGCAATGTGTATGTGCCGATCCGGATCAACGGCCGTCGGTGGGGCGATGCGGAGATTGCCTACGTCATCTAGCCGTTGGTGCGCCGCGCCATGAAGGCGAGGCGTTCGAAGAGCATTACGTCTTGCTCGTTCTTCAAGAGTGCGCCGTGGAGTGGCGGGATCGCCTTGGTCGGGTCGCGCGATTGCAGCACGTCGAGCGGCATATCCTCATGCAAGATCAGCTTCAGCCAGTCTAACAGCTCGGATGTCGACGGCTTTTTCTTCAGCCCTGGCACGTCGCGAACCTCGTAGAAAATATCCATTGCCTTCGACACCAGCACCTTCTGAATACCCGGGAAATGGACGTCGATAATCGCCTGCATCGTGTCGCGGTCGGGGAATTTGATGTAGTGGAAGAAACAGCGGCGCAGGAAGGCGTCGGGCAATTCCTTTTCGTTGTTCGAAGTGATGATCACGATAGGCCGCTCGACCGCCTTGACCGTCTCGTGCGTCTCGTAAACATAGAATTCCATGCGGTCGAGTTCCTGCAACAGGTCGTTGGGAAACTCGATGTCTGCTTTGTCGATTTCGTCGATCAGCAGCACGGGAAGCTGCGGGGAGGTAAACGCCTCCCACAATTTGCCCTTTTTTATGTAATTTTTGATGTCGTGCACGCGCTCGTCGCCCAACTGGCTGTCGCGCAGCCGCGCCACCGCGTCATATTCGTATAGCCCCTGATGCGCCTTGGTGGTCGACTTGATGTTCCACTCGATCAGCGGTGCGCCCATTGCCGTAGCGATTTCCTGCGCGAGCACGGTCTTGCCCGTGCCCGGCTCGCCCTTGACCAGCAGCGGCCGCCGCAATTTCGTGGCGGCATTGACCGCGACCTTGAGATCATCGGTCGCAACATAATTTTGGGTACCCTCGAAGCGCATGCAAACCCCGTTTCTTAATCGAACGGTTAAGCGTTAAGTTGGGCGGTTAAGAGATGCAAGTCGCTTTTAGCTAGCCAATGCTTCGGCATGTCGTGCAGCGATCAACTGCCAAAGCCCACGCTGCTGCGCCAATATCTGTTCAGAACCGAAGCGCATGGCGCGGCGGTAATTTTCCGAAACCCCCAGCTTTTCGGCGACATCGGCACATTCATCGATACCCGGCAATTTGCATGCTGGCGCATCCAGACCGACGTGGAGCGCAACGGCGTTGAGCAACGGGCGGCTGCGTTGCCAGTCGATGACGAAGGCGAGGGCTGCGCCTGCCGGGCAACCCTGGCGGTCGGAGCTTGCCAGCATCTCGAAATTTTTCGCCTGACCGGTAATCAGCGCGGCAACCTTGTTTTCGCCATTATGGCGGCGTTCGGGGCCTGCGGCGACAGTAAGCGTGTTCAGAAGCGCGCGTTCGGCAGCAAAGGCGTCGATCGCGCCGATCAGCCATTTGCGAGCTGCATCGTCGACAATCTTGTGCGCGGCATGGTCGACAATGCCGGGATGCCGCCCGTGCGAAACATTGATGAAATGGGCGATATCGGCAACCAGCGCGCCGCGGGCATATTTATAAGGGGAGCGCAGGTCGGGGCGTTTCGAGCCGTCGGCGATGAAATCAGTCAGCGGTGCAGTCACGGAAAGGCTGCCGCCGGCGATGACGGCGTCGGCAAACAGCGAACCAAAGTCGCGTGTAATCTCCGGCCGCGCCAGATTGTCCATTGCCCACTCCGAATGACGATCGCCCGTGTATTGGCCGCACCGAATTGAGGAGGGGTAGCAAAAAGTCCTAAATGACAGGTTTACGTTTTGAAACCTGTGGATAGGTCGTCTCTCAAGGTGCTTTTAGGCGCTATTGATCGAGGAACGATCGCATTTTCCGCGACCGGCTAGGATGCTTCAGCTTCCGAAGCGCCTTCGCCTCGATCTGGCGGATGCGTTCGCGGGTTACGCTGAACTGCTGGCCGACTTCCTCAAGCGTGTGGTCGGTGTTCATGCCGATGCCGAAGCGCATACGAAGCACACGTTCCTCGCGTGGCGTCAATGACGCCAATACGCGGGTTACGGTTTCCTTGAGATTGGCCTGAATCGCGGCATCGACGGGGATGATCGCGTTCTTGTCCTCAATGAAATCGCCCAAATGGCTGTCTTCTTCGTCACCGATGGGGGTTTCGAGCGAAATCGGCTCCTTGGCGATTTTCATCACCTTGCGGACCTTTTCGAGCGGCATCGACAGACGCTCGGCCATTTCCTCGGGGGTCGGTTCGCGGCCCTGTTCGTGGAGGAACTGGCGGCTGGTGCGGACGAGCTTGTTGATCGTTTCGATCATGTGAACCGGAATGCGGATCGTGCGCGCCTGGTCGGCAATCGAGCGGGTGATCGCCTGGCGAATCCACCAAGTCGCGTAGGTGCTGAACTTATAGCCGCGGCGATATTCGAATTTATCGACTGCCTTCATCAGGCCGATATTGCCTTCCTGAATGAGATCGAGGAATTGCAGGCCGCGGTTGGTGTACTTCTTGGCGATGGAGATTACGAGGCGCAGATTAGCCTCGACCATTTCCTTCTTGGCGATCCGTGCCTCGCGTTCGCCCTTTTGCACCATGTTGACGATGCGGCGGAATTCCGAAAGGCTCATGCCGGTATTGGCGGCGATGTCGGCGATTTCGCTGCGGATGCGCTCGACGCCATCGGCTTCGTTCGTGGCGAAAGCTGTCCATTTCTTGTCGATATTGGAAACGTCCGACAGCCAGTTTTCGTCGAGCTCGTGGCCCATATAGCTGTCGAGAAATGCCTTGCGCGGTACCTTGTGGCGTTCGGCGAGGCGCAGCATCTGGCCGCCAAGCGCCGTCAGGCGGCGGTTGAAGGAATAGAGCTGATCGACCAGATATTCGATCTTGTTTGCATGAAACTGCACAGACTCGACTTCGGCAGTCAATTCTTCACGCAATTTGTGATATTTATTCTCTGAAGCTGTGGAGAAATCTTCACCTGCGTTCAGCGCGCGCATCCGGTCGAGCTGGATGTTCGAGAATTTCTTGAACAGCGATGCGATCTTGGCAAAACGCTCCAACGCCTCGGGCTTCAGCGCCTCTTCCATCTGCGCGAGCGAAAGCGTGTTGTCCTCTTCCTCTTCCTCGACCGGGCGCGCACGGCGTTCGGTCATGTCGTCGTCATCGTCTTCGTTCGCGGCTTCGGGCTCGTCCTCGACCTCTTCCTCTTCCTTGTAGGAAACGCCGGCGGTTTTTTCGCTGATTTCGCCGTCGCCTTCCTCGTCCTCGTCATCGGTCAGCGTTTCGGGTGCTTTCGAGAGCATGGCGTCGAGATCGAGGATTTCGCGCAACTGCATTTCGCCATTGTTGAGCGCGTTCGACCAATCGATGATCGCATGGAAGGTAATGGGGCTTTCGCACAGGCCGAGTATCATCGTGTCGCGGCCCGATTCGATGCGCTTGGCAATCGCGATCTCGCCTTCGCGGGACAGCAGCTCGACCGCACCCATTTCGCGCAGGTACATGCGCACGGGGTCATCGGTGCGCTCGCCGGTGCCGGTTTTCTTGGTGGTGTTGGTCAGCGAACGCGGGTCGTTTTCCGAGATATTGTCGATGGTTTCGACTTCTTCTTCCTGTTGCTCCTCGCCATCCTCGCCGGCCTCGTCCGATTCGACGATCTGCACGCCCATGTCGTTAATCGCCGACATCACGTCTTCGATTTGCTCCGAAGACATCTGGTCCTGCGGCAGTGCTGCGTTCAGCTCGTCATAGGTCAGGAACCCGCGGCGCTTGGCCTTGGCGAGCAGCTTTTTTATCGAGGCGTCGTTCAGGTCGATCAGCGGTGCGTCGCCGGATTCGTTCATGTCTTCTTCGTTTTCGTTAGCGCGCGTTGCCAAAATACTTCCCCGATAAATCTAAAATCCGTCCGCATCGCGCCGAAAGAAAGCGATGATGCGGTCGTCAAATGCCTTTTTCTCGTGCCGCAATCGTTGCTGCTCCGCAAAAGTCTCGTCGGTCATCTCCAAACTCGCCAGTCGCGTGGCGTGTTCCAGAGCTTCTTCCAGCGCGGGACGCTGCTTCATCAGCCTGATTGCTTCACCCAAATCCTTTGAAACGCCGGATAATCCGTCGCCCCGTTCCCCGTTCTCTCCACGATTGAAGGCAAAGACCTTATTGTTACTGTGGAGGAGCGTCTGGGCGACATTATACAGCTTCTCGTCCAATATGGTAAGAAGGTCCTCCGTTACAAGCGATTCTTTGGCAAAACTTGCATCGAGCATTGCGCCGAGCAATTTCGCGTGATTCGCATCAGCGGGAACAAAGTCACTGAGCGCTTCGTGGTGGTGCTGGATAAGCGCCGGATTGCGCAACATTGCGCCAAGCACACCCTGCGCCAGAAAGTCGGGCTTTTTGGCATTCAGGCTTTTGGTTTCGGAACCGGCAGGCAGGATCGGCGGCTTGCGCCAGTCGCGTTTCGGCCCTTTGCTGCCAGGTATGAACGGCGCGCGGGGCTTTGCGGCGAACAGCGTGTCGAAGCGTTCACGAAAGGCATCCGCATAATGGCGGCGGATTTCGGCGTCGGCGATGTTGGCGATATGCGCGCCCAGACGCTGTTTGAGGCCTGCCCGGTCTTCAGGAGTGGCGAGGGGGGCTGCCGCGACTTCGGAGCGCCACAGACGTTCTACGAGCGGTTCCGAGGCCTCCAGTAACGCTGCCAAAGCCTTCGGGCCTGATTTCTTCACCAGATCGTCGGGGTCCTGGCCATCGGGCAGGGTGACGAACTGCAGGCTATGTCCCGGTTTCAACAAGGGCAACGCCCGCAAAGCCGCGCGCATCGCGGCCTTTTGCCCCGCTGCGTCGCCATCGAAGCACAAAAGCGGCTTTTCGGTCATCCGCCACAGCATCTGGATCTGCTGCTCGGTGAGCGCGGTGCCAAGCGGCGCGACTGCATCGCCAAAACCCGCCTGCGCGACGGCGATGACGTCCATATAGCCTTCGACCACGATCACCCGCCCCGTTTGCCGCGAGGCGGGCGAGCATTTGTCGAGATTGTAGAGCGTGCGGCCTTTGTCGAAGAGAGGGGTGTCAGGCGAGTTCAGATATTTGGGCTCGCCTTCGCCTAAGATGCGGCCGCCGAAGGCTATCACTCGCCCGCGCGGGTCGCGGATGGGGATCATCAGGCGACCCCGGAAGCGGTCATAAGGTTCCTTATCGTCGACCTCGATAAGCAAGCCTGCGTCGATTAGCATTGATATATCAAAGGCTTTGAGTGCAGTTTTCAGGCTATTCCTGCTATCGGGAGCCAAGCCGAAGCCGAAATCGTTGATTGTCTTCGCCGAAAGCCCGCGTTTTTCCAGATAGGCCCGCGCGCCCGCACCATTCACGCCCTGCAATTGCGCGACGAACCACTCTTGCGCTGCCGCCATGACGTCATAGAGATTGTTCGCTTTTTCAGTACGTTGTGCGGCTTGGGGGTCGAGAGCAGGCACTTCCATCCCCGCTTCCGCCGCCAGCTCCTTGACAGCATCCATAAACGACAGCCCGCGCTGGTCGGTCATCCAGCGGATGGCATCGCCATGGGCCGAGCACCCGAAGCAATGGTAGAAACCCTTTTCATCGTTGATCGTGAAGCTGGGTGTCTTCTCGTTATGGAACGGGCAGCACGCCTTAAACTCGCGCCCCGCCTTGGTAATCTTGACGCTACGCCCGATCAGCGCGGACAGCGTGATCCGCGAGCACAGTTCGTCAAGCCATTGCGGGGTGAGCGCCACGTCAGCTCAGCGCAGCCTTCACCGCCGCGCTCGCTTTGCTCATGTCGAGCTCCGAACCGTGGCGTTCCTTGAGCGTTGCCATGACGCGGCCCATGTCCTTCAGGCTTTCCGCGCCGAGTTCGGCCTTGATCGCCTCGATGGCCGCAGCGGTTTCGGCTTCGCTCATTTGTGCGGGCAGGAATTCCTCGATGACCGCCAGTTCGCTCTTTTCCTGCTCGGCCAGCTCGGTGCGACCGCCTTGTTCGAACATCGTGATCGATTCGCGGCGCTGCTTGGCCATTTTTTGCAGGACTTCGACCACGAGCGCGTCGTCGTCGGGCTGCTGCGAAGCAGTGCGCAATTCGATATCGCGGTCCTTCAGCTTGGCCAGGATCAGGCGGACGGCGGCCAGCCGGTCTTTTTCGCCTGCCTTCATCGCGGAGATTTGGGCGGCCTTTATGGTATCACGAATCATGAACGGTCTTTCTGGTGACGAAAGAATTGTTGATAGTCTCAACTTTGTAATTTTAATAGATTGACCCTGCGCGCGGGGGCCACTAGCGGCTGTCGCTTAACGACATCGTCATCAACCGTTCCGGAGCGACCCCATCATGGCCGACCCCACCCCTAAACGCGCGCCTTCTGGAGCGACGGGGGTATTGGTTCTGGCGTCGGGCGAAGTGATCTGGGGCAGGGGCTTCGGCACCGAGGGGCAGGCGGTGGGCGAGCTGTGCTTCAACACCGCGATGACCGGATATCAGGAGGTGATGACCGACCCCTCTTATGCCGGGCAGATCATCAACTTCACCTTTCCGCATATTGGCAATGTCGGCACGAACCCCGAAGATGTCGAGGCGCTGAACCCGCATGCGCTGGGCGCGATCGTGCGGCAGGATGTGACCGATCCGTCGAATTTCCGATCCACACAGCATTTCGATGGCTGGATGAAGGCCAATGGACGGATCGGGATTTCGGGCATCGATACCCGCGCGCTGACCCGGCTGATCCGCGTTGCTGGCGCGCCCAATGCGGTGCTAGCGCATTCGGCTAAAGGCGATTTCGATGTGCCCGCTATGCTGGCGCGGGCGAAGGCCTGGGCGGGGCTTGAGGGCATGGATCTGGCGAAGGATGTGACGGCGTTGCAGACCTATGCATGGGATCAGGGCTTGTGGAAGCTGGGTGAAGGCTACCAGAAGCCAGCCAAGGGTACGAAAAAGGTTGTCGCTATCGACTACGGCATCAAGCACAATATCCTGCGCAACCTGGTCGACACTGGCTGTGACGTCACCGTTGTCAGCGCGACCGCGACTTTCGACGAGATCATGGCGCACAAGCCCGACGGGCTTTTCCTTTCAAACGGCCCCGGCGACCCCGCCGCCACCGGAGAATATGCGGTGCCGGTGATCCGGCAATGGCTGGAAACGAAAAAGCCTCTGTTCGGCATCTGCCTCGGACACCAGATGCTCGGCCTCGCGGTCGGTGCGAAGACCGAGAAGATGCACCAGGGCCACCGCGGCGCGAACCATCCGGTAAAGCGCCTCGCCGACGGCGCGGTCGAGATTACTAGCATGAACCATGGCTTTGCGGTCGACGCCGCGACGCTTCCCGCCAACGCGAAGCCGACGCACACCAGCCTGTTCGACGGCTCGAATTGCGGATTCGAACTCACCGATGCGCCTGCGTTCAGCGTGCAATATCACCCCGAAGCCTCACCGGGTCCGCAGGACAGCCATTATCTGTTCGAGAAATTTGCGGGGATGTTGGGGTGAGCGACCAGCCGGAAAGCACTCCGAATTGGGAATATATGGTCATCCAATATATTGGCAGCATTTGGAATAGCGGCGGGGAATGGGATCGCGCGGAGCTTGAGGGCTTTTCCACCGAGCAAGCGCTTAACCATTTTGGCGCGCAGGGATGGGAACTGGTCTCGCTCGGTCCCGTTCACGGCCAAACAAGCAGTCCGTCGGTCGCATATATATTGAAGCGCCCAATCGCATGATCGCCCGTTTAAAGATTGATGGCGAAATGCCCAAACGCTTTGCCAACTCTTCCATCCTTTTTGTCGGCGTGGTTGGGGCGATTTCAACCGCCCCGCTTTATGCCGATGAGCAAAATCGTGAGCCATTGGTTACCAGGTCAAAAATCGAAGCAGTAGCTGCTGCTTGCGATGCGAAAGTAACGATTTCCGATGCACCTAACTATGATGAAGAAACCGGGGATGTTCAGGAAAAGGGCATGCTGATTGTCGGAGTTCAGCGAAACAATTCTCCCGAAGCAATAGCCTGTATGAGCGACTACGTCCCCACGGTCGTAACAATGCTGGTTGGTCGTGAAAGCGGAGTGCCGCCTCTCAATCAGGCTATACTCGATGACGTTCTAAAGCAGTGCGATTGGCGTCAGGAAGATGGCGTTGTTAGTTTGATAAACGGCGACGAACTAAAGTTCCAACCCAAAGCAACTGCTGACTATGATCGCGTTGACTGCGTGCTCAAGGGAGTGAGGCGCTACGCTCCAAAAATGGGCTTCATTGGCAATGAACAATATCGCATTGATAAAGAAAAAGAATAATGCCCAAACGCACTGACATTTCCTCCATCCTCATCATCGGCGCTGGCCCCATCATCATCGGGCAGGCATGCGAGTTCGATTATTCGGGAACGCAGGCGTGCAAGGCGCTGCGCGAGGAGGGGTATCGCATCATCCTCGTCAATTCCAATCCGGCAACGATCATGACCGACCCGGATATGGCGGATGCGACCTATGTCGAGCCGATCACCCCCGAAATCGTCGCCAAGATCATCGAAAAGGAACGCCCCGATGCAGTGTTGCCGACGATGGGCGGGCAGACCGCGCTGAATGTCGCGCTCGCGCTCTTCAACGATGGCACGCTGGCGAAATACGGCGTCGAGATGATCGGCGCCGATGCCGAGGCCATCGACAAGGCCGAGGACCGGATCAAGTTCCGCGATGCGATGACGCGGATCGGGCTGGAATCGGCCCGGTCGGGTATTGCGCATTCGATGGACGAGGCGCTGGAGGTGCTCGAACGCACCGGCCTGCCCGCAATCATCCGCCCCAGCTTCACCATGGGCGGCACCGGGGGCGGGATTGCCTATAATCGCGACGAATTCGTCGCCATCGTCACCGGCGGGCTCGATGCCTCGCCCACCACCGAGGTGTTGATAGAGGAATCGCTGCTCGGCTGGAAAGAGTATGAGATGGAGGTCGTGCGCGACCGTGCCGACAATGCCATCATTATCTGCTCGATCGAAAATGTCGACCCGATGGGCGTGCATACCGGCGATTCGATCACCGTCGCGCCTGCGCTGACGCTGACCGATAAAGAATATCAGATCATGCGCAATGCGAGCATCGCTTGCCTGCGCGAAATCGGCGTTGAAACAGGTGGTTCGAACGTACAGTTCGCAGTCAATCCGAAGGATGGGCGGCTGATCGTGATCGAGATGAACCCGCGTGTGTCGCGCTCCTCGGCGCTGGCGTCGAAGGCGACCGGCTTCCCCATCGCCAAGGTCGCGGCGAAGCTGGCGGTGGGCTATACGCTCGACGAGATTACCAACGACATCACCGGCGCGACGCCTGCCTCGTTCGAGCCGACCATCGATTATGTCGTCACCAAAATCCCGCGTTTTGCCTTTGAAAAGTTCAAGGGGGCCGAACCGCTGCTGCACACCGCGATGAAATCGGTGGGCGAGGTGATGGCGATCGGGCGGAATATCCATGAGAGCCTGCAAAAGGCGCTGCGCGGTCTGGAAACGGGGCTTTCGGGGTTCAATTATGTCGATGCCTTGCGCGGGGCATCGAAGGACGAGCTTTCCGCCGAGCTGAGCCGCGCAACGCCCGACAGGCTGCTGGTTGCGGCGCAGGCACTGCGTGAGGGTATGAGCGTGGCGGAAATTCATGCGATTGCAAAGTTCGACCCGTGGTTTCTGGAGCGGCTCGAAGAGATCGTCGCCGAGGAGAATTGGATCAAGGCCAATGGCCTGCCCAACGGTCCGGAGGCGCTGCGCCGTCTGAAAGCGATGGGCTTTTCCGACAAGCGCTTGGCTTATCTGGCGCTCGAAGCCATCAACGTCCGTCCCGGCATGGAATCTGCCGTGCGCCACGGCTCCGGCATCGCCATGCAGGCCGCGCGCGCGATTGCGGGTGCAGTGACCGAGGATCAGGTCCGTGCGCTGCGGCACAAGCTGGGCGTGCGCCCTGTGTTCAAGCGCATCGACACTTGCGCCGCCGAATTCGAGGCGAAAACGCCTTATATGTATTCGACCTATGAAGCACCGAGCTTCGGCGTGCCCGAATGCGAAAGCGCGCCAACCGACCGCGAAAAAATCGTGATTTTGGGAGGCGGGCCGAACCGGATCGGGCAGGGGATCGAGTTCGACTATTGCTGCGTCCACGCCTGCTTCGCGCTGGCAGAGGCGGGTTACGAAACGATCATGGTCAACTGCAACCCCGAGACGGTTTCGACCGATTATGACACCAGCGACCGGCTCTACTTCGAGCCTCTGACCGCCGAAGACGTGCTCGAAATCCTGCATGTCGAGCAGCAGAACGGCACGCTGAAGGGCGTCATCGTCCAGTTCGGCGGGCAGACACCGCTTAATCTGGCAAAGGCGCTGGAGGCGGCGGGCATTCCGATCCTCGGCACGTCGCCCGACGCCATCGACCTCGCCGAAGACCGCGAACGGTTTGCGGCTCTGGTCAACAAGCTCAAGCTCAAGCAACCGGCCAACGGTATCGCGCGCAGCCGCGAGGAGGCGATCAAGGTCGCAGATACCATTGGGTATCCGGTGCTAATGCGGCCCAGCTACGTGCTGGGCGGGCGGGCGATGGAGATTGTCGACACGCAGGCACAGCTCGAAAATTACATCCAGACCGCCGTGATCGTTTCGGGCGATTCGCCGGTGCTGATCGACAGCTATTTGCGCGATGCCATCGAGGTCGATGTCGACGCGATTTGCGACGGTGACGATGTCGTGGTCGCGGGTATCCTCCAGCATATCGAGGAGGCAGGTGTGCATTCGGGCGATTCCGCCTGCACCATCCCGCCCTACAGCCTGCCTGCCGATATCATCGCCGAAATTCGTCGTCAGGCTGAATTGCTGGCGCGAAACCTCCATGTGCGCGGCCTGATGAACGTTCAGTTCGCGGTGAAAGACGGCGAAGTCTACCTCATCGAAGTCAACCCGCGCGCATCGCGCACCGTGCCGTTCGTCGCCAAGGCAATCGGCGCGCCCATCGCCAAGATTGCGGCGCGCGTGATGGCGGGGGAAAAACTCAAGGACCTACCCCCAATCAATCTCGACATCGACTATATCGCGGTCAAGGAAGCGGTTTTTCCCTTCGACCGCTTCCCCGGTGTCGATCCCGTGCTTTCGCCCGAGATGAAATCGACCGGCGAAGTCATGGGCATCGACAAAGATTTTGCTACTGCCTTCGCCAAAAGCCAGATCGGCGCGCGGATGCCGCCGCCGATGTCGGGCAAGCTCTTCGTCTCGGTGAAAGACAGCGACAAGCCGGTGATCGTGCCTGCGGTGAAACAGGCCATCGAATGCGGCTTTTCCGTCTGCGCGACCGGAGGGACGGCGGATTACCTGGCTTCGCAGGGCATCGAGGTCGAGCGGGTCAACAAGGTTGCGCAAGGCCGCCCACACATTGTCGACAAGATCAAGGACGGCGAGATCCAGCTGATTTTCAACACTACCGAGGGCTGGCAGAGCCTGAAAGACAGCGAGGAAATCCGGCGTTCCGCGCTTGTCGGCAAGGTCGCGCAATATACGACGGCGGCGGGCAGTATCGCAGTCGCGCAGGCCATCGCCGCGCTGCAACACGCAAAACTTGAAGTTCGCCCGCTTCAGGACTATTATTAAGCCGAGCAGTATCTCCCCTACAATTGAACTGCATCGCGGCGGGCTTCCCGCCGAAGGTAAGTTTTTGTGACGAAGGACGTCGTTATGGCGAGTTTTGAAAAATATCCGATGTTGGCCGAAGGCTATGAAAAGCTGACCAACGACTTGAAACGCCTTCGCGAAGAACGCCCGTTGATTGTCGAGGCAATCGAAGAAGCGCGCGCGCATGGCGACCTTTCGGAAAATGCTGAATATCACGCCGCCAAGGAACGTCAGGGCCAGGTGGAAGCTGCGATTGCCGAGATCGAGGACAAGATCGGCCGTGCACAGATAATCGATCCTTCGACGTTGTCAGGCGACAAGGTCGTTTTCGGCGCGACGGTTACGTTGCTTGACGAGGACGACAAGCCTGTCCGTTACCAGCTCGTCGGCGAAACCGAGGCGGATGCCAAAGTCGGGCGGATTTCCTACAATTCGCCGCTGGGCCGCGCACTTATCGGGCGTGTTGCCGAGGACGAGGTCGAAGTGACTGTGCCGTCGGGCGACAAATATTATCTGGTTTCGAAAATCGAGTTCGTTTGACGCAATGAACTTCCCACGCGGTCCGGTCACGAACGCGCTGGTCGTTATCAATCTGGTGATTGCGGCGGTTTTGCTGGTGCCGGTCTGGTGGCAGCAGGCGGTGATATCGGGCGGGCTGTTTCCGATCCGGCTGAGCGGTGATAGTTCGGCTTTCGAGGGCGCGGGTTTCCTCGTACCTGCATTGCTTACACCGTTAAGTGCCGCGTTCCTGCATGGCGGCATTGCGCATGTTATCCTCAACATGCTGATGTTGTTGCTCATCGGGAAGCTGGTCGAGCGCGTGCTCGGCGGTCCGCTTTATCTCGGACTGTATCTGGTGGGCGCCTATGCTGCTGCCGGAACCGAGTGGCTGGCAGCAGTCATGCAATGGCCGATGTCTGCGGATATGCTGGCACCGGCAATCGGAGCCAGCGGCGCAATATCCGCGATTATAGGCGCTTATGTGCTGCTATTTCCCAACCGCCAGCCAAAGCCGTGGGGGCCGATCCCGGCGCACATCGCCCGCCCGCTGCACCTGACGATTGCTTGGGTAGCGCTGAACCTTGCATTGGGCTTTGTCGGCCCGGGGCTGGGAATCGGCATTGCGATCTGGTCGCACATAGGTGGCTTTGTGGCCGGCTTGATACTGGCGCGACCGTTGCTGTTGTGGCGATATAGGAAAGCCTAGGCGTCCGGCTGCAAAAGCCGGTGCAGGTGCACCACCACATATTTCATTTCGGCATCGTCCACCGTGCGCTGCGCTGCGCTGCGCCACGCATCCTCGGCGCTGGCATAGTCCGGAAACATGCCGACGATGTCGAGCTTCTCCAGATCGGTAAATTCCAGCGTCTGCGGGTCCTTGACGCGCCCCCCGAACACCAGATGCAATTTTGCGTCGCTCAAACTCTTGCCCCTTAGCTTTTCTTCCTGGCCTCCGCACTGGCGGCCTCGCCGGCGGCCTTTACAGCGATCGCAGCCTTGCTGACAAGGTCGCGAAACTGTTCGCGCACGGCATCGGCATTCAGGCCAAGGCTATCGACCTGTTCCTTGCCCGCAGCCTTGGCAGCTTTTGCCATTTCCTTGGCCTTTTTGTTGAGCTTCTTGCCGGTCTTGCCCATGACTTTCTTCTCGCGCTCGGTCGTCGGCAGTAGCGCGCCGACTATCGCGCCAAGGGCGATGCCGCCAAGAACGATGGCGAGCGGGTTCTTGTCGATACCGTCATTGGTCTTGATCGCGACCTTGTGCGCGACGTCGCGCGATTGCTGAACGCCGCGCGCCGCAGCCTCCCGACCCTTTTCATAAGCCTCAGCCGCTTTTTCGCGCGCAGCCGCGCCGGTTTCGGTGGTTTTCGCCTTTGCTGTCGCCAGCGCTTCGGCTGCACTGTCGGTCGCGGATTTGATGCTGTCGCCAATCTTGCTCATAAATCGTTCCTGTATCAGTCGCCGTCGGGCGATTTGGGTTTACTCTTTCGGACCTTCGAAATCCAATTCGAAATCGGGCGGCGCGCTGCAAAAAGTAATGCGCCAAGGCCGACAACGCCGATCATCGGTGCATTTTTCTTCGCGACCTGCGCCGCGTCACCGGCAACACGCTTCACCTCGGCTGTGTTCCGGTCGACGAAGCGTTTCAACTGGTTGCGCGGGTTGAGGACATCCTGCGCGACCTCTACGCTGCCTTTGAGTTTCCGGCGCAAGTTCCGCCGCTCGGCGTCGGACAATATGACCGACTTACGTTCCGTCACCTGCGGGTCTTTCGGGAGAATTGTCATCGTCTCTTTCAATCTCGGGGAAGTAAACCTTCCTCACCCATTTTCGTGCCTGAAAGCCTGCTAATGCGCCAATGAGGATGAACCCAAGCGTAACGACCAAGGTAGCCCAACCCGGCCCAATAACCGGTGCCAATGTCATCACCAGGCCTATGACCAAGGCAATCGCCGCACCGCTAAACGCGAAGGCCGCGACTGCGCCGAAGCGGAATGACATACGCATGACGTGGCGGCTGTAATCCAGCCGCGACTGAAAATAGCGCAATTCCGCCCTGACCAGCGCACGGACATCGTCAAGCACCAGCGACACCTGTTCGGTCGCGGACACATCCGGAACGTCCGCCGCCTTGTCCTTTTGATGCTCCTCCGTCATTGCGCCCGCTTACCGGTCAATGGCCGCATCTGGCAATGCCGGATGAATAGCTCAGGCGTCTTTTCCGCCAGAACGAATTAGCCGTGCCAGCACGAAGCCGATGGCGGCTGCGGCACCGATAGCGACTGCAGGGCTCTTACGGACGAATTGGCGGGCATCCTCGGCGAGCACCTCGACATCCTTGGCGTCGAGCTTGCTGGCAAAACCGTCGACTGCATCTGCGGCGCTGCGGGCGTAATCCCCATATTCCTTGCCGACATTTTCATCGATGGTCGCGGCAGAATCGCGGATCAGCTTGCCGATGCTGCCGACGGCTTCGGTCGCGCGGTCTTTGCCTTTTGCGGCCGCCGCCTTGGCGCTATCGGCGGCTTTCGCCTTGAAATCGTTCATGTCTGCCTTGACCTTTGTCTTCACATCCTGGGTCTTGCCCTTGGACGGCGTGGTTTTCGCGATTGCCTTTGGCGATGCGGCGGGCTTCTTTGCAGCGGCGGGCTTTTTCGCGGCCGTCTTGGGTTTGGCAGCGGGCTTTGCGGAGGCTGCGGGTTTAGCGGTTTCTGCCATTTATGAACTCCTTGCAGGTTAAAGTGGCGCTTGGTCGATATTGATATTGGTATGGGAGGTGCCTTAGTCAACTATAGCACCACGAATTTACCTTTTGAATATATCCGATTGCCCGCGTTGCCAAATCGTGAACTGAACGATAGAGGCGCGCTTACGTTCCCGACAGCGACCCTTGGAGCCTTTTGCATGACCGCCATCCTCGACATACACGCCCGCCAAATCCTCGATAGCCGGGGCAACCCGACGGTGGAGGTCGATGTCCTTTTGGAGGACGGAAGCTTCGGGCGTGCCGCTGTTCCTTCCGGCGCTTCGACCGGCGCTTACGAGGCTGTGGAAAAGCGCGATGGCGACAAGAGCCGCTACATGGGCAAGGGCGTGTCGCAGGCGATAGAGGCCGTCAATGGCGATATTCGCGAAGCCTTGATCGATCTCGATGCCGAGGACCAGGAAGATGTCGATCAGGTGATGATCGATCTCGACGGTAGCGACAATAAATCGAACCTTGGCGCAAACGCAATATTGGGCGTCAGCCTTGCGGTGGCGAAAGCTGCCGCGGACGCGCGCGGCCTGCCGCTTTATCGCTATGTCGGTGGCGTTAACGCGCATGTGCTGCCGGTGCCAATGATGAACATCATCAACGGTGGCGAACATGCCGACAACCCCATCGATTTCCAGGAATTCATGGTAATGCCCGTCGGCGCGGATTCGCTGGCAGAGGCGGTGCGTTGGGGTTCTGAAATTTTCCACACGCTGAAAAAGGGCCTGCACGAAAAGGGGCTGGCAACGGCGGTCGGCGACGAGGGCGGTTTTGCGCCGAATTTGGCATCGACGCGCGATGCGCTGGATTTCATCATGGTCTCCATCGAGAAGGCCGGATTCAAGGTCGGGGACGAGGTTGTTCTGGCTCTAGATTGCGCTGCGACCGAGTTTTTCAAAAACGGCAAATACGAAATTTCGGGCGAGGGGCTTTCGCTCAGCCCAACCGAAATGGCCGATTATCTGGCTGCCTTATGCAAGGATTATCCGATCCGTTCTATCGAAGACGGCATGAGCGAGGACGATTTCGAAGGCTGGAAAACGATCACCGACAAGATCGGCCATGAAGTCCAGCTTGTCGGCGACGATCTGTTCGTCACCAACCCGGAGCGGCTGTCGATGGGCATCGGCAAGGGGCTGGCGAACTCGCTGCTGGTCAAAGTCAACCAGATCGGAACGCTGACCGAAACGCTGGCCGCAGTGTCGATGGCACACCGTGCTTCCTACACGGCAGTGATGTCGCACCGTTCGGGTGAGACCGAAGACGCGACCATCGCCGATCTAGCGGTTGCCACCAATTGCGGGCAGATAAAGACCGGCAGCCTCGCGCGTTCCGACCGGTTGGCGAAATACAACCAGCTCATCCGGATCGAGGAAGAACTTGGCAGCGCGGCGGTTTATGCGGGGCGCTCGATATTTAAATAGGCACTGTCCCTATTTAATTCGCAGTCTGTCATCCCCGCGAAGGCGGGGATATCGGGCATTGGTGCGCTTCGGCCCGAGATCCCCGCCTTCGCGGGGATGACGAGGGTTGGAATATCTTGCTCAGGGCGGTAATAAACGCTCATGCCGCGCCCCAAGAAAAATCCGGAATATATGAAATCGGTCATCGGGCCGGGGCTGGCGCTGGTCGCGTTGCTCGGGATTGCGTCCTATGCGTTGCTCGGGCCGACGGGAATTATCGCCTGGACCGACTATCGGGCGGCGCTTTCGGAGCGCAAGATCGAACTCGCCAAATTGCAGAAAGAACGCGATGCGCTGCGCAACCGGCAATTGCTGCTCGATCGCGACAATGTCGATCCCGATCTGGCCGGGGAGCTGATGCGCAAGGAACTCAATGTGGTTGCGCCCGACGAGGTGGTCGTTCCGCTCAAATGAATAGCTATGCAGGCGTTTCGTAACGGAAAAGCGCTTTTCATCCCCCATCATTTTGACTAGGCGGCAGATAACAAACCGAAGAGGATGACCGCCTTGGCAAAAGCCCCCGCGAAAAAAACGGCGCCCAAAAAAGCGAGTGTCAGCGAGGACGCGGCCCGCGCCAACCGTGAGCGGCCACGGGAGCCCGTGCCCTACAAGGCAACCAAGGAAGAGTTGCTCGAATTTTACAAGCAAATGCTGCTGATCCGCCGCTTCGAGGAAAAAGCGGGGCAGCTGTACGGGCTCGGGCTGATCGGCGGTTTCTGCCATCTCTATATCGGGCAGGAAGCGGTCGCCATCGGTCTTCAGTCCGCGCTCACGCCAGGTAAGGACAGCGTTATCACCGGCTACCGCGATCATGGCCATATGCTTGCTTATGGCATCGATCCCAATGTAATCATGGCTGAACTCACAGGCCGTGCCGCCGGGATTTCCAAAGGCAAGGGCGGGTCGATGCACATGTTTTCGACCGAGCATAAATTTTACGGCGGCCACGGCATCGTCGGCGCGCAGGTTTCCCTCGGTGCGGGTTTGGCTTTTGGTCACAAATATTCGAATGACGGCGGGGTTTGCCTAGCCTATTTCGGCGACGGTGCGGCGAACCAGGGGCAGGTCTATGAGGCCTTCAATATGGCCGAGCTTTGGAAACTGCCAATCATCTTCGTGATCGAGAATAACCAGTACGCGATGGGCACCAGCGTTAATCGCGCTTCGTCGGAGGACCAGCTCTACCGCCGCGGCGAGAGCTTCCGTATTCCGGGCATCCAGGTCGACGGCATGGATGTGCTCGCGGTGCGCGGCGCCGCCGAAGTCGCGCTCGAATGGGTGCGCGGCGGCAAAGGGCCGGTGCTGCTCGAAATGAAAACCTATCGCTATCGCGGCCATTCGATGTCTGACCCCGCCAAATATCGCAGCCGCGATGAAGTGCAGTCGGTGCGTGACACCAGCGATCCGATTGAGGGCTGCAAGGCCTATCTCGCTGAAATGGGCGTTGGCGAGGACCAGTTGAAGGCGCTCGAAAAGGAAATCCGGACCATCGTCAACGAATCCGCCGACTTCGCCGAAACCTCGCCCGAGCCGGAATTGTCCGAACTCTACACCGACGTGCTGGTGGAGCAATATTGATGTCAGTCGAACTCAAAATGCCCGCGCTCTCGCCAACAATGGAAGAAGGTACGCTCGCCAAATGGCTGGTGAAGGAAGGCGACAGTGTGAAGTCCGGCGACATCCTTGCCGAGATCGAGACCGACAAGGCGACGATGGAATTCGAGGCTGTCGACGAGGGCGTGATTTCATCGATCATGGTTGCCGAGGGCACTGATGGCGTGAAGGTCGGGACGGTGATCGCGCTAATCGCCGGTGACGACGAAGCGGCTGCTCCCAAAGCAGCGCCCAAAGCTGCCGAACCGCAAGCCCCACCTGCTGCGCCCGGAAACGAGCAGTCTACACTCACTGCAAAACCCGCCCCCGCTCCCGCGAAATCCGATCCTGCCATTCCCGAAGGCACCGCCATGACCTCGCTCACCTTGCGAGAAGCATTGCGCGACGCGATGGCCGAGGAAATGCGTCGCGACGAGCGCGTGTTCGTTATGGGCGAGGAAGTCGCTGAATATCAGGGGGCGTATAAGGTAACCCAAGGCCTGCTCGACGAATTCGGCGCGCGGCGCGTTATCGACACTCCGATAACCGAATATGGCTTTGCCGGAATTGGCACCGGCGCGGCGATGGGTGGGCTTCGTCCCATCATCGAGTTCATGACTTTCAACTTCGCAATGCAGGCCATCGATCACATCATCAATTCGGCGGCGAAGACCAATTATATGTCGGGCGGCCAGATGCGCTGCCCCATTGTTTTCCGCGGCCCTAATGGCGCAGCCGCGCGGGTGGGGGCACAGCATAGCCAGAATTACGCGCCCTGGTATGCGAGTGTGCCCGGACTGATCGTCATTTGCCCCTATGACGCAGCGGATGCGAAAGGCCTGCTAAAGGCCGCTATTCGCTGCGAAGACCCGGTCGTGTTCCTCGAAAACGAGCTGCTTTACGGCCGCACCTTCGAAGTTCCGGCGCTCGACGACCATGTCCTGCCCATCGGCAAAGCCCGCATCATGCGCGAAGGCAGCGATGTCACCATCGTCAGCTACTCGATAGGCGTCGGCATGGCGCTCGAAGCCGCGGAAAAACTGGCAGGCGAGGGCATTGACGCAGAAGTCATTGACCTGCGCACCATCCGCCCGCTCGACAAGCAGGCGGTGCTCGCCAGCCTCGCAAAGACCAATCATTTGGTCATTGCCGAAGAAGGCTGGCCGGTCTGCTCGGTCGGCAGCGAGATCATCGCGATCTGTATGGAAGAAGGCTTCGACGACCTCGACGCACCGATTATCCGCGTGACCAACGAGGACGTACCGATGCCTTATGCCGCCAATCTGGAAAAGGCTGCTCTGGTCAATGCTGACAAGATTGCGGCGGGTGTCCGGAAACTTTTCGGCAGATAGTCAGGTTGCGTCGAGTTTGTTGCAGGTCGCTGCGTCGGTTGTTGGGTTCAAATCATTGTTCAGGCCTGCCGCGAGGTTGCGCTCGTCACGGATGTTGAACGCGGCTTCCTGGTTGATGATTACCCCATTGGCAAAAAGCTCGCCGAACAACGGCTGATATGCATATTGGATTTCGACAAACATGACCGCTGTGCCCTCAGTGGCCTTGACGGAACCATTTTGCCCGACCCCGGTAAAGCTGCTGTTGGTCGTATTAATCCCTGCAGCGTATTTGGAGGTGTAGTTTCGCATTCCTTTGCAGCGCTGCCAGCGAATAAACTGCTGCTCGCGATTGCCCTCCGCAGCTATTCGCCGGAACTCAAGACTGGACAGGATCACCCGGCCGTTTTCAAGGAGATCGAGGTTCCTGGTTTGCAAGCGCGTTCCGACCAGCGTTTCGACGATGTCGCTTTCCTGGATAGTGGGCTGAATCCCGGTATTGCCTACTTGGCCCAGACGCGAGGCATTGTCCGCCAGTGCCAATGCAGCCTGGCTGACCTGCATCTGCGCTACGGCTCGATAGGCCGTCTCGGTTCCAAACATACCAAGCCCGGTAAAAATCGGAATGCTCATGGCAAATTCGGTCAAAGCAAGGCCGCTTTGGTTTCGCCGCAGCCTTCCGAGGAAAGATGACGTACGCGCCAAGGCTTGCTGGCCGAGTGGATTAGCCTTCGGTTGCGCCTTCTTCATCATAGTTTTCCTCGTAATCGTCATCGTCCTCTTCCTCGCCATCGCAATTCAGCTTCGCTCCTACACCGCGCGCTGCCTGGTCGCCAAAGGGCTGGTTCTTTAGTAAAGTTTGGGCGGTCAGGCTCCGTTTGTCCGGCAGGCCCTGAAGCGTGAAAGCAGCATCGCGATTCGTCGAATTCCGGACGAATGTGTCGAAGGGAAAGACGGCATCGTAGTTGACCGTTATTGTGTAAAGCACCGCATCGCGGGCCCCGCCATTATCAGCACGACCGACGGTTCCCCACGATCCGTTACCGTTTTCATCCCAATATTCCTCATTCTGGTCACAAGTTCCATTGCCGTTCGTGTCCGTATATTCTTCCAAGCGTTCGACATTGCTGAAGTTAACGTAGCTCTTGCGGGTAATCTTGATGTCCGCATCGGTAAGGTTACCGTTGATCGACTTCATTATGTCGCGAACATTCTGGTCGATCTGGCGACGGACATTCGGATCGCTACCCTGCTGGAGCGCGGCGTCGCGGGCTGCTGCCTGGATCGCGCCATTTAGGGCTGATCGCATATATATAGCATAGCCAATTTCGAACGTGCCGAGCAGCATGTAAATGAAGATCGGCGCGATGATCGCGAACTCGATGATAGTCGCGCCATCTTCATCCTGGCGCACACGGCGCAGCGTTGGGAAAATGCGTAGCATTAGCTGGTCAACCTCAAGTCTGAAATTTCTGCCGCAATCCCCTGGAAAGTGGAGATCAGCGCCGCGCTGTTGCTGGCCGAATAATATTTACCCGGAGAGGCGCAGCCTTGCAGGTTAGTCTGGGCGGTGCCACTAACGCCGGCGCCGAATGCAACCACCCATAATGTCACGCCCATGTCGTTCTTCATGTAGCTGCATATAGCGCGGAAGCGGTTGTTAACCTGCTGGTCCAGAAGGCCGGTAGTCGGCGCAGACCCGGTGGCGGTCCGCCGCCGGTCCCACCATTCGATGCCATAGGCACTATAACCCTGGGTATTTGTTACAGTATCGCCGTCGGTCATGAACACTACATGGCGCTGGATATTGCTCCGGTTGTCATTTTCCGCAGCAAACAAACCGGTTGGCGAAATCAGCCGGGCACCCCATATCAAGCCGATATCGTGGTAGGTGTTTCCTTCTGCGCTCAGGCCGGCCACGTAATTGTCGAAATTCGTGGACGTTGGATATGACGTTAACCGTGATGCGGCCTCGGGGCAGCTATAGGAAATATTCCGGTTAAGATCATTGATCGTAGTTACCGTCGACGTGGTTTCGGTCGAGCTGCCAGTATATCTGCCCCATACTGCGTTCGGCAAGATCGGTGCCCAGCGCGTCGTCGTATCTGCGGTGGGAATCAGGTCGATATCGAGGTCCTTGGCCGCCGCGGGAATCGGATAATAGGTTATCGCTCGCGTTGTCTGGCGCTCTTCGACGCAGCCATCCCAAAGAACATTAGTGTTTGCGGCACGCTTGTACGTCGTCAACGTAGTCGATCCGCTGACCAGCAGGTTTTGCTCGATGTTCCCTACCGGCAAGGCGACATCCAATTCCCAGTCATTGCCGTCTTTAAGGCCCGATATGTCATGCGTTACGGCGCGATACTGCCAGTTGGATATGATATCGTTGTATTGCGTCCAGTTTACTGGCTTGTTCGATGTGCCGTTTGCCGTGCGGTCAAATGAACGGGTGCCATATTGCAACCGGCAGCGGTTGTTACTGACGACATATTGGAACATGTTCCGGGTCTGAGGAATGGTACGAACATAATTGCCATAAACGACCGATTCCGCCGGATGAACAGGCGCCGAACTGCTGGTCGAGGTCAGCGTGTCATATTGCGAACCTGTGGTTGTATAAGCACCGGGTGCAGTTCGCGGACAGGAAGCCTGGCTCAAAACCGTTGAATAATTGGTACCTTGAATGTTTACTGTCTGACTGGTGTTGCTGGTCGGTGTATACGACGTCCAGCTGGTTGGCGTAGTGGGCGTCGACGGATTGGAAAATGCGCCGAAAGTCGGGGGGCTTTCGCTGCCGAGCGTATATGCCCAGACCGACGACAGCACCGGAGTACGCGACTGATAGGTCCAATTGTCTGCGAAATAACTGGTCGGCAGCAACCTGCCAACATTGACATTGACGGCGTAAGGAACAAAGCCAAATCGGATTTGTGCTGTTTGCGTAGCGCCCGACGGTGTCGATCCGCAGTTGGCGACGGAATTCTGCTTGGAGAGCGCTTCGTAAAAGCACCGAACAGCTTGCCTCAGGCCGACAATTTTGGAATTGCTAAGTTCTACAGCCGTCTGATTGTTCGAACCATCCTCTGCTTGGTTCATCGACCCGGTAGTGTCGAGAACGAACATGACGTCGGTATTGGGTATCGCAAGTTCTGCTTCGCAAGTCACGCTGATCGAATGATCGTCCTTGCCAAAAATTTGCATGATGGCCATCGGCAGTTCGACAGAGGCAGTGCCGGTAACGGTTCCGCCGGACTCCGTGTAGACGCGGCTAAGGTTTGTGCTGCCCGATGTACCGCTCCGATAGTTGGCATCGAACATGGCGTTTGCCGCAGTGCGCGCCGTAAAGCTGCTGAAAGCCCAGGTATTGACGCCCATTTTCTTGCGGCCAGCCAGTGCGCCTGCGTCGCACGCCTGTTGCAACCGGGTCTGGGTGAGATATATCCGGCTGACATCGACGCCCGAACCGATCATTGCGGTAAGCGGAACGAGCCCTGCAGCCATCATCGCCGCAACGTTACCGTTCTGGTCATGGCGGATACGGGCAAGAAACCCCGTCCGCTTGGTAGCGTCGGTCTTTACAGACATTGTGGCGTTCCCCTGTTCCACAGATAATTCTTCACGACAGCCATAAAGCAGGCGTGGTAATCGCTTTTTGAAAGAACAGGGTTACCGCCGGGTTAACTTTGATTTTGCCCGGAAAGGCGTTTGGATAAGACGATGAGCGATATGGTAAGCCAGCTTTCTCCACCGCATCGACTCGCTGTAGCTTACGCGCCGTCAGCTCTACGGACGGCGTTTTCTCTGTTGCTGGCGTTCGATGCGCGTTTGGCGCTGCTGGTTTCTACCGCCAGCGAACCTATGATTGGACAGCTCAAACTTGCTTGGTGGCGCGATGCTATTGCAATGCAGCCGGACATGCGACCGAAGGGTGAGCCATTGCTTCGGCAGCTGGCCGTTTTGGATAAGCCAGATGTCGGCCTGGCGATGTCGCAACTGGTCGATGCGTGGGAGACCCTGTTGGTCGCCGAGGACAGCGCGGCAGCGCTGGCGGCTTTCGCCAAAGAGCGCGGTGCGGCCATATTCGGTAGCTATGCGGTCTGGGTCGGTAGCGATGTCGATGTCAAAGCGCTGGGCGCGATTTGGGCGGTTGCTGACCTGACTGGCGATGTCGCGCAGGGCTCGCCGAAGATATACGAGCGCAAATTGCGGCCGTTGACGATATTGGCCTTATCAGTACGTGACGTGTCCGGCCCGCGATTGCTTTGGCATGCCTTGACGGGACGGTGATTTCTGGCGCAGGAAGTCGTGACGTTCACTGGTCCAGGAGGTGTTGCGGAGGCATATTGGATGCGGCGATTTCTGGCGGGTGGGGCAGGGGCTCTGTTGATGGTCGCGGGCGGACTGTGGCTCTGGCAGGGACAAGCTGCACAGGAAAGCGAAATTCCCGCAATGCCGCCACCTGTGGCCATTGCCGAAGGATTGCCCGAAGCCAGGGCTGGTGCGCCAGCGTTCGGAGCTGCACCGCCGACACCGCCCGAAGCGCCCAAGGCCAGCCGTGAGGAAGTGCGTTTCAATCGGTACGACCGCAATCGCGACGAGCTCATTTCGCGGATCGAGATGATGGGTAGCCGGACCAAGGCGTTCAGATCGCTCGACAAGGACGGCAATAATTTGCTGACGTTCGAGGAATGGGCAGCGGCGACAGGGGAACGTTTTGCAGGCGCCGATGCCAATAAGGACAAGCTTTTAACCCGGAAGGAGTTTGCCAGCACGCGACCCAAGCCGACAAAGGCTAGCTGCCGCTGCTGACCTGTTGCCGGGTTATCCACGCGGCGAGATCGGAGCGCGCACGGCCGGTAATCGCTGCTTTGCGCTCTTTCTTGTGGATTTTGCCCTCCAGCGGCGCAAAAAGGCCAAAATTGATATTCATCGGCTGATAATCGTCGGCATTGGCATCGCCGGTGATATGACCCAATAATGCTCCCAACGCCGTCGTTGGTGGCGGAGAGGTGACTTCGCGGCCCGACAGTTCGGCGGCAGCCATGATACCGGCCATCAGGCCGACGGCGCTGCTTTCCACATAGCCTTCGCAACCGGTAATCTGTCCGGCAAAGCGCACAGTAGGCGCGGATTTCAGGCGAAGTTGGCGGTCGAGCAAAACGGGCGAGCGGATGAAGGTGTTGCGGTGCAATCCGCCGAGGCGTGCAAATTCGGCCTTCCCAAGGCCAGGGATCGTGCGGAACAGCTCGACCTGCGCGCCATGTTTCATCTTGGTCTGGAAACCGACCATATTCCACAGGCTGCCCTGCTTGTTGTCCTGCCGTAGCTGGACCACCGCATGGGCCCAGCGCCCGGTTCTCGGATTGTCCAACCCAACAGGCTTCATCGGCCCGAACCGCAACGTGTCCAGCCCGCGTGACGCCATGACTTCGATGGGCATACAGCCTTCAAAATAAGGCGTATTTTTCTCCCATTCCTTGAATTCGGTCTTTTCGGAATCAAGCAAGCCTTGGTGGAAAGTCCGATACTGCGCCTCGTCCATCGGGCAGTTGATATAGTCCTTTCCGTCGCCTTTGTCCCATCGGCTGGCGTACCAGGCGACGTCCATGTCGATGCTATCGTGATAGACGATTGGCGCAATAGCATCAAAGAAAGCGAGGCGGTCTTCGCCAGTTTTCGCCATGATGTTTTCGGCAAGGTTAGTTGCCGTTAGCGGGCCGGTCGCGATAATTGTTGGGGTGTCACCCGGAATTTCGTCAATCCGTTCGCGGACGATTTCGATATTCGCGTTTTCTCGCAGATGCTTGGTGATGGTTTCTGAGAAAACATCGCGATCTACCGCGAGTGCCGAGCCGGCAGGCACTTTGGCAACCTCTGCGGCTTGCATGACAAGCGATCCCAGATCGCGCATCTCCTGGTGCAGCAGGCCGACCGCGTTGTTCTCGGCATCGTCGGAACGAAAGCTGTTTGAGCAAACCAATTCGGCCAGGCCATCGGTTTGATGCGCTGGCGTCATTTCGCCGGAGCCGCGCATTTCGGACAAACGCACCCGATAGCCGCGCCTTGCAAGCTGCCAGGCGGCCTCGCAACCGGCCAGTCCGCCGCCGATGATGTGAACGTCAAAGTGTTTGCTCATCGCGGCGCGGCTATCAAAAATTCTTTGCGCTGCACAGGCAAAAGCGGCAAGTCGGGCCTATGGGGCAGGATCTCGCACATAAACGACCGTGGCTGGCGGCCAGCCTGCTGTTCGGATTGAGCTTTCCTTTCGCGCCGCAGCTGGGCGTGCCGGGTCTTGCCTCGATGGCATGGAAGATGGCGGCGGTCGGTTTTCTCGTGCCCTATATGCTTCGTCGTCACCATGATGGCCATTTTGCCTGGGCCGCAATTTTCCTTGCGCTATATGCGCTGGCGGATGGCGTGTTAGAGCAGTCGATCCGTTGGGGCGGCGGAATTTTTGCGCTGGGCCACTTTGTGGCGATTGCCCTTTACCTTCGCCATAGGCGGCCGAAAATGGCACCGACGCAGCTCGCGCTCGTATTGGTGTTGCTTGTCGCGACGCCAGTGATCATCTGGTTTCTGGTGCGGGCGCCGTCGGCCACGATTTACGGCGCAGTCGTTGGTGCGATGGCAGCCGCCGCATGGAGCAGCAATTTTCCGCGTTATCGTGTCGGGACCGGCGCCGTGCTGTTCGTGATTTCCGACATCGTGCTGATGGCGCAAATAGGGCCGCTCGATGGCTGGGTCGGGCAGGGCTATGTCGTCTGGTATCTTTATTATGCGGGGGTGCTGCTGATCGCGACCGGAATTGTGCAGACATTGGTGAAGCGCGGCTATGCGGAGGCCGACGGCCTTTAGATCGCGCCGATCCGCTCCAGCTTCGCCCTCAGCGATACGGGCGTGAATGGCTTGGTCACATATTCGTCGGCGCCTGCCGCGATGCCACTGTGAATGTCGCTGCTTTCGCCCCTGCTGGTGCAAAAGACGGTTATTGGCTGATAGGGAGCATCCAGCGCCCGCAACTGCGTGATGAACTGGATACCGGTCATTATCGGCATGTCCCAGTCGAGCAGGATAAGCCCCGGCATTTCGGCGCGACAGCGGGCGAGCGCTTCTTCGCCATTTTCAGCTTCGATAACCTGAAAGCCCAAGCCCTGCACGATCTGGCTGGAGATTTTGCGCACGACGCGCGAATCATCGACAATCAGGCAGGTGCGCGGGCGCGCGGGGCGGGGCAGCGGCTCGGGCATGATATGCTGCCGGGGCTGCGGCGCTTCTTCCAGCGTCGCCGCACGACCGATGTTGATCTGCGACAGCGGCGCACTCATCCGTTTGATCAGGTTCCGAATGACACGACCTCCTGCAACACGGGGACGGTGCCGTCGGCCTCGCCAGTTTTGCGGACGTGCAGGAAAGGCACCCAGATGTCACCAAACTCCGCCTTCTGATACCAGACGTCGAGTACGTCGAAAGAGGCCCAGAAGCCGTTAGGCTCCATCAGTCGGATGCCTTCGCCGATGCGCGGCACGACGGCAAAGCGCAGCTTTTCCTGGCTCTGATAGGTTTCGTTCTGGACTTCGATTTCAATCACGTGCGGCGGCCCCTGGCGATTCACCGTGATTGTAAAGGAGCAATCCTTGACGATTTACCAAAGCGCAATTGTGCGGATATTAACCAGCTAAGCGTCGAGATTTCTGCGAAAGGTAACGGTAGCAGCGAAAATTGGGGTAGCTCCATCTAGCTGCGATTTCATCCTGTCCGTTCAGCATCGACCGACGCATCATCGGGTCCATCTCCCTCATCACTCTCTTCAATCTTGGCCGCCCCGACAACATGCTCGTCATCCCCGACATTGAATAACCGCACCCCAGCCGTCCCGCGCCCCAGCACGCGCAGGCTGTCCAACGGCATCCGGATCAACTTGGCCTGATCGGTAACCAGCATCAACTGGTCACCCTTGGTCGCGGGGAAGCTGGCCACAACCGGGCCGTTGCGTTCGATATTGTCGATGTTGGTGATGCCCTGACCGCCGCGACCGGTCCGGCGGTAGCCGTAGGCTGATGACAGCTTGCCGTAACCGTTGGCGCAGACGGTCAGGATGAACTGTTCGCGTTCGGCCAATTCGGCGATGCGTTCTGGCGACAATGTTGGCTCGCCCTCCTTTTCGGGCTTCCACGGGGCGAAGCGGAGATATTCTTCGCGTTCTTCGGGCGTGGTGCCGACGCGGCCCAGGATCGAGAGCGAGATGACCTCGTCTCCCTTTGCCAGCTTCATCGCGCGCACGCCGGTCGAGGCGCGGCTCTGGAATTCGCGGATGTCGTCGGCGGCGAAGCGGATCGCCTTGCCGTTCCGGCTGGCGATCAGGACATCGTCCTCTGCGGTCAGCAACTCGACGCCGATCAGCCTATCGTCCGCATCTTCGCCCTCAAATTTCATCGCGATCTTGCCGTTGCTCGGCACATTGGCGAAGGCATCCATGCTGTTGCGGCGGGCGTAGCCCTTGGCGGTGGCAAACACTACGGAAAGCCCGCCCCATTCGGCCTCGTCTTCGGGCAGGGTCAGGACATTGGAGATGACCTCGCCTTCGCCCAGCGGCAGCAGGTTGACCATCGGCCGACCGCGTGTTTGCGGGCCGCCCTCGGGCAGGCGCCAGACTTTGAGGCGATAGACCTTGCCGATGTTGGAGAAGAACAGCACCGGCGTGTGCGTACTGGTAACGAACAGTTCAGTGACGGCATCCTCGTCCTTGGTCGCCATCCCGGCACGGCCTTTGCCGCCACGGTTCTGTGCGCGGAAGGTCGCGAGCGAGGTACGCTTGATATAGCCACCGTGTGTCACGGTGACGACCATTTCCTCGCGTTCCATCAGGTCTTCGTCGTCGAGACCGTCCCAGCTTGCAGTGATTTCGCACAGGCGCGGGGTGGAAAATTCGGAGTCGATTGCGACCAGCTCGTCGCGCATCACGCCGTAAAGCTTTACGCGGTCGCCGAGGATCGCGAGATATTCTTCGATATCAACGGCAAGTTCTTTCAATTCTTTGCCGATTTCGTCACGCCCAAGCGCCGTAAGGCGGTGCAGGCGCAGGTCGAGGATAGCGCGGACCTGCAACTCGGATAGCTGGTAGCTGTCTCCGGTCACCTCGGCCTCCACGGCCTCGACCAATTTGATATAAGGCGCAATCTCGGCAATCGGCCATTGCCGCGCAGCTAAAGCTGCGCGCGCCTCGGCGGGATTCGGTGAGCTGCGGATGATGCGCACGACCTCGTCGAGATTGGTAACTGCAACGACCAGTCCAAGCAACAGATGCGCACGTTCGCGGGCCTTGTTGAGTTCGTACTTCGTGCGACGGGTGATGACTTCTTCGCGGAAGCGGATGAAGGCCTCGATGAAATCGCGAAGGTTCAGCACTTCGGGGCGTCCGCCACGAATAGCGAGCATGTTGGCGGGGAAGCTCGATTGCGCGGGCGTGTGCCGCCAGAGCTGGTTGAGCACGACGTCGGGGGTCGCATCGCGCTTCAGGTCGATGACGATGCGCACGCCCTTGCGGCTCGATTCGTCGCGGATGTCGGATACGCCCTCGATGCGCTTGTCCTTGGCAGCCTCGGCGATTTTTTCGACCAAGCCCGATTTGCCGACCTGGAAGGGGATGCTGGTCAGCACGATCGAGCGGCGATCTCCCCGGCCTTCCTCGATCTCGTGGCGCGAACGCTGCATGATCGAGCCCTTGCCATCGCGATAGGCTGCGCGTGCGCCGCCTTGGCCGAGGATCAGCGGACCGGTCGGAAAGTCGGGGGCGGGGATGATTTCGATCAGCTCATCGACGCTGATGCCGGGATTGTCGATATAGGCAAGGCAGGCTTTGATGACTTCGCCCAGATTGTGCGGCGGGATGTTGGTCGCCATGCCGACAGCGATGCCGCCTGCGCCATTGACCAGCAGATTGGGAAAGCGGGCAGGGAGCACCTGTGGTTCTTCGCGGCTGCCGTCATAATTGGGCTGGAAATCGACCGTGTCCTTGTCGAGATCGTCGAGCAGCGCGTTGGCGACCTTGTTCAGCCGCGCCTCGGTATAACGCATCGATGCGGGTGGGTCGGGGTCCATCGAGCCGAAATTGCCCTGACCGTCGATCAGCGGCACACGCAAGGACCAGTCCTGCGTCATACGCGCAAGCGCGTCGTAAATCGCGCTGTCGCCGTGCGGGTGGTAATTGCCCATGACGTCGCCGACGATCTTGGCCGATTTGCGATAGGGCCGGCCCGCGACAAAGCCGCCTTCCTGGCTGGCAAAAAGGATGCGGCGGTGGACAGGTTTCAGGCCGTCGCGCACATCGGGAAGCGCGCGGGCTACAATAACCGACATGGCGTAATCGAGGTAACTTGCCTTCATTTCGTCGACGATGTCGACCGGCGAAATATCCGAAGGGTCTAGAGTGGCATTATCATCGCTCACGCCGCGAAAATCCTTATATTTTTAGAATGGTGATAGCCTAGACCAAGGCTGCTCAAATAGCCACCCGTACACCCCGGAAAAGAGCGTTTTTCGACAGTTTATCCACAGATTCGCAGGTCAGGGTGCAATCGGTTTCCCGTCATAGGTAAAAAGCTGGCCGGACTGGTCAGGATCGAGCTTCTCCAGTACGTCCAGAAGCTGTTTGGCGGCTAGGGCGGGAGCGAAGCGCTCTGTCGCCGGATTGCCCTTGAATGGTGCGCTCAGCGGCGTTTCGACGGTACCAGGGTGTAGGCCAACGACGATGGCTTCGGGGTTCTTGCGCTGCCATTCGATCGAAATGTTGCGGATAAGCATATTCAGTGCCGCCTTTGATGCGCGATAGCTGTGCCAGCCGCCGAGCTGGTTGTCGGAGATGCTACCGACCCGGGCCGAGAGGACGGCAAAGCAGGTACGGCCATCGCGCGGCATGAGAGACAGCAAATGCTTTGCGATCAGAGCGGGGCCGATGGTGTTGACGCGGAAGTTTTCGGCCATCCATTCGGGGTCAAGTTCGCGCAGGCTTTTTTCGGGACCTTTGCCGTCTTTATGTAGCAGGCCTGTGGCGACAATAATCAGCCTTGGCGCGATTCCCGCCTCGGCGAGTTGCGCAGCAGCGCTCATGACGCTCGTCTCGTCGCAGATATCAAGCGGCGGGACGCTGCTTCTGGAGAATGACAAGACGCTCCCGAAACTGCCGCGTTCATTCAAGGCGGATACTAATGCCGCGCCAATGCCGCCTTTTGCGCCAATGACAATCGCCGCATCTTCAGCCATTTTGTTTCTCCACTGTTCAACCGCAATTCATGCAGAATGGCTATGGCAATTGCACAATGTCGGCCAGCTACCTATAGTCGGGCCAACCAAAATTCATGAACCGAAAACCCCTGTATCGCGGAGAGTAGAATGTCGTTTGTTTCAAAATTTGCATTGACCGTTTCGCTTGTCGCGCTGCCGCTCGCAGCCACGCAAGCATTCGCTCAGGACAAGCCTGCCAAAGAGAAAAAGGGCAAGGAGAAAGAGGCTGCCGCGCCGAAGCGGAATTACTCCAAGCCTTTCATTGCTGCATACCAGCCGGTTGCAGACATGTTGAACAAAAAGAAGGATTTTGCCGGTGCGAAGGCGGCCTTTCCGGCAGTAGCTGCAGCCGTTCAGACCGATGACGATCGATATGAAGCAGGGATATTGGCGGTCAATATCGGTGTTCAGGCAAAGGACACTGCTTTGCAGGACCAAGGCGTCGACCTCGTGCTGGCGTCGGCAACCGCTCCGGCCGAAGTCAAGCAACAATATATGTTCCGCAAGGGCGCGATTGCCTATGACGCCAAAAAATTCGCCGAGGCCGAAAAGCACTTGATCGACGCCTATAATCTCGGCTGGCGGCAGAACAATGTCGAGTTTTTGATTTCCAATGCCCAATCGTCCCAGAACAAGGATGCCGATGCGACCACCTGGTTGGGCAAGGCAATCGAGGCTGACAAGATGGCAGGCAAGCCGATCAACAAAGCTTATTATATCCGGGCAGCAACCCTTTCTGCAAAAGCAAAAAATTATGCGGGCGCGGCAAACTGGTACAAGCAGTTGCTGCTTACCGAGAACAACCCCGATTACTGGCACGACACGCTGGCATTTTTCGATCGCTCGCTCACGCTAAATCCCGAAGAGTCGCTTGACCTGCTCCGTTTGATGCGTGTGGTCAACGGGCTGCGCTTCCAGCAGGAATATGCGCAATATCTCGACAGCCTCAGCTATATCGGTGTGCGTTACCCAGCCGAAGCGGTTGCAGTGCTCGACGAAGGGTTCGCCAAAGGTGTAATCTCGAAAAACAACGTTACCTTCAGCGAAAAATATAACGAAGCTAAGAGCAGGCTTGCTGAGGATACGCGCACGCTTCCCGGTACGGTTGCGCCGGCTAAGGCTAGCCCCAAAGGCATGCTCGCGTCGCTCACCGGTGATTCCTTCTACTCGCACAAGGATTACGCGACGGCGAAGGATTTGTACGAATCAGCGCTCAGCAAAGGGCCGGTGCTGGACAAGGACGGCAAGGACCAAACCGACCGCACGCGCTTCCGTTTGGCGATGGCGAAGACGATGCTGGGCGATCATGCGGGTGCCAAAGCGGACTTTGCCCAAATTACCACTCCCAACCGTAAGGCAATCGCCGAATATTGGCTGTTGCATATCGATCAGGCAGGCAAACCTGCGGCCGCATCGGCTCCTCCTGCTCCAACGACCTGATTTCGGACAGCGAAAAGGGCCTGAGCGATCAGGCTCTTTTCTCACGCCCCTGGTATCGGGACGCCGGGCTCATCCTTGGCGGTGCGGATGGTGAGCGAGGTTTTGACGCTGCTGACATTCGGTGCCGATGTGAGCTGCGACGTGAGGAATTCCTGAAAAGACTGAAGGTCGCGTGCCACAATCTTGAGAATGAAGTCGATTTCGCCGTTAAGCATGTGACATTCGCGGACATCGGGAAGCGCGCGGACATGTTGCTCGAAGGCCTTCAAGTCGTCCTCGGCCTGGCTTTTCAGGCTGACCATTGCGAATACGGTAATGGTATAACCAAGTGAGCCACCGTCGATATCGGCGTGATATGATTTGATCGTCCCAGATTGTTCGAGCGCGCGCATCCGCCGCAGGCATGGCGGCGCGGTCAAGCCGACTTTAGCGGCGAGATCGACGTTGGTGATGCGCCCGTCGGCCTGTAGTTCCGCCAGAAGCTTCAAATCTATCGCATCGAGGTTCATATTGGCCATGTTCTTGATATTTCCAAATTCAATCAATGCACCTGTTATAATATAATTATATTGCTTTGCAATTGTCCCATAGTGTGACGCACAAATTTAGCCGCTATCGCGCGGGCGTTGGCGGGTATATCGATTGCATTCACGAGAATAATTTACCATCAGGGATCATCGTAATTGCGCTTTGACGACCGCCTCGAAACAGCTCTGCGTCAGGCGGACAGCAGCGAATTTGCGGGCATATCGAAATGGCAGCAATTGGTCGATATTCTCGCACAGAGTCCGCTCGAGTTTGATGAGCAATATGTGGCGGCAGGCTTGCAGAAAGTGCGCGAATACCTCCCTTTGGTTCCGCCGCAAATACGCGCGCAGTCGGTTCATTCTCTGGCAGGCAGAATTCGATCAGCGCCGCTCATCCTGCTTTTCTCCGGCGATATTCCTGATGTTGCCGCCGCCGCCGTTTCGGGGGCACGGCTGAGCGACGATGAATGGGCCGAAATCGTGCCCGCCATGCCAACGAGGGCCAGGGGGTTTCTGCGTAATCGTTCCGATTTGGGGCCGAATACGCGGCGCGCACTGGCGATATGGTCGGCTGCGGATTTTGTTCTGCCGGTGCCAGATGTCGGGGAGCTTACCAACGCTGCCGATGGGATGCAGATCCGCGACATCGTCGAGCGTATCGAGAAGCTGCGGACCGAGCGGGAGACGCGCGAAGCCCCTTATCTGCCATTTGACGACGAGGAGTTCAGGGATTTTCCCGAACATGTCGACGAAATCCGGTTCGAGACAGACGAGAATGGTACGGTCAGCTGGATAGAGGGTGCGCCACAGGGAGCAGTCGTCGGGGTGGATATTGCGGAACCGGCTTATGACGATGGTCCCGGGCCCGATGCTTATGGCGCGGCCGCCTTTCGACAGCGTATGCCTTTGGAAAATGCGCGAATGCGGCTGTGCGGGGCGGAAGTGGTTGCGGGCGACTGGAGGATAAACGCTGCGCCATTCTTCGATCCGATCAGCGGGCGGTTCAACGGCTATCGCGGAATTTTTCGTCGCCCCACTATTGTCGAAAGCGCATTGATTCAGCCGGAAGCGACACCGAACTCCGATCATATCCAGCAACTGGTCCACGAATTGCGCACGCCGCTGGGCGCAATTATCGGCTTTTCCGAGATTATAGAACAGCAGTTGTTCGGCCCGGTGACCGAGGACTATCGGGTGCTGGCCAAAAACATCCTCAATGATGCTGAGCGGCTGCTCGCCGGTTTTGATGACCTCGCAATGGCCGCCAAGATTGAAGCAGGACAGCTGACCCTGCAAACCGGCATAACCGATTGCGACTGGCTCGCTGCGCGCCTTGCCGACCGATTGCATGGACTAAGCGACCTTTTGCGGGTCACGCTCAACCTCGTTCAGGCACATCCCGTTCGGCCTTACGCGATCGACAATGAAATCGCCGAGCGCATGTTTTCGCGGTTGTTATCGGCGGTTATTATCGGGTGTGAAGAGGGCGAAATACTCGACGGACGCTTCCGCACCGAGCCGGGAATCAACGCCACCAATCGATTCGTCCTGACATTGCCGAGAAAGCTTCTGGAACTGGACGAGAGCGAATTGTTCGGTTCGGGACCGAGCAGTTTTGACGACGCCAGCGAAGCGCCGTTGCTTGGCCTTGGCTTTTCGCTGAGGCTGGTACGCAGCCTCGCGCGAAATGTCGGCGGCGATTTACGCTTTTACAATGAAGCGCTGATATTAAGTTTGCCAGCGGTCAGCGAGGGCCGAACCAGATATCGAGACGAAGAGCGAGAGTGACGTGTTGGTACAGCGACGGGCAGAACATCGATCGAAGCCCGCCGCAACCGTTAGGCAAAGCTTCGACTTCGTCGATCTGACGGCGCTCGGCAGCCCCCGCTTCGTTCTTACGGTAGACACGGAAGAAGAATTCGACTGGAACGCGCCTTTTGCGCGAACGGGTTATGGCACCGAGCACCTGAAATCAGTCCCGCGCTTTCAGGCGTTGTGCGAAGAGCATGGCATCAAACCAAGCTATCTCGTCGACTTTCCCATTACCGAAGACCCGTTTGGAGTGGAATTGCTGGGCGGCTATGCCGATGCCGGTCGTGCCGAAATCGGCGTACAGCTCCATCCTTGGGTCAATCCGCCGTTCGATGAAGAGGTATCAGTTTACAACAGCTATGCCTGCAATCTGCCCGAAGCGCTAGAGCGGGCCAAACTTTCGCACCTGCACGAAGCGATTGTGAGGCGTTTCGGAGTCAAGCCCGATGCCTATCGTGCCGGACGCTATGGTGCCGGGCCTCATACCGCAAAAATCTTGGCTGACCTCGGCATTGCGATCGACAGCTCCGTTCGCTCGCGATTCAATTATGCCGATCAGGGCGGGCCGGACTACACGCATCACCCGGTCAACCCTTACTGGATAGAACGCGGCACGCTTCTCGAACTGCCAGTCACCACCGTGTTCGGCGGCGCGATGCGGTCGGCGGGCAATGTGGTTTTCGGCGAATGGTTCGGCTCACAGGCGGCGCGGTCGGTGCTGGCGCGTTCGAACATGCTGGAGCGGATTGCGCTGACGCCCGAGGGGATTCCAATCGATAAGGCGCTAGAGGGCGTTGACCTTGCGCTTGCCGAGGGCGTGCGGATTATCAACCTGTCCTTCCACTCACCGTCGTTGGCGGTTGGGCACACGCCCTATGTCCGTGATGGGGCACAGCTAGACCAACTTTATGGCTGGTTCGAAGGGGTGTTTGCGCATCTGGCGGCCTCAGGCGTACGGCCGACGACGATGGCAGAAATAAAGGCAGGAAGCCTGTTTCCACTTCATCGCTGATATAAGGGCTTGCCAGCGCCGCAATAGTTCCGCTATCGGCGCGCTCACGATTGGCTAGCCGGTCGGGGCCTGTAGCTCAGTTGGTTAGAGCTGGCCGCTCATAACGGCTAGGTCGGGGGTTCGAGTCCCTCCGGGCCCACCAGCCTACGGACCGGACGTCGGTCAGACATTGTTGTACCAGTCGGGGAGTAGCGCAGCCTGGTAGCGCATCTGGTTTGGGACCAGAGGGTCGCAGGTTCGAATCCTGTCTCCCCGACCATTTCTTCAATTTTCTGCAGGCTCGACGGCAAGGTCGTCGATTTCCTCCTTGGCGTCGGCCTCGATCAGTTTCGTGGCTTCTTCCGCGGCTTCCTCGATCGACAATTGCCGTTCCTTGACGGCATCCTGTTCGATGGTTTCGGCGGCTTTCTCGGCTTCTTTCGGGGTGGATTCCTCGACGCAGGCAGCGAGGCACAGAATTAGCAGAAGCGGCGAATGCTTCACGGCTTCGGCTCAGGCTTCAATTCACCCTCATAATCGCCGAGCAAATCCAGCGTCGCGGCCCAGGCGGCGACATTCTGGCGAAGTTCTTCCTTGTCGATTTTGTCGAGCGTGTCGTCTGGCGTGTGGTGCAGGTCGAAATATTTGGTGCCGTCTTGTTGCAGATCGATAATGCCGAGCTTTTGCGCGGCGATAATCGCGCCGATATCGGCGCCGCCGCCGGCGGGCTGCTGACGTGGGACGATTCCTAGCGGGGCGAGCGTGGAGATGATTTTATCGCGTAAGGGTTTCGCGCTTGCAGGCAGAGTAAAATCGACCGCCCAGACCTTGCCCGCGCCGAAATCCGATTCCATCGCCAGCGCATGCGGCTCGTTTGCGTGCTTTTCGCCATAATTGCGGCCGCCCCATATCCCGACTTCCTCGGCCCCCGCCCATAACAAACGTATCGTGCGTTTCGGTTGCCCGATCTTCAGCGCGGCGGCTGTGATGATGCCGCAGCCCGCCGCATCGTCGATTGCGCCAGTACCCAGATCCCAGCTGTCGAGATGGCAGGCTATGACGATGATTGGCAATTTCGGGTTTGAGCCCTTGATATCAGCGATGACATTGCCCGAGGTTTGTTGCCCGATATTTTGTGGCGTGAGGACGAGCTTCATCTTCACCGGCTTCTTGCGCTCGAAAATCCGTTCGAGATTTTCCGCGTCGGGAAGCGAAATGGCGCCTGCTGGGATGGGCGTCACGCCGGCCTCGAAATTCGTGTTCCCGGTATGCGGATTGCGATGATAATCGGTGCCTGCCGAGCGAATGACGATAGCGGCTGCGCCTTTTTTTGCCGCAATATTCGGACCGACAAACCGGGCCGGGCCAAAGGCTCCGTAACTGCTGCCGTCCTGTGTGCGCTTCATGGCGTGGCTGACAAAGGCGATCTTGCCCTTCAGGCTTCCGTCCGGAGCCGCGCGCAGTGCATCGAGCGTTTTGAAGTAAACGACCTCGGCTTCAAGCCCTTCCGCTCCTGTGCTGCCGCTATTGCCGAGGGCGCTGACATGCAGTTTATGCGGGAAGGGCGCGGTAACATAAGCTGTTTCCTCGCCGCGGACCCATGTGGGCATCTGGAATTCCTCGATCCGCGCGTTGGCAAGGCCGAGCGATTTCAATTTGGCGACCGACCAAGAACGCGCCCGTGCTTCTGCCTCGGTGCCGCCCTGGCGCTGGCCGACTTCGGTGGTCATGCCTTCCACGATATCCCAGGCGACATCGTCCTTGAGGCCGGCTTCGAGCGGTGTATCCTTGGCATAGGCAGTCACGGAAAGGGCGGGGAGGGCGGCGGTCAGGCTGACGGCCAGCAGCATCGATTTTTTGTTCATGGGTGGCACACTATCGGCGCAGCGTGGCGCTGACAATCCCGCTTGCGAGGGTGCCGTAGCGCGGCTAGGGAAGCGGCAAATCCTCACCCCATTTTTAGAAGAGAAACCGACCCATGGCCGCCCAATACAGCTTTGTCATGAAGGGCATGACCAAAACCTTCCCGGGCGCAAGCAAGCCTGTCCTGAGCAACATCAACCTGCAATTCTACCCTGATGCGAAAATCGGCATCGTTGGCCCCAACGGCACCGGCAAATCGACGCTAATGAAGATTATGGCCGGGATGGACACCGAATTTACCGGCGAGGCGTGGCCGGGCGAGGGGATACGTGTCGGCTATCTCGCGCAGGAGCCCGAGCTCGACCCGAACAAGACGGTCAAAGAAAATGTCATGGACGGCGTGCGTCCGGTGGCGGACCTTGTCGACCGCTTCAACGAAATTTCGATGCTGATGGGCGACCCGCCCGAAGATGCCGATTTCGACGCGCTAATGGAAGAAATGGGCACGCTGCAGGAAAAGATCGACGCAGTCGATGGCTGGAGCCTCGACAGCCAGCTCGAACTGGCGATGGACGCTCTGCGCTGCCCGCCCGCTGACGCCAGCGTGGCGAACCTTTCTGGTGGCGAAAAGCGCCGGGTTGCGCTTACCCGCTTGCTGCTGGAGAAGCCCGACATTTTGCTGCTCGACGAACCCACCAACCATCTCGACGCGGAATCGGTCGCGTGGCTCGAAAAGCATCTCGTTGACTATAAGGGCAACGTAATCCTCGTCACCCACGACCGCTATTTCCTCGACAATGTGGTAAGCTGGATCCTCGAACTCGATCGCGGCCGCTATTTTGTCTATGAAGGCAATTATTCGACCTATCTCGAAAAGAAGGCCAAGCGGCTCGAACAGGAAGCCCGCGAAGACGCGGGTCGCCAGAAGGCGATCAAGGACGAATTGGAATGGATCAGGCAAAGCCCCAAGGCGCGCCAGACCAAGTCCAAAGCGCGTATCAAATCGTTCGACCAGCTGGTTGAAGCGCAGGAAAACCGCACGCCGGGCAAGGCGCAGATCGTCATCCAGATACCCGAAAGGCTTGGCAGCAAGGTTATTGAAGTCAAGAATGTCTCGAAAGCCTATGGCGACAAGCTCTTGTTCGAGAATTTGTCCTTCACGATTCCGCAAGGCGGTATTGTCGGCGTCATTGGTCCAAATGGCGCCGGTAAATCGACTTTGTTCCGCCTGATAACCGGGCAGGAGACGCCCGATAGCGGTGAGGTCGAGATCGGCGAAACGGTGAAGCTGGGCTTTGTGGACCAAAGTCGCGACGACCTCGATCCCAACAAAAATGTCTGGGAAGAAATTTCGGGCGGTGCGGACTTCATGAAACTCGGCAAGCACGAGACTCCGACGCGAGCCTATGTCGGCGCGTTCAATTTCAAGGGCACCGATCAGCAGAAGAAGGTCGGCTTGCTCTCAGGCGGTGAACGCAACCGCGTGCATATGGCAAAGATGCTGAAGGAGGGCGGCAATGTGCTGCTGCTCGACGAACCGACCAACGATCTCGACGTCGAAACGCTATCGGCTCTCGAAGAGGCGCTGGAGAGCTTTGCCGGTTGCGCCGTGGTCATCAGCCATGACCGCTTCTTTCTCGATCGCCTTGCAACGCATATCCTTGCGTTCGAGGGCGACAGCCATGTCGAATGGTTCGAGGGCAATTTCGAATCCTACGAAGAAGACAAGATCGCCCGCCTCGGTGAAGAGGCGACGCGGCCGCATCGTGCAACTTATAAGAAGATGACACGTTAGACTGGCGTGAAACGCGCGCTCCTTATCGTAAACACGCTTAGCGGCAGCGCGACTGCTGTGGATCTGGCTGTGGTGACGGAAGCTTTGAAAGCGGCGGGCATTTCGGTCGGGCATGTCGTGCAGTTGCCCGACGATGATTGTCCGGACCGGTCTGCAATTGAAAAGCTGGCTGTCGAAGCCGTGGCGGTGCTGTCCGGCGATGGCACCGTTGCTAGCCTGTGCGAAGAATTGCGCGGTTGGGCAGGTACGCTGCTGGTTTTGCCCTGCGGCACGATGAACCTGCTCTCGCGTCGTTTGCATGGCGATATCGCTCTGCCCGAGTTGCTGGAAAAATTGGAGAGTGCAACGCTGGAAACGGCGCGTATGCCTGTGGTCCTGCTTGGCCAGCATGAAATTCTGACGGGGCTGACCGTGGGGCCTTCGACGCGCTGGGGCGAAGTGCGCGAGGGCATCCGGCATGGCGATGTGACGGCGCTTGCTGAAATTGTCCCGGAGGCCTGGTCGGAAACACTCGCTGACGAAGGCGTGTGGGTCGAAGGACATGAGCGCCAGCCTTATGCCGCTATCTTTGTCGAGCCGAATGATAGCGAAACATTATCTGTCATCGCCTTTCGCGCGAACAATATCGGCGATATGCTCGGCCACGGAGTCGCATGGCTGCGCCGCGATTTTCGCGAAGGGCCGAGGGATGAACTGGGCACAATGGCAGACGTTGTTATTGTCGGCGACGACAAGGAAACCGGGTTGCTGATCGACGGCGAATATGAAGACGGCCAGTTGCCGGTGACCTGCAAGGCAGGTTTGTCCTCAGTCAATTTTTTCAGGATTATCTGAGCCATGGCCGTGCTGAAACTTGCAGCAATGTCATTGCTGCTTGGGATGCAGGCTTCAGTTGCTGACCAATGGCGCAATGTTGCGAAAGCCGAAATCGCGCAACTCAACGATGACGATCTGCGCCGACATGCTGGCGATGGCAGCTATCTGGAGGGTATTGACGTTAGCGAACGCCGCTTTTCTGAAAACGGGTTCGACTGGCACCTTATTCGTTTCGCCAGCAGCATTAAGTCGGACGGGCCGCTATGGATGGTTCCGCATGACGACGAAAATCCTGCGTTCGAGGCTGCGATCACTGCGGTCAAGGAACATGGCGGAGTTGCAATCATGGTCAATTCAGGCCCCGGCAGCGCGCGGCGGCAGGCGGGTTACGGGACTTGTGGAGTGAGGCCCGAGCAGACCAAATCGTGCGATCCGAATCGGAATTTCGACGCGCGCACGCCGAAATTTACCGCGGCTTTTCTCGACCAGCGGCCCGAAGGGCAGCCGGTGATTGCGCTGCATACCAACTCGCACGGCTTTACCGGGGACGGCAAGGGCGGGCGTGGCGAGATTACGATACTGGATGCAAAAGCGTGGCAACGCGGGCAGACCAAGGCGAGGGCGGGCGGATATTTTGCCGTCGATCCCAAGCCCGAAATGGCGAATTACGATACGCTGGGTCTGACCGCCTATCTGGCCCGCAATGGCGGGCCTGACGGACAAGTGGTGCTTTGCCAGATCGCCATGACAAAGTCAGGAACCCATTTCTGGCACGAGCGGGTCGAACGTAGCGACGGTTCGATGTCCAACTATTTGGCTCTGCGGCATCCTGACATTGCCTATTTCAACGCCGAAAGCCGTGATGAAGTCGATCTGGCTCTTTCAGCGGCGCGGCACAAGGTTATGATCGATGCCTATTTGAAGGGCTGTAAAAGGCCGAGTGTCAAAGCGACGCCCTGATCATCGCACAGGCGCGAAATCGCCGGTTGTTTCATCGAGGACGTGCAGCAACCCGTCCGAAATAGCGAATACCGAACCGTGCAAAGTCAGCTCGCCTGACGCTTCCTTTTCGCGGACGCACGGGAAGCTGCGTAAATTGGCGAGGCTGACCTTTACCGCTTCCATTTCCATCGCGCGTTCGGCCGTCTCGCCGCTTGTTCCATGCTCTGCAGCGACCTTGGCTTGCGCTTCGTCGAGCAGGCTGATCCAGTCCGCAACAAAACCGCCATGCCCGCGCTCGGCGCCCGCCATCGCCTTGGTCAGTGCAGCATTGCAGCCGCCGCAAAGGCCGTGTCCCATGACCACGATTTCCTCGACTTTCAAAAACTGCACTGCAAACTCCAGAGCCGCAGACACGCCGTGAAGGCCGGGCGAGGTTTCGAACGGCGGCACCAGGGCGGCGACATTGCGCACTACAAAGATTTCGCCGGGGCGGGTGTCGAAAATCTGTGTCGGATCCACGCGGCTGTCGGAGCAGGCGATGACCATGACTTTTGGGCTTTGTCCGGTGCCCAAAACTTCCCATCGTTCGCGCTCATGGGTCCAGTCGTTTTCACGGAAGCGGGCGTAGCCGTCCAGCATGTCTGAAAAGAGAGTCATGCCCGCCTGATTAGCAGCGAAATTCAGGGTGGCAAGATGGGCCGCTTGCGCCTATTTGGGCGGCATGAACGCGCCGATGATCCCGCCCGAACGCCCAGCCCGCCAGCGCAAGCCGGACTGGATTCGCGTCAAAGCACCGGGCGGCGAGGGTTTCAACGAAACCCGTCGGCTGATGCGCGACCTCAATCTCAACACGGTGTGCGAAGAGGCGGCCTGCCCGAATATCGGAGAATGCTGGACCAAGAAGCATGCGACGGTGATGATTTTGGGCGATGTCTGCACCCGTGCCTGCGCCTTTTGCAATGTGAAAACCGGAATGCCGAAAGCGGTCGACCCGCTCGAGCCCGAGCATGTTGCGATTGCGGCGGCCAAGATGGGTCTGGAACACATCGTCATCACCTCGGTCGACCGCGACGACTTGCCTGATGGCGGTGCGAGCCAGTTCGTGAAAGTGATCGAGGCATTGAGGCGCAATACGCCCGACACGACTATCGAAATCCTGACGCCCGATTTCCGCAACAAGGCAGAAGCAGCAGTCGAGGCCATCGTTACCGCGCGGCCGGATGTCTATAACCATAATCTCGAAACCGTACCCCGGCTTTATCCGACCATCCGGCCCGGCGCGCGCTATTATGCATCGCTGCGCCTGCTTGAAACCGTCAAGCGGCACGATCCCTCGATCTTTACCAAGTCTGGTGTGATGCTCGGCCTTGGTGAAGAGCGGATGGAGGTGCATCAAGTGATGGACGATATGCGCAGCGCCGATATCGACTTCCTGACGATGGGCCAGTATCTGCAGCCGACACCTAAGCATACCAAGGTGATGGATTTCGTGACGCCGCAGGCCTTCGATGCCTATGCGGCAATAGCCCGCGCCAAGGGCTTCCTGCTGGTTGCCTCATCGCCTCTCACGCGATCCAGCTATCACGCGGGCGACGATTTCGCCAAAATGCGCGATGCCCGCGCGGCAAAGCTTGCCAAGGTCGGCTAGTGCCGCATCATCACGAACGTCAAAGCCTGCCATACAGCGCGGCACAGATGTACGATCTGGTCGCCGATGTGAAAAGCTATGCCGATTTCCTGCCTTGGGTGAGTGCGATCCGCGTGCGCCAGGACAGCGATACCGAAATGCTGGCCGACATGATCGTGGGCTTCAAGACGTTGCGTGAGACTTTTTCGTCGCGGGTTGTGAAAACACCGAAATCGGAAATTTGCGTCGATTATCTCGACGGGCCAATGAAGCATTTGCACAACATCTGGAAATTCGAGGATGTGCCGGGTGGCGGATCGGTCGTCGACTTCACAGTCGATTTTTCATTCCGCAATCGCGTGTTCGAGGCGCTGGCGGGCCAGTTTTTCGATTCTGCCCTGCGCAAAATGACTGGCGCGTTTATCGAGCGTGCCGACGAACTTTACGGGAGCAGCAAGTCCAGCGCGTGAAGCGTTGCGATGGCGCGAATTTCGGCGCGGCTTTTGTCCGATCCGAACTGCATCCGGTCTGCGTTTACCTCGTTCGCATCCTTGCCCTTTTCAGCGACAGCGAAAACAACAGTGCCGACGGGTTTTTGCTCGGTCCCGCCATCCGGACCGGCAACCCCGCTGATCGCGACCGCTATATCTGCGCCACTTTTCTTGAGAGCGCCTTGAGCCATCGCCCAGGCGACCGCGACCGAAACCGCGCCGAATGTCTCAATGATATCGGCATTGACGCCGAGCATCGCGATCTTGGCTTCGTTCGAATAGGTAACATAGCCGCTCCCGAGAACCGCGCTGCTGCCCGGAATTTCGGTAATGGCGGCGGTAACCAGCCCGCCGGTGCAGCTTTCCGCCACGGCAATCATTCGCCCCGCCGCCCGATTTTCGGAAACCACCCGCTCGGCCAGCTCGGCAATCGCCTCGGGTAAAACTGAGTTCATCGGTTTGCCATTTCAAACGTGGCAAGCGCCTGCGCCGCAATGCCTTCGCCGCGCCCGGTGAAGCCGAGCATTTCGGTGGTCGTTGCCTTGACCGAAACACGCGCGATATCGACCGCCATGATTTCCGCAAGCCGCGCACGCATGGCCTGTTTATGCGGGCCTATTTTGGGTGCTTCGCAGATGATCGTAACATCGGCATTACTGAGTTCATAGCCCGCTTGGCGCCCCAGTTTCATCGCATGCGCAAGAAAACGGTCGGACGATGCGCCGCGCCATTGCGGGTCGGACGGCGGGAAATGGTCGCCGATATCGCCCAAGGCCATTGCGCCGAGGATCGCATCGGTCAGTGCGTGCATCGCCACATCGGCGTCGCTGTGCCCCGCGAGGCCTTTGTCATGCTCAATCTTGATACCGCACAGCCATAATTCCTCGCCCGGCGCCAGCCGGTGAACATCGAAGCCCGAACCGCTGCGGATTGACGCTGTCATATCATGCTCGGCAAAATCGCTTGCGAAGGTGAATTTGGCCAATGCTTCATCTCCTGGCACGATACGCACTTCCTTGCCGGACGCCATCAGCATTCGCGCATCGTCGGTAGGTTCTTCGCCCGTCCAGTTGCGATGCGCCTCAAATATTTCCGTAAAATGAAAGGCTTGCGGCGTTTGAACGCGCCAGAGATTTTCGCGTTCGACCGTTTCGGTGAGGCTGTCGCTGCCGCGCGAAAGGCTGTCGACGACGGGCAGGGCAGGCACCGCACCGGGTGCGTGGAGCAGAGCGTCGCTCAGGGCGTCTATTACGCGGGCTGTTAGGAAGGGTCGCGCTGCGTCATGGATGAGCACAAAATCGGCATTGTTCGCGGCCGCAATTGCATCAATTCCGTTCTTGACGCTTTCGCGCCGTGTGCTGCCGCCCGCGACTAGCTTTGGTGGAACGAGGCCATCGAGCACTGCGAGAGCCTCTGCATTCTGGCCTTTGCCGATGACAACGTAAATATCAGATATTTCGGGATGGGCGGCGAACGCTGCATAGCTATGCCGCAGCATGGGTTGACCGCGAACCATCCGAAATTGCTTTGGAGAATCGCTGCCACTGCGGCTTCCGGAGCCTGCGGCGACGATCAGGGCAGCGATGCGGGGACGGGACGCCATCGGCGCGCTTTAGCCACAGCATTGTTGCACGCCAAGCCGAAAGCTTGTAACGGCCTGCCTAAATTTTAGGCAATAATTAGAAATGCAGCTCAAACCCATCCAAATCGGTCCGATCGAGATCGCCAGCCCCGTCATATTGGCGCCGATGACGGGCGTAACCGATATGCCGTTCCGCAAGATCGTCCGCCGGTTCGGCTCGGGCCTCAATGTCACCGAAATGATCGCCAGCCAAGCGATGATCCGCGAAACGCGCCAGTCGTTGCAGAAATGTGAATGGGATGCGATCGAGGAGCCCGTGTCGATGCAGCTTGCGGGTTGCGGGCCTTACGAAATGGGCGAAGCTGCCAAGCTCAACGAAGATCGTGGCGCAGCGATTATCGACATCAATATGGGCTGCCCGGTTAAAAAGGTCGTCAATGGAGATGCTGGCTCGGCACTTATGCGCGACCTACCGCTGGCTGCCAGCCTGATCGAATCGACGGTCAAGGCCGTCTCGGTGCCGGTGACAGTCAAGATGCGCATGGGCTGGGATCATGGTAGCCTGAACGCACCCGAACTGGCCCATATCGCCGAGGATCTGGGCGCAAAGATGGTGACTGTGCACGGCCGCACACGCAACCAGATGTACAAGGGTTCGGCGGATTGGGCTTTTGTACGCAAGGTTAAGGATGCGGTGTCGATTCCGGTGATCGTCAATGGCGACATTTGCACGATTGCAGACGCCGAAACTGCGCTGGCGCAAAGCGGCGCGGACGGGGTAATGGTCGGTCGCGGGGCTTATGGCAAGCCGTGGCTGCTCGGCCAGATGATTCACTGGTTCCGGACCGGGCAGACCATGGCCGACCCGAGCCTCGAAGCGCAATATCACCTGATCATCGAGCATTACCGCGCGATGCTCGACCTTTATGGCCGCGATGTCGGAGTGCGCGTCGCGCGCAAGCATATCGGGTGGTATACCAAGGGCCTGACCGGATCGGCGGAGTTTCGAAATTTCGTCAACCGTATCGATGATCCGGAAGTCGTAATCGACGAGCTAACGCGCTTTTTCGAGCCATTCCTGACGCGCACGGCCGCCTGAGCATGGCCGAAGTGCTGCACCGTCCGGACAGCATCCAGATTTTGGCCAATATCCCCGTGCCGGTCCTGCTGATCGCGCCAGATAACAGCATCGCCTATGCCAATGATGCGAGCGAGGCCTTTTTTGGGCGGAGCAGGCGCAAGCTCGAAGGTCAGCCGGCCACTACGACGTTGCTGTTCGACAGCGAGCGTATGAATGCCGCACTGGTTGCGCGCGAGAACGATATTTCCGCACAAGACATGGAGCTCCGGTCGGCGCACGGCAGCATAACGGTCGACGTTAATATTTCGGTCCTGCCGGGTGACCCAGACTGGCGCATCGCTGTTATTTCGCCACGGCATGGCGGGCGTGAGCATATCAGCGAACAGAGGGATGGCGGGCAGCAACAGGCAATGGGCGCGCCCGCGATATTAGGGCATGAAATCAAGAATCCGCTCGCAGGGATTAAAGGTGCGGCACAATTGCTGGCACGGCGTGTGGACGAGAAGAGCCAGCCTCTAACCGAACTGATCGTCAATGAGGTCGATCGCATCGCCCGCCTGCTCGACCAGATGCAGAAACTGGGCCGCTCCGAACCGCCCGAACTTGCCCCGGCAAATGTGCATTTGCTGATCGAGCGCGCTATCCGCTCGCTTCGCGCCGCGAACCGCGCAATGCCTGAAATTTCAATCAACTACGATCCGTCCTTGCCGGATGTACTTATCGATGCCGACGGCATGGTGCAGATATTGATCAACCTGCTGCAAAATGCCGTCGATGCGTTGCAAGGCAGGCTGGACGGCGTAATCGGAATATCGACGCGTTTCGTGATGAGCGGCGCGTTGCGTGAAACCGACGTCGAGCGGCGGACGGTCAAGTTGCCGGTCGAAATTGCGATCTCGGACAATGGACCCGGTGTGCCCGAGCATATCGAGGACGAGCTATTCTCGCCGTTCGTGACAACCAAGCGTGACGGGCAGGGACTTGGCCTCGCAATTGTGCGAAAGCTGGTGCAGCAGATGAACAGCCGCATATTGTTCGAGCGCGACGCGCAAAAGCAGCAGACTATTTTCCGCTTGTTCTTGCCAGTGGCGACAGCGAAGGGCGACCTGTGACGAACGCCAAAGTTCTTATCGTCGAGGACGACCCGTCGATCGGTGTTGTCGTGAGCGCGGCACTCGCTGCGGAAAATATCGATACGCAAATTTGCGACACGGTCGTCGCGCGGGATGCGGCCCTAGCCAGCGGCAGCTTCGATCTGATGCTCACCGATGTGGTGCTTCGGGACAGCGACGGTCTTGCCACGCTGAAAGACGCGCTGGCGGCCGCACCTGACATGCCAGTCATCATCATGTCAGCGCAAAACACATTGGAAACTGCGGTGCGTGCGAGCGAAATCGACGCGTTCGAATATTTTCCGAAGCCTTTCGACCTGAACGATCTCGTGCTTGCGGTAAAGCAGGGTATCGAAAAACGCCGCACGGCGCCGATGGATCAGGGCGACACGCTGTCGCAGGCGAACCTTCCGATGATCGGGCGCAGCGCTGCGATGCAGGATGTGTACCGCATGGTCGCGCGGCTTTTGCGCAACGATCTGTCGGTACTGATTTCGGGCGAGAGCGGCACCGGCAAGGAACTGGTGGCCGAAGCCATCCACACACTCGGCCATCGCAAGACCGGGCCGTTTGTTGCGGTGAACATGGCGGCGATTCCGGGCGAATTGATCGAGGCCGAACTGTTCGGGCATGAAAAAGGAGCGTTTACCGGCGCAGTGGGGCAGGCTATCGGCCGTTTCGAGCAGGCGCAGGGCGGGACGCTGTTTCTCGACGAAATCGGGGATATGCCGAAACATGCACAAACCCGGCTGCTGCGGGCGCTTCAAAGCGGGGTGATCAGCCGTATCGGCGGCAAGGCGAGCATACGTCTGGATGTCCGGATTGTCGCCGCAACCAACCAGAATCTTGAAGAGCTGATTGCCAAAGGCACGTTCCGCGAAGATCTGTTTTACCGCCTCAACGTCGTGCCGATCAACATGCCGCCGTTGCGTGACCGTACTGAGGATATAGGTTTATTGGCCCAGCATTTTCTTATGCTTGCAGCCAAGGACGGTCTGCCTTCGCGACAGATCGATGATGGTGCGATCGCGGCACTGATGACGATGCCGTGGCGCGGTAATATTCGAGAATTGCGCAACCTGGTTTACCGGTTGGCACTGGTCTGCCGCGAAGATACTATTTCCGAGGCAACCGTTCTGCAGAATGCCGAAGGGGGGCAGGAAGCCGATGCGCCGGTGCAGGGCGCAAGTTTCGAGGCGGCAGTAACACAATTTTTGCGCGAACACCGTTTGCGCGGAACGGCTCGCGACAAGCTTTACCCGAAGGCATTGGCCCAATTCGAAATTCCCCTCCTTCAGCATGTTATGCGCCAGGTGAACGGCAACCAGCTGAAAGCAGCGGCATTGCTCGGGATAAATCGCAACACGTTGCGAAAAAAACTCACGGATTATGGCATAGGGCCAAATCCGGCGGGATGAGACGAACGCCCAGCACGACAATGTGATTTTACGGCAAGATTTTGTGCTTTTCAGGTAACGCCGACGCTGCCACAGTGGCATTATGGCAACAACTAGCATGACGGAAGAAATGCCCGAGCAGTCGTTCGTGCGCCGCTTGCTAGATACCGTAATCGATGCCTTCGGAAATAGCCAGTCGATCAAGTTTATCGAAGTGGCAAGCGGGATCATGCTGGTCGCGGTTGGAGTTGTCACGGCCCTGATCCTGACGGGGCAGGGACCACAATCCGAGCCACTTTCTCCGGCAGCATCGGCAACGATGCTGGTTGCCAACTTATTGCCAGCCACCTTGCTGTTGATGCTTTTCGGTCGGCGTGTTGCATTGAAGCGCGCCGAAAACAGCAATATCGGCAGCAAACAATTATTGCACGTTCGCCTTGTCGCCATTTTCTCGGCGATCACTGCGGTACCGACCTTGCTGCTCGTGATCTTTGCCTCATTGCTGTTCCAGAGCGGGGTGCAATTCTGGTTCTCCGGCTCGGCACGCGGAATGCTGGAAAATGCCGGCGAACTTGCAAAGGGCTATTATGAGGTCAACGCAAGCGATGTGGGCGGCGAAACGATGACCATGGCGAGCGATTTTCGCAATGCACTAGGGCAGACCAGCCCGGACGATCCGGCTTTTCTAAATTACTATATCGATCAAATTGCTCGCAGACGATTGAGCGAGTCAGCAATCGTTTCGGTGGGTGCTGACAAGATCCAGCGCACTGAAGCGGTTTTTGCATTGGATGAAGAACGGAAACAGGACTGGATATCGCCCGAGGTTTTAAAAAAGCTGGAAGCGGGGGAGGGACTAGTTCTGACCAACCGCGCAGACCGGATCGAAGCGGTTACGGTGCTTTTCGATAGTCCGCGGAGTTATCTGTACGCCAGCAGGGAGTTATCAGTTCCCGCATTTGCATTGGGCGAAAAGGCCAATTCGGTCCTTCAGGACTACGACAATCTTGTTTCGCGGTCACGCGCGTTACAACTTCAGTTCAACATCGCGCTTTACGTAATATCGTTGCTGATTATCGGTATCACTCTTTGGATTGCGCTTCGAGTTGCGGACCGGTTGGTGCGGCCCGTTAACAGTCTTGTCGATGCCGCACAGAAGATTGCGGACGGCGACCTTTCTGCGCGCGTGAGCGAGGACCAGTATCGGGCCGACGAGGTCGGTTTCCTGTCGCAATCGTTCAACCGGATGACGGAAAGGCTGGAACGGCAGACGGGCGCTCTGCTTGCTACCAATCACCAACTGGGAGAGCGACGGATATTTATCGAAACGGTGCTGGAATCGGTGTCTGCCGGGGTGGTTTCTGTCGACGAAAATGGCGTGATCGAGCTAGCCAATTCAACGGCGGAGAAGCTGTTGCGCGGGAAATCGGACAGCATCGTAGGGTCTGAATTCGCCAAGGTCGCGCCCGCGCTTGCCGAATTTGCGCAAGAACAATCGCGCGGCGTGGTGCAGCTTGGCGACGGACCCGAGCCTCTAACGGTCGCCGTGAAAGCGTCGCAGCGCGAACAAGGCACCGTGATCACCTTCGAGGATATCAGTCAGCAACTAGCTGACCAGCGCCGCGCCGCGTGGTCCGACGTTGCACGGCGAATCGCCCATGAAATCAAGAATCCGCTGACGCCAATACAGCTTGCCGCCGAGCGTCTCCAACGCCGATTTGGAAAACAGATTGAGCAGGACTTGCCAATTTTCGAACAGCTTACCGGCACGATAGTTCGGCAAGTGGGCGACCTGCGCAACATCGTCGACGAGTTTTCGTCATTCGCGCGAATGCCGAAGCCCGTTTTCCGCATGGAGAACCTGCGCGATATAGTCGGTCAGGCAGTGTTCCTGTTCGAAGTCGCTCATCCCGATATACGCTTCAGTTTCGAACAAGGTGGGCCGCCACTAATGCTCATGTCAGACCGTCGACAATTAGGGCAGGCGGTCACCAATCTTCTTAAAAACGCTTCTGAATCGATTGCGGAGCGAAAAAAGTCCGATCCATCGGTCGGGGCGATTTCAGTCGTTCTAACCGAAAGTAAAGGCCGCATGTGCGTAATCATCGCTGACGACGGAATTGGTTTGCCCAACGATCGTGAACGCATTTTGGAGCCATACATCACCAATCGGTCAACCGGCTCCGGCCTTGGTCTCGCGATCGTGAAGAAGATAGTCGAAGAGCATTTCGGCGAAATCGCACTTGGCGATGCGGTCGACGGGGGCGCAGTTGTCACCCTGACGTTCCACCCCGAAGCAGTGGCGGCCCAAGCCGGAACCGAGCGGTCCGCTAACCGGTCCGCCGAGCAAGCAGAGGACAAAGCATAAGCATGGCGCTTGATATTTTGATTGTGGATGACGAGCAGGACATCCGGGACCTCGTGTCTGGCGTGCTCGACGATGACGGTTACGGCACGCGGACGGCTGCCACAGCGGATGAGGCGCTGGCCGCGCTCGACGAGCGGTTGCCGTCGCTCATATTGCTCGATGTGTGGCTGCGCGGTTCTTCGATGGACGGAATAGAGCTGTTGAGGGCTATCAAGAGCCGAGATCCGCAAATTCCGGTCATCGTCTTTTCAGGCCACGGCAATATCGACACCGCAGTCGCGGCCATTTCGCAAGGTGCGGTCGATTTTATCGAAAAGCCGTTCGAGGCTGGGAAGCTCCTGCATCTCGTGTCGAAGGCTACAGAAACCGAGCGCCTGCGCGCCGAAAATGCATCGCTACGCGCGCGTGTAGGTATGGCGGACGAGCTGACCGGCTCATCGGCGGCGATCAATACTGTCCGGGCAACGCTGAAAAAGGTCGCCGCAACCGGGAGCCGCTTGCTCATTACAGGCCCTGCCGGCGTCGGCAAGGAAGTAGCCGCTCGCCTGTTACATGGCTGGAGTCCGCGCGCAGACGCACCCTTTGTGTCGGTAAGTTCGGCGCGGCTTGCCCCGGATCGTTTCGAAGAAGAACTCTTCGGCGTCGAACAGGATGGGAAGCTGGTGCAGGCAGGGATGCTGGAGAAGGCGCACGGCGGGACACTGTTTCTCGATGAGGTAGCCGACATGCCGCGCACGACGCAGGGCAAAATCCTGCGCGTGCTGACCGACCAGAGCTTCGTGCGCGTCGGCGGTGACCGGCAAATCAGGGTCGATATTCGCTTCATTTCGTCAACTGCGCGCGATCTGGCGGTCGAAATTGCCGATGGCCGTTTTCGCGAGGATCTGTTTTACCGGCTTAATGTAGTGCCCGTGGAAATTCCTCCACTGTCATTGCGTCGGGAGGATATTCCCGATCTCGCTAACCATTATGCTGCGCGCTTTGCAGCCGAGCATCGCTTTTCAGCGCCCGTCATTTCCGATGATGCGATGGCGGCACTGCAAGCGTGCGAATGGCCCGGCAATGTCCGGCAATTACGCAACATCATCGAGCGCACGATTATATTGGCACCAGCGCACCGGATGCAGTCGATAGAAGCCGATATGCTTCCATCGGAGGTCATCAACAATTATGAAGGAGCAGAGCACAATGTCAGTTCGCTGATGGGTGCGCCCCTGCGCGAGGCGCGCGAATCCTTCGAGCGCGAATATCTACGAGTGCAGATCAAGCGCTTCTCGGGCAACATTTCCAAGACTGCTGCTTTTGTCGGGATGGAGCGTTCGGCACTGCATCGCAAACTCAAGCTGCTCGGCATAACGGTGCGCAAGAACGGCAACGACCCCGAAGACATTGACGACTAAATCTCGCAATTGCGAAACGATTATCCTTGTTGTAAATAAATTGCACCAAAACTGCTCTACGGCTTGTTTCAGGCAAGCTTGGCAGCTTTGGCACAACCATAAGATAATCGGATAATCATAATGACTGAAAAAAATAACGGTCTTCAAGACCTCTTTCTGAACTCCCTCAGAAAGGCCAAAACGCCAGTGACCATGTTCCTGGTGAAGGGCGTCAAGCTGCAGGGCGTAGTGACCTGGTTCGACAATTTCTCGGTATTGCTTCGCCGCGACGGCATGTCTCAACTTGTCTACAAGCACAGTATTTCGACCATCATGCCGTCGTCGTCGCCCGATAAGGCGCTGTTCGACGAGATGATGAAGCGCACCAGCCACCGCGCAGGGATGCTACAGGACGTTTTCCTGCACGCAATGTGCGACAAGCGCGAATCGGTGACGACTTTTTTGGTGAACGGCGTGATGTTGCAGGGCGCGATTGTGGCTTACGATCTTTTTTCGCTGCTGCTGGAACGCGATGGCACGACTCAACTTGTATACAAGCATGCAGTTTCGACTATCCAGCCCGCGCATCCGGTCAATCTGGCCGAATATAATGGCGACGCCGACGAGGGCGATGATTGAGCGTATTTGAACGAAGCGACGCCGACGAGTTCGCTCGCGGCGCGCGCGCACTGATCGTATATCCCGAATTGCCGGGCAGGGCTTCTACGGGGCCAGAGGCGCGGCTCGACGAAGCGGAAGGCTTGGCGCTTGCCATCGACCTGAACGTCGTGCGCAAGAAGCATTACCGTGTCCGCAGCCCGCGTGCCGCCACCTTGCTGGGGGGAGGGCAGGTCGACGAAATCTCTGAACTGGGCCGCGAACTCGAAATCGACCTGCTGATCGTAGATTCGGCGCTGACAGCAATCCAGCAGCGCAATCTTGAAGAGAAGACCGGGTTGAAAACCATCGACCGCACCGGGCTGATCCTCGAAATTTTCGGCGAGCGCGCTGCAACGGCGGAAGGGCGGTTGCAGGTCGAACTGGCGCATCTCGATTATCAAGCGGGCAGGCTAGTGCGGAGTTGGACGCATCTTGAGCGACAACGAGGCGGATTCGGCTTTTTGGGCGGCCCCGGCGAAACGCAGATAGAGGCCGACAGGCGGATGATCCGCGACCGGATGGCGCGCTTGCGGCGCGAACTGGAGGAAGTGAAGCGTACTCGCTCATTACACCGGGCCAGACGCAAGCGCGCGCCATGGCCGGTTATCGCACTCGTAGGTTACACCAATGCGGGCAAATCGACCCTGTTCAACCGGCTGACCCGTGCCACTGTGCTGGCCGAGGATATGCTGTTTGCCACACTCGACCCGACAATGCGGCAGATTTCGTTGCCGGGCGTTGAAAAGGCCATATTGTCGGACACAGTTGGATTTGTGTCGGACCTCCCAACACAGCTGGTCGCTGCTTTTCGCGCAACGCTCGAAGAAGTGATTTCCGCCGATATCGTCGTTCACGTGCGTGACATAGCCCATCCCGAAAGCGATGCACAGCGCGACGATGTGCTGGCAATCCTGCGCGATCTGGGGATTGGCAGCGGCCCAGACGCCGAGCACCGACCCGAAATGCTTGAGCTTTGGAATAAGGTTGATTTGCTCGATGACGAGCGCCGGGCGGAACTGGCGGCAATTGCGGCTCGAAACGGGAATATGCTGTTGATCTCGGCGGAAACGGGTGAGGGGGTGGATACCTTCAAGGCGCATCTATCGGGCCTCATCGCCAAGGGTAATGAAAGCCGCTCGGTAAAATTGAAAGCCGATGATGGCGCGGCGTTGGCCTGGCTGCACGGGCGCGGCAAGGTGAGCGATCAGCGCGAGAATGACGGCATTTTGTTCGTTGAAGCGTCGCTAAGCCGTCAGCTTTGGGGGCAATTCGAGAAGCAGTTTCCAGCCTATTCGGATGTTGACTGAGCGATTTCGCTTTGCTTCGCATTTTGCCAAAGCGCTTCCTTTTCATCGAGCGACAGTCCGGAAAATTCGTCACCGGCCTGCGCTTCCATCGCGCGGAAGCGGCGTTCGAATTTGGCGATGGCGGCTTTCAGTGCCGCCTCTGCATCGATATCGAGAAAACGGCTCATGTTGACGACCGCGAACAGCAGATCGCCAACTTCTTCTATTTGCTGGTCGCGTGAAGTTGCTCCTTCAACTTCTTCGATTTCCTCGAAAATCTTGGCCTTAGCCCCTTCGATATCCGGCCAGTCAAAACCCGTTCTGGCTGCGCGCTTTTGAACCTTCTGAGCACGGAGCAACGCAGGAAGCGCTAGTGCAACGCCTGCGAGTGCGCTGCCATCTTCATTACCGCTGCGCTCGGCGGCTTTAATGGTTTCCCAGTTGGCGACCACGGCGCCCGGCGTATTGGCAGCGATCTCACCGAACACATGCGGATGGCGACGGACCATTTTGTCGCAAATGCCGTCTATTACGTCTTGCAGTTCAAAGCAGTCTTGTTCGGAAGCCATCTGGCTATGGAAGACGACCTGAAGCAGCAAATCGCCGAGTTCGTCCTTGAGGTCCTCCATACTGCCACGTTCGATTGCGTCGGCAACTTCATAGGCTTCTTCGATAGTGTAAGGCGCGATGGTTATGAAATCTTGCTCCAAATCCCACGGACAGCCGCCGTCGGGATTGCGCAAACGCGCCATGATCGACGCAAGGGGAGCGATATTCGGTGCTTCGAATTCAGGCATCAATAAGTTCGATAATATATATTATGTTAAGTATTTTGCGATATCAGGGTTGCAGCGTCATGACATTGCCCTCGACTTTCCAGCTTTTCATGCTGTCGAGGAAGTTCATGCCGAGTACATTTGTGTCACCGAAATTCTCGGCCACAACAACGTTGTGATCCGGGATTTCATGTTGTTCGATCTTCATCGATCGAACCACGCCACGCTTGGCCGTTACCTGACCATTGGCGGTGCTGATAATCACGGGATAGCCGTTTGTGTCGACGTCGACCCCGGTGTCTGAAGCCGTTTCGCTATTGATTGCGGTCGTCGTCGCACCGCTGTCCACCAGAAACCGCACAGGGTTACCGTTGACCTTGACCTGAATCCAGTAATGTCCGTCGTCCTGACGCCGCAGTTCGATGGCATCGCCACTCACCGTCTGGCCGCCGGTGCCGGCGATGTCGGCTTTGACGCGCTCCCAGATGGCCTGAAACTCAAAGCGGAAGCTGAAAATTGCGAACATCGCGGCGAAGATCGCGACCCATGCGAGCGCCATTTTGGCGACCTGACCCATCGGCAACCGGCGCGCGCCAAGCGATGCGAGCAGCAGCATGACGCAAACGACACCCCAGATGAGCGAAGGACCGTCTTGCTCAAAATTCATGGCTTTGCCTTTGAAAACAGCCGGTAGAAATTCTCGGTTGTTTGCGCGGCGAGGGCGTCCTCCCCTTCCCCACGCAACTGCGCAACGAAACGGGCAGTGTCGGCAACAAAGCCTGGTTCGCCGGTTCGTCCGCGATGGGGGACAGGGGCGAGAAATGGTGCGTCGGTTTCGACCAGCATACGGTCTGCAGGGATCCATTTGGCAACATCCTGAAGGTCCGCTGCGTTCTTGAACGTCACGATGCCCGATAGCGAGATGTAGAAACCAAGATCGAGAGCAATCCGTGCGAAATCGGCGCTAGCGGTGAAGCAGTGGATAACGCCTTTATACTCACCTGCGGCCATCTCTTCAGATAATATCTGACCTGTATCATCCTCGGCATCCCGAGTGTGGACGATGATTGGCAGTCCGGTTTCGCGCGCTGCGGCGATATGCTCGCGGAACGACGCGCGCTGCTGTGCGCGGTCGCTATGGTCGTAATAATAATCGAGACCAGTTTCGCCGATGCCAATGACGCGTGCATGCGCGGCCTTTTCAACCAGTTTTGCGGTGTCGATGCCGACATGAGCGTCCGCTTCGTGCGGATGGATGCCGACAGACGCCCAGACATCTTCTTCCTGTTCTGCCAGCCCGATAACCTCATCCCATTCGCGTTCGCGCGTTGAAATGTTGAGCATCGCCGACACGCCATTATTCCGTGCACGCGCCAGCACCTCGCCTTGCTGCTCAACAAGGCCCCTGTAGTTGAGATGACAGTGCGAATCGACGAGCATCAGGCTGCCGCTTCCTCTGCTGGCAGTTCGAGCCTTGGAAACAAACCTTGGGGCTGCGCAAGGCGGAAATTGCTTTCAGCCAGCGGCGAGTACCAGTGCGAGCCGATTTTGGCGAAGCTGCGAACATCTTCGGGAATGCCCATCTGATCGAGCAACTTGGTCGCGCTGCCCGGGATGACGGGAAGCGACACTACGGCAAGCTGTGCGATGCAGATGAACAACGTCGCCAGCACCGTCTCCATGCGCTCCGAATCGGTCTTTTTGAGCGCCCAAGGGGCTTGCACATCGATATAGGCGTTGCAGGCAAAGACGGCCTGCATCCAGCTTTCGAGACCTTGCGACATGGCCAGATCTTCGAAATGCGCCGGAACATGCTGCGATACCGCAGAGCCGACCAGCTCGAACAATGCGTTATCTTCGTCATTATGGCCATGAATGGCCGGCAGATAACCGTCACAATTCTTGAAAATGAGCGACAAAGTGCGCTGCGCCAGATTGCCGAAGCTGTTGGCAAGATCGGCGTTGACCCGCGTGACGATGCCTTCCGGGCTATAGCTGCCATCCTGCCCGAAGCTGACTTCGCGCAGCAGGAAATAACGCAGCGCATCGACACCAAAAAGTTCGGCCAGCGCCATTGGGTCGACCACATTGCCGAGCGATTTCGACATTTTCTCGCCGCGCGAGAGCAGGAAGCCGTGGCCGAATACCTGTTTGGGCAAGGGCAGGCCCGCCGACATCAGGAAAGCGGGCCAATAGACGGTGTGGAAGCGCACGATGTCCTTACCGATGATATGCACGCTGGCGGGCCAGTATTTCCGCCATTCTTCGCTGTCGTCCGGAAAGCCGATACCCGAAATATAGGTCGTGAGCGCATCGAGCCAGACATACATGACGTGATTGTCGCTGCCAGGCACCTTCACGCCCCAATCGAAACTGGTACGCGATACCGACAGGTCTTTGAGGCCGCCTTCGACGAAGCGCAAAGTTTCATTTTTGCGGCTTTCAGGCCGAATGAAATCGGGGTTGGCGGCGTAGAAATCGAGCAAGGGCTGCTGATATTTCGAAAGGCGGAAAAACCAGCTTTCCTCAACCGTCCATTCGACCGGCGTGCCTTGGGGCGAGAGTTTTTCGCCCCCTTCCCCTTCGCTCAGCTCGCTTTCGTCATAATAAGCCTCGTCGCGCACCGAATACCATCCTTCGTAGCGATCAAGATAAAGATCGCCATTGGCCTCAAGCAGTTTCCAGATCGCCTGGCTGGCCTTGTGATGATGATCGGATGTCGTGCGAACAAAATGGTCAACCGAGATATCAAGTTTCTCGCACATTTCTCTGAAATAAAATGACATTTCATCAGCAAGCTGGATCGTTGGAATGCCGAGTCCCCGCGCGGTCTGGTCCATTTTCAGGCCATGTTCGTCGGTACCGGTCAAAAAGCAGACATCGCGCCCCATCAGCCGGTGAAATCGAGCGATCGCGTCGGTTGCAATCGCTTCATAGGCATGACCGATATGCGGCCTGCCATTGGGATAGGCGATGGCAGTAGTGATATAGAAAGGCTCGGACATGAATAATTCTCAGGATACTGGCGAAAATCGGCTTGTTACGCCGCCTTATTCGGTTGCAGCGATGCCAGCAAGCTTCCCATTTGCAAGACGACGCTTTGCTTGTCGAGGCTGAGCGCGACCGCGCGGCCCGCAAGCACATTTGCCGCGCTCCAGGCCTTGGTCGCTTCCAGCACCGATCCCGCATCTGTTTGCCGAGCAACCTCGGCAATTCGAGCCGGTGCGCGACGCAGGAATGCTTCATACCGCGCCTGAGCGGCTTTGAGTGCCAGTTGCTCGGCAAGCCCGCTGCGCAGTGCATTGTTTCGGTCGCCCGTAGCAATGATTGACGTCATGGCGTTTTCGAGTTTTTCAATTTCAAGCCCAAGGAAATCAATAGCTTGTCCGGGTGCACCGTTACCCACCCTCACCAGTGCCGCAATATCGTCGGCGCTGGCGTCCGGCTCGGCGGTGCGCAAAGCCGCTGCCATGTCGGCGTCATTGAGCGGGTCGAAACGCAGTATCTGGCAACGCGACCGGAGGGTTGGCAGCAAGCGGTCGCTTGCATGGCTTATGAGCAGGAAATAGGTTCCAACCGGCGGCTCCTCGAGCGATTTGAGCAGCGCATTGGCGCCATTTCGTTCGAGATCGTCAGCGGCATCGATAATGATGACGCGCTTATCGGCCAATCCGGGCTTGGTGGTGAGCGACGCTTGCAGGTTGCGGATCTGGTCTATGCTGATGCTTCGCTTCAGTTCGGTCGAAGCGTCAATCGCCTCGTCGTCCTTCGGAGCTTCTTTAGGCAGGCGCTTAATTATCAATATATCAGGATGCGATCCGCGCGCGATCATGCTGCCATATTGCCCGTCGGGATCGACCAATGCGGTGGCGGCGCGAAGCGCGAAGGCGGCCTTCCCTACCCCGCGCGGCCCGGCGAATATCCAGCCATGATGCAGCTTGCCACTGGTCAGCGCCGAAGAAAATTGCCGCCAGGGCTGGTCATGGCCAAAAAGCTCAGTCATCCGGTTGCCAGCAGATCGGAAATTTCGGCGAGCAAACGCCCCGTCACCTCATCGGGCGAGCCAGCGGCACTGACAAGTCGCACGCGCCCATCACTCTCGGCATAGCTAACGAAGGCGACATCGACTTCGATATGAAAACCGGCGTCGCGCGCCTGTATGCGGTCGCCTTGGCCATCATCGCGATGCGCGGCACGGCGAGATGCCTCGGCGGGATCGAGGCGGAGAACCAGCGTCCGGTCGGGCATCAAGCCACGGCTGCCAATCTCGTGCAGCGCCAAAATGTCGGTGTCGGACAGACCCGAACCCCCACCCTGATAGGCGCGGCTGCTGTCGATGAAGCGATCGGAAATGACCCATTTGCCGCTTTCCAACGCGGGCTCGATGAGCCTTTCGACGTGGTCGCTGCGCGCGGCCGCGAACAGCAAAGCTTCGGCGCGCGGTAACCAGCGTTCGGCGCTGCCGCCGAGCAGCATTTGCCTGATCGCTTCTGCGCCCTGTGTGCCTCCCGGTTCGCGCGTCACGATGACGTCATGGCCTGCCTTGCGGATCGCATCGGCCAACGCCGCGATTTGCGTGGATTTACCGACACCCTCGCCGCCTTCAATCGATAGGAATCTGCCTCGCATACCGCTTCTTAAAGCGGCTCGTGGCGCAATTCGCCAGCAAAATCAGTCGCGGTAGACCCGTGCCTGTGGATAGCCTTTCTGGCGTGCGGCTGCGGTAGCTTCGCTTTGGGAGGTAAACGGACCGAGCCGGACGCGGTAGAGCTTGCCATCGCTACTTTTGGTAACCGAAGCACCCAGTTTCTCGGCCAAGGCGTCGGCATTCGCGCGCGACGAGAAAGCGCCGATTTGGGCAACGTAATCGCCGGTCGCGACAGTAGCGCGCGGAAGGGGCGCAGTCTTGGCCGCCGGTGCATTGGCATTTTCGCGTTTGACGCGATCATCGCTTGCCGAAACCGTTGTTGCGGGCGCTGCAGGCGCTTTAACGGGCGCTGGTCCAACATTCTGCGCCAAGGCATTGGGTTTGGGGAGCTTGGCCAGCATGTCGCGCAACACCTTAAGCAACGGCCCGGGCGTATCGATCCGCTCTGCCGCCGTGATTCCCTGCCGTAACACCGCCTTTTCCTGTTCGGGCGGATTGACGCGGCGAACGCGAACGCCAGTGACGCCTTGCTCGACAATCCCAAGCTGTCGCGCTGCACCTTCCGAAAGATCGATCAAACGGTCATTGGCAAAAGGTCCGCGGTCATTGATCCTGACCAATATCGTGCGTCCGGTGTCGAGCGCGGTGACCTCGACATAGCTCGGCAAAGGCAAGGTCTTGTGCGCGGCGCTGGCGCCCGTCGGGTTGAATATTTCGCCGTTGGCAGTGGGTTGGCCTTTCAATTCCTGGCCATAATAGCTTGCGTAGCCGACCTCGTCATAAGCAGGAACATCCCGCGGGGTGTAGGTAACGGCACCGACCGTGAAGGGTGTACCGATTTTGACTGGCTCATCGCTGACACCTTGCTGCACCGGCACTTCGGTTGACACGCTTTTGAGCGCTCCGCTATCGTTCTGGCCATCGAAACTGCCGCATGACGTCAATCCCGCCGCTAATGCAAGCGCGCCAATTCCCCTAATAGCGTACCTCATCAGCCAGTAACCCCACCGAAAGCGCGTAAAAGTTCGAACAATTATAGTCGAGTATCGCACGGTAGTTTCCGCCAAGTAAATATGCCGTCTTTCCAATGCCATCGGGTTCGATCAGCGTCGCCATCATGCTGTCCTTGGGCCAATAGCCGCGTTGCGGGGTGATGCCCAATTGCTTCCATTCGGCGATTGTCTTCCACTGGCTGTGCCGTGCAAATACGCGCGGACAACGGGGCGGGGTTATCCGCGATTTGATTGCCGCGCGGTTCAACGATGCTGGTGCATTGACCGCAAAGCCCCATTCCTCGCCGGGCCGCCAGCCCGAGCTGACGAAATAGTTGGCAATCGACGTCATCGCGTCCACTTCGCTGCGCCAGATATCGGCATAGCCGTCGCCATCGCCATCACGGGCGAGCCGCAAATAGACCGAGGGCAAGAATTGGGGCTTGCCGAGCGCCCCTGCCCAGCTCCCTGTGATCGCATATTGCGGCACGCCACGGTCGATCATCTTCAGGACAGCGACGAGCTCGGCCTCGAATAAAGTACGGCGACGGCCTTCATAAGCCAGCGATGCCAGTGCTTCGGGTGCGTTGTAATTGCCAGTGACAGTGCCATAGTTCGTCTCATGCCCGTAGATGGCAATCATCATTTCCTCGGGCACGCCGGTTTGCGCCTCGATCCGCGCCAGCATGGGGCGCAATTCGGTATATTTGGCGCGACCGCGCGTGATCCGCGAAGCATCAACATGCCGGGCCTTATAAGGTGCGAAGGCGGGGATCGGCGCATCGGTAGCGCCTTCAGGTTGGGCTCGGTCGAGACGCACGACGCGCTCGTTATAGCTGAGCGACGGCAGGACTTTATCGAGCGTCGTCGCCGAGACGCCTTCGCGGAGCGCCCGTTGACGCACTTGCGCGAGATAGACACGGAAGCCGCTTTCCAGCGCTATCGCACCCTGATCTGGAAGGGGTGTTGTCGATTGCGGCACGCCGGATTGTGCCAGCAACGCAGCCGCCAAAGGAGTTGCTGCCAATTTGAACAATATTTCGAACACGCCGCCATCCTCTAACTGAATGACGTCAATGTGACATATCGACCAGGCCTTGGGAATCCCCCTTCCGCTTCGGCTTGCCTTATTTTAGGTGCCTTGCCAGCGTGGCACCGAGGCGTTAGTGGGCCGTTCGACGGACAGGTGGCCGAGTGGTTTAAGGCAACGGTCTTGAAAACCGTCGTGGGTGTAAGCTCACCGTGGGTTCGAATCCCACCCTGTCCGCCATTTTCCTGTTGAAACCAGTTTCTTTCCCGCTAATCCTTTTCCGTCGGGGCAAAGCAACCTCCCGGTCAGGCGCCCGCGCCCAAGCGTTGCCTTTCTTGTCCGCGTCTGCGGATGATCAAGGCATGGAGCGATGTTGTGGCGTCAACACCCTACCAACCTGATTTCAACGAACTGGTCCGCGTCTTTGCGCGGATCGGCTGTCTCAGCTTTGGCGGCCCTCCCGGACAGATCGCGTTAATGCACCGAGAGCTGGTCGATGAGCGGCAATGGGTCGACGAAGAGCAATATCTAAGCGCGCTCAATTTCTGCCATTTGCTGCCGGGACCCGAGGCGCAGCAACTTGCGGCGTGGATCGGGTGGCGGTTGCACGGCATCAAGGGTGGGCTTGCGGCAGGGTTGCTATTTGTCATCCCCGGTGCGCTGGTCATTCTCGCGCTGTCGATCTTCTATGCCTATGCAGCAAATCTCGACTGGTTTGCGGCGCTTTTGCTCGGGATCAAAGCCGCGGTTCTTGCCATAGTCGTGCAAGCCTTGATCCGCATCGGAGGACGCGCGCTCAACACCCGGTTCAAGCAGGTCGTCGCAGCAATCGCCTTCGCGGCGTTGTTCTTCTTCAACCTGCCCTTCCCTATTGTGGTCTTGGGGGCGGGCGTGATCGGTATGATCGTTGCCGCTAAACAGCCCGACTGGCTGGCGATCAAAGCCGGTAATGGCACGGCGATGCCAACCATAAGGCCTTGGGCTTCCACCTTTCGGACGATTGCTGCCTGGATGATTATCTGGCTCGCCCCGATGGCGGTTGTGCTGGCGACTGTCGGCGAAGGCCATGTATTGTGGGATATTGGGCTGTTCTTCTCCCAGCTTGCCATCGTGACCTTCGGCGGGGCCTATGCCGTGCTGGCATACATGGCGCAGGAGGCGGTGCAGGGCTATGGCTGGTTGTCTGCTGGCGAAATGGCCGACGGTCTGGGGCTGGCGGAGACGACCCCCGGGCCGCTGATCATGGTTACGCAGTTTGTCGGCTACCTCGCAGCGTTCAGAGCGCCAGAGCCTTTCACGCCGCTAGTAGCGGGCATTATCGGCGCAGGACTGACTACTTGGGTCACTTTTGCCCCCTGCTTTCTGTGGATCTTTGCCTTCGCGCCGTGGCTCGAGCGGATGGAAAATGCCAAATGGCTCAAGGGCGGGCTCGCCACTCTGACGGCGGCCGTAGTGGGAGTTATCGCCAACCTGTCGGTCTGGTTCGCGCTCCATGTGTTGTTCAACCGGGTCGGCGAGCGGCAATATGGTCCGTTGCGGCTCTACTTGCCCGATGCGGCAAGCTTTAGCTGGCAGGCGGCGCTGCTGACGATGCTGTCGGCCTTGCTAATCTTCCGCTTCAAATGGAATGTCATCAAGGTGCTGGCCGCCGCTGGCTTGGGCGGCCTGCTTCTCGGGCAGATCGGCTAGATCCTATTTTTCGAGCGAAAGCTTTGCGCCGCTGTCGACATTTTCGTTGAACGCGGTGACAACGCCGTCGATCATCATCTGTATTTCTTCATCGGCATATTTCTCGGCGTCCTTCTGGCTCGAACCATAGCCGCGTTCGGCCCTAACGAGCATGCCATGATAGGCTGTGCGCTCGGTCGGACACGCGACCTCGGCGGTTTTCAGGAAATCGCTTGGGCTTGTCTTGTCGGTGACGCCCTTGTTGTGCACCTCCACCATGCAGTTGTTCAACGCCTTGCGCGCTGTGTTTAGCGGATCGGCCTTTTGCGCCACCATGCTCAGCATCATTGCTGCGACCAAACTCATCATTTTTATAACCCCCAGCTACTTGTCCTCTCGCAGCCCTTTTCGAGCCGTCACTCGATAATATCACCCTGCCGCGTACCAATCAATCCACCAGCTTGCCGCCTTTGACGACGGCATCGACCGATGCCAGTTCGCCGACATCGGCCAGAGGATCGCCATCTACCGCGACGATATCCGCAAAGCGGCCGACCGCGATAGCGCCCACATCCTTCTCGCGGCCCAGCGCCTGTGCAGCGTTGCGCGTCGCGGCCTGAATGGCTTCGAGTGGCGTCATGCCATATTGCACCATTGTCCGGAACTGGCCCCCAACCTGCCCGTGCGGCATTACGCCGGCGTCGGAGCCGAACACCATCTTGACCCCGGCCTTGTGCGCCTTGCGGAAATTATCGCGTTGAATTTGAGCGACTTCACGGTCTTTCCTGAGATTATCTTCGAGCACGCCATTCTTTGCGCCTTCGGCCTGCGTATAGTCGGTGTTGTAGATGTCCATAGAGAACCAGACTGGACGCACGCGCGCCGCTGCCAGCCTTATTCCTTCGTCATCGACGAGACTGGCATGTTCGATAGTGTCGATCCCCGCCTTGATCGCGGCTTTGATGCCATCGCCGCCATGCGCGTGGGCGGCAACACGCACGCCCCATTGATGCGCCTCGTCGGCGATGATGCGCAGCTCGCTCTCGGTCAGTTGTTGCTGCCCCGGCTCGGTATTGCGCGAGAATACGCCACCGGTGGCGCAAACCTTGATGACTTCCGCGCCATATTTGCGCTGGCGGCGGACCTGGTAGCGCAGCTCGTCCGGACTGTCGGCGATCCCCTCATCTTTTTCCGCCTTTTCAAGGCTCGGCGGCAGGAATGTCGAGTCGCAATGGCCACCGGTCGCGCCGAGCGCATAGCCCGCAGGCACGATGCGCGGGCCGACGGCGTAACCATTGTCGATGGCCTGTTTCAGCCCGATGTCGTTGCGATTGCCGGACCCGATGTTACGCACCGTGGTGAAACCGGCGTCGAGCATCGCCCTGGCATTGCCGACAGCAGTCATCGCCCAGAAGCTGTCGGTAAATTCCAGCCCTCGATAGCCGCCGATATCGGCGGGGCCGTCAAGATGGACATGCATGTCGATCAGGCCCGGCAATATGGTCTTGCCCGACAGGTCGATATGCGTGACGTCATTGCCCCATTTGACCGTGCGCGCATCGGCGATGCTCGTTATGCGGCCATCTGGGCCGACAAACACCGCCGGATACTCGACGATCTTACCAGTCAGAACGTCGATCATCTTTTGGGCAGTGATCACTGTATTTTGTGCGCTTGCTGCAGTGGCCAACATCGCCGAGCTGCCTAGCGCAAAAACCTGCAGAAATCTCGCCAACTTCACAGTCCCTTGCATGATTTTTCGTCCTTCAGAATATTGTTGTGATGAAAGATGACAAAAAGCTGTCGTGTAGGACAGCGGAAAAAGCACGAGGCGACTTTTAGGGTGTGAGAATGGAGGGAAATTCCCCCTGCTGCCGCTGGTGATGGCGATGGGCAATGACTGCCCCGGCCATCAAGGCGAAGGCAGTGCCCAGCATCCATCCGCCGATGACGTCGGTCGGCCAGTGCACGCCAAGCATGATGCGCGATAAACCGGTCAGGATTATCATCACCGCTGCCGCCAATTGCCATCCCGGATGCCGCGCCTGCGGAACAAGCATGATGAAGAGGATGTAGACCACAGCGGCATTATTGGCGTGACCGCTGGGATAGGCGGCATTGTTGATGACATCGAGCTGCGGCACCAGATCGGGACGGACCCGGGCAAAATAGAATTTCAGCAACTCTGACGTCATGGCCGAAACCAGCGCCGTCAGCCCCATCGCCAGCCCTGCACCCCAGCCCCACCAGCGCCATAAGGCAGCGGCGAGCAAGGCGACGATAACGTAGCGCTGGATACCGCCGCCGATCCAGCTAATGGCTTGCATGAACAGGATAAGCCATTCCGGCGAGCTGCCGCGCCGCAGGTTCAGCGCGTGCGAGACGGCGAGGTCGAAGTCGCGGAACCAGCCTGTTCCGACAGCGTGGCCCAAGGCAATGCTGAACGCGAACAGCAGCAGTGCTGCCGAAAATAAACGCAATGGCAAACTCACATGTGCAACATCTTGCCATAAGCGCCGAGCACGCTCTCGTGCATCATCTCGCTCAACGTCGGGTGCGGGAAGACGGTGTGCATGAAGTCGGCTTCGACCAGCTCCGCCGTTTTACCGATCGTGTAGCCCTGAATCAGCTCGGTGACTTCCGCGCCGACCATGTGTGCGCCCAGCAATTCGCCGGTCTTGGCATCGAACACGGTCTTGATGAAGCCCTCCGCCTCGCCCAGCGCGATGGCCTTGCCGTTGCCGATGAAGGGGAAGTTACCGACCTTGACGTCATGGCCGGCCTCTTTGGCTTTCGCTTCAGTCAGGCCGACCGAGGCGACCTGAGGGTGGCAATAGGTGCAGCCGGGGATGTTGCGCGGGTCCATCGCATGCGGGTGGCCGCCTGCGATGGCTTCAGCGGCGATCACGCCTTCATGGCTTGCTTTGTGGGCGAGCCAGGGCGGCGCGGTGATGTCGCCGATGGCCCAGAGGCCCGGCACATTGGTGCGGCACATCGGGTCGGTCTTGAGGAAACCGCGGTCCATTGCGACGCCCAGCGCCTCCAGTCCGATATTTTCGGTGTTGGGGACGATGCCGATGGCGACGATGCAATGGGTGAAGTCTGACGCGACAACCTTGCCGTCCTTGCCCTTGATCTTGGCCGAGACGCCGGTGGCGGTGGCCTTCAGTTCCTCCACCCCTGCCCCGGTCATGATCGTCATACCCTGCTTTTTCAGCGCCTTCTCTAGGAAAGTCGAGACATCGGCATCCTCGACCGGCACGATGCGGTCGAGCATTTCGACCACGGTCACCTCCGCGCCCATATCATTGTAGAAGCTGGCAAATTCGATACCGATCGCGCCCGAGCCGATGACCAGCAGCTTCTTCGGCATTTCAAGCGGCACCATCGCGTGGCGATAGGTCCAGATGCACTTTCCGTCGGCGGGCGCAAACGGCAGGTCGCGGGCGCGGGCGCCGGTGGCAAGGATGATGTTCTTCGCGGTCAGGGTTTCGGTGCCCTTGTCGCCCTTCACCTCCAGCGTGTTCGCGCTCGCCAGCCGGCCCTCGCCCATATGGACGGTAATCTTGTTCTTCTTCATCAGGTGCGTAACGCCCTGATTAAGCTGCTTGGCAACGCCACGCGACCGCTTCACCACCGCATCGATATCCGCGCTGATACTGGCCGCCATCAGCCCGTAATCGCCCGCATGCTGCATATAATGATAAATCTCCGCCGAGCGCAGCAGCGCCTTGGTCGGGATGCACCCCCAGTTGAGGCAGATCCCGCCGAGATTCTCTCGCTCGACAATCGCGGTTTTCAGGCCAAGCTGCGCGGCGCGAATGGCGGCAACATAGCCACCGGGGCCACTGCCGAGGACGATGAGATCGTAGTTTTCAGACATCAGTTAACACTCTCCCAAGGAGCCAAGTCATAATTGAAATCTTCTTTTAGCTGTTTGGAAAGGTAGCCCCAGCCTTCGCTCGTTTTGTGTGTGTCAGCAAAATCCGCGTAATCATCAAAGGGAACAGTTATGTTGATTTTATATGTTGTTCCTGCCGCTAGCCAAGGCCGTCCGCCTTGGAACGAATCTAAATCGGGTTCACCCAATACGACATCCATCCTAAGATGCAGCGCCATGGATTGCACTTCGCTGGCTGCTACAACCTTGTTCAAATCGTAATATCCGCCGCCATCCCTTGCCGAAGCACCGCCCCACATACTCACAAATCCTAGCTTGCCTTCTCCAACATAAGAGGTGGTCGTGCCACAACGTGGAATATGACGAAGAGACAGAGGAAGGTAGACTGAAAAAAACGGGCCGTTCCCATTTCCGTCCACAGGACCAATTGAAACCCAACTACCGGAAAAGGACCAACGAGCGCTGTGGGATCGATAGACTATCGCATCGTTGGCATCTTTCAGTTCAACGTCGATCAAGCCACCAACCCCAACGGCTTCTCCACCAATTCCTTGAATACCTTCATCAACTCCGCCCCGTCGGCGCCGTCGATGGCGCGGTGGTCGAAGCTGCCGGTGGCGGACATCACCGTGGCGATGGCGAGCGCGTCGTCGACGATATAGGGCCGCCTTTCGCCCGCGCCGATTGCCATAATCATCGCTTGCGGCGGGTTGATGACGGCTTCGAACTGCTTGATGCCCATCATCCCCATGTTGGAGATCGACGCGGTGCCGCCCTGATATTCATGGGGTTGCAGCTTGCCTTCCTTGGCCCTGCCCGCCAGCTCGCCGATCTCGGTAGAAATTTTGGACAACGACTTGTTTGCGGCGTCGGTGACGATGGGGGTGATGAGGCCGGTGGGGACCGACACCGCGACGCTGATGTCGGCGCGGCTGTATTGCAGCATATTGTCGCCGGCAAAGCTGACATTGCATTTGGGCACCTGGATCAGCGCGAGGCCCAGCGCCTTGATCAGCATGTCGTTGACCGACAGCTTGACGCCGCGCGCCTCCAGGCTGGCGTTGAGCTCGCCGCGCAGCTTGAGCAGCGCGTCGAGGCGGATGTCGACGGTGAGGTAGATATGCGGAACGGTCTGCTTGCTCTCGGTCAGGCGACGCGCGATGGTCTTGCGCATGTTGGAGAGCTTGACGACCTCGTGCGGGATATCGGTGTCGATTGGCGCAGGCGATGGCGCGGAGGGGGCTGTCGGGGCGGGGTGTGCGGCAGTTGCTGCCGGCGCGCCACTGGCTGCGGCCTTGACATCTTCCTTGACGATACGACCGTTGGGACCGGTGCCGGTGATAGTGGCGAGGTTTACGCCCTTTTCAGCAGCGATGCGTTTGGCAAGAGGGCTGGCCTTTATGCGGTCGCCGGAATCCTTGGCCGGTTCCGCAACAGGCGCTGGTGCTGCGGGTGGAGGCGGTGCCGCTGCAACTTCTGGTTCGGGCTTTGGCGCAACCGGCGCAGCAGCCTTGGGCGCCGCATCCTCATCCTCGCCCTGAATCATCGCAATGACGGCGCCGACCTTCACGCCGTCGGTCCCCTCGGCGACCAATATCTTCGTAATCACGCCTTCATCGACCGCTTCGAACTCCATCGTCGCCTTGTCGGTCTCGATCTCCGCCAGCAAATCGCCCGAGGATACGCTATCCCCCTCCTTCACCAGCCATTTGGCCAGTGTGCCTTCCTCCATCGTCGGCGAAAGCGCGGGCATTTTGAGTTCGATGGGCATTCGTCTGGCCTCTCCGGTCGCTGTTTTCTCACCGATAGCCAAGCGCGCCGCAGCGTCAAGCGGCTAATGGTTGCGCGCGCCCTGCTTTTCGCGCACCTTATACGAATACATAGGAGGGGCCGCGATGCGTACATATCTGGTGGTCATCGACGAGACCGATGAAGCGCGCATCGCGCTTCGCTTTGCCTCGCGACGTGCGGCCAAGACCGGCGGAGCCGTGCACATATTGGCATTGGTCGAGCAGGCCGATTTCGTTGCCTGGGGCGGCGTGCAGGCGACGATGGAAGAAGAAGCGCGGGTGCGTGCAGAGCAGCTGGTGACTGCAGCGGCGGGAACGATCTTCGACGAGTTGGGCGTGCGTCCGGCCATCACGGTAAAGCCCGGCGAGGCTATCGAAGTGGTGAAGGCGATGCTGGATGAGCATCCAGAAATCGCCGCGCTGGTATTGGGAGCAGCGGCCCAGGGCGCGCCCGGGCCGCTGATCGCACATTTTACCGGGGTGAATGCAGGGACGCTGCAATGCCCGGTGATGGTCATTCCCGGCTCGCTGAGCGACGAGGCGCTCGACGAGCTTAGCTGAACGCAGCGGCGGGTTGTGCCGACGTCTTTGCACCGCGCCATTCAAAAAACGCGAATTCGAGCACGACCAGCGCCTGTGCTGCGACCGCGACGATTCCGAGCGTAGTCATCGATTGCGCATAAAGGGCGAGCACGACAAGGCTCGCAATGACCCAGAGGCAGTTGCCGATAGCGATATTCTTGGCCAGGGCCTTGTTTGGTTTTTCCCGACCGACCGCCAGAAACATCAATATTGCGCTTGGCAGGCAAATCCATGTGGCAACAAGTACCAAGGTTTCCGGCAGGCCTAGCAAGGTGGCCACGGCAGAGGTGACGAAAATGCCGAGCAGGAAAAAGCCCGTGGAGGCGATACCGTCGGCGACCAGAGTCTGTCTTAACGTAAAATTGGGCATGTCATTCTCCTTTCGAGTGCCCCTTTTTCGCTCCCGAATTTCGGCAAGTCGATTACGTGTGAGGTAATGGAAGTGCGGCCCGGCCTCCGCTAAGCCGTTCCACGAAAGGAACCGCATATGCAGGCAGCACCTCTTGGCGAGCAATTGCGTGAATGGCGCGCACGGCGGCGGATGAGCCAGATGGACCTCGCGCTCGATCTCGATATTTCGACGCGCCATCTGAGTTTCATCGAAACCGGGCGGTCGAAGCCGAGCGTGCCGATGCTCGAACGCCTTGCCGAACGGCTCGAAGTGCCGCAACGCGCGCGCAACGCCCTGTTGCTGGCAGCTGGTTATGCGCCGACCTATGAGGAACGCGCGCTCGACAGCCCGGAAATGGAGGGCGTGCGGGCGATTGTGGAGCATGTGCTGAAGGGGCACGAGCCTTATCCGGCCATCGCTGTCGACCGCCACTGGAACATGCTCGCCGCGAACGACGCCATCGGCATATTGATAGAACAGGTGTCCCCTGCCCTATTGGCGCCCCCGATCAATGTGCTGCGCATCGCGCTGCACCCCGATGGCCTCGCGCCGCAGATCGTCAACCGCGCAGAATGGTGCCACCATATCCTCGACCGGCTGGACCAGCAAATCGACGTAACCGCCGATAGCGGATTGATCGACTTGCGCAAGGAGCTGGCGAGTTATGCGCCGCAGGCCAACGATAATCGCGCTGAAACGGGCAATATCGCGATACCGTTTGTGCTTGATACCGTAGCGGGTCGGATTTCATTTGTTTCGACAGTGACGATTTTCGGTACGCCTCTGGACATCACGCTGTCCGAACTCGCAATTGAAGCGTTTTTTCCGGCCGACAAGGAAAGTGCGGTTTTGTTGCAGAAGCTGGCGTCGTGAGCAGCTTAGCGCTTCTTCCCCTGATGGCGGATATTCGCAGGCCGCCCGCGCTTGCCAACATCGAATTTTCCTGCCTTGCCCTTGTGTTTGAACCGGTCGGGCGCATAGCTGCCGCCTTCAGGGAGTTCAAAGCGAAGAGAGCCCGAAACGGGGTTAGCTTCCGCCAGCCGTAAGTCCAGCCGCATTCCCGGACGGTATTCCTGCCGTGTTTTCTCGCCGATCAGTGCCTGGCTGGCCTCGTCATATTGGAAATAGTCCTTGCCCAAGGTTGAGACCGGAACCAAGCCGTCGCCACCAATTCCCTCTACTGTAGCGAAAAACCCGAAATTCTGCACGCCGGTGATACGAGCTTGCACCACTTCGCCGACTTGCGACGATAGATAGGCCGCGATGTAGCGGTCTGTTGTCTCGCGCTCGGCCTCCATCGCGCGGCGTTCGGTGCGGCTGATGGCTTCGGACGTTGCGGCAAGTTTGACGATCGCTGCCTCGGTAAGGCCGGTGGTCGGCTCGACATCCCTGATCTTTGGCTTGGGCATCTCAAGCCCATAGGCACTGACCAGCGCGCGGTGGACGATGAGGTCGGCATAGCGGCGGATCGGCGAGGTGATATGCGCGTAGCTGCCCAACGACAGCCCGAAATGGCCGACATTGGTTGGGCCGTAATAGGCCTGGGTCTGGCTCCGCAGAACGGCTTCCATGATTTGAGGGCGGATTTCCTCGTCGATAATCTTTTCAAGGATCGCATTGAAGGTTTCGGGCTTGACCACCTGCCCCAGCGCAAAATCGATACCGAAGGTTTTCAGATAATCCTTGAGCGCGACAAGCTTCTCGCGGCTCGGCGGTTCGTGCGCGCGGTAAATCAGCGGCGATTTCTTTGCCTCAAGAGCTTTGGCGGCGGCAACATTGGCGGCGATCATGAAATCCTCGACCAGCCGGTGCGCCTCAAGCTGAACGCGCTCGACTACGCCGGTGACCCGGCCCTGCTCATCGAGCGTGATACGTTTTTCAGGCAGGTTGAGTTCGAGCGGTGCACGCTTGTGCCGCGCTCGCGCCAGCAACCGCCAGCATGCCCAGAGCGGCTTGAGCGCGGTTTCGAGAAGCGGATTTTCCATCTTGCCATCAATGGCCGCTTGCGCATCGGGATAGGGAATATTGGCGGAAATCCGGGCCACAGCGCGTGTAAAGCGCCATGACGTCACTTGCCCCATCTTGCTGATCGCGAGGTGGCAGGCAATGACCGCCCTGTCCTCCCCTGCCCGCAGCGAGCATTTGTCCGAGGACAATGCATGCGGCAGCATCGGGACGACCAGGTCGGGGAAATAAACGCTGTTGCCGCGCTTCGCAGCTTCATGGTCGAGCGCGCTTCCGGGGCGGACATAGTAACTGACATCGGCAATCGCGACGATGGCATCGAACCCGCCGGTGTCCGCATTAGGCGCGGCCCAGATCGCATCGTCGAAATCGCGTGCGTCGCGCGGGTCGATGGCGATTATGGGAAGGTGGCGCAAATCCTCGCGGTGGTCTGCGGTAACCGGCAGTTTGCTGACTGTCGCCGCCTCGCGCTCGGCGCTTTCAGGCATTTCGAACGGAATGCCATATTTGTGGATCGCAATCAGGCTGAAGCTTTTGGGTGCAAATGGATCGCCCAGCACCTGCGTGACCCGCGCCGACTTGCGCTGCGCATTGCCGGTCAGCTCGGCCAGCACGAGGTCGCCTGGCTTGGCTTCGCCGACATCGCCGATCTGCGTATCGAACCGCGCCTTCTTGTCGACCGATTTCAGCCAGAAACGGCCATTCTCGCCGCCTTCGATCACGCCCAATATCTGCTCGCTACCCTTGGCGAGCTTCTTCATTACATGCGCCACCCAACCATTGCCGCGCTCCTCGGTGCGCGCCAGTATCCGGTCGCCGATTCCCAGCGCACCGCGCTTGCCTTCGATGACGCGGATTTTCGGGATCGGAATGCCCTCCGCCTCCCACCGCTCGGGCACGGCCACCGGCTGGTTGCCATCGATTCCGACGATCTTGAGGACGGTAACCTTCGGAACCCCGCCCATTTTGTGAAAGGCGCGGCCCGGGGCCATATCGACAAGCCCTTCGTCGGTCATGTCCTTGAGCAACGCCTTCAGAGCAATCTTCTCATTTCCGCGTAACCCGAACTCGCGCGCAATCTCACGCTTTCCGGCGGGATCTTTCGATGACTGGATGAATTCGAGGATCTGCTCGCGGGTCGGAAGGCCCAACGGATGCGGCTTTTTGGCCAACTAATATGTCCGCCCAATAAGGATTCGCTCGACGGCAGGTTCGCCGGTGAAGAAGCAATTGCCATCGGCAGGTAAAGCATCGAGCGGGCTGTTGCGCATAGTAAGTTTGAGCCCTTTCAGTTGCTCGACAATCTTGTCCAACGCCGCACCACTTGGCTTAGCCCATTGTACCTCGACCCAGCCCGCGAATCCCGCTTCGTCACCCGCATAATGCGATGCAAGGTCGGTTACGCTGCGGCGGATATTCGCCTGAGTTCGTTCTTTGGCTTCATTATAGAGGCTTGACTGGATTTCTTCTAGTATAACAGCTACTTGCGCTACAAACTCGCTGCGCGGTGTGAAGGCTGTCGCGAGTTTGCCATCGTCCTTATACAGCCGGTCACGGCGCAACACGGCTGCCTTGCCCTCATACATGTCGCGTGGGCCGATCTCGACGATGATCGGTGCACCTTTCTTAACCCAAGCCCAGCGCTTGTTCGATGCCTTTGCCGCTTTGGTATCCAGCAGCACGCGTAGCGGCTCGCCAAACGCGCTTTCCTTAAGCAATTCCATCCGCAGGCTGCGGCAATATTCCAGCACTGCCTCATCCTCGTCATTGTCGCGCAGCATCGGCACAATCACGATCTGGTGCGGGGCGATCTGTGGAGGACAGCGCAGGCCGTCATCGTCGCCATGAGTCATGATGACACCGCCGATCATTCGCGTCGAAACACCCCAGCTTGTTGTGTGCGCGAACTGCTGGCCGCCGTCCTTGTCCTGATACCTAATGCCCGACGCCTCGGCGAAACCGGTGCCCAAGTAATGCGAGGTCCCTGCCTGCAACGCCTTGCCGTCCTGCATCATCGCCTCGATGCTGTAGGTGGCGACTGCGCCGGGAAAGCGTTCGTTCTCGGGTTTTTCGCCCGCAACAACCGGCATCGCTAGCGGACCTTCGGCAAAGGCGCGGTACATTTCGAGCGCACGCATGGTTTCGGCCATTGCGTCTGCCTTGTCGGCATGCGCGGTATGGCCTTCCTGCCAGAGAAACTCGCTGGTGCGCAAAAACATGCGCGTGCGCATTTCCCAGCGAACGACGTTGGCCCATTGGTTGACCATCAATGGCAGGTCGCGCCAGCTTTGCACCCAGCGGCTCATCGCCGCGCCGATGACGGTCTCAGATGTGGGGCGGACGACCAGCGGCTCTTCGAGTTTGGATTCAGGATCGGGGACAAGTTTCCCCTTCCCGTCGCCAACCAGCCGGTGATGGGTGACGACCGCCATTTCCTTGGCAAAGCCCTCCACATGGTCTGCTTCTTTTTCGAAAAAGGAGAGCGGGATAAACAACGGGAAATAGCAATTCTCGACGCCCGCCGCCTTGATTTCGGCGTCCATCAGCTTCTGTATGCGTTCCCACATGCCGTAGCCCCACGGCCGGATGACCATGCAGCCGCGCACACCGGATTCCTCGGCCAGATCGGCTTCCGAAATGACTTCCTGATACCAGGCGGCGAAATTTTGTGCGCGCGTGACGCTAAGGGCATGCTTGATCACTATTATGTCCGTAAATTCGATGTGGGGCTTACTCGCCCGATAGTTTGTCGATTTTTGCCTGCAATGCGGCCATCTGGCGCTTGAGGTCGTCGACGCTCTCTTCCTTTTCCGGTTTCTTGCCGGTCAGGTTGGACAGGTTCGGCATCAAGGCCTCGCGCGCCGAGCGCATGAGTTCGATATTCTGCTTGGCAATCGCCCCGAACGGTCCGGCAGTCACCGCAGCCTCGATTGCCTCCTGCACCTGCTTCTGGTTTTTCCGGAAATTGTCCATCGACGCTTCAAGGAATTGCGGCACCATGCCCTGCATCGAGTTGCCGTACATCGCGATCAGCTGCTTGAGGAAGTTGGTCGGCAACATCTGCTGTCCGCTATTTTCCTCTTCCATGATGATCTGCGTCAGCACGCTGTGGGTGATATCCTCGTTGGTCTTGGCATCCAGCACCTTGAAGTCGACCTCCTTACGCGTCAGGTCGGCAAGGAAGTCGAGAGTGATATATTTCGACGACTGGGTGTTATAGAGCCTCCGGTTCGCATATTTTTTGATGATGACCGGACCGTCATCCGATTTGCCCGCGCGCGCCATGTCGTTTTCCTTTCGGGGTGAAGTCCGGTCAGTAGCACCAGTTTATCATGCGCTGCAACATAGATGACCTTCGATGAGCACGATGATGGCGGAGCGAACAGTGTGATTCGAGCGATCCCACACGGCTTATCGTAATCTGAATGCGGTGCCGCTCGGGATATTTGAGCTGCTGATGCCTTAAATGAACCATCCATGCGCCATTCCGGCGGCTCGCGGTATCGAAATTGAGAAAATTGTGTTTCGACCTATTTGTTTAACTGGAGCCTATCGTCTGTAACATTATTACTCGTAAGCTGATATCATCGGTCATTAAATTGCACTCGGAAGGAATCTTTGGCTTCTCCTGGATGTGGCATAGCGGCAACAGGCGCATAAAAATGGGGAAAAAGTGCGGTTGCCGCTTGCGCTTGCCTGACCACTGCGCTTTATCTGCACGTTAATTGGAGATGAACAAAAATAGCTGGGGAGCTAATAACATGAAGAAGTCACGTTTGATGATTGCTGGTTCGGCAATCAGCCTTGCCCTTTTTGCGGCCCTTCCTTCTTACGCGCAGGAAAGCACAGACGACGCAGCGACAGCGCCAGAGGACGAAGAGGAAGCCGAGGAGGAAGCGGGGCAACCCATCCTCGTAACGGGCTCACGCATTCGGAGCCCCAATATCACATCCGACGTTCCTGTTACTTCGATCGCTGGTGATGCGTTTTTTCAGTCCAGCGACCAGAATATCGGCGAGGCGCTTAACGACCTTCCGCAATTGCGCAGCACTTTCTCTCAGCAGAATCCGGGTTTGGGTATCGGCATCGCCGGCCTCAATCTGCTCGACCTTCGCGGCTTGGGAACGCAGCGCACGCTTGTGCTGGTCAACGGTCGTCGGCATGTTCCCGCTGACATTCTCGCAAACGCAGTGTCGCCCGACGTCAGCTCGATCCCGAACGACCTAATCGAACGTGTGGATATCGTAACCGGCGGCAACTCTGCCGTTTATGGTTCGGACGCCATTGCCGGCGTCGTCAACTTTGTACTTCGCCGCTCATTTGAAGGTGTTCAACTGCGCGCCACTGCAAGCATTACCGAAGCGGGCTTTGGTGGTGCCCAATATGTATCGGCAATGGGAGGCAAAAACTTCGCCGACGGACGCGGCAACATAACGCTGCACGGCGAGTATGTCCGGACGGAGCGCGTGTTCGCCTCGGACGTGCCATGGTATCGTCAGCAGGATGGTCTGTTTGCGGTGGACGCTGACGCCGGCCTTCCGGCCGGCTCACAGGGCAGCGACGGCTTCAGCGATGCGGTTTTTCTGCGCGATGTCCGTAGCGGAACGATCAATCCAAATGGCTTGATTCCCATTAATCAGCGCAATGCCCCCAATGCGCTATGCGGCAATGCGACGCTGGCCAACAACGGTCCGACTAACAATTCCGGTGCGCCGTTTAGCTGTAACTATCTTTTTACTCCGGAAGGCCGCCTTGTGGAGCAAACGGGTACACGTTTCGGTACAGGCATAAACGCTGCCCGCATCGGCGGCAACGGCCAGACCGGACGTGAGGGGAATACATTTTCAATTCTGCCCTTCCTGGAGCGCTACAATTTTAACGCCCTCGCCCGTTTCGAATTCAGCCCGGCTTTTGAGCTATTTTTCGAGGGCAAGTTCAACCGCGTGAACGCATTGGGCAACAATGCTGGACCGTCCTTTATCCAAACCGGTTCGGGCAACCAAGGCAATATTGGTGACTTCCGGGAGCGGCCGCGGTTGGACAACCCGTTCCTCAACCCTGCAGATCGGACCACTCTCACTAACCTAATCTTAGCTTCTGGGTGCAACACCAGCCTGACGGTCGCGTGCCCCGCCGCTGGCAACCTCACCGCAGCAGATCAAGCTGCAATCGCAGCGGGTACCTACCGCTTCATACTCGCGAAGAATTTGCTAGATGTCGGCCTGCGCGACGAGAATTTCCAGCGCGACACCTATCGTGCTGTTCTTGGTGCACGCGGGACTTTCAACGATGATTGGTCTTACGAAATCTCGGGCAACTACGGCCGTTTCGATCAGTCGCAGGTAACCAGCGGCTTCATTGATCGCCAGCGTTTCTCGCTGGCCATGGACGCAGGCCGCAATCCGGTCACCGGCGCGATCCAATGCCGGTCGCAGTTCGATCCAACTGCAGCCGTCGTGGACGCCCGCACTGACGCCGTATCGGTGGCAAACCGCGCAGCGAACCAGGCACGTCTTGCGGCCGACATCGCGGCTTGCCAGCCATATAACCCGTTTGGCGACGGTCGAAACAACGCAGCGGCAATCTCCTATTTCAGCAGCACATTCCGTGCAGAGGCGAGCTTGGAGCAAATAGTTGGCCAAGCGTTCGTTTCAGGCGACTTGAGCCAGTTGTTTGAACTTCCGGGCGGACCCGTTCGTTTCGCGGTCGGCGGTGAGTATCGTCGCGAAAAGGCGTTTTACCAGCAGGATGCGGTCACTACGCAGGGCTTCAACAACGGCGTTTCCATCCCCGTATTCGATCCGCCGACCTTCGAAGTTAAGGAAGTGTTTGGTGAAGTTCAGCTCCCGCTGCTGAAGGACGAGCCGTTTTTCCATGAATTGACACTCACCGGAGCGGGACGCATATCGGATTACAAGGGCGGCACAGGCACCGTCTATGCTTACAATGGTGGCATACAGTGGTCCCCTGTCGCAGACCTGCGCTTGCGCGCCAATTATGCCCGTGCAGTCCGCGCACCCAACGTATCGGAAACCGGCTTCCCGCTCGTACCGAACTTTACGACCGTCACCGACCCTTGCAACGTCGTAGCAATTAACGGCGGTTCAGCCACACGGCGTGCAAACTGCACGACCACAGTTGGGGCTGGTAACCTGGGCAATTTGCCGAGCGTTACTTACTCTCTGCCGATAGTCAGCGGCTCGAACCCGAACCTAGATGCAGAAACATCCGATTCCTACACGATTGGTGCGGTATTGCAGCCAAGCTTCATCCCGGGTCTCGCTCTGTCGGTCGATTATTACAACATTACCGTGAACGGTATTATTTCGGCTGTCCCGGCGCAAACGATCCTTAACAACTGCGTCGATTTTCCGACGACGACCAACGTGTTCTGTAGCGCGTTCACGCGCTTCGCCGGTCCGGGCACAGGGCCTAACGGCGAACAGCCTGGCGCAGTTCTCGGCAACTCGCTGATCGTGGCTCCGCTCAATTTCGCTAAACGCGAAGCGGAAGGGATCGACGTCAACCTGCAATATCGTACCCGACTGGGTGAGAATTTGCGCTTGTCGACGAACCTGATCTATGTTCACACTTTGACGAGGAGCAACTTCGAAGATCCGACAAACCCGAACTTCGAAAATCGAATTCTAGGAGAAGTGGGTGACCCGACCGACGAGTTCCGCTTGGATGTAGATCTTGGCTACAAGAATTTCACCTTCGGTTACCGGCTCCGCTTTATCGGTCAACAGTTTACCTCAACCTATGAAAACTTCAGGGACGGGGTAAACGGTCTGCCGGCAGCAAACATCGATGCAATCGGGCCTCAGGAATATCCGATCGTGACCTATTCGGACTTCCGGATCGAATGGAACGTCGGCTCGGATGGTGGCGAGAGTAATTCGAAGGGGCTGCTCTTCTACGCCGGTGTCGATAATGCGTTTAACCAGCTGCCTCCGTTAGGCACGACGGCGACTGGCGTTGGCACCGCGATCTACGATTTCCGTGGTCGCAGCTTTTACGCAGGCGCACGCGCTCGTTTCTGATAGAAATCGTCACGCGAGTAAAAAAAAGGGCGCCTTTCGGGGCGCCCTTTTTTTGTTGACTATTTGGGGTCGGTTTAGCGCCAAATTCGCGCGTGTCGTTTGCCTAGCACTGTCAGCAGTTCATATTGCGAGAGGCCGGTCGTGCTCGCTGCCTCCAGCAAGTCATACGCGATATCTAGCCAGCCACCCTCAGCGAGATTGGGCGTGCCTGATATGTCGACACCGATCAAATCCATCGAGACCCGCCCGATAACGGGCAACACAACACCGTTGGCAAGCACCCTGCCCTCGCCGGAAAAGCTGCGCAGATAGCCGTCGGCGTAGCCAATCGATAGCGTCGCCACTCTCGTTGGCGCCTTGCAAACATAAGTGGCATTGTAACCGACGCTGTCACCTGCCTCCAATTGCCGAACCTGCAAGATCCGCGATGCGATGCTCACAACTGGTGCAATATGTCCCGCCATCTCGCGTCGTGCTACGCCACCATAAAGCGACAGGCCAGGCCGGGTCAGGTCGAAATGATAATCCGGACCGAGCATGATTCCTGCGCTGTTGGCGAGGCTGCGACGCGTCGCTTTAACCGACTTTGCCTGATCGCGAAAACGGATAAGCTGCTTCGCGTTTTGTGCGCTGTCTTCATCGGCTGAGGCGAGGTGCGACATCAATATGTCGATTTTCAACCCGTCGAACAGCTCGGGTGTGAATTGTTCCGGGCCGATGCCGAGCCGGTTGATCCCGCTGTCGAGCATGACATGGCATTTGCCGCCGCCCGCTGCCTTCCACATCGCGAATTGCTTCGGCGTATTGAGCACCGGGATGGCCCCGAGTTCGCGAATGAGCAGAATGTCATCTTGCGAAATGCCGTTGAGCACTGAAATCCACCCGGGCGATACAAGGTCCGCAATCGCCGCCGCCTCGCTCCAGTGCGCAACGAAAAAATCGCGGCATCCGGCATCGCGCAATCGCGTTACAACCTCGCGTGCGCCGAGACCATAGCCATCGGCCTTTACTGCTGCTCCACATGCCGCCTTGCCTTGCGCCTTCAGGTAACGCCAGTTGGCGACGAGCGCATCGCCATCGAGATGCAGCCGCAGCGGCGGTTGGAATTGAGTCATGCCCGCCTTTTGCGTTCGCCTATCGCCAAGTCAATCCAGCTTGGTCTTGCCCGATGTTTCCGGAAGCCAGATCAGCGCCACAACAAATGCCATCGCGGTGACCCCGACCGTATACCAGAGCCCGGAAAAAGGCTGCCCGGTCTGCGCGACGATATATTGCGAGATATAGGGCAGGAAGCCGCCGAAATAGCCGGCGCCGATATGATAGGGTATCGACATCGACGTATAGCGGATCTTGGCCGGAAACATTTCCACCAATATTGCCGCGACCTGCCCGTAAGTCATGCCGGACAAAGTGACCATCAGGAACACTGCCAGCATGATTTTCCACGGGCTTCGCTGCGCCGGATCGGATTTGTCGGGATAGCCTGCTGTCTCAAGTGCGGCGATATATGCCTTTTCGTCAAAACCCTGCAGTTCGGCCGAACCGACCTTTAGCGCCACGGCCTCTCCAGACTGCTTGCTATAAGCAATCCCCCGCTTTGTAAGGAAGTTAAGCGCTTGTGCACATTCACTTGTGTGCACACGGTTCAGCGCATTAAAGTCGCATTCGGGGATTGAAAGCGTCACCGGGTTAGTGGCTGTGGCCCTGGCAAGTGCCGGGTTGGCGGCGTCGGCCATCATCCAGAATATCGGGAATACCCCCACAATCGAAAGTCCGTAGCCGAGCAGCAAAAGCCGCTTGCGACCCCATTTATCGGAAAGCCAGCCGCACGCAACGTAAGTAGGTGCTGCCAATGCAGCGCCGACCGCCATGTAAAGCAAAGCATCCGCCTCTGGCACACGCGCAGTGCCGGTAAGGAAATAGAGAGTGCCGAACTGAGAGGTGTAGTAGATAACCGTCAGGCCCGCCGCGACGCCGAACAAGGCGACCATGATGCGCCCGACATTACCCGGATATTTGAAGCTTTCGACAAACGGATTTTTCGATGTCGTTCCGGCTTCCTTCATCGCCTTGAACACAGGGCTTTCAGACAGTTTCAGCCGCATATAGAGCGATATCGCAAGCAGCAAGATCGATGTGAGGAACGGCACCCGCCACCCCCATGCCTCGAATGCCTCAGTGCTCATCGACTGACGCGTGATTAGCACCACGATGACCGCGAGCAGGAAGCCTCCCGCAACCGACGCCTGTATCCAGCTAGTATACTGGCCACGCTTCCCGTCGGGCGCGTGTTCGGCCACATAAATCGCAGCACCGCCATATTCTCCGCCCAGCGCAAGGCCCTGCAAACAGCGCATCAGCAAAAGCAACCCTGCTGCCCACACGCCCGCGGTTTCGAACGTAGGCAGAAGCCCGATTGCCGCTGTTGCAAGTCCCATCAACGTGATCGTGACAAGGAAAGTATATTTCCTCCCGATCTTGTCACCAAAATAACCGAACAGGATAGCGCCCAAAGGCCGCACGCCAAAACCTGCTCCGAAAATCGCGAGCGAGGCAAGCGTCGCGGCGGTGGGATTGTCCGCCGGGAAAAACAGCTTGCCGATCAGCGCCGCCAAAATGCCGTAGACGAAAAAATCATACCATTCGAACACCGTGCCCAGCGATGACGCGGTAATGACCAGACGGTCGCGTTTCGGATCGATTGCCGCAGTTTCGGCCATTCCACTCCCCTTCCCAAACTCCAGCACCTTCCATATATGCAAAGGCGCAGGGTTCAAGCGGGTTGTTGGATCAGCCGATGTTGCCCGTGGCCAGCATGAACAAAGTCCATCCGCTCAGCACCAGCAAGGTCAGCCATGTGCCGATGACACCGATTTGCCTCGCCACCGGTGGTTTGCCGGGTGCGGCGGCCGTGTGCAGGCCGACGATATGCGCGACACGCGCAACCAGAAAGGCCGCGCCGATAACCATCAGGCCCATGTGATTGGCGCGGCTCATTTCGAGGAAGCCGATCAGCAGAATCACTATGGGTGCATGCTCTGCAAGATTGCCGTGGCTGCGGCTCGCGCTTACCAGTTTGGAATCGCCAGCATCGCCAAAGGCGGCCTTTAACCGCAAGCGCTGGCGCACGGTGTCAATGGCGGTGATGAGTAGCAGCAACGCACAAATTGCGGCAACGAACGCGGTTACAGGCAATGTCATTTGTTTACTCCCCCTGTTGTTGTCAGCGCTGGACGGTCAGGCTTTCCAGTTGCCGTACCGACCGCGCGGCGCGCCGTTCGCCGGGTACCACTAGGCGGTAAGGACCGTCCTCTGGAGAAATGGCCTTTCCATCGCATCGGCTTGCGATGATTGCCTTGCTTGCACCGAGCATGACGTCGAGTTCGCCGATGCTGAACAAGACGGTGTAGCCATCGCGTGCGCGGGCGATGATGCCGGTGGCTAGTGCCTCGCCACGCACATCATTGCCGGTCGGTACGCCGATCTTGCCAATGACGCTGGCGAGGGTGGGGCCAGTACAGGTCTGGCTATTGCCGTGCGCGGTGAAGCTTGCTTCGCTCTTGGGCAGGCCTGCTAGCAATTCGGCGGTCACCGGTACCGGCTGCGTTGCTGCGACAGCCAGCGCAAAAACGAGCATCATTCCATCTCCAGGATGATTGCATCGACGGCGAGGCTCTCGCCCTGCACAGCGTTGATGCTTTTGACCGTCCCCGATTTTTCGGCGCGCAGGATGTTTTCCATCTTCATCGCCTCGACCACTGCAAGCGGCTGCCCTGCCTCGACCTTGTCACCTTCGCCGACGTTTAGCGACACCAGCAGCCCCGGCATGGGGCAAATGAGGTATTTCGACATATCGGGCGGAATTTTCTCGATCATGTAATCGGCAAGATGCGCGACATGCATCGGGAGAACGCGCGCGACGTGCGACGCGCCACGCGTGGTCAGCTTAAAGCCCGTGCGGGTTTTGGCGATTTTGACTGCCAGTTCATTGTCGCCAATCTCGGTCTCTATCAGGCGGTCGCCGGGTGTATATTCCATCGAGATGTCGAACGCTTGGCCATCGACCACAAGCTCATCTTCGGTCAGACTGACATCATGTACCGCGTCACCGATCTGTACATACCACGCAGATGGCGGCGGCAACGTGTCGCCCAGTTGCCCGTCGACTTGACGCGCGCGGTCGGCTTCGGCGGTGGCGACGAAGGCGGCGATCGCCGCGAGTGATTTGACGAGCTCGGGCGAGGCGGGCGCGCCGTGGAAGCCGTCGGGATATTCCTCGGCGATAAAGCCGGTGGTGAGCTCACCCGAGCGGAAGCGCGGGTGTTGCATGATCGCGCTGACGAAATCGATATTGTGGCCGAGGCCTTCGATTTGGAAGCGGTCGAGCGCCGCGATTTGCAGGTCGGCCGCCTCGTCGCGGGTTGGCCCCCAAGTGATGAGCTTGGCGATCATCGGGTCGTAGAACATCGAAACTTCGCCGCCATCCATGACGCCGTCGTCGACGCGGACGCCATCGACGCCGCGATAGTCGCCTGCCCAGCCTTCGACCGGCGGGCGGTAGCGTGTCAGACGACCCGTGGACGGCAAAAACCCGCGATAGGGGTCTTCGGCATATACCCGGTTTTCGATGGCCCAACCGTCGATCTTCACATCCTCCTGCGTCATCGCCAGCTTCTCGCCGGCAGCAACGCGGATCATCTGTTCGACCAGATCGATGCCGGTGATGCACTCTGTCACGGGATGCTCGACCTGCAACCGCGTGTTCATTTCGAGGAAATAGAAACTCTCGCCCGAAGGGTCCGCGCCTGAGACAATCAGCTCGACCGTGCCTGCCGAATAATAACCCACCGCCCGCGCCAGCGCGACGCATTGTTCGCCCATCGCCTTGCGCATTTTGGGCGTGACGAAGGGCGAAGGCGCTTCCTCGACAACCTTCTGGTGGCGACGCTGGATCGAACATTCGCGTTCGTTCAAATAGAGGATATTGCCATGTCGGTCGCCCAATATCTGGATTTCGATATGGCGCGGGTTGAGGATGAATTTCTCGATAAAGACGCGGTCGTCGCCAAAGCTGTTCAAACCTTCCCTTTTCGTGGCCTCAAAGCCTTCACGGACATCGGCCTCGCTATAGGCAAGCCGCATCCCCTTGCCGCCCCCGCCTGCCGACGCCTTCATCATCACCGGATAGCCGATTTCTTCCGAAATCCGCACCGCATGTTCGGTATCCTCGATCTCGCCGACAAAGCCGGGGACGACATTGACACCTGCCGCCATCGCCAGTTTCTTGGACTCGATCTTGTCCCCCATCGCAGCAATGGCGTTCACCGGCGGGCCGATAAAGGCGATGCCCTCTTTCGCCAGCGCCTCGGCAAAACTGGTGCGCTCGGACAGGAAGCCATAGCCCGGATGCACCGCCTCCGCCCCCGTCGCCTTGCACGCGTCGATTATTTTCTCGGCGACCAGATAGGACTGCGCAGCAGGCGAAGGCCCGATATGCACCGCCTCGTCGGCCATCTGCACGAACGGCGCGCGCGCATCGGCATCCGAATAGACCGCAACGGTCGCGATCCCCATGCGGCGCGCGGTTTTGATGATCCGGCAAGCAATTTCGCCGCGGTTGGCGATCAGGATTTTTTTGAACATAACTAGTTCGCGCTTTCAGTCATATAGAGAAGTAACTCTCTGTGTTTTTTGTTTTGAATAGCTGCACTAAGCTGCCGAACCTGCGAACGAATGGTGGTCAGCCACTCCGGCTCCGGCCTTTCCATCCAATCGGAAAAGCTAGCTGCTTGCTCACAAGCAATTGCAGCCTCGTCCAACCGTTCGAGCCAACACGCCAATACCGCTTCAAACAATCGGTATGATGGATGAGGATTTGGGTTCTCGTCTGACACCTGGCGCGACAAATGGAGCAAATTCAGCAGATCGATATCGTCGAGTGGCTTGGGTGAAAACTGCTGGTGAATCGCGTTCGTTATGCTCTGCCATCGACTTGGATGCTGATGAAAATTGCATTCTCGGTGTTTGACGTCGAGCATCTCGTGAATGATGCACTTTGCTGCAAACGGTATCGACTGGATTGAATTGGTTGGCCTGTAGTCGCCAGTGCGAAGCCTCTGAAACCAAATCATCTGCCGAATGGGACCTTCCACCCGCTCGATCGTATTGCGTTTCGTTCGCTTCCAGTTGGGCAGTGTTGATGCATAATCGCCAACGACGCTCCGAAACTCCGCAGGCGTCATCTTGTGATAGGGAGTATAAGCACCTTTCAATTCACTCACGCCGCCGCCTCCAGCGCCTTACAAGCCCTCAGCGGCTCCTCCGCCTCCATAGCCCGCAAGCCCAGCTTCGCCATCAGCGCCGCGTCCTTATCATCGCCTGCATTGGCTGCGGTCAGCAGCTTGTCGCCGGTGAAGATGCTGTTTGCGCCCGCCATGAAGCACAAGGCCTGCGCCGATTCCGACATGCTCTCGCGGCCCGCGCTCAATCGCACCATGCTCATCGGCATGGTGATGCGAGCGACCGCGACGACGCGGACGAACTCGATATCGTCGATCTTCGCCAACGGTGTGTCGGCGAGCATATCACCCAGCACGGTGCCCTTCACCGGCACCAGCGCGTTGACGGGTACGCTTTCGGGGTGGGCCGGCAGCGTCGCCAGCGTGTGGATGAATCCCACCCGGTCGGCCCGCGTTTCGCCCATGCCGATAATGCCGCCGCTGCACACATTGATGCCAGCCTTACGGACATGCTCGAGCGTTTCGAGCCGGTCCGCCATCGTCCGCGTGGTGATGATCTCGTTGTAACGCTCAGGGGACGTGTCGATATTGTGGTTGTAATAATCGAGGCCTGCTTCGGCCAGCATATCCGCCTGCTTCGGCGTCAGCATACCCAGGGTCATGCAGGTTTCCATGCCCATTTGCGCAACCCCGCGCACGATCTCGACAATCGCGGGCATGTCGCGGTCCTTGGGGTTGCGCCACGCAGCGCCCATGCAGAAACGGTGCGAACCAGAATCCTTCGCCTGCGCCGCCTTTTGCAGCACTGCTTGCACATCCATCAACTTGGTCGCCTCGACCCCGCTGTCGGCCTTCACCGATTGGCTGCAATAGCCGCAATCTTCCGGGCACCCGCCGGTCTTGATGCTGAGCAAGGTGCAAAGCTGGATCTGGCCGTTGGCATGATGCGCGCGATGCGTTTCGGCGGCGCGGAACAGCAGTTCGGTGAACGGCAGGTCGAACAGCGCGGCGATTTCCTCGCGGGTCCAGTCGGTGCGAACGGTCAAGCGACTTCTCCCAATGGCGGCATATTGTGGCCGAGTAGCGTAAGAATGTCCGCCGCGCACTCGACAATATTGCTTCCCGGTCCATAGATTCCAACCACGCCTGCGTTGCGGAGGAATTCATAATCCTGCGGCGGGATGACGCCGCCCGCGAACACCTTGATGTCGGGGCGTCCGGCTTCCTTGAGCAGGCGGATGAGTTCTGGGATGAGCGTCTTATGGCCGGCGGCGAGCGAGGACGCGCCTATAGCATCGACGTCTTTTTCCAGCGCAAGCGCAAGCGTTTCTTCCGGCGTCTGGAACAATGGGCCGGAGATGGCTTCGAAACCCATATCGTTGAATGCGCTCGCCACAACATTGGCGCCACGATCATGGCCGTCCTGCCCCATTTTGGCGATCAGCACGCGAGGTTTGCGATTCAGGCGACGACCGACGGCGTCGACACCCTCGACGACGAGCGCCCATTGCGCGTCGAATTCATGCGCAGCGCCGTAAATTCCCTTTATCGGTTCGGGCGTGGTGGCGTAGCGGCCGAACACCAGTTCCATCGCATCGGAAATCTCGCCCAATGAAGCGCGGGCGCGAGCCGCGTCTACGGCAAGCGCGAGCAGGTTGCCGCTGCCTTTCGCTCCTTCCGTCAGCGCAGCTAGCGCGGCCTGACACGCGGCTTCGTCGCGCGACGCCCGCATCTGTTTCAGACGCGCAATCTGGCCCTGGCGGACCTTGTCGTTATCCACCTCGAGCGTATCGAGCAGCTCAGCATCGGACAGTTTGTATTTGTTGACGCCGACAATGACATCCTCGCCCTTGTCCACCCGCGCCTGCCGTGCCGCCGCGGCTTCCTCGATCAGCCGCTTGGGCATGCCGGTGGCGACCGCCTGCGTCATTCCGCCAAGACCATCGACTTCCTCGATAATCTTCCACGCGTCGTCGACGAGCATCTGTGTGAGCGCTTCTACATAATATGAGCCGCCGAGCGGATCGACGACTTTGGTGATGCCGGTCTCTTCTGCCAGCACAATTTGTGTGTTGCGGGCGATGCGCGCGGAGAAATCGGTGGGGAGCGCGATAGCTTCATCGAGCGCATTGGTGTGGAGCGACTGTGTGCCGCCCAGCGTCGCCGCCATAGCTTCGACGGTGGTGCGGATGACGTTGTTGTAAGGGTCTTGCTCCTGCAACGACACGCCAGATGTCTGGCAATGGGTGCGCAGCATTTTCGAGCGTTCGTCCTTCGCGCCCAGCCCGTCCATCACCCGGTGCCATAACGTGCGCGCGGCACGCAGCTTGGCGACTTCCATGAAGAAGTTCATGCCGATGCCGAAGAAGAAGCTCAAACGTCCGGCAAAGGCATCGATGTCCAGCCCCGAGGCCATCGCCCGCTTCACATATTCCTTGCCGTCGGCGATGGTGAAAGCCAGCTCCTGCACCGCCGTCGCGCCTGCCTCGTGCATATGATAGCCCGAAATCGAAATGCTGTTGAACTTCGGCATATTGGCCGACGTGTAGGCGATGATGTCCGACACAATGCGCATCGATGGTTCGGGCGGGTAGATATAGGTGTTGCGGACCATGAACTCCTTGAGGATGTCGTTCTGGATAGTGCCGTCGAGCTGCGCCTGGCTCACGCCCTGTTCCTCGCCTGCGACGATGAAGAAGGCGAGGATCGGGATGACCGCGCCGTTCATCGTCATGCTGACCGACATCTGGTCGAGCGGAATGCCGTCGAAGAGGATTTTCATGTCCTCCACACTGTCGATGGCGACGCCCGCCTTGCCGACATCGCCGACAACGCGCGGATGGTCGCTGTCATAGCCGCGATGCGTTGCGAGATCGAATGCTACGCTCAGGCCCTTTTGCCCTGCGGCAAGGTTGCGGCGATAGAAGGCGTTCGATTCTTCTGCGGTGGAAAATCCTGCATACTGACGGATCGTCCACGGGCGGCCAGCATACATCGAAGCGCGCACCCCGCGCGTGAAAGGCGCGAAGCCCGGGAGGCCAGGGTCGCCAGCATCCTCAGCCGTGTAGAGCGGCTTCACATCAATTCCTTCAGGCGTGCGCCAGGTCAGGTCCTTGCCCTTGACCTCCTTTTCGGCTGCATTTTTCCAGTCTTCTATCTTAGGCATTACTGGCCCTTAAACTCCGCTTTGCGTTTCTGCAAAAAGGCAATCGCGCCCTCGCGCGCATCCTTGCTGTCACCTGCAACGCGCTGCCCTTCGGCTTCGCACAGCAACGCGGTCGCATATTCCGCATCAAGCGCAGCTGCCAGATTTTGTCGCATGATGCCGAGCGCCACAGTGGGGCCGTTTGCAAGCCGCGTTGCCAGCGCCTTCGCTTCGGCCAGCAAATCGGCATCCTCCACACATTTGTAGATCAGCCCCCAATCGGCTGCTTTCTCTGCCGGAATTTTCTCGCCCAGCAACATCATCTCGGTCGCGCGTGCTTTGCCGACCAGTCGCGCCAGCATCCAGCTTGCGCCGCCATCGGGAACAAGGCCGATATTGACGAAGGCTTGCAGGAAGTACGCTGACCTGCCCGCAATTGCAAAGTCGCTGGCGAGTGCAAGGCTACACCCCACGCCTGCCGCAGGGCCGTTGACGGCAGTTATCACCGGCACGCTCAGCTTGGCCAGCTTAAGCATCAGCGGATTGTAGCTCTTCGTTAGCGCACCATAAGCCCCCTGCCCGCCGCTCACCGAAGCGCCTTCGCCCCGTGCCGCGAGGTCTGCGCCCGAACAAAAAGCCCTGCCCTCGCCGGTAATCAGCACGCAGCGCGCGCCCTCCAGCCGGTCGAGTGCTTCGCCAATCTCGTCCGCCATCTGCGGCGGCATGGCGTTCAGCCGCTCGGGACGGTTGAGGGTGATGGTGGCGATTTGGTCCGCAATGTCGAGGCGGATGGTTTCGTAGGTCATTTTGCGCTCTGCTCCCAATCTCAAAAATCTCGTCATCCCGAACTTGTTTCGGGATAATGCACCGCCGCTCGCTATCCTGAAACAAGTTCAGGATGACGATTAATGGTGGTGCGCTGGCGTTTCCATAATCTCCGTTAAGACCCCGCCCATGTCTTTGGGATGCACAAAAAAGATAAGCGTCCCGTGCGCGCCGATGCGCGGCTCGCCGAGCACGCGCTTACCCAAGCCCTCGAACTCCGCCTTGGCGACGTGGATATCGGGCACTTCGTAACAGACATGATGCTGCCCGCCTTGCGGGTTCTTCTCAAGGAAAGAGGCGATCGAGGCATTGCCCGGCAACGGCTCGATCAGCTCGATCTGCGTGCCGTCCATCGCGCCGCCTGCGCCCGGCGTATCGACAAAGCAGACCTTCACCCCCTGCTCGGGCAGGTCGAACGGCTCATGAATCTTGGTCGCGCCCATAACATCGCGGTAAAAGACGATGCTGTCCAATATCGAAGGCGTCGCGACGCCGATATGGTTGAGACGGCCCAGTTTCACGGCGCAGGTTCCACCGTCACGGGAAAGTTCACCGAATTGGCGATGTAGCAAAGCTCGTGCGCCTTATGGTGCAGCGCCTCGACCGCAGCGGCGTCTGCTGGCCCCGCAAAAGTGATTTTCGGCCGCATTGTCGCGCTTGTCATCGCGACCTTGCCATCCTCGCGCTTGGCCACCTGACCGACGGCATGATCGACATAGGACGTCACATTCAGGCCCGACCGCGATGCGAGATCGAGGAAGAACAGCATGTGGCAACTGGACAGCGCCGCGACCAGCGCTTCTTCAGGGTCGACACCGGCAGGGTCCGAATAGACGGTGCCGACGACAGAAGGAGAGGCGGACGCAGGGACATCGGCGCCGCCATCGAACTTCCATCGATGCGCCCGGCTATATTTGCGAGTTTCGAAGGATTCACCGTCCTGAATGTGCCATTCGACGGTTGCTTCATAGGTGCTCATGTCAGTGCTTCCTTTTCCCGGCAATGGAAGGCGTCGCAACGCCGATATGGTTGAGACGGCCTAGTTTCATATTTCACCCATTGCCATTTTGTAGAGTAACCATGGCGATGCAAAGCCAAAACCTAAACAAAGAAGCACCGTAATCCAGAAAAAGAACGGGCTATTGCTGCGGTCCCATTTGTCACCACGATACCAAATGACTCCTTCACGATAAGCTTGCCAGATGTTGCGCCAGCTAAGAATGAAAGTTGCGGAGATCGCGAGAAATAGAAACACCTCTCTCACAACGGAATATTATCATGCTTCTTCCAAGGGTTCTCCAGCCCCTTGTTCCGCAGTTTCCGCAACCCCAGGGCAATCCGCCGCCGCGTCGAGTGCGGATAAATCACCTCGTCGATGAAGCCCTTGCTCGCCGCCACGAAGGGGTTGGCGAAGCGGTCTTCATATTCCGCCGTCTTCACTGCTTGCTCCTCGCTCGACAAGCCCCGGAAGATGATCTCTACCGCGCCCTTCGCGCCCATAACTGCGATTTCTGCGGTGGGCCACGCGTAATTGAGGTCACCGCGCAGATGCTTTGACGCCATCACGTCATAGGCGCCGCCATAGGCTTTGCGGGTGATGACGGTGATTTTAGGCACGGTCGCCTCGGCATAGGCGAAGAGCAGTTTCGCGCCATGCTTGATGATCCCGCCATATTCCTGCGCCGTGCCGGGCAGGAAACCGGGGACGTCAACGAAAGTGATGATCGGGATTTCAAAGGCATCGCAGAAGCGCACAAAACGAGCGGCCTTGCGCGAAGAGTTGATGTCGAGCACGCCCGCCAGCACCATCGGCTGATTGGCGACGATGCCCACGGTGCGCCCCTCTATGCGGCCGAAGCCGATGATGATATTCGCCGCGTGCGTTGGCTGCACTTCGAAAAAATCGCCCTCGTCCACGGTTTTGCGGATGAGTTCGTGCATGTCATAGGGCTGGTTGGCACTGGGCGGAATCAGCGTGTCGAGGCTATCCTCCTGCCGGTCCCAAGGGTCGTCGGTCGGGCGTTCGGGAACGCCGATGCGGTTATTCTCGGGCAAATAATCGAAGAAATCGCGGCAGCTAAGCAGCGCCTCAATATCGTTCTCGAACGCATTGTCGGCCACGCCCGATTTAGTGGTGTGCGACACCGCGCCGCCCAGTTCCTCCTGAGTCACCACCTCGTTGGTCACGGTCTTGACCACATCGGGGCCGGTGACGAACATGTAGGACGAATCCTTCACCATGAAGATGAAGTCGGTCATTGCGGGGCTGTACACTGCGCCGCCCGCGCACGGCCCCATGATCAGGCTGATCTGAGGCACAACGCCCGACGCCAGTACATTGCGCTGGAACACCTCGGCATAGCCGCCAAGGCTCGCCACGCCCTCCTGAATGCGCGCCCCGCCGCTATCGTTGATACCAATTACCGGCGCGCCAACCTTCATCGCATTGTCCATGACCTTGCAGATTTTCATCGCATGCGCTTCGCTGAGCGAGCCGCCGAAAACGGTAAAATCCTGCGAAAACACATAGACGAGACGGCCGTTGATCGTGCCGCTGCCGGTGACCACGCCGTCGCCGGGGATTTTCTGGGTCTCCATACCGAAATCGGTGCAATTATGCTCCACATAGGCGTCGAGTTCCTCGAAGCTGCCCTCATCGAGCAATATGTCGAGCCGTTCGCGGGCAGTCAGGCGGCCTTTGGCGTGCTGCGCGTCGATCCGCTTCTGTCCGCCACCCATTTTCGACGCCGCGCGCCGCGCTTCGAGTTCAGCGATATTGGCCGACATAAAGCTCCCCTAAGACCGTTTCGTGGCCAATGCCTTGGCATTGCCGTAACGCAATTGCAAATTTTAATCGCACGATTAAATTTGCTAGTCTGGCACGATATTGAAGGCTGCCAAATGGCCCAAAGCGCGTTATAGCCGCGCGCCATGAGTGACGTTCACCCCATCAAAGTTGCGGCGCTGTATCGCTTCGTTGCTTTCGCCGATCCGGAGGCGTTGCAGCCGTTGATATTGGCGCAATGCAATGCGCGCGGGATAAAGGGCACGATATTGCTGGCGCATGAAGGGATTAACGGGACCGTTGCTGGGGAACCGAAGGCCATTCACGAATTGGTCGAATATCTGCGCGCCCTGCCCGGCTGCGAAGAACTCGACGTCAAATTTTCACACGCCGATGAAATGCCGTTCTATCGGCTGAAGGTGCGGTTGAAAAAAGAGATCGTCACGCTGGGCGTCGCAGGCATCGATCCCAAACGCGAGGTCGGCACTTATGTGCAACCGGAGGATTGGAACGCGCTCATTTCGGACCCCGAGACTGTGCTGATCGATACGCGCAACGATTACGAGGTCGCCATCGGCACCTTCGAAGGCGCGATCGATCCGCGTACCAAGGCCTTTCGCGATTTCCCTGCCTGGTTCCGCGAACATCGCGACGAACTGGCGGCAGGCAAAACCAAATTTGCGATGTTCTGCACCGGCGGCATTCGCTGCGAGAAATCGACGGCGTTCCTCAAAGCCGAAGGCATCGACGAGGTCTATCATCTCGAAGGCGGCATATTGCGCTATCTGGAAACGGTGCCCGAGGCCGAGAGCAAATGGCAGGGCGAATGTTTCGTTTTCGACGAACGTGTGTCGGTGAAGCATGGGCTCGAACTTGGCGAAATGGAACTGTGCCATGCCTGCCGTCGACCGATTTCTGCGGACGACAAGGCTTCCGAACATTTCATCGAAGGCGTGTCCTGTCCCGCGTGCCATGCCGAGCGCAGCGAAGAAGATCGCGCGCGTTTCGCCGAGCGGCAGAAACAGATCGCGTTGGCCAAGAAGCGCGGCCAGCGACATATCGGCGTAAACCTGCGCGATCAGTGACCGCAACGCCCGTCCTCTACAGCTTCCGCCGCTGCCCCTACGCAATGCGCGCGCGGATGGCGGTTGCGGTCAGCGGTGTGCAGGTCGAACTGCGCGAAGTGGTGTTGCGCGACAAACCATTAGAGATGCTGGAGGCTTCTCCGAAGGGGACGGTGCCAGTGCTGCTCTTGCCCGATAGCCGAGTGCTGGAGGAAAGCCTCTATATCATGCACTGGGCTCTCGGCGAGCACGACCCCGAAGATTGGTTGGCGCATGTCGATCACCGATTGATCGAGGCCAATGACGGCCCGTTCAAGCAGGCACTCGACCGCTACAAATATCCGCATCGTTACGGTCTGGCGGACGGTTTCGAGCATCGCGACGCCGGCCTGGTCCAGCTTGCAGACATCAATGCGAAACTCCGGCCTGCACCGTTCCTCGGTGGCGACCGACCCCGCTTTACCGATATCGCGCTCTTTCCGTTCGTCCGCCAGTTCGCCGCGACCGATCAGGCTTGGTTCGATGCACAACCCCTGCCCGAATTGCACCGCTGGCTTTCAAGCCTGATTCAATCGCATTTGTTTGGCAGCATCATGGCGCGCTACCCCAAATGGAAGGCGGGCGATCCGATCATACTATTCCCCTGACTATTTCATCAGCACCAGTTCTTCGGCCATGCTGGGATGCAGAGCTACGGTATCGTCAAAATCCTGCTTGGTGAGTCCCGCCTTCACCGCGACCGCCGCCGCCTGCAATATCTCGCCGCTGTCCGGCCCAATCATATGCAAGCCCACAACCTTCTGATCCGCTCCGGCGACAATCATCTTGTAGAGCGCCCGCTCATTGCGGCCAGCCAGTACATTCTTCATCGCGCGGAAGTCGCTTTTGTAGACCTTGACGTCATCATGTTTGGCGCGCGCTTCCTCCTCGGCCAGTCCGACAGAGGCAAGTGGCGGGTTGCTGAAAACAGCCGATGGTATGCAGCCATAATCGACGGTACGCGGATTTTTGCCGAAAACGCTGTCGGCAAAGGCATGGCCTTCGCGGATAGCAATGGGCGTTAGCTGCACGCGGTTGGTGACGTCGCCAATCGCATAGATGCTCGGCACATTGGTGCGGCTGTCGTCACCTACCTTGACCGCGCCATCTTTGGCCAGCTCTACGCCCGCCTCTTCCAGCCCCATGCCGTTGCTGTGCGGCTTGCGGCCTATGGCCCAGAGCAAAAGGTCGGTTTCCAGCACCTCGCCATTTTTGCCAGTTATCTGCAAGGCACCGCCATCGCGCTTTTCGACGGATTCGAACGTAAAGTTGAAGCGCATGTCGATGCCTTTGGCGATGCTGATATCCACAAGCTTATCCACAATCTCATGATCATATCCGCGAAGAATGCGGTCGCCGTGGGTGACCAAAGTCACTTTGACGCCAAGCTCGTTGAAGATCCCGGCAAATTCGTTGGCGATATAGCCGCCGCCGACAATGATCGCACGCTTCGGCAAAGCAGGTAGGCTGAACACCTCGTTCGAGGTGATGCCGTGCCCCGCTCCGGGAATGTCGGGTACCGACGGCCAGGCGCCCGTTGCGATCAAAATATGCGCGGCGGTAACTTCACGTCCGCTGATCAATTTCACACTATTGGGACCGGTGACAATCGCCCGTTCGCGGAATATCTCGACATGATTATTGCCGAGCGTTTCGCCGTACAGCCCCTCAAGCCGGTTGACCTCGGCTGCCACATTATCGCGCAATATGTTCCAGTCGAATGTCGCGCCCTCGGTGCTCCACCCGAAACGCTGCGCATCCTCCATATCTTCGGCAAAATGCGCGCCATAAACGAGCAGTTTCTTCGGAACGCAACCGCGGATGACGCAGGTCCCGCCGACGCGATGTTCTTCGGCAATCGCCACTTTCGCCCCATGCGAAGCCGCAATGCGCGAGGCGCGCACGCCGCCCGAGCCAGCGCCAATGACGAACAGGTCGTAATCAAAATCGGACATGGAAGCTGCTTTCTGTTGCAACGGCGATATGGTTACACGCACCCTGCATTGCCAAGTGCATTAATGCTGCTGAGTTATCGAACAAAGCGATTATCAGATGTCACCTAGTGCCGCCTCGATCAACGCAGTGGTGGATGGATCGAACCCGGTCGCGCCATTTTCGCCGATGCTTTTTGCAATTTCCTTGCCCAGCTCAACGCCGAACTGGTCGAACGGATTGATGCCGAGCAAGACCGCATTGACGAAGGTGCGATGCTCGTAAAAGGCGATCAGTGCGCCCACCGTTGACGGCGTTACGTCGTCGAGCAGAATCGTCGTCGAAGGGCGATCTCCGGCATAATTGCGCGCCAGATCGTCCGATTGCTTGCCCGCCATCAGCGCCGCGCCCTGCGCGAAGCAATTCACCAGCAATGTCTCATGATGCGCGGTGTCGAAATCATGCCCCGGCGTTTTGCTGGCGATGAATTCGACAGGGATCAGGCGCGTTCCCTGATGCAGCAACTGGAACACCGCATGCTGCGCATCGGTGCCCACGCCGCCCCATGTTATGGCGGCGCTGTTGCGGCCGAGCGGGTTACTGTCGGACGTTACCGACTTGCCGTTCGATTCCATTTCGAGCTGTTGCAGATAATCCGGCAGCAATCGCAGCCGTTCGTCATAGGCAAAGACGGCGCGCGTCTCGCAATGTTTGACTTGCGTATAATAGAGGTCAGCGAAGGCCGCGATGACCGGTGCGTTTTCGAACATTTCAGAGCTGCGAAAATGCCGGTCCATGGCCGCTGCGCCTTCGAGCAGTTCTTCATAGACGGCCCAGCCCAAACCGAGCGCGACAGGAAAACCGATCGAACACCATAGCGAATAACGTCCGCCGACGGCTTCGTTAAATGGAAGTACGCGACTTTCGTCGATGCCCCATTCGATTGCCTTGTCGGGATACGCCGTCAGCGCGACGAATTGCGCATAGGGGTCGGCAACGCCGCCTTCGCGCATCCACTCCATCGCGCTGGTGGCGTTGAGCAAAGTTTCAGTAGTGGTGAACGTCTTCGAAGCGACAGCAACGATGGTCTTGTGCGGGTCCATGCCCTTGACTGCTTCGGCAAGCGCTGCACCGTCGACATTGGAAACGACCTTGACGTCATAACGCGCATCGTCGCGGCCAAGCGCATCGACCAGCAGCTTCGGCCCCAATGCCGACCCGCCGATACCGATGTGCAGGATATGTTTAATCTCGCCCAAAGCGCCTGCATCGATAGCCTCGACCAGCCCGCGCATTCGCGCCTGCAAACCCCGCGCATTCGCAACCGCATCTGCGTTGCCATTGCCACGCTCGGCCACATGTTCGGCTGCGCGGCCCTCGGTGGGATTAACCACCGCACCGGTAAACAGCGCGTCTTTGGCCGCAGCCAGCCCATGCGCCTCAGCCAAGTCGGCAAATGCCGCCCGCGCCCGATCATCCAGATGGGTTTTGGAGAAATCGAAGCGGATACCCGATTGTTCGATAGTCAGTTTCGCCACACGCTCGCTGTCGCCATCGAACAGCTTACTCAGTGGCTGCGTTTCGAGCGCGTCGATCGCGGCCCAATTTTGTGTGGTCATAACGGTCCTCTGGTGATGAATCTCGGCACTGGCCAATAGCGCGGCAAAGCATTAGAAGGCCAGCCAATCCGTCATCATGACAGTTAATTGCGAGTTTTTGTGACCTCAACAATCGAACAGGCCGACGGTTTCGTCGCTAACGCCGATGCCGCCAAGTCGGCGTCCGAATGGCGCGACTATGGCAAATTCCTGCTGAAACTGGCTTTGTTCGTATTCATATTGCGCAGCTTCATCGTATCTCCGTTCAACATCCCCTCGGAATCGATGCAGCCGCGTCTTCTGATCGGAGACTATCTGCTCGTCGCCAAATGGCCCTATGGCTATTCGAAATTCAGCATGCCGTTCTCGTTGCCGCTCATTCCGGGCCGGATATTCGCAAGCCAGCCAGACCGTGGCGATGTTGTCGTCTTCAAGGCTCCGGGAACCGACAATGTCGATTATATCAAGCGCGTAATCGGCCTGCCCGGCGACCTGATACAGATGCGCGGCGGCATATTGGAGATCAATGGCGTCGCGGTGAAGAAGGAGCGGATCGCCGATCTGGTCATTCCTGTAACCCAGAATATGAAGGACGCGGCCGAGCTGGAGAGGAACCCCTTCCCCTGCTTCCGTCCCGAAATGGAAGAGCCTGCCAAGGACGGCGGGACGCAATGTCGCTATCCGCGCTATCGCGAGACATTGCCGGAAGGCAGGAGTTACGAGATACTCGACCTTGAACAAGGTCTCGAAGGTGACGACACTCAGGGATTTGTCGTGCCCGAAGGCAATGTTTTCTTGATGGGCGACAATCGCGACCGCAGCGCCGACAGTCGCTGGTCGCCGAGCGAAAAGCCCGGTGCGATTGGCATTGTGCCCCAAGAGAATTTGGTCGGTCGCGCTCTCGTTTCTGTGTTTTCGACCGATGGTTCGTCGCGCTGGCTCCTTCCCTGGACATGGTTCACCGCCGCGCGACCCGACCGCATAGGACAGGGCTTTTGAGCGCGGACTTGGAGCAAAAATGGCTGGAAGAATTGCTTCCGGTTAAGCCCAATGACATCGCCATATACACCCGCGCACTGACGCACGGCAGCACTGGGCAGCCCGATTACCAGCGGCTTGAATTTTTGGGCGACCGGATATTGGGGCTGGCAATTTCGGACATGCTTTATCACCGTTACTCCGACGAGGCCGAAGGGCGTTTGTCGCACCGGTTAAATGCGCTGGTATCGGGGTCGACCTGCGCCGAAATTGCCCGCAAGATCGGCCTGGCACCACACATTCGGCTCGGCAAGCAGGCGCGCGACGATGGTGCGCAGCAGAGCGAAAATGTCCTGGGTGACGTCATGGAAGCGATCATCGGCGCGCTCTATCTAGATCATGGCCTCGCGGCAGCGCGGACGCTGATCGAGACGCATTGGGGGCCGCTGATCGAAACCGCGAATGGCGCACCCAAACATCCCAAATCGGCCTTGCAGGAATGGTGCGCCGCCCATGGGCGCAAAGTGCCCGAATATGTTGTCTCGAAAAAAGAAGGACCACCGCACGCGATGCGATTCGAAGTCACAGTTACCGTAAAGGGATTCGACCCGGTCAGCGCTAGTGCAAACAGCAAGCAGGCGGCTGAAACTTCGGCAGCACTAGCATTTCTGGAGGCTCACATATGAGCAAACGGTGCGGACATGTCGCCATTATCGGTGCGCCCAATGCGGGCAAATCGACGCTGGTGAATGCGTTGGTGGGCCAGAAAGTAGCTATCGTCAGCCCGAAAGCACAGACCACGCGCACGCGGATGCTGGGTGTGGCGTTAGAAGGCGAAACGCAGATTATCCTGGTCGATACGCCCGGCATATTCGCGGCGCAACGGAGGCTCGACCGGGCGATGGTTGCAGCTGCGTGGGATGGCGCGGGCGATGCCGATCTGATTGCGCTTATCGTGGATGGTCGTGCGGGAGCCGGGCCGAAGGTCGAGAAAATACTGGAGGGCCTCAAAGACCGGCCCGAACGCAAATGGCTGGTGCTCAATAAGGTCGATATCGCGGCCAAGGAAAAGCTGCTTTTGCTGACCACCAAGATCACCGACCTTTGCGCCTTCGAGCAGATTTATTTTATCAGCGCAGCGACCGGAGACGGCCTCGACGAGTTCAAACAGGCGCTCGCCGATTCGATGCCCGAAGGCGAATGGCATTTTCCCGAGGACCAGGTTTCGGACGCGACCGAGCGCCTGATTGCATCGGAAATCACACGCGAGCAGCTGTACCTGCAATTGCATGAAGAGCTACCCTACGCCAGCGCCGTCGAGACCGAAAAATATAGCGAGCGTGAGGATGGCAGTCTTGAAATCCACCAGCAGATACTGGTCGCACGACCCACGCAGCGGGCCATCGTGCTTGGCAAGGGCGGCGCGAGGATCAAAGCTATCGGCGAGGCCGCGCGAGCCGAACTAGCCAAGCTAATGGGCGTAAAGGTCCACCTATACCTTCACGTCAAGGTTCACGCCAAATGGGACGAAGATCGCAGCCTTTATCGCGATATCGGTCTTGAGTGGGTGGATTAGGCCTTCACCTTTGCCTTGACCGGTGCCTTCTTTTTGGGTGCTGCCTTTTTCTTCGGAGCGGCTTTCTTCTTGGCTTTGCCTTTCGACGGCATTGCAGCCCTTGCGTCGATCAATTGCGCCGCTTCTTCCAGCGTAAGCTCATTGGGTGCAATCGACTTGGGCAAAGTCGCATTGGTCGTGCCGTCGGTGACATAGGGCCCGAAGCGCCCCTCCATCAGCTTGATTTCCGCCTCGGTACGCGGATGTTTGCCGAGTTCCTTTAGCGGTGCGCGCGCAGCGCCGCGACCGCGGCCCGGGTTTGCTGCGGCTTCTGCCAGTTTGACCACGGCGCTGTTCATGCCTGTTTCAAACACTTCGACGGTCGATTGTAGCCGCGCGTATTTGCCAGCATGGGCAAGATATGGGCCGTAACGGCCGATGCTGGCCGTTACCGGTTCGCCGCTCTCAGGATGCGTGCCCACCGTCCTTGGCAGCGAGAGCAATTTGACAGCCCATTCGAGGCCCAGATCTTCGGCGGGAATGTCCTTTGGCAGCGAAGCCCGTTTGGCTTCCTTGCCTTCACCCATTTCGAAATAGGGGCCGAACCGGCCTGACTTGCGGGTGACTTCCAGATTTGTTTCAGGATGTTTGCCCAGAACTTCAGGCCCGGTATCTTCACCATTTTCGCCGCCCGGCTGAGCAAATTTGCGCGTATATTTGCAGTCCGGATAGTTGGAACAGGCAACAAATGCCCCGAACTTACCGCCGCGCAGCGCCAGCCTGCCCTCGCCGCATTTCGGGCAAAGACGCGGGTCGCTGCCGTCTTCCCGCTCGGGGAAGAGGTAAGGCGACAGGAATTTATCGAGTTCAGCGGTGACCTCGGAGGGCTTTTGCTCCATAACCTCGGCAGTTTTTGGTTTGAAGTCGCGCCAGAAAGCGTCAAGGAAAGCCTGCCAATTGGCCCGCCCGCCGCTTATTTCGTCGAGCTGGTCTTCGAGCCCTGCGGTATAATCATATGCAACGTAGCGTTCGAAGAAGCGTTCGAGAAACGCTGTCAAAAGACGCCCCGATTCCTCTGCAAAGAAGCGGTTTTTCTCTACTCGCACATACAGGCGGTCTTTGAGAACCTGAATCGTTGACGCATAGGTCGAAGGGCGCCCGATGCCCAGTTCTTCAAGACGCTTCACCAACGTTGCTTCGGAAAAACGCGGCGGCGGCTGCGTGAAATGTTGGGTTTTTTCTGCGCCATGCTTCGCGGGCGTGTCGCTCTTAACCATCGGCGGCAATATTGCACCGTCCTCGCCATCGCTGTCATCGCGGCCTTCCTCGTAAACGGCAAGGAAACCCGGAAATTTCATAACTTGGCCGGTCGCACGCAACCCTGTCTGGCCGGTGCCGTCGAGCAAATCGACAGTCGTACGCTCCATCCGCGCCGACGCCATCTGGCTCGCCATCGCGCGCTTGTAGATCAGGTCGTAGAGCCGCGCATGGTCGCCGGAACCAGCCTTGTCCTTGCCAAAATCGGTGGGACGAATGGCTTCATGTGCTTCCTGCGCATTCTTCGCCTTGGTCTGGTAGACGCGCGGCTTTTCGGGAAGGTAGCCGCTGTCGAAACGGTCGGCGATGGTCTTGCGTGCTGCCGAAATGGCGCTGTGGTCCATCTGCACGCCGTCGGTACGCATGTAAGTGATTGCGCCATCTTCATAGAGGCCCTGCGCAACGCGCATCGTGTGGCTCGCCGAAAAACCAAGCTTGCGCGCAGCTTCCTGCTGCAGCGTAGAGGTAGTGAACGGCGGCTGCGGGTTACGCGTAACCGGCTTGGTTTCGACGTTCTCGACGCTGAAATGACCTGCTTCGACCGCTACCCGCGCGGCTTCCGCCTCGGCTTCGGCTTTCAGGTCCATCTTGTCGAGCTTTTGTCCCTGATGGTGCGTCAGCCGCGCCTCGAACTTCTGTCCCTTATGCTCCATAACGGCCTTTACCGACCAATATTCCTGAGCACGGAACGCCTCTATTTCGCGTTCACGTTCGACAATCAGGCGCAGCGCCACCGACTGGACGCGCCCCGCCGATTTCGCCCCCGGCAATTTACGCCACAGCACGGGCGACAGCGTAAACCCGACCAGATAATCAAGCGCGCGGCGGGCGCGATAGGCGTCAATCAGATCCTCGTCGAGCGCACGCGGATGCGCCATTGCTTCGGTCACAGCTTGCTTGGTAATTGCGTTGAAAGTCACCCGCCCCACATTTTTGGGCAGCGCCTTCTTGTTTGCCAGCACCTCCTGTACGTGCCAGCTAATCGCTTCGCCCTCACGGTCGGGATCGGTCGCGAGGATCAGGCCATCAGATTTCTTTGCCTCGTCGGTAATCGCCTTAAGTTGCTTCGCCTTGTCGGCATAATTGTCCCACAGCATCGAAAAGCCGTTTTCGGGATCGACCGAGCCATCCTTGGGCGGCAGGTCGCGGATATGGCCATAGGATGCCAGAACCTTGTAACCCGGCCCCAGATATTTCTCGATTGTCTTGGCTTTTGCAGGTGATTCAACAATGACTAATTGCATGATATATTGAACTTTTCCAAAATCTCTCGCGTACGCGTATAGGCTGGTGGGGTTAAAGGGGTGTCGTCAAGAGCAAAAAATCACGCGGCGAGACGCACCTTTCCGCCAGCCCCCCGTTCGAGTTTTCCGGCCAGTTCGATTTCGAGCAATACCATCTGCACAACCGACTGGCTGCTGCCAGACTGGCGTACCAGTTCGTCCACTGAAACATAGGTCATCCCCATCAGACCTGCCACCTTTTGCCGCTCGGTATCTCCGCCTTCTTCGACTGGCGCAAATGCGGGTGTGGCTTTTGACGGCTGCATCCTGCTGTCCATCGGTCGCACGAGCTCGGCAATCTCCGAAGCATTCTGTACCAGCGTCGCGCCTTCGCGGATAAGCTGGTTGCAACCATGCGAGCGCGGGTCGAGCGGCGAACCGGGCACTGCCATCACTTCACGCCCTGCCTCCGCCGCGAGCCGCGCGGTGATGAGCGATCCGGATTTGGGCGCGGCTTCGATAACGACCGTGCCCAGCGCAAGTCCGGCGATGATGCGGTTTCGGTATGGGAAATGCCGTGCGCGGGGTTCGGTGCCCGGCGGCTGTTCGGCGATCAGCAGGCCGCGTTCTGCGATGCTGTCCTGCATTTCGCGGTTTTCGGGCGGATAGGCGATGTCGATGCCGCCTGCGATTACTGCAATAGTGCCGGTATCAAGCGACCCCATATGCGCTGCCGTATCGATGCCTCTCGCCAGCCCCGATGCTATGGCAAAATCTGCCTGACCCAGCTCAAAAGCCAAAGTTCGGGCAAAACGGCATGCACCTGCGGAGGCATTGCGCGCGCCGACCATTGCAACAGGCGAACGCTGAAGCAGGCCTAAATTCCCTTTTACCGTCAACACTGGCGGGGCATTGTCGATGTGTGTCAACAGTTCGGGATAATCGGGACTGTCGATAAACAGATAACGTGCACCATTTGCGGCGGCGGCTTTCATTTCCGCTGCGACCGATGCTTCGCTGGCAAGCGCAGCCTTGCCGCCGCCGCGTTGAACGAGGTTGGGTAAAGCCTCCAGCGCCGCCTTCGCGCTGCCAAACCGCGCCAGCAATTGCCGGTAACTAACCGGGCCGATATTGGGCGAACGAATAAGGCGCAGGCGGTCGAATTGGTCCTGACTAGCCCCCATGACGTGCGTCTAGGCCTTGCTTTTGCCGATGCGCGGCTCAGTTCCGGCGAATAGCCGCTGGATATTCTCGCGATGCTTCCAGAAAGCGATGAGGCTGATTGCGACCAGCACCGGCACATAGTCCATCCGGGCCGCACCCCATGCCAGCAGCGGTGCGACGAAGGCCGCAGCAAGGCCGCCGACCGATGAAATGCGGGTGATGAGAAGCAGACCAATCCAAGTCACGCCGTAGCCAAGCCCAAGTGGCCAGAACAGACCGAAGAGGATACCTGCATAGGTCGCAACCCCCTTCCCGCCCTTGAAGCCTATCCAGACAGGATAGAGATGCCCGAAAAAAGCGGCAGCGCCTGCCACGATCTCGGTGCCGGGCAGGAAGTGCCGGGCGAGCAGTACCGCAGCGGTGCCTTTGAGCAAATCGAGTAGCAGGGTTAGTGCAGCCAGCCATTTGCGCCCCGTGCGCAACACATTGGTCGCGCCGATGTTACCCGACCCGATCTGGCGAATGTCGCCACCGTCTGCAAGCCTTGTCAAAATGACGCCGAACGGGATCGAGCCGAGGACGTAGCCGAGGGCAGTCGCAAGCATTGCCGTAGTGGTAAAGCCTGTCATGGCCGAATCCCCTGTCTCCTTGGCCCGTGCCTATCGGCTTTACCCGCAGCCCTCAAGGCGATAACAGCCGCGCATGCCAATGCCCGCGCCGACGCCTACAAAATTTCCGCTGCCCGATCCCGCGAGCATCGTAGCCGAAGCGCCATTGCTGTTCTTCGATTCGGGGATCGGCGGGCTTTCGGTGCTGAAAGCCGCACGGACCGCTTTGCCGAAGGCACCGATTGTGTATGTCGCCGACTTTGCCGGTTTGCCTTATGGCAGCAAGACCGAGATCCAGATTACTGCTCGTGTTGCCGGGTTGCTTGGCCGTCTTGTTGAACGTTACCGACCAAGGCTGGTCACGATTGCCTGCAACACAGCCTGCACCATCGCACTCAACGAAGTGCGTGCCGCCATTGATGTGCCGATCGTGGGCACTGTGCCAGCGATAAAGCCTGCCAGCGAACAGACGAAGACGGGGGTGATCGGGTTGCTGGGAACGGCAGCAACAGTCCGTCAACGTTATGTCGACCAGCTTGAAGCCGAATTTGCTTCGAACATGACCCTGCTGCGCCACGCGGCGCCGGAACTCGTCCATGCTGCTGAGGCGAAAATGCGCGGCGAGACTGTAGCACCGCAAATTTATGCTGACGCCATGAGCGGGCTGACCGGCCAACCGGGAGGCAACCGGCTTGATGTCGTCGTGCTCGGCTGCACGCACTTCCCGCTTCTTGAAGCCGAATTGCTGGCGGCGACACCGGGAATGCGCTTTGTCGATGGCGCGGCGGGGATAGCCAGACGCATCGTCCATCTGACCGAAAGGCAGGTCTGGCCGTCGGAAGCACCAGAAGGAATATTTGTGACAACCGCGTCTGCGGCAGACGCCGAAGGGTTGCGACCCGCGCTCGCCGGCTTCGGTATATCAAAAATTCTCTCACTCTAATTGCGAACCGTTCGCGCTGGATTTTTGCTTTTGGCAGCTTTATGGCGCGGTCACATGGTGCGAACGGGCAATTTTTCGGCATGAATTACGACGCGATTTTCGACAAGGCGATAGACCGGCTCCATGCCGAAGGCCGCTATCGTGTGTTCATCGACATCCTGCGCAACAAGGGAAATTATCCGAGCGCTCGCTGTTTTGCCGGACATAACGGGCCGAAACCGATCACCGTCTGGTGCTCGAACGACTATCTCGGCATGGGCCAGCATCCCAAGGTTGTGGCTGCGATGGAAGAGGCGCTTCACGACGTCGGTGCAGGTTCGGGTGGCACGCGCAATATTGGCGGCAACACGCATTATCATATCGAGCTGGAGCATGAACTGGCGGATTTGCATGGCAAGTCGGGCGCATTACTGTTCACTTCGGGCTATGTGTCAAACGATGCGACATTGTCGACGCTGGCGAAAATTCTGCCCGGCTGCATCATCTATTCGGACGAGCTCAACCACGCCTCGATGATCGCTGGCATCCGCAATGCAGGCTGCGAAAAGCGCGTGTGGCGGCACAACGATCTTGCGCATCTCGAAGAGTTGCTGGCTGCGGATGACGAGGACGCACCGAAGCTAATTGCATTCGAGAGCGTCTATTCGATGGACGGCGACGTCGCGCCGATTGCCGCCATCTGCGACCTTGCCGACAAATATAACGCGCTCACCTATTGCGACGAAGTCCATGCTGTCGGCATGTATGGCGAACGAGGCGGGGGCATTACCGAGCGTGATGGCGTGGCGGACCGCGTGACGATTATCGAGGGCACGCTTGGCAAGGCCTTCGGCGTCATGGGCGGCTATATCGCGGCGGACCAGCGGATCGTCGATGTCATCCGCTCCTACGCGCCTGGGTTCATTTTTACGACGTCGCTGTCGCCGGTGCTTGTCGCTGGCGTCCTCGCTGCCGTGAAACACCTTAAATCGTCAAGCCAAGAACGCGACGCGCAGCAGGCACATGCCGCGATGCTGAAGGCGATGCTGTCTGATGCCGGTCTGCCGGTCATGCACAGCGAAACGCACATCGTCCCGCTCATGGTCGGCGATCCGATCAAGGCCAAGAAGATCAGCGATATCCTTCTCGCCGAATATGGCGTCTATGTGCAGCCGATCAACTACCCCACCGTCCCTCGCGGTACCGAGCGGCTGCGCTTTACGCCCGGCCCGCATCATAACGAAGCGATGATGCGCGAACTGACCGATGCGCTGGCCGAAATCTGGGAACGGATGGAAATGCGAGTCGCGGTAGCGGCTTAACTGACGACAATCATCCGGCTGTAATCGCGGAAAAGCCGGGTTTCGTTTACTCTTCGTTTGTGGAACTTGGCCAGCTCGTCGAGAGATGGCGTAAGCGTGCCTCGCGGCTCGACGTGAAACTGGCGCAACCAGCTTTGAAGGCCCCTACGGAACCATTCAGGTAATCGCTCCTGTTGGCCAAAATCGACGATATGGATGCTGCCTTGCGTCGATAACAGGTCGAACGCCTGCCGCAGCGCGCCATGCCAGTCAGGTATCATCGACAGCGTGTAAGAAAACATGACCCGGTCGAATTTGCGGCGGTCGAATAGTGCGTCTGCATCAAAATGCGCCGCGTCGCCGCGCGCCAGCGCCGTGCGTTTGCCTAAGTTGGCTTTCGACACCGTCGCGCCCGCCGATTTCAGCATCTCGGCCGATATGTCTAGACCATAAAGCCGGCATTCGGGCCAGGCCCGGCCCAGCTTCGCCAGATTGCGCCCCGTGCCGCAGCCGATTTCAAGCACCGTGCCACCGTCAGGCACATCCATCTCCGCAATCAGCCGGTCGCGGCCCAAAAGATAATATTTGCGTGTCAGGTCATAGATGAAGCGCTGGCCGCGGTAGACATCGTCCATCAGTTCGGCATGGTCGCCGGTGAGCGCCTGCACCGGGTCAGCCCTTTAGCACGTAAAGATGCACCCCGCCGTAAATGGCCGAGCGATCGCGCGCGGTATAATCGAGCGATTCGCTCTCGCGATAATCCCACTGATCGAGTAACGCATCGGGCAGACGCCCGGGCAGCAGGCTCGGGTCGGGGGCGGTGCGGAACAGGACGCGCGCGCCGGGACGAGCGGTACGCGTTACTTCGCTCCACAACGCGATTAATTGCGCGTCGGTCATCCAATCTTGGGCATCGAGGAAGATATAGCGGTCGAAACTTGCGTCGGGCGATTCGGCCAGCATGTCGGTCATATTGGCGTGGCGCATATTCACCCGGTCCGCGCGGGCCTTCACCGCCTGGTAATTCGCTTCCTGCAAATAGGGTGGCAACGGCATGTCCGCACCCTTGCCATAGCCTCGTCCGAAAGCTTGCCAGGCGAAATAATTGTCCTTGAGGTCGAAATCGCAGCTCAACTTTTTGAGGCGCGCGCGCAACACATCGGCCATGCGATTGTCGCCTGCAAGCGCGTCATACTGCGCGGGCGGAATGCCTAGGCCGAAAAGCGAGGAACGCTGGTCTGTGATCCACCGGACGAACTTGCGGTCGAACATTGGCGCAAGTTTGGCGTCGAAAATGGCCTGCTGTTCCTCGATGTTTTTCGCCTCCAACAAAACCTTGGGATCGATACGGTGCAATCTGGCAAGCAAATGCGCCAAACCGATAAAGCCGCCGAGCAGGCCGCGCTTGTACACGCCGGTCGCAAAACCATTGATCCGCCGCCTGCCGACAAGGTCCCGCCCTTCCCAATAGCGGCGGCTGGTTTCGTCAAGATGCGGCTGCACATGTGCCTTGTAGACGCGGATGTTGGTGCGCGTATCGGCATCCGCGAAAAACCGGCGGAACGAGCGATAGTCAGGGATGTGGGAGAGCGCCGTCCGCTTGAGCTTGTTGAGCGCAACGTGCGCGGTGTTTAGATCGACTGCGACGATTTCTGCCGGGTCGGCGGTAAGGTAGGAAAAGACGTTGCAGCCACCGCTGGCAATGGTTGCGATACGCTGACCCGGCTCGATGGCCAGCGCTTCCATATCCACAACAGGGTCTTCCCAGATCTGGGCATAGACTAACCCGCGAAAGGCAACGGCAAAGGCTTTGTCGAGCAGCTTTTGCGGGGCGTCGATCTCGTGTCGGACGACTGCCTCTTCGATTTTGCGGTTCTTCGCTTGCGCCATATTCGCTGCCCCCTTGGATTCACGATTGTGGCGGCATTAGGCCTTGTATGTGACGCCCTCATGGGGCTTTTGTGATGCTTTTCGGACTCAAAAGGCGTCGCCCACAAGTTTGGCGTAGGTTGCCCAATCGGCATTGCCGCCCGATAGGGTGACAGCAGTGACCCCGCGCGGTTCAATCTTGCCCGTGAGGACAGCGGCGAGCGCCACTGCGCCGCCGGGTTCTACAACAAGGTGCAGCCTCTCGAACGCCAGTCGCATGGCCGCGCTAACTTCGGCGGTCGATACGCTGACGCCCTTGGACACACGCTGGCGAAGCACCTCGAAATTGACGGGATAGGTCTGAGGGGTTTGCAGCGCGTCGCAATATGTAGGGAAAGTCAGGTCATCGACCGGCAGGATCTCGCCTGCATCGAGCGAACGGATGACGTCGTCCCAGCCTTCGGGTTCAACGATGGCGATTTCCGCATCGGGACAGGCCAGCGCCAGTCCGGAAGATAAGCCACCCCCGCCGCAGCAAGCGACAATCAGGTCAGGTGCGTTGCCCAATTGCTCTGCGATCTCGATGCCAGTGCTTCCCTGCCCTTCGATTACCCAAGGATCGCCAAACGCATGTACCAGCGTGCCGCCACGATCGGCGATTATAGCAGCAGCGACCGCATCGCGCGATTCGGTGGTACGGTCGTAGAGCACCACCTCGGCACCCAACGCGCGTGTCGCCTCCAGTTTCATGATTGGCGCATTTGAAGGCATCACGATGGTCGCTAGAATGCCTAAGCGCTTTGCTCCCCAAGCCACGCCCTGCGCATGGTTTCCGCTCGACACGCCCACCACGCCCGCCGCGCGTTCTTCTTCATTCAGGTCGGTGAGCCGGTGCCACGCGCCGCGGATCTTGAACGAGCCGATGGGTTGCAACATCTCGGCCTTGCACCAGATGGTGACACCATCGACTTCAAGCGGCAGCAACGGGGTTTGCGGCAGGATTTCGGCAACCTTCGCGGCGGCGCGAAGCACGCCTTCCCTTGTCGGCTTCCTGTCTGCTTGTGCTGTCATAAATGCCCCCTATATGCTGCCGCTAACGAATCCCTGATAAGAGGAAAGCGCGGATGAGCAAGGTGTTGGTAATCGGTGCAGGCGGCGTCGGTTCGGTCGCGGTGCACAAGATGGCGATGAATGCCGATATCTTCAGCCATATCAGCCTTGCCAGCCGCACCAAGTCGAAATGCGATACTATTGCCGCTTCGGTCAAGGAGCGCACCGGCGTTCATATCGACACATATGGCCTCGACGCAGATGACGTCGCCGCTACAGCCGAGCTTCTCAATCAGATCAAGCCCGAACTGGTCGTGAACCTCGCGCTGCCCTATCAGGATCTCAACATCATGGACGCATGCCTTGCTGCCGGCGTGCATTATATGGACACCGCCAATTACGAACCGCTCGATGTGGCGAAGTTCGAATATCACTGGCAATGGGCCTATCAGGATCGCTTCAAGGATGCGGGCCTGACCGCCCTGCTCGGCTCGGGCTTCGACCCAGGCGTGACTTCTGTATTCACGACCTACCTCAAAAAACATCATTTCGACCGCATCGACACGCTCGATATTCTCGACTGCAATGGTGGCGATCACGGGCAGGCCTTTGCCACAAATTTCAACCCGGAAATCAACATCCGCGAAGTGACCGCAGTTGCGCGGCACTGGGAAGATGGCGACTGGGTCGAAACTCCGCCGATGTCGGTCAAGCAGAGCTTTGATTTCGAGGAAGTCGGGCCGAAGAACATGTATCTTATGTACCATGAGGAAATCGAAAGCCTGAAAACGCACTTGCCCGAAATCAGGCGAATCCGTTTCTGGATGACCTTCGGCGATGCCTATATCACGCACCTGAACGTCCTTCAGGCAGTCGGCATGACGCGGATCGATCCGGTGATGTACGAGGGCAAGGAAATCATCCCGCTGCAATTCCTGAAAGCGGTGCTGCCCGAACCCGCAAGCCTCGGACCTACAACGAAGGGCAAGACCAATATCGGCTGTATCGCCACCGGTCTCGCCAAGGACGGCACCGAAAAGACGCTCTACATCTACAATATCTGCGACCATGAAGACACCTTTGCTGAAACCGGCAACCAGGCGGTAAGCTACACCACCGGTGTGCCAGCGATGATCGGTGCGGCGATGCTGGTTACCGGCAAATGGTCGGGCGCGGGCGTGTGGAATATGGAGCAGTTCGACCCCGATCCGTTTATGGAGATGCTCAACGCACATGGCCTGCCCTGGCAGGTAAAGGAACTGGACGGGCCGCTGGATTTCTGATGTCAGGCATCGCCCTTTACATCGTGCCGGTCGCAATGTTGGTCATATCCAACATGTTCATGACTTACGCATGGTACGGGCATTTGCAGGGCAAGCCTCAGCCATTGTTGATTGCCATATTGGCAAGTTGGGCGATTGCGTTTTTCGAATATATTTTCGTGGTCCCGGCAAACCGGATCGGGTCGCAGGTGTACACATTGGCCCAGCTTAAAACGATACAGGAAGTGATAACGCTGGTTGTTTTTACTGGATTTGCTGTGTGGTGGATGGGCGAGAAATTTACGATGAACCATGTCGTCGGCTTTGCGCTGATGGGTGTCGGTGCATGGTTCATTTTCGACGGCCCAATTGGAAAGGTCGCCTGATATGGAAACCAGAGCAGGCGACCCCGGCGCATTTGCGCATTTCGATCTGAACCGCGTGCCGACGCCCGCCTTCGTTGTCGATGAGGTCGCGATACGGCGCAACCTTTCCATCCTTGCTGACGTGAAGGCGCGTTCCGGAGCGAAAGTGCTTTCGGCTATGAAGGCATTCTCGATGTGGGAACTGGCACCCGTCATTGGCGAATATCTGGATGGTGTGTGTACGAGCGGACTTTGGGAAGCGCGGCTTGCGCGTGAGAAATATAGTGGCGAAATCGCGACCTACTGCGCGGGCTATAAGGAAGCCGACATGGCGGAGATTGTCGCCATTTCCGACCATGTCATTTTCAACAGCCCAAACCAGCACCGCCGTTTTGCAGCGTACCTAAACGACAGCGTCGATGTCGGCCTGCGCATCAATCCCGAACATGCAGAGGGCGAAGTTGCCAAATACGATCCCTGCTCGCCCGGATCGCGGTTGGGTTTTCCAGTAAGCCAGTTGCTGCCCGAACATCTTCAAGGCGTGTCGGGAATTCACTTCCACTCGCTCTGCGAACAGGATTTCGATCCGCTCAAACGCACATGGGAATCGCTTAGGCCCAAAATCGCGCCCTATTTCGGGCAGCTTAAATGGCTAAATTTCGGCGGCGGCCATCATATCACCCGCGCCGATTACCAGCGCGACGAGCTGGTGGAATTCATCAAGGAGGTTCGTACCGAAACCGGCCTGGAAATCTATCTGGAACCCGGTGAGGCCATCGCACTCGACGCTGGTATCCTCGTTGGCGAACTGCTCGACGTCTTCGACAACGGGGTGCCCGTTGGCATCACCGACATCAGCGCAACGTGCCACATGCCTGACGTCATCGAAGCCCCCTACCGCCCGGCAATGCTGGGTGAAGCCGCAGAAGGCCCAGCCATCCGCCTCGGCGGCCCCAGCTGCCTGGCAGGCGATATCATTGGCGACTACCGCCTGCCGGCCGCTGCCGATCCCGGCGCACGATTCGCGTTTCTCGATCAGGCGCATTATTCGATGGTCAAAACCAACACCTTCAACGGAGTCCCTCTTCCCTCGATCTGGCTTTGGAACAGCGACACCGACGATTTGCGCTGCATAAAATCGTTCGAATGGACCGAATTCCGCGACCGGCTGAGCTGAGTTATAGCCTTACAATAATCGGTTCGATTTTTACTTTACATCAAGCCCCCTCGACCATATACGCACCCTCCGCTGCCCCAGGGGGACTTCCAATAACCGCAAGGCAGCCTTGTCGTTTTACTGTTTTTTTGGGGGTCCCTTGAGTTGTACGAGAACACTGACGCACTTGCTGTAGTCCGCGCGCTTCGCCCGGACGAACCAATCACGCTCCTTCGCCCGCACGCCGCAACGCGCGCCGCCCGTTTCTTCGTTGAGAAGTTTCAGGGTAAGTCGCTCTATGCGGTAAAGGCCAATCCCTCGCCTGCGCTCCTCGAAACGCTGTGGGCGGCCGGGATTACGCATTATGACGTTGCCTCGCTCGGCGAGGTCCGGCTGGTAAGCAAGTTTTTGCCCGATGCAAAACTGTGCTTCATGCATCCGGTGAAGTCCGAGCGTGCAATTGCACAAGCCTATCACACTCACGGTGTCCGGACGTTTAGCCTCGACAGCCATGACGAGCTCGAAAAGATCGTTCGTGCGACCGCCAAGGATGGCGTGCTTGCGACCGATCTCGAACTTTGCGTCCGTATCCGCGTGTCGTCGGAGCATGCCAAGCTGAGCCTTGCCTCAAAATTCGGTGCGGATCCTTCCGAAGTCGCCGATTTGCTGGTCGCTACCCGTCAGGTAGCGGACGCTCTTGGCATCTGCTTCCATGTCGGCAGTCAGGCGATGACGCCCAAGGCTTATGCCGACGCGATGGAGCATGTCCGCGCGGCCATCGTCGAGGCGTCCGTCACGGTCGATATCGTCGATGTCGGCGGTGGGTTCCCCTCGGTCTATCCGGGCATGGAGCCTCCGCCACTCGAAAGCTATTTCGATGTCATCCACGCAATGTTCGAAGACCTGCCGATCAGTTATTCGGCCGAGCTTTGGTGCGAACCGGGCCGTGCGCTATGCGCCGAATATGCTTCGCTTTTGGTGAAAGTCGAAAAGCGTCGTGGCAACGAGCTGTACATCAACGACGGTGCCTATGGCTCTTTGTTCGATGCGGCACATATCGGCTGGCGCTTCCCTGTGGCATTGCAGCGGTCGGAAACGAGCATCGGCACTCAAATGGCCGAGTTCAGTTTCTATGGCCCCACCTGCGACGATATGGACCATATGGCAGGGCCTTTCGTCCTGCCCAACGATGTCGAAGCGGGCGACTATATCGAAGTCGGTATTCTCGGCGCTTATGGTTGTGCGTTGCGGACCGAATTCAACGGCTTCGGCGAAACCGACACGGTCGTAGTTGAAGACGAGCCGATGGCGAGCCTTTATGTACGCGTTCCGGCAAATGATGCGGGCATTGTCGTGAAGATCGGCAAGCGTTCGGCGCAATAGTCCGAATTAAGTTGCATTTGACAATCTATCGAGACTGAAGCACCCTCTCTGTCACATAACAGAGAGGGTCACTTTTACATGGATAATTCAATTTTGGCACCTGCCGCCGTTCTGGTGATGTGGTCGCTGATCATGCTGCTCTGGCTGGCCGGAACGCGCTTGCCAGCGATGTCAAAAGCCGGAATTGATCTGGGCAAGGCGGTTGGCGGACGTGGCGCGGATATCGACCCCAATGTGCCACCATCAGTCGCGTGGAAGTCTCACAACTATGCGCATCTTATGGAACAACCGACAATCTTCTATGCCACCGTCATGATCTTGGCAATTTCGGGCGGAGCGACGTCTTTGTCGGTTTCGCTGGCTTGGGGGTATGTGGCAATTCGCATTATCCACAGTATCTGGCAGGCAACAATCAACCGGGTTATCATCCGCTCCGCATTATTCTTTTTGTCGACCGGATTTCTGATTGTTCTCGCGGTGCAGGCGTTGCTGGCAACGATATAGGGGGAGAAAGTTATGAACAGCGCAATTTTACAGCCAGTCGTCGCGCTGGCGGTCTGGACGATGGTCATCTGGCTGTGGATGTACGCCACGCGTATTCCGGCAATGAATCGGGCCAAGATCGATGGCGTCAATATGGTCGGCTCGACCGGGCGGGGGCTGCGTGACGACCTAGTGGCCGCTGGCGAGACCAAGGCATCGTGGGTTGCAGACAATTACAACCACTTGCACGAGGCACCTACCATATTTTATGCAGTGTCGCTGGTGCTGGCGATGGTCGGACAGGGCGATAACCTGAACGCGACCATTGCCTGGGCCTATGTCGGCCTGCGTGTAGCGCACAGCCTGGTGCAAATTCTTTGGAATCGCGTGCTGGTGCGCTTTGCATTATTCGTACTGTCGACATTTGCGTTGCTGATGCTGGTCACCCACGCGGCGATGTCGGTGTTTCTGTACTAGCGGCTGAAATGCCCGACCAGTTCGATATGCGTTGACCAGCGAAACTGGCCGACGGGCCAGACGCGCTGCAATCGGTATCCTGCGGACACCAGTGTTTTGGCGTCGCGGGCGAAGCTGGCGGGGTTGCAGCTGACATAAGCGATATCGGGCACATTCGAGGCCGCGAGATTGGTCACCTGTTCTTTTGCGCCCGCGCGTGGCGGGTCGAGGATGACGGTTTGGAATTTGTTCAGCTCCTTGGGGCTGAGCGGCCTTCTGAACAGGTCACGATGCTCAGGAAAAATCTGGCGCTTTGCTCGTGCTGCAGCAGCTTTCAACGCCAAAACCGGCTCGCGTTCCGCCTCGCCCGCATAGACCTTTTTGCTATTGTCGACCGAGAGCGCAAAGGTCCCCAGACCGGCAAACAGGTCGGCGACCAGCAAGCTGTCGGCAACGATTTCCCTGACCGCCTCCACAAGAGCGCTTTCGCCGTCCTTGGTGGCCTGCAGAAAACCGTAAGGGGGATAGGCTACCTGAACGCCGCCAAGGGTCACAGTGACTGGCTCTGGCTCCCAGAAAGGCACTGGGCCAAAGCCTTCGTCGAGAGACAGTCGAGCCAGACTGTGCTTCTTGGCAAATTCGGACAAAAGCTCATGCGTGTCGAGATCGTTGGCGATCCAGTTCTCGATCAGCACGTCTATGCCCTGATCGACCAGAGCGAGTTTGATCTGCACCTGCCGCGCGCGGTTCAGTCTCGGCCCAAGCAACGCTCGGAGCGGATCGAGCAATGCAAACAAGTCCGGCGCCATGACGTCACATTGCCGTAAATCTATGATCCGGTGACTTTTTTCGGTACTGAAACCCAATTGAAACTGCTTGCCCGTCCATGCCGAACGAACCGCGATCCGCCGCCGCGTCTTGGGCGGAGAAATATGGACGGGCATGATTTTGCCAATCTCCACCTGCTGCGTAGCCAGCGCATGCGTAACGCGATCAGCTATGAATGTGCGCAGGGTTTCCTCGTCGAGATGCTGGAGCTGGCAGCCACCACAGAGGGGGAAATGCTGGCAGGGCGGTGTAGCATGGTGCGGGCCGTGGATCAGGCCGCCTGCCGGATCAATCCTATCCCCCGGCGCGGCATGTGCCACGTAACGGCCGTCGGCTGTCACACCGTCGCCGCGTGCGGCTACGCGGATAATCTCGTTTGTTTCGGTCATGTCGCCCCTTGCCCGCGAAGGCGCGTGCAATCAACCGCCGTTTTTGGTCGGTTCTGCTTCGTTACCCTTGATTTGCGCAGGCAGCCGGTATTTATCATCGCCCGAAGTGACTTCGATCATTCCGTCGCTCAAAAGGCTGATCCGCGTCTCGTCAAAACCATCGGAAGGGGCAAGCCCGCGGCCATCGGTCAAAATGTCAAAACGCCGAAAGCCGCCGTCGGGGTGGCGGATGACCAGTATCTTGCCATCGCTGCCCGCTATCTGCTCGGTGGTGCAGTTTCGCTCGAACGTTGCAGAGCCTGCCAGCGCACACTCGACTTTTCCGTCGAGCGCGGCTTGCTCATCGGCCTCGCTCTCCGCTTGCTGTAGATCTACGGCGTTGTTGCTACCGCACGCAGCAAGGCAGAAAAGCAGCATGGCAGACAAAAACCTAGATATCGGCATAGACATGCGTCTCGGCTTTGCCCCCGGGATGCGTCAGCGCGCCCTTGCAGGCAGGGCCAACATTTTGAGCATAGCGCCATAAAGCTCCCGAGCCATAGTCGGTGGTCCGCGGTTGCCAGATTTTACGTCTTTCTTCCAATATTTCGGCCGCGACGTTGAGATCGATTGTGCCAATCTCGGCGTCAATGGCGATTTCGTCGCCATCCTCGATAAGCGCAATCGGCCCGCAATCGGCGGCCTCGGGTCCGACATGGCCGATACAGAAGCCGCGTGTGGCGCCGGAGAAGCGGCCATCGGTGATGAGCGCAACCTTCTCGCCCATCCCCTGCCCGTAGAGCGCGGCTGTAGTCGACAACATCTCGCGCATACCGGGGCCGCCCTTGGGGCCCTCGTAGCGGATGACGATGACCGAACCTTCGCGGATCTGCCGCGCTTCGACTGCAGCGAAGCAATCCTCCTCGCAATCGAAGACCTGTGCCGGGCCGGTAAATTGCAGCCGGTCCATGCCCGCCACCTTCACAATCGCCCCCTCGGGCGCGAGAGTGCCGCGCAGGCCGACAACGCCGCCTGTGGGGGTAATTGGCGCAGTTGCGGGATAAATGACCTTCTGATCGGGGTTCCAGGTAATTTCCTCGATATTCTCGCCCAAGGTCTTGCCGGTTACCGTCATGCACTCGCCATGCAGCAAACCTTCACCGAGCAGCGACTTCATCAACATGTAGACACCGCCCGCATCATACATATCGCGCGCCACATATTGGCCGCCGGGTTGCAGGTCGGCCATATAGGGTGTGGTCTTGAAAACTTCGGCCACATCGAACAGGTCGAAGTCGATCCCTGCTTCATGCGCCATCGCGGGCAAGTGCAACGCACCATTGGTCGAACCACCCGTTGCTGCGACAATTCGCGCTGCATTTACAAAAGCTTCGCGCGTACAGATATCACGCGGCCTGATGTTTTTGGCGAGCAAGTCCATCACCTGCACGCCCGCTGCATGCGCGATCTGGTCGCGCGTCGAATACGGCGCAGGGGCCATGTTACTGTTCGGGAGCGACAATCCGATTGCCTCTCCTACGCACGCCATGGTGTTGGCCGTATACTGCCCGCCGCAGGCACCGTGGCCCGGACAAGCGACACGCTCCAACTCTTCCACTTCCGACAGCGGACAGGCACCCGCAGCGTATTTTCCGACGACTTCGAAGACGTCTTTGACCGTAACGTCCTTGTCCTTGTACCGTCCCGGCAGGATCGAACCGCCATAAACGAATATGGATGGCACGTTGAGCCGCAACATCGCCATCATCATCCCCGGCAATGATTTGTCACAACCCGCAAACCCGACAAGCGCGTCATAACAATGGCCTCGAACCGATAGTTCGATCGAGTCCGCAATCACCTCGCGGCTGATCAGCGAGGATTTCATCCCCTGATGCCCCATAGCGATGCCATCTGTCACGGTAATAGTGTTGAACCGCCGCGGCATCCCGCCACCCTGCTCTACCCCTTTGCGCGCAACATCTGCCTGATGGTCGAGCGTGGTATTGCAAGGCGCGCTGTCATTACCTGCCGAAACCACGCCGATAAATGGCCGCGCTATTTCCTCCGCGGTCAACCCCATCGCATAATAATAACTACGGTGCGGCGCGCGTTCGGGGCCGACCGAGACATGGCGGCTGGGTAGTTTGGACTTGTCGAACTGGTGGGTCATTTTGGCTCGCTTTCAGCGCGAGCGTCTATTCAATCTGCACCGTCCGACGCAAGCCTTTCCGCAACATATTGTGCCATTTCAGCCAAGATGGCTGCAAATCTTTCCTGTCCGGCGCTCGTTCCGACCAAATCTTGCCGGATTTCGACACCGACATAGGGAATTTCATTCGCTTCGGCATGGCGGTTCATGGTCGCGTTGAGCAGTTTGCCCGAATAGGGAAGCTGGTCGCCAACGACCAGCCCTTCGCTCTCCAGACGGGCAATGGCTAGGTTCGCAGCGGTTTCATATTCATTATACAAGATGCCAACTTCCCACGGGCGATGTCCGTCCGGATCGCTTTCGAGACGTGGCGTGAAGCTGTGAATAGACAGGATCAAGGCGGGGGGATGATGGTGAAGCAAATCCTCGAGCCTGACATGATAGGGATGGAAATAGCGATCGAGCCGCGCCTGCCGCCCCGCCGCATCGAGATGATTGCCGGGAATATCGATGCCGTCGCTCGTCACCGGTATCGCGCTAGCATCTTCAGGATAGCGGTTGAGATCGACCACAAGCCGGGAATTAGTGGCGAGGAATGCAGCGCAGCCGGACAGCTCGACCAGGAAGGTAGCGACTCCGGTAACGCCAATGTCGTAAGCGATATGCTGCGAAAGCAGTTTCGGGTCGATGCCGAGATCGATTTCGCTAGGCACATGGTTGGATGCGTGGTCGCAGACGACCAATATGCCGCCCTCTTTGGGCTGCCCGAGAATGACCCATGGATCGTTCATTTGAGGGAAGATGCCATTGTCCACCATTCCGGGCAAGCCTTGGCGATATCGCCCTGCGATGCGTCCCTCGCCTCTGCAGATGCGAACAGTGCAAAGCAGGTCGCGCCGGAGCCTGACATGCGGGTAAGCGTTGGATCGGCTGCCTCGAGCTTGGCGACGACATCGGCAATTTCAGGGCAAAGCGCGAGGGCCATTGGCTCCAGATCGTTACGGCCTTCCATGAAATCTTCCGGCACCGGCCCACGATCGATGCCGTCCCATGCGCGAAACACCGACGCGGTCGATACTGATACCAGCGGATTGACCAGCAACACAGGCGTTCCGGCCAAGCCGCCATCTGTTACAAACTCAAGATCGGTTCCGGTGCCATGCCCCAAAGCAGTTCGGCTGTAGATACATGCCGGAATGTCGGCTCCCAACGGCGCGAGGAGCGCAGCGAGGTCGGCTTCGCTGGCACCGATATCCCAAAGCCGGTTCAGCAGCCGGGCTGTTGCCGCTGCATCTGCCGAGCCTCCGCCGATCCCGGAAGCTATCGGCAATCGCTTGTCGAGCGTGATTTTAGCACCCACAGCAACTTTGAACCTGTTTTTGAGTGCGTTGGCTGTTCTCAAAACCAGATTATCGTCCGTTGCGGCAAGCGACCCAGCAAAGGGACCGATAATGTTCAGACGGAGATCGTCAGCAAGCTCGGCACTCAACCCGTCACCATCGCCACAAAAGGCAAACAGCGTCTCGATGTCATGATATCCATCCGGACGCCGCCGCCGGACATGGAGCGCAAGGTTGATCTTGGCGTAGGCGGTTTCGGTATCCGCTGGCATCAGCGTGACGGCACGCCTGCATCAATCTTGCTTGCAAGCCGCGCCAGCGCCTCACCCTCCGCCGCCTGTCGCGCCACATTCCATGCATAACGTGCATCTCGGCGCCGACCTAAAGCCCAATAGGCATCCCCCAGATGTTCGTTGATCGCGGCATCGTTACCAGCCGCCTTCGCGGCCTGCTCCAGCAATGGCAACGCCCGTTTGACGTCCCCGCGAAGAAAAAAGGCCCAGCCCAGAGAATCGGTAATCGCGCTCGATGTCGGATTCAAGCTGTGTGCCCGCATAACCATCTCGGTCGCGCGTTCCCTGTCCTCACCCCGCTCCAACAGCGTATATCCGAGATAATTCAGCACCTGTGCATTATTCGGCTCGACCACCAACGCCTTTTCCAATTCGGCCCGCGCCCCCGGCCAGTCGCCCGACTGATCGAGCGCCGATGCCAGCAACAGCCGGAAACTGCCCTGCTGCCGCGGCGAGACGTTGTTACTTTCAGCGGCTGCAGCGAGATAACGATATATGGCGATGGTTGCGGGAAGATCGCCGACGGCCTCCTGCGCGCGCGCCTGCAAAAGCTTCATGGCGACGGAATTGGGCGCTTGCCGTCCGGCCTCCTTGGCAACGGCGAGTGCTTCGGCCTGTCTGCCCTGTTTTGTCAGAAGGTCGATCCGTCCCTCGACCGCCGGTATCGCATAAGACGAATCCGGCGCGATCGCGGCAAACTGAGCCATCGCCCTTTCAGGCAATCCGTTTTCTTCAAGCGCCCGCGCAAGGGCTATCCGCGTTGCATCGCTTTGCGGTGCAATCCAGTCGGCAACGCGCGTAAGCAGCAAGCCCTGTTCCGGCACATTTTGCTCGACCAGCGAGGTGCCGATGCGGCGATACAGTGCCGAAAGCCCTTCCGACGCCGACAATCTAGCAACGGTCGGTTGGGTAACTGAGGGGTCCTCTCCGCCCCAAACCGTCCGTAACAATGCCTCGGCAAAGGGCTTGTCGCCGTTAGCCGCAATAACATCGGCGCTGGTCAGCAGCAGGTCGCGGACATAATCGCCCTGTTGCGACGCCATCGCGCGCAATCCGAACTTTGCCGCCGCAAACTCACGTGATGCGAGTTGCATATAAATGCGCTGGTCATTCGAATAATATGCGAAAAAGGCGTCTGCTGCTCCGTCGGATTCTGGAAGGTCGGCGGGCTTGCCTTGCGCCACACGAATCCAGCTTTTCAGCATCGGAGCCATGAACGCGAAATTGCCGCCTTGCGACACGTCCTGCGCGGTTTGATCGGCCATTGTCCAGTTTCTGGCACGAAAGGCGTCGGCAAAGAGCAGCAGGGCGGTTTCCGCCGAGCCACCGTTGCGCAATTCCATTGCGCGCGCAGCGCGGACTGCGGTGGGCATATCGCCGCTCCGCACGGCGCTTTCAAACAGCCTGTCTGCAAGGATTTCGCTGTCGGGCGCCTCGCGGTACAATTTCAGATAGGTTTTGACGGCGACATCGTCGCTGTTGCCGATTTCAGCCAATCTGGCGTTGGCATATTGGCTGACTGCATCCTCGGTTTTGGCCGAAGCTGTTGCGGCGTTCGCGAACAACACCGCTGCAAGCGCGGGCTTACATATTCGGATAATTGGGCCCACCGCCACCCTCCGGGGTTACCCAGTTGATATTCTGGTTGGGGTCCTTGATGTCGCAGGTCTTGCAATGCACGCAGTTCTGCGAGTTGATCTGGTAGCGCGGCTCCTTGCCGTCTTCCTCTATCCATTCGTAGACCCCCGCAGGGCAATAGCGCGTCGACGGTCCGGCAAATTCGAAAAACTCGCTTTCCTTTTGCAGTTCCATATTGCGGACGTGCAGATGGACGGGCTGGTCTTCGGCATGGTTGGTGTTCGACAGAAAAACCGAGGAAAGCCGGTCGAAACTGAACACGCCATCGGGCTTGGGATAAGCAATCGGCGTCGCCGCGCCCTTTTTCTTGAGCGTCTTGTGGTCGGGATGATGTTTCATCGTGAAAGGCATGCGGATGCCCCAGTTTTCCAGCCACATATTCGCGCCCGCCAAGATGGTGCCCCAGAAATTGCCGAACTTTTCGACCAGCGGCAGGACGTTGCGGACCACGCGCAACTCCTTGTAGATCCAGCTATTCTCGTAGCCGGTCTGATAGGCGCTCAGCTCGTCATGCTCGCGCCCTGCGGCCAGCGCTTCCACTGCCGCATCGGCGGCGAGCATGCCAGACTTCATCGCGGTATGCGTGCCCTTTATGCGAGGGACGTTCAGGAAGCCTGCGGTGCATCCGATTAGTGCGCCGCCGGGGAAGGCGAGCTTTGGCACTGACTGAAAACCACCATCGCTGATCGCGCGCGCGCCATAGGACACGCGGCGGCCGCCTTTCAATATCTTCTGGATTTCGGGATGCGTCTTCCAGCGCTGCAGTTCTTCGAACGGCGACAGATAGGGATTGGAGTAATTCAGCCAGACCACGAAGCCCAAAGCCACTTGATTGTTCGCCTGGTGATAGAGAAACGCGCCGCCATTGGCGTCCGTTAGCGGCCAGCCCTGGCTGTGGATTACCCTCCCGGCCGAATGCTGCTCGGCTGGAATGTCCCACAATTCCTTCAGGCCGATGCCGTACACCTGCGGCTCCGCATCCTTGTCGAGGCCGAACTGCGGCTTCAGCAATTTCGTCAGATGCCCGCGCACGCCTTCGGCAAAGAAGGTGTATTTGGCATGCAGTTCCATGCCCGGCATGTAATCGGCCTTATGACTGCCATCGCGCGCAATGCCCATGTCGCCGGTAGCAACGCCCTTCACGGAGCCGTCCTCATTGTAAAGGATTTCAGCGGCGGCAAAGCCGGGGAAAATTTCGACACCCAGATTTTCTGCCTGCCCGGCCAGCCAGCGGCACAGATTGCCGAGCGAACCCGTATAGGTTCCCTTATTGTGCATGAAGCCCGGCGTGAGGAAATGCGGCATGTTGAACTTGCCGGTTTTGGACATGATCCAGTGCTGGTTGTCGTTCACCGGTGTATCCGCCAGCGGACAGCCTTGTTCTTTCCAGTCCGGGATGAGCTCATCGAGTGCCTTGGGGTCGATGACTGCGCCCGACAGGATATGCGCGCCAACCTCGGAGCCTTTTTCGAGAATACAAACGCTAGTCTCTGGGGATTTCTGCTTGATGCGGATTGCGGCGGACAGCCCTGCGGGTCCGGCCCCAACAATCACCACATCATAGGGCATCGACTCCCGTTCACTCATCGCCTTTGTCCTTTACCCCGCGAAACATTCGGGCCATCGCGTTAAACGAACAGCCTGCGGATATTGCCATGCCAAGCAATTGACCCTGCCGTCAACCGGTGACTGAAAGAGACTATGGAGCAACAGGGGCAGCTTGCCGCATCGAAGATGGTGGAATCGCTGACCAGCTGGTGGGAACTTGCCGGGGTGGATATGGCTGTTGGCGAGACGCCCGTCGACTGGCTGGCCATCGATGCGCAAGCGGATGTGGTCCAGCCAGCTTTAGCCACGCCGACCCCCAAGGTCGAGTTATCGCAGGCTGCTCCTGCCAAGCGTGCCGCGGATTGGCCCGCGGATGTCGAAACGCTGAAGGCGATGATAGCAAAGGGAATATCGCTACCCGGCAATGGCTTCGGCACCAGCTTTGTCGCGCCTGTCGGCCCTCCTTCCAGCGAGATCATGGTGATTTCCGACCTACCCGATCAGGACGAACTGGGTGCAGGACAGCTCGGTAGCGGCGCGACCGGCGCGTTGTTGACGCGGATGCTGGCGGCGATCGGTATCAATGTGGCGAATTGCTACTGGACGGCCCTTGCGACCACCTTTCCTCCGACTGGCGAAGTACCGGAAAACGCCTTGCCACATCTGGCCGAATTTGTGCGTCACCAGATCGGGCTGGTAAGGCCGCAATCGCTCATCCTGCTCGGCTCGGCGGCATGCAAAGCTCTGCTCGGCAACGAACTGATGAAAGCGCGTCAAAATTTAGGAAATATTAACTACGATGGCCGAAACATGGCGGTCCTGACGACATTTCATCCGCGAACCCTGATCGCTCGGCCCGCCATGAAGGCGCAGGCGTGGAAGGATTTGCAGATGTTCGCGAAAAGGGCCGATCTGTGAATAAAGCCACTTTCTTGCTGACTATATTGGCGCTTCTTCCCGCAGCGGCGCAGGCAAACACCAGCGAAGGCTTTCGCGCCATCGTGTCGGCACAACCCGCGCCAACGGTCCTCAGCAAGTCCGAGCAAGCGGCCTATTCAGAAATCTACGCTAACATTCGCGCCCAGAAATGGGAAGATGCGGCAAGGCTTATCGACAGGATGCCCGCCGGGCCAATGGCCGCAATGGCGCGCGCCGAACTGTATCTCGCGCCGAACAGCCCGAAGGTTGATGCCGCGCAGTTGCAGGCATTGCTCAACGCCGCGCCCTATCTGCCGCAAGCCGAACAGCTCGAAAACATGGCGCGCAAGCGCGGGGCCGATGCGCTCCCCGACCGCCCTGGTATTCGGCGCTTTTCATGGTTAGGGGGAGCACCCAAGCGTGATCTTCCGAACAGTATTGCTGGCGATAGCCTGCGCAACGAATTGCAGGCGTTCATCAAGAATGACGATCCGCTATCGGCGGAAACATTGCTGAACAGCAAAGCAGGCGAACTTTCATCCGATGCCTTGACCGAACTGCGGTATCGCGTCGCCTGGTCATATTATATCGAAAATGACGATGTTTCGGCCAAACGCCTCGCTGGCGTCGCCCGCGCTGGCGGCGGCGAATGGGGAATACAGGCGGCTTGGGCTTATGGCCTCGCAGCTTGGCGGCTCAAGGATTATGCCGCTGCGTTCGAAGCGTTCGACGCCGTTTCACGAGCGGCCAACAATGACGACCTGAAAGCAGCAGGCCTGTTCTGGAGTGCGCGGGCAGCCATGGCTGCAAAGCAACCGCACCAGGTTCAATCGCGTATGCAAAATGCCGCGCAACTGCCTGAAACATTTTACGGATTACTAGCCAGCGAATCGCTCGGTATGGAGCCAATCGCGCGCAAGGCGGCCAAGGTTTCGAAACTTGACTGGAACGCGCTCAAGAATCAGGAAAATGCGCTACTGGCGGTTTCCCTTACCGAAATCGGCCAGACCAAGCTAGCGGATGAAGCGCTTCGCCATCAGGCGAAAATCGGCGACGCGCGTCAGCACGCCAATCTCGCGCAACTCGCCGGTTCACTAAATCTCGCCTCGACACAGTTCTGGATGGGCCATTACGGACCTTCGCGCGGCGAAAGCAGCGCGATGGCGCGTTACCCCATGCCTAATTGGGAGCCGACCGGCGGCTGGCGTGTGCCGCCAGCGCTCGTTTACGCCCATGCGTTGCAGGAATCCTCGTTCAAAACCGACGTTATCAGCCCCGCCGGTGCGCGCGGCTTGATGCAGGTCCGCCCCGGCACCGCGAGTGACATGGCCCGCGCGCGGGGGATCGGTTTTACTGCGTCGGAGCTGGACCGGCCTGCGATCAACCTTGAATATGGCCAATCCTACATGGAAAAGCTGCGCGATATGTCGGCAACTGGCGGGCTGCTGCCAAAGGTCATCGCCGCCTATAATGCCGGGCCGACGCCAGTGACGCGCTGGAACAGCGAAATTCGCGATAATGGCGACCCGCTCCTATTCATTGAGTCAATTCCCTATTGGGAAACGCGGGGATATGTGTCGATCATCCTGCGCAACTACTGGATCTACGAAATGCGCGAAAACAGGGCATCGGGCAGCATGAATGGCCTCGCACAATATCTCTGGCCCCGATTCCCCGACGAGAACGGCAACGTCATCGCGCGCCGCGCAGGAGGCAACATTGCCGCTAGATGAAACCCGCCCGTTCAAGCCGGTCAACGTCGCGTTGCTGACCGTATCGGACACGCGCGGTGTAGAAGACGACACCAGCGGTGATATCCTCGCAGATCGCATCACCGCCGCTGGCCACAAAATCGTTGAGCGTGCGATTTTGCGCGACGACACTGCGATGATAACGGCGCGTCTCCACAACTGGATCGACGACGAGCAGATCGACGTCATCATCTCAACCGGTGGCACTGGCCTTACCGGACGCGATGTGACGCCTGAGGCGCTGGACCGCGTCAAAACGAAGGATATTCCTGGCTTCGGCGAACTTTTTCGCTGGCTCAGCTACGCCAGTATCGGCACCTCGACCATCCAGTCGCGCGCTTGCGCAGTTCTGGCGCGCGGCACATATATTTTCGCCCTGCCCGGCTCAAATGGCGCGGTAAAAGATGGCTGGGACGAGATTTTGGTCCACCAGCTTGATAGTCGGCACAAGCCATGCAATTTTGTAGAATTGATGCCGAGATTGCGCGAGTACTAGTTTGTTCTTTATTTGTTCTACAGACTGTGTCATCATCCGGTGGTGCAAAATTTCTGTTATCCTGATGTCTTCAAAGGTCGCGGAGCACCTGCCAATTCGGTTCCGACACGCTTCAATCTCAGCGAGGGCGTGGCCGATGGCGACTGGCTGGACGAACGTGAAGAGCTTGATGGCGAGATAGCGCCGCTCAAAACAACGGTTACGGAAGAACATCCGAAGTCCATCCTGTCGTTCAATACCTCGCCTGATCTGCCCTTCGACCGCTCGGTGAATGCCTATCGCGGTTGCGAACATGGCTGTATCTATTGTTATGCGCGGCCGACGCACGCCTATCACGACCTGTCGCCGGGACTGGATTTCGAAAGCAAGCTATTCGCCAAGCCCAAAGCGGCGGAATTATTGCGCAAGACGCTGGCAAAGCCAGGATATAAGCCTGCAACCATTGCCATTGGTACCAATACGGATCCGTACCAGCCCATCGAGCGCACCTACCGGATTACACGCTCTATATTGGCCCTGATGGTCGAAACATTGCATCCCATCGTCATTACAACCAAATCGTCCCGGGTGGTCGAGGACATGGATTATCTAAAGCAGCTCGCGGCCAAACAGCTGACAGGCGTCGCGATTTCGGTGACTTCGCTCGATGCGAAACTGGCGCGGATATTGGAGCCTCGTGCGTCTTCGCCAATGACTCGACTCGCGGCTGTTCGCAAACTTTCGGAAGCCGGCATCTATGTTCACGTAAACATTGCACCCATCATTCCGGCAATTACCGACATGGAAATTGAGGCTATCGCCGCTGCGGCCGCCGAACATGGCGTGTCGAGTGTTTCATGGATACCTATCCGCCTGCCCCATGAGGTAGCGCCGCTTTTCCGAGACTGGCTCGAAGTACACTTTCCCGACCGCGCATCCAAGGTGATGAACCACATAAAGGAAATGCGCGGCGGTAAAGATAACGATTCGGAGTTCTTCACTCGCATGAAGGGCCAAGGTGCCTGGGCCGAACTCATTCGTACGCGCATGCGGATTGCGGTAAAAAAGCATGGCCTCGACAGCTCGAAATGGAATGTGCGCAACGACCTGTTCGTTCCGCCCAATCTCGACGGACAACTTTCGCTGTTTTAGCTTTCCAGCACAAAATCCTTGAACTGAGCGCGCAACGCAACCTTCTGGATTTTGCCCGTCCCGGTATGCGGCAGCTCATCCACAAACAGGACGCGGTCGGGCATCCACCATTTGGCGATTCGTTCGGCGAGATAGGCTTTTACGGAGTCTTCATCGACGTCCGCATCGGGCTTTTTGACCGCAACTAGCACTGGCCGCTCGTCCCATTTGGGATGCGGGATGCCGATTGCGCCGGCTTCGGCAATCCCGGGGCAGCCGACAGCGATATTTTCGAGCTCGACCGAACTAATCCACTCACCGCCCGATTTGATGACATCCTTGACGCGGTCGGTGATTTGCATCGTGCCGTCTGGATGCAGCACCGAAACATCGCCCGTGTCGAACCATTGGTCAGCGTCCACCGCATCGGCGTCCGCCTTGAAATAGCGCTTGATAACCCAAGGCCCGCGAATTTGGAGGGCACCAGAGGTCGTGCCATCGCGCGGCGCGACATTGCCATCCTTGTCGATAACCCGCAACTCGACGCCGAAGGGCACCCTGCCCTGCTTGCAAACAACGTCGATCTGCTCGTCGAGCGTCAGTTCATCCCAATTGGGCGTCGGTGAGCCCATCGTGCCAATGGGGGATGTTTCGGTCATGCCCCAAGCGTGCGACACTCGCACACCGGACTTCATCAGCCGCTCAATCATCGCGCGCGGTGCGGCAGAACCACCAATAGTCACTAGCCGCAACTTGCCGAGCGAGGCATCGCGGCCGGCGGCTGCCTCAGCATCGAGATGCGCGAACATTGCGAGCCAGACTGTGGGCACGCCAGCGCTGTGTGTAATGCCTTCGTCAAGCATGAGCTTGTGCAGGATCGGGGCTTCGTTGGTAGTCGAAAAAACAAACTTCACCCCCGCAGCCGCGCCCGCAAAGGGAAGCCCCCAGCTTGCTGCGTGGAACATCGGAACGATAGGCAGCAATGCGGCCTGCGGGCTTAAGTCAAACACAGAAGGAGCGATCTCTGCCATCGCATGCAGCATCGTCGAGCGGTGCTGATAAAGGACGCCTTTTGGATTACCCGTCGTGCCGCTCGTATAGCAGAGCATACAGGGATCTCGCTCGTCACCCGTCGCCCATTCGAAATTTCCGTCCTGTCCGGCGATCAACGCTCCGTAGCTCGCGTCGTCGTCGAAAATGACATAATGCTCGACGGTCTTGAGATGCGGTTTGAGCCGGTCAATAATCGGTTCGAACGCTTTATCGTACATCAGTACTTTGTCTTCGGCGTGGTTGATAATATAGATTAGATCCTCATCGAACAGCCGGATATTTACCGTGTGGATGACTCCGCCGAAGCCGATGGCACCATACCAGGCTGCAAGATGACGGTGATGGTTCATCGCAAAAGTAGCGATGCGGTCGCCCTTCTGCAGACCCCAGCCCGCAAATGCCTGCGACAATTTGCGCGCTTCAGCGGCCACACCGGCCCAATTACTGCGCTCGACGGTGCCATTCGACCAGCGCGTTACAATCTCGCGTGACCCATGCTCGCGTTCTGCATAATCGATTAGGTGGGTTACCCGCAGATCCCAATCCTGCATGGTGCCGTGCATCGCTCTCTCCGTTCTTTGTTAGTCGCATGGCTTAGGCGGAAAACCGGTTCTCCTCGTTCCTGACCATGCTCCGCTATTATTCTCTCAGCGCACCAATGCCAAATGATTGCCCAGTGGCGCAAGCTCTACATTGCCCACGCCATCGATGGACTTCACCTGTTCCAATAGCGAAGAGTCGAGCTGGTAGCGGCGCCCCAGCACGATATGTGCCCAGCGTCCGTCATCTGTGCGTGTCTTGACGATCAGTTCGCTCTTGCCGCCGTGCAGCGGCTCGACAAGATGTGCGAGTTCACGCAAAGCAGCTTCGCTATTTATATCGAGCTGCATTTTCAGCCGCGTAATGCTGGTAAGACTGCTGAGCGGCTTTGCGCTCTTAACAGTGAAGCTGGGAACCTCGTCGCCCGGGCGCATATCCATTTCGCAGTTGAGCAATACACATTCGGCTTGCTTGGACCACTCGGTGAGTTGCACACAAACCGCATCCTCGAAGCAGCGCACCGAAAATTGTCCGCTCTGGTCGGAAAAATCGGCGACCATGAAGCGTTTGCCCTTGCGCGATTCGCGCCAGCGAACGCCTTCGATAAGCGCCGAGAGGACCGCCGGGCGCCGGACGCCTTCAGGGATTGGGCCACTTTCAAGCCATGTTGCGTAACTCTTCGCACCATGACTTGCGGCCAAAGCGTCATATTGCGAGCAAGGATGTGCCGAGAAATAAAAACCGAAGGCTTCCTTTTCGAAGGCCATCTGCTCGCCGAGCGTCCATGTCGTGCTGCGCTCGATGCGCAGCTTGGCCATATCCGACCCGGCCTCACCAAACAGCCCACCTTGCCCACTCTCGCGCATATCGCGCGCTGATTGCGCGGCGGCCAGTAGCGTTTCCGCTGCGCCATGCACCGCTGCCCTGTTCGGTTCGAGGCAGTCGAATGCGCCCGCCGCCGCCAGGTTTTCAAGGCTGCGACGGTTGATTTGTGCAGGGTCCGCGCGATTGGCAAAGTCGTCCAGACTGGCAAAGACCCCACCGCTTTCGCGTTCGGCAACGAGTATTTCCATCGCACGCTCGCCGACATTCTTGATCCCGCCGAGCGCATAACGCACGGTCAGATCGCCATTTTCATCTGCTTCTACCGAATACTCCGCCTCGCTGCGGTTCACATCGGGCGGCAGGCATTTTACATTCAATCGCCGCATGTCGTCGATGAAGATGCCAAGCTTGTCGGTTTGGTGCATGTCGAAACACATCGACGCGGCGAAGAAGACTTCAGGATGGTGGGTTTTGAGCCATGCCGTCTGATAGGCGAGAACGGCATAGGCGGCGGCATGGCTCTTGTTGAAACCATAGCCTGCGAACTTGTCGATCAAGTCGAACAGTTCGTTGGCCCGGTTCGGCGTAATATTATGTTCAGCGCAACCCGACACGAACCGCCCACGCTGCGCATCCATTTCTGACTGCACTTTCTTGCCCATCGCGCGGCGGAGCAAATCTGCTTCGCCGAGGCTGTAGCCCGCGAGTATCTGTGCGGCCTGCATCACCTGTTCCTGATAGACGAATATCCCGTAGGTTTCGTTCAACACCGGTTCGAGCAAATGATGCGGATACTCGATTGTCTCTTCGCCATTTTTGCGGCGACCAAACATGGGGATATTGTCCATCGGGCCAGGGCGATAGAGCGAGACGAGCGCAATAATGTCGCCGAAATTTGTGGGGCGCACCGCTGCGAGCGTGCGACGCATGCCTTCGGATTCGAGCTGGAACACGCCGACCGTGTCGCCGCGCTGGAGCAATTCGTAAACCGCCAGATCGTCATGCGGCAGCAGGTCGAGGTTGATCTCCACACCGCGTGCCGCGAGCATCTGGCTGGCCTTTTGCAGGACCGACAGCGTTTTAAGGCCAAGAAAGTCGAACTTCACCAGTCCCGCGACTTCGACATATTTCATGTCGAACTGCGTGACCGGCATGTCCGAGCGTGGGTCGCGGTAAAGCGGGGCCAGCTCGGACAATTCACGATCGCCGATAACCACGCCCGCCGCATGGGTCGAGCTATGGCGCGGCAGACCCTCGAGCTTCATTGCAAGGTCGAACAATCGCTTCACTTGCTCGTCGCGGCGATATTCCTCGCGCAACTCGGCCACACCAGCCAGCGCTCGTTTCAAGTCCCATGGGTCGGTTGGATGGTTGGGCACTTGCTTGCATAGACGGTCGACCTGGCCATAGCTCATTTGCAGCACGCGCCCTGTGTCACGTAACACGGCCCGCGCTTTCAGCTTTCCAAAGGTAATGATTTGCGCAACCTGACGGTTGCCGTATTTCTTTTGAACATAGCGGATGACTTCGCCGCGCCGCGTTTCGCAGAAGTCGATATCGAAGTCGGGCATTGATACGCGATCGGGGTTGAGGAAGCGTTCGAAGAGCAGCCCCAATTTGATCGGATCGAGGTCTGTAATGGTCAGCGACCAAGCCACCAACGATCCAGCACCCGATCCGCGGCCCGGACCTACCGCAATGTCCTGATCCTTAGCCCATTTGATGAAATCGGCAACGATCAGGAAATAGCCCGAAAAGCCCATTGAGCAGATAACATCTGCCTCAAATTGCAGCCGGTCAAAATAGACCTGCCGCTCACCTTCGTCGGTGATGCCAGCCACTTCGAGCCTTTGCAGGAGACCGAGGCGGGCATCCTCGCGAAGCTGCTCGTCCTCGGCGCCACGGTTGCCGGCAAGGCTAGGAAGAATCGGGTCGCGTTTTGGCGAGACCGCAGCGCAGCGCTGCGCAATCACCAGCGTGTTCGCAAGCGCTTCGGGCACATCGGCAAAGAGTTCGCCCATCTGCCGTCCGGTCTTGATCCAGGTTTCGCGGCTGCTTCTGCGGCGATCCTGGCTTTCGACATATTCACCATCGGAAATACACAGCATGGCATCATGCGCGTCGAAAAATTCGGGTTCGGCGTAAAAAGCGGGATTGGTTGCAACCAGCGGGATATCGCGAGCGTAGGCAAGGTCGATCAGCCCGTTTTCAGCAGCGTCCTCGATCGCGTCCCCTCGCCTGCTGAGTTCGATATACAGACGCTGCGGAAACAGGCGCTCCAGTGCGGCAAGATACTCGTTCGCAGCATTGACCTGCCTTTCCGCCAGCAAACGCGCCAGCGCACCTTCGCCTCCGCCGGTTAGCGCGATAAGCCCGTCTGAAAGCCCCACAAACTGTTCAAGCGTGACATGCGCGTCATATTCCTCAGGCCGGTCGAGATGGGCCATCGACACGAGGCGGCACAAATTATGATAGCCCGTCTCATCCTGCGCGTAGAGTGGCAACCAGTCGCGCACGAATTGCCCGTCGCTGGTGGGACGCCGGATACCGAGCAACGTACCGATGATCGGCTGTACACCCTTAGCTCTGGCTGCCTCCTGAAAAGGCATGACGCCGTACAGCCCGTTGCGGTCGCAAATGGAGATGGCGGGAAAACCGAGCTTCTTAGCCGCTTCGCCTATTGCCTTCGGCTCGATAGCGCCTTCGAGCATGGTGTAAGCCGAGAAGACTCGCAATGGCACGAAGGGAACATAAGGCATGGCGTCAGACTAATGCCGCAGCCGTCGATTCGACAACGGCGTTATTCGGCTTAGCTGTGGAAAATCAGGCAGGCTGCGCGAGCAGTTTCTCGATATCCTTCGCCAATGCCTCAGGCTTCACCTGCGGGCCGTGGCGCGCAACCACATCGCCTTTGCGGTCGACAAGGAATTTGGTGAAATTCCACTTGATCCCGCGTGAACCCATAAGGCCCGCCTGCTGTTGTTTCATATAATGCCACAGCGGGTCTTCGTCCTTGCCGTTCACATCGATTTTCGCCGCGAGTGGGAAAGATACGTCATAGGTCAGCGAGCAGAAATTCTTGATCTCTTCCTCGTCGCCGGGCTCCTGCGCCCCGAACTGGTTGCATGGGAAAGCCAGCACTTCGAAGCCCTGATCCTTATATTTGCGATAAAGAGCCTCCAGTCCTTCATATTGCGGCGTAAAACCGCATTTGGATGCGGTGTTGACCACTAACAAAACCTTGCCGACGTGCTCCGCCATGGCCTCGTCGCGGCCACCGGGCATCTTTACGCTGAAATCATAAACCGACATCGCAATCCTCCTTACGCGAGCACGCCCTCGTGCAATCGAAACACCCTATCCATCTTTGCCGCCAATCTCTCATTGTGCGTGGCAACAATAGCCGCCGATCCCTCGCCGCGCACCAGTGCCATGAATTCGCCTAAAACCACATCAGCGGTATGTTCATCGAGATTGCCGGTGGGTTCGTCCGCGAGCACCAGCTTGGGCCGGTTGGCAAGCGCGCGGGCGACGGCCACCCGCTGCTGCTCACCGCCGGACAATTTCGACGGGCGATGGTGAAGGCGTTCGGCCAGGCCGAGTTTGCTTAACAAATGCGTAGCTCGATCGGTTGCCTCTTCGGGAGAAGCATCGGCGATGAGTTGCGGCAGCACGACATTTTCCAGCGCATCGAAGTCGGGCAGTAAATGGTGAAACTGGTATACGAAACCAAGCTTTTGCCGCCGGATTTCCGTCTGCCGGTCCACGCTGGTAGTACTGACTTCCTCGCCGTCCAGTTTGATCGAACCGGCAAATCCGCCTTCGAGCAATCCCACCGCCTGCAGTAATGTCGATTTGCCCGAACCAGAAGGCCCCAACAGCGCGACCAACTCGCCTTCGGCTACCGCTAAGTTGACCCCGCGCAAGACTTCGATGGCGACATCGCCTTGCTCGAATGTGCGGCGGACATCGATAAGTTCGACGATCTTACTCATAGCGCAACACCTGCACCGGATCGGTGCTCGCGGCTTTCAGTGCCGGATATAGCGTGGCGAGAAAGCTGAAAAGCAAAGCCAGCCCGCAAATCGCTAGCACTTCCATCGGGTCGGTCCGCGACGGCAATTCGGTCAGGAAGCGGATCGAGGGGTCCCAAAGATTTTGTCCGGTCACGAGCTGGACGAAGTTCACCACCGACTGCCTGAAATAAAGGAATATCGCACCGAGAATCATTCCAAGAACAATGCCTGCCGAACCAATCAGCAAGCCAACCGTCATGAAAATTCGTAACAGAGACTTTCTTGATGCGCCCATTGTCCGCAAAATCGCAATGTCGCGTGTTTTCGCCCGCACCAGCATGATGAGCGACGACAATATGTTGAACACCGCAACCAGCACGATGATCGACAGCACGACAAACATCGCCACGCGCTCCACTGCCAGCGCCTCGAACAATGAAGCGTTCATGCTTCTCCAATCGACGATTAGCGCCTTGTTGTCGATCTTGGGAAGCAACGGTGCGAGTATGCGGTTTACATTATCGGGATCGTCGGTTTTGATCTCGATCATCCCGACCTCATCGCCGAGCAGCATCAAAATCTGCGCGCGCTCAATTGGCATGACGACGAAGGCCTTGTCGTAATCGTAAACCCCGACTTCGAAAATGGCGACAATCTCATAGCTGATTTCACGCGGCACGGTGCCGAAGGGCGTCGTCCGCCCGGCCGGATTGATAATCGTGACGCTCTGGCCCACCTGCGCTCCCAGATTTTGCGCAAGCCGCGAGCCGATGGCGACCTTGTCCTCATTGGCGTTTAGCCGCCTCAAGTCGCCCGCCACAGTCTTGCCCTTCAGCGTTTCATTATCGAGGATATCGGGCACTGACATGCCCCGCGCCAATATCGCCTCGACACGGCCTTCATGCGTCGTGAGCAGCGGCTGCTCGATCAGCGGCGTTGCGTCGGTCACGCCGGGAGTGGCCTTTACGTCGGCAAGCACCTGCCGCCAGTCGGCTATCCGGCCGCCATATCCCTGCACCACCGCATGGCCATTCAACCCGACAATCTTGTCGAAAAGCTCGGCCCGAAAGCCGTTCATTACGCTCATCACGATAATCAGAGCCGCGACTCCGAGCGCCACAGCAACCAGGCTTATGCTGGCGACGAGGAAAATGAACCCCTCGCCCTTATGCGGCAGGAGATATCGTCTGGCCACCATCCGTTCGTATCGCGACAGGATCATTTGCGGCCTTTACTGAGCATTTCTGGCATTTTGCGCTCTTATGCGGGCACGACGGGGCTGGCAAGCGTTGTTGCAGCCTTGCAACAGCTTTTGAAAAAGCGATGCGCTTATACTGCTAATCGTTGCAACGAATCGGCGAGAGGCAGATGAAGAACCTCGAATTCGTCGGACGCCGATGTGGCCGAGGGTTCAGGGGGAAAAACTCAGACCCGCCGGTGGGGACCGGCAGAGGACTGAAATACGCGCTAGCAAAGCTGCAGCGAGACCGTCCGGAGAAATCCGGGCGGTCTTGTTGTTTGTGGGTCTTGAAACTTTTTTGCGGAAAACTTATTTCATCGCTGAGGCACCAAACGGGCCTCACCCGTCGGACGCTGCAGATGTGGGTCCGGTAAAAAACCAAATTGCTTTTATGGAGAATTTGAAATGAACCGTTTTGATTTTACCCCCTATCGCCGCAACACGGTTGGCTTCGACCGGCTGTTCGAGCTGCTCGAAAATAACGGACGCGCACCTCAGAACGAGAATTATCCCCCGTTCAATATCGAGCGTACCGGCGAAAACGACTATAAGGTCACCGTTGCAGTTGCCGGTTTCAAAAGCGACGAAATCGAAATCACCGCGCAGCAAAATCTGCTGGTCGTGGCTGGCCAGAAAGATGCCGAAAGCAACGACAATCGCGACTTCCTGCATATGGGTATCGCCAGCCGTAACTTCGAACGCAAGTTCCAGCTCGCCGATCACATACATGTGACCGACGCCGATCTGGCGGACGGCCTGTTGACTATCACGCTGGTCCGTGAAGTGCCCGAGGCGCTGAAGCCACGCAAGATCGCGATTGGCGGACAGGCTTCTCAGGTCATCGAATATGATGCCGGAGCAAAGAAAAAAGGCCCGAAGGCAGCCTAATCGTAAAAAATTCGGGGCGGTCGATTGCACGGCCGCCCCTCGTTTACAATCAGCCCGGGTCGCAAGTGGGCCGACTGTCCACGAAACAGATTCCCAGCGCCGTTACATCAGATAACGTCGTAATGTAAACTCCCGCAATTTTCTTACGAAGTTTTTATTAAACCAAGCGGCTTTGTTTCACCGCCGCTTCGATAAAGCTCGCAAATAGCGGATGCGGCGCGAACGGTTTCGATTTTAACTCGGGATGAAACTGCACGCCGATAAACCAGGGATGATCGGGCCGCTCGACGATTTCGGGCAGTTCGCCATCGGGCGACATGCCGCTGAACACCAGGCCGCCCTGCTCCAACGCATCCTTGTAATGCGCATTCACCTCGTAGCGATGACGGTGGCGCTCCGAAATATCGGTTGCGCCATATACCGTCGCAACATGGCTGTTACCGGCGAGTTTCGCATCATAAGCTCCGAGCCGCATGGTGCCGCCGAGGTCGCCGCCTGCTTCGCGCTTTTGCAGACCTTCCTCGCTCATCCATTCGGTGATGATACCGACAATTGGCTCGTCTGTGGGTCCGAATTCGGTGCTGGAGGCTGCATCGATACCCGCCGTATTCCTGGCGCCTTCGATGCACGCCATTTGCATACCGAGACATATCCCGAAAAACGGCACCTGCCTCTCGCGGGCAAATTTGACCGAGGCAATCTTGCCCTCCGATCCGCGTTCACCGAAACCGCCAGGGACAAGTATTGCATGCATAGGCTCCAAAGCCGCAGCGATATCGTTTTCGGATTGCTCGAACAATTCGGCGTCGATCCACTTAATGTGAACCTTTACGCGATTGGCAAGCCCCCCATGCACCAGCGCCTCGTTGAGCGATTTATACGCATCAGCCAGCCCGACATATTTGCCGACCACGCCTATGGTCACTTCGCCTTCAGGGTTGGTCTGGCGATCGATAATGTCGTCCCAACGCGACAAGTCCGGGTCGACGCTTCCTTCAATACCGAAAGCGCGCAAAACCTCGGTATCGAGTCCCTCTGCATGATATTGCAGCGGGACCGCATAAATGCTTTTTGCATCGAGTGCAGGAATTACCGCTTCTTTGCGCACATTGCAGAAGGCAGCAATTTTCGCACGCTCGTTCTCTGGCAAAGGATGTTCGCAGCGGCAAAGCAGGATATCAGGTTGCACACCCAAAGATGCGAGTTCTCGCACGCTATGTTGGGTAGGTTTTGTCTTTAGCTCGCCCGCTGCCGCGATATAGGGCACCAAAGTGACATGCACCGACAATGTCTGCTCGCGACCCAGTTCATTACGCAACTGCCGGATCGCCTCGATGAATGGTAACGATTCGATATCGCCCACCGTGCCGCCGATTTCGCATAGCACAAAGTCCAAGTCGTCGGTTTCGGTCTTGGCGAAATCCTTGATCGCGTCGGTAACGTGCGGAATAACCTGCACCGTCGCCCCCAGATAATCGCCGCGCCGTTCGCGCTGGATGATCTGCTGGTAAATTCGGCCCGACGTCACATTATCCGATTGCCGCGCGGAAACGCCGGTGAAACGCTCATAATGGCCGAGGTCCAGGTCGGTCTCCGCCCCATCGTCCGTCACATAGACTTCGCCATGCTGGTAAGGCGACATTGTGCCTGGATCGACGTTAAGATAGGGATCGAATTTGCGAATACGAACGCGATAACCGCGCGCCTGTAACAAAGCCGCAAGCGATGCCGCCATCAAACCTTTGCCAAGCGAGGAAACCACGCCACCGGTGATAAAAATGAACCGTGCCATGGGAGGAAAGGCTTAAGACGCCTTTGCCTGAAAAGACAAGCGGGCGAATCCGGCTTGGGTGAAATAATTTTGCCCAAGCACGGTTTCGCGGGGGCTTTACTTGTCCAGCGGCACTTCCGTAGCAGGCGCTGCGTTGTTCGCCGGAGCGGGAGTCGTTTGCGCTGGTGCAGCAGGCGCTGTTTGCGTTGTCGGCACCTCGGTGCGTTCGAGTGTCGTGTCGATATTGCTCGACCCGTTATCCTTGGCCGCTACGAATGCCAGCGCAATCGAAAGCGTCACAAAAAGCGTCGCCAAAATCGTCGTCGTGCGAGTCATGAAATCGGCATGGCCGCGCGCGGACATAAGGCCTGAGGGGCTGCCGCCCATGCCAAGCCCGCCGCCTTCGGAACGCTGCATCAATATTACGCCGACGAGCGAAGCTGCGATAATTGCCTGAACGACAATGAGAAAATGGAAAAGGCCCATGAATAATTCCGAAGTTAAGCGCGGCTGACCGCCGATGATGCGGCCCACATAGCGAGCGCGCCTCAAATCTTCAATGCTACAAATCTTCAATGCTATTGGCCGAAACGGGCAGCAGCAGCCAATATAGGTTCGAATTTTGCAGCGCTGAGACTTGCGCCGCCGATCAGGCCGCCATCGACATTCGGGACAGCCAGCAACATCGCAGCATTATCGCCGTTCATCGAGCCGCCGTATAAAATGCGGATGGCGTTGCCGCCATCGCCGAAGCGGGCAACAAGCCGCTCACGGATGGCTGCGTGAATTTCAGCAACGTCGGATTCTTCGGGAATGCGGCCCGTGCCGATGGCCCACACCGGCTCATAGGCCACGCTCAGCCAGTCGCCGGAGGCGCTGTCAGGTAATGAAGCTTCGAGTTGCCCGAGCACGACGCTGAGCGCCTGTCCGGCATCGCGCTCGTCGAGCGTCTCGCCAATGCAGACAATTGCGCTCAATCCAGCCTCTGCTGCGGCTTCCGCCTTTGCCTGAATATCTTCATCGCTTTCTTTCTGCGCCGCACGGCGCTCACTATGGCCGACAATCGTAAGCAGGGCACCAGCATCAACCAGCATTGCAGCCGAAACGCAGCCGGTGTGGGCACCCGATGGCTGCATGTGGCAATCCTGCCCGCCTATTGCCATAATGGACGCAGCACGTTCGATGAGTGTGGACGGTAGGCAGATCGCGCTGTCGACTTGTGAATAATTTTTCACCACTGCCGCAATCGCCTCGATTTCGGGCAGGTCGGCTGACGTTCCGTTCATTTTCCAGTTACCGACGATGTATTTGCGCATGCTCACCCCTTCGAATCTTGCTGAGCGCTATGCCTGTGTTTGACTGCCGCCTGCAAGCGCTTGATTGCCGCGGCCTTGCCGCCTAAAGCGGCTCGCAAATAAGCGCAGCCACGCGCATCACAGGACTTTGCCGTTACATGATCAGTTTCATCCGTTCGCTCATTGGTTCAAAATTGGGTGCCGTCATCGCACTACTTTTCATCGGCTTGATTGCTGTTGCCTTCGCCCTTGGCGATGTGACCGGATCGGGTAACTTCGGCGGCCTGAGCGGTGGCAATGTCGCGCGGGTGGGTGATCGCAATATCACCTTGGGTGAACTGAACGATGCGCTAGACAACCGGCTGAAGGCAGAGCGGCAGAATAACCCGACGCTCGATATGGCCAGTTTCGTTGAAGGCGGCGGGCTCGATTCCACGCTTGACCAGCTCGTGAACCGCTATGCGCTAGCCGTGTTCGGTGAAGAATATGGCGTTGCCGTCAGCAAGCGCCTGGTCGATTCCGAGATTCGTAAAATTCCCGGCGCAATGGGGCTCGACGGCAAATTCAGCGCCGATGCCTTTCGCGCCTTTGCGGCGCAGATCGGTGTGAGCGAGCAGATGATCCGTGACGATATCACGCAGAATCTGTTTGCCCAGCAGATCCTTCCCGCAGCGGCAAGCGGCCCGACGGCTCCGGACAGCCTGGTGCTACCATATGCCTCGCTGATGCTGGAAAAGCGCTCGGGCCAAGTTGCATCTTTGCCCTCGTCGGCATTCTTTCCAGCCACACCGCCCAGTGAAGCAGTTCTGGCGAAATTTTACAGCGATAATGCCGTAAAATTCACTGTTCCTGAAAAACGTGCAATCAGCTACGCGATTTTCGATCGGTCCATCGTCGCGGCAAAATCGAAGCCTTCCGAGGCCGATATCGCAGCCTATTACAAGGCGAACGCGAAAAATTATGCCGCCTCGCAAACGCGCAATATCAGCCAGGTCATTGTTCCTACCGAAGCCGCAGCAAAGACGGTTGTCGCGCAGGTTGCTGGCGGCAAGTCGCTGGCGCAAGTCGCCGACGACCTCGGGCTCTCGGTTACCACGCAAAATAATGTCGCCAAGACCAACCTGAGCGGCAGCGCCTCGCAAGCCGTTGCCGATGCTGTTTTTGCGGCTCCCCAGGGAGGCATCGCAAAACCAGCGCGCGGCAAGCTCGGCTGGGCCGTCGTTCGCGTCGATGCAATCAACCAGATCGCCGCTAGGCCAATGGCATCTGTTCGGAGCGAAATAGAAGCTGAGCTGACAAAAGCTCGCGCAGAGCAAGCGTTGACAGAAATGACTGTCGAAATAGAAGATGCCTTCGCCGACGGCTCGACTATTACCGACATCGCAAAGCAGAACGGTTTGAAGGTCGAAACCTCGCCCAAGCTGCTTGCGAACGGACAGAACATTGCCAACCCGGCCTACAAGCCGATCCCCGAAATGCAGGCAATTTTGCCCGCCGCATTCCAGCTCGAAACCGATGGCGAGGCGCAACTGATCGAACTGGTACCGGGGGAGAAATTCGCGATGGTGGCAGTGGCGGATTTCGAGGAAGCCGCTCCTCCGCCTCTCGCCTCGGTACGTCCTATCGTTCAACAGCAATGGGCATTGGCCGAAGGGGCAAAGGGCGCACGCGCCGCTTCCGAACGTGTGCGCAAGGCGGTCGATGGTGGCCAGACATTGCAGGCCGCTTTGGCCGCCGCCAATGTACAGGGCGCGCAGATTGAAAGCATAAGCGGCACCCGCGCCGACCTGTCAAAGGAAGGCCAGCCCATCTCGCCGCCCCTGTCGCTGATGTTCGCGATGAAAAAAGGCACTGCGAAGACGTTGCAGGGCGGCCAGAATCGCGGTTGGTATGTCGTCTATCTAGACGAAGTCATCAAGGGCGACGCCAGCAACAACCCTGACATGCTGAGGGCACGCAAGCAGGAAATTACCGGGCTATTGCAGCAGGAATATGGTGCGCAGCTCATCGCCGCAGCCGCCAAGGCCGTTGGCGTAGAGAAGAACGAGGATGGCATAAAGGAACTGCGCGCCCGCCTCACCAACCGTGACGGAAGCTAAACCGGGCCTGATTTGGCGCAAACGCATCGCCGATACCGAAACGCCGGTATCGGCGGCGTTGAAACTGTTCGAACCGGGACGTGGCGATTTCATACTCGAGTCGGTTGAGGGCGGCGAAACACGCGGGCGGCACAGCCTGATCGGGATTGCACCCGACCTCGTTTTTCGCGCTGCTGGCGAGAAGGCGGAGATCAACCGGCAGTGGTTGACCAACCGCGAAGCATTCGAGCCTGAAACCCTGACTGCGCTAGATGCGTTGCGTGCCCTCGCGACCCATTGCCGGATGGACGTGCCAGAGGAACTGCCGCCTGCACTCGCCTGCCTTGTCGGCTATTTCGGCTACGAGACCATAGGTCTTGTCGAAAAGCTTCCCCGTGCCGCGCAGTCGGAACTCGAACTTCCGGATATGCTATTTGTGCGGCCAACGGTCATTCTCGTTTTTGACCGGCTGAAAGACGAGATGTTCCTCGTTGCGCCTGTCTGGAACGGTGCCGAGAATGGGCGCGCGGTGGAGCAGGCAAATGAGCGGCTCGACGAGACAGAACGGCTTCTGGATAAGGCTGTGGATAAACCTGTGGCAAAGGCCGTCGGCGATGTCGCAGGCATCAACCTCAACCCCGTCCTGCCCACTGACAGCTACCGCCAGATGGTTCTGCGCGCGAAAGACTATATTGCCGCGGGCGACATCTTCCAGGTCGTCCTTGCCCAGCGCTTTACTGCGCCATTCAGCCTGCCGCCAGTCGACCTCTACCGCGCACTACGCCGGATCAACCCCTCGCCTTTCCTATATTTCCTCGACCTGCCCGATTTCGCTATTGTCGGCTCGAGTCCCGAAATCCTAGTGCGCGCGCGCGGCGGCGAAATTACCATCCGCCCCATCGCAGGAACCCGCCCCCGCGGCAAAAATAGTATCGAGGACGCCGAAAACCGGGCCTCGCTCCTCGCCGACCCCAAGGAACGTGCCGAGCATCTGATGCTGCTCGACCTCGGCCGCAACGATGTCGGGCGCGTCACAAAAGGCGGGAGCGTGACTGTCACCGACAGTTATATGGTCGAATTTTACAGCCATGTGATGCACATCGTCTCCAACGTCGTCGGCGAACTCGCGTCCGACAAAGACGCCATCGACGCACTATTCGCAGGGTTCCCCGCAGGCACCGTCAGCGGCGCACCCAAGGTCCGCGCCTGCGAAATCATCGCGGAACTCGAACCCGAAACGCGCGGAGCCTATGCTGGCGGTGTCGGCTATTTCTCGCCCAACGGCGATATGGACAGCTGCATCGTATTGCGGACGGGCATCGTCAAAGATGGAGTACTCCATGTCCAGGCAGGCGCAGGCATCGTTGCCGATAGCGACCCGGACTACGAGCAGCGCGAATGCGAGGCCAAGGCGGGCGCCTTGATCGCCGCGGCGCGTGAGGCCATGAAGGTCGCTGATGAGGCAGGGTTCGGGCAATAGCTTGACGTCCGGACAGCGTCGGTTAGCATGTTCCGATGCGCAATTTCATAATAGCTTCGCTGGCCGCCCTGACGGCCCTTTCAACTCCAGTCCACGCCCAAATCGCCGATGCAAAGGAAGCGGATGCCGTCTTCAAGGATTTCACCTTTACCAGCGGCGAGAAGCTGCCCGAACTGAAGATCCATTACACCACCTTGGGCACACCCGTTCGCGCCAAGGACGGCAGCGTCACCAATGCGGTAATGATCCTCCACGGCACCGGAGGCACTGGAAAGCAATTTTTCCAGCCCCAATTTGCGAACGAGCTTTTCGGCCCTGGGCAGGTGCTCGATGCGTCGAAATATTTCATCATCCTGCCGGACAACATAGGCCATGGCGGTTCGTCCAAACCCAGTGACGGGCTTAAGATGGCATTTCCGAAATATGATTATGACGACATGGTCACCGCGCAATACAAGCTGGTGACAGAGAAACTCGGCGTCAGGAAACTAAAGCTGATCCTCGGCACCTCGATGGGTTGTATGCACGGCTTTGTATGGGGCACGAGGCGACCTGAGGCGGTCGAAAAGCTCGCGCCGTTCGCCTGCTTGCCGGTCGAGATTGCCGGTCAGAACCGCATGTGGCGCAAACTTTCGATTGACGCGATCAAGGCTGATCCGATGTGGAATGGCGGCAATTACTCATCGCCACCATTGTCCGGGCTGCGGACGGCTGCGTCTTTGACAATGATAGCGGGTGCAAATCCGCTGGCATTACAGGCGCAATATCCGACGCGCCCATTGGCGGAAGCATATACTGACGAGGCATTTGCGCGGATCGTCACCCGGAATGACGCGAACGACATCATCTACCAGCTCGATTCATCTCGGAACTTTAATCCGTGGCCACTGCTCGAAAAAATGACCGTGCCGACATTGTGGATCAATTCCGCGGACGATTTTATAAATCCGTCGGGCTATGGCATCACCGACGAGGCGATGAAGCGCCTTCCCAAAACACGCTTCATCCTTATCCCGGCTACGCCAGACACAAAGGGGCATGGCACGCATACGTGGGCAAAGTTTTGGAAAGCCGATCTGGCCAAATTGATGGCGGAATAGCGGGCTTCCACGAGTGCCACAAAGGCGCTAGGGCGATGCGCATGATACTCGTCATCGACAATTATGACAGCTTCACCTGGAACCTTGTCCATTATCTCATGGAGCTTGGCGCGGAGGTAGAGGTTGTCCGCAACGACGATATGTCGGCGGGGCAAGCGCTCTCGTCGGGGGCGCAGGCTTTCCTGATTTCGCCGGGGCCGAAGACGCCTGACGAGGCAGGCGTCAGTCTCGATCTGGTTGCGGCCTGTTCCAAGGCGGGCAAGCCGTTGCTCGGCGTCTGCCTCGGGCACCAGAGCATCGGCCAGCATTTCGGCGGGCGCGTAAAGCGAGGCGGGCTGATGCATGGCAAGACCTCCCCAGTCACGCACGACGGCAGCGGGCTGTTCACAGGCTTGCCCTCGCCCTTTACGGCTACGCGATATCATAGCCTGATTGTCGAGGACATTCCATCCGAGTTGGTCGTCAATGCGACTTCCGACGACGGCCACATCATGGGATTCCGCCACGCGACGCTCCCTATCCACGGCGTGCAGTTCCACCCCGAAAGCATCGCCACCGAACATGGCCACGCGATGCTGGCGAACTTCATGCAGATTGCAGGGATGACGGTGAAAGAGCGCGTATGAGCATTTACGGCCCCCTGCCCGATCCACAGCATCTGTTCGTCCATGACGAGGCCGCGCAGGCCTTTGCGGACATTCTGGATGCGCGCGCTTCCGAGGATGAAATTGAGGCTTTCCTAGTGGCGCTTACCTTACGCGGCGAAACGATGGTCGAAATCGCCGCCGCCGCCGAGGCGATGCGCGAGCGGCTTATCCCCATCGAAGCGCCCGCAGGTGCCATCGACGTCTGTGGCACCGGCGGCGACGGGCATCATACGCTCAACGTCTCGACTGCCGTGTCGATTGTTGTGGCTGCTTGCGAAGTTCCGGTCGCAAAACATGGCAACCGCGCAGCGTCGTCGAAGGCAGGCGCGGCGGATACGCTCGAAGCCCTCGGCCTCGACATGGAACGCGCCGGGAAATTGGCGGAGGAAACGCTCAAGGATCTCGGCATCTGCTTTCTCTTCGCCGCCAACCACCACCCAGCAATGAAGCGAATCCAGCCTATCCGCCAGCGCATCGGCCAGCGCACGATCTTCAACCTGATGGGACCTCTCGCCAACCCCGCGCGGGTAAAACGCCAGCTAATCGGCATCGCCCGCCCCGCCTATGTGCCCGTCTATGCAGAGGCGCTGCATCACCTCGGCACCGAACATTCGCGCATCATTTCGGGCGACGAAGGGCTGGACGAACTGAGCCTTGCAGGCGGCAACGAGGTCGCTGTGGTAGAACCCGAAGGCGTCCGCTTCCAACGCACCAACGCCGCCGATGCAGGCCTGCCGATGTATCCGGTTTCAGCCATCCGCGGCGGGGACGCGACGCACAATGCGCAGGAATTGCGCAAGCTGTTGCAGGGCGAACATGGCGCCTATCGCGATGCTGTATTGTTCAATGCGGCTGAGGCTCTGCTGGTCGCTGGTGTGGTAGAAACAATGCCTGATGGCGTCGAGGAGGCCGCCGAAGCAATCGACAAAGGCCTCGCCAACGCGCTTCTTAATTGCTGGATCGCATATAAGTGAACAAGCTCGCCGAAATCTGCGCCACCAAGCGTATCGAGGTTGCCGCGCGCATGCCGGGGGGTTTGGCCCACCGGCCGATGCCCTCTCCGGTACGCGGCTTTGAGGCTGCTTTACGCTCGAAGGCGAAGACCGGCTTTGCGTTGATTGCTGAAATCAAGAAAGCCAGCCCGTCGAAGGGCTTGATCCGTGCCGATTTCAACCCGGCTGCGCACGCGCGGGCCTATCAGGCGGGCGGAGCAGCCTGTTTATCGGTACTGACCGATGCACCATATTTCCAAGGCCATGAGGATTATTTGGTTGCCGCGCGTGCGGCGTGCGACCTGCCTGTAATCCGCAAGGATTTCATGGTCGACCCGTGGCAGTGCGCCGAGGCGCGTGCGATGGGGGCGGATGCGATTTTGATCATTGTTGCAGCGCTCGACCATGTAGCGATGGCGGAAATCGAAGATGCGGCGCTGGCTGAGGGGCTGGACGTGCTGGTCGAGGTGCATGACGAGGCGGAGATGGAACGCGCGCTGTCAGGGCTCAAATCGAAGCTGATCGGCGTCAACAACCGCAACCTCAAAACCTTCGAGGTCGACCTTGCCACCACCGAGCGGCTGGCGACGATGGCTCCCGATGATGTGTTGCTGGTGTGCGAGAGCGGCATTTCCACGCACTGCGACTGCGAACGAATGGCAGCGGCAGGGGTGCGGACATTCCTCGTCGGCGAAAGCCTGATGCGGCAGGATGATGTTGAAAAGGCCACGCGCATGTTATTGACGGGCAAATGACGAAATTGACCCATCTCGACGAAAGCGGAGCGGCGCATATGGTCGATGTTTCCGGCAAGGCAGACACGGTCCGCGAGGCAGTTGCCGAGGGGCGTATCACAATGTCTGCCGAGGCGCTGGCCGCCATCAGCGAAGGCAGTGCGAAAAAAGGCGATGTCCTCGCCACCGCGCGTATTGCCGGCATAATGGCCGCGAAGAAGACCAGCGAGCTGATCCCCCTTTGTCACCCGCTGATGCTGTCCAAAGTGTCGGTCGATTTCGACTTTGAGGACAACGGCATCCGCGTCACGACTCTCGTTCGCCTGACCGGCCAAACCGGGGTCGAAATGGAGGCAATGACTGCGGCCTCCATTGCGTTGCTTACCATTTATGACATGGCGAAAGCTCTCGACAAAGGAATGATCATTTCGGACATCCGCCTGCTTTCAAAAAGCGGCGGCAATTCGGGCGACTGGCACGCATGATCGGCGTTGAGGACGCGCAGGCAAGGTTGCTGGCGCTGGCCTCCCCTCTGCCAGCAATCAAAGTCCCTGTGGCTGAAGCAGTCGGTCATTATCTCGCCGACGATGTGGTTGCAAAACGCACGCAGCCAGCGGCGGATCTTTCGGCAATGGACGGTTATGCCATCCGCTTCACCGACATGCCTGGGCCGTGGCGCATAATCGGCGAAAGTGCAGCGGGGCGGCCTTTTGGCAGCGAGAGTGGAGAGCGGGAAAGCGTGAGAATTTTCACCGGCGCGCATGTTCCGCGGGGAGCAGACTGCATCCTGGTGCAGGAGGAAACCCGGCGCGAGGATGATATGCTGACGCTTACGGGGGACGGTCCACCAGGCATTGGCGCACATATCCGGCGCAGCGGCGACGACTTCTCCACAGGCGACCGTCTGCTCGAAGCTAACTCGAAAATCACAGCCGGGGCTGTTGCTGCGGCAGTCATGGGGGGTTACGGCAAACTCATGGTCGGCGGGCGACCGAAAGTAACTATTATCGGCTCCGGCGACGAATTGCTGGCGCCGGGTGAGCCTTGCGACGATGCACATATTCCATCGTCCAACAGCGTTATGTTGGCAGCGATGCTGAACGACCTGCCCTGTAAGGTCGAAGACGGCGGCATTGTCGCCGACAATCTTTCAGACCTCGAGGCTGCTTTCCGTAACAGCGCCGGGTCTGACATCATCGTCACCACCGGCGGCGCGTCAGTCGGCGACCATGACCTTGTGCAAAAGGCTTTGCGCAATGTCGGCGCGGAAATCGACTTCTGGAAAGTAGCGATGCGCCCCGGAAAGCCGGTGATGGCCGGACGACTCGGCGAGGCCATCGTGCTGGGTTTGCCGGGCAACCCTTCCTCCGCTTTCGTTACCGCATTCCTGTTCCTGCTGCCGCTGGTCAGGCATCTGGCGGGCAGCAAATCGCCATTGCCGGAGTTGCTGAGCGCATCTTTGGCAACCGATCTACCTGCTGGTGGCATACGCGCGGACTATTTTCGTGCCAGAACAGAAAATGGATTAATATCAATGTTTAACAAGCAGGACAGCGGCATGCTGACACCATTGTCCCACGCCAACGCGCTTCTCCTAAATCCTGCTCACGCCCCGGCTCGCCCGGCGGGGTCGAAAGCGCAATATCTCCGCATCGATTGAGCGCCAACCACAAGATGTTCGATTGTTCTTGACTTGATCCTGTCTGTTCACTAATCGTTCCATTCATGTTCAATGATCGGGGTCGAAACGATGCTCACCGCCAAACAGCATGAATTGTTGCTTTTCATCCATCAGCGTCTCGAAGAGAGCGGGATTTCGCCCTCCTTCGAAGAAATGAAGGAAGCACTGGACCTGAAAAGCAAATCTGGAGTGCATCGCCTGATTGGCGCGCTTGAAGAACGCGGCTTTATCCGTCGGCTTGCCAACCGCGCGCGGGCGCTCGAGGTTGTCAAGATGCCCGAGGGCGGCAGCACGCGGAGCGCGACGATTACCAAGCTTACCCCGGCGATTGCCAGCAGCAAGGCACAGGTCAATTTGCCTGTAGCGGCGAACGATGTGCTTGAAGTTCCTTTGCATGGCAGGATTGCTGCGGGTGTTCCGATCGAGGCGCTCGAAGGGCAAAGCTCGCTGTCGGTGCCGATGGCATTGCTGGGAGCCGGGGAGCATTATGCACTCGAAGTCGCTGGCGACTCTATGATGGAAGCAGGCATTCTCGATGGCGATTACGCGCTGATCAAGAAGGCAAACACCGCGCGCGATGGCGAAATCGTCGTTGCGCTGGTGCGCGGCGAGGAGGCAACGCTCAAATATCTGCGCCGTGAAGGCCAGCAGATTCGTCTTGATCCCGCAAACAGCCGGTACGAGCCGCAATATTATCCAGCGCACGAGGTAGAGGTGCAGGGCAAGCTTGCAGGATTGCTACGCCGCTATCACTGATATAGCTCCGCCCGTGCTTTCGCATCGCGGGCGGCCTTTACCCAAGGTTCGTGGCCATTGTTGCCGTTGACGCTGAGTAATTTTGCTTCTGCCAGATAAATTGCTAAGCCACCGCTTTGCTCGAGCATGTTGCGGTCGGCCTTGATCCATCTCGTGCGACAGGACGATGGCAGCCATCGGTCGCTCACGATGATATCGACCCGCCTGCATGCAGCGGCCATTTCCATGGATGGCACACGATAGGGTGTGCGTGTTGCCAGTATCGACCAGCTTCTTCCCCCCCGCTCTATGTCGATAACACAAATATCTGTCGAACATTGCGCTCCCGGCCATTGCTCTAGTGCTTTTGGCTCCTCGGTCGTTCCGGCGTTTTCGAGCAGCATATCGCGAACATAATCGCCCGCTCTTGCGCGTAGCAAAGCGACGTCGCCATCAACTTCAACCACCGCCAGATGTTTGCCATCGCCGGTGACCAGCAAATCGGGTCGAGGCGCGATCAACATTGCGACAAAGCCTGCAGCAAATGGCAGCAGCCCGAAAAACCGGGTTCTGCCTTTTAGCAACCCGAATATCAGAACCCCGGCAATCATCGCAATAAACGCCCAAAGCGGCATTGCCGGAAGCATGGAAACCGCTCCCGGCAAGCTGCTGACATAATGGGCTATTCCCAGAATTGTGGAAATCCCTTGACCGGCAAGCCACCAGAACGGGGCGCCTAGCCCAATTACATCACCAATTAAGGCAAACGCCTGCGCGGGCATGATGAAGAAGGTGGTCAGCGGGATAGCGATGACGTTTGCCAAGGCGCCATAAACCCCTGTCCGGTGGAAGTGAAAGAGGGCAATGGGTGCCAGTACCAGCTCGATCGCAATACCCGTGATTATCAGTGCAAATAACCCGCGCGCCAACCTCATGACCAGTGGCTCTTCCCGCCGCTCGGTCAGTCGCTTCACCCATGGCAGGTCATGCAAAACAACGATTGTCGCGACCGCAGCAAAGCTTAACTGGAAGCTCGGTCCCGCCATCGCTTCGGGCCAAAATAACAGGACAACCAATGCCCCGAAGGCCACAAGCCGCAATGTCAAAGCCTCGCGCCCGATTACAAGCGCAATCAGAACAAGCAATGCCGCGACACATGACCGCACCGTCGGAACTTCTGCGCCAGCCAGCAAGGTGTAGGCAACCGCGCCGCAAGCGGCAAAAGCGGCGGCAATGACCGGCACGGGAAATCGCAACGCTATTGCCGGAAACAGCGCCAATGTCCGGCTGCATAGCAGAAAGAGGAAGCCTACAACTGCTGTGACGTGCAATCCGCTGATTGAGAGCAGGTGCGCCAACCCGCTGTCACGCATCGCCTGCGCATCTGCCTCGCTGATGTTACCCTGGTCGCCGGTGACCAAAGCCGCACCCATCGCGCCGGTACCTTCGGGCATTTGGCTCAAAATATGCTGGCTCAGCCCGTTGCGCGTTTCAGAGAGCCACTTTGGGCGCGCCGAGGCCTCGTAAAGCCCAACAGGCCCGAGCGCGCTCCCGGTCGCACCTATTCCCTGAAACCAGGCTCGCCGCGCAAAATCATAGCCTCCGGGCAGCGCCGGCCCTGCAGGCGGCATAAGCCTTGCGCGCAACTGGACGATCGCGCCGTTTCTGAACTCGGGCCGATATTGTTCCGGTGACAGATTGACCCTGACTTTCGGCGGCAAGTCCTGCTTGCCACCGGTTGCAAGTTCGAGCCGGATCGTATTACGCGCCGACAGCATTTCGACCTTTTCGATACGACCGTAAAGTGACCCCACCCAGACCTTGCCTAAAACCGGCTGAGCAACGGAAGCCGATTTCAGCGCAATCGCACCAAAGCCGACCGCAACAGCAAGGCTGGCAACCAGAAAAACCCGACCGAGCTGACTTTGGAAGCTGGTGCCAATCGCGAACAGCAGCAACGCGGTGCAAAAGAGAAGAAGCGAAAAGACGCCGCCATCGCCGAACGCCTGCCAGAATCCGATGCCCAGACCGACCGCAACCGGCAACCAAAGAGCCAATTGGTCGCGTTCAGTGTCGAGCCAGCGCTCAACGCGCGCTAAAACTGCCACCGGGACAGATTTTTGCCCTGCGCTTTCGCCTGCAAAGGAGCCAAAAACGGTTGCCACTTCGTGGGCGTAGCATGATTATAACGGTTCACAAATAACGCCGGGTCGGCACCAACTGCTTGCCCTTGACGACCGGGTGTTTTCACAGCATGGGCGTCTCAACGATAATGCCATTTTCTCCCCAAGAAATAGTGGCGGTTGAGGAGCCTAAAGCAAACGCATCTGGCGTTTCCGGCGCCTTTTGTCGAACATGGAACTGAGCCTAATACGGGCTGCCCGCATGGCGGGATGAGAGTGATGGAGTTTGAAATGGCTGACAGCAACGCAACGCTTACCATTGGTGACGCGGTCTACGATTTGCCCGTGATGAAAGGGACCGAAGGTCCCGATGTCGTGGACATCCGCAAGCTTTATGGCGTGTCCGACCATTTCACATTTGACCCCGGTTTTACCTCTACCGCGAGTTGTGAGTCAGCCATTACCTTCATCGACGGCGACAAAGGTGTTTTGCTCCACCGAGGCTATTCGATCGAGGAATTATCCGAAAAATCTAGCTTCATGGAAGTATCCTATCTCCTGCTCAACGGCGAATTGCCAAGCAAGAAGCAGCTCGACGAATTCAGCTACACCATTTCGCGCCACACCATGCTGCACGAACAGCTTGCGACCTTCTATCGTGGTTTTCGCCGCGATGCCCACCCGATGGCGATCATGTGCGGCGTCGTCGGCGCGCTTTCAGCATTTTACCATGACTCGACCGACATCAGCGACCCTACGCACCGGATGATCTCAAGCCACCGGCTCATCGCCAAAATGCCGACCATCGCGGCGATGGCGTATAAATACTCGGTCGGCCAACCGTTCCTCTACCCCGACAACAACCTGTCCTACACCGGCAATTTCCTGCGTATGACCTTCGGCGTTCCGGCAGAACCCTATGTCGTCAATCCGGTAATCGAGCGCGCGCTGGACCGGATTTTCATCCTTCATGCCGACCACGAACAGAACGCCTCGACCTCCACGGTTCGCTTGGCCGGATCGTCGGGCGCCAATCCTTTTGCCTGCATCGCTGCAGGCATCGCTTGCCTTTGGGGGCCCGCCCATGGCGGCGCAAACGAAGCTGCGCTGAACATGCTGCGCGAAATCGGCACTCCCGACCGTATTCCGCACTATATCGAGCGCGCCAAGGATAAGAACGACCCGTTCCGCCTGATGGGCTTCGGCCACCGCGTCTATAAAAATTACGACCCTCGCGCCACCGTTATGCAAAAAACGGTCCGTGAAGTCCTGACCGAACTCAAGGTCAGCGACCCGATTTTCGACGTCGCTTTGCAACTTGAGGAAATGGCGCTCAATGATCCCTATTTCATCGAAAAGAAGCTGTTCCCGAACGTCGATTTCTATTCGGGCATCATCCTGTCGGCGATCGGCTTCCCGACCGAAATGTTCACCGTTCTGTTCGCGCTGTCACGCACTGTGGGCTGGGTTGCCCAGTGGAACGAGATGATTTCAGACCCTGGCCAGAAAATCGGCCGCCCGCGCCAGCTTTACACTGGACCCAACGCGCGGCCGTATCCAGCGCTGGACGGGCGCTAATCAGCTATTGGGCAGGCGCAGGGTGAACCTTGCGCCACCGCCTTCTGCCTCGAACACCGTCAAATCCCCGCCCATAGCCCGGGCGAGGCGACGCGAGATATAGAGGCCGAGCCCGCTACCGCCATCGCCGGAGCGTCCGAGCCGTTCGAATTTCTCGAATATCTTTTCCCGGTCTTCCTGGGCTACGCCTGCCCCTTGGTCGATGACAGAGATCAGCGCGGCGTTGCCCACGGTTTCGATTTCGATCCGGATTTCCGTTCCATCGGGCGAATAGCGGATCGCGTTGTTGACAAGGTTCAGCAATATCTGGAGTGTCCGGCGGAATTCGGCGATGGCCGGGACCTTGTCGCTTTCGGCAGGCGTGTGGATACGGATACTGTGATCGGCGGCTTTCAACGCCAATAGGCCGGTCACGCGCCTTGCGACATCGCCCAACTCAATCTGATCGCGCGCGGTTTTGAAATCGGCGCGTTCCACAGCTTCCAGATCGCCGAGATCGTCAACCAGCGCCGACAGATGCCGCGCGGCATTCGCAATATCGCGCGCATAGAGCGCATAATTTTCGCGGATCGGCCCCTGCAACTCGCTGCCGATGGTCTCGGCATTGGCTATAATCCGGCCGAGCGGCTGCCGCAACGCGGGCGCAAGGTGCTTGCCGAACAAGGCGGCCTGGCCAGCATTATTTGCTGAAGATTTCGGAACGGTCGCGACTGCTGGTTCGACACGACATTCATAACCGTCCGCCGTCTCGGTTCCGGGCAGCGGATGACCGCTAACTGCCAGATACTGCCCGTCAAACTTTCGCCTCAAGACGAAAGGCCCGGCGATTGCACGTTCCGACATCGCATCCAGCATCGTCGCAAGCTCGGGTCCGTCATCAAAAAGCGCACCTAGAACCTCACTGCCGCCACGACCGAAGTCGGTTGGCACCAACCCCTGCGCGGCCAGCCCGCTTGCCCGCAACAGCCTTAGCGCGGCGTCGAAACGCTGTACGCCTATTTGTGCAGTCGACACGTCAACCGCGATATTTTTCGGTGCTACCGCAGGTGGCAATATCTGCCAGCTGATGATAGCAAGCTTGGCGAGCCCGGCTTCGGGTTCGACTTCGACCCAAAGCTCCAGATTTTCTTCTCCGTCAGCCACTCGCACCGCACGCGAGAGCCGCATTTGAAGTCTGATCGACAGCAAGGCGAGGTTGGCGAGAGCCGGTATCGCCAGCAGACCGCCCTCATTGCCTCCTGCCCGCTGGTTCAGCCGAACGAGCGCTTCATCGGCGCGCAGCAAACGACCATCACTGGCTACCTCCCCATAAATGGGCCGCAAGAGCTTCGACGGAGCGCTCATGCCTGACCGAACGCCAGATAATGCGCGCGCGCGGTTGCCCATCTCTCCGCTTCAGCCGATGCGGAAGCGGTTTCCAACAGATCGTAACCATTGTCGATAATCCCGGCCTCGCGCGCCGACAGCGTATCGCCGCGCAGCAGGAAGATGGCTTCGATAGCCTTTGCCTTGGGCACGGCCGCGGCCTTCAGCAAAATGGCATAAGGAAACGAAGAGCTGGCATCGATCAGCCGAAGCACATGGTCATGTTCAAGGTCGAGCAAAGCCGAAATTGCAGCAGTATGAAGCTGAAGCCCGGACATTTTTGGGTCAAGCAACTCTTCTCGTTCCGATGCATCCATGAAATGCACAAGTTTCCGCGCCGCCGCCTGAATTCGATTTGCTTCGGAATATTCGGCTATCACGGTACGCGCGGCCATAAGTACATCCTGCTGCCTGACGCCCTGAATAACTTCCAGCGCCGCCACAACGCGCCAAACTGTTTTATGAAGGAGTTCAGCGGGCATACCGAGGTGCGCGTTGCCTGCTGCGAGCCTGTGCAGACTTTCGGAGGCGAGCAGCATCTGTGCAGTGTCCGCGATGCCGCCGTCCGCATGGTCTAACAGGCGTTCCGGCAATGTCGCCGAGCCATCTGCCTTGGCAGAAAGCCGGTCTTCGGCAACGCGGGCCAGAATGAAATCGATCAGCTCCGCTTCGCGCAGGAAGCCTGAACGTGCGAGCATTTCCCATGTCTGCGGAGAGCTTGAGCGTTCGGACGATAACAACTGGGCTTCAATGTCGCTGATAATTTGTAATAGCTTGGAGGAAGTGGCATTGATCATCGCATCACTGGGCGGAACGATGGCCGAAGGGAAAATAACCGCCGACACGTCCGCGCACACAGCATTGATGTCGCGGGCGTAATCGGCCCCGACCTTCAGGAGACTGTCATTCTGATCCGGACCGTGATCCAACGGAAATCCAATGCTAATTGCAGCGGATAGGCTAGCAAATTCAGGTTAATGCCGCTTTAAGCCTGTTGATGGTTTTTGCCCTTCAGGGCAGGCAAATAGCGATCGAGCAGCAGCAAGCCAAGCTGGGCAAATACGGTAAACTTTACGCCTTGTGGAATAAGAGAGAGAGCCATCGCAACAATCAACCCCAGGGAAAGGAGCGCTGGGGATTGCAGCAATGCAGCAGACCAGCGTTGCAATGGTATTTTTCGCGCCAGAAACGCCAATCCTACCGCAATCACCATGAACGACGGCGTATCTGCGAGGTAGCCGCGTTCTGCCCAAGCGACAGATATCGCTGCTCCGACCAGCAAAGCCCAAAAGAGCATATTGCGCCAAATGCCGGGCTGTTCTGAATCTTTTGTCCCATGCACCACATCGGACATTTGCTGCCCGAATAGCGCAACAAATCCTGTGGAAAGCGCCGCGAAACTCCATCCAAAAACGCCCAGCGCAAGGCTTAGGGTCGCAAAAGCGGGGCCAACAAACGGCAGTAGTCTCGCACTTGGAATTGAGCGCCATATCGACGGAGCAGCCATTTTGGCAACTGCACCAAAAACATTCTTTTCGATCCACCCCGGTGCGGTTTCTGCACGTTCGGACAATATGCTGTTGCCTAACGTCGATGCGTCCATGTGAGTGGCAACCCGCAACACTTCCCCGCGCTGGAGCATATTTTGCGGGACGGGACGCAGTTTTACGCCGCTCTGGATTGCCTGACGCAGCAATGATGAAGCGATGCTCCAACCTTCAGGCAGTTCGGTCAATGCCAACGCTGTCGATGCGTCGAGCAGCGCAAATCCAGCCCAACGGGTGTTCAGGTCGATGCGCTCGAAAGCCGCATTCTCGTCCCGTCCGTCGATCGTGGCGACGAATGGCGTTTTTTGTTTCGTCAATTCTTCAACGGCTGCATCCGAGAAATAATGTGCTTCGGCTTGCACAAATAACCTGGAGTCCGGTGCTAGAAAGGCCTGCAAATCCTTCGCCGTCCTGACAAACTCGACTCGAGAGCCATTGCGCCTGAACCCGTCTGCAAGGTCGAGCAACGCACCGGGCACGGTATCTACTTCGACCAGGAAAACCTCGACGCCGACACGGCGCAGCGCAAGCATCTGCCATGTCAGCAATGGGCGTCCGCCGACTTCAAGCAATGCTAGATTGCCGCTACTCGCGGACTGGCCATCGGTCAATCCGGCCACCGAAAGTAACGCAATCGACCCGGGCTTTTGAGCTATATTTGAGGACATCGGGCCGATATGGACGATATCTGTCCGATGCCAACTAATTTGTGGCGAGCCGCCCCAATTTAACCGATTTCGTGTGTTTCGATCTCGGCAATGGCCTGCCCGAGCTTGCGGATGACGACCGGATCGCCAGGCGCACCCTCGCTTGCTTCGTCCGCCAAAGCCATGAGCCGAGTGGCCCCGAAACTCGCTGCCAGTCCCTTCAGACGCCAGCTAGTATACTGCCAATTGGCGTCGCAACGCGAACGCGAAAGCAAGCTTAGCTGCCGGTTTGCGCTCTCGACAAAGGAGGATCGTAGCTCGGCGATAAGCGCCGTGTCGTCTCCTGCAGCGGCTTTCAGAGCTGTGTCAAAAGAGCCATAATCCATAGACATTCGACACTTATAGCGAACATAGGGTTAAGTTTGCGTTTCGCTGTGGATAAAATATGGTAAACCGCTTGACATGACTGCACGCTCGAAAATTATCGGCCTAACCCGACAGATTGGCAGCGATGCCGAAAGCCATGCTGAGACGGACGTTGATGTCCCGAAAATCTCGGCCGATGCGCCGATTTCACCAAGCGAAAGCACGCATGACGAATACATTGATCGGCTTTTCGAAGACGAAGAAGTGTCGGCGAAGAAATGGACCACTTTCATCGTGCCGACACTGTTAGTCGCGTCTGCGCTCGCATGGACCGGTTTTTTTGGCTGGACCTATTTGGCCGAAGCGCAAGCTGGCCTTTCGGCCGAGCGCACCATTGCGTTGATCAGCAGCTGGTCTGTCCCCGTGTTGCTGCTGGCAATGATATGGTTACTCGCATTGCGCCACAGCCGCGCTGAAGCATCGCGTTTTAGCGATGTCGCGCAATCATTGCGTACCGAAAGCGAAGCGCTTGAAGCCCGGATGCGCACGATTAATGAGGAAATCTCGCTGGCGCGCGAGTTTCTGGCGCAAAATGCCCGCGAACTGGAAACAGTCGGCAAACGTTCGTCGAAAAATATGGTTGAGGCGGCCGAGCTTCTGGCTTCGGCGCTGGCGGACAGCGATGCCAAAGCCAAGACTTTGGAAGTCGTGAGCAATGCCGCCACCAGCAACCTCGAACAATTGCGCAAGCATTTGCCTGTGGTTACGAGCGCGGCCAAGGATGTCACAAACCAGATCGGGAGCGCGGGCAATAACGCGCAGTTGCAGATCAAGACATTGATCGCCGCATTGGAGCGCGTTGGGGAGGCCGGAAGGTCGACGCGCGAATATATCGACGCGGTGGAGACACGCGCCGCTGCCGTAAGTAATCAGCTGGATCATATCGCGCGCGAAAGTTCGGATTCGCTTAATGAAGCGAGTCTGGCCGCCGAGCAGCGTGTCTCTGAAGCGGCCAAGCTGCTTGAGGCCGCAGCCGCCAGCATGACGGCAAATGTCGGTGTCGCATCGGGAGAAGTAGACCGGCTTGTCGCCGATAGTGGCACGCAGATCGACCGAAATGTCGGCTTGCTTCGCGCCGCACTTGCTGCGCTTGCGGACCAGTCGGCAAGTGAACAGGATCGAATTGCCGCCATCATTGCCGAAATAGAATCGCATATCGAAAGCAGCGCAGCGCGCATTGCCGATGTTGACCGTTTGGCAACTGACCAGACCGCGAAGCTTGCTTTTGCTGTATCAGCACTTGGAGAAAGCACACGCGACGTCGGGTCGGCGCTGGGAAGCAATCATGAGATTACTGAACGGCTAATAGAACGGTCGGAAAAGCTGCTTGCCGCCTTGGCTGAGGTAAACAGCGAAGTCGCCACAGCTATCCCGGGCTCGATGGACCGTGTGAACGAACGTTTTGCCACAGCGCTTGACCAGCTCAATTCGGCATCCGCCAATGCAGCGGCACTCAACGAGCTCAGCGACGATATGCTCGCAAAAACGACTTCGCTCGAGCATTTGATTGATGTCCAGCGTAGCAGCGTCGAAAAGCTGATGGGAGAAAGCAGCACGCATTTTGCCGCGCGACACGAACAAGCAGATGCACTTTCCGCAGCGTTGGCGCACACCCGTACGTTGATTGAGGAAATGACCGAGGACGCGAACACCAAGCTTGTCTCTTCGCTTTTGCGGGTGCGCGAAACCACCAAACAGGCTGCGGAAAGCAGCCGCAAGATTCTCGATGAGGAACTGGCTGGTGTTGCAGAACAACTGACCGAGCAGCATAAAGCGACGCTGGCTGCCGCCGTCGATGGCCAGATGCAGGCGATGAACGAGCTTATTCAGGGTTCAATCGAGCGCAATCTGGCGCTGTCCGAGGGAACGACCGAGAAACTTGCTGCACAACTTAGCCAGCTGGACGAGCTTGCCACCAATCTCGAAAAACGGATCGCCGACAATCGCGAGACGTTCGATGGAATAGACGACGACAGCTTTGCCCGGCGTATGGTCCTATTGACGGAATCGCTGAATTCGACAGCAATAGATGTCGCAAAGATACTGTCAAACGACGTCACCGATACCGCGTGGGCAGCATATCTGAAGGGTGATCGCGGCGTATTCACCCGCCGCGCAGTTCGCCTGCTCGATGCAGGCGAGGCGCGCGCCATCGCCGCGCATTATGGCGACGACGCTGAATTCCGCGAGCATGTGAACCGCTATATTCACGATTTCGAGGCGATGATGCGGGTGCTGCTCAGCACCCGGGACGGCAATGCCATCGGCGTTACCTTGCTGTCTTCGGACGTCGGCAAACTCTATGTGGCGCTGGCGCAGGCAATCGAGCGTTTGCGCAGTTAACTCGGCGGATTGATTAGAAAATCAAAGCTGTGGCGGTCGATCCAGCCGTAGATATAGTTGGCATAATATAGTCCGAAGGCAATCGCAGACAGCAATGTCGTCCGTAAAATGACCTGCTTCGGGTTGAAGTTACCCGGTGCGCTGTCCGCCTGCCCGACGGTCTTTTCGATCCCGAGTTCCTCATGTGTCTTGACGCCAAATGGCAAGACGAGAAACGCACAGATTACCCAAAACAGCGCATAAATCGCGACAATGGATGAAAAGTTCATGCCGTCTCCACGATCATGACATCGACTATCGGTTTCTTGCCGGTCCAGCTCGTCGCCACGCGGCGGACGGCGAGTCGCACGCTTTCGCGCAATTTTTCGTAATCGCCTTTGTTATCGCGGATTGCCTTGATCGCAGCTTCGTTCGCTTCTTCGAGAAAGTCGTCGAGATCTTCTTCCACCGGAATGCCGTGCAAGCGGATTTGCGGTTCGCCCAGCAAGCTGTCGTCGCCGTCGAGCGCAAAGGCAACCGAGATCAAGCCATACCATGAAAGGCGGCGGCGCTCGTTGATCGTGCCACCGTCGGCTGCAATGATGGTTTCGCCATCCAATATGAGCCTTCCGGTGCGTTCCCGACCGATGATCTCCGGCTTACCTGGAGCCAGACGAACAACATCCCCGTTGGATTGAACCAACGCATTTTGGACCCCGTGCGCCAGCGCAAATCGGGCTTGTTCGGCCATGTGTCGCCGTTCGCCATGAACTGGAACCAGCACTTGCGGCCTGATCCAGTCATATAGCGCGGCCAGTTCGGGCTGTCCCGGATGCCCGGAAACATGCACATGCGCCTGCTTTTCGGTGACGGTCAAAATGTTGCGCTCGGCGAGCTTGTTCATGATGACACCGATGGCGATCTCATTCCCCGGTATCTGTTTGGACGAGAAGATGACGGTATCGCCCTCTTCAAGCTTCACCGGATGATTGCCTTCGGCGATACGCGCCAGCGCTGCCCTTGCCTCGCCCTGCCCACCGGTAGCGACAACCATCACTTCATGTCGTGCCAGACCATCGACCGACTCCATATCGACGGTTTTGGGCATGTCTTTCAAATAGCCATTGGCCTGCGCCGCCTCGATAATCCGGTGCAGCGAACGACCGGCGAAGCACAATGTCCGTCCCGTTTCCCGCGCTACCTCACCCATGGTTTGCAACCGCGCCGCGTTGGAGGCGAATGTCGTCAGTAACACCCTGCCCTTTGCTTCCCTGACGGATTTCAGCAAGTCAGCCTTGACGCTGCCCTCACTACCGCTGTCGCCAGCATTGAATGCATTAGTAGAATCGCAAACCAATGCCAGCACGCCCTTGTCGCCAATCGCGGTCAGTTCCTCGGCGGTCGACGGCGTGCCGATCACCGGTACCTCGTCAAGCTTCCAGTCGCCGGTGTGGAAAACCGTGCCATAGGGCGTGTCGATCACACAGGCGCTCATTTCGAGTATCGAGTGGGCGAGCGTCTTGAAACGGAAACCGAACGGGCCAAGCGCGAAACTTCCCTCCATCGGGATGACATTCAGTTCGACTACATCGTCGATGCCCTCTTCGACCAGCTTGCCACGAATGAGCGTCGCAGTGAACGGCGTCGCATAGAGAGGTACACCCAGATCGGCGGCGAAATAAGCGACCGCGCCAATATGGTCCTCATGCCCGTGAGTAAGGACGATGCCGAGCAGGTCGCTTTTGCGCTGCTCGATGAACTCAAGGTCGGGCAAGATCAGTTCGACACCCGGATATTCGGCATTGGCAAAGGTCAGACCCAGATCGACCATCACCCATTTGCCTTGGCAGCCGTAAAGATTGACGTTCATGCCAATCTCGTTCGACCCGCCCAGCGCGAGGAAAAGCAGTTCATCCTTGGGGGTAGTCATTAGTTTTGTTCTCGATTCCTGTACAACAACGCCAGCCCCCGCAGCGTCAGATCGGGCTCCACCCGGTCAAATAAATGTCCATGTTGCTGAAACAGCGCCGCGAGGCCACCTGTTGCGATGACCGTCACCGGCTTACCGATTTCCGCTTTCATCCGCGCGATCATCCCTTCGATCATCGCGACATAGCCCCAATAGATGCCAATTTGCATTTGTCCAACCGTTGTTGTGCCGATGACGCTGTCACCCTGCGGCGGTTCGATGGCAATGCGCGGCAGCATGGCGGCGGCGGCATAAAGCGCATCGAGCGACAGATTGACGCCGGGCGCGATGCTACCGCCGCGATAGGAACCGTCCGGACCGATATAGTCGAAGGTTGTCGCAGTGCCAAAGCTGATGACGATCTTGTCGCCTTCAGCCATCGCTTGCGCGGCAATGGCATTAACCGCGCGGTCCGCACCAACCGATTGCGGCTCGTCGACCTTCAACTGGATACCCCAGCCCACTGTGCCGCGTCCCGCCACTAGCGCGTCACATCCGAAGTAGCGCGAGGCAAGCAATTGGAGGTTATGCAATGCCCGTGGAACGACGGTCGCAACGATAACCGCTGTTATGTCGCTCCGCTCATGCCCAGCCATACGGATTAGCTGGTCAAGCCAGACCGCATATTCGTCCGCCGTCCGCCGCGCATCGGTTGCGATCCGCCAGCGCTGGACGATCTCGCCGCGGCCGTCGACCAGCGCGAATTTGACATTGGTGTTGCCGGTGTCGATGGCTAACAGCATTCCCGTCCCTTTATATCAGAAACACATCGCCGGCATGGATGGCACGAATCGAACCGTCCGCCAAGCGAAGCTGCAACGCGCCGTCGTCGTTCAAGCCTCCAAACAGGCCTTGCTCGACGCTTCCATCCGGCAGGTTCGCGGTGAGCGCGGTGCCCACCGGATGGGCATTTTTCTGCCAGCTTTGCGCAACGCCGCGCATCCCGCCTAAACGCCAGCGGTCAAGCCAGATGGCAAAGGCATTGGCGAGGATTTCGACAACTGCCTGCGGGTGCGGAGGTCGCGCACCCAATGCGGTGAGGTCGGTGACGGCTCTTTCTAGCCCTTGTGGATGCGAAACGAGATTTAGCCCTATGCCGATGACCACAGCGTCGCCAGCTCGTTCGAGCAGCATCCCGCACAATTTAGCGCCATCACCCGAAAGCAGGTCATTCGGCCATTTGATTTGTACGGCCACTCCGGGCGCGATTTGCTGGACGGCGTCATATGCGGCCAGCGCCGCGACAAAGGCCAGCGTGGAAGCAGGCGGGTCATCGACGCGGATGCGGACGATGGTGCTGGCGAAAAGGTTTCCGGTCGGGCTTTCCCACGTCCGGCCCATCCTTCCGCGACCGGCATCCTGCATTGCCGTCCGCAACCAAAGGCCTTCGGGTGCTCCCTGCGCGGCACGCTCCAGCAAGTCGGCATTTGTAGACCCGGTGAGCGCAACTTCTTCGAAAATCGGCGTCAGAGCAGCGCCTTTGCCGCTTGCGTGGAAAGTGCAGCCAGCACCGGAATGGCGAAATAACCCAGCGGCGAAACGGCCGCCGCCAGCGCGCCGCCAGTCCAGACGAGCGTGCTATCGTCACTTGGCGCGATGGTATCGCTCGCTTCGTCGAAATACATGACCTTGACGACCTTCAGATAATAGAAGGCACCGATCACCGAAGCGGCGATCCCGATGACCGCAAGCGGCAGGAGGTTTGCGGCCACTGCGGCTTGGAAGACCACCAACTTGCCCCAGAAGCCGAACAATGGCGGAATGCCGGCAAGGCTGAACATGAAGATCGCGAACACCGCTGCCAAAGCTGGGCGCGTTTTGGAGAGCCCTGCGACATCGGCAAAGTTTTCCTTATACTCGCCGTCACGCCCCTTGAGCTGCATCAGCACGATGAAACTGCCCAGGGTCATCGCGACGTAAATGGCGAGATAGACAAGCATCGCCGCGACGCCCTGTTCGGTCCCGGCAGCTAATCCAATCAGGATGAAGCCGATATTGTTGATCGAACTGTAAGCGAGCAGGCGTTTGAGATTCTGCTGTCCGATCGCACCGACCGCGCCGATAATTATCGACATCAATGCGACGACAATCACGATCTGTTGCCAGACGATCGTCTGGTTGCCGAAGGCCTCGACGACGACGCGGATGGTAAGCGCACTCGCCGCGACCTTTGGCGCACTGGCGAAGAAGGCGGTAACTGGCGTTGGTGCGCCTTCGTAAACGTCGGGCGTCCACATATGGAACGGAGCCGCGCTCATCTTGAAGGCGAGGCCCGACAGCACGAAGACGATGCCGAAAATCATGCCGAGGCTGATATCGCCGTCCAACGCCGTGCCGATGGCCGTGAAGTCAGTCGAGCCCGCAAAGCCGTAGAGCAACGACATGCCGAACAGCAATATCCCGCTGGCGAGCGCGCCAAGAACGAAATATTTGAGACCCGCCTCCGCCGAACGCCCGTCGCTGCGCACGAAGCTCGCCAGAACATAGGCTGCCAGACTGTTGAGTTCGAGGCCGATGTACAATGTGATAAGATCGGTAGCAGACACCATGATTCCCATGCCGACGCAGGCAAGCAGGATCAGCACGGGATATTCGGCCCGCATCGCGCCTGCTTTTTCCAGAAAACGCGGTGCGATCATCAGCGAAATGGATGCGGCAACGTAGATCAGGATCTTTGAGAAATTCGAGAAAGCGTCGTTGCTGTAAAGGCCATCGAACGCCAGCAACTGTGTGCCCACGCACAGGAAATGCGCCGCATAAGCGCCCGCACCGACCAAGGCTGCAACAGACAATATGCTAACCAAGCGACCAGCCTCGGCGCGCCATGCGGCGATCAGCAGCAGTGCCAGCGCGGCAAAGCTGATAATGGCCTCCGAACGGACGAGGAAAAGCGAAGTGTTGAGATCCATCAGTGGTGGCTCCCCTCAGCCGCTTTTTCTTGGCCGACCCCGACGCGATATTTCGCGGTGGTCGGGTCTTTTTCTTGCAGCTTGCTGTCACCTGCAGGTGCAGAGCGTTCTACCCGCTCGACAATTTTCGCAACGTCTTGACGAATCGGGGCGAGGAAACTTTCGGGGTAAACGCCCATCCAGATGACGACTGCGGCAATGGGAGCCAGCAGCCACATTTCGCGGCGGTCGATATCGGACATCGCGGCGGCATCGGCATTGGCCTGTTCGCCGAATGCGATGCGGCGATAAAGGTAGAGCATATAGCCTGCGCCCAGGATGATGCCTGTGGTGGCAATGAGTGTCGCCCAGGTGGAAACCTTGTACGCACCCGCGAGGCTCAGAAATTCTCCGACAAAGCCGCTGGTGCCGGGAAGCCCGACGCTAGCCATTGTGAACAGCATGAACAGCAAAGCATATTTGGGCATGTTGATTGAAAGCCCGCCATAGCGGCTGATTTCGCGGGTGTGCAGCCGGTCGTAAATGACGCCGACGCACAGGAACAAAGCGCCCGACACCAGGCCGTGGCTGAGCATGACGATGATCGCGCCTTCGATGCCTTGCTGGTTGAACGTGAACAGCCCGATGGTCACAATCGCCATATGCGCGACCGACGAATAGGCGATGAGCTTCTTCATGTCGTTCTGCACGAGCGCGACCAGCGACGTGTAGACCACCGCAACCATCGACAGACCGAATACCAACGGAATGAAATCCGCGCTGGCCTCTGGGAACATCGGCAGCGAGAAGCGCAGGAAGCCATAGCCGCCCATTTTCAGCAACACGCCCGCCAATATTACCGATCCCGCAGTCGGTGCCTGAACGTGCGCGTCGGGCAACCACGTATGCACCGGCCACATCGGCATCTTGACTGCGAAGCTCGCAAAGAATGCCAGCCACAACCATTTCTGGGCTTCGGGTGCGAAGTCGGTGTTGAGCAAGGTCGGAATATCCGCCGTCCCCGCCTGCTGGATCATCCACAGCATCGCGATCAGCATCACCACCGAACCAAGCAGCGTGTAGAGGAAGAATTTGTAACTCGCGTAAATTCGTTCCGCGCCGCCCCAGATTCCGATGATGAGATACATCGGGATCAGGCCGGCCTCGAAGAAAATGTAGAACAGCAGCAAATCCTGCGCCGCGAAGACGCCGATCATCAGCGTCTCCATCAACAGGAACGCCGCCATATATTCGCCCACGCGCTTGTCGATGGCGTGCCAGCTCGCGCCGATGCAGATCGGCATCAAGAACACCGACAGCATGATCAGCATCAGCGAAATGCCGTCGATGCCGAGTTTCCAGCCTATCGGTCCGAAAAGCTGCGCGCTCTCCACAAATTGCCACTGCCCCGCTGCCGGATCGTAGCTGCCCCAAAGCCAGACACCGAGCAGCAGGTTGAACAGCGTCGCAGTCAGCGCAACGATCCGCGCCATTTCAGCGCGCACGAAAAGGCAGGCAATTGCCGCCAGCATCGGCACAGCCAGCATGATCGAAAGAATGGGGATACTCGCGGCGTTCATTATGCTTTCACCATCATCCAGCTGACCGCCGCGACCAGGCCGAGGAGCATTACCAGCGCATAACTATATAAATATCCGGTCTGCATTCTGACCGCCATCCGGCTCCCCAAACCAACCACCGCAGCCGACCCGTTAGGGCCGAAACGGTCGATAATGCCGACATCGCCCTGTTTCCAGAACAGCCGACCGAACCAGAATGCGGGGCGAATGAAGATGAGGTTATACAGTTCGTCGAAATACCATTTGTTGAGGAAGAAGTTGTAGATTGGTGCAAACATCGCGGCCAAACGCTGTGGCGCGTCTTCGGACCGTTGATACATCAGATAGGCCGTCACCAAGCCGGTCAACATTGCCACAGTAGACGCCAGCTTTACCCAAAGCGGCACATCGTGCATTGCGTGGATCAGATGCTCGTTGAAATACAGCGTCGATGCGGCCCAGAATGCGGTCCCGCCCTCCTCGGCATAGATGAAGTCATATTTGAACACATAACCCGCCAGCACTGCGCCCACAGTCAGCACACCAAGTGGCACCAGCATGGTCCACGGGCTTTCATGCGGATGATAACCGCCGGTGCTGTCCGCAGCGGTCGCGGGCGTCTTGTGGACGTAATGCTGGATGTGCTCGCTCTCTATCCAGCGCGGCTTGCCATAGAAGGTCAGGAACATCAGGCGCCAGCTATAGAAACTGGTGAGCAAAGCGGCGATCACGCCGATAACAAAGCCGTACATATGGTAGGTCGACGTACTGGCATAAGCCGCCTCGATAATCGCATCTTTCGAATGGAAACCGGCAAAGCCGCCGATACCCACTATCCCGACACCGGTAATCGCCAGCGTCCCCGCCATCATCGCCCAGAAGGTAAGCGGGATATGTTTCCGCAAGCCGCCATAATAGCGCATGTCCTGCTCATGGTGCATCGCATGGATGACCGAGCCCGCGCCGAGGAATAGCAATGCCTTAAAGAATGCATGGGTGAACAGATGGAACATCGCCGCGCTATACGCGCCGGCGCCTGCGGCGAAGAACATGTAACCGAGCTGCGAACAGGTCGAATAGGCGATGACACGCTTGATGTCATTCTGCACGAGGCCGACGGTGGCGGCAAATATCGCTGTAGTCGCCCCGACGATCATGATCATGTTAAGCGCGAACTGGCTGGTTTCGAACAAGGGCGACAGGCGACAGACCATGAAAACACCAGCGGTGACCATCGTCGCGGCGTGGATGAGTGCAGACACCGGCGTTGGGCCCTCCATCGCGTCGGGAAGCCAGGTGTGGAGACCCAATTGCGCCGACTTGCCCATCGCGCCAATGAACAGCAGCAGGCACAGCAGGCTCATCGTATCGACGCGATAGCCCAGGAAGCCGATGCTCGACCCGGCCTTGTCGGGCACGGCGGCGAGGATGTCGGGGATCGATACCGTACCGAACAGCCAGAACACGCCGAAAATGCCAAGCATGAAACCAAGGTCGCCGACGCGGTTGACGACAAACGCCTTGATCGCGGCGGCATTGGCGCTGGGTTTCTTGTACCAAAAACCGATGAGCAGGTAGGAAGCAAGGCCCACGCCTTCCCAACCGAAGAACATCTGCACGAGATTGTTGGCAGTCACCAGCATCAGCATCGCGAAGGTGAACAGCGACAAATAGGCGAAGAAGCGCGGCTGGTCCGGGTCTTCCTCCATATAGCCCCAGCTATACAGATGTACGAGCGCCGACACGGTGGTGATGACCACCAGCATGACCGCCGTCAGGCTATCGACGCGCAATTCCCAATCGAATTGCAGCGTGCCCGAGGTCACCCATTGCGCAACCGGCGCGACATAGGCTTCCTGCCCGCCAGTGAGGAAGCCGATGAAGATCGGCCAGCTTAAGGCGGCAGCGATGAACAGCGCTGCGGTTGTGATGCTCTTCGCCGTGACATTGCCGATAAAGCGCTGCCCCAGTCCTGCGACCAATGCTGCCAGAAGCGGCAGGAAAACGATGATATGGATCGATGACACCCGGTGTTATCCCTTCATCCGGTTGACATCGTCGACGGCAATCGTGCCACGTCCGCGGAAATAGATGACGAGGATGGCAAGCCCGATGGCCGCCTCGCTCGCCGCGACGGTCAGCACGAACATCGCGAACACCTGGCCTGTCAGGTCGCCAAGAAAAGCACTGAAGGCGACGAGGTTTATGTTCACCGCAAGCAGGATGAGCTCAATCGCCATCAGGATGATGATCACATTCTTCCGGTTCAGGAAAATGCCGAGCACGCCCATCACGAATAGGATGGAACTGACCACCAGATAATGTTCGATTCCAATCATAGCTCGACCCCCTGCCCGACCGGCTGATTGACATTGCGTGTAGCATCCTGAGGACGCCGCATGTTCTGGCTGGTGATGTTCTGCGCCTTGGCGCTGTGGCTCTTGCGGTGGGTCAGGACGATTGCCCCGACCATCGCGACCAGCAGGATCAGGCCGGCGCTTTCGAACAAGAAGATATATTTGCTGTAGAGCAATGCGCCGATCGCTTCGGTGTTTGGCGTTGCGCTGACCGCTGCCGCTCCGTCAGGCACGCCCAGTTTTACCGCGCCCGCGCGATAGGCCCCGATACCCAGAACCAGTTCAGCGACCAGCACCACCGCCAGCATCAGCCCGAGCGGCACATTCTTGATAAATCCGGCGCGCAATTCGGCGAAGTCGATGTCGAGCATCATCACCACGAACAGGAACAGCACCGCGACCGCGCCGACATATACGATGACGAGCAGCATCGCGATAAACTCCGCGCCGATCAGCACCATCAGCCCCGCCGCGTTGAAGAAGGCGACGATCAGCCACAGCACGCTATGCACCGGGTTGCGCGCGAAAATCACCATCGCGGCGGACGCGATGAGCAAGGCGGCGAAAGTGTAGAAGGTGATGACCTGAATCACGATGCGCCGCCCCTAACGATACTGCGCATCGGCGGCAAGGTTCGCGGCAATCGCGCGTTCCCATTTGTCGCCATTGGCGAGGAGCTTGTCCTTGTCGTACAGCAATTCCTCTCGCGTTTCGGTGGCATATTCGAAATTCGGCCCCTCGACGATGGCATCCACAGGGCACGCCTCCTGGCAGAAACCGCAATAGATGCATTTGGTCATGTCGATGTCGTAGCGCGTGGTCCGGCGGCTGCCATCCTCGCGCGGTTCGGCCTCGATGGTGATCGCCTGCGCCGGACACACCGCCTCGCACAGCTTGCACGCGATGCAGCGTTCCTCGCCATTGGGATAGCGGCGCAGCGCATGCTCGCCGCGAAAACGCGGGGAGAGCGGGTTCTTCTCGAACGGATAATTGACCGTCGCCTTGGGCTTGAAGAAATATTGCAGGGTCAGCCAGTGGGCCTTAATAAATTCCCACAGGGTGAAGGATTTGATGAGATGGGAAATGGTTGTCATGTGCCGGCCTTTCCAGCCATCAGTTCGTTGCGGCAAATGCCATCCCACTTATTGGCAGGCGGCCCGGCACGATAGGTTTTGCCAGCCTCGTTATCGGTGATTTGGCTGATGTACATCCGTTCGCTGTCTTTGCAGTCGTAGCGTGTCAGCATCAAATAGCCGCTAACCAAAAACACCCAAAACAGCGAAATCGGCAGAAAGACTTTCCAGCCCAGACGCATCAATTGATCATAGCGATAACGCGGCACGGTGGCTTTGACCCACGCGAAGATGAAGAACATCACCAATATCTTGCCGAAGAACCAGATGATCCCCGGCACCATGTAAAGCGGCGCCCAGTCGACGGGCGGCAGGTGGCCGCCCCAGAACAGGATCGCGTTGAGCGCGCACATCAGCAGCACATTGGCATATTCGCCAAGCCAGAAGAGCGCGAAGGCCATCGACGAATATTCGGTCTGATAGCCGGCGACGATTTCGCTCTCCGCCTCGGTCAGGTCGAACGGCGCGCGCGCGGTTTCGGCCATCGCGCTGATCAGGAACATCACCGCAATCGGGAACAGCAACGGGTTGAGCGCATAGGCGTTGATGAAGCCGAGCACATGCCCCTTCTGCCCCGCGATAATTCCGCCCATGTTGAACGTGCCTGCCCACAGCACAACGCAGATCAGGATGAAACCTATTGAAACCTCATAGGAAATCATCTGCGCGGCGGCGCGCATCGACGAGTAGAAGGGATATTTCGAATTCGAGGCCCAGCCCGAGATGATAACGCCATAGACGCCAAGGCTGCTGATCGCGAGGATGTAGAGCAGGCCGACATTGATGTCGCTCAGCACAACGCCATCGGCGAAGGGGATGACTGCCCATGCCATTAGTGCGACGGTGAAGGTGATGATCGGCGCAATCAGGAACAGGCCGCGGTTCGAAGCGCTGGGGATGATGGTTTCCTGGAGGAAGACCTTGAGGCCATCGGCGAAGGATTGGAGCACGCCGAACGGGCCGACGACGTTAGGGCCGCGACGCAGGGCGAAAGCCGCCCAGAGCTTGCGTTCTGAGTAAATGATCAGCGCCACCGCGAGCATCAGCGGAAAGGCGATGAGCAATATGCCCGCAATGGTCGCGGTGAACCAAGCGGCCTCGTAGGACATGCCGAACGATTGGAAGAAAGCCGTCATTCCGCCGCCTCCAGAAACTCTTCGCCATGTACCAGTTCAGCCGAGCAACGCTGCATCGTTTCCGATGCACGGCAAATGGCGTTGGTCAGGTAGAAATCCTTGATCGGATAATCGGCGATCTTGCCGCTGACGGTGGCGGGGAGCTTGGGTTCGCTCCAGCCATAGTCGGCGAGGCCTTCGACACCGAGGGCCGGAACAGCATTCGCCATTTCGGCGCGGAGTGCTTCGATGCTGTCGAACGGCAATCGCTTGCCCAGCACATCGGACAGTGCGCGGAAAATCGCCCAATCTTCGCGCGCATCGCCCGGCGGGAATACCGCGCGTTCACCGCGTTGGACGCGGCCTTCGAGATTTACGTAAGTGCCCGATTTCTCGCTGTAAGCGGCACCGGGCAGGATGACGTCGGCATGATGCGCGCCGTTATCGCCGTGGTGGCCGACATAGACTTTGAAGCTGTTCGCAAAGAGGCTGTAATCCACCTCGTCCGCGCCGAGGAAAAACGCTAGCTTCGGTTTCTTCGCTGCCAGTGCCTTGATGCCGCCGTCATGCGCATAGCCGAGCATCAACCCGCCCATCCGCGCCGCCGCGAAATGCAGGACGTTGAAGCCGTTCCAGCCATCTTTGATCAGCTTGTATTTCTTGGCAAAAGCCAGCGCTGCACCGTGGACGCCTTCATAGCGAAGCGCACCACCGCCAACGATAATCGCGGGGCGTTCAGCCGTTTTCAGTGCATCCGCGAGCGCCTTTGGTGCCTTCGCAAGCGCGCTCAAATCATCGCCCAGCCATTCGGCCTTGTAAGTCAAATCGGTCACCGGCCCGATTGCAAAAACTTTCGCGCCCCGCTTGCGCACAGCCTTCTGGATGCGGGTGTTCACCAGCGGAGCCTCGCGCCGCGTATCGCTTCCGACGAGCAAAATCACATCGGCATTCTCGATGCCCGCAATCGTCGTGTTGAAATTGACCGCGCTCAAGCTCGACGTGTCATAAGCCAGCCCCGTCTGCCGCCCTTCAAGCATCGCCGAGCCCGCCAGTTCGCGCGCAGCGAACATCATTTCGCAATCGACCTGATCGCCCGCGATCACCGCCGCCTCGCCTGACCAGTTCGCGCGAATCGCCTCGAACGCCTCGGCCCAGCTCACCGCGACCAGCCTGCCGTCCTTGCGCACATAAGGCTTATCCAACCGCCGATGAGTCAAGCCATCGACCGCGTGGCGGGTTTTGTCGCTCGCCCATTCTTCGTTCACATCGTCATTGATGCGCGGCAGCGCGCGCAGCACGGCACGCCCCCGGCTGTCGAGACGAATGTTGGTGCCGACCGCGTCCATCACGTCGATGCTCGGCGTTTTCTTCAGCTCCCACGGCCGCGCCTCGAAGGCATAAGGCTTCGACGTCAGCGCGCCGACCGGGCACAGGTCGACGACATTGCCCGACAATTCGCTGGTCACCGCGCGTTCGAGATAGCTGGTGATCTGCATATTCTCGCCGCGCCCGATCGCGCCGATTTCTTCGATGCCCGCCACTTCCTCGGCAAAGCGGATGCAGCGCGTGCACTGGATGCAGCGGGTCATCACCGTCTTGACGATGGGGCCCATATATTTTTCGGTCACCGCGCGCTTGTTCTCGTCATAACGCGATGCACCGCGTCCGTATGCGATGCTCTGGTCCTGCAAGTCGCACTCGCCGCCCTGGTCGCAAATCGGGCAATCGAGCGGGTGGTTGATGAGCAGGAACTCCATCACCCCTTCGCGCGCCTTTTTGACCATCGCGCTGTCGGTCTTGATGATCTGCCCTTCGGTCGCGGGCAGCGCACAGCTTGCCTGCGGCTTGGGCGGCCCGGGGGCAACCTCGACCAGACACATGCGGCAATTGCCCGCGATGGACAGCCGCTCATGATAGCAGAAACGCGGAATTTCCTTCCCCGCCAGCTCGCATGCCTGCAGGACGGTAGCGCCTGCCGGGACTTCGATTTCGAGGCCGTCTACGGTGACTTTAGGCATTAGCTTTCCTGAGCCGACAAAAGGCGAAAACTTGCGGTCGCAAGGATTGAACGCAGACCAAATGGCGACATCGACATTGGCGTTAGCTGCTGCGCACATCTTCCAACGGCAAAAGACAAAGCTTTTGCGGCCTCTACCTCAGCTTCACTACCAACAGCTGTCGCAAACAATTTACCAGTTCCGTTCGGGTCGCTGCGTGCCACACATGCAGCAACTGCATCAGTTGGCGAAAATGACACTGCTTTCAGTTCTGCGGACAAACGCGCGAGCCGAACATTCACGGGCTGCGAAGAAGATTCGAGGAGAGCTTCTGCGACAGCGCCAGCAAAGACCAAATCAGCGCCCCGCAATGACCCATCTCCAATGCTATCACGTGCGCAGGTTTGCTCCGCTGCTTTTGAAAGCATTCTTAGCGCCGTGCGATACCGTGATGTTGTGAAATTCATCGATAACACGCGAGCACTTTCCTTCGGGCTGCGTAAGACGACACATTTTGCATATGCTTCAGCAGCCACTCGCGCCTCTGGGGTGTTAGGACCTGCAACCACTTCACGCGCGACCGCCGGAGACATCAGAACCTGTCCGATGAGGAATGCGTATACGAATATCCGGGTCATTCCGCCGCCTCCAGCATATCGCCGCGCTCGGCAATCCGCCGCTCCATTTCGGGCCGGAAATGCTTGATCAGCCCCTGGATCGGCCATGCCGCCGCGTCGCCCAGCGCGCAGATGGTGTGGCCTTCGACCTGCTTGGTTACCTCGAACAAGGTGTCGATTTCCGACACGTCAGCATTTCCCTCGCGCAGCCGTTCCATCACGCGCCACATCCAGCCTGTGCCTTCGCGGCACGGCGTGCATTGGCCGCAGCTTTCGTGCTTGTAGAAATAGCTGAGCCGCGAAATCGCGCGGACGATGTCAGTGCTCTTGTCCATCACGATCACCGCCGCGGTGCCAAGGCCCGAGCCGACATCCTTGCAGCCGTCGAAATCCATCGGCACGTCCATCATCATCGGCCCCGGCACCAACGGCACCGACGATCCGCCGGGAATGACCGCGAGCAGATTGTCCCATCCGCCGCGAATGCCGCCGCAATGCTTTTCGATCAGCTCGCGGAACGGGATGCTCATTTCTTCTTCGACAACGCAGGGCTTTTCGACATGGCCCGAAATCTGGAACAGCTTGGTCCCTGCATTATTCTCGCGCCCGAAGCTTTTGAACCAGGCCGCGCCGCGCCGCAGGATGGTGGGCACGACCGCGATGCTTTCAACATTGTTGACCGTGGTCGGGCATCCATACAGCCCCGCGCCCGCCGGAAAGGGCGGTTTCAGGCGCGGCTGCCCTTTTTTGCCCTCAAGGCTTTCGATCATCGCGGTTTCTTCGCCGCAGATATAGGCGCCTGCGCCGCGATGGACGAAGACGTCGAAATCATAGCCCGATTTGGCGGCATTTTTGCCGAGCAGGCCCGCCGAATAGGCCTCGGCCACCGCCTTCTCGAGCACCTTGGCTTCAAAAATATACTCGCCGCGAATGTAGATATAGGCCGCGCGCGCGCGCATCGCGAAGCCGGCGACCAGCGCGCCTTCGATCAGCTTGTGCGGATCGTGGCGGATGATTTCGCGGTCCTTGCAAGAACCGGGTTCGGATTCATCAGCGTTGATGACGAGGAAATTGGGGCGTTCAGGGGTAGGCGCCTTGGGCATGAAACTCCACTTCATGCCCGTCGGAAAGCCAGCCCCGCCGCGCCCGCGCAGGCCGGAAGCTTTGACCTCCTCGATAATCGCGTCCTGCCCGACCTTCATCAGGTCGGCGGTCTTGTCCCAATCGCCACGCTTTTGCGCGGCTTTCAGGCCGAAATCCTGATAGCCGTAGAGGTTGGTGAAGATGCGGTCTTTGTCGAGGAGGCTCATGCGAGGCTTCCCACCAAGAACCAGGCGCCGCCAAGGATGAGCAGGCCGATGACGGCGAGCTTGATTACGCCCGTGAGGAGTTTCCACGCGATGAATGCGGCAATAAGGACGCCGATAATGAGTAGCCACTCACCGATCATTGCGCTTCTTCCAGTTTGCCACGACCAGCCAAATGCCAGAGGCAGCGACCAATACGGCCAGAATGTTCATCCACTTCACGCCATCCGGCGCGTTGGCGTCCAAGGCTATCCGGTATGCGATAAAGAACGAAATGCAGAGCAGCAGGATGTGAAACATCGCAATCGAAAACTGCTCACCGCTATCCCGCTCGTCCCAAATGATCCTTGGCGGCTTTTCGCCTAAGTCTGGTGGCGCGACAATAAAATTCAGGATTATTGCCGCCAACCAAAGCCCCGAACTTCCCAGCGAGCGTTGAGTTTCTGAAAGCTCAGGAGCGAATTGGACAATGATCGCAAGCAACGCCAGCATCGCCGGAAGATGTTTGTTGAACCGCAACGCCATCACCACTCCCCCCGATAGTCATGGTTCTTCTCGACCATCGCCTGCAGGGTCGTCGGCCCGCCATAAGGTTCGACCGTGTGCCGGCCGGGCAACTGCGTGCCGATTTTCGGCTGCTTGCCCTCGGCAAGATCGCCGAGGATCGCGGTCATGCTGTCGTAATCGAGGTCTTCGTAATTATCGTCGTTGATCTGCACCATCGGCGCGGAGGAGCAGTTGCCCATGCACTCGACCTCGGTCAGCGTGAACAGCCCGTCGGGCGTGGTCGCGCCCTTCACGAGGCCTCGGTTCTTGCACGCCGCCATGATATCGTCAGACCCGCGCAACATGCACGGCGTGGTGCCGCATACCTGCACATGGAAACGGCCGACGGGCGCGAGATTGTACATGGTGTAGAAGGTCGCGACCTCATAGGCGCGCATATAGGGCATGCCGAGGTAGCCAGCGACATATTCGATCACCGGCACCGGCAGCCAACCCTGCGTTTTCGTCTCCTCGCCTACCTGCCGCTGGGCAAGATCGAGCAGCGCCATCACCGCCGATTGCTGCCGCCCGGTGGGGTAGCGACCGATATAGATGTCGGCCTTTTTCTTGGACGCGCCCGTGAAGGTAAACCCGCCCCATTTGGCGCGGGTTTCGGCTTCGTCGGGGATGTGGGCGGTGTCAGCCATTTTGTTCGGCCTTTTTCTCCAAAGAGCGAATGGCGAACTTCGCGCCAATCATTGCCAAAACTGCCACGACCAATGGCCAAAGATGGACGTTACCTGAAATGTCGATGATATTCGTCGCAACGGCTGCAAACCACAGAAACCAAAGCAACGCCAAAACGAAACTTCCAAAATAAATTGCGAGAGAAAGTTTCACCGATCACACTCCCCGAACACGATATCGAGCGCACCCAAAATCGCGGTCGTATCGGCCAGCATATGCCCGCGCGACATGAAATCCATTGCCTGCAAATGCGAGAAAGCGGTCGGGCGGATCTTGCAACGATACGGCTTGTTGGTGCCGTCCGACACCAGATAGACGCCGAATTCGCCCTTGGGGCTTTCGGTCGCGACATAGACGCTGCCCGCGGGCACCTTGAAGCCTTCGGTGTAGAGCTTGAAATGGTGGATCAGCGCTTCCATCGATTGCTTCATCTCGGCGCGTTTAGGCGGCACGATCTTGCGGTCGTCGCTGCACACCGGGCCTTCGGGCATCTGCTGAAGGCACTGTTTCATGATGCGGATCGACTGGCGCACTTCCTCGACGCGGACCATGAAGCGGTCGTAACAATCGCCGCGCGTGCCGACAGGGATGTCGAAATCCATCTTGGCATAGACATCGTAAGGCTGCGACTTGCGGATATCCCACGGGATGCCCGCCGCGCGGATCATCGGGCCGGAAAAGCCCCATTTGATCGAGTCTTCGCGGGAAACGATCGCGATATCGACATTGCGTTGCTTGAAGATGCGGTTGTCGACGACCAGCGCCATCGCGTCCTCGAACAACCTTGGTAGCCGGTCGTCGAGCCATTCGCCGATATCGGTCAGCAGCTTCAGCGGCACGTCCTGATGCACGCCGCCGGGCCGGAACCACGCCATATGCATCCGCGCGCCCGAAGCCCGCTCGAAGAAGTTCATGCAATCTTCGCGCGCTTCGTACAGCCAAAGCCCAGGTGTCATCGCGCCGACATCGAGAATATGGTGCGCGATGTTGAGCATATGGTTCGAAATGCGCGTCATCTCGGCGAACAGCACGCGCAGATATTGCGCGCGCAGCGGCACGTCGAGGTCGAGCATCTTCTCGATGGCGAGCACATAACTATGCTCCATGCACAAGGGCGAGGCGTAATCGAGCCGGTCGAAATAGGGCAAGGCTTGCAAATAGGTCTTATATTCGATCAGCTTCTCCGTGCCGCGATGGAGCAGGCCGATATGCGGATCAAGCCGCTCGACGATTTCGCCGTCGAGTTCCATAACAAGCCGCAAAACGCCATGCGCCGCCGGATGCTGCGGGCCGAAGTTGATCGTGTAATTCTGGATGACTTCATCGCCGGTGGTGGGCGCGACGTTGGATTGCATGCTCATGCCTTATCTCCTGTCACCTTGGGCTTCTTCACAGTCCGCTTCTTCGCCTCGACATTCGCAGCAGCGCCAGCGCCCGTTTGCGAAGGCTTTTCCGTGGTTTTCGGCTCATCGACCTTGGGCGGCGTTCCGCGCGGGGGCTCGCCGGACTTGATGACCTTCTCGTCACCCGGCAACACATAATCCGCGCCCTCCCAAGGGCTGAGGAAATCGAAGCTGCGGAAATCCTGCGCCAGTTGCACCGGCTCATACTTCACGCGCTTTTCTTCTTCGGAATAGCGCAGCTCGGCATAGCCGGTCAGCGGGAAATCCTTGCGTTGCGGATGGCCACTAAAGCCATAATCGGTGAGGATGCGGCGCAGGTCTTCGTTCCCTGAGAACAGCACGCCATACATGTCGAACACTTCGCGCTCGAGCCAGCCCGCAACCGGCCAGATCGACGTTACCGACGGCACCGCTTCGCCATCGTTTGTATCGATATGCACGCGGATACGGTGGTTCTTGGTGAGACTCAGCAGCATATAGACCACTTCGAACCGCTGTTCGCGATCGGGCCAGTCCACGCCTGCTATTTCAACTAGCTGCTGATAGTCGCACTCGTCGCGCAACCGGGTCATCACGCCCACCAATGCATCGCGCTTTACGAGCAGTGCGAGTTCGCCAAAGACTTCCTCGACGTCGAGCAAGTCCTTGCCAAGCGCCTTCTTGATCGCGGCAACGGTGCCTTTGGGCTTTTCGATATGCGGCGCGGGATGGCTCACCGTTCGATGGTCCCCGTCCGGCGGATTTTGCGCTGCAATTGCATGATTCCGTAAAGCAATGCCTCGGCTGTCGGTGGGCAGCCCGGCACATAGATGTCCACAGGCACGATCCGGTCACAACCGCGTACAACGCTGTAACTGTAATGATAATAGCCGCCGCCATTGGCGCAGCTTCCCATCGAAATCACATATTTGGGTTCCGACATCTGGTCGTAAACTTTACGCAGCGCAGGCGCCATCTTGTTGCAGAGCGTTCCGGCGACAATCATCACATCCGACTGGCGCGGGCTGGCACGCGGCGCGATGCCGAAGCGTTCGAAATCGTAACGCGGCATATAGCCGTGGATCATCTCGACTGCGCAGCAAGCGAGTCCGAATGTCATCGGCCAAAGCGAACCCGTGCGGGCCCAGTTGAACAGGTCCTCGGTCGAGGTCACGACAAAGCCCTTGTCGGCAACTTCGCTGTCGATATCCTTGAAAAAGGATTCATCTGGCGCAGCAGGCGTTTTTTCGATCACTCCCATTCGAGCGCTCCCACCTTCCAAGCGTAGATAAAGCCGATGACCAGTTCGAACAGGAACAGCATCATCGTGCCCCAGCCAACCCAACCGGTGTCACCAAGGCTGACCGCCCAGGGAAACAGAAACGCGGCTTCGAGATCGAAAATGATGAACAGGATAGCAACGAGATAGAAACGCACATCGAACTGGCTGCGCGAATCCTCGAACGCCGGGAAACCGCACTCATATTCCGCCAGCTTCGCCTCGGTCGGCTGATGCGACCCGGTGAGCCGCGAAACGCCCATCGGCAGGAACACGAACGCCGCCGAAAGGGCGAGCGCTACCACCAGGAAAAGCAGGATCGGGAGATATTGCGAGAGGTCAGTCACGCGGCCACTTTCTTGCGTTATTATTGACCCTGCGCCCTAGACATGCGGGGCAACAGAGGCAAGCCAAAAGGACGCAAAAGTTGCGCTTTTCCGGCAAAAATCCTTATTGCGAGACGTTCTTATTTATCGCGCAATGCCTCTGCCACGAGCTTGTGCAATTTGCTGTGCAACGTGTCGTTCGCCGCCAGAACCTGTGTGTCGGCGATATTAGGGCTCCTGCCGCGATAGTCAGTCACAAAACCGCCCGCTTCGCGCACGAGCAGGCACCCGGCAGCGCTGTCCCAAGGCGACAGCCCGCTTTCCCAGAACCCGTCATAACGACCTGCTGCCAACCAAGCCAGATCCAGGCTCGCAGCGCCAAAGCGGCGGATGCCTGCAACCTCAGAACCCACTGCGGCAAATATCCTGCCCCATTCGTCGAAATCGCCATGCCCCTTATAAGGCGTACCCGTGGCAATCAGTGCCTCTCTGAGCTGCCGCCGCGCCGACACGCGCAGGCGTTTGTGGCCGAGATAGGCCCCCTTGCCGCGTTCGGCCCAGAAGCTTTCATCAGTGATCGGGTTGTAGACCAGCCCTGCGAAGATATCGCCCCAGCCCGAGCCATCGGGCTTCGGATCCTGCACCGCGATCGATATCGCAAAATGCGGAATGCCGTGGAGGAAATTACTGGTGCCATCGAGCGGATCGACGATGAAACGCGGCTTGCCTTCCGCACCTTTGATATCGCCGCTCTCTTCCATCAGGAAACCCCAGTCGGGCCGCGCAACTTCGAGTTCGCGAAAAATCGTGTCCTCGGCGCGCTGGTCGGCTTTCGAGACGAAATCCGCAGGCCCCTTTTGCGACACCTGCAACTGCTCGATCTCGCCGAAATCGCGCCGCAGCTTGCCGCCCGCCTTACGGGCAGCTTTTTCCATTATCGTCAAAAGGCCGGTTAAAGCTGGCATCAGCCGGCCTTGCCGACATAAGTCCGCTCGTAAACATCGACCACGATCCGAGTGCCCGCGCCGATAAACGGCGGCACCATGACGCGCACGCCATTGTCCAGGATTGCGGGCTTGTAGCTCGACGATGCCGTCTGGCCCTTCACCACGGCGTCGGCCTCGACAACAGTCGCCTCGATCTGGTCGGGCAAGGCCACTGAAAGCGCCTCTTCTTCGTACATTTCCATAACGACATCCATCCCGTCCTGGAGGAACGCCGCAGCATCACCCAGCAGGTCGGTCGGCAACGTCACCTGTTCGTATGTTTCCTTGTCCATGAAAACCAGGCTGTCGCCTTCGCTGTAGAGGAACTGGAAATCTTTCTGGTCGAGGCGGACCCGCTCGACGCTTTCGGCCGAACGGAAACGCACATTGTTCTTGCGGCCATCACGCAGGTTTTTCATTTCGACCTGCATGTACGCGCCGCCCTTGCCCGGCTGCGTATGCGCGGTTTTGACGGTACGCCAGAGGCCGCCTTCATATTCGAGGATATTACCCGGCTTGATTTCAACCGCGTTGATTTTCATGGAGCTACTCGCTTAACAGATGGAAAGAGCAAGCGCGTATCGACGCGCTGTTGGACGCGGCCTTTAGCGGCGGCGGTGCTTTTAGGCAAGCAGGGCGTTGAAGGCCTTCACCGCTTCGGCTGCTCCCTGCGGATGGTCCCACACCGCGCTGCTTACCGCAATAAAGTCCGCACCAGCATCGATGACGGCTTTAGTGTTATCGGGCGTTATGCCGCCGATGGCCACGCACGGTATCTCGGTTACCAGCGACCATTTTTCCAGGGTCTCGAGTTCGGCCACATGCTCGACTGTTTTGGTCGTCGTTGGAAAAAACGCACCAAAGGCGACATAATCCGCCCCGGCCTCAGCCGCCTCCATCGCCAGATGACGGCTGTTGTGGCAGGTAACACCAATCTGCGCATCGCGGCCTAGCAGTTCGCGGGCTTCGCGAACATCGCCATCGCCCTGCCCCAGGTGCACGCCGTCGGCTTTCAGCCGCTTCGCCAGCGCCACGCTATCGTTTACAATGAACGCGACATCATGCGCGCCGCAGATGGCTTGAAGCGGTTCGGCCAGCGCCGCCGCGTCGTGCTGGTCGATATCCTTCACGCGAAACTGGAACGCCGCAACCGGCCCTGCCGATAGCGCTTCCTTCAGCTTCGCAGGGAAGTCGCCGCCGACATTGAGCGGCGAAATGAGGTAAAGCTGGCATTTGGGAGGAGTCATTCGGGGTTCATAGCGACGTCGGTAAGCGCCTGCAAATGAAGTGGAACAGCTTGCCCAAAAAGATGATTGCGCTGACAACGGTCGCCGCGCTCGCAGCGTGCGCGACGTTGGGCGATACCGTACCCGATGGCAGCGACGTCCGGCTGGACCAGACCGCCTATGTGGACGGCCCTATGATCAGGCCTGTCGAAGTTATCGAAGACAGCCGTTGTCCCATGAACGCACGCTGTGTCTGGGCCGGAAGAGTGCGACTCAAGGCGCTGTGGGTGCGGCCGTCGGGCAATCAGGAAATCGAACTGACGCTGGGTGAACCCAAACCGTTGGCCGACGGCGCGATTACGCTGACGTCGGTCAGGCCGGACAATTCTACCGACAGGAAGATTTCGCCTAGAGACTATCGTTTCTCCATCAGCTTTGCCGGTGGAATTTAGCGGACAACCGCGAGCACAAAGCCATCCCATTTCTTGGCACCAACGGTCTGGATCGCCGTTGCATCTATGCGTGATTCCGCCGACAGCATTTCAAATAACGCCCGCGTCCCGGCGATCCGCTCGTCATCGCTTTGCGCGTCGAGCACACCGCCTTCGCGTACCACATTATCGACGATTATCGTGCCGCCCGATCGTGCAAGACGGATCGCCTCGCGGAGATAGATGACATTGTTGGGCTTGTCGGCATCAATAAATATGAAATCAAAAGACGCATCATCGGTCATCGCGGTCAACGTTAAGGCGGCAGGTCCGACACGGATCTCGACCTTTTCGCCGACACCAGCCTTATCCACATTTTCGCGCGCAACAGCCGCATGATGTGGCTCAAGTTCAAGCGTTACCAGCCTGCCATCGTCGGGCAATGCCCGCGCAAGCCAGATGGTCGAATAGCCGCCAAGTGTGCCGATCTCTAATATTCGGCGCGCATTTGCCATCCTTGCCAGCAAGTGCAGCATCTTGCCCTGCGTAACGGAAACGTCGATCGGCGGCAGTCCGCTTACTTCATTGTTACGCAATGCCGATGCGAGCGCATCATCCTCGCCGATCAGATGGCCAATGATATACTCATCGACATCAAACCAACGCCCTTCACTCATCACGTTGCGGATGCCGCCGCAATATCGTCGATTGCCCCGCCAAGAGAGTTGTTAAATTCGTCATCACTCATCTGGTGGCGCAAATCTTCGAGCAGCGCGCGGCTGAAGCTGGCGATCATTCCCTTGTTCTTGGCCAGCTCGACGCACGCTTCGGGGCGGGCGAAACCACCCGACAGCGCCACGACGCGCAACACGCGCGGGTGTGCGACCAGCGGGCCGAACAATTCCGCTTCAGCCGGGATCGACAGTTTCAGCATTACCTTGTGATCACCCGACAGGGTATCGAGCGCTTTCAATATCTCGTCACGCAGGATCCCGTCGCACTGCGCGCGCTCGACGCTCTTGATGTTCACTTCGGGTTCGATGATCGGCATCAGCCCGTGCGACAGGATCTGTTCGGCGACCTCGAACTGCTGCTTGACTATGGCTGCGATGCCGGTCGGCGATGCACGGTTGATCACCGAGCGCATCTTCGTGCCGAACACGCCCTTTGCTTTCGCGCGCTCAAGCAACGCGCCGAGGTCGGGCATCGGCTTCATCATTTGTACGCCGTCGGCTTCGTCCTCCAGCCCCTTGTCGACCTTCAAGAAGGGCACAACGCCGCGATCCCACAATGCCGCCGGAACTGGCTTGCCACCTGCTTTGCCGTCCATCGTGCGTTCGAACAGAATCGCGCCGATAACCTTTTCGCCGTTGAAGCAAGGCGAGGTAATGATGCGGCTGCGCATGTCGTGAATCAAACCGAACATTTCTTCGTCATTCGAATACGCGCTTTCGTCGATGCCGTAACCCTTGAGCGCCTTGGGAGTCGATCCACCGCTCTGATCGAGCGCGGCAATGAAACCTGGAGCGGTCGCGATTTTTTCCATCATCTTCGGGTCTTGCATCTGATCTTCCTGCATTTGATCGAGGCATACGTATGCATCGATGGTTCAAAAAAACGAGGCCTTCGCCCCATCTCATTTAACTTGTTTGGAGCGCATCCACGCCCGGCAACGGTTTGCCCTCCATCCATTCCAAAAAGGCACCGCCCGCTGTCGATATGAAGGTGAAATCGTCGGTCACTCCCGCATGGGCCAGCGCAGCAACGGTATCGCCACCGCCTGCGACCGACACCAGCGAGCCTTCCTTGGTCAGCGCCGCCGCCGTTCTTGCCAGCGACACCGTCGCGCCATCGAAAGGCTCGATTTCAAATGCACCGAGCGGACCGTTCCACACCAATGTGCGGCAAGTTTTTAATACATCAGCGAGCGCCTCTACCGCTGCGGGCCCGACATCGAGGATCATTTCATCGGCGGCGACTTCATGCACGTTGACCGTGCGAACCGGCGGATTTGCGCGGAATTCGACTGACGTCACTACGTCATAGGGAAGATGCACGGTGCAGCCCGCCGCATCTGCCGTGTCCAGTATCGCGTTCGCGGTATCGGCCAGATCATGCTCGCAGAGCGACTTGCCGACATCGACCCCGCGCGCGGCAAGGAAGGTGTTCGCCATGCCGCCGCCGATGATCAGATGATCGACCTGTTTCACCAGATTGTTGAGCACATCAAGCTTGGTCGACACCTTCGCACCGCCGACGACTGCCGCCACGGGATGCTCGGGATTGCCCAGCGCTGCTTCCAGCGCTTTCAGTTCGGCCTCCATCGAACGCCCGGCATAAGCAGGCAGCAAATGTGCCAGTCCTTCGGTCGACATATGTGCACGATGCGCAGCAGAAAAAGCGTCGTTGACATAGAAATCGCCGTTGGCAGCAACAGCCTTGGTGAATTCCGGGTCGTTTTTCTCTTCACCGGGCCAGAAGCGTGTGTTTTCAAGCAATGCGACGTCGCCATCGGCCAATATTCCAATCGACTGCTCGACCACCGGCCCCGCAATTTCTGGCACGAACATGATTTCGCGGCCCAGCACCTGCTGCAGCGCGTCGAGCACCATAGAAACCGACATTTCGCTATGCTTGGCGCCCTTGGGACGACCGAAATGCGCGAGAAGCAGCACCTTGGCACCCTTGTCGGAAAGTTCGAGTACGGTCGGCAGCAACGCCCGCAGCCGCATATCGTCGGTCACCCGCCCCTCGGCCATCGGCACATTCAGGTCCACACGCACCAGTGCGCGCTTGCCCCTGATATCGCCAAGATCGTCGAGCGTGCGGAATGCCATGATTAGAGCAGCTTGCCGATCACGCCTGCGGTATCGACCATGCGGTTCGAGAAGCCCCATTCATTGTCATACCAACTCAATACGCGCACCAGCTTGCCGTCGATGACCGCCGTTTCTAGGCTGTCGATGGTCGAACTGGCCGAATTGTGGTTGTAATCGATCGATACCAGCGGCTCGTCCGAATAGGCCAATACGCCCTTCAAAGCGCCTTCTGAGGCGGCTTTCAGCAAAGCGTTGACTTCCTCTTTCGTGGTATCACGCTTCGGCGTGAAGGTCAGGTCTACGATGCTGACGTTGGGTGTCGGCACGCGGATGGCCGAACCGTCGAGCTTGCCCTTCAACTCGGGCATTACCTCGCCCACTGCACGCGCCGCACCAGTTGTGGTCGGAATCATCGACATCGCGGCGGCGCGCGCACGACGCATGTCATCGTGGATCTGGTCGAGGATTTTCTGGTCGTTGGTGTAGCTGTGGATCGTCGTCATCAGCCCGCGTTCGATGCCGATTTCATCGTTCATGACCTTGGCGAGCGGTGCAAGGCAGTTGGTGGTGCAACTCGCGTTCGAAACCACAACGTCGGCGGATGTCAGCACATCGTGATTGACCCCGAAAACCACGGTCTTGTCGACATTCTTGCCGGGTGCCGAAATGAGTACGCGCTTTGCTCCGGCTGCCAGATGCTTTTCCGCGCTGGTACGGTCCGTGAAGAAACCGGTGCATTCCAAGGCAATATCGACGCCGTTGGCAGCGTGCGGAAGGTTCGCAGGATCGCGCTCGGCAGTCACATGGATGCGCTTGCCGTTGACGATGATGTCATTGCCGTCGGCCTCGACGCTGCCAGGGAAAGCACCATGGACGCTGTCACGCTTGAACAGCAGCGCATTGGCCTTGGCGGGCGCAAGATCGTTGATTGCGACAAGTTCGAGATCGTGATCGTCGCGCTCGAGAATGGCGCGCGCCACGAGGCGACCGATGCGACCGAAACCGTTAATTGCTACTTTGACAGTCATGCTTGCTCCTATCAGCCCAGTCTGGCGATAATTTGAGGGGTTATCTTGTCAGGCGTCAGCCCGAAATGGTCGTAAAGCGCGTCAATCGGACCCGACGCGCCAAAGCTATCGATACCGATGCGCAGACCGTCGCCGACATAGCGCTCCCAGCCCATCGTCGTGCCTGCTTCGATGGAGACGCGCAGCGGCTCCAATGGCAGGACTTCTGCCTTGTAAGCATCAGATTGCGCATCGAACCTTTCCCAGCTCGGCATCGAGACGACATCGGCGCCGATGCCGTGCTCTTCAAGGCGGTCCGCAACCGATATCGCGAGCGAGACTTCCGACCCTGTGGCAATCAATATCACGCGTCGCGCCGCATTGGCCAAACGCAACGTATAGGCGCCCTTTGCCGACCAGTTTTCACTGACGTCAGTGCGCAACTGCGGTAGGTTCTGGCGCGACAGCGCAAGCAGCGATGGCCTATCCTCGGTCTCGATAGCCAATGCCCAGCATTCTGCCGTTTCGATGGTATCGCACGGGCGGTAGACATCGAGGTTAGGGATAAGCCGTAACGACATCACCTGCTCGATCGGCTGGTGCGTGGGGCCGTCTTCGCCAACGCCGATGCTGTCGTGCGTCATCACATAAATCACGCGCGCTTCCTGCAACGCGGACAGGCGGATCGCGGCGCGGCAATAGTCCGAAAAGATCAGGAATGTGCCGCCGTATGGGATTATCCCGCCATGCAGCGCCATGCCGTTCATGGCCGCCGCCATGCCGAATTCGCGGATGCCGTAATTGACGTAGCGTCCACCGTAATTCTGCGCGTTCAGAACAGGCGTAGACGGCGTCTTGGTGAAGTTGGAGCCGGTAAGGTCGGCAGAACCGCCCAGAAGCGCCGGAAGCGCCTCAGTCGCGGCCGTGAGCGCGATTTCCGATGCCTTGCGCGTCGCAATCTTCTGCGGCGAGGCGATCAGGCTGTCGAGATGTGGCTTGAGCCACCCATCGCCTGCAATGCCGGCGTTAAATTCAGCGGCCTTTGCGGACACTTTAAGTCGCTGTTCCCAAGCAGCCCGCGCCTCGGCACCAGCACGGCCGGTTTCACGCCACGCATCGAGAATATCGCCCGGAATTTCGAACGCGGGATATGGCCAACCGATTGCTTCGCGCGTCGCCACAATTTCATCTTCGCCAAGCGGGCTGCCATGCGGTGCCTTGGTGCCCTGCTTATTGGGCGATCCCTTGCCAATGAGCGTTCGGCAAGCAATCAGCGAAGGGCGATTGTCTTCAACCGCAGTGCGAATAGCGCGCTCTATATCATTGAAATCATGACCATCGCACGTTTCAACATGCCAACCGCTAGCTACATAGCGCGCCGGAATATCCTCGCTGGTCGAAAGCGTCGTCGCCCCATCGATCGTGATCTTGTTATCATCCCAAAACACGATCAAGCGTCCCAGACCGAGATGCCCGGCAAGCCCGACCGCTTCGTGGTTGATGCCTTCCATCAGGCAGCCATCGCCAGCCACGACCCAAGTCCGGTGATCTACGAGATCATCGCCAAAACGCGCATTCAAATGGCGTTCGGCAATCGCCATCCCGACCGCCATCGCCAAGCCCTGCCCCAAGGGCCCGGTCGTGCACTCCACACCGTCGAGCAGGAAATTTTCGGGGTGCCCCGCACAGGGACTGCCCAATTGCCGGAAATTGCGTATGTCATCGATTGTCGGCGCTGCATAGCCCGTCAGGTGCAAGGTTGCATAAGCCAACATCGAACCGTGACCTGCGGACAGCACAAAACGGTCGCGGTCGGCCCATTTCGGCGCTTTCGGGTCGAATTTCAGGAATTTCGAGTAGAGGACGGTGGCAACGTCAGCCATTCCCATCGGCATGCCAGGATGCCCGCTGTTGGCCGCCTGGACAGCATCCATCGCCAGTGCCCGGATTGCATTGGCCATCTGCTGTTCATTGACAGTCATCGTCTACCCCATCGATTGCGTAAAAGCATCGCCGACCCTGCCGAGTCGCCGGTGCCGCACCCTTTGCGGATGCGGACGGCCAGCGTCAAGGGACGGGCCGTGCTTTTCAGGGTTAGAGGCGAGCTTGAAAGTATCATTCGGGCATTTGCACAAAATGACGTTTCTGTTACTATGTCTGACATAAGGGGGACAAGTGATGGTGGGACAACGGTTAATCGTTGCAATCGGGCGGATAGAGCGCGCTTTATCGCGACTTGAACAGGCTCCAGCCCCGTTAACCGGAGACGGCGATGCCGAGCTTTCCGAACGTCATGAAAAGCTGAAATCCGAAACGCGAGCGGCAATCGCCGAGATTGACCGCATCCTCGCGGGAGGCGCATAATGGCCGAAGTCCGACTGTCGATCGCGCGCCGCGAATATATCGTCACCTGCGAAGATGGCGAGGAAGCCCGCTTGCAAGCCCTGGGCGCAATGGTCGATGAAAAAGCAAACGAGGCTGGCGGGCCGTCGGGTGGTCTCAATGAAAGCCGGTTGCTGCTGTTTTCGGCGTTGCTGCTAGCTGACAAATTATACGATGGCGGCGGGCAATCTACAGGTCCGGCGGACGCCCAAACCGACGATCCCGCAATCGACCAGGCCGCTGAAACGCTCGAACGCCTCGCCGACCGCTTGGAAGCGCTGGTGCAAAGGCTTGAGAATTAACTTTTGAGCGCTATATTGAAGATGGCGGGACTGCCCGGCACGAACTGATGAGAACATCCCTGAGGCGATTATTTATCTAAGGGAGCTGTCCCTGTTCGGACCCTGGTCCGGACTAAACGGCGCCCACCTGACGTTTTGGCGTCAGAGGATATTCCGGGAAACGACCCATGGTGGTTCCGCTAACCCCTTTTTCGGGATTTGAATGCTGTGGATATCGAGTTCGACAAGGCATCGCAGCGTTTGAAATATCGCCAGTTACGCGATGAATTCGTCGATAGCCTGAGCGACGGCGAACGCGCCCTGGCCTTTTCCCGCATCCCCAGTCCTTTGATGGCATTGCTCGAACCGGGGCTAACCGTCGCTGGGTATGTCGCCAAGGACAGCGAGGCCGATCCCTCGGCCATCTTGGCCGAAGCAGAACAAATGGGATGCCGTATCGCCCTGCCCCATGTCACCGGCAGAAGCACCCCTATGCAATTCCTTCGCTGGAGGCCTAGCGACGAGTTGGTCGCGGGGCCGTTCGGCCTGCACCAACCGCCCGAAAGCGCCGAGCCATGCGTGCCGGACATCGCGCTGGTACCTTTAATCGCTTTCGACGCCCGCCTCATGCGGCTTGGTCAGGGCGCTGGGCACTACGACCGCGCTCTGAGCATCATGGAAAACACGACCGCAGTAGGACTGGCCTGGTCCATCCAGATGGCGCCATCGTTGATGACCGACCCGTGGGACGTTCCCCTCGACGCGGTGCTTACTGAACAATCCTGGATAACGCTGTGAATGCCCCGCGACAGACGCCGTCTTGGCGCAAGCCGGTCGGGATGCTCGCCATAGTCGGAATCATCGGAGTTTGGGCATTACTGGTTGTGAGCGCATCCTCCTATATCGGCCAGCTGCACATATTGGCGCAGGGCATAATCTACCTTATCGCGGGCATCGTCTGGATCGCCCCATTGCGCCCGCTGCTGATCTGGATGGAAACCGGCTCGTTCAGGGCACCATCCGAAAGCTGAACTTTGCGGAAAGTGGCGCGAGTGACGGGGCTCGAACCCGCGACCTCCGGCGTGACAGGCCGGCGCTCTAACCAACTGAGCTACACCCGCTTGATGCGGTGGAGGGGGCACTAGAAGCGGCACGAGATTCTGTCAACGGCCTTTGTCCGAAATAATCCTTCACAATTCCAGCTTCCCCAGATGTTTCATATTTAACGACCTTCGACCTTAACGCAGCGCGTCGCATATAACAGTATTTTACATTTCATAGCGCTCTAAATGCTTTTATCACAATATGTTAGCGTGGTTAACCGGCAAGCCCCGGATTAACCGTTTCTTGATGTTGTTCTGGCATATCGGCTATCGTGATGACCAGATCATGTTATTTCCGGGACCCGGGAAGCCTATATCATATAGGCTCCAAGACGGTCGCTATTGCGCTGCTTACGATGGCCGCGCCTGCATTTGCTGCGGGTACAATCGCTGGCACAGATATCGATAACGTCGCTTCTGCAACCTATGATACGCCCTCCGGCCCCGTGACGATCCAGTCCAACATGGTCCGGATCAAGGTAGATGAGCTTCTTGACGTCACCGTTGTAACCACCGACCCCGGCGACGTTGCGACAACGCCGGGAGGGACCGGAAACAGGCAGACATTTCGCGTTACAAATACCGGCAATGGCGAAGAAGCTTTCCGGCTGACCGCCAACACCACAGTTGGCGGCGACGATTTCGATCCGGCTCTGACGCAGATGGTCCTCGATAGCAATAATAACGGCATTTACGATGCCGGTGTCGATACGGTTTATACGGCCGGATCGAACGATCCGCTGCTTCAACCCGACCAGAGCGTTGTCGTTTTCGTCATTACCAGCACGCCCATTGCCGCGACAAACGGCAATCGCGGTACGACCAATTTGATGGCAGCAGCGGTGACCGGCACCGGTGCACCCGGCACGACCTTTGCCGGAGCCGGACAGGGCGGCGGCAACGCTGTCGTAGGCAACACAACTGCGGATGCCGACGCCAACAGTTTCCTGGCAGTTCAGGCCGCAGCGATCAGTCTGCTGAAATCGGCAACGATAGTCGATCCTTTCGGCGGCAATCGTCCGGTACCGGGCGCTGTCATTACCTATAGCATTGTCGCGACTATTTCTGGCGCGGGAACGCTTAATAATGTGGTGATTACCGACGCTATTCCGGTCGGCACCGCGTATCAGACCGGATCGATGACGCACGAGGCGACAGCGTTGACCGACGCCGTCGATGTCGATGCAGGCGACTATAACGGAACGCGCATCAGCGTCGCTGCGGGCAATGTTCCTGCCGGGCAGACCCGCACCGTGACATTCCGGACGGTAATCCAGTGATCCGGGCGCTGTTCTCGTTCATCGTTGCGGTCGCCGCTGTGTTCGGCGGCTCTTCTGCATTTGCGGCAACCCCGCTGCAGCTTTCAAGCGATGTATTTGTCGAACGCCAGATTGTGCGCGCCGATGGCACCAAGACCGTGGTACTGGAACCTCCGCACCTTGTCACGCCGGGCGACAACCTCGTCTTTGTCGTGAAATACCGCAATGTCGGTACCGCGACCGCAAGCAATTTCGTCGTCACCAATCCCCTGCCCGCCGCAGTCGCCTTCAACGGCACGTCGGACGGGCTTGAGGTCGTCTCTGTCGATGGCGGCAGGAACTGGGGCATATTGGGTAGGCTGCGCATTGCCAAAGCCGACGGCACGCTCCGCCAGGCGCAGCGGAGCGACGTCACGCATATCAAATGGAATTTGAATCAACCGCTAACCGCCGGTGCGGAAGGCAAATTGATCTTTCGCGGGGTCGTCAAATGAACTCGTGAGACCGTCTCGATTGCGGCGGAGTGGGCGCAATCAACAAGTTAAGTGCAACAGGAGTAGCAAGCATGACCAGTAAGCTAAAGCTTCTCAGCGCTTCGTCCGGTGTTGGCCTGATGCTGGCTTTTGCGAGCCCTGCATATGCGCAGAACACTGACGCGAACACGCTGATTACCAATAACGTAACCGTGAACTACCAGGTTGGCGGCGTCGCGCAGACGGCAATTACGGCGCAGGACAACTTCCGCGTCGACCGTAAGATTTTGTTTTCGGTAACTGAAAAAACTGCAACCGGGACGACGTCTGTCACGTCTGGCCAGCAGGATGCCGTGACGGCATTCACGATCGTCAACAGCTCGAACGACACGCTCGACTTTGGAGTTTTCGCGTCGAACACCGCGAACGGCACCACTATAGGTGGCGGTCGTGGCACCGACAATATCGATACTGCGAACTTCGAATATTACATCGACGTTAATGGCAATGGCCTTGCCGATGATGTCGGTGGTTGGGTTTCTTCGCTGACGCTCGATAACGTAGCGAAAGGCGCAACCGTCCACGTCCTCGTGCGCAGCGATATTCCCGTTAGTGCGAACGGCTCTGTCGCTGTGGTTCAGCTTGCTGCTGGTGCTCTCAACAGCAATGGAACGGCTATCACCGCAGTGACCGACGCGACTGCCAACACGACAGACGCTACCAGCGGCACGTTCCAGACCATTTTCGCCGATGACTTGACTCCGGTTCAGGGTAATACCTCGAGAAACGGTGTGTCTTGGGCATGGGACGATTATACCGTCTCGGCTCCGGTGCTTTCGGTTGCGAAAACCAGTGTCATCATTAGCGATGGCGTTAGTGTTTCGAACCCGAAAGCGGTTCCGGGCGCGGTTGTCGAATATTGCATCTCTGTGGCGAACGCTGCTGGCGGTGCAACCGCGACCAACGTGGCAATCTCCGACCTTGTGCCGGTGAATACCACTTACGTCGCGGGTTCGATCCGGGTCAATGCGACGGTAACGACGCCGGGTTCGACGCAGACCTGCTCGGGCGGCACGGCCGTAACCGATGCTGCGGATGCGGACGGCGGCGAATTTGGCACACCGACGGCGAATACCGCCTACGGACGACTGACCAATATCGCGGCAAGCACAGCCAACGCGCTCATTTTCCGCGTCACGCTGAACTAAGAAGAGATAGGGCGGCGCGCGGGCAACCGCCGCCGCCCCATTTCCCTATGGCATCGTTAACCAAGATACTTAGAAAAAACGCCGCTGTGCTGGCGGCAGGAATGCTCCTTCCTGCCGCCAGCACAGCTGTGTTCGCGCAAAGCGCGCCACAGATTATCAGCAATACGGCAACCGCCGAATGGACCGTGGGCGGACAGACATTGTCGCGCCCGTCCAACACCGTGCAATTTGCCGTCGAAAATAATCCACCGGCACCGCCGGTGCTCTCGCTTTTCCGCTTTTCCAAAGCTCCGGGCTCGTCGCCGTCCAATTTGCCGCCGACGATATGCACCGGGACCAATGGTCCGACCCCTGTCACTTTCGGCGGGGTCTATTCCGGTCTGGAGACCACGCCTGCGAGCCTTTTACCGGCTACGGCCATTCGTGCAGGCGAACCACTGGTTGTCCAGATCGATTTTGCGGCTAAAAACCTCAATCCTGGCGCGATTGATACGTTCGAAGTCGTAGTAACCACGCCCAACGGCGACAGGGAGCGCATTACGCTCACCGAATCTGCGGTCAATAGCGGCAGATTTACCGGTTTCATCACCACCAAGGCAGCTCCGCCGCCTCCGGTCATCGGCGATTGCGCACTTTCGGTGCGACCCGGTGACACCGTGAACGTCGAAATCGACGATCCGGTTACAGGGGGGGTCGTAGGAACGCAGCCGGTGGAGATACTGATCGATCCGTTCGGCGTCAGTTTCGATAGCGGCGATGGTACGCCCGTCGATGGCACCACCGTGCAGATTGTCGACGCCGTAACCGGCGCGCCTGCAACGGTATTCGGCGACGATGGTGTGTCCGCATTCCCGAACACGCTCGTGACCGGAAGCACGGCAACCGACAGTAGTGGCAGAATTTATGCTTTTACTCCAGGGTTTTACCGCTTCCCGTTCCTGCGCGCGGGGACATACCGCTATATCGTCACACCGCCCGCACCCTATACATTTCCATCCGTAGCGACGCCCACCGAGCTGGCAGCGCTGACCAGGCCCGACGGCGGGCCGTTCATCATCGCGCCCGGATCATACGGAGGCACGATTACCTTGTTCGACCCTGCGCCAGTGAGGATAGACATCCCGCTCGACCGGCCCGGCGGGGCGTTGACGCTGAGCAAGGTAACATCGACAGCGACGGCTATGCCGGGCGACGTTGTGCAGTACCGCATCTCAGTGACAAACCCTGACAGGCTTCGCAATTCGGGACCGATCACGGTAACGGACCGCCTGCCCGCATCGATGCGCCTCCGTCAGAATAGCGTTCGTTATCAGGGTGTTGCACTGACGTCAGTCGTCGCACCGGACGGCACCAGCTTCACTGTAACCCTGCCTCCGCTGGCTGGTGGCGCATCTGGCTTGCTCACCTATCTAGCCGAAGTCCGGCAGGACGCGCGCCCCGGTGACGCGATCAACCTCGCCTCCGCCGCCGACAATCGCGGCGCCGCCAGTGGTACTGTCGATTCCATCGTCCGCATCGTCCGCGACGGCATCAGCGAGCGCTTCACGCTCATCGGCCGCGTCACCGAAGGCGGCTGCACGCTCGATCCGCGCAAGGCGAAGGGCATTCAAGGCGTCCGTGTGATGCTTCAGGACGGCACTTACACCGTCACTGACGAGGATGGCCGCTATCACTTCGAAGGGCTCATCCCCGGCATCCACGTCGCCCAGGTCGATCCCGAAAGCCTGCCGCTGGACATGGCTCCGGTGGATTGTGCAGAAAACACACGCAGCGCCGGTAGCGCCATCTCGCGCTTCGTCGAAGGCCGCGGCGGTAGTCTGAAACGCGCAGATTTCCGTGCAAAACCCGTGCCTGCGCGCCAACCCATCAACGGCAGCGCCAAGCCGTTGCCGACCGCGCTGACCGACGCCGAAGCGTCCGGCGCAGAGCGCGACTGGACAGCAGGCCTGACCCCCGGCACCGGCTTCGTGTTTCCCGAGCCGGACTATAACCCGCGCGTCAAGGCCATCCGCATCGCCGTGAAACATCGCCCCGACCAGAAGGTCCAGCTATCGCTCAACGGCCAGCCCGTAAGCGCGCTCAACCTCGACGGTCTGAAGAAGAATGCAGACGGCAGCGTCTTCGTTACCGTCTGGCGTGGTGTGGTCGTCGAGGATGGCACCAACCAGATCACTGCCAAGATCGTCGATGCCAACGAAACCGTTGTCGAAACGCTTTCGCGCACCGTCTATTTCGCTCTGCCGCCAATGCAGGCGCAGTTCGTCAAGGAACATTCGGTGCTGGTCGCCGACGGCATCACCCGCCCGCGCATCGCATTCCGTCTGACCGACCGTGCCGGCAAACCCATCCAGCAGGGTGCCACGGGCGATTTCAGCGTCAATTCGCCCTATAGAGCTGCGCAGGAGGCCGATGCAGAGCAGGCGAGCCAGTTGAGTGGCCTGGAGCGCGGAAGCCCCGTATGGCGCGTCCACGACGACAATGGACTTGCCTATGTCGAGCTGGAGCCAACCACCGCGTCGGGCACCGTCGCGCTGACCTTTAATTTCCAGAACGGCCAGACACGGCGCGAGCAGCGTATCGAAACCTGGCTCGATCCGGGCGACCGTCCCTGGACCGTCGTTGGTTTTGCCACGGGCACCATCGGCTTCAACAAGCTCGAGGAAGGCCTTGAGGAGCTTGTCGACGACGATGACCAGCTCAACGTCGACGGCCGCATCGCGCTCTACGCCAAGGGCCGCGTGACCGGCAAATGGCTGATGACCATGGCCTATGACAGCGACAAGAAGGAAGACGAAACCCGCTTCGCCGGAATCATCGACCCGCGCCGCTACTACACCATCTACGCCGACCGCACCGACCAGCGCTACGACGCCGCGTCGATCCGCCGTCTGTACCTGAAGCTCGAACGCCCGCAATTCTATGCGCTGTTCGGCGATTACCAGACTGGCATCGACGAGCCCGAACTCGCGCGCTACCAGCGTTCGTTCAACGGCATCAAGGCCGAGTATCGCAACGATGCGATCCAGGCGACAGCCTTCGGCTCGGACACGCCCTATCGCTATCGCCGCGAGGAAATCCAGGGCAACGGCCTGTCCGGCCCCTATGCGCTCGCCTCACGCGATATCCTCGCCAATAGCGAACGGATAACCATCGAAACCCGCGACCGCCTGCGCGGCGACCGTATCGTCGCCAGCAAATCGCTGTTCCGCCATATCGATTACGACATCGATTATCTTGCAGGCACCTTGCGCTTCCGTGAACCGATCCTGTCGCGTGGCAGCGGTCTCGACCCACAGTTCATCATCGCCGAATATGAAGTGGACGGCATCGGCAACCGCGTCGCCAACGCAGGCGGACGCGTGCGCTGGACCAGCCCCGACGGCAAGCTGCAGGTCGCAGCCACCGGCATCCACGACGAAACCGATATCGCCAAGACCGATCTGTTGGGCGCAGACATCGTCTACCGCCCGGGCACCGGCACCGAGATCCGCGCCGAGTTCGCAGGCTCGACCGGCGAAGCCAAATTGGGCACCAGCGGCACGAGCGCAGGCGGCGCCACCGCTTGGCTGGTCGAGGCCGAGCATCATGACGAAAAGTTCGACGTCCTCGCCTATGTCCGCGAACAGCAGGCAGGTTTCGGCGTCGGCCAAACGAACCGCGGCAATGTCGGCACGCGCAAGTTCGGCGTCGATGGCCGCGTGCGCATCACCGACAAGCTCTCCGCCTCGCTCATCGCCTATCAGGAAGAGTTTTTCGGGCAGGACGCCCGCCGCCGCGCCGCGATCAGCGAGCTCGAATATGTCGACGGCGACACGACGCTGCGCGCAGGCCTGACGCATGCCAACGACAAATTGGGCGACGGCACCTCGAACACTTCGACGCTCGCCAAGCTGGGCGCGTCGCAGCGTTTCTTTGACAACAAGCTCGAACTATCAGCGCAAACTGAATTCGCATTGGGCGACAAGGACGAAAGCATCGACTTCCCCGCCCGCCACAGCATCACAGCGCGTTTCCAGGTCAAAAAAGATATCGCGCTGATCGCAGGATACGAGATCGCCAAGGGCGAGAATATCGACGCGCGCACTGCACGCATCGGCTTCGACGTCGCTCCCTGGTCGGGTGGCCGTGTGTTGAGCAGCATCAACCGTCAGGACATCAGCGAGTTCGGCCCGCGCACCTTTGCTGCCTACGGCCTCGCGCAATCGTTCAAGCTGAGCGAAAAATGGTCGGTTGATTTCACGCTAGATGGCAACGAGACGCTGGGAGGCTTCGACAGGGCAGATGTCGTCAACCCTTTGCAACCAATCGCCTCCGGGGGCTTTCTGGGAAACGACGGGAGTCTGACCGAGGATTTTTTGGCAGTGACCGCAGGCGCGAGCTATCACGGCGACCGCTGGAGCTGGACGGGACGCGCGGAATACCGCGACGGCGAGACGACCGACCGTTACGGCCTGACGACGGCTATCTTGCGTCAGATCGGCGAAGGACGCGCCGTAGGCGGCCTCTTGAGCTGGTTCCGCGCAAAGGAAGAGGGTGGTTCGACCACCACGACCGCGCAAGCCGAGCTCAGCTGGGCACATCGCCCGGCAGACAGCGTATGGTCCTTCTTAAACAAAACCGAATTCCGCTATGACGCGGTGAAGAATGCTGTCGCTGGCCTGCCCGGCCCGATCGGCGGCGCACCGCTGCAAATCGATGGCGATGCCAAATCGCGCCGTGTGATCAACAGCCTGTCGGTCAACTATACGCCGCTCGACGAGGATGACGGGAATTTCATCGAGCGCGGCGAATATGCGCTGTTCTGGGGCACGCGCTACACGACCGACCGCTTCGGCCAGGACGATGTCAAAGGCTGGAGCAACATTATCGGCGGCGATTTCAAGTTCGACCTGAGCGATGTCGCCGATATCGGCGCAGCGGGCACCGTGCGCATCGGCACCAATGGCAAGAATATTGCCTATTCGGGCGGCCCGGTGCTGACCGTTACGCCGTTCAAGAACGCCAATATCTCATTGGGTTACAACGTCGTCGGCTTCGAAGATCGCGATTTCGAGGAAGCGCGCTACACCCGCTCGGGCCCGTTCGTGACCTTCAAGCTGAAGTTCGACCAGACGTCGCTGGCCGGCTTCAAATTTTAGTCCGTAAACAGCAGAACCGGCGTCTCGATAACTTTTTTCAGCGCCTGCACATAGCTTGCAGCATCCCAGCCATCGACCACGCGGTGATCGCAGCTGATCGACAGGTTCATCAGCTTGCGCGCCTCGATGGCATCGCCGACGAACATCGGGCGCTCCACGATCTTGTTGGGGCCGATAATAGCCACCTCAGGCCGGTTTATGACCGGCGTGGTGGCAATACCCCCCAGCGGGCCCAGAGAGGTCACCGTGAGCGTCGAGCCCGACAATTCCTCGCTCTTCGCGGTGCCATTGCGCGCAGCGTCCGCCAAACGGCTGATTTCCATCGCCAATTGCCAGATATTCTTATCCTGCGCGTCGCGGATAACCGGCACCATCAGCCCCGCATCGGTCTGCGTCGCCATGCCGAGATGAACCGCCCCATGCCGCGTCACCACGCCCGCTTCGTCGTCATAACGGGCGTTGAGCATGGGAAATTGGGGAATAGTCTTGCAAATCGCCACGATCAAAAGCGGCAACAGCGTCAGTTTCGGCTTCGATCCACGATTATCGTTAAGGTCGGCGCGCATCGCCTCAATGGCAGTCACGTCGATTTCGTCGACATAGGTAAAATGCGGAATGTTGCGCTTTGACGCGGCCATATTGTCGGCAATGCGGCGACGCATTCCGATGACTTTTATAGCCTCATCGTCGCGTTTCGCCGAGCCGGAACTGCGATATCCCTGCCCCGAACCATAGCTCAAAAAGGCGTCCAGATCGGCATGACGGACATGTCCGCCAGCAGTTTTGACGTCAGTCAAATCGACGCCCAGGTCCTTTGCACGGGCGCGCACGGCGGGCGATGCGGTTATCGAAGCATGCGACTGAGATACCTGCTTTTCTGCGGCTTTCGGCATCTCAGTCTCGACGACAGCAGGTGCAGCAACCGGCTCCGGAGCCTGCGGAACTTCGTCCTCGACAGCGGCAATTTGTTCTAGTTCCGGCTTAGGTGCCGGAACGTCTTCACTGACGTCATTGACGTCAGTCACGGTCTCGATTTCGACGAGCATCGAACCGATGGCAATCACGTCGCCCGCTTCGCCCGCAACCTTGGTCACGACACCCGATACAGGGCTTTCCATTTCGACCGTCGCCTTGTCGGTCATCATGTCCGCAATAGGCTGATCCTCGGAAATCGTGTCCCCGACCTTCACATGCCAGGCGACGATTTCGGCCTCGGCAATGCCTTCGCCGATATCGGGAAGGTTGAATGTAAACTTGCCCATATCGTCAGTCCTTCATGATCTTGTCGAACGCGCGCGCTAGGCGCACCGGTCCGGGGAAATAGGCCCATTCGAGGCTGTGCGGATAGGGCGTGTCGAATCCGGTGACGCGCTCAACCGGAGCTTCGAGATGATAGAAGCACCGCTCCTGCACCTGCGCCGCAAGTTCCGCGCCAAAGCCGCTGGTGCGCGTGGCTTCATGTACGACCATGCAACGCCCCGTTTTCTTGACCGACGCTTCGATGGTTTCGATGTCGAGCGGCAACAAAGTGCGCAGGTCGATAATCTCCGCATCGATGCCATGTTCGGCGACTACTGCCTTCACCACATGCACCATCGTGCCGTATGTTAAAACGGTAACCGCCTGCCCTTCACGCACCACAGCAGCTTTGCCGAGTTCGATGCGGTAATAGTCTTCGGGAACCGCGCTGCCCTCATGCTTCGACCAGGGCTCGACCGGACGGTCGTAATAGCCCGTGAAGGGGCCATTGTAGATACGCTTGGGTTCGAAGAAGACGACCGGATCATTGTCTTCGATTGCCGCAATCAACAGGCCTTTTGCGTCATAAGGCGTCGCGGGAATAACCGTCTTGATCCCGCAAATATGCGTGAACAGACTCTCCGGCGACTGGCTATGCGTCTGCCCGCCAAAGATGCCACCGCCAAAGGGCGAACGCACCGTCATCGGGCAGATAAAGTCATTCGCTGACCGGTAGCGCATCCGCGCAGCTTCGCTGACGAGCTGGTCGAGGCCGGGATAGATATAATCGGCAAACTGGATTTCGGGCACGGGCCGCAACCCATATGCTGCCATGCCGACGCCCACGCCGATAATCCCGCATTCGGTAATCGGCGTATCGAACACCCGCGTTTTGCCGTGTTTTTTCTGCAAGCCCGCCGTCGCACGGAAAACGCCGCCGAAATAGCCGACATCTTCACCCATGATGACAACATCCGGGTCGCGCGCCAGCATTACGTCCATCGCGCTGTTGATCGCTTCGATCATGTTCATTGTCTTGGTGTCAACCATCAGTTCGGCTTCCAGTCGTCGCCGAACTTGTCGTGCTGTTCTTCCAGCATCTGTGCGCATTGCTCCTTCAGATGCCAGGGCATTTCCTCGAACACATCCTCGAACATCGTCTCGAACGGATGGTGCAGGCCGTGGCCCAATATGCCGTTCTGCTCGGCCTGTTTTTGCGTAGCTTTGACTTCGTCCATCAACTCGTCGGCGAGCGCCTCGTGCCGCGCATCATCCCATTCGCTAAGCGCGATCAAATGCGCTTTCAACCGCTCGACCGGATCGCCCAGCGGCCATGAAGCATATTCCTCTGCAGCTCGGTAAGCGCTGGGGTCGTCAGAGGTCGAATGGCCCTCACCGCGATAGGTAAAATATTCGATCAGCGTCGGCCCGCCATTGGTCCGCGCGCGGTCAGCCGCCCATTGCATCGCCGCATAAACCGCCAGCGCATCGTTGCCGTCAACCCGCAGGCCCGCAATGCCATAACCGATGGCCCGCGCAGCAAAAGTCGTCCGCTCGCTACCGGCAAAGCCCGAGAAGGAGGAAATCGCCCACTGGTTGTTGACCACTTGGAAAATGACCGGCGCGTTATAAACCGCGGCAAAAGTCAGCGCGCTGTGGAAATCGCCCTCTGCGGTCGAGCCGTCACCGCACCAGACCGCCGAAATCCGCGTATCGCCGCGCGACGCCGAAGCCATCGCCCAACCAACTGCCTGCGGATATTGCGTGGTCAAGTTACCAGAGACGCTGAAGAATCCGTAGTCCTTCGCCGAATACATGATCGGCAATTGCCGTCCCTTGAGCTTGTCGCCGCGGTTCGAGTAGATCTGGTTCATCATCTCGATCATCGGATAATCGCGTGTGATGAGCACGCCTTGCTGGCGGTAGCTGGGGAAGCACATGTCGTCACCGTGGAGCGCCATTGCAGTCGCAACCGAAGTCGCCTCCTCGCCATATGACTTCATGTAGAAGCTTGTCTTGCCCTGCCGCTGTGCGCGGAACATCCTGTCGTCGAAGGCACGTAGCGTAAGCATCTTGCGCAGCATCAGGCGGAGCCGATCTGCGTCCAGTCCGGGGTTCCAGCTTCCTTTCGCCTGATTATCGTCGTCCAACACGCGGACCAAGCCGTAAGCCAGCGGATGGATATCGGCAGGCAGAACATGTTCGTCAGGCCGCGTGATTGCATCGACCGCAGGCACGACTATATCGCTAAAATCGGCCTTGTCGCCAGGGCGGAACTTCGGTTCGGGCACATGCAGATGCAATGGCGCAAGATTGTCCTTAGGGCTCGACGCCATCACTCTCTCCTCAGCGCGACTCACGGATTATTGTCGGCGCTTGTTATAATATTTCAAGAACCGTCTTAGGTCAACATTATTGACCTAAACCGCGACAGGCGCAGAAATATGGGCTTGCGGCGCGTAATCGAGGACTTCGAAATCCTCGATAGCGAAGTCGAAAATGCTGTCCGGAGTGCGCAGCAGCTTCAGTTTCGGATCGCCCGAAGGCGTTCGCGCTAACTGCTCTTCGACCAGATCTGCATGGTTGAGGTAAAGATGCACGTCTCCCCCCTGCCACACCAGTTCACCTGCCCGATATCCGCAAACCGCCGCCAGCATTCGCGTAAGCAACGCTGCCGAAAAGGCATTGAACGCAAAGCCCAGCCCCAAGTCACAGGAACGCTGGAACAGGACGCAACTGAGCACACCGTCGGCCACGTGAAACTGGTATGTCTTGTGACAAGGCGGCAGCGCCATCTGCTCCAACTCGGCGACATTCCAGCCCTCAATGATATGCCGCCGCGAACCCGGATTTTGCTTGAGGCTGTTAACCAACAGGCTGACCTGATCGATACCCTTCTCGGCGCGGTGGTACAGCCCCTCGCCCACCGGCACATAACGTGGCCAGTTAACCCATTGCGCGCCGTAAACCGGCCCCAGATTGCCCCATTGCTCGGCAAATTCCGCGCTCTCGACAATCCGCGTCTCGAAATCTTCCTGCGAAATATCGCTGCCTGTTTCGCGGCGATAGCGGTCCAGCGGCCAGTCGGTCCATATTCGCACCTTCTGCTGCAATAACGGCCTGATATTGGTGTTGCCGGTCAGGAACCAAAGCATTTCGCGCGCGGCCGTCTTCCAATACACACGCTTGGTCGTCAGCAAGGGCACCGCGTCGTCGGCCAAGGAAAACCGCATTTGCGCGCCAAAAAGCGACTTCGTCCCCACTCCCGTACGGTCGCGCTGAACCGTGCCTTCAGTCCATATCCGCCGCATTAGCGACAAATATTGCTCTTCGTAATGCCGCGTTTCACCCATGGGCCGACGCTAGGCCGGGCATCCGATTCTGGCAACTGCGCTTGAGTGGATGTTGGCGACCGAACATTATTGTTGAAAGCCGAAAATGCGCCGCCTATAGGCACCGCCTGTCTTGTCGGTCACTGGCCGACAACCGCATCGGTCGGGAAATAGCTCAGCCTGGTAGAGCACTGCCTTCGGGAGGCAGGGGCCGGAGGTTCGAATCCTCTTTTCCCGACCATTTTCCCCAAGCCATTTGCTCTGCCAAACCGCGCCGCAGCGGCCATTTGCAAACATTATCTTAACCATTTCTTGAGGTTCGCTGGCTATCGCGAGTGCATGCAGGCGCGCATTGTCATCGTTGACGACCGTTCGACCAATTTGCGCGTCTATGCGCAATATGTGGCGATGATGGGTCCGGAATTTTCCGCGACATGCTTCCACAGCGCCGTGGAAGCCCTCAAATGGCTGGAAACCGAGCCTGCCGATCTGCTGATCGTCGATTACCGCATGCCCGAAATGACCGGTGCAACCTTCATCAGCAAATTCCGCGAACGAACCGTCGGCGCGCATATCCCGGCCATCATAATCACTGCCCGCCAGGACCGTGAATGCCGCATCAGCGCGCTCGACGCCGGCGCCACCGACTTCCTGCAAAGCCCTGTCTCGCATATCGAATTCCGCGACCGTGCCATTTTGCTGCTGGGCCAATTCCGCAAGCAACAGGAACTCAAACAGTCGATGGCGTCGTCGAACCGGCCTGCCGTCGACGAAAGCGACAGCGACGAAGGCGGCGGCAAGTCGATGCTCGAGCAGATTATCGACACGACACCGATCCTCATCAACGCCACCGACCGCAACGGAAAATTCCTGTTTCTGAATTCATATCAAGCGGCCTTGTTCGGTCGCGATCCTGAGGAATTGGTCGGTAAGTCCGTTAGCGAAATACTTTCACCCGATCTTGTCGAGCGCGAGCAACGTCGCAACGGCGTAGTTCTCGAAACAGGCATTTCTATCCCGAACTACGAAGAAAAGTTCGTCAGCGAAGGGATCGAGCTGACGTTCCATTGCAACAAGTCGCCGCTGCTCAACAAAGATAACCAGACCATCGGCATCCTGACGACAGGTCTCGACATCACCGCACGCAAATTTGCCGAAGAGCATCGTACGCATCTGGCGCTGCACGACATGTTGACCGGGCTTCCCAACCGTACCTTGCTGTCGGAACGGATGCGTGTCGCGATCGACCAATGCAATGCAACCGGCAAAGGCGCAGCACTACTGCTTCTCGACCTCGACCGGTTCAAGGTCATCAACGATACAAGAGGCCATCAGGCAGGTGACGTACTTCTTCGCCAAGTTGCCGAACGGCTGAGCGGCACGCTGGGCAATAACGGGTTTGCTGCTCGCATCGGCGGCGACGAATTTGCCATTATCTTGCAGAATTTGGATAGCCATGAAGACGTGGTCGCCAGCTGCTCGAAATTGCTGACGCGGATCGGCGAACCTTATTCGGTGGGCGGCATCGAGCAACTAATTGGCGCAAGCATCGGTATCGCGCTCATTCCCGAAGACGGCGACTCCGCTGACGAGCTACTGCGGCTCGCCGACCTCGCCATGTATGAGGCGAAATCCGCGGGGCGCAACCGCTTCTGTTTCTTCTCGCCGCGCATGAACCAAGTCGCGCAACTGAACGCAGGCGTTGAAAACGACCTGCGCGATGCACTAAACAGCGACCAGTTGTTCCTCGAATATCAGCCGATCGTCGACATTGCGTCGGGCGACTATGTCGGGCTCGAAGCGCTACTCCGCTGGCAGCACCCCGCGCGCGGCCGGTTAATCCCCAAAGATTTCATCCGCGTTGCCAACGATTCCGGCCTGATCGGTCGTATCGGTCAATGGGTAGTGGACAGGGCCTGTGCGCAAATTGCCGAATTCGCCGCCGAAGGCATCGTGTTGCCGCATGTTGCGGTAAATGTGTCCCCCAAGCAGTTCCAACATGGCAATACCAGTGCCGAAATACTGGAAAAAGTGGCCGAATATGGAATTGGGCCCGGCAAACTGGCTATAGAAATTACCGAAGAATTGTTGCTTGATCACAGTCAGGAAGTTCACGACCAGTTGGCAAAGCTGCGCGAGGGTGGAGTCGGCATTTCGATAGACGATTTCGGCACCGGCTACTCCTCGCTGCAATATCTGCGCGACCTGCCCGCAACGCGGCTGAAGATCGACCAGACCTTTATTGCGCGCATCGAGCAATCGTCGGCTGACCGCGCCATCATTTCGACCATCGCGCATCTCGCGCATGCGCTCGACATGCGCGTCGTGGCCGAAGGTGTTGAGAACGAAGCTCAATTTGCGCTTCTCCGGGCATCCGGCTGCGACGAAGTTCAAGGCTTTCTCCTCGGCCGCCCCATGACCGTGACCGAGTTGCGCGATCTGTTCAGCAGCGGCGATGCCCGTTTTCAGGTGGGCGCGACGTGACCGGCGTTTTAGGCAATTTGCGCGGCGAACTGACCCCAGAGCAGGAAATTTTGCGCAACCGGCTGGTGATGGGTACAGCGTCGGGGATCGGCTGCTATTTCTTCGCCTTCGACGTGATCATTTTTTCGGCATTTTTTGCCTATCTGTCGTTCAACGCCGCACTGTACGTCATGCAGAAACACGGAATCTGGCGGCCCGAAGAACGCTGGTTTGCCGCGATCATCCTTGATGTAACCATGGCCTTTGCGGTCATGCTCCGCGAACCCGAGGGTATGTCGCTATTCTATCCTATCATTCTCTGGATGATTTTGGGCAACGGTTTCAGATACGGGGTCAAATGGCTGTTCGTTGCATCATTATTATCGACTGCTACCTTCGGTTTTGTTGTCCTGACCACTGAATATTGGCAACATAATTTAACGCTCGGCCTGGGTCTGGTTCTGGCTTTGCTTGTCATCCCTGCTTATTGTTCCACTCTCATCCGCAAGATTTCGCTCGCAAAAGAACAGGCCGAAACAGCCAGCAAGGCGAAAAGCTATTTCCTTGCCAGCGTCAGCCACGAATTGCGCACACCGCTCAACGCAATCATCGGCTATGGCAACCATTTGCGCCATTCGGAGATGCCGCGTAACCAAAAGGAAATGGTCGAGGCGAGCGTCCTCGCGGGTGAGCATCTGCTGCACCTCATCGAGCAGCTTATCGAAGTCGCGAAAACCGGCACTGGATCGGCGCAGATCAAAACGCTATCATTCAGGCCAACCGAACTGCTTACCGAAATCCGCGACATCATGGCCGTTCGCGTCGAAGACAAGGGGCTTAGCCTGCATCTGCAGGCAGAACCGCTGAGCGATCGGCTTGTTGAAGGGCCGGCTGATGTATTGCGTAATATATTGCTCAATCTAGTCGGCAATGCCGTCAAATTCACCGAGGCCGGCGGCATCTCACTCAACAGCGGCGTGGTATCGGACGGCGGTGTGGATCGTATCTGGTTCTCGGTCAGCGACACCGGCATCGGGATCGACGAATCTGCGGTCGAGCACATCTTCCAACCGTTTCAACAAGCCGACGATACCGTGATGAACCGTTTTGGCGGGACAGGTCTCGGCCTTGCGATCTGCAAGCAACTGGTCGAGCAGGTGAATGGAACGATCGATGTCAAAAGCACCCTTGGCCAAGGCAGCACGTTTCGCATCGAGGTTCCGGTTGAGCAGGCCGAAGCCGACGCCGCGGAGCAGACGCCATTTGCCTTGAATGCAGTTCACGTCATCTCTTTTGGAGATTTGGAACCGAAGTTGCTCGCCAATGCGCAGTCGCAAGACAATGTCATATTGCGGCACGTCAAATGTACCTCAGGTGCCGAACTCGCGGCGGCGATGGCCGATTTGGATCTGGCGAAATATGAGGTTGCGTTGATTGCACAGGACTTGGCCGCACAGTTAGAGTCTGAAAGCGCCATCTGGAATATGTTTGCAGACGCTGAAATTGCACCCATATTGGTTTCAGGTCCAGACGCTGTCGATATGGCGGATGTAGCGCTTCGCGCCGCATTCGCCTCGATCCTGCCGCCGTCGCCTAATTTTGCCGAGATGCGCAGTGCAATTCGTATCGGATGTTCCTTTGCCCGGCATTTCCGCATCGTCCATGATGAAGACGTTCCAGCGGTCACAACATACACCCCGCGCAAAATACTGGTGGCTGACGACAATCGGACGAACCGAAACGTTTTGGGTGCGATTCTGGGTTCGGTTGGTCACGAGGTGACAATGGTCACCGACGGCGACGAAGCGCTCGATGCGCTGGAACGCAGCGGCTTCGACATATTGCTGCTCGACATCAACATGCCGAGGCTGAACGGCATCGATGCCTGCACCATGTGGCGACAAATTGAAGGCGGACGGCAACATCTTCCAATCATCGGCGTGACCGCCGATGCCACGTCCGAAACAGAAGTCCGCTGCCGCAACGCGGGGATGGATCTCAGGATAACAAAGCCGGTGGACGCAAAACTGTTGTTGGCATCCATCAATAGGTTGTGCGGTGCAGATGATACGGAAATCGTCGCTCAAACAGACCACTGCCATGACCCGTTCGATGTAGTGGTCCCAATTTCGGGCTTATCGCCATCTGCCGTCGATGCTATCGATTCCGCGCAGATCGACTATTTGATGTCAATCGGTGACGGTGCTTTTGTCCGCGGAATGATCGAAGGCTTCTTTCAGGATGTCGACGAAACACTCGGTCCGCTGCGGCAAGCGGTCGATCTCGGCAAGGTGCAGGACTTCCGCTTCTACGCGCACGCCATCAAAAGCTCGAGCAACAATATGGGCGCCAAAAAATTAGCAGAGCTGTGCGCACGTTTCGAAAAAATCACCGAAGCCGATTTCGACGAACACCGCTTCGCCTATTTCGAAAAGATCGAAATCGAATTGTCCAAAGTAATCGAGGCGCTTCAGGCGTTGATAACGCAGATACCGGATCAGCAACCTGCGATGCGCATCAGGTCACAGCTTTAAGGCTGCGCTGGATGCGTCTCTCTTGGGCATCGGCCAATCGCTCCATCTTACGGACGTCGGCTTCGGTCAGCGTCATAGCGGTTTCGGCCCAGATGTTGGTGATACGCAGCAACTCTTCCAGCTCGACCGGTGCCGACACACGCCGCGCCAGATAAACCGCCCGTTCCGCCGCAAAGCGCGCATGTCCGCGCTGGCAGTAATCCACGATCGCCGCTTCGCCTTGGCCGTCTTCGACCAATATATCGACGATCCCAAGCTCGTGCAGTTCCTCAGCAGTGTGAATTTTGCCGTCGAGTATGAAACTTTCTGCCATCTTGCGTCCGACGCGGCGCAAGAGGAAGCTATAGGCACCCATTCCGGGGAAGAGGTTGAAGATAATTTCGGGCAACCCCATCCGCGCGCTACGCTCGGCAACCAATATGTCGAACGCCAATGCATGTTCAAACCCGCCGCCCAGCGCATCGCCCTGAACGAGTGCCATCGTTATGATTGGCGCGCCAAAACCATGCGAATTGGCATATTGCATCCGCACACAAGTCTCGGCGTAGCTGCGCATCGCCGCGAGATCGCGGCTCCGAATACACTCGGCAAAATGCCGCAAATCGCCGCCCAGATTATAAATGCCTGGTGTTTTCGATCCGCACACGAAATAGCGCAAATCATCGGGACCGCCGTTGGCCGGCATCAAATAATTGTTCGCAACCCAATCCTGTACCTGCTGGATTTCAGCGCCTAGACTATAGGTATAGCTGGGCCGTCCCGTCTGGTTCATGAAGCACCAGAAGATCTTGTCTTCGTGGTCGTGCCGCACCGAAATTTCACGAAAATTGCGCCCGGTGATAGGGATGCCAAGAACTCGTTCTTGTAACGCAAGCCTAGGTGTTTCTATGGCGCCATCGACGACGCGTGAGTGGAATGCCATAAATCCCCCGACAAAGTCAGTTTCTGGCCACCCCTACCAGCAAACGGGTCATAGCATAAAAAAAGCCGCCGCAAGGCGAAAAATTACATTTAGCGCGAAATAAATGAAATGTTGTTATGATGTTACAGTTGGACTGACATCATCAATTGTTGGTCAGCAAATAGACGATCGGGGTCAGCAATGGCGGTACGACTTGAAGCGCATCTTTGAAGAGGCGCCTCGCTTGAGAATCGCCAACCACAACCACATCGTTCGCAAAAACTTCGGGGTCTTTGTAGTTACCGCGGCGGATGGCCTTCAGATTATACAATGCCGCCATTTTCTGACCATTGACTGTCCGAAAAATCACCACATCGTCTAACTTGGCAAATTCAGCAGTCCCCTTCGCCACAGCGACGGCCCGCATCAATGTCATTTTCCCGATGACGGGGTAAAGACCTGGCTCACGTACCTGGCCGTCAATCGTCACAACCTGGCTAACAGTTTCCTTAAGATTTACAGTGACTTGAGGGTCACGCACATATTGGCCGCGCAACCGGCTTTCGATTTCTTCTTCCAGTTCGCCAGGCGTCTTACCAGCCGCCTCCATGATTCCGGCAAGCGGAAAAGAGATGCGTCCACCAGCATCTGTTTGCACTTCCTGCTTGCTCAACTCCTCGATACCGAAGACGTCGATGGTCAGCTTGTCGAAAGGACCGATAAGATAAGGCCGGTTTTGTTCGAACAAATCAAGCCGCGTGGGTTCCGGGAGAACGTCGCTGTCTACCACCTTCACGTCCGATACCGAACCTGCACCGCCCAATTGCGAACTGCCCCCGCAGGAAGCGAGCGCGATTGTAAGCGGCAGAAACAAGAATCGATTACGCATTTCTAAATCCCAAAATAGGTCGTCGGCGCGTGCTAGCGAATGGCGGTTGGTAAAGCCACCATTTTTGACCCCGCATTAACGAACATAAAATGGCGGAGAGATAGGGATTCGAACCCTAGGTACCGTCACCGGCACGCCGCATTTCGAGTGCGGTGCTTTCGACCACTCAGCCATCTCTCCGCATGTCAAAGGGGCTGGTCAATGCCGGAATTCCGGCGCGCCCCGATGGCGAAGCGGGGCCATTAACCGATGTTTCCGGCTTTGCCAAGCGCAAGCTTGAAATGAAATGCGAATGATATGATATTGGGAATATGGACGAAGAAATCCTCCCTCCCGATGTAGCCGAAGCGCAGTTTGCGATCGGCGATGTCGTGCGCCACCGGCTGTTCGATTTTCGCGGCGTGGTGTTCGATGTCGATCCCGTTTTTGCCAATAGCGAGGAATGGTATGAATCAATCCCGGAAACGGTCCGGCCCGCCAAGGACCAGCCTTTCTACCATCTCTTCGCCGAAAATGCCGACAGCAGCTATATCGCTTATGTCAGCCAGCAGAATTTACTGTCCGATATCGATCATGGCCCCGTCAGCCACCCGGCCATCGATAGCCTATTCGAAGGATGGACAAGCAAACGCTATGAATTGAAGCGCGTGATGCGTCACTGAGACGGCATTGCTGCTACCCATTCTTCGAGCAAACTAATCCCTTCATTATGTACGGTCGCGCGCCCGAGTTCGGGCATGGCGATGCCCGGATCAGTGCTTTTCATGCGGGCAATCAGGATCGACCGGTCAGGCTTGCCGGGTTCGACAATGAAATCCAGATCGCCACTTGCCCTGCCCGCCGCAACCGGGCGCTTGCCGATGCCGTAAGCGGCTAGGTCCTTTGCCGATCCGTCGAGAAACAGCCCGCTGTTGCTCGCCGAGCCTTTAGGCGCATGGCAATGCCCGCAATTGACGCGCAAATAGGCATGGGCCCGCTGGTCGAGTGTGCCGCTGCTGGCGTCGTCCCATCTGGCTTCGAGGCGCGAGGGCTTGATCCCCAACTTCTCCGCATCGCCTTTTCGCGGAAAGACTATGTTCTGCGCAAACGGCCCGATTGGCATGATCGCATCGCTCGACGAATGGCATTGCTTGCACTGATTCTTGTTGGGCACCGCATAGCTAATCGCCATTTTCTTGTCTTGATGCGTAAACTCCACCGGCAATCGCGTACCACCCACCCGCAGGTCGGCGTCCTTGCCATCTGCGCGCCAGACATAGGGCAAGGCGACCCAGCCTTCTGCGCGATGGAGCAACAATCGCGTCTCCAATATCCGTAACTTGCCGCTCTCGTCAGGATAGCCGAAGCTTTTGACAAGCGCCGTGCCTACCGGAAAGGCGATTTTTCCATCGGCTGCTGTTTCGATTCTGGCATTGGCGGGCAGGTGGATGAAGCGTTGTTTCTCGGAATAATCGGAAAACAATGGGTTGCGCAGTTCATAGGGAATAAGCCGTGTCGATGGCCTGTCTGCACCGCCTTCGAAAAAACCGAATCCCGACAATTGGGGCGGATTGGCCGACGCAGTTACGGCATGATCGGAAATTACCGTTTGTGAAGCCGATGTTGCAACCGCCGCGGCAAACAACGCCAGTGCGGACAGGACGACGCGCATTACCGGACCGCCGCCTCCATCGTATCGGGCAGTTTGATCGCAGGAAGAGCTGCTGGACGCGATGCCGCAGGAGACAGCGGGACGGGCTGTGCAGTTGTCGGATCGGCCATGATATCGGTCAGTCCGAGCGACAGCGCGGGCACGCTGTCCATCACCACAGGTGCCTTGCTCGCACCGCCTGCGCCATCCCAGAATATAGCCGGAAAGCTGCCGCCCATTGCCGCCGCGATTTCCTTGCCGCCGCGAAATTTAGGGTCCCATCCCGCGCGCCCATGCTGGTTGTCCCAGATCACGACATTTTGCGGCAACGGATCATAGGTCGCGTCTTTATACTCGAAACGATAGCCGACGACCATGATGTTGGTCGTGCCGTTCTCGCCCAATACATTGTCGAATATCTCGACATTGCGGTTGGCCATTACCATCACCCCGGTGCCGGTCGGCACATTGGCGACAATATTGCCCTTCGGCGCGAAATTGGGGGTCATATTATCGACAATGATATTGTCGAACACCCGCACGTTGCGGCCGCCCATTTGCGGCAAATTGGGCAGGTCGAACACCAGCACGCCGCCCGTATTGTGTGTGGCGATATTGTCGTACACATCGGCGTCGTAGCTATTCTCGATTTCGATCCCGGCCACATTTTCGGTCGCGATCGAATTGCGCACGATGATGTTGCGCGACTGGCCGACATAAATCCCCGCGTCCGAGGCGCCACGTACGATAACCGAATCGACGAGCACATCCTTGCCCTCGACCGGATAGATGCCATAGGCGCCGTTGGTTTCTTTCGGCCCGCCGGTCCATTCGACGCGCAACTTGTGATAGACGATGCGGTCCGCACCCTTCGACTTGATGCCGTCGCCCTTGCTGTTTTCGACCGCGAACTCGCGCAGCACAACATCGTCCGAGGTGATGAGAAAACCCTCGCCCGCACCTTGCTGGCCGGAAAAGTCCAGGATGCTTTCTTTGACCCCCTGCCCTTTGACGGTCACGCCGTTGACGTCGAGCGACAGGCCGTCGGTCAGGACGAAACGCCCCGCCCCAAGCTCCACGACATCGCCGGGAACCGCCGTAATCAGCGCCTCCTGCAAACGTTCCTGCGCGCCGTCACCCGGCGCAACGGATATCGTCTTCGCAAAAGCAGGTTGAACAAGCGCGCAAAAGGCAGCGCTGGCGACAGCGATTTTCCTCATCCTCATACAACAAAGGATGCCGCAACATCAGCGGCTTGCCAAGCAATTTAAGGCGCGTCGCCCAAGATCCAGTCCACGCCCGCATCGGCATGGATTTCGGTGCTGTCATAGATCGGCAGGACATTGGCTTTGGTATCGACGATCATATCGAGTTCGGTGCAGCCCAAAACAACTGCCTTGATGCCTTCCTGGTCGATTTCGGTGATCAACGATTTCAGCAAACGCTCGGAATTTCGAGATATTTTACCGACCATAAGCTCGTCGTATATGATCCGGTCGAGGTCTTTGACATCGTCCATCTCCGCAGGAAGCAGCGTCACGCCGTGCTTGACCAATCGCTGCCGGTACCAGTTTTCCGCCATCACATTGGCGGTGCCGAGCAAGGCCGCCGACTGGATGTTATCGGCCTTCATCTTCTCACCCACCGCGTCGGCGATGTGAATGACGGGTATTTTGACCGCCTCGGCCACACGGTCGTGGACCTTGTGCATGCTGTTGGCGCAGATCAGAATGGCCGTCGCACCAACCTTCTCGAGCCGCTTGGCCGAAGCGATCAGCACATTCGCAACCTTGTCCCAGTCAGCATCGCTACTCGCCTTCTGGATCTCGCAGAAATTCAGGCTTTCGATTATCAAAGGCGCGTTGCAGGTGCCGTTCGTCCGGTGCACGACCTGTTTGTTGATCCGGTTGTAATAGGTTTCGGACGAATACCAGCTCATCCCCCCGATCAGGCCCAATTTGCGCATTTACCGTTCCTATAATGCAAGCGTCGCCCCGGATAGGCCCGGAGCGACGCAGATTTTGTTAACGATTAGCCTGAACGCGGTCAGTGCTGCAAGGCTTTGACGATATCCTCGCACATCTTTTTCGCATCGGCGAGCAGCATCATCGTCTGGTCCATGTAGAACACGTCGTTATCGACACCAGCATAACCCACGCCGCCCATCGAGCGCTTGATGAAGAAAACAGTCTTCGCCTTGTCGACATCGAAAACCGGCATCCCGTAGATCGGGGAGCTTTTGTCCGTCTTCGCGGCGGGATTGACCACATCGTTAGCGCCGATGATGAAAGCGACATCGGCTTGAGCAAATTCGCTGTTGATGTCCTCAAGCTCGAACACTTCATCATAAGGCACCGAGGCTTCGGCGAGCAGCACGTTCATATGCCCAGGCATACGGCCAGCGACGGGGTGAATGGCATATTTGACGCTCACCCCCTGCTTTTTGAGCACATCGGCCATTTCACGCAACACATGCTGCGCCTGCGCAACCGCCATGCCGTAGCCGGGGACGATGATGACGCTTTCGGCCTGCTGCATCATATAGGCTGCGTCTTCGGCGCTGCCGCGTTTCCAAGGCCGCTGTTCCTTGGCCTCACCACCCGCAGCCGATGCCTCAGCCCCGAACCCGCCCGCAATAACGCTGATGAAACTGCGGTTCATCGCCTTGCACATGATGTAGGACAGGATCGCACCAGAGGATCCGACCAGCGCGCCGGTAATAATCATTGCCGTGTTGTGCAACGTAAAGCCCATCGCCGCCGCCGCCCAGCCCGAGTAACTATTGAGCATCGACACCACCACCGGCATGTCAGCGCCACCAATGGGGATGATGAGCAGGAAGCCGATAAGGAAGGAAAGCGCGGTGATCGTCCAGAACACCCAAGGGCTCTGGTCGATGGTGAAATAGCCGATCAGGCCCAGGATAGCCGCCAGCGTGCCGAGATTGATGACATGGCGCAACGGCAATAGGATCGGTGAGCCGGACATTTTGCCCGCAAGTTTCAGGAAAGCGATAACCGAACCCGAGAAAGTAATCGCACCGATGGCGATGCCAAGGCCCATTTCCACGCGGCTAACAGGGCTAATCAGCCCGTCCGCACCGTTAATCCCAAAAGCCTCTGGATTCAAAAAAGCCGCTGCCGCGACCAGCACCGCCGCCATCCCGACCAGCGAGTGAAACGCCGCCACCAACTGCGGCATATCGGTCATCGCAATCTTGCGCGCCGTCACCCAACCGATGCCGCCGCCGATAGCTATCGCTCCGACAATCTCCGGCAACGAGGCGACCTCGTGCGTGACCAAGGTGGTCACCACCGCAATAAGCATCCCGGCCATCCCGAACCGGTTGCCGCGCTGCGATGTCGCGGGCGACGAAAGCCCGCGCAAGGCCAGGATGAAGAAAACACCCGAAACCAGATAGGCAAGCATCACCCATGCAGGAGGAGCGGCATGTTCCAAATTAGCGCTCCTTCTTCTTGTACATCGCCAGCATCCGCGCCGTCACCGCGAAACCGCCGAAGATATTGACGCTAGCCAGTGCCACCGCAATCAGCCCGAGCCACTTTGCCGTTGGCGACCCCACCGCCGCGCTGGCAATCAGCGCGCCGACGATAATCACCGAAGAAATCGCATTGGTCACCGCCATCAACGGCGTGTGGAGCGCAGGGGTGACGGACCAGACCACGTAATAGCCCACAAAACAGGCCATCACGAAGATGGAAAGGATGCTTATGAAGTCCATGCCTTTAGTTCCCCAGCCGTTTTTCCAACTGCATCAATGTAGCTCTGAATTGTTTTTGCTGACCCTTAGGCTTGTTGCAGTAGAGCACTCGCGCCATATTACCGATCCATGACCAGTCTTTGAAATCTTGTGGATATCGATTTGAAATTGCTTTCCTTATTTTTTCCTGTCGATTGCCGTAACGGCGTTGATAAACCTTCTGGGATGAAGAAATGCTCGTTCTAAGCTCGCACGCCCGTTCATCTACCGCGAGATCCAATTGTGATTTCATTTCATTGTACAGTAAAACTAACTCTTTCCCCCCATCGGCCGGTAATGCCGGATTTACGGGCGAGGCCGCAAGCAACAGGGCAATGAGAGTCACAGCAACCTCTCGCTCACAACCTTGCCATCCTTGGTCAGTCGAATGGCAGCCGTAATCTCATCATCATCGGGCAACACAGGCCTCCCCGCGTCCTTGTCCCAGAAGGCAGACAGGAAATTGAACAGATTGCGCGCAAACAACGCCGAGGTGTCCGCCGCCAGATGCGCAGGCGTGTTTGCATAGCCGATGATCTTCACGCCATGCTTGACCACGGTCTCGTCGGCCTTCGATCCCTCGACATTGCCCCCCTGCGCCACCGCCAGGTCGAAAATCACCGAACCCGGCTTCATGCTCGCAATTTGCGCATCCGAAATCAAACGCGGAGCGGCACGTCCGGGGATCAATGCGGTCGTAATCACGATATCCTGTTTGGCGATATGGCTTGAGACTAGCTCGGCCTGCGCCGCCTTATATTCGTCGGACATTTCGGTCGCATAGCCGCCCGCACCCTCGCCTTCGATGCCAGCCACATTCTCGACAAAAATCGCCTTTGCGCCGAGCGATTCAATCTGCTCCTTGGTCGCAGAACGCACATCGGTTGCGGACACCTGAGCGCCCAGACGCCGCGCGGTCGCAATTGCCTGAAGCCCTGCAACGCCGACACCCATGATGAACGCCTTGGCCGCGCTCACCGTGCCTGCAGCGGTCATCATCATCGGAAAAGCGCGGCCATATTCGGACGCCGCCTCGATCACCGCTTTATATCCCGCCAGATTCGACTGCGATGACAAGATATCCATCGATTGCGCGCGCGTAATGCGCGGCATGAATTCCATCGCAAGCGCCTCGACGCCTGCCTTGGCATATTCGTCGACGCGTGCACGCTGCCCGAACGGGTCGAGACCGGCCACCAGCCAAGCACCTTTTGCCGCACCGGCAAGCGCCTTCGGCTCAGGCCCCTGTACGCCTAGCACGATATCGGCATCCTTGATCGTCGCCGTAGCGGTGCCGACGGTGGCACCCATTGCCTCATAATCCGAATCGCTGACCGAAGCGGTCAGCCCCGCCCCCGCCTCAACGGCAACGCTCGCGCCAAGGCCAATGAATTTCTTCACCGTTTCAGGAGACGCAGCAACGCGCGTCTCGCCCGGTGCGGTTTCCTTCAGTACGGCGATTTTCACCACGTCAGGCGGCGCGGCTGGCGATGATCATTACGACCAATAATGTGGTGACTGCGGCGGCAATCGTTCCCCATTTGAAAACCGAATTGAAAATGGCGTAGCTGTCTTTTGCCTGTTCCATATCCTGCCGGTTGCCTGTGGCTTGGTGATCGGCCAATTCTTCCTCCATCTGAATGTTCGCTAGTCCCGCCTTAACCGCTGATTTCCATATGCTCAAGCCCGCGCCCCCTAAGAAAATTTATAGGCTGCTTAACAGGCTCTTTACTCCTTTCCGTTACCACAATTTCTCCAGAACAGTTGCATGGACGGTGGATGCAGGAGCAGGATACCCGGTTATTGATGCTTGTCGATGACGAGCCGGCGCAATGCCGGTTGGTTTCGGCTATCGCATCGCGTGCCGGTTGGCGCACGGTTTTCGCGCGCGATGCCGAAACCGCCATCGCCATGCTCGGTACGCAGGACGGGATGATGCTCGACGCAATCATCCTCGATCAATGGGTGCCGGGGTCCGATTCGGCATCGCTGATTGCCGAATTGAAGTCGCGCCGCCCTGCGCTTCCCATATTGTTGCTCACGGCCATCGGCTCGAACGAAGCCGCGATCGAAGCGATGCGCGCAGGCGCATCCGATTATATCATCAAGCCAGTCGCCGCCGAACGGCTGATCGCCGCGCTCAGCATGGCGTCGGACAAGAGCAAGGAATTCGGCGAACTCCACCCGCTGACCGAAAAAATCTCTCAGCCCCTGGCGTTCGAGGAAATTATCGGTTCCGCACCTGCCTTCCGTACCGCGCTCGCCATCGCCGCCAAGGCCGCACGCAGCCGTGCGCCGATCTTTATCGAAGGCGAAACCGGCGTAGGCAAGGAAGTCGTCGCCGACGCCATCCACGCAGCCAGCCCACGCTCCAAAATGCCTTTCCTCAAAGTCAATTGCGGCGCGATTGCTCCGAACCTGCTCGACTCGGTTCTGTTCGGTCACGAAAAAGATGCCTTTGCGGGGGCCTTCGACCGCCGTATCGGCATTTTGCAGCAGGCCGAGGGCGGAACCGTGTTTCTCGACGAGGTCGACCATCTGCCGCAAGAAACGCAGGTGCGGCTCGTCCGCCTCTTGACGCAAAACGAAATTCAGCCCCTCGGTGCAACGCATAGCTATCGTATCGATGTCCGCGTCATTTCCGCGTGCAACTGCAACCTTACCGAGCGGCTGGTCAGTGGCGAGTTCCGCGAAGATCTCTATTATCGCCTGAACGTCGTACAGCTCACCATTCCGCCGTTGCGCGAACGCACGAGCGATATTCCCGCGCTTGCCCGTCATTTCCTGGGCCGGATGGCGAACCAGCCCGGGCTGCGCAGTCTGGGCATCACCGAAGAAGCGCTCAACATGCTGCGCGGCTATAGCTGGCCCGGCAATGTCCGACAGTTGCAGAGCGCGCTGTTCCGCGCCGCCGTGCTGTGCGACCGCGATGCGCTGACCCCTGAAGAATTTCCGCAGATCGCGACGGCTGTCGGGCTGTCGGGCAATGGTCATGCCGCCTCGGCATCGAACGATGGCATAGGCGTTACCCTTTACGAATCAGACGGCAATATGCGTCCGCTCGAAGAAATCGAAGCCGACGTCATTCGCCTTGCCATAGGCCACTATCGCGGCCGGATGACCGAAGTCGCGCGGCGGCTGGGTATCGGGCGCTCGACGCTCTATCGCAAGCTCGCCGATCTTGGGATTAGCGACGTCGCTTAATTCTTGCCCATGATGGCAGTTGTTATCCAGTAACCGACGAGCGAAGCCGACCCGGTCAGAAACGTTCCCCATATGATATCGAGCACCGTCACCTTGGTGCTCCACACCTTCATCGTCGCATGGTTGGTCAGATCATAGGTCATGTAACAAAAGAAACCAAGCAACGCACCCCAGAGCAATGCCGTCTGCCACTTGCCCGAGTTCAGCGCCGGCCCGACCGCGAAAATCATCATCCCGAGAATATAGAGCAGGTAAAAGACAACCGCAGGCCCCAAGCGGAAGCCGCCTTTCATCATCAGCTCGCCGATTTCAGGCTGGTAGAGCCGGGTATACATATTACGCAGCCAGATACTGTCGATGGCTGCAAAGGCTATGCCCGTTGCGATGTAAGCGACTATATATTTTGCGATCATATGACCGTTCGGCCCGATTACGCCCTTGCTGTCAAGGCCGCATCGCGCAGGCCGCGCCAGACCTGGACGGCCTGTACGGTTTCCGCGGCGTCGTGCACGCGAACGATATGCGCGCCTTGTTCGACCGCTTTCATGGCGAGGAAGATCGAACCGCCCAAGCGCGCCTCTACCGGAGCTGCATTCGACAACGCGCCGATCATCCGCTTGCGGCTCGCGCCGAACAATATCGCACAGCCAAGGCCGTGATAGATGGCGAGGCTGTTGATAATGGCCAGATTGTCGGCCAGCGATTTGCCGAAACCGATGCCCGGATCGACGAGGATCTTGTCGCGCGAAATACCCGCCGCCTCGACCGCATCGACGCGTGCCTCCAGCCAGTCGAATACGTCGGTCACAACGTCCTCATATTCGCCGCCCTTGTGGGGGTCGCTGCCCTGGCTCGGTGCGTGCATCAGCACCACTGGTGCGCCGGTCGCCTTGACAACAGCCAACGCGCGGTCGTCGAACAGCAGCGCCGAAATATCGTTGATCATACACGCGCCCGCCGCAATGGCCGTTTCCATGACCAGAGCCTTGCGCGTGTCGATTGATATCGCGGTACCGGAAGCAGCGAGACGCTTGATCAGCGGCTCCACGCGTGCAACCTCGTCGCCTTCCCACACCAAAGGCGCACCTGGACGAGTGGACTCGCCACCGACATCGATAATGGCCGCACCCGCGCTCGTCATGGCAAAGGCTGAGTCCACGGCTGCCTCGATGTCTCCATCCTTGCCGCCGTCGGAAAAGCTGTCAGGCGTCATGTTGATTATGCCCATGACCTGCGGCTGATCGAGGCGGATGGTCCGCTCGCCCATTTGCAACGGCGCACGCACGGCGGCGAGCCGCGCATAAATCTGTCGGCACCGCGATTGCTTGTCGGTGGGCAGTTCGGAAAGATACGCTTCCCAACGCCCCACATCGACCAGCTTGCGTGTCGTCGGCCCGCTTTTGTCGATCACCTCGATTTGCGAAAACCACAACATCGTCCCCGCCAACCGCTGGCTTTCGCCATCGTGCCGCTGCGGGCTGTCGATGAAAGCTGTGGGGCGGAGGTAAATCTTGCTCACGGCTCGTTGGCGAGCAGATAGGTCTGGCGCAACTCGTCGATGGGCTTCAACTCGCCCTGCCGCGTTGAATAGTGCCAGAAAGACCAGCCATTACAGCTCGGAATGCCTTGCGCCGCCGCGCCGATCTTGTGGATCGAACCGGTCTGCCCGTTCCACGAAAGCGAGCCATCGGCGCGGATGATGGCACCATAACGCCGCTTGCGGTCGGTAAGCTGCGCGCCGGGGCGCAGATAGGAATTTTCGAGCAATTGTCCGAACGCAACGCGCTGCGCCGCTTTCGGAGACTGCATCGTGGTCAGCGACGATTCATCGAGCGGCAGTGCGGCTTCGATGCGTTCTTCCGCCACATCGCAATAGCCCGGGTCGCGCTCGCAGCCGATCCAGTCGCGCCCGAGCCGCTTCGCAACGGCTCCGGTCGTTCCGGTCCCGAAGAAGGGATCGAGGACGACATCGCCGGGCTGGGTGCAGGACAGCAATATCCGGTAAAGCAAAGCCTCTGGCTTCTGCGTGGGGTGCGCCTTCACGCCATTTATCTTGAGGCGTTCCTTGCCGTTGCAAATGGGTATCACCCAGTCAGAACGCATCTGAAGTTCGTCGTTCAGCGTCTTCATCGCCCGATAATTGAACGTATAGCGTGCCTTGTCCGATTTCGACGCCCAGATCAGCGTTTCATGTGCATTGGTAAAGCGCGTGCCCTTGAAATTGGGCATCGGGTTCGATTTGCGCCAGATAATGTCGTTGAGAATCCAGAAGCCCGCATCCTGCACCGCCGTGCCGACGCGGAAGATGTTGTGATAGCTGCCGATTACCCACAAGGTGCCGCCGGGTTTCAATATCCGCCGGGCTTCGGCCAACCAGGATTTGGTGAAGGCGTCGTAAGCCGCGAATGTATCGAATTTGTCCCAATCGTCATCGACGGCATCGACAGTGCTGCCATCGGGACGATGCAGGTCGCCGCCCAGTTGGAGGTTGTAAGGCGGGTCGGCGAAAATCATATCGATGCAGCCATCGGGCAATGAACGCATCGCCTCCACGCAATCCATGCGCAGGATTTTGTTCAGTGGCAATTTGGTGCCAGCAGCTTTCGCCGACCTGATTTTTTCGATGACACCCATGTTTCACTCCCGCCTGAGCGCCCCCGATGAGTCCCCAAGGCGTTAACGTCAAGGCCGTTAACCTGCACGAAAGCCGGTAAAATATGGTTAACGACGCATCATTTGGACGGAACGAAACGAGTCCGGCACAAGATGTTGAGTCTCTCGATTCCGTGCGGACTCAACCTGTTGTGGTGTTGCGCCGAGGACTCACTACCGAAAATTATTTTACAATAAAGCCATCTGCGACACCGGCGCGAAGCTCCTGCGGTGCAACGGCGTCGGCCCTAACCGGCGAAGCGCGTCGATATGCGTCGCAGCACCGTAGCCTTTGTTCGACGCCCAGCCATAGCCCGGATAGTCGCTGTCCGCCGCAACCATAATCCGGTCGCGATGCTCCTTGGCGATGATGCTGGCCGCAGAAATGCAGGGGTGGATAGCGTCGCCGCCGACGACGGCCTCGGCGCGATAGCGCCAGCGAGGCAATCGGTTGCCGTCTACCAGGACTAACGCCGGTTCGATCTCCAGCGCCTCGACCGCGCGGGTCATCGCCAACATCGTCGCTTGCAGGATATTGATTTCGTCGATTTCCTCCACCGAACAAAGCCCGACGGCCCAGCGGCAGCGCATTTTTATCAGCGCTTCCAGTTCAGCGCGCCGTTTCGCCGTCAGCTTCTTGCTATCGTCTAATCCGTCGATGCCTTCATCGCACAACACCACCGCAGCCGCGACCACCGGTCCCGCCAAAGGTCCCCTACCCGCTTCGTCGACACCGACAATCATATCCGCCATGCCGGATAGCGACGGTTTTCGCCTGCACTGTACAAACAAACCATATTTCCCGCTGGATCGATCAACCGCGCCTCGCGCCAGCCCCAGCTTTCGTCCTGCGGCATCTGCTCGAAAGTATAGCCCAGGCTAAGAAGCTCGGTCACCCACGCGTCGAGCCGCTTGCTCTCGAAATACACCACCGTCGATGTCGAATGATCTTCGCTGGCATGGACCGAGAATGTGACCCCGTTGGGCACCTCGAAGCGCGCATAACCGTTTTCGGGACTGTCGACGATCTGGTGCAGGCCGAGCGTGCGGTAAAAATCGACCGACGCCCGATAGTCGCGGCAGCCAACCGTTACCTGATTGAGCGAAGGCCCCGCGACTATCGCGTCCTCGCGAACTGACTGATGCCCCATCGGACCATGCCCTTGCCCAAGCCCCGGAGCATCGTGCAGCGCTAATCGCACAAACAAGCGCGCGCGCTCGATTGCCGGCACAAGCTCCATGCCTTGGCCCAGCCCTGTCGCAATCGCGGTCGCCAGCGTGCAACCCGTGCCATGCGTGCTGCGCGTTTCAATCCTTTCGCTGCTCCAGCTCTCGCTTTGCTCATCCGCGATATGCAGTTCGTCGACGATCTGTTCGTCATCGCTATGACCGCCCTTGATGAGTAACCGGATTTGTCGCGCAAGCAACGCTTCCTTGCCGCCCAATGCCGTCAATTCCGGCAGATTAGGCGTTGTTAGTGTCGCAAGTCGCATCAATCGCTCGAACGCCGAAATCGTGTCGGCATCGGCCAACACCGCTCCGCTTGTCGAGACCATCACCGGATCGAACACGATGGGACAGGATAGTTCTGAGAGACTGTCCGCCACGGCATGCGCCGTGTCGGCACTGCCGATCATCCCGATCTTGACCGCATCGACGCCTATGTCGCTGACCACCGCCGCAATCTGGTCCACGACCATTTGCGTCGGAACTTGATGCACCGCATCTACGCCAAGCGTATTTTGGGCGGTGATCGCGGTAATAGCGGTCATGGCGTGCCCGCCGAGCATCGTGACCGTCTTGATATCAGCCTGAATTCCAGCCCCGCCGCCGCTGTCGGACCCGGCAATTATCAGGATGCGTGCTGGCTTGCCGTCAGCCATCAGGCCGCAGCGGCCCGCACTGCATCGCAAATGCCGTCGACAACGCGCTCGACCTGAGCCGCGTCGTCGCCCTCGGCCATTACGCGAATGACGGGTTCGGTCCCTGACGGACGGATGACCAAACGGCCTTTGCCTGTGAGTTCCGCCTCTGCATCGGCGATAACCGCCTGCACAGCAGCGTCATCGAGCGGCTTGCCACCCGAGAAGCGGACATTTTTCAGTAACTGCGGCACCGGATCGAACAGATGCAGCAATTCGCTGGCGGGTTTGCCGTTCTCGACCAGTTGCGCCAGCACCAGCAAGGCCGCAATCGTGCCATCGCCGGTGGTCGCATGGTCGAGCATGATCATATGGCCTGATTGCTCGCCGCCTACATTGATGCCGTGCCTGCGCATTTCCTCAAGCACATAACGGTCGCCGACCTTGGCGCGCACCAGTCGCAAATCCTGCGTTTCGAGATAGCGTTCCAGACCGAGGTTCGACATGACCGTTGCAACAATCCCGCCGCCTTTCAGCTTGCGAGACTTGTTCGCAGCGGTGCCGAGCAACGCCATAATCTGGTCGCCGTCCACCACACGGCCCTTCTCGTCGATCACGATCAGCCGGTCGGCATCGCCATCGAGCGCAATGCCGATGTCGGCGCCGGCCGATACGACCGTCTCCTGCAAGGTCGAAACATGGGTCGAACCGACCCTGTCGTTGATATTCTTGCCGTTGGGATTGACACCGATAGGCGTCACTTTCGCCCCCAATTCCCAAAAGGCGGTAGGTGCGACCTGATACGCCGCGCCGTTGGCACAATCCAGCACCACATGCAGCCCATCGAAGCGGATATGTTCGGGTACACACGCCTTGACCGCATGGATATAACGCCCGCGGCTGTCCTCGATCCGCCGCGCGCGGCCTACATCGGGGGCATCGGCGAGGCGTACAGGCTGGTCGAGCAAGGCCTCGATCGCCATCTCGTCCTCGTCGGACAATTTGAAGCCATTGGGGCCAAACAGCTTTATGCCATTATCCTCGTAGGGATTGTGGCTGGCTGAAATCATCACGCCGAGGTCGGCGCGCATCGAGCGCGTGAGCAACGCGACGGCAGGCGTCGGGATCGGCCCGAACTGCACCACATCCATGCCCACGCTCGTGAACCCTGCAACCAGCGCATTTTCAATCATATAGCCAGAAAGCCGCGTATCCTTGCCGATAACGACACGGTGCTTGTGCCCGCCGCGCAGGAAATGCGCGCCCGCCGCCTGTCCGACCTTCATCGCCATTTCGGCGGTCATCGCGCTGGCATTGGTCCGCCCCCTGATGCCATCGGTCCCGAAATATTTGCGCGCCATTCTAGTTCCTGATTTCTTGCGAATTTCCGCCCCGCATCGGCACTCCCTTGCATAGGCGGCAACGGGCTGGCAAGACCTCACCTGCATGTCAAACGCTACCCGCATCCTCATCGCCCTTGTCGTCGGCCTCGCGCTCGGCATTCTTGCAGCAGCGCAATCGCCCGATTTAGGCGAGCAGATAGCTTTCTGGTCCAACATTGTAGGCTCTCTTTGGCTCAATGGGCTCCGGATGACAGTCGTGCCGCTGGTGGTCGCGCTTGTTATCACCGGTATCGTAAAGAGTGCCGAAGCTGCCCGCGCAGGCCCAATGGCCGCGCGCACGATTACTTGGATTGTTTCGATGATGGCGCTCTCGGCAGCGATGGGCGCGCTGCTCACGCCACTGTTTCTCTCATTATGGCCAATGCCGACGGAAGGTGCAGCCGCCCTTCGCGCCGCGCTCACAACAGTACCTGTAATTGCTGAACAGCCGCCGCTGGATCAGTTTATCATCGCCATTGTGCCGACGAACGCAATCGCGGCTGCGGCCAATGATTCGATTTTGCCTTTACTGATATTCACACTCACCTTCGCCTTCGCAGTCACCCGCCTCGCACAGGGCCCGCGCACGCAAATGTCGGGATTTTTCGAAGCGCTTGCCGATGCGATGGTGATTGTCATCGAATGGGTATTGAAATTGGCACCGATCGGAGTCTTCGCACTTGCTTTTGTTGTGGGCGCACGCTCGGGCTTCGCCGCTCTGGGTGCATTCCTGCACTATATCGTGACCGTCTCGATGGTTGGCATCGTCGTCGGGGCCTTTGCCTATCCCGTCGCGGTATTCGCCGGGAAAGTCCGGTTCACTGACTATGCCCGCCAAATCGCACCGGTACAGGCATTTGCGGTTTCTACCCAATCGTCGCTGGCCAGCCTGCCGCTTATGCTCAAAAAAGCCGAAGCCTTGGGTGTGCGCGAATCCACCGCGGGACTGGTGCTACCGACGGCCGTCGCTTTGCTGCGCGTAACCGGCCCAGCCATGAACCTTGCGGTCGCGCTCTATGTCGCCAACTGGTTTGGCGTTAAACTCGATGCATTCGACTACGGCTTCGCGATCTTCATCGCGGCGCTTACCTCTATGGGTGCAGTTAGCTTGCCCGGTTCGGTCAGCTTCGTAACTTCGATCGCACCGATTTGCCTTGCGCTCGGCATCCCCGTCGAGCCTCTGGCCTTGCTGATCGCGGTCGAAACGCTCCCCGATATTTTCCGCACAACCGGCAATGTCCAGATGGACGTTGCGCTGGCCACCGCCATCGAGGCGCCCGAAAAGGAGAAAGTCGATGCAATACCGCAACCTGGGTAGCCTGAAAGTCAGCGCCATCGGCGTCGGCTGCATGCCGATGATCAAGGGCGGAAACATCGTCTACGGCGAAGACGCCGACCCCGACGAGGCGATCAAAACCATCCACCGTGCCATCGACCTTGGCATCAATTTTTTCGATACTGCGGAAATGTATGGCCCGTTCAGCAACGAGGAGCTGGTCGGCGAAGCGATCAAAGGCAAGCGCGACGGACTGGTCATCGCGACCAAATTCGCGATGCGCTGGAAAGGCAATGAGTTTGCCGGTATCGACGGCAGCGCCGACAATGCCCGCCGTGCCTGCGAAGGATCGCTGAAGCGCCTTGGCATCGATACAATCGACCTATTCTACCAGCACCGTGTTGATCCCAATACACCGATCGAGGAAACCGTCGGCGGGATGATGGAGCTCGTCAAAGAAGGCAAGGTCAGACACATCGCACTGTCCGAAGCTGGCCCCGAAACTATCCGCCGCGCCGCTGCGGTTGCGCCGATTACCGCGCTACAATCCGAATATTCGCTTTGGGAGCGCGATGTCGAAGAGGATATCCTGCAGATCTGCCGCGATCACAATATCGGCTTCGTGCCATATTCGCCGCTCGGTCGCGGTTTCCTTGCCGGAACGATCCGCAGCCTGGACGAGCTTCCGGAAAACGACTGGAGGCGCAACGACCCGCGCTACCAGGGTGATAATTTCGCCGCCAATCTGAAAGTTGTCGACGCCATCGGCGAAGTCGCTGAAAAGCACAGCGCATCCAATGCGCAGATTGCGCTCGCGTGGCTGCTGGCGCAGGGCGACGATATTGTCCCCATCCCCGGCTTCAAACGCCGCGTGACAATGGAGGACAGCGCCAAGGCAGTCGACATTAAGCTCGATGCCGACGATCTCGTAAAACTCGAAAATGCCGCGCCGCGTGGTGGCACGGCAGGGCCGCGCTATGGTGAGCGGGGAATGCGGATGGTGCGGATTTAGAGCGCTATCCAGCGAAAAACGCCAGCCGCCATCCCTCCGAAATAGCCATGTGCCCAACTAGCGCCGAGCCACAATGCTATCCCCAATATCCACGGTCCCGCGCCGACCGACGCAATCTGTCCAAGCCGCAACTCGAAACTCGTTTGCCGCAGCCAGGCATCCCATTCGACGCCGACCAGCTTGGCCTTTTTGATCTCCTGTGCTTTCGCCCCGACCAAAGCCAGGAAGACAATCGCGCCTGAAAAGATGAAGTTATCGGGCCGCGCAGCCACCAATATGTGCGCAACGCCCCACAAGGCGAAACCCCACATCATCGGATGTCGAGTGACCTTGAAAACGCCCTGCGGCTTTTGCGCCGCCATTGCATCGGGCATACCGGGCAAGGCCGGGTTTCGGACGAATGAGCCGACAAACAGGACCGACGCTACCAGCATCAAGATTGTTGCTACTGCCCAGACGACGTCGCCCGCAGGCCACAGCGCAGCATCCTTCGGCGCACGCTGAAACTCGAATATCATCCACCCAACGGTAACAAGCGACACCAGTGAATAGACGAGCAAAAAGCCATTGGACTTGAACACATAGACAAAGCGCGCGCGCAGCGGGTGAGACAAAAGGAAATGGGTGCCGACAAACGCAATGCTTGCGAGAATGAGCATCAGGTAATTGCTCAAATTTTATCCTCCAGCCCCCGGATTTCCTGCGGCTTAGCAGAAGTCTTATCTACCTGTCATAAGCCTTTGGCAAATTACCCTCGGTTGGTCGCGCATATCGGTCGCGCAGCCGCTGCTGGCGGTTTGACAATGGCTGTTCGACGCCGTCGATAATGACGTTTGTCGGCGCGCTCGACAGTTCGAGCGGATCGCCATCCCAGACCACGACATCGCCTGCCTTTCCAGCTTTCAAGCTGCCGAGCCGGTCGCCAACACCCAATATCTCGGCGGGTGCCGAGCTGATGGCGGCGAACGCCTCGTCCCAACTCAGCCCCGAGGCACCGGGCAATTTTCCAAGGCTGACCAGATTGCCCGCATATTGCGTTGTGTAACGCAGCTGATGCGAATCGCGGTCGTTGATCATCCCGATCGAGACCTTGACGCCTGCACTTTTCATCCGCCCGACATTGCTTTGCGTTGCGCCGAGCATTTCGAACGAAGCAGGAAGGTCATTCAACGCCGAAGCAATAACCGGAATGCCCGCCTGCGCAAGTTGCGGTGCAACCCGCCAGCCCTCGGTCACGCCGACAAAAACCATCTTGATAGCAGGGAATTCGCGCTTCAACTCGATAAGCCGCAACATGTCGTTGGCGCCCTCGACATGGATCAGCAAGCGCTGTTCGCCGCGCAAAACCGCCAACAATGCCTTGGCATCTTCAGCCTTCAACAACTCGTCATCGAATGCATTTCGGTTTGCGGCATAATCCTGCGCCTCACGCAGCATTGCGCGAAAATGCAGGTGATTGCCCGCACGGCTGCCACCCGAATTGGCCGCGCCCGCCTCGCCGAATTCGGCAAACTGGAAAGCGCGCGGCCTGGTCACGGCATCGCTGTCCGCACCCAAATCGGCGATCGCGCCCTGCCCTGCGAAAATCGTATCATTGCCGTCCGGCGCAACGACAGCGCGGGTTACACCGGCGGTGCGATTGACTGCGAAGGGCGAACGGAACGGGTCGATGGCCGGTGCGATGTCGATAGCGGCAGAAAATCCGCTCTTGCCGCCGCTTTTGTCATTGGTACCATTGACCGCATCGACCTCGGAAAGGCCGAGCCGGGTGAACCCTGCGAATACGCCGGGGGTCACCCATTTACCGCTGGCATCGATCTGCCGTGCGCCGGCAGGAATTGCAACGCCCGCTCCTGCTGCAACGATGTTCCCATCCCGCACAACCACGGTGCCGCCTTCGATCGGCGCGCTACCGTCGCCGATAACGACTTTACCGCCGGTTATGGCGATTGTTTCGGCATGGGCAGGCGAAACACATGCGGCCAACGCAACGGCGGCTAGAAGAAGATGCCTCATTTCACATCTCCTTCACCGGGCTGCCCAAGCTCGAAATCGCTCACCGGCCTGCGTTTCGGATCGCTGGCATCGAACAGCAATGCGCCATCGACCCACACCTTATCGGGCCGCGAATAGACGCTCAGCGGATTACCGTTCCACAGCACGACATCGGCCATTTTGCCGGGCTTCAGGCTGCCGGTCATCTTGTCGATCCCCATTGCCTTTGCCGGATTATAGGTCAGCCATTTGATGACTTCGGCGTCGCTTATGTTGAAACCCATGCGGCGGCCGTTTGCCTGTGCCTTGGCGGCTTCCTGGTTCAGGCGCTGGATCTGGTTTTCGTCGTCCGAATGGATGACGACGCAGGCGCCTGTATTGTGCAAAATCGCTGCATTTTCGGGAATGCCATCATAGGCTTCCATCTTGAAGCCCCACCAGTCGGCCCACACCGCCGAGCAGACATTGTTGTCGCGCAAAAGATCGGCGATCTTGTAGCTTTCAACGGCGTGATGGAAGGTCGAGACCTTATAGCCGAACTCCTTGGCCATATCGAGGACGATGGCCATTTCGTCGGCGCGGTAGCAATGGTTCTGGATGCTAATGTCGCCATCCAGAACACCTGCCAATGTCTCCATGCCGATATCGCGGGTGAAGTCTTTGCCGCTGTCGCGTTTTTTCTTGTATTCCTGAGCCTTGATCCATGTCTGGCGATTGACCGCAACATTGCCCATGCGCGTCGATGGTGCACGGCCCTTGGAACCGTAAACGCGCTTCGGATTCTCCCCGCATGCCATTTTCATGCCATAAGGCGCGCCGGGGAATTTCATGCCCTGCACGGTCCGCGCATAGACGTTTTTCAGCACCACAGAACGTCCGCCCATCAGGTTCGCCGAACCCGGCAGCACCTGCAACGCGGTCACACCGCCATTGGCAAGCGCACGCGAAAAACCGGGGTCCTGTGGCCAGACGCTATGTTCGGCCCACACTTCGGGCGTGGTCGGCGACGTCGCTTCGTTGCCGTCACTATGCGCCTCGACGCTAGGGCTGGGATAGTCACCGAGATGGCTGTGGATATCGATAATGCCCGGCGTCACAAACTTGCCCGCGCCGTCGAACACCGCGATATCGGCCGGGATCGGCGTATCGGGACCGCCGACGCTTTCGATCTTGCCGCCCGACATGAACACCACGCCATTATCGATCCGCCCACCCTCGCCATCGAAAATGGTGACGTTGCGGATCGCGGTCGCGATGTTCGGATAGGGTTTATAGGTCGACGGGAAAGGCGCTGGAGCCTTTGCAGGCGGCTTGGCCGAAGCGGTCGCCGGAGCCTCTTCCTTTGCCCCGCAACCGCTCAAGGTGAGCACAGATAACCCAGCGGCCGCGAGTGCGGCCTTCCCCGTCAAACGCATAGATTTAGCTCCTGTTAGTCTGATGGACACCGGCAGCGGCTGGTTCGCCAAGCTCTGCTTCCCCCTCAAGATGCGCATCGTCGCGCAACGTGTCGAGATGCATCAGCTTTTTGATAAGCGGAGAGATGACAACAACCGCCACGCCAACACCGATCGCGATCCATCCGATCTGGCTATAAACAGCCATCACTACCTCACGGCCTGCACCCTCGCCGGAAGCGGCTTCCGAACCGGTGGCGGCGGCAATCAGGCCCGCCACAAAATTGCCGGTTGCCGAAGCAAAGAACCATGTGCCCATGATCAGCGATGCCAGATGTGCCGGCGCAAGCCGGTTCATCGCGCTCAGGCCGACAGGCGAAAGGCAAAGTTCGCCGGTCGTGTGCAGCAGGTAAATCAGGAAGATGAACAGCACCGGCACCAGGCTATCGGCACCCGCCGCAGCCGAACCGGCAACGAGGACGAGAAAGCCAAATCCGAGTTGCATGATACCCAGACCGAATTTCGCCGGAGCCGACGGCTCCAGCCCCTTGCGGCCAAGCGTCGTCCACAACCATGCAAACAACGGCGCGAGCAGCACAATATAGATTGCATTGAGCGACTGGAACACTGATGCCGGTACACCCGCACGGTCAACGTGCCGATCAGTGAACAGGTTGAGCGATGATCCAGCCTGCTCGAACAATGCCCAGAACAGGATCGAACCGATGATCAGGAACATGGCCGCAAATATGCGGTCGCGGTCATGCGGTTCGAGCTTGCGGACGGCTGTCCAGAGCACATAGCCAACCAATATTGCCCCGGCGATGCCGAGCAGCGACCCCACCAGCGCCTGGTTCTGCACCAGCCACCAGCAGACACCAACAGCGACAATGCCGACGAGGTATAACAGCCATTCGAACTTGATCCCCATGACCGGCTTTGCCAACGCTTCGGGATTTGTGGATTCGCCGCGGCCAAGCAGCAGCGGCTTGAAGACGATAAATACGATCAGCCCGAGCAACATGCCGACACCTGCGGCACCGAAACCGTAGGACCAACCATAGGTTTCACCCAGATAGCCACAGAGCAGCGAACCAAGCGCAGCGCCGAGGTTAATGCCCATGTAGAATATTGTATAGGCACCGTCGCGCCGAACGTCGGTGCGCGGATAAAGCTGGCCGACGATCACCGAGATATTGGCCTTCAGGAAGCCCGAACCGACGATGATAAACGCCAAGGCCAGCCAGAAAATGTTAAGCGAAGCAGCATCCTGGCCGCCTGTGCCTTCAAAACCCATCAGGAAGTGGCCGAACGTCAGCAATACCGCGCCATAAAGCACCGCTTTTCGCTGTCCGAGCCATCGGTCCGCGAGATAGCCGCCCAACACCGGCGTAATATACACCAGCGCTGTGTAAGCGCCGTAAATGACGCCCGATTTTTCATCCGAGAACAGCCAGTGCTTCGTCAGGTAGAAAATGAGCAGGGCGCGCATCCCGTAATAGGAAAAGCGCTCCCACATTTCGGCGAAGAATAATACGAAAAGACCCTTGGGATGGCCAAGGAAAGTCCCTGCTGAATCTCCATCCTGCGCATATGATGTTGCCATCGAGCGAAACCCCTCAATTTTTGTTTTGTCTGCCGCCCGTTCTGGGCGATTGGCCCGGACCCTACCGAAAAAATTTCACCTGCAAAGAATTTTATTGCGCGGTCCGCCAAAAATCGACGAATGACGGCGGATGTTCAACGATCTCTCCTCGGTTGTCGCCTATCTTGAAACCCGCCGATCGGGCAAACCACGCGATATGGTGGAGCCGGGGCCAGACACCGCAACGCTCGACCGTATATTGCAAACTGCGATGCGCACGCCCGATCATGGCAAGCTATTCCCCTGGCGCTTTGTGAAGATCGATGACCGCGCGGCGTTTGCCAAATTACTCGGCGATGCCTTTGTCACCGCAAACCCCGAAGCGCGCGCCGCGCAAATCGAAGCAGCCATCGCACCCGCTTATATGGCTCCGACGCTGGTCATCTTGCTCTTCGCTCCGCAACCGAGTGCCAAAATCCCGCTGTGGGAACAGCAGATGAGCGTCGGTGCGGTGGGTATGAATCTCCTCCACGCCGCACATGCGCAAGGCTTTGTCGCGAGCTGGATTACCGGCTGGGCAAGCTATGACGCCACCGTGCGCGCAATCCTGTGCCAGGGCGACGAACAGATCGCAGGATTTTTCTTCATTGGCAGCCCTGGCCAGCCGCTGGAAGAACGCCCTCGGCCCGACCCTGCCGACATCGTCCGGAATTGGCCATAACGTTCACCGTCATCCCTGCGCAGGCGGGGATCTCGGGCGTTCGGGCACCAACGCCCGAGGCCCCTGACTGCGCAGGGGCGACGAAACAGACAGCCACAAAAGTGTAACCTTGACGCGCCCTACTGTATTATGGCAGTAAGGAACCGATGAAAAATGACCCCAAGCCGGTATATCTCAAACTCCGCGATGTGATTGCCGCGGCGATCCTCGACGGCGATTACAAGGAAGGCGACATGCTCCCCTCGGTGCGTGCATTTGCCGCCGATCAGGGCGCCAATCCGCTGACCGTCGCCAAGGCGTACCAGATTTTCCAGGATAGCGGCCTCGTCGATGTCAAACGTGGTGTCGGTCTGTTTGTCGCCAGCGGCGCGGTTGCCAAGTTGCGCAGTTTCGAGCGCGACTATTTCGTCAAGAACGTCTGGCCCGATGTGAAGGCTCAGATGCAACGCGCAGGCATCGACCCGGCTGAATTACTCGCGCTGAGCTGACATCGCGGCGACTTTTGCCGCCAATTCCCGCGCCGCTTTGGGCCGTTTGCCAGACCGTTTCAATATATCCGCATAAACCTTGGTCACCATCGCATTGGCGGGCGCGATGCGATAGGCAATTGCTGCATATTCGGTCGCTTTTTCCTGCTTCCCGGCCCCTGAATAGGCCCGCGCCAGATTGGCCAGCAAGATGCTGTCATTATACCCAAGCCGCGCTTTGACCCGCTCCAGCAAGGCAATCGCATTAACCCATTGCCGCGCATCGAGATGGCGATACCCCGCCAGCCGCAATGCGCTGAGGTTCATCGGGTTGAACGACAAATAGGCGGACAGCACCTCTCCTGCCGCCTTCTCGTCGCCTGACTGCGACAGCGCATCGACAAGCCGCAGCATCACGGGCTCGGTAAATCCGATTGAGCGGGCTTTTTGGTAGGCATTGATTGCCGCTGGCACATTGGCACGCGCCATCTCAATATCGCCCACCAGGACATGCGCATCGGCCACGCCCGGATTGTTCGCCTGCAAACGCAAAGCCTCGTCAATCGCAGTGTCGATCTGGCCCTCGGCCATCAGCAGCCGGATATAGGGCACGACGACGCGCGCATTGTTCGGATCGCGGCTGACTTCATTTGCCGCGCTGGCTAGCGAAACCGGCTCTGGCAGCGGCAGCGCCGGACGAAGGGTTGCGACCATCGCATCGTTTAGCGCATCCACTGCCCGTTCGGGTTGGTCGCTCGCCTCAAAGGCACGCGCGGCGATCATCAGGCTGTAGCTGTCGGCATCTGGGCGCCCCGCGATTTCACGTATCGTGTCGAGCGCGCCATAAGGATCGCCTGCCCGGTACATTGCCTGCGCAAGCAGAGTGCGCACACGCCGGTTGCGCGGCTGGACGGCAAGCAGCCGCTGGAACTGGTCGACCGCCCGGTTGGTATTGCCAAGCTCATATTCGCAGATCGCATCGAGCAGCATCGCGCCGGGCGTTTCGCTGAATGCATCGCCCGCGCGCGGCAATATGCGCTTTGCGAGCTCATACTCCCCTGCCCGCGCCGCCAGCACCGCCTGCATATAAAAAGCCAGTGAGTTGTCGCCATCGAGCGCGATTATCCGCCGCGCGTTCGCCAGCATGTCGCGATAGCGGCCTGCGTCGCCCAAGGTCAGCGCATAATCTTCGAGCAGCCGGACATCGTCAGGCGCAATTTGCAACCCGCGTTCGAACCAGGGCAATGCTGCGACCACGCCGAATTGCGAACGCATAAGCTCCCCCCGCAACTCGATTGCCCGGACATTTTTGGGATCGAGTTGCAGCGCCCGGTCGGCGGCCTCGATAGCACCGCGCTGGTCGGCGGCTTCGAGCCGCGCGCGACCTGTCTTCGTCCAGACCATACTGTCCGGGTCCGATGCAGAATGCGCGCCACCGCCAACGGCAAGCAGCAGCGCCCCCGTTAGCAGATAACGTGCGACCCCTGCATCAGATCTGCAGGTCATATTGCTTGAGCAGATCGTATAGCGTCGGACGACTGATGCCGAGCAGCTTGGCCGCGCTCGAGATATTGCCCTCGGTCCGCCCGATGGCCCGCTTGATCGCCTTGCGATCGGCCGCCTCGCGCGCCGCTTTGAGGTTGAGCAACAACTCGTCGTCATCCTCATCCCCGAAATCCAGATCATCGGCAGTCACGAACTTGCCATCGGCCATGATTACCGCGCGCTTGATGCGATTTTCGAGCTCACGCACATTGCCCGGCCATTTCCACTGGTCGATGGCGGTCAACGCTGCCTGCGACATGCCCTTGATCGACGGGTTCATTTCGCGAGCAAACCGCGCGACAAAATATTTGGCGAGCAGCACCGCATCGCCCGTGCGTTCGATCAGCGCGGGGATATTCACCGTAACCTCTGCAACGCGATAATAGAGATCGTCGCGAAAGCTCTGGTCAGCGATCATCTGGTTGAGATTGCGGTGCGTTGCGCACACCACGCGGACATCGACAGCTATCTGCTTGCGCCCGCCGATACGTTCGATGGTCCGTTCCTGCAGGAAACGAAGCAGCTTGACCTGCAGCGGCAGCGGGATGTCGCCCACTTCGTCCAAAAACAAGGTTCCACCATTGGCGATCTCGATCTTGCCCTCGGTGGTCTTAACCGCGCCAGTGAACGCGCCCTTTTCATGCCCGAACAGTTCGGATTCGAGCAAATTCTCCGGAATGGCGCCACAATTGATTGCAATAAACGGCTTGTCCGCGCGTTTGCTCGCATTGTGGAGGCCGCGCGCGAGCAATTCCTTGCCCGTTCCGCTGGCACCCAGCAGCAACACCGACGCATCGGTCGGTGCGACACGCTCAATGGTTCGCGCGACCTTCACCATTTCGGGTGCTCCCGTAATGATGGAACCCAGCAACAACTCGCCGGCCGCATCGGGTTGCTGCAATTGTTCATTCTGCAATTCGAGCTGTCGCACATGGAATGCGCGCTTCACGATCAGGTGAAGCTCGTCGATATCGACCGGCTTCTGGTAAAAATCCCACGCTCCCGCCGAAATCGCGCGCAACGCGCTTTCGCGCGCGCCGTGGCCCGACGCGACGATGATCTTGGTATCGGGCTTCAGCTTCAGCATCTCGTCGAGCACGGCAAAACCTTCGGTCACGCCATCGGGGTCTGGTGGCAGGCCCAGGTCCAGTGTTACAACATCGGGCTCTTCCGAACGCAGCAACGTCATCGCCTCGTCGCGATTGGCCGCGCAGAACACCTCGAAATCCTCATAGGACCATTTCAACTGCTTTTGCAGGCCGAGGTCATCCTCGACGATCAGCAGCTTTTGCCTCGCTTCCGTCATCTCATGCCGCCTCTTCTATCGGTTGGTCGCCGCTGCCTTCCCGCGCGGCGGGTAATAGTAAGGTGAAAGTCGTGCCCTTGCCCAAACGGCTATCGACGCGGAGCTGCCCGCCCATCGAATTGGCGAGCGCGCGGGCTTCATACGCACCGATGCCGAAGCCTCCGTCCTTGGTGGATTCGAAAGGCTTGAACAATTGGGTCGAAATGAACGCCTCGCTCATGCCGACGCCGCTATCGCTGATGTTGACCGCGATATCGTCGCCCTGCGCACGGCACGTGATGCGTACCGGCGACCCGTCGGGCGTCGCTTCGATGGCGTTCTGCACCAGATGGCTGATAATCGTTTCAAGCCGCGCCGGGTCGGCGACCGCAAACATTCCGGGCATGAGCTGCGCGTCGACCGGATAGACAAGCCGCTTGTCGTGAACCGCATTCATCACTGCTTCGCCGATGTCGATAGCGACCGGCGCGGCATGGCGCGATTTGTTATGCTGCGACAGCCGCGCGAGCAGCTCGTTCATCTTGTCCACCGACGAACGCAGCGTATCGATCATGTCGGCGCGAAACTCGGGTTTGTCGGCATGGCGCTCCGCATTGCGCGCCAGTATGCTGAGCTGGCTCACCAGATTCTTGATATCGTGGACTACAAAGGCGAACCGGCGATTGAACTGTTCGAACTGCTGCGCTTCGGCCAGCGCCTGCTGGCTCGCGGCCTCGGCGAGGTAGCTCGCCACCTGCCGCCCGACGATGCGCAGCATGTCGAGGTCTTCCCAGTCGAGCGCACGCGGCAAGCGCGGCCGGGCAAGCACCGCCAGCCCCGCAAGCTTGCCGAAATGCACCAGAGGCACCACCGCCCAGGCCTGCTCTTCATCATACAACCATTGAGGAACCGCTCGCGGATCGCAGCGCTCGTCGGTACCGGCACGCACTTCGTCCATCGACAATATATGTCCGGTCGATTCGAAAAAGGGCATCGTCATCGAAGTCACACAATGCGTTGGCACGTCTGCCGTCGCCCAGTTCCACCGCGCCTGAAGCGTCAGGCGACCTTCCTCGTCGGGAACGAGCAGCAACCCGGCCGGGCTTTCGAAAATGTCCGCGAGCGATTTGACCACGCGCTCGTAAAAGGGCGCAGCCTCTTTCGACGGAAAACCGATAGTATCCGCAAAGCGCATCCATTCGGAACGATAATCGTAGCGGTGCTGGAAAAAGTTCTTAGCGACGATGACATTGAGCCAGCTTTTGAACCGCCCCGATGGCAGCACGATAAGCGCCGCCAGCGACATACCGAAAATGAGCGTGATCTGCGCCAACCGCACATAGGTTCCGCCGACCAGTTCGAGCGCTGTGGCAAGCACCACCATGCCGAGCAGATAGACGCCGATTGCCACCAATGACACCGACTGGAAAGCCACCGACCGCGAAAGCCTAATCCGCCATGCACTGTTTCGCTTTGCCGCCATCACGAACACCGGCGCAAGCAAGGCAGTCGCAAAACCGCGCGTTGCGACCAGTTCGGGCGACAGTCCGGATGTCAGGTAGCTGATGGTGTAAAGGTTGAGATCGTAAGTCCACATGGCTGCCAGCGCTGCCATTGGCAGGCTGATGCCCCACCGCGCCTCGGGAGCGGAAACTGTGTAGAGATTGTGAACCAGCACCAGCGCGCCTGCCGCATAGATCATGCGCAGCGCCAAGCCTGAATGCACGAAGATATCGGCGGGTGCACCCGCAGGCTTCAGCATCGCCAGCGCCACGTCGCTGCCCGCCTGAAACAAAAGCACCAGCAGCAAAGCAAGATAGATCATGTTGATCGTACGCGGCTGCTGCCTGCCTTCGCCGCTGCGCAGCAGGAAGAACATGAAGCCAAGCCAAGCGAGGTTGCGCGCGCTTTCGGTCGATAACGCGGCAAGGCTAAGAGGGCCGGATACGGTCGCGGCAATACCCCAGAGCGACGTCAGCGCCATTGCGCCGATCATCACGATTTGCTGGCGGTTGCTCCACCCATATTTGTGCACCAGCCAGATCGCGAGAGCGGCATAAGCGAAGCCGACCGCCGCATGGCCCCAGAAGCTCAGGAAAGGCAAAAGCGCATGCATCAGCGCGCGCCTTCCGGCCAAAGGACAACGCGGATCGTCTGCAAGAGGATCAGCAGGTCGAGGAACGGAGTGTAATTTTTGGCGTAATAGAGATCATATTCGAGCTTGTGCCGCGAATCGTCGATCGACGCGCCATAGGGGTAATTGATCTGCGCCCAGCCGGTGATGCCGGGTTTTACCATATGCCGTTCGGCATAATAAGAAAGCTGTTGTTCGAGATCGGCCACAAATTCGGGCCGTTCGGGGCGCGGGCCGACGAAGCTCATTTCGCCCTTCAGCACATTCCATATCTGCGGTAGCTCGTCGATCCGGACCTTGCGGATGAAGCGCCCGACCTTGGTGATCCGCGGATCGTCCTTTTCAGCCCACACCGCCTTTCCCGCAACCTCGGCATCGTCGCGCATCGAGCGCAGCTTGATGACCTTATAGTCTTGCCCGAAGCGGCCGACCCTGATCTGGCGGTAGAATGCGGGGCCCTTGCTTTCCAGCTTCACCAGCAAGGCGAACAGGAAAATGACGGGCGCGGTGAAAAACAGCAGCAACGAACTCGCGGTCACGTCGAACAGCCTTTTGGCAATCCCCGACAGCCGCCTGCCCGACGAGAATCCGTCGGAGAAAATCAGCCAGCTCGGGTTGACGCTGTCAAGATCGACACGCCCCGTCTCGCGTTCGAGAAAGGTCGAGATGTCGTTGACATGCACGCCCGTTGTCTTGACCCGCAGCAAGTCGTCGACCGGCAAGGCATTGCGCCGCTCCTCAAGCGCCAGCACGACCTCGCTCGTCCCCATCTTCACCACATAGTCGGCAAGATTGTAAATCGCGCTGCGGGCGATGGCTTCGGGAATGACGCGCTTGTTTTCGTCCATCGCGATATAGCCGACGACAACGAAACCCGAGCCCGGCTTCGCCTCCAAATCCTTGATCCGCTGCGCCCGCCGACCCGCGCCCAGCACCAGCAAGCGCCGTTTGAAGCTCTCCCCGCCGACAATGCTGCCCAGCACGATGCGGCTTGTTGCGAGGAAAAAGAACGCAAGCACCATCGCGTAAAGCGAGTTTGATCGCCACAGTGTCATTCCGGGCAACACGAACGCCATAACCGACTGGAAAATAACACCGAGCGACACCGCCACCATCAACCGCGCAATGGCAAAGCGCAAAGATTGCAGCGCATCGGAACCATAAACCCCGACCGCCATCGACGCGACATGCACCGATGCAGCAAAGGTCAAAAGCTGGCCGAGGCGGTTACCGATATAATCGACCTCCATCCCGATCTGCCCGGCCCGGATCACCCATGCGGTCTCGGCAGCGGCAACGAGCAGGCAAAAGTCGATTATCGCGAGAAAAATTACCGCATAAGGGATATAATGCTTGAAAAGCCTGATCATGTCGCGGTGCCGCCCATATTGTCGGAATTTTTAACGGCCAAAGGTGAAGTGTCGGTTAATTTTACACATTCTCCACAATAGCCTGATTTATATCGCGAAATTTGAAACAAAAGGCAGCCTTGCCGGTTAGCTGGGATAAGCTTAAAGCGGCGGGCAATTCCCAAGGAGCGAATGTGAAAATTACCCCGGTCATATTGTCAGGAGGCGAAGGCACACGGCTATGGCCACTGTCAACGCCCGCCACTCCGAAACAGTTCCTCGCGCTGACAGGCGAGGAGACGATGTTCCAGATGACCGTGCGCCGTGTGCTCGATACCGAGCGCTTCAACCCGCCCGTGATCGTTGCGGGTGCCGCACATGCCGAAACTGTCGAGACGCAGCTTGGCGCCGTCGGCATCGCCGACGCGACCCTCCTGCTCGAACCTTGCGCGCGCAACACTGCGCCTGCCATCGCGCTGGCGGCCCTTGCGCAGGCTGACCCCAAAACCCCGTTGCTGGTCATGCCGAGCGACCATGTCATCCTTGACGCCGACGCCTTCGCCGCTGCCACCTCCGCATTACTGCCGCTGGTCGAGGAAGGCTGGCTCGCGACCTATGGCATATCCCCGACCGGCCCCGAAACCGGCTATGGCTATATCCGCATGGGCGACAAACAGGCTTCAGGGGTGCATCAGGTCCGCCGTTTCGTGGAGAAGCCCGAAGCCGCTCACGCCGCCGAAATGATCGCCAGCGGCGACCATGTCTGGAACGGCGGCATCTTCCTTTTCCGGGCCGATGTCTATCTGGGCGTCATGGCCGTCCATGCGCCTGACATGCTGGCCGCAGCGCAAGCCGCGATGGCAACCGCGCAAACCGAGGGCAACCGCATTTACCCCGAAAACGACGCCTTCGCCGCCTGCCCGTCGGACAGCATCGACTACGCCGTTATGGAAAAGGCAGACCGCGTCGCCGTAGCGCCAGTCAGCATGGGCTGGTCCGACGTCGGCAGCTGGGACGCGCTCCACGACATTCGCGGCAAGGACGATGGAGGCAATACCGTTATCGGCGAAACGAGGTTGTCCGACGCCAAGGGCAACCTTGTCCACGCCGACGGCATCCGCGTGTCGATCCACGGGGTGGATGATCTGATCGTCGTCGCCAATGGCAAGGAAGTTTTGATACTTCCGCGCGGTACTTCACAAAAAGTCCGCGATTTCGCCGGGTAAAAAGGCCCCTCCCTCAATCACGAGGAAGGGGCAATTACCCAAGCCGGGGGGTCGCAATCCCGGCGCTGATCAAGCATGCACCTTTTTTGTTTCAACAGCCGGACGCTGCTCTTGCAATTCGATGACTCACGCCCGTTGCACGCCGTGCAATTATAAATGCCAAACAAGCTTGCTTGATTATGCGAACGACTCTCATTAGCGACCAGCTAACAGGAGTTAAGAATGATTCGCATCAAGTCCACATTTCTCTTCCTTGCCGGCTCGACCCTTACGCAAATGCCAGTTGCTTTCGCTGAAGATGGCGGTGCGGACAATTCCGCCGACCAGATTATCGTAACCGGCCAGCGACTGGAGAATGTAGAAGGCGACCAGATTTCGCGTGGTGCCACACTTGGCGTGTTCGGCGATCGCGACCTTTACGAAACGCCGGTCAGTACGAAATCTTTCACCGACGAATTTATCGCCGATATCGGCGCGCTTAATTCAAACGAAATCGCGCTGCGCGATGCGTCTTTTACCATCACCAATTCGGCAGCGATCAATGGCTCGACCGCCGGTCGACTGCGCGGTTTCCGTATCGAACCGTTCGAATCCACTGTCGACGGCCTCGCGACCGTCGCCTCGCGTCGCTACAGCCTGGAATTCATCGAACGTGTCGATATTTTGAAAGGCCCGAGCGCCGTCTTTACCGGGCTGGTCGGCGGGGTGGGCGGCACCATCAATTACATCACCAAAAAGCCATTGGACGAACCGCTGCTGCGCGTAACCGGGATATTTTCCGGCAGAAGCGAATTGGGCGGCTATGCAGATATCAGCCAGCGCTTTGGCGCGAACGACAATTTCGGCCTGCGCGCCAACCTGTCCTACCGCGACGGCGAGTCCGCCATCCAGTTCAATGACCAGAAAAACAGCGTCGTTCACCTCGCTTTCAACGCGCGACTGAATGATGCGACAAATTTCGATCTCCAATATGGCTCATCCTATACCCGCGTCTTGGGCGGCTCGGGCGGCTTCTTCTATTTCGACGGCGTGCCCATCGGCCCTGCCCCCAATTCCTCGAAAATCGGTGGACCCGACTGGGACGACCGCGAAACGCACGACCAGTTCATCCGTGCGCAGGCCAATATAGGCCTTGCCGACGGCTGGAGCCTGTTCGCTGCAGGGTCGCTGTCGCGGACACAGGAACGCTTTGTTGGCCTCACAGCTGCTGTCACCGGAGCCAATGGCGATTCCGACGCTTTCGTTTTCGCGCAGGAAGGCGAGGTCGACTGGGGCGATGGCTACAGCATCGACCTCGGACTTCGGGGCAAATTCGCCACCGGGGCAGTCGGACATTCGCTCACGGCGATCGGCAGTTATCTCTACAGCAGTTCAAAATTCTCCGATCTGGCCATCGATCCTGCCTTCGAGCAGCCCTCATTCAACATCTACACGCCCAGATCGCAGAATGGTCCGGCACCGGCTCTTACCGGAACAGGTACCTTTTTCCCCTTTCAAAAAAGCATCACCAAGGGATTCGTCATTGCCGACGAGATCTCTTTCCTTGACGGGCGATTGCTGACGACCCTTGGTATGCGATATACCGACCTGCGGATCGATAGCTTCAATTACGGTGCCCCCACGCCCGGCGGCCCCAATCGCAGCTACCGGTCGGATAACTGGTCGCCTGCTGTCGCGCTGCTGTTCAAGATACGCCCCAACATTTCGGTTTACGCCAATTATCTGAAAGCCGTCGAAGCAGGCCAAATTGCCTCGCCGCCTGCAGTCAATGCGGGCGAAATCATCCCGCCCGGCATATCGCGCCAATATGAGGCTGGCGTAAAAGCCGACTTCGGATCGTTCGGTGCGACCGCCGCCATTTTCGATATCGAACGGCCTTCGCTTTACACCGATCCCGTCACGCTGCGCTTCGACAAATTCGGGAAGCAGCGCCATCGCGGTATCGAGCTCGACCTGTTCGGAACGCCGGTCGAGGGTCTGCGCGTCCTTGCAAGTTATACGCATCTCGATGCAAAACTGCTGCAGCAACAGGACGCCGCCATCAACGGCAACAGGCCGGTCTCCGTTCCCGAAAATGTGTTCGTCCTTGGCTTCGATGCCGATGTGCCGGGGCTGACCGGCGCCGCATTGCTGGCCAATATGCGCATTTCTGGAAATCAGTTGTACGACGTGTCGAACGCCCGCTCGATCCCCGGCTTCACCGTCTTCGATGCAGGTGGGCGTTACCGCTTTGATGTCGGCAGCACGCCGGTCACGGCACGGCTGAACATCGTCAACCTGTTTGACAAAAATTACTATCAGTCGACCGACTTCACCGCGCAAAATGGAGACCCGCGCACCTTCCGTTTCACGCTGAGCGCGGATTTCTGACGCGCGATGTCAGGCGGCCGCAAAAGCTATCTGGTCTGGCATCGCTGGTTCGGATTGCTGGCGGCAGTTTGGCTTTTCCTGCTGTCGCTAACCGGTTCGATCATCGTATTCCAGAAGGAGCTGGACACTGCGCTGAACCCCGACCTTGTCCTCGCGCAGGAACAGGGTGAGCCGCGTCCCTATCAGGAAATCGCCGACCAGCTTGCAGGAAGCTTTCCCGGCAAGATCGCCGAGTTCATGGTCTTTCCCGAAGACGGCCAAAGCGTTCAGGTCTTCATCGGTCCTCTGCGCGTGCCGGGCGATAGCGACCCCACCGATGCCGATTTCCTGCAAACCTATAGCGACCCCGCTACTGCTGGGTTGCTCGGCTCGCGACAATATGGCGAGGCAGGGATCGACCGTCGGCGCCTGACCCAGTTCATTTACCAGCTTCACAAGGATCTGCTGCTCGGACCTTGGATGAAATGGTTTCTGGGCTTTGTAGCGCTGGCGTGGCTCATCGATCACATCTTTGCTGCGATGCTGTCCTTCCCGGTCGCAAAACGGTGGGTGCAAAGCTTCGCAATCCGCTGGCGGCGCGGCGGTTACAAGCGGACGTTCGACATGCATCGGGCGGTCGGACTGTGGCTATTCCCCGTAACCCTGATCCTCGCCGCCACAGGGATTGCCTTCAACTGGCCCGAGACTTTTCACAGCGCCGTAGCTTCGGTCGCTAAAACATCGTCTTCGCCGCTGGAGGGCATCGAGCCGCTGGCGGTGCCCGACAATGCGCCGCAGGTGAGCGTCGACGAGGCTCTGGCCATTGCGAAAAATCAGCCTAGCATTGGCCGCTTGCATGCAGTCTCCTGGCATGCGCCGCTCGGCGTGTGGTGGGTCCGCGCGGAAGATGCGCAAAAACCCGACCAGCTTACGCACGGCATAATCGTCGACTATGACGGTCAATTGATTGCGCATCGCGTCACCGGCCAAGAGGCCGGGGATATCATCCACAATTGGGTATTTCCGCTGCACAGCGGACAGGCTTTCGGCTGGGCGGGGCGCATTGCGGTCTTCGTGACCGGCATTGCTACGTGCATGTTCATTGTCACCGGCCTGATCATGTGGGCCAGAAAGCGCCGGTCGCGCAAGCCGCGGCAGACGAACTTTCAAATGCCGGTCGCACTCCAACCTGCCGAATGATCAATCCCTGTCAAAAGCAAAAGGCGTCGACAGTGGTCGAAGGCATATATTTCATCATACTCGAAACCTTCAACCACATATTGCGCGCACGAGCTGGCAAGGCAGGTTCGCTGAAACGATTGAGGGATTTGCTGGCGTTATGCATCAGACATATTTCAGCATGCCCATATAAATAGTTCTTTATATAACATTTTTTTGTTGCACCTCGGACCAGTCGCTCTCATCGGCGCCATCCCCCGGCCAGTCGGATGGGGCAGACGTCAACGGACCGGGGTTTCGCGAAGCCCGCCCGCACGGCCCGGCACTGCCGTTGGTCATGTACGGATGCTGCACTGTTTTTTGGTTCGGTTGCGGATATAGCTCAGAGAGAAGAGCGCCGGTCGCAAGACCGGGTGGGCAGGTTCGATTCCTGCTATCTGCACCATTTGGATAGCTCAGATCGGTTAGAGCACTGAACTTGTAATTCAGGTGTCGGAGGTTCGAATCCTCCTCCACAAGGTGACTGTAAATCACCAACACCCTTCCACGGTGTTTCCAAATCGGGTTTCGGGGACCGGCTTGCCGATAAGTGGAGCTCGCCGCGTCGCAAAGGATGGCTTCGGCTGTCTGGTGTTTCGCGGAGGAGGCCACTTTGACGTCATGCCAAGGGACCCGGCAGGCAATGACGGCCAAGCAGCTTCGGTGCCGGGCGGACACGGGTTCTCGAACCCACCCCGCCCCGCGCCGGACGCTGCAAAGGCCCGCTCTTGCCCTGCCCGTTCTGCGGCATGCCGCCGGTCCCCGGGGCCTTTTCGGGGAAAAAGAAGCGACGGGACGGTCCCGTCGTACATGAAGAAAGGAAATCAGCGTGAGTTAGCGCAGATTGAGAATGGTGAGTAAAATGATGAAGTTGATTGACAGCCTGATGGGGCGCAAGCGCGTCACCATCAACGAAAGCGAACGAGCGGTCTGGCTCTATAAGGGCGAGGTGCGCGGCATTCTGGGTGCGGGTGAACATGTGCTCAAGAACCGTGACGGATCGCTGGTGATCGAACGGCAAAAGCTTGGCCAGATGGTCTTCCTGTCGGATTACGAACAGGCGGTCCTCGACAAGCTGCCGGACGCGGTCACCGCGCATCTGACGGTCGTTCGCACGACCGAGAACGAGATTGCTGTCATCGAACGCGATGGGATCATCAACACCGTTCTTGGAACCGACGCGAAGCTCGTGCTGTGGACCGATGCCGGTCCGTGGAAGGCAACGGCCATCGACATCGGCGACACTGCCGAAGTGGATGCGAAGTTGCTGAAGCGGCTGGTCAAGGCCGGCAAGACGCAAGCCGTGACTGTCGTCGAAGTCGATGAGGGCAAGATTGCCCTTGTCAGCATCGACGGGAAGCTGGCGGCACAACTGACCGCAGGTGTCTACGGTTACTGGAACCAGGGACGGAAGATCGGCGTCAAGCAGTTCGACCTTGCCCGCCAGTCGCTCGATGTCACCGGACAGGAAGTGCTGACGCGCGACCGCGTAACGTTGCGGGTCAACATTGCTGCGGCCTATCGCGTTGCCGACCCGGTGAAGGCCGTGTCCGCAGTCCGCGATTTTCAGGACGCGCTTTACCGCGCGCTCCAGTTCGCGTTCCGCAAGACGCTCGGTGCGCTGACGCTTGACCAGATCCTTGAAAAGAAGGTGACGGTCGACGCCGAAGCAGCCGCGCAGGTTCGCACCGATATGGCCGCCATCGGTCTGGAAGTGAGCGAAATCGCCCTCAAGGATGTCATCCTGCCGGGCGAAATGCGTGAAATTCTGAACCAAGTGGTCGCGGTGCAGAAGGAAGCGGAGGCCAACGTCATCCGTCGGCGTGAGGAAACGAACGCCGCTCGCTCGCTGCTCAACACGGCAAAGATCATGGCCGAAAACCCGGTCATGCTGCGCCTGAAGGAGCTCGAGGCGCTGGAAGGCATCGCGGCCAAGGTCGACAAGCTGACCGTGTATAACGGCACCAGCGGCCTGATGAACGACCTGGTGAAGCTCGCCGACTAAGGCGGGCTACATCGGGAAGCTCAGCGGGGCGCGGCAGAAATGTCGCGCCCTTTTTTTTCGGGGAGGCTGGGCATGAGTGAGCCCACCGCGCTGTAAACGCGACGCGAAAGCTGTGAAGGTGCAAATTCCTTCTCTCCCCACCAATGATGCGCGTGTAGCCCAATTGGCAGAGACGATGGTTTCAGAAACCATGTGTTGTGGGTTCGAGTCCCTCCACGCGCACCATTCAATCCCTGTCAAAAGCAAAAGGCGTCAAGCCCCGCTCGCGCTCATTGAACACCAGCACCCTGCCCGCTGGCGGGGCGCTTCTTTGGGGACAATCTGGGCGGGTACAAGCGGGGCAGCCCAGGCCGATGGGGGTTGCCGGGCCAGCGAGCAGGTCGATGCCGCGGGCGGCTGCCAGCGGCGCGGCGAACTTTGCGTCGAGGCCAAGGCAGACGGCGAATTCCGCCTCCAGCCCGCCGCTTGCCACCGATTGCGGGTGGACCGTGCGGGTTATCGTGAACCAGCGGGATTCATCTTCGAGTTCGATCAGGTGATGGACGAAAGTGCCGGGGCGGTCGAAGGCGTTGTGGACCTGCCATAAGGGGCAGCGGCGCTCGGTGGCGACCAAGGGCGAACCGCTGGCCCCGGCATAGCGCTTGCTCGAATGGCCCGCACGGTCGATGCGCAACATGAAGAAAGGCAGGCCCCTCTGGCCCACACGTTGCAGCGTTGTCAGCCGGTGGGCGATCTGTTCGAAACCTGCGCCGAAGCGGCGTTGGAGGAGCATAATGTCGTAACCCGTCGCCTCGCACGCGCGCAGGAAGCGAGCATAGGGCATCATCACAGCAGCGGCAAAATAGCTGGTCAGATGGCGCCGGTAAAATCGCTCGCCTGCGCGTTCAGTGAAGTTTGCGCCCGCGACGAGCGCATCGATCTCCGCCTTGGCTTCGAGCATCGCGAGCTGGAAGGCGGCGGCGAAGGTACGGCTTGCAGGGTCGAGCAGTTCGCTGAGCTGGAGCTGGCGCGCGTGCAGGTCGAGGCGACGCAGCTTGTTGGGCATGACGTCGAAAGGTAATATGCGGATCGAAAGCTGGTGCTTGATGCGCAGCCGTTCGGTCATCGCGGCATAAAGATCGGCGTTGCTCAGGCGGAGTTCGTCGGCCAACGCTTCGGCGGAGGCGTCGAGATCGGCGAAATGGTTACGCCAGCGTTCGATTTCGCGGCGGACCGAGGCGATGCTTTCGGGTTCGATACTTCCGCCACCCACGCCGCCGTCGCTCCCGCCCGACAGGCGGTCGAACGCGCGGGCAAAGGCTTCGGCGGCGTCGGGGCTGGCGGAAAACCACTCTTCAACCTGTGCGCGGTCGATATTGAGGTCGGCGAACATCGGGTCGGCGAGGCGACGGCGGATGGCCTCAACACCCCCGCCCGGCGTGGCGCCGGTCAATGTGCGCGGGTCGAAATCATAGCGTTCGGCAAGTTTGAGCAGCAACCCTGCCGTCAACGGCCGCTGGTTGCGCTCGATCAGGTTGAGGTAGGACGGCGAAACCGAAAGCGCCTCGGCCATCCCCCCTTGCGTCAACCCGTTCGCCCGCCTGATCCGCCGGACGGCATGTCCCGCATATAATTTCTGCTCCGCCATGCATGCATTTTGTCACATAATTGACAACATTACAACATTAACCGCATTTGCTGCGACGCAAACACAACAAATATTACAAAAATGACTCTCTACCAAGCGCTCACCGCAGTATCGTCATGGCCAGAAAGCTTACAAATACGCAGGGAATTGTAAATGTCATACCAGCAACAAATCACAGAAGCAGGCCAGCTCATCGCTGCGCAAAATGGCACTTGGGATAGCATTAGCCCCGAAGCCGTCGCCCGCATGCAATTGCAGAACCGCTTTCAGACCGGCCTCGATATCGCTCGCTACACGGCAAAGATCATGCGCGAGGATATGGCCGCATATGATCGCGATCCAGCCAATTACACGCAATCGCTGGGCTGCTGGCATGGTTTCATCGCCCAGCAGAAGATGATTTCGGTCAAAAAGCATTTCGGCACCACCAAAAGCCGTTATCTTTACCTCTCCGGCTGGATGATCGCCGCCTTGCGCAGCGAGTTCGGCCCCTTGCCCGACCAGTCGATGCACGAAAAAACGAGCGTTCCGGCGCTGATCGAAGAACTGTACACGTTCCTGCGCCAGGCCGATGCCCGCGAACTCAATCTGCTGTTCCGCGATCTCGACAAAGCACGTGAAGCCGATGAAGCTTCGAAAGAAGCAGAATTGCTCGCCAAAATCGAAAATTACGAAACGCACGTTGTGCCGATCATCGCCGACATCGACGCCGGGTTCGGCAATGCCGAGGCGACCTATTTGCTTGCCAAGAAAATGATCGAAGCTGGTGCCTGCGCTTTGCAGATCGAAAACCAGGTTTCGGACGAAAAACAATGCGGTCACCAGGACGGCAAGGTCACCGTCCCGCATGAAGATTTCCTCCAGAAAATCCGCGCCTGCCGATACGCCTTCCTCGAGCTTGGCGTTCCCGACGGCATCATCGTCGCGCGCACCGATTCTTTGGGCGCTGGCCTCACCAAGCAAATCGCGGTTTCGAAGGAGCCCGGTGACTTAGGCGACCTATACAACAGCTTTCTCGATTGCGAGGAAATCGACCCGGCGACCGCGCAAAATGGCGACGTCATACTGAACCGCGATGGCAAGCTATTGAAACCGAAGCGCCTGCCCTCCAACCTCTTCCAGTTCCGTTCCGGCACTGGCGAAGACCGCTGCGTCCTTGACTGCATCACCAGTCTGCAAAATGGCGCCGACCTGATCTGGATCGAGACCGAAAAGCCGCATATCGAGCAGATTGCGGGCATGGTCGATCGCATCCGCGAAGTCGTACCGAACGCTAAACTGGCTTACAACAACTCGCCGAGCTTCAACTGGACGCTCAATTTCCGCCAGCAGGTGTTCGATGCGTGGGCAGCGGAAAACAAGGATGTATCGGCCTACGACCGCGCCAACCTGATGAGTGCGACCTATGACGAAAGCGAACTCGGGATCGAAGCCGACAACCGCATCCGCAATTTCCAGCGCGATTCGGCTAAACGCGCCGGGATTTTCCATCACCTCATCACGTTGCCGACCTATCACACGGCGGCGCTTAGCACCGACAATCTTGCCAAGGATTATTTCGGCGAAATGGGCATGCTCGGCTATGTCGCGGGCGTCCAGCGCAAGGAAATCCGGCAGGGCATTGCATGCGTCAAGCACCAGAATATGTCGGGTTCGGACATTGGTGACGAGCATAAGGAATATTTTGCGGGCGAAGCAGCGTTGAAAGCGGGTGGCAAAGACAATACGATGAACCAGTTCAGCCAAGCCGCTTAAGGAGATTCACATGAGCGAACCGCAACGTGCACGGGCCGTTTTGTCGACCGAAGACCTGACTTTGCTCCGCCAAGCCGTCGCGCATTATCTTGAGGCAATTCAGGACAAGCCTGAATCGGTGAAATTCGCGCAGCTTTACCATCGCCTTGGGAGCGCGGGAGGCAAATAGCCGCGACCCACAAGTTCACAGTTTTCCTGGGGAGGAAAACACCTAAGCCGCCGATAGCAATGTCGGCGGCTTTTTTGTCGGCCAACCTGTTTGCATCGCTAATATTTTCTTAACATGCTTCGCCTAGGAAAATGCCATTCGCAACCGGGACGGATCATGGACAATATTCAAAAGCTCATCGTCGGCGTACTCGGCATCTCCGGCATGCTGGCCATGCTGACGCCCTCCAATGTGCCATTTGCCGCGGAGTCCAACGCGGTGCCGCCTCCCGTCGCCGCGCCCGAACTGCCGGCAAACGGCGCAGTCGACGAACTGCCCGCAGACGAACTGGTTGAGGACGAATCGATTGAAGAGGGCGACGATTTCGTAATCGGCGAACCTGCCATCGACGGAAATCCGATAGGCGTTTCCAGTCAGCCCAATGAGGCACCCGCGCCCGATTATGGCCAATTACCCGACTATGGTACCGGAAATTTTGCGCAGCAGCCAGTCGTAGCGCCGCAAATTGCCGCTGGCCCGCCGCCGCCAGGAATATTGGTTTCAAACGATAACGGCCAATAGGCGAAACGTCCGGGCCTGAAAGCGGCTATTTTTTCATAAGTTCCATTGCAGCTGCCGTCATTGCCTCGGTCGCGGTCGAAATGACCTTGTCGGCATCGGGCGCCCAGAATGGCGAATGCAGCGACGGCAGCGGCGTCTTGTTCTTCATCGCGGCGTCATATTGCGCTTGCGGCACGCCACCGACCCAGAAAATCAGGCTCTCGACATTTTCCTTGTCGGCGCGATAGAATTCGCTGAAATCCTCGCCGCCCATGACCGGCGGGGTCGAAATCACCCGTTTTTCGCCGAAGCGCTGCTTGAATAACTCGGCCATGCGAGCTGTGAGTTCGGGCGTATTGTAGGTCGCTGGCGTAAATTCATTGTCGGCTATTGTGATCTCCGGCATCTTGTCATTGGGCATACCTGCTGCCATCGCCTCGCCGTTAGCAATCCGCCTGATCCCATCGAGCAGCAGCTTGCGGGTGTCGTCTGAATAGCTGCGCACGGTAAGCAGCATCGTCACCTCGTCCGAGATGATATTATGCTTCGCCCCGCCGTGGATACTGCCAACGGTTACCACCGCCGCATCTTGCGGATCGACCTCGCGGCTGACCAATGTTTGCAGGCTGCCCACAATGCGACTTGCGAGCACGATCGGGTCTTTCGCTGTGTGCGGATAAGCGCCGTGGCCGCCGACACCTTTCACCTTGATATCGACACTATCGACATTGGCGAGTGCAAAGCCGGAAGAATAGCCAATAGCACCAGCCGGAAACTGCGCCGCGTCATGGAAACCGATGACGTATTTCGGCTTAGGAAAGCGCGTATATAACCCGTCCTTGAGCATCGCCCGCGCGCCCGAGCCGATTTCCTCGGCAGGCTGCAAAATCATCACCAGCGTGCCCGACCATTTATCCTTGTTCGCCACGAGCTGCCGCGCAGTGCCGACCCATGCGGTCATGTGCGTATCATGGCCGCAGGCGTGCATGACGCCCGTCTCAAGTCCCGACTTGCTGACACCTTTCACTTTCGAAGCATAAGGCAAGCCGGTCTGTTCGATCACAGGCAGCGCATCCATATCGGCGCGCAGCATCACCACCGGTCCCGGACCGTTTTTGAGGACAGCAACGACACCCGTCTGGCCGACTTTTTCGGTAACCGTAAAGCCAAGGCGCTTCGCCTCCGCCGCTAACTTCGCCGAAGTCCGGAATTCCTGGAAACTCAGCTCAGGGTTAGCATGAAGATCTCGGTACAGATCCATCAACGACGGCATGTCCATTTCGATGGCCTTGCGCGTATCCTGCGCCTGTGCGGGCATCGCTACCGATGCCATCAATGCGACCGCGCCCAGAAACTTCTTCATATCCTGCTCCCCAGCAAATTTCCTGTTGGCTAACCGAAGCTTATTGCGCCGTCCATCCCCCATCGACCGAAAGATTGGTCCCGGTAATCGCACTCGCCTCGTCGCGGCACAGGAAAACCGCAAGTGCTGCCAGTTGCTCGACCTGGACGAACTGCTTCTGCGGCTGGTTGGCGAGCAGGACATCGTTAATCACCTGATCACGCGTCAGCCCGCGCGTTTTCATCGTGTCGGGGATCTGGTTTTCGACGAGCGGCGTCCAAACATAGCCGGGGCAGATATTATTGACGGTGATGCCCTGTGTCGCAACTTCGAGTGCCACGGTCTTGGTAAGTCCGGCAAGACCGTGTTTCGCAGCATTATAGGCCGATTTATACGGCGACGCGACGAGGCTATGCATCGATCCGGTATTGATCACCCTGCCCCAGCCCTTTTCCTTCATCCCCGGCAGCGCGGCTTTTGTGGCGTGGAAGGCCGACGACAATATAATTGCCAGCACCGCGTCCCATTTTTCCTCGGGAAATTCATCGACGGGCGCAACATGCTGGATGCCCGCATTGTTGATGAGGATATCGGGTGTGCCAAGTCGCTTGGCGCATTCCTCCACCATGTCTCGAATGTCCTGCGGCTTGGTCATGTCCGCGCCCGAATGCAGTGCGCCCTCACCACTCGCCGTGGCCAGTTCGGCGACATAGCCATCGATCTGCGCCTGATCTCCAAAACCATTGATCATCACATTGGCGCCGTGCTCAGCCAGCGCCCTCGCATATCCAAGCCCGATGCCCGATGTGGAGCCGGTGATGAGAGCGGTTTTACCTTTAAGGAACATGGACGAATGCCTTTGCGTTATGAAGCAACTTTACTTGCGCTTTCATCCGCTAACCGCAATGCTGGCGCACGGCAATAAGGGAGAATCGCCATGCGCCTCGACGACATCGACCCCAGTGGGAACATCAACGATCAAGGTGCTGGCGGCGGCGGATTTGGCGGCGGCGGGGGCGGCGGAATGCTCGGTCTACTGTTCGGTTTGCTGCCGATGTTGCTTGGCCGCAAATTGGGCTGCGGTACGTTGCTCGTCATCGCGGTTGCCGGGTATTTCCTGTTAAACAGCAATTTCTTGTCGGGTCCCGGCGTTGCACCCGGTGCGCAGCAAGAAGCGGGCGCTGGCAATGCAGCGTGTGATACGCAAAGCGAATTGCTGGCCTGCCGCGTCTTTACGTCGACCGAGCAAACCTGGAAGCAATTGTTACCCAACTATCAGCCTGCCAATCTCAACTTCTATCAGGGCGGAGGCAACTCCGGCTGCGGCGCGGCGCAATCGGCGATGGGGCCATTTTACTGCCCGTCCGACCAAGGTATCTACCTCGACACCAGCTTTTTCCGTCAAATGGAGCAGCAAATGGGTGCAGGCGGCGATTTCGCCTATGCTTATGTAATCGCCCATGAAGTCGGACACCATATCCAGAATCTAGCAGGCATCGCTGATCAGGTGCGCACCTTGCAGGCGCGTTCGAGCCAAGCAGACGGCAACCGCTTGCAGGTCGGCATGGAGTTGCAAGCTGATTGCTTCGCGGGCGTCTGGGCAGGCATCAACGCGAACCGCATCGAACCCGGCGATATCGAGGAAGGGATGCGCGCCGCCAACGCGATCGGCGACGACACGCTGATGCAGCAAGCCGGACGCGCGCCTGTAGAAAGCATGTTCACGCATGGCACTTCGGAGCAGCGGATGGAGGCGCTCAAGCGCGGTATCCAGACCAAGAATCCGAATGCGTGTAATTATCTGCAAGGACTGCAATAAGCGCACATGCGCTTAAAGAATTGCCATAACGTCGAAGATTTCCGCCTGCTGGCCAAGGCGCGCCTGCCCTCGCCGATATTCAATTATATCGACGGCGCGGCAGATGACGAGGTTACCAAGGGCCGTAACACGGCAGCCTATGACGACTGCGACTTGGTGCCCAACGTGCTTGCGGGCGTGTCGGAAATCGACATTAGCGCGACGGTTATGGGCAAGCGCATCGCAATGCCGTTGATGCTTTCGCCGACTGCGTTGCAAAGACTTTTTCATTGGCAGGGCGAGCGTGCAGTGGGTGCTGCGGCGGAGGCGTTCGACACATGGTTCGGAATCTCGTCGCTGGCGACGGTCAGCATCGAGGAGGTCGGAGAAACCATCAAATCACCCAAGCTGTTCCAGCTCTACATCCACAAGGACAAGGGCCTGAACCGCTCGATGATTGAGCGCTGCAAGGCAGCGAAGTTTGACGCCATTGCGCTCACCGTCGACACCATCGTTTCGGGCAACCGCGAACGCTGCCTGCGCAGCGGCTTCACCTCGCCGCCGCGTTTCACGCCTGCCACGTTGCTAAGCTACGCCACACACCCCGGCTGGGTTGCCAATTATCTCTTCCGCGAGAAGTTCGCCCTGCCAAACCTGCAGACGCATGTCGCCGAAGGTACTAATGTCGCGCTGTCGGTCGCGGATTATTTCAACACAATGCTCGACACGTCGATGGACTGGAAAATGGCCGAGGCGGTGCGCGCCGACTGGGGTGGGCAGTTCTGCCTGAAGGGCATCATGTCGGTCGAGGATGCCAAACGCGCGGTGGATATCGGCGCGACCGCAATCATGGTCTCGAACCATGGCGGGCGGCAACTCGATGGTTCGCGTTCGCCGTTCGACCAGATCGCCGAAATCGCCGACGCCGTCGGCGGCAAGATCGACATCATCTGCGACGGCGGTGTCTGGCGCGGCAGCCATGTCCTCAAAGCAATCGCCGCCGGGGCAACAGCGTGCTCCGGCGGGCGGTTGTATCTTTATGCGCTGGCGGCTGCGGGCGAACCCGGCGTCCGGCGCATCGTCGGCAAGCTGCGCGACGAGATCGAACGCGACATGAAACTCATGGGCGTCCGATCCGTCTCGCAGCTCGACAGGTCTATGCTCCGCTGGCGCTAGGCGCTGCTTCGGCGACTTCACGCTTCGCGCCCCAGTCGATGGCGCGGGTTGCCCACATCACCACTGCAAGGGCGACGAAGAGCAGCAGCGAACCGATGATCAGCGAGTAAGCTTCAAGGTTCAACAGCACATAAAGCGTGGCATATAGGCCCACCAGCAGCCCGCCGATAAACCGCGCGCGCATCCAGCTTTTCAACACCGCCGCCGAATAGGCCGTCAGCAGGCCTGTAATCGCGCCACCCGCGATCAGGTAGGCCCACATAAAGCCGACAACTTCGGCAAAAGCCAGCAGCAGCACGAAAAACAAAACCAGCCCCGCGCCCGTCAGCAGATATTCCGCTGCAGCAACCTTTGCACCTGCGATGACATCGAACATCAGGAAGGCCAGGAAGGTGAAGCCGATAAACAGGAAGCCGTATTTTACCGAGCGGTCTACCTGGCTGTATAGATCGACAGGTTCGATGAGGCCAATGGTTGCCGCCTGGCTTTGGCCGCTTCCAGCAGCGACACTGACAGATTCCATTCCGTCATATCTGGTGAAGTCGGTCTGCGATGGCGGGCCGATATCGTCGGTCAGCACCAATGCCTGTCCGAGTGCCAAATTGGTCACCGCATGGCTTGAAGTGAAGCCCGACGATTTTACCTCGCGTTTGGTCGGAAGGAAATCGCCCGCAAAGCTGGGGCTCGGCCATGACGACTTCACATCCCATTTGGTCTCGCCGCCGCGAGGCACCATCGTCAGCGTCTTGTTGCCACGGATGGCGTAATTGTAGCTCACTTCGAGCGGGGTGGCTGCATCCCAGTCGACAAAGGTGAAGAAGCCGGAGCCGTTGGACGCTGCAAGACCCTTGCCCGGTTGCAGTTCGAGCGCGGTACCGTTGACCACAACCTTGCTATCAGCCTGAAGCCCACGCGCGTCCGATATGCCAAAGCGCAATTCCGCGCCCGCCAGATTGAGCGCATCGCGCGATATGCCATAACGCGCAAAATCGGCGGGCAAGGCAAAGCGAGCCGTCCCGCTATTTTCCGCAACAAACAGCACGCTTTCATAGATCGACTTCTTCTTGCGATCGGGCTTCAAATTGGTCGTCAGCGCGTTGGTCTCGGGCGAAAGGAAAAGCTCCTTCTTCACCTGCACGGTTCGCGAAGTCTGGCGCCCGTTCTCCTCGACCGTCTCGACGCTGTTTGCCGTATAGGGAATGACCAGAACCGGCCCGACGACCACTTGCGGTCCACCCCAGCCCGCCGCGATCGAGTTTTGCGCGACGTTCGATTGCTCCTGCCGGTCCCAGACCAGCGCGTAGACCATCATCAACGGAATGACGAGGGCGATGCCAATGATACCGGCGAGGAACAGTTTCCAGCCGGGACTTCGTTCGGTTGTCATGAGATGCTTTCCTTTAACGGTTCGTCTATGAAATAGCACGGTTCATCTATGGCGTGCAAGATGAACCATGTGTGAATTTACGCTTCACGTCGCCCGTCTGCCTCGGAATGATATGGCAAGCATGATGTCGATGTGAGGAATATCTGAAAAGCGACAGGCCGACAGATAAGCGCTTGGTTTGCGCGCCCACCGCACCCATGTAGCATTCATGACATCCTATTCGATACTCGACCTCGTCCCTGTCGTCGAAGGCGGTGATGTCGCAACCGCCCTCGCCAATGCTGCCGATCTTGCCAACCACGCCGAAAGCCTGGGCTTCACCCGATATTGGGTTGCCGAACATCATGGCATGAAAGGCATCGCCAGCGCTGCGACCAGCGTCGTAATCGCTCACCTCGCCGCCGCCACGAAAACGATCCGCGTCGGCTCGGGCGGCATCATGCTTCCTAACCATTCGCCATTGGTCATCGCCGAACAGTTCGGCACATTAGACGCGCTCTATCCCGGCCGCATCGACCTCGGGCTAGGCCGTGCGCCGGGCAGCGACCAGCGCGTCGCCGCCGCGATCCGCCGCGCACTCGACAGCGATCCCAACGCCTTCCCGCGCGATGTGATGGAGTTGCAAAGCTATTTCGCCGATGACGGAAACACCGGCATCGTCGCGACCCCGGGCGCGGGCGCTAATGTTCCGCTCTACATATTGGGCAGCAGCCTCTACGGCGCGCAAGTCGCCGCCGCCTTGGGCCTCCCCTTCGCCTTCGCGAGCCATTTCGCGCCGCAGATGCTCGACGAGGCGCTGCACATCTACCGCAGCCATTTCAAACCGAGCGCCCAATTGGATGCACCCCACGCGATGGCCGCAATGAACATCATCGCCGCCGAAACCGACGAAGAAGCCGAATATCTCGCCAGCTCGCTACAGCAAAGCTTCGTCGCACTCCGTACCGGCAACCCCCGCCAGATGCCGCCACCGGTCGAAGGCTATCTCGCCTCCCTGCCCCAGCAATTTGTCGCGGCTTTGGACGATGTGTTGTCATGCAGCGCGATCGGCTCGGCTGAGACAGTGAAGGCTGGGGTGAGCAAGTTTATCGAGCGGACTCAGGCGGATGAAGTCATCGTTGCCTGTTCGGTGTTCGACCACGAAAAACGTAAGCAGAGTTTGGAGATTTCCGCCGCCGCTTTCGAGCAGATTAATAAACCCGCGGCTTCGGCTTGATATACTCCGCCTCGTCGGTCAGCGTATAACCATGCACCGGGCGGTAATCGAGTTTCACTGCGCCGCCTGAACCACCCCAACCGTCGAACCACGACACCGTGTGCTTCATCCAGTTCGTATCGTCGCGTTCGGGGAAGTCCTCGTGCGCGTGGGCGCCGCGGCTTTCCTTGCGGGCGTTGGCGCTTTCCATCGTGCAGACCGCTTGCGCCATCAGATTGTCGAGTTCGAGGGTCTCGACAAGGTCGGTGTTCCAGATCAGGCTGCGGTCGGTGACGTGGACGTCGGCGAGTTGCTTGTTGACCTTCTGCATCAAATCGACACCCTCGGCCAGCAGCTCGGTATCGCGGAATACGGCCGCATGCTTTTGCATCGTGCGCTGCATTCCGAGGCGCACCTGCGCGGTCGGCGTGCCGCCGCTTGCGTTGCGGAAATGGTCGAGGCGACCCAGCGCCAGGTCGGCGCTGTCCTTGGGCAACGCCTTATGCGCCGCACCGGGGGTTAGCGATGACTTCAAATGCAACCCGGTTGCACGTCCGAACACCACCAGATCGATCAACGAGTTGGAGCCAAGCCGGTTCGCGCCATGCACCGAAACGCAGGCTGCCTCGCCAACGGCATAAAGCCCCGGCACAACAACCTCGGGATCGTCGCCGACCTTAGTCACGACCTGGCCGTGGAAATTGCACGGGATTCCGCCCATATTATAATGCACCGTCGGCGTCACCGGCAAAGGCTGGCGGGTCAGGTCGACGCCTGCGAATACCTTGCCACTCTCGGTAATTCCGGGCAGCCGTTCGGCCAATATCTTCGGGTCGATATGATCGAGATGAAGGAAAATATGGTCCTTGTTCGGTCCGACACCCCGCCCTTCGCGCATTTCGAGCGCCATCGAACGCGACACCACATCGCGCGACGCCAGATCCTTGGCTGACGGCGCGTACCGCTCCATGAAGCGCTCGCCTTCACTGTTGGTCAGGTACCCGCCCTCGCCGCGCGCGCCTTCGGTGATCAGCACGCCAGCGCCGTAGATGCCGGTCGGATGGAACTGCACGAACTCCATATCCTGCAGCGGCAATCCCGCACGCAGCACCATGCCGCCACCGTCGCCGGTGCAGGTATGTGCGCTCGTCGCGGTAAAATAGGCGCGGCCATAGCCGCCGGTCGCCAGCACGACGGCATGGCTTTTGAAGCGGTGGATGCTGCCATCTTCCATGCACAGCGCGATCACGCCCCGGCACTCGCCATTCTCCATAATTAAATCGAGCGCGAAATATTCGATGAAGAAATCTGCGTCGTACTTCAGGCTCTGCTGATAGAGTGCGTGCAACATGGCGTGGCCGGTGCGGTCGGCGGCCGCGGCGGTGCGCTGGACGGGAGGCCCTTCACCCATATTCTGCATGTGGCCGCCAAAGGGGCGCTGGTAGATGGTACCATCGGCGTTGCGCGAAAAAGGCACGCCCGCATGTTCGAGTTCGTAAACCGCAGCCGGTGCCTCACGCACCATATATTCGATCGCGTCCTGATCGCCGAGCCAGTCCGAACCCTTAACCGTGTCATACATGTGCCACGTCCAGTGGTCGGGAGAGTTATTGCCCAGCGATGCCGCGATGCCGCCCTGTGCGGCAACGGTGTGGCTGCGCGTCGGAAAAACTTTGGTGATGCACGCAGTCTTCAGCCCCGCCTCGGCGCTGCCCATCGTCGCACGCAGGCCCGATCCGCCCGCGCCGACAACGACGGTGTCGTATGTGTGGTCGATAATCTTGTAGGCGTCGGACATTATGCAGCCGCTCCGGTAAAGGCCAATTTGGCGACGGTGAAAATGCCGAACACGGCTCCCGCTACCACGTAGAAATTGAGCAATGTCATCGCGCCGAATTTCAGCGCCTCGTCATGGACATAATCCTCGATCAACACCTGAAGCCCAAGGCGGGCATGCCAGAAGACGCTCACCAGCATCAGGATCATCGGCACCGCAACAGTCGGTTGCGCCAGCCATTGCGCCAGCGTGCCGTGATCGAAATTTGGCATGACAAGCAACGACACGACCAGCCAGGTCGTCAGCAACAGATTGCCGACTGCCGTCGTCCGCTGGCTGATCCAATGCTCGCCACCATGTTTGGCTGAGCCCAATCCACGCACTTTGCCAATATTCGTTCCACTACCCATCGATTACACTCCCACGAAGCGAAATGCCACAAGCAGCGCCACCAATGCAGTTGCAAAAAAGGCCGCAATGAATGCAGCCAATGCCCATGTCCGGTTCGTTTTCAGCTCATAGCCTGCACCCATATCGAGCACGAGGTGACGCAGGCCGGAAAACAAATGCTGGAAGAAGCTGAATGTCACAGCAAGCGCCACGAGGCGAAAGAACCAGTTAATCGTGGTTTGAAGACCGGTCGCATCATCGCCCGCCGCCACGACATATTTCCGGAACGTCGCATAGGCCTCCGCGCCGCCGCCAATCGCCGACAACCACCAGAGCAAGGTCAACATTCCTGCCGTCGCCAGCACGAACCCCGTCGCGCGGTGAAAAATCGAAATCGCCATTTGCGGCGACCAGCGGTAAATTTGCAAATGCGGCGATAGCGGCCGGCTTGGTTTCAGCGCCATGATCGACGGTCCCCTGAAGATGTGAGTCCTGATGTCGCGTCGCTCTTTAATGCTTTGCCTGCTTCGCGCAAGGGCTTGGCTCCGCACCGCACAAAGTTTGAAACCCCTGTTTTCCATAACCACCCATTAACCATTTTACGTCTAGTGATATCCCGCATCGCCCGAGCCAGGCGGATATAAACATTGGAGCAGGTAAATGAGCCAGAACAACCAAGTCGCGGAATTGGACATTGAAGCCATCATCGCGCCTTATGATCCGGATGGTCGACTGGCCGACAATTGTCGCAAACTCGGTGAGTATTTCGACGGTCGCTACACCGAGCTTAGCGAAGACTATTATTCTTTTTGGACGAAAAACCCGCGCTTCTCATCGAGCGTGACAGAGGAAGTGCGGATCAAGGCGCGTGACCTGCTGGCCAGCTACATGGAAATGCGGTCGGTCCACTTTGAAGATCGCAAATGGCTCAATATCAGCAGTGCACTTGTCGTGGATTCCTTCGAACGCGGCATTCCGCTCGATCAACTTCTCGCGGCAACCGGAACTGCCAATGCCCGATCGATTGCGAAGCTTCTGGCCGATGAAAACATGTCGAAAGACGAAGCTGCGCCTTTGGTCGATACAATGTCCAAGCTGAGCGCTATCGAACTCACCACATTTTCCATGATTTACCGTGAACACGAACAGAAGCGCTTCATTGAAGCCAAGCTGGCGAGCTCCAACAGCTTTGAATCTGATATCGGCAGTGCGACCTCGGCAATCGCAGACCAGACCAATATGCTTAAGCATCAGGCCGCAAGCAGCTCGCAGATGGCCCACGGTATGCTGGCAAAGACCTCCGAAGTTGCAGCGGCATCCGAACAATCGGCTGTTGCGATGCGCGAAGCCGCGCAGACGGCCGCTGGTCTTATCCGCGCCATCGAAGATGCGCGGACCGAAGTCGAAACCGCATCCGACGTTGCCACCCGCGCTGCGGCGCAAGCGTCGCAAAGCGTTGTTGCAACCGACGTCCTGTCCGAACAGTCGCAATCGATCGATTCGATCTTGGGCCTTATCCGCGACATTGCCGGGCAGACCAATTTGCTCGCGCTCAACGCCACCATTGAGGCGGCGCGAGCAGGCGATGCCGGCCGTGGCTTTGCCGTCGTGGCGCAGGAAGTGAAAAGTCTTGCCAACCAGACGGCACAGGCGACCGACGAAATCGCCCAGAAAATTTCAGCGATCCAGAATGCCACCAAGGCATCGGTCGACTCCAATGCGGCTATCCAGTCGATTGTCGGCGAGGTCCAGCATTCGGCCGAACGCATCCGCCATGCGATGGAAGATCAGGCGCAAACGGTGACCATGATCACCGCATCGGTCGACGAAACCGCACTGGCCGCCGATCTTATGTCCAACACGATTTCGGCGATCCGTTCGGACACGGAAAATGTCGTGTCTGAAATTACCGCGCTTGAACAGGGTTTCAGCGAGGTGAACTCCAAGCTGTCGTCGCTGCGCGAAAATGCCAGCAAATTTGCGGGCAATCTTGGAAGCGTCGCGCGCTAACAAGCGCCATTGAATTTCAGACCCCGGTGTGGAAATGCACCGGGGATGAAAACCCACATAATCGTAACCGGTGCCTCACGCGGCATTGGTAGAGCTATCGCTGACAGTTTCGACGCGCCCAACGTCAATCTGATAGCGCTGTCCAGCAAGGATGGCGACCTTGCAGACCCCGCAACGCCTAAAGCAATTTGGAGCGACGCGCTCGACCGGCTCGATGGCCGCATCGATGTCCTAATTAACAACGCCGGTATATTCGAAGCCAATCCGCTCGATAACAGAGACGCCGACTGGCTCGACAACTGGAACCGGACGCTGGAGGTCAATCTGACCGCCAGCGCCCAATTATGTCGCCTCGCGGTTTTGCACTGGCAACAATCCGGCTCTGGAGGCCGCATCGTCAATATCGCCAGCCGAGCCGCGCATCGCGGCGACAGCCCGGCACACTGGCATTATGCCGCTTCGAAAGCAGGCATGGTCGCGATGACCAAAACCATCGCCCGCGCTTATGCCGCGCAAAAAATCTATGCATTCGCTATCTGCCCCGGCTTCACAATGACAGGCATGGCGGAGGATTATCTGGAAAGCCGCGGCGGCGACAAATTGCTCGCCGATATCCCGCTGGGCAAGGTGGCCGACCCGGAAGAGGTCGCAGCCATGGCAAAATTCTGCGCACTGGAAGCGCCGCCGTCGATGACAGGCTGCATTCTCGATATCAATGGAGCAAGCTATGTTCGCTAGGCGGGCTTTGATCTCAACTTTGGCGATTGCTGCGATAGCGGGGTGTGCCGCTCCCGAGCCGGTTCGGCAAGCCGCGCCCCAGACCATTCTTCCGATCAAGCAAGCCTGTGCAGGGCGCGATGGGTGGAGCGACACCGCGCCGCCGGCCCATGTCTTTGCCAACGTCTATATGGTCGGCACTTGCGGCATTGTGTCGCTGCTCATCACAACGCCAAAGGGGCATTTCCTGATCGACGGCGCAACTGCCGAAGCTGCGCCTGATATCGCCGAGAACATCCGCATACTCGGTTTCGATCCGAAAGAAGTGCGCTACCTGCTCGCAACGCATGAACATGTCGACCACGCGGGCGGGCTAGCTGAACTGCAACGCATTACCGGGGCGAAATTCGTAACGCGCGCTGAGGCCAAGGCTGCAATGGAAAGCGGCGTGCCGCACCCCACCGATCCGCAACTCGGCCTGCTTCCGCCGTTCGAGGGACCGAAAGCTGACATGGTCATCCGCGACGGCGACACGCTACGCATCGGCAAACAGGTTTTGACGATGATTGCTACCCCCGGCCACACACCGGGCGGATCGAGTTGGACCTGGCAATCTTGCAATCGTTCAAATTGCCAGCAGTTGGTCTTTGCCGACAGCCTGAATGCGGTGTCGGCAGACGCCTATCGCTTTACCGACCACCCCGAATATGTTGCGATCCTCCGAAGCACGATTGCGAAAATTAGCGCCATCGAGAAATGCGACATATTGATCGGAGGTCATCCGGCGCAGACAGAATTCTTCGAGCGACTCGAGGGAGAAAAGCCGCTGGCCGATCCGGCAAGTTGCAAGACATACGCGGAAAAGGCCACGGAAAGGCTCAATGCGAGGCTGGCCAAAGAAGCGGGCAATTGAGCTGGCTGGTCACCCTGCCCTGCACGCGCGCCGAAGCGGAAGCACTGCATGAAGATGACGAATGGCTGGCGCTGCTCGAGCCGGTGCCGTCTGTCGTTGCTGAGGAAATAGAGGCATTCAACGACCACAAATGGCGCTTGAAGGCTTATTTCCCCGAAAAGCCCGGCAAGGCAGCGATCACGGCCATCCGGAACCGCTTGCCGAGCGCCTCAAAGTCAAAAGCAACGGTCGAAAAACTGCCTGACGAAGACTGGCTGGTAACGAGCCAGCAAGGGCTGAAGCCGGTTCACGCCGGGCGCTTCTATGTCCATACATCGGCCAACAAAGGCGACATCCCCGTTGGCGCCACACCGTTCCTTATCGAAGCGAGCCGTGCCTTTGGCACTGGCGGGCATGAGACAACAAGTGGCTGCCTTGCCATGCTCGACCGTCTCAAACGTCAGGGCAAGCGCTTCGAGCTGATCGCGGATATCGGAACAGGCACCGGCCTTCTGGCTTTTGCCGCTCACAGTCTTTGGCCCCGGGCCTATCTGACCGCTTCGGATATCGACCCGGTCAGCATCGAAGTCACTGCAGACAATGCGCTCGTCAACAACATACCGCTCGGCGCTTCTCCCGGCCAGCTCGCTTTGTGTGTTGCTACAGGAACTGACCATGCGTTGATCCAGCAACGCGCACCCTTCGATCTTGTCGTCGCCAATATTTTGGCAGGCCCCCTTATCGAACTTGCACCGTCCTTTGCACAAATCCTGAGCGAAGGAGGTACCCTGATGCTGGCCGGGCTGCTCGATACACAGGCTCAAGCCGTCACCGCTGCCTATCGTAAGCTCGGCTTTCGACTACAGGCCCGCATCGACACCGGAGACTGGCCATGCCTCGTGCTTGTAAAGCGGAAACAGTACGGTTGGCAGCGGCCCATCCGCGCCGATGGCCGTACCAGCCAACCGCCCGGCGATTTCGGCACATGGTGATTGCACCTCCCGCTCGGTTCGGTCATAACTGACTGCGATGGCAACAGATTCTGGCACGGTCGATCTCGATTCAGCGCGCCGCGCCAAATTGACCGATGCGCTCGTCCGCACCGGACAGGGCGATCGTTCTGCTTTCGAAACTGTATACAAGGCCACTTGCTCGAAACTATTCGGCGTCTGCCTGCGTATCTTCCCCGACCGGAACGAAGCGGAAGAAGCATTGCAGGACGCCTATCTCACCATCTGGAACAAGGCCGCGAGCTTTGAAGCCGGACGCGCTAGCCCAATAAGCTGGCTGGTCACGGTCACGCGCAACCGCGCGATCGACAGGCTGCGCACGCGTGGCAAGACCGGGCTGGCTGCACTCGATGAAGCCACCGAAATTGCCGACCCTGCTCCACTTGCCGATGCGCGACTGCTCGCCGATAGCGAGGACCAGACATTGCGCAATTGCATCGAAGGCCTTGACCGCCGCGATTCGCATTTTATCCGCTCTGCGTTTATTGGAGGTGCGACTTATGCCGACCTCGCCGAACGCGAAGGCGAGCCGCTCGGCACGGTCAAAAGCCGTATACGGCGCGCGCTTGTAAAGCTGCGCGCCTGTATGGAGGGGGCGTCATGACGATTTTGAGCGACGATGATATCGCTCTCGCTGGCGAATATGTGCTTGGCCTGCTGGATGCAGCAGGTGAAGCGCAGACCAATGCACGCATTGCGACCGATAATGAATTTGCGGCGGAGGTTGAGGCATGGCGGCTGCGATTGCAGTCCATGCTGGGTCGCGAGGAGGTGCCGCCTTCGCATATCTGGACCGACATTGAGAAGGCCTTGCCTTCGCCTTCCGGACAGGATGTCAGCCACGGCAAGCTGATCTTTTGGCGGACCTTGACCGGCATATCCGTGAGTGCGGCCGCTATTCTCGGCATATTGCTGCTGCAAGAACCCGATGCACAGCCTGTCCCGGCACCGGAAGCACCAATGATAGCCGCGCTTGGCAGCGAAACAGGTAACGCCTCACTCACCGCCAGTTATCAGGCAGACAGCGGGAGGATGATCGTGACCCCAGTGTCGCTCGACACCGGCGAGCTTTATCCCGAATTGTGGATCATTCCAGCCGATGGCACGCCGCGCTCGCTTGGCATCGTTGCTTCGAAAGATGCCACGTCGATGACCGTCCCTGCGGACCTGCGGCAATATATGGGCGCTGGCGGCACTTTGGCGATTACGCCCGAGCCGCAAGGCGGCGGTCCGGGCGGCAAGCCCTCCGGCCCGGTTATCGCCAGCGGAAAAATTACGACAATTTAGGCTGCCAATGCATCCATTCGAAGGATGCCACCGTTCCTCATTTCAGCACGCCATCCCCCGGACGTGCGTAGAAGAGGAAGGTTTGACATGAAAAAGAAGATTCTCGTTGCGCTTGCGCTCGCTACATCGACTCTTACCGGAACTGGACTGGTTGCAGGCGGCAATATGGGTGCCAACCCGACCGTTGGCGGCGCCGAAATGTATGCCGACAAGCCGATAGCCGCCAACGCTTCGGCAGCGCCCAATCTCACCACGCTGGTTGCCGCAGTCAAAGCCGCTGGCCTTGTCGACACGCTCGCCAGCCCCGGGCCGTTCACCGTGTTCGCGCCAACGAACGATGCCTTTGCTAAGCTTCCCGCTGGTACCGTGGAAACGCTGGTAAAGCCTGAAAACAAGGGTACGCTGACCACGATCCTGACCTATCATGTCGTTGCAGGCAACTTCACCAGCAAGGACATTGCCAAGGCAATCAAGGCTGGCGGCGGCACCGCAAGCTTCGACACCGTTGCCGGTGGCAAGCTGACCGCAAAAATGGACGGCAAGAATCTCGTACTCACCGATGCCAAGGGCGGCATGTCGACGGTCAGCACCGCTGACGTGAAACAGTCGAACGGCGTCGTCCACGTCATCGATTCGGTTTTGCTGCCTTAAGCCAAGGCGGCAAATGCGGGGGCCGGTTGCTTTTCCCTCCCTTTTTAGCGACCGGTCCCTTCCGCATAGGCCTGTGTGCCGTGCGTGATAACATCGTCGTCGGGAAGAATATCGGCAATTGCGATGTCCGGCAGTCTTTCCAATTTAGCGTAAAGCGGCGCGAAGTCGGTTTCGACTGTAACCTTGAGCAAATGACCGAGGCTTGGAACTACAAAATAATTCTGCTGAAAATCGTCGATCCGATATTTGGTGCGCATGACGCGCAAAAGGTCGAAACCGATGCGGTTGGGGCTCGGGTCATCGAGCGCAAAGACGCTTTCGGAATAGCTCGAGACAATCCCCGCCCCGTAAATCCTTAAACCTTCGGACTGCTGGATCAGCCCGAATTCCACCGTATACCAATAGAGCCGCGCCAGATGGTCGAGCGCGCCGAAACCTAAGCTACGCAGCCCTCCCTCCCCATAGGCCACCATATAATCGGCGAACACCGGGTCGGCGAGCATCGGCACATGGCCGAATACGTCGTGGAAAACGTCGGGTTCCTGCAAATAATCGAGCTGCTCGGGCGTGCGGATGAAGTTCCCTGCCGGAAAGCGCCGGTTGGCGAGATGGTCAAAAAACACCTCGTCGGGCACCAGCCCCGGCACTGCGACAACCTGCCAGCCCGTGGCCGCTGTCAGCCGCGCGTTGAGCTCGCGATAATCGGGAATGCCGGGCTTTGACAGTTTTAGCACATCCATGCCGCGCAGGAAGGCATCCGCCGCCCTGCCCGGCAACATTTCCGATTGCCGCGCGAACAGCCTGTCCCACATGGCATGTTCGTCTGCGCCGAACGCATCCCAATTTTGAGGGATCGTCCAGTCGGCATTTGCACCGTCGGGCGGCGCATCGTAGACATGAAGGGCTTCGGCCATGAAGGTTGGTTACACTTGAAACTGTTTCGCATCAACAGCGTCTGGACGGCCTTGCGCGCACTATTCGGTTGGCCGTTGCTGGTGGTTGGCGTTTACATGGCCGCTGCGCTAGGTGGCAGCCATATTCCGGCCAATAACGGCTGGAAACAACCCAAAGAGGGCATAGATATCTTCGTCGAAACCAACGGCGTCCATGTCAGCCTGATCGTGCCTCTATCCGCTGCGGGTGAAGACTTGAGCGACCTCATCCGTCCCGACCAGCTCAGCGACCCGATGCTGTACGGCACCCACGCAATGATCGGCTGGGGCCATGGCCGCGTCTATCGCAACGCCGAGACCTGGAACGATGTCAAAAGCGGCGATATCGCCAGCGCCATTGTGGGATCGGATTTCACAACTCTGCATGTCTACCATCTGGTCGACCCGCAAGCATTGCAGCATCGGAAAAAGTTGCGGGTGACAGAAAAGCAATTTCGCAGCATTATCAGTCAGATCAAGGCAACATTTCGGTTGAACCAGCAGGGCCAGAGCATCGCTCATCCCGCATATTCAGCCGATAATATCTTCTACGATAGCTACGGGCATTATTCAGCAATCCAGACCTGCAATAGCTGGACCGGCGATATATTGCGTAATTCTGGTGTGCGTATCGGTGTCTGGACGCCATTGCCCGGCGGTGTGATGCGCTGGTTCTAGCTTCTCATCCACTGGTGCAATGCTGTCGGGTCTTCGACGGCAATATGCCCATAATGCCGCGTCACCAGCCCGAGCTTTTCCAGCTCCGCCAGCGCAGAAGCAATCGTCATCCGCGACACGCCGATCAGCTCCGCCAGTTCCTGCTGCTTGATGCCCAGCTTGACCGGCGGCTCCCGGTCGGCGGCAAAGGCGAGCAAGCGCTGGGCCAGCCGCTTGGGCGCGGGCATGTTGCGGAACACCAGCAGATTATCGAGCGCCTCCTGCAACTGCTTTGCCAGTATCTTGAGCATTTCACGCGCCATTTCGGGGGAGCGGCCGATAATCTCCGAAAATATCTTCTCGCTGACCCACAGCATGTCAACATTGCCTAAAGCTTCGATATCGAGAACCCGCTCGAACTGGCCGAGACAGGCCAGCTCGCCGAAACTGTCGCCGGGCCCCAGGATGAAAAGCACCTGCATATTGCCCTGCGCGTCCTGATGCCCGCATTTCACCTGACCCTTTTCGACGATCCAAAATCCGTCGGCCTCGTCTCCGCGATGATGAAGGAATTGCCCGGATTTGAAGCTCTTGCGAATCGCTTTCTCACGAAATTCGGCCTGAACTTCGGAGGAGAAACTCGCAAACAACGCCGGCGCGCCAACCGAACGTCCGGTATTTTCAGGAAGATTTTGCGATTGTAAGATTCTTGGCATTATTGAAAAGCCAATCGGCATATAATCAATGCCGAAGCAAGTCCTTTTAAGGGCAAGAGCTTAGACCGCGCGGCACTGAGGGGGAGTCGCTGCGGTTTGGGCGGCGCGCTGGTTGCTCCTTTTCTGACCAGCGCGCCGTCACTCTTTGCTGGCTTTCCGCACAAATGGATATTTCATCTGCGCCCAATAGCCCTGCGGCACCTGCTCGGGCACGCCATAATCTTTGGGCCAGCGGTCCTCGGGAAAGTGGAAGGTGCCGAACGTCTTGTCGATCCAAGGAAAATGGATTGCAAAATTGACGTCGAACGCTTCCTTTTCCAACCCGTGATGCCAGTGGTGGAACCGCGGCGTAGCCAGCCAATGCCCGAGCCAGTTGAAATCGCCCTTCAAATTGGCGTGCAGCAGCGACGAGTAAATATACACGAAGCCGATATAGGCCTGCATCACCGTCGGGGCGAAGCCGAGCGTGAGCAACGGCAGCGAAGTGACCGAGCGCAGCAGCACGACCTCGACAAAATGCATCCGCGACCCGGCCAGCCAGTCCATCGCCTTTGCCGAATGGTGCACGGCGTGAAAGCCCCAGAGAAACGGGACCTTGTGGAACAGGCGGTGATACCAATATTGAAAAAAATCTGAGAGGAAGACCACCAGAACGAACTGGACGATCCACGGCAATGACGCGACGCTATTTCGGAAATTGTCCCAGCTGTTGGTATTCGCGTTGATGATCGTCGATGGTGCGAGCGCGAGAAAGCTGAATATCTGCACAAGCATGGAACTGACGAGGAAGTAGAACAAATCTTCCTTCCATTCGATCCGGAACAGCCTCTGCTTCTGCCGGTGCGGGAAAATACGTTCGATGGGCGCGAACATCAGCCCGGTGACCACCATGTTGACTACAAAGAAATCGAGACCGAAGAAAATGCCCCAGTCCCTCGTTTCCTGCGGCTGTACATTCGCCCCGCCCATCAGTGTCGCGGCAAGCGCAATAATCAGTGCGCTGAACCCCAAAACTTTGCGCGGACGCAAAAGCAGGCTGAGCAGCGCCAGCGCGTAGGCGACCAGCAGGAAGCCGTGCGCCACAGAACGGAACCCCGCCCAATCCTTCAATGCCTGTAATTCGGGCGTCGCAAACCAGTCGGGAAAGCGCAACGCGAAAACCAGGCCGAATCCCGCGATGGCAAAAACCAGGGCAAAAAACCCCGCAAACCAGCCCGACCCGAACCCCCGCGCCTCAATCGGCGCCTGCAGGTCATGCTCCAGCCGGTCCAACAATCCCTTTTTGCCCATTTTCCCTCCCCCTCAAGCGCTTGCGACGATGGCACCCCATTCTGCTTCGTCGATAACCCTGATGCCAAGCGCAGTCGCCTGTTTCAGCTTCGATCCCGCGCCCGGCCCTGCAACCACCAGATCGGTTTTCGCACTCACCGACCCCGCCGCCTTTGCCCCCAACGCTTCCGCCTGGGATTTGGCCTCATCACGGCTCATCGTTTCCAGCTTGCCGGTGAAGACAATGGTTTTGCCGGTCCACTCACTCTCACGGATGTTGGAAACATAGGCGGGAGGCGTAACTTCGGACAGCAAATCGTCCCAAACCTCGACATTATGCGGCTCGTGGAAAAAATCGCCCAACGCCTCGGCAACAGTGGGGCCAATGCCGTCGATGCCGGTCAGATCGGCGACCGCACCCTCATCGCCTTGTGCCAATTTCAAGCCGATATTCTTGACCGCATCAAGTGTGCCAAAATTCTTGAACAAATCCTTTGCCGTAACGCTGCCGATATGGCGAATACCCAAGCCGAAAAGCAGCCGCGCTCCATCCGGCGCTCGCTTCGCCTCGATGGCTGCCAATAAATTATCCACAGACTTATCCTGCCAGCCTTCCCGACCCAGTAATTCGGCACGGTGCCGTTTAAGCCGGAAAATATCTGCAGGCGAATGTAGCCATCCAGCCTCAATGAATTCCGATATGCTCTTCTCGCCCAGCCCCTCAATGTCGAGCGCCTGACGGCTGACGAAATGGCGCAAGCGCTCGAAGCGTTGGGCGGGGCAGATCAGGCCACCCGTGCAGCGAACATCGACCTCGCCCTCTTCGGCGACGGCTTCGGAGCCGCAAGCAGGGCAATGGTCTGGAAAGGCGTAAGGCGTGCGCGCTTCTTCCCGAGTCAGATTTTCGACTACCTGCGGAATGACATCGCCGGCGCGCTGCACGACTACACGGTCGCCGGGTCGCAGCCCGTGTCGTGCAATCTCGTCCCTGTTGTGCAGCGTCACGTTAGAAACGACCACCCCACCGACGGTCACCGGCATCAGCCGTCCTACAGGCGTCAGCTTGCCGGTCCGCCCAACCTGGATGTCGATTGCCTCGAGCGTCGTTTCGGCGCGCTCCGCCGCAAATTTATGCGCGACCGCCCAGCGAGGTGCCTTGGCGACAAAGCCAAGCCGTTCCTGCCAGTCAAGCCGGTCGACTTTGTAGACGACGCCGTCAATATCATAAGGCAATTCCGCCCGTTGCCGCTCGATATTTGCATAATGCGCCAACGCGCCTTCCGCCCCGCCGACGCGCACCAGCAAAGGGGAAACCGGCACGCCCCACTCCGCAATCGCCGCCATAACCCCGCTTTGCGTTTCGGCGGGTAACGCACTCACCTCACCCCAGCCATGCGCCAGAAAGCGCAAGGGCCGCGCGGCGGTAACGCTTGCATCCTTTTGACGCAGCGACCCAGCAGCAGCGTTGCGCGGATTGGCGAAAATCTTGCCGCCCTTCACAGCCTGTGCAGCATTGAGCGCAGCGAAGTCGGCTTTCGACATATAAACTTCGCCACGAATTTCGAAGATTGCAGGAACCTCGCCACGCAATTGCTCCGGAATATCGGCAATGTGCGCGACATTCGCCGTAACATCCTCCCCGACCGTCCCGTCACCGCGTGTCGCCGCCTGCTTCAACACGCCATACTCGTACCGCAGCGACAATGACAGCCCGTCGATCTTGTCCTCGGCGGTCAGCGCTACCTCCGCATCCGCCGACAAGTTCAAAAACCGCCGCACCCGCGCGACAAAATCAGCGACGTCCGCGGCATCGAAGGCATTATCGAGACTCATCATCCGCTTGGCGTGGGTGACCTTCTTTAGCCCCGAACCCTCGACCGACGCACCCACCGCCCGGTTCGGGCTATCGGCACGGATCAGGTGCGGAAATGCCGCCTCCAGCTCATTATTCCGCCGCACCAGCGCATCATATTCGGCGTCCGAAATCTCGGGTGCATCCTCGGCATGATAGCGTTTGTTGTGGTACGCAATGGTCTTTGCCAATCGCATCAACTCGTTGGCGGCTTCGGCTTCTGTGGGCGATTCGCTGTCGGTCATGGCCGGCCGATTACCAGCACATGCATCTCGCGGCGAACATGAAAACCGAGCGAGCGATAAAGCGCGATCGCGCCTGCATTGTCGGCATAGCTGTGGAGAAAGGGCTGTTCGCCGCGTAACTGCATTTCGCGCATCACATGCCCGATCAACGCCCGCGCATAGCCGCGCCCGCGGCAATCGTCCCAAGTGGCGACACCGCTGACCTCTGCCATGCCCGGCATCAGCATCCGCTGCCCCGCCATCGCCAGCAGGCGTCCGCTTTCGCGAATACCGAAGAACGGGCCGTAAAGATGCGTCTTCGGCCCCCACGGTCCGGGCTGGGCATGTTCGGCAAGAGCAGCCATTTCAGCGCTATCGCCCTCACCGAGCGGGACAATGCAAACCTCCGGCGCGATTGTGTCGAACGCCTCATGCGCCACCATTTGGGCCAGCACCGCCCGCTTCACTTCGCGTGCTCCGTGCGGCACGGCCCAGGGCTCACCCTCGACTATCCACAACTCCCCGCCATCGGGGATATGCGCCACAAGGGCGGCCTGTGCCTGTTCGGATCGATCCGCTGCTGCACCAAAAGGCCCGTAATCGCGGTCGAGCCTCACCGCCATCGCCGCATCGCCTTGCGCCAAATGCGCCTGCCGTCCGGTCAGCATATTCCAGACCGGACGGTCGAGCGGATGGGCGTCGCTCATCCTTCGCCCATCACTCAATCTGCCTGCTTCAATGGCTTGGCCAGATCGAATGAAACGCGAAACAACCGTCCGGGACGCGCCAGTTCATAGACCAGTGCCTGCCCCGGTTCGATTTCGAACGCCCAGACATTAGTATTCGAAACCGTTCGGCCTTCCTTGGTAAACATAGCTTTCGAAAATGCATCGACCGGAAATTCCTGCCGCGAAGGCGTGCCAGCAGTCGATGTGTCGCCGCCATATTGCGAGACAGGGTCTTCGCTGCCGTCTTTCAGCATGTGTCGATGCTTCAGCCGAAGGCCGCCATCGGTCCGCGTGATTATCCACGTCCGGGAACGGTCTTCACCGACATCGAAGGCGATACGGATTTCGCGATTATTGCATTCGCGTGCATGGGCGCGCAGGTCGGCTGTGGCGAAGCTGGCGTCGCTTTCATTTCCGGCAATCATTTTACCTGAAAAGCTCTTGCCGCATAGCGTCGACAGACGCTGGAAAAACAGGTCTTGCGGCGTCGAAGATTTGGGCGTCGAAACACATGCGCCCGTGACGAGCGCCAAAAGGATGACAATTTTTCTCACACCACCTCCAATAACCGTTCGGCCTGCGCTCGGGCCTCGTCGGTCACTTCCGCGCCCGACAGCATCCGGGCGATTTCCTGGCGGCGCGCATTGGGGTCGAGCAGCCTGACGCCGGTGCGCGTCACCGTCCCTTCGCTAGACTTGGCGATTGCATAATGCGCCTGGCCCTTGGCGGCGACCTGCGGGCTGTGCGTGACCGCCAGCAATTGCGTGCGCTGCGCAAGCCGCGCGAGACGTTCCCCGATTGCTGCCGCGACTGCACCCCCGACACCGCGATCGATTTCGTCGAAGATGATCGTGGCTGCACCGCCCTCTTCCGCCAGCGCGACCTTGAGCGCCAGAATGAAGCGCGACAGTTCACCGCCCGACGCGATCTTGGTCAGCGGAGCAAAAGGTGCGCCAGGATTGGTCGAAATAAGAAATTCAACCCGATCCATGCCCGATACCGTCCAGCGCTCTTCGGACAAGCGCTCGACCGCTGTCTGGAACTGTGCCGCGTCGAGCTTCAATGGGGCGAGCTCAGCCTTGACGGCAGCATCCAGCCTGCCCGCCGCCGCTTTGCGTGCCTCGGACAAGGCGGTCGCCGCATCGACATAAGTGCCGTGTTTTGCCGTAACCTCGGCTTCCAGCTTTGCCAGTCCTTCGCCGCCCGCCTCGATAGCATCGAGCTTGGCTGCAAGCTCATCGGCCAAGGCCGCCAGCGCATCGGGTTGCACCCCATGCTTGCGCGCCAGCGCACGCAACTCGAACAGCCGCAATTCGATATCCTCAAGCCGCGCAGGATCGAAGGTCAGTGCGAGTGTTGCTGAGTTGAGTTTGTCCTCGGCCTCGCTCGCTTCGATGACGGCGCGGTCGAGCGCACTCAGCGCTTCGGCGAGCAAATGATGGTCGCCCGCCAGCCGGTCCAGCCGCCGCGCCGCACTGCGCAGTTGCGCAAGGCCGCCGTCCGATCCTTCGAATGCATCGATCACCAGCTTCAGGTCCTCGGCGATCCGTTCGCCCTTCTGCATGTCGGAACGTTCACTCGCGAGCTGCTCTTCCTCGCCCTCCTCCGGCGCGAATTTGCGCAGCTCGGCCACCGCATGTTGGAGATAATCTCGGTCGCGCGCCGCATTGTCGAGCGCCTCACGTGCCACTTCGAGCCGCGCTTTGGCGTCTTGCCACTCCGCAAAACCCTTGGCTACGCCCGCCGCGTTGCAGCGCCCGAAGCTGTCGAGCAACGACCGGTGTCCGCGCGGATTGAGCAGGCCGCGATCGTCGTGCTGGCCATGGATTTCTACAAGGCATGCACCGACATCGCGCAACAAGGCCGCCGAACAGGGTTGGTCGTTGATAAACGCCTTGCTGCCGCCATCGGCCTTCACCGAGCGGCGGATAATCAGCGGTTCGCCCGCGTCGATTTCGATGTCGTTATCTGCCAGCAATGCGGCCACGCTCTCTGGCGCATCGAAGCTGGCGGTCACCTGCGCCTTGTCCGCGCCGCCGCGCACTAGGCCGCTATCCGCGCGTGCGCCAAGCGCCAGTCCCAGCGCATCAAGAAGGATAGATTTGCCCGCACCGGTTTCACCAGTCAGGACACCGAGCCCGCCCGCGAAATCGAGATCGAGCGCCTCGATCAGCACCACATCGCGAATGGAAAGGCCGGTCAGCATCGTGCTGAATTAGCCTATCGTTTAGGGAACATAAAGCGAAACCCGCTTGCGCGAATGCCGCCGGCTCAGGCCGAAGGCGCCTTTTCCTGCATCAGCTTGTAAGCGCGGCCATACCATTCGCTGCCGGGGTAATTCGCACCCAGCACCGCAGCCGCTTTCTTTGCTTCTTCGGGCACACCCATGGCAAGATAGCTTTCCGTCAACCGGTACAGCGCCTCGGGAGCGTGGGTCGTGGTGTCCCATTTGTCGACGACTTCGCGAAACCGCAGCGAAGACGCCAGCCAAAGCGCACGGCGCTGGTAGAAACGGCCGATTTCCATCTCCTTGCCGGCAAGATGATCGCGGACAAGGTCGATTTTCAGCGTCGCGTCGGCGGCATAGCGCGAATTGGGATAGCGGCGCTGCACCTCGCCGAGCGCCGCCAGTGCCTGCTCCGAAATCTTCTGGTCGCGGGTTACGTCGCTGATCTGCTCGTAATAAGCCAGAGCAATCAGATAATAGGCGTAAGGCGCGTCCTTGTTGCCGGGATGGATCGACAGGAAACGGCGCGACGATTGCACCGATTCGTTATATTTCTGCGCCATATAATAGCTGAATGCGCTCATCAGCTGCGCGCGGCGGGCCCAAGGCGAATAGGGATGCTGGCGCTCGACCTCGTCGAACAACGCAGCAGCGATCTCATATTGCTGGTTATCCAGCTTTTCCTTGGCCGCAGCGTAAAGCGTATTCACGTCGCGCGCGACATAGCGGGTGTTGCTGCCCGGCTTGGCGTCGCCGCCGCCAAGGCCCAATGCAGCGCATCCGGAAAGCAAAGAGGTGGCGGCAAGCAGGCCCGTGGCCACAAGCAATTTTCTGTTCATGGATGCTCCCTAGATATATTCGCGCGCGCCGCCAAGTGCTTTGCTGTCTTTGCGTGCCCGCGCCTGTATCGCAGATGAATTAGCTAGGCTATTCGGGCGCAAAATCCAGCTTTGCCGACCCGTTTACGACCCGAGAGCCGTTGAGCAACGTCCAGTCCGTGTCCGGTCCTCCAGATGGCGGCGCACCGGCTGGCATTCCGGGGATGGCATAGAGATAATCGATGGCCAGATGGCCTGCGCCTGCTGACTCGAACTGCAACACCAGCTCGGCGTTTGGCGTCTCCGCGCGCCAGCCGATGCGCGTGGCTTTGCCAGCGGGCAATTTTACCGGCCGTCCGTTGACGCGAATATTCGACAAGGCGCGCGATGGCGTAACCATGAAGTTCATAAGCCTCGGCGCAGAAGCACTACTCATCCGCACGGTCGTTAACCTGCCGTCCTGTGTTAGCGTTATGGCCGGAGGCGTGATTGCCGATGCCGGAGCAGCGGTGCCCAGCCATTTTACGCTATCGAAGCCTTTTGGCTTAATTTTGCTAACCGCGCTTTGCGGCAATTGCCGGGCAGTCGAGGTCGTGACCCAATAGCTTTTGCCATTGCCGCTATAGTGGAAGAGGTCGCCCGGCTTGGGATGTCGTGAAGAAAAACTGTCCGAAAAGGCAAAAACGATCGACCCGATAGCTGCGGCCACGACCAGCCCGGCCCCAACCCATCGCGACCAGCCTTTCTCGCCAAAAGCCATGATGACCGGCGCGATGAGCGTGACAGCGAAGGGGATGATCAACACGACTGGCGCCGGTGTCATCGGCGCCACAGAGACGTAGGTCGCAATTACCCCGGTTAGCAGCAATGCGCCCCAGATGCCGCCTACCACCGCACTGCCGTATAGCGCAGCCGGGGATTGCACCCCATATCTGCTGGCTAGCAGAAGAAATGCCGCGCCGATCAGCGCTGTCCAGTCGAAAAGCCACGCCGCCCCCGGCATCCAGATTTGTGCTGCGAGTGCGCAGAGCAGCATCAGAATAACCGCTCCGGTCCACATCGCCGCCTTTGGTCGAGCCAGCAAAACCACACCGGCCGCCAGCGCAACGAAAATCCAGAGCGCCGCGTCCATCTCGTTGATCCGCTCGCGCATCGGGATCATGCCCGCACCGTAAGCCCAGTTGGCAATGAAATGACTGATAGCGCCGGTACCGACCATCAGCGCGGCAACGCCCGTCGCTCCGCCCAAAGCCTGTTTCCAACTGACACCAATGCGCTGCACTTGCGCAAACAGCAAAAGGGCAAACCCCATGACCAGCAGCACCCAGCCGCCCCACATCGGATAGCGCACCACGAACAGCCCGAAAAAGTCGAAATAGGAAGCGTCTTTCGCCTGCGCCGGAATAGCATCCGCCATGGCCAGCGCGCGCGCAGTCGTTAGCGCGAAATTGCCGAGATGCCGCATCGCGTTGGGGTCGAGATTTTCGATATTGTCGGTCGGCATGTGATAGTCGTACAGACCGTCGATAAATGCCGCATTGATCCCGGTGACGCCCTTCGCCAAAGGCACAGAAAGGTCAGTGTCATTGGGCAGCAGCTTGTAGACATTGTTCGCCAGACTGTTGCCCGATGGCGCAATTGCGTGGTCCGCCCACAGGTCGACAAGGCCTGCATTGCCCGGCGACGTCTGGAACATGAAAGCGCGGCCCCTCGAACCCCGTGCCTCGACATTGATCACCGCGCCGATCCGCGCCGCCAGCGGATGGCGGTCGAAAAACTCCTGCGCACCGATCAGGCCAAGCTCCTCGGCATCGGTGACGAGAAACACCACGTCACGCTTCGGCTTCGGCCCCTCCGCCAAAACGCGCGCAGTCTCCACCAAAGCCGCCACCCCCGCCGCATCATCCGATGCACCATTGGCCCAGGGGGCGCTATCGACATGCGCCATCAGCGCCACTGCCTGCTGCGCCCGGTCCGAGCCGGGCAGAACTCCGATGATATTTTCGTATGGCGAAACGTTCACCGAGCCCTTGCGCAGTGCATCGAAATTCGCCTGCCGCACGCCGATGCCCGCCTGTGTGCCGACCTCAAGCCCCATCGCCGTAAAGCGCGCTTTCAGATATTCCCGCGCCTTGGCATTGCCCGCCGAACCCACCGGCCGGGGCTCGCGCGCAATCGCGACCAGCACCTTGTTTGCCTGGGACAGCGAATATGCCGTTCCGCCGTCACCGGAAGGCGGCACCCGCGCCCACAAGGCCAGCGCGATCGCGACAGCCACGACCAGCGGCAACAACAGGGCATTACGCATCGACGATTCCTCCGCCGCCCTGCTAGTGCAGGCGCGCGACCGGAGGCCAGCGCTAATTTACGTTATGGTTAACCCGAATTGCTGTCGCAGCAACCTGAGCCTATTTCTTCTTGCCGGTTTTTCCAGCCTTGCCGTCCTTTTCCTTGTGCTGGTCGCAGGGCCCTTTGGTTATGTCGAGCAAACGTTCATCGGTGATCGAAACACCTTTGGATGTCACCACCGCGAAAAATACAGTCTGCCCCGTCATGACCTCGACCGATTTGGGTTCCACCTTGTCGCCCGCGATCATTACGACGGTTCCGTCCGACAGTTTCGATTTCCACTTCTTGACATCGTCTTCGCAGCAGCATCCGGGATCGACCACTTTGACGGTGCCCCCAAGCCCGCTGCCATAGGCATCTTTCCAGCGATATTCGCCCGGCGATCCAAATGCATGGCTATAGCCACATTCATTTGCCATCCGGCCGCTGTCGAAGAAATCCTGCTCGCCGATGACCGAATAGCTGCCCGCCGTCCGATCGATACAGTTCCACAAAACCAGGTCGCCATTGGCGATCCGCAGTTCCTTGGCTGACGGCACCAGGCGTCCGTCGCGAGTATCGACAAGCAGGTTATGCTGCTTCATTTCCTTCATTTCACCATCCTCGACAATTATCGCAAAGGGACGATCATCGGCGAAGATACGGGTGTGGGCAGGAAGCAGATTATAGGCATAGCGCCCCGGCCGCATGAAACGCTGCGCGAAACAATCGGTTCGGCCAAGCGCGCGGCTGTCCAGAGTATTTTGCATGATTATTCTCCTTTCAGGATTCAGGCCGAGATGTCGGCTTCGAGGATCAGTTCGTCCTCACCGCCGCTGTTCTGGATCGATGCCTTGACGGAATCGATGACGATATCGACGGCGGGATCGTTCGGCCCTTCGTTTGGCAGAACCTCGAAAAGCTGGTCCTGCTCGTAAAGCGGGATTTTAAGACCGCTGATGAAGGGCGTCAGGATCGGACCAAGGAACCCGGTCAATCCTGCAATACCTATCGCAAGCAATATCCCGTTCACCGCTATGGCCAGGAACGGCCCGATAAACGGAATAGCGAGCAGGATCGGCGTGACCGCCGCACCGATTGCCAGCAGCAAGGCGGCCGTAGTGGCACCGAACTGCAAATTCGGGATGCCCAATATTCGCGCTTCGACAATCCATTTACCGCCGGTCAGCGCGATATCGAGCTGGAAGTCCGCAGTCGCCCTCAGGAAATCGCCGAACGATACCGGAACCGAAATCGTCGGCCAATCCAGGCAGATACGCGGTGTGCATACCCGCCCGACGCAGGGAATGTTCACGCAAACCTGCGGCAGGCAGAATTCGGGAAGGAAAGAGCCAAGGTCGATCCCGAATTCGAAATCGATATTCCAGTTCATTTGCAGGTCGACGATCCGGACGATATCCGGCGGAATCAGGTCGACATCGCCATTGGCGAGGTCCGCACTGACATTATAGTTTGCGAAGAACGGGCCAAGGTTTCCCGAACCGCTAGCCGACTGCGTCGGCAGTATCGCGATGACGGTATCGAGCAGCACATTGGTGCCCGCCTCATCAATTGCAGCTGTTATTTCAGCCATGATGTATCTCCTCCAAAAGGTTAAACATTTCCGCGCATCTTGATCTGGTCGTCTTCGATCAAAGGCCCGACGACCGGCACGAGCTGAAATGCGCCGGCGCGCAGCGCACGCAGCGGTAACCGGACCTCCGAAAGCACCGCCTGGAGGATCATGAACATCAGGCATTCGAGGAAGGATTCGAGGCCCTCGGGCTTGATATCGACAATTTCGACCGCATCGACCTTCAGCATGATTGCATCTTCGCCGTTCGAAGCGACGACATGCTCGATATGTCCGATGGCAAAGACCTGGAGTTTGAAACAGGTCAGCTCGGCGATGGGATGCGGTTTGCGCTGGTCATGCCCCTTGGCCTGATTTTTCTCGCGGTCGTCCTTTCCGCGCGGAGGCTTGGGATCGATCTTCAGCTGTCGGCACTCGATGCACAGCTCCGCCGCAATCTCCATGCTGAATTGTCCGGGTCCGAGCTGTAGCTCGGGCGGCAGCGGCTTCGTCTGCTTGAACAGGTCCACCTGCGGAACATCGAGCCGCAGCCGCCATTGAATGCCGCCCGGCACGCCGGGAAAGGCGATGGCGCTCATTTGTGTCTCGGCGACATTCGTCACCGGTACAAAGGCGGGGGAACCATAATGCAGGTATCGCGGTCGGTCCGAGCAAAATGCCCGCAAGAAATCGTTGATCGCGTCTTCATGTACGCCAGCGAAGACCGCCTGTGCTTGTGTGAGGCCCATAAAGCTTCTCCTGTCTGTGACCGGAGGGCAGGACGCAGCGGATCGCGCACCGGAACGCACAAGCGAACCGGCGTAAAGCCATCATATTGATGCATTATGCGCTATCGGCCTTGCATGCCCGTCTGCGGTCATGGTTGGCGTTGCAAGGCATGGTCATCCAGCTCGTGCAACCGACCCGAAATGCACAGATGGACCCACGCCGACATTTCAACTTGGACAAATTCGTTAAGGCTCGACGAGCCGTGGGCAGCTTGCGACGGGCAAGCTTTAGTTTAGGCTGAGCGGGTGCGAGTGTGGCAAAGCCCTCAACAGATTCAATTCAATTGCTTCAACCATGCTACCGAGCGATCAAGCGCCTCTTTTCCGGCTTTTGTGTCCAGATTGAACTGATATTCATGGCCCAACGACGGCTGATAGTCTTTTGCAAAGAAAAGGCTGTCTACCGCGACGCCTTGCTCCCGCAATTTGCGATCCATCAGCATGGTCTGCGGAGCCAGTGGATCTCCATTGCCAACGCTGATAAATGTCGGTGGGAATTCCGGGGTCAGGTAGTTGGGTACTGAGAAGGTTTCGAAACCCTTGGCGTCGCGCCAGTCGCGTTTTCCGCTATATGCCCAAGTTACCGTGCGGGTGAACCAGCCCAGCACGCCGCCTCCGCCCGTGTTCATCGCGCCAACGTCAAACACGCCGCAATGTAACAGCGCCCCTTTCAGCCTTTCAGGGGCAATCAAGGCGGCAACGCTCACTTTCTTCGCATAAGCCGGTGAGGTAATGACATTGGCAAGCTGCGCCGCGATTTGCGAGCCAGCAGAGTCGCCGGCAAGGACAAATCCTCGTCCTTGGATACCAAGTTCGGCCGCATTGCGGTCAAGGAATGCCAGCGCTTGCCCGACCTGCCTGACCGGTGTCGGGTAAGTTGCCTCCGGCGCTATCGTATAGTCGACATTGGCAACGACAAACCCTCGACCTGCAAGTATTTTAAGGTAATTGGTCAGGTCTTCGCGGCGCCCCGAGACAAAACCGCCGCCGTGAATCCAGACGACTACAGGTGTATTCGCCGTCACGTTGGAAGGCCGGTAAATGTCGAGCAACGCATCCGGGTCAGCTTCATCATAGCGTATGGCCGCGCGAACCGCGACATTGTTGGGCAGATGCTTTTCGAGCGCCTTCGATGCTGTAGCGGCTCCGCTGTCGAAAACGGCACGGATAACCCACACGCTGGGCCAGGGCGTTAGGAAATGCGCAGCGAAGGCGAAAAGACCGAAAGCCAGTGCAAACCACGCAAAAAACTTCCGAAGCATCGTTTTTACCCTGCCCTTCGTTATTGTCGTTCCCAGACGTAAATGCCGGCATCTGCTTCAAGCGCCAGACCAAGGCGGTTGCCTTCGAACGTGTAACTGCGCACGCGCGACAGATCCCGGGCGATTTGCGAATCCATTGCACCGGGCTGGCACATCGCGCGCGTCATCGGACCGCCGTTCAGTGCCAGCGAACCGCCACGCGACGAAGTCGATGTCGCCACCCAAGTCGAGCGCGCCCGGTTGCAATCAAGCTGAAGCGCAACACTGCCGTTGGCCATGAATTCCATCGTGTAGCGGTCGACCGAAGGCGGCACCTTTGTTCCGATGGTATCGTCGGACGATTGGAAATGCACCAGTCGCCATTTGCTTCCCGCCAGCGTCGGTACAGGCGGCTGGATTTGCGGTTGCTGCATCTCCCATTTCTCCTCGCGACAGGAACGGCTCGCCCCGTCGGGTTTGGTCCAGGTCAGTTCCATGCCCTTGCCACGAATTTCGTGGCCCTGTCCCGTGTACCAAAAGCCCGAAGCCGCTGGCTGCTGCTGCAGCGTCGCAGTCCCGCCCGCGAAGGTCAGCGTCGCCTTTTCGCCCGTGAAAGCAATACCCACCGAATCGCTCCGGTCGCAAATGAAGTTTTGGGTGGTCGTCGAAGACTCGCCGCCGGTAACACACGCCGCCAGCGCCAGAGGTGCCGCCGCTCCAAACATTAGCTGTCTCATCTCGGTTGCTTCTCCACATAATGCAATGCCTTCACAACAACGGTGCCTCGCGCGATTCCAGCGGTCCACGCTTCATATTCAAACCGCACCGCCCGAATCCGGCGGGCGTTGCCCATTAAATCTATGGCTTCGGAACAATTGCCCGGTGTCAGTGCCAACGGGACAAACATTCGTTGCCAATATCCATTTCCCAATTGTACTTCGGCACGCCGGATGCGGATCGTGTTCCGTTCAGCGCAGACCTTCACTTCGCGAAAAAGATCATTTGTCCGCACATAAGCGGTGTCGCGGTCCGCCCGGTCACGCACGTTTAACCGAGCAATTTCGCGCCATGCGGCATTAGCCCAATCGCCACTTCCGCTGCCCTCGTTTAAAGGACGAACGCTGCGTATAACGGTGAAGTTTAGGTCGCGATCACTGTCGGCAATTGTCCGGCAGGTGCCACCATATTCGCGCATATTGCAAACTGACCATGACCCGCCCCCCTTCAAGGCAGCGCTGCGCGGAATGAACGGCAAATCCAAAATGGTTCTGGGTCCAGTAACTGTGAATCTTGCTCCCCTAAAGCCGGGGTCGGCAAAGAAAGTAATTTCCTGAGCCGTCTGGGCACAAACTCCTGCGGCCATCGCCCCTGCGAACGCCAATCCTATTACCATATTTTTCATATCAAGTCCCTCCAGACTCAGTTTGTTTAACTCTCTCCAACCGTTCCGCTTTCGACTCTATTATCAGCAACACTCGATCCATGAGATCTTGCACGAACAATTCCCAATCGAAACAGCTGATCCATCATCACAACCACTGGATGAATCAGTTCGTCGAGGTCACATGCATACGGCCCTTGCAAGGCCACCCCCACAGGTACCTGAAGTTCGCCCCGCGCGACTTCGACAATCATTCCACGCTTCATAAGCCGCTCTAATATGCGTCCAACTGTCGCGCGAGGTAGCCCCGTCGCATCGGCAATTCGTCGCCTAGAAATTCTGCCATTTGCCTCATTTGATGGATGAAGATCATCAGTGTGATCATCCAAGTCCCTGACCGTTCTGAAATTACGCTGCACGCTTGAAAGCGCAACAAGATCAAAGACTAACATCTCTGCCGGGCGAAGTTTGTAAAGCTCCATCTCTTTGATTTGCATAGCCACCATGCAATTCGCGACAGAGTATGCGCCGAGCCGCCAGACTTCAGCAAAGCGGTCGTGATCAAGTTCGAGATAGGCAGTTGACCCTGAAATATACGCCTCGCTTCCTTGAAAGCCAGTAAAGTAACAAAGCGTTGTCGACTATATACTAGGTCCAACCGCCCTTAACCGCAATAATCGGGTTTTCCCATGGTCCAATCCGGACCATGCAACACGCTGCAATACCCCATCCTAAATTGCACGCGGTCCGCAACATGTTACAATTCTGCTCGGGACGCACCACAAATTAGTCGCATAATTTGGCCCTTCGGCAGGAGATTTTCATGCCATTCCCTCTACGAACACGCCCACTTTTCTGGCTCCTGTTGCTTACTTTTGCTAGCCCGCCTGCATTCGCCCAACACGAAGCGCAACCAGAAGAAGAGCAGCAAGTAATCGTTCCAAGTGTAGAAATTGCACTTGCTGGCGTCGTTCAAGACAATGCCTATTTGGGACATTGTAAACTCTCTCATTCCCGGGATAGGTTTCAAGTCCGGCTACACTTATGCCGAAGGCTATGCGAAGCCTGCCGTCAGTCTGAATTTAGAATCGGACGATGAGATAAAAATTTACGGCCGTGTATCCGGCATCGCATCGTTCACATTGGGCGAGGATATTTTCGGCAGCAAGGATGTCGCTGCGTTCGGACTTGAAGACGCTTATCTGGGTATGCAGGTCGGTTCAAAAGAAAGTCTGTATGCCGACATATCGGGTGGCCGGATGCCCTATAAGCTTGGCAATGGAGCGGTACTCAATGATGGCGGAATAGACGGCTCACGCACCGGAGCGTTATTGTTTATGCCCTACCAAGCATGGGCGCAGGCGGGCGTTGTGAAAATCGGTCATGGTGGACTGTCGGTAACCGGCTTTTTCCTTGATGCCCATGAAATCGCAACCCCGGACACCGAAACATCATTTGCGGGTTGGGATGTCCGCTATGACATTGACGCAAAGCAATTTGCCGGGGTCACTTTTGGTGAAGTTGTCACTTCCAACATCGACTATCCGCAAAGCGTTCCGGGCGGATTGGGTTTTGTCCCGATTGTCGACGGTCGCGACGGCCTGCGGTTCGCCAATATATACGCAAAAGGCAATCCGCTTGGGAAAAGTGCCCCCGGCTTCTTTCTGTCCGGGGATTTCGTTTATCAATGGCACAAGCGCTACAAAATGGGCGCTTACGCCATTCGGGCGCGGGTTGGTAACCAGTTTGCCAATGCACCGTTAAAACCGACAATTTCCTACGGCATTACCTATTCATCGGGCGACGACGGCGATACCGCAAAGCTGGAGCGCTTTGACGCATTGCAAGGCGGCGGCGACGATTGGGCGGTCGGCACCTCATCCGGATTGCTGCTGGCCAACAGCAACCTTACGGTCCACCGTTTTCAGGTCGATACAATATTGTCTCCGCAGGATTATCTGACGTTCAAATATTTCCACATCCGGGGTAATGAGCTGAATGCACCGCTGGCATTCGATCCGGATGCCGATTTTACCCCTCCGCCCTTTGTTATCGCCGGAAGCAAGGCAGTCGCCAATGATTTTGGCGTGGAATATACGCACGCATTCAGCGGCAAACTGATGGCGACTGCGACCGTCTATTATTCCGAACCGGTCAAGGGTTTGGAAAACCTTGCTGGAGCCGATCTTAAAGGTTGGCTGGCTGCGGCAATCATGCTGCGCGCGATTTTCTGACATCGAGGAGGCTCAAATGAAAAAACTTTCATTGCTTTGCATCGCCGCCTTTCTCTGCGCCGTGCCGACAAGCGGTCATCAGGTTCCGACCATGGATGAAATGGCCAAAGACCCATCGCTCTTTCTCCGCACATTGGATGCAGGGCTTGGGTGGGAAATACCGGCAGAGCCTTTCCGCATCGCGGGCCCACTCTATTTTGTCGGCACGCAAGGATTGGGCATATATTTGTTCGATACCGGAAAAGGGCTATTGCTTTTGAACAGCGGGATGTCCAGCTCTGGCCCGATGATCGAGCAATCGATCCGCAAGCTCGGATTTGATCCCTCGCAGATCAAGATCATCGTAACCGGTCACGGCCATATCGATCATACCGGCGGTCACGCATATCTAAAACAGCTGTCCGGAGCGAAAATCATGGCAATGCGCGAAGATGCCGGATTGCTTAGGGACGGAGGACGCAGTGATTTTCACTATGGCAATGCCCGGGAGTTTGCGTTCGAACCTGTGAGAAATGTCAAACCGTTACGTCACAATGAGAAAATACGCTTGGGCAATGTTGAATTGACGGCCTACCGGACCGCTGGACACACCCGCGGTGCAGCAACGTTCGTTACAACCATAAAGGATGGGGCACGCCGGTTTCGGGTCGTGTTTCCGGATGGAACAGGTGTAAACCCCGGCTATCGCCTGACCGGCACGCCGTCCTATCCCGGCATTGTGGACGACTACAAATCTACCTTCAAATTGCTCGAAAGACTTAAGCCGGAAATCTGGCTGACAGCGCACAACGAGAATTTTGACCTAAAGGGCAAATCTGAAAAGGTTGCATCGATGGGCACAGCTGCTTGGGTCGATCCTGACGGCTATGCGAAATGGGTGGCGTCTCAGAAAGCCAAGTTTGAGGCACAGCTTGCCGCTGAGCAAGCTGCCAAATAGCTGCCGTAGAAAAAAGGGGCCGCCGCAGCGACCCCTTTCCTCTCCTTCTCCGTTTTCGGAGTCAGTCCTTCAAAAACGCCGGAACGTGGTCGGGGTCGCCGCCGCCGTTTCCGCCTTCCGAACGCTCGCCGCCTTCGCGACGCGGGCGGTCGCCACGGTCACGACGGGGGCCACGATCACGGTCGCCGCGTCCGCCACGGTCGCCGCCGCCTTCACGGCCCCCTTCACGGCGGGGCCCACGGTCGCCGCGCGGTTCGCGCGGTTCACGGGGCGGGCGGGTGTCTTCCAGTTCCTCACCGGTTTCCTGGTCGACGACGCGCATCGACAAGCGAACCTTGCCGCGCGGGTCGATTTCGAGGACCTTGACCTTCACGTCCATGCCTTCGCTGACCACGTCGGTGACTTTCTCGACGCGCTCGTTGCGCATTTCGCTGACGTGGACGAGGCCGTCTTTGCCGCCCATGAAGTTCACGAACGCGCCGAAATCGACGAGGTTCACGACCTTGCCGTCGTAGATTTTGCCGACTTCGGCTTCTTCGACGATACCGGCAATCCACTTGCGCGCGGCTTCGATCTGCGAAAGGTCGCTCGACGAAATCTTGATCAGGCCTTCATCGTCGATGTCGACCTTCGCACCCGTCGTCGCGACGATTTCGCGGATGACCTTGCCGCCGGTGCCGATGATGTCGCGGATCTTCGCCTTGTCGATCTGCATCGTTTCGATACGCGGGGCGTGGGCCGACAGTTCCTGACGAGCTTCGCCCAATGCCTTGGCCATTTCACCCAATATGTGCGCGCGGCCTTCCTTCGCCTGCGTCAACGCGGCTTCGAAGATTTCGCGGGTGATACCGGCAATCTTGATGTCCATCTGCATCGTGGTGATGCCTTCGGAGGTGCCGGCCACCTTGAAATCCATGTCGCCGAGATGGTCTTCGTCACCAAGGATGTCGGAAAGGATCGCGTAATCCTTGCCTTCGAGGATGAGGCCCATGGCGATACCCGAAACGGGGCGCTTGATGGGGACGCCGGCGTCCATCATCGCGAGGCTGCCGCCGCAGACCGACGCCATCGACGACGAGCCGTTGGACTCGGTGATGTCGCTGGTCAGGCGGATGGTGTACGGGAATTCGTCCTTGGTCGGCAGCACGGGGTGCAGCGCGCGCCAGGCGAGCTTGCCGTGGCCGACTTCGCGGCGTCCGGGGGCGCCGAAGCGGCCGACTTCGCCGACCGAATAAGGCGGGAAGTTATAGTGCAGCATGAAATGCTCGTAATGCAGGCCGCCGAGGCCGTCGATCATCTGCTCTGCGTCCTTGGTGCCAAGCGTGCAGGTCGCGATGGTCTGCGTTTCGCCACGGGTGAACAGCGCCGAGCCGTGCGCGCGCGGCAGGAAGTGTGTTTCCGACACGATCGGGCGGATTTGCGTGGTGCTGCGGCCGTCGATGCGGGTGCCGTCTTTCAGGATGGCGCCGCGGACGATTTCGGCTTCGAGCTTCTTCATCAGCTTGCCTGCGGCCATCTGGTCCTGCGGGGTCGCGTCGGCAAAGGCTTCCTTGGCGGCGGCGCGGGCGGTGTTGAGCGCGTCGCTGCGGGCCGATTTGTCGGTCAGCTTGTAAGCGGCGGCAATGTCCTTGCCGATCAGCTTCTTCAGCTTGTCCTTGGCGGCCGAAAGGTCGGCCTGTTCGGCCATCGCCCAAGGCTCCTTGGCGGCCTGTTCGGCGAGCTTGACGATTGCCTTGACGACTTCCTTGCACGCATCATGCGCGAACAGGACGGCGCCGAGCATGATTTCTTCCGAAAGCTCGTTGGCTTCGGATTCGACCATCATCACCGCGTCGTAAGTGGCAGCTACCACAAGGTCGAGATCGCCTTCGGCAACCTGCTCGTCAGTCGGGTTCAGGATATACTCGCCGTTCACATAACCGACGCGCGCCGCGCCGATGGGGCCCATGAAGGGGACACCCGAAATGGTCAGCGCAGCCGAAGCCGCAACCATAGCAAGGATGTCAGGCTCGTTATGGCCGTCATAGCTAAGAACCTGCGCAATAGCGTTGATTTCATTGTAGAAACCCTCCGGAAACAACGGCCGAATCGGCCGGTCGATCAGACGGCTGACCAGCGTTTCCTTTTCGGTCGCGCCACGTTCACGCTTGAAGAAGCCGCCGGGGATACGGCCGGCTGCCGAATATTTTTCCTGATAGTGAACGGTCAGCGGGAAGAAGTCCTGCCCGTCCTTAACTGACTTTGCAGCGGTAACCGCGCAAAGCACTACAGTTTCGCCGAGCGATGCCATGACAGCGCCATCGGCCTGACGGGCAACCTTGCCCGTTTCGAGAGTCAGCGTCTGTCCGCCCCACTCGATTGATACAGTTTTCGTGTTAAACATTGTGTTTCCTTTGACCCGCATGCCCAATGCAATGCGGGGCCTCTGATGCCGGGTAATCCGTCCCGGTCCGGGCGGGGACTGTGTGCCCCTATGGCCGTTTCAGCCTCATTGCTGAAAAGCCCCAAATGAAAAGCGGCCCCGAACCGGAGCCGCTCTTTTCAAATTATTTGCGCAAGCCGAGCTTGCCAATGAGCGCCGTGTAGCGTTCTGCATCGATTTTCTTGAGATAGTCGAGCAGCGAACGGCGCTTGTTGACCATCTGCAGCAGGCCGCGGCGGCTGTGATTGTCCTTGTGATGATCCTTGAAATGATCGGTCAGGGTGTTGATGCGGTCGGTAAGGATCGCGACTTGGACTTCGGGGGAACCGGTATCGCCCTTTTCCCGGGCATGTTCTTTGATAACTGCGGCTTTGCGTTCAGCGGTAATAGACATATTTTTCCTTCGAACATCGTGATTTAAAGGTTAAAGCCACGAACGGTTCTCAATTGACCGTCGATGTTCTGCACCAGCGCTATGGGCCGCAAATCTGCGCCCCTTGCCCAATGTAGCCCATCTTTCATGGCAATCCCGGTCAAGACACGACCCTGCTGGACCGCCCTTGCCTGTTCCGGGGAGAGATTAAGAGCCGGGATGTCGACCAGCCCTGCCTCCAGCGGCAAGATAATGTCTTCTTGCGCGGCCCCTTGGCCGAAAGCATTGAGTTTGTCCAGTGAAATCGCTTGGCTCAAGTCGAATGGTCCGGCGCGCATGCGGTGGAGCATGGAGACATGACCGACAGTGCCGAGCGCCACCGCAATATCTCTCGCCAGTGACCTGATATAAGTGCCCTTGGAGACATCGGCAGACAATGTAATGCTCTCCAACTCCTCAGCGTCCCTGCATCTCTGCGTGAGAATTTTCTGTTCACGCAGAGACGCGGAGACGCGGAGGGAATGGACTTTCACTTCCCGCGCTTTCATTTCAATCTTTTCGCCTGCCCTCGCCCGGTCATAAGCGCGCTTGCCGTCGATTTTAATCGCCGAATAGGCGGGCGGGGTTTGCTCAATTGAACCTGTAAAGGCATCGAGGACAGCTTTGACCTCCGCCAATGTGGGACGATGCGTCGATGTTGCTACGACCTCGCCCTCAGCATCCAAACCTGATGTTTCAATCCCGAAGGCTATCGTGAAATCATATGCCTTCGACGCATCCAGCATTCGCCCGCACAGCTTCGTCGCTTCACCAAGAGCAATCGGCAGGACCCCCGACGCCAGAGGGTCGAGCGTGCCGCCGTGGCCGACCTTGATTTTGCCGAATCCCGCTTCGCGCAAGTTGCGCTTTACTGCTGCGACAGCCTGCGTCGAACCCAATCCGACAGGTTTATCGAGTATGATCCAGCCATGCATGTCGCCGCTTTAGGGCAGCACGCGCATCTGTCAATTTGACGGTGCGACCGCCAGTTTGCCAAGCGCCAAGGTGGTCTTGCGCAGCTTCAGTCGTTCCTTGCGCGGCAACGGCTTTTCGGCAGTAACCAAGCTGGTAAGCTGGCATCTATCGCCGCGCACGATGATCGAGCTGAATTTGTCGAAAACGGACGCGCCACCCGTGTCGAAGCCAATGGCGTGTGCAAAATTCAAATTCGGGCAATAACCAATCAATTCCCCATAATACCAGCGCCGCTGCCGGTCTTCGAGCCAGATGCCATCATTGCCATCGGCCTCGAAATTTCGGATTGCGCCGTAATTGGGGAAGACGATCTTCGCTTCGACGCCGAGCTCTGGCCAGACGTGCGGAGTTGGATTTTTTGCCTGCAACGGCGAGACGAGAGCGGCGCATGAAAGCGCCAAAAGGATCGCTTTTTTCATAATGCAAAGCTTTACACTGCGCAAAATGAACCGGCAATGAAAGCTCAGCCGCCCGCGCGCGCCGCCATGAAATGCTTGCGACACATCGCGACATAGCGGTCATTGCCTCCGATTTCGGTCTGCGCGCCCTCGACTACCGCCTTGCCGCGTTCGTCGACGCGCAGGTTCATGGTCGCCTTGCGCCCGCAATCGCACACGCCTTTCAGTTCGACCAGACTGTCGGCAATGCCGAGCAATGCCGCCGAGCCTGGAAAGAGTTCGCCCTGAAAATCGGTGCGCAGGCCATAGCAGACCACCGGAATACCGGCCTTGTCTGCAAGCCGCGCGCATTGCCAAACCTGCTGTTTCGACAGAAACTGTGCTTCATCGATCAGAACGCAAGCAATCGCCTCCTCGTCGTGCCTTCGCAGCACCGCTGTTTCGATATCTGTCGAAGCTTCAAACCGGTTTGCATCACCCGCAAGCCCGATCCGCGAGCTGATCGCCCCGAAACCGGGTCTGTCGTCGAGCGCCGCGGTCCACAGCATGACCTTCATTCCCCGCTCGCCATAATTGAAAGCCGCCTGCAGCAGCGTGGAAGATTTTCCGGCATTCATTGAGGCATAGTAGAAATAGAGTTTGGCCATCAGTCTTCGCGGCCGGTCAAATCCTGTTGCACCTTGGGTGCGCTTAACAGGCTTTCGATATGCGTCGCCTGATCGAAGCTGTCATCGGCCAGGAATTTCAGCTTTGCGGCATATTTCATGCTCACGCGCGATGCGACTTCCTTTTGGAAAAAGGCGGTGTTGGTCCGCAACGCCTTCAGAACTGCCGCCTCATTCGCTCCAAGCAGCGGCTTGATGAACACCGTCGCGTGACGCAAATCAGGCGACATGCGCACTTCGGTCACGCTGACGCTGTGGCTGGTCAGCACATCGTCATGCACCTCGCCGCGCGCGAGCAGTTCGGACAATATATGCCTGAACTGCTCGCCAACGCGCAGCAGTCGGACCGAGCGGCCTTCGGGCGATGTGTCGTTATGTTTGGCCATAAAGCTCCCCGTTCAGGATCGCTAAACTCACAACGTCCGTTCGCGCTCCTCGACTTCGAAGACTTCGAGCATGTCGCCTGCAACCACGTCGTTGGTATCTGCCAGCACGACACCACATTCCATCCCGGCGCGGACTTCGTCGACATTGTCCTTGAAGCGGCGCAGCGAGGCAATCGTGGTTTTCGAAACGATGACGTCTTCGCGGGTAAGGCGGGCAAAAAGACCCTTCTTGATAACGCCCTCGGTGACCAACAAACCGGCCGCCTTGTCGCGCTTGCCCGATTTGAACACGTCCTTTACTTCGGCGCGGCCGACGACGGTCTCGATGATTTCCGGCCCCAATTCGCCCGCCATTTCCTTGGCGATGTCGGCGGTCAGGTGATAGATCACGTCGAAATATTTGAGCCGCACCTTGTCGCGCTTTGCCAGCGCCGCAGCCTTGCTGTTCGGACGCACGTTAAAGCCGATGAGCGGCGCGTTCGACGCTGCTGCTAGCAGCATGTCGGATTCGGTGATGCCACCGACCCCTGCCAGCAATACACGGACCTTGATGTCGTCGGTCGAGATATTGTTGAGCGCGGTGACGATTGCCTCGACCGAGCCCTGCACATCGCCCTTGATGACCACCGGATATTCCATTGCCCGCGTGGCCGACAGCTGGTCGAACAGGTTTTCAAGGTTCGGCGCTTCCTGCGTAGTGCGGGCCTTGGTCGACTGCTCCTTGCGGTACAGCGCGACTTCACGCGCGCGCGCCTCGTTCTCGACCACGGTGAGAACATCACCTGCCGACGGAACGCCAGTAAGGCCGAGCACTTCGACGGGGGTTGCCGGACCAGCTTCGGGAACCTGTTGCCCCTTGTCGTTCACGAGCGCGCGAACCTTGCCGCTTTCCGAACCGACGACAAAGATATCGCCGCGCTTCAGCGTGCCGCGCTTGACCAATACGGTCGCAACCGCACCGCGGCCCTTGTCGAGCTGTGCCTCGACCACAACGGCTTCGGCTGCGCGGTCCGGGTTGGCTTTCAGCTCCATCAATTCGGCCTGCAAGGCCAGCTTGTCGAGCAGATCGTCAAGACCGGTTTTCTTTAGTGCCGACACTTCGACATCCTGCACATCGCCGCCCATTTTTTCGACGATGACTTCATGTTCAAGCAGGCGTTCACGCACTTTCTGCGGGTTCGCACCTTCCTTGTCGATCTTGTTGATCGCAACGATCATCGGGACGTTGGCGGCCTTGGCATGCTTGATTGCCTCGATTGTCTGCGGCATCAGGCCGTCATCGGCGGCGACCACCAGAATGACGATGTCGGTCACCGAGGCGCCGCGTTGGCGCATCTGCGTGAAAGCTTCGTGGCCAGGCGTATCGAGGAAGGTGATCAGGTCGCCCGACTTCGTTTTCACCTGATAGGCGCCGATATGCTGGGTAATGCCGCCCGCTTCCCCGGATACGACATTCGCACCACGCAAGGCATCGAGCAGAGAGGTCTTGCCGTGGTCGACATGGCCCATCACGGTCACGACCGGCGGGCGAGGTTTCAGCGTCGCTTCGTCATCGACATCGTCATGATGCAGAATATCGACGTCGGCATCCGCGACGCGGACGATATTGTGGCCGAATTCCTCGATCACCAGTTCTGCCGTATCCTGATCGATAACATCCGTGCTGGCAACGGGCGAACCCATGCGGAACAGCGCCTTGACGAGGTCGTTGGTCTTTTCCGCCATACGATTGGCGAGTTCCGAAACCGTGATCGTTTCTGGAACGATGACGTCGCGGGCTTGTTTGGGCTGGGCCTGGCGATTGCCACCGCCATGCAGGCGTTTTTCCTTTTCGCGCGCTCGTTTCAGTGCGGCGAGCGAACGGGCACGGGCGCCTTCGTCGTCGCTCAGAGCTCGCGTTACCGTGAGTTTGCCCGACTGGCGGCGATCGCTGCTGCGGTCGCGTGTCGGACGGTGTGGAGCTTTCTTTTCGTCGCGTTCGCGCTCGGTGGGCGCTGGCGCTGCGGCTACCGGCGCAGACGGAGCCGGACGACGAGGAGCTTCGACGGGCGTGAAACGGCGAGGTGGCGGGGTTGCACCATCGTCGTTCTCGACTTCGACCTCGGGTTCGTGGCGGACAACGGCGGGCGCTTCTTCGACCTTGCCCTTGTCAGCGGCTCGACGCTTTTCTTCTTCGGCGGCGCGGGCCCGCGCTTCGTCTTCACGGCGGCGCGTGTCTTCCTGCATCGCCATCCGCGCTTCTTCGGCCTCGCGCAGCAGCTTTGCCTGACGTTCCTGCCGTGTGAGCATGTCGTCCACAGCCGGTTTCGGCTTGGGTGCCGCAACGGGAGTTGCGGCGGGCGGCGGAGGTGGAGGCGGCGGAGGCGCAGCTTCGGGCTCGGGCGCGTAACCCGGCTTGCCAACAAGTTTTTTGCGCTTCACCTCGACCACCACCTTGTTGGTGCGGCCATGGCTGAAGGTCTGCTTCACTTCACCCGACTCAAGCGTACGGCTCAGCGTGAGCGGCTTGCGCGTCAGTGTCGGCTTATTGGTATCATCACTCATCGAAACAGAACCCGTCCTTATTCTTCTATAGCGCGGACGTCAGTGTCAGAACCCCGCGTGCCGGAGGCCAAGCCTCCGGAATCGTGGGGCGCATTACTGCATCCTTTGAAATTTAGCCAGCGTCCAAGATGGTGCATCACCCTGTCGGCTGCTTTTTGGTCGATTATCGCCACATGGACGGCATTTTGCCGCCCGAGCGCAGCCGATAATACATCACGGTCCACTGGCAGTTTGATTCCGCCCTTGCCCGTTCCTTCGGCATCCTCGCCAACGCGCCATGCCTGGTCGCGTTTGCCGCTGCCATCAAGGCTTGCGTCAGAGGCGTGGAGAAGCAACCGGACATGCCCGGCGCGGGATGCACCGTCAATCTGCGTTGCCCCCAAGATAAGATGCCCTGCCCGCGCTTCCAAGCCCAAGCGGTCGAGAAATGCCTTTTCAAGCCCGCGCTCGATGCGGCCCGCCATGTCATCGGCAAGTTCGACCTTGTCGGTCTTGAAAGCACGACGCAACAATCCGGCAAGCTTGCCCTTGGCCTGTGCCTTGGCAAGTTCCTCGCCTGTCACACCGATCCATGCGCCACGACCGGGGGCCTTGGCAAACAGGTCGGGCGCGACGCTGCCGTCAGGCCCAAGCGCCAGCCGGATAAGCGTGGCCCTTTCGCCATGCTCGCCCGACAATATGCACTTCCTTACAGGGGAGTGTTGGCTCTCATTGCGAGGTGTCCGCGGCAATGGCGTCCTCCTCTTCAAACCAATGCGCGCGGGCCGCCATGATAATTTCGTTGCCCTGCTCTTCATTCAATCCGAAGACCGCAAGAATGCCCGCCTTCTCTTCGCTGCGGTTACGGCGGTCGTTGCGATCGTTCCGGTCACTGCGCTCGTTGCGGCGCGGTTCGCGTGCCTTCTGGATCAGCTCGTCGGTGGCGAGATCCGCCAAGTCGTCGAGCGTCTTGATCCCTGCCTTGCCGAGTACGACCAGCATTGCTTCGGTCAAATGCGGCAATTCGGCCAATGCGTCTTCGACACCGAGTTCGCGGCGTTCGGCACGGTTGGCCTCCTCGCGGCGTTCCAGTGCTTCCTGTGCGCGGCTCTGTAGTTCTTCGGCAAGACCTTCGTCGAAGCCTTCGATCGCAGCGATTTCCGCCGGATCGACATAAGCGACTTCTTCGAGTTCGCTAAAGCCTTCGGCAACCAGCAACTGCGCCAGCGTTTCGTCGACATCGAGTTCCTGCTGGAACATTTCGGAGCGCTCGACGAATTCCTTTTGCCGCTTCTCGCTCGATTCAGCCTCGGTCATGATGTCGATGCCGCGCCCGGTAAGCTGCGAAGCGAGACGGACATTCTGCCCGCGGCGGCCGATAGCGAGGCTCAGCTGGTCGTCGGGAACGACGACTTCGATGCGGCCTTCGTCCTCGTCAATCACCACGCGACTGACCGTTGCCGGTTGCAGCGCGTTGACGATGAAGGTCGCGGTGTCTTCTGACCAGGGGATGATGTCGATTTTCTCACCCTGCATTTCCTGCACAACCGCCTGCACGCGGCTGCCCTTCATGCCGACGCAGGCGCCGACAGGATCGATGCTGCTGTCATAGCTGATGACGCCTATCTTGGCGCGTGAACCAGGGTCGCGCGCGGCGGCCTTGATTTCGATGACGCCGTCGTAAATTTCGGGGACTTCCTGCGCGAAGAGCTTCTTCATGAAATCGGGATGCGCACGGGAAAGCAGGATTTGCGGCCCGCGGTTTTCGCGCTGCACCTTCATGATGAGAGCGCGAACGCGGTCGCCGTTGCGGACGACTTCACGGGGGATCTGCTGGTCGCGGCGGATGACGCCCTCTGCCCGGCCCAGATCGACGACGACATGGCCGAATTCGACCGACTTGACGACGCCGGTGATGATTTCACCCGAGCGATCCTTGAATTCCTCGAACTGACGCTCGCGCTCGGCATCACGGACCTTTTGAAAAATGACCTGCTTAGCCGATTGGGCATCGATACGGCCTAGGTCCACGCCGGGCAGCGGGTCGACGATGAAGTCGCCAACGACCGCACCCTTTTGCAGCTTTTCGGCCTGCTTCAGATCGACCTGCTTGAAATAATCCTCGACCTCTTCGACCACCTCGACGACGCGCCAAAGGCGAAGGTCGCCGGTCTGCGTATCGAGCTTGGCGCGGATGTCGTTTTCGGCCCCATAACGCGCACGAGCGGCGCGCTGGATTGCTTCTTCAAGTGCCTCGACGACAATCGCCTTGTCGATCATCTTTTCGGACGCGACCGCATTCGCAATCGCAAGCAACTCTGCCTTGTTGGCTGAAATGGAACTAGCCATGATCTTTTTCCTGTTGGTCTTCGGTGATGGGGTCTGCCTCGATCTCGTCGGCACCATCGGTCGCGATGGGCGCAGTCGACGCAATCAGGCGGTCTGTCAAGAGCAGCTTGGCGCTGCCGAGATTGGAAAATGCGAATGTCAGTCGACCCGACTTGCGGTCGTCGACCAATATGGTTTCGCCGTCGACCCCGGCGAGGTCGCCACGAATATTGCGGCGGCCGTCCATCGGCTCGGCGAGTTCGACCTTGGCTTCGTGGCCGACCCAGTCGGAAAAATCGGCAAGGCGTGTCAACGGGCGGTCGATACCGGGCGAGCTGACTTCGAGACGGTAGGCTTCCTCGATGGGATCGAGTTCGTCGAACAAATCCGAAATCCGGTGCGAGAGCGCGGCGCAATCGTCGATATTGAGCTGCCGCGTATCGGGGCGTTCAGCCATAACCTGCAAGGTCGGCTCGTCGCTTCCCTGCCCGCCGGTTTCGAACCACGCCACGCGCACCAGCGCAAAGCCCAAGGCTTCGGCTTCGGGCGCTATCAAACCGGTCAGTTTGTCCAAATCGGGCAAGGTCGTTCTTTCAAATGTGGCATGCAAAGCTTGTCAGCGCCGGCCCCTTCCGGCGCCAGCCCTTCCAAAGTCTCACAATGTCAGGATGTGTATCATATAGCTGGCGTGTGACAGCTTTGCAAGCGCTCTTGCCAATGGAACATCGATGCACCAACTAGTGTTGGTCAACCGAGAAGGAGCCTCCCCCATGAAATCCACTTATCTGTTACTCGGCGCATCGATGCTTGTCGCCGCCTGTCAATCCGGCACCAGCGAAGCTGCACCTTCAACGAGCGGCGACAAGCCGTTTGAAACCACGGTGGTCGCCGATTTCGACGAACCATGGGCGATGACTTTCATCCCGGGCGGCAATCAGGCCCTGATTACTGAGAAAAAAGGCAAACTCCTGTTATGGGAAAGCGATGGCCCGGTAGTCGAAGTGTCGGGCGTGCCCCAAGTCGCCTATGGCGGCCAGGGCGGGCTTGGCGACGTGATCCTGCATCCTGATTTTGCCAATAACGGCTACGTCTATCTGAGCTATGCCGAAGCTGGCGAAGGCGGATATGGCGCGGCGGTCGCACGCGGCAAGCTGGAGATGACGGGCGGCAAACCCGCGCTCACCGGTGTGCAAGTTATCTATCGGCAAGAACCCAAGGTTTCTGGCCAAGGCCATTATGGTCACCGCCTCGCCTTCGGCCCTGATGGCATGCTCTATATCAGCAACGGCGACCGGCAGAAATTCGATCCGGCGCAGGATTTGAACTCTAACCTCGGCAAAATCGTCCGCCTCACCGATGGCGGGATGATCCCCTCGGACAACCCCTTCTACGACCAAGGCCGTGTGAAGGCGCAGATTTGGTCTTACGGCCACCGCAACCCACTCGGCATCGCTTTCGATGCGCAAGGGCGGCTGTGGAATCAGGAAATGGGCCCGGCTGGCGGCGACGAACTAAACCTCGTCAAGAAATCAGCGAACTACGGCTATCCCAAGGTATCGAACGGCAATCACTATGACGGCCGTGATATTCCCGACCACAAACCGGGCGACGGGTTCGAGGCGCCAAAGGTTTTCTGGGACCCGGCAATCTCGCCCGGCGGACTGATGATCTATTCGGGCGACCTGTTTGCAGACTGGAAGGGCAGCGCTTTCCTGGGCGGCCTGGGCGCGAAGGCATTGGTCCGCGTCAAGCTCGACGGAGAGAACGCGACCAAAGCCGATCAATGGAACATGGGCGCACGCATCCGCGAAGTCGAACAAGGGACCGACGGCGCGATCTGGCTGCTCGAGGATGGTGCGCGCGGCTCCGAAGGCCGGCTTCTCAAGCTGACACCAAAGAAATAGGCTTATTGGGGGACGGCGGTGACCGTCCCCGACAGATCTGCGAGGAACGAGCGGACACGCTTGGCATTCGCACCGAGGTCGCCCTCACCCACGCGGCTAACCGAGCGCATGTCGACGATGCTGCCCTCGCCAGTTTCAGTAGGCCGGATGCGCAGTGCGATGTCATACTTGAAACGGAACAGCGAACTGGTGTCGGTCGCCTCAAGCCTTCCCTCTTCGGGCAGCGCCGACGCCACATCCCAGCCCCGCGCCTCTGCCAGCCGCTCGGCCTTTGCGACCACGGAAGGCACTGGCTCGTTGATCCGCACCGAACGGATATCGTCATATTCCTTCTGGTGAATAACCACCCAGCGCTGTTGCGGACTCATTCCCTTCATTTCCGCGTCGTCAATGCCGGGTACGGCATCGAGATTGTCCGGACGTAACGTCAGTGTGCGAAACCCGGGCGGGTCCGCCAGATCTGTGGAGATGTCATGGATTGCAGGAGTGGTGAACGACGCGATAGCGTAACTTCCAACCCAACCGGCATACACCAGCGCCAGCAAAACCCCAGCCCACCGGCGCAAGCGCGGCGGCGGGACAATAGCCTTTTTCGCACGAACCCCCAAAAGCACGCCAAGCACTATTGCTGCTAACGCAAGAAAGAACGCCCAAGTAACGCCGTTGATGCCTGTCGTGTAGCTCCAGAAGCCCCATCCGGCTCCGAGCGCAGCAAACAACCCCCAAAGCAGCGCACCACCGCCCGCAAGCAAAACGAGCGTTCCTTGGACATCGAATTTTTTGCCAGCGACAGGCTCGACTGGTGTTCGAGACGGCGCTGGGTCGACCTGCGGTTCGACTGCTTCTTCCGGAATTTCCTGCTCGTTCATGCTCTTATCTCCCCGGTAAGATGCTATAAATTATCAAGCTAGGCGAAGTTCCGATTAAAGGCAATTTGCCACGCCGAATATGGAAAGCTTTACATTCGATTGGACAAAACCCGGCCGCGCTGACAGGAGGCGGCATGATCGCCGACCCAATATTGCAGAAACGCGCGCGACGATTTGTCCTCTTGACGGTGTTCATCTACGCGGTCGGTTTCGGCATCGTCATGCCGGTCTTGCCTGACCTTATCATCGAACTGACGCGGGTCAGCCTCTCCGAAGCTACCCGGCTGGGTGCGTGGATAGGGGCGGCCTATGGCGTTTTCCAGTTCCTGATGGGGCCTTTCATGGGCAATATCGGCGACCGTTTCGGACGGCGTCCGATATTCCTTGTCTGCCTGGTCGGGTTCGGCGTCGATTTTCTCCTGATGGGTTTCGCACCATCTGTTTTCTGGCTATTCGTGGGCCGTTCGATTGCCGGAGGGTTCGGTGCAATCTTCGGCCCTGCAAACGCAGCAATGGCCGATATGTCGCCACCCGAACAGCGCGCCGCGAGCTTTGGCAAAGTCGGTGCTGCCTTCGGGCTGGGTTTTATCATGGGGCCGGCATTAGGCGGACTGCTCGCCGATTATGGCACGCGCCTGCCATTCTTCATCGCTGGCGGCCTCGCCTTTGCAAATGCAATCTATGGCTATTTCGTCTTTCCGGAGACGATGTCGAAGGAACAGCAGCGCCCGTTCGAATGGCGGCGCGCAAACCCGTTGGGGGCATTGGCGAGCCTCGGCAAGATCAAGGGCATATTGCCCATCGCAATGATCTATTTCATCTGGGTTTGCGCGATCAACATCTACCCCGCCACATGGGCCTTTTTCGCACCCGCACAGCTGGGCTGGGACAGTAAGATGGTCGGTATTTCGCTAACTCTGGTGGGCGTGTCGATGTTTGTTTTCCAGTCATCGGTTATCGGTCGCGTGGTGAAGCGGTTTGGCGAACGCAAAACGGCGGCTATCGGAATGAGCTTCGGGCTGGTCAGCTTCACGATCACCGCATTTCTCACGAACGGCACGATTGCGCTTATGCTCAATGTGCTGAACGGGTTTTCCGGAATGGCTGTTCCCGCCGTCAATGCCATGATGTCGCAGCGTACTCCGCCGAACCAGCAGGGCGAGCTTCAGGGCCTCAACGGCAGTATGTCCGCTCTCGCATTCCTTCTGGCGCAGCTTGTTTACAACAACGTCCTTTCGGTGTTCACGAGTGAGCGGGGGCCCGCGCATTTCCCCGGGGCGCCTTTCCTGATTGCCGCCAGCCTGGCAGTCATCACGCTGACATCTTTATTCTTCCTCGCGCGACGCGAACCGCAACTACAGGAAGCCTAACAGTGGCTCAATTGCTTCCCCTTTCCAGCGTCGCCGCTGACGATATTGAAAATTTGCTGGACAATGCCTTTGGCGCGGACCGGCACAAGCGGACGGCATATCTGCTGCGGCGAAGCATGGCACCTATCGAGCATCTGTCGTTTGCAATCCGCGACGAGGTTTCATTGGTTGGCAGCATCCAATCCTGGCCTCTCGCACTTGGCACAATGCCGTTGATACTGGTCGGTCCGGTTGCCGTTGCACCAGCCCGCCAAAATGCCGGGCTGGGTCATAAGCTGATGCACGCCATGCTCAGGGCAGCAACGCCGCAGGATCCTCCAATGGTTATGATCGGCGATCCCGAATATTATAGCCGCTTCGGCTTCGTCGCAGAAGGAACTGCTGGCTGGATGCTGCCCGGACCGTGGGAACCACGCCGCCTACTGCTGCGCAATCCGCTCGGGATAGCATTGCCGGAAGCAGGAATGCTCGGCCCAAGGCTTTGACGCCCGATGGCTTTGCCCGTATCGCCATAATATGCCCTATGAAGCGCCCGACCTTGCAAAACTGAGCCTCGCCGAAATCGCCGAACTGGTTGAACAACGGAAACTGCCGCCAGTCGAAAGCTGGCAGCCAGAACACAAGGGCGACAGCGAGATGCGGATCGCCGCCGATGGCAAATGGTATCATCAAGGCGGAGAAATCACCCGGCCTGCAATGGTGCGCGCCTTCTCCAGCCTGCTCCGCCGCGACACAGATGGCAGCCACTGGCTGGTGACGCCGCGTCAGCAACTGTCGATAGAAGTCGAGGACGCGCCTTTCGTTGCCGTTGAAATGCAGAGCGAAGGAAGCGGGCAAGCACGTAAGCTGGCTTTCCGTTTGAATAGCGACGATCTCGTTGTTGCCGGGCCCGACCATATGTTGAAACTCTATAACGGCCTGCCCTATCTGAACGTTCGCGGCGGCCTGTGGGCAAAACTCAACCGGCAAGTGTATTACGACTTGGCCGAGATTGCCCTGGAAGAAAATCCGGAAGAGCCGGGTGTATGGAGCGACGGCATGTTCTTTCTCATCGGGGCCGCTCCTTGAACTGGATAGAGCGGATCGAAGCCGCGCTTGACCCGGCACGGAGCATTGCGATCGAAGACGAACGCTATCTTGGCGATGAGGGACATCGTGCCGCTGCGGTGCTGATCCCCATCACCGACCGGCCCGAACCGGGCGTGATCCTTACGCAACGGCCAGAATGGCTACGCAGCCATGCAGGGCAAGTCGCCTTTCCCGGTGGCAAGGTCGATGAAACCGACGCCGATGCCATTTCCGCCGCACTGCGCGAGGCCAACGAAGAATTAAGCATTCGCCCTGACGACGTGCATGTTATCGGCGTGGCCGACACTTACTTTTCGGGCAGCGGCTATCGTATCGAGCCGGTCGTTGGCATTATTCCCCCCGATCTGCCGCTGCGCCCCGACCCGGGGGAAGTCGAAGACTGGTTCGAAGTGCCCCTTGCCTTCCTGCTTGACCCGGCCAATGCGCTAAAGAAAGAAGCGATTTGGAACGGGCAGATGCGAACTTACTATGACATGCAATGGCAGGACAGGCGGATTTGGGGTGTCACCGCAGGCATCATCGCCAATTTGGCGCGACGTCTGACATGAACAACCTGCTGCCCGATGCCGATTGGCGGAATGCGCTAGGTCTTCAGGCGCTTGTTGCAGCGCTGCAAGACGAGCGGGGTGGGCCGCGATTTGTGGGCGGGGCGGTGCGTGACACGCTGCTTGGGCTGGATGTTTCAGATGTCGACCTGGCAACCACACTGTTACCCGCAGATGTCATCGACCAGCTCGAAGCCGCGCGTATCAAGGCGATACCGACCGGGGTCGATCATGGCACCGTTACAGCCGTCGTGGACGGCAAAAATTACGAAATAACCACCTTACGCCGCGATGTCGCGACCGACGGACGCCGTGCGGTGGTGGCTTTCTCTACCTACTGGCGCGAAGATGCCGCGCGGCGCGACTTTACGATCAACGCGCTTTATGCTGATCCGCAGACCGGCGAAATATTCGACTATTATGACGGCTTGCAGGATCTGGAAGCTGGCATAATCCGATTCATCGGTGACGCCAACGAGCGCATTGCTGAGGATTATTTGCGCATATTGCGCTATTTTCGCTTTCTGGCACGCTACGGTCGAGGCCCGGTTAACGCGCAAGCGATCGCCGCCTGCGCCAATGGAGCGCCCGGCCTTACTGCACTTTCGCGAGAACGCATCGCTCAGGAGTTGATGAAGCTTTTGGCCCTGCCCGAACCTGTCGGCGCTATCACGCTTATGGTCGATAACGGCATTTTCACGCCATTCCTGCCGGAACTTGTCGCAACTGCGGTCGAACAACTGACCGCACTGACCGGGCGGGAGAAGGCATTTGGCCAGCCGGTATCACTGCCCGCAAGGTTGCTCACCCTGTTACCGAAAAATGCCGAGAGCGTCGACCGAGTCGCCGCGCGTTTGAAGCTGTCGAACAAGATGCGCGAAGCCTTGGTGCTACGTGTCTCAGCTACAGCCCCCACCGTCGAAACCGTTCGCGCTTTGGCTTACAAGAAGGGATTAGCCTGCGCGCGGGATGCTGCGATGTTGTACGCTTCTGACAATGATATCGATGAATGCCTGGCAGCATTGGAAGGCTGGCAGATGCCCGTATTTACCCTCAAAGGAGGCGACCTTATCGCAATTGGTTTAGAAGCTGGGCCGTCGGTAGCAAAGACTTTGCAGGCTATCGAAGCACAATGGGTTTCAGAAGGCTTCCCGCAAACCGAAAGGCTCGCGGAAATTATAAATCAAAGCGTGGCCGACGCGTTGTCCGCTTTCAGAAAGGCGTAAGCCGCTTCGGCGTTCAGCGGCCGGGCAAAATAATAGCCTTGGCCGACCGAGCAACCCAGGCGGCGCAGTACATCGGAAATTTCTTCGCTCTCGATGCCTTCTGCTGTCGTTTTCATGCCAAGTGCTCGGGCCAGCGATAATACGGTGCGCACAATAGCGCGCTTGTCCTTGTCGACCATCATGTCGGCCACAAAGCTGCGGTCGATTTTCAGCACGTCGATGGGCAGTTGCTGCAAATAGGCAAGGTTCGAATAGCCCGTTCCAAAATCGTCCATCGCCAGATGTGTGTCGAGCCCCTTTAGCGATTCCAACAGGCGTTTTGCGCCGTCAGGATCGTTAATGAACGCACTTTCGGTCAGCTCCAGAGTCATGCGGTCGCCTGACACATCGGCCCCTGACAACGCCGAGCTAACCGCCTCTACCACATCGTCGCGCTGCATCTGCACCGCCGACATGTTTACCGAAATCCGGAAGTCGGACCCGGAATCCAACCTCTTGTCCCAGTCGGCGATGGTCCGCGCAGCTTCATCCAGCGCCCAGCGGCCAAGCGGCACGATCAGCCCGCTTTCTTCGGCGACAGGGATAAAATCAACCGGCGAAATCGCCCCCAGGTCAGGATGCTGCCAGCGCGCCAAGGCTTCGAAGCCGCTAAGCGAACCGGTGCCGAGGTCGACCAGCGGCTGGTAATGCAGTTCGAGCTCACCGCGCTGCAACGCGCGGCGTAAGTCGGTTTCAATACTGAAACGGCGACGCGCGGTGTCTACTGTGCCGGTTGCATAAAGCTCGAAAGATTTGGTGACCTTGGCGCGCTTCAAAGCAATTTGCGCATGCCGCAACGTATCCATCGGGTCGTCGCCGCCAACCACACCAACCGCCGCCGCCACGGCGCATTCAACCTGGATTTCCAGATTGGATAGCTGGCACGGGTCGGCAAAAGCATCTGTCAGCCTTTTGGCAATGCGCTCAACGTCGCCGCCATCGTCGCCCAGTTTTACGAACAAAGCGAATTCGTTGCCATTCAACCGACACAGAATTTCGTTGCTACGAATGCGCGAGTTGAGGCGGCGCGCAACGGTCATGATGAGCTCGTCGCCCGCCATGGTGCCGACTGACTCGTTGACCCGGCTGAACCGGGCAAGATCGAACAGGATGATGGCGTAAGTCGACGCCGACCCCGATGCGACCAGCCCCTCAATGGCCAGTTCGATTTCTTCTTCGAACCCCGTGCGATTGTAGAACCCGGTCAGGCTATCGCTCAACATTTCGCGGCGCAGGTTGATCCGGCTGACTGCTTCGGCGGTGCGATCGACGATGGACAACAGCAGCGTCGTTCCGTCCGGGCCAAAGCGGGCGATGCTGATTTCCAGCTCGCGCGGACTGACCGTATCTGCCGACCGCCAGCATTCGAAATGCGTATCGCGGCCGGTTTCGACCATCGCGAACACCCGTTCGGCCAATGTCGCCATGTCGAGACCAGGTTCGCGTTTGAAACCGATGGCAAGATCGTCGAACATCCGGTTGCTCAAAACGTGCTTTACCTGATTCCCATCGATGCGGAATATCGCACCGGCAATCGGTAACGATGCAAGCCAGCCATATTCCACTTTGGGATCAATGGGTTGCAACGAACGGCCCTTGCTCAGCATAGCGCTGAAGGGCGAAATTTCTGCAATTTCCCGGCGACTTGGCATGTTCATTATCGACCGGGATAACAGCCAGTTGTAAAAAATCGTCACTCAATTCGTGGCGAATAAAAGGTTAATGCCGCCGTTACTTTTCGTTAATCGAACCGGTTATTCCGCGGAAAGCCCTGGGGTGGTAGCCTGCCTGCTGCCCCACGCGCTACACGCCACAGCGACATGTCATTCTCGGTGCGGGTGCGCCCGCTCTCGCCGCCCATGGTCCAGCTCAGCCCCTCGCTCATGCGGAAGCAGATCGCGTCGGACAACCCGCCATCCTTATAGCGTTGCAGCGTGACACCCTGCCCCTTCGCCATCTCGGGAATCTCGCCCATCGGGAAAGCGACCAATTTGCGGTTGTCTCCCACGACCGCGACATATTGATCCTTTAGCAACGCCTCGTCCTCGGTCGCAGCAGGGGCAAGCCGCACAACCTTTAGCTTCGATCCGGGTTTGAGCGTCACAACACCGCGTCCCTTGCGCGTTTCAGCGACGACATCGGCCATCTTGGCGATGAACCCCTTGCCCGTGGAAGCAGCGAGCAGCATCCTGCCATTCGCAGTCACTGGAAACACCGAGACGATGTCGTTCCCCGCCTCGATATCGATCATCGACCCCACCGGCTCTCCAAAACCACGCGCGCCAGGCAATTTGTCCGCACCAAGCGTGTAGAACCGCCCGTTCGCGGTCGCTATCAGTATCTTGTCGGTAGTCTGCGTGTGGAAGGCAAAGGCGAGGCCGTCGCCTTCCTTGAACTTGTAATCCTGCTTGGCGTTAAGGTCGGCATGACCCTTCATCGCCTTGATCCAGCCGCGTTTCGACATGATCACCGTCACCGGCTCGCGCTCGACAAAGGCTTCCAATGAAATTTCGCGCGCCTGTCCGGCTTCTTCGAGGCTGGTGCGGCGACGTCCGAGTTCGGTGTCCTCGGCATAGCCCTTGCGAAGCGCCGCCATATCCTTCTTCAGCCGCGTCTTCTGCCGCGCCGGGCTTTCGATCAACTGGATCAGGCCCTCGCGCTCGGCCTTTAACGCGTCGAGCTCGCGGCGCAGTTCCATTTCCTCGAGCTTGCGCAAGGAGCGAAGCCGCATGTTGAGGATCGCCTCGGCCTGCCGGTCGGTAAGCTGGAATTCTTTCATCATTACCGGCTTTGGCTCATCCTCGGTGCGGATGATCTCGATGATCCGGTCGAGATTGAGGAAGGCGATGATATAGCCTTCGAGTAACTCGAGCCGCGCGTCGATCTTCTCCAACCGGTGTTGCGACTTGCGGACCAGCACTTCGAGCTGATGCCGCAGCCAGTGGCGCAACACCTCGCCGATGCTCATCACCCGCGGCGTGCGTTCTGCATCGAGCACATTCATATTGAGCGAGAAGCGCGTTTCGAGATCGGTCAGCCGGAAAAGCGCGTTTTTGAGGTCGTCGGGGTCGACATTGCGGCTCTTGGGCACCAGCACGATCCGGATCGCCTCGTCGCTTTCGTCGCGCACATCTTCGAGTATCGGCAGCTTCTTGTCGGCAATCAACTGCGCGATCTGCTCGATCAGCTTGCCCTTTTGCACTTGGTAGGGGATTTCGGACACAACCAGCTGCCAGGTGCCGCCCGATTGCTTCTCGACGCCGGTTGGCTCCCAGCTACCGTCATCCAACCGGCCGTTCGAAAACCGCGCCCGTACCCGCATCGCGCCACGCCCGGAAGCATAAGCCGCGCTGATCACTTCGCGGCTATCGACAAGCACGCCACCCGTGGCAAAGTCCGGCCCTTGCACGATCTCCATGATCTGCTCATGCGTGGCCGCTGGCTCATCGATCAGCAGCGTTGCAGCATCGATAATTTCAGCCGCATTGTGCGAAGGAATGCTCGTCGCCATCCCCACCGCGATCCCGCTGGCGCCATTGGCGAGCAGGTTCGGGAACAGCCCCGGCATGACCTCGGGTTCTTCATCCTCACCATTATAGGTCGGGCGGAAATCGGTGGCATTCTCGTCGAGCCCGTTCATCAGCTCGATTGCGGTCTTGGTCAGCCGCGCTTCGGTGTAACGATAGGCCGCCGCATTATCGCCGTCGATATTACCGAAATTCCCCTGCCCGTCGACCAGCGGATAGCGCAGCGAAAAAGTCTGCGCGAGGCGGACCATAGCGTCATAAACCGACTGGTCGCCATGCGGGTGATATTTGCCGATGACGTCGCCGACAACACGTGCGCATTTCTTGTAGCCCTGCGAAGGATCGAGCCGAAGCAAGCGCATTGCCCAGAGCAATCGCCTGTGCACTGGCTTTAAGCCGTCGCGCAAATCGGGCAGCGACCGCGCTGTAATCGTCGACATCGCGTAGATCAGATAGCGTTCCGATAGCGCAGCATCGAATGGCGCATCGACGATGGCATCAAATGGATCTTCGGGAAGGACGGTGTCGGACATTGCCGGTCCGATAGCTGGCGGACCACTCTCCGCAAAGCAGCTATTTGAGCAATCCACAGTTTATTGAGGCCGCCAATCGCCTTCTGTGTGTGAATAATGGCACATTAAGCGGGAATAATGACAAAGATTGCAGATTTGTTACCACAGCCGTCACTTTAACGGCCATCGTGTCGAACATGGTCCTACCGGGTTAAAAATAGGGAGATAATTTATGCCAACGAATATATTCAGATCCGCCCTCGCCTTGTCGGTGTCGATTGGCGCGCTATCGATTATCGGTTCGACTCCGGCAATGGCGCAAGAAACGCCCCAGGCCGATGACAGCAGCGCGCCGCAAGATGCAATCATCGTCACCGGCACCCGCCGGACAGACCGGACGGTTGCCGACAGCCCGGTTCCGGTGGACGTCATCTCGGGCAGCGAACTTTTGAACAGCGGCACGACCGAAACCAACAAGCTGCTCAACCAGCTCGTCCCATCTTTCAATTTTCCCCAACCATCCCTTACCGACGGCACAGATTCGCTTCGCCCTGCGACCCTGCGCGGCCTGTCGCCCGACCAGGTGCTGGTTCTGGTCAACGGCAAACGTCGGCATCAATCGTCTTTGATCAACCTCAACGGTTCGGTCGGACGCGGATCGACGGCGGTCGATTTAAACACGATCCCGCCGCTCGCGATCGAGCGCATCGAGGTTTTACGCGACGGTGCGGCTTCCTTATACGGCTCGGACGCTATCGCAGGCGTTATCAACGTCCAGTTGAAAAAGGGGTTCGGCGGACGGGCGCAAGCGTCATTCGGAAAATACATCACCGAACTTGAAGATGTCGGGCAAGTGGCGACTGTCGGCCTTACGACCGGTGCTGCAGACAATCCTGTGATCACCTACACCGGCAATGACCGCAAGCGCCGCGACGGCGACACATACACTTTTGCATCGAATTTCGGTTTGCCACTGGGAGAAAGCGGCTATCTGAACCTGACGGCAGAATACAAAGACCGATCGCCGACAAACCGCTCCGGACCCGATATCCGCCGCAACTATTTCAACGCAGGCGACCCGAGGGAGAGCACTTTCAACCGCTACGCCCACCGTTATGGAGACGGCGTTTCCAAAGACCTCAATTTCTTTGTGAATGCAGGATATGAGTTTTCGGAATCGGCCGAATTTTATACCTTCGGCAGCTATGGCGTGCGCGACGGTAATGGCGCCGGATTTTATCGCCGATCACTCGACGTCCGCAATAGGGACTGGGCCGCATCTACGACAACGTTCATCCCCATTTATGCCGACGGCTTCCTGCCGATAATCGCCAGCGAAATCGTCGATATCTCCGCAGCGGCAGGGGTGCGTGGCGCGCTTGGTAACTGGGATTACGATTTGTCGCTAGTTTATGGCTCCAACCTGCTGAACTACAAGGTTGAAAACAGCGTCAATACATCGCTTGGTGGCATTGAAAGCGCCCGCCGCTTCAATGCTGGCGGACTGCGGTCCGGACAGACCTCGGTCAACCTCGATATCCGCCGCGACCTGGACATCGGCATCGGCGAAAGCGTTTCGCTTGCGTTCGGTGGCGAGTATCGCGACGAGAATTACAAGATCGTCGCAGGCGAACTTCAGAGCTATGTGAACGGACCATTTTCCGCTGCACCGTTCAATGCCGCCGGTGGCGCTCAGGTGTTTCCAGGATTCCGCCCGAGTAACGAGACAGATGTGTCGCGCGACAGTTTTGCCGGATATGTCGAGCTCGATGCCGACCTGACCGATAGCTTTACGTTACAGCTCGCAGGCCGCTACGAACATTATAGCGATTTCGGCGATACGATAAACGGCAAGGCTGCGGCGCGGTTCGAACCCATCGACGGACTGGCCGTCCGTGGTTCGGTTTCTACCGGCTTTCGCGCGCCGAGCCTGGCCCAACAGTCATTTGCAACAACATCGACCAACAATGTGGGCGGCGTCTTGATTGAAGTCGGTACATTTCCGGTCAACTCACCTGTTGCGATCGCACTGGGCGCTCAGTCGCTTGAACCAGAAAAGTCGGTCAACTTTGGCGCCGGTGTAACGGTTACCCTGATTGACGGCCTGAACATCACCGCCGATTATTACAATATTTCCATCGATAACCGTATCACCTTGACTGAAAACCTTCAGGGTGCCGACGTGGTCGCATTGCTGACGACCGCCGGAGTTACCGGAGTCAGCTCGGCACGGTTCTTTATCAACGGCATCGATACCAAAACAGAAGGCCTCGACATCGTCGCCAGCTATCGGGTGCCCGATTTTGGTCTGGGTCGGGTCAGGCTTAGTGCCGGTTTCAACTTGAACAGCACTGAGATCACCGGCCGGCGAACATTTTCGGGTTTTGCCGCGCAGCGCCTGTTCGCACGGCAGGAAAGTTTTCGCCTGACCGACGGCCAGCCGAAGGACAAGATCAATTTCAGCCTTGATTGGGATGTCGACAATTTCGGGCTTACGCTGCGGACCAACCGTTATGGCGAAGTGTTCTTGCCAAGCAGTTTCTCGACCGCAGCGAACAACAACGATATCACGCTGGCACCCGGCGCGGTCCCGGGCGACATATTCCTGTCGCCGAAATGGGTCACCGACCTCGAACTGCGCTTCAAGCCGATTGAAGCGGTGTCACTGGCGATCGGAGCAAATAATTTGTTCGATACCTATCCCGACCGATTGCCGTTCGGGACGGTCGATGGCGTCAATTACGGCTTTAACAACGCTTTCCTCCCGTACAGTTCGCAATCGCCTTTCGGGTTTAGCGGGCGTTTTCTCTATGGACGTGTATCGGTCGAGTTTTAAGCGTTACCGGTTACGAAGAGGGCAGCGCGAAAACGCTGCTCTCTCTTTTTGCTTGAGGCAGGTTTTGACCGCTTAAGGTCGGCCTGCTAACGGGGCCGCGACTCCCTTTTACCGGAAAGCCGCACTCATGATCCCCCGCTACTCCCGCCCCGACATGGTCGCCATATGGGAGGCGGAGAATCGGTTGCGCATCTGGTTCGAGATCGAGGCGCATGCGACCGAGGCGCTGGCAGAACTCGGTGTGGTGCCGAAGTCCGCAGCGGAGGCGCTGTGGAAATGGTGGGCGACCAATCCCAAAATCGATGTTGCCGCGATCGACGCTATCGAGGCGGTGACCAAGCATGATGTTATCGCCTTCCTGACGTGGGTCGCCGAGCAAGTGGGCGACGAAGCGCGTTTCATGCATCAGGGGATGACCTCGTCGGACGTCCTCGACACCTGCCTGGCGGTGCAATTGAGCCAGGCGACCGACATTTTACTAGCCGATATGGATGCGCTGCTCGCGGCAATCAAAACCCGTTCTTTCGAACATAAATTCACCCCCACCATCGGCCGCAGCCACGGCATCCATGCCGAACCGGTGACCTTCGGCATGAAACTGGCGCAAGCCTATGCCGAATTCGCGCGCTGCAAGACGCGGCTCGAAGCGGCGCGTGCGGAAATTGCAACATGTGCAATCTCGGGCGCGGTCGGCACTTTTGCCAACATCGACCCGAAAGTCGAGGCGCATGTCGCCGCCAAACTCGGTCTGGCGGTCGAGCCTGTATCGACACAGGTCATCCCGCGCGACCGCCACGCGATGTATTTCGCAACCTTGGGCGTCATCGCCTCCTCAATCGAACGCCTGGCCACTGAAATCCGCCATCTGCAGCGCACCGAAGTACTGGAGGCGGAAGAATATTTCTCGCCAGGGCAAAAGGGCAGCTCTGCAATGCCGCACAAACGTAACCCGGTGCTGACAGAGAACCTCACCGGCCTTGCGCGCATGGTGCGCGGCTATGTCACGCCAGCGCTCGAAAATGTCGCTTTGTGGCACGAACGCGATATCAGCCATTCGTCGGTCGAACGCTATATCGGGCCTGATGCGACGATTACCCTCGATTTTGCACTCGGACGCCTGACCGGCGTGGTCGAAAAGCTGCTCGTTTACCCCGAGCGGATGCAGAAGAACCTTGACCGTATGGGCGGGCTTGTCCATTCGCAGCGCGTATTGCTGGCACTGACGCAGGCGGGGGCCACGCGTGAGGAATCTTACGCAATGGTGCAGCGCAACGCGATGAAGGTATGGGAATCCGATGGTGCGTTATCACTGATGGAATTGCTCAAGGCAGACGCCGAGGTCACCGCGAAACTGAGCGCGAAGGAGATCGAGGAAAAGTTCGACCTCGGTTACCACTTCAAGCACATCGACACGATTTTCGAGCGTGTTTTTGGGTAACCCCTAGCGAAAGGCACAATCTTTCCATAAGGTGACGCGGTAAAGGAGCGAACCTACCGATGCGATTTCTGAAAACACTGATCTGGGTGACGGTCATCGTCGGCCTGATCGTGTTTGCCACCAACAATTGGGTGCCGGTGTCTGTCAGCCTGTGGGGCGGTATGCGGCTCGACAGCAAATTGCCTGCTTTGGTGATTGTGGCCTTTCTGCTCGGGTTCCTGCCGCTTTATTTCATCCATCATACGATGATGTGGAGAATGAAGCGGCGGATATTGACGCTCGAGGGTAGCCAGCGCAATTTTGCGACGCCGACTGCCCCGCCGGTATCACCGCCACCCACCTACACGCCGGGGGATGCCGCATGAGCAACCCGCTCTATGTCGCGATAGACACGCCCTATCTCGATGACGCGCTGGCGCTGATCGGGCGGATCAAGCATCATGTCGGCGGCGTCAAATTGGGCCTCGAATTTTTCTGCGCCAATGGCCATCACGGCGTGCATGAGGTGCAGAAATTGGGCTTGCCGATTTTCCTCGACCTCAAGCTGCACGACATTCCGAACACCGTTGCCAAGGCGATGCAAGCAATCAACCCGCTCGAACCCGCCATCGTTACCGTACACGCGGCGGGGGGCCGTGCGATGATGGAAGATGCGAAGGCAGCAGCCGGTGCGAATACCAAAGTAATCGCGGTGACCGTGCTGACCAGCCTCGACGACCATGATCTCAACCGCGTCGGTGTTCCCGATGCTCCCGACGCGCAGGTTTCGCGACTGGCCGCGCTGGCACAGGACGCGGGTCTGGACGGCATCGTCTGCTCGGGCCATGAAGTGAAAGCGGTGCGCAAGGCGTGGAAGGACGGCTTTTTCGTGGTGCCTGGGCTACGTACGACAACAGGCAACGGAGCCGACCAGAAACGGATTGTGACGCCAAGGCAAGCGCGCGATGATGGCGCGAGCGTGCTGGTTATCGGACGGCCGATTACCAAGGCCGAAAGCCCTGAGGATGCAGCGCGGGCAATAGTGGGCACGCTCTAAACCATCCATGCCAACCCAAATCAAAATCTGCGGCCTCAAGACCGAGGCTGAAATCGATGCCGCCGCCAGAGGCAGCGCGACGCATATCGGGCTGAACAATTATGCCCCCAGCCCGCGCTATATCGACCTCGAACAAGCTGCGGCGTTGCGGATGCGTACGCCACTCTCGGTTAAGACTGTCCTGCTGCTGGTCAATGCCGAACCCGGCTACACGGCCAAGGCAATCGAAATCGTCAAACCCGATATCGTCCAGTTTCACGGCACCGAAACGCCTGAATGGTTGCGCGTTCTGAAAAGCGCGGTGTCGATTGAAATCTGGAAGGCGCTCGGAGTCAAAGATGCGGAAACGCTCAAAAGGAGCGACCGTTTTGAAGGTGCGGCCGACCTGCTGCTATTCGATGCCCCCGCGCAAGCCCTGCCCGGTGGCACCGGAACGCGGTTCGACTGGTCTTTGCTGGCGGATTACAAGCACAGGCTACCTTGGGGCCTTGCGGGTGGCCTCACGCCCGACAATGTGGCCGAAGCGCTCCGCTTCACCCGCGCGCCATTGGTCGACACTTCCTCGGGCGTCGAAAGCGCTCCGGGTATCAAGGATGTGGACAAGATTGCGGCTTTCTGCAAAGCGGTCCGCGATTATGACAACGCATGAACCAGCCTTAAACTCCTTCCGCAACCAGCCAGACGAACGTGGCCATTTTGGCCAGTTTGGCGGGCGTTATGTCGCCGAAACGCTCATGCCGCTCGTGCTCGACCTGGAGCGTGAATATCGTGCGGCGAAACAGGACCCCGCATTCAAGGCTCAGTTCGACGACCTTCTGGAACATTATGTCGGCCGCCCATCGCCGCTTTATTATGCCGAGCGACTGACCGAGGAAGTCCGCAAGGACGCGCCGTCAGGCAAAGGCGCACAAATCTGGTTCAAGCGTGACGAATTGAACCACACCGGCGCGCACAAGATAAACAATTGCATCGGCCAGATCCTGCTCGCGATCCGCATGGGCAAGACTCGGATCATTGCAGAGACCGGTGCTGGCCAGCACGGCGTTGCCACCGCCACCGTCTGCGCGCGCTTCGGCCTGCCCTGCGTCATTTACATGGGTGCAAAGGATGTCGAGCGGCAGCAACCCAATGTGTTCCGCATGAAGCTTCTGGGTGCCGAGGTCATTCCGGTGACGTCGGGCGCGAACACGCTGAAGGACGCGATGAACGAGGCGCTGCGCGACTGGGTCGCCAATGTCCACGACACTTTCTACATCATCGGCACCGCCGCCGGACCGCACCCCTACCCAGAACTGGTCCGCGATTTCCAGAGCGTGATCGGCACCGAAGCCCGCGCGCAGATGCTCGCCCGCACCGGCCGCCTGCCCGACCTGCTGGTCGCGGCGATCGGCGGCGGGTCCAACGCAATAGGCCTGTTCCACCCGTTCCTCGACGACACCGACGTCGCGATGCTCGGCGTCGAGGCCGCGGGGCATGGGCTCGACGCCGAACATGCCGCGAGCCTTGCGGGCGGTCGCCCCGGCATCCTGCACGGCAACAAAACCTATTTGCTGCAGGACGAAGACGGCCAGATCGCCGAAGCGCATTCAATTTCGGCGGGCCTCGATTATCCCGGCATCGGCCCCGAACATAGCTGGCTTAAGGAAATCGGCCGAGTCCGCTACGATAGCGCAACCGACAAGGAAGCACTGGACGCCTTCCAATTGCTTTGCCGCACCGAAGGCATCATCCCCGCGCTGGAACCCTCGCACGCCATCGCCGCCGTCGCGCGCGAGGCAGTGAAGATGGACCGCGAACAGATTATCCTCGCCAACCTGTGCGGGCGTGGGGACAAGGATATTTTCACTGTCGCTGAGGCGTTGGGAGTAGACATATGAAGCCGTTGCGACGTTTTTTGCAGACCGTAATCATGGTCGTCGTGTTCTTTGTCGGATTTGGCGTTGCGCTGTCTTGGTATCGCAATGAACCTTATGAATTGCCGACAGACTGGCCGTGGTTGCTTGCAGCGCTAACCGTTGGCGCACTCTTTAGGTTGTATTTGGACCGGCAAGATCAAAATGACGCGGCTCGCTGACGCTTTCTCCAAACCCCACGCCGCACTCGTCACCTTCATCACAGCTGGAGATGGCGATACCGCCGCCAATCTCGACGCGCTGGTCGCGGGCGGGGCGGATGCGATCGAGCTGGGGATGCCCTTCACCGACCCGATGGCTGACGGCCCCGCGATCCAGGCGGCGAACCTGCGCAGCCTCGCCGCTGGCACCACCACGGCCGATATTTTCGCCATCGCCGCCGCCTTCCGCGCGCGCCACCCCGACACGCCGCTGGTGCTGATGGGCTATGCCAACCCGATGACCACCAGGGGCGCGGACTGGTTCGCGTCCGAATGCAACAAGGCTGGCGTTGACGGCGTCATCTGCGTCGATATCCCGCCCGAGGAGGATGCCGAACTCGGCCCGTTGCTGCGCAGCGCGGGCATCGACCTCATCCGCCTCGCCACCCCCACCACCGACAGCGCGCGCCTGCCAGTCGTGCTCGATGGCGCGTCAGGCTTTCTCTATTATGTCAGCGTCGCCGGCATAACCGGCCTGCAACAGGCCGCGCAGACCAGCATCGACGAAGCCGTCGCCCGCCTGAAAGCACACACCGACCTGCCCGTCGCGGTCGGCTTTGGCGTGCGCACGCCCGAACAGGCCGCCAACATCGCCCGCGTCGCCGATGGCGTCGTGGTGGGTTCGGCGCTGGTCGAGCTGGTAGCCGAGCACGGCAGCAACGCCGCTAGTCCCCTCCGCGATTATGTGGCATCACTCAAGCAAGCAATCGTCGCAGCCAGAAAGGCCTGAAAATGAACTGGGTCACCCGCGTCCGCAACGCCATTCCCTTCATCGCCAAGCGCGAGACTTCGGAAACGCTCTGGCACAAATGCAAGGGCTGCCAGTCGATGGTGTTCCTCAAGGAATTCGAGGAAAACCAGTCGGTCTGCCCCAAATGCGACCATCACGGCCGCATCGGCCCCGCCGAGCGTTTCGCCGCCTTGTTCGATGATGACAGCTACGAAATCCTGCCACCGCCAAAAGTCGGCGAAGATCCGCTGAAGTTCAAGGACACCAAGAAATACACCGATCGCATAAAGGCCGCGCGCCTCGCCACTGGCGAGCCCGACGCGATGATGAGCGGCAAGGGCGAGATCGACGGTCAGACCGTCATAATCAGCGTGCAGGACTTCGCCTTCATGGGGGGATCGATGGGCATGGCGGTGGGCGAGGCTTTCATCGACGCGGTCAAGGCCGCGATCCGCGCGAAATGCCCCTACATCATCTTCACCGCAGCCGGCGGCGCGCGGATGCAGGAGGGTATCCTTTCGCTCATGCAGATGCCGCGTTCGACCGTGGCGATCCAGATGCTGCACGATGCGGGCCTGCCCTATATCGTCGTCCTGACCGACCCTACCACCGGTGGCGTCACCGCATCCTACGCGATGCTGGGCGATGTCCAGATCGCCGAACCCGGCGCGCTGATCGGTTTTGCCGGACAGCGGGTGATCGAACAGACGATCCGTGAGAAATTGCCCGAAGGCTTCCAGCGCGCGGAGTATCTGCTCGAACATGGCATGATCGATATGGTCACGCACAGGCACGATTTGCGCGGCGTTTTGTCGCAACTGATCGGCTATCTGGGGCCGGTTAAGAAGGCGGCTTGATTTTCTGCATCTGACAGTGGCTGACCACGCTACATCCTCCGACCCTGCCGTGCAGGCGCACCTCGACCGCCTGACCATGCTCTCACCGGGCCGCGATGTGCTCGGCTTGGAGCGCATCACTGCCCTGCTCGAACGGCTAGGCAACCCGCACCACAACCTCCCCCCTGTCTTCCATGTTTCCGGCACCAACGGAAAGGGTTCGACCTGCGCCTTCCTGCGTGGCGCAATCGAAGCGGCAGGTCTTACCGCCCATGTCTATTCCAGCCCGCATCTGGTGCGCTTCAACGAACGTATCCGCGTCGCTGGCAAGCTGATTGACGACGCCACTCTCGCCGCCCTGCTCTCCGAAGTCCTCGACCATGCCGAAGGCCTCGAGGCGAGCTTCTTCGAAGTCACCACCGCCGTTGCGTTTTTGGCCTTTGCACGAACGCCCGCCGACGCCTGCATCATCGAGGTCGGCCTTGGCGGCAGGCTCGACGCAACCAACGTCATCGCCGCGCCGCTCGTGTGCGGCATCGCTTCGCTCGGTATCGACCATGAGGCGTTTCTGCTCGCACAGGAGGACGGTACGCCCGAAATCCCGCTCGACCGCATTGCTTTCGAAAAGGCAGGCATCGCCAAGCCAGGTGTACCGCTTGTCACGCAGAAATACCCCGCATCGATGGCAAGCACCATCGCTACACAATCAATGTTGGCCGGTGCCAACTTACTCGCACGAGGCGAGGTATGGGACGCCGTGACCTACGAAGGCCGCCTTCACTATCGCGACGAAGCAGGCAAACTAACCCTTCCCCTTCCTCGCATGACCGGGGCGCATCAGTCCGACAATGCCGCACTCGCTATCGCCATGCTGCGTCATCAGAACGCCATTGCCGTTCCCGAAGCCGCACTCTCCGCCGCGATGGAATGGACCCGCTGGCCTGCTCGGATGCAGTTACTCGGCAAAGGTCCGCTGACCGGCCTGCTGCCCGACGGCTCGAAAGTCTGGCTCGATGGCGGTCACAATCCCGATGCGGGCGCGGCAAATGCCAAGACGCTCGAAAACAATCCGCCTGTGCATGTCATCATTGGCATGTTGAAAAACAAGAATGCCCTTGGCTTCCTCAAGCCCTTCGCGCACAAGATTACATCGCTCCATGCCGTACCGATAGCAGGGCATGAGCATCATGATCCGAAAGACCTGTGCTGGTGGGTGCAGGATAGCCTTGGCATCATATTTGCCGATCCGGTCGACAATGTAACCGTAGCGATGCAGCGTCTGGCAGAAGAGCAGTGCAAGAAAGATGTTCTGATCTGCGGCTCGCTTTACCTTGCAGGTGATGTTCTAAGCGCCAACAACGAACTGCCGACTTAAGCCGTTTTTGCTGGCTGCCCCTTCCAAGCCAGCAACCCGCCCGCGACAAGCAATACTGCAAAAATTGCGGCGACAGTGTTGGTAAGTTCGAGCGGCCCGACCAGCAACAGGCCGACCAACCCGGCAACCACCAGCAAAAACCCGATTATGCGCAGGCCTCCAACCGGTTCGCGCAGCTTCGTCTCGTCGATTGCCGTGCTTTGGCGCACGCCTTCGCCGACATAGCCCTTGCTCCATAATATCCACAGAAATACCATGCCCGGAATGGCGGCAGCAATCGTAAAGCCCCAAAACCCGACCCAGCCGATTTCGGCCGCAACCCATCCTGCAGGCCCGGCCATAAATGTTCGGCCGACGCCCGCGAACGAAGACAACAGCGCGAATTGCGTCGCGGTATAGGCAATGCTGGAAAGCCCCGACAAATAGGTCGCAAATACCGTCAGGCCGATGCCGCTAGTGGTATTTTCTACGACGATTGCCGCTACCATCATCCAGTAATTGTTGCCGGTCGCGGCAAGGATCATGAACATCGCGTTGGAAAACATCATCAGCAGGCCGGAAATCAACAGCGCCCTGCCCATTCCCAACCAGAGCAGGAAAGGCGCACCCAGCGCGGAACCGACGATCAGCGCCCCAAAGCCCCAAAATTTGTTCGCGGAAATATAGTCGAGGTCGCTAAAGCCCAGTTGGACGATCATAGGGCTAAGCATGGCCTGCCCCATCGCATCGCCTACTTTCACGGTAAGGACAAATCCGAGGATCAGAAACGCGCCGTGGCGCGACAGAAATTCGCGGAACGGATTGACGACCGATTCTGTCAACCACTGACCGGCGCTCATGCCCGTTGCGCTGGCGAAGCGGTCGACAAACTTGCCCGGACCAACCCACAAGGCACCGATGATGGCGGGCACCACGCAAAGGGCGGTTAACCCATATCCCATCGCCCATCCAAGCCCGAGCCCCTCGGACGAGGCAATGTAGATCGTGCCCGCTCCCGCAATCAGGTTGCCGGTGCGATAGCCGAACTGGTTTGCTGCAGTGCCGTGAGCAAACTCGTCCTCCTCCAGTATCTCGATGCGATAGGCGTCGATGACGATATCCTGCGTCGCGGAGAGAAATGCCGTAATCAGCGCCCAGATAAAGAAGGTGCTAAGGTTGCCAGGTTGTGGATTGCTTGCTCCCAACTGCCACACCGAAAAGATGAGCAAGCCTTGGATCAGGAACAGCCAGCTACGTCGCTGTCCCAACCAGTCATGCAAAAACGGCAGATGCACTTTGTCGAGCAACGGCGCCCAGAGAAACTTGATCGTATAGGGTATGCCCACCATGACCGCGAGGCCGATGGTCGTGGTATCCAACCCGACTTTCGCAAGCCAGAACGTCAGCGTTGCGACCAGCAGCGTCAGCGGAAACCCACTTGATATCCCCAGCAGGAAGGCAACAGCCGGGTTTTTGCGCAAATAGGGCCGGAATGTCTTGCTGAACGTTGCTGCGACCGCAACGGCTGCCAAGATACCGACGAAAATCAGGAAACGTTGCAATTCGACCGACATGCGGACCCCTCCGAAACTCTAACGGCAATTGACTAACGGCAATTTCCTGAATGGCCAGTGACTTTTCGGGCGCAATGCGTCAAAGGCGCTGGCTATGGCAAAACCACCCACCAAAGCCCCTGCCCGCCCGCCCGTTCGTGCGCCCAAGCCCGTGCGCCTGCGCTGGGACAAAAAGCCCGTGCGCAAGCCAAAGCCTAATGCCGCGCCGTCGAAGGGCGCACTCGAACGCGCCGATGGTGAGGAGCGTATCGCCAAGCTGCTCGCCCGCGCGGGCGTCGCCTCTCGCCGCGAGATCGAACGGATGATTGCCGATGGCCGGATCACGCTGAATGGCGAAAAGGTCGAAACCCCTGCAACCTTGCTTAGGTCGCTTCATGGCGTCGCCGTGGATGGCAAGGCGGTCGGCCAGCCTGAACCGACCAAGCTGTTCCTGTTCCACAAGCCCGAAGGCTGCCTGACCGCCGAACGCGATTTTAGTGGGCGCAAGACGATTTACGATGTCCTGCCCAAGGATTTGCCGCGATTGATGCCAATCGGTCGGCTCGACCTCAATACCGAAGGCCTGCTGCTCCTCACCAATGACGGCGAGTTCAAGCGCCAGATGGAACTGCCCTCGACCGGAGTCGAGCGCACCTACCGCGCGCGCTGTTTCGGCGATGTGACGCAGGAGCAGCTAGAAGAACTCATCCACGGCATCGAAATCGAAGGCGTACGTTACGGCAAGATCGACGCCAATCTCGAACGCCGCACCGGGCGCAATGGCTGGGTTGAAATGACGCTTACCGAAGGCAAGAACCGCGAAGTGCGCCGTGTGCTCGAACATCTCGGCCTTGAGGTCAGCCGCCTGATCCGCACACGCTATGGCCCTTTCGTACTCGGCGACATGGCGCCCGGCACCGTCGGCGAAGTGCGCAGGGTTGATCTGATTGCGTTCAGGAAGACGCTGGCGTGAGAATAATTTCAGGGGAATGGCGCTCGCGACCGCTTGTCGCGCCAAAAGGCGATACGACGCGCCCCACCGCCGACCGCACACGCGAGACACTGTTTTCCATGCTCGCCAGCCGTCTCGGCTCGTTCGAGGAACTTTCGGTGCTGGACCTGTTCGCAGGCTCAGGCGCGCTGGGGCTTGAAGCATTGTCGCGAGGTGCCGCGAAATGCACCTTTGTCGAACAGGATGCCGCCGCGCTGAAGGCTTTGGAAACCAATATCGACAAGCTTGGCGCAAAGGCAAAGTGTGATATCCGGCGATCGTCGGTATTGTCGCTCGGCAGCGCCATCAAACCATTCGACCTCGTGCTGATGGACCCGCCTTATGCGAGCGGCGCAGGCGCGGTGGCGCTCGACAAATTAGGCCGCCTCGGCTGGTTTGCACCCTCGGCCTGGATCAGCATGGAAACGTCGGCCAGGGAAAACATCGGCGTCAAGGGCTTCACCATCGATACCGTCCGCGATGTCGGCAAAGCGCGGCTGACGCTGCTGCGGCTAGGGACAACCGAATGAGCAACCCCAAAATGTCCAGCGCCGACTGGGGCATTATCATGCTTCTCTCTTTGCTCTGGGGCGGGGCATTTTTCTTGATCGAGCTCGGCTTGCGCGGTTTCCCCCCGAACACGCTTGTGTTCCTGCGCATGGCGCTGGCGGTGCCGCCGATGTTGCTGGCTTTGTGGTTCCTCAAAGAAAAGCTCCCGACCGACGGCAAAAGCTGGATGCAATTGCTCGTTCTCGGCGCGATCAACGCGGCGTTGCCCTTCATACTTTTCTTCTGGGGTCAGACCCGCATCGATAGCGGGCTGGCGTCAGTACTCAACGCCACAACGCCATTGTGGGGCGTGGTCACCGCACATTTTCTGACCCGCGATGAAAAGGCAACGCCAGCGCGCATAATCGGCGTATTGCTGGGGATGGCCGGCATAATCGTGATGGTCGGTGGCGATGCCCTTAAAGGCATGAGCGGCAGCGTATGGGCGCAACTTGCCTGCCTCGCCGCGACTTTGTCCTATGCCTTTGCCGCCATTTACGGTCGCACCCTGTCGCAATCGACAATGTCGCCAATGGTGGTTGCTACAGGTCAGGTCATTACCGCCGCATTGCTGATGCTGCCGGTGGCACTGATTATCGACCAGCCGTGGACACTAGCAACTCCCGGCTGGGATGCGTGGGCAGGCGCAATCGGCCTCGCCATTCCGTCGACTGCTGTTGCCTATTTTTTCTATTTCAAACTGATAGACCGCGCTGGCGCGTCAAACGCCATGCTCGTCGCCTTCATCATGCCGGTGGTTGCGATCATTCTCGGCGTCGCCGCGCTGGGCGAAAGCGTCGAGCCCAAGGAGATGGCGGGCGCCATTCTCATCGGGCTCGGGTTGCTGGCAATAGACGGGCGGCTATTTGCGCGCTTCAGCGCTGCTTAACGCCCACCCGGATTCCGGCAATTGTCCTGCAGCGTTTTTGTGCAGGGCGGATATTTCTTGGTTGCTGGCACCGGCTGACTCATTGCGCTTGTTGTACCGCCGCTGGTAGCACTGTCCGCACCGCTGGCGGGTGGCGTAGCCATCGGTCCCAATGGCGCATCGGTAGAACCCTGTACAGGCGGTGTGGGCGCAGGGGGCGGTGCCGGGGGTGCCATTTCGGGCGGGATCGGCTGCGGTGCCGGTTGCGGCGGCGCTGCCGGATCGGGCACGGGCGCGGGGTTCATAGGATCAGATGGCTGCGAAGGATCGGCAGGCGGCGGCGGTGGCGGCATCTGCATGCTGTCGGGTGGCGGCGGCGCTGCCTGCATGCAAAATGCGGGATCGGTAGCAATCAGTGCGAGCGCGGCAGCGGCGCCCAAGAATAAGGTGCTGCGCATGTCTTTTCTCCTCACTTTATATCGTTAGGAAATGCACCAGCGCCGCGTTGGTTCCCCTCCGCCCGCCGAACAGCGCTTGCGGTTCGTCTTAGCGTTCCCTAACTGTTCGCGAATGTCCGAGAATGAAGTCCAGAATGAGCCGCCATGGTTGCGCGGCCTCAACCCGCCGCAGCGCGAAGCGGTCATCACCACTGAAGGCCCCGTCCTTCTCCTGGCGGGCGCAGGGACGGGTAAGACTGCGGCGCTGACCGCGCGAATGGCGCATATTCTCTACAACCGCCTCGCCTGGCCATCCGAAATCCTCGCCGTCACCTTTACCAACAAGGCCGCGCGCGAGATGCGCGAGCGCATAGGCCATATGGTCGGCGAAGCTGTCGAGGGCATGCCCTGGCTGGGCACCTTCCACTCGATCGGCGCAAAAATGCTCCGCCGCCATGCCGAAATCATCGGCCTGCAAAGCAATTTCACCATCATCGACACCGATGACCAGATCCGCCTTCTCAAACAGCTCATCAGTTCCGAAGACCTCGACGAGAAACGCTTCCCTGCGCGCGGGCTGGCGGGGATGATCGACAGGTGGAAGAACGCAGGCAAGACGCCTGCCGACCTGACCCCCGCCGATAATGAAGAGTTCGCCAACGGCAAGGGCCAGCGCATGTACACGCTTTATCAGGCGCGCCTGCTCGCGCTCAACGCCTGCGATTTCGGCGACCTGCTGCTCCATGTCGTCCGGCTGCTCAAGGGCAACCGCGACATCCTCGAAAAATACCAGCGCCAGTTCAAATATGTGCTGGTCGACGAATATCAGGACACCAACACCGTCCAATATCTCTGGCTGCGCCTGCTCATGCAAACCCGGAGCCCGCAGAATATCTGCTGCGTCGGCGACGACGACCAGAGCATCTATTCATGGCGCGGCGCGGAGGTCGCGAACATATTGCGCTTCGAAAAGGATTTTCCCGGCGCGAAGATCATCAAGCTCGAACAGAATTACCGCAGCACGCCGCACATCCTCGCCGCCGCATCGGGCCTGATCGACGCCAATAGCGGGCGTCTTGGCAAAACTCTTTGGACCGAACTCGACGAGGGCGAAAAGGTGCGCGTCATCGGCGTCTGGGACGGTCCTGAAGAGGCCCGCCGCATCGGCGAGGAAATCGAAAGCCTGCAGTTCAAGGGCGAAAGTCTCGACAGCATCGCCATCCTCGTGCGCGCGCAACATCAGACTCGTGAATTCGAAGACCGTTTCATATCTATCGGCCTCAACTACCGGATAGTAGGTGGTTTCCGCTTCTACGAACGCGCCGAAATCCGCGACGCGATTGCCTATTTGCGCATCGTCAACCAGCCCGCCGACGATCTCGCCTTCGAACGCATCGTCAATGTGCCCAAGCGCGGCATTGGGGATAAGGCTGTGGAAAAAATCCACATCGTCGCCCGCTCCGAAGCCGCCCCACTCAGCCTCGCCGCCGCCAAGCTGGTCGGCACCGACGAACTGACGGGAAAGGCACGCAAGTCGCTAGCAGACCTAGTGGTCGATATCGCCCGCTGGCGCGACGAGGCGAGCCGCCTCACCCCTGCCGACCTCACCCGTCTCATCATGGACGAAAGCGGCTACACCGCGGTGCTACAGGCCGAACGCAGCGTTGAGGCTTCGGGCCGCCTCGAGAACCTGAACGAACTCGCGCGCGCGATGGAGGAATATGAGACGCTCGGCGAATTCCTCGAACATGTCAGCCTGGTGATGGACCGCGACCGCGGCGAACCCGGCGCGGCGGTGACGATCATGACCATCCACGCCGCCAAGGGCCTCGAATATGACAATGTCTTCCTCGTCGGCTGGGAAGACGGCGTGTTCCCGAGCCAGCGCGCGCTCGACGAAGGTGGCCTCGCCAGCCTCGAAGAAGAACGCCGTCTCGCCTATGTCGCGATCACGCGGGCAAAACGCAAATGCACCATCGTCCACGCCGCGAACCGTCGGATTTACGGCCAATGGACATCGAGCATCCCCAGCCGCTTCATCGAAGAACTCCCCCTCGACCATATCGAGGCCGAACAGACGATGACCGGCGGCGCGTCCTTATGGCGCGCCAACTGGAGCGAACAGGCCGACCCCTTCGCCCACCTCGCCGCCGCCAACGCCACCCGAGCAGGCCAACGCGGCCCCGGCTGGCAACGCGCCGCGACCTCGGGAGGCTTCAACCCGAGGCCACAGCGTGTGGCGGAGAACACGCGCAGCGCGGTAAGCCTGGGCAACAAGGGCCGCGGTGACCTGTCGGTCGGGATGCGCGTGTTCCACGAAAAATTCGGCTATGGCGCGATTGCGGAGATAGAGGGCAACAAGCTGGAGATCGACTTCGAACAGGCGGGGCGGAAGCGGGTTATGGATAGTTTTGTGTCGGTGGGGTGATCTATCGACTTACCACCGAAAATTTGTCGAGGCTAATTTTTGCACGTAGAATGAGCGTGAGGTTTGCTTGACTTGATGTTCCGCTAAAATAGTTGTCGGTCAGAGTAGTTGCTGCTTTGGCGGATTGACGGGAAATCTAAATCAAAAGCGGACTGTCCGGACACGACAACATTGCGGACATTTCGATATTGCTTCAACATGCCGCCGATGAAACTGCTTGAGAAATTTACTGAGATGATGAGGTGAACAGCATTCCTCAAAATTTGCTGTCCGCATTCGTGGAATGGGCATGTTCGCAGCAGCAGGAGTTATTGCATCGCGGCAGTCCGTATGTGACAAAGTTGGAGGTCGGCAAGCGTACTAACAATAGGGCGGTGTCCCTCACTGTGGAGCGACTGCGAGTGGAGCCAAGTGGCTGGATCAGTTCCGAAGTAGAGGAGGGTGGCACTCTCACGGTTTGGGAAAATGGATGCGCCGATGCAGAGTGGTTAACTTGGAGCTATGACGATGGCGCAATCATCGAGCCCCGTTCTCAGGAGCATTGGGACAACCTAGACCATCAAATGATCGACAAAGCTTTTCAATCGTTCACAGCACGATTTGATGGTGCCGAAAGCTAACGTCTGCTTCCCACAACATTCCCGACATTCACCCCAGCTTTCAGAATCACTGAAACAGGACATTCGTTCAGGGAATTAACAATTGAACCCCACTGTGGTCACCGTTCGACCATTACTGCACAATCGCTAAACCCCTCCTTTAGCGGAGAGGTACGGAGCGTTTCTGCTTTCGCAGTCAGGTGTATTGGCGAAGGGGACGTTGTGCACAAACCTCTCCGGCCAGCCCCTCTCCGATGAAAGAGAGAAGGTTAGGCGATCAATTCGGCTTAACCTTCGGCGCCTCGCCAACCGTCGGCTTGATCTCCAGTGCGCTCGCCTGCAATTGCGGCTTTTCGCCCGCCTTGGTCGCCGCCAGCGCCAGCCTGTCTACGGCGGTGCAATCGCTGCGGCACAGCATCTTCAGCCGCGCGATATTCTTGCGGGCGGGTTCGATTGCGCCCTTGGCAATCATCGCTTCGGCTTGCCCCGCCAGCGCGATCTGGTCATTGGGCTCGATTTCGAGCGCTTCGCGGTAGAAACGGATCGCCTTGCCGTTCAGCCCCTGCGACTTCACCGCGCCCGCCATTGCCACATAGGCCGCACGGTTGCGCGGGTCGACGGCCAGCGCCGTTTCATAGAGGCCGATTGCGGTCGGGGCGTCGCCAGCCCGCAACGCCTCGTTGCCCGATTGCAGCAGCGCCAGCGACTGCGCGTCGATATCGTCGTCGGCTCTGGAGCCGATACTCGCGCTCGAAATCATCGCAAGCGTCAGCGACAGGGCAATGGCAGCAGGGGAAAAACGCATAATCAGGTTCCAGATATGTTGAGAGCGCGACGCTATCACAGCTTTTGCAGCCTAGCGAAGAAAAATCCGTCGCATCCGTCGTGAAGCGGGGTGAGCAGAGTGCCGTCGCCGTCCGGGCGGCCCGAAGCCACGCCACTGTCTACGGCACGCCAGCCCTCATTCGCTTCCAGAAATGCCGCCACCTGTCCCCTGCCCTCGGCTGCAATCAACGAACAGACCGCATAGACCAAATGTCCACCCGACGCGACTATTTCTGCACCGATGACTAGCAATTTGGCCTGCTCGTCGATCACCCGTTTCAATCGCGCCGCGTCGAGCCGCCAGCGCGTTTCGGGGTTGCGCCGCCAGGTCCCGCTGCCCGAACATGGTGCGTCGATGAGGACAAGGTCGCATTGCCCCGCTATATCGGCGAGCATTTCGCGCTCCTTGCCGGGGTTTAGCAAGCGGCATTCGATGTTGGTTGCGCCCGCTCTGGCCGCGCGTGGGCCGAGCTGGTCGAGGCGGTTGCGGTTCGTGTCGGCGGCAATTATCCGTCCGCCGTTCTGCATCGCCGCCGCCAGAGCCAGCGTCTTTCCGCCCGCGCCCGCGCACAGGTCTAGAACCGTCATCTCGCTCTTTGCATGGCAGGCATCGACGATGATCTGGCTGCCGAGGTCCTGAATTTCGACTTCACCCGATTGCACCGCAGGGTGCGTCTCTATCGATGTGCCGCCCGGCAAGCGTAGCGCGCAAGAGGACTGGAGAAGAGCTTCGGCTTCGGGCAACTGCGCCAGCAACGCGTCGCGATCCGCCTTGAGGCTGTTCACCCGCAAGTCGAGCGGCGCGCGGTCAAGCAAGGCCACCTGCTCGTCCCTGTTCACCAGCGGCGAGAACAGCGACATAAGCCATTCGGGCAAAACTCCGCCGGACACGCGCGCCTCTGCAGGGTCGATGCTGGCCGGACCATAATCGCTTCCATCGAACAAGGCCGCCAGTTCGGCATCGTCGTCCGCCATCGCGACAAAGGCGGCGCGTGCATCTACTGGCCGCTCCCCGAATCGTCTAATGGCGCTCCAAGCTAGGTCGCGCACCGCTCGCCGGTCTTTCGACCCTGCATAGCGTCGCTCTGCAAAGAACCTTTTGGCAATAGTATCCGCTGACGCTCCGCCGTCGCGCGCGGCAACAATGATCTGATCCACCAGCTCGATGGCCGATTGAAGGCGAGCGGCAGGCCTCATGTGTTAGCGGGTGGGATAATTGGGCGCTTCCCGCGTGATCGTGACATCATGCACATGGCTTTCGCGAAGCCCCGCATTGGTGATGCGGACAAACTGCGCGCGCTGTTGCAAATCCTCAATCGTGCGCGAACCGGTATAGCCCATCGCCGCCTTCACCCCGCCGACAAGCTGGTGAATGACATCGCGCGCGGGGCCCTTGAACGGCACTTGCCCCTCGATCCCTTCAGGTACCAGTTTGAGCTGATCCTTGATATCCTGCTGGAAATAACGGTCTGCCGAGCCACGCGCCATCGCGCCGACACTGCCCATTCCGCGATAGCTTTTATAGGCACGGCCCTGATAAAGAAACGTCTCTCCCGGTGCTTCTTCGGTGCCCGCGAGCAAAGAACCGACCATTACCGACGAGGCCCCCGCCGCCAAGGCCTTGGCGACATCGCCAGAGGTGCGCAGGCCGCCATCGGCAATCACCGGAATGCCCGACTTCGCCGCTTCCGCCGCCGACTCCATGACCGCCGTCAGTTGCGGCACGCCAACGCCAGCGACCACGCGCGTGGTGCAGATCGAACCCGGGCCGATGCCAACCTTGACCCCGTCCGCGCCGGCATCGATCAGCGCGCGCGTCGCTGCCGCCGTTGCGACGTTGCCAGCAACGACCTGAACTTCGGGTGCCATCTTCTTGATTTCACTCACTGCTGCCGCGACCATAGCACTGTGTCCATGCGCGGTGTCGACCACCAGGCAATCGCATTCGGCGTCGATCAGGGCCTTGGCATAGGCCAGACCCTTCTCGCCCACTGTGGTTGCCGCCGCTACACGCAGGCGGCCCGAGCCGTCCTTGGTTGCCTCAGGATATAACACCGCCTTTTCGATATCCTTGACGGTAATCAGCCCGACGCAGCGATAGCCTTCGTCCACCACCAGCAGCTTTTCGATCCGCCGCTGGTGCAACAGCCGCCGCGCCTCTTCTTGCGTCACACCCGCCGATACCGTTGCAAGATTTTCATGCGTCATCAGTTCGGAAACAGGCTGCGCCGGATTTTCCGCGAAACGTACATCGCGATTGGTGAGGATGCCGACAAGCTTGCCGCCATTCTCGACCACCGGAATTCCGGAAATCGAGTTGGTCGTCATTAAAGCCTGCGCGTCGGCTAGCGTAGCGTCGGGTGCAATAGTGATCGGATTTACCACCATGCCGCTCTCGAAGCGCTTGACCTGTCGGACGGCGGCACATTGCTCTTCGATGCTCAGATTGCGGTGCAGAACGCCAATGCCGCCAAGCTGCGCCATGACAATCGCCATCTGCGCCTCGGTCACTGTGTCCATCGCCGAGGACAGTACCGGAATGTTGAGCGAAATCGTCTTGGTCAGCCGCGTGCGCGTGTCCGCCTGGCTGGGCAGCATGTCCGACGCGGCGGGCTGCAGCAGCACGTCGTCAAATGTAAGGCCGAGGGGAATGTCTTTCATGCTGCCGCCTAATCGTGTCGATTCGTGGCGGCCCATGTAAACAAGGCCGCCTTTATTCGCCAGCCTTGTTCCACTTATATTTGCGGGCATTGGCAAAATATTGCCCAAGCGCGATATGCAGGTCCGCATCCTCCGCGGCGCCGCCCAGTTCTGTCTTGTCGGTAAGCTCGTCATCGGGCCCGTGATAATCGCTGCCGAGAAATTTCTGCATCAGATCGAGATCGGCGAAAGAACCGCCCACCATCAGCGCAGGAACGCCCTTTTGCGTCAGCGCCCATCCGTCCTGCCGCTGGATAAAGGCGTTCGCGTCTTTCGAGCTTTCGATTTTCCGCCCTGCCTTCTTCGCCACCGCCTCGACCGCACCGTCGAGCTTGGTCGTGTCGCGTCCGATAATCGCCACCTTGGCGCCGCGCTTGGCTATCGCAATCGTATCGACATTCAGCGCGATCACGATCTCGTCCAGCGGGAATGCCGGCTTGTCGGCATAGGCATATGCACCGATAAGCCCGCTTTCCTCCGCCGTCGTCGCGACAAAATAGATATCCCGGTCGTGCCGTTTCTTCCCCAGCGCTCTTGCTACTTCGGTCAGCACGGCAATACCGCTCGCATTATCGACAGCTCCGTTGCAAATGCGGTCGGGTGCATCTTCGGGGGCGCAAATGCCCAGATGGTCCCAATGGCCCATATACAGCACCGCGCCACTTCCCTTTTTTCGGCCCGCGATCTTGCCGATTACGTTCGAGCTGTCGAAACGGCGGACCTCGGTGCTGAGCGCGACCTGTGCCGTGACGCCAAGCGCCTCACCCATATAGCCTTCGGTCTTGGCGCTTTTGCGCAGTTTGTCCCAATCGCGCCCAGCCGCCGTCACCAAGGCAACCGCATATTCCGAGCTCACCGCACCTTCCATCTCCGCGCGTTTTTCACCCTCGGCTCGGCGGATCGGTCGCGAAAGAAACTGGCGGCGCAACACCGGCCAGCTGCCCTGCGCATCGGCGATGAAGATCACCGCAGTCGCGCCTGCGGCCACCAATGCGTCGCGCCGCGCGCGTGACGATCGAGCCTCCCTGGGTACATTTTCAGGGTCTTCGAAGAGCAGGAAAACCGCCCTGCCCGCAACACCATCGACTGCGCTGCCGTCGGCCTTCACGCCATGGCCTGCAAAGAATAGCGGCAAATCCTTCGCCACATATTCAGACTCGCGCCCGATCAGCACGATTTCGTCCGACGCGACACGCAAATTGCGGTCCTTCACGTTGTATGCGACTTTGGCGCTGCCCTGTCCGCGCTGGACTAGCGCGACGGGTTCGAACCAGCTACCGTCAGCCGCGGCAGGCTTCAGCCCTGCCTTCGCCCATGCCTCAGCGATATATCTGACGGTCTTGGTCTCGCCCTCGGTGCCGGGCTTGCGGCCTTCAAACTCGTCGCTTGCCAAAATCTCGATATGCGAACGCAGCTGCGCTTCCGTCACGCCTTTCGCCTGCGCAGGCGCTGCCGCATATAATGCCAGTCCGGCTATTAATGCCCCTGTTAGCCCACGCATCCTGAAAACCCTTCACCCAACGTCACCGGTCGCATGTCGGGAACGCTCTATCGTCAATTTTGCTCCCTCTACATGCATCGATTCTATCATGCGACCCCTAAATCGCTGTGCCCCGCCCCGGCTTGCCGCAATTAGCGCCTCGGCGTCGGCAACATCTGCCTGGCTTGGTCCAAAAGCTGCGTTTGCAATGGCGATTTGGTTCGGGTGGATCAGCGTCTTGCCGGTAAAGCCATAAGCCGCGCCCTGCCGACATTCGGCATCGAAACCGTCCATATCGTCGAGCCGGTTGCACACGCCATCGAACCGCGGTTTGCCCGCTGCCGATGCCGCCAGCACAATCGTCTGCAAAGCCAACTCGAGCCCTTCACGCAACGGCCCCGGCCTAATCCCCGTTTCCGCCGCTATGTCATTCGTTCCAGCAATCAACCCCGCGACCGGCGGATGCGCCGCAATCTCCCGCGCGGTATACAATCCGGCGGGCGTTTCTATCATCGCCAGCAGCGGCAGCCCAAGCTCCGCCCCGACCACGGTCACCGCGGCGATATCCTCAACTTTAGGCAGCACAATCAAATCCGCCGCGCAACCCTTGAGCGCGGCAACGTCGTCGGCGTGATGCGCGCTATCAGCCGCATTCGCCCGGATCGCGATAATCCTGCCACCAGCCCCCGCCGCCGCAAATGCTACCGCCGCCGCCCGCGCCTCCGCCTTGGCCTCATCCGCCACCGCATCTTCAAGGTCGATAATCAGCATATCGGCGTCTAGCGACTGCGCCTTCTCCAGCGCCCGCGCGTTCGACCCCGGCACATATAATGCGGAGCGAACAAATTTCAGTTTTGCAGCAATGTCCATCCGATTTCCCTTGGCAAGCCGTCCCATATCTAAGACAAATACAGGCACGTCAAACGGGAGGTTTTCATGGAATATTTTTTCGGCCTGCTCGCGCTGATTGTCATTATCTTCGTGATGATGGGCGTGACCGTGGTGCAGCAGGGCTTCGTCTACACCATCGAGCGTTTCGGCCGCTTTACCCATGCGGCGCAACCCGGCCTTACCATAATCATCCCCTTTTTCGACCGCGTCGGGCGCAAGGTGAACATGATGGAGCAGGTGCTCGACATTCCGGGGCAGGAAATCATCACCAAGGACAATGCGATGGTCGGCGTCGACGCCGTCGTTTTCTTTCAGGTGCTCGATGCTGCAAAGGCCGCATATGAGGTTTCCGACCTCTATGTCGCGATCATGCAGATCACCACTACGAACCTGCGTACCGTCATGGGCAGCATGGACCTCGATGAGACGCTGTCGAAACGCGACGATATCAATGGTCGCTTGCTGTCGGTGGTCGATCACGCGACCTCGCCCTGGGGCGTAAAAATAACCCGCGTCGAGGTAAAGGACATCCGCCCGCCCGCCGACATCAGCAACGCAATGGCGCGCCAGATGAAGGCCGAGCGCGAAAAGCGCGCGCAAATCCTCGAAGCCGAGGGACTGCGCGCCGCAGAAATCCTCCGCGCAGAGGGCGAGAAACAAAGCCAGATATTGCAGGCCGAAGGCCGCAAGGAAGCCGCCTTCCGGGACGCCGAAGCCCGCGAACGCGAGGCTGAAGCCGAGGCCAAGGCCACCGTCATGGTCTCCGAATCTATCGCCTCGTCGGGCACTCAGGCGCTTAATTACTTTATTGCGCAGAAATATACAGAAGCAGTGAGCCAGTTCGCGACTTCGCCCAATGCCAAGACAATTTTGTTCCCGGTCGAGGCAACGCAGTTGATCGGCACGCTGGGCGGAATTGGCGAGTTGGCGAAGGAAGCTTTGGCAGAAAAGCCCGCCACGGGGAGCAAATAACATGGCAGAATGGCTGGACAGCATATCCACCCACTGGTTCTGGCTCTCGCTGGGCCTGATGCTGGGCGTCGCGGAAATGGTCGCGCCGGGTTTCTTCCTGATGTGGCTTGGGCTGGCCGCGATCATAGTCGGCGTGCTCGACTATTTCGTGCCGATCACCGTCGCTTATCAGGTCGCGCTGTTCGCCATATTGTCGGTGCTGACCGTCTTCGCTGGCAAGAAATTCCTGCAGGAAAATCCCATCGAAACAACCGACCCCAAATTGAACGACCGCGGGGCCAGGCTGACCGGCGAGATTGTAACCGTGGTCGAAGCCATCACCAACGGGAATGGCCGCGTGAAGGTCGGCGACACCGAATGGTCGGCGCGAGGCGCGGATGCCGGTGTAGGAGCTCGCGTGCGGGTGACGGGGGCCGATGGCGCGGTTTTGCTGGTCGAAGCGGTCACTCCGAACAACGCCTAGCCCGGCGGCTGGACGCCGGTGTAAATTAGCGTCAGCCCTAACATGTTGGCCAAGCCGTGCGACAGGATAAGCGGCCAAAGTCTCCGCTTTAGCAACAAATAGAACGCGCCTGAAACCAATGCGATTGCACCTGTTGCGAACGCACCGCTCAAGCCTTGGTAATAGAAATGCTGCTGTCCGAAAATGACAGACTGCAACATGACCGCCATGACCGGCGCATACCGGAACTTTGACAAAAGCTGCTCGAAACGCGAGATCAGCATGGCCCTGAACAACATTTCCTCTGCAAAAGCGCCCACGACCCACGCAACAACAATCCAATAGGTATATAGCATCGCATTACCCGGCACGTTGGCAAATCTGTTGCGATATCGCGGATCGATTTCTCCCAGGTCGCCGCTAAACACAGCAGTCACGGCTGAGTTCGCAAGAATGCCCACAGCCATCGTCACCACGAACGCAACAAGCGACCACATCAACATTTTCGAAATGCTTTCGGGCTTCTTTAGACCGAGATCGGCCCATTTCCCTCCGCGTCTGTAAAGGCACCAGCTGGCCACAGCCAAGGCCGACAGAAGCGATATCGGCCCTGCATAGCTCCACAGGCTATCGAACAGCAGCAACGTCGATTTGACGGCGAACAAAGTTCCAAGGATAGCGAAAAGGTCGTAAGCCGCAGCAGGGATATTACTTCCAGCGCCGGTGCTTTGCATGAACTTGCGGTCAGCGTTGTTTGTCATGCCTGATATCCTTGTCTGTTGCTGACCGTTTCGCGTTGCGATGCCGATTGCAGGTTTATCCTTTCGAGCAGTGTGGCCCTGCCAAGCGCATCCATTGCCTTCATTGCAAATGCGGGCATGTCGCATTCGATTTCGCGGAAAAGTTCATCGAACGCGTTTGCCGCTTCTGACAGTATGAATTCCAGTTTTGCATATTGCGCTTCGCCTTTTCCTGTCAGAATCAACGTTTTTCGTCGACCGTCCGCTGGATCGCTGCTGCGCTCGATTAGACCAAAATCTATCAGTATATCAGCTCTTTGGGTAACAAGTTGATGGGGTTGACCCAGCGTCGCAGCAACGTCTGCGACCGAAAGCTGCCTGTCTTCGCCAACAAGCATAAAGAGCGAAACGGCGCGGGATGGAAACTCAATTCCTGCATCTCGCAGCAACTCGTCGCCCTGATCAACGATCATCGCCGCCAGTCGGTCGAATTTATTTGCTACAAAGGCTTTGGCTAGAGGGTGTGCATCCAAGTACATCATTCAACAATTCCAATATACAATCAATTGCACAATTGATTGTATATCTCTTGATGTCAACAGCTATCCTCAGGCTTCGCAGGAGCCTATCGGCCGCCACGAGCTGTGTCGAGGGCGAGGAAATACCTGCCTTGTCGTTCTAGCCCGACCTGAGGTGTTAGTTTCAAAGCTTTGTTAAGAAATGTATTTAGCGCGACATTTTACCGGACCGGTCTATTTTCACCGCACAAACTTGCCCGCCATTCCGATGATATCGTCGAGTGGATTGCCGTCGCCATCCATGTCGAGAAGCGAACCGAGGCCACCCAGCCCGCCGCTCGCAGGCGCCGCCTGCTGACCACTACCGAGCAAACCGCCTAGCAGGCCGCCAAGCCCGCCGCCCTCGCCTTGCGCTGCCCCGCCCTGCTTTGCCATATAGCCCGCGACCAGCATCGCGAGGATCGGCAGCATCTTCTTTAACAGCGAGGGATCGATACCGGTCTGCGCCGACGCATTGCCTGCGACCTGTCGACTGACCTCCTTCGACCCGAAAATCTGGCCGAGTACGTCATTGCCCTTTTCGACCGGCGTGGCCTGCGGTCCGATCACCGAGTCGAACAGCCCGCCGCCGCCAAGGCTGCCGAGCAGACCGCCCAGGCCTTCCAACCCGCCCGGCTGCGCCTGAGTCGTTTTCTTGAAGCCACCGAGAATGGCGGGCAACAGCGCCTCTGCGCCGCTCTGCGCGACCTGTTCGTTCACACCGAGTTGCTGCGCGATCGAGCCAATGGCTCCGCTCTGTTTCAATATGCTGGCTATGTCCATGACGGTCCTCCCAAGACAAGCGCCAAAGCTGCGCCTGTTCTGTGGCCTTGGCAAGACATTCGCCGCCATAAACGGGACGGAACGCATCGATTTTACAATCGTTGGAAATAATGACGCTCCCCAAAATCCATAGTGAGGCGTATAGGTCATTTGCCCGGACGACCCCCGACCGGGCGTATCGCAGGAGAAGTTTCATGGGCATTTTCAGCAGCATCAAAGACGCGATTTTCGGCAAGAAGGCGGTTGCCGCCACCCCCGCCGCACCTGCACCGTCGGCTATCCCGCTCGAACCCGCCGCGCCTGCGCCGGTCGCGATCAGCGAAGTCGATGTTATCGCACATTTGGAAGAAATCGACGCCAATGACGGGCGCAACCTCAACTGGCGTACCTCGATCGTCGACTTGATGAAGATGGTCGGCATGGATGCCTCGCTGCAGGAGCGCAAAGACCTCGCGATGGAACTTGGTTACACCGGAGAGCTCGAAGGCAGCGCCGAAATGAACATCTGGCTGCACAAGGCAGTCATGCGCGAACTGGCCAAGAATGGCGGCAAGGTTCCCGCCGAACTGACCGACTAAATTTCGTCGAGGCTGGCGCGGTCGGGCTGCACAAAGCCCCGCCGCGCCGGCACCGAAAACAGCAAATCCTTCGAATAGAAGCGCAGCGGCAAATCGCGCCGTCCCCTTACTGACAGCAGCAGCGCATTAACCGCCTCGAACAGCGGCATCGCAGTGCCGACCTCGGTCAGATGTGCTTTCACACCCGCGATATACACTTGCGTGATTGTTTCGTGATAACCCTGCATATCGTCGTTAACCCCGCCGACCGCTTCGTTGTAGCTTGAGATGATACGCGCCATATCGCGTTCCGGCGCGATATCGGGTCGGTCGCGAAGAATCCAGGTGCAAGCGGCGAGATGCGCCTCGTGCGTCCACTCCGCGCGCGGCAGGGTGTGCGCGAGCAGGCCCTCGCCGATACGTATTATCGACGCATCATCCTGAAACAGGCGGACCTCATATTCAGACATTTCCGGGCTTCCTCTTGTGCCCGGATTGTCCGGGCGTCTTAGGCGGCGGTGGGGGCCGACTGCTTAACGCCTTCATCGACATGGTCTTCGAATTGCGCGAAGTTATCGATGAACTGCTGTACCAGGTTGCGCGCCGTAACGTCATATTCGGCCTTGTCCACCCATGCCTCGCGCGGGTTCAGGATGCCGCTGTCGACACCAGGCACCGCAACCGGAAACTCGAAGCCGAAGTTCGGGTCTTTGCGGAATTCGGCATTGTTGAGGCTGCCGTCCAGCGCCGCATTAAGAAGCGCGCGGGTTGCCTTGATCGGCATCCGGCTGATTCCAGGCATCGTAGCCTTGCCGCCGGTCCAGCCGGTATTGACCAGCCAGCACTGCACGCCGCCCTTGGCAATCCGCTCCTTGAGCAAATTTCCATAGACACTGGGATGGCGCGGCATGAAAGGTGCGCCGAAGCAGGTCGAGAAAGTCGCCTCTGGCTCGGTCACGCCAATCTCGGTGCCCGCCACCCGCGCCGTATAGCCCGAAAGAAAATGATACATCGCCTGCTCGGGCGTCAGCTTTGCGATGGGCGGCAGCACGCCATAGGCATCGGCGGTAAGGAAAATGATGGTCTTGGGCACCGGCCCCATATTCTTTTCCGAAGTATTCGGAATGAAATCGATGGGATAGGAGCCGCGGCTGTTTTCGGCGAGGCTTGCATCGTCGAAGTCGAGTTCGCGCGTAACGGGATCGATCACTACATTTTCAAGCACCGTGCCGAACCGCTTCGTGGTTGCGAAAATTTCGGGTTCGGCTTCTTCCGAAAGCCGGATCATCTTGGCGTAACAGCCGCCTTCGAAATTGAAGACTGCGGTATCCGACCAGCCATGCTCGTCATCGCCAATCAATGTGCGGCTTGCGTCGGCGCTGAGCGTCGTCTTGCCCGTTCCCGACAGGCCGAAGAACACCGCAGTATCACCATCCGCGCCGATATTGGCCGAACAATGCATCGGCATCACGCCCTTGGCGGGGAGCAAATAATTGAGGATGCCGAACACCGATTTCTTCATCTCGCCCGCATAGGCGGTGCCGCCGATGAGAATGAGCTTCTCGGTGAAATTTACGGCAATGACCGTTTCGGTGCGCGTGCCGTGGCGCGCTGGATTAGCACGAAAGCTCGGCAGGTCGATGATCGTATATTCGGGTTCGAAGCCGGCAAGATCGGCTTCGGTCGGACGGACCAACAGCGTGCGGATAAACAGATTATGCCACGCAAATTCGTTGATGACCCGCACATTGACTCGATGCTCGGGCTGCGAACCGCCGAACAAGTCGGCAACATACAATTTGTCCTTTTCGCCCAACGCCGCAAAGAAATCGGCCTTCAGCGCGGCAAAATGCGCTGGGTCCATCGCGACGTTGGTCTTGCCCCACCAGATCGTGTCTTCGGTTTCGTCATCACGGACGATGAACTTGTCCTTGGCCGAACGGCCTGTGTGCAGCCCGGTCTTCACTACAAGCGGCCCATGCTTTGCCAATATCCCCTCACCGTTTGCCAGAGCAGCCTCAACCAACGGCGCAGTGCCCAGATTGGTATGCAGCTTCGCTGCGGTTTCGATCCCCTGCTGACCAAGGGAAATGTTGAGTGGTACGGACATTTAACGGCTCCGATATCTGAAATTGCGAATCTAGGGCATACGTATGCACCCGATATTGTCTCGCCGGTAGCGGAGTGCGCATTGCAGGTCAAATCGCGCATCGGGATGAGGGCCGGGATGTCACATTATGCTCCGCCGGTACCCGAAAGTATTAAGATTGAACGGATGTAAGCCCGCCCTTATAGGCGTCCCATGACCGCAACGATTGCATTGGTGGACGATGACCGCAATATCCTCACGTCGGTATCGATCGCGATGCAGGCCGAAGGCTATGTGACGCGGCTCTACCCTGACGGTGAAAGCGCACTAAAAGCGATGCTTGAAAACCCCGCCGATCTGGGGATTTTCGACATTAAGATGCCGCGCATGGACGGCCTCGAATTGCTTCGCCGTCTGCGCGAAAAGAGCGATATGCCGGTGATCTTCCTCACCTCGAAGGACGAAGAACTCGACGAAGCACTCGGCCTCGCCATGGGCGCCGATGATTATATCACAAAGCCCTTTTCGCAGCGATTGCTGATCGCTCGCGTCAAAGCCATTTTGCGACGGGCGACCTATGACAAGCCACCCGCCAATGGCGAAGCTGCCGAAGAGCCCGAGCCGATGATCCGCGGCAAGCTGGAGATGGATCCGGCACGGCACCATGTAAAATGGGACGGCAAGTCTCTAACGCTAACCGTTACCGAGTTCATGATCCTGGAAGCGCTCGCCAACCGTCCCGGCGTCGTACGTACCCGCGACCAGCTGATGGATGCCGCCTACCAGGACGACGTCTATGTCGACGATCGTACCATCGACAGTCACATCAAACGCCTTCGCCGCAAGTTCCGTGAGGTCGACGCGGATTTCACCGCCATCGACACGCTTTATGGGGCCGGATACCGCTTTGCAGACAGCTGAGCCAGCCGAACTGCAACTACGGTGGAGCCGAAGCCTGTCGCTGACGGCACGCATCCTTGCGGTCAACCTGTTCGTATTGGCCTTGCTGGGTGCGGGCCTGTTTTTCCTCGATAGCTACCGCGTCCGGCTGATTGCCGAGCGCGAACTTGCTGCACGTTCGCAAGCCGAGTTTCTGGCCAACAGCTTGCCGCTGGTAGAGGCTGCAAACAGGGACGCCTACATCATTAGTTTCGGGCGACAACTGCATTCGCGCATTCGGATATATGACCGGAGCGGCAATAAGCTCATGGACAGCTTCGCTTCCGCCCCGCCGACCTATCGATTCCGTGACCCAGCCAAAGAGCCGTGGCGAAAGGTAGCGGCGCGCGGAATGGACAAGGTCGTCGATTTCATGGTCGGAGCCCCGAAACTGGATTATTTCGTCGAGCCCCAAAACGATACGGCACAAGCGTGGCGCGAAGTTGAACGTGCGAAACCCGGCAAGCCTGTTTCGCTGGCCAGATTTGCCCCCGATCTCACCCATGTGATCAGCGCCGGTGCTGTTTCACCGAATGGCGGCTATTCGGTGCTGACAACTGCAAACGAGCGGGACATTCGCATTTTCGTCCGCGCAGAACGGTTCGACATTGCAATGTTCGTCCTGCTGGCGCTCGGCGTTGGGATCTTGCTCTCCGTTTTTCTTGCCCGCACGATCGTGAGACCGTTGCGTCACCTGGCCCGCGCCGCAGTCAAGGTTCGTCTGGGCCGCGCACAGGAAGTAACTGTGCCACGCCTGCCTTCGCGCCGCGACGAGATCGGTATGCTCGCCCGCGCCCTGTCCGACATGAGCATTGCGCTGCGCCAGCGTATCGATGCAACCGAGGCGTTCGCCGCCGATGTAGCCCATGAGATCAAGAACCCGTTAGCGTCGCTCCGTTCCGCGCTCGACGGTGCAGAAAGGATAGACGACCCTGCACTGCGCAAGCAATTGATGGACGTTGCGAAAGCAGATGTCCAACGAATGGATCGGCTGATCAGCGATATTTCGGATGCAAGCCGCGTGGACTCACAACTTGCCAAGGCAAAGTTCGAGCCCATCGACCTGGGCGATATGATAGAACAGCTGCTTCAGGCGCGCGAGGATCGCGGCGGTGACGGCGACGTTACCATTGCGTTTGCGAGACCGCGCCGGACAGTTGCTACGGTGATGGGCGAAGATGTCCGGCTGGAGCGCATGCTTACCAACCTGATCGATAACGGCGTTTCGTTTTCACCGCCCGGTGCAGTAGTGGAAATATCAGCCACGCTGGCGGACGATGAAGTTATCATTCGCGTCAGCGACGAGGGTCCGGGCGTTCCCGAACATGAGCGTGAAGCGATTTTCAGGCGCTTCCACAGCGAGCGCCCGGCGTCCGAAAATTTTGGCAAGCATAGCGGGCTTGGCCTCGCCATTGCCAGAACCATTGTCGAGGGGCATCATGGCCGCATCTCGGTTCGCGACCGGGTCGATGGCAAACAAGGTGCCTGTTTCGAGATAGCCCTACCCTGCGCCGCGGCATCGAGCCAGTGAGCGTGCAGGTGATCCATGCAACGGCAATCGCAATCGATGGCAATGGCGTGTTGTTGCTTGGGCCATCCGGCGCGGGCAAATCGGATCTGGCGCTTCGTCTTATCGATCGCGGCGCAATGCTGATTAGCGACGATGCGGTCCCGGTAGATTGCAGCGGTTCATCGCCAAAACTTTGGCCGGCGGATAACATAAGCGGCAAAATGGAGATTCGAGGTCTTGGCATTTGCGCCGTCAAATCAACTCCATCGGCTACGCTTCGATTGGTGGTAGAGTTGGACGCCGAGATCGAACGACTTCCGTCGGCTGGACGCACGAAAACGATCTGCGGCTTCGACGTGCCTTTGCTCAGCCTCGCCCCGTTCGAAGCGAGTGCCCCGATCAAGCTCGAATATGCGCTACGCTCGGTCGTTGACGCAGACCTATGGCCGGTGGCAAGCAGCAGCACCGTTTCTTGCGAAAGCAAAACCATTTGAGTCGCAAAGCCATCTCTAAAACGCAGACGATTTTGCTGGTAACCGGGCTTTCCGGGGCCGGAAAATCGACTGTTCTCAAAACGCTTGAGGATATGGGTTGGGAAGCCGTCGACAATTTTCCGATACGACTTTTAGACCCGTTGCTGGAGATTCCAGCAGGCGATGGCCGTTCCGGGCCATCCATACCGCTGGCGCTCGGGTTCGACAGCCGCACGCGCGGTTTCAAGGTGGAGCAGCTCATCAAACAAATGAAAGCGCTCCAGAAAAACCCCGACCTCAACATCATGACGATGTTCCTCGATTGCGCCGGCACCGAAATCGAGCGGCGCTACGCAGAGACTCGCAGGCGCCATCCACTGGCGCAGGACAGGCCTGCCATCGATGGCATTGCGCTGGAACGCATGATGATGGAGCCGCTCCGACGCTGGGCTGAAACGGTTGTCGACACCAGCAAACTGTCTGTTCACGAATTGCAGAACGAAATCCGCGAGCGCTTCAGCACCGAGGCTTCGGCGCGTTCGATAGTAACCGTTACCAGCTTTGGCTTTTCACGAGGCGTTCCGCACAATGCCGACCTGGTTTTCGACCTGCGCTTCTTGCGCAATCCGCATTGGGACAACGAGTTGCGCCCGATGACTGGCCTCGATCCCGAAGTTTCGGCCTATGTCGAAGCCGACCCGGAATATGCGGAGGCAATCGCAAAGATCAAGGACCTGCTCGCATTCCTCCTGCCCCTCTACGACGAGCAGGGCAAAGCCTATGTCAACATTGCTTTCGGCTGCACCGGCGGACGTCACAGATCGGTACATGTCGCCGAGGAATTCGGCAAATGGTTGCGCGACGAGGGATTTGCGCCCACGGTCACTCACCGCAATCTGACGTCAAGACCGATTGACGCACTCGAAGGGCCTGCTAACGGCGCGACAAAGCCCAAAGAAAAAGGGCGAAAGACTAAACGGGGTAGCGAACGCACATGATCGGGTTGATTTTGGTCACGCATGGCAGACTGGCGGAGGAATTCCTCGTCGCGCTGGAACATGTTGTCGGACCGCAAAAGCAGGTGGCGACCGTCTGTATCGGGCCGCATGACGACATGGAAAGCCGCCGCAAGGAAATAGCAGCCGCGATCAAGCAGGTCGAAGACGGCGAAGGCGTTATCATCCTGACCGACTTGTTTGGCGGCACTCCATCCAACCTCTCGATTTCGCTGCTCGATGCCGGACGGGTCGAGGTGATCGCTGGCATCAACCTGCCCATGCTCATTCGCCTCGATAGTGCGCGCAAGAATATGGCGGTCAGGGAAGCCGTCGCCGCCGCACGCGAAGCAGGCCGCAAATATATCAGCGTCGCCTCCGAAGTGCTTGAGGCGTCGCGGTGAGCCGGATCAGCCGACAGGTTACAATAGTAAACCAGAAAGGGCTGCACGCGCGGGCCAGTGCGAAATTCGTGACCTTCGTCAGCCGTTTACCTGAGGGCGTAAAAGTCGAGGTCGAAAAGGACGGGCAGAGCGTCACAGGCACATCGATAATGGGTCTGATGATGCTGGGCGCCGCAAAGGGTAGCGAAATCACCGTGCATGTCGAAGGCGAACAGGCTGACATGGCGCTCGAAAAGCTGGTAGGGCTGGTAGTAGACGGCTTCGGCGAAGACTGATGCGCCGGGAGATTACCGGCTTTTCCAACCCGCTGCTCAAGGAAGTCCGCGGGCTTCGTGAGAAAAAGCTGCGCAAACGCGCTGGCCTGTTTCTTGCCGAAGGCTTGCGGATCATGACCGAAGCGCGCGAGGCGGGTTTCCTGCCCGAAATGCTTTTCCGCGTGAAAGATCGTGATGTTCATGCGCTTGTGATTGCGCTCGAAACCGATGTGCTGGCAGCGGGCGGCGACGTCATAGAAACGAGCGCCGACATCATGGCCAAACTTTCAGGCAAGGATAATGCGCAGGCGGTGGTGGGTGTGTACCGCGACCATGCGACCGATTTGAACGATATCGACCGTGCGAGCGCCCCGATTTGGCTGGTCGCCCACGCCATGCGCGACCCGGGCAATCTGGGCACAATGCTGCGTACCGGCGATGCCATTGGCGCGGGTGGGCTGATCCTCATCGACGATTGCACCGACCCATTTTCGGTCGAGGCCGTTCGCGCCAGCATGGGGGCGGTTTTCACGCAGAAGGTCGTCCAGTGCCGGTGGGAGGAATTCCTGCATTGGCTTCGGGACGGCAGCGGGCAGCTAGTGGGCACGAGCCTGCAGACCGATACGGATTACCAGAGCGCGCGCTATGAAGCACCTTGTTTCATACTGACGGGCAATGAAGCCCAAGGCCTTCCCGAAGCATATGAAAGCGAATGCGACCTGCTTGTCAAAATGCCGATGCGCGGCAAGGCCGACAGTTTGAACGCGGCGGTGGCGACGGCGGTCATGGGTTATGAGGTGCTCAACCAGTTTCGTCGTGCTTAGGTTACCCATTCAGGCTATAATGCGTTCAGCATTGGAGGCTTGCATGAAACGGCTGTTCCCGATTTTGGCGATGTCGATTGCGACGGCCGCATGCCAGCCGATGACAACGCCGCCGGCACCAACGCCGGAAGTCTATTTCACAGCACGAGGCCAGGAACCGGGTTGGATCGTTCGCTTCGACGCCGACAATATCGCATTCGAGGGCGATTATGGCGAAACCAGAATCACTGTACTAAAGCCGAAGGGACAGCCGTCTTCCAACGGGATGCGCTATATAACCGACCGGCTTATTGTTGAAGTCACCCATTCGACCTGCGCCGATGCGATGTCGGGCCAGCGTTATGCCGAAACCGTCACCGTGCTGGCGAAGGGCAAGGAGTATAGGGGCTGTGGCGGCCGAAACCTGCCACCGGAATCGCTGGACGGAACAAGCTGGACCATCGTCATGATGGACCAGATGCCAGTGCTGCCGGGCGTGCCTACGTCGCTGCGCTTCGCAGACGGGCGGGTCAGCGGCAGTGGCGGTTGCAACAGGATAAGCGGCAGTTACACCGCCAAAGGCAGCGACTTGATGTTCGGCGATCTTATAACGACCGAAATAGCGTGCGCCGAGAAGCAGACGGCACAGGAAACAAAACTGCTTTCACTCCTCAAGGGCAAAGTGAGCACGCGCTACACGGTGGATGGTAATCTTATTCTCACTAACGAAAGCGGCCAGCGAGCGACTTTCCAGCGCGTGATCTAGGCTGCATCCTCGTCGCGCGATTGCGCCTCGACCAGTTTGACCATTGGGCGTGTAGTTTGCTCGACGATGGGCAGGCTGTCGATGGCTTTTCCAGCGGTGTCGATGCTCAGATCCTCGAACCTTTTCGCTTGCGTCAATACCTGCGATTCAAGGCTGCCGACCAGCGAATTATAGGCCGACACCGCCGTATCAAGATTCTTGCCCATGCGCCCGACATGACCGCCCATCGTCAGCAGTCGCGCATATAGTTCCTTGCCGAGCTCGGCGATCTCGCGCGCCTGACCCGCCATTTTTTCCTGCTTCCACACCGCCGCAACCGTGCGCGCTATTGCGATCAGGTTGGTCGGGGTTGCCAGCAATACACGCTTGTTAAATGCGAAGTCCCACAGGTCCGCATCCTTCTCCAGCGCGGCGGCAAGGAAATGCTCGCCTGGCACGAACATTATGACATAATCGGGTGTGTCGTCGAATTGGTCCTGATAGGCTTTTTGCCCCAACGCATTGACGTGGTTTTTCATAGCAGCGGCATGAGCCGCAAGCGAGCCTTCACGGCCGATCTCATCGCTCGCCTCGAACGCATCTTGATAGGCATTCAAAGACACTTTGGCATCGATCACGAGATTGCGACCGCCGGGTACGCGCACGATCACATCGGGCCGCAAGCGGCCCTCGCTGCCCTCCATCGACACTTCGGTCTGGAAATCGGCATGTTCCGAAAGCCCGCAGCTTTCGAGCACATTGCGCAATTGCTGCTCGCCCCAGCGCCCGCGCGCCTTGGGTGCGTTGCGCAGCGAATTACCCAACCGCTGCGCTTCGGTCTTCACCGCCTCGTTGCTGACGCGCATCGATTCCATCAGTCCGTGCAGATTGCCGAAAGCCTCGCGCCGTTCGGCTTCGACTTTGCTTACTGCGCTCTCGTATTTTTCCAGCCGCTCATGCACGGGCTGCAGCAACGCGCTCAGCCGTTGTCCGGCGGCGCTCTCCGATTCCTTGAAGCGCTCGTCGGCGCGCTGCAAAAAGCGCGATTGCGCTTCGTGCAGCAATTTCTGACTGATTTCGGCGAATTGACCCGACAGCAAATTTTTTGCTTCGGAAAGCGCCGTCAATTGATCATCGAACGATTTTTCCCGCTCGGCCAGCGTCGTTTCCACCTGAGCCAGCCTGATCCGCGCCTCATCGCGCTCTTTGGTGACACCATCCAGCCCCAAGCGCATCGACGCGACCGTATCGGCCCCGCCGCGCGCATTTCGGCCCCCGGACCACCAGCCGAGCGCCAGCCCGATGAGCAATGCAATCACAACCGCAAGGGCAATCAACAACGGCTCCAACGCCTCACTCCATGATCAGAACGAAGGTGGAACATAGCCCGCCATAGAATGACGTCAAGCGGCTTGTGCAGATGCCCGCCGCGCGCGTTTGACTTTTGCGTAGCTCAGCATGCTGAACGGCAACAGACCCGCATAGACGACGCTGGCAGCAATCAGCGCCACCCACGGCGCGGCAATCAGCACTGCGCCGAACAGGCCCACCGCCGCCAACCCAATAAACCGGAAGCTGGGCCGCACCTTGATTGACGACCAGCTAAAGGTCGCGACATTCGAAATCATCAGCACCGCTACAATCAGCAGCCAAGGCGCCACCAGCCGGTAATCCTGCAACCAGTCCCACTGCGTTTCGAAATGAAGCATCATCGGCAGCAAGGCCAGCCCTGCCCCCGGCGGCGACGGAACGCCGGTGTTGAACCCGGCCGACTTATGTGGCTGATGCTCGGTATCGATCCTTGCATTGAACCGCGCCAGCCGGAGCGCGGCGCAGAGCACGAAGAACACAGATATGGTCCAGCCGAAGCGTGGCATGTCCTGCATCACCCAAATGTAGATGACGAGCGCAGGCGTTGCACCGAAAGCGATGACGTCCGACAGCGAATCCAGCTCCGCTCCGAATCGGCTCTCGCCCTTCAGCAAGCGCGCAATCCGCCCGTCCATCGCATCGAGCACGCCCGCGACCACGATCGCGGCCACGGCATTTTCCCAACGCCCCTGCAAAGCAAACCAAGCGCCGGAAAGTCCTGTACACAATGCCAGCGCGGTAACTGCGTTGGGTGCTAGTGCGCGAAGCGAAATGCCGGGTCGGGGCGGAGACTGATCCATCAATGTGAAATAGCGACTAGGTCTTGATCGACGCCGATTTCGGCAATCACCGTTTCGCCCGCTATGCAGCGCTGTCCCTTAATGACGCGAGATGCGGTACCCTGCGGCAGATACACATCGACGCGGCTGCCAAATCGGATCAGGCCGACGCGTTGACCTGTCGCGACACTGTCGCCTTCCTTGACGAAGGAGACGATCCGCCGCGCTACCAACCCTGCAATCTGCGTAAAACCGATACGCACTCCGTCGCTACGTTCGACGAGGAAATGTTGGCGCTCATTCTCGTCGCTGGCCTTGTCGAGATCAGCGTTCAAAAACTTGCCAGCGATATAGACCACCCGCTTGATAGTCCCGCGAATGGGGGTGCGATTGATGTGGACGTCGAAGACGCTCATGAAAATAGAAACGCGCGTCATTGGCTGGTCGCCCAATGCATCGGGACCGCTCATTTCGGGCGGCGGCGGGACGCGCTCGATCAGCGTCACCAACCCGTCGGCGGGCGCGATGACAAAACGGTCGTCGGTCGGCGTTGCGCGTGCGGGATCGCGGAAAAACGCCAGCGTCCATGCGGTCACAGCCGCCATCGGCCAGGCCAGCGTTTCCCAAGCCATGAAGGCAAAGAATAGCGTAATGCCGCCAGCGATCAGACCGAATTTTCGGCCTTCTGGGTGAACGGGGGGAAACGACCATTTTGCGACACCGGTGCCCCGGTTCGTGAGTTCTTGTCTGCTCATCGGGACTAACTAGGCGGTGAAGCGTGATGTTACAACCGATAGATGGCCTTTCCCGCCATTTTCGGCGAATGGTTGAACAACCGCGAGACTTTGCTATGGCACCCGCAATCAACCCGACTCCCTATTTGGAAAGCGCTTCCTCACATGGCCAAAATCAAGGTGAAAAATCCTGTCGTCGAACTCGATGGCGACGAAATGACCCGCATTATCTGGGAATGGATCCGCGAACGCCTGATTTTGCCCTATCTCGATATCGACCTGAAATATTATGACCTCGGCATCGAAAAGCGTGACGAGACCGACGACAAGATCACCGTGGAATCGGCCAACGCTATCCGTGAATATGGCGTCGGCGTGAAATGCGCGACGATTACCCCCGACGAACAGCGGGTCGAGGAATTCGGCCTCAAAAAGATGTGGAAATCGCCGAACGGCACGATCCGCAACATTCTGGGCGGCGTCGTTTTCCGCGAACCCATTGTTATCCAGAATGTACCGCGCCTGATACCGGGCTGGACCGACCCCATCGTGGTTGGCCGCCACGCTTTCGGCGACCAGTATCGCGCGACCGACTATCTCGTCCCCGGCCCCGGCACATTACGCCTTGTTTGGGACGGCGACGATGGCCGCACCATCGACGAAGAAGTATTCCGTTTCCCCTCGTCGGGCGTTGCGATGGCTATGTACAATCTCGACGATTCTATCCGCGATTTTGCGCGCGCATCGCTGAATTACGGCATTGGTCGCCAATGGCCAGTTTACCTTTCGACCAAGAACACGATCCTGAAAGCCTATGACGGGCGGTTCAAGGACCTGTTCCAGGAAATCTACGAGAGCGAGTTCGAGGCCAAGTTCAAGGAACTGGGCATCGTTTACGAACACCGCTTGATCGACGACATGGTCGCTTCCGCGCTCAAATGGTCGGGCAAGTTCATCTGGGCGTGCAAGAATTATGACGGCGACGTGCAGTCGGACCAGGTCGCGCAGGGCTTCGGCTCGCTGGGCCTGATGACCTCGATTCTGATGACACCCGACGGCAAGACCGTCGAGGCCGAAGCCGCACACGGCACCGTCACCCGCCACTTCCGTCAGCACCAGCAAGGCAAGGCGACATCGACCAACCCGATTGCATCGATCTTTGCATGGACCGGTGGCCTCAAATTCCGCGGCAAGTTCGACGAAACGCCGGACGTCACGCGCTTCGCCGAAACATTGGAAGAGGTCTGCATTCAGACGGTCGAGGACGGCCACATGACCAAGGATCTCGCGATCCTGATTGGCCCGAACCAGGCTTGGATGACCACCGAGCAGTTTTTCGAACAGGTTCGCGTCAATCTCGAAAACAAGATGGGCAGCTGGCAGTAAGCAGCTCCAAAACAAGCACAAAAATGCGCGGGCATTATGTCCCGCGCTTTTTTTATGCGACGCGCTTCCCTTTGCGACAGTGCTGTGGCTTATAGCGCGCATGCATGGCGGAATTCCCAGCGAGAACATCAGCGACGTCGTCGTCATCCTTGGCGCGGCTGGTATCGTAATACCGGCGTTCGCGCGGTTCCGCATCACTCCAATTATCGGCTTCATTCTGGTCGGCATTTTGGTGGGGCCGGCAGGCCTCGGCGCGATGGTCGCGCAGTATCCTTGGCTCGGATGGGTCACGATTGCGAGCCCTGAGGCGATCAAGCCGATCGGCGATTTCGGCATTATCCTGTTGCTATTTTCCATCGGCCTCGAACTCTCTTTCCGTCGCCTCTGGCGAATGCGGCGGCTGGTATTTGGCGTGGGCATGGCGGAGCTGTTCGGGGCGGGGCTGATCATCGCTGCGGGCCTGATGCTGTTCGGTTACGGGCTGACCGCTGCGCTGGGCATTGGGATTGCGTTGTCGCTGTCTTCAACCGCCCTGGTGCTGCCGATCGCGGGGACGCAATCGGCCGTCGGCAAGTCCGCATTAGCCATGCTGTTGTTCGAGGATCTTGCGATCGTTCCAATCATTTTCGTGTTAGGCGCGCTGGCACCACAAGCGGGCGCGGAATCATGGGAAGGCATCGGCACCGTATTCTGGCAAGGCGCGCTGGTCATTGTGGGCATGCTCGTCCTCGGCCGTTTCCTGTTGCCGCGACTTTTCGGGCAGGCGGCGCGAACCAAAAGCCCGGAGCTGTTCGTGTCGGTCAGCCTTCTCGTCGTGATTGTCGCCAGCCTCGCCACCACCGCGGCGGGGCTATCGCCGATCGTGGGCGCGATCATCGCTGGTATCCTCATTGCCGAAACCGAATATCACAACGAAGTCGAGGTAATGACCGCGCCTTTCAAGGGTCTGGCGCTCGGTGTGTTCCTGATCAGCATCGGCATGCAAATCGATCTGGAATATGTGGCGGAAAACTGGGTGTCGCTGCTGGCGGCCGTTGCGGCCGTCGTTTTGGTCAAAGCGGCGGTGACGGCATCGCTCTTGAAACTGAACGGCGCACGGTCGGGCACAGCCATCGAGACGGGCGTGTTGATGGGCAGCCCTTCCGAAACCACGCTGATCGTCTTGGGTGCGGCAGGCGCTGCACAGCTAATCGATGCCGGAACGATCAATTTCTGGCAAATCGCGACGGCAATCGGGCTTACCATTACACCCATACTCGCCCGCGTCGGTCATGATATTGCCCGCCGTGTGGAACTGCGCGACGCGGAGGACGAGGCCTTAGAACAACCCGAATCGATCGAAGCGCGCACCGTGGTCCTCGGGTTCGGGCGCGTCGGCAAGCTGATCGCTGACATGCTCATGACGCATGGCCAGCCTTATCTGGCTGTGGAATATGACGTGGACGCTGTGACGTCGGCAAGGCGACAGGGGTATAAGGTGATTTTCGGCGATATTTCGCGGCCCGAGACGCTGGACAAGCTCAGCCTCGGCCATGCCAAGGCGCTAATCCTGACCATGGACCAGCCGGTACTCGCCGAACATATCGTCAAACGCGTCCGCGCCTGGTTACCTGAAATCACCATCGTTGCTCGCGCACGAGACCCTGCCCACGCTGCGCGGCTGTATCAGGCGGGCGTGAGCAACGCCGTGCCGGAAACGCTCGAAAGCTCGTTGCAGCTATCCGAAGCCCTGCTTACCGATCTCGGCGTTCCGACCGGTTTTGTGATTGCTTCAATCCACGAGAAACGTGATGAGTTCCGGCGGCAGATCAAGGAAGATGGCGGGCTTGAGACCACGCCAAAGCTCAAATTGGGCTAGTCGATTGCCAGCTTGGTCTGCAAGGCCGCAACCAGTTCATCTACAGTAGCAATTTTCCCAAGCGCATCCGCGTCCAGCAAAATGGTAAATTGTTCCTGCTCAACCCTGCCCACCAGCGGCAGCCGTTCGCCTGCCAATTGCGGGAATGCGACACGGAAGTCCGGCCTGTGATAGAAATCCGCATCGATTGGCAGTTCTTTCAGATACTGTCGCCACTGCGGACGCATTGCAAATATACCATGCGTCACCGCACACAGATTGCAGGCGTAGCTATCGGGTGAAAGCGTCTTGTGAACGCTGTCAATCGCGCCTGCGAGCAATCCTGCATTTGCGTTGTAAACGAAAACCAGACGCGCCTTCACGCCGGTTGGGCGACCTTAGTCAATGCGGCGCGAACAGCGTCGAGCGCCGCCTGCGCCTGTTCCGAACCCGCAGGACCACCGCCTTGCGCCATGTCGGGCCGCCCGCCACCGCCCTGCCCGCCCATAGCCGCGGTTGCTGCACGGACAAGATCGGGGGCGTTGGTTTTTGCCTGATGTTCGGGCGAGACGGCAATCACCACGGTGTTGCTATTCTCATTGGCGGCGACGATGGCGACGACGCCTTGGCCTATGGCTTTCATCTGCTCGTCGGCAAGCCCGCGCAATGCCTTGGGATCGATACCGGCAACGACCTGCCCCATGAAGGTGACGCCGCCCACATCTTCGGCCTCGGCTTTCGGCCCGCCGCCGCCCGAGAGGGCAAGCGCCGTTTTCGCATCTGCCAGTTCCTTTTCGAGCCTACGCCGTTCCGCGAGTAGCGTTTCCACGCGGCTCGCCACTTCGTCGGGCGCGGTTTTCAGCATCGAGGCGACGTCTTTCAACTGCGCCTCGCGGCTGGCCAGATGCTGGCGCGCGGCCTCGCCGGTCAAAGCCTCAACGCGGCGGATGCCACTCGCGACTGCGCCTTCGGAAATTACCGTGAACAGAGCGATGTCGCCAAGCGCATTTACGTGCGTGCCGCCGCACAACTCGACCGAATAATCAGCAGCATCGCCAGTGCCCATGCTGAGCACGCGCACCTCGTCACCATATTTCTCGCCGAACAGGGCAAGCGCGCCTGCGGCCACCGCATCATCGGGCGTCATCAGCCGCGTGGTAACCGACTGGTTGTGGCGGATTTGTGCGTTTACATCGGCTTCGATGGTAGCGATCTCGTCGGGCGTGACCGCCTGATTGTGCGAAAAGTCGAAGCGCAGCCGGTCGGGCGCAACAAGGCTGCCCTTCTGCGTGACATGTTCGCCGAGCCGGTTGCGCAATGCCGCATGGAGCAAATGCGTAGCGCTATGGTTGGCGCGTAAAGCATCGCGGCGTTCGACATCGATCTTGAGATGGACGACATCGCCGACCTTGATTTCGCCATCGGCCAGCGTCACCTGATGTGCGTGCAGGCGACCCAGCGGCTTCGCAGTATCGGTCACCTCGCCACGGAAGCCCGCGCCGGTAATAGTCCCGGCGTCACCCATCTGCCCGCCACTTTCGCCGTAGAACGGCGTCTGGTTGACGATGACGGTGACCGTGTCGTTAGCAACCGCAGATTGCACTTCGACGCCATCATTGACCAGCGCCAGCACTTGCCCTTCGCCTTCGCAGGCTGTGTATCCGGTAAATTCGGTCGAGCCGACGCGCTCGGCAATGTCGAACCAGACATCGTCCGATGCCTTCGCGCCCGAACCCTTCCAAGCCGCCCGCGCACGTGCTTTCTGCGCGGCCATCGCAGCTTCGAAACCGGCTGCATCGATTCCGAAACCTTGGGCACGGAGTGCATCCTCGGTCAGATCGTATGGGAAGCCGAACGTATCGTAGAGCTTGAACGCGGTTTCGCCTTCCAGGACATCGCCCGCCTTCATCCCCGCAGTCGCATCGTCGAGCAGCTTTAGCCCCCGGTCGAGTGTGCGGCGGAACTGGGTTTCTTCCTGCTTCAGCGTCGCCTCGATTAGCGGCTGTGCGCGAAGCAATTCGGGATAGGCCGCGCCCATTTCGGCGGCGAGGCTGCCGACGAGGCGGTGCATCAACGGCTCTTTCGCACCCAGCAGATGTGCATGCCGCATCGCGCGGCGCATGATACGGCGCAGCACATAGCCGCGGCCTTCGTTCGACGGCATCACGCCATCCGCCAGCAGGAAACTGGTCGAACGCAAATGATCGGCGATAACACGGTGGCTTGCCGTCTGCTCGCCTTCCGCCTTGGTACCGGTCAGTGCTTCGGATGCTTCGATCAATGCCTTGAAGGTGTCGGTGTCGTAATTGTCGGTTACGCCTTGCAAGACGGCGGCAACGCGCTCCAGCCCCATGCCAGTGTCGATCGACGGTTTGGGCAGGTCGGTCTGGGTGCCATCGTCGTGCCGCTCGAACTGCATGAAGACGAGGTTCCAGATTTCGACGAAACGGTCGCCATCCTCGTCGGCGCTGCCCGGGGGTCCGCCGAAAATATGGTCGCCATGGTCGTAGAAAATTTCGCTGCACGGGCCGCAGGGGCCGGTATCGCCCATCGACCAGAAATTGTCATTGGTGGCGATGCGGATGATGCGTTCTGCGGGCAGGTCCGCGATCTTACGCCACAGGTCGAACGCCTCGTCATCGGTGTGATAGACCGTCGCGGTCAGCCGGTTCGGGTCGAGGCCCCAGGTCTTGGTAAGCAACGTCCAGGCATGGTGGATCGCCTGTTCCTTGAAATAGTCACCGAACGAGAAATTCCCGAGCATTTCGAAGAAAGTATGGTGCCGCGCGGTGTAGCCGACATTGTCGAGATCGTTATGCTTGCCGCCCGCCCGCACGCATTTCTGACTCGACACCGCGCGCGGCGTTTCGCGGCTTTCGAGGCCGGTGAAGACATTCTTGAATGGCACCATCCCGGCGTTGACGAACATCAGCGTCGGGTCGTTATACGGCACCAGCGGCGCGGACTGCACCACCTCATGGCCCGCGCCCCCGAAATAGTCGAGAAAGCCGCGGCGAATGTCATTGGTCGAGGTCATAATGCCAGCGACTTAGGGAGAGATGAAGCGCCCTGCAAGACGGATATCTCGATCAGGCATATGCATAAGGCCCACCCTTCTCCAGCGCGGTCTGATAAGCGGGGCGGGCGTGGATGGATTCGACAAAAGCGGTGAGCTTCGGCTTTTCCGCCGCGCGGCCCATTTTGACGGCGGCTTCGGCAGGGAAGCTCAGCATGATATCGGCACCGGTCAGGCCGTCGCCGACGAACCAGCCTGATGGCCGGATGCACTCTTCCATATAGGCAAAATGGCTTTCAAGCTGCTGGTCGATGCGGGGTCGCAAGGGTGCAGCAGCGTCGCCCAGGCGGCTGGTGTAGAGGTTGAGTAGGATGGGCGTCATTGCCGATCCTTCGGCAAAGTGCAGCCATTCGAGATAGCGGATATGGTCGGCGCTGCCCCGCGCCGGAACAAGATGGCCGCCGCCGTGGCGTTCGCAGATATATTCGACGATGGCGGCTGATTCGAAGATGATATTGCCGTCGTCTTCAATCACCGGTGACTTGCCGAGCGGATGGACGGCGAGCAGTTCGGGCGGCGCGAGGTTTGTGATGGCATCGCGGCTATGGTGACGAATTTCATAAGGCGCGCCGATTTCTTCGAGCAGCCAGAGGATTCGTTGCGAACGGCTGTTGTTGAGATGGTGGACGATGAGGGTCATGACGGCTCCTGATTGTTGACGTGGATGAGCGCGGCGAGTTCGCGGACGAGCTTGGCGGCAAGGATGGCCGTGACTTCGTTCACGTCACGGTTCGGGTTGAGTTCGACGATGTCGGCGCCGACGATCCGGGCCTTTTGCCTGGCCAGAACTGCCAGCACTTCGCGCACTGTCAGTCCGCCGGGTTCAGGATGCGCGACGCCGGGGGCTTCGCTTGGGTCGATGCCGTCTAGGTCGACGCTGATATAGAGCGGGCCATCGAGGACCGGTACCTGATCCGGATGAAACCCTTCGACAGGGATAATCTCGACGCCGAAGCGGTCGGCCTGTTCGCGGCAATGACGCGTGAGCGTGCGGATGCCGATCTGGACAAGGCGGGTGGCACGGCCGTCCTCCATGATCCGGGCAAACGGCGAGGCGTGGCTGCGCGGGTTGCCTTCGAAGTCAGCGTAAAGATCGGGGTGCGCATCGAAGTGTAGAATGGTGACAGGGCCATGTTTCCCGGCAATGGCAGCGACCAGCGGATAGGTAACGGCATGATCGCCGCCCAATGAGAGCGGGACAGCGTCAATCGCCAATATGTCATGGACCGCCTGCGCAATTTTGGCATCGTCTTCGGCGACGTCGCTATCGGAAAGCGGCAGGTCGCCCCTGTCTACAAAGTCGATATCGGTGCCGATCTCAAAGCCGGATTGGGTCGAAAGATTGCCCCGATCGCTCCATAGCGCCTCCCGGATCGCAGACGGTGCCAAGGCCGCGCCGCGCTCGAACGAGCTGTTCTGGTCGGTGGGCAGGCCGATGAGATGGATGACAGGTCGCACGGGGCCAATTGGGGCTTTGCTGTCCACCATGTCAAGGATGGTGAACCCCGCAGAAATCTTGGCAAGTTCACAGCCCTTTCACACCAGGTTCGAAGCCCAAACGAATGGCCCGCCCCAGGGTGGACCGGGGCGGGCCGGGAGCGGCGGTTCAGGCAGGACCGCCGCTATTCCTCTAGGGGAGAGGATTTCGTTATTCGGCGCTATCGTCCTCGGCGTCGGGGCCGGTCATCAGCACCTCGCCAACCTCGTCGGTCTTGCCACGGATGGCAGCCTCGAGGCGGGCGGCATGGTCGGGATTTTCCATCAGCCAGACCTTGCTGTTTTCCCGGCCCTGGCCGATGCGGATCGAATCGTAGCTGAACCAGCTGCCCGACTTTTCGACAATGCCGGCCTTGACCCCAAGGTCGAGCAATTCGCCGGTTTTCGAAATACCTTCGCCATACATGATGTCGAATTCGACCTGCTTGAACGGCGGCGCAACCTTGTTCTTGACGACTTTCACCCGCGTGGTGTTGCCGACAATATCCTCGCGATCCTTGATCTGGCCGGTGCGGCGGATGTCAAGGCGGACCGAAGCGTAGAACTTAAGCGCGTTACCACCGGTCGTAGTTTCGGGCGAACCGTACATCACGCCAATCTTCATGCGGATCTGGTTGATGAAGATCACCATGCAGTTGGAACGCGAAATCGAACCGGTAATCTTGCGTAGTGCCTGTGACATCAAACGTGCCTGCAGGCCGACATGGCTGTCGCCCATCTCGCCCTCGATTTCAGCACGCGGCACCAAGGCAGCAACTGAGTCGATCACCAAGATATCGACCGCGTTCGAACGCACCAAAGTATCTGCGATTTCGAGCGCCTGTTCACCGGTATCGGGCTGCGAGACGATGAGATTATCGACATCGACGCCAAGCTTCTTCGCATAGCCGGGGTCGAGCGCATGTTCGGCATCGATAAAGGCCGCCGTGCCACCCGCTTTTTGCGCTTCGGCAATGGCGTGTAATGTCAGCGTGGTTTTGCCCGAGCTTTCCGGGCCGTAAATTTCGATGACGCGGCCTTTGGGCAGGCCGCCGATACCGAGCGCAATATCCAGCCCGAGCGAACCGGTCGAGATCGCATCGATCTTGATAGCCTCGCGACTACCAAGCTTCATCGCGCTGCCTTTACCGAAAGCACGGTCAATTTGCGCCAGTGCGGCTTCGAGCGCTTTTTCGCGGTCCGAATTGTTCATATTCTTTGCCTGATCCCCGTCGATTACCTTGAGACTTGTTGCCATTGTTCCACTCCTTTAGCATCATCCCGATCCCGGAACATCTCCGGAACGAAGCCTTGTGTACGCGGTATGTTCTAAAAGAACAAGAGCGGAACAAATTTTAATTATCCATATATTCCAATAAATAGTGAAATTACTCCTCGCGCGCCAATGCGTCATGCACCGCCTCGGCAATTTGCTGCACCGAAAAAGGCTTCGGCAGGAACGACACATTGTCGAGGCTGATCGTCTGCCGCAACTGTTCCTCGGCATAGCCCGACATGAAGAGCAGGCGGATATCGCCGAACTGCCCGCGCAAGTTGCGTGCCATCGTCGGCCCGTCCATGTTGGGCATGACCACATCGGAGACGACTAAGTCGTACCGCTTGCCATCGGCGAACAGCGCCAGCGCCTCTTCGCCATCGCACGCGGTTTCGACGACATAGCCCTGCCGAGCCAGCGCGCGTTCGGCGACCGCGCGGACCATATCTTCATCCTCGACGATCAGCACGCGGCCATTGCCCCAAAGGTCCTTTGGCTTGTAAAATTCGCGCTTAGCGGCCTCGGTCGGTGCTTCGCCGACATGCACCGGCAGGTAGATGTCGAACCGCGTTCCTTGCCCAACTTCCGATTCGGCAAAGATAAACCCGCCCGATTGCTTGACGATGCCGTAAACGGTCGAAAGGCCAAGGCCCGTTCCCTTGCCGACTTCTTTGGTCGTAAAGAACGGCTCGAAAATCTTGACGAGATTTTCCTTGGGTATACCCGTCCCACTATCCTCGACCGACAGCAAAACATAATCGCCAATGGGCAATATATCGCTGCCCATCGCGCGGACCTCATCCTGCGATACGGACCTGGTGCTGATATGCACAACGCCGCCTTTGGGCATAGCGTCACGCGCGTTGAGAGCGAGGTTGATGATGACCTGTTCGAGCTGGCCGGGATCGGCACGCACGGCGCCCATTGCGCGCCCGTGGTTGACCTCCAGCCGCACGGTCTCGCCGAGCAGGCGCTTCAGCAAAATGGAAGATTCCGATACGATATCGGGCAGCTGCAAGACCTGCGGCCGCAACGTCTGCTGCCGCGAGAATGCCAGCAATTGGCGCGTCAGGCTGGCGGCGCGGTTGCTGTTATTTTTGATCTGCTGGATATCGTCATAATCGCCGTCGCCCGGCTGGTGGCGGAGCAATATGAGGTCGCAATAGCCGATGATTGCGGTCAGGATATTATTGAAATCATGCGCGACACCGCCCGCGAGCTGGCCGATCGATTCCATCTTGGTCTGCTGCGCCACCTGGCGCTTGAGCTTGGTTTCCTCACTATTGTCCTTGAGGCCGAGCAGCACCGCCGCCTCGCCCAGCCCACGCACGCCCGCGATGGACAGCGCAATCACTTCGTCGGGCTGATCCTTCAGCCGCACCGCGATATCGCCCGAGTTCGCCGAACCACTGCCATAGCGGCGGATGCTTTCGAGCACGGCGGCCTTGTCCTCGGCGATCACAAGGTCGCCAGGATAGGGTGGTAGATCTTCGGGGGCGACGTCGATGACGCGGGCGAAGGCATCGTTGGCAAAAAGGAAGCGCCCGTCACGGTCGACCAGCGCCAGTCCGAGCGGCAGGGTAGAAAGCAGTTGCTCGACATGTGCGAGCGCCAGCCCGCGTTCGACCTTCGCGGCTTCCTCATCGACCGCCAATAAAAGCGAAGCGCCATCGGGACGGTCTTCGGCGAGTGGCACATGCAACAAGCGAATCGGCAGGCCGCGCCGTCCTTCGCGTTCGAAGAAGATGCTGCCTTTCTCGTCCATCCGCATATAGCTCGCAAATTCGTGGCCGGTAATCGGCTCACTATCAGTGCCCGTTGCACGGAGGGCAAAGGCAGCGTTGGCGGCGCGGATGCGGCCGTCGGGACCTATCGACACCGCCATCACCCCGCTATCGGCCATTGCCCGGCCGATGCGGCCGGTGATGAGTTCGATCGCGCGGCTTTCAATGTCGAGTTGCTCAATGGGAGCGAGCCGCCAGAGCAGATATTCATCCGCCGTGCCTGCACGCGCGACCTTCACGCTAAACTGGCGGTCGTCTTTGGTGATGGCATCGACCTGCGCATTACCATCGCGCCACGCGGCACGGCCCGCCGCCACCAGCAGTTCGCGGCTGGCTTCATCTACACCCAAGTCTGGCGGGGCCTTCAACCCGGCAAAGGCCTTGGTGAAATGGTCGTTGGCGCAGACCAGCCGCCCCGCCCGGTCGCTGATCGCAATCGCGGCGTTGCTCAACTGCGCCGCCGCATGGGTTATCGACCAGTCGGGCGGCAGCGTCGCCACCGATTCTTCGGCTGGTCTCGTGCGTCGGATATAATCGACAAGCGCCCAACCGGCGACCATCGCCCCGGCGCAGCTTCCGACAAGCACGACATTCCTGGTTGCAAACCACAATATCGCCAGCGAAATAAGCGTCGCCACCGCCAGCAGCAGCGCATGGCGAAGGTTCGACTGGGCAGCTTCCTCCCCGTCACCCCCAAAGATTTGCAACTGCGTGGGGGTAACTTGGGAGGTCAATGCGGCTCCTTACCAGATGCGGACGCGATCCTCGGGCTTGAGGTACAATTTTCCGTCCGGTTTCGGCTGGAACGCATCGTACCATTTGTCAAGATTGCGCACCACCCAAGCGCGCTGTGCCGAAGGGCTGTGCGGGTCAGTAATCAGCCGCTGGCGAAGATTAGCTTCACGGTAATTGCGCCGCCACACCTGTGCCCAGCCCAGGAAGAATCGCTGGTCGCCGGTCATACCGTCGAGCACGGGCGCTTCCTTGCCTCCCAGCGAAGCTTTGTATGCGTCGTAGGCTATTGTCAGGCCCGCGAGATCGCCGATATTTTCGCCCAGCGTGAATTCACCTTTCACATTGGCGTCGGGGAAAATCTTATAGGCGTCATATTGGGCAATCAGTTTCTTGCCCGCTGCTTCGAACGCGGCGACGTCGGTTGCCGTCCACCAGTCGGCGAGCTTTCCGGTTTCGTCATATTTCGCACCTTGATCGTCGAAATGGTGACTTATTTCATGCCCGATCACCGCACCGATCCCGCCATAATTGACCGCAGGGTCGGCCTTTGCGTCGAAGAATGGCGGTTGCAGTATCGCGGCGGGGAAGACAATTTCGTTCATTCCGAAATTGGCGTAGGCATTGACGGTCTGCGGCAACATGCCCCATTCCCAGCGGCGGATCGGGCTGCCCAGCTTCGAGATGTTATCGTCAAAGCCCCATTGGTTTGAGCGCAAATCATTGCCGAACAGGTCGCCGCGCACGACCTTGAGAGTCGAATAATCCTTCCAGCGATCAGGATAGCCAATCTTGGTCGTGAAATTGGCGAGCTTGACACGCGCCTTTACCTTGGTTTCGGGCTGCATCCAGGTCAGGCCGTCGATGCGGCGGCCCATCGCCGCCAAGACATTCTTGACCAGCACGTCCATTGCTGCCTTGGTTTCGGGCGGAAAATATTGCGCGGCATAGGCCTTGCCCACTTCTTCACCGACTACAGCTTCGGTAAATTGAACGCCGCGTTTCCAGCGGGGTTCGCGCTGCGGCGTGCCCTGCAGCGTGGTGCCGTAAAAGGCAAAAGTCGTATTCGCCACCGAATCGGGCAGCACGTTAGAGAAGGCGGCCAGACTGTTTACGAGCATCTGGTCTTTCAACACCGCGACATCGGTATCGGCGTAGATTTTGGCGATGCCGGTGATGGCGCTGGGCTGGCTGACGATCACCTCGGTGATCTTCGGGCTGAGCTTGGTCAGCAATGGAGACATTTTGAGGCCGGGCGTGATTGCATCGAGTTCGGCCAGCGTCATCTTGTTGTAGGTCTTGGTTGCATCGCCCGAATCTTCACGGGTCCACTGCACACCGGCGATTTGTTTCTCCATTGCGAAAATCGCGTCGGCACGGGCGCCAGCGTCTTTCTCGCCCGCCAGCGTCAGCATCTTGCCGAGATATTCCTTGTAAGCTTTTCGAATAGCTTCAAACTTGTCATTCTCGACAAGATACATGTCGCGGTCGGGAAGGCCCGTGCCGCCCTGGAAAATCTGGAAGATATAGACGTCCGGATTCTTGTCGTCCTGCCCGACAAACCCGCCGAACAAAGCGCCGACACCATTGCGCGCGGCGGTCGGGAGCAATTTTTCGAACGCCGCCTTGTTCTTCACGCCCCGCACCTGCTTGAGCCAAGGCTGGATCGGTTTCAAGCCCTTCTTCTCGACCGCAGCCTGATCGATATAGCTTGCGTAAACATCGCCCGCCTTACTGCCTTTTTTGTCTTTCTCCGCCTCCAGCACCTGCTTCACACGATCCTTGGATAGGTCGTCGAGGGCGGTGAACATGCCGTAGTTAGACTTGTCGGCGGGGATCTCCGTTTTCTTCGCCCATTCGCCATTGGCGTAAATGTAGAAATCGTCGCCCGGTGCAGTCGATTTGTCCATACCCGCGGTGTCGAATCCAAAGGTTCCGAGCTGCGGCGCATCGCTGGTCTGCGCGACCGCCGGTGCAAAGCTCGCAAGCGACACAGAAAGCGCAAGCGCCAGTTTGGTTGCAATTTTCATCGAGACTACTCCCCTAAATATAACGGGGAGAAACTAAGCAAGCTGCTGTCCGCGGCTAATGCTTATCTACCAGCGGCAATTGCCTTCGACCGGCGTCGCCATTTGGCGCTAATCCACCAGCGCCAGAACCAGGCGGCGAGAACATAGCCCACCGCTGCCGCCACCACCGAGATGATAGCAAGCCCTGCAACGCCCTGCACGAACGCCATCGGGGCCTCGGTTTGCACGAATTCAATCCATTGAGATAAAGGCGCACCGGTCTGGATAAGTTCGTAGAGGCGGCCCGACCCTCCGCTCAGCTTCAAGACCGATTCGCCGACATAGACCGACGCGATCAGGATGAACGGCGTGGTCGCGGGCATGGAGAGGAAGGTCATCGCCGCGCCGATGGGTATATTGGCGCGCACCGGCAATGCCAGCAACGCAACGCCCGCGATCTGCACTCCGGGGATTAGCAGGAAGATGCCCACCAGCAGCCCAAGCGCCACGCCTCGCGGCACCGACCGGCGGGTAAAGCGCCACAAGGCCGGATGAAACACCCGCTTGGCAAAAGGCCGCAGGAACCGGCTGCGCTCGAAGCTGTCGCGCGTCGGGGCCTGCCGGTGCAGCCATGCTCCAAACCGGTTCTTCGGCGGTTTCATCCGCGATCCCGCATGATACGTCCCTGCTCGCGCTTCCAATCGCGTTCCTTCTCGGTCGCGCGCTTGTCAGGGGCCTTCTTACCCTTGGCCAACGCCAGTTCCACCTTTGCCCGCCCGCGCGCATTGAAATAGACCGATAGCGGAACCAGTGTCATTCCCTCGCGCGCTACAGCGGCATGCAGCTTGTTTATCTCGCGCAGATTAAGGAGCAATTTACGGGGACGCTTGGGTTCGTGGTTGAAGCGGTTGCCGTGACTGAATTCCGGGATATTGGCGTTGATGAGCCAGACCTGCCCGTCCTTCACCTCGGCATAGCTTTCGGCAATCGAGCCTTCGCCGAAACGGAGCGACTTGACCTCGGTGCCGGTGAGCATGATGCCCGCCTCATATTTGTCGTCGATATGATAATCGTACCGCGCGCGCCGGTTTTCGGCGACGGTCTTGACCTTGTCGAATTCTGCATGCCTCGGACGTGCCATCAGATCAGACCTGCATGCTCCAACGCGGCATCGACCGCTTTGCGGCTGGCCTCGGAAGCGGGCACGAGTGGCAGCCGCAGTTCGGCGGGAAAGCCTTCGATGACGCGCGAGAGAGCATATTTGACGGGTGCAGGCGATGCGTCCGAAAATAGTGCATTATGAAGGGGATGAAGCTTGTCGTTTATAGAACGTGCCAGCTCGAAGTCGCCAGCAGCACAAGCCGCAGCCAATTCCGCGCACAGTTTCGGTGCGACATTGGCGACGACGGATATACATCCGTGCCCGCCTGACGCCATGAAGGCCAACCAGCTATCGTCGTTGCCCGAAAGCTGGCAGAAATCGGTGCCGCAGCCGAGCCGGTGATCGCCGACACGGCCCAGCTGGCCCGATGCATCCTTAATACCGACAATGGTCGGAAGTCTGGCGAGCCGTTCCACGGTTGCGGGCTGTATATCCGCAACTGTCCGCCCCGGCACGTTATAAAGAATAATCGGCAAGTCGCTCCGCGCCGCCAGATGCGCATAATGCGCGTACAGCCCTTCCTGGCTCGGCTTGTTGTAATAAGGCGCAACTACCAAAGCCGCCGCCGCCCCTACAGACTGCGCAAAAGTCATGTGCCGCACCGCAGTCGCGGTATCGTTCGAACCGCAACCCGCGATCACCGGCACCCGCCCTGCCGCTTGCTCGACGCAAATTCGGATCACTTCGTAATGCTCGTCGAACGACAGCGTAGGGCTTTCCCCTGTCGTTCCCACTGGCACCAACGCGCTCGAACCCTGCTCGATCTGCCAGTCGACCAACGCGCGAAAATGAGTCTCGCTAAACGCCCCGTCGCAAAAAGGAGTCACCAGAGCCGGAATTGAACCAGAAAACATGGAAATTAACTTTCACTTTACGCCATAGCGCCTTCATTCGGGAACATAAGCGTTCGTTCAGCGGGCGATAAGGTAGGGGGTCATATTTTGTCCAGCATGGTAAAGCATCTAATTTCTGCGTCCGTCCTTACATTTGCTATCACGACGGGTGCCGCAGCCCAGCAACCGGTGATATTCACCCCCGGTACCGGCGGCACCGCAAATCCCGGACAAAGCTCGCCTAGCCCCGCGCCCGTCGCGGCCCCTGCTTACGATCCGAGCGAAGGCAATATCCCAGCCGCATTGCAGCGCTGGAAAATGCTCAGCCAGTCGAGCAAATATAGCTTTGGCGATTATGCGACTTTCCTGATGGCCTTTCCCGACTGGCCAGACAGCGAGGAAATGCGCCGTAATGCAGAAGGCGCGATCAACCCGCTTTCCACTTCGCCCAACCAGGTTGTAGCCTATTTCGACCGGCTGACTCCGCTCACCAATGGCGGTCGTGCCAAATTCGCTATCGCGCTCGATGCGACCGGCGACCGGACTCGCGCCGTCGCAATGGCCCGCGAGGCATGGCGCGGTGGACCGCTCGGCGATGACGACGAGGCGCGGCTGTTCCGGATCGCGGGAAGCCAGCTTACCGCCGCCGACCATGATGCGCGCGTCGACCGCCTTTTGTGGTCAAGCCAGACCACCGCTGCCTCGCGCTGGGTAGCGAATACTTCACCTTCGCGGCGTCCAGCCTTTTACGCCGCTATTGCGACCCGGACCAAAAGCCCCGACGCGGCCATGCGCATACAGGAGGCGGGAGCTTCGGCCAATGGCGAAGCAAGCCTGCTCGCCGCGCGCGTCGACGCGTTTCGCACTTCAGGCAACAGTTATGCGGCGCGTGAGCTGCTTGCGAACCGCGCCAGCCTTATTGCGCCCGCACCGGTATTGAAAGATTGGTACAAGCTGCTGCTCGACCATGCGCAAGCCGCCGCCAATGACGGGCAATATGACGTCGCCTATCGCATCGCCTCGCGCCCCGACGATGCCGCGCCTCCGGGCCTTGTTATGCTCGACCAAGATCTGACAACGCGTGATCGCTACACCAGCCTTGCCTGGCTAGCGGGCAGCACTGCGCTCGAACGGCTAAATCGTCCGCGCGACGCCGTCACGATGTTTAGCCGCTATGCCGCCGCCGCGAAGTCACCGCAGACACGGTCGAAGGGTCTACATTTCGCGGGGAAGGCCGCCGCAAGAGCTGGCGATCAGGCGGGTGCGAACAATTACTATAACCAGGCAGCAGTCTATTATGACAGCTTCTTCGGCCAATTGTCACTCGAACAGTTGAAACGTCCGTTGCCGCCTGTGCCCGGAACTTCAATCTCGCCGCCGCAGATTGCAGATGCAAGCGCGCCTGCAGTCTTTCGTGCCGCAGCTTTGGCGACCAAATATGGCAGCTGGCGGGACCAGACCAACTTCCTGCGCGCGATAACGCGCAATGCCAGGACCCCTGCTGACCACGTCGCCGCAATTGCGCTTTCCAACAAGATCGGTCGACCCGACCTCAAGGTGATGGCAGGCCGCAATGCGCGCTATTTCGGCTATCATGACCTTATGGGTATCGGATATCCGACGGTGAACGTCCCTGCATCGCAGAGCCACAACTGGACGCTCGCCCATGCGATCATGCGACAGGAAAGCCAGTTCGACAAAGCCGCCGTCAGTCACGCAGGCGCGCGCGGACTGATGCAATTGATGCCAGGAACCGCACGCGAGACATCGGGCAAGATTTCGATGGCTTATCGCCCCGACGCGCTGACCGTCGATACCGATTACAATATCAGCCTTGGCTCGACCTATATCCAGCGGATGCTCGATTATTATGGCGGCAATTACCCGCTGGCCATTGCCGCCTATAATGGTGGCCCGGGCAATGTGAACAAATGGCTGAAAGCCTATGGCGACCCGCGCACCGGCCAGATCGGTATCATGGAGTGGATCGAGAAAATCCCACTCAGCGAAACCCGCGACTATGTCTATCGCGTGCTCGAAAATGCGGTGATGTACGATCATCTGTATCCCGAACGCGCGCGGTACAAAAAACCCAATCCGCTGAGCCACTATCTGGGCAAATCGACGCCGGGGTGACATAGATTCGCGCATGGAGCGCACCAACCCGATTACCCCCGCAGGCTTCGCAGCGTTGCGCGCACGGTACGAGCAACTGTTCGCCGTCGAACGGCCCGCCGTCGTCGAAGTCGTCAGTTGGGCCGCAGGCAATGGTGACCGCAGCGAGAATGGCGATTATATTTACGGGAAGCAAAAGCTGCGTGCCATCGATCGCGAACTGGGGCAGCTTTCGAAGAAAATGAAATTCGCGAATGTCCTCGATCCTGCCGAGCAGCAAGATCGCAGCCGTATTTTCTTCGGGGCGACGGTTACCATTGCCGATGAGGATGATGTACACCGCACCGTAACTCTGGTCGGCGATGACGAAGCCGCAGCTGGCGAAGGCCGGATCGGCTGGAATTCGCCACTGGCGCGGGCGTTGCGTGGGGCGAGGGTTGGAGACGTAAAGACGGTTGCGCTTCCGGCTGGGCCTAAAGAATGGGAGATAATGGCGATCGCTTACCCTTCGGGTGAATAACCCAGGCTTTTTTGAGCAAGCGCCAGTATCGCTGCATCCAACTCCGGAAACTGCTGCGGCAAACTCGCCTCCAGCTCCTTCACAACATGCCGCAACACCGCAATTCGCGCGGCCTTTTGGTTATTCGCATCGATCACCGTCCACGGCGCCCAATGCGTGTCGGTGCGCTTGAACATATCTTTCATCGCTTCAAGATAAGCGTCGCGCTTGCCGCGGTTGCGGAAATCTTCTGCCGTTACCTTCCAGCGCTTTGACGGGTCGTCGAGCCGTTCGGTCAGCACCTTGTCCTGCGTCTCCTGCGTCACATGCAGGAAAAGCTTGATGATCTTGGTGCCAATCTCGCCTTGCCGCGATTCGAATTCGTTGATCTCGTCATAGCCGCGCCGCCATTCGGCCTCGCTGCAAAAGCCTTCGACGCGCTCGACCAGCACGCGGCCATAATGGCTGCGGTCCCAGATGCTGATTTCCTGTTTACCGGGTAGCTTGTTCCAGAAACGCCAGAGGAAATGCTTGTCCTTTTCCTCGGGGGTTGGCGCGGAAATGGGATAGACCTGATAATAGCGCGGATCGAGTGTCGCGGTCAGCCGCTTGATCGCTCCGCCCTTCCCTGCGGCGTCCCAACCTTCGATGACGATCAGCGTGCGCGCCTCGTGCAGGATGTGCAGCGATTGCAGTTCGGCCAAACGTTCCTGAAGTTCTTTCAGGTCGTCGTCATAATCGCCGTCATATTTCTTGCCGGATTCGTAATCGGAAAGGTCGATTGCCATCGCGGCCTTTCAGCACCTTATCGGGGCCGAAACAAGGCCGCGCGCCGGACCGTGCAGAAAAGGGACAATCAGGCCTTGGGCGGTTGCTCGACTACGCGGATGTTCAGTTCGCGCAACTGCTTTGGCTCGGCGGGCGACGGCGCACCCATCAACAGGTCTTCGGCACGCTGGTTCATCGGGAAGAGCGTTATTTCGCGCAAATTTTGCACACCGCACAGCAGCATCACCATCCGGTCGACACCCGCCGCCATCCCGCCGTGAGGCGGCGCACCATATTGGAACGCACGATACATGCCGCCGAAGCGTTCCTCGACATCGGCCTGGGTAAGCCCGGTGAGCTCGAACGCCTTAACCATCAGTTCGGGATATTGGTTGCGGATCGAGCCCGAGGCGAGTTCGTAGCCATTGCAGACCATGTCGTATTGATAGGCCTTGATGGTGAGCGGGTCCTGCGTCTGCAGCGCCTCCAGCCCGCCTTGCGGCATTGAGAAGGGGTTGTGCGCGAAATCGACCTTTTTGTCTTCCTCGCTCCACTCGTAGAAAGGGAAGTCGATGATCCAGCAGAAGCGGAAGGCGTCTTGCTCCACCAGTTCGAGCTGTTCACCGGTGCGCGTGCGGGCCGCGCCTGCCAGTTTCGCTGCCTGATCTTCCTTACCCGCGGCAAAGAAGCATCCATCGTCAGGGCCAAGGCCGATGGCGTCGTAGAGCGCCTGCATGCCTTCTTCGCCGTGGTTCTTGGCAATCGGGCCGCCGAACTCGCCTCCCTTGCGCGTCACATAGCCAAGCCCGGCATGACCTTCGCTCCGCGCCCAGTCGTTCATGTCGTCGAAGAATTTGCGGCTCTTTTCTGCGGTCTTCGGCGCAGGGATGGCGCGGACAACACCGCCGCCCTCAACGATGCGTTCGAAAAGGCCGAAGCCCGACTTCTGGAAATGTTCGGTCACATCATGGATGATGAGCGGGTTGCGCAAATCGGGCTTGTCCGTACCGTAGTCTAGCATCGCCTTTGCATAGGGAATGCGCGGAAATTCGCCTGCCGGTGTTACCTTGCGACCATCGGCAAAAGCCTCGAACACGCCCGCCATCACCGGCTCCATCGTGTCCCAAACCTCTTCCTGCGTAACGAAGCTCATTTCGAGGTCGAGCTGGTAGAATTCGCCGGGCAACCGGTCGGCGCGCGGGTCTTCGTCGCGGAAGCAGGGGGCGATCTGGAAATAGCGGTCGAAACCGGCGACCATCAGCAATTGCTTATACTGCTGCGGCGCCTGCGGCAGCGCGAAGAATTTGCCGGGGTGGATGCGGCTCGGCACGAGAAAGTCCCGCGCGCCTTCGGGGCTGGACGCGGTCAGGATCGGCGTCGAATATTCGGTGAAGCCGATATCCTCCATCCGGCGGCGCGTTTCTTTGATGATCTGCGTGCGCTTGAGGATGTTGGCGTGCAGTGTTTCTCGGCGCAGGTCGAGGAAGCGGTATTTGAGGCGGGTTTCCTCGGGATATTCCTGCTCGCCTGCCACCGGAAGCGGCAGTTCTTCGGCCTTGCCCAATATAGTGACAGAGCGGGCGAAAACCTCGATGTCGCCGGTCGGCAGGTTCGGGTTGACCGTCGCCGCGCTGCGCGCCTTCACCTCGCCGTCGATCGTGACGACGCTTTCGAGCCGCAAGCCTTCAAGGATGGGCAGCGCCGGGCTGTCGCTATCGGCAACAATCTGCGTCATGCCATAATGGTCACGCAGATCGACGAACAGCACGCCGCCATGGTCGCGCTTGCGGTGGACCCAGCCCGACAGGCGGACGGTCTCGCCGACATGCGAAGCGCGTAATTCCGCGCATTTGTGGCTGCGATAGGCGTGCATTATATACTCAATTCAAAAAAGCTGTGGAAAGCGCGCCTAACAACCGTGCAGGGGCGCTTTGTCAAGTCGGGAATGGGTGCTAGGGCAGCGGCCAATGCAGATTCACCCGCTTATCACCGACAGCACACGTCTCGCCGAATTGTGCGAACGCCTGGCCCAGTCGCCCTTTGTCGCGGTCGATACCGAGTTCATGCGGGAAAACACTTATTATCCAGACCTGTGCCTGATCCAGCTCGCCGACGCCAACGAGGCCGCCGCCATCGACCCCAAGGCCGAAGGTCTGGACATGACGCCGATGCTCGAATTGCTGTGCAATAACGAGGAAGTGCTGAAGGTCTTTCACGCTGGCGGTCAGGATATCGAGATATTCTTCAACCTCACCGGCAAGACCCCGCACCCGATGTTCGACACGCAGATCGCGGCGATGGCGCTGGGGCAAGGCGAACAGATAGGTTATTCGAACCTCGTCGACCTGTGGCTCGGCGTGCAGCTAGACAAGGCGCGCGTTTCACCGACTGGTCGCGGCGACCACTCGACAAGCGCCAGATCGATTATGCCATCGCCGATGTCACGCATCTGTCGGTGATTTTCCCGATGATGCTCGAAAAGCTCAAGAGCACCGGCCGCGGCATGTGGCTCAACGACGAAATGGAGCGCATTTCCGACGCCGCCAACTATCGCAATGACCCCGAAAACGCCTGGACCCGCATCAAGGTGCAGTCGCGCAAGCCGGATGTGCTTGGCCGTTTGCAGGCGATGGCGGCATGGCGCGAACGCGAGGCGCAGCGCAAGAATATCCCGCGCGGGCGGATAATGAAGGACGAGACGCTCGCCGATGTCGCCGCGCATCCTCCGAAGACGCAGGCCGACCTCGCACGCGTGCGCGGGCTGTCGCCTGCCTGGCGCGAAAACGATATCGGCGCGCGGCTAATGGCGGTGATCGAGGCGAGCCAGCCGCTATCGCGCGATGTGCTTCCGGACCGGGGCCGCAACGGCAACGGCGGTGGCAAGGATGGGGCACTCGTTGCCGATTTGCTCAAGCTGCTCCTCAAGATCCGCTCGCGCGAAATCAACGTCGCGCCGCGGTTGATCGTGCGCACCGAGGAACTGGAGCGTCTTGCCGCTGGCGACCGCGATGGCCTCGAAGTTCTGACCGGCTGGCGCTACGAACAGTTCGGCCATGATGCGCTCGATCTGGTCGAGGGCCGGATGGCTTTTGCCGTGGTCAATGGTAAACTGAAAATGACCCGAACGCTGAAAGAGGATCTGGCACCATGAAAATCATTGCCCCGCTCGGCCTGTTGGCACTGGCCGCTTGCGCCTCTGCCACCGAAGAAACATCAAAGCAGGCCGCGCCAGAAGCCCCGGCGGTCGAACTGACAAAAGAATGCGATGCCTCGGCCGGTCAATATGCTGTTGGCAAGCCCTTTACCGATGCTCTGGCCGCCGAGCTCAAGACAAAAGTCATGGCCAATAGCGTTCGCGTCATACCGCCCGATACTGCGGTTACGATGGACTATCGCGGTGACCGGCTGAACATCATCCACGATGAGAAAAAGATCATTACCAAAGTCGATTGCGGCTAGGCCAGTACGCGCTTCACCAGCACGAGGTTGACCGGGGCATTCTCCGCGAGCGCCAGAGCATTTGCGGCGCGGGCAAAGCTTTCGATACCGGCATAACTGCGTTCGATGCGGCGTTTGACATAGCTCAAGGCATCGATGCTGATCGCCGCGCCCCGGTCGGCCAACTGCTTTTGCAGCAATTGCTCGATCATCTCGTCATCAGGTGGCGATATCTCCAGCAACAACGCCGCGCCGAGCCTCGAACGCAAATCGGGCAGATCGATGTTCCAGTCCGCTGGACGCCAGCGCGAAGCGAACAACAAGGCCGTGCCGCTTTCCTGCGCGCGGTTCCACGCATTGAATAGCACTTCCGCGCCGCTGGCTTCGGCATCGTCGATTACCGTGCCACCCTGCCCGGCAAAATAGCGCGCCATCAGGCTTTTGCCCGAACGCGGCGGGCCGAACAGAATTGCGCAACGGCTTGGCCATGAAACGGAGTTGCCCAGGCCGGCAAAGGCCGTCGCATTGGCATCGGTAATGATAAGGCTCGAAGAACCGCCGCCGCGCAGTTCGTCCAGGGGCAACGCTATCTGGCGCATTACTGTTTGGGCGGTTGCGCCGGAGGGACCTGAGCAGGCGGACTTGCTTCGGGCACGATCGACTTCACTACGTCGTCGAGCGATTGTACGACGGGTGCTTCTATATTGGGATCGAGCTCGCCTTCGACAGGCACCAAATCGATTTCGTTCTCCAGATCCTCCTCCTCGACGACCTCTTCCTCAAGCACGAGCGAAGCATCGGCACGCAGCGCTCCGCTGGCGAGTGCCGACTGGAAGAGCTGGTCCATCCGCACCACTGCCTGGTCCATCATTCCGGGGATACCGGCGCTCGATGTCGTGCGCAGCGTGAACCCGCCGAGGAATTTGTTGTCGGGCCCATAGCGCGCCGAGAAATGCCCGATGACCGGCCCGCCCGGCCATTGCCGCTCTATCCGTGCAATCGGGATGATGACGTCGGCCGCCCCGAACTGGTCTAATATCGTGCGCCACCAGCCGCGACTGCGGCGGTCGACTTGGCCTGCATTCAGCAACAGCGACTCGCCGCCAGCGCCGCTCGGCCGGACATAGTCGATGCGGCTGTCGGCGGTGCGGAATTTCGCCCAGCTCCGCTGCCATGACGTGCGCTGTTCGAACAAAGTCGGCGCACCAGCATTTTGCGTTATCGGCATCAGCAGCAACGGCGCCGAGCGGCGGACGACACCGCTGACCCCAAGCAACTGCCCTGCCCGCGCGCGGTCGAACAATACGCCCAGTTTCGCCACATAACGCCGCGGGCCGATTTGCTCTTCATCGACGACAATCGCCGAAACAATGCCGTCTAGAGTGGAATCCGAAAGCGTCGATCCAGCGCTGCCATGCGTTTTACGCCAGAGCGCCGCCCAGGCGAGGCGTTGCGCTTCTTCCCAGCCCTTTTGCCGCGCCTCGAAGGCATTTTTGCCAACGACATTGACAGTAACATTGGTGACTTCGAAATCGCCGTTGCTCGCAATGGGCGCAATGCCGCGCTTCGGGCCTTCGATCTGCGCGATGACAAGGCCGCCGCTCACCAGCGCCAGAGGCAGGCCGATTGCCGCAACCCGAAACCAATTCCCGCCCGTAATTCTCATTGCCTCGCCTTTAGGGCACATAGGCGTGGAATTCCAACCCCGTTCTCGCTAACGGCGACGAATGGACGCAAAAGACACCGCCACTGAACCTTATACCTACGCCAAGGCCGGGGTTTCTATCGAAACCGGCAACGCATTGGTGCGCGCCATAGCACCGCTGGCAAAGGCGACGCGTCGCGCCGGGGCGGATGCAGACCTTGGCGGGTTCGGCGGATTTTTCGACCTGAAGGCAGCGGGTTTTAACGATCCGTTGCTGGTCGCGGCCAATGACGGCGTCGGTACAAAACTGAAACTCGCCATCGAATCGGGGCGGCATGAAGGCGTCGGCATCGACTTGGTCGCAATGTGCGCCAACGACCTGATTGTGCAGGGCGCGGAGCCGTTATTCTTCCTCGATTACTACGCAACCGGCAAACTCGACAACGATGTCGCCACCGCCGTCGTTGCCAGCATCGCCGAGGGCTGCAAGCAGGCAGGCTGCGCGCTGATCGGCGGCGAAACGGCGGAGATGCCGGGCATGTACTCGGATGGCGATTACGACTTGGCCGGTTTCTGTGTTGGTGCGGTCGAGCGCGGGGACGTATTGACCGCCGACAAGGTGGCCGACAGCGATGTCATCCTCGGGCTTGCCTCATCAGGGGTGCATTCAAACGGCTTTTCGTTGGTGCGTCGTTTGGCGGCGGACAAGGGCTGGAGGCTCGACCGGCCTGCGTTGTTCGACGCGGATGTATTGTTGATCGATGCACTGATGGCGCCGACACGGATTTACGTGAAGAGCCTGCTGCCGTTGGTTCGCGAAGGCAAAATCCATGCGATGGCGCATATTACTGGCGGCGGTTTGCTCGAAAATATCCCACGCATCTTGCCTGACGGCTTGCACGCGCATGTCGATGCCGATGCGTGGCGGCAGCCGCGGTTGATGGCGTTCCTGCAGGCGCAGGGGAATATCGAACCCGAAGAAATGGCGCGGACATTTAACTGCGGTGTCGGCATGGTGATTGTTGTGGCCGAGGCGGATGTCGAAGCGGTAACTGCGGCGTTGGAAGCTGCTGGCGAGAGCGTGCATCGTATCGGGCATATCGCGGCTGGCGAAAAGGGTTGCACCGTGAAGGGCAGCGCTGAGACGTGGAGCGCCAGAAGCGATTGGAGCGCGACACATGTCGGCTAAACCAAAACCTCTCCGGCACGGGGAGGGGGACCATGCGCAGCATGGTGGAGGGGTACCTTCGGGATATCCCAGCCTCTCGATGTCAGGAAAACCGGCGCTTACCCCTCCACCCCGCCACTTCGTGGCGCGGTCCCCCTCCCCATGCCGGAGAGGTATTTCGTGAGCAAAGCCAAAGTCGCGATCCTCATTTCGGGTGCAGGCACCAATATGGCAGCCTTGCTCTATGCCGCCAAACAGCCCGACTGCCCTTACGAAATCGTCCTGGTCGCCAGCAACAATCCCGACGCCGAAGGCCTGAAAATTGCCGCAGCCGAGGGCATCGAAACCTTCGCGCAAAGCCACGAGCATATCGACCGCGCCGTCCACGACGCGATGATGCACGACCGGATCGTCCATGCCGGTGCCGACCATGTCGCGCTCGCGGGCTATATGCGGATATTGAGCGAGCCGTTCGTGCAGAAATGGGAGGGACGTATGCTCAATATCCATCCTTCGCTGCTGCCCAAATATAAGGGGCTGAACACGCACCAGAGTGCCATCGACGCGGGCGACAAAGTGGCCGGATGCAGCGTGCATCTGGTAACGGCAGAGGTCGACGACGGCCCGGTGCTCGGCCAGACCGAGGTGGCGATTGTCAAGGGCGACACCGCCGAAACCCTCGCCGCGCGGGTGAAGATGGCGGAGCACCAGCTCTATCCGCGCGTCCTTGCCGAATATGTCGGGCGCGACCGCGATCCGGCGTGGCTGACCGCAAAGGTCCGCGAACTGGCGCTGGCGCAGCCCGAAGCCGACGAGGTCAGCTCGCACGGCATGCCCTGCTTCGGCATCATCGGTGGCAAGAAATTCGCCTATGTCTCGAACGACCATCATGGCGACGGCAAGACTGCGCTTCTGGTCAAGATCAGCGGCGCGGAGGAGCAGGCGATGCTGTTCGACAGCGACGAAGACCGCTACTACCGCCCCGCCTATTTCGGCGACGGCTGGATCGGCATCAGGCTCGATCTGGGCGATACCGACTGGGACCATATCGGCGACTGGCTCGCCAAAAGCTGGCGCGCGGTTGCGCCGAAGAAGTTGACGAAGTTTATGGATGCGGCGGGGGAATTTTGATGTTTTTCGATACACCGGAAAAAGTAGAAACGTTTCACAAGCAGTTTACAGAAGTAAACGGCCAGTATTATTATACGCTAACCGATGTGGACTGGCTACTGCCGATCTCCGAGGAAAAATTTTCAAAACAGACGGAGATTTTTGGCGTATTGACCGACGTCATTATGCTGCTGACATGGGCTAGTTCGCTAGCATGTTTGGCGTATATTTTGTACAACAATGTCGACCTTACGCTTGCGTGGATATTCATCCCTGTATTTGTGCTTCAATTTATAGCAAACTTTGCGTCTTATATACTGCCCAACTTGGGCCTATCTCGTAGACTTATGCTGTTGGCGAAGCAGGATAACGACGTGAAAGAGAAATTCCTGGTGATGAAATAATCACGGGATGGTAGCCGCTTGAGCAACCACCTTCCCCTCCCTCTGGGAGAGCATACGCAGCCTTATGAGCGTAGCGAGTTAGGCGGAGTTGGTGAGGGGTTGTGCCGTGTCGATAGCGCTGATCCCCTCACCCAGCTAAAGCTAGGCAGCAAGCTGCCAAGCTTTCGCAACCCTCTCCCAACGGGAGAGGGAAGTCAATTAACCAACAATCTCTTCCGGCTTGAAGAAATAGGCAATCTCGATCGCCGCATTTTCGTCGCTGTCCGAACCATGCACCGTGTTCGCCTCGATGCTTTCGGCCAGTTCCTTGCGGATCGTGCCGGGTTCGGCGTTGGCGGGGTTAGTAGCGCCCATGATGTCGCGGTTGCGCTGCATCGCGTTCTCGCCTTCGAGCACCTGGACCACCACCGGGCCGCTGGTCATGAATTCGACCAGCTCGCCGAAAAAGGGGCGTTCCTTGTGGACGGCGTAGAAGCCTTCGGCCTGGTCGCGGGTCATGTGGATGCGCTTCGAGGCGACGACGCGAAGGCCGGCCTCTTCCAGCATCTTGGTGACCGCGCCGGTCAAGTTGCGGCGGGTGGCGTCGGGTTTGATGATCGAAAAGGTGCGGGTAACCGCCATGATGAGGCTCCAGATTTTGGGGATTGATTTGGCCGCGCCTCTAGCCGCTGCGGTGCAGCATGGCAAGCCACTCATAATGGCGCGTTCGGCTTAGTTTTTCGAACCGCCGATAATCGTCGCCGCCGTCCCACCATTATCGGCAGGAGTCGCAGTCACCACCAGCGAGGCGCTTCCATCGCCCTTCGCAGTGAAGCTTGCCATGTTGGAGGAAGACGATGCCTGCGTTTCGATCTTCAACCCGCGCTTTTCGGCCTCGGCCTTGTAAAAGGCGACGACCTTTGCGGGTGCGTCGCTGGTCACGACCGTTGCCATGCCGCCTGCCGAGCCGTCGCCGCTATTGCCACCCATGAACGCGCCCTTCACCTCACCGCCGGGATAGACCGGAAGCCCGAGGGGCAGGCCCTGTTTCGCCGCGGCATCGCCGAAGGTGATCTTGGCCTCGCCGTCCTTGCCTTCGAAGGTGATGGTGCCGCTTTCGCTGCTGTTGTCACTCTCGGATGTGATCTTGACCTCGTCGCCATCGGCGGTAGTGATGGTGGTCGTGTCCTTTTCCTTGTCGCACGCCGCCAAGGCAAGCAAGGCAACCAAGGGGATAAGCTGTCGCATCGTCTTCTCCTTTGCCAGCCTCATTAACCGAGCTTCAAGGCCCCTGCACCCATTTTCCGCCGTCCTGTTTCCAGTAGCGACGCTCGACACCCTCGCGCTCGCCAAGCGCGCGCCAGGCCGCGCGGGCATTGTCGGTGTGGCTGGGCGGGAAGAGATAGAAGGCGCGGTCGAAAGTCACCGCCTCGTCGCGCCATTCGCCATCGGCGAGGGCAATGAACTTCGCGCCGTTGGCGGCTTCGGTTTCGGACGAAAGCAGGATGGGCTGAATAGAATCTTCGGCATCACCCGCTTTTGCATGGGCGAGAAAGCTATCGGCCTTCCAACCCCATAATGTGCCCGAAACCGCATCGAGTTGTGCCGCCTCGCCGCTGACAATCAGCAATCGCCCGCCATCGTCCAGCACGCGCTGGGCGATGGCAGGCAGCAGTTTTTCGGCAGGGTCTCGGGTCAATTGGTAGAAATCGACCTGCATCAGCTTTCGAAGTTATCGGCCACGAAGCGGTCGAGCAACCGCACGCCATATCCGGTCGCGCCCTTGTCCCACACCGGTCCGGCCTTGTCGGCCCAGACGGTGCCTGCGATATCGAGATGCGCCCATTTGACGCCGTCCTTGATGAAGCGTTGCAGGAATTGCGCAGCCGTGATCGAGCCTGCGCCGCGGGCGCCGATATTCTTCATGTCGGCGATAGGGCTGTCGATCAGCTTGTCATAGCCCTTCGACAGCGGGAAGCGCCAGAGCAGGTCGCCCGACGATTTGCCCGCAGCAAGGAGTTTGTCGGCAAGTCCATCGTCGTTCGAGAACAATCCGGCATGTTCGTTGCCCAGCGATATGATAATCGCGCCGGTCAGCGTGGCGAGGTCGACGATGGTCTCCGGATTGTAGTTCTCTTGCACCCAGTGCAGCGCGTCGCACAAAACCAGCCGCCCTTCGGCATCGGTGTTGAGCACTTCGATGGTCTGTCCAGACATCGAGGTAACGATGTCGCCGGGACGCTGAGCATTGCCGTCGGGCATATTCTCGACAAGGCCGCAGACGCCGACGACATGCGCCTTCGCCTTGCGTCCCGCCAGCGCCTTCATCGCGCCTGCAACTGCACCCGCGCCGCCCATGTCCCACTTCATGTCTTCCATATTGGCGGCAGGCTTGATCGAAATACCGCCGGTGTCGAACGTCACGCCCTTACCGACCAATGCGACGGGGCGTTCTTGTGCACCATTGGTGCCGTCCCATCGCATTACCAGCAGTCGGGCGGGCCTGCGCGAACCCTGCGCCACGCCGAGCAGGGCACCCATGCCAAGCTTAGCCATCTCCTTGTCGTCAAGGACGGTGATCTCGACGCCGAGGTCGGCCAGATGCTGGCAACGTTCGACGAAGCTTTCGGGGTAGATGATGTTCGCAGGTTCGCTGACCAGTTCCTTTGTCAGAGCCACGCCATCGGCAATTGCCTGATAACTGCTCCACAGCTCTGTCGCCTCGGCGGGCGCGCCGACCACGGTTAGCGTTTCGACAGTCGGCTTAGACGTTTCGGCGAGCTTCGTGCGATACTTGTCCATCCGCCAGTTGCGCAGGGCTGCGCCATAAGCCGCTTCGGCTGCAGCCTTGGCCGACAGGTTGTCCGCGTGGATGGCAATATGCTTCGCACCCGAAGTCTGCACCTTGGCGATAATCTCGCCGCCCGCCTTCTGGTAATCGCCCGCATCGCCCTCGGCCACGCCGAGCAGCACGATACGCACCAGCTTGCCGCCTTCCTCGTTAATCAAAAGGAAGCTCTGTCCTGCCTCACCCTTAAAGCGCGCGAGAACAGCGGTGTCCCGCACCATCTGCGCTTTTTCGAGCGGGAATTCGAAATTCTCGAAGCTGTTTTTGGTAACGATGAACGCGAGCACATCGGCTGCTTCGGGACGCGCTGCGGCGAAATCGATCTTCATGAAATGGGTCAGCCTTTCCGCTGTCTTCTATTTTGCAGCGCGCTCTATAGGCGCATTTGACCGTGCGGTTAAAGGAAAAGATTGTCGCGGAACGAACGCGCGGCTGGCTGGTTCAGCGCCCATACAGGCGCACGCCGCAAGGTGCTGGACCACAAGGGATAGGGGCGATAAGGGTGGTTCGAATTTAATGGATATCCCCGCCTTGCGCCCTGTTTCCCCACGCTCTTTTCTCATTGCACTCTGCCTGGGTTGCGCGGTCGTGCCGCAAATGGCTGGCGCACAAGATGTCACACAGCAAGTGCCCGACACCGCCCCCGGGACAGATGCGCCCGCCGCAACCGGCGACCAGATCGGCTTTGCAGCGAGCACGGTGGAGTATGATTCGAACACGGAAATCGTCACTGCAAAAGGCGACGTCATCGTCAACCGCGACGGCTACACGCTGCGCGCCGACAATGTCGTATGGAACCGCAATAATGGCGAAGTCACCGCGAACGGAAATATCCGCGCGGTCGGGCCCGAGGGTGATGTTGCTTACGCAGATACGTTCATTGTCACCGAAACCCTGAAAGACGGCATTGTCGAGAACCTGCTGGTCGTGCTCGCCGATGAAAGCCGACTGGCGGCAAGAAAGGGAACGCGCAATGACGGCATCTATACGCTCGATTATGCGGCCTACACGGCCTGCAAGGTCGAAGGGCCCGATGGCTGTCCGAAAAAACCGAGCTGGCAGGTCAAGGCGGTCAAGGTCGTCTACGATCCTGCAAAGAAGCGCGTCAAATATGAAGGCGCGCGGATCGAATTGTTCGGCCTGCCGGTAATTCCACTTCCGTTTCTGTCGCATCCCGTCGATTCCCAAGCGGGCAGCGGCTTTCTAGTCCCGAGCATCGGTTTTTCACGCAATAATGGTGTGGAGATCGAGCAGAGCTATTATTGGCGGATGGCGCCAAACCGTGACCTGACCGGCTCGATTACGGCGTTTTCCGACGCCGCCCCCCTGGGAAAAGTCAATTTCCGTACACTTGAGAAAAAAGGCGCAGTCGAAATCACCGCCTACGGCACGTACAGCAACCGCATCGATACGAGCGGGGCAGTCATTCCGGCTGGAAGCAATGTGTTTCGCGGCTACATCGAAGGTGCGGGCAGGTTCCAGCTCGATCCTTATTGGTCGATAACCGCCTCGGGCCGTTACGCCTCCGACCGCACATTCCTGCGCCGTTACGACATCAGCCGCGACGACCGGTTGCGCTCGACTTTTGCCGCCGAACGGATTGGCGACAGAAGCTATTTTTCGTTAGCTGGATGGGCAGTGCAAACGCTTCGCACCGGCGACCGACAGGGTTTGGCGCCGATCGCGCTTCCCGAAATCGACTATCGCCTGCGCATCGACGACCCGCTGCTCGGCGGCAATATCCAGTTGCAGGCCAACAGCCTGGCCATCGGGCGGACCGACGGCCAGGATACGCAGCGCGCCTTTGCCTCGGCCAGATGGGATTTGCGGACGCTGACGGGGCTGGGCCAGGAAGTGACCTTCACCGCTCTTGCGCGCGGCGATGTCTATCATAGCGACGAAAATGCCAGCACGACCACCATCGTCTATCGGGGGAGCAGCGGCTGGCAGGGGCGCGGAATTTTTGCTGCGGCGGCCGATGTGAAATGGCCGTTCGTCGGGCAAGCTTTTGGAGGCACGCAGATTTTCACGCCGCGTGTCCAGCTGGTTGCAGCGCCGTCGATTTCAAACATCAAGATTCCCAACGAAGATTCGCGTGCTGTCGATCTTGAAGACACCAATTTGTTCGCATTGAACCGTTTCCCCGGTTACGACCGGTTTGAGGACGATTATCGCATCACCTACGGTTTCGACTGGGCCTTGCGCACAACCGATTTCACCGCCGATGTCACGGTTGGCCAAAGCTACCGCCTTTCCAATCGCGCGTCGATTTTGCCGGTTGGAACGGGCCTTGCCGACAAAGTATCCGATTTTGTCGGACGCACCGAATTGCGCTTCAAGGATTTCGTCAAGCTCACGCATCGTTTCCGGCTCGACAAGGACAACTTCGCCATTCGCCGAAACGAGATTGACGCGACAATCGGTTCACGCAGCACCTATTTGCAGGCGGGCTATCTTAAGCTTAACCGCGACATTACGACGGTCGAGGATTTACGCGACCGCGAGGAAATCCGCGTCGGTGGTCGCGTCCGCGTCGCACGCTACTGGTCGGTATTCGGTTCCGCGATTGTAGACCTGACGGACAGCAACGAAGACCCGACCTCACTTGCCGACGGCTTCGACCCAATCCGCCACCGGCTGGGCGTCGCCTATGACGATGACTGCCTTTCGCTTAGTCTGACCTGGCGACGCGATTACCAGCCCGTGGGTGATTCGCAGCGCGGCAATAGCTTCCTGTTCCGGCTGGCATTTCGCAACTTGGGTGTGTAAGGCCGTTGCCGTCATGGGGGACAGGTCCGATGCTGCTCATCTTCGGTTCAGCACGATCCGCCTAGTCGCCACCCATAAATGAACTAGATATTGGACCCGTATAAATGAAGTCTTTCAAGCGCCTGTCCCTTGTTGCGTTGCTCGCGACCGCGACTGCATTGACGCCGCTGGTCGCTCAGACGGTCGCCGATGAAACCGCGCCCGAAGCCAGGCTCGACATTCCCGATGGGCAGCAACTATTCGGACAGAATGACCCAAATGTGCGCAGGGCGCAGGCGCAGGTGAATGGTGAAATCATCACCGGCACCGAAATCGATCACCGTCTGGCGCTCATCGTTGCAGCGAACAACAACAAGTTGCCCGACGAGGAAGTGGCACGTTTCCGTGCGCAGATATTGACCAATCTGATCGACGAAACGCTGCAAATCCAGGAAGCGGCAGCCAACGAGATCGAGGTGAAGGATGAAGAGGTAAACCAATATTTCGACCGCGTCGCGCAGCAGAATTTCAACCGCCCACCCGCCGAGGTCGAAAAATATCTGACCTCCATCGGTTCGTCGGTTGCTACACTCAAGCGCCAGATAAAGGGCGAACTTTCATGGAGCCGACTGCTCTCGCGAAACGTCCGCCCGTCGGCAAATGTCAGCGACGATGAGGTCAATGCCATCATCGAGCGCATCAAGGCGACCAAGGGCACAACCGAATATCGGCTGGGTGAGATCTATTTGTCGGCAACCCCCGAAACGCAGGCCGCGGTCGCTGAAAATGCCAAGAAAATTATGGACCAGCTCCGCCAGGGCGGCAATTTCGTGGCTTATGCGCGTCAGTTTTCCGAAGCATCGACGGCCTCTGTCGGTGGCGACCTAGGCTGGCTTTCACTCGCGCAATTGCCGCAGTCCCTCGCCGGTGCCGCCGAAAATATGGGGGCAAACGAAATTGTCGCAGTGCCTTCGCCGGGGGGCATTTCAATCCTGCTGCTGATCGACAAGCGCCAAGTCGCAACATCCGACCCGCGCGATTCGGTGCTCAGTCTTAAGCAGATCGCCGTTACTTTCCCGAGTGGCACAACCGAGGCCCAAGTAACGCCTCTTGTCCAAAGATTTGCCGAGGAAACTCGCAAGATCAATGGTTGTGGCGCTGCCGACGAGATGGCCCGGACATTGAATGCCGACGTGGTCAATCGCGATGGAATAAAGGTGCGCGACTTGCCTGGGCCGCTGCAGCAAGTGATGCTCGATTTGCAGGTCGGCCAGTCGACCCCGCCTTACGGCTCACTCGAAGATGGTGTGCGCGTATTCGTGCTGTGCGGACGTGATGCGCCGCAGGAAGCAGCATCGGAATCATTCGACGAAATCATGTCGCGGCTTGAGGAAGAGCGCGTCAACAAGCGCGCCCGCATCTATCTGCGCGACCTTCGCCGCGACGCAGTTATTGAATATAACTGATGCCCGCGCCGCACCTGACTTTGCCTTTGGCAGTGTCATGCGGTGACCCGGCCGGTATAGGCCCCGAAATAATCGGCAAATCGTGGGGCCGCCGCGAGAGAGAGAAGCTGCCGACGTTCTTCGCTATAGGCGATATCGGCAGTTTTGCGCCACATTGGTCGGGGCCGGTGGTGCGGATTAGCGATCCATCCGAAGCTGCTGCGGTGTTCGACAAAGCTTTGCCCGTGCTTCACGTCCATGAGTGCGGCAAAGCTATGCCGGGCCAGCCGGATCTGGACGGTGCGCAATGCGCCTATCAGGCACTGGAGCTTGCCATAGGCTTTGCACGCACTGGCGTGGCTGCAGCGCTCGTGACAGGTCCGGTGTCGAAAGCGCAGCTATATTCGGTAGGTTTTACGCATCCCGGCCAAACCGAGTTTATTGCCGAGCGCTGCGGCGTTTCACGGAACCATGCGATCATGATGCTTGCCGGTCCCGATTTGCGCGTGGTACCGATGACAACGCACATTCCGCTCGCTGACGTTGCTGGAAAGTTGGAACCACGCCTTATTCGCCAGCGGTTGCGTGCCACCGCCAAGGGCCTCCAGCGCAATTTCGGCATCGCAAATCCTCGCCTCGCGGTCGCCGGATTCAACCCCCATGCGGGGGAAGCAGGGAACATGGGCCGCGAGGAAATCGACCTGTTCGGCCCGGCTATCGAGCATATCCGCAATGAAGGTTTCGACATTATCGGCCCACTACCCGCCGACACGATGTTCCATGCAGAGGCACGTTCGCATTATGACGTGGCGTTATGCGCCTATCACGATCAGGCACTTATTCCGCTCAAAACGCTGTATTTTTTCGAGGCCGTTAACATCACTCTGGGCCTGCCGGTGGTCCGCACCTCGCCCGATCACGGGACAGCCTTCGCTATTGCCGGACAGGACAAGGCATCGCCCGATTCGATGATCGCCGCCATCCGCATGGCCGAAACAGCGGCTCTGAACCGGATTGCAGCCGACGCCGCATGTCCGGCGTGAAACTGCCGCCCTTACGCGAAGTGATCGCGCGTCATGGGCTTTCGGCGAGCAAGGCGTTGGGACAAAATTTCCTATTCGACGAACAGTTGCTTGACCGTATTGCAGCTATACCGGGCCCGCTAGCGGGCGAGCATGTTTACGAGGTCGGTCCCGGTCCCGGCGGCCTCACCCGGGCATTACTGCGTGCTGGCGCAAATGTGCTGGCTGTCGAGCGTGACCGGCGATGCCTTCCCGCGCTCGAAGAATTGTCCGGGGCCTTTCCGGGGCGACTTCGTGTGATCGAAGACGATGCGATGAAAATCGACCCTGCCGAAGAAATCGGCGCGCCATTTCACATCGCCTCAAATCTGCCCTATAATGTCGGCACCGCGCTCGCCGTCGGCTGGCTTGGCGGCGATATCTGGCCGCCGCGTTGGAAGTCGCTCACCTTGATGTTCCAGCGTGAAGTTGCCGACCGCATCGTCGCCGCACCCGGAACCGACGCCTATGGTCGCCTCGCTATCCTCGCCCAATGGCGTGCGAAGGCGGCGATCGCAATGCCGGTACATCGGTCGGCATTCACCCCGCCGCCAAAGGTGATGTCGGCAGTGGTTCATATTGTGCCGGGCGATGCACCGGACGGCGTGCACATGACTATTTTGGAAAAGCTGACCGCAGCCGCCTTCGGTCAACGCCGCAAGATGTTGCGGCAAAGCTTGAAGGCTGTGCCCGGAGCGATTGCAGCGCTCGAAGTCGCCGGAATAGCGGAAGACCGCAGGCCCGAAACGGTCAGCATTGCCGAATGGTGCGCACTGGCACGGCAGCTCGGATAGCTTGCTAGGGGTGGCGCAGTTGTTGCCGCATCGCTAAGAGCGGCGGATGCAGACCCTGCCCCATCACGAACGCGCCGCGCTGGAGCGGATCGAGCATGATCCGATGCTGGCGAAGGTGCAGGCTTGGGCGGCAGTCAATAGCGGTTCGGGGAATCTCGAAGGTCTTGAAGCGACCGCCGGATTGCTTGCTGATGCTTTTGCAGCGCTGCCGGGCGAAACCGAACTTGTCGAACCAGCGCCAGTCGAGCGTGTCCGCGCTGACGGCGTTGTAGAGGCGGTCGAGCATGGCCGCCATCTTCTGCTGACAGTGCGTCCCGAAGCCCCGGCACAAATGCTGTTTACCGGCCATATGGACACCGTATTCGCTGCCGATCATGGCTTTCAGCAGCAACGCTGGCTGGAGAACGGGGTGCTGAACGGACCCGGTGTCGCTGATATGAAGGGCGGCATTGCGGTCATGCTGGCCGCCCTTTCGGCTGCCGAGTTTACGGTAGATTTTGGCAAGGTCGGTTATCAGGTGCTGATCAACAGCGACGAGGAAGTCGGCTCGCCTTCCTCTGCTGCGCTGATCGCGCAATCTGCCAGAGGCAAGATTGCAGCGCTGACTTACGAACCCGCCTTGCCAGACGGCACCCTTGCGGGTGAGCGCGCTGGCAGCGGCAATTTTTCGATCATCTTCACTGGCAAGAGCGCCCATGCCGGGCGAAATCCGCATGAGGGACGCAACGCGCTGCTCGCCGCCGCCGATCTGGCGATGCGGCTAAAGGCACTGACTCGTGACGGGCTGTCGGTCAATCCGGCGCGGATAGAGGGCGGCAGTCCGAATAATGTCGTTCCCGATCATGCAGTGCTTCGAGTTAACTTCCGCCCGCAAACACCTGAAATCGTGATTGAAACCGATGCGGATTTGCGCAGTATGATTGCAGCAATCGAACGCGAACATGGCGTTTCGGCGCACCTACATGGAAGTTTCGGCAGGCCGCCCAAACCAATCGACGAAGACGCTGCAAAGCTGTTCGGGCTGGTCAAACAATGCGGCGCCGATCTCGGTCTTGAAATTGCCTGGAAATCGACCGGAGGGGTATGCGATGGCAACAACATCGCAGCGTGCGGCGTGCCTGTGGTAGACACCATGGGCGTACGTGGCGGCAGCATCCACAGCGCCGACGAATTCCTCATCACCGAAAGTCTGGTCGAGCGCGCGCGTCTCTCCGCGCTCACCATCATGCGCATAGCAGCAAAAGGGGCCTTATGAGTTTCATCATCCGTCCGGCAAAAACGGACGATCTGCAACCGATTTACGAAATGGCGAAGCGCACCGGCGGCGGCTTCACCAACCTGCCGCCCGATCGCAAGGCGCTCGGTGCGAAGCTTGAACGCTCGGCCGCGGCCTTCAACAGCGCAGGCGGCGATGTGGTCGACGATCTTTATGTATTCGTCCTGCAAAATTTTGCCACTGGCGAAGTGCGTGGCACTTGCCAGATTTTCGGGCTAGTCGGACAAAAATGGCCGTTTTACAGCTATCGCATCGGTGCGCTAACGCAGCATAGCGAAGAACTGGGCCGCACATTCCGCGCCGATATTCTCAACCTTTCGACCGACCTCGAAGGCACCACCGAAGTCGGAGGACTGTTTTTGCATCCCGGCGAGCGAGCGGGCGGGCTCGGCATGTTAATCGCCCGCAGCCGCTATCTTTTCATTCGCAACCACCGCGAAAGATTTGCCGACCGAACCATTGCCGAATTGCGCGGCGTCATCGACGAGGCGGGCGGATCGCCTTTCTGGGACGGTGTTGCGGGCCGCTTTTTCGGGATGAATTTTCAGGATGCCGACGAATTCAATGCCAAACACGGCAACCAATTCATCGCAGACCTTATGCCCAAACACCCCGTCTACATCGCCATGCTCCCTGAAAGCGCCAAGTCGGTCATTGGCGTGCCCCACCCGTCGGGTCGCGCGGCGATGCGGATGCTGGAAAATGAAGGATTCGCCTGGGAAAGCTATGTCGATATTTTCGACGGCGGCCCGACAATGACTGCGCGCACCGACCAGATCCGCAGCATCCGCGAAGCAACCGACGTCGAGGTTGTCAAGATAAGCGCAGACCTTGGTGAGCATATCGGCGGAGAGAAGAAACTTGTGACCGTCGGGCGCCTGCACGACTTCAAGGCAGCCTATGGCTGGACCGAGGCACGTGACGGCGGCGTGGCAATCGACGAAGTTAGCGCAGCGGCGCTCGGCCTTTCGGTGGGCGAGACGATAACGCATGTGGCAAGGTGGTAAGGTGCTTCAGGAAATCAATTTCGACGGCATTATCGGGCCGAGCCATAATTATGCGGGACTGAGTCTCGGTAACATTGCATCTGCCAATAATGCAGGCGCGGCCTCGCAACCGCGGGCAGCGGCTTTGCAGGGCATAGAGAAGATGCGCGCCAATTTGCGGCTCGGGCTGGCACAAGGGTTTTTCATGCCGCTCGACCGGCCCAATACAGCTTGGCTGGCGGGTCTAGCCACAGATATGGCAAGCGCCGAGCCGCATATCCGTGCGGCTGCCTTTTCGGCTTCGGCGATGTGGGCGGCAAATGCGGCGACCGTTTCTCCTGCGCCCGATACCGCCGACGGGCGCTGTCATCTGTCGGCGGCGAACTTGCTGACAATGGCGCATCGCAGCCATGAGTGGCATGGAACGCTGGCACAGTTGAAACTGGCTTTTGCCGACGAGCGGCATTTCGCCGTTCACCCGCCAGTGCCGCCACCTTATGGCGACGAGGGAGCGGCAAATTTCATGCGACTTTGTCCTAGCCACGGCGAACCTGGCATCGAGATTTTCGTTTACGGTAAGGCTGGAGGCCCCTTCCCTGCACGCCAGCATATCGAATCGTCAAAGGCAATAGCGCGCGCGCACCGGCTCGATCCCGCGAAGACCCTGTTCGTGCAGCAATCCGAAATCGCAATTGCAGCAGGTGCCTTTCACAATGATGTGGTCGCGGTGGCCAATGAGCGGGTCCTTTTCACTCACGAACAGGCATTCGAATATCCCGACGCCACCTACGCCGACATCAGGAAACTGATGCCAGACGCCGAGATCGTCGTCGTTTCCGCCGACCGCGTGAGCCTTGCCGACGCGATCCAAAGCTATTTGTTCAATGCGCAGCTGGTGACGTTACCCGACGGCGGCATGGCGCTTATCCTGCCAAGCGAAGCGCAGGCGAACGAGCGCGTTTGGGGGTGGCTCAGCGAAATGGTCGCCGGCAACGGTCCGATCCGCGAGCTGGTCCCCGTCGATGTCCGCCAGTCGATGGCCAATGGTGGCGGCCCCGCATGCCTTCGCCTGCGCGTCGTGGCCGACCCTGCCGCCGTCGATCCACGCTTCATCGCGGATGAGGCCAAGCTTGATCGAATAGCCGAAGTCATTGCCGCGCGATGGCCCGAGAGCATTGCACCGGAGCAGCTCAGCGATAGCGTTTTGATCGAGCAAGCGCGCCAAGCACGCGCCGCGTTGCTTTCAGCCTGTTCGCTGGATCAACTCGCATAACGTCGCAAATCTTTACACTTTGGTAACCATAGCGACGAAAAAACGGCGCAATTGCGGAACTGGCACGGGTGTTGCTCCGTTAAAAACCTATGAAAAGAATCGCCCGCCTTTTCCAGATCAAGACCAAGCTTGAGGTGTTCCTCATTACCTATGCCTTGGGACTCGGCGCGGCGGAGCGAGGCAAAGATTATCTCATCCAATATCCTGGCGATGTCGGCAAAGTTTTCTTCGGCCTTTGCGGAGTCGCGGTATTCATCGCCGCTTCCAAAATGCTCGAAGCAGTCGAACTTCATCACGCATTTATTGGCGATTAGGTCCCCGGATTCCGTTGTCCGGCTGCGTTTTGAGCTAACGCATTTTCGAGTCGGAAAACCGGTTCCCACTTTTCCTGAAAATGCTTGGGGAAGAAGGGGGTTTCTGTTGCCCGGCACTAGTAACGGAACGTCCCCGGATTCTGTTGCCCGGCTCCGGGGGGCCGCTGTAACCTTTCTGTTGCCCGGCCGGTCCGGCCGCGTTCTTTTAGTGTAAGTTCAGACCGTGAGGCCCGAAATTACGCTGCGAGAGCAAGTGCTTCGTTATCGTTTGCACTTATGAGTTTTGAACCATTTCACGGCTTATTCATGCCGGGCAAAAACAATGCTTTTCAACGCACGTCGATCCTAGTTCAGCCCCTTCATATTCCCCGTTTTACGAGGAAGGTGGTGGAGCTGCCGGGTACCGCCCCCGGGTCCGCTGCATCTATTGCACATCGCAATTTATCGCCATAGCCGGGCGAACCCGGCAGAACCTATATAGGCGCTTTTGGGTGAATGGGAAGTGAAGGGTCTAAATTCCCTGCATATTGCGGCTTTCCGCCGGGATGTGGACTGTCAGCCCGTCCAGCTCGGGCGTAAGCAAAATCTGGCAAGACAAACGGCTGGTCCGCCGCGCGCCGCTGGCGAGGTCGAGCATGTCTTCCTCGTCCTCGATGGCGGGTGGAAGTTTGTCGAACCACTCTTTCGCGACGATAACGTGGCAAGTCGAGCAAGCCATCTGGCCCTCGCAGGTGCCTTCAAGCGGTTGTCCCGTGGCTTGTGCGACTTCCAGCAAGACTGCCCCCTCGTCCGCATCGACAGTCTGCGTGGTTTCGCCGTCGGGGCTGATAAAGTTGACCTTGACCATTAGCCCAACTGCCTTTCCGCCGCCGCATTGATGAGCGAGGCCGCCTCTTCTATCTCGTCAAGCGTCGTATAGCGTCCCCACCCGAGCCGGATAGAGGATTTGGCCTGTGCCTCGCTCAGCCCGATGGCGCGCAACACATGGCTTGGACGACCCGAACCACTGACGCATGCGCTGCCAGCCGAAAACAGCACCTCGCGGCATTCGGACATGAGCCGAGCGACATCGACGCCATCACGGCGGATGTTGAGATTGCCCTTATAGCGATGCTCGGTCGAACCGTTGACTATCCAGTCGGCGAAAAGCTCCGCCGCGCGGTCCCAAAGCGCAGCGACATGTGCCGTATCGGCCTCCATCCGTGCTGCAGCCAGCCCTGCCGCTGCACCGAAACCTGCGCACAGCGCGGGTGAGAGCGTGCCGGAACGTAAACCCTGCTCCTGCCCGCCACCGTGCATCAGGGGCGCAAGCTCGATGCCATCGCGTACCCACAGCGCACCAATTCCCTTGGGTCCGTGAATTTTATGTGCCGATATGGCAACCATGTCAGAGCAGTCAGGTATCGGCATCCGGCCATAAGCCTGCACCGCGTCGACGAGCATAGGAGCACCGGCAAAATCCGCAAAGGATGATATCTCTGCGATGGGATTGATGACGCCGATCTCGTTGTTCACGAGCATAGCGGCGACCAATCCCAACCCGGGCACGGCGTTTTGTGTGATGTAGTCCATGTCTACCCGACCGTCGGACATGACGGGCGCAATATGAAGCTCAAACCGCTGGCTGGCCTGCATACTATCAAGCACAGCGGCATGTTCTGTCGAGACCGTTAGAAGGTCGCCCTGCGGCACACCGCTTACCGCCAGATTGATCGCCTCGGTGGCACCAGACGTGAAGATCACCCGCCCGCCCTTTGGCAGCAACGCCGCCACCTGCTCGCGCGCCACCTCGACCGCTGCCGCCGCTTTGCGACCCCCGACATGCGCGCTGTGCGGGTTCCAGAAGCCGTCTTTCAGCCACGGCTCCATCGCGGCAAAGGCTCCGGGCGCGAGCGGTGTTGTTGCCTGATAATCGAGATAGATCATGCCGCCTTTGCCCGCGCGGCAATGCTACGCCAGACCTCGATGAAGCGGGCCATTTCCGCTTCGCTGGTTTCAGGACCGAAACTGACGCGGATGACTTCCGAAGCGGCCTTGTCGTCCCAACCCATTGCACCGAGCACATGGCTCGCCTTGAGCGTTCCCGAAGAACAGGCGCTGCCCGCCGACACAGCGATTCCGGCCAGGTCGAAATTGATGAGCTGGCTCGAAGCCGCCACATCGGGCATTCGGTAACTGGCAATGGTGGAGAGGCGCGGGCTGTATTTCGCGACAATCTGGCCACCGCTTTCTTCAATTGCGGCGTCCAGCATTGAACGCAGGCGATCTATCTTCGCCAGCCAGCCAAAGCCTGCTTCCAACGCCACCGCAAAGCCGATGGCGGCAGGCAAATTCTCTGTGCCCCGTCGGTAGCCTTGCTCCTGCCCCCCCGTTGGGTTCAACAACGCGAGATCGCGGACCAGCAAGGCGCCGATCCCGGGAGGCCCGCCAAGCTTGTGTGCCGAAACCGAAATCATATCGGCTTCAGGCAATGCAAGCTTGCCCGCGCTCTGCGAGCAATCGGCAAAAAGAATCCCTCCCGCCTCGACAAACATATCGCGGAGTTCGTCCAGCGATTGAATAACCCCGGTTTCATTGTTGACCTGCTGGATCGCATAACTCCGGCCCGATTGGATATACGGCATCTCGACCAAGCCGCCTTCATCGACCGTCAGGCGTTTGCGATCGCCAACCGCCGCAAGAACTGCATTATGCTCGACCGAACTGGCAATGGCCCTCCGGTCGGTGAGACCGAGGTCGATGGCCTCGGTTGCGCCACTGGTCAGGATAACATCGCCGTCCCATAACAATGCTGCGGCAATTCGCGCGCGGGCATCCTCAAGCGCCGCCCTCGCGGCCCTGCCCTCGGCATGAGGCGAGGACGGGTTGGCCCATCTTGCCATCGCCTCGGCCATCGCTTCGCGTGCCGCCGGAATGACCGGCGTAGTCGCGGCGTGATCGAGATATATGCGTGGACGGTCGGACATTGTCGGATCGGGAGTTCCATGACGGTTGCGAAAATTGTGACTGCTTCTATATAGCGCTTCCCATTCCAGCAAAGCCCGAACATTTCCGGCGGCGCCAGCAACCTAGAATCGAACTTAAATGCCAGCCATTGCCATTCCCGGTCCCGAGGGCCGTCTCGAAGCCCGTTTCTCGCCCCCGCCGCGCCCGCGCGCACCGGTGGCGATGATCCTGCATCCGCATCCGCAGGCGGGCGGGACGATGAACGACCGGATTACACAAGCGCTTTACAAGACTTTCGTAGCGCGCGGTTTCGCCGTGCTGCGTTTCAACTTCCGCAGCGTCGGGCGCAGCGAAGGCGAATTCGACAATGGCATCGGCGAATTGTCCGATGCGGCAGCGGCGCTCGACTGGGTGCAGAGCTTTCACCCCGAAGCCTCGACCACCTGGGTTGCAGGCTTCAGCTTCGGCGCGTGGATCGGTATGCAGCTTCTTATGCGCCGTCCAGAAATCCGCGGTTTCATCTCGATCTCGCCGCCTGCGAACATGTATGATTTCAGCTTCCTCGCCCCCTGCCCTTCGTCGGGCATCATTATCCAGGGTGTGAACGACGAGGTCGTGAACCCCAATGCGGTGCAAAAGCTGGTCGACAAGCTGCGCACGCAGCGCCACATCACCATCCACCACGACGAAATCCCGCGTGCGAACCATTTCTACGAAAATGAAATGGACATGCTGATGGCGTCGGTGAACGGTTATCTCGATTTCCGGCTGGACCCCAACTCGCCGATCAAGTGACCTAATTCGCCTCGGTGACGAGGCTCCGTCCTTTATCGTCAGGTACCACCCAGATCGCGATATTCGCGAAAATCACGAGTGCAGCGACGATCATCAGCCACATTTGCTTACCAGCACCATCGCGCCGGTAGCGTTGCCATGCACCGAAGAGCAGCAAGACAGCAGCGAAGGTCGCGATGGAAAGGATAAGATTGGCCATTCGACCAGCATAAAGGTCGTGGATAAGCCGCGCAATCGGGCAAATATGGCATGGCAATTTTAGCGTCTCTCGCTTAAGGGAGCGCCATGAAGATCGCCATCGCTTCGGACCATGCCGCGCTTGCGCTGAAAGCTGCGCTGGTCGAGTATTTGTGCGAAAGCGGGCATGAGGTCGACGATTTGGGGCCGTATGACGAAAGCTCGGTCGATTATCCCGATTTTGGCTACAAACTTGCCGAAGCGATTGCATCGGGCTCCGCGGACCGGGGCGTCGCGCTCTGCGGGTCGGGTATCGGTATTTCAATCGCCGTCAACCGCAACCCCGCAGCGCGTGCCGCGCTGGTGTCCGAACCGCTATCGGCAAAGCTTGCGCGCGAACATAACGACGCGAATGTCATCGCCATGGGCGCGCGGCTGATCGGTATCGAGATGGCCAAGGCCTGCGTCGATGCGTTTCTCTCAACTGACTTCGGCGGAGACCGTCACCAACGCCGGGTCGATAAATTGTCCAATCCAAGCCTCTCCAAGGAACCCGCATGAGCAGCGCTGCCGCAAACGACATCGTATCCAATGGATTCTTCACGCAAAGCCTCGTCGAACGCGATCCCGAAATCGCTGGCTGGATTGCCAAGGAACAGGGACGGCAGCAGGACAAGATTGAGCTGATCGCGTCCGAAAATATCACGTCACGCGCGGTACTCGAGGCGACCGGCTCTGTCCTCACCAATAAATATGCCGAAGGCTACCCCGGCAAGCGCTATTATGGCGGCTGCGAATATGTCGACGAGATTGAGACGATCGCCATTGAGCGGGCGAAGAAACTGTTCGGCTGCGAATTTGCCAATGTGCAGCCCAATAGCGGCAGCCAGATGAACCAGGCGGTGTTCCTTGCGCTGCTCCAGCCCGGCGATACCTTCATGGGGTTGGACCTCAATTCGGGCGGACACCTGACTCATGGCTCGCCAGTCAATATGTCGGGCAAATGGTTCAATCCGGTAGCCTACGGCGTACGCCGCGACGATCATTTGATAGACATGGACGAAGTTGCCCGCGTTGCTCGCGAGACTAAGCCAAAGCTCATCATCTGTGGCGGCACGGCCTATTCGAGGGGCTGGGACTGGGCGCGGTTTCGCGAGATTGCCGACGAGATCGATGCCTATCTCATGGCCGACATGTCTCACATTTCGGGCCTCGTCGCAGGCGGCGCACATAGCTCGCCGGTTCCACATGCGCATGTGACCACCACGACCACGCACAAATCTCTGCGCGGGCCACGATCTGGCGTCATTCTCTCCAATGACGAGGCATTGGCCAAGAAATTCAATTCGGCGATTTTCCCAGGCCTGCAAGGTGGTCCGCTGGTGCACGTTATCGCGGCGAAAGCAGTTTGCTTTGCCGATGCGATGAAGCCTGAATTCAAAAGCTATGCCGCGAGCGTGATCGAAAATGCCAAGGCGCTGGCTTCTTCTTTGCAGGAACAGGGCCTCGACATCGTGTCGGGCGGCACCGACAATCATCTGATGCTCGTCGATTTGCGGCCGAAGCAGGCCAAAGGCAAACATGCCGAACATGCACTCGACCGCGCATCGATCACCTGCAACAAAAATGGCATTCCGTTCGACCCCGAAAAGCCGTTCGTAACCTCGGGCCTCCGTCTCGGTACGCCTGCAGGCACGACCCGCGGCTTCGGCCCGGCGGAATTCCGCCAGATCGGCCGGATGATTGCTGATGTAGTCGAAGGCCTGCGGCACAATGGCGAGGCAGGCGACGGTCAGGTCGAAGCAAGGATTAAGGACGAAGCCGAAGCCTTGTGTGCACGCTTCCCAATTTACCCGTCTTGATTTATCATGCTGTCTTGCCCATCTAATACACAGAAGGGAATTTGACATGGCTTTTTGCAACGAGTGCGATTTCGAATATAGCGAGGGTACGAAGTTCTGCCCGCAATGTGGTGCAAAAACGCCGGAGCAACGCGCGGCTGAAAGCATCCCGAACCAGGCGAAGCATTATGTCGGCGAAGCAGCGGACGAATTGTGGGGCGCGACCAAAGACGCCTATCATACCGGCAAGCATCTCGCCGATCAGGACACGGTCAAGAAGGTTGCAGGCGGCGCAGCGATCGGCGCGGCAGCGGCGGTAATCGCTCCTATCGGCCTTGCAACGGGCGCTTTGATCGGCGCAGGGATTGTTGCCTATCGTCATGTCAACAAAAAGAAAAATCAGGAAAACAAATAATTGCGCTGCCCATTTTGCGGACATGACGACAGCCAGGTCAAGGACAGCCGCCCGACCGAAGACAATAGCGCAATACGCAGACGGCGGCAGTGTGAAGGTTGTGGCGGGCGATTTACAACTTTCGAACGCATCCAGCTACGCGAACTGACCGTCGTCAAGTCGGAGGGCAAGCGCGAACCGTTCGACCGTGAAAAGCTCGAGCGCTCACTGAGAGTGGCCTGCCGCAAGCGCCCGGTCGATGCGGCGCAAATCGAAAAGCTTGCCTCTGGCATCCAGCGCCAATTGGAAACGTTGGGCGAAGCTGAAATCGATTCCAAACGCATCGGTGAGTTTGTAATGGATGGCCTCAAAGCGGTGGACGCAGTCGCCTACATCCGCTTCGCCAGCGTCTACAAGGAATTCACCGAGGCCAAGGATTTCGAAGACTTCGCCGGGAGCGTCGCCGAAGCGGCCAAACCGTGAGTTCTGCCCCTGTCATCATCCTCGTACGCCCGCAATTGGGAGAGAATATCGGCAAGGCCGCGCGCGCTATGCTCAATTTCGGGTTGACCGAAATGCGAATGGTCGCCCCGCGAGACGGTTGGCCTAATCCGGCGGCGGGGCCTGCGGCGTCTGGCGCGGATATAATACTTGCAAATGCGCAGGTGTTCGAGACACTCTTCGAAGCGACCGCCGACATCAACCATGTCTACGCCACCACCGTTCGCAAGCGCGGAGTTACCAAGCCGGTGGTCACGCCGGAAGTTGCAGCAACGCAGATGATGCGTGAGCCTGGGCGCAGTGCGATACTTTTTGGGGCCGAACGTTCGGGTCTGGAAACCGACGATGTTGCCGTTGCACGCACAATTATCACCGTGCCGATCAACCCGGAGTTCGGTTCGCTCAACCTCGCGCAAGCGGTCATCCTGTGTGCCTATGAATGGTCGAAGCATCAATCGCTCACAAGCCCGCCCAAAACCGAACTCGATCCTCCCGCCTCGCAATTCGAACTCGACGGCATGATCGAACAACTCGGTTCGATGCTCGAACCCTACGGCTATTTCAAGCCCGCGGATCGCGCCCATGTTACCAGACGAACGTTGCGCAATCTGCTTAGCAAGCCGGGCTGGAATGCCCTCGAAGTGCGTACATTGCGCGGTGTATTGACGACTTTGGCAAAGCGACGAATTGAGCGCGATTGAGTCTGGAAAGTCGCCCGCACCTGATGTAGCAACGCCGCTTCTTCCCAATCAATCAACGAGATAATCATGCAAACCATTGTTGTCCTCTTGCTTCTCTTTGCCTCTCCCGAAGCCGCAGCCCCGGCAACCACCGCCGACACGCCTCAAGCCAAGCCGGCAAAAGTAAAGAAAATCTGCCGAGCTGGTGCCGACACCGGGAGCCGCATGACGAGCAAGATTTGCAAGACGCAAAGCGAGTGGGATGCGCTTTCGAGCACCGACGCTAGCAGGGTAAAGAGCGACAACAGCTCGGGATATTAAGCCTGGCAGCTTTAGCGGGATTACGCTTTGCGCGACCGATCCCACTGCTGAAATTCATAATCGATGGATTGTTCGACCAGCACATCCCACACCGCGCGTAGCCGTTGCGGGTCGACGCCTGACTCAACCGCCTCGCGTTCTACATTGGACAGAACCTCCGACTTACGCGCTTCGTCGCGTACCGAATCCCGGTCGGTCTTGACCCGCGCGGCAGCGTCCATATAGCCGAAGCGGCGCGCCACCAGCGCCACCAGCGCACGGTCGATGGCGTCGACGCCTGCGCGCACTTCGGCCATATTGCTGCAATTCTCGGGATCGATGGTCTGGTCTATGTTTGACATCGCCGCGCATTAGAAAGCCGGACGCGCAAAGTCGAGCGCGATGTTGACATCCGCGTCTGATGCCGCCATAGGCGCGCCTTCGCAATCGACCCTGCATCCCGGTGAAGCAGGTGTCCGGTCCACTCCGAGTGGCTCGCGCGGTACCGGGAACATCACTGACCTCTCCCGAAAAGTGGGAACCGTTTTTCGGATCAGAGGGGTCGGCAACATGGTTATAGCAATTGAAGGAATTCGATAATGTCGAAGCGTACAAGCTCGAAATATAAACTCGACCGTCGGATGGGCGAGAACATTTGGGGCCGCCCCAAATCCCCCGTCAACAAGCGTGAATATGGCCCGGGCCAGCACGGTCAGCGCCGCAAGGGCAAGCTGTCCGACTTCGGCGTGCAGCTGCGCGCCAAGCAGAAGCTCAAGGGCTATTATGGCGACGTGACTGAAAAGCAGTTCAAGCGAGCCTATACCGAAGCAGCGAACATGAAGGGCGATACCTCGCAGAACCTGATCGGCCTGCTCGAGCGCCGCCTCGATATGGTCGTCTATCGCGCCAAGTTCGCACCAACGATCTTCGCCGCACGCCAACTCGTCAGCCACGGCCATGTTCGAGTCAACGGCGGCAAGTGCAACATCGCCAGCCGCCAGGTTGCTGTCGGCGACGTCATTAGCCTGGGCGACAAGGCGAAGGAAATGGCGCTGGTCATCGAGGCCCAGGGACTCGCCGAGCGCGATATCCCTGAATATGTCGCTGTCGACGGCAACGACAAGGTCACCTTCGCGCGCGTTCCAACGCTCGACGAAGTGCCTTATCCGGTCAAGATGGAGCCCAATCTGGTCGTCGAATTCTATTCACGCTGATCTGGTTTTCAGCCACACAAAGAGGCGGCCCCTTGGGGCCGCCTTTTTTGTTTGAGCCTTCCACTCCCCTCTGGCAGAAGGCGCGCAATCACATAGAGGAGAACTCCCCCCATGCGCGCAATTTCGCTCGCCTTGCTTTCCGTTCTGGTCTTGTCGTCTGCCTGTAAAAAGGTCGATGACAGTGCCACCCCAGCTGCTGTCGATGCTTCGGCATTACCCGAAATCACCGTCCCTGAATTGTCCGAAGCGACGATGAAGGATGTGACTCGGGAGCTTTCGCTCGACAGCTATGAAGGCCGCGCGCCGGGTTCTGCTGGCGAGGAAAAGACCGTTGCCTATCTGATCGACCGCTTCAAAAAGGCAGGGCTTGAGCCGGGCAACGGAACGAGCTGGACGCAAGATGTTCCGCTGGTCGAGATACTTGCCAAAAATGTTTCCGCGCTGAGCATTGCCGACAAGAAAGGTAAGGCGATGTCGTTTGCTTATGGGAGCGAGTTTGTCGTCGGCAGCTATCGCGAAACCCCCAAGACCGAGGTCAAAGCGAGCGAAATGGTCTTTGTCGGTCACGGCATCGTGGCACCCGAAAAGGGCTGGAACGATTATGCTGGCGTCGATGTGAAGGGTAAGACCGTGGTCGTGATGGTCAACGATCCCGATTTCGATACCGCAGGGCTGGATGGCCCGTTCGGCGGCAAGGCGATGACCTATTATGGCCGCTGGACCTACAAATATGAGGAAGCCGCCCGGCAGGGTGCTGCCGCCGTCCTCATCATCCATGACGATGCGCCAGCCGCTTATGGCTGGAACGTCGTCAATTCGAGTTGGACCGGCCCGCAATTCCTCGCGCAATCGAAGGATGGCGGCAAGAGCCAGACTTTGGCCAATGGCTGGATACAGAAATCTGTGGCGAAAGAGATTTTCACTGCCGCTGGACAGGACCTCGACAAGCAGATGGCAGCGGCGAAGGCAAAGGGCTTCAAGGCTGTGCCGCTTGGCCTGACTGCCTCTGTTAGCTTCGACAACGAAATTTCACGCAAGAACAGCAAGAATGTCGTGGGCATTATCAAAGGCACCAAACGTCCTGATGAATATGTGCTCTACACCGCGCATTGGGACCATTTGGGTATTTGCACGCCGGTCGATGGCGACGAAATCTGCAACGGCGCGATCGACAATGCAACTGGAACGGCGGCTTTGGTGGCGCTCGCTGAGGGCTTCACCAAGGCGGGCGCGCCTGATCGCAGCGTCGTGTTCCTTGCCGTGACTGCCGAGGAATCAGGCTTGCTCGGTTCCAAATATTATGCCGAAAACCCGATCTTTCCACTTAGCCAGACCGTTGGCGGTGTGAATATGGACGCTTTTTCGATGGCTGGCCCCGCCAAAAACCTGACCGTGATCGGCAAGGGCAAGTCACAGCTCGATGCTTATCTCGATGCGGCAGCCAAAGCCGAAGGCCGGACGCCCGAAAACGAACCCACGCCCGAGAAAGGCTTCTATTACCGTTCAGACCATTTCAGCTTCGCCAAACTGGGCGTGCCGATGGTCTATTTCGAGGGTGGGGACGATCTGGTCACCGGCGGCAAGGAAGCCGCGAAGAAGATCGCCGACGACTACGAGAAGAATGCCTATCACAGCCCGAAGGACGAGTTTAACGACGCTTGGGACTGGTCGGGCGTGATGGCCGACCTACGGCTCTATTACCGGGTAGGTCGAATGCTGGCGATGACCGATGCCTGGCCGAACTGGAACGAAGGCGACGAGTTCCGCGCCATCCGTGACAAGAGCCGGGCAGCAAAGTAACGCTGTATGACCTTCCGAATGCCCGCCGAATGGGCGCTGCATGAGCGCGTCTGGATCGGCTTCCCGAGCGACGCAGATGCGTGGGGCGAGCCGCTGGCAGAAGCGCAGCGGCAGATCGCCGCCTTTGCCAACGCGGTGCATGACGGAGGTCTTGGCGAGACGGTCCACCTGATTGCCAAGGGCGTGGAGGCAACGGCAATAGCCCGAGATTTGGTCGAATCTGGCGTTATCGTAGAAGAGAGGCCGATTGGTGACATATGGTTGCGCGATACCGGCTGCATCGTCGTGCGCGATGGCAGTCAGCGCATCGCTCGCAATTTCGGTTTCAACGGCTGGGGCGGGAAATATGATTATGCGGGCGACCAGACAATCGGCGAAGAACTAGCGCGCGCGGCAAGCCTTTCCGTCACCGATTGCGACTGGATATTGGAGGGCGGGTCGATCGATGTCGATGGCGAAGGCCTCGCGGTCACAACTGCGGACTGCCTGCTCAACCCCAACCGCAATCCAGCAATGGACAAGGTGCAGGTCCAGGCGCGGTTGCGCGCCGATCTTGGGATCGAACGAACGCTGTGGCTGGGTGACGGCCTCGCCAACGACCATACCGACGGCCATGTCGACAATCTCGCACGATTTGTGGGGCCAAACCATCTCGTCATCCCGCAAGCGCGCGATGTTGATGACCCTAATATCGCAGTCTATGCCGACGCGCGCGATCGCGCTGAAGCGTTTGGATGCAAGGTCACCGCCCTGCCCTCTGTCGGCAGGTTCGAGCAGGACGGCGAGGCGGTTCCGGCCAGCTATATGAACTTCTACATTGCCAACACAACTGTCGCTGTCCCGATTTATGGCACGCGGCATGACGATGACGTTTTGGCCGGGTTGTCGTCATTGTTCCCGACCCGGAAAATCATCGGCCTGCCAGCCGATGCAGTACTGACCGGGGGCGGCAGTTTCCATTGTTCGAGCCAGCAAGTGCCGCTTTGAAGCCCTTGGCAATTTTTGCGTTTGGCCGCATATAGCCACCAATCGCAACAGAGAGGATTCCCCCATGAAAAAAACCCTGTTACTGGCGCTCGCCGCCGCGCTCGCCATGCCGGCCGCTGCGCACGAGCCCGGCATGAGCAAGGCCGAGCATGATAAGATGCACAAGGCGCATCAAGCGAAGCTGGCAAAAATTCTTGCCGATCCGTCACGCGTGGAGGATTCAAAGCGGGACAAATATCGTAACCCGGCAGAGACTTTCGCTTTCTTCCGTATCCATCCCGATCACAAAGTTGGCGAATATGCACCCGGCGGCGAATGGATTTCGCGTATTCTTGGAAAATATATCGAAGGCCCAGGCAAGTTTACCGGTCTCTATTTTAGCGGAAACGCTGGTTTCGGTACGCCTGAGCAAGCGGAGCGAACCAAAGCCGCCGCCGCCAAATTCGGTGAGGATGTAGCCAAGGTAACCGGCCGCCCCGCCACCGACTATAATGGCTACACGCTTGATGCGATTCCGGAAGGTGAAAAAGGCACATTCGACCGCATCATCGTAATGCGGATGCTGCACAATATGAACCGTTGGAACATTGCAGACACTGAGCTGAAGCGGATGCGCGAATTGCTCAAGGACGACGGCCTCATCGGCATTGAACAGCACCGTGCAAAGGCCGATGCGCCCTATAGCTATGCTGACGGCAGCAAGGGATATCTGCGCGAGGCCGATGTTATCAAGATGATGGAACTTGCCGGATTCGAATTGGTCGCCAAAAGCGAGGTCAATGCCAATCCCAAGGACAGCGCAAATTGGCCTGACGGCGTATGGACTTTGCCTCCGGTGCTACGCCTGAAAGAAGTCGACAAGGCGAAGTACGAAGCAATTGGTGAAACCGACCGGATGACCCTGCTGTTCAAAAAGCGGCCTTGAACTGAATGACTGCGCGCACCATCACCGTTGCTGCTCTGCAACTGCCGTTAGCCGGCAGTGAGGCAGAGAATATCGACGCGGTTTCTGACCTCGTCACCCAAGCAGCGGCAAAGGGCGCGCAGGTCATCCTTCCGCCGGAATTGTTTTCCGGCCCCTATTTCTGCAAGACACAGGAGGAGGCGCATTTTTCGCTGGCGAGGCCAACGCTCGAGCATCCCTCCGTTCAGGCGATGGCGAAGCTTGCCAGGCAATTGGGCGTTGCCATTCCGACGAGCTTTTTCGAACGCGATGGCTCGCATTTCTACAATACGCTGGCGATGATCGATTCTGGTGGCGAGATCCTCGGTATCTATCGCAAGAGCCATATTCCCGACGGACCCGGCTATCAGGAGAAGTATTATTTTCGTCCCGGAAATAGCGGCTTCAAGGTTTGGGATGTGTTCGGTGTGCGCATCGGCGTCGGCATTTGCTGGGATCAATGGTATCCCGAAGTTGCGCGCGCGATGGCGTTGATGGGCGCGGAAATGCTGTTCTATCCCACCGCGATCGGTGCCGAGCCGCAGGATACGACGCTAGACACAAGACATATGTGGCGGCGCGCGATGGTCGGACATGCGGTGTCGAACTGCATGCCAATGATTGCCGCGAACCGGGTCGGTAGCGAGGACGATCATGGCGGCGAGCCGCAGAAATTCTATGGCACCAGCTTTATCACCAATGAATGGGGCGACATCGTCGCCGATCTCAACGATAGCGAAACCGGTTTGCTGGTCGCGACGTTCAATCTCGACCAGGCACGTGCGCGCCGCGCCAGCATGGGCTTTTTCCGCGACCGTCGCCCGCAGCTTTACGGGCGGTTGGTAGAGGACATCTAAGCTGGCCGATCTCTATTTAATTGCCTTGGGCTCGAACCAGCCGCATCCGCTCATCGGCAGCCCACGCGCAATAATCGAACAGGCCATCACTGCGCTGGAAATGGACGATATCGATGTCTTTGCGCAGTCGGCGATCATTGAAAGCGCCCCAATCGGCCCGTCCCGCCGTCGCTATGCTAATGCGGCGGCGCTGGTCTCGACGACGCTCGTCCCCCCTGGACTGCTAATCCGCCTGCATGAGATCGAAGCGCATTTCGGTCGCGTCCGGCGCGGGCGGCATTGGGGTGCACGCACACTAGATCTGGATATCATTCTCTGGTCGGGCGGCATCTGGGCCGATAGCGACCCAGAACTCGCGATCCCCCACCCCGCCATGCGAACCCGCGATTTCGTGCTCACGCCCGCCGCGATGATCGCGCCACGCTGGCGCGATCCTGTAACGGGCAGAACGCTGCGCCAGCTCCAATCGCGCCTGACACGGCCAAAGCCGCTTGACCCCGCCACACAGCGCCATTAGGGGGAGCGCTCTCTTTGGCCGTTACGCCAGAAGGGCCCTTAGCTCAGTCGGTAGAGCAACTGACTTTTAATCAGTAGGTCGCTGGTTCGAACCCAGCAGGGCTCACCACCGTTTCGACAAATTGGCGAAAGACGGTATGGGTTCGATATGACAACGAGCCAACCCCGCCGAATATTCATGCTTGGCGCCACCGGAACCATTGGTCGTGCTGCATTGAAAGCATTGGTCGAGCGCGGCCACGAAGTGATAGCGTTCGTCAGACCAAGGTTCGCCGAAGCGGAGTCCGGGGCAGTTTACCGGCATGGTGAGGTGACCAACGCCGCTTCAATAGACCGCGACGGCTTTCGTGGCGAAAAGTTCGACGCGATCGTGTCGTGCCTGGCCTCGCGCACAGGCAGTCCCGATGACGCATGGCGCATCGACTACCAAGCCCATATTGACGCGCTTGCCGCTGCCCGTAATCATGGCATAAGACATTTCGTGCTGCTCTCCGCAATATGCGTACAAAAGCCGCAACTAGCTTTCCAACACGCCAAACTGGCGTTTGAAACGGCGCTGATCGAATCCGGCATGACCTATTCGATTGTCCGCCCGACTGCCTTTTTCAAATCGCTCTCCGGACAGATTGAGCGCGTAAGGAGCGGCAAGCCTTTCCTGCTCTTCGGTGACGGTCAGTTGACCGCCTGCAAGCCGATCAGCGATGAGGATTTGGCGGGGTATCTTGCCGAATGCGTCGATAATGCCGATTTGCAAAACAGGATATTGCCAATCGGCGGTCCCGGCGAGGCGATAACGCCAAAGCAGCAGGGAGAGATGCTGTTTGAACTGTTGGGCAAGCAGCCTCGTTTCAAACATGTGCCAGTAAGAATGCTCGACCTTATAATCGGCAGCCTGGATTTGGCAGGCTGCGTCTTTCCTTCGGCAGCCAAAAAGGCAGAGCTCGCCCGCATCGGTCGCTATTATGCAACCGAGTCGATGCTGGTGCTCAATCCCCAAACCGGCAATTATGATTCGGACGCTACTCCATCGACCGGAACACAAACTTTGCGCGACCATTATACGCGGCTAATCAGTGGAGAAACCGCCAACGAACGTGGCGAGCATTCGGTATTCTGAACCTTCTGAATCGCTAGACTTTTTGGCAGAATTGAAAGATGCTTCGGCATGGCTTTCACCGAGCACCCGCTCCGCCGCTGGGCAGTCGACGAAATGCGCTTGCGGCGTTTTGCGCCGGTGGGGCGTCGGTGCGAAATGGTGCAGGCTGTCCGGCTGGTCGCGCCTGATGAGCGCGCCACCGAAGACCAATGGCTGATTAGCGACAGGCCGGCGTTCGACGACTGGAGCCTCGCGCCAAGGCACGGATCCGGCCACACCAAATCGGGCATACATTTCTTGTGGGAAAGGCATACCGAGGCGAGCACTTTAACACTCATTTTTCCGGATGGCGCGCCCGATTCGGTGCGAAACCCCTACGTAGCGTGGCTCGAAAACTGGCCCGGTTCGGTCGTGCGGGCGACACGGGTTTTTGTTATTCCCGATGCAAGCGAAAGCGAGGCGGAGCTGGAGCGGCTTGGCATTTCCAAGCTCGAAATGGTCTGCTGCGATATAAACGCCGGACTGCGCATCTGGTCGGATTTCGGCATTTTGGCCGATGGTTATGGCAGGTTGTTGATAACGGCGGGCGAGATCGAAGAGGGCGAGCGCGGACGGATTATCCAGCGTGTTCAGGAACTCGGCAACTACCGAAATCTCGCGCTCCTTGGCTTTCCGACGGTGCAGCAATACGGTCCGCAGGTCGACACGCTCGAACGGAAGCTGTCCGAACATGCCAAACGCGTGGCGCAAGCAGGCGAGGATGACGATATCCTACTTAACCAGCTCGCCGAAATTTCAGCCGAACTCGAATTGATCCGTTCGGCGACCAGTTTCCGCCTGAGCGCGACGGCAGCCTACGCCGAAGTCGCCGCCGACCGACTGGCATCGCTCGATGTAAGGCCTGTCGCCAACTTCCAGAGCCTGACCGATTTTACCGAACGACGGTTGGTCCCTGCATCGCGGACCTGCTCGGTGTTCCGGCAGCGCCTTAGCCATATCGCCGAACGTATTTCGGGCGTCATGCACACGCTCGATGTGCGCATAGACAGCCGCATAAAGGCGCAAAATCTAGGGCTGATGACGTCGATGGAGCGGTCTACCCAGTTACAACTCCGCCTTCAAACGCTGGTCGAAGGCCTTTCTGTTATTGCCGCTGCTTATTATCTCATCGGGCTGATTGCCTATATCGCCAAAGGCGTCGCAGCCTTCCCTTCGGGCTCAAGATCGGATCTTTTCATCGGCGCGATCACCCTGCCCGTTGTGCTGCTAATCTATCTATTCGTGCGCTATCTACGCCACAAGGTTTTGAACGAAACGAGTAGCTGAATACGCAACATAATGGACTTTCAATCGTTCCTGATGTGCGTTAGTCTGGCACCGGGTTGAGTACGCAAGATATTGACTATGCTGTCAATTGAAACGGGATAGGAGAGTTTATGGTCAAGGTAAAAGCATTAGCTGGAGTCGTAGCATTATCCGCCTTGGTTGCCGCTTGTGGAGGCGGCGCGGAAAAGAAAGAGCCTGAAAAAACTGCGGAGGCAACTCCGGCCGCTACACCTGCGCCTGCGGCTGCTCCGGCAGCGGCGCCCGCTGCACCAGCCGGTCCGCCTGCAGCAACTGATGTCAGCACGTTGGACGGTACCACTTTCGCCAGCTTCACCGGCAATGCTGCGGCGGGCAAGCTCGTCTTCGCGCAATGCCGCACCTGCCATGTTACCGACGCGGGCGTAAACAAGACGGGCCCGTCGCTCAACGGCATTATCGGGCGGACAGCTGGCAAGGTTCCGGGCTTCAACTATTCACCTGCAAACGCAGCCAGCGGCGTGGTCTGGACAAAAGAAAAGCTGTTCCAGTATCTCGAAAAGCCGCAGCGCGTAATCCCGAAGACCAAGATGATTTTCGCAGGTCTACCCGATGCACAGAAGCGCGCCGACGTTATCGCTTATCTCGAAAACCCAACCTGATTTGTAAATCTTCAGTACAAGAAAAAGGCCGGGTTTCGCCCGGCCTTTTTTGTTGCAGCGCGTGGCAGCTTAAGCCGCCATGTCACGCCGCGCGAGTTCGCAATGCGACCAGATTTCGCCCAGCGCATTCAGCAGCTTGTCGATATCGGCATCGCTGTGCACCGGTGACGGCGTTAGCCGCAGGCGCTCCGTGCCGCGCGGCACAGTGGGGTAGTTGATCGGCTGCACATAAATACCGTGATTGTCCATCAGCCAGTCGCTGATGAACTTGCACTTGTGAGCATCGCCGACCATCACCGGAATGATGTGGCTGGGGTTCGGGATATGCGGAATACCCATGCGATCCAGCGCACCGCGCACCCTGGCAACGCGGTTCTGGTGGCGTTCGCGCTCCATATTGCTGTCTTTCAGGTGGCGGATGCTGGCGCAAGCCCCGGCCGCGACTGCAGGCGGAAGCGCGGTCGAGAAAATGAAGCCGCTGGCAAAGGTGCGCACGAAATCACACAAGTCGCGCGACGCCGCGATGTAGCCCCCCATCACGCCATAGGCCTTGCCCAGGGTCCCTTCGATCACGGTGATCCGGTCCATCAGTCCTTCGCGTTCGGCAACGCCGCCGCCGCGCGGTCCGTAGAGGCCGACGGCGTGGACCTCGTCTATATAGCTCATCGCATTGTGCTTTTCACACACGTCGAGAATTTCGGCGATCGGGGCGATGTCGCCATCCATCGAATAGACGCTTTCGAAGGCGACAAGCTTGGCGCGTGCCGGGTCGAGGTCGGCCAGCTTGCGGTCGAGATCTTCAGGACTGTTATGATCGAATACGCGCCTTTCCGCGCGGCTGTGGCGAATGCCCTCGATCATCGAAGCATGGTTGAGCGCGTCGGAGAGCACCATGCAGTCGGGGATTTTCGCAGCCAATGTACCGAGCGCCGCCCAGTTGGAAACATAGCCCGAGGTGAAGAGCAACGCATCTTCCTTGTGGTGCAGATCGGCTAGTTCGGCTTCCAGCAACACATGGTGGTGATTGGTGCCGGAGATATTGCGCGTACCCCCGGCACCGGCCCCACATTCGTCGAGCACGCGGTGCATCGCACCCAATACCTTGGGATGCTGGCCCATACCGAGATAGTCGTTCGAGCACCAGACGGTGATTTCCTGCGTTTCGCCATCAACATAGCGCGTCGCATGGGGGAACGATCCCGCTTTGCGTTCGATCTCGGCAAACACGCGGTAGCGCCCTTCCTCGCGGACGGCGGTCAGCTCGTTTCCGAAATATGCCTCATAATCCATGGCTCAACTCCCTCTCCGATATTCTTTGTTATTCCGTTCCATAGCCCATCCCCACAGTGCCGAGTCGCGGAAAGGGATAGCGAGAAAAAAATGTTCGAGCGCCGCGAGCAGGCTCAGGCAGCACAACAGGCTGGCCTGCACGGCCTGGTGCGGCGTGCCTGCGTTGACGGCGGCGAACGCAAACCATGCGGCGAGCGCCATTATGCCCACAATCGACAGCGGCAGCATCCAGCGCAGCCGCTTCGCGCCAAAATAGCTTTTGAGATAGGCAAGATGCGCGGGCAGCAGCTCGTCACTCATGTTCGGTACGCCCCAATAGATGTTGAGCTTCGACGACAGCCGGAAGATGAGCAGCAACGCGAAGGCATAGGCGCCCGTTGGATTGGCGGTAACGGCGGCGAGCGAGAGCAGCATTGCAGCAGTCATGGCCAATGCGATCTCGTGGTGGATAAGGGTCATGGTGGCGAGGCTGAACCGTTGCCAGCCTTTGGCGTCTGGAGGGCAGACATTGCGGTGCGAGCCGGTGACTGCGCCCGTAAGGAAAGCGATTTCGTGCCAACTCCAGATAAGGAGGCCGCCAAGGAACGAGGCATAGGCTGCCCATTTAGCGGTCGAATTCCCTGCCAGCACGATGAGGCCCAAGCCGACGCTAGCGCAGACACCTGCAATCACGATGGCGCGCCCGAAAGACTGCCGCAGCCGGTGGTTGATCATCGCGACCAGCCCGGTACTCACGAACCAGAGCGCGATGACAGCCGCGAAAGGCAAGGCAAGGCCTTCTGCTACCATGCGGGTTGCAATCTTATCGTTGCCGGCAATTCGTTGGTCCGGGGTTTCATGAAATACATGCGGGCAAAGGCAATCCCTGCCCGGCCCATATTGGCGACACGCCCGAATGCGCCGGAGATGCCGCCCCGTGCCTTGGCATCTTCGATACCCACTGCTGCCAGCCGCAGATTTTCCATCGCGCGGCGGAAGCGGGGATCATCGGTGTCTAGTTCGACCGGGAATACCTGCTTGCTAATTTGCGTGCAGATCGTGAAAACTTCATAGCCATAATCGCGCGGATGCACGCCGAGCGCCTTATGGAACACCGGCCGGTTATGGTCGCGGACATACATCGTGGCGTAGACAGAGAGCAGGAAGAAGCGAATCCACAGCTTGTTCGCCCCGGTCAGCAGCTTCGGGTCGCTGCGCATCAGCATCGCAAAGGCTTCGCCGTGGCGGAACTCGTCGTTGCACCAGTCGTGGAACCAGTCGAAAATCGGGTGGAACTTGTTCTGAGGATTACGCTGCAAGTGACGGTAAATGCTTATATAGCGCGCGTAGCCGATCTTTTCCGACAGATAGACTGCGTAGAAAATGAACTTCGGTTTGAAGAAAGTGTATTTCTTGGTCTTGGTCAGGAAACTGAGGTCGATACCGATCCCTGCCCCCTTCAGCGTTTCGTTTATAAACCCGGCATGGCGGCTTTCGTCGCGCGCGAGCAGCTTGAAAATTCGCTTTACGTCTGGGTTTTTAGTGCGCTTGGCGATTTCGGCGTAAAGGATGCAGCCGGAAAATTCGGATGTGAGCGAACTTGCGAGGAAGTCGATAAACTCGGCCTGCAGTTCCGGTTCCAGGCCTTCGATCACGCCATCAAAGGCGGGCGTCTTGCGGAAATGACGCTTGTTGCGGTCCTCGTCCATTTCGGCCAGCAACGCTTCCCATTCGGCACGGACGGGCGAGACGTCGATACGATCCATCGCCTCGAAATCGGTGGTATAGAAACGCGGGCTGAGCACGGTTTCCTGCCGCGCTATGGCCATCGTATCGTGCTTGGGTGTCTCGATGCGAACGGGCGCGTTCATTATAGCCTCCCCGGAGTGAAACTGACTTCGTACAATTCGGCCATTTCGAAATGACCGGCAAATCTTGTCCACGCGCGGCGGAGCAATCCGGCGCGGCGAATGGTGGCGTTGCGATGGAAGATCAGGCTTTCGCCGAACGCGACGTGGATAGGGTCACCATGCACGCGCACCTGGTCGCCGGGTTCGATTTCGAGATCGCCATCGAGTTCGACATGCGCGTGGAAATGATCGGCGCTCTGTTCGACCTCGATCCGGCAGGGCGTATCAAACACTTCGGAAGAGAACAGTCGCGTCATGCGGCGGGCCCCTCCAGCATTTCGGCAAAGGCGCGGCTATGATCGGCACCGAAACCGTGGATTTCGGCCTCGCGCCCGGTTTCGGGGTCCGTCAGTGAAAGTGCGCCATTTTCCCAGCGAGCCAGCGTAAACGATGGTTCTGCGCCAATACCCTTGGCTGCCCGCGCCTTCGCCATCCGGCGCAGCGTCGCGCGTACGAACCCGCCTTCGCCAAAGGCGATGACCTTGACCGTTTGGCCACTGGCTGCATCGCTGATCACCACGGCACCGTCGGCGCGGTCGGCGAAACGCAATTGCCGCTCCTGAACAACCTCGACATTTGCCGCTGCCCGGCTCGCCACTGGATTGCCGGATTGCGGCAACCAGCCCATTGTCACTGCGCCGGTCAGCGCCAACGTCGCCAGCAACAGCGCGCCCGCCATCTTGATGACAGCGGGCGGGATGACCTCGTCGTGATGATGCGCGTGGCTCATGCCGTTGCTCCCCGCAGCGGGATGTTGCGGCTCTTTTCGGCTTCCAGTGGCGCAACCGGTTGCACCATTTGCGTTGCCTTGAACAGCATCCGCGCCACCGCCTGCGCCTCAGGGATCGCCCGAAGCATCGGTTGCGGACGCACCAGTCGTAACGAGCGCGCATGCGGCCACAGCATCAGGTAGCCCACGCGCGGCATGCCTTTCAGGCGAAGCACGATGCTGCCATAGCCTTGCCCGAGCATTTTCAAATCGGCACTTTCGATTTGCGACAGCGGCAGGTTGATACAGCTATTGAGCGCCACCCCGATCCGCAGCACCAGCCGTTTGTCGGTGAGCGTATAGACGGTCGAACGCCCTACAGCCCAGGCGAACAGGACGAACAACCCGACAACAGCTATCCCGAGGAGCAAAACGGAAATGGCGGTGCTGGCATTGCCCGCGATCGCCGCCCAAAGTGTGACAGCGGCAAAATAGGCCGCCGCCAGACGCACATGCAATGCACTCGCCGCCAAATGCTTCCAGTCCGGGCTACCTTGCCAGACGATATGTTCGCCTTCGGGTAGAACGCCGGGCAATCCCCGAACCGGTTCGTGGCCATATTCGCTCATAACAGCGGTTCCTGACGGCCACGGTTGGCGTAGAGATAGCCGCCGCCGAAATAAGCAACGATCCTTTCTTCCTCATACAGAGTGACCTGCCCCGGCGTGACCGGCTTCGGCACGCCGGCATAGTCGGCGGCGTTGATTGCGTCGATCACGACCTTGCCGCGCCCGATCTTGGCCATCGCCATCGGTGCCAGTACCTTACCCTTGCCGGTATCGACTTCGAGATAGCGGATCACATGTTCGGCGCGGTCCACCCACAGGTCGCTGACCGTTCCGGCGACAGCGCCATCGGCGGCAATCACGGAAAGGCCGCGCGGGTCGGTGTCGTTGCGGTTGACCGAAATATGCTCGGCAGCACCGATAGGCACGATCCGCGCATTACCGTGCGCGTCGAGGTCGGTATGCTTCGCGCGGTCCGCCCATGCCGCCGGGCCAATGCCGTCGACCAGCGGATTGCCGGTGGGATAATAAGGCGCGCCCGGTGAGCGGAAGGTGCGTGCGCCCGCGACATCGACCTTTTCGCTCCGCCGGTTGGGCGCAGTTACCGTTCCGCGTCCATGGGGCATGAGAAAGGTCTTGGGAGTCGCCGTCAACAAGGCCCCCCCCTGCGTATCGACGCGGCCAGTGACCTCGTCCTCGAGCGGATAGCCCTCTCGCCGGTCCTCGCGGCGCAGGTAGAATACCAGCGCGATGAAAAACAACACAAATGCCAGGAACACCAGTTCGGTGACATCGGTCGTACCTATCAATTTAATGTCGTCCATTTCACTTCCTCCTCACGCTTTCCGGTTCAGGTGGGAAACTCGCTCAGTCCAAAACCCTTGTTGCTTATCTTTCTCTCATCGAGCTGCAGTCCGATGACCGGTCCAAGCACGACCAATGTCACCAGCAACAACAGGATTTCCAAAATGTAGACGGTGCCATAGCCCGTCGCGCGATGGGCGAGCGTCGCGCCCATGCCGTCTTGCAGCGCTACCGCCGCCATACCGTCGCGGATCAGTCCGCCAAGCGCGATGCCAAGGCCCGCGCAGCTGGCCTGCACCGCACCCCATGCACCGAGCGCGAGGCCGGCGGAGCCCGATTGTGCAAGCCCCATTGCGGCGATCATCGTGCCGACCGAGAATAGCCCGGTGCCAAACCCAATAACGAGCGCGCCGGCATAAAGCAGCGGCACCGAGTTCAGCGGTGCGGCGAACAAAGTCATCAGGAATGCGGCGATGCCTGCGACGGCACCCATTCCTGCCAGCCGCAAGGGGTCGGCACCCGCCGACAATCGCCGCCCGCTATAGGCAAACGCAACCAACGCACCCATTGCCCATGCGCCCGTAAGTGCAGTGGTGCCGCCCACCGACAAGCCCAAAATCTCGCCGCCATAAGGTTCGAGCAACGCATCCTGCATCGCAAAAGCCATTGCGCCGACGCCAATGGCCATCAGCAGGCGCTTTGCATTAGGCTGCGCCGTAAACGAAACCCAGATATCGCCGAAGCGCGGGTCGGATTTTGCGGATGTCGTAAGCACGCCATTGCGTGCCTCCTGCTTCCAAAGGGCAATGATGTTCAACACCATTGTCAGCACCGCCGCACCCTGAATGACCTGCACCAACTTGGTATAGCCGAAGTCGACGAGCAGATTGCCAATTGTAAAGGCCGCCAGCATCATGCCCACCAGCAGCATCACATATAGCAGGGCGACAACCCTGGGTCGTTTGTCCTCCGACGCGATATCGGTCGCCAGCGCGAGACCTGCAGTCTGGGTGACATGCATACCGGCACCAGTGAGCAGAAACGACAGGCATGCCGCCGAAACACCCAGCGCGAACGTGTCGGGACGGGTAATCAGGATCAGCGCAAAGGGCATGATCGCAAGCCCACCGAATTGGCCGAGCGTACCGAACCAGATATAGGGCACACGCCGCCACCCAAGTACCGAGCGATGCGTGTCAGACCTATAACCAATAAGCGCGCGGAACGGAGCAATGAGAAGGGGAATGCCGATCATCAGCGCGACAATCCAGGTCGGTGTATTCAGTTCGACAATCAGCACGCGATTGAGCGTGCCGTTGAGCAACACCGCCGCGATCCCCACGCTCACCTGAAACAAGGCCAGCCGCAAAAGCCGCGCCAAGGGAAGCTCCGCACTGGCCGCATCGGCGAATGGCAGGAACCGTGTGCCCACGGCCTGCCAGAAAGTCGCCAATGTCGGTTTGTCGGTCATTTACGGCTGATTCCCATCGCCTGGCTCTTGTAGAAGCCGCTCGACACGCGCTGCGTAAAGTCGATGTTCCAGCCGGGCATTTCTGCGCCAATATCGCTGGAGAGCCGTGCCTCAGACACCGGCTTGATCGCGGGCGACCGGTCGCCGCGCGGAAAAGCCTTGCCGATAAAGTGCATGGTCCGCAGCATTGCGGTACCCGGCGCGAACGTAAAAGCGACCTTATTGGCGCGTTGCGACCACGCTTTCAGCACGCCGATAATGTCGGTTTCGTCATAATGGATAAGCGAGTCCATCGCGATCACATGGTCGAATATACCCAGATTATGGCTGCGCATATCGCCCACGCGCCAGTCGATTTTCAGATGGCCAGGCGCGCGGTTTTGCGCGACATCGATCAGGCCATGCGAGACATCGATGGCAACGACATCTGCCCCGCGCTGCGCCGCCGTTATCGCCAGCGCGCCGGTTCCGCAGCCAGCATCGAGAAGTCGCATTCCGTGCATGTCAGACGGCAAGGTTGAAAGCAGAAGGTTCCGCATTTCGTCACGCCCTGCCCGCACGGTGGCGCGGATGCCACTGACCGGAACGTCCGAGGTCAGGTCTTCCCACGCCTTGCGCGCAGTCTTGTCGAAATAGGTTTCCAGACGGCTGCGGCTTTGCTGGTAGCTGGTGGATGCGAGTGTCTGTTCCATCATTCAAATCCCAGAAAGTCGAAAATATCGCGATCCTTCATCGGCGTGGCTTCCTGCGGCTCGACACCGTCCCAAAGCCGCTTGGCCAAGTTCATATATTCCTGGCAGGCAGCCTCGATCTCCGGCGTGCTGTCCATTTCGAACAAAGTGCATTTTTTAAGGCGACTGCGGCGGATGGCGTCGAGGTCGGCAAAATGGGCGAGCCGCTTCATGCCGATGGCGTTGCTGAAGCGGTCGATTTCGTCGGTTGCGGCCGAACGGTTGGCGACCACGCCTGCGAGGCGGACGTTGTAGTTTTTCGCCTTGGCGTTGATGGCCGCGACGATGCGGTTCATCGCAAAGATGCTGTCGAAATCATTAGCAGCGACGACAATCGCCGCATCGGCATGTTGCAACGGCGCAGCAAAGCCGCCGCAGACGACATCGCCCAACACATCGAAAATCACGACGTCGGTGTCTTCGAGCAAATGATGCTGCTTGAGCAGTTTGACCGTCTGCCCGACGACATAGCCGCCACAACCGGTGCCAGCAGGCGGGCCGCCTGCCTCGACGCACATCACACCATTATAGCCTTCGAACATATAGTCTTCGGGCCGCAATTCCTCGCTGTGGAAATCGACGGTTTCGAGTACGTCGATAACGGTCGGCATCATCTTCTTGGTCAGCGTGAAGGTCGAATCATGCTTGGGGTCGCAACCGATCTGAAGCACGCGATGGCCCATTCGAGAGAAGGCTGCAGACAGGTTGGACGAGGTCGTCGATTTGCCGATCCCTCCTTTGCCATAGACCGCGAATACCTTCGCGCCCTGGATTTTGTCGCTTGGGTCTAGCGCGACCTGAACGCTACCTTCGCCGTCGGGTGGTGCGGTGTCCAAGAGATTGAGCGTCATGTCGTTTCTCCGTTCATTCTGCGGGGACCAGGCCTTCGAGCCGGTCCTCAAGATCGTTGCTGGCGGCTTTCAGTCCAGCGAGGGTTTCTGCATCGGGCGTCCACAATTGCCGCTCGCATGCTTCGAGCAAGCGGTCGGCAACGCGCGCCGAGGATTTGGGGTTCAGTTCCGACAACCGCGCCCGCATTTCGGGGTCTAGGACGAAGGTTTCGCTGATTTTCTGATAAACCCAGGGCGAAACGCTTCCGGTGGTGGCCGACCAGCCCATCGTGTTGGTCACATGGCTCTCGATATTGCGCACGCCTTCGAAACCGTGCTTCAACATCCCCTCATACCATTTCGGGTTGAGCATCCGCGTGCGCGTTTCGAGGTCGATCTGCTCGCTTAAGGTGCGCACCTTGGTGTCGCCTTGAGTCGCGTCGACAATATAAACCGGAGCCGCCTCGCCGCGTGCTTTGGCGACCGCCTTGCTCATCCCGCCAAGCCCATCGACATAATGATCGATGTCGGTGACGCCGAGTTCTACGCTTTCCAGATTCTGGTAGGTCAGCTCGACCCCAGCCAGTTCGCTTTCGAACAGGGCGCGGTGCTGCGCTGGAACACCGCTGCGGCCATAGGCGTAGCCTTTGTGCGTTTCGAACATGTTGGCGAGTTCTTCGGGGTCGGCCCATGCGCCGCCGTCGATCATCATGTTGACATTGGCACCATAAGCGCCCTGCGCGTTGGAAAAGACGCGAAGGCTTGCAGTTTCCAGATCGCAGTCATGCGCCGCCTGATGTGCAAGGCTATGCTTGCGGACGAAGTTCTGTTCGACTGGCTCGTCGGCGATGGTCGCAAGATAGGTTGCATCGGCAATCATGCGCGTTTGCAGCGGCAACAAGTCGCGGAAAATGCCGGACAGTGTGACCACGACGTCGATGCGCGGGCGGCCCAATTCCTCGAGCGAAATCAGTTCGGCTCCAGCCAGACGGCCATAATCGTCGAAGCGCGGCTTAGCGCCAAGCAACGCCATAACCTGTGCAATTTGCGCGCCTTCGCTCTTCAGATTGTCAGTGCCCCACAGCACCATCGCGATGCTCTCAGGCAGCTTGCCGCCATCGGCGATGTGCCGCGCGATAAGCTGGTCGGCTTGGGTCGTGCCCTGAATGCAGGCGAAGCTGCTCGGAATGCGGAACGGGTCGAAACCGTGGATATTTCGCCCGGTGGGCAAAACTTCGGGGTTCTTTAGCAGGTCGCCACCGGGTGCCGGCAGAACATAAGCCCCGTCGAGCGCGCGCATCAGCGAGCCCAATTCGTCATTGGCATCGAGCCGCGCTTCTATGTCGGCACGTTCCAGTTCGGGCGAGGCTTCGGCCATCGCGTCGACAAGACCTTCGCGTTCCTCAGCCGACAGCGCCCCGCCAAAAACATGAAGTCCGTGCGGGATGAGTTCGCGCTCCAACTCGTACAGGCGGCCAGGCAGGTCGGCCAAGTCGCCAGCGTCGATATCGAGTTCGGCACAATGATCGCGGATCAAGCCTTCAAGATCGCGGCGCTCGTCGCCCTCTTCGGCAACCGAGCGGTAGCGTTCGAGCATCACCTTCAAATCGGCGAAACCCTTGTACAAGCCCGCTTGCGCCAGAGGCGGTGTCAGATAGCTGACCAAGGTTGCACCCGAACGACGCTTAGCGATCAAGCCTTCGGACGGGTTGTTCGATGCGTAGAGATAGAAATTCGGGAGTTTGCCGATCATCCGGTCTGGCCAGCAATCGCCGCTCATGCCAGCCTGCTTGCCGGGCATGAATTCGAGCGCGCCGTGGGTTCCGAAATGCAGCGCTGCATGCGCACCGAAATCCTCTCGGATATAACGGTAGAAGGCGGAAAAGGCATGGGTCGGGGTGAAGCCATGCTCGAACAGAAGCCGCATCGGGTCGCCTTCATAACCAAAGGCGGGCTGCACCCCGACGAAGACATTGCCGAAATGCGCGCCAAGGATATGGATTGACTGGCCATCGCTTTGCTGGCGTCCCGGGGCGGGTCCCCATTGTGCCTCTATCTGGCCCAGATGCTTTTCGCGGCGGACATGGTCGTCGGCGCTGATGCGCGCCGCAACATTAGCATCCGCGCCGAATTGCCCGGCATTGCCTTTGATGATCGCATCGCGCACGTCGTCGACGCTTTCGGGAGCATCGACCGAATAGCCCTCGGCCTTGAGTCGCTGCAATGTTGCATGGAGCGATTCAAACACTGCGAGATGCGCCGCCGATCCGGTCGCACCTGCATTTGGCGGGAAGTTGAAGAGCACTATGGCGAGTTTGCGCTGCGCCTTTTCAGAACGGCGCATTTTGATAAGCGCCGATACCTTTCCCGCCAGCGAAGCCGCGCGTTCGGGGCAGCTTTGCATCGCGCGGACATTGTCGGTGACGGTAAATTTGCAGTTGCGGTGGCAACCGGTGCAGCCTTCCGGTGAACCATCGGAGCGGCCACCGAACACGCTGGGGACAATCGCGCCGTCGAGTTCTGGGATTGCCATCATCATCGTCGTTTCGAGCGACAGTAGCCCGAGCTTGCCCGCACCCCATTGCTCGAGCGACTGGAATTCGATCGGGTGCGCCGCGATATAAGGCACGTCCATTTTCGCCAGCGTTTCCACCGCTGCATCGACATCATTATAGGCCGGGCCACCGACCAGAGAGAAGCCGGTCAGATTGACGATGGCATCAACCGCCGCTTTGCCGTCATTTACGAAATAGCGATCAATGGCGGGGCGGGAGTCGAGGCCGCTGGCGAAAGCCGGGATGACCTTCAGTCCCTGCGCTTCCAGCATCTCGATCATACCATCATAATGGCCGGTATCCTTGCCGAGCAGATAGGAGCGCAGCATCAGCACCCCGACAGTGCCCTTGGCGTTCTTGATCGCCGGCAGCTTCGCGGCATCCTCGCTTAACCGCCCGGCCATATCGGGATGATAGACACCGACTTCGGGATATTCGCGCGGCGCCTGCGCGGGCAATTTGCCCTTTAGCGCAGCACGCTCGCCGGTCGCGTAGCGGTCGATCAGCCCGCGTACCATATCGACAACATTGTCGTCGCTACCGGCCAGCCAATATTGCAAAGTCAGGAAATATTGCCGGACATCCTGCGCTGGGCCAGGTACCCAGCGAAGAATTTTCGGCAGGCGGCGCAGCATTTTCATCTGTCCGGTGCCGGAACTTGCGCCCGGCTTGCTCGAACCGCGGAGTTTTTTCAACAATGCAAGCGGACCCTTGGCGGGCTTGTCCATGCTGTAATTGCCCAGCCGCGTTAGCTTGACGATATCGCCAGCCGACATGATGCCGACAATCGCATCGCAATGTTCGCGGCGTGCCATAAGGGCGGGGTGGACGGCGCGGACATGATCTTCGAGGAAGAGCATGGTAGCGATGATAATATCGGCGCTGGCGATGTCGGCCTTTGCGCGTTCGAGGACGGCGGGGTCGCGATCCCAATCGGAGGCAGCGTAGAAACCTATGCTGACATTATCGCGCGCCATGTCATGGTTGGCACGCTCGACCGCCGCCGCCAGATGATTGTCCAGCGTGACGATGACCACGCGAACGGAAGGGCCGCCATTACCGCGCATAATGCGCCTTCGCTTCGTATAATGTCGCCAGTTCGATGGTCGCAACACCGCGTTCGGCGGCGAACAATTCGGTATTCTTCCGCGCCTTGCCGCGCACGAAGAACGGGATTTTTTTCAGTTCGCGCGCTGCGTCCTCGCTCCAGACGGCTTCAATGTCATTGACGGGTTCGGGTTGCGATTGCGGTGCCGAATGTCCCGGGCCAAGATGCGACGCCCCTGCCCCGTCATGAAATTCGAAATCGTCGCGGAACATCGTGAGCAAATGCTCTTCAAGACCCATCACAAGCGGATGTACCCAGCTGTCGAAAATGACATTCGCGCCTTCGAATCCCATTTGGGGTGAGAAGCGCGCGGGAAAGTCCTGCACATGAACCGGTGACGAAATCACCGTGCAGGGAATGGAAAAGCGTTTGGCGATATGGCGTTCCATTTGCGTGCCGAGCACCAGTTCGGGCTGGGCATCCTCGATGGCCTGCTCGACCGCCAGATGGTCGTCGGTAATCAGTGGCTCGACACCATAAAGTTTTGCGGCGGCACGGATTTCGCGGGCATATTCGCGGTTGTAGCAACCAAGACCGACGACTTTGAAGCCAAGCTCCTCATGCGCGATACGCGCTGCTGCAACAGCGTGTGTGGCATCACCGAAGATAAAGACTCGTTTACCGGTCAGATAGTTGGAGTCGATCGAGCGGCTCCACCATGACATCCGCGACAGGCCCTCTTGCAGCATTGGTTCGGGATCGACCTCCGCCAGGGCCGCGACTTCGCGAATAAAATCCTGCGTTGCACCGACGCCGATGGGAACAGTGCGGACGGCGGGTTGGCCAAAGGTACGCTTTAGGTAATCCGCCGCCAGATCACCAGTTTCGGGATAAAGCACGATATTGAAATCTGCTTCGCCCATTCTGGCGATGTCCGCAGCATTTGCCCCTAATGGCGCGGTGACATTGACGTCGATGCCCATCTTGCCGAGCAGGCCGGTAATCTCTGTAATGTCATCACGGTGGCGGAAGCCAAGCGCAGTCGGTCCGAGAAGATTGACCAGCGGGCGGCAACCGGCTTTGTCGGAAGCGCGGCGATCCTTGTCGGCCAGCGAGCGAACGATCTGGTAGAAAGTCTCCGCCGCGCCCCAATGCTCCTTGCGCTGGTAGCTGGGCAGTTCCAGTGGGATGACCGGAATCGAAAGGCCCATTTTTTCGATAAGGCCGGCGGGGTCGTCCTGGATCAGTTCGGCAGTGCAAGATGCGCCGACCAGCATCGCATCGGGCTTGAAGCGTTCGATTATGTCGAGCGCCGCTGTCTGGAATAGCTGCGAAGTATCCTTGCCCAGATCGCGCGCCTGGAATGTAGTGTAGGTTACCGGCGGGCGTTTGGCTCGCCGCTCGATCATCGTGAACAACAGGTCAGCATAAGTATCGCCCTGCGGCGAGTGCAGCAGATAATGCACGCCCTCCATCGCGGTTGCGACGCGCATTGCGCCGACATGGGGCGGGCCTTCATATGTCCAGACGGAGAGCTGCATCGCCTAGACCCTCAACACATCGCGGCGGCGCAGGGGCCTCGCGAACAGTTCGGCGAGGTCGCCCGCCTGGTCGAAACCGTGGATCGGCGAGAAGACGAGTTCGATTGCCCATTTGGTGGACAATCCCTCGGCCTCGAGCGGATTGGCGAGGCCAAGACCGCAAACGGTGAGGTCGGGCTTGACAGCGCGCACACGGTCGAGTTGGCGATCGACATCTTGCCCTTCGCTCAGCATCACGCCAGCGGGAAGCGCCGCCAGTTCCTGCGCCAGATGGCGGCGGTGGAGATAAGGCGTGCCGACTTCGGTCAGTATCATGCCCAGTTCGTTGGCAAGGAAGCGCGCCAGCGGCACTTCGAGTTGCGAATCCGGCATGAAGAAAATCGTCCGGCCTTCGAGCCGTTCGCGATGATGTGCGAGCGCGGTGATCGCGCGCTGTTGGTAAGGGAGCAGCACCTCGTCGAAATGATCGTTGCTTACGCCGAATTCGCGGGCAGCAGCGTAGAGCCACGCTGTCGTTCCTTCGACGCCGAACGGAAACAGCGCGTCGAGCCGCATCGCACCGCGCTCTTCCAGAGCCTGTGCGGTATCTCCCAGAAAGGGCTGCGCGAGAAGAAACCGGGTGTTCGCGCCAACCCCAGGCAGGTCGGCAACCGCGCGTTCGGGCAGGCTGGCAACGTTGGATATGCCGAGATCGGCGAACAGCCGCAGGAACTGGTCTTCAACAATATCGGGGAGCGAGCCGACGATGACCAAGTTCTTTGGCGCATCGTCAGGCAAGGCGGGCATCACCGGTACCAGAGAAGCCAGACAGGCATCTTCGCCTTCTGTGAAGGTCGTTTCGATGCCGCTGCCCGAATAATTGAGAATTCGAACCTGCGGAGCATGTTTCGCGCCTAGTCGTTGTGCCGCCTTTGACAGATCGAGCTTAATGACCTCCGAAGGACAGCTTCCCACGAGGAATAGAGATTTGATCTCGGGACGGCGGGCCAGAAGCTGGTCGACAATGCGGTCAAGTTCATCATTGGCATCGGCGAGCCCCGCAAGGTCGCGCTCTTCCATGATCGCCGTGGCAAAGCGCGGCTCGGCGAAGATCATCACGCCAGCTGCCGATTGCAGCAAATGAGCGCACGTGCGCGAGCCGACCACGAGGAAAAACGCGTCCTGCATCTTGCGGTGGAGCCAGATTATGCCGGTAAGGCCGCAGAATACCTCGCGCTGGCCGCGCTCTTTCAGTACTGGGGCGCAATCACTCGCTTCGCGACCAGCAAGGCGAGCCGGGGCGTTCATGACGTCGCCTGCAATCGCGCCATGCGGAGCTTGTAGAGGAACTGCCCGGCATTGATGACATAGGCGGCATAAGCGGCAAGCGCGACATACATGCGCTCCTGCGGCGTACCCCAACCTTGGAACAGCATCAGCAGATATGCAGTGTGGAGTGTCAGCACCAACATGCTGAAGACATCTTCCCAGAAAAAGGCCTTGGCGAACAACCATTCATCGAACACGGCCTTTTCCCAGATCGAGCCGGTGACCATGATCGCGTAAAGCGCTGCGGTTTTGAGCAGGATAGAGATGTTGGCGGCGGCCTCGCCTTCTCCGCTCCACAGGAACCGGACAACCAGAAACAGGCTTACCGCGAAGATCAGGAACTGAATCGGAGCCAATATCCCCTGCACCAAGGTCCAGGGCGATTCGTCGCGTCTTTTGCGCTGTGCGTCGGTGTAAAGCGGCGCAAGACTGATGGAAGCCGCCTCGCCAGCCAATATCGTGAAATCCTCGCCCGATCTTATATGTCTGCTTATCGACAGATCACATGCTCCCTATGTGGAATTGCATGATTTAGACGGCGGAAATAACAAAGTGTCAAGTTTTTTAGACGTCTAATAATTTAGACATAAAGTTGTTTGCTACGCTGTCAATTTTGATTTACGGTTCCGACTCACTGAGGTGGAATACCATCCCGCGGGCCGACGTCCTCCCACGCCGACCAGACCCTTAGGAGTGTCTGCTTATGGCCACTATGTTCGGGATATCCGGTTTGAAATCCAAGCTGGATGGCTGGCGTGGAATTCGAAGAAATCCGTCAGTTGGTGATTTGGAAATTCCAGGTTCGGCGATCGCCAATCTCACTCTTGTAGACAGGAACGACGACGACCGCGGCCTGTCGCTATTGCTCGAAAATCTTGTTATCCCGAAACTGATCGCAGACCGCCATAATTCGGCACAGCGGCACGTCCTGCCCGATAGTCTGCAGGCAAAAAAAGCGGTTCGCGGACATAACATAGCCGAATCCGACGTTTTCGAATTCGCACGGCTGGCCGTGACCGCCGAAGCACCGGAGTTGCTCGATTTTGTCGACCATATATTGGAGAGCGGCAATTCGGTCGAAACGATTTACATCGAGCTGCTTGCGCCTGCTGCGCGCAGGCTCGGCGAATATTGGGAGGATGACAGCGAGGATTTCGTCGGCGTCACCATGGGCCTTTGGCGCATTCAGGAAATCCTGCGCGAACTGACCTTGCGCATTCCGCCAAAGTCGCGTCCCGGCCAAGGCCAGCGGTCGGCATTGTTCTCGACGATGCCCGGGGAGCAGCACAGTTTCGGCACATTGATGCTGGCCGAATGCTTCGAACGAGCGGGCTGGGATACCGATGTGCTAATCGAACCGACGCAATCCGAACTCACTAAAAAATGCGCAACACGCCATTACGATCTCGTTGGATTGACGGTTAGCCGCGACTGCTCTACGGGGTCGCTCAGCAGCGTGGTTTCCACGGTTAAAGCTGTATCGGGCAACCCGCATATCCGTGTCATGGTCGGTGGACGGGTCATTAACGAACAACCGGAACTGGTTGACGAATGCGGGGCGGATGCAACGGCAATCGATGCCATATCTGCAGTTACGCTTGCAGATCGTCTGGTACCGGTGAATTTGGAATGTTTCGAAAATCTAACCTAACGCACTGGCTCTTTCGATGAACTTGGAGTCGACCAGCGATGACCAGATCCCCTTCAACGATCCCGACGCCATGTTCGAAGGGTTCACGCAGACGGATATCATTGCCCTTGCCTATGGCGCAGGCGATTTTCTGCTCGCAATCGATGAGAACGGCATTGTTCGCGACATCGCGGTAAACCTTAAAGATCATGGCTTTGCGAACCAGTGGATCGGCAAGAAATGGGCCGACACGGTTACCGTCGAAAGCAGGCCGAAGATCGAACAGCTCCTTGACCCTGCACATCCTTCGAAGAATTGGCGGCAGGTGAACCATCTGCACGATGGCGATGATTTTCCCGTCAACTACAAGGTCATCAAACCTGCAAACGGCAACTGGTATATAGCCATTGGCCGCGATCTCCGTTCGATTTCGGCGTTGCAGCAGCGGCTCTTGAAGACGCAGCAGTCAATGGAACGCGACTATCTCAACCTGCGCCAAACCGAGACGCGCTATCGGCTTTTGTTCGATAACATGTCCTATCCGGTGCTGATCGCAGACGCTGACAATCTGGACATACACCAAGCCAACCGCGCCTGTCACAATTTGATGGGTGCCGCACCGGGTTCGCTCGACGGCAAGGTAATGCCGAGCCTTGTCGAGAGTAAAGATCGCGACGACCTTATTGCCTATCTAGCGGCGGTTTCGGTCAACGGTTCGGTTGCACCGGTCAGCGTGCGGCTGACCGGTTGCAAGGATCACGTCAAAATCGCAGCTTCCGCATTCCGGCAATCTGGCAAGCAATTTTGGCTGGTCAGCATCGACGACGGCTTGCACGAAGCGCCCGCAAAGCAATCGGACCAATTTGTCCTCGATGTCGTTGAAAAGATGCCCGACGCTTTCGTGCTCGCGGACGAGAAGCATGCGATTATTGTCGCCAACCGCGCCTTTGCCGAACTGGTGCAGGCAGGATCGGTCGAGCAGTTGCTCGGTGTATCGCTCAACCGGTTTATCGGACGTCCCGAAGTCGATCTGGGATTGCTCAAAAAGCAACTCAAGGACCACCAGAATGTCCGGAATTTCAGCTCGATCGTCAACGACATGAATGGCGGCGAAGAGCCAGTGGAAATATCGGCGATCATGATCGAGCGCGAGCAGCCGCTGTTCGGCTATTCAGTGCGCAGCGTCGGTCGGCGCGAACGCGATCTGCCGCCGTCGGATAACAACTACCCGCGCTCGGTCGAACAATTGACCGAACTTGTCGGGCGCAAGCCGCTGAAGGAGATTGTGCGCGAAAGTACCGATTTGATCGAACGCATGTGCATCGAAGCGGCGTTGGTTCATACCTCGGATAATCGCGCATCGGCAGCCGAGATTTTGGGCCTCAGTCGCCAAAGCCTTTATTCGAAACTGCATCGGCACGGCCTCGGAAATTTGCTGGGCAAAGAGTAGCTTTTCTGGACAACATGATTGTCCAAATAATTTGACACCCCTCCCCGTCTGACCTAGCTTTCACCGATGTCGGATTCGGTAATTTCCGCAGAATTTGTGCGCAACATTTCGGCACGGCCTAAGTTGCGCGATGTTGTCGAGCTGACCAAGCCGGTTACTTGGTTTCCGCCAATGTGGGCTTTCATGTGCGGCGTCGTTTCTTCTGGCGTTTCCATTGCAGACAACTGGCTGTTCCTGCTAGCCGGAATTGCGCTGACCGGTCCTATCGTGTGCGGAACGAGCCAAGTCATCAACGATTTTTGCGACCGGCATGTCGATGCCATCAACGAGCCGAACCGCCCAATCCCTTCGGGCCGCGTTCCCGGGCGCTGGCCGGTCTGGATTGCACTTTTCGGTGCGGCGCTGTCACTTGCTTTGGGTGCGGCCCTCGGGCCTTGGGTGTTCCTCGCGACCTGCGCGGCCTTGTTTTTCGGCTGGGCCTATAGTTCGCCTCCCTTCCGCTTCAAACGAAGCGGCTGGCTCGGACCATTGGTTTGCGCGCTTAGCTATGAGAGCCTTTCATGGTTCACCGGTGCCAGCGTGATGCTTGGCGATTTGCCCGACGGCATCACTTTAGCGATCCTGTTGCTCTACGGCCTTGGCGCGCATGGCATTATGACGCTTAACGATTTCAAGGCGGTCGAAGGCGACCGCGCGACGGGGCTTCGCTCCTTACCGGTGACAATGGGCGTGCGCGGGGCGGCTTTGTTAGCATGTGCAGTAATGGCGCTGGCGCAGATTGGCGTAATCGCGTTGCTTGTATGGCAAGACCTGATGTTGCCGGCCTCAATTGTCGGTTTGTTCCTGACAATCCAGATCGCCTGCATGACCCGCCTTGTCGGCAACCCGGCAAAATTTGCACCTTGGTACAACGGTACCGGCGTGTCGCTCTACGTTTTCGGAATGCTGGCTGCCGCGCTCGGGCTTGGGGGATATATATGACGACGGGGATCGGCTGGTTCGGCATAATCCGGTTGGGCGCGGTGCAGGCCGCTATCGGCGCGATGGTCATGCTTGCCACGTCGCTTCTAAACCGGGTGATGGTGGTTGAATATGCGATTGCCGCTGCGGTTCCTGCGGGACTTGTCGCCTGGCATTATGCCGTCCAGCTCAGCCGCCCTTTATGGGGCCATCGTTCGGACCGGTCGGCGCGGCGTAGCAACTGGATTATCGGCGGCATGGGTGTGCTGGCTTTGGGGACATTGGTCGCGGTTGACGCTACCGTGCTGATGGCAAATGGCGGCGCATTGCCGTTTATTCTGGCTATCATCGGCTTCACGCTGATTGGCCTGGGCGTGGGTATTTCGGGCACCGCATTGTTGGCATTACTTGCGTCGCGCGTGGTACCCGAACGCAAGCCCGCCGCTGCAGCGATCAGCTGGACGATGATGGTCGCAGGTATCGTCATTGCAGCGGGCGTATCGGGTGCATGGCTCGATCCATTCAGCGAAACGCGATTGGCGATTGTCGCCAGCTCGGTGATCCTGGTCGCCTTCTGCACCGCGATGCTGGCGCTGCGCGGCCTTGAACGGAAAAGTCTTGCTGTTGTCACCCCCCAACGCTCAGACAGGATGGCAAGTTTTGCTGAGGTTTTGAAAGACATCTGGCAAGACGACCAGGCGCGGCGCTTTACGTGGTTCGTGTTCATCTCGATGCTGGCTTACAGTATGCAGGACCTGATCCTCGAGCCCTTTGCCGGAATAATGTTCGACATGACGCCGGGAGAATCGACGCAACTTGCGGGGCTTCAGCATAGCGGAATATTGGTCGGTATGCTCTTGGCGGGCTTGGGCGGCAGTCTTTACACCAAACGCTTCGGTCAAAATCTGAAGCTCTGGATTGTCTTGGGATGCTTGGGCTCTGCTATCATGCTCGCCGGTCTTTCGGTTGGCGCAACGATTGGACTGGCATGGCCGCTAAACGCCAATGTGTTTGGTTTGGGACTGGCCAACGGCGTGTTCGCAGTGGCCGCGGTTGGTGCAATGCTGGGGCTGGCCAGCGATGGAAAATCATCGGGAGAAGGTGCGCGCATGGGTGTGTGGGGGGCTTCGCAGGCAATTGCGTTCGGCTCCGGCGGGCTGCTCGGCGCGGTAATCGTGGACCGGTTGCGCAGCCAGCTGGGGCAGGACGATATCGCCTTTCAGGCGGTTTTTGCGATCGAGGCAGTGATGTTCATATTGGCGGCACTGGTGGCCACGGGCACAAAGATGGTACTTCCAGCACAGGCGCGAAAGGCGGTGCAAGCATGACCCAAGAAGCCGATTATGACGTGATCGTGGTTGGCGGCGGGCCTTCGGGAGCGACCGCGGCACACGATCTGGCTCGCGAAGGGCACAAGGTAATGCTGCTCGACAAGGCGGGGCGGATCAAGCCGTGCGGCGGCGCGGTTCCGCCGCGCATGCTGAAGGACTTCGATATTCCCCAAACGCTGCTGGTCGCCCACGCGAAATCGGCACGGATTATCGCCCCGTCGAACAAGAAGGTGATCATGCCCGTCGGCGATGGTTTTGTCGGCATGGTCGACCGCGATGTTTTCGATGAGTGGCTTCGGAACCGTGCGGCAGAGGCCGGGGCGACGCGGGTCAGCGGCAAGTGCGAATTGGTCGATGGCAGCGGCGACATCGTCGCCCTCACCTACCGCTCTGACCGTTCGGCGGATGCGCAGACAGTTACTGCCCGCGCGGTAATCGGCGCCGATGGCGCGCGTTCGAAAGTCGCCGAGCAATGCCTGAAGGCAAGCCGCGTACCGTGCGTATTCGCCTATCATGAAGTTGTCGAAGTCCCCGACGAGATCGATGCGGATTATGAGGAAACGCGCTGCGACGTCTATTATCAGGGCCACTTGTCGCCCGATTTCTACGCCTGGATTTTTCCACACGGCAAACATATGAGCATCGGCCTCGGTAGCGCAGACAAGGGCTTTCCATTGCGCGAAACCACCCGTTTAATGCGCGAGCAGACCGGCGTTGCGCACTGGAAGACTATCCGTAAGGAAGGCGCGCCGATACCACTCAAGCCGCTCAAGCGCTGGGACAATGGCCGCAATGTCGTCGTCGCGGGCGATGCCGCTGGCGTGGTTGCGCCATCGTCGGGCGAAGGCATTTATTATGCGATGACGGCGGGACGGATGAGCGCCGAGGCGACGGGCGCCTTCCTAAAAACCGGCGATGCCCGCAAGCTTCGGCTTGCGCGCAAATCATTCATGAAAGCTCATGGCCGAGTGTTCTGGATATTGGGGATGATGCAATATTTCTGGTACAAGAACGACAAGCGCCGCGAACGTTTCGTCAAGATGTGCGAGGACCCCGATGTGCAGCGCTTGACATGGGAAGCCTACATGAACAAACAACTGGTCAGGCGCGATCCCATGGCCCATGTGCGGATTTTCTTCAAGGATTTGGGCCATTTGTTCGGGCTGAGGGCAGTCGAGAGGTAAGCTCAAAGCATGACCAGAGCCGGATTTTTCCCGATCGTCATTGCGGGTTCATTGGCATTGGTAACAGCGATTGTCGGCGGCTCGATCACCGTGCTTGATGACTGGTATTATTCGCTTCAACAGCCCGCTTGGGCCCCGCCCGATTACATGTTCGGCATTATCTGGACCGCAATTTTTGCGATGATTGCCGTGTCTGGCGTATTGGCATGGGAAAAGGCCCCAACGCGACGCGATATGGAAATCGCGCTTGGGCTTTTTGCACTCAACGGCTTTCTCAATCTCGGCTGGAGCTTCATCTTCTTTCGCATCCACCGTCCCGATCTGGCCTTTTACGAGTTGATTGCTTTGTGGCTCTCGATCCTCGTTCTGATCCTTTTCTGCGGGCGTTTCTCGAAATGGTCGGCTTTGTTGTTGGTGCCTTACCTCATTTGGGTCACCACAGCAGGTGTGCTCAATTATCAAGTGGTCCAGCTCAACGGCCCCTTCGGTTGATGGACGAATTTTTCGCCAGCGGTCGCGCGGTCGATGTCGTGCTGGCGGTGCTGGCTATCGAAGCAATCTGGCTGAAATATCGCGGAAACCATTGGCTCGACATATTTGCGGCGCTGCTTCCGGCAGTGCTAATGATGATCGCGTTGCGCGCGGCGCTCACCGGCATGGCATGGCCGTTTATCTCACTGCCGCTCGCGCTTGCCTTCCCGGTCCACCTTTACGACCTGAAACGTCGTAAACCAGCGCAATAAAAAACCCGACTTTTCAGCCGGGTTTCTTATTCACTGATATGCTGTTGGGCCCTTCAATATTCAGGTGCATATCCATGTTCGATGGCCCAGAGATACCAGTTATCGACCACCGTGCCGGTGAGCAGGATGCCGATGCCGCCGGTCAGCGTCGTCAGCACCGCAAACCACCAGGCCCAGCGGTGGATCGATTCGGCCGTTGCGTTGAAGCCCATCGTCCAGCGCCAGAACAATGCGCCGCGTTCGAAAGCCGTCCCACGATCGGTAATCTGTTCCAGTTCGCGCTCGGCTCCATACCGCGCCGTCGCCAGCACGGTCGCACCGTGCATTGCAAACAGCAGGGCCGATCCATAGAGGAACGTGATCGATAGGGCGTGGAAGGGGTTGTAGAACAAATTCCCATATTGCAGCGAGAAATTGTTCGTCCATTCGAGGTGCGGGAAAATTCCGAAGGGCACCGATTCCGCCCAGCTGTCCATGAAAAACGGCCGAATGAAACCGATCACCAGATAAAGCCAGATCGCCGACGCAAAAGCCCAGAAGACATGAGTCCCCATGCCCAGCGCCCGCGCCCTGCGATATCCTCTTATCCACCAGAGCAGGATCGAGGTCGTCAGGAAGAAACCGGTCAATATCCACCAGCCGCCCTTGTCGAGCGGGACAAACGGCGTCCAGCCATATTCGGGACCGGGAGGATAAAGCCCGAGCCAGAAAAACTGCCGCACAAATTCTACCGGATCCCAGTTCACCGAGGCGAGCATGTTGAGCCCGATGATCTCGATTGCCAAAAAGCCGAAGATCAAAGAGGCGATGCCGAGCGGGCCGAGATAGATCGGTCCGATCTGCGCCTGACCGAGCTTGCCCATCCAGTAACTGAAGGCTGTCGTTCGAGTGCGTTGATCGCCGTTAGGCAGTGCCGGTCCCATTTCGGGGGCATGTGCCAATTGAACCTGGCTGAAGATATTTTGATAGCGTGGCATTGTCTATTCTCCCCTCAAGACCAGATCGGAATGTTGCGCCACCATTCCCACCATTCGGGCCATCCGCCCGCATAAAGTGGTCCGGCGATAATCATGCACACCGCGCTCCAAAAACCGGCGTTGAGCGCGAGCAACAGGCCGAGGCGGTGAATGCCGACGGTGCCGATCGAATAGCCTATGAAATCGCGGAAGAACGCATCTTCATATTCCGGCGTCTTGACCTCTTGGCCTTTCTTCGGGTTCACCGCAGAAAGGATGAGCGCGCCGTGCAGCGCCAGCGCGAAGCAGGTCGTAAAGAAGAACGACACTGCGATCATATGCGCCGGATTGTAATGGAAATTCACATATTGATATCCGGTGTTCGACACCCAGTCGAGATGGCTGAAAATCCCATACGGGAAGCCATAGCCCCATGCGCCGAGCAGGAAAGGCCGGAACACCACCAGCGTCATATAGGCGAGGATCGCGAAACCGAAGGCGACCGGCACATGGTAACCCATGCCCAGTTTCCGGCAGATTTCGACCTCTCGCAGCGCCCATGAGATAAAGGCCCCGATCGCGCACATCGTGATGATCTGCCAGAACCCGCCTTCCTTCAAGGGCGCGAGGCCGAGGCCGTATTTTACATCAGGCGGATTGATCGAGATGAGGAACGGGTTCCAGGTCGGACCCAGTGAAGCGGCGTAGAAGATCAACGCCGTCCCCAATATTGCGCATATCGCCGAGACGACCCCGAAAAAGCCGACATAGAAAGGCCCGATCCAGAAATCGAACAGGTCCCCGCCGACCAGCGTCCCGCCACGAACACGATATTTTCTTTCAAAGCTTAACAGCGACATAGCACGTCCCCTCATGCCCAAAGGCAGATACACTCGTCTGCCCGCCAGTATGGCGGGAAAACGTCCGATCCTTGTCCCGGGAGGTCCGCAACGCGTCTGCGCCACGGACCTCGTTGGGGCTTGGGTTCAGGTCAGCTGGCCGGAGTCGCCGCTGCCGGAGCAGCCTCGACCGGCGCCGCAGCAGCCGGTGCCGCAACCGCCGCAGCCGGAGCCACCGCCGGCCCTTCGATCCAGTTGAAGCGATCAGTGCTCAACAGGATGAAATGGATCAGCAAAGCCAGAACGAACAGGAAGATTGCCAAGGCAACCAGAGTCCTGCGCGGGTCGAAAATTAGCCAAAGTCTCCACATGACTCAGATCCTCCTATGCTAAAAAAGTGGTGATGGTTGCGGTTGCGAGGCTGACACCGTCGTTCAACATCGCATAGCCGTCGACGCTCGGAAGCCACGGACGCCACGAATATACCAGGATATGCGCCACGATGGCGATAATGGTAAAGATGACGAAGCTGGTCACAAACATCTTGTGAAATTCCTTGGCTTCTTCCGGGGTCAGATAGGCCCCCGGGCCAAAGCGGTCGTTATCGCTCATATTCCCTTCTCCATTTTAGCCCCAAACGAGCGGCGATGTGCAACTCTCCCGGGCGATTGCCTTGCAGCAATTGTTGCTGCGAAGGTTTCGGACGACCGGCATTGGCCGGACGAATTTCTGAGGCGCGTCATGCGTTCACGCCTTCCAACATGGTGGCAGCGAGGCGGTCGGCGGACACATGGTCCTCGCCCGCAGCGCGCGCGCCGCGCTCAGTGGCATCGCGCAAATTCTTTGCGGCGGAGATGCGCACCAGCACCGGCTGCGCCTCGACGACGGCGTCGAGTTTCGATTTGGCCTCGCGGTCCCAGCGTAAGGCGGCCTCGCGGCGAGCCGGGGTGGCGGCACCTGCGTCCATTTGCGTCGATAGCGGCAATATGTGGAAAAGTGCGTCGAACAGCGCGTTGCACACTTCCTGCACCAAATATGTCGCGCCCGAATAGCCCATATAGGGCGTACCGGTATGGCGGCGGATGGCGGCACCTGGGAAAGACGCTGGGATGAAAATCCCTCGCGCGCCGGTTTCCGCCATATACATGCGTTCATTATAGCTACCGAAGATAACGAGCGGCGGGTTGGTGGCGATCATGTCGCGGGCATTGTGATTGTCGGTCTTGACGCCTGCTGTTCGGCCCACGGCAAAGTTGCAGGGTAAGCCCATATCGTCTTCGAGAAACTTGCGGATACCGCGCGCGTAGGTTTCATTGGCAACGATGCCAAAGCTGGCAGTGCCGAAAAAGTCCTGCGTAACCGAGCGCCACAAATCCCAAAGCGGCTTGATGGTGGTGTGCTTTTCTTTTTCGATGAACGGTTCGGAGTCCAGACCCGTCAGTTCGCCCAACTGGCGCAGGAATTTGGTCGTGGAGTCCAGCCCGATCGGTGCCTGCAAATAAGGCCGGTCGAGCAGTTCGCAGAGGTTGCGCCCGAATTCGCGATACATGCAGATATTGACCTGCGCGTGGGCAAGCTTGTGAATATCGGCAAGATGGCTGCCCAATGGGAACACCATATTGACCTCGGCACCGATGCCTTCGACCAGCCGCCGGATTTCGGCAAGGTCGGACGGCATATTGAACATGCCGTAGGACGGGCCGATGATATTGACCTTGGGCTTGTCACCCTCCCCTAGCGGTTTCAGTTCAAACGTCTTTTTAGGCCCGAATTCTGTCCACAGCCAGGATAGCGCCCGGTCTTCCGACTGCCACTGATCCTCGTCGATGGTGCGCGGCAGGAAGCGTTTGATGTTCGTGCCTTCGGGCGTAACGCCCCCGCCGATCATTTCGGCAATCGAGCCGGTGACAACCACCGCTGGCAAATCGGGATCAAGCGATTTCCAAGCGCGCTTCATCGCCGCCTCTGTGCCGGTCTTGCCCAGTTCTTCCTCGCCGAGACCGGTGACGACGATGGGCAATTCGTGCGGCGGCAGGCCGTCGGTGTAATGTAGCACTGAGGTCACCGGCAGATTCTCGCAGCCTACCGGTCCGTCGATAATTACCTGCAGTCCTTTGACCGCGGTAAATGCATAGACCGCGCCCCAATAGCCGCCTGCGCGATCATGATCGAGGATCAAGGTCATGAGCCTATCGCCTCCGCAGCCTTGGCCGCCATCGCGTTTTGAGCGGCATATTTGGCTTTGAATTTGGGCCGGTCCGTTGGCGTTTCCTCCCAGATGCCAGCAGCATGGCCCGTGCCGACGCCCTCGAAAAAGGCATGCATCCTGTCGAAGCGTTCTTTGTTGCCAATCGCAGAGTTGGCCACTTGCGCGAGGCTCCCTGCCCCTGCAGGTCCCATCAAAGGCCGTGCGGAAATCAGGTTCGTAAAATAGAGCGCCGGAATAGCCTTGGCTTTTGCGTGCTGCACCACTGGTGTCGTACCGATCGCGAGGTCGGGACCATATTCCTCGACCGCAGTGATGTCCGCTTCCAGGCTGGCGCGATAGTTGACGCGCACGCCCCTGGCTTCGAGCCATTCGCGGTCGGGGTCCGACCATTTTGTTTTCGGACAGGCAGTGCCGACATAAGGGACGTCTGCGCCGCTTTCGATCAGCAATCGTGCGACCAACAGTTCGGAGCCTTCATAGCCCGAAACGGTAATCCGACCCTTGATCGGCTTAGCCTTTAGTGCGCCATCAATAGCGGGCAGTACGGCATTCTGGGCCGCCGCAATCTGGTCGGCGCTTGCACCTGTTGCTTCGCCAATGGCCTTCAGCCATGCAGCAGTGCCGTCGCGTCCGACCGGAGCCGAACCGACAACTGTCCGTCCAGCCGCTTCGAACTCACGCACGCTGGCAGTGTAGAATGGATGGATCGCCGCAATCACAGCGCCGTCAAGCGCAGCATATAATTCGCGCCATTCGCGCGTCGGCACGACCGGACCTGCAGCCAGTCCCAAAGGTTCGAGCATATGACCAATGCCCATTGGGTCGGCGGGGAACATCTCGCCAAGCAGCGTGACCGAAGGTCGGTCCGCCAGCGCCGAAGGTGCGGCGACCGGCCCCTGCTCTGCCTCTTCGCGTGCATATTTGAGCATTGCGCCTGCCAGCACATCTTTGGCTTCGGCATGGGTTGGAATGCCGAAGCCCGGCACGTCGATGCCGATGATGCGGACACCGTTAATCGAGTCGGGTAGCAGCCGGAGCGGCACCCCGCTCGCAGTCGGCACGCACAGGTTGGTGACGACGATGGTGTCATATTTTTCGGGGTCGGCCACCTGCTCGACAGCTTCCTTGATGTCCTCGAACAGCTTACCCGTGACCAGCGTTTCCGAGCTGAACGGCACATAGCCGACGCTGCGCCGCGCGCCGTAAAAATGCGAGGTGAAGGTCAGGCCGTAGACGCAGCAGGCCGAGCCCGACAGGATTGTCGCGGTGCGCCGCATCCGCAAACCCACGCGAAGCGACCCGAAGGCTGGGCACATCGATTGCGGCTGGTCGTGCGGGCCGACTGGATAATCGGCGGCATATTGGTCGAGTATTTCGCTCTTGCCCGCTTTCTTCGCGGCGTCGCGCATTGTGTCCTTCGAAGAACATCCGCCCGCACCTGCAAGATCGATGCGATCACGCGCACGATCCTCTCCGGCCAGGGCGGTTGTATCAGTCACGCATCAGACCTCATCGTAAATAACCTCAAGCGAGGGCTTGGTTTCGTAACTGCCACCGCGCATGTCGGCTTGGGTCGCGGGATAGAGCGTGAAATCAGCACCGGTGATATCGGCGCTGAACAGACCGAGCAGGCCGTCCTGGTCGAGCGGGTTCGGACGCAGCGGTGGGGCCTCGGCGACGTTGACCGCCAGTTCCTCGAAAAGCGACGCCCATTGCCCGCCGGGCTTGCCGATGATCTGGTAGTTCGCCGACTTCTTGCGAATATCTTCGTTCGCGGGAATCGCGGTCAACACCGGAATGCCGACGGCTTCGGCAAAGGCATTGGCCTCGCCCGTTCCGTCATCCTTATTGAGGATCATACCAGCGACACCGACATTCCCGCCCATCTTGCGGAAATATTCGACCGCCTTGCAGACATTGTTGGCAACATAAAGCGATTGCAGGTCGTTCGACGCGACGACGATCACCTTCTGGCACATATCGCGCGCGATCGGCAGGCCAAAGCCGCCGCAGACAACGTCGCCGAGGAAATCGAGCAGGACATAGTCGAAGCCCCATTCGTGGAAGCCGAGTTTCTCCAGCGTTTCGAAGCCGTGGATAATCCCGCGCCCGCCGCAGCCGCGACCGACTTCCGGCCCGCCCAGTTCCATGGCGAACACGCCATCGCGCTGGAAGCAGACATCTTCGATACCCACTTCCTCACCCGCCAGCTTCTTGGCAGACGAGGTTTCGATAATCGTCGGCGTCGATTTGCCGCCGAACAATAGGCTGGTGGTGTCCGATTTCGGATCACAACCGATCAGCAGCACGCGCTTGCCCTGCTGCGCCATCATGTAGGAGAGGTTCGCCAGCGCGAAGCTCTTGCCGCTGCCGCCTTTGCCATAAATGGCAATGATCTGCGTTTCCTTTTTCACCTCGCCGGTCGGCACCGGATCGGGTTCGATGGACGCTTCGTGGCGCAAGGCTTCGATATCGAGCACGCTCATTGGCAATCTCTCCAGTCGAGCACCATTTTCAGGCAATCGGGATTTTCAAAGGCTTCGGGATAGGCGGTTGCGGCGTTGGCTGCGGGTTCGATTGACGTTATCAGCCCCGACAGGTCGAGCGCGCCGGTTTCTATAAGCGCGTGGACCGACGTCAGATCCTCGGGCTGCCATTCGGCGGCGATGCGAAGCCGCGCCTCGCGCTGGAATGCCTGCGGGAAAGCAAAGCTGATCGGCTGGCTGTAAAAGCCCGCCAGAACCAGTTCGCCACCCTTTGCGAGCCGACCGATAAACGAATCGAGCGAAGAGGCGTCGCCGCTGACGTCGTAGATATGTTTGTAGTCGCGACGGTCGTCGTCATCGGGATGCAAAACCCGATAGCCGACCGCGCCATCCTGCCGCGCCTTATTGGTATCCCAGACGACCGGCGCAGGCACGCCCGCCGCCACCGTCAGCCGCGCCAGCAGGCGTCCCAATATGCCGTGACCGACAATGAGCTGCGGCGCTTCACCATGGCAGATCGCATGGAGCGCGGTCGCCGCAAGCGCGTATAGAATTCCCTGTTCGGCCAGCGTCTCGTCGACGGGCATCGCGCGTGCCGATGGGACAACGACCCGCCGCGATGCACCGCCGAAAAGCCCGCGCGCGTCGGCAAAGCAACTCGCACCGGGCACAAAGACCCACTCCCCTATCCTGTCTTGATGTCCGGCCCCGGCGTCAATGATTCTCCCGACCGATTCGTAACCGGGGACCAGCGGATAGCCCATTCCGGGGAAGCTCGGCATCTTGCCGGTCCACAGCAGTTTTTCGGTGCCAGTGCTGATGCCGCTATAGTGGATTTCGACAAGGACATCACCCGATTCCACCGGCGTCAGCGCGGTTTTGCGCATCTCCAACCGGCCCGGTGCATCGAAAATGATGGCTGCACTATGCAAAATCGACCTATCCTCCTGCGGCCTCTTTGCCCGCTTTTTTGCGGATAGAGACTCTGTCAGGATGTCAAGTTATCGGAACAGTTTTAATTGTCAAATATTTTGGACAGTTGGGTGTCATTTAATCGCGACAATCGCGCTGGTGATGACTGGCAATGCGGTCGGGACCGGCTTGGTGCGGTCGAATCCGGCATTTTTAAGCATGGACGCGATGGCAGTCATCGATCTCGGTCGGCCTGAACCCATCGCCCAGAGATAAAGGCCGAAATAGGCATCGCCCATTCGTTCGGCGCCGTCACTTTCGGCCATTGGCTCTACAATCAGTAACCGACCGCGCTGCGGCATGGACTCGTGAATCTTCGACAACAATGTCTGCACGACATCATCGTCATGGTCGTGAAGGATGCGCACTATCGTGACCAGGTCATAGCCTTGAGGCAGTGCGGTTTCCTTGAAGCTTCCGGCGTGAAGGTCAATCGCGTTGGTTACGTCTGCCTCAGCTATCACCTCCGGCAGGTCGAATATGCCCAATTGCAAGCTTGGCGCGACGTCTCCGATCGCTCTCACGAAAGCTCCCGAACCGCCGCCGATGTCGAGCATCCGACGATGTGCCGAAAAATCATAGGCATCGATAATCTGCTGCGAAACCATTGGCTGGGTCGCCGCCATCAGCGCCGAATAGCCCGTCGCACCGGCATCGCTCCGGTCTTTCGACGCATAGGTCCAATAGGCGGACAGTGCGGTTTCCTTGCGTCTACCCGCTTTAAGCAAGGCCAGCGGCTCAGCCAGATCGTGGTAAAGGAGATTATGGTGGCGAATCATCGCTATCGCGCCTTCGTTTGCCGATAGCGGCGCGCCTGCTTCACCCAATGCCCACAGACCGGCCTGCGGCGACTCGACGAGCTGCAATGCCTGCCCTGCCCTGAGCAACCGGTCGGTGGCATCACGCTCCAGCCCGGAAAATTTGGCAATGTCGTCGAAGCTGCGCAGATGGCCGTTGAGAAATGGGATCAGCTCGAGTTCTGCAAACACCGTAAGGATTTGCGAATAGACAAAGCCAGCCACCAGATCGAATTGCGCCGCCGCACGCTGTCTCGCTATGCCCCGGATAACCGGCGTATGCGATGCCCATCGCTGGAACCGCGCGCTGCCCAATATCGCGTTGCGCCGCATGACCCAGCGTGTCTTCCAAGTTAAATTGTCGAGTTGGTTGGACATATTTATTGTCGATATGATTGGACTTCTGATAGCCTAGGTCAAACCGAAAGTTCGGCAATCGGATGGAGGGCATCGTGCAAAGCGGCCAGACCGTCACCATTGGAACAGGCATTGGCGGTCTCGCCAGTGCGGTTCTGCTGGCGTCTCGCGGAGTACCCGTAACCGTCATCGAAAAACAAGATGGCCCGGGTGGCAAGGTGCGCCAACTGGATGTCGGTGGCGCAATGATCGATGCAGGGCCTACGGTCTTCACGATGCGGTCGGTGATAGACGATATTTTCGACGCTGCCGGAACGCGCACCGAGAACTACATCCGTCTGCACAAAGCCGAGCGCATTGCCCGCCATGCATGGGGGCCGGACGAACGGCTCGATCTCTATGCCAATGCAGAGCGAAGCGCCGAAGCGATCGGCGATTTCGCCGGTGCAAAGGCTGCTGCCGGTTTCCGCCGCTTCTCCAAAGAGGCGAAGCGTTTGCACGACGCCCTCGAAGGGCCCTTTTTGCAGGGTTCGAAAACCGATCCCCTGACGCTTGGCTGGCGGATGGGCTGGCGTGGTTTTCCGGACTGGATGACCCTTCGGGCTTATACGTCCTTATGGACGGCGCTGGGCCGGTATTTCGATGATCCACGACTGCAACAATTGTTCGGGCGCTACACGACCTATTGCGGTTCGTCGCCTTTCCTGACGCCCGCGACCCTCATGCTGATCGCGCACGTCGAGGCGCAAGGCGTGTGGGCCATTGAGGGCGGGATGAGTGCACTGGCGAATGCCCTCGAAATGCTGGCGAAGGAAAAAGGTGCGATCTTTCGCTACGGAGAGCCGGTTTCTAAAATTGCCACAAAGAACAGATCGGTCACGGGCGTCGAACTGCAAAGCGGCGAACGGTTGTCGGCTGAACAGATCATTTTCAACGGCGATCCTGCAGCGTTGGCATCGGGCTTAATGGGCAGCGAAATGGAAGCTGCCGCGCGCAACGTGCCCGAAAAAGCCCGGTCGTTATCGGCGATGGTCTGGCTGGCAAATAGCAGAAGCAAAGGTTTCGACCTTGACCATCATAATGTGTTCTTCGGACCCGATTATCCGATGGAATTTAGCGAAATCAAATCGGGCAAGCCGCCATCAGACCCGACCGTCTACGTTTGCGCGCTAGATCGAAGCCACGGCCAGCCGTCCGGGCAAGAACGCTTGCAAATCATCGTCAACGCGCCGGCCAATGGCGACCAACACATCTATTCGTCGGAGGAGAGAGAGCAATGCACGTCGAACATGCTGCAACGGCTGAAGCATTGCGGGCTGGAACTGGACAGCCCGCTGCCACACCATCTGGTGACGCCGAACGAGTTTTCGGCGCTCTTCCCGGCGACGGGTGGAGCCCTTTATGGACGGGCCTCGCACGGGTGGGCGGCAAGCTTCCTCCGGCCCGGCAGCCGGACGTCGATCCGTGGGCTCTACTTGGCGGGCGGGGCGACGCATCCCGGCGCGGGCGTGCCGATGGCCGCCTTGTCGGGGAGATTGGCGAGCGAAGCGCTGCTGTCCGACCTTGGTTCGACGTCGCTGTGCCACCGCAAGGCTATCGCTGGTGGTATATCGACGCGCTCAGCGATGACGCCCAGTACGGGCTGACCATCATCGGCTTTATCGGCAGCGTCTTTTCGCCTTATTACAAGAAATCGGGGAGAAGCATTCCGCTCGACCATAGCTGCCTGAACATTGCGTTGTATGGCAAGGGCGCGCGCTGGGTGATGACCGAACGCGGGGCGGGCGACACGCGGCAGGAACGCGATGCCCTCAATATCGGCCCGAGCGCAATGCGCTGGGACAAGGACCGGCTGATCATCGACATCGAGGAGCGCGATATCCGCCTCGGCATTCCGTGGCGTCGGCGAGTGAAGGGGCAGATCATCCTCCACCCCGAAATGTTCAACGAGCGCAGCTTCAAACTCGACCCCGCCGGTCGCCACCACTGGCAGGCAATCGCGCCACGCGCGCGGATCGAGGTGCAGATGGAGCAGCCCGACATCGCATGGAACGGCAGCGGCTATCTCGACAGCAATCACGGCAGCGAACCGATCGAGGACGGCTTCCAAAGCTGGCACTGGTCCCGCGCGCATGTCGGCAAAGAGGTCGCGGTCATCTACGAAGGCAAACGCCGCGACGGTAGCCATTTCGCCAGTGCTTTACGTTTTGGCGCGGACGGCGTTCCGCAAGAAGTCGATCTACCGCTGGTCGCGCCTTTGCCCCGAACATATTGGCTAATGGAGCGCCAGACCAGAGCCGACCGCGGCCACGCCTCGGTAATCAAGACCTGGGAGGACTCCCCCTTTTACGCACGCACCGCTTTGTCGGCGCGCATGTGGGGAGAGCCAGTGATCGCTGTGCAGGAGAGCATCTCGCTCGACCGGCTGGTCAATCCGGTGGTGCAGGCAATGTTGCCGTACAAGATGCCGAGAGAGGTAGGCTAACAAAGTCAGCCATATTCTCCACTCCGCCGACCGGCGGAGCGCTTTCAGCCAGTTAATCTCCTGCCCACATTTCGACCGGAATCGGGACAGTGCCAGAAATGGCCAGCTTACGGCTCTCGTCCTAGTAACCCTTTCTCTCGCGCGGCGAATTCCGAGAACCGTACTTTGGTTTCGGCTTCCATCGCCGCGCCGCATTCAGAAGGGGAACGATTATGAATACAGCCGTTTTTCCGGAGCAAAGCCTGAACAGTTTTGCCACCGCTTATCCCGACGCCATTTTGAAATTGCAGCACAGACTGCTCGATCATCCCTTGATGGAGCTCGACCAGCTCGTCGGCCTCAGCGAACGCCTTCCTTCGACTGTAATCGAACATAATCTCGGCGCGCTGCCAATCGGTATCGGCCAGCATGACGTTCCGGCACACAGTTTGACCGTTGCCGAAACCATTGCGTCGATCGAAAACAATGCCTCATGGATGGTGCTGAAAGATATCCAACTCGACCCAACCTATCGCCAACTGCTCCACGATGTGCTCGCCGAGATCCGGCCAACCGTCGAGCAACACACCGGTGAGATGCTCAATCTTGTGGGTTTTATCTTTATCTCTTCCCCAAATGCAGTGACGCCGTTCCACAGCGATCCCGAATATAATATCCTGCTACAAACACGTGGTCAGAAAACGATGACGCTATTTTCGGGCTTCGACGAAGATATCCTGCCGCCGCAGTTTCACGAGGTGTATCACACCGGAGGCCCACGTACCGTGAAATGGGATGATGCGTGGGAAGACAAGGGCACTGCAGTAACGCTCAACCCTGGCGATGCTGTCTATGTGCCACTAAAATGGCCGCATTTCGTCCGCAACGGCCCCGAAGTATCGATCTCGCTGTCGGTAACGTGGCGCTCGACCTGGAGCTATGCAGAGGCCGACGCGCGCGCCTTCAACAAATGGCTGCGTAAGTTCGGTCTCAAACCCGCCGTGCCCAAATTGCTGCCGCACCGTAACCTCGTCAAATCGGTCGGCTGGCGCGCGCTGCGGAAACTCGGCGCGCGTCCGTAAGCTTCGTATGCGGGATAGCGAGAGCTATTCCGCAACGTCGCGCTCGGTTTAGTCCGCGTCGGCAGCAGTATCCTTCGCCGCCGCCTTTTCCTTGTCCTTTGCGATCTCGCGGTTGATGGACCATAATTGCCAGAAGCCAAGCCCGAGCGCGATTGTGCCGACGACGATGATTTCGATGAAGCCGTAATTGTCGAGTGGGGCGCTATCCATATATTCTCTCCTCGTCTTTCCGTTTACGGTTCAGCCATTGCCTTGGCAAATTCGGAAACGATGCATGCGGCCTGCGCGGGGTCTTCTTCATGAGCGAGATGGCCCAGGCCCGGCATTTCCTTCGTTTCGCATTTCTGTATTAGGGCCGCTGCCGCAAGCACCGCAGTTTGCGGAATGGCGCTGTCCTTTTCTCCGTAGACCAGCAGCACCGGCACGTCCAATTCGCCCAGCCGGTCACGCAAGGGTTCAAGTTGCCAGTTCGCCATCATCCGGATCGCGCCGTCGCAATGGCCCGACTTGCTGAACAGCCGCGTATAATATCTCTCGCAAGCCACGTCGATTTTAGAGCCGGTCGAGCGCGCCAGGAATTTGCCGGTCTGGCCTGGAGCTTGCGCCATCCGCGAGAAGATAACTCCAACGAACGGGTTGGTGAACAGCATCTTGGCAAGGGTCGGGAAAATCTTTGCAGCGAGGCCAGGAAAAGGCATCAGAGCGGGAGCAAATCCGATGAGGGGAGCGTACAATTTGCGGTCGAGCAAGAATTGCGCGCCGATGGCCACGCCGGCGCTGTGGCCAACGATCAGGTCGGGGGTAAGGCCTAATTCCGCGAGCAATCGGGCAATGGCGGCGGATATGCCGGGCAGCGTTGGCCTGCGCCCGCTCGGGCCTTTGGTGAAGCCGTGGCCGGGCAGATCGATGGCGACCACGTGGTAACGTTTGGCCAGAAGCGGCATGACTTCGCGCCAGCTATGCGTGGCGGCACCTGTGCCATGGATTAGCAGGCATACGGGGCCTTCGCCCAGCTGCTGAACATGCCATTCATAACCACCCGAACGCACAAAGCGGCTCGCCTCGCGGTTCGGCCAATCCTTGCCGTCGGTGGCCCAGTCGGGGTAGCGGCTCACAGGCTTTCGATGGCGGCAACCATCGCGGCGCTATTGGCTTGTGGTAACGGCAAATAGCGCGCACCCATCGCCTCGGCCAGTGCCGCCGCCTCTTCACGCGGGCGCGGCGAGATGTCGATGACGATGCTGTTGATGCCAGCCAGCCGAAGCCCCTTTGCCGCTTCCTGCGTTTCGGCTAGCGCCGTTTCGCGGTTGGCGGTGCCATCCATTGCGACATTGCCCTTACCATCGGTGAGCATGGCAATCGTCGGGGTTTGCCCGGCACGCTGTGCGTTCTCGGCGAGTTGCCGTGCCGCCAGCAGCCCTGACGCCAAAGGCGTGCCGCCACCGCCCGGCAACGCTGCGAGCGCGCGACGTGCGCGCGTCAGCGAGCGTGTCGGCGGCAGCAGCACCTCTGCACCCGATTGCCGAAAGGCAATCAAAGCGACCTGCGAGCGTTTCACATAAGCCTCGGCGAGCATCAGCTCGACTGCGCCCTTCGCCTCGGCCAGCCGCGACAGCGCCGACGACCCTGACGCATCGACCGCGAAGATCGTCAGGCTCTCGGATCGCTGTTCGTAATGGCGGACGCGGAGGTCGGATTTGCGGATATGGATTTTCCGCTTGTTGCCTGCCGCTGCGGCTTGCCTTCGGATGTTCTGCCAAGGCGCGGCGGCGCGCAAGCTATCGATCAGCGACAGGCGCTTGCCATTGCCCGCAACGCCGGGGCGGGACCCGAGCGGACGACCGCGCAGGGCCGATTTCTGTTTCTGCCCCGCTTTACCACCCTGCCCCTTGCCGCCCCGTTTCTTGTTTGCGTCGATCTGGTCGAGGATGTGCTTGGGGATCGACGCCGCCGCCGCTTCCATCATGATATCGTCAAGATCGATATCCTCGATATTGCGGTCGCTGTCATTCTCTTGGTCATTATCACTATTGTCGGGCTCTTGCTCTGCTTCGGGCGGCGGCGCCGATTGCGGTATCTGCGTCGCGCGCGGGGCGAGCACCAGCCGGACTGCCACTGCGATATCGGCATCGCCCACTTTCGTCCGCCCGTTCAGCGCGGCATGGGCGCGCGCAGCCGTTTGCGCAAAAATCAGCGGGCGCACGGAAGCAATCCCCAAAGCCGCCGCCGTCACCGCAATTGCCTGCTGCTGCCCGACATCCAGCGGCGCGACCTTGGCCAGCTTCTTAGCCTTGACCCAATCGTCCCCTTCGACCGCACGCAATTCCGAAACATCGCAATGAAAAGCCGCCCGCTCGGTCAACACCGCAGGCGGCGCTTCGTCCGGTTCGTGACCATCGTCGAGCAGAATTACTGCTATATCGCCGCCGTCAATTGCCTGCGCGACATGCGCCGCTAGGTTGGCCGCCACGCGCTCAGCCATCGGCAATATCACCGCACCGCCAGCGGCGCCGGTCAACAACCCTTCGCGCATCACACCATGCCCCGCCGCCAAGGTCGCCGAAAGGTCGAGCCCGCCTAACAGGCGCTCGCTATCGACATTGGCCGGAATTTTGACGACGGGGCCAAACTTGCCAATTGCGTCTCGCGCAAAAGCGACCATCTCGTCGCGCACCGGACTGTCGCCGCGCAACAATATGCCGCCGAATGACGCCGACCACCGGACAAAAAGCTGAAGTGCCAGTTCCGCGTCATCGATGACATCATCAATGACAGCTGCCTTGCTCACCCGAACAGTTCTTCGAGCGCGCGCTCGATCCGTGTTGTGGAGCCGGTTTCGTCGAGCACATTGCGCCGGAGCCGGTGCCGCAATGCCAGCGGAGCGATGGCTTTCAGATGGGCGCGCGTTACGGCTTTCGCACCTTCGAGTGCGGCAAGCGCGCGGCTGCCGCGCATCAGCGTCAGCTCGCCGCGAAGCCCGTCTGCGCCAACTGCCTTGCATAAGGCTGCGGCATCTATCATGGTTTTTGCCGAAGTCCTGACCTTAGGCAAGGCCGCTTTGGCAGCCGCAATCTGGCCCAGGATTTTTTCATCCTCGGCCTTCCAGGCCTTGGCAAACTTTGCCGGATCGCGTTCGTGAGCGTCGCAGCGCTTCATGATTTCTACGCGTTCTTCGATGGCATCGGGCGTCCGCACTTCTACAGACAGGCCGAAGCGGTCGAGGAGTTGCGGCCGGAGTTCGCCTTCTTCCGGATTCCCGCTACCAACCAGTACGAAACGAGCGGGGTGGCGGACCGAAAGCCCGTCGCGTTCCACCAGATTTTCGCCCGAGGCCGCAACGTCGAGCAACAGGTCGACGACATGATCTTCGAGCAGGTTAATCTCGTCGATATAGAGAAATCCGCGATGCGCCTTTGCCAATAGCCCTGGCTCGAACTGCTTCTCGCCATGCGCAAGCGCGCGTTCGAGATCGAGCGTGCCAAGCACACGATCTTCGGTCGAGCCTAATGGGAGGTCGACAAATGGCACTGCCCGGTCGCTTGAAAGGCGCGATGTACATGGATCGGGACAATCGTTGCGGGCATTGGGTGCGCAGTTGAATCGGCAACCGTCGACAACCTTGATTGGTGGCAGCGTCGCAGCCAACGCGCGGGCGGCGGTCGATTTGCCAGTGCCCCGGTCGCCGAAAATCATCACCCCGCCGATCCGCGCATCTACCGCGGCGATCAGCAGCGCTTGCTTCATTTCGTGCTGACCGACAATCGCGCTAAATGGAAATCCCGCCATGTCGCTTAGCTAACACACAAAAATGCTATCGCAAGAAGCCTTTGGTGCCAAAGCTTCGACAAAGATGGACCACCTGTTGACGGCGGAAAACGATTGCGATTGTATCAAAGTGTATCGAATGTTCGAAAGCGCCGCATTTTCGCTGTCATTGTTTCGACAACGCCTTAATGGAAAATCTCTCCCTGGTATGACAATGAAATCCCTTTCCTTATTTGCTTTGTTAGTCGCGCTGTCGGCCTGTGGCGGCGGCGAGGAGAAGCGCGAGCGCCCGACTCCGCTGGTCACGACAGCCGCAGTGACCCAGCATGAGTTTGCCGACCGTTATGCTGCGGTGGGCAATGCGAACGCGAACGAACAAGTTTCGGTGCGTGCGCCTGTAACCGAACGCATCACCCAATTGGGCTTTAGCGACGGGGCTTATGTCAGGCGCGGGCAGATGCTTGCCGTTCTGGCGCAAGGACAGGAAACCGCTTCGCTGGCGAGCGCGCAGGCGCAAGTCCGCGACGCCGAAGCGCAACTCGCGCGCGTAGCAGCGCTCCAACGCCGGGGTTTTGCTACGAACGCCAGCCTGGACACGGCAACGGCGAACGCTGCCTCTGCACGGGCAGCTGCCAACGAAGCGGGAGCCTCAGTTGGCGACCGGGTAATACGCTCACCATTTTCGGGCCAAGTGTCACTTCGCCGCATATCGGTCGGCGCAGTGGTAACGGCAGGCGACGAGATTGCAACGGTCAGCGACCTGAGCTCGATCAAGCTCGACTTCGCTATTCCTGAAACCATGCTGGCGAATGTCGGCCGGGGGCAGACGATCACTGCAAAGGCCGCCGCCTATCCAGCTGCGCTGTTTTCTGGCCGCATCGCAGCCGTTGACCCTGTCGTGAACGTCCAGACGCGCACCGCGACATTGCGCGCCATTATCCCCAATCGCGACGGCGTACTTAAGCCCGGTATGTTGATGACCGTGACCATCGAATCCAACCCGAGAACGGCACTCGCCGTGCCGGAACTCGCGCTCGTCCGCGAAGGCGACACCAGTTTTGTCTACACCATCGATGCGCAAAGCAAGGCCAAGCGTATCCCGGTTAAAACAGGTGGCCGTGACGGCAATCTGATTGAAATTGTCGAAGGGCTGAAGGCGGGCGATAAAATCGTAACCGAGGGCGTGGTCAAACTGTCTGACGGTGCCCCAGTTCGCACCAAAGGCGCTGCCGCCGGCAGTCCTGCCAAGGCAGGACGCTGATCCGCTGAGATGACAATATCCGATATTTCCGTCCGCCGACCGGTATTTGCTGCGGTGCTGGCGATCCTTATGGTCCTTGTCGGAATTGTCGGTTTTCTCAACCTCCCTGTCCGCGAATATCCCGACACCGAACCGCCAATCGTCTCCGTTGACACCACTTACACCGGTGCCGCCGCAACGGTGGTCGAATCCCGCGTCACACAGGTTTTGGAAAATGCCCTCGCGGGGATTGAAGGTATCGAGACGCTCACCTCGCGTTCGCGAGACGGGCAATCGTCGATAACCATCGAATTCGCGCCCGGACGCACTGTCGACAGCGCAGCGAATGACGTTCGGGACCGCGTCGGCGGGGCCATCGACGACCTTCCCGAAGAAGTACTGGCACCCGAAGTCCGCAAGGTCGACGCCGATTCATCGCCGATCCTGTTCCTGGTTGTATCGAAACCCGGCTGGTCACGGCTGGAATTAAGCGATTATGTCGACCGCAATCTGGTCGACCGTTTTTCAGCCATTGACGGCGTGGCGCGCGTTTTCGTGGGCGGTGAAGCAAGGCCCTCGATGCGCGTCTGGCTCCAGCCCGACCGGCTGGCAGCGCTCAATCTTACCCCTTCGGATATCGAAGCCGCGCTGAGTAGCCAGAATGTCGAGCTGCCCGCCGGACGTCTCGAGTCGGCGGACCAGAATGTCACATTGCGGGTCACGCGGCCGTTCGGAAACGAAGAACAGTTCCGCCAGCTTATCGTATCGCGCGGTGAAGACGGCTATCTTGTCCGCTTGGGCGATGTTGCGCGGGTCGAGACAGAGGCTGAAAACCCTTATTCGGCCTTCCGCCTTAATGGCGCTTCGGCAGTAGGCCTCGGGATTGTTCGACAGTCGGGCGCGAATACACTGGCGGTTGCCGACGGCGCGAAGGCACTCGCCGACCAGGTTCGTCCGACTTTGCCCGAGGGCATGTCGATCACGGTGGGGTCCGACGATTCGCAATTCATCAGCAAGGCCATCGACGGCGTGTGGATGACGCTTGCGGAAGCTGCGGCGCTTGTCGTGCTCGTCATTTTCCTGTTCCTGGGAAGCTGGCGTGCAACAATCATTCCGGCGGTTACCGTGCCGATCTGTTTGCTCGCGACTTTCGCTGTGCTTTGGTTCCTCGGCTTCTCGGTCAATTTGCTTACATTGCTGGCATTGGTGCTGGCGATCGGTCTGGTGGTGGACGACGCTATCGTTGTGCTCGAAAATGTCTATCACCGTATCGAACAGGGCGAACCACCTTTGTCAGCGGCTGTGACCGGAACACGGCAGGTTGCCTTTGCGGTTGTTTCAACGACCATCGTCGTTTGCGCCGTATTTGTGCCCGTGATGTTTCTGGCAGGGCAGACGGGGCTGCTGTTCCGCGAACTGGCGGGCGCGATGGTCGCTGCCATTGCCTTTTCCGGTTTTGTCGCACTCAGCCTGGTGCCGATGCTATGTTCCAAACTGCTGAGGCACGAAGAGCGGGGCAAGCTGACCAAATGGGTAGATGACCGTTTTTCCCGTCTGGAAAGCGGATATCAGAACAGCCTTGGGCGGATAATCGCAAAGCCGTTGCTATCGCTTGTTGGCGTCACCGTATTTCTTGTCATCGGTGGATTGTGTTTCACGCTGCTCGATTCCGAGCTGGCGCCAACCGAGGATGTCGGTGTTCTCAATGCCAATATCTCGGCTCCAGAAGGAACCGGATATGCGGCGATGGACAAATATATGCAGGACGCATCGAAGCCCGTGCTCGGGTTACTCGAAAAGGGAACGGTGCGCTCTATCATACAGCGAACGCCGGGCGGCTTCGGGGCAAGCGACGATTTCAATAGCGGAACGTTCGTCGTATTCCTTAAGCCTTGGGACGAGCGCGAGGAAACGACCACCGATGTCGTAGCCCAGATGAACAAGATACTTGCCGACCTGCCCGCCGTCCGCGGCAACGCCGCCGCTCGGTCGTCGCTGGGGCGTAGCCGTGGCCAGCCGCTCAATTTCGTTATCGCCGGCTCCAGTTATGAATCGCTTGTAGTTGCACGCGACCGCCTCTTGGCGGCGGCAAGCAATAATCCGGGCATCGTCAACCTCGATTCCGATTATAAGGAAACCAAGCCGCAGATGGAGATCGAGGTCGATACGACCCGCGCGGGCGACCTTGGCGTGTCGGTTGCCGATGTCAGCGGGGCGCTACAGTCGCTTTTGGGTTCGCGCCGTGTTTCGACCTATGTGGATCGCGGTGAGGAATATCGCGTCATCGTTCAAGCCGACGCCGAGGACCGCGCTTCGCCTGAAAATCTGGCTGCCATCCAGGTGCGCGCGCGCGACGGGTCCGTCGTCTCGCTCGCCAATCTGGTGAAATATTCGGAAACCGCGGGCGCGCGGGATCTGGGGCGGTTTAACAAACTGCGCGCGATTACATTGCAGGGCGGACTCGCGCCGGGCTACACCATGGGTGAGGCACTGACTTTCCTCGAGGACGAAGCCGCGCAAACGCCTGAGATACTGGCGGTCGGCTATCGTGGCGAGAGTCAGGCGTACAAGGAAACCGGCGGGTCTATTGTGCTGATTTTCCTTTTGACCATCATACTCGTCTACCTCGTTCTCGCGGCGCAGTTCGAAAGCTTCGTCCATCCGCTGACCATCATCACAACGGTGCCGCTTGCAGTAGGCGGCGGCTTGATCGGGCTGGCCCTGACCGGCACCACGCTTAACCTTTACAGCCAGATCGGGATTGTGATGCTTGTCGGGCTTGCCGCGAAAAATGGCATCCTGATCGTCGAATTCGCCAACCAGTTGCGTGACGAGGGCAAGGAAATTGTCGAAGCGGTTCAACAAGCCGCGACACGCCGTTTGCGGCCTATTCTAATGACTTCGATCGCCACCGTGTTCGGCGCTATTCCCTTGGCAATTGCGAGCGGCGCAGGCGGTGCTGCGCGCTCAGCCATCGGCGTTGTCATTGTCTTTGGCGTAACGCTGGCGACGCTGATTACGCTTGTACTAATCCCGATAATCTATTCGCGGCTTGCGAAATATACCGGTTCGCCAGAGGCGGTGACCCGCAAACTGGAAGCTGAACTAAAGGCGCAGAAAGCGTCAGCCTGACGCTTCTTCCTTCACCCGCACCATCGCCAGCGCGGCCAGCGCCATAACCGCCGCAGCAAATGCCATCGTCCAGATCGGCTCTGTCGGGAAAAATGCTTTCAGAATGCTTCCCATGACTGTCGCCACCAGAAGCTGTGGCACGACGATGAACACATTGAACAGCCCCATATAGATGCCGAGCTTGTTCTGCGGCAGGCTTGAGGCGAGGATCGCATAAGGCATCGCAAGGATCGAGGCCCATGCGATGCCGATGCCGATTTCGGAAAGGATGAGCAGTTTCGGATCGCAGATGAACAGGAAGCTGGCATAGCCCGCTGCGCCTGCGAGCAGGCAGATGATATGCGTATTCACCTTGCCGATTTTCCGCGCCAGCGTCGGCAAGACGAACAACGCGACCAATGCCGCCACACCGTTGTAAATCGCAAACAACGTACCCACCCAGTTGCCGCCCTCGCCATAGGCGGCGCTGCTGGCGTCGGCGGAACCGAACATATATTGGGCGACCACCGGTGTCGTATAGATCCACATGATGAACAGCGCCGACCAGCTGAAAAACTGCGCCAGCGCGAGTTTTTTCATAATGTCGGGCATGCCTGAAAAATCGCCGACGATGTGCGAGAGGACGTTGTTGTCGCGGCCCGATTTGGCAAGGTTGATGGCAAGAGCGCTGGCGATACCGTAGCCCGCCAGCAGCGCGCCGAGTAGATAGACTTCCTTTTCTAAACCCATCGTCGGGACGAGCGCGGCAACGACGATACCGGAAATAATCCAGATTGCCGCACCGCCCAACGAACGTGCTGCCAACGCGCGGATCGTTCCAGCGCTATCGGCAGGCGGGCCTTCAAAGGCTTCCATTTCGGCAGGGCTATATTCCTTGGTGGTCAATATCGTCCACATAACCGCAACGAAAAGCGCTACGCCGCCAAACCAAAAACTGTAGCGGACGGTATCGGGAATCTGTCCCTCGGGGGCTACATTGGCGACGCCCCAAGCGTCCAATAGATAGGGAAATACCGAACCGACCACCGCGCCCGCACCAATAAAGGCGGTCTGCACCGAATAGCCTGCGGTGTGCTGGTCCTTGCGCAGCATGTCGCCGACAAAGGCGCGAAAGGGTTCCATCGAGATGTTGAGCGAGGCGTCGAGGACCCAGAGCATGATGGCCGCAAACAGAAGAACCTCCGCCAGCGGCATGACCAGCAACGATGCCGCCGCCAAAATCGCGCCCGCGAGGAAATAGGGCCGTCTGCGCCCGAGCCTGCCGAACCATGTGCGGTCGCTGAAGTGGCCGATCAGCGGCTGTACGAGCAACCCTGTTAGAGGCGCCGCAATCCATAAAGCGGGTAAATCATCAAGGCTGGTGCCGAGCGACTGAAAGATGCGGGACATATTGCCGTTCTGAAGGGCAAAGCCGATCTGGATGCCGAAAAAGCCGAAGCTGATGTTCCACAGCCCCCAAAATCCCTGACGCGGTTTTTCCACTGTCGCCCTCTCCAAAGCGTTGTTGTTGAAGGGATGGCTGGCAGAAAGCGACGGTCGCCGCAATGCGCATACGTATGGGGAGGCTATGCGATCAATGCGCCCCGCACGATTGGCGGACGATAAGCTTGGCGGGAAGGACCGCAGTCGATGTTGGCTCGTTGCGGATTTGCTTCAGCAAGCTGTCGACCAATACCTCGCCAGCGAGCCGGTAATCCTGCTGGATCGTGGTCAGCGGCGGATGCGCCATTTGCGCGGCTGGAATATCGTCGAAGCCGACAATCGCTACCTCGCCCGGAATATCAATGCCGCGTTCGCGCAAAGCACGCATCGCGCCGATGGCTATCGTATCACTGGCCGCAAATATGGCATCGAATTTGGTGCCGCTGCCGACCAGGATGTTCGCTGCGTCATAGCCAGCCTCTTGTGAATTCAGCGCATCGACCTGCAACGCCGGATCGGCAATAATCCCCTCGCCGCCCTGTGCCTCGCAAAGCCCACGATAGCGGTCCTGGAATTCGGGATAATGGCTGCTGGCATCGCCGAGAAACGCAATCCGGCGACGCCCGTGCTGTATCAAATGCCGTGCAGCATCAATGCCCCCACGGAAATTGTCGCAGCCTATAGTGGTGCCCGGCTGCCCCTCCTGCGCGAAGCCCCAGCGAACGAAATGGGTTTCCTGCTCAACCAGCTTTTCCAGCTTCTCGCGGTACAGTTCATAATCGCCGTAGCCGAGCAATATGATGCCATCGGCCTTGCGACTGTCCTCATAATCGACATGCCAGTTCGACGAAAGCTGCTGGAAGGAAATGAGCAGATCGTAGCCCCGCAGCGCGCAGGTTCGTGTCAGCGAGCCCAGCATCGACAGGAAGAAAGGGTTGATTCCGGTGTCTTCCGGCGTCGGTTCCTCGAAGAACAGCAAGGCCAGCGTGCGAGTTTCCTGCAACCGCAGGCTCGACGCATTTTTGTCGACCTTGTAGTTGAGCTGCTGGGCGATTGCCTCAATCCTGAGCCGCGTCGGTTCGGACACCGTCGGGCTCCCGCGCAGCGCGCGCGAAACGGTCGGCTGCGATACACCCGCAAGCTGCGCAATATCGAATGACGTGGCTTTTATAGCCATTGTTTGTCCTGCTCCCTTCGCGCACATTAGACCTGACATTTGAGAAGCGCAATCTGCCCCCTCACATACCTATTCATGCTGCGCAGCAAATGTGCCGTGGCATGTTGCGCCGCAGAGGAGAATCATCATGCGTTTTACCGCCCTGCTGTCGGCTGCCCTCATCGCCGCGACGTCGCTTTCACCCGCTCTGGCGCAATCCGACATCCCCGCGCGTTACCAGCCGCAGCCCTTCGTCAAGATCGCGCATCCCGAATGGTCGAAGAAGGCGGTGCTCTACCAGATCAACACCCGCCAGTTCACGCCCGAGGGGACTTTCAGGGCCGCAGAAAAGCAATTGCCGCGCCTCAAGGAACTTGGCGTCGACATATTATGGCTGATGCCAATCCACCCCATTGGCGAGAAAAACCGCAAGGGCAGCCTGGGCAGTCCCTATGCGGTGAAGGACTATTTTGGCGTCAACCCCGAATTCGGCACCAAGGAGGATTTTCGCTCCTTCGTAACGGCCGCGCACAGGCAAGGCTTCAAGGTCATCCTTGACTGGGTGGCAAACCATACCGCGTGGGACAACCCGCTGCACGAACAGCATCCCGACTGGTATGAAAAGGACTGGAAGGGCGCGAACCGGCCAACGCCATGGTGGGACTGGTCGGACATTATCGACCTCGATTATTCGAAGCCGGGGTTGCGGCAATATATGACCGGCGCGCTAACCTATTGGGTGCGCGAGTTCGGTGTCGATGGCTATCGCGCAGATGTCGCGGGCTATGTCCCGCTCGATTTCTGGGAAAATGCGAGGGCGGAACTGGATGCGATCAAGCCCGTCTTCATGCTCGCCGAATTCGATCACCGCGACATCCATGCGCGCGCCTTCGATGCAAGCTATGCGTGGAAATGGAATAACGCGATGCATGACATTGCAGTCGGCAAGGCCGATACCGGCGCATTGTTTGGCTTCTATTCAGAGCATGAAAGCGCCTGGCCCAAGGCGGCGATGCGTATGACCTATACCGAGAACCACGACCAGAATGCATGGGAAGGTACGCAGTTCGAACGCTTTCGCGACGGGCTGGACAACGCAATCGTGCTGTCCTTCATCGGCGAAGGTATACCGCTTATCCACAATGGGCAGGAAGCGGGGAACGAGCGGCGAGTGAAATTTTTCGAAAAAGATCCGATAACATGGCGCGCGCACCGCAACGATGCCCTGTTCAAGAAACTTATCAGATATCGCGACGCGCATCCTGCCCTCTGGAATGCGCCATGGGGTGCGACAATGACGCCCGTGGTCAACACTGCGCCCGGCAAAGTGCTGTCGTTCGTACGCGAGAAGGATGGCGACAAGATATTGGCGTTGTTCAATATGTCGGCCGCGCCGCAGACGTTCGGATTCACCGACGGGCCGACAGTCGGCCGCTATTCCGACTTTGCCGATGGCAAGGCGCTGACAATCGCAACCGATACGCAACTGACCATGCCCGCATGGAGCTACAAGATACTCGCGGCGAGGCCCTAAGCTGTGGCAAATTGGCAACAGATGGCGAATGCATAATCTGAATACGTATGTGGATTGCTGGTCAATGCCGGGCTTGAGGCGCATTTTGTAACACGACGAAAGCATCGCTGTGCACCTGCGCAAGATGCGAAAACGTAAGCAGGCACCCGCCGCTCGAACGGATCGGGGCCGATTAGGGGAGTGAATCATGGCCAGTTTCCAATTCAATAATGCACGCCGTTTTGCACATGGCGCCAGCCGCTTTGCACTCGGAACTGCGATGTTTGCTGCATTTGTTGCACCCGCCTTCGCGCAAGACGAAGCCCCAGCCGAAGACGAAGAGGATGCCATCGTCGTCTCGGGCTTCCGCGCCTCACTTGAAAACGCGGTCAATGAAAAGAAAAATAACGATCAGATCGTCGAATCGGTTTCGGCCGAAGATATCGGCAAGCTGCCCGACGCCTCGATCGGTGAGTCCATCGCCCGCCTCCCCGGCGTAACTTCGCAGCGCCTGAACGGCCGCTCGAACAATATCTCGATCCGCGGTTTCGGCCCCGATTTCTCGCAGACTGTTTTGAACGGTCGCGAACAGACCTCGACCGGCGACAGCCGCGCCGTCGAGTTCGACCAATATCCTTCGGAAATTGTCAGCCAGGTGGTCGTCTACAAATCGCCGACCGCGTCGCTCGTCGGTCAGGGCCTTGTCGGCACCATCGACATCCGCACCGTCCGCCCTCTTGATTACGGCAAGTCAGTGCTCGCGATCGGCGCACGCGCCACCTATGCCGATCTGGGCGCGCTGAATGCCGGTTCGAAGAAATACGGCTACCGCGCCAACGCAACTTTCATCGACCAGTTCGCTGATGATACCATCGGCATTGCGCTTTCAGCTTCCTATGTCGATGAGCCTTATCAGCTACAAGAATTTAACGCTTGGGGTTATGCGGGCGCTGGTACCGCGGCATCACCTGCTGTCATCGGCGGATCGAAATCCTTCGTTACTTCGACGCAGCTAAAGCGCCTCGGGCTGAATGGCACCCTGCAGTATCAGGCGTCCGACACCGTTCGCATGACCTTCGACGGTTTCTATTCGAACTTCGAAGACGACCAGTCGAAGCGCGGGATCGAACTACCGCTTGGCTTTAATGCGTTCGGCACCACCGGACCCACGGCTACTACCGTATCCGACGGGTTCGTTACCGCTGGCACTTTCAATAATGTGCAAGGCGTTGTCCGTAACGACATCTTCCAACGCAAGGCCGACCTCTATTCCTTCGGTTATAATGCCGAGTATGACGGCGACGATGGCTGGAAGGCGTTTATCGACATTGGCTATTCACGCACGGACCGAAACGAACTAAGCATCGAAAGCTATTCGGGCACCGGCTTCGGCGAGGCTTTGGGTGCTACCGATACGATCAGCTTTACGTCGGGTCCGAACGGAACGGTGTTCGATCCAACACTCGATTATAGTAACCCCGCACTCATTCGCCTGACCGACCCGCTCGGCTGGGGCGGTGGCGTTGTTCCGCAAGCTGGCTATTACAACAACCGCATCATCGACGATGAACTGAAGCAATATCGCGTCGGCGTCGAAAAAGAAGTCGAAGGCTTTTTCTCGGCAATCAAGTTTGGCATGAACTACACCGACCGCCAAAAGAGCCTAACCCCCGACGAGTTTCTCGTTCGGCTGCGTGGTGGGGCCTTGGAACTCGCCATACCGACGAGCGCACTATTGCGTCCGACCAATTTGGGTTATCTTGGTCTCGGCCCGATCGTCAGCTACGATGCGCGGGATCTAATTGCAGACGGTACACTTGTCCTAGACCGCAACCTCTCACCTGACATTCCGGCAAAGGCGTATAACGTCACCGAAGACCTTATGACTGCTTATTTGCAGGCCGATATAGAACAGGAACTTGGCAGCGGCACCTTGACGGGCAACATTGGCGTACAAGCCGTGCACACCGACCAAGGTTCGTCGGGCACCGTCTTTGCGGGAGGTGTTGCGCAATCGGTTACGGCCAGCGTGAGCTATTGGGATGTGCTGCCAAGCCTTAACCTCTCAATGCGTTTCGACAGCGATTTTGTCATTCGCTTTGCCGCATCGCGCCAGATCCAGCGTCCGCGACTAGATGACCTCCGCGTTGCGCTTTCCTATGGTCTTGAACAGACGAACGTCGCGAACTGCCCGGTTGCGATCCCTTGCCTTTCCGGCAATGGTGGTAACCCACAGCTTCGTCCGTATCGCGCCAATGCTTTTGACCTGAACTTCGAAAAATATTTCGGTCAGACAGGGGTGGTCTCGCTCCAGCTGTTCTACAAGGATATCAAAAGCTATATCGACCGGACCCGTCTGCCATTTGATTTCAACGGCTATCCACTGCCGGTCGGTTCGCCTCCTGCAACGCTTATCGGCAGCATTGAAGCGCCGTTTAACACCGGTGGCGGCAGCCTTTACGGTGGCGAACTTGCAATAACCCTGCCCTTCAGCAACATCAGCGAAGCGCTTGACGGCTTTGGTGTGACCGGCGGTGTCGGGTACACCAAGACCAAGGTGAAGGACGCCCAAGGGAATGTCGATCAGATCCCCGGCTACTCAAAATGGGTTGCCAACGGCACCGCCTATTTCGAAAAATGGGGCTTCAACGCGCGCGGTTCGGTTCGTTACCGTTCGACCTTCCTTGGTGACTTTACCGGCTTCGGCGGTTCTCCAACTCGGCGCACTGCGCTTTCCGAACTGATCGTCGACGGCCAGATCGGTTATGACTTCCAGGAGGGCAGCGCGCTCAACGGGCTGTCGGTCTACATTCAGGGCCAGAACCTGACCGACGAGCGCTTCGCCTCGGTTGGAGCTACGCGCAACCAGGTCATCGATTATCAGATTTACGGTCGCCGCTTCCTCGCCGGCTTCACCTTCAAATTCTGATGGTTTGAATGTCGGCCCCCGCCGCGTATCAGCATTGCTGGCGTGGCGGGGGCCTTTTTGTCGCTAGAGCATGGAGAGCGCTCTGAAACGGATAGTGATCGTCGGTGGCGGTACGGCAGGCTGGATGGCCGCAGCTGCTTTCGCGCGCTTTCTGGGGGCGGGTTACGATATCCGCGTTGTCGAATCCGACGATATCGGCACGGTCGGTGTCGGCGAGGCGACCATCCCCGCAATCCACCTGTTCAACCAAAGCCTTGGCATCGACGAGAATGAGTTTGTTCGCGCGACGCAGGGCTCGTTCAAGCTTGGCATCGAGTTTGTCGACTGGCTCGAACCGGGCCATCGCTATATCCACGCCTTTGGTCAGATCGGGCGACCGTTGGGTCTTCTGCCGTTCCACCATTATTGGCTGCGGCACAATCAACAGGGTGGCACCTCGTCGCTTTGGGACTATTCGCCCACCGCGCTTGCGGCGGCGGAGAACCGCTTTGCGCGCGTCACGGAGAAGCCAGGCGCACTGCCGAGCGGAGTGGCTTATGCCTATCATTTCGACGCGAGCCTTTATGCCGCCTTCCTGCGCCGATATGCCGAGGCGCGCGGTGTCAAACGCACCGAGGGACAGGTTGTCGATGTTGCTCTAAACGGCGAAACCGGCTGCATAGAATCGGTCTCGCTCGCTTCCGGCGAAACCGTCGAAGGCGATTTTTTCATCGACTGCTCTGGCTTTCGCGGGCTGCTGATCGAGCAGGCGTTGCAGAGCGGCTATGAAGACTGGTCGCAATGGCTGCCGTGCAACCGGGCGTTGGCGGTGCCATGCGCCTCAGCCGACCCGCTTACGCCGTACACCCGCTCGACCGCACGCGAGGCGGGGTGGCAATGGCGCATCCCGCTGCAGCATCGCACCGGCAATGGCTATGTCTATTGCAGCGACTATGTCAGCGACGACGAGGCAACTGCGACTTTGATGGCCAAACTCGACGGCGAAGCCTTGGCGGAACCGCGCCAGTTGCGGTTCGTCACCGGCAAACGCCGCCAGATATGGAAGAAGAATTGCGTCGCGCTCGGACTGTCCAGCGGCTTCCTCGAACCGCTGGAATCGACCAGCATCCATCTCATTCAGGCAGGTATCGCCAAGCTGATCGACTTCTTCCCTGCCGCCGATTTGGAGCAGGCCGACATTGGTGGCTTCAATCGTGCAATGGATTTCGAATTCACCTCAATCCGCGATTTCATCATCCTGCATTACAAGGCCAACCGGCGCGAAGGGGCTTTCTGGCAACGCTGCCGCGAGATGGGCGTTCCCGCTGGCCTGACCGCCAAGATGGACCTGTTTCAAGCCAACGGGCGCATCATCCGCTTCAACGAGGAACTGTTCACCGAACTGGGTTGGCTTCAGGTGATGTGGGGCCAGGGTCTGCGTCCCAAGGGCTATCATCCACTGGCCGACCAGTTGGTGCCCGAGCAGCTTTCCGACTTTCTGGGTCTTGCCCATAAACACGCCGCGCATGTCGCCGCGCAAATGCCGTCACATAAGGATTATATAAAGGCGACATGCGCCGCTCCTCCCCTCGAAACGAAGAAAGTCATGCCATGAAAGCCAGATTGGCCGCCAGCCTGATCGCACTAACGCTCGCGACGCCTGTTGCCGCGCAAAACTATCGAGAGCGCCTGCCCGAGGACGAGGTCATCTATTTCGTCCTCCCCGACCGCTTTGAAAACGGCGATCGAAAGAATGACAAGGGCGGCATCAAGGGCAACCGGCTGAAACATGGTTTCGATCCGACGACCAAGGGCTTCTATCTCGGCGGCGATCTCAAGGGCCTGACGCAACGGCTCGATTATATCCAGCAAATGGGTGTGACGGCGATCTGGTTCGCGCCGATATTCAAGAACAAGGCGGTGCAAGGCGGACCCGGTCAGGAAAGCGCTGGCTATCACGGTTACTGGATCACTGATTTTACCTCGGTCGATCCGCATTTCGGCACCAATGCCGAGTTCAAGGCCTTTGTCGACGCGGCGCACGCGCGCGGCATGAAGGTCTATATGGACATCATCGCCAACCACACAGCGGACGTGATTCAATATAAGGAATGCCCCGAAAACGCCTGCGCCTACCGCAGCCGCGCCGATTATCCCGCTTCGCGCCGTGCCAGCGACGGGGCGGCGATCAACCCCGGTTTCGAAGGCGACCGGGTGCAGACGGCGGAGAATTTTGCGAAGCTGACTGACAGCAATTACGCTTACACGCCGGTGGTGCCCGAAGCAGAAAAAAACGTGAAGGTTCCGGGCTGGCTCAACGACCCGATCTGGTATCACAATCGCGGCAACACGACCTTTCGCGGCGAGAATTCGACGATGGGCGATTTCGTGGGCCTCGACGATCTCTATACCGAAAATCCGCGAGTCATCGATGGCATGATCGACATCTACGCCCAGTGGATCGACAATTACGGCGTCGATGGCTTTCGCATCGACACCGCCAAACATGTGAACCCCGAATTCTGGCAGAAGTTCACGCCCGCGATATTGGCGCGCGCCAAGGCCAAGGGCATTCCCAACTTCCATATTTTCGGCGAGGTCTATTCGGAGGAAATCGACCCGACAATATTGGTGCGCCATACGGTAGTTGCTGGCTTGCCGACGGTGCTCGATTTTGCCTTTGCAACAGCAATGAAGCAGACGGTCGCTGGCAATGAGGGCACCGAAGTCATAAACCGCACGCTCGATGCCGATGCGCTTTATGCGGGCGGCGAGGCCACCGCGAAGCGTCTTCCGACTTTTTTGGGCAATCACGATATGGGCCGCTTTTCAACCTTCGTGCGAAAGGCGCAGCCGGCTAGCAGTGACGAAGAGCAACTGGCCCGCGTCCAGCTCGGCCATGCGCTGATGTTCACGATGCGCGGCGTACCGACAATCTACTCTGGCGACGAACAGGGTTTCGTGGGCGACGGCGGCGACCAAGATTCGCGTGAGCCTTTGTTCGCGTCAAAGGTTGCTGTGTACAACGACAACCGGCTGCTCGGCACCAGCTCGACCAATGCCAAGGCCAATTTCGACCAGAACCACCCAATTTATGCGCATGTGGCGAAGCTGAGCGCGGTACGGCAAGCCAGTCCGGCACTGCGGCGCGGCACCACTATCGTGCATAATTACGCTGAGAAGCCCGGCCTGTTTGCCTTCTCGCGTGTCGATGCAGCGAGCGGCGAGCAGATGCTGGTCATTGCCAACACGGCAAACACAACGCTCGAAGCAAATGTTGAAATCGACACCAACATTAGCGGCTTTACTAGCGTCCTCGGCCAGTGCCCCACCGCGCCGCGGGCGCCGGGCTCTGTCGCAGTATCGGTTGCACCTCTCGGCTACATGGTGTGCAAGGCAAAATGACCGACGCAGTCCGAATTCCCGCTACAAAGGTTGCACGCCCGTGGTGGCGCGGCGCTGCGATTTATCAGGTCTATCCGCGTAGCTTTGCCGATTCGAACGGCGATGGTATCGGCGACTTGCCGGGTATAACCGGCAAGCTCGATTACATTGCATCGCTTGGCGTCGATGCAGTCTGGCTGTCGCCCTTCTTCACGTCGCCGATGAAGGATTTCGGCTATGACGTCGCCGATTATTGCGGCGTCGATCCAATCTTCGGTACCCTAGCCGATTTCGATGCGCTTGTGACAAAAGCACATGAACTAGGTCTCAAAATCCTGATCGATCAGGTTTATTCGCACACCTCGGACCTGCACAGCTGGTTCGCGGAAAGCCGCGCCAGCCGCGAAAATACCAAGGCCGACTGGTATGTTTGGGCAGACCCCAAGCCCGACGGCACGCCGCCCAATAACTGGCAGTCGGTGTTCGGCGGCCCTGCATGGACGTGGGATGCGCGGCGCGGCCAATATTATATGCACAATTTCCTCAGCAGCCAGCCGCAGATGAATGTGCATAACCCTGAGGTGCAGGACGCATTGCTGGGTGTGGCGCAGTTCTGGCTCGACCGCGGTGTCGATGGCTTCCGCGTTGATGCTATCAACTTCGCGATGCACGATCCCGAATTGAAGGACAATCCAGCTGCCCCGGCAGGCAATGGCGTACGGACCCGACCGTTCGATTTCCAGCTCAAGGTCAACAACCAGTCGCACCCCGACATCCCGAAATTCGTCGAACGCATCCGCGCGCTGACCGACAGCTATCCCGACCGCTTCACTGTAGCCGAAATCGGCGGTCCGACGCCCGAGCGCGAGATGAAAGCGTTCACTGCTGGTGAAACGCACTTCAACAGTGCCTATGGGTTCGACTTCCTCTACGCCGAGCAGTTGACGCCTGCGCTGGTGCGCGAAGCACTCGAAACGTGGCCTGATGCGGACGGTATCGGCTGGCCGTCATGGGCCTTTTCGAACCACGATGCGCCCCGTTGGATAAGCCGCTGGGCCCCCGCCGACGCCCGCGATGCCTATGCGCGCATGGCAATGCTGCTCTTCATGTGCCTGCGCGGCAATGTCATCATCTGGCAGGGCGAAGAGCTGGGCCTGAGCCAAGTCGATATTCCGTTCGAGAAATTGCAGGACCCCGAGGCGATTGCCAACTGGCCGCTCACGCTCAGCCGCGACGGCACGCGTACGCCCATGCCGTGGTCCGCATCTGCGCAGAATAGCGGCTTTAGCGACGCGGAACCTTGGCTGCCCGTGGGCAGCGACCATGCGGCACTGGCGGTGGACCGCCAAGAAGACGATGCCAGTTCGCTACTGAACGTAACGCGGGAATTGCTGGCCTTCCGTAATGCGCATGAAGCGATGCTGGTCGGTGACCTGCAAATAGTCGAAGCCAGCGGCTCGCTGCTGGTGTTCGAACGCCGGAGCGAAGGCCAGCATCTGCTGTGCGCCTTCAACATGGGCGGAGAGGCAACACAATGGCAGCCCGCGCAACCCGACCGCTGGCGGATATTGAAGACTGCCAACCAAGACAGTGGCTGGAAGCTCGGCCCTTATGCGGCGTGGGTCGCCGAAAAAATTGCTTGAGGAGAGTAGAATGTTGGGTCGTTTAATCGCTTTTGTGGGTCTGTTGGTCGTGACGATGGCCAAACCCGCTAATGCAGAAACCGTGGCGCAAGCATCCTCGCCGGGCAATATCGTCTCGGTCTCTGTGGAAATCAGCGGCGAAGGGCGGCCGGGCTACAAAATCCTTCGCAACGGCAAGGAACTGATCGGCGAATCACGTCTCGGATTCATCCTGACCGATGCACCCAAGATCGACCGCAACATGGCTTTCGTATCGAAAGCGACCGCAACGTTCGACCAGACATGGGAACAGCCGTGGGGCGAGTGGAAATCTATCCGGAACCATTACAACGAATTGCTTGTCAGTCTGCAGGAAAAATCCGGAAGCAAGCGCATCCTCAACGTCCGTTTCCGCCTTTATGACGATGGCGTCGGTTTCCGCTACGAATTTCCCGAACAGCCCAATCTGAAGACCGCGAACATCCAGGAAGAACTGACGCAGTTCAATGTTACGACCGACGCCACCGCCTGGTGGGTTCCGGCGTTGGAGCATAATCGCGAGGAATATATCTACCAGACCACGCCCATCGCCGAAGTCGGGCTTGCGCAGACTCCGATCACGATCAAAGCCGCAGACGGTACGCATATCGCCTTTCACGAAGCCGCTTTGGTCGATTATTCAGCGATGAACATCCAGAAGGTCGAGCGCGGGCTGTTGAAGGCAGTGCTAACGCCATCGGGATCGGCGGCGAAAGTCGTACGCAAACTCCCATTCGCAACACCTTGGCGAACGCTGCAGATCGCTGATAATGCGGCGGGGCTGTATCATTCGCAGCTCATCCTCAACCTCAACGAACCCAACAGATTGGGGGATGTCAGCTGGGTCAAACCGCGGAAATATATGGGTATCTGGTGGGGTATGCACCTCGACACGCAAAGCTGGGCGTCGGGGCCGAAGCATGGAGCAACCACCGTTAACGCGAAGAAGATGATTGATTTTGCTTCGAAGCACGGCTTCACCGGCATGCTCGTCGAAGGCTGGAACCTTGGCTGGGACGGGGACTGGTTTGCCAACGGCGACGAGTTCAGCTTCACCAAGGCCTATCCCGATTTCGACATAAAGGCGGTCACGGATTACGGCCGCAAAAAGGGCGTCGTGCTTATCGGCCATCACGAGACTTCGGCCAATGCCGCGCATTATGAAAGCCAGATGGAAGACGGCTTCAAGCTTTACCAGAAGCTTGGCGTCGACAGCGTCAAAACCGGATATGTTTCCGATGCTGGAGGTTTTCGCGTCAAGCAGCCAGATGGCAGCATTGCCTTCGACTGGCATGAAGGTCAGGCCTCGGCACGGCACCATCTAAAGGTTGTCGAAACCGCCGCGAAGTACAAGGTTGCAGTCAACCCCCACGAGCCGATCAAGGATACCGGCCTTCGCCGCACCTACCCCAACTGGATCAGCCGCGAAGGCGCACGAGGTATGGAATACAACGCCTGGGCCGAACCCAAGAACCCGCCCGAGCATGAGGCGATCCTTGCTTTCACGCGGATGCTGTCGGGACCAATGGACTTTACCCCCGGGGTGCTCAGCCTGAAGGGGCGCGGCAACAGCGACATATTATCGACCAAGGCAAAGCAGCTTGCTTATTATGTCGTGATCTATTCACCGATCCAGATGGCCGCCGATTTGCCTGAAAATTACGAAAAGAACATGCCCGCCTTCCAGTTCATCAAGGATGTTGCGGTCGATTGGGACGACACCCGCGTGCTGTCGGCGGAAATCGGCGACCATGTTGCCATCGCCCGCAAGGCGAAAGGTACGGGTCAATGGTTCCTTGGGGCAATGGGCGATGAAGAAGCCCGCAGCGTTGAGGTCAAGCTGGACTTCCTCGAGCCGGGCAAAAGCTACACCGCCGAAATCTACCGCGATGGCGACGATGCCGATTATCGCACCGAAAAGCGGCACTCGATCGTGATCGAAAAGAAACCGGTGAAGGCGGGCGACATGCTGACCCTCAAAATGGCACCAGGGGGTGGTCAGGCAATCCGCTTTGTCGGGCGGGAATAGCCTTAAAGTGCGCGCGATACAGCAGTGTCTGGCTCTTTTGCTCGTCATCGTCGGCATTGCCTTCTCACCGTCGGCAATGGCGCAGGATCAAGGTCGCTTTGTCGAAATGCCGGAGGTGAAATCGGCGTTTCTCGAACCATCGCATGTCACCGTATGGCTGCCGCCCGGCTACGATACATCGAAACGTCGCTACGGCGTTGTTTACATGCACGATTCGCAAAATCTGTTTTTCCTGGAGCGATCGAATTTCAACAAGGTTTGGGCCGCGGACAAATCGGCGCTGCGGCTGATTGCAGCGGGCAAGGTCTCGCCGTTCATCATCGTCGGTGTGAGCCAGCCGGGCGATGCCCGCTACGGCCAATATCTGCCACAGGCCTTATATGAAGCGGCATCGCCGCCACTTCGCGCAACGTTCGACGCGATTGCCCGCCGCCCGATCTATTCGGACAATTATCTTCGCTTTCTCGTGACAGAGCTGAAACCGATGATCGACCGACAGTTCCAAACCCTTCGGGATCGCGATCATACGGCAATTGCGGGTTCAAGCATGGGCGGCCTGATATCCTGTTATGCCTTCACGCGTTACCCAAAGATATTCGGGCGAGCAGGCTGCATTTCGACACATTGGCCGATGGGAGATCCCACCAAAACGGGCGAGCACAGCGCCGAAATCGTCAAACTGTGGAGTAACGAGTTCGCCTATGGGCTCGGTCCACGAGGCAAGCGACGGCTCTGGATGGATCATGGCGACAAGACGCTGGATGCCTATTACCCCCCCTATCAAGCCGAAATCACCAAAGCGGTAAAGGCCCTCGGCTGGCGGGAAGGCAAGAACTTCACAGCACGCGCATATCCCGGGGCGGAGCACGAGGAAAATGCCTGGGCGGCACGCATGGACGATATTTTTGGCTGGATGCTGAAAGGCTGGTGATGGCCGACGGGCAGCATCGCTTCGTCATCCTTGGCGGCGGAACAGCGGGGTGGATGACTGCCTGCCTGATCGCGAAAAAATGGCCGCAACATAAGGTAACGGTGATCGAGTCGCCCGATATCGGCATCATAGGCGTCGGCGAAGGTTCGACACCGCAACTGAAGGCGTTCTTCGAAAAGATCGGCCTGACCGAAGCCGATTGGATGCCCAAATGCAATGCCACCTACAAGGCAGGCATACGCTTTGATGGTTGGTCCGAACGCCCCGGTTTCGAAAGCTATTTCCATCCCTTTCACACGCAGCTTGATGGCTTCACCCTGCCACGGTTCGAATTCCACACGCGGGCCCGTCGCACCGGGCGCGATGTGTGGGCGCATCCCGACCGCTTCTTTCTTTCGGCTAAGCTGGCCGAGGATTGCCTTGCGCCTTTGCCCTCCGAGAATTTTCCGTTTGAGATCGGCTATGGCTATCATTTCGACGCCGTGCTCGTAGGCAAGACCTTGCGCGAACATGCCGTCCAGAAGCTGGGCGTCATTCATCTGGAACGCACAATCGAAGAAGTAGCACTGGCCGAAAACGGCGAAGTAGCAAGCTTAAAAACTGCCGATAATGATCTGATAGAAGGTGATTTCTTTTTCGACTGCAGTGGTTTTCGCGGAGCGATCATCCAGAAGGCTCTTGCCGAGCCATTCCGCCCCTTCGCCGAGAATCTTTTCAACGACCGCGCCGTCGCCATGCCCACGCCGAATGATGATGGCGATATCAAGAGCGAGACCCGCGCAACAGCGCTTTCTGCCGGCTGGGCCTGGAAAATCCCGCTCACCAACCGTGCGGGCAATGGCTATGTCTATTCGTCCAAATATATCGATCCCGACGCCGCCGAAACTGAACTTCGCAGCCATCTCGGGCTGCTCGACGCCGATGTCGAGGCCCGGCACCTGCAGATGAATGTCGGTCGTGTCGAACGCAGCTGGGTCAAAAACTGCCTTGCCGTTGGCCTGTCGCAAGGCTTTATCGAGCCGCTCGAGGCAACCGCGCTCCATATCGTACAGGCGACGGTCGAGGGCTTTATTGACGCTTATGAAAAGGGCGGCATGGCGAACAAACACGCTGATGACTTCAACCATACCATCGCTCGCCGCTACGAAGGCATTCGCGATTATATTGTCGCTCACTATAGGATGAACCAGTGCAGCGACAGCGACTATTGGCGCGACAATGCCGCCAATCAGTGGCTTTCGGACGATCTGAAAGCGGTCATGACGTCATGGTTTAGCGGATCCGACCTTGCCGAGGAAATCGCAAATCTCGATATCGGCCGCTATTACAGCGCTTTGTCGTGGCATTGCCTACTCGCCGGCTACGGCACCTTCCCTCCGCAAGACAAGCTGGCGGCTTCCAGCGATGGACTAAAGCTCGCAAATATGGCCGAAATCGACAGCTTTGTCGATCGCTGCGCGCTGAATTTCAGTTCGCATAAGGCAGCGCTGGCGAATTTATCTGCATGATTTTGTGACTTTTTAACCTGTCCCCTCTAGTCTGGGCCGCAATCGGGTCACGAGGCGAGCAAGTATGTACAAGACCATGGTCATATTCGGGACGCGACCTGAAGCGATCAAATTATTTCCTGTAATCAACGCTTTGAAAGCACAAAACAAGATTACATGTGAGGTATTGGTAACCGCACAACACCGTCAGATGCTCGACCAAGTGCTTTCGATAAGTGGCATAGTTCCCGATTACGATCTCGACATCATGCAGCCCGGCCAGTCGCTTGATGGTCTCACAGCTCGACTCCTGGAGGCTATCGGCGGCGTGCTCGACGAAACCAAGCCCGACAGGGTCATCGTTCAGGGCGACACGGCAACGGCAATGGTGGGCGCGCTCGCGGCCTACTATCGCCAAATTCCGGTCAGTCATGTCGAGGCGGGTCTTCGCAGTTACGACATCTACCGGCCTTGGCCCGAAGAAGTGAATCGCAAGATTGTCGGCACCATCGCCGACCAGCATTTTGCCCCCACATCGGTGTCGGCGGCGGCACTCAAGGCCGAAGCCGTTCCCGAAAACCGGATCTTTGTCACCGGCAATACTGTCATCGACGCGCTGCATTGGGTTACCGACCGCATTTCGCGCCGACCAGAACTTGCCGTGGGCCTGGAAGAGCTGGAAGGCCGCTTTCAGGGCAAGAAGATCATCGGTATCACCACGCACCGCCGCGAAAATTTCGGTGATGGCATGGAAAGCATTGCGGCCGCAATCCGGGCGATAGCAGCGCGCGACGACATTGCCTGCATCTTCCCCGTCCATCTCAACCCCAATGTTCGAGCGGTAATGGACAAGGAGTTGGGGTCACTCGCCAATGTCGCAATGATCGAACCGCTCGATTGCCCGCACTTCGCGCGGCTTTTGTCGATCAGCCATATCATGCTTACCGACAGCGGCGGCGTTCAGGAAGAAGCCCCCGCCCTTGGCAAGCCCGTGCTGGTCATGCGCGAAACCACCGAGCGCCCGGAAGGCGTTTCCGCCGGTACCGCAAAGCTGATCGGCACTGACAAGGACCGTATAGTTTCCGAAATATTTACCCTTTTGGACGATGATGCCGCTTACTCGGCGATGGCCCGCGCGCACAATCCTTTCGGGGACGGCAAGGCGAGCCAGCGCATAGCGGAGATCATCTGGAATGCTAGTCGACAAAAAACCTGACGTTTGCGTCGTAGGGCTGGGTTATATCGGCCTGCCGACCGCTGCCGTCATTGCGCGTTCGGGCTGCAAGGTTTTGGGCGTCGATGTGAACGCCGAAGTCGTCGAGACGATCAATCGCGGCGAAATCCATATCGAAGAAGTCGACCTCGACGGGCTTGTACAGGGCGTTGTCGCGCGGCAGATGCTTCGCGCTTCTACTGGATTCGAGCCCGCAGATGTTTTCGTCATCGCCGTGCCGACCCCGTTCCACAAAAATCATGCGCCGGACATCCGCTATGTCCTCGACGCCGCAACCAACATCGCCGCCGTGCTGAAAGCGGGTGATACGGTCATATTGGAATCGACATCGCCTGTCGGCACTACCGATCAGGTCCGCGATTTGATCGCCAAGCTACGCCCCGACCTGAAGGTACCGGGAATTTCCACCGAAACGCCCGATATCTCGATTGCCTATTGTCCCGAGCGCGTATTGCCAGGCCGCATTCTCGAAGAGTTGACCAACAACGACCGCTCGATCGGTGGCATCACGCCGCGCTGCGCGCGCAAGGCGCTGACTTTCTACAAACGATTCGTGCGTGGCGAATGCGTTGTCACCGACGCGCGATCGGCAGAGATGACCAAGCTTGTCGAAAACGCCTTTCGTGATGTCAATATCGCCTTTGCCAACGAGCTTTCGGTTATCGCCGACCACATGGAACTCGACGTGTGGGAGGTGATCCGCCTCGCCAACCGCCACCCCCGCGTTAATATCCTCCAGCCCGGCCCTGGCGTCGGCGGCCACTGCATCGCGGTCGACCCGTGGTTCATCGTCCACGGCGCGCCCGACCAAAGCCATCTCATCCGCACTGCACGCCAGGTCAACGATGGCAAGGTCGGCCATGTCATCGCGCGCGCAAGCGCCATGATCGGGGCCAATCCTACGATGAAGGTGGGCTGCATGGGTCTGGCATTCAAGGCAAACATCGACGATTTCCGGGAAAGCCCGGCGATGAAGGTCGCGTCCGAACTTGCCAATCGGTTCGGCCGCCAAATCAGCATCGTCGAACCATATACCGCCAGTTTGCCGAGCGAATTCGATGGCACCGGCGCCAAGCTCATCGACATCGATACGGCACTGTCAAAATGCGACATACTGATCACCCTTGTCGACCATGACGCGTTCAAGGCGATCCCGCTCGCGGAACGCGCTGGAAAGCTAGTCTACGACGTTCGCGGAATCTGGCGCGACCAGCCATCACCCTACGATGGGGACGACCGACGGGTACGGCTCGTTGCCTAGCCTTGCACCCATATAGATTTTAGAACGGCATTTCACGCTTTGTTAACCACATCTTTACGTCACCAGCCCTATTGCTGGCACGTCTTTCAGGGTGGGGTTGCGAGCTTATGTTCAAGTTGACTGCGAGCAGCGACGTATTGCCGGTCATACAGGAAAATGATCGCAATACCCGTGCGGAGTTGCTCTGGCTTATTCCGCTCGCCATAATGTTTGTGCTGTTAGTGGCAATCGCCGAAATCCTCTCGTATTTCAACGATACCTCGGCCATTGCTATGATTGCGGGATATGGTGGCAAGGCGCTGCGCCTGCTTCCGCTTGTCGCTTCGATCGGGATTATCTGCCAATTTGGAATTGCGCTCGTCCGGGATTACAGGACTGCTGTCGACCAGGTTATCGCGCAATGGCGAGCCGCGTTGAGCGACCCTTATATGCTGACTGCCCGCATAGCGCCGATCGTGATGATGCCGTTTTTCTTCGCCTCATTCAGCGTGCTCAAAATGCTCATGCCCCGCTATATTCCATTTTGGCTGGACGAACCCTTCGCGAAAATGGACCAGATCTTGTTCTTCGGATATCATCCGTGGGAACTGACGCATGCCGTGTTCAGCACTCCTGAAAGCACGCTTACCCTCGACCTTTTTTATTCGATTTGGGTGCTGTTATTGTCGGTAGCAATTGCAGGCTTTGCGTTGTTCGCACCCCGTGTCGAACGTGCGAGATTTTTTCTTTCGTTCGGCGCTGCATGGTTTTTTCTCGGATTCGTAGGCGCATGGATTGGGGCCTCGGCAGGTCCCTGCTTCCTGGCCAATCTCAATTCGCCGCTTGCACCGGAATTCGCAGGCCTGATGCAGCGCCTGCATGCTGCGAGCAATTCAATGGACACGGTGGCGCAGGCCGTCGAGTGGCAGGAAATGCTTTGGCAGGGCTACGAAACACAGACGTACCGTTTTGGCCTCGGCATTTCTGCAATGCCGTCGCTGCATAACGCGATTGCGGTTCTCTATGCGTTTATGGCGTTTCGCTTTGGCAAAATCGCCGGTTGGGTCTTTACTGCGTATGCCATCATAATCTTTATCGGATCGATCCATCTCGGTTGGCACTACGCAGTAGACGGTATTTTTGCGGCCCTTGGCATGTGGGCAATTTGGCGCGTCGTGAATTGGTGGTGCCAGTCGTCGGGTTATGATGAAAGCGTTGCGGAAAATGCTGTCTATGTTGAAGCACGCGCATGATGCAAACAATTATTTCAGACCAAAAACGCAGCGGCGCGATAGCCGCAATAGGCAATGCCGTTCTAGAGAACAAATCTGGCGTTGGCAGTAAAGTTGCTGTTGTTCTAATCGCTTTAATGCCACTCTCACACACATTGATTACATGGGATTGGGACGGCCAGATCAGTGCAGTTAATTATGCCCTAAGACATTATGGCTTGCTGATTGTTTGGTTAGAGCTGGTCATATTGCTCATCGCTGCCCGCGTTGGATGGAAACCGCTTCAACAATTCTTCGGACTTCCAACGGCTGTAAAATGGTTATGTGCTGGCGCTATTTTGTCGGTAATCTTCACATCGGTTTGGGCTTCAAATTCCCCAACTTTGTCTCTTCTTTTTGCTTTCCGCTACCTGGTGCATGGCTTGTTGATAGGAAGCCTAATATTCCTGATAAGGAAGGATCAGAATTTTCGATTAAGCAATTGGGCATTCTGGCTGTCTTGCGGATTTGCGCTGTACCTTGTCGCTTTGACGGCATTTTGTATGCTTGTACCGAACCCACAAAGTTTTCCATGGGTGCGGGGTATTCCTTCAGCAACTAATATTCGTCAGATTGGAAATGTGGTTGGTATTATGGCGTTAGTGCCAGCAACCCTTTTGCTCTTCGGAAGCTCTATGCGGAAAGACGCTTTCGCGGCTTCTCTGCTCATGGTCCTCCTAACATTTGCAACGTGGTCAGGAAGCCGTGGCGCGTTACTAGGCTTTGGCGTTGCTATGGCCGTTGCTGGATGGATTAGCCGCGACCGACTCGCAATTAGCAAGATAATTTTGCTCGTTTTTTCCTTCACCGCAGCACTCGCTATTTCCATGTTTATTCCCAGCCCTGCTCCTGAATTCGGAATCTTCCGGATGGCGGAATCCTTAAACTCAGACGACCTTTCTTCAGGCCGTTGGCAGATTTGGCAATTTGCGGTTGAAGCCATCAAAACGGCGCCGTTTTTTGGGCACGGTGCAGGGAATTATCGGGTCAATATGGAATTATTGACTGGTTTGCCATTCAACCATCCCCATAACTTTGTTCTTCAACTTGTTTATGACTGGGGGATCGTAGGTGGCGGGCTAGCGCTGACGTTAATTGCGGGGTTGGGCTTCATGCTACTTCGCTCAGACGAAGGGACTGTTGACGAGCGCTTTCTCTCATTAAGCGGTTTTGTCGGAACAATTGCCATGGCATCAATAGATGGCGCACTATTTTACCCACTGCCAATTATCATTGCCGTGGCACTAATTTCACCGCATTTAGCACGTGGTCGGCCATAACGTTATCGTTGCGCCGATTTCTGAGAAGCAGATTCAATTCTCAGCGCCGGACCGACCATAGCCTTTTTGTAGTATTCCGGAATTTACCGCTAACAATTGCAAAATTAGCGTAAAGAGCCGCAGGTGTTTTATCTTGATCGTTTGAAAATTCAGGAAATCATAATGAAAATTGCAATGATTGGTTCGGGCTATGTCGGCCTTGTCTCGGGCGCCTGCTTTGCCGATTTCGGCCATGACGTCATTTGCGTCGACAAGGACGCGAGCAAGATCGAACGGCTGAACGCCAATATCATGCCGATTTATGAACCGGGGCTCGACGCACTGGTGAAAACCAATGTTGAGGCGAGTCGGCTTTCGTTCTCGACGGATCTGGCGCTGTCGGTGCAAGGTTGCGACGCGGTATTTATTGCGGTCGGCACTCCGTCGCGCCGCGGCGACGGCCATGCCGACCTGAGCTACGTCTATGCCGCCGCCGAGGAACTTGCAGGTGCCATAGACCCCAAAACGGTAGTGGTCACCAAATCGACCGTCCCGGTAGGCACGGGCGACGAAGTCGAGCGGATCATCGGCGAGGCCAATCCTTCGCTTGAGTTCGCCGTCGTTTCCAACCCCGAATTCCTCCGCGAAGGTGCGGCTATCGGCGATTTCAAGCGTCCCGACCGTATCGTCGTCGGCAGCGACGTCGAATGGGCACGCGAAGTAATGCGCGCGATCTATCGCCCGCTGTTCCTTAATGAATCGCCCTTGTTGTTCACCAGCCGCCGTTCGTCCGAGCTTATCAAATATGCCGCCAACGCCTTCCTTGCCACCAAGATTACCTTCATCAACGAAATGGCCGATCTGTGCGAGAAACTGGGCGCCAATGTGCAGGATGTTTCGCGTGGTATCGGCCTAGACAACCGCATCGGGTCGAAGTTTCTGAACGCCGGTCCGGGTTATGGCGGCAGTTGCTTTCCGAAAGACACGCTGGCGTTGCTCAAGACCGCGCAGGACAATGATACGCCAGTGCGTATCGTCGAGGCGGTGGTGCAGGCGAACGACCTGCGCAAACGCGCAATGGGCCGCAAGATCGTCAACGCGCTGGGCGGCGATGCACGCGGCAAGAAGGTAGCCTTGCTCGGCCTTACCTTCAAACCGAACACCGACGACATGCGCGACGCGCCGTCGATTGCGATCGTGCAGACCCTAATCGACGCGGGGGCTGAAGTGCATGCCCACGATCCCGAAGGGATGGAGGAAGCGGCGAAAATCCTCCCTGATGTCATCATGGCAGAAAGCGCCTATGCCGCTGCGCAAGACGCCGATGCCGTCGCATTGGTAACCGAATGGGATGCCTATCGCGCGCTTGACCTGCGCAAATTGCGTGGGGCGATGAAGGGTGGCGCACTGGTCGATTTGCGCAACGTCTACCGCAAAGCCGAAATCGAGGCCGCGGGCTTTGCCTACAGCAGTGTCGGACGCTAACCGCCTTTGGCCAAAGCATAAGTTGAGCGCTCCCAAGCCTTTGCTGCTTGCGGGCATTTCAACTGCGCGTAAATAGCCCCGCATGTCTGTCAACCTGACCCATTTGCAACGGCTCGAGGCGGAAAGCATCCACATCATGCGTGAGGTGGTGTCCGAAGCGGAAAAGCCGGTCATGCTGTACAGTGTGGGCAAGGACAGTGCGGTGATGCTGCATCTGGCGCGCAAGGCATTTTATCCATCGCCCCCGCCCTTCCCGCTCCTGCACGTCGATACCACTTGGAAATTCAAAGACATGTATGCTTTGCGCGACCGGATGGCGCAGGAAAGCGGCATGAAGTTGCTGATTTATCATAACCCGGAGGCGCAGGAGCGCGGAATCAACCCGTTCCAGCATGGTCCGCTGCATACCGACATGTGGAAAACCGAAGGTTTGAAGCAGGCGTTGGATCATTACGGCTTCGACGCGGCATTTGGCGGCGCGCGGCGCGATGAGGAAAAGAGCCGGGCGAAAGAGCGCATTTTCTCATTCCGAACCGCGAGCCACGGCTGGGACCCAAAGAACCAGCGGCCCGAATTGTGGAACATCTACAATGCACGCAAGGCCAAGGGCGAAAGTATCCGTATTTTCCCGATCTCTAACTGGACCGAACTCGATATCTGGCAATATATCCAGTTGAACGACATTCCCATCGTTCCTCTCTATTTCAGCGCGAAACGTCCGACTTATGAGTGGGAGGGCGGCCTGTTTATGGCCGACGATCTCGAACGGATGGAAAAGGTGATCGGGCACAGGCCGGAGATCACCGAACGCTCGATCCGTTTCCGCACATTGGGCTGTTTCCCGCTGACAGGCGCAGTCGAAAGCACTGCGTCCAACCTGTCCGAAGTCATCCAGGAAATGCTGCTGACCACGACTTCGGAACGCCAGGGCCGTGTTATTGATAAGGATGGCGGCGATGCTTCGATGGAAAAGAAGAAGCAGGAGGGCTACTTCTGATGTCCGACGCAGACAGCAGCTATCGGACCGATACCCTTATCGCAGAAGATATCGACGCCTATCTGGACCAGCATCAGCATAAGTCGCTTTTGCGCTTCATCACCTGTGGATCGGTAGACGACGGCAAATCGACGCTGATCGGGCGGTTGCTCTACGATTCGAAGATGATTTTCGAAGACCAGCTCGAAGCATTGCAGGCGGACAGCAAGCGGGTCGGCACGCAAGGACAGGAAATAGACTTTGCACTCCTCGTCGATGGCCTCGCGGCGGAACGCGAACAGGGCATTACCATCGATGTCGCCTATCGTTTCTTCACCACCGAAAAGCGCAAATTTATCGTCGCGGATTGCCCGGGACACGAGCAATATACGCGCAACATGTTCACTGGCGCCTCGACTGCCGACCTTGCAGTCATCCTGATCGATGCGCGCAAGGGCGTGCTCGTGCAGACGCGGCGCCACAGCTATCTGTGTAACCTGATCGGTATCAAGAATATCGTGCTAGCAGTGAACAAGATGGACCTGATCGACTACGATCAGGCAAAATATGACGCGATTGTCGCCGATTATGCCGCTTTCGCGGCTGATATCGGCATAACCTCTTTCGCAGCAATTCCCATTTCGGGGATCAAGGGCGATAACATCACCGCAAATTCGGCGAATACGCCATGGTATACCGGCAAGCCCCTGATTGAGCATCTCGAAACGCTAGAGATCGATAATGTATCGGCACAGGCCAAGCCGTTGCGCATGCCGGTGCAATGGGTCAATCGCCCCAATCTCGATTTCCGCGGATTTTCAGGGCTAGTTGCAACCGGATCCGTCAAGCCCGGCGATGCGGTTCGCGTGCTGCCCTCGGGTAAGACATCGACCGTGACCAAAGTTGTCACGCTTGACGGTGATCTTAACGAAGCCGTTGCAGGTCAGTCGGTTACGATCTGTTTTGCAGACGAAGTAGACTGTTCGCGCGGCGACGTCATCGCAACTGCCGACAGCCCACCGGAAGTTTCCGACCAGTTCGAAGCAACCATCGTCTGGATGGACGACGAAGCGATGATTCCGGGCCGTGCCTATTGGCTAAAACTGGGCACGCAGCTGGTATCGGCAACGGTGCAAGCCCCCAAATATACGGTCAATGTGAACACCACGGAGCATCTGGCGGCAAAGACGCTGGAGCTGAACGCTATCGGTGTTGCCGAGCTTGCGACGGACAAGCCTGTCACATTCGAACCCTATGCCGAAAACCGCGCTTTGGGTGGGTTCATCCTGATCGACAAGATGACCAACCGGACTGTTGGCGCGGGCATGCTGCATTTCTCCCTTCGCCGGGCACAGAATGTGCATTGGCAGGCGACGGATATCGGACGCGACACGCATGCAAAGCTCAAGAACCAGAAGCCGCTCGTGCTCTGGTTCACAGGCCTTTCCGGTTCGGGCAAATCGACCATCGCCAACGAGGTCGAGAAAATCCTCAACCTGATGAACCGGCACACATTCCTGCTCGACGGCGACAATGTGCGGCACGGGCTCAATAAGGATCTTGGTTTCACCGAGGCTGACCGGATCGAGAATATCCGCCGCGTTGGCGAGGTTGCCAAGCTGATGGCCGACGCCGGATTGATCGTGCTCACCGCGTTCATCTCGCCATTCCGGGTAGAACGGGACATGGTGAGGGCGATGCTGCCCCAAGGTGAGTTTATTGAGATTTTCGTCGATACACCGCTTGAAGTTGCAGAAGCACGTGACGTGAAGGGGCTGTATAAGAAGGCGCGGGCGGGTGCGCTCAAGAATTTCACAGGTATCGACAGTCCCTATGAACCGCCGGAAGATGCCGAAATCCGCGTCAATACTGTGGAGATGACCCCGCAACAGGCCGCCGAACATATCATAAAGCAGATCATGCCCCTCAAATGACCGATGCCGAACTTTGCGCCGCTCTTGCCACGGAAGCGGGACAATTGCTGCTGGAACTGCAGGCCTCGGGCCGCTTCGAAGGCAAGGCTTTGGGTGTCGAAGGCGACCGTATTGCCAACGCCCTTTTGTGCGAGAGCATAAGGCATCATCGCCCCGCTGACGCGTTGCTGTCCGAGGAGGAGAAAGACTGCGCATCGCGCTGCGCCGAAAGCCGCGTATGGATAATCGACCCGCTCGATGGCACCCGCGAATATGGCGAAGGGCGCACCGATTGGGCCGTGCATGTGGCTCTGGCAATCGATGGCGTTGCGACTGATGGTGCCGTTGCCCTGCCCGGCCTCAATCTGACCTTGTCGTCTGGGAACCCACCCGCTTTGCGATCGCCAAACCAGCCGCTGAAAATGCTCGTAAGCCGCACCCGCCCTGCAGCCGAAGCGGTGGCGGTAGCCGAAAAGCTCGGCGCGGAATTGCTGCCTATGGGCTCAGCGGGTGCCAAGGCTATGGCAGTGGTGCGCGGCGAGGCCGACATCTACCTTCATACAGGCGGGCAGTATGAATGGGACAACTGTGCGCCAGTGGCTGTCGCTCACGCGGCGGGTCTGCACTGTTCGCGTATCGACGGGTCGCCGATGCGCTACAACGCGGGAAACCCCTATCTGCCCGATTTGCTGATTTGCAGACCGGAACTCGCTGCCAACATGTTGAGCTTGATTGCCGAACTTTAATTGACCTGCCGCTCGCGTCCTTCCCAATAAGGAGCGCGCAAATCCTTGCGCAATATCTTGCCCGACGCATTGCGCGGCAGTGCGGCGATGACATCTACCGAGCGCGGCACCTTGAATCCCGCGATGCGTTCCCTCGCCCAGCCGATGATATTGTCTGCATCGACCGTAGCGCCAGGCTTTGGTACGCAGACAGCCTTGACCGCCTCGCCCCATTTTTCGTCTGGCACGCCGATGACTGCGACCTCTAGAACATCGGGATGGCCGAAAATCGCGCTTTCGACCTCAGCTGGATAGACATTCTCGCCACCCGAAATGATCATGTCCTTCACCCGGTCGTGGATGAAAAGATAGCCGTCCTCGTCGAGATAGCCCGCATCGCCGGTCTTGATCCAGCCATCATCGGCCATCGTGCTTTTTGTCGCATCGGGCAGATTCCAGTAACCGACCATATTGTTCGAAGAGCGAGTCCAGATTTCGCCTACCTCGCCTGTCGGGACATCATTGCCGGCACCATCAACGATACGCAGCTCAACACCAGGCAGCGCCTTGCCGGCAGACCGCATCCGCGCATTGCCATTGGGGTCATGGTCCTCGGGCGGCAACATGACAATGGAACCAGTGGTTTCGGTCATGCCATACACCTGGATAAACTCGGCGTTGAAAACCTTGATGCATTGACGCAACAATTCGAGCGGCATGGGTGCGGCGCCATAGAGTATATATTTGAGGCGGCTGTAATCCACCTGCGTGCAACGCGGTTGCTGAAGCATGATGTGCAACGCTGCGGGAACGATAAAGAGCCGGGTCACCCCGGAATGTTCGATAGCATCGAACACACCGTCGGGCGTAAATTCAGCCAGCACAAGCGCCGGAAGCCCAGATGCGACGGCCATGATGCCAAGCCCCGTGCCGCCGATGTGCGCGCAAGGCATGGCGACGAGAACAACCTCATCATCATCCCATTTGGTATATGGCTGATCCGAACCTTCGGCATGTTTACGAAGTGCGAACAGATTGCGGTTGGACAGCACCGCCCCCTTGGGGTTGCCCGTCGTTCCCGACGTGTAAAGTTGAAGCACAGCATCGTCCGGGCCAGCCGGTTCGAAATCGCCCCGCGTGGCACCGGCAATCAGGTTCCTCGCCTCTGCCTCGCCGATAACCCTGGCCACATGTGGAACTTTTCCGGCGAGTAGCTCGCCGACGCCATCGAAGCCGGTTCCCGTGAACAGCAATTTTGCCTTGGTATCGTTGACGATATACTCCCACTCGGCTGGAGCCAACCGCCAGCCGATGGGCACCATCACAATTCCAACGCGAGCGGCGCCATAGAACAGGGTGAAATAAAGGTCGCTATTCTTACCAATCCAGGCGATCCGGTCGCCTTTTTGCAAGCCCAGCCCGAGCAACATGGCCGCAATCTTCGCAGTGGATGCCTCGAGCTCGGCATGGCTGTAAACACGGTCTTCTTCGCGTAGCGCCTCCCGGTCGGGCCTGTCTTCCGCCCAATGCCGGATGAATTGATCGAAAGTCAGAAAATCGCTAGTTGCCGCCGTCATCGCCATTCCTCATCCCGACGTCCCGCGCGTTCGGCAGGATCGCTAAGGCATTTAGTCTCGCGATTGCGGACTGATGTCAATCGGACGATTAAACTCTATTCCGCGGCCACTGCCTGCTCCGGCTCTTTCCAAACCAGCACCGGCTTCCGCGCAGCTAGCGTTTCGTCGAGGCGGCGGCGGGGGGCGTGGTGGGGGGCGGATTTAAGTGATGTGTCGCCAGCCTTCGCCCGCTGCGCCACAGAACGCAGCGCACCAATGAACTGGTCGAGCACTGCCTTGCTCTCGGTTTCAGTGGGTTCGACCAGCATCGCGCCGTGGACGACCAGCGGGAAATAGACGGTCATCGGGTGATAGCCCTCGTCGATCAGTCCCTTGGCAATGTCGAGCGTCGAGAAGCTTTCCGCCATCCCATCGTCACTGAACAAGGCCTCGTGCATACACGGCCCGCTGTGCGCGAACGGCGCGTCCAGGACGTCTTCGAGACTGCGCAATATGTAATTGGCGTTGAGCACCGCGTCTTCGGCCACCTGCCGCAGGCCATCGGCACCGTGGCTCAATATATAGCTCAAGGCGCGGGTAAACATGCCCATCTGACCGTGGAACGCGGTCATGCGTCCGAAGCTGTGCGGATGGCGTTCGCCAACCGTTTCTTCCTCGACCAACGTGTAATGCCCGTCCGCATGGCGTTCGGTGAAGGGCAGCGGACCATAAGGCGACAATGCTTCCGACAGCACCACAGGTCCGGAACCTGGCCCGCCGCCGCCATGCGGCGTGGAAAAGGTCTTATGCAGGTTGATGTGCATCGCATCGATGCCAAGATCGCCCGGACGCACCCGGCCGACAATGGCGTTGAAGTTAGCACCGTCGCAATAGACATAGCCACCCGCCGCATGGACCGCGTCCGAAATCGCCTTCATGTCGCGCTCGAACAGGCCACAGGTATTGGGGTTGGTGATCATCACCCCAGCGACATCGGGGCCAAGTCGTGATTTCAGCGCTTCGAGGTCGACACGGCCTTCTGAAGTAGCGGGGATATTTTCCACTGAGAAACCAGCAAAGGCCGCAGTCGCCGGATTAGTGCCGTGCGCGCTTTCGGGGACGAGAATGACGCTGCGTGGATCGCCCCTTGCTTCGAGCGCCGCTTTGATTGCAAGGATACCACATAGCTCGCCATGCGCGCCTGCCTTTGGAGTCATGGCAACGCCGTGCATGCCGGTGAGCTTGATCAGCCAGACCGCAAGTTCGTTGATAACTGCCAACGCACCCTGCACCGTCTCAACTGGCTGCATGGGATGCACATCGGCAAAGCCAGCCATCCGCGCAACTTTCTCGTTCAGCCGAGGATTGTGCTTCATCGTGCAGCTTCCCAAAGGGAAGAAGCCAAGGTCGATAGCATAATTCTGGCGGCTGAGGCGGGTATAATGCCGGATCGATTCGGGTTCCGAAAGGCCGGGCAATCCGATATCGCGATTGCGTTCGAGGCCAGCCAGACGCGAAACGACTTTCGGCGCTTCCGCCATATCGACGCCGGTAATTTCATGGTGGCCGATTTCGAAGATCAGCGGCTCTTCGAGCATCAATGCTCGGTTGCCGGTAAAAGTGGATGGCTTGGATCCATCCGCACCGCCCATTTCGGGCCGCCAGCCGCTCTGGTTGACCACGCTCATACCAACACCTCCTGCAGCGCGGTCGCCAACGCTTCGATATCCTCGGCGGTTGCAACTTCCGTTACTGCGACGACCAGACCTTTTTCGAGCGCATCGACTCCGGGATAGAGACGCCCGAGCGACACGCCGCCCAGCACTCTCTTGTCCGCCAAGGCGCGGACCACCGGGCGTGCTTCCTTGGAAAGCCTCAAAGTGAACTCATTGAAGAATGTATCGTTGACCAGCTCGATTCCGTCGATTTGAGCCAGCCGATCCGCCGCCTGCACGGCCAACGCATGATTGAGCGCCGCTAGACCGCGCAAACCCTTCTCCCCGAGCAAAGTCATATGAACACTGAAGGCCAGCGCACAAAGTCCTGAATTAGTGCAGATATTTGACGTCGCTTTTTCCCGGCGAATATGCTGCTCGCGCGTCGACAGCGTCAGCACAAAGCCGCGCTTGCCCTCGGCATCGACCGTCTCGCCACAGAGCCGCCCGGGCATCTGCCGCACGAATTTTTCCTTGCAAGCGAACAGTCCGACATAAGGTCCGCCGAACTGGAGGCCGACGCCGATCGACTGCCCTTCGCCTACGACAATATCCGCGCCCATTTCACCGGGCGACCGTATTGCACCCATGGCAACCGGCTCGGTCACCACCGCGACCAGCAACGCACCATGCTCATGCGCCCTGGCGGCAATCGCCGACAGATCTTCGATCCGGCCCAATATGTCGGGATATTGCACGACGACGCAGCTGGTTTCGCCGTCGATGGTCGCCAGCAGACGCTCGCTATCTGTCTTCGCCGACAGTTCGGGCAAGGCGGTGTCGAGCGTATCGCCGGTGAACCGCGCCATCGTCTTCGCCACGCTGACATAATGCGGGTGCAGGCCCGAGGAGAGCACCGCCTTGTTCCGCTTTGTAACGCGCCCCGCCATGCCGATGGCTTCCCAGCAAGCTGTCGATCCGTCGTACATTGACGCATTGGCAACATCGCAGCCGAACAGCCGCGCGACCTGCGTCTGGAATTCGAACAGCATTTGCAGCGTGCCCTGCGCAATCTCGGGCTGGTAGGGCGTATAAGCGGTCAGGAACTCGCCGCGCTGTATGATGTGATCGACCGAGGCCGGGACATGGTGCTTGTACGCGCCGCACCCGAGAAAGAACGGATGATGCGAGGCCGCCATATTCTTGCGTGCAAGGTTGGAAAAATACCGCTCGACCGCCATTTCGCTGGCATGCATGGGCAGTCCCACAATCGGCCCAGCAAGCTGCGCTTCGGCAGGTACGTCGACGAACAAATCGTCAATGCTGTTGGCACCAATTACGCCAAGCATGGCTTGCCGGTCGGTGTCGGTGAGTGGGAGGTAACGCATTATTGGTCAACTTTCTTGGAAGAGGCAGATCGCGCAGTCCATTTCATTATCGAGATCGGCTGCAGAACATCTGCCCGATCTTTGCAGTCTTCAACGACACACAGTTTGTTGATCCGCGCATTCAATAGGACCCGAGAAAACTGGAGCTTCTCGGCTTGTTGATCAAATTTGTCTGACGCGCCGATGGGTAAACCATTTTCGTTTGAATAGGCATCAAGACTAGCCATCGCTGAGGCCTGATCCTTAAAAATTTGGCATTCGTAGCCTTGACACTTTCCAAGCCACCCATCGACAATCACAATCTGGCCGTCCCAGCCAATGGCATTCGTTTGCACTGTCTCAACCAAGACTGGATCTTTTGGTAAAGAGTCGAAAGCGCAGCTACCGACTAACATCAACGGCAAGGGCAGCAACATGCGAATCATAATCCGTCGACAAACGCCTTGTAAGCTTCTGCATCCATCAGGCTGTCGAGTTCGCTGCTGTCGCTCAGCGTCAATTTGAAGAACCAGCCTTCGCCTTCGGGGTCACTGTTCACAAGGGCCGGGTCACCCTCAAGTGCGCCATTGCCTTCGGTCACGGTGCCGCTGACCGGGGCGTAGACGTCCGATGCCGCCTTGACCGATTCGACGACCGCGGCATCGCCGCCCTTTTTCAGGGTCGCGCCCGTCGCGGGCACTTCGGCAAAGACGATGTCGCCGAGCTGGCTCTGCGCATAATCGGTGATGCCGACAGTAGCGCTGTCACCATCGACTTCGATCCATTCATGGTCTTCGGTGTAATAACGGGTCATTTGCTCGCTCCTCTGCGATGGTAACGATGTGGAATGAAAGGCATCGCCGCGACGGTTAGCGGGACGCGCTTGCCGCGCACTTCGGCTTCAAGCTGGGTGCCGACCGCTTTGCGGTCGCTGTCGACATAGCCCATTGCTATGGGCGCATCGACGCTGGGCGCGAAACCGCCTGAGGTTATCTGGCCGACTTGGCTGTTGCCCGCAAAAATCGGTGCTCCCTCGCGAACCGGCATTTTTCCCTCGACAGAAAAGCCGACTAATTTGCGGGCCGGGCCGTCGGCAATTGCTTTGAGGATTCGGTCCGCACCGTTGAATCCGCCCTCCTCACGACGGCGTTTCGAAACGGCGAATGTCGCATTGCCTTCGACCGGATCGATATCCGGGTTCATATCATGCCCGTAAAGCGGCAGCCCCGCCTCCAGCCGCAGCGAATCGCGTGCACCTAGCCCGATGGGCTTGACCTCGGGCTGCGCACATAACTCATCAGCCAGCTTTTGGACATGCGCTGCCGGAACCGAAATCTCGAAGCCGTCTTCACCGGTGTAGCCCGACCGACTGATCCAAAGCGGCTCGGGATCGGTTTTCGGTCCCCAAAAGAACGAACCGGCCTCCATGAAGAATAGCGAATCGACGCCCGGCACGACCCGCAGCAGCGCATCTACCGCTTTCGGCCCCTGCAGTGCCAACAGCGCACGATCTTCGAGGTGGTTGATCGTGATTTCGTCGGGCAAATGCTCGCGCAAATAGCCCATATCGTCCCACTTCACCGCGCCATTGACGACGACATACAGCCCCATCGGCGCTGCTGTAATCATCAGATCGTCGAGGATACCGCCGTCTTCGGCGAGCAGCAGCGAATAGCGCATCCGCCCCTCCTTAAGTGCGGAAATGTCACCCGGCACCAGCTTCTCCAATGCCTCAGCGGTGCCTTCACCCGACAGCATGAGCTGGCCCATGTGCGATACATCGAACAGCCCCGCATTTTCGCGGACCCATTTATGTTCGGCCATGATGCCTTCATACTGGATGGGCATAAGATAGCCCGCAAACTCGACCATCCGCGCGCCCTTCGCGCGGTGCCAATCACCGAGCGGCAGCTCCAGTATTTCGATGGGTTCCAGTTCGTCGTCGCTCATATCAGTCCAGTCCAGAGTCGCAGCGACCGACGCCGGTTGACGCCATGCCTGCTGCCCCCTCTGTCACGGATACCTGAGAGTTTTACCCCTTCGGCGGCCTCTTAAGGCTCTTTCCAGAGTGTCGCAAAAGCCGATGCGGTCCTTTTGCCTGAGAGATTCCGGGGCGGTTGCTCCTTCGGCGGCCCTGAAAAGGACGCTCTCCCGCTACGTCAGCGACGAAAATGCCTTGGCGGCGACGGCGTAAGGAGTCAACCGGCGAGCGTCTCGATTTCGCGATTTTCGTGGATAAAGCGACCCGACGCGGGCTGGCCCGCGAGCGAAGCAATCGCCTTGGCTACCGTCTGCGCAGAAATGGAGCGATAGCGGTCGAGCCCGCCGATCATTAGCAGGTCGGTGACCGGGCTGAGCATCGCTGCGATACTCTCGCCGGGCCGCGACGGACCAGTACGGTCACCGCGAAGCAGGCCGGGTCTCAGAAAATCGACGCGCTCGAAGCCCAATGCGCCAATCGCCTGCTCGGTTTCGCCTTTAGTCTTGAGGTAGAAATTGCTGCTGCCAGCGCTGGCACCGACCGACGAAACAGCGATGAACTGCCCTGCCCCTCCCTGCCTTGCCGCATGTGCAAAACCGGTAACCAGGTCGAAGTCCACTCCCCGGAACGCTTCTTTCGATCCTGCCTGCTTTATTGTGGTGCCGAGGCAGGATATCGCAGCTTCAGCCCCCACCTTGCGAACGACGGAAGGCCATTCGGACGGGTCCTGAAAATGCTGGATTATGCCTTCGGGTAATGCAGCAATAGCGCGTCGTCCGATGATGTGAAGTTCATGGCCGTCCCGGGCCAGCATCGGCACCAGCTGACTTCCGGTCAGACCTGTTGCACCAGCCAGAATAATTCTGGTCATGCGCCCCTCCCGAAGATCTCGCGATGCCGATTTGTTGCATAACGGTCGGTCATTCCGGCAAGGAAATCGGCGATATGGCGGCTTCGCTGCGGTTCTTGCGGTGGTGCATTGCTCCAGTCGTCGGGCATCAATGCCGGATCGGCCACATATGCGCGATAGAGATCAGCAATGATGGCGGTGACCGCTTCCGCTGCCTCCACCTGCTCGGGATGGTGATAGAGATTGGCGTACATGAAGCGCTTCAGTTCGCGCTCGCGCTCGGCAAGTTTGGGCGAAAAGCCGCCGATTGCTTCGCCAGCAGCGCGAACATCGTCGGCGGATTGGATGCCGTTTGCCGAAATGCGCTGCCGCGTGGTGTCAATCACATCGTTGACCATGACACCGATTTGCTCGCGCACCAGTTCGCGCACCAGCGTTTCGCGCCGGGCATCGGGGTGGCGCTTTTCGATTGCCCGCCAGCGTTCTTCAATGAAAGGCAGCTCGAACAATTGTTCGACCGTCAGCAGACCTGCCCGAATACCGTCGTCGATGTCGTGATTGTCATAGGCGATATCGTCCGCCACAGCCGCGATCTGCGCTTCCAGCGACGGCCAGCGCTGCAAATCGAGGTTAAAGGCTTCGTTCACCTCGGCCAGCGCCCAGGTCGGGCGCGCGACCGGCCCGTTATGCTTGGCCAGACCTTCCAGCAATTCCCAGCTCAAGTTCAGCCCTGGCCATGCCGGATAAGGCGATTCAAGCTGTGTAAGCGTACGCAAGGTCTGCGCATTATGGTCGAAGCCGCCGTGAGGTTTCAACGCGTCCTCAAGCGCATCCTCGCCTGCATGGCCGAAGGGCGGATGGCCGATGTCGTGCGCAAGGCACAGGGCTTCCGTCAAATCCTCGTTCAGGCCCAGAGCCCGCGCGATAGTTCGGCCGATCTGAGCGACTTCGAGGCTGTGCGTCAGGCGAACGCGGTAATGGTCGCCATCGGGCGCAATAAACACCTGCGTCTTGTGTCGCAGCCGCCTGAAAGCAATCGAGTGGATAATCCGGTCGCGGTCGCGCTGAAAAATGTCGCGCGGCCCGCGATTGTCCTGCGCCGGTTCGGGATGCAGGCGACCCCGGCTTTGCTCTGGATGGCAGGCGTAAGTGGCAAGCGGCATGGCCGCCTCTATGGCGGCGCGCAGTGCGAACCGCCAGCCTCTATTTGGCTTTCAGCTTGGTAACTTCCTCGCCGACTTCGCTTTTCCAGCCGAAACTGTCTCCGCCTGCCTTCTTGAAGTCGGCTTCCCATTTATTCGCGGCTTTCTGGTCGGCGAAGGGACCGACGAGCAAGCGGCTGGATTTACCCCAAGGCGCGGTCCAGCCCACCTGGTTCTTGAACAGAGCGGGGCTCTTCTTTGTCCATTTGTTATAGTCGAAGGGCAACGCGCTTGCCTGTCCCGTGGCGATCTGCACCCAAATGCGCGCCGGGTTCGCGGCGAGCAATTTGGCCTTTGCTGCTGCCTTGGGATCGATTTTCGGCGTTTTTGTCGCTTCCACGGCCGCCACTTTTGGCAGGGTCGGCTTTATCGCTTTAAGATCCACAGCAGCTACGGTCTGCTTTTCGCTTTCGGGAACCTGGATCGAACCGACGATGGAGGCCAAGTCGAAAGCAGGCGCCGCCGCGGCAGGCTGCGGTGCCGTTGCCGTTGTCACTTGAGTCGCGGCTATCGCTGCACCATCGGGCATCGGGCCTTGAACTGCGACGGTCTGCGCAGGCGGCGATGCGGTGGAAATCGGCACTATGGTTGCGGTTCCAACCTCACCGGTTCCCGATGTCGTTACCGATGGCACCGATACGGCTTCCGAAAGCGCGACCTGCGTTGCTGGCGGTGGTGAAGCCGGCTGTAGTTGCGGCTGCGAAACGGCAACCTGCGCGACCGGTGGCTGGCTTGCTGCGGGCGTAGGCTGGGGCTGCACCATCGGCTCACTCCAGCCCGGCACAATAACTTTTACCGGCGCGCGTGCGGTTTCAGGTGGCGGCAGGCTATTGGTGCTGACAGCGGATATCTTCGCGCCTTGGGCCTCCTCGATTTTTGCCCGTGCAGCTTCGGTGCCCAAGCGCGACGTATCGGTCTTTGGCAATTTGATCGAATCGGGAATGGCCGCGGCGGCAACCCTGACCTCTTCACGCTCTCTCGCCCGGCGTTCGCTTCTGCTTTCCTTTTTTGCAGGCGTGGCTTCAGGCTTTTTTGCGCCCAACGGTACACCCGCCGGGATCAGGCGGCTCTCGCCCGCAACTGGTCCTGCGGCTGGAATAGTAGATGCCACGCGGCGTACCCGTTCGCTGTCGCGGCCGACATATTGGCTCGCGGGGAAGTGCCCCAGATGGATCGCCGCGGCCTTTTGCGCGCCGGTGAGGTCCGGCATCAAGCGCAAATAGCGTTCCATGCGCTTCGCCGAGTCTGCGTCCATGAAGCCTTCCGTCACCTTGACCGATTCGCGGATATTGCCGCGCGCTGCCAAAATGAACGCGCGCGCGCGCCAGGCGGCGAGGTTATCCGGCTTCAGCAAGGGCACCAACATTGCATCAGCCTCGTCCACCTGCCCCGACAGCGACAGCGATATCGCCTGCCTGATGATCAGATCGTCCGAAGGTGCAGCGCTGCGCGCGAGCCGGTAATCCTGCTGCGCGCGCGCAAAATTGCCGAGCAGGTCGAATGCAAGCGCCCGGTCTGCGGCGATCACCTGTTCGTTGACGCCCAGCCGCACCGCATCGTCGAACAGCCGAAGCGCCTCGAACGGATTTTCCGTGCGCACCGTGGCAGCAGCAAGCCCGGCGACGATCCGGCCGTTATTGGACCGAATGGCATTGGCGCGGCCGAAAAAGTTGAGCGCGGCATTGGCATCGCCCAGTAGCAACGAGGCATTGCCCGCATCGGCAAGCGCGTCGGCATCGTTGGGCGATTGCGCGATCCGGCGCATGGCGTTGCGTAGTTCTACAGCGCCCGGCGCTTCGCGCACAGGCGCTGCCACAGCGGCGCTTGGCTTGTCGAACTGGTCGAGCGCGCTTTCATCGACAGCCTGCGCCGCCAGCCCAGCAGGCAACGCCGATAGCGATAACGCGATCAAACGACGTGATAGTATAACATTCATATTTATCTATTGCGGTACCGAACAGCCGATGCAAAGCCCGAATATGCGCGCACCGACCGCCAGTTCGATAAAACAGACAAAATGACGGCCGCCTGAACGGTTGCGGTCAGCTATTGCTCTGCCGGTCGAGGAAGCGCGGGATGTTCAGACCGCCAGCGCCGCCGTCCCTGTCATTGTCCCCCTCATCGTCGGGCTTGCCAAGGCCGCGCGACAGGTTGGACATACGTTCGAACAAAGTCCCGCCAGTCGAGATGCGCGGTGCAGGTTTGTCTGGCGAAGGCGTGACATCGACCGCGTTGTAAGCAGACTCTGCCACAGGCTCCTCCTCGGGCGCGACCTGCGCCTCGCCGAGTTCGAGTAAATCGTCGTCATTGCCAGCGGCGACTGGTTCCAAGTCTTCCGAAGCAGATTCGGTGCCCCAGGATATCGGCTTGCCGGCTTCCTCATCATCGCCTTCGACTGCCAGTTCGCTACCAAGTTCGAGACTATCGTCCTCGGCGACTTCGACCAGCGATTCGGTAACTTCGGGCTCGACCGGTTCGGGATCGGCGGTTCCACTGAACAGCGACGATGCCGGCTCAGGCTCGGGCTGCGCGACTGGCTCTGCGGGGCGGCTGAATGCAAAAGGCCGCGTTGCATGCGCACTGGGCGAGGCAGCCGAACCGTCATTGTCGATGCCGGTGGCGACGACCGAAACCCGGATTTTGCCATTGAGATTCTCGTTAAACGCCGAACCCCAGATGATGTTCGCATCGGGATCGACGAGCTCGCGGATATGGTTGGCGGCCTCGTCGACTTCCATAAGGCGCATGTCCTCACCACCGGTGATCGAGACGATAACGCCCTTCGCACCCTGCATCGACACGCCATCGAGCAACGGGTTGGCAATCGCCTTTTCGGCAGCTTCAAGCGCACGACCGTCGCCCTCGGCTTCGCCGGTGCCCATCATGGCCTTGCCCATTTCGTGCATGACAGAACGGACGTCGGCAAAATCGAGGTTAATCAGGCCGGGCATGACCATAAGGTCGGTGATACCGCGAACGCCCTGCTGCAGCACTTCGTCGGCGAGCAGGAACGCTTCCTTGAACGTGGTGTTCGGGTTGGCGACCAGGAACAGGTTCTGGTTGGGGATAACAATCAGCGTATCAACATGCTGCTGAAGCTCGGTGATGCCCGAATCCGCCGAACGCATGCGGCGCGAACCTTCGAACAGGAACGGCTTGGTGACAACGCCGACGGTCAGGATGTTCATCTCGCGCGCCGCCTTGGCGATCACAGGAGCGGCGCCTGTGCCGGTGCCGCCGCCCATACCGGCCGCGATGAAGCACATATGGCAGCCCGAAAGCGCCGACTTCACCTGCTCAATGGTTTCTTCTGCGGCCGCACGCCCGACTTCGGGCCGCGAACCTGCGCCAAGACCTTGCGTAATGTCCGGTCCCAGCTGGATACGATATTCGGCCGGCGATGCATTCAGCGCCTGCGCATCGGTGTTGGCGACGACGAAATCGACACCCTCGACCTTCGCGCCGATCATATTGGCGACGGCATTACCGCCAGCGCCGCCTACGCCGATGACGGCGATTTTCGGCTTCAACTCATCAACTACGGGTGGTCCGATATTGATGCTCATAAATTATCCCCCTAGCCTCACACCGGCTTGTTAGAAATTTTCACGCTTCTGACACAAAAGCTAAGATGGCACACCCGATAATTAACCTTTTTGCACAGCTTTCTGTCAAAAATTATCACGAATTGCCCGTTTTATACGTTCAAACAGGCTGGGCATCATGCCGGTGGCATAATTGCCGTGCGCATCGTAGCCCGCAGTGAGCTCCACGCGCTCCGACGCGGCATAGAGGACGAGTCCGACCAGCGTCGAAAATGCCGGACCCGCATGGGCATCGGGAATACCACTCAGCCCCGAAGGCTTGCCGATCCGCACCGTCCGCCCCAGCGCGCCCTGCATATGTTCGGCGATGCCCTTCAGCTCCGCCCCGCCGCCGGTCAGTACGATTTGGTGGCTCGAAGGGCCAGAGAAGCCTAGCGACTTTAGCGCCTGCGCGATTTCGCCAACGATGGCATCTACGCGCTGGCAGACGACGGCATTGAGCTGGGCCTTGGTAATGCGCGGCGCGTGACTGGCTGCTTCGATGCCATTCTCATCCGGGCCGATGTCGAGGATTTCCTGATGATCGCGCGGGCTAGTAAGCGCCGAGCCGTGGAAACATTTCAGCCTTTCGGCTTGCGCCAGCCGGATGCCGAAAGTCGAGGCAATATCAGCTGTTATATCCGACGCTCCTTTCTGGATGGTCTCCAACCCGACCAGCATCCCGCCGATAAACACCGAAACATTGGTGATCGAAGCGCCGAACTCGACCAGCGCTACGCCTAGGTCGCGTTCCTCGGCGGTCAAGCAGGCGAGACCTGTTGCCACCGGCGCAACAACGATGGACTCGACGTCGAGATGCGCCGCCCGCGCTGTCATGTCGATATTGCGCACCGGCGACTGGTCGGCGAGCACCACATGGATATCGACGCCCAACCGGTCGGCGTGCAGCCCGGACGGATTGGCAACTCCGCCCACACCGTCGAGCGAATAGAGCGTTGGCTGGATATGCAGCGGCATCTTGCCACCGGTCTGGATATTGGCGCGGCCTGCCTGCAGCAATTGGTCGATATCGTCCTGCGTAATCCGGTCGCCACCCAGTTCGATCTCGACCGGTGCGAGCAGGCTGTCGAGCCCGCCTGCCGACATGCCAACCCAGACGCGGTCGATATTGATGCCAGCGATGCGCTCGGCTTGTTCGACCGCATGACGCACCGACAGTTCGGCTTGCTCGATATCGGCGATGCAACCGCGTGTGACGCCGCGGCTCTCGCGCTGGCCGGTGCCGAGCACGAGCAATTCGCCGCTATCGGTCTGTCCGGCGATGAGCGCCGAGACCTTCGACGAGCCGATGTCGATGGCCGAAATCAGCTTCTCGACGCGCGCGGCTTTCATGCCTCTTCCCCGCTTGTCTTAGCCGATGTGTTGCCCTCGGCCTTCACCGGCTCGGGCTTCGGAGCCTTGCGGAAATATGCCCTATCTGGGTCGCGCAAATCAAAATGGATAAGGTCGCGGCCCAGCAGGCGGTGGATGCCATCCATTCGTGCAAAGTTGAGCAAAGCTTCGGCTGCCGCCTTTTCGCCCTCGGGCAAAGCCAGTGTTTCGCCCGATTTGAAGCGCAAATCCCAGCGGCGGTTGCCCACCCAGCTTGCTCCCACGACCTGCGCCTTCAACGCGCTTGCCTTGTCGAGCAGTTCATTGAGCGCCACCGCATGATCGTTTGCCTCGCTGCCGTTGAGCACCGGTAACTCGCCCGCCTCGCCCGCGCGAACATTTTGCAGCACCGTACCCTCTGCATCGATCAGCGAATATTTGCCGTTGCGTTGCCAGACGGCGGCAGGCTTGCGTTCGATAATCTCGACCGCCAGCGTATCGGGCAGCCGCCGCGAAACCCGCGCATCCTTGATCCAGCCGTATTCGAGCAGGTCGGCGCGCACCTTGTCGATATCGACCAGCGGCATCGCGCGGTCCTTTTCGGCGAGGACCAGTTCGTAGACCTTAAGCTGGTCGACCCGCTCCATGCCGGTAACCTCGACGCGCTGCACCTGGAAACCAGCACGCGCCGCAAGTTGCGCATATTGCTGGTAAGCGGCTGCGGTCCACCCAAGATATTGGGCCGCCGCTAGCGCCAGCACTGCAAGCCCCGCAATAAAGGCCCACGTGAAGGCGCGCTGGATGTCCTCTTCGGAAATAGGCAGCGTACGCAGGAAACGGTCGAGCCACGAAATATGCCGCACCTTGCGGCGCGGTGTGCTCGCCTTTCGCTTTGCGGGAGCCTTGCGTGTCGCCGTCGCCATCAGGCCAGCGCCTCCTTGACGATGATATCGACCAGCTCTTCATAGCTGATGCCGACATGGCGGGCTTGCTCCGGAACCAGGCTGAGTGCTGTCATTCCCGGTTGGGTGTTGGTTTCGAGGACGAAAATACCGTTGATGCCCAGTTCGTCATCCCAACGATAATCCGTCCGCGACGCACCTTTGCAGCCGAGCAGTTCATGCGCCTTGAGCGCGGTGTCGAGCATGTAGCGCTCGACATCGGCAGGAATTTGCGCAGGGCAGACATGCTCGGTCAGCCCGTCGGTATATTTGGCGTCGAAATCGTAGAAGCCGCTCTTCGGGATCAGCTCGGTCACCGCGAGCGCGCGCCCGCCGAGCACTGCAACGGTCAGTTCGCGCCCCTTGATGAATGGTTCGGCGAGCAGTTCGTCAAATTCCTGCCAAGGCCCTTTGGCATCGCGTGATATCGGGTTGCCGTAATTGCTGTCATCCTTGACGATGGCGACACCGACCGAGCTGCCCTCATTGACCGGCTTCAGCACATAGGGCCGGGGCAGCGGATCGCCCGCATAAAGGCGTTCGCTCTCGACAATCGTTCCCTTTGGCATCGGTATACCCGCAGGCACGAGCCGCTGCTTTGTCAGTTCCTTGTCGATGGCGATCACCGAAGTCACCATCCCGCTATGGGTGTATTTAATGCCCATCAGGTCGAGCATGCCCTGCACGCTGCCATCCTCGCCGGGAACGCCATGCAACGCGTTGAATACGACATCAGGGCGTAAACCAGTCAGGACCTGGGCAACATTGCGGTCCATATCGACGCGGCTGACCTTGTAGCCGACCTTCTCGAGCGCATCGGCAACACCATTCCCGCTCATCAGCGACACCGGTCGTTCGTTCGACCAGCCACCCATCAGCACCGCGACGTGGATTTGACCGCTCATGCCTCACCCACGTGTTCGTGACTGGCGCTCTCGGCATAAATGCCTACGCGCTGGATTTCCCACTGAAGTTCGATGCCCGAATTCGCCCTCACGCGCCGACGGACCTCTTCGCCAAGTTCTTCGATTTCGGCGCTGGTCGCATCGCCTGTATTAATCAGGAAGTTGGTATGTTTCTCCGAAACCTGCGCGCCGCCGATTTGCAGGCCACGGCAACCCGCTTCGTCGACCAACTGCCAGGCCTTGTGGCCTTCGGGATTTTTGAAAGTCGAGCCACCGGTCTTGGAACGCAGCGGCTGCGAAGCCTCGCGTGAGGCGGAAATACGGTCCATTTCGGCCTGGATGGCGTCGGGCTTGCCAGCAGTCCCGCGAAAGCGCGCGGCGACAACGATCGCGCCTTCGGGCAATTCGCTATGACGGTACCTGTAATGCAATTCCTCTGCCGCGAGAGTCACCAATTCTCCATGACGCATCACCACATCACAATCGACCAATATGTCCTTCACTTCGCCACCATAAGCGCCGCCGTTCATGCGGACAAAGCCACCGACGGTTCCGGGAATCGAGCGGAGGAATTCCATGCCCGCTATGCCGTTGTCGCGCGCCGTGGAGGAAACGAGGATGCCCGATGCACCAGCACCGCAATCGAGAATATGGTCTTCCATCTTTCCGACCTTCGCGAAAGCCTTGCCCAGCCGGACGACAACGCCTTCGACGCCGCCATCGCGGACGATCAGGTTCGAACCAAGGCCGATCGCCATAACCGGAGTTGCGGGATCGAGTTCGCGCAGAAACTCTTGTAAGTCGGCGACATCTTTCGGCTCGAGCAGCCACTCCGCCGCGCCGCCCGACTTGAACCAGACCAACGGCGCCAGCGGGGCATTCTCGGTCAACTTGCCCTGAACTGCGGGGACCGTCGCAACGCTCATACCTTCGCCGCCTTTATCGCGTCGGCCAGTCCAGCAGCCCATTTGGTGATGTCGCCCGCGCCAAGGCAGACGACCATGTCCTTGTCCTGCACTACTTCCGCCAACGTCTTTGCAAGATCGTCCGCATCCGCCACCGTCGCCGCCGATCGATGCCCGCGCGCCTTAATGCCTGCAACCAGCGCCTCTGAATGGATGCCATCGATTGGTGTTTCGCCTGCTGCGTAGACCGGCGAAATATACACCATATCGGCATCGTTAAACGCCTGCTGGAAATCGTCCATATGATCGCGAAGTCTTGTAAAGCGGTGCGGCTGCGCGACTGCAATCACACGGCCCTCGGCCCCTTCTCGTGCTGCCGACAGGACCGCACGGATCTCCACCGGGTGATGCCCGTAATCGTCAATGATCGAGACGCCATCGACTTCACCAACCTTGGTGAAACGCCGCTTTACCCCGCCGAACTTGTCGAAGCCATGTGCGACGGCGACGTCGCTCATCCCCATTTCAAGCCCGACGGCAATCGCCGCCAGTGCATTCTGCACATTATGCCGCCCCGGCATCGGCAGTTCGATATCCGCTATCGTCCGCTGCGATCCATCGCGCGAACGCACAACAACATCGAAACGGTTCCCGCCGGGAAAGGGTGTCACATTCTCACCGCGTATATCGGCCTGCGCCGAAAAGCCGTAAGTGATGATCCGCCGGTCGCGGATTTTGGGCAGGATCGCCTGCACCTCGGGATGGTCGAGACACATGATCGCCGCGCCGTAAAAGGGGACGTTCTCGACGAACTCGACGAATGCCTTCTTGATCGCGTCGAAATCGCCATAATGGTCCAGATGTTCGGGGTCTATGTTGGTGACCACCGCCAGCGTACCGTCTAATCGCAGGAAGCTGCCGTCGCTCTCGTCAGCCTCTACGATCATCCAGTCACTGGCGCCCAGCCGCGCATTAGAACCATAGCTGTTGATGATGCCACCATTGATGACGGTCGGGTCTATGCCGCCATGATCGAGCATCGCCGCAATCAGCGAAGTTGTGGTAGTCTTGCCATGCGTCCCGGCGACGGCAACGGTGTTTTTGAGCCGCATCAGTTCGGCGAGCATTTCCGCCCGGCGGACCAATGGAATGCGCCGTTCGAGCGCGGCATCGCGTTCGGGGTTGCCTTTCTTCACCGCAGTCGAGGTTACCACCACCGCCGCATCGCCGAGATTGTCCGCATCATGCCCGATCATCACCTTGATGCCGCGCTTGCGAAGGCCATCGATGACATAGCTGTCGGCCATGTCGGACCCCTGCACAGTGTAACCCAGATTGTGCATCACCTCGGCAATTCCCGACATGCCGATGCCGCCGATGCCGACAAAATGGATGGTACCGATGTCGCTGGGAACGCCCTTCATTGCGCGCTATCCCGAGCCAGCGCGGGCGATCCGCCGAATGCCATGGCATTGTCCGCTTCCGGTTTGATGGTCTGCATGATCGGCGCCTTGCCGAAACTTTCGACCAGATCGGCAAGGTCGGCAACCGCATTGGGTCGGCCGCAGCTTTTTGCGGCCTTGGCTGCGTTTTCCAGCGCGCCGGGCTCCAGCGCGATTTTCTGGATTTGCTTGGCAAGCTCAACCGGCGTGAACGCGCCTTGCGCAATCGCCCGAGCGCCGCCCGCTTTCACCATTTCCTTCACATTATAGCTTTGATGATCGTCGGTCGCGCTGGGCAGCGGCACCAATATGGCGGGCCTTCCCGCGCAGGTCAGCTCGGCGATGGTCGAAGCCCCCGCGCGCGAAATCACCAAATGCGCCCAGCCCAGCCGCTCGGGCAGGTCGGGCAGATAGGTGGCAAGTTCGGCGGGAATGTCGTGCTTCGCGTAAGTCGCGCGGACTGCTTCGATATCCTCCGCACGGCACTGTTGCGTCACCTGCAATCTGCGGCGCAGGTTGAGCGGCAGGCGCGCAAGGCCGTCGGGCACTACCTCCGACAATATGGTCGCACCCTGGCTGCCACCGGTGACGAGCACGCGGAAGATGCCGTCCTCGGAAAGGGGCGGATAGCTCTGGTCGCGCAGTTCAAACACGTCCTCGCGCACAGGATTACCCACCAGATGGGTCTTCTCATGATAGCGCGGCGAGAGCTTCAATATGTCGGGATAAGCTGTGGCAATCGCATCGACCTGCCGCGCGGTGAAGCGATTGACACGACCCAGCACGGCATTTTGTTCGTGAATGATCGTGGGGATTTTCTCGGCAAATGCCCCCAGCAACGCCGGAAAGGCGGGATATCCGCCAAAGCCGACCACAGCACTCGGCGCGAAACTGTCATAGAGCCGTCGCGCCATCAGTCGCCCTTCGGCAATCGCCTGAACACCCGGCAGCCAGCTTGTGGGGTTTTTTGTGATCCGTCCGGCGGGCAGGACGTGCGTCGCCATCCGCTCGGGACAGCCCGGAATCTTCGTGCCGCGCTGGTCGGTAATCAGCGCCACGTGATGGCCACGTTCGAGCAATTCATGCCCCAACGCGAAGGCCGGAATAAGGTGCCCGCCCGTGCCGCCCGCCGCGAGGACATAATGCCGTGATATCGTCATGGCATCCGGCCTTTCACCATATAAAGCGACCGGTCAAGATAAGGGTTGCGCTTGGTCAATGCCAATATGAGACCACAGGTAATCGACAGCGCGAGGATCGACGATCCGCCATAGCTGATGAACGGCAGCGTCATCCCTTTCGACGGAAAAATGCCGAGGTTGACCGCCATATTGATCATCGCCTGCCCGCAAAATTGCGCTGCTAGTCCGGTAACTGCGAGCACCACGAACTGGTCCTTTTCATCGAGCAGGCGGATGATGATGCGCACGAGGATTGCGAAATAGAGAATGGCAATGACCATGCAGGCCAATAGCCCGAACTCTTCGCCGATCACCGAGAAGATATAGTCGGTATGGCCCTCGGGCAGCGAATATTTCTTGGTGCCGAGACCAGGGCCGACGCCGATCAGCCCGCCCGCAGTAAGCGTCGCCATTGCCATCTTGTCGTGAGTCAGCCCTTCGGTACCAAATATCCATGCATCGATGCGCTGGGTAGCAACGGGATAGAAATTATAGGCGAGGATCAACCCCACTGCGCCGCCGATAATCATCGCCCAAAGCCGCGCGGCTGGAACGCCCGATACCATCATCAGCGCGAACCAAGTGCCTGCGAACAATATAGTTTGCCCGAGGTCTGGTTGTGCCATCAGGAAGACGCAGACAAGGCCGGTGGCGATGCTGCTAAACAGGCGGACGGGTAAGCTCGGATCTTTCAACCGCCAGCTAATAACCCACGCCATCGTCACAGCAAAAAAGGGCTTGAGATATTCGGACGGCTGGAGCCCCGCAAAGCTCGGGCCGATCCACCGTTGCGATCCGTTTACCTCGCGTCCGACAAAGGGCACCAGCACGAGCAGCGCGAAAAATATGCCGAAGCCGACAATCGCAAAGCGCCTTGCTTGTTCCCGAGGGTACATCGAAACGAACAGCATCAGCGGCACACCGACGACAACGAACATCAACTGACGATAGAAGAAATGCAGCGAGTCGAGCTGTTTTGTCGCCGACGACAACCGCTGCGCGCCAGCAGGAGAACCCGCGGCCACCGCAAGCAACCCGATCGCGATCAGAACAAGCATCAACGCGAGCAACACGCGGTCGAGTTCCCAAAACCATACGCCCAACGGAGAACGGTCGCCGCGCCCCAAGCGGTTGGCGAAACCGATCTTGCCGGTCTTGGCGGCGAGCACCCACGGCACTTCGTTGGCGTCGCGGCTCATTACAGCGCCTCCACAATGGCCTTGAAGGCATCGCCGCGTGCTTCGAAATCCTTGAACTGGTCGAACGAGGCACAGGCGGGCGAGAGCATGACGACATCACCGGGTTCGGCTTGCGATGCGGCGCTATGGACCGCCGCGCCCATCATCTCGCTGCTCTCTACCGGCATGTGGGGCGACAGCAACCTAGTGAACAACGGCCCCGCTTCGCCGATGGTATAGGCCTTCACGACATGCCCGAAATTCGGTGCGCATTCATCGAGATTGTCGCTTTTCGCCAAGCCGCCGACGATCCAGTGCACGCGCGGATAAGCGGCGAGCGCCGGTGCGGTCGAGGCGGGGTTGGTTGCCTTGCTGTCGTTGACGAACAAAACGCCGTTCCGGATCGCGACGATTTCCATCCTGTGTTCAAGACCTTTGAAGGTCGCCAAGGCCGGGCGCCATTGCGACTCCTTGATGCCCAGCGCCTCGACGAGCTTAATCGCGACCGCGACATTCTGCAGATTGTGGGGACCTTGCAGCGACGGCCAATCGGCTTGGCCGCGGACCAACTCAGGATCGGCCAGATGGACGACATCGCCGCCACGTCTTGCCAGCACATCGCCGTAAATCCGCCAGGTATCCTCGTCGCCTTTGCCGAATACCGAATGCTGCTTTGCCGTCTGCATCTCGAACAATCGTGCTTTCGAGGCGATGTAGCCCTCATATCCGTCATAGCGGTCGAGATGGTCGGGCGCGAGATTGATGAGCGCCGCCGCTTCGCAGGCGAGCGTCTGCGTAATGTCTATCTGGTAGCTCGACAGTTCGAGCACATAGACACCGCCTGCCGACAAAGGTGTCTGAGACAATATCGGCAGCCCGATATTGCCCGCCATCCGCGTCGGCAGCGCTGCGCTTTTGAGCAGATGGTGGACCAAAGCCGTCGTGGTAGATTTGCCGTTGGTCCCAGTGATGCCGATCACACGATGCGGCGGCAGACTTGGTCGCGCCATCGAAAAAAGCTCGATATCGCCGATCAATGGCACGCCATCTGCCTTAGCCTTGTCGGCGATCGGGTGGCGGTTGATAGGCACGCCGGGCGAGACGACGATGCCGTCATAGCCGGTGAGGTCAGTTTCGAGCGGGTCGGCAATATTAGCAATATCTGCAACTCGCGCGCGTGCACCTTCGTCATTATCCCACGCCAGCAATTCCGCTCCGCCTGCGGCCAGCGACTGCGCCGCCGCCAGCCCGGAACGGGCCAGACCCAGAAGGGCAAATTTGCGGTTTTGAAAGGCGGGGCTGGTGATCATCTGAGCTTGAGGGTCGATAGCCCTGCAAGCGCCAGAACGAAAGCGACGATCCAGAAGCGGATGACAACCGTCGGTTCCGACCAGCCGATTTGTTCGAAATGATGATGGATCGGTGCCATGCGAAAAATGCGTTTGCCTGTGCGTTTGAACCAGAAGACCTGGATGATGACGGACATCGCCTCTACCACGAAAAGCCCGCCGATGATGACCAGCGCAAATTCATGGTGCGCGACCACAGCAATGGCGCCCAGCGTGCCACCGAGCGCTAGGCTGCCCGTATCGCCCATAAACACCGCGGCGGGCGGCGCGTTGAACCAGAGGAAGGCGAGGCCCGCACCGACAATCGCGCCGCACAGCATCGCAAGGTCGCCGACACCCAGATAAAACGGAATGCCGAGATAATCGGAATAGACCGCATTGCCGACCATATAGGCGATGAGCATCAACGCGCTTGACGCAATTATGACGGGCATTGTCGCAAGGCCATCAAGGCCATCGGTCAGATTGACCGCATTGCCGAACGCGACGATGACAAATGCTCCGAACGGCACATACCACCAGCCAAGATCGGCAACCGGCCCGTTGACGAAGGGGAGATACAGCATTCCACCCGATTTCCAGACGATCAGCGAGACAGCAACGCCTGCAATCGCGAACTCGAACAATAGCCGGACCTTGCCCGAAACGCCCTTGTGGCTGCGCTTCTTGACCTTGTCATAATCGTCCATGAAGCCGACGATGCCGAAGCCCGCCATCACCAGCAGGCACGCCCAGACATATAGATTCTCGAGATCCATCCAGAGCAGCATCGACACCGAAATGGCGATGAGGATCATCAGCCCGCCCATTGTCGGCGTACCGACCTTGGCGAGATGCGATTGCGGGCCATCGGCGCGGATCGGCTGGCCTTTGCCCTGGCGGACGCGGAGCATGCCGATGAATTTCGGTCCGATGAGCAAGCCGACAATCAACGCCGTTGCCACGGCAGCGCCGGAGCGGAAGCTAAGATAACGCAACAGGTTGAAAATACCGGGGAAATCCAGATATTCCGCCAGAATATAGAGCATCAGCCTTCCCCACCCACCAAGGCACTGACAATTGCCGATAGCCCCATTGAATTGGAGCCTTTGACCAAAATCGTGTCGTCTTCGCGTAAATTGCTTTTGAGGATGGCGAGCGCCTCCTTTGCGTCGGCGCAATGCGCGAAATCGCGCGGTCCCTCAACCCCCGCTTTCAACTTTTCGGCGAGAATCTGCATCTCTTCGCCGACAAGGATGGCGAAATCGACCTTTGCGTCGGCGAGCGGAGCTGCGAGCGCGGCATGATATTCTGCGCTTTTGTGGCCAAGTTCTTTCATCGTGCCGAGCACCGCAATCTTGCGCCCCGGAAATTTGCCCAGTTCGGCCAACGTGGCGGCCATCGACGCCGGGTTCGCATTGTAGCTTTCATCGAGCAGCAACGCTTCGCCGCCGCCGACAGTAATTTTATGCCGCGCCCCGCGCCCGGCGAGGCCGCCCAGTTCGGCCAGCGCCAGCCCGGCAGCCGCCAGATCGCCACCAACTGCCTCGACCGCGGCCAGTACGGCGAGCGAATTGGCGATCCAGTGATTGCCCGATTGTGATAGCGTGTAACATAATGCTCCTTCGGGCAGTTTCGCAGTCACCAGCGATCCCCCGTCTGCTGCGCCGACATGGTCGAGCACGCGAACATCGGCTTCGGCGGAGAAGCCGAAGCTGACGATGTTATCGGTAAATTTCGCCGCGGCATCGCGTAGCCTTCGATATTGCGGGCTGTCGGCAGGGATGATCGCCACGCCGCCGGGCATCAGCCCTTCGAAAATTTCTGCCTTGGCATCGGCAATGGCGTCTTCGTTCTTGAAAAATTCGATATGCGCGGGCGCGATTGTCGTGACGATCGCTGCGTGCGGGCGCACAAGCTTGGTCAACTCGCGCATCTCGCCTGCGTGGTTCATACCCATTTCGAACACACCGAATTGCGTGTCACGCGGCATCCGGGCGAGGCTGAGCGGTACGCCGACATGGTTGTTATAGCTCTTGACCGAACGGTGCGCTTTGCCGCGCGAAGACCGGTCGAGCGCCGCGTAGAGCGCTTCCTTCGTTCCAGTCTTGCCCGCTGAGCCGGTGACGCCGATCACCTTGCCCTGCATCCGCTCGCGCGAAGCAATGCCGAGCGCATTGAGCGCCGCGAAAGTGTCGGCGACCAGAATATGCGGATGCGCAATCGGCTCGCTGACAATCGCCCCCGCCGCGCCATTGGCAAAGGCCTTGTCGACAAACAAATGCCCGTCAGTTTCCTCGCCCTTCATAGCGAAGAAAAGGTCGCCCTCGCCGATCTCGCGTGAATCGAAGGCAACACCTTCGGCATCGAACCGCTCCGATGCCGTGCCGCCAGTTGCCGCCAGCAACTCGTCGAAAGTCCAAAGGGCCGTCATGCGGCGCATTCTCGCGCGACCTCTACATCGTCGAAAGGCAGCACGCGGTCCATGATGACCTGCCCCTGTTCATGCCCTTTGCCTGCGATCAGCACGATGTCATCGGGTTCGGCATGTTCGATGGCAAAGGCAATGGCATAGCGCCGGTCGCCGATATCGTGCGCGCCCGGTGCGCCCGCCATGATATCGCTACGGATGAGGCCCGGGTCTTCGTTGCGCGGATTGTCGTCGGTGACAATCGCGATGTCGGAATTGGCTATCGCAATAGCCCCCATCTCTGGCCGTTTTCCTTTGTCACGATCGCCACCCGCGCCGAACACAGTAATAAGCTTGCCCTTGGTATGCGGACGCAGCGCCGCAATCGCAGCTTTCAGTCCGTCGGGTGTATGCGCATAATCGACATAGACCGGTGCGCCCGTCTTGGTGATTACAGCCCGCTCGAGCCGCCCGCGCACAGGTTGCAGCCGCGCGATATGTTCCAGCACTTCCTCGACCTCGCCGCCGGTCGCCATCACCACGCCTGCCGCGACGAGGACATTCGCCGCCTGATAGGCACCGATCAGCGGCAGCTTGACCTTGTGCGTCCCACCCTGAATTTTCAGCTCCAGCGTCTGCCCCAATTGCGTCGGTTCGCGCGAGAGCAGTTGTATGCCCTGGCCCTTCTCGCCCACCGTTATCAGTCGCAAATCGCGCGCCTTCGCCCGCGCAACTGCCTTGTCCGACCATTCGTCATCGGCCCAGATCACCGCTGTGCCCGTTTCATCGACTACTTCGTCGAACAGCCGCATCTTGGCCTCGAAATAATCGTCCATGCTGCCATGATAATCGAGATGGTCGCGGGAGAGGTTGGTGAAGGCGGCTACCTGCACCGGCACTCCCTCGCTGCGATATTGCGACAGGCCGTGGCTCGACGCTTCGAAAATCGCATGGCTCACGCCCTCGCGCGCAAGGCCCGACATGTTCGAAAGGAAGGTAACGATATCGGGCGTGGTCAGCCCGGTTTTGGCCTGATCCGAAGCGGTAGTGATGCCGAGGGTGCCGATAGATGCGGCGCTATGACCCGCCATCCGCCACAATTGCCGCGACAATTCGGCGGTTGAGGTCTTGCCGTTGGTTCCGGTAACGGCGGCGATGTGGTCGGGAAAGGGTCGGAAAAATTTAGCCGCGAGATTGGCAAATGCACGGCGCGGAAAGGCATCGGCGATGTGCACTGCACCCGCAACCTCCGCTTCGGGCCGCGCAACGACAGCAACTGCGCCCGCCGCAACGGCATCGCTTATGAAATCCTCGCCATTAAAAGCAGCACCCTGAAACGCCCCGAAAACCGTGCCGGGCGCGATTTTCCGATGGTCGATGGCAAAGCCGGTCACTGTCGTTTCGGCAGCGGCATCTTCGAGACCACTTACCAACTGGCCGAGCTTCACTATCGCTCTCCCTTCGCCTTCCACAATAAAGGCATGAGTTCGGAAACATCAACATCGCGCTTCATGTCGGGGATAATTCCGAGCAGCGGCCCAATGCGGGTAATCGTTTTCTGTACCACCGGCGCCGCAGTGTAGCCAGCGGTGCGCTGGAAGCTCGATGCCTCCGTGCCTTGGGGTTCGTCGATCATGGCGAGCACGACATAGCGTGGATTGTCCATGGGGAAGGCAGCAGCGAACGTAGCCACGACGAGATTGCGGCTGTAACCGCCAACGCCAGGCTTTTCTGCAGATCCGGTCTTGCCACCGACACGATAGCCTTGCGCGTCGGCTTTCTTGCCGGTACCATCGACCACGATCATTCGCATCAACTGCCGCATCCGCGCGCTGGTCGCGGCGGAGAATACGCGCTTGCCCGGAATTTTGGCATCGGTCTTGGTCTTGAACATCGTCGCCGGGCGATAGATGCCGCCATTGACCATGGCAGCATAAGCGCTTGCCAGATGCAGCGGCGTAACTGCGATGCCATGGCCGTAACCGACTGTCATATTGGTAATCCGGCCCCAAGTCTTCGGATAAAGCGGCATGGCCTTTTCGGCGAGCTCGATGTCGGGGCGTCCGTTGAAGTGCATCGTCTTCAGCATTGCATCCATACGCTCAGCGCCCAGATTGTCGGCTATCTGCGCAGTAACGATGTTCGAGCTGTGAATCAGCGACTCAGGAGTGTTGAGCCAGCGCCCCGAGGGATGCGAGTCGCGAATCTTGTGCCCGCCCACGGCCAGCGGCTTGGTGGCATCGTAACGGATCGACAGGTCACGCACGGTGCCAGCGTCGAGCGCAGCGGCCACGGTCAACGGCTTAAAGGTCGAACCCAGCTCGTAAACGCGGTTGGTCACATTATTGGTCTGGCGCGTAATCGGGTAGCGGCCATCGACGATGGTTTCGCCCAGATCGGGAATGTTGGCGAATACCGGACGGTTCGGGTTGAACGACGGCAAGGTCGCCATCGCCACAACCTCTCCGGTCTGGACATCGAGGATGATGCCCGCCGCGCCCTTGGCATTGGTCGCCGCCATGCCCGAAGCCAGCTCGCTTTCCAGCGCCGCCTGCACACGAACGTCGAGCGACAGGTTGAGCGGCTTTGAACGCTTGGCAGGATCGCGCAGATGATCGTTCATCACCCGTTCCATCCCCATCGCGCCGCTGCCGTCGCGGTTGACGAAGCCGAGGACATGCGCCGCCATATCGTGCTGCGGATATAGCCGCGTCGCTTCACGTGGGAATTCGATAGCGATTTCGCCAAGATCATGGACCTGCTTGACCTGCTCGGGCAGTGCTTTCTTGCGCAGGTAGCCAGGCCTGTCTGCAGTCAGCTTGGCGTAAAATTCGGATGCGGGCGTGTCCGGGAAGATGGCCGCCAGTTGAGTGGCCAACTGTTTCTTGTTGCCCAGCAATTCGTCGGGCTTCACCCAGATTGCATAGCCATAGATGCTGCGCGCGAGCGGCACGCCGTTGCGGTCGACGATATCGCCGCGGTCGGGCACATAATCGGTAATCGTGGCGCCATAAGCGCGTGTGCTTTCGAACAAGGCCAAAGTCGCCATCCGCCCTACGAGCAACATGACGAATGCCGCAAATGTCGCAAGCAGCACCAGTAGCCGCCAGAAACCGTGCGCGGCAAAAGGCTGGTTGCCGACGCCGTGCTTGCGGGTGGTGGTGCGGGCCGCGAGCGTGGTCATTACCGCTTGCGTTCCTTGTCGGCTTTCGCAGAGATGTCGCGCATCAGGTCGTCGGAGAGCAGTTTCTCGTCCATCTTGGCCAGCCGCTCGGTGCGGGTCTGCTCGACTTTTGGTGCATCGATCTTGGCGACTGCAACGGGCCTAGCAGACTCGACATATTCCTCGGTCGCCGTTTCGCGGTTCTCCCCAGCGCCAATCAGCCCCGCCGGAGCTTCGCCATCGGATGCAGCAACCATCACCGGCTTGGTAACAGGCGAATCGCCGCCAAGCCCTGCCAGCGCCCTTTCGCCATCGACAAACTGTTCTGCCGTCGGCGGCTGGTAGCCGTAGAGCAACTCATTCCATTCTTCGAGTTGCTGTAGACTGGCGCGCGTTCTTATTTCGGCCTGCAGAAAGTTGATCTCGCGCTTGGTATCGAGGATTTGCCGGTCGACCGACACCAGATCGCTGTGCAGCGCCGCGACATTGAGCGACAGCGGGTAAAGCAAGATCGCGACCATGAAGACCAGCGCCAGCCAGCCCAGATTTTTGAGACGCTTCATCGCGAGGCTCATGCTGCAAGCCCTCCTTCAGCCCAGGCGGGCGCTGATGTGCGCGTAGCCGACCGCAAGGTTGCGGAACGGGCGCGCGGGTTCCGGTTTACTTCGGCGTCAGAAGGACGAACCGCCTTGTCGGCCTTGTCGAACGTGGGTGCAGGGGCGGCGTTTGCGACCGTTGGTATGTGCCTTGACCCTGCACCCTCCGCACCGCTGCGGCGGCGCAGGAACTGTTTGACTATTCGATCTTCGAGGCTGTGGAAGGTTACGACGGCGAGCCGCCCGCCGGGCTTCAGCAGACGCTCGGCCGCTTCCAGCCCTTCATTCAACTCGTCGAGTTCGCGATTGATGTGGATTCTTATCGCCTGAAAGGCGCGCGTTGCCGGGTCTTTGGGTGCGCCAGGCTTGTGCCCGACCGCCTTGCGCACGATCGTGGCCAGTTGGGCGGTGGTGGCGATGGGCCGCGCCGCGACAATCGCGCGGGCGATACGTCGCGAACGATGTTCTTCGCCGTAGCGGTAGATGATATCGGCGATTTCCGCCTCGTCAGCTTCGTTGACGAAATCGGCGGCGGTCACACCGTCCTGCGCCATGCGCATGTCGAGCGGGCCGTCCTTCTGGAAGGAAAAGCCGCGTTCGGCGCGGTCGAGTTGCATCGAGGAGACGCCGATATCGAGCACGACGCCATCGACCGACGTTATGTCGTCGGCGGCAAGGACATCGTCCATGTCAGAAAAGCAGGCCGAGTAGAGGCGCAAGGCACCTCCACTGCGGCCCGCAAGGTCTACACCTTCCGATAGCGCATCGGGATCGCGGTCGAACGCGTAAACGCGCGCACCGCCAGCGAGTATCGCTTCGCTGTATCCTCCTGCACCAAAGGTGCCATCCACAATCTCTGCGCCAGGGGTGATGGCTAGAGCGTGAATCACTTCATCCAGCAGGACTGGAATATGAGGGGCCTGCGCGGTCATGCGCGCTTCCCTTGGGCGAGCCAGTAATTGAGCTCGTCCTTGATCGGGTCGAATGCCGCAGGCGCTTCCTTCAGGAAAACATCAGGGTTCCACAGCATGAAATGGGTGGTTGCGCCAAAGAAGAAGGCGCGGTCTTCGATCTTGCCGAAATGGCGGAGCATTGGAGAAAGGACGAAGCGGCCGGAGGCTTCAAAAGCGGTTTCGAAGATCGAGGAGGCCGCGACGCCGGCCAGTTCACGGTCGAATTCGACGCCGCGATTGACCGCGCTTTCCCATTGGGTTTCGATATCGGCGCGCAGCTTGAGACGTTCCGCGCCACCAAATCCGATCAGGCAAGGCAAATCGCGGTGGCGCGAGATGCAGACGCTGTTGGCTCCCGAAGATTGCTGGACACTGTCACGCAGTTCTGCGGGGATGGTCGTGCGGCCTTTTGCGTCGACCCCCGACACCCCCGAACCTGCATAGACCACCAATGCTGACACTGCCCGAATTCACCCCTCGAAACAGGGCGCAGATCACCGTTCGCGGCGACGCATCGCCACGCGGACGCGTGAGCGACCGAGAGAATCAGGAATCCACCCCTTGATATGAAGGACATATCAGGGATTTTGTGGATTGGAATAGGGATTTTATGGGCGATTACGGATTAACCGTACCAAAGCCTTGTTTTATCGTAATAAAAATAACTCCTGCATCTTTATTTGCGCAAAGATCGAAGCATCGCCTCAACCCAAAGCATATTGCCGAACTCGTCATCGCCCGAAACCGCCCGAACGCCCTGCCCCTCCCAGTAAACGGTGTCGAGGAGGTCTGAATCGGCAAATAGTAACGCCCGACCCTTGCCGACACTGCAGTCGGCGAGAAGCTTCTCCCCGGATATCTTGCAATCTGCGGACGCTTTGCCGCTTTTGGCCAGCCATTCGCCGGGCGTCTGCGTCCGGAGCGTGAGACCGTCGACCGAACGCAGCACAAGCGCTTGCGGATCGTCCATTGGCAGTACCATCTCCAGTCCCCAATGGCTGAATAGTGGCGACAGCAGCGAGGTGAACAAGGGCCTACGTTTATCACCTATCGGATAGAGACTGCCCCATTGCAAAGCGGGATCGGCAAGCACCAGCAAGCGACCGCCGCCACGCACCCAGGCGTCGAGCTTTACCAGTTCGGACGGCGCGAGCGCGCGAGGCTGTGCAAGTAGAAGTAATGACGGTGGTTTTGTTTTCAAATCGTCAAAATTGTCGAGCGGGCGCAAATCATATTTCGCCTGCAGCCGCGCATAGGCCGGATGCGGCTTCGCATCGGTGGCAAGATCGGCCTCGATACCGCCCTCGCTCCATTGCAGCGGCAATGTGGTCATCAGGCCGAGCGAGGGCTTCGGGCCTTCGCTGTCGGGCCGAAGATAGCGCATCGCCGACAATAAGAATACAAGGCCAAGAACCATCAGCAGCCCGACCAGCAAGCGCTTTCGCAGGCCCACATCCTTTAGGTTGATCATGAAACTGCCTTATTGCTGGCTTGCGGGCGCCGGAACCTGACGGATATTTTCGGCAGGTGCCTCAAGCGCCTTTGTCTCTTCATCATCCTGCTTGACGGGAGTGACGCCCAGTTCGGCGAGCGGCTCGTCGGGCATGGCCTCCTCAGCTAACGCCGAACTGTCAGGCTGCGCCGATTTTGGCGCGCCGCCGGTCACGCGATCGAGCACCATATTTGCGAGGCTTACAAAGAGCAGGACGACAACCAAGCCGATGACACCGACCTGGATACGCTGTGTTGCAGATTGACGTGGCTCGACCAAAAACCGTCCTCCGGAACCCATATATCGGGTCGTTTGGGTCAAATGTCCAGTTGCCAGGGCATCGGCGGCAGGTTTTTGCTCTTCATCCACTCCGGATTATAGAGCGTCGACAGATAGCGAAACCCGGTATCGCACAATATGGTCACAATGCGTTTGCCCGGCCCGAGTTGCCTGCCCAACGCGACCGCGCCCGCGACATTGATGCCAGACGACAGTCCCAGACACAGCCCCTCCTCCGCCAGTAGGCGGCGGACCCAGACCAGTCCCTCTTCGTCGGAGATGCGGAATTGCTTATCGATTGGCGCGCCGTCGAGATTGGCGGTAATGCGCCCCTGCCCGATGCCCTCTGCAACGGAATTGCCTTCCGAACGCAATTCGCCACATTCATAAAAATTGAACAGCGCCGCGCCATGCGGATCGGTCAGCGCGATGGTCACCTCCTCGCGCTTGGCCTTCAAGCCAAGCCCGACCCCTGCAATCGTCCCGCCGGTCCCCGCCGAGCATGTGAAGCCGTCAATATCGCCGTCCATCTGCGCCCAGATTTCCTCGGCGGTGGTTTCAATATGCGCGCGGCGATTGGCGATATTGTCGAACTGGTTGGCCCAGACCGCATTTTCGGTCTCGTCGGCCAGCCGACGCGAGGTATGCACGAAATGCCCAGGGTTCGAATAAGGAGCGGCAGGCACCAGCACCAGGTGTGCACCCAATGCACGCAGCGTGTCCTTTTTCTCCTGGCTTTGCGTTTCGGGCATGACGATGATCGTTTTATAGCCCAGCGCATTGGCAACCAGCGCCAACCCAATGCCGGTGTTCCCCGCCGTCCCTTCGACAATCGTTCCGCCGGGTTTTAGCAGTCCCTGCTGTTCGGCGTCGCGTACGATATACAGCGCCGCGCGGTCTTTCACCGATGCGCCCGGGTTATCGAATTCGCATTTTCCGTAAATCTCACAACCCGCCTCCTCACTCGGACCCTTTAGTCGGACGAGCGGGGTGTTGCCTATCAGATCGAGCGTCGATTGCATTGCCGTCATGCAGGCTCGACTAAAGACTTGGTGCCTGCTGCGCAAACAAGAATCTCTTTTCGTGTGCAATGTCCACCGGTGCAATTGGTCGTCCCTCGATCACTGCTTGTCGACAGAGCGTTCTTTTTTGTTGATATGTTGTAACGTTATTTCTATCGGCTCTCGCATGTTATATAATATCACAACAAAAGGGTTCGTCGTGAAATTCGTTAAAATTCAAATGGTGTCGCTACTGGCGCTCGCCGTTGCCGCCCCCGCCCTCGCTCAGGAAAACACCCCTCAGGATGACGATTTCCACACCGACAAGGAGATCGTCGTCACCGCGCCCTATATCGAGCGCCTGGACATCCTGGCGGGGACGTCTGCGGTATCGGGCGAAGTGCTGGCCGAAAAGAGCCGCGCTCAAATCGGGGACATCTTGACGAGCCTGCCGGGCGTTTCGGCAACCAGCTTCTCCCCCGGTGCGTCGCGCCCTGTGCTTCGCGGCTATCAGGGCAATCGCGTCGCGGTGCTGACCGACGGCATTGGCAATATCGACGTATCGAACACCTCTGCAGACCATGCTGTTACAATCGACACGCTTACGGTCGAACGCATCGAGGTCCTGCGCGGACCAGCCGTACTGCTGTTCGGCGGCCAGGCAGTGGGCGGCGCAGTCAACGCGCTCGACAAGCGGATACCCCGCGCCGTGCCTGAAGAAGCTATCCATATCGACGCCTTGGCTGGCTATGGATCGGCAGCAGAAGATTGGTCTGGCGGAGCATCGATCGACGTTCCGCTTGGCGACCGTGTCGTCGTTCATCTCGACGGTAGCTATCGTAACAGCAATGACCTGCGCAGCGGCGGATTTGTGCTTTCGCCTACACTGCGTGCAGAAGTGTTGGATTTCGCCGACGAGGAGGAAAGCGAAGGAAATCTGGAAGAGGCCGAAGAAGCGCGTGCACTTGCTGCACAGCGTGGACGCGTACCGAATAGCGCAGTCGAGACATGGACGGCGGCTGGCGGCATCGCATTTATCGACGATGGCGGAAACCTTGGCGTTTCTTACAGCATTTATGACACCAATTACGGCGTACCCGCCCGTCCCGGCGCAGAACATGCGCATGAAGGCGAGGAAGGCGAAGAGGAAGAAGGTCCGGTGACCATTGGCCTGCGCCAGTATCGTGTCGATTTCCGCGGCGAGGTCGAATTGGGCGAAGGCTTTTTCGACAAATTGCGGTTGCGGGCAGGATATGCCGACTACACCCACACCGAATTCGAAGGTGACGAGGTTGGCACAGTTTTCGACAGCCAAGGCATCGAAGCCCGCGCCGAATTCGTGCAGAATGAACGCGGCGGGTGGCGCGGCGCCAGCGGCGTCCAGTACCAGACGCGCGATTTCGAGGCGATTGGTGCGGAAGCGTTCGTTCCGCCCAACAAGACCCGCCAATACGGTCTGTTTACCCTGCAGGAATTCAAGTTCGGCGATCTCGAAACCGAAGTCGCGTTGCGTTTCGATACGGCTGAATTGCGCGCCGACACCATTGGCGTCACCCGCGCATTCAACAATTTTTCGGCAGCAGCAGGTGTCGGCTACAATATCGGCGACCTGAAAATCGGTGCAAACATTTCACGCACCGGGCGCGCACCCTCGGCTGAGGAGCTTTTCTCTAACGGTCCGCATATTGCAACCCAGGCTTTCGAAATAGGCGATCCGACATTGCGCAGCGAACGTGCTTGGAATGGTGAGCTTTACGCCCGCTATGATGGAACTGCCGCAGAGTTCAGCGCGACACTGTACGCCAACCGCTTCGACAATTTCATTTACGAGGCCGAGACCGGCGACGAAGAAGACGGTTTGCCCGTGTTCCAGTATTTCCAGGATGACGCCCGCGTCTGGGGTGTCGAAGTCCAAGGCTCCGCGAGGTTGGGACGCTTCGGCGGATTTGACCTCGCCGTCGATGGTGTGGCCGATTACACCCGGGCAAAGATTGCCAATGGTGGCGGCAATATTCCGCGCATTCCGCCCTTGCGCCTTCTCGGTGGCGTTGAACTGACCAGCGGCGCATTCGACCTGCGCGGCGAAGTCGAATGGAGCGACGATCAGGATCGCACTGCGACGTTCGAAACGCCGACCGAAGGCTTCACCCTCGTGAACGCAAGTGCCACATGGCGGCCGTTCGGACGCGACCGCAACATCGCCCTGATTGCTTCGGCCAACAACATTTTCGACGTGACTGCGCGCCGTGCGGCATCGTTCACCAAGGATTTCGTACCTCTGGCAGGTCGCGACTTCCGGGTGACCGCGCGCTTGAGTTTCTGACCGTCAGGCTCCATTCAGGCTGGCAAGTGCATGCGACCGGCATGTGCAAAGCGGGAGAAAATTAATGCGTAAAGTTGCTGTGGCCATCCTGATCTCAGCCTCGCTGCTAATGTCGGCATGCAATGCCGTTAAAGGGCTAGGGCGGGATATCGAATCGGTAGGGGAAGCGGGCGACCGCGCCACCTGAAGCCAGCGCCGGGTAGGGAACATTCGACATCCATCATCGTTCATCACGCAGGTTCAAAAACTGCTTGATCCATGATGGAGGTTTATATGCGTAAAATTGCAACGGTAATCCTGCTTTCGGCATCGCTGCTGGCAGCGGCCTGCAACACCGTGAAGGGCGTTGGCGAAGATATTGAATCGGTCGGCGAAGCCGGCGACCGCGCAATCTAAGTTCGGCTATTCAACCGAAACATTGACGGCCTCGGGAGAATCCGGGGCCGTTTTTGCGTGTCGGCGTTGCGTGAACCAGATGGCGATGATCGCAAATTCGTAAAGCAGGCAAAGCGGTATCGCGAGCAACAGCTGCGATACGACATCGGGCGGGGTCAGCACGGCGGCGATCGCGAAAGCGCCAACGATGGCATAGCGCCGTCCGGAAATGAGCTGATCGCGGGTGACAATGCCCGCGCGTTCGAGGAGCAAAAGCAATACGGGCAGCAGAAACGCCACGCCGAAGCCGAAAATGAAGGTGGTGACAAAGCTCAGATAATTGCCGACGCCCGGCAATGCCTCTTGCGTGACACCGCCGACATCGCCTTGGAAACCGAGCAGAAAGCTGAGCGCGACAGGCATGGCAACGAAATAAGCCATGCTCGCACCGAGCGTGAACAGCACCGGCGTCATCAGCAGGAACGGCAGAAACGCCCGCTTCTCATTGCGATACAGACCCGGCGCGACGAAGCGCCAGAGTTGGGTCGCAAAAACGGGAAAAGCGATCATCATGGCAGCAAAAAGAGCGACCTTAACTTCTACAAAGAAGGCCTCGAAAATATCGGTGTAAATGATCTTGCCCTGCCCTGCAGCAAGCAAGGGCTGAACCAATATGGCGAAGATCGGCTTGGCAAAATAGAAGCACACACCGAACGCCACCGCCAGTGCTACAAAACACCACAACAGCCGCGTCCGAAGCTCAATCAGATGATCCAGCAACGGCATTTTGGTGTCGTCGATATCGCTCATGATTTGGTCGCCGCTTCGGCCGCGGGCGGCGTCTCAATCGGGAGTTCAGGCTCCGCAGGCCGCGCTTCGTCGCCTACCACATCATCGCGCAGATCGACGGGATGCTCGCGCATGATGCGCTCATTCTCCGCCTTCCACTTTTTCTCCATTTCCTCGAGTTCCGACTGGCGCACCAATTCATCGAAGCCGGAGCGAAACTGAGCCGCGACACCGCGCGCCTTGCCGACCCATTGGCCGACCACCCGTAATGCCTTCGGCAGATCCTTGGGGCCGATAACAATGAGCGCGATCAGCGCGACGAGCAATAATTCGGTCGAGGCGATGTCAAACATCGAAAGCTCCCGCACAGGGGAGCATGTTTTCCACCGCGTTCACTAAGTCAGACCTGCGTTTTATCGGTCTGCTTTTCAGCGTCAATGACGGTCGAAGTGCCAATCTGTGACGGCGACTTCGGCGCTTCGTCTTCTTCGGTCATGCCTTTTTTGAAGCTTTTGATGCCTTTCGCGACATCGCCCATCATGTCCGAAAAACGGCCCTTGCCGAACAGTAGCAGCACCAATATGCCGACAATCAGCCAGTGCCAGATGCTCAAACCACCCATTTCATACTCCTGACGCGGCAGGTTGCCGCTTTATCCCTCTATAGCACTTAATCATCGTGATCGGCAATTTCCAGTTCGCCGTCGTTTTCGTCGCCGCCGAATTGCATGTCACCCAACGCCATGTCGATCGGGTCCAGCAAGCCCGCAGCCTTGAGATCCTCGATTCCCGGCAAGTCCTTACGGCTGCTAAGCCCGAAATGTTGCAAAAATCCTGCGGTCGTTGCGTAAATTAACGGACGGCCCGGAACCTCGCGGCGGCCGGCGGGGCGGACCCAGCCTGCTTCCATCAACACATCGAGCGTACCCTTGGAAATCTGGACGCCCCGTATCGCCTCGACCTCGGCACGACTAACAGGTTCGTGATAGGCGATGATCGCCAGCGTTTCGACCGCAGCACGGCTGAGTTTGCGGCTTTCCTCGCGCTCGCGGCGAAGTAGGTGCGCGAGATCGGCGGCGGTCTGGAAATGCCAGGTCTTACCGCGTTGCACGAGTTCGATGCCGCGTCCGTCATAATGTTCGGCAAGCTTTTCCAAGGCGGTCGACACATCGACACTATCGCCGACATAGGCGCGGATTTGCTCGAGCGTCATCGGCTGTTCCGCCGCAAACAACGTCGCCTCTACCGCGCGGACATCCGGATCATGTTCGATCATCATTTATTTGCCCTCGGAATATCGTTCTCAGACAACCCATCTTTCCCGTGACTAAACGCTTTGCTCAAAGCCGCTTCGATTTGAACTACAATGTAATCCGCCCTGTGCTCCTTCGGGGTGGCAAGGCCCATCCGAGCGATGCGCTCCGCTTCGAACTTTATCCATTGCGCAAAATTCATCTCAGCTCAGATCCTTTCATCCTCACCATCAGAGGGGCAAAACTTTCTTCCTGCTGCAAATCGATCGTGCCGCGCTTGGCGAGTTCGAGTGCAGCCACAAAGCTCGACGCCAGCGCCGATTTGCGCAGTTGTGGCTCAGCAAAGTCGGGCAGGAACGCCTCGATGGCTGTCCATTCGATAGCCCGGCCGATCATCGCCGAAACGCGCTCCAGCGCCTCCTCCAATGTCATCACCTGCCTTTTCTTGACGACATGCAACACCGGCTGCGTGCGCGCTTTGACCTGTCCGTAGGCGGTGATCAACTCGAAATAATCGCAATCCCACGCCCGCGCCCTGACCACGCGCAGTCCTTCGGGATCGCCGCGCAGGAAAATATCGCGCCCGATCCGGTCGCGCGCCATCAACCGCGCGCCGCTTTCGAGCATCGCCTGCAACCGTTCGAGCCGAAGTTGCAGCCGAAGCGCCAGCTCCTCGGGCGACGGGTCAATGGTCGGGTCCTTGGGCAGCAGCAGCGCCGATTTGAGATAAGCAAGCCACGCGGCCATCACCAGGTAATCGGCGGCCAGTTCCAGCTTCAAGCTGCGCGCGCGGTCGATAAAGCCTAAATATTGCTCGACCAGTGCAAGGATCGAAATCGCGCGTAAATCGACTTTCTGGTTGCGTGCCAGCGTCAGCAGCAAATCGAGCGGACCTTCCCAGCCATCGATGTCGATGGTCAATACATCGGGATCGGTCGGCGCCTCGCTAAAGTCTTCCTCGAAGAGCAAGTCCTCGCTCATGCCGCGCCTGTCGCTCCATGCGTCAGCTTGGCCCCGGTATCCGCCAGCGCGAGCAACTGGTCGCGCTTGTCGAGCAGATGCGCCAATCTGTCGGCGTCATATTTCAGCGTCGCGCCTGCCATAGCCAGGTCGAGCCGCACCTTGGCCGCATCGGTAATTTCGGGTAGCTTCTCTGCAATAGCCACCATCTCGTCGAACCGGCCCCAGCAGTTGAGCGCAAGATCGCACCCTGCGGCGACACAATCCGCAGCACGGGTGGGCACGTCGCCGGACAGCGCGTTCATGTCGAGATCGTCGCTCATCAGCAGCCCGTCGAAGCCAATCTTGCCGCGAATGATATCGTCGATAATCACCGGCGACATCGTCGCGGGGCGCTCCGCATCCCACACGTCGTAAACGACATGGCCTGTCATTCCCATCGGCGCTTTGTTCAGCGCGCGGAAGGGCGCCAGATCCTGGTCGAGTTCATCCTCGCTGGCATGGACATGCGGCAATTCATGGTGGGTGTCGACAACCGCGCGGCCCTGCCCCGGCATATGCTTGACGACGCCGACCACACCGCCGCTCGCCAGCCCTTCAAGGATTGCCCGCCCAAGCGCCGCGACGCGCATCGGGTCGCTGCCAAGAGCGCGGTCGCCGATAGCGCTATGGGTGTTCGGAACACGCACGTCCAACACCGGCAGGCAATCGACATTGATGCCGACCTCCGCCAGCACAAGTGCAATCGCCTCGGCGTTGCTCCGTGCTGCTTCGATAGCGGTCATCGGCGCGACGTCATAAAGCGCATCGAACGCGCCGCCCGCCGGAAATTCCGGCCAGACCGGCCCGCGCATCCGAGCAACGCGCCCACCCTCCTGATCGATCAGCACAGGCACATCGTCGCGCCCGTGCAATTCTCGCAAGCTGTCCGTGAGCGCCTTAACCTGTGCACGATCCTCGATATTGCGCTTGAACAATATGTAGCCCGCAGGCCCGACATCGCGGAACAGCCGTTTTTCGTCATCGGTAAGCACAAGGCCGGACAGGCCGAAAATCACGGGCTTCATGGCGTAATGCTAGGGGCTCGGTCCACACAAGACAAGCAGCGGCCAGCCACAACTCGCCCTAAGCTGTGCATAATTCAGCCAATGCGGAAGATAAATGGCGGCTAGCCTATAACATGATGGGGGACGTCGCAGACCGATCTGCTGCGGGTAACCTTGTTGTCCGAAACAGCGAATTTACGAATATACTCGTCAGCTTCCGGGCAAAAGCATCCGTCATCGCCAGCCTGACTGCTGGAGAAAGAAATCCAAATGATTAACCTGCAGAGCACTCGGTCGCGGACTCGAATTGCCCGATGGCTGCTGTTAATTACCCTGCCCGTAGGATTGACGGCTGGTGCCTTGGAAATGGCAGTGGCGCGTGTTCCCGGCTACGAAACGCTTCGCCAGGTTCGTGCGGGGCTGGCATCCGATCCTGCAATCGTCATGAATGTCGGTGATAGCAGTATTGAAATCGTGTTCGCCAATGGCGCAACCGGTCTCGACCGGAAAAAAGCGTTGGATTGGATAAAGGGCAGCGCTGAATCGGTATCCGCTTATTTCGGACGCTTCCCGGTCAAGAAAGTTTCAATTCTGATTGTCGCCGAGGACGGTAACAAGGTCGGGCGCGCGACCGCTTGGGGCTATGGCGGCTCGACCATAAGAATCGCCGTTGGCCGCGATGCCGACAAGGCGGCCTATGACCGCGATTGGGTAATGGTGCACGAAATGGTCCATCTCGCGCTTCCCGGTCTGCCGGAACAAAATCTGTGGGCGCTGGAGGGCAGCGCCACTTACGCCGAATCTATCGCCCGCGCCCAGCTCGGAAAAATTCCGGAAGAGAAAGTCTGGGGCGATATGCTGCGCGGGCTGCCACAGGGCTTGCCCGAACCAGGCGATCGCGGGCTGGACCGAACGCCAACCTGGGGCCGGACTTACTGGGGCGGATCTTTATTCTACCTTATCGCGGACATTCGCATCCGTGAGGCGACGGGTAACGCCAAGGGACTGCAGGATGCTTTCCGGGCAATCAATGCGGCCAGTCTTGGTAATGAAAGCCAATGGACGATGGACCGGATGGTCGCAGTTGGCGACAAGGCTACAGGCACCGACGTATTGGCTAATCTCTATGCCGAAATGAAAGACCAGCCTGTCGAGGTCGATATCGACGCGCTATTCGCCAAACTGGGTGTCGAAGAACGAAATGGCGTCGTCCGCTTTAACGAAAATGCACCCTTGAGTGGAATTCGTCGCGCGATAACACAGCGCAAATTGTGACTTACCTTACAATAAGGCAGTTTTCGCCTGCGGCTTTCAGTTTCGCACATAATTGCTGCGCGGCTGCGGCATTGGGAGTAATCGCTTGCAGACGGAATATCTTGCGGCCGCCTTCGCCGGTCGCTTCGGCAATTTTGCGGTTCACGCCAGACAGGAAACCGAACCGCTTGCTGAGGCCTGCCCAAGCAGTGTCGGCCTTGGCCGAGTCGCCAAACGCCCCGAGCTGGACCATCACCGCGCCTGCCGGGGTAGCCCCGCTAGCGGCGGGCGCTGCAGCGGCGGCCTTGGGATCGGGCGCCTTGGCGGGCGGCGCAATCGTCGCGCCGGTTTTCTTGCCTTCGCTAGCTGCGAAAGCTGAATCGCCCTCGCCTTCAAAAGTCTTGCCGCCGGCGTCGTCAGGCTTGACCTTGTAATCACCTTCCTGCGCCGCGATCAGCTCACCATTGCCGGTAGTGCCAGCGCTCTGGCCGCGCTGCGCCCAGTAGATGCCGCCGACAATCGCAGCCAGTAGCGCAAGCCCACCAAGGACCATGCCTGCCACCTTTAGCGGCGATGCGCCTTCGTCATATTCATAGCCATCGGCGGTTTCTAGCCAAGGCAACCGGTCGGGATCGTCGAGCGCAAAGCGGTTGCTGTCTTCGTTGTTGTCGTTCTCGCTCATGCCCAATTCCCTAAATCCTGTCGTGACTTACATGCTGGTTGCGGCCTCGACCCCCATAAGTCGAAGCCCATTGCAGATGACTTGCCCGATATTGGCCGCCATGAAAAGCCTCGCGCCCGAAAGCCGTGCATCCTGTGCCAATATGAAGCGCTTGTCCGGCCGGTCATTGCCCAAGTTCCAATAAGCATGGAACGCCGCCGCAAGGTCGCCCAGATAGAAGGCAATTCGGTGCGGCTCGCCTGCCTTTGCCGCAGCTTCGACGATTCGCGGGAAGTTTGCAGCTTCGCGGATCAGCGCGATTTCCTCTGCACCGAGCTGGTCCAGGGCCGCGGTATCCGGCGCCAACCCCTCGGCTTCCGCCTTTCGCATCGTCGAAGCGATCCGGGCATGGGCATATTGCACATAGAAGACCGGATTGTCCTTCGAGGCCTCGACCACCTTGGCAAAGTCGAAATCCATTTGCGCGTCGGCTTTGCGCGTCAGCATGGTGAAACGCACGACGTCCTTTCCAACTTCACTGACAACCTCAGCTAAGGTTACGAAGCTACCGGAACGCTTGGACATTTTGACAGGCTCGCCGCCGCGCAACAGCTTGACCATCTGCACGATCTTGATGTCGAAATCGACTTCTCCGCCGGTCAGCGCATTTACTGCGGCCTTGATGCGCTTGACCGTCCCCGCATGGTCGGCACCCCAGATATCGATCATCGCATCGACATTGCGGCTCTTCTGGTAATGGTAAGCGAGGTCGGCACCGAAATAGGTCCAGCTGCCGTCGCTCTTCTTGATGGGGCGGTCCTGATCGTCGCCAAATTGCGTAGCGCGAAACAAAGGCAGCGTCACCGGCTCCCAATCCTCGATTTCCTTGCCCTTGGGCTTTTCGAGCTCGCCGTCATAGACCAGGCCGCGTGCGCGCAATTCCGCTTCGGCAGCGTCTGCTTTGCCGGCCTCATGCAGTTCCGCTTCCGATGAAAACAGGTCATGCCGGATGCCGAGCAAGGCGAGGTCGGCCTTAATCATTTCCATCATGTCGGCAACCGCCACCTTGCGGAACAGTGGCAGCCATTCTGCCTCGGGCGCATCGGCATATTCGCTGCCGTAAAGCTGCGCCAGCTTTGCCCCGACTGGCAGCAGATATTCGCCCGGATACAGGCCTTCGGGAATTTCACCGACGGCCTGCCCCAATGCTTCACGATAACGCATATGCGCCGAGCGCGCGAGCACATCGACCTGCCCGCCGGCATCGTTGACATAATATTCGCGAACCACGCGATAGCCCGCAAATTCCAGCAGTGACGCCAATGCGTCACCTACGACCGCGCCCCGGCAATGCCCCATATGCATCGGGCCGGTCGGGTTCGCGGAGACATATTCGATGTTCACCGCCTTGCCATCGCCGATGTGCGAGCGGCCGTAATCGTCGCCCTGCTGGCCAATTGCGCGCAATTCCTCGATCCACGCCGACGGATCGAGGCGGAGGTTGAGGAAGCCCGGCCCGGCGATTTCCACGCCGGTTATGCCTTCGATTTTACCCAGTTCTGCCGACAGGATTTCGGCCAGTGAGCGCGGGTTGGTTCCAGCGGACTTGGCCAGCACCATCGCCGCATTGGTCGACAGATCACCATGCGACGCATCTCGTGGCGGCTCGACGGTCACATTACTGCGGTCGAGAGCGGCAGGCAGAGTTCCCGACGCGACAAGGGCGTCGAGCGCCTTATCCACATGCGCGGCGAAACGGGTAAAAATGGTCACTTGGTTATCCTGGATTTCTGATCCCGCGCGACAGCGCACGGCGCTTGCGCCCTAGCCCAGCGCCACCGAAAACAAAAGAGGGTGCGGCTTAGCTGGCTATATCCACCCTGCCCGCGCGTTGCAGCACGATCCGCACGAATCCGTCGGCAGTGGTCAGGTACATTTTGTCACCCGAAACCGCGTAATCGACCATGAGATTCCCGCTCGGCACATAAATCTGCCGACCGTTGATCTGGAACTCCTGATACATTTCGTCGTCGCCACGCAGCGGCGTTTTGAAATGGGTAATGAACTCCTCATCGTCGGTCAGTTCGATGATATCGCCGCGCGACAGGTCCTTCACGCCGGTCAGCGACAGGACGCGCCACTTGCCCATCGCCTGCATTGGCCGCATCTCTTCGGGCACCTCGCCGCCATAGCCTGCGAACAATGCTGCTTTCTGTCGCATTCCGTTGACCAGTTCGCGTTCGCTCTTCAACTCGGCGAAAGAACTGGAAGCCATCCTCTTGTCCAGCCCTTCGAGCAGCGCATAGGCCTTCCGCGCATTGCCCTCGTGATGATAGGCCTTGGTGGCGGCGTCCAGCACCAGATATTCATCAACCAGATGCTGCGCCAAGGCGAGGCGCGGTGCCGGTGTTGCACCGGGCGCGCTCACCGAAAGCTTGTCATGCCCTTGCCTGCCAGTGGCAGCAACATAGCTCAGGTCGATTTCCATCAACGGTGCGCCGTCGAAGACATTTTTGGCAGGCAATTGCTTGCGATCCGACGATTTGCCGAGCGACGCGAATATCCCGCCGCCATTCGAAGAGAGAAACGCCGTCGGCACAGTGACGCTGACCGCTCCGTCCTTGCCCTCGGTCATCAGCCCGTCGGGTACGCCGAACACGCCGGTAATCCGGTAGCCCGAACGCGGCGACATAGTGATCGTGACGTCGTGAGCGACTTCGCTCACCATGTTGCGGAATTCTTTTTCGAACACCGCCTTGCCATCGTCGGGCGACGTCACGAAAAACACATTCCCGCCACGCACACTCGAAATTTTCGTCGCCAGCGCGCCGTCATATTGCACGCCAACGCCGATGGTGGTCATGCCAATACCCTGTCGCGATGCTTCGCGCGCAATTCCCATGAAGGTGCCGCTATCCGTGTTGCCGGTATTGGGCTGCTCGTCGGTGAACAGCATCATCCGGGTCCTGCCCTTGAACGCGGCGGCCTCCCGCAAGGCGGCGTCATAGCCCATTTTCAGGCCAGCCTCCAAATTTGTCGATCCGTCGATGGCGATGGCGTCGATGGATTTCAGGATATGGTCCTTGTTGCCTTCCACCGCAACGGGCGCGAGGTGAACGAGCGAATTGGTACCGTAGATCGCGATACCCAGCCGGTCCTGCGGCCCCAGTTCGGCGACCATCTGCCGCAACGACGCCTTGACTGCCGCGATCGGCGCGCCGCTCATCGATCCCGAACGGTCGACAATCGCCATCACGCTGATCGGTTCGCGCCGCCAGCTTTCGGCATCGATGTTGCTGGCAAAGCCGAGCCCGACAAACAACCGATCGTCAGGACGCGTCGGCAGCGATGCCTCCATGCTGTGCGCGACTAGGCAGAAAAGCTGGTCGCATTTCCGTTCAGCGGGCAGCGCCAGGTCATGTTCGCCCATCAAACCTTCGAGTGTCAGCGATTCCGGGCGCGGCAATGTCTGTGCGGATATCGCCATGGAGCGGAAATGCTTTATATCCTGCGCGCCGCCTTGCCGTACGCTCGAAGTGACAATGATCTCGGAATATTGCTCCTCATCCTCCTGCTGCGCAGCATCCTGCGCCCGAGTCGATACGACGACCGACAGCAAGGCAATGGCCAGCAAAGGCTTGGCAATCAGCGAATGGCGGGGCAATTTGGACATGACATCTCTCCTCGATCTCCGGGGAGAATAATATCACATAATATCAGTATGCCGTAGCGTAAATTGACGGCAAAGCGTTGCGCGCTGTCGATTAACGGGTGACGTTATAGCGCAGCTGGTCTTCGGTCAGCTGGAAGCCTATCAGCATCTCGAAACTCGACCGGACGACCGCCGCACGGACTTCAGGGTCGGCCATCGGGTCGAGTGCGGCATCAGGGTCGCCCGGCTTGCGCTTCTTGGTGATCTTCTGGACGATTTCGGCCGGGAGGCGTGCTGAAGCGCCATCGACATAGCTTGCGGCCTGCGCGGTTGCGGTTGCGCGCGGATTTCCATCGGCGAACTGCAGCGTGACCTGGCCCAGACGCTTAGCGACGACGGCGCTGCCGCCCTGCACGACGGTGGTGAAATAGGGCAGCGTCACCGTCTTCGCGCCGCGCACATCGTTGCGGCGGGCAAGCACGTCGAAACTGGCCTGCGAGTAGATTTTTTCACCGCCGCTGTTGCAGGTCGGGCGGACATTGGTAATCGATGCAACCACATCTATCGCATTGGCATCCTGGCTGCTGGCCGGGTTGAACAATGTGACGTCACCGGTGCCATCGGGGATGGCCACGACCGGGCAGCCAGTGCGCGTGACGCTGATGCCGACGCCCGACGTCAGGTCCAGTTCACCGTCGCGCGAACAACCGGCAACCGAGGCTGCAATCACACCGCTGACAAGGACTTTGGCCGCAAATTTCATAAAGGATCGTTCCCCGGATTTTCCATATTGTTTCGCCGAGGCGAAAGTCCGACTGGTCCTTATCCCCGCGATGCGTGACACGCAACAGGGGAAAGGCCTTGGCGGACGCGGCGACTTTACCTAAAGGACATTGCCGATGACTGAACAGTTTCCCGCCCGACGCCCGCTGAAGCTCTACCTCGCCGCCCCGCGCGGCTTTTGCGCAGGGGTCGATCGCGCGATCAAAATTGTCGAACTTGCGCTCGAACAGCATGGCGCGCCGGTCTATGTGCGGCACGAGATCGTGCATAATCGCTTCGTGGTTGACAGCCTTAAAGCAAAAGGCGCGATTTTCGTCGAAGAATTGGACGAAGTGCCCGATGGCGGCCATGTCGTGTTTTCCGCCCACGGCGTTCCCAAATCGGTGCCTGCAGACGCACAGCAGCGGGGACTCGCCTATTTCGATGCCACCTGCCCGCTGGTTTCCAAGGTCCACCGGCAGGCCGAACGGCAGGTGGACGCAGGACGGCACATTATTTTCGTCGGCCATGCCGGACATCCCGAAGTTGTCGGCACTTTCGGGCAGGTTCCTGTCGGTGCGATGACGTTGGTCGAAACTGTTGAGGATGCAGAAGCACTGCAACCGGCAGACGCCAGTAATCTGGCGTTTTTGACGCAAACAACACTGTCGGTCGACGACACCGCCGATATCGTCGGCACGCTCCAGCGTCGTTTTACCGATATCGTTGGGCCCAAGGGCGAAGATATCTGCTATGCCACATCGAACCGCCAAAATGCGGTGAAGGCAATCGCTTCGGGCTGCGACCTTGTGCTGGTAATAGGAGCGCCGAACAGCTCCAATTCGCTGAGGCTCGTCGAAGTTGCCGCACGGTCGGGTGCAAACGCGCATCTGGTGCAGCGTGCCGAGGATATCAGCATGAACTGGTTTGACGGCGTCGAAACGTTAGGGCTGACTGCGGGTGCATCTGCACCGGAAGTGCTCGTGCGCGAAATTATCGACGCGCTCGCCCGGCATTTCGACATCGAAGAGCATCAGGTGACCACGGCGGAAGAAAGCATCACCTTCAAACTGCCGCGCGAACTGGCCGGGGCAACAGCCTGAAGGCCCTATGGCAGTCTACACGCAGCTGGACGCCGAAGACGTCGCCATGCTGCTCGACCGCTATGACGTCGGCGAACTGGTTGCTCTGAAGGGCATTGCAGAAGGTGTTGAAAATAGCAATTTCTATTTAGAAACAACGCAAAATCGCTATATCCTCACATTGTATGAGAACCGCGTCGATCCGGCTGACCTGCCGTTTTTCTATGCCTTGCTCAAACATTTGCACAATGCCGGTTGCAAGGTCCCGCGTTTCATCACCGATCGAAATGGGCAATGGCTGCAGCATATCGCAGGCCGCCCCGCGTGCCTGATCGAATTTCTTCAAGGCGTGTCGGTCACCCATCCGACGGCCAAACAGGCACAGGCCACCGGAAGCGCGCTTGGAGCTATGCATGCCGCTTTGGCAGGGTTTGACGAACAGCGCCCAAATAGCCTTGGTCCGGCGGCGTGGCGGTCTTTGGCAGAGCGGTGCACGGCCAAGGGCCTGAACGACATCCAGCCCGGACTGACAGAACGGATATTCGTCGAATGCGATTATCTCGAACTGAATTGGCCTCATAATCTACCAGTATCCGCGATCCACGCCGACCTTTTCCCCGACAATGTCCTGATGCTGGGCAGCAAGGTCACCGGCCTTATCGACTTCTATTTCGCCTGCACCGATGTGCGCGGCTACGATCTTGCGGTGACGCACAGCGCATGGTGCTTCACACCCGACGGTAGCGATTTCGATGAAAATGTAAGCGCGGCGATGCTGTCTGGTTATATTTCGAGCTTCCCGCTCGATGTCCCAACGCGGGACTCTTTACCAGTGCTTTTGCGTGGGGCTTGCTTGCGTTTCCTGCTTACACGCTGTTACGATTGGATAAACACGCCTGCGAGCGCGCTGGTCACCCGCAAAGACCCGCTGGCTTTCCTTCGCAGGCTGGATTTTTATAGCGACGATGCAAACATCGCGCGTGTGGTGGGGCAGTTGAGTTGAAACAGGTCGAGATATTCACCGATGGTGCGTGCAAGGGCAATCCTGGCCCGGGCGGCTGGGGTGCGGTTATCCGCTATGGCCGCCACGAAAAGGAAATTTCAGGCAGCGACCCCGATACCACGAACAATCGCATGGAAATGTGGGCGGCAATCCAGGCTCTCAATCTGCTGATCGAGCGCTGCGACGTCAAGCTTTACACGGACAGCAAATATGTCCTCGAAGGCATTACCAAATGGGTCCACGGATGGCAACGGAACGGCTGGAAAAACGCTTCTAAACAGCCCGTCCGCAACGCCGATCTGTGGCACGACCTGATCGAGGCCGCCGCCAAGCACGAGGTTGAATGGATTTGGGTCAAAGGTCATAGCGGCCATCCCGAAAACGAGCGCGCCGACCGCCTTGCCAGCGATGCGGCTGAGGCGGTGGCCTGAGCAGTCAGTCAGACGAATCTGGCGGGCGAATACAGAGGTGCGTCTACCCCTGAGGGCGGTAACCTGCCCTCAACCAGCATCGATGTAGCAAGCTCGGCCACCGCCGGTGCGGTCTGAATGCCGAAGCCGCCCTGCCCTGCCAACCAGAAGAAGGCTGGATTGGCAGGGTCAGCGCCAATTACAGGCAACCGATCAGGCGAAAAGCTGCGCAACCCTGCCCATTTATGTTCAACCCGTTTGACCTGCCAATCGACCACCTGCTGCAAGCGGTCGATGGCGAGCGCGACATCGAGTTCCTCCGGCGCTGCATCGCAGGCAGGCGTTGGTGTCTCATCATGCGGACTGAGCCATAATTTGCCGCCTGCTTCTGGCTTGAAATAGAAACTGCCATCCAGGCCGATGACCAGCGGCAAGTCTGCCGGAACTTCAGGCTCGACTATTAGCTGGACGATGGTCCGGCGATAAGGAGTAATTCCAATCGGCGCGATGCCAGCAATCCGGGCAACGTTGTCCGCCCACGCTCCGCCTGCGTTGACCAGCGTATCGACCTCATAATGCTCACCGCCCGCTTCTAGCCTCCACTGCCCATCGTGCCAGCGTGCGTTTTGCAAGGCCGCATTGCACACAAGCCGAACGCCCTGCCGTTTTGCCTGTCGCAAATAGGCTGCGTGGAGCGCACCAACGTCTATGTCCTGACAACCCGGAACCCATAGACCTTGCGTCCATTCTGCGCGCGCGCCGGGTAACTTGCGTGCGACCAGCGCTCGGCTGGCGCGCTCGATTGTCACGCTGCTATTCACAAATTCTGCGAGCATTGCATCGGCCAAAGGCATTTGCCCATCGGTCCCTACGTAAAATGCACCGCGCGGATTGAGCAGCGGTCCGTCTGCAAAACCTGCGGGCGGATTTGCAAGAAATCGCCCCGAGGCGCTGGTCAGCGGTTGCACACCCACGCCACCATAGCATTCATCCCAGAAAGCAGCGGATCGGCCGGTGGCGTGATAGCCGGGATGCGCCTCGGCCTCGAGCAGCAGCACTGAGCGATGCGCGGACAGTTCGGCGGCAAGGCTGGCTCCGGCGATACCGGCGCCAATTATGGCAATATCGAAGTCGCTCATGTCTTGGGCGCATGCCTGTCGAAAAATTCAGTGATGCGGGCAAGGCATTTGTCGCGCACGGGATCAGCCTCCCGCAACAATTCATGCGCCGCCTCTTTGCCGAAAATCAGCGTTTCAGCATTGGGCAACCGCTTGCTGTCTTTTAAGATACGCGGCGTGCTGACCAGCTGATCGGCTGTCGTTGCCAGCAGCAGGATGGGTGTTTCTACCGCCTCGAGCCGTCCCTGCTCATCGAGCATCCTGATCGATGCAATCGCGCGTTCAACCCAATGCCAGCTCGGGGGGCCCAGCTTTACATCGGGCCGTAATTTCCACCATTCGAGTTCGTCGTCATAGCGGTCCTTGTCGTGCGTCAATATCTTTGCACGCAGGTTCATCGGCGACAACGGCTTCTCGCTGACCTTCCACGCAGCGACATCGCCGCGACCGATCTTGCACATCAACCGCGCAAAAGCATGGTTCCATGAAAGAGGCAATCCGCCGGTCTGGATACCTAGCATCGGCGCGCTCATCGCAACTGCATCGGGGTCAATCGCCTTTTCAACCAGCGCCCGCATCGTCAAATGCCCGCCCATACTGTGCGCCAGCACGACATGCGGCCCCGGTGTTTCGGCTTTCCAGCTCGTCCAGAAATGTTTGAGGTCGGCGGTCCATGTCGAGAAATCGTCGATATGTCCGACTTGCGGCGCCGCAAGCAAGCGCCCCGAACCGCCCTGCCCCCGCCAGTCTATCGATGTTACCCGCCAGCCCTCAGCCGCATAATGCGCCAATGTCTCCAGATATTTTTCATAATGGTCGCCGCGCCCCGGGAGAAAAAGCATCGATCCGCGATGGTGCTCCGTTCCCTGCCAGTCGATCCGTCTGATGGGCCAACCGTCGGCAGCCGTCCACATGCTTTCGATGGCATCCACCGGCACAGCGCGTCGGTTCATCGTCAAAATCTCGGCGGGCATGGTTACCTTTTGGCAAGCTTTGTTGGTTAACGATTGTTCTATGACCAGTGAAGCACTCGCTTACGTGACCCTTGGGGGATTGGCAATTGCGCTGATCTTCTCAATCTATTCCGACATAAGATATCGGCTTATTTACAACAAGGTAACGCTTATCATCGCGCTCGCCGCGCCCGTTTACTGGTATGCGACAGGCGGCGTCACACCGACCGAAATCGGTGTTCATCTGTTGACGGCAACCATCACCTTCATCCTGTTCGCCATTGCCTTTCGTTTCGGCGCAATGGGGGGCGGAGATGTCAAGCTTTTCGCGGCTTTGGCGCTGTGGTGGCCATGGACCGACGTTGTCCGGATGGTGCTATATGCGTCGATACTGGGCGCATTGGTAACCATCGTCTTCGTTGCCATTCACAATATAAAACAACGGGATGGACGTGCGCGCATACCATATGGCGTCGCAATCGCCCTCGCCGGACTGTGGATGGCCGGTGAACGGATTTTTAACCATTTTACGTGAAATAGCGTTCTTCAATCAGGGGACCTTTCAGGGGACAGTTCGTCATGGATAGGAAAAAAGTCATACTGCTGGTGGCTGCGCTATTGATAGCGGCCATTACCGCCTTCATGGCGCGCAGCATGTTTACAGGCGCAGCCGCACCCACGGCAGCGGCAGTCGCCAAACCGGTCGAAACGGGCCCGAAGGTGCTTGTCGCAACCCGCGCGTTGCCGGTCGGCACCATCATTACCGCTGAAAGCTTTCGCTACCAGCCTTGGCCGGAAGAATTGGTAGAGGATGCTTACTTTACAGAAGCTTCTGATAATCCTCCGCCCCCCGCTGCCGATGGCAAAGGAGCTGTGCCCAGCCCAGCTGGAACCGACTCAATGTCGAGCAATGAGCTGATTGGTACCGTTGTTCGCAATGCAATTACCGCCGGCCAACCCATTACACGCGGTTCGCTTGTCAAGCCTGGCGATCGTGGTTTCCTTGCTGCTGCGCTTGGCCCGGGTATGCGTGCCGTTACCGTTCCAGTATCGGCCTTGACCGGTGTCGCCGGATTTGTTTTTCCAGGCGATCGGGTAGACCTTGTTTTGACGCAGAATGTGGCAGGGCCGGGCGGGCCTCCCTTAAAAGTTTCCGAAACCATCATGCGCAACCTGCGAGTACTTGCGACCGACCAGCGTTCGACCAATGTAGCTGACGCAAACGGCAATACTGTTGTTCGTAAATATAGGCTGGTTACGATAGAAGCGACGCCCAGCCTAGCCGAACGGATCACTGTTGCCCAGTCGATCGGAACGATCAGTCTCGCACTTCGCTCGCTCGCTGATAATGCAGCCGAGCTAGAACAGGCACTGGCGTCGGGTGAAGTCAACATTCCCGAAGGCGCAACTGCCGAACAGGAAGCTGCCATCATGAAATCAGTGGCACAGCGTCCGACCGGTGGCAAAAGCACCTACACCACTGGCGGCGACGTATCGCGCTTCCAGCGCAGCAGCATCCCGGCGCAAACGCCGCTTGCTATCGCTGCCGAAACTGTCCGCATTCAAAGGCAAGTCCAGAAAGTCCAACGGTCCGCAACCGTTCGCGTTTCACGCGGCGGCAATTCAACCGATGTCGACGTGAGCCGGAGTCAATAAGATGATCAACTCAGTAAAACTCAAATCCGGCATTGCGTCGGCCACTTTCGTCCTGGCCCTAGGAACAACGGCGTTAATTGGGCTGCCCGCCGCTGCCCAGGCGCAGTCCGTCAAAGCAGGTGAAAAGCAGCTAACTCTCGCGATTGGCGATGCACAGCAAATCAACCTGGGCATGGCTGTAACAGATGTTGTCGTGGCCGACCCGCGTGTTGCCGACGTCGACATTACGTCGAACAAGAAGCTTTACATCCTCGGCAAAGCTCCCGGCTCGACCGATGTCGTCGCAACTGACGCAGCCGGACGGACGGTGTATCGCGCCAAAGTCGTCGTCGGCGGTAATCTGAGTTCGCTCGACCAGATGTTCAGGATGGCAATGCCCGATTCCGACATCCAAGTTACCACCATGGGCAATGTCGTACTGCTCACGGGAACGGTCGCCGAACCTTCGCAAGCTGCCGATGCAGAAGAGTTGGCAAAGACCTTTGTTGCGAGCACGGGCGGTGGGAATATTACTTCTACCACCGTCATCAACAGGATCAAAACTGCCACACCCTTGCAGATCAACCTCCACGTTCGCGTGGCTGAGGTAAGTCGCACACTGTCTAAAGAAATCAACGGCAATCTGCAGAGCATCAACTCCGGCGTTGACAGCGCTGGCCGACCTTATGCTTTCGGCATTGGTCGCGGGCGCGATGTAGTCCTTAATAATACGATCATTTACCCGCCCGGTGGGAATACCGTAGCAGGGATCGGTCGGTTGTTCGGTATCGACATCGATGCGGCTTTCGATTTGTCCGAACGTGCCGGTTTGACGTCGACACTCGCCAATCCAAACCTGACCACGGTGTCAGGCGAAACAGCGGAATTCCTGGCAGGCGGCACCTTCCCGATTGTGAGCAATGGGCTTAACGGTACTTCCGTAACATATCAGTCTTATGGGGTGAATCTCACCTATACACCGATCGTTTTGTCCGACGGTCGCATTTCGCTCCGCGTGCGAACCGAAGTGTCGGACATTTCGGACATAGGTGCGGTTAGCACCGATACGTTATCGGCTCCTGCAACAGTCACACGGATGGCCGAAACCACGGTCGAACTAGGCTCGGGCCAGAGCATGATGATCGCAGGACTGTTAAGTAATACACTCGGCAGCCAAGTCAGCAAGATGCCGCTTGCCGGGGACATTCCGGTACTCGGCGCGCTATTCAAATCCAATGGCTGGCGCCGGAATGAAACCGAACTGATGATCGTCATCACGCCTTACCTGGTGAAACCGGTGTCGGACCGCGACATTGTGCTGCCGACCGATGGTATCCATTCGATCGACGACGCCCAGCGCGTTATCATGGGCAAAACGACCGACAAATTGAAATCCAACAGTCGGCCGATGCCAATGATCGCACCGCCTGCGACCAATGGTCCGGAAATCGGTTCGGTCAGCGATGCTGCACCTGTCATTGAAAAGAAATCCGACAAGGTGGCCGCACAAGCTGCGGTTTCCGGCCCCGGTTTCAGCTTCGACAATTGACCCCAGTTCAGGAGAATGACCATGTTTAAGATGAAATTCCTGACCGTCACCGCCGCTAGTATTGCGCTTGCGGGTTGTGCGGGTACGCTGGGAACGAGCAATACCTCGATGTATTCGGTGCACCAGCCGGTGGTCGAGCGTACCAATTTCGCCATCGACCTTAACAGCAACGGCGAGGACATCCCTTCTGCTGAACAATCCCGGCTCGGCGACTGGTTCGACGCATTACAACTTGGATACGGCGACCGTGTTTCGATCGATTTCGGTTCCGGTTATGCCAGCAAGGCTGCAACCCAATCGGTGTATAATGTGGCCGCAGACCGCGGAATGCTCTTGAATGACGTGGCTCCCGTGACGCAGGGTCAGGTTGCTGCCGGAATGATCCGCGTGGTGGTCACCCGGTCGAAAGCATCGGTACCTTCCTGCCCGGATTTGAGCACCGACCACGACCGCAATTATAATGCCAGCAATCACAGCAATTACGGCTGCGCCGTAAATAGCAACCTTGCTGCAATGATCGCCGATCCGGAAGATCTCGTCCGCGGTCGTGAAAACAAGAAACTTGACGCTAATAGCGGCAAAGCTGCGGTGGGGGCCTACCGCACCAAGACCGGAGGCAACTGATGAACGCTCCATGGAAATCCGGCGTGGCTGGAACACGCGACCCGATTAACGCCTATGTTTGCGACGATCTGACGCTCGACGTCATTCGCGGCGTGTGCGAGGAAATGGGCTGGAGCCAGGAAAAGGCCTACAAAGGCGGCCTGCGCAATGCCATCCAGTCGCTGTCGGTATCAGCCAGCCCGCAAATCCTGCTGGTTGATTTGTCCGAATCGGGCGACCCGATCAGCGATATCAACAGCCTTGCAGAGGTTTGCGAACCCGGCACAATCGTGATTGCGGTTGGCCAAGTCAACGACGTCCGCCTCTATCGCGATCTGCTGATGTCTGGCCTGCAGGATTATCTGCTCAAACCGCTCAGCCCAGATGCGTTGCGCGATTCGTTCGCAAACGCGCAGAACATATTGAACGCGCCGAAGCACGACGAGCATTCAGCCGACCGTCCGCATATCTCGACGGCGATCATCGGCACCCGTGGCGGTGCCGGTGCATCGACTGTGGCGGCTTCACTCGCCTGGATCTTTTCGCAGACCCAGGGTCGCCAGACCGGCTTCCTAGATCTGGACGTGCATTTCGGTACCGGTGCATTGGCAATGGACCTCGAACCAGGCCGCGGCCTGACCGATGCGATCGACAACCCGAGCCGCATCGACGGCCTGTTCATCGAACGCGCCATGATCAAGGCCAATGAAAAGCTTTCGATCCTGTCGGCCGAAGCCCCAATGAGCAGCCCGGTTCTGACGGACGGCAGCGCCTTCTTCCAGCTTCAGGAAGAATTTCGCGCAGCGTTCGAAAACACCGTTATCGATATGCCACGCAGCATGCTGATTGCTTATCCGCACCTCATGCAGGACGTGAACATAGCGGTCGTAACGACCGAACTCACGTTGGCTGCTGCGCGCGATACCATCCGCGTGCTTGCCTGGTTGAAGCAGAACGCACCGCATTGCAAAACGCTGGTCGTCGCCAACAACGTCCAAGCGTCAGCAATGGAAATCAGCCGTAAGGATTTTGAGAGCACGATCGAACGCAAGATCGACCTCGCGCTGCCTTCCGATCCCAAGGGCACTGCACAGGCCGCCAAAGTCGGTCAGCCAATTGTTGAGGCTGTCAAAGGTAGTAAGCTGTCGTCGGGCATTGTCGCACTGGCAGACATGATTACCGGCACTGCAGCCGAAGCGGCAGAAGCCGCACCCGAGGAGGAAAAAGCGAAAAAATCGGTCATGGCCGGGTTCAAGTCGCTTTTAGCCAATAAAAAGTAACCTTTCGGGCGGCGCAGAATTCAATGTGCCGCTCGATACTGACGAGCGAAGCGGAAAACGATGCAAACATTGATACTTGCTGCAGGTTTCATGCTGGTTCTGACCCTGATTGCGCTTGCATTCGTAGGTCCAAATGTCGGCAAGGCAACTTCCAGGCGGTTGGGCGCGGTAAAGATGCGCCATTCCGACAGCGCCGACGCGCGCGTCGAACAACAGATGCGCAAAGCTGTTGCCGCACGCCGTCCGATGATCTTTTCCGATGGCCGCAGCATAAGCCGCATCGACAAGCTGCGCCTTCGTCTCGCACAGACCGGCAAGAACTGGACTTTACAGCAATATCTATCGGCCTCTGGTGGTATCGCTGCGGTCGTCATGATTGGCCTGTGGGCCAAAGGCGCGCCCTTCTACCTTGCGCTGTTTGGCGGAATTCTATTGGGCGCGGGCATTCCACATTTTGTCATCGGTTTCCTGATGAAAAAGCGCATCAAGCAGTTCACCACCAATTTTCCCGACGCGATCGAGCTGCTCGTGCGCGGCCTCAAGTCGGGCCTTCCGGTTGGCGAGACGCTGGGCATGGTGGCAAAGGAAATTCCGGGACCCGTCGGTGAAGAATTCAAGATGGTCACCGAGAAAATCCGCATTGGTAAAACGATGGAAGACTCATTGCAGGAAACTGCTGACCGCATGGGAACAGCCGAGTTCCAGTTTTTCGTGATAACTTTGGCCATCCAGCGAGAAACCGGTGGCAATCTTGCGGAGACGCTGGCCAACCTCGCCGACGTGCTGCGCAAGCGTGCACAGATGAAGCTCAAAATTCGTGCGATGTCTTCGGAATCCAAGGCTTCGGCATACATCGTCGGATCGCTGCCGTTCTTCGTGTTCGGCATGGTATGGACGGTCAACCCGAAATATCTGGGCGGCTTTTTCTACGAACCGCGGCTTATGGTCGCTGGCATGATTGGCATCGTCTGGATGTCGATCGGCGGGTTTATCATGGCCAAAATGGTCAATTTCGAAATCTGAGTTTGGGGGCTGAACGATAACATGACCAATCCGGGTGGACCTCAACTTCTAGGCGTCGATGTCTTGTGGGTGGCGACGCTGCTTTCGGCGGTTGCCATGGTGGCAGTGATGTTTGCTATCTATGCCGCAGTCACTGTCCGCGACCCCATGTCGAAGCGCGTCAAGGCACTTAGCGAACGGCGCGAACAGCTCAAGGCTGGTATTACCGCAACGACGTCCAAGAAACGCGCGAAGCTGGTCCGTAAAACCGAGACCACCGACAAGATGCGGCAGATGCTTTCGAAGCTCCAGGTTTTGCAGGAAGACCAGATCAAGGTCGTCCAGCAGAAGCTGGCGCAAGCTGGCATAAGGCGCAAGGAATTGGCCGTGACGGTCATTTTCAGCCGACTGGTACTGCCCTTTGTTGTTGGCGGAGGCGCAGCACTATGGATTTACGGCCTTGGCGGGATGGCGGGTTACAGCGATCTCAAACGCTTCGGCGCTTTCGCGGGCCTGACGATATTGGGATATAAAGCTGCAGACATTTATCTGAACAACCTTATCCAGAAGCGCACCGACGCTATCCGTAAGGGCTTGCCCGACGCACTCGACCTGCTCGTTATTTGCGCGGAAGCCGGCCTGACCGTGGATACGTCTTTCAACCGCGTGGCTAAGGAATTGGGCCGTGGTTATCCCGAACTTGGTGATGAATTCGCCCTGACCGCCATCGAATTGGGCTTCCTGACCGAGCGTCGTATGGCATTCGAGAACCTGGCCTATCGCGTAAATCTCGACTCGATCAAGGGCGTGGTCACGACCATGATCCAGACCGAGAAATATGGTACACCATTGGCTTCGGCCTTGCGCGTTCTTTCCGCAGAATTCCGCAACGAGCGCATGATGCGCGCCGAAGAAAAGGCCGCGCGCCTGCCCGCGATCATGACGGTACCGCTCATCCTTTTCATCCTGCCGGTGCTGTTTATCGTGATCCTCGGTCCGGCAGCCTGCTCGATCGGCGACGCTTTCTCGTAACAGAGGTCAAATCAAAAAATTGGGCGGGGCATTGGCTCCGCCCTTCTTGTTTCACACCTTGCGGACGGTCTGTTCGATTGCGCCGAAGATACTATGGCCTGCGTCGTCGCGTACATCGATACGGACGATGTCTCCGTCTTTCAGGAACGGCGTCTTCATTTCGCCAGTCTGGATTTTCTCGACCATCCGCACTTCGGCGATGCAACTATAACCCAAGCCGCCTTCGGCCACCGGTTTGCCAGGCCCGCCATCGGCATCGCGGTTGGAAACGGTACCCGAGCCGATAATCGATCCGGCTCCCAAATTGCGGGTTTTAGCCAGATGCGCAATCAGGACACCAAAGTCGAAGGTGCAATCTTCCGAAGCCACCGCGCGACCGAATGGCGCTTCGTTTAGATCAACCATCAAGGTACGGTAGAGCTTTCCGTAACGCCAGTCGTCGCCAAGCGCTTGGGGAGTGACGAAGACTGGAGATAGTGCGCTCGCGGGTTTCGACTGGACGAAGCCAAACCCCTTTTCGAGTTCCGCCGGAATAAGGTTGCGCAGCGACACGTCGTTGACTAAGCCCACCAGACGGATGTGCGAGCGTGCCTCTTCGGCCGAAACGCCACGCGGCACATCTCCGGTCACGACAATGATTTCGGCCTCCATATCGCACCCCCATGCTTCATCGGCCAAGGGAATATCGTCTCGCGCACCGAGGAACTCGTCCGAACCGCCCTGATACATCAGCGGGTCGTGCCAGAAGCTTTCTGGCAAAACGGCCCCTCTCGCTTTTCGCACCAGTTCGACATGGTTCACATAGGCAGAGCCATCGGCCCATTGATAGGCACGCGGCAACGGAGCAGCAGCATCATGCTCGTGAAAGCGTTCGCGAGGAATGGCGGCATGTTCCAGATCGGTCGCCAGAGCCTCCAACCGCGGCGCAATCCGGTCCCAATCGTCGAGCGCTGCCTGCAACGTCGGCGCAATGTGCGCTGCATCGGCATACCAAGCAAGATCGTTCGATACGACTACCAGATGGCCATCGCGGCCTGACTTCAGCGAAGCTAATTTCATAAACATCCTCTCTGTGCGATTGGCATGATGCCCGCTGTTTCGGGTTGCGGCAACTGATAGTGTCTGCCTAATGTTGTCCGATGGATATCGATCGCGGGGGCAGGAACGACATCATGCGCAAACGGTTGAAGGCAGTGGCTCTCGCGCTGGCAATACTTGCTGTCAATCCAGCCATTGGGCAACAGGGGTTCGACCCTGTCGAAGCGGCCAAAAACGGTTGGTCGATGGAACAGGGTCGCAGCGCGACCTGGCATCTTGCGCAGCACAAAAGGCTGTCGACATCGCTTGCCGCCCTCCAGCCGCAACGACCCGGTACTGTCGATGCTTATGTTGTCTCGATTGGCCTCGATTCCGACCCGGTTTTTGGGCGTGAGGCCAGCGAAGCGGCAAAGGTGTTGAGCCGCCGCTATGGGGCAATTGGCCGCACGATTTTCCTTTCCGCAGGCGCTGACGACAACGCTACGGGCACGCCGCAGGGCTCGCCGCCTAATCTCGCTACTGCACTGGCGGCGATAGCGGCGAAGATGAACCTCAAGGAAGATGTGCTGATCCTGTTTGCGACGACGCATGGCGATCCGATAAATGGTCTTGCCTATCGCGACGGCAACAAAGGTACCGGCATGATAGCACCGCTGCGGATGGCGAACTTGCTCGATGACCTCGGCTTCGAACGACGGATGATATTGCTGTCGGCATGTTATGCAGGCGTCTTCCTGCCGCATCTGACCAACGAAAACAGCATCATCGTCACCGCAGCGGCCTCGAACCGGACATCCTTCGGCTGCGCGCCGGGCAACGACTGGACCTTTTTCGGAGATGCGCTGATCAACAACGGGCTGCGCAAGCCACAGCCATTCGACAAGGCGGCTGAAGAAGCGGTCAGCTTGATTTCAAAATGGGAAAGCTCGAAGCAATTGATTGCCTCACGCCCGCAGACTTTTGTCGGCGACAAGGCCGGCATCTGGTTGTCGGCGCTCGAAACGCGCATGCCCAAAACCGACACGCCCAAGACGGGTAAGGCCGCCATCGATTCCTATTAGGGTTTATTCGCCGCCCGGTTCGATGTGCAGCCAGTCGGCGTGCTTCGGCGCTTTCTTGGTCTGGCTCCATTCTTCAAGCATCTCGGGTGCCACCCGTTTCAGCTCGGCATATTGCTCTTCTGTGCCGATGTCGCAGGCAAGCTCAAGCCGGTGGCCGTTGGGATCGAAGAAATAGATCGAGCGGAAAATACCATGATAGGTCGGGCCGAGCACGTCGATGCCCTGCCCCTCGATATGCTCCTTCGCGGCCTTGAGCGTGTCGAAATCCGAAACCTTGAAGGCGAGATGCTGCACCCATGCCGGGGTCTTCTCGTCACGCCCCATTTCGGGCTGGTTGGGCAGTTCGAAAAAAGCAATCACATTGCCGCCGCCGCAATCGAGAAAAATGTGCATGTATGGGTCATATGCCCCGGTCGAAGGTACATAATCTTCGGCAAAGGCATTGGTGTACGTGAACCCCAGCACCCGCTCATACCAGTCGACCGTTTCCTTCGCGTCCTTGCAGCGATACGCGACGTGATGGACGCCGTTAGTGGAGAACGGCGCGCTCATTCGGTCACCTCCAATACGCCCCGTTCGATCTGGTCGCGCTCGATGCTTTCGAACAATGCCTTGAAATTGCCCTCCCCGAAACCTTCGTCGCCGCGACGCTGGATGAATTCGAAGAAGACCGGGCCGATCTGCGGCTGCGCGAAGATTTGCAGTAGCAAACGCGGCTGGCCGCCCTCGGTAGTGCCGTCGAGCAATATACCACGTGATTTGAGTTCGTCAGCAGGCTCGCCATGCCCCGGCAAGCGCTCGTCGAGCATCTTGTAATAGGTTTCCGGCGGCGCGGTCATGAAGGGCACGCCCAGTTTCTGCAGATTGTCCCAGCAGCCGAGAAGATCGTCGCAGATCAGTGCGATATGCTGGATGCCTTCGCCGTTATAGGCGCGCAGATATTCCTCGATCTGCCCACCGCCAGCCTTGCCCTCCTCGTTCAGCGGAATGCGGATCTTGCCATCGGGCGCCGTCATCGCTCGCGATGTAAGCCCAGTATATTCGCCCTTGATGTCGAAATAGCGGATCTCGCGGAAGTTGAAGATCCGCTCGTACCAACCCGACCAATGCGCCATGCGACCGCCATAGACATTGTGCGTCAGATGGTCGATCTTCTGGAAACCGGCACCTACGGGATTGCGAACGACGCCCGGTAGATATTCGAAGTCGATGTCATAGATCGACAATGCTTCGGGATTGTCGAGCGTCGCATAGCGATCAACCAAATAGATGAACGCTCCGCCGATGCCCTTTATCGCCGGAATGCGCAACTCCATCACACCAGTCTTGCTCTCGACCGGCTCGGCGCCGCGTTCGATGGCTTCCTTGTATGCGGCAGCCGCATCTTTGACGCGAAAGGCCATACCGCAGGCGGAAGGCCCGTGTTCAGCAGCAAAGTAAGCAGCAGGGCTGCGTGGTTCGTAATTGGCGATCAGGTTGATTTCGCCCTGCCGCCACAGATGCACGTCCTTCGAGCGGTGAGAGGCGATGTGGGTAAAGCCCATGCTTTGGAAGACCGGTTCAAGTACACCCTTTTCGGGGGCGGCGAACTCCACGAATTCGAAGCCATCAAGGCCGAGAGGGTTTTCAAACAAATCGGTCATTTATCTCACTCCGAAAATGATGTTCGCTATATAGTATCAAATGAAACTATTTGCAAAGACCTTTCATCCGAGTTCGGCCACCCTTGCCCGCAATTGCGTGAGCATGGCTTCGAGCGCTCTTACCTCGATACTGTCGAGGAGTTCGGCCTCGACCGAGAGCGCCAGCGGAACAATCTGTTCATAAAGCTCGCGACCCGTGTCGGTTAGCGCAAGATGATGCGAACGGCCATCTGCCGCGTTGGGAGCACGGGCAATGAGAGCGCGGTCCTCAAGGGCTTTGGAGGCGCGGTTGACGGTGACCTTATCCATCGCGGTCGCCGCGACGAGTTCCCGCTGCGTTGCTGAACTGACTTCCCCCAGCACCGCCATAAGCCGCCATTCGGGTATTTTCAGCGCAAACCGTCCGCGATAGGCACGTGCGATGAGGTCGCTGATGGCATTCGAGGTAATAGAAAGCTGATAGGGCAGGAATTGCGCTAATATCAGTTGCTTCTTGTCGTTTGCCATTGCCTCAAAGCTCCGCCGATCTCATGCACTGACGTTGACCGCATCGGGATGCGCTGCCTCGAATGCTGGCAATTCGGTCAACACCGCATCGATTCTTACAAGCCTGGGAAATGCCCCAAGCGGCGTGTTGAACCGCCGCGCATTGGCCATCTGCGGCACAAGGCAGACATCAGCGAGATTGGGCAGGTCGCTGCCAAACAACCCGTCCTCGGGTGCCATCGCTTCCAGCGCAGTCAGGCCGTCGACGATCCAGTGACGATACCAGTCGTCGATTGCGGACTGGTCGTGACCGAGCTTGTCCTTAAGATATTTCAACACGCGCAAATTGTTTATCGGATGGATATCGGCTGCGATAACAAGAGCCTGCGCCAGCGTTTTTGCACGCTTCGCCGGTTCGGGTGACACCATCTTGGGTTCGGGATATTTCGCATCGAGATAGTCGATGATTGCGAGGCTCTGAGCCAGGTCGTGGCCATCGATATGCAGCATCGGCACAAAGCCTTGCGGATTGCGCGCGACATAATCCGGCGCTTTATGATCGCCCTCGAGCAAGCTGGTGGGAACCGAACGATATTCTATGCCCTTAAGGTTCAAAACGATGCGGACGCGGTAGCTGGCGGACGACCGCCAATAATCGTAAAGGATGATGTCGCTCATTCATTCTACGTTAGCATGGCGCGCGGCAAAGGCAAAAGCAGTTGAGGAGAAAAGCATGACCCAATCACGATTATCTCTCGCAATTGCTTTCTCGGTCTTATGCGCCGTGCCGACCCAAGCCGCCGCGCCAATAACCGGTCGCTGGGTCACGCAAAGCAAGGACGGCGTCGTCGAGATCTACCAGTGCGGCACGCAAATCTGCGGAAAGCTCGCCAAATTTCTAGTGCCACCGCCGAATGGCGTGGGGCAGAAAGATGTCAATAATCCCAACAAGGCGTTACGTGGCCGCACGCTGCTCGGCATGAATATATTGACCGGCTTCAAGGAAGCCGGCGACGAATATAAGGGCCAGATTTACGATCCCAAATCGGGAAAAACTTATCGTTCGGTGGTCTACAAGGGCAAGTCGGGCAATCTGGTGGTCAAAGGCTGCATAGGGCCATTCTGTCAGGCCCAGACTTGGACACCGGCACGCTAAGCCCGGATTTTCCAGCCGGAGCGGAGTAGCAGGTAGCAGCCGATTGCTAGCGCTACGTTGATGCCGAGCAGCAATAGCGCGCCGAACAGCACCGGGCTGTCAGCGCTGCCGATAAAGCCGTAGCGGAAGCCTGATATCGCATAGAAAAAGGGGTTGGCATGGCTGACGGCCTGAAATGCGGGCGATAGCTTATCGACGGAGTAGAAGGTACCCGAGAGCAACGCGGCGGGCGCGACCACGAAATTTGTAATGGCCGCCGCATGATCGAACTTTTCGGCCCAGATCGAGGTCATCACCCCCATAAGCGCGAGCAAGGTCGAACCCATCAGCCCGAACCAGACCAGCGCCCCGAAATGTACAGGGGTGACGTTGACACCAGGCCACAGCGCCATCGCCAGCCAGATGGTACAACCAACGAGGAATGCGCGGGTAACCGATGCAGCGACGAGCGCCGCGAGAACTTCGGCACTAGAGAGCGGCGGCATCAGATAGTCGATGATCGTCCCCTGAATCTTACCGACGAGCAGCGAGAAGCTCGAATTCGCAAAGGCGTTCTGCATCATGCCCATGATTATGAGTCCCGGCGCGATGAAATCGGCGAAGGATACGCCGAGCACGGTTGGCTTCACGGTCCCGAGCGCTACTGTGAAGATTATTAGATAAAGCAAGGTCGTAAGCGCAGGCGCCCAAACGGTCTGCAACTGCACCTTGAAGAAGCGTCGCACCTCTTTCATGTAAAGTGCCCACAGGCCTACCCAGTTGACGTTGCGGATGAGCTTTTGCCCGCCCATTTCATATTTAGGCGCCAATTGAACAATCGGGGTCAAATCCCTATCTGGGTCGGTGACGCTTTTTGGGTGGATACTCATCGCGCAATCGACTATCGGCTTGCAGCTTCGACCGCAAGGCGCTTTTGCGCCGCTCTCGCGGGCTGACAAACAGAATTTGGGAAAGCATTTATGTCCTGGACCGACCAGCGGATCGACCAACTAAAGACCCTTTGGGAAAAGGGCCTGACCGCGAGCCAGATCGCCGACGAACTGGGCGGCGTGAGCCGGAACGCAGTAATCGGCAAGGCGCATCGACTTGGCTTGAAATCCCGCCCATCGCCGGTGAAAGCGAACGAGGTCGAGAAGAAGGCAGCGCCCAAAAAGGCTGCCGCCGCTCCTGCCAAGCCCGCCGCTGCCGCACCGTCGAGGCCGCGTGTTGCTGCACCCGCCGCGCCCGCCGCAGCGCCACGCGCCGATGGCGAGCCGCAGCCCGAACGGCCAGCATCTTCGATGCCCCGCATCGTTTCGATCGGACCGGGCGGTTTCATGCGGCAGGGTCCGGGCGACCAACAGGCCCCCATTCCGCCTGCCCCGCCGCGCCGCCTTGTGCCCGCCAAGCCCAGCCCCGAAATGGCGGACAAGACATCGCTGCTCGACCTCAACGAACGCATCTGTCGCTGGCCGATGGGCCATCCGGGCGAAGCAGATTTCCATTTCTGCGGCGAAGCGGTGAACCCCGGTTTTCCCTACTGCGTGGAACATTGCGGGCGCGCTTATCAAGCGCAACTGCCGCGCGGTGTCCGTCGTCCTCCGCCGCCGATGCCGTTCGGCGGGCCTCGGGTGCGTTAATTTGACGTCGTCCCCGCGCAAGCGGGGACCTTGGGAGGATTATTCCTTCGGCGAAGGCGCACGCCGCCCGAGATCCCCGCCTGCGCGGGGACGACGATCCATTATCCCGTCACCTCTGCAACATTGTCGTCCGAATTCTTGTCGATGTAGAAATTATACGGATCGACCCCGGCAAAGGCCGGCTTGGTCTTCGATGTCACGACGATTTTCTGCATACCGCCTTTCACCGGCTTGCGTTCGATCGAAACAACATCCTTCTTGCCGAATGCGCCAATACCCGGACGCGCACCGAAAAGACCGACTTCGATGGATTCGGCTAGCGGAGCGGCTTTCTCGTTGCCCTTGGCGTCGGCATAATATTTGGCCGCTTCGACATCGATCGTCGTCTGCCACAGGCCATTTGCGAGCTTTGTCGTCTTGGCCTCTTTCGCCTTCAAATCGTAAATCGCGATCCTTTCGAATAGGTCCGTAATCAGCGCCTGCTGCTCTGGCGTGGTCGCTTCCTTGCGCAGCTCAGCGATAAGGTCGACCGAGCGGTGGAACGGCGCACCCTTGAATTTCCATTGCTGGATGAAGCGGGCAAGCGCACGGTTGACCGCCGCCTCACCCAGCCGTTCCTGCAACAGATACATGACCAGAGAACCCTTGCGGTAATGCACATAAGGCTGGTTCTCGACGCGATAGAGCGGCTGTTCGCCGATGGCATCGCCTTTGCGCCCGCCCAGATAATTATCGAGCTCATATTTGAGGAAGCGGCGGATCTTGTCTTCGCCGTACAGCTTTTTCATGACCATCAGCGCCGAATATTGCGCCAGCGTTTCGGTCGTCACCGTCTGCCCCTGCATGTCCGCACCGACAACCTGATGCGCCCAATATTGGTGCGCGAGTTCATGTGCGGTGATGTAGGTGACATAGTCGATGGAGTCCTTGTCGGTCACGTCGGCAGCGAAACCGATGGCTTCCGAATAGGGCATGGTTCCGGCAAATGCCTGCGCGAAGGTCTGGTAGCCGGGAAATTCGATGATGCGGGCATGGTCGAACTGGTAGGGACCGAAATTGGCCTGAAAGTAATCGAGGCCCGCCTGAAGCGCATTCAGCATCGCAGGCACATTCCATTCGTGGCGCGGGTCGTGGTAAATTGAGAGCTTCACGCCGTCATGCGTCCGTTCGGTAAGCTTGTAACGTGCCGACTGGATCGAGAGGAAATTGTGGATTGGCGCGCTGGAAACGAAATGTGCGGTGCGGCGACCGTTCTTGGTTGTGTCGGACAGTTTGCGGCCCGGCGCGATTGGCGTCTGGTCGGCATCGGTGGTAACGGTGATGTCCGATAACACCCAGTCACTCCGAATGTAATTTTCGCGAGTAGCTGTGAGATCCTCGAGCTTTGCAGTTCGCAGCTCGGCTGGCAAGCCTTGCCGCCGACGGACCGTTCGGTCTTGCAGGGACAACGACCGGTTCATGCCGACGATCGGCGCGAATACGTAGTTGTTCACGAAGGTGCCGTTGAGGTTCACCTCGGTCGCAGGCGGACCGTTGCGGAAGCCCTGATGATGAATGCGCGACGCAAAATCCAGCCGCGCTTCTGCGCCCGGCTGTAAGGGCTGGTCGAAACGGAAGATGCGGTAGCCAAACTTTTTGTCGTCCGTCGCAAGCTTCGCGCCGGACAGGGTAAGCTTACCATATTCAACATCGCGCGCGCCCTGACGGATATGCACTTCGGAAATCGGAGCGGTGGTTTCGTTGCGCAGAATGTAGTTGCCGGTTACTTCCAGGCGGCGCTCTTTGGGAAAAATCTGTGCGTCGAGTTTCACCGATTTCACCACCGGGCGCGGCAATTTTTCGAATTTGAGATATTTCTTCTCGTAATCCGCCTGGAATTTTTCGGCCTCATCGCTGGTTTCGTAGCGGTTGAGAACCTTGAAATTATAATAGGCGTAGGCCCCTGTCCCGAACATTGCCACGACAGCCGCGCCGATCAGCGCCAGCGGTGTGCCGCGCAGGCCGGGGCGGATTCGTTTCAGGCGGCTGCGCCAGCGCGTATCGGTGCCGCGCGGCCAGACGAGGTGGGCGATGACCAGCAGGATTACGCCGAAAGCCAACCAATAGGCACGCAATATCCATGCGCCATAGCTGAACCCGCCCGCGCCGTTCATGTCGCTCAATGGCTCGCCGGGACCAGCGCCGTAGCGATAAAGCGCGTTCGAATAGCCCATATTGTTGAGAAAAATGCCACCGATGAAATAGACGAGGAACAGCCCCCAGCCGACATATTTATTGGGGCTGAGCGCCTGGAAGAAGACGGCAAGGACCGCGACCATCAGCATTTCGAAGGTCATCGGCAAGACGAACCAGCCAAAATAGCTGGCAATGCCAAATTCGGGAGCACCCTTGATGAGTTGAAAGACCAAACCCGTCACCATTGCGATCATATTGATAAGTAGCAACACGCCGAGGATGGCCAGCACCTTGGGAATGGTGATTGCCCAATTGGCCGTGGGGGTTGAATCAATAATTTCGCTGATCTTCACGTCGCGCTCGCGCCAGACCAGTTCGCCGCCATAGAACACAGCAATAATCAGCAGAAAAATCGCAAAGCCGCCGATGATGTTGGTGATGATTTGCGCAGTCAGCGGATGTGACGGTGTGCCGTATGTGGTTTGCGTGAGCCATAACCCGGCCGCGGTGTTGGCAACCGCGAGAAGCAGCAGCACGATAAGGCCGGGGCTGCGCAACACCTGCATGATTTCGGTCTTGAGCCGTACCATGAATTGCGCGCGCGTAGTCGCGGCATCGAAGCGCTGCGTCGCATTTACGCTCGCCAGTTGTGCGGGCGGGGCTTCGGCTTCGGACGCCTGTTGCCGCGCGAGCTTCTTCAGCCGCCGCTTCGACGGCGCGCGTTCTTCCATCGAAAAGCGCCAGTAAGTCAGCGAGAGCAGCAGTGCCGAGATCGCCAGCACCAATCCGCGGTTGAACAGCACATTATTGTCCAATGGCAGCAGCTTGCTGTTCATGTCGGCTGCGGTCCAGTAGCGCGTTGCCTCCGCCAAGGCGCCGAAACCAAGCGGTTCATATTGCGCCATTATTTGCTGGTATTCGGGGCGTGGGCCAAGAATTGAGGTTACGACCAGATAGCCCATGACGAAGATGACGACGCCGATATAGCTCCACAGCATCGAACGGGTTATGGTCGCCAACCCGAACAGCAGGCTGCTCGCCAGAATGATATTGGGAATGGCGAGGATAAGGTAAGGCCACAGATAATAAGCGGGGTTCTGCGGCCCGACGGTCTCTGGATCGACCCAAGGCATGACCGAACCGAAAAACATGCCGACCGGAATGGCGAGATAGCCGATAATGGCGATTGCCAGACCGCCGAGAAAACGCCCCATCACATAATTGGTCTTGCCGATCGAGGTGGCCTTGATGATCGGCCCGAAGCCGCTGCTGTCATCGCGAACGATGGCGTTGGCAACGAAGGAAGTTATTACGAACAGGTAGAAAAGCGACGACAGCGCTATCATCGAAGCGATGGCGAAAGGCGCATTTTCGTGTACCGTTCCGGGCGTGCCGATACTGACATTCTCGCTGGCCGTTACGCCGAAACCAAGGAGGAAAAACAGGAAGAGCGAAACCCAGAAAACCGGGTTGCGTAACTGGTAACGCAGTTCGAAACGCGCGACGCCCAAGAGCATATCTATGCCTCCTTAAGCCGCGCGACGCAGGTCGGCGAGCGTGGTGAAATACACATCCTCCAGCCCTGCTTCGACATCGTCGAAACCGGTCGGCTTGGCATCGGCGAGGACATGGATAATCGTGCGTCCGGCGAAAAGGCGGGTGGAAATGACCTGATACTGCTCCTGATGCGCCTCAAGTTCATCGCGGGCGATCGTCTTCTTCCAGATGCGGCCTTTGGTCGCTGCGATAAGGTCGAGCGGCGCGCCTTCGAGCTGCACCTTGCCGCCCGCCAGCACCGCCATGCGCGGGCAAAGGTCGGCGACGTCGTCAACGATATGCGTCGAAAGGATGATCACGACATTGTCGCTGATTCCGGCGAGCAGGTTGAGGAAGCGGTTGCGTTCTTCGGGGTCGAGGCCCGCGGTCGGTTCGTCGACAATAATCAGTTCGGGGTTGCCGATCAGCGCCTGCGCGATGCCGAAACGCTGGCGCATACCGCCCGAAAACCCGGCGATGAAATGGCTGCGGTGGTTCCACAAATTGGTCTGGTTCAGCAGCGTTTCGACGACCGCCTTGCGCTCGCTTTTATCCGCGATGCCCTTAAGCACCGCCATATGGTCGAGCATGTCGAACGCCGTCACGCGCGGATAAACGCCGAAATCCTGCGGCAAATAGCCGAGCTTGCGGCGCAGTTCCTCCGGGTTGGCCAATATGTCGAGGTCGCCGAACTTAATCACACCATCAGTCGGTGTCTGCAAGGTCGCGATGGTACGCATAAGCGTGGATTTGCCCGCGCCGTTCGGTCCGAGAAGCCCGTACATGCCGCGCGGTATCGACAGGGTGACATTGTCGAGCGCCCGTGTTCCGTTCGCATAGACATGGCTTACACCGCTGATTTCTAGCATGAATGTTCTCCTGTATTATGCGACTATGACAGTAAAATCCGGCTCGCGAAAGAAAAATCAGGGCGCAATGGCCAGCCCGTCGCCATTTTTGCCGACGGGAATGCGTCTCAGCACTTCGCCACTGGAAAAATCGATTTCGGCAATTTGATCGCGACCGGTTTCGGCGGCGTAGATGCGCTTGCCGTCGCGCGAGAATAATATCGTCACTTGCCCGGCTTCCTGCTCGCCGCTTACCTTGATTGTGCGAACCGGCTTATGGGTCGCCGCATCGATGACCGACAGGTTGCCCGACGCGATGTTGGAGGTGACCACCCATTTGCCGTCGGGACTGAACAGCACGCGGATGGCAACGGGATCGATTCCCACTTTTCCAACGACCCTGCGGGTCTGTGTATCGACGATATGGACCACCGGTTCTGCAAGATCACCCACCCAGAGCCAGCGGCCATCCGGGCTGAGCGCTATCCCTTCCGGCTTGCCGCCCACCACTATGTCGGCCAGCTTATTCCTGGCGTCGGTATCGATGACGGTGACTGTACCCGAACCTATATTGGCGACATAGGCAAGGCCACCCTTTTGACTGATCGCAACCATGTGCGATGCTTTCTGCGCAGTCGAAACCTGTTCGACCTTTGCCAAATCGGCGGGCAGCAAGGTCAGCGTTTCGCTGCCTTCGGTTGTCGCGACTATCCGCCCGTCATCGAGCCAGGCAATGCCGTGTGGGCGTGAATTGGGGGCGATGTCCACGCGCTTCGAAAGCTTCGCCGTCGCCACATCGAAAATGTCGATTGTGGTGCCGCCATAGGCAACAACCGCCGCCTGTTTTCCGTCTGGCGAGATGGCAATTTCGTGCGGCATATCGCCAGTCGCGACCCGCGCGCGTTCCTTGCCGGTGGCGAGGTCGATGAAACTGACGGTATCCTCGCTCTTGTTACCGACGAGCAGGGTTTCGGCAAACGCTGGCAGCGGACTGGCGAACAGGATGGCGGGCAGCAACAGACGCATTGATATTCTCCCCTTGGTTAGCGGATTGGTAGACCGTCGCCACGATTTGCCAACGGCCGTTCGACAAACCGCCGAAATCGGGGGATAACGGAAAGCCGGACTTGCGCGGGCGACTCCCGCGGCTTTATAGCCATGCAATGACCGATGACTTGTTTGGGGGGAGCGCGGCGGCAACGGCTGCGTCCAATGAATATACCGCTTCGGCGATTGAGGTGCTGGAGGGGCTGGAACCTGTGCGGCGGCGGCCCGGCATGTATATCGGCGGTATCGACGAACGGGCGCTGCATCATCTTGCCTCCGAAGTATTGGACAATTCGATGGACGAGGCGGTCGCGGGGCATGCCAGCCGGATCGAGGTCTATCTGGCGGCGGGCAACCGGCTGACGATTTCGGACAACGGACGCGGCATTCCGGTCGATCCGCACCCGAAGTTTCCCGGCAAGTCAGCGTTGGAAGTCATTCTGACCACGCTCCATTCGGGCGGCAAATTTTCGGACAAGACCTACGCGACCAGCGGCGGCCTGCACGGCGTCGGCGTTTCGGTGGTCAATGCGCTGTCGGACGATACCGTCGTAGAAGTTGCGCGGAACAAGCAGCTTTACCGGCAGCGCTTTTCCAAGGGGCATGCGCTTAGCAAGCTGGAAGAACTGGGCCCGACGCAGAACCGGCGCGGAACGACGATTGCCTTTACACCAGATACCGAGATTTTCGGTGCGGATGCGAAGTTCAAGCCCGCGCGGCTGTTTCGGCTGGCGCGGTCCAAGGCCTATCTTTACGCTGGCGTCGAGATACGCTGGCGCTGCGACCCGGAACTTGCGACCGATGACATTCCTGCCGAGGCGGTGTTTCAGTTTCCCGGCGGATTGTCCGACCATTTGCGTGAGCAGTTGGGGGAGCGGGCTTGCGCGACGACCGAGTTTTTCTCCGGCACACAGGATTTTCCTGATGGTCAGGGTCGCGTCGAGTGGGCGATTGCGTGGCCGCTCTATTCCGACGGTAGCTATAGCTGGTATTGCAACACCATCCCTACCCCCGACGGCGGTACGCACGAAGCAGGCGTTCGCGCCGCGCTGACCAAGGGCCTGCGCGCGTTCGGCGAGTTAGTAGGGAGCAGGCGGGCGCCGAACATCACTGCCGAGGATATTTTCAACGAAGCCGAGCTGATGTTATCGGTCTTCATCCGTAATCCGCAATTCCAGAGCCAGACCAAGGACCGGCTGACCTCGCCCGAAGCGACGCGGCTCGTCGAGAATGCGGTGCGCGATCATTTCGACCATTTCCTCACCGACAATATGGAGCGCGGCAAGGCGCTGATGGGCTTCATATTGGAGAAGGTGGACGACCGGCTTCGGCGCAAGGCCGAGCGCGAGGTGAAGCGCAAGACGGCGACCTCGGGCCGCAAGGTGCGGCTGCCCGGCAAGCTCACCGACTGCGCCTCGGACGACCCGACTGGCACCGAATTGTTCATCGTCGAGGGCGACAGCGCGGGTGGCAGCGCCAAACAGGCACGCGACCGCAAGACGCAGGCGATATTGCCGATCCGCGGCAAGATATTGAACGTCGCGTCTGCGACCGCAGACAAGATCCGCGCCAACAGCGAAATCGCCGATTTGCAACTCGCGCTCGGCTGCGGGGTGCGCAAGGACTGCAACCCCGACAATTTGCGCTATGAACGCGTCATCATCATGACCGACGCCGATGTAGACGGCGCGCATATCGCCACCTTGCTGATGACATTTTTCTTCCAGGAAATGGCGGAGATCGTGAAGGCGGGGCATCTTTATCTCGCCCGCCCGCCGTTGTACCGGCTGACCCATGGCGCGACCTCTGTCTATGCGCAGGACGATGCGCACCGCGCCGAGATCGAGGCGACGATCTTCAAGGGCAAGAATGTCGATGTTGGCAGGTTCAAGGGTCTGGGCGAGATGAACCCCGGCCAGCTTCGCGAAACGACGATGGACCCCAAAACCCGCTCGCTGATCCGCATCAGCCTGCCGCACGAATATGAGCGGCGCGCCGCCGTGAACGATCTGGTCGACCGGTTGATGGGGAAAAATCCGGAGCACAGATTCAATTTCATCCAGGAAAATGCGGCGACGCTGGACGAAGAGGCCATCGACGCCTGACGACAGGAGCGTGGAATGAAACGGATATTTGCAGCTTTCATCGCCTTGGCATTACCCGCCATACCATTGGCACAGGCCGAGACGGTGGTCGCTACGAAAATGGGCCCGACCTATTTCATCGACCTGCGCATAGAGCAGTTGCCTTCGGTCCTTGCCGGAACCAGAGACCTCGAAGACTATTTCGCGCCATCATTCCTGAAGGCTGTCCCCGCCGCACAGATTGCTGCCTTGTCTTCGCAACTCGTTGCTCAACATGGCAAACCCCTCAAAATCGCCAATGTCGCATACAAGGGTGTGAACAGCGCAACGGTCAGGATCGAGTTTGAACGGGCGTTTGTGGCGGCCGACATTACGGTCGAACCCGCAGTCCCAGGTAAGGCCAGCAAGGTTGTAGGATTGCTGCTAAAAGGCGTCGAAACAAAAGGCGACAGTGCGGCGAAAATCGATGCCGACTTCGCCGCGCTCTCGGGAAGCGCAGGTTATCTGGTCGAGAAAATCGGCGCGGATGGCAAGCGGCAGCAGGTCGCGGGTCGCGCGGTGGGGCAGCAGTTTGCCATCGGCTCGATCTTCAAGCTTTATGTGCTGGCTGAATTGGCGTCGCAGGTCCAGGCGGGGCGGCGGAGCTGGTCCGATGTCGTGCCGATAATCGAAAACAGCTATTCATCGTCCGCCACGCAAGGCTGGCCGCGCGATACGCCGGTGACATTGCAGACGCTTGCCACATGGATGATTTCGGTTAGCGACAATGCCGCCACCGACGCGCTCATGCGCGTGCTTGGCCGCGATGCGGTCGAGGAGAAGCTGGCAACCATCGGACATGGCGCGCCGGACAAGGCGCTGCCGATACTGACTACTGTCGAAGCGTTTGCGCTAAAGAGCAATCCGGCGTTGCGCGCGCGGTTCCAGGAAGCGAGCGAGGCGCAACAACGCGATTTGCTCGAAAAGGAAACGGCAGCCCTCAGCTTCGAACGCATCGACATGGCGCAACTCGGCTCCGGCCCGATTGCCATCGACAGCATCGAATGGTTCGCTTCGCCCAGCGACATTGCCAATCTCTTTGACAATATCCGCCGCACCGGCAACCAGACTGCACTCGATGTGCTGGCCGTCAACAAGGGGGTAGCGCCCGCGTCCGCCGTGAAATGGCAATATCTCGGCTACAAGGGCGGTTCCGAACCCGGCGTCATCGCGATGAGCTTTCTCGCGCAATCGAAGGCGGGAGACTGGTACGCAATCAGCGGCGCATGGAACAATCCGGAGAAAGCAGTCGACAATGCGGCCTTCGCGGCGCTGATGACTAGGTTGCTGGACAGCGTGGCGGGTTAAGCTTGATGGCTTTTCCATTCGTCTCGGAGAATTCCGAATATCAGGCTGTCGCGAATGCCGATATGCGTTTCCCATTCGCTCCGCAGAAGTCCTTCGCGGGTGAAGCCCATGCCTTCAAGCATCTTGATGGACGCCATGTTTTCGGGATCGGTGTCCGCGAAGATGCGGCGCGCGCCAAATGTACCGAATACATATTCGAGGCCGGCGCCAAGCGCTTCGCGGGCCAATCCCCTGCCCCAATAGTCCGCACTCAGAATATAGCCGGTTTCGTAAACGCCGGGGCGGCGCTCGCCTAAATTTACCCAGCCGATGGCGGGCCCTCCGGTCTCGGTAATAGCCCAGCTTTCATGGCTTCCGCCCGTGCAATTTCCGACAATGTAGCGCTCGGTTTCGGCAATATCGGTGTGAGGGCCGCTGCTCCAGTACCGCATCACCTGTTCATTACTGAGGAAGCGATAAGCGTCGCGCGCGTCCTCGGGCACGAGCGGGCGCAGCACAAGCCTTTCTGTCCGGAGTGTTGGAAGCATTATGAAATAAGCGCTTCGACCAGCGCCTTGACCTTCTTCTGTCGCCATTGCGGCAAGGGCGCGATCAGCCAGTAGGCCAGTTCATGTTCGCGGCTGTTGTCGATCGCCCGGATGCGACCAGCGTCGAGATCGGCTGCCGCGAGCAGATGCGGTACCACCGCCTGTCCCAGCCCGATGGCGGCAGCGTCGATGGCAAGGCCTGCGTCGCCGAGCCGAAGCGATGGTTCGCCTTCGGTGACCGGGCTGCCCGGCCAGCCGATGGGCGTGCTGGCCCCGCCTTCGGGGGCGCCAACGCGGACAAAGGCACCCGCCGCCAGCCGCACGCCTTCATGTTCGCCATGTCCCGCAGCAAGCCGCACCGCTATGTCGAGATTGGCCTCGGTAAAGTCGATATCGCCATCGGCCACGATCAGCGTGAACCGAATGTCGGGATTGGCTGCGCCATAATGCGCGAGCCGGGGCGTCAGCCATTTGGCGGTGAAATCGCGCGGGGCGGCGATGGTGAGAGAATTGGACGACTGCCCCGCCTGCATCGCACGGACCGATTCCTCAAACTGCAGGAACCCGGCGCGTAAGGCGTCTAGGCCGTTCGATGCTTCGTCGGTGAGTTCAAGACCCTTCGGAGTGCGGCGGAAAAGGACGACGCCGAGCATATCCTCCAGCGCGCGGATTTGCTGGCCAACTGCTGCCGGGGTAACGGCCAGCTCGTCCGCCGCCTTGGTAAAGCTCAGATGCCGCGCCGCGGCGTCGAGCACGCGCAGGCCATTCAGGGGCAAATGCGTCCGCTTCATCGCGCGGTGGCCGGAGCAACCAGTTTGAACTTTGGAATGTCAGCAAGGAAAGTGCTGCCATCCTCGCGGATGAAGCGGTAATGTCCTTCCATCATCCCGCTGGGCGTCGACAACGGGCAGCCCGAGACATAATCGTGGCTTTCGCCGGAGTGCAGCAAGGGCTGTTCGCCGACAACGCCGTCGCCGTCGACATGGTTTACCATCCCGCGTCCGTCGGTGATTTTCCAGTGGCGGGTAAGGAGTTGAACGGGCGCGTCGCCGTGATTTTCAATGCGGATATGGTAGGACCAGAACCAGCGGTTTTGGTCGGCCTGCGATTGTTCGGGCAGGAAATTGGGTGCGACGCGGACGACAACGCCGTGGCTACTGGCGCTGGCAGTGAAGAAGGAATCGAGGATATTCATAGGCCCACGACCTTAAGCGCTTGATCCAGATCTTCCATCAAATCTGCCGGGTCTTCGAGGCCGATGTTGATGCGCAACATCCCTTCGCCGACGCCCATTACCTCGCGCCCTTCTGGACCCATACTATGATGTGTGGAGGAGGCGGGGTGGCACATCAGGCTGCGCGCATCGCCGATATTGTTCGAAATGTCGATCAATTGCAGCGCATCGAGCAAGCCATGCGCCTGCTTGCGCCCGCCGTCGAGGACGAAGGAGAATATCGGTCCGCAGGCCTTCATCTGGCTCATGGCGAGATTATGCTGCGGGTGGCTCGGCAGGCCGGGATGGAGGATGATGGGCACGCGGCCCTCAAGGAATTTGCCCACCGCTAGCGCATTTTCCGACTGTTTCATCGCACGAAGTTCAAGCGTTTCCAGCCCCTTGTGCACTACCCAGGCGTTAAACGGCGAGAGGTTAGGCCCGGTGTTGCGCTGGAACGGCAGCAGCACCTCGTCGATCCACTGCTTCGACCCGCACACCGCACCCGCGAGCACACGGCCCTGCCCGTCCATCAGCTTGGTCGCACTATAAGCGACAACATCGGCCCCGAAATCCATCGGACGTTGCAGCACACTAGTGGCAAAAGCGTTGTCGACGACGGTGGTAATCCCATGCTCCTTCGCCAACCCACAGACATAGGCCATATCCACAATGTCCATCGTTGGATTGGCTGGGGTTTCGAAGAAGAAGACCTTGGTGTTGGGCTGTATCGCCGCCTTCCACGCATCATTATCGCGGCTGTCGATGGTGGTGGTGGTAATCCCCCATTTGGGCAGCAGCGTATCAGTCAGCCAGCGGCACGAGCCGAAGGCGGCGCGCGCGGCGACGACATGGTCGCCGGTTTCGAGCTGGCACAACAAGGCAGTGGTCATCGCCATCATGCCCGTCGCCTGGGCGCGGCACGCCTCCGCCCCTTCCATCAGCGCGATGCGTTCTTCGAGCATCTGCACCGAGGGGTTTTGCAGGCGCGAATAGGTCATGCCCTCTTCTTCGCCCGCGAAACGTGCGGCTACCGTCGCGGCATCATCATAAGTGTAACCCGACGACAGGAACAGCGCCTCAGACGTCTCGCCATGTTCGCTACGCCAGGTGCCACCGCGCACCGCCTGCGTGGCAGGACGCCATTTGCTCGTGATCGCGCGGTCGAGGCCGGTGGTTTTCTTCATGGTTCGCTTTTCGGGGACTGTTCGGTTCAGGTCAAGGCAGCAAGCACCGCGTCGCCCATTTCGCGGGTGGACATCGTGCCACCCAAGTCAGCGGTCCGTGCGCCGCCAGCGAGTGCATTCGCCACGGCAGTCTCAATTCGCTGTGCTTGGGCCTCCATGTCGAGCGAATGGCGTAACAGCATCGCTGCCGACAAGATTGTCCCGCACGGATTGGCTTTGCCCTGCCCGGCAATGTCCGGTGCCGAACCGTGGATCGGCTCGTACAAGCCATTGTCGCCGCTCCAGTCGCGAAGCGAGGCGCTCGGCAGCATGCCGATCGACCCGGCGCACATGCTTGCCTGGTCGGAAAGGATGTCGCCGAACAGGTTGCCGGTGACGATCACGTCGAACTGGCCGGGATTGCGCACCAGCTGCATCGCGGCGTTGTCGACATACATATGCGTGAGCGTAACTTCGGGATAGCCCGTTGCCACCTCGCCCACAACATCGCGCCAAAGCTGCGAACTTTCCAGCACATTGGCCTTGTCGACCGAACAGATTATCCGCTTGCGCCGCTTCGCCATCTCGAAGCCCACAATCGCGATCCGCCGCACCTCGTCTTCAGCATAGGCCATCTGATCGTAGCCCTCGCGTCGGCCATCGCTCGTGGTTCTCCGGCCCTTCTCGCCGAAATACACATCGCCGGTCAGCTCGCGAACGATCACCATGTCAATCGCCGCAGCGATATCAGGCCGAAGTGCAGAGGCATCTTCCAAACCGGCAAAGAGTTTGGCGGGCCGCAAATTCGCAAACAGGCCAAGCTCCTTACGCAGACCGAGAATCGCCTGCTCGGGCCGCAAATGGCGTTCGAGACTGTCGCAATCGGGATCGCCCACCGCACCGAACAGGATCGCATCGGCGCGCTTGACGAGATCCAGCGTTGCGGGAGGTAGCGGATGGCCCGCCGCCTTGTAAGCCGCGCCACCGACTGGCGCTTCTTCAAAGGCAAGCCCGTCAATAGCCAGCGCAGCGAGCGCACGGCGCGCTTCGGCAACGACTTCGGGACCGATTCCGTCTCCGGGTAACAGGGCAATGAGCACGCGTTTCTCCTTTGCGAAGCCGCCCATGCCGCGCTTGTCCGCCTTATGCAACTGCCCTTTTCAGCCGTTCTACCAGCCGCTCTCGCGCCGCCATCACATCGGCACGGCGTTCGCCCAACACATGCGCCACCAGCCGCTCGCGGTTCTGCGCCATCATCGCCACTGGCGCGCCGCCTGCCTCCACCTCTTCGGCATAACCAAGCTCCGCAAGCAACAGCGTTTCATATTGGGCCACCGCACCGGCCCAGACGCGCGCCGCCGGGGCCAGTTCGATTGCCGACAGCAGCCCGTCGAGCGCGCTGTGCAGGCGCGGATAGGGATGACCCTCGGGCAGGGTCGCAGCGGTGAGCGCGGTCGCCCAGTCAATCGCCGCAATAGCGAGGGGCTCGGAGAGCAAATGCGCGCGACTATGCAGCGGTTCGGCGACTAGCGACGCAAGTTGCCCCGAAATCCGCACGCGCCATTCGCCCTTGATGACATTGCCGGGAATCAGCACAGGCCGGAGGTGTCGGCCCCGCGCACCTTGGACATAACCTGCGAGCATACCTTGATCGCTGGCAAAGGCGCGCACGACCGCACCGGTTTCGCCGTGGTTGCGGACCGAGCAGATGATGGCGTAAGTGCTTGCTTGCATATGTCGTCAAAATACCGTCACCCTGAACTCGTTTCAGGGTCTTAATTCCTTACTTCGCAGAAAAAGTGGGATGCTGAAACAAGTTCAGCATGACGGCGAATATTTAGGCCAGCCGCTCGATCACCGCCCGCGCCGCTGCAGGATTACGCTCTTTCGCGGCGCCTATGAAAAACAGGTAGACGTCCCGCCCGTCTGCCGCCCATTGCTGCGCATTCTCGGCCCAGCCATCGAGTTCGGCGGCTATGTAGCCCTGCTCCAGTTCCTCGCGAGCCTGCATAACCCGTACATATACAAAATCGGCCGTGTCGGCTTCGATCAGGGGATATTCGGGGTGGTACGACCGAACGATGGCCATCCCCTTGCTGCGCGCGAGGTCGATAAAGACCGGATCATCGAAGCTGGCATTTCGCACATCGAGCGCGTGACGCAATTTTTGGCCCTCCCGCCCGTCGGGCAGCAGGTCGAGAAATGCGCCGAAATCATCGGCATCGAACTTCTTGGTAGCAGCAAATTGCCAGACAAGCGGCCCGAGCTTTTCGCCGAGTTCTGATAGCCCTTGCCCTATATATTTCTCAATAGACGGCCCCGCCTCGGCCAGTATCTTACGGTTGGTACAAAAGCGCGACGCCTTGGCGCTATATTCAAACCCATCGGGTGCAGCGGCCGCCCAGTTGGCGAAACTCTTTGGGCTTTGCGTGCTGTAATAGGTCGAGTTGATCTCGATGGCAGTCATCTGCGCTGTAGCATAAGACAGCTCGTCCTTCTGCCGCAGTCCAGCGGGATAAAACACGCCGCGCCACGGCTCGAAGCTCCAGCCACCGATGCCCACACGGATTTTGCCTTTGGCCATTGCATGATTCCTTCAACGCCCCAATAATAGAACATAAAAAGAACATGGCAAGCCGAATGCGACGTTCAGTCGCTGCTCACCTTGAACAACGCCACGCCATTATATTTTTCGGCATCGGGTTCGAACAGCGCATCCGGCTCGAATGATTCATCCACAATCTGCAATTCGTTCAGCCCTTGAAGATGGAAAGCCCCCAGCTTTTTCTCCCGCGGGGGCTCTCCATGTTTTTTGAGCGTGATCGCATCGATAAACAGCGCATTGTTCTTGGAATACAGCACATGCGGGGCAAGCTTCATGGCGACGCCGTTGTACACTGTCGTCACGCATTTTTTCAGGGCAATGGCCTCAAGCAGAATTGGGTTTGTTGACATAATTGCAAACTAGCGCGCCATAGCGATCAAACAAGCCTCAAAATTGTGCAGCGCAGCAATTTTTACGGCAATCTTGCAAATTTTCGCCTGTAGGCTATTCTGGCCACTCCAAATGAGGAAGTCATGAACGAGATTGCCACCCGTTGATCCAGCACGCCGCGACGTTGTCGCGTGCCTGCTGATATCGGTTCCAGAGGCTTGAAGCCTACTGGCCCTTTGTCGACAGATACGGGTATCTCAATGAACATTTCAAAATACGAACAGCGTGTGCTGCACGCGCTGGCGCAGGGCGGTTCAATCATCCATCGCTTCGACGAACGCGGGCGGATAGTCGAAATCGACTGCATGAACCGCGACGGCTGGCGGCTCGACGATTGCACGATGGCGGTTTTCCGGAAGCTGCGGCGTCGGCGGTTGATCGGCAGCATTGGCGGCTCGCCCTATCGCATCACGCGCGAGGGACTGCGCGCGGTGCGGGCGCAGCTAGACAACCGCTAGCGGCGCAGAGGTGGTCGCATGGTCAGCGATCAGGTCGACCATGCGGCCCACCTGCGACGGCGGCAGGTCGTGCGCCATTTCCTCGATAATCTCCAGACGCGCGCCGGGGATATGGCGGGCGATATCCTCGCTCCCCTCTTTGGGCACGAGCGGGTCGGCGCCGCCGTGGACCACGAGCGTCGGCACCTTGATTGTCTTGAGCCTCTCGACCCGGCTGCCATCGGCGATGATCGCCAATAACTGCCGCCGTGTCCCGACGGGGTAATAGCCGCGGTCGAATGCCTTGGCGGTCAATTCGGCATGGGCGCTGTCCGGGCGGGCCGGATCGGGAAAGGAGAAAGAACGCACCAGATCGGTTCCAAACGCGATGGCGTCGTCGCGACTAGCGTCCGCCGGGCGTTTGACCATGAAGCGCCGCTGGATATCAGGGCGGGCACCGGGGAGGCCGGGGGCGCCGCTCGACGACATGATCGAGGTCATGCTCAACAGACGTTCCGGATGGTTCGCGGCCATCAGCTGCACGATCATCCCGCCCATCGAAGCGCCAACAACATGCGCCTTGTCGATTCTCAGCGCATCGAGCAACCCGATCCCGTCCGCCGCCATATCGGCCAGCGTGTAGGCTACGCTCACAGGCAAGCCCAGTCGCGCCTTGAACATCGTCCAGACCAGATGCGGAGCGGGCGCCCCGTCCATCCGCTGCGACAGGCCGACATCACGATTGTCATAATGGATGACCCGAAACCCGCGCGCGACAAGGCCCTGGATGAAGTCATCCGGCCAGGCAATCATCTGCGCGCCGAGGCCCATGACGAGCAGGATAACTGGCGCATCGGCGGGGCCGTTGCTTTCGTAGTAAATCTCAATCCCGTTGGCTTTGATTGTCGGCATCTCTGTTCCCCTGTCCAACTCACTTTAATCGAGTGATTAAGCCGCGCAAGTGTAACTCATCCATTGCTGTGATAGAAATCATGCACCGTCTGCGCCACCGCCGCAGAAACCCCCGGCGCTTTCTGCAAATCCTCGAGGCTGGCGCTACGGACCGCGCGGGCGGTGCCGAAGTGGAGCAGCAGCGCCTTTTTGCGGGCGGGGCCGATGCCGGGGACTTCGTCGAGCGGGCTGGCGGTGATGGCGCTGCTGCGTTTGGCGCGGTGCGCGCCGATGGCGTAGCGATGCACTTCGTCGCGCAGGCGCTGCAGGTAGAACAGCACCGGCGCGTTCACCGGCAAGGTCAGTTCGCGCCCGTCGGGGAAGTGAAAAACTTCGCGCCCCTCACGCCCGTGATGCGGTCCCTTGGCGATGGCGATCAACGGCACGTCCTCGACGCCGATTTCTTCGAGCGCCGCCTTGACCGCGCTCATCTGCCCCTTGCCGCCGTCGATCAGCACAAGGTCCGGCCATTGACCGCTATCCCGATCAGGATCCTCTTCCTGCGCGCGGGCAAAGCGGCGCTGGAAAACCTCGCGCATCATTGCAAAATCGTCGTCGGTCGCGGCGTGCTTGATGTTGAACTTGCGATACTGGCCCTTGATGAAGCCCTCCGGCCCCGCGACCACCATCGCGCCGAGCGCGTTGGTACCCTGGATATGGCTGTTATCGTATATCTCGATCCGCCGGGGTGGTTCGGGCAGGTCGAACAGGTCGGCGACTTCCTGCAGCAGCTTGCCCTGCGTCGTGCTCTCCGCCAGCCGCCGGTCGAGCGCTTCTTCGGCATTGCGTTTCGCCTGCTTCACCAGCCGCACGCGGTCGCCGCGTTGTGGGGCGCTGATCTCGACTTTTCGGCCCGCGCGTTCGGAAAAAGCCTCCGCCAGCAACGCCGCCTCGGGCAGTTCGCGGTCGAGCAGGATGCAACGCGGCGGCGACACGTCTTCGTAGAATTGTGCGAGCACGTCGCTTAGCACCTCGGCATCGTCCATGTCCTGGATGTGCGTCGGGAACAGTGCACGGTGTCCCCAATTCTGCCCGCCGCGAATGAAGAAGGCCTGGATGCCGATGACGCCGTTCTTGTGCGCCAGCGCGAAGATATCGGCATCGCCCACGCCTGCCGCGTTAATCGCCTGTGAGCCCTGAATGAAGGTCAACGCCTTCAGTCGGTCGCGCAGCATTGCGGCGCGCTCGAAGTCCATCGCGTCGGATGCGGCGGTCATTTCGCTTGCCAGCTTGCTTTGAACGCCCGACGATTTGCCTTCAAGGAAAGATTTGGCGTCCTTCACCAAGTCGCCATAATCTTCAGGCGTGATCCGGCCGACGCACGGCGCGGAGCAGCGTTTGATCTGGTAGAGCAGACAGGGTCGGTCGCGGTTATTGAAGAAACTGTCCGAGCAACTCCGCAGCAGGAACAGCTTTTCGAGCGCGTTGAGCGTCTGGTTGACCGACCCGGCGCTGGCGAACGGCCCATAATATTGCCCCTTGTGCCGCCGCGCGCCGCGATGTTTCTGGATACGCGGAAAAGTGTGATCGGCGCGCAGAAGAATGAAGGGGAAGCTTTTGTCGTCGCGGAGCAGCACATTATAAGCGGGGCGATAGCGCTTGATAAGCTGCGCCTCGAGCAGCAGTGCTTCTGCCTCGCTATTGGTCGTGACAATCGTCATCGACCGAGTCAGCGCGACCATCCGCCGCAGCCGGTTGGGTAGCCGCTCGATCTGCACATAATTGCTCACGCGGTTCTTCAGCGCGCGCGCCTTGCCGATATAGAGGATATCGCCACGCGCATCGTGCATCCTGTAAACACCGGGATTGCGCGGCAGCGTTTTCAGCACATTGCGGATCGCCGCCACCCCGGCATCGAAATCGGGCGCATCCGCCCCGCGCACCGCATAGGTCGCCTTCTCCTCATCAAAGCGCGAGGCGGCGTTGGGCTGGTCGGGACGGTCGGCTTTTGGCATTGGGGCTGATGTAGGCGGCGGTTTGCGCTTACTCAACCAATCTCATCGTCATCCTGAACTTGTTTCAGGATAACTAGGCGACGGCGGCTTGTTGTCCCGAAACGAATTCGGGATAACGAGATATTTTGATTCAGTTCAACGAAGCAATTGACTGGTCGACCAGCCCGGCATCGGCCTTCGCGTCGTGATGCGTCGCGATCAGTTGCGCGGCGGCAGCAGCGGCGGCGCTCGCGGCCTTGGCGCGGACGTCGGCGATGGCGGCGCGTTCGGCGGCGGCGATCTTTTCCTCAGCGGCCTTGGCGCGGCGCCCGATCTGCGCGGTGGCGTCAGTCTTGGCCTGCGCGACGATCAGCTTGGCTTCTTCCTCGGCAGACGCTTTGATGTCGATGGCATCCTGGGCGGCCTGCTTGGCCTTGGCTTCATATTCGGCCTTGATTGCTTCGGCCTCAGCGCGGAGTGCGGTTGCCTGATCGAGCTGTTCTTTGATACCCGAAATCTGCTTGTCGAGCGCACCGGCGATCATCGCGGGCACTTTCTTCCAGATGGCGAGCGCAATGACGACGATCATCGCCAGCGCCACGAGCATCGTGGCGTCGAAGCCTAATGCGGAAGGTTCGGCATGCGCTTCGCCGCCAGCCGCTTCGGTGTGGCCCATGGCCGCGTGATCCTCGGCGGTCAGTTCGGTTTTCGCTGCTTCAGCCATTGGACAATACCGCCTTCACTGCACCCGCTGCTTGCGCAGAGCTTACTTTCGCGCCCGAAACCTTGGCGACGATGTCTGCCGCAGCCTCAGCGGCAACACTTTCGATGCTCGCCATCGCTTTATTGCGGGCCTTGGCCAGTTCCGCCTCGGCAGCAGCCAGCTTTGCGGCGACTTCGGTATCGGCAACCGCAAGACGCGCTTCGGCATCCTTGGCGGCTTTAGCCTTGGCCTCGTTCGCGATAGCCTGATGCTCTGCCCGTGCCGCGGCCAGTTCGGCCTCGCCGCTGTCGCCCAGATTGTCCGCCTCGGCCCTTGCCTTTTCGGCAGCAGCAAGGTCGTCCGCAATCTTGCGATCGCGGGCGTCCATATTCGCCTCGATCTTCGGCAGCATGCCCTTGCCGATCGTGAAATAGATCAGGCCAAAGACAATCAGCAGCCAGAAGAACTGCGACGCATAGGTTTCGAGAATCTGGGCAATCTGAGGCATGTTATCCGCTCGTCCTTATGAGGATTATGCCCCGGCGCGTGGCCGGGGCGAAACCTTCAAATCAGGCAACGAAGATCAGGATCATCGCCACGACGAACGCGAGCAGGCCGAGAAGTTCGGCAGCCGCGAAGCCGATGAAGAGGCGACCCTGCTGGCCATCAGCGGCCGCAGGATTGCGCAGCGCGCCCTGAAGGAACGAGCCGAACACGTTGCCCACACCGCCGGCGGCGATGCCTGCACCGATTGCTGCGAGACCGGCACCGATCAATTTTGCTGCTTCTGCGTCCATGATAATAACTCCTGTGAAAAATGGTAATGAGGTTGTTGAAAAATCAGTGCAAATTGACCGCGTCGTTGATGTAGAGCGAAGTCAAAAGCGCGAAAACATAGGCCTGGATGGCGCACACCAGCAGCTCGAGCAGGGTGATGCCGATCATCAGGATAAAGCTGGGGATGCTGACAACTAAGGGCACCCAGGCGGCCTGCGCGTTGAGGCCGTTGATGACGAAGCCTGCCAGCACCTTCATCAGCACATGGCCTGCGGTCATCGCGACGAACAAACGAAGTGCCAAGCTAAAAGGGCGGATTAGGAAGGAGAAGAGTTCGATTAGCGGGATGAGCCAGAGCAGCCACCAGGGCGTGCCATGAGGCACGAACAGGCTGAAGAAATGCAGGCCGTGCTTCCAGAAGCCGACGACGAGCACGGTACCGAAGCTCAACACCGCGAGCACCGCAGTGACGGTCAGATGACTGGTGACGGTGAAGGGATGGACGCCGGGGACGATGCCAAAGGGCATCATGCCGATGAAGTTCGCCATCAGGATGAACATGAAGAGCGAAAAGACCAGAGGCACATATTTCTTGCCTTCGGGGCCAACGCTCGAGGTCAGCATATTGTTGACGAAGCCGGTCACACCTTCGACCGCCATCTGCCAGCGGCCGGGAACGACTTCGCGCTTCATGCCGCCCCACATGAACAGCCAGAGCGCGCCGAGGACGACCATCATGAACAGCGAAGAGTTGGTGAAGGAGACGTCGTAACCAGCGATATTGAGCGGCGCGAGCGGCTCAATCTGGAACTGGTGCATCGGATCGATTTTGCCGGTTTCGCCTGCCACGTTCACTACCCTGTATATGCGCGTCAAGCGCCCGGACTATTCCGGACGCTCGTTGGAAATCTTTATGATGTTCCTGAAGGCGACTGCGATGCCCAAAAACATGCAGACCAGCAGGAGCGCAGGCGAAGTGTCGAGCAGGCGGTCGAATAACCAGCCAACCAGCGCACCACCGGCAGGACCGGCAATCAGCTCTGTCAAAACCCTGTTCCCCTGCCGCATTCCTTTGGCCGGGACCTGATCTTTACCAGAGCGAACCGCCTCGGCTTTCCGCGCCGCTTTCAGCTTCATGTCTAACGAATCGAGCCGAGCGTCACTTTTGCCGTTGCCATCCTGCCCGGGGTCGTTCGATGCCATGTGATTCCAGCCTGTTTGATAAGGGAAACCGCCATGAAACCGGGCAACCCCGCCTAGGCACGCGCGCTTTAGGAGAGGGTGTGCGCCAAGTCAACAGCGCGCGGGCAAGAATGTTGCGCTGCAACAGAAAAGGGCCGGAGCAATGCTGCCCAGGCCCCGTTCCAAAAAATCCAACTGCTTTTACGGACAACGCGGGTCGAGTACTGGAGGGCCGGCATCGCGCGTCAGCCATTGGCCGGTCGGCGACTGGTATTTCTCGCCGGGGACGGTGCGTTCGGCGATCAGGCGGCAGCCGTTCCGCAGAGCCATCTCGGCAACTGTTGCGCCGTTTGCCAGCGCTTCCTTCGAATAAGCGTCCTTGCGCTTGATGTTGATGTCCTCGACCAATGCCTTGATCGCTGGCGAAGGAGTGCCGACGAAGCCCAAATAGCCATCGGGCTTTTCACCGACCAGACCGCTCTGGCGTGCGGCCTGATATGCCGGATCGCGTTGAGCCACGGCGCTCGTCGCAGTTGCGCCCAAAAGGACGGCGGCAATCAGCATTTCCAACTTGTCATTCATCAGAATATCTCCGGATTTTCTTCGATGACCTTCTTCGACGCCGCATCCAGCTTGTACAATATTTCCTGCCGGATGGCGATGTTGAGGTTGATCACGATCGGCTTGTCGGGTGCTGTTACCTGTACGCAACCTCCCAGAACGGCGACCATGACCGTTGTCAGCGAAAAAATCTTCTTCCCCATGTTGCGGCGAATCGCACTATCCATGCGGTTCGTCAATTGCCGATGCTTATGGATCATGGCCGCTTTCCTTTTGCTGAATGGGTCATTCATCGCTCGTTTTGTCTTTGATGGGCGTCGCTTCGTCGACCGGCGGTACGCCCTGCTGCTGTTCGAGCAGGAACGGCAAATCGCGCTGCGCGGCATAATCGGCGTCGTATAACCCCCGGATTGAGCCGATAAGTTTTAGGAATTCCGCCGTGATGCTGACATTGAACTTGATCGGAATACGCGCGAGCTGTTTGGTGATGAAGTTGCGTTTGGCGCCGCTGCCCTGCTGCAAGCCCGTGAAGCTAATGTCGGTGACGATTTCCCCGCCCAGATCACCACCAACGCCGATCGTCAGGGTTGTGTAACGGATCGACCGCAGCGCCTGGAAGGCGTAATTGGCAAACACGCCCATATCTTCATAGGCGAGTTCGCCGAGATAGCTGACCTCACCGCCGCCCGGCCTTGAGATGAGCGCGCCGCCGACAATGCGCCCGCCGTCCTGGTCGAACACCATCGGTAACGTGCCATCGAACACCCCGCTGACGCGCAGATTCTGGAAATCGTATCCCGCGAGGAATTTTTCTGCATCGAGGCCGATGACCCGGAAGGTCAGGCGGCGTTCCTTTTCAACACCGAAATCGAGGGTCGTGGGTTCGAGGATGAGTTCGCCACCCGCGAAGGGCCAGCTCCCAGCCTCGATGGCGACCTGTTGGTTTGGTAGCAATCGATAGCTGATCCGGCCATTTAGCGCCGGGATGCCCGGGTTGACCGAAGCGATGGTTGCGATTTGCGCCGGACCGGTTTCGAGACCCAAAAGGTCGGTAAACACGATCTCGGTCGTCAGCCCGTCGACCGGGCCGAATGCTGCGGCCAGATTCATGTTGCGCGTCGCAAAGCGCCCGCTGCTGCGCACGCCATTGCCATCCCACTCGATCCGCCCGTCGCCGAAGACGGCGCCATCGACATTGGCGACCACGCCGAGCGCTAGCGGAGTAAGCAATTCGGGCTGGAGCCGGTCGTTAAAGCGCAAACCATCTACTGCGAGCAAGGTGCGGCCGGTGCTGGTGGCGAGATTGTGGCGGATATCGACGCCCGCCACCTGAGTCCCCGTTTTGGGCTCGACTAGATTGCCGATGGCGGTGATGACATTGTCTTCGAGCGTAAGCATCATGTCGGGGACATTCATCGGCTGGAAGCGGTCGACCGCTTCGGCATCAAGCACGTGCAAGCTGCTATCGAAGGTCAGGATGCTGTTCAAATAGCGCCAGTTCCCCACCGCATCGTCGATCAACAGCGGGACATTACCGATCTTGCCCGAACCGCCCGCCAAGGTGCCACTCATCGCATTGGCCCCGAATTGCCCCGCCAACATCGCCACGGCAAAATCGGTCCGAGCATCGGGCTGGCCGAGTTCGACCTTCACGTCGCGCGCAACGAAGCCGTCGGCTAGCGTAAAACGGACATTGGCGCTTTGCGCGACAAGCGGGCTACTCCCCAGATTGCCGCGCACCGCGAAGTTCGGGACATTGGCGGCAAAGCGCGTGACTCCATTGCCTACCGTCAGCATAGAGCGACCGCCATCGGGGCATAGCCGGAGCGTCTGGCCGCGCAAGGCGAGGTTTGAAATGCGCAAGCTGTCGAAGCGCACATTCTGGCATGCATCGTAGAGCGACAGTGTGCTGTTGCTATACCGTCCGCTCACCGGCAGCGCGAGACCGCTCACATTCCCGCCGGGTAGCGGGCCGGACAATCTGGCCTGTCCGTTGAAGGTCCATGCCCCGCCCGGCCTGCCATTGAAGGCAATACCGGGAACCGCCAGGCTTGCCCTGCCCGTCGAATAAGGCGCGATGGTCAGATTGCCTTTCCACTGGCTGCCCGACGAGGGATTGAGCGCGATTGTCGCGGTCGGCAGGTTTTGGCCGCTCAGCGCCAACTGTGCTGGCGAAACCAGCCGCCAGCCTTCGACACCGCTTTCCACCGATAGCGCACCATTCTGGCTCAACCGCAAGCCCGATGCGGTGTTCAAGGCAAGCGAACCGACGGTCGCGCCCGTCCGCCTCTGGAAATCGCGGAAGGCATCGAAATTCAGGCTGCCGTCGAAACGGTCGCCGGCGCGTTCGAGCACGGGCGCAATGCGCACCATGAGTGGCCCGACAGGCGTGCTTTTTGTCTGTGCCACGATGCCGCCGAAGCTTCCGAGCGTGCCACGATCTAGCGCGCCGCCCGAAATGTTCACATCGCCGCGCGCCGAAACAGCGAACCTGTCTTTACTCAGCCCCGCATAACCCTTGGCATTGAGCGCGAGCCGGTTCACGGTCAAAGGATCGGATCGAAGCTTGCCTTGGTCGAGCGCTAGCGTGAAGTTGGTCCGGCTGATGCCGCCATCGACCGAAAGCTTGCCCTTGGGCTGGCTGAGCGCGATACCGGGGTAATCGGCTTTCTGCGCGGTAAATCCGATGCTGCCGACCCATTTATTAAAGCGCTCCGAAAGCTTGATGTCGGCGTTCAGAATCGGCGCCGCGATTGCCAGACCCAAGGCTTTGCAGTCCAGTCTCGCAGTGCTCAATGGCCCGATCAATCTCGGCTGGCGCCATTCGAGCTGCAATTTCCCGTCGAACTTTGTCGCAGGCGCGACACATCCACCCCCAGCCAGTCCAGGCGAGCGCAAAGACAGGTCGGCAACGAAGCGATTGCGCAGCAGCCCGCGACCGTCCAGCCCCGCGCCGATTGCGCCCCAAGGCGTGTCGATCCGCGCTTGCGCGTTTTTGACGATCAGCCCAATATCGGGCCACTCGAACGGCTCTTTGGAATCGGGATCGGCAAATTTGTCGAGTTCGCCGAAGGACAATTTGCCATTGGCGTAACGCCCCCGGATTTTAACGCCTTCGGCACGGACGTCACGCAAGTTCGCACCGGTGAAATTGAGCGCGACATCGATTTCGACCAGCTTCGCGGTCAGGTCGGGATTGGCCGGATCGCCGATGACCAGGTCGCGGATGCGCTGCGTCCGCAAACCGACCTGGTCTATTTTGTAGGTCGCCCTGACATTCCGCGCCTCCAGCTCGTTCTGCACGAAACGGTCGGCAATGCTGTTGCGTTGCCACCAGGCGATAGCGAGCAGCACCAGCATAAAAAGCAGAGCCGCACCGAAAATGCGGCGGTTCAGCCGCGGCCGGGGGAAGGGACCCGGCTCGACTTCGCCTTCATATTCGTCTTCGGCGGCACCTCGCATGTGCGACAAATGCGGGAAAGGGTCGCGCGTTGCAACGGCGAAGTATCTTGCCTGACACGCAAAAATCGCGGAAACGGCGGCATGGGCGACACGGGGGACAAGGAACAGCATCATGGCGCGGGCCACCGTTCCCGGTTGCGGTCACGCCTGCTCGAACAAGGGGGCGATGCCCTGCTCGACCATGAACTTGTCGAATATCTGCTGGCGCTGGCCATCCCCCGTAAGGATACCAAGCCGCTAGCGAAACAGTTACTGGCGCATTACGGCGGGCTGTCGGCGCTGCTTACCGCCGACGCCGAAAACATCGTGCGGCAGCCCGGCATGGGGGAAACCAGCACGGCCGCGTTGAAAATCGTGCAAGCGGCAGCACTCCGTCTGCTCAGCGAACCGGTTCGCGAACAGCCCGTGCTCGCCTCGTGGCAATCGCTGCTCGATTATCTCCGTGCCGATATGGCGCATCTCACCATTGAGCGCGTGCGCACGTTGTATCTCAACAGCAAAAATATGCTGATCCGCGATGAAGTGGCGAGCGAGGGTTCAGTCGACCAGGCGGCGATCTACACCCGCGAAGTTGTACGCCGGGCGATGGATCTGGGTGCCGCCGCAATTATCCTGGTTCACAACCACCCCAGCGGCGACAGCGCGCCAAGCCGTCAGGATATTGCCATGACCCGCGACATCATCAACGCCGCCAAAGGCTTCGGCATTTCCGTGCACGATCATATCATCATCGGCAAAGACGGCTTTTCGAGCATGCGGAGCGCAGGTTTGATTTAATCCTTTTTGCGGGGTGGCCAAAGCAAGGAGCCACGCCCATAAGCGCCGCATGCACTCTCCCCTGCCTCCGAAAAAAGCCATCGGCCCGCGCGAACTGACGGTGATGATGGCCTCGCTAATGGCGCTTAACGCACTCGCCATCGATGCGATGCTGCCTGCATTTCCGGCAATGATCGTCGGCCTGAACGTCGCAGACCCCAACCATATTCAATATGTAATTTCGGTCTTCCTCGCCGGGACAGGCATCGGTGCCTTAATCTATGGCCCCTTATCCGATCGTTACGGTCGCAAGCCGATCCTTCTGATCGCCACCATCGGTGCGGCGGTGTTCACGCTCGCCTGTTCGATCTCGCCCACTTTCGAAATGCTGCTCGCCATGCGTTTTGTGCACGGGCTTATGGCCGCCGCGATGGGGGTGCTGGTGGTGGCAGTTATCCGCGACCAGTTCGAGGGCGACGCGATGGCACGGCGGATGTCGACCATCTTCCTGATCTTCATGATCGTTCCGATCATTGCGCCGACCATTGGCCAATTGGTGCTGCTGTTTGCTGGCTGGCGGACGATTTTCGACCTGATGGCGTTTATGGCAGTGGCGGCCGCGATATGGGTTTATCGCAGGCTGCCAGAGACGCTTGCGCCGGAAAATGTCATTCCCATCGAACCGCGCGCGCTTGCCAATGCCTGGAGCAAGGTGGTCACCAACCGCAACGCAACAGGCTATATGCTCGGCGCGGCAATCGTGCAGGGGGCGCTGTTCGGCTATCTCAACAGCTCACAGCAGTTGTTCGACAAGGTGTTCGATGCCGCCGATTTCTTCACTATCGGCTTTGCCATCGTCGCCATTGGAATCGCGGTTTCCAATTTCACCAATTCGCGGATTGTCGAGCGCTTCGGTGCACGGCGCGTATCGCAGACAGCGCTTGTCCTGTTTATCTTCTTTGCTTGCCTACAACTGGCAGCAGCCATTCTGGCCCCGACATCATTGCCGATATTCCTTATATTGCTGACCGCCAATATGGCGATGGTCGGCTTTATCGGCTCGAACTTCTCGTCGATAGCGATGACCCCCTTCGGCCATGTCGCTGGCGCGGCGTCGTCCTTCCAGACATCGGTGCGCACGGTGCTGGCTGCGTCGGTAGGCGCTTTCATCGGCCAGCAGTTCGATGGCAGTGTAACGCCGGTGGCGCTTGGTTTCCTTATCTGCGGTATTGCGGCTCTCGCGCTTGTCCTGTGGTGCGAGCGTGGCAAGCTTTTCACCCGTCCCGGCACAACGCAACCGGTCCCGTCCGACCCGCGAAGCTAGGGCAAAAGAAAAGGGACGCCGAAGCGCCCCTTATCTTTTTTTAGCCGCTAAGCCTCAATTGGCGATTGCGGCGCGTCTGGATCGCTCTCATGCACCTCGACCAGACCACGTCCGACATGGCTATTCTTGTAGCTGTAGAGGTAATATATGACCAGCCCGACCGCCGTCCACGCCGGAAGCACGATCATCGCTTCGAGCGGAAGGTTGAGAAAGAGGAAGATACACCCTGCGATCGAGGCGGGTGCCACCAACCAGACCAGCGGCGTCTTGAACGAACGCGGGCGGTTGGGTTCGGTCTTGCGCAGGATCAGCACGGCAAAGCCGACCATCATGAAGGCGTAAAGCGTGCCCGCATTGGCGATGTCCGCAAGCTGGCCGACCGGCAGGAACGCCGCGGCAAAAGCCACGGCAGCACCCGTAATCGCGGTCACGACATAAGGAGTCTTCCACTTCGGGTGGATTTTCGACAGGCCTTCCGGCAGCAAACCGTCGCGCGACATTACGAAGAAGATGCGCGTTTGGCCGAACAACAGGATCAGGATAACCGACGGCAGCGCAACAAAGGCGGCGATACCTAGCGCGTTACCAACGCCCGACCACCCGATTTCACGCAGCACATGCGCCAGCGCTTCGTTCGAACAGACCAGTGCGCCAGCGTATTCAGGCAAGGCACACTGCCGTGCCAACTCTTCCGAACCCGCCGGGAACGGGATGCCGTTCGGGCCCATAATCGGCTGTCCGCCGATAGTCCCGACCGCACCAGCTGCTACCAGAATGTAGAAAACGGTGCAGAACAAGAGCGAACCAATCAGGCCGATTGGCACATTGCGTTGCGGGTCTTTGGTTTCTTCGGCCGCGGTCGAAACCGCGTCGAAACCGACATAGGCAAAGAAAATCGTGGCCGCAGCACCAACCGCACCGACACCGGTACCGAAGCCGCCGAAAATGCCGGCAGGCAGGAAGGGATTAAAACGAGCCGTATCGAACTGGTCGCTCGGGAGGGTAAGCATGATGAAAGCTGTGAGCGCGGTAACCTTGATGACCACGAGAACGGCATTGACCCGAGCAGATTCGGTAGTGCCGATCATCAACAGCCAAGTTACGAGCAACGCGATAACGACAGCGGGAAGGTTGATGAAACCGCCTTCAGCACCGCCCAGCGCGAGCGGACCCGCGCTGAGCCATGTCGGTAGCTGGATTCCTAAAAACTCGTTCAATATCGTGCCCGTGAAATAGCCGGACCACCCGACCGACACCGCGCTTGCCGCGATTGCATATTCGAGAACAAGGGCCCAACCGACCGTCCAGGCAAGCAATTCGCCCATAACGGTATAGGTATAGGTGTATGCCGAGCCTGCCACCGGAAGCATCGACGCGATTTCTGCATAGCAAAGTGCTGCGACAATGCAGATCGCGCCCGCGATGGCAAAGGCAAGCATCAGTCCAGGTCCAGCCTTCTGCGCGCCAGCCGCAGTCAGCACGAAAATGCCCGTACCGATCACGCAGCCAATGCCGAACAATGTTAGCTGGAAAGCGCCCAGCGTGCGGTGCAGAGACTTTTTCTCTGCCGTCGCCAAAATGGCGTCGATCGATTTTGCACGACCAAATATCATTATTTACTCCCCACTCGAAACCTGAATGGCGCAGAACCTAGCTTCTAAAAGCTGTCGCGCAACTTAATTTCCCGTGCAATGCCGAAAATGCTGGGCATAATGGCGACATGGCATTCGATAACGAGCAGCGGGCCATTGCCCGGTCGGCGATTGCGGCCTTGGCGGTGACTGTCACCATGCTGGTCGCGGCTGGCGTCTTCTCTCTGATCGAAGCCGATAATTTGGAACAGCGGCTGAGCCTGTTAGCCGCCACTTTAGCGCCGCTCATGCTAGCGTTGCTCCGCGACATCGCCCGTCTCGCCAACCACCGCTTTGCCGAACCGCTGGACCGGAACGCGGCTGCGGCAGAAACGGGCACAGGAAGAGCGGGCATGTTGTCGGCGATCCTGCGCAATACGCATGAGCAAGTGACAATTGCGGCGCTGATCTATGCAATGGCTGTGATTGCCTTACCGCCGAACTGGACCGATGCGGTTCCAGGCTGCGCGGTGCTTTTCCTGACCGGCAGGCTTGTCTTCGCCGCCGGTTACGCAAAAGGTGCGGGCGGGCGGGCGTTCGGCTTTGGCCTCACCTTTTACCCAAGTGTCGCATTGGCGTTACTGACGTTGGTCACGACCGTGCTTTAGCGCGCAAGCATTGGCCCTAGCGCATTCCCACCGAAAAGATGGATGTGAAGGTGCGGAACTTCTTGATGCGCGTGGATGCCGATATTGGCGAGGAGCCGATAGCCAGGTTCGACCAGCGCTTGTTCCCGGGCAACATGGCCCACGGCACGAATAAAACCTGCTATTTCCGCATCGCTGCCATTCGCGCTGAAATCGTCCCAGCTAACATACGCGCCCTTGGGGATGACGAGCACATGTACCGGGGCCTGCGGGTTTATGTCGTGGAAAGCGAGCGCCCATTCGTCTTCGTAAACTGTCTTGTTCGGAATTTCGCCGCGCAGGATCTTGGCGAAGATATTCTGGTCATCATAAGGCAGCGTCGGGTCGATGGGCATGTTCAGTCCTTTCTGGCGGCCTTTTCGGTGATGCCCGACACGCCCTCGCGTCGGTCGAGTTCGGCCAAGACATCGTCGATGCTGACGCCGCCTTCGGCCAGCAGGACCAGCAGGTGGAAGAGCAGGTCAGCTGCTTCGGCGGTCAGTTTGCCGGAATCGCCCGACAGCGCAGCGATTACCGTCTCGGTCGCTTCCTCGCCAACCTTCTGAGCGATTTTCTCGCGGCCCTTGGCAAAAAGGGCGGCGACATAGCTGCTGTCCGCCGAAGCGCCGCGCCGTTCGGCAATAACCGCTTCCAGCTTTTCGAGTATGTCACGCATCAGATATCCTTTTGCAGCGCCGCAACCATCGCACGGTCTTCAGCGGGGATCAGGCCTTCGAGCACGCGCCAGAAACCGGTGACCGATTCCTGCCCCGCAGCCGCATAAGCCGAGGCCAGGCTCGCGCGAAGGGCCTCGAACAATTGGGCTTCGAATGCCTTGCCGTCTTCAGTCAGACGCAACAGCTTTTGCCGCCGGTCGGTTGCGCCGGTGCGCGTTTCGACCAGCCCGCGTTCGGCAAGGTCGGTCAGCACGCGTCCCAACGACTGTTTGGTAATCGCCAATATCTTGAGCAGCTCGCTGATCGTCAGGTCGGGCTGGCGCGCGATGAAATAAAGTGCGCGGTGATGCGCCCTGCCCAAGCCGTGCTCGGACAGGCCTTCGTCTATCGAGCGAGTCAACCTTGTGTAGCCAAAAAACAGCAACTCGACCCCGCGCCGCACCTCGTGTTCGCGCAGGAAAAGCGGCGAGGCGGCGGGCGTTACCGGTGGAGGGAAAGGGACAGCCATATTGACGTATCTTGGCGCAGGCCATAGGACTGCGCAACCCTTTCCTATGAGCAGAGCAGATATGACCGCTGGCGCATTTCCCTTCGAACCGAACCCGAATCCGGTCGATGCTGCGCGCCGTGCCGATTTGTTGGCTGATCCGGGTTTCGGGCGTGTGTTTACCGACCATATGGTCACGATCCGCTATAGCGAAGGTCAGGGATGGCACGACGCCAAAGTCGTCGCCCGTGCGCCGCTGACGCTCGATCCGGCAACCGCAGTACTGCATTACGCGCAGGAGATTTTCGAAGGGCTGAAGGCTTACCGCCTCGCCGACGGCAGCATGGCGCTGTTCCGGCCCGAGCAGAATGCAAGGCGGTTCCAGCGTTCGGCTAAACGGCTGGCTATGCCTGAATTGCCTGAAGAGCTTTTCCTGCAATCGTGCAAACAATTGGTCGAAGTCGACAAGCAATGGTTCCCGCCGGTCGAGGGTGGCTCGATTTACCTGCGCCCTTTCATGATCGCGAGCGAAGTATTCCTGGGCGTCAAACCGTCGGCCGAGTATCTGTACATGGTCATCGCCTCGGCGGCGGGCAATTATTTCAAGAGCGGCGCGCCCGCGATCTCGATCTGGGTGTCCGAACATTATACCCGTGCCGCGCCCGGCGGCACGGGTGCAGCCAAATGCGGCGGTAATTATGCGTCGAGCCTGGTCGCCCAATCCGAAGCGATTGCGCACGGTTGCGATCAGGTCGTGTTTCTCGACGCCGCCGAGCATCGCTGGATCGAGGAACTGGGAGGGATGAACCTGTTCTTCCTGTTCGACGATGGAACGCTGATCACCCCGCCGACCGATGGTACGATATTGGAGGGTGTGACCCGCGAATCGATTATGCTGCTAGCACGCGAACAGGGGCTGACGGTGCGCGAGGAACGCTATGCCATCGACCAGTGGCGCGACGATGCAGCCTCTGGCAGGCTGGTTGAAGCTTTCGCCTGTGGCACGGCGGCTGTGGTAACGCCTGTTGGCAGCGTTCATTCGGCGCAGGGCCATTTCACCATCGGCGCAGGCGGGCCGGGGCAGATCACGCAACAGTTGCGAAACCGCCTCGTCGATATTCAGCGCGGCATATCGCCCGATCCGCACGGTTGGGTGCAACGTATCGATTAAGCGGTTGCGATTGCCGTTCGCGGCGATATAAGGCCGCGCCAATGGCCGGTTCGCCGGTCTGCTGGGGCGTCGCCAAGCGGTAAGGCAGCGGCTTTTGATGCCGCCATTCGCAGGTTCGATCCCTGCCGCCCCAGCCAAATTTCCGTCCTTTTCCAGAACTTGACGTTACGGTTAGCTTTGTAAATGGTTGTAACGGGACGCGCGCGTCGCTGGCCTTTTGCATCTTTTTGCGCTTATCGCCCGTAATTGTAACGCCAGTTAACAATTGGCGGTAAAGGGCGGAGAAAAAATGCGGGTCGTAATTGCCGACGATGAATCGGACGTTGTCGCGTTCCTGAAATCAATAGTCGAGGAGCTGGGCCATGTCGCGGTCAGCTTTGCCGACGGCAATTTGCTGTCGCAGGCGCTGGTGCGCGAGACTTTTGATCTTGTCATCCTCGACTGGAATATTCCTGGCAAAGACGGGATTGCGCTGCTCGACTGGATGCAGACGACATTGCCCGAGCGCCCGCCCGTCATCATGATGACCAACCGCTCGGCAAAAAAGGACATTAGCGACGCCCTAAACGCAGGCGCGGACGATTATATCACCAAGCCTGAAGATCGGGCGGTTGTGGCCGCCCGCGTCAACGCCATGCTGCGCCGCAATGCGGGCAGCGGCGCGTTCGACCCGCACGCGACCTATGGCAAATATCATTTGAACCGCATCGAGCAGACTGTGACTATTGACGACAAGGCGGTGACGATGACCGCCAAGGAATTCGAGTTGGCCGACCTGTTCTTCCGCAATGCCGACCGGACTTTGTCGCGCAACTACATTATGGAAACGATCTGGCGGACGACAGCGGCATTGGCGACGCGCACGCTCGACATGCATATCTCGCGGGTGCGTTCGAAGCTCGACCTGCAGCCCGAGAACGGATTTCGGATTTTCACCGTGTTCGGCTATGGTTATCGCTTGGAGACGATAGCGAAGGGCAGTTAAGTGGCCAAAACTCGCACTTTCGCGCTTGTTTGCGCGATCTGTTTGTCATTTGACAGGGCGCCCTCTTTAGCCGCCGATGACGATGCTCCCGTCCGTTACACTGTGCGCAAAGGCGATACGCTGATCGATCTCGGCGAACGTTATTTGCGCGCTCCCGAGCAATATAGGATCGTCCAACAGCAGAACCGGGTTGCCAATCCCTTCGTCATGCCGACCGGCAAAGTCCTGACGATCCCGCGCAATCTTCTGAAGTTCAGACCCGCCAGCGCGACGCTGGTCTCGGTTCGCGGGCAGGTATTGGCCAGCGCAGCCGCTGCGTCGGTCGGCCAGACGCTGCGCGAAGGAGCAGCGATCAGCACTGGTCCCTCGTCCTTTGCGACAATGTTGCTCGAAGATGGCTCGCGCATTTCCCTACCGTCCAACAGCGACATCCGCATCCGCCGTCTGCGCAGCTATGTGCTCGGCGGCAGCCTCGATTATGATTTCGATATCGCGAAGGGCGGCCTCCGCTCTTCGGTAATAAAGCAGAAGTCGGGCGACGACCGCTATCGGGTGCGCACTCCAAAGGCGGTGTCGGCCGTGCGCGGTACCGATTTTCAGTCGCGGCACGACCCCGATGCAGGGATCGATTTTGCAGAGGTCGTCGAAGGCGGACTGGCCGTAAACGCAGGGGGCGGTGCCAGCCGTCCACTGTCCGCAGGCAATGGCCTCGCCGTTAAAATGGGCGGCGGTGTCATCACCGAAGCGTTGCTGGCGCCTCCATCTTTGCGGGAGCCAGGAAAAACGCAGGCAGATAAAATCATACGTTTTGCCGCGGAAAACCCTGGCGGGATTCGTTACACGATTGCCGCCGATGCTGGCTTTGTCGAACAGATCGCAGACGCCATCGCTCCAAACGGCAAGGCCGAGTTTGCCGAACTGGCCAACGGCAATTATTTCGTCCGCGCGCGCGCGATTTCGGACAATGGCATTCAGGGCATGCCCGCGACCTTCGCTTTCAAGCGTCGGTTGAACGGCGTGGCCGCGAGCGCCGGGCAAGGCGAGGATGGTTATGTGTTTCGCTGGATCGGTGAGGGTGAAGGCACACAGCGCTTCCATTTCCAGTTATTCCGCAATGCCACCGACCGGATCGCGATGGTTGATGAGGCGGGACTCACTGGCGACAGGGTAAGCATTTCCGATCTTCCCCAAGGCGACTATTATTGGCGGGTTGGCGTGGTTCAATATCTTGATGGCGAGGTTGCTATCAACTGGACGCCGCTCGAAAAGCTGTCCGTTTCCGGTTCATAGCCTTGCAACTTGATATTTCGGCAGCCGCGCCCGAATAAGCGCCATGAATGTCCGGTTGCGCCTTGCGATTGAATGGCTGGCCATCGGCCTGCTCGCAACCGGAATCGTTCTGGCTGTTTTGCTGTGGCGAGGAACATCTTCGTTCGACAGTCTGCTCTATGACCGACTGAGCGCGGTTGGCCGACCGGCTGCGGATCGCGATATATTGCTGGTCGCCATCGACGATCCCAGCCTTGCCGCTATCGGCAAATGGCCATGGGACCGCAGCGTTCATGCCCGGCTTATCGAAAAGCTCCAGGCCAAGCAGCCGCGGACAATTTCGTTCGACATTTTGCTCAGCGAGGGCGGCACAGGCGACGCTGAACTGGCCGCCGCAATGGCTGCCGGGCCAGCGCCGGTTTTCATACCGCTCCATTTTAGTTCGCCCGGTAGCGACGGGCGGCCTCACGACACGGTGCCCCCAGACCCGGCTTTTGCAGAAGCGGCCAAGGCCGCTGGACATGTTAACATCTTGTTCGACAATGATGGCATCGTCCGAAAGGCAGCGTTTTGTTTCCGGCCCGAACCGCAGGGAAAGGCATGGCCGCACCTCATGGAGCTGGCGTATCGCGGCGACGGCGGCAAACCTTCGCCTGTCGCGCGTGCCGACAGGGACTGCAGTCGCGAATATTTGATTCCTTATGCACCGCGCGGCAGGTTTGCCGAAATACCTTATGGCGACCTGCTCGCTGGCGACATTCCAGACGATATAATGCGCGGCAAGGATGTTATCATCGGTGCAACCGCCGCCGGGATGGGCGACAATTTCCCGACACCCAATGGAGAAGGCGGGCAGCTTTCGGGTATCGAGATCATGGCCAATATGCTGGGCGCATTACGCCGGGACGATTTCATCAAGCCGGTTGGGCAAGGCTGGGCCATAGCCGCATCCCTGTTGCCCTTATGGCTGCTGATGATCGGTTTCCTGCTCTGGAAACCTCGCGTAATGCTCTTCGCATCACTAGCCAGCATTGCGCTGATCCTTGCCGCGAGCGCCGCGCTGCTGTGGAACAGCATCTGGCTTGCGCCGGGGGCAGCGTTGCTAGGCATATTGATCGTCTATCCGCTCTGGGGTTGGCGCCGGTTGCAGGCAATGAGCGACTTCATGGCTTCCGAATTACGCGCGCTCCAACAGGAAGGCGAAGCCAACCCCCTCCCCATCCAACCGAACCGCACGACCGACATCGTCGGTCGCCAGAGCGAGGCGCTTGCCGGTTCCATTGACCATATGCGCGACTTGCGGCGCTTCGTGTCCGATACGCTGGCCGACTTGCCCGACCCGATGTTCGTCACCGATCCTGACGGGATCGTAACGTTGACCAACGACATGCTCGACGAGCGGCTGGATGAGAGCATTCGCGGCATGACAATCGTAAAGGCGCTCGACACGATGGTTGCTTCGGACGACCGGTCTCAGGTGGATCGCTATCTTCAGACAGTTGGCAATGACGCAGCCCCCGAGTTCGTCCGTTTCACCTCGCCCGCTGACCAGACGTTCGTCATGCGCCGGTCCGAAATTCGCAGCGACGCTGACGAGCTGCGCGGACATATCCATTATCTGACCGATATTACCGACCTCACGCGCGCCGAAGCCGAGCGTGAAGAAGTGCTGCAATTATTGTCGCATGACATGCGCGCGCCGCAATCCACGATCATCGCGATTCTTGATGGCGATATCGATGCCGAGGCAAAAAAGCGTATCGAGCATAACGCGCGACGGACGATGCAACTCGCACAGGATTTTGTCGAGATTGCGCGCATGGGCGAGACCGAATTCGAGGGCGAGGATGTGCTGCTTGCCGATCTTGTGCGCGAGGTCGCTGACAGCCTCTGGCCGTTGGCAAGCGAGCGCGGGATCAAATTCGCCTTTGGCGACTGCAGCAACAACGCTTTTGTTGTTGCCGAGCCCGATCGGCTGTTTCGCGCCTTATGCAACCTTTTCGACAATGCGATCAAATTTAGTCCCGATGACGCGACAATTGCCATCGCTGTCGCGGGGCAGAACGCCGAAATTGTGGTTACGATCACTGACAACGGCCCCGGTATTGCCCCGGAAATCTTGCCGCGGCTGTTCAGCCGTTTTGCCAGCGGCGGCGAGCATAAGGGTCGGGTAACGGGAGCAGGATTGGGGCTAACCTTCGTCCAGTCCGTCATCGAGCGGCATGGCGGCTCTGTTACCGCAGCGAATAATGCTGGAACTGGCGCAACATTTACCGTGCGGCTGCCCGAAGCGCCAGACGCGTAGGCCGCCTATTCGCGGCCCTTGCGCGTCAGCACATAGGTTCCGCGTGGACTTCCAAAGTCGGCAAGCGCGGCGTTGACGAGCGTCGGGAGGGCATCGGCGACCTCTAATTTACAATGATATTCCGCCGCCCGGCCGCGATAGACCTCGGAGCCATCACCGACTTTGGTCAGCGTCACTCCCAGCCGGTATTCCCGGTCCTCGCAGCTTTGCAGCGGTCTTTTGCGTTTGGCAGGCGAAAGGCTGTCGGGACCGTCCTTGCTACCCAAAGATAACGCAGCAGGACGCGCATCGACGGTGATTTCGAGATGCAGCGGCGCTTCCTTGGCCAGCGCAAAGCCTTTTTGCGCCATGGAGGCTGCAACGAGCTTGTAAGCGCTGTGTAGTTCGGCGGACGTCTCGGCCACGGTCGAGATCATGTAGCGTTCAGCTTTAGGTGACGTGATGCCACTGCTCGATATCCGCGTCTCGACGTTGGACGAACAGGCCGGGACCCAAAGGATAGCAGACAAAATCAGGCAACGCTTCATCGCGCCCGTTTATCAACGCCGCACAAGCCCGCGCAAGCACTACATGCTTTTACGAGGCGTTACCGTGTCAGCAGGAAATAGATGACGTAGAACCAGCTGAAAATCCCGTGGATGATCGCCCACAACACCGACTTGTGCGTCGTATAGCTGATCACCATTGCGAGCGCGCTGCCAAAGCCGACGCCCGACCTTACGGTGGACTGGACGACTGTTCCCCTCATGCCGCCTGCTTTGCCCGTTCGGTCAGTTCCTGATTAAGCATTTCTGCCAGCAGGAAAGCAAGTTCGAGCGACTGCGCCGCGTTCAATCGCGGGTCGCAATGCGTGTGGTAGCGGTCGGCAAGCGCCTCGTCGGTCACCGCAACTGCGCCGCCAGTGCATTCGGTGACATTCTGGCCGGTCATCTCAATATGGATGCCACCACCGAAGCTGCCCTCCGCGCGGTGCACGGCAAAGAAGCCGCGCACTTCGGCGAGGATGCGCTCGAAGGGACGGGTCTTGTAGCCGCTCGCCGACTTGATGACATTGCCGTGCATCGGGTCGCACGACCAGATGACGGGATGCCCTTCGCGCTGCACCGCGCGCACCAGTACGGGCAAGCCGCTTTCAACCTTATCATATCCATAGCGCGAAATAAGGGTAATGCGCCCCGGTTCGCGTGCTGGATTGAGCGTGTCGAGCATCCGCAGTAGCGCATCGGGCTCAAGGCTCGGACCGCATTTGATGCCGATTGGGTTGCCGATACCGCGCAGATATTCGACATGCGCCGAACCTTCGAAGCGTGTGCGGTCACCAATCCACAGGAAATGCGCCGAAGTGTCATACCAGCGACCGGTCAGGCTGTCCTGCCGCGTCATCGCCTGTTCGTAAGGCAAGAGTAGCGCCTCATGGCTGGTATAAAAGCTTGTGCCCTTGATCTGCGGCACTGTTTCAGGAGTGATCCCGCAGGCTTCCATGAAATCCAGCGCCTCGCCAATGCGGTCCGCCGTTTCCTTATATTTCTGCGCCCAAGGCGAACGACCCATATAATCGTGCGTCCAGGCGTGAACCTGCTTCAGATTGGCATAGCCGCCGTTCGAGAAAGCGCGAAGCAAGTTGAGCGTAGATGCCGCCTGGCTGTAGGCGCGCACCATGCGCGCCGGGTCGGGCTCGCGGCCTTCGGCGTTGAATTCGATATCGTTGATGATGTCGCCGAAATAGCTTGGCAATTCGACGCCGCCCTGCGTTTCGGTGGGCGTCGAGCGCGGCTTGGCAAACTGCCCCGCCATCCGCCCAAGCTTAACCACCGGAACCTTGCCGGAGAATGTCAGCACGACCGCCATCTGCAGCAGCACACGGAAGGTGTCGCGGATGTTATTAGGGTGGAACTCGGCGAAACTCTCGGCGCAATCACCGCCCTGCAGCAAAAACGCCTTGCCCTCGACGACATTGGCGAGATCGGCGGTCAGGTTGCGCGCTTCTCCCGCGAACACCAACGGCGGATAGTTACGCAGAGTCTCTTCGGTCGCGGCCAGAGCGGCGGCGTCGGAATATTGCGGCATGTGAATGCCTTTGGCGTTTTTCCAGCTATCCGGCGTCCAGTTCGTCGCCATTGTTGTCACTCCGGTAATATTCGTTCACAAAGGCGCGGCCTTTAGGACATCGGGCATAGCACAGGCAAGCAAAAGCGGCAATTTTCCGTCGCTTTAATATTGTGCAATCATAACGTATTCGATTGGCAGGATAAGTGCCAAATTCCCTGTTGGCAAATGGCCGCAAACACGTCTATCAGGCCGCTGAATCGTGACGGTGACGGCTACAAAACCGCCTCTTCGCCGCTGCGCAACGGGGTTTCGACGGTATTGCGGGTCTGGTGCCCGTATTGCATACAAGGGCATCATATGGCTACGGTCAAAAAGACGACAGGCACAGCAAAAGCGCCGCGCAAGGCACCGGCAGAGGCCGCTGCAGCGCCAGCCGCGGCAGCATTGAATGGAGTTCCGATGGAAGCAACAGCAGCAACTGAAGGCGAAGGCGTCGATCGCCGTGACTTCATCCATATCGCCGCCGTCAGCTTCGCCGGCGTCGGTGCACTGGCAGTCGTATATCCGCTCGTCACGCAAATGAGTGCCAGCGCCGACGTTCTGGCGCTCGCCTCGATCGAAGTCGACGTCGCTGCCATCGAGCCCGGCCAGGCGATCAAGACTAGCTGGCGCAAACAGCCGGTTTTCATCCGCAACCTCACGCCCGCAGAAATCGACGAAGCCAACAAAGTCGATGTCGCATCGTTGCGCGAACCGCAAACTTTGGCCGAACGGACGCAACCGGGGAAGGAAAACTGGTTGATCACGCTGGGCGTCTGCACCCATTTGGGTTGCGTGCCGCTGGGTGCTGCCGCAGGCGAGATCAAGGGCGAATATGGCGGCTATTTCTGCCCTTGCCACGGTTCGCACTATGACACCGCCGCGCGTATACGTAAGGGTCCGGCTCCGTTGAACCTGGTGGTTCCGGAATATGCTTTCATTTCCGACACTGTCGTGAAAATCGGTTGAGAGGCTAGAGCAAGATGAGCTTTCCTTGGGCAGCAGAATATAAGCCGAAAAATCCGGTGATGCAGTGGGTGGACGAACGTCTTCCCCTTCCGCGCCTTGTCTACAATGCCATCGGTGCGGGCTATCCCGTTCCGCGCAATCTCAATTATTTCTGGAATTTCGGCGTTCTTTCGGGCGTCTGTCTGGTTATCCAGATTGTCACCGGCATTGTCCTCGCGATGCATTATTATGCCAGCGTCGATGGTGCGTTCAATTCGGTCGAGCATATCATGCGCGACGTGAATTCTGGCTGGTTCATCCGCTACGCGCACATGAACGGCGCGAGTTTCTTCTTCATCGTCGTCTATATCCACATTTTCCGTGGGCTTTATTACGGTTCGTACAAAGCCCCGCGTGAAATGGTGTGGTTGCTGGGCGTGGTGATCTTCCTGCTGATGATGGCGACAGGCTTTATGGGCTATGTTCTTCCCTGGGGGCAGATGAGCTTTTGGGGTGCGCAGGTGATTACCGGTTTCTTCTCGGCCATTCCCGTGGTCGGCGAGCCGTTGCGCCAGTGGCTGCTGGGCGGCTTTGCGCCCGACCAAGCGGCGCTCAACCGCTTCTTCTCGCTGCACTATCTGCTGCCGTTCGTGATCGCAGGCGTTATCATCCTGCACATCTGGGCGCTGCACATTCCGGGATCGTCGAACCCGACCGGGGTTTCGGTAAAGGGCGAACAGGACACGGTTCCGTTCCACCCTTATTACACGGCCAAGGACGGCTTCGGCCTCGGCGTGTTCCTGATCCTGTTCGTTGCGGTGACCTTCTTTGCGCCCAACATGCTCGGCCATCCGGATAACTATATCCCCGCAAACCCGCTGTCGACGCCTGCGCATATCGTTCCCGAATGGTATTATCTGCCCTTCTACGCAATCCTCAAGGCGTTTACCGTCAATTTCGGTATCCCCTTCACTGGCATCGTCCTTATCGAAGCCAAGCTGATGGGTGTGCTCGCGATGTTCGGCTCGATCCTGCTGCTCTTCGTCCTGCCGTGGCTCGACACCTCGCCGGTACGCTCTGGCAATTACCGCCCGCTGTTCAAGAAGTTCTTCTGGTATGGTTTGCTACCGTCAATTGCCATTCTCGGCGTTTGCGGCGCTATGCCTGCCGAAGGCATCTGGGTCATGCTCAGCCAGGCTGCGGCATTCTATTATTTTGCGCACTTCCTGATCATCCTGCCGATCGTCTCGCGCATCGAACGGCCGCTGCCGCTGCCGAATTCCATAACCGAAGCCGTCACCGGCAAACCGCTCGAATTAGCGGCCGCGTAAAACAGGGAAAGCATATATCATGGTTCGTCTTATTGCTTTTTTGGTGGGCGCGTTTTTCTGCGGCATGCTACTGCTCGGGCTGGGCGACACAATCGTCAGCGCGATCAACGAGCCCGCCGAGCCGACGGCGGAGCATGAGTTCCACCAGAAGCCGTTGCCTGAAAAATTCACCTTCGACGGTCCCTTCGGCAAGTTCGACAAGGGCCAGCTTCAGCGCGGCCTGAAGGTCTACAAGGAAGTCTGCGCCGCCTGCCATAGCCTTAATTTGGTGTCTTTCCGCAACTTTGCCGACCTTGGCTATAGCGAAGACGAAGTGAAGGCGATTGCCAAGGGCTGGACGACCGAAGTTCCGTCGATCGACCCTGTAACCGGCGAGCCAGCGACGCGCCCCGCCATCCCTGCCGACAAGATCCCGTCGCCTTTCGCCAATGAAGTTGCAGCACGCGCGGCCAACAACAACGCGTTGCCGCCCGATCTTTCGCTTATTACCAAGGCGCGTCCCAACGGTCCGGCCTATGTCTACTCGCTGTTGATGGGCTATCGCGACCAGGCCGGATACAAGAATGAAGAAGGCAAGGAACTGCTCAAGGAATTCCCCGATGCCGCAACGCCTCCGGGCCTCAACTTCAACCCGTGGTTTGCAAACCTGAACATCGCGATGGCCGAACCGATCGGAGCGGACGATCAGGTAACCTACGATGACGGCACCAAGGCCACCAAGGCGCAAATGGCCAAGGACGTTTCCGCCTTCCTCGCATGGACCGCAGAACCGAAGATGGAAAACCGCAAGAGCGCAGGCCTCGCAGCCTTGGCCTTCTTGCTTATCTTTACTGTCCTCACTTGGATGTCGTACAAATCGATCTGGGCTGGCAAGAAGCATTGATTGACGAAACGCAGCGCTGTCTTTAATGGCAGCGCCGCGTCCGTCGCACCAATGCGGGTATAGCATAGTGGTAATGCACTAGCCTTCCAAGCTAGCTAGAGGGGTTCGATTCCCCTTACCCGCTCCAGCCTCCCTGATACACTTTGCGACAAAGCAGGCGTTGCGCTGACAAAGCGCTGCGACATATTGTTCCTATATCGATGGTGTCCGGCGACCCTGCCGGGAAACGATCAAGGAATAACAGGATGAAAAAGACTCATATCATTTCCGGCTTGCTGGCCGTGTCGCTGACTTCGGTCGCGCTTTATGCCGCACCCGGTGCTAACCTCGGCAAGTCGGTTACCAAGGCCGAAGCGATAGCAGCAGCCGATGCGCGTTTTGCCACGATGGACGCAAATGGTGACGGCACTCTTAACGACGCCGACAAAGCCGCGATGGTCAAGGCACGCTTTGCCAAGCTCGACGCCGATAAAAATGGATCGATTTCGGAAGCCGAATTTGTCGCCATGCATGAAGCCCGCGCCGACAAGCGCGAAGAGCGCCGCGAAAAGCGCATGGGCCGTGGTGGTCCCGAAGGTAAAATGGGCCACCGTGGTGGTCGTGGCGGCGGCATGAAGATGCTCGCCCGCGCCGATACGAATGGCGACAAGGCGATTTCGCAGGCCGAATTTCGCGCCGCCGCCGAAACCCGCTTTGCGAAGGCCGACGCCAACAGCGACGGCACCGTAACGCCTGAAGAGCGCAAGGCACAGCGCGGCAAATGGCGTGACCGCCCGGCTGCAGCTCCTGACGCAAGCTAAACAAGCTTTGCTGGCGCGGTCTTTCCCCTCCCCTTTGGAGACCGCACCAAAACTGGGCCGGAGGAGTTCTCCCTCCTCTCCTCCGGCCTTTTTCTTGCTTGTGAAGCAATAATTGCGGAATAGCAGATATGAACAAGACCCGTCCGCACCTACTGCTTGTCGATGACGAAGCATCGATCCGCGATCCGCTGGGCAAATATCTCGAACGGCAGGGTTTCCGCATCACCGACGCTGCTGATGCGTCCACTGCGCGGTCGGCCTTGCTCTCCTACGATATCGACCTTGTCCTGCTGGACGTCATGATGCCTGGCGAGGATGGCCTCAGCCTCTGTCGCCATATCGCCGCCAATGACGGTCCGCCGGTGATACTGCTTACGGCCAAGTCAGAAGAAACCGACCGCATCATAGGACTGGAAATCGGTGCGGACGACTATGTCGTCAAACCCTTTTCGCCTCGCGAGCTGGTTGCGCGGGTCAAGGTCGTGCTGCGTCGCATTTCGTCAGGCGCGGCCAAGCCGGATCATATTGGGCAGAGCTACAGCTTTGCAGGCTGGACACTGAATAGCGGCGAGCAAACATTGCACGACCCCGAAGGCGTCCTCGTACCTCTCTCGTCCGGCGAACACCGGATGCTGGAGGCGCTGGTAACGCGCGCGGGCCAAGTCTTGACGCGCCACCAACTGCTCGACCTTACCCGAGGCCGCGAGGGCGGACCGTTCGACCGCGCCATCGACAACCAGGTCAGCCGCCTGCGCCGCAAGATCGAGGCCGACGCAAAGGACCCGCAGCATATCAAGACCATCTGGGGCGGTGGCTATCGCTTTTCGACGGAAGTTAAAAGGCTGTGAGCCGTTTCGGAATTCACCGTTTGTGGCCGAAAAGCCTTTACGGCCAGATACTCTTGGTTGCGGCCTCTGCACTATTGCTCGCACAAGGAATCAATGCTGCGCTGTTGCTGGCGGGAACACGCAGCCGTGCTGTTACCGAAGCCACCACGATGGTCGTAACCCGCATTGCCAACCAGCTCGAGCGGCAGCAGGACCGCGCTGGGTTTGCAAATGACATGCGCGAAAGGCCGATAATGGACGCACTTCGTCGCCGAAAGGGAACGCCCGTGTCTGTCGATTACGCAGCGCAGCCGCTTATGATTCCGCGTTACCGGCTCGAAAGCGAATTAACCGACCGTAGCAATGATTTTCTGGCCGCGTCCAATTTGGGTCTGTCACAGGTCAAAATTACATCGGGGTCGATCAAGCTGTTACCGGAGGAACTGCGCGCTCCGCTGATGCGCCGATTTGCGTTGTCGAAAATGCGGCAGGACAGGCGCGAGGAGCCGCGTTTCGCTGTTTTGATGACCGCACGCACTGCCGACGGTCGCTGGTTGAGCGCGGCCGCGCTGGTGCGGCCGACCGAAAGCGGTTCGCTTTTTGCGCTGATTCTGCAGACGTTGCTGCTCTATATTGCAGTGCTTATTCCGCTGGCGCTGGTCGCTAGACGTATCGCCAAGCCGCTTGGTCACCTGACCGAGCGTGTGCAGCGCGTCGGGCTGGCAGGCGAAATCGAACCGATGCCGAGCGAAGGACCCAATGATGTCCGACAGCTCATCGAATCTTTTAACACCATGCAGGCACGGGTTTCGACATTGCTAGGTGAAAAGGATGTGATGCTGGGTGCCATCGGCCACGACCTCAAAACGCCGTTGGCGGCGCTTCGTGTGCGTGTCGAATCGGTAGAGGATGACGAGGAACGCGAGAAAATGGCGAACACCATCGACGAGATGGTGACGATATTGGACGATATATTGACACTGGCACGGCTCGGAAAATCGGGCGAGGCGATCCAGTCGGTAGATATCGGGGCACTGGTCGAATCGGTTGCGGGCGAATTTCCCGGAGCAACCTTCGATGCGCCGGTGCATCGGATAGTGGCGTCCATCCGCCCGGTACTTATTCGCCGGGCACTCCGCAATCTGATCGGCAATGCCGTCACCTATGGCAATACGGCGCATATTGCAGTCCGACAGCAAGGCGACAGCGTCTGCATCGACATTGCCGACAATGGACCGGGGGTCGACCCGTCACAGGTCGACAGCATATTCGAACCCTTTACCCGCGCCGAAAAATCACGAAGCCGTACCACCGGCGGGTCGGGCCTCGGCCTCACTATTTCGCGCGCCATTGCGCGTGCGCATGGCGGTGATGTGGTGCTGGAAAACCGCAGCGAAGGCGGCTTGAAGGCAACGCTTTCGTTCAAAGCGTAAGTGAAAACCGGCCTCCGGAATGCGATGATGTGGGGACGCTTCCGAAGGCCGATATCTTCAAGCGACGGCGGAGACTGCCGCGACGCCTTGCCGACCATGCCTTCCGCCATTCCGATGGACCAGTATCACGGCAGCTGCCGCTGAAGAAATGGCGTTTGACCCGGTCTGGGTCGTAAAACGACATATCTGCAAAAAGCTTTAGCCGGTCGGCTGCACTTTCCACGTACCGCTGTTCTGGAACTCGGGCTTCACATCCGTTGCCTGAGGTAGCCGTTCGCCGCGATAGGCCGACTCACCGCCTGCCTTGCGCGCTTCCCCTGAATAATCGGGGGCCGAATAGCTGACCGCCGCGCGCTGGCGGGCAGGCAATATGTCGGCGTAAGGCGACGACGATGCCTCGCGTGCTTCGGCTTCGGCCTTTAGACGGGCTGCTGCGAATTCCTTCTCATATCTCTTCTGCAGCTGGATTGGATCGAGGTCATCCGCAGGTGCTGGCGTCCACGCGCGTGGTTTGGGGCCTGGGAATGGCTCGCGGCCTGCGTGGCTACGGAAAAAGGCCGATTGACGACCTGCACTGCCCTTCCACGTATAGAAACGGTGCGCGCCGATGGTGCCGACAAAGTTCAGGCTGGGTGCCCAATAGGGATAGACATAGGTGGCATGATAATGTGTCGCCATGCCGACGGGCGCATAGACCGAACCGGCCAGCGCCTGCGCTGCTACCCGCTGCGCGCGCAGCCATGAGGCACGGGCAGGAATACGCGCCATCGAGCCGTCGCAGCTATAGCTGAACTGGCAACCCGTCGCGCGCTCCGATCCTTGGTAAATCACGCCGCAGACGCTGTTGGGATAGGTCGGATGCCGCATCCGGTTGAGGATGACCTGTGCCACAGCGCGCTGGCCATCATCGGGTTCGTTCGCGGCCTCGTAATAGATGGCGTCGGTCAGGCATTTGAGCGCTCGGCTATGATCGACGCTGCCCGCCCGCATCACGAACGGCCTTGCCGGACCGCCTGCTGCGAAATGCTGCAGCGAATCGATACCCGCTATCGGCGCGTCTCCTTGCCCCGGTTCAATGGTAACTGGGGGCACCGTGTAATTCTGGTCGAGGTAGAAAAAAGCCGATCCGGGGAAATTTTCCGCCGCGCCCCATTTGGGGTCGATGGAAGGTTTTGGGGCGTCGGCCTTGCCGAACGGCGCGATTTGCGCCACCGACGGCACCAAGGCGAGCAATGCAAAGGCGATGAGCACCAGGATAATTTCGCGAGTTCCGATCAACGGCCGACGCGCGGGCTTGCGCTCGGCCCGGGGGCGCGGCGTCATGACCTCGTCGATATGCTCGTGAATCATTGGGATACCCGGAAACCCTGTAAGACGTCCCCCTACATCAGTTTTTTAGGCCTCGCGTCCGCGATTTTCGGGCTGTGCCAGCATGGGACGGGGGCGCCCGAAGATGTTAATTGTCGTAAAATCGACGCAATTTATGAACTGCTTAGCAAGAGTCCAGTGACGGCCGAGGCGAGCGCGACCGCTCGCAAAACGCGGCCCTTTTTGCCCAGTCGCAGGATCGTCCGCCCTGCCCCCTCGAAGCCCTTACCTTCGCGCATTTGCTGCATCATCAAGTCGAATTCAGGGCCTTTGAGCATTTCGTTCGAATAGCGCATCCGCTCGACCACCTTGCGGCGCACGAAGGCGCTGACGCTGCTGTCGTCGAATACCGCATCGAGAGCGTCGATTTCGGGTAACTCGGTAGCATCTTCGAACACGCTGTTCTTGCCCTCGCAGCAGCGAACATGGTCGATCCAAGCAATCGCCGCCGCTTTGGCCTGTTCGGCCGCATGCTTACGGCTGATCTGCTGCGGACTACGCCGATACAGCAGCAATCTCTGTGGCAAATTGGCGATATCGGCGTGGAGCGAGGCGCGAAGCCAAAGGTCGTAATCCTCGGCATGGCGGAAAGCCGGACGATAGCCGCCGAGCTTTCGCACCAGCGCGGTACGCATCATCACCGACGGGTGGCAAACCGGTGGCCCGTCCTTTAGCAGCGTGCGCGCTTTAATCGGGTCGAGCGGATAATCGTCGGTCGCGCCGATTATCAGGCCGATTTCGTCAATATCGTGAGTGTTGCTCCCCAATATGCCGATTTCGGGATATTCCGCGAGATAAGCGATCTGTGTAGAAAAGCGGCTCGGCATGGCGATGTCGTCGCTATCCATTCTCGCAAGCAAGGGGGATTTGGCGGCGGCGATAAGTTCATTGAGGCTCGCAACCAGACCACGATTTTCGCGTTCGATCAGACGGATACGACTGTCTTTTTCGGCAAGGCCTTGCAAAATCGTGCCACTATTGTCGGTCGAGCCGTCGTTAAGGATCAGGAATTCGAAATCGGTAAAATCCTGCTGCAATATCGATTGCACGCAGGGGTATAGATGCGCCTCGCCGTTGTAGACGCTCATGATGACGGACAGGGCGGGCGAGCTTGCCATGCTCCATGCTTAGCGGCTATTCGTCACAAATTGGTTTCCGGGAAGCAGGATTTTACATGCGTCTAGCGCTTTACCAGCCGGACATTGCGGGCAATGTCGGTGCCGTTTTGCGCACCACCGCGTGTTTCGCCGTGCAGTGCGATATCATCGAACCGTGCGGTTTTGCCTTCTCCGACCGCGCCCTCAAACGCGCTGGCATGGACTATGCCGCGCAGGCGCAGATTTGCCGTCATCCCGATTGGACGTCGTTTCTGGAGACGCTGAACGGCGCCCGGCTGGTGCTGATGTCGAGCAAGGCGTCCTCCCCTTTGCCGCAATTCGATTTCCGGTCGGACGATGTCATCCTGATGGGATCGGAAAGCAGCGGCGCACCTGCTAATGTCCACGACCGCGCCGACGCGCGCGTCTACATTCCGATGGCTGCAGGGTTTCGGTCCTTGAACATTTCGGTATCGGCTGGCATCGCTCTGGCCGAAGGCTTAAGGCAGACACAGCAATTCCCCGGAGGTTCGATTTGACGCTCACCCTCGATACCCGCCAGCAAGCCGCCCGCGACTGGTTCGAAAGCCTGCGCGACAGGATTTGCGCCAGTTTCGAGGAAATCGAGCGCGAAGCGGGTTCCGACGCAGGGTTCGACTATATCCCCTGGGAGCGGCTCGACCATGACGGCTCGCCCGGTGGCGGCGGGGTGCGCGGGGTGATGAAGGGCAAGGTCTTCGAGAAAGTCGGCGTCAACGTCTCGACTGTCGGTGGCGCATTCAATCCCGAGTTCGCCAAAACCATTCACGGCGCAGCGGAAGACCCCAATTTCTTCGCCACCGGCATCAGCCTAGTTGCGCATATGGCGAACCCGCATGTCCCGGCGGTGCATATGAATTGCCGCTATCTCGTCACCACCAAAAGCTGGTTCGGCGGCGGAGCTGACCTCAATCCGCCAATACCTTATGAGGAGGACACTGCCGACTTCCACGCCCGCCTGCGCGCCGCCTGCGCGCCTTATGGGCCAGACGTGTACGAACGCTACAAAGCATGGGCTGAGGAATATTTCTGGATACCGCATCGCGGCCTGCATCGCGGCGTCGGCGGGATATTCTACGATCATCTGGAGAATAGCAGCGACGCGCTGTTCGAACAGAATTTCGGGTTGACCCGCAGCGTTGGCGAGGCGTTTCTCGACATTTTCCCGAAGCTGGTGCGCCGCCGGATGAACCAGCCCTTCACTGACGAGGAAAAGCAGGCGCAAAGACGCTGGCGCGGGCTTTATGCCGAGTTCAACCTCGTTTATGACCGTGGAACGACCTTCGGCCTTAAAACCGGCGGCAATGTAGATGCCATCCTGATGAGCCTTCCGCCTGAAGTGGCATGGGACTGAGCCGACACCCGTGGATATCGATTGGGAAGTTTCGTCAGGCCTAACGCCATATCCAGAAGTTGTCGCTCGCATGGAAGGTTTGCAATCCGCCATTCGCGACGACGGCGGGCGCGAACTTATCTGGCTGCTCGAACATCCGCCACTCTACACCGGCGGTACCAGCGCTGACCCCGCCGAACTGCTGAGCCAGCAATTCCCGGTTTACGATACCGGTCGCGGCGGGCGCTATACCTATCACGGCCCCGGCCAGCGCGTCGGTTATGTTATGCTCGACCTTGCCAAACGCGGCAAGGACGTGCGCTGTTATGTCCATGCGCTCGAAGGCTGGGTGATCGATGCGCTCGCCCGCTTCGGCGTCGAGGCGCGGCGGGCGAAAGGGCGGATCGGCATCTGGTGCGATAATCGCGCAGGGCAAGAAGCCAAAATCGGCGCCATAGGCGTGCGCATCCGCCGCTGGGTGACAATGCATGGCTTTGCGGTCAACGTGGCACCCGACCTTGCGCATTTCGGCGGCATCGTACCCTGCGGCATCGCCGAATTTCCGGTGACGAGCCTTGCCGATCTCGGCATCGACGTGGCGCTCCACGATTTCGACGAAGCGCTGGCCGCCACTCTGCCCGACTTCCTCAACGCCCTTGCCAAAGCGGGCACAAATTGTAGCGTTTCGCCATAATCCAGAAACAAAGGACCGATATGCGCCGCCTGATTATCCTTTCCGCCCTCTCGCTCGCCGCCTGTGGCGGAGGCACCAGCGAGGACCGGCAGACCACCGAAACCCGCATGGACGATCTCGACAGCCTCGAAGGCACGATCAGCGACGATGCGATCAATACCGATGGATCGACCGACGAAGGGCCAATCGAGGCCGCGCCTGCACCCAGCGGGGAACCCAAGGCCAAGCTCGATAAGGAGCAGAATAGGGAAACCGGCGGCCCCGAAATCGTCAAGGTCGAGCCCGAAGAACCCGCGGAATGATCGCCAGCCAATCGCTGACTTTGCCCTGCGGCGCGGTGCTCCGTAATCGGTTGGCGAAAGCGGCAATGACCGAAGGACTGGCCGACATAAGCGGTCGCCCGACGCCCGAGCTGGAGCGGCTTTACGGCATCTGGTCGGACGGTGGCGCTGGCTTGCTGCTATCGGGCAATGTGCAGATCGATGCCAACCATCTCGAACGACCCGGCAATGTGATAATCGACCAAATGCCTGACGAGGACATGCGTGCTGCCCTGCAAAAATGGACCAAGGCGGGAACACGCGGCGGCAATCATTTCTGGGCGCAGATCAGCCATGCCGGACGCCAGACCATGAAGGCAATAAATCCACGCCCCAAGGCACCCTCGGCGGTCAAGCTAGGGCTTCCGGGCGGGCAGTTCGGCATGCCTGTTGCCCTGACCGAAGAAGAAATATTGAACCTGATCAGCCGTTTCGGACAGGCGGCAAAAGCCTGCCAGGACAATGGCTTTACCGGCGTTCAGATCCACGCTGCGCATGGTTACCTTATTTCGCAGTTCCTAAGTCCCCGCTCTAACCGGAGAGACGACCGTTGGGGCGGCAGCCTTGAAAACCGCGCGCGCTTCCTGTTGTTCACGCTAAACACCGTGCGGCAATTGGTCGGTCCCGATTTTCCGGTTTCGGTCAAACTGAACAGCGCCGATTTCCAGCGCGGCGGCTTCGCCTTTGAGGACAGCTTGCAAGTCGCACGCTGGTTGCAGGAAGGCGGGGTTGACCTGATCGAGATCTCAGGCGGCACTTACGAGCAGCCCAAGCTGCTCGGCATCGAAGGGCTGGAGGAAGCCGAACCGCAAGCTGTGGCCGAATCCACGCTCGCGCGCGAGGCCTATTTCGTCGATTTTGCCAAGGCGATGAAAGACGAACTGACGGTTCCGCTGATGGTCACCGGCGGATTCCGCACTAATTCGGCTATGGATCAGGCGCTCAAATCGGGTGCTGCTGATGTCGTCGGCCTGGGTCGCCCGATGTGCGTGCTGCCCGACGCGCCGAAGCGCTTGCTGGCCGGGATGGCAATGTTGCCCAAGAACGAGAACCATCTGGAATTGCTACCCGATTGGCTAAAGTCACTCCGCAAGTTCAAAATGGTACGTGGAATAGAGGGATTTGCAGTACAATACTGGTTTTACAGCCAGCTTTACGCGCTCGGACGGAAGGGGCGACCGAATCCCACAATGACGGTCTTCGCCGCGCTGCGCGAGGTTGAGGCGTATCAAAAACAGTGGTTGAAAGACCGACGCGCGGCGAGCGCTTAATCCCCCTCGCCTGGTTCAGGTGAGAAATATTTGTCGAACTTGCCTTCTTCGCCCTTATGCTCATCGGCATCGGCGGGGGCGTCACGGCTCGAAGTGATATTCGGCCATTCGGCGCTATAGGTTGCATTCAGCTCGAGCCATTGTTCCAGCCCGCTTTCGGTATCGGGCAGGATCGCCTCGGCGGGACATTCGGGTTCGCACACGCCGCAATCGATGCATTCATTGGGGTTGATGACGAGCATATTCTCGCCCTCGTAAAAGCAATCCACCGGACAGACTTCGACGCAGTCCATATATTTGCACTTAATGCAGGCATCGGTAACGACGTAAGTCATTGGCGAACTTCTCCCAAATGCGCACAGCGGATTAGCCGTTTCGCCCGTCCTGCCTATTGTCACTGCCCCGCCGAAGTCAATTGCGTAATTGATCGGGCGGAGCAATTTTTATTCGAGCAGTTGATAGCAGGACTGCGCTTCCGGAGCAGGGCCGCGACGGTCCGGCATGGCGAGCAGTCTTAGCGCGAACACCGTCTCGCCCTTCGGCAGGGTGATGACGTCGCCGACGGCGACGGCAGCGCTTCCTTTTTCAACACGGCGACCGTTGATGCGGATATGCCCCGCTTCGGCCCAGCCTTGCGCCAGCGTCCGGCTTTTTGCGAGGCGCAAGAAGAAAAGAAGCCGGTCGATGCGGATGCCGTCCGCCATCCCGTTTATCCAAGCTTGTCCTTCAATGCCGCCAGCTGGAGCGCAAGCGCGGATGGTTGCGCTGGTGCAGCCAACTGTTTTTCCGAGCGCGGGCTCATTGGCTTCCCTTTTATTTTCCCACGCTGCTTGTCATTGGCGGCGGGCGCGTTTTGCGGGCGGCGGGCGTCTGTGCGCGGCTTCGGCAGCCCGATCCAGCGCCAGTGGGTAAGGACAACGGGTTGTGCATTAGCTTCGGCGGCCGCCGCTTCAGCACCAGTTTCGATCGGTTCGGCACCGGTGTCTGTTGCCGCTGGTTCGGCGTCAACTTGTGGCGCTGTTTTAAGTGCATCGGGGGTCTCGACCACCGCAACCTGCTCCCCGGTTTGCGCAGTCGCCTCGCTCGGCGCATCCGCTGGCCGGAATCCAGCATCGCGCATCAATGCCTTCAGCCCTGACTCGCTGATGCCGAGCGAGGTCGCAAAGGCCATATCCATGCCGAACAGATTACCCTGCCCGCGTGCTTCATGCGCTTTCTTGATTACCCGCTCGGCAAGGTCGATGCGGACATACTCGTCGCCGATGCGGCGATAGCCTGCGTTGCGTGCTTCGCCGGGATGCGCGAATTTCCAATCTTTCAAATGCACGGCGCTTTCAGGCGGAAGCTCGGGCATCGCCCGCCCGTCTCGCGCCGCGAACAGTGCCGCGCGCCACTTGGCCGCCGCCGGTTTCAATGCCGCGTGGTGATAGATATCGAGCGCGCCGAAAACGATACCGCCCTTGCGCGCCGCGCCGCGCGCTTCCTTGGGCAAAGCGGCAATCGCGTCGGCCAGATAATGCCGCCCTGCAATCCCGCCGGCATCGGCAAGTTGCACCGCCAGCGCACGGACGTTGCCATCGACATCGGCCTGCTGCGCCAGTTCCTGCAGGCCGACAATGCCGCCCATCGCCTTGGTCAGCTGCGCCTCGATCCAAGTTTCGGCGCGCGTGGTAACTTCGCGCAACGCTTCGCCTTCAAGCCCGGCAACTGCCTTCACCGGCGAAAACACAGGCTGCATCAGGCTGCGGCCCTTGGTCAAAAGCCCGAGCAATTCGCCCTTCCAGAACAAGGCGGGCCTGCCCTCGCCATCGGCTGCAAGCGCGAATTCGCTGTCTTCTGCCATGCCCACGTCCCTTGCCTTTTTCCTCAGATGCGCCGCCAGATGCCGCTCTGCCGCCGCCAGTAACAGTTTACGGTCACCCGCTTTGGCGCCCGCGTCAACCCGAAAGGCAAAGCCGTGTAAAGAGCCAATATCCTCGCCATCGACCAGCACGCGGTTATCCACGCCGATTTCGACCGGCAGCGAGGCGGTATCCGCGACGCCCTTGCGCAGCAGCATCGAGGTGCGCCTGTCGACAAAACGCTGGCGCAGCGCCTGGTGCAATGCGTCGGACAATTTCTCCTCCAACGCCCGCGCACGCTCGGCCATCGCCGCCGGATCGGCGAGCCAGTCGCCGCGATGCGCAATATAGGTCCATGTCCGCACCGAAGCGATCCGCGCCGACAGCGTGTCGACATCGCCCTGAATATTGTCGAGCCGCGCCAGTTCGCTGGCGAAGAGACTCTGCGGCAGGATGCGATCACCCTGCCCAAGATGCTGCCAGAGCGAGGCGATAAAGCGGCTATGATGCTCCTCGCCCATCTGGCGGAATTCGGGCAGGCTAGCGACCTCCCATAGCCGCGCGACATCGACCGGGTGGCGGATAAGCGCGATGACTTCGGGCATTTCCGCAAGTCGCTTAAGGACCGCCAGATCGACGGCCTTGGGCGCGGGCAGCAGGCCGGGACGGTCGGGCTTGGCCTCCAGATCGGCGATTAGCTTCGCGATATTGTCGAACCGCGGCTCCGCCTCGCGCCAGTAGAGCCAGTCCAACCTCGGAAATTCGTGATTTTCGATGGCCAGCACCTCTTCGGGCTCAAACTCGCTACCCTCGCCCGCCAGCGTGCCGAAGCCGCCGTCGCGCTGATGCCGTCCGGCGCGGCCTGCGATCTGCGCCATTTCGGCAACGGTCAGTCGCCGCCTACGCGCACCGTCGAACTTCGACAGGCTGGCAAAGGCGACATGCGCGACATCGAGATTAAGCCCCATGCCGATGGCGTCGGTGGCGACCAGATAATCTACCTCTCCCGACTGGAACATCGCGACCTGCGCGTTGCGCGTGCGCGGGCTGAGCGCCCCCATCACCACCGCCGCACCGCCGCGCATCCGTCGCAGCGTCTCAGCAACGGCGTAAACTTGGTCGATGGAGAAGGCGACGATGGCTGAGCGTTTGGGTAATCGTGACAGCTTTTTCGCGCCCACATAGCTCAGCGTTGAGAAGCGCGGACGCGAGATAATTTCTGCGTCGGGCAACAGGCTCCGGATCAGCGGACGCAGGCTTTCGGAGCCGAGGATCATCGTCTCCTCCCGCCCCCGCGCATGGAGGATTCGGTCGGTAAAAATATGCCCGCGTTCGGGGTCGGCGCCCAGTTGCGCCTCGTCGATGGCGACGAAAGCGAATTCTTTCTGCACCGGCATGCTCTCGACCGTGCAGCAATACCAGCGCGCTTGCGGCGGCTCGATCCGCTCCTCGCCGGTGATCAGCGCGACCTGGTTCGCGCCCTTGATCGCCACCACGCGGTCATAAATCTCGCGTGCCAGCAGCCGCAGCGGAAAGCCCATCATCCCGCTCGAATGCGCGCACATCCGCTCTACGGCGAGATGTGTTTTGCCGGTATTGGTCGGCCCGAGAATGGCCGTGAGGGACGGTTGGATTTTGGGCACTATTCTCAGGCAGATGTGACGCTTGCCGCCAGTTCTTTCAAAGTAACGTTCGTGTCGGCCAGTTGCTCCGCGGAAAACTGCATTCCACCGAGCACCAGCGCACGGCCTTGAACATAATCCTTGGTCGCATTGACGCAATCGAGCGCAATGACCTTGCCGTGCTTAAGGTAAACAACCGAGAAACTGCGGCTCTCGGGTTCGCCGCGCAATACCATCGCGTCATGATCCACCGAAAGGCCGACGGTTTGCAGCCGCAAATCATATTGGTTCGACCAGAACCACGGCACGGCATGATAGGCAGTCAGTTCGCCCATGATGCTTTTCGCCACCGCGTTGGCCATGTCGTTGGCATTCTGCACCGACTCGACGCGCATGATCATGCCGCCCGCAAAGGCGTTGGCATGCGCGGCACAATCGCCGATAGCGTAGATATCCGGCAGCGAAGTGCGGCAATATTCGTCAACATCCACGCCGTTTCCGCCTGCCGCACCAGCAGTAATCAACGGCCCGACCGCAGGAATGATGCCGATGCCCACAACCACCATTTGCGCCGGGATGAATTCGCTGTCAGCCAGCCGCACGCCGGTCGCGTGGCCTTCCTCGCCCTCGATTGCGTCCACGCCGACACCCAGCCGGACATCGACGCCTTGCGCGCGGTGCTCGGCCTCGTAGAAGCGGGACAAGGGTTCGCCCGCGACACGCGCGAGGACGCGGTCCATCGCCTCGAGCACGGTCACCTTCTTGCCCTTCTTGCGCAGCACAGCAGCTGCCTCCAGCCCAATATAGCCGCCGCCGACAATTGCGACCTCGGCGACATCGTCCAAACCGTCGAGCATTGCATCTACATCGGCACGGGTACGCACCACATGCACGCCGGACAGGTTGCCGCCATCACATGGCAGCCAGCGTGGGCTGCCGCCCGTGGCCCAAATAAGCGTGCCGTAGCCGATAGTGTCGCCGTCGCCGGTCGAAACCGAATGCGCAGCCGGATCGACCGTTTCCACACGTCGGCCCAGCAGCATGTCGATGTTGCGCTCAGTCCAGAACGCGGCCGGGCGGATCATGATACGCTCGAACGCTTTTTCACCCGCCAGATAGTCCTTCGAAAGCGGTGGGCGCTCATAGGGATGTTCGGGCTCGGCGTTGACGATGCCAATGCTGCCCTCATATTTCGCCTGTCGCAGCGCAATTGCCGCCTGCGCGCCCGCATGGCCGCCGCCGACAATCAGCACATCATATTGCAGCATAACCCGGTTCACCTTTTCACACGGCTATCGCGTTAAGGGCAAGCTTGCCCGATTGCCACCTCTTTGAATAAATGGCAGAGCATCGGCATGACAAGCATGACATTAGACTTTGCCCTCGGCGAAAATGCCGAGATGATCCGCGACACCACGCAGCGTTTTGCGACTGACAAGATTGCGCCCTTGGCTGCAAAAATCGACGCCGACGACTGGTTCCCACGCGACGAGCTTTGGACCGCGATGGGTGCGCTTGGCCTGCATGGCATTACCGTCGATGAAGAGGATGGCGGGCTGGGGCTCGGCTATCTCGAACATGTCGTCGCAGTCGAAGAGGTCAGCCGCGCCTCGGCATCTATCGGCCTCTCTTACGGCGCACACAGCAATTTGTGCGTCAATCAGGTCCGCCGCTGGGGCAACCCGGAGCAGAAGGCAAAATACCTCCCCAAACTGATTTCAGGCGAACATGTCGGCAGCTTGGCCATGTCTGAAGCGGGCGCGGGGTCCGACGTCGTTTCGATGAAATTGAAGGCCGACGCAGTTCAGGGCGGCTATGTCCTCAACGGCACCAAATTCTGGATCACCAACGCACCTTATGCCGACACTCTGGTCGTCTACGCCAAGACCGCACCAGAAGCCGCGTCGCGGGGCATTTCCGCCTTTCTGATCGAGAAGGACGATGAAGGCTTTGCCATCGGCCAGAAGATCGAAAAGGTCGGTATGCGCGGTTCGCCGACGTCGGAACTGGTGTTCAACGATTGCTTCATCTCCGAAGACCGCATCATGGGTCCGCTCCATGGCGGCGTCGGCGTGCTGATGAGCGGTCTGGATTATGAGCGCGTGGTGCTGGCCGGGTTGCAGCTCGGCATCATGCAAGCCTGCCTAGATGTCGTCCTCCCTTATGTCCGCGAGCGGAAGCAGTTCGGCAAGCCCATCGGCACATTCCAGCTGATGCAGGCCAAGGTCGCCGACATGTATGTCGCGCTCAATTCGGCGCGTAGTTACGTCTACAACGTCGCCCGCGCCTGCGATGCGGGGCAGACAACACGCTTCGACGCGGCTGGCGCGATCCTGCTCGCCAGCGAAAGCGCGGTGAAGGTTGCGGGCGAGGCAATCCAGGCGCTGGGCGGTGCTGGCTACACTAAGGACTGGCCTGTAGAGCGTTACTGGCGCGATGCGAAGCTGCTCGACATCGGCGCGGGTACCAACGAAATCCGCCGGATGCTGATCGGACGGGAATTGATCGGGGCTGGGGTTTGATACGTTTTGGCAATCGTCCCGCTGAAGACAGGGCGGCTCAATCTCGACTCCAGTCATCTTTCGACGAAATCACTTCACGACTAGGATTCGGCGATCGGAAGCCCAAAATCCTGTTTGTTCGCAGCGACAGTGGAGCGAGGCATTACGAGCGTGTTGGTGAGGGCTGGGATGCAGTTGTAACCGAGCGTGGGAGCGAATTTGAACGCACCCGCCTATGTTCGGACGCGGAAGCCTTATTCCAACTCGCCGGCGACCTCACATTCGGGATGGCCGTTGAGTATGAACTCAACAATCGTGACGAAAGCGAAGATTGTCGCGTCAAGATATCCAATTTTCAAATCGACTTGATGGGTAAGGTTTCCGAAGAGTGGCAACGTCGCATTGAAGATAAATGGCGGGGTATATTGGGACGGTATCCACTGCATGAGAGAAATCGCGGAGATTTGGCATGAACCGCCCCGTCCTCGGCGTCATCGCCTGCAACCGCATTGTCGGCACCGAGAGCGCGCAGGCTGTCATGGACCGCTATATCCGCGCGGCGATGACTTATGCCGATGTGGCGGCTTTGGTCGTGCCATCGCTCCCTGACCTGATGACCGCCGCCGAAGTCGCGCCGCGCCTTGACGGCATTTTGCTGACCGGTAGTCCCTCCAATGTCGGCACCGCGCGCTATGGCGAAGATGGCGGAGAAGGCCCGTTCGACGATGCCCGCGATGAAATTGCGTTGTCGATGGTCGACCGCATGATCGATGCCCAAAAGCCGGTATTCGGCATCTGCCGCGGCTTCCAGGAAATCAACGTCGCACTGGGCGGAACGCTGCGCCGCGACACCAGCGCCAATGATGAGCTGATACCCCACCATGCGCCCGACGGCGTCGACTTCGATGCGATGTTCGACCATCGCCATGCCGTCGGACTGGCCGAGGGTGGTATGCTCGCCGCCGCCTACGCCAAGCCTTCGCTCGAAGTGAACTCAGTGCATTATCAAGGCGTCGGCCAACTTGCCGACGGCCTGACCATCGAAGCCCGCGCGCCTGATGGCCTCATCGAAGCCTATAGCGCCCGCCCCAACGGCGCGCCTTTGCTGGCGGTGCAATGGCACCCCGAATGGGGCACCGAAAACGACCCCGACAGCCAGACCTATTTTCACCTGCTCGGAAAAGCGTTAAGGGGTGAACTGTGAACACCAAAGTCACCCGTTATAACCGCTATCAGGCCCGCATCGGCTTCTCGCCCTGATCGTCTGCGCCCGCCGCAAATCCGATCACATATTTGGGAGAGAAACCATGCCCCGCAATTACGACATCGCCGAACTCCGCCGCCTCGACGTGGCGCACCATTTGCCTGCGCAAGCCGACTGGCAGGAAATCGAAAATCTGGGTGGAAGCCGCATCATCACCCATGCCGATGGCTGCTATATCCATGACGGCGACGGCAACCGAATCCTCGACGGCATGGCGGGGCTTTGGTGCGTCAATGTCGGCTATGGCCGCGAAGAACTCGTCGAGGTCGCTGCGGAGCAAATGCGCGAGCTTCCCTTCTACAACACTTTCTTCAAGACTGCGACGCCGCCCACCGTGCTACTTGCAGAGAAGATCGCGGGCCTCACACAAAACCGCCTGCCGCACGTCTTTTTCAACGCATCAGGCAGCGAAGCCAATGACACCATTTTTCGCCTTGTCCGGCAATATTGGAAACTGAGGGGCGAGCCGAAGCGCAAGACCTTCATCAGCCGCTGGAACGCCTATCACGGCTCGACCGTCGCGGGCGTGTCCTTGGGCGGCATGAAAGCGATGCACGCCATCGGCGACCTCCCCTTCCCCGGCATCGAACATGTCCGCCAGCCTTACTGGTATAACGAAGGCCGCGACATGACGCCGGAGGAATTTGGCAATGTGTGCGCTACTGCCATCGAGGATAAAATCCTCGAGGTCGGCTCCGAAAACGTCGCTGCCTTCATCGGCGAGCCGGTGCAAGGCGCAGGCGGTGTCATCATCCCGCCCGTCAACTACTGGTCACAGGTCGAGGCGATATGCCGCAAATATGGCATATTGCTGATCTGCGACGAGGTCATTTGCGGTTTCGGGCGAACCGGAAACATGTGGGGACATGAAACCGTGGGCGTGAAGCCCGACATCATCGCGATGGCGAAGGGGCTATCGTCGGGCTACCTCCCAATCTCCGCTGTCGCGGTAAGCGCCGATATCATCAAGGTGATGAAAACCGGCGGCGATTTCGTTCATGGTTATACCTATTCGGGCCATCCGGTGGCGGCGGCAGTGGCGTTGCGCAATATCGAGATCATGGAACGCGAGGGACTGGTCGACAAGGTGCGGAGCGAGACCGGGCCGTATCTGGCGACGGCATTGGCAACGCTGTGTGATCACCCGCTGGTCGGCGAAGCGCGTAGCATCGGCCTGCTCGGCGCGGTCGAGATTGTCGCCGACAAGGCCACAGGCGCTCGCTTCGGCGGCGCAGAGGGCACCGCCGGGCCAATGGTGCGCGACCTTTGTATCGCTAATGGCCTAATGGTCCGCGGCATCCGCGACAGCATCGTGATGTGTCCGCCGTTGGTAATTTCCACCGAGCAGATCGACGAGCTGGTGGGTATCATCCGCAAAGCGCTCGACGAGGCAGAGCCGAAATTGCGAGCGATAGGCTAGACAAATCCCAACCAACCATTACCGCGAGTTTCCATGAAAATCAGAACGCGAAGCGCGGCAGTCGCGCTCCTTGTCCCCGCAATAGTTGCAACGCCGGCAATTGCAGCCCCGAAGCCAGTTAATCCAAAGCCACCTGTCCTGAACTGCAAAACTGCGGCGACTGACGGCCTTACCTATACTGTCATTAAGACCGGAAAAGGCGACAAGCCCGGTGCCGATGCCAAGGTGAAAGTCAATTACAAGGGAATGCTCACCTCCGACGGCAAGGAGTTCGATTCCGGCCAAGGCACCGAATTCAAGGTCGGCGGTGTCATCCCCGGCTTTGCCCAAGGCCTGCAGCTGATGCAGCCGGGCGGCAGCTACCGCCTCTGCATTCCGTCAAAGTTAGGTTATGGCGAGGCCGGCAGCGGCCCGATCCCCGCCAATGCCGATCTGGTGTTCGAAGTCGATCTGCTCTCCTTCATCACCCCGCCGCCTAAACCCGTAATCCCGGTTGCAGAACGTATCTGTGACAAGGCCACAGCCTCGGGCCTCGGCTATCTCGCAATAAAGACTGGCAACGGTAAAACCCCAACCGACACTGACGCGGCACTCGTGGATTTCACGCCCTTCGACGCAAAGACCGGGGTGACACTCGATAAGCGCGAATGGGAAACGATAATTGTCTCGCAAGCCAATCCGATCTTTGCCGAAGCGATCAAGGCAATGCCGGTCGGTTCGAGCTACACTTTCTGCCCCCCGAAAAATGCAGAAACTGCAAGTCAGCCCGACGTCAATGTCCGGATAGAGCTTATCGATATTCGTCCGGCGCCGGTCCCCGACTAGCTTAACAGCACGACCGGGCTATCCGCCCGCCAGTGCATCGACACTTTATCGTCCCAGGTGAAATCTTCCTGGTCGTGGCGCGACAGATTGGGGCGTGAGACGCGGATGATCTGGCCGCCTTCCAACTGGATTTCATAGAGCGTGATGTCGCCCAGATAGCTCATGCCCTTGATGACCCCACGCGCCAGATTGTGGCCGTCGGGCGCGTCTTGTGCGGCGGCGCGGATGGCTTTGCCTTCGCCGGGGACGTGGAGGTAGATTTTCTCGGGGCGGAGCGCGACCCACACGTCGGCGCCATGCGGGCCGGTGACGCCATGGTTTAGATAAACCTTGCCGAGGCCAGGGCACTCGACCGCGGCCTTGTCGGGCTCGTCGAGCGTCAGCTTGCCTTCGAAAATGTTCACCGAGCCAACGAAATCGGCAACAAAGCGATTGGCGGGATATTCGTACAGGTCCGATGGCGCGGCGAGTTGGGCAACTTCGCCTTTGTTGATGACAGCCACGCGGCTGGCCATCGACAAAGCCTCGTCCTGGTCGTGCGTGACCGTGACAAATGTAATCCCCACCTTGTCCTGCAAATCGGACAGTTCGAACTGCATCTGCGCACGCAGTTTTGCATCGAGTGCGGACAGCGGCTCGTCCAGCAACAGGACTTTGGGCCGCATTACCAGACTGCGTGCGAGCGCCACACGTTGCCGCTGGCCGCCCGACATCTGGTCGGGCATCCGGTCGCCAAAGCCGCCCAGTTTGACCAATTCCAATGCTTCCTCGACACGGCTGCCGATTTCCGATTTGTTCACACCTGCTATGCGCAGGCCATAGCCTACGTTGTCGGTCACGCTCATATGCGGGAATACGGCATAGCTCTGGAACACCATATTCACCGGTCGCTTGTTGGGCGGGACGAGGCTCATGTCCTGCCCGTCAATGATGATCTGACCTTCGGTCGGCATTTCGAAACCGGCGGTCATCCGGAGCAATGTGGTCTTGCCGCAACCCGACGGGCCGAGCAGCACGAAAAACTCGCCCGCCAATATGTCGAGGCTGACATTGTCTACCGCGGTTACCTTGCCGAAGCGTTTTGAGACGTTGCGGATTTGGATAATGGGTTGCTTGGTTTCGGTCATGTCAGTGGGTTTCTGCGATGCCCTTCACGCCCTGCAATTTGAGTGCGATGAAGGTGAGGATGACGGTGAGGAGGATGAGTATGGTCGACGCCGCATTGACTTCGGGCGTGACCGAGAAGCGGACCATCGAATAAACCTTGACCGGGAAGGTGATGGTGTCCGGTCCGCTGGTGAAGAAGGTGATGACGAAATCGTCAAGGCTTAGCGTGAAGGCGAGGAGCGCGCCCGCGACCAGCCCCGGCTTGATATGCGGCAGCAGGACATCGCGGAACGCCTGCCATTCGCTCGCGCCCAAATCCTTCGCCGCCTCTTCCTCCTCCTTATTGAAGCTCGCCAGCCGCGCGCGGACGACCATTGCGACAAAGGGGAAGCAGAAGGTGATATGCGCGATGGTAATTGCCGAGAGATTCAGCGGCCACGGCAGATCGGTTGGCCATTCGACCTTGGCAAAGAAGATTAGGAAGGCGACGCCGAGGCATATTTCGGGGACGATAATCGGTAGCGACATGGTACCTTCGACCAGCCCCTTGAATGGAAAGCGGAAGCGCCACAGCATCACCGCCGCCAGCGCGCCGATGACAAGGCTGACGATAGTCGCCAAGAACGCAATGGTCAGCGAATTGACCATCGCCTCGACTAGCGAGCTATTATCGAGCGCTTTTTCATAATATTTAAGCGTAAAGCCCTTCCACTCGATGTTCCGCTTGCTGTCGTTAAAGCTGAAAATCATCAGCACGATCAGCGGCGCGTAGAGGAAGAGCATCGTCAGCCCGACCCAGCTCCGCATCCACAGCTTGCGGGTATATTCGAGCGGGGCGATGGCGGCGCGGTTGAACATCAGCGCGCCTCCTTCATTTTATTTGCGCGCATAGATTGCAAAGCTATCAGGATAAACATCGCGTAGATGAGGAGGAAGGACAATGCCGCGCCGAACGGCCAGTCGTTGGCGCGCTTGAACTGGCGCTCGATGACATTGGCAATCATCTGGCTGTCGGTCCCGCCCATCAGGTCGGGAGTAAGATACGCGCCCAATGCGGGGATGAGCGTGATCATCACGCCCGCGACGATGCCGGGAGCGGCGAGCGGCACCACGACCTTCATGAAGGTCTTGAAATGCCCTGCGCCCAGATCGAGGCTCGCTTCGATCAGGCTCTTGTCCAGCCGGTCGAGCGCCGAATAGAGCGGTAGAACCATGAAGGGCAAATGGACATAGACCAGCCCCAGCACGACCGCGAAATTATTGTAGAGGAGCTGCATCGGAGTCCATGCCTCGAGCGGCTGCATACCGACGAGCGTCCGAAGCCAGCTAGCCCCTTCCCACAAGCCGCCTAGTCCCCTGTTCATATAACCGTTTGTGCCCATCAGAGCCATCAGCGCATAGGTGCGGATCAAAAGGTTAGTCCAGAATGGCAGCATGATCCCGAGCAGCAGCCAAGGCCGCCATTTGGGCGCGGCGAAAGTGATCGCCATCGCCACCGGAAAACCGACGATCAGGCAAATCAGCGTGGTCAGCGCCGCGACCGCAAGGCTTTTGAGGAAGATTGACAAATACAACCACTCGGTCGCGCGCTTGTAATTATCGAGCGTGCCTGAAATGTCGATGCTAGCGGGTCCGGCATTCTGGCCGAAGCTGTAGAGCCAGACGATAGCCATCGGCGCGATGAAGAACAGGCTAAGCCAGAACAACGGTGCGGTCGCGATGGCCGCGAAGGCTCGCTTCTGCCCCTTCCAGTCCTGCAGTGCCCCGGCCATGCTTTAGGCCGCCCTGACGCGCGTAAATGCCTCCTCATATTTCGGCTGAAGCTCTGCGTTGAACTTCGCATATTCGCATTTCGCAAGCACGTCGGCGGGCGGGAAGATGACGGGGTTGTTCTTGTACTCCTCGGGCATCAGAGCCTTGGCCGCTGCGTTCGGCGTCGGATAGAGGATGGTCTCGGTAATCTTCTTCCCCGCCTCGGCGTCCAGCAGATAGTTGATGAAAGCGTGCGCATTTTTCGGGTGCGGCGCGCCTTTGGGGATGCAGAGATTGTCCGAATTGAGCTGGCTGCCTTCCTTGGGAATGACAAAACCGATATCCTTGTCCTCGACCATTGCCTGCGCGATGTCCCCATTATATTCGAGCACCACATCGACCTCGCCCTTGAGCAGCAGGTCCTGCCCATTATCCTCGTGGAAGGATTTGATGTTCGGCTTCTGCTTGATCATCATCGCTTCGATGGCGGTGATGTCGGCATCGGTGAGCGCGTTGACCGACTTGCCCATATATTTGCCGTAGAGCCGGAACATGTCGCCCGCCTCCGACAGTACTGCGATGCGGCCCTTATACTGATCGCTGTCGAAGAGCACCTTCCAGCTATCGGGCGTGCCCTGCACCTTCGACTTGCGATAGCCGATGCCGAGCACCAGCCACGTGTAGGGCATGGAATGGGCACGCTTTGGATCGTAAGGAACGTCCTTGAATTCTGGCGCTACATTTTTCTCGAAATTCGGGATCTGCGCCTGGTCGAGCGGCATCAGCATATCGGCCGCAACCATGCGCTCGACAAAATCGTTAGAGGGCACGATCACATCATAACCCTGGTTACCCGCACGTAGCTTGGCGAACAGTTCGTCGTTGCTGGCAAAGAGCGTCATGTTGACATCGACTTCGCTCGCGTCCTTGTAATCCTCGAGCGTGGTTTCGCCGATATAGGTGTCCCAGTTGTAGAAGTTCAGCTTGGCCTCTTCGCCATTGGCCAGCTTCTTCGCTGCCTTCTCGCCGCAGCCTGCGAGAGCGCCGGTGAGCGTGAAGCCAACGGCAGCAACGCCCATGCCCTTCAGCATCGCGCGACGGTTACTGCCTGCGTTCACAAATGTCTTGAAGTCCATCGCTTTACCCTCCGCATGGTCATGATCCCTGCGGACATGCTGGACCAAAAAAGGCGGCTAGAAAAGCCCCTTTTCGCAGTCGCAATATAATTGCCGAAGCGCGATATTATTTGGCCGCCGCCTTGGCCTCATTATCGATGGCAAGCTGCACCTGCTTGTAGAAAACCCCGCGCTTTTGCGCCTGGTCGCCGCCCTGCCGGTCAGTCGCCTGCGGCCAGTTGCTGTTCGACGCGATCACCAGCTTGCGCTTGGGATCGATGAAGATGCCCTGCCCGAAAATGCCCTGCGCGGCGTAGCTGCCGTCCTTGACCGTCCACCATTGGTAGCCATAGCCATTTTCCTGTTCGCCGATATCAGCCTGCTGCGTCGTGGCCGCCGCGATCCAGCCGTCAGGCAAAACCTGCTTGCCGCCCGCTACACCCCCTTTCAGCATGAAAAGCCCGAAGCGCGCATAATCGCGGGTTGAGGCCTGGATGCAGCATCCGCTAATCTCGTGCCCGGTCGCTCCAAGCAGCCAGCTACCGTCCTGCTCCATTCCGAACGGCGCCCAGACTTTTTCCGACAGATATTGCGAAAGCGTCTTCTTCGTCGCCTGGCTCACGAGGACGCCGATAAGGTTGGTTTCGCCGGTCTTGTAGACCCATTTCGTGCCCGCCGGTGCCTCGCGCGGAAGCTTGCGCATATAGCTGACAGTCACATCGACTCCGTCCTCCGCCTTGTGCTTGTTGAAAAGGGCAACGTCGGATTTGGGGTCGCCATAATCCTCGTTCCACTTCACGCCCGAAGTCATGGTCAGCAATTGCTTGATCGACACATCGTCATAGACCGAACCTTTGAGGTCGGGGATATAGGCAGAAACCTTGTCATCGATGCTTTTGATATAGCCGTCCTTGATCGCCGCGCCGACCAACGTCGACGTCAGCGATTTCGCGACCGAAAAGCTCGTCCATTTGCCATCGCCGCTGAAATCGAGGCCGTATTTTTCGAGGCGGATTTTGCCATCATGAATGATCACCAGCCCGGCGGTGCGCTGCGCCTTCATATAGGCATCGACATCCGCGCCGACCGCCAGCGGTTCGCCCTTGGGCAGCGGATAGACGTCGTTCCCCGCCTCGATGATGTTTGCCTTGGCCAGCACCGGAATCCGGTCCATGGCGCGGAAGGCGGCGTCGCGTTGCGGAATGCTCCAGAACAGCACGTTATCGTCAGTCGGCAGGTTGGAGACAAGGCGTTTCATATCCTTGTCTGCGGTGACCCAGAATGCACCCGCCGCCGCCGCGACCAATAACACTATTCCAAACAGCCATTTCTTCATCCCGTCCCTCCCCGAACATTCAGTTTTTCACCAAGGTGACCTGCGCGACGTTGATGCCGCCGCCGCGAAACCCGCCTTCGCAATACATCAGATAATAGCGCCAGAGCCCAACGAATTTTTCGTCGAAGCCGGCGGGCAACCGTCCCTCGTCTACCGCCGCATCGAAGCGTTCGCGCCAGCGGCGCAGCGTTTCGGCATAGTGCATTCCGAAATCATGCTGGTCGCGCCATTCAAGGCCGTTGGCTTCGGCTATGCTTCGGAAGCGGCTTTCGGACAGTAGCATCCCGCCTGGAAAAATATAATGCTGGATGAAATCGGTGCCGCGCGCATAGGCTTCGAACACGTCATCCTCGATACGGATATACTGGATCGCCGCTCGCCCGCCCGGTTTCAGGCAGCGGGCAACGCTGGCGAGATAGGCAGGCCAATAGTCCTGCCCCACCGCTTCGACCATCTCGACGCTGGCGATTGCATCATATTGCCCGCGTACATCGCGATAGTCGGTAAGCGTTATACTTGCGTCGCCCAGACCGCCCAATCGGTGATCGGCATAGCCTTTCTGCTCGGGCGACAAGGTGATGCCATGATAGCGTACGTTATGTTCGCGCAACGCAATTTCAGCCAAGCCGCCCCAACCGCAGCCAATTTCGAGAAGATCGTCCTCCGCCTTCAGGTCGAGCCTGTCGAGCAGCGCCTCGATTTTGCGATGCTGGGCCTCCTCCAACGGCTCGTCGAAATCGCTGAAGAGCGCGCTCGAATAGGTCATGCTTTCGTCGAGCCAGGCGGCGTAGAAGTCATTGCCGAGGTCATAATGGAATTCGATATTCCGCCGGGCACCTTCGCGGTTGTTGCGGCGGAAGAAATGAGCGGCCTTGCCCGCGAGCCTCGCCATCCCCGACGGTCGCGCCACATTGCCAAGCGCCACCCTGTTGCGCATGAAAAGGTCGAATATCTGGACCGGATCGGGACTGCTCCATTCGCCAGCCGCCCATGCCTTATACCAGCCCGCCGAACCGCCCCGCACCAGCCGCAGCAGGGCTTTCCAGCTATACAGCGTGATGATCGCACTCGGCCCCGGCCCGCGACCGCCGACAATGCGGATGGACCCATCGGGCAATGTGCCTTCGATCGTGCCGAACTCCAGCCCGCTATCGATCCGTTCGACAATCCGCTCGAAGCCGCGCGCAAAAAGGCCGCCGGTAAAGCTGCGCAAACCGGTTGCGCGCGTCAGATGGCGGCCTCTTTTTCCTTCGGGAGCGTTCATGCGAACGCCTATGCTACGGCATTATTTCTTGCGCAACTCATCCCTGATCTCGGTCAGCAAATCGACATCGGTCGGCCCCGCTGCCGCTGGGGGCGGAATGATCTTGTTCGCCTGACGCACGATCATGAAGATAACAAAGGCAAAAATCAGGAAGTTAATCACGGTCGTAACCAGATTTCCCCAAGCGAGGACGTTAGCGCCGGCAGCTTTCGCCGCCACCAGCGACATTCCTTCGGTCACCTTCTCCGCCCCGCCCAGCACAACATATTTGCTGCTGAAATCCACGCCACCACCGGTCATCCATGCAATCACCGGCATGATAAGGTCGTCAGTGACCGAGGTAATGATTTTTCCGAAGGCAGCACCGATCAGCACACCGACGGCCAGATCGAGCACATTGCCACGCTCAATAAACGCCTTGAATTCACTCAACATGATTTTTCTCCCAGCTTTAAGCCCCTTGAATATCTGCCATAATTCGACCGAAAACGATAGCAGTCATTGCGCAAAATCTTTGCGCGCCTTATATCACTAACACACGCGGGCATGTCGCCTGCCGGAGGAGTGAATTCGATGCGTACCGATTTTGCAAAATTTCTTCTGGTTCCCGTTGCGGCGGTTTCGCTCGCCGGTTGCGGCATCAACAGCGTCCCAACCGCCGAAGAAAATGCCAAGGCAAAATGGGCAGATGTTCAGGCCGCATTCCAGGAACGCGCCAACCTTATTCCCAACCTCGCCAATGTGGTGAAGGGCGCCGCTGCGCAGGAAAACCAGACGCTGACCGAAGTGATCGAGGCCCGCGCCCGCGCGACTGCGCCGAATATCCAGGTCAGTCCGGAGGATCTTAGCGATCCTGCCAAGATGGCCGCTTTCCAGGGTGCGCAGAACCAGTTGTCGGGCAGCCTTGCGCGCCTGCTCGTGTCGGTCGAGGCATATCCGCAGCTCAAAAGCCAGGAAGGCTATCTAAAGTTGCAGGACCAGCTCGAAGGCCAGGAAAACCGAGTTCGCATTACGTTGCGCGATTACAACGAGGCAGTGCGTGGCTATAACACCACCATCCGCACGTTCCCGGACATCATTGGCGCAAAAGTGATCCACGGTGCCAAGCCGATGGTGCCATATCAGGCAACGACGCCGGGTGCCGAGGCCGCGCCCAAACTCGACATGGCACCGACGTCTTAATCGCCCTTTCAGGGAAACGAACATGAAAAAGGCCGCTGGCCTTCTCATCACGATGCTGCTGGTCCTGTGCGGAAGTCCTGCCTTCGCGCAGGAGTTTCCCAAGCTGACCGGCCGCGTCGTCGATCAGGCCAATCTGCTCGACCCTGCTCAGGAGGCGGCGCTGACCGCCAAGCTCGAAGGCCTCGAAACGCGCACCAACCGGCAGTTGGTGGTGGCGACGCTTAATAGCCTCGAAGGTTATGAGATTTCCGATTACGGCTACCGGCTTGGCCGCCACTGGGCGCTAGGGCAGGACGGCAAGGGCGAAAGCGAAAAGGACAATGGCGCGATCCTCATCGTTGCGCCCAATGAACGCAAGATGCGCATCGAGGTCGGGTATGGTTTAGAACCCGTGCTGACCGACGGCCTCTCCTCGTCGATCATCCGCAACGACATCACGCCTGCGTTCAAGGCAGGCGATTTCCCGGCCGGAATAAACGCCGGGGTCGACCGTATCGTCACCCAGCTCGAACTACCACCCGACGAGGCGGCCAAAGTCGCTGCGGCTGCGGCCCAGCAGGATCGCCAGTCCGACGAAGGCTTTCCCATCGGCGCGGTCATTTTCCTGCTGTTCATCCTGTTCTTCGTAGTTCTGCCCATCATCGGTTCGCTCTCCGGAAATGGCAAAAAGCACCGACGGCGCGGCTATGGTGGCCCTGTAATCATCTGGGGCGGAGGTGATTGGGGCGGTGGATCGTCAGGCGGTGGTTCGTCTTGGGGCGGCGGCGGTTTCGGCGGATTTTCAGGTGGCGGCGGCAGCTTCGGCGGCGGCGGTGCCTCGGGTGGCTGGTAAGACATGGCAAAAGTCGATCATATAAGCGAAGCCGACCATCGTCTCGTAACTGCGGCAGTCGCCGAGGCGGAACATGGCACCAGCGGCGAAATCGTCACAATCGTTGCCGACCTGTCCGACCATTATGAGGACATGGCCTTTGCCTGGGCGGGTGCGGTCGCGCTGATTGCTCTCACCTGTTACGCCATTTTCCCGGATTTCTATCTCGGCATTGTCGAGCGCGTTACCGGCGGCTGGGTGCATGAATATAGCGTCGGCGAGTATCTTGGCATGGCTTTGGTGGCGATGATCCTGAAATGGATCGGTACGTGGGCGATCCTCCAATATATCCCGTTGCGGTTAGCGCTGACACCCAAGGCCATTAAAGTGGCACGCGTTCGTGCCCGCGCGGTCAGCCTTTTCAAGGTCGGCACCGAAGCAAAGACGCTCGGTCGCACCGGCGTCCTTCTCTATCTTTCCATGAAAGAACATCGCGCTGAAATAGTCGCCGATGAAGCCATTGCCGGAAAGGTCGCTCCGGAAGCCTGGGGCGATGCCATGGTTGCATTGCTTGAGGAGGTAAAGGCCGGTCGCGCGGGAGCAGGCATGGCAGAAGCCGTGCGGCAGATCGGTATATTGCTGTCAGAGCATTTCCCGAGGGGAAGCGAAAATCCCAATGAACTGCCGGACCGGTTGATCGAGCTTTGACCACCGAACCAGAAGAAATCATGTGGGCGGGCAAGTTCGTCACCGCCAAGCGGCGCGGCAAATGGGAATTTGTTGCGCGCAGCCGTGGAATCCGCGCCGCAGTCATCCTTGCCGTGGAGGACGGACACGTTTTACTCGTCGAGCAATACCGCGTGCCGCTGGGCGCAAACTGCCTCGAACTCCCCGCTGGCCTAATCGGCGACCATGATGCAGGTGAAGATGCGCTGACTTCTGCTGGACGCGAACTGGAGGAAGAAACCGGTTATCGTGCGGCACGGCTCGACGTCGTTGGCGAGTTCTATTCGTCGCCGGGCCTTGTCAGCGAAAGCTTTACGCTTGTTCGCGCGTCTGGCCTTGCAAAGATAGGCGAAGGCGGCGGCGTCGACGGCGAGGATATCGTCGTTCACCGTGTTGCGCTCGCCGGCCTGCCAGCGTTCGTTCAGGCCAAGCGCGCCAAAGGTTGCGTCATCGATGTCAAATTGCTGATGCTGCCAGGGATGACAGGGCTTTAACGGAAATTGTCGGCGTAAGCCTGAAGCTTCAAAGTCTTGGGCGGCGTCGGGATGAAGGTCGCCGATATGCCCTTCTTCGCAGCATAAGCCTGTGCCGCTGACAGCGTCGGAAAGTTTAGCTGCACCTGCACCTGCGTATCGCCCGAACCAGCCCAGCCCATGAGCGGATCGGCCTTGCGCTGCTCGCTCGGCACGAATTCGAGTACCCACTCGTCGGTGCGGGCTTTGCCCGATTGCATGGCGTTTTTCGGGCGCTGGTAGATGCGTGCGGTCATAGCCGCCCCTTGCGCTAAATGCTGCGGATTCGTCAAGCGCCGCGTGCTTGCGCTTTCTTGGTCTTTAGGCTGGCAACACTCTCCCAGGGAGCATCGGGCCAGTTGTGCTTGGGGTAACGCCCGCGCATTTCCTTGGCGACGTCGCGCCAGCTGCCGCGCCAGAATTCGGGCAGATTGCGCGTGGTCTGGATCGGGCGGCCCGCCGGCGACGTCAGGCTGAGCACAAGCGGGATGCGATCAACGCCAACGGTTGGATGGACGTCCAGCCCGAACAACGCCTGCACGCGAAGCTCAACCGTTGGGCCGGCCTCGGCACTGTAGTCGATGACATGCGTGGTGCCCGCCGGACTGGTGAAGCTGGCGGGTGCGACCTGCTCGATGCGTTGCCTGCCATCCCAGCCGAGCATGTTGTCGAGCGCAGTCGAGAGCGCGGTCTTCGGGACATCGCGCAACCTGTTGACGCCCGCTAATGCTGGCAAAAGCCATTCTTCCAAGGAAGCAATCAGCATCGCGTTCGAAACGGCCTCGAACCCTGCATATTCGGCCCGCTGACGCAAAGCCGCCGCCGCTTCCGACCAGGGCAATGCACCAAGACCTTGTTCGCCAACAGCCCGCATAAGGGCCAGTGCAACTGCCCCGGCATTGGGATTTGCTGCACGTCCCTCTGCCAGCGTTATGGCACCCAGCCGACGACGCTGGCGCGCTTCCACGCGGTCTGCTGCGGTATCGTAGCTTGTTTCGATCTTAGTTTCGATCTGGTCTGAGAAGAGCGTCAGCACCTCGGCTTCGGTCAACGCCGCCGCCGACATAATGCGTGCGCCCGAGGCTGCGCCCTGCATATCGGCGACGGCGAGCCATTCGGCTCTGGCTAGCGGCGATGCGGCGTCCAGCCGCAACCCGCGGCCCATGAAGCTGTTCCAAGTATCACCCTTTGCATCGCGGCGCTTGGCGACGCGGTCGGGGTATGCAGTGGCGACCAACTGACCGACCGATAATGCAGGCGCGTTACCGTCGCTCGTCACCATTTTGGCAATCCGCTTGGCCAGCGACCTGGCCGCATCGGCCCGCGCGCCCTTTTCGCGAGCAAAGCGCTCGTAACGCGCTTCGATATCCTCACCTTGTCCGCCCAGCCCGCGTTCTTGCAGCAAAAGCGCGAGCGTGGCGGCTTGCTGAGCCTGCCCGCTGGCAGCGGCAACAACGACCATATGCGCGAGGGTTGGCGGCAATGGCAAAGTCGCAAGGTGCCGCCCATGCGCGGTGATGTGGCCACTTTCATCAATCGCCTGCAAAGTCTCCAGAGCCTTGCGCGCTTCGGCGACTGCTGGCGCGGGTGGCGGATCGAGCCAGCGGAGGCGCGCCGAATCGCTCTCGCCCCACAAGGCGCAATCGAGCAGCAATGGAGCCAGGTCGCTTTCCAGTATCTCGGGCGGGTCGAACGGCGGAAGGCCGCCATTGCCCGCTTCCTCCCATAGCCGATAAGCCACGCCCGGCCCCTGCCGCGCCGCGCGGCCCGCGCGCTGCGTTGCCGCCGACAGGCTGGCGCGTTCGGTCACCAGCCGCGTGACGCCCGCCGCCTGGTCGAAGCGCGCACGGCGGGCAAGGCCGCTGTCGATGACGATGCGCACGCCGTCGATGGTAAGGCTGGTTTCGGCGATGTTGGTGGCGAGGATGATCTTGCGGCGGCCATCGGCATCGGGGCAGACAGCCATCCGCTGCGCTGCAGGATCGATCTGCCCGTGCAATTTGTGGACGACAATGCTGTCAGGAAGCGTTCCCAGCCGCTCGGCCACCCGGTCGATCTCGCGTGTGCCGGGCAAGAAGGCCAGCAGGTCGCCCTGCTCTTCGCCCAGCGCTTTCCGTACCACCTTTGCGACCTCATCCTCGATCGGCCATTCGGCGCGCCGCCCGACATAGCGCAGGTCAAGCGGCCAGCTTCGGCCTTCGCTCTCGATAACCGGTGCATCGCCCATCAACCGCGAAAAACGTGCGCCGTCGAGCGTCGCCGACATCGCCAGCAAGCGCAGGTCGGGCCGGAACGCGGATTGCGCCTCCAGTGCCAGCGCAAGGCCGAAATCGCTATCGAGGCTGCGCTCGTGCACTTCGTCGAACAGCACCGCCGACACCCCTGCCAATTCGGGATCGGCGATAATCCGGTTGCGGAAAATGCCTTCGGTCAGCACGAGGATGCGCGTCGACCCGGACTGCTTGCTGTCCATCCTCGTGGCGTAACCGACGAGCCCGCCGACGTTCTCGCCCATTAATTCGGCAATCCGCTCCGCCGCCATACGCGCGGCAAGGCGGCGCGGCGAGAGCAGCAATATCTGTCCTCCGCACCAGCTCTCGGGCAATAAGGCTGGCGCGACCATCGTCGTCTTGCCCGCGCCTGGTGGCGCAATGAGCACCGCATTGCCCTGCCCCGCCAGCGTCGCCAGCAACTCGGGCAGCACGGTCTGGATCGGCAGTTCCGCCATCAGTTCGTCTTGGTCGGATCGCCCAGTTCGGCGTTCAGTCCGGCTGCCTCTGCGGCGATGCGTGTCACCAACGCAGGATCGACCTCTGTCTCGGCAGTCATCACCAGATTGGCCAGCTCATATTTGCCGCCCGGCTTGATGCGCGGGTCGAGATGGGTCAGCCGTTTGCCGCGAAACATCGCCAGCAGCACGCGATTTTCTTCGGCGCGGATGACGAGACATTGGCCGTTCGCCGAGAATAGCAAATTGGTCCATTTGATACTTTCGTCGAACGCGCCAGCCGCATGGATTGCCGTGCGCAGCATCTCCACCCGCTCACGCTGCCAGCCGGACAAAGCCTCGACATAGGCATAGGGGTTGGCGGCAACCGGGCCATTGGCCATCATCGACATGTCAAAAGCCTTCCCGAACGAAGGAAATCAAAGATCGACCCATTCCCTGCCGCCCGGCCAGATGACATCCTCGATCTTGTCGCCGACAAAGGTGAATGCTGCAAGAATGAGCAATATGGCCAGCAGATCGAGCAACGCAACTGCGGCGATGACGACATAAGGATGAAACGGGCCAATGGGGTCAAAGCCGTCGGGCAAGGGTGGACGGTTGTCGGCCATGCTCAATAAGCGCGGGCGATGGCGAATTCGACTGCTTCGACCAACGCTGCCTTCGCCTCACCACCGGGGAAATGCGCGATGGCGTCGATGGCGCGCTGCCCATAATGGCGCGCACGATCGATTGTGTCGTCGATTGCGCCATGCTGGCGAAGCAAGCGGGTGGCGTGCGCAAGGTCTTCGAGAGATACGCGGTTGCCGAGCATGGCTTCATGCCAGAATTTCTTTTCGTCCACCGATCCGCGTGCATAGGCCAGGATCACGGGAAGGGTCACCTTGCCATCACGGAAATCGTCGCCGCTATCCTTGCCCATCGTTTTGCCGTCGGACACATAATCGATGGCGTCATCGACCAGCTGGAAAGCGATGCCGAGGTTACGGCCATAGCTATCGAGCGCCATCTCCTGCCCTTCGCCACTCTCCGCGACCACCGCCGCGATCCGGCAGGCTGCGGCAAATAACGCTGCGGTCTTGGAACCGATGATTTCGAGATATTGTTCCTCGCTGGTTCCGACCTGCCGCTGCGCCGTGAGCTGGTTGACCTCGCCTTCGGCAATCACTGCGGAAGCGTGCGACAGGATTTTCAGAACCTTGAGCGAGCCATCCTCGACCATCAGTTCGAACGAACGGCTGAACAGGAAATCGCCGACCAGGACCGCCGCTGGATTGCCGAAAATGAGGTTTGCGGCGGTCTTGCCGCGCCGCATGTCGCTGCCGTCGACGACGTCGTCGTGGAGAAGCGTCGCGGTGTGGATGAACTCGACGGCAGCCGCCAGCTTGTGGTGGCGCTCGCCCGGATAATCGAGCAATCGCGCGCAGGCCAACGTAAGCATGGGCCGCATACGCTTGCCGCCGCCCGCGATCAGGTGTCCGGCTAATTCTGGGATCAAAGGGATCTGTGACTGCATGCGGTCGAGAATGACCGCATTCACCTTGTTCATTTCGGGCGCGACCAGCTTTAGCATCGGGTCGAGCGATGGCATGCGATGGCCGCCGATTTGATGAAGTGTTGCCGTCATAACTTGCCCGATGTGGCAAGGTGCAGTGCCCAAGGCAAGTGCAAATGGGGCATTTCCGCTTGTCCTGCACAATCAATCGCGGCAGAGGGAGCGGGATGAGCGACGACGACACATTATCCCGCTATCGGGACAGCATCGACAATATCGATGCGGCGTTGGTGTTCATGCTGGCCGAACGCTTCAAGATCACGCAGGCCGTTGGCGAATACAAGGCGGCAGCGGCTCTTCCTCCGGCCGATCCGGCACGCGAGGACCGGCAGATCGAACGGCTGCGGCAACTGGCGCGCGACGCCAAGCTCGACCCTGATTTCACCGAGAAATTTCTGCGCTTCATCATCGACGAAGTCATCCGCCACCACCGGCAGATCAGGGACGCAGGTTAGCGCGCAGCTTTTGGCAATCGAAGCCTGACCAGCAACCCGCCCAGATCTTCGCTTTCCTCAAGCTCGACCGAACCGCCGTAAATTTCCACGACATCGCGCACGATGGCGAGGCCCAAGCCGGTCCCGGGCTTGCCGGTATCCAGCCGAGCACCGCGGTCGAAGAGGCGCTCGCGTTCGGCCTCGGGAATACCGCGGCCATCGTCTTCGATAAGCATTTCGACAAAATCGCCCGCATCCTCGACCGTCACGAAAACACTGCCACCGCCATATTTTGCGGCATTCTCGATGAGGTTTCCGAGCATTTCGTCGAGATCCTGCCGTTCGACCCGCGCGGCAATCGTCTTGTCTCCAGCCATATCGAGCCGCACGTGCCCATAAAGGCGGCTGACCGCGCGTTCGACCGATTCCAGGCTGTCCCAGACCTGCGCACGGCTGTGACTGTGGCCGCGACGTCCCACGGCGCGGGCCCGCGCGAGATGATGATCGACCTGCCGCCGCATTGTCGTCGCCTCGCGGATCACGATGTCGTCGAGATCGCTTGCTTTCGCAGTTGCGCTATTCATCACCACGGTCAGCGGCGTCTTGAGCGCATGCGCTAGGTTGCCCGCGTGCCGTCGTGCTTCCTCCGCCTGTTTTTCATTATGGTCGAGCAGGGCATTCAGCTCGTTCACCATCGGCATAACCTCGTCGGGCAAAGCTTCGGTAACGCGGCTTTCACGGCCGCTGCGCATTTCCACGATTGCCTTGCGGACCGTCCGCAACGGCCACAATCCATAGACCGTTTGCAGCGCTGCCATGATAATCAGCCCGAGCGCCAGCAGGAAAAAGCTCGTCACGAGCACCGAGCGCAATTGCGTCACCTGTGCATCGAGGCTGTCGCGGCTTTGCGCGACCATGAAAGTCCAGCTTATTTTGGAATCGGGCAGCTTGATCGCGCGTTCGGCAATTCGCAGCGGCTCGTCGGGAAACTCGTTACTGTTGCGAAAATGGACAGTCTGGTCGTTATGCGCATTCGGCGTCTTCAGGGCACGGTCCCACAGCGACCTCGACGGAAACGGCATCGCGCCCTCGCCGGTAATTTGCCAGTAAAGTCCGCTATTCGGCTCCAGGAAGCGCTGGTCGCCCAAGGGACGGTTCATTCGGATTTCGCCGTCGGGGCCGATCTCCGCTGAGGCAATCATCGCGGTCAGGACATATTCAAGCTGGTTGTCGAAATTCTGTTCGACAGAGCTGGTCAGCACCCGATCGAGCGCCGCACCGCCACCGATCAGCAACACCGTAATCCACGCCGCCGCGATCAGGATCATACGGCGGGTGAGCGAACCCGTGCTCTGGAACTGGCTCCGCCACGACGGTGCTTTCACGACCGTATCTATGGCGGCAGGCGAGTTCAGCTGACGGGTTCCTCAAGGCTGTAGCCGAGGCCGCGGATAGTCGAGATGACATCCTGCCCCAGTTTCTTGCGGATGCGTGTTACGAAGACTTCGATAGTGTTGGAATCGCGGTCGAAATCCTGGTCGTAAATATGCTCGATCAGCTCGGTGCGCGACACGACCTTGCCCTTATGGTGCATCAGGTAGGAAAGCAGCTTATATTCCTGCGCGGTCAGCTTGACCGGCTGGCCATCGAGCGTGACTCGGCCCGAGCGGGTGTCGAGCCGGACGTCGCCAACGGTCAATTCAGACGACGCATTGCCCGAGGCGCGACGAATAAGGGCGCGCAGACGAGCGATAAGCTCTTCGGTCTGGAAGGGCTTGGCAAGATAATCGTCGGCTCCGGCATCGAGTCCCGCCACCTTGTCCGACCAGCTATCGCGGGCGGTCAGCACCAGCACCGGAAATTTCTTGCCTTCCTTGCGCCAGCGGTCGAGCACAGTCAGTCCGTCGATTTCGGGCAGGCCGAGATCGAGGATAACCGCATCGTAATTTTCGGTCGAGCCCATATAGTGGCCGTCCTCGCCATCGACCGACAGGTCGACCGCATAGCCCGCGCCCTCCAAAGTCGATTTCAACTGCTGGCCTAATGTCGGTTCGTCTTCAACGATAAGGATGCGCATGCTTGTCCCTCTTTATGCTTAAACTGTTGGGATAGGGGCTAGCAGATTAGCGCCCCTGCGCAAATTCCAATCAACGCCCGATGTTAACGCTGGCGCAGCACGCCGCCGGTCCGGCCATCGACATCGACAAAAATGACACGATTCCGGTCGATGAACTTCAGGCGATAAACCTGCGCAGATGGATCATATTCAGGACCGAGATATTGCATCCCGCGCATACGGGGAACAACGCTGCCCTCGATTTCCCGAAGCGACTTGACCTTGCCGGCCCTCATGTCCTGACGCGCGTCATCCTGCTCGCCACGACGCGCTTCGGACGGCTGTGCAGCCGCCAGAACGGCGACTGCCGCCACAGAAATCAGGACCTTGTTCAACATCGCCCCCATCTAGTGCAGACGCTTTGAACACAAACTGAATGGGGCATCAACCTTTTGGAAAGGATGATACTCCCTAATTTCTATCTCACCATTTCATATTGCAGGTTGAGCACAACCGATGTGCCGACCTGCCCCGGTTGCACCGGAACCGAAGCGTCGGCGGCTTCGGCCATCATCCGGTTGCCGGTTTTAACATAAGGCATGGGCTGCCCGACCAATCCTTCGCTGACCGACAGCAACCTTACGCCCCCGAAACCGGCGGCACGGGCATAGCTTTCAGCCTGCGCCTTGCCATTGGCGAGCGCTGCTGCGCGGGCGGTTTTCTTGACGCCGCTGTCATCGTCGATAGAAAAATAGGGCCCGTTGATGTTGGTTGCACCCGAAGCCACCACCTGATCGAGGATCGTGCCGAGCTTCGTTATGTCGCGCATCTTGACCGATACCTGGTTCGAAACGCGATAGCCTTTGAAACGGTTCTGCTGTGTCGCCTGCACATATTCATATTCGGGGCTGAGGCTGATGCCGCTAGTCTGGATATCCTTTTCGGCGATACCGAGCGATTTGAGTTGGCTAATGACCTTTGCCACCTGCGCCGAATTGGCGCGCAGTGCTGCAGAAGCAGTCGGAGCGCTGTTTTCGACGCCGGTCGAAAACGTCGCCGTATCGGGCGCGCTTTCTACCATTTCGGTTACCGAAAGCTCGACCACAGGATTTTTGGCCTCTATATGGATTTCAGCGGCTTGGACTGCAGTTGGCAGGCCCACAGCAAAGGCTGCGGCAGCATAAAGCGTTGTATATTTCATATTTTTTCTCCGAGCGGATGGACAATGCGCTGCGATTGCCCGAAGCGACCATAACGCAATATGAACGCGTCGGTTCCGTTCAAATGGCCGTGGCGCGCGCCCAGTCGATATAGGCTTTGCGTAATGCCTTTGTGACAGATCCTGGCGTGCCGTTGGCAATCTGACTGCCGTTGATACGCACCACGGGCATTACAAAGCCAGAAGCGGACGAGACAAAGGCTTCGGCCGCCTGCTCTGCTTCAGCGACAGAAAAAGGTCGCTCATCGATATTCAAATCGACCAAAGGCAGCACCGCCGCGCGAGTGATTCCATGCAGGATATCACGGTTGAGCGGGTGGGTAACAAGCACCCCATCGTTGGTAACGATATGCGCGTTCTGCGCCGTGCCTTCGGTAATGAAACCGCCACGTTCCATCCACGCATCGTCGGCACCGCGCGCGATAGCCTCGTTCTTCATCAGGGAGGCGTAGAGCAATTGTGTAGTCTTGATATCCGCCCTGCCCCAACGCAGGTCGGGCATGGTGACGACGCTGATGCCCCGCGTGGCCATAGGGTTATCGGCCAACGGGCGGCTTTGTGTGAACGCCAGCGCTGTCGGCGTTGTGCTTGCGGGCGGAAAAACAAAATCGCGGTCGGCTGGTGCGCCGCGGGTGACCTGCCAGTAAATCATGCCCTCTTCGAGAGCATTGCGTTTAACAAGCTCACGGCAGATGGCCAGCCAGTCGCTTTCCTCCAGCGCGCCATTAATGCCCAATTCGCCGAGCGAGCGGGCAAGACGGCGGACGTGGCCGTCAAAGTCGATGAGTCTGCCGTCAATGACCGAGACGACTTCATAGACCGAGTCCGAAAACAGGAAACCGCGGTCGAACACCGAAACCTTGCCTTCGGTTTCGGGGATGTATTGGCCGTTGAGATAGATGGTGCGCATTGAACATGCCTTGCCGATGATGACATGGCGGTCAAGACCCTTGCCCTTGCTGAACCTTCCCCCTATCCGCCCGTCACCATGTCGCAACCGCCCATCTTCGCCTTCGAGGGCCTCGCGCTGCAGCAGGGCGGCGGCTGGCTGTTTCAGGATATCGACCTGTTCATCGGCGCGCGCGACCGGTTGGCGCTGATCGGGCGCAATGGCGCTGGCAAGACGACGTTGATGAAGCTGATTGCCGGATCGGTCGAGGCCGACAAGGGCAAGCGCGTGATCGTGCCGGGCACCAATATCGTGATGCTCGAACAGGACCCCGATGTCGGGGCATTCGACCGGCTCGTCGATTTTGCGACGCACGGCGAAAAAGGCCCGCCCGAATATGCAGTGCGCGCCATTGCCGACCAATTGGGCATCGATCTCGACCGTGAAGCCAAGACCGCGAGCGGCGGCGAGCGGCGGCGCGCTGCGATCTGTCGCGCGCTGGCGAGCGAACCTGATTTGCTGCTGCTTGACGAGCCGACCAACCATCTCGACCTCGCTGCCATCGAATGGCTCGAAGACTGGCTGACGCGCTACAAGGGCGCGTTCATGGTGATTAGCCATGACCGGACGTTCCTGACACGGCTGACGCGGCAGACCTTCTGGCTCGACCGCGGCTTACTCCGCCGCAACGAGATCGGTTTCGGCGGCTATGATGCATGGACCGAGCAGGTCTTTGCCGAAGATGCGCGCAATGCCAGCAGGCTCGACGCGAAGCTAAAAATCGAGGCGCACTGGCTCGAACGCGGCGTCACCGCGCGGCGCAAGCGCAACCAAGGGCGGCTGGCGAAGCTTTGGGAAATGCGTGCGGCGCGGGCGGCAATGATCGGGCCGCAGGGCACGGCAAAGCTTGCTGCGGCTAGCGACGACAGCAAGACCAAGACCGTCATCAACGCGGATAACGTCGGCAAAAGCTTTGGCGACCGGACCATTATCAAGGATTTCACCCTGCGCATTCAGCGCGGCGACCGCATCGGCATTGTCGGCGCCAATGGCACCGGCAAGACCACGCTCATCCGCCTGCTGACCGGCGAGACTCCGCCCGATAGCGGCAACATCACGCTGTCGCCAACGCTGACGGGTATCGTCATCGACCAGCAACGCAAATTGCTCTCGCCGGAGAAAAAGGTTCGCGATGTACTGGCCGACGGCAGCGACTGGATCGATGTGCGCGGGGTTCGAAAGCATGTGCAGGGCTATTTGAAGGAATTCCTGTTCGACCCCGAGCTGATCGAAGCCCGCATCGGCACGCTGTCGGGGGGCGAGCAGTCGCGGATTTTGCTGGCGCGCGAGTTTGCCCGCGAGGCCAATTTGCTCGTCCTCGACGAGCCGACCAACGATCTCGACCTCGAAACGCTCGACCTGTTGCAGGAGGTCATCGCCGATTATGACGGCACCGTACTGATTGTCAGCCACGACCGCGATTTTCTCGACCGGACGGTGACACTGACGCTTGGGCTCGACGGGTACGGCAGGGTCGATATCATCGCCGGCGGCTATGCCGATTGGGAGGCAAAACGGGACCGACCCGACAAGCCTGAAACCCGCCAAAAAGCTGACAAGTTCACAGTCGTTTCGCCATCTGCAAATCCCGCTGAAAAACGCCCTGCCAAATTGTCGTACAAAGACCAGCGCGATTACGACCTGTTGCCCGGACGCATAGCCGAAATCGACGCAGAGACTGCAGCGGTCGAAAAGGAGATGGCCGACCCGGCGCTCTACACGCGCAACCCCGCCCGTTTCGCCGAATTGATGGCGAAGGGCGAAGCCTTGCGGGCGGAAAAGGATGCCGCAGAGGAGCGGTGGTTGGGGCTGGCAATGCTGGTCGAGGAAATGGCATCCTAACCGGGCAACCGGTAAAATCCTGCAAGCCGGTCGAGCGCGATCCGCAGTACCAGCTTTCCCGATCGGACCGGCCACGCCATTTCGCGTTCCGCTACGGGCATCGTTTCGCCCGCGCAAATCACCCGCCACGCGATGTCGGCCAGATCCGGGCCCAGAGCTGCCAACGCATCGTCGAAACGCGATTTGGCCGCTATCATCCGCTCGGTCTGGTTCAATCCGGACGGAGCGCCGCGTTTCTCGCGGCTGAGCGGCACATTTTCCCAGCGCATTGTCACCTGCGCGCCCATAGCCGCTGCTTCATAATCGCCGCGCAATTTCTCGCCTGCCAGCAATTGCCGGTCGGTCAGAAGTCCGCGCGAATGAAGCCAGGATAAAGGCGATTCTGCCAGATTTACGGTGACGGTGCGATTGACTTTACGTCCCTGCCCCGGTTCATGCAGCGAGCGCTCGGCAAGCGGTCTCGGGTCGGTGTATTTCGGTGCAGCGGCAATTTTGCGGGGCATTGGTGACTCTCCATTTGTGACGAATCACTATTGCCATGCGGATAATAGTGTAGGAAAGAAAAAACCTATCTGGTAATCGGAGAAAGACGATGCAAAGCCGTATCCGCGATGTGCGCAAGGCCAAGGGGCTGACTCTCGCCGATGTCGCCGAACGTTGCAAACCGAAGACCACTGCACAGACCATCGGGCGGCTGGAGACTGGCACGCGGGTATTGTCGCTAATCTGGATCAACCGCATTGCAGCGGCGCTCGGCGTGGATTCCAGCGACCTCGTGGCCCTGCCCGCGCAGGCTTCGCTGCCCGTGGCCGCTGTGCTGGGTGATGATGGCGCCCATGCACCTACCAAGTCCGAAACCATCATGGTTCCCAATATCGGCGGCACAATGATCGGTCTCCGCGTTGCCGCTGCGACCGGCGAATACCGGCGCGGCGACGAATTGTGGCTCGAGCAGTTGCAGCCCGACAATTTCGCAAGCGCGCTCAACCTCAACGTCCTCGTCCCCCGCCCCGGCGGACGCTTCATCTTCGGGAGGCTGCTGGGCCGCGATGACGGCAAGCTGCACATATTGCCGCTGGAGGCCGGAGCGCGGCAGCAGGTGGTGACCGACCCAGCGTGGATCGCCAAGGCAGTGCGGTTGGTGCGGTCGCTTTAGTGCGCATCCTGACACTTTCGACGCTTTTCCCCGCAGCATCGCGGCCCAATTTCGGAGTCTTCATCGAACGCCAGACTGCCGCGCTTTCGGCTGTGCGCGATTTTGCGGTGACCGTTATCAATCCTATAGGCATCGCACCCTGGCCGTTGAGCTTGTTCGGTGAGCAGGCGGTACTGCGAAAGTCGGTACATGACGAGCAATGGGGCGAACTCGACGTCTATCGTCCGCGCTTTACCGCCATTCCCAAGATCGGTGGGCGGTCTAACCCCCACAAGATCGCGCGCGCAGTGTTGCCAATCGCCGAAAAACTCCATGCAGAAATCGGCTTCGACCTGATCGACGCGGAATTTTTTTACCCCGACGGGCCCGCCGCGATGCAGCTATCGGACGCGCTCGGCATTCCGTTCACCATCAAGGCACGCGGTGGCGATATCCACCATTGGGGTCGGCAACCGGGTTGTGCCGACCAAATTCTCCAAGCATCAGACAAAGCAGCAGGGCTGCTCGCGGTATCGGGCGCGCTGAAAAACGATATGGTCGCGCTCGGTATGCGTGCGGACAAGATCATGGTCCATTACACCGGCCTCGATCAATCCCGCTTCGCCCCGCGCGACCGCGCGACGGAAAAGGCGAAACTTGGAATAACCGGCCCGCTCATCCTGAGCGTTGGCGCGCTGATACCGCGCAAAAGCCAGCATTTGCTGATTGAGGCGCTGCCTGCCCTTCCTAGCGTAACCCTGATGCTTGCAGGCCAGGGACCGAGCGAAGCGGCTTTGCTTACCCTGGCAATCCGGCTCGGCGTGTCCGACAGGGTCCACCTTCTTGGCAACGTGGCGCACGACGATTTGCCCGCATTATTCGCCGCAGCCGACGTCATGGCTTTGGTGTCGGAAAGTGAAGGCCTTGCCAATGCCTGGGTCGAAGCGCTTGCCTGCGGGACGCCCATCGTTGCAAGCGATGTCGGCGGAATTCGTGAATTGGTGAAGTCGCCAGCGGCAGGTCATATCGTCGAGCGCAGCCCCGACGCCGTCGCCGCTGCCATCAGCGACCTGCTCGCCAACCCACCACCGCGCGAAGCGGTGGCGGCCAATGTCAGCGCATTTTCATGGGACGAAAACGCCAGGCAACTGGCAGATTTTTTCCGCAGAGTCGCCGTTCAAGGCTGCGCGCCGTAGCCTTCATCGATGCGCTCCGCCTTCGATGCGACGCCCTCTTCCGGCACGAAGCTGTCGGCGCTCACGCCCAGCGGCACCAGTGCAAATCGCGCGACGTAAATCGACGAATAGGTGCCGATAATCACGCCGAACAAAATGCCGATGGTCAGCCCGAAAATTGTCGCCGGGCCGATGAACACCAGACCGAGCACGGCAAGCAAAACCGCGCCATTCGTGGCGACCGTACGCGACAGCGTTTCGTTGACCGAAAGGTTCAACAGCGGTTCGATTTCCATCTTTCGATATTTGCGCAGATTTTCGCGGATGCGGTCATACACAACCACCGTATCGTTGAGCGAATAACCGATCAAAGTCAGCAGAGCCGCAACGACGTTCAGGTCGAACTCGATCTGCGTCAGAGCAAAAAAGCCCAATGTGATCGTCAAGTCATGCACCAGCGACACGAGCGCACCCACACCGAACTGCCATTCGAAGCGGAACCAGATGTAGATCGATATGCCCAGCATCGCGAGTAGCAGCGATAGCGCACCGTCCCATGCCAGCTCCTCAGACACCTTGCCCGACACTGTCTCGACGCTGTTGAATTTCACGCCGGGGTAGGCCTGTCCGATTTCAGCACGCACCTTGGCGGCGGATTCGGCGGCGGCGTCGACGTCGCCCGGCGGCACCGGCAGGCGGATGGCAAGGTCGCGCGGCGAGCCGAATTGCTGGATCGTCGCTTCGCCAAGGTCCAGCCCTGCAATGCGTTCGCGCACCTCGTCGACCGGCTCGACCTTTGCCATAGTCACATGGAAGGTCTGCCCGCCGACGAAATCGACGCCGAGGTTGAAGCCCTTGGTTGCGACCAGCACTATCGAAGCGATGACCATGAACAACGAGAAGGCGATTGCGAGTTTGCGCGCCTTCAGGAAGTCGATGTTGGTATCGTCAGGAATCAGTTTGAATAATGGTTTCATGGCCTGTTTCCTACAATATCAGTTCGCGCGGACGGTTACGCTTGACCCAGATCGCGACCCACATGCGGGTCAGCGTCACCGCCGAGAAATAGGATGTGATGATACCGATCATCAGCACCACGGCGAAACCGGCAATCGGACCAGAGCCGAATGTGTACATCAGCACGCCGGCAATGACGTTTGTCGCGTTCGCGTCGAAAATTGCTGTCGAGGCTTCGTCGAAACCATGTTCGATGGCCGACATCACCGACCTGCCTCGTCGCAGTTCCTCGCGTATACGCTCGTTGATCAGCACGTTCGCATCGACTGCGGCGCCGATGGTCAGGACCATCCCCGCAAGCCCGGGCAGCGTCAGCGTCGCGCCGAAAAACGCCATAACCGAGATGATGAAAACAATGTTCAGCAGGACGGCGACATTGGCCAGCCAGCCGAAGGAACCATAAGTGATCACCATATAGGCCATTGTCGCCGCTAGCGCGAGCAGACAGGCAATTGCGCCGCGTTCGATAGAATCCTTACCCAAATCGGGGCCGACCGAGCGTTCCTCCACGATCTTCAGATCGACCGGAAGCGCCCCCGAGCGCAGCGCAACGGCGAGCTGGTTGGCGCTTTCGACAGTGAAACTGCCGGAAATCTGTGAGATGCCGCCGTAAATCGGTTCGCGTATCTGCGGTGCAGAGATAACCTGACCATCAAGAATGATGGCGAACAGCTTGCCGGTATTGGCTTGCGTCATGCGCGCGAACCGCTGCCCGCCTTCGCTGTCAAACTGGATTGTCACCGCAGGTTCGTTGGTCTGCTGGTCGAAAGTGGGGTCTGCCTTTACCAGCTTCTCGCCCGATATGCCTCCGCCGCGGCGCACCGCCAGTGTGGGAAGGCCTGTGGGATTGTCGGGATAAGGCAGTATCTGGCTGCCGACACGTGCAATCCCCTTGGCGGTCTGGTCGGGGTCTGCCTCCTCGTCAACCAGCTTGAATTCGAGCTTAGCCGTCTTTCCGATCAGTTCCTTCAGCGCTTCGGGATCGTCGATACCGGGCACCGAAACGCTGATCCGGTCGTCGCCCTGCCGTCGGACGTCGGCTTCGACCGTTTCGGGCATACGTTTGCCGATGACCGTAACCGCCGTGTCCATCGCCTGGTCAAGCGCCGTTTCGTCGCCGGCACCTGCTGCGGTGAGGATGAACCGGTTGCCGTCGTTCACACCGATATTCCAGTCGCGCCCGCCGGTCGCGTTGCTGGTGAGCGGCAAAAGCAATTCGCGTGCGGCATCGACCTGCGAGCTGTCGGTAACAGTAAAGCTCAACTGCCCGCCGCTGCGCGAAACATCCTCAATGGCAATTCGCGGTTCGGACCGACGCATTGCAGCGCGTACGGCGTCTTCGAGCGATTCAAGCCGCGTTTGCGCAAGTTGCGAGGTGTCGGCTTCCAGCAAGATATGGCTGCCACCCGCAAGATCGAGCCCAAGATTGATCGCCGGAATGGGCAGATATTGAGCCACCTGCCCTCGCATATGCATCGGCAGCACGCTGGGGATCGCGCAGATGATACCCAACAGGATGACGATGTTGAGCATCCAAATGCGCCAACGGGGGAAATCTAGCATAGGCGGGTTCCGAACGGACTGTAGGTGCGGGATTTGGGGTTGGCGGTCGGGCCGTTCAACCCTTTTGGTCAATCGTTGGCGGCTTTGGTGCCGCGCGGCACGACATTAGCGAGTGTCGTCTTGACTGCCTTCACGCGGACATTGGGAGCGATTTCGACTTCGACATGATCGTCGGCGACCTTGGTCACCTTGCCCATCAGGCCGCCACCGGTGACGACCTCGTCATTCTTCTGCACGGCGTTTATCTTGGCATCATGCTCCTTCGCGCGCTTTTGCTGCGGGCGGATTAGAAAGAAGTAGAACACCACGAAAATCAGCAGAAGCGGAAAGATCTGCACGAAAAAAGCAGAGCCACCGGCACCGGCGGGTGCAGCAGCCAAAAATATAAGCGAATCCATCGAAAATCCTTGCGACATTTTTATGTGAACACCGCAATAAAGGCGGCGCTTGAAAACAATCGGGCGCGATTATCACCGCAGGGTAACAGACGCAACGTGAAAGCGCGGATACCGGCCTTGCAATGTCCGGCGAGGACTCATATAGGCGCGCTTCCAATGGCCGCAGCGCGGACGTTGGCGGTCGGGACGTAGCGCAGCCTGGTAGCGCATCACACTGGGGGTGTGGGGGTCGCAGGTTCGAATCCTGTCGTCCCGACCAATTTTCCCTGATCGGCCCCGGCACAAATCCCGTTACCGCATCTGTCGCGGCCGAATTCAAAATCTATAAGGACAAGACAAAAGGAACATGCCAACATCGGCATGGTTAAGTCCGGCATCCGGCCATTGTGGGCCGGATCGATATAGGGTCAATTGGGGGACAGGTCGGTGACAGAGCAGCGCAGAACGTCGCAAAAAGGTGGGAGCCTCGATAGCGCAAATATTGCCCGCGCGACGCTCATCATCATTGCCATTGTTGGCGTTGCCTGGCTGCTGCTTTCGCTGACCCGCCTGTTGATGCTGATCTTTGCCTCAGTAACGATTGCAACAATCTTCGATGCGGTGGCGTCTTTTCTCAAGCGCAGAACACGTATCGGGCGCGGCTGGGCAACGACTATGTCGATTGTCTTTATAATCGGCTTCTTCTTCGCCGCGTTCGCCCTGTTCGGCACCCAGATCGCACGCGAACTGCAGTCTGTGTGGGAAACGCTGCCTACCGCATTGCAGGGCGTCGAAGCTTTTCTCGACCGATACGGGCTTGGCGACCGCGCCCGCGAATTGATTGCAAGCGGGTCGAAGGACGCTTCCAACCTATTATCGCGGGCAAGCGGCTATGCCATAGCCGCAGGTAGCGGGCTTGCCGATTTTGCCCTGGTCCTGGTCGCGGCCATCTTCCTGGCCAGCAATCCCGCCGTCTATCGTCGCGGCCTGTTGCTTCTGCTTCCGGCCAGAGCCGAAGCCCCCGTTGCTGCCACGCTCGACGAAGCACGCAGCGGCCTCGGTGGCTGGATGCTGGGACAGGCGGTATCGTCGCTGGTCGTCACCGTTCTGACCTGGCTTGGGCTGATGCTGCTGGGCGTGCCAGCGTCGGGCGGACTCGCCATCATTGCGGGCCTGCTCGATGTCATTCCGATGGTCGGCCCGATTATCGCGGGCGTGCCAGCCGTGCTGCTCGCCTTCACAGTCTCGCCAATGACGGCACTGTGGACGCTGGCGCTGTTCCTGATTATCCAGCAGATCCAGGGCAATTTCCTGCAACCAATGATCCAGAAACATGCGGTAGATATTCCGCCTGCAGTACTGCTGTTTGCCGTATTTGCATTCGGCGTCCTTTTCGGCTTTCTCGGCGTGGTGCTGGCTGCCCCGCTAACCGTTGTCGCATATGTCGCGGTGCAGAAATTATATGTCGAAACGGTTTTGGGTAAGAAGCTGGGCGAAGGCGACAATATCGCGGGTTAAACCTGCCGAACTTTTGTTCGGAATTTTCGCCGGTCAGCAGCCTTAGTAGCCATTCTGCAATAACTGCTTTCCTACAACGAACCATATCGGTTATTTTGATTCGCGAATGGAGGTTTGCGATGACGGATTGCCGGATTGACCAATTGATCGAAGAAGTAATCGAACGCGAGGGTGGTTATGTCGATCATCCCGCAGATCGTGGGGGCCCGACCCGGTGGGGGATTACCGAAGCCGTGGCGCGGCGGCAGGGCTATATGGACGATATGCGGCATTTGCCGCAGAGCGACGCTGCGGCCATTTACAAGCGGCTCTACTGGCTGTTGCCGTCTTTTGACAAGATCGCAGAAGTTGCGCCTGCGCTTGCCGCAGAGTTATTCGATACCGGTATCAACATGGGCACGGGCACCGCGACCGGATTCCTGCAACGTGCCCTCAACGCGCTCAACCGCGAGGCACGGGATTACGCCGATCTGACCGTCGATCGCCGGACTGGCCCTGCCACATTGCTCGCGCTCAACGCATTCTTGCGCAAGCGCGGCAAAGCCGGAGAGGATGTGCTGCTCAAGGCCGTCGAAGCTTTGCAGGGCGCGCATTATGTCCAGCTTGCCGAAACGCGGCCTTCGCAAGAGGCATTTCTTTATGGCTGGCTAGCAAACCGTATCGGATAACACAGCCTGCCACGTGGCCTCAACTTTCTCAACTTTGAAATTTGCGGAGACAAAAAATGCCCTTTATCGACAATATCATCGGACCCATTGCCAGCCTGATCGACAAGATCATCCCCGATCCCAAGGCGCGTGACGCGGCGAAACTCGAAATGCTCAAGCTGCAGGGCAGCCAGGAAATGGAATCGCTGCGTACGCAACTTTCGGCCATCCTTGCCGAAGCGCAGTCGAACGACCCGTGGACCAGCCGCGCGCGTCCAAGCTTTCTGTATGTCATTTACGCGATGATCCTGTGGGCCATCCCGATGGGGCTGATTGCAGCCGTCCGGCCCGAAGCCGCGGCCAACATTGCGGCGGGGATGAACGCATATCTCAATGGCCTGCCTGAGTCGCTCTACGCGCTCTTCGGCACTGGCTATCTCGGCTACACAGCGGCTCGCCAATGGGGAAAGGCGAAAGGCATCGAAAAATAGTTGCGCAATGCCGCCTTCATCCGTTACCCCTTCGGTCCCGCTAGGGGTTAATGGGACACAGGAGACGATATATGAAAAAATTAGTCGCAACCGCCGCAGCTTTGGCGTTCACGGTATCGCTTGGTGCATGTGGTGAAGCCGGTGAAAAGGCTGCCGAAGAAACCGCCGAAGCCGCCGACGCAACTGGCGATGCTATGGAAGCCGGTGCTGAAAATGCAATGACCGCCGCTGAAGAAGCGACCGACGAAGCAGCTGCTGCCGCCGGTGAAGCCGCCGACGCGACCGCCGATGCCGCCAAGGACGCAACTGCTGCCACCGGTGCTGCCGTCGAAGAAGCCGGCAAGGACATGAAAGAAGCCGCGAAGTAATTCGCTCGCTTTTGCGAAAGAAGCCCGCCCTGCATATCGCAGAGGCGGGCTTTTTTATGCCTGTCAGATTGTCCATTGGCTGCTCGCTGATTGACTGAGTCCTGCAGGTCGCTAAGCTTTGGCGATGGGCGCAGGGAAAGAAAGAATTGCCGATTTATCGCGGCGCGAGGCAGTGCGACTATCACTCGCCGCGACGTCCGCCCTGATTTTCGTTCCGCAGGTCGTATGGCCCCAACGACCGGTTCCGAAAGATGTTACCGAGGCGTGGCAAGCGCTGGAACGCGCAGCCAACTCGAACGACTATCGCGCGCTAATGAAGGCACGGCTCGATGTCGGCCAGATGTATTCAATAATATCACCGGACCTGCATGAAGACGATCGGGCAATGGCGCTGAAGCTACTCGAAGCCAATCTGGACCCGGCATCGGAACGGATCGATGCGAAGATTGCAGGGCTGTCGGGATATTACTGGGCGCGATTCATGCTGCACCACGAGGACCGACCCACTACTCGCAGGATGCTACCACAAATCCGCCAGCGTTTCTCACACGCAGCGCAATCGCTGCGCGATCATGCCAACATCTCATTCAATATTGCGCTGGAGGCTGCCAGCGCCTCGCTGCTTGCAGGCGACCGGAACGACGGCTTGCGCTGGCTGGAGGCTGCCTCGGCAGTAATGCAGTCCAATCGCATGACATCCTTGGGTGGCCAGTCCGGCGAAGCCCTGCGGTTCGGGGATTTCTCGCGAATGGGCATGCTGAAGGCGCGACAGGTCTCGCTGGCAGGAGACGCCCAGCGCGCGGCATATCTTGCGGAGGTTGCAATTGGAATGTCGCCGATCGGCACGTCCAGAATGGCGACTGCGGCTCAGAAGGAGCGCGCGCAAACGGTCGATTCGCTTACCGCAGCATCTGCAACGTTCGACGCCGTCGTCCATCTGGTGCCGACGATTGCCGGTACGTCGCTCATCATATCGACGGTTAAATCGGGAAAGCTCCATTGCGTCGGCTACGATCTTGTCAGCCCGACTGGCGACATCTTCGACACCAAAGATATCGAGATTTTGCAGTGGGGTGCATCCTATCGACGCATGACTGCGTCCGGACGGCTTGGCGGGTGGCATGGAATTTACCACGCCAATGACGGGGCGCTCGGGACTGGCGCCAGCGCTGTGTTCCGGCGTAGCATCGCGGATTTAGCCACCCGATTTTGGGCGAGTTATGTGGGGCCGATTGCGGCAAGGCTTCAGGCCAGCGGTTTCCCTAGCGGCAGCCGCATTGGCTTCATCCTGCCTTCCGAATTGTCGCAGTTCCCGCTTCGCCTCGCACGCAAAAGTGCCAACAGCCAATCCCTCAACGACCTGTACGTGGTCAGCGAAGCTGCTGACAGCGCAAGCCTGGTACCTGCACGCCGCATTGGCCCGGTTTCGTCGCGCAGCTTGGCCGGTCTTTTCAATCCGACGGGCGATCTGCCCGGCGCCGAAGCGGAGCGGGCGCTGGTTGCAACCCTGTTTGCACCCCAAAAAATGCGAAGCTTATCGCGCAATATGAAGGGCGGCGATCTGCTCGCTGACCTGAAGCGCAACGACCCGACCTATATCTATCTGGCGACGCATGGCTCCTTTGGCCTCTCTGATCGTGCAGGCCTGATGACGGGCAATGGCAAAATGCTCAGTTTCGACGATCTTTATGCAAGCACCGTGCGGCTGAATGCGCGACTGGCCATTTTGTCGGCCTGTGAGACGGCGGTGGTCAATCCGCTTGCCGTAACCAGCGTTTCGCAGAGCCTGCCCAACATCCTGCTTGGAAAGGGTGTGCAGGGCGTTATCGCATCGCTTTGGAAAGTGAGCGACGATTCAACGGCACTGCTGATGCACGAAATGATGCGCCGTCATCTGGTTGACGGCGCCGAGCCGCCCGCAGCACTGCGCGACGCACAGCGTTGGCTTGCTTCCGCGACAGGTGAGCAACTTGTCGATTATCTTGCGGCGATCATGGACCGCCATCCGGACAATGCTTGGTCTCAGGTCGCCGAAATGGCTGCGCGCCTGTCAGCCTTCGACCCTGCATCGCGGCCCTTCGCTGAGCCCTATCACTGGGGCGCGTTCGCCTATTATGGCTCTTAAGACTTTGTCGTTGCGCACCATTGGAGACCGCTCGCATAGTCCGGATTGTTGGTGCGGCGGTCATCGATATAGGGCTTGAAGTCGCTCCATAGCACGCCGGCGCGACCCGGGCAGAAATATCCCGTTACGACGCTTTTCGAACAGAGATCTTCGCTTAGGCAAAGACGCAATCCTTCGTAAAAATCGACCTGGCGATCGATGGCGTCTGCCAGTTTTCCTTCAGAGTCATCATCGATAAGCGTCTGGATAATAGCCTTCTTGTCTGCTGCAGATACGCCTCCCCGCCTTGCCATCGCGGCAAAATCGGAAGCGTAGGGCCGCAGCGCCGCATTTACGACAGCGCGGGCAGACGCAATTTCGCCGCGTTCGAACGTGTCAATGTACGTCATCGATCGTTCGACCCGCTTCGCCTCTCGGGCTTCGAGATATTCATATCCCGCAAAAAGCGCGCCAATTACAATGGCCGCCTTCCATATCATTTCGGTCGTGTAGAATCTGTCCTCGGTCGATTGGGCTTTCCATTTAGCCCATTGCCGCCCGATCCATCCCCCCTTTGCCACGCTAGCGTGCCGCAGTAGGGCAGAGCGTCGTGAGATCGACTATATAGCGGCTACTGCGCGGGGTGATCCTGTCAACCTTGCCCGACAGGCAAGCAAGCTGTCCGTTAGTCATCCTGAACACCCTTGGTGCGTTCGCCCTGCTGGGAGGCATGCGCGTATCCGCGCTGCGCACGCGCTCCGAAGCCGCTGCTGAACATTGCGGACCGTCAACGGAAAAAAAGACAAACTTCGTCTTGCGAGCAGTCAGTGCGGGCAGTTGCTTCCGGAAACATTGCCACTGCGCGTCGGTCAGCTCCAGTTTCTTGTCACATTGTGCGCAGTCATCTGCTGCGGCGAAGGTCTGAATTGGCAAAACAAGCAGTGCTGCGGAGAAAAGATATCCTGAAAAGAGTTTCGGCCAGCCTATCATACACTCCCCCCTGCTTTCAGCTCCTAGCGTAGACAGACGATAAAATAATGACTCTTGCAAATCAAAGCATTTACATCGCGCAGGCTTGCAAGACGGCGTAATGGAACCGTCCTAAATTGATTTGAAAAAATGGTGCACCCAACTGAATTCGAACCAGTGGCCCCCAGATTAGGAATCTGAAATTTCGCCTAGCAAAGTGCGGCTATTAGAAGGCCATGCTGCATCTGTGTTGCAGGTGTGTTCCATCAATCCGCAAAATGAGATGGTTCATTCGTCCCTGAGCAACGCAAAGGCGGCAACGATTAACGCAAGGATTGAGATCCAATCGGAGCGCGGAATAGCTTTAATGCGCCCTAACAGTTTCCGCTTTTCGTCATTTTCGATGATCTCCAATGCGGCCTTGTTCGGGGTGAAGGATACGGAGGCCACTCCGTTAGAAAATTCTTCTGTGACGCTGCCCAAGCCATTGCGCTGCCATGATTTTGCAATCGCAATCAAATCAGCGACATCACGCTTGGGCGCCAATTCGGATAAAGATGGGAAAGGATTGCGCTCGGCTTTCGACTTTTTGACCAACCGGCGAAGTAGTCTCAAATCGTCGATCTGTGGCGGAAACTCAATCATATCGTCATCTGCTATCATGCCAGCAGCTCCGCATGCGCAGCCTCAATTAGCGCGGCATCACCTGTATCATCGGCAATCAGGTGGCCATAAGTATCGAGTGTAATCTGAACGCTTGCATGGCCCATCCATGTCTGCAGGCGTTTTAGATCGATGCGCTGCTTAATCCACGCACTTGCTGCAGCGTGGCGCAGGCTGTGTAGACCGTAGCGCGCAGTCACAATCGCCTTGCCCTTGTCATCGACCTTTTGAACGCCGTTGATCACAACAGGATCGGAAACGCCGGCCGCAATCTGCAGCGGATAGAACTTGCGCCGCAACAAATGACCGTAATCGCGCACTCCACCGGCCGAATTTGGAAACGCAAGTCCCTGCTCGCTGATCGGGCATTTGAGCTTCCACGCTTTCAATTCGGTCGAGAGTGCTAAACTGATCGGTATGGTCCGGTAACCGGCCTCCGATTTTGGCGGCCCGATTTGGCAATATTTGTCCGCGCGCTGCGTCACCGTGATGACGTTCCTTTTCAGATCCACATCGGCCCAACGCAGACCGCGCAATTCAGACGCTCGCAATCCGGCAAAAATCGCAGTCATGATCAATGGGCGCAAATCGCCGGAATGGTGGATGATCGCTTTGAGCTCCGCCTTTGATGGAATGACCACCCTTGCCCGATCGCGCGAAGTCCGAGCGACCCTTACCGACGCAGCGACGTTCTGGGCGACCAAGCCGCGGCGCATGGCTTCCCCGATGATGCGAGACAGCGCACGCACCGCCTTGCCTGTCATTGCTCTTGAACGGGTCTTAAGCAACATGTCGCGGTATGCCTCGACTTTTGGCTGCGACAGTTTGGAAAGTTTCTCGGCGCCGATCAGCGGATTGATATGCAAACGGGCAATCGTTTCGTACTGCTCGATAGTGCCGCGTTCCCGTTCGTTAGCTTCAGCCATCTTGAGCCAAATTGAGGTCGCGTCGGAAACAGAAACGCTTTGGCTGTCTGCGGTATGGAGGCCCTTCGAGACTTCCCACGCGGCCTGCGTTAGCCATGCGTCAGCATCCTTCTTGCGGGCAAACTGTTTCGACCGGCGCTTTCCAGCCTGATCGCGGTAATCGACAAGCCACGCTGACTTGGGTTCACCGCTTGGGGCTGTCCAGATGCGCTTGCGGATCGCGGTCATCTTATGTTTCCATTGACCATGTGGCCAGCCATGTGATCAAGTCATCCTCAAAGGCCTGTCCATGGATGGGGGCCAAAGCATGAAAACCCGTAAAGATGTCCGACACAACTGCTGTTATGTTGATTAGGCCTGTGCGGGGGATCAAAAACGGCATGGACAAAGCTCGGGTCACAGTGTCGCGGTCCATGCCTGTCAACGCGGCGTAATCATTATCATCTGCCGCGTTGTCGAAGCGCAAGTAGCTCAGTGCTGATGGATCAAAAATCACATAAAATGGCTCGATCAGGTCATTTCCTGAGTTTAGCGCTGGCACCGCCATCCGTGCGGGGTTGATAATGCTACCCATATTTTTCTGGATGAATGTAATTACTCTTTCGGGCGTCAATCCGAATTCGATAAATTGCAGCGCCACGCCAATCAAAAATGCATGATGGCCTTTATAGTTGGCGGCTTGTCCCCTCCCGGTTCTGATTTCCGGCAAAAAGCCTAATTTCTGCATATGTTTAATTCGATTAGCAAAGGCCGAGCGTTTCCCATCAGAGATAGCATGCGCATGAGCCAATGCAGCTTCAACCTGCGCAAAACTAAAACTCAAACCACGTCTCCTGCGTATGCAAAGGGTAGCACTACCATTTGGGCTTGCACGTAGCAATTGGTAATGATAGGGCAAGGGTGCCATTTCCCAACAGGAGATTACATTATGTTGAAAACCGACCTTATCAAAGGCGCAAAGGCTGCCGCCGAATATCTCGGCGAAAATCCGCGTCGGGTTTATAACATGACCGAAAAGGGACAAATTCCCTTCATCCGGAAGGGCTCGACCCTTTATTTTCGTAAGTCCGAACTAGACGCGGCCTTCCGTTCGAGCGCGGCATGATGATCACTCAGTTTCATGCTCGTCGGCGTGTGGAGACCCCGCTTCCTGCCTTAGCTGCCACGATGGCGAAATTCGACCGCGCGACGCTAGAGGGCTTTGTCGAAGTAGCCATCGCAGTGCTCGACTGCACAGATGGCGATCCCGATGTCGAGGCCAACGGAGACGAGCAAGACCACAATTTTTCGGAAGAGTGCTTCGTGCGCCATCGTTCGAACTTCAATCCGGGCTGTCCGATTAGCGATCCGGGCGGGTGTGAGCACGACGGACGCGAAGAGCAAGAGGACGGCAACTGAAATAGACTGAAAACTATATCCACCAAACCGGACCGCAAAATGAACCACGTAAACCACGGAAAACCGACATTATGGTCGACATACTGAAATCAACTGGCCTTGCCATGATGATCAAACCCGTCGCAATCGAGCGAACAATTACGATCCGCCCCCACGGGAACGGTCGTTTCCGAGTGGGCGTTGAACCGCGGCTGGATAGCGAGCCCGAGCCTGCCATTTATCGCAGCCGCACCGAGGTCGACGGACATGTCGCTGGTCTGCAAATGGCGCGCAGATGGCCCGTCGCTGATCTGACTAACAGCGAACAGGCTCGCTAATATGGGCGATGTTGTCCCCCTTCGACGTCGACGCACAAAACATCGGCTTCGCTTAGATGCTGATCAGCGCGGGCATTTCCTTCACATTTTCCCGCCGCCGTCAGTGCCAAATCCGACATGGCGATTCGCCGATTACGACACCGCCCGCGATTACGCTGATAAACTTTCCAGACAGCTTCGGCTTAAAGTGCATGACGCGATCCGCCCCCCATTTTTGGAGCGGTTTCGTTGAGCGCGCCGAAGGCTCAAAAGCCAGTTACATCGCCCGTTCCCGCTCGCGTTTTTTTGGATGGACGCCTCACGCTTCTGGATATTCGAGTGCTGATGAAGGTGTGCGCACATGATCGCATGAGCATAACCAAGGGCGGCCAGGGATGCTTGGTTGCATCGAAGAAGATAGCTCTGGCCTTGGGGGTTCATCATACCAGCGTTTCGACCTCGCTCACACGCCTAAAGGACGCTGGTTACATATTGAAGGAAAAGCGGAGAGGCGGAGACGGTCGCGGCCAAACCTACCGGGTAATCTATACTGATGCAGACGAGCTTGCAGTTCGAAATGAGGGAAACGCTAAGCCCGAAAGTAGTTTGCCCCTAAGAGAAACTATCCACGCAAAGTCGTTTCTCCAAAATGGCAAAGTAGTTTCTCGTGATTTTGAAAATGGTGATAGTTTTCAAACAGATGCAGACTACCAATATAAAGAAGGAAAACACCCCAAAGAATTGGAAAAAAATTCCGACAAATCGGCGCGCTTTGCGCGCGGCATGAATTTTGAATCAAAGGCTTCAACATCTGAATTTCTGAGACACGTCGAACAAGGCCTCAATGATGACTCCATAGGGCTTGGCAATGATGATCTTGAATATCTGGCTGAGTGGCTAAACGAGGCATTCGAATTTTACTTCGATGAAGATCAGAAGGTCGCCTTTTGGGCACAGCGCCTTTGTGAGCGTGTCCATGACGTAATCCCCGAAAATACAACTCAATCGGCCGCTCGATGACGGCCAAGAAAGGAATATTACCATGTCACGATTTGTAACCCTATCACGGCCAACCGGCGAAAGCCGCTTTGCCAACTTGCGCGAACGCATGGAAGCACCACTACCAGGTGAATACATGGCGTCTACAGACCCCAAATATGCAAAGCGCGATCCGGCATTTCGACCTCAAGTTAAAGTTGCTGCAAAATCGGTGGCCAACGTCGCCAGCGTCCCGGCTGCCCCGGTCAAATCGAAGGCGGTCATCGAAGCCGAAAAGGCGGAAGCAAGAATTCGCGATGCAAGATTACGGTGCCAGGCCGTCATGGCTAGCGGGGCTTACAAGGGCCGCGAGAAGCAGGCAGAACAACTGCTCATGGACTCATGCTCGTCGACGGCGCAATTCCAGACGTCGAGCGACATCATCGCCGAGCTGGGACGGCGGGCCACCGACGCCGAAGCAGAGAAAGCAATCGAACAGGGCCGAAAGGCCCAGGCCCAGGCCGTTTGGGATCGCGTCAATGCGAAACACTATCACCGGCTGGTAGCGGCTAATCCTCAATCTCGTGCTCAAATTGTGAATGCCCCGGCAGCGACTGTTCCTTCTGCCAATGCGGCAGATACCGTCTGGGACCGGGCTTGGGCAAAAGTCTCAGCCCGGCGCGGCAGGCCCGAGCCAGCGGCTGAAACAACCAAAGCCTCCACAAGCGCCGATTCTGTATGGGACCGCGCATGGGCGAAAATCGAAAGGGCAAAAGCATGAGCCGGACCTATGACGCGGTAGCAAAAGAGTTTGCAGCGCTTGACCTATCGGATTTGAACGAACGCCTCACCATTATAGCAAAGCAGCGCGGGGAGGCTGAGGAGGCAGAGAGGGTGGCAGAAGCTCGCTGCACTGAAATCGCCCATGCCATTCGTGAATGGAAAGGCGCTGACCCCGCAGCAATTGCAGATGCCCTTGTCCAAGGCGACCAAGACCGGGTTTCGCGCTTCGCTTCTGACATTTCCGACCTTGAGGCGGAAAAAGCCAATTTGCGCGCTGGCATTGGCGAGCTTCGCAGGCGCATCCGAGACAGTTATGATGCAGAAAACAAGGTAAAATCAGAAGCTCGCTCCCGAATTGGGCCGCTCTCAGATCCCTTAATGGACGAGATGCGCGTAGAAGCGGAAAATGCAGCACAAGCGCTACTGCGTATTTGGACCATTGCTACCGCAATTTCGCGATCGTCATACGCCAGCAATGCTGAGCGGTTGGCGGGATCGCTTCAAGAAACTGTTTCGTCCCTTACCTCGCACCCCGGATTACTCGCCAAGCAGGTGGCCTATAGCTACCCTGTCCCGGACGAGATCGTGGCACTGCTCCAACCTTTGACATCGAAGGGTGAGGCCTTTCGAAACGGTGTGATGTTGCAAGTGTCGTCGCCTCATGGTGATCGCGCAACTTTCGCACAATCGCTTTCGCATCGTCGGAGCGCATGACCAAGCGCTGAAGTTTACAAATTGAGCGACTGGTAACCGTCGACCGGAATGGCAGCCGGTCGCGGCGGCGGGGGGTTTTTCTAATCCTTCTTTCCCCCGTCGCCGTCAACGCCCACACAGAAAGGCTTATGATGACCGAAGCGTTCAAAAAAGGGATGAGGGCTAAGCTCAACGAGATGATCGCCGAGAAACAGGTCGAAGGCGCTGCATTGCGCGATGCGATCGACGAAATGCTCGCATATGATCTGCACGACCTGCCCGCGAACGTCCGCTTTCTGGCAGGCCTGGCGATGCTGGCACGGGGCATGACGCGACCAGAGGCCATCCAATTTACTATCGAAGCGATGGAAGCTGACATCCGCGAAAAAATGAAAACGAACGACAGATCGCTCCAATTCCTTCAGGGCAAACTTGCCGAGTTGGATCACAAGCTCCCCACCGACGATGGCGGGAAGCCTGCGCTCAGGGTCATTCAATAATAGCTATGCCCGCCAAGGGACAATCGTTGGCCACCGCCGCCATAAATCGGCGAATTATTGTTCGCGGCCATCGCTGCCAAAATATCTCCATTTCGCGCGTTGATCGCGTTCGCGGTGTTCAGGGCAGCCAAAAGCGTGTTGGTCTGCTCTTGGACCGCTGACACTACAGGCGCGCTTCTTTCCGAACCGTTCGCCACCGCATCGCTTGCGTCCAAGGTCTGCTTCGTCAGTCGGGTTACTTCGTCGAGCAGCGAGAAATAGCCGGTCTGCGAACCTGAGAACTCGCGCTGGATGCCGAGCAGTTCCCGCGCTGCGGTTGCAAAATCGTCATATGCGCTGCTGTCGCCGGCGGCCACACGGGCGCGCAGCGGGTCATACGCGGCCTGTGCAAAGGCCAGGCGCTCCGAAAGGCTCCGTGCGTCGTTTCCTGCGGTCAATTCGCTGTAGAGCGACCTCAGGCTACCGACGATCGCTTCGTTGGCTTCTTTGACCGCCCGGGTCCTTTCAATGCCATATAGCTTTTCGAGGTCCGCATATTCGGCCGCCGATGCTCCGGCTTCCGCAAATGTTGAACGCAGATTGTTGAACTCGCGGTTGAGGCGTTCCATCGCAGCGCCAACGGGATCGGTATATTGCCGCAGCCGGTCAAACACGCTCTGGAACGAAACGGCTTTCTGCAACTGCTTGTCGAGGTCTTTGCCCGCTGAGAGCAGCCGTTGCGAGCCTTCTCGTATGCCTTGCACCGCACCGTTCTGGATTGCCTGCAACAGCGCCGCGCGGCTGGCTTCCTCCTGATCCTTAAATTTCTGCGAGCCGACGTAGAAGCTTTTCCCTTTTTGGCGGATCGAGGTCGAGAAGCTGCCCACATCACCGCCAAGCTGATCGGCGATGCTCTGTATCGTCGACGCGATGTTTTCGCCGGTCCCGGAGAGCCCGCTGCGAAGCTTCGAACTACCAGAAAATGAAGTGCCGCTGTTCGATATCGTGACTGTGCCGCGAGGCGTCTTTTTGAACAAGCCGCCTACAACGCTGCCGATGATGCTGCCGATAATCTCGCCGCCCGGTATCGGGATGAATTGACCGATTGCGCCGCCAATCTGGCCACCTGTGCGGCTGGTCTTTACCCCAAGGCTGCGAAGTAGCTGGGCAGTTTGATCGCCGGTCTGTGCGCCTGAAAGAGCGCCATCGAGCTTGCTCAACAGCTTGGCAGTCTGCGCGCCGGTTTTCCCGTCCTTATCGGTCCCAAGCGATTCAACGATGCCCCGGATCGTACCGATGCCTGCTCCTACCTTTCCAGCCCGAGCAAAACCCTCCAGCGTCCCTGCAAGCACCCCTGAGAGGCCCGAGAAGAATTTGACCCCAAGCAGCCGGTCCAGCTCAGCGGTAAGCGGGTCGGTCACGCTGCGCGCCCATTCGCGGGTAAACGCGGATATGGATTTGCTGGACAACTCCGCTTTGAGGTCGCGCGGCGCAATGACCCTGATCAAGCCGGTCGGGTTGCTCTCGCTCGCAAGGTTCGCATTGTCATTGGCAGGCGCGCCAGTGATTGTCCGTGTCGCGGCAACCAGCGCGTCGGCATGGTCGGTGATCGCGTTGCGCGCCTTGCCCGCTTCTTCAGTGAAATTGTTGATTTCGCGGTTGAGAGGATCGTTCCGGCGAATGCGCTGGTCCAGCTCGCGCAGGCTGCCACCGAATAGTGTCTCGACCGCCGTTTCGGCCCGGAGGCGGTTGAATTGCGACCGGATATTGCCGAAGAACTCAGATGCTTTACCGCCCGAGAAAAGGTCTTCCAAGTTCGACCTGGTGCCAGCAATGACACCGCTCAGGCGCTCAATCTGCTCGCTGCGTAGCTGCGCCGCCCGTGCGCTGCGTTCTTCCTCATCCGCGGTCTTCGTCGCCCACGCGAGTTGACGTGCGGCCAATGGCGCCAGTTTCTCATATTCGGAACGGGCCTTGGACAATTCGGCCGTCGCTTTGGCGCGTTCGTCGGCCGTCGCATCTTCGGTCGCGAGTGTTTCTTCGGCAATCCGGATAATAGCCTGAAGTTTTTCGACCTGGTTGCGCACGTCGAGTTCGCCAAGGCTGACGAGCTTTTCGAGGATCGACGCTTCACGCTCCCGCCCCGTGTTGATCAAGCTTTGCAGGAAGGCTCGCTGCTGCTCTTTTTCCACGATTTTGTCGAAACTGGTCGAAATGCTGTTCGCCACGACCGCCCGCGCACCGCTCAGGTCGGCGAGCAATCCCGATAGGCCAGCCGGCTTCCGCCGTTCGAGATCGGACTGAATATCGTCGAGATCGCGAAGGGCCTTGTTCATCCGAGCGATGATCGTGGGCGCTTCGCCGAACTGATCGGTAATGTTGGCAATGCGCTTGCCCGCGTCTTCGCCGAACTCTGACAATGACGCTGCCCCGCCATCACCCTTGCGACCGCCCGACTTTTTGGCCTTGGCCGGTTTCAGGAGACTCTTGCCGCCCGTCCCGGCGAGCAGCTTTTCGGCTTCGTCAAAAACCTTCACATTTTGCAGCTCGACCCCAAGGTTAGCGACCGATGCGGCCGCCGATGCGAATTGCTCGTCTGTCAGCCTGCCAACGCGGCGAAGATTTTCCAGCCGTTCTACCGCCGTGCTTGCGTCCAGCGCGCCGGATAGCACTTGCTGGCTGATCACATCGCGCGCATCGATCGGCCGACGCCTGATATTAAAACCGCCACCCAGGCCGCCGCTAAACTGTGTCTCGCGATATTGAATATCCTGAACGCCACGCCGTGCATCCGCCGCCCTTGTCTGTGCCTGCACCCGTGCGACCAGAATTTGCGCCTTTGCCAGTGCGAGCAGCGCCGTGGATTGCGACGTAACCTTGCCGGTCGTTAGATCGAGCACGCTGCCGAGAATGCCCTGAGCATCGCCCAGCGAGTTTGTGGCGAAGCGGACATCATCGGCTGCCTTTTCGGTTTTGAATAGGCCGTCAATCAAAGGCCCAAGCGCGAACGCACCGGCTGCCAATGCAATACCCCAAGGTCCGGACAAGATCGTAGCGACCCTGCCAGCCGCGCCACCGACACCCGACAATGCGAAGGCGAGTTGAGGTAGTTGTTGCGCCAACACAGTGCTGGCACGCTGCCCTGAGCCAAGCGAGATAATGATATCCTGCAACTGCTGGCCTGTCTGGACGTAGGCCGTCCGCTGCGCTCCTGCGCTCGCTGTGAAGCCACGCTGCGCACTGGCGAGCCTAGCCGTGCCGACGGTGGTCTGGTCGAGCTCCGATTGCAGCCGGTCAAGGGCCAACGCCTCAGACGCTATCGACTTTGAAACCTGCTCCGCCGCTCCAGCCGCTGCCAGTGCTTCGCGTGCCTGCCGGATGAATGCAGGAGATGGATCGGTTTGCGCCACCCGGCCAGCCGCCTGAGCCACATCGCGCAAAACGCTGGAATATCGCGCCGCCTGGTCCGCCGCTCCCCTGATTTTGTCGAGCCCAAGGTCCAGCCCACCGAGCGCGTTTCGCGGCTTCAGGAGAGCCCGGTCTATTGCGTCCGAAATCCCACCAAATTCTCGTTCGTACACTGATTTGGCCAAACTAGCTGACCGCGCCGCTGTCTTCTCAAACTGTGAGAACGCGCCCTGATCGCGGAACTGCGCCTGCAAATAAATCGGGAAAACGGACTCTTTACCGGCCATCTCAAAGCCCCTCGCTTACGTCGGGAAACCATACCAGATTATGTTAAATTACAAAACGAAAACGCCGGATTTCTGCGCGTTTCAAATAGAGTGAAACTTCAAACAATCACAATGTTTGGAGAGATACGCGGATATGAAAAATGCGGTCCCCCACCGCTACGCATATCCAAACCGCTCCGGTAGGACCCGCAATTTTAATGGTGTGTTTTCAGTAAATTAAAGGGCTATGCAGGTAATTAACTCAACGGTCCATTTCCGTTTCAGAAATTTCGACGCAACCTTCGTGCCGCAGTGATTAGTCGGACGACAGAAGTTGACCCTTGACCTTGCAGGTGTTGTGCAGACACATCGACGAACGGGAGGGATGCATGGACGGGCAATGGCTAGGAAAAATTGAGGGCGAGCTTAGCGCGAGCCTCCGCGTCGAATTAGAAGATCGTGGCGATCATTTCCAAGGTCACGCCTACCTGTTTTACGACGTGCAGCACAGGTTGCCCGGATTTCAATTTAATCTCAATTTTCAGAAGGAGCAGCCGTTCCTCGCCAGGGTTGAGACCATTTACCTTTACGCTAACGGTGGAATAATGACGCGCGAAGAACGCATTCGCGCCGAGCAAGACATTGCGCAGCGCTTTGACGAGCCGATGCCGAGCGCCTTGGACGTATCGTTCAAGTCAGAAGGAAAGATACTAAAGATTGCATGGGCTGTGCCTGACAAAGAAACAAAGGGGGAGATTGCATTATCGGGCACCGACCTAGAAGCACCATCCCAGATCGTGCGGCGCGATGACCTGACTTCGTGGGATCAGTTTCGAGAGTGGGCCATCAAACAGCGACCAAGGCAGTTTATCTTTCGGGGGCAGGCTCAGCCATTCAAGTTAGTTTCCAGCTTCCATCGGACATGGCGAAAAGACCTATTGAATTGGATAGAAAATGACGTCAACGCTCTGTTTGGAGCCGTTGTTGAAAGGATCAGCTACCCACTTCGATTGGGCGACCTAGGTCACAATTCCGCTATTTGGAGCATTCTTCAACACCACGGATATCCAACGCCGTTACTGGACTGGACCCTATCGCCGTTCGTTGCAGCCTATTTCGCATTCCAAGATCGCGAGTTTAGTGAGCACTCATCGCCCCGCATTTACATTTTCGATCAGGCAGAGTGGGAAAAGCGCTATGCTCTAAGGGCATTCATTGCCGACCCATCGCCTCCGCAACTCGTTGTCATGCAGAGTTATGCAATTGGCAACCCCCGGTCGGCGCCACAGCAAGCCCTCTCCATGGTAACAAATATTGCCGACGTCGAAGCGTTTGTTAGGGAGCGTGAGGAAATAGACGGCCAAACGTATCTCACGGTTTGTGATCTTCCGGCCATCGAAAAGCAGAGAGTCGTCCGCGAGTTGGAACTGATGGGCATAACATATGGTTCGTTGTTCCCGGGCCTAGATGGTATTTGCCGCGACATGCGCGATCAAAATTTCGCACAGCCGGCTTGATCGGGTGAATAACCTCTCAAATGACACTGCAGCTTCTGCAGGGTCGCGCGTTATCAAAGTACCGACGGGCTTATGTGATGGTGCGTTGACCGCGCGCCTCATTGCGTTGTGCGGCTTGACCAGCAGAGTAATAGCGACTGTTGAATGAGATCGCTTGAGGGCGAGTGATACCGCACAGCCTGTTTGGCAGATTACGAAGGTTTTTATACAATTTTATCGCGTTCTCAAAAAGCTGAGGCTGCTTCCTCGGCCGCCCGAACCGCGTCATCCGCCGCGCTCTCCGCATCTACAGCTGCAGATTGGACATCCCCCATCACGTCCTGCCAATTCTCGCCATCGAAGCGAGAGACCGCACGGGCTGCATCGCTCGCTGCAGATTGCGCCTCTTGAGCTTCGGATTGTGCGTTGGTTGCTAGGTTCTGTGCCTCGTCGAGCTGGTCTTGTAAGGTGGTGATCTCATCTTGAGCCGCACTCAGCTCTTCCTCTAACTCGTCGATTTGACTTTCAAAATCTTCGTCGCTTTGGCCGCATCCTGCCAGCCAAATGGAAGCCGCAACGATTGCAGTCAGACCTATTCGCATCCCACACCATCCCCATCTCGATCCAGATGCCTCGCATATCCCAAATGGCCGACACGGACGGGCGCAGCTCCAGCAGCGCGCGCAGCAGCACAGTTCGGATAATATACGTCGCCGCCAAATGCTCGCACCACTGGCGGCGTCGATCCGCCACTTCCGCGATGACAGTGCCTTCCACCGTTCTTGCGGTCATTATGACAACCGTCTGCAGCTAATCCGCCCGGATGAGCATATGCAACAAGCAACGGTAACCCAGCACTCAGCGCGCCGATTGCCAGCAAGTAACGCATGACGAGCCCCCCTCTGCGGGGAAGAATATGCTGAGAAAGTTTACAATTGTCGAATCTGGCTAGTCGCGCCGATGCCCGCGTCCGAAGCGTCGGGCACGCTGATCAGCGCGGCGTCGATGATGCAGAAGCTAAGGGAGGGTGAAGACGCCCGACCGACATCCTCAACGAAGTCTCAGATTTGCACATCGTTTGCCCAATGGCCGATTGATTGGTCCGCAAATGATGGCATAAATGCCCTTAGGAAGAAATTTTGTTTAACACGTAATGAGGGGGCTTTCGGCAAATGATTAAAGCGGGTCGCACTGCGGTATTGGCGCTTTCTCTAATCGTTTATGGCTGCGGCGGTGGTGGAGGCAGCGGCTCAGGAGGTGGGGGCGTTGTTGTTGTTCCACCGCCTCCACCATCACCCCCGCCTCCACCTCCCCCGCCTCCACCGACGGTCGTTACAGCGGTTGGCGGCTTTGGCATGCTCGCCGAGTTTCGGTTCTATCCAACAGGCTACAATCAGAATGCCACCGACGTTGCTGCCAGATCGGGCGACCGACAAGGACGCTATCCAATTCAATCTGGGCAGGCGTTGTTCACCACCTTCTTCGGCAATCTGCCGACAAACTATGCCGCCGTCGACAAACAGGCATTCGGTATCGATGCCGCGGCGGGCATGTTCGTCAACTATCGCGCCCCTGCCGACGCAACCGTAATAACGCCGCTGACCACATTATTGGTCGGGGCCAACACGGAGGCAAAGCTCGAGTCTCAACTTGGCATTGATGGAGGCGTTTTCGGCTTGGCCACCGACAGAGCGTTAAAAACCTTCGTTCCGATTGATGCGCTAACCTCGAGCGATTCAACGACCGCTGCCGATGGAGAGCGCTTACTGGCAAGCCACATCAGAGTGATGGCGGTCGCGGCAGCCCTGCAGCACATGACCGGCGCTCCGTCCGATCCTTCGGGCGTCAAAATCTACGACATGAATGGTTTACGAGCATATCTCGACGGTGTCGGGACGCAGTTCATCTTTACGAATGCAAATATGTCCGCGTTGCTGGGGACGGGTGGTGCCTTTCCGCGCCCGACATACCGCCCCGATGTCATAAGTGCGGCTGCGCATCTGGTCGACGCCTATGCTGCCACGATCGGCATTAGGATTGCGAACCGGCAACAGGCTACGCGCTTCACGCTAGGCATCTGGGGTTATCTGGTGCCCACGATTACGCGGCTTTTGCAGGCCAACGATGCCGCCACCGCATCGGAAATTCTGGCGGTCAATAACCAGCAGATTCTGGACGCGACCGCCCGCTTTAGCGAACAGCTTCCGTTCGATGCGAATGACAATTTCTTCCCCGCACCCGATTTCTATCCCATAGCACGAGGCGGCGTTTACACCGTTCCCGCCGTTGACGTGGGTTCAAACGGCGACGGGCCGCTGAACAGCAATGACATCCATATCGAGCCGGATACCACCAGCGGCAATCACTTCTTTCCAGGCGCCAGTCAGGTCACAGCTGTTACCGTGCCACAAGCCAATGCAAGTGAGGTAAGCGCTGTGCTGAACGGGGACGGGACCGTAACTATCCGGCCCGCTGCCGCTTTCACCGGCGTGACCTATTTTGATTATACGGTGCGTCATAGCCGGGGGGACATAAAGCAGGGCCGAGTTTATGTAATGGTTCGGTAGTGCTGAACATGTGCCTAACACCGATGCCCACGCCAATAGCGCTGCCACTTCGCAGCCCAGCCACCGGCAACCATATTGCATGACACATCGCCTGATTTAGGCGAAACACAGAACGCCGCCGTTCGGCCATTACCGGCGCTACCGTCTGATTTGCAGGTCATAGTGGGGCCGCGAACCAAGACGTGGCCTTCGCGTGATGTGCCATTCGGTTTCCCGATTAGGCGCACCAATGCGTCACGCGCCGCTAATGCACTGGTATCCGGGCAGGGGTGGCCCGGCTTGCACGTTTCGTCCATTTCTCTTGCTGCGACGCCCGACAAGCGAACGCGCGGCCCCTCTGCACACCAGATCGGGCCATCGCCGTCCCAGACGCGCGTAGGCGTGCAATCGAACGATTGACCGGATGGGATGACGGCAGCGGCGACTAAATATGCAATGATCATGCGTCAACACTACCGATGCGCATTATTGCAGCAAGCAGGAAAGCGGCTATTGCGATGTCGCTGACCGTCTATTCTGTGGGGCGATATTGTGAAATCCGATGATGTTCGATCCGAAGGTGGCGGTATCTCGCCCAATGGCACGACGAGGTACTGGCTCTATCAGCAATTGGAGCCAAGCGCTTGGCCGCGTAAAGGGTTATCTCCCGTCAATGTCGTGATTGTTGGCGTCATATTGATCGGAACCGTTGCAGCGATACTGCAAACAGAGCCCCTCTTACTGAGGGGCAGAGAACAGCAATTTTTGGCGCTTGAACTTAGTTTAGGGCTGTTCTTTGCCGTTGAATATCTGGCCCGGTTGTGGGTAGCTTCGCTAGACCCTGGGTCGAGTTCAACAGCAAAACGCGTTCGCTTCATTTTCTCGTTTAGTGGACTGCTTGACCTCGCAATTATCTTATCAACTTTCGCGCCATTTTTGACGATCAACCTGATCGTACTGAGGCTGGTCCGCCTGCTGCGCATTGTTCGGCTAGCGAAGCTTGGAAGGATGTCGCTGGCGATTAAGCGATTGAGCAAAGCGGTAGGTTCCCGAAAATACGAACTCCTGTTCACCATGGGATTAGCCGTTACGGTCTTGGTGTTTGGAGCAACGGCGTTGCACATCATCGAGGGCGAACTGCAGCCAGATAAGTTTGGCAGTATTCCAAGGGCTATGTGGTGGTCTGTCGTGACACTAACAACCATAGGCTACGGAGATGTCTATCCGATCACCGTTCTAGGGAAAATCTTCGCCGCGGTTGTGGCAGTAGCTGGTATTGGCCTGATAGCGATGCCCACCGGCATTCTTGCGTCAGCTTTCAGCGAAGCGGTAAGGGATGAAGAGCCGGAAACTGAGATTTAGCCTGTCTTAACTTCCGTCGTGCCGCCGATCGGCACGCTCATTGCACCGAGCCAGCGGGTGTCAGTAGCTCCAAAGCTTCAATTCGCTCCAGAATAGCGTTAAACATCTTGTGGCCGTCAAGGTCGCCAGCTTCGAGCAATGCATCTGCTCGCTGCGAAGCGTGAAACCAAGCATCATTGCCGTGTTGTTCAAGCAGGGTATGGGCACAGGCCCAGATATGGCGTTCGGGCGTCATAGTTACGTGGCTCCCTCATCAGCTCTGTTGGAAAGAGCAAAACCTAAGCCTGAGCTTGAATTGCCAAAAGGATGTTTTCGACCGATGAGTCGAGGTCTTTGAGCATGACGACCAACGCTTCTTCTGCAGTCAAAGGATCGCCATCCGCCGCTTCGATCTCAACATATCCAGTGTCGTTTTGCGCGCGCTTTCTGTAAATGAAATGTGCCATAGCTAGTCCTCTCTGCGTTTGTCGGAAGCAGTCTCTATTGGTCGATTTGCGACTGTATTATGCTCATCAATTGAGATGGAAAAGGCGCAGCCAAATCCAAAACATTATTGCCGGTTAGCCAGAGATCATAATCCTGTGGATGGAGTATCACGGGCATTGCCTTTGGATGGATCGGCGCGACCAGCGGATTAGGCTCGCACGTCAGAAAAGCAAAGGCGTTGCCTTCGGTCGATGGTCTCCAGATGCCTGCAAATGCCGACGTCGGAGCGGCGCAATCGGAGTCTGCGGACTGGTACATGCTGTTGCCTTTTGCCCATTACCATCTAAGCTGTCTGATGAACGCCGCAACATTTCCAATGCCAGCTAGTCGAGGTTTTGCAGAATGATCCCACGCTCGAACCAAAAGCCGACGCGTCGCGATATAATGCGCGACGCACTCTTACACGCCGAATTTGCATTCGTGCTAACGTTGCAGGCCGGCGCGCTGGCATGGCCACTTATTGTCTGGTTGAGATAGCGGTCCTTTGAAAGCGGACTGTCCGGACACGACAACATTGCGGACGTTGCGATGACATGCGACACATGCTCTACGAACGAGGCAGGCGGGTAGGCGTGTTCAACACTCCGTAACTTATGGAGCGCGGGCTACAGTGTAAGCGAAGAGAGCGAATCCGGCCCATACCGTCAGCGAACCGACAACAGTTAATGGTTGAAATGCCGGATGAGCCGTGATCAAAAGCCCGGCTAGCCCGCCCAGCATTGCGATATAGCCTACAGTCGAGAGCAACACTTGTGCAATTGCGATCTTGCCAATCGCGGCTGGGTACGCCTTGTAAAACAGTCCGAACAGAAACATGCTGACCCAGCCGATCAGGTTGAGATGGACATGGACCGGCGCCAAATTGTGGTCGTGTGATATACCCATGTAGATGCCCAAACTAACACCTATTAGGGCTGTAAAACTACCGATTTTAAAGCACGCGCCCGGCAGGCGGGATGCGATAACAGGCTTTGCGGTGAGGATCTGTGTTGCCATTATTGCAACTCCGTATCGCCTCGGGCCAGCGAAGCGGACTGCTCGACAGTAACGCCTTTGGCTAACGGGTCCGCATGGCGATGGACCAACAGCCATTTTGTACCTTGGCGCCGATAGACCAGCGTCACGCGCAGCGGCCATTCCTGCGCCGGCATGCCGCCGACTTCCCCATAACCATGCTCGATGACCGCAAGCACGACCATGTCGGCGGTGCCATAGGCCTGCACCAGTTCCTGCCTTAATGTGCCGTTCTTGAAGAACTTGCCGATGCCTTCCCATTGCTCGCGAGTGTAAGGCGCGCGTCCAGGCTCGCCGCCGAATGGCGACATCAGGGTGAAGTCATCCGAAATCGTAATGAGGTCGAGATAGGTGTCGATGTCGCCGCGTAATAGCGCGGCGTTTGCCGTCTCGGATCGCTGGATGAGATCGGTAACCGCCAAATCGGTATCGATAGCTTGCATTGGATTGGCTCCGCGGGTGGTGGCAAGCGCCGTCAGGCCGGTTGCGCCGGTCGCCAGAACAGAGCGTCTTGTATGTGACATAAGTTTTCCTGATTTTGCGCGGCGCTGGTTTGCCCCCTCCCACGAAGGGGAGAGCTTGGGAGGGGGCGGTTCACCAGGCGGCGGGTCGCTATACCGCGCGGCAAAGATAATAGATGTTCTGGATATCGTGTGGCAGCCGGTGCGTTTCGACATTGGTGAAACCGGCATCCTTCAGCATCGACAAAGCGAGTTGCTCGCCCCACGCCGCGCCCAGCCCGACACCGCCCTGCGCCAGCGACACCGTCATGCAATGCATGCACGACACGGTGTAAGTGAATGGTGCGAGCGGATGGTCCATGTTGTCAGCGACTTCGGTTGCCGCACCAATATCCTGCATCAGGTAAAGGCCATCCGGCTTCAGCAATCGCCTTATGTGCGAAAGCACCGTTGCCGGATGTGCCTGATCGTGCACCGCGTCGAAGGTGAAGATCAGGTCGAAGGCAACATCGCCTTCCAGCGTGGTCGCATCGACCGCGCGGAAACGGACGTTATCCAGCCCCTGATCGGCTGCTTCAAGCTCCGCCATCAGGATAGCGTCGGCGCACAGGTCGAAACCGGTAAAGCGGCTTTTGGGATAGAGCCTGGCCAGACGGAGCAATGCCTGGCCGATGCCGCAGCCGATATCGGCAACGTCTATCCCCGCCTCCAGCTTGGCGATCAGGCCCGGCGAGAGCGGCAGGATATGTTCCTCCAGCGCGTTCACAACGGTCTGCTTGCTCTCTTCCGCCATGACTTCATGGAAACGGTCATAAGCCGAATAGGGCACGCCGCCGCCTTTGTGGAAGCAATCGACAACCTGGCTTTCGACATCGCCGAGTACTCCCAGAAACTGGAACATGCTGCTCATCGAGCCGTGGGGCGCTTCGTTGCCGAGAAAACCGGCATGCGCTTGCGGCAGATAGTAAAGCTTCGTCTTGCGGTCGAGTTCGACAATCCCGGAAGTCGCCATCGCGCCGAGCCATTCGCGCACATAGCGTTCGGTGAGCCCGGCCCGTTTCGCCAGGTCCGCGCTGGTCATCGGATCGGCACCGCGCATCGCATTAAACAGCCCGGTACGGTGGCCGACCGAAATCATCAACCCGGCCATGCCGTTGTTGACCATCGTGATCAGCTTTTGGGTAAACGCCTCTTCGGCGGTATCGAGGACCTTGTCCTCCGGCCAGTCGGCCATGATAGTTACGTCACACATAGTTTATTCCTTGGGGGAGGTATGTAAATTGTGGGTCCGGGCCGGGTCGCATCGACCCGAACCCACAACAGCATCACACCAACAAGAGCTGGGGTAATATTGTAAACAGCACCACACAGATGCTCATGAAAGCCGCCGCTTCGAGGCGGGCATATTGTTCGCTTTTCATTTTCTTATCCTTGATTGGGAGAGTGATGCCGCCCTACCCCGCGACCGTATGCGCCACCGTTTGAAGCAGCGTTGTATTTTGCTGCGGATGCGTAGTAATTGCGTTGGCAAAGGAGATTCCGGCAATGCGCGGTGATCGCGCCATCAACGTGCAAGTGCTTGGCGAGTTTTCGCTGTCGACAGGCAGCGAGTCACTCACCCTGCCGACATCGCGCAAGACCAGGGCGCTGCTCGCCTATCTGTTACTCACCGCAAAACCCGTCCGCCGCGAGCGCCTGTGCGAACTGTTTTTCGATATTCCCGACGATCCGCGCGCGGCGCTACGCTGGTCGCTGAACAAGATCCGACATTTGCTCGGCGACCATGCAGAGCTTTTGCAAGCGGACCGTGAGCGCGTGTCCATCGACGCATCGGCTTTTGCCTTCGATATCGACCGCCTAACCCCCGACATTGCGCTGGAGGCACCGCTTCCCGGCCTCGATCTTCCCGGCCTCGACGATTACAATATGTGGCTGGCGTCCGAACGTGCGGCCATCGACCGGCAACGCGCACGCTATCTCGACGAGGCCGCACGCAACAAGTCGCTGCCCGAACAGGACCGCATTCGTTACAGCGCCGCTGTAGATGCAATCGGCGATATCGGGTCGGCGGGCGCGACGCCAACATTGCACCAGACCGTAAACTATTGTTTCGCCCCCGACGGCGTGCGCATCGCCTATGCAGTCACTGGCGCAGGGCCGGTGCTGGTCAAGACCGCCAACTGGCTCAACCATCTCGAACTCGACTGGGGCAGCCCGTTATGGGGCCGCATGGTCGGAGGGCTGTCCGAGGTTTTCAGGCTGGTCCGCTATGACGAGCGCGCCAACGGCCTATCCGACTGGGATGTCGGCGAGCTGACCTTTGAGGCGCTGGTCACCGATCTGGAGGCGGTGGTCGACGCGCTAGGTCTCGAGCGGTTCCCGCTGCTCGGCCTGTCGCAGGGCGCCGCGGTCAGCATCGAATATGCCGCGCGCCACCCGGAGCGCGTTTCGCACCTCATCCTGCTCGGCGGCTATAGCTGCGGCTGGCGGCATCGCGCGACGGCCGACGACGCCGATGAACGCGAAGCAGTCATTACGCTGGTAAAGCATGGCTGGGGCAAGGACACGCCGATCTACCGGCAGATATTCTCCGAAAGCTTTACTCCGTCGGCCACTCCCGAAGAGCTCGACTGGTTCAACGATTTCCAGCGCCAGACCGTCTCGCCCGCCAACGCCGTCGCCTTCCTCGAACTGTTCAGCCGCCTCGACGTCCGCCACCGGCTGGCCGAAATCGACGTGCCGACGCTCGTCCTGCACGCCCGCGAGGACAAGCGAGTCGGCATGGAACAGGCCATCGAACTCGCCTCCTCAATCAAGGGCGCGCAACTCGTCACGCTCGACACCGACAACCACATATTGCGCGCGCATGAACCCGCGATGGAGGTGGTTCTCGAACGAATTAGAAGTTTCTTGAGTTGATCCTCTTCGTCCACAACCGCAACATTACCCAGCGATATTGGTGCTATTCGAGATGGAGCAGCGGACAAAGGTCAGTCCTACGCAGTTAGCTGCGTTTCCACATTGACCCTTTAAGACCATACTGTTCGACGGTCAGCTAACCACAACATTGCGGTCATTGGTACTCACTGTACTCGCACACAAAAGCGGCCATTGCGGAGGAGCGGGCTTCCGCCAAGTGGGTTAGGATGAGATCGACGGAAGCCCTATCCGCAGGACCAGATGCGGGTAAGGACAGGGTGGCGTCAATTTCAGCGCCGGGGAGTTACCGCGTTTGGTATATGGGGCGCTGGTATATCGCCGAACTAATCGCCACTTGGCCGATGCGAATGCGAGTGGCGTAAACGCTCGAAAAATTCCAGCGTCATCGGCATCTTGTTATGCTCGACCATTGCATTGAGACAGCTTTGCGCGTCCCGGCTGCGGAAATATCCAGCCTGCTCGGGGCACGTCGCATGGGGAGGTTCTTCTTGAATGCAGCGCCAGAATTGATCGTAAATCCACCTCTGTTGCCTACCCGAATGAGCATAAAGATAGGCTAGGGCAAAACGTAGCAACATTGACGGCTTTACCGGCGCGGCGCGTGATTGCTCGACTACCTCACTGACAGCACACAGCGCTTTATATGTCAGAGCAGCCTTGTCGAATCACATTGAAGCCAATGAGAACAAGACAGGAACAAATGCAACTGCTAAAACAGCGGGAACAAACTTTCACGAGTCGCATTTTCGATACGTTTTTAATTTGTCGAGAGGCACCTTATGAACGAAAAACCTGACCCCGATGCTATCAAGGAAACGCTTCGTCGTGCGGTTGCTGGCGCTGGAATGCCGGAACTGTCGCCCGAAGTGGAAGATGCAATCGACAAGCTGGCTGAGGCGCTAGCGTATCGGTCTGGAGACGCAGAATCCGAAGGGTGAAACGACCGCTCGAAGTCCACGAAGTCATGGGGCTGGCGATCTTGGCCGGTGCATTTCTGCACGGCTTGCTAAGCGGTCTGTTTACCCTTTAGGCTGCTTTCAGCAATGAGGAACAAAGCGATATGGCCAGCACACACGATCTGGACGAATTGATGGCGAACCCGCATTTTCAAAAGATGGTTGCCGATGTTCTGGCCGTGGTTGCCAAAGCGCAGGCGCATCCTGACACAACCGCCAACATGGCAAACGATGCACTAACGTTCGTCAACGCCCTGATTGCGGAGGCCAACCCGCACAACGCGGGCAGGCATGGCTTAAAGGCCGCTCACAAGGGGCTGAGTGACGACGCCAGCGCCATGCTACGAATGTTGCGCGATCACAGCAATGCGACCGGAACGTCGATGCTGTTCACGATCACACCGTCGCCGGTGATTAACTGAGCAGCTTGACGAACATAACCGGCGCTATGCAGCGCTGCATGAAAGCAAAAGCGTTCAAGCGCCAAGTTTATGGTTCAGAGCCGTCTGCGCCATGAAGTGAAGCAAATGCACTGCTTGCGGTAATTCCGTCAGCACCGCAGGTCTCGGGGCTCTTGCATGGCGAAAGAAATTGGCGGTTTTGCGCATGTTTTCGCAGGCAGATCTGCTGCCTTCCAACATCGCGAACAGTTTATGCTGGCCGCCGCACAGGACTTGAGCAATTTCAATCGCCTTGTAGATATCGTACCAGTTATCGGACCGGCCGAGCTGTTCCAATAAATCGGCGATATCGTCATCGGACAGCGCGGCATCGTGAAGCGCCTGAGCAGCGCTCGGTACTGGCTCCGGTTCTGGGATTGGTTCACCGTTACCGGCATGGCGTATTGCTGCACCACTGACCCGGGATCTGAAAGTTGCGGCTCCCATAATCATGGTTAGATGCTGTGTTTCTTTACCATCGGAACCGACGTGGATTATTCCTGCTGGTTTTATTGGTTGCCCCGCCCTTACCAGCGCTACCGCACCGTTTAGACGACCGACCAGAGCGATTGCCTTTTCCCATGCCTCTGAACCAGAAACACAAGTCTGCATTTCTCGGCTATATAGCAAGGCACGTTCGGAATGATCTGTCACTACTACCGGATTGAACGGCGGACAATACACCTCCCGCCAATCAGCTAAGTCGAACTTATGGCCCTCAAGCCTAACGTACCACCCCGGTTCCAGATTCCTCTGCTTCATGTTGCATCCATGTTGCACGGAAGAGCGGGGAACGGAAGGTAATCATTGGAAAAGGGCAGAAATGCGTGGCAAAAATGTGCATCAGGAAATTTTAGTGCATTAGCACTGAGACGTAACAAGTTACTGAATTTTCTCAGCAATTGTGGTGCACCCAACTGGATTCGAACCAGTGGCCCCCAGATTAGGAATCTGATGCTCTATCCTGCTGAGCTATGGGTGCGCCGTGGCTGCCATAGCGATGGAGAATCAGAGGGTCAATTTTTTGCCGCTGGCGGAATGACCGGGAATGGCAGTGGCGCGACTGCGATACCTTCTTCGGACAATGCGTCTGCCTCGTCGGCGCTGGTTTCGCCGTGAATCAGCCGGTCGGCTTCTTCGCCATAATGGATGGCACGCGCGGTTTCGGCAAATTCGCGTCCGACCCACTGCGATTCCTTCAGCATTTCGGTCTGCGCGGCCGCAAGCTTGTGCATCATCTCGACCATCGCGGGCGGCAGCGATGGCGCGTTCATAACCTCGCCGCTGACCGGCTCGGTCGGGGCGCTTGCCTGTGTCGGCACTGCTACAGCCCGATTGCCCTTGCGTCCGACGTTTGGGACGGACAGCGCTTTATGGACCACCGTCTCGCCGCATACCGGACAGGAAATGAGCCCGGCGGATTGCTGCGTATTGAAATCCTTTGACGATGCGAACCAACCTTCAAACCGGTGGCCACCGTTGCATTTCAGGTCGAAAGTAATCATCCGGCACTGTTTCCCGCCAGCAGTGCATCGAGCTTTCCCTCATATTCAAGTTCGCGTAGATCGTCACAGCCGCCAATAGCCACATCGTTGATGAAAATCTGTGGGACGGTGCGCGCGCCAGGTGCACGTGCAAGCATTTCATCGCGCCGCGCGCCGCCCATCGTTATGTCATGCTCGGCATAATCGACGCCCTTGCTGTCGAGCAGATGCTTGGCGCGGACACAATAACCGCATGCAAATTTGGTGTAGATTTCGACTTTCGCTGTCATTCAAATGAGATGGGGTTGTCGCCGGGGCAAGTCAAGCGTCTGGCGCTTCGCCGCGCAACGCCCGTGCCCAGCAGAAGAGCTGAAGCCAACCGGCCCCGGCTTTCTTGAGTGCCTTTATACAACCATCGCTGGTTGCACCTGTCGTCAGCACATCGTCGACCAATATGATTTTAGCGCCCGCAACCCCCTCCATCCGAACAGGATTCACCCTGAATGCCTTGCCAACCGTTTTCTGCCTCTCCTTGCGCGACAGCCCGCGCATGCTCGGCGTGCGCTTCGTGCGCAGCAGCAGGTCGGCGCAATAGGTCATGCCACCCAGCCGCGCGAGTTCCTGCGCGATCAGTGCCGACTGGTTGAAGCTGCGCGACCAAAGGCGCGTCCAGTGGAGCGGCACCGGCGTTACGATGATCTCACTCCTGTCATCGGGCAAATAGCGGACCAGTTGCCGCGCGATCAGTTTGGCGAGGCCTATCTTGCCGCTATATTTGAGGCGCAGGACAATCTGGCTCGATACATCATTATAGGCGACAGCCGCCCTTATGCCGTCGTGCAGCGGTTGTTCGGTCAGACATTCTGCACACAATGCGCCCGCTTCCTGTTCGTAAGCGAAAGGCCGCGCACAACCTGCGCACCAAGGCGGATTCAAAAAGCGCAACTGCGCCCAGCAGCCAGCACAAAACTTGGCGCCATCGGCAGAAATTGCTCCACACGACGGACAGCGTTCAGGCAGCGCAAAATCGAGCGCGGGCCGGACGATCTGGCGAAGCAATAGCATCGCCCCCTTGTCTGCCAGATACACAATCTCCACAAGGCGGAAATGGAGCAGTCTCTCAAGCCCCCCGAAATATTCAGTCGCCAGCGCCGTCGCGCGTTGCGCGAGCGGGCGGCACGGCGCAATGGCGGAGCCTTCCTGTTCGAACATATTGCGGACGAGCTTGCCGAGCGGCTGGCTTTGGTGTCGCGCGATTTCCGGAACGCGCTTTTCATCGGGCCAATCGGAGCAATGGCGAACAGGATGATGGGTGATCGGAACTGCTCCGTGTCGGTTAGCGATGCCGAGGAAGACCAGTTGCCATTCGACCCGGCAAGTTTCGATCTCGTCATTTCCGCCGGCACGCTCGACAGCGTTAACGACCTTCCAGGTGCCTTGGTGCAAATTCGCCGGACATTGAAACCCGACGGATTGTTTCTAGGCCATATGTTTGGTGCCGGTTCGCTGGCAACGCTCAAATCGGCGATCATGGCCGCCGAAGGCCCCGTTGCCGCACCGCATATCCATCCGCAGATCGAATTGCGCAGCGCTGCCGATTTGCTCAGTCGCGCAGGCTTTGCCTTACCGGTTGCCGACCTCGACATGATGCGCGTTCGTTACGGCCATTGGCGCTCGATTGTTACGGATACCCGCGATGCGGGTATCGGCAATGCGTTGGCGGGGCCAAGACACTATCCGGGCAGCGATATTTTTGCCCGATTGGACGCAGAATGGCGACGGCGTGCTGACGAAGCCGGGAAGGTCGAGGAAGTCTTCGCACATCTTTTTGTCAGCGGATGGGCTCCCTCGCCGGATCAACCGAAGCCTGCCAAGCGCGGAAGCGGCGTTTCGCTCGCGTCCATCTTGCCTTCCAGAGAAATATCTTAATCAGCCTTTTGCAACGCCTGCACCAAGGGAACGTCCGCTGGCGGCATCGGCAATGCCCGCATATCCCTTGGTTCAAGCCAGCGCAATTCGGGACTATCGAGCGCTTGAGGCTCACCCTGCCAAACGGTGCAGCGGTATAGTAGCAACAATAGATTTCGACCTTCCAATGGCTCACTGGCGAATGTGATGGGCGTCAAGTCCGAGGGGTCGACGACGATGCCTAGCTCCTCCCGAAGCTCCCTCACCAATGCCCGTTCAGGCGATTCGCCTGCTTCCACCTTGCCGCCGGGGAACTCCCACAGCCCCTCCATCTGTTTCCCATCAGGACGTCTTTGCAGCAATATTTCACCAACTTGGTTGGTTAACGCGGCGGAAACCACGAACAGCATTGTCGGATTTTTTTCCATTTTCTGCGGTCTTTGCAAGTTTTTGTTAACGCTTGTGTGGGAAATCGGTGGAGCTCGCAACCAGGGAATGAAGTGGGGCCAGAGATGTTGGTACTAATTCGTCGCATCACGCGGTGCGAACAGGGGGCGACGGCTGTGGAGTATGGTTTGATAGTGTCATTGATTGTTATCGCAATCATGGCGTCGCTGAACAACTTCGGTGAGGGTTCCAAGAACATGTGGAACTTCGTCTCTAACGAGATCACCACCGCAACGCGTTCGTGACGTTAACGATTTGGTAGAAATTGGTGGGTTATCAGGCCAGTGTCGAATATTTTGGGATTTTGAAATATTCGCTCGGGTGAATTGAATACGCAACAGGAGACCTAAGATGAAAGTTATCAAGAAACTCTTCAAGAATGAAGAAGGTGCAACGGCAATCGAATACGGCCTGATCGCCGCTCTCATTGCAGTTGCTGCTATCACTGCCATGGGCAGCCTCGGCAACAACCTTGAAAACACCTTCAACGAAGTTAGCAACGGCCTGAATTCGGCTGGCTAATTAGGGGGTGCCTGAGACCAGCGTTTCGCAAGAAAGCTGATCTCGGCAAAAATAGAGGGCAGCGACGTAAAGTCGCTGCCCTTTTTTATGGCTCAATAGGTAACGATTTTGACTTTCTGGCCTAGGGTCAAGCCTTTGTTGGCCGAGAGCCCGTTCAGCGCGAGGAAGCGTTCGGTCTGCAGCGATGAGTAGGCCATGCGGCCCGCCAACGAAGCGACGCTATCAGCCCTGCCGACCGTCAACACACGTAATTTCCGCGGCTTAATGGCCGAAGCCTGTGCATTGGACAGCCGTGCCATGCTGTTGAACATGCCGCCGAACGGGTTGGCATTGGCAGCGGATATCGTCACGAAATGATATCCGACGTTGCCGCCCCATTCATATGCAAACACCGTCACCTCGCGCGCGCCTTGCTGGGTGTTTACCACAGCCGAGGACGAGAATGCGGGAATGCCGTTCACGGTCGTTTGCCTGATCTGGCCGACCGGAATCGTCTGATTCTGCCCCGACACCGATTTAAATGCCGCAGCGACGTAAGCTTGCCGGTCGCCGGTGAAGTTGCCCTGCGTAAAAATCGCCTTGCCACTGTTGCCATTGATCGAGACGGCATCGGTGCCGTTCTGCAATCCGAATCCGGTCGGCGCAGTGAACCTCAGCTTGATGTCGGGATGCAGGAAATCCTGCCCTTCTACCACGCCCTGTGCCGGATCATCGCCATAGAGCATGCCGTCAATGGCCGCCATGTGAGCGTCGGCCTTGCGGACGGTGTTTGCCGGAAAGCTTTTGGCACGCGTGGCTGCGCGCACCACCCGTTTCGCGGGGTCGGGGTGCGTGCTGGCCCATTCGGGCACGCCCTTGTCGCCGGTGCCTGCCACCCGCGCATCGACCGCCGTCTGCAGCGCCAGCGAATTGAGCATCGCCGACAGCGCCGTGGGATCGTAACCCGCTTTGCTCAGGTATCGGATACCAAGATCGTCTGCTTCCTCCTCCTGACTGCGCGAGTAAGACAGGGCGAAAAGCTGGGCGAAAGTGCCTGAATATTGCTGTAGGCCGCCACCGAGCGCGCCAAGCAGACCGCCGCTGTCACCCAGAACCGTTCCGAGAATGGTGCCGCCCACGCCCAATATGTTGGCTATGGTCGATTGCCGCTGGCGCTTCTTGCTGTGGCGCGCGGCGGTGTGGCCGACTTCGTGGCCGAGGACGCCCGCCATTTCGGCCTCGCTGTTACACAAAGCGACGAGCTGGCGCGTGATATAGACATAGCCGCCGGGAATGGCGAAGGCGTTGTTGACCGAGGAATTCAGCAGCGTGACATTAAAGTCGCTTTCGGCGTTTCCAAGGCCTGACTGGACCGCAATGCCCTTGCCGACGCGCACGACATAGGCGGTCTGCGGACTTTGCATAGCGCCGCCGAATTCCTTCATTATCTCGGGGTGATATTTCGCGCCTTCGGATTTTTCCTGCGCGGTAAAGGGCTTCGGAGCTGACGCAGCAGCTTTCTTTTGCGCCGCCACCGGTGCCGCGAGATTGACGCTGGCAAGGGCGATGGCCGCGCTGCCCAAGACTGCTAATTTTTTGCTGATATGCATTGATGCTCTCCTCCAGCCGCTAGAACCGGATTAGCATATTTTCTGTTCCACGTGCGTAAATTTTAGCCTCGCGCGGGCTGCTTAGGCACCCATTGCAAGGAACTTTGCGCGGCGCTGTTGCAGTATTTCCTTGCTCGAAAAAGCGCCGAGCGCGTCGAGTTCTTCGCCGATTGCCTTACCCAGCGACGCGCTGGCAAGCTCATGATCGCGATGCGCGCCGCCCATCGGTTCGGGCACGATGCGGTCGATTACACGAAGCGATTTCAAATCCTCTGCGGTCATTTTCATCGCCTGAGCCGCATCGGCAGCCTTGTCACCGGTGCGCCACAATATCGAGGCACAGCCTTCTGGCGAAATGACCGAATAGACGGCATGCTCGAACATGAGAACCCGGTCGGCGGCCGCAAGCGCCACCGCGCCGCCCGAGCCGCCTTCGCCGACTATGCAGGCGATCATAGGCACACCGAGCTGAAGGCATTTTTCGGTCGAGCGGGCTATCGCTTCGGCCTGCCCCCGCTCTTCTGCCTGGATGCCGGGAAAAGCGCCGGAGGTATCGACCAGGCTTACGACAGGAAGCTTGAAGCGGTCGGCCAGTTCCATCAGGCGGATGGCCTTGCGATAGCCTTCGGGTTTGCCCATACCGAAATTATGATGCAGGCGGCTTTGTGTGTCGTCGCCTTTTTCATGCCCGATCAGCATGATGCGGCGTCCGTCGAGCCGCGCAAGGCCGCCCAATATCGCCTGATCGTCGGCAAAAGCCCGATCTCCGGCGAGCGGCATGAAGTCTTCGAAAACCGATGCGACGAAATGCTTGAAATGCGGTCGTTCGGGGTGGCGCGCAACCTGCGTCTTCTGCCATGCGCTCAGCCTGGAATAGGTGTCCCTAAGCTGCTTGTCGGCCTTGTCGCGCAGCTTTGCAATCTCGGCATCGACATCGACTTCGCTTTCATCAGCAGCTTCCTGCAATTCGATGATGCGCGCTTCCAAAGCCGCAATGGGCTTTTCGAAATCCAAATATACGGTCATCCGTGCGGGGTAGAGGGTGAAGCGCCACGGGTCAACGTGCGCTTTGCCAGCGGGTGGCGCTTGTTGACCAGTTCGACTAACCGGCTGGCATCGACATGCGTGTAAATCTGCGTGGTCGCGATATCCGCATGGCCGAGCATAGCCTGCAATGCGCGCAAATTGACACCGCCTGCCAGCAAATGCGTGGCGAAAGCATGGCGCAAGACGTGCGGGCTGACCTTTTCGGGGTTCAATCCGCTTTCGGCGGCTAACGCTTTGATGATCTGGAAAAGCCTGATGCGGCTGATATGGGCTTTGCGCGACGGGAACAGAAAGCGCGAATCTTTCGGGACGAAAGCCTGCCAGACGCTCACCGCATGGCGTGCGCGGTCGGAGATGGGGACCAATCGCTCCTTCGACCCCTTACCCATCAGGATAATGTAAGGCCGGTCGGACACAACCGAACTGCGCGGTAGCGCAACCAGCTCGGACGCGCGCAGGCCCGACCCGTATAACAGCTCAATAAGCGCCGATAGCCGGTAATCATTGGCGAGCGGATGCGGCCTCGCCAGCCTTGTGTCGATCGACTGGAACAGCAATTCGACCTCGGCCTTGTTCAGTATCTTCGGCAAGCCTCGCGCCTGCGCAGGTTTGGGCAACGCCGCCGACGGATTGTCGCTGCGCAACCCTTCCTCATGCAAAAAAGCATAAAAGCGACGCAGCGCCGATGCCTTGCGCGCAACCGAGCTATTCGCCAGATCGCCCCATTGGCTTGCGAGCTTTGCCAACCGTGCGGTGTCCGCCTCTGCCAGCTTTCCCTCGATCAACCCCGATGCCGCAACAAGGTCGCTGCGATAGGCGGACAGCGTATTCCGCGCGACGCCACGCTCGGCGGCCATCATTTCCAGGAACCGTTCGATCAGGCCGGTGTCAGCCGACGACATGGCGGCGATCAGGCGAAGGTCACCGCTTCGGCGGCGATCATCCGGGCTTCAGCATCGAGACCTACTTGTCGCAACGACCGGACGATATGGTAAAGATGGCTGGCTGGTACCAGCGACCATGATGGCGCTTGCAATCCGGCAATCGCCATCAGCGCAACGGTGCCCTGCTCGCCGCGTTCGGCCGCCGCAGTGATCGCCCGCGACCATCGCGTTTGCGGTGCGATGTTGACTTCGAGATCGCCAGCAAAATCCGCCTGCGCCTCGGCATCGACCCTGCCAAGGCCGGCAAGGCCAGCCAGCAGCAATGCCGATTTGTGCGCCTTCTCACTATTGTCGTTTCCGTAAAAATCGTCGAGCGCCCCGGATTCGACGGGTGCAGCCCATCGTGGGGCACCAAGCGCGATCAATGCCCAACCAAGCGAGCCTTCGTTCACCACATTGGCCCAGCGCGCCGCATTATTGTCTAGCCCCGCGGTCATCATCGACGCCACCAGCCGGTCGGCCTCACCCGACCGCGCCTCGTCGGGCCGAACCAGCGCCGCTGCCCGCGCAGTAGCGACCAGCGCGCCATGAAAGTCCGCACCCGCAGTCGCACCGTTCCAGATTGCTGCCATCGCGCTGACTTTTGCGGCGTCGCCAGAGCCCGTGTAGGCTAAACCGAGGCTTTCCGCCCGCGCGCGGACGTCATCTGGAGCCTCGCTGTCCTCCAGAACCTGGCTGTAAAGATCGACCATGTTGCGGTTCGAATAAACACCGAGCGCGGCGGCAGCTGGCGCTGATTTTGCGCGGACAGTTGCGGTATACATGGGCAATTGCGTACGCCATCCAGCCATCTGCCGCCCGGCGGTTTCGAACAAGCGGTCGGGCGGCTCAAGCCCCGTCGCCGCCGCCAGCCCGAAACGCCAGGCGTTCATGCCCTCGACATTATCCCATTCGATTTTGACCTGACGTCGCCCGTTAATGCCTGCGCCGACCGCCTTTTCGGTCAGCCGGTAATCTACGCCCCTGACCCAGCCCTGATAACGGCCCTGGTTGATGAACGCAGTGGCGCTACCCTGTTCGCCCGCCAGCGATGCGCAAATCGCGCGCGACATCTTCCAGCGACCGTCATTGACGAGCCGTACGCCGCTTTCGGTCAGCGGGCAGAGGCCGGACAGGTCGCCATTGGCAAGGAACGCCTGCATCGCCACTTCGTGCAAGCGCCTAGTGTAATTGCCCGCATCGACCTCCTGCACAAGGCTGCGCGCCACTACCGAATCGCCCATCCGCAGCAGCAGCCACGCGCGTTCGGCCGTCCAGTCGGCACCGTTGACCCCTGCGGGCGTATTCGTTCTGCTGGCCAGCAGCCGTCGCGCCATGATCGTGCCCCAGCGCGAGGCTATCGGGCCTGTCGTCCGTGCCACGACTTGCTTCAGGAACATGCCGTCCATGGTGCCAAAGGCCTCCGCCGGAAACCCGCCCGATGCGCTCGATATGACGCCGATGGCGCTCAGCGACCGGCGTGCTGCGGGCGGGACGTCGTACTTGATGACGAGTTCCTCTTCCTCCTCGCCCTCCTCTTCTTCATCCTCGTCCTCGTCGGGGTCGGCAGCCAAGGGATCGTCGGCAACGGGCCTGCCCGGAACAGTCGGCGTTCCGGGAACGGCGGGGCCGGTTGTCGGTGGTCTGCTCGTGGTCGGAGCGGGCGGTGGCGGCGGGTCACCAAAACCTTCGGGCAACAGCGATTCCGGCCCTTGCTGGCCGAGCGCAGGAAGCGCGAAGATCATCGCCAACGCGCCGACCGCAACCAATCCCGCTTTCGTCTTTCCGTCCGTCAACCCGGCAATCCCAACTATATCTGCCCAAAGGCAAAACGCTTTGTGCCTTCGCCTAGCCGATATATAGCCCTCACCGCAATGGGCTCGCACGAAAGACAGCATGATCCGGGCGCAAATCCGGCATCCGTTCCGGCAATCGACCGGCCCGTTGTGCTGGTCGGCATGATGGGCGTCGGCAAGACCAGTATTGGCAGAAGGCTGGCGGCGCGGCTGGGTGTCGACTTTGCCGATGCCGACGAGGAAATCGAGGCCGCAGCCGGGATGACCATCGCGGAAATGTTCGAAAAATATGGCGAGCCCTATTTCCGCGATGGCGAAAGGCGAGTGATCGCGCGGCTGATCGACGGCAAGCCAAAGGTAATCGCGACGGGCGGCGGCGCTTTCATCAATGAAGAAACGCGAGCACTGATACTGGAACGGGCCTGGTCGATCTGGCTCGATGCCGATGTCAACGTGCTCGCCGAAAGGGTGTCCCGGCGCAGCCACCGGCCGCTTCTGAAGGATCGCGATCCGGTCGAGGTGCTCACCGAACTTGGCAAGATACGCAACCCGCTTTATGCGGCAGCGAAGCTGCACATCCGCAGCGACGCAACACCGCACGGGCGGACCGTTGAAACCATATTGAAAGCGCTCGGCCAATGACCATCGTGACCGTCGATCTGGCTGAGCGGCCCTATGACATTCATGTCGGGGCAGCACTGTTGGACGATGTAGCGCGTTTTGTGTCGCCGTTTGCGCGGAGTGGCCGGTTGCTCATCGTGAGTGACGGGAATGTGGCCGAGCAGGTTTGGCCAAAGGTGAAGGCTGCGCTTACAAATGCGAATATCGGTGCTGAGATGTTTATTCTGCCTGTAGGCGAAGACGGCAAAAGCTGGGGCCAGCTCGAAAAACTGACCGACTGGCTGCTCTCCAACCACGTCGAGCGCAGCGACCATATCATCGCTTTGGGCGGCGGAGTGGTGGGCGACATCACAGGCTTTGCCGCGCACATCGTCAAACGCGGTTGCTCGTTTATCCAGATCCCGACAACTTTATTGGCGCAAGTCGACAGCAGCGTCGGTGGCAAGACAGCTATTAACAGCGCGGCTGGCAAAAACCTTGTCGGGGCGTTTCACCAGCCGTCGTTGGTACTTATCGATCCCGATGTGCTCGCGACTTTGCCGCAGCGCCAACTGGCGGCAGGCTTTGCCGAAGTGGTCAAATATGGCCTGATCGACGATGCCGCATTTTTCAAATGGTGCGAAACCAATATCGATGCGTTTTTCACAGGCGATGCCGCAGCGCGCGAATATGCGATCGTCCATTCGGTCCAGTCCAAGGCGCGCATTGTTGCGGCGGACGAGAAGGAACTCACCGGCACGCGCGCTCTGCTCAATCTGGGCCATACCTTCGGCCATGCGCTTGAGGCGGCGACTGGCTTTTCCGAGAAGCTATTCCATGGCGAGGCCGTTGCGGCGGGCATGGCACTCGCCTTCCGCTATTCGGTGCGGCTGGGGCTGTGTCCGGAGGGAGATGCAGCCCGCGTTTCAGCCTTGCTAAGCGAGGCCCGATTGCCTGTCACGCTTGCCGACGCTGGTGTAAATGCGAGCGGCGCGGAACTCGCCGAATATATGCTCCACGACAAGAAAATGAGCGGCGGCACCCTTCCCTTCCTACTCGCGCGTGGCATCGGCCAAACATTTCTCAGCAAGGACGTCGTCTTAGCGGATGTCGTAGCGTTTCTGGATGCCGAAGCCTGAGTTTAGAATCTAGGCCTGATCGAGCAGGAAATCGTCCGAATCGTCGCCGCCAAAGCTGTGCCGCTGCCCCGCATGCATGTCACCGCTTTCGAACTGCGCCTGAAGCCGGGTGCGGTCGCGGGTCCGGAATTCGCGAACAACGCGCTCAACAAGCGGCTTGTCTGTACCTAGCACACGCAGGCCGTCCATCGCCATGCGCACCGAAGATTCGAAAACCTCGCGCACAATTCCTATTTCGCCGTCGGCCATTAGTTCCATGACCTGCCGCCGGTCATAAGCACGTGCAAAAATGCGGGTATTAGGGAAGCGCTGACGTACGGGTGTCAGCGTCTCGGCATTCATGTCGCGGTCGTCTATGCAAAAGAAAATAGCGCAAGCCTCGTCGCCGCCCGCGCGTTCCAGCAAGTCGATACGGGTGCCATCGCCATAAAACACCTTGCGCCCGAATTCCTGCGCGACGTCGATCGTTTCGGGATTGATATCGACCAGCGTCACGCTGCGCCCCGCCGCCTGCATGATTTGTGCAACATTCTGCCCAAACCGGCCATGGCCGACGACGATGACGCTGGCCTGTGGCGCAAGTCCGGGGTCGTCGAGTTGCGCATCGCGGGCGACCTTCTTGCTGGCCAGCCTGCCCGCAAGGATCATTAGGAATGGCGTGGTCGCCATCGACAAGGTCACCACCGCGCCGAACAGGCTGGCCGCCTCGGGTTCGATAAGCGCCGCGTTCTGCGCCGCGGTGAACAGCACAAAGCCGAATTCGCCGCCTTGGCTCAGCAGCAAGGCGGCGATGATCGAGGCGCTTCCGTTCAAGCCGAACGCCCGCGCAAGTCCGAAAATGACACCGGTCTTGATGGCGACCAAAGCCACCGCGAGCCAAACCACCAGCAAAGGTTGCGCGAAGATGACATCAACGTCCAGCAACATGCCGACCGCAAGAAAGAACAGACCCAAAAGGATTGAACGGAACGGATCGATATCGGCCTCAAGCTCGTGCCGGTATGGCGATTCGGCCAGCATCACGCCCGCAACGAACGCGCCCAGGGCAGGCGACACGCCGATCAGCTCCATAACTGCGGCACTGGCGCAGACGGTGAACAGGCCGGTAACAATGAACAATTCGCGTTCCGAAACCTTGCCGACCAGCTTGAGCAGCGGTGACAGCAGATAACGGCCCGCCAGTACAAGCCCGACAATGGCCAGCACGGCATAAACCACGAGCAACCATCCGCTGACCGCGCCTTCTTCTACCGGCGCCCGCGAAAGCGCGGCAACGATGGTCAACAAAGGAACGATGGAAATATCCTGAAAGAGCAGGATCGAAAAACTCTTCTCGCCATAATCGGTCTTCAACCGCCCGCGCGATTGCAGCAGCGGCAACACCTGCGCGGTCGATGACAAGGCCAATGGCAAGCCGAGCACCAATGCCGCCTCCCAGCTAAACTGCGGCATGAAAATCAGGATAACCCCGAACATCGCCAAACCGCACAGCGTGACCTGCAGCGGCCCAAGCAGGAAAATATCGCGCCGCATGATCCACAAGCGGCTGGGGGAAAGCTCCAGTCCGACAAGGAAGAGCAGCAGGATGATGCCTATTTCGGAATAAGCGAGGATCGTTTCGGGTTCGGCAACCAAAGCCAAACCATCCGGCCCGATAACGATGCCGGCTACCAGATAGCCCAATACTGCGCCGAGCCCAAGCCGCCGGAACAGCAACACCGCGATCAAAGCCGCACCGAGGAGCACTGCGCCGCCGAACATGACATCGGCGATCACATGGACCTCTTCCTCCATCAGCTCGCCAGCCTTTGTTGTTCTGCAGCGGCAAGCACCGCATCATAAGGCAACAGGATTGCTGCGTGGCGCGAGGGGTAATCCTTGGCGGGCGCAAGCAGTGCGAGTTCGGGCCAGTCGACGGGAATATCAGCCGTGCCCGACAATGCGGCAGCCAATCCCGCACGAATGGTCGCCAACTCATCGAGGCTCGCACCGACGGCATTGCTGCGGACGATGGCCGCCGACGCCTGACCCAAAGCGCAAGCGTTGGCACGAAGGGCTACTGCTTCGATTGCGCCATCCGGGTTGAGCTTGATTTCGGCCTGAATCCGGCTACCGCAAATCGGCGAGCGCGCTTCGGCTACCCCGTCGGCCTGATCCAGCCGGTCGCCAGAAACCAGCGACGCGGCCAGCCTCAATATGTCGCGATTATAAAGTGTCGAGTCCATCAATCCGCCGTTTCGGATTCGACAGTAGCAGCTTCGCGCTGTTCGCGCACGAAAGTAGACATCGCATCGCCACTGGCATTGAGCAGCGGATAGGTGCGCGATTTGGTCATCCATTCGGGGCGTGGTTCCTTTTCGCCGAACAAGGTTTCATATCCCATCACAAGCAACAGGAAGATCAGAGTTGAGAAAATCAGTCCCTTCAACATGCCGAAACCGAAGCCGAGAACGCGGTCTATCGGCCCCAAGACCGACTTGCGCGATTTTGCTCCGATCGATTTCGACACCCATTTGCCCAAAGCGAAGATGACGATGACGATGGCCAGAAAGGCAAGCACCGCCGCGCCGCTCTCGGTGCCGACTGCTTCGCCCAAAGCCGCCGTCGCTGGCCCATGAAACAACCTGATCGCGACGATAATCATCAACCACGCAATCAGCGACAATGCCTCCTGCACAAAGCCGCGCATGAAGCCGAATATGGCGCCGGTCCCGATGAGAAAAAGGACGATAATGTCGAGTGCGGTCATCCCGCGTCTGCTAACCGCGCCCCAGCATATGGTCAACGAGATTGGCAAGCGTACGGAACTCCTGTGTGGCAATTCCGGACTGCCCTTTGACCGAAGGCGGCACCAATGCCCGGTTGAAGCCGAGTTTCGCCGCTTCTTTCAGTCGCAGCCCGCCATGCGCAACGGGGCGGATTTCACCCGATAGCGCGACCTCGCCAAACAAGACGGCATCCGAAGGCAAAGGTCGCTCCGCCAGTGCCGACACTAAAGCCGCCGCAACCGCCAGATCGGCGGCAGGGTCGGAAATGCGATACCCGCCCGCAATGTTGAGATAGACTTCGGCCGTCGAAAAGGAGAGGCCGCAGCGCGCTTCCAGCACTGCCAATATCATGGCCAGCCGCCCACTATCCCAACCAACTACCGCTCGCCTCGGGGTCGCTCCACTAGACAGGCGCACGGTCAGTGCCTGGATTTCAACCAGCACCGGTCTCGTGCCCTCAAGCGCCGGAAATACAGTTGCTCCGGTCACCTGCTCGGCGCGGTCGGTGAGGAACAGGGCGCTCGGGTTGCCAACCTCGGTCAGCCCTTCCTCGGCCATCGCGAACACGCCGATCTCGTCGGTGCCGCCAAAGCGGTTTTTGGAGGCACGCAAGATTCGATACTGATGACTGCGCTCGCCTTCGAAAGCCAGCACCGTATCGACCATATGTTCGAGCACGCGCGGGCCAGCAATGCTGCCGTCCTTGGTAACATGGCCGATAAGCATCACTGCGGTGCCACGCTCTTTGGCATAGCGGATCAGCTCCTGCGCCGACGCGCGCACCTGGCTCACCGTCCCCGGCGCGCCTTCAATAAGGTCGCTGTGCATTGTCTGAATCGAGTCGATAACAAGCAAAGCTGGAGCCTGCGCTCCGCCGAGCGTCGTGAGAATATCGCGCACCGAAGTCGCCGCCGCCAGCTGCACCGGCGCATCGCCCAACCCCAACCGCCGCGCCCGCAACCGAACCTGATCGACCGCCTCCTCGCCCGAAACATAAGCCACAGACAATCCGCGTCGCGCCAGATTGGCCGCCGCCTGCAACAGCAAAGTCGATTTCCCGATCCCCGGATCGCCGCCTAACAGGGTCGCAGACCCCGGCACCAGCCCACCGCCCAACGCCCGGTCGAACTCCGCAATCCCGGTTGATGCACGGTCGGGTAGCTTGATATCGCTATCCAGCCCATGCAACATCATCTCGCGCCCACCCGAACGCAGATGGTGCTTCATCTCGAACACGGTCGCGCTAGCCTCCTCGGCGAGCGTATTCCACTCCCCGCAATCGTCACACTGCCCCTGCCACCGGTTCGCTTCCGACCCGCAGGCTTGACAGACATATCTCCGCTTTGCTTTCGCCATACGCCGACCATATCAGAACAAATCAGGAACTCAAGCCGCTTCTACGCTTGCGCCATTCGCCCCGCCCTGCCACATCCATCTCATGCGCGAAAAGGAACTTCGGCTGGCGCTTATCTGCTATGGCGGGGTCAGTCTGGCCGTATACATGCATGGCGTCACGCGCGAGATCTGGCATTTGCTGCGGGCTAGCCGTGCCTACCATGACGGCAAACCGCCAGAGGCAGGCAGCGAGGCCATTTACCGCGACATCATGGCCGATATGGAGGCCAGTTGCGGTGTGAAACTGCGCGTGCTGGCGGATATCATCGCCGGGTCGAGTGCAGGCGGGATCAACGGGATTTTCCTGAGCCAGGCTATCGTCACCGGGCAATCGCTCGAACCGTTGACCGACATGTGGCTCGAGACCGCCGATGTCGATACGCTGGTCGATCCCGACGCGCGCGCGCTGTCGCGCTTCACCAAATTCTGGGCGATACCGATTGCGTGGATGATCTTACGCCGGCGCGGCGGGGCGATCGACCGGACGGTGGCGAATGAGGTGAAGGATGAAGTAGCGACCAAGCTGTCGCGCTTCGTCCGCGCCCGTTGGTTTGCGCCGCCTTTCGGGGGAAGGGTGTTTTCGAAACTGCTGCTCGATGCATTTGCCAGTATGCAGTCGAGCGTGAAGGGGCAGAAGTTGCTCCCAGACAACCAACCGCTGGACCTGTTTGTAACCGTCACCGATTTCCATGGTCATGACCAAATGCTGCGTCTCAACAGCCCTCCCCTGGTCACCGAGGCTGAGCATCGGCTCACTATCGACTTTTCAACGCGAGGGCGAAGCGATCTTGCGACCATTCCCGAATTGATCTTCGCCGCGCGTGCAACTGCGAGTTTTCCGGGAGCGTTCCCGCCCTTTTCGGCGCGCGAACTCGATGGATTGCTTGCCGCTAACCGAACCGAGTGGAAAGGCCGCGATCCATTCCTGAAACGCATATTACCGCAGCAATTTGCCGCCGGGGTCGCCGAGGACACGATGCTGATCGACGGCTCAGTCCTCGCTAACGCCCCATTCAACCAGGCCATCGGCGCGCTGCGCAACCGCCCCGCACGGCGTGAGGTCGACCGGCGGTTCGTTTATATCGACCCCAAGCCCGGCCGGCCGAGCTTCCGGTTTGGCAGGCGCGGCGGCGAAGAGGGCGAGAGGAAAACACCGAGTTTCTTTTCGACGATTTTCGGTGCCATCTCCAACATTCCGCGCGAACAGCCGATCCGCGACAGCGTCGAAAAAATCACAGGGCGCTCGGACCGAATCAAACGGATGCGGCATGTCATCGATAGTCTGCGCGTCGAAGTCGAAGAAACTGTCGAGAATATGTTGGGCAAGACCTGGTTTCTCAGCCAGCCCACACCAGCGCGAATGCAGAAATGGCGGCAATCGGCGCAGGAGAAGGCAATCGCCGCGGCGGGCTTCAGTTACCAGGCTTATGGCCATCTCAAACTGGCGGGAGTGGTCGATGATATCGTTTCGACCGCGCGGCGGGCTTGGCCCGAAGGAAGCCCAGAGCATTTCCACGACCTGCGCGCTGCTATCTGGCATGAAATCCGTGCGCGCGGGCTCGATCATATCGCCAAGGCGAGCGGCAGGGGTGCATCTCGGGAGATCATCGATTTCTTCCGTCACCACGACCTCCGCTTCCGAATCCGGCGATTGCGTTTCATGGCGCGGCATCTGGCGGAAGAAGTCGAGAACAGCAGCGAAGCCTCTCCCGAAGCCGTGGGCGTCATGCGCGACGCGATTTTTGTCAGCCTTGCCCGCTTCCTCGATCTTGAAACCGCCGAGCATCTGGGCCTCGATTTCGCTCTCGCCGTGCAGGCGGGCGTGGCGAACCCCGCAGGGCTTACCGATTTCCTTTCGGCGCAACGCGATCTGGTTGCCGTCGATGCCCATACCGATGCAGCCCTATGCGAAGCGATGCTGGAACTCCCCGCCGAAGCGCGGCGGACGATGATGCTCGGCTATCTCGGCTATGCGCTCTACGACATTGCCACACTGCCACTATTGCAGGACGAAGGTTTTGACGAATTCGATCCGGTTAAGGTCGATCGCATTTCCCCGGACGACGCACCCACAATCCGCGAAGGCGGCGCGGCGGCAACGCTCAAGGGCATCGAGTTCAGTAATTTCGGTGCCTTCTTCAGCCGCGCCTATCGGGAGAACGACTATTTGTGGGGGCGGTTGCATGGGGCGGACCGGCTGATCGATATTTTGATTTCGTCGCTTCCTGTGGGCCATGAAATGCCCCGCGAAGATCGGCTTCGCTACAAGCGCCTCGCCTTCCACGCAATACTCGACCGTGAGCAGCCGAGGCTCACAAAGATCAAACCGCTCATCGAAAGCCTGAGGACGGAAATAGACGCAATAGGCCTTACTTGACCTGACTGTACACCGTCGCGACAAAAGTATCGGCGGAAATGAACCCATCGGGCTTTATGCCAAATCCATCTGCAGGCTTAGACGCCTTGATCTCATCGAGCGTCTTGCCTGCCTTTATACCCGCCTCCACCTTCGCAATCACCGTTGCAATCATGTTTCGGTGGTTTTGCAGGTCGGCCTTGGTAGCGATTGCGCCATGGCCGGGAATGATTTTTGTCTGGTCATCGGCAATGGCGAGCACCCTGTCGGCGGCGGTTACGAAGCCCCGGACATTTCCTCCGCTACCTGCATCGACAAAAGGGAAGCTGACTTGCAGCATGAACAAATCGCCCATGTGGATGACATTCGACTTGGTCCAGTGGATGAAGGAATCGCCATCGGTATGTGCTGCGGGTACGTGGACCACGCGGACTTCTTCGCCATTCAAATGTAGCTTCAAGCCGTCGGCATAGGTAACGACCGGCAAAGCCGCTTTGGCCGCAGGTGGGACTGCATTTCCTGCAACCGTTGCACCCGCCGCCATCCGTACGCGAACATTGTCGTGCGCCATGATGATGGCGCCCGCCTTGCCCAGATTTTCGTTCCCGCCGCTATGGTCGAAATGCCAGTGCGTGTTGACCAGAAACTTCACCGGCTGCGCACCGAGCGCCGCCACTGCAGCCTGGATTTTCGGCGTCAGCGGTGCGAACTGATCGTCGATAAGGACGGTGCCGTCCTCGCCATAGGATACGCCGATATTGCCCCCCGCGCCGAACAGGACGGCCACGCTTGGAGCCAGCTTTTCCGTCTTGATCTCGACCTTGCTAAAATCTTGCGCAACCGCTGGGGCAGCAAGCAACGACAATGCAAGCAAACTGGATTTGAATTTCATGGGGAGTCTCCTGAGCTCTTTGAAAGGAGACTAACCTGCAACAATATCAAAGGCCAGCGCCTAAGTGAGGTCGCTCCACGCTTCTTTCAGCCTGTTGAAAAAGCCGGTCGATTGCGGGCATTCCTCGCCGGTTTCGGTTTCGCGGAATTCGCGCAGGATTTCCTTTTGCCGAGCAGAAAGCCTCGTCGGTGTTTCGACGTCGATCTGGACAACCATATCGCCGCGCCCGCGCCCCTGCAGCACGGGCATGCCTGCGCCACGCTGGCGCAGTTGCTTGCCTGACTGGATGCCTTCGGGAACGACGATAATATGCTCGGCTCCGTCGAGGCCAGGGATGCGGATTTCGCCGCCGAGTGCCGCCGTCGTGAAACTGACCGGAGCGCGGCAGAAAAGGGTCGTGCCGTCGCGCTCGAACATCTTGTGCCGGCTTACGTGGATGAAGATGTAAAGGTCGCCCGCCGCCGCGCCATACGGCCCGGCCTCGCCTTTTCCGGCAACGCGGATGCGCGTGCCTTCATCGACCCCGGGGGGCACGTTGACCGAGATCGTCTTGCGCTCGTCCACCCTGCCCTCGCCGCCGCAGACGCTGCAGGGGTCTTCGATCACCTCGCCCCTACCGTGGCAGGTTGGACAGGTGCGCTCGACTACGAAAAAGCCCTGCTGTGCGCGCACCTTGCCGTGACCGCCGCACAGGTTGCATCGGCGCTTGCCCGAACCTGGCGTCGCGCCCGAGCCCTCGCAGGTGCCGCAGGTCGAGGCCACGTCGATGGTGATTTCGGCATCCTTGCCGTGGAAAGCTTCATCGAGCGAAATTTCCAGGTCGAAGCGCAAATCCGCGCCGCGTGCCGGGCCGCGTTGACGCCCACCGCCGAAACCTTCGCCGAAGAAGCTTTCGAATATGTCGGAAAAGCCGCCGAACGGATCGCCGCCACCACCGCCGCCCATGCCGCCATTCTGGAACGCCGCCTTGCCGAACCGGTCATAGGCAGCGCGCTTTTGCGGGTCCTTGAGAACGTCATAGGCTTCCGAAATCGCCTTGAATTTGGCTTCGGATTTTTCGCAGCCCGGATTGCGGTCGGGATGGCATTCCATCGCCAAACGGCGATAGGATGTCTTCAGCGTCTTTTCATCCGCCGTCCGCTCGACCTCAAGCAATTCGTAATAATCAGCGTCGAGACTCATCGACTAATCCCCCGGCTCCCGACCGTCGCTGCGTTTCGGAGGCGACGGCCGGAAACTTCCAACATCAGTCTTTCTTGTCGTCTTCGACTTCGGAGAATTCAGCATCGACGACATTCTCGTCCGCCGGTGCTTCTTCCGAAGCGCCTTCGCTAGGAGCCGCCGAAGCCTGTTCTTCCTTGTAGATCGCTTCGCCAAGCTTCATTGCAACCTGAGCCAAGGCCGTTGCCTTTTCTTTCATCGCTTCGGCATCTCCGCCTTCGATTGCAGTCTTGGTTTCGGCAACCGCCGCCTCGATTTCGCCCTTCAGACCGGCGTCGATCTTGTCGCCATGTTCTTCGAGCTGCTTTTCGGTGGTGTGGACAAGGCTTTCTGCATTGTTCTTGGCTTCCGCCGATTCGCGGCGTTTCTTATCTTCCTCGGCAAACTGCTCGGCATCGCGGACCATCTGGTCGATGTCGGCATCGCTGAGGCCGCCCGAAGCCTGTATCTTGATCTGCTGTTCCTTGCCGGTGCCTTTGTCCTTTGCCGTTACGCTAACGAGGCCGTTGGCGTCGATGTCGAAGGTCACCTCGATCTGCGGCACGCCGCGCGGGGCTGGCGGAATTCCGACAAGGTCGAAATTGCCCAGCAGCTTGTTGTCCGCCGCCATTTCGCGCTCGCCCTGAAAGACGCGGATGGTCACCGCATTTTGGTTATCTTCAGCGGTCGAGTAAACTTGCGACTTCTTGGTCGGGATCGTCGTGTTACGGTCGATCATGCGCGTGAACACGCCGCCCAGCGTCTCGATACCCAGCGACAGCGGGGTCACGTCGAGCAGCAGCACGTCCTTAACATCGCCCTGCAACACACCCGCCTGGATGGCAGCGCCCATTGCCACGACTTCGTCAGGGTTGACGCCGGTGTGGGGTTCCTTGCCGAAATAGCTTTTCACGACTTCGCGCACGCGGGGCATACGGGTCATGCCGCCGACCAACACGACTTCGTCGATCTGGTCGTTGTTGAGCCCAGCGTCCTTCATCGCCTTTTTGCAAGGCTCCAAAGTGCGCTTGATAAGGTCTTCAACAAGCTTTTCGAGGTCGGCGCGGGTGATGGTTTTCACCAGATGCTTCGGCCCGTTCTGGTCGGCGGTGATGAAGGGCAAGTTGACCTCGGTCGTCTGCGCAGACGATAGTTCGATCTTCGCCTTTTCCGCCGATTCCTTCAAGCGCTGGAGCGCAAGCTTGTCCTTGGTAAGGTCGATGCCTTCGGCCTTCTGGAAATCGGCTGCGAGGAATTCGACCAGCTTGCTGTCGAAATCTTCACCGCCCAGGAAAGTGTCGCCATTGGTCGACTTCACTTCGAACACGCCGTCGCCGACTTCGAGGATCGAAATGTCGAAAGTGCCGCCGCCAAGGTCGTAGACCGCGATGGTTTTGTTCTCGTCCTTGTCGAGCCCGTAAGCCAGCGCCGCCGCAGTCGGTTCATTGATGATGCGCAACACTTCGAGACCGGCAATCTGGCCGGCATCCTTGGTCGCCTGACGCTGCGCGTCGTTAAAGTAAGCAGGAACGGTGATGACCGCCTGCGTGACGGTTTCGCCCAGATAGGCTTCCGCTGTTTCCTTCATCTTCTGCAGGATGAAAGCCGAAATCTGCGAAGGCGAATAGTCCTCGCCGCCTGCTTTCACCCAAGCATCGCCATTCTTGCCCTTGACGATGCTGTAGGGAACAAGCTCGGTGTCTTTCTTGGTGATGGGGTCGTCGAAGCGGCGGCCGATCAGGCGCTTCACCGCGAAAATCGTACTGTCCGGATTGGTCACCGCCTGACGCTTGGCAGGCTGCCCGATCAGGCGCTCGCCATCTTTCGCGAATGCAACGATCGAAGGCGTCGTGCGCGCGCCTTCGGCATTTTCGATGACCTTGGGCTTGCCGCCGTCCATAACCGCCACGCAGCTGTTGGTCGTACCCAAGTCGATACCGATAACTTTAGCCATATAAACTTACCCCGAATTCCAGTCGTTGAATGTCATGACGCATTTACCGAACCGGCCCTATCAGGCGCCGGTTGCCCCGGAAAATGCACTTTGCTGCGGCGATATAGGAGCCAAATTGCTTGGCACAAGGCTTGGGCCTGCATAGATAGGCACAAAATGAGGGCTTGCCCCGCTTTCGGACAATCGAGGTCATTAATGAACAGACGTTTTTTTGCACTTGGAATTGCCGGTCTGGCACTTTTGGCAGGATCTTGCGGGCCGACGCCGCAGTTGAAAGTGAAAGAAGCAGTGCTGACGCTGTCGCCTGTCGACAGCAACCCGTCGTCGATGCATTTCAACGTCTATGGCGGTCCCGCTGATGTCTACCTCCTCCGCGTCAGCTCGCCGTCCGCAATTCGCACCGAGATGCACGATGTTGGTGTAGACCCCAAGACCGGCGCGGTAACCATGAAGCCATTGAACCGCGTCCTCGTCCCGTCTGGCGAGACCGTCGCGTTCAAAAAGGGCGGAAAGCACGTGATGATGTGGGGCGTGAACCTCATCCCGCGCCGCTTAGGCGAGATCGAAGTCGAATTCCTGTTCTCGAACAATGAGCGCATCCTAGTTGAAGCGCGCGTACAGGAAATCGACGGCACCGATCCTGACGAGAAGAAAGCAATAGACGGCTAGGCATGTTCGGGTCGCATAAATCCGGACGGCCGTTGACGGTGCGCGAACGCGCCTTGGCGGAATCGGTATTTGGGAGCGCGCTCGATTATCACAGCATACGCATCCACAACCGCCGATGGTGGTGGTTTCAGCCGCGCCGCGTTACAATGGCCCCCGACGGGCATCTTTGGTTCCACCCGAAAAACAACCTGTTCTGCGATGATTTTTGCGACCGCGAGCTAAAATACCAAGGCCTGTTCATCCACGAACTCGTCCATGTCTGGCAGCATCAGCAGGGCACCTTCCTGCCGCTGCGCCGTCACCCTTTTTGCCGCTACGATTACAGCCTCAAGCCGGGCTGGAAGCTCGAACAATATGGCATCGAACAGCAGGCCGAAATCGTGAAGCACATCTTTCTTCTCCGCAACGGTGTGAAGGTGCCGGGAGCGCCGCCATTGTCGCAATATGAGGGGATTTTGCCGTTCTAACTGAATTGCCCATCCACAATTTATTCCCCGCACAGGTTGCGCCAACCGGTATCATTTGATACCGGTTACAAAAGAGGCGGCCCAACCCGCGCCTCGCCATGAGCAATTCCATGAAACTTGAAGATTTTGGCCTGTCCGCAGAGCGCGGCTATCTTTCATCCTATGAAATCGACGAAATCGAACTGCCGGAAGGCTTCGATGAAATGCTCGACGCCTCGGCGCAGCTTTCGGACATATTGACCACGGGACGCACGCGCCATTGGCTGAGACAGATCGGCCATCCCGACATGGCCGGATTTGTTGCCAGCGCCGACGACGCGCAGGTTCGCACCGCAATGGTGCATTACAGCTTTCTCGTGCAGGCCTATGTCTGGGGTGAAGCCGACGCGCCAACTACCCTGCCCGCAAACCTTGCCGTCCCGATCGTCGCCATTGGCGACAAACTGGGCCTTCCGCCTTTGTTGCCTTATTCAGGCTATGTGCTCGACAACTGGTACCGGCTCGACAAAGCAGGCGGCGTCGGCCTTGACAATATCGGCATGTATCAGAACTTCTTCGGCGGACAGGACGAGAACTGGTTCGTCCTCGTCCATGTCGCCATCGAAGCGACTGCCGGCCGCGCGTTGCAACTGGCGACTGAATTGGTTGCGGCGAGCGACAACAATGATGGAGCTGAGGTTGAACGCCTGCTGACCCTGATGAACAGCGTCTGGGACGATATGAATGCGCATTTCGACCGCATGCCCGAGCGCTGCGATCCCTATATCTATTTCAACCGGGTCCGCCCCTATATTCACGGCTGGAAAAACAATCCGGCAATGCCCGAGGGGCTGATCTACGAAGGCGTCGAGCGCTTTGGCGGTCAGCCGCAAACATATCGCGGCCAGACGGGCTCACAAAGTTCGATCGTCCCGGCTATGGATGCGCTGTTTCAGGTCGTTCACCAGAGCGATCCCTTGCGCGAGTTTCTCGACGAACTCCACGCCTATCGTCCGCCGCAGCACCGGGCCTTTGTCGATGCGCTGAAAGCAAAAAGCGGCTTGCGTGATTTCGCTAAAACGCACAGTCAGCCCCTCAAGGATGCTTTTAATGCCTGCGTCGAGCAGGTTGCCCGCTTCCGCAGCCGCCATCTCGAATATGCCGCAAGCTATATCAACAAGCAGGCACCCAAAGATGCAGGCAACGACACCGACGTCGGCACCGGCGGCACGCCGTTCATGAAATATCTGAAAAAACACCGCGACGAAAACCGCGCGCAGACGATCTGAAAATGCTTACGGCTGGGGCAACAGTCCCAGCCGTACCCGCATCGACCAACGGATGAGCATCAACACCGAAACGATAGAAAGTCCCGTGGCAAGGCCGGTCCACACACCGACGCCCTCCCAGCCCGCCCTGAACGCCAGCCACGCACCCACTCCTATGCCGACCACCCAGTAACCGAAGGCAGCAAAGAACATCGGCACCTTCGTATCGTGCAAACCCCGCAACATGCCTGCACCCACCACCTGCGCGCCATCGACAATCTGGAAGATCGCCGCGACCATCAGGAAGCTGACTGCCAGGTTGAAAACCTGTGTTGTTGCCGCATCGACAGGCGTAACGAAAATGCCGATCAGCTCTTCAGGGAACAGGTAAATGCCGAGCGCCATGACCGCCATAAATCCTGTGCCAAGAATGAAGCCCGTCCAACCGGCGCGGGTAATGCCGGTTGGGTCTCGTCTGCCATAAGCCAGCCCCACGCGCACGGTTGCCGCCTGCCCCAGCCCCATCGGCACCATGAAGGTCAGCGACGCGATCTGAAGCGCAATGGCGTGCGCAGCAACCGACGCCTCGTTAATCCAGCCCATCAGGAGGATGGCAACCGCAAACACCCCGCCCTCGAACGCCATCGTAACGCCGATGGGTAGGCCCAACCGCCAGATTTGCCGAAACCGCGCCCAGTCGGGCCGCCAAAAGCGGCCGAAAAGATGGTAACGGCGAAACTTCGGATGAAAGCTGACAATGAGCGCCATGACACCGAATTCGAAGCAATTGGTAATCGTACTGCCGATGCCAGCGCCCATCAGACCCAATTGCGGCAGACCGAATTTGCCAAGGATGAGCCCGTAATTGATAACAGCGTTCAGCACCACAGCGCCCATCGCGACGACGGTGGCCCAGATCGGCTTCTCAAGCGCGGCGACAAAATTACGCATCACGAGGAAGCCAATGAACGGCAGGATCGACCACATGTAGAAGCGCGCAAAGATTGCGGCATCAGCGGCAATGCCGGGTTGCTGCCCCGACAGCAAAAGGATGCTTTCGGTATTCCACAATATGATCCACACCGGGATCATGATAGCGACGCAGGTCCACAGTCCTTGCCGGAAAGTCCGCCTGATATCGCGCACCGAATGCGCCATGCGGCCTTTTTCCGATGCCATCATCGGCGCGGTCGCGGTTATCAGGCCCATCGAGAAAATCGCGAAAATCATCGCCAGATTATGCCCCATCGCGCCCGCCGCCAGTTCGCTCGGCCCGAGCCAGCCTAGAAGGATGACATCGGTCACCCCGATCAGCATCATCGACAGGTTCGACAATATCATCGGCCAGGCAAGCGTCACGGTCGCGCGAAGCTCGTCGCGCCAGAGAGACTGGCGGTCCATAGGGATTGCCGCTGTGGTCATGGGACGGGGTGGATAGCGGACAACATCCAACTTTACCACTCGTTCAAAGTTGCTGGCTAATACCTAAGCAATGGAAAACGGAAACGGCCAAAACACGAGCGGCGAATTTGGTTTTGCATTTGTCGGCAACTATCTGAATCAATGCGCGAGAGTCGAAGCATGGACCATCACAATGTTGGCGGCCCATAAGGATCAGACTGGCAAATCCACGGTCCCGCATCTTTTTGGCCAAAAGCTGAAATCAGTCAAGGAACTAGCACGCAGTCATCCAGATATTTTCAATAAACCTGCCCGTATCGCGGCTTTGATGCAGCAGTTCGAGGCGCCGGCAAAATTGCGATCCAACCTTGCCCATTCTATAATGTACAAAACGACCAACCCGTCGGGTAGCTTCTATCTTTTCCACAATATCGGGACCGAAGAGCGTTTCTGGTTCACCGAAGACGATATGAAAACTGCGCTCTCTGGCTTGAAAAAGCTCGTCAAGGAGATAACCGACCAGAAGTCGAAATCTACTCCGCCTTCTTTGCTACGCCCACCAAAGCAGGCCGCAACAAGCGGTCCTTGATCATGTACCCGGCCTGCATTTCGGCAACGATCGTGCCGGGTTCGGCATCGGCGCTGGGGATTTCCACCATTGCCTGATGCTGGTTCGGATCGAGCGGCAGGCCCATTGCGGCGATGCGGGTGATGCCGTTCTTGGCGAATACGCTTTCCAGCTCGCGGCCTGTGGCTTCGAGGCCGGTGACGAGCGACTTCATCTTCTCGTCCTCGCGCAGTTCGGCTGGGATCGCATCCAGCGCGCGCGTCAGATTGTCGGCGACCGACAGGATATCGCGGGCGAAGCCCGTTGCCGCATAAGCGCGCGCATCGGCTGCTTCCTTTTCCATGCGGCGACGCACATTCTGCGTTTCGGCCTGCGCATAAAGCACTTCCTGCTTCGCTACAGCCAGAGCCTCTTCCAGCTCGGCAACTTTCGTATCCCCTGCGGTTTCGCCTTCGGGTGCATCTTCTTTCAGATGCTCGGGAACACCTTCCAGTTCTTTTTCGGCCGCATCCGCCGCTTCATTTTTCTTGTTCGTCATAGCCCCGTAAATCCATTTGTTCTGCGGTCGGTTCCGCCGCAACTTGCGATGCGCATATAGAAAGCAATTTTATTTCATCAACCGGCTAAGTGCTTGAGCCGTGAAATCGACCATCGGAACGATGCGTGCATAATTGAGCCTGGTAGGTCCAATGACGCCGACCACACCGACCACCTTGCCCCCCGCCTCGCGATAGGGCGCGGCAATCACCGACGAACCGGAGAGCGAAAACAGGTTATTTTCAGAGCCGATAAATATCCGCGTCGATTGCGCATCTCGCGCGCTGTCGATCAGGCGCGCAATCTCTTCCTTGCTTTCGAGCTCGTCGAGCAATTGCCGGACGCGATCGAGATCGGCAGCGGCAGCTTCGTCGATCAGGTTCGACTGGCCACGCACGATGAGCACCGGGCGGTCATTAGCGTCCAGCGACCAAATCGCGAGGCCATCGCGGACAAGCTGTTCGCTCGCTTTGTCGAGGGCCGCTTTTTCTGCGCGTATTTCGCTGTCAAGCCTCGCCAGCGCCTCGGCCAGGGTCAACCCCGATAACCGGGCGGAAATATAATTGGCGGCCTCGGTCAGCGCGCCATCGCTTACCGACGGGTCGATGCCGATCACGCGGTTTTCAACGCTGTTGTCGGTTCCGACCATGATGGCTAAGGCCTGCGTCGCCGACAGCCGCGCAAAGCTGAAAGCTTTCAGCACCGCGTCTCGTTTGGGCACCATTACGATGCCCGCGCATGCTGATAGCCCCGACAGCACCGACGTCGCCGCCGCCAGCGCCTCCTCAATTGGCCCTTCCCCTTTGATCTGCGATTCGATTGCCCGGCGTTCGGCCACAGAAGGTTCAGCCGCCTGCATCATACCGTCTACAAATAAGCGAAGCCCGCTTTCGGTTGGCATCCGCCCGGCACTGGTGTGCGGCGCCGCAAGCAGCCCCGCCTCCTCCAGATCCTGCATCACGTTGCGGATCGATGCCGGCGACAGGTTCAGCCCGGCAAATTTCGAGATCGTCCGCGACCCCACCGGCGCGCCGCTGTCGAGATAGCTTTCGACCACCATTCGGAAAATGGTGCGTGTGCGGTCGTTGAGTTCGTCGATAGCTGTTGTCATAGGCCTATTTGCGTCGCGACCACCAGATAAGCGCTGCGCCTGCGAGCGCAAGGAACATGCCGTTCCAGCTCCACATAGGCACACCGATCATGAAGCTGTCGGCAGGCCATTTAATGATATTAAGGCCCTGCCCGATCCACAGGCAGCCCATCAACAGCATGAGCAGGCCCAGAACCCCTGCAATAATCTTCACGAATTTCATGTCTCTTCCCCTTCGCACTGGTATCGGCGCGTCTCCCGCGCTAGATGCGCCCGAAATCTGCAAAAGGAAAATAATAATATGCGTCCATCCGGTCGTGCGCCTGACGAAATGCGCCCCATTTCGATTGAAACCGCTTTCACCAAACATGCCGAGGGCAGCTGCCTTATCGGTTTCGGCGACACCCGCGTGCTGGTTACCGCAAGTGTCGAAGACCGCCTGCCGCCATGGCTGCGCGGCAAGGGCGAAGGCTGGGTTACGGCGGAATATTCGATGTTGCCACGCGCCACCCACACACGCGGGCAGCGCGAGGCGGCCAAGGGCAAGCAGTCGGGACGCACGCAGGAAATTCAGCGTCTTATCGGGCGTTCTTTGCGTGCAGTCACGGACTTGAAAAAGCTCGGCGAGCATCAGATCACGCTAGATTGCGACGTATTGCAGGCCGATGGCGGCACGCGGACGGCAGCGATTTCAGGCGCTTGGGTGGCACTGCGGCTTGCGGTCAGTGGCTTGATCGCATCGGGTGCGATCAAGGAAGACCCGATCACCAGCCGTGTTGCGGCCGTGAGCTGCGGCATTTACAACGGCACGCCGGTTCTCGATCTCGATTACATTGAGGATTCAGCCGCCGATGCCGACGCCAATTTCGTATTACTCGAAGGCGGCAAGATCGCTGAGGTGCAGGCGACTGCGGAAGGCGCAACCTATGATGAAGAGGCATTGTTGCGGCTACTTCGGCTCGCGCGTATGGGCACCGACCGGATTTTCGCGGTGCAAGGCGACGCCGTCAGCTAGCCTGTGTCACACCGCAGACTCCTTCCCGGAAAGCTAGTCATTGCCAGCCACAATGCAGGCAAGGTGAAAGAGATACGCGCGTTGCTCGAGCCATTTGGAGTTGATCCGGTCTCGGCAGGCGATCTCGGCCTGCCAGAGCCGGAGGAGACCGGCACGACTTTTGCGGAAAATGCACTGCTTAAGGCGCACGCCGCTGCGCAAGGATCGGGCCTGCCCGCGCTTGCCGACGATAGCGGTCTGTGCGTTGCGGCACTGGGCGATACGCCGGGGGTATACACCGCCGACTGGGCCGAAAAACAGGCCTTCGAAGGCGGTCCGGGACGTGACTGGTATATGGCGATGGGCAAAGTCGAGGGGAAGTTGGCAGAGCTTGGTCCCGATGCCGACCGTAGCGCCTACTTCATCTGCACGCTGGCGCTGGCATGGCCCGACGGGCATGAGGAATTTTTCGAAGGCAGGGTGCAAGGCACCCTGACCTGGCCGCCGCGCGGGACGATGGGCTTCGGCTATGATCCGGTTTTTGTGCCGCAAGGCCGAAATCAGACCTTCGCGGAACTCGACCCTGTTGAAAAGCACGCCATGAGCCACCGCGCAGATGCTTTTCGCAAGCTGGTCGAGGCGGTGTTTTGAGCGCACCGCTCGCCCTTTATATCCACTGGCCGTTCTGCGTTTCGAAATGCCCCTATTGCGATTTCAACAGCCATGTGCGCGAAAGCGTCGATCAGGAAATCTGGTTGGCGGCGTTGCTCGCCGACATGGCGCATGAAGCCGCGCTGACCAACGGTCGCCCGCTTGTCTCCATTTTCTTTGGCGGCGGCACGCCCTCGCTGATGCCGCCGTCGACCGTCGCGGCCCTCATTGAAGCGGCAGAGCAGCATTGGGGTTTTGCAGCGAATGTCGAAATTACGCTGGAGGCCAACCCGTCCTCGGTCGAAGCGGCACGCTTTATCGATCTGGCGGCAGCGGGCGTCAACCGCGTCTCGCTAGGGCTGCAATCGCTCGATGACGCCGCTCTCGCCTTTCTGGGCCGCGCCCATACGGTTGCGGAAAGTCTCGATGCCCTTGCTATCGCGCAGCGGCGCTTTGGCAGGGTCAATATCGACCTCATTTACGCCTGCCCCGACCAGACGGCGGCGCAATGGCAAGCCGAACTGAAACGCGCGATCGCCTTTGGCACCGATCATATGTCGCTCTACCAACTCACCATCGAACCCGGCACGCGCTTCGAAACGATGGTCCGCACCGGCCAGTTTGTCCCTGCCGATGATGATGAAGCCGCCACGCTTTATGAACTCACGCGGGAAATGACACAGGCTGCGGGCTTGCCAGCCTATGAAATCAGCAATCATGCCAAATCCGGTTCGGAAAGCCGCCACAACCTGACCTATTGGCGCTATGACGACTATATCGGCATTGGCCCGGGAGCGCATGGACGGCGGCTAAACTTTGCTACACAACGCCATAAAAAACCGGAGAATTTTCTTTCATCCATAAGGCGGAACCAGCACGGAATCGTTGGGGAAGAAGCGCTGGACCAAGGGACACGCGCGACCGAAGCGCTGCTTATGGGATTTCGTCTGACCGAAGGTATAGACCTCAACCGCATTGCGCGAAAAACGGGTGTTGCGGCTGATGTGTTGCTTGACATCGGCGCGGTCGAACGCATCGTTGAACTCGGCCTTATTCGCCGCGACGGCGATCATGTCACCGTCACCCCGCAAGGCATGCCGCTGCTCGACGCGATCCTGCCCGAAATCGTTGCGGTTGAGGCAATGGCCGCCGCCTGATAGCGTGCGATGCTATGACGTCGCTCCTGACCGAATATAATGCATATCTGACCGATAACCGAAGGATGTCCGCGCACAGCGTGCGCGCCTATCAGGCAACGGCGGAACGATTGAGCGGTTTTCTGGAAAGACATTGGGGCGCGCTGATAGACCGTGTCACGCTAAACAGAATCAGCGCAGCCGACCTGCGCGCCTTCCTCGCCGACCGGCGCGGCGACGGCCTCACCAACCGCTCGACGGCGCGTGAGCTCTCCGCTGTCCGTCATTTCCTGCGCTTCGCCTTGGGTGAAGGAGCCAGTCTGCCGGTGCTAAAAGGCCCCCGCGTCCAGCGCAGCCTTCCCCGCCCGGTCAATCCCGACGATGTCATCGCGCTCGCCGATGATGTCGCACAGGGTGCAACCGATGGATGGATCGGTGCGCGCGATTGGGCGATATTGCTTCTGCTTTACGGGAGCGGTCTGCGCGTCAGCGAGGCGACCGGCCTCCAAGGCAAAGTCCTTCCCCTCGGCACTACCTTGCGCGTCACCGGCAAGCGTAACAAGACACGAATTGTTCCGTTACTGGAACAGGTTAGAACCGCAATCGAAGATTATATCTCGCTCTGCCCATATCCTGCGATGCCCGATGAGCCGCTGTTCAAGGGCGTCCGCGGAGGCTCTCTATCGCCAGGGCTGGTCCGCCGCGCGGTCCAGGGCGCGAGAGGCCGCCTCGGCTTATCCGAACGCACCACGCCTCACGCGCTGCGACATAGCTTTGCGACGCATTTGTTGGCGGGAGGGGCAGATTTACGATCTTTGCAGGAACTCCTCGGCCATGCGAGCCTGTCTTCCACTCAGGTTTACACGGCGGTCGATACCGCGATGCTGCTCGATGAATATCTCAACGCCCACCCCCGGGCTTCCACCTGAACAATCGCCAGAGATAAGCGATGACGATTAGGCCAACAACGACAGTGGACAACGGCCCCAATATTTTCTCGACCTCGGCAAATTGCGATCCCAGCGCATAACCCGCGCCAGCCAGCGCGGCGCTCCAGCCAGCCGTACCAATGGTCGAGAACACCAGAAATCGCCTGTGCGACATTTTGAACATGCCGGCGGGTATCGAGATAAGCGAGCGAAACGCGGGCAACATGCGCGCGACAAGCACAATGATCGAGCCGTGTTTCTTGAACAATCGCTGCCCGCGCTCGACGTCGGTCCAATGGAGCGTCAGCCAGCGGCCGTGCTTTTCCAGGAAACGTTCTAACCGCTGCGGGCCGAACTTCACGGCCAGCCAAAACCAAAGATAGTTGCCAACCATAGCGCCCGCCGTACCGCTGGCGACAACGCCCGTGAAGGTCATGTTTCCACGCGACGCCGAGACGCCGGCCACAGTCATGATGACTTCGGACGGAACAGGCGGGAATACCGTTTCGAGCAGCATCAAAAAGGCAACGCCCCAATAGCCGGAGCTATCGACCAGCCGGATTATCCAATCATCCATGCGTTATTGAACCAGCCGCGCCTCGATAGCGTTCCAGATCATGCCCGCCGTATCGGTCCCGTTGAAAGTGTCGATGGCGACGATGCCTGTGGGCGACGTCACATTGATCTCGGTTAGCCACTCGCCGCCGATGACGTCGATGCCGACGAAAATCAGCCCGAGTTCCTTGAGACGCGGGCCCATTGCGGCGCAGATCTCCTGCTCGCGCGGCGTGAGTTCGGTCGGCTCGGCGCTGCCGCCCACGGCGAGGTTGGAGCGGAATTCACCTTCGCCCGGACGGCGGTTGATCGCGCCTGCGACCTCGCCATCGACCAGCACGATCCGCTTGTCGCCCTTGGCGACATCGGGAAGGAAGGGCTGCACCATATGCGGTTCGGGCCACGTGCCGTTAAAAACTTCGAACAATGCGCCGAGATTGCTGCCATCGGCTTCGACCTTGAAAATCGCCTTGCCGCCATTGCCGTGGAGCGGCTTGATGACCACCGCGCCGTGTTCGCGCTGAAATTCGCGAACCTCATCCGCCGATCGCGTGATCAACGTGGGCGGCATGAACTGCCGATAGTCGAGCACCATCACCTTTTCAGGCGCGTTGCGCACGCTGGCCGGGTTGTTCACCACTAGCGTCTCGCTCTCGATCCGCTCCAGCAAATGCGTCGCTGTGATATAGCCGACATGGAAAGGCGGGTCCTGCCGCATCAGCACGACGTCGATATCCGAGCCCAGATCGATACGCTTCGGCTCGCCGAAACGGTAATGCGCGCCTTCCACGCGCTGCAGATTATGCACCGGATGCGCCCAAGCCGTCAGCCGGTCATTGGCATCGAGCGTGAGAGTGCCGACATCGTAATGCCACAGTTCATGTCCCCGTGCCTGCGCGCTCAGCATCAATGCGAAAGTCGAATCACCTTTGATGCCAATGCCGTCCATCGGGTCCATCTGGACTGCAACTTTTATTGCCATTTGGTCGTCCCTATCCGTGCCAGACATTGCGCAGATGGTGCGGCCAGCGCCAAGGTGCAACCAATATCACGTCGATCTGCATGTTTTCTGTGCACTTGCCATATTTGGGCAACAGGATTTCGGCGGCGGCGGCTACGCGGCGCAGGCTTTGCGGATTGATCGCAAGATCAAGGTCCGTACGTTTGGTCCGCGCCTTCACCTCGATAAAAGCAACCGTCTTGCCCCGCCGCGCGATCAGGTCGATTTCGCCGCGCGGGGTTTTGATCCGCTCGCCGACAATCTGCCATCCTTTGAGCCGCAAGAACCAAGCCGCAATCGCCTCACCACGCCGCCCCCGCTTTTCGGCCTCAAAGCGGTTCATCCGGCCTTCAATTCGGTAGCCCGCGCATAAACCGCCGCGCGCTCCAGCCCGAAACGTTTGGCGATAGCTCCGGCGGCTTTGGCTGCGGACATGGTCGCCAGTGCTTCGCGTAAGGCCGCATCGACATCCCCAGTCTCGACCGCCATATCATCTGGCGGCGGCCCGACAATCAGCACGATTTCGCCCTTTGGCTCCAGCATCGCATAACGCTCGGCCAGATCGATAGCGTTTCCGGTCACGACTTCCTCGAATTTCTTGGTTAGCTCGCGCGCCACCGCTACATCACGCTCGCCATAAGCTTCGGCTATCGCTGCCAGTGTCGCCGCCAGCCTCGGCCCGCTCTCGTAAAGCACCAGCGTTGCTCTCACGTCCGCCAGTTCGACGAGCGCATCCATTCGTGCCTTCGCCTTACTTGGCAAAAATCCCGCGAACAGAAACCGGTCGGTTGGCAGCCCGCAAATCGACAGCGCCGCAATCGCAGCGTTTGCTCCCGGCACGGTGAATACCGTCACGCCCGCTTCACGCGCATCTCGCACCAGCTTGTATCCAGGATCGGAAATCAGAGGCGTCCCGGCATCCGAGACCAAAGCCACCACACCATTGCGCGCAGCCGCAACCAGCCCCGCACGGTCGCCCTCTCCGCTATGGTCGTTATAGCGCCGCATTTTCTTCTTGAGGCCGAGATGATGCAGCAATTTACCTGTCACCCGGCTGTCTTCGACCGCGACTATATCCGCCGCTTCGAGGATGGCGATCGCGCGCTGTGACATATCTGCAAGATTGCCGATGGGGGTCGCAACGACATATAAGCCCGACTCGAACGACATTATAAAAACATGCTTTTCGCCAAGGGAACCCTCATGACCGCATCCATATCCGCGAACGACGCGCAGCCGCAAGCTATTGCTGGCAGCCTCAAAAAGCTGTTGGCGCTCGCGATGGTCATGGTGCTGGCCGCCTGCGCCGCGCCGCGCGGACCGGCACCGGTGGTGACACCCGACCCCGTCGACGCGATGCACCGCGTTGCACTATTGCTGCCGATGACGGGGCCCGATGGCGATGTGGGCCAAGGCATTGCCAATGCGACTGCGCTCGCGTTGTCGGACACAAAAGCGAACAATATCCAGATCAGCACCTATGACACGGCGCTTGGTGTGACCGCCGCGACCAACCGCGCAGTTGCAGATGGCAACAAGCTGATCCTCGGTCCCTTGCGCGGCGACCAGGTGAACGAGGTCGCCGCTATCGCACGGCCTAAAAATATCCCGATCTTGAGCTTCTCGAACGATACCAGCGTCGCGGGCCGCAACGTGTTCCTGCTCGGCCATTTGCCCAATCAATCGATAGACCGCGTGGTGCGTTACGCACGCAGTAAGGGCCTGACGCGCTTCGGCGGACTGGTGCCGACAACGACTTATGGCGAGCGGGCGAGTTCGACGCTGACGCAGTCGGTGCGCGCTGCGGGTGGCACTTTGGTTGGTATCGAGCAAATTGCAGGCAACGCTGCGTCGATTGATGCCGCAACGAAGCGACTGGCTGCGCGCGGCGCGGTCGATGCGGTGCTGGTAGCAGATAGCGGGCGTTCGTCGCTTGCCATTGTTGCAGCGCTTCGTCGCAACGGGCAACGCAGCGCTAAGGTCATGGGGACCGATCTGTGGAATATCGATGGTTCGCTAGCAAGCAACAGCATGATGTACGGTGCTTGGTTCGCCAGCGTTTCGGACACGCTCTATAACCAATATGCAGGCAAATACCGTGCCCGTTTCGGTCGGGCACCTTTGCGCCTGTCCAGCCTCGGCTATGATTCGATTTTGCTTGTCGCACGCATTGCGCGGGGCGGCTGGCGGCCCGGGACGGCGTTCCCGACCTCGCAGCTCACCGACCCGCAAGGCTTTATCGGCGTAGACGGCGCATTCCGCTTCATGGGCAACGGCCTGACCGAACGGATGCTTGAGGTGCAGGAAATTCAGTCGGGCAAATTCGTGACAATAGACGCCGCGCCGGGGTCGTTCGGGAAGTGAGGCCATTCTCCGCGAGGAGAACGCGATAAATCAGTGATTGCAATGCTCATTATGAACATGCCCGCCGCCTAATTTCCGGGCCTTTTCGATCTTCTTGAGCACCATCTGCCGCTTCAACCGCGACAGGTGATCGATGAAGAGAATGCCCTCGAGATGGTCCATCTCGTGCTGGAGGCACGTCGCCATCATGCCTTGCATCACCTCTTCGTGGACCTTGCCGTCGAGGTCCTGCCAGCGCGCGCGAATTGTTGCGGGGCGCTCTACCTCGGCATATTGGTCAGGCACCGACAGGCAGCCTTCATTGTAGATCGAATGGTCCTCAGAAGGATCGAGGATTTCCGGATTCACGAAAATCCTGGGATTGCGGACTGGCTCGCCATCTGGCCCCTCATCCTGCAGGTCGATCACCAGCAACCGCTTGGGCACACCGACCTGTATCGCGGCGAGGCCGATACCCGGCGCGGCATACATGGTTTCGAACATATCATCGACGAGCTTCTTCAGATCGTCGTCGAACACCTCGACGGGGCTAGAAATAGTCTTAAGCCGCGGATCGGGCACTTCAAGGATTGGTAACAAAGCCATGGGGCGCAAATAGGGATGGATTGCGCCGAAATCAACCGACAGGACGCCGTGCGCGGAGCGCCTGCGCCAGCGTACCGTCGTCAAGATAGTCGAGTTCGCCCCCAACCGGGACGCCATGCGCCAACTGGGTCAGGCGGATCGGATATTCCTCCAGCCGCTCGGCGAGATAATGCGCGGTCGTTTGCCCTTCGAGCGTCGCATTCATCGCCAGCACGACCTCGTCGATCCCGCCCGCCGCCACGCGAGTAATCAGCGTATCTATATTCAGGTCTTCGGGCCGTACACCATCCAGCGCCGACAATCGCCCGCCGAGCACATGATATTTCCCCGGAAACAGCCGCGACCGGTCGAGCGCCCACAGGTCCGATACATCCTCGACCACGCAGATCGCGCGTGTGTCGCGGCGCGGATCGGCGCAGATGCCGCAAGGGTTGCCGGTGTCGATATTGCCGCAGGTCTCGCACACCACCAGCCGCTGTTCCACCTGCTCCAAGGCGCGCAGCAAAGGATGTAGCACGCTCTCGCGCTTTTTCATCAGATGCAACACCACCCGCCGCGCCGAGCGGGGGCCGAGCCCCGGAAGCTTCGACAGCGCGGAGGCCAGTGCGTCTATTTCTTGCGATGCCATGCAGGCGGTCTTAGGGGGCTTTCAAACAAAGGAAAAGTCACGATGCGCCTTGCCTTCATGGGCACACCTATATTCGCGGTCCCCACGCTCGACGCGCTGGTGGCGGCCGGGCATGAGGTGACCGCAGTCTACACCCAGCCGCCGCGTCCGGCCAATCGGGGCAAAAGAGTTACCCAATCGGCAATTCATGCACGCGCGGAAGAATTAGGGCTGCCGGTGCGCACGCCGGCTTCGTTACGCAATGCAGACGCACAGGCGGAGTTTGCAGCGCTCGATTTGGATGTTGCGGTGGTTGCGGCTTACGGCCTGATCCTCCCGCAAGCCATATTGGACACGCCGAAACATGGCTGTCTCAATGTCCACGGCTCGCTCCTGCCCCGCTGGCGCGGTGCCGCTCCGGTGCAGCGGGCGATACTGGCCGGCGATGAAAAAACCGGCGTGATGGTGATGCAGATGGAGGCAGGACTGGATACCGGGCCGGTACGTGCGACGACCGAAATCGAGATCGGTCACAAAACGACCGGTGAACTGACCGCAGAACTGGCCGAGTTGGGGGCGGAACTTATGGTTGCGGTGTTGGCCGATTTCGACGCTCACCCGGCTATCGCGCAACCCGAAGCAGGCGTTACTTATGCCGCAAAAATCGACAAGGCCGAAACAAGGATAGATTTTGCTGCATCTGCCCAGCAAGTTGACCGACAGGTGCGGGCTTTCAATCCATTGCCCGGCGCTTGGTTCGAGTTTGACGGTGAGCGGTACAGGGTGTTGGCAGCCCAAACCGTGGATCATGGCGGTGCGGAGGGTTTGGTGGTTGACGATGCCCTGACCATCGCCTGCTCGAGTGGCGCAATCCGCCCAACCCTCATCCAGCGTGCAGGCAAACCCGCCATGCCAACTGCCGACCTGCTGCGCGGCAAACCCATTCCGCCCGGCTCCATGCTCGCATGACCCGCTTTGCGCTCACCATCGAATATGACGGTGGCCCTTACATGGGCTGGCAGTGGCAGGACCACGGACCGTCGGTTCAGGGCGCAATCGAAGAAGCGATCTTCAAAACCACCGGCGAAAAAACGCTTGTCTACAGCGCAGGCCGTACAGACGCCGGCGTCCACGCGCTCGGGATGCGCGCGCATGTCGATGTTGAAAAGCCGCTTACACCCTTCCGCCTGATGGAAGCGATCAACGCGCATTTGCGTCCGCACCCGATTGCCGTGCTCGCCTGCGAGGAGGTGCCCGCCGAATGGCATGCGCGCTATAGCTGTATCGGTCGCGCTTATGAATATCGCATCCTTAACCGCCGCGCCTCGCTGACACTGGAAAAGGGTCGCGTCTGGCGGATCGGGCCGGAACTCGACGCCGATGCCATGCACGAAGCGGCGCAACTCCTGACTGGCCTCCACGATTTCACCACCTTCCGCTCGACCGCCTGCCAGTCGTCTAGCCCGGTCAAGACGCTCGACCGGCTCGATGTCCGCCGCAACGGGCAGCATGTGATCGTCGAGGCGGCGGCGCTGTCCTTCCTCCACCACCAGGTGCGCTCGATGGTCGGTAGCCTTGCGGCAGTCGGGCTGGGCCGCTGGACCGCCGACGACCTCAAAGCAGCACTCGACGCCAAAGACCGCGCCGCCCTTGCCGAAAACGCGCCGCCAGAAGGGCTTTACTTCGTGCGGGCGCTTTACCCTTAAGCGAAAAGTTTATTCAGCGATTTTTCGAGCATAACAAGCTGCCACAAGAGCCGCCCATTATTGACGCGACCGGCAATATGATCCTCCGCCGCTGTGGCGACTGCCTTGCTGTCGAACAGGTCCATCTGCGAAAAAGTCAGGCTGGTCGAAAGCGCCCGTGCGTCATCCGCCAAAGCGCCCCGAAACCACGTGTCGATAGGCGTCACGAAACCCATTTTGGGGCGGTAGAGGATATCTTTCGGCAGATAACGTTCCATGGTCCGCTTCATCAGCCATTTGCCCTGCCCGCCGCGAATACGCATTCGTTCCGGCAAGGACGCGGCGAATTCGAGGAGGCGGTGGTCGAGCAAAGGTTCGCGCGCCTCAAGCCCGACCGCCATCGACATGCGATCGACCTTGGTCAGGATATCGCCGGGGAGCCACAGCTTCATGTCGGCATATTGCGCCTGGTCGAGCCCGCTTTGCGCTGGCGCGGACACCATCAGCCGCTCCATATGCTGCTCGGCGCGATAGCCGCCGATGCTCCCACGCATGCGCGCCGAATAGAGCCCATGACGTTGTGCAGGATTGGTCAGGCTGACAGCGTCGGTATAGCCTTGCGGCCCCGTCCGCGCGAGTGACAGCAAGGTCGTCTTGGCACGCAACGGACGGGGTGCCCAATCGGCTTTGGGGTAATATTTGCCCAACCCGCCGAACAACGGTCCGCGCAAGCCTTGCGGCAACAACCCGCGCAATTGGTCTTCCTTCTGATGGAAGACATGCCGCCGGTAGCCCGCCAGTGCCTCATCCGCGCCATCACCCGACAGCGCCACCATCACCTCTTCGCGCGCCATCTCGCAGACGCGATAGGTTGGCAACGCCGAGGCATCGGCAAAGGGCTCGTCGAAATGATGCGCCAGCGTGTCGATCAACCCGAAATCGTCTGCGGCAACCTTGCGGCTGCGATGGTCGGTGGCGAAGCGGCGGGCGATGGTTTCGGCATATTGGCTCTCGTCGAGCGCACCGACATCGAAGCCGATCGAGCACGTCTTGACCGGCTGACGCGAAGCCTCGGCCATCAGCGCGACCACGCTGCTGCTATCCACTCCGCCCGAGAGGAATGCTCCCAGCGGCACATCGGCGACCATGCGCGAGGTTACACCCTGCCGCATCAGGCGGAGCAGTTCCTCCGAAAGCTCACTTTGGCCGCCGCGCGCGCGCTTGGAAAAATCGATATCCCAATATTGTGTCGGCGGCGGCAATGCGCGACCCTGCTGGAGTAGCAAAGTGTGCCCCGCAGGAAGCTTCTTCACCCCACGAACGATGCAGGCATGGTCCGGCACATAGCCGAAAGCCAGATAGTCATCGACCGCCGCCAGATCGGCCTCGCGCCGCAACGCGGGATGCGCGGTCAGTGCCTTTAACTCGGAGCCGAAAATGATGCTGCCGTCGGGAATTTGCGCATAATATAGCGGCTTCACCCCCAACCGGTCGCGGGCAAGGAAAAGCTGCTTCGTCCGCGCATCGTGGATGGCAAAGGCAAACATGCCATGGAAATGCGAAACGCAATCCGCCCCCCAATGCCGCCAGCCCTGCAAAATGACTTCGCTGTCGCCATGCGTGCGAAAGGCGTGGCCCGCACCCTCCAGTTCTTTCCGAAGCTCCTGAAAATTGTAGATCTCGCCATTGAATGTCAGCGTCAACGCTTCGTCATCCGAATGCATCGGCTGTGCCCCGCCTTCGAGATCGATAATCGACAGCCGTCTATGGCCGAGCCCCACACCTGGCGCAGTCCAGACACCAGAGCCGTCGGGACCGCGATGCGCGATGGCGTCGGTCATCCGCCTGACCCGCTCGGGATCGACCGGCTTGGCCGTCTCCAGGTGAAAAATGCCTGCAATGCCGCACATAGGGTGCGGCCCTAGCGCAGACCGGCGAAGCGGTCAGCCACTTTATCGATATCGCCCAAGGATTTGACGAATGCGTTGATGGCAGGACGCGGTGAACTGCTGCCCTGTTGCTCTGCCGAGACGAGGATCGCCACAGCCTGCTGGTTGCCGTTAAGCAGCCGCGCCTGCAAGGTCGCCAGCTTGATGCGCGCTACCGAACCGCTGGTGGTGCCATTGACACGGTAAAAGCTGATAACCTCACGCGCCGCGCCCTTGGTCTTGATCCGCTCTGCCTTGCCATTGGCCGGTGCAGCCGTGTCCGCTACCCATGACCAGGCACCGTCCGGATCGATGGGGCCCTGCCCGAACGCGATCAGTTCGCGTCCTTCGCTTTGCCGGTCGTACACCACGACGAACATGTCGGCCTCCTGCCCCGCCGCATTGCGATAGCGTCCCGACAAATAATGGCTGGCCCCGACGAAACGCGGCGTCCAGGGGGCGGTCGGCGCATAAGGTACAATCTGCCAGCCATCGATTTCGGGCAGACGAACAGCATCGGGCACGGGCGATGTTCTGGCAGAAACATAGGTCGACCAGCCGAAAGGAATGGCGGCCATGAGCAGCACTGCCGCTAGCGCCATCTGTCGGTTTGTCGTCGGCTGCACTGGTTTTTGTAGTGATGCGGGATCAAAGGCAGGCGCATCGGCGCGCTTGTCGAAAAACGGCCAGCCCGCCGCCATAACGAGCGCGATAACGAGCCCGAAGAAAATCCAGCCGTAAAATACATGGTCGAAACTGGCGGCAAACTCAACTCCGCTGTGCTGCGCAATGTAGATTGTACCGAAGGCTCGCAGGCCGTTCGCGACTACAGGCACAGCTACGCAAGCGGCAAGAAACACAGCCCGTCTTCCCCATCCCTTGAAACAAAGGTTGGCGACAAGAACGCCATATGCGACCATCGCGATCAGGAATTTGACCCCCGAGCAAGCCTCCGCGACGCGGAAAAGGCCGCCCGGCGTGGTGATGAAGATGCCGTCGATATGTGCCGGAATGCCGGCCCAGCCGAGCAGCGTCATACACATCTTGGCGGTCAGGATCTGGAGCGTCGGAACTGCCTCCTCGCCTATCGGCACAAGGAAGAACATGTAGAAGAGCGGGAAGAGCAATCCGCGCGCGACGTTCGCCCCGAGCAGCGTTGCCACGCTCCCCTGTAGCATCATGATCAGCCCAAGCTGCCGCGCCACCGCCAGCCCTGCCGCATCGCCGAGCAGCCATCCGCCTGCGCCCACCGCGCCGTAAAGAATTGTGGGTGTCCAAGGCTCCGGCTTAAGTTCTGCCAGCAACTCCCTGCGCTGCAACACCAGCCAGACGAGGATCGGTACGATCAGCAGGCAATGATTGAAGGTCGAACTGTTCCACCAAATCGCCGCCATATCCGCCGCATCGCGCCAGAAGAGCAAAAGCAATCCGCCCCAGGCCGCACCCAGATATTGCATCGAACGTTGCCATGTCGAAACGGGTTTCCGCCCGGCTGGTTGGGCCAGTGCAACGTCCATCACTCGGCGGCCTCTGCCATAGGCCGCTGGTAGCCCATGATAGTGTCGAGCGACGCCAACTGCTTCGCCCAGCCATAACGCGCCATGACATGCGTCCGGGCCGCCTTACCCATTTCAAGCGCGGCTTTGCTGTCGCTGAGTAGCGCGCATACCCGTGCTGCTTCTGCTTCGGCGTCGCGTTCGACGTGGAAATGAATGCCATTTTCTGCATCAATGCCCTCCGCCGCTGCGGGCGAGGCCACCACCGGCCGCGCCATCGCCATCGCTTCGAGCACCTTGTTCTGGACGCCGCGCGCAATCCGCAACGGCGCCACCACAACATCAGCCGCCGCCAGCCATGTGCGGACATCCTCGACGGCTCCTGTGACTTGAACACCGGGCAGCATCGACAGGTCGGAAACCGCTTGCGTCGGATTGCGCCCGACAATGGCGAATGTGGCTTCCCGATGCACGGAGCGGATTCGAGGCATTGCGTTCTTTGCAAAGTCGGCCACCGCTTCGATGTTGGGTCGGTAATCCATCTGTCCGGTAAAGACGATCAACGGATCGGGAAAGACGGGATGCAGCTTTTTGAGATTCGCTGCAGGGTCGTAAAAGTCCGTGTCGATACCGTTTTCTAGCGCCATTACCGTGCCAGCGCCCGTGCGGCTGCGAAACAGGGCCGCCTCGGTTTCGCTGACGAGCAAGCTGGCGTCGGCCTGCATCGCAACATCCCGTTCGAACGCGCCGAGCAACCGTCCTTCGCGAGCATTGATCCAGCGCATCAGCGGATTGCCCTCGCCCGCATAGCTCTCGAACTTGACGCTATCGACGTCGACAAAGTCCATGATGAAGCGCCCGTCGAAATCCTTCGGCACATATTGCGCCATCTGGCCAGAGAAACACAAGATATGGCTGATGCGGCCGCTCGCGATAAGCCCATCGACCCAGTCATGCATCGATCCGCTGCCAAAGCTGCACACCGACACCGGCTGCCCGGTCAACAGCGCCTCTGCACCAGCCTGCCACTGGGCCTTCTCGCGCAGCTCGACATGGCTCGACGCAAGCAGCGCATCCATCTCGCCGACAAAGCCCATATCGCGTCCGTCATCGGCAAAGGTGCCGACATGCACCGGTGCCATTTCGCACAGCCGTTTCAATATGTGGTGCGACCGGATCTTGTCCCCCCGATCGGCGGGCCAGGGGATACGGTGGGCGAGGAACAATATCTCGCGCATTAGCCGAGCCCCTTGGCGATCCATGGTCCGAAGCGGTTGGCAATCGGCAGTGGCAGTATCTGCCAAAGCGCGATCTGCGCACGGTATTTAGGGCTGTTGGGGCTCACGTCGCGCGGTTCCTGGCCGTCGGCAGTATGGATCGCGTACGCCATCGGTTCGGGTTCGAAACCCCAATTTTTCTTGAAATTATAGGCGCCCGACCCAGTCTTGGAACGCCCGAAATCGAACCGCCCACAGCCCCGTCCCCGCGCATGGTTCATCAGCGCATAATACATGACATCGTTGGCGCGCAGGCGCCGCGCGTCCCAAACACCGCCGCCCCAATAGGGCATGACAGTACCCTTGTGGTATAGGCTGAGCACACTGGCCACAGGTCGGCCATCGGAAAGCACGGTCAATATGTCCGCATCCTCGCCAAAGGCTTCCATTACCGACGCCATCAGCGATTTCGGAAACACCGGTGTGCCCAGATTGCGAACGCTTTCGGCATAGACTGCATAGTGCCAGTCGAGATCGCGTTGGCCGCGTCCGGTTTCGACAGTGAGGTCGCTTTCCAGTCCCTTGCGCACTTCGGCGCGCTGCTTGCGCGGGATGGCCAGCAATTCGGCCTCATCGTCGGCCTGCAATGCCTTAAGGAAATTGGCATGGGCATCGCGTTTTTCGATCCAGTCTCCACCGGGTAGCGAGCCGCCGCGCAACTCGACGGTGGGGCAACTCCATTGCTCGGCCAGATTGCATATCGTGGCAGCAAGCCTGCGTGTTGCGGCTTGGCTGTCGGACAATATTCCGCCACCAACGGCAAAGCCCGAGGACACCAAAGCCCGCCCGAACAACGGCGAGTGCACCAAGTGAAAAGGCAAGACGCCAACAATCTCGCCTGCGTTTTCGGCAACAAGGCAATGCGCCTTTTGGCCGGTTCCGGCCTCGATTGCTTGCAACCATCTCGGCCGATGAAAAGGCAGTGCGTCGTCGTGAGCCATCACCCACGCGTCGAGGCGCGTCACTTCGTCTGCATCGATTAAAAGCGCCTCGCGAACGTCGATTTTCGAACGAAGTATTGGAGCGTTCATGGCAGCCTCGCCGCTTCGCGCGCCACGATGGCGTCCAATCGCTCCCACTGGAAATCGCGCGGCAGACGGCGGAGTTTGTCCGCCATCACGTCGAGCTTGGTATAATGCCGCAGCTTCGATTTGAGCGGCGCATTGGCCACACGCGGCTGATCGGGGTCGATTTCCCACGGGTGGAAATAAATGATCGCCGGTCGCCCTTCCTGCTCGTTTACCTGCCGGATGGCCCAGCTCGAAAAAGCATAAGGCAAAAGCCGGAAAAACCCGCCACCGCCTGCGGCCAACCGCTTGGGGCCGAGCTGTGCTGTTGTCACTGGAATTTCGAGAAAATCGCTTCCCGCCACAGGGCGAAAAGCGAAACGCGGCGCTTCGGCCCAGCCGTAATGGTCGTGCTTCACCGGCGCGACGCTCGACGAATAGGTATAGCCCTGCTCCGCCAGTATCTCATGCGCCCACGGCGTGCGCTGGTCGATCGAAAAGCTCGGCGCTCGATAACCTGTTACCATTGCGCCCGATATGTCCTCGATCAGCTTGCGCGCGTGGACGATGTCGGCAGCGAACTGCTCGGGTGTGAAGGTAAAAACGCGGTCGTGCGCATAACCGTGGCTGGCAATTTCATGCCCAGCGGCCACAATCCGGCGTATCAATGCCGGATAGCGTTCGGCTACCCACCCCAGTGTAAAAAAGGTTGCCTTTATGCCGGCCTCGTCGAACAGAGCCATCACGGCGTCGGTGTTGCGCTCCACCCGACATTCGCGCGCGTCCCAGCTGTCGCGGTCGATTACGGTTTCGAACGCTCCGACCTGGAACCAGTCTTCGACATCGACAGAGAGCGCGTTTCGCAACCGGGTTCCTCCAAAGGCCGCACAGGCCGGTTCGTCTCAGGCAGCGCGGCTGTTCTGCACAAAGCGCGCCTCGACGCTGCCTTCCTTGTCCATCCAGTCGATCATCGTTGCCAGCACGCGGCGCAAGGCGGCATCCTGCTCCGATACACGCTGCTCCAGCGCCGATATGCGGCCGGCCAATGCTTCGATATCTGCATTCGGTATCTGCACTGGCGCAGGTGCAGACTGAGCCACGGGAGCAAGTGGGGGGGCGGCTTGCACAGCTGGCTTTTGTTTGACTGCCGACGCTGGCTCGACGATCGGCGCGTGCGCAGACATCGATGCATCATATTCGAACGGCTTGCCAGCCATGTCCTCGACAACTGCCACAACCAAAGCGCCATCGAGCAATTCGGCCTGCTCCACCGCGCCCATGAGCATCACGCGGTTCATCAGCGTGTTGAGCTTGCGCGGCACGCCGCCGGTTTCAGCATAAAGCGTCGAATAGGCATCGGTTGTCAGTTGCGGACGGCCATTCCATCCGGCGCGATTCAGGCGGTGGACGATATAGGGCTCGACCTCGTTGGCTTCCATCGGCTCCAGATGGTGCGTGGCGATTACCCGCTGGCGCAATTGCTCCAGCTCGGGCGCGTCGCGTACCAGATCGCGGAATTCGGGCTGGCCGAGAAGGAATATCTGCAACAACGCCGACGATCCAAGTTGGAAGTTCGAAAGCATGCGCAATTCTTCGAGCGCATCGACCGACAGGTTCTGCGCCTCGTCGACCACCAGCAGGCAGCGGCGACCCGTGCGTGCTTCGGCATGGAGGAAATTCTCGATGCTCTTCAGCGTCGAGGCCTTGTCGAGCCCGCGCGTATCGATGCCGAAGCTCTCGGCCGCCATATGCACCATGTCGAGGCCATCGAGCTGGCTGGTGACGATGGTCGCCGCCGTCAGCCGCGCCTTGTCGACGCTCTGCATCAGGTGGCTGACCAAAGTCGACTTGCCCGCGCCGACCTCGCCGGTTATGACAATGAAGCCCTCGCCCTGCGCCAGGCCATAGCCCAGATAGGACAACGCCTTGCGGTGCGTCGCGCTCTCAAAATAATATTGCGGATCGGGCGTGAGCTGGAACGGTCGTCCTGTCAGTCCGTAAAATTGATCGTACATTCCAAATGCCCCTTAGAAACTGTACCGAAGGCCTAGCAGCGCCGATGCGGTCAACGCGCTGTCGAAATCTTCCTGCTTGTAGCTGTCGAGCCCGACCGCAGCCGAGGCCGAAAGCCCACGAATGATCTGGCGATATAGCGCTGCGTTCGCGCCGGTTGCCAGCACATCGCCTGCGCCAACGAACCCTGAATCGAAATAGCTAGCATATACATTGGATTCAAATCGCGTCCGGTAATCCAAATCGGTGCCGAGATAAGCGACGGCGAAATAATTGTCGTCCCTGACGCCATCGATCTGCGCCTGTCCGCCGAAGGGCGAAGAGATGAATTTGCGCTGGTTGTAGCCGACGGCAAAGCCGCTATCCCAGCCGCCATTGGTGCCGCTGAACGAAGCGGTGACGCCGCGCTGGCGGAATGCCGCCGAAGAGGCGTTCTGCAAGGCATCGTTGAAGCAGAAGCCGCCGCGCTGACCGAACGCACAGCCGCCGATATCGCCCGAAAGCGGATTGCGCGAACTGCGGAACTGTGTCGGAAGCGATGCCAGGCTATCGTTGATGAAGCCGCCGAAGCCGGAGACCTGATCGTAGACCGAGACATTGACTGCCCAGTCGCGCCCCGGCGCATAGGTCAGGCTGCCGAGATAGGTGTCGGTGCCATAACGGCGGCCATAACGCGCCTCGACCGAGGTACGCGGGCTCGGGCGCCACAGCACGCCTGCGTCCCAGATCAGACCGTCCTGCTGATATGCGACAAGGCGCGGCGAAGCGGCATCGGTGACGAGGCGGCCATTGCTACCTACGATGGGAACACCGTTTACATCGCGCAGCGCGTCGCGTTCGGAAATCTCGATATCTTCATAACCGGCACCGCCAACCACCGCCAATGTGGGCGACACCGGCACTGTAATGTCGGCGCGCGCATATTTGCCCTCGAAACGGCTGTCGAGCTGGCTTGCATCTTCGCGCTCCCAGCTTCCGCTCACGGCCCACCCAAAAGGCAGTTCGCCCGGCTGCATCCCGACCGAGGCGGTCGCAAGCTGGCTGACGCTGTCGTCGAACTGGTCAAAACGCTGTTGCCCAGCCGGAAGCGCAACCGTGTCGTTGCTCTCCACCTTGGTGTAACCGGCGCGATAAGCAGCGTTGACGCTGAGCGCACCCGCCTGTGTCGTGAAGGTCGGGCCACCATAGACCGAATAGACTTGAGTCACATTGTCCGGATTACCAACGCGATTGGTCGACCCGGCGCCACGCCCGTCAACGCTGGCGCGGGCGGCAACACCGCCTGCCTCAAGGCTCAGGTTGCGGGTCAACGCGACCGAACCGCGCGCGAGACCGGTCACAATGTCCTGATCCTCGACGCCGTCATCATAGCCGATCAGCCGCTCGTAACGCAGGCTGACCTGCGCCTCGGCGCGGCGGGTGGCGATCGAGGCGTCCACACCGGCCGCGAGGGTCGAATAGGTCAGCACATCGCCGCCGTCTTTAAGATCGGCGAAGATTACCTGCTGTGCTTCGATATAGGGCGTGACTTCAACGCGCGGGCCTTCCCGCTTGCCGCCGCGACCGCGCTTTCCGGGTGCAGTCTGTTCAGCTGGCGGCGGCGCGTCTTCGGCCGAGCCATAAGCATCGTCCACCGGCGACCAGTCGGTCGCGAGCTCCTGCGCCATAGCGGGAGCCTGCCACGCCAGCACAACGCCGACAAGCAGGGCGAGTTTCGAACTGTGCATCATGATGCTCCATATCCGTAGTAATTTCCGAACTTGCGCCCGGTGGGAGAAAATTTGGTGCGGTTGAGCAGGAGCTGCACATGGTCGCAACCGCTCAGAAGGCTGAGCGCATCACGTAGGGCCCCGTCAGTGGTCACATCGGCATGGACGATCATGAGCGTTTGCCCGACATGCAGCGCCAGTACCGATGCGGGCGATGCCGCAAGCGCTGGCGGGGAATCGAAAATGATGATCCGCGACGGGTCGTTGCGGGTAAGCTGCTCGATAATCTCCGCTGTGCGCGACGCCGCGAGATATTCGGTGTCCTGATTGGTCTGGCTACCTGCAGGAAGGATCGACAGACCGTCTATATCGGTTTGCAGCACAAGCGATTCAGCGTCGCAAGCAGGATCAGCCAGTGCATCCATGAAACCACGATGTGTTTCGATGCCGAGCGTCGAAAGGATGCTAGGCTTGGCGAAATCGGCATCGACGAGCAGCACACGATTGTCCTTCTCGCTCGCCATCGACAGCGCGAGGTTGATCGCGCAGTAGGTCTTGCCTTCGTTAGGATGCGCCGAGCAGACGAGGATACGCTCGCCATGCGGCACTGCATCGAACCCCTTGCCGCCACGCGCGGCCAGCAAAAGCTGCCGTTTGACGATGCGGAATTCCTCGGACAGGCCGGTGACCGGACCGTCGGGCACGATGAAGTTTTGCGCAGCAAGGCGTTCGCGATTGATGGCGACAGTGTTGGTGCTCGCCGGACGCTGAACCATCGGCTTTACCGGTGCGGGCTGAGGCGCCGGTTCCTGCGTTAGCGGTGCGGCGACAGGCACATCTTCGACCGGAGGCGCAGGCGGATTTGCCGGACCACGCAACGACGCACCGAAATCATATATTTCGGCAGCACGTTCCAGCAGCGAACCGGAGGGCTTGATCGGGGTGTGTTTCATCTTGTCCGTCCCCTCACGCCGTCAGACCGCGCTGGACAAATTCGGCGACGAGCAGCACCGCGCACACCGCGACCAGTCCTGCCGATGCTCCGTAGAAAAGCTTCATCTTCTGCTTGCGCTGCTCACGCTCCTCGCCGGTCAGCATCTGCGAAATAGAGCCAATCACGGGAAGCCCGCTGGCGCGTTCGAGTTTCGCGGCAGTGGGAAAGCTGGTCTGCAAATGGCCGAGCGCGAACGCGGCGCCGACGCCCGCTCCGACCCCGACGATCAGGACGGCTGCCAGCAATAATGGCCGATTGGGTACGGCAGGCACGTTCGAAAAAGAGGGCTCTTTTACCACGCGGAACTGCACCGAATCCGTCTGGGTGTCGGCTGCGCCGCGCAAGCTTATCTGGTCGCGGCTGACCAAGAGCTTGTCATATTGCTCCTTTAGCACCTCGTAATCGCGGTTGATGCGCTGATATTCTGCGGCAACGCCGGGTTCGGCGGTCTGTTTTGCGGCGAGGCCTGCCATATCGGCCTGAAGCGCACTCTTGCGGGCGCTCAGCGCGGTCACCGCTGCCTCGCGTTCGGCGCGCATTGACTGAAGCGAGCTGTAAGCCGGGTTGGGTGTGCGATAGCCGCCAGCCGCTGCGCCGCCCTGCGCTCGCGCGGCGGCAATCTGGTTCTTCACTGCAACGACGTCGGGATGGCTGTCAGTGAAGCCCCGCGCCTTCATCGACGCGAGCTCGCCCTGCGCCTGCGCCAGTGCGCTCGGCGCGCCACCAGCACCCGGTGTGTTGAGCGTCTGCGGCGTGCCCGCAAGCTGTCCGTTCAATGCCGCCAATGCGCTGCGCGCCTGTATAAGCTGCGAATCAATCTGGCTCAGTTCGGCGCGCGAAGCTTCCATCCGCTGCGATACCGAACCAACGCCGGGGAGTAGCCCTAAATTTTCGGTTTCATAAGCGACGCGTTTGGCCTCCGCCTCCTGCAACTGTTTGCCACGTGCTTCGATCTGCGCGTTCAGAAACCGCAGCGTCTGCCCGGTCGCTTTACGGTCGCCTGCGATATTGTCATCCTCGGCAACGTCGATCAGCTTCTGCACGACATCTCTTGCCAGCTTGCCGCTGGACTGCATGACTGCAATCTCGAAAAAGCCGTCCTGTTCGGGCTTGACGACGATGTTTGAACGCAGCCCTTCGACCTTGCCCGCAAGCTCGCGGTCGGTGGCAATTGTGGAACCCAGATCAGTGCCGCGCACCACCTTCGCGAGATTAGGCGAGGAGGTCAGCGTTTGCGCCAGATCCTGGATATTCTTACGCTGGTCCTGCTGCGCGACCCCGACTTCGTCTGGGAGCATCGACAGCACGCGAACCTGAATTAGCGCCTTCGATTCATATTTGTTGGGGATCATCGCGACCACCAGCCAACCTGCAAGGCATACGCCCCAAGCCACGGCCAGCGCCAGCCAGCGGCGGTTCCACACGCTGTGAACGGCAATCCGGAATTCGTCGTAAAGCGAGTTCATGAGCTTAGAACATGCTTTCCGGAATGATGATGACATCGCCCGGTTGCAGCGAGACGTTCGCCTTGCTGTCGCCGCGTTTCAACAGGTCGCCCAGACGGAGCGAATATTCCGCCTGTTTGCCCGTACCCTTATTGTGGCGGATGAGCCGCGCCTTGTTGCCCGCTGCATATTCGGACAGGCCACCAACGGCGATCATTGCGTCGAGCACTGTCATATTGGCGCGGTAAGGGATCGACGCCGGCTTCTCGGTCGCGCCGACGATGCGCACCTGCTGCGACGTCGTCCCGGCAAATTCGTTGACGATCACCGAGACGATGGGATCGTTGATATATTGCGACAGTTGCAGCTTGATATCCTGCGCCAGCATCGTCGGCGTCTTGCCGACGGCGGGCATGTCGGTGATGAGCGGCGTGGTGATCCGGCCGTCCGGGCGGACCTGAACTTTCGCGCCCAGTTCGGGGTTCCGCCACACGAAAATAGTGAGCTGATCGAGCGCGCCGATCATGTAATCCTCGCCCGGGCCCTCGCGGACCGATACGGTGGGAGCCTGCGGAAGCTCGGGTCCGCCGCCGATCGAGCCGCAGCCGGTCAGCGCCGCAGCGCTCACACCCAAAGCCAGCATCAGCTTGATTTTCAACGCAAAACCCATCGCTCTGTCCTCGTCTGCTGCGCTTCACCGAAGCCGGACGCCACCGTGGCGCACGGACAATTCGCGCAGATTGGACTTTGCTATGGAGAAAAAGGGTGAACAGTCCGTTAGGATTAACCAGTTTTGCCGTGTAAATTCAGCGCGGTCCTAAAACGGGACAATTGGTTACCGCTTCCTTTAATGGTTAACCGAGCGCCGCCATCGCTGCCTTTGCACCCGCCGCCAGATCGTCCATCGCCTTGGCCCAGGGGCCGTGACCATGACTGATCCGCGCGACGCCGAGATTAGCGAGCGTGCGGATATCGGGAACGCCCTCGCCGACCAGTATGTTGACTGGTAATGGCGATTTTTCGCACAGCCGCGCAATCAGGTCGGGGTTGTAGATAAACGGCACAAACAGGCTGTTAGCGCCCGCATCGGCATAAGCCTTGGCACGTTCGATCACGGCATCGACCAGCGCTTCGTCATGCTGTTCCTTGGGTGTCAGGATGAAGCGATCGGCACGCGCGTTGATCCACAGGCCGGATGCCGCAGCCGCCTCGATCCGAGCGGCTGCGTCGGCGGTCTCGAACAATTGCCGCGTTGCCGGGTCCTTGTCCTCGATATTGATACCGACAGCGCCCGCCGCTGCGGCCCTCGCAACCGATGCTCCAACCGCAGCCGGGTCCGTACCGTATCCTGCCTCCATGTCGATGGTGACCGGAAGGTCGGTTACCGAAAGGATGCGGTCGAGATTCTCCAGTGCGGCATCAAGCGGCAAAGTTTCGCCATCCTTATAGCCGAGTGAACAGGCTACGCCCCAGCTTCCCGTTGCGATGGCCTTTGCACCTGCTTCGGTTACTGCCTTGGCACCGCCTGCATCCCAGATGTTGTAGAGGATAAGCGGATTGCCGGGGATGTGGAGGTCGCCGAATGTCTTCACTTTGTCGTTCACGCACTTTTCCTTTCGGCGTTGAGCAATTTTTCCTTGCGATCCAGCCCATAAGCATAGCCGCCGAGCGACCCATCGGTCCGGATAACACGGTGGCACGGGATGAGCACCGCAACATTATTCGCGCCATTCGCCGACCCAGCAGCGCGCACCGCCTTCGGCTTGCCGACCGCGGCGGCGATGTCGGCATAGGTGCGCGTCTCGCCAGCCGGAATCCTGCGAAGTTCGTTCCAGATCGCCTGCTGGAACGCCGTGCCCGCAATGTCGAGCGGCAGATCGGGCATTTGAGCCGGGCGCTCGATGGCGTCGATGGCGCCCTTTACCAGCGTTTCGAGAGCGGCCCCGCCTGCGACGATTTCTGCGTTGGGGAAGCGGCGTATCAGCTCGCGCTCATCCTCGTCGAAGGACAGGCGGCAGATACCTTTCTCGGTGGCCGCCAGCAGCATCTTGCCGAGCATCGTATCGACCACCGCCCAGCGAATCGTCACCCCAGCCCCGCCGTTTTTCCACGCGCTCGGCGTCATGCCCAAATGTCCCTTCGTATTGGCGTAAAAGCGGCTTGGCCCCGAATAGCCAGCTTCGTAAATTGCTTCGGTGACGCTGCCATTACCGTCGAGGGCGGCGGTCGCCCGCCTGGCCCGAAGCGAACGTGCATAAGCAGCAGGCGTGAGGCCGGTGTCGCGCTTGAACAGCCGGTGGAAATGATGTGGCGCATAGTCCACAGCCGCCGCTAAGTCCTCGAGTGAAAGGCCATCTTCGGACTCTTCGATCAATTTCAATGCCGTAGCCACCGCCGCGCGGTCACGCCCAACCTCATCGGGCTTGCAGCGCATGCACGCGCGGTAACCGGCAGATCGCGCCTGTTCGGCGGTCCAGAAAAATTCGACATTTTCGCGCAACGGTCGTCGTGCAGGACAGCTCGGCTTGCAGTAAATGCCGGTGGTCTTGACCGCGCCGACAAACTGCCCATCGAGCGAGCGATCGCGCGCATCAAAAGCGGCAAACGCCCAATCTCTGTCAATTTGGCGACAGTCGATGGCCTTGTCCGGCTCCACTTGCATCTCCAGCATCATGCCCGCTCCACTTTGGCCGCAAAGCAACCATGCGCGGCATTGTGCGCATGGATATAGGCGATTTCACCGGCAGCAAGCAGGTCCCTGATCTTGGCATCGGCCTCTCCGGGCAAAGCCAGAGCCGCGTTGCGAAGCATGCCGACGGCATCGAACGCGCGCAACGCGATCGGGCGCCCCTCGAAAACCGGCGGCGTCTCGTCCAGAAATTCTGCCGGCTGTTCGGCACTTTCACGCACATAAATGGCATAGGCCGAGCGATAGGGTGTCGCAACATCATGGCTAACATGGTTGAGCAGGATCAGGCTTTCGCCTGCCTTCGCATCTTCGAGACTGATCCTGCACGGCCAGCCCTTATCCGCACCTGCCGTAACACGCTGCGCACCCGCAGATGCCAGAACATCATCGCTCGCGCCGATCAAATTATCAAATTGTGCGGGTAACAGCCCGGTGATCCGATATGTCATTTGCCATTCCTTTCAAAGTCGATGACATTGACAATAGGCGGCGATTCGCAACGCCGCGTCCCGAAACTTGCGGTCAAAACATGCCGGTAAACTTTACAAAGTTGAGGAAGTTGAGCCCACGTCCAAGGGCATGTCGGTTTGATCAAGCGGTATCTGAGTGCCGGACGACGGCGAAAGTCATTATGGCAGAATGCAACATGGCGAGCCATCCCGCCATAATGACCAAATCAGGCCCTGCAGGAAAGGCCCGACTTCCCAATCAAAGCCTCTCGATCTTCTGTGCCGCCTCGTCGATCAGCGCAGTGACCGCGTGCAGCGTTTCCGCCGACACATCGTCATGGCTCAGCCGGATTTGTACGGATTCGCGCAAATTGCCAAGAGCGCGGCGGACCTGCATGCCGTCGGTGCGTTCGCTGCGTTCGCTCATCGCGGCGAGCTTCGCCATCGCCGCTTCGACCGCTTCGGCCTGTTCGGCCAAATGCGCGGTGCCCGCTTCGGTGATCTCGAACAGCTTACGCGCGCCATCCGCAGCAGCTTCACCGATCAGGCCCATATCCAGCAACAGGGTGAGCGTCGGATAGACCACGCCGGGGCTCGGCGCATAGGTCCCGCCCGACAATGCCTCAATCTCGCGGATCAGGTCATAGCCATGACGCGGTTGCTCCGACACCAGCTTGAGCAGCACCAGCCGCAGTTCGCCATTGTCGAACATGCGCCGACGCCCGCCACGTTCGCCGCGTATCCCGCGACCTTCGCCGCGATGGCGGCCATGCGCCCACATCGCATAAAAGCCGCGTGGTCCGCAGCCGTGGGATTTTCCATAATGAAACATCTTGTTCATACCTTTCTTGATACGTCTAAGATATATCTTAATTACATGTTGTCAAGAATGCTTTTGGACTATCGCGAAATCACGCCGTCGAGCCAATTCAATATGGCCCGCTGCGACACCGGCCCATAAGCCAGCTCATGCCCCACATTGGGCACCATTATTAGCGTCGCGTCGGGCGCAGCTTTGGCCAACCGCATGGCGTTTACAGGCCGAACCAGCCTGTCAGCTTCCCCTTGCAAAATAAGCATCGGAGATTTTACGCGACCTACTTTTGCCTCGTTTTCGTAGCGGTCGCGCACCAGTTGCGCGGGGATGAAGGGCCTGATGTCCGATACCACGAATGGAAGGCTGGCGAAGCCGGAGACCAGAACGAGCGCTGCGGGACGATGGCGCAACGCCATTTCGGTCGCCGGGCCGGAGCCGATTGAGTTTCCGATAATAACAAGCTTTCCGGCAGGAATGCCTTGGCCGGACAGCCATTGTATCGCGGCTTCACCATCGCGATAGAGTCCTTCCTCGCTCGGCGATCCGGGATTGCCGCCATAGCCTCGATATTCGACCAGCAAAGCTCCATAGCCTTCATCGACCAGCTGGCGTGTCGCCGCATTGGCACCGGCAATGCTGTCGCCATTTCCGTGAAAGAAAAGCAGCGTCGGATTGCCGTCCCTGGCCGGGGTGTAGGCCGCGCGCAAGTCCAGACCGTCAGACGTTTGTGTCTCAACAAAGCGATAACCCGGCGGCGGTGCGGCCATGACCTGCTGCGGCGCCGGATAGAAGAAGAAACGCTGCCCGAAAAAGAGGATCGCGGTTGTGGCAATCAGAAAAACGACAACATTTAGCAAGAATTTCCGGACCACCCTTCGGACTTACACACCGCAAACCTTGAACAGCGCCAGTGTCCGCTCCCTTGCCAAATCCGCACTCGGCTTATGATAATCCTTGCGCCGGTCGGAATTGAAGCCGTGGTTGGCATCATACACGAAAATCTGCGCAGTCGGGTGGGCCTTGGCAATCAAGGCCTCGACGCCTTCCATCGGGATGCCCTGGTCGTAGAGACCGAAATGCGCAATAGTCGCGCATTTGGGGGCTTTGTCCGCGTAAATGGTCGGGATCAGGCTGCCATAATAACATGACGCTGCGGCCAGATCGTCGCTGATCCCCGCCACCGCCCATGCGACCGAGCCGCCATAACAATAGCCGGTGATGAACACCGGGCCTTTTTCTTTAAGGGCATCAATGCATGTTTGGGCGTCGTCGAGCGATTGGGTAAAGGGGTGTAGTTCGCGTGCCAGCTGCACCGCGCGGTCGAAATCGGGGCCGGTATATTCCGCCTCGAACCCCGAATGCTCGCGGTCGAATAACGCGGGGGCCAGCACTTCGTATCCGTCGGTTGCATATTCGTCGCACAGTTCGCGAATATGATCGGTGACCCCGAAGATTTCCTGGATGAGGACGAGACCGCCGCGCCGTTCGCTTTCCGGAATGGCACGGTAGACGGCAATCTCAAGGCCGTCGGACATTTTCATTCGAATCGTATCGCCCATTGCTCACTCCTGTTTCGTCATCCTGAACTCGTTTCAGGATAACACGCAACGGCAGTTTGTTATCCCGAAACAAGATCGGGATGACGATAGATGGAGAACCAGCCAATCCCCGTCTTGCATCGCAGCAATTCCCCTGCTAGGCGCGCGGCGACCAAGAGCGACGGGTGACCGTCCGACCATCGGTCAGCATATTCAGTCTCACATTCGAGGACACTCACGCGTGGATCATTCCGGCGGCACAAGCGCTAATATACAGGCCAGTCTGGCTGGCCGTTACGCGACGGCTTTGTTCGAACTGGCGCGCGATGCGAAGGCCATCGATGCGGTCGAGGCGAGCCTTTCCGCCGTTGCCAAGGCAGTGGGCGAATCGGCTGACTTGAAGGCGCTGATCAGCAACCCGTCAATCACCCGCGCCGATGCGAAAAATGCAATCGCCGCTGTCGCAAAATCGATGAATCTCGATAAGCTGACCGCCAATACTCTTGGTGTCCTCGCGCAGAACCGCCGCTTGGGCGAAACTGCCGCTGTCGCGCGCGCATTTTCGACGCTTGCTGCATCGCATCGCGGCGAAGTGACCGCCGAGGTAACTTCGGCCCATCCGCTGAGCGCGGCGCAAATGTCGGCGCTTTCCGCAAAACTCAAAGCGCGCGTCGGCAGCGACGTCGCCATTCAGACCAAAGTCGATCCATCGATCCTCGGCGGGCTTACCGTCAAGATCGGCAGCCAGATGATCGACAACTCCATCAAAACCCGTCTCAATACCCTCGCTAACGCGATGAAAGGCTAAGCAAGCATCATGGATATCCGCGCCGCAGAAATCTCCAAGGTCATCAAGGACCAGATCGCCAATTTCGGCACCGAAGCGCAAGTTTCGGAAGTCGGCAGTGTGCTATCGGTCGGTGACGGTATCGCCCGTATCCACGGCCTCGACAATGTGCAGGCAGGCGAAATGGTCGCCTTTGCCAACGGTATCCTGGGCATGGCGCTCAACCTCGAAGCCGACAATGTCGGCGTGGTTATCTTCGGTTCGGACAGCGAAATCCGCGAAGGCGATGTCGTCAAGCGGACCGGCACGATTGTGGACGTTCCCGTCGGCAAGGAACTGCTCGGCCGCGTGGTCGACGGCCTCGGCAACCCTATCGACGGTAAGGGTCCGCTGAAGACCACTCAGCGCAGCCGCGTTGAGGTAAAAGCACCCGGCATCATTCCGCGCCAGTCGGTTTCGGAGCCGGTGCAGACCGGCCTCAAGGCACTCGACGCCCTCGTCCCCGTTGGCCGCGGCCAGCGCGAGTTGATCATCGGTGACCGGCAAACGGGTAAAACGGCGGTCGCCATCGACACCTTCATCAACCAGAAGGAAGTCAACAAGGGCACCGACGAATCGAAGAAGCTCTATTGCATCTACGTCGCCGTCGGCCAGAAGCGTTCGACCGTTGCGCAGATCGTCCGCGCACTAGAAGAGCAAGGCGCGATGGAATATTCCATCGTTGTTGCTGCAACTGCTTCGGAGCCAGCCCCGCTGCAGTATCTCGCGCCTTATACCGGCGTCGCGATGGGCGAATTTTTCCGCGACAACGGCATGCACGCCGTCATCGTTTATGACGATCTGTCGAAGCAGGCCGTTGCCTATCGTCAGATGTCGCTGCTGCTCCGCCGTCCGCCGGGCCGCGAAGCCTATCCCGGCGACGTTTTCTACCTTCACAGCCGCCTGCTCGAGCGCGCCGCGAAAATGTCAGACGCCAATGGCGGCGGTTCGCTGACCGCACTGCCGATCATCGAAACGCAGGCGGGCGACGTTTCGGCTTACATTCCGACGAACGTGATTTCGATCACCGACGGCCAGATCTTCCTTGAAACCGACCTGTTCAACGCCGGTATCCGTCCTGCGATCAACGTCGGCCTTTCGGTGAGCCGCGTCGGTTCCGCCGCGCAGACCAAGGCGATGAAGAAGGTGTCGGGCTCGATTAAACTCGAACTCGCGCAATATCGCGAAATGGCGGCCTTCGCGCAGTTTGGTTCGGACCTCGATGCCTCGACGCAGCGGTTGCTCAACCGCGGTGCGCGCCTGACCGAGCTTCTGAAGCAGAAGCAGTTCAGCCCGCTTCCGTTCGAAGAGCAGACCGCATCGATCTTCGCCGGGACCAATGGCTATCTGGACGGCGTCGCCGTTTCGGACGTGACCCGTTATGAAGAAGCAATGCTTGCCGATTTGCGCGCCAACCATGCCGATGTCCTTAAGGGCATTCGCGACAGCCGCGATTTCAGCGACGACAGCAAGAAGGCGCTGGTTGCCGCACTCGACAAGTTCACGAAAAACTTCGCGTAACGGAAACCCAAGATGGCGAGCCTTAAGGCCCTCAAAATGCGGATCAACTCGGTCAAGTCGACCCAGAAGATCACCAAGGCGATGAAAATGGTCGCCGCCGCAAAGCTGCGCCGGGCGACCGAAGCGGCCGAAGCGTCGCGTCCTTATGCCGAGCGCCTTGAAGCTGTGGTTTCGAGCATCGCATCTAAGGTCACCGTTGGCCCGCAATCGCCGAAGCTGCTTGCCGGTTCGGGCAAGGACGACGTCCATCTGTTCGTCGTCGCAACGTCCGATAAGGGCCTGGCGGGTGCTTTCAACAGCAACATCGTCCGCCTTGCCAAGCGCAAGGCCGAAGAGTTGAAGGCTGAAGGCAAGACCGTCAAATTCTACACGATTGGCAAGAAAGGCCGCGACGGCCTGCTCCGCAGTTTCCGTGGCGACATCGTCCATTCGGAAGAGCCGGGCGATCTTGGCAAGGTCAGCTTTGCCAACGCACAGGGCTGGGCCGAAGACCTGACTGCGCGGTTCGAAGCTGGCGAATTCGACGTCGCGCATCTGTTTTTCAACAAGTTCGTGTCCGTTTTGACGCAGGAGCCGACGCAGTTGCAATTGATGCCGGTGGCTATCGAACCCAACGAAGCCGGTGCAACTGCCGTTTCCGCTGCGGTCGAATATGAACCCGACGAGGAAGAAATCCTTGCCGACCTGCTGCCACGGAACGTGGCTGTGCAAATCTTGCGCGCCAACCGCGAAAATGCCGCGTCGGAACAAGGCTCTAAAATGACCGCGATGGACAATGCAACGCGCAACGCGGGCGACATGATCAACAAGCTGTCGATCGTCTATAACCGTCAGCGTCAGGCGGCGATTACCACCGAACTCATCGAAATTATTGCGGGCGCAGAAGCGCTCTAACGACATCCAAAGGCAAGGAAGAAGCAAATGGCAACCGCCCCGAAGAAAACCGCCGCTCCCAAGGCAGCCGCTGCTGCAAAGGCTCCAGCGAAGAAAGCCGTAGCGCCCAAGGCCGCAAGCAAGGCCCCTGCCCCCAAGGCGGGTTCAGGCCAGACCGCAGTCAACGTCGCTGGCGCAACCGGCCGCATTTCACAGGTCATCGGCGCTGTTGTCGACGTCAGCTTCACCGGTACCCTGCCCGCCATTCTCTCGGCGCTTGAAACCGACAATAATGGCAACCGCCTCGTCCTCGAAGTCGCGCAGCATCTCGGCGAAAATACCGTCCGCACCATCGCGATGGACGCGACCGAAGGCCTGACCCGCGGCCAGCCCGTGCGCGACACCGGCTCGCAGATTTCGGTGCCTGTCGGCCCGATGACCTTGGGTCGCATCATGAACGTCATCGGTGAGCCGATCGACGAACGCGGCCCTGTAGGTGCGGCAAAAACCTCGCCGATCCATGCCGAAGCCCCGCTCTTCACCGACCAGTCGACCGAGGCCGAAATCCTTGTCACCGGCATCAAGGTCATCGATCTGCTCGCGCCTTATGCAAAGGGCGGCAAGATCGGTCTGTTCGGCGGCGCAGGCGTTGGCAAGACGGTTCTCATCCAGGAACTGATCAACAACATTGCCAAGGGACATGGCGGCGTTTCGGTGTTCGCAGGCGTCGGTGAGCGCACCCGCGAAGGTAACGACCTTTATCACGAATTCCTCGACGCAGGCGTTATCGCCAAGGACGCCGACGGCAACCCGACCCCCGATGGTTCGAAGGTTGCGCTGGTCTTCGGCCAGATGAACGAACCTCCCGGTGCGCGTGCTCGCGTTGCGCTTTCGGGCCTGACCATGGCGGAATATTTCCGCGATGAAGAAGGCCAGGACGTTCTGTTCTTCGTCGACAATATCTTCCGCTTCACGCAGGCAGGGTCCGAAGTGTCCGCACTTCTTGGCCGTATTCCTTCGGCAGTGGGTTACCAGCCTACTCTCGCCACCGACATGGGTGGTTTGCAGGAACGCATTACCTCGACCACGAAGGGTTCGATTACCTCGGTTCAGGCGATTTACGTTCCCGCAGACGACTTGACCGACCCTGCGCCAGCGACATCGTTTGCCCACTTGGACGCAACGACCACGCTGAACCGCGCGATTTCGGAGCTCGGCATCTACCCCGCAGTCGACCCGCTCGACTCGGTCAGCCGCGTTCTGACCCCTGCCGTTGTCGGCCAGGAGCATTACGACACCGCCCGCCGCGTTCAAGAAACCTTGCAGAAGTACAAGTCGTTGCAGGACATCATCGCGATTCTCGGCATGGATGAACTGTCGGAAGACGACAAGCTGACCGTGACCCGCGCGCGCAAGATCCAGCGCTTCCTGTCGCAGCCCTTCCACGTCGCCGAAGTCTTCACCGGCATTTCGGGCAAGTTCGTGCAGGTCGAAGACACGGTGAAGTCGTTCAAGGCCGTCGTCGACGGCGAATATGACCATCTTCCCGAAGCAGCCTTCTACATGGTCGGCGGCATCGAGGAAGCGGTTGCAAAGGCCGCCAAGATGGCTGCGGAGGCGGCGTAAGCCATCATGGCATTGCACTTCGAACTCGTAACACCTGAAAAGCTCTACCGCTCGGACGATGTCTATATGGTCGTCGTCCCCGGCACCGAGGGTGATTTCGGCGTGCTGGAGGGCCATGCTCCGATGATGTCCACGCTGCGCAGCGATGCGGCGCTGGAGATTTATGCATCGCAGGGGGCGACGCCGGAGCGATTGACGATTGCAGGCGGTTTTGCCGAGGTTAACGAGACCGGGTTGACGGTGTTGGCCGAGCAGGTCGTTGAAGCGGCTTAAGGGCTGCCCATCATTTTCCAGCTGAAATCCACCGGCTTGCTTCCGTCCAGCATCGAAATCCGCGCCTTTAGCCCCTCGCCATCACGCCAGTAGCGGACGCGTTGCGGATAGTCGTTGGCGGCATTCTCGAAGATCGCATCGTCGCCATCGGCGTGAACCGCAACGAACCGCGTGGCGTTCTTGCCGCCGGGAAGCGCCCAGAACACCAGCGTGCCATTGGACTCGCGCTCGATGCGCATATGTTCGAACGACATGATCTTGCCGCCCTGCCCCGTGCGTCCGGCGCCGATCATCAGGTCGCCGCGCGGCGGGGTCCAGAATTCGTCGACCCACGCTTCGCCCTCGCCGCCCGCCCAAGCCCCGGTCATCCAGCCGGGCATCGGCAAAGGGTCGGTCGCCACAAGCGCCGCAGGTGTAAGCGCCAGTAATGTTACAGCTAGTCTTAATGGATATCGCATCGCATTGTCTCTCCATCAGGCGGGCATTTGATACCACGGGAATTGGCTGGGGCCAACAATGATTGCCCGCCGGGCCTTCGGGGTCGGGTCGGGTTTATCACCGATAAGTTCAATCAAATTGTGCCGTAACTGACACTGGTTGCGTTACTCAATCAGCCCCGATATGTCGCTGCTAACACATAAGTTTTTGACAAGGGATGATGCTCGATGATCAAGTTTTTGCCGGGAATCTTCACTTTATCACTGGCATTATTGTCATCGATAGGCGTGCCTGCCGTCGCGCAAACCGAAGGAGCCGCCGTGGCTGACGCTGACCCGTTCATCTGGCTGGAAGAGGCACGAAGCGAGAAAGCGATGGCGTGGGTACAAGCCGAAAACGAAAAGACGATGGCCGCATTGTCGGACGACCCGCGCTTCGATGCCCTTAAAGGCGAAGCACTGGCAATTCTTGACGCAACCGATCGCATCCCAGGCGTCAACTTTGCCCCACACGGCTTGGTCAATTTCTGGCAGGACGCCAAAAACCCCAAGGGCCTGATCCGGCGCACGACAATCGCCAGCTATCGCACCGAAACGCCGGTGTGGGAAACGCTCCTGGACATCGACGCTCTCGCCAAGGTCGAGGGGCGCGAATGGGTGTATGGCGGGATGAATTGCCTGTTGCCCGAAGGCACGCGCTGCCTGGTCTCCCTGTCCGATGGCGGCAAGGACGCAGCGACGATCCGCGAATATGACATCACCACAAAATCTTTCGTCGAAGGCGGTTTCGTGTTGCCCGAAAGCCAGGGCAGCGCCGACTGGATCGATGCCGACACTTTGCTCATCGGGCGTGACTTCGGCTCGGGGACGCTTACCGAAAGTGAATATCCCTTTACCGCACGCGAATGGAAACGCGGGACTGCGATGGCCTCTGCACCCGAGATTTTCCGGGGCGCAGCCAGCGACGTTTGGGCAGGCGTAACGCTGCTGCGCGACGCCGCCAACGTCGTTCATGCGCGGCTGGCGTTCCGAGGTGTTTCGTTTTTCGAGCGGACCTATGCGGTGTGGCAGGACGGCAAATGGTTGCCGCTCGATCTGCCAAAAAAGGCAGCGCCTTATGGCATAGTGGACGGCCAAATCTTGTTCACCACCGACGTCGACTGGACGGTGGCTGGCACGACATTCCCTGCCGATTCGCTCGTTTCGGCCAATTTGGCGGAATGGAAGGCCGACCCCAACGGCGCGAAAAAGTCGCTGGTGTGGGCACCGGGTAATCGACAGACAAAACAAGGCGGCTCGATCACCGCGAACGGACTGTATGTCAGCCTGCTCGACAATGTGCGCGGCAAGGTACTGCGGTTCGACCATGACGGGATGCGCTGGAACAGCATCACGGTTGCGCTGCCCGACAACGCCACCGTCGGCATCGCCGCAGCGTCGAACCAGACTGACGAGATAATGTTCAGCGTCACTGATTTCCTGACCCCCAGCACGCTTTATTATGCTCCCGACGGCGCGAGCGCGGATATCATCAAGACAAGTCCGGCGCGCTTCGACGCGGCGGGCATGGCGGTCGAACAGTTTGAAGCAACCAGCACCGACGGCACAAAAATCCCCTATTTCGTCGTCAAGCCCAAAGGCATGAAGCTCGACGGGAAGACCGCGACGCTGTTGACCGGCTATGGCGGGTTCCAGGTTCCGCGCGTGCCTGCCTATTTGGGCTCTACCGGCAAATTATGGGTTGAACGCGGCGGGGCGTATGTTCTTGCTAACCTGCGCGGCGGCGGCGAATTCGGCCCGAGCTGGCACCAGACCGCGATGGGAGCGAACAAGCAGCGCACATGGGACGATTTTATCGCCGTGGCGCAGGACCTGGTAAATCGCAAAATCACGAGCCCGAAACATCTGGGCATACAGGGCGGTAGCCAGGGAGGATTGCTGGTCGGCACGGCGTTCACGCAGCGTCCCGATCTGTTCAACGCTGCGGTTGTGCAAATTCCGCTGTTCGACATGCTGCGCTATCATGTTATCGGGCGCGGCGCTTCGTGGATCGGCGAATATGGCGACCCGCGCATTCCCGAACCGCTCGCATGGATCGAGCCATATTCGCCTTACCAAAAGCTGCTGCCGGGCAAGACGTTCCCGCGCATCATGTATGTCGCCTCGACCGCTGACGACCGCACACACCCGAGCCACGCCCGCAAGGCTGCAGCGCGAATGGCGGCGAACGGCCAGCCTTATCTTTATTTCGAGGACATGACCGGCGGCCATTCGGGCGGCGTCGACAATGAACAGCGTGCCCGGTTGCTGGCGTTGCAGCAGGTCTATCTGATGCAGCAATTGATGGTCAAACCCGCACAGGTAAAATGAGACCTGTGCGGCACGGCATGCCCTCGGTCCGCCTTCAGGCGGGCTTGCGATACCACAGATAGAGCCCAGCGCCGATAATGATTGCCGAACCTGCCAGCGAAGTCAGGTCCGGCCAGTCGCCGAACAGCGCAATCCCTAGCGCCATTGCTACAAGCAGCTGCACATAGGTCATCGGCGCAATCTCCGCCGCCGACGCGCGGGTGGTGCCCATGAAAACCAAGAAATGTGCGGTGCTCGCGGTTACCGCGACAACGGCGCAGCGCGTGACAATGGTCCAGTCGGGTACACCGACCTGCAATGCGTCGACGCCAGAAAGATGCCCCGCCACTGCTGCGGCGACGATAAATGGCACCGCAATCGCCGCCACAAGGAACTGCATCTGCAACGCCGATCCTGCCCCTGCAACCGCCCGATTGCCCATCATCATCAGCGCCATGCACGCCGCTGCACCCAAGGGCATCAACGCCACCCAGCCGAGATCGGCGATATTGGGGCGCAGGATCAGCAAGACGCCCGCAAAGGCTACGAACGACGCCACCCATGTCGCCGCGCTGGTCCGCTCCTTCAGAAACAATGCGCTCAGCAAGGCGGTCATCATCGGGCTGGTGAAGGCAATCGCTGTGGCGTCGGCCAAAGGCATCAGGAAAATCGAGGAGAAGAACAGCATGGTTGCGACGGCCACCGATGCGCCGCGCAGTAGCTGCGCCCGCAGTCGCGGCAGCGTAAAGCCTTGCCTGCCCTCCTTGAGATAGAGCAGCACGCCCAAGCCAGTCGCGCCAATGGTGTAGCGCAGTGCTGCCACTGCCGTCCCCGGCCACGCTCCGGCGATCGACTTTATGATCGCATCGCCGCACGACAGCAAAGCGAATCCGCACAAAGCGAAGATCAGGCCCGAGCGGACCGAATGTGGATGCACTGGAAAATCCCCGAATTTTCGGCTGCGTTAATGCGAATGGCTCGGTTTGGAAAGCTGAATGCGCCCGTAGTAAGCGCTTAGCATTACCGATTTATTCACCATTTCGCGATAGCAGGAATGCTTGTTGCAATCGGGATAATTGGAGCGGACAGACTGTGAGCGCATTCGGCAAGAAACCAGGCCTGACCCCGGCACGCCCTTCCTTTGGCGTTGCCCGACCGATGACCGGCGGCGGTTCGGCGCCTGCTAATACTGCGCCCGCGCCGCTCCCTACACCGCAGCCCGAGCCTGAAGGCGGCGAGCAATTTCCGCCAATCAGTTCTGCCGAACTCTCCGGTAACGCCCCATCTCCCGCCATGTCGGAAGCAATGTCGAGGCTGTCCGACCGCGCCAATAACGCCGCGCCGGTCGATGAAGGCCCCCAAGGCTTCGAAGCTTCGGTCCACAAGATCAAGGAACAGGTGCTACCGCGCCTGCTCGAACGCGTCGATCCCGAGGCCGCAGCGTCGCTCAACAAGGAAGAGCTGACCGAGGAATTCCGCCCGATCATCCTCGAAGTGCTGGCCGAGCTTAAACTGACACTCAACCGCCGCGAACAGTTCGCACTTGAAAAGGTGCTTGTCGACGAACTGCTCGGTTTCGGTCCGTTGGAAGAGCTTCTCGGCGATCCCGATATTTCGGACATCATGGTCAACGGCCCGAACCAGACCTATATTGAAAAGAAGGGCAAGCTGACCATAGCGCCCATCCAGTTCCGCGATGAAGAGCATCTGTTCCAGATCGCGCAGCGCATCGTCAACCAGGTCGGTCGTCGTGTTGACCAGACCACGCCGCTTGCCGACGCCCGTCTGAAAGACGGCAGCCGCGTGAACGTCATCGTCCCGCCGCTTTCGCTTCGCGGAACGGCGATCTCGATTCGTAAATTCTCCGAAAAGCCGATTACCATCGACATGCTCAAGGGCTTCGGATCGATGTCCGAGCCGATGGCGACCGCGCTGAAAATCGCCGGTGCATGCCGCATGAACATCGTTATCTCGGGCGGTACCGGTTCGGGTAAGACGACCATGCTCAACGCGCTATCAAAGATGATCGATCCCGGCGAGCGCGTACTGACCATCGAAGACGCGGCCGAACTTCGCTTGCAACAACCGCACTGGCTGCCGCTCGAAACGCGTCCGCCTAACCTCGAAGGCGACGGCGCAATTACCATCGGCGACCTTGTGAAAAACGCCCTGCGTATGCGTCCCGACCGCATCATCCTGGGCGAAATTCGTGGCGCAGAGTGCTTCGACCTACTGGCCGCGATGAACACCGGTCACGACGGCTCGATGTGCACGCTGCACGCCAACAACCCGCGCGAATGCCTCGGTCGTATGGAAAACATGATCCTGATGGGCGACATCAAGATCCCGAAGGAAGCAATTTCGCGCCAGATCGCCGAATCGGTCGACATGATCGTGCAGGTCAAACGCCTTCGCGACGGCTCACGCCGAACCACGCAGATTACCGAGGTAATCGGTATGGAAGGCGACGTCATCGTCACGCAGGACCTGTTCAAGTTCGAATATCGCGACGAAGACGCCGACGGCAAGATCCACGGCGAATGGGTTCCGGGCGGTGTTCGTCCCTACACGCTTGAAAAAGCGCGGCAGTTTGGATTTGACCAGCCCTTCCTCGAGGCTTGCCTGGGATAATTCGCGGCTAGCCGCCTTTAAGAGCCAGCGCAGCCGACAGCACGGTAGCAAGCACGGCTATCACGGTAATCGCGGTCCAGGGCATGAAGCCCACGGCCTCGATGTTTTTTCTCCGCGTCCGTCGTCGGTCGGCGACGGCGCTTCCAGCCACGACAAAGGCCGAAAGTACCGACATCGCGGTCCAAAAATGATTGCTCCAGTAGAGCGCGTTATAGCCGTTCATTGCGCGCATGTGGGAAGCCATAGCAAGGTGGTCAAGAGGCCTTCGGTCGCTTAGGGCCTGCCTATGACCGATGTCGTCGCGCCGCCTTTGCCCATCCAGCAGGAACTGCCCGAAGCGCGGCCTTTACTGGGTATAATGCTCCGACTGGCGGCGATGGCCGTACTCGGCGTGATGTTCGCGCTCGTGAAGCTGGCCGCGGCACATGGCGTTCATTTGGTCGAGAGCCTGTTCTGGCGGCAATTGGCGGGCCTGCCCGCAGTCATCTTGTGGCTTTGGTGGACTGGCAAGCTGCACGACGTTCGCACCAGTAATCCTGCCGCACACGCTGTGCGCAGCGTCTTGGGCCTGTCCGCGATGGCGCTCAATTTCGCGGCAATGACGATGCTACCGATGGCGGAAGCGACGACAATCAGCTTCGCCTCGCCGATTTTTGCAACGATGCTTGCGGCGCTGCTGCTCGCCGAGCCGACTGGCAAATATCGCTGGGGGGCGGTGGCCTTGGGTTTCATCGGCGTGTTGCTCGCGATGCGCCCGGGTGATGCCAGCCACGGTATCGGACCGTGGATTGCGCTTGCGGGTGCGCTGTTGACGGCCACTGTCCTTATCCAGCTGCGGCGGATGAGCAAAAACGAGAGCGCTGGGGCAATCGTCTTCTGGTTCAGCCTGGCGACGCTGCTTCCGCTCGGGATCGGCATGGTCTTTGTCGCACAGCACCATGACGCAACAAGCTGGGCCATAATTGCCGGTCTCGCCATTTGCGGCGCGGTCGGGCAGTTATTGCTGACCTCAGCAATGCGACATGCGTCGGTCGCATCAATAGCGACCATGGACTATAGCGGCCTTATCTGGTCGGTGCTGTTCGGTTACTGGATATTCGACACTCTACCCGGCCCGGGCACATGGATCGGCGCACCTGTGATCATAGCAGCGGGGTTGATCATTATCTGGCGCGAACAGAAGCTGGCCAAAGGCCACGTCAACAAATCCTGACCGGCTTCGAAATGTTGCGCCGGTTTTTGTGCACGGGAATCTGCGCGCGCACCTCGGCGATACGGTTTAAGTCGATCTCCGCAAAGCCAAGCTTCTCTCCCTCGCCCATATCCAACAGCACTTCACCCCAAGGATCAACGACAAGCGAATGCCCGTATGTCTCGCGGCCATCCTCATGCTTCCCGGACTGTGCAGCTGCGACGACGAACGCTTGCGCCTCCATGGCTCTCGCGCGCAACAATATGTGCCAATGCGCTTTACCCGTGGGCACCGTGAATGCTGCTGGCACAGCGATCATGTCGACCGCTGACCGGATATGCGCAGCATAAAGCTCGGGAAAGCGGAGGTCATAACAGATCGTCAGGCCCAACAGCCCCAAAGGCGTCGAAACCGCAACCGGGCCGTCACCACCTTCGTAAGCCGCAGATTCGCGCCAGCTTTCGCCCGTGGAGAGATCAACATCGAACAGGTGCATCTTGTCATAGCGCGCTTTGATTTGCCCGTCCGCGCCAATAACCAGCGATCGGTTGGCAAACTTGCCGCTGTATTGATCCAAGACCGGTAGCGAACCCAGATGCACCCAAATACCTGTCTCGGCAGCAGCGTTCGATATTTCGTCAACTGCAACTTGCTGTAATTCCGGTACTATATGCGCAATCGACCTCGCCCTGTTCCGGTCGAGCAAAACGGACATTTCCGGAGCAAAATAGGCAACCGCACCCGCTACCGCAGATTGGTAAATGCTCTCGACAATCGAACGTGCATTTTTGGCCGGATCGACACCGCTACACATCTGATGAACCGCGATTTTCATAGGTTCGTCCTTGAGTCTCAATTTCGTCACAAACAGAATAGGGTTAAAATGGCGCAAGTCATCGTAATCTCGTCGACTGTATGAAATATGCAACACTTCGATAAATTGAGATAATTTTGCACTATCGTTTGATTCTAGGCTTGAAATGGCAGGTTCGTTGTGCAAGACACAATCCGGAGTGCAACGCACTTGACAAAAAGGAGCATAAAAATGCGTTTCGGTAAGATTTCTCTCGCTGCTGTTGCAGCTGCTTCGCTGGTGAGCGCACCGGTGATGGCACAGTCTCTCTCGCCGGCTGCCAAGGCAGTTGGAACTTCCAAGGTGAAGCGCGCTGGCGCCAGCACCCAAGAAGAAAGCAAGCTCGGCGGTGGCAGCGGCGTTATCGTTGCTATCCTTGCTGCGGTTGCAGTTATCGGTGGCATCGTGATTGCTGCTGGCAACGACGACGACGCACCGACCAGCCCCTGATTTCTGCGGGTTACAGTTTGTGAAAAGGCGGTCTTAGGGCCGCCTTTTTTTTAGCTTCTGCAGTTTTGCGCGATAATATTGCCGTGCTGGACACGCGCTCGAAAAAAAAGGAAGCCGATGGGCAACAGACTGAATGTGCTGGTCACCGGTGGAGCGGGATATATTGGCAGTCATGCCGTCCTTGCTTTGCTAGATGCAGGACATAATCCGGTTGTCATCGACAACCTTGTTACCGGTTTTCGCTGGGCGGTCCCGGACGGCGTGGCATTTTACGAAGGCGATATCAGCGATTCGGAATTGATCGCGAAAATCGTCGGGCAGCAGGCCATTTCGGCAGTGATGCACTTTGCCGGATCGGTGGTTGTTCCGGAATCGGTCGAGAATCCCCTCAAATATTACCACAACAACACCGCCAAGACGCGGGCGCTGATCGAAGCCATCATCGACAATGATGTCCGGCACATGATCTTTTCATCGACCGCCGCAACTTATGGCATTCCTGAATCGAGCCCAATCCTCGAAGACATGCCGACTTCACCTATCAATCCGTACGGCGCATCGAAGCTGATGAGCGAGATGATGCTACGCGATGTCGCCGTTGCGCATGACTTCAACTATTGCGCGCTGCGTTATTTCAACGTCGCCGGTGCCGACCCAGATGGCCGCAGCGGTCAATCGACAGTCGGCGCCACCCATTTGATCAAGATTGCCGTCGAGGCAGCGCTGGGCAACCGCGATTCGGTCAGCGTGTTCGGGACCGACTATGCGACCGAAGACGGCACGGGCGTGCGCGACTATATCCATGTCTCCGACCTGGCGGCTGCACATGTGATTGCGCTCGAAGCGCTCATCGCCGACCCGGCAACCAGCCACACGCTCAATTGCGGCTACGGACACGGCTATTCGGTAATGCAAGTACTCGACGCCGTGGACCGGGTCACCAACAACAAGCTCGTCCGCAATATGGAAGCCCGCCGTGCGGGCGACCCCGATGCGCTGATATCCGACAATCGCGCGATCGTGTCGCGCTTCGGCTGGCAGCCGAAATATGACGATCTCGACACCATCGTCGAACATGCGCTCGCTTGGGAACGGCAATTGGGGGAACGTCGGGACAGTTAGTCTCCCTTGCGCTTTCGCGGCCACCCCACCATATCCGGCGCATGGATACATCAGCACATAATAACGCGACCACCTGGTACGGAACCACCATCCTGTCAGTGCGCAAGAACGGCAAGATCGTGATTGCAGGCGACGGCCAGGTCTCGATGGGTCAGACCGTCATGAAGCCAAACGCAAAGAAAGTGCGCCAGTTGCACGACGGCAGCGTCATCGGCGGCTTTGCAGGCGCGACGGCGGATGCCTTTACGCTTTTCGAACGGCTGGAACGCAAGCTGGAGGCACATCGCGGGCAATTGATGCGCGCGGCGGTCGAGCTCGCCAAAGACTGGCGGACCGACAAATATCTGCGTAACTTAGAAGCGATGATGATCGTCGCCGACAAGGATGTGACGCTGATCCTGACCGGCAATGGCGACGTGCTGGAGCCGCTGGATGGTATCGCCGCCATCGGCTCGGGCGGAAATTATGCTCTGTCGGCAGCGCGTGCGCTCGTGGACTATGAAAAGGACGCGGAGAAGCTTGCGCGCCACGCAATGAAGATCGCAGCCGAGATTTGCGTCTACACCAATGACCAGCTGACCGTCGAAAGCCTTGATAGCGCCAACTAGGCTGACGCAAAAAACATCAAATGCACCAACCGGCCGTTTTCCGGCCCGGTCCCGAACCCACGCGCGCTATTGTGGAACATCCACGGGCTGAACAGGATCAGCCGGTTGAACCGCATTGGCACTGTGAACTGTTTCTCCCAGCGCGATGGATTCAACGTGTCGGTGTTGACGACCTCCTCAATCAGCCGGTTCGGGTCGGCATAACCTGCCGCCAGCATCCGCCCCCCATCGGACGGCACGCGGTCGAGCCCGGTGCGCTTGTGGCGGAAGAAATCGGTGCCACCGCGGCAATGTTCGGGCAGGCTAAGGTAGAGAATGCCGGAATAGAAGCACGGGTCGATATGCACGCCCGACAGCCCTTTGTCCTTCGCCAGCGTCAGGCGGCAATGGCCATGACTGGTGCCGGGTTGCGGGCACACCGCCGTTCCGATGACGCGCGATACCGCGTCATCGAGGCCCGGAATGTCGAGTGGCGTGGATGAGAGCACACCCGGATAATTGCCATCCTTCAATGCCGGATCGTAATCGAGCGCCAGCGCCTTGGTCCGCGCGATATGCGCGTCGGTCAGGAAATCGTCGATGACGAGCAGTGAGGGCAGCGGCATCATTGCCGCATATCAAAGCTGTGCGGGCAGAACCACTTGAATCGCCCCCGATATCCACCATTTAGGCGGATATGAATCAGAACCTTACCCCCAAATCGATAGTCGCCGCTCTAGACGAGCATATCATTGGCCAGGCCGACGCGAAGCGCGCGGTAGCGGTCGCCTTGCGCAACCGCTGGCGGCGCCAGCGGCTCGGCGCCGACCTGCGCGACGAAGTGACGCCGAAGAATATATTGATGATCGGCCCCACCGGATGCGGCAAGACCGAGATCAGCAGGCGCCTTGCCAAACTCGCCGACGCGCCGTTCATCAAGGTCGAAGCCACTAAATTCACCGAGGTCGGCTATGTCGGCCGCGATGTCGAACAAATCGCCCGCGATCTCGCCGAAGAAGCCGTGCGCCTCGAAAAGGACCGGCGCCGCGAACATGTCCGTGAAGCTGCCGAGGCCGCAGCAATGGAGCGCATATTGAAGCCGCTCGCAGGCGACACTGCGAGCGAGGCGACGCGCGAGGCTTTCCGCCAGCGCATTCGCGACCGCCACATGGACGAGGTAGAAATCGAGATTGAGGTCACTGACGGCCCGTCGATGCCGATGGAAATTCCCGGAATGGGCGGAAATGTCGGGATGATCAATCTCGGCGAAATGATGGGCAAGGCGTTCGGCAAGGATAACCTCAAACGCCGCAAGATGAAGGTGCCCGCCGCCTGGACGAAGCTGGTCGAGGAAGAATCGGAAAAGCGGCTCGACCAAGACGATGTCAACCGCGCCGCGCTTGCCGATGCCGAAGCCAATGGCATAGTCTTTCTCGACGAGATCGACAAGATCGCGGTCTCCGACGTGCGCGGCGGTTCGGTGAGCCGCGAAGGCGTGCAACGCGACCTGTTGCCGCTGATCGAAGGCACCACCGTTGCGACCAAATATGGCCCGATGAAGACCGACCATGTGCTGTTCATCGCATCGGGCGCATTCCATATTTCCAAGCCGAGCGACATGCTGCCTGAGCTTCAAGGCCGCCTGCCGATCCGCGTCGAATTGCGCGCGCTGGAGCATAAGGATTTCGTCCGCATACTTTCAGAAACGCGCGCCAACCTGCCGCAACAATATACGGCCTTGATGGCGACCGAAGAGGTTAAGCTCCACTTCACCGACGACGCCATTGATGCGATCGCGCGCATCGCCGTCGACGTGAACTCGAGCGTCGAGAATATCGGCGCGCGGCGGTTGCAGACGGTGATGGAAAAGCTGCTGGAGGATATCAGCTTCGAGGCGGAGGATCGCAAAGGCGACACTTTGACCATTGATGCCGACTATGTCGCCAAACAACTTGCCGACATCGCCAAGGATACCGACCTTTCCAAATACGTTCTTTGAATGTTCCAACCAATTTGCTATCCTCGGCAGGCGAGTCGAGGAGAGCAGATATGACATTTGAAGGCGGGTGCCATTGTGGCGCGGCACGGTACAAGGCAGATGGCGAGCCGCAGCATGTTTCGGTATGCCACTGTGGCGATTGCCGCAAATCGGCGGGTGCGCCCTTTGTCAGCTGGGCGGCTTTCGCCGAAACCGATTTCGAAACGAGCGGCGAGATTGCGGCCTATAATTCGTCGGGCAATGCGATGAGGCATTTCTGCCCAAAATGCGGAACCGGCCTCTATTATGTGAACGAGGATGTGCTGCCCGGTCTCGTCGATATACAGACATGCACGTTGGACGATCCTGAAGCGTTGGCTCCGCAAATCCATGTGCAGCACGCAGAACGCGTGAACTGGACGGGCGGGATGGAAGAATTACCTAAGTTCCAGCGCTATCCTGAGTTTTAGTCAGCGTGCGGCGGTAACCGGTGCGCCGCTACCCTGCGGCGCCACCACCAGCTTCCACGCCTTGTCCTTGACGAAGTAACGCTTCGCAAGATCTTGCAAGATCGTCGGGGTGACGCCGGTATAGTCGCTGTACAACCGGCCCAGTGCCGTGAAACGCGCCGGATCGTACGTCGCACCCTTGAGCTGGCCCAGCCAGAAGCTGTTGCCTGACGCTGCCCTTTCGATTGCCTGTTTCATAGGTTCTACCGCGCGCTGGAGTTCATCGGCGCTGACCGGGTTTGCGGACAGGTCAGCCGCAACTTCGTCGGCGAAGGCGAAGAAGCGATCGACATCCCCAGGTTTGACTTGCGTATAAGCCATCAGATAGCCGCCGCTGGCGAAATCCTTCGGCCAGTTCGCGGCCATATCCGGGCTGTAGCTTGCGGCCTGTTCTGCACGGAATTTCTCGAACAGGCGGTCGCGGAATATAGCGGCCAATATCTCTAGCTGCCGCCCTTCGCTAACTCCCGCCATGCCGCCGCCCGTGGGCCAGGCCATTACCGCCGCCGCTTGATCCGCAGGTCCGCGATGGGTTATCGTCAGTGGCGTCGCATTGGCCGCCGGAAAGGCAACATCCTGCGCTGCCGCCGCTACCGCCAATGGCGCGCGCGGCTTCATTGCGCCGAAGCTCTTCTCCAGCGCCGCGACCGCAGCCGCCTTGTTGAAATCGCCGAACAGCATGACTTCGACCGGGCCTTGCGAAACGAGCGGGGCCCAATAGGACTGGAAATTGGCGGCATTTATCTTGGCGACGTCGGTCGGCGTTGCCGCTTTCCAGCGCGGGTCCTTGCTTTTGAGCAGATAATCCAGATCGCGCTGCAGCACCGAGGTCGCCGACATTTCGAAACTGTCATAGCCCGACTTCGCCAAGGCCTTCGCCCGCTCGACCGGTGCCGGGTCCCAGCCGGGATGCTCCAGCTTGGTCGCAATCAGGGTCAGCTGATCGGCAAGGTCGTCGGGCCGGGTATTGGAGGCAAATTCGAAAGCATCGTCGTCTATCTTGAAACTGAGTTCGATCCGGCGGCCGTTGACCATCTGGTCGATATCGGTGCGCTTGTATTTGCCGATGCCATTCTCCGGCAACACCAGCGGACCCGCCCACAACAATCCACCCTGCTCCGGGGTGACCGCCTGATAGCCTTTGCCGAAGCGCACGAGAACGCGGATCTGTCCAGCCTCGGCCTTGTTCGGGTATAGCAGCGCGCGCACGCCGTTAGATAGTTCGAGGCGCGTCATTTCGAGGCGCGACACCGTCTGTTCGGAGACCAGCTTGCCCGGCGCGCCCAATTTGGGCAGCGCGTCGAAACCGAGCGCATTTTCGGCAAGCCGCGCCGCCTTGTTGGCCGCAACGGTCGCCTGCAACGCCGCCAGCGCGCGGTTGTCGCCATCGTTGATTTGCGTGGGCGATGACAGCATCAACCGCGTCGCATCCGCCTTGAACAGCGCCTGGGTCGAAGCCAGCAACCGCTCGGGCGTGAACTTGGCTTTCATGCCCTCAAAGACCTGAACCACCGTTTTCGGTGCCGCCACCGTCTCGCGGATATCGACTGCCTGCACAATATCGTCGGCCTGCTTGGCCGCTGCCTCGAACGGATAGCTGTCGAGCATCGTGCGCAGCGCATTACCGAACAACGTCAGCTCACGATCGATATCGGCCTTGGACGGCGCGCTGTCGGTGGCATCGGCAATGATCGCGCGGACGTCTTTGGTCGCTTCCTCCCATTTGTCGCCGACCGGGGTTACCGACACCAGCGTCGCGTCGGCGGTACGCGAGATATCGTCCTGCGCCACCTCGGCAAACAGGTAATTGCCGCCGCTGCGTGCCTGCGCCTCCAGCCTGCGGTTGATGATCTGCAAGGCAAGCGCGTCGATCAACAATTGCTCGTTATACACAATGGTATCGTCCACCTTCCGCCACGGGCGCAGATAGGCGATGCTGACCGTGGTCGGCAGCGTTGGCTCGACGAGGATGCGGACGGGAGTTCCCGTCGGGGTAGGATCGCCAAATGGGGGTTCCGGCGCGCGCGGACCGGTGCCTTTCCAGTCGTTGAAATATTTCTGCACCAGATTGGCGAGCTGCGCGGGTTCGACGTCACCTGCCATCACGACAACGGCATTTTCGGGGCGATACCAGCGGTCATGAAAAGCGTTCAGCGCCTGCGCGTCGGCGGCCTGCAGCGTTTCAGGGGTGCCGATGGTCGAACGGTTGGCAAGGCGCTGGCCCTGGAATGCGTGCTGGCGCAGCGCGTCGCTATAGACCATTTGCGCGCCGCTATTCTCGCGCAGTTCAGCAAGCACGATGGCGCGTTCGGCGTTCAAAGCCACATCCGAAATGCGCGGGTTGCGGATCATGCCCGAGATTATCTTGACTGATTCGTCGAGCTTTTCCGGCGTCACATTGGGCAAATCCAGCTTGTAGACGGTCTGCGTCGGTGTCGTCTGCGCATTGCTGTCGCTTCCGAAGGTCACCCCGAAGCGCTGCCAGATGCGCTTTGCCTCACCATCGGGAACAAAGGTCGAGCCCCGGAACGACAGATGTTCGATCAGATGCGCATAGCCCAGTTCATCGTTATTCTCGTGCAATGCGCCCGCATCTATACGCACGCGGATCGATACTTGCCCGGCGGGCACATCGTTCCGCTTGACCGCGTAACGCAGGCCGTTGGGCAGCTCGCCAAAGGTCCATGTATCGTCGACCGGAACGTCGCTGCCTTCGTAAAGCCAAGGCTGCTTAAGCGGTTTTTCGGAACCGATCGCGGTGACTGGCGCGGTTTGCGCTTGCACCGGAGTGGACAGCAGCAGCGCTGCAATGACGAAAGCGTGGGAGATTTTGCGCATTACGGTCCTTATTGCGGGCGCGGGTTGACCGCAGATGAACGATCCGACAAACGCCCTGCTATATTCCACCATCGACGCTGTCATAACCCAGTTCTTTCAGACCCGCCATTAGCGCGTCCTTGCATTCGGCGAGCTTATGCGGATCGGTCGTCCGCACAACGAAGTTCGCCCCCACTTTGCCCTCGCGGAAAAAGGGATAGCTGCCGATCTGCACGCCCTCATGCGCCTTTTCGACATCGCGCAGCAGCGTCGCAATCTCGCTTTCGGCGACCCAGCAGCCGACCTGGTGCGACAGCAACGGCGCGCCGCCCTCGATCGTTCCGGTCAGCGCGTCGAGCATTCCTGCCGTAATATGCGGCACGCCCGCCATGATGAAGATATTGCCGAACCGGATGCCCGGCGCACCCGACATCTTGTTGGGGATGAGGTCCGCACCCGCAGGCACCCGCGCCATCCGCATCCGCGCCTCGGTCGCGCCGCCGCGCGTCTCGTAATAGCGGCGCAGCATGGCACTTGCCTCCTCATGCAACACAACCTCGACGCCCAATGCCGCCGCTATCGCATCGACAGTTATGTCGTCATGCGTCGGGCCGATGCCGCCCGTGGTGAACAGATAGTCATTGCGTGCGCGCAAAATGTTTACTGCCTCGACAATCGCATCCATATCGTCCGGCACAACGCGCACTTCTTTCAAGCGGATGCCTTGGATATTGAGCCACAGCGCAATCTGCGCGATATTCTTGTCCTGCGTTCGGCCAGAGAGGATTTCATCGCCGATAATCACAAGCGCGGCGGTGTAGATGCGGGATTCTGTCATGGCCGCAGCGATAGCATGTTTCACCCCCTCGCAAAGTGGGGATTATTGCTCTATATTCCCCGGCATGGATCAATATGTAGCAGTCACGCCCCAAGAGGCCTCCCACGCCCGCGACGGCGTCATCAAATTGCACGGGGCCGAGGGCTTCGAAGGCATGCGCAAGGCAGGCCGCCTCGCCGCCGAGATACTCGACGCGCTGGTGCCACATGTCGTGCCGGGCGTGAGCACGCAGGAAATCGACGATATCGTGCGCGAAATGACGCTGCGCGGTGGCGGCATACCGGCGACCTTGGGCTATCGCGGCTATACGCATAGCTGCTGCACCAGCATCAACCATGTCATCTGCCACGGCATCCCGTCGGACAAGAAATTGCGCGATGGCGACATCGTCAATATCGACGTGACCCCCATCGTCGATGGCTGGCACGGCGACACCAGCCGCATGTTCCTGGTCGGCGACGTGCCGGTAAAGGCCAAGCGCCTCGTCGATGTAACCTATGAATGCCTGATGCTTGGCATCGAGGCGGCGAAGCCCGGCAACCATGTCGGCGACATCGGCTACGCGATCCAGACCCACGCCGAAAGGCACCGCTATGGCGTGGTCCGCGACTTTTGTGGGCATGGGCTTGGGCAATTATTCCACGACGCCCCCGAAATCGTCCATGTCGGGCGTCCGGGGACCGGGCCGGAACTCCGCCCCGGCATGATCTTCACCATCGAGCCGATGATCAACATCGGCAAGGCAGCGGGCAAGGTGCTGGAAGACGGCTGGACTGCGGTAACGCGCGACCGGAGCCTGAGCGCGCAATTCGAGCACAGCATCGGTATTACCGAAGACGGCTGCGAGATATTTACGGCGAGCCCAAAGGGGTTCGATAAGCCGCCTTATTGAGGCTTGATGTAAACATCAAAGATGGCGTCGCTCGTCGAACCCATCGCTTTAGAAAGTTGTTTGTCATTAAACCCAGGCAGTTTCTGCAGCCAAGGTAGAACGTCTTGCGCGCCCGTAGCGCCCAATGGATAGGCACAGGCCAAATTGCCATCCATATCATAGAATAGCCACCACACGTCGTCGCCCCAAGGGCCGCTGTCGTCGGTAGCTATCCTGATCGATTTGAGAGCGGCAATCTCGATCGATCGTTCCACGCCTTCGGCATCGAAAGTCACAATAACATCATCGCGGATATCAACGGACCATTCGCTTTCGGGATCTCGAGCCTTCATCCATTGCTTCAGCTTCTGAAACCATTGAGCCATCTACAACCGCAATCCCGCAGTCTCGTCCAACCCGGCCATGATATTCAAATTCTGCACCGCCGCGCCGCTGGCGCCTTTGCCGAGATTGTCGAGCATCGCCAGCAGCCGCACCTGCGTGCCGTCAGGCGAACCCAAAACATAGAGGTCGAGCCGGTCGGACGGCTCCTGCGTGTTGAGGATCAGCAGTTCGGACGGCGCGAGTTGGCTGGGTACTGTCACCACCGGCGACCCTTCATAATGCGCGGCGAGCGCTGCACGCATTTCCACCGGACTGTCGCTGCCCGGCATGACCGAGATCGGTAGCGGCACCTCTACCATCATGCCGCGAAAGGTGCGGACCACGGCGGGGGAGAAGATCGGCGCGAGGCCAAGGCCGGCATGGACCTGCATTTCGGGCACATGCTTGTGGCTGAGGTCGAGGCCGTAGGTGCGAAAGCCGATATCCGCTCCGTCACCGCTCTCGAACCGCTCGATCAACGCCTTGCCGCCGCCCGAATAACCCGACACCGCGTTGACGCTATAGGGCCAGTCCTCGGGCAACAGTCCGGCGACCAACAAGGGCGCGACCAGCCCCAGAAAGCCGGTGGGGTAGCAACCGGGGTTGCTGACCAGCCGCGCGGACGCGATGCGCTCATGCTGGCCCATGCGATATTCGGGGAAGCCATAGGCCCAATGCTGGTCGATACGGTGCGCGGTCGACGCGTCGATGATGCGCGTGTGGCTCGACGTCGTCATCGCCACCGCTTCCTTGGCGGCATCGTCGGGCAGGCAGAGGATGACGAAATCGGCATCGTTGAGTGCTTCGCGGCGGGCGGCAGGGTCTTTGCGCTTGGCTTCGTCAAGCGTGATGAGCGTGAATTCGCTGCGGCCAGCCAGCCGGTCGGCGATTTCCAAGCCGGTGGTCCCGGCTGCGCCGTCGATGAAGACGGAGTGGGTCACAACGAAACGCGCTTGCGCGCCAAAACCGGCTGCTCATGCTCCGCAAACCTTGCCGCCGCGTCAGCCAGCGGCTCGACACTCACCGCCATCGCGGTGCCGTTGGCGTGGATGATATTCTCGCTGTCCGCCATTATGCCGACATGGCCGGGGAAGAAGACGAGATCGCCCCGCTGTAACGATTCGTCATCCGCCAGCTCCTCACCAAACTCCGCCTGCTGCATATCGGCGTCGCGGGGCGCGAGCACGCCCTTCAACCCAAAGACAAGCTGCACCAGCCCTGAACAATCGATCGCATCGCCGCTGCGTCCGCCCCAGCTGTAGGGCGTGCCGATAAGCTGCTCGGCAAGATCGGCAGGCGCACCTTCGACTGCGCCGACTTCGGACAGATGCACCAGCGGGATGAAGCCATTTTCACAGGCCAGATATTTGCCGCATTCGCTGGCCTCTCCGCAGAGCAGTTGCGCGCCCATCGGATAACGCGCCAGCACCGGCGCTTTGGTCGTCGGCGCAGCCACCAGCAAGGTTGCAGGCGTGCTGACGATATGTGTCGCGTCAAAATCGTCACCCAAGTCTGCAAAGCGCAGATAGCCGAGATAATTGTCGTGCAGGCAATAACCCCAGGCCCATTCGCCCGCAACATCCAGCACCGCAAACTCCTCTCCATGCATCAAGGCGCTGACTGGCATGGAACTCATATGCGGCTCGGCATGGATTTCGGTTACCGGCGCGATCCCCGTGCGCAGCATCGGCACTGCATAATGCGGCGCGAACAATTTGCCCGCGAGGCTGATATCGGCAAGGTCGCCCCTGATCGGCGTCGTGCGCCGGTCGCCGACGAGGCTGTGCCCTGTCAGTTTGTAGATGGGCCTGTTGCCCGCTTTGGTTTGGCTGGTTGCCAATATTCGTTCCCTGCCCCGATGCGTCGCTCCCACGCAAGCAGGATGACGGAATTACATTAAATTGGCCTTAGCGGACCGGATAAGTTTCCGTCAAATAACGAAACACCGCGCGCAAGCCCAATGCCTCACCGCCTTTAGGCCGCCCCGGTTTGCTGGTGGGTCGCCACGCGAAAGTATCGAGATGCACCCACGGCACATCGTCGGTCACGAATTTCTGTATGAACAAAGCCGCTGTCACTGCGCCCGCAAACGCCCCGCCGCTGTTCGCGGTATCGGCAATGTCGCTGTCGAGCATGTCGGCATAGGGCGCCCAGAGCGGCATGCGCCAGATCGGATCGCTAACCGCTTTCGATGAGGCCAGCAGCGCGTCTGCAACTTCATCGTCGTTGCTGAACATGGCCGGCAAATCAGGCCCCAAAGCCGTCCGCGCCGCACCGGTGAGCGTAGCAAAATCGACAATCAAAACTGCCTTGTCCTCGACTGCCTTGGCCAGCGCATCGGCCAGCACCAGCCGCCCCTCGGCATCGGTATTGTCGATCTCGACGGTAATTCCCTTGCGGCTCTTGATAACATCACCCGGACGAAGGGCATTGCCAGAAATCGCATTCTCCGCCGCCGCGACCAGCATGTGCAACCGCACCGGCAAATGCGCTGCCATGATGAGTTCTGCCAGTGCCAGAGCATGGGCAGCGCCGCCCATGTCCTTCTTCATGATGCGCATCCCGCTGGCAGGTTTGATATCGAGGCCGCCACTGTCGAATGTGATCCCCTTTCCCACAATCGCGATGCGCGGATGGCGCGGATCGCCCCACACAAGCTCGATCAGGCGAGGGGCATGTTCGCGCGCCGCCGCCTTGCCCACGGCATGGATCAGCGGATAGCCGCTTTCCAGCGCATCGCCTGCGGTCACCGTCAGTTCGGCCTTACGCGCCTTCGCCACGCGCTTCGCCTCGGCTTCGAGCCCGTCGGGACCGAGATCGCCCGCGGGCCGGTTCACAAGATCGCGGACCAAAGCGGTCGCGGCGGCTTGCAAGACAGCATCCTCGATCCTGCCCGGCTCCTTGACCAGCAGCACGCGATGGCCGGTGACCTTCGGTTCGCTCAGATATTCGTCATAGCGATATTGCCCGAGCATCCAGCCGAACATCGCCTCGCCCGCATCGGTATCGACGAGCCGGTATGTGCCTTCGGGCAGGATGTCAGCAGCCTTGGCCAGGTTCCATAAGCCCAGTCTGGCAGCGTCGGCAACGCCCGCGACTGCCGACCAATCGCCGGGCTTCTCTCCCGGCAAGATCGCAATGTCGTTCGCGGCTCCTTCGAACTTCTGCGCCTTCACGCTCGCGCGCACTGCATCGGACTGCGCCGCCAGCCAACCTTCGAAACCGGCCTTGTCCACAATCTGCACCGAAACCGCCGGTTGGCCGTTGTCAGGCTGTATCAATTCGTCATAACGGGTCATGGCGGTGTCGATAGCGGCAATGCACGCCGATTAGGAGACTAAAATGACGGGCCGCAATTTTCTCGTGGCGATGCTTTTGGCGGCTTTCCTTGGCCTGTCGGCCTGTAACCGGCAGCCCGTGACACCGGTGCAACTGCCCGCCGATGTCGCTGCCGTTACCACGCCGTTCCTTGCGGCGGTCCGGCGTGGGGACCAAGCGGCCGCGGAAAAGTTCGTCACCGATGGCTTTGCCGACGACAGCCGCGTGCAGTTTGCCGAGATGTCGGCTTTGCTCAAAAAGTCTCCCGAGCTTGTACCTGCAATCTATCATCCCAAGCCGGGGATGTTGGGACCGAACAAGAATGAGGTGATGCTAACCTTTGCTGCCAAGGAAGGGGGCCAGTGGATTACTTCGGAGATCCGCATGTATCGCCCCGAGAACGGCGACTTCGAAATTGAATATTGGGATGTCAATTCAGACGTCAAACCGCCTGAGTTGCTCCAACATGCAGGTCAGATGCAGCAGTTCATGACGTGGTTCATGGGCGGCCTTGCGCTGATGGCCCTGTTCGGACTTGGCCTGCTGATCTGGGTCGTCAAGCGCAGAACGCATATTATCGCGCCTGAGCCTGTAGTCGAAACACGGCGCGTAGCGGCAACGGTACGCGATACGGACGGCTAATTATTCCGCTGCGATAAGCGTTTCGACCGGCTCCGCCTGCCTGGCAGTTGTCGGCCCAGAAAAAACCATCACGCCATCGTCCACCGCTTCCTTCGTCAGGATTTTCTTCTCCGCAGCATAATCCTGCAGCACGCGCCACGGGTGACGGTCGCCGTTCTTCGGCAGCTTGTCGAAGGACCGGGCGAAATAGCCCGAGCTGAAATCGCTCACGAACGGCAATCTTGTCATGTCAGGATCGGTCAAATGCGGATTGGCGACTACCGCGCCCTTTTTGTCCATCTCCTTGAGCAGGCGGCAGACATAATCGGCGACGATATCAGTCTTCAACGTCCAAGACGCATTGATATAGCCGAATACACTCGCAAAGTTGGGGACGTCATTGAACATGACGCCCTTGTAATTGAAACGGTCGCCGAAATTGACCGGCTCGCCCTCTATGCTGACTGCGGTCTTGCCCATCGTCACGAGGTTAAGCCCGGTGGCGGTAACGATGATATCGGCATCGATATGCTGGCCCGATTTGAGCTGGATGCCGGTTTCGGTAAACCGCTCGATATGGTCGGTAACGACCTCCGCCTTACCGGCCGCAATCGACTTGAACATGTCGCTGTCGGGAATGAGGCACAGCCGCTGTTCCCACGGACCGTAGGGCGGAGTGAAATGCTTGCCGATATCGATGCCCTTGGGCAGTTCCTTTTTCGCCATATCGAGCAACTTGTTGCCGATCGAGGCCGGGTCCTTGCGCGCCTTGTTATAGACGATCCGCTGCCAAGTGATGTTCCTGAACCGAGTGATGGCATAGGCCGTCTTTTCGGGTAGGATCTTGCGCATAAATTTCGAAAAGGGATCGATGGCTGGACGCGAGACCATCCATGTCGGCGTCCTTTGCAGCATCGTCACTTTAGCAGCGGTCCGCGCCATCACCGGGACTATCGTAACTGCAGTTGCGCCCGATCCGATGACTGTTATCTTCTTGCCGCTATAATCCAGTCCCTCGGGCCAATGTTGCGGATGGATGATCTGCCCTTTAAAATCGGCTTCTCCCGGAAAATCGGGCTTATAGCCTTCGTCATAATCATAATAGCCTGCGCACATGAATAGGAAGCGCGCGGCGAATTTATGTTCTGCTCCGCCATCGACCGCCCTTGCCGTCACATGCCAGCGCGCCTCGCTGCCCGACCAGTCGGCGGACATGACGCGGTGGCCGAAATGGATATGCGGGCTGATGCCATATTCCTGCGCGGTCTGGTGGACATATTCGTGGATCGCGGGGCCGTCGGCGATCGTTTTTTCATGTAGCCACGGCTTGAACCGGTAACCGAGTGTGTGCATGTCCGAATCCGAACGTATGCCGGGATAGCGGAACAGATCCCATGTCCCACCCATGTCGGCGCGCTGTTCGACAATGGCGTAGCTCTTGTTCGGGCATTGCATCGTCAAATGCGCCGCGGCGCCAATGCCCGACAGGCCTGCGCCTACGATCAGCACATCCACAACGGTTTCAGCCTGCGCCATTATCTGTTCTCCAATCTCCTGCACGAAAACTTACTGACATGGTTGCAAATTGCAACTGGCTACGCGACAAGCGGTAGATGGCACGGAAAATACTTCGGATATTGCTGGCAATTTTCTATTTTGGTGCCGGTGTGCTGCATCTGAAATCACCCGAAGGCTTTCTCCAGATAACGCCGTCATGGGTGCCGTTCGCGCCGCAAGTCGTGGCATTCACCGGTGTTGCCGAGATTGCCGGTGGCATCGGCTTGATGATGCCGCGTTTTCGCAAAGCTGCGGGCACCGGCCTTGCTCTCTATGCGTTGTGCGTATGGCCCGCCAATTTCAATCATGCCTTTAACGATATTGCCATCGGCGGCAGCGACCTCAGCTGGTGGTATCATGGACCACGCCTTGTGTTTCAGCCGGTTTTGATCTGGATCGCCTTATGGGTGGGTGAGGCAATCGACTGGCCGTTTCGCAAAACCTCTTAACATCGGTCCATCAAAGGCGCATGATGCGCACGAAGCAGTTTTCAGGAGCAACATGATGGAAAAGCATGGCGATCATATCGACGTAACGGAAGAGGAGGCAAGCGCAGGTGCCAAGAACCAAGGCGTGCGTTACGTGCTGGCAATCTCGCTGTTCCTTGCCATCATAATTCTGTCGGCAATGTGGATGACTGGCGCCATCCTCAATTGATTGTGCCTTGAAATTTCGCGACCCGGTATCCATTTCGACCATGCGGGCCGGGCCCCTCTGGTCGTTGGAACAACGACGATGTCGGACCGTTCATTCAACGATTTGAAGGAGCGATCTCGATGACTGCAGCCGCTGGTATGCCTTGCCCCGTTTGTAAAGTTTCGCTGGTGATGAGCGACCGGCAAGGCATCGAAATCGACTATTGCCCGCAATGCCGCGGCGTATGGCTCGACCGTGGCGAGCTCGACAAGATTATCGAGCGCAGTAATGCTGAAATGGCCCCGCCACCCCCTTCCCGCGCCGCGCAACCCGAACCGCAGCCCGGTTACACACCGCAAGGCTATGGCCACCAACCGCAGGGCTATGGACACGGCTATCCCTACAAGAAGCGCAAGAAGTCGTTTCTCGAGGATTTATTCGACTGAAATCGCGTGGCGGTAGGCGTGACGCCCATCACGGCCTTTGCCGTTTCAGTAACATATGTTACCTTCGCAACGTATTGTAAAATATACGCACGCGGAGGGATGTGGACGTGGTCGACCAGAAGCAAGACAAACGTGAGAATAAACGGCGGGATAGCGACCGCCGTGTTGCCGAAGATCCAGACTATGCCGGACCCGACCGCCGTAAGGGCGAACGGCGTCAGCATGAACGCCGCACGCCTTAGGCGCTATTCCTTATCGCTACCGTTGTCATTGGCTTCGGCCAGTTCGAGCTCGGTAGGCTTGCGCCGGTCATATTTTTTTCCGAGTTTTTCGGCTTTAGCCTTGTCGAAATGCGCTTCGGCGGCGGGAAACATTTCTTCCTCTTCTTCTTCGATATGATGCTCATAGCGGTGGCGCATTTCCTTGAACTTTGTCAGCCACGCGCCTGAAGACATATCGGTATCCTGAATCTCGCCAAGCATGTCGTCGATTTCCTTATGCTCGGCGACCGAGTGGCGACCATCTTCGCGCAATTCGGGATCGGCCAGCATTTCGGCGTAGAGCGATTCCTCTTCGGCGGCAGCATGTGCGGTGACTTCGACGCGGAACGCCTCGAACAATTCGCGGCGTTCTTCGCTATCGCCGCTAGTTTGGCCGATCTTTTCAAGCATCTCGCGGTGCAGGTCATGGTCGGATTTGAGGACGGTGAAAATGTCGGTCATCATACGCTCCCTATTGAATTTGCGATGATAACCACTTGGTGGGAGCAGTGTTCCTTTAAGCCTCTTGGAAGCCACGAAGAGTTGAATTTCCGGATTCCGCCGCGAACAGCATCTGCGCCACTTCATCGGGTGAAACTATGCCGAGGAGCAGCCCGTTTTCGCTGCGATATTCCTCGCTTCCACATACGAAGTTTGTAATGGACGGTTCGCCGCCTGCCATGCCGCTACAATCGACAGTCATCGATTTGGTTTCGCCATTGCCGTTGCGGTCGACGATCAAAGCGCTCACCTTAACCGATTGGGCAATGCGGGTCATCGAGGCGAGGTCGACGAAATGGGCAGACTGTGAATCGCTTTGATCGAGGACCAGCCACCATTCGGGGCCATCAGTGCCTTGTGCCACCGCTGGCGACGATGCTGCGATTGCTACCATCCCGATCATTTTCAGAAAACTGCGCATCATAGTCCCTCATTTTCACCACTAGACCGAACCGGCCTGTCAGGGTGAAAACGAAATAAAGCCTAATTCAGTCCCAAGGATTCTCGCAATTAACCATCATTTTCTGACTGCTTTTTGTTATCCCACAGAAATTTCTATTCAATTTCTCACTTGGCACAGCCCTTTCGCTTCTCGCCATTAACCATAAGTTCTGCCGCCATCGGGAATTTATTGTCTGACATGCCGTCTGAACAATCGGGCTGCTTGCGGGTCACAAGTTCGAATTGGCGACCGCCGAGCGCGCCCTGCCAGCGGCCTCCGTCCGCAGTTGCGGTGTAGCGGGTCCAGACACGCGTGCCCTTCTGGTCCTCGGGTGTGCTGTAGGTGACACAGCGCCCTTCAACCTCCGCCCCCCAGAATGGCTCGGTTCCGAGCGCGCGCAGTGGCTTCACGTCAAGCGCCTTGCCGTCCTGCATCATGCAAGCACCGACCTTGGCGGCGGACGACGGCGTGGCGATTACAGTGGCTCCTGCCTTGGGCCCATCCTGCTTTGCCTTGCCCTCCGGCTGGCAGGCCATAACTGCCAATGCAGCAACCGAAACCCAACAGATTTTCCGCATGTCATCTCTCCTCACCCGAGCGCAATTACCGCTTTTACTCCATCGGCTTGGGTTCCCAAAGCTCGATCTTGCGGCCTTCCGGGTCCATAATATGCGCGAAGCGGCCATTGGCTTCGTCCGGGAATGTCTTGACCGGCTGCACGCCATGATCGGCGCATCGGGCGAGAATGCCGTCCAGATCGTCGACCATGAGGTTGAACATGAATTCCTTGTCCGACGGAGCAAAATAGTCGGTGTCGGCCTTGAATGCAGAGAATACCGTTGCCGCGCCTGGATGCGCGGCAGCAGCGTCGGGCGTAAAGACGATGCCCCATTGTTCGACAGGGATGCCAAGCACGCGGCCATACCATTCATTAGTAGCCGCCGGTTCGGCCGATTTGAAAAACAGGCCGCCAAGGCCAAGGACTTTGGGCATATTTTGCGCTCCTCGATTTCAATCCTCACATCATGCGCCCGAGGGCTCGCTCCGTCCATCGCCCAAATGGGCCATTGCGCACAACGGACAAAAGACAAAGCGAATGGCACCGCGAGCTTTGAGCCTTTTTTTACGAAAAGCGACTAGGTTTTCGGCAAATAATAGGGCCGATGTCGATGAGCCTCGAAGACTTTACCCGTGAGTTACAAGGCAAGCCCCCGCTGAACCGCGACCCGTTCGAGCGAATGGCGTATAGCGACAAAGATGGCTGCTCGTTCGACCGCGAGGCGTTTGTGACGCCGCTTCATTTCGGAGTCGGCCTTGCTTTAGCTGGTGGAATTTTGCTCGTCGCATGGGCGTCGGGCGGCGCAGAATGGAATGCGGTTAGAGAGAAAGCGCAACTAATCTGGGATGCTGCGGTCTGGCTGTTCGCGTCCTAAATATGTGAGGATCGCGAACAGCAAGCCGCTAGTCGCCCGTCACCAAAAACGAAACGGGCGACAATATCAACGGCCGCATTAACGACAACGCACGTCGTTGCGGTCGATTGCGGCACCGGCGGCTCCGCCTGCAACTGCGCCCAGGATGGTGCCGAGTGTTTCCGACCGGCCCGAGGCGATGATGTTACCGAGGACACCCCCCGCAACCGCGCCGACGATCAGCCCGGTTGAGCCGTCCGAACGGCGGCAATAATAGCGCCCGTCTTCACCGCGATACACACGGTCGCTGTCATTCAAACGGCGTTCACGATAGCGGCGGTCGTCGCGATAATAGCGATCTGCATAATAGCCATTATAACGCGGGTCGGGGCGGTTATAGTCATAGCCGCCATATTGGCTGTAATAGGCGTTATCATAATAGCCGTAGCCACCGTCGTCATAGCCGGTGGTCGAGCAACCACCGGTGAGCGCGGTTGCAGCGGCGAGCGAGCCAAGGATCAGTTTGTTCATTGGGGGTCTCCTCATTTGCCCGATGCCCCGGGGGAACAGGATGTTATCGGGCTATCAGGTTGGAGACTTAACTGCTCAGCGACGGGGGAGTTCCGTGGTGAGGGAGATAGGGCTGTCGTTTGCGCCTCCGCCCGCCGTGCCTCATTGGAACCAGCGGGCGGGGCGTACGATTTTTAGTCGGCAGCCGACAGGTTGACGGCGCTTTCCTTGCCATTGCGGCCGGTTTCGACGTCGAAGGAAACGCGCTGTTCCTTGTCGAGCGTGTTCATGCCCGCTGCCTGCACGGCAGAAATGTGCACAAAGCTGTCGGACGAGCCGTCGTCTGGCTGGATAAAGCCATAGCCTTTGTCGGCGTTGAAGAATTTTACGGTTCCGGTCTTACTCATTTTATGTCCTTTCAAGAACATGATTTGCCCGCAGGCAACATTGCCATTGGGCCTTGCGTCATTCGTGCGTTTTGAAAGGAGGTCGTCGTCTGCTTTGCGCCCATGCCAATGGCCGGGGGCGGTCGTCAAATGTCGAAGTCCGTCGCAAATTCCGACGTCAGCCCTGTTGCTGTAGCACAGAAAGCGCGTGGGGGTTAGCGTTTGTTTCGCACATAGTTACCGGCCGACGCGCAAAGCTATCGCTGTGCCGCGAACGTCGCTATCATGGGCTTTCGGTCATCTGGGAGGGAATTACGATGAACAGCAAGCTAGTATGGGGCGTTGGCGTGGTTGGCACGCTTTTCAATCTGGCAGGTGTCCAGGCTTATCTGGCGCATGTCGGCGTGTTGGGTGCAGAAGCCGTGCCCGAGGGTAGCCAAATCATGCCGGCATGGGTCACCGCAGCCTTCGCCATTGCTGTGTTTGCTGGCGTAATCGGCTCGGTCGGCCTCGCGCTGCTCAAAGGCTGGGCGCGGCCGGTGTTGTGGATTTGCTTTGTCGCTTCGGTCGTCAACTGGGGATGGGTGTTTGCCAATAGCGACGCAGCGTCTGTACCGCTCGGCGTAACGGTCATCGTCGTATCGCTGCTCCTTGCGCTTGTGGCCGAAAAGCACAGCAGGGCGACTTAAGGCTTTCTCGCCACAATCTTGATCTCGGTCACGGCGGTCTTTTCATAGAGCGCGGTGATGCCGATGGCGGTCCAGGCGGGAAACGGCGCGTCGATATACTTGTTTTTGACGGGAACGAAATCGACCAGCTGTTCCTGCAAGTTGGTGTGAAAGGTCGTCATATCCACGACATCGTCCCAGTCGGCCCCAGCGCGTTTCAACGTCGCAGCAATGCGCGCAAAGGCGCGTTCGAAGGCGGGTTTCAAATCGGCCTCGCCCTCGTTCGGCGCGGCTACTACGCCGGACAGATAGATGGTGTCGCCGACGATAACCGCGTCCGAAAAGCCAACCGCATTCTGGAAGGCAAGCCCCTCTGCGCTTTCGGGCATGATGACGGTTTTGGGTTCTTTTGAGTAAAGCGGCGCGGCGACGAGAAGCGTTGCAGCCAGGATTGGCGCTTTGTCAAACCGGGCCATAAGGTCACTCCTCTCTCAAAATTCTCGCCGTTCATGCGCCTATAAATGGGCCTCAACAATCAGTTCCGTCGACTCTCTGCCTGGCCGGTCCTGTCCTTGATTTCTTTACGAACGCCCGTCCGTTGCGCAGCCGCGGTTATGTTACGGTTGACGCTGTAAAATCCGCGCAGGGCATTCAAATCCCACTCAGTAAGTGTAACCGGCACCTCCTCATCGTCTTTCGCATGCAATATCCGCAAAATCGTTGAGATACCTGAACCTTTGAGCTTAGCGGGATCAGAGTCCAGAAATGCCCGCATCGACGCATAATCAGCAAGTTGCGTGGTGGTCAGCCCTGTCAATTCGGCGCTGTCGATGACAACCACGGCGGCATCGAATTGCGGTCGGACGGGCGCCGTAATCCGGCTAGCCGAACCCGCAGTACGATTGATAATCACGCCACTGTTTCTTTCGGCCAACTCCACGCCATCGGCGTCGAGCTGAGGGCCGTTCATATGCCAGGCAACTGCTGGCTCTGTCGATGCGATCAGTGCACGGCGATCGGCTCTCGACAGGTCGGCCATCGAGTCGGGGTAGAGCCTGACGAATTTTTCGATCAGCGCCTTCTTGTCGGGTGTCACCAGCACCAGAACATTAGGGCTGCAGCCGGATTTGCCAGTTTTAATGCCAACCGCAGCTGCAACCTGGCGCATCCGCTGCGCGATCGCATCCTTCCGCGGCTGTGAAACACCCGCCACTAGCGGGCAGACGGCCCGTTCGAAGCGGCTGAGCTGGTCGCGGCCCGGCACGTCGGTGATAGCTTCGACAAAATCTGCAATTTCGCGGTCGATGGTTGCGGTGACGACGATTGGTTCGTCCTTAGGTTCGGCGGCGGGTGCAGCCGTGGCTAACAGTGCGGCGAGAGCAGCCATTGATACCGCCCGGCTCAGCGGGAATATATGCATAAACTCCTCCTTATGCGCGACTAAGTCGCCATTGTCCCTGAGTAGCGGCATTTTTCGCTGGACGGTCGCGCTATTCTACGAAAGCCGGAATTTAGCAGATGAAGGAAGGCGGCAGCCGGGCGGATACTTCGTTGATCCGATCGAAGGCAAGGCTGACCAGACTGCGAAATGAGGATTTTTGGCCCCACAGCAAAAGCCGGACACTCCCGCAATTGTAAAATGCTGGATGCAATCCAATCTCGCCTTGTATTGCCCGCCAGTCGGCATAAGCTGCCGTTCCAGCGACGCGATTCTTTTTCGGGTGCGCGAACACCTGCACGCGTTGACGAAAATCCGGCGCATCGGCCGGTTCGACACTTGGGAGAGAGTCGTCATGGCACAAGACTGGCTGAGCGATGTCCGCAAATATGCAAGCGACGCGGACGAAAAAGTGGTTGGCGCGATCGTACGTTACTGCGGGATTGCGTTGCAGAATGTGGATTCGTCGCTGGTATCTTTTTCCGATGTGAAAGAGACGGATCGCGTCCGGCAGAATTACCTCAAGAAAAAGCTCGGCCTGACGCATGATGACGGAACGCTCAACGCAGGGATTGCGGTCATCGGCGAACGGATGAAGGCGGATCGGACGAAGAACCGCGTCACCGTCTATTATTTGCTGGCCGAGCATTTCGGCGGGCTTGGTGTTTTCGGTGGTGCGGGAAGCAGCGCTGGCGCTGCGACGGGCGCTGCGCTGGCCGGTGGCGCGGCGGGGCTGGCGGCGCTGACACCCTCAGCCGTCAAGGCATCGTCAGGTGGCGGTTCGCGCAGGGGCGATGACGACAACTACATTGCATGGGGCTGCGGCTTCGGGCTGCTGTTAGTCGGCGGTATCATATTGGCGGCCTTGCTCGCCTGGTGGGCGGATCGGCCAGAGGCGGCGCCTGCAGCAGCGCCCGCACCGGTCGTGGCCGCAGCGCCTGCTCCGGCGGCACCTGCCCCTGCCCCAGTCATCCCTGAAGGCGCTGGCGTAATCGCCGGCGAGCGCGAGGCGAAGCCGATGCTCACCGTCTATTTCGATACCGGCAAGGCAGATGTTACGCCGGACTTCACCGCCGCAGCGGCGCCAGTGCTGGCATATCTGCAGGACAATCCGGGCGCGATGCTGGCGATATCGGGCTTTAACGACCCCACCGGAAATGCGGCAGCCAATGCCGAACTGTCCAAGAACCGCGCACAGAATGTGAAGGCGGCGCTGGAGGCGCTGGGTGTCGAAGCGGTTCGGGCCGCGCTCGAAAAGCCTGCCGAAACCACCGACAGCAGCGCGACCAATACCGAGGCGCGGCGGGTCGAGGTGGTGGTGAAGGAGTAAGCGGCGCCTATTTCGCGAGGCGTCGCCGGTTCGCGACAACGCGGCGCGAATAATGCTGCAGGCTGCCGCTCATAACCTGTTCGGGTGTCGAGCCATGCTTGCCGGTCATCAGGTCGAAGCCGAGCGCCATGTTGGCGGCTACCTTCTCCGCGACCATACGCTCCGCCTCTTTCGCAGCGGCGGGTCCGCCAAACGCCATCGTCATCAAGCGCTGCGCGATCACCATGTTGGATTCAGCGGCGAGCGCCCATGCGTCCATGCCGATACCGAACCAGTTGGGGTTTTTTGTCTTGCGGGTCATGTCGCCTTTTCTATCCTGCGGTGCGAGAATGTCACGCGGCGAATGACCGCCGCACCATAAAGCGACAAAAGCGACGGCAAACGGCATTTATCGTGTCTCCCTTGTCGCCTTAGCGGCCACTGCCTGTCCCGCCCCCCGCAGAAACACGTGCTTATTGGGCAGAAGCGCAGCGTTCAAAAGTTTCCGGTCTGGCGCATTGACGACATCGACCATGCCGCCGCGCAGCACACGCACGGTGGTCACACCATTGACCGCAACGTCGATCGCCGCATGAAACTGCGCATCCTCCCCCACGGCAAGCGCGATATCCCACGCCTCGGCAAAGCTTTCCGCGCCACCCCCCATTTTAATGGCGCGTTCGCGAAGCCGGTAAGCCGACGCCCGCCCCATCCCGACCGCCCGCGCCGCCGGGCTGACCGCCCCCATCACCGAAAGCGCAACAACAAAGCGCCGCTGCCGCTCTGCTGTCCAGCCATTGGCACGCTTGCGCAGCAGCGGAACAGGGGTGAAGGCCAACAGGTCGTTGAATGCGGGGTCATCGGGATGAGGTAAATCTGTCATGCCCGCATTAGAACATATATAGAACATGATAGGAAAGGGTTTTTTGAAGCAGCCGCAATCAAAATTAATCAATCATCGTCGTTGGCAGCATCGACGGCGAGGAAAACGATCGTCGACTTCGACCAGTCGATCCCGAGCGCCCGGTATAATGCGTCATAGGCATAGACGACCGAGGTATCTGTCGGACGGCTGCCATAGGCCCACAAAATCGCCTCGATCGCCTGCTCTGCCGCCTCGGCCGAAAGGGCGTGGGTAAAGTCAGGACGCGTTGCGCAGCTCGCCGTTATGTCGTCGAGCATCGCCCGAATGCGCGGATCATCTCCCATATCAATCCTTCGAATCAGCCTAATCGGTCAATGGCATGACATCAGTTGCCCTTATCGTCGCCGGGATTTTTTGAAGAGCTGCGGCGGAGGCGAGAGAAATTGGTGCCGTCCGGACAATTGGTGTAAGGGCGCTGGCATTCCCATGACCGCCGACCGCCCCGATCCCCTGCCCCAAAATTCGCCTTCGACTTCGCCCCGCATATTGGTTGATGCCGATGCCTGTCCGGTGAAGGACGAGATTTACAAGGTCGCGTATCGTCGCAATGTGCCCTTGGTGCTGGTCAGCAATGCGCGCTTTCGCATGCCTGACCATCCGCTGATCACCCGGCATATCGTATCGGACCGTTTCGACGCTGCCGATGACTGGATCGCGGAGCAGGCCAGCGAACGCAGCGTGGTGATCACCGCCGACATATTGCTTGCGGACCGGTGCCTGAAGGCAGGAGCCATTGTCATCGGCAATAATGGCAAGCCGTTCACCAGCGCCTCCATCGGCAGCGCTATCGCCACCCGTTTTATCATGGCCGACCTGCGCGCCGGAATGGACGGGATAGGCGGAGGGCCAGCGCCCTTTGCCAAAGCCGACCGGTCAAGGTTTTTGCAGGCGCTGGATGAGGCGTTGGTGCGGTTGGGGTGAGGGGTGCGGACGTCTAATTAGTATTGAAGGCCTCAGGTCGGTATCCTCGGAATTCTAGTGAAGCAGTTCAGAATTTTCTTCGTTTGGCGACGGCACGTCAAAGACCATTATTGTGACAAGCATCTCTCGGTTCTGATCGTCACGGTGTGCTAGTTTGTAAACCCAGCTCGTCTCTGAGCGCTGCCGAACCAGCTTGATGTGATTGGGATGCGCTGCCGTCTGTTGCACTACCTTTTCCAGCACCGATGACAGATTCTTGTTCCGATTGAATACCAAAATGGCTGCTTTAGTATCCCGCCAAGACAAATAGCCAAGAAGTTGATCGATGGTCTCCGTATAAGACGCTTCGCCACGCCAAAATTTGCATTCGGCGATGAAGAGGTTTCTCCCGCGATCTTTGATCAGGATGTCCGTCTTGCCTTCGTAATTGAAAGTCTCACCAGAGGCCTGCCCTTCAAATCGGCCGTTTAGTTGCATTAGAAAATGCGTCCGAATGGTTTCCTCTCCCGCGTGCGTAAATGCCGACGGGCTGCACTCCATGACATTCACCATGTTTTCCATAATGCTCAGGATTTCTTCGTACTGCTCTGTAGGAAGCATTGGCTCCGACTTAAACTCTACCATACTCGCGGGTGGTTGGCTCGGCACGATTTTTTTGCGCACTTCCGGGGTCGCATAAGTCGCCGACGCACCATCTCGCGGCTTCATCGCAAAGCCCAAACCGGCGACCACATTCCGATCCTTAAGGAGCTTCTCTTTCCGGCTTGCTATTTGAGATTGGGCTTGGGCAGCTATACTGGCATTGAATGCGTTCGCCGAATTCCGTAAATAGCCGAGCGACCCTTCAATCTCTGAAAGTGATCTATCAATCTGTTGCCTGACTGCTTCACCGGAAAGATTAGTGCCTTCAACTCTCAACAGCAGTTTGCTTCCTCTTACCTCACCGCGAGGTGGTGACATGCTGAACGTGGTGGGCTGTACCTTGAAGAACTGACCATCTCCGGAGAACGGGACTTCGACCTCGATTAATGTGCCGGCAACGTAGAACGGGCGGCTGGGATCGCTTATGTATCTGCTTGGGTCCCGGCTGACATCTATCTGCGTCTCTCGCTGATCGGCAACGATACCGTCGCGATTGATGGCTGGAATGTCGAGCGTGAACTTTTCAACGAAATAGGCTGTCAGCGCATCGTCGGAGGTATTGAGCAATTTGTCGGCGTGATATCCGCCAACCTCTTGCGAAATCAGATTACGAGTGTTTGTCTCGACACTGTGCCAATCAACGCTGCAAAACAGTAAGTCCGTATTACCTCGTGCCAAACCGAATGACATTTTTTTACCTAGCTATTGCTTGTATAACTGACAGCTATTCGTAAATCACTTACAAGATAGTTCTTCACTGGGCAACGACATACCGACAGACTCTACCTAAACTCTAAATACGATTACATAATTACGGTCACGGCGCACTTGATTCTGAGAAAGGGATTATGCGCGCGAGACGGGCTATTTGTGGAGGGTGGCGTGGAGCGACGAGAATCTATCAATTAGTGCGCTGCCACCGAAATTCCGGCAATTCCACGAATTTTAGGTATCAACGATTTTTCAAGAATCTCAATGCACTCAGCAATGCTATCATTGTCATGTTTACGCCGATGGAAGTCAATATTGGTGAGGGCTCGACGACACATCGCCTGGAACCGCTCTGCGGTCATTTCTAGCTTTCCGGTGTCCAGTTCGGATTCTTGAGACAGCAATTGCTTGATCGACAGTAATCTGAGATAGGCGCTCCGCAACTTTTGTAGGGATTGGTAGCAATCCTCATCCAAAAATGCCTTTGCCGCCGGCATTGCCTTGCTAACAAGGTCGATCACGCGTTCGTGATCCTGTTGAAGTAAGATACGGCTAGTTTGGGTAAAGAAGTCGTCCATCTGGCTCGCCACCTTGGGGTCTTTTTGAACTAACCCAGAAAAAAGTGTTATGGAGATTTTTGCGCCATCGATTGCTCGATAGAGTTCATCGATTGCGGCTTGGATAACATAGCTGGCGGTTAATACTTCTTCTGCGACTGACATTTCCCGTTCCAGGGCTTTCTGTTGCTTCCATTCCCGCAGAGACTGACGTCCCTTGACGGTCGCCCATACCAACGCCGCGACACCTGCCCAAGTTCCTATCCCGGCAACCATGGAACCTGTAGCAGCCCAATCAATTGCCATAATCTCTCCATTCCTAATTTGCAGTTGCAGTTTGCTAGAAGCTTAAAATTGATCGCCCCCTCAATCATGCTCCCGATCACCAGCGCCCATGTATAGCTCGCGCCCGGTTTCCTCATAGACCTCGCTCATTTGGGCCATACCCTTCTCTGCCTCATCCGCTGCGATGAACCCGGCGCTGTCCTGGTTCTGCAACCGCGCAAATTCCCTCACCTCCTGGCTGATCTTCATCGAGCAGAATTTCGGCCCGCACATGCTGCAGAAATGGGCGGTCTTCGCGCCCTCCGCAGGCAAGGTCTGGTCGTGATATTGCTCCGCGGTGTCGGGGTCGAGGCTGAGGTTGAACTGGTCGCGCCAGCGGAATTCGAAGCGGGCTTTGCTCAGTGCATCGTCGCGGACCTGTGCCGCCGGGTGGCCCTTCGCCAAATCCGCCGCGTGTGCCGCCAGCTTGTACGTCACCACGCCCACCTTCACATCGTCGCGGTCGGGCAGACCCAAATGCTCCTTGGGCGTGACGTAGCAGAGCATCGCTGTGCCGTACCAGCCGATCATCGCCGCGCCGATGCCGCTGGTGATATGGTCGTAACCCGGCGCGATGTCGGTGGTGAGCGGGCCCAGCGTATAGAAGGGCGCTTCGCCGCATACCTCCAGCTGCTTGTCCATATTCTCCTTGATCTTGTGCATCGGCACATGGCCGGGGCCTTCGATCATCACCTGCACGTCCTGCGCCCAGGCGCGGTGGGTGAGTTCGCCGAGCGTGTAGAGCTCGGCAAATTGCGCTTCGTCATTGGCGTCGGCGATTGAGCCGGGGCGCAGGCCATCGCCCAGCGAATAGGCGATGTCATAGGCCTTCATAATCTCGGTGATGTCGTCGAAATGGTCGTAGAGGAAGCTTTCCTTGTGATGCGCGAGGCACCATTTGGCCATGATGCTGCCGCCGCGGCTCACGATGCCGGTCACGCGCTTGGCGGCGAGCGGGACGTATGGCAGGCGGACGCCCGCGTGGATGGTGAAATAATCGACGCCCTGTTCGGCTTGCTCGATCAGCGTGTCGCGGAAGATTTCCCAGCTCAGGTCCTCAGCGACGCCGCCGACCTTTTCCAGCGCCTGATAGATCGGCACGGTGCCGATGGGGACGGGCGAGTTGCGGATGATCCATTCGCGCGTGTCGTGGATGTTGCGGCCGGTTGAAAGGTCCATCACCGTGTCCGCGCCCCAGCGGATCGACCAGACCATCTTGTCGACTTCGGTCGCGACGTCGGAGGCGACCGCCGAATTGCCGATATTGGCGTTGATCTTGACGAGGAAATTGCGGCCGATGGCCATCGGCTCGCTCTCGGGGTGGTTGATGTTGTTGGGGATGATCGCGCGGCCGCGCGCGATTTCGTCGCGGACGAATTCGGGGGTGACATAATCGGGGATGCTCGCGCCGAAGGATTCGCCGTCGCGCTTATATTCGGCGAGGCGGGCGCGACCGAGATTTTCGCGGGTCGCGACATATTCCATTTCGGGGGTGATGATGCCTTTGCGGGCATAGTGCATCTGTGAAACGTTGGCGCCGGGTTTTGCGCGCAGCACCTGTTTGCGGACATTGGGGAATGGCGCCACGCCGCCGCTGCGGTCGGGGCCGAGCTGGCCGTTGTCTTCGGGGCGGACTTCGCGTTGCGCGACTTCCTCGACATCGCCGCGCTCGCGAATCCAGTCACGGCGCAGTTCGTTGAGGCCCGCCGCGATGTCGATGCGGATATCGGGGTCGGTATAGGGTCCGCTTGAGTCATAGACGCGGACGGGCGGCTCGCCGGACGACGGTTCCAGATGGATTTCGCGCATGGCGACGCCGCGTTCGCCGACATAAATTTTCTTGCTGCCGCGAATGGGTCCGGTGGTGACGCCAATCTCTGTGCGTGCGGGGATGTCTGCCATGTCTCTCACTCCATTTGGGGGAGGAGATGCTTTGGTAAAGCAGACCCTCCCTACACCGGTATCAGCCGGATCAGGTTCAGCGGGTCGGGCGACGTTACGCGCCCCTCTCAGTCAAACGACTCCCCGGGGATGCGCGCAGTTATAGGAAGGAGGGAGAGGGCTGTCCAGCAAAGCCGCCGCCCGCACCGAACTGGCGCGGGCGGCGTTCGACTTACGAATTTATCTGCAAGGCAAAGGATGCCGTTTCACGCGCGGAGAAATATCCGTCGAGGAAACTGCCGCCATTATGATGTTTGCCATGCGCAGCCAGATGCACCGAGAAAGTGCATCTCGTATGCGGCCCGGATGTTGCTCCACCGACGATATGCGGTCCGAGCAGATAGCCGAAGGCCAGACTGTTCGAAGGCTCGACGGCTATCTCTCCCTGGTCGGTCGTGCCGCTTTCGAGCGTTCCCGACGGACCATTCAACCCGCGTTGCCAGCTTATCCCATATTCGCGCAGGAACGAATTGGTGTCGCCAACGCCGCCTCCGGTAGTGACGCCATCGGCATGATATGCCCGGAAGCCAACGGAGAAAGTGGCGTTCGCATTGCCCGACATGAACTGACATTCGCCGGTGTTTTGCGCACCATTGTTCCGTAGATCCTCGATATTGGCGACAACCGGGCGGTTATTCACCCAGAAGACATGAGCACAATCGGCGAACGGCACATTGGCCGTGTCGGTCGAACTGATCCACCGCCGGAACTGGAACGCTGCCGGGTTGCCTGGGCCTCCGGCGGAGCTTTGCGGCCTGATCCGCGTCCCGCCCGGGCCGAATACTTCAAGCACGACCATGAACTTGCCGTCCATGACGGTCTCGGCCGGAGCGCTGCCATCCGGATCGAACAGGGCGGTGTTCCAGTTCTGGTGATAATCGACCCAGAACCAGTTCTTGCCGTCGCCTTCATAGGGGAATTTATACAGCCCCTCCTGCCCGCCGACATCCGATGGCAGCGCCGCGAGGCTTTCGGTTGCCTTCTGCGTGCCGTCATAGCGTTGCCACGAAACCGGCGCGGTGAGCGTCTGGAAATCTCCCACTGGCTGGCCGGACGCATTCACTTTCGCCACTTTGAGCCGGTAGTAGACGACAATGTCCTTCAGCGAGGGCGATGACCACAGGCGAAGCCCCAGCGTGGTCGCCCAGGGGCAATCGGCAACGCCAGGCCAGTTGTAGAGCCCCGAGTTGGTCGAAAGTGCACCCACTTGCGACACACCGGTTTGCGCGGGGAAGTTGAAGTGGTTGGTGCTTCCCCCCGTGACATTCTGCAAGATGACAAAGGGCAGGCCATCGCCTTCATCGGGCGGTGGCGGTCCATCGCCGCACGGACGTGCCTTGGGGCTGGTCGTGCGGATCTGGGCGTTCTCGCCCTGGCCATAATAGTCCTGCCCTGCGAGCCCGTCATAAACCACAGTCCACACGCCGTTGATTAGCTGCTTCACGCGGTAGGCATAGGTGCTGTGGCAATGATGGTGGAGATGATGGAACTGGCGGGGGCGCCAGTAGCAGAAGTCGAATTCACCATTGGGCTGGATCGCGACTTCACCGACCTTCTTGGTCGTGCAGTGGCAGATATAAGCGTAAAGATAGGGCCGCGCCTCGAGATAGGCGGAGACACTGGCGCGGGGCATGGCGACGAGCGCCTTATAGTCCTCGTAAATGCGGTCGGACACATAGGTTTTGCCCGGATCGAATTCGGCTTTTTGTGCCGCAAATTTGACATTGCGCTGGGCAAGCGAGACGCTGCGGACATTCTGCGCCGGACCATCGACCGGCGGCAAAGGCTGAGGATTGAGCGCTACCCGTCCGACGCGTTCGAACGGGCCCCAAGGTTCAGGTTCGGGCGGCACGGGCCAGTCGATGTCGACCGGTATCTCGCGCAACACATCGCGCAACCGGTCGAGCAAATCGCCGACGTCGATCCAGGGATGATGGCAGCAGCATTTGCGTTCCCACACTTCGACCTTGCCGTCGCACAGCGGCACGCACCATCTGGGATAAAGCAGTTCGTGAAAGCCTTGGATCGGAGTTAGCCGGTTCGCAAAAGACCGCTGCGACAATGTCGTCACCGGTGCAGCGATCAGATCGAACCACCAGGGCCGGCATTTCCGCACCCGTCCGCTGACGCAGACAATCTCGCTCAGCAACAATGTCCAGCGATCTTGCGGCAGAAACAGGCCGCGTTCGCGCCAGTCGTCGATTACCTGGTCGAAGCGGTAGCGCAATAGCGATTCAGGATCGATGCTGGCGGGTGCCCTAACATCGGGGCCGAGGGCAACTTGAGCGCCCTTTGGCGGTGCGCCTTCGAGCTTGAGCACGCCATCGGCAACGCTGCCTAGCTTCTTGCCGGGAACGCCGTCTTTGCCGATGATATACAAAGCCGTAGCGGGCGGCTTGGCCGATGCCTCCAGCCCTGCGAAATGAACGAAAATTTCAGAATCCGATTTTGCCATGATGTCCTCCTCATCCAGATGAATGGCGCGAGGGCGAACCACGTCTTGCGCCCAAAACGGACGCGCAAAGTCACCGGCAAAAGAATGTCGGGCCGTAACAAGACATGAAGCGCAAACGCGCGTTATGCGGCCCTACCCGACTCATTGATTTAACCTGAGTCTTGATGACGTTCTAAAATATCAGCGATGTTATTGAGAGCAATAGTTGTATTTTACATCTTGTCGTAAATTACCTTCAATTCATCTTGGTATTTTCTAATCTATTCTTATGTACTTGAGTAAAAACAATTACTATAGAAATTTACTATTTTAATCTTTGATATTGTTCGCATATTTTGAACACGAACAATTATGGGTGAACAATGGCATAAGTGCAGTCGTTACAAAAAACAGTCACATCCCGAAATCGGACTCGGCATATCCGATTCCGATTGACCGAATCCGGAGCGCCCATCATTATCGTCCGGCTGCATCATGCGGCGAACAGGGGCGCTTCATTGTTCGAATTCTGGTTGGCTGATCAAAACCTGCCTTTTGCGGGCGCGGGCTTCTTGCTCGTCGGGTTGATGCTGTTGCAATTGAGCGGTGCCACAGACCTCGTGCCCGATCTCGATGCCGATATGGACGGCGACGTCGATGGTTTTGGGGCTGCAGACGGGCTGTTGAGCTTTCTGGGGCTGGGTCGGCTGCCGCTGATGATCTGGATCGCGCTGTTCCTGCTGTTGTTCACGGTTGTCGGCTATGCCGGGCAGCAAATCATTGAGGGTATGACAGGGGTACTGCTGTCTGGCTGGCTCGCGGCGCCACTGGCTGCAGTCGCCGCGATCCCGGCGACAGCGCTGTTCGCGCGACCTTTGGGCCGGATCATGCCAAAGGATGAAACGACGGCAGTATCAATAGACAGCTTGATCGGTCGCTTCGCAGTGCTGGGCACCGGAACTGCCAGACCAGGCTCCCCTGCCCGCGCCAAGGTTATCGACATTCACGGCCATCCGCATTTCGTGATGGTCGAACCCGACACGGGGGCACCGGAATTCGTGTCGGGTGAAAAGCTGCTGCTCGTTCGCCGCGAGGGCGCTGTTTTCAAGGCGATTACGCAAGGCGGGCACCATCTGCCCCGACTGGAAGGATAATATATGATTTCCGAGAACATGATTTCGACGCTGATTTATGTCGGCATGGTGTTGGTGGCGCTGATCGTCTTCGGGCTGGTCATCACGCGGCTATACAAGCGTGCCACCAAGGAAATTGCGTTCATCCGCACCGGGTTGGGCGGCGAGAAGGTGGTTATGAACGGCGGCGCGCTGGTGCTGCCAGTGCTGCACGAAACGATGCCGGTCAACATGAACACCGTGCGGCTGGCGGTCGAACGCAATAATGTCGATGCATTGATTACGCTTGACCGGTTGCGCATCGACGTGAAGGCCGAATTTTACGTGCGCGTCGCCCCCGATGCGCAATCGCTGGCGATGGCGGCACAAACGCTCGGCCTGCGCACGATGCAGCCCGAACTGCTCAAGGATCTGGTCGAAGGCAAGTTTGTCGATGCGCTGCGTTCGGTTGCGGCGGGGATGACGATGAACGAGCTGCACGAACAACGTGCCGATTTCGTGCAAAAGGTTCAGCAGGCCTCGTCGAGCGACCTCGCAATGAACGGGCTCGAACTGGAATCGGTATCGCTGACCGGGCTCGACCAGACCAGCATCGAACATTTCAACGCCAATAACGCTTTCGACGCCGAGGGCCTGACCAAGCTGACCGAGCAGATCGAACTGCGCAAGAAAGCGCGTAACGACATCGAGCAGGATACGCGCGTGCAGATCGAGACCAAGAATCTCGAGGCCGACAAGCGATCGTTCGAAATCAGCCGCGATAACGAATTCGCGCGGCTGGAGCAGGAACGCGAAGTGGAAGTTCGCCGTGCGGCGCAGGCCGCCGAAGTTGCGCGCGAAAAAGCAGTGCGCGACCAGGAAGCACAGGACGCACAGATCAAGGCCAAACAGGCCGTCGATGCCGCACAGATCGGTGCCGACCGGGCAGTGCAGGAAGCACAGATTGCACAGGAACAGGCACTGGAAATAGCACGGCAGGAACAGCAGATTGCCGTGCAGAACAAATCGCGCGAGGAAAGCCAGGCACGGGCCGAAGCTGACGAAGCAAGGGCCAAGGCTGTAGCGGCTGAAGAGCAAGTGACCACCGCGCGCGAAACCGAGATTGCCGATCGCGGCAAACGCATCGAGCTGATCGAGGCGTCGAAAGAAGCTGAAGTCCGTGCGATCGGCGTAAAGGTCGAAGCCGAGGCCGAGAAGGAGGCCGCCGCCAACCGCGCCGACGCGATGCGCGTGGTCGCAGAGGGTGAAGCGGAGTCCGAGAAATTGCGTGCCGAAGCGTCGCGTATCCGCTTCGAAGTCGAGGCTGCTGGCCAGCGCGCAATCAACGAGGCCGCAAACATATTGTCTTCAAACCAGATATCGCTGCAGACCAAATTGGCTTTGCTCAAGGTCTTGCCAGACGTCATCCGAGAAGCCGCCAAACCGATGGAAGCCATCGATTCGATCAAGATCGTGCAAGTCGATGGCATAACGCAAAACGGAGGAGGCAGCGCAGGCGGCAATGGCGGCAGCAGCGGCAACCTTGCAACCGATGCGGTTGCGGCTGCCCTCTCCTATCGCGCACAGGCACCGGTTATCGACGGGCTGATGAAAGAACTCGGTCTTGATGGCTCATCACTGGATAAGTTGGTTGCAGGCGCGGCAGGCAACGCTGCAAACGCGGCGGTACTGGACGACGACGTCAGCGCTCAGCCGAGGGCCAGAAATTCTAAAATGGTGAAGCCTAAAGCGGAGGAAATCCAAGCCGACTAAAGAGAAGCTTTAGGCCGTCCTCCGCTCACCCGCCGAATCGAGCGCCATCCAGAAAATCGGCGACGCAGCTACGCGCAGGAAAATTTGCGCCAGCAACGGGTCGAGCGAGGCACCGCTTTCACGCATGACGGCGACCATCGCGGCGTTCGAACCGCCTTCGGCTGAGGCTTTTTCGGCGACAGTCGCGACTGCGACAATTTTAGCGGCAAGCTGTTCTGTTTCGTTCCGGACGGCGGTTTCATTGCCAAGGATGCGCAGCCACATGGCTTTATGAATGGCGTCCGCGCGCTCTTCATCGAGGCCGGTGGACTGGATGATTTTCGATCCGATCCAGCTGATGCGACTATGTGTGGCGAAAAATCCGCTTCCGGGTTCCTCGGCGAGAGTGAATTGCGCTGAACTCGTCATATTGGCGACCTATTATTGGTTTCGCCCGTTTATGCCTGTGGTATGTTTGACATTTGGTTAAGTGTCAGAAGGTGTAACTTATCCCTGCCGCGAGGAACCACTGGTCGGCATCGCCACGGATCGACGTGACGGGCGAGCGTTTGGCATCGCCGGTCAGGCGCGAGTAGCTGACGAGGCCGAATATCCCCCAACCACCGTCGCGAACATCGCCCGATAAATCGACACCACCTAGCAAGCTCGCGCCATAGCTTTTCCAACCGCCATCTGCCGTGAACACAGGCAAGCCGCTTGCGGCACTACCAGCGGCATCGATGCTGAAATAGGTGTCGGCGTAGTTGTCGTCGACATGCGTGGCCGACAGGCTGAGACTGGTGAAAATGGCCTCCGAAAGAGGCGTCGAGTAGCTAATCGTCGGGGTAATCAGTCGACCGCGATGCGCCTTGGCGACGTCCCATTGCGCATCGACCGAAAAGCTAAGCGTATCGAATGGGTTTATAACTTTTGAAAACTGGACCCCGGCGGTCGCTCCAACCTCGACCGCGACATCTTCCTTGCCGAGCAACCGCACCACCGGGTCTTTAATCTTGCTGTTACGGTCAAGCCGGACGCGGACCAGTGGTCCGGCCAGGAATTTCACATTGCTGTCGCTGTTGCCGTCTGCAATCAGGTCCACATACAGCCCCGGTCCGCGCGCGCCGAAATCGAACCCGCCGATGCTACCTTGGGCGATCGGCGCTGGGAACAATACATAATCGTCCGAACCCTCATAGCTCGGGCCATAGCCCCCGCCGACACCAACGGTCAGCCAATTGCCCGCAAAAACGCCGCGATCGGGCGCATCGGCTTTCGCGGTTTCCGCTTCCTGAGTCTGCGCATGAGCGGACGTAGCGGCGAGCGCAACTGTGGCTGCCAGGGCGGTCAAAAACTTCATCTGGAAATCCCCTTCATGTGCCAATGCAAACGAACGTGATTCCAATTGGTTCCGGAAGGGAGCGGCGCAAAAGCGCTCAGAGCATATATTTCATCTTCACCCGCTGGCTCACCTCTTCGGCGTCCACGGTAAAGGCGGCGGCCTTAAACTTAGGCGGGCCGGTAACAACGGCCGGGTTACGTGAAAAACCGAAGCCTTCCTTTGGCAGGAATACCGCCATGTCCATCTTGCTGTTGGCATTTTCATCATGCAGCAAAGCGACGGCATAAATGCCCTGAGCCACACCAGTGAAGCTCACATGTCCCGAATCGCGCGCGGCAACCTTGGCGCGAAGGCTTTTGGGGTCCTTGCTGCAATCGGGGAAAAATTTGGGGTTGGCGGTGACGCAGACAAGGACGTTGCCCTTCATGCTGCGCAGGCCGGTGACATTGACATCAAGCGTCGACGCGGTCGGCGATGCGGTCACGGCGGCCGCGCTCAAAGCTGCCAAGCCCAAGATCGGTGCCGCACATTTTGTCCCAAAACCTGAAATAAAGCCCATAATTCCCCCGATACGCATCGTGATGTTTCTGGTGATGCGTTGCTGTTATCAGCCAATTCCCTAATTTGCCGTTAACCACAACTTTGGGAAACATCTCCCACCCCATATGGTTGGTGATCCCCATAACCGTCATTACCACTAACACAAGCCCAAGAGCCCCAACGTGAATGGGAATGGTGAACACCAGTACAGGAATTACGATTGCGCCGGTCAGTGCTTCCCACGGGTGGAAAGACATCGCCGCCCAAGCGGTTGGCGGCCGGCTTTCGTGGTGAACGGAATGCGCGGTCCTGAACCACCACGGGCGGTGCATCAGCCGATGGGTCCAGTAGAACCATGTGTCATGGGCGAAAAGGTAGAGGAAGACCGAAAACGGCAGATACCAGAGCGGATAGTCGGAGACGTCCCTGTAAATCAGTGTCCACCCGCGATTGTCCCAGCCCCAGGCTACGATTCCCGCCGGAATGCCGTAGATCGCAGCGGAAAGCAGCGACCAGTATATTTCGCGATTCATTTGCGGTTGGAGCTTGTCGTAAAGGCCGGGTTGCACCCGAACCGTCAGCCACGCGAAAAAACCGCTGGTCGCAAGGTAGCGGACGCCCACGATAAGGGTCATGGCGATGGCAGACAGGATGATGGCAAGCATGGCCCGCCCCGTTTAGGGACGCAGGAGCCCGACCGCAATCGAAGGCTTTGCTTTGCAAAAGGTATCGGCGTAAATTTGCTCCATGCTTGATCTGGCCAATTATGACCGGGTGGTGTCGCAAATCTACGAGGCCGCGCTTGTCCCGTCGCAATGGGACATCGCGCTTACTTCGATGATCAACCTTTTCGGCCCGCGCGAATGGGAAGTGGCGATGGTGGTGTGGGAACGGCTCGATCCGCCCATGGGCCGCTTTATAGGCACCGCGGGCGTGCATGAGCTGGCCCGCACAGCATATCTCGATTTTTTTGCCGGGCGGCATCCCTGGTCGGTTCGCGGCCATGACCTGCCACTGGGCAGCGTGGTCCACAGCGACCAGTTGATCGACCGGGACGAGTTCCGAGATACACCCTTCTACAATCATTTTCTCAAGCCTTGGGGTTTCGAAGTCGCGATCATCGGCAATCTCGACCGGCAGGGGGCGGACCATATGGGCTTTGTCTGCCCCGGCCCGCCCGATCTCGACCCCGGCAATTTGCGTGAGGCAATCGAGCGGCTGACCCCGCATGTCCAGCGCGCGGCACGGATCAGTCGGCGGATTGGCGAGGCCGATATGCGCGCCGCGGCGGCGACCGACCTGCTCGACAGCTCGCCTTACTGCGTAATGGCGCTGGGGCCCGACCTCGAACTGCTGCTCGCCAATGCGCAGGCGCAGGCGCTGCTCGAACAGGAGGATGGCTTTGCCCTGCTACGCGACCGGATCAGGGTGAACGACCCTGCCACGGTACAGCAACTACAGGCGATGGCGACGGGGCGCAGCGGCGATCGTTCCTTCACCTTTTCGGTGACCGGGAAGGATGGCGGGCGGCTTTTGCTTTCAGCGCTGGCGATAAGCGCAGGTCAGCGCGACCAGTTTGCCAACCGCGCGAGCGGCGCTGCTTTGATGATCATCGGCGGCCAGCGCATGGACATTTCGGACGAAACCATGGGCGCGTTGCAGGATGGCTTCGGGCTGACCGCGGCTGAAGCGCGGCTGGCGGCGTTCCTTGTCGAAGGCTCGGGTGTTCAGGGCTATGCACGGGCGCGCGGCGTTTCGAACGAGGCGGGAAAATATCTTCTCAAAAGCATTTATGCCAAGACCGGCCTGTCCAACCAGACCGAACTCGTCGCCTTGCTGCGTGAAGCACCCTTGGGATGGGGCAAGCCCTTACCCGCGCTTTAACCCTGAAATTTCAGCCACTCCCCATTCGGGTAGTGCAGCCTGGCTGCAAAACCGCGAAAAGGATCGGGCCATAAGCTTGGACCGGCCATCTCATGCGACCCGGGTGGCCAGACCGGGCGCAGGCCGGGGGAAGACGAAAGCCCTCGGCCTGCACGGCAACCTCAGCTGACACGGCCGATGTTGGATTCGTCCAATTCGGGAGTTGGCAAACCCCCTAATCAGACACCGACTCGGATCGTGGATTTTTCGGACGCCAAAAATGCAACGCACAGATTAGGCCGGTGGGAGCTTTAAGCTATAAGGAATCCGTCGGGGGGACTGGGGCAGTCTCCCGAGTTTTCCTGAACGGAGCGGGTCGGAGCGAAAGCTTCGGCCCGTCTTTAGTTGAGCAGGTTTTGCGTCTCGAATCTGTTTTTGCCGTTGATAGTGATGAGGTCGCCATCCTGCATAACCCGAACATCGCCATCGTACTGCTTTGCCGCATTGCCGATCAGCGCGCCTGTCATGAAGTGTGGCACCGACGGCACCACATGAGTGAAGGCAAGCATGCCGACACCGGCCTGCTCGGCGATATGGGCGGCTTGTTCGGGGCTGATATGATAGTCCTGGATATCGGCAAAGATTTTGGCGCGGTTTGCATTGCCTTGTTTGCGCGCGCTTGCCTCCAGTGTTTTCACCATGCGGCGCGATAGCAGCTCGCTGACCAGCAGGTCGCTGCCCTTCGCCGCATCGGCCAACGCCGGGGTGAAGTCGGTGTCGCCGCTAATTGTGACGCTGCGGCCATTATAATCGACGCGATAACCATAGGCTGGCGCAACAGGCCGGTGATCGACGGCGAACGCGGTAATTCGGACCCTGCCCTTGTCATAGACGACGCCAGGAACGACTGCAGATCCGGTCATACCTGCACCCGATGGCGGCACGACTGCCTCGCCATGATGGGCGATGCGATAGGTTGAATCGATGCGGTACGCTCCATTAAGGCCATCGGTGATTTCAGTAACGCCTTCCGGGCCGAATACCGCCAGCGGTGTTTTTGCGCTTGTTCCTGCCCAGCGTTGAAGGGTGAACGGTCCGAGTCCTTCAAAATGGTCGCTGTGGAGATGCGTCAGCCATATTCCTTCTGTCTTGCCCAGCGGCATGCCCATAAGCGCCAGCATCTCGCCCGATCCTTCGCCCATATCGAAGACGAACAACTTGCCGCCAGCTATGACGAATGTGCAAGCGGCGGCGCGGTCGCGGCTGGGCAATGGCGAGCCGGTGCCGCAAAAGCCGACATGCAGGGCCTTGGGGTCGAGCTTTTCCATCGGGTTGCGCGCCATTGCCGATTCTGCCGCGCGCGCAAATAGCGCCATTGTGATTGCGTCGCGCCTTGCATACGCGACAGTAGCGCCAAGCACCGCCAGCCCGACGACCGTCCAAAGCCATTTTCTGCGCATCAGGCCCCCCGTAGTGAAATCAATCCTTCGATTTGCCCAGCTTGCGCTCGATTGCGCCTGCCAGCATGTGGAACGCCTCGCCCGCAGGCGAGCGGTGCGCGAAGCTGCCGACTGGCGCGCGCTGCACCGCCATCTGCTCTACCGCACTGGCCATCGGGATGCGCGGCCAGTCGGCATTGGCAGATGTCGCCATGAGGTGCAGGTTCCGCCTTCGGTCTACCATTGAGAAAACCGGCAGCAGCGGGGCGTGGCCCTTGTGATGCTCCTTCAGGTGGGCGACGACATCCTCGAGCGCGCGTTGCGACAACGGCGACGGAATGACGGGCACGATGATGATATCGGCGGCACGCATCATCTGTTCGCTGGTTTCGGTGAGGCCGGGCGGGCAGTCGAGGAAGATGCGGTCATATTTGCTACTGATCGTTTCGACGATTTTCGCCAGCCGCTTTTTCTTTCCGAGCGACGCAAGAAAGCCATCGAGGCCACGCAGCGATATGTCTGCAGGGAGCAGGTCGAGGTCCCGAATTGCCGTTTGCGTAATCAGCTTTTCCGGCTCGATATCGCGCTCGAATACCGATCGCGCCTTGGGCTTTTTCTCCGGTTCATGGCCGAGAATGAAGCTTGCCGCCGATTGCGGGTCGAGGTCCCAGAGCAACGTCTTGCGTTCCCGCCGCAACGCCGCCTCTGCCGCCAGATTGACCGACAAGGTGGTTTTGCCGACGCCACCCTTCAGGCTGTAAATCGCAATCACTTTTGCATTATGCGCCATGCCCCGTTGCTCCCCTTCCCCCGCCCGAATGTCAACCGCCCTAAAAGCTGTGTATTTCCTTGGGACAAGCCTTTCCCTCGCTAATCCCCTGCGCTAGGGGCGGGCCGTGACGCGCGAAAATTTCAAATGCGACCTCGCCATCGTCGGCGGCGGGCTGGCCGGTGGCCTGATCGCGCTTGCGCTTGCGCGGCTGCGGCCAGAGCTCAAGATCGTACTGATCGAGCAGGGCGATCATTTCGGCGGCAACCATATCTGGAGCTATTTCGCCAGCGACATTTTGCCCGAGCATCGCTGGCTGACCGCGCCGCTCGTGACCTATGGCTGGTCGGGTTACGATGTGCATTTCCCCGCGCATAGCCGCACGCTGGACAATATTTATTACAGCATCGAGTCCGAACGGCTCGACTGGGTGTTGCGGCATAACCTGCCCAAGGAAGCACTGATGACCGGGCGCGAGGTCAAATCGGTTTCGCCTCGCCTTGTGGTCCTCGACGGTGCGCAGCGGATCAACGCGGGTGGTGTGATCGACGCGCGCGGCGGCGGCGATTTCAACCATCTCGATTGCGGCTGGCAGAAATTCACCGGGCAGCTGATGCAATTGTCCGAACCGCACAATCTGACCCGTCCGATCGTGATGGACGCGACGGTCGAACAATATGACGGCTATCGCTTCGTCTATGTCCTGCCCTTTGGGATGGACAAGGTCTTTGTCGAGGACACTTATTACAGCGACAAGCCCGACCATGACCCGCGCCGTTATCGCCAGCGTATTGCCGCCTATGCCGATGGCAAAGGCTGGAAGGTCGAGCGTGTCCTGCGCGAGGAAAATGGCGTGTTGCCGGTGGTGATGGGCGGCGATCTGGAAAGCTATTGGGCAAGCGGCAGCGGGCGGACGGCAAAGGTCGGGGCACGCGGGGCGTTTTTCCAGGCGGTAACCAGCTATTCCCTGCCTGACGCAGTGCGCAACGCGATCTTTATTGCGCAGCAGCCTGACCTCGACGGCGACAAGCTCAACATGCTAATGCGCCAGCGCGCGGAAGAGCATTGGCAGGACGGGAAATTCTACCGGATGCTCAACCGGATGCTGTTCCGCGGTGCGGACACAAGCGACCGGTACAAAATTCTCGAACGCTTCTACAGGCTAAAGCCCGGATTGATCGAACGCTTCTACGCGGGAAAGACGACCGGCGGTGACAAGGCGCGCATATTGTCTGGCAAGCCGCCCATTCCCATCGGGAAAGCCATCACCGCGATCCGGAGCAGGAAGAAAAAATGACCAAGACAGCAGCGATAATCGGCGCCGGATTTGGCGGGTTGGCGCTTGCAATCCGCTTGCAGTCGGCAGGCGTAGCAACAACCGTCATCGAGGCGCGCGATAAGCCCGGCGGGCGGGGCTATTTTTGGGAGAAGGACGGTTTCACCTTCGACGGCGGACCGACAGTCATCACCGACCCGCCCTGTCTCGAAGAATTATGGGCCTTGTCGGGTCACAAAATGGCCGACGATATCGAGCTGATGCCGGTATTCCCCTTCTACCGGCTCAACTGGGCTGACGGTACCAATTTCGATTATTCGAACGATGCGCCCGGGCTGAAATCGGAAATCGAAAAGCTCGAACCCGCCGATGTCGAGGGCTATCGCCGCTTCCTCGAATATTCGAAGGGCGTGTACAAGGAAGGCTATCAGAAGCTCGGTTCGGTCGCCTTTCTCGACTTCGCCTCGATGATAAAAGCCGCCCCTGCCTTGATGAAATATCAGGCGTGGCGCTCCGTTTACTCAATCGTATCGTCTTATGTGAAGAACGAGAAACTGCGCGAGGCTCTGTCGTTCCATACCTTGCTGGTCGGCGGCAATCCGATGTCGACCAGCGCGATCTATGCGCTTATCCATACGATCGAGAAAGATGGCGGCGTCTGGTTTGCAAAGGGCGGCACCAACCGGCTGGTCGCGGCGATGGCGACGCATTTCGAACGGCTGGGAGGCACATTGCGGCTGGGCGATGCGGTCGAGGAGATCGAAACGCGCGGTGACAAGGTCGTTGGCGTGCGCACTAAATCGGGCTGGCGGATGGACTGCGATGTCGCGGCGTCGAACGGCGACTTGATGCATACCTATAAGGACCTGCTCACCAGCAACAAACGTGGTGAGCGCGTGGCGAAATCGCTCAAGCGCAAAAGCTGGTCGCCGTCTTTGTTTGTGCTGCATCTGGGCATCAAGGGCACTTGGCCGGGCATTCCGCACCATATGATATTGTTCGGCCCGCGTTACAAAGGGCTGCTCGACGATATCTACAAGACCGGCATCCTGCCCGCCGATTTCTCGCTTTACCTTCACCACCCAACGGTGACGGACCCGAGCCTCGCCCCTGAAGGCCATTCGACCTTCTACGCGCTCGCGCCGGTCGCGCACATGGGCAAGGCCCCGCTCGACTGGGACGGCGATGTCGGCGAGGCGATGAAGGAGCGCATCCTCGACGAACTCGAACGGCGGCTTATTCCCGACATCCGCAGCCGCATCGTCACCAGTTTCCACTATACGCCCGCCGATTTCGGCCGCGACCTTTCGGCGCATCTGGGGAGCGCCTTCAGCCTGGAACCCGTATTGTGGCAAAGCGCCTTTTTCCGTGCGCATAACCGCGACGATGCCATTCCGAACCTTTACTTCGTTGGCGCGGGTACGCATCCGGGGGCCGGGATTCCCGGCGTTGTTGGCAGTGCGAAGGCGACGGCGGCGCTGATCTTGGAGGATATGGCTTGAAGCGTCTTGCGGTTTATTGCGGTTCGGCGACGCCCGAAAACCCGGTCTATATCGAAGCCGCGCGCGCTGTCGGCAGGGCGTTGGCCGAACGCGGAATCGGTGTCGTCTATGGCGGCGGCAGGCTAGGCCTGATGGGCGCGGTTGCGGACGCTGCGCTTGAGGCGGGCGGCGAGGTTATCGGGATTATTCCCGACGCGCTTGTCGGTGCCGAGGTTGCGCATCGCGGATGCACCGAATTGCATGTCGTTTCGGGAATGCACGAACGCAAGGCGCGCTTTACCGACCTGTCCGACGGCTTCATCACCATCCCCGGCGGCGTCGGCACGATGGACGAATTGTGGGAAGCGATTAGCTGGTCGCAGCTTGGCTATCACCAGAAGCCGGTGGGCGTGCTGAACATCGCGGGCTTTTACGACCAATTGGTGGCGTTCAACCGGCATATGATCGACACCGGCTTCATCCGCCCGCAACATGCCGGAATTATGATCGTCGATGAAACGCTCGACGGCTTGCTCGACAAGATGGCCGCTTACGTGCCGCACAAAACCATCTTCCAGATGAAAGCGGACGATCTTTGAACGACCGCGCGACGCTAGTTGCCTTCGCACAAGCGAGCATCGCGCGCGGGTCCAAATCATTCCGTTTCGCCAGCCGCCTGTTCGACCACACGACGCGCGAGCGGGTGTGGCTGCTCTATGCCTGGTGTCGCAAATGTGACGATATGGCCGACGGGCAGGATCATGGTGGCGCAATGGAGGCGGTGGAGGACCCGCAAGCGCGGCTGGCGACAATCCGGGAGCTGACCGCCAAGGCATTAGTCGGCAAACCGACCGGCGAACCTGCATTCGACTGCCTTGGCGTAGTCGCCCGCGAATGCGGGCTCACCCAAAAAATGGCGGACGATGTTATCGAGGGATTTGCGCTCGACGCCGCCGAGTGGCACCCGCGCCGCGAAAGCGACCTTTACCGCTATTGCTACCATGTCGCGGGCGCGGTGGGCGTGATGATGGCGGTGGTGATGGGGGTTTCGCCCGACGATGACGAAACGCTCGATCGCGCCTGCGATTTGGGCCTTGCCTTCCAGCTCGCCAACATCGCACGCGATATATCCGAGGACGATTTGGCTGGGCGCTGCTACCTGCCCGACGACTGGCTGGCGTCGCTCGATATCGGTCCGGGCGAGCATATGAAGCCGCATAACCGCAAGAAGCTGGCGCTGATGGGCCGCTGGCTGGCCGACGAGGCCGAGCAATATGAGGCGTCGGCGCGGGTAGGCGCGGCGGCATTACCCTTTCGCGCACGCTGGGCGGTGCTGTCGGCGGCGGGGATTTACGGCGAGATTGCGCGAAAGGTGCGCGCGGCGGGCGAACATGCCTGGGACCAGCGGATTTTTACGAGCCGTCCGGAGAAGTTCCGATGGGTAAGGAAAGCGTTTGTCGATGCGACTGCAAACAAGCCACGCGATATGAACCGGGACGGATTGTGGACTAGGCCTCGGAAAGAAGCTTAGCCGCCCGCTCCGCCAACCGCTCCACCGCCGCCTTATGTATTCCTGGCGCGCAGCAGATCAGGCCGAAATCGAGCGGTTCGCGCTTGTTGTAGACAATCGGCCGGCCCAAACCATCGCTCACTACTGCCCCAGCCTCCTGCGCCACCAGATGCGCGGCGGCAATGTCCCATTCATTGCCCCAGCGCAAGGTCGCGACCAGATCGGCACGGTCGCAGGCGACCATCGTCATTCGCATGGCGATACTGTTGGGTTTGGTCACGGTGACCAAGTCGCGGTCGATTTTGGGCAGGTCGTCAGCGGGGACGCGCGAGCCGATGAAATCTTGCCGCATGCTACCGAAAAGCCGCTCGCCATTGCAGGTCACCCCTTCGCCTGCCGCTGCAACCCACAGCTTGTCCTGCGCCGGGGCCGCCATCACTGCGAACACAGGTTGTCCGTCGGCGATAAGCGCTACCGACACGCACCATCCGCTGCGGCCGCGCACATAATCGCGCGTGCCGTCGATGGGATCGACCAGCCACAACAGCCATGCATCCAGCCGGACGGGATCGTCTACGGTTTCTTCCGATAACCACGCAGCCTCAGGCAAAATGTTTCGCAGCCGATCCGTCAGCAGGGCATCGACCGCCATGTCGATATCACTAACCGGATTGCCCTTGCTCTTGTCCCAGACCTTGGTGTCCGGCACCGCGCCGTCGCGCCAGCTATGGAAGGCCAGCGCCGCTGCCTCCTGCGTCGCGGCTACCACCGCGTCCCGGTCCAGCGTGCGCTCAGGCACCCGCGATCATCATGCCATCGATGCGTAGCGTCGGCACATTATTGCTGCGAATGAACTCGAGATCGTTGGCGGCAGTCATCGCGGCGAACATATCCTTGAGGTTTCCGGCGATGGTGAACTCGCTCACTGGTCCTGCTATTTCGCCGTCGATAATTAGGAAACCGGCAGCACCACGGCTGTAATCGCCGGTCACCGGATTGACGCCCTGCCCAGCCAGTTCGTGCACATAAACGCCATGCTTGATGTCAGCTATCAGCTCGCCAACGCTCACTGTACCGCCCTCCAGATGGATGTTCGAGGCACTCACCCCAGGCGCGCCGCTGACGCCTCTGCTCGCGTGTCCGGTCGGTTCCATCCCCAATTGCCTCGCCGACGCGCTTTCCATCAGCCACCCGGTGAGCACGCCCTTGTCGATAATCGGGCGCCGCGCGGTGGGTAGGCCTTCGCCGTCGAACGCCTTGGAACCCAGCCCGCGCTTGCGGTGCGGGTCGTCGATGATCGAGATGCTGCTGTCAAACAGGTGCGCGCCGCTGGCATCGAGCAGGAAGCTTGTTTTGCGCGCAATCGCCGAGCCGGAAATCGCGCCGAGCAAATGCCCGACGAACGAACTGCCGACGCGCGGGTCGAACACTACCGGCATCTGCCCGCTTTTGACCGTGCCGGGATTGATGCGTGCGACTGCACGCTCCCCTGCGCGCCTGCCGACATCCGCAGCTTTATCGAGATCGGCCAGATGTCGCGCCGAGCGCCAGTCATAATCGCGCTCCTTGGCATCGCCCTCGCCCGCCAGCACACTGGCCGAAATGCCGTAGCCCGACGAGGATTTGACGCCTGCGAAACCGTGGCTGGTCGCCAGCGCAAAGATCGAACGGCCAGCACTTGCACCTGCGCCTTCGCTATTAGTCACGCCCGGAATGGCGCGCGCGGCGTCCTCGCATTCGAGCGCAGCCGCGCGCAATGATGCCGGGTCCGGGTCAAGCCCATCGTCGGCATCGAGGTCGGGCAGATCGCCTTTGAGAAGTCGCTCCTGCGGAGCCAGCCCTGCATATTGGTCCTCGGGCGCTTCCTTCGCCATGTCGATGGCGCGCGTGACCAGTCCGGCGAGTATCGAGGGATTCATGTTCGACGAGGAAATTGTTGCCGATCGCTGCCCGACGAAAACGCGAAGGCCGATATCCTCGCCTTCGGAGCGGGCGACGTCTTCCAGTTGCCCGAGCCGCACCTGCACCTCTGTAGAGGCATCGCAGACATAGACCGCATCGGCGGCGTCTGCCCCGGCCTTGATTGCTTGCGATACGAGATTTTGCGCGCGGTCGAGCGCTTCGGAGGGTTTCAACATCCAACCCGCTTAGGCGCGGGTCAGATGAGGGTCAATTTCAGAAAACGGTGAACAGCACCGCCAGCAAAATCGGAATTCCAATGGCCGCGCCCCAAAGCTTGATGCGGTCGGCGGTAAAGCGCGTATCGAGGTTGCCCTCAGTTCCACCCTTTTCCATCTCCTGCCAGCGGCGCTCCATATTGCGGCAAGCGGGAATAACCATTGCAACAAAGCCAACCAGCGCAAAATACGGCAGGATCGACGTGCCTTCGGATTTCATCGCAGGCGAGGTAATGAATATCAACGCCAGCGTGTAGACCACCAACGCGACAGCGACATGGTCGCTGATGCGCTTGGCGTAGCTTTTGTGCGCGCGGCTATGCGTTGCCTGTTCGGCTCGTGCCATTTTCACTCTCCCCTAACTCTCCGCGCAGGAGACTGTCACTTCTCCGCGCGGCTGTCAAAGGGGTTTACCATCTGATCAGGGCAGCCCAAGAATCTTGTGATTTTGCAAGGACAAACGCCATTTGGGGTGTGCCATCACGAAGCGGGTAGCAGCTTCGATATTTGCGGCATTCGACTCAGGAGTGCCCGAGTCCATCGGCTGGATCAGGAAATTGGCGAAGTCCCAGCCTTCCATAACATCGGTATCGCTGCCCGGTTGCGGCCAGACGAGCTTCAGTTCGTCGCCGCTCGTCTGGACGGTTTCGGAACCGGCCTTGGGGCTGATGCAGACCCAGTCAATGCGGGGGTGGGCGGGCAACGTGCCATTGCTTTCGATGGCGATGGTAAACCCATGGGCATGGAGCGCATCGATGACAGCGTCGTCCACCTGAAGCATCGGCTCGCCGCCGGTCATCACAACATAGCGGTTATCCGCGCCTTCGCCCCAAAGCTCGGCGACTTTGGCGGCCAAGGCATCCGCGTCGTATCGCCCGCCATTTTCACCATCCATGCCGACGAAGTCAGTATCGCAGAAACGGCAGATGGCGGCGGCCCGATCCTCCTCGCGCCCGCTCCATAAATTGCATCCGGCAAAGCGCAGGAACACCGCGCGCCGTCCGGTATGTACGCCTTCGCCTTGGAGCGTCAGGAAAATCTCTTTGACCGCGTAGGTCATGCGTAAATCGTCGGATCGGGCAGGCCAGCATCGGCAAAACCCTTGGCGCGCAGGCGGCAGGCGTCGCATTGGCCGCAGGCGTTATTGTCGGGTGTGGGATCGTAGCAGGACCAGCTCATGCCTGCGTCCAACCCAAGCCGCGTCGCTTCGCGTGCGATATCGGCCTTGGTCATGTCGAGCAAAGGCGTGTGGACGGTGAAGCGGTCGCCTTCGACCCCTGCCTTGGTCGCCAAATTCGCCATATCTTCGAAAGCGCGGATGAATTCGGGGCGGCAGTCGGGATAGCCCGAATAATCGAGAGCATTCACCCCGATCCACAAATCTCGCGCCCTGCGGGCTTCGGCGAGGCCAAGGCAAAGCGAGAGGAAAATCGTATTGCGCGCCGGGACATAGGTGACGGGAATGGCGTGTTCTTCGACGCCGTCTTTCGGCACGTCGATATCGGCGGTCAGCGCCGATCCTCCGAAGCGCGTCAGGTCGAGCGGCAATATGATATGCTCGACAGCGTCCAGATGCGCGGCAATCCGCGCGGCGCTTTCGAGTTCGATCCGGTGCCGCTGGTTATAGTCGATGGTCAGCGCAACCAACGCATAGCCCGCCTCGCGCGCCAGCCCGGCGACGACCATCGAGTCGAGGCCACCGGACAGAAGGACGATGGCGGATTTGGATTTTGCGGTCATTTTCGTGGGATGCTCTCTAACAAAGAGAGGAATGGCGCACCCGGAGCGATTCGAACGCCCGACCCTCAGATTCGTAGTCTGATGCTCTATCCAGCTGAGCTACGGGTGCGTGGAGGCGTGCGCATAGACAGGATGCCTGCTGCACGCAACCCCTATTTCGCCGAAAGCGCCGCCTGTGCCGCTGCCAATCGCGCGATGGGGACGCGGTAGGGTGAGGCGCTGACATAATCGAGACCTGTCGTTTCGCAGAACGCAATGGACGCCGGATCGCCGCCATGTTCGCCGCAAATGCCAAGCTTGATGTCGGGGCGTGTTGCGCGGCCTTTGTTGGCGGCAATTTCGATGAGTTGGCCCACACCCTCGACGTCGATGCTGACGAACGGGTCGCGTGCATAGATGCCTTTGTCGACATAATGCGTCAGGAAACGCGCGGCGTCGTCGCGGCTGACGCCCAGCGTGGTTTGCGTAAGGTCGTTGGTGCCGAAACTGAAAAACGCGCCGACCTCTGCAATTTCGTCTGCCATTAGTGCAGCGCGGGGAAGCTCGATCATCGTTCCGACCAGATAGTCGATGCGTTTGCCCTGTTCGGCGAAAACGGCGTCGGCGGCCTTGTCGACGACATCCTTCATCAGTTCGAGCTCGCGCTTCGTGCCAACGAGGGGGATCATGATCTCGGGAACGGGCGCAGTTTCGAGGCTGCAGGCCGCTTCAAAAATCGCGCGGGCCTGCATCTCGTAAATTTCGGGATAGGTTACGCCCAGCCTGCAACCGCGATGGCCGAGCATCGGGTTGACTTCGTGCAGTTCCATCGCGCGTTGCTTGAGCACCTCGATACCCACACCTGCCGCTTCCGCGACATCGGCAAATTCCGATTCTTCATGCGGCAGGAATTCGTGCAGCGGTGGATCGAGCAGGCGGATGGTGACGGGTAGCCCCGCCATCACTTCGAAAATTTCGGCAAAATCCTTGCGCTGTTCGGGCAGTAATTTGTCGAGCGCAGCGCGGCGGCCTTTCTCGTCGTCCGCCAGGATCATCTGCCGCACCGCAGTAATGCGGCCTGCGTCGAAGAACATATGTTCGGTGCGGCATAGCCCGATGCCTTCCGCGCCGAAATCGCGCGCGGTCTGCGCGTCGTGCGGGGTTTCGGCATTGGCGCGCACCTTCATCCGGCGGCCAGTATCGGCCCAGGCCATCAGCGTGCCGAAATCGCCGACCAGTTCTGGCTGGATCGTTGCCACTTCGCCCGCCATCACCTCGCCGGTCGAACCGTCGAGCGTGAGGATGTCGCCCTCGGCCAAGGTCCGCTCCGCGATCCGCAGCGTCTTGGCACCCGCATCGATCTGCAGGCTGCCCGCACCTGAAACGCAGGGCCGCCCCATGCCGCGTGCGACTACCGCGGCGTGGCTGGTCATCCCGCCGCGCGCGGTCAGGATGCCCTTGGCGGCGTGCATGCCGTGAATGTCTTCGGGCGATGTTTCGACGCGGACGAGAATGACTGCCTCGCCGCGCTCGTTCCATTTTTCGGCGGTGTCGGCGTCGAAGACGATCTTGCCCGATGCCGCACCGGGCGAGGCTGGCAGGCCGCTGGTCAGAACATCGCGCGCCGCTTGCGGGTCGAGGGTCGGGTGCAGCAACTGGTCGAGCGCCATCGGATCGACGCGCAGCACGGCCTCGTCTTTGGTGATAACGCCCGCCTCGGCCATATCGACCGCGATGCGCAGCGCGGCCTTGGCAGTGCGTTTGCCCGAACGGGTTTGGAGCATCCATAGCTTCTCGCGCTCGACGGTGAATTCGATGTCCTGCATGTCACGATAATGCGTTTCGAGAATGTCGAACACGCGCGCCAGCTCGGCATAAACGCCGGGCATAGCCTCCTCCATCGACAGCGGCTTGGCGCCCGCTTTCTCGCGCGCGGCTTTCGTCAGATATTGTGGCGTGCGGATGCCCGCGACGACGTCTTCGCCTTGGGCGTTGATAAGATATTCGCCATAATAGGCATTTTCGCCGGTTGCCGGGTCGCGGGTGAAAGCGACGCCCGTCGCCGACGTCTCGCCCATATTGCCGAACACCATCGCCTGCACATTGACCGCGGTGCCCCAGTCGCCGGGGATATTGTTCAGGCGGCGATAGACCTTGGCTCGGTCCGATTCCCAAGACCCGAACACCGCGCCGACCGCGCCCCATAGCTGGTCGTGCACATCTTGCGGAAATGGCTTACCCCATTCGGCCTCGACCAGCCTTTTATATTCGGCGACCAAGGCCTTCAAATCATCTGCAGAAAGTTCGGTGTCGAGATAATAGCCATTGTCTTCCTTGGCGATTTCCAGCGCCTCTTCGAACGCGCCATGATCGAGTTCGAGCACGACATCGGCATACATCTGGATGAAGCGGCGGTAGCTGTCCCACGCAAAACGCGCATCGCCCGACGAGGTTGCGAGGCCTTCGACGGTATCATCGTTAAGCCCCAGATTCAGAACGGTATCCATCATCCCCGGCATCGAAACCCGCGCGCCGGAGCGGACGGAGACGAGCAATGGATTGGCTGGGTCGCCGAATTTGCGGCCTGTTACCTGTTCGATATGTGCAAGCCCGTTCGCGACCTCTTCACGGACGCTTTCGGGAAAACTCTGGCCATTCGCATAATACGCCGTGCACATTTCAGTGGTGATCGTGAACCCTGGAGGCACCGGCAGGCCGATCGAGGCCATGCCATCGAGGTTCGCCCCCTTGCCGCCGAGCAGATTCTTGTTGCCGCGGACGCTATCGTCCCCGTCCGAAACCCCGCCACCGAAACGATATACATATTGAACTGGCATGAACTGCTCCCCCTGTGCGGGCTATCCTTCAATCCGCGAAAAATCCGCGACGCGGTGGACCGCGTCACGGAACCTTGCCAGCAACCCTAACCTGAACGCCCGCTTATCCGGGTCTTCGTCGTTCACCATGACCTCGTCGAAAAAGCGGTCGATGGGTTCGCGCAAAGTGGCGAGCGCCGCCATCGCGTCCTCGAACCGTTCTTCCTCCACCGCCTCTTCCGCCTCCGGCTCAGCCAGATCGAGCGCGCCGAGCAAGGCAATATCCGCCGCCGCCGCGCCTTCGGGAACGGTGCCCTCGGTGCGGCCTTCATTGCCAGCAATCGCGCCGCGCATTCCCTGATCGACTTCGACAAAAGGGTCTTCCTCGCCAGTCTGCGGGATTTGCTGTTCGGTGCCATCCGCCATCGGTGCTTCGGACGCCTTGTCGAGCACCGGCGATACGGGGTGCGAGCCCTTGAGGATATTCGCCGCCCGCTTGTACGCGGCGAGCAAGTTGGCGCCTTCGGCAGTGGTGATATATTTCTGCAATGCCTTCGTCCTCGCCAGCAGCCGGACAAGATCGTCCTCGCCACCAAGGCCAAACACCGCATCGATCAAATCGTGCCGGACACCCGCTTCGCGTTGCTGGACTTTGAGGCGGTCGGCAAAAAAGTCGATCAATTCTTCTTCAACTTCAAATCCACTCCGCAATATGCGACTTGATGACGCTTCCAGCGCTCTAACCCCGCCCATTTGATCATCTGCGGGACAATCATGCCTCGGCAGGAAGAAACTATCAGAGTGTCGATGATCAGCCGTTTGCATACGTGCCTGCAACTGTTGGTTGTCAAACCACTGCTCATACGGAGTAAACTGCTCAGCCCACTGCCCATGATATATGTCGAAACTTAAGCTGATTAGGCGCGCCAAACTTGCTCGAAGTTCGTTTTCAAAAATTAAGGCGATTGCTCCGATTGCACTGCGTCGAAGAGCGAAAGGATCTCGAGAGCCGGTAGGCTTTAGCCTATTTGCGTAAAACCCGACCAGTGTATCCAGCTTATCCGCCAAACTCACCGCCACCGTGACCGGCGCGGTGGGGACATCGTCGCCCTGCCCGACCGGCTTGTAATGGTCGCGGATCGCGTCGGCGACGGCGTCGCTCTCACCCTGCGCGCGGGCGTAATAGCCGCCCATGATGCCCTGCAATTCGGGAAACTCGCCGACCATGCCGGTGACGAGGTCGGCCTTGCACAGGCGGGCCGCGCGCTCGGCGGCGACGGCCAAATCCTCCCCGGAACGGGGAGGGGGAGCGAGCGTTTGAGGAACGCGCGGGGCGCGTTCCTGCGAGGCCGCAGGATGGTGGAGGGGGCTCTCGGCCACAAGCGACGTGGAAGGCGGAGAGCCCCCTCCGTCGGCTTCGCCGCCACCTCCCCGTTCTGGGGAGGATTTGACGATGCCTTCTTCAACCAACCAGCGCGCAAGTTTCGCCACGCGCTCGACCTTGTCGGCAACCGTCCCGAGCTTTTCATGAAACACGATCTGCGACAGCTTCTCTGCCTGCTTCTCAAGCGGAACCTTAAGGTCCTGCTCCCAGAAGAATTTCGCATCCGACAGCCGCGCCGCCAGCACCTTTTCATTGCCCGCCACAATCGCAGCACCACCGTCGTTCGCGACGATATTCGCAGTGCAGACAAAAGCGTTGGCGAGTTTGCCTTCCTTGTCATGGCAGACAAAATATTTCTGGTTCACCCGCGCGGTGAGCTGGATGACTTCTTGCGGTACTTCCAGAAACGCGGGGTCGAAACGCCCGAGCATTGGCACCGGCCATTCGGTCAGCCCCGCATTTTCCGCGACCAGCCCTTCGTCCTCGACCAGCGTCAGCCCCGCCGCCGTGGCCGCCGCTTTCGCGCCGTCGCGGATGATCGCGCAGCGTTCGGAGAAATGGACGATGACATGGCAGGCGCGCAGTTTTTCGACATAGTCGGCGGCGCTGCCGATGGTAATCGGGCCACTGTGATGGAAGCGGTGCCCCATCGTCGCAGCGCCGCTGACGATGCCGTCTATTTCGCACGGCACGATGTCGTCGCCAAAGAGCGCAACGATGCCCTGCAACGGTCGCACCCAGCGTAAGGATTCGGTGCTTGCGGACGCCGCGCCCCAGCGCATCGATTTGGGCCAGGGGAAGGCGCGGATAATCTGGGGAATCGCTTCGGCCAGCACATCGGCGGTGTTGCGGCCGGGTTTTTCGACGACCGCGAAATAAACGCCGTCGCGCTCGACCAACTGGTCCTGCGTCAGCCCGGTCTTGCGGAGAAAACCCTCCATCGCCTGCGGCGGCGCGCCCAGCTTGGGGCCTTTGGTCTCCTCCGACACCGCCTCGGTCGCGAGCGGCAGGCCGGTGGCAATCAACGCAAGGCGGCGCGGCGTGGCGAAGGTTTCGATGCTTTCTGCCGCAATGCCGGCCTTGGCCAGCGCATCATTGAACAGCCGCGCCAGATCCTCCTTCGCCTTCCCCTGCATCCGCGCGGGGATTTCTTCGGAGCGGAGTTCGAGCAAGAAGTCGGTCATCACGCCGCCCACCCGTTCTTTTCCATCCACGCCTGACAGCTGCCCTTCGCCAGATCGCGCACGCGGCCCATGTACGACGCACGTTCCTGCACCGAAATCACCCCGCGCGCCTGCAACAGGTTGAACAGGTGCGACGCTTCGATTGCCTGGTCATAGGCCGCCAGCGGAATGTCCGCCTCGATGCAGCGCCTGCACTCGGCCTCGGCATGTTCGAAGCCCTTGAACAGTTGCGCGGTGTCGGCGATTTCGAAATTATATTTCGAATGTTCCTGTTCGTTTTTCAGGAATACGTCGCCATAGGCCACGCCATGACCGTTGAACGCGAGGTCGTACACGCTGTCGACGCCCTGGATATACATGGCGAGCCGTTCCAGCCCGTAAGTCAGCTCGCCCGCGACCGGTTTGCAATCGAACCCGCCGACCTGCTGGAAGTAGGTGAACTGCGTCACCTCCATGCCGTCGCACCAGACTTCCCAGCCAAGCCCCCATGCGCCGAGCGTCGGCGATTCCCAGTCGTCCTCGACAAAGCGGATATCGTGTTTCAGCGGGTCGATACCGATGGCGTCGAGCGACCCGAGATATAACTCCTGCAGGTTCGCAGGGCTGGGCTTCATGATCACCTGATATTGGTAATAATGCTGAAGCCGGTTGGGGTTTTCGCCATAGCGGCCATCGGTCGGGCGGCGGCTCGGCTGCACATAAGCGGCGTTCCAGCTTTCCGGACCCAATGCGCGCAATGTTGTCGCCGGATGGAACGTCCCTGCCCCCATGCGCATGTCGTAAGGCTGCAAGATCACACAGCCCTGCTTGCCCCAATAATCATGAAGGGTGAGGATCAAATCCTGAAAGCTGAGCGGCCCCGTGTCAGACATGACCGGCCCTTGGCGGATGAGGCGCGCTAAATCAAGGCTCTGGCAGGGTTATCACTAAATTGTCATGCTTGGCTTGCACTATGTAAGGTGTTGTTGACATATGCAGCGAATCGGTTTAGTAAGGTGTCCATGACACAAGGACAGTCTTACCTGACATGAAGAACCAGCTGAAAGTGCTGCGTGCGATGCGCAACTGGAGCCAGGCGGAGCTGGGCGAGCATCTCGATGTGTCGCGCCAGGCGGTGAATGCGATCGAGACGGGGAAATACGACCCTTCGCTGCCGCTGGCGTTCAAGATTTCGCGGCTGTTCGAGCTGCCGATAGAGGAGATTTTCGATGATGGGCTCAACGGAGGCACAAATGCCTGAACCTCATTTCAAGGAGAAACGTCCACTGACCCCCCGCGCCCGGCGATATTGGGGAAGCCTGATCGGATCGGGTCTGGTCGGGGCTGCGGTCAGCCTTTTGCTTCTGCCCCTCTCTATACAGGCCGGTGAAAATGTCGGGAGCGGAAATGGCAGCCTGATCGACCCATTCCTCTCGCCGATCAGTCCGGCCCTTGCCGCTTTGGTCGCAGGGTCATGGCTGGGCGGGCTGATCGCCATGTGCCTGATCTTCTACAGCAGCCTCGATGAAGTCGAGGAACGCGACTATCTGTGGGCGGGGCTTATCAGCTGGTATGTAATGATGATCGCCATTCCTGCCTGGCACGTCCTGTGGATGGGTCGCCTTGTCCCCCCTGTCAGCGTGTGGTGGATTTTCGCGCTCGGGCTGGTGACGAACAGCAGCGTTTGGGTCTGGCGGAAATATCGCAGCCGATAAAAATTGGAGAGCTTCGATGACCGAGTTGACGGAGAATACCATGTTTGAACCGAAAGAAGAACGCGACCCCGAGAGCCGCAGCACTTTGTGGATGCTGGTGTCCGGCCTCGGCATTGTGATGACGGCTGGGGCAATTGCCGGATATCTGGGACAGCATCAGGAGCAAGGCGGCGGACCGTTGGGTACGGCCGGCATCGTTGTCATGGCGGTTTTTGGTGCCATCATTGTCGCCCTTGGCTATGCGTTGTGGCGCAACGGCGTCAAATTGCGGAGCAGCAGCCAGAACTTGCCTCGCCGTGAAAAATTGAACCAGCGTGTCATGGCGGGAAGCGTCTTGCTGGGCGGGGTCATCGGCATCGCGCTCCTTGCTGCGCCGACCGGGAATGATAACGACCTCTCGATTTTCTCTAGTGCCCCAATCGAGCCATGGGTTGCAGTTTTACTGGCTGCAATCGTCGGCATCGCCGTCCCGCTCATGTCATGGTTTTGGCACAACAGGGTCATCGACGAGCAGGAAGCCGATGCCTATCGAAGCGGCGCGCTGATTGCCATTTACATCTACTGGTTTGTGGCGCCCGTCTGGTGGCTGCTCTGGCGCGGCGGGCTGGTGCCCGCGCCGGACGGTGTTGCGCTTTACCTGATTACCATGTTTGCAGCGATGGGGATCTGGTTCTGGAAGAAATATCGCTGACTTTTCATGAATTTTCGTTCAACAGTTTAGACCAAGGAGCATATCATGCGTAAATCGACCCTCTCCCTTTTCACCACTGTGGCGCTGACCTTTGCTGCCATGCCGGTGGCCGCCCAAGATACCGCCAGCGAAGCACCCGCCGCTGTGCAGGCGCTCGACCCTGTGCCAGTCGCACCACCCCCGCCGCGCGATGTCGATCCGGCATTGTGGGTGGTGAAGGACGCTGACACGACGATTTACCTGTTCGGCACCGTTCACGTCCTGAAGCCCGGCCTTGGCTGGTTCGACGACGGCGTGAAAGACGCATTCGACAAGTCCGACCGGTTGGTGCTCGAACTGGTCGAGCCGCCAGCGGAGCAGACGCAAGCGCTGTTCATGAAGCTGGCAATGGATCAAAGCGGCAAGACATTGCGTTCGAAAATGAACGATGCCGACCGGGCCGTGTATGAATCCGCGTTGACCAAGATAGGGTTGCCTGTCGAAGGTCTCGACCCGTTCGATCCGTGGGCGGCGGCGGTAACCTTGTCGGTTCTCGCAATGCAAAAAAAGGGCTTCGATGCCAATAGCGGCGTCGAAAAGCAGCTTTCGGCTGCCGCCAAGGTTGCGAACAAGCCAATTGGCGGCGTCGAAACCCTGGAGTTTCAGTTGGGCGTATTCGACTCAATGTCGGAAGCCGAACAAATCGCGTTTCTGGTCGAGGGCGCAAGGGCAATCGACGATCTGGAAGCGACGATGGACCGCATGGTCGGCCTGTGGGCGACGCCTGACCCCGACGGCCTTGCGGTTCTGATGAACGAAGGCCTTACCAGCCGCGCGCTTTATGACGCACTGCTGACCAAGCGCAACGCCAACTGGGCCCGCTGGATATCGGAAGAACTGAAAAAGCCCGGCACGACCTTCATGGCCGTGGGCGCAGGGCATCTTGCCGGCGGAACGAGCGTGCAGGCGCTACTGCCGGCCTATGGGCTGAGTGCAGAGCGGGTGAACTATTGACCGACGTAGTGATTGAAACACCGGAGGCGGCAGTCGAAGCTGTCGCCCCGGAAGGCCGCTTCCCTGGTTTCTGGGTGAGCGTCGGCTGGATTGCGTGCTATTTTGGGCTCCAGTTCCTGGTAACTTTTCTGGTGTTGGGCGCAGCGCTGGGTATCGACAAGCTGACCGATCGTTCGGCCATTAGCGAGAACCCGCTGCTGCTCATGTGGTCGCTGATCGCCACGGTGTTTATTCAACTGGCGCTGATGTGGCTTTACCTGCGCAAGGGCGAACGCTTCAATCGCCTCGGACTCACACATTTCGGGACCATGCCGGTCTGGCGGGCAATCGGCCTCACCTTCGTTCTGGTCGTGGCGGCAATGGCGTTCAACTATCTCTATGCGACATACCTCATCCCCGGCATTCCGATGCAGGACGATATCGCCAAGGTGCTTGCAAGCATCGACAAGACCGCCCTCAATGCGGCGGTCGTCTTTTTCGCCATCGCAATTGCCGCGCCTTTGGTGGAAGAAATCCTGTTTCGCGGTTTTCTGCAGAACGCGCTAGGGCACTATATGCCGTTCTGGGCGGCGATAATCCTGTCGTCGCTGGGTTTTGCAGTGGTGCACGGCCAGCCTTATGCAATTCCCGGGCTGATGTCGTTGAGCCTGGCGTTTGGCTATATCTATCATCGCACCGGTTCGCTGCGGATGAATATCCTGCTGCATATGGCCAATAACGCGATGGCGCTGACGCTGATTGCAATCCGGCCCGGCTAGACGACCACCGCTTCGAGCAGTCGCAATGTCCCTTCATCGGCGTCGATCTCCGCCAAGCCGCCCACAGGCAGGGTGAATTGGTCGGTGATATGGCCGAACCATGCGCCTTGATAGGCGGGGATACCGAGGCCGCCCAGGTGCTGAGTCAGGACATCGTTCAGCGTGAACGCACCATAGCTGTTGCCCTTGTTCACGCAGTCGGTGCACTGGCCGAAAACGACGCCTTTAAGGTTTTTCAGAACACCCGCTTGGCCAAGCTGGGTTAGCATCCGGTCGATGCGATACTCCGCCTCGTCCACGTCTTCCAGAAACAGGATCGCACCGTCGAAGCTGGGCAAATAGGGCGTGCCGACCAAAGCCGTCAGAACGGTGAGGTTTCCACCCAACAAGCGCCCTTGCGCCTTGCCATTGCCTTTACCCAACACCCGTGTGCGCCAGCGACGCTGCGTCAGCCTATCCTCGCCGCCCGCTGGATTGACCAGCAACGGCGTCGCGCCTTCGAATGCTATGGGGCGGAACGCATCCCATGACGATTTGCCCCAGGCGCTGCCCGCATTGGGGCCATGCAGCGTCACGAACCCGCCCTTTGCGGCGATGGCCATGTGTAGCGCGGTGATATCGCTGAACCCGGTGAGAAGTTTCGGATTGGCGCGGATCGTAGGCCAGTCGAGATAGGGCAGCAACCGCGCGCTCCCCCAACCGCCGCGCACCGCGAAGATGGCCTTTACGTCCTTGTCGGCGAACATCGTGTTGATATCGGCAGCGCGGTCCTTGTCCGCACCCGCCAGATAGCCGTAGCGATTGAGGACATGCGGTGCGCGCTTGGGCTTCAACCCCATTGCGACAATCGCTTCCTCGACAAGCTGTATCTGGAACGGCTCGTCGCTGGCCGATGCAGGTTCGATAAGCCCAACGGTATCGCCCACGCGCAAGCGTGGCGGCTTGCGCACCGTTGATGGTGTGCCGGACTGAGCCGCCAAAAGCGGCGGGGCCGACAGCAATGCTGCCAGCCCCGCCATGATTTCGCGTCGCGAAGCTGAAATATCCATAGCAGGCGCTATGCCAGCTTTAGAACTTCGTCTCAACCGACAGCGTGAACGACCGTCCGCGAGGGTCTGCAACGCGCGGTTCCCAGCTCCCGCCTGCTCCGGTGTTGCTGTCATAGGTAATGGCGAACGGCGGGTCCTTGTCGAACACATTCTTGACCCCTGCGGTCAGCTTATACCCTGGAATGCCGATGAAGCTGAACGACGCGTTGTAGATGACATAATTGTTCACCCGCGGGTTGTAATCAGGACGTGTGGCACTGTTCGGAAGCGTCCCGTTTTTGTATCCGTTGCGGAAAATCTGAGAGAAGGTGAAGGAAATGTCGTCATTGGTGTAGCTGACGAAGGCGTTGTGCTTCCATTTCAGCCCGAGATCGCCGGTGAAGGTGAAAACGCCGAGGACATCTGAGTAGGGGAGGCTTGGAAGCAGTTTTTCCTTCTTGGTCAGCAGATATGTGCCATCCAGTCCTGCACTGACCACGCCATCGAGCGCATCGAACGAACCCCGCGCCACAATTTCCAGCCCCTCGGTCCGTCGCGAGCCGAAATTGCCGGTACGCAGATCGACGCCGGTGATAATGCCGTTGGTGCGCTGGATACGGTCGGGGAAGGCCGCGATATTTGCGAGCAGTTGCGGAATGGTGATTGTACCGATGGTATTGTCTACCGCAATATTCCAGTAATCGACCGATAGGCTGATCCGGCTTGTCGGCTGGATGACGATGCCGACACTATATTGCTCCGATTCCTCCGGTCCCAGATTGAGGTTACCGCCGCTGAGCGATTCAGGCGTGATCGCAGCACATTGTGGCTGTGGACCAGCTGTTGTTCCCTGCGGGCACAAGGTAGGATCTACCAGCGTATTACCTGGGTTGGGCGAAACCGTAACACCATTGAATATCTGGTTGAACGCGGGAACGCGGAAGCCGGTATTGTACGAACCGCGGATCATAATCGGCTCCCAAGGCCGGTACTTGAACGAAACCTTGGGGTTAACGGTAGTCCCGAAACCCGAATACTCGTCAGCACGGACAGCACCGGTGATTTCGAGCCCGTCGAACAGAGGCACCAGGACTTCGGCGTAAGCTGCCTTCACTTCGCGGTTTTTCGGTGTCAGCGCGTTGACATTGTCGAAAGCTGCAAGGAAAATGACAGGCGCGGTTGCCGCTGCTGCTGCCGAACCATTGAACGAGTAAGTTTCCTTGCGATAATCGATACCGACAGCCGCCTGCACGGTCCCGCCCCAGACGTCGAACAATGGTCCGGAAACCGAATAGTCGAGCTGCTTTACCTCATACTGCCCGCCGTAAAGCGTCGTTCCTTCAGCCGAAATCGACTGAAGCGCGGCAAGGCCCGCCGCCGTTTGAGTCACGCTAAAAGGATTGAGCAGACCGCTGTTAATTGCGCCGACCAAGCCCCGGAACCCGACGGGAGCGCCCGCGACTTGTGGGGCGAGCGGGTCATAAGCGCCGTTAGCCAGCGTACCACGGAATTGATAGCCCGAGCCGAGAAGCGATGAAGATTCACTCTTCGCATAAGAGGCACCGGCGCGATAATCCCAGCCACCCATTATCGGACCTTCGATGCCGATGGCGGCGCGGAATGTTTCGGTCGTTGTTTCATATTCGCGCGGGCCGCAAGCTATGCAGCGCCAGCGACCGGAGATTGGCCGCTCCAATGCGGCTCGGGCATTGAAGGCCGCAAGCTGCGCCGGATCGGTGATGATGCTGCGGATAGCATTTACCACTGAATCATAAGTCGCAGCAGTCGCGGGAGTCCGCGGCATGGCCCAGTTGAGGTTGGTGCCATTTGCCGTCAGCTGTGCATTCGAGAAGCTTTTGGCCGAATCAGCTTTGGAGCCGGTGACTTCGAACGAGATTTCGTGATCCTCGACGATCCGGCCTACAGCGCGGCCGTAATAAGTCAGTGTCTCGATCGGTTGCTGGAGAACCGCAGCGCGCCCCGTGTCCCAAGCGCAAGCGAAACGCGCAGAGGGCACCGCCCACAGCACTTCGTCATAGGCCAAGCCGCCGTCCATCGATTCGCAGCCCGCACCGCCCGGTACGTCGAGCGGGTTGATACCGCCCGCAGCAAAGTTGACTGCCGCCGAGCCGATGGTGAGGCCTGTCAACAATGTGCCGTTCGGATTCTGGAACGCATTGCCAGCGATATTGAACACGGTCGAAATGGGCGTGCCGCGCGTGTCGATCGAAAGGCCGCGATTGGGCTGGTTGCCTTCGACGAAATCACGGTCGGCCCCGCGCAATTTCTTGTTCCAGCTATATGACACTGCGCCCATGATATTGAAGCCTTGGTCGTCGAGGTCGCCATAACCAGCGACGCCCGACAGCCGGTAGATATTACCGCCTCCGGCCTCTGTGACGTCGACGAAGCCGGTAGTGGAAAGGCCGGTGAAGTCCTTCTTGGTAATGAAATTGATCACGCCGCCGATGGCATCTGTGCCGTAAATCGCCGAAGCGCCGTCTTTCAGCACTTCGACACGTTCTATGGCCGCAAACGGTATCTGGTTCACGTCGACCGCAGAACCCGAGAGCCCGTGCGCAGCAACGCGACGGTTGTTGAGCAAGACAAGCGTCGAGGCGCTGCCCTGCCCGCGCAGGTTCGCTGCCGAAAGGCCGTTGGTGCCGCGTTGCGCGCCGCTAACCACGTCCGAGTTCGAAGCCAAATTGTCCGCACCCGAACCGTTGGTGCTCAGGAACATGATGAGCTGTTCGGGGCTGCTAATACCCTCGCGGCTGAATTCCTCGTTGGTGATGACCTGCAAGGGAAGCGAACTGTCATTGGGGTCGCGCTTGATCCGCGAACCAGTGACAATGATTGCTTCGCCGCTCTCCTCTGCAGTGTCGGTAGCGGTCGGTGGCGGCGTGTCCTGTGCAAACGCAGGTGCCGTCAGACAAGTCGCAAGCAACAGCAATGCGGTTTTCGTAAATTTCATGATTTCCCCCTTTTATGAACGGCCATCCCACCGAGTCATGCCAGAAAAACAAGGCTATGCCCGCTGTCGCGGCATTGCAATAATCATTTGTGGACACAGCCAGATGTGTTCAGTCGCGTTTCATTAAGGCAACAGTAGACTATGCTTGGATCGCTTTCTCAACTCGCAGGGTTGAAAACCGGATCAAATAAACGCAAAGATAGACCATGTTGTCGCAAAAGACCCGTTACGCCATCCGCGCGATGCAGCATCTGGCCGACCATTATGGCGAAGGCCCCGTCCAACTTGCCGATATTGCCGAGGCGCAGAAGATTCCGCCCAAGTTCTTGACGGTAATCCTGTCCGAACTGTCACGGTCGGGGCTGGTGGCGTCGCAGCGGGGCAAGGATGGCGGTTACTGGCTTGGCGTGCCGCCTATCGATATCAGCTATGGCGACCTCATCCGCATCATGCGTGGTTCGCTCGCCCTTGTGCCTTGTGCCAGCCGCTATGCGCACGAAACATGCAAGAATTGCGTCGAGGAAGATAATTGCCGCACCCGCGCGCTAATGCTGCAGGTGCGCGACAAGACCGCTGATCTGCTCGATGGCATCACGCTTTCCGACCGCATCGATGCGCCCGAACTGCTCGAAGCCGCGGAATAGCGTCACTCAGCCTGTCCCAAAAAAACACGCTTCTGGCGCTGATAGCAAAACTTTTGTTGAATCCTATTGTCAACTAAATTTGTTGAGTTTAGTTCCCCGAATCGACACGGCGCATCGACGCGGTCCGTGCGAGCAACGAGGTGACTATGTCTGAAGAGCCTTCCGCGCAGAATGCCGGGACCGAGAAAGACTCATTCCCGCCACCCATTCAGTCGGTGATCGAAGCCTTGGGCAGGCTGAAATTCGGCGCCATCCAACTGACAGTCCATGAAGGAAAGCTGGTGCAGGTCGATGTGACCGAGCGCAAGCGCTTCGCCAATTAGGGTCGCACCTAAGGCCCCGGACCATTGTGTCCTAATCCCGTAACTTTGACGCAGACCGGACAACCGGATGCTTCCTTCTTTTTGAAAGAACATCATGCGACATCGTCACGCACAGCTTTTGCTGGCCTTCACTTCGACGCTTGCACTGGCGACACCCGCCTTTGCCGAAACCACCACCGCCGAAGCTGCTGTCGCAGCGGACAGCGCCGCCGTAGAGGCTGCAGGCGCAGATGCCGCCGGGGATCAGGCCGACGAACAGGCCAGCCGTGGCGATGTGATCATCGTTACCGCACGCCGTCGCCAGGAAACCGCTCAGGAGGTGCCGCTGGCGATCTCGGTCATACGCGGGGACAGCATCGAAGCCACCGGCAATTTCAATGTTGTGAAGCTCCAGCAGCTGGCCCCGACGCTTCAGGTCTATGTCTCAAACCCACGTAACACTGCGGTCAACATTCGTGGCATCGGTGTGCCGTTCGGCCTGACCAGCGATGGCTTCGAACAGGGGGTCGGCATCTATGTCGACGACGTCTACAACGCCCGTGTAGCATCGGCGACATTTGATTTCCTCGATGTCCAGCAGGTCGAAATCCTGCGCGGACCGCAGGGCTCGCTTTACGGCAAGAACACGACCGCGGGTGCGATCAATATCACGACTAACCAGCCGACGTTCGATTTCGAAGGCAGGGCAGAAGTCACCGTGGGCAACCTCAATTTCAAGCAGGCCAAAGCCGCTGTGTCGGGTCCGATTACCGATACTCTGGCGGCACGCATTGCTGTATCATCGACCAGCCGTCGCGGAACGATTTATAATGTCACCAGCAATCGCTACGTCAACGAGCAGGACAATCTGGGCATAAGAGGCCAGCTGCTGTTCCGCCCAAATGACGATCTCGATATCACGCTTGCAGGTGATTACAGCAGGCAGGACCCCGAATGCTGCGGCTCGGTATTTGTTCGCGTGGGGCGGACACAACGTGCGCTTGCCCGCCAATATGAGGCGCTGGCTGCCGCGCAGAACTATACTGTGGTCAGCCGGAATCCTTACGACCGCCTTACCGATTTCGATGCCAATCTGAGTGCTGGCAACATTATCGGTGGCGCTTCGCTGCGGGTTAAATGGGATGTGGGTCCCGGAACGTTCACATCGATTTCGGCTTGGCGCTTTTGGGACTGGAAGCCCGAAAATGACCGCGATTTTACCGGTCTCGATATTGTGACCGCATCAAACAACCCTTCGCAGCAGGACCAATATTCGCAGGAATTCAGGTATAACTATTCTGGCGATCGTATTGACTTCGTGCTCGGCGCTTTCGGCTTCAAGCAGCGCATCGACACGCAGGGGCTCGAGCAACAGGGTCAAGCGTCTAGCCGGTGGAATCTGACCGGGGCGCTTGCTGCAAACCCCGCTGTTCTGGCTGGGCTCACGGCGCGTAATACCCAGTTCCTCAAAAGCACAAGCGCGGCGCTGTTCGGTCAAGCAAGCTGGAAAGTGACCGATGCGCTGACCATCCAGCCAGGCGTTCGTATCAACTATGACAAGAAATCGGGCTTCTATCAGCGTGTGGTTACCACTGGCGCAGGTGCAATTCTTACCTGCCCGCAACCGGCGGGTTCCATCGGCGCGGCGCAATGCGGCGTGTTCTCTCCGCAAATCAGCGCGCCGTCGGTCGCCGACTGGAATTTCAGTTACGACCTCAACGTAAATTACAAGATCGCAGAAGATATCCTTGCCTATGCAACCTATGCCAAAAGCTTCAAGACGGTGGGTATCAACCAGAACGGTCTTCCGACCGATGCGGCGGGTAACCCGATTACCGGTGCCGGCGTGATCCTGCCGGAATCGGTCAATCATTTCGAGGTCGGCATCAAAAGCCAGTTTTGGGACCGAAAGGCCACCTTCAACCTGGCCGCTTTCCGCACCGATATCAAAAACTATCAGGCGACGGTGACAAACGGCCAGTTGGGCGTTCTGCGGGGCTATCTCGCCAATGCTGGCAAAGTCCGTTCGCAAGGTCTTGAGGCGGATTTCAAAATCCGGCCGAGCGACCGTTTCAGTGCCTATGCCAACGCCGCCTATACCGATGCGAAATATGTGCGCTTCGTCGACGCGCCCTGCCCGCCCGAACTGGCAGGCGGCACGACCGCGACGGCCGCAAACCCTGCCAGCCCTCCAGGCACAGCGGGCGGCTTTAGCCCCGCTAACTGCGATATTTCAGGCCAGCGACTGCCGGGCGTATCGAAATGGTCCTTCTCGTACGGCGCCGAAGTAAATGCGCCGCTGACCCTGCTGGCGACCGAAGGCCAGCTCTATGTCGGGGTCGACGGCAACTACCGCTCAGGCTTTTCTTCAAACCCGTCGCCATCGATTTACACCAATATCGAAGGCTATGCCTTGACCAACTATCGCGTCGGTTTCCGCTCGGATAATTTCGACGTTTACGGGTGGGTTCGCAATGTTTTCGACGTGAATTATCTCGAACTGCTCCAAGTCGCGCCAAGCAATGTCGGGCTGGTCGTCGGCCAGCCGGGGGATCCCCGGACATTCGGCGGCACGATAAAGTTCAACTTCTGATTAAGGATGCCGGGACGGGTTGGCTCGTTCCGGCACAAACATGGGCTTGGCGGGTTGAAATGAAATTAAGGGAAGCGTTACGCAAAGCCAGACGCTATAGGCCTGCAAAGTGCTGATAATGCGAGCTGACGGTTGGGGGTCGGATGATCGAATTCATCAATAATATCGATTGGTCCGCGATTGCGCCTTATGTCGCCATCGGCTTTGCCGCGCAGTTGATCGATGGCGCGCTCGGCATGGCGTTTGGGGTGATTTGCAGCACTTTGCTGGTCAGCGTTATGGGCGTCCCGCCCGCGCGCGCTTCGGCCGGCGTCCATCTGGTCGAAATGTTCACAACTGGCGCATCGGGCATCAGCCATGCGTTGCACAAGAATGTCGACTGGAAACTGTTCGCGCGGCTGGCCGTGCCTGGGGTTATTGGAGGTTGTATCGGTGCTTATCTCCTGTCGAGCATAGATGCGTCGGTAACGCGGCCGATTGTGATGCTGTACCTCACCTGCATCGGATTTTATCTGCTGTATAAAGCAGTTACCTATCCAAAAGAACCCAAGGTCCAACAGGCACGAGTGGTAGCGCCGCTGGGATTGATTGGCGGATTCATGGATGCTTCGGGCGGCGGAGGATGGGGACCGATAGTGACCTCCAACCTGCTCATACAAGGCACCGATCCTCGTAAAACCGTCGGCACCGTAAATACCGCCGAGTTTTTCCTGACAACCAGCATTTCGGTCACATTCATCCTGACCATCGGCATCGAAGCCTTTACGATTGTAACTGGCGGGCTGCTCGTCGGTGGCTTCATCGCGGCGCCGTTCGGTGCAATGATCGCGAAGCGCATCAAGGTGCGGGTGCTGATGTTGATGGTGGGCATTGTCCTTACTGCCACCAGCCTGTTCAGCCTTTACAAGGCGCTCACCTGAAAGCTTGCTTTTCGCACACCTTAAGCATATAGGCGCGCGCTTGCCGTTCGCAGACATCCCTGGAGGCGTGGCGGCAAGGTAAACTAAACGGAGATTTAACATGAGCGATCAGCTGACTTTGTCGGCCGAGACGCGCGACCGGGCTGGCAAGGGAGCCTCCCGCGATTTGCGTCGTCAAAACCGGATTCCCGCCGTGATTTACGGCAACAAACAAGACCCCGAACTCATCCATGTCGAAGAAAAGGCGCTCGTCAAATTGCTGATGACCGGCCACTTCTCGAACAGCGTGGTCGAGATCGACCTTGGCGGCAAGAAGCAGATCACCCTGCCGAAGGACGTCGCTTTCCATCCGGTGACCGATCGCCCGACCCATGTCGACTTCCTGCGCATCGTCAAAGGCGCCAAGGTCGAAGTGAACGTGCCCGTGGTGTTCTTCAACGAAGAAGCATCGCCCGGCCTGAAGCGTGGCGGCGTTTTGAACATCGTGCGTCACGAACTCGAACTGATCTGCGAAAACGACAAGCTGCCCGACGACATCCAGATCGATGTCACCGGTTTCGATGTCGGCGATTCGATCCACATCAGCCATGTGAAGCTACCCGCAGGCTCGGAAAGCAAGATCACGGACCGCGACTTCACGATCGCCACCATCGTTGCCCCGTCGGCGCTCAAGTCGGATCAGGGTGATACGACTGTTGAGGGCGGAGCTGCTGAAAGCGAAGCTGAAGCTTGATAGTATCTCCGGGGCCGGGTTTCGGCCCGCCCCGGATATTTCCCACAAGGGACATGCACGATGCAATTATGGGTAGGCCTTGGTAATCCCGGACCGACCTACGCCATGCACAGGCACAATATCGGCTTCATGGCGATCGACGCATTGGCCGAAATTCACGACCTCCCCCTGCCCGCCAAGAAATTCCAGGGATGGGTGCAGGAGCTCCGGCTTGGGTCGGAAAAGATCATCCTCCTCAAGCCAGCGACTTTCATGAACGAAAGCGGGCGCAGCGTGCGTGCGGCGATGGACTTCTACAAACTGGAGCCTGAACAGGTCACCGCATTCTACGACGAACTCGACCTCCCGCCGTTCAAGGTGAAGGTGAAAACCGGCGGCGGTGCGGCGGGGCATAACGGCATCCGTTCGTTGACCGACCATATTGGCGCGGACTTCCGCCGCGTCCGGCTGGGCATCGGCCATCCGGGCCACAAGGACCGCGTCACCGGTTATGTGCTCGGCAATTTCCACAAAAGCGAAATCGACGACCTTGCCGATCTGTTGGGCGCAGTCGCGGCTGAGGCCGACTGGCTCGCCAAGGGCGACGATGTGCGCTTCATGAACGACGTCGCCATGCGGCTCCAGACCGACGCCGACTAATTGGGGCGCGGCTTGACCGGGCCGCCATCGGGCGTTTCGGACAGCACGATAACACACATGTTCCGCCACTCGCGGTGCGAGCCGCAGGCGACGCCCGCATAGCGATATGTCGGCGAAAGCAGAAGCTTCCGGTGTCCGCGCCCGGCAACTCCATCATCGACAATGAACTGCCTGATGGCATTGCGCCCGCTCCATACGCCATAAGCAATGACTTCGCCGACATACGGGCCGCCGCCGCGGGCCTTCACACGGTCGCCCGGCCCCTTTCGATTCGAGATATGCCCGGTCTGCCCCGAAGCACCCTGCGCTCTAACATGGTCGGCAGCCGCCCTCGCCAATAAGTCGCTATGCGTTATCAGCGGAAGCGGTCGCACGCGGCGCATTTCGCGGGCGGCTTCGGTTACCGCTCGCACGCCTTCATTGCTCATCACATCGGGTTCATCGCCATCACCCATTACAAGCCTTCCGTCGAAACGCCTTTCGAAATCGTCCAGTTCTTCGGCATAGACCGATGGCTTCGACCGCATATAATTGAGCTCTTCCAGCACCTCGTTTTCTATGTCGCCACGACTGTGCAGCGGCGCGGCAAACAGCAAGGCCAGGATGGCGGCAGGCAGCGCCGAAAGCAGACCGGTTTTCAAGGTGCGACCCTCCCCGTTTGAACTGTGTCATGCCTAGCATTGGCTTGCTGAACCCTCGGCAACATTTGCGACCAATGTCACATTAATTTCATATCGAGTCCCGCCGATGACGCATTGACGTCACTCCCCTGAAACCGGCGTCTGCAAATCTCTGCCATGCAGACCCCCGACGATTCTCAGGTTTGCGACCAACTTCATCAAGGGGAGAACTCATGTCACATCTAACCGATGCCGCCCGCGCACCTTATCGCGGCGAAACCGTCGATACCGCCGGACCCAATAGTCTTGAGGCAATCGTTGCCGCCAATCCCTCGCGCCGCTCTATCATTGCTGGCGGCCTTATGGGCCTTTCGATGGTGCCGCTTTACGCGCTGGCTACCAAGGGCGGCGATGGTGCCAAGGAGCCCAAGGCCGCGCCCAAGGAAGCGAAGAAGGGCGACCCGGTCAAACCCGGTCCCAAGGCAGAAAGCTTCGAAGTCAATTTCACCTCCGTCCCCGCTAATCAGGACGACCGCGTGACGGTGCCGAACGGCTATACTGTAGACGTATTGTTCAAGGCAGGCGATGTGGTCGAGGCCGGTGTTGCAGCCTATGCAGGCAGTTACCCAACCCCCGCCCAGGCAGAGAAATGGGCCGGCGGCAACCATGACGGCATGGAATTTTTCCCGTTGCGCGGCGTGGAGGCCAATGGCGGCGGCTTGCTAGCGATCAACCATGAATATCCTGATTTGAACATCCTGATCTCGGGTGGCTACAATCCTGCGACCGCAACAGCGGACCAGAAGGCGGTGGTTTTGTCCGCAGTTGGCGTCTCGGTCATCGAAGTGGCCAAGGGCCGCGATGGCAAATGGTCGGTCAAGGCCAATTCGCCCTACAACAAGCGCTATACCGGAAACAGCGCCTACCGCTCCGGTGGTCCGGCGGCGAGCGTGGTGGGCAATGTCAAGGGTTCCATCAACAATTGCGCGACCGGCACCACGCCTTGGGGCACCTTCCTCACCTGCGAAGAATCGACCGACAATTATCTCGACCCAACACAGCCCGCTATCGGAATGGGCTGGGTGGTCGAAATTGATCCCTATAACGAACTCGCGCCGCCCACCAAGCGCACTGCGATGGGCAGGTTCGACCACGAAAATGTCGCCTTCATGACCGACCGTAGCCGCCGCGTCGCGTTCTACATGGGCGACGATGCTACGCCGGGCTGCATTTACAAGTTCATCCCCAACCGCGCCTTCAACCGCGAAAATCGCGCGGCGAACCGGGACCTGCTCGACAATGGCACGCTCTATGTCGCGCGGTTCAACGGTAATGGAACCGGCGAATGGCGTGCGCTCGTGCAAGGGCAGAACGGCCTTGTCGTCGGCGCAAGCGACCCGGGCATCGCAACCCAAAGCACAACGCCTCCTGCGCCCACCATCGTTAATTTCGCGACTCAGGCCGATGTCCTGCTCAACACCAAGTCGGCGGCGCGGGTCGCGGGCGGAACGGTTATGGACCGCCCGGAATGGATCACGGTCTCGCCGGACAATCAGGGCGTTTTCGTGACCCTGACCAACAATAGCGGTCGCCAGGTTACCGATCCCATGAACCCGCGCGTAGTCAACCGGCACGGGCATATATTGAAAATGCGCGAAGCGGCAGATTCGCCGCTGGCGTTGGCCTTTACGTGGGAAATCTTCCTGCTGGCGGGCGATCCTTCGCTCGCATCGGGCGGCACCAACCTCACGGGCAATATCAACGGTGACACCTTCTCCAGCCCCGACGGCCTGCGCATCGACCCGCAAGGCCGCATGTGGGTGCAGACCGACCACAGCGTGCCCGGAAACTCGGGCGTCGCCGGTCGGACGATCGACCAGGTGTTCGGGCACAATGCGATGTTCTACGTCGACCAGACCACCAAACAGTCGAAACGCTTCCTCGTCGGCCCGCTAGGCTGCGAGATCACCGGATTGGCCTATACGCCGGACCTCGAGACTTTCTTCGTCAACATCCAGCACCCGACGGGCAACTGGCCGATTGCCGGACAGCAGCCGCGGTCGTCGACTGTCGTGATATCGCGGACGGATGGCAAGCCGGTCGGAAGCTAACGCTCAATTGAATGCCTGAACTTGAACGGTCGTGAGCTTTGTGCTCGCGACCGTTCTTGCGTGAGCTTCGTCGATATGCGACCTTCAGGCTTAGTCTTTTTTGGAGAAGGAAGCCTCGCCATGTCTGACCCCGTTTCACTTGATCGTCGGCAATTGCTTGGAGCAGCCGCCTCCGTTGGGCTTGTCTCTGCGCTAACTGAAACCGCGTCCGCCCAGACCGCCTTGCCGTCGCTGAAGGGCAAATCCGTCCTCATTACCGGCTGCTCGTCGGGCTTCGGCTATGCGGGCGCGCTGCATTATGCACGCGCGGGCGCGAAGGTCATCGCCTCGATGCGCAGCCTGCCGCGCAAGGAAGCCGACGAGCTCAAAGCCGAGGCGGCAAAGGAGAAGCTCGACATTTCCATCATCGAAATCGACGTGACCTCCGACGAACAGGTTGCGAAGGGCGTAGCCGAAGCAGAACGCATCGCGGGCGGCGCGCTCGATGTGCTCGTGAACAATGCAGGCGTCGGCTATGCCGGTCCCATCGAGCTTCAGGACATGGAAGCGACCAAACTGATCTTCGACACCAATGTCTACGGTCCGCACCGCATGGCGCGCGCGGCGCTGCCCGGGATGCGCAAGGCGAAGCGAGGCCTGATCGTCAACATATCCTCGCAGCTAGGTCGCGTGATCGTGCCGTCGGCGGGGCATTATTCGCCTTCGAAATTCGCGCTGGAGGCAATGAGCGAGGCGATGGCCTATGAGCTTGTGCCGCACGGCGTCGAAGTCTGCGTGATCCAGCCCGGCGGCTATCCGACCAAGGTCTGGGTCAACCGCAATGTGCTGGCCAAGCAGTTGAAAGACCGGCTTTCGCCCGAAGAAGCCGCCGCCTACCCCGCTTTGGTTTCGCGCATGGGCACCGAAGACGGATCGGGCCGCAGCGCCGACCCGATGGATGTCCCCCGCGCCATCGCCGAAATCGCCGCCATGCCCGCCGGAACCCGCCCGCTACGCCGTGCGGTGCATCCGGGCGGCAAGCCGCAGGAGGCGATCAACAAGGTTTCAGCAGAGACGCAATTGGCGATGCTGGGCAATTCGCCTTACGGGCCATGGGTGAAGGCGGTGCATGATTGATAACCGCCCGCATAACCGCTAGGGCGCGCCTTTCCCTCATCAGCGGACAATTTTCATGGGTTTCAAATGCGGTATTGTGGGCCTTCCCAACGTGGGCAAGTCCACCTTGTTCAACGCGCTGACCGAGACGGCGGCGGCGCAGGCGGCGAATTATCCGTTCTGCACGATCGAGCCGAATATCGGAAATGTCGCGGTACCCGATCCGCGGTTGCAGACCATCGCAAAGATCGGCGGCTCGGCGAAGATTATCGAGACGCAATTGGGCTTTGTCGACATTGCCGGGCTGGTGCGCGGCGCGTCGAAGGGCGAAGGGCTGGGCAACCAGTTTCTCGGCAATATCCGCGAGGTCGATGCCATTGTCCATGTGCTGCGCTGCTTCGAGGATGACGATATCCAGCATGTCGACAACAAGATCGACCCCATTTCTGACGCCGAAACGGTCGAGACCGAGTTGATGCTGGCAGATTTGGAGTCGCTCGAAAAGCGCGTGCCTAACCTCGTCAAGAAAGGCACCCAAGGCGACAAGGAAGCTAAAATCAGCGCAGCGGTCCTGGGCCGGGCGCTCGATCTACTGCGCGACGGCAAACCGGCGCGGTTGACCAAGCGCGACGATGCAGAGGAGGAACGGCTGTTCCAGATGGCGCAATTGCTGACCGCGAAGCCGGTGCTCTATGTCTGCAATGTCGAGGAAGCCAGCGCCGCCAATGGCAACGCACTGTCGGCGCTCGTGTTCGAAAAAGCGAAGGCCGAAGGCGCGGAAGCCGTTGTCGTGTCCGCCGCCATTGAGGCCGAAATCTCGACCATGCCCGCTGAGGATCGCGAAGTTTTCCTCGAAGATCTCGGCCTCACCGAAACCGGCCTCGCCCGCGTCATTCGCGCCGGATACGAGCTGCTTCACCTCATCACCTTCTTCACCGTCGGCCCCAAAGAAGCGCGCGCCTGGACCATTAACGTGGGCGACACTGCACCAAAAGCAGCAGGCGCGATCCACAGCGACTTCGAAAAAGGCTTCATCCGCGCCGAGACGATGGCATACGAGGATTACGTCAAATATAATGGCGAGGCCGGAGCCAAGGAAGCGGGCAAATGGCGCTCGGAAGGCAAGGACTATATCGTCAAGGACGGCGATATCATGCTGTTCCGGTTCAACGTCTAAGCTGTTATAGGCAGTTCATGCTCCGCAACTTGCTCCTTGCGCTGTTCCTGTTTGCGCTCGCATTTCCTGCTATTGCCATGCCTGCGGCCCCCGCCGAGGCATCGCAGGCCGTTGCACAGGATTGCCACGGAATGCCGGTCGAGCAGCAGGATAGCGAAAAGCAGCATCCCGATGGCAATGCGCGGCTGCATGGCTGTATCGGTTGCGTCGCACCACAGGCGCCAATGGTTGCTATCATCGACGTCATTTCGCTGCCCTTTGTCGTGCAGCAACAGAACGAGCGGGAATTGACCGGCACCACGGAGCGACCGGGCATCCCGCCTCCGCGAACCTGAGAATTGAACTGACAAATCCGTCATTCAACTCACAGGATAAATTTATGAAAATGCTTGTTTTATTGGCGAGCGCCAGCGCGCTTGCCCTTCACGCTGTGCCTGCGTTGGCGCAGGACCATAGCCAGATGGACCACTCGCAGCATCAAAGTGAGCCAGAAGAGAGCACATCATGGGAGCAGTCTTGCCCCGGCGCGATTTGCGACGTGTGGACAAATGCACAGCCAAATGCCGAAGGCTCCGGCACCGCCCGCCTGCCCGGCAACGAAGGCGGGATGCATGGTCTTCACCTCAACCTCGCCGAGGACTGGATGGTCATGGCGCACGGTTATGCCTGGGGCGTCTACACCGACCAGTCGGGACCGCGTGGCGATGACAAGGCCTATGTGCAGTCGATGGCCATGCTTACCGCCGAACGGCAATTCGAGGGCGGGCGGTTTCAGTTCAAATCGATGCTCAGCCTCGAACCTTTGATGTCCAATCGCGGCTATCCTAATTTGTTTGCCACGGGCGAGACGGCGGGTGGGGAGCCGCTGGTCGACCGGCAGCATCCGCACGACCTGTTCATGGAATTGGCGGCGCGGCTCGACATTGACGTCGCCGAAGGAACCAGCCTGTTCCTTTATGGCGGTCCGGTGGGCGAACCGGCGCTTGGGCCCAGCGCCTTCATGCATCGCGGTTCGGCGCGCTACAATCCGGAGGCGCCGATTACGCATCATTGGTTCGACAGCAGCCATATCACATATGGCGTGGCGACAGCGGGTATTTCAACCCGGCAGGTCCAGCTCGAAGGTTCGGTCTTTACCGGCCGCGAACCCGACGAGGACCGATGGAACATCGAAAAGCCGCGTTTCGATAGCTGGTCGGTGCGCGCAACCTTCAACCCCTCGCCGTCATGGTCGATGCAGGTCAGTCATGGCTTTTTGAAGCAGCCCGAATTCCTCATCCATCCCGACGAGAACGAGCATCGCACTACGGCGAGCGCACATTACGCCAACGGAAACGGCCTGACCGCAACCGCTGCTTTCTCCGCCAAAAACCGCGATCCGGGGCCGACGCTGACGGCGTTTCTGGCCGAGGCCAATTGGGACATCGACGATCATCACACGATCTTCGGGCGGTTCGAGAATGTGAAGAATGACGAGCTGTTCCCCGAACACACCGACCCGCTGCACGAAGTTCCGTTCCGCGTGTCGAAGTTCCAGGCGGGCTATGCGTATCGCTTGCCGCTGTCGGGGCCGCTAAACCTCGCGCTCGGCGGGACCGTGTCGGCCTTTGCAAAGCCGGATGCACTTGACGCAGCCTATGGCAAAAACCCCATGGGCTTCACGCTGTTTGCGAAATTCTCGCTGGGGCATTGAACCTTCTTACGCTCCCCATCGACTTGCGATGGGGAGGTGGCGCGCCGAAGGCGTGACGGAGGGGCCTTCGACGTCAGAGGCCCCTCCACCATTCGCTTCGCGAACGGTCCCCCTCCCCATCGCAAGTCGATGGGGAGGATTCAGGTTTACTCACTCCTCGTCGGGGTCCTTCACCATGAACGGATCGGTCACGACCGGCTGCACGGGCAGCGGCTGGCGCGGCAGGGTCTTGGCGCTGTTCGCAGACGCCCAAAGCATCCCTGCCATCACCACCGAAGCCTGCCGCAAATCTGCGGCCTTCAGATGGTCGAAAGTGTCGGCATTGCTGTGGTGCGTGCGGGTCGAATAATCGAGCGGGTCTTGGATGAACTGGTAAGCGGGAACGCCGACCTGCTGCATGAACACATGGTCGGTGCCGCTGGTGTCGGCAGCAACGACGCGGCTTGCGTCCATGCCTGCAAACGGGCTCAGCCATTCCTTGAGCAGCGGCACCGCAGCGGCATTGCCCTCGGCATAGATGCCGCGGAATTTGCCCGAACCATTGTCCATGTTAAAATAGGCCTTGAGGTCGGTGTAACCCGGTTGCGGCACGATCGGGTAGCGATAGGACCAGTCGTAAAAGGCCTCGAGGCCGTTGGGGTCGGTGCCCGGTTTCGGCTGGCGCTTGGCGAGATATTTTTCGGTGTAGGCGCGGGAGCCGATAAGGCCCTGCTCCTCGCCCGACCACAAAACGAAACGGATGGTGCGCTTCGGCGTGCCCATTTTGCGCAGGATGCGCGCCGCCTCCATCACCACAGAACTGCCCGCCGCATTGTCGGTCGCGCCATCGCCCGCCACCCAGCTATCGAAATGCGCGCCCGCCATGACATAGCCCGCCTTGGGGTCGCTGCCGGGGATTTCGGCGATGATATTATAGCCGTTGGTATCGCTGTCGTCGAAACGGACATTGTTCTCGATGGCAATCACCGGCTTGCGGCCCGTCTTGGTGAGGCGGACTAGGCGGCGATAATCCTCCGCCGACAATTCGATGGCGGGAAGATTTAGCGTGCGCCCGGTGCGGAAATTATAGCCCGCGCCATGCACCAGCTTCCCGTCGCGATAGGACATGCGCACCCAGCCGATGGCACCTTCGGATTTGAGGAAGGCATCGAGCTTTTCGACAAATTCGACCCGCTTGAGGCGCGCGTTGAGTTCCTCGGGGTCGTAGCTCGGCTGGTCGAAGGCATCGAGCTTGCCCAGTTCCTCCGATGTATAGCGCCGGAAGGCAGGCTTGTCGCCTTCGGAGCCGGTGCCCGGCAGCGAGACCATCACGATCTTGCCCGCAAGCTTGCCTTTCCATTCGTCGAAATGGCGCAGCTTCGACATCGGCGCGACGATAACCTCGCCCGACAGCGCGCCATTGGTCGGCGGTGTCCAGGCGACGGGGATCGCGGTCAGCTGGAGGGGACGCGGCGCTGTCATCCGCGCGCTCGACGAAACAATCTCCCACCCGCGCCCGAAATCGAAAGCATCGCGGCGGACATTTTGCAGACCCCAGCCGTTGAACTTGTCGATAGCCCAAGTCTCGGCACGACGCATCGCGGGCGAGTTGGTGAGGCGCGGGCCGAGATCGTCGGTCATCTCCTGCGCCAGTTGCATCACCTGCGAACGGTTCATGCCTTCGTCAACAAGGCGGTTGGTTTCGTCGACCTGCGCAGAGGCGGGCATGGCAACGGCAAGCGCGGTCAGCGACAGCGCGGCAAAAAGACTTCGAATCATAAAGCTCCCCAGCTCGAATGGATGGCCGCACCATCCACGGCGGGGTAGGTTATGCAAGCGCTGCGGGTTCGTTTTCTGCAAACGACATCAGGGTTCGGCGAACTATTTCCGCCCGAACAGTTTTTCGACGTCGCCAAGCTAAGGTAAGCCAGTGATATTGTCGGGAGAGATTAGTGCTTCCGCCTCATCACAAAACAAAACCATTTTGTATTGCTCTCGAAACCTAAGGTCCGCCCTCCAGAAATCATGGATGGGCTTTTGAAAGTCTGTGCCATGATGCAATACGAACGAGCTGAGCGGACCCATACCGAACACGTCATCGACCACATCTACCCGATGATCTTGTGAGATCGTTTTTAGGACGGCCCAAGCAATTGCGGGGTCCTCGAACATCAATGAGCCAAGCGCATACGAAAACTCGTCGTCAATCGCTTCACCTGCTGGGACAGCTTGATTTGCAATCGCTTCCGTAATCCATCCGTCTGCTATTGATGTAATTCTCTGACAATCGGTCATCGAATATTCCTTAACCTATTCATTTCCTGCCAAAGAGCTTCTCCACATCCCCAAGCGCCAGTTTCACCCACGTCGGGCGCCCGTGATTGCATTGCCCACTGCGTGGCGTGACTTCCATTTCGCGGAGCAGCGCGTTCATTTCGGGGACGGAAAGGACGCGCCCCGCGCGGACCGAGCCGTGGCAGGCCATCGTTGCGGCGACGTGGTCGATGCGTTCTTTCAAGCTTAGCGCGTCGTCATAGGCGGCGAGGTCGTCGGCGAGGTCTTCGACCAGTCCCTTGATATCGCCGCCGCCGAGCATTGCGGGCGTGGCGCGGACCAGGATCGCGGCGGGGCCGAAGCGTTCAAGGTCGAGACCGAAGGTGGCTAGCTCTTCAATCCGCGCTTCGAGCCGGTCGCAGGCGGGCTCGTCGAGTTCCACCACTTGTGGCAACAACAAAGCCTGCGAGGGAACCGCGCCGCCCGCTGCTTCCATTGCTGTACGCATCCGTTCGAGCACCAGCCGCTCGTGCGCAGCGTGCTGGTCGACGATGACGAGCCCGTCTTCGGCCTCCGCGATGATGTAGGTGTTGGCCACCTGCCCGCGCGCGATGCCGAGAGGGTGGCTGCGGCTTTCGGGGACGGCTTCGGCAGCTTCGGTCGCGCGGCCCATCAGCGGGGCAAGCTCGTCGGCAAAGTGCGTCCGCTGCTCGGCAAGCGCGGGGAATGCTGGTCGCGAGTAATCGGCTTGATAGGAATGGCGCGGAGCCGCGAAGATATCGCCCTGAACCGTTGTAACCGCCACCGGCTCCTGTTGCCAGCTCACCTCCGCCGCGCGCTGAACAGCACGAAAGCCAGACTGGTCGAGCGCATGGCGCAGGCCCGAGACGATCATGCCGCGAACGAGCGCGGGTTCGCGAAAGCGGACTTCGGTCTTTGCGGGATGGACATTCACGTCGACCTCGGTCGGTGGCAGGTCGAGGAATAAGGCCACCACCGCATGCCGGTCGCGCGCCAGCATTTCGGCATAGGCCCCGCGCACCGCGCCGATCAGCAGCCGGTCCTTTACCGGGCGACCGTTGACGAACAGATATTGATGATCGGCGACGCCTCGGTTGAAGGTCGGCAACGACGCGATGCCGCCCAGTGTGATGCCCTCGCGCTCGAAATCGAGGCCGACGCTGTTGTCGATCAGTTCCGCGTTGGTCAGCGCGGCCACCCGCTCGGGGCGTTCCATTCCGGGCTGCACCGCCAGCACCCGCCGCCCGTCATGCTCCACTGTGAAGCCGATATCGGGCCGCGCCATCGCCAGCCGCTTCATGCAATCGAGCGCGGCGGCATATTCGGCGCGCGGGCTGCGCAGGAATTTACGGCGGGCGGGGACATTGCCGAAGAGATTCTCGACCCGCACCCGCGTTCCCGGCGGCAAGGCGGCAGGCCCCTCGCCTTCGAGCACGCCATGATCGACAATGCGCTTCCAACCCTCGGCAGCCCCGACCCGGCTTTCCAGCGTCATCCGCGACACGCTGGCAATCGACGGCAATGCCTCTCCGCGAAAGCCCAAAGTCGCAACCATTTCGATATTCTCGTCGGGCAATTTCGACGTTGCGTGCCGCTCCAACGCCAGTGCCATATCGGCGGGAGACATACCGCAGCCATCGTCGGCGACCTCGATCAGCTCGATACCGCCCGAAGCCAGCCGCACAGCGATGTTTTTCGCCCCTGAATCGATGGCATTTTCGACCAGTTCCTTCAACGCACTGGCTGGTCTTTCCACCACTTCACCGGCAGCGATACGGTTAACCAGAGCTTCGGGAAGTCTTCTTATTGACATCCGCGCGTTCCTAGACCAAGCGCCCTGCCCAAGCGACTCCTTAATCGTGCGCTTTCCAGCCAAATATCTGTTTTCCTGAAACAGCAAATTCCGCTAGGACCGCGCGATTATTTGCGAGGCGCGCGCCACAAAAAGGGATTGGGTGGACATACATGGTTTTTGGCAAGTTTTTCCGTTTCGCCTCGCAGGACATGGCGATCGACCTCGGCACCGCGAACACCGTCGTCTATGTACGCGGCCAAGGCATTGTTTTAAATGAACCTTCCGTTGTCGCCATAGAAACGCTGAACGGCATAAAGCGCGTCAAGGCCGTGGGCGACGACGCGAAGCTGATGATGGGCAAGACCCCCGACAGCATCGAAGCGATCCGCCCGCTTCGCGACGGCGTTATCGCCGACATCGATGTGGCCGAGCAGATGATCAAGCACTTCATCCACAAGGTGCACGGCAAGCGTCGGATGTTTTCCTATCCCGAAATCGTAATCTGCGTGCCTTCGGGTTCGACGAGCGTCGAGCGCCGCGCGATCCGCGATGCGGCATCGAATGCAGGCGCGTCCGAAGTGTTCCTGATCGAGGAGCCGATGGCGGCGGCAATCGGTGCAGACATGCCGGTCACCGAGCCCATCGGCTCGATGGTCGTCGATATCGGCGGCGGCACGACCGAAGTCGCGGTTCTTTCGCTGCGCGGGCTCGCCTACACCACCTCCGTCCGTACGGGAGGCGACAAGATGGACGAATCGATTGTCTCCTATGTCCGACGACACCATAATCTGCTGATCGGCGAAGCCACCGCCGAGCGCATCAAGAAGGATTTCGGCACCGCGCGTCCGCCCGCAGACGGCATCGGCCACACGCTGCACATCAAGGGCCGCGACCTTGTGAACGGCGTGCCCAAGGAAATCTCGATCAACCAGGGCCAGATTGCCGAAGCGCTTTCAGAACCCATCGGCACCATCCTTGAAGGTGTGCGCATCGCGCTTGAAAACACCGCGCCCGAGCTTGCGGCGGATATTGTCGATCAGGGCATCGTTCTGACCGGCGGTGGCGCGCTCATGCAGGGCCTCGACGAATATCTGCGCGACGAGACCGGGCTTCCGGTCACGGTCGCAGAAGACCCGCTGACCTGCGTCGCCATCGGCACCGGCAGGGCGATGGAAGACCCGATCTTCCGTGGCGTCCTGCTGACAGCGTAAGCAAAGCAGCATGGCGCCGCCTCCGCACCGGCGCCCCGGATTTTCCCGGAAGGCGCAATATAGCCTGTTCGCGACCTATGTGATCGCGATTGCGGGAACGGTGGTGGCTGCCTTGTTGCTGGTAATATCGGTGGCCGACCCGACGGGTTTTGCCGCGTTGCGGAGCGCGGCCGCGGAGATAACCGCGCCGGTTGCGCGTTTCTTCAACAGCATCCGCCGCACGAGCAACGATATTGGCGGCAACATGTCCGCCTATTTCGATGCCGCGTCCAAAAATGCGGCGCTGACCAAAGAGGCGAAGGCCAATCGTACCAGGCTGATCGAGGCCAAGGCATTGCGCATCGAGAATGCCCGGTTGCGCGGATTGCTCAAGCTTCAGGACGAAGCGCCGGAACAGGTCGTGGTCGGTCGGCTTATCAGTTCGACCGCATCAAGCAGCCGCCGCGTTGCAACCTTGTCGGTCGGCTCCAATTATGGCGTCGAACGCGCACAACCGGTGCGCGGGCCATCGGGGCTGATCGGGCGTGTCATCGAAGTCGGGCCGACCACTGCGCGCATCCTGCTCGTCACCGATGCCGAAAATCTCGTCCCCGTGATGCGGGTTAGCGATGGCCTGCCGGCCTTCTCCACCGGCCTCGGCAACGGGCTGGTTGTCATCAAGCCACTCGACCTGGGCGAAAGCCCGTTCAAGGTCGGCGATATCATCGTCACCTCGGGCAATGGCGGACTTTACCAGCCCAACATCCCCTTCGCCCGCGTCATCCGCAAGACAAATGAAGGCGCGCTTGCCCGTCCGCTCGCGAACCCGGCCAACACGCCTTACGCCATCGTCACCAAAGCCTATCGTGGCGAAGCACGCGCTGCCCAGCAGGCGGTCGCCCCCGACGGCGCAACGCAAGAGCCGGTCGAATGAAGAACCCCGTCGCCGCTATCCGCCTGCCGCTGCGCCCCGGCCGCGAATATGAAAGCCGTTTCGACCGCGAACCGTCCACTCTAAAGATGCTGGCGATCCCCATTGCTTCCATCGTCATCGGCTCGATGATCACCACCTTGCCTTTCCTGTTTACGCAGCCGATCCTGCCGCCATTCGGTTTTTTGATGTTCCTCGCCTGGCGTCTGATGCGGCCCGGCCTGCTTCCTGTATGGTCGGGCGTGCCTTTCGGCCTTGCCGACGATCTTTTCAGCGGCCAGCCCTTCGGCAGCGCCGGCTTGCTCTGGTCGCTGGCAATGCTCGTCATTGAAATTATCGATTCCCGCGCCATTTGGCGCGACCATATCCAGGACTGGCTGATTGCTTCGATACTGATTGTCGCTGTCCTGCTCGGCGGGCTGTGGATCGCGGGGCTGGCCCATGCCGCGCCGGGGCCTGCGGTTTTATTGCCGCAGATCATGCTGTCTATATTGCTATATCCGCTCGTAGTGCGAATATGCGCGCGGCTGGATAGTTGGCGATTGGCAACATGAAGTTCGAGAAGCAGGTTACAACAGCACAACTCGATTTCACATTCACCCGCCGCGCGATGTTCGTGGGCGGGGTGCAGGCTGCTGTCGGCATCACAGTCGCAGCGCGAATGTCCTACATCGCGGTCGCCGATAACGAGAAGTACAAGCTGCTAGCCGAAAGCAACCGCGTCAATCTGACGATCATCCCGCCGCGTCGCGGCTGGTTCATCGACCGCTACGGCAAGCCAATCGCAACCAACCGCGCCGATTTTCGCGTCGATATCATCCCCGACCGACTGGTCGACAAGGATGCGACGATAGCGACGCTGGCTGAGTTGCTGACGCTCGATAGCGACGAAGTCGACCGCATAAATCGTGAGCTAAAACAAGCACAGGGCTTCCAGCCTGTGCAAGTCGCAGACGGCCTCGACTACGAGCGTTTCGCCGCAGTCAGCGTCCGCCTGCCCGACCTTCCCGGGGTCAGCCCGCGCCAAGGCTACTCGCGCTTCTACCCGACTGGAGCGGCGGTCGGCCATCTGATCGGCTATGTCGGCACGGTCTCGGCCGAAGAATATCAGAAGAACAAGAACCCGCTGCTGATCACCCCCGGCTTCAAGGTGGGCAAGGACGGCCTCGAAAAGACACTGGAAGCGCGGCTGCAAGGCGAACCGGGTGCCAAGCGCACCGAAGTCACCGCGCGCGGCAAGATCGTGCGCGAATTGACAACCCGCGCCGACATACCGGGCAAGCCGGTGCAGCTCACCATCGATATCGACCTGCATAATTACGCAGCGCGCAGGCTCGGGCTGGAATCGGGATCGGTCGTCGTCTTCGATTGTTTGACCGGCGACATACTGACGATGGCGTCGATGCCCTGTTACGACCCGAACAGCTTTTCCGACGGTATCGGCCGCATCGAATGGAAAATGCTCAATTCGGACGACCATATCCCGATGCTCAACAAAGCGTTGCAGGGCCTCTATCCGCCGGGATCTACACTTAAGCCGATGGCAGGGCTGGCGCTGCAGAAGCATGGTATCGATCCAGAGGAGCGAGTGAGCTGCCCCGGCGGCTACAGACTGGGCAATCGCGTGTTCAAATGCCTCGGGCGGCATGGGCCGATGGACATGAAAAGCGCCATCATGAAAAGCTGCAACACCTATTTCTACGCAATGGGACACCGCATCGGTTACGATAATGTCGCCCCCACCGCACGCGAATTGGGGCTGGGTCAGGAGTTCGAACTACCTTTTCCTTCGCAGCGTTATGGCACGGTTCCCGACAGCGAATGGAAGATGCGCAAATACGATCAGGCGTGGACAGCGTCGGACACGCTCAATGCCATGATCGGCCAAGGCTACATCATTTCCAGCCCGTTCCAGCTGGCGTTGATGAGCGCGCGCATTGCATCAGGCCTGAATATCCAGCCCGAAATCCTGAAAAAGAACCGCGCCGCGCCGACACCCCTATCCTTCCCCAAAGAACATCTCGACGTCGTGCGCGAGGGCATGAACCTCGTCGTCAACGGCGCAGGCACTGCGGTGCGCAGCAAGTTGCAGCTCGAAAATGTCGCCATGGCCGGCAAGACCGGAACCGCGCAGGTCCGCCGGATTGCCGGATCGCAACGCGGCCAGTCGGGCGAATGGAAATATCGCGACCACGGCCTTTTTGTCTGCTTCGCGCCGGTCGATAATCCGCGCTACGGCGCTGCCGTGGTCATCGAACATGGCATGGGCGGCGCCCGCGCCGCCGCACCGATTGCCAAGGATGTACTGACCTTCCTCTACGACCGCGAACAGGCGATGAAGGCACTGGAAGCGTTCGAGGCCGGGTGGGGCGGTACTATCGAGCAGCGCATGGCGGCCAAATATAACGCCTTTGTCGGCCAGCCAGCGCCTGCGCCGCCGCTGTACCCCACCACGCCGCCATGAACAGCATCGTCCCTGCCCCTATCGCCAGCCTGCCCTGGCGTGTGATCTTCGTGCTGATGGCGCTTGTAGGGTTTGGCGCCACGGTCCTTTATTCGGCAGCGGGCGGCAGCCTCGAACCATGGGCCGGCAAACACGTCATTCGTTTTCTGCTTTACCTCGCAATGGCGTTGGTCATGTCGCGATTGTCGCTGGATTTCTGGAAAAGCATTACCTTCCCGGCTTACCTTATCTTGCTGGTCATGTTGGTCGCGGTCGAACTGATGGGATTTGTCGGCGGCGGCAGTCGGCGCTGGATCGACTTAGGCATTATTTCGCTCCAGCCATCCGAATTGATGAAGCCTGTCATGGTGCTGGCGGCGGCATGGTTCTTCGACCGCCTGCCTCCCAACCGCATTAACGGCCTCGACGCGCTCTGGCCCCTCGCGGCGCTCCTCATCCCGCCCAGCATTCTCGTCATCATCCAGCCGGACTTCGATGCTGCCATCGCCTATGCCTTCAGCTTGGGCGTGGTTGGTTTCATGGCCGGATTGCCGCTGATCTATTTCATCGCGGCAGGCGGCGCAGTTGCCGTAATCGCGCCAATCGTCTTCTTCTTCGCAATGAAGCCCTATCAGCAGGATCGCGTCCTCATTTTCCTCAACCCCGAAAACGATCCTTTAGGAGCGGGCTATCACATCACCCAGTCAAAAATCGCCATCGGCTCGGGCGGTATTTTCGGCAAGGGGTTCGGTAACGGCACGCAAAGCCATCTCGATTATCTACCCGAAGGCCATACCGATTTCGTCTTCGCGACGATGGCCGAAGAGTGGGGCATCGTAGGCGGATTTTTCATCCTCGGTTTGTACTTCCTGCTGATGCGCTGGGGCATAGATGTCGCGATGCGCAGCAAGACCCGCTACGGCCAACTGGTCGCCGCGGGGCTGACCTGCACGATATTCTTCTACATCATGATCAATCTTCTGATGGTGGTCGGCCTCGCGCCGGTGGCGGGCATTCCTCTGCCCTTCGTCAGCCACGGCGGATCGTCGATGCTGACGATGATGATTTGCGTCGGTATCATCATGTCGATCGAACGCCACCCCGGAGCAAAGCGCGGACAATTCAGTTAAAGCGTTAAGCCCGTGCTTGACAAAAGCCCCGAATCCAATCAAAGGCGGCGCTCCAAAACGGCGACAGGCATTTGGCCGCGCCGAAATGGGGACGCTTAGCTCAGTTGGTAGAGCAGCTGACTCTTAATCAGCGGGTCGTGGGTTCGAACCCCTCAGCGTCTACCATTTTTCCAGCCTTTAGCTTTTGCCGCTCACAAACGGGCCGTTCAGTCGGACGATTGCCAGATTGAGAATGGCGGCGAAGCTGACCCAGATGAAATAGGGTACGATCAGCCAGCTTGCGAGTTCCGAAAATGGTCGCAGTCCGACAAGCAATGACAAAACCGAAGCCCAGAGGAACATCACTTCGACTAGCGCCCAGTCGGGTCTTCTCAGCGTGAAGAACAATGGCGACCAGAGGAAATGGGCAACGAAATTAACCGCATAAAGCAATATGACCGCATCGCGGCCCGCATCGTCAGCCGCGCCTTCCCATGCCAGAACGGCGGCCCAGGCGGCGAGGCCCAGAATGATCGTCCACGCCGGTCCGAAAAGCCAATCGGGCGGCTGCCAAAGGGGCTTTTTGAGATTGCGGTACCACGGCCCGATCTTCGTCAGGGCTCCACCTAGCCCGCCCAACAGGACAGCCCAAAGGATCGCAGCGATTACATAAGGTTCCGGCATAAGCGACTTATGGCCGTGCGCGCCGTGCCGCACAACAGGTGAGTGCAGCAGCCGTGCGGATGACGAAAGCTGCGCGCGGCATCGTCCATGCAACAACAATCTCGAAAGCGGCGAATTGAGACGCTGCACGATGGCCGAGGCGACGGTCCAATGCTATTGACCCAAGACAAATCATAAGGGCATCATCAATTGCAATGTCGGCCAGCGTTACGCGCTGGAGGATGCCGCGCAGGTGCATATCGATCTCGAAGGATGCAAGACCACCGGGTCGACCGTACTGCTACCTTGAATGGGATGGGCGCGTCCTGCCCCTAAGTGCATCAGGTAAAATGCAACCGCCGGTATTTGCCGCGGAAGTAAAGCAACGGATCGCGGCGCGGTTCGAAGCTGGCTTTCTCGACCTGCCCGACCAGCAGGAAATGGTCGCCCGCTTCGTGCAGTGCATGGCGTTTGCATTCGAAAATGCCCAATGAACTCGGCAATATCGGCGCGCCATATTCGCCGACTTCCCAGCGTGTTCCGGCAAAGCGGTCCTCGCCTTTCCCGGCGAACAGGTTCGACACCGGCTGCTGGCCGATTTGCAGGACGTTGACCGCAAAGCTCTCCGCCGCGCGCAACGCCTCCGCGCTGCCGGCATTATTGGCTATGCACACGAGCAGCAGCGGCGGGTCGAGCGATACGCTGGTGAAGCTGTTCGCCGTCAGTCCGATTGGCTTGCCATCCGGTCCATGCGCCGTGACAATGGTGACGCCGGTGGCAAAACAGCCCATCGCATCGCGTAGGGTTCGCGCGTCCGAGCCCGAACGATATTCGGGGATGAAGCGCGGCTGCTTGCGTTCGAGGAAGTCGATCAGCAGGCCGTTGAACGCCTCGGTCCGTTCGGCAACCACAAGCAGGCCGCTGCCATTCACCTCAATGGCTTCGACATTCGGAAAAGCAGACGCAAAATTCGAACTTTGATCGCTGGCAAGATTACCAAGCGCTCCGCGTACCACAAGAACCGGAAGTGCGATTTGCGGCGCCGCCTGTTCGAGCCGCGTATCGACGCCATCGGTGTTGAAGCCATCGAACAACTTGCTGTCGTAATCCGGCTTGGCAAGCCCCTGCCCCAGTGCCGCCGACAGCGCCTCCGCCGAAGCCCTGACCGCCTTTGCATCGGCATGGGCGGGCGGGTCCACTAAAATCAATCCGGATGCCAGCGTCGCCGCATCCTCCGCAAGCGCCGCTGTCGCAATCCAGCCGCTGTGGGTAGCCGCGACCACCACGGGCCGAGTCCGCATCTGCCCGAGCACGGCGCGCAAATCCTCGACATAGGCGTCGAAATCATAACGGCCGTCGGCAGGCCAATCGCTGCCGCCATGCCCGCGCAGATCGACATTGATGACATGCCGCCCTGCCTGCTCCAATCCGACCGCGACATCCTCCCAAACTTTCCGCGTCTGCCCAAAGCCGTGGAGCAGGATGATCGAAGGGTCGTCCGCGGAACCGATATCGTCCGATTCCAGCCGGACCCCCGCAAAGCCCTTGAATTCGCGTACATATCTCATTGCGATACGCTCTTACCTATCATTTTCTGTCCAGCGGTGTCATATTCACCCACCGCCCGACAATAGTCAAGCGCGGTCCATCGAGATAACCGCCATCGTGATTCTCGAAATGCAAACCAGCTTGCCTTCTTCGCTCTCGATGCGGATTGACCAGATTTGCGTCGTCCGACCCATCGACTCGGCGGCCGCCGTCGCATACACAAAACCGTCCTGCACCGGACGCACATGGTTGGCGTTGATTTCCATGCCGACACAACCGAACTTGCTGTGGTCGACGGTCATCGCCGCCGCGACCGACCCCACGGTCTCCGCCAGCGCCACCGACGCGCCGCCGTGAAGCCGGCCATAAGGCTGCTTGCTGCGCTCGTTAACCGGCATCCGCGCCTTTAGCCAGTTCTCCCCATATTCGATGAATTCGATACCGAGATTGCCGGGCATGCAGTTCGCGCCATTGGCGGTCATTGCGGCAAGATCGAGCTTTTCGTGGAACCAGACAGACATGGCAGCTTCCTTGCGCGAAGCGGGCATGTCTGTCCAGAGTCAGTTCTGGCTTAAGCCGAGTGCCGAAACGATATCGGCCCAACTCACCAGCTTGAAATTCTGCGTTTCGGGCGAATTGTCGCCATCCTGCACCACGAACAAGCCGCCCGGGAAATTCGGCCCGAAATCGCCGAGCATCAGTTCGATGCCATCGGTTTCCTGCACGCTATCGACCACGCCGGCACCGATGCGGAAGCGGCCGACGTAGCTGGCTTCGGGCAGCTTGTAGACCGCATAAGCATTGTCGCCCTGGCTCGATACGATGACATAACCGCCATCGGCACCCATCGGCGCAATGGCCACGCCCTCTGCATCCATTACGATTTCGTTGCCGTCAGCCTTTGCTAGCGGCGTCGCAGTCAGCGGCCCATCGGGCGCGGCGTCGAATTTCCACAGGCCGACATCTTCCTCGGCCACGTAAAGCACGCCAGTGCGGTCATCAACCACGCAACCTTCGGATTGTGTGCCGAGCTTCATGCTGCGCACGACTTTGCCGGTGGGCACTGCGCCGCTGGTGTCGATGGCAACCTGGTCGATGCGTCCGTCCTTCAGGACGACAAAGCCAAATAAGGCCTTGTCAGAAGCGCGGCTCCAAAGACACATGCCATAGGCTTCGCCCGGGCCGACCGGAATCGCACCCAGCGGCACCAACTTCTTGGCAACGGTATCGAGCCGGAACATCGCCATTTTGGCATTGAGCAAATCCTGCCGGTCGCTCGCCGCAACAATGACGCCGGTGCTGCCTCCGACATCGCGCAAATCGACATTGTTGAGGCGCGGCGACGGCGCGCTATGCACCTTGATACCAGTAAGGTCGTAGACGTGGATCGACGATTTCTTGTCGGTCGCGACGATCAGGCTCTCCGCCGGATTGGCGACGTTGCGCCAGATCGCCGGATCGTCCGCGGCATCGTCAAGTGTGCCGACAGGCGTCGTTTCGACCTTGGCGGTGACGCTGGCGGTAGGCAGCGGGCTGGGCGCAGGGCCGGGTGTTGCACAACCAGCGGCGAGCAGCGGGAGTGCGAAGAGAGTAAGTTTACGCATCAGAATGCGTACCGTGCCATGATCTGGAACACCGGCCCGGCCTTTTCGGATTCAAGCTCATATTCATCAAAATCGCGATCGAGCTGGTCTTCCAGGTTGTCGAATTTGTTGAACACTTCGCGCTTTGCTCCGTTCAGCAGGTTTGAGCCTACCGCGCGGATGGTAAAGCTCTTGCCGATGCGCTTTTCAACAAAGATTTCGAGGTCCGCACCGTACGTGGTCGTGACTTCCTCTGCGATGACACGGCCGAACGCGGTGCCCTGCTTGCGATAGGTCGCACCGAACGCCGCCTGAATACTCGGAATGTCCTGAATGACGCCGAAATTATAGACATATTTCGACTGGTCGTTGAAGCGGCGCTTACCGGCGAAATCGGTGATTTCGCTGTCGAGATAGGAGAAGTTACCGAACACGCCGGTGTCGGGCAAGCCAAGAAAACCAAGGTCGGTCGAAAGATCGAACTCGATACCGTACACCTTGCCGTCGCCGACATTTTGCGGCTGGTAGATGAAGGTGCCTGGCCCTTCTGAACCTTCCAGCGGGTCGCCCGAAACAGGGTCGATCAAAGTTGTAAGTTCAATCAGGTCGGTGACCTTGCGGTAGAATATATTGACGCCGAAAATTCCACCATTGCCGATGCGCCGTTCGTAACCGAGGTCGAAACCCCAAGCCGTTTCCGGCGCCAGCTGCGGATTACCCTGAAGGTCGCTGTCCCCAACTTCTTCTTCAAGTAAGGCAGGCGAAATAAAATTGAAGTCAGGGCGACGATTGGTTCGCGCAACCGAACCGATAATCCGGTCGCGTGGTGTAATGTCGAATTTGAAAGACGCGGAAGGCAGCCATTCCTCATAATCATTGGTCTGTGTGGGTATGGCTGCCGCACCGGTAAAGTCGGTGATCGTCAGGTCGGTGGTTTCGTAACGAATTCCGGCCTCCCAGCTAAACGCCCCGCTTTTGCCTTCAATCAAAGCAAACAGGTCGCGCCGGTCTTCCTCGATCCGGTTGACCCCGCCATCGGTGTCTTCAAGGTCAGCTTCGGACAAACCGCCCGACAGGTCGGTGGGGTTGTCGGTAAACTGGTCATAAGTTGTTTCGAGTCCGGGAAAATCTTCCTCTTCATCGGTATCGCGAATGGCGGTGTTGCGCCGCTTGTTCTGCAAAAAGCCGCCAATGACAAAATTGATGTCGTCGGTCAGCCTGAACTCATGGTCCAGCTTGGCCGAAAACTCCTTGTCGACAATGTCGGTCGCGGTCAGCGCGCCTTCGAAAACCGCATCTTCGCCATCCTCGAACTCGACCTGATATTCGGTCTCGCGCTGCTTGTCCTTGAAACGCGCATAACCGACACGAACCGAGGTTTTGCCGAGCGACCATTCATGCGACAGCTTGCCGTCGATGCTATAATTTTCCTGATCGATTTCGTTCACATTGGCGTTGTCCGACACCAGATTACCGACTGGTACCGGACCGTTGATTGCGGTCGGGTCATCATATTCGAACGAGCGTTCGGTTTCGGTGCGGTCGGTGCGCACGTAAAAGCCATTGATTTTGAAATCGGTCGTATCGCTGTCGATTTCATATGTGCCGTTGAAAGAATAATCTTTGCCATCGCGCGTGTCGGTCTGGTCTTCGCGGTTGTCGAACTCGTCGGTGGCAAAATCAGGCTCGTTCTCGGGCGAATCGCCATAGCGCAGGCTTTTCTTGATCTTGGGATTGTGGCGACCTTGAAGATTGGCACCCAGCAGCAGGCGGCCCGGCCCGACTTGCGTGCCGAACACCGCACCCAAGCTCGGTTCGAACTCTTTATCGTCGTAGTAAAGCGCACCCGCTCGGACATAGCCGCCGTCGAGTTGATAAGCATCGCGCAGAACGATGTTGAGCGATCCCGCAACCGCGTCGCCCGTCCGCCGTGCGGATGACGATCGCAGAATTTCGACGCGCGAAATCAGTTCTGCCGGGATGCGGTCGAGGAAGAAGGACCGGTCGAGCGCCGAGCCGGGCACGCGCTCGCCATTGATAAGGATCTGTGTATAGCCGGGCGGCAGGCCCCGCAGGCGGGCACCGTCGCTTTCAATGACGTCGGAAAGGAAGGTGACCGATGGCACGCGCTTCAGAGCATCGCCTGCGGTTAACGGTTCGAAACGTTGGAAGAAATCCGCGTCATAGGTGAGGATCGGCTCGACCTCTTCGCTGCGGTTGCGGTAGGTAATCTGGCCCTGAACGACGATTTCGCGCGCGGTTTCGATTTCACCCTGACGCTCCTGGTCGTCGGCTGGCGGCGGCGCGGCCTGCGCCATTGCCATTGCAGGTACGATAGCCAACATCGCTGCCCCGCCCAGCATCGACGCTTTTAGGAATGCTGGCGAATATTTGGACCGTTGTTTCATGTTATAAAACCCCTGATTACCCGGTGAAGCTGCGCGGGCCTTAGGCAGGGGTTGTGACTCGTCGGCTTATCAACGATGACGGTATCGAGACTTAAATGTTACAGTTTCCGCATGCCGTTGCCGCAAAAGCGTAATGTTTTCATGGCACCGCGCAGTCACGCCAAGGAAAGGACTATTTTAGTGAAGCCCGCCACCGGTTCGAGCAGCACCAGCAACGCGAAAACCCCGGCGGACAGTCGCTATTTCAACCGCGAATTATCCTGGCTGAAATTCAACGAGCGGGTGCTCGAAGAGGCCGCCAATCCCACACATCCGTTGCTGGAGCGGCTTCGTTTCCTCTCCATATCCGGCACCAATCTGGACGAATTTTTCATGGTCCGCGTCGCGGGGTTGCGTGGGCAGCAACAGCGCAAAATCGAGGAACTGTCGATCGACGGGCGCACCCCGTCCGAGCAGCTGGCCGAGACCGTCGCTGCTGCCGATACTTTGATGGCGCAACAGCAAAAGCTGTGGAAAAGGATGATAAAAGAGCTCGCAGCAGAGGGCATCAAGGTCATCGAACCCGCCGCCATCGGCAAGGCGCACCAGGCCGAGGTCGAACAATATTTCCGCGAGCAGATATTGCCCGTGCTCACGCCTCAGGCGCTCGACCCCGCACATCCCTTCCCGTTCATTCCCAATCAGGGTCTTAGCCTGATTTTCGACATGCGCCGCCGCGACGATGGAGAAGTGGTGCGGCAACTGGTGCTGATCCCAGGGTCGCTGGCGCGCTTCGTCCGCCTGCCCGGCCCCGGCACGCGCTTTGTCACCATAGAAGCGCTCATCAAGCATTTCGTCGGGCAGATGTTTCCGGATTATCTGCTGATCGCCGCCGGCGCGTTCCGCATCATCCGCGACAGCGATATCGAGGTGGAGGAGGAGGCCGAAGACCTCGTCCGCTATTTCCGCAGCGCGATCAAAAGGCGGCGTCGCGGCAAGATCATCCGGCTCAAGCTCGAAAAGGGCCTGCCAAAGGAACTGTCGACGCTAATCCGTACCGAGCTGGGCGCTGGTTCATCTCTGGTCGCTGAAACCGTCGGATTTTTGGGCATTGGCGACCTTGCCCAAATCGTCGACGAAGACCGGCCCGCGCTCAAATTCACACCTTATTCGCCGCGCTTCCCCGAACGCATATTGGAACATGACGGCGACTGCTTCGCAGCGATCCGGCAAAAGGACATCGTCGTCCACCACCCTTATGAGAGCTTCGACGTTGTCCTGGCTTTCCTGCAACAGGCGGCGCTCGATCCCGATGTCGTTGCTATCAAACAAACGCTGTATCGCGCAGGTAAACAGTCCGCCGTCATTCGCGCACTCTGCGAAGCGGCGGAGGCGGGCAAATCGGTGACCGCTATTGTCGAGCTGAAGGCCCGCTTTGACGAGGAACAGAATCTGCATTGGGCCTCGCAGCTCGAAAATTCGGGCGTTCAGGTCGTTTACGGCTTCGTCGACATGAAAACGCACGCCAAGATTTCGCTCGTGGTACGCCGCGAGGCCGATGGTTTCCGCACCTATTGCCATCTAGGGACAGGCAATTATCACCCGATTACCGCGAAGATTTACACCGACCTCAGCTTCTTCACAGCCGACCCGCGCGTTGGCCATGATGCAGGACAGATCTTCAACTATATCACCGGCTATATCCCGCCCACCGACCTCAAATTGCTGACGATGAGCCCGCTCGGGCTGCGCGACAAAATCCTGGCGCTTATCGATGAGGAAATAGCACATGTCGCCGCCGGACGGCCAGGTGCAGTCTGGGCGAAGCTGAACTCACTGGTCGACCAGGCGGTGATCGACAAATTATATGAAGCAAGTGAGGCAGGTGTCGAAATCGACCTTGTCGTGCGGGGCGTCTGCTGCCTGCGTCCGGGCATCGCCGGTATGTCGTCGCGCATCCGCGTGAAATCGGTCATCGGCCGCTTCCTCGAGCACAGCCGTATTTGGGCGATGGGCAATGGCGCCGATCTGCCCAACAAAAATGCCAAGGTCTTCATTTCGTCCGCCGACTGGATGGGGCGCAATTTCGACCGCCGCGTCGAATATATGCTGCCTATCGAGAACCCCACGGTGCACGACCAGATTCTCGATCAGGTTATGGTTGCAAACCTGCTCGACAACCAGCAAAGCTGGATGCTGCGCTCCGACGGACGCTATGAACGAGTCAAGGCGGACAAAGTGCCCTTCAATCTGCACCATTATTTCATGACCAATGCCTCGCTTTCCGGCCGCGGCGGTGCGCTCGCCGATGACAAGAAAGTGCCCAAGCTCAGCATCGTCAGGAAACGATGAAGGCCGCGCGTCAGGCCGTTATCGACATCGGCTCAAACACCGTCCGCCTTGTCGTTTACGCCGGGCTGCCGCGCGCGCCGATGCCGATTTACAACGAGAAAAGCCGTGTTGCCTTGGGTGCCTGCCTCGCAGGCGATGGCATCATCGACGATGCGACGATGGCAAAGGCATTGGCAGCAATCGGCCGCTTCGAAACGCTCGCGCGCTCGATGAAGGTCGATACGCTGCGCGTCGTCGCGACCGCTGCCACGCGCGAGGCGAAGAACGGACATCAGCTCGTCGAAGGCGCGGCGGCACTCGGCATTCGCGTCGATGTGCTCGATGGCGACACCGAGGCACGCGCGGCGGGTCTGGGCGTGTTGAGCGATAATCCGCAAGCCGACGGCTATGTCGGCGATCTCGGCGGTGGCAGCCTCGAACTGGTGCGCGTTTCGGGAGGCGAGCTCGGCGAGCGCATCTCATTGCCCCTAGGTACGCTGCGGCACGCGGTGCTGAAGGGCAATAGCACGAAGCAGATCGCGCAAATGCTGCGCGACGATATTGCCAAGGCCAAGGGCGACGAAGGTTTTGAGATCGAAAAGGGTCTGCCCTTTTACATGATCGGCGGGTCGTGGCGGAGCTTTGCACGGCTGCACATGCACGAGGTTGGCTATCCGCTGACAATATTGTCAAATTACCAGATGCCACCCGACGCGCCGACGCGACTATCGACATTGGTGAACGACGCAGCCGCGCTCGCTGAGACCCGCGTGGTCGCCTCGGCGCGGATTGCGGCGCTGCCCGGCGCGACCGCGTTGCTGGCAGGGATAGTCCGCCTGCTGGAACCCAGCCAGCTCGTCACCAGCATTTACGGGCTTCGCGAAGGGCTGCTCTACGACCAGCTCTCCGCAGCCGAAAAGCGGCAGGACCCGTTGATCGCCGCCACCCGTTTCGAAGGCGAACGGCTCGCGCGCTTCCCCTTCCACGGCGACGCACTCGCCGACTGGATCGCACCGGTGTTCGCAGGCCAGAGCGAGGTCGATGCGCGGTTGTGCCGCGCCGTCTGCCTGCTCTCCGACAGCGTCTGGAACGTGAACCCTGAATATCGCGCTGACCATGCGCTCGACCACGCGCTCGACGGCAACTGGCCGAACGTGACCGCCAGCGACCGCGCGGTCATCGCCGCAGCTTTGTGGACCGTCCATGCGGGCAAGCGCAATTTGCCCGAGATGCTGGCCAGCCTCGCCAAGCCGGGCGCTCTGGCGCAAGGCGTGATCTGGGGCCTCGCGATCCGCCTCGCGCAACGGCTGGACGGCGGAACCGGCGGCGCGCTTGCCGACAGCCGGATCGATGGCGATAGCGATATATTGCGGCTGCATTTGAGCCGTCAGGCCGTGCGCCTGCGCTCCAATTCGGTGCAGCGGCGGTTGCAGGCATTGGGCGACGCGCTGGGTTATGCAGGCGTGGGAATTGTAGGCTAGCCAGCAGCCCCCACCACCAGAAAAGCCAACGCCGCCAGCAATCCTGCCATCCGGTTCGAACGGAAAGCCCCGAGCGCATTGCTGCCGTCGGCCTTGAGCGAAAACAGCTGCAAGCCAAAATGGAACGCTACCGGCACCAAAGCGACAAGCGCCTGCTTTTCGGGCCGGATGCTCCAGATCGCCATGCCCCATCCGGCCAGCGCAAGCAGGTAAAAGACCGCCACCCCCGCCCGCACATGTCCGCCAAGCCGCAAGGCGCTCGACTTGATGCCGACCAGCGCATCGTCCTCTCGGTCCTGCATCGCGTAGATGGTATCGTATCCGATCACCCAGGCGATCGTGCCTGCATAGAGCCACGCCATCGCGGTGTCGAAGGTACCGGCAATCGCCACCCAGCCGACAAGCGCACCCCAGCTAAACACTAATCCCAGCCACAGTTGCGGCCACCAGGTTATCCGCTTCATGAATGGATAGGCCGCAACCAACGCGAGACTACCGAGCGCAACGAGCTGCGCCTCCCACCGCAATTGCAGCAGCACGACCAACCCGACGAGGCACAGGGCTAACAGCCAAACCCACGCTGTATTCAAGCCAATCAGCCCACCCGGCAAGGGCCGAGATGCCGTGCGCGCGACTTGGGCGTCGAGGTCGCGGTCGATGATATCGTTATACACACAACCCGCACCGCGCATCGCTATCGCGCCCAGCAGCATCCACAGCGCCAGATGCCATTGCGCGATAAGACCGCCCGACAGCGCCAGCCCGAAAATGCAGGGCCAGAACAACAGCCACCAGCCGATTGGCCGATCGAACCGCGCCAGCAGGGCCAACGCGCGTACCTTGACAGGAAGCAGGCCCATGAGGCCGCCATATTCGCTGTCGGGAACGCTGTTCGTTGTCATTATCCTTGCGATAACCGCTCGCCAAGCGCTTGTCGAAGGGCGTTTTTCCGCTATGTCGAAATCATGCCCGCAACCCCCGCCTGGCCGCCCAAATCCACCCCGCGCCTGTTCGTCGAACAGCCGCTGGCCGAAGGTGGCGAGGTGCATGTAACCGGCAACAGCGCGCATTATCTGCTCGGCGTCATGCGGCTGAAGGAAGGCGCTCCGGTCAAGCTGTTCGACGATATTTCGGGCGAGTATCTGGCGACTTTGGCGAGCGCGGGCAAACGCGACCTAATTCTCGCCGTCGAGGCCAAATTGCGCGAGCGAGAAAGCGTGCCCGACATCTGGCTAATGCAGGCACTGGTCAAAAAGGACCGCTTCGACTGGATCGCGGAGAAAACCTGCGAACTTGGTGCCGCGCGGTTCGTGCCGCTGCTCACTGCCCGCTGCGTTGTCGACAAGGTCAAGGAAGACCGGCTGCGCGCGCAAATGGTCGAGGCCGCCGAGCAATGCGAGCGTACAGCGCTTCCCGAAATCGCACGGCTGGCCAAGCTCGATGCGATGCTCAAAGATTGGCCACAAGGCCGCAACCTCTATTTCTGCGACGAACGCGGCGGCGAGCCATTCGCGCCGACGCCGGGCCCGGCAGCAATCCTGATCGGCCCGGAAGGCGGCTTTACTGACGAAGAAAACGCCGCAATCCGCGCACACCCCGCTGCGGTTCCCGTTTCACTGGGCCCACGCATCCTGCGCGCCGACACAGCGGCAGTAGCCGCTTTGTCGGTCTGGATGGCCGCGCGTGGCGACTGGGCCTAGTCGATCCGCCCGGTGAAAGTAAAAGAAAAGCTACTCGGCCCGGCGCCGGAGGCCGCCGCCATTGTCCCCGATGGCTGGAAACGGAGCCCGGTCAGCGCTCCATTATATCCGGTACCAAGCGACGCCGTGTATGGCGCGCCGCCTGCACCCGCACTCGAATAGGTCACCATGGTTCCTTGGTTGAACGCCGCAAGGCCGCTATTGCCGACATTCATAGTCATCGGTGTCGAAGCGTCCAGGGTGAATTCGGGCGGGAAGGGGTCCGTAATGACAATGCTGTTTGAGTCGACCGTCAGATTGCCGGTGTTCTGGACGGTAATCGTATATTGAATGCGGGCGCCACTGATTGCCTTGGGGTTGCTTGCGCTTACTCCGTCGGCCAGGACAGCGGATGTCTTGGTCACAACCAAAGTCGCGTTGCCCGCCAGCCTCGTATTGGTCAGCGTACAAGTTATGACATCGCCCAGCGCAGGCGTTATATTGCCCGGAACCGTCGTCGGAAAACTTGTCGTCACCCCGTTGGTAGCGTTCGTGCAGGCTAGTGCGCGTGTATATTGGGTCAGGCTTCCCGGACCGGACATGATCTCGTCAAGCGTGTAAGCGGTGCCAGCATTCAATTGCACAAGCGCCGTATCACCGCCGGTCACCGTCGTTCCCGTCCCTGACGTTGTTGCCGATGCAATCACATTTGTGCCCTGGTTGATGCGCACGGTGAACTGATCGGTCGCAAATCGCCTGCCGCCAATACCGAGCGCCTTGCGCAGGCGGATATGCGGATAGGCGGTATTGTTGAACACACAGATCACCGCATCGCCGAATTGCAGCGCGCCGAAATTGTAGCTGGTCGTCAGCACGTTATTAGGCAACGGCGTAGTCGAGCTTCCCGTACCGTTTGTGCAGGTCAGGCGGCTTTCATATTTTGTAAGCGCACTTGCGCTGCCCGCCGCCATGACTTCGCTAAGCGTCAGCGGTATGCCCGAGGCAAGCGACAAAGGCGCCGCACTAAAGGGGCCGTTGCCGGTCCCGGTGGTCGTACCGGTAGCCAAAGTGCTGCCCGATGAGGTCGCAGTCACCCGAAAGGTGAACTGGTCGGTCGCGTCGACCCGCGCGCCGGTAATAGTCTTGCGCAAACGCATCGAAGCAAAGCGCACTGCAAACATCGCGCCCTGAAGTCCGCCCGCCTGCATATTGGTGGTAACGGTTGTCGGACTATTCGAGCCGACAATATAGCCGCCAACCGTGCCGGGAACCCCGGTTTCGGTAAATGTGTTGGTTCCCGTTCCTGTTATCGTAGGATAGGTATTTCCGCTGATCGGATTTACCTGGTCGAGAATTGTCCAGCCGCTGCCGTTGGTCACGAACTGGAGATTTTCGCCGTCATTGGTCGATTCCGCGTCGGCGGCCACGAAGGAGTAAGCGGTAACCGCTGGTGCACCGGGCGGCGGCGTGATCGTAATGCCCGAAAAGACAATCGATTTAGCGCCTCCCGACACCGTGTAGAGCACAGGGCGACCCGGGATACCGAGAAAAGCGGTATTGCCCACCGCTGCGCCCGTCCATGACGGAGCCGCAATCGAATTGAACGCCGCCGCGCCTGTTGGCGTGACGCGCAAATTGAACGAGAGTGTCGAGCCATCGTTCAGCGCAAACACGAAATTCTGCCCCGCAACCGAGCGCGCGGTCGCATCATTGTAGGTCGTAAAGTCCAGCCAGCAGTATGTTTCCCATCCCGCCGGTGCTGTGCCCTGTGTCGTCGCCGGCCCACAGCTTTGCGCATGGGCAGGGATGGCCGCAATGCCGAATAGCACCGCGACAATCGCTATCATTCGCAAAAACAGATGCTTGAGCTGCATCATCTTTATGCACTGGACCTCATCAACGTAGTGCGCTGGTCACGCACCCATCCCGCTCCCGCGCATAGAGCGATATGATTAACGCGCGGTAACCGGCATTAATCCTCCGGCTTCAAAAGAAGTAGATTTTACAAGTTGAAACGCGGGAATGCGGCGAATTTTATAATTAATAAAGGTTTTTGGCCCACGTTAATTGGCGATGATGTGGAAAGCCCAAATGTCGCCAGCTATGGCGCAGCTCGGTCGCATGCTGTGCGCGCTGATGGCTATGCTGCTATTCCCGTCGCTGGCCCAGGCACAGACCGTCAACCAGTACAGCAACACCACCACGGGGACCATCAACGCGACAACGACTTGCACGGCACCGCTCGTCCGCAACTTTACCGTCGGCACCAGCTTTACTGTTTCAGACGTCGATATCGGGATATTGGCTTCGCACACCTGGCGCGGTGACATGCAGATGACACTGCAATCGCCAGCCGGAACCCGCGTCCAGATCGTCAACGGCGATACCAACAACATTTCGGGTGACAATTTCAACGTGCGGCTGAACGACAGCGGGACGCAAACCGTCAATACCGATGGTAACACCACCAACCACACGACGACCGCACCACCCTATCAGAATAATTTCGTGCCCAACGCCGCGCTTTCGGCCTTCAGCGGGCAGAATTCGCTAGGTACGTGGCGCCTCGAAATTTGTGACCTGTTTCCTACCCAGGATAACGGCACCTTTACCCGCGCCGACCTGTATCTCACGCAAGCACCCGCCAACTATGCCGACCTGTCGCTCTCAAAAACTGTTAGCAACGCAACACCGGCAACCGGCACGAATATTACTTACACGCTGACAGCATCGAGCGCCGTTGCATCGAACCTGACGGCAACCGGGGTTACGGTGCTCGACATCCTGCCGCCAGGCGTCACTTTTGTCAGTGCATCGGGCAGCGGCAGTTACAATGCGGGTACTGGAATCTGGACAATCGGTACACTGGCACCGGGCGCGTCAGCGTCGATAACGATCACCGTGACCGTGGCCGCGTCCAACGGTGCGTTTATAACAAACGGCGCGGAAATCAGCACGTCGTCGGCTGTCGATCTCGACTCGACACCGGGAAATGAATCGACCGCCGAAGACGACGATGCGTTTGTCAGTTTTACCGTTACCGGTACACGTGTCGCAGGCACGCCTCCGACCCTTGTCTGCCCTGTCGGCACCGTGCTGCTCGATTGGAACAGCCATCCCTGGACCTCGGGTAGCCCGACCGGATCGGCCACTCTGGCAGGTCTCGGCACCGTTAATTTTGCAGTTGCAACGCAAGGCACCTTCACCGCGCCGCTCAACACCACGGCCACGATATTGGGCGGCCAGGCGGCCGGGCAATTGTCGCTTTACCAGAATATCGAATATACCAACCGCAGCCAGACGACGACGACAACGGTGACTTTGCCGACCGCGGTCCCGGGTGTCCAGTTCACCGTTTTCGACGTCGATTTTGCCGCAAACGACTTTGCCGACAGGCTTACCGTGACCGGCAGCTTCAATGGCAGCCCGGTAACACCTATACTCACCAACAACATCGCCAACTACGTCACCGGGAATATCGCCATAGGCGACGTGACCGCAGCCGACGCCACAGCGAACGGCAATGTTGTCGTGACCTTCGGTTCGCCCGTAGACACCATCGTGATTACCTATGGCAACCACACCACCGCGCCCGCCGATCCCGACGGCCAAGCGATCTCGATCTACGATTTCAATTTCTGCCGTCCACAAGCGAATATCAGTGTCACCAAGATCAGCACTGTGGTGAGCGACGGCGTCAGCGCAACCAATCCGAAAGCCGTCGCGGGAGCGACCATGCGCTACTGCATCCTCATTTCGAACGCAGGCAGCGCTACCGCTACCGGCGTCAGCATCAGCGATACGATGCCGGCCAATGTGACCTATGTGCCCGGAAGTATCGTCACCGGTGCAAATTGCGGAAGCGCATCCACCGCTGAGGATGACAACAATACCGGTGCGGACGAAAGCGACCCTTATGGCGTGTCATTTGCGGGCACGACCCTGACAGGAACGGCGGCCTCACTCGGGCCGTCGGTGGGTTTCGCCATCGCGTTCAACGCCACAATAAACTAATCGCTGGCTTTCATGCGGTTACATTTATAAACCGCCGCCATGAGCACGAAATCAGTTTCGAATCGCAACGATCCTGTGATCGAAAATCGTGACCAGCTCATCGCTGCGATTGCCAAAGGCGAAAAGCCCAAAGACCGCTGGCGGATCGGCACAGAGCACGAGAAATTCGTTTACTGCCGCAGCGATTTTCACGCTCCCTCCTATGAAGAACCCGGCGGTATTCGCGACCTGTTGATGGCCATGACCGAATTCGGTTGGGAACCGGTTTATGAAGGTGACAATGTCATCGCGCTGAAAGGCACCGACGGCGCCGTCAGCCTTGAGCCTGCAGGCCAGCTCGAACTCTCGGGCGCACCGCTTGAAAATCTGCACCAGACGTGCGCGGAAACTGGACGCCATCTGCAACAGGTAAAAGCCATCGGCGAAAAGACCAACAAGGGCTTTCTCGGCCTCGGCCTGTGGCCGGACAAGAAGCGCGAAGACCTACCCATCATGCCCAAGGGCCGCTACGACATCATGCGCCGCCACATGCCGCGCGTGGGCTCGATGGGCCTCGACATGATGCTGCGCACTTGCACCATCCAGGTCAATCTCGATTATTCGTCCGAAGCCGACATGGCGCACAAGTTCCGCACCAGCCTTGCGCTGCAACCGCTGGCTACTGCCCTGTTCGCCAATTCGCCCTTCCTCGAAGGCATGCCCAACAGCTTCCTTTCCTACCGCAGCCATATCTGGTCAGACACCGACCCGCACCGCACCGGGATGTTGCCCTTCGTTTTCGACGATGATTTCGGCTATGAACGCTACGTCGATTATATGCTCAACGTGCCGATGTATTTCGTCTATCGCGACGGCAAATATATCGACGCCGCGGGGCTCGATTTCAAAGATTTTCTCAAGGGCGGACTGTCGGTCCTCCCCGGCCAAAAGCCGACCGTGGCCGACTGGGAAGACCATATGTCGACCGCCTTCCCCGAGGTTCGGCTCAAATCCTTCCTCGAAATGCGCGGTGCCGATGGCGGCCCGTGGAACCGTATCTGCGCACTGCCTGCCTTCTGGGTCGGCCTTCTCTACGACCAAGCCGCGCTTGATGCTGCGTGGGACGAGGTCAAGCATTGGACAATCGAGGAGCGGGAAGCATTGCGCAACGCTGTCCCCGCGCAAGCCCTCAATGCGCCAATCCCCGGCGGCGGCAAGCTGCTCGACCTTGCGGGCCGCATCATCGACATTTCGTCAGCGGGCCTTGCCGCCCGCAACCGGCAGAATAGCAGTGGCGACAATGAAACCGGCTTCCTCGATCCGCTACGCGAAATAGTCGCCTCGGGCAAAACGGTGGCCGAGCAATTGCTTGACCGATATCACGGCCCTTGGGGCGGCGATATCACCCGCGTATATGACGAGATGAGCTTTTAAGGCCGCAGTGCAAAACTGCCACAGACGACGCAAAAACGTAACCAATCTGCAATGCTTTGTTGAACGCTCTAGCAGCGAAGCATAATGCGTTTCGGGTTGCAACCGACTTCCAAGTCGATTCTCCCTTTCCAGTTCGTCATTCCGGAGGAAATCCATGCGTTCGATCCGCAAAGCCCTTGCCTCAACTGCCGTCATCGCCATTGCCTCGACCGGTCTGTTCATCGCCCCCGCTCATGCACAAGACGAGACTGCTGAAGAAGGCCCCGGCCTCGGCGAAATCGTCGTTACTGCACAGCGTCGCGAGGAGAATCTGCAGGACGTGCCTTTATCAGTCACGGCTATCCGTGGCGACAATCTCGATGCAGTGCAGGCAGGCGGCGTCGATATTCGCGGGCTTTCGGGCCGGGTACCAAGCCTGCTCGTCGAATCCTCTTTCGGGCGCACCTTCCCGCGTTTCTACATTCGCGGTCTAGGCAACACCGATTTCGACTTTAACGCATCGCAGCCGGTCAGCCTGGTTTATGACGATGTTGTTCTCGAAAACCCCATCCTCAAGGGCTTCCCGATTTTCGATCTCGACCGCGTCGAAGTGCTACGCGGACCTCAAGGTACCTTGTTCGGCCGCAACACGCCTGCTGGTATCGTAAAGTTCGACAGCGCCAAGCCCAGCGACGTCGCGGGCGGTTATGGCAAAATCTCTTATGGCCGCTTCAACGCGGTCAACGCACAAGGTGCCTTTGGCGGGCCGCTGGGCGAAAAGATCAGCGTCCGCATTTCGGGACTCTACCAGCGGCAGGACGATTATGTCGATAATGTCACGCCCGCTGGCACCACGCGGGACGCATTCGAAGGCTATGAAGAATATGCCGGTCGCATCCAGTTCCTGATCAAGCCGAGCGATGTTTTCGACATCCTCCTCACCGGCCAGTTCCGTTCGCTGGACGGCACCGCCCGCCTGTTCCGCGCCAATGTCTTCACGCGCGGCCAGCAGGGACTCAACGCCAATTTCAACCGCTATCGCGTTTCGACCGATGGCAAGAACGAACAGCGTGTTGATACCCAAAACGCGACGGCGCGCTTGACCTATGACGCAGGTCCGGTGTCGCTGATCTCGGTCACCAGCTACTGGCAGGGCGACGCGACTTCGGTCGGCGATGTCGATGGCGGCTTTGGCGCGAACTTCCTGCCCCCCAATCTCTACGGCCCCGGCGATATCCCGTTCACCGCCGAAACCCGCGACAGCGTGCCGAACCTGAAACAGTTTACGCAGGAATTCCGCATCGCCAGCAATGGCGACGGCCCGTTGAGCTATCAGGCCGGTGTCTTTTACTTCGACGAAGATCTTTCGATCGTTTCGGAAAACTACTCGACGCTAGGCGACCCGAACAATCCGCCCGACGGCGTCAACATCATCGTATCACAGCAGCAGAACAGCGAAGCCTATGGCATATTCGGATCGCTGACCTATCAGCTCACCGACCAGCTAAGCGTTACCGGCGGCGTTCGCTACAATGACGACAAGCGCGATTTCGTCGCCGTGCGCAGCCGCGATACGCAATTCCCGGTTTTCCTGCAAAACCCGCTCGGCACCGTCACCCGCAGCGTCAGCGACAATAACTTCACCTGGGATGCGAGCGCGACCTACGCCGCTACCGATGATGTCAATCTCTACGCCCGCGTCGCCCGCGGCTATCGCGCGCCGTCGATCCAGGGCCGCATCCTTTTCCCTCCCGCAACCCCGACGCCGCTCGAAAGCGGCGTTACCATTGGCGATTCGGAGACGATCACTTCCTATGAAGGCGGCGTCAAATCGACCCTCCTCGACGGTCGCGCGCGGTTCAACGTCAATGGCTTTTATTACGAGCTGAAGGACGCACAATTGACTGCGGTCGGCGGCGGCGTGAATGCCAACCGCCTGATCAACGCCGACAAGGTGCGCGGTTACGGCTTCGAGGCCGATCTCGAATTCAAGCCCTTCCCCGAACTGCTGCTGACCGCAGGCGTCAGCTACAACAATACCAGCATTCGTGATGCGAACCTGACCACTGCGGCATGCGGCGCGACCCGGGTCGATACCTTCCCCAACGTATCGCTCTGTACCCCGCTCGACCCGATCGTCGTGCCGGCAGCACCGTTCGCGCCCGCAATCGTCAACATCAATGGCAACAGCCTGCCGCAAAGCCCGAAATGGATCGCTAACTGGACCGCGCGTTATGGCATTCCGATGGGCGATGGCGAAATCTATGCCTTCACCGACTGGGCTTACCGTTCGAAGATCAACTTCTTCTTGTATGAATCGGTCGAGTTCCAGGACAAGGGCATGCTCGAAGGCGGGCTTCGCATCGGCTACAAAACCGATGCCTTCGACATCGCCGCCTTTGTCCGCAATATCACCAAGGACACGTCGGCGGTGGGCGGCATCGACTTCAACAACCTGACCGGCTTCGTCAACGAACCGCGCATCTGGGGTGTCGAGGCCGGATTTAAGTTCTAGTTCAGACAGTCCACGTTACGAACGGGGCAGGTTTGCGAAAGCAGGCTTGCCCCATTCGCGCTTCGGCGTTAAGGGCACCACTCTTCGCAGAAATGCGGAGTGCAGGAGTTTAGCTCAGTTGGTAGAGCATCGGTCTCCAAAACCGAGGGTCGTGGGTTCGAGTCCCCCAACTCCTGCCATTACTTTTCCAGTATTCTGCGCGTTTTAGAGGGGAACTCTGATCGTGCCAGTTATCGTGCTATTTTCAGTAGCTATGGGCACGATCTCATTACCTGCCAAACACCGTGATGCAATCATCGACAATGCCCACGGCGTTCGCCTATGGCTGACTTCGACAAAATAAGAACGAAGCAACGGGAGCAGATGTTGTTTTTTGAAAGTCGAATTTTCCGCAGTTGGTACGGCGCGATGATGCTGTTGTGGTTGCTTCTTTTCGCCCTGCTCAACTCGATTTCGTTCTTACTGGACCACTGGCATTATCCCGCGATAATGGTGCTAGGCGCTTTTGTTGCGGGCCTGACACCCGAAGGTGGCGGAGCAGTTGCGTTTCCGGTCCTCAGCGTGTTTTTTGACATCAAGCGAGAGATGGCGCGCGATTTCAGCCTGATGATTCAGTCTATCGGAATGACCAGTGCCAGCATCTGGATATTATCGAGAAAGGGACGTCGACTGGCAGACTATGCTCCAGTTCTCTGGTTCGTTCCGGTAAGTTTCATTGGCTTCGTGTTGGGCATGTTATTGCTGCAAGCGATCCCGGTTTACATCATTCAGGCGCTCTTCCTGAGCTTAATCCTGACCTTCGCGCTGGCCTATATTTCCAGCAAGCATCGCGGTAACCGCCACATTTTAACAGTCAAAAATACCGGCGATAAGATGCTGCTCGCAAGCGTCCTTATTGCGGGCGGAATGTGCGCCAGCCTTTTCGGGACCGGAGCGGATATCGTTCTGTACACCGCATTAGTAACGCGCTTTCGGATGGACGAAAAAGTGGCCACTCATATGAGTATAATGGTCATGGCCGCAATTAGCATCCTCGGATACGCCTATCGTTTCTTCTGGGACGGCGACATAACCGACTACCAAATCCGCACTTGGCTGTGCGCCTATCCGGTGGTTTTATTCATGGCACCATTTGGCAGTTACTTCCTGCAAAAACTGAATGTTGAATGGATGTTGCGTGGGATCGTTGCACTCAATATCTTTCAAATGGGATATTTCAACTTGAAAAGCCCGACTTGGGAAAAGCTGGCATGGTCGACAGGCTTCAGCATCATCTTGTTCGCGATATTTTGGTTTTCACTTGCTCATATCGCAAGACAAACACAGCTACAGCGCTTGGCAGCTGACTCAGGGTGAGATTGTGAGACCAGTATCGCTACCCATTGGACTAACGGATATTTCATTTTGGCATTTTTGTGGGTTGGACGATGTTACATCGGGCGTCCCTCATTATCAAAATCGAAGCTGACTGGCGTTGAAGTCCCACTAGTTCTGTTAATCAGATTATCAGGATAGCGGATTGGAACCGCGCCAACATAAGCGTGCGAAGGCTTGGCACGACGCCCTAAACCCTCGAAACCAGCAAGGCGCCTCCGCAACTCCTGCCATTTTCTTGACATTATAGGCCATCGGCGCGACGCTTTGTTTTCCTTTTGGAGAGGAACCGATGAGCGACTGGCAGGCAATGCTCGATGACGCTACGGCCTTCGCGGCCAAGCGCGAAGAGTTCGATACCCAAGGCTATGTGCTGTTCGAGTCGGTTTTGGACGAAGCCATGCTTGCGCACATTCGTACGGCGCTCGAACCCTATCTCGCGCAGGATATATCAGGCCGCAACGATTTCGAAGGCCTGAAGACCAACCGCGTCTATGCGTTGCTCGCCAAAGGACAGGTGTTCGCCGACCTTGCCTGCCACAAGCTGGCTTTGGCCTTTGCCGAGGCCGATCTGGGCAAGGAATGCCTGCTCTCCGCCGCACTCGCGATCAACATTCATCCGGGCGAGACCGTCCAGCCCTGGCATTATGACGACGGCCATTACCGCCTGCCCCGCCCCCGCGCCTCGCTGGGCGTCAGCGCTTTCTGGGCCATTGACGAAACCACCGAAGAGAATGGCGCGACCGAGATCATTCCCGGCAGCCATGTCTGGCCCGAAAACGAACTCCCCGGATCGAGCAATGTGACGAGCTTTACCACCACGCAGTTCAACGAACAGGCGCATGATCCCGGCGCGCGGGCGGACAGCATCAAGGTGACGATGAAGCCGGGTTCGCTGTTGCTCGCCAAGGGCACATTATGGCATCGCGGCGGCGCGAACCGGTCGGACAGGACGCGGATGATCATCACCCCGCAATATTGCCCGGGGTGGACGCGGCAGCTCGAAAACATGCTTCTTGCGGTGCCGCCAGCCATCGCGGCAACGCTGCCCGAACGCGCACGGCAGTTGATCGGCTATTCGATCCATCCGCCGTTCATGGGCTATGTCGACGGAATGCATCCGGAGCGGGTTTTGGCAAACAGCTAGTGCGCCTTGCGATGCACAATCTTGTGATGCGCAAACACGATCACCGCGCCGAGCGCCAGCCCGAACAAGCCGGATAGCGCCGCATCCACAATCCACGCCAGCGCGCCTTCGTGCAGGCCGACCCATTCGGCGGGGTGCAAGCCGAAACCGTGTACGATAATTTGACCTCCGACCCATAGCATCGCCGCCGTGCCGATAACCGCCAGCGCCGCAAGCAGCTTCGGCATTCCCTTCACCAGCCCGCGTCCGACCGCCTGCGACCCTCCATTTTCGCTTTGCGCCATGTGCAGACCGATATCGTCCATTTTCACGATCAACCCGACGACGCCGTAAACCGCGATGGTGATCGCAACCGCGACAAAGGCCAGCGTCGCCGCTTCCAGCCATATTGATGTCCCGGCAAGCCCCTTCACCTCGTTAAGCGCAATCGCCATGATCTCTGCCGACAGAATGAAGTCGGTTCGCACCGCGCCCTTCACCATCGTTTCCTCATGCTCGGTGCTGCTCAACTCGACTACTTCTTCGGCCAGCGTCCGCTCTTCGTGCGGCATCAGTTTCTCGATCACCTTTTCCGCGCCTTCAAAACACAGATACGCCCCGCCGAGCATCAGGATCGGCGTGATCGCCCAGGGCAGGAAGAAACTCAGCAGCAGCGCGACCGGCAATATGATGATCAGCTTGTTGAACAGCGACCCTTTGGCAATGCGCCAGATGATCGGCAATTCGCGGTCGGGGGTAAAGCCCGTTACATATTGAGGGGTTACCGCAGTGTCGTCGATGACCACACCGGCGGCTTTGCTCCCCGCCTTGCCCGCTGCTGCGGCGACATCGTCAACCGAAGCGGCAGCGACCTTGGCGATGGTGGCGATGTCGTCGAGTAAGGCGGCGAGACCCGATGGCATGAAAATCCCCTTTTGAACTGATGAAGGCTCGATAGCGCAGAAGCGCGGCAAAGCAAAAGCGGTCCTTTCAAAAAATATGGATGAAAACAGTCAGGCCTGTCGTTGTCCTTCCGCCAACTGTTTCAATGGAGAAAAACATGTTCAAGACAGCGACCCTATCCCTGCTCGCCATCGCCGCTTCGGCGCAGGCCGGCTACACCGTCGACACGCCAGCCGCCGAGGTTAATGTCGAGATTCGCAAAGAGCCGATTGCGGGCCGCTATAATGCCCCCTGGTTCAACTATCTCGCTGACTTGAGCGAAGCCGAGAAGGAACTGGGCAACGATCTCGAAGGCGCAAGCGACGACGAAGACCGCCGCGATGCGTGGGAAGAATATCGAAACGAGCTGGTCGATGCCGACAAGGATTACGTCCAGGAAATGCGCGAACGGGGCTTCAGAGCCGGTCGCGTAACGGTCGGCTGATCTACCCTCCCTTTGAAAAGCCGACCTGACTGGCGGGAGCTTCGGTTCCCGCCTTTTTTCCTCCCCGCACGGGGAGGGGGACCATCGAAGATGGTGGAGGGGCACCCGCCAAACAGCCATGAGCTTGGCTGCACGTTCCCCTCCGTCACTCGCTGCGCGAGCGCCACCTCCCCGTTTCGGGAAGGATTACTGCCACCCCTTCTTCACCGCAGCCTGCTCTGCCGCTGCATCGAGCGGATCGTCCGCCATCATCGCCGCCGCAGCCTCGGCCAGTTCGCCCGCCGACGCCTGCCGGTAATCGCTCGCGCCGCCACCAGACATTGTCCGGCGCAACTGCCAGTCGCCATTGCTGTTACATGCAATGCCGTCTAGCGACGCACTTTCAAAGGTCCGGCAATATTGCCCGTCGGCATTGGCAAAGCTGGTGCCGATCCGCACTTTTGCGGTCGGCGACTGCGTCGAAGCCAGTTGCGTATCGAGCGCCTCGGCCAGCGCGCCTGCCGCCACAACTTGCCCGCCATTGTCGCGCACATAGCCGCCATCGCGATTGAGCGCCGCCCCGCCGATCATCAGCCCCACGACCAGCGAGGCCGCCATTGCGCCCCATTGCATGACCGAGGGTTGGTACCAACGCGCGGTTTTTGCGGCACGGTGTTCCTCGATGCTGCTCACATTGCCCGAAAGCAAAGCCGCCAGCCTTTCCGGCACAGGCTCCGCTACCACCGGATCGAAATGTGCCGACAGCTTCGCCCGCAAGGCCCGCTCGGCTTCGACTGCCTGCGCCAGCCCGGCATCCTCGGTCATCGCTTTTTCGATGCGCTTGGCGCTCACCAGATCGAGTTCGCCATCGACATAGGCGGCTATCGTTGCGCGATCGTGTGTCATGCCGCTTCGCCCAGTTCGCGCATCAGCGCCTCGCGTCCGCGCACCAGCCGCGAGGTGAGCGTGCCCACCGGCACTTCCAGTATCTCCGCCGCCTCGCGATAGGCGTAGCCCTCGACCAGCACGAGTATCACCGCCTCGCGCTGTTCGTCGGGCAGCCTTGCCATTGCCTTGTCGACATCGTTCAGCTCCAGCGATGCTTCCATGCGCGCATAGCTATCATCGGCGATCTGCATCACGCCATCGTCGATATCGGCGTGCACTCCGCGACGCCCCGCCGCGCGGCGGTTATCGATCCATATATTGCGGGTAATCCGGTACATCCAGCTATCCAGTCTCGTTCCGGCCTGCCACTGGTCGCGCGATTTGAGGGCACGTTCGATCGCGGCCTGGCACAGGTCGTCCGCATCGGCGGCATCCCGAGCCAACCCCCGCGCAAAACGCCGCAATCGCGGTAGAAGCGCAAGCAGTTCCTGTTCAAAGGCCATTCAAATCCTTTGTGCCTTACACGGATGAAACGATGGCAAGCGGTCGTTTCATCCATAACGTCTCGAAATAATTGATGCAGCTTGCATCTAAGATGTGAGAAAGCAAGTTTATGAAGTTAGGGCTTATCACAGCAATCGGCGCTGCCCTCCTCTCGGCGGCGGCATTCGCGCAACTTACCTTGCCCACCGGCGGCCTGCCGCGCGTCGAGGTGCCGACGCTTCCCGTCGACCTGCCACAGACCGTAGCGCAGCTTGGCCGCACACTCGAAGCGGCCCGCATCGACCGGCTGACCCGTTTCGTGCGCCAGAACCGCGACGCAGTCGATTTCGACGAAAACCGTTACCCCGCTGTGCGCGGCGAACTGGTCGCGACGGGCATTACCGACAACGCCATAAAAGATGCCCAAATCCAAGGCTTTACCCTGCTCGCGCGCGATGCCATCGAAGGGCTGGACCTTAGCTACGTCCGCTTCGGCACGCCCAAGGGCCTTTCGCTTGGCGAAGCCGAAAAGAAACTTCGGCAGATATTGCCTGACGCCGAGATCGACGCCGACCATATCTTTTTCCAGGGTAGCGCCAGCCCTGCCCCACGCCTCGCTGCAACGGCGCTCGCCGGAACCAGCGTCAACGCCTCGCTCGGCATTATCGATGGCGGCGTTGCCGACCATCCGTCGGTGCGCGGACGGGTCGAACAGAACGGCTTTGCCGCAGGCGCTCCCGCCCCAAGCAGCCACGGCACTTCGGTTGCCGCATTGATGATCGGCAATGGCGACATCAAGGGCGCGCGGCCCGGCGCAAACCTTCTGGCCGCCGATGTCTATGGCACCGCCAAAGCGGGCGGCAACGCTACCGCGATCGCCCGCGCCTTGGGCTGGCTAGCCTCGCGCGGGACGTCGGTGGTCACGATAAGCCTCGTCGGCCCGCACAACGCCCTCCTCAAAAGCGCAGTCGCTGCCGCACAGCGCAAGGGGGTCATCATCGTTGCCGCTGTCGGCAATGACGGCCCTGCCGCCCCCCCCTCCTATCCGGCGTCATATTTGGGAGTGCTCGCCGTGACCGGCGTCGACGGACGCAACCGCGCGCTCCCCGAAGCCGGTCGCGCCTCGCACACCGACTTCGCGGCTCCCGGCGCGGACATCGTCAGCGCAACCGGCGTAAAGAAAAAAGCCCGTGTGCGTGGCACCAGCTTCGCTGCGCCCTTGGTCGCCGCCCGCCTCTCGACTTTCTACCCGCGCCAGTCCACCGCCGCCGTCGAACCCGCCGTGCGCAAACTGATGGCCGAAGCCGTCGATCTCGGCAAAAAGGGCCATGATCCGGTGTATGGACACGGCCTGGTTTGCGGGAACTGCGGTAGGTAGTTCACGTAGAGGCGCAGAGCAAAAAACCCGTCGCCCCCGCGGAGGCGGGAGCCTTGGTAAGCATAGCACTCGTTCTCGCGAGGTCCCCGCCTTCGCGAGGACGACGAAGATAGTCTCTACGTTCGCTGCGCCTCTGCACAAAAAACTATTTCGTATCCGCATGTTATAATTTTCCGGGATGAAAATCCCGACTCCTGTCGTTGTCCCCACATGCAGGCAATCACGCCAATGCAAACAAGGAGAACGAACATGAAAATCGCTTTCAAACATTCGGTAATCCCGGCGATTGCGCTGGCATTTGCCGTTTCGAACCCCGCATCGGCCCAGCTTCTGGGCGGCGGTGGTGGTGGCGGCCTGACGGGCGGGCTTGGCGGCACCATCGGCCAGACCACCGGCAGCATCACCGGTTCTTCCACCGGCACGCTGCGCGGAGAGAAGAGCATCGACCGCAAATCGGGCCGTGTGCGCGGTAGCGGCGAAGCGCAGGGCAGCAGCAACGGCTCGATCACCGGCGGCACGACCGTTCTCGACCGCAGCGTGGGCGGCACCAGCAGCGGCTCGGCCAGCGCATCGAAAAGCGGCAGCGTCGACGCACAACTGATCGGCACCGACGCAGTCCGCGGTGCAGCACAGGATGGCGTCGCCCGCGGTCGCGGCGCGGTCGATACCGTTCGCGGCACCGCCGGTTCAGCGGTCGGCACCTTGCGCGACACCGCTAACAATGCCGTCGGTTCTGCATCAGGTGTGGGCTCGATTGCCGGCAGTGGCAGCGCGATGGGCAACGGTATGGCACAAGGCAGCCTCGGCCAGCTTGTAGCCTCGAGCTCGGGCGCGGCAAACGGCGCGGGCACCTTCGCCATCGAACCCGGAATGCCAATCGAGGACGTCAAAGGTCGTACCATCGGCTATGTCCAGTCGGTCAAGCAGACCAAGCAGGGCATTGTCGAGGCCGTGACCGTCGAAACCGGCAACCGCATGGTCACGCTTCCCGCCGCGAACTTCGCAGGCTCGGGCGAAGCGCTGGTGACTGGCATGACCAAAGGCGAACTGACCTCTGCGGCCAAGAACCAAGAGGCGCAGGGCAATAGCCGTCCAGCTGCCGCACAAGAAAGCCCGAGCCAGAACGCGCCCGCCACCAGCGGCAACGGCGGCAGCTCGAAGACAATCGAAGAAAACGCGCAGAAAGAAAAATAATCCGACCGGGTGATCACCCCAAACTCTGGCAGGCCGGGGGCATGTTCCGGCCTGCCTTTTTTGTGCTCTTGCCTCACGCCGAATCCGCGTCTAAAGGCCTAGTCTTTCCGAAATCGGAACCTATATCGCTCTCGACCCCGCCGGTCGGAGCGCTGGCGGCTACCCATTTTCGGGAAACGACAACAGGAAGAAGTGAAATGGCAAAAACAAGCCCAGGTGAATTCATCCGTCAGGTGCGAACCGAGATCGGCAAGGTCGTGTGGCCTACCCGTCAGGAGACCGTGCAGACCGCAATCATGGTGCTGATCATGACGATCATCCTCGCCTTCTTCTTCCTGGGTGTCGACACCGTATTCAACATGATCGTCAAGGGACTGCTCGACCTCGCGGCATAAGCGCAGGTCGACTAGGGGAATTAGCAAAATGGCACGCTGGTACATCATTCACGCTTATTCGGGCTTCGAGAACAAGGTCCGGGACCAGATCCTTTCCGAAGCCGAGCGTATCGGCCTTGCCCAACTGGTCGAGGCAGTCGAGGTTCCGACCGAGCAGGTCACGGAAGTGCGCCGCGGCAAGAAGATAAAGGCCGAACGCAAATTCTTCCCGGGCTATGTGCTCGCCAAGCTCAACATGAACGACGATGTCTACCATCTCGTCAAGAACACCCCCAAGGTGACGGGCTTCCTTGGCGCGGGCAACAAGCCGCAGCCGATCAGCGAAGCCGAAGCCGCACGCATCCTCAACACCAAGCAGGAACTCGAAGCCGCGCCGAAGAAGCGCGTGTCGGTCGACTACGAAATCGGCGACCAGGTCAAGGTGCTGGGCGGCCCGTTCGCAAGCTTCAACGGGCTGGTCGAGGAACTCGATTTCGACAAGAACCGCGTCAAGGTTTCGGTCAGCATCTTCGGCCGCGCGACGCCGGTCGAGCTGGACTTCGAGGAAGTTGAACTGATGAAGTGAGGCGTAGCGCAGCGTTTGGCGCTGCGTAGCACGTCATCACCTGCTACGCCTTTGCTTTGGCGCGAAATCCGCCCTGCCGATTTCGCGAATCCGGCCATCATTCAATCGGCCTTCGACCAATTCATAGCCCATCAGGGCAAACACGCGGCTGCCCAGAAAAATGGGTCGGGCATTGCCATACCAGTCGACACAGGATGCTTGGCAGCCATCGTCGCGGGCGTTGGCGCCCTTTGCCTCAAGCTCGCCCGCAGGGGCGAAACGGCGATTAGTGCGCCTGAGGAAAGTGATAGCCGAGCCATTACCCAAAAACCGGGAAAAGGTCGGATCCAGTCGTCTGGTGACAGGCAGTCCCAGCAAGCCGGTTGCGCCATCGGTTGAATCGGATCGATAGAAATAGGCGTGACTGCGCGTTTCGCCTTCGCTGGCGGCGGCCAAGCGGAATGTGTCGCCCATTTTGGGCTCTTCCTTCAACTCGATCGCCGAAAAGCCCAGCGCATCGTCGCGGCCCCCGCCGACGACGACCGCGTCGGCACCCATTTGCTCAATCCGGTCCACGCCATGCGTTGCCTTCAGGGCCGTGATGGCACCCTCTGCTACAGGAACGATATACACTATCGCCTCGTCCCGCCCCTGAATGACACCCGCCGAATAAAGCAGATGCCTGCCGACATAGCGGTTATGGAAAGACCAACCGTCCGCCTTGGGCAGGTTGCGGTAACGGTGATTGGCTGCGCGCTGCGATCCATTGCCAAAGATGGCGATAGGTAGGCGCAGCAGCGCGGGCTGGCCATTGCTGACCTCGGGCCCCCACATGGCGTCCCCTCCGCTTTCGGCACGGACAAGAACATTCAGCACACCCGCAGCCCTATCCTCACCGAAGGAAAATTGATCGACCGGCCCGCCATATGTCTGGATCGCGCTGGGCCTGCTGCCATCCAACGGCATGCGATAGAGGAGCGAGGCTGACCGTCCGCGCCTCTCGTAAAAGGCATCGTCTACCCAGACATAGACCGCATTGCCCGATACATAGAAAGTCCGACCATAGGACCCAAGCACCGCGGTCGATTTGCAGGCAAATGCGGCAGCGGCCAGATCGCAGACAGTAACGCTGTGCAATGTCGAAATATCGGCATCGCGGTGACGGCGGACAGGCTCAGCCACATAAATGCGTGTCGCGGGGGCCGTCCGGACAAAGCCGCTATCTGTCTTCCCTGTCCAGCGCCGTACGCCCGGTAATTGCCGGGTGTAATCCTCGTCCCACAGCGAGAGCGGCGTGTAAAAGATCAGCTTCGAACCGATCATGCGCGAGGCATAGTTACGCGACGAATAATAATCGTCCGACCGCAAATGATGCGTGTCTTCGTACGAAAGCGAACCGTCCAGGCCGATTTTGAACCTGCTGACCTCGGTACCACCGCGTGCATAGCTGTAACCGATGACAATCACCCGATCGCCCGATATCAACATTTCATCATACCATGCCCCTTGCCCCGATGTGCCGGGGGGAAAGGCATCGATCTGCGCGATTGGTTTCATCCCTTTGCCTGCCACGGAAACGGTAAAAAGCCGTCCACGCCGAAGGATCACCAGATGGTCGCCATGCACCTTGACGATCCCGCCTTCATCCACATCGGTCTCCTGCCGATTGGTGATATTGGGTTGCCTGGCAGAACCGGTAACAATAACTGCTCCCGCCTCTTCTTTGACATCGGCAACGGACGGTGCCGAGGGAGACGGAGGGGGTGCGGGTAATGAAACGGACGCATCGGCGGCGGCAAGTTCTTCATTCGCACGCCGTGTTTTCAGAAAAGCTTTCAGTTCCTGTTCGGATTGAAAACTCACCATTCCCGGAGGTTGCCCATTGCCTTTGGCCGCAATCATCGGATATAATGGTGGGAGGACAAGAAGGCCGAATATGCCAATGGCAAAATAGAATTTTTTCATGCAGCCCCCTCCTGACCAAGGTAATGATACGTTGTTACATATAGAATGGCCGATGTAAACAGCTTCGCTCTTTTCCCCAATATGGATCGGCTGTTGCGTTTTCACGTCATTTGGACTAGCCCGCCACTTCCCTGACGAGAATCAGGGAAAAACCGTGCGGGAGGCTTTCTTCGGATCGCTGTTTGACCGCTTATTTTGAGGATGCTCCGGCATCCAATAGAATGAAAGGAGGCCTATCATGGCCAAGAAGATTGACGGCTATATCAGCCTGCAAGTGCCCGCGGGCGCTGCGACCCCCTCCCCGCCGATCGGCCCTGCTTTGGGCCAGCGCGGCGTGAATATCATGGAATTCTGCAAGCAGTTCAATGCCGCCACCGGCGACATGGAAAAGAATACGCCGATCCCCACCAAGATCACCGTGTTTTCGGACAAGAGCTTCACCTTCGCTACCAAATCGCCGCCTGCGACCTTCCTTATCAAGAAGGTATTGGGCATGAAGTCGGGTTCGAAAGAGCCGGGCAAGGTCAGCGCCGGAAAGATCACGCGCAAGCAGCTCGAAGAAGTCGCGACCATCAAGATGGCCGACCTCAACGCGAACGACATGGACGCGGCAGTCAAAATCATCGCAGGCTCGGCAACCGCCATGGGCCTCGAAGTAGTGGAGGGCTGAACCAATGGCAAAGCTGACCAAGAAAGCAAAATCGCTCGCCGGTCTCGACCGCGACAAGCTCTATGGCGTCGACGAAGCGCTGAAGACCATCAAGGAACTCGCCACCGCGAAGTTCGACGAAACCATCGAAGTCGCACTGAACCTGGGCGTCGATCCGCGTCACGCCGACCAGATGGTGCGCGGCATGGTCTCGCTTCCTGCCGGAACCGGCAAGGAAATGACCGTTGCCGTGTTCGCACGCGGCGACAAGGCTGAAGCTGCGACTGCTGCCGGTGCCGACAAGGTTGGTGCCGAAGACCTGATGGAAGACATGCTAGCGGGCAATCTCGATTACGACCGCGTGATCGCGACGCCGGACATGATGGGCATTGTCGGCCGCCTCGGCAAGACGCTCGGCCCCAAGGGCCTGATGCCGAACCCGAAACTCGGTACCGTCACCATGGACGTCGCCGAAGCGGTCAAGGCCGCGAAAGCCGGCCAGGTCGAATTCCGTGTCGAAAAGCAGGGCATCATCCACAGCGGCATCGGCAAGAAAAGCTTCTCCGACGCCGACCTCAAGCGTAATTTCGAAGCGCTGGTGGACGCCGTGGTCAAGGCCAAGCCGAGCGGCTCCAAGGGCAAATATGTCCGCAAGGTCGCGATCAGCTCGTCGATGGGGCCGGGCCTCAAGGTCGACCTGGCGGATGTTGCCGGAGCGTAAGACGCCGTAATAACGAAATTGAACAAGGGCTGGAGGGCAACCTCCGGCCCTTTTTCTTTGCGCTCTTGTCACATGGCTGTGCGCTGTCCATGTTAGCCTTGCGTCCCCACCCGAAAGCCCGCCCACATGGAAAATATCGCCGACGACCTTACCACCATGCGCCGCACACCGCTGCTGCCGGAACATGTGGCCGCCATGCGCACCGTGGGCAAGGAAGGGCGATATGCGAAAGGCGAGATTCTGGCCCGCATCGGCGACCCGATGGACCGTTTCACCTATATCGAGGAAGGCGAGGTCGAGGTGGTCGATCCGTTCGGCGACGAGCGGCTGTTCGACGCCACGCTCGGCCCGACACAGTTCATGGGCGAGATTTCATTCCTGAACGGAGGCGCTTTCACGATGCAGATGCGCGCCGCCGCCGACACGCGGACGCTCGAAGTGCCGCGCGAGGCGATGCTCGAGCTCATGTCCAAAATCCCCGAAATGTCGGACATCATCATTTCGGTGCTGGCGGCCCGGCGACGGCTGCAGGTCGAATCGGAAAAAGCGTCGCTCAAACTGATCGGCGCGGACAGGGACAGGAATATCCAGCGCATTGCCAGCTTTGCCATGCGAAACAAGATACCATTCGTCGCTTATGACCTCGACAGTCCGGAAGGCGCCGAAATGGCCGCGGCCTGCAATATCGGCGACCCGCACCCGGCCGTCATATTCGGCAAGGATCGCTTCATCGACGACCCGACTCCGCAAAAAGTGGCGGAGCTGCTCGGATTGCGCCAGAAAATTCCCGAAGGTATGGTTGCCGACCTGCTGATCGTCGGCGGCGGCCCGGCTGGGGTTGCCGCGGCGGTCTATGCCGGCGCGGAAGGTATCAAGGCGCTGGTGGTGGACGAGCTCGCCATCGGCGGTCAGGCAGGGACATCGAGCCGCATCGAGAATTACATGGGCTTTCCAACCGGCATTTCAGGCGCTGACCTCGTCTGGCGCGGACAGGTGCAGGCGATGAAGTTCGGCACCTGCTTCTCGGTACCCAGCCGCGCCACCGCACTTGCGAAACAGGATGACGGCACCTTCTGCGTGACGCTCGACGACGGCCAGACCGTCTGCGCCCGCGCGCTGCTAATTGCGGCGGGTGTGCAGTACCAGCGGCTACCCCTCGACCGGCTTGAATATTATGAAGGCGCGGGCGTCTATTATGCCGCGACCGACATGGAAGCGCGGTTCTGCCGCAATACCGAGGCCGCGATTATCGGCGGCGGCAACAGCGCAGGCCAGGCGGCGATGTTCCTCAGCCGGACCGCCAAACATGTCCATGTGCTGGTGCGCGGCGACAGTCTCGCCGATTCCATGTCCGATTATCTGCGCAGCCGGCTCGAAGCCGACGAGAAGATCAGCATCCATTATCACTGCCGGGTCACCGAATTGCACGGCGAAAGCGGGCTGACCCATATCACGCTTGATGAAGGCGGCAATTGCCGCGAGATCGAGGTCGGTGCCCTGTTCGTCATGGTCGGCGCAGCACCCAATACGGGCTGGCTGTCGGGCCTCGTCGATCTCGATGCCAGGGGCTTTGTCAAATGCGGCGGAGATGACGCACCCTCGCCGTTTGCCACTTCGCATCACGGCATCTACGCCGTCGGCGACGTCCGCGCCGGATCGGTCAAGCGCGTCGCCTCCGCTGTCGGCGAAGGCTCGGTGGTGATTTCGGAAGTCTGGCTTTATCTGGACGAGCTGAATTAGGTCGGCAAAGGCATCCGCTGCTCGACATGCGTGTCGATCCAGCCGGTTATGTCCGCCATCACCTGCTCGCGACCGATGTCATTGAGCAGGTCATGCGCATGGTCGTCATATAATTTGAGCGTCTTGTCTGCCGAACCCGCGTCTTCGAAAAACTGCTGGCTGCCATCGGGCCGCGTCGCCTTGTCGGCAGTGCCGTGCAGGATGAGGACGGGCAACGTCAGCCGCGAAAACTCGCGCTCGAACCGTTCGCCCGCGCGCGCGAACGCGGCCACGGTCTGCACTGGCTGGACTTCGCCCTTGGTCAACGGATCGGCATTAAGCTCAGCCACCCATTCGGGATCGCGCGAAAAATCCTCCATCTTCAGCTTGAGCACATGGACATGCGGGATGATATGGCTCACGCCTTCAAGCAGCTTCAGCGCGAAATCGGGCGCAAAAACGCGGAAAGCAAAACTTTCGCAGATCAGCCCATCGATCCGGTTCTGATGGTCAAGCGCGTACGTTACCGCCGTCACACCGCCCGCACTGTGACCGAGCAGATAGGTTTGTAGTTCGGGATGTTGTGCTTTGGCGTAGTCGACGGCCAGCGAAACGTCGGAAACATAATCGTCGATGCTCTCGACATAGAAGCGCTCACCGTCCGAACGCCCGCGTCCGCGCAGATCAAGCACGGTGACGGCATAGCCACTCCGGGAAAATTCTTCCGCAGCGCGCAAATATTGCCCGCCATGCGAATTGACGCCGTGGCAGATGACCAGATTGGCCCTGGGCGTGCCCGATGGCTCCCAGTGGCGGATGAATATCTTGCCGCCGGTTCCGGTCAGCCATGTTTCAGTTGTTGGGGTAAGCGCCGTCGACGACATAAACTGCCTCCTCGAATCGAAACCCCGCCTCGCTGTTTACATCTTTTGCTGCCATTCGTTAAGCGGCTCGGGCTTGCTGCCAAGCTGGCACACGGCAAACGCCACCGCCGTACCGATGCAAAGCTGCCACGGGAAAGCGAGTGCCTTCATCGCGGGCGGCAAGCCAAGGCTGTCGACGATGTAATGCTGTTGCAGCAGGATCGTCAGGAAGCCCGCCACCAGCGCCGCGATGACCGACCAGGTTGCACCGCGCTTAGTGAATACTACGGTGCCATAAACGCCAAGAAGGCCCGAATAGGCAAAGACCATCACGCCCAGGACGAATTCCAGCAAAGGCAGGTCGCTATAGCGTTGCCAGAAAAAGCACAGGACCGACATCGCGAACAAGGCGAGCGCAAGGAGGATCATCGCCGCGCGTCCCGCCGCGACATAATGCCACTCGTCTACCTGCCCACGCTTCTCGCGCCAGGGCCGGTAGAAATCGCTCACCACCACCGCCGACATTGAGATCAGCCCGGAATTTACTGCCGCCGCCGCGATCACACCCACAGTGACCAGCCCCCGCAGCCCGGGAGGAATTTCGGAAAGGATAAATGACATGAATACGGTTATCTTCTCGCCGTCGAAACTGCCCGCCGCGCTCGCGCCCGCTCCCATCAGATCGGGGCGGTTGTAGAAGATGTGGAGCAATGAGCCGATGGCCATGAACACCGCGACCACCGGGATCGCCGCCCACATGCTGGCGTAAAGCGCGCGCTTGCCCTGTTTTGCATTTTCGCAGGCCAGAAAGCGCTGCGTCGTGTCCTGGTCGAGCCCTGCATTGCCGATATAGAGCAGCACCAGCCCGGTGAGGATCGCCCAGATTGTGAACGGCTTGGAGAAATCGAGCGACCAGTCGAACAATCGCAACTTGTCCACACCGCCGGGGACGTTGCGCAGCGCCTCCCATATTTCGGACGCAGGCGCAGGAATCTTCATCCAGAGGAAGGCGAGGACCAGCAACGCGCCGCCCAGATAGAGTATGACCTGCACCAAATCGCTCCAGATTACCGCATTGAGCCCGCCGAACAGGGTGAACACCACACCAAACACCACCAGCACCGCCGAAGCGATAACGATATGCCCCGGCTCGACATCGAGGAAGATGATCATCGAAACCGCGATTGCCGCAAGATACAGTCGCGCACCACTCGCCAATATCCGCCCCACCAGATACATCCCCGCCGCCGCCCGCCGCGCAGTCGCATCGAAGCGGATTTCCAGCAGCTCATAAACCGTGGTCGCGCCGATCGCGTAGAAACGCGGGATCAGCCATCGTGCAACGACAAAGGCAGCAATGATCGCCGCGAAATTGCTTGTGAGGTAAGAATAATCGCCGCGATAGCTGTTGTCCGGCGCGCCCAGGAACGTCGCCGCCGACTGCATCGTCGAAAGCACCGACACGGCGACCAGCCAAACGGGCGCATGATGCCCGGCGAGGAAATAATCGTCCGCATTCCCCGCCCGCCGCGTCGCATGCCACCCCGCCAGCGCCAGCAGCGCGACATAGGCCAGCAATATGGCCCAGTCATAGACGGTAAACGAAAGCGCCATATTCCCCTCCCGCCAAGCAGTGGCACCCATCCTGCAAAACGGCAATAGCTACGCCAACCCTTGACTCTCTGCCTAACCCTGCTAGTGGCACGCTCGTTCGGCGAGGCGACGGCCTTTCCGGACAACCGTCCGAGACAGTTGGTGAGCGGAATTTGCCGTTCTTAATTTCCAGCCTAGACGGGGATAGAGATTTCAGGCTTTGCGCATGTCGCCTGCCTTCGCCATTCGCTCCCGATCTTGTATCGCGGGTCCGGCACGAAACTTCCCCACGGACTATAAGTCAGCGGATCGCCCATTCGGGTGTTTCGCTTTTCGTGTTGGGCTTTTCCGGTTCGCCGGACGGGCCCGAAAAAGGAGTAATGCATGAACCGTTCTGAAAAGACCGAAACAGTTGCATCGCTGAACGCCACTTTCAACGAAGCGGCGGTTGTCGTCGTCACCCGAAATCTCGGGTTGACGGTTGCGCAATCGACCGACCTGCGTTTGAAGATGCGCGATGCGGGCGCAAGCTACAAGGTCGCCAAGAACCGTCTTGCCAAGATCGCTCTCGATGGAACGCAATATGGTGCGGTGGCTGAATTGCTCACCGGACCTACCGCGCTCGCCACATCGTCGGACCCGGTTGCCGCCGCCAAGGTTGCAGTCGAGTTCGCCAAGACCAACGACAGGCTCGAAATTGTCGGCGGTGCGATGGGTGACACGTTCCTAGATGTTGCAGGTGTAAAGGCGCTGGCGACCATGCCATCGCTCGACGAACTGCGCGCGAAGATTGTCGGCCTGGTCCAGGCCCCGGCAACCAAGCTCGCCCAATTGTCGACTGCCCCTGCTGCGAAACTGGCACGCGTTTTCGGTGCCTATGCGGCTCAAGAGGCCGCTTGATTTTGATTTAAACCGGCTGCGTCCCTCGGGGCGGGCCCTGCAGATAATTTAGAAAATCGGAGTGTTATTAAAATGGCTGATATTGAAAAGCTCGTAGAGCAACTCTCGTCGCTGACCGTTCTCGAAGCGGCCGACCTTGCGAAGGCATTGGAAGAAAAGTGGGGCGTTAGCGCCGCTGCTGCTGTTGCTGTTGCCGCGCCTGCCGCTGGCGGCGGTGCCGGTGCGCCTGCTGCTGAAGAGCAGACCGAATTCGACGTAATCCTGACCGGCGACGGCGGCAACAAGATCGCCGTCATCAAGGAAGTCCGTGCGATCACCAACCTGGGCCTCACCGAAGCCAAGGCCCTTGTCGAGTCGGCTCCGAAGGCGATCAAGGAAGGCGTGAACAAGGCGGAAGCCGAAGAAATCAAGGCGAAGATTACCGCTGCCGGTGGTACCGTCGAACTGAAGTAATCGGTTCTTACCTTACGGGGTACAGAAATGGGCGGCCTAGCGATAGGCCGCCCATTTTCGTTTTGGGAGAGGTTGATCGGTTTAGCTGAGGATTAGGCCAGCGGTGGCGACCAGGGCCAGCAGCATCAGCAGACGTGGCGGAATGGAGATTTTGAATGCAAGGTTCATCTTTTGCTTCCTTCTTCTTCAAAGCCGAGCAGGTCGCCGGGTTGGCATTCGAGCACGCCGCAGATCGCTTCCAGCGTGGAAAAGCGGATCGCCTTGGCCTTACCGGTTTTCAGGATCGACAGGTTGGCGAGCGTGATATCGACCTTCTCTGCCAGTTCGGTCAGTGTCATGCGCCGGGCATAGAGCAGGTCGTCGAGCTTCACGGTAACAGGCATCAGACCGTCCCTTCCAGCTCTTCGCGCATCGCCGCGCCCTGTTCAAAGATGCCTGCCAATATGAAGACCAGCAGGATGGCGAGGACGCCGTTCAGCGAAAAGTCGAAGCCCACATTGTTCTTGCCGAACAGGTCAGCGGTCTCGCTCGCAACGACAGCCAGCGGAATTCCGATAATCTGCACTGCGACCATCAGCCAGCCGATGGCCTTGAGCCGCGCGGCATTGACAAGCACGAAAGGGTCGCCAAGCGCGACGCTGTCGATAATCGCCAAGAGCTTGCGCATGATCGCACCGACTGATCCCAAGATCAGCAGGCCGAGCGCGAAAATGGCGTACAGTTTCGGAAACAGCTCCGAGGCATCGAGCTTTGGATATTGTTTCGCAATCTCTGCAACGGTCTCTGTCCAGTGGAAGGGAAGGATAGCGGCCACGGCCAGCATGATCAGCGCAGCGATGGCAAGCAATCCCAATATCAGTAGTAAAAGCAAGCGCGTAACCCGCAGCAGCTTACTATTCGGCACGTCATTCATATCGACCTCCAATAATCATATTATTGTTTATCAATATGTGATGATTCGAATATCGTCAAGAGAATTATTGTTTATCGATAATAATTGGGTCAATCACGCCATATGGCGCAAAAAAAGGCGGCCTCCGGAGAGGCCGCCTTCCGCGTTCGATGCCGAACGGATGCCGCTTATTCGGCAGGTTCGAGTTCGCGCGTCCGCTCGTCGGCACCGGTCGAACCATTGTTCCAGCCATTGCCAGTCCGTGTCGCACCGACACCCACATATTCCGGATGCTTTGCAAACATCGGGTCAGTGATCGGCGGCACGGCGACCGTGCGCATGAACATCGGGTCGGTGACCGGGGTTTGCACTGGCTTATATGCAAATAGCGGGTCGGTCACGCCGGGCAAATCGGTGCGCTGCACCGGTGCGGCATATTTGTTATGCACCGGCATATCGTGACGCGGCTTGGTAAACAGCGGATCGACGGCGGTTGCCGCAAGAGCGGGCATTGGTGCCGGTTGCGCTAGCGGCTGTTCGACTGGACGGGCAATGTCACCCTGTGGCTCGGCATATGTAACCGGCGCCACGGGTGCGGTTTCGGTCACCACATCGCCCGAACGGCGACGACGGCGACGGGTTGCCAGCAACGCGATACCCGCAAGGCCCAAGGCACCGGCGATACCGGCACCGATCAGCCACTCATTCTCTGCTGCATCATTGGCGGGGGCAATATCGGCCTGCGCTACCTCAACAACTGGCTCCTCCATCGGCGCGATGGGTGCGTTGTCGGCAATCGCTGATGTATCTGCAACAACGGGGGCTTCAGGCGCAACAGCATCCGTCGAAGGCTCAGGCGCTGCAACGGGTTCGCGGGCAACCGTTGCACGGCGAACCGGAGCGGGCGCAGCTGCCTGGCGCGGCTCGGGGGTGCGCTCGGCACTCTCGGCTGCTACTTCGGCAGCGGCTTGCGGCGCAATGCGGTCGCTTTCGTTCGGCAGAGTGCGAACCGCAGGCGGCGGTGTTACCGGCTGCACGGTGGCCTCGACTGGCGGCGTCGCTGTTGGCGCTACCGTGGGGGTCGGCGCAACTTCCTGTGCAAAGGCCGACGACGAAGCAAGCAACAGCCCCATGGTCAACGCCTTGGCGGAAAAACTCATATTATGATTACGAGTAGACATTTTCTTTCTCCTGCTGTGATTGCAGGGGACAACGCACGACATCTGCAAAAAGGCACGTCGGACGGACGAGCCGTTTCATTTTATGGGCAGGCTGCTCGATTCAGCGCATCGTTAATCTGCAATTCATCGAAAAATCGACGGGTTAATCTCGCGTTCATCCGCTGGACGTGTGCCCGCAATTGCGACTAAGGGGGTGGCAATGGGAAAAAATTCCGACCTTGCCAAACTGATCCGGACGATCCCGGACCATCCCAAACCGGGCATCCAGTTCCGCGACGTTTCGACGTTGCTACTCGACGGCATGGGCTTTCGCAGTGCCATCGACCGGCTCGCCGACATGGTTGCGCCCGATACCGAACTGATCGCCGGCATCGAAGCGCGCGGCTTCATTGTCGCGGCGGGGCTTTCTTATGCGCTCGGGCTTGGCAAATTGATGCTGCGCAAGCCGGGCAAGCTGCCGGGCGAAAAAATCGGCGCTGATTATCAGCTCGAATACGGCACCGACCGGATCGAGATGCATGTCGGGCATGTGAAGCCGGGCCAGAAAGTCCTTCTGGTGGACGATCTCATCGCCACCGGCGGGACGGCATTGGCTGGTATCGACCTTATCAAACGGGGCGGCGGAAAGGTAGAACAGGCGCTGTTCATTGTCGATTTACCCGACCTCGGCGGGGCACAAAAATTGCGGGATTTGGGCATCTCTGTCGATTGCCTGATCGACTTCGACGGCGACTGAACATTCGCGTCGCCGCGATTCGACTTATTATTGTAAAATGCTATGATTACTCAGAAGTTGCGAGTCGCAATTGCGGGCTGAGACAGCAAATTTCTGCTCCCCGGGTTACCAATCGGTTTTCACCGCGCTTGTCAGCGCGTCATCAGTTTTTGTTGCGGGTTGCCATCCCCCGAAACCCCAAACCGGCAATCCGCGTTTTGACCCTCCACCCCTTAGGGGGTTGGGGGTCATTTTTTGGGAAGGCTGCCGCAGGTTTTGATTGCTTGTGGCTCGGGCCTCTTCCCCGCTAGTTCAAAACGCGCAATGTACCCGCCAAGCGCTAGCTCTTCGCTGAATCCCGTCAGCCGGTACCCCACCGCCTCAAACTCGCAGAACAACATCTTGGGCGCGATGCCATGCTGGTCGGTGGGCCGGTCGCGGTCGACAACAATGACCTCACCGCCATGTCGCAACGCCGGGCGCAGCCGCCAAAGGAAGGCGTAAGGTTCGCCGATCTCGTGGTACATATGAACCATGAAGATGCGGTCGAAGCTGCGGGGCGGCAGGCGCGGATCGTCGACCGCGCCTTCGGCAATTGCGACATTGTCGAGCTGCTCGCGGGTTACCCGTTCGCCCAGCCGGTCGAGCGCGCCGCGGTTGATATCCTGCGCCAGCACGCGGCCTTTTGGCCCGACCCGTTCGGCAAGGCGTATTGTGTAGTATCCCTCACCCGCACCGATATCGGCAATGGTGGTTCCGAGCTTGATACCAGCCCAGTCCATGACGAACTTCGCCTCTCCTGCCTCATCACGCGCAGCTTCGTTCGAATATTGGGTGTCGCCAACAGCGGAAACCGGGCGGTAGGGTCTGGGAAACTCGGCTGAAGTCTCGGGACGGCCATTGGCCTCCTCGACAGGTTTGCAGCCCGCGATACATGCCAGAATGAGTATGAGGAACAGCGTGCGACCGGGAACCATGCGACTGCCCTAACTTCAAGCCCGTTCGCTTACAAGCGCCGTGCCGGATGCTGCGGCATCGAATGCGACGAACAGCGGCCCGATCCATTCGGGCAAGGGCTGCGGCCGGTGGGTGGCCAGGTCGACGAACACGCTGACCAAATCGACCGTGGCGCGAAGGTCGTCAGTGCCGTCGTCACTGGTACCATGAATTTCGACCATTTGCGTAAGACTTGTCCTGCCCGTCGCAACCGTCCGTGCCATAACCTCGATCATTTCGTCGGGAAGGATCGGGGCGAACCAGGTGACCGTCGCTTTCTTGACATGGAACTCGAGCTGTTCGCCATCCGCCCGGTCGCGCAGTTTTGCCGCACGCCAATATTCGGTAATCGCGATGTCGGCATAGTCGAGATAGCGCGCGTTGAACACCACACCTTGGGCATCGGTCTCAGACCAGCGCACGCGAAAACGATGGTGGAAGGCGAAATCGGCGCGTGGCACTCAAATGGCCTTGGCTTGACCCGGCGTGTTGACGCCCATCGATTTGAGATACGCCTTCACGTTCCGTGCCGCCTGCCGGAGGCGATGCTCGTTCTCTACCATCGCGATGCGGACGAAGCCTTCGCCGTCCTCGCCATAACCTACACCCGGAGCGACCGCGACCTTGGCGTGGGTCAGCAATTGCTTGGAAAACTCGAGACTGCCGAGGTGCGCCAGCGCGGGCGGCAGCGGTGCCCACGCGAACATTGAAGCGCGCGGCGGGGGAATGTCCCAGCCTGCCCGCCCGAACGCCTCAACCAACACATCGCGGCGTTTGTGATAGAGGGCGCGGTTAGCCTCGACAATATCCTGCGGACCGTTGAGCGCGGCGCAGGCAGCGGCCTGAATCGGCGTGAAGGCTCCATAATCGAGATAGCTCTTTACCCGCGTCATCGCCGCGATCAGTTCCTTGTTGCCGACCGCGAAACCAACGCGCCAACCGGCCATCGAATAGGTTTTGGATAGCGATGTGAATTCGACCGCGACATCCTTGCCGCCCTTGACCTGAAGGATCGACGGCGTCGGGTTGCCATCGAAATAGAGTTCGGAATAAGCAAGGTCGGACAAGATCCAGACCTTGTTTTCCTTCGCCCAAGCGACGAGGCGTTCATAGAAAGCCAGATCAACCGTCTCGGCAGTCGGGTTCGACGGATAGTTAACCACGAGGATCGACGGACGCGGCACGGTGAAGGCCATCGCACGTTCCAGCGAGCGGAAATAATTCTCGTCGGGCGTTGTCGGTACCGAGCGGATCGTTGCGCCCGCGATAATGAAACCGAAGGTGTGGATGGGGTAGCTTGGGTTGGGCGCCAACACCACGTCGCCCGGCGCGGTGATCGCGGTGGCGAGGCTGGCAAGACCTTCCTTCGAGCCCATCGTCACCACGACTTCGCTTTCGGGATCGACCTCCACCCCGAACCGGCGCGCGTAATAATTGGCCTGCGCCTTACGGAGGCCCGGAATGCCCTTCGATGCCGAATAGCCATGCGCATCGGGCTTTTTCGACACTTCGACCAGCTTGTCGATGACATGCGGCGGCGGCGGCAAATCGGGGTTGCCCATGCCGAGATCGATAATGTCCTCACCCGCGCTCCGGGCCGCCGCGCGCATCGCATTGACTTCGGCGATAACGTAAGGCGGCAGGCGCTTCATGCGGTAGAATTCTTCGGACATTGGCTCCCGTTCCGGGCTTTGAGTGGTGAGCCGCCTTCATGGGCGAAGTGCCACTGCTTTTCCAGAAAAAGCTGTCAGATGCCACTTAAGTTGACAAGAGTGACGGCAAATGGGCCCTTCATCGTCACTTTTCTGCGCACTGCCTTAGTGGTCTGCTAGCAAGAGCTTGACCGGGCACGCACGAGCCGTCATCGCGTGAAGATGCGTATCGTTCTCTTGCCTTTGGCTGCCGTGACCCTCACCGCTGCCGGGCCGATCGATCCCGCGCGGATCAAGGCCGATGTTCGCACCCTGTCTTCTGATGCCTTCGCCGGACGGGGGCCGGGCGAGAAAGGGGAGGAGGCCACCATCGCCTACCTTGCCAAGCAGATGGCGGCGGCGGGGCTGGCACCTGGCGGTGAAGATGGTGGTTGGTTCCAGAAAGTGCCGCTGGTGCGGCTAGACACAGCTCCAGGTGGGACGGCGACGATCCGCACTGGCGAACAGGCTACAGTTCTTCGCGATGGACCCGACCTCGACATCAATCCGACAAATGCGGGCGTGACGAGCCTCTCCGATGCGCCTCTGGTCTTTGCAGGCTGGGGGGCACCCGACCCGGCGCGGGGTTGGGACGCATTCGAGGGGGTGGACGTCAAGGGCAAGGTGGTCATCATGCTCGCTGGGGACCCGGATCTGGAGGGCGGCAAAGACCTCGGCTTCGGTGGGCGGTCCCTGGTGTTCAGTGGGCGCGGCGGCACCAAGGCAGCGGCAGCGGCCAAGGCGGGCGCGATTGGCGTGCTTTTCATCCATGAGGCCGCGGCCTATAGCTGGCCCTATGCCCAAGCGGGCGATAGCATTCGCGTGCCGAGCTTCGCTTATGCGCCGCTCAAGCCCAACTCTCTCCAGTTCAGCGGAATAGTACGCGGGTCGGCGATCTTGCCCATCCTTGCGCGAATAGGGCTCACCCTTCCGGCATTGAAACAGCGTGCGCGTTCAACCGATTTCAGGGCATTTTCGCTAGAGGCAAACGTGAGCGTTTCGGCGACCAACACCGCTAAGGAGGTTGTCAGCCACAATGTCGTCGGCATCCTGCGCGGAGCGGAGCGGCCGAACGAGTTTCTCCTCTACGGCGCGCACTGGGATGCCAACGGGCACAACGGCCCCGACCGGAGTGGCGACACGATCCGCAACGGGGCAGTCGACAATGCGACCGGGACAGCCGAACTGCTGGAAGTGGCGCGAGCCTTCTCAGCCGGCAAGCGGCCGGCGCGCTCGGTTGTATTCGCGGCTTGGACAGCCGAGGAAAAGGGGCTGCTCGGAGCGGAGCATTACGCTCAGCACCCGCTCTATTCTCTGGCGCGCACCGCGGCGGTCATCAACCTCGACCCGCATGTGGTGCTGCCAGCGGCCCGCAACCTTGAGCTTATTGGGCCGGGGCAGACCGACCTCGAGAGTCTGCTCGTCAAGGCCGCACGCGAGCAGAGCTTGCGGGTGGACCCTGAGCCCAGTCCAGAGGCTGGCTGGTACTTCCGGTCCGACCATTTCCCCTTCGCGCAACGGGGCGTGCCGGCGCTTGCCTTCCGGGCGGGACGGGACCTTAAAGTCGGAGGCGTAAAGGCAGGTCAGCAGATCGTCGAAGCCTATAATGTGCGCTGCTATCACCAGCCGTGCGACGAGTTCAGAGCCAGCTGGACCTTCGCCGGCACCGCTCAGGAGGCGCTCGCCGCCTACAGGGTCGGGCGGATGGTGGCGGACGGAGTATACTGGCCCGGCTGGCTTCCTGGCAGTGCTTACGCGGCGGCTCGCCAATCAAGCGAAGGTGAGCGGCGCTAGGACTCATCTCCGGCAAAGCGATCAGCGCGGACGATTGCCCTTTGCCTTGTACTTCACGCCATGCTTCGACGGGGGCGGACCGTCCTTGCGGAATGGGCGTGCGCCATCGCGACGCGGTGGGCCGCCGCGCGGGCCGTCTCCACGCGGATTGACGCCGAGCTGCGGGCGCTGCGGGCGTCCGCCTTCGCGACCCATGCGCTTGTTCTCGCGTGCGGCTTCGCGGGGTGGGCCGCTGGCCTGGACGATTTCGACATCATTGTCTTCGTCATGGCCGGGCTGGGCGATGCCCTTGGCAAACTTCGCCACGGCGGCGGCAGCGATGCCGACATGCGTTTCATTGGCGGCGATGCGGATCGCGCCGATGTCGTTCTTGGTCACCCCGCCCCGGCGGCAGAGCAAGGGCAATATCCATTTGGGATCGGCATTGTTGCGGCGACCGACGTTGAGCTTGAACCAGACCGAATCGTCGAAACCGGCGCGGTGCGATTCCTGTCGATTCTCGCGACTGCCATCGTCGAGCATATCGGCGGCCTGCGGCATTCTGGCGCGGTGGACCCGAACCAGCGCAGCGGCGATGTCTTCGGCGGACATGGTTTCGAGCAGGCGGGCGCCCAATGCGCGGTCTTCCTCCTCAACTTCGACCGGGGCGAGCAGCGTTTCGAGCAGGCGGTCGTGGTCCTTTGCGCGGATGTCGGCGGCGGTGGGGACCTTGATCCAGTCAGCCTCGATCTTCGCGCCGCGCAGCATTGACTCGACGCGCTTGCGCCGCTGGTAAGGGACAATCAAAACCGCCGTCCCCTTCTTGCCCGCACGGCCTGTACGGCCCGACCGGTGCTGCAAGCCTTCAGCATCGCGCGGCAGCTCGACATGGACGACGAGCGACAGGTTCGGCAGGTCGATGCCGCGTGCGGCGACGTCGGTCGCAACGCACACCCGCGCGCGCCGGTCGCGCAGCGCCTGCAGCGCCTGGTTACGCTCCGACTGGCTATGCTCACCCGACAGCGCCACGACATTAAAGCCGCGCTCGGTCAGGTTGGCGTGCAGGTGCCGCACATTTTCGCGGGTGGCGCAGAACAGTATCGCGGTTTCCGCTTCGTGCAGACGGAGCAGGTTGACCACGGCATTTTCGATGTCCGGCGGAGCGACCGTCACAACCTGGTAGCTGATATCGCCATGCCCGCGGTCTTCGCCGACGGTCGAGATGCGCAGGGCATCGCTTTGGTAGCGCTTGGCCAAGGAGACAATGGGCTTGGGCATCGTTGCCGAAAACAACAGGGTCCGGCGACCCTCCGGCGTTGCGTTCAGGATTTCCTCAAGCTCTTCGCGGAAACCCATGTCGAGCATTTCGTCGGCCTCGTCGAGCACTGCAACCTTCAAAGCCGACAGGTCTAGCGCACCACGTTCGAGATGATCGCGCAGCCGCCCGGGCGTCCCGACGACAATCTGTGCGCCCTGATTGAGAGTACGCCGTTCCTTGGAGGCATCCATACCGCCGACGCAGGTGGCAATACGCACGCCTGCCTTGCCGTAAAGCCAAATCAGCTCGCGGCTGACCTGCAAAGCCAGTTCGCGCGTGGGTGCGATGATCAATGCAGCGGGTTCGCGCGCAAGGCTAACCATGCCGCCGTCGAGAATTTGAGGAGCCATTGCGAGACCGAAGGCAACGGTCTTGCCCGATCCGGTCTGCGCCGAAACGACAAGGTCGCGGCCATCGGCTTCGGCAGCGACAACGGCGGACTGGACAGGGGTGAGCGTGGTATAGCCGCGCGCGGTGAGCGCTTCGTCGAGAAGCGGGGGCAGGTTTTCGAATGTCATTATGCCGCGCCCCTTGCGCCCTTTTCGCGGCAATGTAAATGCTGCGCTGCACAATAAATCGATGCTTCGCCAAAAGCACGGCTTGGGCTATGCCAATCGCATGGCCGATTCACCCCAACTACCGCCCTTCATGGACCCCGATCAGTTTACGAAAATGATCGATGGCGCTGGCATGGCAAGCGACCCGCTGACCGCTTATCAGAAGGCACTGGATGCGTGGGGACAGGTCCTCGCGCCGCTGGCCAAGGCTGGGCGCGACAAGATCGACCCGAAGGACCGGCGTTTTTCGGGGCCGCAATGGGAGCATCCGGTGTTCGACCTGGTGCGGCAGGGCTATCAGGTGATGTCCGACTATTTGCTGGGCGCGGCGGAGCAACTGGACAATGTGCCCGAGGCGGAAAAGGCGAAGATCGGCTTTGCCATTCGCACCGTGGTCGAGGCGATGAGCCCGGCCAATTCGCCGTTCACCAACCCGGTGGCACTGGAAAAGGCGGTCGAAACCAAGGGCGCGAGCCTGATGTCCGGAATGCAGAACCTGATGCATGACATGCAGCGCGGGCAACTGACGCATACCGACCCGCAAGCGTTTACCTTGGGCGAAAATATCGCCGCTACGCCTGGCAAGGTCGTCCACCAGACACCGATGTACCAGTTGCTGCAATATGATCCGACAACTGAAAAGGTGTTCGAAACCCCGCTGATCATTTTCCCGCCCTGGATCAACCGTTTCTACATTCTCGACCTCACCGCCGAAAAAAGCTTCATCAAATGGTGCACGGACCAGGGCATCACCGTCTTCGTCGCCTCATGGAAGTCCGCCGACAGCAGCATGAAGGACATCGTCTGGGACGATTACATCGCCTCGCAGATCGACGCGATTGACACGGTGCGAAAGGGCCTGAAGGTAGATGATGTCCACACCATCGGCTATTGCGTGGCGGGAACGACGTTGGCGGCGACGCTGGCAATCCTTGCGGCGAAGGGCGAAGCCGACAAGGTCAGAAGCGCGACGTTCTTCACCGCGCAGGTCGATTTCACGCGTGGCGGCGAATTGCTCAACTTCATCGACGAGCATCAGATCAAGATGATTGAGGCGCTGGCCGCACCGCAAGGCTATCTCGACGGCCGCTTCCTCGCGCTGACGTTCAACATGCTGCGCGGCAAGGATTTGATCTGGTCGACGGTGGTCAAAAACTATTTGCTCGGCGAGGAATATCCGGCGTTCGACCTGCTGCACTGGAACGGCGACGTCACCAACCTGCCCGCTCGATGGCACCGCGAATATCTGTGCGATCTATATCGCGACAACAAGCTGGTGGAACCGAACGCGATGTCGGCGCTCGACACGCCGATCGACCTCCGCAAGGTCAAGACCCCGACCTATATCCAGGCAGGACGCGAAGACCATATTGCGCCTGCCGAAAGCGTGTGGAAACTGCAGGATCATTTTACCGGCCCGATACGCTTCGTGCTGGCGGGCAGCGGCCACATCGCGGGCGTCGTCAATCCGCCGGTCCAGCAGAAATATCAGTACTGGACCAACAGCGGGAAGCCAAAGTCGCTCAGCGCTTTCATCGAAGGGGCAACCGAAACCAAGGGGAGCTGGTGGCCCGACTGGCTCGATTGGCTCGAAAAGCAGAGCGACAAGAAAGTCGCGGCAAAAGGTGCGCGCGTGCCCGGCGAGGGCAATTTGAAGGCGCTTGAGGCTGCGCCGGGGAGTTACGTGAAAACGCGCTGAGAAGAAGACGGCGGTAGGCGCCGCCTTCTTCGCAATGTCATTCGGCCTGCGGTGCTGCCGCGCTGGCGTTTTCAGGAAGTCCGCCCAATTCGCCGACCATTTTCTTGTAGGCGTCAAGATAGGCGAGAACGATCACCTGACCGATGTCGCTATTCTGGTAGCTTCCGCCGCCTGCACCGGCCAGGCCGCCGCCCCACCATGCACCGCCGCCCGCACCCCAACTAAGATCGGATTTGCGGTAATAGCCTTCGGACAAGGCCTCGATCTCGGTGGTGCGAACATTGACGACCGATAGCGAGACACTTGCTTCCTTTTTCGAAACCTTGAGTCCGCCGACCAAGCCACCGATAAACCGCCCGCCCAACGCTCCGGCCAGACCACCGGCGATGCCGCTTCCGCCCGAGTTGCTGTTGCGGCTGATGATATCGGGTACGATCACATAATCGGCGGCCTTGACCTGCCGCTTGCCGATGTTCGAACCGCGCTGCAGTTCGCCCGAGTCGCCCAGCGCCCGTTCGACGGCACGGGCTGCCAAACCGCCGCCGCGGTCAACAAGGCTGAAGCAGCCCGATTTCTGCACAAAGAATTTAATGACGGCCTCGGGGTTCGAGAGTCCCAATTCGCTCCACCATTGGGTTTCGGGTTCGGTTATTGCCACTGTCCCCAGCTTGCGGGTGCAGACCGGGATTTCGGTCATATTCTTGTCCTGCGCCTTTTTGGCCGAAGATTTGTCTTCCTTCGCCGCTGCAGGCGCAGCAAACGCCAGCATCGCGCCAGCCAGCAATGTCGAAATGATCAGTCGCATCAAAATCCTCCTGTGCGGGCTCATGCGACATGCATGCCCCGAAAACCGATGATGTGGTGCGACCCCCTGATATGGTTATATGGCGCTGAATTCGCGGGGGCTAGTATAAATCCGGCATCGAAGCGAATTCGGTAAGTACAATATCCATGACCAGACAAGGTAGTTGACGTTTACGTAAACGTCGGGTAGCTTGCCTTCAAAGATTTTGAGGAGAGTCGCCGTGCAAATGGAATTCACCCCCGAGGAACTGGCCTTCCAGCAGGAAGCGCGCTCCTTCATCGCCGAAAATTATCCTGAGAAACTCCGCAGCGTGCAGGACGAGGGGCACGATCTTTCGAAGGAAGATTTCCTGTCATGGCACCGCATCCTCGCAAAAAAAGGCTGGATCGCGCCTGCCTGGCCGGTCGAATATGGCGGCCCGGGATGGACGCCGACGCAGCGTTTTATCTGGTCTGAAGAACTAGCTGCTGCCGATTGCGTCGGCACAATGCCTTTCGGGCTGTCGATGGTCGGTCCGGTCATCTACACTTTCGGCACGCCCGAACAAAAGGCGCGTTTCCTGCCCGGCATATTGTCGGGCGATGACTGGTGGTGTCAGGGATATTCCGAACCTGGTGCTGGTTCCGACCTCGCTTCGCTAAGGACGAAGGCTGTTCGCGATGGCGACGATTATATCGTCAATGGCCAGAAGACCTGGACGACCATGGCGCAACATGCCGACTGGGGCTTTTTCCTTGTGCGCACCGATCCCGATGCGAAGCAGCAGGAAGGGATCAGCTTCCTCCTCATCGACATGAAATCGCCCGGTGTGACCGTGCGTCCGATCATCACCCTGGGCGGCGAGCATGAGGTGAACGAAGTATGGCTCGAGGATGTCCGCGTTCCGGTAGCTAACCGTGTTTACGAAGAAAATAAGGGTTGGACCTGCGCCAAGTTCCTGCTCGCGCACGAGCGCACCGGCATCGCTGCGGTCGCGCGGTCGAAGCGCGGGGTCGAGAAGATCAAGCAAATCGCGCGCACCGAGCAGGATGGCGACCGCGCGCTGATTGCCAATCCGTTTTTCAAGCGGAAGATTGCCGAGCTGGAAATTGACCTGACCGCGCTTGAGTTTACAGAATTGCGGAGCCTTGCAGGTGTCGCTTCCGGCAAGGGGCCTGGGCCGGAATCGAGCTTGCTCAAAATCAAGGGCTCCGAAATCCAGCAGCGGATTACAGAACTCGCGCTGGAAGCGGTCGGCCATTATGGCGCGCCTTATTTCCGCGGCTTCGGTGAGGGCGACAACGAACACCCTATAGGCCCCGACTACGCCCACCGCGCCGCCCCGACTTATTTCAACGCGCGCAAGACGACGATTTACGGCGGATCGAACGAGATCCAGCGCAATATCATCGCGAAGATGGTGCTCGGAATATAATTTACGTCGCCCCCGCGAAGGCGGGGACCTCGGGAGGTTTTCACAACAACGGCGGCTTGGACTGCCTGCGGCCCCCGCCTTCGCGGGGGCGACGAGAGGGAAAAAATGGACTTCAGCTACACCGAAACGCAGGAAATGATCCGCGACACGCTTTCGCGCTTCCTCGCCGACACATATGATTTCGAAACGCGGCAGAAAATGATCGCCGGCGATGGCGGGCGCGACCCAGGTGTCTGGAAGGCATTGGCGCAGGAACTCGGCATGCTTGGTGCGGCGTTCAGCGAAGAACATGGCGGTCTTGGTGGCGGGCATCTCGAAAATGCGTTGATTATGGAGGAACTGGGCAAGGTTATTGCGATCGAGCCCTATCTGCAGACCGTCGTCATCGGCGGCGGCGCGTTGAAAGCGGTGGGTGGTGCCGTGGCCGATGCGGTCATCCCCGAAATCATCGGCGGAAATGTCGTCATCGCATTTGCCTATGCCGAACCGCAAGGCCGCTACGACTTGGCCAATATCCGTACAACCGCGAAGAAGGACGGCGCTGGTTATGTGCTTAACGGCCACAAGGCGGTCGTATACGCCGCGCCCTGGGCGACGCATTATCTCGTTACCGCGCGCACGGGCGGCTCGCACCGTGAGGCACAAGGCGTGTCGTTATTCCTTATCGACGCCAACACGCCGGGCATTGTCCGTCGCGATTATCCGACCGTCGATGGTTTCCAGGCGTCCGAAGTGTATTTCGAAAATGCTGCGATTCCCGGTGATGCGTTGCTTGGGGGAGAAGGCGCGGGCCTGCTGCTGATCGAACAGATCGTCGATCAGGCGACCGTGGCGGTTTGCGCCGAGGCCAGTGGCGTGACCTTCAAGCTGCACGAAGGAACGCTCGATTATGCCCGCCAGCGCAACCAGTTCGGCCAACCGATCTCGCGCTTCCAGGTGCTCCAGCATCGCATGGTAGACATGTTCATGGAGGTCGAACAAATCAAATCGATGACGATCATGGCAACACTGAAGCTCGACCTGCCCGCCAATGAACGCATGGCGGCGGTATCGGCGGCGAAGGCCAAGGTCGCGCGGTCTGCCCGCTTTGTCGGCCAGAATGCGATCCAGACGCATGGCGGCATCGGCATTACGCAGGAACTCGCCATCGGCCATTATTTCAAACGGGCCACCATGATTGAAGGGCAGTTCGGCTCAGCCGACCATCATTATGAGCGGTTCGAACGGCTGAATCTGGCGGATTAGCGCCGCTTAGGCCCCTTTATTACATTTTTGTGCACTGCAACATTTTTCGTTGACTTTGCCTGCCCGAATCATTATTGTGCAGTGCAACACAACAGAAATGGTGCTCGATATGGCCAGCAAGGCAAATACCCCCGCAACGACGAAAACCGCAAAGCCTGCGGCACCGAAAGCTGCGCCTGCCAAAGCTGCTCCGGTTGCCGCGAAGATCGAGGCTGACAAGCCTGTTCCTGCTGCTGCAACCCCAGTCGCTGCGAAGCCATCTCCTGCAAAGGTCGAGGCCGAAAAGCCCGCGCCTGCGCTGGTCACGAAGATCGTTTCTGTCGAACCAACCCCGATTGCTCAAGGAGTAACGAAGATGACCGATACTGTTAAAGCCACCACCGAAAAAGCTACCGAATTTTTCGCCGACGTCCGCGAAAAGGCAACCGAAGCCGCTGAAAAGGGCAAGAAGCTTGCTGCAGACGCCGTTGAATTCAACAAGGCCAATGTCGAAGCCATGATCGAAGCCGGCAAGATTGTTGCCAAGGGCGCCCAGGACATGGGCAAGACCAACCTCGAATATGCCAAGAAGAATTTCGAAGAAGCACAGGTTGCCGTCAAGGAATTGACCGCAGTCAAGTCGCCGACCGATTTCGTCAAGCTGCAGGGTGAATGGGCTCGCAAGGGCTTCGACACCGCCGTTGCCCAGGGTTCGAAGAACACCGAAGCAATGGTCAAGCTGGTCAGCGACATGTTCCAGCCGATTTCGAACCGCATCGCGGCGACGACCGACCTTTTCAAGAAGGCTGCGTAAGCAACTTTCTGAATATTGTGCCGGTGCGCTAATCGCACCTGCCGCCCTCTCTCCTCCTCCTAAAGGCGGCAGGAAGCACCGGCGAACCGGCGCATGAAATTAGAGAGCCGCCCTTTCCCTCGCGGAAAGGGCGGTTTCTTTTTGTGCTGCGACAAACGGGGCTTGCGCAGGCACCCCGCCCTATCCTATTTTAGCGCATGCACATTTTCTCAGGCCCCGACGAAGACGATGACAAGCCCGGCGGCACGCCCGGCGTAGGCCTCGCCACGCGCACGCGGCCCAAGACGCAGAAGCCGAGCCAATATAAGGTGCTGCTGCTCAATGACGATTACACACCGATGGAGTTCGTCGTCCATGTGCTGAAGGCGTTCTTCTCGATGGACACCGATCAGGCAACGCGGGTGATGCTGCATGTCCATCAGAAGGGCGTCGGCGTCTGCGGGATTTTCACCTATGAGGTGGCCGAGACCAAGGTCACCCAAGTCATGGACTTCGCGCAGAAGAACCAGCATCCGCTGCAATGCACGCTTGAAAAAGCGTGACTAAAGCCGCTTTGATCGTCGGGGCCGGCGATGCAACGGGCGGAGCGATTGCGCGGGCCTTTGCGCGCGAAGGCTACACTGCTTGCGTCAATCGCCGCGCGCGCAATGCCGAGCAACTGGAGACGCTGGCGCAATCGATCCGCGATGAAGGCTTTGCTGCACAGGCCTATCCCGGCGATGCGCGGATAGAGGACGAAGTCGTAGCGATGGTCGATGCCATCGAGCGCGATGTCGGGCCGATCGAGGTCGCAGTTTTCAACATCGGCGCGAACGTCAATTTTTCGGTGCTTGAAACTACCGCGCAGGTCTATCGCAAGGTCTGGGAAATGGCCGCCTTCGCCGGGTTCCTGATGGGCCGTGAGGTCGCCAAGCGCATGGTCGAGCGGCAGGCGGGGACGATTATCTTTACCGGCGCGACGGCAAGTTTGCGCGGCGGCAACGGTTTTTCGGCATTTTCGGGAGCCAAGGGCGCGCTGCGGATGCTCGCACAATCGATGGCGCGCGAGCTGGGACCGCAGAATATCCATGTTGCGCAGGTCGTGATCGATGGCGGCATCGACACCGACTTCATTCGCGGCATCCGGCCCGATTTCGACGAGGCGAAGGCGGCGGACAAGGTGCTGTCGCCTGACGCCATTGCCGCGCAATATGTCGCGCTCCACAAGCAGCATCGCAGTGCCTGGACGCATGAGATGGATTTGCGCCCTTGGGCCGAAAGCTTCTGATGACTAAGACCTTCGAGTTCCTTTTTGATTTCGGCGGACCCAATAGCTATCTGGCCCATAAGGTTTTGCCAGAAATCTGTGCGCGGACGGGTGCGAAAGCTGTCTATGTGCCTATCTTGCTGGGTGGTTTGTTTAAGCTGACCAATAATCAGGCCCCGCTGATGCGATATGCGGATACCCCTGCCAAGCGGAACTACGAAATGCTCGAGTTCGACCGTTTCGTGAAGGCACACGACCTACCGTTCAAAATGAACCCGCATTTTCCGATCAACTCACTTTACCTGATGCGCGGCGCGGTTGCGGCACAGCATCTGGATTGCTTCATGCCATATGTCGAAGCGATCATGGGCGCGATGTGGGAGAGCGGTTTGAATACAGGAGATCCGGCGGTGGTTGGACAGGTTCTCGACACGGCCGGACTCGATGGCGCCACTTTGCTGGCCAAGGCAGAAGACCCCGAAGTAAAGGCCGAGCTTGCCGCGAATACTGAAAAGGCGGCAGCGCGCGGGGCATTCGGCGTGCCCACCTTCTTTGTCGGCGACGAAATGTTCTGGGGCAAGGAACGGTTGGGCCAGCTATCAGAGGCGCTTGCCAGCTAGGTGATTCCCGCTAAATACCGGCGATGGACAAGATCATCGTACGCGGCGGCAACGCGCTTAAGGGCAAGATTCCGATATCGGGGGCAAAGAACAGCGCATTGACGCTGATACCCTGCGCGCTGCTGACCGACGAGCCGCTGACGCTGCGCAACCTGCCGCGGCTGGCGGACATCGATGGCTTCCAGCATCTGATGAACCAGTTCGGCATTTCAACGACTGTCGCAGGGTCGCGTCCCGAGGATTTCGGTCGCGTGATGACGCTCGAGGCCACGCGCATTACCAGCAATGTTGCGCCCTACGACCTTGTCCGCAAGATGCGCGCCTCGATCCTGGTGCTCGGCCCGATGCTGGCGCGCAGCGGTGAGGCGACGGTGTCGCTGCCCGGCGGCTGCGCCATCGGCAACCGGCCTATCGACCTGCACTTGAAAGCACTTGAAGCCTTCGGTGTACAGATCGAAGTCGCCGCAGGCTATGTGAAGGCAATGGCCCCCGACGGCATCCCGGGCGGCACATATACCTTCCCCGTTGTCTCGGTGGGCGCTACGGAAAATGCCCTGATGGCGGCGAGCCTCGCCAAGGGTACCTGCATCCTCCACAACGCCGCGCGCGAGCCGGAGATTGTCGACCTTTGCAACCTGCTGGTCGATATGGGCGCAGAGATCGAGGGCATTGGCACCTCCGACCTCATCATCCACGGTAAGGACCGGCTGCACGGCGCGACCTATCGGGTGATGAGCGACCGGATCGAGGCAGGCAGCTACGCCTGCGCCGCCGCGATCACCGGCGGCGATGTCGAGCTGATCGGTGCGAAGGCCAGCGAGATGGACGCGACTCTGGATGCGCTGCGTCAGGCGGGTGTTACCGTCGAGGCAACCAAGGACGGCGTCCGCGTCGCTTCGGATGGCAAGCTCAAACCGCTCACCATCTCCACCGCACCTTACCCCGGCTTTGCCACTGACATGCAGGCGCAGTTCATGGCGATGCTGTGCATGGCCGACGGCGCGAGCGTGCTGACCGAAACCATTTTCGAAAACCGCTATATGCATGTCCCCGAACTCAACCGCATGGGCGCGCATATCGAAACCAAGGGCCGCACCGCAATCGTCCACGGGGTGAAGGGCATGACCGGCGCACCGGTAATGGCCACCGACCTGCGCGCGTCGATGAGCCTGGTGATTGCGGGGTTGGTGGCGGAAGGCGAAACGCATGTCAGCCGCCTATATCATCTCGACCGGGGGTACGAGCGGCTGGAGGAGAAGTTGCAGCTTGTCGGGGCTGATGTGGAGCGGGTTGGGGCGGAGTAATCACTACAGGCAAAACCCTGTATTCCGCTTGCCAATTGCACAATTTTTCTGTATTTTACATGGAAGTAGCGACTCCATGATGATGCATATGCGCATGACCGGCCACAGACGCCATCCCGTGCTGGATTCGATCCGGCACAGTCCCATAGCAACCGTGGTCAGCGATCCAAAGCAACCGGACAATCCGCTTGTTGCAGTGAATGGGGCTTTCTGTGCCCTTACCGGCTATTCGGAACAGGAAATTCTGGGACGCAATTGCCGCTTTTTGCGCGGACCGGATACCGAGACACCGCAAACAGACAAGTTGCGCAATGCGATCCACGACCGCCGACCCGCCCTTGCCGAGCTTATCAACTATCGCAAGGATGGAAGCCCGTTTCGCAATGCGGTCATGATAGCACCGCTATTCGATGACGGCGGGCGGGTGGAGTATTTCGTCGGTTCGCAAATCGAAGTGCGTCCGCAGGAAGAAAGCATTGCCGTCGTCCGTCAGCAGAATGCCGCGACGATTGTCGACCGCCTTTCGCCCCGTCAGCGGGAAATTTTGCAGCAAATGGCCCAAGGTTTCAGAACCAAGCAAATTGCGCATATGTTGTCGCTCAGCGAAAAGACTGTGCAGATGCACCGGATGCTGCTTTTCAAGAAACTGTCTACATCCAATGCAGCCGATGCTGTTCGAATTGCAGTAGAGGCAGGCCTTTAGCAACTTTTACGGTGTTTATACTGTAGGCCATTACCGGTATTCGAATTATTGTGTTGCCGATGCATAAGGATGGCACAGACAGGCGTGGTGTCCGCTCAACCGGTAAATCCCTCTCTCAATCCGACCGGTTGAATTTGCCATGCCCACCCCCCTCGGCCGACGCAAAACGCCGTCGCCTGTCTGTCATGTTGAAACGCAAATCGGATGGCATTTGCCTCCGGGTCGCAATTTTACCGCCATCATCACAATGATGGCGGTATTTTTTCGTCTGCCGCCGCGATTAGCCAAAGCCTTATCGCGCTTGCAAGACCGCATGGCGTGGCCGATTGAAGCCGCTCGAAGTCTATTTGTGCAACCAGCGCATTGACGGGCAGGTCACGCGCATCCGCCGCCTCCTTCAGCGCATCCCAGAACAATGGCTCCAGACTGATCGAGGTCTGGTGACCGGCGATGGTCATGCTACGTTTGACCGGCGGGTGGTAGATAGAGGGCATTACGCCTTGCTAGCAAATCCTCTCCTGCAAGGGGAGGGTTGTGCTTCAATACATATGCTGCCCGCCGTTGATGCTCAGCGTCGATCCAGTGATGAAACCGGCATTGTCGCTGGTAAGAAACTCCACTCCGCGCGCGATTTCTTCGGGCTGACCGAGGCGCCCGACGGGGATTTGAGCGATGATTTTTTCCATCACATTTTCGGGGATGGTCGAAAGCATTTCGGTACCGATATAGCCCGGCGCAATCGCATTTGCGGTCACGCCATGCCGCGCGCCCTCCGCCGCCAGCGATTTGGTAAAGCCGTGGATGCCTGATTTGGCTGCAGCATAATTGACCTGCCCGATCTGCCCGCCCTGCCCGTTGACCGAGCCGATATTGACGATACGCCCCCATTTGCGCTCGCGCATCCCGGCGAACACCGCTTTTGCCATGTTGAAGCAACCGGTGAGGTCGACGCGAATGACCTCGTCCCATTGTTCGAAGGTCATCTTGACCATCGTTGCGTCGCGGGTGATGCCGGCATTGTTCACCATGATGTCGATCTGGCCGTAATCGGCCTCAATCTTGGCGCAGGCGTCGATGCAGCTCTGATGATCGCCGACATCCCATTTGGCGACGGCGATACCGGTGCGGTCGGAGAAGGCCTTGGCAGCGGCGTCGTTGCCGCCATAATTGGCGATCACAACGCGGCCTTTTTCCTTCAGCTTCAGGCTGATCGCCTCGCCGATACCGCGCGTTCCGCCAGTGACCACTGCCACTCTTGCCATAGATTCTCTCCTGCCGTTTCTTGGTTGTTAGCAGCTTGATTAGTCAGGGAGTTGTCAGGCGGCAAGTTGACGCGAGCGTTAGCCGATCCATCCGGAAAGCTCGCGCCGGACGATATTTTCGAGCATATCCATGCCGGGCACGCTGTCGTTGAGGCACGGCAGATATGCATAATGCGTGCCGCCCGCTTCCTCGAATTGCTCCTTGCCTTCCATCGCAAGTTCTTCCAGCGTTTCGAGGCAATCGACCGAGAAGCCGGGCGCGAAAATCGCGAGCTTCTTTTTCCCTTCCTGCGCCAGCCGCGCAATCGTCTCGTCGGTGGCGGGTTCGAGCCATTTGGCGCGGCCGAAGCGTGACTGGAAACTGACCACCAGTTCGCGGCCCATGGCGTCTGACAAAAGGCGCGCGGTTTTTTGGCACTGGCAGTGATAAGGGTCGCCCAGATACAAGGTCCGCTCGGGCATGCCGTGGAAGCTGATGACCAAGGCGTCCGGGGTGAAGTCAAGTTTGGCGAGCGAGGCTTCCAGCGATGCCTTTAGCGCGGCGATATAGGCCGGGTCGTCATGATAAGCAGGGAGCGTGCGGATTGCAGGGTGCCAGCGCAACTTCGACAAAGCAGCATAGGCTTCTTCCTGCACGGTGCCGGTGGTCGCGCTTGAATATTGCGGATAGAGCGGAGCAATCAGGATGCGGTCGCAACCTGCTTCCTTCATGGCCACAAGTTCTGGCCCGATGGCGGGTTCGCCGTAGCGCATGGCGTAACGCACATGCGCGGCATCTCCCAGCCGCGCCGCCAGCGCCTCGGCTTGCGCGATGGTGAAGAACGCCAGCGGCGAACCCTTGTCGGTCCAGACCTTTGCATAGGCCTTCGCCGATTTCTGCGGGCGCGAATTGAGGACGACTGCGCGCAAAATGGGCTGCCACACCAAAGGCGGAATTTCGACGACGCGCTGGTCGGAGAGGAATTGCTTGAGATAGCGCCGCACGGCTTCTGGCGTCGGCGCTTCGGGCGTGCCGAGATTTACCAGCAGCACGCCGACCTTCGCTGTCGGCACTTGCGGATGATCGGCGGGCCGCTCCATCAAAGGCCCCGCGACAATAGCGGCAACTCACGCAAACGCACACCCGCTGCGGAGAAGAGCGCGTTTGCAATCGCAGGTGCGACGGCTGGGACACCGAGTTCGGTCACACCGCCCGGTGCCTCGTCGCTGCGGATGAATTCGACGACAATTTCCGGGACATCGGCGAGAGTCGGCAGGTCGATTTCGCGCAGGCGGCGCACAGTCGGCAGGCCCTGTTCGAAATCGGTCGATGCGCCCAGCGCCTGCGCCAGCCCGAAGATGATGCCGCCTTCGATCTGCTGGCGCGCGAGGTCGGGATTGATCAGCCGCCCGCAATCGACCGTAGCCGAAATGCGATCGACCCGCACGCCGGTCTCGCCCGTCCGCGCGCTGGCGATAATCGCGATATGACTGCCGCGCATCGAATGGCAGGCCAGCCCCTTGCTGCTGCCCGACGCGCCGCCGTCCCAGTTGGCCATGCTGGCAACGCCGGTCAGGCAGCGGGCAAGGCGCGTTTGCCCGACGAGCATTTGCATGCGATAAGACAGCGGTTCGACGCCTGCCTTGTGCGCGAGTTCGTCGATGAAGCATTCGAGGAAAAAGCAGTTATGGCTGTGTGCCATGCTTCGCCACGGGCCGGTTGGGACCGGCAGTTTCACGGGGAAATGGTCGATTATGAGGTTGGGAATAGAGTAAGGGGGTTCCGCGCCCTCGATAGCAAAGACATCAAAGTCGCCGCCCGCACTTTCGCGCGCATCGTTGATGCTTTCGCCGTCGATGCGATTGGCGAGCTCGCGCATGGTCGAAGCTGCGGCAACACGGACAGCGAGTCCTGCAACACGTCCGTCGCGGTCAATTGCTCCGGTCATCCGCCCGAGCGCGGGACTGCGGACATGGTCGCGAATGAAATCCTCGGGCCGCGACCAGGTCAGTTGCACCGGCCGTTCGATTTCTTTCGCGATGACCGCGACCTGAGCGGCGATCAGGCTGTCAAAATTGCGGTCGAAACTGCCGCCTGCAAAGACCGGGTAGATAATGACTTCGTCGGGATCGATGCCGATGGCCTTGGCCGCGGACTTGCGAACCGTTTCCGGTGCCTGGCTGGCAATCCAGATTTGCAGGCGCCCGCTTTGGTAAGATGCCGTTGCCGATCGCGTTTCGATGGGGGCGTGTACGGCTGCTGCAACGCTGTAGTCTGCGCGAAAAACCCGCGTCCCGGCCTCTTTCTGCAGCGTGCCGTCGACGTCGCCCGCCCTGACGAGGCGTGAGCCGGGGCCTTTGGCGATGGCATCCGACAGCCCCTGCGCAATCTGGCCGCTGTCCGCCATCCGGCCCGTCGTGGTGAACACCGGTGCCATTGCGTCGAGCGCTCGGTTCGCCGCCCACCAGTTTGTCGCGACCGCCGCAATCCAATGCTCCGTGCGAACAACATTGAGCAACCCGCTAATTTTCGATGCAGCTTTTGTATTGGCGGATTTGAGTTTGCTGTCCCCAATCGGCCCTGCCCTGACCGATGCGTATAGCATGTCAGGCAGGCGTATATCCCCCGCAAAACTGGCGCTGCCATCGACCTTGGACGAAATGTCGAGGCGCGGGGCATCCCGGCCAGACAGATGGTTGCGGGCGTTGGGGCGCAACGGGACAGGATCGGGCGGCGTCAGTGCTGCGGCCTCCACCACCAGGTCGGCAAAGGCGATGCGCTTCTTGCCGAATGTCACAAAGCCCTTGTCGGTCTCGCATTGCTCCCAATCGGTATCCCACCGTTCCGCCGCCGCCTGGCAAAGCAAGGCGCGTGCCGTCGCGCCCGCCTCGCGGCACGGTTTTTCGAACTGGCGGATCGAGGACGAGCCGCCGGTGATGACAAAATTGCTGCGCCGTGCCTGTTCGGCAATGAGGCCTTCGGTCGCGGAGATGTTCTGCGGGTTGATCGATTCAGGCCAGAAAGCCGGAGCCCATTCGCGCGCGAGCAATTCGTTGGCGAACAAGGGATTGGCTGAAACCGGCTGCACCGCGACCGAGCGCCAATCCGCGCCGAGTTCGCCTGCAACGATTTGCGCGAGCGCTGTGTACACGCCTTGCCCGGATTCGCTTTGCGGAAGCGCGATGATTACTTTGCCGTCCTCGGCGATTTTAAGCCACGCGCCGAATAGATGCTCGCCATCGGCGGCGCGCAAGTTGGTTTGGTAACGGCGCGGCCACAGGCTCCACGCGACCAGCAGCCCTGCGCCGATGCCACCTCCCACCAACAACTTGCGGCGCGACACCCCCTGTTTTTCCAATGTTGCCGCCTTCATGCAGCGGCTTTCCGGCTATCGATCCAGTCCGAGACCTGACGGGCGATATTGGCATAAGCACCCGCAATCGGTCCGTCGCCCAACGCTGGAGGCTCTCCAGCGTCGCTTGCCAGCCTGATGGAAATATCGAGCGGAATGCGGCCCAAAAAGGGAATGTTCAATTCCTTTGCCGCCGCTTCCGCGCCGCCAGCGCCGAACGGCTCGCTCATCTCGCCGCAATGCGGGCAAAGATAGCCCGCCATGTTTTCAACGAGGCCGATGATTGGTACTTTTGCAGTGTCGAAAAAGCTGATTGCGCGTGTTGCGTCGATCAGCGCAAGATCCTGCGGCGTCGAAATGATTATTGCGCCAGCAGGCTTATGCTTCTGGATCATCGATAGCTGGATATCGCCTGTGCCGGGCGGCAAGTCGACGATGATGTCGCGCAGGTCGCCCCAATGCGCATCGACTAGCTGAGACAATGCATTGCCCGCCATCGGCCCGCGCCACGCGACTGCCTGTCCGGGTTCGACGAGTTGACCCATCGACAGGAATGGCACATCGCCTGCGCCGCGCAACGGGAACATCTTTTTGTCAGCTGCCTCAGGCTTGCGACCCTCCGCGCCCAGCAGGCGCGGTTGCGAGGGGCCGTAAATATCGGCATCGACAAGACCCACAGCCCGCCCTGCACGCGCCATTGCTACCGCCAGATTGGCCGACAACGTCGATTTACCGACGCCGCCCTTGCCGCTTGCGACCGCGATGAGGTTGGGCAAGACACGTTCGGCGGTCATCATCACCCGCACCGATGCCGCGCCAGAATCCAGCAAGGCCGCGCGCAATTCCTGCTCTATCGCCTCGCGCTCTGACGGCGTCAGCCCCGAAACATCGAGCATCAGCGAAACCGCGCCGTCGCTGGCCTTCAGCGCACTCGCGCGGCTACCCGCAACACGGTTAACGACATCCCCAAATGCATCATTATCGGCCATTGCCGATGCGAATAGAATCGTATTTGCGGGATTGACACTGTTTTTCTGAAAAAGCGTTCCTATAAAGGCTGCATGAGCAAGAAAATCGATGGCGGGGATCGTTCAATTTTGTCGGCAGACAGCAAGGGGCCGTGGGATTCCGCTGCTTCAAATGAACCGAGCAAGCCGAAAAAGGACCCACCGATAGCCGATGCCCCCGAAGGCAAGCCCGGCCCGCGCAATCCGTGGGAGCCTACGGTAGTCGAAGGTGGCAAACGCCAGCGCGGTCCATCGCTCGAAGATCTCCTCCGCCGCACCGGTGGCGGGGGCGGCGGCGGTTTTGGCGGTATGCCGAAACGCGCCGATGGCAAAAGCTGGTGGCCGGTCATTGTCGGCGGCCTAGTCGCGATCTGGCTGGTGTGGACGAGCGTTCATCGTCTCGGACCGGAGCAGGAAGGTGTCGTCACCTTCGTTGGTAAATATGCCCGCACAGTCGGCCCCGGCATCCAGTTCACCGCACCTTTCCCCATCGAAAGCATGCAGAAGGTCGATACCAAGCAAATCCAGACCACTTCGGTCGGTTCGCCAAAGGCGAGCAGCGAGAATCTGGTGCTTACCAAGGACCAGAGCATTATCGACATGGCCTATGACGTCCGCTGGTCGATCAAGAACCCCGAACTTTATCTGTTCCAGCTCGACAGTCCGGACGGCACCGTCAAGGAAGTTGCCGAGAGCGCCATGCGCGCGGCCGTCGCCAATTTCGACCTGACGCAAGCCATCGGCCCCGGTCGCGGTGCCATCGAGATGGAGGTCCGTCAGCGAATGCAGCAGATACTCGATGAATATCGCGCCGGCGTGCTGGTGCAGAGCATTTCGATCCGCCAGTCGGACCCGCCCGCAGAGGTCAACGATGCCTTCCGCGAGGTCAATGCGGCACAGCAGCGCAGCGTCAGCTACCTCAACGATGCGCGTGCCTATGCCAGCAGGGTGACCGAGCTAGCAGAAGGCGAAACGGCCGAGTTCGACAAGATCTATACCGAATATCGCGAAGCACCAGAGGTTACGCGCACCCGCCTCTATTATGAAACGATGGAGCAGGTGCTAGGAAAGGTCGACAAGACCATCGTCGAAAGCGGCGGTGTCACGCCTTATCTGCCGATCCCGGGCCTCCAGCGCGCGCCAACGGCAAAAAGTGAACCTGTAACCGTAACGGGGAAAAAGCAATGAACGCGGCAGTTACCCGCAATCCTGTCTATCTCGGCGTCGGCGCCGTCGCCGCGTTGGTCGTATTGAGCATGTCGGTGAACATCGTTCCCGAAACGCAACAGGCGATCATCAGCAGCTACGGCAAGGTGGACCGCGTCGTGAACGCTTACCAGCCGAACGAGCAATTCGGCGCGACGCGCGCTGGCCTCACCTTTCGTATCCCGTTCGTCGAGCAGATTCAGATGATCGACAAGCGCGTGCTGAGCGTCGAGATGGAGCAGCAGGAAGTGCTGTCGACCGACCAGTTGCGCCTTCAGGTCGATGCTTTTGCCCGTTTCCGCATCACCAAGCCCGACCAGATGTACCGTACCATCCGCACCGAGGACCGGTTGCGCGAACAGTTGCGCACAATCCTCGGTTCGTCGCTGCGCAACGAATTGGGTAAACGCACCTTTGCGGCGCTGCTGAGCGCCGAGCGCGGCACGGTAATGGAGAATATCCAGACCGCATTGAACCGCGAGGCGGCCAAATATGGCGCCGAGGTTATCGACGTCCGCATCAAGCGCGCCGACCTTCCCGCCGCAACCTTGCAGTCGGCCTACAACCGCATGCGCAGCGCCCGAAACCAGGAGGCAATCGCGATCGACGCCGAGGGGCAGAAGGAAGCGCAAATCATCCGCGCCGAGGCCGAGGCCCAAGCTGCGCGTATCTACGCGATCAGCTATAACAAGGATCCCGAATTCTACGACTTCTACCGCGCGATGCAAAGCTATCGCCAGACCTTCCAGAATGGCGAAGGCCAGAGCAATATCATTTTGTCACCGCAGAACGCTTATCTGGAAAAATTCCGTAACGGTCGTTAGTCGAAACAGAAATGACGTTGGGCGGTTGAGCCAGTCTCCATTCAATTGACGTTAAGCAAAATCGCGTCATCGAATGGCCGAAATTCGGGCGGAACAGCCCCATTTGAGTGAAGAGGAATGAAATCCGTGCGTTACGCTTATGCAGTTACCACCGCGCTTTTGATGGCTGGCGGCACTGTCGCCCTGGTTACCGGCAACCCGGTAGGGGCACAGACAGGCGCGCCCATATCCGAACAGGTAAACCTTGCCCCAGGCGGTGCGCCTTCCAGCTTTGCCGATCTGGCTGCACGTTTGCAGCCTGCCGTGGTCAACATCGCCACGCGGCAGAAAGTGCAGGTCGCGACCAGCTTCAACCCATTCACCGGCGAACGTCGTCCGCTTACACAGGAACAGGCAAGTGGCGGGTCGGGCTTCCTGATTTCCGCCGATGGCTACATCGTCACCAACAACCATGTCGTTGCCGGTGGCCCGCAGGGTGCTGCCGTGGACCGCGTGACTGTTACGCTATTCGACGGCAAGGAGTACCAGGCAGAGATTGTCGGTCGTGATCCTTCGTCCGATATAGCTGTCATCAAAATCCGCGCCAATGGTCTGCCATTTGTAAAAATGGTGGAATCCCAACAGAACCGCGTCGGTGACTGGGTCATTGCCATCGGGAATCCGCTGGGCCTTGGCAATACCGTGACCGCAGGCATCATTTCGGCTCTCCAGCGCAATATCGGCGCGGGCGGCGCTTATGATCGCTTCATACAGACCGACACCGCGATCAACCCCGGTAACTCGGGTGGTCCGTTGTTCAACCTCAAGGGCGAAGTCATCGGCATCAACAACCGCCTAATCTCTCCGGTGGGCGCGAATATCGGTGTAGGCTTTGCTATTCCAGCTGAAGAAGCTGTGCCCGTCGTCGAATCGCTGCGTAAAGGCGAGCGGCCGGAGCGCGGCTATCTGGGCGTAAGTATCCAGCCGCTTAGCGAAGATACGGCAGACGCACTCGGCCTGGAGAAAAATCGTGGCGAGTTTGTTGCACGGGTCGTTGCCGGTCAGGCAGGCGAAAAATCAGGTCTGAAAGAGGGCGACATTGTCCTGAAAGTCAATGGCCGGGACGTGACGCCAGAAGAGACGCTTTCTTACATTGTCGCCAATACCAAGCCGGGCACACGCATCCCGCTCGACATCTTGCGCGAAGGCAAGCCGCTCCGCCTAAACGCGGTGGTCGGCGCACGTCCGCCCGAAGAGCAGATCGTGCAAAGCAACTTCAACCCTGAAGAAAATAAGGATTTCGACAATAATAGCGATACGCCGGACGCCAAGGTGATCCGCGACGCCATCGGCATCAGCGTCATTCCTATTGACGCTGAAATCGCCCGCCAGCTTGGCATGGCTGCCGACACGCGCGGCGTGGTAATTGACGTGGCGGGTGCAGGCACAGGCGCGCAGGCCGGATTACGGCGTGGCGACGTGATTGTCTCGGCGACTTATCAGCCGATAACGACCGCTGCCGGTCTTGCATCGGCAATCACCGCCGCGAAATCGGCAAACCGGGGCGCAATTCTGCTCGGCGTCAAGCGGCGCGGAGCGACCACGCAATATGCGACGGTGCGCATCGAAGATTGAACCGGCTTGTTCGTCGCGCCAGTGGTGGTAGGTTCGGGTCATGATGCTTGAAACCACCGACTGGCGCGATGACGCCGAAAGCTTGCTGCCTGACCTAATAGCGCTGCGACGCGACATCCACCGCGAGCCCGAGCTCGGACTGCAGAATCCGAAAACGCTGGCAAAGATAAAGGCAGCGCTCGAAGGGCTGCCGCTCGAATTTCGCGAGGGGCCGTCTACTACTGGTCTGCTGGCGACGCTCAAAGGCCCTTCAAACGGGCGCACCGTTTTGTTGCGCGGCGATATGGACGCATTGCCGCTCAACGAGGATACCGGTCTCGATTACAAATCGCAGACCGACGGCGCGATGCATGCCTGCGGCCACGACACGCATGTCGCGATGCTCGTGGGCGCCGCAAAGATGCTCTGCGCCAAACGCGACCAGCTTGCCGGAACTGTCCAGTTCATGTTCCAGCCCGGCGAAGAAGGCCATCACGGCGCACGCTTCATGCTCGACGACGGGCTAATCGACCCGTTGCCCGACGCCGCCTTTGCACTCCACATCATGCCCAATGCGCCGCGCGGAGTATTTACCGGACGCGCCGGGCCGCTGCTTGCCTCGTCGGATGTGCTCAGCATTACGGTCAAGGGTGCAGGCGGTCATGCTTCGATGCCGCACGATACAATCGATCCGATTCCGGTTGCCTGCGAGATTGTCTCGGCAATCCAGACGATGGTGACGCGCAAGATTTCGGTGTTCGACCCGGCGGTCATCACCATTGCCAAAATCGAGGCGGGGACGACCAACAATATCATCCCCGAAACTGCGAAAATGCTGGGCACGATACGCACCATCTCGCCGCACCGCCGCGCGCATGTGGCGCAGGAGTTGAACCGGCTGGTACCCGGTATCGCAGCGGCGCACGGATGCAGCGCAGAAATCCATATCGAGCCTGGCTTCCCCGTCACGGTCTGCGATGCCCGCGCAGTCCGCTTCGGCAGGCAAGTCGTCGAGGATGTCTTCGGAGAGGAAAGCTGGATCAACCTCGACAGCCCGATCATGGGTGCCGAAGACTTTGCCTATGTGCTCGAAAAAGTCCCCGGTGCGATGTTTTTCCTGGGCGCAAGCCATGAGGGTTCCGACTGGCGCAGCTGCTGCGGCCTGCACTCGAACCGCATGGTCCTCGACGACAGCGTCATGGCACGCGGCGCGGCGGTCCATGCCGCGATTGCAGAACGGTTCTTGGCTGAGGGTTTCGACGCCTAGCGCGTTCTGGCAGCAGCAGCCTCCACCCTGCGCATCACCCGTAACACATTGCCTTGTGCTATTTTGGCGAGGTCGGCTTTCGAATAGCCGCGCCGCGCCAGTTCGGTGAACAAGGCGGGATAGGTGGATACGTCCTGCAACCCTTCGGGAAGTTCGGGCACCCCACCGAAATCGCCGCCGATGCCGATATGGTCGATCCCCGCCACTTTCCGGATATGGTCGATATGGTCGGCGACATCGGCAATCGTCGCCTTGGGCCGGGGGTTTGCGGAGATCCAGGCATCGACTGTGGCTTTTTCACGCGCCGGATAGCCAGCATGTTCCGCCTTCGCCCGCGCCGCCACGGCTGCCTGGTCGAGGTCCCAGGCGCGCCGTTTGGCCGAGCTGAAACCCACGACAAAGGTCACCATCACCACTCCGCCATTTTGCGGCAGGCGTTTGAGCACGCTATCGGGCACATTGCGCGGGTGATTGGTTACCGCGCGGGCGTTACTGTGAGTGAACAGTACCGGTGCCGTGCCTTTGTCGAGCACATCGTGCATCGTCGCTTCGGAGACATGGCTGATATCGACAATCATGCCTAATCGGTTCATTTCTGCCAAAACTTGAAACCCAAATGGCGATAATCCGCCATGCTTGGGTGCATCGGTGGCGCTGTCCGCCCAGTCGGTGGTCAGGCTGTGCGTGATCGTCATGTAGCGCGCGCCAGCCGCATGCATCTGCCGGAGGATTTCGAGCGAGCTGCCGATCGAATGCCCGCCCTCCATGCCGATGAGCGAGGCGATCTTGCCCTTCTTCATCGCAGCCTCGACCCCGGCGGCATTGTCCGCATAAGCAAGCGTGTCGGGATAGCGCGCGATCATTTCGCGTACGACATCGATCTGCTTGAGCGTCCGCGTGACCGCCTCTTCCTTCGGCAAACCCGCCTCGACATAAACCGACCAGAACTGTCCGCCGAGAAACCCTGCGCGCGCCGTCGCAAAATCTGTATGCGTTTTTGCCAGCACCTCAGGCGGCAGCTTGTTCAGATCAAATTTTGAAAAATCGCGCGCGAACAGTTCGGCAATCTGGTGCGGTGTATCGTTATGCCCGTCGATGATCGGGGTTTTGAAAAGCACCTCGCGCGCGATTTGCTCGGGCGATTGCGCTTTCACAGGCGGAGCCGCGTCGCAGGCTTGGTTAAGCGTGAGCAGGCCTAAGGCCGCAAGAAAAGTTGCTTTGTTCATGGCACCAGTACCGTATCTTTCGCTTCAGGGTCGGTTTCGAGATAATCCAGCGTGTAATGCAACCCCCGGCTCTCATGCCGCGACAACGCGGAGCGGATGATGAGGTCCGCGACCTCCACGAGGTTGCGCAGTTCAATGAGGTCGGGTGTGACGCGGAAGTGGCTGTAATAATCCTCGACCTCCTGCCGTAGCAAGTCGATGCGATGTTGCGCGCGTTCCAGCCGCTTGGTGGTGCGCACGATGCCGACGAAATTCCACATGAACTGCCGGATTTCGCGCCAGCATTGGGCGATCACGACTTCCTCGTCGCTGTCGGTGACGCGGCTTTCGTCCCAAGGCTGGATGGCGGGAGGAGGAGGCAGGCTGTCCCAATGTGCGTCGATATGCGCGGCGCAAGCATCGCCGAAAACGAAACATTCGAGCAGCGAGTTTGACGCCAGCCGGTTTGCGCCGTGCAAGCCGCTTTGGGTGACTTCGCCCGCCGCATATAGCCCCGGCGCGTCGGTTCGCCCGTCGAGATCGACCAACACGCCACCGCAAGTGTAATGCTGCGCGGGCACAACGGGGATCGGTTCTTTGGTGATGTCGATGCCAAGGCCGATCAGCTTTTCGTAAATGTTCGGGAAGTGGCCTTTCACGAACTCCGGGTCCTTGTGGCTGATATCGAGATGGACATAATCGAGCCCGTCGCGTTTGATTTCAGCATCATTGGCGCGGGCGACGATGTCGCGTGGGGCAAGCTCGGCGCGTGGGTCGTAATCGGGCATGTAGCGGTGGCCAGTTTTCGGGTTGGTTAATATCCCGCCCTCGCCGCGCACCGCCTCGGTTATGAGGAAATTCTTGACCTCAAGATTGTAAAGGCAGGTCGGGTGGAATTGCATGAATTCCATATTCGAAATGCGGCATCCGGCGCGCCATGCCATCGCGATGCCGTCGCCGGTGGCGCCGCGCGGTGCAGTCGAATAGAGATACGTCCGCCCTGCCCCGCCGGTCGCGAGGATGGTAGCGCGCGCAGTAAAAGCCTCCACCTTCCCCGTCTGCCGGTTGAGCGCATAGACGCCGTGGATGCGGCCCGAGGTCGAGAAACGCTCCTGATGCCGCCCCATGATCAGGTCGATCGCGACCATATCGGGCACCAAGGTAATGTTCGGATTGGCCTTCGCTGCCGCTTCAAGGGCCTGTTGCACGGCCCAGCCGGTGGCGTCGTCGACATGGACGATGCGACGGTGGCTATGGCCGCCCTCCCGCGTCAGGTGCCAATCATTTCCGTCGGGATTGAACGGCACGCCAAGCTTTGCCAGCCGCTCGATAGCCTTCGGCGCATTCTCGACGACAAACTCTACTGTAGCGCGGTTATTCAGTCCCGCGCCCGCGACCATCGTGTCCTCGATATGGCTTTCAAAAGTGTCGCCAGGTTCCAATACGGCGGCAATTCCGCCCTGCGCCCAAGCGGTTGCACCTTCCGAAAGTGAACCCTTTGCCAGCACCGCGACCTTGTATTTCTGCGCCAGCTGCAAAGCCGCCGTAAGTCCGGCTGCGCCCGACCCAACGATAAGGACATCGGCTTCCATCTATTGGTTGCTCGTTAGCCTGAGGAACACATCTTCTAGGTCGGCTTCCTTGGTTGTGACGTCGACGATTCCCAGTCCGAGCCCCTGCATTGCGGTGAGCACTTCGCCAGCGTTCATCCGGTCCTTATTGTAGGTGATCTCGACCGTTCGGTCGGCAATAAGCTCCGATTTTTCGAACGCCGAATGCGTAGGTGCTTCGCCCACATCCCGGTCGAGCGTAAGCACCACCGCCTTCTCGCGCGCCATGCCAACCAGTTCGCGCGTGGGTTTGTTGGCAATCAGCCTGCCATGATTGATGATCGCGATCCGGTCGCACAATTGCTCGGCTTCTTCGAGATAATGCGTGGTCAGCACCACCGTCACGCCCTGCCGGTTGAGTTCGCCGACATATTCCCACAATTGCTGGCGTAGCTCGATGTCCACCCCGGCGGTAGGTTCGTCGAGTACGATCACGGGCGGGGAGTGCACCATGGCCTTCGCCACCAGAAGGCGTCTCTTCATGCCTCCCGACAGCGTCCGCGCATAGGCATCGGCCTTGTCCTCCAGCCTGACGGCGCGCAGCAATTCCATCGACCGCCGCTTGGACTTGGGCACACCGTAAAGTCCAGCTACAAGTTCGAGCGTTTCGAACGGGGTAAAAAACGGGTCGAACACGATTTCCTGCGGCACGATACCGATCGAAGCTTTGGCATTGCGCGGATTGATGTCGATATCGAAGCCCCAGACGACCGCCTGCCCGCCGGTTTTCATCACAATGCCGGACAATATGTTGATAAGCGTCGACTTACCCGCGCCATTGGGACCAAGAAGCCCGAAAATCGAACCCTGTTCGACATCGAAGCTGACATCGTCCAGCGCCCGCTTGCCGCCGGCATAGGTTTTGGAAAGGTTGCGGATAGCGATGGCTTGTTCGGGCATCCGGTGGCGATAGCGGAGCGTTTACGCTGGTGCAATCGCGGGAAAGATGGTTGACGCCAGCTTTACCCTTTCTGCTCACCAAATAAGCAGGCCCGGCTGCTAGTTGCAGCCTTATGAAACGGGGCAAAATTTCAGCGTTAGTGCGTTGCGTGGCGATTGGTGCGGCTTTTTGCGCTGTTCCTGCTTACGCCCTTCCGGGTGCGACCCAGGCGCAAATCGTTAATCCCGTCACGGTGGTGAACACCGCGCCGCTCGATTTCGGCAGGGTCATTCCAGGAGGCGTGCAAAGCCGCCTGCGCGTACCCGCGACCAGCGACACGATTGCCGTAACAGCCGGCACTGCGATACCGGCGGGCGGAACAGTATCGCGCGCCCGCTTCGACGTTATTGCCCCGCCGCTAACACTTGTACTTGTATCCTTGCCGGCAACAACTCAGTTGACGCGGGTATCAGGGACCGAACAGTTGCTGGTTGACCAGTTCCAGCAGAGCGGCGGGGCAATACAATTGATGGGACTTAGCGGCCAATATTCCTTCTTTGTTGGCGGCCGCTTGCGAGTCGATCCGGGGCAAGCCACAGGTCGCTATCAGGGAACGTTTACCGTCACGGTCAACTTCCTTTAGATATTGCCGACGGCGAGATCGGCGGATTTCCGCCATCGCCGTTTCGAAGTGTGAACAAAAGCCATCGGCCCGTTAACCACAGTCTAAATGGGTTCTTTACCATTTGAGCGCTATCCGGTCTGGATGAGTGGGGCAAAAGTTGAACGAATTATCCGGCGGGGGGTCGCCGCGGCTGCGATGGCGACTGCATTTGCGTGCGCTCCGGCGCATGCCGATACCGAGGCCGCACCGGCCGAAGTCACTATTGTCCGCCCGCTTTCATTCGTTATCGATGACAATCTCGACTTCGGCAATGTAATCCGCGGTGCGACCGCAGGCACTGTGACCATTGCGCCCGATGGAGCCCGGACCAGCACAGGTGGCGTGGTTCTGGCTCCCGGTGGGGGACACAAGGCTGCGACCTTCGCTGGACAAGGCACGTACAACCAGCGGGTCGATGTCTCGATTGGGGCGGCAAGCATCTTCGTCAACGGGCCCGGCGCGCCGATGCGCGTTCGGACCTTCGTTTTGGGCAGCACGCCGACGGCGGTACTAACCACCGCGCCCCAGCGCTTCCGGATCGCCGCGCTGAACGGTATATTCAATTTCCCGATTGGCGCGACGCTCGAGGTCGGTGCCAACCAAGCGCCGGGCAAATATACCGGTACCTGGTCGGTCACTCTCAACTATTTCTGACCGTTGCGGGGGCAGTTGCGCTTTGCTAAGCGCGCGGCATGAGCAAATATGAGCCCGAAATCATCCGCGTCCGCGAACCCCGTGTAGCCTGCGACGGCAGCAGCGACATTCCGGCGGCTTTGGGTCATCCCAAGGTCTGGCTACAAATCGACGAAAAAGGCTATGTCGACTGCGGCTATTGCGACCGGCGCTTCGTGCTGATCGGCGGGCCTGCCGACAACGGCAAGGGCTGATCTAGACCAGCATCTCGATGGCCGGTCCCTGCCCCAGGAAATTGGCGGGGCTGGCGCTGGCCCCATAGGCTCCGGCACAGAAGATCGCGACAAGATCGCCCACATCCGCCCGCGGCAAATAGGCGCTGTCCGAAAGGCGGTCGAGCGGCGTGCAGAGGCAGCCGACGATAGAGGCGACTTCGGTCGGTTCGGTATCGAATTTGGTTGCAATCGCCACCGGATAATTGCGGCGGATAACGGTGCCGAAATTGCCGCTGGCGGCGAGCTGGTGGTGAAGGCCGCCGTCGGTGATCAGGAAAATGTCATTGTGGCTGATCTTGCGGTCTACAATTCGGGTCAGATACACGCCTGCTTCGCCGACCAGATAGCGACCGAGCTCGATACAGAAATGCGTGTCGGCAAGGCTTGCTGGCAGCGCATCGAACGCCTCGCCCAGCGCCGCGCCGACGGCGGCAATATCGACCGGCTCGTCACCGGGAAAATAGGGAATGCCGAAGCCGCCCCCCAGATTAACGTGCGGCGGTGACACGCCGATGGCCCCGGCCAAGTCGGCCGTCAGCGCCAGCGTTTGCGCCTGCATCGCGACAATAGCTTCGGCGGACAGCGCCTGCGAGCCAGCATAGATATGAAAACCGCGCCATTCCGCGCCTGACGCGATAATGCGCTTGACCAAAGCGGGCACGCGGTCGGCATCGACGCCGAACTGTTTCGCGCCACCGCCCATTTTCATGCCCGAGCCCTTGAGGTCGAAGCTGGGATTGACGCGAACCGCGAGACGCGGCGTGGTGCCAAGTCGGGCGCCAATCGCAATCGCGCGCTCGACCTCGCCTTCGCTCTCGCTGTTCAGCGTGACGCCCACCGATATGGCGCGTTCCAGTTCGCGGTCTCGCTTTCCGGGGCCGGCGAAGCTGATGCGTCCGGCGTCCACACCGGCGGCCAAGGCGATTTCGAGCTCGCCGCCCGATGCGACATCGAAGCCATCGACCAGACCGTTCATTAACGCCAATACCGGCGGGAAAGGGTTGCCCTTCATCGCATAATGGATGGCAAGTCGCTTGGGCATGGCCGAACGCAAGTCGCCTACCCGCCGCCGCAGGTGATCGGACGAATAGACGAACAGCGGTGTATCGCCTGCCTGTTCGACCAACGCGGACACCTTCATACCGCCAATCGCCAGCTCGCCGTCTATGCTGTCATAGCCCGCAGGAATGGGTCCGGTTGCCTTCATGAACGTGGCCTTAGGCGAATGAGGTAAAACTTTCGATAACCAAGTCGTAGCGTCGCGCTAAAGTTCAGGCACAGCCCGCCGTTTACCATATCGATGGATAAGATCGACGTCACACGACTATTGTCGGCGTTCGCCCGCTGCTTCGTGGGGTCCGTAATGGTGTCCGGCGTACCAGCACACGCCCAGACTTTCTCGACACCCGGCGCATGGAGCTACACGGTTCCGGCTGGAATAAACACCATCCAGGTCCAGGTTGCAGGCGGCGGCGGTGGCGGCGCGGGCGGCGGAAGTTCCGGTCCCAGCCTTGCACCGGGCGGCGCGGGTGGCAATGGCGCGAGGATTACCGCAATCGTGACGGTAACGCCGGGACAGGTCCTTTCAGGGATAATCGGCGGCGGCGGAATCACCGGATTTTCGGCGGGGTCGAGCGCTTTCGGGCTGACCGCTTGCACTGGCGGCGGGAGCGGTGGTTCCGGAGTCGGTGCCGGGGGCAGCGGCGCCAATACCAACTGCCTTGGTACCGGCGCCAGCGGCGGGGGCGGTGGAGGCGGAGGCGGAGCGACTTTTGCCGTAAATGGCACGGTATTGCTTCAGGCCGGTGGTGGCGGTGGCGGCGGTGCTTGGGGCGGCGGGTCGGCGAGTGCAGGAGCCACAAACACCATCCTCCAATCTTCGGTCCTTTGCGGCCTCAGTGCAGCCGGGTTTTCGTCAGCCAGTTTCCTCCTGGACGGTGGTGGCGGCGGAGGTGGTGGCGGCGGCTTCACCGGCGGGCTGGCCGGATTGTCAGCGCTGGATGCCCTTCCTGTAGGCAGCGGCGGCGGCGGCGGCAACTGTCACAACGGCTCGTCAGCAATAAGGTCGATTGCAATAAGCGCAAACGGTGGCGCAGGTGCGAACGGTGCACCCGCGATCAACACGACTGCCGGACCCGCGGGTGGTTCGGGATATGTAACGATCAGCACATCGGCGATTGCAGTAAGCACAACATCCATAGCTGTTCAGGACGGCGTTAGCGCCACAAATCCCAAGGCTGTAACCAGCGCGACGATGGAGCATTGTTTCCTGATGAGCAACAGCTGGTCGACTACGGTTAGTGGTATGACCGTGTTGGTGCAGATTGCACCGAACCAGAGTTATGTTCCGGGCAGCGCAAAAGCCGGAACGACTTGCGCAGGGGCGACATCTGCGTCAGGCGTGACGCACAATGCGGGAACCTTGACAGTTGCACCGACAAACATTCCGGCGAATGCGACCTATGCGCTGGTCTATCAGGCAAATGTCGATTGATAAGAAGATCAGGCCAAGCCTGCTGCAAGCAAATTCCGGTCCAGCTTACCGTTTGCGCTTTTTGGGAACTCTTCGAGCCAGACCACTTCGGCGGGCTGCATAAAATTGGGCAAACTGGCCTTCAAATACGTCTTCAGACCCTCATCATCGCCGGTGCCTCGCACAAACAGGACGATGGCCGCGCCCAATCTTTCGTCCTTTCGGCCCAGCGCACAGGCTTCGGCCACCAACCCGCTTTCAACAGCGGCTTCCTCGATTTCGGTGGGCGAAACGCGGTTGCCGCTGGTTTTGATCATCGCGTCGTCGCGGCCTACAAAATACAGCAAACCGCCTTCGTCGCGGCGCACCGTATCGCCTGACCACACTGCCATCCCACCATATTTGCTGAATGCAGGCGCAGGTTTGAAACGCTCGCCGGTGCGTTTTTCGTCCTGCCAGTATCCTTTGGCAACCAGTGGCCCGGCGTGAACGAGTTCGCCCGGCTCGTCGGGCGCGGATTCGCCACCATCGGGAGCGACGACCATGATCTCGGCAAAGGGAATGCCCTTGCCCATGCTGGTCGGGTTGGCGTCGATCAGCGCCGGGTCGAGATAGGTCGAACGGAATGCTTCGGTGAGGCCATACATCGCGAAAATCTGCGTTTTGCTGCAAAAAATGCTGCGCAGCATTTTTACCAGGCTCGGGGTCAATGCGCCACCGCTATTGGTCAAACGGCGCATGTTCTCAGTTGCTTCTGTGGGCCACGCCTGCTCTGCCAATTGCACCCATAACGGCGGCACGGCAGCGAGCGTCGTAACTTTGTGCTTGGCGCAGGCCTTGATGACATCGCGCGGCGTCAGATAGTCGAGCGGCACCACGCATCCGCCCGCACGCCATGTCGAGAGCAACTGGTTCTGGCCGTAATCGAAGCTGAGCGGAAGGACGGCGAGCGTTACATCGTCCGGCGCCAGTTCCAAATATTGCGCCACGCTGACCGCGCCGAGCGCAAGGTTCGCATGGGACAGCATCACGCCTTTGGGGCGCCCCGTGGAACCGCTGGTGTAGAGGATGGCGGCGAGCGTTTCGGGGTTAGTGGTTACGGGCAGCGGCTCTAAAGCAGGCGCTTTGTCATCATCAAGGATAGCGAAGACATTTTTCTCGTCCGCAAATGCGAACTCTCCCGCACGGGCAGCATTGGTAATCAGGAGCCGCGCGCCGCTATCGGCCATGATATGCGACACCTGCGGCGCTTTGAGCAGCGGGTTGACTGGCACATGCACCAGTCCCGCACGCACAGCCGCCAACGGCATCAAGCAGGCGATTTCGCCCTTGCCGAGCCAGGTCGCGACACGGTCGCCAGCTCTGAAGCCCTGCCCCGCCAGCCAAGCCGCCAGCCGACCGATACGCAAGTTTAACTCCTCGTATGTATGAACCTGGTCACGGATGACGAGCGCAGGCGCATCGGCCTTGCCGAACAAGGGCAAATGGTCGAGCGGAAACACTGGCAAATTGGTCGTCATTGAGGCATATTCTTCAAGGGTTTAGGTGGATGTCAGGGATCAGTTATTTGCCGGTTAAAGGTGAATATCACGATAATTTCCTCACCGCGCAAGCCGCCGCGCGGGGGGCGCTGGACCGCGACCGGCAGGCGTGCCTTTTCGACCGGCTCGAATGGCTCGACAGCCTGTACAGCATAGCACTCCGCGACCGCACGCCACTGCTGCTGCGCGCGCATGAGGGAGACGCCGAGGCCTGGCTACCGCTAATGGCGCAGGGCAGCAATCACCATGTCGCACTCGGCAACTGGTATAATTTCACCTGGCGGCCAGTGTTCGGCGGCGATTACGACGAAGTGACGCGGATGTCGTTGCTACGGCAATTGGCAGTGACGGCGCAGGAACGGACAAGGCGGCTGACGCTGGCACCTGTTCCCGACGAGGACGGGTCGGCCAGCCAGATTGCCGCCGCCTTTTCGGCATCCGGTTGGGTGGTCGAAAAGACGGCGTGCGATGAAAATCATATCTTGCGGCTGAACGGGCGCTCTTTCGACCAATATTGGGAGAACCGCCCCGGACAGCTTAAAAGCACCGTCAAACGCAAGGGCAAGAAGGGCGTTGTCGCCATCCGCATCGAGCGTGAATTTTTGGAAGATAGCTGGCGCGATTACGAGCAGGTCTATGCGCGAAGCTGGAAGCCGTATGAGGGCAGCCCGGAATTCCTGAAGCAACTGGCGCAGCAGGAATCGCTTGCAGGTGCGTTCCGGCTGGGCCTGGCCTATATCGACGGACAACCAGTGGCAGCGCAGTTCTGGACCGTGGAGAATGGTATCGCGCTCATTCACAAGCTGGCGCATGACGAGCGGCATTTGGAGTTTTCGCCGGGTACGCTCCTGTCAGCCGCATTGTTCCAGCATGTCATAGATATCGACAAAGTGGATGAGATCGATTTCGGCACCGGCAGCGACGGTTACAAGCGCGACTGGATGGAAGACATGCGCTTGCGCTACCGGCTCGACCTGTTCTGGCCGAACCACATCGCCAATTGGCCCTTGATTGCGCGTGTGCATTTGCGGCACATGCGCCGCAATGCAGCCTGACACGAAAGAACGAAATGCCCGATAAAGTTGAAGATACCGTCCGAGCGCTGTTATCAGACGTCCTCGGACTGTCCGAGCAGCAGGTTGCCGAGATGGAAGATGACACCGAATTGTTCGGCGCATTGCCCGAACTCGATTCGATGGCGGTTGCGGGTTTGCTGACCGAGATGGAGGACCGGCTCGACATCATGATCGACGATGACGAAGTCGATGGCGAATTGTTCGCGACCTTCGGCAATCTGGTCGCTTTCGCAAAGGCCAAGGCCGCAGAGTGAAACCTGCGCCGGACTATCTTTCCTATGAGACTGGCGGGCATAAAGAATACTGCCTGAGTTTTGGCGAGGCCGATGCGGCGCGAACGATCCTGATCGTGCCGCCACTATTCGATGAAATGAACCGCACGCGGCGGATGCTTGTCGTGGCGATGCGGGCGCTGGCAGAGCGAAGCGTTCGAACGCTGCTGCCCGATTTGCCCGGATGCAACGAGAGCCTTGCCGATTTGGCCGGACAGTCGCTCGACGATTGGCGGTGTGCGGTTGCCGACTGCGCCGGACAGCTTGCAGCAACGCATATCGCCTCGCTACGCGGCGGGGCGCTGATCGATGATGGCGCTACCCTGCCGCACTGGCGGCTGGCGCCGGTGAAGGGATCATCGCTGCTCAAGACGATGCTGCGCGCGCGAATTGTCGCCGACAAGGAGGCTGGGGTGGTGACGACCGCCGAGCAACTGCTTGCCACCGTGCCGGTCGAGTTGTCGGGCAACATCTTCGGAGCCGACATGCTGGCGTCGCTCGAAGCGGCGGAACCCTCCGCCGATGAAGCGCATGACGTTGCGCTCGCCGATATTAACGGAACACCGCTGTGGCTGCGCGCCGAGCCGGGCGAAGATACCGCAATGTCCGCCGCGATTGCTGAAAGTGTAGATGGCTGGAGCGCTTCATGCGGCAGATGATCGGCTTCGATTGCGGCGGCGACCGCCTGGCGGCAACGCTCGATGAGGCCAAGGGCAGCACCGGCCTGCTCATCGTCAGCGGCGGCAATGAAATCCGCAGCGGTGCCCATTCTGGGCAATCAGCGATGGCGCGGCATTTCGCGACGCTCGGTTATCCGGTGTTCCGTTACGACCGGCGCGGCATCGGCGACAGCGAGGGCGTAAACGGCGGCTTCGAAGCGAGCGCCGATGATATTGCTGCGGCAATAGATGCCTTTCGCGCAAATGCCTCGCATATCAAAAATCTGGTGGCTTTCGGCAATTGCGATGCGGCGACGGCGCTCGCGCTGTTTCACCGCAATCTAGCCATCGACGGCCTGATCCTTGCCAATCCTTGGGTGATCGAAGCCGAAACATCTAAAGATGAGGCACGGCATTTGCCCAGCGCAGCAGCGATCCGGTCACGTTATTGGACCCGGCTTAAGAACCCCCGCAGTTGGCTGAACCTGCTGACCGGCAAGATCGACCTGAAAAAGCTAGCCGGGGGATTGGCACGCGCAGCGCAAAGGGACGAGGCAGGTGAACTGGCCCACCGCGTGGGGCAAGCTTTAGCCATCAGCCAAGTGCGTACCGACATATTGATAGCCGACAAGGACACCACAGCTCTCGCATTCTTGAAAGTCTGGAAAAGCGCCAATTTTGCGGGTGCACGGAACGAAAAATACAGATGGCTGCATTCATTCGATACGCCATCACATAGTTTTGCCGATGCATCGGCCAAAGCTTGGCTATATAAATTAATCCGGGAGGCATTGGCGGAACGAGGGTGAATCATCCGCGTTATCGCATCCGGCAGGAGGAGAGCGGACGATGTGGGGCAAAAGCATCTGGGTCATTATGCTGGCAATGCTCGTTACGCTGACCGCGTGCGAGAAGGACATCGGCAACCCCGCACCACCGCGCATCGAAACCGCGCTCGACCTGCCCAAGCCTGCATCGACCATCATAGTGCCGCTCAGCGTCGATATCGGCCTTATCGAAGCACGCCTTAACCAGACCACGCCGAGCAAATTGTGGGCGATAAACCAGTATGAACGCAAATGTGTACCTGCGCAGCGAGTTACAGTTTGTGCGGTCCATGCGCGCAAATGTAAGGGCGATGCGTGCAAGAATGTGCCGTGCAAGGTCGGCTTCAAACGCGCCAAGGTGACGCCCGATGTCGCCTGCCGCATTGTCGGTCAGGTTACGCGCGGGCGCATTGGCATATCAGGCCGCGGTGATGCTATGTACCTGTCGATGCCGGTCAAGGCCGTCATCAGTGCGCGCGATGTCGGCGGCGTCATAAAGAAAGAAACAGCCACCGGATCGGCAACGGTGCGGGCCACGGTCAAAATGGATATCGACCGCAACTGGTCGCCGGTGGCGAAGGTCGATATCGATTATAACTGGCGTGAACCGCCCGGCATAGATTTCCTCGGCCAGCGTATCGGCTTTGCCAGCAAGGCCGATGCAAAACTGGCGGGCGTGATAAAGGCGCTGGAACGCGATCTATCGCGCGAGATTTCGCGTGTGCATACACGCGCGCTGGTCACAGGGGCATGGAATCAGGGCTTTACCTCGATTTTGCTAAACCGCGAAAAGCCGCCAGCGTGGATGCGGATCACGCCGCAGCAATTGGGCTTTAACGGATATCGCGTGAACGGCCGCCAGCTCGAAATGACATTGGCCGCGCGCACCATTACCGAGACATTTATCGGCGACCGGCCCGCAGACCCCGAAAAATCGCCGCTGCCGCCGCGCGCCAGAATTAGCGGCGAGCGCGGACTGAACTTCTATATTCCGGTGGTGGCGGACTATGCGCAGCTCGAACCGGTCATCGAACGCGCGTTGGTCAAGCTCGCACGCAAGGGCATCTCGCTGGAAGGCATAGGCCCGGTAAACGTGAAGTTCGGCAAGGTAACGGTTTACGCGACCGAAGGCGGCAAGCTGGCGGTCGGCATCCAGGCCAATGCCGACGTCGTGAACAGCCCGCTGGCGGGAACGAACGGCGTGATTTGGCTGTCGGGAACTCCCTATAACCAGCCCGATTCACAAATCGTCAAAGTCCGCGACCTGCAAATTGCGGGCCGGACCGATCGCGAGGCTGTGAACCTGCTGTTCTCCCTGTTCATGGATGAGGCGGTTCTGCGCGAAATCAGCGTGGCCCTCACGCAGGACTTCAAGAAAGATTATGACAAGGTCGTCGCCGCTGCAACCAAGGCGCTGGCGATGCGGCGCGAGGGCGATTTCACCCTCTCGGCCGAGATTACCGATGTCGATCACGGAACCGTAGTGCCGACCGGCCAAGGACTGTTCCTGCCGGTCCATGTCACAGGCAAAGCCAATATTCGTTACACGCCCGGCAAATGACCAACTACAGCCAAAGAACACATTTCAGAATCGGTAAGGATCGAACATTTTGAGCCCGTTCGTAGATCCGTCGGTGAATGCTTCAGCCAGCAAATCTGCCGCAACCGCCGCAAAAGCGATACCGTTGCCGCCGAACCCGTAGGATAGCCAGATGTTATCGCTATTTGCCGCACGGCCGATGGCGGGCAGTGTGTCGGGCGACGTCCCGAACGTCGCAGCCCATTGCCGGTCTATCGGCAAATTCTCGCGTTCCAGCAACCGCTCGAACTTCGCCTTGATGACCCCGGCTTTGGCCGGAAGCAGCTTATTGCGGGTATCGCTGTCGCAGCTGTTGATATCCTCCCCGCCCGCGACAATCCGGCCGTCTGCAGTCGCGCGAACATAGAGATAAGGGTCGGCGGCCTCCCAGTACATCGCCTTATGGTCCCACCCGGTCGCGATGCCCGGCGGCGTTGCGATGACAAAGGTAGACAGTAGCGAAAATGCCGGTGGGAGAAAAAGCTGCGGGCGTTCGTATCCCGTGCAGAGGATGACGTCCTTTGCCACAAGCTGGCCGCCGTCAGCCAGTTCGACGCAGACACCGTCCGGAAGCTGCGACAAGGAGGAGACATCGCATGGCCAACAAATACTCGCCCCGTCCTCCCTCGCTTGATCGAGGAGGCCGAAGGCAAGCCTCACTGGATCGACTTCGAACCCGCCCTGCGACACATTTGCGGTGCGCTGCGTTATACCGAATTGCGCCGCGACGCGGTCGGCTGGAAAAAATTCGGTTGGCAATCCGTGCGCGTGATGCATCGCGGCCTCTTTTGCCAGGCCATTGGCGTCGAGCTTGTTGCCATCGAGATAGACCGTCGGGATGTCCGCTTTGGCACAATCGATGCCAATCCGGTCGATATGATCGGAAAATTTCCTGACCGACCTGTAGACTTGCCGCCACCGTTCGGCAGCCGCTTGTTCGCCAATTCGGGCGGCAAGCTCCGTCATCGGCATATCCATCCCCCACATGACCTGCGCGGTGGAGGCGGCGGTGCTGGCGGTGGCAGGGGCGTGACGGTCTACAAAAGTAACCTGTCGTCCATTTTCTACCAACCGCTGCCCAACCGTTGCTGCCATGATGCCCGAACCGACGATAACGACTTCAGACCGGTCGGGGAGTGGGTCGGGAATGCGCTTGAATTCCGGTAGGGGTTCCCACGCGGCTTTTCCAATCGTCAGATCGTGCGTTTCGGTTAGCGCGATCAGCTTTTCAATATTCTGCAACGCCACGATATCCCTCAATCGATTATCTGTAGGCAACCCGCGTGGCGCATGGCTGTTCCCGGTCGCGGTGGCGAAGCCTCGGGAAAACGGAACCTATGCGTTCAGTAGCCGTTGCAGCGCCATGACCGACATATTGAACTGGATTGCTCCGGCCGCCACTATAATCGCCGCCATGATGACTGCCGCCAATCTCGGCGCGCGCGTTACAGGTTGGGGTTTTGCGATTTTTTTCGTCGGGTCGCTGGCCTGGACCGTAATTGGCGTGACAACCGGCCAAAGCAGCCTTGTCTATGCCAATGCATTTCTCGTTCTGGTCAATGCCGTCGGCGTTTGGCGCTGGTTGGGACGGCAGGCGCAATATGAAGATGCTAGCGCCAGCGCAGAGCAGCGAAGCGCCCGGGCAAATGTTCCGACGCTGTTTTCATTCAACGAACTGATCGGATCTGATGTGCTGGATGGCCAAGGCGATGCAATCGGTGCGGTGGTCGACGTTATGGGCGACTGCAATGACAAGGAAATCGCCTATCTTGTTATCCGCGAAGGTGGCATTGGCGGTATCGGTGAGCGGCTTCATGCAGTGGGCGCTCTTTCCTTCGCGTTTCGCGACGGCAAAATTTACGCGCGATTTGGCGGCGAAGATTTGGCCAATTTGCCAGCGCTAGAGGCAGGAAAATGGCCCGCAAAACTTGATGAAATGGCGAAAAAGTCAGGATAGGAAATTGCGAAAAAAGCGGCAAATTGCTGGAACCAACGCGCAAATGCGTCGTTTTGCCCATTGAGAAACATCATGAGCAACAACCGTATCCTTATTGTGGAAGATGAATTCATCGTCGCCCTGAATGTCCGCCAGATTTTGGCGGATCTGAATTTCGACGTAATTGGCATCGCTCCCGATTCCGCCGCTGCCTATCGGCTGGCGCAGGGTGGTGTTGACTTTGCTTTGGTCGACCTCAATCTTCGAGACGGCCACACAGGCCCGGAAATCGGCAGCAAGCTAAGCGAGGAATATGGCGCAACCGTGTTGTTCCTGACCGCAAATGGCGCGCAATTGGGCAACGGGATCAAAGGCACGATTGGCGTATTGTCAAAGCCGGTCGATGAAAATGTAATTGAAAGTGCGGTTACGTTTCTGGTGAAGCGTCGGCATGGCGAGCCGGCGTCGCCACCTCCTGCAGTCAGGCTATTTCCAGAAGCGCCGGACGATAAGACAACCTATCACTGATCGAACACGCTAAAGATGCTTCGTGGGAATGGACAGCTTAACCGCCAATCCTTCCTCGCGCCAGTTACGCTCGAGCGTCCCGCCCAACTGGCTCACAATGCTGACATCAGACAACTCTGTACCGAAGCCGCTTGAGGATGGCGCAGACGTGATGGGAGGTCCGCCGGTTTCAGTCCATTCGATAATTATATCTTCGCCTTCTACCGCGGTCTTAATGTCCACCCTGCCCTCGCTCTGGGACAACGCACCATATTTTACGGCGTTCGTTGCCAGCTCGTGAAGAAGCAGGGCAACGGGTGTTGCACTACGATCGCTGACCGGCACGTCATCCCCAGTGATAGCATATTGCCTCGCATCGGTTCGGTCATAGGGCGTCATCAATTCGGCAAGCAGACCGTGAAGCCCGCCAAATGTCTGTAGCACCGCTGATTCAGGGCCATGTGGACGCGCGAAGTTATGTGCGCGTCCAAGCGCAGCGATACGGCCGGAGATTTCTTTCGCATAGGCTGCGGCTTCGCCTTTTCGTGGAGCAGATATGCCGATGAGCCCTGCAATGACGGCAAAGATATTCTTGATGCGGTGACTAAGTTCGCGGCTGATAAGCTCGGTCAGTTCGGAATCGCGCTTCGCCGTATCAATGTCCGTGCAGGTGCCGATCCAGCGGATGATCTGCCCCGAAGAGTCGCGAACGGGAAGCGCCCGACCCAGCGTCCAGCGATATTCACCACTGTGGTGGCGAAGCCGATACTCGATTTCATATGGCTCGCCGGTTTCGAGGCTATGCCGCCACCGGTCCCAAGCGCGCTCCTGGTCGTCCTTATGGAACATATCGTTCCAGCCTTCGCCGTCGGTCGATCCATAAGGCACACCGGTAAATTCGTACCAGCGCGCGTTGTAATAGTCATGATGACCGTCTGGTAACGTAGACCAGACCATTTGCGGCATTGCATCGGTCAGGATGTGAAGCTTGGCTTCGCTAGCCTCTAGCGCGGCTTCTGCGGCTAGCTGGCTTTCAACCTCGGTATTTGTGCCAAGCCAGCGCACGACTGCGCCTTTATCATTCAACACCGGAACGATACGGGTCAGAAAACGGCGAAACACTCCGTCAGAACCACGCAACGGAAACACCATCTCGAAAGGCTCACCTGTAGCGATCGAGCTTTGCCATTTCTCCATCACAACGGGAAGTTCGTCGGCGTCGTGAACGCTTTGCCAGCCCCACCCTGCCATCGCCTGCGGCGTCGATCCGCAATAATCGTGCCAGCGGCGGTTGTACCAGAAGATATAGCCATCGCCGCGTGCTATCCAGCACAGCACAGGCAAGTTGTTGGCGATCAGTTCGAAGTCGGCGCCCGAAGGCTGCTCAGGCGCAACTTCGTCATCGGCATTGTAATTATCTACTATGTTAAGCCAATAACCGTGCGACCCGGTTCCGTTTTGTGATAATCTCTTGTGCAGCATCCTGGCCTTATCTTTCATCCGTTGGCAGGGGTACTGCCCACGCGATGCAGCAGGCCACATAGCCCATAACTGCAATCGTTCTTATGCCTGAGGTATAGGTGGGGCTGTGACGCATATGTCACACCATTCGGCTGAGCAGGCGGGATACCGGAACAGACGCAAATCCGATGGCGCTGTCGGATATGCCGAACGGGATGTAAAGATCGCGGCCCAGCATGGTCGCCCCGCAGGTATAGACAACATTCGGCACATAGCCTTCGCGGTCGCCCTCTGATGCGGTCAATATCGGGCAAGCGGTACGCCCGAGCAATTTTGTCGGATCGTCGCGGTCGAGCAAAATTGCACCCAATGCATATTTACGCACCGGACCAACACCGTGGGTCAGTACGATCCAGCCTTCGTCGCACAATATCGGGCTGCCGCAGTTGCCGATCTGGACAAATTCCCAGGGATATTTGGGTTCGAGGATCATTGTACCTTCACTGTCCCAGGTGTCCACCTCGTCGGACTGCATGACGTACAGATTTTGGCCGTCCTGTCGCCCAAGCATAGTATAGCGCCCGCCGCATTTGCGCGGGAATAGCGCCATGCCCTTGTTACGTCCCGCGCGACCGATCACCGGCTTCAGCTCGAAGGAGAGGAAGTCGCGGGTAACCATCAGCTCTGACCGAATCTCGCTGCCGCTATAGGCGGTATAGGTGCCGTAATAGATATCGGCGTCATCACCGTCATCGCGGAAACGAACCAGCCGCAAATCCTCGATGCCGTTGCGCTGCGCCTCGGTCACTGGAAAGAGCACGCTGTTGTTGAGCGCACTGTCCTTGTGGCGATGTACCACCACCGTTTCCGACTGTCCGCTCGGGTGCCCCGCACCGTTCATCGCCATCGCGATTTCCTGTTGCGGCCAGAGCGTGAAGCCCTTCGCCTTGGAGATAATGCCCTCGCGGAATGCAACAGACGAAATATGACCCTCGCCGACTGCGCGCATCGACATGATGATGCGCTTCTGGCCGCGCCGGAGGCCGCTCTGGTCGGGGTGCGCGACGATGCTCGGATTCATCAATGCCGCCGCGGCATAGCTGTATTCGTGGCAGAAATAGGCACCGATCAGCTGTTCGCGCGCATCGGACAGGCTGGCAAGATCGATGCTAACCACTTTGCTGAGTTCTGCGCACCGTTCTTGGAATATGCTTTCAGTCTGCCAGTGGCGGTCCTCGAAATCCATCATCACGCGGCGCAACTCTTCTTTAACCTGAGCCTCGCTCAGTTCGAGAATATCGTCGACCAGTTTCTGCGCACGCGACGGTTCGGCAGCACTACCCTGCCAGCTGAGATGGAAGGGACGGAGCACCACTTGGCGCGGGTCGGCGTTCAGCCGCAAATCGTGAATGTCCAACAGCATTTCGGATGTCGTGCTCTTGTCGTTCATCGTTTGCTGCGTCCCAATCATTCAATCCTGCCAGTCGCATATAGCCATAATGTCCGAGCTGGAATGCCAATATCGATTCCGCGCCGCGATTTTCGTTCACACCTTGTCGCGTGATTCCGTCGCGACAGGTGCCGGTGGCAATGTCCGCGAGCGCAATGCCGCGATCGTTGCCACCGTAAAACCAGTTCATCGCCAGCCGCCCGTGCTCGATCCATTCGGGCGACGGGGCGATATCATTGGCAACGACGCAGGCATCGATTGTAGACCATGCTTCAAGCGGTTGTTGGTCGAACGGAAGGTATTCATGGGTTAAACCGAAGGTATCGGAGCCCACAGGACGATAAAGTCCGCGTTCGTTACACTGTTTGTCGTTGATCCAGCGCAAGGCATCCATACCGGTTTCCACCCACTCGGCGTTACCTATATGCTGGCCGGAGCGCATCAACGCCTCGGGCAGTCGCGGATTGTCGTAGCCCAGAACGGTTTCGAACCAGACCCAATCAGGACGGGTCGACGCCTTGAGCAACTGGAAAAGCGTATTGCCGACCCGGGTAAGGATTTCATTCGCCTTTATGTGATCGGGTTCGACCTCAAGCACCAAAGCTGCACCGATAGCAGCAAAAGCCATCGCGCGTGGCGACCCCAACGACAGCGCATATTGTGTCGATCGGTCGAACCAGTCTTTACCCCAATTCCGGATCTCCTCCATTGGCGCAAACCGGTAGCTGTGACCGAACGCCCAGATAGCGCGTCCGTTCGAATCTTCAGATCCTTCTTCTTCGAGCCAGCGGCGGTCGTAGCCCATGAAATTGCGCAGGCTGCCCGTGTCGGGATTATAGCAATGCTGGATGAATGAGCATAAAGTCAGTGTTACGCGGTAATGCTGCGCACTATTCCTGTTCGCCGTGATGTTCATCAGCATCAGCGCGCGCACATTGTCATCGAGACAATAGCCATGATTGCGATCGGGAATGAGACCGCAGCTGTGCTGCAACATACCGGTGCCATCAATCATGGCAAAAAAGCCGGTCATTCCGGGGACGGCGTTGAGCTGGCTCTTCTTTGAATATTTCGGTGCGACAATGACCTGTTCGACCATGACATCGACATTTTTCACGAATTCGGGCCAGACCGTGAGCCGACCGCGCCGATAGGCGCGGTGTTGCAATGCGGACAATTCAGCGGGATGGTTGGCCAAGTCGAGAATGATCGATGCGAGCGCATCGTCATCACCGACAGGGAAGAGCCGACCGCAACCGTCAGCCAGCAATTCCCTTGCGTGCACATAAGGCGTCGAGACAACCGCCTTACCCAAGGCAACCGCGTAACTGAGTGTGCCTGAAGTACTTTGCTGCAGGTTGGGATAAGGAGTCAGATATACCTGGATGTTGTCGAGTTCCGCCAGAAGTTCGTCGATTTCGAGGAAACGGTCGACCCATTCGACGTTATCCTCAAGTCCGAGCTCGGCTACTTGCTGTTTCAGCCCATCACGATATGCCTCGCCTTCACTAGCCTGCAGTACAGGATGCGTTGCACCTATGATGCGATACCTGATATCGGGATGATGCGGTTTCACCTTGGCCAGCGCCGCAATCGCGGTTTCCAGGCCCTTGCCCCGACCGATTAGGCCAAAGGTTGCCAGTGTCAGACGATCTGGCTCATGTTCGACAAAAGCGCGGTCGGGTGCGCCATGTTCGACGAGCGAAATGCGCTCAGGCGATGCGCCATATTCCTCCGCCAGCAGTTTTCGGCCCTCTTGCGACATCACCATCATGCGTGACGCGAGCGAAACCAGTCTTTGTATAATAGCCCTTTGTGACGCCAAGGGATTGGCCAAAATTGTGTGAAAGGTGATGATCAGCGGAGCGGCAACGCGCTCGGCCAAGTCGATTACCCACTCACCGTCGGGTCCCCCAAAAATACCGAATTCATGCTGGAGCCAGACAGCGTCATAAGATGCTTCGTTGATCCGTTGCGCTGCATCGCAATAACTGGAACGGTCGTTCTCCAGCAAATAGACCGGTGCATCGCTCGCTTCGCCATCGCGCAAGATTGCGACATGGTCGAACCGGTGCAGGCTACAATGAGCGCGGGCATTTTCAAGAATATCGCACGTAAAGGTGGCAAGCCCGCAGGCACGATGTTCGGACGGCCCGACCACGGCAACCTTCGCACGCGCCATGACCGGATAGTGCGCTGCCGGTCGGTTATCCCAAGGAAAAATGCCAGTGAAGTCGGTCGAAATGCTGTTCAAGGCTATCGCTCCTGCAAAAAGGCGACGTCCTCTCCCACTGCATCCATGTGGACGAAATTAGCATCGGAACAATGGCCATTTCGCCTTTGTGTTTATGTATAGCATGGAAACGCGCAATGATGAAGCGGGTTCCAGCGCTTCGGTCGTTTGGCCGCTAAAAAGGAACCCCACGACCTTTGGGACGTTCGCCCATTCCATCCAGCAAGGAGAACTGCCATGTTTACCCTCCCCGACCTGCCTTATGCGCAAAAAGCTCTCGAGCCGCATATTTCTGCCGAAACCATGAAAACGCATCATGGCAAGCATCATCAGAAATATGTCGATACGCTCAACGAACTGGTAAAAGGCACCAATTACGAAAAGGCGAGCCTGGACGAAATCATTGTCGAAACCAGCGGGTCCGACGACAAAAAAGCCAGGAAGATTTTCAACAATGCAGCGCAGCACTGGAACCACAGTTTCTTGTGGAACTCGCTCACGCCAGATTACGACAAGGCTTCGGACAATAAGGCTTTGGTTGCAATCAACGACAGCTTTGGCAGCTTTGGAAAATTCCGCGACGCATTTGTCGAGGAGGGCGTCGGCCATTTCGGATCGGGCTGGGTCTGGCTGATCGCCGCGAACGGCAAGCTCGAGATAATGTCCACCCATGACGCCGACCTTCCGCTGGCCCATGGCAAGCATGCCATATTGACCTGCGACTTATGGGAACATGCTTATTATCTGGACTATAAAAGCGACCGTAAAGGCTTTCTCGAAACTTTCGTCGACAAGCTAGCCAATTGGGAATTTGCCGCTAACAATCTGGCCGGCGAGACGTCGGCACGCGACCGTGAAGTGGCAAGCTAAGCGAAGAAATGTGCAAAAAAACACCCCGGCCTTTTGGACCGGGGTGCTTGGGTGCCGAACATCGGGAGGGGGGTGGGAGATGCCCGGCGGGGATATTTAACGAGATAACCTCAAGCTGCGGAAAAGGTTCCCGCATTCGAAGAAATTTTTTCACCATCGCCGCCACGGTGAAGCAGCAAGGCTTGCCCGATGGTCGCCATTACCGTTTCCGGCTCGAATGGCTTGGTGATAAGATAGGTTGGTTCAGGGCGGGAGCCGGTCAACAGCCGCTCAGGAAAAGCCGTAATAAAAATCACAGGCACATCCTGTTCGACCAATATGTCCTTTACCGCATCGATGCCGCTCGACCCGTCGGCAAGGCTGATATCCGCCAAAACCAGCTCGGGCTTTTTGTCCTTGGCCGCCGCAACAGCTTCGCTGTGCGTGCGCACAACCCCTACCACCGTATGTCCGAGGCTTTCGACAATCTGCCTGATATGCATCGCAATGATCGATTCATCTTCGATGATGAGGACTTCGGCGGAGAGAGCATCGGATATCGCTTCGCGCGCATCGGTGATGTAGCGGTTCACATCGTCCGCATCGATTCCGAGAATAGTTGCAGTTTCTTCGGTGCTAAAACCTTCAACAGCCGTCAGCAAAAGACTCTGCCGCATCTCGACCGGAAAATTGGCGATCGTACCACTTCTGCCTTTTAACGCCAACGGCTCGGCAAATTCCGGCGTCCATAGATGGTGGAAAATCCGGAATAACTCGGCGCGCACCGGTCTGTCGGACTGAAGTTCATCGGGGGCTTCGAGAAGGGCTTCGAGCACTTCCCGCACGGCGGCGTCGCCTAACGTCTGCGAGCCGGTCAGCGCCCGGCTATACCTGCGCAAAAACGGAATTTCGGCAACAAGTGCCTCACGTATCGACATGATCCCTCCACGATTTAACAGAACGAATACGCATATTTGGCTTTTTTGTTCCACAGGCTGGAACATTTTTTTGGTCTATGGCTTATTTCAGCGGCTTATGCACCGGGAGGGTAAAGACCATGAATATCAGGCATGAGGTTTCTTGCCGAAAGGCGACTTATTATGACACTCACGCTGCACATATTTTCGGCGGAGCGAACGTTGACCAATAGCGGCAAAAACAAATCAAAATCTCCGCGCTTCGTGAACTCGGTAGAGCCGGAATTCGATCCAATCGCTGCCGCGTTGAAGCAGATGCACGATGGCGTCGCAAAGGAACCCGTGCCCGACGAATTTTTGAAGCTGCTCGATCAGTTGGACGAACGGCTTGCAGAAAAAGACGCCAAACCGTCATGAAATCCGCAGCTCAAGCCAAACCGGCGGCGAAGCCGCCAACAGAGGCATTTCGCCGACAGCTTCACGAGATCATTCCTTCGCTGCGCGCCTTTGCGCGCGGGCTGTGCGGGAACAGGGATCTGGCGGACGATTTGGCGCAAGAAGCCATGATGCGCGCATGGGCCGCGCGCGACAGTTTCGAACCGGGCACCAATTTCCGCGCCTGGATTTTCATGATCCTGCGCAATCATTTCTATACGACAATCCGCAAAAATTCGCGGATGACAAGTTGGGACCCGGAGGCCGCCGAACGGCTGCTGGTGCAGGAAGCCGCCCAGCCCCACGCCATCCACATGTCCGATGTCGAAAAAGCCTTGCAGCAGCTTCCCGCCGAACAGCGCGAAATGCTGCTGCTCGTTGGTGCCGGTGGTGCAAGCTACGAAGAAGCCGCTGAAATTGCAGGGTGCGCGTTGGGAACGGTCAAAAGCCGATTGGCGCGCGGGCGAACGGCACTCGCGGCGATAATAAACGGACCTGACGATGCCGGCGAACTGGCGTCAAAGAACGTTGACGCCGCTAGCGGGAAAAATATTGCCAGATCTTCCGCAGCCTGAAAGACCGCTGCACATAATCGGGGGGTTCGAATTGTTTCTGAGAAGGCAAATCAGCCTTAAACAGGGATTGATGCTAATCGTCATGGCTGCGCTGCTGCCACTCGTGGTGAGCAGCATTTTCCAGAGCGCCGCGACGTGGAACGGCATGCAGCAGTCCGCGATCACCAGCCTGCGCGCCAATGCCAAGGCCGTTGCGGAACGGGAGCGCGATCCTTTTCTGGTCGCGTCGCGTCTGTTGGTCGCAGCGGCCGGCAATCCCGATATCATGGGGATTACCGCCAATTGCAGTAACGCGCTGAGCGCCGGGTTCAAAGGTTATGAGGGCATTACGAATTTCGTGCGCGCCGATGCCGAAGGTAACGCGCGCTGTTCGATCCTGCCATTTCGCCCGGACACGAATTTTGCTGCCGAACCCTGGTGGAAAAAGACAATAAGTTCCGACAGCATTACCGTCAGCCAACCGGTCATGGGACCGGTTTCCAAAGTTCAGATCATCATCATCGGATTGACGCTCAGGGATGAAGATGGCCGATTTATCGGCACATTGACCGCCGGGGTGGATGTGTCGAAACTGCGGCAGTCGATAATGTCTGCACCTGAAGCGAAAAGTGGCATCATCGCAATCGTCTCCAACAATGGCGAGCTGGTTGCAGGCAGCACCAATTCCATTCCGTTTGCCTTGCCGGTCGGTCCGGTCGAAGACAGGCCGGGCGTCCTTGAAGCAAGAAATGGGAAAAAATGGATTTACGACGCCGTTCCGCTAGGCGGCCCCGAGCTTTACGTTCTCTATGCCCAGCCCAACGCCGAAATCATGTCGGCGGCTTCGGCGCAATTCCGGGCAAGCATATTGTGGCCGATTGCTGCCATTCTCTTTGCCTCGCTGGCGATCTGGTTCGGCACCAACCGTTTGGTTATCCGCTGGTTGAAGTTACTGCGCGAACTGAGCGCCGAATTCACCAAAGGCGATTTCACCGGCAATCGGCAGGCGTTCGCCAATGCGCCGGCGGAGCTGGCCGAGCTGAGCGATGACCTGCACGACATGGCGCAGGTCATCGAGCACCGGACACAGGACCTGACCGAGGCACTGCAGGCGACGACCGACCTGACCCGCGAAGTGCATCACAGGGTCAAGAACAACCTTCAGATCGTCACCAGCCTGTTGACCATGCAGGCATCGCGCATGAAGGACGATAATGCACAGGCGGCGCTGCACCAATCGCGATCGCGAATAGCGGCGCTGGCGCTGATTCACCGGCTGGTTTACGAAAAAGACAGTGGTAACGAACGCGGCGAGGTCGCGGTTGACAATTTGATGGACGAGCTGTGCAAGCAGCTCCGTTCGGCAAATCCCGACAAGCGGCATATCGATTTTGCCTGCGATACCGATAACTTCGCTATCCCGATGGATCTCGCCGTGCCACTCGCCCTATTCACGGTCGAAGCCGTCACCAATTCCTACCGCCATGCCTTCGTTGAAGGCGTCGGAGGCCACATCAAATTGACGTTCAAGCGCGATGGCGACGCCGCCGTCATGACCGTGCAGGATGACGGCAAGGGCTATGACGCCGAGCACCTTAGCGGTTCGGAAATGGGTTCAGAGCTCATGCACGCCTTTTCAAGCCAGTTGAATGGCAATGTCGGGTTCTCGAGTGTGCCCGGCAACGGCAGTTTGACCACACTTCGTTTCCCGCTGACTGAGCAAACGAACAACAGCACTGGACAGGCTGTAAGTTAAATTTAAATGATCGTCTCATGCAGGGCGAACAAACCGAACCAGGGCGGCATTTAATAACCAAGCTGAACGCATTTACGCGATTTTCGGCGGATACCGAAAATGCCGTCAAGGAAATGGCATCGAAGCGGGTTTTCGAGCTCGACCGTGGGCAAGACATCATCTCCGAGGGTGAAGAACCCCGCACCGTCAACCTGCTCGTCAGCGGCTGGGCGTGCCGTTACAAAATGATGGAGGATGGGAGGCGGCAGATACTGGCCTTCTTCATCCCCGGCGACCTCGCCGACCTGCATGTCTATGTACTGAATGCAATCGATCATTCGATTTCGGCAATTACACCGGTAACTTACGCCAGGGTTTCCCCAAAGGAATTCGAGACATTGACCGACAATCATCCGCGTCTGTTGCGCGCGCTCTGGTGGGAATCGCTGGTCACCGATTCGATCCAGCGCGAGTGGCTGGTCAGCGTCGGTCAGCGAACTGCGCTGGAAAGCGTCGCCCATCTGGCCTGCGAGCTATACCTGCGGTTGCGAACGGTCGGTCTGGTCCGGAACCGTAGCTGCGATTTTCCGCTGACCCAAACCGATATTTCCGACGCGCTTGGGATGACGCAGCCACATGTCAGCCGCACGATCAGCGAGCTTAACAAGACGGGCGTGGCAACGCTGAGACGCGGAAAACTTGAGGTCAAGGATTTGGCAAAGCTGCAAAAGCTTGCCGTGTTCAGTCCCAATTATCTGCACCATCTTTATGAAGGTAACGAATAGTCACAAAAAAGCCCGCCGGGATAACCAGCGGGCTCTTTTGTCAGCCTTGCCAGACTATTAGTCCTTGGCGTCAGCCTTGTCTTCCATAGCGTCGGCCTTGGCTTCGCCCTGCTCACGGACGGCTTGGGCATCTGCTTCCATCTTGTTTTCGGCAGCCGAATCGACTCCATCGGTCGTGGTGTCCATAGCGTCAGCCTTGTCTTCCATCGCATCGGCAGTTGCCTCGGCCTGATCACGCGTCGCGTCGGCGGCATCGTCCAGATTTTCGGCAGCTGCTTCATTCGCATTTTCAGCCGGCGTGTCGCAGCCTGCCAATGCAATCATCGAAATGGCGGCACATGCGCTCAATAATGTCTTTTTCATTGCTTTTCCTTCCTTAAAAATTAGCGGACTCGGCCGCGACGAAACAGGTTGACGATCGCCAGCAGGACAACTGCGCCCAGGAACGATGCAACCAGTGACATGATGTCGAACGAACCGCCTGTAATGGGCGCTCCGCCAATAAGCGGGGTGATGAGGAACCCGGCCAGAAATGCACCGACAATGCCCACGACGATATTCAGGAAAATTCCCTGCTGCGCGTCGGTGCGCATCACGATGCTGGCCAGCCATCCAAGGATGCCGCCAACGATCAAGATGATGATGATGTTCATTATGTTACTCCCTTTGAGTGCGAGAGTAACGAGCGGTGGCGCTTTAGGTTCCATTACGGTTCCGCTTTCCCAAAACAGACATCAACGGTTCGGCGCCATTGGCTGTAAATCCGGCCCAAGTTGCAGGAACTTTATAGGGAGCCGCGCCTTTTACATTCCTCAACCACCGTCTTTTCGGAGTGCAGAAATGGCTACCGCAACCCAGCAAAAAACGAGCAACCAAACGAGTGCCAATGGTAACGGCACCGCAACCAAAACGCGCAAGAGCAGCGCTGGTTCACCCAAGCGCAAAAGCGATGGCCGCTTTCGCACAAGGCGCGGCAATCAATCGCCGTCGTGGCTGACTACCGCCGTATCGGTCCTCGGGGTCGGTGTCGCTATCGGCGCCGGTCTCTATGCCACGCGCAAACAGTGGATGGCAAAAGCGGAAGAATGGCGCGACGATTTCGCTGCTGCATTTGCTGATGACGAAACCGATTACGAAAATTTCGATCAGACGCGAAACGCGGGTGCCGATTCGATGCGCGACCACCCGGGTGAAGATTGGGAAGATATCGACGATATGTCGGACGCCTCGTTCCCCGCCAGCGACCCGCCGTCGTTCAACCCTGGCAGGGCATAAAAATAAGGGACCGGAAGAAATTTCTTCCGGTCCCTTTTCCGTTATTGTTCTGGCGCCTCGTCGGGTGCGCCGCCGGGAAAATCGATGTCCCCGCCGCCACCCGGAAAATCGACGTCGCCTACATCATCAGGAATTTCGTCGGGGCGTTCGTTCGGTTCTTCGACGGGACGGGGCGGAATTTTTGGATCGTGTGGCATTATCGCTCTCCTAGAGTATGTGATAGATAACGCTGCACCCCGACTTATGTTTCGCCGCAGCTAGCCACCGATCAATTGCAACAGCCTGCTTTCGGCAGCAGACAAGCCGGCCCTCCGCCTTGATGATAGACCGCGAAATTTGGCCAAGGCTGCTGGATCACCTGCCAGCTCCAATATAGCCGGATGCACATAGCTTTTGCGCGCTATTGCGGGCGTATTGCACAAAACCTCTGCGGCCGCCTCGCATGCCAGTTTCACGGTGGGCTTCTTCGCCGTTCGCAAAGCCTCCAGCGCTACGACGCTGCCATGCCAGGTGCGGAACATTTTTGCGCTGACTTCGGGCATGGCGGCGACCTCCTTCAGCCAATCATTAACGTCCCCGCTGTCCAGCGGGTGAACCAGCCCATCCTGCCCAATATACTGAAAAAGCCGCTTCCCCGGCAGGTCATGGATTTTGCCCAATATGCGTTGCAGACGCCTATCATCGAGCGTTGCCTGCACCCGCTTGCCGCCTTTGGCTGTAAACCTGAAATGCATGCGATTGCGGTCGAGTTGAACATTCCGAGCGGTGAGCGTCGTCGCGCCCTGACTGGCCTTGGAGCGCCCGCCGATGCGGATCGCAGTCTGGTCGATCAGCCGAACGAGCGCGCCGCAAGCCAGTTCCTTGCCGAATTGCCCACCATTGGCACCCTCTTTCAACGTTGCCTCGACCCTGCGCCTCAAGCGCGGCAATCTCAGGCCGAATTCGGCAAGTTTGTCGAACTTGGCCTTGTCCTGGTTTAACGTCCAGTCGGGATGATAGCGATATTGCTTGCGCCTGGCTGCATCGAACCCCGTCGCCTGGATATGGCCATTGGCGAGCGCGCAAATCCATACATTTTCATAAGCCGGCGGAACGCCCAGGCCTTTGATGCGGCTCAATTCGCCCTCGTCCCTTATCGCTCTACCATCTGAGCCAATGTAGCGAAAATTGCGGCCATGCCGCCGCCGCGCTATGCCCGGATCTTTATCGCTAACATAGACAAGGCCGCGCACCATATGATTGCCCAACCTATCGGAACCCTGCAGGTTCCTGCGCCGCATCATAAAAAGCAATGAATTGAGAGAATTTGGTAGCGAAGGAGGGACTTGAACCCCCGACCTATGGATTATGATTCCACCGCTCTAACCAGCTGAGCTACTTCGCCATACCAAGCGTGAATCCCGCACCGGGCGGGAAGCAAGGCGGCGCTATAGGCGGGGGGTTGGGGTCGGTCAAGTGGGCCAAAAGCAATTTAGCCCCGGAATTTCCAGCTCGCGATATGCTCCCATGGACCGCCGCGATAATAATGCGCGGCCAGGCCGGAAATGGCGAGTGGGCGGGGTTTGAACGTGGCCGACAGTTCGGCGTGGAGGGCTTTGGCGGCTGCGGGTTCGACCTTGTTCTGGACGGTGATGTGTAGCCGTGGGCGGGCTTGGTCCTGCGGGACCAGCAGCCCGGTAAAAGCGTCCGCCAGCTCGTCGCGGATCGCCATCAGTTCGGGGCTTTCGATACGATAGGCGACGCCCCTGCCCAGTAGCATGACCTCGGTCAGCCGCGCGTCCGGCGGCGGATATTCCGACGCAAGCGCCATCAGCCGCGATTTGACCTCTGCGAGATGCGTCGGCGGCAGGTGGTGGAACAGCGTGATATGCGCATCGAGGAAATTGCGCTCGGGCGGGAAATGTTCGCGGCGCAGGGCATTGGCCCAGGCCTGATCGGCCTTGCCCATTTCGGCGGTGATGATGATGGGCGCGTTCATCGTCACAGCCTAGCAGGTTGCTGGGCACAAAAAAGCCGCCCGATCTTGCGATGGGCGGCTCATTTGCTTCGTGACGATAAATTTTAAGCGTCGTCGCTGTCACCGGCTTCGGCGGAAAGACCGCCTTCGGCTTCGGCAGCAGCCTTGGCGGCGGCCTGCTCTTCGCGGCGTTTCGCGTTGGCTTCGGCTTCGGCAGCTTCAGCTGCATCGGCGGCTGCTTCCGCTTCAACCTGAGCTTCGATGGCTTCGGCAGCGATTTCGGCCTGTTCGGCTTCGAACATCTGGTCGAGCACGTTGACGCCGTCTTTCTGCAACTCGGCTTCGTCGTCCGAACGGGCAACGTTCACCTGTACGTTGACGGAAACTTCGGGATGCAGCACGACCTTGACGTCGAACAGGCCGAGCGTCTTGATCGGGCGTTCGAGCACGATCATCGACTTGGCAACCTTGGCGCCTTGCGCGTTCAGGCCGTCCACGACGTCCTTGACCGAAACCGAACCATAAAGCTGGCCGGTTTGCGACGCGGCGCGGATCAGGACGATCTGCTTGCCTTCGACATCGCCCGAAGCTTTTTGGGCTTCATCGCGGCGCGACGCGTTGTCGGCTTCAATCTTGCTGCGATTGGCTTCGAAAACCTTGCGGTTGGCTTCGTTGGCGCGAAGTGCCTTCTTGTTCGGCAGCAGGAAGTTACGGGCATAGCCGTCCTTCACAGTGACGACATCGCCGATGGCACCCAGCTTTTCTACGCGTTCGAGAAGTATGATATCCATGTCTTGGCTCCTTACTTCACGATGTACGGAAGCAGGCCGATGTGGCGGGCGCGCTTGATAGCCTGGCCCAGCTCACGCTGCTTCTTTGCCGAAACGGCCGTGATGCGCGACGGGACGATCTTGCCGCGCTCTGAAATGTAACCCTGAAGCAGGCGTACATCTTTATAATCGATGACCGGTGCGTCCTTACCCTGGAACGGGCATGACTTGCGGCGACGGAAAAACGGACGTGCCATGGTTTATGCCTCCTGCTCTGCACGGGGTGCGCGGTCACGGTCGCCAAAGCCACCACGGTCGCCACGCGGGGCGCCACGGTCGCGGTCACCGCCACCGAATCCGCCACGGTCGGAACGCTCGCCGCGCTCTGGACGATCGCTCTTGCGCATCATCACCGACGGACCTTTTTCATGTTCATCAACACGGACGGTCATATAGCGAATGATATCTTCGTTCATGCGCGTCTGGCGCTCGAGCTCGGCGATGGTGTCGCCCGAAGCATCGATGTCGAGCATCACGAAATGCGCCTTGCGGTTCTTCTGGATCTTGTAGGTAAGTGTGCGAAGACCCCAGGTTTCGGTCTTGACGACCTTGCCCTTGTTATCTTCGACAATCTTGGTGGCAGCTTCTGCCAGCGCATCGACCTGAGCCTGGCTCAAATCCTGACGCGCCAAAAATACATGCTCGTAAAAGGGCATGGGCGGTTCCTTGTCCTGGCCGATCGCTGACGCCGCACCATGCGAACGCCCCTCCGGCTTTCTTCGATTCCCTGTAAGGGAGGCGCGCCATTACGCAGCCTTTGCCGGAAATGCAAGCTTTTAAGCCAGCTCTTTGAGCGCTGCCAAAACCGACTGAGCAAATCCACTCAACGTATCATCGCGCGCGCCCATGATCACAATCCGGTCGCCCGGACGCGCCAGCTCGACAATCCGCTTCCCGCAATCCTCGCGCGACGGGATATGTTCGGCTTGGCCGCCCGCCGCGACCACCGCGTCCACAATGCTTTCGCTGCCGATGCTGCGGTCCACGGTGCCACCGAAATAGACGGGGTCGCACAGGATCAGCCGGTCGTCGCCGCCCAAGCGGTGCGCGAAAACCTCGGCCAGTTCCGCGCCCATCATGCGGATCGGGCCGTAGCCGTGCGGCTGGAAGAAGGCGATGATGCGGCCCGGAAAGGCCTTCAGCGTGTCGAGCGTCGCCGCCACCTTCTCCGGATTATGGCCGAAATCGTCGATGACGGTGATGCCGTTCACTTCCCCCACAATGTCGAAACGGCGGGCGAGGCCCTTGAAGCCCTCGATACCGCGCACCGCCCCGGCCAGCGGCACGCCGATGGCGAGCGCGGCCGCAATAGCTGCGAGCGCGTTGGCGATATTGTGACGGCCGGGGACTTGGAGGGTGACGGGGAGGGTTTCGCCGCTGGCGGTCAGCGTGAAACGGCTGCCGAGCGGGAGGTCGGTGATGTTGGAGGCATGGACATCGACGGCCTCGGTGGTGCCGAAACTCAAGGAGGCCCTTAGCTTGAGCGAGGAAACGAGCGCGAATGTCTCGGCATCGTCGGCGTTCCACACGACTTGCTTCGCCTTCCGCGCGAAATCGCCGAACAACTGGCGCAATTCTTCGAGGCTCTTGTGGTCGAGGCTGACATTGTTGAGTACCGCGACTTCGGGTGTAAACAAGGCAATCGAGCCATCGCTTTCATCGACCTCGCTAACGAACACACCGCCCTGCCCCACCCGCGCGCTCGCGAAGGGCGCATCATCGGCGACAAAATTCTTCATCACCGCGCCGTTCATGATCGTCGGGTCGAGCCCCGCCTCGGTCAAAATCCAGCCGATCATGCCGGTGACGGTCGATTTGCCGCTGGTTCCGCCAACCGCGATGCTGCGCGGCGCAGCATTGAACAGTTCGGCAAGCAATTCGGCGCGGGTCATGCGCTGGCAGCCCAAGGCGTTGGCCTTGGCGATATCGGGCACGCTATCCTCGATGGCGGCGGAAGCAATCAGGATTTGCTCGCCGCTAGTGAGGCCGCTCCCGTCTTGCGGGAACAGGTCGATGCCCAAACTCTGCAGCCATTCGAATTTCGGTGCCAGCCGCCCCTGATCGAGCGCCCTGTCCGAACCCGCCACCGTCGCGCCGGTTTCGCGCAATATGTTGGCCAACGGCAACATGCCCGACCCGCCAATCCCGCAGAAGAAATAGGATTTGTTTTTGTGCATCCGGCTCCGCTATTGCCAATGACAGATTTTGACAATCGCAAAGGAAGGGAGCGGAATGAGGATCGGTATCTGCGCCCCCTCCACTCCCTTTACCCGCGAAGATGCGGCGCGCGTTGCCGCCTTCGCCGCGAGCAGCCACGCCGCCGCTGAACTCGTTTTCCACGAGCAATGCTTTTCCGAAGATGGGCATTTTGCCGGACCCGATGCCGAGCGGCTGGAGGCCTTTGTCGAAATGGCGAACGATCCGGCTTTCGACGCCATCTGGTTCGTGCGTGGTGGCTATGGGGCCTGCCGCATTGCCGGGGATGCAGTCGAGCGGCTCAATTCGGCCGCGGGCGACAAGCTCTATATGGGCTATAGCGATGCCGGAAATTTGCTCGGAGCGCTTTATCGTGCTGGCATTGGCCGCGCGGCGCATGGACCGATGCCCGCTGATATAAGACGCGAGGGCGGCGAGGCTGCGGTGACGAGGGCGCTCGACTGGATGGTCGACGCTAATCCGGCGTCACTCGAACCCAGCCTCCAATCAGGCGAGCGGCACGCCGCATTCAACCTGATGACGCTTGCGATGATGGCAGGGACGCGGTTGATGCCCGACCTGAAGGGCCATGTGCTGATGGTCGAAGAGGTAAGCGAATATCTTTACGGCTTCGACCGCGCTTTATTCCACGTCACCAGCCATTTGGCGGACGCAGGATTGGCGGGCCTCCTCCTTGGCCGCGTCAGCGATGTTCCCGAAAACGACCGCCCCTTTGGCGAAAGCGCCGAGGAGATCGCCGAGCGCTGGTGCCGCAAATCGGGCATCCCTTATCTCGGCAGCGCCGATATCGGTCATGATGCGGACAACAAGGTCGTGCCGTTCGGGCTTGCCACGACGGGCGCTGCGCCATAGGCGTTCGCGGCAGCAAACGATAAGGACACAACCATGCGCGCATTCATCTTTCCGGGTCAGGGCAGCCAGTCGGTCGGCATGGGCCGGGCGCTCTCCGAAGCCAGCGCCGCCGCGCGTGAAGTGTTCGAGGAGGTCGACCACGCGCTCGGACAGAATCTGTTCAAAATGATGTGCGAGGGGCCTGAAGGCGACCTCATGCTGACCGAGAATGCGCAGCCCGCGATCATGGCTAACGCGATTGCGACCTTGCGCGTGCTGGAAAAAGAGGGCGGCGTTCGCCTGTCCGAAAAATGCGATTTCGTCGCTGGGCACAGCCTCGGCGAATATACCGCCTTGTGCGCGGCAGGCGCTTTGCCTTTGGCGGTAACCGCATCGCTCCTGAAACTGCGCGGGCGCGCGATGCAGGCCGCCGTGCCGGTAGGCGTCGGCGCGATGGCGGCTTTGCTTGGGGCCGATATCGAAAAAGCAGAAGCGCTTGCCGACGCTGCGGCGCAGGGCGAAACCTGCACCGTCGCCAACGATAATGATCCGTCGCAGGTCGTCATTTCGGGCCACAAGGACGCGATCGACCGCGCCATCGAGCTAGTGAAGGACCACGGCATCAAACGCGGCATCTTGCTGCCGGTCTCGGCCCCTTTCCACTGCCCGCTGATGCAACCCGCCGCCGACGAAATGGCAATCGCGCTCGCCGAAGTCACCATCCACGCGCCGCTCGTGCCGCTCTACGCCAATGTGACCGCCGCGCCCGTTGCCGACCCGCATATCATTGCGACGCAACTTGTGGAGCAAGTCACCGGCCGGGTCCGCTGGCGCGAGTCCGCGATTGCGATGGCCGCAGCGGACGTCACACATTTCTTCGAATTCGGCGGCAAAGTGCTTTCGCCGATGGTCAAGCGCAGTGCTGGCGAGGAAGTCACGACCACCAGCGTCGTGACGATGGACGATATTGAAGCTTTGCTGAAGGAAATCTGATGTTCGATCTTACAGGCATGACCGCGCTCGTCACCGGCGCTTCTGGGGGCATCGGCAGCGCAATTTGCCAAGCACTGGCGGGCCAGGGCGCGCGGTTGGCGGTTTCGGGGTCGAATGTTGAGAAGCTGGAGGCTTTTTGTGCCTCGCTCGGCGGCGATCATGTCGCGGTGCCTTGCAACCTCGGCGACAAGGACAGCGTCGAGGCACTGGTTCCCGCTGCCCTCGAAAAGCTGGGTCAACTCGACATTCTCGTCAACAATGCGGGCGTTACCCGCGATAACCTGACCATGCGGATGAAGGACGAAGAATGGGATGAGGTTATCCGCATCAACCTTGAGGCCGCCTTCCGTCTGATGCGCGCGGCGACCAAGCCGATGATGAAGGCGCGTTTCGGCCGCATCATCACCGTCACCAGCGTCGTCGGTACCACCGGCAACCCCGGCCAGGCCAATTATGCTGCGTCGAAAGGCGGTTTGACCGCCATGACCAAGGCCATCGCGCAGGAACTGGCCAGCCGCAATGTTACTGCGAATTGCGTTGCCCCCGGTTTCATCGCCACCGCAATGACCGAAACACTGCCCGACGCACATAAGGAAGCCCTGAACGCCCGCATCCCGATGGGCCGTATGGGCGAAGGCAGCGATATCGGCGCTGCCGTGGCGTTCATTGCGTCAAAGGAAGCAGGCTATGTCACGGGCCAGACAATCCACGTCAACGGCGGCATGGCGATGCTTTGACGCTATGCACTTGCCAGCGTCCTTAATGGACATTAGGGCGAGTCCTGAAATTCATCCTCCCAAGCTATAAGGGGCAAAAAAATGAGTGATACCGCGGAACGGGTCAAGAAAATCGTTGTCGAACATCTCGGCGTCGAAGCCGACAAGGTGACGGAATCGGCGAGCTTCATCGACGATCTGGGCGCTGACAGTCTCGACATCGTTGAGCTCGTCATGGCGTTCGAAGAAGAATTCAACGTCGAAATCCCCGACGACGCTGCAGAGAAGATTTCGACCGTCAAGGACGCGATCGACTTCATCAACAGCAACAGCTGAACCATCGCGCAATGATGCGCTGATACACTGAAATATGAACGGCTTTCCGGCCAGTGCTAGCGCGCTCCAGTCGGAAAGCCGTTTGCTTTTTGGCTGTCAAAGGCGGTAATGGGCCGCAAAGCAGAATAGGGTTGGAGATAGCATTATGCGTCGTGTCGTCGTCACCGGATTGGGTCTGGTCACGCCTTTGGGGGCGGATGTCGAAACCAGCTGGGCCAATCTGATCGCCGGAAAATCGGGCGCGGGCAAAATCACGAAATTCGATGCCGAAGCAGGCGGGCAGAAGTGCCTCATCGCTTGCGAAGTGAAACCCAAGGAACACCCTTGGGGCTTCGACCCCGACAAGCGTGTCGACCATAAGGTCCAGCGCCAGGTCGATCCGTTCATCATCTACGGCATCGATGCTGCCGGGCAGGCGCTCGAAGATGCGGGCCTTACCGAGATGAGCGAGGCCGACCGGTTGCGCGCCGGTTGCTCGATAGGTTCGGGCATTGGCGGGCTGCCGGGTATCGAAAGCGAATCGCTCCTCCTCGCCGAAAAAGGCCCGGGCCGCGTTAGCCCGCACTTCGTCCACGGTCGCCTCATCAACCTGATTTCGGGTCAGGTTTCGATCAAATACGGCCTGATGGGCCCCAACCATGCGGTAGTAACTGCCTGTTCGACCGGCGCGCATTCGATTGGCGATGCCGCACGGATGATTGCGCTCGACGATGCCGACATCATGCTTGCAGGCGGGGCCGAAGCGACCGTCTGCCCCATCGGCATCGCCGGTTTCGCGCAGGCGCGCGCGCTCAACATGAGCTATAACGACCGCCCCGAACAAGCCAGCCGCCCCTATGACAAGGACCGCGACGGTTTCGTCATGGGCGAAGGCGCCGGCGTCGTCGTGCTCGAGGAATATGAGCATGCCAAGGCACGCGGCGCAAAAATCTATGCCGAGGTCGTAGGCTACGGTCTGTCAGGCGACGCGCATCATGTGACTGCGCCGCACCCCGAAGGCAGCGGCGCCTATCGCTCGATGGAAATGGCCCTGAAACGCGCGAACATGACGCCTGCCGATATCGATTATATCAATGCCCACGGCACCTCGACGATGGCCGACACCATTGAATTGGGCGCAGTCAAGCGGCTTTTCGGCGACGACATTTGGGACGTGTCGATGAGCTCGACCAAATCCGCAATCGGTCACCTTCTGGGTGGCGCCGGCGCAGTGGAAGCGATCTTCTGCATCCTCGCCATCCGTGACCAAATTGTGCCACCCACTCTCAACCTCGACAATCCCGACGAGGGCACCGAAGGCGTCGATCTCGTGCCGCTGGTTGCGAAGAAGCGCGAAGTTAAGGCCGCGCTGAACAACAGCTTCGGCTTTGGCGGGACGAATGCAAGTTTGGTGTTGAAGGCGGTTGAGTAACGCTGGAAATGCCAACCATACTCGCATCCCCTCCCCCCATTGTCATTCCCGCGAAGGCGGGAATCCACGGCCGAACCTATGAGCTTGGTCTGAGGGCTCAGTTCAAACTTTACGCTCAGGTAATGGATTCCCGCCTTCGCGGGAATGACAAAGGCTAGATTATGGCACGTAGGTCGCGCTCAAACCCGACCCGAAACCTCGCCAAATGGGCAATCATCGCCGCCGCGCTGGTCCTCGCCCTCATTGCAGGCAATTTCGTATACGGCTGGACTGCTCCCGGCCCGCTAACCAAGGAAGCCAGTGTCGTCATCAAGCCGGGCTCCAGCATCGCCCTCGCGGCGGAAACCCTTGAAAAAGACGGTATCATCAAATCCGCCGACGCCTTCGTTAACCGCGCGAAAATCTTCGGCGCGACCAGCACGATCAAGGCGGGCGAGTTTGTCATTCCGGCTCGCGCATCGAATTCTGACGTGCTCGACATCCTCACCGGTGGCAAGACCGTGCAGCGCATGGTCGTCATTCCCGAAGGCTTCCCCTCGATCATGGTCTATGAGCGGCTGATGGCCAACGACCGGCTGACTGGCAAGATTCCCGTGCCAGCCGAAGGGTCGGTCATGCCCGATAGCTATGCCTTCGAAAAAGGCGAAACTCGCGCCGCGGTGCTGAAACGCATGCAAGACGCGATGAAGAAAACGATAGAGGAGCTGTGGCCGAAGCGGAGCAAGACCACCGTAGTAAAGACGCCCGAAGAGGCCCTCGCGCTCGCGTCGGTTGTCGAAAAGGAAACCGCCCTCAAATCCGAATTGCGCATGGTCGCTGGCGTCTATTCGAACCGGCTGCGCCAGGGCATGATGCTTCAGGCAGACCCGACGATCATCTACCCTATCACCAAAGGCAAACCCTTGGGCCGCCGCATCCGCCAGTCCGAAATCGCCGATGTGAACGACTACAACACTTACGCAATGGTCGGCCTGCCCAAAGGCCCCATCGCCAACCCGTCGCGCGCCGCCATCGAAGCTGTATTGAACCCGCAGGAAACCAAGGCGCTGTTCTTTGTGGCCGACGGCAAGGGCGGCCACGTCTTCGCCGATACGCTGCAAGAGCATAATGCTAACGTCGAAAAATGGTACGCGATCAGGCGCGAGCGGGGGGAGATGTGACCAGAGCCAATTATTTTGAAGGTCTGGGCATCGCCCGATAGTCGCGTAGCGCTCCGTATACCACCGATATGAGCAATGGAAAAAACCAAAAGCCTTGTAGATTTATATACACTCCCGGAATCTGGTTGGGGAAAATTAGGTGTGCAATACTCGTTGCAACAACGATCGATTGGAAAGAACAGGCCCAAATCGGCCAGTAGGAATTTGTTTTAGAAACCAACCATAACGAAAAGATCAAAATTAGGCTATCTACCAGCAAAACGTATGGCTGTGCTTCGCTCCAACCAAAACTACTGATAAAAGCAGAAGTGCTAACCACGCCCAAAAGCAGGATAGCCAGATAGGCCTTTGATTGGCGATCTCCAAAAACCGTTAACGCCGCCGCGGCAACGGCCAGAAAAAACCAGAACAATAGAGCAATCATTCTGGCCCGTTCACATTAATGCTAGATTTGCGCTGATGGAGCAATTTGACAACGCGGTTCGTCATCCATGCTTCCTTTCATAGGGGCAAGTCCATTCGGGCAGCCCGTCGCCATCTCACGCAAATTGCTCCGGGCCTGAATCACATTCAACTCCCGCACTGCCGTCGCAAATTCTGCGCGGCTTGTAACCAGACCGTTCATGTTCGCCGTCAATGACTGCAGCAGCTTCTGCGTTGTGACGACCGGCAATTTTGATTCGTTCGCCGTCTCGATTATGCTCGCACACAGCCTTGCCTGGGCCAGCATCGCAGAATCGATTGCAGTCGCCAACGCCTGTGTTTCGCCCGCAACGACAGTCCCGGATGTTTGATTGATATTCAGCACCTCAAATCTCCCTCTTTCAGATTGAGCCGTCTGCTCTCCGGCAGGTTCCATCGAAGCTCATTTACTGAAAAGGTGAACCATGCCCGCAATGGTTACAGTTACTGCGGAAAATGCCATCAGGGCCAGAATCATGATCTGGATTACATGATAATAGCGGCGGCGCTGACTAAGCTCGTTTTCCTTGCCGCCGACCGGCGGGATACTCAAAAGCGAAGCCATAAAGCTTTGGCCGGTTTTGGAAATCCGCGGTTCGGAAAAGCCGCGATATGCATCCTGCGCGTCATGCTCCGCATGAACTTTACTCCTTTGGTTTCCCTGGACAAATATGCGCGCAGCCAGCGCCCGGCTATCGACCCCAAGCCGTTCCAGTGCCGCATTCAAATGGTTATCGACCGTCGATGGCGACAGGTTCAGTTGCCTCGCAATCTGCTTCGAAGTGTGACCCGAGGCGACCAGTTCGAGGCATTGTTTCTGGCGCTCGCTCAACCTGCCGGCGGGCGAAATATCTTCGCCAGGCGCTTTGGAAAAATGGTCCATTATGGACCAATATTACATTCCTTTTATCGATGTTACAAATGCGATTGATGACTGCGCGACATTACCCAGGCGATTGCCCAGTCATTCGCCGCCAGTAGGCACCACCGGGCGGATTCGCAAAAGCCCCAAAGGCGGACCGGCGGATTGGCCTTAGCTCCGGAGGGCTCACATAAGCGGGGGCGTTAATGTGAGCCGCTATCAGTCCAGGTGTATTCCTGACCCGCTTTTACCCGTTCGTCACGGCTGGGGATTCACTTCCCCAGCCAATTTCGATGGCTGAGAATGACGATCCTACTTACCATTGCAAAATAGGATTTGCCCTGCCAGAATTGCATCCGACCCGCCTTCGTCCTTCGACCAGCTCAGGACTTCGGCGGACAGGCATCGCTATTCGCCCAGAGGCTGTAAGGGCACGCAACCAGCCATGATCCACATTCGCCTAAATTGACAAGGTGGACAGTTTGGGGGTGCCCTATGCGTCTATTTTGTCAATTTAGCGTACCCTTTTGCCGTTTAGGGTGGAACCTTAACGTAACTTTCCACGCTTCCTCCTATCCCTTGACGGGAGAGGAAACGGAGACTTGGCAGCTTGCTGCCTAGTCGGAGTTGGTGTGGGTGCGCGAGCCGCAGGCTCGCCAACAAAGCTGGCTGTACCCCACACAAGACTTGCTAGGCGACAAGTCGCCAAGCAAATCTTTCTCTCCCGCAAGGGGAGAGAGGGCTTACCCTCGCTTCAAGGCTCGGCGATATTAAACGGTCCCGGCATCGGATCGAGCGCCGCTTGCAATGCTTCCACAGCCGCGCGGTCACCCTCGACCTTCAGGCCAGCGCCTTCAAGCTGCGCGAGCGGCATTTTCAGGAACAGCAAGGCGAGGAACAACTGTCGCGGGCCGGTAACCGTTGCCGAAGGCGCAACATGCGCCGCGCCCATTTCGCTGAACATCACGGCATTGCCGACGCTGACCTTTGCCTGCTCCTTTTTGTCGGCAAAGACGAAATTGAGCGCCAGCACCTTGTCGCCAATCGACGCCGGGTCGAGCCGTGTCGCCACCGAATCGAGCAGCAATTGCGACGGTATCGCCGAGATCATGTCCACGCTTTGCGTGGCAATCCCCGCCTTCATCCCCTCACGCAGCTCGCGAGACGCTGACAGGAACATATTGCGCCAGATCGCTGATTCCGCCTGATAGCCCTGCTGTTCATAGCTGTCCGCGAGCAGCGCGCGTCCCTCGGCATTTTTCGGGTCGGCGAACATCAGATTGTTCAGCAAATCCGACGACCAGCGATAATCGCCCGCCGCCATCGCCTTCTTCGCCTCGGCCAATACCTTGCCGGTCCCGCCCATTGCCGCGACCAGCTTTGCGCTACGTATTTCGGGTGGATGCGGGTTCAGGTTCGCCGGAACCGCGTCATACCAGCCGAGATAATATTGATAGATCGCCTTCGAATTATGGCTGTAGGTGCCGTAATAGCCCTTGTTGAACCACTGGTTGGCAATGGCTGGTGGGGCTTTCAGCGCCTCGGCGATTTCTGCCTGTGTCATGCCCTTGTTCATCATCCGCACCGTCTGGTCGTGCAGATAGCGGTAATTGTCGCGCTGGCCCGAAAGCCAGCCTTTGACCTCGCCGTTGCCGAAACGCGGCCAGCAGTGGCTTGATGCGATGGTATCGCTGCGGTCACCGTAAAGATTGGCCGCCTCGTTCAAAAAACCCGCCCAGGCATGCGCGTCGCGCACCTTGGCGCCGCGTGGGGTCAGGATGTTATGCAGCGAACAGGTGGCGATTTCTGCGGCGAGGAAGGTCCTTGCGGCGGGGACAAAGACATTCATCTCCGCAGGAGCCTCGCTTTCGGGCACCATCTGGAATTCGAGCGTGACGCCATCGACGACACGTGTTTCGCCGGTCTTGCGGATCTCGATGGTCGGCGCAATCAGAGTCAACTCGCCGCCCGCAATGCCCGCGCCGATGCCACTCCCCATCTGGCCCGTCGGTCCGGGAGTCAGTCCGCTGCCGAACTGGTAATTGGCCCTGCGCCCCATCGCCGCGCCCGCCATGACATTTTCCGATGCGGTTTCGGCGAGGAAATGTTCGGGCGCGATGATAGCCACCTTGCCCGCCTTCACTTCGGCCTCGTCCACCACGCCGCGCACGCCGCCGAAATGGTCGGCATGGCTGTGGGTATAGATGACTGCCGTAACCGGCCGCGTTCCGAGCTTGTCATTGACCAGCCGCAATGCTGCTTCTGCGGTTTCACGCCGAGTGAGCGGGTCGATCAATATCCAGCCGGTCTTGCCCTTGATGACGGTCATGTTCGACACGTCGAACCCGCGCACCTGCCACATATTGTCCGACAGCGCATACAGCCCATGTTTGCGCAAAAGGCCCATATGGCGCCACAGGCTGGGGTTTACGGTGTCGGGGGCCTTGCCTTCCATCCAGGCATAGGCGTCAAGATTCCAGATTGGCTGGCCGTCCTTTGCGCGGATGATCGGATCGGCCAAACTGCCAAGGAAACCGCGATCGGCGAAGGCGGCGTCACGCCCGTCCTCGGCTGGCAGGTCCGAAGCTACCTGCTGCTGCGCGTCTACGGTGGTGCTAGATGCAGGTTTCGCACCTGCTTGTCCGAAAGCCGTTACAGGCGCAGCGCCGATAACAAGCGCCAACATCAGATGCCGCATTGTCCCTCTCCCTTATTATCACGCCGGAACATGCCGGAGGGACGGATGCAGGTAAATCAACTATTTGGCATTTGAATCGCGGCGGCAAGTTGCGCCTAAGCGAAGCAGCCGGATACCATCAAGGGAACAACATGCAATGCTTTGCGTTATATAGGTAGTTCCGGCCCTGAGGGTCGCAAACACATGGCCGGGCTTGAAAGGCCCTCCCGTCTTGGGAGGGCTTTTCTCTTGGGCTAATAGCCCATCAGGCTCATGACTTCCTTGCGGCTGGATTGGTCGTCGAGGAAGCAGCCGATCAGCTTCGATGTTACCATCCCGCTTCCATGCACCTTGACCCCGCGCCCGGTCATGCAGCCATGAGTCGCCTCGATCACCACGGCTACGCCATGCGGCTTGAGATTGTCCCAAATGCAGTTGGCAACCTCCGCAGTCAGTCGTTCCTGCACCTGAAGTCGCTGCGCGAAACCGTTCAAAACGCGCACCAGCTTCGAAATCCCGACAACGCGGTCGGTGGGCATATAGGCGATCGAGGCTTTGCCGGTAATTGGCGCCATATGGTGCTCGCAATGCGACTGGAACGGTATGTCTTTCAGCAGCACGAGCTCGTGGTAACCGCCGACTTCCTGAAAGGTACGCGACAGATGCGCGGCTGGATCGTCGGCATAGCCCGAACAATATTCCCGCCAGGCGCGACCGACACGGGCGGGCGTATCGAGCAGGCCTTCGCGGCTTGGGTCATCCCCCGACCAGCGGATCAGCGTACGGATCGCGTCCTGCACCTCATCGGGCACGACAACTTTGCCATTGTTGTCGATTTCGTCGTCATAATGGATATGTGCGATGGGAAATACCTTTTCGGGCTTGTTCACAGGGCCTCTCCGGCGGGCAGGAATGCCGCCACTTGCCCTGCAAAATAATGCTGCCCGCCTTTCGATCCTATACCAGATTTACCCTATGGCCTGCCCTGTCTTGGCCCAGTCAGCGAGGAAGCCTTCGATGCCCTTTTCAGTGAGGACATGCTTGAACAGGCCTTTG